>Ga0315336_1000009_pt1 | contig 1703687 bp, 1488 predicted proteins | sample ASW5metaG_FD_204512 | JGI IMG/M metagenome (GOLD analysis project Ga0315336, IMG submission 204512) | Ammonia-oxidizing marine archaeal communities from Monterey Bay, California, United States - ASW #5 | ecosystem: Environmental > Aquatic > Marine > Intertidal zone | place: USA: California... | reverse complement strand
ATTCTTCTCTGTTGCTGCCTGACATTGTTTGTATGGGCCTGGTCGCGTGGTCACGTGCGGACGTGGGTGACGTGGGTCACGATTGTGGCGGTGACGTGTGTTGGGTGGTCGTATTACCGGGCTCGAGTGATGGAGGATATGCGGGTCTTTGGCACGTTACAGAATGGGACGGCCGACCAATTGTTTTGGAATGTGTATGCATCCCCATGGACGTCGCATATCTACTATTGGGAGCAGGTGTTTGACTCGGCGGTTCGGGCGCAACGGCAACAAGATCCACCAGGTACGGCTGAACGGCACATGATCGTACGTGTCGAGAATGGGCCGGCGACACAGGAACTCGTCGAGACGATTCGACGGATTGTTCGGGAACGTCCGACCGAGCAGGTGTTTAGTGCACACCTGGTCGACCCTGGGGCTGGTGGCTATCTGACTCGTCTCGGGGGGAGTCCGGACCGGTTGGTCTCAGAAATCTTTGCTATTCGGTCGCAACTCCCATCCACGCATAGGTTTTACTCGGATCAATCCGTTTCAGGAAACAATTTTGGTAGTCGACCACCATATGAGACTTATGTGTTTTCGGTGCCTGGTGAGCTCCGGAATGAGCTTGGGCCGCGGGCGGCCTCACAGTTGCTGATGGCTGTCAATCTCGAAACGATCAACCAATATCCCACTTTTTTTCTAGCAAGTCTGTCTCGGGCACTCTCGTTAGTAGGTGTCGATATTGATCCTGAGACTCTTCTTGTCAAAATCCAGAATGGTTTAAGCTGGTCGACTCTGTTCTCTGGCGGACCGGTCATGAATTTGTGGTCTGACCAGAGTTATTTGGATTTTCCCTATGACCTTGGGGGGTGTGCGTCGGGCTCGCTGCCTGAGCGGATGTTGACTGAATACCAGTGGGACCGAGCGCTCCCGCGGGCGACGGCCAGCTTTGTGCCGTTCCTGAGTGTGGGACGGAATTGGCTACGGAACCTCGTGGGGCCGTTGTTTCTGGTGTCCGTATTTCTGGTCCCGTTTGCCCGCTCCCGCGGACTGCTTGTGACCATTTATGCGGCGGCGGCCGGATTAATTGGTATTTGTGGGACGTTGGGTGGCGGGGCATATTCCCGCTATGAGTATGCGGTGTTGCCGTTGCTGCTCATCGCGACAATGGGTGCGCTGCCCGGGGCGATGCGGTTGTGGGAGCTGGCGCGGGAGCGGCTCCGATGAAAGGCTACATCTAGATTCTGATGTGGGAAGGACGCTTTGTTAAAAGAAGCGATTAATGAATCCGAGGCGCTGACGGACCGTGTTGCAGCGGTAGTACTGTTACACCAGGATGGATCAATGTTGCTGCAACTGCGTGACGATAAACCAGGTCTTCGGGACGCTGGTAAATGGGTCCCGCCAGGTGGTCACTGCGAACCCGGTGAATCGATGAAAGAGTGTGCCCGGCGCGAGTTTTTAGAGGAAACGGACTACCGGTGTGACCAACTTGAATGGTTGCTGTCAACTCGCTGCGACCCTGACGGCACATTTGGGTCGTATCGTCTCGAAATCTATTGGGCTATTTACGATGGTGTTCAACCAGTAACATGTCGGGAAGGGCAGGAACTCCGTTTTGTCCACCGCAGCGAATTGAGCCAATTGCCAGTTCTTTCATTTCTAGCGGATGTCTGGGACCGAGCGCTTGCTGCAGCGTCACAACGAACGGCTCTTTCGGATGTCACTTTGTGAGGTAGTACAGTGAAAGAAGTGAACCTACTCGATTCGTATCCTCGCGGTCGGAGACCACTATCGGATAATCGAGCCGGTGATCCCGAGAACAAGGTGATCGCGAAACGCTTTGATCGCGAGTATTTCGATGGCGACCGTACCACCGGCTACGGGGGATATCGTTACGATGGTCGATGGGTCCCTGTGGCGAAGCGTATATGCGATTATTACAATTTAAAGCCTGGTGCACGGGTGCTTGACGTTGGTGGCGCCAAAGGGTTCCTCTTGCACGATATGATGCAGGTCGTGCCAGGTATTGATGTTTTTGGGCTTGATGTTTCACATTATGCCGTTGAGCAGAGTATGGAGAGCGTCAAGAGAGGGATGGTGGTCGGTACGGCCCGCGACCTTCCTTTTCAAGATCGGTCGTTTGATTTAGTTGTGTCTATTAATACCATTCACAACCTACCGCCCGACGAGTGTCTCACCGCGGTTCGAGAGATTCAACGTGTGAGTTCTGCCCACAAGTACATCCAGGTCGACTCGTGGCTCGATGACGCGCAACGTGAGAACATTTCAAAATGGGTCATTACAGCGGAAACTCTTTACGCGCCGGACGGCTGGCGGGCGCTCTTTCAGAAGGCCGGTTACACTGGCGACTATTTTTGGACGTTAACCGAAACGGAATAGTCTGTGACCAGGTCGACTGTCTGTGCGTCAGTCTGTAAGTTATACAGAGGAAGAGAGCGGTACAAGACACATGCAGGGTAGCGAAACAAAGGTGACCACCGAGATTGGGAATGATCTACAGCGTCAGTTGTATCGTGAGATGCTGCGTATTCGGGTCGTCGAAGAAACGATCGCGCGTCTTTATCCGGCGCAAGAGATGCGTTGCCCCGTGCATTTGTGTATCGGTCAGGAGGCCATTCCTGCGGGCGTGTGTGCTCATTTGGACACGACTGATTATGTGCTAAGCAATCACCGATCGCATGGGCACTATCTTGCGAAAGGTGGCGATTTGACGGCATTTTTTGCTGAGCTGTATGGCCGCGCGTCAGGGTGCGCAGGCGGCCGTGGTGGCTCAATGCACCTGATCGACTTGCAGGCAGGTTTTCTCGGTTCGGTACCGATCGTCGCGGCGACAATTCCAATTGCGGTGGGCGCGGCGTGGGGTTCGGTGTTGCAAGAAGAAAAGCGCGTTGTCGTCAGTTTTTTTGGTGAAGGTGCAGTTGAAGAAGGAACGTTTCACGAGGCAGTCAGGTTTGCCGCGGTCAAGAAGTTACCAATTGTATTCGTGTGTGAAAATAATCTCTACTCGGTGTACTCTCCGCTCGACGTTCGTTACGCAGAGGGGAATGAGGCCTGCGATTTGGCTAAGGGGCACGGTATTCCCGCGTGGCAGGCGGATGGCAACGATGTGCTTGCCGTGTATGCATCAGCTCAGAAGGCCATTGATATTGCGCGGTCAGGTGGCGGCCCGTCATTTATTGAATTCAAGACGTATCGCTGGCTTGAACACTGTGGGCCATACTTCGACAATGACCTCGGATATCGGACTGAGGCAGAATTTCAAGACTGGAAAGCACGTTGTCCCCTTACTCGAATGGAGCAACTGCTCAGAGAAACTGGCCTGCTGAACCAGCAGGAGATTGATAAGACCAAGGCTGATCTTCAAACGGAGATCGAACGTATCGCGGCAGAGGCCAAGGATGCGCCTCCTCCGGACCCAGGCGGGCTGCTTGGGCATACCTACGCATCCTGATCTGTGAAGGAATAGGACACAGTGAGAGAACTGAAATTCTCAGAAGCCATTCACGAGGCGATCGATTTCTGCATGACCGCTGACCCCGCGGTGCACATTATGGGGTTGGGTGTGCCAGACCCGGTGGGTGTATTCGGCACGACCGCAGGTCTTCAAGAAAAATATGGACGCGGGCGTGTAACCGACATGCCTACGGCTGAGAACGGGATGACTGGTGTTGCTATTGGCTCGGCGATCGTGGGCATGCGACCGATCATGGTGCATCAACGGTTAGATTTTGCCTTGCTGGCGGTAGAGCAGATCGTGAACCAGGCGGCGAAATGGCATTACACCTTTGACGGTCAACTTCGTGTGCCACTGGTGATTCGTATGCTGATTGGGCGTGGTTGGGGACAGGGACCTCAACACTCGCAGAGCTTGCAGTCGTGGTTCGCACATATTCCAGGGTTGAAGGTCGTGATGCCCACGACGCCATCGGACGTGAAAGGCTTGCTCATCAGTAGTATTGAAGATGACAACCCGGTGGTCTTTCTTGAGCATCGATGGCTATACAACCTGCGCGGTCCCGTGCCTGAGGGAGAACACCGTATTCCTCTTGGCTTGGCGCGTGTCATTCGAGATGGTGCCGACCTGACAGTCGTCTCTGCCTCTTACATGACGGTGGAGGCTTTACGGGCAGCCGACCTCCTGGCTGAGCAGGGGATACAAGCGGAGGTAATCGACTTGCGTACGCTTCGACCGTGGGATGCGGAGAGTGTTCTCAAGTCGGTTCGCAAGACGGGGCGGATACTCGTCGTGGATACGAGTTGGAAGAGCGTCGGTTTTGGCGCCGAAGTGGTCGCTCGCGTCGCCGAAGAGGCGTTGTCGTCGCTGGTAACCGCGCCGCGGCGAGTATGTCTTCCTGACTGCCCAACGCCGACAACAGCGGCCTTGGCTGACCACTATTATCCCCGTGCGATTGACATCGTCCGAGTGGCGTTTGAAATGCTCGGGCGTGTGGTGCCACCGATGTCAGGTGGTCCCCCGGATCACCCACTTGATATACCGGACCCGAGTTTTACTGGACCTTTTTAACAAGCGGATGCGAAGCATAGCCGCTTGACGTTATCAACAACTCAACAACGAGGAGGAAGTGGTTTGTCGACCTATGTGATTCTTGGCGGAAACGGAGTATTTGGCGTTCATACAGCGATTTATTTGTTGCAGCGGCCTGACGTGAAGAAGGTGATCTGCGTTGGTCGTAACTCGCAAAAATCTCCGGCATATTCACTCGATGTCGGTAAAGGTGATTCGAGGTACGCCTACCATCAAATTCACCTCACGTTCGAAGAAGACCGTTTGTTTGAACTCTTCGACAGTGAAAAACCTGAGGTCATTATTAATTTCGCGGCTCTTGCCCATGGAGCATCGTGGGATAAGTCTTGGCGGTTCTACGAGACGAATGTCACCGCGCTTGCCAAGATGGTGGAAGGTTTGCTTTCCCGCGATTATCTGCAACGTTGGATTCAGATCGGCAGTTCTGAGCTGTATGGGGCCGTCGACGGTCCAGCGGCGGAAGATACGCCGTTGCGACCGAGTAGTCCGTACGGTATCTCGAAGATGGCAGGGGACCTGCATCTCGAGACGATGTTTGCCGTTCGCAAGTTTCCTATGAACATTATCCGTCCCTCAAATTCGTATGGACCGGGACAACAGCTGTATCGGGTTGTGCCAAGGGCGGTGGTGGCTGGGTTAACTGGTGAAAGGCTCCCGCTGGAGGGTGGTGGTACAGCGCGCAAGTCCTATTTTCATGCGCGCGATCTCGCCCACGCCATCTACCTTGTTGCACAGAACGCGGAATTAGGTAAAACCTACAATGTGGGTCCGGATGAGCCAGTCTCAATTCGAGAGCTCGTTGAGCAAACGGCGGTCGCACTTGATGTGCCCTTTGATCAGTTATGCGAAATGAAGCCAGGACGGGCGGGTGAGGATTCCCAGTATTGGTTAGATAGCACAGCAATCAAAAAAGACCTGGGCTGGGAGCTACGTATCTCGCTCGATGAGGGCCTTCGCGAGATGGTTGATTGGGGTCGTAAATACATTGATCTGTTACGTGACGACCCCAAGAACTATGTGCTGCGAGCATAGTTGGATAAAAGTGAAATACATATGACACAAAAAGTAATACCCACCGACACCGTGCCGTACACCGCTCTCGGTGAGCAAGTCGAACCGATTCGACAAGAGCTAGTGACTCGTGTTGACGAGGTCATCAAGAGCGGGAGATACATCCTTGGTCCAGAAGTGGACGGGTTCGAAGAAGAATTTGCGGCTTATTGCGGGAGTCAATTCGCAGTTGGTCTGGGCAGCGGAACGGATGCCCTCTTGCTTGCGCTTCGAGGGCTCGGTCTGGGTGATGGCGATGAAGTGATCACGGTTCCAAATTCATTTATCGCCTCGACGTCAACAATTGCGCTTGCCGGCGCCCGCCCGGTTTTTGTTGATGTGGGGGAGGATATGAACATCGACCCAAACCAAATCGAAGCTGCGATTACCGGCCGCACGAAAGCCATCGCGCCCGTGCATCTCACCGGGAGGCCTGTACGCATGAAGGAAGTGTGCGAAATTGCGGACCGGCATAACTTATTTGTGATTGAGGATGCGGCGCAAGCGGTTGGCGCTAGGCTTGACGGGCGTCGAGTTGGCAGTTTGGGGCGGGTCGGGTGTTTCAGTCTGCACCCGCTGAAGAATCTGTTTGCTTTCGGTGACGCTGGTATGGCCACGACGGATGATGCCTCGCTTTACGAAGAGATGAGGATGGCGAGAAACCATGGTCTGCGTACGCGAGACAGCTGCGAATACTGGAGCTTTAATTGTCGGCTTGATGCGATTCAGGCAGCGTTGCTCCGTGTGACGTTACAGCATTTGGAAGAGTGGACGGAGCAACGCAGAAGTTTGGCGTTGCGGTATAACGATCGCTTGCGCCAATACGTGACGGTGCCAGACGAAGGGCCGAATGAGTACTGCGTATATCAGACGTATATGGTGCAGGCCGACCACCGCGACAAGCTACAGAAGTTTCTTCGCACAAATGGTGTCGAAGCGTTGGTGCACTACCCAACACCGATTCATCACCAACCGGCAGCGAAGGGACTTGGTTATGCGCCAGCGGATTTCCCGATAGCGACGCGCCTAGCCGCGCGCATTATGAGTCTTCCGTTATATCCCACTATGACCCACGACCAGCAAGATCGAGTCGTTAGCTTGATTGGCGAGTTCTATGAATCACACGGACACTAAATTACCCGTCACCCCCGTTAAGTACGCCTATTTGGACGAACAATTTGCTGATGTGGAGGCGTATTTTGATGACCTCCGGCGACTCGTCAAAACTGGTGAATTTACGATTGGACCGTTTGTCGAAACATTTGAAAAGAAATTTGCAGCGTATCTTGGCGTCAAGCACGCGATTGGGACCAACACCGGAACGGGAGCATTGATTCTTGCGCTCAAGGCCGCTGGCGTAAAGCCGGGCGACGAAGTAATCACCGTACCGAACACGTTTATCGCCACGGTGGGCGCCATTGTGGCGGCTGGAGCGAGACCCGTGTTCGTCGATTGCGATGAGCGCTTTCAAATCGATGCCGGACGGATCGAAGAGGCTATTACGACCCGTACCCGCGCCCTTTTGCCCGTTCACTGGGCCGGGTGTCCGTCAGATATCGAGGCGGTGATGGACATAGCCGAGCGGAGAGGACTTGCCGTTGTTGAGGATGCATGTCCTGCGGTTGGCGCAGAAGTCAATGGTCGACGGGTTGGGACATTTGGGCGTGCCAATGCCTTTAGCATGCATCCGCTGAAACCACTGAACGTGTGGGGGGATGGTGGGATTGTTGTTACGGATGATGACGCGTGCGCGCGCTTTCTTCGACTGTATCGGAATCACGGCCTCGTTGGCCGTGACCATATTGAGTGCTGGGGCGTCAACGAACGACTGCAACCTGTTCAGGCAGTCGTGGCGACACGTTTACTGGATGACCTCGAGTCACTGGTTGAGACACGTATCCGCAACGCGCGCCTGCTGGACGAAGGATTATCGGATCTAAGTGAATTTATCCGTCCGCCGAGACGCCCCGCTTCTTATCGGGAGGTATATCAGCTGTATATCGCTCGCGCGACGCGACGCGATGAGCTGGTGAACTACCTGACAGCGAACCAGGTTCAAGCAAAAATTCATTATCCCATTCCCTTGCATCTGCAGAACGCTGCGGCAGATTTGGGCTACAAGCAGGGTGATTTTCCGGAGTGCGAGAGGCAGGCGGCGGAGATCGTCACACTACCATCACACCAGCACATTACTCCCGAACAAATCGCGTTTATGGTGGATACCATCCGTCAGTTCTATCTGACATGAGGCAGGGACTAGACAAAGAGTGAGTGTTAATCGACTCCACGAGACTGGGTCGACCGTGCCGTTCGACACTGCCGAGTCTCGGCGTCGCTGCCGTCGCATGCGGCGGCGTATTCTTAATATCTCGTAAAACGTTCCTGCGCTTCACACGTACGCCCTTCGTGATGAATTTGTCCATGTTTTCGGTTCGCAGTCAAAATTGCGTGAAGCACATGGTCTAAGTGCTGAGAGAATCCTGAAAGAGATAGGTTCTGGCCCGGCATAAACATTATTTTGTGCCTATCCTGTTGAATTGATTCCACATGGCATCAATAGAAACTTCAAGACCGATGGCGAACGCGGTTTTAAATCATAAGGTAATGAGTCCATCTACGCGGGTACCAACGGCTTTTCATGTAGTCGCGCTGGTATGGGGTAATGAGTACATAGATCCTTTCTTGGAATTGTCCCTGCCGTCCTTGCTTGCTCCCGGGAATATTCCGTCCTTGGGTGCCGTGGCTCCGGTCGTCTTCAAGTTTTTTACTCAAGCAGCTGATGTGCCCCGGTTGACCGCAGACCCTACTGTGGAAGCCCTTCGAAAAGTGGCCGAAGTTAGATTTGAAACAGTCGACAACCTAATTAAATCTGACAAGTATGCAGTGATGCGTACGTGCCACAGGGAGGCGCTCCAAGATGCGTATTTAGTTCGCGCGGCGGTGGTGTTTGTCGTTCCAGATGCAGTTCAATCCGATGGTTCGTTCGCCACAGTAGCCAAGGTAGTGCAGGCTGGGAAGCGGGTCGTCATGGTGCCAAGTCTACGGGTGGTGAAAGAAAGTGCTGCTGCCCAACTTCGCCGACGGTACATGCCTACACCAGGGGAGCCCGTTGTTGTGCCAGCCCGAGAACTGGTTCGACTTGGCATGTCGCACATGCACCCGGATTGCCGTACCCGCTTTTGGGATAGGAAGGATTTCACACCAAATCCGGTGACCGTGCAGTGGAAAGTTAACGATGACGGATTTATTTTGCGAGGGTTTCATCTTCACCCACTGTTAAGTTTTCCGACTCATCCTTCCGTTCATGCGTTGTCGACGCTTGACGATGACTTACTACTGTTGGCATGTCCCGATTACAACTTGTTTCATGTCGTAGAAGATTCTGACGACGGGTTTTTTGTGGATCTGTCGCCTCTGCCTCAAGAGTCACTTGCTCCGGTCGACTCTAAGTTTCGCAAGAAGCACCACGGTTCTGTAAGTGACGCGTATTGGCATCCGCAAAAGACGAAGGATAGACCGAATACGGTTTGGCGAATGGCCAGGATTAGTCCTGAATTTACCAATCTCCATCACCGTCGATTATTTCTTCATCCGATGCGCGTGCATGCGCGAGAGATTTCCGGACGAGATATCGACGCCTACCATCGTGTGAAGGAACAATCTGAAGCGGTTGCTTTGGGTGTGTGGATTTTTTTGACGCTGACACGTGGTCGGGGAGCGTTCCGTCGAACGATCTTGTCCGGCATCAGTCAACGGTCTGTACTCAGACACTCGATCGAGCGGGGTTTAAGTTGGGAACTGTTTGACAAACAAGCTCCGTGGTGGCTGGGTCTCGGACTACTTCGCCGTCTCGGTCGCAAGCGTTTAGTGAGTCGCTTGGCCCGAGCACGCCGGACTGCATTTATCGAGCAAAGTGCGACGGTCTTCGGGCTTCGCGTGACTGAGCGTGGACTACGGAACAGGCGAAGATTGAGAAAGTATTGGCACTACAAGATTTTTTTTCGGTATGGCCCCCGGGGTGCTTTGTTTGGAAAGTCTCTTCCAAGAAGCCTACCCTTGGCGCTGTGGTTCTTGGTTTGCTGGGGCTTCACATTCGTATGGAACGTGACCTTCGATTCTAAGAATTCTTGGCGGAGTGTGGCGAAGCGAGTAAATCGGTGGCGACGACGACATCAGCGACGGTATGGCCACAAAATTGAGCAGCATCAAAAAGCGTTTTCCCGCGCGGTTAAATGGAATCGAAAAACCCTTGCTCACCATCGGCGCGGAACGCTGGTGGAAATTCGTGGCGGTAGCCGGCAGTTGGTTCGCCGTGTGGAGCGTGTTTTTCGCCGAATTTCTAAGGTTACCGAAAAGTGGTTGCGGCCGGTAAAAAAAGGGATGAAGACGCTGCGGTGGGTGATTGGGACGAGTCGCCGAATGCTTATGGGAGAAAGAACTCGGGGGAGCGGATCGTAACGTGGCATTCGAATATAAGTATTTCGCCATGGTTCGCCAGCCGGTTATTTTGGTCAAGATTCGGTCGACAGGACTCGGACATCTTCCAATCGGTTTGCTGCAAGGGTTTCACATGGCACGGGCAACGGGTGCCAAGGCCTATGTTTTTGTGCCATCACAATCGCTTAATCCGGCGTTTTTCCATTTGGATGCGAAAGATGTCCACCTTCTCCACCGTAACTGGTGGCGGAGGGTTCTGTATTCGCTGGTCTGGGAAATTGACGAGACTTGGCGTTTTCGCGTTGGACGCGCTGTATCTCGGTTCCGCGCCCGCGTGACTGAGAGCGTTAACGGTATGACCCACGCTGTCCGCCACCGCAACGTAAGTGCCGTCAATTTACGTTCTTCGTCGAAGAAGCTGGCACCGCCACGGGCCGAATACAATGCGCTCGATCATTGTCGTCCGTCGACGCCGCCATATCTTGGCCTCGATCTTCGCAAGCTGTACTGCCAGACCGCGGTTGCCGTTGAGTTTCCGAAAAGGCTCAATCTTTCGCTTGCCCGTGAGGCCGAAGAATTTGGCATCGTCGGGCGTCCCATCGTAACTATGCACGCACGTGAATCTGGCTACCTGTCCTCGCTCGGGTACCAGGAGACACCCAAAGAGCAAGACCGAAACGTGGATATTGAGACCTACATTCCTGCGATGGAGTTTCTGGTCGCCCATGGTTATGTGGTGGTGAGGATTGGAGACCCGACTATGAAACCCCTAGTCAAGGCGGGCGTAGTCGATGTGGCAACGTTCGACCGTGACACACGGTGGTTACAGTTGTGGGCAGTACTAAACAGTCAATTCTTTGTCGGGTGTAACTCTGGTCCAAGTTTTATTCCACTATTAACCAATACCCCGACGCTGCTCACGAATATTACGAATCCACTTAAACAATATGCAGCACGATCACGGGATCGAATTATTCTGAAGGGTTTGTCCGATCCTCGTGCGGGAGGTCTGTTGCCGCTTAAAGCGATGCTTCGCGCGCTGTATGTCGACAAATTGCATCGTCAGAAGGATGTTGCATGGGTGGATAACACGTCAAACGATATTCTCGAGGCAGTCAAGGAAATGTGTGAAGTACTTGATGGCGCGATGACGCCCGCGACAAGTCAAGTGCGTTTCAAAGCCGAACTTCAGGCGATTCGGTCGTTACCGCGGATCAGTTCGATGTTGGCGTTGAAGGGGGCGCCCGATCCAACGTATTTAGGAGAGGGTTATATTGCGCGTTCGTTTGCGGACCGCTACCTCGAGCCAGACCAGACCTCTGATAAACATAAGCCTGAACCGATCAATCTTTTACCAAGCTAGGTTCTGAGTTAGAGAGACAGTAATCGTTTCACCGAAACTTACATGAAGGTCGTTTTCTTTCTCCGCACGCCGAAGGAATTACCCTATTTTGAGTGGGCGTTGCGTGAACTTGGTGCACGACAACATAGGACTGTGCTGGTGTTCGAGAGTTTAACGAACGCACCTATGCTTGATCGTCTGGTAAACGACGTCCCGACGGTGTCGTATCGGAGAGTCCCGAGCTACACGTCTGATGGTCAGGACTGGCGACGTTTTGGCAAGGAGCTTCGGCGGTTCTGGGACTACCTGCATTACTTGGGGCCACGGTTTCGGAACGCGCATGTCTTGCGGGTGCGGGTTGAGGAAACGATTCCGCCGTTTTTGGTTCGTTTTGCCTGGCTTTGGCGCTTAGCCGGGAGACGAGGAATTAACGTATTGGTGCGTGTCCTGAACGCGCTTGAAGCGGCGATTCCGGTTGACACACTGCTACTGCAGTTTCTGGAGCAGGAACAACCAGACGTGGTGCTAATTGCACCGTTGGTGGATGTTGGGTCGTCACAGGTCGATTACGTAAAGGCATCACGGGAGCTCGGCATACGCAGTGTGGTTGCGATTCCCAGTTGGGATAACCTGACCAACAAAGGATTGATTCGAGTGGTTCCTGACCGCGTTTTTGTCTGGAATACTGCACAGCAAGCCGAAGCGGTTGAGTTACACAAAGTGCCGCCTGCGCGGGTGGTAACTACCGGAGCCCACCTATTCGATCATTGGTTTAATTGGTCCCCCAGTTCAACAAAGCAGGAGTTAATAGAAGGAGCAGGCCTTAGGGGCGACCAACCGTTTGTCTTGTATCTCGGTTCCACCGCGAGTATTGCATCAGGAGAAGGTCAGTTCGTTAGACGTTGGCTAACAGCGGTGCGTGAGTCGAGCGATCCGGGGATTGCCAACATTGGTGTGATTATCAGGCCGCACCCAAAACGGGTCGATTATTGGAAGACCGTTGACCTCTCGGCATTTGGGAATGTTGCACTCTCACTGTCGCGGGGGGTCCAAGACACTGAGTCCCGGCGGATCTATTTCGATTCTATGTATCACAGCGCGGCGGTGGTCGGGATTAATACGAGTGCGCTACTTGAAGCGGCGATTACCCGTCGTCCGATTCTGACCGTTCTAGGATCAGAGGTGGCTGATGGGCAGAACGGTACCTTACATTTCGCCCACTTGCTCTCGACCTTTGGTGGACTTGTGCACGTCGCCCAAGATTTTAACGAGCACCTTGTCCAACTCCGCGCTGCGGTGTTTCAGCCGGATGGTGACAAGAGTCAACGGTTCGTGGAATCTTTTATTCGGCCGCGAGGTGCTGATATACCAGCCAGTTCATACTTTGCCGACGAAGTTGAAGCAGTCAGTCGATTGGGATCCTATCAACCACCTGCTTCGTCACTGTGGTCTTCATTATTACGCCAACTGATTGGACCATTGCTTCCGGCACACCGGAATGTTCGGAGTCAGGTGTAACAACCTGTGATGACGAAAAGCCCATGGGACCGCGGGCACTTGGTGGCCATTGGAGGACGGTCGGTCCTGGTGTGCCAGCCGCACGTGGTTCACTATGGTCACCTCGGTATGGAAATGGCAATGGCGCTTGCGGCAGCAAGGGCCGCCGGCAGCGCTGCCTATTTCATTCATCCGGAGCAACACAGCGTTGCGGGTGGGGCACTTTTCGAATTGAAAAGTGACGAAGTCGACATCATTGAACCGGGTTCACTCGAGGGACTCGCGCTCAGATCCAGGTTTCGACTGGCCGAGGCACGCGGTCGACTTCGGGAATCGATCGCAGTAGTCAGACTGTCAATCGAGTATGAGTTGTCACGGGAGTTTCGACGACATCTGGTGGCGCCAAATTTGCCACAGGAAGTTAGAAATGGGGTGAAATGGGCGAGAGGGCGGATGCTGAATGATAGGCATGCGTCACTTGATGACCGCAAGAACCGACCGCCGTATTTGCGTCGGCGCTTACTTCGGCGGCCAGTGCGTGTGTTCTTGCCTGACGAAGTGAGAATGCGTGCTGAGCAGGAGGCGATGCGCTGTGGCATTGATCCTGCGGCCAAGATTGTCACACTCCATGTCCGAGAATCTGGCTACAACCTCGGACGTGAGGCACAGGATAAGGGCGGCGCCAATTTGCGTGATGACCGCAGTCGGAACGCGCGCATTGAGAATCACTTTGATGCCGTAGATCACCTTGTGTCACTTGGGTACCTTGTTGTTCGTATTGGCGACAAAACGATGACACCGGTCAAGCGTCGCGGAGTAGTCGACTTAGCCACCTCTCCATTTCGGACCGACTTGGTCGAGGTGTATTGTCTTCGGAATAGCGCGTTTATCGTTTGTGGCGAGTCCGGTCCCATGACGGTCAGTTACGTCACAAATACGCCGATGGTGAACGTTAACTGTACCGATCCTATTAGTTCTTATGCTCTCCGGCCGGACAGTTTGTTCATTCTGAAAAAAGTCTATGACCGCAGTAAAGGGCGACCGCTTGAATTGCAGGAATTACTGGAAAAGCCGTACCACGTCCATCTGCGAAATCTTCGCAAGTTTTCATATGCTGAGAATACCAGCGACGAAATCGTAGCAGCCGTAAGTGAAATGGTCGAATGGTTGAATGGCCACAGAGATGAATCAACCGCCCAACAAGAGTTTCGAACCTTGGCAACCGACAAGGCCGCCGCACTTCGTTATAGCACTGGCTACATTCGGAAATGGGGCGTCGATAACGGATTCTTGGGAGATGGCCGATTGGGCCGTGCCTACGCTGAGGCTTATCTGTAAGGTGTTCGAACAGTCTCTCGTGCGATCGGAAACATGAAAGTTCTCTTTGTGGTGCTCCACACGGGCTATGTGCGCAATTACAACGGCGCACTGAGACAGTTGGCTGCTCGGGGGCATCGGATTCATATCGCCTATGAAGTGGATCGAGATAGACAGGGTGAGCGACTCTGGGTTCAGCGGCTTGCAGCGGACTGCTCCGGAGTGACATGGGGACCAACACCAGAGATAGACAAAACCGTTTGGACGTCGTGGGCGCGCCTCGGTCGGGCATTGCTGGACTACCTACGCTATCTGGACCCCCGCTATGCCCAAGCTGTGAAGTTGAGACGGCGTGTTGAGGCATGGGTTCCACAAGGGTTTCCGAAGATTGTTCGGTGGACTGGTGGTGCGACGAGAATAGGCCGGCTGCTGTGGATGGGAATATTGAAGGCGATCGAGCGCGTCATTCCGGTCAGCCATCGGGTCGAGGAATTTGTACACAGTCATCAGCCTGATGTCGTGCTCGTCACGCCGTTGGTCGACGTGGCTTCTACGCAGGTGGACTATGTGAAAGCGGCACGACGACTGGGGATCACGAGTGCACTCGCCGTGGCTAGTTGGGACAATCTGACGAATAAAGGGTTGATGCGGGTGATACCAGATCACGTGCTGTTGTGGAATGACACGCAGAAGGCAGAGGCGATAGCACTTCATGGCGTGCCTGCTGACCGCATAGTTGTGACTGGCGCTCAGCTTTTTGACCAGTGGTTCGACTTGCGGCCGAGTTGCACGAAAGAGGCTTTCTGTCGTCGCGTTGGACTCGATCCTAATCGACCGGTCGTGATGTATTTGGGTTCATCTTTTTTCTTGGCTCCACGGGAAACCGAATTTGTCGAGCGGTGGATTCGCAGGATTCGCGAAAGTGATGATGAAGCGGTGAAAGCGGTCGGGATCTTGATTCGGTCCCATCCGCTGAATCCGCTGATGGCCGATCTTTCTCAGAGCGCGAACGTCGTAATGTGGCCGCAACTGCCGGAACCACAGGAACCGCGTCCAATTACGGAGTACTTCGATTCGATTTACTTTAGTTCGGCCGTGGTGGGGGCGAACACCACGGCACTTATCGAGGCGGCCATTGTTGGTCGACCCGTCTATGGGTTGCGTGCCAATGAATTGGCCGAAGCGCAAGCTGAAACATTACATTTTCAACATCTGGCAGAGGTGAATGGAGGCGTGCTGGAGCTTGCCGATTCGATGGAGGATCATATCGGGCAGCTAGGGAATGAATTACGGAAGCATTCTGCTGCGAATTTCAAAGGGCGCCGATTTGTCGAAGCGTTCGTTCGGCCGCGCGGCATCGATACACCTGCGACGCCGGTTGTGGCCCAAGAGATCGAGGCGCTGGCCGACCGCACGATGCCACCACAACGGGAGCCGTTCTGGACGCAGGCCCTTCGACCCGCAGTCTACCCTGTTGTGGCGACCTTTCTCATGTTGACCGAGAGACGACCATGGTGGGTGTACACGGTGCGCCCGTTTTTGACGGGGACAGTATATGGCGCTTCGGTGCTGGTAATCGGCCGGCAGTTTCTGCATCGCCAAGCCGGAGCATTTACCAAGATTCGACGTCGGAGTGTCAAGCGCCTGCGGCGGATTGGGTACGGTTTGTGGTACGAGTTGTTCCAGTCTGGAAGTCGACTGTGGCGGAGGATCGGTAAGAAATCATCTAAGTTTCGTCGACGTACAGGAAAGCGTATTTTCAGAAGTGTTAACGCGGGGCGTCACGCCTTCGCACGGTTATTAAAATGAATACATTAGTAGTCGAGCAACTCGGTAAGTGCTATCAACTTAAGAGCAAGAATAAATCTAAAACCAAGCCGACAAAGGGTGTCAGTGTGCGGAACCTGTTGACTGCCCCCCGGGACTGGTTTCGCCCGGCCGAGACAGAGGAGTTTTGGGCGCTCAAGAATGCAACGTTTTCAGTAGAACCTGGCACGGTTCTTGGCATCATCGGAGCGAACGGTGCCGGGAAGAGTACGTTGCTCAAAATCTTGGCACGGGTAACCCCGCCGACCGAAGGTCGGGTCCAGGGTATGGGCCGTGTTGTCTCTTTACTGGAGCTGGGGGCTGGCTTTGATCCGGATGCGTCTGCTCGAGAGAACATTTATATGAATGCGGCGATGTATGGGATACCCCACGCGGATGTGCTCAAAGGATTTGACCAGATTGTTGAGTTCGCGGAGATTGGCGAGTTTGTTGATCATCCGTTGAAACACTTCTCGAGTGGCATGTACTTACGACTGGCGTTCTCCGTGTCAATCAATATGCACCCAACGATTCTACTGGCAGATGAGATTCTGGCGGTGGGCGACATGCAATTTCAGGAACGGTGTATGGAGAAGATCGATGAACTTGCCAAGGAGGGATTGACGGTACTATTTGTGTCGCATGATATGGATGCGATCACCCGCGTGTGTAATCGTGTCATGTGGCTGAATCGTGGTGAGATTGTAAACCAGGGTGACCCAGAAGATGTTGTTAACGAGTATCAGAATGCCTCGTGGGCGAGTGCGGGCTCGCAGGTGCGTGGCCGGCACACTAATCGGATTGCGGAGGTGGTCAGCGCTCGTTTGATCAACAAAGATGGGAAGGAGATTGGTGCGGCGCCATTGTCGGAAGACGTGTTTGTCCGTATTCGGTTTCTGATAAAGAAAACGGGTGTGCATGTGCGGTCTGCATTCGATCTGTATCACGGCAACACTCTGTTGTTTCGGTCTATTGACGCGCGGGAGTATGCGATCGATGAGACCGGTGTTGGGATGTATGAGGGGCTGGCGCGGATCCCGAAGGAACTCTTGGGTGAAGTGAACTACCGAGTCAATGCGTCGATTATGTTGCGTCGTGAGGAAAAGGAATCTGCGCTCACCCTGCATAACGCCCTCTCGTTTATGACCTATACAAGCGAAACGGCCGCGGTTCACGGATTGGTAGACAAAGCGAATGCGGCGCTCGCTCCCCGCTTGGATTGGACAATGCGGAAGGAACCTGAGGTTGTGACTGAATCGGAGATTGTTGATGGCCAATGAGATAAACACGGTTGACTCTACGACGGCGATCGAACGGCCGACAGCGCCGTGGGTGATCGAGCCTGTCAGAGCTGAACTCTTCCAGCGCGTCAGCGAATTTTTTCGTTATCGCCGTATTACGTGGTTCTTTGCCGTTCGGGCAGTCAAGGACATGTATGAAGGGACAGTACTCGGAAAAATCTGGCTGTTTCGCCCGATTATTCCGATGCTTATTACGTCACTGATTTTTGGCGTGATGCTCGGGGTGCCGTCGGATGGTTTGCCCTACCCATTGTTCTTTATTGCTGGCGGTTCGCTCTGGATGATGTTTGAACGATCAATGATGTGGGTGACGCGAAGTCTGGATGGTGGAAAGAGCCTCGTAAAGAAATTATATTTTCCACGATTGGTTCTTCCGGTGTCGGCCGCGTCTCCGGCTTTTCTCTATTTTCTTGTCTTCCTCATAATGATCCTGCTGTCGTGCGTTTACTATTTTCTACGGTACGGTGATTGGTATCTTGTTATCGGGCCGCAGTTGCTGTTGCTGCCGGTGCTCGGCCTGGGGACGTTATTGTTAGCCGTGTCATTTGGGTTGTTTACCGCCGTTTGGCAAACACGCGCCAAGGATGTTCGCTATGCCGTTCGGTATGCGATGCGGTTTTGGCAGTTTCTGACCCCTGTTATTTATCCGTTGTCTCAAGTGCCGGAAGAGTACCGGTTACTAATTAGCCTGAATCCGGTAACAGGGTATGTTGAGACCTTCCGGTGGGCGTTGTTCGGGGTTGGCATCCTTGATTTGAGGGCGTTGGGCATGTCTGTAGGACTGACGGTGGTCATCTTTTACGGAGGGTTGTGGTACTTCACGAAGGAAGAGACGGCGTCGGTCGATAGGATGTAGTATCCCGTTTCAAATTTGCCGCCGAGGCAAATCGCTTCTGATCCATCCGCTATGAAAATCGTTTTTGCGACTAGCCACTTTGGCTTTTTGCGCAACTTTGAGCCAGCTATCCGTCTGCTCGCTGAGCGTGGACACCGCATTCATTTACTTGCGGACCGCCGGGATAGTGTTGGCGGGATGACGACCGTCGAAACTCTCGTCAACGAGTACGAACAGATCACCTATGGACATGGACCCAATCCAAAGACACATCGCTGGAATGCTCTTGCAAAGGGTATTCGACTGTGCCTTGACTACTGGCGATATTTGCACCCACGGTACGACAGCTCGCCCAAACTCAGAGCACGGGCTGCGGCGCAAACCCCGACGTGGGCGGTGGCCTGGACACAGAGGTCGTCATTCTGGGGGCGGCTAGTACAACGCAGCTTGTCAGTGTTGTTTCGAGTCGTGGAACGGGCGCTGCCATACGACATGGCTGTGCGCGAATTCTTGAAGGCACAGGCCCCAGATGTCCTGCTAATCACTCCACTGTTGTATTTCGGTTCGTCGCAGGTTGGCTACGTGCGTGCCGCTCGCGCTCTAGGTGTTCCAAGTGTCTTGTGTGTTGGAAGTTGGGATCATCTGACGACGAAGGGAGTCATCCATGACATCCCTGATGTGGTGACGGTCTGGAACGAGGCGCAGCGGCGGGAGGCGTCAGCGATTCACGGTGTGTCACCGAAGAAAGTAATTGTCACTGGCGCACAAGCTTACGATCGTTGGTTCGTTGGCAAGTCGAGCACTTCGCGCGAGCAGTTTTGTCGCAACATCGGGTTGGACCCTGCGTGCCCGTTTTTGCTTTACGTGTGTTCATCGCCGTTCATTACGCCGCACGAAGTCGGTTTTGTTGAGGCATGGATTCGCGCGATCCGATCTCATGAGAACCCACAACTTCGCCAGGTAGGTCTGTTGGTCCGTCCACACCCGCAGAATTTTCAGCAGTGGGCCACCGTGGACTTTTCGAACTATAACAACGTCGCAATTTTTCCGCGAGCTGGGGCAAATCCTGTCGACGTCGACGCTCGGGCACAATACTTTGACTCGATGTTCCACAGTGCTGCTGTTGTTGGCGTGAACACGAGTGCTCTAATCGAATCTGCGATTGTGGGGCGGCCGGTTTATACGGTGATTACTGACGAGTTTGCCGACACACAGGAAGGCACATTGCACTTCCAGCATTTGGCGAAAGCCCAAGGGGGTCTTCTCCAGACAGCCGAGAATTTAGATGACCATACCGCTGCGGTGGCACGGTTGTTAGACGACCCGCCCGATGAATTGACTGCTCGGCGACTGGACTTCATCAAGACGTTTGTTCGACCACGAGGTCTTGATGTGCCTGCCGCGTCGGTATTTGCGGAGGCTATTGAAACAACCGGTCAGTCAGGTGGGGTTCCACGTCGAACAGGGGCGTTCTGGACCCCACTTGCGAGGTTACTTCTGTATCCCTTTGCCATCCTGGCGACGTCGTGGGAACGGAGTCGGAAGGTCGCCCGCCGAGCTGATAGGAAACCCAGTCGAGAGAATCTACGGATTTTATTTGCCATGGCTTCGCCGGAATATCTTCGCTATTACGACGCTGTGATTCGTGAACTCGCCCGTCGCGGCCATAATGTTTTTGTAGCGATCAACAATGTTCATAAGAAGAAACAAGCGCGGATCGAGAATCTAGAAGGCATCTCTGGTGTTCACGTGGCAGGGGTGGTGCCCGACCGTGGTGATATCTGGGGTCGAGTGGCCAAGGGAGTGCGCGGGATCACTGATTTTGCCAGGTTTCTCCATCCGCGATACGCTGCTGCCCCGGCGCTCCGAGCACGCATGAAACGAAAAGTATTGCCGCGGGCATTTCATGTTCTTGACCGGATTCGGGTGTTGTCGGAGCGAAGAATAAAGCAGGTGCTGCGCTTCCTGGCGGCCTGTGAGCGGGTCATACCGAGTAGCCCTCGATTGGAGTCCTTTATCCAGCGGTGGCAGCCTGATTTGGTGATGGTTTCCCCGCTTATCGACGCAGCATCGGACCAAGTAGACCTGGTCAAGAGTGCGAGGCGTCTCGGTTTACCTTCAACGGCGTGTATTGCGAGTTGGGACAACTTGAGCAACAAAGGGTTAGTCCGCATTCAACCTGATGCTGTAGTTGTCTGGAACGAAGTTCAAAAAGCGGAAGCGATAGAGTTTCATAGCGTTGTCGCCAGTCGAATCGAAGTAACCGGGGCACAGTTGTTCGATCGATGGTTTCAGCGAGATGTGCAACGAACGAGGGAACAGTTTGCTGCGCAGGTGGGGTTGCCGGTTGAACGGCCATTCGTTCTTTTTGCAGGATCGTCCGGTTTTATTTCGGAGTCACATGCAGAAGTGGCATTTGTCAAAAGATGGATATCGGCATTGCGAGCGTCCAGTGACCCCAGCGTGAATTCAATGGGGATATTGATTCGTCCACATCCCTACAACACAGCGGCCTGGGAGGAAGCGGAACTCAACGGGCTCGAGTCGGTGTCTGTGTGGCCTCGGCAGCGCTACAACGCGGTTGCCGAATCCGAACGAGAGATGTACTACGACTCACTCTCCCATAGCGCGGTGGTAGTGGGGATTAATACAAGCGCAATGTTGGAAGCCGCAATCGTAGGACGGCCTGTGCTGTCGATTCTTGCTCCTGAGTTTTCGACAACCCAAGAGGGCACGCTGCACTTCCATTATTTATTGCCAGAACATGGAGGCTGCGTGCGTGTTGCCCGCGACTTCCAAGAACACATCCGTCAATTGGTTTTCGTGCTCAGGAGTCCTGACACAGTTAAGAAGGAGACTCAGCGCTTTGTGGGTACATTCATTCGACCACAGGGCATTGATCGCCCGTCGACTCCTCTGATGGCCGATGCCATAGAACGTGTTAGCCGGCGCGGTCAAGTGGTGGATGAATCCGTTCCGTGGTGGGCTTGGCTCGGCCGGGTGTCCTTACTGGCCATTGGGGCTGGAGCGGGTGTGGTCTCGCTAACAAGCAGGCGTCCGAGATGGTGGGGACGCATGCGTCAGAGCGGTCGTCGCATGCGACACCGGGGACGCAAGCAAGCATCCAAGTTTGTGCGACGTTTGTTTCGAGGGACGAAACAAGTTGGTCGGACTGTAGGACGAAGTAGTCGAGAACTTGGTCGCTCGAAGCCCCGAACGCGCTTGGCAAGGTTCCCCCGAGGGGTCATGCGTGTTCTACGCCGAAGCCGATACCGGGTCGCTATGTTTCTGCGGCACGGTACAGCCGGTGATCCGGATATTGATGGATAACCTGTGAAGTTATTAGTAGTGGCGCGGCATTTTGGGTGTTTACGGAACTATGAGTCAGCGGTGCTGGCATTGGCAGCGCAGGGCCACACGGTGCAGCTGGTCGGACTGACGGATGACATTCTGGATGGGGCGGAAGTAGCCGCGGGATTGGTGGCGCGCGGCGCGGGGCGGATAACGACCGAACGGCGGACGGTGGCCGCGACGAGTGAATTAGTCCGCAAACTACGTTTAGCCGTGGACTATCTGCGCTATCTGGAGCCTGCGTATGCGGAGGCGCCACGGTTACGACAACGAGCCTGGGAACGGACCCCGCGCGGCGTGTTGGGCTTGCTTCGCGTGCCGGGTGTGGGGAGTCGGTGGGGACGCCGGGTGTTGGCGGTGGCTTTGCGACGATTGGAAGCAGCGGTCCCACTCGATACGGAGGTGGCGGCGTATTTGCGGGCAGTGGCGCCAGACGTAGTCATGCTGACACCGCTGATCGGTTTAGGTGCACCGGAGCAGGAGTATTACCGCGTGGCGCAGGCGCTGGGGTTCCGGACGGTATTCGGAGTGTGGAGTTGGGACAATTTGTCGAGTAAGTCAGTACTCCGCAGCGTGCCATCGCTGATGACGGTGTGGAATGAAGTGCAGCGGCGAGAGGCGGAGGAACTCCACGGGGTGCCGCGGACACGGATCGCAGTGACAGGCGCGCAGTGTTTCGATCAGTGGTTTGAGCGACAACCGACACGCAGCCGCGAGGCGTTCTGTGCACGGGTGGGTCTGCCAGCGGAGCGACCGTTTGTGTTGTATGTATGCTCCGCGTTGTTTGCCGGGAGTCCATCAGAAGCGGCATTTGTCAGGCGGTGGGTGGAGGCGTTACGGACACAGCCGGCATTACGAGAGGTCGGCGTATTGGTGCGGCCACATCCGTCGCGGGAGAAGGAATGGACACAGGTGTCATTGGCAGGGTTAGGTCCGGTGGTGAGATGGGGAGCGAACCCGGTCGATTCAGAAGCGAAGGCTGATTACTATGATTCCTTGCAGTACACCACGGCGGTTGTGGGTTTGAATACAAGTGCGTTTCTGGAAGCAGCCATTCTGGAGAAGCCGGTTCTCACGTTGCTGTTCGATGAGTTCAAGGAGAATCAAGAAGGGACGTTACATTTTCATTACCTGCTCGGAGAAGAGGGGCTTCTGACGGTTGCTCGCGATTGGGCAACACATGGGCAGCAATTGGCTGAGGCGGTGACGGCGCCGGTTGCCGCTCGGAGTCGAGCCTTTGCCGACCAGTTTCTTCGACCTCAAGGACGAGAAGTATCGTCAACTGACCAGTGGGTGACTGCTGTCGAAACCTTGGCTGCTACCCCTGTTCCCGCGGCCGCGACTTCCCTCAGTGTTCATACGGGGGGCGGGTTCATGTTGAGTGGGCTCGAAGCTGTTTGCTTGACTCCTGTTGGTCGTGGTCTGTTGCGTGACCCGAGCGAGGCGGCGGAGATGAAGGCTCGCCGCCGGCGCCTGCGATGGCAGCATCGCAACAACCGGCACGCACGATTTCAGGAGAAATGGCGGAAGCTTAGGCTGTTCATCCGTTCTCGAGAGTATCGACAGGATAAGTTAACCCGTTTCCTCGGTAGACCTCACTCATGAAGATTTTATTTGTACTTAAGCAGACTGGATATCTCCGTCACTTCGATACCGTGGTGCAGACTTTGGCAGACCAAGGGCATGAGATTCGACTAGCAAGTCAGAATGACTCGCTTACATTGCCATCGACATTACAGGACCTCCCGCGTGTATCGATTACGACCTGTCCCAAGAAACGTGGTGATGCGTGGGCGAAGGATGTGAGCTTATTTCGCCGAGCGGAAGATTACCTTAGGTATCTTGAGGAACCGTATACGCAAGCGACCAAACTTCGAGCCCGAGCATTTGACAAGTTCATCCAGACGCTGTCCAACGGGACGCGCGTGCCCGATCCATTGTGGAGCGAGATCGGATTGGACTTGACCGATGCTGAGATTAGGCGTCTTCGGAAATTCTTTGCTCTGGTTGAAGACACGCTACCAAGCGATTCCAGTATTGAAGAATTTTTCAAACAAGAAGCGCCGGACGCTGTGTTGATTACGCCACTCATCGATATTGGATCGGGACAAAGCGATTTTGTGAAGAGTGCTCGAGCGCTCGAGATACCGGTTGGGATGGTCCTTTTCAGCTGGGACAATCTCAGCACGAAAGGTAGTGTGCACATAGCACCGGACCATGTGTTTGTATGGAACGAGGTCCAGCAACGTGAAGCAATCGCATTACACGGCATACGGAAGAAACGCATCAGTTTAACCGGAGCGCCCCGCTTCGACAGATTCATCGACGTTGCTGTCCGCGATGAACCAAAAACGGCACGGGCCGCATTCTGTCAGGCTCTTAATCTGGAACAGGACCGTCCGATTATCCTGTATCTCTGTTCTTCTAAGTTCGTGGCAGCTGATGAACGGCCATTCATACAAAGTTGGATTCGTAACGTCCGCGCGTCGAAAGACCCCGCGGTGGCCAGTGCGAACCTCTTAGTTAAGACGCATCCAGACCTCACTCGGGATTGGCGCGACCATTCTGAACAGCGTGTTTCTTGGCCAGGGGTTGAACCGGCATTAATTAGCACGCCATTTGGCGATGATCACACTACGGTCCTTATGTCTAAGTTCACGGCCCTACAGACTCTGTATGAGTGTCTGTATCACAGTGACGTCGTGGTCGGTCTTAACACCAGTGCTGAGCTTGAAGCCGGTATTCTGGGAAAGCCTGTGCTGACTTTGCCGGCTGGCGAGGGTCTCGAAGCCGGTCAGCGGAGGACCTTACACTTTCATTATCTGTTACGTGCGAACGGCGGTTTTGTCGAGTTGGCTTCAAGTATGGACGAGCATCTGACGCAGTTAGCTGACGTACTTGCCGGTCGCTACGATACTCAACACATCCAATCGTTCATTACTTCGTTTCTTCGACCTCAGGGTTGGGATAAATCCTCAAGTGAAATCCTCGCCGGAGCAATCGTAAAGCACCTAGGACGCAAGAAAAAACCCTCAGAACGACTTGCGGTCAAGAATGCGGATGTGCCTGAAGACGAGGCTATAAATAGGGATGAATCTACGAATGTGAACTCGTCGGTCGCCGAAGTCGACTATGGTCGACATCGCATCGTTATCAACGCTACGACCGATGCGGAGCGGCGATGGCGCGCCCGCGCTTGTGCGAAGGAGCCATGGACAGTCGAATGGATCGAGACGTCAGTCAACCAGGGTGATGTGTTCTATGACATCGGAGCTAACGTCGGCGTATTCTCGCTCATTGCCGCGATGAAATGTACCAAGAAGCTACAGGTGGTCGCGGTTGAACCCGGCTATGCGTCGTTTGCCCATCTCTGTGACAATGTTGTTTTAAATCACTGTGAAGGTGTGATCACACCGATCCCGCTCCCGCTGTCCGATCAAACCGGGCTCGCCCAATTCAAATACCGCAGCCGCGAGGCTGGTCAAAGCCGCCACGCGTTACTTGAGAAGACAAAAACTGGGTCGGGCGATGGCCAGTCCCGGTATCAGCAACCCGTGTTGGCAATGCGGTTAGATGACATGGTGTCGACGTTTAACCTGCCGAAACCCACTCACCTCAAGATTGATGTGGATGGTGCCGAACTTCGGGTGTTGCATGGCGCGACTGAGGTGTTGAGGCACGATGGTCTGCGTACCATACTCATCGAGGTCGAGACGGCAATAGAAGAGTTTGTCGTAGCCGTGCTTCGGGACGCCGGGTTTTCTTTGGTGTCTCGATACGAGCATGGGAAAAATCCCAAGGCTCCTTGGTATGGCTTGTTTGCCCGTGTGTCCGAACCGGGAGCCGACTCGCTATCATGAAAATTCCCTATCGCCGAGAGACAGAATACACACCCGTTGCTATTGACCGGTTACGGCCGAGTGGGTCTTACGCTCAACTGATCGCCAATCGTACCCACGCGATTGACGCGCTTGTCGCTGAGCATGGTGTTGTCCCTGCTGAGTTGTTACGTGCACGTAATTGTCCTACCTGTGATTCAGATCGACATCAGCATGAACTTGACAAGGATCACTTGGCGTTAGTGCGTTGTCTGGCGTGCGACCTTGTCTACGTGAATCCTGCGTTCAACGAGGAACACTATCGAGAGATCTATCAATCGACCGAGTATCAGGCAATCATGAAGGACCTGGGTATCGAGAGCCACGACTATCGCGTGGAACGATTTGGTCGTGAACGTGTCGAAATCATGGCGGCACACCTACCGAAAAATAGACCAATACGCTATTTGGACGTGGGGTGTAGTACGGGATTTGTTGTCGAGGCAGCACGTCAAGTGGGTTGGGATGCTCTAGGCATCGATCTAAACCCATCCGCGATTGAGTTTGGGAAGGAACGGGGTCTCGATTTGCGGGCGGTTGCGCTTGACGGTGCTGGCTTTGATTCGGAGACCTTCGATGCCGTGTCACTGTTTGACGTTGTTGAGCATTTACTGGAGCCGTCTACAGTCGTGGCGTCTGCGGCAAAGTTGTTACGACCGGGTGGCATTCTGTTTATCTACGTGCCAAATTATGACTCCGCATCACGACTTCTTTTGGGTGCAGATGCCCACTTCATCTGGCCGACACACCATCTCAATTACTACACGCCCGAAACAGCGTCTGATCTTTTGAGTCGTCATGGGCTTGAAGTTGAACTCTTGACCACCGAAGGACTCGACATCGTGGATTACGTGTGGTTTCGTCGCGAAGTGGGCGGAGAGGATGTCACGGCGATCGAGCGAATCGCCGATACGCTCCAGTTTCTGGTGAATGCGGGTGCTTACGGAAAAAATCTTCGAGTGTTAGCGAGACGACCGGTGTGAAGTTATTAGTAGTGGCGCGGCATTTTGGGTGTTTACGGAACTATGAGTCAGCGGTGCTGGCATTGGCAGCGCAGGGCCACACGGTGCAGCTGGTCGGACTGACGGATGACATTCTGGATGGGGCGGAAGTAGCCGCGGGATTGGTGGCGCGCGGCGCGGGGCGGATAACGACCGAACGGCGGACGGTGGCCGCGACGAGTGAATTAGTCCGCAAACTACGTTTAGCCGTGGACTATCTGCGCTATCTGGAGCCTGCGTATGCGGAGGCGCCACGGTTACGACAACGAGCCTGGGAACGGACCCCGCGCGGCGTGTTGGGCTTGCTTCGCGTGCCGGGTGTGGGGAGTCGGTGGGGACGCCGGGTGTTGGCGGTGGCTTTGCGACGATTGGAAGCAGCGGTCCCACTCGATACGGAGGTGGCGGCGTATTTGCGGGCAGTGGCGCCAGACGTAGTCATGCTGACACCGCTGATCGGTTTAGGTGCACCGGAGCAGGAGTATTACCGCGTGGCGCAGGCGCTGGGGTTCCGGACGGTATTCGGAGTGTGGAGTTGGGACAATTTGTCGAGTAAGTCAGTACTCCGCAGCGTGCCATCGCTGATGACGGTGTGGAATGAAGTGCAGCGGCGAGAGGCGGAGGAACTCCACGGGGTGCCGCGGACACGGATCGCAGTGACAGGCGCGCAGTGTTTCGATCAGTGGTTTGAGCGACAACCGACACGCAGCCGCGAGGCGTTCTGTGCACGGGTGGGTCTGCCAGCGGAGCGACCGTTTGTGTTGTATGTATGCTCCGCGTTGTTTGCCGGGAGTCCATCAGAAGCGGCATTTGTCAGGCGGTGGGTGGAGGCGTTACGGACACAGCCGGCATTACGAGAGGTCGGCGTATTGGTGCGGCCACATCCGTCGCGGGAGAAGGAATGGACACAGGTGTCATTGGCAGGGTTAGGTCCGGTGGTGAGATGGGGAGCGAACCCGGTCGATTCAGAAGCGAAGGCTGATTACTATGATTCCTTGCAGTACACCACGGCGGTTGTGGGTTTGAATACAAGTGCGTTTCTGGAAGCAGCCATTCTGGAGAAGCCGGTTCTCACGTTGCTGTTCGATGAGTTCAAGGAGAATCAAGAAGGGACGTTACATTTTCATTACCTGCTCGGAGAAGAGGGGCTTCTGACGGTTGCTCGCGATTGGGCAACACATGGGCAGCAATTGGCTGAGGCGGTGACGGCGCCGGTTGCCGCTCGGAGTCGAGCCTTTGCCGACCAGTTTCTTCGACCTCAAGGACGAGAAGTATCGTCAACTGACCAGTGGGTGACTGCTGTCGAAACCTTGGCTGCTACCCCTGTTCCCGCGGCCGCGACTTCCCTCAGTGTTCATACGGGGGGCGGACGTGTTTGGAAAGTTTGCGAGTATGCTGCGAAGCTTCCGAGCGTAGCTAGATTACTCCAAGATCCTCTGAGTTTTGGTGAGATACGCCAGCGCGAGGAGCGTCTTCTGATCGATCGTCGACAAAAGGAAGATTTACTTCGTGAGCGTGAAGTGACGCGGCTAGCTAGAGAAGAGTTCCGCGATCGTCGCCATCGTGAAGCGACTACAGAAAAGACAAATGAACAACACCGAAAGGAAGCGGCTAAACAGATACGGATCAAGGACAAGCGGCGCTTAATGGCACAGGCGCGGCGCCAACGTGTTCAACACCTTGTCGTGAGTCGCGTAAAACGATTAATCGGTCTTACGAGTCAGAGATAAAGCTAAAGTGAATCCCCGCGTTATTATCTTGACGAGTACTTTTCGACGGCATCACTTTCTTTGTCGATATCTTGCGGCCAGGCTATCGGTAGTTGGCGTCTGGCAGGAAGAGAAGTCGTTTAAGCCAACTTCCTATGCGAACGGACCTGGCGATGCCGATATCATTCGGCGACACTTTTTGGCTCGAGACGACGCCGAAGCCCGTGATTTTTCAGACATTGGATTCACTGTTGAGATCGATCCGCAATCTTGCCGGCAGGTATTAGTTGGTGGTTTGAACGACCCCAATGAAGTCACGCGTATGGTTGCGATGGAACCAGATGTCGTGGTGGTTTTCGGTACCGGAATCCTAAAGGGGGACATTCTTTCTCGCTTTGAGGGGCAGTTGCTCAATATTCATTTAGGACTATCGCCATATTATCGTGGTGCAGGGACTAATTTTTGGCCCCTGGTGAACGGAGAACCTGAGTTTGTAGGTGCGACAATTCATTATCTCGATTCAGGTATTGATACCGGGCCAATTATTTCGCACGTGCGGCCGGATATTGACCGCGCGGATGGACCTCACGAACTTGGCAATAAGGCAATTTACGCAGCAGCAGAAGGAATGGTCAAGGCAGTGAAGGCGCATCATCGCGGTCGACTACGGAGTCATCCCCAGACTTGGAAAGGTCGACTGTATCAACGTAAGGATTTCAACGCAGAAGCCGTACGGCAGCTCTATGAACAGTTCGACCAGGGAATCCTCGGTAATTATCTCGATGCGAAACAGGCACGGGACGAACGTATTAGTCTGGTCTCACTTGAGGAGGAGAAGTGAGCGATTCCTGTCTTGTGGTGACCTATCACTACGTCCGTGTGACGGAGGACACTCTTTTCCCCACGCTTAAGGCGCTTGCTCCTAATGACTTTGAACGTCAACTCGACGTATTGGAGAACGCGCACAATTTTATTGGCTGTGGCGAACTTGAGGCGGCAATCTTGGAGGGCGGTAAGTTACCCGAGCGGGCAGTGCTTCTTACCTTCGACGATGGATTTCGCGATCACGCGGATGTCGTATACCCAATTCTTCAGCGTCGAGGGATACCAGCTACCTTTTTCATTGCGGGCGATACATTAGAGTCAGAGCCGCGTCTTTTGAACGTTCACAAAACGCACTTTTTATTGGCAGCGCTAGGAGCGGAGGGTTTTGTAGCCCGCGTAAACGATGGATTGCAGGCGCTCCGGGTGACTACGGAATCGGATTCCCGCCCACCGGCAGAGATCTATCGGTACGATACGGCGGATCACTTGCGAGTTAAACATTTGTTGAACTATGAGCTCCCGACTTTACAGGCTGACCAATTGTTAACAGGTTTGTTTACAGAACATCTCGGCGAAGAGGTAGCTTTTGCACGTAGCTTGTATCTTCAACGGCAGGACGTACGCTGCATGAGTGAAGGAGGCATGACCTTTGGTTTTCATACGAAGAGGCACCCGGTGCTTGCTCGTCTGACGGTAGCCGAGCAGTATTCTGAACTCGCTGGCGGCGTTGATCTTATTCGTGCTGTGAGCGGGCAAAGTTCGGTTCCGTTCTGTTTTCCATATGGAAGTGTCCATACCTATACAGACGAAACGCTGACTACACTTGAACAGTGTGGTTACTCAATAGCGTTTACGACTGCGCGCCGATGGACGATGCCGGCTCGGGACAATCGATTTGAAATTCCCCGGTTCGACACACGCGATCTCCCTCCATTTCAAGAGGTGATCCCAAATGCGTAGAGTATGTGTGGTCGTTGGTTCCCGTGCCAATTACAGCAGTATCAAGGCGGGGATGCGTGCGATCAAAAGCCATCCTGATCTCGAATTGCAATTGATCGTGGGTGCGTCTGCGGTACTCGATCGGTATGGCTCGGTGGTGGATGTGATTGAACGAGATGGATTTGTTCCCGATGCTCGCATCAATATTATTGTCGAAGGCGAGACGCCGGCGACTATGGCTAAGTCGACGGGATTGGGACTACTCGAAATTCCGACGCTGTTTGAACTCTTCAAGCCTGATGTGGTCGTTAGCGTCGGAGACCGTTTTGAGACGATGGCACCGGTCGTAGCGGCTGCGTATATGAATATTCCAGTGGCCCATACTATGGGAGGAGAAGTCAGCGGTACCATCGACGAAAGTATTCGACATGCTGTAACAAAATTAGCGCATTTACACTTTCCTGCGAATCAAGCGGCGGCCGATCGCATTGTGCGGATGGGCGAAGAACCCGACACAGTGCACGTTGTTGGCTGTCCTCGGATCGATCTCGTGCAGGAAGTTATTTCCACAGGCAATTTTGTTAACGATGGGTGGTTAGAGCGCGAAGGTGTCGGTGGAGAGATTGACCTGGGCAAGCCTTTTTTGCTCGTGTCTCAGCATCCGGTTACGACGGAATTTGGTGCAGGAGAAAGTCAAATCGATGAGACACTCTGCGCTGTGCGTGAACTTGACGTTCAGGCAATTGTGCTTTGGCCAAACGTTGACGCGGGTTCTGAAGATATTGCGCGGGGAATGCGGAAGTTCAGAGAACATCATGACCCACAAAGAGTTCGATTTTACAAAAACTTTCCGGTGGAAGTTTTTATTGGATTAATGAAGCGTGCTGCTTGTCTCGTAGGAAACTCCAGTGCTTTTATTCGAGAGGGTGCCTTTCTGGGTACCCCAGCAGTGAATATTGGTTCGCGGCAGATGGGCCGTGACCGCGGCCGTAATGTCATCGATGTTCCGTACAATCATGAGGCCATAACCAGGGCGATTCGTCAGCAGGTGGAGCACGGTTGTTATCCACCCGATCATCTTTATGGTGATGGTCAGGCTGGTCCTCGCCTTGCCGATGTTCTTGCTACTGCTCGAATAAGGTTGCAGAAGAGAATTACTTATTGATCTGGATCGAATTATGGATGTTCTAGGCGTCGTCCCGGCGCGTGGCGGATCCAAAGGAATACCTCGCAAGAACCTAGCCGTTGCAGCTGGGCGGTCATTACTGGCATGGACCGCCGATGCGGCGCATGCGAGTAATCGACTGACGCGAGTCATCGCCAGCACAGACGATACAGAGATTGCCCAAGCTGCACGCATTCTTAATTTAGAAGTTCCGTGCATGCGTCCGACCGCGTTGGCCGCTGATGACACACCGATTGTCGCGGTTCTCGAAGACCTACTAAGTCGGCTTGAGGCCACGGAACACTATGTGCCAGACATCGTCGTATTATTGCAACCGACCTCGCCATTACGTCGAGCTGACCATATTGATAGAGCTGTTGACCTACTGTGTGATTCGGGGGCTGATACGGTAGTCAGTGTTGTTCGGGTGCCGCACAATTTCAGTCCATCTTCGGTACTACAACAGATAGAAGGCCGTGTTGTGCCGTGGGGTGACACTCCTATCGTCACGCGCCGTCAGGACAAATCAACTTTGTATGCCAGAAACGGTCCAGCTGTCGTTGCTGTGAGAACGCCTGTACTGAAGAAATACAAGAGTCTTTATGGGCGCGATACGCGTTCTCTAGAAATGACGAGAGCGGAGTCAATCGATATTGATGAACCGTGGGACCTCGAGTTGGCGGCTTGGTTGATTGAGCGACGAAACATGTCGACTCGAGATACGGAAGATGACAAATGAGGATCCTGCTCTCTGTATTGCATTTCGGGTTACTACGAAATTTTGAGTCGGTTGTCCGAACTTTGTCGGATCGGGGGCACGAAGTGTTGCTGCTTGCCGATGAGGCCGACGCATTTGGCGGTGAGTCTTTAGCGGAAGATCTTGCGTTGCTACCAGGTGTCAGTCATGGACGGACACCGTCTTACGGCGACCAACCTTGGTTCATCGTGGTTCGAAAGATTCGTCAAGGCTTGGATTATCTCCGGTTTCTTGACAGTCGTTATACGCCGTTTGCCAAACTTCGAGACCGGGCACAGGCGCGGGCGCCACGGTTTGTCACTGGATTAGTGCGGGTGCCGATACTACGTGCCCTTGGCGTCAGGCAGGTTCTAATGTCTGTCTTGACCGCAATTGAAAAAGGTATGCCGCGTAACGATGCGATGGACGCGTTTCTAGAGCGGGTGCGACCGGAGGTGATCTTATTTGCTTCTGTTACCCATCCTCGAGCTGCGCAGATCGACCATTTACGTAGTGCCCGCGCGAAAAATATTCCAAGTGGTGTGTGTGTCTACAGTTGGGACCATTTATCAAGCAAGGCCCAGATTCGAGTCTTGCCAGATCGAGTATTTGTTTGGAACGAGACACAGCGTAACGAGGCGGTCAAGTTGCACGGCATTCCGGCTGATCGGGTGGTAGTTACAGGTGCGCAGGTATACGACCAGTGGTTTAATCGGTCGCCAAGTCGGAGTCGAGAGCAATTTTTGGTCGATATGGGGCTTCCACCTGACCGCCCATTTATTTTGTACGTCTGTTCGGCGATGACACCGGATCCAAGCGAGGCGAAATTTGTACGACGATGGGTTGAATCGATTCGTGGTAGTGGACATCCGAGGTTACAAAACGCCGGATTGGTCGTCCGGCCACATCCTGAGCGGCGACGGGAATGGGAGAATGTTGAATGGCCTGATCTCGAACCGCTAGTTGTAACTGGTGCGAATCCGATTGGGGCATCAGCGAAAGCGGATTACTTCGATGCACTTGTCTATGGTGAAGCCGTTGTCGGTATTGTCACGAGTGCCTTTCTTGAGGCGGCTGTTGTCGGACGGCCCGTATTGACAATAACGCCTCCCGAGTTTCGGTCTCACCAGGCTGGGATGCTTCACTTTCGCTATCTTTTGGAGATCGAAGGTGGACTACTCAAGGTCGGTACTGACCTAGATGAGCATGTACGTCACCTCGAGGAGACGTTCGACGGTGATGTCACGCACAAAGTCCAACAACAGAGATTCTTACGTGCTTTCGTTCGCCCACTCGGGCTCGAACACGCTGCGACGCCTCGTTTTGTCAACATGATTGAGTCGTTGGTCGCGGCACGGTCGACGAACGCACCGATTGAGGTGCCTGTCTGGGGGAAAATACTAGCCCGGTCCGTCGTGTATCTGAACGGGCTTGGCTTACTTGTATGGGCGATGACAGACGCCCGTGAAGCTGCGGAAGAACGGGCGCGTACCAAGCGACTCGATGCGCACCGTCGTGCACACAGGTTGAAGTGGCGTCGTCATCGCCGGCAAAAAATGTTGACCCGTCTACAAGGAGTGACACGCAAGGTGTATTCGATAGCTAAAAAATTTGATCGCAAACGAAAGTTATATGTGCACCGGAGTTATAAATTTAAATTGCGGGTGCAGGCGGGTCTGCGGCGCGTGCGTCGGAACGTAGGAACGCGATGAAAATTCTCTTCTTGACCCGTCACTACGGTTACCTCCGGAACTATGAAAGCACGATCAGGCGGTTCGTGACTCTTGGGCACACAGTGCATATTGCTGCGGACCGAGAAGAAATGCTTGGAGGTCGGGAGATGGTGGAGCGGTGGACCCGCGAACACAAGGGAGTCACGATGGGCTGGACCCCCGACCGGGAAGCGGACCACTGGTTTTGGGTGGCGATCCGATTACGTTTGGCCCAAGACTTCCTTAGATACCAAGATTCGAATTACGATAGCGCCCCGCAACTGCGTCTTCGAGCCGAGGAACGCATTCCGACGACGGCACTCGCGCTACTGAGCTTGCTTGGATATCGAACTAAGCCGATTCGTCGGGCGATGGAATGTGTGCTTAACCTCCTCGAGCGTGCGATTCCGTTATCGAAACCACTTTATGATTACGTTTCGGAACAAAAGCCAGATGTCGTCTTAATTACTCCGTTAGTCGAGTTAGGGTCACCGCAACTTGATCACCTTCGGGCGGCCAGACAATTAGGTCTTCGGACTGCGCTCTGCGTTGGCAGTTGGGACCATTTATCAAGCAAGTCTCGGATCCGTGACTGTCCAGATCGCATCTTTGTTTGGAACGAAACGCAACAACGAGAATTGCTTGATTGGCATGGTGTGCCGGTCGATAAAGTGGTTGTGACCGGTGCGCAGTGTTTCGATCAATGGTTTGATCGAGAGCCATCACAGGATCGTGAAACATTTTGCGAAAGTTTATGTTTCCGTCCGGAGAAGCCAATTGTCACATGGGTGTGTTCGTCGCTGTTTCGCGGTAGTCCGCCGGAAGCCGATCTTGTAGAGGAGTGGATACGGCAGTTACGAGCGAGTGGCGACCCGGCGTTGTCTGAGGTGAACATCTTGATTCGGCCGCATCCGCAGCGACAGGAAGAATGGCGCCGTATCGAAATTGGTGATTACGATCACGTCGCGATCCGTGGCGGGTATCCGAATGACGAAAGCACTAAATCTGCCTATTTTGATGCGCTTTATCATAGTGACGCGGTCGTTGGGCTAAACACAAGTTCACTAATTGAAGCGGGGGTGGTCGGACGGCCAGTGCTTTCCATTGTGACACCGGCGTATGCGAACAACCAACAAGGTACGCTTCATTGGTCCTACCTGTTAAACGTCGGTGGCGGTCTAATGCGCGCCACAGAAAGTTTGTCCGACCACTACGCACAACTGCGAGAGACGCTATCTGGTCGAGCAGTTGACAACGCACCATTCATCAAAATGTTCGTTCGACCACATGGTTTGGAAACGGCGGGCACTCCTCTTCTCGTAGAAGGAGTCGAGGCTTTGGGTTCGAGTGACTCTTTAGGTCCAGTGGTTCCTAGCGTAGCGGCGGCTTTACCGCGACCGCTACTTTACCCGCTTATTTGGTTGCGTGTGTTCAGAGGTGAATGGAGGCTGGCACGAAAGAAGAATCGACGTAACGTGAAGCGTTGGATTCAACAAACCAGACGTGGCGTTCGTCAAGCTCTTAAGCGATTGATCTTGAAGCGGGCACGAAGTGAACAGCCTGCTGTGGTTCTTCCGAAATCAGAACGTGTTCGTAATCGTGCGCAGAACCTGTTTAACTCCGTTGAAGAAGTAGAGGACACGAAGGAAGCTTTGACTCGCATGGCCCGTAGCGGTAAACCAATCATCGTGGGACCGTGGTTGAGCGAGACCGGTTTCGAGTTGCTCTACTGGATTCCTTTTTTGAATTGGGCGAAGCAATATGGCAACTTCAGAGATGATCGGCTAATTGCGATCTCCAGAGGTGGGTGTGCCAGTTGGTATCGCCATATGACAACTGCTTACTACGATGTATTCGATTTCTACACACCAGAGGAGTTCCGCAACCGTAATGAACAACGTATTGTCGAGCAAGGTGGTTTGCAGAAACATGTAGGTGTGGCAGATTTTGATCAAGAGATCATTAGTCATGTCCAGAAGATGGCTGGTGCGCGAGACGTTGAGATTCTCCATCCGTCCCTCATGTATAAGTTGTTTAGGATTTTTTGGCGATTGCAGGCATCGGTTGGTCTAGTGCAGGGTTTCACGGTTCATCGCAACATAGAATGCTCTGATTTGGATGACTTAAAACTGGCGCTTCCTTCGCAATACATCGCTGTGAAGTTCTACACCAACAATAGTTTTCCTGACACGCTATCTAACCGGGCATTTATTACGTCGTATCTCAACCAATTGACTCTTCATCACGAGGTTGTGTTGCTGAGTACTGGGCTTAATCTTGATGATCACTCGGACTTCCAACCAGAAAGACGAGAACGTCTACATACCATCGAGCACTTGATGAATCCGCGGAACAATCTCGATGTTCAGACCCGCGTCATTGCGCGGTCGAAAGCTTTTGTCGGAACGTACGGCGGTTTTTCGTATCTCGCTCCCCTCTTAGGAGTTAACACCGTCGCGTTTTTTTCGGATGGAGCTGGTTTTCGAATCGACCATCTTGAAATTGCGAAGCGGGTGTTCACAGATCTCCATAGCGCTTCGTTTCTTGCTCTGGATGTACGGGATCTTGATGTGCTTAGGGTTGGTTTAGGAATAGCCGAAACCGTTACGTCGGAGAGAGGCCGAATGGCGTGAAATTACTGGTTTGCGCCCGTCACTTCGGTTACCTCAGGAATTTCGAAGCGGCTCTTGTTATCTTAGCTGAACGCGGGCACAAGTTGCATTTGGCTGCGGATCGGAAGGAGAGTGCTGGAGGGTTAGCAATGGTCCAGCGATTAGCCGATCGCTACCCTCGAGTGACGGTCGGGTGGACTCCGAAACGAGACAAGAACGATGAGTGGCTTGAATTGGCCACGGCTATTCGGTTGTCTGTCGATTATCTTCGCTATCTTCAAAGCGCGTATGACCGAGCTCCGATGTTACGGCGGCGGGCCAAGGAGCGAACACCAGCGTTAACGGTTTGGCTCGTGGAAAATGCTGGGTTTCGCTTCAGCCCAGGTCGCCGGATCTTGAATTCGATATTTAAATTCATGGAGCAGGGCGTGCCCTTGCATGGTCCATACACCGATTTCTTAACTGCTGAGGCTCCGGACGTCGTTATTCTCACACCGATGATTGACCTCGGCTCGCCGCAACTTGACATGATTCGCAGTGCCCGGTCTCTCGGTTTACGTTCTGTTCTCAGTGTGGGCAGTTGGGACCATCTATCAAGTAAAGCACTCATTCGAACGTTACCCGATATGGTTACTGTTTGGAACGATGTGCAGTGCGGTGAGGCGATGTCGATGCATGACATCCCTGAGGACCGGGTGACAGTAACCGGTGCTCAGTGCTACGACCAGTGGTTTGACCGGAAGCCGAGTCGTTCGCGGCAAGCGTTCTGCCGGGAGATGGGTTTGGCGCATGACCGGCCGTTTGTAGTCTACGTATGCTCCTCTTTGTTTCGTGGAGGTCCACCCGAGGCCGAGTTTACACTCCAATGGATTCGCGGGATCCGTGAAAGCAATGACCCACGTCTTTCAGGGCTGGGTATTCTAGTAAGACCCCATCCAGGTCGTCTCGACGAATGGCGTTCCTATGACCTCTCGTCGTTGGATGTCGCAATGCATGGGAGCAATCCGATTGATGACAAAGCACGTGATGATTATTTTGATGCGTTGTACCACAGTTCGGCGGTCATCGGGTTGAACACTAGTGCCTTTTTGGAAGCCGGCATTGTGGGTAAACCCGTCTTGGCTGTGCTGCCGAAGTCGTACTGGAAGAGTCAAGAAGGGACGCTGCATTTTCATTATTTGATGGATGTGGGAGGGGGACTCCTGCGAACGTCTCGCTCAATCAACGAGCATCTTGAACAACTGGCGGCGGCAGTGGGAGGTGAGGCTCCAGCGAATCATGACGACTTCATAAGAGAGTTCATTCGACCACACGGGTTGGACCAATCCGGTAGTTCTCGCTATGCGGATGCTGTAGAACTTCTTGCGTCGGTGCCGCCTCTTCCACCAGTAACCGGGAAATCTGGTGTTGGCCTATCTCGATTGATTTTGACATTTCGTCTTTTTATTGGCCGAGAGCGGAAGCGTATCCGGCACTTTAGAAAGGATGCGCGTCACGATCTTGAGAAGCTTCGGATTCGGGTCAATCGATTGATTGTGCGACCTATAAAACGCTGGTCCAAGTGGGGACTAAAAACGCGGTGGCGACGAATTGTTCCGTCCACTGACCGTCGCCGTGCGTGGGCCGATTGCGTCAACCAAGACGAAATTTCTGATGTGCGGCAGGCCGTTACCGAAATGAGGTATAGCGGTCGACCGATTTTAGTGGGGCCATGGCTCTCCGAAACGGGCTTTGAGTTGCTGTATTGGATTCCGTTTTTGCGTTGGGCACAGAGGTACGGTCATCTACGAGCCAATAGGATCGCGGTAATTTCTCGCGGCGGCGCATCTTCGTGGTACGGAGATATTGCCTCTCGTTATCTAGATGTCTTGGACTTGGTGTCTATGGAGACTTTTCGCGGCGCTCAAAACCAACGGCTCGCGCTGCACGACGGGCAAAAACACTACATGGTCACGCCCTTTGATCAGGAAGTTGCGCGCCGTGCCGCGGCACATCTCGGTCTTCGGCGCTACGATTGGCTTCATCCAGGTTTGATGTACAACTTATTTCGAGCTTTTTGGATGCAGTTGGCTCCATCGTCGTTATTGCGGACGTTCTTGTTACCGCGTGCGATGCAAGTACCAGCGCTTGAACCATTACCAGACCTTCCTGACCGATATATTGCTGTGAAGTTTTATACGAATGATGCACTTCCGTCGACACCAGATAATCAGAGGTTTGTGCGGGAGACGCTGAAGCGACTTACAAAACGAGCCCATGTGGTTCTTTTGAAGACTGGACTGACGTTGGATGACCATGTTGATTACGAAGGTGGCGAAGTGCGGGTACACACGGTTGAGCATCTCATGACTCCCAGTACAAATCTGGACATTCAGACGCGTGTAATCGCGTCAGCTGATGCATTTGTTTCAACTTATGGAGGGTTCTCATATATCGGACCGATGTTTGGGGTGAAAACACTTGCTCTCTATTCGAATCCCGCCGCGTTTCGCATTGATCATCTCGAGGTGGCCAAGCGGACATTCCATGAGCTTAGGACTCCACCATTTGTAACTGTACGAACGGATGATATGCGTACGTTGGAAGGTCTCATTGGGTCCGAAAGGGTGGCAGTTGCATGACGATTGGATTTGGAGGGGGACGCTGTTTTGTTATTGCTGAGGTTGGTTTGACACATGACGGTAGTGTCGGACTGGCACATGCTTTTATTGATGCAATTGCAGAGACCGGCGCGGATGGCGTCAAATTTCAGACTCACATAGCGGCTGCCGAAAGTACACCCAGCGAGCCGTTTCGCGTCAATTTTAGTCATCAAGACCGGACACGCTACGACTATTGGCAGCGAATGGAGTTTTCGCCAGCGCAATGGCAAGGACTGCGCGAACACGCGGAAGAAAAGGATTTAGTCTTTCTCAGTTCACCATTTTCGCTTGAGGCTGTTGAATTATTGGACAGTATTGGCATGCAAGTGTGGAAGATTCCCTCTGGAGAGGTGGGAAATACAGCGATGCTCGATCGCGTTGCAGCTACAGGATTACCTGTGATTTTGTCCTCAGGGATGAGTCCGTTGTCAGAACTTGATGTGGCCGTGGAGCGAATCAGAGGCACCAATGCGCCTGTCGCCGTCCTGCAATGCACGACGGCCTATCCGTGTCCGCCGGAGAAGATCGGTATCAATCTTCTTGACGAATTCCGCCAACGCTATCACTGCCCCGTCGGTCTCTCAGATCATTCCGGTACGATATTTGCCGGCCTTGCGGCTTCCGCTCTTGGTGCGGACATTCTAGAACTACACGTGACGCTGAGTCGTGACATGTTTGGGCCAGATGTAGGGGCATCTGTGACGGTCGCCGAGCTACGACAGCTGGTTTCCGGTATTCGCTTTATGGAGCGGATGCGAGCAAACCCAGTGGACAAAGATGTTGCGGCGGAGGAACTAACGTCATTGCGAAATTTGTTTACGAAGAGTGTAGTGGTGCGAACTGCGCTCGATGCAGGAACTGTACTTGGCGACGAGCATCTTCTTGGAAAGAAACCAGGCACCGGCATTCCAGCAACTCGATTAAAGGAATTTATCGGTCGGCGTTTGCGGCGTTCTGTTGAGGCTGACACGCTGTTAGTTGAGTCCGACCTTGAGAAGGTGTCAAAGCCATGAAACGGAAAGTCTGTGTGGTAGTGACGGCTCGACCTAGCTATTCGCGAATCAAATCAGCATTGAAATCGATTGATGATCATCCAGATCTGGAACTACAACTAGTGGTGGCAGCGTCTGCTTTGTTGGATCGTTACGGCGCAGCAGTCCGAAGTATAGAGCACGACGGGTTTGCGATTGCCGCTCGTGTTTACATGGTAGTTGAAGGTGAAAATCTTGTGACATCCGCTAAGTCTACGGGTCTCGGATTGGTTGAATTGGCTACGGTTTTTGACAACTTGAAGCCGGACGTCGTTGTCACAATAGCAGACCGTTACGAGACACTTGCTACAGCGGTTGCCGCTTCCTATATGAACATCCCGGTCGCACATGTTCAAGGTGGTGAAGTTACAGGTTCCATAGACGAAAAAGTTCGTCACGCCGTAACAAAGTTATCGAACTTGCACCTTGTCGCAACAGAAGCCGCCGCTAGCCGGGTTGTTCGTTTGGGTGAGGATCCTAGTACCGTGTTTGTGACGGGCTGCCCGTCTATTGATTTAGCGGCTACCGTTTTGGCTCAGCCGTCTCTCGATTTTGACCCGATCGACAAATATGGTGGAGTTGGTGCGCCGGTTGATCTCTCAAACGGCTATCTGGTCGTGATGCAACACCCGGTTACGACGGAGTATGACGAGGCCCGCAGGCAAATCACAGAAACATTAGAAGCTGTGCACGTCCAAGAAATGCCGACACTTTTGTTTTGGCCAAATGTCGATGCCGGCTCAGACGGAACCTCGAAAGGAGTTCGATTATTTCGGGAGCGGGAGAAACCGAAGGGGTTTCATTTTTTTCGGAACATGCTTCCGGAAGACTTTTTGCGACTTTTGTGTAACTGCTCATGCATCGTTGGAAATTCCAGTGTCGCGATCCGTGAGTGTGCTTATCTTGGCGTTCCTGCCGTGAACATCGGGACACGTCAATCAGGTCGCGATCGCGGGCGGAACGTTACAGATGTGTCATATGACCGTGATGAGATAGCTGCGGCGATTCGTGCGCATAATCGCGCTGGTCGCCCAGCGTCGGATCCGATTTATGGCGACGGTCAAGCTGGACCACGAATTGCTACACAGTTGGCCGAAAGTGAACTTACTATCGAAAAACGTCTGACTTACTGATGGTCGAGCAGTATGAATACCGAAGAGAAACTGCCTAATAATGAGTTAACGGCACGCCGTGATCGAATTCAGTCGATCGACTTTGACTATTCGAGCAATCCGCAACGCGCCGTGAATAATTGTAATCTCTGCGGAAGTGACTCTTTTGTGGTGTTGAGCCATCGTGATCGGTATGGTTTTCCGGTTCGCGCCCACGGATGTCGACGTTGCGGTTTAGTGTTTCTTAATCCGGTGATGACCGTTGAGGCGTACGGCGCATTCTACAAATCAGTATATCGGCCTTTAGTGAGCGCATATCATGGGCGTCTCATCGATGCGCATTCGATTCAGGGCGAGCAGCGTCAGTATGCTGCAGAGCGGGTTGCGTTACTCGAACCTTATCTACCCGATGGGTCTGAAAGAAACCTTTTGGATATAGGAGGTTCGACGGGAGTTGTTGCCCACGCCTTTTCTAGACGGTTTGGTGCTGTCAGCACAGTTATCGATCCAGCACCCCTCGAGATTGAAGAAGCCCGGCGATTGGGTCTGAACACGGTGACTGGGTTCATAGAGAAGGTGGACCTTGGTGAGCGCCAATTCCAAATTGTTCTAATGTGTCAGGCAATTGATCATTTGCTCGATATCAAGGGAGCCCTTGAAGCGATCAGACGCCTTATTGCTGCTGACGGACTGTTTTTCGTTGATATTGTTGATTTTCGGGCTGCCTATTTGAGAAATTGGTCCGTTGAACAGGCTGTTAAGGTTGACCACCCGTTCTATTTGACTGAGTTCACTATGTCGGCCTTCTTGTTGCGAGCTGGCTTTGATGTAGTCCGGGTTGAATATTCAGCAGACCATTTACACGTGGGTTACGTGTGCCGACCATCAAAGCCGGAGCTCGCCAAACTTCCGCGTCCTGAAGACGTGTCAGAGTTATGGCACGAGCTTCGATACATTCAGAACGCTCCGCGTTCTTAAGTAAGTATGCCTGGAAAAATTCTCGGTCTGATTCCGGCCCGCGGCGGGTCCAAGGGAGTGCCCGGCAAAAACACCCGTCACTTGGGTGGCCGACCACTGATTGAATACACGATTGAAGCCGCGCGCTTGTCGAACGTGGTTGACCGGCTTGTTGTATCAACAGATTCAGAAGCAATTGCTGATGTGGCGCGATCTCTTGGCGCAGATGTTCCATTTATGCGCCCTTCAGAATTAGCTGGTGATCGAGCAGCGATGCTTCCGGTGATTCAGCATGCGGTGTCTTCGCTAAGTCGCTCTGGCTGGCGAGCAGACATTGTCTTAGTGTTACAGCCGACCTCACCTCTGCGCCAACCGCAGCATCTCGTTGAAGCAGTGACGATTCTTAGTACGACCGAGGCGGATGCAGTAGTCAGTGTGGTTGAAGTTCCTCTCCATATGTCTCCTGATTACGTCATGCGAATCGACGATGGTCGCTTGTTGTCGTTTTTGCCTGAGGGAGCCGGTATTACGAGGCGCCAGGATGCAAGGCCTGCCTTCATACGTGACGGCACTGTTTACGCTTGTCGAGAAAGGACACTTTCCGAACAGAACTCACTCTACGGTCGTGATTGTCGGCCATTACTAATACGGGCTGCTGATTCGATCACAATCGACACCCTTGAGGATTGGCAATCGGCTGAGCAACGGCTTGCTGAACGGGCAAGTTCGAGAGCGGATCTGAAATGAGGGGCCACCCTAGCGGCTTTGGTTTGAACTTCCAATCCAATGTGTCACCGTGGATTCCTCGGAGCTTGAAGGTAAGTGCAAGTCGAATACTCGGTTTCAGAACTAGGGTAGAGACCGAGTACCAGCTCATCAGAATCGCTCGTAGTAACAGGACAATCATTGCCGGACCTTGGCTCGGAGAGGTTGGCTTTGAATTGCTGTACTGGATCCCGTTTCTGACCTGGGTGGCATCGCGGTTTGAGATCGATCGTCGAAGAATTGTTGCAGTGTCGCGAGGCGGGCCTGAACTCTGGTACCGGAGAATTGCAGGCTCTTACTACGATGTCTTCGATTATTTTGACCCAGAGCAATTTCGGCGTGCTAACGAAAAACGTCGTATGGAAATTGGCGAACAGAAGCAGATACAGCGAAGTGAGCTCGACGAAGAGGTAATCGAGAAAGTTGTCGCAGTGGTCGGTGAATCGAACACTGCTGTATTGCATCCCTCATTAATGTATCAATTGTATCGACGGTTCTGGTGGGGACATGCGTCGACTGACTCCGTCCGCGCTTGCGCTCGGTTTGAACCGTTTCAACAATCTGCACCAGAAGCAGCCTTGGACGATTTGCCGTCCGAGTTCGTTGCCGCGAAGTTTTATTTCAATGATTGTTTTCCGTCAACAGAAGCCAATCGAGATTTTGTCCGCAAAGCAGTGGAATCGGTGGCGCGATCGATTCCAGTCGTCTCATTGGCTACTGGATTGACGTTGGATGAGCATAATTCCTATGAAATTCCCTCGTTGCGTGACATAAGTGGTCTTGTGGATGCGCGCAGTAATCTCGCGGTGCAAAGTTGTATCGTCGCACGAGCCAAGGCGTTCGTTGGGACGTACGGTGGTTTCTCTTATTTGCCGCCATTTCTGGGCGTTCCGTCGATAGGGTTACATTCAGATCCGAAGGGATTTGCAAGAACACACTACGATCTTGCGCTTGCAGCGTTCGACGAATGGGGTAACCAGTTACTTCGCAATATCGACGTGGCAGCGCCGGAGGCACTGGACCAACTAGCGACTGGGATCGGGGCGTGACAGCTAGAAATCCACAATCGGAGCACCTGACGGGGCTATCCCTTCTGTTGAGAAAAAGTCGCTCGGCGGTTTATCTCGTAACCTATCGTGGTGGACGTGCGCGGAAGAGGCTCGCTAATTCGCTCCAGAAGTCGATGAGGCACTACGGAATCTGGCTAAAGCGAACGAGACGAATATCTGCGGAAAAAATCAAGAATGGTATTCGGCGAGCTTACAACCTTAGCCGCTTGGGGTTTAGGAGAGTCGGCCGGGTACACAAACCGTTCGTTCGCATTTGGAAGCGAAGCCTGAAGGCGCGCGAGGTTTGGGTCGAAAGACGTTCGGAGCGGCACGCTGAACGTCAAGCGCTCGCAGTGGTACGCAGCAGGAAACCGCTGGTGGTGGGGCCATGGTTCTCCGAGGTTGGCTTCGAAGTGTTGTATTGGATTCCTTTCCTTAATTGGCTCAAGGCTGAGACCCATTTCGATCCGGACCGCACGGTTATCGTGTCACGGGGAGGTGTCGAAGCATGGTATGGAAACCTCGCGTCACGTTATATTGATATTTTTGATTTATTTGATCCTGAAACGTTCGCTCGACGAAACCACGAGCGGCGTCAAGAGGGGGACGGTAGTCACAAGCAATTAGAGATGTCATCTTTGGACCGGGAGATTGTGGGAGAAGTCTCATCACGACTCGGTCTTGTCAATCCTGAGGTCTGCCACCCTTCGCTCATGTATCGACTGTTGCGCAATTTTTGGTTGGGACACCGTTCCTTAAACCATGTGGAGTCCTACACGCGCCACCGGAAGATAACAATCGATTCGAAGTTCGATTTGAAGGAACTTCCAGCCGAATATGTTGCCGTCAAGATGTACACTGCCGCATCATTGCCGGACAGTAAGGAGAGTCGTCGGCTTCTGCGTGCTTTGATTGGCCGGATCGCTTCAATTTTGCCGGTTGTAACGCTTGATACGGGACTTAATCTGGATGACCATGAGGACTATCTTTTCGACGGCCAGGCCGGTGTGGTGAATCTGAGTCGGTGGATGACTCCGCAAAACAACCTAGGTCTACAGACAGAGGTAATCAGCCGTGCGAAACTCTTCGTTGGAACCTGCGGAAGCTTGACATGGCTTGCGCCACTTCTCGGTGTCAGCACGGTGGCAGTTATGAGTGATCCCCGATTCCTTCATGCACACCTGTACCTTGCTCGGAAAGTCTATCTGGAGTCTCAAGCTGAACAGTTCGCGACCATTGACCTTCGTAGCCTTGCGGGTCTTGGATTGACCTCTCTTATTAACGATGGGGTATTCCGAGACGGGGAAACGATTAGAACTTCTACTAATTAGGGGAACAAGTTGGCAATTCAGAAAGTGCTTGTTACCGGTGGGGCGGGTTACATCGGTTCTCATCTCGTCGATGCGTTGATCGCGCGAGATTACTCGGTCACCGTGTTGGACAATCTCGAACTACAAGTGCATCGTTCAGGGAATTGGCCGAGTTATGCGAATGCAGACGCGACTTACGTCCATGGCGATGTACGAGACCGGCAGGCGCTCGCGTCGTGTGTATTGGCTGCAGATGCAGTGGTGCACTTTGCCGCGGCCGTAAGTGTCGGGCAGAGTATGTATGAGCTTGATCGGTATGTTGGTGTTAATACTGGTGCGACAGGAAGTCTTCTCGACATCTTGGTGAATGAAAAACATGATGTTCGGAAGTTGATTGTCGCGTCGTCGGTTGGGGTCTATGGTGAGGGTGCATATAAATGTGGGTCGTGCGGACCACAGTTTCCACCTCTACGGGAAGCTGCGCAACTTGCGCAAGGAAACTGGGAGCCCAAGTGCCCGAAATGTGGTGCTGCATTGGTCGGACAGGCGACAAGTGAAGACAAGCCGCTCTATCGGGACAATATTTATGCCATGACTAAGTACCACCAAGAAGAAATGGCACTGCTGATCGGGCGGACCTATGGCATACCCACCGTTACGCCAAGGTTCTTTAATGTATTTGGTCCGCGACAGAGTCTGAGCAATCCGTATGCTGGGGTAGCTGCAATTTTTCTTGGTCGGCTACTGAATGACCGCGCACCGGTTGTTTTTGAGGATGGGGGACAATTGCGCGATTTTGTTTCGATTCATGACGTAATAGCTTGTCTTACATGCATGCTCGAACGAGATGGTGCTGATTTCATGCCGGTCAATGTAGGATCTGGTACACGGATTACGATTCTTGAAATTGCTCGTACCTTAGCGCGACTGACGGGTAAGTCAATTGAACCAGAGGTCACAAGAACCGGGCGAACCTTTGACATTCGACATTGCTTTGCGGATATCACGCGAGTGTCTGAATCCCTAGATTGGAGTCCGACAACAACTTTCGAAGAAGGTATGTCTGAACTCATTGAATGGGCTGAGCGTTCTGACGAGCAGCCTGTCGATCTATTTGAGCATGCATTAGCCGAGCTCGACACTCGTGGTTTGTTGGCTACACCAAAATCGTGATTCTTTCGTTCGAAGAACTTCCCGAGCATGCTGGTAGAGTCGCGATGGTCGACGGGGCATTCGACCCTCTACATGCTGGGCACATAACGTATTTTTCTGCCGCCACGGCGTTGGAAGTTCCACTACTATGCAACGTGGCGTCTGACGCCTATGTCGCAACTAAACACCATCCTGTTCTTTTCGAGCAACATCGTGCCGAGGTCATTGATGCTATCCGATATATTTCATTTACACATATAAACCACTACGACACAGAGACAGTACTTGAGCAGCTTCGTCCTAGCCACTACGTCAAAGGGATTGATTGGAAGGGACGACTGCCGGCCCGCCAGATTGAAATCTGCGGGCGATTGGACATCAAGCTGGTGTACCTCGACACTGTGCAAGATTCGTCCAGTCGTATTCTCCAGAGATTCATTGAGCAAACACATAGGACGCCGTTATGACTATTGCAGATTTTGAAGATGCAGTCTTTCTCCAGAAGCCAACATCCTCCGAACATTATGATCGTGAATATTTCACCGGAGATTGGCGCGCTGAGGGCAACAATTATTCGCTTGAGACCCGTCGTGAAATTGAAGCGAAAAATCCCGAACTGATCAAAGAGATATTTCAGCCAAAGCGAGTTCTGGACCTTGGGTGCGGTCCTGGAGCATTGATGCACTTTCTGGCTGAACTAGGTGTGGACGTAGAAGGAATCGACTTTGCCGAGAGTAGTCGTGAGCTGGCGACCCCGGAGGTTCGTGATCGCATTGCCATTGGGAATACGTACGATGAACTAAAACCAAAACATTCCTATGACCTCGTGATTTGTCGTGAGGTGTTAGAACACTTGACAGTGCTTCAGGTGAAGGCGACAGTGTCGAATATGGTGCGAATGTCCTCGCGTTTTATCTATTGCACTACTCGCTTTCATCCGGCTCCCAAGAGTCTTATTGATTACACGACGCAATTCGACGTCGACCCCACCCACATAACACTTCTTAATAAGGATTTTCTCCGCGTGATGTTCGTCTTGGAAGGCTGTCGTTCCAGACCCGATCTTGAAACGAAAATGGATTGGCTGGATAAGCGGCGTGTTCTAGTTATGGAAAAAGTCGTGCATGACTGAGTTCGGCTACAATGGGGCCCACAACAGGGGCTCATTGTAGACACGCTGACTGGTTTTATGTTCGATTGTATCGCTGGATATCACCTCAACCCATGGACTTGCGGGATCGCAAAGTTCAATACGATTCTCGGTGAACGAGTCCGCGTCCCGATTGTGAGCGTGCTCGGCCTTGAACACCTTCGCTACAGTAGTCCCCTGCTTTCACTGAAGCTTTCCGAGTTTTCTGACCCGGACGTTCGTGTCCTTGATTCGTGGGTTCGCCAGCACGGCGGCGATTTCGAACTGTTTCTCCACGGATTTGACGGAACAGAGGAAGAGCGACGGCTTCTCAAGGCGGCCTCTCGTGTTTACTGTGCCAATCGCGAGCTTTTTGTGGCTCTAGTAGATGAGCGACCGGATGTTCAGGAACTGTGGTGTCCTGGGATGATTCTCGACGCTCACCCATTTGCGCCGGCGGAATTATCTATTTTTACATTTGGGATGGCGCACAAGATTCGGGTGCCGCTCTATCGTCGGCTCCGAGAACTGCTTGATGAGACTGGGCAGAGTTATTCGATTTATGTTTCAACGGCACTGCATGAGAACACCAGTTTCGACGGCTCGTTTGTGGTGACGTTTGAGGAGTTACAGGCTATCTTTGAAGATCGCGTTTACTTTCTCGGCTATCTATCAGATACAGCGGTGTATAACCATCTACTGAACGCATCCCTGCTCGCAGCGTTTTTTGAACACGGATTACGTGCGAACAACACGACGGTAAATGCTGCGATGGAGTGTGGTTGCTCGGTTTTAACAAATCTCGACGAACATTCGCCAACCGCAATGGTGCACATGCAGAATGTTCTCGATATCGCCAAGTGTAACCGGTTGCCAGATTCTCAAGAATTGAAGACGATTGGTAATGCCGCAGCGGAGACGGTCCGCAGTCAATACGGCTGGGAGAAATTAGTCGATCGTCTTGTATCGGCGCACCAGTCGGTTCAAGTTGGGAGTTCCGAACAGTGATACGGATGAGACCATTTAAACCCATTGGATTATGCCGGGAGGGGGGCTAGTTGTCACGCACGTTGACCATTGGAACGCGGAAGATCTCTGATGAAAGTCCGTGCTATGTCATCGCTGAAGTGGGGCATAACCATCAGGGTGACCTTGAGACCTGTCGGGAGATGTTTCAGACGGCTGCGACTTGTGGCGCTTCAGCAGTCAAACTGCAGAAACGTGACAATCGCGGGTTGTACTCTCAATCGATGTTTGAGAAGCCGTACGATAACGAGAACAGCTTCGGTGATACTTATGGAGAACACAGAGAAGCGCTGGAGTTCGGTCGAGACGAGTACAAAACGCTGAAAACATTTACGAGTGAGCTTGAAGTTGACTTTTTTGCCACGGCGTTTGATTTTGCCAGCGCCGACTTTTTAGCCGAACTCGATGTGCCCGCGTTCAAGATTGCCTCGGGAGACTTACGAAACATCCCATTAATACGCCACGTAGCGGCGGTCGGAAAACCGATACTGATAAGCACCGGGGGCGCTTCGATGGACGATGTCGAGCGCGCCTATGATGAGGTCATGCCTATCAATAGCCAACTCTGCATTATGCAGTGCACCGCAGGATATCCGGCAGAGTTTAACGAACTTGATCTCTTGGTAATTGCAACTTACCGAGACCGCTTTCCTGAAGCTGTCATAGGGTATTCAGGACACGACAACGGTATCGCAATGCCGACGGTCGCCTATGTACTCGGTGCTCGGGTGGTGGAAAAGCATTTCACGTTGAACCGAGCGATGAAGGGCACCGACCATGCTTTCTCACTGGAACCCGTTGGTATGCGAAAGATGGTCCGTGACTTAGAGCGTGCTCACCTGGCGCTTGGTGACGGAGAGAAGAAGGTGTACGCGAGCGAGACCTCGGCAATCTTAAAGATGGGGAAAAAGCTCGTAGCCGCGCGAGATATTCCCGCCGGGCACGTGCTTTCTGGTGAAGATGTTGCTATCAAGTCTCCTGGCGACGGTTTGCCGCCTTATGAACTTGACCGCATATTGGGACTGACAACTATTGAGGCTGTTGCGGTCGACGAAAGTTTCACTTTGGAGAATCTAAGTGACCCAGCACCTGGTCGACGCGGTGTTCAGGCTTGACGATGATGTAGCGGTCGTCACTGGTGCACTTGGACGTCTCGGCCCGGTATGGGTTGAGGCGCTCATTCATGCTGGCGCTAAAGTTGCCGCGCTTGACCTTCCGACCAGTGAACCATCAGAGGCATTCGAAGCGCTGGTAGCTCGTGTTGATTCGACACAGCTCTGCCGGGTTGACTGCGATATAACCGATCGTTCGACGGTTGAGGCGGCGTTAAAGAATGTCGCGATCCAGTTAGGGTATCCGACTGTTCTTGTGAACAACGCAGGGCTTGATCAGCCTCCAGATAAGCCGGGTTCAAGACATCGTGTTTCAGAGATGCCGATTGAACTGTTTAGCCGGATGGTGGCTGTGAATTTGACCGGAACATTTCTGGTGACTCAGGTTATTGGTGGTGAAATGGCAAGTCGTGGAAGGGGATCGGTAGTGAATATTGGCTCGCTCTATGCGAGTGTGTCCCCGGACCAGCGCTTCTATGATCATTTAACGGGGGATCCACCGTTCCTTAAGACCCCGGCGTATGGGGCGTCCAAAGCCGCAGTGGTGAATCTAACAAAGTACTTTGCAACACTTTGGGGACCACAGGGAGTCCGAGTAAACACGCTGTCGCCTGGTGGTGTCAAGGCGAGCCAGGATGAAACTTTTCTCGCGAAATACGGTCAGCGTGTCCCACTGGGGCGGATGGCGGAATCGGGCGATCTTGGTGGGCCGCTAGTGTTCTTGGCGTCCGAAGCTTCCGCGTACGTTACTGGTATTAATCTCCGCGTAGATGGCGGTTTTACTGCATGGTAGAACATGACTGATCTGACTGCACCACAAGTTGTTCCGAACTGGATACAGGGTGAAGACCGTCTGGCTATTTCGGGCCGAACCTTGGACAAATATGACCCTGCTACCGGGCGACTGTTGTGTCGTGTCGCCCGCTCTGACCAAAGTGACGTAAACGATTCGGTCGTGGCTGCGAAATCAGTGCAGTCCGCTTGGGCGGCGGAGACGGTTGCTCGTCGGGGCGAAATCCTCCGGGCAACCGCAATGCTAATGATGCAGCGCCGGGATGAGATTGCGGCTCTTGTATCGAGTGAAACAGGGAAATCGCGGCAGGATGCTCTTGGAGAGACTGGCGCGGCGATCGAAATGGGATTTTTTGTGGCGGGTGAAGGGCGTCGCTTTTACGGTAAAACGACGACCAGTGGAGTGCCAGGCCGTTCCGCGATGATTGTGCGTCAACCGCTTGGGGTGGCAGGCCTTATTATTGCGGCTAATACTCCGATCGCCAATGTGGCTTGGAAGGTATTTCCTGCATTGCTATGTGGGAACGCGGCGATTCTAAAGGCCTCGGAGGACACACCTCTATCGGCGTGGGCTTTTGCTCGTTTACTAGAGGAGGCCGGTGCGCCTTCAGGGGTTTTGCAGGTGGTGCATGGGTACGGTCCAGAAGCGGGTGGTCCTTTGGTCGAGCATTCTGACGTCGCTCTGGTTAGTTTTACAGGGTCCTGTAGTGTAGGCCGATGGATTGCCGAGACGGCTGGCCGTCGACTTGCAAAGGTTTGTCTGGAGCTTGGTGGCAAGAATCCGCTCATCGTTTGTGAAGACGCTGACTTGGAACGCGCGGTTTCAATGGCGATTGGTTCGGCCTTCAGTAATGCGGGACAGCGCTGCGCTTCAGGTAGTCGGTTGATAGTGTTTGATCAAGTTTACGAGCGATTCAAGGCAATGCTAATTAAGGCGACGCAGGATTTACGGATTGGCCCCAACGACGACGATGACTTTGGACCAGTAATTAATCAGAGTCAGCTTGATCAGATGGTTGAAGCGATTGACCGGGCTAAAGGAGATGGTGCCACTGTTGTGGTCGGTGGTGTGCGTCTCGATGACGAAGTTCATCAGGGTGGCTACTATATGGCACCGACCATTATTGAAAATGCTGCTTCCACTGCGGCCATCTCCACCACCGAGCTTTTCGGTCCCATTACCTGTCTGTACCGTGTGGGCGATTTTGACGAAGCAGTGGCCTTGGCCAACGAATCTCCTTTTGGGCTTACCGCATCAATACACACCGCTAATATTGATCGAGCCATGACATTTATTGGACGAGTACAAAGTGGAGTGGCAGTTGTCAACGGTGCTACTTATGGGAGTGAGCCACACATGCCATTCGGTGGTTTGAAGCAGTCTGGGAATGGCACTAGGGAAGCCGGGACAGAAGCTATTGACGTTTATTCAGAGTTAAAGACGGTTTATATTCACCACGATGAGACGCAGGTATGATCGAGTCTCAACTGCCTTCGAGTGATTCATCGGTCGTCGCATTAATTCCCGCCCGTTCAGGGTCAAAGCGTGTGCCCGGCAAGAACATTCGGCATTTGGGTAACCACCCACTGATTGCTTATACGATCGCATCGGCACTAGATAGCGGTGTGTTTCGTGATGTCATCGTGTCCACGGATTCTGAACAAATTGCCGAAGTGGCTCGCCATTACGGCGCTGAAGTCCCTTTTCTTAGACCGCAGGAGTTGTCGGGAGATAAATCACCTGACATTGAATGGGTTGAAGACTTGCTTCGGAGGTTGGGTTCCGATGGTCGTGACTACGATTGTTTTAGTCTCTTGCGTCCAACGAGTCCCATGAGAACGGCTAAGACGATTCAGCGAGCGTGGATTGCTTTTCGGGATGAGACCGGGGTCGATTCCTTACGAGCGGTTGAAACCGTTCGGCAACACCCTGGAAAGATGTGGGTGGTTCGTGGTCGAAGAATGTCTCCACTACTTCCGTACGGACCAGCCGAACAACCGTGGCACAGTAGTCAGTACCAATCATTACCGGTTATTCATGTACAAAACGCTAGTTTGGAGATAGCTTGGACGCGAGTTGTTTTGGAAGGCCGGACTATTGCCGGCGAGGTGGTGATGCCGTTTTTGACGGAGGGTGATGAAGGGCTCGACATTAATGACGCAGAAGATTGGATGCTTGCTGAGCAACTAGTGACGCAAGCGACCGTTCTGTTGCCAGAGGTGTCGGTTGATCGATTTGAACCGAAATGAGTGGATGATTTATGAGTGAATTTCAGTATGTACCTCTGGATGAAATTAAGCGGGCAATTGCTTCGGCAAAAGACGATCCGAACGAGCGCGTGGAAGTTCTTGCTGCGGTCGCCCGTATTAATGCCCTGTATATGATTGCGCGAGCTGGGTCTGGGCACCCGGGAACGACATTCAGTAGCCTCGATCTCGTCGCGTGGTTACAGCTCAATGAGTTGCGTGTCGGTGAAGACCCACGGAATCCTCAGGATGTATATTTTTCTTCAAAAGGCCACGATGTCCCAGCCTTTTATGCGTTGATGATCGCTCTTGAGCGGCTGCCGTTCGAATCTCTTCATACGCTTCGTCGTTTAGGTGGCCTTCCTGGTCACCCGGATGTTGGCACGGCTACGGTCGCTATGAATACTGGTTCTCTCGGAATGGGCATTTCGAAAGCTAAAGGAATTGCTATTGCGAATCGACGACTCGGAATAGACGGGCGAGTGTATGTGTTAACTGGAGACGGCGAATTACAGGAAGGTCAGATTTGGGAGTCGCTCCAGCAAGCAGCCAACATGCAATTACATGAGGTAACGGCGATTGTTGACCATAACAAGATACAGTCAGACACTTGGGTGCGCGAGGTCAGCGATCTGGGTAATCTTGAGCGAAAGTTCGAAGCATTTGGTTGGGATGTTCAGCGGTGCGACGGTCATGACCCGGCCCAAATTGGTGCGGCACTTTCTAGCGCACGAGCGGCTGGTGACCAACCCAGTGTGATTTTGGCTGACACCATTAAGGGCAAAGGTGTGTCTTTTATGGAAGGACCGGCCATGCCACCAGAAGACCAGATGTACCATTTTCACAGTGGCGCTCCAGACGTTGGACAATACGCCAGGGCGCACACTGAGCTTATGGAGAAGGCTAACAAACAACTTGAGAAGTTGGGCGCCGATCCTCTGAGAGTTGAAGGCGTCCCTCGGCCGCCGACCCGTCCGCGGTCAGGAACTCAGCGGTTCATACCAGTTTATGCAGAAGCACTAGTGAAGCATGCCGTAAAGCGGCGAGACTTGATTGCTCTGGACGCGGATCTGGTCCTCGACTGCGGATTGATTCCGTTCCGAGATCGTTTTCCTGAACGTTTCATTGAGTGTGGAATTGCTGAACAGGATATGGTGTCGGTGGCAAGTGGTATCGCACTACGGGGGCTACTTCCAGTTGCTCACTCATTCAGCTGTTTCCTATCAGCTCGGCCCAACGAACAGATCTACAACAATGCAACGGAGAACCGGAAGGTAGTGTACGTGGGGTCGTTGGCGGGTTTGCTGCCTGGCGGACCAGGCCACTCTCACCAATGTGTTCGTGACATCTCTAGTCTTGGTGCTATTCCTCATTTGGTCATGATTGAACCTTCGTGTGAAGAGGAAGTGGCCCTAGCTGTTGACTTTTGTCTGAATAGTAGCGTCGAGAGTTGCTACTTACGTCTCGTGTCCATCCTTGTCCAAGTTCCGTACGAACTGCCGACTGGCTACCAGCTGGTCGAGGGGCGAGGAGTTGTTCTGCGCGACGGGACTGACGGCGTTGTATTTGGTTATGGGCCGATTATGTTGGCGCAAGCTGTGCGAGCATCAGAGGAGCTCGAGAGAAACGACGGTGTTTCACTGAAGGTTGTTAATTTGCCGTGGCTTAATCGGGTAGATAGTGATTGGTTGCGCGAAACCGTCGAGGGCTGTCAGGCTGTTTTCACTCTCGATAATCACTACATCGCTGGTGGCCAAGGGGAGATGCTGGGCGCTAGACTCGCGGAACTAAACATTGATCGGCCTTTAGTCTTTCGTCGTTTCGGGTTAACTCAAGTTCCTGAATCTGGAGGCAATGTCGAGGTTTTGGCCGCGCATGGTCTAGACGGAGCGAGCTTGGCTGAGGCCATGCAACAGACGTTGTGCGCGATGACTGCATGAAGACCGTTTTACTTTGGGATATTGACGGAACCGTTTTAACAACGGGTCGTGCCGGTATCTTCGCTTGGGAGAAGGCCGCTGGTGAAGTCGCCGGGTATCCGGTGAATTTACAAGATCTAAAGACCGGAGGGTTGACCGATTTTGCGGTAGGAAAGGCAATCCTTGACTATCTAAAGTTACCTGCTTCTGGTGATGTGCTGCCGAGGATGGTGAATAGTTACGAGGCACACCTGCCCGGGGTTCTTCCGCTTCGGAAGGGGCGAGTACTTGGCGGTGTCTTGGAAGTTCTACAGTACTGTCGGATACGGCGGCCGGATGTCGAATCGTATCTATTGACGGGTAATACTGCTGCTGGTGCTCATGCCAAACTGACTTATTACGAGATTGCTGATTATTTCTTGGATGGGTCGTTTGCGCGAGAAACCGAGACTAGGATTGATATCGCGCAGCGGGCTCTAGAGAAGGTGATCGATCGAGACATTAACATGCTCGGCCGTTTGTTTGTGATCGGTGATACGCCACACGACGTTACTTGTGGGAAGGCGATCGGCGCGAAGACTGTCGCTGTTGCTACGGGAGAATTCACGGAGGATGAACTTCGCGAGTATGGCCCGTGGCGGACGATTGATTCGATTCCAGACCCTGAGTCTTTCTTGGCGATTCTGGAGGGGGCTGATTGAGTCCTAGCTCACGATGAAGCATGTTATTCGCCGTTTTCCTCGGCTTTGGCGCCAGAGCCGGCTATTGCGACGTTGGTATCACGCGCGAAGGGACGCATATCCAGAATGGGAAGAAATCCTTAGCCGTGGGAGAGATATTTGGGAGGCCGCGCAGACCCAAAGTAGCAGTGGACAACATGTGTTGCTCGCAACCGCAATTGGTTCGTACGCTCATGCGGTTTCCTTGGAGAGCGCTTTGGCCGCCGCTCTTCGATTGCGGGGAGCGGAGCCTCATGTATTGCTGTGCGACAGTGCGTTGTCGGCGTGCGCGGAGTGTGATGTTTCGCTGTATCCCAGTGTTGATCGGTTTGTAGAACGGGGCCCGGCCGGTGACCTTTGTAATAATTGTTTCAAGCCAGCACTTCGTGTTTATGCGACTCTAGGTGTTCGTGTCCACCGGATGAGTGCCTTGGTTACGGATGACCAACGACACCTGTCTGCGGACATTGGGCGATCGCTTGCTTATGAGAAGATCGCAACCTACCGGCACGAAGGGCTTAATGTCGGAGAGCATGCTTATGCCGGAGCGCTGCGGTTTTTTGCAACCGGTTCACTCGGTGAAGAACCCAAGGCTGAAGCAGTCCTACGTCGATATTTGCACGCTGCTCTAGTCACAATGTTTGCTACGCGGCGACTAGTTCGAGACTATCAATTTGCTTGCGGGGTTTTCACCCATGGCATTTATGTTCCGTGGGGGATCATGGGTGAAGTCTGCCGCAAGGAAGGCGTTCGCGTGGCGAACTGGAATGTGGCCTACCGCAAGCGCCGTTTTATTTTTAGTCATGGTGACACCTATCATCACACCTTGATGTCAGAGCCGAAATCTGAGTGGGAAGGTCTAGAGTTGACGAAGAGTAAAGAGCGAGCCTTGCTCGATTACTTGGCAAGTCGACGCGAAGGTTTGTTTGATTGGATCGTGTTTCATCGTCCCAGCGTCAGGACACCCTCACGCGAACTGCAAGAGGCCGTTGGGATCGATCCGAATCGTCCCGTGATTGGTCTTCTCACGAATGTTACTTGGGATGCACAGTTGCATTATCCGGCGAACGCGTTTCCGAATATGTTGAATTGGTTGACGCGAACCTGCGAATATTTCGCCAAGCGTCCTGAACTGCAATTGCTGATTCGTGTGCACCCTGCCGAGATCAATGGCTTTCCTCGCTCGCGCCAACCGGTGCTGCCGGAGCTGTTTCGCCGGCTTCGGCAGGTGTCGTCCAACATAATAATTGTTCCTGCCGAGAGTGAATTGAGCACCTACGGGTTAATGTCACTCTGCAACGCCGCCATTATTTACGGAACCAAGATGGGTGTTGAGTTGACGAGCGTGGGGCTACCAGTTGTCGTTGCCGGTGAAGCGTGGGTGCGGAACAAAGGTGTGACATACGATGCCAGCACGGCGGACGAGTACTTCGATATTCTTGATCGTCTTCCGTTTAAGAATCCGTTGGAAGGTAACCGGTTACAGCGAGCAAAACGTTACGCCTATCACTTCTTTTTTCGTCGTATGGTCCCGCTGGGGTTTGTCACGCCGCGGGCTGGTTATCCAATTTTTGTGCTGTCGTTAAATCAACTTGAAGACTTATTGCCTGGGGCGACCCCAGGTCTGGATGTTATTTGTGATGGAATTTTACACGGCAGTTCTTTTACCTTCGATGAGACTAAAGCCCCTCGGGCCGCAAGTGCGACAGTGACCTGATCGTCCCGACATGGATTGTTAACCGTGGAAATTACGGGAACTCTACTCGTTGCATTGGGCGCAATTGGCATCCTGATTTCATACGCGTTAAGCCGGTGGATTCAGCGACGTGGACGTCGCATAGGGGCGGTCGTTCCGCCACGGTCAGATCGATGGCATCAGAGTGCGACGCCAACATTTGGAGGCGTTGCTATCGCCGTCACATCGGTCTATCTGGTCGGAGTGGTTGCTGTTGTATCGCCTGAAATCGACGGAATGGCCACCGCCTTGGCGGTTGTTGGGGCTGCATTTGCAATGTTCATCGTGGGACTTGCAGATGACACTCTCACGCTGACTCCTCTTGGTAAATTGGTCGGGTCACTCGTGATCGGAGCGTTCTACGTGTTTGGTCTGATAGCGGTGACTCCTCACACTTCGCCTGCGACTGTTCCAGCACTTATCGCAATTATATGGTTCGGAGGTGTTGTTCACACCTTGAATCTACTTGACAACATGGATGGCCTGGCTGGTGGGGTCGCGGTAGTGGCGTGTCTTTTTTTCGCTTGGGCCTACGGACCGCATCTTGGACCTGCTGTTGTGGCGCTGTTGGTCGCGGTAAGTGGTAGCTTGATTGGTTTTCTTATTTTGAATCGCTCGCCCGCACGTCTATTTATGGGTGACTGCGGCAGTTTATTTATTGGGGGGATTCTCGCTGGGACCTCACTCGTACCGTTTCTAGCCAACAAACCGGACATAATTATTGATAGCCTAGCGGTCGGACTAATCCTCGCCGTTCCGCTTTTTGATACTGGGTTCGTGCTGGTGCTCCGAAAGTTTGCTGGTCGTAAGGCTACCCGGGGCGGAACGGATCATGTATCGCACCGATTGGTTTCATTAGGTTTCTCGGAGCGGAGCGCGGTTCGAATTTTGTACGCACTTGGGATTGCTGGAGGTGCGGTGGCGGTTGGTCTGACAGCTGCTCGAGAGGACGTCATAGTTCCAGTTGCGAGTCTGTTTGTCGTCGCTTCAACCCTGTTTGGAATCTATTTAGCAAGAGTTCCCGCCTACGAGGCCGATGATTTTTTAGCATTACAAAAGAGTTCTTTTGCGCCCTTCTTGAAGGACCTCGCGTTCAAATGGCACGTGGGTCAGGTTTTGCTCGATATTCTTCTTATAAGCAGTTCGTATTACGGAGCTTATTTGATCCGTTTTGAGGGTGAAGCGTTAACGGAGTTTCTACCAACGTTCACAGCCTCATTTCCTGTGGTACTCGGGTTTAAGTTGGTCGCCCTATATTCGTCGGGGCTATATTCTCGGTCGTGGGAAACATTTGGCCTGCGGGATGCGTATGCGGTAACCCGTGGCGTTGCAGGTGGGTCTGTTCTTTCTATTCTTGCCGCAACATATATCTATCGCTTTGAGTTGTTTTCTCGGGGCGTACTGTTGATTGACGCTGTGCTGCTGTTCGTTTTGGTGATGGTTTCTCGTGCATCGTTCCGGCTGATGAGTGAAGCTGCTGCAAGTCGAAGCAAACGGAGTCGGCGCGTGTTGATTTATGGTGCCGGGTCAGGTGGCCAGATGCTAGCTCGTGAGATGCGCGCCAACAAGAGTTGGGAAATGAACCCAGTTGGGTTTCTTGATGATGACCCGGTCAAACAAAGACGGTGGATTCTTGGTTTGCCTGTGCGTGCTGGGTCTGATGATCTAGAACTTAGCATGCGTATGCATAACGTCGATGAGTTGATTTTAAGCAGTCCGTCCATCGATCCAGAATCCGAAGCTCGGATTCGAGAGGTGTGTGCACGTCACGATGTCAGAGTGCGCCGTCTTTTCCTCGAACTCCGCTAACTCCCGTTTGCGTCAACCAAGATGCTGACACGGCCGACAGACATTATTCCATGATCAAATCACTGCGAATTGGATTCGACGGCCGAGCACTGAGTGCTGCAGCAGGTGGCGTCAGGCGTTATACGCGGGCGCTTTTTGGTGCGATTGCGGCGATGACAGACGGACCAGAGGTGATCGCCATTGGCACTCAGGCCGGCGTTAGTCTTCCACTGAACGTCGTTGCTGGTTCGGCTCCAAGTGGTATGCCCACAAATCTTGGGTGGACATTATGGTCTATTCCAGTCGGTTCTCGTAGAGCAGCGTTAGACGTTTATCACGCTCCAGCCTACACCTGTCCATGGTGGGGTGTGCCACCGACTGTAGTCACAATTCACGACTGTAGTTATGAACGTTGTCCCGAGTGGTATCCACATCGTCGAGATCGACTTCGACGACTGTTCTATCGTTACAGTGCCGTGATGGCGGATTCGATCATTACTGACTCGGAGTTCTCTAAACACGAAATCTCATTAGCGTATGACGTTGAACCAGATAGCATTGTCGTCATTCCCCTTGCCGCTTCAGATTGTTTTACTCCAGCGACGACAGAGAGTTCTCCGGTTAATGGAGCGGAACCCTATGTGTTACATGTCGGCGACTTGCACCCGCGGCGAGATGTTTCGATGGCGCTGAACGGCGTCGCCAGAGTACGTCAACTGCCCGGTGGCGGGAATCTGCGTCTTGTAATCGTTGGAGTTGACCGGGGCCATCGATCCGTACTTAACCGGGTGGCAGCTTCGGCAGGAGTGTCCCATGCAGTTGAGTACCACGAGAACGTTTCGGACGATAAACTTCTAGGACTCTACCGAGGGGCGAAAGCGCTTGTTTATACCTCTAGATACGAGGGTTTTGGACTGCCGCTCGTCGAAGCAATGGCGTGTGGAACCGCCGTGGTCGCAACTGACGCCGGGCCAACCGCGGAGGTTGTGGCTGATGCCGCTGAGCTTGTTGAACCTCGGGACGAATCGGGCCTGGCCGATGCTTTGCATCGCCTTGTAGTCGACCAGGTACACCGCGAGCAGTGCGTGAAGGCTGGCCTTTCCAGAGCAGCGAAGTTTTCTTGGGAACATGCCGCGCAGCAGACGGTGAACGTCTATAAGAACCTGCGTGAAAAGCGGTCTCGTAAGGGATCATCGAAGCTGTCGATAAGAGACTCCTAGTATGTTAAATCGTGACCAGCAAGGGCCGATGATCTCAGTTATCGTTGTTAACTACAACGGTAGTGAACACATTGAACGGTGCTTGAAGGCTCTGCATCGTCAGACTGTTGATCACGAGGTCATAGTGGTTGATAACGGTTCCAAGGACAAGTCATGTGACCTCATTCGAGAAAGCTATAGCAAAGTTCGCCTGATTGAGAATAAAGAAAATATCGGGTTTTCCGCGGCTAACAATACTGGCGCAGCAGTGGCACGTGGAAACTACCTCGCGTTTCTCAATAACGACACGGAGCCAGCTCCCGACTGGCTTGAAACTCTTCGAAATGGTCTTGATGAAAATCCATTGAGTGGTTTTGCCACGTCTCGCATTGTCTATCTTGATGACCCTTCGACACTTGACAGCGCGGGTGATGTAGTTACCTTGTGGGGTGGAGCGTTCAAGCGAGGCCATGGAACCCCAGCTGCTGACATGGCACAACCGGCCGATGTTTTTTCGGCGTGTGGGGCTGCTTGTCTATTTCGTCAAGAAGTATTCAAACAAGTGGGTGGGTTTGACGAAGCATTCTTTCTAGTGTTTGAAGATGTTGACCTTTCTTATCGAGCTCAGTTGCTCGGGTATAGGTGTCAATATGTACCGAGTGCGGTTGTCGGTCACGTTGGAAGTGCAACGTTAGGCCGCGTGAGTCATACAGCCGTCTATTATGGGCAACGAAATTCTGAGTGGTTGTACCTTAAGAACACGCCAGGAGCATTGCTGCTTCTGAGTTTTCCTGGACACGTACTCTACGTTGTAGCGGCTGGCCTGTACTACGCATCAAGGGGGGCTTTCGTTCCGTTTCTGCAGGCGAAGTGGAATGCTTTCAAGGGAATTCCCCGTGTCTGGCGGCAGCGCCTAGAAATTCAGCGTCGACGCCGTGTTTCAGTCGGTGATTTATGGCGAAGGCTGGAACGCCGCTGGCTAGTCACAAAGATTCGAGAAAAACGGTTCGATATTCGCTTGGCGCGTCTACTGTGATCCCTGAGTGTTCGGTGGTTGTCGTCAATTTCAATTCTGGCGCAGATCTATGTAAGTGCTTGGCGTCGCTCGGAAAGGTTTTTGAAAACAGGGTTTGGGAAGCTGTTGTAGTCGACAATGCATCATCCGACGACAGTCTTGATTTGCTCGACCCAAACCCGATGGTTCGGGTTCAGAGAAACACTTCTAACGTGGGGTTTGCAGCAGCCGTTAACCAAGCTCTAGCATTAATATCCAGCCAAAATGTACTTCTCATCAATCCTGATTGTGAGGTTAGGCAAGGTGCGGTTGCGCGGCTTGAACAAGAACTAGTGGAACATCCAGAGTGTGCTCTGGTTGGCCCGTGTGTGATTGATCCGGATGGGACAGTTCAAGGAAGCGCTCGCGGGGATCCTGATATGTTGACTGGCCTGTTCGGGCGGTCTACTTTGTTGATGCGACTATTTCCTTCGTCGGTATTAGCGAAACGTAACGTTCGGACTTCTGTTGCCAACAACGCGGAGGGGTTTGATGTTGACTGGGTGTCAGGAGCATGCATGCTCGCACGGCGTGAGTCGCTGATGTCGATTGATGGATTCGATAGCGATTTTTTCATGTATTGGGAGGACGCCGATTTGTGTCGCCGCCTCCGTGGTCTTGGTCACACAATTCGCTACGTTCCCCGAGCTCGGGTAATGCACCGCGTCGGAGGTTCAAGCGCAACGGTGCCAGAGCTCGCAATCCGAGCGTTCCATGAAAGTGCATATCTCTATTACGTTAAACACGTTGCACGTGCCCGTTTTCATCCGGCTCGATGGTTTGCGAGATTAACACTCAGGTTGCGGATGCTATGGCGTCTTCGTGCTGCCAAGGCTTCACCTAAACCTTCAGAACACCAAGATGCGGACCAGTAGAACCTATGTTGTCACCGGCCGTCGTCTTTTGTTTTAGGTGCCACATTGCTTTTGGCGACGAGGGCTTATGAACTTTCCACTAATTTTTCTATGACGCCATCCCAGGTGATCTGGCGGGCGATTTCGTAGCCAGCAGCTCCTAGAGAGGCCGCATGTTCACGTTTGCCGGCTAGAGTATTGATTGCATCGGCGATGGCTTCTTCGGCGGGGTCACAAATCTTACCGTTCACGCCATCTTTAACGAATTCTAGGGTGCCGCCGCAATCTGCCGCGGTAATAACTGGCTTGTGGGAAAGAAAAGCTTCAAGCGTCACATAACCGTAGTCCTCGTCATATGGTGTGTAGGCGACGGCTAGACTATCGGCGTAGAGTCGGATTAGATGTTCGTCTTGCACCCGACCGAGAAATTCAACACGATCAAGAACATCAGATTTAGCCGCGAGTGTTTCTAGTGGGTCACGTTGAGAGCCCTCACCAACGATCAATAGTTTTGTAGGTTTATCAACGAAGGCCATTGCTCGAATGAGCAAGTCAACACGCTTAACGGGTTCCAGTCGACCGACTGAGAGCACGTAGTTTCCCTGAAGGCCAGATTGAAGACGGTCGGCTAAGCGCGGAGGATGGTAAAGCAGTTCTGAATTCAACCCGTTGAATCGTTTAAGTCGACTGGCCGTGTTCTTGGCTATAGTAAACAGGCGTCGGCATTCGCCTAACATCCTTGTATCGAGGTCGATTATTGATTCACGAAGGCCGACGTCCTCTTCAGTGTGCTGAAAATCACTGTAAGGGGTTCCACATAACTCGTAGGCTGCACGGTGTTGGTGAAGTAACCAACTGATTTTGTTGGGATGACGCACAAAATACGTTGGAAACTTTGTGGTGATGGCGAGGTCGATTGGTACCCCATTGCTCTCGCTGAGGTCGATTAGACGCCAGGCTGCCGCGTGGCTGAGAATTTCTCCTTTGGGTCCACACTGAAATGGGATGCTGATTAACTCGGTGAGGTAGCCCCTTCCACGCAATTGTGCCACGAGTTCGCGAGAAAGCGACTCGGCCCCACCACTAACGAACGGTACCTGTGCTTCACATACGACAATGGTACGTACTGACATAAGAAACTTTGAGAAAGCCTTCCTGTTTTTTTGTCGCCCGGTTCGCATGGTAGCAGAAACACTCAGGACTTGACTTCTGGTGATCAATCACTCGTTGACTTACCACCGACGCGGCGATAGCATCGACGGGAACAGGGGAAGTTGATCAAGTTGGTAGAGAACCTTGCTTGACGGGGTTCACTGGGTTTTTTAGGGGACTTGATGGGTTACGGGGTTCGCCCCGTATTTTTTAGCAGTTAGCTTGAGAAATAATTCACAATCTGGCGTTCTGTTGCGATGAGCTTACATAAATTCCGAAAAGGAATTGCTTTGCCGATTGGAGGCAAGCCTTCTCAAGAAATTGAGCAGGCAGTTCCTTGCCAACAGGTCGCGGTGCTTGCAACGGATTCGGTTGGGCTTCGACCTAAGATGCACGTTTCGGTTGGAGACGATGTCCGACGGGGGCAACTCCTATTTGAAGATAAGAGCACTCCTGGTGTGCGATATACAGCGTCAGCCGCAGGGACCGTTGTAGACATTCATCGCGGTGACCGCCGGGCGTTACAGTCTCTTGTTATTAAATTAAGCCGTGCAGAACGTGAGGGTCGTGGACCAGACGAAGTCTCGTTTCACGCCTTCACCGGTCGCCACCCTAGCGGCCTATCATCTGATGATGTAAGAGATCTTCTTGTCGAGTCTGGCATGTGGGTATCGCTACGAGCGCGGCCATTTGGCCGCGTGGCGCATCCGGAGACCCGGCCACACTCTATTTTTGTAACGGCGATTGACACGCAACCGTTAGCACCTTCATTTGATCGTGTGGTTACCGACATCGATGCATTTGAGCGAGGATTGGCGGCGTTGTGCCGTTTGACTGATGGTCCCGTTTATGTGTGTACCGCGCCGGAAACAGATATCCGCATTTCCGTGTCCGATCAATTGAGGCATGAGCAATTTTCTGGTCCGCATCCGGCCGGCACCGTGGGTCTGCATATACACACCCTCGACCCAGTTAATCGTCACAAGATGACGTGGAACATCGGCGCACAAGACGTCACGGCAATCGGCAAACTTTTTAAGTCCGGGGGGCTCGAGGTCACCCGTGTCATTTCGCTAGGCGGACCACCGGTGCGGCGACCGAGATTACTCCAGACTCGTCTCGGCGTGTCATTGGATGACTTGGTACGTGACGAGTTCGAGATGGACGATACCCGTGTCGTTTCTGGATCGGTCTTTTCTGGCCGTACAGCTTCCGGGCCGGTACATGGGTATCTCGGACGATACCATCAGCAGGTTTCCGTAATTGCTGAAGACCGAGAGCGGGAATTCTTTGGTTGGTTAATGCCGGGGTTGAGAAAATTCTCGACCATCAGAACTTTTGCCTCGGCGTGGTTGCCAGGCAAGGAGTTTTCCTTAACCACTTCGACTAATGGTTCGAAACGGGCCATTGTGCCAATTGGGATGTACGAACGGGTGATGCCATTCGATCTGATGGCGACGCCTCTATTGCGAGCACTTCTAATGGGTGATGTTGAACGGGCGGAGACATTAGGGTGTCTTGAACTCGATGAAGAAGATTTGGCTCTTTGTACGTTTGTTTGTCCTGGAAAGAATGACTACGGAACGTATTTACGGGATGTATTGAACATTATTGAGCAGGAGGGATAGCGGAGCTCTTTAAGCCTTGGGCCTCGTGACAAGATGAAGTTTCTGCGGCGTTTGCTGGACCGGCAAGCGCATCACTTCGAATCAGGTGGAAAGCTGGAGCGACTGGGTACGTTATGGGAAGCTCAGGATACGCTGCTGTACACACCTGGCCATGTTACTGAAGGGCCGTCGCACCTCCGCGACGGTATCGACGTAAAGCGCCTGATGGTGACCGTTGTTATTGCGTTATCCGGTTGTGTGTACATGGCTTTGTACAACACTGGGTATCAAGCCAACCGAGCAATTGAGGCTGGAGCAGTCCCCCTTGTGAATTGGCAGAGCCAAATTATTGAGGCGTTGGGCATCGGATTCTCATCGACCGATGTTCTGGCTTGTCTGATACACGGAGGGTTGTATTACCTGCCTGTACTCGTCGTGACGTTTGTGTGTGGTGGGTTATGGGAAGCTATTTTTGCGACCGTCCGTGGCCACGAGATAAACGAAGGATTTCTGGTAACAGGGATGTTATTTCCATTGATTGTGCCGGCCACGATTCCTCTTTGGCAGGTTGCGCTGGGAGTGTCGTTTGGTGTTGTGGTGGGGAAAGAGATTTTTGGTGGCACGGGAATGAACATCCTGAATCCCGCCCTGACGGCGCGCGCTTTTGTATTTTTTGCTTATCCGGCCGAGTTGTCAGGTGATGCGGTTTGGATCGCAGCCCAAACTTCTCCCGACGGTGTGAGTGGTGCGACTGCACTTGCGCAGGCCACCTTGGGCGGCAGTGCATCGCTTACGGAAAGTTTTGGTTGGTGGGACGCTTTTATCGGACTCATTCCAGGTTCGATGGGAGAAACCTCTGTTCTCGCATGTCTTGTCGGTGCTGTGATTCTGGTAAGTAGCGGTGTGGGGTCATGGAGAATTATGATCAGTGTTGTCGGGGGCACATTGCTCATGGCATTGTTGCTTAATAGCGTCGACTCCATGACGAATCTGTTTTTTAATGTACCACCTGTGTGGCACTTCGTAGTCGGAGGGTGGGCATTCGGCACTGTGTTTATGGCGACAGACCCGGTGTCATCACCGTCAACACTAAAAGGACACTACTATTACGGTTTTCTCATTGGTGTTCTAGTGGTTTTGATTCGTGTGATAAATCCCGCTTACCCAGAAGGGATGATGCTCGCCATTCTGTTTATGAATCTTTTCGCACCACTGATCGACTATTTCGTCGTGCAAGCCAATGTTCGACGGAGAAAGGTTCGGTATGAACGCTAGCGCTGCATACAATCTTGCGTTTGCTGCTGCGGTCTGCGTAGTGTGTGCGCTTGTTGTTAGCTCATCCAATGTTTCGCTCAAAGACCTTCAAGAGGCGAATGAGGCATTGGAAAAGCAGCGGAACGTATTAGTTGCGGCAGGATTGGCTACCACTGACGAACGGCTGTCTCCCGCTGAGGTTGACGTTCGTTTTGGAGCGATTCGTCCGGTGGTGGTCGACCTAGAGAGTGGGCAAACAGCTACTGACATTGATCCAGACCTATTTGACCAAGATGCCGCGACCGCCGATATAGAAACAAGTAATGTGGCGCCTGAGAATGCGGCTCAGGTAAGACGAGTGCCTCATCATGTATTGGTCTACGAGTTGCGGAGCACGGATGATGATCTTGAACTCGTGATTCTTCCCATTAGTGGAATGGGGCTGTGGGCGACCCTATATGGGTTTGTTGCTCTTGATGCAGACATGGAGACAGTTAGAGGGCTTACGTATTATGACCATGGAGAGACACCGGGGTTAGGAGGTGAAGTTGATAACCCTAGATGGAAGTCACTATGGCCCGGGCGCCGCGTATTTGATACTGACGGTGAAGTTCGGATCGAAGTCATCCGCGGTAGAGCGGGGGCGCCAGATACTGATCCATTTCGAGTCGATGGTCTGGCCGGTGCCACAATGACCAGTCGAGGTGTTACGAACATGCTTCAATTTTGGCTTGGCGCAGAGGGTTTCCGGCCGTATTTGGAAAGATTACGGGCCGAGGAGGGGGTGTGATGGCGCTGCCAAGTAAGACACGAGATGCGTTAATCGATCCGCTGTTTAACAACAATCCGATAGCGCTACAGGTTTTGGGGATCTGTTCCGCGTTGGCCGTGACGATAAAGATGGATACGGCATTGGTTATGAGTGCTGCCGTTGTTGGTGTCTTAATTTCATCGAATTTTTTTGTAAGTGCGTTACGGCATCTCATCCCGACGAATATTCGCATCATCGTCCAATTGACCATCATTGCTTCACTGGTCATTGTGGTTGACCAGATTTTAAAGGCCTATCTATTTGAGCTTTCTCAGCAACTGTCAGTTTTTGTAGGACTGATTATTACGAACTGCATCATCATGGGTCGAGCGGAGGCATTCGCGATGCAAAATCCTCCGACGTTGAGTTTGATCGATGGGCTCGGTAATGGTCTGGGTTACGGAGCAATCCTAATGGGCACGGCATGTATTCGTGAATTACTTGGCTTTGGATCGCTGATGGGCATCCAATTGCTTCCATTGACCAGTGAGGGGGGTTGGTACACCCCCAATGGAATGATGGTGTTATCGCCCGGGGCATTTTTCATCATTGGATTTTTTATTTGGGCACTGCGCACTTGGAAACCTGAGCAGGTGGAGAGCGAATGATTGAGCATTATCTCAGCCTCGGGGTCAAGGCGATTTTTGTGGAGAATATGGCGCTGGCCTTCTATCTTGGCATGTGCTCTTTCTTGGCAGTGTCTCGAGAGGTCAAGACTGCTTTGGGATTGGGATTGGCCGTTGTGTTCGTACTGACGATCACGGTTCCGATGAATAATCTTATTTATGTCAATGTTTTACAGTCAGGTGCTTTGGAGTGGTTACATCCCTCGTTCGGAGCGGAGGACCTATCGTTTCTCGGGTTGTTGGTCTACATTGGAACGATAGCTGCCAGTGTGCAGATCGTTGAAATGACGTTAGACCGATTCGTTCCAAAATTACATGCAGCACTTGGAATTTTTCTGCCCTTGATTGCCGTTAATTGCGCCATTCTTGGCGCGTCACTCTTTATGGTGGAGCGCAACTATGGCTTGGCGGAGAGCGCTGTGTTTGGCTTCGGATCAGGAGTAGGCTGGCTGTTGGCAATCGTTGCGTTGGCCGGTATCCGAGAGCGGCTTCGCTACAGTAATCCGCCGGTAGCGTTGAGAGGGCTTGGGTTGACCTTTATTTTAGTTGGACTAATGGCCATTGGGTTCATGGCCTTCGCGGGAGTGCAACTTTAACCATGGTGACCATCAGCCTCGGCGTTGCAATGTTTACGCTCACAATTGTCTCCTTGGTGGGACTTTTGATGGTGGCTAGACGTCAGCTTGTAGCTACTGGTGATGTCGCGATTACAGTCAACGATGATCCAGACAAGTGTTTACACACCCCAGCTGGGGGTACGCTTCTCGGTACATTAGCGACCAATCAAATCTTTATTCCGTCAGCTTGTGGAGGTAAAGGGACTTGCGGGGTTTGTAAGGTCAAGGTCATGAATGGCGGCGGTGCACTTCTGCCAACCGAGACCAGTCATGTCAGTCGAGGTGAAGCTCGAGAGCATGTGAGGCTGTCTTGCCAGGTCAAGGTCAAGCAGGACATGTCGATTGAGATTCCGGCGGACTTGTTCAGTGTTCGACGTTGGCAGTGTAAGGTTCGGTCGAATCATAACGTTGCCACTTTCATCAAGGAACTGATTCTCGAGTTGCCCGAAGGAGAAGAGGTGCCGTTTCGCGCCGGTGGATACATTCAAATCGAAGCACCGACCGGCCGTTATTTGTATGGAGAGTTCGACGTAGAAGATGAGTATCGTTTGGACTGGGACAACTTCAAGTTATGGCGGTTTGAGGCAGTTTTGGACGAACCGGTGACTCGCGCATATTCCATGGCGAACTACCCTGATGAGAAGGGTGTCATCATGTTGAACGTTCGTGTTGCGGTGCCGCCAGCTCGGGCGCCTGAGGGCACACCGCCCGGCAAGATGACTTCCTACATCTTCAGTCTTAAACCAGGGGACGATGTTGTAATTTCAGGTCCGTTCGGTGAGTTCTTTGCTCGGGATACTGACAACGAGATGATCTTCGTAGGCGGTGGTGCTGGCATGGCTCCCATGCGATCGCACATTTTTGATCTGTTTCGCCGTGTGCAGACTGAGCGTAAGGTGAGTTTTTGGTACGGCGCAAGAAGTTTGCGAGAGGCCTTCTATATCGACGACTTTAATGCTATCCAGGCGGACAATCCTAACTTTTCATGGCGCCTGGCCTTATCTGAACCACTACCCGAAGACCAGTGGACGGGGGATACTGGATTCATCCATCAGGTCCTGCTTGACCAGTACCTTCAACAACACTCAGCACCGGAAGATGTTGAGTACTATCTCTGTGGTCCCCCATTAATGCTCAAAGCTTGCATGGAGATGCTCGACAATTTAGGCGTTGAGCCTGACAACATCCTGTTCGATGACTTCGGGTAGGATTATTTCTCGCCTGCCTTTATTTGCATTTCTATTTCCACTGATCGTTGGGTGTGCATCTGGCTCCGATATATATAGGTACACCTTCCTGGGTGCGACAATGGGCACAACGTTTTCCGTGACGGTAGTTAGTGAATTTATGTCCGACCAGGGGAAAGCTGAACTGGAAATATCGATCAAAGATCAACTCGACAAACTCGACGTAATGATGTCCACGTATAAACCAGATTCTGAGGTCTCGCGTTTTAATGATTGGGAATCCTCGGACTGGTTTGGAGTCTCACCTGATACAGCCAAGGTCTTCCAATATGCTCAGGAGGTTAGTGAAGTAACAGGCGGTGCGTTTGATGTTACCGTGGCACCGCTTGTGGACGCTTGGGGATTTGGTCCAGTTGGTCCATTGAACACTCTACCCTCTGATTTCGACATTAATCGTTTGCTAGGTTTTGTTGGCTTTCGACAGATTGAGGTCAATGATGTCAGCCCGGCCATCCGGAAGACTAGCATCCACGTAAAAACGGATGTGTCGGCAGTCGCGAAAGGCTACGCGGTGGACCGCGTAGCTGACCTACTGGATGCCAGAAGTTACGATTCCTATCTGATTGAGATTGGCGGCGAAGTCCGGACTCAAGGCCATCGTGAAGGGGGAGAGTCATGGCGTATCGGTATCGAGCAACCGACAGAAAGTTCAGGATTGCTCAACAGAGTTGTTCAGTTAAGTGATGCCGCTCTAGCTACATCTGGAGATTACCGGAACTATTTTGAATTAGATGGAGTGCGATATTCGCACACTATTGATCCAAGGACGGGCCGGCCGGTCACCCATGAATTGGCGGCAGTAAGTGTGATTGACGTGCTGTGTGTCCGAGCCGACGCATTAGCAACGGCACTTGAAGTGCTGGGACCTGACGAAGCATACGACTTGGCAGAGGAACTTGGCTTGGCGGTTCTTTTGATCATTCGACACGAAGATGGAAGTTATCGAGAATTATTCACTCCATCTTTTCTTTCACGTACGGTCGACCCTACAGGCTAAGATAAGAAAGCAAATGGGTTTATTTTTCCTATCACTTGCAGTGATTGCGCTCGTCATGTTGGCCATGGCTGTGGGGGTGATTTTTAAGTATCCATGTCTCCGAGGGTCATGTGGAGGACCAGAGTTGGCTGGAGCAGATGGAGAATCCCTTTCATGTCTCACATGCCCAAATCGTCTCCCGGGTTCAAAAACTTCGTAATGGCGTTAGTTGTCGTACTGCGGCAGTGTCTCCTTCTTTCCACTTCCGCACTTACAGATTAACTAAGACTCTTGTCAGCGCTTGGTCTTGATCAGGTGAGACTGTTCTGAGGTCCAGGAGAAGACGCTCGTGGTCAATTCGACCGATGACAGGAGGATTCGATTCGCGGAGCCGCTTCTCCAATTCTGTCGCTGTCAATCCAGATAGAGATATGTGAAGTAGGCAGCTGTGTATGGTGGTTCCAGGAGCGGCGCCACCGCCGATAGTTGCTGGTCCATCTGTTAATTGCACCTCTACCTTGGACAGTGCCGTGACACTTGAGACGATTTCATGAGCCCGGGAGCGAAGCTGTTCGATAGAAGTCTTGATCATTCGATTAACGGGAATTGTTTCGTCTGCACGTTCGGATAGGTGTTCAAGTAATGTGGCTTCGAGGGCAGCGTAGGTCAGTTTGTCGGCTCGGACAGCCCGCATGAGTGGGTGATTTGAGATGGACCTTACGAAAGTCTCACGTCCTACGATAAGCCCAGCTTGAGGGCCTCCTAAGAGCTTGTCGCCGCTGAAGCAGCATATCGTCACTCCTGCCTCCAGGCTCTGTTGTACAGTCGGTTCCGTTAAAGGTGTGCCATGGCTGTCGGCTTCGTAGAGATTTCCGCCACCTAGGTCCTCGACAACAGGTATACCGAACTCATGCCCTATTTTGGAGATACTCCGCAGACTAGGTCTTTCCGTGAATCCTTCGATCCGAAAGTTTGACGGATGAATTCGAAGAATCAGTGCGGTGTTGTCGTTGATGGCTGCTGCGTAGTCTTCAGGTCGAGTACGGTTTGTGGTGCCCACTTCCCGAAGGAGAGCGCCGGACTGTCGCATTACGTCTGGAATCCGAAACCCGCCACCAATCTCAACCAGTTCACCACGTGAAATGATGACTTCTCGGCCAGATGCTATCGCTGTAAGAATTAGGAGAAGGGCTGCTGCATTGTTGTTGACTACGGCTGCAGCTTCTGCGCCTGTCAGCCGCGTAAGTAATTCTGATGCGTGGATCGTTCGGTGTCCTCTGTCGCCGTCGGCAAGGTTGTACTCGAGGTTGCAATACCCAGCAGCGACGGTCACGATCCTTTCAATAGCGGAGTTCGCCAGCGGCGCTCGCCCTAGATTGGTGTGAACAATGACTCCGGTAGCGTTGATTACAGATTGTAGTGATGGTGCCAAAGAGCGGCTGAGGTTGGTTGCAACGTTACGTTCAATGGTTCTGGCGGCATCTTCGCTCTCAGTTAGGTTCGTCGAATTATCTGACAGTTTCGACCTTAGTGCTTCAGTTTCTGTTCTAAGTGCTTCTATTACGGTACGGTGTCCGTAACTAGTTTCTAGTTTCATGACGGTATCCCGTTGGCGGAGTTGTTCGATTGACGGGATAATACGAAAGTTGCTCATTGGGGCTTAGTCTTGCCGGCGCCGAGAGTTCAGGATACCATCACGCTCTCTTTTCACCCATGAGCGAAACCCGGAATTCTCCCGATCGCGAGTTGCTCGACCCGAGTCCACGACAGCCTAATCGGCGGTTGGACCGGTTTTGGCCCTACGTCGTTCCCTCGGAAGAACCGACTGCTGCGGAATTGGCGGAATTGGACCCGGACCTCCACGATGTTCTTTTTGGTCCACGCGACCGAACGTTTTCAATAACGTTAGTGTTTTCCCCATTTGAGTCTGGGGATTACGCACATGCAGTTGCGCTTGCTAGAGAGGCTCCTGAGTATCGAGAGGTCGGAATCGGGGTTGGATTGCGCCACCGTGCCCGGTTCCTTATCGGTGATGCTCTCGCGTTAAGAGACTTGTTTGAGATTGTTGGGCGTTATGATGATTGCCAGGTCCTAGTTGACGACCGAGCGGTACCATTTGCCAGGGAACTGTGGTTGCCCCTGATGTGGCTCCTGATTCCGCGTGATTGATAAAGAAACTACACTGGAAACCAACATATCGGGTCAGGCAGTTACATCTATGTGACCCACGGAATCATTCTAATTCGTGTGAGGTAATGGGAACGATGCGAGCACTTTTGAGTGTGTCTGATAAGAACGGTTTGGTCGAGTTGGCACGGGGGCTTGTCGCTCGTGACGTTGAATTGGTATCGACTGGCGGTACCGCGCGTGCACTGTCAGCAGCGGGCCTCAGTGTATTGAATGTGTCTGAAGTTACAGGTTTCCCAGAGATGATGGACGGTCGTGTAAAGACTTTGCACCCTGGTGTTCACGGAGGAATTTTGGCTCGGAGAGACCGACCAGATGATCTGATTGCAATCAGCGAGCATGGAATTGAACCGATCGACTTGGTAGTTGTCAACCTATATCCCTTTGCGAAAACGGCTGCGAATTCAGATACGGACTTCGATGAGCTAATCGAGAAAATTGATATTGGTGGACCGAGTATGGTTCGGGCTGCGGCTAAGAATTTTCTGTCAGTTCTGATTGTTGTTGATCCGTCTGATTATGGCCGTGTGCTAGAGGTTCTTGACCAACCAAATGGCCCCGACTCAGCATTCAGGTTCGAGTTGGCTCGGAAGGCATTTAGCCACACGGCTAGTTATGACACCACAATTGCAGCCGCATTATCTCGAGTAGAAGCGGGTGAGAATGGATTTAAGCATGTTCCCCTTGATTGTGACGGTCCAACACCCGATCAACTGATGGTGTCAGTGCCAAGGATTAGCGAGCTTAGATATGGCGAAAACCCACACCAGGTGGCTGCGGTGTATCCAGACGGTGTGTGGGGCTTTGGGTCTGCGCAGGTCGTCCAAGGGAAAGGTCTTTCGTATACGAATCTTCTTGACCTTGATGCTGCTGCACGTCTGGCACTCGAGTTCGACGAGCCGGCGGCAGTTGTGATCAAGCACACCAATCCCTGTGGCGTTGCGACCGCCGAGAAATTAGACAAGGCATATGTAATAGCTAGAGAAGTCGATTCGTTGTCCGCATTTGGCGGTATCGTTGGCTTGAATCGCCGCCTGGATGCTGATACTGCAGCAGCCATCACGAGCAGCTTCATCGAAGCTGTAGTTGCACCTGATGTAACGACAGACGCTCGAAAGATCATGGCGACGAAGAAAAACCTTCGTCTAGTTATTGCCGACTTTACCGCAGGAACTAAGGGAGGCGCGTCGAGTCGGGAGATACGTTCGATCCTTGGAGGTCTACTGGTGCAAGAAAGAGATCGTGTAATTGAAGCTGCGACAGTTTGGAGTGATGGTGTTGAGGTTGCACCAGGGACGACACTTCGGGTGGTGACTAAACGCAAGCCCACCAAGATTGAATGGACTGCACTGCGCTTTGCGTGGCGTGTCTGTGCTCATGTTAAGTCCAACACCATACTCTTTGCTCATGCTGACAGGGTTGCCGCGGTTGGCGCTGGACAAATGAGCCGCGTGGATGCTGTAAACGTTGCCACACTAAAATGTAAAGATGGGCTTCAGGGAACGGTGGCTGCATCTGACGCGTTTTTCCCCTTCCGTGATGGACTTGATGCAATCGCTGCAGCAGGGGCCACGGCCGTTGTTCAGCCTGGCGGTTCAAAACGAGATGAGGAGGTGGTTGCGGCCGCTGATGAAAACGGACTTGCGATGGTATTTGCTGGTCGCCGTCATTTCAAGCACTAGGCTGCGGCGGCAGCCGTTTGCCCTTGGGCTTTCTGTTGTTGTTCGGTTGTTCCGTCTGGTCGTGTTACGGCGAGGGGAAGTGTTAATAACACCAGTAGCAACATTAAAAACTCTGAATCGCCGAAATTGTACTCAAACATCCCCGCTCCGAGCATACTGAGCAGAGCGGCTAATCCTCCCGCGGCCAGCGCCTTAGACTTGGAGTCTTTCAGGCATAATCTTAGTTTGCGAGTCGCGGTCACAATAAACCATAACCACACAGCGACTGCGGGAAGGCCTCGTTCGGCGGCGATGTGCAACGGTACATTGTGCAAATGGGGGTTCACTTCATTGACCCCGCCAGCATCCTTATAGGCTGGGTAAACCTCTTGGACCATGTCGGGTCCGACGCCAGTCAGGGGGTAATCTCGTATCATTCTGACCCCTGCTCGAGCCATGGCGAACCGATCCCGATTGGTAGGGTCCTGTAAGTCAAATGCTGAATATGCTCGGTCGATGACCGTTTGGGGAGCCAGTCCAAAGAAGAGTGCTGCTATTACAGGGACAGCAGCAAGAAGCCGACGGTCTCGAATCACGAAAAGTAAGCCAACTCCCACACAGGTACCGACCCAAGCGCTTCGAGTTAATGTCAGTGCCAGTGCGACAAGAAGGGTTGGAAGCACTAGACCGGCCCAGAGTCGATCACTGGTCCCGAATAAAAGTCTCGCGACGGCGAGTCCTATGACCAGCATTAAGAGACCGGAATAGGTCATGTAGTGTCCCATGGAGCCAAGGGGTCTCTGTCCTAGGTTGTCAAACTCTAAGATGCCGTACTGGACAATTCCAAGCACAGCCGTGACGGCACCAACGCTAATGATGATGGAAGCGATGGTGTGTGCCGACCGACCTCGCCCTAAGCGATAGACAAGCGGTACAACAAGGAAAAGTAGCAACTCTTTCGAGTCGGTTAAGCTGGTGATTGGGTCAGGGGAAGTAGCTACAGAAAAAAGGGTTAACACTGCGTATGCTAAAAGTGGCCAGAAAATATCAGGCAGTTCTAAGCGTTCTCCGTGTGATATCAGAATAGCGATCCAGAGACCAAGACTCGCCGTTAAGAAGACCGCGGACACGGCTATCGAGAGCTGGACTGACCCGACAAACAAGCATAGAGAGATTATGCCGGCACTCTCGAGCCTGGAGTTAGTCGTTTCTATGGTTGTGGCCGTGATCGCTGTGGTTGACATTTGAGGTTCAGGATTCCACCACGGCTTCGTCGACAAGCATGACGGGAATTTCATCTTTGATCGGATACACCCGTTGGCACTGTTTACACTTTAGTCCTGTTTCATCGCGAATAGCGACGACTGGTGTCTTACAAACAGGACAAGCCAAGATCTTAAGTAATTCAGCGTCAATCCCCACGTTGTAACCTCCTAACCCAATATACCAAAAGTTGTTGAAATTGCGTCACGTTACCAAGATCAATCGGTGCGTCGGCACAGGTTTGCTTGTCGTTGCACCCATCCTGTGGAACAATCGAATGTCGATGGGGAGACGAACACTCGCCGCTGTCCTGATGTTGCTGATGCTCTTCGTTCCTGACTTTGGGTTTGGACAGACCCAGAATTCGGACGAAGTGGCTGGTGCACCGCGAGCCGATGGATATAGCTTTTTCATGCTGGGACGTTTTTTGTCACGTTCCGGCGACATCGAAGGAGCAATCCAGGCGTATCGAGATGCTGCCGATCGAGACGTTGCGAGCGCGGAGATGTTGGCTGAGTTGGCTGACCTCTATCGGACTGGCGACCGACTTGAAGAGTCTATTCGTACTGCGAACGAAGCGCTAGGACGCGAGCCTGATAACGTAACGGCGCATCGGGTGTTAGGTCTTATTTTTGCGGCTCGTCTGGGTCAGTCAAACCCGGCACCTCAGGACGTAGCCAGAGCGATCGATCATCTTGAGCAAGCCAGAAACACGATTCTTCCTGACCTGAACGTCGAGCTGACGCTGGCGCGCGTCTACCTGACTGCTAGTCAGAGTGACAAAGCAATCCCTCTTCTAGAGGCGCTGGTTGAAGACCAAGTCGGGTTCACTGAGGCGGGACTATTGTTGTCCTATGCCTATGAGAGGGAGAGTCGCATCGAGGAAGCGGTCTCTATGCTTGAAGGCGTCATTGCTAGTGGCCGTCCGTCATCGAGAGCGTTGAGGCGGCTGGGTGAGTTATATGGAAGAGTTGACCGTTGGACTGAGGCGGTTGAGGCCTATGAACTAGCCGTAGCACGCAACCCTCGGAGTAACGGCGCGAAGCGCGAGTTCGCGACCGCGTTGCTTCAAAATGGCCAATCTGAGCGTGCTCGTGATGTGCTGTATCAATTGTCTCAGTCGACGCCAGAAAATGTTGGGGTGCTCTATCAGTTGTCCGAGGTTGAACGTGACTTGGGAAATTTTGATGAAGCGATCTCTGTTGCACGTCGTTTGATGGAGGTCGAACCTAACGGCATTCGAGGACCGTATGCGTTGGCCGAGGTATACGTTCTTCAACATAAGTATCGCGATGCGATTGCCACACTCGAAACGGCTGTCGCTGTGCAGCGTCAGAGCCAAGCCGTGCGAGGTAGCCAGGCGACTCGGCAGGGCAGAGTTCGGCCGTACCAACTGGCCAGTTTACTAGGGCGTATCGGCTACGCTTACCAACAATTGCAAGAGCATGGCAATGCTATCGATTCCTACGAACAAGCGGTCGAACTACTGCCAATGTCATTGTCGTATGGTGCTCGCTTAATACAGGCTTACTTGGCAGCCGGCCGCGTGAATGATGCAACGACGGCACTAGAGGCCATCAGGCCTCACCACTCTGGTGATCTGACTGTGACTAGGTTGGAAGCTAGGATTCTTGGTGACGGCGGCGATATTACCGGCGGAGTCAATGTCCTTAGAGATGCCCTCGACGACAATGGTCAAGACCCGACTGCTCATCTTTTTTTGGCCGCGTTTTACCGTGATTATGATCGTGTCGACGAAGCTGTCGTGGTTCTTGAATCGGCCAGTCTGAGATTTCCAGGAAATCTGTCGATTTTGTTTCAACTTGGAGCCACACTTGAGCAGCGTGATCGTTTCGCGGACGCGGAACGGGCGTTTCGAGGTGTACTTGAGCGTAACTCTGATCACGCAGCAACGTTGAACTATCTTGGTTACATGCTCGCCGACCGGGGTGACCGTCTTGAAGAGTCCGTTAATCTGCTAGAGAGGGCGATTAAGTTGGATCCAGGCAACGGCGCCTATCTTGATAGTTTGGGCTGGGCTTATTTTAAATTAGAGCGCCTTGATCTTGCGGAAGCCCATCTCAGACGAGCTAGCGAGCAAATGATTTGGAATTCGGTCATTCAAGACCATTTCGGCGATCTACTATCTAAACTCGGTCGTCACGATGAAGCTATCGGTGCGTGGAAAGCTGCACTCGCTGGTGATGGTGCAGAGATCGACGTTGAGAATATCGAACAGAAAATTCAAGAAGCCGAACGAAGACTTGGTCCTTAGTGCCATGATTGGCGCCATTCCCGTGCACTCTAGCGTGACTGTTGTTGATTGAGTGGGCGTGCCGGCGTAGTGTGAGGGCCGGCTCTATTTCTCTCAGTGAGATTACCTACGTCAAGCGTTGTTTGTCGATACTGTCTACACTTGCTTTCGAACCGAAAAGTCGTGTTGATAGCGGCGGTGTGTTTCTTAGAGATTGGTTGTGCTTCTACGGGTCTCAATCTTCCAGAGGGTCCCAGTCGTCCCTTTGCTGATTACCAAGGTCGTTTTAATCAAGCGACGGATTCATGTCGGCGGGTTCGAACGATGCAAGTAGCCATGCAGGTTAATGCAGAATCGAGGGAGACAACATTTGGAGGTGAAGTTCTTGGTGCCCTTTCCCGTCCGGCTTCACTGCGGCTAGTTGGTGTAGCGCCGTTTGGGTCACCTGGATTTGTTCTTGTGGCGAAGCTGGATGATGCAGCGGTATTGGTTTTGCCACGAGAAAGGCGAGTGGTCACCGCTACGGCTGTCGAGGACTTACTCTCAATGATTGCCGGTGTTTCACTTTCAGCCGAGGAGTTTCTGGCCGTTCTCACGGGATGTTTTGTCCCTGCTCCAGAGCCACAGGAAGCCAAAATTTACGATAACGGATGGATTGGTGTGAAGGTTGATTCTGAGAGCACAGCTTACCTGCAGACCGTCGACAATGTACCGGTAATTGTTGCCGGCCGACGGCCTGGTTTAACCGCTTGGTATTCCGGTCATGTCCGTGGCTTGCCTCGTCGCATCGATCTTCGATCAAGAAGCGATAACGGGCAGACGAGTTCGTTGGTCGTGACACTTTCGCAAGTGAGTGTCAACATTGAGTTGAGACCGGAGGTGTTCAGCGTTGAGGTTCGTGATGACTATGTCTACATGACTGTAGAGGAATTCAAGTTTGAGGGAGAGACACTGAAAAGCAATGGTCTGCTCGTGCCGCCGCGGTGATCGGGTTACGGGGAGATTAGAATTATGCCTCTGATTGTACGCGCTCCGGCGAAACTAAATCTTGACTTAAGAATTCTCGGTCACCGGAGTGATGGATTTCACGATTTACAAACCCTGTTGCAATCGATTTCACTTCGCGACACGCTGACTTTTACTCATTGCCGAGGGCGCATAACAGTTGGCAGTCGCAGTGCAAGGGTTCCTACTGACAAGAAGAATATTGTATGGCAAGCAGCCGAGGTCCTGTGGAGGGATATGGGCTGTCAAGGTGATCCCAAAGGTGTCGCCATTTCAATAATAAAACGGATACCTATGGCTGCTGGTCTCGGTGGTGGAAGCAGTAATGCGGCAGCTGCGCTTCGAGGGTTATCTTCAGTGTGGGGTGTTTCGCCATCGGGAAAACGTCTTCGAGAGTTAGCAGCGTCCGTGGGGTCTGACGTACCTTACTTCTTGACAGGTGGTCTCTCCGATGGTTTCGACCGTGGTGTTCGGCTTAGACGACTATCGGATCTCAATCAGTGCTGGGTGGTGCTGGCTAGTCCAACCTTCGGCGTGCCAACGGTTTTGGCATATAAATGGTTCGATCAATTACCTGCGAAATTACCGACTAAGAGGTCTCGGTATTGGCGACAACGGCTGAGGTTGTTGCGAAACGACCTTCAGGAACCGGTGGTGAGGCGCCATCCTGAGATCGGAGCGATGATTGATCGATTGCAAGCAACTAATGCATCTCTTGCTGCTATGACTGGTAGTGGTTCAACAGTGTTTGCCCTATATCGTCGAAAAGCAGACGCTATTCTTGCTCGCCGACAGGTGCGTTCTCGTGGATGGCAAACGATTTTGACCCGGACGATTGGGTCTGGAGAATTCGCCTCTTTAACTGAATCGGAGTCGAGGGGGCGCTAACTGTTGTTTCGCTCCTTGCCCGTTTCACGGTTCATCGGCTAGAGTAATCGATTGCACACTGGGCGCGAGGTGTCTTTGTGCGCCGCGTCCAAGGGATGGGGCGTGGCCAAGCGGTAAGGCGCGGGATTTTGGTTCCCGTAATCGAAGGTTCGAATCCTTCCGCCCCAGCCAATCACGGAAAATTAGGATTTGAGGACGTGCCCACTCATAACGGTGAGTTGAAACTCTTTTCTGGTAGCGCGCATCCTGAGCTGGCCCAGGAAATAGTGGACCGGCTGGATGGGTCGCTTGGTCGAGCGAATCTTAAACGATTCTCAGACGGCGAGGTGTCGTTTCAAATCGATGAAAACATTAGAGGCACTGATGTTTTTATATTGCAACCAACCTCAACACCGGTCGATGAGCACTTGCTTGAGTTATGCGTGATGATTGATGCTTTTCGCCGCTCTTCGGCCGCTAGAATCACAGCCGTGATCCCTTATTACGGTTATGCACGTCAGGATCGTAAAGATAAGCCACGGGTGCCGATCTCAGCCAAATTGGTTGCAAATCTTCTTTGTGCGGCAGGGGCGAATCGGGTTTTGACTATGGATTTACATAAAGCCCAGATCCAAGGGTTTTTTGATATTCCAGTCGATCACTTGTTCGCAGCACCGATTTTTATTGACCATCTAACAAAGATGAATCCTGGTGAAAACATCACAATCGTGTCTCCAGATGCCGGTGGCGTCGAGCGAGCACGTGCTTATGCAAAGAGATTGGATGCTGATCTCGCCATAATTGATAAACGACGGTCAGAGGATGGTCACGCGGAAGTTATGCATGTCGTTGGGGACGTCAAAAATAAGTTGTGCATTATTCAGGATGATCTCGTCGATACAGCTGGAACCCTTCAGCAGGCTGCACAGGCGTTATGTGCCAATGGTGCGTCCCGAGTGATTGCGTGTGCTGTTCACGGGGTGCTATCAGGGCCGGCGCTCGAACGCATTACGGAGTCGCAACTCGAGAAGGTCATTGTTACAAATACGATTCCGTTGCGACCAGAAGTCGGTGCATCAAGCAAGATTCACGTGTTGTCGGTGGCTCCTTTACTTGCTCGGGCTATCCAAAGTATTCATCAGGAGACATCGGTATCATCATTGTTCGTTTAAGCACGATTAAACGAATTGGATTAGTACGACCGAGAGAGAAGAGAATTTATGCAAGTTACGATGACTGCCGAGGCGCGGACCAGCCGAGGAAAGAATGAGGCTCGGCGGCTTCGCCGGTCTGGGAAGCTTCCTGCTGTTATATACGGAGGCGACGACTCTACGGGAATTCCTGTGACTGTCGATCCGAAAACCTTACTGGAAATATTTCATTCTGAATCAGGGGTTAACACGTTGATTGATTTGTCAGTTGACGGCGGGAAGTCTGGCCAGGTCTTGGTTAAGGAATTTCAAGTTCATCCCACCAGCGATGAACTGCTTCATGTTGATTTCTATCGACTGGCCTTGGACAAGAAAATCACGGTCAGCGTGCCTATTATCCTTAAGGGTGAGTCCCTTGGGGTGAAACAACAGGGTGGCCTCGTTGATTTCATTCAACGGGATGTTCAGGTTGAATGTATGCCAGCCGACATACCTGAAAAAATTGAGGTGGACATCAGTGAGTTAATGATCGGCCAGGGTGTTCGTCTTCATGAGGTGTCAGGTGATTTGCCGTGGTCTCCAGTGACCGATTCAGATACCTTGTTGGTGCACGTAATCGCGCCGAAGGTTGAGGAAGAAAAAGAGGATGAGGAAGCTGCCGAGGGCGAGGGTGAGGGCGATGGTGCCGAGTCCGAGGACGCTGCAAAAGAGAAGGCTGGAGAGGGCGAGAGTTCATCTGAGTCTTGATTTAGGATCCATTTGGTTGACTTACCCGACGCAAGATATCGAGTGAAACTGATTGTTGGGCTCGGAAACCCGGGAGATAAATATAAGGGCACTAGACATAACCTTGGGTTTGAGGTTGTTGATGAGGTCGCCCGCCGGCGTGATTTAAACTTTTCGACAAGTCCGGCTAACGCGGTGATGGCTCGCGAGACTGGGACGAGTGGTCGACTAATGCTGGCGAAACCGCTGACATTTATGAACCGCAGTGGGTATGCGGTAGGAGGTTTGTCGCGGTATTTTGACGTTGAGACCTCTGATATTTTGGTTGTCCTAGATGATGTAAATTTGTCGCTAGGGCGATTACGCGCCAGACCAGACGGCTCCGATGGTGGCCACAACGGTCTTCAGTCCGTTATTCTGTCATTGGGAACAAGTGACTTCCCACGTTTGAGGATGGGGGTTGGTCGAGGTCTTGGTCAGCGAGACTTAGCTGATCATGTGCTAACCAGATTCACTGACGAGGAAGTAGTTAGGGTCAAGGAATTGATTATAGAGACTGCTGATGCGGTAGAGCTTTTTATCAAAAGTGGTATTACACAGGTGATGAATCGTTTTAATGGTTTTGACCGGGCGACTGAAGTTATGGATGAAGAAGCATGACTCTGCAAAACGACGTAAGCCCGTACAAAACGTTGGCTATAGGTAACTCATTAACGAACGCGTGCTCCTTGCCGTCGTATCGTGGCGGCCGTTGAGTCCGGAGGGAGTCTGATGTCTGAATCACGACAATATGAACTGATGTACGTTATTTCTCCAGACGTTGGAGAAGACGGTGTAGCTGAACTCCATACCCAAATTGAGACGATTGTTACCGGTTTGGATGGTCGTATTACAAAGAATGAAAACTGGGGTCGTCGGCGTTTGGCCTACGAGATCAACAAGAAACGGGAAGGCACCTATGTGGTTGCTCTGATTGAGGGACCCGGTGAAATCGTTAAGGAACTAGACCGTAAATTGAAGGTCATCGACAATGTGCTCAGGCATTTGATTATGAGGGTTGACGAAGATTTGCGGAAGGCGGACCGAGCCCGTGAAAAGCGTCAAACTAGGCGTCAGCGACGCAAAGGAATTCCTCCTCCGAGTGCTCATGAGCCTGCTGCCGCCGCTTCAGAGTCTGCTATATCAACCACGCCAGCGAGAAATGTTTCTGACGAGGAGACGACTAAGCCAAGTGAGACCGCTGGCGGTGAAGAGAAGCGGGAGGTAGAAGAATGAGTGCAGCATTTGGTAAGCGTCCGGCGAAAGACAAAGACAAAGACAAGGACAAACGTGGCGGCGGTCGCGGAGGAGGATTTCGACGGCGCCGCACCTGTCGGTTTTGTGCTGACAAGATTGACTACATTGATTACAAGGATGTGCGGCAGTTGATGATGGCGATACCTGAGCGGGGCAAGATCCAACCGCGGCGTATTTCCGGTACTTGTGCAAAACACCAGCGTAAGCTAACGACGGCAATCAAGCGCGCGAGACAGTTGGCTTTGATTCCTTACGCGACGGATTGAGAGAGAGGCTGGTATGAGGGAAATCCTCCTTAGAGAGAACATCGATCATCTTGGTCATCGAGGTGAAGTCGTTAAGGTTGCTGATGGCTATGCACGAAATTATTTGTTGCCACGAAAGTTGGCCTTGCCTGTCACGAAATCAAACCAGCGACAGGTTGAGCGAGAGCGAGCTGCGGCACAAGCGCGTGAGGCAGAAGATCGTCGTGGAGCGGAAGCTGTAGCGTCTCGTATTGACGCCTTGCAGTGTGTTATTGAGCGTCGCGTTGGCGAAACAGAAACATTGTATGGCTCGGTGACCTCTGCTGATTTGGCAGACTATCTTGATGCGAAGCAGATTTCGATCGATAAACGAAAGATAACATTAGGTGATCCGATTAAAATATTGGGTGAATACGTAGTTCCAATCAAACTGCATCGTGCTGTGACTGCTCAACTAAAGGTCAGTGTGGTCCGAGAAACAGTAGATGAGGCAGCTGAGGAAACTTCATCGAAAGAAGAAATTACATCGGAATAGGACTCGTGTCTTATTGTCGACACGAATGTTTTTTGTCTATCGACTTCCGACCTATAGGGTCGGGAGCGTGATTCGAGTGTTACTCGATGGCCGATACTGCCACGGTCCCAGCGGCTGAACGCACCCTTCCACATAATCTCGAGGCCGAGCGCTCCGTGCTCGGTGCGATTATTGTCCACAATGACGCTTTTAACGTCGCTGCTGAGCTAATTGACTCGAAGGACTTCTTTCGCGATGCTCACGGTCACGTCTTTGACACGATGGTTGGTTTAAATGAACGAGGCCAGGCAATCGATTTAGTTACACTCAAGGATGAATTGACCCGCGCGGGTCATTTGGAAAGAGTAGGGGGAGCTGCCTATATTGCAGCGCTGGCCGATGGCGTGCCGCGGTCAACCAATGTTGAGCACTACGCGAGGATAGTCAAAGAACGAGCTACTCTCCGCAACTTGATTGGGTCAGCCAACAAAATTGCTGGGATGGCCTACAAGGCTGAACAAGATGCGGACACAGTACTTGACCGAGCGGAACAAGAAATCTTTGCGATCGCCGAAGATCGTATACACACTGGGTTTGTACCGCTCAAAGAGCTCGTAGAAGACAGTTTCGCGACTATCGAAAAGCTTCAAGAGCAGAAGGGGCATGTTACAGGTGTACCTTCTGGGTTTTCAGACATCGATAAACTTACCTCTGGGTTTCAGTCAGCGGATTTAGTTCTCGTTGCAGGACGTCCATCGATGGGAAAGACAAGCTTTGTTCTAAATATTGCTCAACATGTTGGCCTCAAGACCGACCGGTCAGTTGGATTTTTTAGCTTGGAGATGTCCAAGGAACAGTTGTTTATTCGGATGCTCACGGCTGAGGCGGAAATCGATGCCCAGAAGTTCCGTGGAGGATATCTGACTGAACAGGATTATGGAAAAATTTCCACAGTTCTTGGCAAATTGTCGGAGGCGAAAGTTTTCATTGATGATTCTTTTGGTATGGGCGTACTTGAAATGCGAGCGAAGGCAAGACGATTGAAGGCAGAGCACGGTCTCGACTTGCTAGTAGTTGACTACCTGCAGCTAATGCAGGGGCGCGGTCGATTTGATAATCGCAACCAAGAATTGGCAGCTATTTCAAGATCGCTGAAAGCGCTTGCCAAGGAACTAGATGTCCCGGTAGTAGCGCTGTCCCAGCTAAGTCGTGCACCGGAGTCCCGTTCGGATCGCCGCCCCCAGTTGTCGGACCTGCGTGAATCAGGTGCCCTTGAACAAGACGCTGATTTGGTGATGTTTATTTTTCGAGAAGAACATTACGACCCGACTCCTGAGAATGAGAATCTGGCCGAGTTGATTATCGGCAAACAAAGAAATGGTCCAACTGGAACTGTCAAACTCGCGTTCATCAAACAACATACGCGGTTCAAGAATCTTAGCCCTGTTCAGGAATAATCGGTTCTAACGTGGTTCGCCCCACCTTTGCCCAGATCGATCTAGCTGCTCTCAAAGAGAATTACCATGCCCTTCGAGCCTTCCTTGCTGCCGGCGTGAGTGGAAGCCCGCCTGAGTTGATCGCCGTCGTTAAGGCGAATGCTTATGGCCACGGGTTAGTTCCAGTCGCTCGCACTTTAGAGGAGTGCGGTGCAACAATGTTGGCGTGTGCCGACATCGAGGAAGGTGTCAAAATTCGCGAAGCCGGCGTTCAGCTTTCGATTTTGGTCTTTGGCGCGCTCAGCATCAGTGATTTGGAGGGTGTATTCGAATTTAACTTAATTCCTACTGTGTCATCACCGTCGGCTGCTCGAGCCCTTCAAGAGGCTGCTGCTTCTCGGGGTATCCAACTCGGCTGCCATCTCAAGATTGACACTGGAATGAATAGGTTCGGCTTTCGCCACGACAATCTTCACAACATGATGCCGGGGGTATTCGGCAATTCAAATCTACGGGTCGACGCGGTCTACACCCATTTTGCGACAGCCGAAAATCCGGAAGGGCAGCTTTTCAAAGAACAGCAAATAAGGTTTCGCGCTGCTGTCGGAGAACTCGAATCCCTTAGCGCGAGTAACTTTCGTAGACATTCCGCTAACAGTGCCGCGTTAGTAGCGGATCGGAGGTCTTGGTACGAAGCAGTGAGACCGGGACTGTTACTCTACGGCGTGTGGCCACCAGATGTAGTTGTGCCGGAGGGACTGGAGATTCGTCCGGTTATGTCATTGCGAAGTCGCATCGTCGCGGTCAAAGGTATGAGAATTGGCGAGACGTCAGGTTATGGGGCACGGTTCGTGGCGGGTCGACCGACCCGTATTGCTATTGTTCCAGCGGGCTACGCGGATGGTCTTGATTTAAGGTTGTCTGGCGGTGGCCAAGTGCTTGTGCGTGGGCGACGTGTACCGATTGTCGGTTCAGTCTGTATGGATTCGATCACAATCGATGTTACCGAGCTTGATGTTCAGCCTGGCGACGAAGTAGTGGTTATCGGGTCCCAAGAAAGCGATTGTATCGATGCTAATGAGGTGGCGCGGAGGACCGGTACTGTTCCCCATGCTGTGCTGTGTCGTATGGGGAGTCGCATTGAGCGATTTTACAAAAACTAGGCAACTGACGTGAAACACTCGAGGACCGTCTTTGTGTGCCAATCGTGCGGGTCGCAGGAGCAGAAATGGTTGGGACGATGCCCTAGTTGTGGCGATTGGAACTCGATGAGTGAAGAGCAGCTTCGTTCGGTGACCGAAGGTGCTGTTGCGTCTCGATATGGGGTTGTCAGTGAACCCTCGCCTGCTCGCCTCCTAGCAGATGTCGACTTGGTGAATACTCCTCGTTTTCCAAGTGGGCTGAATGAATTCGATCGTGTTCTTGGTGGGGGTATTGTGCCGGGGTCAGTTGTTCTGCTCGGAGGGGAACCTGGGATTGGAAAATCCACTCTTCTCCTTCAAGCAGCATCTCTCGTGGGTCGGTCCGTTGGACCAGTGCTTTATGCATCGGGAGAGGAATCAGAATTTCAGATCAAGGCTCGGGGAACCCGGTTGGGCATTGGTGATGGACCTGTCTATTTATTGGCGGAAACATGCCTCGAACGAGTCCTTGATGAAGTCAAAAGATTAAATCCGGCATTGTTGATTGTCGATTCGATTCAGACGTTATTTTCGCTCAAGCTTCAGTCTCCCCCTGGGACTGTGGCCCAGGTGAGGGAAGCGGCGACAAATCTTTTGTTCACCGCAAAAGGGACCAACCTTCCAATATTTGTGGTTGGTCATGTGACCAAGGATGGTAATTTGGCCGGGCCGAAGGTTCTTGAACACATCGTTGACACGGTGCTCTACTTTGAAGGCGAGCGACACTACTCCCACCGGGTCATTCGTGCTGTAAAGAATCGATTCGGCGCGGCTAACGAACTTGGTGTATTTGAAATGGCTAGTGACGGTCTGCGAGCGGTTGAGAATCCTTCTCGCCTATTCTTGTCTGATCGCGCTTCGGTGGTAGCGGGTTCAGCAGTGTTGTGTTCTATTGAGGGTTCTCGCCCAATAATGCTTGAGGTTCAGGCACTGGTCAGTACTGGCAATTATGGGACTGCTCGTCGTACCGCTAGTGGAATCGAGCAAAGTCGATTGTCACTGTTACTGGCAGTACTTGAAAAGCGAGCTGGTCTGTCGGTTGCAGGTGACGATGTGTTTCTGAACATTGCGGGTGGTTTAAAACTGACCGAGCCGGCGGCAGACCTAGCAGTTGTGTCCGCGGTAGCGTCAAGTTTACGCAATCGTCCAATTCAGACGGGAACAGCGATGTTTGGTGAAGTTGGTTTGGCAGGTGAAGTGCGCGGAACGACCCAAGCTTCGCTCAGGATAAAGGAAGCTGTGCAACTCGGCTTCACTAGATGTGTGATTCCTCGTGCTAATCGAGATACGTCCAGCGAACATTCTGATATCGAATTGGTTGCAGTGCACACTATCGAAGAAGCCCTAGAGGAATTGCTTGGATAAGACGAGCTTGATCGGTCAGGGAGACTACCTGTGATTCCTCCGTATCACTGGTGGCGGACAGTTTTCTGGCTCATTCCTGCCATTTCTGTCTACACCGTTTGTCTTGGGGCGATCTCACTGGCATCGGCTTTAATTGATCGCCAAGGACGTGCGGCTCACTGGTGCGCTCGTACGTGGTCGCGTCTGATTCTCGGAACGACCGGTGTCCGCGTGAAAGTCACTGGCGTAGACCGAGTTCCGTTCGACGGTTCCTACGTGTTTGTGTCCAACCACCAGAGTATCTATGACATCCCGATACTCTTCACCAAAATACCGTTTGAGCTTCGAATCATTGCAAAATCTTCGTTGGGGACATTCCCAGTCCTGGGATGGCATCTTCGGTACACGGGACATCTCTTAGTGGATCGGGCGCGGGCAGGTGTGGCGACATTACGGAAAGTTACGAGACTCGTTGAGCATGGACACTCGCTCATTGTGTTTCCAGAGGGAACACGTAGTGCTGATGGACAAGTCGGTCGATTTAAAGGCGGTTCGTTTTTGGTGGCAGTTGAAGCGGGACTTCCGGTGGTCCCTGTTGCTGTTATCGGAAGTAACCATGTTATGCGCAAAGGGCGATTGATGACGTGCCCAGGAGAGGTTCAACTGGTTGTTCATCAGCCGATTCCGACGTCTGGATTGCGGCGTCAGAACGTTCGGCAACTTGCTGAACGTGTTCACAAGGTGATTGCGTCTACGGTGTCAACTCATACCACCGCAGTCAAGCGCTCGAATGTGGTTTCATGACGCTTTTCATCGAACCGTAAGAACAAAGAAAGTGAGTAGGTCGCAGCACATTGTCTCAGAAACAATTTTCTACTAGCGTTTAGTGAATATGAAGGTATCCGCTATTGTGGTAGCCGGTGGACGGGGCGAGCGACTTGGTGGCTCGATTCCAAAGCAGTTGCGACAACTTCACGGTAAGACACTGCTTGAGCGAAGCATTATTCCTTTCGATATTCTTGAGGATGTTCATGAAATCATCGTCGTTTTGCCGCATGACCTTGTGGTGTCTCAGCCGGATTGCCTTAATCAAATTCGGACGGACGTTCGTGTAGTCGAGGGAGGGGAGCGCCGTCAAGATTCGGTAGCATTGGGGTTTGATGCTGTTTCACCCGACAGTGATTTTATTTTGGTTCACGATGCGGCCAGGCCTTTCTGCACAACCGAACTTGTCAAGAGAAGTTTGGAAGCTGCGATTGATTGTGGTGCGGCGATTCCAGCGGTCGGTGTTCAGGACTCTCTTAAACTCGGTGTGCTGGACTCCGACTTTGAAATAGTGGAGCGAACCATTTCTCGGGAAAGGGTTTTTTGTGCTCAGACGCCACAGGCTTTTTCCAAGTCGGTTCTTTTCGAAGCAATTGAAATAGGTCGGTCTGGAGTTTCGTGCACCGATGAAGCAGCATTGGCAGAAAAAGCAGGGCACCAGGTTCGCTTAGTCAAAGGTGACCCGCGTAATATGAAGATTACAACCGAAGCTGACTTGTTACTGGCACGAGAGATGACACCTTCTGTCGAACACAATGTCCAGATAAGAGTGGGTTTGGGATATGACCTGCATCGCTTGGTTGAGGACCGTCCCCTCATACTTGCTGGAGTCACGATTCCTGGCAGTCATGGTCTGCATGGTCACTCTGACGCTGATGTCGTTTGTCATGCGGTTGCTGACAGCGTGCTGGGTGCAGCTGGTGCCGGCGACATTGGCAAGCATTTTCCAGACGATGATCCGAAATGGAAGAACGCCTCAAGCATAGAACTACTTGGTCGTGTTACGAAACTGGTCGAGGAACTTGGAGTTAGGGTAGTCAATCTTGACGTTGTTGTTATCACCGATTGGCCCAAGATTCGAGATTACTCTGATGTCATGTGCCAGCGGCTTGCGCAGGCGCTGAATGTCAGTTCGAATGTTGTATCTATTAAGGGTAAGACGAGTGAAGGAGTTGGTGCTCTTGGTCGCGGCGAGGCAATTGCCGTTCAGGCAGTTGCACTCCTTGAAATAAGTGGCACTTGATGTTGATCTACGGCATCAACCCGGTCAGTGAAGCTCTTCGCGCCGGCGCGGTGTCGGAAGTGTTTGTGAGTGCGCGCCATGACCGACGTCTCGAAAAGCTACTGAATATCGCACGGAGTTCTGGTGTAGACGTCAGACGGATTGAGAGATCAAGATTAGATGGATTTGCCCAAGGTGGTGTTCACCAAGGTGTGGTTGCTCGAATTGGAGAACTAAGGGAGTATGGCGTCGACGATCTTGTGAGAGCGGCAGCTGGCCCAGCTTTGATTCTGATGGTTGATGGTGTCGAGGACCCACAGAACTTTGGGGCTTTGATTAGAACAGCAGACGCGGCTGGGTTCGATGGCGTTGTCTATCAGACTAGAAGGTCATCACCGACCAGTAGTGCAGCCATGAAGTCGTCTGCTGGTGCCATGACACATGTGCGGTTAGCGCCGGTTGTCAACATAGCTCGCACGATTGATGAACTCAAGAGTCAAGGGGTTTGGTCGGTTGGTTTGGCAGCAGACGAGGGGAGGTCATATTTCGAAGTTGATTGGAGCCAACCTACGGTTATAGTCGTCGGAGCGGAAGGCTCGGGGTTGAGGCGCCTGGTCCGCCAGCGTTGTGATTGGCTCGTGTCTATCCCCATGCACGGGCAGGTTTCTAGCCTTAATGTGTCGGTTGCTGCGGGTGTTGTCGCGTACGAGGCTCTCAGGCAGAGACTATTTGCGAACGTCAGATTTAATCCCAAAACTGAGAAAAAGCTTTCAAAATGATGTAACGGAGCCCCACTAATCCTGGAAGCTGCGCTGAAGCACTTAAGAGTCCTGATTTTTGGACGGCATGACGAAGACCGGTGGACCTGCTCGACTGGTTACAAACAAAGGCTTTAACGAGTCTTTAATTGCTGATCATAAACAACTTATGCTACTATAAATGTTTTGTCCGGCTGGCGTAGCTCAGTCCGGTAGAGCAGCTGATTTGTAATCAGCAGGTCGGGGGTTCAAATCCCTTCGCCAGCTCCACAGTTAAGGCGAAGAGTCAGCGCTGAATCGGCGCCATCCAGACAATACACGAATCATTCCACAGACCAGTTGATGCCCTTAATTTAGGGGTGTTTGGCTAAAGTCCTGTTTTTTGATCGGAGGGTTTGTGGTGTTGTCGGTGGGATGCGGGCGGACATGGAAAAGTCGGCGAGGTTGCGGAGCGGTCAAACGCAACAGACTGTAAATCTGTCGCCCTAGTGGCTTCGGAGGTTCGAATCCTCCCCTCGCCACCAGCGTTATAGTCGAGTGAGTGGAGTAACTGGGAGGCGAGTTTGGTTTTGTCAAATTATATGAGTGTAATTTGGGAAGGCGGGAGTAACTCAGTGGTAGAGTCACAGCCTTCCAAGCTGTTGGTCGCGGGTTCGATCCCCGTCTCCCGCTCCAGTCTTCGGCTGTATATGGGCCGATGTAGCTCAGTAGGCAGAGCGCGTCCTTGGTAAGGACGAGGTCACCGGTTCAATCCCGGTCATCGGCTCCAGCCTTATAGTTGACGGAAGTTTGAAAGTGGGGAGACGGTAAATAGTTGGCTTTAAGAGGATTGTAATAGGAAGTTTAAACTAAGCATCAACGTATTCAGGGCAGGCGCACAATGGCGAAAGAAAAATTTGACCGGTCGAAGCCGCACGTAAACATTGGAACGATTGGGCACATCGACCATGGAAAGACGACGTTGACGGCGGCGATCACCGCGGTGATGGCGAAGCATGATTCCACGAACACGGCACGGTCGTTTGATTCGATTGATAACGCACCGGAAGAACGGGAGCGAGGGATTACGATTGCGACAGCGCACGTGGAATATACGACGGCGGAGAGGCATTACGCGCACGTGGATTGCCCGGGACATGCTGATTACATCAAGAACATGATCACGGGTGCGGCGCAGATGGACGGTGCGATTCTTGTGGTTGCAGCAACGGATGGGCCGATGCCACAGACGCGGGAGCACATACTGCTGGCTCGACAGGTTGGAGTGCCGTGTTTGACTGTGTTTTTGAACAAGGTGGACATGGTTGATGACCCCGAGTTGTTGGAGTTAGTGGAATTGGAAGTGCGGGAATTGTTGAGCTCGTATGATTTTCCTGGTGACGACATCCCGGTGGTGCAGGGGTCGGCACTAAAGGCGCTTGAAGGAGATGCCGACGGCGAGAAGTCAATTGACGCATTAATGGCGGCGGTGGATGGTTATGTGCCGTTGCCGGAACGAGATATTGACAAACCATTTCTAATGCCGATTGAGGATGTATTTTCGATTTCTGGGCGCGGAACAGTTGTAACGGGCCGAGTAGATCGCGGCAAGGTGCTCGTTAGCGAAGAGATTGAGATTGTTGGATTTACACCAACAGAGAAGAAGGTAGTGACGGGTGTTGAGATGTTCAGGAAGTTGCTGGACGAAGGAGTGGCAGGAGATAACATCGGTGTCCTCCTGCGAGGAACGGAAAAGGACGATGTGTCGCGGGGGCAGGTGTTAGCGAAACCTGGTTCAATTACGCCCCACACGAAGTTCAAGGGAGAGGTGTATGTGTTGACGAAGGATGAAGGTGGTCGACATACGCCATTCTTTGATGGGTACCGCCCACAGTTTTACCTCCGAACAACGGATGTGACAGGAGTCTCGAACCTGCCGGAGGGAGTGGAGATGGTGATGCCGGGCGACAATGTGACGATCAGCGTGGAGCTGATTACGCCTGTTGCGTTAGAGAAAGGCCTGCGGTTTGCGATCCGAGAAGGTGGTCGCACTGTGGGTTCTGGAACGATTACCGAGATTATCGAGTAGTTGGTCGAATGGCGACCTTAACTCAAGCAAAGGGTTTCAAGCTGTGAGCGACATTATTATTTTGGCTTGTACCGAGTGTAAGCGGCGTAACTACAACACGACGAAGAACAAGCGCAAGATGACTGATCGTCTAGAGATGAAGAAATACTGCCGGTGGTGCCGAAAGCACACACCGCATCGTGAGACGAAGTAGTCAGGCGAAGGCCAGTAGCTCAACTGGAAGAGCACCGGTCTCCAAAACCGGGGGTTGGGGGTTCGAGCCCCTCCTGGCCTGCCAGTTTTTGGTTCTCTGTGTTTGTATGACGTTAAAGAGGGTGCAACGTGAAATCGGCGATGGTGGAACGCGCAAGAGATACGGTAACCGGGCCAAAAGGCATGTTTGGCTGGTGGGATCAGGGTCGCACCTTTCTCGCGCAAGTAAGAAACGAGATGGAACGGGTGACATGGCCCACATGGAAAGAGGTCCAAGCGACGACGCTGGTTGTTATCGTGACATGTGTGATCTTTGGTCTATATCTGTGGGGAATCGACTTGTTTCTCAACGCCGTTACTGGAACGATATTTAGGACTTTCGGAACATCATGACCGACGTTGCGACCAAGCAGTGGTACATCGTGCACACCTATTCAGGTTTTGAGAAGAAGGTGTCAGAGTCGTTGCATCAGCGAGTTCAGGCGTATGGTCTTCAGAACGAGATTGGCGAGGTTTTGATTCCGACGGAAGATGTGATCGAGATGCGCGGTGGGAAGAAGGTTGTTAGCACGAAGCGATTCTTTCCAGGTTATATCTTGGTTGAGATGATCATGTCCGATGATGCTTGGCATGCGGTGAAAAACACACCAAAGGTTACGGGCTTTGTTGGAGCAGGTGCTAAGCCGACACCTCTTACTACGGAGGAAGTTGATCAGATTTTGCATCAGGTGACAGTCGCGGCAGAGAAACCAAAACCAAAATATACGTTTGAACATGGTGACCAAGTTCGGATCAACGAGGGACCGTTTACGAGTTTTAATGGGACTGTTGATGATGTCAACATTGATCGCAATACGCTCAAAGTAATGGTCACGATCTTTGGTCGTTCAACGCCTGTAGAGTTGGATTTCCTGCAAGTGGAGAAATTGTAATCGGATGGCAAAGAAGGCAATTGGTCAGGTGAAACTTCAGATCGCAGCTGGCAAGGCGACCCCCGCACCGCCGGTCGGAACTGCTCTCGGCCCCCATGGCGTGAACATCATGGATTTTTGTAAAGCTTTCAACGCGAAAACCGCGGGGCAAGAGGGGTTGATTATTCCGGCCGTGGTGACGGTCTACCAAGATCGGTCGTACAGTTTTATTACGAAAACCCCGCCCGCCTCGGTTCTTCTTAAGCGTGCGGCGAATATTGCTAAAGGTTCTGGGGAACCGAATCGGACCAAGGTGGGGACGGTGACTCGGCAGCAGGTGGAGGAAATAGCTAAGACCAAGATGCCTGATTTAAATGCCGGCTCAATTGAAATGGCAGCGCAGATTGTAAAGGGAACGGCAAGATCGATGGGTATCGACGTCGAAGATTGAGCGTTGGAGTCCAAGATAGTCATGGCAAGAACCGGAAAAAAATTCGAAGCTGCGAAAGCCAAGGTTGATGAGAGGCATTACTCACTTGAGGAAGCGATTCCTCTCGTGCAAAACATTAAGTTCGCAAAATTTGATGAATCAGTTGAGTTGTCCATACGGCTTGGGGTCAATCCTAAACATGCCGACCAAATGGTACGTGGCACGGTGGTTCTCCCGCATGGTCTTGGTCGCACGAAACGCGTGGTAGTAATTGCGTCGTTGGAAAAGCAGCAAGAGGCTGAAGCCGCTGGCGCCGATACCGTTGGTGGTGAAGAATTGGTCGATAAGATTCAGAAGGGTTGGATGGATTTTGATTCGGTTGTGGCAACACCAGACATGATGAGGTCGGTTGGGAAACTTGGTCGAGTGCTTGGGCCACGCGGCCTAATGCCAAATCCAAAAACTGGAACGGTGACCGTGGATGTGTCAAAGGCTGTTGAGGAAATTAAAGCCGGAAAAGTTGAATATCGGGTCGATAAAGCGGGCATCGTGCACGTTCCAATCGGAAAAGTTTCGTTTGCAACAGAAAATCTGCTCGCAAATGCTCAAGCACTAGTCTCTAGTGTCATGAAAGCCAAGCCTGTTGCGGCCAAGGGTAAGTATGTAAAAGGTGTATCTCTATCGTCGACAATGGGGCCTGGTGTTCGGGTGGACAGCTCGAACGTTGAAGTTGTCGACTAGGATTTGATTGAATGGCACTCACTAGAGCGGTTAAAGAAGAGCGCGTCCAAGACCTTGTTGGTAAACTAGTCGATTCTACTAGTGCGATCCTGCTTGATTTCAAGGGTCTTGATGTTCTCCAGGCCACCCAGTTGCGTCGCGAAGTAAACGCGGCGCACGGCAGTTATACGGTCGTTAAGAACCGGGTGGCAATTCGGGCGATCAAAGGAACTCCGTTCGAGTCTTTGGATGGTCATTTCAGAGGGCCAACAGCGATCGCCTGCAGCAATGATGACCCGGTCTTACTCGCTAAGGCCTTGGTTGAATTCTCCAAGGGTGCTTCGGCTCTCTCCGTTAAAGCGGCGATTATCCAGGGTCAGGCAATTCAACCTAGCGAGGTGTCTGATCTTGCCAACCTGCCGAGTAAAGAAGAGTTGTACGCCAAATTGCTTATGCTTTTGCAGGCTCCGGCCAGTCAACTGGTTCGTGTGTTGAGTGCAGTTCCAAGAGATTTAGTCAGTGTGTTGAGTCAATTAGAGAAGAAACAAGGCGAATAGATGAAGAATACAGAAGATAGAACTGGCAATGAGAGCAGTCGGTCTATGGTATTACGCAGGTGGCTAGAGCGGCGTATATCCCTAGGGCTCTTCAGTTGTGTTTTCTGACTATTGAGGTGAAGGAGTAACAATGTCTGACGTGACCCAGGAACAAGTCGTCGATTATATCAAGGGGATATCTGTCCTCGAACTATCTCAGCTCGTCAAAACCCTTGAAGAGGAGCTCGGCGTGTCTGCCGCGGCAGCAATGCCGGTTGCAGTAGCTGGTGCCGCTGCACAAGGTGGAGCCGCAGCGGCAGATGAGGAAAAGACGGAATTTACTGTAACGCTGACTGAGGTTGGTGCCAAGAAGATCAATGTCATCAAGGCGGTGCGAGAAGTTACCAGTCTTGGCTTGAAGGAAGCAAAGGATCTGGTTGAGTCGGCACCAAAAGCGATAAAAGAAGATATCGCGAAGGACGAAGCCGAAGCACTCCAGAAGAAGTTTGAAGAAGTCGGCGCGAAGGTTGAGATTAAGTAAGATTTGCGCTGAGTGTGATGGAGGTTAGCTGGTTCATTGGATGCAGACCCTTACAAGCAGGACCAGACGTACCGACATGGGAAACGACCAAGGTCGAAACCCGGCGCGGTGATTCGTTGCTACAGCTTACGCACGAAACTCACTACGAGTGAACCTGGCCCAGGACGAGGATATAGCTGTGTACACCTTTCCAAAAAGTGCTGATCGAGAACGTATTAACTTTTCAAAGATATCTACGACTGTTCCAATTCCGAATCTGATCGAGATTCAAAAGAAGTCGTACGAGCGGTTTTTACAAATGAACCGTCTCGCAAACGAACGAGAAGACGCCGGTTTACAGTCGGTCTTTAAGTCGGTGTTTCCGATTAGCGACTTCAGAGAGAACTCTTCGCTTGAGTTTATTGAGTATTCGATTGGTAATTGGGAATGCAAGTGCGGACGGTTGACCGGACTTCAGAACCTACGCCAGCCATGCGTTGGGTGCGACACGCTTCTAGAGGTTAATCCATTAGGCGATCATCAAGTTGTTTGTTCTTCATGCGGCAAGTCTAACGAGGCCCGCGGTGTAGTTTGTGATGTGTGTAACACCACGGTGAGCATGAAACTCAAGTACGACGTTGAGGAGTGTCAAGAGCGAGGCATGACCTACGCTGTGCCGCTTAAGGTTTCAATTCGATTGGTTGTTTGGAATAAAGATCCAGACACAGGGGTAAAAACTATTCGCGACATCAAAGAACAGGAAGTCTACTTCGGCGACATTCCATTGATGACCGCAAATGGTACTTTCATTATCAACGGAACCGAACGGGTGATCGTGTCTCAATTGCATCGATCGCCGGGGGCCTTTTTTCATTCCGAAGACAAAGCGGCGTTTGTTGCGCAGATCATTCCTTATCGCGGTTCTTGGGTTGAATTTGAATACGACGCGAAGAACCTTTTATATGTCCGTATCGATCGAAAGCGGAAATTTTTGGCATCAGTTTTTCTTCGTGCTCTCGGTTTGCGTGGCGCCGACGAGATTATTAAAGCTTTCCATCCAGTTGAACGACTTTCTATTAAGAAAGGAACATTTCACTGGGCGGTGAGTGACAGTTTGGTTGGGCGGCGAGCCGGCAAAGACTTCAAAATCCCGAAATCGGATATTACGGTGCAGAAGGGCAGGCAGATCACGAAAGCCGCGATCGCTGCCTTGTTGCAGACCAAGATAAATTCAGTGGAGGTGTCTGATACGGAACTTGAGGGCGCATTCTCTTCGAATGACGTTGTCGACCCTGAGACTGGAGAAGTTGTTCTCGAAGCCAATGAGGAGGTTACGCCTCGCATTATTGCAATGGTTCAGGAAAAGAAAGTTGAGCAATTGGAAGTTTTCTTTCCAGAACGCGATGAAGCGGGCCCAATTATCTCTGAAACGCTCCGGAAGGACCCCATTCGAAGTCACGAAGAATCTCTAGTTGAAATTTACCGAAGACTTCGGCCAGGTGACCCACCCACTCTTGATAGTTCGAGGACGCTATTTGAGAGTATGTTCTTCAATCCACAGAAATACGATTTCTCAAGAGTGGGTCGATTGAAACTGAATACAAAACTCGGTCTTGAAACTCCTCTCGATGAAAAAATCTTGCACCCGCAGGATTTTTACGACGTTATTGGCTATTTGCTGAAGCTTCGTCGGAATCCGACAAACGTCGACGATATTGATCACCTGGGGAACCGTCGTGTGCGGTCAGTGGGTGAACTTTTAGAGAACCAGTTTCGGATTGGTCTGGTTCGCATGGAACGGGCAATTAAGGAAAAGATGTCCGTATACCAAGAGATGGCAACCGCTATGCCGCACGATTTGATTAACGCCAAACCGGTCATGGCGGCCATTCGGGAGTTTTTTGGGTCATCTCAACTGTCACAGTTTATGGACCAGACGAACCCCTTGTCTGAGATTACTCATAAACGACGCTTGTCGGCGTTGGGTCCAGGCGGTTTGTCTAGGGAGCGAGCTGGATTCGAGGTTCGGGATGTCCACCCGACGCATTATGGTCGTATATGTCCAATTGAGACACCAGAAGGTCCGAATATTGGTCTAATTTCATCATTGTCTTGTTATGCGCGTATAAATGAGTTCGGGTTTATCGAGTCACCATATCGACGGGTTGAAGATGGTCGAGCGGTTGATTTCGTTAGAGTTGTTAACCCGGGTGGCACAAAACTAAAAACGGGGCAGATTGTTGGCTCAGAGAAAGCCGAAGCAGAGAACGAAGCGATTAAGACTAAAAAGGGGAAACGACCGGCTGATCTCGAACCACATTCGTTTTATCTTTCGGCCTGGGAAGAAGACCGATATCTGATTGCCCAAGCTAATGCGAGATTGGACAAAGACGGCAATCTGATTGATGAGCGAATCAATTGTCGGCAAGCCGGCGATTTCTTATTAGCGCCAAGAGATAAAGTTCAGTTCATAGACGTATCGCCTAAGCAGTTGGTTTCGGTGGCCGCTTCGCTCGTGCCATTCCTCGAGAATGATGATGCCAATCGAGCCTTGATGGGTTCGAATATGCAACGGCAGGCTGTTCCACTCTTGCGTGCACGAGCGCCATTTGTCGGTACGGGTATGGAGTTCATCACGGCGCGAGACTCTGGTGCCGTGGTAGTAGCTCGACGAGGTGGAACTCTGGACTATGTTGATTCTCAGCGGGTAGTAGTGCGAGTGGAGGGTGACGACCCAGAGCTGGATCAGTCCAAGGATTTGGGTGCTGATATTTACAACTTGACTAAGTTTCGCCGTTCAAACCAAAACACCTGCATTAATCAGAAACCGATCGTCCGAGTTGGTCAGCAGGTGACCAAGGGGCAGGTATTGGCGGACGGACCGAGCACAGAAGTAGGTGAGTTGGCGCTGGGGCAAAATGTGTTAGTAGCCTTTATGCCGTGGCGCGGCTATAACTTCGAGGACGCCATCTTGGTTTCGGAGCGTCTCGTTAAAGACGATTACTACACCTCGATTCATATTGAAGAATTCGACATAGAGTCGCGTGATACCAAGCTAGGTCCGGAAGAGATTACTCGAGATATTCCAAATGTCTCTGAGGGGTTTCTTAAGGATCTTGATGAGAGCGGCATCATTCGTATCGGGGCGTATGTGAAACCCGGAGATATCTTGGTCGGAAAGGTCACGCCGAAGGGCGAAACTCAGCTGACTCCGGAAGAGAAATTACTCCGTGCCATCTTTGGTGAAAAGGCCGGTGATGTACGTGATGCATCATTGCTTTCTCCACCCGGTATCGAGGGAATAGTTGTTGGCGTCAAGATCTTTTCGCGGAAGGGTATTGAGAAGGACGAGCGAGCAAAATCGATCGAAGCTGAAGAGCTCGAGATGATGGAGAAAAACCTCGAAGACGAGGTCCGCATCTTGCACGATGAAGTTAAGAAACGACTCACGGGAATGGTTGACGGTCAGAAACTAACCCGTGACGTGTTTAATGAACACGGCACTGAGAAATTATTAAGCAAGGGCACGATTCTCACGCAGGATGTGATTTCTGAATTGACCTATTCAGACCTAGCTAAAGTTCGAGTCGGTAGTGAAAGTTCGAAACTTCAAAGTGAGTTGAGAGGTCTCGAAGAACGAACCGAGCGACAAGTAGATGTGATTAGGCAATTGTTTGAAGAAAAGAAGGAAAAGATTCGACGTGGTGATGAGCTGCCACCTGGCGTGATCAAGATGGTTAAGGTTTATGTGGCAATGAAGCGAAAATTGTCGGTCGGAGACAAAATGGCCGGACGACATGGCAATAAAGGTGTGATAGCGCGCGTTTTGCCTGAAGAAGACATGCCGCATCTTCCAGATGGCACTCCGGTTGAGATCGTTCTCAATCCGCTCGGGGTTCCGTCTCGGATGAATGTAGGCCAGATTCTTGAGACTCATTTAGGCTGGGCTGCGCAGGCGTTGGGATTGTATTTTTCAACTCCTGTTTTTGATGGAGCGAAGGAACCAGATATTAAATCTTGGCTCAAAAAAGCAGGTTTACCCTCGAGTGGCAAAACCGTTCTTTACGATGGGATGACTGGAGATCAGTTCGAACAAGAGGTCACAGTCGGTTACATCTACATGCTGAAGTTGTCTCATCTTGTCGATGACAAACTTCATGCGCGTTCGATCGGTCCCTACTCGTTGATCACTCAGCAGCCACTGGGTGGAAAGGCCCAGTTTGGTGGGCAGAGATTTGGGGAGATGGAGGTTTGGGCTCTCGAAGCGTACGGTGCTGCCCACATCCTCCAAGAACTCCTGACAGCCAAGTCGGACGATGTGACGGGGAGAGCGAAGATCTATGAGGCGATTGTTAAAGGAGATGCATCTTTTACACCGGGTCTTCCAGAATCATTTAATGTTCTTATTCGTGAGTTACAAGCGCTCTGTCTTGACGTCGACCTCATTAGATCAAAGAAGCCAATAGAAGAACCCATCGCGGCAGAGTTGGAAACCGAAGACGAGCCAACCCTCGAAGACGTTCTTCCAGAGAAACCGTAAGGGCTGATTGAAAGGAACTTCATGCGACCCAGTTATTCTGACCGGAGCTCATTGAGCGTTGATTTTGATGCAATACGGATCAGTCTTGCCTCTCCTGAGAAAATTTTGTCTTGGTCTCATGGCGAAGTGACCAAACCAGAAACGATTAACTACCGCACATTTAAACCCGAGCGTGACGGCTTGTTTTGCGCCAAGATTTTTGGCCCAGTTACAGACTGGGAATGTCTCTGTGGCAAGTACAAGCGCATGAAACATCGTGGAGTGATTTGTGACAAGTGTAGTGTAGAGGTCACGCAGTCTAAGGTTCGTCGAGAACGATTAGGGCATATAACTCTGGCGACTCCCGTAAGTCATGTTTGGTTCTTTAAGGGCTTGCCGAGTCGGATCGGCCACCTTCTTGATATCTCTTTAAGAGAGTTGGAACGGGTTCTCTATTTTGAAGCTTATGTAGTAATTGATCCCGGTGATACTGAGTTCAAGGAGAACCAGCTTTTAACCGGAGATCAGTATCGCAAAGCCCGGGAAGAGCACGGTTCAAAATTTTCTGCGCAAATGGGTGCGGAGGCAATCAAAGAATTGCTCAAGCGGGCCCGTATCGACGATTTGTCTGAAGAGCTTCGCGTGAAAATGCGAGTCGAAACGTCAAATCAGAAGAAATTGAAGTATGCGAAACGTTTAAAGGTTGTCGATTCATTTCGTCGATCGACTAACCGTCCGGAATGGATGATTCTTGATGTCATTCCTGTGATTCCGCCGGAACTTCGTCCGCTTGTACCGCTTGATGGCGGCAGATTTGCAACATCTGACCTCAACGATTTGTATCGTCGGGTTATAAATCGAAACAATAGACTCAAAAAATTGATGGAACTCCGTGCACCTGACGTCATCATTCGTAATGAAAAGCGAATGCTGCAGGAAGCCGTGGACGCGTTGTTTGATAATGGACGGCGCGGGCGTGTTTTGCGAGGAGCAAACAATCGTCCTCTTAAGTCACTATCTGACACGCTTAAAGGCAAGCAGGGTCGATTTAGGCAGAATCTCTTGGGTAAGAGGGTTGACTACTCGGGCCGTTCCGTCATTGTCGTAGGTCCTGAACTGCAGCTACATCAATGCGGGTTGCCTAAGAAGATGGCCCTTGAGCTATTCAAGCCATTTATTTATAACAGATTAGAAGACCAGGGCTTGGTTGCCACTATCAAACAGGCCAAGGAGATGGTTGAGCAACACGACCCGGTTGTTTGGGACATCTTGGAGGAAGTTATCCGCCAACATCCAGTGTTGCTCAATCGGGCTCCGACACTTCACCGCTTGGGCATTCAGGCCTTCGAGCCGATCTTGGTAGAAGGGAAGGCTATTCGGATTCACCCTCTGGTATGCACGGCATTTAACGCGGACTTTGACGGCGATCAGATGGCTGTACATGTGCCTTTAGGGCCTGAAGCGCAGATTGAGGCTTCGGTTCTAATGATGTCGTCCAACAACATCATGTCACCGGCAAATGGCGCGCCAATTGCTGTTCCGTCCCAAGATATCGTGTTGGGTTGTTATTACTTGACCAAGGCCAAGCCAGGAGCAAAGGGGGAGGGACGGATATTTGGCTCCAAAGATGACGTCCTGCTTGCGTTAGATGCTGGTGACGTCGAAACTCTGACACCGATTCGGATTCGTCTGACTGAGGATTTTATGGACCTGACAGCTGAGCGTGACGATCAGGATATTATTCACAGTTCAGTTGAAAAATTTGACCGGAAGATTGTTCATACAACAGTTGGTCGAGTTGTTTTTAATAATGCTCTGCCGGAAGGCGTCCCTTTTGTGAACGGTTTGTTGAAAAAGAAGGGCCTCCAGCAACTCGTCCAGTATTCATATCTCCAGCTCGGGCAGAAAATAACGGTAGCCATGCTTGACCGTTTAAAGGACCTTGGATTCTATTATGCGACGAAATCAGGGCTGTCCATCGGCATCGATGATCTCGTTATTCCGAAGGAGAAGGTGACACTTGTTAAACAGGCCAATGACGATGTGATCGCAGTCGAGCAACAGTACCTCGATGGAGCGATTACCAACGGTGAGCGCAAGAACAAAGTTATTGCTATCTGGTCCGATGTGACAGAGAAAATCGCCGATGCGATGTTCAGCGAGATGGAGGATAAAGAGAGCTTGAGTAGCTCCTTTAATCCCGTTTTTATCATGGCTGATTCAGGCGCGAGAGGGAGCAAGCAGCAAATCCGACAACTCGCCGGTATGCGAGGTTTGATGGCGAAGCCGTCAGGCGAGATTATCGAAACACCGATCACTGCGAATTTTCGTGAAGGGCTCACAGTTCTGCAGTATTTCATTTCTACCCATGGTGCTCGGAAGGGTCTTGCTGACACAGCATTGAAGACTGCTGATTCAGGATACCTTACTCGTCGACTAGTCGATGTTGCTCAAGATGTAATTATTTCTGAAATTGATTGCGGCACATTGGATGGCATTGAAACGCGGGCAATAGTCGAAAGTGGTGAAATTATTGAGCCTCTCCGAGATCGCATCATTGGCCGTGTGACACTGGACCGGGTGAAGGATCCATTTAGCGATGAGATAATTGCGGAGTCTAATTCTGAGATTGGTGAGGAATTGGCGTCTGAGATTCAGGAATCTGGGGTGGAGAAAGTAAAGATTAGGTCAGTTCTTACCTGTTCCTCGCGGCGAGGCGTTTGTGCGAACTGTTATGGACGAGATCTTTCAACTGGCAAGCTGGTTGAATTGGGTATGGCGGTAGGTGTAATCGCAGCTCAATCTATTGGTGAACCAGGCACCCAACTGACGATGCGGACCTTTCATATAGGCGGCACGGCATCCCGCGTTTCTGAACAGTCGACTCTTGAGAGCAAACATGCCGGGATAGCGAAGTTCCAAGGTGTTCAGACAGTAGAAAAGAAAGACGGAACACTTGTTGTTATGAATCGGACGGGTTCGCTGGTAGTTCAGGATGAGAAGGGCCGTGATCGTGAGCGGTATGCAGTTGTTTACGGCGCGAATCTTCGTGTGCGGGACGGACAACAGGTTGAACCTGGGCAAAATCTTGTGGAGTGGGACCCATACACCTTCTCAATGCTTACCGAAGAAGAAGGAGTGGTTCGATTTAAGGATATCGTCGAGGGTATGACAGTTCATGAAGAGGTCGATGAGGTAACTGGTTTGATGCGGCTCATCATTGTTGATTCTGCGGACGAGAAGAAGCAACCGACGATAGAGATTCGTGCGACCGATGGGAAAAAGGTTCTTCGCCGGTATCACATGCCTTCGCATGCGCACTTAATGGTGGCGGAGGGTGATTTGGTTGACGGTGGTGATGTCTTGGCCAAGATTCCACGTGAGACAACAAAGACAAAGGACATTACCGGTGGGTTGCCAAGAGTCGTCGAGTTGTTTGAGGCGAGGAAGCCAAGAGAAACCGCCGTGATTAGTGAGATTGACGGGATTGTGAAACATGGTGGAATTGTGAAGGGGATGCGTCAATTGATCATTGTTCCCGATGAGGCGGGCGCGGAACAACGCGAGTACTCACTTCCCCGCGGTGTGCACGTTAACGTACAAGAAGGTGACCGCGTAAGAGCGGGCGAGCCTCTCATGGATGGTCCTAGTAATCCGCACGATATCTTGAGTGTGCTAGGCGAGAAGGAACTTCATAGCTATTTGGTTAATGAAATTCAAGAGGTCTACAGGTTGCAGGGCGTCAATATCAACGATAAGCACATTGAAACTATAGTTCGACAGATGATGCGCTGGGTCAAGGTTGAAGACGTCGGCGACACTGAGTTCCTTGTTGACGAACAGGTTGATAAAACTCGATTCACTGAGGAGAATGAACGAACCATTAACGACGGTGGACGACCAGCGACTGGTCGCCCGCTTTTGCTTGGTATCACGAAAGCATCTCTGTCCACAGAGTCCTTTATTTCGGCCGCGTCATTCCAAGAAACGACACGGGTATTGACCGAAGCTTCTATTTCCGGGAAAGTCGACCACCTCCGTGGTTTAAAAGAAAACGTCACAATGGGACGGTTAATTCCGGCCGGGACTGGATTTGACTTCTATAAGCGGGTTGAGATTGAGAAAGACGATCCTCCGCGCCCGTCACAACTTTCGCTTGATGAACTCCAGGTAGAGCGTGAATTGGAAAACTATTACGATCCTGAAGACCGTACAGGTCGTCCTGACTTGGAAGTTCTTGAGCGACGTTAGTTTAAGGGGAACGTGATTAGTTGGCTGCAACAGGTGGACACTATCTGATTTTAGTTTTAAGTAGTTGGTTTTGAGCTGGAAATTTGGGGTTAAGTGGTTTACTAGAATGTAGGTTATGTGGTACTGTCGAAAGGTTTTGTCGGAGTTGGGAAACCCTATCTAACTTCGACCCGTCCGAAAGAGTCGCTTTCGCGTCTCTTTTCAGCTGAGGCGACTCGAGTAGACGCTCGGGTCTCCGACACGACGCGCATACAGTAATAGGGTCAACTTGGTCATAGGCGCCAAGCTGTCGAGTTTCTCCACAGCTTTTAGGCCGTGACCGTTTTTCGTGACGGTGCACTGCATACGCGGAGCGTATGGCGTGGCACCAGATGTAAGGAGCCGTGTTGCCGACGATCAGTCAACTGGTCCGGAAAGGCCGGAAGAGGACCTTAAGTAAGACTAAGAGTCCTGCTTTGCAAAGTTGTCCTCAGAAGCGAGGTGTTTGTGTTCGGGTTTTTACGCAAACGCCTAAAAAGCCAAACTCGGCACTTCGTAAGGTGGCGCGTGTTCGATTGACAAATGGAATTGAAGTCACCAGCTATATACCGGGTGAGGGTCATAATCTTCAGGAGCATTCCCTCGTGTTGATCCGAGGTGGTCGTGTTAAGGACCTTCCTGGAGTTAGATATCACGTTGTTCGAGGGACACTCGATACAGTAGGCGTTTCTGAGCGTCGGCAAAGCCGGTCGAAATATGGTGCAAAGCGGCCGAAAGCCTAGTGTTTGGTTGAGAAATTAGTTCCTGATGAGAAGAGGGATACAGTATGCCGCGTCGACGTGAAGTTCCAAAGCGCGAAGTTCCAGCGGACCCGCTTTATAACAGCACTTTGGTGACTAAGTTTGTTCGAATGTTAATGAAGGGCGGTAAGCGGAACACTGCCGAACGGATGTTGTACGGGAGTCTGGACATAATTAAAAGCCGGACAGGTGATGACCCGCTGAAGATCTTTAAGAAGGCGGTCGACAACACTAAACCAAGTTTGGAGGTTAAGTCACGTCGAGTCGGAGGATCGAATTATCAGGTCCCGATCGAGGTGTCGCCGAATCGACGGCTGTCACTGAGTATTCGTTGGATCGCAACGTATGCCCGTAGTCGCGGTGATGGAAAGACGATGAAAGAGAAACTCGCGAACGAGTTAATCGATGCGTCGAATCTCAGAGGTGGTTCTGTCAAAAAGCGAGAGGACACCCATCGCATGGCTGAAGCCAATAAGGCTTTTGCGCACTATCGGTGGTAGGTGGATTGTGACGACTGCTGAGACACCTGTTCTTTCTCGTTCGGCAAAGCAAATTGCTCGAGTTGGTGGTCAAAGAGCTGACATTATGGCAAGGCAAGTTCCTTTAAGTCGCACTCGTAACATCGGCATCATGGCCCATATCGATGCTGGGAAGACGACTACAACTGAGCGCATCCTCTACTACACGGGTATCACGTACAAATTAGGTGAGGTTCATGACGGGACCGCCGTGATGGATTGGATGGAACAGGAACAGGAGCGAGGAATTACCATCACGTCAGCTGCGACAACATGCTTTTGGCGAGAGCATCGGATCAATATTATCGATACGCCTGGCCATGTTGACTTTACCGCTGAAGTTGAGCGTTCCTTGCGGGTGTTGGATGGAGCAGTCGCGGTATTCGACGCTGTTGGTGGAGTTGAACCGCAATCGGAAACTGTCTGGCGCCAGGCGGATAAGTACTGTGTTCCGCGTATTTGCTTTGTTAACAAGATGGATCGTGTTGGAGCTGATTTCATGGGCACGCTTAATCAGATTCGCAAAAAGTTACAGGCTAATCCTGTCGCGGTTCAGTTTCCGATGGGAGCCGAGGACGAATTTGAAGGCGTGATTGATTTGGTTTCGATGAAGGCTATTCGGTACAAAGATGAAACATTGGGTGCTGAATCTATTATTGAAGCGATCCCAGAGACCTACGAATCTAGAGCTCGTGAGCTGCGGGAACAGTTGATCGAAAAAATAGCGGAATCCGATGATGTTTTGCTGGACAAGTATGTCCATGGTGAAAACATTACCGAAGACGAGATTCGCACCGCGATTTATCGGAGAGTGCTTGAGTCCGTGACAGAGGAAGAGGCACCGTTTGTGCCGGTGCTTTGCGGTTCGGCTTTTAAGAATAAAGGGGTTCAGCCTTTGCTGGACGCAGTAGTTGACTATCTCCCATCTCCCGACGACGTGCCGCCGATCGTTGGTAACGACCCAAATGCCAGCGACGAGAAGCCGCTTGAAAGAAAGGCAGCCGACGACGCCCCGTTTGCTGCTCTCGCTTTCAAAATCATGACGGATCCCTATGTCGGTCAGTTGACTTTTATCCGTGTTTATTCGGGAGTAATGAAGACTGGGTCGACGATTTATAACCCCATACGCGATCGAAGTGAGCGTGTAGGGCGATTGCTTAAGATGCACGCGAATAAGCGTGAAGAGATTAAGCAGGTGTATGCCGGTGATATCGCAGCGGCAGTTGGGCTCAAGAGTGTGGCCACTGGTGACACAATTTGTGACCAACAGGATCCGGTTGTTCTTGAGTCGATGGACTTTCCGAGTCCAGTGATTAGTTTGGCTATTGAGCCAAAGACTAAAGCCGACCAGGAGAAACTCGGTCAGGGCCTCACAAAATTGACCGTCGAAGACCCGACATTTCAGGTAAAGACTGACGATCAGACCGGACAGGTTGTGATATCTGGTATGGGTGAGTTGCATCTTGAGATTTTGGTTGACCGACTCCAGCGTGAATTTGGTGTAGCGGCGGCGGTTGGTCGGCCACAGGTTGCATACAAAGAGACACTGACTCATCAGGCCGAAAGTGAAGGCAGGTATGTTAAACAGTCCGGCGGTCGCGGACAGTTCGGGCATGTGAAAATTCGTGTTGTGCCGGCTCAACCGGGTCACGGATTCGAGTTTGTCAATGACATACGCGGTGGGGCGATTCCTCGTGAGTACATTAAGTCTGTCGAGGATGGCATTCGCGATGCGATGACGACTGGAGTCTTGGCGGGTTATCCGATTGAGGACGTGATTGTTTCTCTATATGACGGGTCTTATCACGATGTTGATTCGTCAGAAATGGCGTTTAAGGTCGCGGGTTCTATGGCATTCCGAGAGGCTGCTCGGAAGGGTGGCGCGGAACTTCTGGAACCGGTCATGAAGGTTGAGGTGGTTGTACCGGAAGAGCATATGGGAGACATAATCTCTGATTTGAATTCACGCCGCGGGCGTATCCGATCAATGGATGCTCGTGGAGGCACGCAAATTGTCAATGCACGCGTTCCGCTCGCTGAGATGTTTGGTTATGCCACTGACTTGCGATCCCGAACTCAGGGACGAGCAACCTATTCCATGCATTTTGATAGGTACGAGCAGGTGCCTCAAGCTGTAAGTGAAGAGGTTATTGGGCGTATCCAAGGGAAATGAAGGGTTGGCACAATGGCGAAAGAAAAATTTGACCGGTCGAAGCCGCACGTAAACATTGGAACGATTGGGCACATCGACCATGGAAAGACGACGTTGACGGCGGCGATCACCGCGGTGATGGCGAAGCATGATTCCACGAACACGGCACGGTCGTTTGATTCGATTGATAACGCACCGGAAGAACGGGAGCGAGGGATTACGATTGCGACAGCGCACGTGGAATATACGACGGCGGAGAGGCATTACGCGCACGTGGATTGCCCGGGACATGCTGATTACATCAAGAACATGATCACGGGTGCGGCGCAGATGGACGGTGCGATTCTTGTGGTTGCAGCAACGGATGGGCCGATGCCACAGACGCGGGAGCACATACTGCTGGCTCGACAGGTTGGAGTGCCGTGTTTGACTGTGTTTTTGAACAAGGTGGACATGGTTGATGACCCCGAGTTGTTGGAGTTAGTGGAATTGGAAGTGCGGGAATTGTTGAGCTCGTATGATTTTCCTGGTGACGACATCCCGGTGGTGCAGGGGTCGGCACTAAAGGCGCTTGAAGGAGATGCCGACGGCGAGAAGTCAATTGACGCATTAATGGCGGCGGTGGATGGTTATGTGCCGTTGCCGGAACGAGATATTGACAAACCATTTCTAATGCCGATTGAGGATGTATTTTCGATTTCTGGGCGCGGAACAGTTGTAACGGGCCGAGTAGATCGCGGCAAGGTGCTCGTTAGCGAAGAGATTGAGATTGTTGGATTTACACCAACAGAGAAGAAGGTAGTGACGGGTGTTGAGATGTTCAGGAAGTTGCTGGACGAAGGAGTGGCAGGAGATAACATCGGTGTCCTCCTGCGAGGAACGGAAAAGGACGATGTGTCGCGGGGGCAGGTGTTAGCGAAACCTGGTTCAATTACGCCCCACACGAAGTTCAAGGGAGAGGTGTATGTGTTGACGAAGGATGAAGGTGGTCGACATACGCCATTCTTTGATGGGTACCGCCCACAGTTTTACCTCCGAACAACGGATGTGACAGGAGTCTCGAACCTGCCGGAGGGAGTGGAGATGGTGATGCCGGGCGACAATGTGACGATCAGCGTGGAGCTGATTACGCCTGTTGCGTTAGAGAAAGGCCTGCGGTTTGCGATCCGAGAAGGTGGTCGCACTGTGGGTTCTGGAACGATTACCGAGATTATCGAGTAGTTGGTCGAATGGCGACCTGGCGAATTAAGACACTGGAGAATTCGGAGACAGCATGGCGACGTTCAGCGACAAGATACGTATCCGTCTAAAGGCATACGACTATCGCATATTGGACCAGTCGACAACAGAGATTGTTGAGACTGCACGAAGGACTGGGGCTCGGCTTGCTGGACCAATTCCGCTGCCGACTGAGAAGAATAAATGGACTGTATTACGGTCGCCGCACGTTGACAAAAAGTCTCGTGAGCAGTTTGAAATCAGGACGCACAAGCGGTTGATTGACATTTTTGAACCAACGCCTCAAACGGTAGACGCACTTATGAAGCTCGATCTTCCGGCTGGGGTAGACGTTGAGATTAAGGCATTTGGGAAAGAACATCAGTAGTCTTTGGGATTTCGTTTTCTAGTGGGTACGGCTATTTACTATTTTTTGAGAGATTGTTCGTGGTAACAGGGATCATCGGAAAAAAAATCGGGATGACACAAATCTTTGCTGAAGATGGCACAGTTTTGTCAGGAACTGTCATTAAAGCAGGGCCGTGTGTTGTTATTCAACAGAAGACTGTTGAGCGCGATGGGTATCAAGCAGTGCAGCTAGGTTTTGTAGAGGAGAAGCCGGCACGGGCGAACAAGGCGTTGGCTGGGCACTATAAACATGCCAAAGTTCCTCCGACACGAGTTCTCCGTGAAGTGGCGCTAGATGACGAAGATGGAAGTTTGCCAAATGAAGGCGAGCAGGTCCTGGTTTCGCTTTTTGAGACTGGGGAGCAAGTGGATGTGATTGGGGTTAGTCGTGGGCGAGGATTTCAGGGTGTTATGAAACGCCATGGTTTTAGTGGTGGGGGTGCGACACATGGCTCAATGTTTCATCGGGCGCCGGGTTCCATAGGGCAGTCTTCGTATCCGTCTCGAGTGTTTAAGGGGATGCGAGGGCCTGGGCGTATGGGGGGTGACCGGATAACAACGCGAAATCTAAGTGTGATTCATGTTGACCTTGAAAATCATCAGCTTGTAGTCCGGGGTTCTGTGCCGGGTGCCCCAGGCGGCTATTTGGTGATTCGGAAGGCAGTCGCTCCGCGAAAGCGATCAGCGCCTGAACCTACCGATGGACCGAAGAAGAAAAGTAAATAAGAAAGAACATTGAGTAAGTCATGAATCTTGACGTTGTTAATGCGAAGAATGAAAAGGTCGACTCGGTGGACCTGAGTGACGACGTGTTTGGTGACGACGTCAACGCGTTAAAAAGAAATAAATTGACGGCTCTTGTGTGGGAAGCGGTCGTGCACGAGAACGCAGCGGATCGACGTGGAACTCATGCAACGAAGACGCGCGGCCGTGTTCAAGGCTCTGGACGAAAAATGTGGCGCCAAAAAGGTACGGGACGCGCTCGGGCAGGTGACGCACAGACCCCTTTATGGCGGTCTGGTGGAACTGTGTTCGGTCCCCAGCCTCGGAGTTATGATTATCGGTTGCCGAAGCGAATGGTTCGCGGCGCATTGAGGGTTGCATTGGCCCAGAAGATCAAGGATGGCGCTCTGATGGTGGTGGACGGTCCGTCGGTGCTAGCACTAGATGAACCTCGAACAAAACTCGGGGTAAAACGTCTCGAAGAGTTGGGACTGACCGGGAGAACTGTGCTGGTTGATGATACATCCGACCTGAATTTAGGGTTGGCGGTAAGGAATCTTCAGGCTGTGCGGGTCGTTGAGACGTCTCAGTTGACAGCGCGCGACGTTGTTTCAGCTGACGCTGTTGTAGTGAGCAAGGTTGCGATTGAGCATCTGGGACAGGTTGTGAGCTCATGAAAGAGACTGATGTTATTCGACGTCCAATTGTCACGGAGAAGTCGCAGCTCCTTCGTGAGGACGACCACATTCTTGTATTTGAGGTCGCTAAGGCTGCCACAAAGGTCGATATCAAAAGGGCTGTGGAACGCTTGCTCGATACAAAGGTCGCTAAGGTTAGGACGGCGATTAGTCATGGCAAAGTCAAGCGCCAAGGCCAATACTTTGGCCAGAGACCTGATTGGAAAAAGGCATACGTCAAGCTTAAGCCGGGTGAAAAGACTCCCGAATTCCTTGAGGGCACATAGGTTGTTAGGTGCTGGCGGCGATGCCGGCTCCGCGGTTAATGGAATGACATGATGGCCATACGCAAGCATAAGCCGACTTCGGCGGGTCGACGGTTTCAAACGGTTCAGACTCATGATGAACTCACGACTGACCGGCCGTATCGACCATTGACGAAGCCTTTAAAGAAGTCTGGTGGCCGCAACAACCTTGGTGAGATAACTGTTTGGTGGCGTGGTGGCGGCCACAAGCGAGCATATCGAGTTATTGATTTTAAGCGGGATAAACACAATATTCCGGCGAAGGTTCAGACGATAGAGTACGACCCAAATCGGTCAGCTCGAATCGCGCTTCTAAGTTACGCGGATGGAGAAAAGCGATACATGTTGCATCCGTTGGGCATCAAGGTAGGCGACACAGTTGTCTCTGGAGAAAAAGTGGACATCCTGCCGGGTAATGCTTTACCACTCAAAAGCATTCCGCTTGGCACCCTTGTCCACAACGTAGAGTTGCGTCCTGGAAAGGGAGGCCAATTGGCCCGTGGGGCGGGAGCGTCGGTTCAGCTCGTGGCGAAGGAAGGGAAGTACGCAACAGTAAAGTTGCCGTCGGGTGAGACTCGCTTGTTGTTGCCAGAATGTCTTGCAACCATCGGTCAAGTAGGCAATACCGACCACGCCAATATTTCGATTGGCAAGGCGGGGCGAAATAGATGGTTAGGGCGTCGGCCTCATGTTCGCGGTATCGCTATGAATCCGGTTGACCATCCACTCGGTGGTGGAGAAGGTTCTTCTGCAGGTGGACGGCATCCAGTGTCGCCATGGGGACAACCGGCTAAGGGGTTCAAGACGCGTCACAAGAAGCCGTCTGACCGTTTCATTTTGCAGCGCAAACGAAAGCGTGGGAAGAAGTAGGTTTATGTACGGTCACGAGGACATTGTGCAATGAGTCGATCGCTTAAGAAGGGCCCGTTCGTTGACCTTCCATTGCTTGAGAAGATCGAAGTGATGAATCGCAGCGGCGAGAAGAAGGTCATCAAGTCGTGGTCTCGAAGGTCAACGGTGATTCCAGAAATGGTGGGCCATACGATTGCTGTACACAACGGAAAGAAATTCATTCCAGTGTATGTAACTGAAAATATGGTCGGGCACAAATTTGGTGAGTTTTCACCCACCCGCTTGTTTAGAGGTCACACGGGTAAGGGAGACAAGGTTTCTTCAGTGACCAGGGGAGGCCCCCGGTGATTGAAGGTCGTGCTACGGCTCGGAATGTGCGAGGTTCTGCTCAAAAGGCGAAGCTTGTCCTGGATCTGATTCGTGGTCAGGACGTCAACACCGCGCTTGCGACACTGAGATTTTGTCAGAAGCGAGCGGCCCGTCATGTTTCTAAAGTGCTTCGGTCAGCGGTCGCAAATGTTCAGCAGCAGGAAGGTGCAGGTAGCGACATTGACCACTTGTATGTTGGCAGCTGTTATGCGAATCAGGGACCGTCAATGAAGAGAATTCGGGCGGCGCCGATGGGGCGAGCGTTCCGAATTATTAAGAGGACCGTGCATTTGACGGTGACGGTAAGAGAGCGGGAAGGAAGTTTGGTTTCGACCGTGACACCAGGGGGGCCTCAGACCGAGAACGATGAGAAAGCGACAGCTGGGGGTTCCGCAAGACCCCGCCGTCGCGTAAAACGCAAGGGTGGTCGGAAAAGGATGATAAGGCCGGGTAAAAACTCGGAGAAAGCAACGTCGGTTACCAAGGGCGACGACTAGAAGAGATAAAACATGGGTCAGAAGGTTCATCCGTACGGATTTCGGCTCGGATTCAACAAGACATGGCGGTCTAGATGGTATGCGGATCGCGATTACGCGAAGTTGCTTCATGAAGATTTGGGTCTGAAATCAGATCTGAAAAAGAGATTCGCTCACGCCGGGGTGTCGAAGATTGAGATTGAGCGCGCTGCAAACAAACTCAAACTTGACATACACACGTCTCGGCCGGGCATCATTATTGGGCGAAAAGGCACGGAAGTTGACAAGCTTAAAACTGAGATCCAGAAACGTACAAACCGTGAAGTGTTCATCAATATTCAAGAGATTCAGAAGCCAGAACTCGATGCTCAATTGATCAGTGAGTCAGTGGCGTTGCAACTTGAAAAGCGGGTCGCTTTTCGGCGGGCGATGCGCAAGGCGGTTGAATCGGCACTACGATTTGGAGCACGAGGTATCAAAGTTCGGGTCGGCGGACGATTGAACGGCGCAGAGATCGCCAGGACTGAGTGGTATCTCCATGGGCAGCTTCCGCTGCAGACTCTTCGGGCGGATATAGATTATGGATTCGGTGAAGCACGAACGACCTATGGCGTTATAGGAGTTAAGGTCTGGTTGTACAAAGGTGAACGGACTGAGCCGCAAACGGGTCGTGAGGAAGATTACAGGACGCCTCGTCGGCGTCGGATCTAGTTCGTGCGTAGAGTGCGAGTGGAGTAATAGATATTTGTCATGTTGATGCCAAAGAAGGTCAAGCATCGGAAGCAGCATCGAGGTCGTATGACCGGGAAGGCATGGCGTGGGTCAACCGTGTCGTTTGGGGATTACGGTATGAAGGCGATGGAGCCATGCTGGTTGACCGCTCGGCAGATTGAAGCTGCTCGAGTTGCTATGACCCGATTCATTAAACGTGGTGGAAAAATCTGGGTCAGGGTATTTCCTGATAAACCGATTACAAAAAAACCGCAAGAGGTTCGAATGGGTAAGGGTAAAGGGGCTCCCGATCAATGGGTTGCCGTTATTCGACCTGGTCGGATCTTGTTTGAAATGGAAGGCGTTAACGTAGTCGATGCCCAAAGAGCGATGCAGCTGGCTGCAGCGAAATTGCCTATCCACACGAAGTTTGCAACTCGTTTTGGTGAGGCACGACTATGACGAATATAGCCGAGCTTAGAGAATTGGCCGCAGAGGATCTCGCCAAACGGGTTCTTGACCTTGATGACCGGGTGTTTCGTCTTAGGATGCAACAGGGGACAGGTGAGGGCGACGCGCCAAATAAAATGCGGGAACTCCGGCGCGACCGTGCGCGGGTTAAGACCCTGCTTCGTGAATTGGAATTGGCAGCGGAGGACCAGCACTAATGGCTGGAAAGAGAGAAGTAGTTGGCGTGGTCCGGCGTGACAAGTTGGACAAGGGTGTGGTTGTGGCGGTTGAGCGGCGGGTGCGGAATGTTGCGTATGGAAAGATTCAGCGCCGCACGTCGCTGTTTATGGCCCATGACGAAAATAACAGTGCCAAGGTTGGAGATCGAGTAGCGATTGTCGAAACTCGTCCGCTCAGTCGACGAAAACGCTTTGTAGTCGTCCGAGTTGTCGAACGAGCTAAGACTGTATAGGTGAGGCAAGTTAACGATGATTCAGATGCAGTCCGTGCTCGACGTCGCTGATAATTCTGGTGCACGAAAGATCGCTGTGATTAACCCATTGGGTGGTTCGACAGGTCGGTATGCACGACTTGGGGACTTGGTAACCGCGTCCGTAAAGGAGGCGGTTCCTGCGTCACAGGTTAAGAAGGGCCAGGTAGTGAGGGCGGTTATTGTTCGAACCAAGAAGGAACAGCGCCGCCGCGACGGTAGTTATGTTCGGTTCGATCGAAACGCCGCTGTATTGGTTGATGAGCAGAATGAACCGGTAGGGACTCGTGTGTTCGGGCCTGTCGCGCGTGAACTGCGTGAGCGAAAGTTTATGAAGATCGTCTCACTTGCCCCAGAGGTGTTGTAGGACGTTACGTGCAGTTGGAATTGAGGATTTGAAGTTGCAATTTGAAAGTTATCTTGGCGTAGTAAGTTCAAGGGACGTCTTTGTCCGTTCCGTGTGCTGTGATCTGAGTGTTGCGTAATGTCGAGACTTCAAACCCCAGTAAGGAAAAACGACACCGTCGTAGTGGTGGGTGGAAAAGACAGAGGTAAGCGTGGTCGTGTACTGCGAGTGCTGCCTGGGCGCAATCGCATCATTGTCGAGGGTGTGAATATTATTAAGCGCCACACGCGGCCGAATCCTCAGAAGAATGTGAAAGGTGGCGTAGTGGAACGGGAAGCTTCGTTGCATGCTTCTAATGTTCAGATTGTTTGCCCGGAATGCGCTGCACCTACACGAATCGGGCATTCTTTGCTGGGGGATGGTCGTAAGGTTCGGGTGTGTCGAAAATGCGATGGAGCCGTTGATAAATGAGTAGGTTGCAGGTGCGGTATCGGGATGATGTGATTCCAGCGCTTCGGAAGGAGTTCAGCTACTCGAATGTGATGGCTGTGCCAAAGATTGACCGCATCGTCGTGAACATGGGATTGGGAGATGCGACTCAGAATCCGAAACTGATTGAAGTTGGAACGGCTGAATTGACGCTGATTACGGGGCAAAAGCCTGTAACCCGGAGGGCTAAAAAATCTATTGCCCAGTTCAAGCTACGCGAGGGAGTTCCCATAGGAACAATGGTGACCCTGCGTGGTGATCGGATGTATGAATTTCTTGATCGATTAATTGCTATCGCCTTACCGCGTGTTCGAGATTTTCGTGGTGTTTCGCCAAAGGGATTTGATGGTCGTGGAAATTACACGATGGGCTTGAAGGACCAACTGATCTTCCTTGAGATTGATTATATGAAGGTCGATCAGGCTCGTGGAATGAATATTTCGGTTGTTACGACAGCGAATTCAGATGAGGAAGGGCGAAGACTCTTGCAGTTGATGGGGATGCCATTTAGGACTAATTGAGAGCATATGTCAACCATAGCGAAGAAAGTTAAAGAACTGAGATTGCCCAAGTTTCGGGTTCGTTTGCGCAACCGCTGTCGGTTGTGTGGGCGTCCGCGAGGGTATCTTCGAAAGTTTGCATTGTGCCGTTTGTGTTTCCGCAAGCTTGCCCTTGAGGGTGAGATCGCGGGCGTGACCAAGAGTAGTTGGTAGCCCTTCGTTGGTTGGGTAGTAGAGGGCTGTGCCACGTAATTGACAAGGACGAGTAAAGACGGAGAACTATGCCAGACCAGATTGCCGACATGTTGACGCGGATTCGTAACGCGACGTCGGGACGGCGGCCTCGTGTAGATGTGCCGCAGTCCAAACTGAAGGCCGAGATCGCAAAAATTTTGCAGAACGAAGGGTACATTCAAGGTTTCAAGTTCGTAGAACTCCAAGTTGACCGCCGGGGATATCCCGACAAGATGATCCGTATTTTTCTGAAGTACGGACCGCGCGGAGAACGGGTTCTTTCGGGGCTTGAGCGAGTGAGTCGACCTGGTAGAAGGGTGTATTGTGATAAAGACAAACCGCCCTCGGTGTTAGCTGGCCTTGGGACAAGTATTGTTACCACCTCACATGGTGTTATGACGGGGCGCCAAGCCGCCGAAGCCGGCGTGGGAGGCGAGGTTCTTTGTAATGTTTGGTGAATTAGATTGCGAGTAATTATCAATGTCGCGTGTAGGTAAGAAGCCAATTCCTGTGCCGGATGGTGTCAAAGTGACTGTCCATGTAGACAGTGTTGACGTTGAAGGGCCAAAGGGAAAGCTGAAACAGATGTTTCCGTCTGTCGTTCGTTTCGAATTAAACGATGGTCAACTGCATGCTCAACTCGTCAATGAGGGTGACAAAACACTCGGAAAGTTTCATGGCTTGGCGCGTAGTCTTGTGGCAAATGCGGTTCACGGTGTCACAGAGGGATTTAAGAAAGAATTGGATATCGTTGGTATTGGGTACCGGGCGGAAGTCAAAGGTAAGACAGTGGTTTTCGCGCTGGGGTATTCACATCCTGTGGTGTTCGATATTCCATCTGGTATCGACATCACTGTTGATAAACAAACTCATATCGTCGTGCGTGGCATTGACCGACAGCAAGTCGGTCAGGTAGCTGCTGATATTCGTTCATTCCGTAAACCCGATCCATATAAGCAGAAAGGCGTTCGGTACACGGGTGAAGTGCTTAAGAAGAAGGTTGGTAAGACCGGAGCCTAGTGAATGAAGGTCAAAACTAAGAAGGCCCGTCGGACTCGTATTCGACTACGGCAGCGACAACGGATTCATGGAACTGCTACGAGGCCTAGACTTTCGGTATCTCGTAGCTTGGTGCACATCTCGGCGCAGGTGATTAATGACGAGACCGGTTGCACGCTAGCTGCAGCATCGAGTTCGGAGGCGGAAGTGAAGGCGCTCTTCGACAACGGTGCCCGTGGCGGTAATAAAGCAGGAGCGAGGGTGATCGGTAAGGCCGTTGCGGAGCGACTGATTAAACAAGGTGTCAAACAGGTTGTTTTTGATCGTGGTGGTTTTCTTTATCACGGCCGAGTCCGCAGCGTAGCGGAGGCGGCACGTGAAGCAGGACTGGAGTTCTGAGTATGCGCAATGGACCAGTCAAGATCGATCCGAAGAATTTAGACCTCAAAGATACGGTTGTTTCGATCAACCGTGTCACAAAGGTCGTCAAGGGCGGCAAGAACCTCAGTTTCAGTGCTCTAGTGGTCGTAGGGGATGGACTGGGGCATGTTGGCTATGCGGTAGGAAAAGCGAAAGAGGTCCCGTCAGCTATAAAAAAGGGGATTGAAGCGGCCAAGAAGGAGCTAATTCGGGTTCCGCTCCAAAACACTACGATTCCTCATACTATCGTCGGCAGGTTTGGTGCCGGGCGGGTGTTGTTGAAGCCGGCGCCGGAAGGAACTGGGATTATTGCTGGTGGAGCTGTAAGGGCTGTTGTTGAAGCGGCCGGTATTCACCACATCTTAACCAAGTCAATAGGTTCGGATAATCCACAGAATGTGGTTCGTGCGACATTTTCTGGTTTGGCTGAGTTGAAAGACCCAGTGCAAGTCGCACGGTTGCGAGGAATAGATATTGAGCAAATGGACCGGCCTGCGGCCACAATAAGTCCACCCTCAACTATCGGGGATGCACAGTAATCACATGACTAGACGAGCGCAGCGGAATGAACAAGCTTCTCGTGTCAAAGTGACATTAGTGCGAAGCCCAATCGGTTTTGATAAACGGCAAGCTCTTGTGGTTAAGGGGCTCGGACTGCGGCGGATTGGTCACTCAGTTGACGTGGTAGACAACTCATCAGTGCGAGGCATGATTCACAAGGTCAGACATCTTGTGAGGGTAGGTTAATGTCGATGAATCTTAATAATCTCCGTCCTGCCAAAGGAGCTCGAAATAAAAGGAAGCGAATTGGGCGCGGGGAAGGTTCCGGGACGGGCGTTACCGCTGGACGAGGCCACAAGGGTCAGAAGTCTCGCTCTGGCTACAAAAGTAAGCGTGGCTTTGAAGGCGGTCAGATGCCTATACAGCGTCAGTTGCCGAAGCGAGGATTTCACAATCCTTTCCGTATCGAGTACGCGGTCGTCAATCTTGACACTCTTGCTGAGAGGTTTGATGACGGAGCAGAAGTTACACCAGAAATACTCCGAGAGCGAAAGATCGTCAGAAAATCTCGTGCTCCAATTAAAGTGTTGGCACGTGGCGACATATCAAAGAAGCTGACAGTCAAAGCCCATCGTTTTAGTGTCAAAGCAAGCTCGGCGATTACCGCTGCGGGCGGAGTAGCCAGTGTTCTATCAGTGCAGGCTGGGAGTCGAGTTTCTGGATGATTGACAGTCTCAAGAGTATTTTTTCGATTTCGGATCTTCGAAACCGAGTGTTGTTCACACTCACTATTCTGGCCGTGTATCGGATTGGGAGTCATATACCTACCCCGGGTGTGAATACCGAGGCACTGGCGATTCTCGCTGAACAGGCGGCAGGCACGATGTTTGGTTTGTACGACATGTTTTCTGGTGGGAATCTATCCCAAGTCACGATTTTCGCTCTTGGGATCATGCCGTATATTAGTGCTTCAATTATTATCCAGTTGCTGACCGTTGTCTGGCCGTATTTGGAGAGGTTATCGAAGGAGGGAGAGCTCGGCCGAAGGAAAATAACGCAATACACGAGGTACGGCACAATCTTGTTGTGTGTGGTTCAAGCGATGGCGATTGCTCTTTTTCTGGAAAGGCAAACAAACATCGCTGGTGGACTTCCACTTGTCTACAGTCCTGGCTGGGCATTTCGACTTATGACCGTGCTGACTCTAACAACCGGAACGGGATTTATTATGTGGTTGGGAGAGCAGATTACCGAACGTGGTATCGGTAACGGTATGTCATTAATAATTTTTGCGGGGATAGTCGTAAATTTGCCCGCTGCAGTACTCACCACCTTTGACCAATTGAGAACTGGCCAGATCGGCTTGATTCGTCTCTTGTTGTTACTTCTCTTGATGATTGCGGTGATTGCGGCCGTAGTATTTATAGAACGTGGGCAGCGTCGTGTCACGGTTCAATACGCTAAACGTGTTGTCGGCCGACGAATGTATGGCGGTACTAGTACTCATATTCCGCTCAAGGTAAACACCGGAGGCGTGATACCAGTAATCTTCGCTTCGTCTATTATCGCGTTTCCAGCCACGATTGCGACGGCGTTACCAACTGGCGGATGGGCTCAAGCTATTACCGATCAGCTTAGGAATGGCATGCCCTTGTATTACCTTTTGTATATGTCTGGAATTGTGTTCTTTGCCTACTTTTATACCGCAATTATCTTCAATCCAGACGATGTCGCCGAGAATATGAGGAAGCATGGTGGCTTTGTACCTGGAATACGCCCAGGTAAACGAACAGCTGAGCATATCGATACGATTTTGACTCGGATTACCGTAGTTGGTTCGGTTTATTTAGCGTTGGTCGCCGTGCTTCCAGATTTGATGATTGTCGGATTTCGCGCAGATGCAGTCCCGTTTTTGGGCGACCAACTTGACATGTTCTTGCCAGGGTTCATTACCGATGGACTGGGGGTTACTTTTTATTTTGGTGGTACGTCGTTGCTGATTATTGTCGGTGTTTCGATGGACACCGTACAGCAGATTGAATCGCAGTTGATTATGCGTCACTACGATGGTTTTATGAAAAAAACACGCATCAAGGGAAGACGAGGGTAAGACTGTGCAACTGAGGAGGAACAGTCATGGCCTTTAATCTCGTGATGTTCGGTCCGCCCGGGGCTGGCAAGGGTACTCAGGCCAGTCGGTTGGCTGTTGAACTCGGTATTCCACAGATCTCGACAGGCGATATTCTACGAGAGGCTGTGCAGACTGGGACTGAACTTGGACGACAAGCCAAAGCTATTATGGATTCTGGTGAACTCGTAAGTGATCAGGTTGTGGTTGGTATTATTAGAGACCGGCTCGCCAAGAAAGATGCGGCGGCTGGCTTTATTTTAGATGGCTTTCCTCGAACAGTGTCACAGGCATCAGAGTTGGACGTCATTCTGCAGGGACGAGACGCTCTGGTAGTCATAGAGCTTTCAGTTCCAGACGAAGCGCTTATCAGTCGGTTGTCCAAACGTCGGGTATGCGCAGATTGCGGATCGATTGTTGGTTCGCAATCTGATGGTTCTAATTTAACGTCATTGACATGCAGCACGTGCGGCGGTGACCTTGTCCAACGTAGCGATGATCGAGAAGAGGTGGTACGCGAACGTCTTCGCGTCTATCACCAGCAGACATCGCCACTCGTTGAGTTTTATAGACTGAGACCGAGTTTTCGTAGCCTGGATGGGAACCAACCAGTTGATCTTGTGACTACAGCTGTTAGAGAGGCAGTTGATACAGCGATAGGGGTCAGTGAATGATTGTCTGCAAATCGTCTGGTGAGGTGGATCGAATGCGAACCGCCAATCAATTAGTAGCAGACGTTTTGTGTGAATTGAAGACGATGGTTGAGCCTGGAGTGACGACCAATCAGTTGGATGCTGTTGCTGAAACACGAATTCGTGCCGTGGGAGCTAAACCTGCGTTTAAGGGTTATCAAGGATATCCTTCTACAATTTGTGCATCCGTTAATGATGCTGTTGTGCACGGTATTCCGTCCGACGAAATGCTAAGAGATGGTGACATTATTTCGATTGATATCGGTGTTGTCCTTGACGGTTATTATGGTGACTCGGCTCTGACGATTGGTGTCGGAAATGTGTCCGACCGGGCAGCAAAGCTCATGACGGTGACGAGGGAGGCTCTTGAGAGAGCAATTACGAAGGTGCAGGTTGATGGCCGACTGTCTGATATAGGCCATGCTGTTCAACAGCATGTCGAAGCCTTTGGATTTTCAGTGGTTAGAGAGTTCGTGGGCCATGGGATTGGCACCGAACTTCACGAGGAACCTCAGATACCCAATTATGGCGAACCCGGTCGTGGACCACGATTGTTGGAAGGTATGGTGCTGGCTATCGAACCAATGGTAAACGAAGGTGAGGCTGGTGTTCGCGTGTTAGACGATGGATGGACGGCCGTCACACGTGACGGTAATTTATCAGCACACTTTGAGCATTCAGTAGCTGTTACGGCAGCCGGTCCTGAGATCTTAAGCCGGCGTCTGGAGGACGCTACAATTGTTGTAGATGAAGAGAATTCAGGTTGCTCTGTTTCTTCGACTACCGCTAAAGAAGGCTAGATCATGCTCGATAAGGTCGACTGGATGGGTCAATGAATATGTGCATCGGTTTGGCATTGGCGTGTTTAGAGAGGTAAGAGATGAAAGTTAGGGCGTCGGTTAAAAAATTGTGTGATAAGTGCAAGGTCATTCGTCGGCGCGGGGTGTTGAGGGTGCTGTGTAGCAATCCAAAACATAAGCAGCGGCAAGGTTGAGAATACCGCAATAGGTAAAGGTTATGGCACGTATAGCAGGAGTTGATCTTCCTCGAACGAAACGCATAGAAGTGGGTTTGACCTACATCTTTGGGATTGGGCCCGCACGTGCAACTGGTGTGCTTGAAGCTTCAGGAGTCAATCCAGACACTCGCGTCAAGGATTTGACTGAAGACGATGTCCGCCAGATTAGTCGTGTGATAGAAGAACATGGGCGGGTAGAAGGTGACCTCCGTAAAGAGATTTCTCTGAATGTGAAGAGGCTGATGGAGATTGGTTGCTATCGTGGTCTTAGACACCGCCGTAATCTTCCGGTTCGAGGCCAACGAACTATTACAAACGCGCGAACGCGCAAGGGGCCACGAAAAGGTGCGGTCGCCAAGAAAAAGACAACTTAACATCTAGCAATTCTGAAGAATAGAAGGTAGAACATGGCCAAGCTTGAGACCGTCGATGCCAGTCTTCCGACACCTGCGAAGCGGGGTAAGAAGAAAAGAAAGTCGTTTAAGAAACGCGGTGAGAAACGCGTAGTTCCGCACGGTGTGGTTCATATTCAAGCATCGTTTAACAATACGATCATCACAGTTACGGATATTGAGGGTAGTGTGTTGTCTTGGTCGAGTGCAGGAGGAATCGGGTTTAAGGGATCTCGGAAAGGTACTCCCTTCGCCGCGACTCAAGCAGCGATTAACGCGGGGCAGAGCGCGCGCACGTTCGGTGTTAGATCCGTTGATGTTCGTGTTAAAGGTCCCGGGGCTGGCCGAGAATCCGCAATTAGAGCCCTGCAGACATCTGTGGGTTTCACGGTTAAATCGATCAGAGATGTAACGCCCATTCCGCACAATGGTTGCCGCCCTCCGAAGCGGCGGAGGGTTTGAGATGGCTCGATATGTAGGTCCTGCCTGTCGGCTGTGTCGCCGAGAGGGCATGAAATTGTTTCTCAAGGGTGAGCGCTGCTATGGTGAGAAATGTGCCATAGAGAGGCGAAACGTTCCTCCTGGCCAGCATGGAAAGGGCCGACGAGCCAGAATGGCTGGGTATGGCCTCCAGCTTCGTGAGAAACAGCGTGTGAAACGAATGTACGGAGTACTCGAAAGTCAATTTCGGCGATACTTCAAGGAGGCGGACCGGCGAAAAGGTGTTACTGGCGAGACATTGCTTCAACTGCTCGAAGGGCGTTTAGATAATGTGGTCTATCGTCTTGGGTTTGCCACATCGCGACCACAGGCTCGCCAGCTGGTTCGCCACGGACATTTTTCTGTCAACGGACGCCGCGCGGACATACCCTCTTACTCGATCCGGGCCGGCGATGAGGTGGCCGTTCACAAGAACAGCGTTAAGAACCCGGCGATAATTTATGCAATGGAAGAAGTGAAGGGACGGGGGATCCCAGAGTGGTTGCAGCTTGACCCTGAGAATTTGGCTGGTCGATTAACGTCAGTACCAACACGTGACCAACTAAATCTTCCGGTCCAAGAACAACTGATCGTCGAACTATATTCGAAATGATCGGGCGTTCTCACGACCCTGAAAGGAAAGAACTCGATGTTGTGGAAAGGTTTTCAGAGGCCCAAGCGGCTAGATTACGAGCGTGACACACTAACGGATCGCTTCGGGCGCTTTCACGCGCAACCCTTTGAACGAGGGTTTGGAACTACGGTGGGTAACGCTCTTCGTCGCGTCCTCCTGTCTTCCATCGAAGGTGCGGCTGTCACGGCGGTAAAGATTGAAGGCGTACTACATGAATTCTCGCCAATCCAAGGAGTTGTCGAGGATGCTACGGACATCATCTTGAACCTTAAACAGGTTCCGATGAGGATGCACGTCGATCACACGAAGACGCTTCGGCTTAAAGCCAATACAGCGGGAGAGGTGACAGCCGGAGACATCGAGACTGACGCAGATGTTGAAATTCTCGAACCCGAAATCCATATTGCGACGATTGGCGAGGGTGGGTCACTCGATCTGGAACTTCGTGTTAATAACGGCCGTGGGTATGTTTCTGCGGATCGCAATTTCGATGAAGACTTAGGTGTTGGTTGGATTCCTATTGACTCGGTTCATTCACCGATCAAGAAGGTTAACTATTTGGTCGAGGCGGCTCGCTTGGGTCAGACCACCGACTACGACAAGTTAACAGTCGATGTTTGGACCGATGGCGCTGTGACTGCTCGCGATGCGGTATCACTTGGTGCTAAATTGCTTCGAGATCATCTTAATATCTTTATAAATATGGATGATCCGGTTGAACCGGAACAGGAACCAACGGAAGAGGAACCACCGGTGCTGGCGAACGAGCATCTTGACAAGAGTGTTGAAGAGCTGGAGTTGTCTGTTCGCTCTTACAATTGTCTGAAGAATGCTGAAATTCGGACGATCCGAGAGCTGGTACAAAAGACCGAACCTGAGATGTTACGAACAAAGAACTTCGGTCGAAAATCCCTTAATGAGATCAAAGAAATTTTGGTTGAGATGGGCTTACATCTGGGGATGCGGTTCGACGAACCTTCTGGTCCTGCACCGGTACAGGCTGAGTAAAAGACCATGCGCCATCGAAAAGCACACCGGAAGTTGGGGCGGGTAACTGAACACCGCATAGCACTTCTGCGTAACCAAGCGCAGGAACTGTTTCGCCATGAGCGGATTAAAACCACACTGGCAAAGGCAAAAGAACTGCGCCCGTTTGTCGAACGACTCATTACTGTGGCGAAGCGAGGAACTGCTGAAGGTGCTGAGGGGGTTCGTGCGCTTAATGCCCGGCGACGGGTGTCGAGGGACGTAGCGGACCGGGTGGTGGCGCGCAAACTATTTGACACCATCGCACCAAGGTTTGCCGATCGACCAGGCGGGTACACTCGAATCCTGAGAGTTGGCCATCGTCAAGGTGATGCTGTAGAAGTTGCTCAGCTTGAACTGGTTGGTAGTGAGTATTCACCGGATGTTGACACTGTTGCTCAGTCTGAGACAGACGAGGACAGTGGCAAACAAGGTGTAGGAAGTCGCCTAAGACGGGCGGCGAAGCGTCTTCGAGGCGGGGCGTCTGAGAGTGACGTCTCAGATACTGAATCAAAATAGTGGTTTCGAATTACTAATCTGACTCCTCGTCCTGTACCTCTCCTCGTTCTGCCTTTATGTCAGCGATAATTTTTGTTTGTAAGTGTGACGGAACCTCTTCGTAGTGTGAGAACTCCATGTGGTATGAGCCCCGCGCGCTCGTCGAGGACGTGAGTTGTTGCTCGTAGGTCAACATTTCTGCCATAGGCACTTGAGCCTTGATAATAGTTGAGGCTCCACGTGTCTCCATGCCACCTATGCGCCCTCGGCGACTGTTCAAGTCGCCCATTAAATCACCCGCAAAGTCACTAGGGGCTCGAATCTCTACGTCCATCACTGGCTCTAGTATGGTTGGTTTCGCTCTCGACATCGCATCACGGAACGCTAGGCGACCGGCCATCTTGAAAGACATCTCGTTTGAATCCACGGCGTGGAATTGACCATCGTAAAGGGCGACCTCGAAGTCCACCATCGGGTATCCGGCCAAGTAGCCTTTTACCCGGGCCTCCTGAATACCCTTTTCGACGGCTGGAATAAACCCTCGTGGGATCGATCCACCGTGAATGTCGTTGACAAAGTTAAAATCTTCGCCTCTGGCGAGAGGTTTCACGCGGATCCGGCAATCGCCGAATTGGCCGTGTCCGCCAGACTGTTTCTTGTGTCGGCCATGCGCTTCTGTCGCTGCTGTGACAGTTTCACGATAAGGAATCCTTGGGAGATCGAGATTGACCTCGACGCCAAATCTCCGCTTTAGCTTGGCGACGGTGACCTCAATGTGTAATTGACCTTGCCCTGAGAGTAGAAGCTGACCCGTTTGTGGATCACGAGCATAACGAATTGTAGGGTCTTCTTCTTCAAGGCGATGGACGGACCCGCCAATCTTCTCTTCGTCGCCTCTGTTCTTGGGCTCGATCGCGTACGACAATACCGGTTCAGCAAACTTGATTGCGGCAAACGCGTGCAGACTACCCTTTGGCGCCAAGGTATCCGCTGTTTGGGTTTCTTTAAGTTTCGCAATAGCGCCTAGGTCACCGCATCTAATCTCATCGACCGTTGTCTGTGTCTTGCCTTGAAGTACTGCGAGACTCCCAAGCCGTTCCGTTGTTTCCCTATTTATGTTGTATACCGATGTGTCAGATGCAAGCGTGCCTGAGGCAACACGAAACAGGTTGATTCGACCAGCAAATGGGTCTGCGATGGTCTTCCAGACAAACGCTGTTGCTGGTGCATCATCCCCAACGTCGTAAGTTACGGGTTCACCACTCTCGGGGCCTACGGCCGGTAGAGGATGTTCATCGGGTGAGGGTACATATGCTCTGATCGCATCGAGTACAGGATGTATGGCAATATTGGTAACAGCCGATGAGCAGACCAGGGGAAATATTCGGCGATCGACGACGGCAGTCCGCAAGCCTTGTTCAAGTTCTGACTGCGTCAATGTTCCGGCTTCAAAGAAACGCTCCATTAAGGCATCATCAGCTTCGGCGACCATCTCGACAAGCGATTCCCTTGCACTGTTTACAGCGTCAGCCATGTTTTCAGGGATTTCACTGTCCGAAGGTTTTCCGTTTCCATCGGCTGAGAAGGTCATGGCTTTCATTGAGACCAAGTCGACCACACCAGTAAATGACTGTTCTTCTCCGATGGGTAGTTGAATTGGAACGATTTCCCGACCACAGACCTCATGTAGTGAATTGAGTGATCGGTCTAGACTGGCACGTTCGCGGTCGAGCCGGTTAAGTACGACAACGAGAGGTAAGTTCAGTTCTTCCGCGATGCTCCATACCTTTTCAGTCTGAACCTCGACTCCGGCCACCGCATCGACTACAAGGACTGCTGCATCCGCCACACGCATGGCTGCTCGTGTGTCGCTCATGAAATTTGCAATTCCGGGTGTGTCGATCAGGTTGATCTTAACTTTGTCCCATTCCGCGAAGGCGAGGCTAGATGCGAGGGTGTGTTTTCGCTCGATCTCTTCTTCGTCGTAGTCGGTGACAGTCGTACCGTCATCAACCAGGCCCAGACGAGTGATCGAACCTGCATCGAATAGCATCGCCGAGGCTAGCTGTGTTTTACCAGACCCGCTGTGGCCGACCAGTGCAACATTTCTGATGTTCGCCCCGGTATAAACCTTCATGAGTCGACTCCCTTCAGCTACGCGAATCGTAATCGTAGTCGACCGGTACGGTTGACTCAAGTCCTGTGCACACTTTGGCGACTATTCGTAACGAAGGGCGTCAATCGGGTCCAGGCCTGAAGCGCGAACGGCCGGAAAGAGTCCGAAGATTATTCCGACTGACGCCGAAAAACCGATGCCGATCGCAAAGGACCACCACGGAAGTGACAATGGAAAGCCAGTTGCAAAGTGGACAGCTACGCCTATACCACTGCCTAGTAAGACGCCAATTACGCCGCCAACGGCAGTTAAGAACACGGCTTCGAGCAAGAATTGCCAGAGAATCTCTCGTCGTCTTGCCCCGAGTGCGCGGCGCGTTCCTATTTCTCTCGTTCTTTCTTTGACGGAGATGGTCATGATCGCCATGACACCGATTCCACCTACCATCAGCGCGATCGAAGATATGGACACAAGGGCGAGATAGGTTGCTTGGCTGATCTGGTCCCAGAGTCTGAGAATGGAGTCCTGTGTCATAAGATCGAAATCGTTGGGTTCATCGAGACGTAGTCCGTGGCGAATACGCATGATACTTTCCACATCACGCATGGCGGCATCCCGTTCGACGTTTTCGTTTGGAACTACGGCGAGAAGAATACTCGTAAGACTTCCTCGACGGGCCCGGGTGACACGGATACCAAACTGTTTCTGGTATGAAGTGTGCGGAATGATTGCGACGTCATCCTGGCCGACATTGAGACCGCCGAGGCTGGCTCTGGGGCCGATTACACCAATAACCGTATAGGGTTGGGAATTGACGCGCACCGTTCGGCCAATCGGGTCAATGTTTGAGAACAACGCTTGAAGGGGAGTTTGTCCAATCACGATTACTCGGCGCCGTTGTCTTACTTCAGCTTCGGTGAAGAATCGCCCCATATCGACATCGAGATTATTAACATCGGCGTAGTTTTCAGTCGATCCTAGGATATTCAGGTTCTTGGTTCGTTCACCGTCGTAGACCAAGCGAGCTTGGGTGGGTGGACCGCCTTCTCCTAAGACGACACCGACGCTATCGATTGTGGGGGCCAAGCGTTCAATTGCTTCGGCATCATCCGGTGTGAGACTGGGGCGTCGTAGCAATTCTGAAAGGTCATCGCCTCCCGCGAGACTAATACCTGAAAACTGTGCAAGGAAAATCGTGTCGGGACCCACCACGGAGATAGTCTCACGTAGAGATTCGTCAAAGCCACGGATCATGGATGTCATTCCGACAATTGACGTGATGCCGATGACTACGCCGAGTACAGTCAACCCAGACCGCATCTTTTGAGTTCGAATCGTATCGAGGGACATCGCGATGATCTCTCGAAATAAGCCGCTTTGTATTGTGCGTGGCATGTCAGGCGCGACCTAAGGCGTCGATCGGGTCAAGGGCCGCCGCCTTTGAGGCGGGGTAAATACCAAAGAAGAGGCCAACAACGGCCGTTAAAGTGATTGCCAGTATGATCGACCATACATGCACTGACGCAGGCACAGGTGCTAAACGGTCAATCATTGTGGCAGCACCTGCGCCAAGCGCTGTACCAAAGATGCCACCAAGCAGTGAGAGTGCGACAGATTCGGACAGAACTTGCCACATGATGTCCACACGACGTGCTCCCAGGGCTTTTCGAAGACCAATCTCCCGGGTACGTTCTGAAACCGCCATCAACATGATGTTCATGATTACGATGCCCGCCACGACAAGCGCAAGACCAACGACTCCTACCAAGACGGCAAAAATACCTGTGGTCGCCTGGTTGTAGAGGTCTAGAGCCGTGTCGGATGTAAAGATTCCAAAGTTGTTGTCTTCTCTCGTTCGAAGACGTCGCTCAATACGGAGTGCCACAATGGCGTCGTCCATGGAACGGTCGATTTGGCTTGGGTCCGTTGGTCGAACCATCAAAGACAGTCCGGTCCGGCTCCCGAATAATCGTTGGTAGGCCCCTAATGGGATCACGATAAACTCGTCGAGAGATCGCCCAAACATTGACCCTTTCTGTTGACTAACGCCGACCACTCTAAAGTGAACACCTTGGACCGTGATTGTGCGTTCTAAGGGGTTCGCATTTTCAAATAATCGATCCGCAGTGGCCCAACCCAAGAGCGCGACGTTTCGTCGGTTTCTCACCTCACTCCGTGTCGGTAGTCGTCCTTGTTCGGCATCAAACTCAGGAAACCGGTTGAAGTCTTCCGTGACACCTCTGATTTGCACACTCTCCAGCGCATGTTCGCCGAATCGGACTTCTCCGCTTCGGGTGCCATGGGCAATGACTGCCGCAAATGCGCCATCCGCTTGTTCCAGCGCCTCAAAGTCGTCAAGGTTGATTCGTGGGTTGCCACGAGCTTGTTCTCGCTCTTCTTCGCTTGTAACGATGCCAACGCGTTCGATAATAAAGGCATCGGCACCGACTTCCGTGAGAATAATATTTGTAACTTCGTCAGTAATACCTTGAATCAGGGAGACCAAGGTTACGATTGATCCCACAGCAACGATGTTTCCTAGAATGGTGAGGAAGGAACGAAGCTTGTTAGCCCAGATTGCACCGAGCGCGACCCGGATCATTTCCACGATCAGTCGTGCGCCCATTTTCTAATTCTAGAAAACGCTCCGTAGTCTGCTGCCAAAGAAGGAACCAGACTGGCCTGATTCATCATCTCTGAGTCGGACTGCGCTGCCGTCGTCAAGAGTGCGCACGACGTTGAAGGGACCGGTGACAACCATGTCACCTTCACGGAGACCGGTTAGGGTTTCGAAGTAGCGTTCGCCAGCGATTCCCGTGACTACTGGAGTGAACTGGACGGTATCATTACGAAATAAGAACACACCTTCAATTTCTTGAGTTGCACCGATTGGTGCCGTAAGTGTGGAAGCCGAGACTGTTGGAGTGACACTGCTGGGTGCATTATCGGGCGTGGCACGTACAATCTGTCCCTGGCTGTCGACTGTCACTTCTCGCACGGTTGTTGCCTGAATTGGTACCGACACGGCATCCGTTCGTTCTGCTGTGGTTATGTCTGCTGTACATGTGAAACCTGGCCGAACGTCTGGAACGTCTTCGTCGAGCGTCACAATTACTTTAAAATTAGTCGCTTGTGACGAATTTTGCGTACTGTCCTGAATCGGGCTGTTTCCGATTTCGGTGACCCTACCTCGATATAGTCGGTTAGGCAACGCATCGATCTCAATTTCCGTTTGCTGACCGAGTCGGACATCCGGAATGTCGGTTTCGTCTACCTCTAGTTCGGCTTCAAGGATCCCGAAGTCAGCAATCGTCAGCAACACGGTTCCTGGGTTGTTCATCGTGCCGACGACAACCGTCTCGCCCTCTTCTATGTTCCGGCGGGTGACGATGCCATCGATTGGCGAAACTAGTGTTAGTTCTGACAGATCGTAGCGTGCACTATTCAGCGTGGCTCGTTCCTGATTAACTCGTTGCTCGGCGGTCGAGACATCCACTTCTCGCGCTTCAAGTTCCGTCTCCCGCAACTGAACTTCTGAGACAGCTTGGTCAAAGATTTCACGAGAAACAAGTTGCAGGTCCCATAGTTCTCGTTGCCGCTCAAGATTATCTCTGGCTAGTTCGAGATTGACCCGGGCTGTGGCAACAATGACCTTGGCTTGTTCTTGCGCCGATGAAGATGCTTCCAGAGAGGCTTCGCCGCGTTCAACGACGGACTGTAAAGATTCAGGGTCAATCTGAAGAAGAAACTGCCCGGCGACTACTCGGTCTCCCTCATTGACAGATAGTTGAGTCACTCGTCCCATGACGTTTGCACTGATATCCACCGTCAACTGAGGTTGAATCGTCCCTGAGGCAGATACCAAAGCTTGCAGATTTCTCCGTAATATCGGTTCAGCATCCACCTCAGGAATTTCAGGGCTCAAAAAGTAACGGTAGCCGAGATAGACACCCCCGCCAGCGATGGTAATTAATATTGCGACAATCGACGTCTTCAGCGCTTTACTCACAAAATATCTCCACTTAAAATTTTACACTCCTTTGATGGACAGTGCTCGGTCAACGTAACGGTAGTGTTAACTGTGAGTTACAAAGGCAAGGTTTTCTTTTCGGTTTCTTATGGTCTTGCCGAAAGAGGCCATGGATTGCGACCAAATAATGTCATCCTAGCCCTGGTCGCTAGCATTAAGTTAATTGTGACTTTGAAATTAATCTGTGGATGATCTCAGACTAGACACACGAAGATGTCTGATAGCACAGAGAACTTCTCAGAGGAAACCGAGTTTTCTTGACAGGGTTGGATTGGTTGACTAGCATGCGTTCCGCTTTGTTTGCGGCAGGCTTTATGTTCGTTTAATTCGTGACTTCTGGAGTTCAACGTGGTTGGGTTTGTCCCTGCAGAACTATTCTTCACAAAAGGAGTGGGTCAGCACCGTGAAAAGCTGACCTCGTTTGAACTTGCGTTGCGCGCGGCCGGCATCGCGGCGTGTAATTTGGTTCGTGTTTCGAGCATCTTTCCGCCAGGTTGTAAGATTCTGTCTAGGACAGAGGGCGTTCGTCGATTGCAGCCAGGTCAAGTTACGTTCGTCGTCATGTCTGAGACTGCGACCCGTGAGCCTCACCGCTTAATTGCGGCCACCGTTGGTGTTGCTATTCCTCGGGACAAGAAACTATTTGGCTATTTATCGGAGCATCACAGTTTTGGCGAGAATGAGAAGACCGCCGGCGACTATGCAGAGGATTTGGCAGCTGAGATGTTGGCGACGACTTTGGGACTTGACTTTGATCCTGACAAGAGTTGGGACGAGAAGAGAGAAGTCTACCGGCTATCAAATAAGATCGTCCGCACACAAAATGTGACTCAGACCGCGGTAGGTAGTAACAAAGGACTATGGACAACTGTAATTGCCGCAGCGGTAATAGTCGGTTAGTCCTACGTTCTTTCTCAAGCGACTAGTGCAAACCCGTCTTGTTGTCATTGTTCTCTTAGTCGTCTCGATATCGACGGTTCCCGTGGCAACTCAGGAATGGGAATCGCTCGGCACTCGGGCACTGGGGCTGGCTGGTGCCTTTGTTGCTGTCGCCGATGATGCCACCGCTGCCTATTGGAACCCTGCAGGTCTGTCGACAGGATCAGTGTTCAGTCTTTTGTTTGATCACACTGTCACAGAAACTCTCGCCGACCGGTCCAGAGTAGATTCACCTGGAACTGCTAGGGCAGGAACCATCATCGGTATGTCAACGAATACAACGGCTTTGTCATATTATCGGTTAGTTATCGACGAGGTTGGGGATTACCAATTGGGTGGCGGCACTGGCTCTGACATTAGTGAAGAACGTGATTCAGGACAAAGAACTCTTCGCTCCCTTGTTACCCATAACTTAGCTTTGACTCGTGCGACATTTCTTGGCTCTGGATTCAGTGTCGGTTCTACTGTTCGCTATGTCAGGAGCTCAGTTGGAGTCGATGTACTGGGGTCTAATGTTACGACCGCACAAGCTCTAAATCAGACGATAGGACAAGGAACACACAGCCAAAATCATTACGACTTAGATGTTGGGTTGAAGACTGGCGGGCCCAAGTTTCAACTTGGGTTGGTCGCCAGAAACTTACGGAATCCTCGTCTCGGTGTGCCTGGTGAGTCCGCGTTTCGGTTAGGCCGACAGGTTAGGACAGGTCTAGCGGTTCGTCCTGCTGGAGGATTACTACTGACGGCGGACGTTGATTTAAGTCCTTTTTCAGCTTTTGGTGGTGACCGTAGAAATATGGCTGTTGGTGCCGAGAAGCGGTTTGGTACATGGCTGGCTGTTCGGGGTGGTGCGCGTGTCAACGTAGACGACGTTCGGACGAATCCAGCAACTGTAGTGGCGTTTGGATTTAGTATGGCACTGACTACTGGACTATTTGTTGATGGGCAGTGGACGCGCGGTCGAGATGGAACTGAAAATGGATGGAGTGCAGCCGGACGATTCAGCTACTGAACTTGTGTCTTGGATGTGTTATCTATTCCTGACTGTCGGTGACTTGCCCGAACGTATCGTCACAGCATTTGCTCGTAGGCTGTTTGCAAGGAGAGCTAATTATGAGAATGCATAGCCGAGTCGACGGGTTTACCCTTATCGAGTTATTGATCGTTGTGGCGATCATTTCAATAATTGCCGCGTTTGCCGTGCCTAATCTGCTGAGGGCACGTATAACGGGAAACGAAGCGTCTGCTATTCAGTCACTTAGGGCTATTCACAGCGCTCAAGCAGTGTACGCAGCTCGTTGTGGCAATGGATTCTATGCTCCGACTCTCACTGATTTGGCGGCTCCACCAACCCGCGGCGGTGATGGCTTTATTGGCCCAGACCTTGGTACAGACCCTTCACTCAAAAGTAGCTACATTGTGACTATGACTAGTGGAGCCCCAGTGAACGGAGCACCTTCGTCATGTAACGGGGTTACTGTTGTATCAACCTATTTTGTTAACGCCGATCCTGCGGCTGAAGATGGAGCGCGTCATTTTGGAACCAATCAAAGTGGCACGATATTTCAGGCCAATGATTCTGTTAGGGTTGCCCAGACTGGAGTTCCGAACGGCGCTGCACCGATTCAATAGGTGCTAGGATACAAAAGTGATTAGATGTTCACCCTGGAGGTGGCATGCGATTGCTTTATTCTCGACGTTTTGAGCCGGCGATATTACGATAATTTGACCAAACTATGACAGGCCGATAGATGTCTACATGGACCGGAATCAATGAATAGATCGTTACGAGGTTGGGTCACGTTACTGGCTCTAATCGGCTTGGTTGCGGCGGTAAGTTCAACTTATATCCATCTGCAGTTGGTTGCTGATCCTAGCTATTCAAGTTTCTGTGACGTGAATCAAACCGTAAGTTGCACACAGCTTTATCAGAGCCGCTACGGTAGCGTGTTAGGTATACCGGTTGCCTTGGGAGGTGTGTTCTGGTTCGGCGTGGTGCTGCTCTTAGTGTTTGCTGACCTTAGAGGCCCGGTCGGTTCCCGAGAAAATATAGCTAGTTACTTTCTGGTTTGGACGACTGTCGGACTCTCGGTAGCGATGTACATGGCGTACGCCGCCATTTTTGTTTTGGGGGCGTTTTGTATCCTCTGTGGTGTTGTCTATATCGCAGTTGGCGCTATCTTTTTGATGACTGGATCAGAGGCAGCGACGCCTCTGCGTCGATTTCCGTCAGCTTTGGCTGGCGACCTGAGAGTGCTCGCTCATCGGCCAGTTGGACTGATCTTGACCTTATTGTTCACGGCGGCTTCGTTGGTTTCCGCAGTCTCGTTTTCCGAAATGAACTGGAGTGTCCCGACTGAGAATTTAGCGTCGGCTTCAGAGAGTCAGCCATCAACTGCTGATGAGGAGTCAGAGTTCGAACGTTTTTGGAACAACCAACCAAGGTTGGATTCTCTGATGACTGATGTTGAAGCGCCTGTCGTAGTCGTCAAGTTTAATGATTATCAGTGTCCAGCTTGTGCGCAGACTCATATGGTTTATGGTCCTATCTTTACCAAATATGAAACGAGTCACCCTGGAAGTGTGCGTCTAGTGACAAGAGATTTTCCGCTTGATTCGAGTTGCAACGGTGAATCACCGAATGGGCTGCATGAGGCGGCTTGCGACGCGGCCATTGCGGTTCGGTATGCGCGCGGTGTCGGCGATACCGAGGCTAGGCGTATGGAGGAGTGGCTGTATGGCAACCAGGACGAGATGGACCGAAATACGATCGGGGCTGCACTGACTGAAATTACTGGAATTAGTGCAGCTGAAATTGATTTTCGTCGGGGCGATTTGATCGACGAATTGCAGTTGGATATCGCTGCCGGTGCCTCGCTTCCTGTTGAGGCTACGCCGACATTTATTATTAATGGTGTGGTCATCAAAGGCGGTTTAGCTCCTCAATTTTTTGATCGAGCGATCGGTTTTGAGCTCGGCCAAGCGACTAACCCCCGGTGATTCGTCAGCAGCGATATCGGTGGTTTGTTTTCGGTGTTTGAAGAGTACGCCTTACCAGGTAAGTTGGCTCTGTTCTTGTGCCGAACGGTGCAGTCGATAGGTGTTCTGTGAATCACGTCTTCCATTCGTACATCTGTCAAGTTATGCAATCTATCGTAGTGACCCCATAATCATATGGCAGACTCTTTCGAGATTGCTTTAGTGCTGCTGTTTGGACTCGCCATTGGAAGTTTTCTAAACGTCTGTATTGTTCGACTACAGACAGGACAATCGGTTGTAAGGCCTGCTTCCTACTGTAGGGCATGTAAACGTAACCTTCTGTGGTTCGAGAATGTTCCGGTAGTCAGTTGGCTATTGCTCCGTGGCCGTTGCCGCACCTGCCGTGCCCCAATTCCCGCATTGTTTCTTATGGTTGAATTGGGTACTCCTTTTATATTTGTTCTGCAGTATTGGTATTTGGGGTGGAGTGAGCTGCTCTTTGTCCGCCTTATTTTTAGCAGTGCGATGGTGGTACTGTTCGTTATTGATTTGCAGTCTCGCGTTCTTCCAAACATCGTTACCCTGCCAGGGATTGTGGTCGGGTTGCTAGCCGCTCTTGCTCTTGATCCCGGCTGGGAGTCATCCATCCTCGGTGCCGTGCTAGGCGGTGGTGGGCTTCTATTGGTTGCCGAAACCTATCATCGACTGCGACAAGAACAGGGTGTGGGCATGGGGGACGTGAAAATGCTGGCTATGATTGGAGCGTTCTTGGGGTGGCAACTGATGCTTATGACCCTATTGGTATCGTCATTACTAGGGTCCGTTGTGGGCATTGCAATTATCGTCTCTGGACATGGTGACAGCAAATATGCGTTGCCGTTCGGATCATTCATGGCGTTTGCTGCGGTTGCGACATCGACGGCAAATATATCTGTCTTTCAGTGAGAGTCAGCGCTGCCACTATCATCTCTCAGACTTTAAGTGACGAGATTTGGTGATTGGGATGCGACTCTTGATTCCGCATCTGTTGGTGCGTAGGTTATCGCGATTAGCGGAAGTCAGGTTTTTTGGTTTATACCAATGGTCTTAAGGCTGCGAATGATTTCTCGGTCGGTGACGTCTCCAACAATCTTCGTCTTGCCGACTGCAGTCGGCAAGACCATATGCAGTCGCCCTTTCATCACTTTCTTATCTCGATGAACTGCTGCCACGACTGCTGGCGTAGACAAGTCACCTACCTGTGGTAGAGGTCCTAACTTGCCAATGAGATTCGCCAAGGCTGCTTCGTTAGGCAGCGAGAACATTTTTCGGTGAACTGCAATGTGAGCGGCCGCCAACATTCCGTATGCCACCGCTTCTCCATGGCGAAAACGCCTATAGTGCGTAACAGCCTCAATGGCATGTCCCACGGTGTGACCGAAGTTGAGGGTGCGTCGAAGGCCGCTTTCTCGCTCGTCTTTAGATACAATCGTTGCTTTAATTTGGCAGGCTTCGCCGATAATCGGAATTAGCACGGATGGCTCGTGTGCGAAGATCTCCGTGAGACTTGTATTAATTCGATCAAATAGTCCTCGGCTGGCAATAATTCCATATTTAACGACTTCGTAAAGACCAGATCGGAATTCCCGCCGCGGTAGAGTGGTCAGGAGTTTGGGGTCTGCCACAACGACGATCGGTTGGTGGAAGGCCCCGATAAGGTTCTTGCCGAGGGGATGGTTGACACCAACCTTGCCGCCTATGGCGCTGTCTACCTGTGCCAGCAACGTGGTTGGGACATGAACTAATTGAACGCCACGCAAGAATGTTGAAGCCGCGAAACCGACAACGTCACCGATCACGCCACCACCTACGGCCACAATGGTGCTGGAGCGGTCAGCTCCGGATCGGATTAACGGCTCGTAAATGCCAGAGACTGTTCGGATCGTCTTGGATCGTTCACCATCAGGAATTAGGATGACCTCTGAGTCCTTGAGTGCAGATTGAATAGTCCCGCCGTGGAGTTTCCATATTGCAGGGCTCGATACGACAAAACACTTGCCATTGCCACCAGCGTTCTTAATTAAGCTATGAAGACGACGAATAGTACCAACGCCGACATGTACCTGATACGCTCGCGAAGCAGTTGGGACGTCAATCTTGACGACGCTGGAAGTCATGGCAGGAATAAATCCCTCAATGGGCTGTTAGGATACCGTAAACAAGGATGAAGTGATCTTTAGGAACGGAGATGGAGTGAACAATCTGGACACCGACTTTCTGATTGTCGGTAGTGGTATCGCTGCATTACGCGCGGCACTAGAACTAGCGAATGTGGGCACGGTGCTGATTCTGACAAAGGCTAGTTCCATGGAGGGAAGTACCATCTACGCTCAAGGTGGTATCGCGGCGCCGATTGGTGAGGGCGACTCCGCAGAGATTCATGCTGCTGATACCTTGGCCGCTGGTGACGGTTTGTGTCGTGAGGAAGCAGTTCATCTTTTGACTGATCAGGGTGCTTCCTATGTTCAGGAACTGATTAATTGGGGCGCTAGGTTCGATCGAAACGAAGACGGTGTTCTTTCACTGGCACAAGAGGGTGCACACACGATACGGCGCGTGCTACATGCTCGCGATGCCACCGGCCGTGAGATATGCAGGGTGTTGTGGCAGAAGGTTAGTGGTGACGAGCGTATCTCCGTGTTTGAACATGCACTTGTGTTAGATGTGGTCGTTGATGAGGGACGTTGTGTAGCTGCGAGGTTTGTAGATGAGAAGGGTCGAGTATTAACAGCACAGTCATCCGCGACTTTGTTGGCCACAGGTGGAGCGGGACAATTGTATCGCGACACCACCAATCCGCCGGTTGCTACCGGAGATGGTGTGGCGATTGCCTATCGTGCCGGTGCTCGTGTGATAGACCTCGAATTCATTCAATTTCATCCGACGGCATTGTCTCTTGCGGGGCATCCAAGATTTTTGTTATCTGAGGCTCTACGCGGTGAAGGCGCCAAGTTGATTAATGAGTCAGGTGACGCATTCATGCCTGGTGTCGACCCTGCTGGAGATCTCGCGCCACGTGACCGTGTAGCACGTGCTATTACCAAGGAAGTCGAACGAACAGGCAGTCCGGTCTATTTGACGCTCGACGCTTTGCCACAGGAATTTGTTAGGAAACGATTCCCGCTGATTGCTGCAGCTTGTCAAGCTGTTGGCCTCGATCTGGCTCGAGACCGCATTCCTGTCGGTCCTGCCGCCCACTATGTCATGGGTGGCATTGAAACGAACCCTGATGGACAGACATCAGTGCCAGGGTTGTTTGCGGCTGGGGAGGTTGCTTGTACAGGTGTTCATGGTGCGAACCGGCTAGCCAGTAACTCGCTGCTCGAGGGACTGGTGTTTGGCGCCTCGGCCGGGCGGGCTATGGCGTATGCGCCTCGGGTGTCACCTTCCCGGTCGGCTGCTTTACATCACTTTGAAGATAATGCACCACTAGTGGCTGCCGAGGCTGAATTGCCGACTGTGAAAGAGATTCAAGAGGTAATGTGGCGGTATGTGGGCTTGTTCCGAGATCGTGATGGACTGAGCAAGGCTGTTTCGATTCTGAATCGTTGGGCTGAAGTGCTTCCCAAAAATTGTAGTGACGAAGGTACTTGCAAAATTATTAGTCTTATCACCACCGGAAGGCTTGTTGCTAATGCTGCTCTGCGTCGTCAGGAGAGTCGAGGTGCTCACTACCGCTCGGATTTCCCGAGCCGGAACGATATAGACTGGTCACGGCATATCGGAGAATCAAGACATGATGATCTTAATGGTAGTCGAGGATAAGTAAGATGCCGGCCAAACGAGACACATTTGTTACCGAGATAACACCGCGCTCTGAAGATTTCTCGAAATGGTACACCGATGTAATTCGACGCGCAGAATTAGCGGACTACTCGCCGGTTAAAGGTAGCATGGTTATACGGCCGTATGGTTACGCGATTTGGGAACTTATGCAGGCTTCGTTGGATGCGAAATTGAAGGCGACCGGTCACGTCAACGCTTATTTTCCGTTGTTTATTCCAGAATCCTTGCTGCGTAAGGAAGCCGAGCATGTCGAAGGGTTTGCACCTCAAGTGGCTTGGGTCACGCGTGGGGGTGATGAAGATCTTGAGGAACGACTGATCGTTCGCCCGACATCGGAAGCCATTATCGGAACCATGTACGCAAAATGGATCAAGTCGTGGCGCGATCTTCCCGTGTTGATTAATCAATGGGCAAATGTTGTTCGGTGGGAGAAGGTTACTAGGCTATTTTTACGAACGACTGAGTTCTTGTGGCAAGAGGGCCACACTGCTCATGAAACTGAAAGTGAGGCCGAGGAAGAAGCTCTCCGAATGCTTGCTGTGTACAAAGAATTTGTCGAGAACGAGTTGGCGATGCCCGTGCTTGACGGCCGAAAGTCTGAAAGCGAGAAGTTTGCGGGCGCCCAGTATACGTACTCGATTGAAGCTTTGATGGGCGACGGACGTGCTTTGCAGGCTGGAACGTCCCACATGCTCGGGCAGAATTTCTCAAAGGTGTTTGATATCAAGTTCCAGGCCCGTGACAAGTCTCTACAGTTTGCCTGGCAGACATCATGGGGCATGACTACCCGTTTAATTGGAGCGATCATCATGGTTCATGGTGATGACAGCGGTTTGATTTTGCCTCCGAAAGTAGCACCGTATCAGGTTGTGATTGTGCCTATATCGAGAGGTAATTGGCAGGAGACGGTGCTTCCTAAGGCCCGGGAAATCGCTGATGGCCTAATGGCTGATGGAATTCGTGTTCGATTGGACGACCGAGATGTCTATACGCCTGGCTGGAAGTTCTCTGAATGGGAGATGCGTGGCGTTCCAATTCGTATAGAGATTGGCCCACGAGATCTTGAGAACTCACAGGTGATCATGGTTCGGCGTGATACGAGGGAAAAACTTGCCACTCCAATGGAGGGATTGAGTGCAAATGTTAGTGGGCTTTTGAAGACCATTCAGTCAGAACTATTCAAACGCGCACGAACGTTTCGGGACGATCACACGACGAAAGCTTCATGTCGAGAAGACTTCGACGCACTCTTTAAGGAGCGCCCCGGTTTTGTCGTCGCGCCTTGGTGTGGTGACGAGAAGTGTGAGGCGGCTATTAAGACAGCTACACAAGCCACGATTCGTAATCTTCCACTTGAGCCGCTTCCTCCATCCGGTGACTGCATCGAGTGTGGACAGCCTGCTCAGACCGACGCATATTTCGCGAAGTCGTACTAGTTGTAAGCTGAACGATATTGACCTACTGAAGTGTGACAACCAGAGCCGCACGGCGATTTAGTCGGCGAGTTTCTTCCCTTGTGTTGTCGTGTTGTGGGCGTTCCTCGCCGTAACTCTGTGTTTGCAGGCGCTCGCTGCTAATGCCTCGGCTGGTTAGATATTCCTCAACCGAGTTCGAACGCCTTTCACTAAGGGCTAAGTTGTATTCGGCAGTTCCAATGTTACAGGTGTGGCCATCAATCTGAATTCTCAAATTTTGGTCGTCTTGCATCGCAGATACTACTTCGTCAAGTACTCGCGAAGTCTCGACACGAAGCGTATAACGGTCAAAATCAAAGTGCACATCTTCAAAGACGTACTCTCGCACTGGAGGCGGTGGCGGTGCGGTGACTTCTATGGTTATGGTGTCGGAAGCTGTTCCACCATAACCATCCTCGACAGTTACCGTAATAGGAACACGGTTGGCGTCACTTGGTGCTTGCCACCGTCGGGTTGAACGATTAACGTCGCCTTGGAACTCACCCGCTGGTGCACTCCAGCGATATTCGAGCGCATCTCCATCCGGGTCGCTGGCATCTGCGCGTAACTGCGACTCTTCGCCTACCATTAGCTCACAGGGATTGCAGGTCAGCATCACCTGCGGTCCTCGATTCTCAGGTGTTGGGGCAGGCGGTGGCGGAGGAACATAGACTTTTACTCCAGGGTGATACCCGATCCTCACGAGTAAGCCAAGACGGTCTCCAGTCTTGCCACGTCGTCCGGCTATTTCGCGGTCATCATGTACAAGTGAGAAATTTAGGCCAGCGCCCACGTACAAACCGCTTGAGCCTTCCCATTGAAGTCCCAGTGTGAGATCAATCGGATTCTTTAGGGAAGACGTAAGGGGCGATTGACTACCGTCTGGTCCTACGAGCGGTGTTGCTAAGGTTAAGGTGTCTTGTGTCAGGAATTCGCCGCTGATTTCTCCGAAAAGCCTAACCGTATTGGCTATCGGTATTCCGGTTCCTACACCCCATCTGATGTTGTTTGGAAGGTCTATGCCAGAGGGGTCGCCACGGACCTCATATCCTCCATACGCTGCGACTTCAGCGGCATCTAGTGACTTACTGAGGATGAAGTCAAAGGCCACGTCAGATTTACCAGATGTGTTACCAGCTTGTTCGTCGCCGGTTGGAATTTTGACTAATCCGCGCAGTGCTACGGCCAACGGATTCTGATTGCTCTCTGAAATCAGATTGACCTTTCCGCCCAGAACAAAGTCGCCTGATTTATTGCCAGAGTACTGATCGTTGACTAATGGCACCTGATAGGCTGGTCCACCTATAGATGGGTTTGATGCATTGAAAAGAGGTCTAGCATCACGGTCAACTCGAGTTAACACGCGAAACGAACCAAAGAGTTCAATCCGATTGGCAATACCCACTCCGAATGTAGCAGGATTGTGCTCGATGTCTGTTATGCCTTCTTGTCGGTCGAAGTTCGCACGTTGTGCACTGAGTGAAAATTGTCCGTGAGGCAGAATTTCTGCGGTTGGAACGAACCACAGACCAGTGTCACCAAGAAAGGTTGCCCCCGATGGGCGTGTATCGTCTGGAGCGCTCTCTTGGGCGGTAACTGGGGACGGTAATATGAGACTTGCTGCTAAAACAATTAGTAGAATGCGCCACATCATCTTTAAACTGCGCTTCCTAGCGACAAGCAACTCAACGATTCCACGTTGGTAACAACAAGGGAAGACTAGTAGCGTCAACTCGTCAAAATACTATTGCCTTGTACAAGTGAAGTCAACGAGAGGGTGGTTTAAGGGAGTCTGTTTTCTTGATCCGTTTTCGGGATTGACCGCAGTCACTTAGGACTCAGACTTCGTTTTACTGCCGAATAGCCAAGCAATTCCGATGCTCAGTCCGTAGAGCAAGATCATTGGCATCGCCATCAGGGTTAATGTAACCGGGTCTCCGGTTGGAGTCAGAATAGCTGCGAAAATAAAGATCAAGAGGATTGCGTATTTGATGTTATTTGCTAAAAACCTAGCCGTTAGCACCCCGATTCTTGCCAGAAAGAAGACCACCGTTGGCATTTGAAACACTACGCCGCAGGCTAGCAGGAGTTTGACGTACAAACTGAACGCCGGCTGGATACGCGGCATAAACTCCATGTAGTCAGACGCGAACCCTGCGAAGAAACTCCAAGCAACTGGAAACAGGAAGAAGTGCGAGAAGAGAGCCCCACCCACAAAAAACAAGGTCGCAAAGACTACAAAAGGAATCGCAAACTTTTTTTCGTGGGCGTACAGGCCAGGTGCTACAAATAGCCACAGTTGTGAGAGGACTACCGGCATCGCTAGGACGAGGCCTGCTAGCGCTGCCACTTTGATATAGAGAAAAAATGCCTCTGTCGGCTCAGTGTAGACGAGTTGTCCACCATCGGGGAGGATCTCTTGCAGCGGTCGCATAATGAAATCGAAAATTGGAGTAATAAAGCTAAAACAAATTATGAAACCACCTAGTAGGGCGAACGCCGTAGCACTAAGCCGCTTTCTCAGTTCGTCTAAGTGGTCCAAGAACGACATTTTTCCGGCATCAGAACCAGTAACATCATCCAGCTGTTCCTCGTCTGGCTCTGAAGATTTCGGGAAGGGAGCTAACGCCATGAAGGATTTTCCGCACAGGGCCCAAATTGACCCGATAACGTTGAATCTTGCTGATGGAGGAAACTAGCTGCTTTCAGGTGTCTGCTCTTGGGATTTTGGCTGGGTTGTCTGACTAGGTTCTGTCTTTTCAACCCGGATCTCTTCATCCAAGGTACTGCGTAATTCGTTGGATGCCCGTTTAAATTCGGACAAACTTCTGCCCATAGAGCGACCGAGTTCAGGAAGTTTTCTTGGACCAAAGATGATCAGAGCTATGACAAAGATAATCATCAGCTCGGGCATACCGATTGAGCCGAACATAGTAGCTCTCCTTAAAGCCTTCTTCACCTGCCAACAGGCCTATAGGCATTATAGAAATGTGACTACTTTCGGTCAAGCGTAAGTGTGCTGTTGGATGACCAGAAGTTATTGCTGCACTACGGCTTATCTTTTGATAGCATGCCTTAATGCTTCGTGTTAATTCAGCGACTCTTGCCACGGGAGCCGTAGTCCTGTCAGGGCTGGTCGGTGGTGTTTTCGGTGGGCGCCTTCTGGCGACTCAGGAGGAAGGTGTTCCAAAACAGTACGAAGCCTTCGCGTCGGCTTTGGCTGTCGTCGAGGAGCATTATGTGGGCGAAGTGGATACCGAGCGGCTGGTGTATCAGGCTATCGGTGGAATGCTTCAGACATTGGATCCCCATTCAAATTTCATGGATCCGAGGTCTTATGCCCAATTGCGCGAGCGTCAGGAGGGGCGGTACTACGGTCTGGGCATCACGATCAATGTGATTGATGGTGGTATCACCGTGATGAGTATCTTTGAAGGATCGCCAGCATTTCGAAAGGGGCTTCGTCGAGGGGATGTTATTGCTGAGATTAGTGGCGAAGACGCCACTGATATGACCAGCGACGAAGCGGTCAGTTTATTGCGGGGGCCACGAGGCAGTTCCGTGAATATTGCTATTCGACGGGCTGGCTACGAGGAACTTATAGATCTTTCAGTTGAGCGGGATGAGATCACGATTAGGTCGATTCAAGGTTCTTTCATGGTGGACGAACAGACCGGTTATGTTCGTCTCCGTGACTTTTCTGAGACAACAGGTGAAGAGCTTGAAGAGAAGTTGTCTGAATTAGACGAACTTGGCATGCAGAGACTGGTACTTGACCTTCGCGACAATCCAGGTGGGCCACTGGACCAGGCTATACGAGTGTCTAATGCATTTCTGCCTCGTGATGACCTCATTGTATATACGCGGGGTCGCGTGGATAATTCAGACCAGGACTACCATGCGCGCCAGCAGAGTGCCTTTACTGAACTGCCGGTGGTCGTCTTGGTGAATAGGAATAGCGCGAGTGCTTCAGAAATCGTGGCCGGAGCGATTCAAGATCACGATCGCGGCTTGGTTGTGGGTGAAACAACCTTTGGAAAAGCCTTAGTGCAGTCCATTTATCGAGTGAGTCACGGTGCTGGCCTTGCGTTGACCACGGCCCGTTATTACACGCCCAGTGGTCGTATGATTCAGAGGCCTTGGGATGTGGCTTTTGACGAGTACCTGACATATTCGCTACGTGAACAGCAGCCTCGTTCATATTTGCCGTCTGATCGAAAATATACCGACAGCGGACGTGAGGTTTACAGCGGCGGTGGAGTTGAGCCAGATTATCGAATTTCTGGACCTCTTCAAGGGTTCGCTCCGTCTAGGTTTGGTCGTCTTCTTGCCGGCCGGCAGGAGTTTGCTAGTTTTGCGGAACGATTTTCAGCCGCCGGAGATAGAAGGATCAGGGAAGAGAGTAAAGGTCGCAAGTACGTCGAGCGGGGCTTCACCGTTGACGAAGGCATGCTCGATTCTTTCAAGCAGCATGTACGTAGTCGTGGGTTGACTGTCGATGAGGATGTGTTTTCAGCTGACCTTGATTTTATCCGTGCGATGATTCATCTTGAGATTGATATCGCGGTTTTCAATCTGGACGAGGCGCGACGAAACCTGTTCGATAAAGACCCCCAAGCTCAGTATGGGATGACTTTGTTTGAAGAAGCGCAGCGGTTACTTCAACTAGAGAACCAACCCTCACTTGTTGCGCAGCAGTAGTCTGCCTTGTTACACTGGACTTGGTCCATCGGGGTACCCTCTTCACTAACTTGAACAGGTGATGGACTTTTTGCCCGGCAACGCACACGGGCGTTCTGAGGCACGGCTGAATAAAAACTACGAGAACTTTGTCGGGGCGTTCCCAGCCGCTCGGCAGGCAGTGAAACAAGATGCCTGTTTGGAGCGGTTTTTTCTTGTACAGGATAAGAGTTAACTAAAGAGACCCAATGCGCCTGAATCATATTGAGATATCCGGTTTTAAAAGTTTTCCAGAGCGGTCTGAGCTGGCCTTCGATGGAGGTGTGACGGCGATCGTCGGTCCGAACGGGTGCGGTAAAAGTAACCTCATCGACGCAATCTCTTGGGTTCTAGGGGAACAGAGTGCTCGTAGTCTTCGCGGCGAGCGAATGGAAGACATTATTTTCAGTGGAAGTGATGGCAGACGTCCGACTGCTACAGCCGAAGTCCGCCTGCAACTTTCGCAAGTCACAGCGGCGCTGGCTGGGCTCACCGAAACCTTGAAGGTGGAACCTCGTAACGGAAACGGTCATTTAGTTTCTGCTGAAACTGCTGGCTTCGATAACGCTGAGAGCCAGCTGGAGTCTAACGGTGGTGGGGCTGGTCAGGTGGAACGCGACGACTTCATTAGCGGGTGCGATGAAACCATGGCGACAGTCTTACGAGATGTAGAAGTAGGACGCCGTCTATTTCGTTCGGGAGAGAGTGAATATCTTATAGATGGACACGTTTGTCGACTAAGGGACATTCAGGATCTGCTCATGGATTCTGGTGTTGGAGTCAAGGCTTACGCTGTCATTGAGCAGGGCAAGATCGGGCAAATCCTCAGTGCTCGACCGACGGAGCGCCGGCAATTGTTGGAGGAGGCTGCAGGTGTAACTAAATATAAGACCCGAAGACGTTCGGCTGAACTAAAGCTCGACGCTGCCAAGAAGAATCTCACTCGCGTTGACGACATTGTTTTTGAGCTTGAGAAGCAGCGTAGCGCTCTGAAGCGTCAGGCTGCGAAAGCTCGACGTTACAGGAGATTACGGGAGGCTTTAAGACGCTGGGAGAAGATACAGTTCGCCCAGAAAAATGTATCGCTTACTCATGCTATTGAGAGTGCACTTCAGCGTTTGGATGTGGCTCGTGAACGTGAAGAAAGTTCGAAGGGAGAACTCAAGGCAATCGAAGAAAGGCATGAACTCCTGCAAGTCGAGCTAGCACAGGCTGACCACAGTGTGACGCAAGCTCGTGATGCTGCGCATGCGCAGGAATTGGAATTAGGGCGGCGCAAACAACAGATTGAGTTTGATAGAAGTCAGGTGTCGTCACTGGCCAACTCCGTCGTTTCTGGTAAGGAAGATTTGCGCCAACTTGATAAACGGAATGCACCGCTCCAGGAAGAATTTGCGAAGCAATGGCTTGCTGCCGATGAGTGTGATGCAGCGAAGAATACCGAAGCAAGACGTTTAGAAGAAATGGAAACTTCTTATACGGAAGCTTTAAGGATCATAGAGGGGCTCGAGGGGGATGTTGAGGCGTCACGTAGTGAAGTATTTGCCGCGGTCAATGCTGCTACAACTTTGCGACATGTTGTTGAAAATTCAATGCTGACTCGCAGTCGTCTCGCCGATGAACTTACTAAATTAGAGAGGGAACTTTCTGATTTCGATACAGAGTTAGAAGCAACTACTTCGGATCAAACTCGTACTGGAAATTCGGCTGATCGGGTTAAAAGTAGCTTGGAAGGAATAAGACAAAGCCGCGCGGATCGAGAAGTCGAGTTGGTTGCAGCTCGTTCTGAGGTCGAAGCTGGTAACCAGGGCGTACGGGCGGGCGAACAATCATTGGCTTCTCTGGTAGCCCGCCTTCGTTCCATTGAGGAACTGGTGGCTGCGCGGGAGGGCTACAGTGATGGCGCTCGGTTGGTGCTTTCTTTGTCCAAAGGCGAAGTTCAGCATTTTGGTTCTGTTGCCGACCAACTTGAAGTTGATCATGGGTATGAGCGAGCAGTTGAGGCGAGTCTAGATGAGTTAATTCAGTTTGTCATTGTGCAATCCGCCAATGAGGTCAAGAAAGGGCTTGAGTTCGTCCAAAACAGAAACGTAGGGCGGTGCGGTTTCGTGGTGGCCGACGCGATAGACGAAGTATTACCGGACGAACAAAAGCCACATAGTGCGTTGCGACCGCTAATCGACGTTGTGAAAGTTGACGGTGTCGCAGCGCAGACGATTCGAAGGTTATTTGCTAATCGCTGGCTTGCGCCGTCATTTTCTGAGGCAGCAGAGGCAGCGAAGAGTACTACTGATTCCATTGCGACGCCGGATGGCACGGTGTTTTGCGGCCCATCTATCATCCGCTGGGGTGGTAAGACGGAGGTGCGCGGGATTCTCGCAACTAAGGGTGAAATTCGTGATCTGCAATCTAAGCTGAAAATCCAAGAGGACGCCCTAACTCATCTCCGGGATGACTTAACCCGACAGTCTGGCCGAGCGGTGGCCGCCGAAGCTGACCTTAAGGCTCTCGAGAAAGAAGAGCACATTGCAGAGAAGGGACTATTAGAACTTGAACTTGGCTTAAAGCGTGTGGGTGAGGAGTTGGATCGGTTACATCAGAAGCAGTCTGTTCTTGAGACTGAACGCCGAAAAGCTAAGGAAGAATCTGACAGTCTTGAAGCCCGTCAGTCAGAAGCGAATGAAGCGATCGTTAAACTTGAAGGCGAGCAACGCACGGCCGATGAGCGTTTCATGTCAAGCCAACGGAACCTTATGGAGGCTCGCGAGACGGTTGAGTCACGTGGCCACAGGCTGACCGAGGCTAAGGCAGAATATGCAGCATTGGCCGAGCGATCCGCAGCATTCAATTCTGATGTCAAGCGTATCGATGATGCGCTGGCCGAACTTTCTGAACGCCTGACAAGTGAAAAAGAAGCAATCGAACGTAAGTCCGAACGCCACGAAGTCTTGTCAGCCGCGATTGTTGAGTCACAGACCACGTTACAAACTGACGGTGAGCAGTTCGAGCTCTTGCAGAAGGATGTGCGGAGTTGTGATGAGCGAACAACCGACGTTCGTCGACAGATTGAGGATCAAACGGGAAAGCTCAGAGCCGCGAGAGAAGCACTTCACGTGGTTCAAGCAGATGTCGGTCGACTTTCTCTTGGTCGGGCAACAGCCGAAGCGGATTTAGCCGGTTTACAAGAATCGTGTAATGAGGTTTTGCAGTTGTCATTGGAAGAGGTATGCCTCGAAGTTGAAGGCTTTGAGATAGACAACCAGACTGAAGCAGGTTTTGGGATTAATGGTTCTGCGAAGCCTAGTGACTCTGAAACCTCTGTTGTCAGGGAAAGAGTTCTCGCAGAAAAGGAGAGTAGTGAAGACGGTGGTTCGGTGAGCGACGAGACCGAACAGTCGCTACAGCCTGCGCAGATGATTGCCGAGCTCAGAGAGAAAATTGAGCAATTGGGACCAGTCAATATGATGGCAATCGATCAGTTTGACGAACTCGAAGACCGTTTTGAGTTCTTGACAACACAACGTAAGGATCTGCTTGACTCGATTCTTGCAACAGGTGAGGCCATCAAACGAATTGACGTCACCACGCGCGAACGTTTCAAGGAAGCTTTTGCAGCGGTTAATGATTATTTTCAGGAGATATTTTCGACGCTATTTGGTGGCGGCCGAGCGGGACTTGTGTTGATCGACGAGACTGATGTACTTGAGAGCGGTATCGACATAATCGCTCAGCCCCCTGGTAAAAGACTTCAAAGTATTCAGCTTTTGTCTGGTGGCGAGAAGGCATTAACGGCCATGGCACTCATGTTTGCAATTTTTAAGTTTAAGCCAAGTCCCTTCTGTCTCTTGGACGAAATCGACGCTCCACTTGATGACGCTAACATCGGAAGGTTTGTCACGATGTTACGCGGTATGCAAGATCGAACCCAGTTTGTTTTGGTGACACACAATCGAAAAACGATGGAGATTGCCGACAGACTGTATGGTGTTACGATGGAGGAACCAGGGGTGTCGAAATTGATTTCTGTCAGGTTGAATTAATACTGTAGTTCAGAGAACTTAGCCCCGTGCTTGTAGCCTGATCGGGCTTGGCAGCATCTCTATTCCCACACGCACAGCGATTAAAGTCACTAGATTGTGTGCGACAACAGTGATTTTACCGTTGCCCGCTACGTCCCCTTGGTCCCCGTGAACGTTGACGGCTACGAGGAGGGGTGTCTGATGACGGTGATTGAGAGTTTTTATCAGAATCAGCGTCAGAATCTGAAGGTGCTGGGAGTAAAGCTTTTCGGCTAAGTCTTACCTTTCCCGATGGGTCCACATTGATTACTTTGACCAATACTTGGTCTCCTTCCTGTAGTTCATCTCTGACGTCGGCTACTCGATAGTGAGCAATTTCAGAAACGTGCAGCAGTCCGTCGATACCAGGAAGAATTTCAATAAAGGCGCCAAAGTCAGTAATCCGCTGAACCTTGCCTAAGTAGGTTTTGTTTAGTTCTGGACTCGCCGTCAGTTCCTCAATGATGGTGATGGCTTTTTTGGCCGACTCGTCGTCGGCGGAAGCGATATTGACCCGGCCATCGTCCTCAACATCAATCTTGACCCCCGTTCGCTCAACGATGCTGCGAATAGTCTTACCACCTGGCCCGATGATATCCCGAATTTTGTCGACCGGAATCGTAAGGGTCACGATCCGAGGTGCATAGGTTGACATTGAATCTCGAGGTGACTCGATGGTCGTTTCCATCTTGTCCAGAATGTGAAACCGGCCGGCTTTGGCCTGTTCCAGCGCATCACGCATGATGTCAGTAGTGATTCCGGAAATTTTAATGTCCATTTGCAAAGCCGTGATTCCATTTCGTGTGCCTGCGACCTTGAAGTCCATGTCACCGTAATGATCCTCGGCGCCGGCGATGTCGCTTAAGATCGCGTGTCGATTCGTGGTCTCATCAAGGATTAACCCCATGGCCACACCTGCCACCGGAGACTTGAGGGGAATACCAGCGTCCATTAAAGCTAGTGAAGCACCACAGACAGTTGCCATTGACGACGACCCGTTCGATTCAAGAATGTCCGAAACCACTCGGAGTGTATAAGGACATTCATCTTCGGAAGGAATCATCGGAACAAGACTCCGCTCCGCCAGATTGCCATGGCCGATCTCTCTCCGTCCAGGACCACGTAAGAACTTGACTTCACCAACAGAGAATGGTGGAAAGTTGTAGTGGAGCATGAACCTCTTATAGATTTCTCCGGCGACACCTTCAATCTTTTGCTGGTCGGCACTGGTGCCAAGAGTTGCTGTTACCAGCGCTTGTGTTTCTCCACGGGTAAAGACTGCGGAACCATGCACGCGAGGTAGTAACCCGATTTCTGATGAGATATCACGTATCTCATCAAACTTTCGACCATCGAGTCTCTGTCCATGCTCAAGGATTTCGTCGCGCAGTATCTTTTCTTTAAGCGAGGAGAAAATCTGTTTTGCCTGTGCTTGTTGATCGCGCTCTTCTTCATCAAAAGACTCGATCAGTTTGTTGAGTACGTTGTCGACTTGGGCGTAGCTTTCCAGTTTATCTGGAAGTTTCATAGCGTCAGTCAGCGGACTGAGAGCCTGACTTTCAACTCTTGTCACTAAGGCACTGTCGATCACAGGCGCTGCAATTTGCAGTTTGTCCTTGCCGACTGCAGTAGCCATTTCGTCGATGGTGTTAACGATCTGTCGAATTGCTCCGTGCCCTGTTTCGAGAGCCGTGAGCATTTCTTCTTCTGATAATTCTGTTGCTCCGGCTTCGACCATTACGATCGCATCACTGCTACCGGCTACGATGAGATCAAGTCGACTTTTTTGGCGCTCCTCGTACGTTGGGTTTATAAGAAATTCATCGTCCACTAGGCCAACTCGTACGGATGCAATGGTCCGTTCCAAGGGCATTGGTGAGAGTGCTAGAGCCGCCGAGGCTCCTGTCAATCCCAACACGTCTGGATCGTTATCCACATCGGAAGAAAGTACAAGCGCTACAACTTGAGTCTCACGATGCCAATTCGATGGAAACAGGGGACGAATTGGTCGGTCGATCAAACGACTGGTGAGGACCTCCTTCTCGGTGGGCTTACCTTCACGTTTAAAGAAACCACCTGGAATTCTTCCTGACGCGTACGTATTCTCACGAAAATCAACCGTTAGTGGAAGAAAATCAATTCCTTCGCGTGGGGTCGACGTGTAGCACGCCGTGACCAAGACGACCGTCTCGCCGTAGCGGACGATGACTGCACCGTCAGCTTGTTTCGCAAGTTTTCCAGTTTCAATCGAGAGATCGGTTCCGCCGACCGACAGGTTGGCCGTATGCATGAGTTTTACTCCTAAATCACGAAATAAAGGCGCGTAGAGGACCGCGATTAGGGCCCAAATAGGCGGGTGTCTTCAGTGTCTCCTACTTACGGATGCCAAGACGCTTGATTAAGTCCGCGTATCGCTCGGTGTTCTTGCCCTTGAGGTAGTCGAGAAGTCGCCGCCGTTGACCCACGAGTTTTAAAAGTCCTCGCCGCGAATGATGATCTTTAACGTGAGTCTTGAAGTGTTCAGTCAAATAGCGGATTCGTTCACTAAGGATCGCTACTTGGACCTCCGGTGAACCTGTGTCGTTGGTGTGGGTGCGATATGAATCAATTATTTCTGACTTCTGCTCCTTGGGAAACGCCACAATCTACCTCCGCGAACGGTCCAGACGCGCATCAGATGAAGCCGCATGTGCACCAGACCGCCGCCCACCGCCTTAAACTATTAATTCCCTCTTTACTTTAACCAATCGAGCTTACACTAGAACAATCCTGGGATGCAAAATGCCGGGGCCAATCCTTTCAGCGATAGCGATTAGATTTCCACTATCGTCATAGATTTTGACTCTGCCGCGAAGGGGTGTCGCAGGTAATTGTTCGGGGATGTTTTTGAAATGATCTGAAGTGATTGTATTTCCATGGGCTGCACGACGAACACCGAGTTCGGTGAGCGTTACACTCGGTAGGTTCGGTAGCAGTCGAGCCATGGGTATGAGGCGCCGAGAAGAATGCTCGTTATTTTGCTCTAGTTGGTCTATTGAAGTCGCATCGCCAATTGTAAAAGGTCCGCTTTGTTCCCGCTTCAAGTTTTCCAGACATGCGCCGCAACCCAGAGCCTTGCCAAGGTCGTTGGCTAGGGATCTGACATAGAAGCCAGGAGCGCAGGTCACTCGACATGCGATATGGTCTGTCGTCAACTTCTCGATTTGAAGTTGCTTTACCTTAACTTCTACCGCTTTCGGTACAAATGACTCGTTCCGGCGAGCCAACTTGTAAGCGCGAACGCCATCGATCTTTTTTGCTGAATAGGGTGGGGGTAGTTGTTTGAACGTTCCCACGAAGTTTCTGCTCGTTGCCTCTACTATCTCGCGGGTGAGTGTCGGTTGCTTACTCGTAAATGTCTCAGTTGAAACGATCTTTCCTGTGACGTCGTAGGTGTCAGTAGAAATTCCAAGCTTGAAGACTGCGTGGTAGATCTTGTCGCCCAGAGATAGAAGTGATGCCAGCCGTGTCGCTCGTCCTACAACAAGTGGCAACACTCCGGTTGCAAGTGGGTCAAGCGTGCCAATATGACCGATTCGGCGCGTTCGCAATATTCGGCGAACGCGTGTCACTACGTCATGAGACGTGATACCTGAGGGTTTGTTGACGATGAGTACACCGTCCGGTCCAGGCACTGTGTGTTGTACCAAGGGTTTAAGAGACCGTATTTTCGACAGATGAATTTACTTCTGCAACAATAAGTGTCCGGATGTCGTTATTCGGACTCGGCACCGAAAAGCCAGCCGCATTCTTGTGGCCTCCTCCTCCGTGTCGTGTCGCGACAGCCCTGACGTCAACCGATCCTTTGGAACGAAGGCTCACGTTGAGTTGACTGTCGACTGTCTTAAACATTATTACGGCCTTTATAGGTTGTGCAGCCAGAGGCAGATTAATAAGGCCCTCAAGATCGTCTGTTGTGCATCCATTTGTTCTGAGGATTTCGTCATTTACATTCAAGACAGCTGTATGTCCTCCGTTTACGAGATTCATCGCGTTAAGGAGGAATCCAGTCAACCGCAGTTTTCCCACCGTTCCGTTCTGAAAAACACGGTCGGCGATAGCAGATGGAGTGATACCCGCTTGCGCAAGGGCTGCGCAGATGCTAAACGTGCGGGTGGTGATGTTGGAATGTCTAAAAGAGCCGGTATCAGTGAGGATTGCTACGTACAACTGTGTGGCAATCGGGAGGGTAAGTTGAACTCCGAGCGCGTTAATTAATTCAAACACCATCTCTCCGCACGCAGCTGCAGTTTCGTCGAACCAATTGAGGTCGCCATACAGAAGGTTACCCAAATGGTGGTCTATATTGATCACGAAGCTCCGGTCGAGGCCAGTCAAACCAGTTCGTTCAAGTGATGGGCATTCCAAGACGATAGCCGCGTCAAAGGTGTCCTCAATCGTTTGGCAGACCTCTATATCTGATGTTCCTGGAAATGACGCAAGATAGGTTGGTACTGGATCTCGGTTGATGACCCGAACATCTTTCTGGAGACTTTTTAGTGCGTGAGCCAGTGCTAATTCTGAGCCAATTGAATCACCGTCTGGTCTCGCATGCGATGTAATTACAAGTCGCTGCCGCTGCGCAATAGTCTCGGCAATTGAATTGATTTCAGAAATAGAATGCATCGTCGTAGCGCCTGTCTTGAAATCTTTCAGTGAGGTTACTTGTTTAGGTTGTCGTCACCGTTGGTTGTCGGATCGTTTTGAATTTGATTAAACAAAACGGTAATACGCTCTTGTTTTTCCATCGAGATATCGTATTCGAATCTTAATTCTGGAACATGCCGAAGTTTCAAGCGCTTTCCTAACTGTCTTTTAAGAAAAGGTCGAACTCTCTTGAATGCTCTTAATGTCGAATGCTTTTCACGAGACTCTGTAGGACCTGTATAAAAGACTCGGGCCTGCTGCAGATCTTTTGACATTCGAACATAGGTAATCGTTACTTGATCTACACCTGGATCACGAACATTTTGACGCAATTGCACGTTAAGTTCGTTACGAACGAGCTCACCAACACGATCAGCTCTCGAACCCTGCGACATACTCCTCCTTGTCACTGCCCTTGATGGCAAGCATTCTTATGCCAACCATTTAATCTCGGAGTTGATGATCACACCAACTCCTTTTCTTTCTACTTCTTTGACGACATTAGCCAGAGATTGTTCGACCAGGTGCTGTTCGGCGCCAACAGCCACCACAGCAAGAGCCGTGCGTTGTAAGAGATCTTGGTGGTTAACTTCTGCAAAACCGACACTGAGTTTATTTAGGCGGTCTTTGATACTTCGGACTACTACTCGCTTCTCTTTGAGGGACCTGGAATGTGGTATGTGCAGCTCAAGCGACAGCAGCCCAACGATAGGCATTCGTCTATGGAATCCAATCTTAACGTATGGTTTATTGGCTACTGGACGGTTGCCACGATTGTTTCAATAGTGAACGATTCGATCACATCACCGACCTTGATATCAGAGAAACGCTCGAATGAAATTCCGCACTCGACTCCTGATTTTACTTCCGTGACATCATCTTTAAATCGGCGCAAGGCCCCAAGCTTGCCCTCGTGAACCACAACACTGTCTCGAACTAACCGGGCCTTAACTTCGCCACTTCTTGTAATGCGACCTTCCGTCACGATGCAACCTGCTGCCGAACCAAACTTGGGAACTTTAAACACCTCTCGCACGTCAGCCAGACCGAGTTGTTTTTCTTTGAAGGTTGGTTCGAGAAGACCTGCCATCGCTTGTTTAATCTCATCAGTTACATGGTAGATCACTGAGTGTTTACGAATATCTATTCCCTCGCGCTCAGCGATGGCATTGGCGTTGCGATCAGGCCTCACGTTAAAAGCTATGATGATTGCACTGGAAGTTGAGGCTAGGAGTACGTCGGATTCGTTAACTGCTCCGACGCCAGTGTGGATGATTTTAATTTTAACGCGCTCGTCGCCTAATTTTTCCAGTGATTGAGCTAAGACCTCCGACGAACCTTGTACATCAGCCTTAATGACAATTGGAAGTTCCTTAGCGCCACCTTCTGAAAGTTGCTCTTGTAGGGATTCCAGCGTTAGACGTGACCCACGGTCGCTAAGGGCTTTCTCTTTTGCTTGATTCTGGCGTAAGACAGCTATTTGCCTAGATTTAGCTGCGTCTCCAACACCTTGGAAGGCGTCTCCTGGCTTGGGTACACCCGTTAGTCCAAGAACTTCTACCGGGCTCGATGGGCCGACTTCTTTTAATTGGTTCCCGCGGTCGTCAATTAGTGCTCGAACCCGACCCACGATTGTACCTGCTATGAAGTTATCACCAACCCTGAGTGTTCCGTCCTGAACAAGGATAGTAGCAACTGGACCACGCCCTCGGTCGACCTTCGCTTCGAGTACAGTTCCAGTGGCAATACGTTTCGGGTTGGCCTTATGTTCGCCCATCTCCGTGATCAACAAGATCATTTCAAGTAGCGATTCTAAGTTCTCCTCGTTTTTGGCTGATAGCGGAACCATCACAGTTTTTCCACCCCAGTCTTCAGGAGCCAAGTCACGTTCTGCGAGTTCCTGCTTAACACGATCTGGGTTGGCATCTGCCTTGTCGATCTTGTTTATCGCCACAAGGATCGGAACGTCTGCGGCACGAGCATGGTCGATGGCTTCCTGCGTCTGGGGCATGACGCCGTCGTCGGCGGCAACTACCAGGATAATCACGTCGGTCACACTCGCGCCACGTGACCGCATCATCGTGAAAGCCGCATGGCCTGGAGTGTCAAGAAAAACGATTTTGCGGTTCTTTACTTCGACCGCGTAGGCTCCGATGTGTTGGGTTATTCCGCCAGCTTCGCCTTCAGCGACTCGGGTCTTTCTAATGGCGTCCAGTAGGGTCGTTTTGCCGTGATCGACGTGTCCCATCACTGTTACCACGGGTGCGCGAGGGATAAGATCTTCGGCCTTGGTCTCTTCAGCTTCCTGCTGGACCATTTCTTCTTCAAACGTTCGAAGTTTTATATCAGCACCAAATTCGCGCGCAATCATAGTTGCTGTGTCTGGATCGAGAGTCGTGTTGATTGTCATCATTAGACGTTTTTCAATTAGCTTCTTCAACACGTCTTTGGCTCGCACCTCAAGTCGGTCAGCCAGGTCTTTGATAGCCATCCCTTCAGCAATTGTGATTGTTCTGGTGATAGGTGGCAGAGCCTTCGGCACCACTGGGACCACCGGCTTCGGTCGACGGGCTCCTCCTCGCCGTCCAGGTGAGCGGAAATGACGTGGTGGCGGACGGTAACCTACAGCCGGGCGAGCCGGAAGTGGTCGTGCTGCCGTTGGTCGAACTGGTTGCGAGGGTAGCGGCCTTGGCCCACCGAGAGGAGGAGGGCTTACCGCAGGCCCTTGTGAAGGTGTCGAACGTGCGGCTGCAGGAGACTGCCGCCCGGGAACGTCCTGTTTTGCAATCGGCTTGCGCGTCTTCCTGTCTTCAACTCGAAGTCGCAGAGTTGGGGGTACAAATCGCCCGGTTCGTTTTTGACCCGTTCTCGCCGAGGCGCCCAATTCAGTATTTTTGGGCGCAGGTATGGTCTTTGGCTTTGTAACGGGTTTAATAGTCGCTGTTGGCGGCGTGACCGGTTCGGCCGTAACTTTATGGTCGAGTGATGCTTTAATTTCAGATAAAGTCGGCCGCTTTTCAAGTGTTTCTTTCGCGGCGGTCTTTTCTTCTGGTGCCGTTGAGGGCGCAGTTGAAGCAACTTCTTCTGTTGCCTTTGCTGGTTCTGCGATTGGTGTTTCGGTCAGCGCGACTGGGGGTTTAATTTCAGATATTGTGGCCGCTCCGTCGGTAGTGGTGGCGGGCTCTACCTCAGTCTCGACGCTGACAGCGGCTTGTCTTTCAGCTTTGGCTGACTTAATCAGTCGAGGTGGACCGAGTGATGGTTTTACAAGTTTTGGCGGGTCTGACTTTCCCTTCTTTGTGGTCCGTCCTTTCTTGGACACAATCCGTGCCGAGGAAGTTTCACCAAAAATATTCCCGCGGGGGAGGTCGATCTGTCGTTCCTTGCTGAGACGTTCTGCAAATTGTTTGGCGACTATTTCTTCAATGGTGCTTGATGCACTTTTCACCTCAATCCCATGGTCCCGCTTGAGGAGATCTATAACTTCCTGACTCGGAAGGCCAAGCACCTCTGCAACTTTATAGATTCGTATGGTCGACAACGTTAGTTCTCGGGTTAAAGGGCTTTTGATCTACTAGTGCGAATCCTTCGATTGTTCGTCGCTGGAAGTCGTTTCTGGTGACGTTTCAGAAGGAGATTCAACGTCTGGAACGGCTGTTCTGGATGTTTCACTTTCATCACTCGTTTCAAGTGATTCAGGCTGCTGACCTTCTTCACTTGCTTCCTGCGTTTCCGCTTCGCCGGCGGCACGCTCTGCCGCTTCAACTTGTTCTCGGACTGCTGTCTGGATCTCTTTGGCAGTAACTTCGTCGCTCCCGATTACTTCGGCTATCTGAGTTGGTGTGGCTTCTAGAAGGCGGTCTGCCGTGTCGAGACCAGCATCACTTAGTTTTTGTACCTGTTCGTCGTCGACGTTCAGTTCTAACGTAGCAGATTCATCGCCAGATTCTAATCCGGCGAACTGCGCCTCAACTTCCGCACGTTTCTCTTCTTCACTCTTTATATCGATTCTCCACCCGACAAGTTTGGCGGCTAGACGAACATTCTGTCCCTTCTTACCGATGGCAAGTGATAGTTGCGCGTCCTCCACTACGACCTCAATGGCCCTCTCAATATCGTTCACGATAGTTACTCGTTGAACGCGCGCTGGACTAATGGCGTTGGTTACAAAAGTGATTGGGTCTTCTGACCACTCAACGATGTCGATCTTTTCGCCGCGAAGTTCTCGAATGATAGCCTGTACGCGCGTGCCTTTCATCCCGACGCAAGCTCCGACTGGATCGATATCGCGCTCGCGCGAGTGAACCGCAACCTTTGCTCGGTCTCCCGCTTCGCGAACTGCTCCTTTGACTATGACTGTCGAGTCATAAATCTCTGGAACTTCTTGTTCAAAGAGCTTGATGAGTAGGATTGGGTCGGTGCGAGACAGAATTAACTGTGGTCCCTTTGTGCTCTTGTTGACCTCTTGGATCACCGCTCTGATACGGTCACCTGTCGTGTAATTTTCGGCACGTGACTGTTCCCGCCGTGGCAATAACGCTTCGATTCTGGCGGATTCAACAATGATATCCCCATTCTCGAAGTGTTTGACCGTACCGGACATAACCTCGCCGACTCGATCTTTGTACTCCTCGTGTACATTTTCACGCTCTGCTTCTCGAACTTTTTGAAAAATAACTTGTTTCGCGGTTTGTGCAGCGATCCGGCCCAGTACATCGGTCGGTTTAGGAAACTCGATTTCCATGTCGACTTCAGCTTCGTCGCCGTACAATTCTTGAGCTTCAGCCAACGCGATCTCAGTAGCGGGATCTGTCACTGTCTCGACGATGTGGCGAACGGCAAACAAGTCTATTTGACCGGTTTCTTCGTTGAATTTGGTCCGAAGGTTTTCGTCAGACTTGTAGTATTTGCGTGATGCCGTTAACACGGCATCTTCAATGGCCGTGATTATGACGTCAGGCTCGATCCCTTTTTCTTTGGCAACCGCCTCGATCGTTTGCTGCAATGAATTGTTAATTGCCATTAGCTATCTTTTAAAAGTCGACTTCAAGTTGAGCTCGTGTAACCGTTGACCACGGAATTCGATGCACGTTGCGTCCCGTATCGATAAGCAAGTCTTCTTCTTCCACACCGTCAATCCGGCCAGCGATGTAGTTCACGCCATCGATGGCTCTATCTACCACGACTTTTGCTAGCCGCCCTTTAAAGCGACGACAATCATCCAGGTGTCTCAAAGGGCGGTCCAGACCCGGAGACGACACTTCAAGTGTGTACCCGTGTTCAAATGTGAAGCTGGTGTCGAGGACCGCGCTCAGGTCTCGACTGACACGCTGACAATCGCCAAGCGTGATCGACTCCTGAGTCGGATCGGTACTGCTGTCAGAATCAGCTCCTGGTTTGTCGAGAAAAACCCGCAACACCCATCCTCTCGATTCTCGACGGAGCACCACGTCAAAAACCTGAAGCCCGAAACTGCCGGCTACCCGCTCTGAAATCGCCCGGACCTCAAATACGAGATCTTCGTGGCCCACCTTCACCTAAGGAGCGTCCTGCGGCGCTCAAAAAAACAAAAAGTGGGCAAACGCCCACTTTTTCAGGATCGACGTATGAAAAATATATCACGTTGGAAACACGACCGGCAACGGGAGGAGCGCTCTCAAAACTCCTTATTTTCGTCGGTCAGGGGGTCAATCGATAGATTGTTCGAGGGTAGGGAATGGCTTCTCTAACGTGGTCGAGGCCACATATCCAAGCCACAACACGCTCAAGGCCCATTCCGAATCCACCATGCGGGACTGACCCGTAGCGGCGAAGGTCTAGGTACCATTCAAAGGCTTCCCTGGGAAGATTGTGCTCGTCAATCCGAGCTGACAACAGGTCGTAATCGTCAAGTCGCTGGCCACCGCCTATGATTTCTCCATAACCTTCAGGGGCCAACATATCTACTGAAAGTGAAAGTTCGGGTCGATCTGGATCCGGTTGCATATAAAACGCCTTGATAGCGGTAGGGTATCGGTGAACAATGACAGGGCGGTCGAATCGTTTTGCCAAAGCAGTTTCGTCCGGACCACCGAAGTCATCACCCCATTTAAAGGGAAGCCCGTCTTCCTTTAATAACTCGACAGCTTCGTCATATGACACACGAGGAAACGGACTCTGGATGTTTTCTAGTGTCGTGGTGTCTCGTTCAAGAATGGCTAGCTCTCGTCGCTTCGTTGCAAGTACATGCTTGACTACACAAACCACTAGTGCCTCAGCTAAATCATTTACGTTGTCTAGTGTGGCGTAGGCAACTTCTGGTTCGACCATCCAGAACTCAGTGAGGTGACGTCTAGTCTTTGATTTCTCGGCACGAAAAGTTGGACCGAATGTATATACCCGTCCAAGTGCGAGGGCGTTGGCTTCGTTATAGAGCTGGCCACTCTGTGTCAAATATGCGGTTGTATCATCAAAATACGAAACTGGGAACAATGTAGTTGTCCCTTCGCAGGCGGCTGGTGTGAGAATAGGTGTGTCAACGAGTACAAAACCCCTATCGTTAAAAAAATTTCGAATCGCATTAATTATCTCGTGTCGTATTCGTAAGATGGCCTGTTGTCTTGAACTGCGTATCCATAGATGACGACGGTCGAGAAGAAAATCAATTCCGTGCTCTTTCGGCGTAACGGGGTAGTCTTGTGATTTGCCTACGACCTTGAAGTCAGCGACGTCCATTTCAAATCCACCCGGTGCTCGGTCATCCGCCCGCACTACGCCACGAATTATGAGTGCTGTTTCTTGACCGAGATGGTCCGCTAGGATGAACGCGTCTTCTCCCACGGCTGATTTGGATATCACTGCTTGAAGCAGCCCGGTTCCGTCGCGAATGGTCAGAAAGTGAATTTTTCCACTGGACCGTCGTTTATGGAGCCAGCCTTGCAGGGTGACCTCTTGGCCTTCGTGTGAACCGATATGTTCGATGTAGATCGTCATATAAGCCAGCAGTTCAATTTACCCGAGTTCTCTTAAATGAGGCGATAGGAGTTTTCTCAGGCGAGTGAATCTTTCGCGGCGGTCGAACACCTCTATTAGGTACCGTAGCGTTCGAGGTATGTCGTCATCGTATCGTGACGAACCGCCGATAGCTGATTGATACCCGAATGTGCCGAGGGCCTTCAAGTGTCTCTGAACAGACATCAAGTCGAAACGTTGGCGAAATAATGCAACGTTAGCCGTCTTCGCCAGCTCTAAGTATTTTTCGATCATTGTTTCGATTAGATCTGCAGGGTTTTCTATATAGGAATCTCTAAGCAGCGATACTAGATCGTAAGTATCAGGCCCCATTCGCGCATCCTGAAAGTCTATGACATAGAGTCGATTGTTATGCAGCATTAAGTTTCGACTGTGATAATCACGATGGCATAACACACGAGGTTCCGCAGCTAGTTCTGAGGCGAGAGGGACGAATTCATCTCGGAGGGCTGACCGTTGCTCAGGCGAAAGGTTAACGCCGCGAGCGCAAATGAGAAAGTGGTCTAAAAAAAAATCAAACTCCCACATCAACTTCTCGGTGTCGAAAACCGATTTGAAGGGGACGTAATTACTTGTCTCGAATGGTCGAGCTCTGTGTTGTAGGTTTGCGATTATTGTGATGGCTTCTAAATAGAGCGTCTCTCTATAATCTAGTGAAGCAGAGGACAGTGCGTTTTGCAGGCTTAGATTTCCGAGATCTTCGAGTTCGATAATACCTAGGTCGGCTTCAGTGTTAATAATGGTTGGCACGGGAATTGACATCTTGTCGAGTAGTTGAGACACATTGAGAAACGACAGCGACTGGGTATCGATCGAACCTGGGTAAACTACCAGCATTCGAGAGCTTTCGGATGGGATGGCGACCCGAACATAGCGCCGCATTGAGGCGTCACTTGGTATTACTTCCAGCGTTGCGACGGACTTGAGGCCGGTTCGCTCGAGATATTTGTTGACTCTCTGTGCGATTGGTGGAGTTAATCCTGCCATGGTTCACTTTGTATCACTATCGGTTCAAGGGTAGTGAGAAGAAGCCGTTCGATTTCTTTATAAGAATTTTTTGAGCAAACACGGTGTAATCTGGTAGGCACACTCTATCTGCCACGATGCAGTCAGTAAGGCGAGTGTGTTTTCCAATTACAACATCGTCCCACAAGATCGTTCGAGTGAGGGTGGCTGTTGGATGAATGTGGTTTCGTTGTCCGGCCGGAAGACTAATGTGCCCTTCATGTTGAGCGACTTCAAGGGATGTATGCAGATAGTCGGAGGGGCTTCCGACTTCGTAAAAATGCCCTTTGAAGTAGTGAGTAGCAATTCGTCCAGATCCATCTGATAACAGATTGTCATACAGTCCTCCTACCGTTGAAGCCGGCATGCCAACAGGGAGTCCGTCAAAGACCGATGCTTCGGCTAACTGGACGCCAACGAAATGCTGGGACGGTACACCGGGAGGACAAAAATTACGGGCGAAACCGTTCTGATTTACGGCTACTCCACCGTAATGGGAATTCAGAGGGTGGTCGGTGATGGCCAGAGTGACATCTGCGTCAGCACGCTCATGAGTTCGTTGAAGATCTCGTAGATTTACGTTAACAAGTGTGTCGCCGTTAATCACAAAAAAACGCTTTCCCAGCATTGATAAAGCTAGCCGTATTCCTCCTGCGCTGCCAAGAATAGTTGACTCCCACGAATACCGGACGCGAAGATCAAAGTCATTACCGTGTCCGACTACTTGGGTTATCGTGTGAGGTAAATGGTGCAGGTTCAGCACGACTGAGTGAACTTCTTGCTCTGCTAACCATCGAAGCACTCGCAGGATGATTGGGACGCCCACCACTGGCACTGCTGGCTTAGCTCGTGCATGTGTGAGAGGTGCGAGACGACTACCTAAGCCCGCCGTTAAAATCAGAGCTGGAGGGAGTGGATCTTCAGGCATCAAAAACCATATCGCTGGTGCCAGGGCCTTTAGTATTAGATTCCTTCAAGAAAATATCCCGATAGGAGTCTAGTATGTAATCTTTTTGACGCCATCCCCAACTGGTAGCGATCTGGTGAATTACGCTCTCCTCGCCTTCGAGTTCAATGAAAGTCCCAACGGGAGTTTCATCAATCGCAACAATGACTCCATCACAGGTGAATTCCTCTCGATACTTTTCGTACCGAAACCAGACTTCAAGGCCGAGGCGCTCAAGAATTGTTACTAGATTGGAACTGTTGCCGGCGGTCGATTCGATTTCTTCACGTACTTTCATGGTGGCTGATTCAGGCGGACCTTTAAAGGTAAGAGTGCAGTCTTCATTCTCTTGGCGAATTCTCAATATGCATTGACTCTGGCGTAGTCGCTCATCGGGCCAGTCAAATAGTGCATCTTCTTGAAGGCGTTTCGATCGAAGAGGGGTGGCACTGACACTTTTGACCGCCTCGTGTGCCGCGCTCTTCGACGAAAAGCGTAATTTGATTTCCCGCTCTACGTTCTTTGTCACCTGCTGACTCCTTGATGAGAGGGACTCTTAGGTCGTACGTGTGCTAAATGAACTGGCACGTAACCGTAACCGACCAACGTTCTTACCAAAAATCATGACCTTATGGCTACTCCCTAGGCCACCTGGGAGAAGTAGAGTTTTGAGGGCCAACCGCCGTTTCAATTCTTGGATTGTGTTTCCTGGAGTTTGTGTTTCCGTTGAACTCAAACCAAGAAGAAAATAGGTTTGATCAACGACCGTGAGGGTTTCGAGACCTACACTTTCGGCGGCTTGTTGGACTGCAGTTAAATCAACGTGTGCTGTGATATCGACCGAGCCAGGATTCAGTAACCACGCAGCGTCCATGTGGGCTGGGGATTGTGAAACCACGTGACGTTCATAAGTTGCTAGCGTCCCTGAAGCGTGGGTTGCTGAGTACAACTGATTAGCAGCATGCCCGTAGTCGATTAGCACGAGAAACCCCAAGTCGAGAGCCCGACCTGCCTGTTCCACCCAGCTGACGCTGGCCGGGCTTATTTCGGCTCGCCAACCCGGCTCCAGTGCTATGCCGAATCGGTCGATATGTTCTATTACGACTGAGGACGGCGGTCCAAGTCGTTCCACGAATCGTTCTTCATTGTGCGGATCGAGGTCGATATAGACTTCTTTGAGACCCGATTCTGTCATTACGATCGGATGGACCGGTAGCGCATCAAGAAGCTCGTTGGCGTAAATAACCCCTGTAATCTTGTTGGGAAGGGTGTCGGTCGATAGTCCGAGTTTTTCGGAATGAGTTCCAAGACTCGCGACGTGACTGGCTCGTGCGGTTGCACTCTGTTCCACTAAGGTTAGTTGAATTGCTTCGTACAATTCAGGGTGGTTTTTGGCAGTCGCGTCAAGGACATCAGAGGCAAGGGTGCCATTCCCCGCGCCGGCTTCTACCAGCATTAAAAAACGATTGGACTCAGACTCCGCAAGTTGCCGAATCGATAATGACATCTCAGCGAACTGTTTAGCTAGTAGTTCGCCAAAAATCGTTCCGACGTCCACACTCGTAAAAAAGTCGCCAGTTTGTCCCGAACGATGGTCGAGACGGGAATAGTAACCATGCCGCGGATGATAAAGCGAAAGGTCCATATACTCCGCGAACGCAAGCGGACCGTTTGAGCCAATCCGCCGAGCGATTATCTCGCGAAGTAACGACATGGGCCGGGGCTGGCTGTCGGCTATTCCTTAGCTACTTGTAAGAACACCCTGTTCGGGCCTCGTTGGACCAGTAAAAACGCTGTCCGACCAGATTCTACAAGGTTTAGTTCACGAATGGCATCGGCCGCACTCGTCACGTTGATACGGTTCACGCTCACAATGACGTCTCCCGGTCGGGCTCCCCCAGCTTCTGCGGAACCGCCATTTTCGAGGTCGACAACTACGGCGCCTTCCGTGTTATCGGGGAGGCGCAAACGGGCAGAAGTCTGTGGGGTCAAATCTTGCAATGTCATGCCAAAACCTTCGCTGAGATTGTCTTCAACGGTTTCAGTCGGTTCGGCGGTTTCCGTGTCTAGGTCGAGCTCTTCTATAATGACGTTGAGTGTGACTTCTTCTCCGGCCCGCATGACAACCACCGGAACGGTTGTGCCGGGACGCGTTGCGACTACTTTGCTCTGCAAATCTTCTGTGTTTTCAATGCGAGTACCGTTGTAGCCCACGATCACGTCACCTGGTTGCATGTTCGCGCTGTCAGCCGGACCACCTTCCTGAACCGAAGATACGATCGCACCCATGCGTTCGGTTAGGCCAAGATCCTCAAATGAGTCGCGAGTGACATTCATTATCTGAACACCGATTCGACCACGGGTGACCTTGCCGCTTCGCAGTTCCGTTAGGAGTTCGCGCACGGTATTACTGGGTATAGCAAAGCCGATTCCAACGTTTGACTGTCGGTCGCTGACAATGGCCGTGTTGATGCCAACAACTTCTCCTCGTATATTGAGTAGAGGGCCACCAGAATTTCCTGGATTGATAGCTGCATCTGTTTGCAGTACGTCCTGCGATCGACCTGGCACTGACGTAAACGGTCTACCAATTGCAGAGATCACACCGACTGTCACGGTGTGGCCGAAGCCGAATGGATTTCCAATCGCCATGACCCAGTCGCCGGGTGACATTTGAGAAGAGTCACCAAAGTTAGCTACCGCCAGCTGCAAATCATCCGGGAGTTCTGTGAGTTCGAGAAGCGCGCTGTCGGTAAGTGGGTCGCGGCCCAGAATCTCTGCCTCATAAAATACGCCGTCCTCGTCACCGAAAAAATCAATCTCTATGGTGGTGGCTTCTGCAACCACGTGGTTATTGGTCAGGATTAAACCGCTGTCATCAATGACGAACCCTGTGCCAGCCGCCTGGACAGTTCGTTCTCTTGGTTGTTGTTCTTGCGGTTGTCCGAAGAATCGACGAAAAAGGTCATCCTCACCAAAGAAGTCGTTCAGTTGCGAACCCTCTTGCCTCGATTCCGTGCGGATATTTACGACCATGGCTGTTTGGTTCTTCGCGATCTCTCTGAACGTACCAGCATCGATCGGACCGTCTAGCGGTTCGCTGTTCATCGGCGGAACCGAGAAAGTCTGCGCAGAAGGGGCCGGCGCCATGTCGAATCGAGACGCGATGACCATACCTATGGCCATCGACATTACCGCTATCAACCCAGCGGAAAAAAACGTGCTTCTTCGTGTCGACATGATCTCCTCCAGCAACTTAACTACACCAAATGTTTGGCAGCCGTAAGGATGCCGTTACTATATAGATTACCTCAGTGTTTGGCCTTAGTGGTGCGATTCGTCAGCACCGGTTTCTTTCAAGGCTCCCGTTAGCCGCTTTTACTCGCTCTCATTTACGGTTAGCGACACAATCTTGGTCTGTAACGGTCCGGTAACCCATGCCGCGCTTTCTCCTACGTACATATTGATTTCCGATCGAATCCCGAAAGCCTTTTGGTAGATACCTGGCTCTATCGTGAAACCCGTTCCTGGTAGCAACCTCCGGTCGTCCTGAGTTTCATAGTTGTCCATGTGCACGCCGTTACCGTGTACTGAAGAACCCAAGCTATGTCCCGTTCGATGCACAAAATATTGCGCCATTTTTTCGGCAGAAATAACGTCTCGCGCAGCACGGTCAACTTGCCACCCTCGAAGATCTTCGCCCTTTAGAATGGATTCTTGCACAAGGCCGATGGCAGCGTCGCGTGCGGTACGGACCAATTCGAACACTCTTGCGTACTCTGGCGGTACGTTAGCGCCAGTGTACGCCATCCACGTGATGTCGGCGAACACAGAACCTGGATGGTCCAGTTTCCCCCACAGGTCCAAAAGAACGATGTCGCCTTTTTCGATAGGACGGCACCGCTGTTTTGTGGGCATATAGTGTGGATTTCCGGTACTTTCTTTTACGGCAACAACCGGAGGGGAGTCTGTGACCAGTTCTTCATCCTTGAACCAGGTCATCATCACCTGTTGGAGCTCGAACTCATTGAGTGTTGATGATTCCAGCCGCTCACGGATCAGAGTAAATGCCTTGTCCTTGATGCGGTGCAGTTTATCTGAGGCAGACTCATGTGAAGTCAGCTGAGCTTTGCTCCAAGTAGCCTCAAATCTTTGCACAAGGTCACCCGAAGACACCACTTCGATACCCATCGCTCGAATAGTATCAATGGTTCCCGCGTCAACTCGTGAGATATACGGTATCGCGCCACTGGGTGAATATTCCATGGCGAGAACCTTGGTTCCTACCAGAAGTTTTTTGAGTCCTTGCTGCAGTTGCGTGTGGTCTGCGTAGAGAGAATGTATACCCGGTACGTGGGCGAGGCTGGTCGGTTCGATGGCATGCATCAATGACTGTGGACTACCTGTCGCTGGAATCAGACAGTACCATCGGCGTGTCGTCATTTTCGTTCTGGAATCAACTTCGACTACGGCGCCAGCAATTGGATTTGAGCCATGAAAATCGTACAACAGCCAACCATCCAGTCCGTCTTGTTGAAGCGCCGTTTGAATAGCCGGAATATTAAGTGCCACGGTCTGAGTATAGGTCACTAGGGTCAGGCTGAACGTGTGCGCCTGTTAATTTAGACGACGGCGGCTCTGGAATCGCAACGAATTTTTTCTAACCGTTATAGTTAAATTTGCATGTGGTAACTGGGCGTTACCATTAATGTCTTTTGAGAGGCTTTCTACAATGCTTGAATACAGGATTTCAGTTCAGCCTGTGCGGTCGTTACTACACGCGGCGTGTAGAAAAAGCTATGGCCCGGACAAGATGTGAATCTGATCCAGGCCATGACAATCAAGCTACACGAAAAAATCAAAAAGTCTCGCCGCGACTACTATGCTGCTGGCGCGGACTCTTCTTCGCCTTCTTCGCCTTCTTCTTCAGGCTCGGGCTTAATGAATTCTGGCCACGTGTCAATGACTTCATCTTCCACCACAAGTTCGGGCTCGATGTCGCCATTTTGGTGTGTGAATTCGTAGTTGCTGCGATCCATGGCTGAATTCCTTGGCACCCGCAGTTCGATTTCGACAACCTCTCCTGCCAGGATGGGTTCCCTGAATCGAACGCGGTCGCCCGTCACAGTGTTACCGTCGGAATCAAACCAGAACTCGTCAACCTGAAAACCGGCAATGGCGTTGTTGGCTCGATTTTGGACCATAAAGGTCGTCACGATGAAATTACTCTCTCGGGATGCCCTAGGCTGTGTATAACCGATGTCGACAATTCCACGTTGGGTTGCAACAAGTTCAGCATCGCTATTCTCAAGTCTGGTGGTTAAATTTCGAGCAGCAGCGACGGACTCAGCGCTAGGTTCAGGTATACCTGCGTCTTCGACACCTTCCCCCTCAGCCATTTCCTCGGACTCCGATGAACCAGAGCCTCCGCACGCGGCTAGACTGAGCATGCCAGCTAATAAAACGAAAAACACCGTATTGGTGAGTCTTTCCATCAGGCTCCTCCGAGTTGCTTGTGTCTCTTGAACCGACACGCAAACGAGAATTATAGGCCTGTCAGCATCAAAATCTCAATACCTTGATGGTTTCAGGGGTCAAAATTTACATTTCGCCGTTCCAGTCTTCAGCTTCTGGACTAATGGATCTGAAGATTTCAAGGTGCCACTTGCCACCGCCCCAAGGCTCAATTACCTCAATGACCACGACATCTACCAGCAATTCTGAGAACGACCGACTTTCCGGTTCGCCCTCAAGATGATACGCCGATTCGTCCCAGGCGAAGCTCGGATAGAGGATCAAACTGAGAAAGAGATCGTAACCATCATCAACGACGATCAGTTGGCCGCACGGACGTTTTTGAGTCGAGTGGTAAACCAGGTATTTTTCTGCGCTCTGGGCTCTGATATATCGTTTTAGAGCGAACTCGCGAGCGACGATGTCTTCGACCGCAATTTTCTTGTCCCAGCAGTCCGGACAGTATTTCTCTTCGCCACGTGGCTCAGAGACGTTTCTGTCACCGCAAAGTGCACACCTAGGCTGAGTCGCCGATCGGGGAGACATGACGTCAATCTTACGGTTCCGTTCCGTGATTCGCAACTACGCCCAAAGGCACCGCCTCTTGTTAACATGTTCCTATGGATGAACAACCGCCGACTCACTTGGGACTGCGTCACATAGCATTGGCCGTAACCGCATTCGACGAAACCAAACGCTTCTACACCGAGTTGCTGGGATTTCGAATCGAATGGGAGCCAGACGAAGACAATGTTTACCTGACTTCAGGGAGTGACAACCTAGCGCTTCACCGATCGATGGGGGAAAAAGGTCTTCCTGATACGTCGCTTGATCATCTCGGTGTTCTTGTGCGGCACGCCAGCGATGTTGATGCTTGGGCAGGTTTCTTTGAAAGTCGCGGTGTTACATTGGCGAGTCAACCGCGTACTCATCGAGATGGGGCGCGTTCATTCTATGTGGACGACCCCGATGGCAATCGCGTCCAGGTTATTTATCATCCGCCTATTAGTAAGTTTTCGTAAGGGTGTGTTTTCAAGGAGTCGGCTGATATTTCCAAGTGTTTTTATGAAGCGTTCTTGAGCAGTGGTTGCAAATAGGCTGAGCTTGCGACAGTAGGCGCATATTGTTGCCCTCAAGATCTCGCATTGCTTACGATGTTGTTACCGTTGGCCCCATTTCAACTTCTCATGTAACACGGCGAAGTACCCTCTCGATTTGGCTCGAATGACCTTGAGCGCATGAGTTCCCCGTTCGACCGTTATGGTGTCTCCATGATTCAATTCTAGGCCTGATTGGCCATCAAAACTGACGTAGGCCGAGTGGTGTGAACCACTTAGTGTGGGAGTGATCCTCACTGCAGTATTGCTGGGGATAACGATAGGTCGATTGGTTAAAGTGTGGGGAGCGATAGGGGTTATGACTAATGCGTCAACTAAAGGGTGAACGATTGGACCACCAGCAGCCATACTGTATGCAGTTGAACCCGTTGGACTAGCTACGATCAAGCCGTCCGAACGAAGTTGCGTAACAAACTGATCGCCGACTTTAATCGTTAGGTCGATGATGCTTGATAGAGCAGACTTACTGATGACGACGTCGTTCAGTACGACGCGGTCGGCGATGGTCTGGGTGTCCCGAATTACTCTGGACCGGAGCATCTGACGCTCATCGATGTCAGCAGTACTGTCGATGACTGATTCGAGGGCTTGGTAAAGTTCCGGCAATGTAATCTCCGTGAGAAAACCGAGACTGCCGAAATTAATTGCAAGGATCGGAATATCCTTACCCGTCTCTAGCTCGGCAACACTTCTAGCAATACCAAGCAGAGTACCGTCACCACCCAAGACCACGAGTAAGTCGATTGTTGACGGCAGAGAGCTTCGAGAAAACGTTTTGGACTGGTCGAGACCTACAAGGTCTGCAGTTTCAGTCTCGATCATGACTGTCACGCTGCGCTCACGCAACCAGTTCTTGATACCACTGACCACTTCAGGGGCTTCGGGCAAGCGCGCCTTTGCTACGATGCCGACGGTCTTGATCTTGCTTGGCCCTGAATCTTTCCGAGTGTCTTTAGTCATTTTCTAAGATGTAGAAAAAATTCACGATTTCCCTGGGCGCCGGTAATCGGTGACTGAGTCATACCGATGCGGCGCAGACCTAATTTGTGCGCTTCGATTGCTACTTCTTCGACGACTCGTCGTTGCACGGTCGGATCAAGAACAACACCCTTTTTTCCAATTTCGTGGCGCCCTGCTTCGAACTGTGGTTTTACTAGTACAACAACGTCAGCCAGAGGTTGTAGCAGCGCCGGTACCCGTTCGATGATCCGTGTTACAGAGATAAACGAAACATCGATCGTTATGATGTTGAAATGTCGGCAGTCGATTGGCAGCATTTCGGTTCGAAGTCCTCTCGCGTTTAGTCCTTCGATTACCACAACATCTGGGTGATTGCGGAGCTTCCAGGCTAGCTGATTGTGTCCTACATCAAGCGCTACGACCCGTCTAATGCCCCTTGCGAGCATCACGTCGGTAAATCCTCCCGTCGAGGCCCCGATATCCAAGCCTATCTGGTTTTTAGGGTCGATACCGAAGGTGTCTAGAGCATGAACAAGTTTGACGCCACCTCGGCCGACGTACGGGTGATCAGGTTTTTCCAGTGCAATCAGCGCGCTGGGCGCTGTCGGATTGCCTGCTTTTTCGACTACTTTTCCGTTAACACTGACATGACCAGCCAGCACTAGCGCCCGAGCCCGAGCCCGAGTTTCGGCGAGGCCACGTTCTACGACGAGTGTGTCGAGTCTCACTTGTGAAGACATCTTATGACTAATTCTGGCGAGTGATCACCCAGTCGGCTATACCTGTCAAAGGACCCGTAAGTCCGGCAGTCGCCAGCGAGGCTTTAGCTTGTTCGACTGAAGATAGCGACATGCGGCGCGATTCCTCGATGCCGAACATACTTGGATATGTAGGTTTTCCTGCCGCCGCATCCTTTCCCACGGTCTTGCCAAGGCTTTCTGCGGTGCTCTCAACGTCAAGAATGTCGTCAACGATTTGGAAAGCAAGTCCTAGGTGTGTCGCATAAGTTTCAACCGCTTGGATCTCTCTAGAACATCCTCCGATCATTGTTGCGCCTGCTACCGCAGCTGCTTTAATGAGCGCGCCAGTTTTTTGTTCGTGCATTGCCCTTAGATCGGTTGGGCCAAAACTTGGAGCCGATTGATTGCCCTGGTTGCTTGACTGGGGCGAAATTTGTCCGGCGGCTGCTAGATCAACTACCTGTCCACCAAGCATGCCGGTTACACCCGCGGCTGTCGCGATGCACTTTACCACTCGAAGTTTCCGATCAATCAAGGAAGGGTCGCTTGTGTCTGGAAACTTTGCGAGTATCTGAAAGGCTTCTGTTAGAAGTGCGTCTCCTGCCAGAATGGCGAGACCCTCGCCAAAAACCACGTGAGCGGTCGGTCGCCCCCGTCGAAGAGTGTCATTGTCCATAGCTGGAAGGTCATCATGAATGAGCGAGTAGGTGTGGATCATTTCGATCGCACAGGCAGCGGGATGCAGGAGAAAGTGACGATTCTGCGAGACAGAGGGCGCTACTGTATGTGCAGAGGCTAAGGTCAAGATCGGCCTAAGTCGTTTCCCCCCGGCGAACAAACTGTATTGCATGGCTTCAGTTACTTGTGACGGAGCCTCGGCCTGAAGGGTTAATAGTTTGTGCAGAGCCTCGTCGATTTCCGTCCGACAGCCTTCTAGGTAGGTTGTGATGTCGGTTATGTCAGTGGAATCGAGCTCATCAGTGGCCATGGCAGGCTCATTCCGTTGAAGAAAGGGTGGAATCAGACAGTTCGGTTGGCGCAGATTGCACTTCACCTTGGTCGGTAAGTACCTCGATTCGCTTTTCAGCTTCTTCGAGTTTCGCGTGACAGTAGCGCGATAACTTTACACCGCGCTCAAAGAGTTCAAGGGAACGTTCAAGACTGAGATTACCGTCTTCAAGGGTTGTTACAAGTGATTCGAGTTCGGTCAGTGCCGCCTCAAAATCTTTTATGCTGGCCGTGGATTTGTCTTTCACTTTGTACTCCTGACCTCGCAATTGATTTCGCCCTGATGGAGTGTCACCGTGACCGAATCACCTGGTTTAACGGAAGTAGCTTTTCTGATGATCGCCGATCGATTTTCTGTCCAACATACTGCATAGCCCCGGGAGAGGACCGCGAGTGGGCTGAGAGTTTGTAAGCGGCTGGCCGCTGTGCGGACTCGTCCGCCAAGGTTACCGTGCATTGTACTTGCCGTGGTATTTAGGCGTGTATCAAGTTTGATCAATTTGGCGTGGATACGACCCAATTGGCGGTCGAGAGAAAGACCTTCGAGGCGCAAGCGAAGCACATGAATCTCTCGAAGAGACAATCCAATTCTTGACCGTGCTGCTGAATTCAGGCGGTGCGTCAGTTCAGCGATATTTCGGCCATGTCCCGCTACTCGGGTTGGCCAACCTGCAAGACCGGGTCGACTTTCAATGCGATGAAGCGCACTCCGACGTTGTTGGATATTGCTAGCAGAGGAATTTCGAAGATGATCTTTCGCTCGTTGAATCCGAGCGATCATCTCATCTTTTCTGGCAGCGACCAGCTCAGCGGCAGCCGATGGTGTTGGTGCCCTGAGATCGGCGACGAAATCGGCAATTGTAAAGTCGGTCTCATGGCCAATTCCTGATACAACTGGGATCGAAGTTGCACTTATCGCTCGTGCTACTGATTCTTCATTGAAAGCCCAGAGATCTTCAATGGATCCGCCACCGCGCGCGATGATTACCACATCGACTCCTGGGATCCGTGTCAACTTTTCAAGTCCTGTTGCGATCTCTGCCGCTGCACCTTTTCCTTGAACGCGAGTGGAGCTTACAACGACGTGTACGTTCGGTTGGCGGCGGGAAAGCACGTTGAGAATATCCCGAATGGCAGCACCGTCAAGAGATGTGACAATGCCGATTTTCCTCGGAAGGGCAGGTAGTGGCCGCTTGCGGTCAGGGTGGAATAGCCCCTCTTGTTCCAAGCGTTCTTTCGTTTGTTGGAATGCCAACTGCAGAGCACCAAGTCCTTGCGGTTCTAGGTGCTCGCAAACAATTTGGTACTCACCTTTTGGCTCGTAGACGCTGAGGCGGCCGCGGGCAGTGACCTGTTGACCGTTTTCAGGTTTGAATCGCAAGGACCTCAGTGACGATCGAAACATCACAGCGTTAAGTTGAGCGCTCTTGTCCTTCAAGGTGAAATAAAGGTGGCCTGTTTTCCACACACGCGCATTTGAGATTTCACCCTCAATCAAGACCTCCGGATATGTCACCTCCAGCATTGTGCGGATCACGGCTGTTATTTCACTCACCGTGAAGATGCGTTCACCGGGTTTCGGTCTTACGACTGATGGCTCGCCAAACGGTAGCTTGGTTGATCCAGTCACGACACCGATACCGATGTAGAAGTGGGTGTCGGAAGTGCACTGGCTGCTACGCTGATCCGTTCTATCTTCGAGGCGCGACCATTCGAGGGATCGCTTGAAATTACCACCGCGTTAAGACGTAGGTTAGTCGAGGCCGTTTCAAATCGTGACGGTCGTCCGGTTAGAAAACGGTCTAGTACTGGACCACGTTCAACACCAATTATTGAATCATGTGGACCCGTCATACCAACATCTGTGATGTAGGCAGTACCTTTGGGCAGAATCCGCTCGTCTGCCGTTTGTACGTGTGTGTGGGTTCCGACTACCGCAGTCACGTCCCCATCGAGATACCATCCCATGGCTAGCTTCTCTGATGTCGCTTCGGCGTGAAAATCAACCAGAACGACGGATGCGCGGTCCCGAATAAGATCTAGTTCTCTTCGTATCACCTTGAATGGATTATCAAGCGGATTCATGAATACTCGTCCCATAAGGTTTATAACGCCGATTGCGACACCGCCGGCGGTTTGGGCAACATAATGACCCGACCCAGGAGCATCAGGGTAGTTTGCCGGACGAATCAATCGAGGTTCGAGCTCTATATATTTCAGCGCTTCTTTCTTGTCCCAAATGTGATTGCCTGATGTCATGACGTCGACACCTATGTCCAGGATGGATTCCGCAACCTCGCGCGTGACCCCCATACCTCCTGCAGCATTCTCCACATTGGCAACGACTACATCTATAGAATGCTGTTCAACTAGTAGCGGCAGTAAACTCCGTAAGCTTTGGCGCCCTGGTTTGCCAACAATATCGCCGATGAAGAGAATGTTCATTTCCCTCATGATTGCACAGGATTTGGTTCTAAGTGAACTGGTCGTTCATTATGTTGCCTGATCTCGACCCGTTGATTCTCGCACGCCTCATCGCCATCACTAGTGACCGTACTGTTGGAGCAATGAATTTGGGCCGCAGAGCCATCCGACTTCTGCTCGACGTGAGTCAGGAGGATAAGAAAGCCGTAGAGTCGGTCGCGGTTGCTCTTTGTCTAGGACAACCAGCGATGGCGCCGGTGTGGAACGCCGCTGCCGCGGCTGTTGGCTCAGGTGGTGTCGATAGACTCAAGATTCTTTACGGTAAAGCTGACCGGGCGCCGCAATCTCTTTCGCGTGTGTTCAGAGAGCTTGTGATGTCGTCGAAGTCGGAGACTGATGTCGCCGTGCCACTCGTGTTTGCCACCGTGTCGGCGAGTGATTCCGTTCGAATTTGTTTTGAAGTGCTTTCGGAACGAACAACGATTCGTGCGATCTGTGCTGAAGGTCGTCCTCGCATGGAAGGTCGGCAAATGGCAACGACTCTTGCTACGGCGGGAATTGCCACAACCATCTGTACGGATGCAGCTATTGGAGAGGCCATTGCCACAAGTTCGCCTCAGGTCGAAGCAGTCGTTGTTGGTGCCGATGCAGTAGCTCCGCAATGGTTTCTGAATAAGTGCGGTACGCGTCAACTACTCGAACTTGCTGTTAGTCTCGGTTTTCCGGCTTATGTGGTTGCAAGTCGCGATAAATTCATATCCGACGCTTTAGCCGAACACATTCATCCAGGCTCGGGTCCTTCTCAGGAAGTCTGGGACGACACTCCAAGAGGGGTTCACGCCGAGAATCCCTATTTCGAAAAAATTCCGATAGAGCTCGTTGCAGCCTTTATAACGGATGTTGGTTCCATTGGGCCGGCATCGGCGCAGGATATGTGCCAGTCTTCGGTCGTCTCGACTGGGGCATCACGACTCGGTAGCCTGCTAGGGGACACCGGTAATCGCTAAGAAAGGGCCAGGAAAGTAGTAGTTGGGTCAACAAGAGAGGACCGGACTGAAGCGCACAAAAGGCTGGCTTTGAATTATCTTAGTATTATTGACTAATATTTACTTATTTACATACGCTAAGGTATTGAGTATCATTGGCAATCGTGGATCGTAAAAGGTTTCTTGTCGGAAGCTCGATTTTGTTTTTGTGACACAGGTGAATTTCTCTTGAAAAATCCAAGTTTAGTGCGGAAGGCAGGTCGGGCCTTTGAGGCAGATGCCCGACAGCTTGTGCCAGTCGACGACGAGATTGGCGGCACCGTAATTTATCTGGGTGGACGACCGGCGTACTATGTGCTCAACGACGAGTGGTTTGAGGCAGTTAAAATGGAAGCGGACGCGGTTGTGACCGACCTTCCCGGGAGAGCCCGAGCACTTGCCGACGAATTAGATTCAAACGCAGAAATCTGTAGGGTCTGAACGGAATCGTATCGACTTCATGAAAGACTTTCGCGTATTCTAGGTTGTATATGAGTCAAGAAAAAGAAGCGTCAGATGCGCAGCCTGCTTCTACCAATACAGAGACGACAGAGGTTTCGGAACCTCGAGAACCCATGCCGCCGGTTGAAAGTCGCTTCATGTTTGTGGACATCGCGGCTCTTCGGGCAAAACAGCTTAGGCGTGGCGCGCAGCCTAGGGTTGAATCTTTGAATCCCCAAGGTAGTAGCGTGGAATCAGGCCCGCCGCCCCAAAAGCTTGAACGTATTGCCATGCGTGAAGTTGAAGAAGGCAAGATTGTTTACGATCAGCCAAGCTTGGAATCAAAAGCCGAAGACGCTACTGCGAAGGGATAGTTGTGAGCATTTCCGAAATCCAAGCCATTGCTGTTGCTGCGGTTACCGGCCTGGTGTCGTCAACTGCCTTCTTGTTGGCATTGTTTGTGGGGTTTGTCTTTCTGGCTGGCCTTACTAAGCTTCGTAAGCGAACTAAGGCGTCCATGGTGGTTCGAAACCTGGCTGAACAAATGGAAGGCGAAACGAACTATCTGCCCCCAGACGCGCCTCGAGGTCCGGCTGACCAGCTCCGCACTCCAGAGCTATTGGAGCAGAACAGTCGTAACGCCTGAGATCGATAAAGTAAAAACTTTTTATTCGATTTATTTCTGACCGATTCTATCCGGCGAACTAGGGCATTTGGTTGAATGGCTGCTCTCGCCACCACGGTGACTCCCGCTCGTATACTTCGGCGATTTTCAGCAACGTTACCTCATCGAACGGACGTCCCATTAGTTGCAGTCCAAGCGGTAAACGTGTCGATGTGAAGCCTGCGGGCACACTGAGGGCTGGGAGCCCTGTCAGATTAGCGCTCACGGTAAAAATATCGCCCAAGTACATCGCTAACGGGTCATTGATGTGTTCGCCAATTTGGAACGCTGGTTCAGGGGTCGTGGGCATTGCAATGGCGTCGACAGTTTTAAAGGCCTGCTCATAGTCTGTTTTGATCAAACTTCTGATGCGCTGAGCCTTTAGGTAGTAGGCGTCATAATAACCTGCACTCAACGCGTAAGTTCCTAGCATGATTCGGCGTTTTACTTCTGGTCCGAAGCCTTCGTCGCGTGTCCGTTTGTACATCGTTTGTAGGTCAGCCTGGTCGTGCTTCGACGCCGCTCTGAAGCCGTACCGTACTCCATCGTATCGTGCAAGATTAGAGCTAGCTTCGGCAGGTGCAACCAGATAGTAAACCGGCACCGCATACTTAATATGCGGCAATTGGACGTCAACGAGAATCGCCCCACGCTGTACAAGCGTCTCCAGCGCTGTATCAAAGGCCTGTCGAACCTCGTCATTAATGCCCTCAAGCACCGGACGAGGCACGCCAATTCGCACGCCAGTAATTTCGCCCGGAAAGATTGACTCGGTATCTGGGACTTCAAGAGAGGCTGACGTGGCATCAAAGGGATCGTTGCCGGCGATTACCTGAAAAACGGTCGCGGCATCGGCGACCGTTAGTGTCATGGGACCTATTTGGTCGAGAGATGAAGCAAAAGCTAGGAGGCCGTAACGAGATACTCGTCCATATGTAGGTTTTAATCCGACGACGCCGCAAAACGCTGCTGGTTGACGGATGGATCCGCCGGTGTCAGATGCCACCGATGCGGGGCAGAGACGCGCTGAAACGGCGGCCGCGGAGCCACCGCTAGACCCGCCGGGTGTATGAGCGACGGACCAAGGGTTGTGGGTTGGTCCGTACGCGGAATGTTCAGTTGAAGAACCCATTGCGAACTCATCGCAGTTGGTTTTTCCTACGATAACCGCCCCGGCGTCGTGTAGGCGCTTAACGACCGTGGCGTCATAGGGCGGACGAAATCCTGACAGAATTCGAGACGCTCCGGTGGTGTTGGTATTACGGGTGCAGATGACGTCTTTTACGGCTATTGGTACACCAAGCAGAGGTTGGTCTCGCCAGCTGTCTGGTTGGCGGTCAATCTCTTCTGCGCGCGCGCGCGCAGTCTCTTCGAACACCGCTGTGAAGGCGTTTAGCTCTGGCTCTAAGGTGCAAATTCGTTTGAGAAAATGGTCACAGATATCGGCGGCTTTGACCTCTCTAGCTACGATCGCAGCTCTGAGCCGAGCGATTGTCCAGTCTCGATCTTTCATTAGCCGATCACTTTTGGTACCCGGAAAAGATTTCGAGGACCGGGGGCGGGTGCGTTACGGAGGGCATCCTCGGTTGATAGCGATGATTTCGGTATGTCTTGGCGAAGCGGTCTTAGGTCGGATTCTGGATGCCACGTCGGAGGGACATCAGTAGTCTCAACATCTTGCAGTCGTTCTGCGTAATCAAGAATTTGACCGAGTTGCTGTAAGAAGAGCTCTTGCTCACGCTCAGTCAATTCCAGATGTGCGAGTTGAGCTATCCGTTGTACGTCAGCTTTGGTTAATGAAGATGGCATAAGGACCGTTTCCTATTCTACTCATGATATCTGGCTGCATGGGATTTCTAGACTGATCGGGCCAAGTGATTCTGTTAGGCGCCGTCGTTATATGGGAGCCTATGCTGTTGCCAATTTGGAATGAGGTTGACAGAGCTATCCTAGTGGTAGGTTAGCTCGCCAGCTTCGACACGAAAATTAAGTCGATTCGGTTGCGGAGGAAGTGGGCACGTTGTGTGGGGATTAAACGCGCATGGTGGATTGTACGCTCGGTTGAAGTCTACCTCGGTCCACCCGTCTTCCCCTGGCGCTGGTGCGTATAGAAATCTTGCCGCCGGATAGGTTTCCACCCCGCTGGTGAGATCCCTGAAAATGAACCACAACTGGTCACCGGAATGGATCGAGAGCATTTTTACTTTCTGTCCAGCGACTGTCAGCTCTACTGATCCGTGACTGGTGAATTCTTCAATATCTCCCAGAATATTTGGCAACTTCACCGCAGTAGGGTTGTCATGTGGGATGAACCGCGCGGGTACACGGTAGCGCTCATCGACGGGAAACCATTTTAGGCCGCTGAAATTTCTCAGGATGTCGCTATTGGGGTCACTCATCCGAACTGCGAGCCGGTCACCACTGTAGTGAATCCATAAGGTAAGGTTTCCGACTGTTACATCGTGGCGAATACTCTCCGTCGGAAAGAGCCGTGTCGTTGTCGTCTGTTTTCCGTTGACATCAACGGCTTGTCCCTCCGCGGCATGCAAGAAAACCTCACGCCCTCTTAACTCAAATACCCCGACTTTCTCGGGACCTTCTGTTAGGACAAAGTCGTTTAGCGGACTCGAACCGAAGCTGTTGGCTCCTTCATGAAGAAAGTGAAGCGCCGCTATGGTCAGCCAGCCGTCATCACTTGCAAGATTGGCCTCGCGTGTTTCTCGCCATGCGTCCTGCTGAGCTTCGTAAGCGGTTCGCTGTCCGGACGAAGTCGAGACGCTCACAGTTAACGTGAGAATTGCAAGTAGGAGTACGGAATATAGAGTGGGCTGGTTGTTCACGACCTACCTCTTTTGCAAAGTGTTTCTTGAAACTTGGTGTCTGCGGCGAGAATAGAGGACTTATGAATGCACGTCAATTGTTCCAATCGACTTGGTCAAGTTGCTAAAAACTCTTTTTACCGTGGTGGTGAAACGACAATGTTGCGAATCGCAGTCGCGATTGTTAACCAATAATTGTTAGAGAAATTCTCGCAGGATGTTCAGATTCTGTACGTCCATAGGATCGGCTGAGACAGATGACGCGGACTGAGTTTCCGCTTTTGGTGTCTCCATAATCATCGGGAGACCGCGAAATCGTTTGTCGCGCAATAAACGTCGGAACGGTGCAGTTCCAATGTAGCCTTGACCGATGTTTTCGTGTCGATCGACCCGACTTCCTAGAGGTGTCTTTGAGTCGTTTAGATGAAATAACTTAAGACGGTCACACCCGATGATATTTTCGAATTCTTCAAATACCGCCGCGTAACCGTCACTTGAGATGATGTCATAACCAGCCGCGACCATGTGACAGGTGTCTAGGCAGATGCCAATGTGGGCCGTTGAATCGACTCGATCGAGGATGGAATGTAAATGTTCGAAGCGGTGTCCGAGAACCGTGCCCTGGCCGGCTGTTTGTTCCAGCAGCAATTCTGTAGTTCCATCCAGTCTTTGTTGAAGGACCTCAGTAATCGATTCAGCTATTCTTTTCAGGCCTTCTTCTTCGGAACTTGACGTATACGCACCGGGGTGAAGTACAAGCCCAGCCAGTCCGAGCGAATCGGCCCGGCGTAATTCTTCAGAAAGTGCTTCAGTAGATCGACGTCTTAGTTGAGGGTTTGGTGATGCTAGATTGATGAGATAACTAGCATGTGCCACGACGGGACCGACTGACGTGTCGTTCACGCGTGCGTGAAACTGGGACACTTCATTGTCGTTGAGAGGGCGGGCCCGCCATTGATTAGATGATTTAGTAAAGATTTGGACTGCTTGACAACCTGTTGCGACCGCCCGGTCGATAGCACGGGCGAAGCCACCAGCGATCGACAAGTGGGTGCCCAGTATTGGATGGGCTTGCGCAGGTGAGTGTCTGTGAAGGATCATTAGTGTTTGTTCCGTTAGGCTTAATCAATATTCTATTTCTTTAGGTTTCAGAGGCGCCATGAGCAAAAATTCTTTCGGTACACAACAGACCCTCACGGTGGGTGGCGATGCTGTTCAGATCTTCAGCCTTCGCACACTTGCGGAGAGGGGTTATCCCACCGTCGACCGACTACCGTATTCGCTGAAAATACTGTTAGAGAACATGCTCAGGCGGGAGGATGGTCAGTATGTCACCAAGGAAGACATCGAGGCCCTTGCGCAGTGGACTCCTGGTGCCAGTAGAGAGATTGCGTTCATGCCGGCGCGAGTGCTTCTGCAGGATTTCACAGGAGTGCCAGCGGTTGTTGATTTGGCTGCGATGAGAGACGGTATTTTGTCACTCGGCGGTGACCCGGATGCAGTCAATCCGTTACAACCAGCCGAGTTAGTCATTGACCATTCTGTTCAGGTGGACCATTTCGGCGTTCCAGGCGCGTTTGAACGTAATGTGGAACTTGAATTTTCTCGTAATCTTGAGCGGTACGAGTTTTTGAAATGGGGACAGGAAGCGTTTCGAAATTTCAAGGTTGTTCCTCCTGGCACCGGAATTGTTCATCAGATCAACATCGAATATTTGGCCAGGGTTGTATGCCGAACCAGTTCCGACGGTGAAGTGTTGGCCTACCCAGACACACTGGTTGGTACGGACTCCCACACCACGATGGTCAATGGTCTCGGAGTAGTGGGATGGGGCGTTGGTGGCATCGAAGCTGAGGCCGCGATGCTTGGGCAGCCCGTCTCTATGCTTGTTCCAGATGTTGTCGGTTTTAGACTAACTGGTCGACTTCGTGAGGGCATGACCGCCACTGACTTAGTGTTGACCATAACGGAGAGGCTTCGACGATACGGCGTTGTCGGGAAGTTTGTGGAGTTCTTTGGTCCAGGGCTGTCATCGCTGACTTTGGCTGACCGTGCCACTTTGGGCAATATGTCTCCGGAGTACGGTTCGACGGTGGCAATCTGTCCAATCGATCAGATGACAGTTGATTATCTGAATTTGACCGGTCGCGATTCGAATCAGGTTAGCCTCGTTGAAACCTATGCGAAAGAACAGGGCCTTTTCGGTGCGGGGCCTGCAGACCCGTTGTACTCAGATGTGGTTACTCTTGACCTTGACACTGTCGAACCAAGTATCGCCGGACCCAAGCGACCGCAAGATCGCGTGGCCCTTAGCGCTGCAAGTTCTGCTTTCGCACTTACATTGAAAGAGAGTCTCGGGAGTCGGGCTGAGGCTGTGACGTCCAAGGGCACTACGACGGATGGCCTGACCCACGGAGCTGTTGTTATTGCGGCTATTACCAGTTGTACCAACACTTCGAATCCCAGTGTCATGCTGGCTGCTGGTTTAGTAGCGAAGAATGCTATGGCGAAAGGCCTTCGTCCGAAACCGTGGGTCAAGACCAGTCTTGCCCCTGGTTCTACGGTCGTGACGGAGTATCTGAAGGCAGCCGACTTGATGGAACCGTTAGAGCAACTCGGTTTCGGTTTAGTGGGATACGGATGTACCACTTGTATTGGTAACAGTGGACCACTGCCAGATGAAGTTGCGGCGGCGGTGAGAGGCCAGGATCTCGTCGTTACCTCGGTCCTGAGTGGAAACCGAAATTTTGAAGGACGTGTCCAGCCTTTAGTTCGGGCGAATTATTTGGCATCGCCGCCGTTAGTTGTTGCCTATGCATTAGCCGGAAGTATGACGGTCGACGTTACAACCGAGTCTCTTGGTCAAGATCAACAAGGAAACGATGTTTTTCTGAAAGACTTATGGCCGACAAGTGCAGAGATTCAGGAAGTGATGGCTTTAGCGGTTCATCGCGACCAGTTCGTTTCAAAGTATAAGAGTGTGTTCGATGGTGATGAACGATGGAGTGAATTGTCGGCATCAGGTGGGCGCCAGTTCAATTGGAACAAAGACTCGACATATGTCCAACATCCTCCATTTTTCTCTGATCTTGCCGCAGACCCGGACCCACCAGGCGACATTATTGGAGCGAGGGTATTGGCGTTACTGGGTGACAGTGTGACGACGGATCACATATCGCCAGCCGGGGCCATACCAGTTGAGAGTCCAGCTGGGCAGTATTTGGTGGGTCGTGGTGTCGAGCCAAAGGATTTCAATTCTTTCGGTAGTCGGCGCGGCAACCATGAGGTGATGATGAGGGGAACCTTCGGCAATATCCGACTCCGCAACAAATTGGCACCAGGGACCGAGGGTGGATGGACTCGATATCAACCGGACGGTGAGCAGATGTCGATTTACGATGCCGGCATGCGCTACAAGGCTGATGCAACACCGTTACTTGTGATGGCGGGAAAGGAATACGGCTCCGGGTCATCTCGCGATTGGGCCGCAAAAGGCACGATGTTGCTGGGCGTACGTGCGGTCATCGCAGAAAGCTTTGAGCGAATTCATAGGAGCAATCTCGTTTTCATGGGTGTTTTGCCGTTGCAATTCAAAAACGGTGAGAGCGCGGATATTCTGGGTGTGAACGGGCAGGAGAGTTTTGAGTTACGGGGAATAGCTGATGGGTTAGGGCCACGGTCGGACATTCTGGTGCAATGTCTCCGACGAGATGGTTCGACGGCTGAATTTTCAGTGACTGCCAGAATTGATACTCCAGAAGAGCTGAACTACTACCATCACGGTGGAATCCTGCCTTACGTCCTGCGACAACTTGCTAATAGTTAGGATTTGATAATGACACAACAAACCTTGCGGATGGTGTTCGGGTTTGGCTTGGTCGTGGTGATAATGATGATGACGACGATACTTCCAGAGACGACGACTCAGAACTCTGTTGATCAAACTGAACCACGGCAGATTTCTTGGGACCTTACCGAGATTTACCAGACCGACGAAGCATGGACTCGTGAGAAGGAAAGGCTTGATCGAGAGGTTAAAGGGTTGTCACAGTATGAAGGCACGCTGGGTGAAAGTGCTGCGACGCTTCGGGTTGCTCTCGACGCGATTAGCGCTTCTGATAAAGAACTCGCTCGGTTGTATGTCTACGCCTTTCTTAAAGCCGACGAGGACCGGCGGATTGCAGAGAACCAAGAGCGCCGAAGCACTGCGGCGTCGTTGCTTTCAGAATTTGGTGAAGCAACGAGTTTTGTGTCACCAGAGTTACTTCAAGTGGGTTCTGAAACGATCGAAACGTATCTTGCAGAAGATACGGGTCTGGAAAAGCATGCTTTCAGTCTGCGGAACATTCTGCGTCAAGAACCGCATACGTTATCGAGTGATGCTGAGCAAATCATTGCAGCGACCGCTCCAGTTGCACAGGGACCGGAGCGCATCTATGCGATGTTGTCCAGTTCTGATTTACCTTTTCCGACAATAACGTTGTCTGACGGTGAAGAGGTCCGGTTAGATCAAGCGGCTTATTCGCTGCATCGGGCGTCTCAGAACAGAGATGATCGCAAGCTGGTGTTTGATGCGTTTTGGAATAGTTGGAAGGCTTATGAAGCGACGTTGGGTCAGACCCTGGACACACACGTCAAGACTCACGTATTCGAGGCGAAGGCTCGGCAGTACGACAGCGCACTACATGCTGCTTTGTCGGGACCGAACATTCCGGTAGCGGTCTACCGCACCCTAATCGCGGCGACTCATCGACATCTCCCAGCGCTTCACCGCTATTTCCGAATTCGAGAGCGGATGTTAGGCGTTGAGGACCTCGCTTACTATGATATTTACCCTCCACTTGTGGCTTCCGAGCGCGAGTTCGATCTCGAAGAATCGAAGCAGTTGGCGTTGGTTTCGGCTGCGCCGCTTGGCGATTCATATGTTGATCTATTGAGGGAGGGATTGGCTGGTAATTGGATGCACGTGTATCCCCAACAGGGAAAGGCTTCTGGAGCGTACATGTACGGTGCGGTCTACGATGTGCACCCTTATCTCTTACTAAATTACAACGGCGCCTACGATGATGTTTCGACGTTGGTGCACGAATGGGGACATGCCATACATACGATGTTGTCAAAGGTTGGCAACCCGTATGAGACGTCAGCCTATGCGACGTTTACGGCTGAAATTGCATCAACCACGAATGAGGTGCTACTTCAAGAGCACATGTTGTCACAGGAGATCTCGGACCAGGAGCGGCTGTTTTATCTCGGGACGGCACTTGAAGCCGTTCGCGGAACGTTCTTTCGTCAGGTGATGTTTGCCGAGTTTGAACTTAAGATTCACGAACTGGTTGAGGCTGGCGAAGCGCTGTCTGGTGAGAAGATGACAGAGGTCTACGAAGAGTTGATCCGTCAATATCACGGGTCTGACGAAGGGGTACTGACGTATGACCAAGCCTATGCCATCGAATGGGCATATATTCCGCACTTTTACCGAAATTTTTATGTGTTCCAATATGCGACGTCGATTGCTGGTGGCACGATGTTTGCGGAACGATTCCTTGATGGCGATCAGCAAGCCCGGGACGATTACCTCGCGGTGTTGTCAGCTGGTGGGTCTCGGTATGCCTACGACCTGTTACGAGAGTATGGTATCGACCTAGCCACCGATGCGCCCTATGACGCTCTGATTGCTCGGATGGTTCGAGTGATGGACGAGATTGAACAGATTCTTGATCGACAGTGAAGTCGACGCGCAGCGGTTAACTGAAAAGTGACGCCATGGGATGCTCGCCGAAACTTAAACTTGATGAGACACATTCCGAAGGGATGAATCTCTAGAGCATAGGGGGTATCAGTAGCATGGCCACGATGCTTGTAATCATGCACACAATGGCGATGATGCCGGTATACCCAAGCACGTCTCCAAATCGAAGACCAGTTACGGTGAGGAGTGGAATAGCCCAGAACGGCTGAATCAAGTTGGTCGTCGAGTCTCCGTATGCATAGGCGAGGACTGTTGTTGTGGCAGAGACTCCAAGTTCTTTGGCTGCCGGCAGAAGGTACGGTGCTTCAATGAGCCACTTTGACCCGGCCGATGGTACGAACAAATTCATGAAGCCGGAATAAAAATACACCACAAGGGGATAGGTTTCTGTCGTGGCAATTCTCACAAAGAATTGGCCCAGCCAGGCGCCCAAGTCAGTGTTGTTGATCACGCCAAAAATTCCAGCGTAGAACGGAAATTGCAGGATGACACCCGATGCCGTCCGTGCGCCGTTCGAGAAGGCGCGTACTAGGTTTGATGGGCGTCCTTGCAACAGCACCGCCGCGAGTAAGAACACGGCGTTATAGGCGTTGATTGTCCACGTGGCTCCAAAGCCTCTGGTGATCATCGAGTGTCCAAGTGGATAACCGATCAACAAGGCGGCCAGGACGACCCATCCACGGAATGACTCGATTTTTTCAATAGGGGTTACCGGAACAGTCGGTTCCGGTAAGGTCGGCATCATCCGGTCGATCTGTTCATCCGTTAGTGTCCGGGGAGTGCCCCGGGGATGCAGTGCAAGGACGGTCGCCAAGGCAACAACCGAAATTACAGCAAGGTAGGTGAGATTGAATGGCACAAACAGGGTTTCGGTGACCGGTACGAGCCTGTCGATTACAGGGTCGCCAGTTGCCGGAGCTAGTAATGGGTTTCCAGGGGTAGCAAGGATGAGTGGGGCTGATCCTGAGAGTCCTCCATGCCACACCGTACCGAGACCGAGATAGGCTGCGGCGATTAACACCCGGATGTCGGCGTTCGGATTTCGTTTAGCGACGAATGGCACGAACAAAGCGGATGCCACGACGCTGAGTGCCCAGTTCGCGTAGCCTGTTATCAGCGAATAACTGCCGATCAGTAGAATCGCCTGCAACGGGCGTTGTGGATTCGGAAGGCTAGCTAAGCGGTCTAGCAGTCGAAAGACGGGCCTAGAAGAAACACAAGCGTGGGCTGCGACCATCGCGATCGTAAACTGCATCGCCAGTTCTAGCAGCGACCACATTCCACCACCCCAAGCGAGGACAGACTCATTGAGACTGGCTCCCGCGCCGGTCATAGCAAGGAGAATCGCCACAACGGTGAGTACCATGCAGACGGTCCACGAGTCTGGAATCCAACGTTGAGTGAAACTCGATAGCCGTTCACCGAGACTTCCGACGAGACTAATTATTGACAAGGACGGTGCGGAACCAGTCATGTTTCAAAGAGTCCTAACCAAGGTAAAGTGACCCGCTGCCAGCAGAAATATTGGGTTTTTGCTGCAATAATCAGGTCGTTGTCCGGCATGGTTGTGTTAATCCTATCGTGTGGCGACTAATCCGCCCACTGGTGCGTTGGGTGTTGACCGGCTTGCTGAGGCCGGATACTCTTTGCACACCTTATATTTTCTTCACTTGAGGAACTAATTATGAACCGTTGGCTTGCCGTCGTTGGGGGCGTCTCAATGAATCTCGCTCTAGGGTCTCTGTATGCCTGGAGTGTGTTTGTTGCTCCGTTAGAGGCTGAATTCGGGTGGGATCGGACAGATACCTCATGGGTATTTTCGATTGCGATCATCACGTTTGCATTGTCGTTCATTGTGGGCGGTCGCATTCAGGATGCACGTGGTCCGCGGATTTGTGCTGCAATCGGTGCGACGCTTGTAGGCCTCGGATTTATTTTATCGAGCTTCACCACTTCCCTGGTCTATCTCTACGTGGTCTTCGGTTTCGTTGTGGGCTGTGGAAATGGTTTCGGTTACGCTACGCCAATTCCGGTGGGGTCGAAGTGGTTTCCGGACAAGCGGGGACTGGTTGTTGGCATGATGGTTGGCGGATATGGTGCGGGTTCAGCCATTGTGACACCGATCGCGCAACTACTGTTTGAGACGGTCGGTTGGCGGATGACGTTCCGGATTTTGGGTGTTGTGCTCTTCCTAATGTGTATGGTGGGTACGATGTTGCTGAAGAATCCTCCGGCTGGGTACAAACCCGAAGGCTGGACTCCCACGCCAGCACCTGAGCGCTCTGAGCGTGATATCCCGACGAAAGAAGTGCTCGGCCTTCCCGCGTTTTACTTCCTCTGGGTCGCTTTCTGTTTGGGCACGACTGCGGGGCTCATGGTGATCAGCCAACTCGTACCGCTTGCTAACAGCGTTGGGGTCGCTGCTGCAGTCGCGGTCTTGTTTGGCGCAGTTGGCAGTGCTAGCGGACGGATTCTCTCAGGGTGGATGTCCGACATGGTCGGACGGTTGACAACCCTTCGGATCATGATCTTCGTGTCGGCCGTTGCAATGCCAGCTTTGTATGTGTGGCGTGAGGAAGCGATTCTCTTCTATGTGCTCGTTGCAGTGGTCTATTGGTGTTTTGGCGCGCAGTTGTCGGTGTTTGCTACAACCGCAGCGGATTTCTTTGGAACAAAGTATCTTGGGCTTAACTACGGACTCCTGTTTACCGCTTACGGCGTGGCTGGAATTATTGGACCGCTAATCGCGAGTCGCGTCTTTGTGGCGACGGGCAGCTACGCGAATGCTTTTTATATTGCGGCTGGTTTGTCCGTCATAGCGTTGATGTCAATTTCAATGGCTCGGCCCCCACGACAGGAGGCGACCTAGCGAGAAGGACCGTGTTAGTCACAAGTATCGGCAAGGGGTATGACCGAGGTCAGGTTGAGCCGGTTCGGTTCGACGCTGGTGATGTGCAACCCCTTGACGGCTACTTTTTTTCCTGCGACTAGTTGACCGGTGGCGTTAACCGACTCCGGCGCGGTTAATTCGGCTCGTTGGTGTAAGGCTAATAATCCGTCGGCATCGAGAAACTCGGCAACGCCCACCAACGCGAATCGATTAGACCCAAGTGTCATCTCACGGGACTCGTCTATTTCAGCGTCGGTGGCGAACGGTGTTCGGGTGGCTCGCGGGTCTGTCGCGTTGGCCAAGAACCAAGCTTCACCTGTGGTTTCGACGCAGCCCACAAGACTTACAAGTGGCACGGTGGGATTCGTCTGAGTGAATTCGCCCATCGGAGCCGCTATCGTGGATGCCATAGTTTTCGCTACCGCTATTGTCATCGCTACTACGAGAAATTTCTTTTTCATTAACTAATCTCTCCCCAACGATCGCGTATTATCTCCGATCCTCTATTCTTGATACAGATGGACTGCGATGTTTAGCTAATTGCGCGTGGACAGGATTTAGTCAATTTGCTCAGCCACGCCTGCAATATGGTATCCCTTTTGGCTATTTAGCGACCTCTGGAAACGGGGGCAATTATTTGGATAAGTTATTGAAAATCATAGACTTCAGAGCCTTGACCCGATGTGGTGTGAACCTTAGTATTAAGGTTTGTTTCGATTGGTTTCCCGTTGACATGTAATTGGATTCCATGATGATGAAAGAATCGGTCGCTACCGCAGCGTTAACCGTAGCCCTCATCGGAGCTTCCGATTGGACGGAGGTCCCGTCTCGAATTGGCGCTGCTCAGACTGGACCAACTACAGGGGAAGAGATGCAAGCCCCTTTTGATCCCAGTTACTTGGTCGGTGTTTGGGACGTGGAATGGAATCCTCCAGAAATGGGGCTTTTCCCGCCGGGAATGTACACGGGAACAGAGACGGTAACGCACATCAATAGTCGCTATCTTAAAGTTACGGTCAATTTACAGTCCGAGGATGGTGGCACAATTACGGGTACCGGGATGATTTTCTATGAATATGGCTTGAGTGGGCAGTCTATGCTGCGGTATGTCGTGTATGATGCCGGCTTTGAATTGCTCAAGCAGGGACCGGTAGGCGGGGACCTCGGTGGGTACTACAGTGCATTCTGGGAGACGCCACAGTTTGAGTACAACGAACAAAACTTCAGCCTGCGGGGGCGGTCGTTTTTTGTGTCGCCGGCCGCATACCGAATCGATCAAGAAGTTTCCGTTAATGGGACTGAATTTGCCAATTTTGGTGTGATGTGGCTAACGAAGCAAAGTGAAGGTAGCGGTCAATGACCGGAGTCAACATGACAAGAGACAAAGTATTCAACATAGCTGTATTGGGATTCTTCCTTCTGGTTACTAGTGTGATTACCGTGAACGCAGTCGGACAAGAGGAATCGGGTTCTCTTGTTGGGACTGTCGCGGATGAAGTGGGAGGCGTGTTGCCGGGTGCCACGGTGACGGCACGTAGTTCGGACGGGGTGTTGAGTCGGAGCGCTGTGACCAATGCGTCTGGCGAGTATCAAATTCTACGACTACCTTCCGGCAGTTATGAAGTAGAGGCTTCCCTTCCAGGATTTACTGGGGTGTCTTCCACAGTGACGATAGGCGAATCAGCCGCTGATGAAGATTTCACGCTGTCCATCGCACCATTGTCCGAGACCGTGAATGTCACACGTAGTGGCCAGAACCTTTCTTCGGTATCCAATGCCGTAGCGTTGGTCCAGCAAGATGATGTTGATTTCGCGCAGCGGAAAGCGTCATTGGATGAAGCCCTTCGTGGGATTCCTGGGCTTCATGTTCAGAATCGTCGAAATTACGGACTCTCCGGTGGTGTCGGGTTGAGTATTCGTTCACCGCAGCCAAAATTTGGTTTGCGGGGTTTAGTCATTGTCCAAGATGGTATTCCGATCACCACTGCTGACGGCACAACTGAGCCCGGCAACGTCGACTTGGGGTCTGTTCGGCGGATTGAGGTGATTCGTGGACCGAGTTCCGTCCTCTACGGGAATTCAGCTGGTGGCGTGATCAGTTTGTTTACCGAAATTGACCCTTCGAGACGTTTAACTGTGCGGCCTGACATACAAGTCGGAAGTAACGGTTATCAACGGCAGCAGCTTCGGGTTGATGGTCACAACAACAGTGGGACCGAGTTCATGGGGAGTTTTAGTCGATTTCAGAGCGATGGCTGGCGTGAACACAGTGCAGCCGAGATTCGTCAGACAAATGTTGTGGTTCGCCAAGCCCTTTCAACTGGTACCCGACTTTCTGGCATCTTTAATTACTACGACGCTCCCTTTGCCGAAAATCCAAGCATGATGAATGAAACGTTAGCCAGGACAGACCCGCGCGGCACTCGATGGATTGCTGTGAATCAAGATTGGGGTGAATCAACGAGTCAAGGACAGTACGGCGCCACAGTAGAACATAGCTTTGGCACACAGATGTTTCGTGCTACCGGATGGGGCGTTTCACGTGATTTATTTGCCTCAAATCCAGGCCGAGTCATTGACCTTAGCCGAAAAGGTGGAGGCTTGCGTTCCGAATACCTCGGTGCGAATGGAATTGCTGAATGGAGTTTAGGTGTTGATGTGTCGTCTCAGAGTGATACCCGAACGGAGTCTCGGAATAAAACGACTCCGGACGTCGGACATCTTCGTGGGAGCCTCTTGGTTCAGCAACTCGAAGATGTCTTGTCAGCAGGTCCGTTCGCGCAGCTCAGTGTTTCACCCCATAGCCGAGTTACCGTTACTGCCGGCGTTAGATACGATTACTACAACTTCTCAGCAACCGATCAGAAACTTGATGACGGGGATCAATCTGGCGAACGTAAGATGAACGCGGCAAGTCCGTCGGTGGGACTGACGTTTATGGCGACTCCGACTTTGAACGTGTATACGAATTATTCCACTGCCTATCAGACGCCGACGACCGTTGAGCTTTCGAATCGACCTGAAGGTGAGGGTGGATTTAACCAGATGCTTGAACCTGAGCGAATTCGGAGTTTTGAAGTGGGTCTGCGTGGACTCGTGCAGCCGGCCCGTCTTCAGTACGAGATTGCGGTGTATCGGTCGCGGTTGCTAGATGCGTTTGTGTCTCAAGAGGGCGCTGACGAGCAGACGTATTTTTCTAATGCCGGTGAATCGTCACGTAATGGTGTCGAATTGGCACTGAACTGGCAGCCGACGTCTCGTGTTGGTGCGAGGTTGTCTTACACCCATCAAGACTTCACCTTCGAGAAATTTGGAAAGTACTCTGGAAACTTTGAACCTGGGGTTCCTCCGAACCGGTTCTTTGGCGGCGTGGATTACGTTGCTCCATTTGGTTTGCGGTCCAGTGCGTCAGTCCGATGGTTTGACAGTATCTTTGCGAACAATGCGAACACGGCGTCAAACTGGTCATATACGGTCGTCGACTTGCGATTTGGGTTGGACCAACTATTAGGCAACACGGACATACGGCCCTTTGTTGGTATTGATAATGTGTTTGATAAACGCTACAACTCGTCTGTGATCGTTAACGCTTGGGGCCGGCGCTACTTTGAGCCCTCGCCAGGGCGTGAGATCTATGTTGGTTTCACAATTGGTTTCGGAGTGAGCTAAGTCGTTAGCTTGCTAGGTGGAATAGGTGCTATTGAGCCAATCGTGAACATGTGGATGTAGGTTCTGAACAGTTCACCATATTGTTACAGTCACGATGCCTGTGAGACGCGTCTAAATCGCGTCCGGCCGGGCGATTTTGCGATAGACGCGGAGCTTGGAGATCTGTGAGATGACAGTCGAAACGAAGCCGGCGGTAGATTTCGATCGAGCCAACGAAGTTGTTCGGCGATTTCAGGCCGAGTCAACGAAATGGTTGTACGGATTGGATGATGCCGCGAGAATTCTGTCCTGGGCACTTTTTACGTTACTGCCATATACAGACAAGTTGAGTCAGGCTAAGGCGCTTCGTCAGCCGCACGTGATGTTTAAAGGGCCAACGGGAACAGGTAAGACTGACCTTGTTAGCGCGTGTGCGATGGCCATTGATGCCAAATTTGAACGGATTCAGGGGCTGCCGACATATATGCCCGAAGACATCCTTGGATACGAAACGATTATCGAAGAGGTCGACGGCACACGAAAGATTCATTTCAAGCCGGGCAAACTCATGGCGCACATCGTTCTCATTGATGAGGACAATCGCTTATCCGGAAAAACAAAAGCCGCTGTACTTGAAGGCATGGAAGAGAGCTCAGCGACTCTTGCCTCTGATTATGGAAACCTCGCGGAAGGCAAGATGTTGCCCCTGTTTCCGTTGTCTGGTGATTTTAATGACATAACAGGGCCCCGATTCTTTATGGTGATTTGTACCGAGAATATTTTTGGCGAAGAGGAAGGAACATTTGCCAATCCGGTCGCCCAACTCGACCGGACGACCCTGTCCATCAATATGATGGATCCCGAGGATGAAGCGGATGAGTTAAAGATCACCGCGGGAAACGTCGTAGGGAAAAAAGTTGAGAAACTCACCGATCTTTACGAGGTGCTGGAGATTGCAAACTACATCTTCGATAACGTGAAGATGTCTGATTACGCTCAGCAATATAAGACGCGTCTCATTCGTAATACCCGACCGCATCGTGTGCAGGGTCGTGCAGCCAGGACTGTGAAGGAATACATCAGGGTTGGGATTTCACCACGTGTGCATTTTCACTTGGAGGCGGTGGCTCGCACATTCGCCTTTTTTCACGGCGATTTGGTGATTACGCCTGACCATATTAAGGCTGTGGCAGAGCCGGTACTTGCACATCGATTGGTGCTTAAGGAAGGCATGGAATTCTCTGTTGTCAAAGAAGATCTCTTGCAGAAAGTGATCCAGGACATGGAGATTCCTCCGTGGAAGTAGAGGAAGTGTTTGCCCGATTTCGTGACATCAAGCATGGAATCAAGGCCAAGAAGAAATCGACCAGTATTCACTATGGCGAGCACAAGAGCGGGTTTAAGGGAGCCGGCTACGACATTGTCGGTGTGGAACAATGGCGACCAGGCCAACCACTGAAGGATATCGCTTGGAACATCAGCCTTCGCACATACCCTGAGAAACTTTTCAGGATCGAACGGATGGAACCAAAGGAGCTTCGCACACTCCTGGTAGTTGATTTGTCGTATTCGACTCTCTTTCAGATTTCACAAAAGTCCAACAAAGCCCTACTGCTGCTAGATTTACTTGGAAACATTGGACTCACTCGTAGTAATTTACGCGACCCGGTGGGGCTGCTGGCGTTCTCTGACCAGATTGAACTGTTCATGAAACCAAAGCTGGGGACTTCCCAAGTCTTCTATATGGCCCAGCAAATTTTTGAGAAATTGGCGCTGCAACGAGAATTTCCGGCACGGCGAACCGCTGATTTTTCAGTGCCGGTTCTGTTTATGGCCAGTCGGTTGAAGATGCGTCATTCAGTCATTGTGATTTCGGATGTTGTTGACATGCTGAACAATCCGAAAGCAGTTGATTTCAAGCTTCTAAGGATGCTTGCCTCGAAGCACGATATGATGTTCTTTATTCTGGACGATCCAGAGGAATTCAAGGTCAGAAGCCCTCTGGGATACATCCGGATCTCGGATATGGAAACCGGGAAACAGACGGTGATTTCGGCTAGAAAGGCCGGAGCTATTCGAAGAGAGATCGAAGAATCGAGAGGCGCCTTGCAGTACGCGCTGAAACATCGGTGTGGTATTGATTCTGTGGTCTTAACGCCTCAGAATCACCATGAAGAATTACCGAAGTTCTTGATCTCACGAACCGCGAGGTGAGAGGGGTTTCGGTTTACAGAGATTGACTGATATGAGACAGAGTCGAAGACGGGTACCGACGTTAGTGGTAGCGATGTTGTTGACGGGGAGTGCGTTACAGATAGCGACTCTGATGGCCCAGCAAGCGCCTCCGAATACCGAGGAGACGGCGCCTGATATGTCGTCCGTTTGGGTGGAGACTCTTGAGCTTGAGCCAACAGTTGTCAAGACAGGCGATGTGATCAGCCAGACGTATAGGGTGCATTTCCCTGATCTCATTAGCGAGGGACGAGAAATTATCATTCTTGAAGATCGGATGGCCCCAGAAAACCTTCCGGTGCATCCGTTTGAAGGAGTTTCACTTGATGTCCAGAAGCGCCAGGTCGGGGACGAGCATATCTGGGACTTTGAATATGGACTCCGATTAATCGCGCCAGACAAAGCCTTCTACGTCTTACCAGGATTCAGTTTTTATTACTTGACGCGAGACATTGGCGAAGATGTAGAAGATGTTGAAGTGGAACAGGTGGATGCGGATGGTGGATTTGTTCGATATGTGACGACTATCAATGATGTTCCTGTTCTTGATATTCGGGACACAATCGAACTGGGTGAGTTTCAGACCCGTGCGACAGTGTTTCGTAGCTTGGCATGGGGCTTGGCACCGCTACCTCTCTTGGTGTGGTTTGTCATGCTAGTGCGGCACGTCAGACGCCCGAAGACGGTCTCAGAAGACGACCAACGCGAAGTCGACGAATTGGAGCGGCTAGAAGCAGAGATTCCGTTACCGCCCTCTATCTGGCAGGCTCGTCGTACGCTAATGAGCGGGATTCGGGCACTTGATGATCTTCCTCCCAGTGCCAATGGCGGCGCATTGTCCGATGTGCAACGGACTCTCGTGATTTCCGGTCGAGAATATCTTCAGGCAGAGATTCCTGAATTGCACTCTGGTGATACGCCCAAGGATATCCGGTTGCACATAGAAGGCCTGGGTGACGGTGCACGGAAGGATGCACTGTTGGTTTTGGCGAGCCGATTAGTCACATATCAGCAGGGCTTGGAAACGGAGACACCTGAACCTATTGATGATCCCGCGGGTGAGGCTGAAGAACTAACAGAATCGGTCTCTCAGCTTCGGCCACATATCCGTCTGTGGATGCGAGTGAAGGGATTGGTTGGTGCCGGTTAGAGGACTGGCCAGCAATGCTACTGACTTGGACTGAGTTTCTTCAGTTTTTCACTGCCGGGCTACAAGAGCTCTCGGCGACAGAATACGCTCAGGTGCGCTACGGTGATGTGGCCATGGCAATTTCACTTGCCGTGGTAATTGGCGTTGCCTTGTTTTTTACATTCACTCGACTGGCGCTGTGGCGACGAAAATACAGTCGCCAACATTCCGGTCACGAAATTGCATCTGCCTACCAGAAGAAGGCGTGGGTCAGAGTTCTGCACACGGCCCCGAAGGTTCTGATTGCCGGCGCGCTTGCGTTGATGTTGGTGGCGGCAGCGGATCCCTTTCTGACTGCGACCGAAGAGGTCAGTGGCTATGTCGAATCGAGGGTTCGCGTTGACTTGGTGGATACCTCTGGCTCGATGGCGTGGGAATTTCCAGACACCGGGAAGTCGAAAGCTGAAGTTGCGCGTGACGCCCATTTAAGATTTCTGGATATGCGAGAGGGGAAAAACGACCGGGTGTCGTTGTGGTTGTTCTCCACATATCCGTACATGGTTGACGACTTTGTTGTCGACGACGAACTGTATTACTTCCAAGTGTGGGATGCGCCATATGTGATGACGCAGCGACTTGATAAAGCGATGGTTGTTCCGCACGACAAGGTTCGTATTATTCCGGCCGAAGGCGATACAAATATCATCCGACCGCTTGAATCGATCATTAAGTCGTTCGACCAGGATGAAGCGGCGATGGGGGGGAACGAAAACGTCAACCGGGCCGTGTTGATTATTACGGACGCGGCCGTCGATGAGTTTCCAGACCAACAGTTTCAAGAATTGAATCGCCGGAACATTACTCCCTACATTATTTACATCAACACCAGTGATATCCGAACGACCATGATTGGACGTTCTTCGACGCCGAGACTAATCGAGATGATTCGGGAGTATGGCGGGGATTACTTCGATGTGAAGGACCAAGACAGTCTTGCCCGAGCGTATGAAGCAATTGATGAACGGGAAGCTGTCCGAGTTGAATTGAAGCATCGAGCACTCAAAGTACCAATTTATTCACGTTTTCTCCTTGTCGCGATGGCCATGTTGATCGTGGGCATCCCGATGGGGTTTGTATCGGAATTGCTGTGGGGCACCGAGCCTTAGGAGGAACACATGCGACTGACTGACCTTGTCGATCGGGATCACGCTTTCAAATACTTGATTGGATTTGTACTCGCGGTGATTTTTTTCATTGCTGTGGCGACCCCGTCGATGAGTCTCTCTGGGTTTTATCTAACGCTTGACGAGCTCAGTGACAGCGTGCGGCGCAATGATTTTGAGCAGGCAGAAACGAAACTCGCGGAAACAACGGCATTCTATGAAAGCAGTCGTGCGTGGGGACTGCAGGCCGTTGCGGACAGTTATTTGTTTCGTGAAGCGTTTCTCCAGCAAGCCTCGTATAACTATCTGGTTGGCGATTACGACACGGTTGTAGAGGATTTGGCCGACGATGTGGATGATCCTCGCGCGTCATACCTCCTCGCCAGTGCGAAGTTTCAATTGGCACGCATACGCTACCGCGCGATTCCCGCTGATGCCGCTGATGCTGAAGTGCAGCGTCAAGCAATCATTCAGGAAGTACTTGACGGCGTCAATGCTGACTACGAGCGGGCTCTACGTGCTGATACCAGTGGACCATTTGAATACAAATGGAACTACGACTTGACTAGCGATGCAGAGGCAACACGACGCGCGTTGGAGGCTCCTCAGGAGTTAGAGCCTCCGGAGTTAGAACAGATGCAAGGTGAAGGCACCCCCGTACGTCGCCGTCGAGGATAGGTTCCGATGGCTACTCTCCTTGCTGCCATTGAAGGCAGTGTCGAGTTTGCAAACCCTGAGTACCTGATGGTTGTGCCCGTCGCGGCCGTTCTCCTGGTATTCGGTCTTCTCGTATTTGGCTTGCGGTACGTCCTTCGACCTGTTCGGACCCATGGGTCGTCCTATCCGCTGATCGGTGCTATCAAGTTTTGGTTTCTACTGGTCATTTCCCTTGTGTTGGTTGCTACAGCGGCAGCTCGTCCGTTCTGGATTTACGGAGCATCAAGCTTTAAACGTGGAGATGTTGATGTGGCCGTGGCGATCGACGTATCAGCCTCCATGTGGGTCAAGGACCTCAGTGGACAATCTCGGCTTGACGTTGCCATTCGGGAAATCCTGAATCTCTATACACAAGAGATCTTGACACCTGGCGATCGAGTTGCCTTATTCGTCTTTGGAACGACAGCGGTGCGGAAGGTTCATCTATCGTCCGATGCAGAGCGGTTCATCAATCAGGTGGGGCGGATTAGCCCGCCCGAGACGCTGTCAGGAGACGCATTTCCCTGGGATAGTGACATCGCTACTGCGTTTGAACACGTGTATTCGTCCATTGACAATCAGGATCGATTCGAATCGGGCGAGGAAGACTGGGCGCCGAGGCGCCGGTCAGACCGGATGGTTATTCTGTTGACCGACGGTGACTTTGTTGGTGATCGCGAACAGACATCTCGACTAGACCAAGCATTAGCCGAGTTCCAGCGCCGGGGCTTGACTGTGTATCCGTTGGGGATAGGGTCTCCTATCGCTACCAATTTGGATTCAGTCCTTCTCGACTATGTTCCTGGGCTCGATTACGACTTTACGCTGGCCGCGGACCTTGAGGGAATTCGGACACGACTTCAGAGCGAAGGTCTGTCGATGGTTGAACAACGCACCGGTGGCCAATCATTCACTGTGGACAGTGCCGGGATCACCGCTGCGCCATTTCTTAGGAACGCCGTTAATTCTCACCGGGCGATTTCGTTCCAGCTGATTCCCGCCGATGACCGCCAGGAGGTCTGGCAGTGGGTTCTTGCCCTAGCGGTACTTACCTTTGTGCTCGCGATCCTGTTCTATTGACCTGCACAGGACTGCTCGATTGCGTCCGGCCGTGGAACAGCAATTTTCATTTAGACCATCGACCAAGTGATACCATAAGTGTAATGACCCAAGGTATTTATCTAACTGCGATGCGAACACTTTTTATCGGTGCCACCATGCTGTTGCTGGCTGGGTTGGCACACCCGGCACTGGCGCAGGGGGACCATGTAGGACAGTACGCACAGGCGGATATCGAATACGGGTTGCGCCTGTATCGAACCACCTGCGCCGTCTGCCATGCCGAGAGCGGTGCGGGCGTACCCGGCACGGACATTTCATCGGCTACGCCGCGTGCCCAAACCGATTTTGAATTGGTTGCACTGATCCGCAACGGTATCGAGGGCACGGCCATGCCCCCCGGTGAGTACGCTGACTCGGAATTGACTGCGCTGGTCGCCTATGTTCGAACGATGGCTGAACTTGATGCGAGCAACGTGCAATTGGGTGATGCCAGTCGTGGCGAATCATTAGTCATGGGAAAAGGGGACTGCACCAGTTGTCATCGTCTGGGTGACGCGGGCGCACTCGGGATGGCCCCCGAGTTAACAGCTATTGCGGCGTCGCGGACGGCGGGCGCATTGCAAGCGGCACTGCTTGACCCGAACCAAGCGATGATTCCGATCAACCGTCCGGTGCAGGCGGTGTTATCGGATGGTACCGTGGTAAGTGGTCGCCGGATGAATGAAGACACCTACACCGTGCAACTCATAGACGATGAGGGGCAACTGCGTTCATTGGATAAGACGACACTGCGGGAGTTCACCGTGGTCGAGGAGTCACCGATGCCGTCATATGCGGAGACGTTGACCACGCAGGAGATTGCTGATGTCATGTCGTACTTGCTGACGCTACGAGGCGTGGAGGGATTGGATTGATGGTCAAACGAGCTGTCTCGTTAATAGGTTTCATGGCGCTGTGTGTGCTTTTCGCCAGTCCTGGTGCCGTGTCGGGTCAGGATGTCGGAGTCACGTTCGATCGCATTCTCAATGCTGAGAACGAACCGGAAAACTGGCTGACTTACTCCGGAGGATATGACAGTCAGCGGCACAGCACGCTCGATCAAATCGATGCGGACAATGTGGCGGACCTCGAGTTGAAGTGGGTCTATCAAGCCGAGTCCCTTGACGTGTTCCAGACTAGCCCGCTCGTTGTTGACGGGATCATGTATCTGACCGAGGCCCCGAATACAGTTGTTGCACTTGACGCGAAGTTGGGGCGTGTTTTTTGGCGTTACGAGTACACGCCGTCGAATCTGTCGCGTCCGTGTTGCGGACGCGTCAATCGCGGGCTCGGCATGTTGGGCCACACGTTGTTTATGGCGACAATCGATGCCCGATTAATTGCGATCGATGCCAGAACAGGTCGACCACTCTGGTTTAAGCAAATCGCCAGTCCTGACGAGGGTTACGCCATGACGCTGGCACCGCTTATTATCAAGGACAAAGTGATCATTGGCGTGGCTGGCGGTGAGTATGGCGTCCGCGGATTCATCGCGGCGTACGAGGCGGATACCGGTGAGGAGGCGTGGCGGTTCTACACCATTCCCGGTCCGGGAGAACCCGGGCACGAAACTTGGGGTGGAGGCGATGCGTGGATGCACGGTGGGGCGTCTGTGTGGTTGACTGGTTCATACGATCCTGACCTGAATCTGACGTACTGGGGAATTGGGAATCCGGGTCCCGACTGGAATCCAGAGCAGCGTCCTGGTGACAATCTGTATTCCGATTGTGTCGTGGCGCTCAACGCGGACACTGGCGAGCTTGAGTGGTATTTCCAATTTACGCCTAACGACGATTACGACTACGACTCCGTCCAGATTCCGGTTTTGGTTGACTACCCCGCACAAGATGGCAGCACGCTCAAGCTCATGCTGTGGGGCAACCGCAATGGGTTCTTTTACGTGCTTGACCGGCAGAACGGCCAGTTTATTTCTGGTGATCCGTATGTCTTCGTGAACTGGGCTGAGAGTCTGGATGATAATGGACGACCAGTAGAAACTCCGCAGGCAGAGGGAGAACCAACGTTTCCTGGTGTTCAGGGTGGGACCAATTGGTATTCCCCGTCATACAGCCCGAGTACCGAACTGTTTTACCTATCGGCCTGGGAGGGGTACGGGTCTATTTTCGAGGCTGAACCGGCTGAATATGAACCAGGGCGGCTCTTCTTGGGCGGCCGGCCAGGGAATGCGTTACCAGGGGCGCCCGTTATTCCTGGCATTCGTCGAGGCGCTATCAACAACTGGACCGAAGCAGCTGGCACGGGTGCGCTTATTGCCATTGACCCGGCGACCGGCGACGAACGCTGGCGATTCGACATGACGGACGTTACCAGCAGTGGGGTTCTCACGACGTCGGCTGACCTGTTGTTTACGGGAAATCGTGAAGGCTACTTTCATGCGCTCGACGCTCGCACCGGTGACCTTCTCTGGCGAAGAACCCTTGGGGGGATGATTGCCAATGGACCGATGTCGTTCGGTGTTGACGGGGATCAATTCGTTGTTGCTGCCGCAGGACATAGTCTTTTTGTGTTCGGTTTGCCGGAGTGATCAGAAGGATCATTGTGTCGGCGGCTGTCTAACTATGGAGTCAGTCTAATGGGAGCGTTGAGTTTGGCCGATCGGACGGTCAGAGCGACCGTCGGTGTACTGATATGCCTTGTTCTTTTCCCGATTACGGTATCCGCGCAAACATCCGAAACTGCTGAGGAGATCATCAACCGGGTCGACCGTCTTCTGCGTGGGGATTCGAGTCATGGTGTTGCACGGATGGAGGTTGTGACCGAGAACTGGGAACGTGGATTGACGATGGAGATCTGGTCGTTGGGCCTCGACTACTCGCTGGTACGGGTCCAGGCGCCGGCTCGAGAAGCCGGCACGGCGACACTCAAGGCTACTGAGGATATCTGGAATTACCTCCCCAAGGTTGATCGCGCGATCAAGATTCCGGCTTCCATGATGGCGGGCGCGTGGATGGGGTCGCATTTCACCAATGATGACCTCGTGAAAGAGAGTCAGTTAATCGAGGATTACTTCATTGAGCTCACTTACGACGGTGACCGGGATGGTGTGACAGTATGGGAATTTCGGTTAACTCCGAAACCCGAGGCGGCTGTCGTGTGGGGCCATGTTGATTATCGAGTGCGCCAAGCTGACTACATGCCGCTCTGGACCCGGTTCTACGCTGAGGATGGTGAGTTAGCTCGAACCATGCGGTACAGCGAATTTACGAATTTTGGTGGACGGACTGTGCCCGGAGTCATGGAGATGGTGCCCGCCGACAAGCCCAGTGAAACGACAAAGATTATTTACGAACAGCTGGTCTTTGACATCGATATTGATCAATCTTTTTTCTCTCTGAGAAATCTACAACGCGGTCAGTAACTTAAGTGCCAAACAATCAATCGCCGTGGTTGCGCATCGGCTGGCGCAACCTGGGCCGGAATCGCAAACGCACAACGCTCACAGCGCTAGGCTTGGCCGTGGGATTTACCGCTTGCATTTTTGTAGTCGGGTGGTCCGACGGCTTCGTGGTGCAGATGGTCGAGAGTGCCACTTCGTTGGTCAACGGACAGGTTGAAATTCACGACGCGGACTTCCGGCCCGACCGAGGGTTATACGACACGATCGGTGGCCGTGACGGGGTGGATGTCGAGGCGTGGTTGCAGGCGATCGATGCCGACCAGGCGGTGGTGGCTGCCGCCCCACGCGTGTATACGGGAGGGATGGTGAGTTCAGGTGAGGCGACCAGTGCCGGATTATTCATGGGCATCGATCCGGTGCGGGAACTGGCCTTGACGCGGTTTTTGGAGAATCTCGCTGAAGGACGATTACCAACCGCGGGCGAGAACGAACTGCTGGTCGGCGTGGAAATGGCGCGGCAGTTGTCTGCGAGTCTTGGTGATGAACTCGTGGTCGTGACCTCTGGTGCGGATGGGTCGATGGCAAACGACCTGTATACCCTCGTCGGCATTTTTAATTCCGGGTTACAGGAGATTGATGTCACCTATGTCGTAATGGAAATTCACGATCTCCAAACGCTTGTGGTGTTGCCGCCGGGGCGGATTCATGAGATTGCAGTGGCGACCGCGAACCCGAATCTCGCGGAGCCGACCGCGGCCCGGTTGTTTGACACGTTACCGCCGGTAACTGCCCCGATTGAAGTGGTGCCGTGGACCGTTCTCAATCCGGCCATGGTGGAGTATGTGGCACTGGCAAGCGGAGTTTATTTTGTCATCGTTCTGCTGGTCTTCGGTGTGGCTATGTTCGGCGTGGCGAATTCAATGTTGATGGCCACGTATGAACGGCGGCGAGAATTTGCCGTCATGCTGGCCCTTGGGGCGACTCCGCGCTCGGTGTGGGCGGTGGTGTTATCGGAAGGACTCGCAATCGGTGTGGCTAGTCTTACTTTGAGTGTCATGCTGGCCCTGCCAATGACATTTTGGTTGGCCAACTGGCCACCAGACCTGAGTGGACTTCTGGGGACCGACGTGACGGTACTGGGAGCGCTGTTGACACCAAGTTTACAAGTGACGTTTCATCCGCAGTCGTGGGTGCTGAGTGCCGGTGCGTTACTCGTCACGGCACTGGCTTCGGCACTCTATCCCGCGTTCCGCGCCGGCCGTGTGCCTCCGGCTGATACGCTGTCAGGGATTTAAATGGACGGTACGCCTATTTCATCCCGGTCACAACCACTCCGCGTTGGCGTCATTCTGAAATTGGCCTTTCGGAACCTGCGTCGCCAATTACGGCGTAGTCTCCTGACTGCGTCGGCGATGGTGGTCGGTGGTGGACTGTGCGTGTTTAGCTACAGCCTCGGGGATGCGACCCACGAACAATGGATTGACTCCGGTGTGCGGATGGGTAGCGGGCATGTCACGGTCGAACGGCCGGAGTTTCGGTTGAGTCGGAAGGTTGACGACCGACTTCCTTCACAGGTGCGGCAGGTGACGGAACAGGCGTTGCAGTCACCAGAGCTTGCCGCACAGGTTGTTGCAGTGTCTGCCAGACTGACAATCAGTGGATTGGCGAGTTCTGCAACTGGTGCCCGTCCGGTGCAAGTTGTGGCGGTGGATTCTGTCGCAGAGGCGGGATTTAGCATGGTGGATGACCAGGTCATCGAAGGGCGATATCTTGAACCGGATGATCGATTGGCTGCCTATGTTGGTCTCGGTCTCGTTGACAGTCTGGATTTACAGCTTGGGTCACGGTTCGTGGTACAAGCTCAGGATGCGGCGGGAGACATTTCCGGGCAATTGCTTCGCGTCGTCGGTATTTTTCGGAGTGGTATGCCTCAGGTCGACCAGTCAATCATCCACATCCCGATTAGTACGGCCGGCGACTGGCTGGGCACCGACCGTGACGTGACCAATGTGGGTGTTGTCTTGGCTGACAGTGCATTGGTTGGGGGCATGGTCGATCACCTGGAGCAGGCGTTGAGTAGTCCCGTCGCGAATGATGAAGTCCGCGTAATAGGGTGGTCGGAGTCGGAACGGGCGGTTTGGGCCGCGGTGACCATTGATGAATTTGGCAACCATTTGGTCATGGGGATCCTCTTTGTCATCATTGCGTTTGGTATTGTGAATACGGTGCTGATGTCGGTTTTGCATCGCCACCGGGAGTTCGGGGTTTTACGGGCGTTAGGGTTAACGCCCCGTCAGACGGGGGCGGTGGTGTTAGTGGAAGGCTTGACCCTGACAGCGGTTAGTGGATGTGTTGGGGTGTTCCTCGGCATGGTCACGACTTGGTATTTTCTTGGTGACGGTCTCGATCTTTCTGTTTTTATTGGCGAGGAGATGGAGTTCGGTGGTGTTGTGATTGACCCGGTGGTCGTCCCCGTGTTCCGTGTGTCTCGGTTGGCGCAGATTTTCGCAGCCATTTTGAGCATTGGAACGATCGCTTCACTTTATCCGGCACGACGGGCTGCGACAGTGGACACCGCCGAGGCCATGAAGTTTGAACGATGATGAATTACGACGGACCTGCAGTGGCGACCACAGGCGTGTGGAAAGTATTTGAGCAGGAAGCGGAAGAGGTGACGGCCGTTCGGGACGTCAGTCTGGTCATTGAGCGTGGTGAATTCACAGCCTTAGCCGGACCGTCAGGGTCCGGGAAGACGACTCTTCTCAATCTGATTGGTGGTTTGACGCGTCCCACGCGTGGTCAGGTTCAGGTGGCCGGACGTGACGTCAGCGAGATGTCAAATCAGGACTTGGCGCGTTTGCGGCTGGAGGAGGTGGGATTCATTTTTCAGGCGTATAACCTGCTGCCGGTACTCACGGCGTTGGAGAACGCCGAGTTTCCGATGTTACTGAAGGGGATTGACGAAGAGGAACGTCAGACCCGCGTTCGAGAATTGTTCGCGCGCACCGGACTTGATGGGCTTGAGGATCGTCGTCCAGGAAAATTGTCGGGTGGCCAGCAGCAGCGAGTTGCGGTCGTTCGGGCGGTGGCGAGTAATCCGGCCTTGGTCCTAGCCGATGAACCTACGGCTAATCTTGATTCGGCCTCAAGCGAAGCGTTGCTGGATATGATGTCGGATCTGAATCGTGATTTAGGCGTGACGTTCGTGTTCGCAACCCATGATGATCATGTGATGGAACGGTCACGGCGTCTCGTACGGATGGTTGATGGGCAAATCGATTCCGACGAGACACAAACGTGACGGTTTCCCTTCCTTCACGCGCAGGTGCGGTTCTCGGTGGTGTGCTTCTCTGTCTCGTGACGATTCCGTCGGTTGCAGCGGGGCAAGGTGTTCCGGTGACCGGTCTGGCGAATCCTGGCACGACATCGGGCGCACAGTATGTGGCGGTCATTCCATTTACGAATGTTTTGGGTGATGCTGACATCAACTGGCTCGGCGCGGGCATTGCTGAAACCCTGACGACCGATCTGGAACAGGTGCCGGGTGTGTCGGTTGTCCGGTGGGAGGCTGTGGCCGGAGAATCCATCGAGCGAACACAGTTGGATGTGGTCCTTGCCCGACAGCTTGCAGCGACCCGCGGTCTCAAATGGCTCGTGACTGGAGCCGTGCAGAGTCTCGCGACTGACCTGCGAATTACGACACAAATTCTGTCGGTTGACACGGGACTGCCACTGATGACAATCAAGGTGGACGGTCAATGGGAGGATGTGTTTGGACTACAAGACCGACTCGCGACGGCATTGTCGGATGGGTTCGCAGCAGTGATGGCGGTGGAATCTTCAGAAGCAGCTGCGTTGGCCAACAATGACACCGCGCGCGAATCCTTACCGGTGTACCGGAGTCTTGAACCACCAGCCAGCGGTCGCATGTCGTTCAATAGCGGACCAGATTGGGTGACCGGTTATGCCCAGACCGTACCTTTAGCCACGGGCGCGACGGGTCTCTCCGAGAGTAACCTGACTGGCTTTAATCGGTTTCGGCTTACGGCAGCACCGTCTGTGGGGGACCTCCGGTTTGATGTGACCTATGAGCAGACGGCGACGTTTACCCAACAAGTCGCTCAACCGGGACTGGCTGTTGGTGTGGTGCCGACTGGGGGAGAGTGGCTTGATTTACAGTGGACCATTACGGACCGTGAACATGTGCAGTGGCGACACCGGTTCGACCGTCTCCAAATGAGGTGGAGTCCTACGGACACGGTGGAGTTGTCCGTGGGACGACAGGCCGTGTCATGGGGGACGACGCTTTTTCTGAGTCCGACTGACCCTTTCTTGCCCTTCAATCCTGTCGATCCATTCCGAGAGTTTCGTGCCGGGGTGGACACGGCCCGCGTCACAATTAACCCGACCCCTTTGAGCGAAGTGGACGTCGTTGTGCGTCCAACCCGCACTCTCGTTGGTGAAGAATTGACGGTGCTCGGCCGTGGCCTGATGACTGTCCAGAACTGGGAACTGTCGGGCTGGGGAGGCAGGCTTTACGATGACTTGGCCGGGGCTGTCGCTGCCGCGGGAGGACTTGGCGCCTTTGCGGTACGCGGAGAAATGATGGTCAGACAGCTCGCCGGTGGTCCGATCTTTCGCGGCACTATCGGGGTGGATCGACTTCTGCAAGTCGGAGGACGTGATCTGTTTCTTTTGTTCGAGTATCAGCGCGATAGCCTGGGCGCATCCGGCGCCGAAGACTATCCCAGGGTCATGTTCTCGGAGCCCTATGCGCGAGGGGAGCTACAAGTGCTTGGCCGCGATGAAACGGCGTTTCAGGCGACCTATCAACTCAACCCACTCTGGAATCTCGGAAGTTTATGGCTGTGGAATCTCAACGATCGCAGCGCAATTCTAGCGCCAAGTTTTGGATATTCGGCAAGTGACGATGTGAGCGTCGGTGGAGGGGTGTTTTTTGGGTTTGGTGAGGACGAAATCACGCCGACCCGGTTAATCCCGTCCGAGTATGGTCTGTCTGCACCCACGGGGTATCTCTCGCTCAGTTGGTATTTCTAACGGCACGTACCGCTACAGAGTTACTTCGATTTCAGGAATTTCACTCGATGCTTGGAGATGGGGTTCGGTGGCTGCCTGAATTTCCTCAATAGTCACGCCCGGAGCACGTTCGACGAGCCGCAGTTGACCAGACTCAACTTTAATCACGGCCAAGGATGTGACGATCGTTGTGACGACCCCCTTGCCGGTCAGCGGGAGCGTACAGGTTCTAAGGAGTTTTTTGTCGCCTTTTTTGGACAGATGATCCATCACGACCAACACTTGTTTAGCACCTGACACTAGGTCCATGGCTCCACCCGGTCCTTTGACCATGGAACCGGGGATCATCCAATTGGCCAAGTCACCCTGCTCAGAGACCTGCATTGCTCCGAGGATCGCCAAGTCAATATGGCCACCACGAATCATGGCAAAACTTTCCGCGCTGCTAAAAAAGCTGGCTCCGGGAATCACCGTGACGATTTCTTTTCCTGCGTTAATCAGGTCGGCGTCGACTTCGGCATCGGTCGGGTAGGGACCAATGCCGAGTAGACCATTTTCACCCTGCAACATCACTTCAATACCTGGTGGAATGAAGTTGGCGCATAGCGTCGGAATGCCAATGCCGAGATTGACATAGTAACCATCTTGAATCTCACTCGCGGCGCGAGCGGCCATCTGTGTTCGTGTAAGGGCCATGGTTAGTTCTGGATGTGCCGCAGTTACACGGCGTCCCGAGTAGTTCTTTTCTCGATGACCTTTTCTGGATGTTCAGTGACTACGATGCGATCGACGTAAATTCCAGGCGTATGCACGATATTTGGGTCAAGCAATCCGGCCGGCACGACCTCTTCAACTTCAGCGACCGTGACCCGGCCGGCTTCTGCCATTTGCGGATTGAAGTTTCTCGCGGTCATCCGGTAGACGAGATTGCCTTGCGTGTCAGCTTTCCAAGCTCGGACGAGTGCAACATCCGCCCGAAGCGCTGTCTCAAGCACGTGCCCTCGACCGTGAAACTGTCGTGTTTCCTTTCCGTCTGAAAGGGGAGTGCCGTAACCTGTTGGCGTATAGAAGGCCGCAATCCCTGCTCCCCCGGCGCGCATTCGCTCGGCCATCGTGCCTTGTGGGTTGAGTTCCACTTCCAGACTCCCGTCGAGGTATTGACCTTCGAAGGTCTTGTTCTCACCGACATAACTCGCGATCATTTTATGAATCTGTCGCGTTTCCAAGAGTACGCCAAGTCCGTCACCGTCGACGCCGGCGTTGTTGCTGATGCACGTTAAATCGCTTACGCCGGAATTCCTAACTGCCCGAATCAGGCTTTGTGGTACGCCGCAAAGACCAAACCCGCCAACCATGAGTGACATGCCAGTGCGTAATAAGTCATCGAGAGCCGTCACCGAATTGGGATAAATCTTGTTCATGGTCGTTGCTACGCTTTCATCGGACCATCGGGTATGCCGGCACCATGACGAACGAATCTCGCGAGGTTGGACATGTCTTCATCTCCGTAGCCCTGCGCGATGAGTGCGTCTTCGATTGTTGCCACCAAGCTGGCGATTGGCACCGGCACCTTGAACTCTCGAGCTGTGTCGAGAGCAATCCCCAAATCCTTCCGGTGGAGCCGCAGTCGAAATCCAAGGGGATAGTCGTCCGTAAGCATTTTTTCGGACCGGTTATCCAGAATCCACGACCCGGCGACGCCACCGCCGATTGCTTCAACGACCTTTTCAGGGTCAGCGCCGGCGCGATAGGCCAGCGTCAATGCTTCACCGAGGGCCATAAACGTGCCCGTGATCACGACTTGGTTGGCTACCTTGGCGATCTGCCCACATCCGACTGGACCGATGCGGGTGACTTTGCTCCCAATGACTTGTAGAACGGGATAGGCGCGGTCGTAGTCTTCTTCTGACCCACCACACATGATTGTTAAGGTGCCGTGGATTGCGCCTTCCGATCCGCCAGAGACCGGTGCATCGACATAACCGATATCGTTCGCACGGAAACGTTCCGCAATCGACCGCGTTCCTCCGGGTGAGATAGATGAGCAGTCGATCACGAGGCTACCTTCTGTGAGTCCATTAATGGCGCCAGTCTTGTCGTTGAGCAAGACTCGCTCCACGTCCTCTGTGTCGGAAACACAAGTCAGGACGATGTCGGCGTTTGTGGCCGCCGCCGCGGGAGTATCCCCACGGGTTGCACCGAGCGCTTCAAGTGGTTCTTCTCGAGTACGCGTTCGGTTGTGGACCGTAACTTCAAATCCGGCTTTGAGAAGGTTCTCCGCCATTGGTGTTCCCATGGTGCCAAGGCCAATTACTGCTATCTTCATCGGTTCTATCTCCTTCTTCCCTGCAGTGTCATTGCGACTGGACATGGGCGTGGACGATTCCATGTCCTGACTGCGGGCGGTTTGTGACGAGTGCGACTAGTTTTTTCCAATATTTAAACGACGGTGTGTATACGAGTTCGGTGTCGTCATAACCAGTAGCGCGCAGCATTTGTTGTAAGCCCGCGATTGGTGGCATGGCGCATAGTTCGTACGGTTTTTCTTCGGCCTTCAGTTTGTAGACATCAATGGTGCGATGTTCGACACGTGAGTTGAGTCGTGCCTTTGCAGCCAGAAGTTCTTTCATGCCGTAGCGGTTCCACGAGTAATGGTCAATTGCCAACACGCGGTCGGCGCCTTGCCGCTCACACTCAAACGAGAAGTAACCGTGCCACGCACCGATATCTAAGACGTTCCATCCTGTTAGGTCGTCTGGAATTTCTAGGAGACGAAGGCGCCGGTCGAAGCGTCTCCTTATCAACCCTTCTTTTGAGAACCGCGACGCGCCAGTGTCAGGTGTTGTGATGATTTCGTGGGGTCGAACCGACATGAGTACCTTCGCTGCTGAAATTGGGTTCTGCCGTGCGAGATTATAGCTGGTTAACCCACCATCAGAGCTATCAATGAACGCTGGTGCCGGGTAGCGTAAGACTCAGTCTGGTCTGCTAGTTGACCGGCTTGAGGTGGGGGTCTGAGACAGGAAGCACGGGAAACATTTGCAGGAACGTGCTATAGCACCATAGAAACAGGCTCAGGACACCGGCCGAAACCAGAAGTTCGGTCAGGCCAAGTGGGATTCCACTGTCATGCCACAGAGAGGGTGACACAAGGACGAAACGTTCCAACCACATTCCGACTAAGACCAAGAGGGCAATCGTTGTCAAGCCCCGAACATGTGTCTTGATCTTCCGACTGAGCAAGAGCAAAAAAGGAATAAGAAATGCCAGGATTAATGTGGTCCACGTCAAGGGTGCCCATGCCCCGTACATCCGATGAGCGATGAACTCCGTTTCTTCGGGCAAGTCACCATACCAAATCACCAAATATTGTGACCACAACATGTAGGCCCACAAGATACAAAACCCAAAGAGTAGTTTGCCGAGGTCATACAGTTGACGGTCACCGATGTACTGTTGCAGGTGCAGTCGAGTGCGACTGAAGATTGTGACGACGACTAGAAATGCGATTCCGATAAATACATTCCCGGTAAAGTAATACGCCCCAGCAAGCGTTGAAAACCAGTGGGGATCAAGGGCGACGACGAAGTCGATAGCAACTAGTGAAAGGACCCAGCCGTACGCGATTAACACACACGGGGCGAGTCGGTCTTGGGACCGTTGACTCAGTGTGCGCTCATCGTCTAGACCTCGCCATCCGTCAATCAAGCGCCGTGAAAGGCCAACCGCTTTCCGTTCAGCTGATTCGTGCAACATCCCAACATCGGGCCGAAGCGACCAGTAGACGTATCCTAGACTGATCACACTCAAGAGCAGAAACATCACCGTCTGGCGAGTTACAAAAAAGGGAACGTTGAGCCACCCTTGTTTGGCTTCGACCGGGTGATGAATCCACGGTGCCCAATGTTCGCTGCCGACCAGTAATACCATCAGCAACACGAACGCCACGGGGAGGAACGCGGCGGTGGCTTCAGCGAGACGCTTAATGGACCGTCCCCAGTGAGCGCCCGTCGCTTGCAGAATGGCTGAAATTACGACGCCAGCGTAGGCGAGACCGGAAAAGAAGAGAAAGTTAACGAGTAATGCTTGCCACGCGCGCGTACTTTGCCCGGTGCCGGCGGTATAAACGAACGCCAGCGTACCGACAGCGCTGATACCCAACAGTATCTGTTTTGTACGATTTGATACGAGAGAGTGAATCTCCGCCGGTCCGTTCGTCATTGGCTGGTGTCGTATGTGCGGATGTGGTGGATAACGGCCCACCGTTCTCTCACGCTCAGGGTGTTGGCAAACGCCGGCATTGTGAAGCCGCCTTCACGGACCGTGTTGTAGAGTTCTCCGTCCGCGCTTTCCTGGATCTCGCTATCAGCGAGGTCTTCTGTCCGGTCAAAGAATTCGACGAGCCGGCCATTACCGGTGCCGTCATCCCCGTGGCATGATGTGCAGTAAATTCGGTAAAGGTCGGCACCTTCAGCCAAAATTTCAGGAGAGGCTGGGAGCGGGTTCGTAAGCTTTTCACGGGCGTCTCTGCGACCAAAGATTCGCGGGCCGTCAATTGAGAGCACATCCTCCGGTGGTACCCGCAGGTCCTCATACGGCCTTACATCCGGGCCAACGAACATGTCGCGAGTCCAGGGGAATGCGGACAACGCTACTCCCGCCAATACGCACGCCAGTATCGTTATCCCCACTTTCGTTTTTCGCATTAACTCGGTCCTTCTCGTCTAACTCTATACCTCGTTTTGGGTGACCTTTTTGAGATAGGTCACTGCAGGACGTGTGTTGAGTTCTCCGAGGACGTGATACGCACGTGCTTCAGTCGCGACCTGAGAGACTCGACTTTCGGGATCGTTCATGTCGCCAAAAACTATGGCTTGTGCCGGACACGTCTGGGCACAAGCTGGTGTGATGTCGTCATCCTGAACCGGCCGATTCTCATCCTTTGCCGTTCCTTTTCCGTCCGTTATCCGCTGAACACAGAACGTACACTTTTCCATCACGCCTGCCACACGCGTGGTGACGTCTGGGTTTAGTTGGAGGTGCATAGGTTCGGGGAATTCTTCCTGGAACCAATTGAAACGTCTAACCCGATAAGGACAATTGTTTGCACAGTACCGTGTGCCAACACATCGGTTGTACACCTGTGCGTTTAGGCCTTCATCAGTATGATAGGTGGCGAAAACGGGACAAACGGTTTCGCACGGTGCATGATCACAGTGCTGACAGAGCATGGGCAAGAACCGATTGTCCACTTGATCGTTATGTGTTTCTACAAACCGCTCAATCCTTAACCACGACATCGTTCGACCTTGACGCATCCGGTCGTGGCCAACTATCGGCACGTTATTTTCTGCGTAACACGCAGCGACGCAAGCATTACACCCGTTACAGGCATCTAGGTCTATCGCCATGCCCCAATGGTGGATTGGGTGGTCATGCTCGGGACTGAGACTGAAATGTTCTTCCTCAGGGATAACCTCTCCCGCGGCGAGGGCAGCTAGTGATACGGCTTGAGCAAGTTCACGGTCCTCTTGGTCGAAGTGCTTCTGTAGCTGCGGGATTCTACGGGTGACTTCCAAAGGTGTGGCATCGGCTCCGACGACCCACTGTCTGCCTCCAGACTCCGGTTCAGGGGCACCACTGAGCAAGGCCAGCGGGTTGACGCCTCGGCCGTCTGCGTAACGTCCGTAGTCAGTATGGCCTTGCCCAACTGGCATAGCGACGACACCGTCACGGAGTTGGTCATTGATCAACAGACTGGCGTCGACGGTGCCGTGGTCGGTCGTCAAGCGGACAAGCTGGCCTTCTTGGGCATTCATTGACTGCGCTGTCTGACTCGAGGCCTCGACCCAGCTGGCCCAAGTCGTTTTCATTAGTGGATCGGGAATCTCTTGCAACCACGGCCGATTAGCACCCCGACCGTCGTAATAGTGCAGCGATGGATAGACAATGAGATCGAGTGCCCGGTCACTTGAGGTCGGCTCTAACTCCAAGGTGTTACTGAGTAGTGTTGGATTGAGCCTGACGGCATCCGTATCCGTTTCTACTGCATCGAAGAAGCCACCCCGTCGCTGAGCATTGGCCCAAAAATCGTCGAAATCTTCTTGCGGCTCGTCGTCTTCTTCGGTTTCCCTCGACTCGATCGATTCCTGTAATTCTTCCCATCTGCCTTGGAGAAAATCCAGGAATTCACCCCGTCTGGGCAATTCTGCTGAGACACCGCGGCCGAGTGCTCTCGCGCTGTCTAAGAGGATGTCACCAAAGTGCCTGGTATTGAAGATCGGACGCATCACGGGTTGCATGAGCCCGTGTAGGCCGGCGATTGGCACGCTGTCCCCCCATCTTTCCAACGGAGTGTGCGTCGGTAGGACAAGGTCAGCAAGATTTGATGTTTCATCAGGAAAACTGGAAGTACTGACGACAAAGGGAACTTCTTTGAGGGCCGCTGCAAACTCAATTTCGCCGGGCATCGAGTGAACCGGGTTGACATCATGTAAGACCAACAGTTGAATTTCACCGTTTTTCATCGCACGGGTGAGTTCAACCATCTCTCCATAGGTGCCGGCTTCGCCCCAGTTCATGTCAGAACCGAATACGACAGTCGATCCAATATTGCCAGCCACGTAGTTGAGGAGATTGATCGCAACCTGTGACGCGGTAGCCCGGTCTCCCATTGTGGCAATGCCACTACCGACGGCAAGTGATCGACCAGGACCTGCATCAGGGTCTGAGAATGCTCGTGCCAAGTCGCGGATCCGGTCGGCTGAAACGCCAGTCTGTTCTGCGACACCTTCTGGTGAGTAGTCGTCAAAAAATTGCCCCAGTAGCGAGACCGTCTCCTCGTCGACCATTTCAACTTGCACGCGCTGTTCACTAACGATTGTGTAGACCATCGCGGCAGCCAAGAGACCTTCGGACCCGGGCCGAATCTCGATCCACTCGTCGGCATTTGCGCCTGTGAGGGACATTCGTGGTTCGAGTTGCACGAACCTGGCTTTTTGTCCGTTCCGGACCTTCCGTCCTTCCGAATGGTCTCGTGTGTGCCCAACGGTCGACAGCCAAGTTTCTTGAAAGTCGGCCCCAAAGGACATCACGAAATGAGGTGAAGCAAAGTCATGATGCGGTACGGCATTGCGGTCAAAGGTAATCCGATTGGCCGCTCGGATCGCTTCGTAGGCAAATGGTTCATAGGTCAGGTGTTTAGCGCCGACGCCTTCGGCCCATGTATCCACGAGAGTGCCCAAAGCTCCAGTCGTAAGAGGAGTGACAATTGCAATCTGTTCAGCCTGACTAGATTCCCGGATCGCTTCAATTCGGCTGATTAGTTCTTGCTCAGCTTCGTCCCACTCGACCGATTCCAAGACACTATGATTTGTAGCGGGATTGGTCGTTCGCCGCAGTTGTGGTCCGGTGAAGCGGTCGGGATTATAGAGACCTTGTAGGGATGCCTGTCCCCGAATACAGAGGCTTCCTCGGTTGATAGGGTGTTCAGGATTCCCCTCGACCTTGACGGCTCGGCCTTCTCTTGTGCGGACTAGTGTGCCGCAACCAGCTGGACATTCACCGCAGACGCTGGCATACCACGTGGCCACGCCTGGAATAACATCTTCGGGCGGGATGACATACGGAATGATCTGCTCTGGCGGAACAGGCGAACAGGCGGCGACGGCCGCTGCTGGTGCAGCGCTTCCAACTAATTTGAGAAAGGTGCGCCGCCCTACCGTTTCGGTCAGGCCGTCTGAACTCTTGTGGTTCTCAGTCACGCTTTGCTCATTCTCCACTTTAGTAGTGACAGATTAGACAATCACGGGAGGCTTGCCGCTCTTGGTGACAATTAAGACACCAGCCCATACTGAGTGACTCAACCTGTACGGCACTCGTCATCTGACCAACGTCCCCATGACATTCTGAACAGCTTACGTCTGCAAGTACATGACGTTTGTGGGAAAACCGAACATGGTCCGGAAGGTCATGTACGCGCACCCATGGGATCGGAATTTCGTTCTCCCAGAATTCCAAGAGTTTCTGTACCTCCGGAGTGTCGCTCAGAACCTGCTCATGGCATCCGGCACAACGTTGCACTGAAGGAATACCAGCAACCGGGCTACGGCGCGCATAAACGTGGCAAACTTGGCAATCAAGGCCGATTTCGGTTACGTGGTGGTGATGACTGAAATCAAGTGGCTGGACAGACTGGTCTTCAGTGGTCTCTGCGGAGGCTGTTGATTCCTGCGAGACCTCTTGTGCACTACCGCGTTCGACTGTCGACGAAGCGACGAAGAGAAAGGTCGCTGTCGCGAAACCGAAGCTGATCCAAAACGGGCTCACGCCCGAAAATAGGCGAAACATACTGTGATATTTAGACCGAAACTCTAGCGCGTATCATACGCTGCGGTACGCAAGGCGGACAACACTTTGCGAGATGTTGTGACTTGCATCGTGATTATGTGCCAGGGTCGGTCGGAATCATCAGGGGTGGTTGACCAGCCCGGGACCGTGTCCAGTTGATTGCACTACTGACGTGTTGCTGGCGGATTAGTCGTAACTCCAGTGAGCGTTTGCCAGGAAATTCAAGCAGTGACAGCGCTACGAGTAAGGTGATGATTCCTTGACCGGGAAGAACCATCATTACGAGACCAGCGAACAAGAGTACAGCGCCGAGTGCATTCTTTAGGAGTCTGGCGATCGATCGCGCAACAGGGTGGCGACCAAGCCATGTGTGGCTCTCAGTATTGGGGGTCACGAAGTAGTCGGGTCGCATACGACTAATGAGTATCGGAATCAAGACGAGGCTACCGAAAAAGAGAGCCAGCGACAAACCAAATAGCCACGCAAGGGCAGTGGGATTTTCTCCAGCCCAACGCAACAGAATAGATACCGACTGTTCCAGAACTGACAACACCCTCATATTCTAGCTAGTAGCGGCTGCAAACAGTTTCCCTTGTGACATAATCAGGCTCATGAAACCAATAAGCCGTGGCTTGCCCGTCTTGGCGGTCACCGTGCTTCTTATGGTAGCGGCTGGCGTTCCGTCTTTGAGTCAAGAGAGCGCGGTTCGTCCTCCGAAATTCGACTATCACGTTGCCAAGCTCGATAACGGTCTGAGTGTGGTTTTGTCAGAGGATCATTCGACGCCTATCGTGCATGTCGAGTTGTGGTATCAGGTAGGGTCGAAGAATGAGCGGCCGAGACGAACAGGTTTTGCGCACTTATTTGAGCATCTGATGTTTAAGGGGTCACAGAACGTGCAGTCCGATGAGCATCTGAGTTTTATTTCTGGTGTCGGAGGAGATGGCAACGCTTATACGACGGAAGATACAACTGTATTTCTACAGACGGTACCCTCGCAGTATTTGCCTTTGGTGTTGTGGCTTGAGGCAGATCGAATGGCGACGTTGCGAATAGACCAACGGACCTTGGATGCGGAGCGGGAAGTAGTGAAAGAAGAACGGCGGTGGCGCTACGAGAACGAGCCGTTCGGCTTGTTGAATGAGATTCTTTATGACCACGCATTTACTTCCCATCCGTACAAACACACACCAATTGGGTCGATGGAAGATCTTGAGGCCGCGTCTATTGAAGATGTCAGAGAATTTTTTGAAACTTACTATGTGCCCGAGAATGCGACGTTAATTGTCGTTGGTGACTTCGACACAGAAAACGTGCTTCAAATGATTGAGCATTATTTTGGACGTGTGCCTAAGGCCAAGCAATCGGTTCCTCGTGATATTCCAAAAGAGCCTCTAAGTGAGGGCGAACGGCGAGTAACCCTTGAAGCGGACAATTGGCCGTTACCGGCCGTGGTAATTGCGCATCACATAACTTATGATGGCCACCCCGACGCCTACCCACTTCATATTGCCTCAAAAGTCCTTTCAGATGGCCAGAGTTCTCGGATCCATCGGCGTTTGGTGTATGACGAACAACTGGCGGTCTCCGCTTTCGGCCAGGGCAATTTGATCGAAGACCCGAATCTTTTCTACGCCGTTGCACTCGTACCTCCCAATGGCAGTCCGGCCGCTGCTGAGAGGGCGTTAATTGAGGAACTGGAACGGCTTAAAGAAGAGCCGATCACCGATGAAGAGCTACAGCGTTCAAAGAACCAGTTTGCCAGAGACTATGTAATCGGCCGGTTCACGAATGCCCAGAAAGCGGCTCACCTCGCCCATGCCGCAGTCATTCACGATGACATCACAACGGCAGATGGAGAGTTTGATATTTTTATGAACGTTACCAAAGAGGATGTTCGTCGAGTGGCTCGTACGTACTTTACTGATGATAATCGGTTGGTCATGACAATTCTCCCACGTGGGTCTGGTGGCCGTTTGTTGCGGGACAGATGAATCGCTTATTGACAAGGTTTGTTTGGGTCGGAGTATTAGTGATCGTTGGTGTGCTTCCAGCCAGTGCGCAACGGGCACGCTGGCCAAGAGAATCACCGCCCCCCCCGCTTCTTGCTTCGGACGTAGCGTTTCCTGACTATCAGATCCGTCGTTTAGTCAATGGTCTGCAAGTTGTTTACGTCGGAGCCCACGAACAACCCGCTGTCAATGTCCGTTTATTGGTTCGAGCTGGGACATCGAGTGATCCAGTGGGGAAGGCGGGAGTAGCCGCCTTGGCTGGTCAGCTGCTGGATCAGGGTACAACTAGTCGTAGTGCTCAGGAGATTGCCCAGACGATCGATAGTATCGGTGGTGGGTTGGCCGTTGGCGCTGGTGCAGATCTCAGTTTTGTCAATATTCTGGTGCTTAAAAATAGTTTCGATCTGGCACTCTCAATGCTGTCAGACGTTGCTAGAAATCCGATGTACGCGCAAAGCGAGATTGACCGGCAGCGGCAACAGCTGTTGTCAGAAATGCAGGTTAATTACGACGACACGGCCTATATTTCTGGAATGGTGTTCGGAAAGTTGGTATACGGGAACCATCCTTACGGGATGCCCCATAGTGGGACCCCTGAGTCATTGATGAGGATCCGTCGGGATGATCTTGTCGAGTTCCATCAGAGACACTACCTTCCGAACAACGCGATCTTGGCGATAGTTGGTGATGTCACTGCAGAGGAAGCGTTTGATGGCGCAACTAAGGCACTTTCCGACTGGGAGGCTGAAGATTTACCGGTGGCAGACGTAGCTGAACCTCCGCCTCCAGAGAATCGACTGATAATCGTAGATAAACCTGGGTCTGTTCAGACTGCGGTTCGGGTTGGCCACGTAGCGCTTCCTCGTGCTCACCCGGATTATCTAGCTCTCGATGTCGCTATCAAAATCCTTGGCGGCGAGGGTGGAAATCGACTGGGAAGCGTGCTGAGAACAGCTCGGTCACTCACATATTCGGCTTCCGCCGAGATCGCTGCTAGGCAGTTTGGTGGCGACTTTATGGCTCGAACGGATACTCGGTCCTCGGCGACGGCTGAGGTGCTTAGACTCACAGTTGATGAGATTTCTCGGATGCAACGGGAGCGCGTCAGTTCCCGAGAGTTAGACCGTGCGAAGGCCTACCTGGCTGGCCATTTTCCGCTGACAATTGAGACCCCGAATGCCATTGCCGCTCAGGTGCTTGAGGCTATCCTGTTCGGGTTGGACCTAGATGATTTGGAAACCTATCCGGAGCGGATCCAGTCAGTTACGGTGGACGATATTCAGCGTGTTTCTCGGCAATATCTGAAGCCTGCGTTACTTTCGATGGTGTTGGTAGGCGATGCTTCAACCTTCCTTCAGGATCTCCCACGCGTTGGATTCGATTCGTACGACCTGATCCCACTCACCGAGTTGGATTTCTCGGCAGTCGATTTCTTGGGTGTCGCTGATGTGGGGGAGGTTAAGGATGGTAATGGCATAGGTCCGCTAGCGGATGGTCGACAGCGAACTAGGGGGCTCAGTCAGCAATTGACTAATTGAAGGTCTGGACTGGCGAGTTACAGTTGGTTTGATCTTTTTTCGTTCCGTGTCATATCTGGATCGCATCGTTTCTAGGTAATTCTCTTGAACATTTTTCTCGCGTGTGGCGAACCGTCGGGCGACCTGTACGCGGGTGCATTAACCCGTGAATTACGGGCATTGGACAAGTCGGTCAACGTGTATGGTCTTGGGGGGGATCATATGCGTCAGGCGGGCGCAGAAGTTGTTGAAGACTTTAGTGGATTGACAGTAACCGGTGTTTCAGAAGCGTTGGCGGTAATCCCTAGATCACTAGTTATGTATCGTCGTCTCGTGGCGTTAGCGCGAGATGAACGCCCGGACGTTTTTGTGCCAATTGACTTTCCTGAAATCAACTTTCGACTTGCTAGGTCTATGCGCAAGATGGGTATTCCGGTGGTCTATTACGTCTGTCCGCAAGTGTGGGCGTGGCGCCGAGGGCGTTTAGGGAAAATCAAAAAGTTTGCGACGAAGGCTTTGGTGATTTTTCCTTTTGAGGAAGCAATCTATCGGGAAGCTGGCATTCCAGTCGAGTTTGTGGGGCACCCGTTAGTCGATCTGACCGACACGGAATGTTCCAGGGTGGAGTACCTCCGTCGTCATCAACTCAATCCTGAATCATTGACGGTAGCGCTCTTGCCGGGGAGCAGACCAAACGAGGTTCGGTCGATTTTAGGTGCGCTCATCGGTGCGATGAAATTGATCGCTCGAACGGTCCCAGAAATACAGTTTCTCGTTGCTCGGGCGCCTGGGTTGGACGACAGCCTATTTACGGCGTTGAACGATGAGTTCACTGCCGCTACACGCCCTCGAGTGGTTATAGTCGAAGCGCAAACAGATAAGGTAATTGCATCGTCTGATGTTGTTGTCACAGCTTCCGGAACGGCCACGGTGCAAACCGCGATTCATGGTCGGCCGATGGTCATTGTTTATCGTTTATCGCCCCTTACGTATCGCCTGGTCAAGCGATTTGCGCACGTTGATATGGTTGGGATGGTGAATCTGATTGCGGGTAAAAACGTAGCGCCTGAGCTACTTCAGGATAATTTGTCGGCCCAGTCGGTGGCTGAGACTGTTCTCGAGTTTTTAGGCGATCCCACCCGCGTCCAAGACACCTGCTCTGAACTTAGAAAGGTGCGCGATCTGTTGGGTAACCACGGAGCAAGTCGGAGGGCAGCTGAGACGATTTTGACAGTGGCGTCTGGTGGTGGCAGCCGATGAGTCGGTGCAGCAAAGACAGATTGTTCACTGCGCGGCTAGGTCGCGTAGGTAGTTAATGACGTTCCAGATGTCTTCTTCTGAGACACGGCCAAGCCATTCTTCCATTGCATACTCTGGTGGGATACCTTCAGCGATGGTCTTAAAAATCTCCGCATCGGTACCACCGTGATCCCATTCGTCATCAACGAGGTTTGCTGGCTTTGTATCACTAAATGCTCCACTTCCGTCACCGAGTCCACGAGTCCCGTGGCAGGACGCGCAAAATCTGACATAAGTGGTTCGACCTGCCGCGACTGATTCTTCGGACGAGGCAACCGGGTTGTCTTGCGCTGTAAGCGCGGTCAAATCAAGTGGATACATCCACGATAATCCAGTTCCCACACTGACAAGCGCGACAAGTAAAAGAATTGCCGATTGACGCATTCCTAATGCCTCCTTGGAGTCCGATCTACCTACCTAAAGACAGCGAGTATATCCTACGTTAGTTTCTTTATTGAGCAGAGCCAAACTTATGCTGACTGCGGATCAAATCAAGAGTCAAGCGACGTCCCTAGGGTTTGACTTATGTGGCATCTCGGCCGTAGATGACTGGTCACAGCTTACATTCCTCGACGAATGGTTACAGAAGGGGTATGCCGGTGAGATGCGCTACATGTCGCGGACAGCGTCTCAGAGGGCTGACGTGAGACGCGTAGTCCCGTCAGCGCGATCAGTCATTTCACTGGGAACGGTCTACAACACGGATCGGCCCTATTCGATTGAACAAAATGATTCTGGCGAAGCAAATATCTCCCGTTATGCGTGGGGAGACGACTATCACAATATTGTGGGAGCCCGGACCAACGCGCTATTAAAGTGGATGCGAACGGTGTACGAAGGTCCATTTGATGCGAGGACGTATGTTGATACTGGTCCTGTGCAGGAGCGGGTTTATGCGCAGCAGGCAGGTCTAGGGTGGATTGGCAAGAACACCTGTGTAATTAATTCAGAAATCGGGTCGTGGTTTTTTTTGTCAGAGATCATTTGCAGTCTACCGTTGACGCCGGATATTCCGGCATTGGACCAGTGCGGGACTTGTAACCTATGTCTAGAGGCTTGTCCGACGGATGCGATTGTTGAGCCGTGGGTACTCGACGCAACGAAGTGTATTTCCTACATCACGATTGAGTTAAAGAATGACGTTCCTGAGTCCGAGAGGAAGAGCGTCGGTGCGAATGTTTATGGATGTGATATTTGCCAGGATGTGTGCCCATGGAATGCGACTGCTTCCCAGACGTCAGATAAATACTGGCAGCCGCATTCAGCGTTTGATCGTCCCCGCTTAACGCAGTTGTGGAGGGAATCTGACGATTCGCTCGGTCCAATCGTGTCAAGGAGTGCTATGTCGTACACTGGACTAACGCGGCTGCGGCGGAATGTGGCTGTGGCGTTAGGAAATTCAATGTCGCATGAAGCAGATCTGGCGTTGGGCGAGTCAACCCTGGACGCGTCGAAGCAGGGTTCTTTAGTTAACGGGCATGTGGTGTGGGCACGAAATAGAATCCAGCAAGCTAACGACCGCAATCAGAAGCGATAGAGTGACTGAGATCGCGGTCGAGGGAAGTAATGACCGATAAAGACGTACCAAAGTTCATAGGCGTGGCACCTTCGCTGCTTATATCGATGCCGCAACTCACTGACCCTAATTTTCGTCAGACTGTCATTTTGCTCTGTGAGCATGCTGCCCAAGGCGCATTTGGACTGGTCCTGAACCGGCGCACTGAAACATCTGCATCGTCCGTAGTGCACTTATCGCCACCTATTGAGATTGATAATGGTCTCGAACTTTGGATCGGTGGTCCGGTCGATCCTGAACGCGGATGGATCTTGACGGGTAGCCAACCTGCGGATCCAGAGTCGGTCTGTATTAGTGACGGTGTTTATTTGTCCACGTCTCAGAGTCTGTTACGGGAACTTTTGGTTAATCCGCGACCACCGCGAACCCGACTTCTCACCGGGTACGCTGGATGGAATGCGGGACAGCTTGAAGAAGAGCTTTCGTCGTCGTCTTGGCTTATGACTGAGGCGGATGCTGACATTATCTTTGGAGCGAGACCCAGTGATATGTGGGAGATAGCTATTCGTAGATTAGGTGCTGACCCGGCACAACTGCACGCAGGTGGTCAACACGTCCATTAAGTTCAAGTCTAGAAAAATCTTCGTATCTTTAGGACGACCACACACTATCAACTACATCTACACGATTTGAAGTGAGTGACAGTGTTTAACCGGTCCAGATGACTTTGTAGTCACTCCAGCCCTGTGGATACTACCGGCGGCGTCGCTGCGGAGAGGGCGGAATTACCGGAGCTACTTCGTTGCGATAGACCGCGCCGCCTTTCATGACGAATCTGACGTCGCGGATGCTTGCAATGTTGTCGAGTGGGTTCCCGTCAACCGCTACAAGGTCAGCATTATAACCATCAGCGATCGTGCCGATTCTGTCACCTAGGCCGAGTGAGGTGGCCGCGGTGGAAGTGGCCGAGAGAATTGCCGCCATTTCATCTTGCCGTCCATCTTCAACCCGCGCGACCAGCTCTTCCACATTTTGGCCGTGGGCACCAGCGACGGCGTCACTGCCAAACACTACGTTTACGGACGGATTTTCAATTGTTTGTATGAAGGTGTCGATTCCGACTTCTCTAGCTTCTTCCATGCGCGCGAAGCCTGCTACGGTGTAGTTGCCAATTCCGAGGAAACGTTCGCGGTTATCGAAATAGTTCTGATAAAGCAATGCGAGCTGCGGAGCAATATAGGTTCCGTTATCGGCTAATAATTCAATAATTTCCTCGTCGTAGCGATTCCCGTGCTCGACGGATGTGCATCCGGCAAGGATTGCTGACCGGATAACTTCGGTGCCATACGCATGAACGGCCGTGCGTAATCCATGGGCAGTAGCTTCTTCACAGGCGGCCTTAATTTGTGGGTCGCTCATGACTCGGTCGCCGCCGTCACGGATGCTGGCCGAGGCGAAGACCTTGACCACATCAGCTCCGTCGGCGGAGAGTTGTTGAACGAATCTTCTGATCATATCGACGTTTCCAGTTTCGGCGGTCACTGGACGAATTGAAGTCAATATTCTTGGGCCAGGTAGTTCACCTCTTTCAATCCAGTCTCTGAGGTCCAAATCTAGAGGACTGCCTAGGCTTTGGACGGTCGTGAAACCCGCCATTAAGGTTCGGTAGGCGTTACCGACGGCGTAGAGCATCGCCTGGCCTGGCGTTTCCTGCGTTTCATCACGATGTAGTCTGCCGTCCAAGTCGAAATGCGATGTTAGATGTACGTGAGTGTCGACCCATCCTGGCATCACCGTAAGATTTGATAGGTCATGGGTAACTGCGCCACGGAGACCGTCAATACGAGTAATTTTTCCGTTTTCGATAAAGATTCTTGCATTTCGTCTGGTTTCGCCCGTGCCATCGATCAAAAGACCGGCTCGGACGGTTACGGGCCGGTCTTGGGTCGCCGCACCCACACTTGCGACCAGTGGCAATAAAAGACTGAGAATGAGATTGATCACTGGCGGGATTTTCATGAGCTTCACCGTGTTATGTTCCACCACGTCACTATTTTCAGGGTCTCTGCTTGGTTGATTGCTTCTCTTTCAATTCAGCTAGTTTAAGACGGCGGTCGTCTAGTTGTTTTTGCTCGCTTCGTAATTTTTGATAGTGTGCCAAACGGCTAACCGGGATTTGACCTTGCTCGACAGCGGTTTTCACGGCGCATCCAGGTTCGGTTTCGTGTTGGCAGTCGCGAAAACGGCACTGTTCGGCCAATGAAGAGAGGTCGTCGAATGTCGCGTCAAGACTTTCACTGGTGTCCCAAAGACGTAGCTCTCGCATACCAGGTGTGTCGATAATGACACCGCTGGTCGGATGAACAAGTAGTTCGCGATGAACAGTCGTGTGGCGTCCTCGACTGTCACGCACCCTGACGGTCTGAGTGGATTGCCGGTTGTAGCCAAGCAATTGGTTGATCAAGCTTGATTTTCCAACTCCTGAGGACCCGAGCAGCGCTACCGTCTTACCGTGTAAGAGGTACTGTGCAAGGTCGTCAATGCCACGGTTGTCCACGCAACTCGTTACATGAAGAGGGATGTTGGGTGCGACTGTTTTAAGCTCATCGAGGGAAGCAGTTTGATCTTTATCTAAGTCTCCTTTGTTTAACACGATTACTGGTTTTGCTCCGCTGTCTCTTGCAGCTACCAGGTAGCGTTCCACCCGTTTCGAATTGAATTCGTGATCTAAACCAGAGACTAAGAACACGGTGTCAATGTTGGAGGCTACGATTTGCTTTTTTGTTTTGTCGCCTGCCGCTTTTCGAGCGAAACAGCTTTTCCTGGGAAGGATTTCACGAATTTGCGCTGGGCCATCTGAATTGTTTCGGATGGCAACCCAATCCCCGACGGACGGAAGAGCGGATGGTTCACTCGCAGCGTGTATGAGTCTTCCTGACACATTGGCCAGCAGTTCTGCGGATGCCGTGTAGACCCGGAATAGGTGGTTGTGTTCGATACTGACCCGCGCAGGCTCTAGATCGGATTTCTCGATCTCTGCGAAGGCATCCGAAAAAAATTGATCCCAGCCAAGCTGTATCAATCTACTGTCGTTGGATACGGAGGTGTTCATGCTTGTATGTCCCACAAGAGTGGCACCCTTGGCTGGTCGGCAGGTCGATCTTGGTCACTGTTGGTCAGGTTGCTCACACGGACGCCTAAGAGTCGGACGGGTCGTATGCCGGCATCGGTCTTTTTCACTAGTTTGAGCGCGTGTATTCTGAGTAGCTCAGGGTCTCGCGTTGGTGGAGTCGTAGTCTCGCTGCGCGTGATTGTTGTGAAGTCAGAATACCGTATTTTCAGGGTCACTGTTCGAGCAAAAAGATTGTGCGCGTGCAGCCAACTTCCAGCATGTCTCGCCATTCGATCTAGTTCAGCGTGAATTATATCGAGGTCAAGAAGATCTTCCGGATACGTTCGCTCAGAACTGGATGACTTCACTTTTCTAAACGGTGTGACGGGGCGGTCGTCCTCTCCATAGCATAGGCGCTTTAAGACGGCTGCTTGTTTGCCGAGAAGTTGCTTCAGCACTGCGTCATCGGTGACTCGAAGGTCCACTAGTTTTTGAATGCCAATTCCCTGCAATCTTCTGGCAGTAACCGGACCGACACCCCAGAGGGCAGTGACGGGTAATTTATTGAGAAACGCTTCAATTTTTTGGTGAGGCACAACTGTCAAGCCATCGGGTTTTCTCCAGCCAGAGGCGATTTTTGCTAAGAACTTGTTTGGCGCCACACCAGCTGAAGCCGTCAATCCTGTTTGGGCGACGATCTGCTGTTTCAGTCGTCGTGCTATGGGAGTAGCGAACTGTTCTCCCCAGTTATTTTTCGTCACATCTAGATACGCTTCGTCTAGTGAGAGCGGTTCGACAAGGGGGGTAACGGCTCGAAACAAGCTAAATACTTGTTGGGACACGGACCGGTATTTCTTGAAGCTTGGTCGAACGATGGTGAGGTCAGGGCATAGTCGCAACGCTTTACTCATTGACATTGCCGAACGCACACCAAAAGCACGAGCTTCGTAGCTAGCAGCTGCAACGACGCCACGGCCTTCCGGTCGGCCACCTACCGCGACTGGTTGACCACGCAGTTCTGGTGCGTCACGTTGTTCAACCGAGGCGTAGAACGCATCCATGTCAATGTGGACGATCCGCCTAGACTGTGAAACCACCACTGAAGTGTACTAAACTGGAGAAGTTCCAATGACTGACTCAGGCAAGAAGAGACATCTGACCGCGGGCGCTTGGCTTGAGGCGCGCCAGCTTTTATGGCGTTACCGATATCGTCTTCTTCTGGGGTTAATCATGATGCTGATCAGTCGCGGCGCAGGGTTAGCTCTGCCAGCGATGTCAAGATTCGTGATTGATGAGGTTATCCCAAATGGTCGCGGTGACCAACTACTGCTACTTGCTGGTGTTGGGTTGATCGCGACTATAGTGCAAGCAATTACGGGGTTCGCCCTGTCGCAGGTTTTGGGTGTTGCCGCCCAAAGGGCGATCACAGAGATGCGGAAGAGTGTTATGGCTCACGTATCGAGGTTGCCGATTCGATACTTCGACTCAACACAAACAGGAATTCTTATTTCTCGCGTCATGACCGATGCAGAGGGGATTCGTAATCTTGTCGGTACGGGTGTGGCACAGCTGATCGGCGGCGTAGTGACAGCTTCGGTGTCGTTAGCGGTGCTTTTTTACCTCAATTGGCAACTGACTACCGTGACCTTGACGATCCTCGTTGTGTTTGGCGCATGTATGTCGATTGCGTTCTCGAAGTTGCGGCCGATTTTTCGTGAGCGAGGCAAGATTAATGCCGATGTGACAGGTCGACTAGGTGAAACGTTAAGTGGGATCCGTATTGTCAAGGCCTATGCAGTCGAGAAGCGAGAGCAGTTGGTTTTTGCGAAAGGGGCGCATCGACTGTTTAGGAACGTGGCTTCGGCGGTAACTGGAGTGTCGGCGGTTGCTTCAGTAGCGACTCTGGTAATGGGTTCGATCGGAGCTTTGATGATTCTGTTGGGTGGTCAGGCACTCATTGAGGGCAGCTGGACCACTGGTGCATTGGTCCAATATATCCTCTTCACAGGACTTGTGATCGCACCTGTTGTTCAAATGTCATCGATTGGCACGCAGATAACGGAAGCCTTTGCTGGCCTTGATCGCATTCGAGAAATCCGATCAATGGTGACGGAATCCGAGGAAGATAAGAGCCGGCAGCCTCTGACAAATGTCAGCGGGGAAATTCGTCTTGACCATGTGTCTTTTGAATACGAACTTGGAGTGCCAGTCCTGCGAGACGTTTCCTTGTCGGCGCCGGCGGGTACGACTACAGCTCTTGTGGGGTCAAGTGGTTCCGGAAAGAGCACGCTCATAAGTCTTGTGATGGCCTTCAATCGACCCCAATCCGGTGTCGTAACGTTGGATGGACTTGACCTGCAGTCGATCCGCCTGAGCGATTACCGGTCATTATTGGGCGTTGTCCTCCAAGACAATTTTCTCTTTGACGGGACCATTGGATCGAACTTAAGTTTTTCAAAACCGCATGCTACGGTTGAGGAAATCAGAGAGGTAAGCCGGCTTGCCCATTGCGACGAATTCATCGAGTCGTTTCCAGACGGTTATGAAACCATTGTTGGGGAACGTGGGGTGAAACTGTCAGGTGGACAACGTCAGCGTGTTGCTATTGCGCGGGCGATACTTGCTTCTCCGCGGATTCTGGTACTTGATGAAGCAACGTCTAGTTTGGACAGCGAGAGTGAATCGTTGGTTCAAGACGGGCTTCGTGCACTTCGCCGCGGCCGCACGACGTTCGTGATCGCTCACCGGCTGTCTACCATTCAAAGTGCCGACCAGATTCTAGTTCTTGAGGACGGGCAAATCGTAGAGCGGGGCACCCACAAAGATTTGCTGGGACTGGGAGGTCGGTATAAGCAACTTTACGATAAGCAATACCGGTTTGAGCAGGATCAGTTTGTTAATCCTGGCGAAGACTTTACCCCGGATCTTCCCACTGTAAGGAGTTCGGTTTGATCCGATCACGTTTGAATCGATTTGAGAAGATATGTGGCGGCAATGTTTCGATGGGAGTGTTTTCGTATCCTCGAAGTTGGTGGGTCAGACACGTTGGTAGACGGAAGTTACAATGGGAAATCGATTATGGAGATTCCGGTATGAAGTCCCAAGTGCTCGTCGTAGTCTTCGTATCCTTGGCGTTGTCGTGTCTTTTGTTCGGCGTCGACATGAGTGGAGAACAAGGATCAGGAACGGTTACAGGGGTCGTCAAGATTCAAAATATTCCAGATGCTGTTTCTGTTGCGGTTGATACCGACCAAGCTGTGTGTGGTCTTGAGGTCGAGGACCAGACGACAGTGGTCGACTCATCTGGCGGTGTCGCCAATGCTGTGATCGTTGTCACCGGTGCCGCTTGGACGGTAGACCCGCCGAAGCCTGCGATTAACAACAGAGCCTGTTATTTCGAGCCGCGTGTCCAGGTTGCAAAGACTCGTAGTGTGGCAACCGTGACGAGCGAGGATGAGACACTTCACACGACTCATGCCTACGACGACCGTGCTCGGACTATGTTCAACATAGCACTGCCGATACCCGGCCTATCGATAGAGCGCCCGTTACGCCGTCCTGGTGTTGTCCGTGTGGAGTGTGACTCTCACGCCTGGATGAGGGGATGGGTCTACGTAACTGACGATATTGCAGTGGTTAGTCACTCAGATGGACGCTTTGAAATTAGTGATATTCAACCAGGCACTTACGAGTTGACGATCTGGCATGAGCGATTCAGTGGCGCTTCCCAGACCATTACGGTTGAAGGCGGTGCGACGACGGAAGTGGATTTTCTACTGCAGTGAAACCGCTGCTAATTGTTAGGCGATGAAGTTATCCGGCTTGGTCCGGTCGCCAACGTAAACCTACATTGATAATCCGCTGAAGCAATTCATCGTATCGGAGTCCAGCTCGTTCAGCCGATTCAGCGAAGTCTTCGCCGAACGCTAGTTGTGGGTTTGCATTCGCTTCAAGGACAAAGAACTTACCAGCGGCATCCATGCGAAGATCCATTCGCGCATAACCACTCATATTAAGGGTCCGATAGACGCGCTTCGCGACTCGTTTTATTGCTTCAGAGGTTATCTCAGGAAGAGTCGCTTCGCTGGTGTTGATTCCGTGTTTTCGCTGATACTTCACACTCCATTTAACCCGGTCCGTAGCGATACGGTGGACGCCATCTGGCATCTGACCGAATTCCATTTCCCATACTGGAAACACTTGAAGGCGTTCGTTTCCAATGACGCCTACATAGAGTTCGCGACCATCAATATAGCGCTCGACGATGGCGTCGGTTCCGATGGACTCGTGGACGAACTTGACTCGGTCGCGTAGTTTAGCTTCTTCTTCGACAACTGAAGCTTGGGCGATACCAATCGAGGCTTCCTGTGTTAATGATTTGACGATCACCGGAAACTTTAAATGGCGGGGAGGTCTGATTGCGAGCCCACGTCGAAATACGCTGAATTCAGGGACTGGTATGCGATGGTACGCCATCAGTTGTTTCGAAAGTGCTTTGTCTCGGGAGAGCACCATCCCGCGCGGGTTGCATCCGGTGTACGGCAGGCGAAGGAGCTCAAGATAACTAACAACATTCATGTCGAAAGCGCCAACTTCGTGAAATGCCTCCATCAGATTGAAGGCTATGTGCGGTCGAAATTCATCAACCGCTTGTCTAATTGCGCCAAGGTCATCTTTAACGCCGAGCGTTCGAACGTCGTGTCCCATGTCGGTCAGAGTGCTTGTGACATCGAATTCGGTTTTCCATTCGACGGTGGCCAGATCAACACTCGACACATCGGTCGGCGGTACCATGTAGTCGTGCATGAGCGCCAGAATACGAATCTTTTTCACAACGCTACTCGATGTCGACCACTGTGAAGGTAGCTCATGGTTTGTACAGTCAGTAACACCGTGAAGTCTTGTTTGGTGCGTTCTTCCGACGAGCGCAAGTGTAGATTAAGTTCACCGCATCGAGTGATTATGTCTTCCAGTACTTGGTCAATCGTATACTGGTACGTAGCGGTCCAACTGGCGACCAGCCGTCTAACATCACGGCGCACGCGTTTAACGAACCGATCCGCCGGCATATTTCGTGTGTGTTCAGAGGCGTCTGAGAACAACCGCCGGAGGTCACGGTCATAGAAGTGGGGGTGTTCTAGGCCGTAGTGTTTTCGCTTGCGCTTGTAGTGTTGACGGAGAGTTCGACGGATGCGACGAAGTGGTTCGACTGTGTCGGTAGTGGTGACGGCCGGTTTCTTTTCCGCTACCTCTCCCATTAGTTCATCCATGTAGTCGAGTTTCTTCATTGCTGGCCAGTCGACATAACGTTTTCGCCACATCGAGTGAGGTGTTAGCCAGACCGCAAACGTCTCCGCAAAGTCTTCGTCAGGGTGGCTTTGTGCATACCAAGGCTCGAGGTGGAGTACGAAGCTCTTACTGTGTGGTTTGGGCAAGTAAACTTCAGGGTAGGGAGTCGATGATTTACCAAACAGTTTTTGCCGCCGCCGCCGCCGTTGGAGTCTATAAGCGTTGTCAATCGCATGGCCAATTTCGTGGCGAAGGATTCGCATGCACCAAGCACGGGTTCCGCCTTCCACCTCGAGCATCTGACTCAATTCGAGTCGGGCGAGTCGAGGATGTGCAAGATAGAACGGGATAGCAATTCCAGGGACACCGTCTGGAGTGAACCATTCGTCCGACAGCCAATAATGGGCTCGAAAAACTATTGAACGTGCCTGTAGTTCATGATTAACCTCTGCTATACGATGTTCAAGCTGCGTGCCTTCGACGGTCAAGCCTAGGTCGCATATCCTTACATCAAGCAGTTTTTCATCCGGCCAACTTGCCCAGACCGGTTTTGGACCACGACGTCTATGTAGGCGTTCTTCCGGTGGGGTGTTCTCAGTTATTTCCACGATCGGGATCGCGCACATTATATGGGTGCCGGGTTAGGATATCGCGTATGAGTTCACAATACGTCTACACAATGAAAGGTCTTGGCAAGACCTATCCACCTGGTCACGTAGTACTAAATGACATCTGGCTGTCGTTCTTGCCAGGTGCCAAAATTGGGGTGCTCGGTCTAAATGGTGCAGGGAAGAGCACCGTGTTAAGGGTGATGGCCGGGGAAGTCACAGAGTTTGACGGAGAAGCATTTCAAGCAGAAGGCTTGACAGTCGGCTATCTGCCACAGGAACCGATGCTGGATTCGTCCAAGACGGTAGCTGAAAGCGTCCAGGAAGGCGTCTCCGCCCAACGGGACCTTCTTAAGCAGTATGACGAGTTAACCGCTTTACTATCGCAGGGGTATTCCGATCTTGAAGATATGTTGAGGGAACAGGGAGAACTCCAAGATCGTATTGAGGCGGCAGGCGCATGGGATATTGATTCACGGGTAGAAATGGCGATGGATGCTTTGAGGTTACCGCCTCGCCGGACACCTGTTTCAACTCTTTCGGGTGGCGAGATTCGCCGCGTGGCACTGTGTCGTCTTTTACTTCAGTCGCCTGATTTACTTTTGTTGGATGAACCGACGAATCATCTTGATGCCGAGACAGTAGCGTGGCTTGAACGGTTCTTGGCCGACTACAGAGGGACTGTAGTGGCTGTTACTCACGATCGATATTTTTTAGACAATGTTGCTGGCTGGATTCTGGAGCTTGACCGTGGGGCTGGGATTCCGTGGGAAGGCAATTACTCATCATGGTTGGAACAGAAGCAGAAACGACTTCAAGTTGAAGCGAAACAAGAAGCTCGGCGGCGACGGACGCTAGAGAGGGAACTTGAATGGATCCAAATGTCTCCACGTGCTCGTCAAGCGAAGGGTAAAGCTCGGCTCAACGCCTACGAACGGCTGTTAACAGAAGATGCAACACGGAAAATTGAAGCGGTGCAAATCTACATACCGCCTGGGCCACGACTAGGCGACGTGGCAGTTGAGGCTGAAGGTCTTCGGAAGAGCTATCGAGATGACCATGTCCTCATACATGACCTGTCATTTACATTGCCCCCAGCTGGCATTGTTGGAGTTGTCGGCCCTAATGGTGCTGGCAAGACTACGCTACTTCGTCTTATAACGGGCGAAGAACAGGCAGACGCTGGGACATTACGTCTCGGTGACACAGTTAAGCTAGGGTATGTTGATCAGAATCGAGACGCGCTCGATTCCGACAAGACGGTGTGGGAAGAGATTTCTCAGGGGAGCGACGAAGTCATGCTCGGTGAACGAAAGGTCGCCTCTCGGGCTTATGTGGCTTCGTTCAATTTTAAAGGTGCTGACCAGCAACGGTTAGTCGGGGCTCTCTCGGGTGGAGAACGCAATCGCGTTCACTTGGCGAAGCTGCTGAAAGGTGGTGCCAATCTCTTACTGCTTGACGAACCGACGAATGATCTAGATGTCGACACGCTTCGGGCTCTCGAGGATGCATTGGTCGACTTCGCGGGCTGTGCTGTCGTAGTCAGTCACGACCGCTGGTTTTTGGACCGTATCGCGACACATATCCTAGCCTTCGAGGGCAGTTCGCATGTGGTTTGGTTCGAAGGCAACTACGAAGAATATGAGGCTGATAGACGCCGACGTTTAGGATCAACCGCTGATCGTCCGCACCGCATCAAGTTTCGAAAACTCGTTCGCACATAGAAATCGTGCGGCAGCATGTAATTTCCTAATTTCTGCCGACCGGATGTTGGTTTGCCTGCTACAGGGGCCAGTCCCTGAGGATCCGTTCTGTCTCTTCGACGTGACTACTTTCGTCACGGATGAAGTCTTCGAGTTGAACTACAAGACCTTTGTCGCCGTAATCTTCAGCTTCTTGAGCCCGTTGAGTGTAATTCTCTGTGGCCTCACGTTCGGCCTTCAATATTTCTTCAAGCATCCCTCGATTTGAATCTGGGAGCGAAACCGGGCGAGGTACGGTGGTCGGTTCGCCGCCCAGCGCTACTACTTTGTTGGATAAGTACTGCGCATGCAATTGTTCGTCGGCAACTTCGGCGAGAAAGAACTGTGCGAGTTGAGGGCGATAAGGTCCTGTGGCCCTGGCGGCATAGGTGAGATACATGATGACCGCACCCAGTTCGCTCGCAAGGTCTTCATTCAGTCGGTCGATTAGGTTTTCTTTGGTCAAGAGTCCTCCAGTGGTATATCGGAAAATCCAGCAGTAGTCGTAACCGTCTGGGCTTGTAGTAAGTGTCGTCGTTCGTGCATCACCATCATCGCAAATGTAGCACCTAATTGAAATCGTAGCAGAGGCATGACGGGAGATGTGACCTTTACTTTGGCTAAATTGAGGCCGGTTGAGAATTTTAGGCACTCTTCCCATCGGCCACCGCTTGATTCGAAATCCGCGATCACTGAATCAACGGGGTAGTGAATGAATGGAGGTGCGAACTTACGAGGAGCCTTGAATGTTCTTCGATTGGTCGGGTCTAACGCTTTAATCATCATGCGAGAGAACAGGCCGTACTGATAGGGGCCTGGATCACCTTTGCGAGCTGGATCGGCGGTAGATACGGCGTTCAAAATAGCGCTGCTATAGAGTTTTGAACTGATAATCAAGTGTGTCAGACACTGCGCGATGGACCAGCAGTCTTTCTTGGGGCTCCAGTTAAATTCTTGAGGCGTCAGCGTTGAAAACAGATTTCTGGCCGTCGATCGATTATTTCGAAAGTCCTCCTTGTAACGGTCTAATTCACTTGTTAGTTGGTCATCCATCATCTGGCCTTCGTTGGTAAAGGTGGAGTGCCACCGCTGCACCAAAGAGTCCAAACCCAATAATATCGGCACTTCTAATGGCCAAGAACAAGAGCAAACCACCCGAGGTTGCGAGAACTCTTTCGCCGAGACGAACCCGATGTGTGAGCCAACCGCCAAGACCCATAGCCAAGGCACTTACCCCGATTACTGCGGAACCGACGGTGATAACGACATCTTGGATAGGGGCCTGTAGCAGAACACCGAGACCTTGTGGGCTCAACGTAAAGGCAAAAGGCACGAGGAACGCTGGCAGCGTGTATTTCCAAGTTAGCATCATAGTACGAAATGGGTTGCCACCTGTGATGGCGGCAGCGGCGAATGGCGATAATGCTGTGGGCGGACTTACTTCAGATAAGACGGCATAGTAGAAAATGAACATGTGTGCAGCGACTGCTGGCACTCCAACTAATGTCAGCGCAGGTGCCACCATGACGGCAGCGATGATGTAAGACGCAGTAACAGGAACAGCTAGTCCAAGCATCCACACCGCTACAGCTGAATACGTGACTGTGAGAAAGACGTTGCCTCCAGCCAGTGTTACGATGATGCCGGCAATCTTAAGACCTAAGCCTGTCAGTGTCACAATTCCGACAATAACGCCGGCAGTTGCTGTGGTGGCGGCGACTGGCAATACTCCCCTGCCTCCTGCACCCAGCGCGGCTAGAAGCCGGTTCGGGTACAAAGCTCTTTTCTTTTGGATAAAACTGAGACCTATGGCGAGTAACGTTGCGAAGAATACGGCACGAAAAGGCGTCATACCGCTGATCAGCAATGCCACCATTAACACTAGTGGAAGGAATTGGTATCCCGCCGTTCGCATCAGGGTAGTTGCTGACGGAAGATTTATTTCAACGGCTTTCATTCCCATTCGTCGGGCATCAGCTTCGATCATTAGAATGATCGACAGGTAGTAAAGAGCAGCGGGAATGATGGCCATCACGATGACTTGAAGGTAGGAAATATTCAAGAATTCAGCGATCAAGAATGCCGCTGCTCCCATTGTAGGAGGTGCTAGGATTGCGCCAATACCACTGGCAGAGAGGATGCCACCGGCCACTTCAGGTGAAAAACCTGACCGTTTGAGGAGTGGCCAGGCCACGGCACCCAAAGTTACAGTGGTTGCAACTCCGCTCCCTGAAACTGTTCCAAGCAAGAATCCGGATAATGTGACAGTGCGTCCTGGTCCCGCGCCACTTTTGGACCGACCGAAGACCGATAAGGTCCAATTGATAAAAAACTCACCCGCACCAGAGTGGGCAAGCACTGATCCGAAAATTGTAAAGAGCACAATATAGGTTGAGGCCACGTCTAGCGGTACACCCCAAATGCCTTCTAACGTCATGTAGAGGGTGCCGACTAACCGCGCCGTGTCGTATCCGCGGTGAGCAAAAAGTTCAAGACCGATCAAATCTAATACGGGGCCTAGGTATCCATATGCCAGAAAGCAGATCGCCGTTATGGGGAGGATCGGGCCGATCGTTCTTCGGGTTGCTTCGAGCACTAAGGCAGTAGTCAGAATACCCAGCACAAGATCGGTATTACTTGGTGTTGCAGCTCGATAGACAAATTGGTCTAAGTCGACAATTGGCCATCCCAGTGCGAGAATCGCCAGTACAACAAGGCTCCAGTCTAAGGCGGCAATGTGGTTCTTAGACCGTTGGGATGCAGGGTAGACCAAGAAAGTTAAAGTCAAGGCAAGCAGGAGGAAGCTGACTCTGTAGAGCTGGGGTTGGATGATTCCCACTACCCAGTAGAGTGCATAGAGCGATAGTCCTGCACTGAGGATTGTTGCGAGTCTGGCAATAGCACCCGACAAACAACGAGTTCGGGTTTCCGAGTTGGAATCGTTGCGAACGTCAGCGTCGGCGGTCACTGAAGTGTCCAGAATTTACCGGTCCTCGGTCCAAGCGCCTCGTTCGCGGTAGTAAGCCATAGAACCTTCATGAAACGGAATCGGTGAACCGCTTACCGCGGATTCAACTGATAACAGTGCGGCCATGGGGTGTATGGCGGCCAGTTCTGTATCGTTTGCAAAGAGCGCGCGGGTGATGTTCTGAACGAGATCTACGTCCATCGACTCATGAACGACAAGGACGTTGGCTACGGCAACAGTCGAAACATCGTCTGCCATGCCCGGGTAGGTTGATCGAGGGATGGTTGACAGATGATAAACCGCTGTCCCGAACCGTTCTTGCAAGCTGGCAAAGACCGCGTTAGTCGATAAGAGTCGGATTGTTAGTCCGGGAGTCGAGGCAAGGTCCAAGAGCGATCCCGTCGGGATACCGCCACTCCAGAAGAATGCATCGATCTTACCGTCTTTAAGGGCGTCGACAGACTGAGCTGCGCCTAGGCTTTGGCGCCGCATTTCAGATTCAAAGTTGACTCCGGCCGCTGACAGAATGCGAAATGCGCTAATTTCGGTTCCACTTCCAGGTGCGCCAGTAGAGACAACGCGGTTTGTCAGGTCTTGTATTGACTTGATGGGACTGTCGTTTGTTGTGACGACGTGGTTGTAATTGTCATAGAGCACTGCGAGCGCTCTGACGGGAATGGCACCGAATTCTTCAAATGCGCCTTTTCCAGCAGAAGCATCATCCAGTGAATCTGATAAGGCAAAGGCAATGTCAGCTGAACGGGTCCCAATGAATTTCAAATTATCAACCGTGCCTGCCGTTACTTCCGCAGTGGCTTCTACATTGACTATGTGATCGCTTATCACCTTAGCGATGCCACCACCATAAGGGTAGTAGACTCCCCCGGTGCCTCCCGTGGCGATTGAGATCCGTTTAACACGGTCTCCGACGTCTGGGGTGCTGCAACCAGTTGCCATTACTGCGACACTAAACCACGCGAACCATTTTGTTCGTTTAAACATTAGGCGCTCGTTGAAAGGGCCGCCGAGTCGGCTCTACATCTGTATCTTACTTTTGAGTGGGGCGGGTGATGCAAGAACTGAAACATTTCTGTTCCAGACCTCAAACGTTATGATTCGCTCATGGGGTCGCCTACGACAAATCCAGTGGGGGGAGTCAGGCTGAAAATGCGAGGTCTGAACCGATTGAGAACCTTACTTCTTGTTGTCGCGGTGATTACTGGGGGTGACACATCGACCGCCAGCACGAAACCAGTGAAATCGCGGCACGGAATGGTGGTCGCTGCAGAACCGTTAGCGACGGCGGTTGGACTTCAAGTGTTACGTGACGGGGGGGCTGCTGTCGATGCCGCTGTCGCGACGGCGTTTGCTCTGGCTGTGACGTATCCACAAGCAGGAAATATTGGTGGTGGAGGATTTATCGTTTTTCGACCGACCGTAGGATCCTCTGTGGCGTACGACTTTCGTGAAATGGCCCCAGCTGCTTCGTCGCCATCTATGTTCTTAATTGATGGAGCGTACGACAGTGCGCGCCATCACAACAGTCACATTGCTGTCGGTGTGCCAGGTACCGTTGCCGGGTTGTATCTAGCGTGGTCCGACCATGGTCGACTTTCGTGGCAACGCCTTTTGGACCCTGCTATTGATCTTGCTCGCAACGGATTCATCGTATCCCACGATTTGGCTGCCTCTTTAGCTGCGGTGCTTCCAAGGATGGCTCAATACGACGCTTCGTTTCAGCAGTTTTCCAATGGCGGTGAACCTTACCAAGTGGGGGAACGTTTCCGGCAAGAAGAGCTCGCCAGCACACTCGAGCGGATTGGAATCCAGGGGCCGTCAGGATTTTATAGTGGTCGGACCGCTCAGTTGATTGAAGCAGAAATGAGGGCAAACGGCGGTTTGATCACACGCCGTGACTTGGCGAACTATCGGTCTCATCGCACCACACCTGTACGAACGACTTATCGGGGGCACGAGATTATTTCAATGCCGCCTATTAGCTCTGGTGGAACCGCGCTTGTTCAAATGCTTAATATTTTGGAAGGTTATGGGCTAGCCGAATTTGGTTTCGGGTCGGCGCGGACCGTTCACGTTATGGTCGAGGCAATGAGGCGCGCCTTTGCTGACCGCGCTCGTTATCTCGGCGACCCAAAGTTTAATCCCACGATGCCAATTTCTCTGTTGTCATCTAAGTCATATGCTGAACGGTTGCGTGCCACCATTCAACTGGACCGTGCCTCTAGCTCTTCACCTGTTTCATTTGAGTGGCCCATTGAAGGTGCCGAGACGACCCATTTATCAGTTGTTGATTCCGACCGACAAGCGGTGTCGTTGACGTATACGCTTGAGCAACTTTATGGCTCAAAAATTGTTGTTCCCGGGGCCGGTTTCTTACTGAACAACGAGATGGGGGACTTTAATCCTGGGCCGGATATGACTGATGCAGAGGGACGCATCGGCACTGAACCCAATCTTGCCAGACCTGGGAAACGCATGCTTTCAAGCATGACACCGACCATCGTCGAAAAGGGCGGTAACCTCTTTATGGTTACGGGGAGTCCTGGTGGTCGGACAATCATCAACACCGTGTTGCAGACAATCGTTAACGTCATCGATTTTGGCATGAATATTCAAGAAGCTGTTGACGCACCCAGATTTCATCATCAGTGGTTGCCTGATCGTATTAGTCACGAACGTCATGGTCTATCACCTGATACGGTAGCTCTCCTTGAATCACAAGGTCATCGTCTCCAAGTAGTTGAAAGTCAGGGGGCGGCTCAGGCTATTCGATACGACGTTACTGCCGATGTGCTTGAAGGGGCCCCGGACCGGCGGAGAGCCGGCAGTACCGCGATGGGTTATTGACCACCGTAGACGCGTTCATAGGCTGATCGGTTAGCGAGAACTTCTCGCACGAAGCGTCGTGTCTCAGAGTAAGGGATCGTATCGACGAAGAAATCCTCTGGTACGCCACTGGCCGCAGTCCACCAAACGGCTACGCGATCTTCCCCCGCGTTATAAGAAGCGGCCACTGGAGCATTTGCGCCATCAAATATGGCAAGTAGGTCGGCAGTTAATCTTGCCGCAATAGCTGAGTTTACGGCCGGGTGAGCGAGAGTCAATTCGTTGACTGAACCGTTGTCGAGTACGTTCGGCACACCAGCTCGATGAGCTAGAGCCTCAGCAGTGTAGGTCATGATCTGAAATAGGCCGATGGCACCGACGTTTGAACGGGCATTCGGATCAAATCGTGATTCCTGCCGCATCAATGAGACGAGCAAGAACGGGTCAACGGCATGGTTCGCCCCTGACTCAGTTACGGTGTCCCAAAATGGGCGAGGGTAAACTAGGCGCCAGAAGTCATCCGGAAGTCCAAGTGAGGGTCGTTGAAGAAACGGACCAAAGTGATTGACTAAGATTCTCCCCACATTGGCGTAACTGTTTGCCTGTGCCGAGGCTCTCGCGGCCAGTAATGCCAGTCCCTTGTTGTCTTTCCCGGACAGTAAGCGGCGAAGATACCAGGCCGCGTCATCAATGAGCCCGGCACGTGCGAGGGTCATTGCCGCACGGTACTCCGCACGGTCTGTCGTTTGCCGGGTTACTGATAATGGCGGAAATGTCAGGGTCGCTCCGCCAACAGTGTCGGTGTTATCTGTTAAAACTTTTAATCTCTCTTGAGCGCGAATGCCGTAGTAGTGATACGGAAAGCGTGTTGCGACAGATTTTAGAGTCTGGATTCCAGCTTCAGTATTACCGTGAAGTTCCGCAACGCCAAGCCAGTAGAGTCCCGCAGGCACAAGTTCACCGCTGGGATTACGATCGATTAAGCTGCGGAGGTTTACAAGAGCCCGTTCGGTCTGACCAATTCGCAGAGCTGCGACGCCAGCCCTCCAAAGCAACGCTCGCTCTTCGTCGGCCGATTTAGCTGACGTGAAAAGTTCTCGGTAGAGGTCAAGGCCGTCGGTGATATCTCCGACAGCTACCAAATATGCCGCGAGAAGGGTGGCGGCGCTTCGGCGTTGAGCTGGTGATACGCTGGGGATCCGACCCTCCCATATGCTCAAACCACTGCGTTTGGCGCGGTCGGTGTCGACCATACGTACGGCGAGTCTGAAGTCAGTTAGACGGATACTCGGGAGCAGCGGGCTTTGAGGAAATGTTTCGTAGAACTTCTGGCAGGCCGTGACGCCTTCTTCATTGGCCCGCTGCGCATAAAGAGTAGCGATCCACTCGGCTTCAATTTGATCTTGTTGTTGATCAGAAGTGCTGAAATCACGCCAGTTGTTGATCAACTCACGTGCTAGCTCGAACTGAGACGCGCTTTGTAATCTACGTGCCAGGGTGCGATATTGTGTTCCTGTAAATTCGCGAGGTGCAACGCCGTGTTGAGCCACAAGGCGGCGTTCCGACGTTAAAGCAACTTCGAATGTCGTCGACCGGCTGTGGTGAAGTTTGGTCTCGTGCAAGGCAACAATTGCCGAAACTACATCACCCTCTTGTTCCCAACTGGCCGCAATACCCAAACGTCCATCGTCGCCTAAAGGACCACGAGGCTGGCGGTTAACCACTTGGCGATAAAGGCGCCGCGCCGCCAGAGTGTCACCGGTGTTTCGGTACGCGTCAGCTACGATCAATGTGAGATCAAGATGTCGATTAAGGTCTTCGCTTGTAAGGTCTGAAAGAATTGATTCGGATTGTTTGGCAAGATCTCGGCCAGCAAGATTCTTCACCAGAGCTCGCCTGGCAAACGTCCGCATCCACACCGCCCGGTCAATTACCGTCTGCCAATCCGTTATGGACTCTTGGTAGTAACCGAGGTGTCCGTAAAGTGTGGCCCGCAGAACAAGTGCTTCAAGCGGCAGGTCTTCGGTGGCCGTTGACTCAATTTGACCGCCGAGTATCGCCAAGGCTTCGCGGAACCGTCCGGTCTGAAAGGCGTCAGTAGCGTCGGTAAATATGGGTGGGGGAAGATGCAGGTCGCTCGTTTGGGCCCAACTAGGGCTAGCCGTAACAAACAGGATGGATAATATGATGGTTAGCCAATTTCGAACCAGTGTGCGTGGGGCCACGATTTTCATTTATCTGTCTAATCGACTGCTGGGAGTGTTCGGCTGATTCTGTTCCGGGTAAGAGTCGGAACGGCTGCCATACTTCTAAGATTAACTCGTCTTTAGAGTTTAGCCGAACGATTTTAGGTATGGTGGCCAGCTGATTGCGTTAAAGTATGGCGTTCTGTTCAATTAAAAAAGACTACCCACAGGAGATATAAGGATTGTGAAGATCACACCAGGAAAACTTGCGGGCCTAAAGGCCGTGTCAACCGAGTCAGGCACCATTGCCGCTGCAGCGATGGACCAACGGGGTTCACTTAAGAAAGCACTCGCCAAAGAGAGCGGCCACGATGTCAGCGATACCATGATGGAGGAGTTTAAAGGCGCTGTAACCGAAGTGTTAACTCCTCATGCATCAGCGATATTACTTGACCCGCAATGGGGAATTGAGCCCTCAAAAAAGCGGAGTACGAACGCAGGGTTGTTGTTGGCGTATGAAGAAAGTGGGTATGACAACACACGTCCGGGTAGGTTGCCGGATTTATTGCCCCTATGGTCGGTTCGTCGGTTGAAGGAGGCAGGTGCCAACTGCGTGAAGGTTTTGCTCTACTACACACCACGTGACACAGCGGAAGTCAACCAAGAAAAGCACGCGTTTGTTGAACGTATCGGTGACGAATGTCGAACCAACGACATCCCATTTTTCTTGGAGTTTGTTGCTTACGACGTCGATGGCGGCGACGAAAAGGGCTTGGAATTTGCCAAGATCAAACCGGAAGTTGTTGCAGGGAGCATGGCGGAGTTCACTCAAGATCGGTACGGGGTGGACGTCATGAAGGTCGAGATTCCGGTCAACATGAAATTCGTTGACGGAAGTGCGAGTCATACGGGGCAGACGGCTTATGGTAAAACTGAAGCCCTTGATCATTTTCGAGCGGCGGCGGCGGCGGCGACGAAGCCTTTCATTTATCTTTCCGCTGGTGTCAGCAATGAAGAATTCACAGAATCGCTTGAGATGGCCGCGCAGTCTGAAGTCCAGTGGGCCGGTGTCTTGTGCGGGCGGGCGACTTGGAAAAATGGTATTCCGGTCTACGCAAAGGATGGAGTGGACGCGTTCCGCCGATGGCTTGAGACCGAAGGCACAACGAATATTGGCAATGTCAACGAGAGACTCCAGGCGGCCAGTTCTTGGTTCGCCACGTACGGTGTGACCTCAGCAGATGCTCTAGCCTCAGAATAGTGTGAGATTTCAGTATCGGCAGCAAGTGCTTGACCAACTCGAGCGACACGGTGTTCGTCCCAAGACGACTACGTCGCCAGAATTATTGCAAGAGTTTGTGAGCGATTTGTATCGTTTTGAGTTGCGACGATTACGGAAACGTTACGTGCGAGGCGAGATCAAAAGAATTGATTATGCAAGTCACGTTATCGCACTTCGGAAGAAGTACCTGCTCGTGTCGGTGCCCGTTGACCGCTGGGTGCTGCTTTAAAACGAAAGCTAGAGCAGCGGACTTACGTAATTCCCGCAATTAATGACTAGCGGCTATTTAGTAGCCAATCTAGGCCGGCGCCCAGGTCCATCGCGGGGCCCAGTATTGGCGCAAGGCGTCCGGGACTCATGACCGCCATCATTTGGCTGTGCGTCGGAACCCCGTGAGCAATCGGCGCATTGTCTAGGTCAAAACCTTGGAAATAGTCGATTTGTGGAGCCTCAGCGTAGACTTCAACGTAAAAATCAAGCCGCAGTAAACTGCTTGCTTCGTCCCTTGAAGGGAGACGATCCAGTTTAGTTTGGATTCTTTCTAACGAGACTCCAAGTGTGGCAGGATCGAACGCTACTTCATCTTCAGCAACCTGCGCTCCAACTGGGACGTTGGCTACCACCAGGACCGCGAGAGTCAAGACGACAAAACGCCAAGGACTAAGCATAAATGAGATTGGCCTTTACAGTCACTGACACACTACGGCCACAGGTCTTTGTTGTCAAGGGGACTCAAGCTGTTAGGATGACGTCACGATGACTTGGGTATGGGTCGTGCTTCTAGTGTTATTAACCTTGGTGTTAGTAATCGTTGCACGGCGACTACACAGCGCGCGAGAAAGGTTTAGCCAGGTGGAGTCGAGGCTGGCCGGCGTACTTGAAATGTCAGATGCTGGCCTTGCGGTGTGGAATCAGGAAGGTCGACTGATCGCCTGCAATAAACGGTTTCGAGAGTTTTATCAAACGATTGAATTGAAGTCAGGGTTGGCTTACGAAGATTTGACGCGGTTCACGGCGACTCGTGGGCTGATTCAGTTGGCTGAAGACAACGTAGAAACGTGGGTGCAGGACCGGTTGACTGGGTTTGGTGACCCAAGCCACGAAGTGTGCCGGACGCCAGACGGGCGGTGGATTGAGATTGACCATCGTCCGACGGATTCGGGGGAGGTACTTCTTTTGTACACCGATATCAGTCAGCGGAGTGAGACCGAAACAAGGCTGTCAGATCGCACCGATCACATTGAAAGACAGGCGGCGGAATTAACGTTGCTCGTGGATGCAATTCGCATTGGTAGCCATCAAGCCAATCCAGACTTGGCTGTAGCTGAATTGGTTGAGTGCGTCTGTGTCTGGGCAGAGTGGCCAGTGGGTTATGCCTACCGTGCAGTTCGGAACAGTGACGATGTTGTACTTAATCCAATCCCGGCATGGTTTGTTGAGTCCGGAAGTCAGGAGCTGTTTGATAACCTGCAGGAAATAGTCGCGCGCCGCCAAATAAGGAAAGGGGATGCGCTTGTCGGACGTGTCCTGCACACAGGACGTCTGTTGTGGATTCCTAATGTGGCTGTTGATCCATCTGTTGATGCTGAGGTTCGGTCAGCGATGACGGGCATTCGGGGGATCTGTGCGATCCCAGTTAAGGCAGGTAACGAGACTGTGGCGGTGCTTGAATTTCTGTCACGAGAACAACTTGTCCCAGACCCAGCGACTACGCGCACACTCGAGGCTGTCGCGAGTACGTTGACTGGGGTATTCCAGCGCCAGTCGGTCTCTTAGTGGTGAGTGGTCTCGACCGAGCAGTTAGCTGACCCAATAAACTTTGGTATTACCGGTGTGTTGAGGCCTGACGCTAGCGCTGGTGAGAACGGATGAGTTTCTTGATGTGCGGAGTTTTGACACAAGCTGGTAGAACTCGTTCCTCAACAGTGCGACTATTCGATAACTGGATTCACCCAACCGGCGGGTAACACTTTGTCCGGGTCCGGTCGAATACTCAGATATGTGACGTGGTCCTCAATCTCAGCCCAACCATGAAAAACTCCTCCTGGTATAACGACAATGTCTCCCTCCGACACGTAGCGAGTCTCGCCACCAGTTGATGTAGCACGAAAACTCTCACCCACTAGAGTCGTAACAATCTCACTGTCAGCAGGGATGTCTCGACGGCCACTCATTTGTCCGCCTGTCACTAGTGTTCCAGCCCCAGAGTAAATGTAATAGACCTCCGTAACGAGAGAATGCACGATTCCCCCGACGGCCCCGTCGATCTTTGAAAGCTTGTCTCTGTGCAATATCCCAACGGCAACATTACTTTGACCAATGTCGACCACCTTCACTTGCCGGTCAACGAGCCCTTCAGGTGCATTCTTGACAGCTAGATACTCATCTTCTGTCACGTGCGTCGCGGACGTAATTTGCGCAACTGATAACATCGGCGTGAGCGATACGAGAAGAAAAACGCAACTAACAGTGAGTCTTGGCATTACACACTCCTCAATGAATCCTTGACGCATTCTTAACGGGCGCTGGGTACATAGCGTTTCAAGAACTCCATTACGAGACGATTAAACACTTTTGGTCGGGGCAAATTCAATCGATGCGGGTCACTGGTATAGAATCGGAGCCATATGGGTGAACAAGCTAATGTTGCAGGCAGTGCGCAACCAGTTGGCGACGGGCGTCGCGAGGGTGCGAAAGTTGAGGGTCCCCCTGACCTGTTGGAGTACGGTGCACCGATTAAAGGACAAACTCAATCTCTAGATGCACGCTTGTTCGTACAACTGCAGGTGTTTACAGGGTGTCTTGATATCTTGCCGGTGGTTGAGGCGGTCAGCCAGAGTGGCTTGGTGGCCGCAGTTTACACAAACCTCAACGACCCCCGTGGCGTCGGTGTTGTTGCGATGGATGAAAATCCAGATATGTTTGCGGAATCATTTCGAACACTCTTGACGGCACCGCCGTTCAGTCAGTTAATGCCGCTACCAGATTTCACAATGTTTGGGCGCACTTATGCTCAGGGCCGTGAGCCTGACCTGTCCGATTTTCTACTTCAGAAGGTTCCCCGTAATGTGCTGAATCCTGACAATCGGTGGGCGGTGTGGTATCCCCTCCGTAGGATTGGAGCCTACAATCGATTACCACGTGCGGACCAAGGCAAGATCATGATGGAGCATGGAATGCTTGGTCGGCGCTACGGTGAAGCGGGCTATGCAGCCGATGTTCGACTTGAATGCCATGGGATTGACCGAGACGACAACGAGTTTGTCATCGGTTTGATTGGACCAGATTTATTTCCTTTGTCCAAGCTGGTGAAGGACATGCGAGGAACTCGTCAGACTGCCGAATTTATCGAGGGGATGGGTCCATTCTTTGTCGGCCGGACAATTTATCAGGCTCCAATGCCCAAACAGGCTCACCCCCCAAATGCAGGATAAACAGGATCCTCTCGACCAGTTAGAACTGCCAAAAACAGACCTGCGGTCGATCGCGCAGAATTTCGGACCTGGGCTAATTTTAATGATGACCGGTATCGGTACAAGTCATCTGGTCACGGCGCCAGCAGCCGGCGGGCGTTTTGAATACGCCTTGTTGTGGTGTCTCCCGGTGGCCTATATCTTCAAATATTCCGGGTTTGAGATGGCATTCCGATTTACGCATGCTACGGGCCGAAGCATGCTTGATGCTTATGCGACTGCGCCGAAAAAATGGCCTATTTGGTATGTCTTGATCACTACGCTGCTCCAGTGTGCCCTCGGACAGGCAGGTCGTCTTGCGGCCGCGTCTGCAGTGGTTTATTACTTTTTTTCCCAGTATTGGGGCTTCGACACTGTTCCACTTGGGGTCTATGGGGTTGTTCTTGGTGTTGCCTCGGTCACTTTGATTTTGGTGGGGAGATATGCCGCTCTTGAGCTGGCGACAAAGATATTGGCGGCGATGCTGTTTTTGTCGACGGTGGCCGTGTATTTTGCTGAACCAGCGCCAGTGTCGGCGCTCGGTCGCTTTTTTCTAATTGAAACTCCGGAGGGGTCTTGGCTCGTGATTGCCGCTTTCTTGGGCCTACTTCCGACGGGTATCGATGTTTCTCTCCAGGCTTCGGAATGGGGGAAGGCCAAGCGAGTCGGGATGGGACGGATTCGGAGTCATCTTGAGCAGGTTGGCCTGGCGCCACAGTTTGACCCTTTGAGTTCACCGGCCGAGGACCTTCGGGTCGACACCACGAAGCTTTCTAGCCATGCTCGCGAGTACTGTCGCCGGTGGTTCCGTATTGGCGAGTGGGATTTTGCCATCGGACACTTGGTGTCATTTGTGATGGCTGTCATCTTTTTGTTGCTTTCTGCCGTGTGGTTATACCCGAATCCGGTTGAAGGCAATAATGTGATCGGAGAGATCGCTGGTGTGTTTACTCGGAGCGTTGGACCGGGAATGATGCTGGTGTTTCTATTAGGAGCATTTGCGGCGACGTTTTCAACGGCTTTCAACTACTTTGACGGATGGCCGCGAGTGGTTGGCGCCTGTTGTCGAAATCTCTTTCGCGCCACGGCTGATTTATCCGGGATTGGACGTGAGGACCTCGATGTCGAGCGTCGGACTCGATGGTATTCGGAATACAACATCTATCGCATCACGATGCTGTATTCCCTCGTAGCGTCGGTGGCACTTTTGTCTGGTCTCGAGCGCCCTGTGTACTTGGTTCTGGTCGCGTCGGCACTGGCACTATTTGTTGCACCGGTGGTCTATTTTCTAAACCTCTATTACTGCGTGACGGTGATTTCCAAGACCGACGACGTGTTCTATCCATCTCTCGTGACGAGATGGTTCGCGTGGACGAGTCTGGTTGTGTTCTCGGGTTTGAGCCTGATTGTGATCTTGGCACGGGTGTTTGATGTGACTCTGTTCGGATGATGATGACAGCGGTGCATACATGAAGGTCTGTGTGGTTGGCGCGGGTGCGATCGGCGGTTATCTAGCCGTGCGTTTGGCGAACGATGGGCATGAGGTGTCAGTGGTGGCGCGTGGCCCGCATCTGGCCGCGATTCAGTCAAGCGGACTGTCGTTAATCGAAGCTGATCAAACTTTCGTTGCCGAGCACCTGGTGGCGACCGACCGGATTCGCGATCTGGGTCCTCAGGAAATCGTGTTTCTTGCGCTCAAGGCCCATCAGATTGAACCTGTGGTGTCCGATCTGTCGGTTCTTTTCGACGCGTCCACCGTTATGGTGACGCTGCAGAACGGTATTCCGTGGTGGTATTTTCAGAAACTTAAGGGCAATTACACAGACCGCGTGGTGTCGGCTGTTGATCCTCAGGGTGTGCTACTTAACAACATCGACCCGAATCGAATCATTGGTTGCATCGCGTATCCTGCCGCCACCATTGTTGAACCGGGTGTCGTGAAACACATTGAGGGTAACCGGTTTCCAGTAGGCGAACTGGATGGCAGTGAATCTGACCGAGTTCGGCGGGTTGCAGATGTACTGACGGGCGCCGGGTTCAAGTCGAGAGTGCTCGACGACATTCGGTCGGAGATTTGGTTAAAGCTATGGGGGAATCTGACATTTAATCCCATTAGTGCCATGACGCACTCAACATTGGTTGATATTTGTCAGTTTCCATTAACCCGTGAACTTGCCGCCAGAATGATGACCGAGGCTCAGGCTGTGGCCGAGCGATTGGGGGCATCGTTTCGTGTGCCACTAGAACGCCGGATCGCGGGTGCTGAAGCGGTTGGGAAGCACAAAACATCGATGTTGCAGGATGTTGAGGTTGGGAAACCTTTAGAAATCGATGGCATGCTGGGTGCGGTCGTTGAGCTCGCAGAGTTAACCGAAGTCGAGGTGCCAACGTTACGCGCCCTTTATGCTTGCGTGAGCCTTCTGAATAATACTCTTCAGCAGGAGCACTTACGCGTCAAGGGTGCGCCGAGCACCTACTGAGTCATATACCCACGGAGATAGCTATGAAAGCCTTGGAAGGCGTGCGTATTCTTGACATGACCCACGTTCAGTCGGGTCCGACATGTACTCAGCTGCTAGCGTGGTTTGGGGCCGACGTCATCAAGGTAGAGCGACCGGAGACTGGTGATGCCACCCGGGGTCAACTGCGAGACGTGCCCGATGTCGATAGTCTCTACTTTACGATGTTGAATCACAATAAACGTAGCCTGACGTTGAATACAAAACATGAAACAGGGAAGGAAATTTTTGAGAGGCTCATTCAAGCGTGTGATGTGCTTGTTGAAAATTTCGCACCAGGTGCGCTCGACCGAATGGGGTTCTCGTGGGAACGCATCCAAACGATCAACCCACGTCTTATCTATGCCTCAGTGAAGGGTTTCGGGCCTGGCCCATATGAAGAATGCAAAGTTTACGAGAATGTCGCTCAGTGCACGGGAGGCGGTGCCAGTACAACTGGATTTGACGACGGTCCTCCTACGGTAAGTGGAGCGCAAATTGGTGATTCGGGAACCGGTGTTCACTTGGCACTAGGAATCGTGACGGCTCTCTTTCAGCGCGAGCGCTCCGGGAAGGGACAGCGCGTGACTTGTGCGATGCAAGACGCGGTTTTGAATCTCTGCCGAGTCAAACTTCGTGACCAGCAGCGCTTAACGCACGGCCCCTTAAGGGAATATCCGCAGTATCCGGATGGTAAATTTGGCGAGGCTACACCACGTTCCGGTAACGCGTCTGGTGGTGGACAACCTGGCTGGATCGTTAAGTGTCTGGGGTGGGAGGATGACCCAAACGCGTACATCTATATCATCACGCAAGCTGCTGCTTTTGACGGCCTCGCTCGGGCGATTGGGCGGCATGATTGGCTCGCTGATCCAGACTGGAACACGCCGAAGGCGCGACTTCCGAAACTTGACCAGATGTTCAATGAGATCGAACGCTGGACGAAAACCAAGACAAAATTTGAAGTAATGGAGATTCTCAATCCACTCAATGTTCCGTGTGGTCCGGTATTGTCGATGAAGGAGTTGGCCGAGGAGCCATCGTTGAGAGCTAGTGGAACTGTTGTCGAAGTTGACCATCCAACGCGAGGGGCGTATCTGACCGTGGGAAATCCAATTAAATTATCGGATTCGCCAGCTGAGGTCGAACGGGCACCGCTTCTTGGTGAGCACACCAGAGACATTTTACAGAACGTACTTGGAATGACCGATCAGGAATTGGAAGCCGCGCACGGTGACGGTGCTGTGTAACAGCTATGGTGCCAGAATGCTTGACGGAACCGAGTGAGTGAGAGGATTAAAGGCAGGCCTGTGAGAAAGAGCGCGTCGTCTACGTGTGTGAGTTTGGCTATATCGATAGTCATGGTTAGTGCGAGCTTGGGTGCGGAGGTCACTCTCGATGTCGCACATCAAGCTCGGTCGATTCATCCAGGTGAAGTCATCATCCTTCAGGTCCGTTCATCCGCACCCGTTTTGGGGGTGCAAGCTTCTGTTTTCGGTGCCGATGTCAGATTTTTTTCAGACGGCGACAACGTTTTCTGGCGTGGGGTTATTGGGATTGATCTTGAGGCGCGCCCGGATGACTACTTGGTTGAAATACAGGCGACGTTAGATGATGGGAACACGGTTCACTCGGTTTATCCACTCGCTGTCCAAGCGAAAGAATTTCCGACGCGCCACCTGAGTGTGGCGCCCAGTTTCGTGAATCCGCCGAGTGAGGTGCTCACTCGTATTCGTCGAGAGGCAGAACGCCAAAATGAAATCTTTCAGACAGCCAGTGACGAGCGTCAGTGGAGCGGTGGATTTCTGAGACCGGTTTCTGGTGATTCGACAAGCAGTTTCGGTCGTCGCAGCGTTTTCAATGGTGAAGCGAGGAGTCCGCACAGTGGCACAGATTTCAGAGCCGGTGAAGGTACGCCCATCATGGCACCGAACGCGGGCACCGTTGTTCTAGCTGACGACCTTTACTTCTCTGGGAATGCCGTGATCCTTGATCATGGTTGGGGCCTTTATTCGTATTTTGCCCATTTATCGTCGTTCGATGTGGCCGAAGGAGAGCAGGTCGAGCGGGGGCAAGTCGTTGGAAAAGTAGGGGCAACGGGTCGAGTCACGGGGCCGCATTTACACTGGACTGTCCGATTGAATAATGCTCGCGTGGATCCCTTGTCACTCATGGCACTCTTGCCGCCAGACGAGCTATAGGAATCGGGAAGTAGTTTTCTAGAAGCGGATTCGTATACCCCCGGTTACCCGAACAACACCAACTTGGAGTCCGCGGTCCTGCAGTTGACCCTTTAGCGCGACCGGAGGTTTGGCCCAGCTGTAGCGCATATCCACACCGACGCCAATTCGGCGACGGCCAGACAAGCCCAGATTGCCAAACAAGGTGTTGCGATAATACGTCAGGTCGACACCGGCGTTGTAACCCCACGCGCTGGTGGCAACGTTTTCGATGTCACTTGGGATAATCTGAACGGTTTCGAACCATGGTGGGTTGCGCTCAATAGATTCCACAGCGACCACCACCTCTTGGGAGACATTAAAGTAACTGGGGCCACCGGAAACAGTAATTAGTGTGGACGAAGAAATCGGCAGTAATAGTTGCCCATAGATGTGATACCCGAGCTCTCGGTGTGTCAGTCCTGCTTTCGAGGTTCTGGCGGTTCGGTGCCACTCGTAAAACATAGGGTGAGGTACATCAGCTTCAACCATCGCCGTGGCAGGTCCCTGAGTGCGAGCGAGAGACATGCCCACACCGATCTGCTTCCATACGCGCATTGAACCGCCAATGTCGAAGGAGACGTAGGGGCCTAGGGTTTGGGTGGATCTAATTTCGCCAAGTTCGTCCCCGTATTCAAAATTGACAATATCGGTTCGAGGCGTTGATTGTGCTTGGATACCCAGATTCGTTGTTACCAGGAACCGCGGATCCAGCAAGGACTGTGCCTCAGTGTTGCTACGCGCGGAGATGATGAGGCCAACAACGAGAATGATTCTTAACGACACAGTCCAGTCACTTTACGCCGACGACGATTTAGGCTCCAGTAAGTACCTGCGACGCTGGCTGGTACTCACCCTGCAGGTGCCTGTTGATTGTAGCGTGCCAACCAATGAGAAGATCAGTTCAGTATAAATTGTCGACTGATTGTTAGTCGGAAGAGAGAACGGCCCGCACTGCCGTGACAAGGGCAGCAAAGTCATCCGCATTGTTGTAGACATGTGGAGAGACACGAATGACATTTGCTCGGATTGAGACGCTGACGTTTTGTTTCGCCAGCGAGGTTGACATGGCGTCAATATCAAAACCGGCTGGTAAGCGAACACCGAATAGATGCGCTGCCCTGTGGGTCTCATCTTCTACGAAGCAACCAAGGTTTCGAAGCTGTTCGATGTATTCGGACCCTATGGCTCGACAGTAACCCTGGACTGCTTTGGGTCCCCAAGTGTTGACTTGAGAGATACCGGCCTCAAGCATCGGGAGCAGGATAAAATTCGACCGTTCACCCATGTCGTATCGGATCGCTCCAGGACGGTACGTTTCATTGTAGTGGACCAATTGAGAAAAATTGTCGCTGCCGACTCGCGTAATCCAGGTGTCTTCAATAGGGGTTCCGTTGTCGTACAAGGGGCCAAAATAGGCTAGGCCGATCGAGTATGGTCCCATTAACCACTTGTAGCCGGCACAGACCACCGCGTCGGGTTGATATTCATCAATATTGAATGGCAGAGCTCCAACGGATTGAGTGCCATCGATAATAAATCTGGCGCCGACGGCTCGTGCCAGAATGCCGATTTGTTTGAGATTGAACCTCGTTCCATCAATCCAATGCAGTTCTGGAATCGCGACTACGGCTGTATTGTCATCGATCGCTTCACCTAGCCTGTCGTTCCAACCTGAGCCACGGTTCTGAAGAGTGGGAGGCGGATGGACAACTCGGAATTCGGCTCCGACGCGTTCACACAGTCGTTTCCATGCATAGACGTTACTTGGGAATTGGTCATGAGTGACCACCACGTTCTGATTGCGCCTGAGGGGCGTGTTTTGAGCCAGTGTGGACATGGCATAAGAGACGGATGGAACGATTGCGATTCGATTCGGTTCATTGATGCCGATGAGTCGGCTAAAAAGGCACCGCACGTTGTCGCTGTGTTCAAAAAAGTCAGATTGCTGAAGGCGACTGGGAATTTGCAGGCGGTCGATCGTTTGCTGCGCTATGTTCGCCACCTGCTTTGAAACAGGTGCCATATAGGCACAATTTAAGTAGTGAATGTCTGAAGGAAAAGAGAAGAGGTGACGCTGACTCTTCATTGGAATTGACCGGTCAACTTATACCCATTGTTGAATAACACCTGCCAATCGAAAAATCTCGGCTTCGGATTGAGGCAGCACAGACAGGTCGTTTTTGACCTTGGCAAGCATTATGAGACCATGAAGACATCCCACTAATGCCTCGGCGGCGCCGCGAGGGTGCCCGACTGAGACTTCTCCACGGTCAACCGCGGAAGTGAGAAGGACTTCAAATGCTGAGGTCTCTCGACTGAAGAGGTCGGTCAACTTTGCTGTGATTTCGGTGTCGCTAGAGGCGATTTCGTGAGAGATATTGGACAGTAGAGAGCCTCGAACGCTGCCATGGGATTCCTTGTCGGCATAATGGATTGCAAATAATTCCTGAAGAAATTGTCGTAGTTGCTCAACAGGGCTTACCGGTGGGGTGGTTTCCCAGCTAGCCAACATGCCGGTTTCATCCCAGGATGCCTCAATGACCTCCAGGAGTAGGGCCTGTTTAGATTCAAAGAAGTGATAAAAACTGCCCTTATTAACCTCGGCGGCAGAACAGATTTCAGCTACTCCGACAGCAGAGAAGCCTCGGTCTCGAAATAGATTATCTGCGGCAGCAAGGATTTGGTGTCTAGCATTAGAGTTTCGGCCCATGGCTGGTATCTTATTCTTGTTATGTTAACCGGTCAACTACTGATGTCTTGAATAACGAGGTGCCTCTAAATGGTCCAATTCAGCTCAACCTGGATACACGACTGACCTGCCGGAGCCAAGCGAGTAGGCTCTAGGTTTGTAGACGTGTAGAACAAATTCCTTCCACATCTGGATGAAGATTTGCTCTGTGTAATCTTCGTCTGCTGTGCGCTTTCCGAGTATGTGTGGACTGAGATACGATTTGAATAGATTGTGAGCTGCTCTGTGAAGCTCACCAGGTCGAGGGGCAACGAGGGAGTACACGAATGAATTCTGCTTCAAACTTAGATTTACATTCTCGCGGAGAACTGAGCCAACTGCAGGAGCGCCTGTTGACTATGGGTGGTGAAGCGGAAGAACAGGTTCGGGCTTCGATTCGAGCTCTTGTTGGGCGGGACTCTGGATTGGCGGAGAAGGTCTTGGTAAGTGATGATTCGATCAACGATTTTCACGTTGAGATCGATAGTCGGTGCTTTAAGTTGCTTGGCCAGACCGGATTTGATCCTGACGATTTGCGACTAATCGTTTCTGGCCTCAAGATTAATAGCGATCTTGAGCGCATTGGTGACATTGCAATCAACATTGCTGAGGCGACACTTCGGTACTTGGAACGACCCGCAGTTAAGCCTCTGATAGACATCCCACGCATGGCGGAATTGGCTCAGGGCATGTTGAAGGATTCGCTTAACGCCTATGTTCGTCGTGACGTTAGCTTGGCTTGGGAAGTAGTCAAACGAGACAAAGAAGTCGATTCCCTTAAGGATCAAGTGTTTCGCGAATTGTTGAGTTATATGCTTGAGAAGCCGGCCACTATAGAAGGGGCATTGGGATTAATACTTATTTCACGGCATATCGAACGGATCGGAGATCACGCTACGAACATTGCGGAGGATGTCATCTTTATTGTTTCTGGGCAGGATGTACGCCACCACGGTCAGGAAGAGTGATATTGGTTTGTGAGGGGACATTTGGAGACTAAGCAGATTCTCGTTGTCGAGGATGATGAGGATATCGCAGATCTTGTTGCGTATCATCTTCGGCAAGCTGGTTATCTGACGCGGGTCGTTAATCGGGGAGACGAGGTTCTGCCAGTGGTTCGCACTGATCCACCGGACTTAGTGGTGCTTGATTTAATGTTGCCAACTATCAATGGCCTTGAAATTTGTCGAGCCATTCGCTCCAGTCCAGAGACTGCGGCTCTTCCGATTATCATGCTGACAGCGAAAAGTGAAGAAGCGGACCGCGTTGTTGGTCTTGAAGTGGGTGGCGACGATTATGTAACAAAACCATTTAGCCCAAAGGAGCTTGTGGCACGAGTCGGTGCGGTACTGCGTCGGTCGACCCGTGGTTTGCCTGAACACAGAACACTTCGTATTGGACCACTAGCCATTGATGCCGACCGGCACGTAGTCCTCTTGGATGGAGTCGAAGTCACGCTCACGGCCAAAGAATTTCTACTTCTAAAATATTTAGTTGAACACCGAGGTCGTGTTCTTTCCCGCGATGTTTTGCTATCCGACGTGTGGGGCTACAAATACACTGGATCGACACGAACCGTCGATGTCCACATCCGACGTCTTCGTGAGAAGTTGCCTGTATTAAGTGACGCGATTACCACGGTCAAGCAGTTTGGATACAAACTGGTCGAGATACCCCTCTAATCTGAATGAAACTCCGCACACGATTATTTTTGGCGTCTTTTGGGATAGCGACGGCCAGTGTGCTTCTGGCGGTGATGGTAGCCAGTTCGACTAGCGACAGGATAATAGCGCTGCTATCCGGACTACTAGTCGCGTTGGCCGGTGCATTGGTCTTGGCATTGGTGATCTCTTCCACTATCAGTCGGCGGATTAGTGGAACGGCGGCAATAGCACAGCGATACGCCGCTGGGGATTTGAAGCCACAGGTGGGTGACTACGAGACTGATGAGATTGGAGTCGTCGAACAGGCCTTCGAGGGAGCGGTTCAAAAACTTGGAAAACAGATTGTTGAGTTATCACGGAATCGTCGATTGACTGACGCGATTCTTTCAGGGATGACGGAAGGGGTGCTCGTAGTTAACGCCAGAGGTTATGTGCAAACAGCTAACGATGCTGTGTGTGACATGCTTCAGTTCAACAGTTCTCCTGTCGAGCGGCATTATATAGAGCTCATCAGACACCCTGACATGGCTAGACAGATTCGGTCAGCATTGGAGCATACTGAATCAAGTCGCATTGAAATTACCTTGGATACCACACCAACCAAGGCATGTCTCGTCAGTGCCGCACCGTTCTCCTCGGAAGACGAACCGGGTGTTGTTGTTGTGCTTCACGATGTGACCGACTATCGCCGCGCGGAACAGATTCGCCAGGACTTCGTAGCGAATGTGTCGCATGAGTTGAGAACGCCTCTAACGGCGATTCGTGGCTCAATAGACGCACTGTTCGGCGAAGAAGGGGTAACTGGAGATCCTCGATTCTTGGAGATTATCGCCCGACACACAGCCCGGATGGAGCGACTCGTTAGCGACCTGCTTCGTTTGGCGCGGTTGGATGCGGGAGAGGAAACGTTAAACTGTTTGTCTTTCTCGACCAGAGATTTGTTCACGGGTGTGCAAAACGAACTATTGCCTTTATTTAAGGATAAGAATCTAGCGCTTGAGATTCAAATTAAAGCGGGCACTGAAACTGTTTTTGGAGATCCGATCAAACTCCATGACGTCCTAAAGAATTTAGTTGAGAACGCTGCGCACTATGCGCCTGAGGACACGACGATTCGTCTGACCGCTGTTTGTGGAGAGGCTAATACGATCACTATTTGTGTTGAAGACCGGGGGCCAGGCATTCCGGATATCGACCTGTCTCGTGTCTTCGAACGGTTTTACCGTGTTGAGCGATCCCGGGTTAGAAATCCGGGTGGTACAGGTTTGGGTTTGGCTATTGTGAAACATCTGGTTGGTTTACACGACGGCACAGTGTTCGTGAAGAATCGAAGAGATGGAGGTTCAGTATTTTCTGTTAATTTGCCGAATTTCCAAGGGGAAGAGTCGCCACCCGCCGACGGAACTGTTCCAGCATAGCTATTTGATGGTGCGCCGGGATTCTATGCGTTGCCAGCGTACCGACTTAGGGAAAAAATTGTTCTACCGAATGGTTGACGTCCTAAACGTCGTTCCTATTCGGTGGCTCGGATGTGTCTCCATCGTGGTAGTCAATTTTGTCGAGTGGCATAACAACACTCGAAAGCACATTAAGAACGTGAGCATTGATCCGCTTGTAATAGCGGGTGCCCAAAATAAAGGCTGTCGTTGTTGCCGCGTCGTAGTCACTTTCGCCGATCGTTACGATCAGACTGTCGCACCGCCTGGCAGTTTCCCGCCCTTGCCGAATCAGTTCGATTGCTTCACCTTTGCGGGACGATAGCACTACATTCGCACAGGCTTGGAACGCTAACTCGACTCTCCGGCGGACCATCATCAACTCGGAAAACTCAGTGCCGGTTGGGAGAGGGGCCGGTCGGATCTCAATAATTTCAGACAGATTCTTAGCATAGTCACCTAAGCGCTCAACGTCTTTAACGAGGCTCATTAGCAGAAGAGAGTAGGGAGCATCTGCATTGTTGCCGGGTATGGACAGATGGGTCGTCAGTGAACGGCGAATGATCCGCTCCAACTCGTTGACTTCAGCGTCCGTCTTGTGGACTTGGTCCTGTGCATTCTCTTCGTGCTCTTCTCCGAAGAAGATCTGGCCGGCGGTGTAATTCATTTCACGTGTAAGGTTCAACATGAGTGCGAAGTTGTCAGCGACTTTAGAGAGCGGGTTGCCACCACGAAAAATGCTAAGTAGTTCTTGAAGCACGATGCCTCCGTTTTTATTACTGTAGTGCCCTACTAATTACAACGCCCAAGGTCGGCAAACCGTAGAATAGCAGGGCAACCCAGACCAGCGTCAACTTTCGAGAGCGAAGTGCCAACTTGGTCATTTGACGAGATAGGTTAAGGGGAATGTTTCGGACTGCCGCAACTGGGTAGATCAGCAGTGTTCCACTCAAGTTGAATAACAGGTGGACCAGTGCTATCTGTAGTCCGGCTGTTGCATTGACTCCAGAGACGGCCAGTGCTGCGAGAAAACCTGTAACGGTCGTCCCAATGTTCGCACCGAGTGTTACCGGAAACGCTCGCTCCAGTCTGAGCAGTCCGGCGCCAGCTAGTGGAACCAGCAGCGATGTCGTAATTGAACTCGATTGCACCATGATTGTGACGATTGCTCCAATTAGAATCGAAACCACAGCGTTGACACCGAGGGCTTTATTGACGGCACGTTCGACCCTAGTTTGTACAGCGCCGCGCATGACTTTCACGATAAAGAAGAGTGCGGTGAATATGAGAGATCCGCTTACGATTATGAAGAAAACGGCTCGACTGCCTTCGGTGGAGAATAATGTGTCAGCCATTGTGGAGATCGGAGCGAATCCAAGACTTAGTGCGGTTCGGAATGGACTTTGGTAGACCACTCCGCCGAAGTTGCTCAGGAGACCCGTAAGCCACGCAGCCGAGGACTGCAGGAGTCCGGTACTCATCTCTAAGGGCAAAAGAACTAAGACCGCGAGGTAGTTGAACGTATCGTGGCAGATGGCAACTGGAAACGCCCGTTCGAATTCTTCATTTCGTCCGATGTGGCCCAGTGCAACAATAGTGGCGGTGACGGTTGTGCCGATGTTGGCACCCATTACCATTGGAACAGCGTTAATAAGTGGAAGCGGGTTTTCTGGTGCGGCAACCATCCCGACAATCATCGCAGTGGTAACTGACGAACTCTGAACCAAGGTTGTAGCGAGCAGCCCGACCAACAAACCCATGAATGGGTTTTCAGTGGCGGCAAAGAAACTCTGGATTAGGTCTTCTCCCAGCAGCCTGAATCCGCTACCGAGTCCTCTCACGCCCACAAGGAAGATAAAAAGTAATCCGAGGACAGCAAGTAACCGCAGGGCGACAGAAGGTCTGTGGATATCAGGATTTACGGCTAAAGTCATAGAGTTCACACTAAGAGATACATGTCGTCGAATATGCTGCGAGTCCGGTGCACTCCGCGGAACAGCGACATTATGTTGTTGCCGCGCGATGACGGCGACGCACACGGGACGTTGGAGAGTGCACTCTTTGAGGTTTCTCTGCCCGTGGTTCGGTTGTTACAGTGCTTTGACAATCTCAACGGCGTAGTTCCATCAAAATCTGATAACTGTGGCGACGTGAAGTCGGGCCAGTAGATGATCCGGTGTGTCGTCTTCGAGGACAATTAATCGTTTCGTCAGGTGGAGCGTTACGTCGAGGCTGAGCCCGGACTTTACGACGTAGGATGTTTCGATCATGTTCAGGCGTATATTGGTTCCCGGTATATCACTAAACACAAATGCCGACGGTGTGACATCTTGCTCGATCCACCCAGTTGTGTAGGTCGCGCCCCATGAGCCAACGTCCCCCGGGTCTCCGTAGCCAGCTTCAAGCCAGAAACCACTATTCTGACTAGTGGTGGCTCGTGTATTAATCGCGTAATCGACGAGTAAGCGCAAAGGATAACCACGGTTCGGTGTTGTGAGAGTTGCTTCGGCAATAACGTCTACAACATTAAATTCAGACGCAAAGTTAGTCGCGAAGCCGTCAGAGTTTCGAATAACTCGGTTGGTTAGAATGCTGGTGAGTTGGCCACTCGCCTGAGCGATCGCTATTTGATCGGTATTTTTCCACATGTAATTGGCGGCTGAAAGTTGAAGGCTGTTTGAGCCAAACTTAAAAGATGCTGCTCCGTAACCCCCGAGCATATAAGCGTCGGCTCCACGGGACACCTCATTAACAGCGGTCTGTATCGCAACTAGGTCGATGTCAATATGTTCCTGAGGCTGCCAGCTGACTTGCTCCCATCCGCCTTCGAAATTCAGATCGTCGTCGAATGTCATTTGGGTTCGCATGACAGGAGAAGGGAACTTTCCGACGCCGAGGGTGATTGCCTCTGCCGCCTGCGGGTTATACGAAATATAGGCGCGGTCCAAGTTGAATGGTTTTGGTTGAAAGAAGCCCTTCAAGGTTTGGTTGGTTGATGCAGGAGTGCCAGGATCGCCGCTCGCAACCTGCAGGTGAAAATTCGTATCTTCGTTAATCTGGGTGTCCAGTCTAAGCCGCAACCGAAACCGGCCTCGATTTCGAGTTGACCGACCGGACTTGTAGAAACCCTCGTAGCGGGCGCGAAAATCACCACTGATTGTGAGACGCTCCGTCCAAGATATTTCTTCTGTCGCTTCACTGGAGCTCTCGTCATTTGGATTGTCTTGGTTGGTCGTTGCCTTATTGTCTTCAATCGGTTTGGCGAGGGGCGTCGTCAAAAGTTTTGACGCTAATAACGAGAAATCTGATTGGGCAGCGATTGTAGTCTCTGTAGTTGATACAACAGCAACCATCAACCAAAAGGGTAGATGTCGAAGGCGGCGTCGGAAAGTTGAAAACACGTCGTATGAGTATGTCAATAACAAGCTAGGCCGTTGTTAAGGTCATGTAAATTCTTTGTAACACGCACAAAAATTTTTCGTGCCCATGTGAGAGGAAATTGGTCGTGAGCGGAGTAGTGTGCCGAGTAATAGCGTTTAGAGGTCAACCGTCTCACTGAATTTGTCGCGAGGTTCCTGCGACTAGCGTAGTCTCGATGCGAGATACTGACGGAGTAATCGAAAGGCTTGACCTCTATGGCTGACCGAAGCTTTTTCTTCCGCTGAAAGCTCAGCGAGTGTTCGCTTAAATGGGGGGTAGAAAAAAATTGGATCGTACCCGAATCCGCCGCTACCTTTTGGTTCTCGTGCGAGTTGTCCTTCGATTATGCCGGTCGTTTCAAACACCACTTGCCGGCCGTCAGCTACGGCAAGAGCACAAACAAACCGTACCGAACTGCCGTCTACACCTCGTTCGTCCAACATACGGTTAATAGTGTCGAATTTTTCTTGGTACGAGCCACCGTTGAACCGAGCTGACAGCACACCAGGAACGCCATCAAGAGCATCGATCTCCAACCCTGAGTCCTCGGCTACCGTGAATTGACCAGTTCGGTGGCTGTAGTGGGTCGCTTTGCTTCGGGCGTTCTCAGCAAACGTGACACCGTGTTCCTCTGCGACTTCGATGGAAGGATGTTCTTTGAGAGAACGGATGTCGATTGGTAGACCGGCAAGAATGTTTCCAATTTCGACGAATTTTCCTTGGTTCGTTGTGGCGACGAGTAATTTCACGACGCTGGAGTATTCAAGTGGACCAGTGCAGAGCCAATAATGTCACGTTGCAGACTGACGAGATGATTGATGCTATTGTCGGCAAGAGCGAGCAGCTCTGTCAGAGCGTCTTGTCCGAAAGGCGCTCCTTCAGCGGTACCTTGGACCTCGATGAAGCGACCATTTCCAGTCTTCACAACGTTCATGTCCACGTCGGCTCGCGAGTCTTCTTCATAGGCAAGGTCGGCGAGCGGGTGTCCGTCGACAATCCCGACACTAATCGCCGCGACGTAGTCGTCGATCGGTAGTGCACCGATCTTCCCGGCTTCTCGTAAGCGTTCGAGTGCAAGTACTAAGGCCACGAAACCACCAGTAATCGACGCGGTGCGTGTGCCTCCGTCCGCTTGCAGTACGTCGCAATCAATCCAGACAGTCCGTTCGCCGAGCTTTTTGAGTTGGGTGACTGCACGTAGGGAACGACCGATCAGTCTCTGAATTTCTTGTGTGCGGCCACTCAGGCGCCCACGAGCGGCTTCGCGGACGGTTCTGGTGGAAGTGGCTCTTGGCAACATTCCATACTCAGATGTAATCCAGCCCTTTCCGGTCCCACGGAGAAACGTTGGAACACGGTCTTCGACACTGGCAGTGCAGAGGACTTTCGTTGAGCCTGCCTCCACCAGAACCGACCCCTCGGCATGCATTGCCCAGTGGGGTGTCAGACGAGTAGGACGAAGTTGGTTTGGCTTTCGATTATCAGACCGTAATTGGCTATCGGTTGAATTCAAGACTGACATTATCCTCCTGTAGAAGTTGATTCGGACTCTGAGTTCTGAGTGTAACCAGAAACCCATTCCATATTTTGTTCGAGTGGACGTCGGAGATCGATATGCCCAGCTAATGTGTCTACTTCTTGCCCGTTAATCAGAATCTGAACAGCCGAAACCCCCGGTAGATTCGTCGTAAGTGCGTTGACTAGGGCATAGACTGTAAACAATTCATCGAGCGATCCTCCACCGTGCCCCCGTGTTATTGCTCGGTTGAGGTCGATAAACGCATCGCCATCGGGGCTGAGGTAAACAGCCCGAAGTGCTGTTCCTTCTGGAAATGGAGATTGCAGTGGCGGAGGGGCGTCACTCAACTGATGTTCCAGTACGACTCGTGCATGGTCCGTAGTGTCGGCTCTGTTTCCCCCATCTAACGGTTGGTGATGTTCGACCAGGGACATGCCGTCGTCAGCGACGAAGAATAGTGTGGCGATTCCGTTTGAGACATCGGCGACGTCATTCTGATATACCGGAACCTCTGGTGACCCGTCGGCACCTTGACGTAGTCCGATGACGAATAAACTAATGCCCACGATTGTGATGCCGATGATTCCAAACACAAGAGTTTTTCGTTTGGGTGGGTTCGGTTCGGGAGGCAGGGCGTCTAGTAAGGTCACTGGTTTCGTACCCGTGAGTCACCTGATTCGTTGTCGTCCTCGGTATTGGCGACGGGATATCCGACCAACTCGACGTAACTCCGAAACCGGAGAATGCTATCGACTAAGGCCTCAACAACGGCGTTTTGAAACCTCGTTGTCTGGAGGCGTTCTTCATCGGTTTCATTCGAAACAAAACCCATTTCGATAAGTACGGCTGGCATATTTGCCCCAACGAGAACCCGGAGCGGTGCCTGCTGAACGTCTCTGCTGCTCATAGGCACGCGTCGACTTAACTCTTCGTGCACAATGTCCGCGAGTCGTGCGGACCGACCGAGATAGGTTACCTGAGCCATGTCCCATTCAACGAGATCGATTTCTCGCATGCCTCCGCCTATGACCGGAACCAGTTGGACATCTCGTTCTTCTCGAGCACGGGCCTCTTCGTCGTACTCGTCCATGCTGAGATAGAACACTTCGGCGCCATTGACCGACGGACGAATGGAGGCATTGACATGCAAGCTGATAAAAATGTCTGCCTTATTGTTGTTGGCTACTTCGGCTCTCGCATCAATGGGCACAAGGTTGTCACCAGCACGAGTGAGAACTACACGGAGCCCCAACTGGTTCTGGATCGCATCGCGAAGTCGTCTTGCAACGCTCAGCGTCACGTCTTTCTCAAGTGTCCCAGCTTCGCTATTGGTGCCCGTATCGCTTCCGCCGTGCCCGGCATCGATTGCGACAACCCGAACCGTAGGGGAGGTGGTCAGATCCGGCAATGGGTCGACGTTGGCCGAAGATACTGGGTTTGGTGGTAACGCTCGAGGTGGGGGATCTACGGTCGCGATACGGGAACTTGTCATCGCGATATTGATTTCGTCACCGCCGTTGCGGATCGAACGATTCGAAACGGTGAATGCATCAAACGCAGGTTCGAGATTTACTACGAGACTCACCGACGATGGATTCTGACTTATCCCTGCAACCAATTCTCCACTCAGGTCGGACAGTTGTTCAACATCGAGTGCATCGGCTTCGAAGACAATAACTAATTGGGCATTTTCTTGGTTGACCGTGTACGGAGTCCTGGGAATTACCTCAAGCACGATGTTTTCACCATCATTTTGCCGACGGTACCGACCACTTATCCGTGGAACAACCACGTCACCGACCAAGATCAATCGCGATAGTCTACGCACCTCAATGCTTTCACCGAGAAGTGGCGCTACGGCGCGATTGAGAAACTCAAGGGGTACGATCCAACCATTCTCGGTCTGTTTCGGTCCAACCCTGAGCGACGTGAGACGGCCTGCTACCGAAATAACCTGTTGGTCAGAGGTCAGCAGAATGACGTCACTACCATAGGTAATGTTTGCTGTTCCGTTCCCCGAGTCGTCGATTTGGAAATTGAAAATCTCAGCCAGTTCATCCAGAGCAAGCATCTCAGCTGGTTCTGTGCCGATGGGACGAATGTCGTGACGGCCATCTGAAGAAATTATTGAGAGCGAGGCAGACGTTGACTGCGCCGATAACGTCGCGGTTTGGAATAGCACGACGGACAGGGCAAATAACAATAGGCCTACGCGCGGCACTTGGAAGGCACAGCGCGGGTCATAGATACTGAAATTAAACCGCACGTGCGATCGATAATAGCACCGTTCATACGGGAGGGGTTTTGGTTGATAAAATAGCGACGACCTGAGGCCAATGCCCGAGAGACGAGTACAATGGTGTTCATAAAAAGATACCCTTCGAAAGCAAGTCTTCGGGAGCTGGAAACTAGACGTTGAAACACTGAAGGGTCGGAGAGCCTTATGAAGAACTCTCGTTTCTATCGACTCGCTCGTAGGGCGAGTCTGCCGCTTCTGCTGTTACTGGTGGGGTTGTGCGGCCAGGTCGATGCACAAGATCACGTGGGACAGTATCTGCGAGCTGATGTGGAGCACGGAGCTCAACTGTATGAAGCGAACTGTACCCGGTGCCATGGCATTGCTGGAGACATGGTCGTCGGTGTGAATTTGCGCGACGGCCAGTTTCGCCGCGTGGCGACGGATTCCGAGATCACGAGACTTATTACCACCGGCATTCCAGGAACGGCGATGCCGCCGGCTAGCTTTACACAAGCAGAATTAGCTGGACTAGTCGCCTATCTTCGTAACATGGCCACCTACGACCTCGGCAGTGTGGCGCTTGGTGATGCCGGTCGCGGGGAAGGATTGTTCAGAGGTAAAGGTGAGTGCTCCAGCTGCCATCGTGTTAATGGTGTTGGCCCCAGAGCGGCACCCGATCTGAGTGCCATCGGAACTACCCGGAGTGCCGGGTCACTCGAACAGGTACTACTTGACCCGACAGCGGCGATGCGACCGACCAACCGACCAGTCCGACTCGTTACGCGGGACGGAACCATTATCCAGGGGCGTCGGTTAAACGAAGATACCTACAGCATCCAACTTGTCGACGCCAACGAGCGCCTAGTGTCACTGGATAAAGCTGATCTTCGTGAATTTACCATCTTGACCACGTCACCGATGCCATCCTACGAAGAAACACTTACCGCAGAGGAACGGGCAGACGTGCTCGCGTACTTGTTGATGCTGAAAGGGATGTAACGTCATGGTTCGAACTACGCTTGTCGCACTTAGTCTCGCCGTTGCATGCCTTTCTGACGTTACCGCGCAGGTGACCTTCGAACGGCTACTTGCGGCCGATCAAGAACCACAGAATTGGTTGACCTATTCCGGAACCAATTCTGGCGAACGACACAGCCGACTTGAACAGGTCACCCCAGAGAACGTCAGTGAGCTAGAGCTGGAGTGGGTCTTTCAGGCACAGTCACTTCAGGTGTTCGAGACGACTCCGCTCGTTGTCGATGGAATCATGTATCTCACCGAAGCACCAAATACCGTGGTTGCTCTGGATGCGAGGACGGGACGGGTCTTCTGGATCTATGAACACGTTCCGTCACTTGAGTCTCGACCCTGCTGTGGTCGCGTTAATCGCGGTTTGGCGATTCTTGGTGAGACGCTTTTTATGGCGACCATCGATGCGCAGCTGATTGCGATCGATTCGGTCACGGGACGACCCATTTGGAAGACGTTGGTCGCGGACCCGGCTATTGGGTATGCCATGACGTTGGCGCCGCTTGTAGTGAAGGATAAAATCGTCGTTGGAGTGGCTGGTGGCGAATATGGTATCCGGGGATTCATTGCTGCGTATTACGCTGAAAGCGGCGACGAAGCATGGCGTTTTCATACCATTCCAGGACCGGGAGAGCCAGGTCATGACACGTGGCCAAGCGACAGCGACGCTTGGGAGCACGGCGGCAGTGCGACTTGGCTGACCGGGTCGTATGACAGTGACCTCAACCTTATCTACTGGGGCACCGGAAACCCTGGTCCAGATTTCAACCCGGCTCAGCGGTTGGGTGACAATCTTTATTCCGATTCTGTGGTGGCGCTGGATGCGGACTCTGGTGAGCTCAAGTGGCATTTCCAGTTCACGCCTAACGATCCATACGACTACGATTCGGTACAGATACCGGTCCTTGTCGACTATCCGGCAAATGATGGAAGTACGCTCAAGCTCATGCTGTGGGCTAATCGGAACGGATTTTTCTACGTGCTCAACCGAGAGACCGGTCGATTTATCAATGGTCAACCATTTGTTGACGTTAACTGGGCTGACGGACTTGACGACAACGGACGTCCGGTCCAGACACCGCAGCCGCCTGGGGCCGTTACTTATCCCGGTGTCTCGGGTGGGACAAATTGGTATTCGCCCTCCTACAGCCCGAGCACACGACTCTTTTATGTTCCGACGTGGGAGGGCTATGGCACGGTCTTCACACCCGCCGAATCGGTGTATCAGCCGGGTCAGAACTTTGGCGGGGGGACCGTGGACCTCGGTGAAATGCCGCCGCTTGGCCGTGGTCCGGTGAATAATTGGACGGAAGCGGCCGGGCGTGGTGCGGTGATCGCGATCGATCCCAGTAATGGTGAAGAGCGTTGGCGATTTGAGATGACCGACGTCACGACAAGTGGGATCCTGACCACCAGCTCAAATCTTTTGTTTAGCGGTGGACGGGAAGGGCACTTTCAAGCACTCGATGCCGGGTCGGGTGCGTTGCTGTGGAAGAGAAGTTTAGGTGGCCAGATTGCGAATGGTCCAATTACCTATGCTGTCGACGGCAGACAGTATGTGGCCGTGGCTGCTGGGAACGGACTCTTCGTATTTGCCCTTGAACGATAGACCGCGCACTGTGGCCAGCCTGTCGCCTAATGACGACCTCTGGCGCCTAGTTCAACCATTGTGGGACTATTTGGTTCTCGCCGATACACCGGGGCCATCCGATGTCATCTTTGTGTTTGGGAGCCAGGATTTGGCTGTGGCAGCCCAAGCTGCGTCGCTGTATCACGACCGTTATGCCTCACGGGTGCTTGTCACTGGGAGCTATGGACGGATGACCCGAGGGGTATTCGAAAAGCCTGAGGCTTTAGTATTTCAAGATTATTTAGTATCGAAAGGTGTTCCTGAGTCAGCGATTCTGACTGAGACGGTTGCTGCTAATACACTCGAAAATGTTCGATTGGGGATTGAAGTACTGCAGCGCAGCAATCAAATGCCACAGACGGCGATCCTGGTGGCCAAGGGCTTTGCCATGCGACGATGTGTGGCGACTTTTGCGCAGCAGTTCGAGAATATTGAAGTACGAGCCTGTCCTCCGAATAGTGGTTTAGTTGAGGCCGCTGACAGAGACCAAGCCGAGTTCGCGGTGCGACTGGCCGCTGAGCTTGACCGGTTGGACGTTTATGCTGCGGCAGGTGATATACGCAGGCAGGATATTCCCCCGGCCGTTCGCCAACTGGCACAACGAATCAGGACACTGGTTGCGTCTTGAAACGCGAGGCAATGAACCAGGCCAATCCCGCGCCAACCAGTCCACACATCGCTGGTGTAAATCCAGCCAGACCTTGTTCTCCTCGATTCAGTTGAACAAGCAGAGTCAACCCGATACCGCCCGCGATGGACGCCAAGGCTTCTGTGGAAGAGAAACGTCGTAGGTATAGTCCACCGATGACTGGGACAAAGAGACTGACCGTTAACAAGGTGTAGAAGAACGAGAGTGCTCCGGCGATTGACTCAGAGAGAATTGCCACGATGGTACCAAGGACACCGCTAAGAATGGCCGCCCATCTGGCAACCGACAGAACTTCGGTATCCGACGCCGTAGGGCGTGCGAATCCTTTATAGAGGTCTTGTGAGAGTGAAGTGGAGAGCATGAAGAGAATCGCATCGGCTGAACTAACCTCTGCTGAAAATAGTGCGGCGAGGCCTAGAGCACCGACCAGCGGTGGGAGACTGTCCATCAGGAGTGTGGGTAGGGCTAAATCATAATCTTGAAGATCTGGGAATGCGGTGCGGGCCATCATACCGAGCAACGGTGGAATGACCGCAAAGACAAGCAGTGCGACAGCATTCAAACCAACACCAATACGAACTGTCCGGTCGTCCCGGGCGCCGTACACTTTCTGGAGTAGTCCCGGCGACACGACAAACGCAGGGCCCAACATCGCAAGATAAAACCAGCCGGAACCTCCACCTTGCCAAACGTTCCAATAACCCTCGATGTGTTGAGTCGTCGTAACGACTGGAGTCCAGCCGTCAACTGCAATAAGAGCAAGTGGGAAAACCACAACAAAGCCAATGACCAGTAGAACCAACTGCAGAAGGTTGATCCAAACAGTCGTTAGTAGACCACCCGAAGAGAAGTAGACCGTAACAACGACGCCACCAACAATGCACCCCATCCAGTGCTCTAGGCCGGTAATTACATTCAGAACCCAGGCGATCGCGATTAACTGACCCGCCAGAATTGCAAGCGTGCCGAACCACAACAGAATTCCGATGGCAATCCGGACACTCTTGCCGTACCGATATTCAAGAAAGTCGCCCAAGGTGCGAAGGTTGTGGAGTTTAGCCAGTTTGCGCAATCGAGGTCCGATCCAGAACGCGAGGAAGATTGATCCAAAACCGGCCGACCCGACCCACCACCAGGCACTGAGTCCATCTCGGTACCCAAGGCCGGCGGCACCGACAGTTGAGCCAGCTCCGATGTTTGCTACCAACATGGTAGAGAACAGAAGCAGAGGACTGAGTCGGCGGCCCGCGACAAAAAACCCGTCTGAGCTATCGACACGTCGCCCCAGCCATACACCAAGTCCCATTAAGAGGCCGGAGTAGGACAGCAGCACGATTAGATGAAGACTCATAGTTCGTAATCAGCTAGTGGTGGTTACTCAACGAGTACTTTACCAGTCGTAGGAGAGTCTTTTGTTTGTGAGTTACTTGGCGCACGTAAGATGGCCCCGAGAAATCGTTCGATGGCGAATGTCGAGATCTGCCCGCAAGGTCCACTGAACACATAGTCGCATCCGTGCGTAGCCCACGGCATTCGAACGATGACATGCGGCACACTATGGTCAATGAGACGAGCACTGACATGATCAACGTGAAACGGGACGACGTGTTCATCTCTGAGCCCTTGGATGAAAAGGGTCGGTGGAGATTGCTGAGTCACAAATCGAGCGGGTTCGGCGGCGTCGTACTGTGCACCATGCGTGCGTGGTGGACCGCCTAGGTAGTCAATGAGTCTGGCTGTTGAATCCACGACGTGCCGTTTCGCAGGGTAGTGGTAGCCCCATCGCATTGCAGTCGGGCCATACAGTGAAATGACACCTCGAATCGAAGGGTCAGTAGATAAGTATCCTTCCAAGAGCGCAATCTGACCACCTGCTGACCGACCGAGCAGGGCAAATCGATCAGGATCAACGTTATGAGTGGTTTCAAGTGTTTTGACATAATCGATGGCGTCGCGGAGATCCTCCTGAGGCACGGGAAAACGCCACCGTGGCGAGAGACGATAATCGATACTGGCAACAACATAGCCCCGGGCAGCGAGATATCGATTTAGTTTCGGCAGTTCTCGTTTTGAGCCAGCGGTCCATCCTCCGCCGTGAATGACTATAACCACTGGTCTCGGCTCGAGCCCGACCAAGGGTCTGTATAGATCGAGGGTCAAATTTTCACCGCCACGGACAGCGAACACGTGTTCGTCGACTAAAACGTCTTCGGTAGACACGCCGAAAAAAAGATCCGCGAGAACGATTGGACGAGGACGGGGTGGCGCATTTGTGCTGGATGTTGAAATCGGAGTTCCAAAAGCGTCGTCGAGTGTGCTGGTCAGTGCTTGTGTCGTGCGATAGGCGCTGGTCAGTGGTGAAAACAGCATGGCAATTCCGGCGGCAGTCAAAGTCGCCGCGGTGGCATGAACCCACGACTGCCGCCATCGAACAAGCAAGAGCACACTCAAGAGCCCCAGCCAGTGGCCCCACTCCGACAAAAGCAGGCTCAGTTGCCACATGACCGAGTTTTCATGAGGGACAACAACGAGTAATCCTGCCATGCTGACCGTAACGCCACAGATGAGGCGGCCGACCGCCCTGAACCCAATTTTGTTGAACTGTGCCATGACTTAGATTTGAAGTTGGGACTCGATCAAGACAGGCTAACTCAGACTTTTGAAGAGTGTCCAACCTAGATATATCACCACATTGGAAAGTGCTGTCGAACGTAGGATCCTGGAAGGGTTACTTAGGACGCCGCGACGACAACCTTGACCGTCGTGGTGTTCTGAAGTTCTGAATCGTTTCCGGTGAGTTGGAGCTCATATTCACCAGCTGCCGTAAAGAATGCCAGTGTCCTAGGTTCGGTGCCGTTATCGAACGAGACTTGTCCAGGACCGCTCATTTTGGTCCAAGAGGATGTGAGGGTTCCATTCCTCGGTAAACCTTCGTCACGAACACTACCAAACAGCTTTAAGCCTTCACCCACCTTGATGTGTAATTCGTGTGGACCTCGGCTTCCGCCATATCCGAGAACCCGAACAATAGGTGGACGATTGATGCAGACGCCATGTGGAACCGCCGTTGGATTTTCAATCGACCGCAGTGCGTTTCGCTTATCACTTTCGCTGAATTCCCAACTGTACTGGAGCATCGATTCGCTCGTGGAGGTCGTGATGTCTTCGTGGGAGAGGGTCCAACGCAAGTTTCCGTCGAAGTCGGCATCCACTACAACAATGCACTCCCAACGATGATGGCCAGGATGAAATGTTGTCGGTTGACCGATATCGCCTTCCCCAGGTTCAAAGAAGTTCCCGGGGCCTGGTGCAATAGTGACAGTTGTGGAGTTGTGGCTGAAATATGCGAATGAGAGAGTCCATGACCCATCTTCATTACGCGTAAAACCTTCGTATGCTGGATAGATCGCCTGTCGTTCCTGCCCTGCGTCAAAAAACTGGGTCTGCGCATGAGACGGCAGGGTCGCGTATTGACTGACGGTCAAGCACAGTCCAATACTGATTGCGGCAAGTCTTCTAAGTCCAAAACGAAATACCACTGTATTTCTTCTACTGACCATCATCGGCTTCGGCTCGCGCTTCGCGGTCACGTTGGTCTCGGAGTTTCTCGTACTGTTCCTCCGTCATGAAGGCGATATCGGTCCACGCGTTTCCCATGTCGTCCATGGTTCGCCCGCCCCAGCCAATCCACGCTGACGGGTCTGGGTTATGTCGATTCGCCGATGTGTTGTCATGCCAAGCCACGGAATGCAGAACCGTTCCTGCTGGGAAGATGTGAGGCTTGTCGTATGTGTAGGTTAATTGCCAGACCTGTTCGTACCGAGGGACATCTGTCAGGATTTCACGCCGCCCATCGATATGAATCGCTTCAAGTAGCATCCGCTGGCCTCTGAAATGCATGTGCGGCTGGAAGTTGATTACCATTGCTGGCGTATCCAATCGAAGAAAACGCTCAGACCGGGCGACCGTGTTGGGTGGAATACTGAGCTGCGCGAGACTGTTCACGTCGGCCTCAGTCAGAAACTCCTCGACCGGAGCATCGGCAGCAAGGTCAAGGTCATACCCTTGCCGAAGTAAATAGTCTTCGACTTTTTCACGGTTAAGGGTCCAGTCGTTACCGACACCCGTTCGAATTCGATGGGATGTGACTTCGAGTTCAGGTGTCACTTCTCTCGGGTAAAATTTGATTCCCACTTCTGAAATGTCGTGAACTTCTTCGCCCCATGGGTGGTAATGAGGAGCAAAACGAAACTTCGATCCGGCGCGAAGTAGTTTGCCTGCTCCGTCGGGGAAGTCATCACCGTTATTCCCCATCACGTACTCGGTGACGTGTGTGGTTTCCACATTGTCAGCTTCGTTGCCGTCTGGACTATCTGAACCAACAAATGCATACACGTGCTCGTGGTGGACACAGCAGTGAGCGGTTGTAATGAGTTGAACCCATTGCATATACCGGTCTTCGGTTAGGCCAGAGTCTACGATTTCAGAAGGAAAGAGGTCAGGGCCTTCAGCTGGAATCGTAAAACCGTTTTTCATGCTCACGATCAGGTCAGGTTCACCTCGAACCCATTCGTCAAAGGCGGCCAACTCAAGTGGGGCTGGTGCGTCTTCCGGGTTCCCTTGCGGAGCGCCGTTATCTACCCAGGAGACGATAGTGTCGATGTCTTGGTCGGTCAGGGACGGGTCGTCTTTGTAAGTGCCGATACTGCGATCAAGGTGCCACGGAGGCATTTGCCGTTGGCTGACCCGGTCTTTAATCGAACGTGCCCAGGGGCGAGTTTCCTGATAGGTCAGGAGGGACATGGGTGCTGCCGTGCCGGGTCGATGGCATTTCTGACACGAGCGCTGCAAAATTGGCAGCACGTCTTTTGTGAACGTTGGGTCGTCGCTGTTGGCCAAGACGACACTTGGCAACCCGCTCCCCAACACAAAAACTGCCGACAGTATGATCAGAATTTTGCACCGTGCAGCCATACAATCCTCCGTTATTTGCTCTCGACGTTTCTGGTCCTAGTTACTGGTCCTGAGCGCGGTCTTGCTCGCGTTTCTCCACACGCTCTTGGTATTGTTCTTCAGTCATGAAGGCGATATCGCTCCACCCGTGACCCATTTCGTCCATGGTTCGACCACCCCACCCGATCCATGCTGACGGGTCGACATTGTGGCGGTTGTTCGAGGTGTTGTCGTGCCACGTCACACTATGCAGCACCGTGCCCTTTGGGAAGAGATGCGGTTCTTTGTAGGGGTACACGAGTTGCCACGTCTGCTCGTAATTATTGACATCGATTAGAATCTCGCGGCGACCATCCAGGTGAATCGCTTCAAGCAACATCCGGTCACCGCGGAAGTGCATGTGCGGCTGGAAACTCAACAACAACGCCGGATCAGGAAGTGGCCAAAACCGTTCATGCTTGGCCACGGTATGGGGCGGGATGCTCATACGAGCAATGCCGTTCAGGGTGTTGTCATCTACCCACGCGTCTGCGGGCATTTCTGTTCCGTGTAAGTCAAGGTCGTATCCAGCTCGCAGCAGTCGATCTTCGACTTCTTCACGGTTGAGTACCCAGTCATTACCAATACCGGTGCGTAAGCGATGAGCCGTCACGATTAACTCCGGCACCTCATCTTTTGGATAAAACTTGATTCCGACCTTTTGGAAATCACGTGTTTCTTCGCCCCAGGGGTGGTAGTGCGGCGCAAATCTGAACTGCCCACCAGCCGGGAGTTTCCTGCCCGTACCATCCGGGTAGAATTGGCCGCTGCTTCCCATCGCGTATTCGATTAGATCAATTTCGTCCGTGTTTGATCCCATGCCCAGCTTAAACTCTTCGAGGTCCTCGGCTGTTTCCGGCACACTGACATAGACGTGTGAGTGATGCACACAGCACCAAGCCGACGGGATGATCTGAACCCATTTGACATAGCGGTCCTCAGTCAGGCCTGGATCGACGATTTCCGATGGATAGAAGTCGGGGCCTTCGGCCGGAATCAGGAAGCCTTCTTTCATGGAGACAACCAGATCGGGGTCGCCGTACGTCCACTGTTGCAGGTTGTCAAGTTCTAGCGGCGGCGGGGCATCAGCGGGGTTACCACGTGGCGCACCACTGTCGACCCAGGTAGCAATGGTATTGATCTCGTCATCGCTCAGTGATGGGTCGGCTTGAAATTGACCAATCGACCGGTCGAGGTGCCAAGGTGGCATCCGTCGCGCAGTAACCTGGTCTTTGATGCCGCGGGCCCATGGACGTGCGTCGTCGTAGGTCAGCAGTGACATCGGAGCTGCGGTGCCGGGCCGGTGACACTTCTGACACGACCGCTGCAGAATCGGCAGTACGTCCTTTGTGAACGTCACCTCGTCTGAGGGTTGGCCCGCTACAGCAACAACCGCTAGGGCTGGGGCTAATATACAGACGAGGACCGCAAGCGCTGTCAGAGTTAGAGATTTCAACGGTCGTTCCATGGGCTTTTCCTTTTCGGATTTTAGCCGAATCTCAAATCGATCTAACTTAGGATTTCTCGCAGTTTACCACTGTCTTGTCAAGCTTACCAAGGGTGTTTTTAGCTTGGTTTACAAGGGGAGATGGCGACCGTTGACCCCCGTCTTTCTGCGTCGTTAACGGTCGCGACAATTAGTCGGGCCCAGATGCTGAATGGTAGTTTGGACGTCTTGATTCAAACGAAGTGATTCTAGGGGGATGAAGGAGGAGAACGAGATAGACAGGCACGCTTAGGAGGTTGCTTGAGCACGAGTCATACGCTCGTTGACAGAGCAAAACGTGCCCACCTATCGAGCGTTCTAGTCGGTTGGTCCAGAATGTGGCCGTGCCAACTTGAACACCTAGAGTATGAAGAACGAGGGTTACGTTTGCGTTACACCTCTGTTAAGACTTCGTAAATTTTCCAGGCGACAAGTTTACGTAGATGTAACACGCTCGTGATGTGGGGAACACAGTTGCCTGATAGCTTAAGGGGATGGGCAATACACTAAAATTGTGGTGTGGGTGCACGGCCTCCGTTATTCGTGATCCGTCAACCGGATTGACAGTGTCGCGAATCGTGAGTCGAAAGTCTCCAGATTGTGACGATACGGCACATCATACTGGTGGCCGCGCGTGGCTTATTGATCTGCTACCGACCCGCGTCTGGCGATGCGGGAGACCTTCCGATGATGAAAGCCGTTTCATGTCTGAGGACGTCTTGGGGCAAGCAGTGTGTGGGACGGAGAACGACAGCGACGTAGTCCAGGGCGTCGCTCTTGATTCCGAAACTAGTATCCGAAGCTAAGTCGGCACTCTCGGTGTGCCAAAGGTGACGATTCTCCCGCGCTATCCTAAAAAGGCCCCGTACTCCATGGGCCGGTTATGCAGAACGTGATTCCGGGTCTCTGGATGTTAACGAATAGCCACCGCCCGTCTGGGCTAAACGTGGCTCCCGCCCATTCGCGGCCACTGTAATTTCCTGTTTCGATGGCATCAGGATTGTGCCCGGCGGTTGAAAGTGCTTCCTGGTCGCCATTGTCTATCTCCACAATGTTCCGAGCAAATTCGAACGTCTGCCCATTGGGCAGGAGTCCTAGGAGAGCCAGTCCGTTCCCATCGTCTTGTCCGCCATCTTCGCACAAGATGATTCCCCCCTGCGGACTGACTGCTACGTTGTCGGGGTTGTCAGAGCCGTAGGCGGATAGTGCTTCCGCACCCCGTGATACAAACAAGTTAGTTAGGGATGCACTCCTCGGGTCATAGGACCAGACGGCACCTTCGGCGCGGTCGTTACGATCTGGTTGCGCGGAGACCGGTCCCGCTTCGGTGTCAACAAAGACGACCCGGTCTTCCCGCGAGTCCCACCAGCATCCTTCCAATCGTTGAAACCGAGTGGCTCCTCCCGTGCGACCTTCGATATACGGGCCGGACAGAATGTCTGTCGGGTCTGCGTCTGGTTCCGTAATCTCGACCCACCTAACGTCATATTCAGATAGACATTCGGGATTTCGTAGGTCTTCGACGACGGTGTCAGTGCCTGGCATAAGAGCTTGGAGCATATACAGGGTCCCGCCGTTATTGAGAGAACCCAGCCCCCCCAGTTTGTCATCTGGGTCGAAGTAATAGAATCCGGAATTTCCACGCATGCGGTTGCGTGACGCGGGGGCCGTATTGTTGCTCGAATTATCTTCCGTGAGATAGACGCCTCCGGTCTTCGGGTCAACCGCGACAGCCTCGTGCTTGAACCGACCCATTCGCCGAAGTGGGGTCGGCGTTGTGACTCGTGAGAGTGTTGATTCAAAGACGTATCCGTGAGGTTCATCTCCAACGATTATTCTTTCTTCGCATGTGAGCCACGTGCCCCACGGCGTTGGACCGCCGGCGCAGTTCCCGCTAGTTCCTGAGAGACTCACGACGTGTTCCAGCAACCTGCCATTTTGTATGCGAAGCACGGTAGTACCACCCGGGCCCTGATTGTCGTAGTTGTATCCTGAGGCGATTGGTTGCCCCAGGCCGAAGACTTCTTGGTTGCGGATAAGCAGGTACTCGGCAGTCCTCCCTTGTCCTCGCATGTCGACCACAGCCATTCCGTCGTGGCCGGTTGGAACGGGGTTGCCATCGTCCAACGTATCGCCGGCCCAGCTGAGTGTTGTGTATGTGAATCCGGCGGGTAACATGATGAGATAGAGGCCCGTCGCCTGGTCTTGAGTAGGAACCAAGGGGCCATACGGACTCGGCCCACGTGTTCCACACAACGTTTGATTTGCGAGTAACTGTGTGCTCAAAAATCCGAAGGGACTCGCGAGAGTCGATGCTGCGGTCGCTGCACTGCCTCGCAGAAACTGTCGTCGATTGAATGATCTTGCGGACAGTTTGAAATCAGACATGGAGTGTGGTCTCCTGAATCTGTCTAGGCTACTACAAATATAGATTACTCCTGGAATGTGACAGTGCGGTTACACGGAGTGGCTAGCTCGTGGATGGAAAGTCGAGTTGTAATTCGTTTGTTCCGGCTAGGATCTCGACGAGCTGCGTGTGTTGTTGATTGCCTTGTCTGAGCGTTACGTCATAACTACCAGGCGGCATCTCTGACAAGGTGAATGTCCCGTCTCGGTCGGCCACAACCGCGTACGGACTTTCCACAACAACGATGGTTGCGTGCATCTCTTGATGCGCGTTGCAGGATACGGCGTAGTCTCCCGCGTCATCAAAAGTATGGTCGTGTTCGCCGCCTTGGATGGGCATAGCCACGTTGAATAAGGACAGCCCCTTACCGTCTTGGACGTGAACGGTGTGGAGTTCGTCTTCGCTGTTCTTGAATAGGACCGGCTGGCCTGCACGCACAACAATCAGACGTGGAATAAAATCACGGCCGAATTGGTCCATTTCAACAGGTTCAGTCGGGAGGGGAACATCAAGAGGTTCACGAGGTTCAAGAATGACGACGGCACGGGTGCCTCCGGCTGCTTCAGGAGCTCGGCCAACGATTGTTGCAATCGAGGTTTGAGGAGAACCAGATGTTGTCTGAGACTCGACTGGGTCTATTTCCGCATTTGGGGTACATGCCTGCAAAAGGAGCCCCGGCAGGATGCAGGCTATGCAAGCAAATTTGAAATTCTGAACAGACATCATTCTCGAAAAATTATAGCGAGGCTAGAGGTGTCAGTAGGTGACCGTCATCACAGCATTGGCTTTGGCTTTGTCAACGTTCGGCCGACATTTCATCATAAAACCCCGGAATGCTTCGCCGCATGAACAGACCTTCGTCGGCCACCGTCCAGCTGAGTTCGTTGGTTCGCAGACGAGTCGGTGCGTCCTCTCGTGACACGCCGCCACCGATTAATTCAGACATGCGAGTACGCACACTGACCATCTGGTTCCGGAAATCTTGTACGTCGCTGCGGGTCATCACGGCACCGTGGCCGGGGATCGCCGTGTCCCAGTCGAGTTCGAGGAGAGCATCAAGTGTTGTTATCCAGGCCCGGCTACTGCCACCATTGGCGTAGTCGATAAAGGGTGCTGTTCCATGCAGCAGGTCACCTCCATGAATAGTGCGGAGGTCTGGAAAGTAAACCACTGCATCGCCGTTCGTGTGTCCCTGACCAAAATGATAGGCTCGCACTTCAACGCCTCCAAGGAAGACCGCGGTCTCATCTGAAAAGACGATGTTCGGTGGTGCGGGTTGGTCCCCACGCAGCATATTCGTACGGTTGTTTTGATGCCCGATGATATCGGCGTGCGTCGAAAATGACGGATTCCCACCCATGTGGTCGCCATGGTGATGGGTGCCAATGACATAGGTGATTGGCTGGCTGGTGACACTTTGGACCGCGCTCATGATTGCGTCGTGATTCCGGTCGAACTTGTTGTCAACTAGAACTACGCCATCAGTACTCACTCGGACCCCTATGTTTCCGCCGGGGCCAGTGATCATGTAGAGGTTGTTTTTGACCTGCTGAATATCGAGTGGTTCGCTCTGCTGACCACTCACAGCAATCAGTGTTACGAAACCAAGTGCTAGGGAAGCAAGAGCGACTGGTCTGCGCATATTGTGCATGGTAACCCCTAAGAATTATTCGTTAGTCGACAAATAGTTCCAGTCCAACAGCAAGGCCCATTTCGTAGTAGCCACGTGGATTGGGATGGATACCATCACAATCAAAGGGCGCATGAATCCGATTGGAATCGTCCGGGTCTTGCACGGTGCGATCAAAATCAATGACACCATCAAACGGCGCTTCGTTTCTGATCCACGCATTTACTTCATTTCTGGTTGTCGTTTTCGCCGGTGTCCAGCCGCTGTTGTTCTCCGTAGGCGCCCGATTATGGCGGGGGATGATCGTCACGCCAATAATCTTGAGACCGGCAGCGTGTGCGCGGTCAATGATCTCCTGAGTGCCCTCAATGACCTGCGCGGCGGTCGAGTCTCGACGGATGTCATTGGTGCCCATAAACAGGACAACATGCGTGACCCCACTGTGCGACAGGGCGTCTCGGGTCAGACGGTCCGTGCCCGGCGTGCTGGAAGGTGGTGGACTGACGTTCCCAGTGACCGTATTGCCGCCGATACCTTCATTAATGATTGCCTTGTGTGTCCCGTCCCTCGCCGCTAAATGCAGTCGAACCGCAACCCAGTCTTCCCAGCGGTCATGACCGTCGTTGGTTGAACACGACCCGTCTGTGATCGAATCGCCAAACGCAACGATTGTTCCGGTAGAGGTTGGGCTGAGTACGTCGATGGATTTTAGCCAAAACATGGATGTGGTTGTCCCAACGAAGGCGTCCCCAGTCTCGTCGGTTGTGTGGTCGCCCGCACCGTTGGTCGTGAAATACGATGTGACTCTCGCACCGTTGTGCTGACTGGGTCGTATATCGGCTTCCGGCAGGTGCAGACTGATTGCAAGGTCCTGTTGTGACAGGACAGGCATCTGGATGGGGTCACTTTGGACACTCCCGCCGACGGGAATGGTGACTTGAGCTCGTCCATCAAAGCTGATCGGTTGAGTCGATCCTGGACTCAGTACTGCACCACGCATCGGTTCTCCTACTGTCGCCGCCGCTACGACGAGCGGCCGGGTTCCGTAACTGTTGTCTAAGCGGATACGGATTGCGTCTCCGGACGCTGTAACACGTGCCATCAGCCGAATGGTGGCGTTGGACAAGGAAGTATTACCTTGTCCTTGCTGGGATGTGCTCCAGGCGGTGACCCATTGCGCTTGCGTGGCCTGTTCGGCGCCGACTGAAAGACTGCCGCCCACCACGACCGCGGCGATGAAAGCGATTCGTCGAACAACGTTAGGCATGGACTCTCCTGACATTCACCGTACACTTTAGTCAGTGTTGGTGTTTGTGCATGTATTCGTGCTCTGCATGCTGTTTGTCTCGCTGCACTTTCGCAGATTTTCGTCTTTCCGACTGTAAGTTTGACCGACGGGTGCCCGCTGAGCTCACGCCGAATGATGAGAGGACCCGCTGAAGCTCTTCACTCTGACAAGTCGGGCAGCGGGGGACGGTGTTCTTGAGGACGATCAGTTCAAACTGCGTATCGCACCCGCCGCATTGATATTCATAAATTGGCATCGGTCGTTCACTTAGCCGCGCTCACGAATGAAGTTAGTGTGATTCGTGAAGTCTGCCGCGTTACCGATCTAGTCGCGTAGGCCGAATACGAACAAGCCATTTCCAGCCGCGACGGCCACGAATTGGTTGCCGTCGACTCCATATGCGATTGGACCATTCGCTATCATGCCGCCCAGAGTTGTTTTCCAGAGCAGTTCACCATTGGTTGCGTCAAGAGCATGAAAGTAGCCTTCGCGTCCGCCGGTAAACAGGAGATCCGAAGCCGTTGTCAGGATACCGCTGGTGGTGACGTCGGTCATCTCGAATTTCCACATTTCTTCGCCAGTAGTCGGGTCGATAGCTTTGACCGCGCCCCGACCAGCCTCCGCCGTCCAGTTGTTGACGTGGCCACGCCCGAGACCCGGTAGTCTAGGGGCACCAGCGACTCCGGTTGGGCGCGTGCGGCCACCCATGAAAATCCGCCCGGGCTGGTACTCGGCTTCAGCCGGCTCCATAATGGCGCCGTATGCTTCCCAGGCGGATAGGTAGAACAACCCGGTATTGGGGCTATACGACGGTGAGTACCAATTCGTACCACCGAAGATCCCAGGAAATGTCGGAGAACCTGCTGGCTGTGGTGTTTCGACCGGTCGTCCACTGTCATCCAGGCCTTCAGCCCAGTTGACGTCGACGTATGGGCTCCCTGAAACGAACCGCCCACCCTCTCGATCGAGAACATAAAAGAAGCCGTTTCGATTGCCCCAGAGCATCAGTTTGAGCGTCTCACCGTTGGGTGAGGTGTAGTCAATCAAAACTGGAATTTGCACGGCATCGAAGTCGTAGTCGTCATTGGGGGTAAACTGGAAATACCACTTTAGTTCGCCAGTGTCCGCATCCAGGGCAACGACACAGTCAGAGTAGAGGTTGTCACCGGGACGTTGTTCGGGGTTCCAGTCAGGTCCAGGATTGCCGATGCCCCAATACGTCAGGTTGAGTTCGGGGTCATAGGATCCGGTTAGCCACACTGGCGCACCACCATGCTCCCAGGCATCCCCGCCGCCTTCCCACGTTTCATGGCCGGGTTCGCCTGGTCCCGGAATTGTGTAGAAACGCCAACTCTCGTCACCTGTGCCGGCATCGAAGGCAGCAATGAAGCCACGAATGCCGTATTCGCCACCGGCAACGCCGACGACAACCTTGTCTTTTAGGACAAGCGGGGCCAATGTCATCGCATATCCCAATTCCGGATCAGCTACATCTTTCATCCAAATCGGTTTACCGGACCAGATGTCGATCGCGATCAGGTTTGCGTCGAGGGTCGCCATGAACAGGGTGTCGCCCAAGATTCCGAGCCCGCGATTTACGGCACCGCAGCAGGGCCGCGATTCGTTCGACGGCGTGTACTCGTAGACCCAAAACACCCGCCCAAGCTTCGCGTCGAGTGCCACCACCGTATTGGGTGCTTCCGTTAGGTACATGATGCCGTCTACAACCAAAGGACTTGTTTCGAAGGCTTGGAGTGAATCCGCTTGATGGACCCATTTCAATTCAAGGTCAGTCACATTGTCGGCAGTAATCTGGTCCAGTCCGGTGTGCCGCTGGCTGTCGTAGCTGCCGGAGTAAGTCAACCAGTTTTCCGGCTCGTCTGCCGCATTGAGGATTCGTTCGTACGTGACCTGGGCGCCGACTAGCGCCGGCGCTGCTAGGAGGGCCGTGATCGTGACAAGTGCGATATGGCGCGTCATTCCTCTAGTTCTCCAGTCCTCGTAACGACAACAGGTACGCCACGACGTCAGATAGTTCCTGTGAATTAAACAGGACTCCGTAGGCGGGCATAGGTGATTCGTCCATCACCGTAAATTCACGGAGGGAGGATTTCTCTAAAGAGCGTAGTCGTTCATTCTGGTCGATCAATTGTACGGTGTAGGTGTCTTCGTTGACCCGACGTCCTTCATACAATGCGCCGGCTTCGGTGACCACGCGGACAGGGCGATTGATCGGAAACATGGAACCTGTCGGGTCGACCAAAGCGCTTTCCAAAAGAGCTGCAGTGCGATTGGCGCCAACGTCACTTAAATCCGGTCCGAGCCGTGATCCACTCTGGCCAATCCGGTGACAACTCGCGCAATCACCCTTGCCGTTGTAGAGTGCTTGACCTCGCGCCACGTCACCACGCGCGGCGTCATTGAGATCAAGGTCTCCCATGGTGCGAAGATAGGCCACAAGGCCCGTTAATTCGGCGTCGCTGTATTGTCCTGGTGGCATCGCAGTGCCAGGAATACCGTTCTTGATGAGTTCCATTAATTGGGGGTCCGAGGGTGCGCGTTCGAACTCGCCCGTGCGCAGGTCGATGCTTGGCACGAGGTCACCATTCGGGCCGTGGCAGGTGGTACAGGTGGCACTGTAGAGACGCAGACCGACTTGAATGTCTGCTTGAGCATATGACCCGGCGTGTTCTTGCTCAGCGCGTAGTGGCGATTGTTGCGTCACAACGACTATCGTCAACGTCAAACCCAAGAGACTGCTCAACGTCTTTATTACGAACACTCGATTCATGGCGGGCATCCTACCACAAGCTTCAGCCGTGGACGGTTCTGCTCGCTGGCGTCAACGCACACGATGGGCGCTATGCCCGTGGGTTCTTGGTTAAGAATTCTAGCGTGGCCGTTAGGAGTCGGTAGAAACGTCCAACTGAATCAATATGCACGCGTTCATCGGGAGAATGAGGGAACTGGATGACTGGCCCAAACGAAATCATATCTATGCCAGGAGACTTTTTTCCGAGAATGCCGCACTCGAGTCCCGCGTGGATGGCCTTCACCTCAGGCGCGCTACCGAACTCGCGGGTATGCACCCCGGTAACGGCTTTAAGGAGAGGGGAATCGAGATTCGGTTTCCATCCAGGGTATGGTGTGTCTTCGTCGATTTGCGCGCCTGCCAACACGCCGCTGGCACGGACCTGCTGGCGTAAAGAATCAAGGGCCGAATCGATCGATGAGCGACTACTGAGACTGACCGTGACTTGAGCTTCGGTCTGTTTTACGGTCGCGAGATTAATACTCGTTTCGACGAGATCCGGAATGTCGTGACTCATCGTGACTACGCCATGGGGAAGGGCTGCGAGGAGTCCTAAGACGGTTTCGGTGGTTGACCGGCTCCAGATAAGGGGTACAGGTTTCATTGAGTTGATATCTAGCTGTATGTCGGGATCGCTCGAAGCGTATTCATCCTGAATGGCGGCTTGCTCCGCTTTCACTGTTGCTAGAAAGGCTTTCTTGGTTTCGGCGTCGACTGTCACTACCGCAAAGGCTTCGCGCGGGATCGCATTATGGGCACTTCCGCCGTCGAGTTGGACGAGAGAGAACGGTGCAGCGAGATAGGCATTCCAGAGGAGTCGCCCCAAAAGCTTGATCGCATTCCCGCGTTGTAGGTGAATGTCGCATCCGGAATGGCCGCCCTTGAGTCCGGTTAGTCGTATGCCCAGTGTGACGGAGGTTGTGTCGGCGGTAGTGGTCGAGGTGTCGAGTGTCAGGCGACTTTCACCACCTCCCGCGCAACCGACGTAAAGAATCCCTTCTTCCTCGGAATCCAGGTTGATCAGTTTTCGACCACTCAGCAGTGTGGCATCAAGTTCCGAGGCTCCTGTGAGGCCGGTTTCCTCGTCGACAGTAAATAAAAACTCAATGGGGCCGTGTGTCAGACTCGTAGATTCCATGATGGCCAACATGGCGGCAACGCCGACACCGTTGTCCGATCCGAGCGTCGTGCCATCGGCTGTGAGATATTCCCCGGACCGCTGCGGGACGATCGGATCTGTCAGAAAATCGTGTGAATGGTCGCTGTTCTTTTCATTGACCATGTCCAAATGAGATTGAAGAATGATGGTTTTTTTTGGAACGGTCTTGGCGGTTTCATAACCGGTGGTTCCAGGCTTATGCACGACAACATTGCCGGCGGCGTCGACGGCATATTCGAGCCCGGCTTCAGTGGCGACCCGGACGACCATCTGTCGCATTCTCTCCTCATTCTTCGATCCGCGCGGAATCGTCAGAATTGTGTCGAAGTGGCTCCAGAGATCAGGGGGAGTGAGTGTCGTCACGAATGTCATCATGGTCTCCTTATGGCTTGCGACAACTGAAGTTATCCGCAACCCAATTTTCAGAATTGTTTTCTCCTCCGAGCGGCCCAGTGTAGACAGCCAGGTCGGGGTAGGGACACAAGGGGCGTTCATTGTCAACGCTACCGTTGGTGGAATGGCTGGCGATGATCGCATCAGGTGCGCGACCGTGTTCGACCCATTCGACCAACGGAGCGAGCCGGTCCCAGCTATCCGGACCGACATCCCCACGACAGTGTCCCATGCCCGGCGCCAGAAACAGTCGTGCTCGTTCTTTGGCGGCATCTATGTCACCGTCGAACGTTGTCTCGACCACTTGGTCGTAGTAGTCGATCGTGGCAGGAGCCACCGTCATCACATCGTTCCAGCCGTGATACAGAAGTAACTTGCCGTTATTGCGCATGAGGAACCTGGTCAGGTCGGGGTCGGACGCATCCATGATCGACATCAACAGGTCTGCCTTCCCGTTCGTCATATCGTCGATGTCGAATTCCTGCCAAGACCATTCAGGTGGGTTCCGTTCCCGATTTGGTTGTATCGACACGTCCGTCAAGTCAGGAATGGTCACCCCGGGGTCGTCTTCGTAAAAGATGTAGTTAAGGTGGTCACCCGCAATGCCGAAGTTCCCGGGAGTAAAGTTATTGCTCGGGTGTGGAAAGAGGCGGGCACGCCACCCACGTTCAGATCCGAACGGCTTGCCTTGATATACGAGTGTGCCGGTGCTGTCACGAGTGCCGGAGTAGAGTGTTTCAATCAGCGCCAACTGTGCGCGCGTGAAGCAATTGTCCCGGTTGACGTCATCCAGACACATCATGCCGGCAAGGTCACGCGCTGGCGTGAAGTCGCAGCGCGTCGGGTCGTTGATTACGCTATCAATTACGCCGTCGGCACCATCACAGGCTGCCATAACCTGTTCCGCCAGCATCACCAGTTTGCGGTCGCTATCGGGCTGGCCGTCACCGGTGGTGTCGACGGTGAGAGAAGCTTCAAGGTCGTTGGCGTAGACTTGTTGCAGCAGCCACATTCGACTGGCATTAAGCGCTTGATAGTAGTTCACGGGTGCGCCCGCGACGATACCGTCAAAGTCGTCTGGGTAGCGTTGGGCTTCCATCAGCCCCTGCCGACCACCCGTTGAGCATCCTTCAAAATAGGAGTACTCCGGGTCCATGCCATAGTAAGCGCGGGTGAGTACTTTGCCCGCTGCGGTCGTCAGATGCACCGCTCGATAGCCAAAGTCAATTTCGGCCTGCCGGTTGTGCCATCCAAACGATGAACCAGGTTCCACGCCGTTGTCGTGACCGGTGTTACTGTTCGCGACCGCATAGCCTTCAGCGACACGCGCATCGGCAAAATCCAAGTCGCCATCTTTGCCACCATCTCCCCACGTCAAGTAGCGACCGTTCCACTGGTCCGGCAGCGGTAGCTGCGTATGGAATCCAATGGCCGAAGACAGGATGCCCTTGACGTAGCAATAAGTCACCCCGGTGGTGTCGCTCTCAACAAGTCGGGCAGATGTCAACGTCAAACTACGGAGGTCGAGTAGGGCTTCGCAGGCCGCTCCTGGCAATGTCTGGACTGTTGAGCTGAGTTGCACAACGGTTGACAGTGCCAAGGTCAGTCCAACCGTGAACACGCCGCGCCATAAGTACTGCATCGTTTCGAATTATAGTCGTGTCATGAAGCCGGGTCGCAAGCAGGCAGGCGTCATTCCATACTGCGGTCAGGGAAAACAGACGCTGTTCTGTCTCATTACGACGTCCAGTGGTCGCCACTGGACATTTCCCAAAGGCATCATTGAAGTGGGCGATTCGATACATGGGGCTGCTCTTAGGGAAGCGCTTGAGGAAGCTGGTGTGCATGGCCAGCTGGTTGGTCCTCCGGTTGGGACGTTCCAGCAACAGAAATGGGATACCGAATTTCTGGTCGAGATGTATCTCATGACAGTTTCTCGGGTCGATGAGACCTGGCCCGAACAGTATCAGCGGCAACGGAAGTGGTGTAGCGGTGAGACAGCGTTAGCTCTGGTGCGCGGCCGGCCTGTTGAGGCTGTCCTGGTTGCGGCGCTTGCGCGACTTGCCTGACAGGTCGTGCGAGCAGGTCACGAATAGACGATGAATTCGACTAGATTTTGGTCCGGGTCACGCACGTAGACACTCGTGCCGGTCGCCCGGCCACCGTCTCGGCCGCCTTGGCGTTCACTGGGGCCCTCGATGATGGGGGCTCCCGCTGCGTTGAGGGTGCGGCGCAGTGCGGTCATCGAACCTTCCCAGACAAAACAGAAATCGCCGCAGGGTGGCATTGCCCCGGGAGCCTTGAGTGCGAAGGTCTTCCGTTGCCAGAGACTGGGGCGGTGAAAATTGATCTTGTGGTCACCGACGTGCACGGAGCAGATAGCCTCGCCCTCGGTGACGTGAAATCCCAGTGCACGATAAAACGCCACGAGTGCCTCGGTGTTTCGCATGGGCACGGCCACGTGGTCGAATCCGGCGATGTGCCCGGTGGGTTCCTGGGAGTGCGCGGTATGGGACCATGGGCCAACGGTGACCGCGGCGCCCATACCAACAACACGTTTCAAAAAACGTCGTCTCGATGACATCTAGCGGTTACTCCTGCCGTAAAGGTTTACGGATTGTGTTGAAAGCTATCACGGAGGTCGAAGGGAAGTCATTATAATCGGGAGGGAGTGTGCATGACGGTCCGATTCGCTCTTCTCATTCTCGTGATCACTTGGGCACCTGCTGTGCAGGCGGATGACTGGCCTGCGTTCCGCGGCCCCACCGGACAGGGGCACTCGTTGGAGCGCGGTCTCCCGCTCGAATGGAGCGAGTCACACAATGTAGCGTGGAAGACGGCGGTCGCGGGGGATGGCTGGTCATCGCCCGTGGTGGCGAACGGGCGCGTCTGGCTCACGACTGCCGTTACTGATGATGCGACTCGGAGGACGTCGTTGCGTATCCTGGCCTTCGATGTGGCCAATGGAGATTCCGTCGTCAACGCGGAAGTGTTCTCAATTGATGACACCACGGCGCCCAATCCTAAGAACAGTCTTGCGTCACCTACGCCCGTCGTCTCAGGTGATCGAGTGTATGTGCATTTTGGCGCGTATGGTACGGCTGGTCTGACGACGACGGGCGAACTCGTCTGGTCGACCCGGTTTCCGTACGACTCGCAGCATGGCAACGGTGGGTCGCCCATCCTGTATGACGATCTTTTGATCCTGAGTTGCGATGGGTACGACACGGCATTCGTGGTGGCTCTGGACAGTGAAACCGGCGAGGTCCGGTGGAAGGCCCCGCGGCAGAATCCGATTTCTCAGGCGTATTCGACCCCGTTGTTGATCACTGTTGGCGACCGTGACGTGCTGATTAGTATTGGGGCGTTTCGAACCAGTGCGTTGGATCCCGACACCGGTGACGAGCTGTGGCAAGTGGGCTACCCTGATGGGTTTTCAAATGTACCGGCTCCGGTGTTTAGCCGTGACCATGGTCTCGTGTTCATTACGACCGGATTCCAGCAACCGGCACTCCTCGCTGTTCGCGTTGATGGGGATGGCGATGTCACCCCGACGCACGTCGCGTGGCGACTGGGGCGCGGCGCACCCCATACCCCGTCTCCGTTGGTGGTGGGCGACGAACTGTATGTCGTCGGCGACACCGGGATCGTGACCTGTCTTGATGCCGAGACCGGGAAGCGACGGTGGCGCGATCGATTATGGGGTAATTACTCGGCCTCTCCGGTCTACGTCGATGGCCGGATCTATTTCCAGAGTGAAGAGGGACTGACCACAGTGATTGAGCCGGGTATCGTGTTTCGGGAAGTGACCAGAAATGAACTTGATGGGCGGACGTTGGCCTCTTTGGCGGTATCAGACGGGTCCCTGTTTATTCGAAGCGATACCCATCTCTACCGTATCACTGAGAGCGGGGAGTAGGGTGCTTCTCTGGTCTGACCCCAGCGCTACGGACCGACCCATTCGGCTTTGAGCGCGTCTCGGTCCAGGCGTTCACCGTTCATGAAGATATCGGTGATTGACCGGATATGGGCGATGTCGTCAAGTGGGTTCTCGTCGAGCACGATGAACGTCGCTTGTTTTCCAGCGGTTAATTGTCCGAGGTCGTCGAGACCGAGGAGGGCGGCAGGTCGGCTCGTTGCGGCTTGAATGGTTTCCAGCGGCGTTAGGCCCGCGGCGACCATGAGTTCCAGTTCCCGTAATTCGGTGTAGCCAAAGAAATGGTCCTGCACCCCGGAGTCCGCTCCCAGCACAATTTGTGCCCCAGCCGCGTTTAAGCTGGCGAGGCTACGCTGCATCGTGGCGTAGGACGTGCTCGCCTGGTCTACACGCTCACTGGTGCGGCGTTCGAATGATGCCTTCGCGCGGGTGATGACGTCCGGCGGAACACTTTCGAGAAGCAGCGGGTCATCCAGCCATTCCGGAGGTTCCCGATGTGTCCCGCGTTCCGAAATGCCTAGGTTCGGCATGACTAGGATGTTGTTGTTCGCGATGGCCTCAACCAACGGGCGGGACATTTCTTCGTCGCGTACTAAATGGGCGAATCCGTCGACGCCGGCCTCGATGAGGTCGGCGGCATCAGCAGCGTAGTAGACGTGCGCGATGACCGGCAGGTCGCGTGCGTGGGCCTCATCGATAATCGCGCGATACAGGTCGGGCTCAAGTTTTTCGACGTTTCCGTTCCGATCATCGACCCAGATCTTGACAACATCAACGCCCCGACCGGCGAGTTCCCGAACGGCGTCCCGAGCTTCCACTTCGGTGGTGACACCAACCGCCGAGGCGCGGAGCGCTGCGGCACCAGGGCCCGCATCTGGCGCGGCCAGCCCGCGGCCGGCGGTGAGTAACCGCGCTCTCCCTGGCATGTCGCGCTCTTGGTCAGCGCGAATCTCGAACACGACATCTCCGGCATCCGTCCCGAGTGACACAATCGCGCCGACACCGTAATAGGCATACCGGTTCAAGTGGTCGATCACCGTCGCTTTGGTGTAGTTGGCTGCGTCATAACTGAGGTCATTCTGATAGCCCACGTGGCCGTGATACGACACGAGCATCGGCATGACGGTTTTTCCTGAGAGGTCTACACTTGCGGCGCCCGGCGGGAGTCCTAATTCGCCTCGCCTGCCAATGGCCATGATACGACCGTCATCAACCAGGAAGGCGGAGTCGTCAATCGGTTCGCTATCGGTTCCGGGAATCAGGACCGCGCCTTCATAGAGTCGCGCGGAACTCGTCGGCAGTGGCGCTGTGGGTCCGGTCTCCGTGCCACCGCAGGCCACTGCTTGCAGTATGACGGTAAGAGCTAGGAACGGCAGGCGAGCACGGTGACGCAGTCGTGTCGTCAAACGGGCCATGAATGGAAACCGATGAACGGTCATAACGTGTCTGTCCAAAACAGGCGGATTATACGCCTGTTTTGGACATATGCTCGTGATCGCCCTCAGGGAAGTGTTCTGGCGCTGTGATAAATGCATGTCAGCCATGAATTAAGGTTGAGGTCCCTGTTAGAATGGAAGTTGGCAGATCGAGCAGACGATCGCTCGCCTGTGCTCGTCAGTTTGCACATCGGACCTGGAATTGGTCCGACCGTCTGTCTTATTCATGTGGGGGCGTCACGGCTTCGACGGGGATAGCGGAATCGTAGGAGGCATGCCGAGCACCATCGACTCGTTAATCCGATGGAAAAACCTGTAACTGCGGACTCGCAGCTTGCAATCGCTGCTTAATTAAGTAGCGCGTCTACCTCGTGCACGCCCACGGCGTGAGGATAGATGCCATACAGTGGGCTGGTCATCACGCGTGGCACCGACACGGGATGATGAGATTAATCGGGGCTGGCCACCGGTGATTTCTGCCACTCTTCGACACCGGCGGTGAGACTTAAAGAGCGGACACGCATGTAGAGTCTTACGGAGACGTATTTTCGGACGCGGGTTCGACTCCCGCCGCCTCCACCATTTAACTCTCGTTCTGTCAGTCAGTTAGTCATCTGTGATCGCCCCGTCTCCATTAATGTCTCCAACCGCGGGGACATTTTGAGGTTGGTCCAGCAGCCTCACCGTCGCTTCTACCGTGGCGGGCGTCAGGTGCATAGCGCTACGTCGTCGAGAGCTCCTTAACGTGATAGTGCCCGTGCCGGCCAGACAGGCCGGCCGTCTACTGAAATTGTGGCCACCCACTGCGGGTCGAGCAGCATCGTGTGACTACGATCCGGTGAGAGCTGATCCTCTGGGAACAGTTCACGAATCCGCACGAATACCAGGCGTCCCTCTTCTGATCCCACGAACCGCATCCCACCAAAGCCAACTCTGGCGTGACCGCGGGTATCGTCGGCGAAGACAATCTGATCGGTAGGCAGCGACACTCTGAGGCCATTTGGGAAAAGGACAAAGGTGCCTGGTGGGCCGTTTCCAATAACCGGAAGTGCCGATGTCTGGTTTGATTCCCGGAGGAGGGACGTCGGCGCTACGAAGTCGATAAGCAGTGGACCGTCTTCCATCTGGTGCTTCGACCGGCCCGACACTAGTAGTGCAACACGGCGGCCCCGAGCAGATGGGCGATGTAGGGAATGGACGTGTCCTTCCGTACCTGGCCCGCGTGCAGCTCGGTGGCATAGGTCAGAGCTGATCCGAAGCGACCCGACTTCAGAAGCACCTCCATGTTTTCTTGTCGAAGGCACTCTTTTCCTTCTCTAAGGCGTTCCCTTTCAAAGGCTTCCTTTAAACAATTTACTGGCATGAACCTCAGGCCTTATCGTTTTACGATTCCTGGTGTGACCCAATCGGCCATCTTCGACTTAATGCCCATGCTCAAGGAATCTCTTCTGGAATATCCACAACACCACTACGTTTACGGATCTCGGTAATCTGTTTCAAGAGTCTAGCCCACGTACGACGATGCACCTCGTCAAACCCCTCCGGCGTTTTCACCGCCCCATTAGAGATATCGGCCGTCATTCTAATAATCTCGTCCGTCGAAACTTCCGGTTCTGGCAGTATGTCGTCGTGGCGAACAAACAGAACCCCATCGGCTGGTTGAGTCCAATACTTTTCTGCTTCAACTTGCGGTCTAGACTTTCTGATAGCCGGACGCTTGACGGTCTCGGTCGAACCAGCCGTGGATCGCGCGGACCTGACCTTCCGTCCTAAGTCTCCACCATTACAAGACATCGCAACGTAGCGCTTACTCGTGATCCAGCAAGACTGCGCCTGATTCCACTCCAGACAGGGAGCAACAACAAGGCCTGCCAACGTACTGCAGTATGAGGAACTTGAAGTTTTACGCTACGTATTTAAAGGACTGCCGCAGCGCGTCCATCTCTTTCAGCAACACTAGCAGCTGGTTTCAACTTGGAATCCTTGGGGACGCCACTTTCCTCAGAATTTCCTACTGGTCCCTAGGGTGCGGGTCGGGGCGATGCCTCAAGCGCCGACGAGTACGGCCGATTCTTCGGTTCGCCGCTGTCGTAGCTCGGCGTAGCCGCACTGATGGTCAACGAGACCTTCGTCGGTAATCTCGATAACCCTGTCGGTCAACGACTCGATCAACTCGACGTCATGAGACCCAAAAATCAGAGTGCCGCTGCGTTTGCTCAGGGCGTTGTTCAGGGCGTTGATCGACTCTAGGTCAAGATGGTTCGTCGGACCGTCTAGAATGAGGCACTGAGGGTTCTCGAGCATCAAACGCGCGAGCATGCAGCGCACCTTCTCCCCCCCCGAGAGGACGGTGACTGATTTCCTGGATTCCTCGCCGGTAAACAGCATGCGGCCCAGGAACTGCCGGATGAAGTCCTCATCCGGATCCTCGCTGAACTGCCGCAACCAGTCGATGACGCTGAGATCGACGTCGAACAGGTGAGCGTACTCTTTTGGCAGAAACGAGCGCCGCACCGACGCCCCCCACCGGACACTGCCAGTGTCGGGCTCCTGCGTCCCCGCGACGACCTCCAGAAACGTCGACGTTGCCACAGAGTCTCGCGAGACCACGACCACCTGCTCTCCGTTAGCGATCGTGAGGTTGATCCCTTCGAAGATACTCTGCCCGCCAACGGATTTCGACACATCCGTGAGGCTGAGCATCTCCTTGCTATGGACCCTCTCTGAACTGAAGACGATGTGCGGAGACTTCCGAGACGACGGAGCAATCGCCTCAACGTCGAGTTGCCCTAGCATCTTCTTGCGAGAAGTGGCTTGCCTGGATTTGGATGCGTTGGCGCTGAAGCGGGCAATGAACTCCCTAAGCTCCCGAGCCCGGTCCTCGTTCTTCTCTTGCCGCGCTTGCCTATGCCGGAGCGCCATTTCGCTGGCCTGGCGCCAGAAGTCATAGTTCCCGGTGTACAACTTCACTTTCTGGTAGTCGATGTCTGCAGTGTGCGTGCTCACTCGGTTGAGGAAGTGGCGGTCGTGCGAGACGACGATCACGGTGTTCTGAAAGGACAGCAGGAAGTCCTCAAGCCACAAAATCGACTCAACGTCCAAATGATTCGTCGGTTCGTCCAGCAACAGAACGTCAGGGTCGCCAAACACCGCTTGAGCTAGAAGGACGCGAACCTTATCACCGTCGTCAAGTTCCCTAACGAGGAGTCCATGCCGAGATACCGGGATACCCAGCCCGCCCAGAAGCTCGCCTGCCTGCGCCTCGGCCTCCCAGCCATTCAGCCCACCGAACTCAGCCTCCAGCTCTGCCACGCGCATGCCGTCAGACTCGTCGAAGTCCGGCTTCAAGTAGAGGGCGTCCTTCTCCTGCATAATGGCGAACAGACGACTGTGCCCCATTAACACCGTGGTGAGCGCGTCGAACTCGTTGAATTCGAAGTGATCCTGCTTGAGAACCGCGACTCGCAGACCTTGGTCGATCACCACGGAACCTGAGTGCGGTTCAATCTCGCCAGACAGAACTTTGAGAAGCGTCGACTTTCCTGCGCCGTTAGGTCCGATCAAGCCGTAGCAATTACCCTGAGTGAACTTGATCGAAACGTCCTCGAACAGAACACGTTCGCCGAACTGAACAGACAGACCTAGTGTACGAATCATGATTCTCGTTTCGTTACAGTGAGCGGAATTGTGGCCCAGGTTCGTGGATTCAGAGGCGACCTTGGCCTGACAACGGTAATACTAGTGTAACAGGCATTGCTCTGCTTCTCAGCGGACCGAGACCTGCTCCAATCGGTGAATCGGACGAGATATTTTCGGACAAACCACAGGTAATCGAGGAAATGTTCCACACTTGTAAGAGTATAGAATCCGAACTGCTCGCTAATGTTGGCTAAAGCAATTGACAGGCTGCAACCTAAGAGGATAAATTTACTCAGTAATTTTCTTTTACCACGGGTTGTCTAGGCTCATTGGCTTAGTCGGATCTTGGAGGTTATTGACATGCGAAGTGCCATTTTTGGTGCAACCGTTGTTGCCGCGGGAATGCTCCTTGTAGTTGCTCCTTCTCCAGCGGTCGCGCAGGACGCTGACACTACACCGACATTTGCCAAGGACATCGTGCCGATTTTTCAGAAGAGCTGTCAGTCGTGCCATCGACCGAACTCGATAGCTCCGATGTCATTCATGAATTATCAGGAAGTGCGCCCCTGGGCCCGGTCGATTAAGAATCGCGTGGTACTGGGTGAGATGCCGCCTTATCGGTACGACCGTCACGTCGGCATTCAGGACCTCAAAGACGACCTCCGACTGACCGAGATGGAAATCGAGACGATTGCTCGCTGGGTGGACGAAGGCACGCCTCTTGGCGACCTTGCCGATCTCCCAGAACCGCGGTCCTTTCCGGATCTCAACGAGTGGGCCTACGAAGCTGAGTTAGGCCCGCCGGACCTGGTCATCCCAACGAAGCCGTATACCCTGCCGGCCGAAGGGTCGGACGTGTGGTGGCGGCCGATCGTGGCGAGTGGCCTGACCGAGGATCGATGCCTGAAGGCGGTTTCCGTCAGGGCATCGGCAACGGGGCGCGGCGTCGCGCACCACGCTAACAGCCAGTTGCTCAACTTTGACGAGGAAACCCAGGAGTGGGTCGAGACTGAGCGGCTCTCCGAGTACGCACTGGGCAAGGCCGGCGAAGTTGTGCCGGAGGACGCCTGTCGTCTTCTCCCGGCTGACTCCATGGTCCGCTGGGACGTGCACTACTATCCGAACGGTGAGCGCGTCGAGAATGATGTGATTGAGATGGGCGTCTGGCTCTACCCGAAGGGCCATCAGGAGCAGGCGAAGAACAAACAGGACCTCAAGGCGTACTCCCTGAAGATGAAGGGCGGCGAACTCGAGCTTCCCCCGCACGGTACGGCGATGACCCAAGGGTTCCATTCCTTCGAGACCCCGGTGCGGATCGACAGTTTCCAGCCGCACGGTCACTTCCGCCTGGTGGGCAAGACCCTCGAGATCTTCGATCCGACGACGGGTGACCTGGAGATGGTCAGTTCGGTATCGAACTGGACCAACGATTGGCACACCAGTCACATCTTTGAGGATGACGCCGCACCGCTCGTGCCAGCGGGGAACGTGCTGGTGATTACAGGCTATTACGACAACACGACCGCGAACCGGCAGAATCCCGATCCGAATCAGTGGGTGGGGGGCGGTAGCCGTTCCGCGGATGAGATGTCGCATGCATGGATCGCGGTGACGCATCTCGAGGACGAGAGCTATGAGCAACAGGTAGCCGAGCGAGAAGCTAAAGAGCTCGCCAAGCGCGCGGACAACAACCAGCAGTAGCAGCACGGAGACGTGCGGAATTGATTTATACCGAAAGAGCCTCTCGATATCGAGGGGCTCTTTCGCTTTTTCGGCAATGATACGTTGATGGAGGGAATGGCAGTGTTCGGACGATTCTTTGTGGGCGGACTCGTAGTTGCGATGCTTATCGGCTCCCCGTCGTTGGAGGCCCAACTCGGCAATCGGCCACTTGCACCGCTGCCGCCGAACGGACTTCGAGTGGCGCCGTTCTTCGACGGTTGGTACGAGAATGCGGATGGCACCATCACCATGTCGTTCGGCTTCTCCAACCTCAACCTGACCGAGGTCGTGGAGATTCCCCTGGGTCCCGATAACTTCATCTCGCCGGCGGAGTTCGACGGCCGGCAACCAACTTTCTTTGAGCCGCCCGGAGCACGTGCCGAGGAGCCGCCCACGCGCCGGCAGCGGAATCGAGGGGTATTCACTGTGACCGTCCCTGGCGGCTTCCAAGACGACGTCGTCTGGACCCTGGTTAACCAGGAACGGACCTTCTCCGTGCCAGGAAACGCCCGAAACAGTGCCTACCAACTCCAATGGCCTGCGGCTATGGGGTCGCAGCCCCCACTGGTTCGCTTCAGCGCCGACGGCCCTGCTGGTCGGGGTCCTCACGGGATTGACGCGGATCCGATCAGCGTGTCGGTGGACACACCGGTGTCTCTGACGATCTGGATGGATGACGACAGCATGCGGGAGGAAGAGCCGATCGCGGTCAGACGGCGGCGGGCCGACCCTGACAAACCGATTGCGGCGCTGCACGTGATCTGGTACAAGCACACCGGTCCTGGCTCGGTTGTCTTCAGCCCACACACCGATGAGTTGGTCGAGCTAAAGGGGATGGCGACCACGACAGCGACCTTCGACCAGCCGGGCGAGTACCTGGTCCGCGTGCGTGCCGACAACTTCGGTCGGGTCGATAGCTCCTCCGGTAACCAGTGCTGCTGGACCAATGGCTACGTGAAGGTCACTGTGACGCCGTAGCTCTCAGGAGCTTGGCCGCGACTGATATTTAAGTTTTTGTCCTGTCAGTCTGTCCCGCGTTACCTCTTAACGGTTAGGAGACGAGATGGCGGTTCGGCGCGTTCGCGACTCCTGGCTCCAACGACGGATTGACCGTCGCACTCTCCTCGCGCAAGGGATCGGTATCTTTGGGCTGTCTGCAACAGCTCGAATAGGCGGGGCCACTCGCCAGACGGTGACGTTCTCCTCCTCCCCGTTTACGCTGGGTGTCGCGTCTGGCGATCCGACGCCAACTGGCGTCGTGCTCTGGACCCGCCTCGCGCCTGATCCGCTTCACGGAGGCGGCATGAATTTGGAGGATATCGAGGTTGCCTGGGAGGTGGCGACCGACGAGCGGATGGGCTCGGTGGTGCAGCGTGGCACGACCGTCGCACCAGCGGCACTCGGGCATAGCGTGCATGTTGAAGTCGATCAACTCGAACCGAATCGGTGGTACTGGTATCGGTTCAGCGTCGGAACAGAGGAAAGCCCGGTCGGTCGGACACGCACGATCCCAGCAGACCATACCGCCGCAGCCAGTCTGCGCTATGCCTTTGCGTCGTGCCAACATTACGAACAGGGCTATTTCACCGCTTACCAGCACATGGCTCACGACGATCTCGACCTGGTATTTCACCTCGGCGACTACATCTATGAATATGCCGGGCGTGACGACCGCGTTCGAGCGCACACCGGCGACGAAATCGAGCTACTCGACGACTACCGTAATCGCTATGCCCTCTATCGGACTGACCCGGACCTCCAAGCTGCACACGCGGCATTCCCCTGGGTCGTGACCTGGGACGACCACGAGGTCGACAACAACTACGCGGCAAGTATCTCCGAGGATGGCTTGCCGGCCGAGCTATTCGAACGCCGCCGCCGTGTTGCGTACCAGGCCTACTACGAACATATGCCACTGCGGCGCGCGTCCATGCCACGCGCGTCACGGATGCAGCTCTACCGCAATTTTCGCTGGGGTGACCTGGCTTCGTTCTTCGTCCTCGACACGCGGCAGTACCGAACCGACCAACCGTGTGGAGATCGAAGCGGGCCCACCTGCGACGGTATGCTTGACCCAGACGCGACGCCCCTTGGCGAAACTCAGGAGCGGTGGCTCATGGATGGTCTGGACCGCTCGACAACACGTTGGAACGTGATCCCTCAGCAGATCATGATGGCGAGGGTGGACCGAATGCCAGGCGATACCGAGCTATTCGGCATGGATATCTGGTCCGGATACGAGGTGGCCCGTCGCCGGCTGATGGAGTTCCTGGCGACACGCCGCCCGGCCAATCCGATCGTGCTGACGGGCGATATCCACTCAAACTGGGTGAACGATCTGAAGGTCGACTACGAGAATGAAAATGCTCCGGTCGTCGGCACCGAGTTCGTGGGCACATCGATCAGCTCAGGCGGCGACGGCGTCGATACGCAAGACTCAACAGCGGCGATGCTGTTGGAAAATCCGTGGGTTAAATTCTTCAACGCGCAGCGCGGCTACGTACGCTGTTCGGTAACGGCAGACCAGTGTGTCGCAGACTACCTGGTGCTGGACTACGTTACGCGACCGGGCAGTCCGATCAGTACGCGGGCATCGTTCGTCGTCGAGAGCGGCCGACCGGGCGCCCAGCGTCTCTAACAGACCAGCCGAATTCGCGCCATGGCGAGCGATACGTTGTTCGCATGGCGATGGCTCTTGCCGTTCTGCCTCGTATGGCCAGACGCGAACCTTTCCTTTTGAACGAGAAAGTGCTCGAGCCACGGCGCTTACAGTCATGATTGCACCCATTAAGATGCAATATGAATGAAGGTGTAGACTATGGATTTAATGCGGATTTCTTTAGCCAATTCAGCCTACTAGGCAGGCTACAGAAATTGTCGTGTTTGGTGAAACTTGTTGACCCAGGAGGGGTCGCGTTATGCCTGTTGCATTTATAAATCGTCGAAGCGTTTACCTCGGAATGGTAGCAGTTATCAGCGCAGTCATGGTCTTAGTGCCAGCGTTACGTGCGGCAGAGGACGTAACTGTTGTGGAGCCTGAATCCGTGGGGATGTCGCGTGAACGGCTACAACGCCTCAATACTTTTATTGCTGAGTACATTGATTCGGATCAAATCGCCGGTGCTGTCACGCTTGTCGCACGGAAGGGGAAAGTAGTGCACTACGCCGCGCAGGGTTGGCGTGACAAAGAAGATGGTGTTGCCATGACTCACGACACCATTTTTGAGATGATGTCGATGACCAAGCCAATCGTGTCAACTGCGCTCATGATGTTGTTTGAAGAAGGGCGCTTTCTTCTCGATGACCCAATTTCAAACTGGCTCCCAGAGTACGAAAATCATACCGTTCAAATCAATGGAGATGGAGTTCGACCGGTTACGGTGCAGGAGGCTCGACCGGTTACGGTGAGGCACGTCTTGACGCATACATCAGGGTTAACACTTAACCCGCGTAATAAGGGCTTGACCGAGTCGCAGATTGCCGACGTTACAAACGATGGGAAGGGGTGGGCGACTTTAGCTGAGCGTGTTGCGCATGCGGCAGTTATCCCGGGGGCATTTCATCCCGGAGAGGAATGGCAGTACGGTGACTCAACCGATTATGTTGCCGTTCTTGTCGAAAAGATTTCCGGGCAATCACTTGACGTGTTTTTGCGTGATCGAATTTTTCAGCCGCTTGGAATGACTGATACCCACTACTACGTTCCGGAGAAAAAAGTTGATCGGATTGCAGCTGTTTATCGACCCGATGATGATGGACGAATAGAGCTTATGCGGGCCCCCGCGTATCGTAAGCCAACGCGCATGTTCCGCGGTGTGGCGGGGTTGTCATCGACGGCAGGCGACTATTACCAATTTGCCCAAATGATTGCCAATGGCGGTGAGTTGAACGGTGTTCGACTGCTTGGTCGGATGACGGTCGACAACATGATCAGTAACCACATTGGAGTAGGGAAGGATGTGTACATTCGTGGCGGTGGATATGGGTTTGGCTTGGGATTTGGTGTGTTAACGAATTCTGCTGAAGCGCAAGATGCCTTATCCATTGGAAGCTATACCTGGGGAGGGGCGTATGGCACGCTCTATTGGGCTGATCCAGTGGAAGACCTGATTGGTATTCTGCTCATACAGATCCGCCCCTACCGTCATCTCAGCGTCCGGCCGTTGTTTTCAAATGTTGTAACACAAGCCGTGACCGATAGCGTTTCGGATCAACAGCCGATTGTGATGGGGCGACCGACTCCTCACTAACGGCCAGCCTGGTTATTACGAACCATGAAGCTACGAGTCAGGCGTCTCAGTCCAGACGCCATCATCCCCTCATACGCGCATCCCAGCGACGCCGGTCTGGACCTTCACGCCTGCGAGGACGTTGCCCTCGAGCCTGGCGTGGCCTGCCTGGTGTCGACGGGAGTGGCTATTGAGCTCCCAGAGGCGACTGAAGCGCAGGTTCGGCCGAGAAGTGGGTTGGCCCTGAAGCACTCAGTCACCGTGCTCAATACACCCGGGACAATTGACGAAGGTTATCGGGGTGAAGTTGGTGTTGTGCTTATCAACCACGGAACCATGACGTTCCACGTTACTCGTGGGATGCGTATTGCCCAGCTGGTAGTCCAGAAACGCTGGACGGTCGAAGTCGTGGAGGTGGATGGATTAACCGACACTGATCGTGGAACCGGCGGTTTTGGCTCGACGGGTTCCTGACACCTGTCAGAACCGCGGTCGGGTGCTGACGAAGGCCGGGTCCAGTCTCCGTTACTCCTTTTCGTTCACGATTTGGTCGTAGAACGCGACGAAGTCTTCTTTGTCAGTCCCAGCACGGAACTTAATGGCGGCGCGCGGATGGAGATTCAGTTGTCCCGTAATGTTGTAGGGCACGAGCGGTCCCCACTCGACCGTCTCTCGAATGCCAGGAATGTGGTCCTGGAGTAAGCGAATCACTGGTCGTAGCTTGAACTTCGGGTTGCGTAAGAAGCCGAGTAGCAACTCCATCGGGCAATTGCCCGCGCCGCGACCGAGTCCGGCCATGGTGGCGTCCGCGCGATTAGACCCGAGTACGATCGCTTCGATCGTGTTAGCAAACGCCAACTGCATATTGTTGTGGGCGTGGATGCCGATCTGTTTGTCGGTGCCTTCCATGGCTCCTGCGTACTTGCGGTAGAGCCGATTGACCTGTTCGGGGTAGAGATGACCAAAACTGTCGACGATCACCATCGTACTCGCGGGTGTCGGCGCGATCGCCTCAAGGACGGTGTCGATCTCCTGCTCGGTGATGTTCGACACCGCCATCAGATTGGCCATCGTCTGGTAGCCCTGCTCGCTGGCATGCTGGATCATGTCCGTGGCCTCAGAGACTTGATGGGCATAGAAGGCAACGCGGATCATGCCCAGTACGCTGTCGGCTGCAGGTTCGATGACGGTCTTCCAGTCGCTCTTGCCGGCGTCGGCCATCGCCGCCAGCGTCAGGCCCGTGCTCTCGGCGTCATGGTCTCCGACAACGCGGCGGATGTCGTCTTCTCGGCAATGGCGCCACGGACCGAACTGGTCCCGAGGGAACAGCCGTTCCGAGTTCTTGTAGCCGATCTCCATCGTGTCTATGCCCGCAGCGAGGCAGGTGTCGTACACCGCCCGGACGAAGTCGTCGGTGAACTGATGGTCGTTTATCAGGCCGCCGTCCCGAACGGTGCAATCCAGCACCTTCAGCTCGGGCCGATGTGTGATCCACGGGGCCTTCTCCTGCGAGGTCTTTTTCTCTTCCATAGAACACTCATCTTACCGCAACCACCTGGTCGTCGGACTCAGGCGGCTCCTCGAGGGAACGAATTGTTAGGTGTCGAGGTCCACAAGGTGCAGGTCTGTTTCACGCGGTCGCTGCGAAAAGTCCGGGCTGACGATGTCACGGCGATGGCTGTGGATGCGGACGACGCTGAGTAACAGGTGCTTTCATTGCTCGGCGCTCTATTCGGTCGTGGTCGGTGCGTCGACTCCGCCCCACAGGTTTGACGTCCCGAGTTCCTCCTGTCCGCAGGCCTTTAGGTAGAGGAACAGTTGCAGGCGATAGGCCGCGCAACCTCCGAGCACGGAATTGACCAGGTAGTTGCCGCATGTCATTTTGCTGCCGTCAAATACGGTTATCTCGGATCGGAAATCGGCATCAGTCACTTCCGCGAACAGCTTGACATACTCGTCGGGTTGGGCGGAAATCGTCGCGAGTGTCTGGTCGAAGTCACGCGCTTCCGCGGCCTTGGCCTCTACCGTCCAAGCGTCACGATCGAACTCGCCGCCCTTGGCTAGGCCGTACTTGATCATCATCGGCCCCATCATGCTCATGTACCTGAGCAACTCCAGCGTAGTGCGCTGCTTTGGCGTGGGGCGATAATCAAGCGTCGAACGGTCGATCTTGTGTGCGAGATGAAGAAGGATGCGGACTTCGTTCTGCAGAGATGCAATCAATTCAGATTTATTCAGTACCATAGTTCCTCGAACTGTTGGGAATGACGTCACAGCTGAGCGGTTTCGTCGTATCTACTGCTGGCTCGCCGTCTAGTGTCGTGTTCAGTTTTAGATGCGCTATATCCTGATGAGCCTACAGTGTAGCCGTTATTGGTGACTGTGGTCAGGTTGTCGATGAAACTGAGGACGCTGTGGTTTACGCCCCGTCTCAAAAATTTTTCGATAAAAGACGACCTGATGGCCGAAGTCCACTAGATTCGTTGCCAGATCAAATATCTATTTCGTGGTGTTTCGGTTGCATCACGTGCTTATCAAAATACGACAGTGCTGATGCATAGGTTGTCAGCACGGCAACGAGTGTTGTGATGAACAGGAGTAAAAAAAACGATGGCACGTCACTGATCGTCGTTGGCCGAACGATCACAATTGAGACCATTGCTCCGGTCGAAAACACGCCAACGTTTAACAGCGACAGTAGTGCAACCGACCCGATCCGGCTGGTCACAAAGCGAGCTGCAGCAATTGTCGACCCAATCACGCTCAGCCGATCCTCTGCAATAGTACGAATCGCAGCGAAGGTGAATACCGCCGTTGTTGTCCCCATCAGCAAGACACTTAGACACAGGTATAAGAGACGCATAGCCGAAGAACCATCCAAGCCGACGAGTGTGATGGTGAGCACGAGAAGAAGTCCCTTCACACAGACTTCAATGAGCAGAAGGCGTACAAACCGAAAGTAATAACGTGTACATGATCGAACAAACACGCCGAGCTGAGAACGTTGTCGATGAACGAGTGAGTCGAGGAGTCCACCGAGCAAAAACATCCATCCGACAAGATAAAACGGCCATGTCTTCACATACGGAAGGATGTGCCCAAGTGAAACCGGATCCGCCTGAAGAGTCGGTATAAATTGCTGCCGTACAAAGTTTCTGCTGAGCAAGGTGTTTAAATCGTCGATTGCTGGAGAACTTGTGGTTAGGCACAGTGCGATGAGCGCGACTACCGGCAACCAGACTGCCATGAGCCGGCGGCATCCATCGACAAATACTCGAATAATGTCGATCAATGCTGATGCGAAAGACATGGTGTCCACTACCGCACGAGAAACAGTACGCTGAACGCTGTAATTCGCGTCAACATTTCGCTCAAGGGTAGCGTAAACCGCTCAGGAGGCTTCGAGGCAATAGAGGTACCGCTGGCCACGCAGATAGATTGCACGATCGACCACGGCCGCAGACGCGTCGATTTGATCATCCAGCGTGTTCGTCGCCACCACCCGAAGGTGGGCACCAGTTTCAAGGACAAGGGTGACCCCATCGCGACTCGTCACGTAGAGGTAGTCACCCGCTACCACCGGTGATGCGTAGACCTCTCGAATACCTGGAAGACGCTCAGGTCCGTACAGGTTTCGACCGGTCTGGGCGTCATGGGCCGACAAAATTCCAGAATTACTTTTGGTGAAATACAGAATTCCGTCGTGTAACACGGGCGAGGGCACATACGGGGTGTCACGATCGAGCGACCACACGATCGCATCGGTGCCGGTGATATCACCGCGGGCCTTGGACAGGTCCACTGCGTACAGTTGATTCCCGCGATAGCCACTCATGAGATACACGATGCCTTCGGCTGTTACCGGCGTTGGAATGGCATTGGTTGTCACACCAGCACCTTCCCAGACCAAGGCTCCGGTATCGAAGTTATAACTCCGAACTCGGTCGGTCGCACTGGTGATGACTTGGGTTTGTCCCTGGTGTTCCACCACAAGCGGGGTTGACCATGATGTCATCTCGTCCCGCGCCGTCCGCCAATGTTCCTGGCCCGTCCACTTGTTGAGCGACGTAATAAATGATTGTCCCTGATGGTCCCAGACCACCACGATGGCATCACCGTGTAAGGCTGGCGACGCCCCTTCTCCAAACCCCATGCGGATTTCCATGTCACCAAAATCCTGATCCCAGAGTAACGTCCCCTCTAGGTCATAGCAGTAGAGTCCGCGTGAACCGAAGAAGGCACATAACACCTCGCCGTCCGTGACGGCTGACGATGACGCCCAACTGCCAGTCGAATGGCGCCCTTCGTGCGGTTGTTCCGACACGGCAATTTGTTCCCATATCAGCGAACCGTCGTGCCGGTCATAGGCGCTCACGGTGAACTGCTGGACGTCGCGCGAACTGACGGTTCCCACGAATCGATCCCGCAGGCGCCCGAATAGTCCTGGCCCCCCTGCCTCACCGGTACCAGCGGGAATCGCAGAAAGAATAAAGACTTGGTCATCCCAGACGATGGGTGACGCTGAGCCATGGCCCGGCAGTTCAACCTTCCAGCGCACATTCTCCGTCTCGCTCCAGTCGGTGGGAGGGTCAGCTGTGGGGGACACGCCGGTTGCCAACGGCCCGCGCCACTGGGGCCACCCATGCGTTTGCGTATCCGAAACAGCTGTTTCCTGACCACTCAATGACACAGCTACGATGCTCAATGCCACAATGATGAAGCTAACTACTCGCACGAGGTTCCCCTTTACTTATGAGAAATTACCAAAATGCGATGCACCCGGTAATTGTCAATTACTGATATTAGATTACCTTGAATATTGTATCGACAGGACGAGGTTGCGTGCGCGGCGGAGGAGGCGAGTGGTTTTTCAACCATGATTTTTCCTGCCGTATGGAAAGTTGACATACGTTGTTGAAGCGCCGGTCGGCTCCACGTTACTCTTAGAGATCTAAGCATTCGTGACTGGGATTTGAATGAGCTTATGACTGGTCGCTTCCCACTCCTTATTCTCATCGTGATCTTTGTGTTTGTTGGCCAGAATGATTCTGGACAGGACCTCCGCGTGCGTGCGGAGCGAGGCGATGCCGAAGCGCAGTACGAGCTTGGGAACGTGTATGCCAGTGGCGACGGTGTGCCGCAGAACGATGCCGAGGCGGTGAGGTGGTACCGTCGCTCGGCCATGCAAAGTTTTGCGTTGGCTCAGGCGGGGCTCGGGCATATGTATTTTTCTGGTCGCGGTGTGTTGCGGGATGACGACGAAGCCGTGAGCTGGTATCGGCGGTCGGTTGAACAGGGTGATCCGACAGGACAGAACAACCTTGGGTATATGTTTGCTGAGGGCCGCGGCGTGCCACAGAACGATCTCGAGGCAGTGACATGGTACCGCCGTGCGGCCGCGCAGGGTGAGGCGGCGGGGCAGAACAACCTTGGGTATATGTTCGCGGAGGGTCGCGGCGTGTCACAGAATGATGCGGAGGCAGTGAAGTGGTACCGCCGTGCGGCCGAGCAAGGGTATGTGTTAGCGCAGGCGAATCTTGGCTACATGTACCGGGTTGGCCGTGGTCTACCGCAGAACGACGGGGAAGCGGTGAGGTGGTACCGATTGGCGGCAGTCCAAGGTCACGCCGTGGCGCAAGTGAATCTTGGGGGCCTGTACCAAGCCGGCCTTGGCGTGCCCCAGAACGACGCGAGGGCGGTCAGGTGGTATCGATTAGCGGCGGACCAAGGGTCTGCTGTGGCACAGTTGCAACTTGGGCTTCGATATCGCGACGGGCGAGGTGTTCTGCAGGATCACGAGACTGCGCACATGTGGTTGAACCTTGCCGCTTCCAGAGGTGCTGGCACTACTCGTGATGATGCGATCACGAATCGAGACGGTGTTGCACAGGGTATGTCCCGTGACCAAATCGCCGACGCCCAACGCCGTGCCCTTGAATGGCACGACGCGCACCTGCAGTAACTCGTGTCTTCCGACGTTTGATCTACTGCCCAACATGAAGCCAGGTCGTCCTTAATTCGGCTTGGTCGACATCTGGCTGGGTCCAATCGCAGATGCCATCAGGTTAACTGGTTACCGCTCACTGTCCTTACTCGCCGTGGATGCCGCCGAAAGCGCGCGGGTACTCTTGGCGATGGGTTCAATCTCCTTCAGGTCCTTCACATTACCCACGTGCTCCTCGAGACGTTTCGCGCTGGGACGGACGCTGTGTTCGAATGAACCCACCGTCTTATTAAAGGCATCGACGGCGCTACTGAGACCACGGCCCACTTTCTCAAAGTGGTTCCACATCGTGAGAACACGTCGCACCATCTCTTCCGAGAGTCGAGCGACCTGCTGTGCGTCTTCGGCAAGTTTTTCCTGGCGCCAACCGAAAGCGGCGGCACGGAGCACTGCGATCAGGGATGTTGGCGTTGTGAGGATTACTTTATGCTCGAAGGCGTCCTCGAGCAGACGTGGCTTCTTGGTAGCCGCAGCCGCGAGCATGGGTTCGACTGGCAGAAACATGACCACGAACTCTGGTGCGGGTTGGATTCGGTCCCAGTAGGCTTTCGCGCTCAGGGTTTTCACGTGATCGGCCACACTGGAAGCAAATTGGTCGAGGAGTCGATCAGCTTCGATGGTGACATCTGTTTCGCTCGCCTTAAAGAAAGCGTCACCCGGCGCTTTGGCATCCACGGCGATACTCGTCCCGCCCGGCAGTCGCACGACGAGGTCGGGTCGTGTTGCGTGGTCGTGCCCGCCACCACTCGTGTGCACCTGTTCCTCAAAGTCACAATAGGGCACCATGCCCGCGAGTTCTACGATCCGCTTTAATTGGATTTCGCCCCACGTTCCCCGAGTGCCTGAGTGCTTGAGGGCCGAGACGAGGCTGTTGGTCTGGGTCTGAAGCGCCTGATGCTGGCGCGTGAGTTCTGTTAATTGTGTGGAAATGGCACCTTCTCGTTTGGCGCCATGCGTGTGGAGGCCTTTTACTTCCTTCTGGTAGAACTCGAGGTGGGTCTGCAGTGATGTTATCGCGTCACGAAGCTCGGTCTCTTGGTCTCTGAGCTCTTTGAGTTGCGCGTCATCCGTCTGGGTTCTCTGGTTAGCGTTGCGGAAGTGCAGTACCAGTAGTAGCCCGACGAGGATAACCACGAGAACTAATAACGCTTCAACCATTACTTCCTCCACGCCTATCCAGGTCTAAGCTTAGACCGCCCAGACTACCAGTGTCCGACCTCTGCTTCCGGTATCCTTCCCCAGAGATCGAACATTAGCCTAGTGTGTGTCGCGTCATTTTATGAGTAATCTTTGTGATTAACATGCGAAATCCTTCCTCATTAAAGGTCATCGCTGCCATCTTTGTGCTCACGGTCAATTTGGTCAGCGTAATCGCCGGCCAGCAGCTTGGGCAGGTTCGTGTCGAGGTGTTCGCGGGTAATGAGGCTGTCGAGGACGCGGAAGTCTTGGTGAGTGGAATCGCGGCGCTAACGGATACCGCCGGTGTTGTCGAGATTCGCGTGCTGTCAGGAGACACGCACGTGACGGTTATCGTCGAGGGATTTCTTCCAGTTACCGTTTCCGTCGATGTGGTCGCGGGACAGGAACGCGTAGTTCGTATCGACCTAGTTGAACAGCCAGCGCTCGAAGAAGAGGTCACCGTTGTGGCCACTACCCGCACCGACCGGCGGATCGAAGACCAGCCCCTACGAGTGGAGGTGCTCAATCGAGAGGAGATCGAGGAGAAGATCCTCATGACGCCGGGCGACATTGTCATGATGCTGAACGAGATGGGCGGGATGCGGGTCCAGACGACGTCGCCGTCCCTCGGTGCAGCGAGTGTGCGGATTCAAGGCATGCGCGGCCGTTATACACGCTTTCTCTCTGACGGACTCCCGCTCTATGGTAGTCAGCCTGGTGGTCTTGGATTACTCCAGATTCCACCGATGGATCTCGGCCAAGTGGAGGTCATCAAAGGTGTGGCATCAGCGTTGTATGGTGCTGGTGCCATGGGTGGAGTGGTGAACCTCCTTTCCAGGCGACCTGGTGACGAACCTGAACGAGAGGTTCTCATCAATCAGTCGACGCTGGGTGCGACGGACGGCGTCTTGTGGTTGTCTTCACCGGTGTCTGAGTCATGGGGGGTGACTTTTCTGGGCGGTGGACATTGGCAACGCCAGACTGACGTCGACGGCGATGGGTGGGCTGATCTGGCGCACTATGAACGGGCGGTTGCGAGACCGCGCTTTTTCTGGGACGACGGTGCGGGCCAGTTTTTGTTTGTGACTGTCGGTACGACGGTGGAAAATCGCGCCGGGGGTACGCAGCCGGACGCGACCCGACCTGACACCTTCATGCCGTACCGAGAATCGCTCAACACGAGGCGGTTCGATCTCGGCGCCCTATGGCAGACGGTCCGCGGACGTGCCGTCGTGACGGCGCGGGCAACCATGGCGCGGCAGTGGCACGACCATCTCTTTGGGGCGGTGGTCGAGCACGACCGCCATGACACCGGTTTCGCTGAGGTCACGCTGCGCAGGTCAAATGGGCGGCATACCTGGGTCGGTGGTGTGGCAGTCGAGCAGGACGCCTACCTCCCGACAGACCTGCCGCAGTTTGCCTATACGTTCACGACCCCAGGCGTGTTTGTCCAAGATGACATCGACGTGCGTCCGTGGCTGGCACTCTCGCTCAGTGGACGATTGGATCACCACAGTGCATATGGCTGGTTTTTGAGCCCGCGGGTGTCAGCATTGTTTCGATCGGGTGATTGGTCGACCCGACTGTCTACTGGTACGGGGTTCTTTGGGGCGACACCGCTTACCGAAGAGACCGAAGCGGCTGGGCTCGCACGTCTCACGCTAGATGGTCCGTTGCGTGAGGAACGCGGTCGCAGTGCATCGGTCGACGTGACGCGCACTCTTGGTTCGGTCGCTCTGACGACGACGATTTTTCAATCGCGTATCTCTAATCCGGTACACGTTGACCGTTTGACCTACACCCTCCGTAACCTTGTGGCGCCGACGACGAATTTGGGTATGGAGTTCCTCGGGACCTTTCGGCAGCCGCCATTTGCGATGACTGCGAGTTATACCTATGTGCAGGCCCGGGAATGGGTGAATGGGATTCGCGATGATGTGGCGCAGACGCCGCGCCATAGCTTTGGTCTCGTCGGCATGGTCGAAAACGAGGACGGGCGGATCGGCGTCGAGGTGTATTACACGGGGCGCCAGCGACTCGAAGTCAATCCGTATCGAGAGTTGAGCGAGCCGTATGTTGTCCTTGGCGTGTTGGCGGAACGGCGGGTCGGACCGCTGCGACTCTTCGTCAATGGTGAAAACCTTACCGGGGTGCGTCAAACCCGCTGGGATCCCATGCTTCGGCCAGGCCGCGCGGCCGACGGCCGATGGACGGTCGACGCGTGGGCGCCGCTTGATGGGCGAGTTATCAACGGCGGCGTACGCATTCAGTTCTGAGTTGTCTCGGCGACTACGGCGCTGGAGTGAGTATGGCGAGCACAAGCAACCGCTCGGTTCCGGTATTACGAATGCCGTGCGGCGCTCCTTCTGGCGCGACCAATAAGGTTCCTGCCTGCATGGGCACGTCATCGCCGTCGAGTAAGAATTGGCCTTGGCCTTCGATGACGTGGTAAATCTTGTCCATACCTGCATGGGCATGCAAAGCATGTTCTTGCCCTGGCTCGAAGGCATTTAGCCCAACCATCACACGGTCGGACCGAAAAATGGTGCTCTTTCCCATCTTGTCCGGTGAATAGATAGCAAGGTCGCGAGGGTTAATCGGTGTTGGATGGTCCATGCGTGTGATTCTAGCGCACGTGGCGGTGAGTAGAGGGTGAAACTCAGGCGGTCAGCACCACTTGGCTGTGCCGGCGAAAAAACTATAAAAAAAGGGACCAGTTCTGGTCCCCTTTTTTGGCAGTGGGTCAGTCCGTTTAGAAGAAGCGGATCGAATAGCTGACCTTCGCCCCCCGACCAATCTGAGGCACAAAATCCTTGATAACCGAGGTGTGGTGCCGGTAGGTCTCATTCGTCAGGTTGTATGCCGTCACACTCACAATATGCGCCATGTGTGATGTTGGGCGCACGTACGACGCTTTGAGATCAAACACCGAGTACCCGTCCGTCATCGTTTCGTTACGAAACAGACGACTCTGCCGGGCTGCAAAGGTCCACTCCGGCGTGAAGGTAAATTGTCGATACGGAATATCAATACTGAGTTGTCCTCTGAATGGTGGAATCCGTGGTAACGCCTCGCCCGTCGAGGTAAGTTCTGCGGTAACCAGGCCGACGCCGAGATTGGCCCAAATTCGGTCCGCGAGTTGGACGCTGAGCTTGCCATCAAACCCGACAAACCGTCCGTTCCCTTGCATGAAATGTGCAACAGGAAGCCCACTCATCATTTCGTCTTCAACGTCAAAGAAAACAAAGTTGTCAATATCGTAGGTGTAGACGTTGAGGTCACCTTGTAAGCGGTTGGACAGATGTCTCAGGCTGAGATCGAGTCCTATGGTTGTTTCTGGATTAAGGTTCGGGTTCCCAATTTCATAGGTAATATTTCCGATGTGTGCGCCAAAGTTGTAGAGCTCTTCGAGGGCCGGCGCCCGATGGGATTGTGTCAGGTTGACGACGACGACCGTCTGCGGCGTGAGTTCGCCTCGAAGACCAATGGAAGCCGAACCACCGAGAAAGGCACGATCTCGTACGGCCGGTGGGTCGTCATGATCAGCGTGGTCACCATGGTCGTCATGATCAGCTCGTTCGCCGACCGTGTAACCATTTCGTTCAAGCCGACCACCGAACTGTAATTGCCAGCGTCCAAAGTCCAGTTCTTCGTACGCGAACGCTGCGACGGACAGTTGATCGGTGGCAGGGGCTAGGGCTTCTTCACCCATACTTCTAAACTCTCGGATTTTGGTCCAGAGGCCGAACCGTCCGCTCAGAGGTCCTCTTGATTGCTGGGTTACGTCAGTACGGAGAACATATGACCGATTATCAAACATGGTCGCGATAATGTCGGCACCGTCTTCGACTTCGACTTCGTTGTGTTGGTAATCAATGACGTTCCCGACAATCTTGACCGACTCAATGGCAGCGTTGGTGAGATTGCGCAGGCCAATATCAAAACGGCCAACTCGTCGCTGGCTGTCGATATCTACAAATAGGGCGTGCTCGTCTTCACCATGGTCGCCATGGTCATCATCGTCGTCATGATCAGCGTGGTCACCATGCAGGGCGCCGTGAAACTCACCAGCCTCGGGCACACCGAAACGTCCATCTTCAAACGTGATTCCGCCGGAGAAGAAGAAGAGGTCGCCAACGTAGCCGATACCAGACCGTCCATTCGATGACCGCGTCTTGGAGTTCGCAATCGTGCCTTCGGGTGAATTGTAATCACCGGTCCGACGAACACCACCACCAGCCCAGAGCTGTAGTGGGCCATTGCCATGCACCATGTTGGCACCGGTTCCCGTCTGGTCATTGGCTGTGCCACCGTCAATATTAAACTGGCCTCGGGTGCCTGCGATGCTCAGGTCTCTGAATGTTTCACTCGGTGTGATCGCATTGACCACCCCACCCACCGCGTTCGATCCGTAGAGCAACGTTGCCGGACCGCGTACGAGTTCAATACGGTCCAGGGTATTGGGATCGGTCCCCACACCGTGATCGGCTGACGCACTCGATAGGTCTCCTGTTCCGATACCATCTTCCAGCATCAGCACCCGATCGCCATCGAACCCGCGGATAATCGGTCGGGAGGCACCCGGTCCGAACCCTCGCATTGAGACCCCCGGCAGATTATCGAGCACTTCAGCGACGGTCCCAGACGGATTTGTCGCTATATCGAAGGAGTCGACGGTATCTGTGGCATTGAAGGCTTCGAATGTCGTGGTTTGTCCGCCCGAGGCGGTCGTCGTCACAGTGATGTCTTCGTGAATCGCCGACAGACCTAGCGACAGTGTAAGTGTCACCACTTGCCTTGGCTCCACCACGACGACCTGCCGTTCAGCTGTTAAGTGTTCCCGTTGGGCGAGGATCGCATAGGTTCCAGCCGGGATCTCTTGTATGAGGAATTGTCCCTCTTCGTCAGTTAACACCACTCGGTTGGTGCCAATCAACAAGACGGTTGCACCATGAACACGTTCACCACTTTCGGCAAATGTCACCGTGCCCTCGAGGCGCGCCGTGTCGTCTTGTGCGAGTACTATTGAGGCCGTGAATAGAGAAATTACCCAACTTGTGATGACCCCACACCAAAATTTTGTGCTCTGCGTATTTGAAAACATACATTTCTTTCATTGTGACTAACGTGCGAACAATCGCAGTCGGCCTAGCGCACACATAAATTGGTGCGTCAATGGCGGTTCTACGAAAAATGAACTGAGTGAAAGAAACTAGGCTGGTGGGGCTCTGGAAGGTGCAGTTGACAGATCGATCGACTCGACCAACGCGATAACGGAACTGACGAGTCTGACATTTGGTCCCAAGCGCTCTACGAGCGCCGGAGTGTTCGCAAGAATAGCGGTGCCACTCTGTCGCAATTGACAGAGCCCGCAATCGTTGTCAGCGGCATCATGTAGGTCGTGCGCCACCGGCACAACGGCAATGGCCGCCACGAGAATGGCGACGAAACTAACAGCTCGACTGACCTGTCTTAGTGATACAAACATCGACAAATCAATGTAACAGTATTTGTCAGACTTAAACAAGTTGAATATCCGCGATAGCCGGTTGTGGGTCGTGAGACACGACTGCCGCGGAGTAATGATGAAACCTTCCGTCTAGCTGAGGAGCGCGCGCACCCGATCCTTCGGCCGGCCAATAATGGCGGCGTCCTCGGTTACGATAAGAGGTCTTTGTAATAACTGCTTGTGCTTCACCAAAATATCGACGACCTGATCGTCGGTGGCCACATCAGTCTCCCCGAGTTCAAGCTTCTTGAACTTCGAGTCGCGACGGACCAGTGCCGTTGGAGGATCTTCGAGTTTGGCAATGATCTCCCGAAGGGTGTTCGCATCTGGGGGAGACTGAATATAGTTCACCTCTTCGAACTCCACCCCTAGTTCCTCAGCAATGCGCACGGCATTGACCGAGGAGTTTCAATGCTTATTATGAAAAATCTGAACTTTCGCCATACCGTAATCATACGCTGGGTCGGCCAACAAGAGATTCCCAGGGTGGCAGGCGGCAATATCGCCTATGCTTATCGACTACTGTGAAGGGAGAGGTGACATGCGGTATCTATTCATTCAATCGATTCTGTGCCTTGTTGTGTGTGCGCCAGTTTTCGCAGCAGGCCCCCCAGCCACGGTTTCCGACCTCGCGTGGATGACGGGGCACTATGCAGGCACTACTGGAAACGGAACACTCGAGGAAAATTGGGCCGAGCCAGAAGGTGGTTCCATGGCGGCACTGGTCCGGTCGACCGGCGATGGGGCGACGAACATGATCGAATTGATTGTCATCGAGGAAGAAGGTAGCTCCTTGATGCTTCGTCTCAAGCAGTGGGACCCGGGGATGGCGCCGCGGGCCGAAGGTTTTCAGGTGATGGAACTACTCGAGATTGGTGACAACAGAGTCGTGTTCGAGAACGTCACCGACGGCGGCTTGCAGCAACTCGGCTACAGCCTGGATGGTGACCAGTTCACGATCTCCGTGACGACGGCTCAGGGTGCGTTTGATATTCCGTTGACCCGGCGGGCAGCACATTAGCACCTCGTTCTCCGATTTGGAATCGGGTGATAGCTGGCCCGGCGTATGGACGTCTGGCGCGCGTGAGCCGCTGGTCACGGGTTGTTGGCTAGTGTCCCGGCTACTGGACTGCCGTCGCCAGTCTGGTCAAAGTGTCTGCCAGCGCCTGGAGTCGGCTTTGGCTGCGGCCACTTACAGCCTCTCCCGCCCGTTCCATGTCAGACGCGGCGGTGGTCAGCTCGTCGGTGAGCCCTGACTCATTGTTGCCGGCGAGGGCGGCGTCGGCACGGTCCAAAAGTTGTGACACGAACGCCCGCCGCTCTGGAGTCAGCGTGTCGGTGCGGCCGAGTTGATCAAGGTAGGCCCGTGCGATGACCGGTCGGTTTGGCCACTCGACCCGCCGCTGGTCCTGCGCGTTGAATGTGGCGGGTGCCACGGTCGAGGCGGCGCCGATTTCGTTCTCGGTGATGAACTCACTCGGGAGCAACTCCAGAACGTCGAGACCGCGGACAATCTCGGTGCCGTAGATGAACCCGCGATACCAGTAGGCTGACCAATAGCCAGCGAGTGTGATCTGATCGGCGTCGAGGGGCCCCCGATCGAAGTAGGCGATCTCAAACGGATTCACCGAGTCGGTGAAGTCGAACACTGAGATGCCCCCTTGGTACCACGCCTGCACCATAATGTCGCGGCCGGGGACTGGCACTAGCGAGCCGTTGTGGGCGACGCAGTTTTCAGTCTCGCTTTGTGGGGCGGGCAGTTTGTAGTGATTTCGGTATTCCAGTCGGCGGTCGACGATATCGTAAAGCGCGTTTGCACCCCACTGTCGCGGATCGGACGCCCGACAGCGGGCACGGCCACCCCCGCCCCACTCGTCAGTAAAGATAACCTTGGTACCGTCGTTGTTGAACGTCGCCGAGTGCCAATAGGCGAATCCTGGGTCGACGACTTCGTCGATCCGAACGGGGTTTACCGGGTCGGAGATGTCGATGAGGATGCCGTTGCCAGAGCAGGCACCGGCGGCCAGTCCGATTTCAGGATAGGCGGTGATGTCGTGACAGCGAGTGGTTGCGCTTGTCCGTTGTGTCCCAGGACCGTGGTCGCCCCCGCGCCACAGACCGTTGACATTGCCGGTGTCGGGATCCAGAAACAGAAACGGCCGGCTGACGACGCGAGCGGCTTCTGGGGTTGCTACGGGAATTTGGATGACGTCAATCCGAAAGAGCGCACTGTCCGGATTGTCTGCTGGCGATTCGTTTGAGCAGCCCTCAAGTTCTTCGTCTGACCGCACCGGGGCGCTTCCCGATCCGTAGACATAGATGGTGCCGTCGCCAGTCGGGTCTCCGACCAACGTGTGCGTGTGAGAGCCGCGGCACGTTTGCACGGCGGCCACCTGGCGCGGTAGGCGCCGGTCACTAATATCAAAGATACGCAGCCCGCGAAATCGCTCCGGGCTTACCGGTTCAGCGACGCCCTGGAGCCCACAGTCGAGCCGCCCTCGCGTCTGTTCGACCGACATGATGAGAAGATTGCCAACGACCGACACGTCACCTTGGCCGCCGGGGCACACCACCGAGCTGACGAGTGTGGGTGAGCCCGGCACTTCAACCCGGTAGGTATTGAAGCCGTGGAAGTTTCCTTTAAACAACATATCGCCAGCGAATGCCATGTCGGTGTTCGCGAAGCTGAGCAGACCGCGGCGGGGCCGTTCCTCCGGCTCGGTGTCGTCCGCGTCATCAGACTCGCCGGTCTCTTCCTCCTCGCTCTCCACAGTTGTTGGATCGTAGAAGCCCTCCGGTTTACCGCGCGACGTTAGCAGTGCCATGTTCCAGATCGCTTGACCGGCGTCATCGACACCGGCCGTGAGTTGCACCCGCGGGTCGGTTGACAGTTCGGCGAGCATTCTGTCCATGCGATCAATTTCGATCCCCTGGTCGGAGGTCACGTCGGACGTGAAGGCGTAGAGCTGTGCATCCTGCGCGGCGCCCGGCTGGTCGAGGAGGTTGTCGACCATGGTGACCGCACCTTCATGATGCGTGATCATGAACTCGAGGAACAGTCGGTCGAAGGTCAACCCAGAGGCGGCTTCGAGTTGGCCTAACTCCTCGTCGGTCAACATGCCCGGCATGCGCATGAAGTCCGGTTGATGATGGGTGGTGACATCGGGGGCTGTCTGCCCGCGTTCTCGCAGCCAGTCCTGCATGAGTGCGATCTCGTCCTCTTGCGAGATCTCGATTCGCTCGGCCAGTTGCCGCATCACATCGCGCTCGGTGCGAGTCTCGAGCAGGGCGGTCATCTCAAGCGCTTGAGCGTGATGCGAGATCATTCCTTGCATGAACTGGACGTCGCCTCCCGTGTAGCGGATAGCTGCTAAATCGGATGCTGCCTCGGCGGTAATTTCCCGACTCGGCTCACCCGGTGCACCGGGTTGGATGATCGGAGGTTGCGCCCAGCTGGCGGTCGCGGCGCTTAGTAGAATGATGGTAAGACTCAGACGTTCAGTAGTCTTGCTCCTGGCATAAATCAACGTAGGCATGGGGTCATTACCTCGGAGTTGGAAACGTAGCTCGTCTCCGGTCACGGGCTGCGAGTCTTCAGTGACCGCAGCGTGTTGTACCCACCCTGCCACCGTTCTGTCAAGCGCTTCCGGGTCGGCCAAAGGTAGAGGACTTTGCGGGTGTACAGATATGTCGCACTCAAGAGTCAGTTGTCGAGTGGCGTGCGACGGATTCAGGAACGTGGTGAAGACGGTGGTTTTGTAAGCCGACGAATCACGTCGTCAATAATTTGTTCGGCGGCGACCGGATCATCATGATGTTCCAAAATTGTTTCGACGACCCGTTCTAATAACTCTTTCCGCGTGCCGGGGCGCAAGGTGCGGCCGTCCAACAGTGCCGTGAGTGACCGTGACCTTGTGGCAAATTGCTCGACCGTCTGTTGCAGATGTTGCAGGCGTTCCGTGAATTGTCCGTTGCTAGAACATTCAGCTGCCAGTGTCGTGATGTCTTTGATGCGCGCGCGGAGTTGGGTCTGTTTGTTCACACGGTGGTCGTCATTAATGACAAGAGTGTGTTGGGCGGTAGCCTCGGCTTGCGCCAAGGCCGTTTCTAAACGTTTTTGTTGACTCCGGCGTAGGGATGACCGTCGACAAGTAGCGCTGAGGTGACGACATAATCGGGTCGAGAATTCCAGAAAGGCCTCATGTGCTGCACTCTCTTCAAACCCGTCTCGTCTGGCGTTCGCCCGCAGCCCATAGTCGAGATGCAGCTCGCCAATATGCCAGGTTGCAAACCGTCGTTCTTTGAACGAGTCGGCTAGGTAGTACTCATTCCCAACTTCAATGTTGCCCTGGCGAACTCTGATCCCACGCATCGTCAGCTTGGCGGGCAGTGCGGCAATACAATCCGTGTCCGCGTACCATCCGCGTCCAAGGCTGTGCCCGTCGGGACCTGGAATCTCAAATGTTGTTACATCCCGAATACGGTCCGCTTTCGACGTGCCACTCTGAAAGGTCGTTTGGTGCGGTCGATGTAACGTGCGTCCATTCAGTCGCACTGTGAAGGTGCGATAGCCAGAAACCTTGGATACATAGTCGTCGATCTTTTTTTTAAGAGGGAAGGCGTCGGCAAACGGCACCGGTGCCACTTGCTGCAGATAGCTGGTGACCCGCGCGACATTCATCAGATCGTCACGATGGAACTGTCGTATGTTCTGCAGCGTCACTCGAAAAAAATGGGTTCCATCATTCTCGGTGGGGTCCCGATGGCTCATCCGGACTGTCGCCTTGACCGCGTCCGCAACGTCAGCGTGTGATGCGGTCGTCTGTAGAAATGTTTTGAGGCGGGCGCCATTCCAGGACACGACATGGACTGGCTCGTTCTCTGTCGACCGTGTTTCGAAACGGAGTTCTTCCGCATACCCCAACCCGCCAAGTCGACCGATACCTCGAAAGCCTCGCGTATTAACCCCATCCTTCGAACTCAGCCCGATGCTGCCCAACAGCTTGCCCACCTTTGACGCATTGATGCCAACACCGTTGTCTTCAATGACGATGGTCCGATATCGTCCGTTGAGCGTCAGCGTCACGGTTCCGGTGTCACGCTCCAAGACTCCCTTCCGTTCAGCGACTTCAATGGCGTCGACCGCGTTTTGGACATACTCGCGGAGCACCATCAAGGGATTGTTGTACATCCCGGATGTCACCAGGTCGACGATCTGCGGTCCGAGACGGACCTTTAGCGGGCGGGCCCCCTTTATCGTGGTCGGATGTACAGGGGAAGCCATTGCTTGAGTTCCGGGTCCGAGCACTGCTCGATCTGTGTGCGGACATGTTGTTGTCGGTTGGCTACGACGGCTTGATGGAAAAAGTGGAATCGGTCTCCCTGTTCCTCCAATAATTCGGCCATGAATGCCCGAAACGCTTCCACCTGTCCATCGCCAGGTTCCCGGTCCGGTTCACCGTCATGGATGATCTTTTCGTAGCGATTCCTGTTCCTGAGTAACTCCTCAGGCATGTACAGGTTCAAGAGAAATTCTTCAAACGACCGGCCCACCGTGCGTCTGGCCAGTTTGGGTGTGGGGGAAATCGCCCCATTGGCGGCACCTTTCATCACCTCGATATTCCGAATAAATCGCCGCGTCCACACCGGGTCTGTGCGCCAGTCTCGGTCGGGGGCGTCGTCCGGCCAATCCATTTCCCGATGCTGGTTCTCATGGGTCCCGGTATCGTTATTAATTGGCGCGAAGCGCATCGGGTAGCAGTAAATGCTGGCCACGGCGCGACCATTGCCCATGGCCGCCCATTTTTCATTCATCTCCATGTTGATGACCAGGCGGTCGTAAAGGTCTCGCGGTGAATCTTTCCAGTTGTACAACATGTAGTTTGAAAACTCGCTAATACCGGCCGCTTGCGACAATTCCAACGCCCGTTTGTAGGCCTTATGGTCATTCGCACGGTCAAACGCGATCCGCATCGGCTTGATATTGAGTTGCGAGATCAGGCCAACAGTATGTTCATTGAAATAGGTCGCGTCTAACCCTTGATTAAAATCGACAACACGTTGCTTGGGTCGGGTCGTGTTGGTGAACTGGTCCTTGCCGTAACCCAGCTCGAGGAGGTCATCGACGACCTGTTGAAGATTCTGGCTGGCGATGATGTTGTTATCCATGAGTCGCAGCAGCGAGAAATCGCCGTATTCGTCTCGCAGGGCTCGAATCGCATCTTTGACGTTGATGTAGCCGTTAAAGGTCGGTTCGATGCGAGGGACTCCACACCAGGAGCATTTCAACGTGCAGCCTCGGGACGCATAGGCATAAAACGTATCGTTGACCGCGTACCGTGCTCCATCGATCACGCTGTAGTCAGGTGGGAGGACATCGATATTCGTGGTGTCATCTGTAAAGCCCAGTTTTGCCGCGGAGTTGACCACGCCGGTTTCGGGGTAAATGCCGGTGGCTTCAAATAAATCCTCGGCCATCAGCGATGCGGCGATGCCGCCGACTTTCACTTTACTTGTGTTGCCGCCAAGCGCGTCGAGATAAAACTTAATGGTCTTGACGACTTCCTTGAAATGAAACGTAAAGAGCGTCGTGATGTACACGCGGTCCCAGGTTTCTGCTTTCGAAAACAGGGTCTCGTCGCTAAATAACGTCGGGTCACATCCGCGGACAAAACGCACGTGGTCGCCACGGTCCTTGTGAAAGCGGGCGAATTTCATGAGCGCGAGTGGGGGATACCATTTGGTTTCTTCACTGCGGTGCTTCAGACTGCTCCCGAGGGTGGTTTTTTGCCAGGCCGGTTCGACGAGGAGGACTCTCATATGCCTGCTTCCTTCCGAATTTGTTCGTAGACTTCTTGCGCACCTTTTTGACCGCCGACATTTGAAAAGGGCCCCATTGAGCTCCAATCGACACGGTCCCGTAACGGGTGAAGTGCCTGCTCGAAGTCGTCGCAGGACGCCGTGCCCATGTCCTTCACTGTGACCAAATCCGCCAGTAAATAGGTGAGCGAGTACAGTCCGATCCCTTTGGTGATTAAGTGATGCCGGTGGTCATCCCATTCCTGAAGGAAGACCCGTCGCACAGCCAACCAGTAATCCCGTACGAGTCGATAGCGGTCTTCGATGTTCGTGGGTCCGTCGCCGTTCACACGCTGGAGGAACCGACGGACACTTTGTTGCATCATGCGGAGGGACGTGCGTCGTTTGAGTCCTGATGAATTCTCGCCGCCGTACCGAATCCGGTGATACCAGGGTGAGTCCTTATCTTCGTTGAGTCGACGTGCGATATAGAGATGTGGTGCCTCGCTGGCCAAATCGGCGAGCAGGGTACTCTCGTGATAGTCGGTTAAGGACGACGACAAGCCGCGGGCTTTGCCGTTAATGACGTTAAAGAGCGCCATCTCCTCTCGGAGGTCAAGGCCAATGAAGGTCATGAAGGCCAGGGGGACAGGGTTAGTTGCAAGATTACCGAGTCGATGCTGGCAGTCGACCTGCGCCAGCGCTTTATGGCCACGTTCGACGCGAAGTGTTGCTAATCCTGAGCGGTGACGAGTCAGTGTCCAATAGTCACTGGCACTGGCACGGGCATTCAAGGTCAACGGAATGGTGGAGGCGTTGGGCTGCTCAATGTATTCACGAAATTTTCGGCTGTGTGTTCGGCTATGGGGACGTTGATATCCGGTTCCGCGGTCGTCATCGAGGACATCGGCTGATGAGACATCGTAGAGGTCATGGGCAGGGGAGTAGCCAAGAAAGGTCTCCAGCGCGCCGCATTTACCAAGAAGCCCAGAAAATTCAATGCAGTGCTTTGAAGGCATATTGCAGATTTTATCTGCAGTTTAGTGAAATAGCAAGATGTAGGGTTGTTAGCACCGTTTTATACTAGCCGTTGTGTGTCACTTGTCAATTTGGTGCTAATCGTATGGTGACTCGTCCATCTTGAACGACCGTGCGATTGACTACTTATCAATGATAAGGTTGGCAAAAACCCAGTTGTAAATCTCTCTGATCCTCGCTACGTCATTCTTTTGAAGCATTGCTTATAAAAGCTTCGTTAAAACTCACCAAATGCGATGTCAATTATTCGGCGGCGACCTGGCTGTCTTCGCCATCCTCGCCACCCACTGCGGGGACATGGTCCATTATCCAGTCGTAGATCTCTTGAACCCGTTTTACTTGGTCTTTGGTTAGTAGGTCGCGATTGGCGTGCGCAGGACTTTTCCGCAGCTCATTCACCTCCAAGATCCAATCGACGGACGCTTTACCAGTCCTCTTGCCACTCGGTGAGTCGGTTTGAAATACATTCTTGAAGAGTTCCCACTGTCCCTTCATTTGGATAATATCTCTCAATTTAATGAAATCGACATAGTTCGAAATGTGGGATTGCGGATTTACTTCTTTGACCATCCTTTCTGAACATTCCATTCTGATGGTCGTAGGTACTCCTTCACGCCACCATTTTGGATCATTACCGACCTTCTTTTCACCGTAAGTGTTTTTAAGCGTATGCATCACAAAAGACCACAGTCGTTTCTCTGCAACACGGAGCAATTTTGAAGCACCGTCGGTACCTTCTACGTCTACTTTCGCGAGATGCTCTTTTAGTCCGTCAGGTTCGAAGTCAGGCTTTGCTTTTTGAATTATTAACATCATTTCGAACGCATTCCATGTAACTCCGGCCATAGCTCGTCGGTCTCGAAAGGTTTTGGTGTCTTTCTCGTCCATGTTCTCGAATTCGACAATCAGTGGCTTCAGGTACTCAATTACAGAAGGCATGAATAGCGTGGGATCTTGTTCGTGATACCGGTCCTTATTTTTCCACTGAAGATGTTCAATGACGGCCTTAACGACGACGAAGAAGGGCCTTATGCCAACGTTCATCCATAAACATCCGCCGCTGTCCTTGCCAAGTTCATACTGCTTTGGTCCATGTTCCACCATAGCGTTAAACAGGAGGTTGAGTGCCTTTGAGAGCTTCGTGCAGTCTGCGTCGTAGCCAGATTTTACGGAATCGCTGAAAGGTCCTGGGATTTGTTCGCCGGCTTTAGTTTGCTCACCTAAAAACTTTTGATCTTGAAGCGGGCCCATCAATTGTTCGAGGCTCATGCAACAGGTGAGATCCTTTTTCTTGCCAATCAGCTGAACCCGATTGAATAGCTTTGACTTTTTGTTATTCGCAAGCCGTTGTAGCGTGAAGGATAGGACTGATCGATTTTTTAGTTTTGGATTTTTGGATGACTTATGTATGTCGGCTTCCAGTTCATTCAGTAAACCTTTAGACACCTTTTGCTGTTTACTGTTGATGTCGATGAACATCTGTCCTTCCTCTTCGTCCGACAGATTCTCATAGCCCAGCACCAAAAACGTGGTCTTGTCGTCTGGAACTTCTGCGCGATCACTGTGCGCATAGCCGAATAAACGGTGTTGTCCATCAATGATGAAGGCGCTGCCGTACTCTGCTGGAAGCTCTAAAGTTCCAATGCCAGCCGGAGAAGTGATTTTGGTCGGGGCTACTTCGAATTTAAGAGGTTTATTGTTTTTCGTGTGAAAGTTAACAACAACATTTGTTGGGAAGCATCCTGTAAAGCTTTTGTCGTCAACGAACTTCGCAATGTTCCGTAATCGATTTGGGCTCGCCATGCGCTGATAGGCGCTCTCGGCGCCTTTGACAGCATTTGCTTTGTGGTTGATATACGTGAGGCGCAAGAGTTCTTGGCCGCGGACCATACAGCTATAAAACGTCGTGCTTCCTGTTTTGAATCTTGTCGCTAATACATCGCAATCGAGATTGGGGATTGATGCCTTTTGAAAAGCATAGCCGAGGAATTGATACTTGGCAGAGTGTTTGAGTTTGCGACTCAACTCGCGAAAATAGTCAAGTTGCTCATCACGAATTAGTTTGATACCGGCCTCGTTCGCCCGTTTTAGATCTTCAGTAGACCACTCAACGTTGCGTGTCGCAATAATGTACGCAATCGGAAGTTTTTTTGTGCCAAGCGTTTTTTCCAACTGTCCTTTAATCGCCGCTGACTTCTTCCAGTTTTCGACTTTTTCTAGTAGATCTGTAAGGCCTTTCTTTTTTTTGACTTGCGTCTGGGTGCATTCGATGACCACAGCGACATCGTCATCGGCCGCAAGGATGTCGACCTGTCGGTCCGTGCCATCCGGGCGAATCTTAAAGTTTCGACCGCTACTCATTTTAGTGAAGCCGAGATTAGCCATGAGCACCCAGAGGTCGTCCTCTAGTTGTTGGTCACTAGGTTTAGCTTTTTCGAGTTTTGTGGTTGTTTTGCCGTCACGCGTCTCCTTCCATCCTTCTAGGATGAGTTCGTCGATTCGGGGCTGCCGTGTTTCTCTGCTGTTCCCTTTAACAATCTCGGCTTGGCTGGTTTTCTTTCGATCGCGAAGCTCCTGGGTTATTGCATCCCCAGCTGTCAGCTGTAAGGTGTCAGGCAAAACTAGTCTCCTTGGAGCTTGTTCGAAGTCTACGAGTAGCTACTAAGCTGTCCATCTGTTCAGTCGGGTCCCGGTGCATGGTGTTTCGGGCGCTGAGCCGGTCACATGTGCCAGCTTCAACAGACTCTTCTACCGCGTTTCGTCGGCTTCTTGTCGCTCGATGTTGCGATACACCTCGAGGATGTGCCGAATGTCGTAATTTCCTTCATGGCAGGCATACTCATACATTGGACCGGCGGTCGTAATCATTGGCACCGAGGCGCTCCACGGTTGGTCCCAGGTGACCGGGTCCTCGACTGTGAACTCGTAGTCGATCTGGTCCGCGGCCACACGGGTAAAACGTTCAACGACCTTGAGGTCACGGCTTGAGCCTTGCCACGCGGAGCGGTCATTGAAGTGACTACTCTCGACAACCAAGGTGTCACCTTCCCACCGTCCACGTGAATCACCCGGGTACTGACGAATCTTGTCCGAGAGGGGCGGTCGGTCGTCGAGTGGGACGATCCGCGGCGGGCTATTACTATGTTCGGTGAAGATCACGACGTGGTCCGGTGTCTGCAAGATCTGGTGAATGTCGTTGTAGGCCGGTGGTTGTAGTGGGGGGCCGTTGTAGCTGTAGTGGATACATCGTTCGCCCAGTGGACGCAGCTCATAGCCATCAAAGGTACCGCGGTCACCACGCAAGGCGCGCCGTGCGTCGGCCCGCGCTTGAGCGTGGGCGTTTCGCGCTGGAATCTGGCCGTCCGGGGGGTCCGTGACCAACGAGGTCCGGCGACTTGATAAGCCCTTGGGGACGGGCGTTGCCAGCCAGATGGCATTGTCGTAATGGACGTAGGTTTCGTCTCGATGCGTCTGGTCCAAGATGCGTGCACGTTCCTCGGGGTCACCGATGGTAATCACGTTGCGGGCGAGCGGGTCGGCGCCGTCGACGGTCAGTTGCGCTTGCAGTTGAGCCCATTGCTCCTCAGTGTAAAACGCTTGGTCGCCCAAATATTCTGGCCGTTCCATCGGTGTGAACGTCTGGGTGGTCCAGTAGCCTTGCAGGTCCGGTTGACCGTTGGCGAGCCGGGGCATCTCCCAGTCTGTGGCGTTGTCGGTCTGGGGTGCAACCTGTGCGGTTGCCAGAACCGGTACTAATACGCTGACAACCAGTAGAGTCACGATTGTGTGAAAACGATGATGCATGCTGACCCTCCCTACGAGGCTACTGCCGCTCTTCGCAACGTCACTATGATTCTTTACAACCGGTTCTTACTCAATATCTCAACGTGTTTGCCCGACCACCGGCCACGAGGTGGTTAGTTAGCCTACCCCGAAGGCGCAGGCGGTTCAATGGGAGAACCGATTCACCTTGATCTGGCTTGCGACACACTGTCCGAGATGGTGGTGGCGGTCGGTAGTCTCGCGTGCACTCAAGTACAATAGCGGACGCTCGAAACAGAAACCGGCTATCGGGTCCTGACATGCGAACATCATTGCCAATAGCAGATGATTGCAGGGGAATTCTAATGTCAATAAATCGCGTGGGGCGGTCTTTCGTGTTCAGTGGTGTCGTCATGTGGCTGATGGGAATGGTTGGGTCCTTCCCGACCGTCTCAACCGCACAAACCGTGGAATGGTCATCCTATGGGGCGGATGTTGAAGGCTCAAAATATTCACCGCTCGATCAGATCAACGGCGACAATTTTGGCGACCTCGAGATCGTCTGGCGCCAATCGGTGTTGCCGGACGCCGTGCGCGGTGACCGTGATGTTCGGGCGTCATTAGCGGCTCAGAATACCCCGCTCATGGTGGATGGTCGTCTCTATATCAGCACGGGACTCGGTACGGTGGCGGCCCTTGATGCTATTACGGGTGAGGTGTTGTGGCATGACCTACCCCCTGACCGCGACGGCGAACCGTTTGAGCGGGTGCGGCAGACACGCGGTGTCGCGTATTGGGATGATCCGCAGAGCGACGATCGCCGGGTACTGGCTGTGGTGGGGTCCTATCTCGTTGCGCTAAACGCGCGTACCGGCGAACGCTATCCTGATTTTGGCAATGGCGGAGAAGCGGATTTACGACTCGGCTATGACGACCGTACGGTCGAGTCATTCAGTTGGGGCTCGCCTCCCATCGTTGTGAACGGTGTCGTGATCATCGGCTCGGCGATTTCCGACGTGACGAATGCCACGATGCCCGCGATGAAGGAAATGCCACCGGGAGATGTCCGGGGATTTGATGCGCGGACGGGTGAGCAACTCTGGAGTTTTCACACGATTCCTCGTGAGGGTGAACCTGGCAACGAGACGTGGCTCTCAGCGATCGATCAGGACCGTGCGTCGTGGGAATATACCGGGAATACCAATATGTGGGCCTGGGCCAGTGCGGACGAAGAGTTAGGGTATGTCTATATTCCGTTGTCCACGCCGACAAACGACTACTACGGTGGCTATCGACCCGGTGACAATTTGTTTGCCGAATCGATCGTGTGTCTCGACGCACGAACGGGCCGACGGGTTTGGCACTTTCAAGCCGTGCATCATGGCATTTGGGATTACGATTTTCCTGCAGCTCCGAATGTCATCGATATCAACGTGAACGGTCGAGTAATTAAGGCTGTGGCCGCAGTCAGTAAACAAGCGTTTACGTATGTGTTTGACCGTGAAACAGGAGAACCGGTCTGGCCGATTGAGGAGCGTCCAGTGCCAGCGGGAAACGTTCCCGGTGAATGGTATGCCCCGACGCAACCCTTTCCAACCAAGCCACCGCCGTTCGACCAACAGGGCACGAGTGTCGAGGATGTCATCGATTTCACGCCGGAGTTGCGACGTGAGGCGATGGCGATTTTTGATCGCCATGTAACCGGGCCGTTATTTACGCCTCCCTCACTGGTTGATAACACTCCGGGTGGCACGCAGGGCACGCTCCAGATGCCAGGCGTGGTTGGCGGTGCTGATTGGGGCGGCGCGGCCGTGGACCCCGAGCATGGGATTCTCTACGTGCCGTCTGTCCATAGTGAATCGGTGATTGGGATTGTGCCGTCCGAGCATCCGCGGTCGGACATGAACCTTGTGAATCACACGCTCACGCCTGTAGAGGGTCCGCAAGAGCTCCCGCTGTTTAAACCGCCGTTTGGACGCTTGGTCGCCATTGATCTCAACCGGGGCGACATTCTGTGGTCCGTGGCGAATGGTGTCGGTCCGAGAGACCATCCGGCATTGCGCGACCTCGACCTGCCACCGCTTGGGCAAACGGGGCGAGTTTCGCCGTTGGTGACGAAGTCGCTGGTGATACTAGGAGAGGGTGGCAACACAGGCGTGGTGGTTTTACGGTCGATCTGGGGCGGTACTGGCGGAAAGCTGCTGAGGGCATACGACAAGATGACTGGGGAAATCCTTGGGGAAGTTGAACTGCCGGGTGGTACCACCGCGGCGCCGATGACCTACATGCTCGAAGGTAAACAGTACATACTCGTGACGGTTGGATGGGACGATCTTCCGAGTGAGTATGTGGCACTGGCGTTACCAGAGTAACGTGGCGGCCCCAGCCGGTGCCTGGCCTCTGTAAAACACGCTGTTACAACCTTGTTCCGGACTAGCGACCGCTTGTGTCTTCCATCGCCGCTTCTTTCTCACGGGCACCCGCGAGGATGTTGGTTAACCCATAGTTGCCTTCATGACAGGCGTATTCGAAGAGCGGCATGGGGTTCTGCTGCATCGGAATCCGATACGACCACGGACGGTCCCACGCGTTCGGATCCTCGATGGTCACGTCATACATCAGCGTTTCATCTGACACACGTGTGAAGCGCTCAATGAGGCGGAGGTCTGGTGTGGTGACACCACTACGAAAGCTCGTCTCACGGAGGAAGTTAGTGGTTTCAACCACCAATGTGTTTTCTTCCCAATGACCGCGTGAGTCACCCATCCACTGCCGAATGTCGTCCGGCAAATGTTCTTGACCGTCGAGAGGAATCACCCGAGAGCTGTGGACCATTTCATTCATCAGCACCACGTAATCAGGTGTCTGGAACACCTGAACGTTCTGGTTGTAACCTCCAGGTGTCATTGGCGGTCCTGAGTTGAAGCCTAAGATGCAGCGGACTGCGAACATCCCAGCGCCTAGATCGTCGACGAAGCCGCCGTAGGTCGGTGAGTGGCGGTCAACCCCTTGGCGATGTTCGCGCATCGCGTCGACCTTTGCTTGCGCGACGTCCGTCAATGCTGGGACCCGACCAGTCGGGGGATCGATCACGATGGCCGTCTGGTTGGTTGCGCTGATTGTCACGCCAGGGTCAAACCAGAACTGATTGTAGTTGCCGACGATATCGGTTGGTTCTTGGTCATCGCGAGCTGCGAGTTCGGCAAGCCTATTTGCCTCAAAGGCGGCGGCCTCTTCTTGAGTAAAAAATTCTTGCTCAGCTAATTCTTCTGGCCGTTCGAACGGGGTCAACGTGCGGAAATCCCATACGCCATTCAGATCGGGATCGCCCCAAGTCGTTCGGGGCATGTCCTGTGCGTCAACCATCAGCGGGAAGGCTAATACAACAGCTGCGAGGACGATCACGGGCGAAGCAATTATTCGTCTGACCATACCGACCTCCTTAAATGTTTGAACCCGAAAATGACACCGTTAGAGTTGCATCCTATCGCGATGTAGGACCCGGTTCAATACACAGTTTTCAGGCGACTGATGACGGGCCGTCGCTTACGTTACGTATGTCGCCGGGTCTGTGATGTTTTCGTCGGTGAATCCCTGTAATCGGACACGATAGGCATCGCAGGGAGGGGCCTTGGCGACCAGCCGAGAAAGAGCAACAATAAGCCGTCAGCGGGGTTTACCGGTGGCGCACAATCCCACTCCCGTTAGGATCAGAAGTGACGCGCTATCACCAGATTAGAGCAATATCATGGACCGGTTCGACTGCCCCAGCGCCTACCCGACCCAACCGAGGTCCTTCATGGCCAACCCCGCATGCCAAATCTTCGTCAGGTGTCGAATTTTGTCGGCGCCGTCGAATTCCATGACGTAAACATAATCCGTCGACGTACTTTTTCCCGTCGGTGGGCACGGACCACCTTCTCCAGTATGCGTACCAGAAAACACTGCATAGGCGCAGACGCTCCTCCGCTCTTCATCAGTGGCGAACGACTTGATTTCATATCCTGCGTCGGGAATGAACTTACATAAGGCCTGCATCCAGTCAGCGTACTGTTCCAGAGTCTTCACGTCGAGGAGCGGTTCGGCTTGCGCAGAGAAGGTGGCATCGGCAGTGCAGTATTCGCGACAGCCTTCCCAGCCTTTGCCTTTCTCACACGCTTCAAAGAATGTGCGGGCGGTCTTTGTAATCGAGGACATCGTTCAGTCTCCTTCGCAGATGATGGTCTAGAGCGGGAGCCTGTCGCGATCTGGTGAGCATTTCAACGTCGTGCGGTCGTCCTTTCAGTATTCCAATTAGAGTTACATCCGAACGCGATGCAGGAACCGGTTTCATACACAGTTTGCCGGCGACTAGCGAAGTCCCAGGAGCTTGTGCTGTTGAAGGCTCAATTGCCACTGAGGGTGTTGACGGCAATACTGGGCCGCGCGTTCTGTGTTGGCCACAGTAGCGGGGCCATCCATCGGTTGTAAGAAGAAGTGTTCAAAGTTGAGGTTGGTGAACTGTTCCGGTTCCGCGCCTGGTTGTGGGAAGACCAGTTTCAGTTCATTGCCTGACCGAAGCATGAGGTTTGTGCCTGCCTTCGGGCTGACACAGATCCAATCGATACCCGGCGGGGCTGTGTGTGTGCCGTTGGTTTCGATCGCGACGGTAAATCCCTCTGTGTGGAGGGCATCCACCAAGTCACGGTCTAACTGTAACAGTGGTTCGCCACCTGTACAGACCACCAAGCGATGTCGTCGGCCATCATAGTTACTGGGCCATGTGGCTGCGACGGCACGTGCAACTCCATACGCATCCTGAAAGATGCCCCCGCCTGGGCCATCGGTGCCGACAAAGTCGGTGTCACAAAACTGACAAATGGCCGCAGTGCGGTCGACTTCGTGACCAGACCACAGGTCGCAGCCTGTGAACCGGCAGAAGACCGCCGGACGCCCCGTATTCGCTCCTTCACCTTGCAACGTGAAATAGACTTCTTTAATCGTGTAGGACATGGTCGATGACTGGGCGTCACTCACGTTACGTATGTTGCCGGATCTGTGAGGTTGTTGGCGGCGAATCCCTGTAATCGGAGGAGACAGGCATCACAGGCGCCACAGGCGTGGCCTGCAGGTGAGGGGTCATAACAACTTTTCGTAAGTCCATAGTCTATGCCGAGGGCTAGTCCACGCCGAATAATTTCGTCTTTACCCAAATCAATGAGTGGTGTGTGAATTCGAAATGGGCTGTCGTGTTCTACTCCGGTTTTCGTCGCAAGATTGGCGGTCGTTTCAAACGCGCGGATAAAGGCGGGGCGACAGTCAGGATAGCCGCTGTAATCTCTGGCATTCACCCCTATGAAAATGTCGCAGGCAGGAATCACTTCAGCCCAGGCTAAGGCAATCGATAAAAACACCGTATTTCTCGCTGGGACGTAGGTGACGGGGATGCCCTCACCGATCGTTTCAGCCGAGCGGAGTTTTGGGACAGCAATATTCGATGTCAAGGCGGACCCTCCGAAGAGGTCGAGCGAGAGAGGAAAGACCCTGTGTTCTTGCACATGGTGGGTTGACGCGATGATTCGAGCTGCGTCGACCTCCCGTTGATGGCGCTGGCCGTATTCAAAGGTGAGAGCATACGGCGTGTAGCCTTGTTCGATCGCTATCGCCAGGGTCGTCGTCGAATCGAGGCCGCCACTCAATAACACGATCGCATTCGGTCTCGTCATGTCTTCTGATGTGGTGTTATCTAACGATAGTAACCCGTGCTGTGGCACACGGTGCTATATGAATGGCTTGGAATCGTGTTGATGCTCACTAAATGTGATTTCCTTGGCCGGTTGGCGTCCTAGATTATGTGACCAGCGAACCTATCCGGTCTAGGGAGGATAACGTCTTGTCATTCGAAGCGGCCGAGATGGCTGGGGTCAAAGGGCGTGATTGTTGCTTCATGACCTGCCTGAAGTTTATGGGCCCATGCTGGGTCGGATAGCAGTGCTCGTCCCACCGCGACCAAATCAAACTCTGAGCGCTCCAGTCGACGAATTAGCGGGTCGAGACTGGTGGTCTGTGTGTGTTCGCCACCGTAGGACCGAAGAAAATCGAGGTCGAGTCCAACGCTGCCAACGGTAATCGACGGTCGTCCCGTGAGTTCCTTCGCCCAGCCGGCCAGATTGAGGTCTGACCCTTTAAACTCAGGTTCATCGAATCGACGGGTACTCGCATGAAACACATCCACACCAGCTTCAGCCAGTGGTCTAAGAAAGCGGCCGAGTTGATCAGGATTCTTGGCGAGCTTGCAGTCGTAATCGCCTTGTTTCCACTGTGAGAAGCGGAACACGATCGAAAAATGTTCGCCGACCGCGGTTCGTACAGCCGAAATGAGTTCCACGGCGAAGGTCAGTCGATTTTCAAACGAGCCGCCGTATCGGTCAGTTCGCTGATTGGTCACGTCCCAGAAGAATTGGTCGATCAGATAGCTGTGTGCGCCATGCAATTCGACACCGTCGAAACCGAGGTCACGTGCCGACACCGCTGACCGCACGAATGACGCAATGGTGTCAGCGATGTCGCTGGATGTCATTGCATGAGGTAGCTCGATGTCTCCATTGTCTCGGTGGGCGGGATGGTGAATTGCGGACGGTGCATAGGCAGGTACAGTAGGATCCGGTTCCATTCCTTTGGTTCGAATGGATCCACAGTGCCAGAGCTGCGGAATAATCAGGGCTCCGGCTTCATGGACCTCGTCGACTACCTGCTTCCAGCCGGCGAGACCTTCTCGGCCATAGAAACCGGGCACATCAGGATACCCGCTGGCCGCCGGATGATCTGGATTCGTGCCTTCCGTAATGAGTAGGGCCGTGCCTCCTTCGGCGCGACGGCGATAGTAGGCTGCGACATCGGCCCCTGGCACTTTATTCGGGGAGTGGCTTCGTGTCATGGGGGCCATCACGACCCTATTGCGCAATTGTCCGTCACCCCAGGGAAACGATTGAAAAAGTGGGGCGATGGAACGTGTAGTTCTGTGAGAGGTTGATTTGTCAGAGGTCATGGCCTGCGAAGGATACACTGCTTGGCATGTGAGACGACTCTGGTCGTCCTTCGCGTTTGAGATGTTTCTCGAAATTCAGCGCTGACATAGTGATTCCTGCCGAGCGTCCTGTTACAGGTGGTGGCGTGCGTTCGTTTGAACGGGTCTGGACAGACTGGCGAACCAATCGTGTGGTGAAGTGTCTATAGGTCAGAACCGAAACAGCCGGTTGAACTTTACGATGAACGCGCGATTCTCAAGAATGGCAACGCTGCGCATAGCGGTGTCTCGTTGGTCCGTATAGACAACGAAGAGCTCGCTACCGGGTTGGTATTCCCAGCGGAACCGCAGATTCGAACTGAGCGCATTAGAACCGGAGTTGAATTGAACAAGGCCGCCGAAGAACATCCGCGGGGTAAACGTGTAGGTCACGCGACTGCTGATGAGTTTGGCCGTGAACGCTCCTTGTGGCAGGGTGATGCGATTGATTGAGATGCTCGGTTCCAGTGAGAACTGTGGGGTAATTTCGATACGGCCACTGGAATACCCGATTGCGGTGATATGCCCGTTGAAGAATGAGCCTCGCTGAAGCGAAACATTCCCGGCAACCCGGCGCTGCGGTCCGAGGCTGTACGCCACTTGGAGATCCTGGAAATCATAGGCCCCAACCGGGATGGTGACGTCTGAGGCGATCCGAAACGGTACGACCAGTAGTTCATGGTTCTCCATCATGTCCACACTGAAGAGGTCGCTATTTTCGAACTCCGTATTGAATCGCAATTGAGCCGTCCGGGTTTCTACTTGGCCGATGCCGTTCTCGATATAGTCGAGACTGCCGCCGAACGTGAATTGCCGTACCGCACGAATACCTTGTGGTCTTGGCTTGAAATCAAAGGATGTAAACGTTCGCCTGAAGTCGGCACGTCGCATGAATCCCACTTCAGGATTGAAGTCAGGACCGACTAGCAAGTGGTCGAGCTGAAAACTATAGAGGTCCCCCGTGTAATTAAACGCCGCTTGATAGCTGGTGTGGTCGTCACTCAAGTCCGACGTGCGAGACTGGGCGTAGTAGCCGTTGAAGTTGACATTGTCGAAGAATGAAAACGCGGCGTCCAGACCGTACACCTCGTTTGAACCGCTACCCATTGTTGAAACGGACCGCCCCGTGAAAATTGCCCCGATACGACTCCGCCGTAAGATGTCACGCTTAATCCGAATCACCGTAAAGTTAGTGGCAAAAGCATTTGCGTCAGGCGATTCGTCTGTTTGGATGTTGAGTGCGCCAATACTGAAGTTTCCGACTTTTCCGGTGAGGCGGCCGCCACCCAGAATCGGAACGGTCTGTCCACTGCTCAATCCGATCCGGCGACTGAAGAAGATTGTCGGAGCGTCACCTCCGCCGCCGAAGCCGCTTCCCCCGACGCGTCGTGGTCCACCTCCGCCCGGACGCCCATTGAGGGCACCGGCAGCACTTCCGAAATCGAAGATGCCGCGACCTTCCAGAAAAAACTCGCGTTTCTCAGGGAAAAAGAGACTGAATCGCGTCAGGTTTACCTGTTGTTGGTCGACCTCGACTTGAGCGAAGTCGGTGTTGTAGGTGAAGTCCGTCGTCAGAGACTGTGTGACGCCGTATTTAACGTCAAGACCGAAGTCACCAGCCCCTTGATTGACAATCGTAGGTTGGGTAGTCAGATCAGTGGCCGAGGAGGCGATGGCATAGGGTTTAATTTCGAGAGTTCGGCCTTCACTAGGTGCCTCAAGACCGACCAGCGTTGCGGCAGCCGAGAGTCGAAACAGGCCAGGTCCGGCCGAAATAGCAACTGGCGTCACATGAGAGAATTCGTTTCTACGGGCCACCCGTCTTGATGCCTGGAACCCCCAGATTTGGTCTATACCGGACTGATATCGGATCGACTTGAACGGAATCCGCATCTCGACGGTCCAGCCACCATCGAATCGGCCCGTCCGGACATCCCAGATCGGGTTCCAGTCACTGTTTGGATTCCCTTCATCCGTGATCTGGTAATCAAAGATGCCGGCAATAGGGTTTACCATGAAGGCGATGCCGTTACGACGGTCATAGAAGGTATCCAACGCGATCGCAAAATGGTCGTTGTCAATAATTTGAAACGCATCGCGCCGCATGGCGTTTGCCACCCATTCACGAGGTTCGGCGGTGTCCCAGGCACGTGCGGAGACGTAGACGTTATCGTCGTCGTAGAAGACCCAGACGTCGGTGCGTTCGCTGGCCGCAGCGCCTTCATTTGGCATCTGCTGAACAAAGTCGCTGAAAGACGCTACCGTCTCGTAAATCGCTTCGTCCAGTGTTCCATCCAGTTGCCACGTTCCGGTCAGCCGGGTTGCTCGGATCGTGGCTTGTCCGGTCGTGTTACGGGAAATTGTTTCAGGAGCAATGGGCGGAGGAGGACCAGAAATACGGTTTGCCGATGGGACACTCGTAGTGGCCGCCTGTCCTGCCGGTGGTGACTCGGGCCGGTTCTGTTCGTCTGGGGTTTGAGAGTCGAGACCTAAAACTGCACGGGGGGTGGTCATTGCTTCGGGAGATGGCACCAACCTATTGCCTATTGCGACAGCCAATTGGTCTTCCAATGTGAAAAGGTCATCCCAAAGGCCGTCGATTCTGACGCTGTCCGTGACCTCGCCCGTTGCGAGATCTATTACTCTGGCAGTAGTTCGAAGTTGGTTGCCTACGCGCTGGAAGCCACCGGTGATTAGCAAGTCTAGATTGAGCGGTGCAAAAACCGCGATGATCTCGGAGTCACGTCCTGTGGAAACGCTGCCCGCCTCAAGGGTTGCCTGCGTGCGGCTTGGATCGAGTACGCGAAGATGCGCGTGCTGAGAGAGCGTCGTCACGATTGATTCGGTAATTCCTATGCTGAGCCAGTCGTCGCCAGGCATGTTGGAGGTGTTCGAGAACGGAACGACAACGACAGTCGTAGGCGTTCTCTCGACATCTCCGTCGATAGTCTGGGTCAGAACGACCGACGACATTGCACCAGTCATAAGGCAAGCCGACGTTATTACGGGTAAAACGACTCTTGAGGCTTTCATGACAAGACCTGAGAGTGTACAGCTTTCTTACGATTTATCACCCGTGGACGACTCTGATACGCCTGATGGGGTAATCGTTCAGATAACCAAGACGGTGTTGCGCCCATGTTTTCTGAAGATTTTCCACGGCTGAAAGCTCAGGCCGTGACTGATTAAACTCTTGATAGGAACTTTCAGCATGAGTCTGGCGTCGCAGTCTGAACTATTCTAACCAGTGCTGTATTCGCAGACAGCCAAGGTCCGGATCGTAGGTCGGTGGCCGGAGAAGGAGAAGACACATGCCTCGATTTTTAATAGTGCTGTTGGTAATTAATGTTTCGGTTTCTTTTCCGCAGCTTCTCGCCCAAGAACGACCTGCGTATGTGCTTACTGAGGTTACTATTCATGACCGGATCGCCTATCAAGAGTACGAGGCGGAATTTATGCCGATTGTGGAGAGGCATGGAGGTGAACTTATTGCTGTTACTGACGACCCGACCGTGCTGGAAGGCGGGTGGTCGGAGATGCGAGTTGTTCTGATAAGGTTCGAAACTCGGCAACATGCGCTCGACTGGTATGACTCTCCGGAATATCAGCAATTGGCCGTCATCCGCCGAGCAACGTCGACAGGGACGGACCTCTTGATCAATGGTCGGCGGTGATGCGTGCAGTAGCTTAAGATTTTGCTCCATCTGTGATTGACGTGTATAACAGAGCTGAAGACACCTAGGAGGTAACGCAATGTTTCGAACCGCTTCGTTTGTCTTGGCGTTTCTGATCGTTTTTTCGACCACGATGTTGGCGCAGAATGCATCGCAGGGTTTACGGACCGGATGGGGCGACCCAGACCTACAGGGAGTCTGGGACTTTCGCACGTTGACCCCACTTGAGCGGCCGGATGAGTTTGAAGGGAAAGCGTTCTTGACTGAAGAGGAGGCGGCTGTCTTCGAACAGCAGACGCTCGAGGAACGCGATATGGATCGGCGTGATGGTGCTGAGATCCCGGCTGGCCTTGATGCCGACGTCGAGCGTGCTTACAACCAATTTTGGTGGGATTTTGGCACGGAGATCTCTGAGAACCGTCGGACCTCACTAATTACCGATCCGCCAGACGGGAAGATTCCTTGGACCCCTGAGGGGGTTGAACGAAATGCAGCTCTCTTCGCGACATTGTTCGGGAATGTGCCGGAGGGACCTGAGGACCGAGCGCTTTCTGAGCGATGTATCCTTGGATTTAATTCCGGTCCGCCGATGTTACCAAGTGCCTACAACAACAACGTACAGGTGCTCCAGACTCCTGATCATGTCGTGATTTACAACGAGATGGTTCACAACGTGCGTGTTGTTCCATTGAACGACGCACCGCACTTGTCAGCCGATCTTCGGCAGTGGACCGGAGATTCTCGAGGCCACTGGGAGGGGGAGACACTAGTCGTTGAAACGACAAATTTCCTTGGCGATACCCAGTTCCCGGGTTCCAGTGCCAACCTTCATCTGATTGAGCGGTTTACTCGTATCGACGAAGACGCCTTGTTATACGAATTCACACCACGGGACCCGGAGGTCTGGACGAGTCCATGGACAGCCGCCGTGCCGATGAAGCGATCCGACGCACCCATGTTCGAGTACGCCTGTCACGAAGGGAACTACGGGATGACCAATCTCCTTGCTGGTGCTCGGGCCGAGGAGCGTGATGCCGACAACTTGATCGGGTCTCGCTAAGTTAGATGTGTGGGCTGACTCGCTCTGAAACAGAGTGGGGCACTTCGATCGGTAGATTCGAAGTGCCCCGAGGAAAGAAGCTCTCTTAACGAGATGATTTCACGAATGCGCCACCCTGCGACACGACGGCGCCGTATACGTTTCCTGCGGCGTCTACGGAGACACCTTCGGGATTAGAGCCGTTCGGGTAGGCGTCAACTGTCCCGTGAATCAGATAGTCGACGATACCGGTTCGAAGGCTGCCAACTCGAATACCTGTGATCCAGCCTGGATTCTGAGAGTTTGCGAACAGCGACTCAGAATCAGCAACATAGATGGTGTCGTCGTCCGTGATATAGATGCCACTCGGGCGTCCAAATTGTCTCAGTTCCCCAATGTAGGTGCCGTCTAGTTGGAAGATCTGTAGTCGATTATTTCCACGATCTCCGACGATTAACCTATTTTGGGAATCAATGTCCACTGCGTGCGGTGTTCGCAATTCCCCGGGACCCGAACCAAGCCGGCCCCAAGACGTGATGAAATTTCCGTCGCGGTCAAATTTGGCGATTCTGGCAACGGTATCTGGTGGAGCATCTCGACCCTGTCCACTGTGGCCGTCTCCAACATAGATATTCCCTTCGGCGTCGGTCACTACATCGCACGGGGTGTTGAGGAGAGGTCCTCGGCCGTCTCCTGGGGAGCCCGGTCGACCGAGTGTGAGTAGAACTTCGCCTTCGGGGCTAAGTTTGATAACGACATGCCCCTTGCCCGCGGTCGCTGGGTTCTCGCGATTTGGGCCCTGCGCATCCGTTACCCAGACGTTGCCATCTCGGTCTACGTGCATGCCGTGAGGGAAGAGAAACAACCCAGCGCCCATGGTCGCTACGACATTACCGTCAGGATCAATCTTCAGAATAGGGTCGAGGTCTGATCCGGCGCAGGAGTTGGCACCGCATCGATCAATCGCCCAGATGTGCTGTCCATCAGGGTCGATATCGGAACCCGCCGTCGAACCCCAAGTGCGACCGCCTGGCAATTTTACCCATTCGTCTTCACTTGAGTAGGGATTGGGAAGTTCGTTCATGGGATAAATGTTTGGAAGGCGGTCAAGGACTTGCCCGGTCGCTCCGAACGGCAGTGCCAGGAGCAGAGTCGCGGTGGCAGCAATAACATACCCTATAGATGATTTCGCAAACGCCATGATGTTTCTCCTTACAGCAAGCATCAAAATTCTCAGTTTAAGAGAGTGTGCGGTTCCAGAAAATGGGGTGAGTGACGGGGATCGAACCCGCAACATCCGGCGCCACAGGCCAGCGCTCTACCATTGAGCTACACTCACCACACAAGACATTCAGTCTACCATGTGGGGTTCCGTATTTTGGATCCACCCAATTGGGTGTCCAGCCATTGCCCCTTTGGCCGGACTTTGGCACAGCCTTAATAGGCTACCGTCGGTTCTTGAGCTGCAAAGCATCAACTTAAGCCGCCATTGCAGCAAGGCCCTGACGTTGGCTATTGCCCAGCAATTTTATGAGGGGTGCGTTCGTAATGGGCGGCGAGTAGGTCTCGACCGAAGTCGCCATCAAAGTCTCGCCATACACTGTGAGCATGGTTGGCATCGTTTTGTACGTTGTCGTATTCAATTAAGAACGTCGAGCCTTGAATACGATAGTAGTGACCTGTGCCTGGTTCAGTTCCTCCCATCCAGGCAAAATGAATCGTGTCGATACCGGCTGTGTGAATGTCTTCCAGTCGTTCGGTTGCGATCGGGTCAGGCTGCACGCCGGCGTATTCTTCGATTAGTGACCACAGGACTCCCTGCTGTTCAGTAGTCAACTGATTGAATGCAACACCGTCGTTGGTCTGCATCGCCGCTTGCCGCTCGTTACTTGTCAAGATGTCTCTAGGCGCTTCATTATTAATAATCGCGACTGACCTCAGTTCTGGCGAGAGGGAACGAAGCAGTGTTCGCGCTAAATCCTCTTCGGTCGACAGGACGCGCGTGCCTGAGCTATTACCGCCCTGAACATTCGCAGGATTCGTCCCGAAGAACTGCGGACTACTCGCGATTACACGTCCATCGACAATTGTCCAGTTCTGTGAGATGTGATGTCCTTCGTACCGCCACCCCCACGTTCCGCTATTAGTAGGCTCACCGAAGATCATAAAAAAATACAACTCACGATCTCGGATTGCACGCCCTTCTCGTTCAAACAGAATCTGTTCGAGTTCTCGAATCATCTCTGACTTGCCAAAGCCGTCAGTGCTGAGGCTTGAACGCAACAGATTTAGTGCGGCTTCCTGTTGTGAGGCGGTCATTGATTTGAGAGGAAGTCCCTTTCGCTCGCGTGGGATGAAATGCCAGTCGAATCGATCTTCGCCATCGAACGGAAACATGACAGTTTCGGATTCGGCCACCGTAAGTGTATTGAGGAAGGAGTTCGCGGCGGTCGACATCTGTGACGCAGGTCGGTTTGGCTGCGTCGCTGTGATTCCGATGGTTACGACAAGAGTCCCGGCGAAGATGATGGGCCAAAATCTAGCGTTCATGTCATTTCTCCCCCGAAGATAGTAGCGATATCCAGTCGGGTGCAGCGAGACTACAGTCACCGCAGAAACAGGTCAAGGCTGCATCTTAGTGTTCGTTTTTCGACAGGTTAATTCAGTTGCAACATGGAAACTCGCGTTACGAAGTTTGGCGACTGTTGGTTTGAGCGTGGTTGCGTATAATTGGTCGGCCAGCATGATCTGTCAACGGTTCGTTAACGCATTCTGAGCCAGGAGGAAAGACTTCTATGCGCAGTCAGAGGTTCTTCATAACGATGGGTATTGTCCTTCTACTATGTGTGCTGTCGGTTAGGGCACAACAGTCGGCGATGACCGAGGAAGAGTACAGTGCGGCGATGACGGAGATTAACTTTATCGTCGGTGACGCCGAGTTGCACATTGATGCGCTATATTGGCCTGAACTGTTTGAGGACCTAGGCAAGCTAAGGACGCAGTTTGAACAGGTTGAGGCTTTCTGGAGTGCGCGTGGCACCGACGAGGCTGTGGGATTCGCTCAGAAGATTTTGGAAGGATTGGCCCCAATCGGGACGGCTGGCGATGAAAAGGATACGCAGGCAGCGTCTTCGGCTCTCCGAGCATTACGGCCTACTTGCCAGTCATGTCATGACGCATTCCGCGAGCAGGGACCAGACGGTTACCAGATCAAAGAGTGATTAATAGTTACTGTGTGAGCACTGGGTTCAAAAAAGAAAGGCCGACTGAGCATTAAGCCCAGTCGGCCTTTTGTGTTTTATTGGTTCGTCGTCTTTAGCTTAGTTCGTCGGCCAGAGGACACCTTGGCTGTTTGTGCCCTCCGCACCCGGGGGAACAGGACCCATGCCCGTATAGACGAACTTCTGAATCCGTGAACCCTCGTAGGTCTCGGTGGTGTAAATATTGCCATCACTGTCAACGGCGAGACTATGCACCGCGAAGAACATCCCTGGTTGGCGTCCACCGTCACCGAATGCTGTGAGTACTTCCATAGAAGCACGGTCCATGATGTAGACCTTCATGTTCTGACCGTCGGCCAGATACATGAACTTTTGTTCTGCGTCGGGCGAGAAGTCAATGTCCCATGTCGATCCCTGCGACAACGTATTTGGCGCGACGATCACTTCGTCTACGAAGGTACCGTCTTTTTGGAAGACTTGGATGCGGTCTGCGGCTCGGTCACAAATGTAAACGAGTCCATCGTTAGAAATTTCCGAACAGTGGACCGGACCACGAAACTGCTGTTTCCCATCTTCACCGGGTTGATACGGTCCGCCGAAATCATAGTCGTCGTCCGGCTCGTTTCCGTATGCTCCCCAATATCGTTTGAGCTCGCCGGTATCAACATCAACAACGGCAACACGTTTATTCAAGTAGCCATCAGCGAAATACGCCTCATTGGCGCCAGGGTCGATACCAATTTTGGCGACACGGCCATAACTATCCATTGACTTGCTGTCGCGTGTGAAGACCGGCCGACCGTCCTGTTCACCAGTTTGCAGGGCACCGGGGATGCCGATTTGCATCAGGAACGTACCATCTTGGGTGAACTTCACCACATGCGAGTCAGCTGGACCATTACCACCGATCCACACATTATCCATGTGGTCAATCGTGATTCCATGATTGGAGCCTGGCCACACATAATCACCCGTCTCAGTTCCAGGGCCACCCCAGGCGTGCACAAGGTTCCCTTCCTGGTCGAAGGCCAGTACTGGTGGCGCAGGTTGACAGCATTCAGCGAGTGGCGGGTCTTGCGCGAGTCCAATTTCCGTTCGAGCCACAAACTGGTCCGGAGTGTTTCGGTGAACAAGCCAAATGGTATCGGTCGAATCAACATCAACACCAATTGTCGGGCCCATTAACCCGTGGTCAGGTAAATTCTTTGGCCACAGCGGGTCGACTTCAAACATCGGGACCATTGGCCCATCGCCCATCGCCATTTCGGCATTGCTGTCGGCGGCTTCTTCGACTGCATTTTGACCAACACCGCAGGCAATGATTAATGCCAGTAATGACGATCCTATGAGCAGGTTTCGTTTCCGATTCATCCCGGTCCTCCTTACGTATTTCGGTGACGAGGCCTATCAGGTTATGCGGCACTGACGCGACGATCCCTTTTGGCCCTTTAGCGGCGACAAGTATACTTGCAATTGAGTTAAATGGATCGAACTTTTCAGATGAAGTTGTGGCGCTGTGTGCATCGTCTAATGACAAAGCGAAAACCTCCGGTATTACCTCTGTGTTCACGGAATGACCAGTTTTTGGTGAAACCGTTTAAATCAAGTCGTTGGTCTGCGTGGCGGGCGCTGGTGGCAGCGCTGGTCCTTGGATTGGTGATGACATCGTCATCAGGAGTCCGCGCCCATGACGTGCCCACCGACGTTCTGGTGCAAATCTTGGTTAAACCTGAGGGTGACACGTTACGACTGGTAGTCCGAGTTCCACTCTTCGCGATGCAGGATGTCATGTTTCCTCAGACCGGTCCGGGATACCTAGACCTAGCAGAAGCTGATTCTGAGCTGCGAGATGCTGCGATTCTATGGATCGCGAATGAACTTCAACTGTATGAGGACGATGTTCTGCTGTCGGATCAGGAACTGATTGCGGTGCGAGCGTCGATTCCATCGGATCAGTCATTTGCAAGTTATGACCAAGCACTTGCCCATGTTCTTGGACCGCCGTTACCTGACGACACCGAGATCTTTTGGCAGCAGGCAATGCTTGACGTTTTGTTCGAGTATCCAATTCGGTCGGAGCAGTCTAATTTTTCTATTAATCCAACGTTGGCGCGACTGGGACTTCGCACGGTCACAGTTCTACGGTTTGTCCTGCCGGACGATACGATTCGAGCTTTTGAATATCGTGGGAACCCTGGGCTCGTCCGTCTGGATCCGCGCTGGCATCAAGCAGCATTGCGGTTTGTCAATCTTGGATTTGAGCATATCCTGGACGGAATTGACCACCTGTTGTTCTTGGCGTGTTTGGTTATTCCGTTTCGTCGGGTTCGACCATTAATCGCCATCATTACTTCTTTCACTGTTGCACATTCAGTCACACTGATTGCATCAGCTTTCGATTTTGCACCGGATGCTTTGTGGTTCCCTCCGCTCGTCGAGACAGCGATTGCCATGTCCATTGTCTACATGGCTCTTGAAAATGTTCTCGGGGTTCGACTGCAACGGCGATGGCTACTCACCTTTGGGTTTGGATTGGTGCATGGGTTCGGTTTTTCGTTCGCCCTACGGGAAACACTACAGTTCGCAGGTGGGCACCTTCTTACGTCTCTCCTAGCGTTTAACCTTGGTGTTGAACTTGGTCAGTTGCTGGTGATTATTCTGTTGGTCCCGCTACTGTCGGTGCTCTTTCGGTTTGCTGTTGCTGAACGCGCTGGAACCATCCTTCTGTCGGTGTTGGTGGCTCACACGGCTTGGCATTGGATGAGTGAACGTGGCAGCGAATTGATGCAGTACCAGATTCAGTTTGGGTTGCCCGTGTTTGATTTGGCATTGCTGGCAAGTGCCATGCGCTGGGGGATGCTGGTTCTAATTATCGTCTTGTTGCTCTGGCTGATGTCCTTGGTGTTTCCTTCATTGGACCAAACAACCAAACCGGTGCCTGCAGACGCCAAGCAGGATTAAGTAAAGGTTACTATTCAGGTTCTCAGTTCAGGCAGATTTTCTGTCGCCGCGACAAATCTAATGGCCAAACCGTTATTGCAATAGCGCTGGCCGGTTGGTTCCGGGCCATCCTTGAACACATGGCCTTGATGGCCTCCGCAGCGGATGCAGTGATATTCAACCCGAGGGAGAATCATCTTGAAGTCTCTTTTGGTTTCGATACTGCCATCGATTGGTGCATAGAAACTAGGCCACCCTGTACCACTATCAAACTTGGTCGTTGATTCGAACAAGGGTAAATAGCAAGCTGCACAAACAAACGTGCCTAACCGTTTTTCATCATTGAGGGTGCTGGACCCAGCCGGCTCGGTAGCTTCCTTGAAAAGTACTTTATAGGCCTCGGCAGATAATAAGTCTTGCCACTCAAGCTTAGATTTTTCGAGTCGACTAACTGCTTCACTCATAGGGTCGCCTTTACTGGAAATAGGATTATTAAGGTGATCACGATTTTATCTTGAATTGATGAAATTAACAGTGTTCTTAGATTTTATCGCATGAGGTGTCGTGAGTATTGGGCTCAGCTGACGGCCAGTGTTCCTATTGGCCGCCATCTCCGAAACTCGGAATTTTGAGTTTTTGCCCAGGGTAGATTACTGATGTATGTAGGTTGTTGGTTCTCAGAATTACTGCTGGTGTTGTGCCGTGCTGTCGGGCGATTCGCCAGACCGTATCCGTTGGGCGAACGGTATAGTCATGGCCTGAGATTGTCGAGTTGTTAGACTTGCCGCGTTGTTTTGTGATCCGGTGAACATATTCTGCGTAATCTCCAGCGAAGATTGCCACGTGATAGTGTGGCGGAAAACGTTCCCTGGTGGCTTCTAGTACAGACCGTTCTTCTAGATACAAGAGTGTGTTTTCTAGCCAACTGCGACAGTTCGGGTTGGTTGGACGCCGTAAATCAAGAGCCATTCCGGTAGGGTGCACTGATCGAGGCGAGGCGTTACTAGGTTGATGGCTCAGTGGTCGGGTCAGGCTGGTAATCACTAATTGTTCTCCACACGCCCGCTGATACTGTTTTGATAGACGTTCAATGAACAATTTGACTTCGGGTCGGATATAGGGAAATGAGACGTCTTTAAGGCGGAAACTCGAGTCGTTGTTAACCTGTACAAGTAGGCCAGCTTGTACAAAACGCTTTAGCTGGGAAGATTCACGTAAGTATGTAAAATCATGCCGCTCGGCCTGCTTGTTCTGTTTGTCGAGAGAAGCGGCACTTCCCAAGAGACTAGCGGTTCTTGGATTGGCTTCCGACATTCCGACTATGCTTATGACGAAAATCAGCGTGTGGAGACCGATCCGCCACGCGTTTAACCCGTTCTGAGTTAATCTAGTATTCATGTTGCCGTCTGGTCTGTTTATCGGCGCGATGTCACTTTTACTTAAATAGTTTGAGCTAAATCTCAGAGAACCGTTGATTCTTTTTCCTTACAACCCTTTTGCCTGTGTGAGGCCTTAGTAAGATTTCCCTATGTCCCGTGCGATAAAGAAGCTTTTGGTTGCTAATCGGTCTGAAATTGCCATTCGATGTTTTCGCGCCGCTACTGAACTTGGTCTTCGGACAGTTGCCGTTTACAGCTACGAGGATCGGTTTTCACTGCATCGATACAAGGCAGATGAGGCATTTCTGGTTGGTTCTCCGGAGGGAGGACAACCGGTCAAATCGTATCTCGATAGTCAGGCCATCCTTGATGTGGCAATTGAGAACGACGTCGACGCGATTCATCCTGGCTATGGATTCTTGTCAGAACGCGCGGATTTTGCGAGAGCTTGTGAGGATCGCGGCATCATTTTTGTGGGCCCGACTCCGGAACAATTGGACATGTTTGGCGACAAGATGGCCGCGAAGCGCTTGGCGACAGAGGCAGGTGTGCCGACTGTGCCAGGGAGCAAGAGCCCCGTCGCCGGGTTATCTGCGGCCGAAAAAGTGGCAGGCGAGATAGGCTACCCCGTCATATTGAAGGCGAGTTTTGGCGGTGGCGGACGCGGCATGCGTGTGGTTGAGCGAGCCGAGGAATTGAAATCAGCCTTGGCCGAAGCCAAGCGCGAGGCTGGTGCTGCATTTGGCCGGGATGAGGTGTTTATTGAGCGCCGGGTTAATCGGGCTAAACACATTGAGGTGCAGGTTCTCGGAGACGCACACGACGGTCTCGTGCATCTTTGGGAGCGAGACTGCTCGGTCCAACGTCGCCATCAAAAAGTTGTCGAGGTGGCGCCTAGTGTGAATCTTCCTTCAAAGCTCCGTCACGCGGTTTGTGAGGCGGCCATTCAGTTATGTCGAACCGTTTCGTACCAGTCAGCGGGGACCGTTGAATTCCTTGTAGATCTTGACCGTGAGCAATACTACTTCCTCGAGGTTAACCCACGGATCCAAGTCGAACACACGGTGACGGAGATGGTCACCGGTCTTGACTTGGTGCGTAGTCAAATTCTGGTCGCTCAAGGATATCCGCTCCATGGTGATGTAATGGGAGTGCCACCGCAGTCACAGATCGCCACTCGCGGTGTGGCACTGCAGTGCCGAATTACCACCGAAGATCCTGAGAATCAATTTGTGCCTGACCATGGTCGACTGACGACCTATCGCTCAGTCGGCGGATTCGCTGTTCGATTGGATACGGGCAATGGGTTTACCGGATCGGTCATCACCCCATACTTCGACTCTTTACTGGTTAAGATGACCACTTGGGGCTCGACGTTGCCGGAAGCTGCGCAGCGTGCCGACCGATCACTCCGGGAATTCCGAATTAGAGGGGTCAAGACCAACATCGCGTTCCTCGAAAACCTTGTCTTGAATCCATCTTTTGTGTCTGGTGGAGCTACCACTTCTTTTATCGACGACACGCCAGAATTGTTCGATATAAGGCAACCACGTGACCGCGCAACAAAACTATTGTCGTATTTAGGTGATGTCATTATTAATGGTCGTACAGATGTTCGTGCGGCTATTGACCCGGAGCGGAAATTTCGCCTGCCGAGTGCTCCAATTGTCGAAACTAAGGTTCCGCCGCATGGTCTCCGACAGGAGTTTCAGCGTCTTGGCCCTGAGGCATTTACGAAATGGGTTCGCCGCCGGCGTCGCTTATTGATTACGGACACGACTATGCGTGATGCCCATCAGTCTCTAATGGCCACGCGGTTGCGTACCTACGATCTTCTAGAGGTTGCGGATGCAGTGTCACATCTCCTCCCGAATATTTTTAGCGTGGAGATGTGGGGTGGCGCTACGTTTGATACATCCATGCGGTTTCTGCAGGAAGACCCTTGGGCCCGTCTTATTGCCTTACGCGAGCGGATACCAAACATCTTGTTTCAAATGCTGCTGAGGGGTAGCAACGGAGTCGGGTACGCCACCTATCCTGACAATGTGATTAAGACGTTTGTTCTGAAAAGTGCTGCACATGGCATTGACGTGTTCAGAATATTTGATGCCTTAAATGATCCCAAGGCGATGAAGGTGTCGATGGAGACGGTGCGTACAAGCACTGGTGCTTTGTGTGAAGCCGCGATCTGCTATACCGGAGACATTACTGACCCTTCTCGGACGAAATATAGTTTGCAGTACTACACGGAATTAGCCAAAACCCTAGTGGATATGGGGGCTCACATCCTCGCGATCAAGGACATGGCGGGTTTGTGCAAGCCCTACGCGGCACACGCCCTCGTCAAGGCACTTCGCAACGAGGTCGAGGTTCCCATTCACTTTCATACACATGACACGAGTGGTATGAGTGGGGCAAGCGTACTTAAGGCGGCCGAAGCCGGTGTCGATATCGTCGATGCGGCAATGGCTTCCATGAGTGGTATGACCAGTCAACCGCCGCTTAATTCACTCGTGGCTGCACTCCGCGGTACTCCGAAAGACACCGGTCTCGATCAAGACGCGGTTGATGACATCGACGAGTACTGGGCGAAAGTCAGAGAGATGTACTATCCGTTCGACGCTGGACTGCGGGCGCCTGCACCAGACGTCTATCGCCACGAGATGCCGGGCGGGCAGTATACCAATCTTCGGCAGCGAGCAATCTCTATGGGATTGGGCGACCGGTGGCCTGAAATTTGCGAGGCCTACGCGTCGGCAAACGAATTGTTTGGCGATATCGTCAAGGTGACACCGTCCAGCAAGGTTGTTGGCGACATGGCCATGTTTATGGTGTCGAATGGATTAACCAAGAATGACATCGTCAATCCTAAGAGTCCGCTTCAGTTTCCAGCCAGTGTGATTGAGATGATGCGTGGCATGCTCGGTCGCCCACTAGGAGGGTGGCCAACGAAAGTGCGGCAGGTCGTTTTACGATCCGCAGGTGTGAAGCCTATACGTGGGCGGCCGGGAGCAAGGCTCGACCCGGTCGATTTTTCAGAAACTGGCGAGGTGCTAACCGGGAAGATTCGAAGGCAGGCGACGGACGAAGAAGTACTGTCGTATTTACTGTACCCAGATGTGTTCGTCGATTTTGCTGACCATGTTAAGCGTTATGGCGACACTTCGGTGATACCGACTCCGAATTTTTTCTATGGTCTTCGCCCGCGTGAAGAGATCATGGTTGAGATAGAGCGAGGTAAGACCTTGGTGATTCGCTACCTCACGAGTGGTCAGCCGCGAGAGGACGGAACACGGACTGTATTCTTTGAACTTAATGGTCAACCACGTGAGATTCGTGTGGTTGACCGCTCTGTAGAAGCCACCGCACCGGTTCATCCGAAGGCAGACAAGCGTGATCCGGACCACATTGGTGCACCAATGCCAGGCAAAGTCGGTGTTGTCGCCGTGATGAATGGGCAAGAGATATCTGCTGGTGAACCGCTTCTGTGGATTGAGGCAATGAAGATGGAGACTGCCGTCTGTAGTCCACGAGACGCTACGGTCAAGAATGTTCTAATTGAGAGCGGATCTAATGTTGCGACGCAGGATCTTCTTGTTATCCTTGCGGAAGCGAAATAGAGATAAGCAGTAATTACATCTCCCAGTCCGCATGTAGCGAGGAAAAGGCAATAAAACTATTATTCTGAAACAAAGGCGCGCCAAGTGGCGCGCCTTTGTTTTTTACAACGAAGAGCGTTAGAAAAACTACATTCCGAGGTTGATGTTACCAATATGAACGTCGAGTTGGTGATTAACGCGAAGACCCACAATTCCGTCTCCATCGAACGACGACCGTGGCTGCGAATCAACTTCCGTGCCGTTGACCAAAAATCGAATCTCACTTGCTCCAACTTCGACAGTCAATGCATTCGTCGAACGCCCGTCGCTATCAAGAGCATTAATTGCGTCATGGGCAGCCCAGGCGACGACGTCGGGTGTTTCACTGCCCATACGTTTTCTCAAAAGGTACTGACCATTCTCGCGAATCACGAAATATGAGTACTGTTGGTTCGCGCCGGAGAGATTCGACCCTCCCCAGAACAGGCCGTACGCATTCGGATGCGAGGAAGGTTCTGTCTGCGTAAAACTCGCGCTGATCGAGAAGTTGCCATTCTGGGAGTCACTGGCACGCCAAAAGATCGCAGCGCCCCTACCGGCGGTGGTTGCGTGGACGCCTTCGCCCATCGTTCTGAAGTTGAGTACGCCATCGATGCTTTCACCATCCCTGTCGAGTCTTGCATCCCAACCGCCCGCCTGCACTCCGCCTTCTTGGGCGTGGAGAGTGAATGGAGCAGTCAGCATCGCGACCGCGACGATTATCAATAACTTTCGCATGACCTACCTCCTTGAGCTCACTGAAGAACCAAACTCTAATAAATGAGCGGGCATCATAGCACGGTCCATGATGGTTACTTCATAGAAATCTAGTTTCTCTTAAGTCCTTAAAATTCATAGGTTTAATGGAGAATGAATGTGTTTGGTCATGAAGGAGGGTATATCGTTTCACTATCCTCACGGGTTATCTTGTTTGTCTGTAACGTCAGGAGTAGGTCGAATGTTCTATCGGGTGACGGCTCGACTCAAGAAGGGAATGGCCGGTAGTCTCAAACAAGCGTTATTCGACGATACAATCCGACAACAGCAGCCGGACGGTCAAGAAATTGTCGATTCGCTGGAACGCGCGATTGTCAGTCATGATGACGTGGTTGAGTGGAGTGAGGTGTGCTATTGCGACCCACCACTTCAACACGAGCGCCACACGGTGTTTGATCGCTATTTTGATGAGATTTCGATTGAGCCGGTTGACAGCTACCAGCAGCACACGGGCCGTCGCTTTATGTCGTACCTTCAGGAACTTTCGGCAAAATGACAGAAGGTGGGTTTTATCAATTCGGTCGTAAAGCGGGGACAGCATTCCGACGTGCCCGCTGGGTGTGGGAATCGGTGGCTGGTAGTGAGGAAGAGGCGATCAAGGCTGAGTACGGCGTTGGTCGCGACATGGCAGCAGTGATTGTCGAACAAACGCCACACCACCCTGATGACCAGGTTCAGGTTTTTCTTGATCACATCGCTCAGAAGCTCGCGTCTTTTGTGAAGAACGAGCACCATCAATTCGAGGTTGCTGTTTTGGCTAGCGAACAACCCACAGCGTTTGCCTTGCCAGGTGGCTTCGTTTTTGTCACAAATCGACTGGTCGAGCTATGTCAAGGTAATCGAGATGAACTTGCCTTTGTGGTCGCTCATGAGATGTCACATGTGATTAGGCGTCACTCAATCGACCGATTGATTTCTCAGAAACTACTGTCTGCCGCATCTTTGGCTTCGCCTGGTCGCGGTGTGTTGGCGCCATGGATTCGTAAAGTTGGATTGCAGGCGCTGGAAAAGGCGTATTCACGAGACCAGGAGTTCGAGGCTGATGAGTTGGGTGTGTTGTTAATGCAGGCAGCGGGGTTTGAGTCTTCGGCAGCGATGAATGCACTTAATCGATTTAGCGGACTTACCGCGACATCCGATGATGGAGGACTCAGCGCTTACTTTTCTACCCATCCTCCCGTTCAGGACCGTATTCAGCGGCTCAAAGAGCGATTCGATGGATCCAGCTAGCTGCTTAACGAATGGGTGTTGTCAGTCGGATCCCGAACTGAGTCCATCGCGTGAGTTCCGTCAGTTCTCGGAGTGTTGAGGTCGCATCAATTCGACGTTCGTGGCCAACCAGTAGATCGACGGTGGCCACGCCCGTCGTGATTCGTAGCCCGGCCTCGAGTTGTCCGCCCTCATAACCAGAGCGATTCCTGGCAAACGGATCGATCCGAACCGATACACCATCGATCGTGCCAATTAGAGCGAGTCGGTCGTGGAATGGTCGTATCACCTTTAGGTAACCGCCGTACTGTGCGTCGTAGTCAACACCAGCCCGTTCGACCGTCCATAGGGCACGTGCGCCGGCATCTAGGTTCAGATTGCCAAGTGTGAAGGTGTTGCCGTAGCCCACGCCAAACATGTTCCACGAGACACTCTTGTCAGTTGCTCGGTCAGCGAGATGGCGGGAGACGTGGTGGAAAGTTGTGGAAAGTTCTCCCTTTGGCAGACGGATAAACACTGAGAGGTCAGCGGTATAGTTATTTTGATTCGGGTCAACCCCGCGAAATTCGTTTCCGATGATGGTTTCGATATTAACGAAGAGGTTGCCTCTGAAATGTCCTGCATCAACCACGTCTACATCAATTGCAAGGTCGGCGTCCCAGTTGAAGCGTGTATCGGCATCAGCGCCGTTCAGGTGTTTAATATCGACAACAGTACGAAACGCGGTCAAGAATCCAAAATCACGAGGTGCTGTCGCTTGGGGTCTATGACCGCCGAGAACTTGTCCAGACACCGTGCCCGGTAGGCCGATAAGTATGCAAACGAAGAAGACGTAACGGACGCCGACCGCCGAGAGTCTCACAGTGGCGAAGCAGTGGGTTCTCTGAGGCTGCGCAGACCAAGTCGTTTGAGTAACTCGTGGTCAGCGTTGGTCTCAGGATTAGGCGTCGTCAATAAGTGGTCGCCCAAGAAGATGGAATCGGCACCGGCCAGAAAGCAGAGCGTCTGGGTTGCGTCACTAAGTTGCAAGCGTCCGGCGCTCAATCGGACACGGGTCTGTGGCATCAGAATCCGTGCAACAGCGACCATGCGGACTAAGTGTTCCCAGCCGACGGGTTTCTCTTCAGCAAGGGGGGTACCTGAAACTGCTACGAGGGTATTGATCGGCACGCTCTCCGGTTGGGGAGTTTGGCTGGCAAGCTCGTACAGTAGGTCAATTCGATCAGAATCTTTTTCACCCATACCGAGGATTCCACCACAACAGACTTTCAGTCCTGCTTGGCGGACTGCACGTAGTGTTTGTCTTCGGTCGTCGTAGGTTCTCGTGCCGATGATCTCGTTGTAGTATTCGGGTCCCGTATCGAGATTGTGATTGTAATAGTCGAGACCTGCTTCCTGAAGACGTTGAGCCTGGTGTGGTTCTAACATGCCGAGGGTGACACAGGTTTCGAGCCCAAGCCCTTTAACCGTGCGGACCATTTCTAATACCGCGTCAAACTCCTTGCCATCGGATACGGAGCGCCACGCTGCTCCCATGCAAAACCGGTCTGCACCATTGGCTTGAGCCGTTTTGGCTGCTTCGTGCACAGCATCTAGATTCATCAAGTCACTAGATTCGACATCAGTCTGGTAGTGGGCTGACTGAGGGCAATAGGCGCAGTCCTCAGGGCAACCACCAGTCTTGACGCTAAGCAAGGCGGCACACTGTATTTCTGATGAGTCCCGGTGTTCCCGGTGGACCTGGCTTGCCTGGAAGATCAAGTCGAGGAGTCCCTGTTGATACAATGTCTCGACATCGTTACGGGTAAGCGACTTGCCTGACGGCACGTTCTGCATCATTAGCGCACAATCATATCCTGTGAGACTGCCAGAACTGAATTGGCGACGGTCATTCCGTGGCGGAGTGGTCAGTTTGTTAAATGAGCTGTGGGTGTGGACTGGTGCTCTTTTTGTTGACACGGCTTGTAACATTAGGGCCTTCTGTAGCTGGCAGGCGTTCCTACAATTGGTTGATTTCTCAGGCGTGCAATGACTGGACTTGATGACAGTCTCGGACCACGTTTGGTCCATCTTGATGCTCGGCACCTTCGCCGAAGGCTGAAAACTATTTCCAGTGGACCAGGGCCGCGTGTACGGATAAATGGGCGTGAAGTGCTCCAGTTCTCCTCGAATGATTACCTTGGGCTGGCTTCGGATGATCGAATAAAACGAGCAACGGCTGATGCGGTGTCGCATTTTGGGTGCGGTGCAGGCTCCTCTCGCTTGGTAGGAGGAACCACCGAACTACACGCAACTCTTGAGGCTGCTTTGGCTGAACTCAAGGCAACCGAGGCGTGTTTGGTGTTTGCCTCTGGTTACCATGCAAACATCGGTGTCGTATCGGCGCTTACCGGGCCCGGCGACATCATCTTTAGTGACGAACGTAACCACGCTAGCCTTGTCGATGGGTGTCGCCTGTCCCGTGCGAGTGTGGAGGTTTACCGCCATATGGATGTTCAGCACTTAGGTGAGTTGCTGGCGTCGGCGTCGGGTAACGGGCAGCGACTGATCGTCACTGAAACCGTTTTTAGTATGGAAGGCGATGTGGCGCCCCTTCAAGAGTTGGTGAACTTGGCTCAGCGCTGGGACGCGTGGCTTGTGGTCGATGAAGCCCACGCCACTGGTGTCTTTGGTGAACACGGTGGTGGGCTGGTCGAGGAATTAGGTCTGGCACAAGACATTGATGTACAGATTGGAACTTTGGGCAAGGCTCTTGGAAGTATGGGTGCTTTTGTGGCGGGAAGCAGACATCTTGTTGATTGGCTGACTAACACCGCTCGCAGTCTTATTTATACGACGGCGTTGTCCCCGCCGGCTGTGGCCGCCGCGCTAGCAGCTGTCAAGGTGGTTCGTTCTGATCCGGCCCGGCGGCAGCGGTTGTGGACAAATACGGAACAGATGCGTTCAGGGCTCGTAGACCGAGGATTTTCTTTAGGGAGTAGCCGTTCACCCATTCTGCCGTTGCTTGTTGGCGATGATGAGCGAGCACTGACCTTTAGTGCTGAATTGTTAAAGCAGGGGATATTTGTTCCGGCGATTCGGCCACCTACCGTTCCAGTTGGGATGTCGCGTCTACGAATCGTGCCAACTGCGAGTCATAGCAGCGCAGATGTCGACATGGCGCTAGACGCTTTTGCGTCGGCGGGTCGGGTTTCTGGAGTAATTGGATGAATGAAGGAAGGAAGGTTCCATCGTCCAGAGATCTAAAACAGTGGGACCATCAATTTCTGTGGCATCCGTTTACACAGATGCAGCAGTGGACCACTGAAGACCCGGTGATTATCGTCCGAGGTGAGGGAAATGAACTGATCGATATTAGTGGTCGGCGTTATCTTGATGGGGTCTCTTCCCTTTGGTGTAATGTCCACGGACACAACCGTGCCGAACTGAACCATGCTATCGAGTCTCAGTTGGGTGCAATCGCCCACTCAACGCTGCTTGGGTTGACCCATGCTCCTGCGGTTGAACTGGCGAAGAGACTGGTCGACGTGACCCCTTCAGGGCTGTCACGGGTGTTTTATTCTGATAGTGGCGCTACCTCGGTCGAGGTTGCAATCAGGATGGCTCTTCAGTTTTGGCAACTAATGGGGCAACCTCAGAAAACAAAGTTGGCGTCATTGGCTGAGGATTACCACGGCGATACGTTGGGTGCAGTCAGTGTCGGATATTCAGAGCAGTTCCACCGCTTCTACAAAGCCGTGTTACCTGAGACCGTTCGTCTTACCCCGCCGCATGTGTGGCGTTGGCGAGACTGGTTGTCCGAAACTGAGGCGCTTGAACGCGCAGTAGATGACGCCCAGCGTCTACTGTCGGAACACGGAAACCAATTGGCAGCACTTGTCGTTGAACCTGTCATGCAGGGGGCAGTCGGAATGTGGTCCCAGCCCAGCGGATATCTTCGGGCATTACGGGAACTGACGACCGAACACGAGGTTCTGTTGGTCTGTGACGAAGTGGCGACTGGGTTCGGTCGTACGGGCACCATGTTCGCCTCCGAGCAGGAGAAGGTGTTACCCGATCTTATGTGTCTTGCCAAAGGGTTGACCGGAGGGTATTTACCGTTGGCGGCGACCCTCACGACCGAGCGGGTGTATTCGGCGTTTCTCGGGTTACCAAATGAGGGACGAACCTTTTATTACGGTCATACCTACACCGGGAATCCCGTCGGTTGTGCCGTGGCTCTAGCGAGTTTGGATCTCTTTGACACAGAACGAGTGATTGAGGGGCTGGCTAAAAAAATTCAACGGTTGACCACTCAATTGGATAGTCAAATGAACCACTTGCGCCACGTTGCTGATATCAGACAACGGGGTCTGATGGTCGGAATCGAGTTGGCCCGTGATCCGGCGACAAGAGCGGCTTACGCGTCTGATGAGAGAATCGGTGCTCGGGTTACGGTTGCTGCCCGTGCCCACAACGTGATTGTTCGCCCGTTGGGCGATGTCATTGTGTTGATGCCACCATTAAGTATTCGACTCAGCGAAATCGATTCACTGGTTTCGGCGGTCTGTCAGGCCATCATTTCCGTTACGGAGACATAATGCGAGGAGTCTTTGTCACGGGGACCGATACCGGCGTTGGAAAGACTTTCGTAACTGTAGGTCTAGCTCGAGTACTTAGTAGCCAAGGTTTACGAGTCGGGGTGATGAAACCGATTGAGACCGGATGCGCGCGAAATGGAGATACGCTCATCCCGTCTGATGCGTCACTTTTGAGGAGCGCCGCCGGAGCCCATCAAGACCTTTCTTCGGTGTGTCCCTATCGGTTTGAGGCTCCGTTAGCACCGGATGTGGCTGCGCGCCAGGTAGGGGCCACAATTAATCCGGAAGTGATTTGCGACCAGTTTCGGCTAGTGGCTCGTGCTCATGACGTGGTGCTGGTTGAAGGGGCAGGTGGGTTGTTGGTTCCACTCTGGGAGCGTTACACGATGGCTGATCTCGCCAGCCAGCTAGGGTTGCCACTACTAGTCGTGGCGGCCTCTCGTCTGGGTGCCGTCAATCACACCCTATTGACACTCGAACTAGCCAAGCTTCGGGGGCTCCGGGTTGTTGCGTATGTATTGAATCAACTGGTGTCGAAAACCGACAGTGCGATGGAGACCAATTGTGAGCTTTTGGCCCGGCTGACTGATGTTCCTTGCGCGGGCGTGGTCCCGTGGTCAACGTCGGGGCCCCGTGACACCGTACAGCGTGCCGCCGCTGCCGTTGAAAAGGCCTTATCTGTAACCGATCTGTTACCCCACTCAGTTGAAGATAGCCGAGACCGTCGACTCTGAATTACCCATTCTCCTCCGTGATAAGCTGAAAGCTTGTCCTTGACTTAGAAGAGGTGTCTGGTTCTTATGCTTGATTGGCGATCTTTTTCCGGTGTTTTTCTACTCTTAATCCTTATATCCACCATGAGTGTGGTCGGGGCGGGTCAGGATCTTATTCCTGATCCTCAAAATCCCTCTTTTCCGACGTTTGTTTCTGGTTCTGAGCGTGGTGCAACTGTCGTTGTGATTCCGTTCGCGAACTTGAGTGGAAATCTGGCTGACAACTGGCTTGGCGCTGGATTTGCGGAGACTGTATCAGTGGACCTAAAGAATCAGCAGGACCTGTCCGTTCTGGACGGTTCGGCTGGTGCTGGTCGTGAGTTTTTAAGTGACGTGTCCGAAGTCAGCAGTGGACAGTTGGCGATTCTTGGCGAACAGGTAGGGGCGACATGGGTCGTCACCGGCGGTTACCAGCGCGTCGGTGACCGGGTTCGCGTTACGGTTCGGGTAGTCGAGGTGAGCTCTCGCACGGTGGTACATACTGTGAAGCTCGATGGATTATTAGGTGAAATTTTTTCGCTTCAGGACCAAGTCGCCGCGGCCCTGAATTCTCCAGATCTGTTTACTGAGAGGACATTACAATCTGCCCGTCAATTGGCAACACCAGATACAACATCTTCGGCTGACCTGTCTGCTGTGGAGGGTCGTCAAACCGAACAATCGATTTCGCCGGTTATGCGAGGTGAAGGGATAACGTTACCGGGGGATGTTCCGCCCGCTCGAGGAACTACTGAAACGCGCAGGGTAATGCCGGAAGACCTGACGGGGACTCTGTCGCTCGGCGAGAGTGCCGGTGTGATCCCGGGACGAATAGTCGCTGCGGGCGTCGGGCGTGGACCTGGCGTGATGCCGGCCCGGGTGCCAGAAGGTCCCGTCATCGATGGTCAAATTGATGATGCTGCCTGGCGAGGTGCCGTTCGCATTACTGAATTCGTACAGATGAATCCTTTGGAAGGAGCGCCGGCTAGCGAACAGACTGAGGTCTATTTGGCGTATGACAACACGAATTTTTATGTCGGCGTGTATGCCCACTATTCTGACCCTACATTGATTCGAGCCAATCGAGTGGAGCGTGACCAGACGACGAATGATGACAAGTTAACAGTCTATTTTGATCCGTTTATGGACCAGCAGCGTGCGTATACCTTTTCGGTCAATGGCTATGGCGTACAGGGAGATGCCACACTTGATCTCTTGGGGTCGCGTGGGGGGCGTCGTCGATCAGGCCCGGGCCAACGAGGGCCGGGTGGGAACACGCCGGGTGTGATCCCACCAGGTGATGCATCGTGGGACGCGCTCTACACGTCTGCTGGTAGCGTCAGAGCCGATGGGTGGACGGCCGAGATGGCCATTCCGTTCAAGAGCTTGCGTTATCCGGGACGTGATGGTGATGAAATACATCGGTGGGGGTTTCAGATTGTCCGCACGATTGAAGGTAAGGATGAGCGCGTGGTGTGGTCACCTGTCTCGCGAGGGATTGCTGGGTTCTTGACGCAGATGGGCACGCTGGATGGGATGACGAATCTATCCGCGAGTCGCAATTTTGAGTTCTTACCGACAGTAACAGGATTTCGGGCCGGGTCGCTCGACACGAACAGTGGCGCGTTTGTTGATCATGATTTTTCGCCCGAAGCTGGTCTCAACGTGAAGTACGGGATCACGTCAAATCTGACGGCGGATTTTACTATCAATCCAGATTTTTCGCAGATCGAATCGGACCAACCGCAGATTGCGGTGAACCAACGGTTTCCCTTATTTTTTTCAGAGCTGCGCCCGTTTTTTCTTGAAGGTCAAGAGATCTTTAACATTATGGCGCCGATCAATTTTGTCCACACGCGAACAATTGTTGACCCCCGTGTAGGCGCCAAGATCACTGGTAAGGTGGGACGGAGCACACTGGGAATTCTGGTCGGAGATGATGAAGCACCAGGTAAACGAGAAGACGTCTCTGATCCCGCGTTTGGTAAGACCGCTCAATTTCTGATCGGTCGCTACCGTTATGACCTGTACGGCGCATCGTATGTTGGTGGGCTGGTGGCCGATCGCGAGTTTATGGGTGGCTATAACCGTGTTGCGGCTACCGATATCAGGTTGCGTCTCGGAAACACCAACACTCTGGATACCGTGGTGACCCGGTCAGTGACTCGTGATGAGGATGGCGTGGAGAGATCGGGTGGTGCCTTGGGGAGTATGTTCCGCCATAACGACCGCAATCTCAGTTTGACAGCTTATCAGTGGCACATTGGTCCTGATTTTCGGAACCAATCTGGCTTTGTGCGACGAACTGATGAACGACGAGGGGCACTCAACATTACTTATCGTTGGTGGCCAGAAAACTGGATCGTTAATTGGGGACCTCGCGTGAATTACGAGCGAAACTACGATTTTTCAGGCACGTTGCAAGACGAGGTGGCTGGGGGAGGGTTCGATTTTACGTTCGCTCGAAGTATCAGCGTCGGTCTGGGGACTGAGCGTAACATGGAGCGTTTCGGTGGCATTGATTTCTGGAAATCAATTCACGCGACGTCGTTTACCTTAAATTCAAGTCGTCGAATTTCTTTGGAAGGTAACTTTGAATGGGGTGATGGGATCTTCTTTTCGAATACGCCTTTTCTTGGTCAGTCAAGTGGCGGGCGGATTCTTTCAAGTATTCGACCTTTCTCGAGATTACAGACGGACGTAAGTGTTGATTTCAGTCAGTTACGGGACCCACGAACTGATACCGAGATCTTCGACGTTAAGATTTTTCGAACCTTTACAACGTATCAATTTACTGAGCGGTTTCTCCTCCGCAACATCATGGAGTACAACTCGTTCGACAAGAAACTTGATGCAAATATTTTGTTTACTTATCGACTGAATTCGGGAACGGTTCTGTTTGTGGGCTACGACGATCACTATCAGCAGGGTGACTTCATTGACTTTGGCGAAACCTTGGCTGAGCGTTTTCTTGTGACCAATCGCTTGCAGCGAACCAATCGCGCCTTTTTTACAAAGTTTTCATACCTGTTCCGATATTAATGATCGTCCGGCGAGCAAGATTCTGAAACGCACCGATGGTTTCATGAGGTCGGTCTTACATGTGTAGGAGTGGGAGTGCGTGATCTCAGGATGCGTTGCGCGATTCGAGGTTAGCCTGAGGACCGCATGAATGCGAGCTTGGAACGAATGTCGTCCGGTGAAAGTCCGAGGATTTCTGAAGCTGAGACTATAGTGTCGAAGTCGGTCGGGTAGAGGCTTTGACGTTTTGAGTCAGCTAACCCTGCTACATTACGCCTTGAAATCAACCGCCGAATTGTTTCTAACTTTGAGTTTGGTGAGTCATGTTGTAGGACTTGGCCTGCTCGCTCGACAATCTCTCTTAGAATCGGGTCACTGGCACCCAGGAATCCGAACCACGCCCATTGACCGTTGAGTTCGTTTGGAGGGGCACACAACCGCTGGATGGTTTCGCAATAGCTCGCGGCTGCGAAATACACTTGGGAAAATGCTTTGACGGAATCGAAGTCATGGCGGTTTTTGTAGGCTCCTTCAAGTAGTTGCTGCAGATGACTAGCTTCGCAGTTCAGGATGTCGCCGTACCGTTGAAAGCCGGTTGTGACATGGTTGGGTTCCTCATGGTTTTCAAGCACCAGGCCGAGTCGTTCTACGCCAATGAGGCTCCACGCAATTCCGGTGGAGAACAATGGACTCAAAAACATGTAGGTGTGCGGGAGAACCACCCAGCGCCGGCCATTTGGTTGAACAAGTTTTCGCTGAAGAGTGCGAATCATTTGGATTGGTCGAACTGATTTTGCGTCTTTGAACTGTCTATCTAACGTCGGGTACCGCCGGAGAAGATTCTGGAACACCTTGGGTGGACTTCCACGCAAATCTTCAGATAAGGCGTCTACGCCTCTGCTCTTGGCGGTTTGGTGTTCGATTACGAATCCCGCGCTGACAACATCGTCGTCAAAACGGAGTTCGTACATCCAGCCTTCATCGAGAAGGTGGTGAACCGCTGCCCGTTCATCCGGGAACGGACCTTGGAGCAGCGGTGTATCGGACGGAAGTGTTGAACCGAGTGTTTGGACTCTTTCGAAGTGTCCGTAGATGAGACTCGTTCGTAGATTGATATCGGAGGCATTTGATTTGACACCCAAGTGTGTGGCGATGACCGCACTGGGCCCAGAAGCATCGATGACCACATCTGCGTCAAGTGTGAGCGTGCGATCCGATCGTTGAATTGTCAAACAAAACCCGTTGAGTTCCTCCTTTATCGCGCTCAGCGTGGTTTCGGCGAAATAAGTAACACCTTCTGCTTTTGCGCGACAAACGAGAAACTCGTCTACGTCTTGGCGAAACCAATGGGCATCCGCTATGAAGTCATCCGGGCTCGCTGCAACGAGTAGTCGATTTGAGTTCTTGCTGTCGCTCTCGAACGAGGTGCCTTTCTTATGTTGGTAGAAAGTGAATCCCCTTTTTAATCCGCAGCGCAGGTCCGAGAGATGTTTTTGCCATCGGCCATAGGCGGCCAGATGATGTAGATCATCTAGTCCGTAGCGATCTGCCAGCCGTTCCAAGACAAGCGCCGCTAGCGGTGTAGATGATTCGCCGAGTGCAAATCTAGGATGTCTTCCACGGTCGAGAAGGCTGACGCGATGTCCTATGGCATTTGCTACCCTGGCAGCAATTGCGCCCGCAAATCCGGCGCCGACGATTACGACATGCATGCCGGACAATGAATACGGGTGACTTGATGGCCGGTGAGATTCATCGTGCGCAGACGGCCGATTCGTGACGACCCGCAAGTTGAACACGTTACTAACTCTTTAATGTCCCAGAGGTCAACGGATACTACTGCGTCTGCAGTGACTAGGCACTGGTCGAATACTTCTTCGATGATACTGAGGCAGGGTTTGTCGACTTCTGTGGCTTCCTGAAGATTAGTGGCATGCATATATCTTGTCCGAGTCGGAATGAGGGAGATATGTGTCGCCCCGAGCTCAGTCGCGTAGGTAACGGATCTCCTGATCGATGCCACGACCCCATTGAGACTTACATACGGCGGTGGCACTAGAAGAAAGATCCGTATGTCGATGTTGGCGGCGCGCAGCTCGGTGGCACGATCTTCAACCAACGCGAGGGTCATCTGTTTATTAAGTCGAGACAGGATGTCAGGATCAGCTGTTTCGAGACCGATCGCAACTTCCAGTGATCCATGCAGGCGGTCGGCAAACTCAAAGCAGCGTTTGTTGATAAACCGTGGATGGGATTCAACGGTCACCTTCGTAAAAGACCTGAGTAGGTCAGCGATTTCTGGGTCATCCTCAGGCGGCACTGCGACGGGGTCAAAGAAATTACTGGCGTTATATAACTTGATTCCCGTTGGTAACGGTTCTTCAAGTTTTTTGAGTCCGTTCGTCAGTTGGTGCGGGATCGCGCCTGGAGGCGTTGGTCCGTCAAGTGTCTGCCGCCATAGGTCACAAAAAATGCATTTGAAAGGACATTCTGTGCCAGTCAGGAAGATAGTGAGACTAGGAATCCGTTTTCCATCCAGTCCGCGCTCTTCTTCTTGCAGCCAACCGTTAGCTTGCCACGGATCGACAGATAATTTATTCGCTCGACCCCGATCGCTATTAGGTGCCGGCTTAGTTGGATGCGTACTGGTCAAGGAAGTATTGTCGGTAGCTATCACCTTGGGCGTCGAAGACTTGAGCGAACGTTTGCGGTGCCATGGCACCTTCCTGAAAACGCCGTTTGGTGAAGGCGGGAAGCGTTCGACCCAAGACTAGTTGAATGCCCCGCGTGAGCACCTCTCCTTTAAGTTCGTACAGCCGTTGGTTTGACCCCTCGGTCAACGCATCGAATGGAATCCCTTCGGCGACTGCAACCACCCGCGGAGATGTGAATGGGCTTACGACTTCAAATCCGTACCGTCGGGCTGGCGCGTAACCACGAACGCATCCGCGACTAAGTCCTCCCGAATATGTTTGAGAGTGTTTGATCGCGTCGACACCCCAGCCTTCCTGATACAGCATCCGATTCGATACGACACTACGGATAGTTAGTTCAGTATTCTGTTCAATTTCGTAGTCTTTAAGATTTTCGTCCCCACCGTCTCCATCGATGAGCCATTTCCAGTCCGGATACCGTGCACCAATACCCTGCAATAAAGCCAAACTAGCCGCTGCACATTCCACATCGAGTGGTTTGTAGTCTTCGATGACTCGACAGGCTTCGAGAGGGTCGATCTTGTCGACGGAAGTCACAATCTCCTCGGCCAGAAACTCCAGGCCGGTTTGTTTGAGAAAACTTCGGGCCTGCTGCATGTCATCGCCACCAGTTCCGATTGATAAGGTGAACGCCTTGAGTCGGGCCGGGCTTTGACCAAGTTGACGCAGGGCGTCATGCAGGCAGAGTAACACTGCGCCGCTATCGAGACCACCCGAGAAGAGCACCCCTAGTGGCTGGGTGTCTGGAACCTTTGTCAGCCATTCTCGGAGTTCATCAAGTAGTGCCTCAATGTATCGCTGGCCGATGATGTCCAGGTCTGGCGGCAACGTAGCTAGGGGTGGTGCGAAGAATCGTTTGTAGATCGGGTTGGGGTCAGGACAGCCAATCAGCTGCAATTCTGTGACGTGATGTGCCGGGACCATTCGTGTGTAGGTCGGGTGAAACTGATGTCCATAGCCTTCTTCGACAAGAAAGCGGTGGATGACGTCGATGCGGTCAGCAACTACCAGCATCGGTCCCGCGGGTTCCTTCGCAAGAAAATATCGCAATGGTCGGTTCAAGCTGCGAGCTAGGCAGACTCGTTCGCCGTCACGTGCCATGAGTGCAAAGGCCCCGTGAATATCTAAGACCAACTCGGTATTCCCAGAGAGAATTCGGTCGCGAGCTTCGTCGGCGGTCATGTTGAGAATCACTTGATCCGCATCTGGAATCAGGTTCACAACACGATGGATTGGGCGATCGGTCGGGTGTGGTGATGTCATGGTAGTTCGAATACCCAGACAGACGCATTGCGGTCCGGTGGGTTTTGAATTTCTGGAACGAGCATGTTGTAAGCTCGTGACTGATAGCCGCCGGCACCCACTACCATTGCTACGTAATCCTTACCGTCGACAGAATAACTGATGGGAGAAGAACTCGGTACATCGTTTAAACGCGTTTGCCAAAGTTTGGTGCCCGTCTGAGCGTTGTATGCACTGAAGCTCCGGTCGAGTGCGCCGGCAAACACGAGACCACCTGCTGTGGCCAGTGTGCCGGAAGTAATCGGTGCTCGCTGACGTTCTATCCACACCGTTTCTTGAGTTTCGAGGTTAACAACCTCAAGGCGGCCGTAGTTTCCGTCACTTTCTGGTCGCGGCCGTACTGTCCAGTTGACGCCAGTCGATAAATTCCCGCGTTCACCCTCTGGGACTGGTACGAGGTCCATGCACGCTTCCGTGATCGGGATGTACAGCATCTTAGTATCTGAGTCATATGATGTTGGCAACCAACCTCGCCCGCCGCCCACATGAGGGCAGATCATTTTTGTTTCTCCATCGCCGGGGACAAGTGTCTCATCCACTATCTTCGCACCAGTGATCGGGTCGATCGCTGTCACAATATTCTGAAGTCCGAGGTCGATGGACGATACGTATTTACCGTTGTCGGCAGTGACAATGTCGAAGATTGATTGTTTGCCTCCGGTGACAACGACACGGGTCATCTCTCCGTCGACGGGTAATTCCATAACCTGCCGCTCGAATGCCCAGTCTAGGTCCCATTGGCCATTTGCTTGGTGCTGGAAGTGCCAAACCAATTCACCCGTGTCGGGGTTCAGGGCAAGGGTTGCGTCTAGGTAGAGTGCATCATTGGTGATACCTTCTTGATCGACGAGGTCGCGAAGTGGTCCAGTATCGTACGTGTTTCCTGGTCCGAAAAACGCCAAGTTATTCACAGCGTCGTAACTACCGGGAATCCACACGGAGCCTCCATTACGCTCTTCTAGTGGTAATCCATTCCAACTGTTTCCGCCTGGCTCACCGGGTCGGGCGATCGTGTAAAAACGCCATGCTGGTTCTCCGGTTTCCGCGTCAAGGGCCTGGATGTAGGGACCGCCGTCAATGCGTCCCACGGTTCCGATCATGACTTTCCCCTTCGCAACAAGAGGTCCACCCGTCATACGGGTTCGTTGGTTTGGGTCACCGACTTCAGTGTCCCAGACAACCTCACCTGTTTTGACGTCGAGCGCGACAATATGAACATCTGATGTCGGAACGTAGAGTCGATTTCCGTAGATGGAGAAGCCTTTTTTCTGACTTGGTGTGACACCGCGAGGTAAACGCCGAGAGTATTGCCATAAGAGGTCGCCCGTTGCGGCATTGAGTGCTTGAACGTGGTCACCGTATCCGTGGATGAACATGACCCCATCGTGAATTATGGGTGTTGACTCATTGGGACCGGGGGCTAGTGACCAGGTCCAGGCAACGCGAAGGTCGTCAACGTTCGTTGTATTAATTTGCTTGAGCGGACTATAGCCAAACGCATCGTATGTTCGTCGCCAGAGCAACCACTCGCCGTCGGCCGGATCGAGCAACATGGTATCGGTAACTGGTCGCAGTCGGTCAAGCGGGTTCGGTCGACCAGGTGCTGGCGGAAGTACGACTCCTGGTGCCAAGCCGCCTCCTGGTGCCGCCCGCCAATTCGGTGGTGCCAGTGCGAGAAGTGCCTCGGGATCAGAAGGAAGTTCCGAGCTTCCTGCGTCGGTTCCATTCTCTTGCAAAATGTAAGCTAGGATGTCGGCATAGGTTTCGTCACCTAATCTCCCCGGTCTGTCTTGGGGCATGGTGACACTTGTTACCGTGAAAAGCTGTTCCAGTGACCGCACACGCCACTGTTGGCGAAAATTGACCCCTTTAAGGGGAATTGCGAACTCACCATCGTCCATATTTTCGCCGTGGCACGCGGCACAATTTTCTAGATATGCCGTCTGGCCTCGCTCGGCCTGTGCGATGGTGTAGCTGAGAGGTGGCAGGTCTTGTTGAGCCGCCACGTTTCCAGAGCGGTTCGGTGAGCTAAACCACAATGCAATCCCTAGAAACAAACCGACGACCAGACGGCCCGCCGGACGTAACTGAACAAACCCAGTCATAATTGCCTCATCGGTGCTATATCTGGTTGTCTGCTGTCTCTCAACGACCACCATTGTTGTTGAAAATGGACGGGTCGACCACTAGCAGTCCCTTTGGGAGAGGGTGGTTCGACCAATACCGAATACCTTAGCGCATCTCCCTTGAAAAGGGCGTGTTTTTCTTCTGGTCCGTCGGTGTAATTCGGGATTGGCTCCGAGGCAAGTTCGGTCGGGGAATCATAATCTGACGGTTCGACTGAGGCATGATTCTTCACGTCAATGGAACTCAATTCGATCCTAACGTTTTACCTTTCTTCGGAAGTGTCTGCGCGGCGGTTAAGTAAGGCGTGCGACTGGTGCTGGCTGGGCGTAGAATGACGGAACTCTCGGTATCAACGAGCCCGCTTCGAGCGTGGTGTTGAACGGATGAGATTGCACTCAGTTACTTTAAGGAGGTCGCCGATGAGTCGCGGAATGGTTGCTTCACGAGGTGTATTGGTAGCGGGTATCTTTGTGGCGTTCCTCACGCCTGCGTCAACCGCTGGTCAGGGAACCGAGGAGAATCTGGCTCTGCTCCGCACAGCGTGGGGCGACCCAGATCTCCAGGGTGTGTGGAATAACGCAACTACCACACCGCTCCAACGTCCGCCTGAGCTTGCTGGCAAAGATACGCTGACGGATGAAGAGGTGGCCCAGCGCGATGTCCAGTTTTCTGAAACTCGAAGCCTCGATCGACGTGATGACGAGGCCCCGGGACTTGGGACCGAACCGGGCGGCCGCCTGACCGTAGCCGATGTGTCCCGTGCGTACAACGAGTTCTGGGTGGAACGGGGCAAGACAATCGCGAATAACAGAACGTCGATTATCGTTGATCCGGGCGATGGCAGGTTGCCTCCGTTAACATCGGATGGCCAACGACGAACGGAGGCACGGGTCGAGTTTCGACGTGGACGCGGGCCATCAGATTCCTGGGAAGATAGACGTTTGGCTGAACGGTGCATTATTTATCGTGGTATACCGGCGATGCCGACTTTGTACAACAACAACTACCAGATCGCGCAGACACCGGAATACGTGGCGATTTTTCAGGAGCACATCCACGAAGTGCGAGTCATTCCAATCGATGGCCGCTCGCATCTTGACGATGGCGTTCGTCAGTGGCTTGGTGATTCGCGGGGACACTGGGAGGGTGAGACGCTTGTTGTTGAAACGACCAATTTTCATAATCAGGCCTTGATTCGAGGTTTCAATGGCGCCCTCGGTGAGAGTCTACGGGTGGTTGAGCGTTTTACGCGAGTCAACGCGGATAGCATTGACTATCAGTTCACTGTAATCGACCCGACCACGTGGACGCGACCTTGGTCCGGGTCGCTGCCGATGACCAGAAGTGAAGGGTTGGTCTATGAGTATGCGTGTCACGAAGGAAATCGAGGTATGTTTAATTTACTGGCCGGTGCTCGGGTCGAAGAACTTGGGGTACAACCAGGTTCAAGATGAGAGCAACGTCCCGGCGTAGACTTGTTTCATTAGTGAGGATGCGCGATCGAGAAGTAGCCAATCAAGAGATCGGCTGCATGTGTGACTTGTCGTCAGGGTGTTCCTAGTCACCTGACGCCACAACCATCGTTGAACGGAGTGCTGCAAATTTCCCAGGCTTGACGTTCAAATATCCAACTGAGCGGTGAACCCGTGTCTACAATCGAAGGACTTCCAGCCAGACTCGTTGAGGGCTTGCAGAGTTTACAGGCATACCCAAGCGAAACAGGTGGTGTCAGTGAGGTGGTACCTATTCAGACGCACATCTCTTGGTTGTTCTTCAGTGCGACCCGAGTCTACAAGATACGCAAGGCCGTAAATTTTGGGTTCGTTGACTTTGCCACCCGTCAACAACGCAATCGAGATTGCCTGCGTGAGGTCACGTTTAATCGGAGGTTGGCTCCGGACGTGTATTTAGGCGTTGCGCCTGTCTCGGTGACCGATCAAGGTGTTCGTGTGGGTGTGGTGACCCAGTCGATTGTGGAGCCAGACCAAGAGCATTGCGTTGTCATGCGACGGCTTCCGAAGGGATGTGCTGCGGCCAATCTCATTATGCAGGACAAGTTGACTGCTCACCATGTGGATGGGATGGTTCGAGCCATTGTCAGTTTCCACAGGCGGCATCGCTTGGGTCAACCGGCTCCCTTCACTCCCGCGGAGTGGCTTAGTAGGCTCAGTGAGCCGGTCGAAGACAACTTTAAGCCAATCGCCGGTTTATTGAACGACGAACAAGTACGGTCTGTCGCGCAAGCCAGTCGAAATTTTCTCAACACTCATTGCCAGCGGTTTGAAATACGCCGCCGCTTAGGGTGTGCAGTGGACGGCCATGGTGACCTGCATCTAGAACATGTCTGGTTTGAGGCTGACGGATGCGACCCTCTTTTTATCGATTGCATCGAATTCAGTGATCGCCTCAGACAGATTGACGTGGCGTCAGAGGTCGCCTTTGCGGCGATGGATCTTACGTATCGTGGCCGGTCGGATCTCGCAGATCGTTTTCTCCGCCAGTATGCAACTGAGTCTGACGACTTTCATTTGTACTCGGTCGTTGACTACTTTGTCAGTTATCGTGCGACGGTGCGAGCAAAGGTGGCTGCACTTACGGCAGTTGCAACCGAATCTGCAAGAGCTGAGCAGGTTAGTGCCAGAGATACGGCCAGTCGGTATCTTGACCTGGCAACCGAGGCTCTGTGTACTCGGCGGCGGGGCGCCGTCGTGACCATGACGGGACTGGTGGGGACAGGAAAGAGTACGGCTGCTAGAGTTCTGGCCGATGCGGTTGGAAGAGCAGTGGTGATTTCATCTGATCGGGTGCGCAAAACCGGAAAGAAGCTGCGTTTATCCGATCGAGCCGGAGATAAAGGGGGCCTCTATTCAGAGGATTCGCGTCGTCAGGTCTACCGCGAGCTAATTATTCGAGCTGAACCAGTGGTTTCTTCTGGTCGGATAGTAATACTAGATGCGACGTTTTCACAGGCAGATCAGCGTCAGTTGGCGATAGCCTTGGCAGATAAGTATGACTTGCCGTTGCTTTTTGTTGAAACGCGCTGCCGGCCAGAGCGTGTGGTCGAGCGTCTTGGAGAACGGCAGCGGCGGGGTGTCGACCTATCGGATGCTGGACCCGCTTTTTATGACGAAAGTGCGCGGCGGTTTCTGCCGGTTGATATACAAGACTATGGAACGCATATTATCGTGGATACTGGAACAGAATCGTGGCAAGCCGATCTTCGTGAACGTGTGAAATTGTGGCAACGGAATACCGTTGGCGATAATCCCACCGATAGGTAGAAACAGTCCCCTAAAACCAGCGCTAGATGCATCTAGTGAGGATTGAGTGGCGCGATTTGTCTGTTTTTATGCGATGATGAACCGAATTTGCTGGACCAACCTGACAAGTAGGAGGTTTGTATGAGTTGTCGATATTTCACTTCGCTGGCGAGATTGGCAATCGTGGTTATGTGTGTTTCATTTCTTACGGTGACCGTTGTTGGGCAATCAGTGCCTGGAACTGAATCGTGGGTTGCGCCCAGGACCGTCGATGGGCACCCGGATCTCCAGGGCGTCTGGGCCAATAACAACGCTACGCCACTCGAGCGTCCAGCCGAATGGACGGATAAGGAGCGATTGACAGACGAGGAACTGGCCGAGTTACAGCGTGCGGCAGCGGATGTGGTCTCAAGTGGCAACGATGCCCAGTTTGGTGACCAACTGGTACTCGCCGCACTGGCGCAGATCAAGGACGCGGATTCGTATGACACAACTGGTAACTACAACCAGTTCTGGATGGTTGATCGAGATTTTACTCACCAGACGTCGTTGGTGGTCGATCCCGCCAACGGGCAAATTCCAGAATTGACGGCAGCTGCCGTCAGTCGGTCGGAAGTTCGTCAGGCCTATCGTCGTGATCACCCGGCCGATGGTCCTGAGGATCGGCCTCTGGGTGAGCGCTGTGCGAATTTTGGAGTACCTCGAATTGGTGCTGGCTACAATAGCTATTTTCAGATTTTTCAGGCGCGCGACAACGTTGTCGTGTTGAAAGAGATGGCTCACGATGCCAAGGTGATTGCACTTGATGGAACACCGCATATGATTGACGGTATTCGGCAGTGGAATGGCGATTCCAGAGGACGTTGGGACGGCGACACTTTGGTTGTTGAAACCACGAACTTCTCACCGAAGAGTCGTTTCCGCGAGTCAGCAGAGAATTTGCATCTAGTGGAACGATACACCCTGGTTGGCCAGGACACCCTCAATTACGAAGTTACTTTTAATGACCCGACCACGTGGACTAGTCCGTGGACGGTACATATTCCGCTTCGCCGGAGTCAGGATGCAGTTTTTGAATATGCCTGCCATGAAGGTAACTATGGCATGGAGGGGATCCTGTCTGGACATCGTGCGGATGAAGCTGCGGCCGAGGCGAACGATACGAACTTACCGTAGGTGGTGGAATCAGACACGCCCGACGTTGGACGGCGTCGGGCGTGTGACGACTGATCAGCCAGGTTAGAACTTGACCAGTAATCTTTCCGCGCGTTAGCTCATTCCTAAAATTTGCTTTGCAATAGTTTGTAACTGCATGTTTGAGGTGCCTTCGTAGATTTGGCCAATCTTTGCATCCCGGTAGAGCTTTTCAACTGGGTAGTCTTTGGTATACCCAGCGCCACCGAGCAATTGGACAGCCAATGATGTGACTCGTTCAGCCACTTGAGACGAAAAGAGTTTGGCCATTGCTGCTTCCGTCAGGAATGGTCGGCCTGAATCCCGTAGTCGAGCGGCGTTATAGACGCCCACGCGGGCCATTTCGAGCTCCGTAGCTGCCTGGGCAAGTTGGAACTGGACCGCTTGGAACTCACCAATAAGTTTTCCAAACTGTTTCCGTTCTTTGACGTATGTCAGTGCATGGTCTAGGGCTCCCTGCGCAATCCCGATCATCTGTGCACCGATGCCGATTCGACCTTCGTTCAATGTTTGAATTGCTACTTTGTAGCCCTGCCCGACTTCGCCGAGCACATTGGCGCTCGGAATATGGCAGTCATCAAGCAAAAGTTCACACGTGCTACTTGCCCGGATCCCAAGCTTGTCTTCTTTTTTGCCGACTTGAAATCCTGGGCGATCATGTTCAACTAGAAATGCTGTGATGCCTCGGTAGCCCGCGTCGGGGTCGACTGTTGCCATAACGATAAAGAGCCCCGCCTCATTACCATTTGTAATCCACAGCTTTCGGCCATTGAGTAGGTATTCATCTCCATGTGGAACCGCGCGGGTGGTCAGTGCAAAAGCGTCACTTCCCGATCCGGCTTCTGACAGGGCGTAGGCTCCAACGGTATCTTTAGCGAGTCTAGGCAAGAACTTCTGCTGGACGGTGTCAGACCCCCATCGCAGCAGCGCGTTAATTACGAGGGTGTTCTGCACATCGACGAGAACAGCTACTGACGGATCAATGCGTGAAAGTTCTTCCACTGTGATCACGGAAAGGAAAAAATGGCCGCCCGTGCCACCGAACCGGTCGGGAATTTCGATCGCCATTATCCCGAGGTCAAATAGCTGGTCGATGAGTTCACGGGGGATGACCCCTTGTTCTTCCATTTCTCGAACACGCGGGGCAATTTCTACGGTCGCAAATGAGCGAACAGTTGACCGGAGGAGCTCCTCGTCTTCCGATAGTTGACTAACCGGGGGCGTTTTTTCCACAACCGTTGTCATGAAGGCGGCTCCTGCCTATAGCATTGGTGTTTCTTCATATTCACCCCAAACTTCTCGTAAGGCGTCACACATCTCGCCGACGGTTGCATACACCTGAACCGCTTCAACCAATAGAGGCATGAGATTATCGGTGCCACTTGCAGCAGTACGTAATTTGTCCAAGGCTCGGGTGACTGCCTGGGTGTTTCGTGTCTCTCGTAGTTGTTTCAGCCGTTCGACTTGTTGAATTTCGACATCCCCATGGATTGATAACGTTTCAACAGGCGTGTCCAGTTCGTCGGTATATTGATTGACTCCTACGATCGTCTTGTCACCGGTTTCGACCGCTTGTTGAAACTGGTAGGCACTTTCGGCAATCTCGCGCTGGGGAAATCCCTGTTCGATAGCTTGCACCATGCCGCCCAGTTCGTCGATCCGTGCAAAATAGTCGCGGGCGCCGTCTTCGAGGTCCTGGGTGAGACGTTCAACAAAGTAAGACCCGCCGAAGGGGTCTACCGTATTCGCCACACCACTTTCGTGAGCGATGAGCTGTTGAGTGCGTAAAGCCAGCAGCGCAGCTTCGCGAGTTGGTAGCGCCAAAGCTTCGTCAAGTGAGTTCGTGTGCAGAGAGTTTGTTCCACCCAAAACCGCAGCGAGGGCCTGAACGGCCGTTCGGACTACATTGTTGTGCGGTTGTTGCGATGTCAAAGAGACGCCAGCGGTTTGCGTATGAAACCGTAGTTTCCACGATCGCTCGTCAACCGCGCCAAATTGGTCTCGCATTGCAGAGGCCCAGAGTTTTCTGGCGGCACGATATTTTGCAATTTCCTCAAAGAAATCGTTGTGGGCATTGAAGAAGAAAGATATGCGTGGCACAAATTCATCGACTTGAAGGCCGGCATCGATTCCGTATTGTACGTATTCAATGCCGTCTCGAAGTGTGAAGGCGAGTTCTTGGAGGGCAGTCGCTCCAGCCTCGCGAATGTGATACCCACTTACGGATATTGTGTTCCACTTGGGTGCGTGTTCCTTACAGAACGCGAACACGTCGGTCACAAGTCTCATCGACGGCCGCGGCGGATAGATGTATTCCTTTTGTGCGATGTACTCTTTAAGAATGTCGTTCTGCAGTGTGCCCGATAGTTTCGACCAATCGGCACCTTGTTTTTGGGCGACGACAAGGTACATTGCAAAGATCACCGCTGCCGGTGAGTTGATCGTCATCGAGGTGGTGATGTCACGGAGTGAAATTCCGTCGAAGAGGGTCTCCATGTCGGACAGCGATGCGACGCTGACGCCGCACTTTCCTACTTCTCCGAGAGAAAGAGGATGGTCTGGGTCGCGTCCCATTAGCGTCGGAAGGTCGAACGCCACACTGAGACCGTTGCCGCCAGCCGCGAGCAGTTCTTGATATCGTTGATTGGTTTCTTCAGGTGTCCCAAAACCTGCGAACTGCCGCATAGTCCACATTTTTCCAGTGTACCCACTCGCATGAATACCTCTGGTGTAGGGAAATGTTCCCGCCGTTTCGTCGGCGGTCGAGCTACTAATGTCGTCGGCTGTGTAGAGAGGGTGGATAGTTCGCCCAGAGTTGTTGGTTACTTTGGGTTTGGTCACCGTGGCGGACGATGTCTCTGTCGTCTTCGTCATGACAGCACCTCAATTGAGTATACAGGTGTGTTTGGGCCCCATATTGTCAATGCCGCCAATTCATCGTGCGGTATGGGCAGGCGCGATCGAAGAAAAGGTGGTTCAATTACCTGACCGGAGTTTCCTGACAATTTGGACGAACGGTGACCGGCGTCCCGGTAAGGAAGTCTCGATAAACGAAGAAGTCATTGGATATGACGTCGGACTTAATCACAGTACAGACTACATTTATTCACTCGGTGATTTTCCAATTCTGTACAACTTCGAGGCCGTGCGAAAAATGATACTGCCGTTTGCGATTGCTGGTGTGGCGAGGGTCATCTCATCCAGTGAGTTTCGACCGAGCACTTCAAATTCAGGACCCGCCTTGATGACAAACGTGTCTCCGTCTTCACTCAGTGCGAAAATCTTGCCGTTGTATGCCCAGGGCGACGCAGTAAACAGTGTGCCAGCCGTGATGCGTTGCCGACGATAGACCTCATTCCCCGTTTTCGCGTCGTAACAAGCTAGGATGCCTCGATCCAGCAAGGTGTAGTGGTAGTCGCCATAGACGATAGACGATGGGTTATACGAACCCAGTTGCGGATGTGACCACACAATATAGTCATTACTAGTCGTTCCTTCCGCAAGCGTGATATCGCCGGTCGCCCCTGGGCGGATTGCGTAAACCGGTCGCGTTGAATCAGCCACGTAACCAGAATTGATGTAGAGGAAGCCGTGTTTGGAGAACGGGGTTGGGATGACTAGCGACGACATGCCAGTGAGTGACCACAAAAGATCGCCATTCAGCCCATACGACCGAACACCGCCCGTGCCAGATGTGACGAGTTCGGTTCGGATCTCATTCTCCCACACGAACGGTGTTGCCCAGTTGGATCTTTCTTCCCGGTCTGTTCGCCATAATTCTTCGCCCGTCGACGTGTTATATGCGGCGACATACGATTGATTTTCATTGTCGTTAACGAGATAGAGCCGCCCATCGTGTATTACGGGTGATGCGGCTGCACCCCAATTTCTTCGAGGGAGCCATTCCATCGGAATAGACCAGCGTAATCCGCCGTTAAAATCAATCGCGTAGAGACCAATGTCACCGAGATACACGTATAAGTTCTCGCCGTCGGTTACCGGTGTTTCAGCGGCAAACGAACTTTTTTGATGTGTCGGCTCTGATGGAATCGCTTCGTGCAGTATGCGTTCCCACCGGATCTTCCCGGTCTGAAGATCAACGTCGTAAATGAGCCATCTGAGCGTGCCCGTTGCAGGAACAATGTCTGCTGCAGTCATTGCTCCTCCGAGTGATCTTGCTCGGTAATCTTCGATTGGCCGAAGAGGAGTCTCAGTATTCTCAATGTTAACGACCGACAAAATAAACACGTGGTCATCCCATATGATCGGTGAACTCCAAGATCGCCCAGGTACGTCGATACTCCATAAGACGTTCTCTTGGAGGCCCCATGTGTCTGGTAAGGAGGGGTCATCAACCACGACTCCTGCCGAGTCACCACGGAATTGCGGCCAATTGGGCTGAGCGGAGCTTTGAGCGGTATTTAACATCCCAAGAATTACGCCTGCTGTTATCAATATTGTCCGCATGGGTTGGTCTCTGAGAGGAAGAATATTAGATCGATCCGGGTTGGGCGCCGTGATCTATCAGAAAATCGATCACACTTTCGTAGCCTAGTGCCGTGGCACCGTCGAGAGCCGTCCGACCATCGTCGTTGGCGGCATTGACGGCGACGCCCAGTTCAATCATCAGTTTTACTGATTCTAGAACCTGCGTTTCAATCTGGCTTCGGTCTGGCGGTAGCCATGTCCGCAGCCTTCGCCTACCACCCATTCCGACCGCTGCCATGAGGGTTGTTGTTGCTTCTCGGATCGTTCCGGCTCGACTTCCAGCCAAGCTGTCAGGTGTGTACTCCACGCTGTGCACAAAGAAGGGGTCGGCCCCGGATTCTGTAAGGAGCATCATAAGGTCAGGCTGAGCAAATCGTGCAGCTAGCCAGAACGGTGTGGCGCCGATTAATGATGGTGAAAAATTATAGTCGCGGGACGATCGACGGGTTGGTGTCCAAGTTTCTAGCGTGATATTTGGATCGGCGCCGTGAGTTAGAAGTGCTGCCACCATTCGTTTGTCTCGGCGCATCACCGCCGCGTGAAGAGCGCCAAACCCCGCATTAGCAAGGTTGGGATCGGCGCCATGTTCAAGCAGGTATTCGACTAACTCGACATACCCGGAGTGCGTAGCAAGCACCGTAGCGCTTACGCCCCAAGCATTTATGTCGTTTACGTTGGCACCAGCCGTCACCAGCAGTTTTGCCGAAGGCAGATCTCCCACACGGGCAGCGAACATTAACGCTGTGTTCCCACCGTGTGGAATGTCACGGTTGTGATCAAGTTTCCCGTGAGGTGGCACGGCCATTACCTGACTCCACACATCCGAGCGTCTATGGATGTCAGCACCATGGGTTAAAAGGACGCCTACAACATCGGCGTGGTGTTCTGCGGCTGCCCACATGAGCGCTGTTTGCCCCCGCGTAGCGGTCACATCTGCGTCTGCTCCTTCATCGAGAAGTTGTTTTACTACGGTGTGAGCGCCAGCGCGAGACGCAACCATCAGAGGCGTTTCGCCGGACAGGAGCGACAATCTTGGATTCGCTCCTCCTCCCAGTAAGGTCTTGACCATTACGTCACTACCGTTTTGCGAGGCAATCCAGAGTGGTGTTGTACCAAGGTCGTTGGCTGAATCGACATCGGCACCGGCTTGAATCAATAGGTCGGCGGCTAGAATATTGTCGTGATAGGCGGCCCAGTGAAGCGCCGTAGTGCCGTCCGCTTCGGAGTCGTTGATCCCAGAACCATCTTTAACGAGGGCTGGAAGCTGACCGTGGATGTTCTCTTTCGCAGCGACTAGAAGAGGCGTGTTTGCTTGCTCCTGTCCGGACGTGACGACCGTTACCGTTGCGACAAAGACCAGGCAGAGGGCGGCCACGACCCAAGGCGCTAGGGCTCTCTCAATTTGTGGAATCGGACGGTTAGTCACGGTGTCATACCCCAGACAGAGTGTCGATCGGTAGGGCACCCGTACTCCCGCCAATCTTCTCGACCGGTACGTCCAATTTATCCATCAAAGTAACCAGTAGATTCGCCATTGACGGTGCCTTGGCATACATCAAATGGCGTCCGCCCTTGATACGTCCTGCACCTCCACCGGCCAGCAGAAGTGGAAGATTGTCACCTGAGTGCCTATTGCTGTTGGAAATTCCAGATCCATACAGGATTGTGATGTGGTCAAGAAGTGTTCCATCGCCATCAGGTGTGTTCGCAAGTTTGGTCAGGTACTGGGAGAACAATTGAACGTGATAACGATTGATTTTAGACATGTGGGACACGAGGTCAGGCACGTCGTTGTGGTGAGAGAGTGGGTGGTGAGCTTCTGCAACGCCGATTTGAGGATAGGGTCGCGCGCTCTGTTCTTTGCTGATCATGAAGGAGATGACACGCGTGAGGTCAGCCTGAAATGCCAGCAATTGAAGATCTAGCATCAGTTCCAGGTGGTCCTCGAATACGGCGGGAGCACCCTGTGGTTGATCCATCGCCGGTAGCTCGAGCTCACTTTGTTCTTCTGCTTTCTGTATCCGACGTTCAACATCTCGGATTGCTTCACTGTACTGGTCAACTTGGCGTTGATCTTGAGGGCCGAGTCGACGCTTTAAATTGGACAGTTTCTCGTTCACAGAATCAAGAAGGCTTTTCCGCTGAGTCAAGCGGCTTTCACGTGCTGCTCGGTCTGTGCTGCCGCTGTCCCCAAAAAGAGTCTCGAATGCCGCTCTGGGGTTCCATTCCATTGGCAATGGTTGGGTCGGACTTCTCCACGACAACGTGTGCGTGTAAACACAACTCAGATTGCCTGTGCATGCTCCGGCATTTGCCGGTGGGTCAATTGCGAGTTCGAGTGACGGCACTTGAGTATGATCGGCGAAGTGCTGCGCAAGAAGTTGGTCCATCGACACGTCTGCAATAATTTCAATTTCATTCCTGCCGCCACGCGATGTGCCGGTTAGAAATGAACCTGAAGCACCCGCATGGATGTAATTCCAGTTGGCCTTCAGCCCCGACAAGACAAGCAACTGTTCCCGGAACGGAGCCAGTGGTTCCAGAATTGGTGACAGTTGAAATGCTCGACCTTCTCCCTGAGGAGTCCAGTGTTCCATGGCCATGCCATTAGGTACATAGAATGTTTGGAACCGCTGTGTCGGCGCAGCTGCTGCGTTGGGTTTTGCCGAAAAGGCAGGGGACATGGCGTCGAGAAGCGGGAGCGCCATGGTTGCTCCAAGCCCCCTCAACACGGTGCGACGCGGCAAAGGTTTATTCGTCAAAAAAGGCATGCCTTTATCTCCCTTAATTCGCTGCTAGCTGGGTTGCGCGGGTCAAGAATGGTGGACTCTTCACGATTCCCAAAATTAACGACGACCAACTGTAGTTGTCGGCGGCGGCACTGCTAACAATCTGCCGCACGGCAGGCTGGTCGTAATGTTCGAGCGGACGTCCCAAGGCATAAGCAAGAAGCTTGGCTGTTACCGTGCGTGGAAATTGTTCACGTTCTTGAAGAAGTAGTCCACGCAGACCTACCAATCCCTCGATTTGGGCGCCGGTTGTGGTTGTGCCTGTCGCGTCAACTGGTTGCCCTGTGGCGTCGGTTTGACGGTATCCACCGATGACGTCAAAGTTCTCCAGAGCAAACCCAACCGGGTCCATAACGGCATGACAGCTGGCACAGGTTGGATTTCGCCGGTGCTGTTCAAGTCGTTCACGGACCGAGGCTGGTGCGGCCCCTGGTGCGGTTTCCAGATTTGTGTCAACGCCGGGCGGCGGCGCCGGAACGCGTACCCCAAACAGATTATCCAGGAGCCACTTGCCCCGCAGCACCGGGGAGGTTCGATCTGGATACGACGTTGTGGTCAGTATCGAGCCGTGCGCCAGTAATCCGCCGCGTTGGTTTCGGTCGGACAGGTTTACCCGTCTGAAGCGGCTACCGTACACACCCTGGATTTCATAGTGGCGTGCGAGCCGTTCATTTACAAATGTGTAGTCTGCGTCCAGTAGTTCACGGATACTCCGATCTTCGCGGACTGTTGACGCCACAAAGCGCTTTGTCTCTTCTTCAAAGGCCAGCAAGAGACTTTCGTCGTAATTTGGGTAACGATTTGGGTCGACAACTGCTTCACCAACACGCCGCAGGTTCAACCACTGGGCCGAAAAATCTTCTACGAGCGCGTTGACGGCTCGTGGGTCAGTCAACATGCGTCGGGTCTGCTGGGCAAGTGTCCCAGGGGTTGAAAGTTCACCGGACTCGGCTGTGGCTAACAGTTCTTCATCCGGCAGGCTGCTCCATAGAAAGAAGGAAAGCCGGGACGCCAAATCGAGGTCGCTTAGTTGATATGAGCGCTGTGCTGCACTCTGATCAGTTGGGTCGTGATGGACACGCAGTAGGAAGTCTGGGTCAACCAAAAGCCTTTCGAGAGCTAGCTGGATGCCGTCGTCGAAGTGTCCCGCCCCGTTGCGGCCGGTTTCGAAGAATTCAAGGAGCGGATTGAGATCTTCTTCGGTTACGGGTCGGCGATATGCCAGCCGGGCCAGTCTCGACAGGATGGTTGTAGCACACGGGCGCTCTTCCTGTCTGGTTTTTGGCTGACAGCTAAAAATTGCTCGTCGACTGGGTGTGTCACTTATGCCGAGCGGAGCGTACGGTCCCGCAATTTCTACGGAACCGACTGCCGCATAGCCCATGTAGATTTGGTCATTAGTAATGACTCGACCTCTTTGCAGCGGCTGCGGGAGTCCTTCCGGGGCCCAGAATTCACGAATGAACGACACCCCGACGACTCGTGGACCGGCTTCAACCGTTACACGGACTTCGAGATGGGCGTCACCTGTAACCTGCATGTATTTTTCCCAGTTGGAGTCGCCGGCAAAACCTGGCTCTCCGTCGCCTGCATAGCTGGCTCCCGCCGCTCTGCCAGTCGCGTTACCTCCAACGGTGAATCGCTCAAGCAGTTTTCCGTCGAGGCGAACATCCAATTTCTGAGGCCAGCCCATTCCGACGAGATAGGCTTGATATTGCCGCCGCAATTTGACTCTGATGACGTATTCTCCATCGACAGGAAAGTTGTAAGGGACAGCCATGCCACCTCGAGAACCAAGAGGTAGCGCCTCACTTTGGCGTTGGTCTTGCACGACGTGTAATGGAACCTCAAAGGTATCGACGCCAGGCCGCATTGGCGGAAGACCTGTAGCTAATCGGCTGACCTGCCGCGCGACAGATAGATAGCGTTCCAAGTGGGATCTTGAAATTGTTAGGGCATCCGCAAAGTTATCGAAGCTGCCGTCGGCCGTCTCGTCACCTGGCAATAATGACGCCACGTCGATATCGACTGCCAACAGGTCTTGTACTGCGTTCTGATATTCAGTTCGGTTGAGGCGATGAACGGCACTGCTCCGACCCGGATTGGGATTATCTGTCCAGGCACGGTCAAGCTGAGCTTCGATGAGGTCAGCCACGTTACGATAGATCGCTGGAGCCGGTCGAGGTATTCCTGGTGGGGGCATCGAACCCGCCCGCAATTTTGCGGCAACCCGTTCCCAGATGTCTGGATGAGAGGCGGCGTTTGCAGCATCAACACCGTCCAAGGCTAGGCCCGCGGTCTGTAGTCTCTCGTTGTGGCAGGTGATGCAGTATTGGTTCACCATCTCCTGAGGACTAGGAATCGTAGTCTCTGAAGCCGCTGTCTGCTGTTGAGCTTCCGCACTGGTGCCTGCGAAACTCAAGTGCATGCTGCCAATCAAGGTATAGGCCAAGATGTAGAGCATCCAGTAGTGGCGTCGCGAGCGAATGCAGAGATGTACAGAAGTCAAAACTTGCCCATCCAATTGTGCTTGATTCATCGAGTCTAAGTAAAGAACTGAGTAGAGACCGACTCTCCTGACTAACAATCGTCCCAGAATTGGACTGGATTTATTCGAAAACCGGTCGGCTCGGAGTAAGATACTCGGCCAGAGAGATAAGAAGGGGAGGTAAGTGTATGAGAACGTCTGTACTTGTCCTTGTCGTCGTCATCGTGGCAGGTTTAGCCACCGGGCCGGCGTTGCTCCAAGAAAGTGGGCCGATGGGACCCAGTCCGTATAACGTAGTTGACGAGTGGATGACGCCGTTTGCTGCCGACGGTTATGCGTGGGGCTCACACCCGGGTGTTGCAATTGATTCCCCGAACAGGATTTTTGTGATCCAGCGAGGTGAGTTTCGATTGCCGGATCCGTTGCCGTCAGAATTTGCTGGTTTCGTTGGTTCTATCGGTCTGAACGCACTTCGACCCGAAGGTGCCCGTGTCTGGAAGAACTGCATCTTCATTGTTAATAGTGATGGTGACCTGGTGGAGACATGGGACCAGTGGGACCATTTATTTGAAGGCTCGAACGGTCCCCATAAGATTCGAATCAGTCCATATGACTCAGAACGTCGGATATGGGTTGTGCATGAGACCGGTCACCAAGTGTTCGCTTTCTCAAACGACGGAAGCGAACTACTGATGACTCTTGGAGAAAAGGACGTTGGGGGGAATGATGAAACCCATTTCGGGCGTCCTCAGGATGTGGCGTTTATGCCCGATGGAAGAATTCTGGTTGCCGATGGCCTCGACAACTCTCGTGTCGTTATGTTCGATCCCGAAGGGGCCTATATTACGCATTTTGGGGAAAAGGGTATCGGCCGAGGTGAATTCGATGGTGTGCACGCGGTTGCGACCAGTGCTGACGGTCGTATCTATGTTGCAGACCGGAACAACGCTCGGATTCAGGTCTTCAATGAAACGACGCGTGCTGCCGCTTGGTACCACCCCAACATAGCGCCAATTGGTGTCTGGCCAGGCTTTGATTTTCCGAACGACATCATTATCAACGGCTACAACGTTTGGATTGCTGATAATCAGCCACCCAAGATTATCCGTACTGATCTCAATGGTAATCGTGAGTACACGTGGGATATTGCTGGAGAAGGTCCAGGGCAATATCGAGAACTACACCAATTTGCGGTTGATGAGAACGGTAACTGGTACGGTGCAGACAACGTGATGGGCCGTACTTTAAAGTTTGAACCTAAGGCAGATGCTAATTCAGTTGATCTGATTCGGATGCAGGAGTCAGCAACTGGGTCTAATCCGTGATGAATAGCAGCCATGCGATCGCACACGGAATATCTGACTTTTCGTCTTCAAGGACGAATGGCACTCGAAAACATCACACCAAAGGTTGCAGCAATCGTTGAACGGAGTGGTGTGAAAGAGGGTTTGGTCTTGTGCAACGCTATGCACATTACAGCGTCTGTGTTTATTAATGACGACGAAGCGGGCTTACATGAGGATTACAAGACGTGGTTGGAAGATTTAGCGCCATTTGACGCCTCACCCACGCGATATGCTCACAATCGGACTGGTGAGGATAATGCTGATGCTCATATGAAGCGTCAGATTATGGGACGTGAAGTGGTGGTTGCGATTACCGACGGGCAACTTGATTTCGGGCCATGGGAACAGATTTTTTACGGCGAATTTGATGGGAATCGCTCCAAACGCGTCTTAGTCAAGGTGATTGGTGAATAGGACACAGCTTTGGTTGTAGTACCCGACTTATCATTACTGATGCCGGGTCTTTTCCTATAAATCACGGGTAGTGGGCTACCTTCAACAGTTCTTGGTGATCAAATGAATTCGTCGGACGGCTCACAGCAGCTGACCCTTCTGTATTCTCGAACTCAGATCCAACAGCGGGTTACCGAACTCGCAAAGGCGATCGCTGACGACTATCCTGGACCTGGTCTGGTAGTTGTGGGCGTGCTGAATGGTGCCGTTGTTTTTCTGGCGGACCTGCTACGAGCGTTTCGGCAAGACGTGCGCCTGGGATTTGTAAGCGTGTCCAGTTACGGAACAAGTGCCGAATCCTCTGGTGCACCTGCCATACAAATTCAGAGTGACCTACCGTTGGTGGGCGAGGATGTGCTTATCGTGGAGGACATTCTAGATACTGGTTTAAGCATGACATTGCTGTGTCAAGCCATTCAGGCGCGATCGCCAGCTTCGCTTCGCATTTGTGTATTAATCGACAAGCGGCAAAGGCGGTTGCATGCGGTTAAAACCGATTATGTTGGTTTTGAACTTTTAAGTGGCTTTGTGGTGGGCTACGGCATGGATTATGCCGAGCGATATCGCTCCCTTCCGGACATCTTTTCCATTGATGTCACAGATCCTGAATGTGGGAACGATGGCGACCCTAAGCTTGGTTAGGCGATCGCGACTACGGTACGGCCTTTGACAGAGTTTTTGAGCAAATCTCCTATTACTTCTGGAAGGGTTTTGAACGGTATTTCGTGGATAATTGTTTCCAATTGCGTCGGCTTCATATCTGTCGCGATCCGCTGCCACGCCTCGTGCCGGCGTTCTGTCGAACAGAGCACGGAATCGATACCCAGTAGATTGATTCCTCGTAGAATGAATGGCATTACGGTCGTGTTCAGCTCGACACCTGCTGTTAAACCTGAACTTGCGATACAGCCACCGGGTTTCATGGTCCGTGTCAGCCATCCCAGGATGTTTCCCCCGACTGGGTCCACAGCTCCTGCCCACTGCGCTTTCTCAAGCGGACGCGTCCCCATTTCAAGTTCTCCACGCAAGATCACATGAGTGGCTCCTAGGGTGTGGAGGTATTCATGTGCATCATCCTTACCTGTCAAGGCACTGACTTCGTAGCCGAGGGTTGCCAGAAAATGCACAGCCAGGCTCCCGACGCCTCCTGTGGCGCCGGTGACGATAACAGGACCGTTTTCTGGCCTCAATCCATTACGTTCCATTTGGATAACCGATAGGGCTGCCGTGAAGCCGGCGGTGCCGATTGCCATCACGTCACGCGTTGTGAACCCGTCCGGGACCGGCACGATCCAATCAGCCGGGACACGCACATATTCAGAAAAGCCGCCATCGACAGAAACACCGAGGTCATGACCTGTGACAAGAACCTGACTACCAGCTTCATAGCGCGGGTCACCACTTGAGATGATTGTGCCCGCAGCGTCGATACCGCCAATGAGGGGAAAACGACGCAAGATCTTGCCGGCCCCGGTCGCCGCGAGAGCGTCCTTATAGTTGATGCTGGAATAGTCAGTTTTAAGAACAATTTCACCGTCGGTAAGTTCGTCGAGTGACGTGCGAACGAGTCTTCCCTCAATCCGTTCGTTTTCCTTGAAAATCCGAAACGCGGTGAACGTGCTTGGTACCGTCATACGTTCATCATACAGACCCAGAGACTGCGAGATTATCCGAAATGTTTCACTTGACCGACTCAAGCCTTGTTTTATAGCGATTCTCTCTGGTGGTCTGGCTTGGCAAGTTGCTGCTTCGCCTTATTGACCCAGAATTTGGACTGAGTGGTAAGGTGCGCATGCATGTTGTGCCGGACGTTTATGTTCGGACAGGTCTCGGCGACATAATGGAGCCAGTTATCTTTGTAGGTGTTTAGCCAATGCCTGTAGTCTTCGACCGCAGTTTCTGTTATTACCACTGATAACGTTCGTTCGGCCCAGACATCAAAGCGCAATCTTGCCAAGACAACCACCTGAGCCGGATATTCGTCAAGAAGATGCTGAGCTGGATTGGTGTTGAACTGCTCGTCAATCCGGATAAGTGTTGTTTTTGCGAGACGCGTCGCTCTTACCCAAATTTGATGTCGATCATCGGTCGGAGCAAATGGATTACCACACTCGACCGGATCCCGATGGGACCATCGTGGGACAGTTGATTTTCGTAGTAGGTCTGGCAATCCGTCGAAATCGGGCATCGTTGAAGGTCTGTGATACATAGCAGTCTGGTTGGGGCAATAGCTCCCCAACTCAACGTCGGTTAGGGTCAGTGAACCATGGTGCACGCGCAGGGTCTATAGCTATTTTTTGTCCGACAACTGAGAGGGTTTAAACGAATCTTGAAAGGGTGGCACGGACAGTGTACGTGTTCCGCTCTGCGCTTCGCCAATGAATCAGAATAGGACTCTGGTAGGTTCCTTCAACGACTGCGGTTTGTCCTGAGGGGTTAACGTTTGAAACCAGTAGATCGATGGAACGTTTAACTCCGAATAGCCGTTCAGCGGGTTTAGCCAATGCTCGTGCTACTAACTGCTCAATACGTGAGGTGGGCAGACCTAATACATCGACGAGCTGGTTTACTGACTGCACGACGTCGTAGCGAGCATACGCACGTGCTTTGAGAGGGACTGATCGTGGTTCGTTCCAGACGTGCCGCGCCTTCTCTGCTACGAAGCGGAATGGTTCACGTAACACGTCAGCCAAATCGTGTCGCATCAACAGTGTTTCATACTCGTTGACCGTGAGGCATGCATGCTTCTCGCCGGTGGCCAACTCTAGTCTGAGCCGACCCTTTCCAGAGTCGTGGCTGGCAACAAAATCAGCGAGCTGTTCATGCAGTCCATATCGGGGATCCTTAAGGCTGACAGCCTCGATGGGATGGGAGGACACTGGTATCTTGAGATCAGTATGTGCCACGGTGACTTCGTCATCGTAGCCAACGAGCACCGTCGTTCGTTTTCGCGGTGTATTGTCGAAAATACCGTCAAGGTCGACGAAGTAAACAGGGGCCGGTTTTAGTCGATACGAGACGCATGCCCGAAGTCCACCGAAGATGAACCTCAGGTGAGAGTCCCCGTTCAACGGTTCACGACGGCGTTGCTCTGCCGTCAGTTCGCTCCGATCGCCGAGGTCGTCATGTCGATAACCACCACGTTCAGGGAACAAAGCTCGGTAGAGATCGAGATACGAAGTCACACCCTGTTGCTGTCCGACGAGCCGGCGTTGCAGGCTTTGTGGCAAGTATCCGGCCGTTGTGTGGAGTGAGCTGTAGAAACAATGTGCGTAACGGTCTAGGCTGTCTCCGACTGTTGCAGCAGCGTGGCTACGGACATCAGTGAGAGAGACCCTAGTTTGGGGCGTGATGTCGAGTGCGAACTGAAGCGGTGCCATCTTTTTAGGAAAGGTTATCGCAATAGGTCGAACAGGTAACTGTATTTCAACGTCAGGGTTCGGCCCGCGCTTGAGGGAATTTCGCTTCCAAGTCCTTGGATGTCGTTATAAACAACAAAAAGTCCGGTGTTGGCATCAGAGAGTAAGCCAAACCGAAGATTTGACGACCAGAGGTCGGCACGATCGTTGTACTGGACCAAAGCCTGAAAAAACATACGCGTTGTGAAGGAATAGGACACCCGAAAGCGAGCCAGGTTTGTTTTAAAAGCTCCGCCAGGTAGTCGCAGGTCGTTATATGACCATTCTAAGGTGGTGTTGAGGGTTTCACCGACGCGGGCAGAAATCGATGGTGTAATCGTGGCGCGGTCACCGCCGAAAAAGCCTCCGAAGAACGCATTGACATTTGCGCTCACGGGTGCACCGAAATTCGTGTTACCAGCAAACTGTGCTTCTTTGTGCTCGTAACTACCAGGCGGAACAATGACACCAGGGAAGATCTCAAATGGTTCAAAGACCCCTTCTTGGGTGATGTTCATGCCGGTGTGGACCTCGTATCCGTTTCGCCACTCGAGATGGTTATCGATGTGTGTGAACTGGGTTTCGTGTAGACCTGTGGTGTAGTCGAAATATGTGTTGTGGGCAACGTGCGGTCGTACTTCATGCAGTCCCCAAAAGTCTTGTGGGCGGAACGTCGCGAAGGCACTGGCATTCATCCGCCGATAGCTTTGACGGGATAAGAAGCCAACTTCCGGGTTAAAGTTCGGCGCGACCTCTGTAAATCCGAGGTTTAGGCGAAGTCTCTCGGATTGGTGCTGGGCCGTCAAAGTGTAAGCATGCGTCTTATCTCTCGGTTGTCCTGGGCTGTCAGTTTTTGCGAAAAATCCTGCAACAGTGCCACCTTGTCCGATGCCCCAGCGACCATCAACTGCATAGCTTCGGTTGTAGTCATGATTTCCAGCTAAATCTCCCGTCGCTTGTCGGTTGACAAACATTACCCCCACGTTTGAACGGTTCGCTAAGTCCTGTCTCACACGGCCAACAGTAAAGTTCTGCTGTGGTGTTCCGGTTGCACTCACGGATTGGGTTTGCATGTTGAGAAACCCGATATTCGTGTTTGTTCCAACCTTTCCTGATAAGCGTCCACCTCCGATGATGGGAACTTGTTGACCCGTTTGGGCATCCAGTCCAATCTGCCGACTAAAGAAGATGTCGACGCTGCCCTGTTGGCCGACCGAGAACAACCCGGCATTTTCAAGAAAGAACGGTCTCTTCTCCGGAAAGAACAGTCTGAAACGGTCGAGGTTGATCTGTTGATCGTCGACTTCCACTTGTGCGAAATCAGTGTTGTAGGTCATGTCAAGCGTCAGACTCGGGGTGACGCTATATTTCAGGTCGGCTCCGATGTCGGCGTTGTTCAGACTGCTGGCGCTCTTGGTTCGGTGCAATGTTTCACCGAGTAGATACGGCGTTAACTGTAAGTTTCGTTGGGGTGGAACCTGTAACTCTTGTAACTCGCCTGCGAGTGATATCCGGTTCAGATTGTACTGACGAGGCATTGGCGACCAGTAGGCCTGTTCATTTCGAATACGGATGTTGCGTTGGAAGTTCATGCCCCAAGACTGCAGCTCGTTTTGCGGGTAACGAAGCGTACGAAACGGAATTGCAATCTCCGCGGTCCATCCTATATCCGTCACGCTGGTTACGACCTGCCATGCACCGTCCCAATTAAGATTGAATCCGCCACCTGATCCTCTTTGCTGACGATTGTTACTCGGGCGCCCACCGCCGCCCCCCCCGAATCTACCGCTACCCTGGCCTTCGTTGGTGACCTGTCCGTCGTACTCCACCCCTGCGGGATTTGTTCCAAAGATGAATCCATTTTGGCCGTCTTGGTAGGTGTCCAGGAGAATTTGAAAGCTATCGGTTTCGGTTAAGTCGGAGTCCCTGCGACTATCGGCTGTGATGATGGTGGTGGAGTCCTCGGTGTAACACACAATGCCGAAGTACAGGGTGTCTTCCGTATAGACCACTCTGACTTCCGTTCGTTCTGATGCGGGTTGTCCTTCAAACGGTCGACTCTGAACGAATCCCGTTGCGACTTGGGCTTGGTTGTACGCGGAATCGGTTAAGACATTGCCATCAACGGCGGGTGCTTCTACGACTGCAACAGCCCGAGTCAAGGGGACCCCGGACGATGTCAGTTCGCGTGCCTCATTAGATTCAGAGTCTTGCGCGGTAAGATGCACTTCCACGGAGAAAATAAGAAGTGCAAGCACGAGCGTGATGCGAAACCAACTGTTACGTCTAATCATGATGTTTGTGTCGATCGGCAGCCGGTCCAGTCTAGCAGTTTCTTTTCAGGGCTAAGGCTGGCGCTAATCATTCTCTTGAGTTTTCGGTGTTCCCAACAGCGGCTTCAAAATGAAGAAGTAGCCTAGAACGCCAAAGAATATGGCTGGGGCCACTTCATAAACAACTGCGCCCCAACCCATAGCGCGCCAAGTCAAGGCGATCGCCGTGCAGGAGACCATGACTAGTAGAGCTTTGAGCTCTGTAAGCTTTTCGCCGAGTGCGTAAATGATGATCAGAGGAGCGAAAGCTGCCGCCAAAACTGACCAGGCGTAAAGAACGAGGCCAAAAACGCTATCAACTTCCAAAAGAGCGATGCAAAGCGCGATCGCAGTCACGATGGCTGTTGCGAATCGCCGCAGCCACACGGAGTTCTCTGGCTGATTGATGATGTCTTCCGTCAGGGCAGCGCTACAGCCAAGTATCTGTGAATCTGCAGTTGACATAGAGGCTGCAACGACACCGGCTAAGACCAGACCGACCAGAATTTCTGGCAGGAGCTGCGTTGTCATCATCGGAAGAGCCAGTTCCGGGTCAAATGCTGAGACATCAGGAAAAATCAATCTGGCACTCAGACCGACAAAGAATGTCACGACGCAAAACGAGAAGTAAGAGCAGTAATAAAATGCGCGTGCTTGTTTCATGTGGTTTGGATCATCTAAGGCCATGAATCGGATCATTATGTGAGGTTGGGCGACGATCCCGACGCCGCCAGCCACATAACCCAAGATAAAGAGTGCGATAGTGAAAACGCTACCTTGAACGTTTGCAGGGAAGAGGTTGAGGTAGGTGGGTGAGACGGTCGTGAGTCTTGTAAAGAACGTTTCAACACCGCCAATCTCATTGATGCCGGTGACCAGCATCAGGATCATGGCCATAAACATGACCACGACCTGAGCGGCATCAGTCCAGATCGACGCACGGATTCCGCCTGCTAAGCAGTAGATCAGAACGATTACACTGCCGATGATTGCGCCGATGCCATAATCCCACCCAAAGACAACATGCAGGGCTTTGCTACTTGCATTGAATTGAGCCGCGGCATAGGCGCCTAAAAACAGCACCGTAATGACACCTGCCAGCATGCGAACCTTTTTAAAGTCTTGTCCACCCCAAGTTGCCACCATCGAACCAAAACTCAAACTTTTTCGTTGTTGAGAGACGATGCGCATTTTTTTGTGAATGAAAAAACTGGCCATGAAGTCACCAGCCATCCACGCAAACATCACCCAAATCGATTCGAGGCCGCTGGCATAGGTGTACCCAATGGCGCCAATAAACATGTACCCACTATTGTTGGTTGCCATGGCTGAGATGCCAGCGAGTGATGGACTGACATTCCGACCGGCAAGCAAATAGTCGGCGCTACTTCGGTCACTCTGAAGAGCTGAGAGGGCTCCGATGGTAATGAAGACAAGCAGGAATAGAACAAAACTCGCGATGATCATGACTTGCGTCTATCCAGATAGGAGCCTTTAACGTTGGCTGATCAGAAAATCGACAAACGGTTCCTCCGGTTGGACCGCTAGCCCTGCGGGTTTTGAATGATTTCCAGCAGTTCTACTTCAAATACGAGGGCTGAGTTGCCTGGAATACCAGGAGGTCCCTGCGGACCGTAGGCTAGTTCCGGGGGACACACTAGGCGGCTTTTGCCACCGACACCGATGTGCTGCAGACCTTCGGTCCAGCAGGGAATTACGCCGTTCAGAGGGAAGGTAGCAGGCTCGCCTCGGTCCACTGAACTGTCAAACACTGTTCCGTCACGGAGTGTCCCGTGATAATGCACCTGCACGGTGTCATCAGCGGTTGGGCTATCCCCGGTTCCAGGGGTGATCTCCTGTATCACGATTCCGGATTCAGTAAGGTTCGCTCCCGCAACTGCAGCCTGTTCTTCCATGAATGCGGTCGCTTGAGCTAACTCGTCCTCCGCGGCGCCTGCAAGTCTCCCTTGAACAAAACCTTGAATTTGTGGCCCGTACTCACTGAGTTCTACCAGAGCATCTTGGCCGAGGGCGGCGTCGCTCAAGCCACGTTGAACAAACGCGAGTTCGTCAGCCGAAAAACCGGCACCGACTAGATTCTGGGCAAGCGCTTGACCCAACGCATTAAGAATCTTTTGGTCTTCGGTGTCCGGCACATCTCCGCCGGGGCTCGTACTGGTCACGGATTCAGGCGTACAGGCCGATAGCACACCAAGAAGAACAAATAGCACTGAATAACGGAGAGATCGCACAATAAATCCTTTCGGTAACAGGAGCTGACATCGTCAGCCAGTCAGACATCGCTTACTCAATTGATGCCATATGCAGAAACATCGAACAACTAGCTAGAGCAATGCAGGGTTTACTACTCGCCGATGCAACCCTAGGTCGGTACAGTGTTCTATGACGCAGTAGCTCTGATGATGACCGGAGTGTTCTCCGGGGCCATCCGACAAATGTCACCACGCTTTCCAGATCCCAACCATTTGGTTTCATTTGGGTTCGCTTGCCGTCTGTGTTCCATGGGATGCAACCTGCATCGTAGTTGCCAGCTTCAGCCATAGACCAAGTCAAGTCTGCCACGACAATCGTTGATGGAGCAGTTGCCGCCGAGTTGATCGGATGCTGACAAGGTTTCCAGAAAAGACGTTGACAATGATTGCCTCCGCGGTCGTTCCCGTAAGTCGTGGGGAAAATAATATGCCCGGCAGGATTCGGGCCTGCGACCCGCGGTATAGAAGTTGCCGACGACCCTTATGACCTAGTGTTGTACCGTGTAAGTTCTTATTGTAATTATAGGGCGTTTCTCCTGTGGCACGGTATGTTTGAGTGGTATTACGGCACTTTGAATGAAGGCGTGAGGGTGGCCGTTGTAGGCGTATCATCAACCGCGCCACGACCGGTTCACACAGTTCCCAACAAAAAACCGCCAGGGCAGGTCCCCTCAAACGGGGCCTTACCCTGGCGGATAGGTTTGACGATACGCTTCCGTACTAGAAGTCGATCTGTGCGCCGAACTGCATCAGCCGCGGGTCGATGATCGTGTTCGGGTAGCCCCAGCGCGAGCCGTAGGCGTCAGTGATGTCTCGAATGTCACTGGTGTTCATTAGGTTGTAGGCGTCGAAGTTGATCTGAAGCCGGATCCGGCCGTAGTTGATGGTCTTGCTGGCACGGATATCGAGTCGGCTGATCCGCCCACCGTACAACTCATCATCTCCTACGAGCGGCACCATGACTCCGCTGCCGCCACTGGCCAGCGCAGTCCGGCCGTTCACGAACCTGAGGCTGCTGGTGGCGTAGTACCGGTCCGCTTGGTAGTTCGGCCCGGACAGGTTCTGGTAGGCGAAGCCCACCAGGAAGTCGGCCGGCAGCGGGATCGACCCAAACGCTTTGTACTGTGTCTGCGAGCTGAAGGGCTCCCTGTTGTTGCAGTGCAGCAGCTCCTGTGGCGAGTCGACTACGAAACACTTGTCCTGGATACTCGTTCCAGTGTCCATGCCGCCACCGACCGTGATGCCATTTTGCAGCCGTCCATCAATGGTGACGTTGAAGAAGTGGTTGCGGTAGATGGACTCCCCGAAGAGTGACGTCTTGGTGTAGATCCTCTCGACCTGACCATACTTCGCGGGCTTGATGTCATACAGGCCACACATTTCCTGGCCGCTGTTCGGGAGGCGGGTATCGGTCGGTACCGTGATGCAGTACTCATCGAAGTCATTCGCACCCACCAGCTTGTTGTCGAGGGAGCGCAACTTGCTGTTATTCTCCGAGTTATACCCGGCGGTGTTCCAGTAGTAGCCGACGGTCACCGACAGGCCGTCCATCAGCTCCTGCTGTACCTCGGCCGACAGATCCCAGTTGCTGTCGCGCAGCCCGTTCAGCACATCCGGATCCCACTGGGTAGCGTTCGGGTTGTTCTTCCCGAAGTTGGTGTTGCTGATCCCGCCGCACTCCCCGTTGGCATTGAAATTGCCCAGGTCGCAATCGGGGACGTAGTTTCCGTTAGCGTCGTTCCAGGAGCGGTTCGTGGTTGTGATCGACCGAACGAACGGGTTATTCAGCTGGGTAATCTCGTTGTCGATCTGGGCCACGAAGTGCCCTAACGACATCTTGAGCGCGGTCCGGCCGTCACCGAACAGGTCGTAGGCAAAGCCGACGCGGGGACTGATGTTGTTCCAGTCTGGTGATCTGGAAGTCTGGTCAAAGCTTCTGGTGCCAGTCCATTCGTTGATCCGCAGTGCACCTAACCAGGCGGTGTCTGTATTCGGTTCTGAGGGAGCGATCTGGGCGGGAGAGTAGCCCCAGTGTTTTTCGAACCTCACACCGAGATTGAGCGTCAGTCTGTCGAGCGTCCACTGGTCCTGCATGTAGATCCCGACATCAAACGCGCGGTCCATTCGGAGGGATGGGTCCGCATACATCGTGATCCGGTTCGGTACGCCGTTGTTGAACCGATACGCAGTGTTCTGGTTTTCGAACTGGTAGACGTTGTCGACCAGTTCCTCGATTTGGGTTCCGATCTTGAAGTTGTGTGAACCGGTCACGTAGGTCATTGAGAACCGCTGGCTGTGACGGTCAGTGTTGTTCGGGTCGCCCCGTTGGAACCCATACGCGCCATACCGTATGCCAAGTCCCGTGTCATCGACTCGAACGTGAGTCGCTTCCACACCCGGCATCCAGAAGCTGTTCCACTGGGAAATAGCCGCCGCGCCGCCCGCCTCGAGGAGCAACCGACTGGTCACTGTCGAGGTCCAGGTGTATTGCATCAAGCGGTTCGGGTCAAAGCGATACCCGGGTTGAGCCTCCATCGCTCGCCCCGCCTGACGCGTGCCGCAGTTACAGGCCCGTTGCTCGTCATAGGTGAAGTTGAACTTGTTGTTCTGCGACACCTGAAAGGTGCCCCGGAACAGAGCCGAGTCGTACCATTCGAGCCGCCCGCTGTAGCGGTCATCCGGACGGTCCACCCAGGGAATAAAATTCACAACCTGTCGCATTGGTTGTGTGTCGGTATCCCGACCCGCATATTCCTGGTCGGCCGGCGACAAATACCGCGGCTGTCCGGTCGCAGGCGCCCCTGGCGCCGTGCTCTGGTTCCAGAAAGTGCCGGAAGCTTTGCGCGCGAAGCCCCAGCTTCGGATGGCCGTGAAATACCACAGTTTGTCCTGGATGACCGGGCCACCAAGGCTGAGCCCCTTGTCGAACATGTTAATCGTTTTGTTCGATTCTCGCGCCCCTTTGGCCTCGAGCTCCGGGGTCAGGTTGGAACTCTCGAAGTCCGAGTTCGTGTAGAAGCCGTTCAAAACGCCGCTGAAGGTGTTTCCGCCTTCCTTCGGGATGGTGTTGATGACGGCGCCGTCGGCGTTCGTGTCGGCCTGAATGCCGCTGGTCTGTGCCACAAACTCCTGAACCGAGAGCGAGTTGATCTGGTAGCTGCTGTTACCGGAGCTGTTTTCGATCCCCATGCCGTCGAAGGCAACCTTCGTCCCGGATTTGCCATGGAAGTCCCCGGGCTGAGAGTAGCGGCCGCCGACATCCGCCAGGCCGCTAAAGCCGGGCGTGACGGTAATAAGGTTGTTCACGTGCTTCATGCCGAGGGGGAGCACCGCCAGCGCTTCGGCATCGATCGACGACTGCCGCCGGACATTCTGAATGTCGACGACCGGCGTCGCGCCGGTGACTGTGATCGTCTCCTCGATTCCACCGACACCCAACTCTGCGTTCACGTTGGCTGTGAAGCCCGCCGTGAGCTGGATCCCTTCCCGGAGAATCTGGTTGAAGCCGGGCAGGCTGAAGGTAACGTCATAGGCACCAGGCAGCAAACCCGGAATGGCGTACCGCCCTTCCCCGTCGCTGATAGCAATTCGCTGTCCCTCGATGAGGACAGGACTCGCGGCTGTTACCGTGACACCAGGCAAGACCCCGCCGGTGTCATCGGAGACGACACCACCAATTCCAGCGTCTTGGGCTGATGCAGCTTGTGTGAGAAAAAGAATTCCTGCCAAGGTGAAGACAACACGGGCAAGGCCTGCGCGACGATTCCACATACATCACTCTCCTATGCGATATGGAGTACGTAGGTGCCTAGTTTCACTTAAAACCAGCTAGACCTGTGCCGATCTAAAGCGTCACGGGCGTAAAATGTAAGCTTTAATTAACATCAAGTAGGTAGTGTCGTCAACTTAAAAATAGTGCAATAACCATATTTATAAAGACCAATATGGATCGGATGGCAGGTTAAACAAGCCGTGGCAGTGCGCTGAGTGGCAGGCGCCGAAGGAACGGTAATGAGGCGAATTATTCCCTTGGTCCGACCTCAGAGGCCGATGAGTTTCCGGTCCTTCCTCCATAGGGCCCTGTTCTCTCCCCATAGTCAAAGGGCTCCGGGTCTGGAACGGGCAGTCCACGTTCTTTCAGTAACTCACGAAGTTGGGCAGCTACATTCGGACCGTAGTGTATGGCCGTACCTGGGTCCACCATTACACCGTCGGCGACCCGTAATGGTGTCCAGCCTCTGTTATTTACACTATCGATGGGAACGTTTGCGGCCACTAACAGGTCCATCGCGCCGGGCGAATCCCAGTAGGCCGCACCGTGGAGTGCAGTGTCTCCGTTGCCGTCAACAGTCGTCGCATCTCCGCCGGCTTCCAAGCACAGTTGTACCGCTTCGGCAGACATCTCGGGCGTTCCAGGATTTTCGCCGGGATTGTAGAGGCCGACGCCGGCAGCAGCCAGAAGTGGCGTTGTTCCGTCCTCATTCGGGAGTCGAGGGTCGGCCCCGTTCGCTAGGAGTAGACGCATCAAATCAACATCGACACGATGCGCAGCTAAGAATAATGGGGTTGCATCAATAACGTTCAAGAGGTTGCGACCAGTAATCGAACCAGGTGCCCCCTGTGTGGCCTGTGCGTCGATGTCGGCGCCATGTGCCAGAAGTTGCTTCGCAAGGTTCAGGCTGTCGACCTGGCCTTCAGGGGCTGGGAAGACGGTGTTGAACCCTCGGTTCGGGCGGCGCGTCCACACGATCTGATGCAGCGCCGTCCACCCTTGCCCGGCAGCATTCGGGTCGGCGCCGTGGTCAAGCAAAAATGCGGCCATCTCATAATGGGCACTCATGACGGCAAGGACTAAGGCACTCGTACCATCCGACAGCGCCTCGTTCACATTTGCTCCCCCCTCAAGGAGTGCTTGAGTCGCGTCAATCGCGCCAGCCCGCGCGGCAAACGTGAACGCAGTAAACCCTCTGTTGCCCAACTCATTGACACCACGACTGGTCTTTGAGCGCGCTTCGATGTCGGCTCCGCCTGCGATAAGAGTTTGTACGGCGGTAGCATTGTTTTCAGCCGCAGCCCACATCAGTGCCGTCTGTCCTTTCCACTCTTCTCTTGCGTTGACATCGGCTCCCCGGTCAAGCAAGTGCTGCACGACGGTAGCGTTTCCCGTGCGCGCGGCTGTCATAAGGACACTCTCGCCTCCCTGCTGAGTGCTATTGGCATCAGCGCCGGCGTCCAGCAGCTTCTCAACCATCGCTGCATTTCCATTAAGACACGCGAGCGAGAGCGGCGAGACCTCATACCGATTCGCGACGCGCACGTCGGCACCGGCACGGATCAAGAGGTCCGCCACATCGAGGTTGTTACCACTCACGGCCAGGAGCAGAACGGACGTGCCGTCAACCTGCTGCACGTTCACGTCGTCACCCCGCTCTAGTGATGTGCGCACGGCCGCAGTGTTGCCGGTTGTCACGGCCTCAATGAGGGTGATGTCCTGCTGTGCGGCCGCACCCGCGCCCAAAACCACCAGTAGTGTCCCTACCAGCAAAAATTTAAGGCCGTTCCGTGACGTATCAACTGATCGTTGGTTTTTCATGTTCCCGACTCCTACTAGTCGTACTGCTGTGCCTGTCACAATTCGCGGAGCGACCAGTCGGCCGCGAATGACAAGTCTGGCTGGGTTTAGCTCAACGGGTCGCTAAAGTCGACCTGGCCGGTGCTGTCGCCGATCTGTTCCGGATGAACACCGACCTTGTCGAGCATGCTCATCAGAAGATTCGACACCGGCGGCTTCCCGGTCGTCGCAATGTGACGACCGCCCCTAAACTCGGCCCCGCCGCCCACAATGGTTAGTGGAACGTCGATGTGCGTGTGTAGTTGCGGATCACTTAGGCCGCCCCCATACAGCAGGAGCGAATGGTCTAGCAATGTACCGTCGCCCTCAGGTGTGGACTGCAGCCGCTTCAGAAAATGGGCAAACAACTCCACGTGGTACGCGTTCAGTTTTGCAAGTCGAACCATGTCTTCGGTGCGATTGCCGTGGTGGGATGCCGTATGGTGGCCTTCGGGAATGCCAAGTTCCGGGTATGGTCGGCCACCAAGTTCACGGCCAAACATGAACGTGAAGACGCGTGTGGCGTCGGCTTGGTAAGCGAGCCACTGCAGGTCGAACATCAGTTTGACGTGATCTTCGTACCGCTCAGGCACGCCAACCGGCGGCTGCGCCAAGTCCGATGGCGGCTGTGTCTCCTCAAAATTCTGCTCAAGCGTTTGGATGCGTTTTTCGACTTCACGGATCGCCTCAAAATATTCGGTTGACCGTGCTTGGTCGCCCGCACCAAGTCTTTGTAGTAGTCGTGTCATCTCCTCGGTCACGTCATCGAGGATGCTTTGGTCCGTCTGTATTCCACTCAACCGCTCTGCCGCAGTGCTGCCATCGCCGAACAGACGTTCGAACACGATGCGTGGAATGTTTTCGAGCGGTGCAGGGGTTGTCGGAGTGCGCCATGAAATGGTGTTCTGGTAGAGCTGGCTATAACCGTTTTCACCGATTCCGACGAGGTGCTCTAGGTCGATTCCAAGTTCAAGCGATGGTAGAGCCGTCTCCTGACCGAGTACTGCGGCGGCCATCTGGTCGGCTGTCGTGCCGGCTCGCACGTCGGCCCCTTCTGTTTTCTTGGGATGCGTACCGTTCAGCCAGGCTGAGCAGGCACGGGTGTGATCGCCGGAGCCGTCTCCTAAGGATTCGGCTTGTGGCAGGTCCATCCCGCTCACCACCGTCACCTGTTCCTTGAACGGGGCCAGCGGCTCCAGAATCGGCGAAAGCTCGAAGTTGCGTCCTGCCGTCTCTGGCTTCCAATAGTTGGCGCCGTGATGGTTCATGGCTACCCCGTTGGGAATATACAGAAACCCCAGTCGACGAACCGCGGGTGTCTGAGCCGAAGCCGCCGGGACCATCGCTTCGAGTAGTGGTAACCCCACCGCAACGCCCATACCACGAAGAAATGTTCGCCGCGGTAGTGCCTTCTTGGTAAGAAACGTCATGGTCCTGGTCTCCCTCTCATTTGAAACGGCATGCTTTTCACAACACCAAGAATAAGCGACGACAGACGATACTCACTGTCGGCCGCTTCACGGGTAATTATTCGAACTGCGGGCGCGTCGTAATATTCGATGCCACGACCCAAGGCATAGGTGAGCAGCTTTTCCGTCATGGTGGCAATAAAGCGATCCGATCGTGCCATCAAGGCCTGCTTCAATTCGGGGACATTGCTGAACCGTGTTCCGTCCGGAAATGCCCCAGAACTATCGATCGGGGCGAAGAGCGCGGCCCGCGCGTCGCCCGCTGCCTCGACTTCTCGCCAGCGCCCGGTTGAATCGAAGTTTTCAAGTCCAAGGCCCAGCGGATCCATCATTGAGTGGCAACTCGCACACGCCGGATTTTGACGGTGGGCTGCGATGCGTTGCCGCATCGTTATTGGTACCGAACCAGTGCCTGGCTCCTCGTCCAGCGCAGGGACGTCCGCGGGAGGTTCTGGTGGAGGGGTGCCGAGGATATTCTCGAGAATCCATTTACCGCGAACCACGGGAGACGTCCGGTTTGCCAACGAAGTAACCGTAAGAATGCTCGCTTGCCCCAACAATCCGCCACGCACGCTGCCTGCGGGGAGCGTGACGCGTCTGAAGTTGTCCCCATACACGTTCGGGATTCCGTAGTGCTTCGCGAGGCTCTCGTTCAAGAACGTGTAGTTTGACGTTAACGCGTCAAGAACGCTCCGATCCTCCCGGATGATGCTTTCGAAGAAAAGCTCCGTCTCTCGTTTCATGGCTTTCCGCAAGCCATCGTTAAAATCAGGATAGGTGTAGAGGTCCGGCGTCAAGGAGGGGACGTTACGCAAGTACAGCCACTGGCCAACGAAGTTGTCGACCAGTGCCCGCGCGCGCGCGTCGGCTAGCATGCGCCGAACTTGTGTCTCGAGTACGGCCGGGTCCTTGAGTCTGCCCTGGGTCGCGAGTTCGAGTAGCTCGTCGTCGGGGATGCTGCTCCACAGGAAGAACGACAGACGCGATGCTAGCGCGAGGTCGCTGACTGGGTAGTAGGTGTTTGACCCGTCCAGGGGTGCATCAGCCTCCGTGCGGAAGAGAAACTCCGGGCTCACAAGCAGACGTCGAATCGCGAGTTCAATACCCGCCTCGAACCCGCCTTCTGACCGACCCTGGTCGTAAAATCTGAGTGGTCCCTCTAGGTCTGTCGCAGTGACTGGTCTCCGATAGGCACGTCGAGTCAATGTCGAAATGATCGTCCGCGCACACGCGAGGTCCTCGGAAGGACTTGCCGGATGACATGTAAAGATGTGTCGACGGCTCGGCGTGTCACCTGGTCCTTCGACCTCAAAGGGGCCAGTGATGTCGACCCGACTGAGATACGCGCCCTTGCGGGATCCCGGGAGTGAGCCTGCCCCGCTAGGGTAGGGATGCAAGTACGGTTGCTTGAGACTCTCGAGCAACGCGGGCACCCGGTTGATAAACGCTACCGATATGTCTTGTGGCCCAGCCTTCGCCGTAAAGCGAACTTCCCAATCCGCGTCTACACCGCTTCGGTCCTCGCGTTGATATCTGCGAGACCGTGGTGGTGGCGGTGGCGCGTCACGTGGCTGTTGTGGGTCACGTACTTGAGCCGCAAGAGCTCCCCGCTCCGTCGCAGGCAGAGTAAACACCTCCAGCCGCTTGCCATCCAGCGCGACCTCAAGCTGCTGTCCCACATCGTAAAGGGGTACATCAATTCCGCCGGCCCCTACGGCTTCACGCGCGAGACGCACGCGGATGGTGTACTCGCCGTCGACAGGAAAGTTGTAACGGATCAGCGTGCCTCCACGCGTGCCTAATGGCAGACCGTCGATCTGGTCGTCTTGGGGCAAGTCGGCTGCTACACGAAAGACATCAAAATTCGGAGTCGATGGAGGAGTGCCGACGGCGGTACGACTGATGTTCTTTGCCGCGGTGAGATAGCGCTCCATCAATGTAGGCGGGACTTGGAGGACGCCCGCTATGTTGTCAAAGCCATAACTGGAGCCATCAACAGGAAGCAACGATGCAACGTCTATGTCAAGGTTGAGAAGGTCGCGAACGGCGTTGCGGTACTCAGCCCGGTTGAGACGGTGAAACGTTTCCGTTCGGCCCGGATTGGGATTGGCGGTCGCTGCGCGGTCAAGCTGCGTCTCAAGCCATGTCACAAAGCTGTCAGTCGTTGTTCTGTCAGGACGGAGTGGCGCTCCCGGTGGAGGCATGAGCCCGCCGTGAAGCTTCCGGACCACCTTCTCCCATGTTTCTGCATCGGCGCTGACGTTCGTAACGTCTACGGCGTCAAGGGTGAGGTCGCCCGAGCGTGTCTGCTGGTTATGGCAGGTCACGCAGTACTGCGTGACAAAGGCTTGCTGGTCAGGAACCGGTGGTGAGGTTCCTGATGATTGCAGCGGCTGTGCATGGAGGCCGGTAACTCCAGCCACTACAACCAGATACCCAACGATTGACAGAGTCCTAAATGGCATATAGTGCCTTAAATACACCTTACTCAGAAAGATGTGGAGTATACACCGAACACGGTCAACGGTCCTTTACTGGATGTCGAGTGGTGCCGGGGTAAGACGAGGACCGTAAATCGCGGGTTTGGCCCTGGAATCATTGGGCACGACGCGCGCGCTGTGGTTTCAAGGTCCGAGATCGCTGGGCGGTGGCGCACTGTCTCGTAGCGTATCTTCCAACTGACGGCCTTTGTATTGCCGGATTGAGCGTCCGGCTATCGCTTAACCCTTGTCTTCGGCCGTGACCGGATCGATCATTTTCCGTACTGGCGTCACGATCGATGCGGGAAAGCCACTGCGCTCAGAGTGTTCTGTGATCAATGAAGGATCGTCGGCGATGTAGATGCAGAACGTCTTGTTGCCGGTCACGTAGGAGTGCTCCCATTGGATGTTCTTTTTTTCCGCCTTCATGGCGGCGAGTACTTCGTTCGATTTGGCGGCGGCGTCACGCAGTGCAGCGCGCTCGGCTGAGCCGATCTCTGGAATGTCACGTTCGATGACGAATCTAGGCATGTGTTGCTCCCTCGTTGTTGATCGGACGACGCTGTCGATGAAAGTTCAGTCTCGTATTATTGCAGATCGCCCCGCACTGACGTGACGCGCTGGGTGTTAAAACCGAGCCAGTGCATCCGCCCGCGGTAGCGGGCGTGCTCGACCTTGATGCACCGGTCCATGATCACCGAGAGGCCGCCGTCCTCCGCAATCCGTGCTCCTTCCTCGTTGATTACCGTGAACTGACACCAGAGAGTCTTCGCGCCTATCGCCACTGCTTCCTTGGCAATCGTCGGGAGTGCGTCGGGCGCGCGAAAAACGTTGACGATGTCGACTGGGCTCTCTACGTCGGACAAGCTTTTGTAGCTGGTCTGACCCAGGACCTCCCTCTCGCGTGGATTAATCGGTATTACGCGGTAGCCGTGACGTCTGAGGTAGAACCCGACAAAATGGCTCGCTCGCAGCTCATTCGCCGACAGGCCGACCACAGCGATTGTCTTCGCGCTGTCGAGCGCGTGCCGGATGGTTGCGGGACCCTGATAGCGACTTAGATCGAACATGTCGCCTCCTTCGGTCCGGCCGCTCCGGCGGCCTGCCGGAAACCCTGGTCAAGGTCCCAGATCAGATCGTCGAGATCCTCGAGGCCGACCGAGAGCCGGATGGTGCCCGGGCCGACGCCGCTCGCCCGCAGCTCGTCTTCATCGAGCTGCCGGTGGGTGGTACTCGCCGGATGAATGATGAGACTCTTTGCATCGCCGACGTTGGCCAGATGGGACCATAGAGTGACACCTTCAATGAACCGCTTGCCCGCCTCGCGGCCCCCGGGGCAGTCGAACGAGAAGACCGCGCCCGCCCCGCCTGGCAGATACTTCTCAACCAGCGGATGGTAGCGGCTCGTCGGTAGGCCGGGGTAGGTGACGTTCGACGCCAGCTCGTGCGATTCAAGGTAGCGAGCGACTGCGGCGGCGTTCTCCACGTGCCGAGCCATCCGCAACGACAGGGTCTCCAGTCCCTGCAGGAACAGGAACGCATTGAACGGGGTCATTGCCGCGCCGAGATCGCGCAAGGTCTCGAACCGTAGCTTCATCAGGTAGCCGTATGTCCCGAAGGTCTCATGAAACTGCAATCCGTGATACGCCGGTGAAGGATCGGCCACCACCGGAAAACGCCCGTTGGACCAGTTGAACTCACCCGACTCGACCACGATGCCGCCAATGCTGGTTCCGTGTCCACCGATAAATTTGGTCGCAGAGTGAATCACGATATCGGCTCCCCATCGGATCGGGCGACACAGAAACGGTGTGGCGAACGTGTTGTCGACTAGGAGCGGCAATTGGTGCTCGTGGGCAATCGCCGCGATTTTCTCGATGTCGAGAACGTTGCCACCAGGATTTCCGATGGTTTCGGCGAAAAACGCCTTTGTGTTCTCGCGGACCGCCGCCCGCCAGGCGTCGGTGTCGTCCGGGTCGACCCAGGTGAGCTCCACCGACATCTTTCGCAAGTAGTGCTTCAGCTGATTCACCGACCCGCCGTAGAGCGCTGACGACGAGACGACATGATCCCCGGGTGATAAGAGGGTGAAGAGCGCCGCCGCCTGCGCCGCGATGCCGCTGGCAAAGGCAACCGCGCCGCAGCCGCCTTCTAGGTTGGCCACGCGTTCCTCGAACGCCGCAACCGTTGGATTCATGATGCGAGAGTAGGTGTTCCCGTATTCCTGCAGGTTGAAGTATGCTGCGGCCGAGTCCGTGTCCTCGAATACGAAGCTCGTCGTTTGGTAGATGGGAACGGCGCGGGCGCCGGTGTTGGGGTCCGGGCGCTGACCGGCGTGGACCTGCCGGGTCTCGAACCCTAACCGTCGAGATTCTTCTTCCATGAAGTGGGCCTCCTAGCGTTCAAGAAATCTTTGGATCATCGGGGTTTGTTGTGGCTCTTCCAGCAGAAAGCAATCGTGCCCGTAGGGGGCGTCGATGACGTGTAGTTCTACTTCCTTGCCGGCGACTCGTAACGCCATCGCCAGTTCCTCTGACCCTGTTGCGGGGTAGAGCCAGTCCGAACTGAACGCGACCAGCAGGGTTCGCGCACTCACATTCTGGAGCGCACGGTCGAGTTGACCTCCACCGTGCTGACGGGCAAGGTCGAAGTAGGAGAGCGCTCGCGACATGTAGAGATAGGTATTGGCGTCAAACCGTCGCACGAAGGTGTCGGCTTGGTGATGCAGATAGCTTTCCACCTCAAACTCCGGCTGCGTCAACTGGTACTGGACATCCGCCGAAGCTTGCAAACGGCGCCCGAATTTGACCTGGAGTGCGCCTGCGGACAAGTAGGTGATGTGGCCAAGCATGCGGGCCACGCCCATACCTGCGGTCGGTGCACGTTCGGTGTCATAGTAGTGGCCGCCTTGCCAGTCCGGATCTGCGGTGATGGCATTGCGTGCGATGGCGTTCCACGCGAGTCCTTGTGCGTGGAGCGCATGAGTCGATGCGATCGGGATGATCGCGTCGACGTCGTCGGGATAAAGCACGGCCCATTCGAGCGCGAGCATACCGCCCAACGATCCGCCGGCTACCGCTGCGAGTCGCCTGATACCCAGCTCTGCCAGCCACGCTCGCTGGGCGCGGACCATGTCGGCTACTGTGATGACCGGGAAGTCCGAACCATAGGGTCGGCCGTTCTCAGGATTTGAGGACGAGGGACCTGTCGTGCCCCTGCAGCCGCCCAACAGATTGGAGCTAACGACGAAGAACCGGTCCGTGTCGAACGCCTTGCCAGGCCCGATCATACCGTCCCACCAGCCGAGCCCCCCTCCTTTGGAGCCGTCTCGCTCCTCAGCCCGGAAGCCGTCTCGCGTGCTCTCGGCGGTGAGCGCGTGGGTATACCCGGCCGCGTGGGCGTCACCACTGAGTGCATGGCAGACGAGAATCACGTTGTCGCACGCCGGCGACAATGTGCCGTAGGTTTCGTAGGCGATGTGGACAGATGGTAGTCGGCGCCCGCAGTCGAGTGTGAGCGGTCGGGGTAGGTCGAGGCGTTGCGTCTCGACGACGCCGGCCGAGCTCGCGCGCGGGTCCGGCTTCGTCCGCAGCATGCAAAATCATACCGCATCTTGAATAGACCAGGCAGTGACTTGGATAAGAGGGGTTACAGTTTCTTGACGGCCGATGAATGAGCCAGTACGTCGTTTAAAAAAATGGTACGCCCGGCAGGATTCGAACCTGCGACCCTCGGCTTAGAAGGCCGATGCTCTATCCAGCTGAGCTACGGGCGCACACGGCATTATTCGTGATGTTACAGGGATGAGACGGGTACCGCCATGAAGATCGTTAACTTCACTTTCTTGTGTGGAGAGCAATCTTCAAATGGCTGGCACTAGTGCGTGACTCCCAATGCCTTGAGTCACAAATCAGCCATTCACGTCTGCTTGACGTCACTCCAGGACTCGAAATGCCACGGAAGCGATCTGGTTCTCCCAGAAAATCGCTAGTCTGCCCTCAGTCGGGGTGATATCAAGAAACTGCCAGTGAAGTTGATCGTGGGAGTGTGGCAGGGTTTCGGTCTGCATGGTCATTCTGACAACGTCTCTTGATGGCGTATAGCCATACGCACCAAAAACCGAATCAGGATCATCCTCGTCGAAGCCATCCGTTTGACCCGTGAGGCTGGAAATAATGAAGGTCCAATCGTCACGAGCGAGCTCGATGAACACTGTGTATTCACCTGGAGGGACCCGGGTGCCATTGAGTTCAATTGGCATGTCGTTAAAAAGTCGAGTCGATACATTTGCCCCGGCTCGCCAAACAGGGGCACCGTCGTTCAGAAACTCGACGAAATCTTCTGGGCCGAACAGCTCGCGACCACGAGTGATTGGCCGGCCGTAGCTGATTTCGATCCACTTGCCACCAACATATCCTTGCCGTCCATCAAAATGTTGTCCGCCGATTTGAGTCGCCGAACGACCCTCTGGACTTAAGGGGCGTCTGTTCTCCTGGGCGTCGATAATGGCGCATGCAGTTACTACGAGCACCATGCTTAGTCCACATCTTCCGTGCATCATTTCGGCTCCAGTCGTTATTAAGTCTCAGTGTTGGATGAATAGTACTGCGTCGGGTGTCCTAGGTGTCTTACTGTATTGCACTGTTTATGTCTGTTTTTGGACTAGGGAGTCCTAGGGCAGCTTGACCTCAACTAGGTACCATCCAAAATGGGCTAATGGGACTGTCTAACCGTGGGTAGCGATCACTCTTGAGATAGAAGGATTAGCCTGTATCGTTACAATGAACGTGCGGCGCACGCACCGCGAATAAAGCCTAACGAGAAGGAGTGTGTCATGCGGAAGACCGCCCGGACCTGTACAACTCGATGTGTCGTCACAGTGACCGCAATATTTTTGTTTGGCGCGCTGTGTACTGAAGTGTTTCTTGGAGCGAGCCAGAATGCTGGGCAACAGCGGCAGCGTTTGAACAAGGTTATTGTCGCGCTTGAGGAAGAACGCCCGGCGATCGCAGGCGAGGACTGGCGTTTCATCGATATGGAACACTCACCATTTTCCGCCGAACGATTGCAGATGATTCTGTCGGAAATGGACCAAGACCGAGATCCCGCCGGGCGGTTGCCACTTGCACCACTGGTGCGGATTCCACAAGACGGTGACGAGGATTTTCGATGGGCCGTCAAACAAGTTCTCGACCTTGGAGCGTTCGGCGTTATCCTGCCTCACGTTGACACCCGGGAAGAAGCGGTTCGCTTGGTTCGTGCGATGCGCTATCCCCCGATGAAAGATGCTGCGTACCCGGAGCCACGAGGGGAGCGCGGGTGGGGACCAGGCCAGGCGATTCGGCTGTGGCGTTCCGGAAATGCGCGAGAGTATCACCGCAGGGCCGACGTATGGCCGCTGAATCCTGAGGGGGAACTTTTTGCCGTAGCAATAATCGAATCGGCCGAGGCAGTCAGAAATATTGCTGAAATTCTCACAGCGCCGCTAAGCGCAATCATGGTGGTACCTGGAGATATGAGCATCGATCTCGGCCTTGGCCCTCCTGGTGCTGAGATCTATCCAGAGGTTGACGCCGCTTTTCAAGCGGTTCTGAAGGCGTGCATGGAACAGGACATCGTCGTGTGTGGTTGTGGAGATGCACGGAGTCGTATCCCAAGACGACTTGATGAAGGATGGCAGTTTGTTTTACCTCTCGGGGGGTAACGGCCAAGCGTCTGGATTAAATGCTGCAATCAGACTTAGCTTCACCGGTTGGTGGCTGTCGGCCATATAATCCGTAACGCCGTTCGCAGGCGATGATTACGAAGAGGCGCGGGGGTATCTCACTGCGACCGACGCAGCAACGGGTGAGCTGCGCTGGCGTTACGAGTCACCGCAACCGATGTTAGCTGCGGTTACTGCCACGTCGGCTAGATTGTTGTTCACTGCTGAACTGACGGGGAATTATTTGTGCTAGATGCTGCTGACGGGTCGGAAGTGTTCCGCTTTAACACCGGGACTCCGAATAACGGCGGTGTTGCCACGTATGCAATTGGCGGGCAGCAGTATGTGAGCGTTATGGCCGCCGCCACCGGCGCCAGCCAGCGTCATTGTTTTTGGTCTACCTTAAGGTTTATTGGATTCTTGAAATGAGGTGCCTGATGAACAGCGAATCCTTAGTCACATGCACGACAGTTTTCGCGGTAATGCTGGGGTTGACGATTCCGGCATTCGGACAATCGTCGTCAAGCTCAGACGCTGATTGGCATCCGCGATACCTCGCAGACGGCCAACCTGACATTCGCGGTACTTGGAACAACGTTGGTGCGGCTCACATTCCTCTCGAGTTGCCCGAGGAACTCAGCGGTTCGGACGTGTCTGCTGAAGAGGTTCAGACCTACGTCCAGCGGCGGTCCGACTCGCGGAAGGCCGTCACATGGAATGGATTTGAAGCCAGTGGAGGCGTGGGTGCGTACGCGAACTATTGGTTTGATTGGTTCTGGAAAGAGCCAGATGCCGCGGACGCACCGGCATTGTTGATTTCGCCCTCGACGGGCAAGATGCCTTCGATGACTGAACAAGGACAAGCCAGCGTTGAGTTTCACCGGGCTGACAACCATCTTCACGATTCCTATCACACGATGGAATCAGGCGACCGATGCTTGTCGCGCGGCACGTATGGAATCATGATGCCGACTGCTTACAACAACGGCAAGATGTTCTTCCAATCTCCGGGGTACGTCGTGATTTTGAGTGAGATGATTCACAATGCTCGGATCATTCCTATTGATGCGGGTCCTCATGTGAACGACAAGGTTCGACTTTGGAATGGAGACCCCAGAGGACATTGGAACGGGAATACCTTGATTGTCGAGTCGACCAATTTTCGCTTAGTCGAGAATCAGCGAGGACCAGGGTCCAGGGCCCCCCAAACGCCACAGCGACATGTTGTTGAGCGTTTCACCTTGGTCAATCAAGATACCCTGCGGTACGAGTTGACCGTTGATGATCCGGATACATACACGCAACCGTGGACAGTCGCATTCAATTTTAAGCAGGACGACAACTATCAGCAGTTTGAGTACGCGTGCCACGAGGGTAACTACGCTGTGCCGAATTCCCTGAGTGGAGCCCGTGCGCAAGAGCGTTAAAACGGAGACGAAGCGATTCACCGCGTCGTGTTGCGTCTATATCTGCCGGAACGTTTACACAGACCAAAACTGATTTCAAAAAAATTAAACGAACGCTTCGAGACGTCCGAGCAAGATTTACGGTAACGCGAACGTAATTACAGTATTCGTTGCGATAACTGAAATATATTGCTTTCCTGAGATTTCGTAAGTGATCGGGCTCGACCGTATCGGGCGAGGGGCACTGTATTGAAACAACTGTTCACCCGTCGCCGCATGCAAGGCATAGAAGCTGCCATCGTCAGTGCCTTGCAAGACAATGTCACCAGCAGTGACTAGGTTTCCACTTGCTGCGATCGATGTTGCCGCTGGTAATACTTGCTGCCACTGTTCTTCACCACTGACAGGGTCGTAGGCCGTGATCGCTGTGCTGGGTGTGTAACTCGGGATGCGGCTCAATTCTTCAAAGTTTTCGGTATGACCTCTCGAGTCAGGACCTGCCTCAAGGCTATCGCCGACCGGTTTGACGGTAAGTGAGACGGCAGCGTTTTTTCCTGTGACATAAAGCAGTTCCGTGCGTGGACTGAAGGCCGGCGAACCGAAGCTGGAGCCACCATGCGCCACGATGTAATGCTCATTCGTAGAGTAAGGCCAATACATCTGCCTCGCTTGAGCCTGGAGTTCGGGATCGTCGAGATTGACATACGTGGCACAGAGGGGCGTCATTGGAACTCCTCGTGCCGTATGCGGGATAGGTTGTGTCGGATAGACCACTTCCCCGGGGACATTGGTATCAGTTGGTACCAGAGTTTCGACCATGGGGTTGAGTGGGTGTCCGGTTTCACGGTCCCAGAGATAGAGAAGGCAATTTTTTCCGGCGGCACCGACGCCCTTTATGGTTCGTCCGTTACGGGTAATGTCAAATAGCACCGGACCGGTGACATGGTCCCAATCCCAAAGGTCATGATGAACGGCTTGGTAATACCACTCAAGTGCGCCGGTTTCGAGATCTAGGGCGATAGTGGCATTCGTAAAAAGATTGGCACCTGGTCGCGCTGAGCCGTCGTATGCAGGCGATGGATTTCCAGCGTTGACATAGAGGAGTCCCAGGTCGAGATCGATCGCTGGTTGTGTCCAAACCCCACCTCCGACGCGTTGGCCGTCCCCCCACGTAGGGTTCGCGATTTCCCACCCTTCATCTTGTGGACGCTGTGGAATCGTATTGAACACCCATTTGATAGCGCCAGTTGTGGCGTCAGTGGCAATTACAAGACCACCAGGAATATGTCCTTCCGATAATGCGGATCCTAAATACAACGTTCCGTCGTGGTACGTGGGTGCACTCGTGATCCGGTACCCGATGGAATAGGGGTCGAGAGTCGGGGGGTACACATCGGGGTATTTAGCCTGCAAAGCGAGTCCGACGACGGGGAGGACGCCACCATCACCAAAGGATTCCACTAATTCTCCTGTTTTGGCGTCGGTCGCAACGAGGTTGGCACCGTTGTATGAGTAAAGTTTTCCTTCTGCATAAGTGGGGCCACGCACCCGATTTCGTTCGGCAACATCAAGTTCTAGCGTCCAGATTGATTCACCTGTCACGGCGTTAATGCCGAAGACCATATTCGCGGCGTGAAAATACATCATGCCGTCGACGACAAGAGGTGTTACTTGACTAATGTCGACGCCGGCAGGCACGTCGAAAGACCACTCCGAGCGGAGTCGGTTCGCGTTAGATGTATTGATTTGGTCAAGTTCCGCATAGCGACGGTTATGCAGGTCTAGATTGTGGCTGCCCCAGTCGGTGCGTCCGCCAGCTGAAATCGTAGGTGGTGTGCCTTGGCGGGTTGTTGTGCCTTGCCCCCCTTCAGCTACAAGAGTTCCTGTCAGAAGCGTGGTCAGTGTTCCTACAGCTGTCAGCATCGTTACAGCTCGACCGGTTCTCGTCATCGTGTGTCCTCGCTAAATCTGTTTGTCTAATTATGCAATTAGTTACACGTGTGTCGCGAGTAGGCGATTATGCAGCCTATGGGTAAAACAAATCGTTTGCCACGGTTTCCTAGAGTTTGCCTGAGTGTTTTTGGATGTCTTCTGTGGGGTTTGCCCATGTCTTGAACGGCGTGGGGGGGGCCCGACCTCCAGAGATTCTGGGATCACGGTACGATTACACCATTGGAGCGACCGGCCGATTACGGTGACAGAAGATTGTTAACGGATGAAGAGGTTGCTGCGCTGAATTTGGCTAATGGGGTCGTGACGTTTAGTCTACCCTAGGCTGGTTGTGTTGTCAGCGGTGACCACGGTGCGTCTGATCTTGAAGTATTCGTGTCGTTTACACTTGGTATTTTGAATGGAGGTTATTCCATGAAGTCCAGTGCGCTAGTGTTCTGTTTGCTCTTGATGGCATCGTTGTTTGTACGAGCTCAATCCCCTGATGAAGAGATTGCGCGGGCTGTGATGGCCTCCCCTGCTGCGATGACAGCGGACGCGATGGTGATCCGATTTTCCGACGATGGCAGTCATGAAACACTGCGAGAAGGTTCGAACGGGCTTGTTTGCTATGACCGGTCTAATGAGCCGGGCAGGGAATTCAGCGCTCAATGCACGAGTACAGGAAATCTGGCCCGCGCAGCGCAGAATCATAAGGTGCGCATGGCGTCTAACAATGCGGACGAAGTTCAATCGATGTTTCAGTCCCAGGAATCTGACGGGAGTCGTGAAGCCCCGGAGTTCGGTAGCGTTTGGTACTCTGTCAATGGACAAGATCGAGAGTCTGCGAACGCTAACCGGCCACACATTACGATCGCGGTCCCATTTGCGACGGGTGAAACGTTGGGTCTTCCCATCGAAGGTGGTTATAGCCAAAGCGGTTCGTGGATTATGGAGTCTGGCACTTCCGCTGCACATATCATGATTCCAGGGAGCTAGAGGCGTCTGAGTGTGGTGGGCGTTCCATTGAACGTTTGTTGGTCTGTCTAGGTTGAATTCTCTTATGTTGATGGAGTGGACTGAATTTGTTGGTTTCATCTGGGCGAGAGTTCTTGAACTCGCTGAGACGGAATTTGATCAGGTGCGCTACGGCGACGTCGAATTATCTCTTGCGTTATCAATTCTCTTAGTCCTGGTTTTGATGGCGACCGTCGCTCGTGTGACGTTTACCGCCAGAAGGCATTCACGGCATCACTCTGGATATCTTGTTGGTCGCAAGCATCGCAGGGGTATGTTCGCAATGTTTTTATACAACACGCCTAAGTTGCTGCTGGCACTTGCCATTGTTGGTGTTGCGATTGCACTCTCAGACCCGTTCCTGACCGCCACCGAAGAAATTACCGGTGACGTCGAGTCGAGAGTCCGAATCGATTTGGTCGACACTTCGTTGTCTATGGCGTGGGAATTCCCACAGACTGGACAATCGAGGGCGGAGGTTGCCAGGGAGGCGCACCTGAGATTTCTTGAAATGCGTCGCGAGAAAAGTGATCGTGTGTCGTTGTGGTTATTTTCGTCGTTTCCCTACATGGTCGACGATTTTGTCTTAGATGACGAGTTGTATTACTTCCAAGTGATGGAAGCGCCGTACGCCACCGTGAAAATCTTGGCTCCAGAGCCAGGTTCAGCTCTAGATAGGTTCTTTATTCCTGCCGACAAAGTTCGGATCATTCCAACTGAAGGAAGTACCGATATCGTAGAAGCCCTTCGGGCTGTGCTGAAGCATTTTGATCAAGATGAAGCGAGTGGAGGGGCAGCGGTTGGCCAGCACCGAGCTCTCTTGATTGTGACCGATGCTGATGTTGACGAGATTCCTGGCGTTGAGTTAGCACAGCTTAAACGGCGGAATATCGTTCCGTATGTGATCTACATCAACGCTGAGAATCCAGCGACGGATACGCCTGAGGCTCCTACGGTGCCGCCATTCATCACGTTAATTCGAGACTTCGGAGGCGACTACTTCGATGTGACCGATCAAGATAGCCTTAACCGCGCGTATGAGGCGATCGACCGACAGGAAGCGGTGAGCAGAGTTGTATCTCAGCGTGTTCAGAGAATACCGATATATACGAGATTTTTGGTAATTAGTATGGCTTTACTGGTAGTAGGAATCCCCGCTGGATTTCTTGCGGAACTGTTTTGGGGGACGGCTCCCTAAGGGAGCTCTTGCATAGAAATTAAAGTTATAATAACTTAAGTTATATAACATTGACTTCTATTGCCTATAGCGGAGTACAATGTATCTTCTTACGTGTTTGGCTGAAAGTAAGCCAATAGGGCATTGGGAATAGTTATGGGTCTATGTGTGATTGTGGCTGTCGCCGTTCGTGTCGTCGGCGTTGTTGCGCCGACGGTGACGAGCGTAAACAGTGGATGATTTGGCCGAAAGAAAATTAGAAAGTAAGTTAAGGCCATCATCTCATGGGTGATGGCCCTTTTTTTTGTAATTTAGCGTAGCCGTGGCAAATATGACGACAAAAAGACGAAGTGCAGCGATCACAGAAGGACCCAGTCGAGCGCCGGCGCGGGCAATGCTGAAGGCGGTCGGATTTACGGACGATGACTTAAGGCGACCAATTATCGGTATTGCCAATACTTGGACTGAGATCGGCCCGTGTAATTACCACCTTCGTGGTCTTGCTGATGAGGTGAAGAAAGGTGTCAGGAATGCCGGAGGGACGCCGATGGAGTTCAATACGGTGTCAATCTCTGACGGTATCACCATGGGGAGTGAAGGGATGCGGGCGTCACTGGTGAGTCGGGAGGTTGTAGCCGACTCGATTGAGCTTGTTGCTCGGGGAAACTTGTTCGACGGTTTGGTGGTTCTTGTTGGGTGCGATAAGACCATTCCTGGAGGGGTCATGGCCTTGGTGCGACTCAATATTCCAGGGCTGCTACTTTACGGAGGTTCGATTGCACCAGGTCGCTGGGAAGGTCAGGATGTCACGATTCAGGATGTGTTTGAGGCAGTAGGAGCCCATGCGGCTGGGCAAATGACAGACGCACGATTATGTGCTCTCGAGGAAACCGCCTGTCCTGGGCCAGGCGCATGCGGTGGCCAGTTCACGGCTAACACAATGGCGACTGTGTGCGAACTGCTTGGTATCTCGCCGATGAGTACGAACGCAGTGCCTGCGATGGATGCTTCCAAGGCTGTGGTGTCTAGGAAGGCGGGAGAGACGCTTATGGAACTAGTTGAGAGGGACTTGAAGCCTCGTGAGATCGTCACAAGGCAGTCGCTTGAGAATGCCATTGCATCGGTGGCAGCCACCGGCGGTTCGACCAATGCGGTGCTCCATCTATTGGCGATTGCCAGTGAAGCAGGGGTCCCACTCGATTTGGACGATTTTGACCGGATAAACAGAAATGTTCCGCTTTTAGCTGATTTAAAGCCAGGTGGACAGTTTGTTGCGACTGATCTTTTTCAGGCTGGCGGTATCCGTCTAGTGGCCAATAGACTCAAAGAACTCGGGGTTCTCCACGAGGATGCGATTACGGTAACTGGGCGGACGGTTGGCGAAGAAGCCTCTAGTTCTGAGGAAACACCGGGTCAAAAGGTAGTCCATAGCGTTGTTGATCCGATAAAGACTACAGGGGGGCTCGTTGTGTTGAGAGGCAATCTTGCTCCCGACGGCTGTGTTGTGAAGGTTGCTGGGCACGCCATGACGCAGCATACGGGTCCGGCTCGTGTCTTCGATAGCGAAGAGGACGCATTCGAGGCTGTTGAAAAGGGGCGAATTCAAGGCGGAGACGTGGTGGTCATTCGTTACGAAGGGCCACGGGGCGGGCCCGGTATGCGAGAAATGTTAGCGGTGACAGCAGCGATTATGGGTGCCGGTCTTGGAGAGTCGGTTGCACTTTTGACTGACGGACGTTTTTCCGGTGCCACTCGTGGGCTTATGGCGGGTCATGTTGCACCGGAAGCCGCCAACGGAGGTCCGATCGCGGCTATTCAAGAAGGTGATACGGTAGAGTTCGATTTGAACCGTCGCACGCTGAATGTTGCGCTGACTGATGCTCAATTGGCCGACCGGATGGCCGGTTGGACTCCACCCAGTGCCCGTTACGATTCTGGGGTGATGGGGAAATATGCACGGTTGGTGTCATCGGCGGCAACTGGGGCAGTCACAAGCTGAATCGAGGGCATAAGGTTGCCTTCATTGGAACGTCGGCGACGCAGGAAATGACGTTTACACAGGGAAGAGTCTGACGTCGGGGAATAATTCATGTCACGAATAAGAAGCGGCGCGCAAATTATTTGGGAGGCGCTCGTTAACGAGGGAGTTACAACTGTTTTTGGCTACCCTGGCGGAGCAATTCTTCCGGCCTATGATGCATTGTTGGACTATCCGATTCGCCATGTCTTAGTTCGACACGAACAGGGTGCGACGCATATGGCGGATGGATATGCTCGTGCTAGTGGCAAGGTCGGCGTAGCGATAGCAACTTCAGGTCCTGGTGCGACCAATATGGTTACCGGGATCGCAACTGCAATGTTGGATTCATCACCGCTCGTATGTATCACTGGGCAGGTGGGCAGTAAAGTGGTCGGAACAGATGCGTTCCAGGAGACCGATGTCACTGGCGTCACATTGCCTATCACGAAACATAACTATCTTGTTACCACTGCGGAAGAGATCGCGCCGACGATTCATGAAGCAATGTATGTCGCGCGCAGCGGAAGGCCCGGCCCGGTGCTCGTGGATATTACGAAGGATGCTCAGCAACTATCGACAGAATTACAGTGGGATCCGAGTGACGTAAAACTACCAGGTTATCGTCCCGATCTCAGTCCAACAGCAGACGAATACAAACGGGCGGCTGAGTTAATTAATAGCGCAAAGCGACCAGTGATTCTGGCTGGGCATGGTGTGTTGCTTTCGGGCGCTATGACGGTGGTTCGCCAGCTCGCCGAGAAGGCACAAAGTCCGGTTGCGATGACTTTGTTGGGTATTGGTGGATTACCGGCATTACACCCGCTCAATCTAGGAATGATGGGCATGCACGGTGAGGCATGGGTGAATCAGGCTATTCAGGAAGCTGACCTTTTGGTGGCCTTAGGAATGCGGTTTGATGATCGGGTCACCGGGAACCTCAAGACCTACGCACCTAATGCTCTTAAGATTCATGTGGATATTGATCCGGCTGAGTTCAACAAGAATGTGAAGGTTGATTTGGCGCTCGCTGGTGACCTGTTAGAAGTGTTGCAGTCTTTGGTGCCTCATGTGGAAACGGGTCATCGGAAGAGTTGGTTGTCCGCAATCGACGAAATGAAGGGTGACGTGGCGGTGCGTGACATTCAGAATCTTCCCGATAGCGGTCATCTGTATGCTGCGCATGTTATCAACGATATCTGGCGGCTTACTGAAGGGAATGCAGTTGTCGTAACCGATGTTGGACAGCATCAGATGTGGGAAGCGCAGTACTACCATCATGAGCAGCCCCGCTCTTTGATTACATCAGGCGGATTGGGAACTATGGGCTTTGCGTTGCCGGCTGCGATTGGGGCCAAGTTGGCGTGTCCGGAGAAGGAAGTGTGGGTGGTGGCTGGCGATGGTGGGTTCCAGATGACCATGGCAGAATTGGCGACCATCGCTCAAGAGAAACTCAAAATCAATATTGCGATTATCAATAATGGATATCTTGGAATGGTCCGCCAATGGCAGGAGTTTTTCTACGAGCGTCGGTACGCTGCAACTCCCTTGTTGAGTCCAGATTTTGCTAAATTGGCAGAATGCTTCGGCCTTAAAGGAGTTACGGTGGACACCCGGAACGGGGTTGTTCCGGCAGTGGAGGAGGCTCGTTCTTGTGAAGGTACTGTGGTAATTAATTTCAAAGTTGAGCAGGAGGACACAGTATATCCAATGGTTCCGGCTGGAGCTGACTTGCACGACATGATTCGTCGACCGAGCGAGGCTCCTATTGTTGAGACTGCGGACGATGATTAGAACGAATAGCACCTACGGTTCATTCACTTTTTGAGAAAGCCAGAGGGAGCGAACCGGTAGTGTCATTTTTGGATTTGTAATCATGAAACACACCCTAGTCATCTACGTTGAGGACAAGCCTGGTGTTTTGAATCGTGTGGCTTCGTTGTTTCGACGACGAGCCTTCAATATTGAATCACTTACGGTTGGCCACACTGAAAAACCAGGTGTGTCACGCATGACAGTTTTGGTTGAAAGTGATACCCATGGTGCCCGTCGGCTGGAGGCAAATCTCTACAAGCTTGTCAACGTGCTTCGGGTGCATGACATCACAGCTGAAGCGGCGGTGTATAGAGAACTTGCCATGGTTAAAGTGGCCACTGCCACCCCGGAGGTTCGCAGTCATGTGATGCAATTGGTTGATGTCTTTCGCGCGCGTGTTGTTGATGTGGCGCCGGATGCTGTAATTATTGAAACCACCGGAACTGAAGCAAAGATTAACGGTTTGCTGGAGGTTTTGCAGCCCTATGGAATTCTTGAACTCGTGCGCACCGGTCGTGTCGGTATGGTACGTGGGTCGCAGAGTGTCATGGTCGAACCTCCCGAACCGCCTCGTGTTACTGCGAAAACAAACCCAGACGACGAGAACATTTCCTATTCGGTATAGTACGAAACTGCGTTTGACCCACAACGTGAGACTGCATCCAGTTGTGGATGCGGGAACCTAGAAAAAGAGGACTGTCTTCAATGGCCACGATCTATTACGACGATGCTTCAAACCTGTCACTGATTCAGAACAAGAAGGTTGCCATCTTTGGCTATGGTTCGCAGGGACATGCTCACGCCCTTAATCTAAAAGATAGCGGTGTCGATGTGCGAGTTGCGTTGCACGAAGGGAGTCGGTCGAAATCAAAGGCCGAGGCCGAAGGCTTAACGGTTTTGCCAGGATCAGAGGCGTCAGCTTGGGCGGACGTGGTCATGTTGCTTACTCCGGACACAACGCAGGCTGGTATTTATCAGACGCAAGTCGCTCCACACTTGACCGCCGGGAAAATGTTGATGTTTGCCCATGGATTTAATATTCGCTTCAAGACGATCCAGCCTCCTCCAGATGTGGATGTGACATTGATTGCTCCGAAAGCTCCCGGACACCGGGTGCGCGAGGTATTTCTTGAAGGGGGAGGCACACCCGCATTGATTGCTGTCGAACAAGACGCGACGGGGGGTGCCCAGGCGCTAGCGTTGTCGTATGCCAAAGGTCTGGGTGTAACTCGTGCGGGAGTCATCCAAACCACGTTTGCCGAAGAGACCGAGACAGATCTCTTTGGAGAGCAGACGGTTCTTTGCGGTGGGGTAAGTGCACTCGTCAAAGCGGGATTCGAGACGCTTGTTGAGGCTGGATATCAACCTGAGGTCGCTTATTTCGAGTGTATGCACGAATTGAAACTGATCGTCGATTTGTTTTATCGAGGTGGATTGAACTACATGCGGTACTCGGTCAGCGATACTGCCGAGCATGGAGATTACACGGGCGGTCCGCGGGTGGTGACTGAGGAAACCAAACAGGCGATGAAAAAGATTCTGGCGGAAATTCAAGACGGCACTTATGCAAATAATTGGATTAACGAAGACAAAAACGGTCGAGAGTGGTTTATGGCGACACGGAAGACAGAGCAGGCGCATCCGATCGAAGAAGTTGGCTCTCGTCTACGTGGGATGATGCCATTCCTTGACGCGGTGAACTTGAAGGAGTCTGTTTAAAGCGTTTCAATCCAACGGCCGATCACGTCTTGAACGGAATCGTAAACCTCGCCGGGCGTAAGGTTCATCTTGTTCGGAAATTTGAGGGAATGATCTCCGCCCTCAACAACGTGGAGGCTGCCGTGTTGGCAGGCATCAACGACTGGTCGCATCTCATCTTTGTTCCCGAACGGGTCACGACCTCCTTGTACAAAAAGCATGGGAGCTGTGATCGAGGCGAGATGCTCATCTCGTCTTCGTTCAGGGCGGCCAGGAGGATGCAAGGGGTAGCCTAAAAATACTAACCCCGTTAGCTTCATTTTGAGACTTGGGTCGGCAGCAAGTTGAGACGCAATTCGTCCACCCATGGACTTGCCTCCGATGACAAGACGGGATGTCATGGACGGCAGAGTCTGCTGTGTTTCTTTGATCACCGCCAGGTAGGTGGCTTCGAGCTTCGACTTGGAGTCCGGGGCTCGACGGCCTTGCGCCATGTAAAGAAAATCAAACGTGACTGTATCAATGCCGCGGGCCGCCATGCCGAGAGCAAAGCAGCGCATGAACTCGCTGTCTTGTGAGGCGCCTGCGCCATGCGCCAAAATCAGAAGTGTCTGGTCGGCACAATGTTGCTCAGCAGGATAATGCAGACCCGATACGGTCCCCGACAGTCCTGTATCAATTGCGAACCGTTTTGGCATTAAACCTGGGTGGCTTTTAGAAACCGCGCCGCAGCCTGACGGAAGTCGTCGTGCCATTCGTGGCCACCGTCGAACACGACAGTTTCGAGGGAGGTATTTACCGACCGAAGAAACGTGACGTCTTTGCTCATCTGGTCCTCGGTATACCAGGAGTCAGTGGTTCCGCGCCCCAGGAGGACCTTGGGCCAAGTCGCGTCTTTGCTGGCCTGGACTTCGGGCGGGATATCGCCCGCGAGAACCATGATCCCGGCTGTTGGGCTGGTTCCTCGCAGACCCGCGCGGTACGCCATCGCAGTACCCTGGGAAAAGCCACTGTAGACGACTCTTCCGTTTGTGGAGTGTGTCCTCGATACACTGTCAACGACGGCGTCGACATATCGCAGGTTATCCAAGATCAAGTGCTCACGGTCTTCCGAGGTCATCCAGCTGCCGACGACAGTGCCAGTTTTTCGTTTATAGAACCGATGGAGGGCCGAGACTGACACCAAAATCCAGTTCTCTAGGCCCTGAATTGACAAGAGTTCGTCGAGGTGATGCTTCGGATTCTCGCCGTAACCGTGGAAGCCAACGAGTATCGGGGCCGGGTTGGTGCAACGAGCTGGTCGTACAAGATAACGCCCAGTGATTTGCGTGCGAATTGTCTCGATCTTCAGTTCTTGAGCCACGAGATGTATTCTAGTCTTCTATGCCACGAATTGACTTTGCACAACTTCCGGCGGATTCGCGGGTTTGGATTTTTTCTGCGGACCGTGTTCTCTCAAATGATCAACAAACGCAATTGTTAGCGAGTGTTGATGGATTTCTTGCTCAATGGGGCGCCCACGACATGCCTCTTACGGCAGGACGTGAAATCAGGTATGACCGATTTTTGTTTATAGCGGTCGATCAGCAACGGGTCGGACCATCTGGTTGTTCCGTTGACGCGTTGGTCAGACAAATGAAGACGCTGCAGCAGGAACTGGGTGTGGAGTTGGTAGACCATGCCCCAGTGCTATTTCGTCGAGGAGACGAAATAGCTCGTGTAGCCCGGGAAGAGTTTTCAGCCTTAGTGGCTGACGGCGAAGTGAGTCTCGACACCACGGTGTTTGATAACACGCTCACTCGTCTCGGCGACGTGAGGGATGGTCGTTGGGAGACGAATGCGGAACGAACGTGGCATGGGCGCGCGTTTTTTTAGTCAGACACGTGCAGTTGATTAGGTTGAATCTTTTAGTACAAAAGTAAAAACGTGTCGTCGGATTGTACCGTGACGGCTGGACCGCTTCCACTTGGAATGGTGTCTTGGTTTGGTCCCATCTCCGAGATGGCCCGGTTGTTACTGTCAAAGAGTTGCCAGTTCAGCGTTCCTCCAGCTCGATATCCCGGCGCATCTCCCCAAGCGAGTAGGGTCTCACCGCGGTTGTTCGTGGCGATGGTCGCGTTTTTTCGCCTAAATTGGGCTTCTCCGTCAGGGGAGACAACATCAGCTAGGTTGTTAACTTCAGCGAAGTAGATTTCTCCCGCCGTTTCCCAAGCCACACGTACTCTATCCGGCGCCTTGGCGAATGTTGTCGTGGTTACAGGACATGCACCGAGAGACCAAGGTTGAATCAATTCGTCTGCAAACATCTGATCCGGACCAGTTGACCGCAAGAGACGTTGCCCGCGGCCCACATTGTCTTCGGCTCCACGATACGATACCCAGACGGTCCCCTCGTCAAAAAATAGCTCGAGACTACAACAGCCACACGCACCTTCTTCGGGGGGGCTGATGACACGCGGTGGTCCAAAGGTTTCGCCTCCGTCCTGAGAGGTCATAAGAAAGACTGCGCGGTTGGCGTCGTCGGTTTTGTTAGTTGGTGCACCATGCCACGCGATAAATATCTGGTCTCGTCCGTCAGTTGCTATGCTGGGTCTGGCTTCAATGATTTGGCCTTCGATCTCGATCAGTGTTCGTTGTGGCTCGAAATTGTCCCCGCCCTCGGTACTCCGCGTATAGAACAGCCTCAATGGGTTGTTCTGGAACCATACGGCATGTATGTGAGGAGTCGCCGTGTTACCTGTAGTAAGCGCCATGTCACCCCCATCCATGGGGCCCATTCCGATCGATGTACGAGGTTCGCTGTTGATTCGGATTGGTGCTGTCCAGGTTGGCTCTTCCGTGTTCCAGCGTGAGTAATAAAGGTCGCCGCCGGACATAGCGCCACGGAAATACATCAGATGCGTAAGGCCATTTTTATCGTTTACCGCCTGGGGCATCCGTCCTTCTTCGGGAATCCGCAGAACTCGGACGGGTTCTGGCGCCGCCCCGCAGGCTGAAAATAAGATCGCTACTGATGCGATCAATATTGATATTGCAATTCCCAAATAACTGGTTCTATTTTTCACTAGACGGCCTCAGCCATTATCAGTTCGTATCAGAAGGGTACCATCGTATAATTCCTTAACCAACACCGGAGGTTGATGTGACCACGAAAGCGGGTCGTATGTTGGCGTCTATTGCCGCGGGACTGCTTGTGGCGTTTCTATCGTCTGCTCATGCCGAAGCTCAAGGCGTGGTTCAGTCAGAGGTTGAAACTGTGCCCTCCAGTGGCCAAGCAGAGTTCATTAGGACCTACTGCGTTCAGTGTCATAACGGTCGAGCTCTAGTTGGTGGTGTCGCGCTGGACACTGCCGACCTGAGTAATCTTGCTGCAGATATTGAACTCTGGGAACGGGCACTTCGGAAGTTACGGGCTAGGGCGATGCCCCCGATTGGAATGCCACGTCCAGGCGAAGATGCCTACGCCAATATGGTCTCGCATTTGGAGACTGAATTAGATCGTTTGGCGGCGGAACATCTGAATCCTGGTCGCACCGATACTTTCCGGCGGCTTACTCGTACAGAGTATCGCAATGCCATCAGAGACCTGTTGGCATTAGATGTCGACGTGACCGCTCTATTACCTCGAGACGATGCCAGTTTTGGGTTCGATAATGTTGGAGCAGTAGGTTTGTCGCCACTTCTTATGGAACGGTATCTGTCGGCGGCCCAAAAAATTAGTCGGTTAGCAGTTGGTCCGGTTGGTCTCGGCTTGGACAGTCATGTGGTTGTTCTTCCAGTTGACCTGACCCAAGAAAATCATTTTGACGGTCTTCCTTTTGGCACACGAGGTGGCGCAGCAGTTACCTACCAGTTTCCACTTGACGGTGAGTACGACATCCAGGTGTGGCTCTCACGAAATCGCAACGAAAACGTTGAAGGCCTGACTGAACCCCATGACATTGAAATTACTCTGAATGACGAACAACTTGGCGTGTTTACCATTACTCCGAATCGCAACCGGTTCGGAGACTACTACGCTGATGAGGATGTTGATAAGGGGTTGGTGGTTCGAGTGTTGGTGGAGGCTGGACCGCACAAGGTTGGTGCAAGTTTTATCAAGAAGAACTCGGCGTTGATCGAAACTGAACGTCAACCCTACCAGGCTCATTTCAACATGAATCGACATCCCCGTGTTCAGCCGGCTGTACGTTCAGTATCGATTACGGGACCCTATGAGTCGACTGGGGCGGGACGAACACCCAGCCGAGAACGGATTTTTTCCTGTCGCCCAGATGAGGTTGCGCAGGAGCGAGAGTGTGCAAAAACGATTGTGTCGAATCTTGCACGACTCGCCTATCGGCGACCGGTCACCGATCGAGACCTCGATCCGCTACTAGATTTCTACGACGCTGGTTATGAACAGGGTGACTTTGAGGGGGGCATCGAAACAGCTCTTCGTGCTCTTTTGGCAAGTCCGGAGTTCTTGTTTCGTGTTGAGCGGGATCCTCATCGTCTAGCATCGGGTGAAGCGTATCGGTTGAGTGATATCGAGCTTGCTACTCGCCTGTCATTTTTTCTATGGAGTAGTCTTCCCGATAACGAATTATTGACTGTAGCTGAGCGAGAGGAGTTGAGCGATCCACAGGTGCTGGAGGCGCAAGTTTTGCGGATGCTGCGGGATCCCAGAGCCGAGTCCCTCAGTACGAACTTTGCGTCTCAGTGGCTTCACCTTAGAAATCTAGATGCTGCCAAGCCTAATTTGCGAACCTTTCCTGATTTTGACGAGAACTTGCGCCGAGGATTTCGTCGCGAGACGGAGATGTTCTTTGGCCACATCGTCGAACAGGACAGAAGCGTATTGCAGTTGTTGTCGGCTGATTTCACGTTTGTGAATGAGCGTGTGGCTAAGCACTATGGCCTTCCGCATGTGTACGGAGACCAATTCAGGTTAGTCGAATTAGACCCGGCTGGTGAACGAATCGGACTGTTGAGCCATGGAAGTATCCTGACGGTTACTTCGTATGCCACCCGAACCTCTCCGGTGCTTCGCGGCAAATGGGTGTTAGAGAATTTGCTTGGCATGCCGCCACCACCGCCACCGCCAAATGTGCCTCCATTAGCAGAGAGTGGCTCTAGTGGGCAGCCACTATCAATGCGTGAGCGTATGGCACAACACCGCGAGAACCCGACGTGCGCGGCTTGCCACCAACTGATGGATCCTGCCGGTTTGTCGATGGAGAATTTCGACGCGATTGGACGGTGGCGAAGTTTGGGAGAGGGTAGGAGCGAGATCGATGCATCCGGTAGTCTTCCGGGCGGGCTGACGTTCAGTGGGGTGTCCGGACTGCGTGAGGCAGTGTTATCGAGACCCGGGTTGTTTGTCGGTACGCTGACGGAAAAGCTGCTGACTTATGCTCTTGGTCGTGGCATAGATTATCGGGATGCTTCGGCTGTGCGAACAATTTTGCGGGACGTCGAGGAGGCCGAGTATCGTTTTTCTTCGCTGATACTTGGTATTGTCAGGAGCGTACCGTTTCAGATGCGGAGGACACAATGATCGTCACCAAAATGGCGTTGCCCAGACGAACCTTTTTGAGAGGGCTAGGTTCGACACTAGCTCTTCCGTTACTGGATGCGATGATTCCCGCAGTGTCTGCCAAGGCGGCACAGGTGGCTGGATCTGTTCGTCGTCTTGGATACGTGTACATCCCAATGGGGATGAATCCGGTGCCTTGGACTCCGAAAGCCGAGGGGCGCATCACAGAACTTTCCCCGTCGTTAGCTTCACTCACACCGTATCTTGATGATTTGACAGTCGTCACAAATCTTGAGCTCCGGAACGCGTATACGACGGGCAACCATGCTTCTTCGAACTGTGCTTTCTTAAGCTGCATGCGCGCTAAGCGGACGGAAGGCAGTGACTATGAATTGGGAACGACTGTTGACCAAATCGCAGCGCAGGAAATTGGACAGGAGACGCCAATTCCATCGCTTGAACTTGGCACTGATCTGATTGCGCAGGTCGGCAATTGTGACAATGGCTACGCGTGTGTCTATCAAAACAGCCTGGCGTGGTCTTCTCCGACCACACCGCTGCCGACGGAGGCTGATCCGCGCGCGGTGTTTGAACGTTTGTTTGGTGATGGAGGTACGATTGAACAACGGCAAGCACAACGACATACGAACGCCAGTATTTTGGACTGGGTCCTAGATGATATGTCCCGCCTCCAGAGTCAATTGGGCATGAGTGATAAGGTGCGTGTCAATGAGTATTTGGACACGGTACGGGAGGTGGAACGGCGGATTCAGCGCGCTGAGCAACATGCCGCAGAATCTCCGCAGACCGACCTCAACCGACCGACTAGTATCCCGGAATCTTGGGAGGAACACGTCAAACTTATGTTTGATTTACAGGTGCTTGCCTTACAGGCAGACATGACACGGGTAATCACGTTCCAATTGGCTCGGGAGGCAAGCACCCGGGCTTATCCACAGATCGGGGTCCCTGAACCACACCACCCGGTGTCTCACCATGTGAATGACCCAGTCAAGCTAGCGAAGCTAGCCAAGATCAATGCGTATCAAGTTTCATTGTTTGCATATTTTCTTGAGCAGCTGCGAGCAACGCCTGATGGCGACGGCACTCTTTTGGACCACAGTACTTACATGCTGGGAAGCGGCATGGGGAACCCTGATGTTCACGACCATTCCAATCTTCCGATTGTGGTCGCGCGTGGTGGCGCTGGACAGGTTAAGGGCGGGTGGCATATCAAGTTCGACCGTGACACTCCGTTATCTAATCTGCATCTGACGCTACTGGACCACGTGGGCGTTCATCTGGATAGTTTCGTTGACAGCACGGGCCGTGCCGACCGAGTTGTTGAACCTGTGACTCTCTAACGAATTGGTACGGGCGACGGAAATGACACGATTACTTCGTTTTGTGATGCTGGGTTGGGTCGTTTGTGGCGGTAGTGTTGTCAGCGGTTCAGCTGCGTCATTGCACGATGCGGTCAAGCAGGGAGACCTTTCGGTCGTTCGATCACTGCTTGATAACGGTGCGGACGTGAATGCCATAGAACCGGATGGAGCGACGGCACTGCACTGGGCTGCCTACCGAGACAACCTGCCGATGGTTGTTGCTTTGGTGGAGGCAGGTGCCGATGCCACGACTGCGAACCGCTATGGAGTTATGCCCCTCGCTTTAGCAGCCGCCAATGGCAACGCTGAAATTCTTGAATTGTTACTTGGCGCTGGAGCGAATCCAAATATACCGCTCGCCGAGGGTGAAACCGTTCTGATGATTGCCGCTAGAACCGGTCGTGTGGACGCGGTGAACACTCTTTTGGTGCGCGGAGCCGATGTGAATGCCGTAGAGACTTGGCGTGGACAGACTGCGTTAATGTGGGCTTCGGCCGAAGGCCATGTGGATGTCGTTCGAGCGTTGTTCGATCACGGTGCTGACGTGCACGCCAGATCTGTAAAGGCGTTTACTGCCCTACTGTTCGCGGCACGTGAGGGGCGACTTGAAGTGGCGGAGTTCCTGCTCGACTCAGGTGCGGACCTTGAGGAGCACTTACAGTTGATTCCTCGTCAGACGGTGGGCGGTTTCACCAGAGAGGTGTTGCCCGAACCTGGTTTAAACCCATTATTGTTGGCCGCTGGGAATGCACACTACGAATTGGCGGCCCGCTTTCTCGAGCGGGGTGCTGACCCCAATGCGTCCCCGCGGGGTTGGACGGCGTTGCACCAAGTGTCGTGGGTTCGCAAGGCCGGGATTGCCGGGAGCAACAACCCCGCGCCTCAAGGTTCTGGTGAGGTTGGCAGTCTCGAATTTGTGCAGATGCTTGTCGATCAGGGTGCCGACCTTGATGCCAGGATTACAAAACGTCCACCTGCTGGGATTACTGCGTTAAATATGGTTGGAGGCACGCCCTTTCTTGTGGCTTCGCGAACCGCTGATATCGAACTGATGCGTTTGTTGGCCGAACTTGGCGCCAACCCTTTGTTATCGAACGAAGATAACGCGACACCACTGATGGTGGCTGCTGGGTTGGGCACCTCATCGCCTGGCGAAGACCCTGGGACAGAGCCTGAAGTGATCGAGGCGGTCTTATTGGCTATGGATCTTGGTGGCGACATCAACCATGTCGACAATAACGGTGAGACGGCGATGCACGGTGCGGCCTATAAGCACCTTCCATCAGTCGTTCGCTTGCTGGTCGATCATGGTGCCGACATTGAGACTTGGAATCAGAGAAACGCCAAGGGCTGGACGCCTCTTAACATTGCGGAAGGCGTTCATCGCGGCATGAATATCTTGAGTTCGCCGGTGACCGCTGAGGTGCTTCGGACAGTCATGCTTGAAGCGGGTGTTGAACCGGTCTTTCGACCTTAAACTGGCCGGAGTTGTGACGGGTTTCACTGGCAGTCCGGGCTAAGGCTCTGTATTGCTGTCACATTAAGCTGGTCCTGTTCGCCTCTAATTAGAAACCCTTTTGTTTCCACCCGGTGGCCTTCAAAGTCGTCAGGTCGAGGGTAGACGTATAAAAGTTCAAAAGAGGCATCGCCGAGTTGGATGGACGTAGCTACCGTACGGGCATCGTCAGCGGACTGATCCGGATCTCTTGTTCTGAGTGGTTCGCTTGCGTCCGTGACGAACCAATTATCGTTGGCTGTTCTGGAGAGACAGCCGACCACTTGGACGAGTGCAAATTCTACCGCTGGCTGCGGTCCGTCCTTTCCTTCGATCATGACGTCCGCGAGTATATCGAGGCCGAGTGGTTCTGTTCCCGTCGGTAAATCGTTTGCTGAGAGGACATAGGCTAAGAGCTCGATGTAGGTGGCCTCATCGAGGCGGGTCATGTCGCCAGGGGGCATCGATTGGAGTCGTGAAAACATATGGTCAAGCGTGAGTCCCATCCAGAATTTTAGAAATTCTTCTCCGGAAAGCGCACGGGCATTGGCGCCCGTTAGGTTAACGCCGTGGCAAGTTTGACAGTGTCTTTCGTAGTGCTCTGCACCCTTTTCTGCTTGTAATGACGTGTAGACTCCGTTTTGAACGGTCGTATAGGAGTCGTCTTGCGAGGCCGCAGCTACAAACGTCGTCAGGATGACGGTTAGTCCGAATGCCAACGCCGTCTTGAGCAGTAGTGACATACCGGAGGCGGGAGGCAAATGGTCGGGGCGCCCGGATTCGAACCGAGGACTTCCTGCTCCCAAAGCAGGCGCGCTACCGGGCTGCGCCACGCCCCGAAACAACATGCAAAACGACTTGAGTGCGCCAAGAGATCTCCGCAGGCTGCCTATTCGCTTGGCCACGCTTTCTCACCACTAGGGTAAAAGCTTCTAGATGATCCTACAAGAATTTTGTGCAGCTGTTACAAAACGCTGTTGCCTGATTATTTTCAGAGCCGGTACGATTGAGCCGACAGTTCTCATTTGTTCCACCAACGGTTGTTTCGTCACTTATTATGGTGAGCCGGCTTCATAGACTGACCTGGTGAGATTGAGCTGTGCATCATATACTGACGACTGTCACACAAGGTTTGTGTTAACTATCAAGGAGAGTCCCATGACGAAAAACATTCGATTCATTGGTTTTGCAGTTGTAGTCTTCATCGCAGGCTTTGCCGCCGGTCAACTGGTTGATGCTACAGCGACTGTGAGTGCGGCCGCCAACCCGGTGTTTGAGTTGCGGACTTACACAACACCAGACGGGAAGCTTCCAAACTTAATGGCGCGTTTCAGAGATCACACAATGCGGATTTTTGAAAAACATGGCATGACAAATGTTGGCTACTGGGTTCCACAAGATTCCCCAGGTTCTGACGATACGCTTATTTATATTCTTTCTCACGAAAGCCGTGAGGCGGCCGAGCAAAGCTGGTCTGATTTTGGTGATGACCCCGAATGGGACCGCGTAGCAGAGGAATCTCAGGTCAATGGGCGCATATTGACCAGCGTTGAGCGTGTGTTTATGGACTCAACTGATTTTTCTCCAATGAAGTGACAGTCGTAGAGTAGGGCTCTCTTTAGCGTAGAAGGCGTCATGTTGCTTGTAGCATGGTCTTGAATTGACCTAGACACGATACATAGGCAGTTATGGCACGGAGGAGAGTATGGACATGACGTCGAAAAGTCGAGTGTTACAAATTATTGGTATCACGGCTTGGCTGGTCGCGGCGCTCTTCGTTTCTTCGCATTGGATTGTTAGCGCGGAGAATCAAGCGAACGATGATCCGAGGTTTACCGGTCTCAGTTCGTCTATGGATGCTGAGGGTCTCAGAGTGTCTCGTCGCCGCTTTGAGGCAGGAGCACGATCCGCGTGGCATAGCCACACATTCGGTCAACTTCTCTATGTTGAGGAGGGAAGTGCCCGTACGCAAAAACGTGGGCAAGCGCTCAGGGAAATGGGGCCGGGTGAGAGTGACTACACTGGGCCGGATGTGGAGCACTGGCATGGCGCGGCACCGAGTGAGCATTTCATTCAGGTTGCTGTGGGTTTTGGTTCAGGGATCGAATGGCTCGACAAGACAACTGATGCTGAATATGGGGGGCGCTGAGTTTGCTCCCGGTTTTGGTGGGCCGAGGAAGTGTGAGGATTCAATCGGCCGGTTGTAACCATTGCCTATCGAATGTGTTCGAACCGATGTGTGATCTCAATTGCTTTCATTCCGCCTAGGTCTGTGACGTTTCCACCCGTGAGGTGCTCGCCAAAGGATCCATAACGGGCGTTAACGATCTCAGGTTGCGGCGGTAGTGGAAATTGGACCAGCACTTCAACTTCTCCAGTGGGCCAATTCAGTGTGTTGATGCGAGCCCAATAGTGACCGCCTTGAACCGTAGCTCGGCCCGAATCGATCAAGTTTGTGGCTGGCCAGTCTTCCGTCGGCGCGGTTCGTGCCAATTCATGAGTAGCTCGATAATTGACCATTGCCCCGTCAGGAAGGTCGGTGTCTCCTTCGATCCACAGTACGCGCCATTCCGACCGCGGCTCGACGACGAGCATGACCGATTCTGTTTCGGTATCTAGGGATTCGGGTCCGCCTGCCGAAGGTGAGGGAGTACAACCCGCCACAACTAGACAGAATAGCGGTGCCAACATTCGGGTCATCATCCGGTTCGGATTATAACCGCCGGACGGTTTTCAAGCTGGGTGCATCCGTGAAACTGCTCGCCAGATACAATCTCGACCATGGTCAGGTCACAGTTGTCGCTCACTAGAGCCCGTCGACCGATTGTCGGTGTGATGGGGTCACACGTTGAAGGTCACCCAGAACGGTCACGTCCACTCGGGAAATGGATAGCGAGTCAAGGCTATCACCTGCTTACTGGAGCGGGTGAAGGAGTAATGAGTGCCGTATCGCAGGCATTCGCCGGAGTTGACGGCCGCTTAGGTTGTGTCATCGGTATCGTTCCAACGGGGTCTACAGCTACGGCTGAGTCCATCAGGACGCCTCTTGCCGGATACTTTAATGCCTGGGTTGACATTCCTGTTATCACACATCTTGGGGTTGGAGACGTTTCCGGTGATGAGCCTATGTCCAGGAATCACATCAATATCCTGACGTCGTCGGTGGTGGTCTTGCTTCCCGGTGGTGTCGGCACTGCTGGCGAGGCTCGTTTGGCTGTTCGCTACGGCACCCCAGCTGTAGCCTTTCTCAACAGCCGTGACGAGATTCCTTCGTTGCCCACCGAGGTTGCCGTTAGCAGTGACTTTGACGCTGTCACTGACTTCATTCAGCAATGTATTTCAAAATCAGCGTAAGGTAGGTGCAATTTCCTTACGAGCGCGCACGGCACTGACGTGCGAAAGCCAGTTTGGCGGCTGTCACAAAAACCGGCATTGCTTGGTGGATTTCCTCGAGGGTTGGATATGTTGGGGCTAACCGGATGTTCGAGTTGTCCGGGTCCTTTCCGTAAGGAAACGTTGAACCTGCCGGGGTTAACTTCACACCCGCCTCTCCGGCGAGTTTGACTACTGTGGCCGCGGTTCCCCGAGGCACCTCCACAGAAATAAAGTAACCGCCGTTCGGTTGGGTCCAAGTGGCGATACCGTCGAGGCCGCCAGCAAGGTGTTCGAGTACTGCTTCGAACTTTGGCCTGACGATTTCAGCATGGCGTTGCATATGAGCGTCAATACCTTGATGGTCCCGCAGAAACCGAACGTGCCGCAATTGGTTGACCTTGTCCGGACCAATCGTTTGTACGGCAAGGCGTTGCTTAAAGTGACTCAGGTTGGCTGATGAACACGCGAGGAAGGCGATGCCGCTTCCAGCCCGGGTAATCTTCGAGGTTGAGCCGAGGATGACGACAGAATCTGCTGTGCCTGCGTTCTGACATGCATCCATCAGATTAGCAAGTGAGTCCCCCTGACCGTGTAGGGTGTGTACGACATAGGCGTTGTCCCACATGATCCTGAAGTGTGGTCCGGCAATTTTTCCAAGTTCAGCAAATCTGTGTACTACGTCCTCTGAAAAAGTGTACCCCGTGGGATTTTGATACTTGGGCACACACCAAATCCCTTTGATCAGTGGGTCTTCGCGAACATGTTGTTCAACGGCATCCATATCAGGACCCGTATTTTGCATGGGAACGTTGACCATCTCGAAACCGAGTGATTCCGTGATCGTAAAATGCCGGTCGTAACCAGGAACGACGCAGAGGAACCGGAGTGGGCTGCCTTCGTCTTGCCACGCCGTGCCTTGGCCAAGAGGACCGTAGACCAGAGCGTTCGAAAGGTATTGATACATCAACGTCAAGCTCGCGTTGCCGCCCGCAATCACCAGATCCTCGTGCACTCCTAATAGTTCGCCGCCTAAACGGCGGGCCTCGCGAATCCCAAACAGACCACCGTAGTTTCTGACGTCCGTCCCATCGTCAACCACATACTGACCATCGCAAGTCGCATCGAGTTCATCAGAGAGACTGAGTTGTTCGGGACTCGGTTTGCCTCGAGTCAGGTCCAATTGCAGACCAGTGGCCTTGAGCTGTTCAAACTCGTTGGCGAGGTGGCGTTCGTGCGACACCAAGTCGTCAGGACTGAGAGAGTCGAATGTCATCGGGTCATTATATGGGGCATGGTTGGTAACCAACGATGATCATGGAATCAAAGTGAAATCTGATGGCCGCACCGGGAGCCAGAATATAGATCAGTGGATCCAATGGGATGAACTCATAGGCAGTAGGTGTTACGTCTTGGTTTCCAATGATGTTCAAGACGTGCTGTGACGTGGCGACAGGTCTTACCGTGCACACGTGTCGTCTCCTGGGCTTCACATGAGATCGGTGCTATATTCCGAATTCTTAAACCTTAACCTTCGGAGAGACGAGATGTGGCTAGCAGGTCGATGCTGGGTTGTGACGCTTATTTTGGCGGTTAGTAGTTCTACGTTCGCCCAAGAAGTAACGCGTTATGTTCGATATGAAGATAACGGCAAAGTGTCGTACGGGATTCTCGAAGGTCAGGTCATTCACGAGTTAGAAGGGGATATTTTTACCTCGGTTCAGCGGACCGGCCAGACGGTCATGGTTGGTGATATCCAAGTCTTGGCGCCGACCGCGCCGCAAAAGGTAATAGCCGTCGGGTTTAACTATGTAAGTCATTTGTCCGAGCCATCTCCTGCGGAATACCCAGGATTGTTCGCCAAGTATCCGACGTCGATTATCCCGCATGATGCGGAGATTACCTATTATGCGGACGCTACGGACCTGCATTACGAAGGTGAAATGGTTTTGATCATCGGTAAAACGGCGAAGAATGTCTCAGTGGACGATGCCGGCAAATATATTTTTGCTGTGGCACCAGGTAATGATGTCAGTGAGCGGGTGTGGCAGCAGGGGGATCTTCAATGGTTCCGAGCTAAAGGTGCGGATACGTTTGGACCGGTTGGACCGGTGATGGTTGCGGGTATTGACTACAACGACCTAATGCTACAGACCCGGTTGAACGGAGAAGTTATGCAAGCGCAGCGCACGAAAGATTTGATCTTTAGTCCAGATGAGATTGTCAGTTACGTGTCCACGTATGTGACCCTCGAACCAGGCGACATGATTTTTACCGGCACGCCTGGGTCGACGAGTGCGATGCAGCCCGGCGATGTCGTGGAGATTGAGTTGGAACATGCCGGAGTGCTTCGGAACACCGTTGGACCAAAGCAGAAGTAAATCGAGAGAAGAGCTGTGGAAACTCCGCTGACACCACTTGAATTCCAACGACGTGCACGCACGCTTTACCCCGACCGTGAGGCTGTTGTCGATGGGACGCTGCGGTTGTCTTATCGGCAGTTTTTCGATCGGTGTGATCGATGGTCAGCGGCATTACAACGTCTTGGCGTGGCTAAGGGGGATCGAGTCGCGTATATTTCTCCGAATACGCATTCCCAACTCGAGTCCTTCTACAGCGTGCCGCAGATTGGAGCTGTCCTAGTTCCGATCAACTTCCGTTTAACACCGAACGAGATTGAGTACATCATTCAACATAGCGGTGCAACAGTCGTATGTGCTCACGCTGATCATCTTGAAACCGTCGATACTGTTCGCGAATCTTGCACCGGCGTTAAACATTTTGTCGCTCTCGAAGGGGCAAAGGACGGATGGTATGACTATGAGGCGTTACTTGACGCGGAATCCGAGACTTTTGTTCCTGCATCGATTGACGAACGTGACCTGCTGACAATCAACTACACCAGTGGCACCACCTCACGGCCGAAAGGCGTCATGATCACCCATCGCAACGCTTATATGAATGCGGTCGGAACATTGGTTCACCTGCCGATGAGCTGTGCGGACCGGTATTTGTGGACTCTCCCGATGTTCCATGCAAACGGGTGGACGTTCGTTTGGATTGTCACGGCGGTGGGCGGGACGCATGTTTGCTTACGGAAAGTTGACCCGGCAATGGCGTTTGGTCTGATACGAGACGAATCTGTGTCGATGCTTTGTGCCGCACCCACAGTTTTGATCGGACTGGCTACAGCGGCGCCTGAGTTGCGCGGAGAAATTCCGTCGGGAGTACGTGTGCTTACGGCCGGAGCGCCTCCAGCGGCGGCAACCATTCAACGAGTTGAGGGCGAGTTTGGCTGGGATCTGACCCAGGTCTACGGTTTGACCGAGACCGCCCCTTTTATCACTATTTGCGAACCGAGACCCGAACATGGTGCCTTAACTCTCGAAGAGAGGTCCGTCGTCAAAGCTCGCCAAGGTGTTGAACTGATTACCTCGGGGGAGCTCCGGGTAATCGACGAGCACGGTGAACTTGTTCCAAGAGATGGGCAGACGTTGGGAGAGATTGTTGTTCGCGGGAACGTCGTTATGGAAGGCTACTATAACGACTCTGCTGCGACGGAAGAAGCCATGCGAGGTGGCTGGTTCCACAGTGGTGACGCCGCGGTGGTGCATCCGGATGGTTACGCGGAAATTCGTGATCGTTTTAAAGATGTCATTATCAGTGGAGGTGAAAACATTTCATCTGTTGAGGTTGAAGGGATTTTGATGCGTCATCCAGCGGTTCAGGAGGTGGCGGTTGTGGGAATGCCAGATCCGAAGTGGGGAGAGACCCCGCACGCATTCGTATTGTGTGTTGCTGAGACTAAACTGACGGAAAACGAACTGATCGTGTACGCGCGAGAACACATGGCCCACTTTAAGGTGCCAAGTAAGATCGAATTTGTATCTGCATTGCCCAAAACTGCTACCGGAAAAATCCAGAAATACGTACTCCGACGCGGCCAGAGTGCAATTTCAGTACAGTAGACGTAATTACCACCTGATGCTGTGCTAGACTCTGCCGCATTTGTCCGATTCGGTTCATCTCTTTTCCGGGCGACCAGCTCTGTGAGCTCTTCCCGTAGACGTTTTCTACAGTCGACTGCAGTCGCTTCAGCTGGTCTGCTTACCAGCGTCCACACACGACCATCATTTGCACAAGAGCGCTCTCTGTCATGGATGCCGGCCTATACTGCGGATACGACGGGAGACGGTGTTTTGTCGCCGGCGGACCGCCAAGTTGTCGAGGCCGCGCTCTTTGCGCAGCGCGGCGTCCAACTGATGCCCAATCCTGAGTTTGATATCAGAGCTGACGTACTGGGGCGGGGTGTTGTGGATGCGGATGCCTTGGAGTGGGTATCTCGCGCGGTCGCGGAGACCAGTGGTCAATTTGGAGTTTATGACAGGAGGCCAGTTACCGTTGCATGGCATTACGGGTGGTACAACCGAGTAACTCGCCCTCCCGGACTTCAAACCGTTGGTTTACTTGGCGGTGACTATGCGTCGTGGGACCACACCGTCGAAGGCCGGTTCAATCGGCTAAAAAATGAATTCGGTATTACTGTTGATGCTCTCAGTTGGATCAGTCCCCGGGATAATTTCGATTTACTCAGAAATTATCGCAGCGGATATTTCCAAGCCGACCAACGTGAGACTCGGTACACGGCTTTGTTGTACGAGAGCACAATTAGTTTGCCGATGCAGGGAGCGAGAATCGATTTTCAGTCCCAGGCTGTGCAGGAACTAATCGTACAAGACTTTGAAGACATGGCCATGTTCTTCCGAGAAATACGGAACTCGTCGGCCCGCGTGTTTACCTTGGACGAGCGACCGGTCATATTTTTGTTTGGGTCGCACACATGGGGATTGTTTTCGCGTCTGTTACAGCAATCAGACGCGCTTGACCGGACTCTTCAATTGGCTCGCGAGAGGTTTGCCCGTGTCTATGGTAGTTTTCCGTACCTCGTCGGTGAAGAAGTTTTGCGGTCCTTTGAGACTGAGCTTGACGAGAGTCGATGGCGCCGAATGGTGAATTTTGATGCTATCTATGCCTACCATCACGCCACCAACATGAAAAAAGGGCCGACTGTGGAGCTTCCGGTTGGGTCGTGGTATATCCAGAATCAAGTGAAGGCGTTGCGGAAAACGATCAGTGCTGTGAGATGGGTCGCGAACCGATATACACGGAACCCCATACTGATTATTCCCAACTTAGCCCCTGGATTTGCAAAACCTGGCTATCCGTCTTTAACCATGAATCGTGGCAGCTATCTCGATTTGATGCGTGCGCTTCAACCCGTTTATGTAAACGAATACTTGGTTCCGTATTGGCGGTCGACGCTTGGAACTTCACTCTTGCCGGCGCCTATTTATGCGGTCGGGTCTTGGAATGAGGAGTGGGAGGGACATTGTGTGTTTCCGTCGCGCTTTAATCTTGCGTTAAATTCCGACGATCAACACGGGTTTGGTATTCCCATGGCGATCAAACAGATGTTTGGGTGGAATCACTACGCAACCCGTCCGATTTCGGACATTCCAACTCATTTGTAGGAGGAATTATGGACGTCGATAGGCGAAAGTTTTTTGCTTCGGTAGGTGGCGTAGCCGCAGTGGCAGCCTTATCCCACGAAGATCAAGCGGAGGCGCTCGAGCATTTCATGACGGATGAGCTTGATCGAATGGGGCAATTTGGGCAGCCTGGGTCGACTGCTGTCGAACTGAAAGCTCCCCGGGGGACCGGTAATTTGTTTACCCCGCAGCCAGAGCCATTTGGTGCGATGCCTGAGAAACCGACGCTGATCGATTTCTTTAACCATCGCTTTGCTCCCGCTCGACACGTTCTCCAAAGTGCGACTCATGCCCTGGAGACGGGTCAGCCTGAGAGAACGATATTTGCCTGTTTAATTCACGACGTGACACAGAATTTGATTAAGGTTGACCATGGGTATTGGGGTGCTCAGATTTTTGCGCCATATGTCGATGAACGCGTTGCCTGGGCTGTCAAATATCATCAAGCTTTGAGATTTTTTCCAGACGAATCGGTCGGCTACGAGTATCCGGACGCCTACAACCGGATCTTTGGGCATGACTATGAACCAGACGACTACATCAAGGCCGATTACGAGTTTGCAAGAAATCACCGGTACTACATGGAGTCGAGATTGGTCACCGTCAACGACCAGTACGCTTTCGACCCGGCCGCTAGAGAAGTCAAGGTCGAAGAGTTCACTGATATTATCGGCAGGCAGTTCAAGCAACCGAGAGAGGGAATTGGGTTTGATGGAAACCCAGTCGCGCATATGTGGCGGTCGATTATGAGTCCGGACCGTCCGTTGTAAGGTTATGTGAGTTAAGTTAGTACGTTCACTATGACTGAGGGCGAGCGCCTAGGTGGGCCCGCTCCTCGGGGACTGTACCGCTTTCGAGTGACCGCCGTGACCGATGCTGCGGTTGAGATCGGTGAAGTAGAAGAGGATGTTCTGCTGTTCTTCTGAGATGTTCTTAGGTCAGTTTGGACCTAATTGATTCCCAGTAATTCAACATCGAACACCAACGTCGCACCAGGGGGAATAGCCCCACCCGCCGCACCTCTGTCACCGTAACCGAGATCAGACGGAATCCAGAACCGTCGTTTTTCTCCAACGACCATTAGTTGTACGCCCTCTGTCCAACCACCGATGACGCGGTTCAGTGGAAATGTGGCCGGCGCACCCCGAGTAACGGAACTATCGAACATCGCACCCGTCGTCAGCCAACCCGTGTAATGTACGGTGACTTCGTCAGTGGCGGCCGGATGTTCGGAGCCGGTACCTGCTTGAATAACCTTCCAAGCCAAACCTGAACTGCTTGTTTCGGCGTCGCCCGGCGCCGCGGCGACATCGTCGGGAGCGGGAATCTGAGCGCTGGCAGCAGCGAGACCGAAAACCAAGACACCAGTAAGAAGAAATGAAAATGTTTGCGGAATCATCGATTGAATCATGTGGCTATGGTATCACTGAGCGGGGTATCGGCGGCGACGGTCTGTCATGTATGAAATGTTGGTGAAGCCTTTATTAGTCATCGTGTTCGGAGGCGAGGAACCGTCCGCTGACGCTATAATCAGGCCTCCTATCCATGCGTATCACGTACATCACGGCTGGGGCAGGCGGCATGTACTGTGGCAGTTGCATTCGTGATAATGCCTTGGCCGCGGCCCTGATGGCATCAGGTCACGAGGTGCTCCTGCTCCCGATGTACACGCCGACACTGACTGACGAGCAGAACGTCAGTGCCGAACGAGTGTTCTTCGGTGGCGTCAGTGTGTACCTCGAACAATATGTATCCCTCTTTCGTCACACCCCATGGCTGATTGATCGCCTGTGGGAGGCCCCATGGTTGATTCGAGCTGTGTCTGGTCGCGGCGTGAAAACAGTTCCTGAAGAACTGGGTGCGCTCACGGTCTCTGTATTGGCAGGACACCACGGTCATCAAGCAAAAGAGATCGACAAGTTAGTCCACTGGTTACGGCACGAACCCAAACCTGATGTTGTCGATATATCAAATTCAATGCTGATAGCCCTGGCGCGTCCCATCAAGGAGGCGCTTGGCGTTCCTGTCTGTTGCACGTTACAGGGAGAAGATATCTTTCTTGATCATCTGAGTGAACCGTATCGAACACAGGCGCTGCAACTCATCCGAGACAATGTTCCCCATGTCGATCGGTTTGTCGCCGTTAGCGATTACTACGCTGAACGAATGTGTCGCTATTTGGAAGTGCCGGGAGCCAAGGTCGATGTGGTGCCTCTAGGTATCAATGTTACGGGCTATCAACCGGGTCGGCGTGAAGGACGAGTCCTGGAAAATTTTGTGGTGGGATATTTTGGTCGCATTGCCAGGGAAAAAGGAATTCACTTGTTACTCGACGCATTTCACGAACTAAAGACACGAATGGGCCAGGACGCGGTGTCGTTACGGATTGCTGGTTATGTTGGTCCTGAGCACCGCGGATATTTGGAGGAACTCAAACGGCAGGTTGAAGAGTGGGGACTCTCGAATGCTGTCTCCTTTGATGGGACTTTGGACCAGCCGCAGAAGGCGAAATTTTATCGAGACCTTGATCTTTTTGCGATGCCGGCCATCTACGACGATCCCAAAGGCTTGGCGCTTCTGGAAGCGATGGCCTGTGGTGTTCCAGTGGTTGCGCCTCGGCGCGGTACGTACAGCGAGATGATCGAGCGTACGGGTGGAGGGGTATTGGTGGAGCCTGACAATGTTAATGCTTTAGTCGAAGCATTGACGGAGTTACAGGAAGACCCGGCGCGACGGGTCAACCTTGGCGCGACGGGTGCCGCCGGCGTGCGTGAGCATTACAGTGCAGACCGCATGGCCAAAGCGGCACTGTCCATTTATGCAACGCTTGCTAGACGTCCACTCTCATCAGACTAACCGGTCACGTGACAATCGGTGACTGTAGGCCCACCACGTCCAGACTAGTGTGACGGTGATTGATGCTCCAAACCAGCGCATCGGTCCTGCGACAAAGATAACGGCACCGTTGAGGATCATGACGAAGAAGACAGTCCAAGTTGTTCGTTGAACCCACACCGGTCGGTTTATATAGTCAGTTGGTTTCAACCACCACCAGGCAGTTTCCCCGCACCAGAAAATCGTGAACAGATAATTAATAAAAATACCTCCGTTCCAACTAGTGCCGATGAGTACTTCTGTTTGTCGTAGAGTTTCGGCAGCAGCAACTGTGTGACTCCAGTCGTAACTATTGTGAAAGGCAGACACGATGTGGGTGACATAGAGGAGGCAACCGAGACTCCAGAGTGTTCGTGACCGGCGGTCGTCTGCGCTGCCTAGGAGTCCCGACCGGTAGACCTCAGCGCCAGTATAGGTAACAAGCGCCACCCAAATAGTTACTCGGGTCAAGAAGTCCAGGGTGTCCATAGATTTACGTATCTGTCGCTTCGTCTCAGTGGAGTTCTTCAACTGAGACCGAGTGTTTCGGGCATACTATCCAGACGCGGTAGAGATCATGCGTCATCTTGAGCGACCAATCAGCCGACGAGCAAGGCGTTTTTTCGTTGGGGCAATTATTGCTTCAGTGTCGCTTGTAGCGACAGGAACACGAGCAATCGACGAAAATCTGCCATCTTCACTTTCAGACTCGGAATTGCGTGATGAGCTGTTGTTTCGCGCCGGTGAACTACCGAGATTGCGCAGTTTGCTGGTATCAGTCGATGGGCAGCTCGTTGAGGAACACTATTACCATGGTGCTACAGCCAGTAGACTAGCCAACGTTAAATCGGTCTCTAAGTCGATCATCTCACTGCTCGTCGGTATTGCTATCGACCGGGGACATATTGCCGGCGTCGACCAGAGCGTAGGCGATTATTTTCCGGAGTATTTCAAACCTGGTGCCAATCTTGAACACACAGAAATCACAGTTGAAAATTTGCTATCAATGCAGGCTGGCCTTGAAACGACTAGCAATCGAAATTATGGCCGATGGGTCCAAAGTGCTAATTGGACCCACCACATACTGACGCGCCCGATAGTCGCTCGACCAGGCGGCCGACGAATTTATAGCACTGGAAACACCCATCTGCTCTCGGCAATTCTCGGCAAGGTAAGTGGAGTAAATACGCTGGAATTTGCTCGACGAAGATTGGCTGCACCTTTAGGATTTACGCTGCCCGCGTGGTACCAGGACCCTCAGGGTATCTACTTCGGCGGAAATGAAATGCAAATGACGCCGCGCTCGATGGTGGCCATTGGACAACTCGTGCTTTCGTGCGGGATGCACAATGGCATTCAGATTGTCTCCGAAGAGTGGGTGCACCGGTCACTGGAACCTCGGTCTCGTTCTGAACGTTCGGGGAGAGAATACGGTTACGGTTGGTGGATACGAAGGCTTGCCGGGTACCAGACGTACTACGCCTGGGGTTACGGCGGGCAGTTTATTTTTGTGGTTCCGAAGCTAAGCTTAGTTGTCGTTACGACGTCGTCACCAAATCCAGGTGACGGTCGGAGAACTCACTTGGCAAGTCTTTACAGCCTTGTGGAGAACAAGATTATTCCTGCTGTTCATCAACGTAACCAGAATTCGGCACGTCGCCTAGTGTCCGGTGAGTAATAATTGGCTGTCGAGTGTCGATGTGCCGATTGTAAAGCCTGACCTACGCGCTATGGATGTGACCGTGGTGACGACGGAGGTGAGAAGAACATCATGAGATTCAAGAGATTCCCTGGAACGATAGTTGTTTTTGGGCTTGGCTTGTTCTTGTTGGCGTGTGGGCCGGCTCCGATGGAACCGGACATGCCACTGGAGGAAGTCGACACTGTGGGGATGCCTAGTGCCGGTGTCGTCGACCGCATAGACGATCGATTAAATGAGCTTATTCCCGCTGATGCCAGCATTGAAAAATTGGCTGATGGTTTCCAGTTTATCGAGGGCCCCGTCTGGATTCGTGACGAGTCCAGGTTGCTGTTTTCAGATATTCGCACCAACACGATCTATCAGTGGACGGAGTCGGAGGGGGTGAGTGTGTTCATGCGACCAGTCTTCGAAGGCGACGAGACGGGTCTGGGCTCCCTGAGCTCAAACGGCTTAACACTGGATGCTGAAGGTCGACTCGTCATGTGCGAGCATGGCAATAGGCAGGTGGCGAGGATTGAGGCGGATGGCACACGAACGATTCTGGCCGATAACTATGACGGTCACCGCTTAAACAGCCCGAATGATGCCGTCTATGCTTCTGACGGGTCGCTGTATTTTACGGATCCGCCCTATGGCCTCGCGGGGACAGAGTCGTCGCCGTTACGAGAACTAGATTTTAACGGCATCTATCGTTTACACCCCAATGGTGAGTTGCAGTTACTCTACCGCGAACAGAGTCGCCCTAATGGTATTGCGTTGTCGCCGGATGAAGCGACTTTGTACGTAGCAAATTCTGATTCTGCTGAGGCTGTGTGGATGGCGTACGACGTTCGCGCTGATGGTCTGTCAAACCCGCGCGTGTTCTACGACGTTACAGGAACAGAAGCTGAGGGCGCTGCAGATGGTCTAAAAGTAGACATCGAGGGGAATCTCTTTGCGACGGGACCTGGTGGCGTCTGGGTCTTTACGCCCGACGGCACCCATCTCGGCACGATTCGGCCGGACGAAGTTCCGGCCAACGTTGGCTGGGGTGATGACGGCCGCTCTCTCTATATGACTGCTCGAACAGGGTTATACCGGATCCGCTTAACCACGCAAGGTGTGATTCCAGGTTCGTAATTGGTCGGTTGACGAAATCGACTAGTGACTGTGTTTGGACGCCACACGATTTGTTGGATTGACGTTATGGATCGGTCGGGTGCTTGATGCAGCGCCGTGATGACGCGACCTACTCCAGTCATCCATCAACGATAGTCCCTAAAAAATGTTCGTACGTCGTCAAGGAAGACCTCTGGTTCTTCCAATGCGGCAAAGTGTCCGCCGTCAGGTATTTCAGTCCAGCGCACCAGGTTGTACCAGGCTTCGGCCCATTGACGGGGGAAAATGTACAGTTCTGCTGGAAAGATTAAGGCCGCCGTCGGTACTTCCACGTAGCCGAGTGGCTCGGTTGCTTCCACATTTCGACTCTCGTAATAAATCCTGGTCGATGACGTAATTGTTCCAGTGACCCAGTAGACCATGATGTTGGTCAGTAGTTCATCTTTAGTGAACTTGCTTTCAAGGTTCCCGTTGATATCGCTCCAGCCGTGGAACTTCTCGACAATCCAGCCGGCCAACCCAGCGGGCGAGTCGTGCAAGCCGTAACCTAGTGTCTGAGGCTTGGTTCCTTGAATACCTTGGTAGCCGGTTTCATTCGCCATAAAGGCTTGACGTTCACGCATCCGTTCAAGTTCAGACGTCGGTACTCCAGCTGTCGGGTCGTCAACTTCGGGCGGGGGTGCTGCAAGTAACATGGTCAAATGGAGTGCGGCGACGCGGTCAGGGTATTTGAACGCGTGCCATCGGCTAATAATGCTTCCCCAGTCCCCACCTTGGGTCACGTATCGCTCGTAGCCCAGCTTTTCCATCAATTTCGCGAAGATATCCGTCATTCTCTCCGGGTCAAACCCACGTTCGGTCGGTTTGTCAGAAAAGCCGAACCCGGGAAGTGACGGGATAACGACGTGAAAGGCATCCGCAGGGTCGCCTCCATACGACGCCGGGTCGGTCAGCGGCCCAAGAACCTTCGTGAATTCAGTAAATGATCCAGGCCATCCATGAGTAATGAGTAGCGGAAGGGCGTCTTCATTGGTCGATCGTTGGTGGAGGAAGTGGATGTCCAATCCGTCGATTGAGGTCTTGAACTGATCGAATTCATTCAGCGCAGCTTCTTGTTTCCGCCAGTCGAAACCGTCTTCCCAGTAACCTAATAACTCTTCAAGGTAGGCCCGGTCCGTTCCATATTCCCAGCCGGTTCCTGCTATCTGATCCGGGAGTCGACGTTGCGACAGTCGAAGTCGAAGGTCGACTAAAGTTGACTCAGGGATATTGATTTCGAACGGGCGAATTGCCTCAGGATCAATTGGTTCATCGACCTGCGATTGAGTGTCCATTGCTTCAGGTCCAGAATTCGATTGAGTCCCACCGCAACTGGTAAGACACAGGAATACCGCGAAAAACGGAAAGAAGGGGGCAGTAGTTCGTTTTTTCACGAGAAGATTATGCCATGGTCACGGAAGACAACTGGAATTTCCTACGATAACGACAGGGCCGAACATTGACTGGGTTGGGCTGACCTAGTCTCTCCATGAGTGTCACACACCGCGCCGGAAGCGTGCCTTTCGTCAGTTCATCCCACACGGTCTTTCGAAGGCATGCTTCACTGGCTGTCAATGGATTGTCGTTCTCGTTCGACCAGTTGCCGGCGAAGGATCTTGCCTGATGGGACTTTCGGAATTGCGTCGATGAATTCGACTTTCCGAACTTTTTTCTGCGGACTGACTCGTTCGGCAACATAAGCGATTACCTCATCCTCCGTCAGTGTCGCATCAGGCTTAACCACGACGAAGGCCTTTGGTATTTCACCCGCTTCTTCATCTGGACTTGGAATGACAGCGACGTCGGCTACAGCCGGATGAGACTGGATGATCCCTTCCAGTTCTGCTGGGGCAACTTGGAGTCCTTTGTATTTGATTAGTTCTTTGACACGGTCGACAACGTAAAGGTAACCATCGTCGTCGGCTTTACCGATGTCGCCGGAGTGCAACCAGTTGTCATTGTCGATCATGTCTTCAGTCGCCGAAGGGTTATTCAGGTAGCCTTTCATTACCTGAGGTCCTCGGATCCACACTTCTCCCAAGTCGCCTTGAGCTGCGTCCTCGTGTGAACTGAGGTCCACAATGCGATATTCCGTGTTCGGCAGGGCGGTCCCTACCGAGGCGACTTTGATTTCGCGAGCTTTAGGATTGATATGGGTGGCTGGACTCGTTTCGGTTAAGCCATAGGCTTGACGGACGATGACATTATTGCGCGTTGCGCAAGTTGTGGCGACCGATTCGGGCAGCGGTGCGGCACCGGACATGATGTCGTCTAGCGTGGACAGGTCGTAGCGGTCGACCACGGGGTGCTTGGCTAACGCGAGGACGAGTGGTGGCACTAGGTAGGCCGTGGTGATTTTATGCTTCTGGATGAGGTCGAGAAACTGTTCAAGTTCGAACCGTGGCATTGTGACGACAGTGGCGCCGGCGCGAAGTGTATTGCACATGATCGCAGTCATGCCGTAGATGTGATAGAAGGGCAAGATGCCCATCAGTACTTCGGTTTTGGCTGTTGCTTCCACTCCAAGAATCTGACTGAGGTTCGCGACGATGTTGTAGTGGGTTAGCATCACCCCTTTTGACAGTCCGGTCGTGCCGCTGGAGTAAGGCAGCGCCACCAGGTCTTCCTTGGGGTCGATTTCGATCTGCGGAGGTTCCCCAGCGATCATGAGGTCAGCGAACGGTGTCGCGCCCTCAGCTTCGCCGAAGACAAAGATTTCCTTTACTCCTGTGTCCGTAATAGCTTCGCGAGCGGCTTCGAGAAACTGCGGAATGGTCACAAGGTACGTTGCTCCGGAATCTAGTAACTGGTGACGAAGTTCCTTTGCGGTGTAAGTCGGATTGATTGTTGTGTTGACGCCGCCCGCACTAGCGACTCCAAAGAAAGCAATAGCGTATTCCGGAATATTCGGACTGTAGATTGCAAACACGTCACCTTTGCTGAATCCGCGCGCTGCCAGACCTGTCGCAGTACGCTTGACTGCGGTCGTTAACTGTCCGTAGGTAAGGGTGCGATTGGTCGGACCGTCAATTAGAGCTGCTTTATCTGCCCATTGGTCGGCGTGTTCAAAGAGATAGGTCGGAAGCGATACGACCGGTATTTCGACATCTGGAAACGGGCTGCGATAGATCATGGGAACCTCGTCGTTATTTGTGGGCTCTTAACTAATACTGGTGCCACCATCCACCGGAATAATGGCGCCGTTGGTGTACGCTCCAGCTCTCGATGCAAGATAGATAGTCACCCCGGCCATTTCTTCTGCTTTGCCGATCCGTTGTAGCGGACAGGCCTGTTCGATCGCTGGACGATGTTCTTGTAGGGTTTGCTCAGTCATCTTACTTTCAAAGAAACCAGGTGCAACTGCATTTACCGTAATCTGTCGAGATGCAAGCTCGACTGCTAACGTTTTGGTCAGATGGTGTACTGCGGCTTTGCTGGCCGAATACGCGAAAGCAGGCGTTGGCAAGATTGTTGGAACGTGCAGTCCGTCCATCGATCCGATGTTAATCACCCGACTCGGATCGTCTGGTCGACCAGCTCTCTCGAGCAGCGGCGAGATCTCTTTCGTGAGAAAAAACAATGCAGTCAGATTGAGGTTGAGGACTTTTTTGAAACCATCTTCCGGATAGTCGAGAAAGGCGGCACCCCAATTAGCGCCGGCGTTGTTGACAAGGATATCCAGTGAGTCTTCTCTTGTCTGAAGCTCATGGACGAGTAATTTTCGACCCTCAGTTTTGGTGATATCGGTCGAAATGGCATGGCACGGGCCGAGCGAGGAGAGTTCAGCAGCCGTTCGTTCGCAGGCCTCGGTCTTCCGCGACGTAATGTACACCCGCGCGCCAGACCGAACGAACCCTTCGGCGACCATGCGCCCGATGCCTCGAGAGCCACCGGTGACGAGTGCGACTTTGCCAGACAGCGAAAAAAGTGTCGTGGCGTCGATGCTAGTCATCTTCGAGAGGCATCATTGTAGACCAGGAGTGTCTCAACTGTATCGGTTGTCGATGTTCAACAACAGTGTTGGCGTAGAGCTTGTTCTGTCCAAGATGGGCTATGATTTTTTGCGCGACGGTATATTTGGATGTTTTGCACACCGTCGCGGGGACCCAATTAGACCTGCGAGTCATGGTCAGAGCTCACGCTGCGTAAATGATACCGAGATTGTGTCCAGTTCCAATTCCTGAAGACGAAACGCACGATGTTGCCGTGGCTCTGCGTATTGCGCAGGGTGCGTTTAGTATTGAGGGTGAATCACCGACCAACTTTCTTAAAACGCTGGCTCAGCATCCGCCAGCGGTCGTCGGTCTCGCTCCGCTTGCCTGTTACATCACCCGACAGTCGAGTATCCCGATGGTCGATCAACGTCTGTTAGGACTTCGCGTCGCTTGGCTATGCCAGTCGCAGGTCATATGGGCAGAGCAAACTTCCGCCGCTCGCGCTCTTGGCTTAGGTGATTTCGACTTCAAACGTCTCGCCCAGGGACCCGACGCACAGTGGGATGGTCAGGGTTCGGTCGTCCTTCGCGCAGCCGACGAAATTTACAGCCAGTCTTGTATAACCCAAGCGACGTGGACAGCGTTAGAGGCTGGTTACAGCACGCGGCAGATCATAGACATCCTCTTTACCGTTGCCGAGTATCTGATGTTTTCAATGGTGGCCAACAGTTTCAGGATACAGCCGGATGAACATTTTACAGAGGGGAGCGTTTCGTTAACATCTGTTGGCCGAGAGGGCCGACCAGCGCGCAGTCGACCTGGACGCCTGTCGGTTGCTCGTCTTGATCCCGTTCTGCCAGAAGATCGTACCCCTGAGCAGCGTGCACTACTCGACCCTGGTGGCACCGGTCAGCCGGCCATTAATCTGTTTGCAACACTTGTCCGATTTCCTGAGCTCTATCAAGCACGCGCGGCGCAATCGACCTATATTCGCACAGCATCAACCTTATCCGGACGCGTCCGGGAGATGCTTATCCTGCGTATGGGGTGGTTGTGCGAATCTGAGTACGAGTGGGCGCAACATGTCCCCATCGCCCGGAGAGAAGGTCTCTCGATTGACCAGATCCAAAACATTACACTCGGGTCGAATGCTCCCGGTTGGAGCGAACTCGATGCCGCCTTACTTCGCGCTACTGATGAACTGTTTCGTGACGACACTATCTCTGATACGACGTGGATCACGCTGGCTGGGTCCTGCACGGAACCTGAGTTAATCGATGTCGTGATTACCGTGGCCGGCTACCGGCTGGTGTCGGTGGTTCTGAACTCGATTGGTGTCCAGATTGAACCCGGTACCGAAGGGTGGCCGCAGTATCTGGACTCGGTTCCAAGCTAGGCTATATTTACCGTAATCATCCGCGTACGGGTGGTTCTGTTGCTTCGTCACCGCAGGCGATGACGCGCCCGAGGCATGAGATCACTACTGCGAGACGGTACCGTTCACATTGTTCGTTATCAATTTCCTCTGGGAAAGATCTTCTTGGTTTCGACGACGTCATAATGTTCGAAGACACCATGGATCATATAAGGGTCTTCCCCGAATGTCGCCCGAGCCGATTCAAGGTCATCCGCCTCAATAATGATTAAGCTGCCAGCCATGTTGCCGTCATCGTCTAAGACTGGTCCACCATATTGGATGCGCCCGGCAGCGTCGAGTCGCGCCATATGTTCGAGGTGTGCGGGTCGGTGAGCCATGCGTTGGTCCAAGCCCTTCTTCCGGTCTTTAGCGATTAACGTATATAGCGGCATAATCTAATTCTCCAAACAAAATTTCTTAAGCTGGGTGAAAACCTACAACGGAAAAATACGTTCGGCGTTTTCCTGAGCCTCAACTTTTCGTGCGACGGCAAGCACAGATGACACCAGCAGGGTGTTCGTCAGAAACGTTCGCCTACTTCTGTCAACCATTTCAGGGAACTTTAAGTGCATTGTATGTCAGGATTATTGCTTCATGGTCGATCTTGCGCCGTCCGCCGACCGTAAGGTGATTTGGTCTTGGTGTCTCTACGACTGGGCCAATTCGGCTTTTACCACTCTCGTGGTGACGTTTGTGTATTCGACGTATTTTGCACAGACATTTGCTGATGACCCTGGTCGAGGCACCTTGCTCTGGTCACGCGGGGTCACAGTAAGCGCTTTGTTGATTGCGGTATGTGCGCCGCTGGTCGGTGCGCTCGCTGACCAAGGTTACCGCCGGCGCTATTTCATTGGTTGTACGGTTCTCTGCTGTGTGATGACAGTCATTTTGGCTTTTATCCGGCCAAGTGCTGACAATGCCGTTCTTGTTGCGATGTTCGTTTTTGTCATTGCAAACGTTTCGTATGAACTCGGCCTAATCTTTTATAACGCATTCCTGCCGGATCTTGTCTCTAAGAAGCGAATCGGCCGGGTATCCGGATATGGATGGGGATTGGGTTACGCTGGCGGACTTGTCTGTCTCGTGTTGGCGCTCCCATTTGCGACGGGTGATCCTCCGCCTTTCGGTGTCAGTACTGTTGACGGGTTTAACGTCCGAGCGACAAACCTTCTTGTGGCGGCCTGGTTTCTGGTGTTTAGCATTCCGAGTTTTCTATTCGTCGGTAAATCGGATGCTCCCCGCTCAGGAGTTGACCTCGGTGCGGCGATTACTAAGCTTAGGCGGACGTTCCAGGATCTTCGCCGTTATCGTCAAATGATGCGATTTCTCGTCGCACGTCTCGTCTATAACGACGGCTTGGTCACTATCTTTGCGTTTGGCGGGATCTACGCAGCTGGTACATTTGGTTTCACGATTTCCGAGGTGATCGTGTTTGGGATCGTTTTGAACATTGTCGCGGGGCTTGGCGCCTTTCTATTTGGATTCGTTGACGACTGGTTGGGTGGGAAGAAGACGATTATGTTGAGCTTGGTGTTCTTGGCGCTGTCAACGCTGCTGGCTGCGATCGCACCGAACCGTCTGTGGCTCTGGGTTGCTGGTATCGGAGTTGGATTTTTTCTGGGTCCGAATCAGTCCGCGAGCCGGTCTTTGATGGGGCGGTTTGTTCCGAAAAAGCACGAATCTGAGTTTTTTGGCTTCTTTGCGTTTTCTGGGAAAATTACGGCGTTTGCCGGACCGTTGTTTCTCGGAATCTTGAGCGACGTATATTCCCAGCGGGTCGGTGTTGCCAGCGTGTTGCTGTTTTTTGTTGTGGGGGGAATTCTGTTACTTAGGGTTGACGAAGGGAACATACGCGCTGGGTCGGCATCTGGGGGTGCACATGCTGCCTAAGCTCTTCAGTCTGACCGACAAGGTGGCGGTTGTGACGGGCTCTACGAGAGGTATTGGTAAAGCCATTGCAGAAGCCCTGGTGAGTTGCGGAGCCAAAGTTGTTATTTCGAGCCGCACGGCATCGACGTGTAGTGACGTCGCGGAGGCTATTCGCCATGGTGGTGGAGAGGCAGTGGCGATTCCGTGCAATGTGTCGCATGAGGCTGAACTGGACGTGCTTGTTCAACGCACCATGGATGAGTGGCAACGTATCGATATTTTGGTGTGTAACGCTGCGGTGAATCCCCATTACGGTCCGATGGCTGAGGCATCAGGTGCCGTGTTCGACAAGGTCATGGATACGAATGTCAAATATGTTGCGGGACTCTGCCATCGCGTCATTCCGCAGATGGCTGCCAGAAAGGATGGAGCCGTCATTATCGTGTCCAGTATTGCCGGGTTCCGCGGGTTCGATAAACTGGGCGTGTATGCGCTGTCGAAGGCTGCCGAAATGCAACTGGCGCGTAATTTGGCGGTAGAGTGGGGACGTGACAATATCCGCGTTAACTGTTTAGCCCCAGGGTTGGTGCGGACTCAGTTTTCCAAGGCGCTTTGGCAGGACACAGAAACTCTGCGTCGGACCGTTGCCTCGCATCCACTCGGACGGATCGGAGCACCAGAAGACATTGGCGGAGCCGCGGTGTTCTTGGCTTCGCAGGCAGGTAGTTTCGTGACGGGGCAGACAATCGTGATCGATGGAGGAGTAACGATCGCTTCGGGTTAAGGGTGTCGCATCCCAGTGATTCTGAATCTAGGGTGATACAGTAGTGATGCGTTGTAGTTTAACGGATTGATTTATGTGAACGAGTAATTCAGAGCTGAGCTACGGGGTTCGCGTAACCCTTTAACGGAAGCGTCGGAGATACGATGAGTATTGAATTTTACCAAATCATCCATTTTTTTTCGGTCATCATCTTGACCGCTGTTACGTTCTGGGCACTAGCATCACCGCAGCCTGAAAATCGGCGCCGGGTGATGATGTTTTCAGGCATTCTTGCGCTGCTTGCTCTAGTTAGCGGGTTTGGCATGTTGGCGCGTCTCGGGCTTTCGATGATGCAAGGCTGGGTCTTCGTAAAATTGGCGTGTTGGTTGGGCTTTACGGCGGTGACGAGTCTAGCGTATCGACGCTCTGAGGGACAGAGACGGCCACTGGTGCTCTTGACAGTGGTTGCAGTATTCCTAGCTGTCTATATGGTCGTCACGAAGCCGTTTTGAGGTCGTCCTCACTGCTGATGACCGCCGTGCCCTTATTAGCCAAAGCGTCGATTTGTGGTCCGAGAGCAGCGAAGCGGGGGTCTTGCGTCTGGCCACGAAGAAACCGGATGTAAATCTGTTGCAGAATTACGACTAACTTGAATACCCCAAACGCGTAGTACCACACCACCTTGCTGACATCGAAACCCGTTTGTTCGGCATATCGCTGAACCACTTCACGGCGACTGAGAAAGCCGGCTTCGTGGCTGGGCATGGCAGTGGTTTTTCGCCATGATTCTGGGTCGTTTGGTTCCACCCAGACATTGAGCAAATATCCTAAATCCATCAGCGGGTCACCCCGTGTGGTCATGTCCCAATCAAGTAATGCCGTTGCGCGGGTCGGGTCGGTCGAACTCAGCAGGATGTTGTCGAGTTTGTAGTCGTTATGCAGGAGCGTGGTCACATGCGAGACAGGGGGGTCATTGGCTAGCCAGGATATGAGCCTATCGACTGCTGGCAGTTCTTGATTCTTGGCGGTATGCCAACGCTGAGACCAGCCGGTCAACTGGCGATCGACGAAACCTTTAGGATTCCCAAGATCGGATAACCCTACATCGGCCGGGTCGACCTTGTGCAGGGTGGCCAGTGTGTCCACGACCATGGTGCTGAGGCTTCGGACGGACCGCGTATTGCTCCTGAGTGCTAACGGAAGTTCTGTTCTGATAACAAAACCCGTTCGTCGTTCCATGACGTGGAAGTCGACACCGAGTACCGATTTGTCTTGGCAGAGTGCGAGGCTTCTTGGCGCAAGAGGGAAGGCGACGCCCAGTCGACTAAGTACATGATGTTCTCGAGCCATATCGTGCGAGCTTGGCGTCACCGGACCGAGCGGCGGCCGACGTAGCACATATTCCGTAGTATCAAAGCAAACTAGATAAGTGAGATTCGCGTGTCCACCTCCGAATTGGCGCACAGATAAAGTGCCTTCCGTCGAGGGAAGGTGTGCTCGTAGCCATGGCTCCAAGCGCGTCAGCTTCAGGGCCTCTTCAACTCGGACGTTAATCAGTTCTGGGTCGTCTCGCATTTCGATAGACGGGAAGCAGTCCCCCATATAATACGCGCGACCGTGGAGGTGATTCGATGGGGAGAGGGACTGGACTTACTGACCTGGAAGCACTGGTGGGAATGGAATTAGGGCCCAGTGAGTGGATAACTGTTAGCAACCAGATGGTCACAGGTTTCTCGGACGTCACCGGAGACCGTCAATGGATTCACTTAGATGTGGAACGGACCCGAACTAATTTGCCAGGTGGGGTCCCGATTGTTCCGGGTCTTTTGACGTTGTCGGTTGGTTTTGAACTCGGTCACGGACTCTTGGACTTACGTGGTGCTTCGAGAATCATCAATTACGGATACGACCGTGTGCGTTTTCCAGAATCTGTACCGGTGGGCACTCGAATCCGTGCGACGCAAACTTTACGGTCGGTTGAGCGCACGCGTCCGAATGCGTTGCGCCTGACAAGTACGTTTGTGGTGGAAGGTGAGGGACTGACGAAACCAGTGTGCGTCGCTGACGCGGTCGTGCTGGTTTATGAATAAGACTGTTATTTATTAAGTTCCCACTTGGCGACGGCCTGTCGATGGACCTCATCTGGTCCGTCAAACAAACGGGTCGCTCTCGCCTGAGCCCAGGCCGCAGCAAGACCGAAGTCATCGCTAACTCCTGCGCCGCCGTGGATTTGAATTGCCCGGTCGATTACGCGTTGGGCCATATTGGGCGCGACGACCTTAATCATGGCTATTTCCGATCTCGCCGATTTATTTCCGACGGTATCCATCATGTGCGCGGCCTTCACGGTCAGGAGTCGCGCTTGCTCAATTTCGATTCTTGAATCTGCCACGGCGTCCCGTACGACGCCCTGCTCCGCCAGTGGTTTACCAAAGGCGACCCTGGAACGCGCCCGGTCACACATGGCTTCAAGAGACCGTTCGGCCAAGCCGATCATTCGCATGCAATGGTGAATGCGCCCCGGTCCAAGACGACCTTGGGCGATTTCGAAACCGCGGCCTTCGCCGAGGAGAATGTTGGTTTTTGGTACGCGCACATTGTCAAACGTGACTTCCCAATGCCCATGAGGTGCGTGGTCGTAACCGAATACCTTGAGCGGTCGAACCAGTGTGACTCCAGGCGTGTGTCTCGGTACTAGGAGGATGGATTGTTGGCGGTGTCGTTCAGCGGACGGGGACGTTTTGCCCATGAAGACGAACAGTCGGCAGTCCGTATTGCCGGCACCTGAGATCCACCATTTTCGACCATTAATAACGTAGTCATTACCGTCGACTTCGATGCTGGCGCTGATGTTCGTCGCATCTGATGATGCCACTTGGGGTTCGGTCATGGCGTATGCCGACCGAATCCTGCCTTGGAGCAAGGGTTGCAACCACTCTTTTTGTTGGTCGTCTGTGCCGTAGCGAATCAGGACTTCTATGTTTCCCGTGTCTGGCGCCGAACAATTGAACACTTCGGGTGCAATTGGCGATCGCCCCATGACTTCGCAGAGAGGGGCGTATTCCGCGTTCGTCAGACCGGCGCCGTAATCACTCTCGGGGAGGAACAGGTTCCACAAACCTGCCGCCTGAGCTGTGGATTTCATGGTGTCCATGATCGCTGGAGATTTCCAGCGATCATCGCCTGCCTCAAGCTGGTCAAAGTATGTAGTCTCATTGGGATAGACCACGTCCTCCATGAAGGTTTGTAGTTTTACCAGGAGGGTCGAAACTTTTTCTGAGACTTCAAGGCGCATAACCAGCTCAGATTATAGTCGGCCCTCAACAACTGAGTAGTCGGTTGTTCGGCACGTTGTGATATTTGACCATTCGTTCTGGTAACCAGGTTCAATCTGTGGCTTCCCTAAGATAGGGGATCGTTTGAGGGCCTTCTGGGAGAACGCAAAGTCTTGCATTAGGTCCACTGCGAATGAGCTGGTCCCGCACTGCAACGTTGACATCATCGATCGGCAGCAGATGTGCTGCTTGCACTTCCTGGCGATTGAGCCCATCCGTCTTCAGGAAGATTTTGGCACTCGTCTGAATCTGGGCTTGGACTTGTACCTCCCATTGGTCGTGACGCCGATATCCCGGTGTTGTAATCATCTGCAGGAGTTCGTCTGGTGTTTGGCGCTCCGCTAGGATCTTTTGGTACTCACCGTGTGACGGAATTCCGTCCGAGCATTCTGACGCACAGATGATTGTTCCGCCGGGTTTAACGACCTGCGCGGCAGCTGAGATGCCTTTGATTGTCTGATAAAGATTCTGGTCGAGTGGATATCCACTGTTCGTGGTCACCACAACGTCGAACGGTGACGCGAATTCCTGCATTGCCGTTTGCTTTACTGTTTGACACATCGTGCTGTGCACTGTCAAAAGGTCGCCAGCTCTAACACTTGTGATGTCCCGGTCACGATTAATCGCGACATCTACACTGAAATGCACGTCGCTCATCAGGGCAATTGTTCGGATCGCGTCGTGAATTGGATTGCCATTCGTGATGCCCCACCGGGCGTTCGGATCACCAATCATTTCCGCATCATGGAGTCGCATTGTTGTTTCAAGGCCGGCTAGCCCTGGAGCTACCATTTTGGGTCCACCGCTGAAGCCGGCAAAGAAATGTGGTTCTACAAAGCCGGTTGTTATCCGGACATCGGCATCCAGCCACTTCGTATTCAGCCAAACTGGTACATTCGGTTCAACGTCCGGTAGCTGTCGTAGACCGCTCTGGTCGAATGCATCATGATTGACGACTCTCACTTGATTGACGAGGTGTGTGCCGAGCATTTCTCGTAATTCTTCTGCCGTGGTGGGACGATGGGTTCCGGTGGCGACAAGTACGACGATGTTACTGGTCGGAACGTGTGACAGTTCGGCGAGTATTTCCGGCAGTACCGTGTGGCTCGGCATCGGCCGTGTGCTATCGCAGATAGATATCGCCACAGTCTGGTGTCGTTGCACGAGTTCCCGCAGAGGAAGCGTTCCAACAGGGTTGCGAAGCGCGTGTTGAACGGCCTGTGATTGATTCGGTAGTCCGTCAAGATAGGTGGGTTCAAGCACTGTCGTTTGGTCGTCCGGGCAGTCTATTTGTAGACGTCCCCGACCGTAGGCAAGGTCGATCTTCATTCTTCTTTACCTGAGGCGCTGTTAGTTTCCTGTTTTTCGTTTCATAGACGACTCGAGTCGCATACGTTACTCGAGGTCGCTGAAGCCTTTTCCGTCCTGCGCAAGTTGTTGCAAGAGGGGCGCTGGTTCCAGCCATTCCCCGTGTTCTTCGTGCAGGCGTTTCATAGTGTCGTAGACCGTGGCTAAACCAAGTCGGTCCGCCCAGAACATGGGTCCACCCAGATACGCTGGGAACCCGTACCCATAAATCCACACGACGTCGATATCGCTGGGCCGCAAAGCCACACCTTCCGCCAGGATTTTGGCGCCTTCATTGATGAGCGGATAAAAGCAGCGCGAAATAATGGTTGAGTCATCGATCGGTCTTCTGACGATACCAAGCTCGGCTGACACAGCGCTAATGAGTTTGTCGATGATTGGGTCGACGATCGGTGTACGACTGGCAGGTTCATATCGATACCACCCAGCTTTCGTTTTCTGACCAAACCGGCCGAGTTCACAGATTCGGTCGGCGATGGGGGAGTATCGGAGGTGGGCAGGTCGATTTACCGCCTGATGTTTTCTAATTTGCCACCCTATATCGAGACCGGCAAGATCGGCCATTTGAAACGGTCCCATAGGCATGCCGAAGTCATAGATCGCTTTATCGATCTGGACTGGCAGAGCTCCTTCCTCAAGTAAGAAATCCGCTTGGCGGCGATAGGCGTAGAGCATCCGGTTACCCACGAAGCCGTCACAGACGCCAACAAGGACCCCTACTTTTCCGAGGCGTTTTGAGAATTGCATGACAGTGGCAATCGTTTCTCTCGACGTCTCCGTGCCGCGGACATTTTCCATCAGTCGCATGACGTTGGCCGGACTGAAAAAATGCGTGCCGATGACTTTGTTTGGACGCTTCGTTACGGCTGCGAGGTCATTGATGTTGAGGGTTGAGGTGTTTGTGGCCAGAATCGTTTCTGGTTTGCACGTTCTGTCGAGTGTCTGAAACACCTGTCGTTTAGCCTCGAGGTTTTCATACACTGCCTCAATCGCGATATCGACGTCATGCACGTCGTCATAGTGCAGTGTGGGTTTGATTCGCGCCATCCGCTCGTCCAGATCGGTTTGAGACAGTCGTCCTTTTGACAGAGTGGTACTGTAGGTGTGGTGAATAGAGTCGAGTCCTTTGCGCAGTGATTGCTGGGAAGTTTCAAGCACAGTAACCGGAATTCCAGCATTGGCCAGTGTTATGGCGATTCCAGCTCCCATCGTGCCGCAGCCGATGACGGCGGCGCTTTCGATGACCGTTGTCGGTGTGTCTTTGGGAACGTCCTTTATTTTTTTGGCCTGGCGTTCAGCGAAGAAGACATGGCGTTGAGCCTTTGCCTGGTCAGATGTCACGAGTTTCTGAAAGATTTGTCGTTCCTTTTGAAGTCCATCTGGAAACGGTAGCGTGACGGCCGCTTCGATACACTCGACACAGGCATAGGGCGCTTCAAAGCCGCGTGCCTTACGAGCCATTCTTGTTCGAAAATCGGCAATGACTGACGAATGATCCTTCTTAAGTCCGAGATGCGCATCAAGGTCTCTTGTTCTTCGGACCGTGTTCGTTTCACCAATTAATTTTCGGGCAAAGGTAACGGCGGCAACACCGAGGTTGTCCTCGGTAATCTCGTCAATTACACCAGAGGCGAGGGCCTCGTGAGCGGGTACCAATCGGCCGCTCACAATCATGTCAAGTGCACGTTCGAGGCCGACGAGCCGAGGGAGTCGTTGCGTGCCTCCAGCGCCAGGCACAAACCCTAGCGTGACTTCAGGAAGTCCAAGCCGAGTGGCTGGCGACGCGATTCGATAATGGCAGCCCAATGCCAACTCGAGACCGCCACCCGCCGCCACGCCGTGAATCGCCGCGACGACAGGTTTTAACGAGTTCTCAAGATCATCGATAACTCGTGGCAGGTTAGGTGTATCTGGAGGAGGAGATTGGTTAAATTCGCCGATGTCAGCGCCGCTACTGAACATACGACCGGCTCCGATGATTACGAGTGCTTTGTATGTGGCATCCTGTCTGACTTGGTCTAGTTTGTGTTTGAGACCGTTGCGTACGTCAAAACTCAGACTATTGACCGGTGGATTGTCTAGCGTAATGACAGCGATGTCTTCCTGCTGAGTGAGTGTGACTATTTCAGACACTTCTTAATGTCCTTTTACCATTGAGGTTGGATTAACGGAGCAGTTGGTTGCTTCGAGGCAAATGGATGTCGTGGACAAAATGAGTGTTACGGAAACGCGCTTGTTCTCGGTCATCCACTTTTCGTTGGTAGGTCCTGCTGGATAAGCGCGTGCACGATTGCTTGGAAGTTGTTTTGTGCTTTAGATCGTATTTCGGTATCGGTCGCGTCTTGAATCGGGTGTGTCACATATGCGGCTTGTCTGGCGACCCCAGACATTCCCAACGCCGCCGCCTGATATTCGGCTGCATTCACAAATTCAGACGTAGCTACCATGACTGACGGAATGCCACGAGACTCATAGTCGACCAGGTCATGCACACTGCATGACGTACATGAGCCTCAATCGGCAAGTGCTTGGATAACGCCCGAGCAACGACGGATGATTTCTAGCCTAAAGTCGCGAGGACTAGGCTTGGTGAAAGTTGGTTTTCGCAGGCGAATCACGTTCACCGTCGGAAACTGTTTGTGAAGAAGAATTTCAAGTTCGTCGCAGAATACGTCGCCGCGCGGTTTTGAGATATCGATGACGCCCACAGTGCCAGTGAGAGTGGTTGGGCGCGGAGCCAGCACCCTTACGATCGGGTTTGTTTCGTCAGTCGGGTCTAGGATGGTCAGGCGATTTGGTTGACTCACAATCTAGGTTTCCTGACTTGGGGTTACCGACGTGAGTATACGTCTCACAGACTTAGAACACGATTTGTTTCGTAACGGACGTGGACCCGGCGCCCCCAGATGCCCACCCACCAAGGACCGCGGAGAATTTACCAGCCGTTCCTCCGGCAACCACGATGATAATGTCGTCTGCGCGTGCAAACTTCGGCACCTTACGGGTGCGTGCCTCTGGTGTCGGTTGGCCGTCAGGAGCACGCCAGGATTGAGGGAGGCTTGCGGCTAACATGCCCTTTTCGCAGACCGAGTCTGGCAGAAGTTCTTGAAGGGGGCGGGCTGTCACTTGTTGGATGCAGTTCCGGAGGTCGAGTTTTGAAAAGTTGTCCTGCTCGAACGTCCGAACGTGTTCGGGTGAGATTACGAGCATTGTTTCGCCCATTGCGTGGAGCTTGACGTGAGCGACCGATTCAAGTGCTAACCCGATACTGGTAGCCAGAGAACCCGCACTGCGGGACAGTTGGTCTCGGATTGCTCGCGGTGATTCACCGGCAAAGACTGTGACAGTACTGTCTGACTGCGCAAAACCTCGTTCGACATGAAGGGGGTCCCAACAACTGGCTTCTTCGTACTCACCGATGCAACAGGTGAATTTTCCAGGTTGTCCTAGAGTCGACATGTCCACTTCACCGGGTTTGCCGCCTCCAACATTACGCACCACCAGTTGTAACGCGCGGCCGATAGTTGCATTGGCCCGTGAGCCTTGTCCGAAAACGTTCCCTTCACAGTTCAGTCCGATTTCACGACGAATCGGCCCATTCACGACGACTACTGGTCCGGCGAAATATGTTGTGGCCAGCACGCCGTGAAGGTTGAATTGGTCTGAGCAAGCCGCTTCAAGTGCGGTTAGGACAACGGGAAGGTACTCAGGACGGCAGCCAGCCATCACCGCGTTTACGGCAACTTTTTCGACTGTAACGGCTGCGAGATTCGGTGGGACTTTGGCAACGATCTCTGATGGAGTCCGAGAGGTTCCGGTTAACATCTCGACCACCTTCTGTTCAGTGGGTGCTACCACTGGTAGGCCGTCTGTCAATCCCCGGTCAACCATGAATTCGAATGGGTCCTGCCGAACTGGAATATTGACCCGACGTGCGGCTAGCAATGTTCGGCCGCGACTTGCCGCCAAGCGTGACGCGACCTCTGGCTCGTGGGTGCGAGAACCGCAACCGGGTCGGGTTTCTGGAAGGTCTTCGATTGCAGCAGTGAGGATAGTGTTTGCATCTGGCACGAAAGAGCATCGTGCGGCAATCTCGCCGAGCAGTTGGGTCCACGCCAACTTTGACCAGCCTTCTGCACTACCAAGGACCGCACCAGTTGGAGCGGTCAATACCAATGCGGGAACCGCATCAAAGCCGTAGTGGTCTGAGACTGTAAGGTCCACGTCAAGAGCTGTTGGAAAGGTTAAACGGTTCTGTTTTAGGAAAGCCGCAGTGTCGTCCCCACTGCTTTGGGAGACCGCGAGGACCCGCAGGTCACTGCGTTCCGTGGCCTGATATAGGTGTTCAACGACAGGCACTATCATCGAACAGGTCGCGCAGTCGTGTTTCAGAAAAATAAGAAGCTCTGCTTGGGCGTCAGTTGCAGTCGGGAACGGATATTCCTGGTTTCTGTCACCACGCAACGTAAACGCTGGTGCATGCGACCCGACGGTAGGCAGTCTCGACATTGTGTGCAGTTGCCATGGTATATCAGTTGGCTGCCGTTCCTTTCGTGACGCTGCTGTTAGAATGGCGCCACACACGGGAAAGGTAGTGAGGCGAAGGCCTCCGCCCGATAGAGCCAATCAATCTGGTTGGCGTGGAAGTTGACGCTCGGAGCGAAAGCGAGCACTACAGGGCACGTTTTCTGTTAGCGGTCGTTTTCTAGTGAGACGTAGTTAGTGACTGAGGAGACTAAGGTGATGAAAACGAAACGACAGGTCGTGATGAGCGGAATGGCAGTGGCCATAGTTTTGATCCTCGGTGGGCTATGGGTAACTGCTCAAGAGACCGATCCTACTGACGGAAGAGCTGCCTATCAGTTTGAAGAAATCGCGGATGGGGTGTACTTCGCTACTGGAACCGGTGCCATGACAACCTTTAGCAATTCTTTGGTGATCGTCAATGATGACCATGCAATGCTCGTTGACACGAGCGTTTCACCGGCAGCTGCGAGAAAACTTGTGGCAGAAATCAAGACAGAGGTAACGGATAAGCCCATTCGTTATGTGTTTAATACACACTTTCATTTTGATCATGCGCATGGAAATCAGATATTTGGTGACGATGTTGAGATACTCGGTCACGAGTACGTACGTGACCAACATCTGTCGAATGTCTTGGACCAAAGAACAAATCGGTCATTCTCAGAAATTATTCCGGGCCAGATTGAACAACTAGAGGAGGCCATTTCTGCGGCGGTGGACTCCGATGAGCGTGCACGACTTCAAGTTCAGCTGCGTGTAAGCGAGGCTCACTGGAATGCGATTCAAGAGACAGATCCCAAGGCGCCGAACGTTACATATCGAGACATGATGAAGTTAGTAAAGGGCGGCCGAGAAGTGCAGTTGCACTTTGTGGGGAGAGGTCACACTGCCGGCGATACCATGGTGTTTTTACCTGAAGAACGGATCGTTTTTACTGGCGATTTTTTCGTCGGACAGCCAGGTGCTGCCGCGCTGCCATTCATGGGGGATGGATTTGTTAATGAGTGGCCGGCTAGTCTTCAGCGTTTAAAAGGATTGGACTTCGACGTGATCGTTCCTGGTCACGGGACGCCTTTCCGTGAACGTGAGCAAATTGAAACATTACAGAGTTATCTTCGAGACTTTTGGCAACAGGTGTCAGATTTTCGAGCTGAGGGGTTGTCCGTCGACCAAACGGTCGCGAGGGTTGACATGAGCGACCACGCCTCAGTGTACGGAGAACGTGTTCGGAACGTTGATCCGAGAGCCGTGACGCGCATCTACGAAGTGCTACAGATTCTGCATCCGATGTAGTTGTAGTCGAACCGTAGGAACAAGACGTGCCTCTCGGGCAGTTTCTACCGGTGAGAGAACAGTCACAGTGAGCTGCTGTCTGTTGAGCCTGTACGACGCTAGCCTTCTATTGGTATTTGCTCTCTACCGTGATGAATTCTGACGCCAGTCTTCCTTGGTATCGTGAGATCAGCAAGCCGCAGTGGAAGGCCTTCCTTGCAACGTTCTTCGGTTGGCTACTCGATGGATTCGACTTTACGATCATGACGTTCGTCTTGATCGACATCCAGAATAGCTTCTCGGTTGATCGGGCTTTAGCCGGGGCCCTGGGTACGGTGACGTTGCTTTTTCGACTTGTCGGTGGACTGGGTGCAGGTATGGCGGCTGACCGCTGGGGACGCAAGCTTCCACTGATGCTCTCTATCTTGTGGTTTTCCATCTTCGCGTTTCTCAGTGGATTTTCGACGTCATATGCCATGTTGTTCGCATTTCGCGCACTGTTCGGCATCGGTATGGGAGGTGAGTGGGCAGCCGGTATGCCGTTGGCATTGGAGCACTGGCCGGCTCGCTATCGGGGCCTCGCGTCCGGACTGTTGCAAGGCGGATGGTACTGGGGCTTCATTCTTTCCGCTCTTACGTTTCACTTCATCTACCCCGTGTTCAGTGAGTTTTCAGATCCGTTGAGCCAGTCAGACTCTTCAACGATCGCGTGGCGCGTCATGCTATGGATTGGTGTCGTTCCGGCACTGCTCGTGTTGTGGATTCGCACGGGCGTTAGTGAAAGTCCCGTGTGGCTTGCTAGACAGAAACAATTGGCGCAGGTCGGACATCGTCATGTCGATGAGGGCGGGTCGTTACTTCGGCTCTTTCGTGGTGATCTATTGGCCACTACGATCCAGACTTCGCTTTTAATGATTGTCTTTATGTGCTCGTATTATTCGATTACTTTTTGGTATCCCACTTTTCTACTTGAACTTGGTCGAGACCCGCTGGGCTACCTCATTGCATTCAATGCTGGCGCGATTCTTGGAATGGCGGCCTGGGGTCGGGCCTCCGAGGGACGGCTGGGTCGCCGTGGGGCTGTAACGTTGTCAGCTTTGATTGGCGTCGCGGCGGTTCCGCTCTTCTTGGCTGGACAGAACACCGGCGTGCTGTGGTTTGGGGCGCTCCTCATGGGCAGCATGGGAGCTGGTATTTGGGGCATGGCGCCATCGTATCTTACTGAGCGCTTTCCAACTGGGGTCCGGGGCGTTGGCCCAGGTTTGTCGTACCATGTGGGCGCGGCCGTAGGGTCGCTGATGCCACTGGCACTTGGCCAGTTACAGGATCTTGGGATGACATTGACTGAGGCGATGCAACTCGCGATCGTGGCATCGGGATTAGCCGTAGCATTGATGATTTGGATGGGGCCAGAGACTCGAGGACGCGCATTCGTCGGGTTCGATTAGACGTGGCCGTCAATGACAACCACTCCGGCTAAGTGATTTTGGAGTGGTCTTTTGTTAAGGAGAAATTGACATGTTGTTTCACAGGACGCTGCTGTTCGCTGCGCTCATCTTCGCGTCATTTCTTGGTGGGATGGCCGGTCAATTGGCTGTCACTTCGTCGGTGATTACTGTGCAGGCGCAGCAGCCGCAGGTAGTTACGGCCAGTCAAGTCAACATTGTTGACACCCAGGGACGCCTCCGAGCCGTGCTCGCCGGTCAGGATGAACGACGCATGACTTCACTCTCGTTTTACGACTCGGCTGGGCAAGTGAGGAGTCTCATTGGAATTGATGAGACCGACAACCCTCTTGTGCGATTACTGGACGGTTCGGGACAAAGTCGTTTGACTGCGTCGGTGCAGGGCAGCGATGGCCTGGTTATTGTTGGCGATGAAAGAAACCAAAGTGGTGTACTCGGTGCGGTCGGAGGAAGTCCTTTTGTTAGCCTGTTCGAAGCAGGGCGGAGTCGTGCACGATTGCAGTTGAATGAGATTGGTTCCCCGAGTTTTGGTTTGTTCGACAGTGAAGGTCGTCAAAGTCTTGCGATGACCGTGGATTCTACTGGAGCCCCATTACTGACACTGCACGAGCAGGGTCGCGTTCGAGCGGCTTTCGGTGTGCGGGAGCAGACCGCCGTGCTGAACATGGCCGATGCGCAGCAGATGAGACTAGTTGTTGGAGTTGCGGAGGACGGCAATCCTAGTATTAGTTTTCTGAGCGAGAACGGCGAGATTATACAAGCCCTCCCGCTGGAGTTGCCACGTTAACGGATGACGGAGAGATTCGGCACGCTGTGATATTCTGACCGGTATTCCCGTGGTTCGATTTCCAGTCAACGGCAAAACTGGCAGCGGCTATCTATCAGCACCGGAGTCGGGTTTCGGCCCTGGCCTGATCGTTATTCAAGAATGGTGGGGTCTCGTCGATCACATCAAGGATGTAGTCGATCGGTTTGCCGGAGAAGGCTTCGTCGCTTTGGCACCGGACTTTTACGACGGTCAGACCACGGATAGTCCCGACGAAGCCGGTAAGTTGATGATGGCTCTGGAAATTGAATCCGCTGAGCAACACCTCAGAGGTGCCATTGACTATTTGCTTAGTCGGGATGATGTAACGGGCGGGACGGTTGGCACCGTGGGGTTTTGTATGGGTGGGCAACTGGCACTGTATGCTGCCTGCGCTAATCCCCGGGTGGGGGCCTGCGTAGATTTCTACGGGATTCATCCGAATGTTAAGCCCGATCTAACTCAACTTCGGGCACCATTTCTCGGATTTTTCGCGGCAGAAGATCAATCGGTGCCTCCTGATGTGGCCCAACAGCTTGAAAGAGATTTAACCGACGCGGGCAAACAGAGCACCATCAGAATTCTTGAAGGAGCCGACCACGGATTTTTTAATGACACGCGGCATCGGGTGTTTCACGCGGTGTATGCCAAGCAGTGCTGGGAGCAGGTGCTACAGTTCTTTACAGAGCATTTACGGGAAGGACCAGAGTAGCTGATGGCAGGAAATAGTTTCGGACAGGTGTTTCGTGTGACGACGGCCGGGGAGGCCCATGGCCCTGGGAATTTAGTCATTATCGACGGATGTCCCGCAGGGCTCGCGTTAAGCGAAGATGATTTGCGGGGCGACCTGGCACGACGTCGTCCGGGTCAGAGCGCAATCGTGACTCAGCGCGATGAGCCAGATGAACCTGAAATTTTGTCTGGTGTCTTCGAAGGTCGAACAACTGGAACGAGCATTGCCATTCTCGTTCGCAACAAGGACCAACGAAGCCGTGATTACGAGGACATCAAAGATAAATACCGCCCTGGGCATGCGGATTATAGTTTCGATGCGCGGTATGGTCGACGTGACTATCGCGGCGGTGGGCGCTCGAGCGCTCGCGAGACCACCGTGCGGGTGGCTGCGGGCGCGGTGGCGAAGAAGCTCATTGCGGCGGAGTGTGGTGGACAGGTTCTTGGATATGTGATTCAGGTAGGGGACATTGTTGCGGACATTGCTGATCCCGCGTCAATTACGTTGGCCGAGGTCGAAAAGTTGCCCGGAGGCGAACCGAATATTGTCCGCTGTCCGGATCCTGAGAAGGCTGCCGAAATGGTGTCCCTGATAGAGAAGGTTCGCACAGACCAAAATTCTATCGGTGGTGTGGCCGAAGTTGTGGTCACTGGTGTTCCGGCGGGTCTGGGGGAGCCGGTCTTCGATAAGCTCAAGGCGGATATCGGCAAGGCGTTATTCAGTCTACCGGCTGTTCTCGGTGTTGAGTACGGCATTGGATTTGCGTGTGCGAGCCTGAAGGGCACTGACAACAACGATGTTTTTTACCGCGAGGGTACAGGCGTGTCGACCCGCACCAATCGCCACGGCGGTATGCTCGGTGGTATTTCTACTGGAATGCCAATCGTGATTCGCGCAGCGGTAAAACCGACGAGTTCCGTCCCGATTGAACAGGAAACGATTACGGCGACCGGCGAACCAACTACGATTAGTACGAAAGGTAGGCATGACCCCTGTCTGCTACCTCGGTTTGTACCGATGGCCGAAGCCATGGTCGCGCTGGTTTTGGCTGACCACTGGCTGCGTTGGCGCACCGCGCGACTCGCTGAAAAGTAAGGACGTTCCAAGGCGATAGTGAACAGGCCGACAGCTTTGCTGTCCTATGTCACTAGAAAGGGCGGCTGATATAGATGCGGAAGATGCTGAAATTCGTTGGCGGGGTTGCGATATTGTTGGGAGTGTTTGGACTCGGGTGGTTCTTCTCAGCCACGGGCTCCGGACAAGCGGTTCCGGTTGCGTCGCTGACGGAACTGGAGCGCGAGTTTACAGAGCAGATGCGGAATGTAGTGTTGGTTGGTCACTTTACCATCGAAGGCCGCGAGCGACGCGACGGGTTGCCAGAGCGCTATGAAATTTCTCAGGTTACGAAGCTTGACGGTGACCGCTGGCGCTTCGACGCACGGGTCAAGTACGGACGTGTCGACGTGACACTTCCCGTCGTAGTGCCCCTGGTCTGGGCCGGAGATACACCGATGGTTTCGATCACGAACTTTTCTATTCCTGGTCTTGGTGATGAGTTCGGGGCGCGGGTGGTGTTTTACGACAATCGCTACGCGGGCACGTGGGACCATGGTGAGTATGGCGGCATGATGTATGGCACCATCGCTCCGGCCGACGGGATGTAAGTGCAGAATGCTCCGGTGACGCCCCGACTGGCGGCGTCGGTCATGGTTTTTCATGCGGCACCGGATGGGCCTCGTGTTCTGTATCTCCGGCGTAACACCAAACTGGCGTTTCATGGAGGCTATTGGGTCTTTCCTGGAGGCAGAGTTGACTCTTCCGATCGCCAGGGCGAGGACGGTGCCGGCGCCATCACAACTGCTAGGCGAGCGGCTGTGCGAGAAGCGGCTGAGGAGGCGGGACTTGACATGTCTCCGGACGGACTCGAGGTCGCTGTTCACTGGACTACGCCACTCGACAGCCCGATCCGTTTTTCGACGTGGTTCTTCGTTGGCGAAGTCGCAAGCTCCCACGTTCAAATCGACGGGCACGAGATTCACGAGTATCGATGGCTTCGCCCCGCTGACGCGTTGCATGCGCAAGCGGCTGGAACAATGCGACTGGCGGGACCGACGTTTGCATTGACCACTCGGCTTGCGGCCTACGCCAACGTTGGCGCGGCACTTGCGGCTGTTCGCGAGTGGCCACAGGAACGACTTCTTGGTTGTCTGCATGACGTTCCAGGCGGATGTGTCGCGATTTACGAGCAGGATGTGGCGTACGAAAGTGGAGGCCGAGACTTAGATGTAGTCGGGGCTCGCCACCGGCTCTGGATGGTTGACGGGGGGTGGCATTACGAACGGAATTTCTGAACCCCGAACTGATTCTAGAAACTGACACTCCGTTGTCCTATTTCGATATTGGGCTTTGTAGCCTCATAGTTTTCGTTGGAGCAACCCTTCAGGGGTCAGTGGGATTTGGCATGGGGTTGTTCGCTTCGCCTATCTTGATCCTCATTGATGAGCGTTTTGTTCCGGCACCGATTCTTCTTGCGACCTGGGTGTTGACCACGTTCCTGATTCTGCGCGAGCGTCATGCGATCGATACCCAAGGCCTTCGGTGGGCTGTGAGTGGTCGGTTGCTGGGAACCGTCTTGGCTGCAACGATCTTGGCGTCACTGCCGGCGGATCGGATGGAACTGGTCTTTGGGGGGCTTGTATTACTTGGAGTGGCTATGAGTGGTTCGAGCCTGCGACTAGAACCGAGACGTGACGTATTGCTGGGTGCCGGTGTTTTATCTGCGCTCATGGGCACTATTGCGTCGATCGGAGGCCCCCCAATGGCGCTGGTGTATCAAGATGCTCCCGGCTCACGCCTTCGGTCGACTATGTCGAGTTTTTTTTGGATCGGAACGGTCATGTCGCTGCTGGCCCTTCGGTGGGTGGGGCGCTTTGGCCAAGAGGAAATTAGACTGACGTTGGTGATTGTGCCCGGAGTGCTGCTTGGTTTCTGGGTTTCGCGTTGGACTTCGCCGGTCATTGACCGTGGTTATACCCGTGGCGCGGTCCTGGCACTCGCGGCTGCTGCCGCTGTTGCGGTGATCACGCGCCAGGTTGTCTGAGTTTCGGGTGTTCAGATGGGACTCAACTGGTATCAGTTCACCATTTTTGTGTCCGCACCTCTCTCGTTCACGATGTCCACCGCTGACTGTGGAGTCTGGGACAGATTGTGTCTATTGTTCACCCATGTGTGGATATCGATAGTCAGTTGGCGGAATGAAGTTTTCCTTTGTGGTTCTGGTGCTCACCCAACGAATTAAGTTGAGATAGCTTCCAGCCTTGTCATTGGTGCCTGATGCTCGAGAGCCGCCGAACGGTTGCTGTCCCACCACGGCTCCCGTTGGTTTGTCGTTGATATAAAAATTCCCGGCCGCGTGGCGTAATGTGTCCGAAGCGAGATTGATCGCCTGACGATCTCTCGCGAAGATTGCTCCGGTCAATGCGTATGGTGATGTGGTGTTGCAGAGACCGAGCGTGTCTTCATAGGCGTTGTCTGGATAGACATAAACAGTTAATACCGGACCAAACAGTTCGGTTTCCATCGTCTTGTAGTGAGGGTTCCCGGTCTTGATGATCGTTGGTGCAATAAAAAATCCCGTGCGATCGTCACAATCACCACCACAAATCACCTCCGCATCCGCATCTGCCTGCGCTGCCTCGATATGCGCTCTCAGTGAAGAGTACGACGGACGATCGATCACGGCGCCCATGAAATTCGTAAAGTCGCAAACGTCGCCGTATGTGATCGATTCGACTTGCTGACATAGTTGGTCGCCGTGTGTGTTCCAGATGCTCTCAGGAATATAGGCTCGGCTGGCAGCACTACATTTTTGCCCCTGATATTCGTAGGCACCGCGCACCAGGGCTGTTACCAGTTCGTCCGGGTCAGTCGAGGCATGGGCGAAAATGAAGTCTTTGCCGCCAGTCTCGCCGACAATCCGTGGATAACTCTTGTAGGTTGCGATATTCGCGCCTACGGTCTGCCACATACCTTGGAACACTTCCGTGCTTCCAGTGAAATGAACACCCCCCAAGTCGGGATGACTCATTGCGGGCTCACCGATTTGTCCCCCGCTGCCAGGGACCATGTTAATCACGCCGTCTGGCAAGCCTGCTTCTTTGAGAAGCTGCATCAACCAGTAGGCGGCGTAAACTGCTGTAGAGGCCGGTTTCCATATCACCGTGTTGCCCATTAAGGCGGGGCTGGTCGGGAGGTTGCCGGCGATACTCGTGAAGTTGAAGGGTGTGACGGCAAACACAAAGCCTTCGAGTGGTCGATACTCAACGTAGTTCCATATCCCTGGCGCACTCGCCGGTTGTTGTTCATAGATCTCTGGCATGTAGGAGGCATTAAACCGCCAGAAGTCGATCAATTCGCACGCGGCGTCAATTTCGGCCTGTAACACAGTCTTGCTTTGGTTGAGCATGGTCGCCGCATTGATTATCGGACGATACTTCCCGGCCAGGAGTTCTGCCGCCTTCAGAAAGATTGAAGCTCTTGCTTCCCATGGCATTGAGGCCCATTCTTTCCTGGCTGCCGCTGCTGCGGCGACTGCCTGGTTGACCGTTTCGGTATTACCTTTGTGATAGGTAGCAATGACCTTTTGGTGGTCGTGCGGTAACAGGCACTTTCCAAGGTCCCCGGTGGTGACGTCGTGTCCACCAATAATCAATGGAATCTCGATTTGGTCATCTGAAAATCGTTGGAGTTGGGCCTTGAGAGGGCCCTTTTCCTGTGAACCTGGTGCGTAATTCAGTACCGGTTCGTTGCGTGGAGTTGGGACTGTGATACGAGCATTCAACATCTAGGACTCCTGGTTAATGTCTGACGCTGTGGTTGCCGAAAAATTTCCGCTATCTGTAGCTTAGTCCGTGACAATGCTTCCACGAATAGTAGTCGGTGGCAAACCGGCCACCTAAGACGTTTCCATACAACCAGTTAGGTCACGCGGTTAGACCACTGTGAGGGATGAAGCCAGTTAGGGAATACACGCCATGCGGGCCGCATTATAGCAAAGCGGCTGGAGAGAACTCGTTACCGTCGACTGTTTTCAATCCCATCCTTACTCTTATGGACTGTGCGACTACCGTAATCGTGCAGCGCGTGCAGGCTGATCAGATTGCTCATTTTGTCCAAGTAAATGGATCGAACCAATATTTTGGATGATTTCTCGTGCTGCGTTTGGCTGAAAGAGTGAGACAAAATATGCAGTCATACACGTAACTCCAATAGTTACATCGCCTTATATCTAAAAATGCCCGATGCCTATTTTTTCTAAAAATGACACCATATTGGAACGTAACTTGCACTATACTGCTACGTTCTCCGGAGGAGTGTCTCCGGACCACGGCGCCGTATGTGCGTCTCGGGTCAGGATGAGACTTCGCCGGGGGAGTAATCTTTTGGCGCCAGGTCTTTGATTTATTGGGCTTACCTGGAGCCTCTATATTGATGCGTAGCCCAAGGAGGAATACTGATGCGAAGGACCTTTACTACTAGCCCCGCTGGTCTGGGGCTCGTCGCACTCGTTGCGATGCTTCTGGTGGCTCCGGCCGCTTGGGCTCAGCAAACGGGGAGTATCGCTGGTCAGGTGACTGACACGACCGGCGGTGCATTACCAGGTGTTACGGTTGAAGTCAGCAGTCCCGCCTTAATTGGTGGGACACAGGTGGCTTTCACCGATGGCGAGGGTCGTTACCTTGCTTCGAACTTACCGACAGGTCCGTATTCGGTGACATTCACGTTGCCAGGGTTTTCAACGGTCCTGCGTGACGGAATTGACATTGGTGCCGGGTTTACGGCCGGTGTCGATGTCGAGTTGGCTGTCGGTGCGGTCGAAGAGACCATTACCGTCACCGGTGCCGCGCCAGTTGTTGACGTCCAGACGGTTCGTCAACAGCGAACGTTGCCACAGGAAGAGATTGCAGCTCTGCCCACCGCCAACATTGGCCTTCAGACGTTGGCCTCGGTGACTCCTGGATTCCAGGGTGCCGGTGCAGACGTTGGTGGCACACGCGACACGTGGTCTGCCCAGGGGCAGTATCAGAACTATCACGGTAAGGATGGAACGCGCGCGGCCTTCAATGGTTTCCGTAATCAGTATTTCATCGGGTCTGCGTCAGGTGTTGGCTACATCAGCAACAGTGACACGATTGGTGAATTGCAGCTTGAGATCACCGGTATGGGCGCTGAGAACGGCTCTGGTAGCACCTCCTTGAACGCGATTGCGCGCGAGGGTAGTAATACCTTTACGAGCACGATTAATGCCAAATATTCTGGAGCATCGATGCAGGGTGAGAACATCCTTAACGATGCCTCTCTGACCGATTACGGTCTGACCTCCGGCGAGGTTGAGAGTGTCTACCGGATTGGTGCCACGGTTGGTGGCCCGGTGCTACAGGATAAATTGTGGTTCTTCGGATCGGTTGCTCGGTGGGGCACGTCGAGTCTGATGCCCGGCGCTTTCCACAACGCACGCCAGGGTGAGACGGCCGAGTTCACTCGGTATCATGAGTTTGACCGGTCGCGACCGGCATCGAACTTTGACTGGAACCGGACGCATGCATTACGGCTGACGTATCAGGCCAGCGAGCGGAATCGGTTTGGGTTCTTTGGCGACATCCAAAAGAACTGCCGGTGCACCACCGGATTCACGGGCTCGAACTCGATTGAGTACGAGACCGGATGGGATTGGTGGCCTGCCGGTGTAATCCAGGGCACGTGGACCAATCCGGTCACCAGCCGTGTGCTACTTGAAGCCGGGTGGGGTTGGCAGACGACAAACTGGGTCAACTTTAACTCGTCTGAAGGGGTTCGTGACGGTGTTGACCGCAACATGCGGAACCTTTCGCAAGGCTTCCAGTATGGTGCGCCGTTTGTCATGATTGCGCCGCAAGCGCGCACAGGTCGTGGGGAACAGTATTTCACCCTCTCGTACGTGACCGGTTCGCACAACATGAAGATTGGTTTGACGGATGCTCAGGGGTTCAACGACGAATCTCGCTCCGTGACTGGACCGGACAATCTGTCCTACATGGTCTTGGGTGCGCTTGATGACCCGGTTCCCTACGCGCTTCTCTACCACGCGTCACCGTTCTTCCAGCAAGAGCGCGCGAATCATGAAATCGGACTCTACGCCCAGGATGCGTGGACGCTCGACCGATTGACGATCAACCTCGGACTGCGGTTTGACTGGTTGACGATGGGCTATCCGGCTGCGTCACTTGGCGCGGGAAGCGGCGCGAATGCCGCCATTCCGGCACGGAGCGTTGACGAATTGTCTGGAATGCCGGACTGGAAAGACATCAATCCACGTCTCGGCATGTCCTATGACCTGTTTGGCACTGGCCGGACGGCACTCAAGGTGTCCCTTGGACGCTACCTTGAGCTGAGTCGGAGTGACTTCACGCGTCAGTTCCACCCGTTCACCTCTTCGGTGCGTGTGGTGAACCGGCGCTGGCAAGATCATGACGGTGACTTTGAAATCGATGGCGACGCGGCCTCTCGCGTGGCGAACGGTGAATTGGGGCCGATGTCGAACAACAACTTCGGCAATTTCAACGCCACGCTCATCGACGACGGCACTTATCGGGGGGTTGAAAACGAGTTGTTCCACCGTGATATCACCAATGCGAACCGCACGTATCTGTGGGACTTCTTGCTGGAAGTCCAGCACGAAATGTTCGATGGGTTCTCGATCAGTGCGAACTACAATCGCAACTGGGCGGGTGGTTTCCGTGTGAAAGACAATCTCGCGGTCGGATCGTCTGACTTCGATGAGTTCTGCGTGCCGATTCCGGACAACACGTTCTTCGGCTCACGGGCTGGTGGCCAGCAGTGTGGCTACTACGACGTCAGCAAAGAAAAGTACGGGGCCTTCAACAACATCAATACCACCGCGTCAACCTATGGTGACCACGTTAAGAAGTGGGAAGGATTCGTGGTCAGCCTGGATGGACGGTTCGCGAACGGTGCCACTCTGGCCGGTGGAATTGACGTTGGGCAGCAGACACAAAACCTCTGCTACACGATCGATATCCCGAATCAGCCTCGTGAGATGGACGGTAATTTCCATCTGACCGGCGGTAACCAGCTCTCGTCAGACTTCTGCAACACCGTGCGGACGTATGGCGACCTCGCAGACTTCCGGATTCGTGGCAGCTATCCGATTCCTGGCGACTTCAACCTCGCTTGGATTTGGCGTGACCAACCGGGGCAGGCTGTGAACCCCACGATGGGTGTCGCCCGAGCTGACGCCACGTTTGTGGATGCGAGCCGGACGGACCCGCTGAACGCGAACTCAATGGTTGTCAACATTAACCCATTGAATTCGGTGTTCACCGACCGACTGCGTCAGCTGGACGTTCGGATTACCCGGACGTTCAATGTGTCGGGGATTCGGCTGGATACGAGTCTCGACCTTTACAATGCGTTGAACAACAATCCTGTGTTGTCGATGATCAACCGGGTCGGGGGAGCATTCCTGAAGCCGCTGACCGTTCTCGATGCCCGATTGCTCCAGTTCTACGCACAGATCAACTTCTAAGGACCAGGGAAAGGAGACATTATGAAACGCACAGTGTTATTCACGTTGATCATCTCCCTGGCATCCGCGCCGCTAGCCTTGGCCGATGGGCCGATTCTCAGCTCAGCGAAGCGGCAAGCCCAGGAGTTGGTACGAACAGATGCAACCCTAAGCCTCGAGGCGAACTCGTCCAGTGCGGCTGTAGTGCAGGATGGCGGCCTGAGCGGGAAGTCGAAGATGTTAATGGCGGTTGCCATTGGCGTCGTGGCGGCTATTGGGATGAAGATTATCGATGGGAAGGTGTATGACAATACGCCGTCGAGTCGTCGTGTCCGAGAGGATGGCTGTTCGCTCTTCTGTGGACCCGGGACGAATACCATCGGTAAATAAGAGTCGACTCACACCGGACGCTCTCGCGTCCCTGTGAACCGCGTCAGTCTTGAGGCGCGGTCGAGGAATGAACACTCCTCGACCGCGCCATTTTTTTTGCCCGGCTATACTTGCGACATGGTTGTTAAGAGTCTCTTTCTGGCGCTGATCGGTGTGTCGTTGGCGCTGGGGACGGGAGTCATGGCTCTTGCCGGCTGGAGTCTTGTCGATTTTCCTGTCTGGGCCCAACAAGCTGGCGACCTGCGGCGCGGTAGTTCGCAAACAGCGGACATGCTGGCGACATTGGTCGACCGGGCCGAAACGCTCGATGTCGATCGACCAGTCAGAGCGGTGTTTGCAACAAACCGGCCAAGATTGATTCCTGTGTTGCGTGAACGGGTCAGCGCGACTCGTGACCCGATGGAGCGCTACATCCTGCAGACCCGTCTGGCTGGGGAGTTGTTGCAGTCCGGCGCGAGTGACGAGGCCTTGGCGTTGTTGGAGTCATTGGCGCCGGCCATTATCGAGATGCCGGCGAGGCTGGCGTCGCCGGCGCAGAAGGCGGTGGCGGCGGCGGATTTGCAAGGCGCGATTGGCCTGACCGGTCTTCGTCTAGGTGAACAAGAGAACTGCGTGTTGAATCATGCGGCGAGCTCGTGCTTGTTTCCGATTGAGCGTGCCGGTGTCCATCAACTGCAGGCCGGCGCGCGACGGTCGATTGAAGCCCTCACGGAGCGGTTGACGGTGCAGCCTGCGGACTTGGCGAGTCAGTGGTTATTAAACATTGGATATATGGCGGTCGGAGGATATCCCCAGCAGGTGCCGCAGCAATGGTTAATTCCGCCGGATGTGTTCAAGTCTGATTACGACATTACGCGATTTCGTGATGTGGCGGTTCAGGCAGGCCTCGATACGATTGGACTGGCCGGGGGAAGCATCATGGAAGATTTCGACGGGGACGGATTCCAGGATGTGATGGTCTCGTCGTGGGGTCTTCGCGACCAGTTGCGTTTGTTCAGAAATGATGGGCAGGGTGGTTTTGACGACTGGACTGACGCGGCTGGCTTATCCGGACAGATCGGCGGAATCAACCTGACCCACGGTGACTATGACAATGACGGAGCGCCCGATGTCTTGGTGTTACGTGGTGGGTGGCTGGCGGAACAGGGCTTGTACCCAAATTCATTGTTACGGAATCTCGGAGACGGCTCATTCGAGGATGTGACCGCGACGAGCGGTCTACTCAGTTTGCACCCGACGCATACGGCGGCGTGGGGCGATTTTAACAACGACGGGTTTGTTGACCTGTTGGTTGGAAACGAAGACTGGGGAACCGGCAGCCACCCGGTGCAGTTGTACCAGAATAATGGCGATGGAACCTTCACCGACCGCGCCAGCGAGTTTGGTCTGGAGGTGCTGGGTGTCGTTAAAGGGGCGGCATGGGGCGATTACAACAATGATGGACAACTTGACCTGTACGTCTCCCGTTTTGGGCAATCGAACCTGTTGTTTCGTAACGACGGTACCGAGTTTACGGATGTGACGGCGGAGGCGGGTGTCGCGAATCCGGTTTTTAGCTTTCCAGCCTGGTTTTTTGACTACGACAATGATGGCTGGCTTGATCTGTTCGTGGGAGGTTTTGACGAATCGGGAGCAGCGGCTGCAGCGGCTGGGTATCTTGGGACGTTTGATCCGGAGGGAACGCCCCGCTTATACCAGAACAACGGCAACGGCACGTTTCAGGATGTGACGACCGCCGTACAGCTCGACCGCGTCCTGTTGGCGATGGGCGCTAATTTTGGCGATCTCGACAATGATGGGTTCTTGGACCTCTACGTGGGAACTGGGCAGCCTGACCTGGCTACGCTTGTTCCAAACCGGATGTTTCGTAATTCCAACGGGCAGGTGTTTCAGGATGTCACCACGTCCGGCGGATTCGGGCATCTCCAGAAGGGGCACGGCATTTCCTTCGGCGATGTCGATAACGACGGTGACCAGGACGTGTTGCAGGTGATGGGTGGTTGGTTTAGTGGTGACACCTACCAGAATGTGCTCTACCAGAATCCTGGACATGGTAATCAGTGGGTCACGCTGCTGCTCGAGGGGACACAGTCCAATCGCGCAGGACTCGGAGCGCGTATCCGACTTCAATTGGAGACGCCGCGAGGAAGACGAGAACTGCACCGGCATGTCTCATCCGGCGGTAGTTTTGGGTCGTCCACGATACAGCAGGAGGTAGGTCTTGGCGATGCGACAGGCATCGAACTGATCGAAGTGATATGGCCGGCATCGGCGACGCGTCAAACGTTTCACGATGCGCCAATGAATCAGGTCGTTCGTATCACGGAGGGTGAGGACAGAATCTCGCCGGTCGCCCGCACTCAAGTGCCGCTCAGATAGGTGGTAAAAGTGCCGCGAGTTCCCGCAACTGTGGATGGTTGGGGTGGACTCGTTGCGCGTCCTGGTGGAGTTCGTGGGCTTGTTGATAGCGCTCAAGTGTGATGAGCGCCGCCCCGAATCCCACCCATGCCTCGACCACCGTTGGGTCAAGCTTCAGAACCCGCTCGTACTCGCCTAACGCCGCTTCAACTTGTCCTGACACGCGTAAGACTTCGGCGAGACCAAAGCGTCCTTCGACTGAGTTTGGATGGGTTTGGAGCGCTAGGGAGAACTCTTTTACTGCTTCGGAATAGTTGCCTCGCAAACTCAGGATCGTCGCGAGACTGATACGCGAATTGGCGAAGTGTGGCGACTGGCGGATCACCGTCCTAAATTCCCGTTGAGCACTGTCGACATCGCCACTGCCATAGAGAGCCGTGCCCAGTTCGTGGCGGAGAGCCGGGTCGTTTGGTTCCAGTTCGAGGCCTTGATGGAACGCGTCCGCTGCCGCAGACCAGTCTCCTGCTTGGAGCGCGTCGCGTCCGCGGATCTCGTATACGGTCACGCTGCGCAGCAGTTCACGGAGCGGTGCCATCAATGGGTCCGGAAGGGGGGGCCAGGATTCTCCTCGTTGTTGTAGATGCGTGGCGGCACGGTCACGGTCACCCACGGCTCGATATGCCATGGCTAAGGGGTAATGGACTGCTGATGCGTCTGGATTCGTCGCGAGGGTTGCCTGAAGGTGGGCGATGGCGTCAGTGTACGCTCTGCGCGCTAGGGCCGCACGCCCCGCGCCGAATCGTGCCGCCGCCGCTGCGGTTTCAAACGATGTTGCTCTGAGAAATAACGCTTCGGCTTCAGCAGCGCGACCGTCATCTAGGTGAGTTTCCGCAAGCCACACGAGCGTTGCAGGGTCCGTTGGCGCAAGTTCGTGTGCGCGTTGGAAGGAGTTGATGGCTTGTGTCCGATCTTCCAGCAACAGTGCTGAGTGTCCCAAAAAATAGGGCCATCGGTGGTCTTGTGGCATCAAATGTTCGGCATGCTGGAAACACAGGTCTGCGATTCCGCCCAACTCCGCTGCGAGCAAGAGACGTCCTAGTTGTCCGTAGTGTTCGGCACGGTCCGTGGCAGTTGATCCGGTCTGTTCAAGCGTCGCTGTGAGTGCGGTAAATGCGTCGTGAAGTTGCTGTTGGACGGGCGTGGCTAAGCGCGAGATGTCTGGCAGCGCCACTGGGTGAAGGCGTTGAGAAGAGGTGAGTGAGACAGACGTCGATTCCTCGGAGGTACAGCCGGTGACCAACATCAACATGATGAAGAGGCTGCAACACAATCGATAGTATTGGTTCATTGCGCGTCAGCTCCCGTACCTGCGATCAATGTGGTGTATTGGTTCAGGGGCACTGATGGCCAGGTCTCTGACCGCCCGTTCGGCCAGACCACGCGGATTTGGGTGATAGTGCTTGAGTCACCAAGTCCCACGAGAACTCTCGGGTCATTTGCTGACGCGTAACTTCCGTCGGTTCGAGCTCGGCGCCAGAGTGTTTCGGCGTTCGCTCGGACCACCGCGACACGGGCGCCCAGCATGTCATGTAGTGCTCCAGTCTCTGTCTGTCCTACAAGACGAAGGCCGACCCAGTGGTTGTGCTCCCCGAGATGATTCCGCATTAACCGAACCGGTCCCGCTCCATTGCCGACCAAGACATCAGTGTCACCATCATTATCTACGTCCCCAAAGGCCGCCCCACGGCTTACTTCAACTAAGTCGAAAAGCGTCCCCGCCAAGTGCGTCACATCTGTAAACTGCCCGCCGATGTTTTTGAATAATTGGTTCTGTTGACCGAACGGAAACGGGTTTGATGTCTTAGTGACAGTGTCGGCGTTTTGGTGCACGTAACCGTTCACGGCGAGGAGGTCCAACCAGCCATCGTTGTCGAAGTCGAACCACGCGGTGCCGAACCCGGTATATGGCAGGCTCGCTAGGCGAATTCCACGTGTATCACTTTGGTCTTCAAATGTGGCCGACCCATCGTTCACGTAGAGCGTGCTGCCTTGTCTGGTCAGTTCGGTGATAAACAGGTCCTCATCACCGTCCGCATCAAAATCGCCGGCGTCGACACCCATGTCTGCTTTACGTGTTCCGGTGGCGCCCAGCGCGACGCCTGCCAGTAAGGCGGTATTAATGAAGGTGCCATTCCGTTGGTTGATCCACAACTGGTTCTCTTGTTCGTCGTTGGCAACGAAAATGTCCATCCAGCCGTCACCGTTGAAGTCAGCCGTCGAGACGCCGAGCGCGGGCCCAAATTCGCGCGCCAACCCCGATGCAACGGTTACGTCGACAAACTGGCCGTTTCCCTGATTGCGATAGAGGCGGCTGAGTTGGGGCCGATAGGCGCTCGGGCGACAATAGTCCGCGAGTCCAGATACTCCGACGCATGCGATGTGGGTCGCCATGTTGAAGTTCAGATAGTTACCGACGAACAGGTCAAGCCATCCGTCTTGGTTGAAGTCGAAAAACGCCGCAGACACACTCCACGAGTCGGGGTCATCGGTTCCACTTGCAAGCGTGATGTCGGTGAAGGTCCCATCACTGTTGTTGCGAAACATTTGATTTCGCCCGAGTCCGGTGGCATACAGGTCAATGTCGCCATCGTTGTCGATGTCTCCGGTCGCCACACCGGTCCCGTAACCACGTGTTTTGAGTCCACTCGTAGTCGTGACATCAGTGAATTGTACTGACCGGGTGCCATCGTCCGACACCGTCAAATCATTGCGGTAGAGACGGTCTTGGCCCGTGTTGGGATGGTCCTCTGGCCCGCCAGATGCTATTTGTTCCAGGGACCCTCCCTGTGACAAATAGACGTCCAAATCACCGTCACCATCGTAGTCAAAGAAGCCGACGCCGGGAGTCATGATCTCCGGCTGGTAATACTGGCCGGACATGCCGTTTCCATGTACTACATTGAGCCCGGCTTGGGCCGCCATATCGACGAACCAATCGTCTGCGCCGCTCTGGTGCATCAAATCTGCCGCCCCCGTCGGGTGCGCTGATCGCTCCTGTTCGTCGGTGCAGGCAACGAACGCGAATCCCCAGCAGACGGCGGCTATATAGATGACGGTGCGGAGGGGGTTTCTCATGGGCTGGTTTTAATTTAAAGAGGATACATCTTGAGGTGTCTTTCGTGGACCAGAGGTTGGAATATCGGGATGAAGTTCGGATGAGCGAAGGTGCGGCTGACGTCGATTCGGTGGATCCAAACGGTATACTTTGCGTCAGGATGACGCACGAATTATTGCGAGGCGTGTTGCCGTTCGTGCTGGCGGACGTTCTCCTCCTCGGGAGTTGCGGTGGTGCTCCACCGAGCGGCGCATTGGGTGGGGGAGAGGACCGAGGTGAACTCTCTGGCGGCGCGACGGAGACGACCAGCGACTCCCGTCCAGACGACTGGTTTGTTGACCTGGCTTCGGACGTGGGGCTGGATTTTTTGCACTTTAATGGTGCTGCGGGTGATTTCTTATATCCCGAGATTTTGCCGCCAGGCGTCGGACTTTTCGACTATGACAACGACGGCGACCTTGATGTGTTTGTGGTGCAGGGGCGAATGCTGCGACCGGACCAGACTCCGACTGAAGCGCTCATGCCGCCGAACTTTTTCCGCCCGGGTGCGCGGTTGTATCGCAATGACCTGACAGTGTCGGGCGACGGGCAGTCAGTACTCGCGTTTACCGATGTGACGGACCAGAGTGAGATCGTGGCTGATGGCTACGGTTTGGGCGTCGCAACGGGAGATTTCGACAATGATGGTTGGGTGGATCTGTTTGTGACGAATTTCGGTCCCGGACAACTGTTTCGCAACCTAGGCGGTGAAAGGTTTATCGATGTGTCCCACGCCCTGGGGATTGAAAATGATCGGGAGTTTGGAGTGTCAGCTGCGTTTGTTGATTATGACCGTGACGGCTGGCTAGACCTCTATGTTGCGAACAACGTGGATTACGATCTTGACGACCGGACTGAATGCCCAAACATGGCCGGGTCGCGTGACTATTGTCCTCCGCAGACCTATGGGGGCACTCAGGATCGCCTTTATCGAAATCGAGGAGATGGCACATTTGAGGACGTGAACGAAAGTGCCCTCCAGCACACCGTTGAGATTGGTGTGGCTCGGACTGCGGGTGGGCGGCTTGGACCCGCTCTTGGGGTGGCGACGGCGGATTATGACGGCGATGGTTGGATTGATATCTATGTGGCGAATGATGGGACTGAGAATTTGTTGTGGTTGAACCAGCAAGACGGTACTTTTCGTAATCAAGCTCTGTTAGCAGGTGCGGCGTTGAGTGGGATGGGAACTCCTGAAGCGAGTATGGGAGTGGCCGCCGGCGACTTTGACAACGATGGCGATGAAGACCTCTTCATGACCCATTTACGAACAGAAGGAAACAATCTTTATGTCAATGATGGGTCTGGTATTTTTCAGGACCGAAGTGCTGCTTCTGAACTGGGTTCTCCGAGTTTGCCCTATACGGGGTGGGGGACTGCTTGGTTCGATTACGACAACGACGGATGGCTGGATCTCCTGACGGTTAATGGTGCGGTTGATGCGGAAGGGCGGGCGTCTACCTTTCCCTATGATCAACGAAAGACATTGTTTCGGAATCTCGGGACGGGACGTTTTGAAGATGTTACTGATCAGGCTGGAACTGTGTTCGATCTTTCAGAGGTCGGCCGAGGAGCCGCGTTTGGAGATATTGATAACGACGGTGACGTCGATGTTCTGGTTGGCAATAATAGCGGTCCGATACGATTACTGATCAACACTATTGGCAACCGCAATCACTGGCTCGGATTACGATTGGTTGGTCAAGAGGGCCGCGACATGTTGGGTGCAAGAGTTGAAGTGATCCGGGCCGACGGTTCGACATTGTGGCGACGTGTGCGGACGGATGGCAGTTATGCCTCAGCAAATGACCCCAGAATACTGGTGGGACTGGGGGCACGTACTGAGAGTCCGACTGTTCGCGTGCACTGGCCGAGCGGTCGTGCGGAAGAGTTTTCTGTCGCGGTCGACCAGTGGGTGACGTTGACCGAATCCGCCGAATGACTACGGGAGGCGTCAACTTAATGGCAAGATTACCCGTGCGTTCTGTCGCAAAATCGTTTGTGGTCCGAAACGTCGTGGGCACGTCGATGGTTGTGCTGGCGGTTTCGTCGTGTACCTCTTCTGATACGGCTGACTTGCCCACGGCGTCGGATCGAGCGATGCCAACCAGCGAAGAACAGCTAACAGAAGACCTCGTTGCCTTACCGGACTTGTCGGCAATGAACGAGGCGGTGCAAGCTCAGATCAACCAGCGATACGCGGCAGTGCGAGTCCTCAGCGAGGACGCCGCAGTGACTTCGCGTGCGTTAGCCGATGGCCATGGAGACCTCGGCAAGGTCCTTTTGGCCGCGGACTTACGTGAGGCGGCGGAACAGAGTTTTCTGAATGCTGAGTCGTTTGAACCAACTGACATGCGATGGCCCTACTTTCTCGGTCATCTCTATCGCGCTGCGGGTGATACCACTCAGGCCATGGCCGCGTTCGAGCGGGCTGAAGCGTTAGACCCCGACTACACGGCCACACTGGTGTATCTGGGCGACATGCATCTCGAGCTTGGCGCAGCTCAGTTGGCCGAACCGCTGTTTACCAAAGCATTGTCGCTTGCTCCTGATTCATTGTCGGCTCGATATGGATTGGGTCGCACCGCGCTGATGAAGGAGGAATACGACCGCGCTGTCAGGTATCTGGAAGAAATTTTGGATCGAAATCCTGATGCCGCGGCCGCACATTACCCGCTTGGCGTAGCCTACCGCGGTCTCGGCGAACTTGAGAGGGCTGAAGAGCACATCCTGCGCCGAGAAAACGAAGAGATTCTGCCGGCCGATCCGTTGATGGTGGCGTTAGACGCGCTGCTGGAAAGTCCTCAGGTATACGAACGACGTGGCATTGAATCGCTGAATCGTGGGGATTGGGATGAGGCCGAATCTCTGTTCAGAGAAGGGCTTGAGCTTGATCCGACCAATGCCGCGTTACGCCATCGGTTGGGCACGGCCCTTTTTATGAGAGGTGACGAGCGTGGCGCACTGGCACTCTTTGAGGCTGTTGTGCGAGTCTCTCCAGAGTATCCGCCTAATCAGCTTAGTTTGGGCGTGGTGTATCAAAACACCGGCCGACACGAAGAAGCCATTCAACGATTCGAGACCGCGCTTGAATACCGACCGACGTATACCGAGGCCCGATTGATGTTGGCGACGAGTTTGCGTCGTACCGGTAGCGCCGACGAGGCCTTGATTCATTTCGATCAATTATTAGAGACGGCACCGGACGTCGTCGAAGCAAGGTTTGGGCGGGCGATGGCATATGTGCAACTACATCGCTATCAGGAGGCCAGGGACCACTTGCTGCAGGAAATGGAGTTGTATCCTGAGGTTCAGTCATTTCCGCACGCCTTGGCCCGGGTGTTGGCGGCCGCTCCGGACGACCGCGTTCGAGACGGCGGGCGGGCATTGGCGTTGATCGAGACGCTCATCCAGGGGCAGCGTAATCTCGACCTCGGTGAAACGATGGCGATGGTGCTAGCGGAGCTTGGTCGGTTTGAGGAAGCGATTTCGATTCAGCAGGAGTTAATAGAAATTGCCCAAGGTTCAGGATTGGCGAATCGGTTGCCATTTTTGACGAGTAATTTGACGCTCTATCAGACCGGCCAACCGTTACGGAATCCGTGGCAAGAGGGTTTTGTGCCCTAAAGAATCACGACAACACGCTCGATATTCTGTGATAGTGGCTTGTGTCTGTTGAACTTCGGCAAAATCACTGGTAAAATCTCATCGTTGTTTATGGGAGTGTGGCCAGTGGTTTATGGTCGCACGCGGGTTTTATTATTGTTATCTCCCATTCGGGTTGGAACCTCAAAGGAGGAGCATTTGTCTCACTGGGTGAAGAACTTAAATAGGATGGTTTGGGTTGCCTTCGTGGCCGCTGCCGTGGTTGGCACTGTTGCGACGACTGACGTTAACGCGCAGTCTTCGGACGAGGTCACGTTTCACAAGGACATCGAGCCAATTCTGCAGCGGAGCTGCCAGAACTGTCACCGGGAAGAGTCGGTAGCACCGATGTCGCTGCTTACATATGAGCAGACTCGGCCATGGGCACGCGCGATGAAGCGGCGCACGGCTGTCGGTCCAAGACAGGGTGTGATGCCTCCTTGGTATCTCGAAAAGAACATAGGAATCCAGGGTTTCAAGATGGACCCGTCACTCACTGATGAAGAGATCGCCATGGTCGGTCAGTGGGCGGATGCCGGTGCTCCTCGTGGTAACCCGGCTGATGCGCCTGAGCCTCTCAACTGGGCGTCCGGTGGGTGGACAATTGGAGAACCCGACCTCGTGACCGTGTTAGGTGACATCGTCATGGAGGGCGGCGCCCCGGATTGGTGGGGCGAAATTGAGTCCGTCCCGGTGGGGAATAATGAAGACCGATACGTTGAAGCTCTGGAATTTAGAGAGGTCAACGACGTGTTGGACACTGAGGACAACCGCGAGACGGTTGGTGGCCGATTTATTTTCCACCACATGATTTGGAGCACTCAGGTGCTCGGTGATGCCGGTGAACAGGATGACTCGCGGTCGGCCGACACCACCACCGGATGGCCGGTGCATGAGGTTGGGCGGAACGCGGATACGTTCGATGCAAAAGCCGGTCGTTTACTGGCGGCGAATTCCAGTGTGGTTTCGAACTCAGTGCATCTTCACTCGAATGGTAAAGATACCCGGTCTCACCTTGAGATCGCGTGGAAGTTCCATCCGGAGGGCTATGAGCCGACGTTGAAGCCGGCTGGTCGAAGTCTGGGAGACGGACTGAACATCGACATCCGTCCGGAACAGAAGGACCAGCAACTGCATGCCTACACAGTGCTCGATGAGCACCAGAAGATCACGACTTTCGAGCCTCACCTGCATGCACCTGGTGACCGGATGTGTCTGGAAGCCATTTGGGGCAACCATATTGAAACGTTGAGTTGCTCAGGTTACGACCACAATTGGGTCCGTACTTACGAGTATTTGGATGAGACGGCGCCGCTGCTTCCGAAGGGCACCATTCTGCACATCACTGGCTACATGGACAATACGGCCGCGAACGCCAACATACCGGACCCACGCAATTGGCAGGGGTCAGGCAACCGTTCAGTGACGAACATGTTTATCGACCTTGGCCTAGGTGTGGAACTGAGTGATGAGCAGTTCATTGAGGCGATGGAAGAGCGACGGGAAGTCACTGACTGGAAACCTGGCGACCACATCATTGGTTGCCCGCTCTGTTCATATACCGACCTGCGCATTGAAGATATGCCGGGCCGGGAGGTAACCGAGGAAGCTGACGACGCTGACGACGCCAATCAGCAATAAGACCGGTGGTTTGGTTGTTTAAAAGCACAGTAGCAATGTGTGCGTGATTTAATTCCCCCGAGGACGCTGTGGCGTCCTCGGGGGTTTCGTTTTCCGGCTCCAAGGATCTGTACGGTGGTCGAATAACAGGCTCACACGCCGCAAGGATAAGTTGCCATGAGATACGTGTTGGTTAGTCTGAATCGTAAGAGAACAAGTTTCTTTCTGGTGTTATTGTTCGCTCTGGCTGTCTTGCTGGCAGGGCAACCGGCGGACGCGCAGCGACTGTCGTACTCCAGTGGCCAAAATATTTCCCCTGGTTACGAAGGCTGGGAGGAAGATCCGGATGGATCACGCTGGTTTGTGTTTGGCTATATGAATCGAAACTGGGAAGACGAGCCGGACATTCCCGTCGGACCAGAGAATTCGATTTCACCAGGAGGACCCGACCTCGGCCAGCCGACACATTTTTTGCCGCGGCGGAACCGGTTCGTATTCCGGGTTCCTGTGCCGGATGATTTTAGTGACGACGATGAGATGGTGTGGACGCTCAGTGTTAATGGCGTGACAGAGCAAGCCTTTGCGACACTCCGCCCAGATTACTACATGGATTCGATGATTCGTATGTCTGAAGGTGGTGCGATTGGTGCGGGGACATCGAACCCGACCATCCGTGCGAATACAGCGCCAGTGGCGATGGTCAAAGGAGCGGATACGCGTTCGGTAAGAGTGGGTGAGCCGCTGATGTTAGTGGCCACCGCGACTGACGATGGTGTTCCTGAGACGCCACGTGCACGGCGCGAGCGTCAAGCGAACCGGGCAGATGGTCGTGGCCGGAGGTTTAACAAGTGGAGCCCACATTACCGCGGCACCGTGTCTACTGAGACTGGTCTTCGCGTTTCGTGGTTCGTCTACCGTGGAACCGGAGACGTCACGTTTAATCCTCCGCAAGTTAAGGTCTGGGAGGATACTCGCACTGGGGCGAATTCTCCGTGGGGGCCGCATTTTATTCTGAGCGACCCTCCTGAGGACGACACTTGGACCACCAATGTTACGTTTGATACCCCGGGCACCTATGTCTTGCGGTGTCGCACTAGTGACGGGGCGTTGGATGTTGACCACGATGTCACGGTCACGGTAATGCCTTAAGGGTTACCAACTGAATAAGTCAGTAACGTAGTACACAACAAAACCCAGCGTGACAAATTGACTGGCAGCCTGGAAGGTCGGATATTGATGCGTACATCTCGGCGTCTCATCGGATGGATACTTAGTGTGGCGGTAATACTGGTAGGCGCTGGCGTGACCAGCGCCCAGCGGTTGTCATATTCCAGCGGGCAGAGCGTGTCACCCGGGTATGAGGGGTGGGAAGAAGCCGAGGATGGTCAGCGCTACTTTCTGTTCGGCTATATGAATCGTAATTGGGACGAAGAACCTGAGATCCCAGTTGGCCCAGACAATCGCATTACGCCCAATGGTCCTGATCAGGGCCAGCCGACTCATTTTCTGCCTCGACGCAACCGTTTCGTATTTCGGGTACCCGTTCCGGCCGACTTTGACGAAGACGACGAACTGGTCTGGACACTCAGCGTCAATGGCGTCACTGAACACGCCTATGCGACCTTGCGGCCAGATTATTTTGTCGACGACATCATTAAAGCGTCGGAACATGGTGCGATTGGCGCCGGTACGACTGACCCAGTGATTCGGGCGAATGTGGCACCAACGCTGACACTGGATGGGACGACCTCGCGAACGGTTCGCGTCGGCGAACCCCTTCGACTCGTGGTTAGCGCCAGCGATGATGGGGTGCCCGAACCACGGCGGCGCGCGGCGCAGGAACGCTCGCGGGCACGGGATGCGAACGACCAACGCCGCGAAGGCGAACAACGCCGCTTTGGCGACCGGCGGTGGTTGCCCCATAGTCGTGTGACCGTGAGCAGCGAAACGGGCCTTCGTGTCTCGTGGTTCGTCTACCGTGGTGTCGGGAATAACGTCACGTTTGATCCACCGCAAACGAAAGTGTGGGAGGACACCCGCACGGGTGCGAATTCGCCTTGGGCTCCTGCTTGGATCACCCCGCTTCTGCCTGAGGACGGCAAGTGGGTGACTGAGGTTACGTTTGATGAGCCAGGTGAATACATGCTTCGCTGTCTGGCGAGCGATGGTGCGCTGGGCGACGAAGACGACATTACGGTCACGGTTACTTCATAGGCAGTCCTCGCCGAACTAATTAATCGCTTGAGGGTTTGGGAATGATGAGTGGGGCTCTAGTCAGACAGTTAGTGGTTAGTGTTGTGGTGGGAATGTGTCTTACACATACCGGCGTAGCACAGCGACCGTCCTACTCGAGCGGGCAGAATATTTCGCCTGGCTATGAAGGCTGGGAGGAAGATGCGGATGGGTCGCGGTGGTTCGTGTTTGGTTATATGAATCGTAACTGGGACGAAGAGCCTGATGTCCCTGTTGGTCCGAACAATGCCATCGAACCTGATGGGCCCGATCGTGGCCAACCGACGCATTTCTTGCCGCGCCGGAATCGTTTTGTGTTTCGGGTGCCTGTGCCGGACGATTTTGAGAACGACGATGAGATGGTGTGGACGCTCACTGTCAATGGTGTAACGGAACAAGCTTTTGCGTCGCTCCGACCGGATTACTTGATGGATGCGATGATCCGAGCCTCCGAAAGTGGCGCGATTGGTGCTGGGACCACGAATCCTACGATTCGCGCAAATCAGAGCCCGGTGCTGAAGGTTGACGGTGCGGAGACTCGGCGTGTACGAGTAGGTGAAGCTCTTATTTTGGCGGCTGTCGCCACGGATGATGGCGTGCCAGAATCGCCGCGGAAAGAACTTCTCGAGTTTCTGCCAGGCGCTTTGAACCCCTGGGTACCACACACTCGTGTCACTGTGAATACCGAGACGGGTCTCCGCGTGTCATGGTTCGTGTACCGTGGGACTGGAGACGTCGCGTTCGACCCCCCTCAGGTTAAAGTGTGGGAGGATACGCGAACCGGCGCCAATTCCCCGTGGGGGCCACACTGGCTTACACCGGCGTTACCGGAAGACGACCGGTGGGTCACCACCGTGAGATTCGACGCACCGGGGACGTATGTGTTGCGATGTCGTGCCAGTGATGGCGCGATAGATACCGACCACGATGTTACGGTGACCGTGACCCCCTAAGATCAAAAGTTGTAGTTCTGTGTTCCTCAAGGATCAGGTTACAATCGAAGCTTATGGTTAAGAGATTTGTCGTGACACTGGGGTTTTTGGCATTGGTAATGCTGATGGCCAATACTGAATTAACTGCCCAACGCCTCTCCTACACGAGTGGCGAAAACGTCTCACCAGGGTATGAGGGGTGGGAGGAAGATGCGGATGGTTCGCGGTGGTTTGTGTTTGGCTATATGAACCGCAATTGGGAAGAAGAGCCAGTCGTTGCGATTGGCTCTGACAACAATATTCAACCTGGCGGGCCAGACCTCGGTCAACCGACACGGTTTTTGCCCCGACGGAATCGCTTCATTTTCCGTGTTCCGATTCCTGATGAGTTTGAGCAAGACGATGAGATGGTCTGGACGTTGACGGTGAATGGTGTGACCGAACAGGCTTATGCTTCGCTGCGCCCGGATTATTTCATGGATGCCATGATTCGCGCATCAGAACATGGCGCAATTGGCGCGGGTTTTACGGATGAAAAGATCAGAAATAACCAGCCTCCGGCAGTGACTATCGAAGGTGAGGGGCACCGTACGGTACGGGTGGGTGAAGCCCTAAGTCTGGCTGTGGTTGCGACTGATGATGGCGTGCCTGAATCGCCCACCGTGCGGCTGCGGCGCCTGTTAGAGGCCCGGGCGGCTGACCAGGCTGCGGATCTCGACTCCGACGACGCTGATGAGCAGGCTGAGGAAGAGCGCAGGGCTTTCCGGCGGTCCGACCGGCGGTGGCTGCCGCACTCTCGTGTGACGGTGAATGCTGAAACTGGTCTCCGGGTATCGTGGTTTGTTTATCGCGGTGACGGCGCGGTCATGATGGACCCGGCCCAAGTGAAAGTATGGGAAGATACCCGCACGGGGGGTTATTCGCCCTGGGCGCCAGCGTTCACGACACCCGACCCGCCCGAAGGAAACCGGTGGGTGACTGAAGTAACATTCGACCAGCCGGGCACCTATGTCCTGCGATGTCGGACCAGTGACGGAGCAGCGGACGTTGATGGTAATGTGACGGTTACGGTGACCCAGTAAGTTATTTCAACAGACTGTTCTTTTTCGAGAGATTCCGCTTCTCGAGTATCCGGCTTGCACTGCGTAGAACCGGCGATTAGGGCAGGACCGGTCGGTGAAACTTTCTCTTCGAGGCTGGCGATGCGGACGTTCGTTGATGCCTAAGGCAGAAGGACCTCTAGCGCACCACCGTGAAGTCAGCCGTCCATTCATGGGGACCCCACACAAGCAGAAACTGACCCTCGTCGGTTCCGGTCAGTGTCATCGACGCTGCCATGTCCCGCGACGAGTCGGTCATCGAATCACCCACCAACAGTGACTGTGTGTAGTGGAGGTCGACTTCGCCTAAGTCCAGTTCAGGGCTGTACTGGGTCCCCCAAGCATCCGGTTCATTGTTAAATGCGAGGCGCCACCCGCTTTCACCGCGTTTGAGCCAAAGACCATACGACCCGGGTGAATCCCGCAAGCCGATATTGCCCGTATTAATTACAAGGTCCCCAAATTGAATCGGGATGTCGATATCAAGGCGCGTCACGGCACCGTCTGTGACCCGCACAACTGACCCTGTGCCTACCGACACCAGGTGGGCGAAGTCCCGATATTCAACTTTGAGGTCTCTGGGAAAAACCACGCTGAGGCGTGGACCGTCTGGAAGTGTAGTTGTGGCGATGTTTCGCGTAGCCAGACGATTAGTTAACTGGATCTCAGCCGAATCAAATTCGAACGTACGCTGGTCGCCGAGGCCACTGACACGTTGCCGGCGTAATGCTTCTCTCGGCTCGGCAAATTGCACGTCGATTGTCCACTCGTGATCACCCCAACGTACGAACAAGTCACCCCCACCGGCTCCAGTCGGCACGAATCCCGTGACCAGAGTGGGGGACTGGCCTGTGACAGTGCGATGGGTAAGTGGGACAGTGCCAAGAACATCGGCCGGCTCGCTCGCCATGTTGCCCTGTGCATCCGAGATCTGTAGCCTCAAGCCATCGTCGGTTCCCCGCAGCCACAGGTCGTATTGGCTGGTGCCTGGGTCGGTAAGGTCCGCTTCCGTTCCCGGGGGCGGTTCAGGGGGTTCCGCTTGGTTTGTTCCGATTTCAATGTGACCGATATGCGCCCACGCGTCAGTTTCCAATTGACCAATTCGAACGACCCCACTGGGAGTCTCAGACAAAAGGGTGCGGTGTGCCGGATCGTTCATCTGGACCGCTGAGTCGGAAAAGACCGTGATGGTGCGGAGTCCTAGTGTGGCTGCCGAGTGAAGCTGCTCAGATAGTGATTGGGCAGCGACCTGTCCGGCTAGTGTAACGAGGGTCAAACTCAAAATGACGGCAAGCCGTCGTTGGCTACGGACATCCATGACTACCCCTGTGTGTTGATCTGCAAAAGCATTAGGTTTGGAATTCTAGCGGGTCTTATGGCCATAAACGCGTCGACCCTGGCATATAAGACGATGCCAGGGTCGACGTATAAGTTGTTCCAGGCCCAGTTTACGCTGGGCAATCCGCCTAGTTCTGCGAATCAGCAGCCGGGTCCTCTACTACTACCTCTTCGCCATACGCCACGAATCCAAGTGCCATCTCATCATTCGTCCGTGGTGCGTGGCCGAGTGAGCGATCGGCGTCAAAGCCTTTTCGCAGGCCATGTTCTGAAGTGTTGTCGTACCAGAAACTTACGTCGACCATGGTTCCTGCTGGGAGCAGCTTGGGTTCATTGTACCAATAGGTTTCCTGCCAGGCCTGTTCCCAGTTCGGAACATCCAGTAAAAGTTCCTGTGTCCCATCAGGATAGGTCGCCGTATAACGGGCACCCGAACCACGGAAGTGCGCATGTGGCCACCAGTTTAAAATCAAGGTGTCTTGTTCGATGAGTCGACCGGCACCGACCCGATAGCCTTCACGGTGAGCCGGAATCATGAACCCGCGGTTACCGATGGAGTCGTTCTTAAAGGCGATCTTCGGTGTTGCCTTGGCAATATGGAACCCCATGGACGCTTGATTCATGAACGCGGTTCCCGTGCCAGGCTCTTTGTTGTAGTGAATGTTAAAGCGCGCCGTCGAACCCCGTTCAATTAAGAGGCCCCACCCATCCGGTAGTAATTTGCCTTCTGTGCCAGCTGAGACACATCCGAGCGACCCACCTCTCGCAGCGGCTTCCCCTTCGTCTTCTTCGCCTTGGCCCGCGTCGGCGGTTACCACCGTATCGGCGTCTTCAACGCCGGCGCAGAAATGGTGGATCCGGTCGCCGGTGTCGCCCGTTTGAAACTCCCAGCCGCTGACCCAGAGGCCTTCTTCGGGAATGAGTTCGTCTGGAATTTTTGTCCGGAAGGTTGTTTGCAGGTCGTAGGCATCGTCAGGAATCAGGTATTCGTCCATGGTTACCACGAAATCGGGCGTCCCGAGAAACCAGCCTCCATTTTCATCGGCAAACACTTGCGGCGCGGGTGCCTGAGACTTGTCACCGGCGGCAGACCCAGAATTGGCCCATGCCACGATGGTCTGAATCTCGTCGTCAGTCAGTCCACGTTCGTTGGAGTAGAGGCCATCGGTGTGTTCTGTCGCATACCACGGCGGCATCTCTTCGGCCTCGACTTTTCGGGCGACAGCGCGTGCCCAGGGCCGAGTTTCTTCGAACGTCATCAGTGACATTGGCGCGATGATGCCGGTGATGTTCTGGCCTGCGGGGCGATGGCAGCTCTGGCAATTTTCCTGCAGAATCGGCAGGACGTCCCCGTAGAACGTCACCTCTTCTGCTTCACCTGCGTTGGCAGACCCAACCACCAATGCACTAAACGCCGCGAGGATTACAAACAGCCGTAAAAATCTCATCGTCAGGCTCCTCAAAGTAGTGTCGGATAACCGCATCGTTTCAGCTACACTTCGAATCAGTGTGAACATCTGATCCTTTTACACCTATGAACAACGGTTTTACCACCTCACTCGGTGGTGGTCAAGGACAAAGAGAGAGTTGCGTTCTTTGGGGTTTGTGACCGGAGTTGGCTGAGTGCGGGTACTCAAACTTGCATCCACTGATCGACTCACGTTCAATTGGTGGCACAGTTCTGCTTCGAGGCATACTTTGGTGATGAAGAAACGGCACTATGTGGGCTTGATTGATCTTGTGCGTATCGGCACAAGCGGATCTGTCCAGCTCAGTTTTCGCGCCGTAGTGGCAGCGCTTATGGTCTTTGCCGCGGCTAGTGACTTGTCGGCGCAATCCAGAAATGTCGACGCAGGAATGCCACCAGTTGTGTTTACAGAGGTAACTGAGCAGTCTGGTATTACCTTTGTTCATAAGAACGGTGCTGTGGGTGAAAAATGGTATCCAGAGATTTTTGGTGGAGGGGTAGTGGTCTTGGATGTCGATTCAGATGGCTGGTCCGACCTGTTGTTCATTAATAGTGGGGATTGGTCACCGGGTGATGTCGCGTCAGCTCACGGACTCTATCGTAATAACGGCGATGGAAGTTTCATCGACATCGCCAGGGGTAGTGGATTTGACACGTCCGAGTTTTACGGCATCGGCGGTACCGCCGCTGATTATGACAACGATGGCCGAGACGACGTCTTCGTCACCACTGCAGATGGTGGGCGCCTGTTTCACAACGAAGGAAATAATAGGTTTGTGGACGTTACAGAATCTTCTGGAATCACGAACCCGCACTTTGCGGTCAGTGCGGCATGGCTGGACTACGACCGTGATGGGTTGGCGGACCTCTTCATTGGAAACTATGTAGACTGGGCGCCCGAGTTGGAGGTTCCCTGTATTGAGCAGGGAGTGCGAGGCTACTGTGGCCCCGATGCTTATGCGCCGCTCCCACCAGCGTTATACCGTAATGCAGGGAACGGACGGTTCGAGGATGTTACCGACTTGGCCGGATTGAATGTCCCGACGGATAAGGCGATGGGCGTTGTGGTATTCGACTACAACCAAGACGGTTGGCCAGACCTCTTTGTAGGTAGTGACCGGGTTCCGGCCAAGCTGTATCGCAACAACGGCAACGGCGGATTTGTGGATCACGGTCTTCAAGCCGGGGTGGCACTGAGCGAATTAGGTGTTGCCCGCGGCAACATGGGTGCAGACGCAGCGGATTACGATCGGTCTGGAAAACCCGACCTGGTCGTCGGAAACTTTTCCTATGAAATGCTTGGGCTGTATCACAATGAAGATGGACTGACCTTTGTCGATCGGGCACCCCGATCGGAAGTTGGTCGATCCAGCTATCTTTCAACAACGTGGGCTGTCTTTTTTATGGACTACGACCTGGATGGTTTTCCAGACATCTTTGCCACCAATGGTGCCAATGACGAGTCACAAGTTATGCGTGACTCGAGATTACAGATTACTCAAGTGCCACTGTTACTGTGGAACCGTGGGAATGGAGCGTTTACGAATGTGACGACGGGTCTCGGTGAGAGTTTCAATGAGCCCATCATGGGCCGGGGGGCGGCCTATGCTGATTTCGATGGAGACGGAGACCTCGACATAGTCGTTGCCACGTTGGCGGGGCGGCCGCGTCTATTTCGAAACGACGGTGGCAATCAACACAACTGGCTGCGAGTTCGTTTAATGGGGTCGTCCTCAAACCGCAGCGGGTTAGGTGCTGTCGTGCGGGTGACGTCAGAGTCAGGTATGCAGTGGCAAATGGTGCACAGTGGTTCAAGTTACGCTTCCCAGAGCGAGTTGACACTCACGTTTGGTCTCGCGACGGACGCACAGGTTCAGACACTTGAGGTGGATTGGCCGTCAGGGGCGCTACAAACCTTCGAGGAGGTAGGGCGCAATCAGCTGGTCGTCATCGACGAGGTCGAGGGGCTTACGTCTGTTCCGTAACGACCCGCGAGGTTTTCTGGTCAGCGTGCGGCCGGAGATGCGGTTTGCGCTGCGAGTTCTTCCTCAATCAGCCGAGTAAAGAATTCAAATGGCGGGAGGAAAGCCGGGGGTGCGGGAGCGAACCGGCCGTTGATCAGAAAACTTGGACTTCCTTGAATGGCATATCGTCTGGCTTCTTCGACGGCACTTTGCACCGTCGGCCGAAAGATGCCATTGTCCAGACATCGATCGAACTGGTCACGGTCCAGTCCGACATCACTGGCCAGTTGTTTGAGACGTATCGTGTCAAAGATGCCCTGTTGAGCCAATAGCAGGTCGTGGTAGGACCAGAATGTATCTTGATCTTTGGCGCATTGGGCCGCTTCTGCAGAACTGAGTGCCGCTGCACGGTCCAAGGCTGGAAGATTCTTGAAAACGATACGCAGTCTGTCGCCGAAAGTCTCAAGTACCCGACTGAATTGCTCAGCGAATCGAGCGTACTCGGCGTTCTGAAAATCGCCGAACACCACGAGTTCGATAGCCGCGGACTCAGAACCCATCACCGCGTCTTGGTCAGTGCGGTCGATTCTTATCCTGGGTGCAACGAGAGACATATTGACCTCGGTTGAGACCTGCATTAGTTCTTCGATGTAGTTTGCACGTGCAAGCTCTGGTTCGGTCACCTTGCTAAGCCATGCCCGCAAAGCCGGCTCCAGCTGCTCGAAGGTGTTTCTTCGTGTCGCGGGACCTAGGCCCTGATACAGGGCCCGGACCGCTGCGTCTGGCATGGAGACGGTCCGTGGCGGGAGTTCTTGTTCGAGCAGTTCGTCCACGCTGATGCCACGGTTTCGGGCCTCAATGGCAAGTAGTTCATCCGCGACTACGCGGTCTGCGATTTGCCGTCGCGTTTCGTAGGTTTGCTGTTGAAAGGCTATGTAGCTGGCAGGATCGGCACGCTGCCATTCATTGTCGATTTCGTCAACGGTGATGACCCGGTCACCGACTTGGACTGCTACTTCACTTTGTGCATCGCTGCGGATCATGGGCAGCGTCTCGCCGTCTGTGGGAGCCTCCGCTAGCGCGCCAGTCGTGGTATCAGGGCTTGTGCTGCCCAGGAACACGTCGAACGAGGCATGTTCGCTCGCGCTGGGACCTCGGCTGACTGTCAGTAGATACTCGCTCGCTGGCATCAGACTAATTGGTACCACTGCGACAATTTGTGTTTCGGTGGCCTCTTCGATTCTCAGAGGGACGAGGTCCAGCGTGACCACCGGCCGGGTGCCAAAATTGGCGCCTGAGACTGTTAACGTGTCAGCGTCTGAATCTGGACGGGCTTCGGTGATGACTAGCTGACCGAGTGCCGGTGATTGTCCGGTGACGGCGACGGTGAGGAACGAAACAAGAACGAGCGTCACAACCGCGGCGAAGCGGCACAGTCTAGTTAATTGAGTCATTGCGATTGCCTGTGTTCAGGATACCTTGCGTGTGTGGGGTTCGCAATGTCTCCGCAGGGTTCCACATGCCTTGACACACCCAAAGTTCGTGGACACACTGAAGGCACTGATTTCGCTCGTCTCACCAATCGTAGAACCCTATTGCGGGGAGGGTCATGATGCGTTTGATCATCTCGTTAGCCATTGGCGGTCTCATGGTCGTCGGAGCCGGCCCCCTGCCGCTAGGATTGCTATCCTCACCGCAGGTTCTGGCCACAGCGTTTGCCTCTGGGAATCAAGGATCGGCCGATCCTCAAATTGAGCCATTTACCATTGATTTGCCGGCGGCGGCCCTCGAGGATCTTCAGGAACGATTGGCGCGAACCCGAATGCCAGATGAACCGGACGGTGTTGGCTGGATGCTCGGAATGAATCAAGCGTATTTACGTCAGTTGCTGGATTATTGGCAACACGAGTTTGATTGGCGGGCCCAGGAGCGCCGCCTGAACCAATTCGAACAATTCAAGACACGGATTGATGGAGTCGACATCCATTTTATTCACCAGCGATCGACAGAACCAGATGCGTTTCCGCTAATCCTGACTCACGGATGGCCTGGGTCGTTCGCAGAGTTCTCGAAAGTGATCGGGCCTCTCACCGACCCGGTAAACCATGGCGGACGCGCAGAAGATGCCTTTCATGTGGTTGTGCCGTCCATACCCGGTTATGGATTTTCCGAGCGACCGCGGGCACTGGGTTATGGACGGGAACGGACCGCAGCAATCTTTGCCCAGTTGATGTCTCAATTGGGATATGACCAGTATGGCGCGCAGGGTGGGGACCTAGGGGCTGGCATTAGTCGACAACTGGCCATGGATGATTCCGACCATGTGGCTGGGCTGCATCTTAATTTATGTAGCGCTGGTCCTCCCGATCCAGAGAATCCAAATGAAGGGCTGACTGCTGACGAGATTGCGTTGATGGAGGAACGGGCAGCCTTTTGGACTGAGGAAGAACGGGGCTACAGCCATATGCATGGCACCAAACCGCAAACATTGGGTTATGGGCTCAACGACTCTCCGGCTGGGCTGGCGGCGTGGATTGTTGAGAAGTACCGCAGTTGGTGCGACTGTGAGGGAAATCCAGAAACGAAGTTTTCTAAGGATGAGCTATTAACTACGCTAACGATCTACTGGGTTACGCAGACGGCCACCTCCGCGGCGCGCTACTACTATGAAGGCCGCCACAATCCGACGGTTGAACCAACGCGGGTCGAGGTTCCGACGGCGTGCGCGGCGTTTCCGAAGGAGTTTCGGTTTACTCCACGGCGCTGGTTGGAGGCTCGTTACAATCTTCAACGTTTTACCCTGATGCCGAGTGGCGGACATTTTGCCGCGAGCGAGGAACCTGTTCTTTTTGTTGATGACGTGCGGGCGTTCTTTCAGGAACTACGATAGTTAGATACATTGGTTGCGAAGTGGGTTGAAACGGTGGTCTTGCTTACTGATACCGATTCGAGTGTCTGGGAGGTTTGAGAAAATCAACATGTGTTGTCTTAGGCGGCCCGGGTCACGTCGCGGCGAGATGGAGCCGATCTGTTACACTGCGTTAATAGGTGTGAGACTGCCGATGGTCAGATGGTGAGAGCACACAAAGCACCCCTTCTTTTCTTTGCAGGCTGTCTGCTGCTCCTGCTGAATTCGGCCGTTCTCGCTGCATTTCCGAGCGCCACACTTTGGTACTACGCGAATGTCGTGATTCATCCGTTCTTGGGGATCGCGCTCACGCTGTTCGCAATTCCTCGCCTTCTGAACCGGGAATGGCTGGGTGGGCCCTTGCTTACCACTGGCCTCGGTTTGGCCGGGGCAGGTCTCATTCTTGGTCTTATCGTTTTAGTTTATGGAGCGACAGGACCCTACGAGGTCGTTCTTCAGGCCCACATTGTGACGTCTCTCTGTGGGGCTGCGTTGCTGGGTGTGTGTGCTTGGCGTGCAGTCGCCAATTTTGACGGTGCGCGGTCGATTGTTCGCGGCAGCCTGGTTGCGGTCGTCTTAATCGGTGCTGTGACGCCGGTGCTTCGCGATAGCCTTGATGCTCGCTGGCGACAGTCGTATCGGATCGAGAACCCAATCCGACCGCCGGCGACAATGGACGATGAAGGCGCCGGTCTCGGCAGTCCCTTTTTTCCGTCCTCGGCGAATACCAATACGGGAGATGTCATTCCGGCAAATTTTTTCCTTACCAGCGAAGCCTGTGGTCGTTGTCATACTGATATTTATGAGCAGTGGAGTGCGTCCACTCACCACTTTTCATCTTTCAATAACCAGTGGTATCGCAAATCGATCGAGTATATGCAAGATGTTGTCGGAACCGAGCCGTCGAAGTGGTGTGCCGGATGTCATGACCATGCGGTGTTTTTTAATGGGCGCTTTGATCAGCCGATCCGTGAGCAGATTGACACCCCGGAGGCGCAAGCTGGTTTGGGCTGCGCTTCATGTCACTCAGTGGTGCATGTGGGGAGCACCATGGGGCAGGGGGATTTTGTCATCGAGTATCCGCCGCTTCACGACCTAGCCGCCAGTGACAATCCGTTGCTTCAGGCGGTGCACGACAAGCTGGCCTATCTGGCACCGGAGCCGCATCGGCGAACATTCATGAAGCCGTTTCATCGAGAGCAGAGTGCCGAATTTTGTTCAACCTGCCACAAGGTTCATCTCGATGTGCCGGTGAATGACTATCGATGGCAGCGCGGGTTTAACTCGTATGACAACTGGCAGGCGTCCGGCGTGTCGGGAGAAGGGGCTCGTTCGTTTTACTACCCGTCGACGCCTCAGACATGCCGAGATTGTCACATGCCACTCGTAGCCTCAGACGACCCTGCGGCTGATGATGGATTAGTCCGTTCACATAGGTTTCCTGGTGCGAACACAGCGTTGCCGTTCGTGAACGGTGACGCAGAGCAATTGAAAGTAGTACAGGATTTTCTTCGCGATGATCAGATTTCCGTCGACATCTTTGGGATTACCCGAGTGGCTGAGGCGAGTCCATCGGTTGGGGGAGCCCGTGGCGGTGAACCGAGGTTGTCGAGCACCTTTGCGGTTGGTGAAGAGTCTCTGCAGTTTGGCGCCAGTCGCGGGCTCACGTCGAGTGGACCAGTGGCGGAGGTTGTGGCGCCAATTGACGGGACCAGCGTGGCGGTGCATCGGGGTGAATCGGTTCGTGTCGAGGTGGTTGTCCGGACGCGAAAGGTTGGTCATTTTTTTCCTGGTGGCACGGTCGATGCCTTTGATGTGTGGGTCGAATTCGAAGCTGTAGACGAGCAGGGGCGCGTGATTCTTCACAGTGGGGCAGCGGAAGATGGTGGCAGTGGCCCTGTCGATCCTGGCGCACATTTTTACCGTAGCCTTCAGCTTGACGAACGGGGAAATCCGATCAACAAACGGAACGCGTGGATGACTCGATCAGTTGCGTATGTGCGATTGATTCCGCCAGGTGCCGCCGACACTATCCACTATCGATTGCAGGTGCCAGAGGATGTGGGCGATCGTATCTTCCTTCGGGCGAAGGTGAACTACCGTAAATTTGCGTGGTGGTTAACGCAGTGGTCGTACGCTGGCGTGCGCGACCCGCGCCATCCGGAACCCCAGTTCGGACCCTCGTTTGACGATGGGCAGTGGGTTTTCACTGGAGACACTTCAGATGTGTCCGGCGACATCAAGGCCATTCCCGACATTCCGACCACGGTAATGGCGGAAGATGAAACATCACTATTAGTCGTTGATGCTGGGTCGCCGTTGCCGGCGGTGGAGCCGTCTTTAGACGGGACGCTGCGGGAGCGATGGAACGATTACGGGATTGGGTTGTTGTTGCAAGGAGATCTCCGTGGGGCAGAGGCGGCGTTCCGCCAGGTGATGGCTATTGATCCCGGGTATGTCGATGGCCCCGTAAACGTGGCGCGTGCGCGACTGCAAGAGGGGGATGTGGATGCGGCCATCCCGTTGCTTGAACAGGCGCTCGAGCTGGAGCCTGGATTGCCGCGAGCTCATTTCTTTCTCGGCACTGCGCTGCGTTCGCTAGGAGAATATGAAGCCGCCATGTCACATCTAGAGACGGCCCGCCAAGCCTATCCGAAAGACCGGGTTGTCTTGGGGCAAATTGGGCGCCTTTACTTCTTGCAGCGACAGTTTGAAGAAGCGATTTCGACGTTTGAGGAAGTTCTTCGCATCGACCCTGAAGATTTGTTAGCCCATTACAATCTGATGTTGTCGTATCAGGGGGCGGGCAACCCCGAACGTGCCGCAGCCGAACAGTTGCTGTATGAACGGTTCAAAGCGGACGAGGCGGCACAAGCGATCACGGGTCCATACCGTCTCGCATCGCCGGAAGACAACAACGAACGACAATCGATCCACGAACATGGAGTCTCTCCGCCGGGTTTGTGAGAAAGTTCAAATAATTATGATGCGGTGGGTCGCGGCTATATGTGCTGCTCTGTGTGTAACCGTGGTGATCACTGCCACGACCTCGGTTGTTTTCGTAGATGTGACCGACGAAGCCGGTTTGCGCTTCCGCCACATTAGCGGTGCGTTTGGTCAGAAATACATGCCGGAGACTCTTGGGGCCGGTGGTGTGTGGCTTGATGTAGACAATGATGGATGGCAAGACATTGTTTTGGTGAACTCTTCCACATGGCCAGGACAAAGCACTAGCGACACACACGCGATGTTGTACCGCAATAACGGTGACGGCACGTTTGATGACATCAGCTCAGGGTCTGGTCTCGACACTCCGCTTTATGGGTTCGGTGGTGCGGCGGGTGACTTTGATAACGATGGACAGACGGATCTTTATCTCACTGCCTTAGGACCGAATCGACTCTTACGAGGGCAAGGTGATGGGACGTTTGTGGATGTCACCGAGGCTAGTGGAACTGGTGACCCTGGATTTTCGACAAGTGCTGTGTGGTTTGATTATGACAACGATGGCTCTTTGGATCTTTTTGTCGCCAATTACGTGGAGTGGACACCAGAGATTGATCTGTATTGCACTCTTGATGGTGAGACGAAGTCTTATTGCACGCCGGAATCCTATCAAGGGCAAAGTTCAACGCTGTTTCACAATCTGGGAAATGGCACCTTTGAAGATGTGAGTCTGCCGGCAGGGGTGAGTAACCCGACCGCTAAGGCGCTATCGGCCTCGATGTTTGATGTCAACAGTGACGGCTGGATGGATTTGTTCGTTACGAATGATACGCAGCCGAACCAATTGTTCCAGAATCAGGGTGATGGAACTTTTGATGACATTGCGGTCGTTGCAGGAGTGGCCTTTAGTGAAGCCGGGATCGCGCGCGCCGGGATGGGTGTGGATGCGGCCGACTACGATGGGTCAGGTCACCCGAGTCTAATTATCGGAAATTTTTCAAATGAGATGATGGCGCTGTACCACAACGAGGGAAACGGCTTATTTATTGATGAGGCGCCGCGGTCGGCACTGGGCCGGGGCACACTCCTAACGCTGACATTCGGCTGTTTCTTCTTTGATTACGACCTTGATGGATGGCTCGACGTGTTCGCCGCGAATGGGCATGTCGCTGACGATATTGAACAAGTGCAGTCGCGTGTCACGTATGCCCAACGACCTCAACTGTTTCACAACGACGGACGTGGTCGATTTGAGGAAATTGTCGACGAGGCGGGTGACGCTTTGCAGCAACCAATGGTCGCGCGCGGGGCGGCGTATGCTGATTATGACAACGACGGCGACTTGGATATTTTAATGACGTCGAATGGAGGCGCACCGAGGCTACTTCGGAACGACGGTGGGAATACGAACAATCTACTTCGAGTCAAAACGGTTGGCACCGAGTCCAACCGAGACGGTATTGGCGCGAGGGTCGAGGTAACCGTCGCTGGTCAGAGCCGGTGGCAGATGGTGAAGACAGGGTCAAGTTATGCCTCACAGAGTGAGGTGCCCCTCACGTTCGGGCTGGGTAACCAGGCATCGGTGGAGCGACTGCGCGTCATCTGGCCGAGTGGGCAGGTTGACGAGGTGACTGGCTTGGCTGCTAATGAATTCCTTGTAGTTGAAGAGGGTCGTGGCACTGTCAGTTCGACTCCGATCGTAAGAGATTAGGAAGAATGGCCGGGTCTTTTCCTCCTCCGCTCTGGGCACGCCGACTGTCTCAACCTACCCGGTATCTCATCCTTGCGGTGACGATTATCGCGCTGGTCGCTGGTGGGCGATTGTTGTTTCAGTCTCCTGATGGATTACCGCAACCCGGTTCTGATGACTATCGTGACACCGTTCGCGCGTTCTATCGTGGCGTGGCAGCGGTCGAGGTCGGTTTACTGGGCGATGCTCGCATCCAATTTGAGGAGGCTGCGAGACTGAGCCCAGCCGAGCCCGCAATCGCTGCGAATCTTGCCGTTGCTCACGTGGGTTTTGGCGACGATGAGGCTGCTGTCGCTCAACTTGAGGTGGCCCATGCGCTGGCGCCGGACAGTACGGAAATCGTGTTTCTTCAGGGTCAGCTTGCTGGGTTTCGAGGTCAATTCGATGACGCCGTAGCCTACTATCGACGGGCAGTCGAACTAGGAGTTGACAACGTGAAGGCTCGTTTTGCGTTGGCCCAAGAGCTTGCGCAATCCGAGGATGATGCCTCTCTTCTCGAAGCACAGCAACTTTTCGAGCAAATTCTTGACCGGCATCCTGAGAACCTTGCAGTGCTAGTGGTGCACGCCCGGTTAGCGTCCACCCGCGGCGATTCTGCCGCTGCGATGGACACTGTTGATCGCTTACGAGGGCTCAGTGGCGGTTGGCCATCGATCGCCCAAGACCAATTCAATGCGCTGTCGACGGCGGTGTCCACCGGAGAGTTGGACAGGGCGAGAACACTCGCGACACTGCTGCGGAATGTGCTTGTGCGTGTCACGGCCTTTCTTGAAAGTCAGGCGGTGGTCAGTGTGAGTGCTGAGTTGGTGGTCGAACCGCTGCGAATGTTTCTTCGGCTACCGTCGCCTTCGCCTACAGCAGCGCCTCTCGATGACACACTGGTCTACAACACAGTGGAGCCGGCCGGTGAGACGGGCTCGGCTGTACTGACGACGACCAGCATCCTCTTGTCCAACGACGCGGCGAGTCCCGTCGTGATGACGGCGGATGAACGTGGGATCACGCGAGTTGACACGAGTGAGTCTGTTCTATTTCCTTGGGGGGCGGTGGCTGCAAACGACGCGATTACACTTCGGGCGTTTGATTGGAATAGCGACTTTCGCACTGATTTGGCCGTGACCGGCGGTGGAGAAGTGGGCCTGTTTGAGCAAACGGAAGCCGGCACCTTCAACGCCGTACCGATAGTGTCTGAGAATGGCAATCCACTGGTGCTGGCTGAGGCCCGCAGTCTCTGGGTTGCTGATTTTGAGATGGATGGTGACTTGGACGTCCTACTTGGCACCGTCGGGTCGTCCGCTGAACTCCTTCGAAACAATGCCGATGGCACGTGGGAGGTTCTCAACCTGTTTCCCGACGTGGACCAGGTGGTCGGATTCGTGTGGGGCGATCTTGACCGTGATGGCGATCCTGATGCGGCCTTATTGGATGCGGCCGGGCAAGTCAGCTTTTTTGCGAATCGACAGGCCGGACAATTCACTCGTCGGATGTCATTAGAGATGCCAGACGCCGTAGCAGGGATGGCTATCGGAGATCTTGATGCGGATGGGCGCCTCGATCTGGTGACACTGGATGCGTCCGGATCCATCGCGAGTTCTGTCTGGGAAGAGCAAGGATGGCAGACTACGGTGGTGACTACGTGGGATGCGTTGTCCGCGGACGGTCGTCCTGGAAGTTCCCGACTGTTCCTGGCGGACCTTGATAATAACGGGGCCTTGGATGTGGTGGCGTCAGGACTCGCGAGCGGGCAGGTGTGGTTGTCAGATGAACGCTCCAGGTTGCAACCATTGGCCGAAGAACTACAAGCTGACATTTTCGATGTCGGTGATCTCAATGGTGACGGCTGGTTGGATTTTGTTGGGGTGGTCGACGAGGTTCCGGTGCAGGTGCTCGGGCAAGGTTCAGCGGGGTATCAGTGGCAAGAGATTCGACCAAGGGCACAATTGGCAGCTGGTGACCAACGGATTAATTCGTTTGGGGTCGGCGGTGAGATTCAGGTGCGGTCCGGATTGCTCGTCCAAAGGCAGGTGCTGACTGGTGCACCCTCGCATTTTGGTCTCGGTACTTATCCGTCGGTGGATGTCACACGAATCGTCTGGCCAAACGGTGTGATGCAAGCAGATTTTGACTTTGCCGCCGGGCAAGTGGTGGTTGCGGAGCAACGTCTCAAGGGGTCATGTCCGTGGCTCTTTTCCTACGACGGAACACAGATGCGGTTTGTGACCGATTTTCTGTGGCGGTCGCCATTGGGGCTTCGCATCAACGCGCAGGACACCGCGGGCATTTCACAGACGGAAGATCGCGTACTGGTTCGCGGCGACCAGCTTGTCGCGCGGGATGGTGAATACGACCTGCGGATTACTGCGGAGCTGTGGGAGACGCACTTTTTTGACTCGGTTTCTCTGATGGTCGTTGACCACCCCATGGAGACGGAGGTGTATGTCGATGAACGTTTCGCCCGTGACCCAGTGAGTCTTGACGCCTATGTGATGGGACCAGCCACACCGGTCGCGGCGGCGTGGGATGACCGAGGAATGGACGTGACCAACCTCGTTGCCGAACGCGACGGTCACTATTTGGCATCAGTGGAGCGAGGTCGATATCAGGGGGTTACCCAAACGCACGATGTCGAATTTGACCTCGGCGCTTCCGTCACTGGGCATGAGGCGATCTATCTGCTTGCTCACGGATGGGTGTACCCCACGGACAGCAGCATCAATCTCGCAATTGGTCAGGGCAATCATCCCGCTCCGATGGGGATTATGTTGGAGGCCAAAGATCAGTTGGGGACCTGGCAGTTGGTGCATCCTGATTTAGGTTTTCCAGCCGGTAAGAACAAAACGATTGTTGTGGAAGTGCCCCGGTTGCCTGATGGGTCTTTACCGCGACATTTTCGTTTTCGGACGAATCTTGAGGTGTATTGGGATTGGATTGGGTATGGCCCGCAACTTGAGGAAAATGAAAGCGAATCAATCAGGCTGGAACCCGTGCTTGCAACCCTCAGATATCGTGGGTTCTCAGAAACGGATTTTCACGGGTCGCGCAAACTTGAAATTCCGCGCTATGAAATCGCGAACACGCGGGCTCGGTGGAGAGACCTCGTCGGGTACCATACTCGCTTCGGCGATGTTGGGGAGTTGCTTGCGGATGTCGATGACCGGTACGTGATTATGAACGCTGGAGACGAGCTCAGGCTTCGTTTCGCGGCTCCAGAACCACCAGCTGAGGGATGGACGCGTGATTACATTTTTGTTGGTGATGGCTGGATTAAAGACGGTGACTACAACACGACGCATTCGAAAACGGTCGGGCCGTTGCCCTCGCACAGCGATACAGACTATCCATCCGAGGCGTCAGCTGAACTGGAAACTGATCCTGTCTACCTTCGCCACAGCGAGGATTGGACAACCTACCACACACGCTATGTCAGCCCGAGTCAGTTTGTGAAGGGGCTAGTGATTGACTAGTCAACACATTGTTCGGTTGGTAAAGTAGCAGTGTAGTATTTTGCCAAGCAGCTCGAGATTCCTGGAGGAACTCATGATGCGAAGATTATTCGTTGCGACCACAGTGATCGTGGCACTGTTACTGGTGGCGCAACCCGGCCGTGCCGCTGAAGACACGCCCACATTTAATCAGCACGTAGGTCGGATTTTGCTCGACAACTGTGCGAGTTGCCACCGTCCCAATCAGGTGGCCCCGATGTCGCTACTGACCTACGACGAGTCCAGGCCGTGGGCGCGCGCCATCAAATCGAAAGTTGAATCTCGGGAAATGCCGCCGTGGTTCGCTGATCCTCGGTTCGGCAAATTTTCGAACGACATTAGCCTGACCGACGAAGAGATCGCGACGATTGTGGCTTGGGCCGATGGTGGCGCACCTCAAGGTGATGGTGCCGCGCCAGCCCCACCGCAATTCTCTGAAGCTGGCTGGAGCCACCCGTCTGGTGCGGACCCTGACTATGTCATCGATTTTCCGATTGAGTGGAACGTTGAGGCTGATGGTGAGACGCCGAACTTTAACTTGTACTCGGAGTTGCCGTTTGACGATGTCTTGAACGTCTCGGCAGTTGAAGTTCGTCCGGGTAATTATGCAGTGGTCCATCACATTACGACGGGCTTGGTCAATATGCCACCGGGGATGAAACTTGGACACGGCCCTGCGTGGCCAGGCGGTCCCATGGTCGACCTAGTGCCAGTCCCTGACCCTGATGCTGACGTTGACACCGACCGGTTCAATGTTCTGGCCTCTCGAGACAGGGCGGCGAGAGTCGACACGGATGCCGATGCCCGAGCGCAGGCGCGTCTGGCTCGCGAGGGATTTGGACCCTACATTCCTGGTGTCGGTGCTGAGGTTACTAGGGACAATCAAGTCAGACAGATTCGTGGAGATTTATTTGATTACATCATTTGGAATCTGCACTTTCAAGCCACTGGGAAACCCGAGACTGCTCGGCCGTCGATCGGCGCGTGGTACGCTGACGAAGACAAGGTCGGCACCTCATTTGAGCGCAGTCTCTCGCTGAATGAGTACACCTCTGAAGGAGCCCAGTTGGTGCAGACGATGACCTTGGAAGAACGTGCGGCTGCCCGTCAGACTAATCAAGTGGGACAGGGACTCAACCCCTTGTTGGGATCGATTCCGCCAAATGAGGCGAATTGGACGGTGACGGGAATTGGCGCGTTTCAGAACGACGCCGTGATTCAGTCGCTCTTTGTGCATGCGCACGTCCGCGGCAACGACTTCACCTATGTGCTGACGTATCCAGACGGGCGGGAAGAGATCCTGCTCCGGGTACCGAATTACGACTTCGATTGGCAGTTTGAATACCAGCTTGAGGAGCCGATTCGCGTGCCGGCTGGCAGTACTGTCAAATCCGTGTCGCGCTATGACAACTCACGGCGGAACCGAGCGAACCCGGCTCCCCATAAAGAGGTGTACTGGTCGGAGCAGAGTTGGGATGATATGTTCTTAACGAGCGTTAAATACGTCGTGGATGAGTCTGGTTCGACACAGGATTAGCACACGAGAGTTACGCGGGTGAGTGATGACTCGCCAACGGGGTTACGCGGCGCACCGCGTCGGCCCCGTTTTTTTTTGAACGGAGAAACGAGTGACGAGGAATCGGCTAGGACCGTGGGTGGCGGTGTGTATAGCGATGATCTTGGCAACACCCAGCCTGCTTGAAGGTCAACAATCGTCAGGGCCCAAGGTGAATATTGTCCAGACTGTCGGGTGTGTGGAACGGCGTTCTGGTGACGTGGTGGAATGGTGGTTGGTTCAGGCGCCTGAGCCAACTGTGATACAAGCAGGTGTCTTTAACCGGTCCGAGATCCAAGTAGCTCGTAATACGGCACTCGGTTCAGGGACGTTTCAATTAATCGGCGTTGCGGATTTCCTTGATGCAGAAGGACTCTTGGCGTCAGCCGACCGGCGATTATTTACGTCGCCCGAACAGGTTAATGCGACGGGCGAACTGCAAGAAGGTCGGAAGGTCCTCGTGAAGGGTGCTCTGATCGAGACAGATGCCGAGTCGAGGATTAATCTGTTAGGGGTCATCGGGGTGGCGGACACATGCGAGTAGAAGCCGTGGAGATGTGTCGTATTGTCGTCCTGCTGTCGGTCCTCGTGGGGATGGGAGTCTCGGCGACTGCGCAAACGGCAGCGCAGGTTGAGGCGGAACCGATTGTAAAGCTACAGGCTGGTGAAACGCTGGTTCCGGGCGAGTGTTTAACGGAACAGGAACTGGCGCTGATTGGCAGGTTAAATGCGTTACGCCGGCCAACGGTCGGGCAGGAGTCTGAGGGTGATCACGACGACCATGCTCCGTTCAATCCCCATTATTTTCTTGGTGAGTGGCAAGTCGAGGGGGTATTGCCCGAGACACCACTGGGGCCTGCCGGAGAGTTTTACGGGACTGAGACGTTTGCCCATGTTGATGGGTGCACCTACGAGAGTGTTCTTGAAGTCACCGTGCCGGATGGATCAGTCACGATTACGTCGCTGGTTATTTATGATCGCAGAACGGGCAACTTGGTACGGATCGAGGATGATAGTCGGGGGTTCGAGCTGGTGAAGGTCGGCCCAGTGGCTGGTGACCCAGGGGGATATTTTTCGCACCACTGGTTTGCCCCGCCGGTCACTGTCAACGGAAGTGGTGTGCACTTGAAGGGCCGTAGTTTTATTACTTCGCCCTACGCCTATGAGGTACGAACGCGAATGTCGACTGATGGTGGATCGTTCGCCAATGCCGGGACGGTTCGCTGGGAGCGCGTGGATTAGTGTGAACGGTGTGTGGTTGCAACGGGTGCACCAGACAGGATTTGCTCCTTAGAACAAGAAAATGTTTTGGATTTGATAGAACCGGTTCCCATATCGAAGAACGAATAGAGAAAGCAATCAACGGCATGTTGGATCGCGGATTACTTCAAGAGCGAGACGGCTTGATTACTGCTTCGGAAACGACAGTTTCCTTAAATTAATACGTTGTTTAACTCATCCGACCCGCGACTGGTGCGGGTGTTGTGCCGGCAGGACAAGCTCGCGCCGTACTGTAATTGGTCGATTGGACCGCAGGGTGATCCCGGGTGCGGGCTCAGCTTGTGGCCCGGGTACGACAGTCAGTCGATAGCGCTGAGCTAGTGTGGCAACGACGAGCGTCATTTCCATCATTGCGAAGGTGTTCCCGATGCACTGACGGGGTCCGCCTCCGAAGGGAAAGTAGGCGAATGGCGCGAGTCCCTTCGACTGTTCTGCACTAAAACGTTCTGGATTGAATTGTTCGGGGTTCTCCCACAGCCGTGGCAACCGATGGGTCACATACGGACTGGCGAATATGATCGTCTTGGGCGGAATGTTGTAGCCAGCAATGCGGTCGGGACCAATTGCGCAACGAGAGGTAATCCAGGCGGGCGGATAGAGACGCATCGACTCTTTGATGACCTTTGTTGTGTACGTCAGATGAGGTAGATCCTCGAAACTCGGAGGTTGCCCGTCCAGCACATGAGCAAGCTCATTACGCAGACGCTGTGCTTCGACGGGATGTTTCGAGAGGAGATACCAAACCCAGCCAAGTGCTAATGCTGTGGTTTCGTGACCCGCGAGAAAGATGGTCATTACTTCGTCACGGAGTTGACGGTCACTCATGGTCTCACCCGTGTCTTCATCGCGGGCATCCATTAATATCGAGAGAAGGTCAGTTGTTGTGTGTGTGTGTGCTCGGCGATGGCGGATCATCTCGTAAACGACGTCATCAAGTGCTTTCAGGGCGCGACGAAGCCGGATGTTGGCAGGCGTTGGGACCCATTGCGGGATGTCGACCAGTCGATCGACTGCGCTGTTGGCGGAGTGCAATGCAACGGTTAACGCCTGTCCGACACGATCAGCTTCTTGCGTCACGTCAGTGCTTAAGAGAGTTTGGCCGACGATTTGTAATGTCAGCCGCATCATTTCCGCAGTCAGATTCGTCACCACTTGGTCGTCGCGGTCCCAGCGGTCGGCCAGTTCGGTTGTGGCGGTCGTCATCGTTTTAGCGAACGTCGCAATACGGGCATGATGGAAAGCCGGTTGTACGATGCGACGTTGACGGAACCAGCTCTCGCCTTCGTTCGTCAGGAGTCCGTCAGCCAAAAATGCGCGAAGCACTTTGAAGCCTGGCGTCTGCTTGCTGTAATTACGGTAGTTGTCTTGGAATACATGCCGGATGTGTTCCGGGTTAGCCAAGAGGACAACGTGGCGGGTTGCCATTCTGAAGTGGACGAGTTCGCCGTAGTCCCGTACGGAGTTAACCAACAGGCCAAGTCGGTCGCGTCGGATTTGTGGAAGGTTTCCGAGTGGTCCTCGCGCCGGGGGGCCTGGCGGAAACTGATTGTTCATTGTCTAGTGAGACGAGAGACCAAACCGCATGGGCTCATCATTTCTAGAAGTCAACTAGAGAGGCGGAACCAAGGAGTCTAACCTTTTTTGTGGGTGGCTTCCGGCGGTAGTCGACGTTTGTACGAACCGATTAACGGTTACCAGTTTCCGTCGGGTCACGGCCATCGCGAGGAGCGCCCGTACCTGAGGACCCTAGGAAAAATTTACTACCGTCCTCAAACGAGATGTCTCGTCCGTTGGCTCGTGCAGAGCGGTCTTTGCTTTGATAGCCATCCACTATGATGACGGCGCCAGGGGCGATCGAATCTCGACGTAGGCCCCTACGTAGGAGCGTGTTCGGTGTTCCACCTTCGACCATCCATACCTCTTTGTCACCATCGTCATTGGTGATTTCCATGTGGATCCATGTGTGAGGGTTGACCCATTCGACGCGCACGACTACGCCGGTGAGGAGCACGGGGCGGTTTGGGTCAAATTCGGCTCCGAACGCGTGATGGGCAGTAGTCGAGATTGCCATGGTGGTTGTTAAGAAGATGCCAATGGCGAAGGTAGATAAGAGTAGCGACTTTGAGAAATATCGGTTCTGTATTTCCATTGGCCGGCCTTTCGCGTCTCAGAATCGAGTGTCCTAACCCCGTATAGTTAGGTGGCTACTGGTTAACAAGAACTATAAAGAACTATAGCCCTTTCTGGTTGTAGCATCACTATCGTTCCAGTGGGTCACGCCGAAACTCACCATATAACAGTTCTTCCACGAACTCGACGCATTTGAAGTCCATGAGTTGTGCGTCATTTTCAATTCGACGATAAAGCGGCATTCGGATTGTCCAGGGGCGTGTAAATACTACCGAGTCTTCGATCGTGGCTTCATACTGGATATGGTCCGCATCGAGTAGGGTGTACCGTTCTACTACGTGCAGTTGGTTGCTATGGTGTGACCCAGAACGATCAAACCATGTTTGATCATTTAGTCCGGTCACATCGACGACAAGTGTGTCTCCTTCCCAATGGGCGGATGACTGTCCCATCCAGGAATCAGTTTGAGCTGGCTCAAGTGCCTCCAAAGAGATGTCGCGGGTCGCGCCGGCATATTCATAAGCAATAAATATCGCGTTGGAGTTATGAAAAATTTGAAAAGGAAATGGCATGTAGGTCGCGCGAGGCACGCCAGGCAGATAGCATTTGATCTCCGGATCGCGTTCCAACCAGTCTGCTCGGTTCTCCTGTTTGAGAGTTAACGCCTCAGATGTATAGGGAATTGTGCCTCCGTCTACAACCCCCATACCTGCTGGTACTGCACCCACCGCGCCTAATGCGAGTAGTGCGACGCTGGGAAGTGGGCCGTGCGGGCCATCACGTAGTTCCATGGCTGGTCGGGCCAGATGGCGCTCGATGTCATAGTTCGCTGAATTGAGGGCTTGCCAAATACCGTTGAGGTCTGGGCGGCCGTCTTCCAGTCGCGGAATGTCACTCTCGCTGGTTTGTCCGTAAACTGCTTGAACCAGTAGGCAAACCATACCGATCGACGTGGCTAAGGGAACCAAAAAGCGTTTCATTTGCGATATCTCCACAAAGATTCTTCTCTATTTTCTGTCGCGGGGTCCAGCCGAAAGCTTGTTTCAATTGGCATGAAGAATTGATCAATGTCGACGTTCGACCCATGGATTCGATAAACTCTGCAGGATTAAACCGCAGGAACCGTTTCAAGAATGGCACAAATTTTTCAACCTTCGGCAGACCGATGGCTTCGGTTTCTCTTTCTAGCTTTTGTTTTGATCGCCGTCGGTACGATTGCGGTGGCTGTGCCCGGTATGCAGTCGGCGATGAGTGGCGTCGGATATCAACCGACACAGCCAGTTCCATTTAGCCACAAACTACATGCAGGCGAGTTGGCGATGGATTGTACCTATTGCCATAACACGGTCGACCGGGCGGATTACGCCGCAATTCCAACGACGGAGACCTGTTTGAATTGTCATGCACGGGTCGTGCCCAACAGTCCACTGCTGGCGGATGTATTTGAGAGTTATGGCAGTCGGGTGCCGATTGAGTGGATTCGAGTGCACCGGTTGCCGGATTACACGTATTTCAGCCATCAGGCTCACGTGACGGTTGGGGTTAGCTGTGTCAGTTGTCACGGCCGAGTTGATCAAATGGAAGAAGTGCGGCAGGTTGAACCACTGAATATGGCGTGGTGTCTTGACTGCCACCGCCAGCCAGAAGCCGATCTTCGCCCATCCGAATTTGTTACGGATTTGGGTTGGCAGCCTGATACCGATCCGGTCGAACTGGGCCGTCAGCTTCGTGTTATCAATGATATTAATCCTCCGGAGAATTGTTCAGCGTGTCACCGATAACTACTGGTCAGAAAACGGAATCAGGTCGTCAGCACTGGCGAAGTCTGGAGCAACTACACCAGTCACCAAGTTTTGATCGCTGGGTTGAGCGGGAGTTTCCACTGAATGCGACCCAACTTGACGAACCCTCCCGGCGTACGCTCCTCAAGTTAATGGCGGCATCATTTGGGTTGGCCGGTGCGGTGGCGTGTCGACGGCCGGTCGAGAATATTTTGCCGTTTAGTCGTGGCGTTGAAGATTTGATTCCAGGGAAGTCGGTCTACTATGCGTCCGGTTTCTCGCTGGATGGCGTGACCGACGGTGTTCTTATTGAGACTCATGACGGTCGACCTACCAAGGTTGAGGGGAATCGTGAACATCCCACGGGGACGGGTGCCGCAACGGTGTTCGAGCAGGCTTCTGTGCTGCAAGTTTATGACCCGGATCGGGCGAAGAGTGTTTTGAGAAACCGTGCACCATCGACATGGGAAGAGTTCGAAACCTTTGTTGCTGCTCATCTAGAGCAAGCAGGCGATGGTTCCGGTATCCGCTTCTTGAGTGACCCCATCTCGTCTCCGTCTCTGAATCTCGTTCGGCGTCATGTTTTGGATCGGTTTCCTGGTGCGCGCTGGACCGAATATGCGCCGCTTGCTGATGATCAGGCATCAGCCGCCGCCCGCATAGCCTTTGATCGCGAAGTGCAACCAGTCTATGACTTGTCTGCAGCGGACCGGGTGCTGTCGCTCGATGCAGATTTTCTTGGTCTTGACTGGTTGGGGAAGACTGCGACTCGCGACTTTGGCAGGCGACGACGCCCGGCGACTGGGACCGACACGATAAATCGACTGTACGTTGCTGAGAGTCGTTTTTCTGTTACGGGCGCCATGGCAGACCATCGGTTACGCGTGACCCCAGCGGAAATCGAGGGAATTGCCGTAGCCCTTGCGGGTGAGTTCGGGTTACTTGCTCCAGATGCGCGCAGTGCTGTTTCTGAGGACCCATATCGGCGACGTTGGTTGAGCGCGACCGCTCGCGACCTTGCTTCCCACAGGGGACGGAGTCTGATTTTGGCGGGACCTCGACAACCTGCGGAGGTTCAGGCACTGGTTTACTGGCTTAACGAATTTCTTGGAAATGTTGGGGAGACAGTGAGTTTCGCTGAAGTTTCTCCGCTAGTTGATCCTCCTCAGGCTTTGTCACTTACGGACTTGGCATCAGAAATGGCTGGTGGCGCTGTCACAACGCTTGTGATGGTCAACGGAAACCCCGCCTTCGACACTCCGGCCGACCTTGGGTTTTCGGATCTGCTGGTAGACATTCCAACAACAATCCGATTCGGTATCGAAGAGGACGAGACCGCGGCGCTGTCGGAGTGGGTAATTCCGGCGTCGCATTATCTTGAGGCTTGGGGAGACGGCCGTTCGACGAATGGCACGGCGACGCTCCAGCAGCCCATGATTCAACCTCTATACGAGACTCGAAGTACAGCGGAATTTCTGGCGCTGATAGGCAATTATCCGGAGTCTGGTGGGCACGATATCGTCAGAAATTATTGGCTGGAGGAATGGGGGGCCTCAGGTGATGAACGTCGATGGCGGCGGGCTCTGCATGATGGGGCGATCTCTGAGACAGCCTATCCAGAATTTGACGCCGCCATTGATGTTACAGCTATACGTGAGGCGTTGGAACAGCGAGGGAGTCGTGGTGCGGTTGATGGAATCGAGGTGAGCTTCTATCCCGATGCGAGTATGTATGACGGTCGTTTTGCGAACAACGGGTGGCTTCAGGAAACACCTGATCCAATGAGCAAGCTGACCTGGGACAATGCTGCGCTGTTGAGTCCGGTGACGGCCAAAACATTAGCGGTTGAGAACAACGATGTTATTCACATTGAAGCTGATGGCCGGTCGATAGAAATTCCGGTTCTGATTCAGCCTGGGCATGCCGACAAGGCCATTTCGCTATCTTTGGGCTACGGACGGACGGCTGTGGGGCCGGTCGGCCGGCATGTCGGGCAAGACGTGTATCCACTGCGTACGACTGAAGCCTTTTGGCATAGTTCTAGAGCTGTCGTTAGTAAAACGACGAAGCGTCATCCGCTGGCGTGCACTCAAGATCATCACAGCATGGAAGGGAGGCCCATAGCCAGAGAGCTTGCCGTTGGCGAATCTCTAAGTTCCCCTCACGAATCGGAAGTCCACCACGCGCCGCTGTATCAGCAACCAAGTTACGACGACGGCTACCAATGGGGTATGTCAATCGATCTCAGCTCCTGTATTGGGTGCAATGCCTGCATGGTTGCCTGCCAGGCCGAGAACAATATTCCGATAGTCGGGAAGGCTGAAGTGGCCAACGGGCGTGAGATGCATTGGATCCGCTTGGACCGGTATTACGTGGGTGATGAGAACGAGCCACAAGCTGTGACTCAGCCGGTTGCCTGTCAACATTGCGAGAATGCGCCTTGTGAAACGGTATGCCCGGTCGCGGCGACGGTACACAGTGATGAAGGATTGAACGACATGGTCTACAACCGCTGTGTGGGAACACGCTACTGTGCGAACAATTGTCCGTATAAGGTTCGACGGTTCAATTATCTTGACTATCACGGTGACTTGGCCGAGACGGAAAAGATGGCCTTCAATCCGAATGTGACCGTCCGCATGCGTGGGGTGATGGAGAAGTGCACCTATTGTGTTCAGCGGATTCAGGAGACGAAGATTACGGCGCGCTCAGAGAGCCGAGACGTTCAAGATGGAGAGATTCAAAGTGCCTGTCAACAGACGTGTCCAACAGAAGCGATTGTCTTTGGGAATATTGCCGACCCGAACAGTGAAGTTGCCCGCCTGCGTTCCGATCCTCGCAAATACTCGATGTTAGAGGAACTAAATACGAAGCCTCGTACGACCTACTTGGCCAGGGTGCGTAATCCGAATCCGGAGTTGTCTGTCGATGGCTGATCTCGTGCTGCCAACAGACGGTTCTCGGGCGGTCGCTTCCAACCGGTCACTCGATTACGCGATGGTGACCGAATCGGTCAGCCGTGTGACTGAAGCGCGGCCCACGCGCGCGTGGTATGTCGCCCTCGCGGTGTCTGTGAGTCTGACGATGGTGTTGTTCGCGACACTTGCCCACGCAACGATCACGGGTATCGGTGTGTGGGGTAACAACGCGCCTGTGTTTTGGGGCTGGCCGATTACGAACTTTGTGTTTTGGATCGGGATTGGACACGCCGGAACCTTAATCTCAGCGGTTCTATTTCTGTTACGCCAGAAATGGCGTACATCGATTAATCGTTTTGCCGAAGCGATGACGATTTTTGCGGTGGTTTGTGCAGGTATTTTTCCAGTTTTTCACATGGGCCGGGTATGGCGGGCGTATTGGCTTCTTCCGATTCCGAGCATGACATCGATGTGGCCAAATTTTCGAAGTCCTTTATTGTGGGATGTCTTCGCAATCAGTACCTATGCGCTTGTCTCGGCACTTTTTTGGTATGTGGGCCTACTGCCGGATCTCGCAACATGGCGCGACCGCGCGAAGACGCCGTTTCGACGGCGCCTGTTTGGTGTGTTGAGTCTGGGGTGGCGTGGGGCTCACCGTCAGTGGAGTCACTACGAAAAAGCCTATTTGCTGTTAGCCGGACTTGCGACTCCGCTTGTTGTTTCGGTGCATAGCATTGTGAGCTTTGATTTTGCAGTATCGATCGTTCCTGGTTGGCATTCAACTATCTTTCCTCCGTATTTTGTTGCGGGTGCGATTTTCTCGGGTTTCGCGATGGTGGTAACCCTGCTTATCGTTGTTCGTCGGGTATTTGAACTGGAGCACATTGTCACACGTGATGTGCTCGAGAAGATGAATTGCGTGATCCTGACTACAGCCTTGATCGTCGGATATGCGTACGGTGTTGAACTCTTTATCGCTTGGTATAGCGCCAACCCGTACGAGCGTTTCGCATTTGTTAATCGCGCCCTTGGTCCTTACGGGTGGGCTTATTGGACGATGGTGTCGTGCAACGTGTTCGTGCCGCAGTTGTTCTGGTGGCGGCGTTTGAGGCGCAGCATTCCGGTAATGCTCAGTGTCGCTATTCTGGTTAACGTCGGGATGTGGTTTGAGCGCTTTGTCATTATCGTTACTGCGCTTCACCGAGATTATTTGCCGTCGAGTTGGGGTTATTTTCAGCCGACACTATTTGACTTCTTGACGTTTATTGGGAGTGTCGGTTTGTTCTTCACGCTTATTCTCTTGTTTGTCCGTTTTCTTCCGATTGTGGCGATGTCAGAAGTTAAAGGCGCAATGAAACACGAGGTCGAAGCATGAGTCCGGAGCCACCCTATTACGGCGCGATGGCGGAATTTCGGTCAGTGGCTGACCTTCTGGCCGCCGTGCGAAAACTTCGAACCAAGGGGTATCGACAAATCGACGCATTGTCACCGTTTCCGATACACGGACTTGAGAGAGCTATAGGCCGCCGAAATCAATCATCGTTGTTGGGATGGATTGCACTCGCTACTGGACTTGCCGGGGCAGGCGGTGCCCTGTGGTTTCAATGGTGGGTTGGTGTCGTCAATTATCCGCTAGTCATCGGTGGACAACCGTTATTTGCATGGGAGTTCGCATTACCAGTCACCTTTGAGGTGGCGGTGCTGGTGACGGCGTTTGTGGTTGTCGGGGCTATGTTGGTTTTTAACGGGCTTCCCCGTTTGTCTCACCCCACTTTCAATTACAGCCGGAGTTCCCAGGCCACCGACGCGTCTTTTGTAGTCATTGTCGAAGCTGAAGATGAGTGTTTTGACGAAGAATCGACTCCAGCATTACTCAGGTCACTAGGAGGGGCACACGTTGAGCTCGTTCAAGAGTAATGCACGACGGTGTGTAAGTGCGCATCGGCTTTACTGTGCGTTACTTTGGCTGCTGGTGGCAGGGTGCTCGGCACCGATGCCAGGACAACCACCCGTTGACCTGTTCTCTGATATGGATCGACAGCCTTCGTACAAGCCACAGACAGCCAGTTCATTTTTTGACGATGGACAGGCTAGTCGAGTGCCAGTCGCGGGCACAGTCGCGCGCGGCCAGCTTAAGGAGGACGACGCTTTCTACCGCGGCATGGACAATGATGGCTTTATAGCCGTGAATCCTTTGCTGACCACTGAGGCGCTTCTGAGGGATGGACGACGTCGGTACGACGCATATTGTGCGCCGTGTCACGGTCCAGATGGGTCCGGTCGTGGACCTGTGGCTCTTCGGGCTGAATGGATTGCAACGGCGCTTGATGACGAGCGGGTTAGAGAAATGTCTGACGGCGAGTTGTTTGATGTCATTTCGCGGGGTAGACGGTCGATGCGTGGCTATCGGAACCTCGTGATCGAGCGGGATCGCTGGGCAATTGTGGCTTATGTGCGTGTGCTGCAAGGAAACGATCCGGTCACCAACGAGGTTGACCAATGACGGCACAGAGTTCCACCGAGTCAGTCATGATTGACGGTCCGACATGGCGGCGAGGGCGGATACAGTTGCTGGTGATTGGAAGCATAGCGATCGTGTGCTGCTTTGGTGCCTTCTTTGTAGAACCTAGACGGCTACTTTTTTCGTATCTGACCGCAGTGCTGTTCTTTGTGACGCTTGGTTGGGGCGCGATGTTCTTTGTCTGCATGCACCACTTGACGGGTGCCGTCTGGAGCGTGAGCCTTAGGCGTCTGATGGAGGGGGTCATGATGACGCTTCTCCCCGCCGCCATCGCTTTTGTACCTCTTCTCTTTGGATTATCAGAGCTCTATGAGTGGACGCATTCTGACGTCGTCGCTGCGGATGCACTCCTCAGTGAGAAGCGTGGCTATTTAAATCAGCCATTTTTCTTATTCCGCACACTGGTCTACTTCGGCGTATGGGGGGTTGGGGCGTTGTTGCTTTACCGGCGGTCGGTCGAGCAAGACCAAGCTTCTGGCAGTGGCAGGTACGAAGATGTGGGACGATGGAGTGGTCCGATTCTGATTGCGACCTTTGTGACGGTGACCTTCGCTTCCTTCGACTGGTTGATGTCTTTAGAGCCACATTGGTATTCGGCGGTGTTTGGGGTGTATGTCTATTCCGGTTCCGTAGTTGGATTTGTTGCTGTTTTGATCTTGATCGTTCAGGCGTGCCATGCGGGCGGAAAATTACGAGAGATTGTTCACGTTGAACATCGGAATGACCTCGGCCGCTGGTTATTCGCACTCACTACCTTTTGGGCTTACATCGCATTCTCACAATATCTTCTGATTTGGTACGCGAATATTCCTGAAGAGACCGTCTGGTTTCAGAAGCGTCTTGAAGACGGCTGGCGGGTCGTGGCTCAGGTGTTGGTTATTGGACATTTCGCTGTGCCATTTTTTGTGCTGATGTCCAGGAGGGCCAAGCGTAATCAGCGTGTATTGGTGCTCACAGCCGGTTGGGTTCTATTGATGCATTACCTCGATCTTTATTGGATTATTATGCCTGCGTTGACCTCGTCAGCAGCGTTTCATTGGAGTGATGCCGCTGCACTGCTGGCCATTGGGGCCGTTGTCGGTTCTGGTGTCTGGTGGTTATTCAGAGATCGCCCGTTGGTAGCGGTCGGTGACGGTCGTCTGGCGGAATCAGTCGCTTTGCGCCGGGCCGAGTAGTGCGTAAATCTGGCCGGCGAAATCCGTATTGGGAAGAGCACGTGGCTGGCGGGTTCTATCCCCCACTCGTCGCGATTAGTCGATGTTGTGAGTCGCGAAGACTTCACGAGCCGGCGTACGGTCACCGTTGGCGCTCAATCGTCGAGGGCCGTCAAGGTAGCGCAGCTTAAAGCCCAATCCTCGATACAATTTCTTAATACGAGGGGTTGCCTGATTTACCAAGATGACGGGTCCTGAGTGCTGGATTAACCAAGTGGCGGTTCTGACTTGATCATCCCACGAAAAGCCGCCCTGGGTGTACGTGGTAAATTCGACGTCATAGGGCGGGTCCGCGTAGACGAAATCTCTATTCGTAAGCTCCAGCTCTGAGAAATCGCCGCTTTGAAACTCCCAACTTTTGACGATCCGCCGATATTGAATAAAGTTGGTGACGTAGGGAATTCGCTGGTATCGGCCGAACGGCACATTGAATTCGCCACTGTTGTTGAACCGGCATAAGCCGTTGTAGCCAGTTCGGTTCAAGTAATAGAAGAGTGCTGCTGCCTCCCGGGTGTGGCTGTTCTTGCTGTGAATGAGCTCATTGAAGCGATGGCGGTGAGCGTAAAAAGTTAGATCTTCGTTTTTCATTGTGATGTGACAACGAAGGCCTTTCTTCAGCCAACCATAGAAATTGATCAGGTGCGGGTTGAGATCGTTTAAAAGGGCTTGCTGCGGCCGTAAGCCAAGAGATACGGCGAGTCCACCGCAGAATGGTTCGACAAGGCGATTGCCTTTGTATTCTTCCCAGAATGGCCGAAGGTGAGGTAATTGCCAGCGTTTACCGCCTGCCCACTTTAGCGGAGGGGAGAGGTTGGTGCTCCGGTCTCGCGATGCCTTCATGACGTCTTAGTATTCTTGAGACAGTGCTTAAACAGCAATATCGTTCATTATGAAGCCGAGAAATGGGATAATCTGAAGATTAGGAATCGGGACTCAGGGTCCTGTGACGGTGAATCATACTAAGAGAGGGTCTATGCGTGTTTCTAAAATTGCGAGTGTGATGGTTGTGTTTTTCCTGACTGCGACGGTGGTGACGGCTCAAGATCGAAGCCTCAGTCCTCGAGGGCAGGCTTCAGCTCAAGTTGGAGGCTCCTTTAATTCTGAAGGTCGCTATTCAGGTGGGGAATGGATCGATGTGGAGTATGGTCGACCCTTATTGCGTGGTCGCGACAACATGTTTGGGTCAGGTGACAGCTATGGTGAGGGGTTTCTTTTAGGGGCACCAGTTTGGCGAGTGGGTGCGGATCAATCCACCCGATTCAAGACCGAAGCCGACCTGATGTTTGGAGATCAACGTCTTGCCGCTGGTGAGTACAGTGTGTTTGCAGAACTGGCAGCGGACGAATGGACGCTCGTCTTCTCCACGTGGGGAGTCAAACAAGGATTTAGGGAGGATAATCCTGATGCTCTCTGGGGAGCATACGACTACACAGCCGACCGGGACGTGCTACGAACCACGATGCGTGTCACTACACATCCTGTGTCGGCCGAACAATTGATCATTACGTTCACCGATATGACGTTGGAAGGTGGGAGTCTGACGATTTGGTGGGACGATCAGATTGCGACGACGGCTTTCACAAGAGCGCAATAGCGGTTGTAGCCCATTCATCGTGTCTATCGGAAGAATGGGAAAAGCTATAGTGCTGTAGGGTTGTGAGGGACGGCCGATCTTTGCTGAGGATCGGCCGTCTCTGAAGTCGAAGCTTTCTACAGATGATCAGATTAGAGAGAGAGTTCGTTGGCAAACACCATGCCGTCGAGTTCAAATTTCTGCTTGAGTTCAACCGGACCAAATTTCGTTACGAATTCAACAGTTCGATCATCTAGGGTTATCGCGGGATCTCTCGAGAAGAGATATTCAACGGTGACCGTCTCTTCATTTTCAATATAAACGTGAGCGTCCTCGACCAGGATCGCGTCACGTCCTGAACGTCTTGGGTGCCCATAACCCCGACTAACTCTCAGTCTTTTTCATACCCTAGAAAAGCGACCCCGGCGGATATTTCCTCCCGGAGTTCTAGTCGGGTCATATAGGGCTCGTGCCAGCGGTCGGATGGGTTGATTCCCCGGTAAGACTGTGCTGCGTCGTTGACGATCTCGTAGATCAGTTCAAAATCATGTTCGGCGCATTCACGGATCATCGAGAACGCCCAGTCGGAAAGATGGCGCGGGACAAAGACCCGCTTGGCAATACGATTAATTGGCCTGTTCCGACGTCGGACTGTGCGTGTTGAGTTTTTGGAACACCTCTGGCATTCGGTAGAAATGGCCGATCCGAAGATCGACCACCTTCCGAACAAAAAGTGGTGCCGAGGGGCAGAATTGAACTGCCGACACCATGATTTTCAGTCATGTGCTCTACCGACTGAGCTACCTCGGCATTGTGGTATGGGATCAGACACTGAGAAACATGACTTTCTGTCTCTACAGTGGCTGATACAGCCCCTAACCATACGGTAGTTTCCTTTGTTGGTGCAACGCAGCCCTTGGTTTTTTCAACCCCCCCGATGGCCTTCATCGTGATGGGGATTCCACGTATTAAAAAATAGCCAGCGGATTGATCGGTGAACCAGTGCCGTTGGGAATGGGCAACGGTGCGATGGTGAGCATAAATTCCCAGCGTTCACGACTGGCGGCAGCCTCACTCAGGGCGTCGAAGTCACCACGGTCAATCAAATGGACTCCCAACATGGTGAGGACAAAGTTGTGCAGGGCGAGACGTGAAAGGTCGCCTTCGGGTTGCGGCACGTAGCCTGGGGTCTCCCAGCCGACAATGGCGACGTCACGCTCACGGAGCCATGGGATAACCCGATTGTCCGGTCCCGCGGCTTCCGCGCCTGTGTCGAATGGACCGATCGCGTCTTCACGTGCCCAGCGTCCCCATCGGATCAGGATGGCATCGCCGGGACCCACTCGAACGCCTGCATGTTCTTCCCACGCTTCAAGGTCGTCAACCGTAATACGGGCACCTGGTTCCAGATACGGCACGCCTTTCAGTCGAGGAATATCGTAGAGAACTCCGCGGGTAACAACCCCGTTTTTTAGATTGAGGATGGAATTCTTGGCCGCGCCCCCCTCCATGGTCACCAAGTCCGACACGTCATAGCCGTTCCACATGCGACCATCAAAAAAGATGTGGGCAAATGCATCGAGGTGGGTAGTCCCTGGACCATGGATGCATGGGTATGCAATTTGGTCGCTTGCGCCGGTACGTGTTGCTCGAACCATGGACCATTCCACCGGGCAGGGATTGGCAACCGTTCGTTCATTTTCGGCATTTGAGGCAAGGGACACGCTGAAGCCTTCCGTCACGAGTGATGCTGCTTCGACTCGTTTCGCTGGTGTGATGAGATTCAGGGCGCCGAGTTCATCGTCGGGTCCCCAGCGACCCCAATTAGAGAGTTCGGTTAGCCACTGGTCATATTCATCCTGGCTTACCAGCGCAGGCATTGACGTGTTTTGGCCGATCGCAGCCATGAACTGTACTGGAGTGCAGAAGAGAGCAATGAATCCAAACGTAAGCGTGCTGGCAATCAGAATCTTCATGAGGGGTCCCTCATCTTTGGCTACGGTTTATTTGACGCCGAGGTGTCCGAACGAACGTACGCGCAAGGGTATCATCATGGCATCCTAGCTGAGAGCGAATCAAAATCAGACATCAGAGTCCGCATTATTATTTCGTGTCAAAACGAATATTAAGAAACGTAATCCCATCGGAATCTCGAATGCCATGAGGCACGCCAGCTGGGATAAAAACGACGTCGCCCACACCAATTTGACGGCTGTGACCTCCTCGGATCGCTGAGCCACGCCCGTCGACGGGTTGGCCTTGGTCATCCACGATAGTGCCCCCAGTCACGAGAGTGGCTGATCCTTCGCGGATGACATAGACGTCAGTGGTTTTGTCGTGAACCAAGGCGGTTTCGGCGCCACGGAGTCGTCTGATGTTGATGTTATAGGTGCCACCTTCTAAGAGCCTGACGGTCGCCACATCGTCTGCGTCCATCTGACGGACGGTCGCCTGTAGTTCCGTTAGTGGGAAGTCAGCGGCCCGGTCTATCGGCGCTGTCTGGCGGACTTGAATTTGTCCACTTAGAGTAACGATAAGGTAGAGGACACTCAGTCCGGTTACTATGAGTAAGCGCGTCTTCATTTCTCCTCCTATTACTTGACCTGATTCACTCTACGGGGCATGGTTCGTTAGGCAGTTGAGTTGGAGTCATGGTACAACGATGTTTTCCGGGAGAGGACGATGTATACACGAGTAGCCATTGCAGGAGTTATCGCCATTTTCTGTTCTGCTTGTGCATCGGAACAGCCAGAGTCCATCGGGTCCAACGCGTCCACCATTGTTGATGGTAGTCGGATCGTACAGGCTGACCAGGAGCCAGAAAATTGGCTAACGCATGGTCGGACCTACAGTGAGCAGCGTTTCTCGCCGCTTGATCAAATCAACGGCGACAACGTGTCGAGCCTGGGCGTCGAGTGGTCGTATGACACAGGGAACGATCGAGGCCATGAGTCAACACCAATCGTCGCTGATGGTCGACTGTATTTCACCGCATCATGGAGTGTGGTGCACGCACTGGATGCGGCAACTGGCGACCTGCTGTGGACGTTCGACCCGGAGGTTCCAGGCGCGGTGGGCCGAATGGCTTGTTGTGACGTTGTCAATCGAGGGGTGGCGCTGTGGAAGGGACGGGTATATGTTGCTGCACTCGACGGTAGGTTAATTGCGTTGGATGCGAATACTGGTACGCCAGACTGGGCCGTTCAGACGACCGATCCTGCTCGTCCCTACACCATCACCGGGGCGCCACGGGTCATCAACGATAAGGTCATCATCGGTAACGGTGGAGCCGAGTATGGAGTGCGCGGGTATGTTACAGCGTATGACGCTGAGACAGGCGACCAAGTGTGGCGGTTCTACACGGTTCCCGGTGATCCGAGCCAGCCCTTCGAACACCCCGAACTAGAGACTGCTGCCGCGACATGGACTGGTGAGTGGTGGGAAATTGGCGGTGGTGGTACGGCATGGGATTCAATGGCCTACGACCCAGAGCTAAACTTGCTGTATGTGGGTGTGGGAAATGGTTCGCCATGGACGCGCCAGCACCGGAGCCCGGATGGTGGAGACAATTTGTACTTGTCTTCTATCATTGCCTTAGAACCGGATACGGGCCAACTAGTGTGGCACTATCAGACTACTCCGGGTGACAACTGGGATTACACCGCGACTCAGCACATTATCTTGGCTGATTTGGAGATCGATGGTCGCCTACGCCAAGTGCTGATGCAGGCCCCAAAAAATGGATTCTTCTACGTCATTGATCGCGCTACCGGCGAACTGCTGTCGGCGGAAAAGTACGTCACGGTTAACTGGGCCAGTCACGTGGACCTTGAGACGGGCCGACCGGTTGAACTGCCTGACGGTCACTATGACGAACAACCTCGTGTCGTCTTACCGTCGCCGAGCGGTGGTCACAATTGGCATCCGATGTCTTTTAGTCCGGAGACGGGGTTGGTTTACATTCCGGCCATCGAATCACCGTTTCACTATTCATTGGACGAGAACTTTGAATACAACGCGGCGGGATGGAACGTTGGTATCGATTTAAGTCGGTACGCCGAGTTGTTGTTCCAAATGCCCGCACCGCCATCCCAAGGGTTTTTGAAGGCCTGGGATCCTGTGACACAGCGCGAGGTCTGGAGCGTTGAACATCCCGGTGCGTTTAATGGAGGGATTCTGTCGACCGCTGGAAATTTGGTCTTTCAAGGCTCGTCCGATGGGCGTTTTGTCGCCTACACTGCCGACGCCGGGGAAAAGGTATGGGAACTTCCTGTGAACATCGGCATTGTCGCACCGCCGATTTCATATGAACTTGCTGGAGACCAGTACATCGCGGTTCTAGCCGGCTGGGGTGGAAATGTCATCGTCGGGATGGATGCTGGCTTGTCAGCGGCCAGCCACTACGAGAATTTAGGACGGTTACTGGTTTTTAAGCTTGATGGTCGTGGGGTTGTTCCAGCGGTGCCGACCAAAGCAACACCTTTTCTTCTACCAGCTCCGCGGCTCGAGTACACCGAAGTCGAACTGAGGGGACACGATGTTTATCATCAGGTCTGTGCCGTTTGTCATGGCATCCTTGGAGTCAGTAGCGGAGTGACATCTGACCTACGAGTTGTCAGCAGCCGAACACTCGACGCGTTTGATGGAATTGTTCGGGGTGAGGCCTTCGTTGATCGCGGGATGCCAGACTTCTCGGATTTACTTTCGGCTGAGGATGTCGAGGCAGTCCACGCCTATCTGAGTAAGCGTGAGGCGGAGGACCGCTCTGGTCAATAATCTGATACGACTTCAGAGCAATGGTCGTCGTTTCAGAGGTAGAATGCGCTTAGGGATTTTCGCCGAGGGAGGATAGGATGTCAGATCGTCACCTTGCAACGGTATTGATTCTTGGCCTTGCTGTGAGTGCCAGTGGGCCGGCAGTGTTGGCTCAACAGGGCAATAGCGAGATCAGGCGCACGGCCAATGGCCAACCTGATTTGACCGGTACATACGACACGGCGACCCTGACCCCGCTTCAACGCCCGCAAGGGTTTGGCGACAACCTTTTTCTCAGTGAAGAGGAGGCTGCTGCGATAGCGGCCCAAGAACCTGACGCATTAGCGGAATCGTTTGGTTTTCCCACCGATCGGGAGACTGCGAATGCGGTTCCCAATGAAGCGCCACCGGTGGGTGGGGATGGTTCAACCGGCGCGGCGGGCAACGTCGGAGGCTATAACACTTTTTGGATGGATCGAGGCACCGCTGCTTTTGCAATCGACGGGCGATTCCGAACCTCGATTATTACGGAACCTGCCAATGGTCGGCGGCCGCCGTTGACAGCCGAAGCTCGCCAACGGCTGGCATCCAGGGCTACGTTTGCAAGACCTAACACTGGAACAGCATGGTGGATTCTTGAGAACGGCGCTGATGCGGTGGGTCCGTACGACGACCCGGAGCTGCGTCCCCTGGCTGAGCGGTGTCTACTTGGTTTTGGGTCGACTTCTGGCCCACCAATGTTGCCCGTGCTCTACAACAACCTAAAACGGATCGTGCAGACCGAAGATCAGATAATGATCTTGGTCGAAATGGTTCATGATGCTCGGGTCGTCCGGATGAATCAGGATCACCTGCCGTCTGAGATTCGCCGCTGGCTTGGTGATTCGGTTGGGCACTGGGAAGGCGACACCCTCGTGGTTGATACGACAAATTTCAATGACACACCAGGGTTATCTGGCGCGTCCCGCAACTTACATGTCATAGAACGATTTACTCCGCTCGACGGCGATACCCTGCTCTATCAATTCACTGTTGATGATTCTACGGTGTGGGCTGAGCCGTGGAGTGGAGAGTACATCTGGCCGGCAACCAGTGACCGTATTTATGAGTACGCGTGTCACGAAGCCAATTACTCTCTTGGTGGGATTCTTCGCGGTGCGCGATTGCTCGAGGAAGAGGCCCGCGAAGAAATACGGTAGGTAGCTCGGTACGTTCGGATCGTTTCTCCACGGTAGCCTTGATACTAAATGAGACATTCAAAGCGACAGGGAAACAGTTTGTTGCTCCTTCTGGTGCTTGTGATGGGACTGGGAGTTTCGTTGGCTTGTGCGGCGAACCAAGTGGCTCGGCAGGAGCAGATTCGAGTACCTGATAATCTTCCCGACGCCGTGGGTGCCCAGATGCGTGTTGAGCCGGGTGATTTGGACCAGGTGCTTTCTGATTCGAATGTCATCTTATTGGATGTACGGGAATTCTGGGAACTCGAGCGGTTGGGAACGCGTCCTGGTTATATCCATATTCCACTGGCTGAATTGGAGTCGCGTCTCACGGAGCTTCCGCGAGACAAGATGATTCTGACCGCTTGAAACGGTGGTGGTCGGGCCGCGCGTGCCGCGGCCTTATTGATCAAGCATGGTTATAAGTCATCTGGCTTTTGTGGTCTCAGAGACTACCCGGGCGAGCGTGTGTTTCCCGTAGCTTCACAGTCTGGTCGATGACGGCGTGGTCGATTGTTTGAGAATCTACGAACCTTCGCCTTGTCCTTTGCACTCCTGTCGTGGAAGGTCGTGTGAGTAAAATAAGAAAAGGTAATTCATGAGACACCGTATTGTTTTGTTTTGTTTCGTTATTGTCGGTTCTCTATTCTTGCCGGTTCAGGGGCCTGCCCAAGCACAGGAGGTCCCAGTGATCGAATATGAACTCGAGAATGGAATGCAGCTTCTGATGGTTCCGCGACCGGGTGACCCGAATATTGCGGCCGGCTGGATTGCTAGCGTAGGTTCAGTTTATGAGCGTCCTGGAATTACCGGTGTAGCACATTTATTTGAACACATGATGTTCAAGGGTACTCATACCGTGGGCACGACGAATATCGACGAAGATTTGGCGATCATTGAACAATTGGACCAAGTCAAAGCAAAACTCACGATTGAAGAGGCGGCGCTTCTTGAGGCGCATCGATTGGGCCGGATTGATGACCCGAACGCGCCGGAGGGTCGGTCAAGTCAACATCAAGAGCTTCTTCAGGAATTTGACGACTTGTTGGCCAGGCAGCAAGAGATTCTGGTCAAGGAGGAGTTTAGCCGCATTTACACAGAGCAAGGCGCTTCGGGGATGAATGCGGGGACAAGTTACGACTTCACCGTATATTTCATTAATGTGCCGGCCAATAAATTGGAATTGTGGTTTTGGATGGAGTCGGACCGTTTATTAAACCCAGTTTTTCGGGAGTTTTATGCAGAGCGTGATGTTGTTCATGAAGAGCGGAGACTCAGGACGGACAGCACGCCGACTGGCAAATTCCAAGAACAGTTTGATGCGATGTTTTGGGAATCATCGCCGTACAGTTGGCCGGTGGTAGGGTGGCCTAGTGATCTCGAGGGGATGACACGAACGGAAGCGCTGGAGTTTTTTGATGTCTACTACGCTCCAAATAATCTCGTGGCTACGCTGGTTGGTGATTTCGACCCTGAACATGCGGTTGAGTTGGCAGAGCGTTACTTTGGACGTATACCAAGAGGAGCAATTTCACCTCTTGAGCCACGCACGCGCGAAATGCCGCAGTTGGCTACCAAGCGGATGGTCGCGTATGCAGATACCAATCCCCAGGTGACGATCCGATATCACTCCGTACCCGATGGTCATGTCGACGAGCCGGCTTTGGTCGTCTTGGGACAGCTTTTAAACGGTCGGACTGGACGTTTGTATCGTACGCTCGTGGAAGATCAGGAGGTTGCGACGAGTGCGTCCGGAGGACAATCTGGGTTCAAGTTTGAAGGAATGTTTGAAATACGAGGCACCGCTCGTCAAGGACGATCGCCAGAAGAAGTAGAACAGGCTATTTACGCTGAACTCGATCGGCTTAAAACAGAGCCGGTCGAACAGCGGGAGCTACAGAAAGTAAAGAATCAGAATGCGGCGAGTACGTATCGTGATTTACGAGGCAACTTCCAGTTGATGATGCAATTACTTTTTCGAGAGAACAACCGAGGTTGGGAGACGATTAACACGGACCCTGCTCTTTATGATGCGGTAACGACGGATGATATCCAACGTGTGGCCAATCTCTATTTCACTGACGAAAATAGTGCCGTCGCAGTGTATTACCGTCGTGACACCGAGGCCACAGAGAACCAGCCTGCGCTAAATGGGTTGGATGAGGAGGAGCGCCAGCAGGCGCGTGAAACGATGGCTGCTGTTGCACAGCTTGATGCCGAGCAACTGCAGCAGTTCTTGATTCAGGCGACACAAATGGTTGCGGAGGTTCCGGTCGAGAATAAAGACTTAGCGGAAGCGGTGATGACGATTATTCAAGAGCGTCTTGACGCGCTGGGAGAAGAACGATGATCCGCTGGCGCGCCAGTCAAATATTGCTACTCATTGTGCTGGTCTTGACTTATGAGACTAGTCTTATAAGTCAGACTGTTCCCACCGATCCGCGAGCGTTGTCCTTTGAAACACTGGAGTTCGATCCGCCATCTGCTGAGCGACATCGACATGTCTTGTCGAATGGTGTGGTGGCCTTCGTGGTGGAAGACCATACGCTTCCCTTGGTCTCAGTTTCGGTAACTGTACGAACGGGAAGCTACCTCGATCCGGATGTAAAGACGGGCCTCGCTAGCCTGACCGGGAGTCAGATGCGTGCCGGTGGCACCACAACACTCTCCGCGGCAGATTTTGATGAAGAGGCGGCATTTCTTGCGGCGGAGATTGGAAGTTCCGTTGGAGCGACTTCTGGCCGCGCCAGTTTTAACAGCTTGACCAAGGATCTTGATGCGGCACTTGAACTTTTCTTCGACATGCTTCGCTATCCAGCTTTTGACCAGTCTCGATTAGAGCTAGCGAAGAGTCAGAGTCTGCAACGGATGGGGCGGCGCAACGACAGTACCGGAACTATTGAGGCACGGGAATGGAGTCGATTGATGCGTGGGGATGAGCACTTCTCGACGCGGCCCGTTACCCGTAACTCGCTCGAGGCAATTACGCGCGACGATCTCACTGAATTCCATGAGAAGTACTATCACCCTGGAGGGTTCATTTTTTCAGTTGCCGGTGATGTGACAGCGGATGAAATTCTTCCCAAACTCGAAGCAAGCATGGAAGGTTGGGCTATTCAGGCGACTGCGGTACCGCCGGTGCCAAAATCAGTTTACGAACCTCAGCCAGGGGTCTATGTCATAGACAAACCTGATGTGAACCAAGGTAGGGTTTCAATTGGTCACCTAGGTATCCAACGAGACAATCCTGACCGCTACGCCCTACTAGTCATGAACGATATTTTGGGGGGTGGGGGTTTTACTTCTCGATTGTTAACACGAATCCGCTCTGACGAGGGCTTAGCCTACAGTGCGTATTCTAATTTCGGTGTGGGCATTTACTATGATGGGGTTTTCCGTGTGAGTTTTCAGTCAAGAAGTGAGACCGTCGCAAGGGCTAGCTCAATTGTTCTTGAGGAGATTGCACGGGTCCGTGATCGGCAGGTGACAGAGGCGGAACTTCGAACGTCGAAAGCGTCGTTTATTGAGACGTTCACGAGAAACTTTTCGAATGCGTCATCCACGGCCAATCTTTTTGCGAGTGACGAATATACCGGTCGTGATCCTGAATATCTATTGAATTATCGTAACCGGATCAGCGCTGTCACAGGCGATGACGTAATTCGAGTTGCGCGAGAATACTTAAAACCTGACCAGATTGTGATACTGATTACGGGTGACGCGACCACGATCGGTATGCCTGATCCTGAGAACTCAGAATTGTCATTAGATCAACTATCCACCGAACCGATTACTACACTTCCACTTCCTGACCCATTTACGATGGAGTACCCGACAGGTAATCTTCCCAGGCCTGAATAACTGTGCGTTCAGATGTTCCTGTTCGTATTTGGTTAACTAAGGGAGCCCAGGCTACTCACCCTGAGCAGTCGGGCCATTGGTCCGTACCGTTTCGGTCAACAGGTGTTTGTTTTTCTGGAGGCAGTACGCGGTCACATGCTGCGACAGTAGGTCAACTCCGTGGATTGACCGAAACGGGACTAATTGATCAAGTGGGGTATCTGTCAGCGGTTTCCGGAGGTGCCTGGGCGGTCGTGCCGTATGAGTTCTATCCGTCAGTCGCTGGTGTGTCTTCTGATCGTGACATTTTAGGTTCCCACAGAGACCCTGAAGATCTGTCGTTTGATGTGCTGTCAGAGTTTGCTCCGAAATCAATTGGTTCGGCTGCAACAAACAATTTCGCTCAGGCTCTTGCCCGGGCGTATGCTGATAACGCCGTTGCTCGTGATGAGGTTTGGATACGGGCGATTGGTCAGACTTTTCTTGCGCCGTTTGGTTTATATGATCCCAAAGACCCGCGTGGATTTACTCTCAATGAGGCCGCTTTAGAGGAGATTCGAAGCCGTCATACCGGATTACGCCACCTGCGGTTACACAGGGTGTGTGACTTAGCGTATCGTCCATATCTTTTGGTTCATTCGACATTAAACTGGCCAAGCAATGAATCAGACCTCACGCGCACTAACTTAATTGGCTTCGAGTATTCACCACTTGGTATTGGCAGTGGCCCTTCGCTGTCATTACGGGCGGGTCATGTAGAACGTGCCGTAGGTGGAGGATTTGTTGAACCTTTTGCTTTTGGTAGTGCAGCGCCAACGACCCAGGAAGCCGCCAGCGAATTCGTTGGACTGACTCTGCCTCCTACTCCTTTCACACTGGCAGACGCTATTGGTGCCAGTAGCGCCTTTAGGATGACTGATCGACATCTTGATATGTACCCGCATGCTAACTATTGGCCGCTTTCGGGGCAGCGGAGAGTAGCCACATCAGAGGTGTTTACTGACGGTGGCGATGTCGAAAACTACGGACTACTGTCGTTGCTTAGGCGTGGCGTTACGGCAATTGTGGTATTTATCAACACGATGTGGCCGGTGTCGCTTGAATACTGTCCGTCAAACTGGCCGGAAGATTTGAACGAGAGCCAGCCAACACGGCGAGAGATTGACCCGTTCTTGGCGCCGTTATTTGGTGCGCCGAGCATTAGATTTCCTCATAACCAGGTGTTTCCAGAGCCAGATTATGAGACTGTAATTTCAGGGCTTCAACAGGCTAAGCGCTTGGGAGGGTCAGTCATCACTACGACAAAGCACGTTCTTCAGTCGAACGCGTGGTGGGGAATCGATGGCGGGGCCGAGGTTGAGGTGTGTTGGTGTTATAACGAGCATGTTGAGCGATGGGCATGCCGACTACCTTCATCGGTCCGTAACCTTCTTCGGGATGGGCAAGCTGACCGACCAGACGGACCGTTCGCACGCTTTCCCCACTATCTCACACGAGATCAGAACCCCGGTGCTCTTATCCAGCTAACAGCTGTGCAAGCGAATCTACTGGCTCATCTATCTTGTTGGAATGTGATCCAAAACCGGGATACTTTACGAAGAGTTTTGAATCGCTCCTGATTTTTAAATTTGTACTAACAGTCGAGACTGCGTTACTCTATGCACGACGTGTCGACTAGCTACCCCGAATCGAAGAGCCTGGCATCGGGTGTTATTCCTCGCCGTCAGCATCCACGTCGTCGCACGACCCGCTTTGTAGTCCTTCTTATAGCGGTGGTTCTATTTGGTAACGCGATTGTGGGCGACAATGGATTAATCGCCTTGTTTCGTGCGAACCGAGAATTGGTCGAGACCTTCGCAGTGATCGAGGCGCTTCGCGCTGAAAATGATAACTTGCGAGAAGAAGTGCGCATGCTACGTGAGGAACCGTTGAAGGTCGAAGAAATCGCGCGACGTGAGCTTGGCTTAATAAAGCCGGGCGAGAAAGTTTTTATCGTTCCCAGCGTCAGTGACGCAGCGGGACGGTAACTCTCCAAAGGGATGTTGGCAGGTTACCTACGTGTGGGCAGATACGTCCTCAAATCGTTAGGTCTTTGTAGGCGCTGGTTCTGAATCAACAAGAAGGCCAAGTTCTTTTCGAACTTGACTTTCGATTGTTACAAACAATTCTGGTTTTTCCTTCAAGAGTCGTTTTACGTTCTCGCGTCCTTGCCCTAGTCGTTCCCCTGAGTAGGAGAACCATGTACCACTCTTTTCGATAATGTCTTTGTCGACAGCGAGATCTAGCAAGTCGCCTTCTCGTGAAATTCCTTCACCGTACATGATGTCGAATTCGGCCTGTCTGAAGGGAGGTGCCAGTTTGTTTTTGACAATTTTGACTCGTGTTCGACCGCCAACGATACGGTCCGCATCCTTGATGGCACCAATACGTCGAATATCAATCCGCACGGACGAATAAAACTTCAAGGCCCGTCCGCCGGTGGTAGTTTCAGGATTTCCGAACATCACGCCAATCTTCTCGCGTAGTTGATTGATAAAGACGAGAGATGTCTGTGACTTGGCGACGACACCGGTAAGTTTACGTAGTGCTTGTGACATGAGTCTGGCCTGAAGTCCAACTTGGGCGTCACCCATGTCACCTTCGATCTCGGTTCGCGGTACTAGAGCGGCCACCGAGTCGACAACGACTACGTCAACGCCGCCCGATCTTACGAGTACTTCGACGATCTCAAGAGCTTGTTCACCATGGTCTGGTTGCGACACTAGAAGGTTGTCTAGGTCGACACCAAGTTTCTTTGCATACGTGGGATCAAGAGCATGCTCTGCATCGACGAATGCGGCGTTTCCACCCTTTGCTTGAGCCTGTGCGATTACCTGTAGCGCAAGAGTCGTTTTTCCGGAGGCCTCTGGTCCGTAAATTTCAATGACTCGCCCGCGTGGCACTCCGCCAATACCCAATGCATAGTCGATGCTGATTGAGCCAGTTGAAATAGTGGGAGTGCTTGTAACGGCCGCTTTTTGTCCCAGTCGCATGATCGATCCTTTTCCAAACTGTTTTTCGATCTGCGAAAGGGCAACGTCAACCGCTCGTGTTCGTTCCCGTTCTGCTCGTTCAGTGGTGGGCATCTCTTACTCCGCTGGAGAATACGATCTATGTGGATGTTGAATTCTAGAGTTCACTAACCGTAATGTCAAGCGAAACTGTAGGCATAGATCAATGTATTTATATGTTAAAAAAGGAGTTGCATCATATTTTACTTTCGCCCTTGTTCTGTTTGATGTGAGTTTTGAATAGATTGATTCTTTCGACAGATAGCACACTAATTCATATAAGCGTGCTTTATAGACGCGCACGGGTTCTATTTTAAGAGGATAGTAATTCTAGTTCGACTAAATACCGAGTCCAGCGGAGAAGTCGAGCGTTGAGCAGCGTTACAATGGATAGCCTAGGGTATCCATTGTCTATCTGTACGCGGGAGGGTGATTTGCAATTTGGCAAAGTCGCAACGTGGATTTTACTGGCCGGAGCGGTGTCGTTGTCGGCGCAAACGCCGGCGGAAGATTGGACCCTTGAGGTTGAACCTGAAACTTTGACCTTGGCTGTGGGGCAAAAACAGACTCTCAAAGGCGTTGTTCTTGACGCTAATGGCCAAGAAGTCGAAGACGCAACGATCATCTATTTTTCGCGAGCCCGGCGGAGTGTCGGCGTGACTCGTGACGGTGAAGTCGAGGCCTATGGGTCGGGGAACTTCATGCTGGTGGCGTTGGTCCCACGTGACGCTGAAGATAATAGTCGGCGCCCGGTCTCAGCGGTCCGGGTCGAAATTCCCGTGATCGTACCGTTACCTCCCGTTAGCCAGATCAGTTTTGTTGATCTTCCGCCAAATTTTTATGTTGGCACAAGGCCGAAAGTGGAAGTGGCGATAACCGATGCGAGTGGAACGAGTCGCCATGATGTTCAACCGCGGTATTCGACCAGTGACCCAAGGATCGCAGAGATCGATGTTTTTGGATATACGACTTTACATCAACCTGGACCGGTCGATATCGCTGTGACTGTGCAGGATGTAACTGAGACTGTATCAGTTGTCGTGGAAAGTAACCCGGTGAGTACATTAGAGCTTCAAGCAAGTGCGCCGAGGGCATTAACCGGCGATGTAATTCGCTTTACCGCAGTAGCGAAAGACGCGCGTGGACTTCCAGTGCGCGGTGTTCCAGTTCATTTGGCTGTCTCCGGGGAAACTGCAACCGCGATCGTGGCGGCTGGGGCTTCAGCACAGGTGACGAAAGACGGTCGGTTTGTGGCAGAGCGTTCTGGCATTTATACAGTTGTAGCCACATCGGGAGCACACGTGTCAGCGAGAACCGTAACGATTGAGCGACGCGATGTTCGTCAGGAGGTGGAGGTTGTAGGACGGGGCAAGGTTTTAGACCGTCACACGTCCGACCTGTGGATCTGGGAAGGTAGCGATGGTCGAGATTACGCTATCACTGGAACGTGGGGTGCCGACGGGCACGCTTATATCTGGGATGTAACTGATCCAGCAAATATTGTGAAGTTGCGAAAAATTAAAGTTGACGCACGTACGGTCAATGACGTGAAAGTTTCCGAGGATGGAGAAATCGCTGTAATGAGTCGCGAGGGAGCATCCGATCGACAAAATGGCATTGTGATTCTTGGCGTGAGCAATCCACGTGAAGGCGTGCCCGTATTGTCTGAGTTCACGGACCAGTTAACCGGTGGGGTCCATAATATTTTCATTTCAGAGGACCACGTCTTTGCAGTAAGCGCAAGCAGGCGATACGACGTGATTAGTATTGAAGACCCGAGCAATCCCAGACGAGTTGGTCGTTTTGAGCTCGATACGCCTGGACATGGCATTCACGATGTTTGGGTCAGCGATGGGGTCGCATTTTCATCTAACTGGACGGATGGTGTGGTTGCGGTTGATGTCGGTGGTGGCGGCCGTGGCGGTACACCTGAGCGCCCTGTCGAGTTGGGGAGATATGCTTACCCAAGTGGTTGGAATCACGCAGCTTTTCCCTACAAGAGCCAGTCGACTGGCAAGTTTTATCTTTTTGCGGGCGATGAATCGTTCCCGTATGGAGGTTACTCTGCGGACGAGAATTCTACGCCGTCTCGCGCGGCTGGCTGGATCCACGTGATCGACTGGAGTGACTGGGATCATCCTCAGGAAGTGGCCCGCTACCAAGTGCCGGAAGCCGGGTCACATAATCTCTGGGTGGAGGACGATGTTCTCTTTGCTGCGTTCTATAACGGCGGGCTTCGAGTGGTTGATATATCCGGAGAGTTGTTGGGGGACTTGTACAGACAGGGACGCGAGATGGCAATGTTTGTGCCGTATGACCCAGATGGATTTATCGCCAATGCGCCATTTGTATGGGGACCGCAACCGTACAAAGGACATATTTTCTTTACTGATTGGAATACTGGACTCTGGGCGGTGAAGCTGCGTACCAAGGATGGTCCAAGCCGGATCATTGGAGAACCGCAATAGCCTGAAAGTTATTTGTCCGACAATAGACGAAACCAGTGAGTGATGAGCACGAAACTCTTGCACAACGTCATCCTGTTGTTCTTCCTAGTGGCAGCATCAGCTAGTGTATGGCCATCTGAATTGCCTGTGGCGGATGCACCTGAACACACTTACTATGTGTATGTTTGCGCCGAATCGGATGATGAGGTGGCGGTTGTACGCTACGGTCCAGAAGGGGTTGACGTCGTTAAGACTATTGTTGTTGGAAGCTTTCCTGCCGAAACAGAGGGTCCGCATGGTATCCAGGTTGCGCCGGATGGCCACCATTGGTACGTCTCGATGTCACACGGTTTCCCTTTCGGCAGCGTTCACAAATATACGACAGACACCGACCAATGGTTAGGTGATGTTTCCCTCGGGATGTATCCCGCAACTCTCGATGTGGCATCATCGACCGGATTACTGTACGTGGTGAATTTTGATCTCCATGGGCCGCTTCAACCCAGCACGATTTCCGTCGTGGAAACGGAGACGATGATTGAGGTGTCTCGTATCGAGAGTGGTGTGCGTCCACATGGCGGAAGGCTTAGTCGCGACGAGTCGATGCTCTACGCTGTCAACGTTATGGGTTATGAATTAGTAGAGATTGATGCGATGGGATTCAATGTGGAGCGGCGACTGACGCTAGGAGACGGCGTTCAGCCTACGTGGGTTACTGCACCTACTGTGGGTGGTCGAGTGTTTGTCACTGGAAACAACGTTGCAAAAATATTTGAGGTTGATATTAAGACATGGCAAATTGTCCGTAGTTTTGACACCGGTCCAGGTCCGTACAACCTGGCGATTACTCCGGATGAATCGACACTCATTGTGACCTATAAGGCTGGTGCCGCGGTTGGCTTTTGGGATCTTCGGTCGGGTCTTGAGCGGGGGCGAGTTGCAACCAGTAGGACGATTCCTCATGGTGTAGTGGTGACGCCGGATGGAGACTATGCTTTCGTGACGCTCGAAGGTGTTGGTAGTGAACCCGGGACAGTGGAGGTCTATCATGTGGCCTCTGCTAAACGTGTGGCTACAATTGATGTTGGCAAACAGGCGGGTGGTTTAGCATTCTGGAAGACTGAATAGACTTAGATACAGCGGAGCAACCAGACTGTGCAGTGGCTCAGATTTCGTTCGGTGGGGTAAAAATCACTCTTGGCTACAGTAGTTCCACCGCTAGTGCGACACCATTGCCGCCGCCAAGGCACAGTGTAGCGATTCCACGCTTGAGACCGTTTCGTTTCAGTGCGTATAACAGAGTTGTCAGGATTCTGGCTCCACTTGCACCGATTGGATGCCCTAGGGCAACGGCTCCGCCAGCGATATTGACTTTATCCGGGTCAAGATCAAGAGTTCGGATCACGGCAAGCGCCTGAGCGGAAAACGCTTCATTTAGTTCAAATAGATCAACGTCACCTAGTGCCCACCCGGTCTTGCTCAGCAGCTTCTGTACGGCCTGAACCGGGGTCATCAGGATCCACTTCGGAGACAAACCGCTCACAGCTTGACCGACAATCCGAGCCATCGGTTCACAGTTGAGACTGGTCGCCTTCTGTGTCGACATTATTAATAGTGCAGCTGCACCATCGTTCACGCCCGGCGCGTTGCCGGCTGTGACGGTGCCATCGGACTTAAAAACGGGTCTTAGTTTTGAGAGTGCTTCGGTCGATGTGTCGCGACGGATGGATTCATCATATGTCAGGAGGATCGAATCACCTTTACGTTGAGGGATCTCTACTGGAAGGGTCTCATCCTGAAACAAACCGTCTTGCACTGCCGCAGCTGCTTTGTGATGACTGTGAGCGGCAAATGTGTCTTGATCGGTCCGACTGACATTGTATTTGTCAACAACTGCCTCACAGGCGAGTCCCATCGACCAGTTTTCAAGAGAACACCACAACCCGTCGTGAATCATCGAGTCCACCGCTTCAGTGTCTCCTATCCGTACGCCTTTCCGGACTGATCGCAACAAGTGAGGACAATTACTCATGGATTCCATCCCGCCCGCCACGGCGACGTCTATATCACCGGTTGCGATACCTTGTGCTGCCAACATGACAGCCTTGAGACCAGAACCACAGACTTTATTGATTGTTAATGCTGCTACGTGGTCTGGAAGGCCGCCCTGAATCGCAGCCTGTCGAGCAGGTGCCTGGCCGAGACCTGCCGATACCACGTTGCCCATGATGCATTCGTCCACTTGTGCCGGGTCGAGGTCGGCGCGTGACACCACTTCTCGTATCACTCTTGCACCGAGTTCAGGAGCGGGCAGACTACTGAGAGCACCCATAAACTTCCCAGTTGGTAGACGCACAGCACTGACAATTACCGACTCTTCCATGGTTGGTTCCTTTGTTCCACGGTAATCTTCTTGACAGTTCCTCGGCCCAGCAACTCATTCATCCTAGTGCTGACAACCGGTATTGAACGGTGTACTTCTTGGCGCCACGCCTCAGCATCTGTTACGACCACGAGAGTTCCAGAGCTCTTGTCAAATCGGACCGCCGTCGCTCGTGCAATGGACACACCCACACATGACCGCCATGCGAATCGGACCTTCGCGGCGGACATAGGTTGGCGGCGGAGTAATGCGCTGAGGGCCTTAGTTGCGACATCGTGGGCTGAAATCATTAGATGAGATAGGAGCGTATGTCTTGTATTCTTGCGTGAGTGTATCATCCGCATTCCCAGCTTATTCTTGCGTCCGGTTCACCGCGTCGCCGTGACCTGCTGACTCGGTCAGGATATGTTTTTGATGTCGAACCAGCAGACGTCGATGAAACGCGACTTACTGACGAGTTACCAAGTGACTACGTACTTCGTCTTGCGAGGTTAAAGGCAGATACTGTCTGTTCTGGCCCGGAAGATGGTCGCTTTGTTTTAGCAGCTGACACGATTGTTGTTTTGGGCAACGACGTGCTCGGAAAACCTCAAGGGAGAGATGACGCCGTCATGATGTTGCGAAGGTTGTCGGGGCGAACTCATGAAGTCTTGACCGGGGTCGCACTCGTTCGTGGAGGTGCTAGGTGTTCAGGCATGGCCAAGACGGAAGTGACTCTGGTTGATCTTGATGACCAAACTATTGCGATGTACGTTGCCACAGGTGAGTCGTTCGACAAGGCGGGTGCGTATGGCATCCAAGGCCTGGCGTCTCGGTTTGTCGACCGGATTAACGGCTCATACACCAATGTTGTAGGACTTCCTATGGTTCTTGTGGAAAGATTAATGAGAAAATTGGATGAAAGTGTCTAATATTCAGTAGTTTTGAGGTTGTCGTTTCTCACTGTAGGCGGTGATGGATTGTTTCGGGGGATTGTTACCTTTATTGACTAGGTGGGTCGGCGAAGATATCATTTCAGGAAGCAAAATATAGGGAAAGTCTCTAAGACATATGCCGAGCCAAGGCCTCAAGATACTGTTGACGACGGGTGTGCTTGTTACCGCTTTTGTGGGTTTAATGTGGACCACGATGCAGGACGGCACGCAATACTATAAGCACGTTGATGAGGTTATGGTCGATCCTGACCAGTGGGTTGGTAAGCGCCTTCAAGTACACGGCTATGCATCCAATATTTCGTGGAAACCGAGTACGTTGGATTATCGCTTTGATATTCAAAAAGATGGGTACGTAGTGCATGCTGAGTACACCGGAATTGTGCCAGACACTTTTCAGGATGAATCTGAGGTTGTGGTATCTGGTCGACTCGAGGGGCAGAAGCTTGTCGTGGACCCAGGCGGTATTATGGCGAAATGTCCATCGAAGTATGAGCCGAAGCCGGAAATTGATGCGGCATCTGCAGGCGATGCTGAGGGACCGAACAACTCTGGTGGTGCAAACAACTAGTGTCTCCGCACTAGAGGCTCGGCAGTCTGTTTCCGACGACAGGAATGTTCCCTCGCTCGTAAATTATGCGAACTGTCGATTCTTAACGTAAACCCATGGCAACAATCGGTTCTTATACGTTACTTGCTGCGTTTATTGTGTGCGCCTACGCAATTGCCGTGTCAGTCGCGGGTGCGCGCCGGCGATCATTGCAGTTGGTTGAAAGTGGTGTCGGAGCATTTTACTCAGTTACGGCATTGATGACGCTGGCATCCGCGATCATCGTCTATGCGTTTGTGACTGAGGATTACAGCATCCGTTATGTGGACCGCTATTCTGACTCGGTCCAACCGCTCTTTTACAAACTGACCTCGTACTGGGGTGGCCTAGACGGTTCGATAATGTTCTGGGTGTTTCTGTTGTCGGTGTTCGGAGCGATTGCCGTCAAGACCAATCGAGAGAGCCAACGAGAATTAATTCCGTATGTGGTCGCTGTTGTCGGGGCTGTCCAACTCTTTTTCTTGTTTGTGATGATCGTTCACAACGATCCCTTTGCAACCTATTTAACTGAAGCCCCAGTCGATGGTCGAGGACTAAATCCTCTATTGCAAAACCCATATATGGCGATTCATCCGCCGTCACTTTATATCGGATTTGTCGGCATGACGATCCCGTTTGCGTTTGGCATGGCGGCCTTGATTACGGGTTATTTAGACGACTCGTGGTTACGTGCTGTTCGACGGTGGACGATGTTTGCATGGCTGTTCCTTTCTCTCGGTCTAACGTTGGGGATGATTTGGGCGTACGAAGAACTTGGCTGGGGTGGATTCTGGGGCTGGGACCCTGTTGAAAATGCTGGGGCTCTTCCTTGGTTCACCGCTACCGCATTTTTGCATTCAGTGATGGTTCAGGAACGTCGAAGCATGCTCAGGATTTGGAACGTTACACTGGTGATTCTGACGTTTTTTCTGACGATCTTTGGCACATTCATGACCCGGAGTGGGGTTGTGCAATCAGTGCATGCGTTCGGGGAAGATCCTCAGTTGACGCTTTTGTTTTCTATTTTCATGGTTGTGATCCTCACCTTCAGTTTTGGGTGGCTAATATATCGATTGCCCCTTCTGCGCGCGAGAAATGAACTAGAGTCGTGGGCGTCTCGTGAGGCGGCCTTTCTGCTGAATAACTGGGTACTTCTGTTTTCTGCATTTTTTATCATGTTTGCGACGATGTTTCCGACCATCAGCGAAGCGGTGACCGGCCAGCGGATCACTGTTGGTCCCCCGTTCTTCAACACTTGGATGGTGCCAATCGGATTAGTGCTATTGATGCTCACTGGCATTGGTCCTCTGCTCGCGTGGCGAAAGTCAACACTCAGTAACCTGGTTTACCAATTTGCCTGGCCGGTTGGGTTGGCGATAGTCACAGCATTTGGGCTTCTAGCCATTGGATTTCGTGTCTGGGTTTCTGGGCTTTGCTTTGCCTTGTGTGCGTTCGTTGTGGGCACGATCAGTCAGGAGTTCATTCGTGGTGCTGTTGTACGTCGTGGGGTAACCGGAACCGATATGTTGACTGGATTAATTGGTTTGGTTATGCGCTCCAGACGTCGATACGGTGGTTATATCGTTCACGTGGGAATCGTCTTGATGTTTTTGGGATTTGCCGGTTCTGGCTACAAGTTGGAAACGCAGGTCATGATGAATCCCGGTGACGAGGTTGAGCTGGGCCAGTTTACCGTTCAATATGAACGCGTCAGTGAAACCGATGACGGACAGAAGCAGATGATCACCGGCCACATGACTATCTTGAAGGATGGGCAATCGGCGGGTGAGTTATTTCCAGCCCGATGGTTTTTCCGAAAACATGAGACCGAACCAACGACCGAAGTCGCTATTCGACGCTCCATCTCTGAGGATCTGTACATTACGTTAGCGACGTACGACCTCAGTAATCAGACCGCTGCGTTTCAGATTACTGTAAATCCACTAGTGAATTGGATCTGGTTTGGGTTCGCGATTATGGCGCTTGGAACTGGTATCGCACTTTTGCCAGAGAGTCGGCTGGCCTTTATAGCGGCAAAGGTTCCTGAAGGAGCAGCCACAACGTCGGTTCTTCTTGTGTCATTGTTTTTGACCGGATTGGGAACAACGGTGCACGCTCAGATTGCCGTTCCGAATGGGGCTGAGTTAACAGCTGAGCAGAAACAACTTGAAGCCGAGTTGCAAGAGGAACTCGTTTGTGTCTGTGGCAGTTGCTCTCATCTGCAATTGTCAACCTGTACATGTTCAACCGCGGCTGATATGCGTCTCCGGTTGAATCAGCAGGTCTCGCTGGGCCGCGACCGCGATGGGGTTTATCAACATTTTATCGACACCTACGGAAGTCAGGAACCTATCGGCGCGCCAATCGGTGCATTTAATCAACTGTCTTGGTTGTTTCCGATGTTGGTCGGTGGTGCCTGCCTGGCTGGCGTCGGCTTTGTTGCACTCCGCTGGTCGCGCCGTGGCTCGGAGTTTCAGGAGTCGGAGGCTTCTCTCCCTGCAGCCGGAAACGATGTGCAGTTAGAAGCCAGGTTGGACGATGAACTCCGAAACCTCGACTGATAGAAATTCTTTCCGGCCGTGGCACCTCTTTGTGTTACTGGGCCTTTTGGCTTCCACTGTAGCTGTTGTCCTTGTTAAACCTGGTGATCCGGTTGTTCTAGTTCTGTTGGTTGCCGCAATTGGATCGGCCTCTGGCGTTGGCTTTGCTCTTTGTCGAACATTGTGGCCGCTTGTGGGAATCCACTCAGAAGATCAGGTCCAGGTCATTGGAGGTCGGACTAGAGCCGCGATTGAACGAGAGAAAACCTTGGTCCTGCGATCGATTAAAGAGTTGGAGTTCGATCGGGCTATGGGCAAGGTGTCGAAGCAGGATTTTGACGTCATGAAGGTACGCCTAAGGAGCCAAGCACTGGCATTGATCAAGAAACTTGATGCCGACATGCCTGGTTACCGTGAGGCAATTGAGCAAGAACTTGTAACACGATTAGCGGACAATTCTCAGAATGACGGACTGTCAAGAGAACGAGTTGTTCAGCAGGACTTTCTGACTTGTGAAAGCTGTGGAACTGTAAATGACATTGACTCGAAGTTTTGTAAACACTGTGCTTCGCCAGTAAACGGCAATACGGAGTGAATGGACTGATGCGACGGGTGAGTTGGTTGCTCTCGATTTGTATTGGGGTGCTGTGTGTAGTTCAACTAGGCGCCCAACCAGATCCGCGCCAAATGTCCGGTCTTCCCTTGCCCGACCCAGCACTACCGGACGGAACTATTACCGTCAGGGTTATTCGCGGACAGATTACAAACAACGTCCCAGGCCAGGCTGTCGAATTACGGCAAGGAGATGTTGTCGAGACGGCCATCACCGACGAAGAAGGTCGAGCGACATTCTTGACCTTGAACCCTGGTCAGCAGGTGCAGGCTTCGACAGAGCTTGATGGTAGCCAGTTGCAGTCACAGATGTTTAATGTTCCTGGTCGCGGAGGTATTCGCCTGATGTTGGTTGGGGCTGATCCAGACACCCCAGAGCTTCCTGCGCAGTTGGGTGCGGTGACCTTGGCGGGTGAGTCATGGATACAGGTGGAATTAATTGAAGAGAGTATTGAGGTCTATTATTTTCTTGAGGTTACCAACAAGACTGATACGCCCCTTGAGTCGTCGACGCCGATCACGTTTGATCTTCCGAATGGAGCGGTCGGCACAACCGTCATGCGCGGGTCGTCTCCCACGACGCTGCTAGATGGTCGAAGAGTGGAACTGCCGGGTCCGTTTGCTCCGGGGGCCACGCCGTTACACGTGGCTTACATATTGCCGTATTCAGCTGCGAATCTTGTTCTTTCCCAAAGTTTTCCAGTCGACTTAGAAGCACTGCTGATCTCAGTTGAGCAGTGGGGTGATATGGACGTTCAATCATCGCAGATCGATCGGCGGATGGAACTTCCTTCTGACCAAGGAAATGGGACGCCGTATATGCTTGGCGCCGGTCCGCGTATTTCGGTTGGTCAGGACCTGTTGGTTGAGTTGGTGGGGTTGCCTCACCGTAGTACTATGCCGAGTACGGTCACATTAGTTATGGCTGGCGCTATTTTTGGGTTTGGCTTTTGGGGAGCTTTGGGTAAGCCAGAGACTGCTTCAGAGGTCAAACAGCGTGCGATGCTGGAATCCAGGAAGGAAAAGTTGTTTACTGATCTCGTCAAAATTGAGCGTCAACATCACGCTGGAAAAATTGGATTAACCAAACACACTTCGAGACGAACAGAATTGATCGGCGCTCTCGAACGGGTCTACCGGGAGCTTGATGAACAGCTGACGGCAACGCTCCTCAGCTCCGGAAGGATTCGGGAGTCGCATTCTGTGGAATACCCTGGTACGGTTCGTTAAACTTTTCGGAGGCTTGTGTTCGACTTCGACCATCTCACGATCGATGATGTTTCGCGTTACTATGGCAGACGACGTGCGCTGAGCCATGTGTCTTTGGAACTTCAGTCGGGTGAACTGGTTGGACTGCTCGGCCCAAACGGTGCTGGAAAGTCAACATTACTCGGAGTTCTGGCTGCCCTCATTCGTCCGTCGTCTGGACGCATTATCTACGGCAATCATAGTGGGAGCCGATCTACTTCTGCACTGAGACAGAGTATCGGGTTTTTGTCCCACGACTTACAGCTTTACGCAGAATTGACAGCGCGAGAAAATCTTGAGTTCTTTGCTGGGTTGTACGGTTTAGATAATCCGTCAGAACGCGCGACCAACGCTCTGTCCCGTGCTGGCCTTGGGCGGCGCGAAAACGATGTTGTGGACAGTTATTCGAGGGGCATGCGCCAAAAGCTGGCTCTTGAACGAACGTTGTTACACGACCCTCGACTTATTTTGTTGGACGAGCCATTTACTGGTCTAGACGAAATGGCGACAGTCGCATTAACTCGCCGATTACTGGATCTCAAGAAGTCTGGTTGTATGGTGTTGGTGGCGACTCATGATCTCGACATTGCTGAAGGATTTGTCGATCGATCGGTGATGCTTCGGAATGGAAAGATGGTCGAGCTTGAAGGGGAGTTTGGCTCGTTGCGCGAATGCTATCGTGCAACTCTGTTGCAGGATAATTGAAAAGGACGTAAGACTGTGATTTTCCAGATATGACGTTGTGAAGCGCGATGAAAAGTTTTTTTGAGACTGCCTTACTCGTGACTTTTAAGGATATTCGGGTTGAGACCAGAAGTTGGGAGATGGTGTCGACCACTCTGTTTTTTGCCGCATCGTGTGTGCTGGTGTTTTCGTTCGCCTTTGTTCGTGAGGGGCGGCCGATTGATGGCGCCGCAGCTGGGATTATATGGATCGCTGTGGCTTTCTCAGGAACTCTGGCGTTAGGGCGCGCATTTGAACGGGAGCGATATCAGGATGCTATGCGAGGTTTATTGATGGCACCGGTACAGCGCTCAGCCATCTTTCTGGGGAAACTGCTGGGAATTGTTCTATTAATGGCAGTTGTTGAAACGGTTGTCGTATTGTTCGTGGCATTCACTTTTCAGGTTTCACTTCTACTTTATCCAGGATATTTATTCCTGCTGCTCGTCACTGGAACAGTCGGATTTGCAACCGTTGGCACACTTTTCGCTGCCATGCTGTTACGCACCAGCAGTCGAGGCGTTTTACTGCCGATATTGCTGTATCCGGTGACGTTTCCGGTTTTGATTGCTGGAGTAGGTGGGACGGTCGCATTGTTTCAGGGACAACCAAACTTGGACTTGGCGAGATTTTGGATCGCTTTACTTGTGTTTTTTGACGCGGTTTTCATCACGCTTGCACTATGGACATTTGAGCCTGTCATGACAGAATGAGAGCAATGACGTCGAAAATCTTTGGGGGATTACTCGTAATCGCAGCGGTAATGTTTGCAGGTGCACCAATGTTTATTGCGGGTGCGCCGGTTGAATCCACGATGGGGCTCGTGCAGAAGATTTTTTATTTTCACGTGCCATCGTGGATTGTGATGTTCCTCGCAGTATTTATTTGCGGATTTTCAAGTGCTATCTATTTGTTTAAGGAGCGACCGGCCGCTGATCGGCTTGCCGTGGCTTCTGCTGAACTCGCTGTCTTGTTTGGTTTGATGGGACTGATGACTGGACCTCTTTGGGCGATCAAGGCGTGGGGCGTCTGGTGGCAGTGGGACGCTCGGCTGACCATGGCGTTGATTCTAGAGCTTATTTTTATCGCTTATATTCTGCTTCGGACTTATGGTGGTCCGGGGTCAGAGAAGCTTGCTGCAGGGTTAGCACTCTTTGGAATGGCTAACGTTCCGTTCGTTTATATTTCGGTTAACGTATGGCGCACCATTCATCCAACAACTAACGTGGTTCCCACGCTTTCGTCGTCGGCACCAGGGATGTTTGGGCCGTTTGTATGGTGCATGGTCGCCTTCCTGGTTCTGTTTGTGGCTATGCTCACCGCGCGCCTACGTTTAGAGGAGCAACGTAGTCGACTTGAGCAATTGCATCTTGCGCTCGAAGGTTGATCAGGGCGGAGTCTCTTTAATAGTTTTGAGATTTGAAATTTCACAGTGGGCGAAAAGGATAAATGAGAGCGCATAAAGTGTTGTCACGAACTGTGGGCGTTTTACTGCTTGTCGTGGGTGTAATTGTGTTTTTTGCTCAGTTTGATCTGGCTGAGGCAACTGTAGGCCAACCAGCACAAGATGAGTTTGTTCCGCTGGATTCGGTTCCACCAGAGGACCAACTTCCGGCCGCTCCACTATTGGTCGCTGCTTACGCATTGCTGTGGATCGCAGTCGTTGGTTACCTATGGTCGATTTGGCGACGGATGGTAGCTGTTGAGCGAGACTTGTCAGACCTAGCGGGAAGAACGGGAGAGTCATAGTCAGTGGGAGACATAACCGCGGGGCACTTTATTTTTATCCCTTCGGTTCTTCTGTTGGGAATCGTGATTGGTTGGGTGCTGGGATCACGTGCAGCGGCAGATGCGTATGCTGCTGAACTCAAGCGGCGGGCCGAACGGAAATCTTAGGACCGACATAGAACCTTTGAAATAGACGGACTCAAGAGTGTTTGTTCTGGCCTAGGTTATTGAATTAATCACTCACTTACTCATCCAATTGATAATTTGGGTTACAAGGTCTTCAATTGTTTTTCCTTCGGTGGCTAGTTGAACTTGTGCCAGGCTGTATGTTGGTCTTCGGCTTGCCCATAACGATCGCAGCCGTTTCGGGTTTGAGGCGAGCGGACGTGTTGGGTCGTCTGACAGACGACTGAGTGCCGTTTCTATAGGTGTATCGAGCCAGACAGCAATGCCGTCGTTGGTGATAATGGTTCGGTTGGATGAGTTGTCGAATGTTCCTCCGCCTGTAGCTACGACGACACGGCGGAGTTGCTGAATTTCCTCGAGCATCGCGCTTTCGACTTTTCGAAACGCTGCCTCACCTTTTTTGCGAAAGAAGTCGGCGACGGATAGTTGCTCTCTTTCTTCGATGAGTTCATCGAGGTCACGGAATTCCCAGTGGAGGCGGTTGGCCAGAGCTTTGCCGACCGTCGATTTTCCAGCCGCCATGAAACCAATCAGATAAATCTTGTCTGTTGTCATCTGTGCCGTAGTAAGTTCAACGTGTCAAAGAAACCGGGATACGACACGTTAACAACGTCAGAATTCTTGATCATAGTAGGTCCAGTTAAGCCAAGAGCAGCAATCGCAAACGCCATCGCCATACGATGGTCACCTGCGGCATCGACAATTCCTCCGGACGGTGGATCTTGGGCGTAGACTTCGAATCCGTCTGAGAATTCGTCAACTTCGGCACCCATGTGACGCAGACCAGAGACTAAAACCGCAATTCGGTCGCTCTCCTTGGTGCGCAGTTCGGTTGCTCCATTAAGCCGGAAACCTTGACCGTGCAACCCCAGTGCGGCGAGGGCCGGCAGTTCGTCGATCAGAGCTGGAACATCCGTACCTTTTACAATGATGGGATGAAGTTCCGCGTGGGAGACCGTAACGGTTCCGTATGGTTCGGGCGAAGTTGTTTCTACAGGTTCTATGACGACGTGCGCGCCGATACCTTGAAGTACATCCAGCAGTCGTGTTCGCGTGGGATTAAGTCCGACGTGTGATACCTGGATGACGGATCTAGGGAGCGCTGCGGCGGCCACAAACCAAAATGCAGCCGACGAAAAATCACCGGGAATGTCTAACGTGGTGGCTACCAGGTGCTGCCCACCTACGATGCCGACAGCCTGGCCTTCACGCACGAGGTTGACTCCGAAAATAGGTAGCGCCCGTTCGGTATGGTCACGTGTCTGAACGGGTTCTCTTATCCAAGTCGTTCCATTTGCCTGTAGTCCCGCTAGTAATATCGCACTCTTAACTTGGGCGCTGGCCATAGGGGGGGTGTAGTCGATCGCTTCAAGAGATCTTCCTGTGATTGTCAACGGAGGGCAGCCGTTATGTGTTTCCACCTGAGCACCCATTGCTTGAAGCGGAGCTACGATTCGCTGCATCGGTCGACGACTCAACGATCGGTCACCGGTGACGGTGGTAGTGAAAGAGTGTGCGGCCAGAACTCCAGCCATCAATCGCATCGTTGTACCCGAGTTGCCAGCGTTTAGAGAACTGTTAACCGACGTGAATCCTTTCAGGCCTGAACCGGCAATGGTAATCGTTGCTCCCTGGTCGGTGGGCGAATCTGTTGATGACTCTAGAGGCACACCAAGTTGCCGTAAACAACGGAGTGTAGAATCGCAATCGGCTCCGGGTGCGTAGCCCTGAAGTTCGGACTCTCCTTCTGCTAGTGCAGCAAGGATTGCGTATCGATGTGAGATAGATTTATCGCCGGGGACATGAAGGCTTCCACTCACGTATCCGCCTGGATTAATGGTGGTTGTAGTGGCCTTGATGTCGTCCATGGGCGAACTATACAACAATGGCTCTATGTCCTTAGTTCAGAGGGAATGCTTGCTTGATCGGTGCTTGCTAGGTATTGTGAGTTCGATGTTCCAAAGGAACTACGCGATAGACACTAGGAGCGGTCACTCGTGTTGACCCGTGTCGGAGATCTCTAATTTCTCCATTCCCGCCGGCGCATTATCCGGGTGTGCGCCAAGAATGTTTAAGTGCAGCAAGTAGCTTTATTGCATCGGCCCAAGAACTTCGGAACCCTTAAATAACCAATGTCTCTTCTTGACTCACAATTCCTTGAAACAGCAATAGAGATTGCCGTTAAGGCGGGAGAGATCCAGTTGGATCGACAAGGTTCGGATCTCAGAGTGGACAAGAAAGGGCCGATCGACATAGTTACGGAAGTGGACGTAGAAATAGAGCGTTTCGGTCGCGAGTTGATTGCAGAACGTTTTCCTACACACAGTGTGCTCGGTGAAGAATTTCCGAATCAACCCGAAGCATCGAGTGGTTCGTCCAACTATTGCTGGATGTTTGATCCTATCGATGGGACCGTGAACTATGCGCATGGTCTTCCGATTTATTGCTGCTCGCTGGCACTGGAAGTTGATGGTCAAACCGAACTTGGAGTTGTTTTTGATCCTAGTCGACAGGAGTTGTTTGTTGCCGAACGTGGCGGCGGAGCTCGGCTTAATGGCACATTGTTAACTGTTTCGGCGGAGACAAATTTAGGTGATTCTATGCTGTGTACGGGGTTTCCTTATGATGTACGTGAGACGGTCGACGAAGTTGTGGGCTTGTTTGGTGCATTTGTGAGTTCTGCTCGCGCTGTGAGGCGCTTAGGGTCGGCAGCCCTCGATCTTTGTTATGTGGCAGCCGGGCGTTTTGATGGCTTTTGGGAGCAGCGGCTGTTCCCGTGGGACCTTGCTGCAGGTGCGTTGATGATCGAAGAGGCAGGGGGGCGAGTCACTGGATTTGGCGGAGAGATTTTCGACCCGAGAGATGGTGCAATATTGGCCTCGAATGGGCCTCTCCATAGTCAGATGCTCCCGGTCATCCAGAACTTTGAGTCTAGCCGCGCTACAAGCGGAATAGATTGAGGACCGATAGAGCCAGCTCCCATTACTTTTTGTCCGTGTACTCGGGTTAGAAGACAGGCTCCTCGTATAATTTCACCATCAGATGGAAAAAATTGTTAGTTGGGTGCAGGCGTTCGCATTATCGATAGGTGGCCCAGGGCTCTTCTTGATTGCGTTTCTTGATTCGTCCTTTCTCTCACTACCTGAGATTAATGACATTCTTGTGATTGTGATGGTCATTGAAAATAAAGAGTTAATGGCCTATTACGCATCGATGGCGACTCTGGGTTCAGTGGCTGGATGCTTGTTACTCTACGGTATCGGTAGTCGGGGTGGGCAGCCCTTGTTGAGGAAGCGGTTCGGTGGACCCCGTTTAGAGCGTGCAATGGAGCTGTCTAGAAAATATGGAGTATTGGCGGTTGCAGTACCAGCTATCTTGCCTCCACCTGCGCCGTTTAAAGTATTTGTTCTTTTGGCAGGCGTCTCTCGGGTTCCGTTGCTGCAGTTTGTTCTGGCTGTGACCTTTGGTCGAGGAATTCGTTATTTTGGTGAAAGTTGGCTAGCGGTAAGGTACGGTGACGCAGCGATCGAAATGTTGGCGCAGAATGGTCATACAGTATCCGTCATGTTAGCCGTGGTTATCTTGCTCCTTGGCGCGACCTATTTTTTTTGGCGGCGCTTTCGGCGTGTTGGCGCCAACGATTAACCGAAGCTTCTAAGCTGCTGACTTGAAAGGTAGTTGTGTTGACCAACTGCATGGTGGACCCTATAATCGTTTCGCTTGTTTCCTACGTGCATTACTCTCTTGGCCACTGAGAATGAATCCTGAGATTTCGGTCGTTATACCTCTTTATAACGAAGAACCTAACGTCGGCGAACTCTACTCGGAATTGACGACGGTCTTGGAAGAACTGGGCCGGACGTATGAGCTGATTTTTGTTGACGATGGAAGTAGCGATAGTACCTATAAGTTACTCGCAGGATTTCACGCGGACGACCCGCGAGTCTGTGTTGTCTGTTTGCGCCGGAATTTTGGCCAAACAGCAGCATTTGCAGCCGGCTTTAATCGTGCTCGAGGCCGTTACATCGTTACATCTGACGGCGATCTTCAAAATGATCCTAGAGACATTGCATCAATGCTTTCGAAATTGGAGGACGGTTTCGACATTGTCTGTGGTTGGCGGAAAGATCGGAAGGACCCGTGGTTTTCTAGAAAGCTTCCGTCGATGATTGCCAATTGGCTGATTTCGGTTACGACTCAGGTGAAGCTGCATGACTATGGATGTTCACTAAAAGTGTTCCGAGCGGAAGTCGTTAAGACGCTTAGACTGTATGGTGAGATGCATCGTTTTATTCCCGCGATCGCGAGCGAGCAGGGAGTCAGGATTGCAGAGGTAGTGGTTAATCATCGGCCGCGACGGTTTGGTCGATCTAAATATGGATTAACACGAACGGTTCGGGTCGTGTTTGACTTGGTTACCGTCAAGTTTCTTCTCAGTTATTCGACGCGCCCGTTACAGATGTTTGGTCCTGCTGGCTTACTGCTTGGAGTGCCTGGGACACTTATCACTTTGTATTTGGTTTATGTTCGTTTGTTTGAAGGGCAGGCGATCGGCGATCGACCGCTATTGTTACTTTCTATCCTTATGGTATTTACTGGACTGCAGCTGATCACATTGGGATTGTTGGCGGAACTGCAGGCCAGAACCTATCATGAGTCCCAGGGTAAGCCGATTTACGTTGTCAGGGAAGTGCTTGAAACCTCAAGTGGGAGCAGTGGTGGACAAGCCTCGTTGACTAAGGATTAGCTATCGCAACGGTCTCTGTAAGTAGCTGTGCTAGTGGTTCTTTTTAGTTGTTTGTTCGTCGACTTATTCAGACTGATTTTTCTAGACAGAATTTTCTGACGGCCGGATGCACATTCAGTGAACTTGGATCTTGCCGCCGAATTTGGCACTTCTGGGCGATGTTTTAAAGGTGTCGAATTGCCGTAGCCACTTTCGTCACAGTTTCATCAGAAAGTTCAGGGTAGATGGGAAGGGACAACTGTTCGGTTGCCAGTTGTTCAGCCACAGGGAGATCTCCGAGTTTGTAATTAAGGCCTAAGTATTTCTTCTGTTGGTGCACAGCCTGGGGGTAGTGCACACTGACCTCTATTCCTTGGGTCCTCAGATTTTCCTGTAGTGCGTGCTGTTGTGACGACCGAATTGCATAAATATGAAATGCGTGGCCTGAATAAGGCATGGTCAACGGCAAGCCAAGCGCCGTATCTTTCAGCAGTTCTGTGTATCGTGAAGCAATAAATCGACGACGTGTAGTCCACGGCTCGAGATGGGGTAGTTTGACCCTGAGAATCGCCGCTTGAATCGCCGCCATCCGATAGTTCCCTGATCCTTGTTCTGGTCCCCAAGTTCTCAAGTTGCGGATCGCATCTGCGAGCGAGGCATTCTTGGTAACTACCATTCCCGCATCCCCACAGGCGCTGAGATTCTTAGAGGGATAAAAGCTGAAACACGATAGGTCCCCGAGGCCACCTACCGGAGTTCCTTTATACGTCGCACCATGCGCTTGACAGGCGTCTTCGATCACGCTCACGCCATGGCGCCGACTTATGGCCAAGATCGGATCCATGTCAGCCGGCTGGCCGAATAGATGGACGGGTAGGACTGCTTTGGTTCGCTGAGTGACCGCATTTTCTAAGAGGGCTACGTCCATGGTGAGCGACTGAGGATCGATGTCGATCAATCGAGGTGTTGCTCCAGTTGCGAGAATTGCGGAAATGGTAGCTTCGAATGTGTACGGCACTGTGATGACTTCATCGCCAGGACCAATCCCTAAGGCGAGGAGTGATAGATAAATAGCACTGGTTCCAGAGTTTAGTCCGACTGCATGGGACGCGCCGCAAGAACTGCCAAACTCAGATTCGAAGGCTTCGACCTCGGGTCCTAGTACATAGCGACCGCTTTTGAGAACCCGACCGACAGCTGTGTCGATTTCGTTCTTCAGCCCGCTATATTGGCTAGGTAGGTCAATCGAGGAAATCACGTCTGTAGACAGATTAGCATGGCGCCCGGCCGTGCGTTGACCAAAGGCTTGTCGCAGGATACGATGACGGGCTTGTACACAATGATGCGAGTCAACCTGAGGAGAGCCAGTCGCAGAGCTTTGATTGCTGTTTGTGGCAGTCTGTTGCTGGGTGCGTGTAGTGAGTCATCTCCCACTCCATTGGCGCCATCGTCTCTTCCAACCGAGAAAGTCGAGTTGTTTTCTCTAACTTGTGCTCCGAGCGTGTCTCGTCAGTCTTTCGAGGGAGAGACTGTCGCGGTGCAGTATGGGGCGCCGACGACTTACGGTGGACTGGAACCGGTCACGACTGAGTGTTTGCCGGAATCTGGGACGCCGTTCTCTGTTGGGACGACAACTGTGACTTGCACCGGACGGGACGGGCTTCAACAAGCCGCTAGTTGCACGCTGTCCGTACGAATCATTCCCACAATAAGTGTTAGCCGCATTCTGGCATTTGGTGACAGCTTGACCGCCGGTGTTACGTCTGACGTGATACCGACGAGCGTTGAGATACGTCCCAGTAAGTCGTATCCGGCCCAACTAGGTGAACTTCTAAGTCAGCGTTACAGTGGGCAGTCCATCCGCATGACAAATTCTGGTATTCCAGGCGAGAAGGCAGTCAATGCAGTATCTAGATTTAAGAGGGAATTGGCCAGAGTTCAACCCGATGTTGTTCTGATAATGGAAGGAACCAATGACTTGGATCCTGACACCCTGAGCCCTGGTGTTCAGGCTGCCGCCGCGGTCGAGACAATGGTGCAACATGCGAAGACGCGCGGTGTCGATCCTATTCTTGCTACCATCCCGCCGCAGAGGACCGCTCGAAGCACCGAACCTGCGGTGGTTCCATACAATGAACTTATTAGGCAGGTCGCAGTTCGACAGGGTGTGCCTTTGGTCGATGTCTACCAAATTATTAATACGGGCTTATGTATCGGTGCGGGCTCACTGAGCCTCTCTTGTCTTGGTGACGATCATATGCATCCAACCATAGAAGGGTATAGCTTGATTGCTGCTGGGTTCCTTCAAAGATTTATACAGATTTACGAACCTGGTGGGGTGGGACTTGGATTTCAGCCCAGGACTTTATCCGATCGATTGTTGCCACCAGTTGGTCGTATTGGGTGGAGAAAGTTCGAGTAGTCGTGAAAATGTCACCGGCACTCCATAGGCGTATCGTGAGTTTGGTTGGACTGTTTATTGGTCTCTACGCGAGTCCGATTTGCGCACAGTCTGCGAATGTGTGGGATCGGGTATCGATTCATATGAATGGCGGTGTTCAAACCGGAAGCGACACTGTCCAAAGAACGTTTTCGTTTCGAGCTTATGGCGAAGATGCCACGTTTAGAGAGGACCACGAAACTCGAAGTGGAAGTATTTTTGATTTTGGTGCAGCAGCTCAGGTTTGGAAGCAACTGCATATTGGGGCATCTTATTCTCAAATGACAGAGGATGATTCGACGACGTTAAGCGGCATAGTTCCCCATCCTCTTTCATTAAACGTTTCTAGAACGATCGAACAACAACTTCTTTCTCTTCAACATGAACAAAGAGCCGTGCATTTACACGCGGCTTGGGTCGTGCCGATCAATGACAGGCTCGATGTGGCAATTGCCGGTGGTCCCAGTGTTTTTAATCTTACTCAGGGAACGATTGCTGGGTTGGCGGTCAGTGAAGTGTCCGGCGCGCCGTGGACGGCGGTGAGAATTGACGGTGTCACCGAAGGATCATTCAAGAAGAACGGCTTTGGTTTACATGTTGCCGTTGATGTGACGTACATGATTGCCGACCAATTGGGATTAGGAGGACTATTCAGGTATGCGCAAGGCGGCATTGAAGTTCCTTCGTCCGGCCGCAGTCGAACCCTAACTGTTGGCGGTGTTCAGATCGGCGGTGGTCTTCGGGTCCGCTTTTAACGAGCGTCCAATTATGGCGGTCTGCTGTCGTATCTTTTTTTTAGTCCGATGAGTACGCCTAGGAATCTTTTGTCATCGGACTTGGCGTTACGAAGAGTCGGTACGAAGCCGGTTTGAGTTTCGACAGTCAGCACAAAGTTTTGAACGTCCCGCGCTAAGACGCCGGTCACTGGTATATCTAACGTTTTAATTTCGTTGGGTCCGAGATCAAGATGGTATGTAGATCCATCCAAGCTAATGGTTGCCGCATTTTTGATTGGGGATTGAACAGACACTTCTAATCCCGTTACAGGCGGGTCGGTTCGGATGATGATGTCGGCTCGTGCATCTCCTGCGACCCAGATTCCAGGCTCTTCAGGCCGCCACACGTTGTTGTCGAGGTAGTAAAGTAAGAGTGGCGGGTCGTTGCCGTACGAGATGCGTGCTCGTCCTTGATCAAGCTGGACGGGCAAGTCATTAACCATGGTTAATTCGATTGGGAGCAACCGAAAGAGGCCGTTTTGGGTGTTTTCCCAAGGGCGTTTAGCGGCAACGAATGGGTTGACTAGAATTTGAGCTACAAAGAGTGCACCACCGCACCACATCGCTAAAGCTGGAAGAATCGTTCTGGCTGTGGGAATCAGAAAAAATAGTGCTGGATAAATACTGAGGAAGTAACGATTTCCTGGTGGACCACCGCCTCCTGACCACGTATTAGGCAGAAATATTAGTAACGCCATCGCGGTTAACGTTACTGTCCCAATTATCAGTACTTGCCAGACCACGAGTTCCCGCCGGCGGAGCAAGATCCAAATCAAGATAACAATTGCTGGGAAATAATAGGGAATCAGGCCAAAGTGTCGGCCGAACAAGAAGTAGGGCATGTTACGCCCTAAATGGTCCCACCCTTCAAATTCTACCGTCTCGGTTGTGACAGCAATTCCTGCAGTGTCAAACGTTACGTCGTCACTCTGAAATGGAAATTGACCATAGAAGGTCTTTCGGTCACCACCTTGGTAGTTGAATTCACCAGACACCAGGGCGTTTATGCCGAATCCTGTTGCGACAACTAAAGCAAATACGACGCCATTGGCCAGACCTCTACGAAATTGTCCTCGCCACCAAGCGAGGCCGATGAGGGGCAAGATGAGCAGTACGTTGCTCGGTTTTGAAAATGTTGCTAGTCCAAGTAAAACGGCGCCTATGACGTCCGTAGATATACCAGTCGGCGAGTTGGTGGCTGGAGTGGAGTTCTCGTCTGAGGGGCGAACTTCCTTATAGAGCCAAAAGAAGTAGGCATAGCCCACCATCGCCAAGTTAAACGTTTCTGGCATCATCCAGACACCAAATAGTGGTGCAATAGATGCCACAAGAAATCCACTGGAAACTAGGACAGCATGAAAGGGAGTCATGCGGGTGGCAGCAAACAAGTAAAGGCAAAAGCCTAGACTGGCTAGTAAGAGAACATTCAAGAGTAGGAGGCCATTCAGGCCAGCCAATATAAAGAATGGTGTTGCTACCAGTGGATAGATAAATGATTTTCCAAAATAGAGGTGGTCTTCTGTGCCCTTTCCTCGTTTCAGAAAAATTCCTTCTGGGCCGCTCTGGTACAAGGGCCAAAATCGTTCTAGGTCATGTTCTTCAAAAGTCAGGTCACCGTCGTGAGCAAGACTCAAGGTCATCGAGACATACGTAGCCTCGTCGCTCTTGAGACCATATGTGGTCTGAACGGGATTGATAAACAGTGCTCCGACGGCCAGGAAGCCGGACAAAAGCAGGAACACTAGGAGGCCAGGATCTGGCGACCTCTTGAATGACACAGGATACTATATACCTCATCGCGGTCGATCATCGGGTGTTGAGGTCGAGCTGCGGGTCCATCTAATGCAACGCAAGCCGACGGCGTTTCAAGACACGACCTTTGATGTCCTGGTGGTTGGTGGAGGGATTACTGGTGCTTGTCTAGCCCACGACGCCACGCTTCGTGGTTTATCGGTCGCGCTTGTTGAGCGCCAAGATTTTGGCTCGGCCACATCCGCAGCATCTTCTAAGTTGATCCATGGGGGAATTCGCTATCTTCAGCAGACCCGTCTAGACAAGGTAAGGGAATCAGCACGTGAACGTGCTGCCTTTCAACGCATCGCACCTCACTTGACTCGATGGGTTCCCTTTGTCATTCCGACGGAATCAGGCTTCCTTCGCGGACGTCGATTTCTCGGCTGTGGTATTTGGTTCTACGAGATGCTCACTCGGAGTCATGACGAGAATATCTCAGATCCAGTCAAACGAGTGCCTCCAAGTTCGTTCATTTCGAAAGACACATTATCTGGCTTAGTTCCGGAACTGGCAGCCCAGACTGATATTACAGGCGGGCAGATGTTTTATGAGTCACACATGCACAGTTCTGAGCGGATGACGTTAGCTTTTCTCAAGAGTGCTGTTCGTGGCGGAGCAATCGTGTCGAACTATCTTGATGTGAAGACTCTTTTGAAGAGGTATGGGCGCGTCGAAGGGGTAACAGTTTCTGACACCCTTACAGGCGAGCAATTCGATATCCGATCCAGAATTGTGATCAATGCAGCTGGTCCGTGGTTGTCTGAATTAAACGCGCAACTGGGTATCGGAGAGCTTCGAAAACCCATCAGTGGATTTTCAAAAGGGGTACATATTGTTACCCGTCAGATCGTCGATAAATATGCGCTCGCACTGACTACTGACCATAGTTCTGGATCACTTATCGACCGTGGCGGCCGTCATCTGTTTGTGATTCCGTGGCGGGGACATTCACTAGTAGGCACCAGTAATCGACCGTTTAGAGCTGAGCTGGATAGTGTTGGACCGACTGAGGTTGACATTGCCGAGTTGCTAAGTGATTTGCATTCGGCGTTGCCCGGCGCGCGGGTGACCCGGTCGGATGTTCTATATGCCTTTGCCGGCTTGTACCCGCTCACCGTGAACGATATTCGGCCAGACCTCTATCAGGGCAGTGGCGACTATCAGATTATCGAACATGGTCGCGTGGATGGGGTGGACGGTGTGATATCCGTATTAGGTGCGAAATATACGACCGCAAGGCGATTGGCCGAACGGGTAATCTCGTTGGTCTGCCAGCGCCTGAGTCAGAGGACTGAGTCGAGTCGCAGTAACGAGGTTGCACTCGTTGGAGGGGAAATTAGCGACCTCGTAGGATTTACAGACGAATCCGTTCATCGACACGAAAAAGTTTTAGATCGTAGTTCTGTCGAGCATCTCGTTTGTCAGTATGGGACAGAGGTGGATGACGTTGTCTCACTCGGGACCGACAGTGATCAAGGGTTGTTGACGTCCCTGTCGAGGCAACGGTCAACGCTCGGCGCGGAAGTGCGATTCGCTGTTGAACAAGAGATGGCGGTTAAATTGTCAGACGTACTGTTTCGGCGCACCGGCTTGGGTACGCTAGGTGATCCCGGAGACGAATGTTTGCGCCGGTGCGCTGAAATTATGGGGAGGTGTTTAGGCTGGAGCGAGGCGCGAATGAACGCCGAAGTGCAACACGCCAAGACACTGTTTATCATCCGTGAGTCGTGAATTAGTTGAAAGACCTGACAGCTCGGCTGAAGTTCGGAAGCCATCGCGTGTTTTGGTAATTGCACCTACTCCATTTTTTGGAGACAGAGGCTGCCACGTTAGGATCTACGAGGAAGTCCGCGCGATCGCGTCGCTGGGTATTGATTCCTCGATAGTGACCTACCCGGCAGGTCGAGATCTTGACGATGTTAGAACGGTGCGGGCACCTTACATTCCGGGTATAGCGGGAGCCCCGATCGGTTTTGCTCCAGGCCGTCCTGTTCTGGATATGGCTGTCTTGCTAGCCGCTAATCGCGAAGTGGCTCGTTTTCAACCGGATCTACTTCACGCTCATCTTCACGAAGGGATAGCGATCGGGACTCTCTTGCAGAAGCGTTACCGGCTGCCCCTTGTCGCCGATCTTCAAGGTAGTTTGACGTCAGAGATGGTTGACCAGGGTGTATTTAAAGACGATGGATTACCGGCGACTCTGACGCGGAGCATAGAGCGCTGGTTGGTTCGACAGCCAACCCGACTAGTGACGAGTTCGAATCAAGCGGTGACACTGCTGAAGGATCAGGGGGTGGAGGCTCATCGCATTTCGCTGTTGCCTGACGGTGTTGACGTCGCAGTGTTTAGTCCTCAACCTCGTGATCGGGAATTGGTGCAAAAACTGGGTTTGGAGGGAAAGAAGGTCGTCGTGTTTCTTGGTGTCTTAACTGACTATCAGGGAGTTGACCTACTACTTGACGTGGCGGAAGTGTTTGCGGGATCTGATCCAGACATACATTTGTTGGTCCTAGGTTATCCGAATGAGACTAAGTATCAGTCGAAAGCTAGGACCCGTGGAATCGATTCGAGCATCACTTTTCCTGGGAGAGTACCATACGGCGATGCGGCGAAGTTTTTATGCCTTGGTGATGTTGCCGTGTCACCGAAACGTTCATTGACCGAAGCAAACGGAAAATTACTGAACTATATGGGGTGTGGTCTTCCTGTTGTCGCGTCAGACACACCTGTGAATCGTGAACTGCTCGGGGAAGAGGGAGTGTTTGCGCCCGTAGATGACGCAAGAGCTTTTGCTGCCGAGCTACGACAGTTTTTAGCAGATCCGTCGCGGTCTATTTCGGTGGGTTCGGCATTGCGGCGTCGAGCCGAAGATAATTATTCGTGGCCGTCGCTAGCCAAACATTTGGAATCTGTCTATCGGGAGGCCATGATTCGATAAATTGCTCGTCAGCTGACACGTCTTATACAATTTCGTTCACCTGAATCTTCACCTAATGTAATGCCAACATCGACCAAGGCGACTACCGTCTTCTGGCAGCGTCTTATTCTTGTCATTTCGGCCCCAGTTGTGTTCTTCCTTAGCACTGACGTGGTGATCCGTCTCAGCGGAATCGATACCGACGTTGCCCGCAATGAAAATTTCGACATAGCCGTTCCAGTGTGGTTGCTTGATGACGAAAATTGGGTTGATATTCAGCGAGGGAGACTAGAAGGTCCTCGCGGCGTTCGTGCAGAGGATGTTGCTTGGTTGCGTCACTTCGAAGAAGCTCGCTATATCGAATATAAGCTCAAGCCAAACATCGAAGTCGATGCAACGAACCCATTTAATAACATAGAGTTAGAGAAAGGTTCGACCTTTCGCCTAACATCAAATGATGATGGCTTTCGGACAGGCGAGTTTGAACCTAAACGTCCGGGGGTAAGTCGGATCGTTACAATCGGGGACTCGAGCACGTTTGGTTGGGGTGTTGACCCTGAGTACACGTATCAACGGTTATTGGAAGACCGATTTAATTCCAACGCTGGTGAACGTGAGACGGAAGTCTTTAATCTGGGTATTTCGGGCCATACATCACGACACGGTTTGGCTATCTTTGAGCATTATGTTCGCGATTTGGATCCGGACGTCGTCATTATCAGCTACGGCGCGAACGATGCCAGGTTCGTGTTGCAGTCGATTGATGAAGTCCTAGATGTTGACGAGACTTGGCGCGGGTCGGTACGGTCGGTGCTCTATCGTTTCGCTTCGTTCAGGTTGTTGCGACGTTGGATTCTCGGCGTTTACGATCCATTTGATGCGTCGCGTGAGCGTGCGGAAATCGAGGGTGACACGAGAGCGCTTGTTTATTCCGTTGAACGGGATACGTATATGGAGAACCTTAGGTCTCTCATCACGGGAGCGGAGGATTTGGGCGCTCAGGCGCTGTTGTTGGCGGTTTGTGCGCAGGCGGAATATGTGCGAGGAATGGATTACGTAGCTGAAACTGAAGGAGTGCCTTTGGTGAATGCTGGACCACTGTTTCAGAGTCGCCTAGATGACCTTCGATCGCACCGGCTGTATCGTGAGGAAGTACGTTTCTATGAAGAATTGTACGGTCTTGATACTCTGGCTCAACGGCCGGAACTCTATGTCACGACAGATGGGTGTCACCCTGGTCGTGCCGGACACAGTCTAATCGCGGATGCCATTTACGATGCGTTGTCAGGGGATTCATCATCATGAACATGACGCCTTCGACACCGCCGGTGTTGTGGCAAGAGTGCCAGTTTGGTCGCACTGTTGGTGTGCTGCTTGCACTAATAGGCGTGTGGCTAAATTGGGAAGGTCCACGCTCTACTGTCGGCATGTTTATTTTGGTTCTTGGGTTACTACTCGTGGTTCTCGCTGTTACGTACCCGAGAGCCTTGGTTCGCCCGAATCGAATGTGGATGGGTTTGGCAGAAGTGTTGTCGTATGTTAGTACACGAGTGATTCTTGGCTTTGTGTTTTTTGTTGTCGTAACGCCTATAGGAGTCATAAAACGGTTAACTGGGTGGGACCCTCTTGGCCGTCGACGGAGTAATCAAGAAAGCTATTGGGTGTCGTATTCTGAGCGACAGCATGACCGGAAGCATTTCGAAAAGATGTTCTAGAGACCAGATGAAAGTGTTGTTAAGGTTGCCGGATGTCGAAGATTCAAGTTCTTAGTGAGTTGTGGGAGTTTCTTCGTTTTAATAAAAAATATTGGCTCCTGCCGATTCTTGTGGTGCTTGTTACGGCGGGACTATTAATCGTGGTGTCGCAAGGATCAGCGGTTGCGCCATTCATTTACACGCTCTTCTAGATTGTGATTTCAGGCGAGAGTTCTTCCCGTCAATGACAGCTATCCTTGGACTTTCCGCTTACTATCACGATTCGGCAGCTTGTCTGCTTGTGGACGGGGATCTTGTCGCTGCTGCCCAAGAGGAGCGGTTTTCCCGCAAGAAACATGATCATGCATTTCCGACTGGTGCTATTACTTATTGTCTTGAGGAAGGCAAGCTCACCCCTGACAAGCTGGACTACGTCGCTTTTTACGACAAGCCATTGGTAAAGTTCGAGAGGTTACTCGAAACCTATCTTGATTATGCCCCGGTGGGGTTTCCGTCATTTGTCCAGTCGATGCCGTTGTGGATGAAAGAGAAACTCTGGTTGCCTGATCTCATCCGGAGACAATTTGCTGCGCTCGAAGGGTATAAGGTGCAGAAAGAGGTTAAACAGCGCGCTCGCAGTTATTCGTGGAAACTGCGTTTTGGTGATCACCATGAATCACATGCGGCATCGGCTTTCTATCCTTCCCCTTTTGAGCAGGCTGCCATTGTGACGGTGGATGGCGTGGGTGAATGGGCGACGTGTTCGATTGGTGAAGGGCGGGGTCATGATTTGACCTTGTTGAAGGAACTCAGATTTCCCGATTCACTTGGTCTGCTTTACAGCGCGTTTACCTACTTCATGGGTTTCAAGGTAAACAGTGGCGAGTACAAAATTATGGGGTTGGCTCCTTATGGAGAGCCTAAATATGTGTCACTGATCAAGGACAACCTGGTAGAAATCAAAGACGATGGTTCGATTCGACTGAATCACGATTATTTCACCTATTCCACTGGTCTACGAATGACGGGAAGTGCCTTTGAGAAACTCATTGGTAGCCGCCGGCGTTTACCAGAATCTCTCGTCACCCAACGTGAAATGGATTTAGCCCGTTCGATCCAAGAGGTAACTGAAGAGGTGATGCTAAAAGTCGTCCGATTTGCCCATCGCCAGACAGGGCAAAAGAATCTTTGTATAGCCGGTGGGGTCGCGCTGAATTGTGTCGCCAATGGTCGAATTCTTCGAGAAGGACCGTTTGAGGAAGTCTGGGTGCAACCGGCTTCAGGGGATGCAGGGGGAGCTTTAGGTGTTGCGTTGGCGGTGTGGCACCGTTACTTGGATAAGCCAAGGTCATCACCTCAAGCGACGGGTGAGTGGATGCCAAATAGTGCTGGTTCAGGAGACGGTCTGCCGCTTTATACCGATCGTATGAAGGGCACGTTTTTGGGCCCAAGATTCTCGAGCGAGAGTATCCAAAAGAATCTGACTACCCGTGGCCGACCGTATCGGCATATTGATGTTGCGACTATTCCAGAGGTCATTGCTGACCTACTCGCAGACGGCAAGGTGATAGGACTCTTGCAAGGACGTATGGAGTTTGGTCCCAGAGCTTTAGGCGCGCGTAGCATTATTGGGGACCCACGGTCAGCGAAGATGCAGTCGATGATGAATTTGAAAATTAAGTACCGGGAGAGTTTTCGACCGTTCGCACCGAGTGTGCTCAGGGAGGAGCTCTCAAAATGGTTTGCGTTGGATACGGATTCTCCATACATGCTGATGGTCGCACCAGTTTTACCGGAGCGTCGCCGCACTCCCAGAGAAGGAGACCAGACACTGTGGGGAATTGAGAGATTGAATGAGGTGCGTTCTGAAATTCCAGCGGTGACACACCTTGATTATTCGTCCAGAATTCAAACGGTTCGCTGCGAGAGTGCGCCGTTCTACTGGAAGATCATTGAGGCATTTCATCAAAAGACCGGGTGCCCCATGGTCGTGAACACCTCGTTTAATGTCCGTGGAGAGCCGATTGTTTGCACACCTGAGGATGCCTATCGTTGTTTTATGAGGACTGAGATGGATGTGCTTGTTCTTGAAGATTGCATTCTGGAAAAGCCACAGCAACCAGCCTTCGAAGATGCCACAAATTGGCGGGACGAATTTACGCTGGACTGATTGTCAGTGAGCAATCCAGAGGTCAGGCCATTGATCATTGGCGGATGAGAACGTCAAGCGCATCGCAGTGTCCACAGGGGTTCCGATCTGCCATGCAAAGATTTCGTAGTCAGCGCGGTCGTGTTCGTGACCTCCAGCGGAAGCACCCCAAACGAGCCATTGGCCATCACTCGTTACGCGCGGAAAGTATTCGTGGCTGTAGTCGCCAGGTAGGTCGATCAAAATGTCAGTTTCGATGTTGCCTTGGTCAAATGTAGCGGTTGCTACATGTGTGCCTCCATGACCACCGTTGTCAATCCATACCAATTGCTGACGTCCTGGCACCCATGTAATTTGACAGGCTCGTTCATTGGATACTGGTATGTATTGATTTTTCACCAAATCAAGTACACCAACCGTTTCACGCGGCACTCCCCTCAGAGTGATGGCGATGAGGCCATCGGGTGATTGTTCCGGTTCATAGACAACGCCGTTAGTTGGTGGCTGGGTCCCATCGTAGACGGTCGTTGTTTTACCTGATGCGAGGTCGAAGCGAAGAATTCTATTGTCGTTAACGTAAAGGAGACCTGTTCCGTCTGGTAACCACGTCGGATGATAAGCGCCGCTCACCAATTGGCGCTCGTCAGTGCCATCAGAATTCATCACATAAAGATCCCAAGCGAGTTCGTCTCTGAACGAGACCCACGGGCGCTGACTTCGCAAAAATGAAATTAGTTGACCGTCTGGAGAGAATCGCCCAAAGAAGTCGACATGGGGGTTGCTTGTGAGCTGTTGTTCTTCACCGGTGGATAGGTCAATCAGAAAGAGGTCGTGATTTCCATTTCGATTCGACGACCACATCAAGTAGCCGGACACCTGTTGTCCAAGCCGGTTCCAGGCATTTCTCTCGTCGTCATTTCCTAGTTCAAGTGTTGCAGGTGGTTCGGGAGGTAGCCATCTGGTGATGAATCGTTCGGAAACGTTCGCCAGCGGTTCCGAAAGTTGTGGCGCTTCTCCGCATGCCATAGCTAGTGGTACAGCGAGTGACGCCACGAGGCCAAGACTGACCTTACTAGGGGTGGCGCTTCTGAGCATATTCAACACTACCATGACTGTCTCTATTAGAATCTGTCCTGGCCGCTATGAAGAATGTTTTTGGAGCTCGGGTTATTCCAGAGAAACGAACTGGCGTGATTGAAGAGCGTCGCGGGACATTGGAATTTCGATATTCGGTTGGACAACCAGACACCTATGTGTTCACAGCCGATATCTATGCGTATCGTGAGAACATCCATCCGGACCGACATTTGGGATGGTGGAGGTTTGAACTTCCACCAGGACGAGGGCGAGCGATATTGCAAATGAATTTTCAACATTTAAGCCATGAGTCGGTTCAAGTAACGGGGGCGGGATTCAACTTGTTACCCACTGACAGTTGGTTCAATCCAGAGTACGCGTTTGACCCGCTTGCCGATCTACTACTTGTAGTTCGCGATACATCGGAAAAAAAACGGCGGATCGAACCGGCTCTCTTGAAGTTTGTGGACAGAGATATCTTACGATCGTTTTATGACCGTCAGTACGCGAGCGAAGGTTATACCGCTCCAGAGGACGCGCCTTTCTTGCACGAACTACATAAGTTCAAACTAGCTAGATTGAAGGATTTGTTTGCCCGGCATATCACCGGTGGGCGTGTCGTTGATGTTGGGTGTGGGCGGTCTTTGTTTACTGAGATTGAAGATAAATTTCCTTTCACGGTCTACGCGGGCGATTTAAATTTCGAGTCTGTTCGTGACCGTGCCGCTGCGGTGCCTGATCAGCGGTGGGGAGTGTTTGACGCAGCGGCTCTGCCGTTCAGAGATGAGCAGTTCGATGGACTGTTTGCCGGTGAAGTAATCGAGCATGTGGCAGACGTTCACGAGACGTTGCAGGAATGGCGACGCGTACTTAAACCTGGCGGGGTCGCGATTATCACTACTCCGAACAAACAGCGCCTGGCTGCGCTAGTTGACGGTGTAGAGTCCCCATATAGTCGGGATCATCTTAATGAACTGTCCTACCGTGAATTGACGCGGGTGTCACTTCCGAACGCCGGTTTCAGCTTTGTTGAGCAGTCGTGTCTCTACGTGGAGCTGTGGTTGCAAAATCTTTTCAACCGGCATCGGGTGGAAGACTTTTTGCAACGAGAAGGGAATACTAGTGATTATGTCTCCGTGATGCGGCGATTGTTCCCATTAGGTAGATGGATCCCACAGATTTCCCTGGCACTGATCATCGTGGCTCGAAAGAAATAGTCTATCTATCGAATCCGATACAGTCGATGTTCGTCGGTGGCTGCGACTAGGCGTATCGAAGAGTTGCGAGCGGCAGCCGTGATTAATTTCCGAACTCTATCTTTGCTCCGGTAGTCATTGACATGGACGACGACATATCGAACCCCGAGCGCGCGGAGGGCTTCTATTGTTTCGCTGGCAGGGAAGTTGTTCATACGTCGAACAGTCTGGTCGAAGTTGGCTGGTTTGTGACCACTGTAGCCATTCACTAAAGGTTTCCAGTGGGTCGTTGTTGCGAGCATGTAAGGGGCGTTACGGTGTGCGCTTAGGCCGTCGTAGAACGGTAAATCAAGAACAGCTCCAGGTTCAGGATCGGCCGCGATCGGCTGATAGATTGCCGGGATACCTTTATAGGGAATGTATGGCATCGGCGCATGTAATGCTTCGATACTAGCGACGGCCAGTGCTCCAATGGATACAATCGTCATCCAGCGGGAGGGCCAGTGGTGCCGGAGTTTGGCTAGTCCCAGTCCTGCTAGGCCGGCGACCGCTAGAATAGTAAGGAACCCGAATCTGGCTGCGACGCGAATTCCGGCGACGGGAGGAACGAGTTCGTAGAACCAAGCGTATACGGGCGTGGACATTCCAAGCGACATAACGAACCCCACGGTGCCGATTGCGAGCAACATGCGTCCAGCCGTTGAAATAGCTCTAGGACTTAGTGCAAAGGCCGCCACGGATAAGATAATGGCCGTGAACCCCGGGAATAGTGTTTCTTCCGTGACCACTCGAAAGATCTGATTACTCCACCAGTTGTAGTGCATGTTGGCGGCCGTAGATAGGTAGGTCATTGGAGTGGCAGCGATAAGGCCGTCAAGTGGGCGCTGAAAATCCTCTTGGCTATGAAGTAATTGGTAGGGCCATAGAATCAGTAGCGTGACGACAAGGGTGACGGCCGCGGCAATTGCAAGTTTTAGAAGAACCGTACGATTTTGAAAACGCCACCAGACTTCCGGTCGAACCACCAGAGCTGCACTCAGCGCAAAGAATGTAAAGACTGCGAGATGTCCCGAGGTGAGGGCACACATAAGCACGCTGAGAGCGAGCCACACAGCGTGGCGGGTTTGGCCGCGTTGAACCAGCCGGTCAAATGCCCATAGTGCAAGCGGTAACCCTACCGCGAAGATAGCCTGAAGGTGCGGCAACCGAGTCAAAGTATGCGCATTGAATGCCAGCAGTGATCCGGATAGCAGTGCTGCCATTTTGTCGTTCGTCCAGGTAGCTACCACCACGTACATGGCCAACCCAGTTGTGACAAAGCCGAGCAAGAGCAGAAGGTTGTAGGTTAATACAGGGGATGAGCCAAGCCAGCGAAGCGGAGCGCCAACGAGGCCAGGGAGTATGAGAGGCTCTGAATACGCTAGCGTATGTCGATGCGGGTGAAAAATATTCGCATCGAATAAATGCATAGGATCTCGGATGATTTGATGCGCAACCCAGGAGACCGCCCATTCATTTAACGTGGTGTCGTTGTTGTCGTTGCGTGACAGTCCGGCCAAGTCGGTTGTGAGTGGCCAAGTATGAAGCACAGTGAGCAACAGAAAAACCGTTGCTGCGATTAGAAGTGACCTCAGAGTCAATGCCGGATTCTGCGTCACGATTGTTTTACTCCAGGTCGCATGAGGTAGGCCAAAGCAACGATACCGAGAACATACTCCACTATTTGGGAAACTGCGTGAGCCAGAATACCGGACATAACGGCATGTTCGGTGGAAAAGCCGAGTTGTGAGAAGCTCAAAGTCCAAGCCGCCTCAAATGTTCCAAAGCCGCCCAGTCCAGAAATCGGTAGTGCAGCCGCTAGTTCTGCGCTGACCACCCCAAGAAACACTCGGAAAAACCCCAGAGCGGCCGGTGGGTAGCCGAGTGGGATCATGATTGCTAGAACTAGAAAATAATAACTTCCGAATTTACACAGACGGACTACCATCGATACTAGAAGAACTCGCACGAATATTTTTCGATCTTGGACCTCTCTGAGTGCCTCAACGGTACGTTTCACCAGTTTTATGGATTTTTCAAACCATGATGAACGTTCGTTCATGGCAAGCCGTTTGGTAGCCCAATTGCCGACTGGGACTACTAAGCGCATGACGAAAAATCCTGCAAGGCCAAGAATGATCGCAGAGGTTGCCAGCAGTGTTCTTGACGTGTTGTTACCGGAACCAACAATCAAGATTGCCAGCAATAGCAGTGGCGCCAGTGCGATTAGATCGAAGAGGATGGCGAGGAAGACACTGGCCAGTCCGTCTTCGGTCGCCTTCCCGCCGCGTTTTGTGAGCAGGTAGACATACGAGAGTTCTCCGAGGCGGGCGGGAAGAAGGTCAATGAATAAATTTCGTGACATCGTAATCAGAATTAACAATGAAACGGAGACGCTTTTTCCGAGCAAGAGCCAAAAGCGTATGGCGCGAGCTACAGTACCAAGGAGTAGAAGTATCGTGAACATCCATAAGTAAGTGGGGTCCATCGAGACGGCTGCGTCGATGAGTTGGGTTAGCTCAATTTGGGGAAGGAGGTACCCAAAAATTACGCAGGTGACCAGGAGCGATATGAGCCATGGCCGCCAGCGTCGCATAATAATCTCTTCTGGTTCTAGCTAGTTATCCGGATGCCGCGATTGTTTGACGGACGCGGCGGATGACAGCTGGGGAACCGGCGGCAACGGCAAAGTCTTCGATGTTGGTTGTTACGACTGAGTTGGCGCCAATCACAACATCATGTCCGATGGTGACGCCGTCGAGAATTGACACACCAGTGCCAATCCAACCGTTATCTCCAATGGTGATACCAAGCGATGGACGATCTTGGTTGATGACTGCAGTTTCGGTGTCGGTCATGTCGTGTCCACCACCAACTAGGTAGCTATAGGCTGCGATCAGGGTGTTTTTTCCGCACCGAACTTGGCTGGCTGAAAACACTGTGCAAAAGGCACCAATGTTCACGCCGTCTTCTAACTGAATATCGCCGTCTTTCGTATTTAGGCTCGTTTGACGTCCAATGAACACACCGGTGCCGATGGTAATACCATGATTCGACAAACCTTTGGCATCTAGTACACAGCCATCGTCGATCACGACATTATCGCCGATCTGGATCTTGTGCGGATGCCTGAGCGTTATGTCACCGCCGAAGAAAACGTTCCGGCCGCATTTGCCTAAAAGTAATGGGTAAAACTTGGCACGGAGAAAAAGTCCGAGAGCGCCTGGCATGTGTCTGAGCAGAGAAGCAATCAGTTCGTACCGGACCAGTTGCCACCAGCCAGCTTGGCCGACTACGAGGTCTTGATACTTCTTTCGCCTACTTTTTGAAGCATCAAACACATCGCGCGGAACGTTATCGATCTTCTGCGCCACTTATGTGCTCCGCTGTCCTAGGAAACGCGTTTGAGCGGATTATAGCAGGAGGGCATCAGCTGACGTGACTCAGGTGGATCGCTGAGGAACTCGCTGTCTAATCTGGGAGAATAATCAATATTTTAAACAGACTCCTCTGCTTGACGCTTGAGTGTGACCATCGAGTTATCGAACGCGGATGGCAGGAGGGCGATCAACATAGCAATGTCAGACACTAGCATGATGGACAAGGCATTTGTACTCGAGACTCCGACCAAGCCCGCTAGAAAGACAAATGACCCTTCTTGGACGCCGAATCCGCCAAGTGAAATTGGTAACCTTGCGGACGCTAGGGCAAGTGGCACCGTGGCGACAAGGATGTGAAGTGGTACCGATAGGCCGAGACCAATGGCTGCGATGTACGCGATCAGTGCACAAAGGAGACTTTCTGCAACGGAGAGCAGGAAGAAGCCGGACAGAAGTCCAGGCTGATGGCGATATCGGCCGTAAGCTTCAATTGTTTTCGCTAAACGGGGGTGTTTTGGCGATTTAGTTGGTCGACCTTCAGTCGCCCAGTAGTCGGCCAGGTAAAGTGACGCGATGAAGAGAATCGTCATCGTGGCTATAGTGGCGACCAATATGAATGTGACGTGCTCAACTTCAAGCCCTCCTACTGTGCCAGCGAGGAGTAGACAACTCACCAATCCGACCGTTCCCATCGCGATGACCCCTAAACCCCGTTCGATAACGATCGACGCTGTGACCTCCATCATGCCGAGATGTCTGAGTGCAAGAATCCGAACTGCGTCAGCCCCGACTGTGACTGGCAACACCAGTCCGTAGAGCGACGATGCGAGGTATGCACGAAAGGCAACCCATAAACTGACTACCAGTTTTCGAGATTGTAAGAGTAGCCACCACTTGTAGGTCATGAGGAAGCGGTCAGCCAAACTGAGTAGGATGGCGCCACTGAGTGGTAGTAGTGCAATGTTAGCGATAAGGGTTCCGACTTCTCGAGGGTCAGCGATGATGAAAACGAGGGTGGTTAGTAGACCGATCGTAACAGTGAGACGGACGAGTGTGCCCACTCCACCTCTCCGCATGTCTTATCCCGTCGGCCGGGTGGTGTCTTCGATGTACCGGCGGTGCCAGAGTGCAAGGTTCATTAGTCCCCACAAAACGTGATTGTGATTCTTGATGTGTCGCTGGTGTTCATCAATCAGAACATTGACGTACGAAAGATTCATATGCTCCTGTAGCAGAGGGGAGCCATTGAGGAGAGTAGTCATGTACTCTCGCAATTCACCACGGAGCCAGGTTTTAAGTGGCAGACTGTAGCCTTGTTTGCCTCGTTCAAGGATGAATGATGGAAGAATTCCCTCCATGGCCTTACGGTAAATCGCCTTGGTTCGAACTCCAGGAAATCTTGTCGCTGATGGTATCTTGGCGGCGAATTCGACCAGCCGATGGTCGAGAAACGGCACTCGAACCTCTAGACTTGCCGCCATCGACATTTTATCGACCTTCATCAAGACAGAGTCCGGCATTGTGAGGCGTGTGTCGATATAGCATTCTTTTGACAGACGGTCGGTTTCACCTGCTAGTGCGACACATCGCCGAATGGGTTCAAAGGGATCAAGAGTAATTCGATTCAAGAAAGCAGGCGTAAAAAGTTTGCGGTCCTGCTCGACTGACGAAAAATACTGCCATCGCATATGTTCCGCTTCGATCGGTAGAGCGGCGCCTTCAACGAATCGCTTCAAAAGATTGATGGCGCCTTTTTTTTGCGGACGGTCAGGGAGCCACTCTACAACTGGTTGAATAACTTGTTGCCGTAAAACACTGGGAAGAAGACTGTAGATTGTGCGTTCAAGTTTTGACGCAATAAAGCGGTCGTAGCCTACGAACACTTCGTCCCCACCTTCACCGGAAAGACACACAGTGACGTGTTTTCGAGCATTCCGAGATAACACATGAAAGGGGAGCGATGACAAATCTGTCATCGGTTCATCGAGATGCCAGACAGCATCTTCGATCAGGTTTGGAGTTACCGGGTCGACCACGATCTCGTGATGATCGGTTCCGTAGTGTTTGGCCGCCCGACGAGCGTAGTCCCATTCGCTGAATGTGTGGTCTGCGTAACCGATAGTGAAGGTCGGCAGTGGCTGGGAAGTGATCTCTCTCGCAAAGGCGAGTACTGCCGTCGAGTCGAGTCCTCCAGACAGAAACACCCCAAGTGGGACATCTGACATGAGGCGTTGTTCGATGGCTTCACGCAGCAATTGACGAATGCTGCTAATACACTCTTCTTCCGAGAGGTCCTCAGGTTCAAAGCGGACGTCCCAGTAAGGTTCGACGGTGAGGTGACCGTTTCGTACGATGAGACGGTGCCCCGCCGGAAGTTTGTGAATACCTCGGAACATAGTGGCTGGTGCTGGTACAAATTCGAATCCAATGTAGTGATAGAGCGCCTGAAGGTCGACCTCACGGTTGATTAGATTTGAAGCGAGCAGTCCTTTGATTTCGGAACTAAATACTAAGCGTCTGCCGTCCCAGCTGTAGTAGAGCGGTTTGATTCCGAGTCGGTCACGAGCAAGCATCAGGGTGCGAGATGATGAATCCCAGACGGCAAAGCCAAATTGCCCATCGAACCAGTCGACACAGTCTGTGCCATGTTGCTCCCATTCATGAACGATGACTTCGGTGTCGCAACGGGTTCTAAAGTGGTGGCCAGTTCTTGATAGCTCCTTTCGGCGAGCACTATGGTTGTAGATCTCGCCGTTGAACGCGACCCACACAGTGTTGTCTTCATTGGCCATGGGTTGATGGCCTCCCTCGAGATCGATGATCTTGAGTCGGCGGGTGCCGAGACCTACTTGTCCGCTGACGTGGATTCCAGCGTCGTCTGGTCCACGATGGACGATCGAAGCCAGCATTCGATTAATAGTTGCCGGATCGATCTGACTGTCTGACTGGCTGTCGAAGATGCCAACAATGCCACACATGCGCTACGTAAGGAAATCTAATGTCTACCTATTACAGGTATCCGTTTTCCCGATACCAGGCTGCTGTTTGTTTTAATCCTGTGGGAAGGTCTACCTTGGCTTCATACCCGAGATCTTGGCTTGCTTTTGTGATGCTGAAGGCACGATTTTGACGAAACCAATCTGCACGCCGTCGAAACAATGGCGGCTCGACATTTAAGGGTTTACAAATTACTTCACAGGCAACCGCACCCAACCACAGTGGGTAAAATGGAAGATGAATGATCTGAACTTCTTGGTCCATACTTTGTGCCACCGCCGTTACTAGCTCGTTGAGTGAGCAGTAGACAGCATCGCCGACCAGATAGACTTGACCGGTTCCCGGAGTGGCGGCTGCTAGTTCAAACGCATCCACCAAGTTCTCAATATACAGTGGATGATACAGCGTCTGACCATTTCCAAACATTAAGAAGTAACCCCGTTTTACTGCACGAAAGAGATGAAGAAACCGAGCGGGGTCCCCAGGGCCGTAAATCGCCATCGGCCGTAGTATCGTTGCTGGCAGTCCATCTGCAACTAACTTTCTAATTTCCTCTTCCCCTTCGTATTTGGTCGCTTGGTAATAATCCTCCGGAGAGATGGGAGAGTCCTCGTCGCCAGGTGGGGACTTGATGTCGCCATGTACACCTTGAGTTGAGCAGTACACAAACGAAGTCACACCGTGACGGAGCGCCGCTTCGCCGACGATTTTGGTTCCAACGGCATTAACGTCGTGATACACGGTATCAGGTAGATTGATTTGTCTAAATACGGCGGCGACATGAAAAACTTGGTCTACTCCGCGCATCAGCTGGTTGACCACCGTTTCGTTCGTCACACTGTCTAATGTCAATTCGGCGCCGCGTGACTTTAAATCGGCCGCAAAGAGTCCAGGTGTGTTGTCGAGCACCTGAACGATGTCGCCACGTTCCAGAAGTCGTCGTACTAGATGGCTACCGGTGAATCCCGTTCCGCCTGTGACCAAGGTTCGCATGGTATGTTTCGTATTGGAGAGTCTTGCACAAAATCTTCAGAAGAAGAGCTTGAGTCCTCCACCCAGTTGTGCGCCACCTACCTTGATCGATATGACGGTGTTACCACTCGGCAAGTCAACGGCCCCTCCGGCATAGTGAAAAAAACCGCTTGCACCAAGTTCTTCATTGAGAAGAAAAGTTCCGTCAAAACCGATGTGTCCACCAAAGCCGGTCCTGCCAACGGACGAAGTAGTCAAAGCATTGACGGTTACCGTTGAAAAAAGGGGAGCTTGGGTTTCCGGTCCAAGTTCAACTTCACTGATGACGTCCTGATGAATACGAAAAAGTGTCGGTCCAGCAAGTAGTGAGACAATAAAACGTTCGGATACTGGAACTACATAGACGGCCGAGAGATGGACCGCTAATTCGTGGTGTTTGAGACCGGTTTCGGTATAGCTGACCGGTCGTGGACGCTGATGCAGAAGCGGGTTTGGCACTGTGCCGGTTCCCGCGATATCGTCAGTCATGCGGACGGTCGAAAATCCAATACTAGCGCCCAAACTGCGCCAGAGTCTTAGACCACCCGATACATCGAGAAGGCCGCCGCCGGTCAATGTATGTTGGGTCTCTAACAGAGCAAGTTCATCAAATTTACGGAGAGAGGATTGGTCTTTGAATTGATGCCCGCCTAGTTGTCCACCCCCACCAACTGAAACGAAGCCTTGACCGGTCCATTCTTGAAAATTCGGCCAAATTTGTGCCTCCGCGTTGCCTAATGTAAGTCCGACAATCAGAATTGCAAACTTGGCAACCACAATATTTCTGTATCGGTTCATCTGACTCCCGAATATGTTGTGTAGGTGGCCTGAGCTGATTTGGCCTGGGCGCGCAATGCTAGCACACCTTTTCTTGTCACCGGCGAGGTTCGCCTTTTCGTCATGGTTTCGCTATTATGACTGAAAGTTTCTTGCGCATAATTTCCCATGTTAGCAAAGGAGTTGCTAGTTGCTCGCCAGGGTACAGGCCAAATTTATTCGGCTAGGGGCGCTCTTTGTGCTCTTGTTAGCGTTCGGTTGCGAAAATTCCACTCCCACCTCTCCATCAACGGCAACCGTTCCAAGTGACGGTTCAACCCTAAAAGTTTCGGCACCAACCCCTCAGAGCCCGATCGCCAACGCTGAGGTAGACGTTTTTAATCCAAAGCTGACTTCTGGTAACGCCCAGTCCCTATTTGTATCCGGAGTTAATTTTTCTCACGAGTTTCAACTCTTCCATGTTGCTGCCAATAGTACCCTGATGTTGGTTGAATCAGGAACGGTCTTCCAGGGCGTGACTGTGACTTCGTATGTTGTTGAGAAACCGCTGGAGGACGACCAATTCTATCAGTGGCAGGTTCGAGCCATTCTAGATGGCTCTTACGGACCATGGTCCGAGATGGCTGCGTTCAGTACGGATTTTCCTGTCTCGATTGGTCCACCGGTACCATTACAACCGGGTCCAGATGAAGTCGTCGACAGTGTTAGGCCGGTCTTAGAGATTGAGAATCCAGTGATTGAGGGAGAGACTGGCACTGTAATGATTGAGTTTCAGGTCGCCTTAGATCCCAATTTTCAGAATATGGTCTCGATTATGTCGGAAGAGTTGGGCAGACACGCGGGTATCCACACCCCGCTAACGGGTCCGAGACAGTCCGCGCTGTCTCGGGCAGAGAAGACGAGTGCCCAGGTAACCGTCGACCTTGAGTTTGACACGGCGTATTACTGGCGTACCCGTGGTACAAATGGAATCGTAAGTAGATATCCGTCGGTAGCGGCACCGGGTTCAGTTGTTGGGCAGTTCTCTCAAGTAACATCATTCAAAATTGCGGCAGAGGCGGTGGTCAATGCAGGTGGCGGCGGTGGCGGGGGTACGGTCAGTAGTGGGACGGAAGATGACGAGCTCGACCTGAGTGAGGTTGTCTGGCTTCATCATAACGTTAGCGATTGGCCGCAAACGTCGACAATTACGAGCACCAGGATTGGAGCGCCCCCGATTTGTATCGACCACACTAAAGTCGGGCAATGGCCAAGCGCAGATTTCAGTGGAAGCGGAGCAATCGTCGATAGTAACCCGTGGGTTTTTGCGAACATCGGTGGAACTTGGTACGCGGCGACCTGGGAATGGATGCGTACTGGTACTACATGTAAGAGTTTGGGGGCTTCTGACTTCAAAACCCATGTCAATGGTGCCTCACCGTTGAATACATGGACTCCCCAATCGGGTGAACAAATTGGATTAATGATCAGTACACCTGCTCGGTTCGGGCCGGAAGGTTCGGTCAATGAACGTTCCAACGTTGTGCTTCGAACCTGGCCATGAGTAAGATTGGTTTATTCGTGGCAAGGTGGTCTGACGCAGAGTGAGAGCACTAGTCGAAGAAGATTGTGGCTCGAATCACTGTCGTAACGTCGCATCCTCCCTTTTCTGAGGGCGGGCATCTCGTAATCGCCAATGCATTGGTGACGGCACTCCGAGCGTCGGGCCACGAAGCCGCACTTTTGTGCACTCCTCAGAATCGTTTCGGCCGTCAAGCTTCGGCTTACTTGGCCACTTGGTTGACCGATGTGGGGCAGGCCCACGACGGCAAACCGGTTGATCAGGTCATCAGTTTTCGTTTTCCCAGTTATGCAATTCGCCATCAGGTCCACGTCTGCTGGTTGAATCACAGAATGCGGGAATATTATGATCAGTGGCCACGATTTAGCGCGTCCCTTTCCGTCCCTGCTCGTCTAAAGGAAACCGTTCGTCGATATTCGGTTCACAGTGTCGATCGCTACCTGTTGACACGGAACGTAAGTCGCTTGTTTTCACAGTCAAGAACTATTGAAGCGAGGTTGAAGCAATGGGGAAGAATTCCTTCAACTGTCCTTTATCCGCCACCGCCTCCAAGGCCCTACCGGTGCGAAGACTATGAGAACTTTGTGCTCATAGTTTCACGACTGACACCTCTAAAACGCGTGAGATTGGTTATTGAAGCTCTGGGCGAACCTGTCGCTGATGGTGTGAAATGTGTAGTAGTAGGTGACGGAGAAGAAAGCGTTACATTAAGGAAAATGGTGGACGAACGTGGTTTGTCGAACCGAGTAAGGTTCTTGGGGCAGGTGGACGATGACGAATTGTTGAGACAGCTAGGACGTTGCCGTGCGGTTTGTTTTCCAGCTCAACACGAAGACTATGGTCTTGTGACAGTGGAAGCGTTTGCGTGCGGTAAACCGGTTGTCACCTGCACGGACAGCGGTGGACCCGCTGAGTTGGTCAGAGACAATGCGAATGGATTTGTGACAGAACCAGTGTCCGTAGCATTGGCATCGAAACTGGCCCTGCTTTCCGATGACCGTGCTTTAGCGGAACGGTTAGGAGCGACCGCATTTGAAGATGTAACAGAGATGACGTGGGAGCGCGCATCGAAACAATTGGTGCTCGTGTAAAATCGACTTGGAGTGTTAGGTGCAGCTATGCCGGCGGATGTGTTTTGATGCGAACTAAGACTGTTTATTCTTGGGCACGAGTTCAGTATGTCTTATCGATCGAAGCTTGAAGCAAAGCTGGCCCGCAAGGTTGGTAAGGCTATTACTACTTTCGGGCTAATTGAGGACGGTGACCGCGTTATGGTCGGACTGTCTGGTGGCAAGGACAGTTGGGCTTTGATGCAGGTGCTGGATGTTCTTCGGCGTCGTGCGCCGGTGAACTTCTCCTTGGTCGCTGTCAATGTGGATTCGGGTTACGAAGAGTATAAACACGCTGAGATTTCTCGCGCCTGTTCATCTCGGGGGTGGGAGTATCGGATTGAGCACACCCAAATCGGTGAAGTTATGGACGATGTCCTAGATGTAGGTGCGACTCCGTGCTCTTTGTGCGCGAGACTACGTCGGGGTGTGCTGTATCGGATTGCGGAAGAGGTTGGAGCTACGAAGATCGCACTTGGTCATCACGCTGACGATTTCATCGAGACGCTTTTACTGAATTTATTCTTCGCTGGCAGTCTTAAGGCGATGCCAGCCAAGCTAATTTCTGATGACCAGCGTCATGTTGTGATTCGACCGTTGGTTTATGTCGGCGAAGATGAGGCGCGGGCGTACACCAGAGAGAACGAACTTCCCGTGATTGGGTGTTGTTGTCCAGTTTGTGGCGATTTGAGTTTGAAACGTCAGAGACTGAAACGTCTGTTACTCGACTTCGAAACGGAGCATCCTGGAGTCAAGAGTTCGATGCTGAAAGCCCTAGCCAATGTGGCGCCGCGTCACCTGCTTGATTTACGTCTTAATCCGGCTGCTGAATTAAGGGCCAAGCTTGCCGGCAAACTCGAAGCAGTGTCATAGAACCAGACCTGCTATCTGTTCTGAGTATCCATAAATGAAAGTTATCCTGCAGCGTGTCCGCTCAGCGTGTGTGCGTGTTGATGGTGAGGAAGTCGGACAGATTAATCGGGGCTTACTTGTTTTTGTCGCGATTCGAACGGGAGATTGTTCTAAGGATGTCGATTATTTGGTGCAGAAGATTCAAGAACTCAGGATCTTTGATGATGCTACTGGCAAGATGAATCACTCGATTATTGATATTGCTGGTGAGTTGCTGGTGATCTCTCAGTTTACGCTGTACGCAGACTGTCGAAAAGGACGTCGACCATCGTTTAGTATGGCCGATTCACCAGACGTAGCGCGCACGCTGTATGAAGAATTTGTCCGAAAGTTACGCCTCAGTGGATTAATGGTGTCGACGGGGCAGTTTCAGTCCATGATGGATGTTGAATTGACTAACGATGGTCCGGTGACTCTTATTGTAGAGAGTTCTGATGCCTGATCCTGAGATTCTTGTTACTTATGACGTCGAGGGTGGGCGTTGAGTAGCCCCAAATCATCGTCGAGAGAATTCATCTAACTGTGTTTCCGTTCTTCGTAAACATGCTAATTCGAGCGTGGTCGCTTCTGAGGTTGGCACTGATTGGCGAAGGCCTTCTTGTGTTCATTGCATTCACATGGTCGTGGTGGCGTGATACCGATTTTGTGTTTGGCGGTACGGCGAAAGGAGTTACCTACGGTCTACTCATGGCGGCCGGCTTGGCTGTTGTAAATCTCTATCTACTCGTTCGAGCACCAGCCTTACCCGGGGTGCCCTCTATCCGCCGGCTTTACGTCGAAGTGATGCAGCCTGTGTTCGGGAACCTATCGGTGACGGAGATTGCTGTCATAAGTGCGGCAGCAGGCATCGGTGAAGAACTCTTGTTTCGTGGGGTGTTACAGTCAGAGCTAGGGCTATTTCCTGCCAGTGTGATGTTCGGGTTGGCCCATATGGGTGGAGGCGGCACGCTGGCTTTTGGTTGTTGGGTGATGGTGATGGGCGGCATGCTTGGAATTCTGGCGATTGCGACAGAAGGATTATTGGCGCCCATTATTGCCCATGCGGTATACGATGCTGCCGCGATGAGTTATATCAGGTGGGACCGAAACGAGAGGGTCGCTTGAGACAACTGATAGGTGAAGTTGTATGCGACCAACGGGTATGGGTTTGTACATCGCAGATACACGTCCGTCAGAACGTGTTGAGTTCTTTGAGGATGGTATTCATTGCCGCTGTTGCGGTAATTACGTTGTTTCCGTGGCCAACCCTGGCACAACAGCGTCCCCTTGCGACCGAGGACCCGGAGTCGATTGGAAGTGGACTGGTAATGATTGAAGGTGGATTTGATTACATGCGTGACCAGCTATATCCAGTTTCTGGACTGAAAGGGCATCGGTTTCGTGTGCCCACAGCTGGCGTGACTGTCGGTGTCAGCTCTATTGCTGAAATCCAGATTGACGGAATTTCCTATCAGCGTTTAAACGTCACCACCAGGGCGGAGGCCCCCTTGTCTCGGTTGCTGCAGTTTAGTGGTGACACCACCTATGATATGGATGACATTGTGGTCGGGGCTAAAGCACGAGTGCTATCCGAGGGGCGCCGACGTCCTGCCATCGCCCTGCGGTTCATGACTCGTCTGCCGAATGCTGGCAACGAAAGCGGGCTCGGTCTCGACACAACCGATTTTGTTAACACGTTGTTGGTTGGTAAAACATTTGGGTCTGTTCGGGTTGTTGGGAACGTTGGTTTGGGGATCTTAGGGGATCCGACGCGGGGTGATCGACAGAACGATGTGGTTGTGTACGGAGTCTCTCTCACACGGGTCATAACGAACGCGGTCGAGTTTGTTGCAGAAGTCAATGGGTACAAAAACACGCGACGTGGTAGCCCACCTCCAGGAACCGACAGTTCGTCCTATTTTCGAGCAGGAGCGCGGTACAGTCGAGGCTCGATTCACTTTGACGCCGCTCTTGTGTCTGGCTTGACTGCCCGCGATGCCAGTGTAGGTTTGACTGCAGGGCTGTCGTGGGTGTTCCAGGGAATGGAGGTTCCTTGAAAGCCCTTGAGTTTGTTAAGGCCCACGCCTACGGAAATGACTTTCTTTTCATCAATGAGGATGTGGTCTCGACCGATGAAGCGTCTCGCGTCGCCAAGGAGATCTGTGACCGTCATACTGGAGTAGGTGCAGATGGCCTGATCTTTTATCGTCTAACGGCATTAGGGGCGGCGATGAAACTGTTTAATGCTGATGGTTCGATTGCTGAGGTGTCAGGTAATGGCGTGCGCTGCCTCGGCGCGATTGTCGCGTCTGAAGATGAGATTGGCAGGGAGACCGTCGTTGAAACGGATGGCGGTGTTAAGGTGCTGACATTATTGGATGCCGATTCTTCTCGGTATACATTCCGCGCCCACATGGGGCAGCCTGTGGGATTGCGGGAACTAGAGCTTGAGGTTACTGGTAGCCAGCTACGTGTAGTTGTTCTGTCAGTTGGTAATCCCCAGTGTGTTGTAATTACGGACAGACTCGATGAATCACGGTTTGCGGAACTCGGTCCGGCTATAGGGAAGCACGAGGCATTTCCTGAAGGAACCAATGTGGAGTTTGTGACGGTAGAGCAACCTGATTTAGTTCGGATCCTAATTTGGGAACGAGGTGTCGGACCAACAACCGCGTCCGGTACTGGCGCGTGTGCGTCCGCCGTTGCTGCGGCGAAGTATGGTGGTGCCAATCGGGTTCTAGACGTGGTGTCACCTGGTGGGGTCCAGCATGTTGAATGGGATGAGGATGGTATTTACCTAACCGGCTCAGCCGAGCTCATTGCACACGGTAAATGGTTCATGTAGGAACACTGCAGTAGATCCATGTGTTTCGTGGTTTCGGACCGTCTTTATTGTTTTTTAGAGAATTTAATCTTCTATTTGTGATTCTTACGTTATGTCAAAAGTTCTCTACTTCGACTGCTTCTCTGGTGCTTCAGGTGACATGATCTTGGGTGCTTTGATCGACGCAGGCTTACCGATAGCAGAACTTCGGGAGGCTCTGGGTAGTCTTGCCCTTAAGAACGTTCGCGTAGAAGCCCACACAACACAACGAGCAGGAATTGGAGCGACCAAGTTCACAGTGATTGATGAAACTGCGGAGCATCGTGTTGGGAATGATAATGGCCATCATCAACACCGACATGACGCAGGACATAGTCATGATCATGCGGACCATCGTGGATTGACTGAGATATGTCGGATGATTGACGGGTCAGGACTATCGACTGCAGCGAAGGAACGATCGAATCACTTGTTTCGACGTCTGGCAGAGGTAGAGGCGGCGATTCATCAGACATCGGTTGAAAAAGTTCATTTGCACGAGGTTGGGGCTGTTGATTCAATCATCGATATTGCGGGTTGTGTCTTCGCCTTGGAGTGGTTTGCCGTGGAACGGATCGTTGTTTCTCCGCTGAATGTCGGGTCTGGGACGGTCAAGTGCGAGCACGGTGTCATGCCGGTTCCGGCGCCTGCTACTGCGAAACTAATTGAGGGTATTCCTGTTTATTCGAAGGGGCCTGAAGTCGAACTGTTGACACCTACAGGTGCCCTGATTCTGACGGATTATGCAGAGAGTTACGGTTCACTACCGACGATGACGTTAGAACGGAGTGGTTTTGGTGCTGGGGATCACGATTTCCCCGGTCATCCTAATCTTTTGCGAGCGGTGATAGGACAGGAAGATGATTTGGGCGCACTGGAACAGGTGGTTGTACTCGAGTGCGAGATCGACGACATGAACCCTCAGATTTTTGGTCTACTGATGGATCGGCTGTATGCCAATGGTGCCTTGGATGTTTTCTATGTGCCAATCCAGATGAAGAAGAATAGACCGGGGACCTTGGTGACGATCGTCGCATTTCCTTCACAGCGTGAGGCTTTAAGTAACATTGTTTTTCGAGAGACGACAACTATCGGTGTGCGGTTCAGGGAAATGGATCGCGAGCGACTGGACCGTGAGGAAGTTGCGGTCGAGACATCACTGGGTGTCGTGCGATTTAAGTTGGCTCGACGTTCTGGAACAGATGTTGTCGTGAATGCTTCTCCTGAATTTGAAGATTGTGTGCGATTGGCTGAAGAACATGGGTTGCCAGTGAAAACTGTCCAGTCGGTGGCGACGAAAGCTTATTTGGAGCGTGCGGGCACATGACTTTTCACGGCGACAGTAATGGGATACCTGTCTATTTGCTAGTAACCTAAACTAACGTGAACTACTGCGTGTCGATGAATTAATGTCTAAGTTCTATTTAACCACTGCGATTGATTTTGTGAATAGTCGTCCTCATTTAGGTACGGCTTACGAAAAAATCACAGCAGACGTAATCGCCCGGTACAAGCGTCTGTCTGGTGTGGACACACGTTTTCTCATGGGCAACGACGAACATTCTCAGAATGTCTACCAGCGGGCGATAGAAGAGAAACTTGAACCGTTGGAATTTTGTGACAAGATGGAAGAGGTTTTTCGAGGCGTGTGGCAGCGTCTTGATATTTCCTACGACGATTTCATTCGAACAACTGAAGCGCGTCATCGGTCCGGTGTGACTGCTCTCGTGCAGAGAATCGCCGAGGCTGGCGATCTCTACGAAGGGGCATATGAGGGCTGGTACTGTGTTTCGTGTGAGGCATTTAAGCAGGAGAAAGACCTTATTGAGGGGCAGTGCCCCGTTCACAAATGTTTGCCTCAGTGGATTAAAGAAAAAAACCATTTCTTTCGACTTTCGAAATTCCAGAAGCCGCTACTGAAGCACTATGCCGATAACCCAGACTTTCTTGAACCTGAGAGTCGACGTAACGAGATTCTGCAACTTGTTGAATCCGGGCCTGAAGACATTTCGATAAGTCGGACCGGCCAGGCGTGGGGTATCCCGCTTCCCACCGATTCGAATAGTGTCGTTTATGTCTGGGTAGATGCGTTGATTAATTACATATCGGCCGTTGGTTTTGGCGGAGATGCAGACTTATGCGACAAATGGTGGCCGGCGGACCTACACATTATCGGAAAGGACATTACTCGTTTTCATTGCGTAATCTGGCCCGCAATGCTCATGAGTGCTGGGCTTCCGTTGCCGAAACAAGTCTTTGGCCATGGTTGGGTTCACTGGAAGGGACAGAAGATGAGCAAGTCGCTCGGCACTGTTGTCGACCCACTTGAGGCCGCGGAGCGTTTGGGACCAGACCCTTTGCGGTTATATCTGACCAAGGGAATCAGTTACGGACAGGATGGCGATTTTTCATGGGAACGTTTTGAGGAACGATATAACGTAGACCTTGCGAATAATCTTGGCAATCTCGTCAGCCGCGTGACTTCCATGGCACATCGGTATCGTGATGGCACGTTGTCTCGTCCAACTGAACCGGCGACTCAACTCGCTGACCGGGCCATGTCGATCGTAGGGGCGTATCGCCAGGCTATGGACAGTCTTGCGATTCATCAAGGGGCATCCTTGGCGTTCGACTTGGTTGATGCCAGTAATGAGTTTATTGCCGAGGTTCAACCGTGGGTCGTCGCAAAGGATCCTGCGCGGTCAGAACAATTGAATCGCCAGTTGTATGACATCAGCGAAGCCATCAGGATTGCAGCGTTGTTGTTGTTGCCAGTTATGCCGAGATCGTGTGATGAAATACTTCGCCGAATCGGTGAAACACGCGAGTCTTCTACTTTGCGATTGGACTCGGATGGCGTTTGGATTACGAATGGAGACAGGGTGATTTCAAAAGGGCCACCACTGTGGCCGAGGATAGAAACAAAGGCTGACACAATGAGTGAAGATATTAATAATAACGAGCAGGGAAAGAGGCCGGAAGCGAAGGCTCTTGCTTCGATGGCCACGCCGGATGCTACGACGTCAAGTGACGAGGGGGTACAGTCACCGACAAACATTCCAGCATCGAGTAAGCCAGTTGGCGATGTTGCGCCGAAGATTTCTATTGATGAATTTTTTAGGGTCGACCTTCGGGTTGGACGTGTTGTGACGGCTGAGGCCGTTCCAAAATCAAGAAAATTAATGAAGATTCAACTTGAAACTGGCAATGGTGAGCTGCAGATCCTCGCGGGCATTTTGGGTTCATACGAGCCTGAGGCGCTCATCGATCGACTGGTTATTTATGTGGCTAATCTGAAACCCGCGAAACTTGCCGGCCTGGAGTCAAATGGGATGATCTTGGCAGCCTCTGACCCAGAGACTGGTAAGCCGGTGTTATTGACGGTGGATGACCTGAAGGCCATATCGCCTGGTTCCCGGGTGAGTTAGGTCGCAGTCGTGATCGCTGGTGTCCGCAGTGGCGATGTTATGAGATGGAGTAGCAGTGTGCGCTGCAGGTAAGCATATTATTCTTTGGCTTGGGTTATATCCTGTCTATGGTCGATTCTCACTGTCATCTTGCTGATGACGCCTTCATCTCGGATTTGGAGCAAGTCGTTCAACGGGCGCAGTCTGTGGGTGTAACGGAAGCGCTTTGTATTATTGATCCGACGAACGAGACCGAGAAACATCGGTTTACGCAGGTTGTTGATTTGTGGCCGTCTACCCGATGTGCAGTCGGTGTTCATCCCCATCAAGCCGGTAAATTCATGGATACTGTCGATCAACTGGACGGAGTTCTCGAAGATGCCCTGATGGCTTTGCCTGCGTCTTGTGCCATTGGCGAGATTGGGCTTGATTATCATTACGATTTTGCGCCGGTCGAACTTCAGAAAGAAGTGTTCCGATGTCAGCTCCGTTTTGCGCGTGACAGAGATCTTCCGGTTGTTATTCATACCCGTGACGCGGATGTGGATACGGTGAGTCTACTTGGAGAAGAAAGCCAAGGCCGGCTCAGAGGTGTTTTTCACTGCTTCACTGGTGGGGAGACGCTTGCCCGACAGGCTCTCGATCTTGGATTCTATATCTCATTTTCTGGGATTGTGACATTCCGGCGAGCCGAAGAAGTTCGTAAAGCGGCGAAGCTTGTTCCTAGTGACCGCCTTTTAGTAGAGACCGATTCACCATATCTTGCTCCTATTCCTCACCGTGGAAAACGGAACGAACCAGCTTGGGTCGAGCAAGTTGTTCAGATGCTGGCCGAAACTCGAGAAGAAACAGTATCTGACGTAGTGGCGGCCACTAGAAGTTCTTTCGTGGAACTTTTTGGGAATAGTTGTGATTCAGATGATTCGCCTAAAGAGTTGGTGCGTTGACACTTGTGAAGTAAGTGTGTTCTGATCAATCTGCGGCTATGCAAACTGTTCGCTCGTCTGCTCCCGAGGACCTTGCCAGAATATTCGAGCCGATCCAGGGACAGCTGGAAGAGGTCGAGGAAGCTTACGCGAAGCATATTCAATCTCGCGTCGATTTAATTCCCCAGATCGGACGTTACATACAGTCAAGTGGAGGAAAGCGGGTGCGCCCGGCGGTCCTGTTAATGGCTGCGAGGCTGGGCGGCTATACGGGCGAGCAGGCGGTCAATTATGCCTCGGTCGTAGAGTTTATCCACACGGCGACACTGGTCCACGACGATATTATCGATGATGCTGATTTGAGACGGGGCAAACAGGCGGTGCATTCACGGTGGGGGAATGACATCACAGTTCTCTTGGGGGACTACCTCTACATTAAATCGATGGGGATGGCCCTGTCATACGATTCTCTCGACCTTGTTCGGCTTTTGTGCGATGTGACGTTACGTATGATCGAGGGAGAACTTTATCAACTTACCAAAACCGGGGACGTTGATATTACTGAGGACGAGCACTTCGAAATCATACGACGGAAAACCGCGCATTTGTTTGGCGGATGTGCTGAGATTGGTGGCATGCTCGGTGATGTGTCAGCAGAGCAGCGAACTGCGCTTCGGGAGTATGGGTTTAATTTAGGCATAGCATTTCAGTTGGTAGACGATCTACTTGATTACACAGCTGACAAGACCGCACTCGGCAAGCCGATTGGCGGAGACCTTCGTGAGGGCAAGGTGACGCTACCCGTAATCTTGCTTCTGCAACGTGATAGTAACCGGTCAAAAGAGTTGGTCAAGTCACTACTTTCCGGTCACTCTGCCACCCCTGAGTCATGGCAGGAGTTGAAGGAACTATTGCATGAGCATCAAGCCATCGAACATGCTTACGAGCGGGCGGTGGAATACGCATCCAATGCCAAGGCCTATCTGGATGTGTTCCCCCGGTCGTCTGAACGTGAGGCGCTAGCGGCGTTACCCGACTACGTCTTGGCTAGAGACCGGTAGGTGGTTGCTATCACTCTAGACCCTGTTTCCTCGCCACCTAGGTGAGAGCTATCAAAGAACTGATCGAACAGCTTCGCGAACGTATCCGGTACCACGAAGAGCGTTACTACGTACTGGACGACCCTGAAATTTCTGATTCCGAGTTTGACGCCCTGCTGCAAGAATTAAAGACCCTTGAAACTGTTCATCCTGAATTTGTTACTCCGGAATCGCCGACGCAGCGTGTTGCAGGGCGTGCAGTTGCGGGCTTTGAGTCGGTCGCACATGAAGAACCGATGCTCAGCTTGGATAATGCCTACACGGTCGATGAGTTGCGAGAGTTTGACCGTAGGGTACGTGATGCTCTCGGCCCAGAAGTCGTCCGGTCCTACATTGCGGAGTTAAAGATTGACGGTCTTGGGATTGCCTTGACATATGACAATGGCAAACTAGTGCGTGGTGTGACTCGAGGAGACGGAACTTTTGGCGAGGATGTGACAGCTAATGTTCGGGCGATTCGAGCGATTCCACTGCTGCTGTCCCATGCACCCAATGGAACGATCGAAGTTAGGGGTGAAATCTATCTTCCACATCAACAGTTTAACGAACTCAACAAGGAGATCGTTTCATTAAACGAAGAAATTACACAAAAGAATCTTACGCGAAAGAAGAAAGGACAACCGGAAGTTGCACTGAAGACTCTGGCTGTTAATCCGCGCAATGCGGCTGCAGGCACGATGCGCCAGAAAGATGCTTCGGTTGTTGGGAACAGAGGATTACGTGCGTGGACGTACCAGATTGTTAGTGCAAGGGGAGCGCTGGGGCGTGGATTGGATCAACTTGAACAATTAAAAAAGTGGTCTTTACCAGTTGAGCGACATTGGGAAACATGTGATGAAATTTCTGCGGTAATCGAATTTTGCCGTAAATGGGAAGAGCAAAGGGCATCACTTGGATTCGATATCGATGGCGTGGTGGTGAAAGTGAGAGATGGGGAACATCGGCGTCGTCTCGGGGCAACAGCCAAATTTCCGCATTGGGCGATTGCGTTTAAATTTCCTGCGGAACAAGTAACGACTCGGCTGAAGGAGATTTCGGTGCAGGTTGGTCGAACAGGGGCCGTAACGCCGTACGCGATGCTTGATCCGGTGTTCTTGGCCGGCTCAACGATTTCCAGAGCAACATTGCATAACGCTGAAGAGATTGCCCGCAAGGATATAAGAGCTGGTGATTGGGTTCTTGTGGAAAAAGGCGGAGATGTTATTCCAAAAGTTGTGAAACCGATTATTAGCAGGCGCCCGAAAGGTTCGCTTTCCCCCCAACCGTTTTCGATGCCAACGGAATGTCCCGAGTGCGGCACGTTGTTGGTAAGAGGCGACGGTGAGGTTGTGTGGCGCTGTGAAAATGTGGTGTGTCCGGCGAAAGTCAGGCGCTCGTTGGTTCACTTTGCGAGCCGAAAAGCGATGAACATCGAAGGGCTTGGAGAGAAAGCGGTGGATGGTCTTGTAAGCCAAGGTTTAGTGGCGACTGCTGCTGATCTATACAAACTAGATCTGTCGACACTCGAAACTGTGAAGTGGTTTTCTCCTCCACAAGATCCTCGGAAAGAGCGAAGCGCGCGAGCTGAGAAACTCTTGTCGGAGATTGATCGAAGTAAGCGGAATGAACTTTGGCGGTTATTGTTCGGTCTTGGCATCCGCCACGTCGGCGAAGGAGCCGCGAGAGTACTGGCTAATAAATTTGGCAGCCTTGAGCGATTGGTCGCAGCGTCGGAAGCGGAACTTGAATCCATCCCAGATATTGGACCCACGGTGGCTGAGAGTTTACGGTCCTACTTTGATCAACCTGAGACAATTGGTCTGTTGGAGGCGCTGCGCGCGGCAGAAGTTAATCCGCCTGAGCAGATTGAAAGTTCTAACGTCCATGCAGGAGTTGGGATTCTCACTGGGCAGAGTTTTGTGCTGACTGGATCTTTGACTTCGATGTCACGCGATCAAGCGAAGCAGGCCATTGAGTCGCTAGGAGGACGGGTTGTTTCATCTGTTACGAAGGGAACCAGTTATCTTGTAGTAGGGGAGGCTCCTGGCAGGAAATTGTCGACAGCACAGAAATTTGGAATCAAGACGCTCACGAGTCAAGAGTTCTTGGCACTGGTATCTCCAAAATAACTGTCAGTATCTTGTATTACACGCTTGAGAAGTAGAAGATTGGAAGAGCGGTAGACGTATAGATCTCTGAAATTCCGCTGCAGTCAGCTAGACGACCGCTGCGTGTGTTTGTTTCGATGAACATGCGGAGAGGAAAGTCCGAACTCCGAAGGGCAGTGCGCCGGGTAACTCCCGGTCAGGGTGACCTGAAGGAAAGTGGCACAGAAAATATACCGCCAACCTAGGGGCGTGTTTGACGCTATCGCGAGGCCGTTCATTTTGGGTGGCTTTGTGGAGGTAGGTAAGGGTGAAATGGTGTGGTAAGAGCGCACCGCGCTCGCCGTAAGGTGAGTGGCAGGCTAAACCCCGCACGGAGCAAGACCAAATAGGGAGACGTCTGAGGGTGGTCCGTCCGAAGTCTCCGGGTAGGTCGCATGATCCCGCCAGTAATGACGGGGCTAGAGGAATGGTCGTCATCCGGCGTGGTTGTGAGAAATTACAACCGGTCGGAGACAGAATTCGGCTTATAAACCGACTGTGGCGGAACTTCAACAAGAGATAGGAGAGCGACGGTTTTTTTGATTGGAATTAGAGAGAACTTCGATAGACAAATCATGGCATTAGTTCTAACAGGTAATCTTTAAGAACGAGGTGATGAGTTGCGTAGTTTTGGAATAGCCTTAGCAACGTTCATTCTCTTGGGAAGCTTCGTCGCCATTTTTGGTCTCAGTTCAGAGGCTCAGCGCGACAATAGCGACCAAACTAATGCGTCCGATTTAACGGTCGAAGAGTACACCCCTCGATCAACGCTGGTCGTGGAGGAACATCCCGTTCTTCGTGCCAAGTATCCAGTTATCGATGTTCATAGTCATCATCGGTCTTTGTCTTCAAATCAATGGGATCAGATTCTTTCAGAGATGGACCAGCTTAATCTGCAGGTTCTTGTTAATCTCAGCGGCGGTTCTGGTAGTGGACTTCAACGAAAAATTGAAACAATCGAAGCCAGTGCGACACCGAATCGGATGGTGCATTTCGCAAACATCGATTTTGGTGGCGGTGTCTATCCAGGGTTTGGCAAGACGGCGGCGGAGCAGTTGGAGACAGATGTTCATGCGGGTGCCGTGGGTCTGAAATTCTTCAAGAATTTTGGAATTGACGTTCGCGATCAATCCGGCCAGAGGGTTCCGGTCGACCATCCTGAACTTGACCCTGTTTTTGAGAAGTGTGCCGAACTTGATATTCCGGTGCTGATTCACGTAGGTGAACCATCTGAGTTTTATCAGCCAGTTGACGAATTTAATGAACGATGGCTCGAGCTTACTCTTCTTCCAAATCGTCGGATGCCACGGAGTCAATACCCGAGTTTCGACGAGATGATGGCAGAGCGGGATAGGCTATTTTCGAAACATCCGAACACTCGATTTATTGCAGCTCATTTCGGCTGGCACGCTAACGATCTTGGGCGACTTGGCGAGTTATTGGACCGACTTCCGAATGTGTACCCTGAGACGGCGGCGATCCTGTACGAACTTGGGCGGCAACCTCGGGCGGCAAGGGAATTCTTTATCAAATATCAGGACAGGGTGCTCTTTGGAAAAGATTCTTATCGGCCAGAAGAGTTTCCGTTTTATTGGCGTACCTTTGAGACCGCAGACGAGTATTTTGACTACTATCGTCGCTATCATGCCTTCTGGAAACTCTATGGAATGGACCTTCCTGATGAAGTGTTACAGAAGGTGTATTATGGCAATGCCCTCAAGGTTGTCCCCGGCATCGATCGTACTCAGTTCCCACCTTCTTGAATACGGAACGGAACTAGGACAGTGAAATCGGCTCCTGGTCGTGCTGGTGGCCATGTTCTTGGCCTAGTAGAAAGATGACTGCTCGGAAGTAGAGCCACATGACTAAGTATCTTGTGACAGGGGGAGCTGGATTCATTGGTTCTCATGTCGTCGATTCTCTTGTCGCATCAGGTGAACAGGTCCGTGTTGTCGACAATCTTTCGACTGGAAAAGCGGAAAATTTAATTCAGCACGACCCAAGTGTGATCGAATTTATTAAGGCTGACCTGGTTGACCCCAATGTTGCGGCTGATGTTGTCAGTGGGATTGATTGTGTGATTCACATCGCGGCCATACCATCGGTGCCCCGGTCAGTCAGGGATCCCGTAGCGAGCCACTTGGTTAACGTAGACGCCACTCTTCTGTTGCTCGAGGCTTCCAAGGCAGCTCGGGTGAATCGATTCGTGTTTGCGAGTTCGTCTTCCGTGTATGGCGACTCGTCAATCTTGCCAAAACACGAGCAAATGTTTCCAAATCCACTGTCTCCCTACGCTCTGCAGAAAGTGATTGGAGAGCAGTACCTTCGTCTTTTTTCTTCACTGTATGGATTAGATACAGTTGCGCTTCGTTTCTTCAACGTGTTTGGGCCGAGACAGGATCCCGATTCTCCTTATTCTGGCGTCATTTCCTTGTTTGCGGCGGCCTTGAGCGATGGCCGGCCGCCAATAATTTACGGCGATGGGGAACAGACTCGCGATTTCACATATGTGTCAGATGTTGTTGCAGCTGTGGTTGCTGCATCAACTGCGCCTAATGTGAGTGGCAAGGCAATCAATGTTGCCTGCGGCGGCCGGGTGTCAGTGAATGAGCTATTTAACACCCTACGAGATGTTATTGGGGTTGATGTTGACCCGATTTACCAGCCTCAGCGAGTAGGAGACGTGCGCGACTCACAGGCTGACAACACGTTAGCAAAACAACTTCTGGGATTCCGTGCCCTGGTTACGGGAGAAGAAGGTCTTCGGCGAACCGTCGATTGGTACCGGGCGAGTCTGTCGAGAAGCTAGCCTTACTGATTTTGCAGGGTGGTTAGATGCCAGATCTTGAATGATTACATGGCTGTACGACAAGTGTCGAACCGTCAACTCCGCTTACCTTAACGGGGTCCCCACGATTTACGATCTTACGGTCACTTTCAGTTCGAGCCAACCAGAGTTCACCACGAACCTTGATGTAGCCATCGGGATTGAGTTGTGCTGTCGCTAGACCAATTCGGCCAATGAGATGTTCGATCGGAAGCCTTTGGTCTAATTCATAAGCTGACCGAAGAAAAGGGTATAGCGCATAATCCTTGATGACCCAGAGCAAGAGAATACTACTCGCAAGCCAGATCGGAACACCCATCGTGTGATAAACCCACCATCCACCAAGGCTCGCGATGATCCATCCTGGAATCTGGAACGCCGTGTAGCGCCAAAAAGCTCGTGAAAGGTTCACCTGATATCCCTTGTTTGAACTGTGAAAGAGTGTTTCTCAGTGATCGTGTTTGGCTTCATACTTGCTTTCGCATGATCCTCAGTTTCTAGCATGTCAGATTGACGTTCCGTCTAGCTAGTTGATTCGGGGCAGGTTTATTCAAATTGGTGTTTCAGCAATAACTCGTCACTGAGGTCATGATGAGGAGTTACTTATCTGTTCAGCTGCCCAAGACGACCAGCGGCCATTTCTTTTTTCGACGTGAAGAGTGAGTCCGAAGCATTCTGACAGTCGATTTGCCGTGAGCATATCCTCAGCCTTGCCCGAAGCGAATAGTCGTCCCTTTCGTAGCAAGAGAACATTGTTAAAGCCAGGCGGGATTTCGTCAACGTGGTGGGTCACCATCATCATAGCGGGTCCAGAACTCTCAGTTGCCAGGCGAGCGAGCAGTGCGACCAGATCTTCTCGTCCGCCAAGATCTAGTCCGGCGGTGGGTTCGTCTAAGATAAGGAGAGTTGGATCGGCCATCAGTGTTCTGGCCAACAGGACACGCTGTTGTTCGCCAGAGGAGAGGCTGCCAAACGCGCTGTGGAGAAGGTGACCGCATCTAAAGTGCTCAAGAAGGTGTTGGGCTTTTTTCCGGTCAGCATCAGTATACGTGTGCCAGTACGGAGCCAGTGCTGCTGTTTTACCTGTAACCACGACATCGCGTGCTGCTAGGTTCGAATTCAACATCTTCACGATTGCTGCGCTAGTGAAGCCAAGATGTTTCCGAAGCTCACGAACGTCTGTTTGGCCGAAACGACGCCCAAGCACATCGATTGTTCCTTGGGATGGATGAAGATAGAGGCCAGCTAATCGAGAAAGAGTTGTCTTGCCTGACCCGTTTGGTCCCAATATAACCCAGCGTTCGTGTCGTTTGATTTCCCAGTTAATCTCGTGAAGAATGGATTTCCCCTCACGAATAAAGTTGACACCGGTGAGTTGCAGGACGGGGGGAATCTCCATAATTGCCTATGACACTAGCGCGCTCTGATGATTGACCGCAAGATCAGGGCACGGTTCTTCGCGAAGGTGCCACAGCTGGAGTAATTTGAATTGCTTGGGGCCAGGCGAAAGAAAGAAGTTAACGATGGTAATGTCCTATGATGCTCGAAGGGAATTCAAAGGCCCTTGCCAGGAGCGTCGATTGACGGAGGCAGCGCCTGGGAAAAGTTTTAGCTCCTGCATTTAGATAATTAGACCTTGGCTCGATAAGAATGATGGTGACTATCGCCGATAGATCGGTTGATCGAATTGTGATTCGTCTACCTAACTGGGTAGGGGACATCATGATGGCATTGCCAGCGGTTCAATTAGTTAAACAGACTTTTCCAGAGGCTAGGCTAATGGGTATGGCCAGAGCTAAGCACATGGCTTTGGTGGAAAGGTGTCCGGTATTCGACGAAGTGGTTACGGCTTCGCCCCAGACAGGGCTGGGACGCTACAGGGCGATTGTGGCCTCGGCTCGCCGGTTGCGTACAGCGGACGCCGATCTGGCAGTCCTTATGGCTACCTCGTTTGAGGCGGCGCTCACGGCTTGGCTCGCGGGGATTCCCGTGCGAGTGGGACACGACACTGACCACCGGCGGCTACTTTTGAATAAGGTCGTTGAGGTTGTTGACGGACACCGGAGCGATGGTTTTTTAGACTTGGTGCCAGCGTCTGGCATTCAATCTTCAAGCATTAGCAATATGTTGCGCTGCACAGAATCAGATCGACAGTTTGCGGAGAAATTTTTCCATGATGCAGGTGTTCGTCCTGGCGTGAAGCCGGTCTTTGTTAATCCCGCTGCAGCAAAGACACCTCGGGCGTGGTCAACGGATCGATTTTTACGGCTGGTCCTGGAGATAGGACGACGACACGAAGATTTACCGGTGCTCATTCACGATCGATATCCGTTCGAAGGTCCACCTGGATGGCTGCCTTCCAGATTGGTCCATACACTCGCTGATGCCAGTTTGGTCGAACTGGCCGCTGTAATAGAACGCTGTTCACTGTATGTTGGGAACGATAGTGGTCCGATGCATATTGCGGCAGCGCTAGGTGTACCAACAGTGGGCATATATGGGCCGTCGAATCCCAACCGAACCGCACCACGTGGCGCTAACGGAATAACGCATGTTGCTGTTTCGGCTGGGTTTTCATGTTCTCCGTGTCGTGAACGATTTTTTCAAGAGTGTCCCTCTTTACCCAGTTCGGATAGCCGGCCGCCGTGCTTGAATGAAGTTAGTGTGGATCAGGTGGTTGTTGCAGTAGATCGAGTTTTGCAATCATTGGACTAGAGAAGTGTGACACTGCCCCTTGTCGCCATAGCGTTCGGTGTCGCAACAAATTGATTGTTGTTATCTCACACACTGTTCTCCAAAAAGATTGGATAGAAGTTTCACAGAATTCACCTTTACTAAGATTTGCCTCTGAAACATTCAAGATTAGGCGGGTCGAGAGGTATGATCTCGGAAACTCAGGAGACATTTATGAAAACAGTGCAGCAGATTGCTGACTTTGTTGGCGGCACCGTTTATGGCGAAGCGGAGATTGAGATTCAATCAGTAGGAAGCTTGGAACGTGCTCAGGCCGGCGACTTAGCTTATGCCGAAGGTAAACATTTAGAAAAGGTAGTCTCTAGTTCCGCATCATGCGTACTTGTGCCGGCCAACGATTATTCTGATCGCACTGTCATCGTCGTTGATCAACCACGCGTCTCTTTTGCAAACATTGTCCAATGGTTGTTACCTCAACCGCGACCCTTTGATGGTATCCACCCGACGGCCCTCGTGGGAAAAAATGTTTCTTTGGGATCAGAAGTGGGAATCGGAGCGTGGACAATCGTTGAGGATGGTGCTGAGATTGGCGACAGAACATTGATCTACCCCGGTTGCTATATTGGTAGGGATTGTCAGATTGGTACGGATTGCGTGGTGTATCCGAGAGTGGTTGTGTACCCCTGCGTACAACTCGGTGACCGGATTGTTTTGCATGCTGGTTCGGTTCTCGGAGCCGACGGTTTTGGATTTGCGTTCGATGGTGATGGGTATGTCAAAGTTCCGCAGGTCGGTCGCGTGTCGATTGGTTCTGATGTTGAAATCGGGGCCAATACGTGTGTCGACCGTGGCGCTTTAGATGAAACGATAATTGGTGAAGGGGCCAAGATAGATAACTTGTGCCAAATTGGCCACAACGTCCAGATTGGAAATAAAGCCATTGTGTCTTCCCAAACCGGTGTTGCCGGAAGTTCTCGAATTGGCGACCAAGCAACGATTGGAGGACAGGTTGGCATTGCTGATTATTGCCGCATTGATGATCATGCGATAGTGGGTGCACAATGTGGCGTGCCGAGTCACAAAAGGGTGCCCGCTGGAGAGGTTTACTGGGGTACTCCTGCACGACCGCTCCGTAAGATTAAGCAGCAGCAGGCGCATATCAGTCGGTTGCCAAAGCTGGCAGATGAAGTTGCACGACTCCAGGCGGAGATCGACGAACTGAGAATATTGGTCAAAAGTTAGGCGCTGATACAACGCGCCGTCCACTCACCTACGTCATCATCATCGAGTTTCTTCAGCAAATGTTTGATAGATTTGTCGTGCTTCGTCAAATTGCGCAAAGACATGATCTCGCTCTTTTTGAGAGCGCCAGCCTGGCCAGTCTTCTGCCATCTGTCGTAGTTTGTCGATCCAGCGAATTGAGTATTCCGCCGCTTCACGGCTTCGCACCGGCTGGTCGCCAACCGTTACCCAAACTGGGTTCGTAAAGGCCTGAGGGTAACGCGCGTCGAGCGGGAACCGATCCTCAGGCGTGCCTTCGACCCGTAGATGATACCAGCCGCTCTCAGTCACTTGGACCGATGTGGTGTAGTTGAGGCTCGTCCGGTTCCCATCGAGTCTGACTTCGTCAATGACCTCGCCGTTATGCACTAGCAGTGCTGTCTCCACTGGAACGATTGATCGCATGCGCGCGTCGATGTCAACGGTGCCTCCACCAGCCGGGAGTTCGACTGTCTCTCCAGGGAGTCTGCCGTTAACCGTGAGTTCAACCAGCGGGCCCGTCGATACAAAGGCGTGACCGTCGCGCATCCCGTTGAACCAGGCGGCCATGTCAAGCCCGCGGGCACCGGTGTAAACGTAGGTGCGAACCGAGGCAACCAATTTGCTCTCGTGAAGGCTGCTGATGGAATCTTCTCCCCCCACCGCGGTAACCTTCAAGCCGTTATTCCACATGGCATACATCGGAAAAAAGCCGGCGCGCCCGGCCGCCGCCCATTCGACTGCATCGGTTGTGTCGAGGGCCGCATCGACCATAGCTCCCTTTGCGCCGCCGAGGTTACCTTCGAGAGGGTCTTGCTCGCCACCGTAGGCGTGAACGTAACCGACCCAGGCGCCCTGTTTTCTGGCCTTGCGGAACATGTCGGTATTACTGGGATACAAGCTCTCGATGGCCGTACCCTCATAGCCAGTCGTGAACGGTGAGATCAGGTGATCCTTCATACCGTACATAAAGACGTGCCCATAGAAGGGTGGGCGGTATTCCTGGCCCACCACGAGCAGCCGTTCTGACGTCGACAGAGGGTGAGTTCCACCGCCGGGAACAAAGAACTGATAATCGAGAATCCGGTTGTCTTTGTTAGCTACTTGCTCAAGGACTAGGTCCTGGTCCTCAGCTGCTGACATCATCATCAAGTTCTCGAGAGTGTTGTGCAGGTTGCCAGCGTAATTCATATGGACGTGCGTCGATCCGTCATACCATCCCTTCGCCGCCATGTCTGTGATTGGTTCAAGGTCCACCGTGAGCGTCGTGACTTCATTCGGAGCGATCTCGGCCTCGACGTGCTGGAACATAAACTCGAACCCCTTCACGACCGTTAGCTCCACTTGGCCGACGGGTACTTCGACAGTAAAGTTACCTGCCGTGTGAAAGATTCGATCCCCAGCGGCACTAACGCGCGCATAGGCATCGCTTGGGGCGTACATCTTTCCGTCGGCAGCTGTCAGGTGAATTCGTGTGCCAGTCGTTGATCCTGACTGTTTGTTTCTAGTGTGCACGGAGAGGACGCCCATTGGTCGACTCCATCGGCGGTCGGTAACATGAATTGTCCGTTGTTCCCCGCCATAGGTTTCGAGGAGTGCCAGTTGCGGCAGGCCATCCTTGTTCGTGATGTAGGCAATCCATTCACCATCTGGGGACCATCGCGGATGGAATGCGTCATGTTGAAAAAATGTGAGCTTATACGGTTCGCCACCAATCGTTGGTTGCACGTAGAGGTTGTTGAACTGGTCGGCAGCCCCGCGGGTTGATGAGTACACAAATCGCTGACCGTCGATCGAGACATCGGGGCGTGCTCGGTACAATGTTTGTTCGGCCAAGGCCGTGCGCGCTTGGGTGATGCCATTTGCTTCCGCGGGGACCCGCAATACATTCCCTGAACCTAGAGGCACATCGCGATTCGACACGATTAGGAGTTCGTTGCCGTTCGGAAACCACGCTGGGGTGATGTGCATGTCCCAGGGCCCGAAGTAGAGGCGATTGCTTGGGGGACAGTCGATACAGGATCGATACTCGTGATTCTGCGTGACCGCAATTTCATCTCCCGTCCAGTGCCCATCCTCGATCGCACGAATGTAGATATTGAAATAGCCATTCGGTTTGGTTGCCACGTAGGCGACACGAGTCCCGTCCGGCGAGAACACCGGGTCGGTGTAGATAAGGGCGTCGTTGGTCAGCGGGTGACTCTCACCTGATTCAATATTGACAATCTCGAGCTGAATGGTCTGCCCGCCATCGTCGGCCGTGTAGATAATCCACTGGCCGTCAGGAGACCAATCCGGCGAAGCATGGTATTTGGAAGAATAGGTCACTTCTTCGGCATATCCGGTCTGTGGGTCAATTGTCCAGATTGATCCATTCATGCCAACCGCGATCAACGACCCATCCGGCGACCAGTCCGGCGCCCATGGCGTCGAGCTCGGTGCCGGGGGGAAATAGAAGTTGAACATGTAGTTCCCCCCGTGGCCGGCTGAGGGGTATGACTGGGCCTTTAGTGGTGGTCCAGTCAGGATTGCGAAGACAAAGACCAGCAGTGTCATCCGTCCGGCGGCTGTGGCTATGGTTGTCGGCATTTTCCACTCCCCAGTGTGGTGTCGACGTCTGAGACGTGAACGACGCTTGAGTAGTGTTTCCTAATTAGCGATCCAGAGCAAGACCGTTCTTATGTTGTCTGACAGAGTCCTCCAAAGGTAATGTGGTCGAACTGTTTTAGACCGATTCTGTCTATTTGAATTACAGTTGCCGATGCTATTCTTGGCCTTATTTCTATTGAGTAAGTAGGTATGCATTGGCTGTTATTGCCACCCGCGCACAGGCAGTAGTGGAAAGTTCCAAGAGACGCGGTAGTCTCCACAGTTTTGTCTCCCACTCGGGAAGTTTTGGGGGTATTGTGAGGCGTTCCCGGGGCGTTGCATACTGCGCGCTTGAATCCTGAGGAGAACACCGATGTTGTCGAATTTGATGCGATGCACTAATCCCGGCTGGTCGGCAGGGTCATGTAGAAAAGAGTTCTGTTTGAACTTGGCAGTAGTCGCGCTGCTTGCGTGCACGGTATTTTGTACTTTGCCGGTGGTTGCTGAGGCGCAGGAAGTGCTGTCCGATGGAGTGTATACAAATGAACAAGCCCAGCAAGGTCAGGCGTTGTATACGGCTCAATGTGCCGTTTGTCATGGTCAATCATTAACGGGCGGGTTGGGACCGCCGTTGTCAGGCGAGACGTTTGTCAACAGTTGGAGTAGGGTGCCGTTGTCTGATTTGGTGAGCAAGATTCGCAACACGATGCCTGAAGATGCACCTGGAGAATTGACAGCGACGGAGACGGCGCGCCTTGTGTCGTACGTGCTTCAAACGAATGGTTTTCCGGAAGGCCCAGCTGAGCTCAGCGAGGACGTTGCGATCTTAAGTCAGATCAACTGGCCGGCCGGACTTAGTGAGCCGGAGCCGTCAGGTTTATTGACGGCATCATCAGCTCCTCCAGTTGGAAACTTGGCTGAGCTCATGCGTGGCATCTTGTTTCCTAGTTCGAACTTGCTATTTAACGCCCAGATCCAGGACCCGGGTCTTCCTCACGAGACGTTCGACGCGACGAATAATTTTTCGTGGGTCGAGTGGGGCGCAGGCATTTATTCCGGTTGGCAGATTGTGGATTACGCAGCAATCGCGCTTGCCGAGGCGTCCCCGCTGTTTTTGACGCCTGGGCGCTTGTGCGAGAACGGGCAGCCGGTTCCTGTCGATCAAGAAGACTGGATTCAGTACACCGCAGACATGATTGAGGCGGGAAAGGCTGCCTACCGTGCGGCGCAGACCAGAGACCAAGCGACGGTCAGCGAGGTTACTAATGTAATTGCCGACGCCTGTTACAACTGCCATGAAGCCTATCGCGATAAGCCAGGCGGCACCGTCGAGGATCCGTCAAATAAGGCGGCTCGGTGCATACCGTAATTATGCTGGAGGCTGTCCGCGATGATTTGCACGATACATGTCACGTGGAACGAAAACGACTTACATAGGGCGCGGTAATTGGTTTTTTTGGCGAGGGAGGGGTAGATGTTGCCGTGGTATGTGAAGGTCGGGACCGTAGTTGTGGTGATCTGGTTCGGCATCGTAACTGTTGGAGTCTCGGTGTCAATTCACGCAGAACAAAGAATTGCTGCGGTCCGTGAACCAACGCTTCCGACTGATGTTCACACGGAGTCCAGAAGCCGTCTCTCTGGCCGAGTTGTTAGTGCCTCTGATGTTGAAGATGTGGTGGCTGCCATGCAGCAGCGCGGGATGGGACATGCACGATGGGCATCGCCGTTAGGACGCGGGTTAACGGAACTGGCGATTCTGGTGACCGGGCGAGAGCATGACCAACCGTATGAGTGGACACTTCATGAATTAGAGGCTGTTGCTGTTGGGTTGGACCCGGCCGTGATCGATGTTGTTCGTGAGCGGCGAACGCTCACGGAACTCGACGCCCGGGAGGCCGTCATCATCCAGTTCGGTCGTGAGCTCTACGGCGATCATCATGTGAGTTCGGCAACTTATGCACGTGCGGTCATGTTACTTGGCGAAACCAATCTCATTGACCTTGTTGACCTGATGGCTAGATATGCTGGAATTGCCGTTCGCTTAACGGCGTTCAATCAGCATATGCCTCCCGAGTGGGTCCAACTTTTACCACTGCCATTCGAACAATCCGACGATATTGATCCAGAATCCAGAAGTCGTCTCTCTTTAAGAAGAAGCACACCGTCGCAACCGGAGGGTGACCGTGATCTCTATGGCCGGACGCTCTCTCCAGAAGGAACAGGCCCAGGACACATTGCACGGCACGGAGCAGGATTTCAGTCGCTGATTGGTAGTGTCGGTAAACCACTTGTTGAGTTGTCGTTACTTTTAACGGCCCGAGCACTTGATTCGCAGTATGCGTGGACCCTTGGCGAGGTCATCGCTCGTCAAGACGGACTTTCCGAAGAAGTAATCGACGTTGTTCGGAACGAGGGAGTGACGACGGGACTTGAGGAACAAATTGCAGTGTTGATTGAATTCGCACGCGAACTGTTTGGCGATCGTAACGTTAGCCCAGAGACGTACCAGAGGGCCGTGAATCTCTTTGGAGAACAAGACTTGGTCGACCTGGTAATCGTGATGGGGGAACGGGTTGGACAAATTACTCTGCTGACAGCGTTCGATCAACAACTTCCCGATGAAGTTGCTCCCACTCTGCCCTTGCCGTGAATTGACGCCTAGTTCTGATGGAAGCGGTTTCAGAGAATAGGACGTCTCGGAAAGACAATTAGTTCGAAGCGACTTGGCGCTTCATGATTGCAACGATCTCATCACCACCAAAAGTCGTCGAAGAGACAGTTATACCGACAAATTCAAACCCTACGGCACCTGCTCCACGTAGTTCCTTTTGCATCGTCGCAGTACGTTTGGTTGCCAGTAGGCGATACTCATACCGAGGCAGAGCAACTCGATCTTTGTCTCGTTCAAGGATTACAACGGCTTCGTCGCCTCCAAAAGTTGTCTCAAAAACGGTCTGTCCTTTGTAGACATATCCGGAATCACCAGCTGCTTGCAGTTCCTTTTGCATAGTAGATGTCTTTGTTGTTGCCATAAGACGGTAGTCGTAACGCGCGGTCTCCTCTGTATACAATCGCTTCATTACGACCACAACTTCACTGCCACCAAAAGACGTTTCCCCTCCCATCAATCCAATAAAGACGTAACCTTGGGCAGCTGCTTCCTGCATTTCGTTCTGCATAGTAGATGTCCTATTGGTCGCCAAAAGTAGGTAGTCGTTCGTGTCAGTGACCTGTGCCAAAGAAAGGCTGGCTGCCCCTTGCAATAACAACGATATAGTAGCGATCAGAACGAAAGGTTTACTTGGAAAAAATGTCATAGCGTCCCTTCTCAACACGAATTGTGAACCGTTTATCAAGTGTTCTGACAGGGGTGTCGAAGGCGCTAACATCTTCTATTTTGTAGCGACTACCTTGTTGAACTGCCCTCGCCCAAGCCGAACGCTCGACGATACTTATCCTAGACCAAATGTTAGGTGAGCTGTGCGCTTACATGCGATAAACAGTTCTCCGTATGTAACGTTCTTGAAGGCGAGCGCTACAAAACGCTCAGTGTCTTACGGAGTTTGTTCGTCACGGGGGGTCCCACGAAGCACGTTTTCCATAGCGTAGCTGCCTTCGTGACACGCGTACTCAAATAATTGGCCGACGGTCGCGCCCATTGCTTCTTGGTCTCCGCCCATGGGAGCTGCTGCTGTCGAGGATTGTGTGAACATGGTTGGGTCGGTAACCGTGAACTTGTAGTCTATTGTTTTGGCATCAACCCGTGTGAAGTGTTCGACCAGGTGCAGTGTTGGGCGGGGCGCGCGCCAGAACGCGGCCTAGCGTTCGCTGGTGCGGTCATTGTCGCACCCCTTGGCGAGACGACGAGATGCCGTAAGTGCCGTCGATGAACCTAATTTATTGTTAACGGTGTTTTGTAATTCTTGGTACTTACGCTGAACCAATCTTGGTATTCAGAAAAGGATGATCTCCCGCCCGGTAGCAGGCTAGGCAGTCAGCGTGCTTTGTCGCTCCGCAGCATTTGAAAGCAGTGGCAGGCTGGGCATTCTGTAATGGCACTATTACTGTCAATGCTCGCACGTGGTTTTCATCATGTTTGGAGAAGCGAACCTCCCGAGGAAATTCACGGCCCCCTGATCGCGGCACGATAATAGAGCCGCTCACGGTGGTGGTCGCGCCAGTTGCCAGCGCCTGAGCAATAGCTTGAAGATACTGATCCCGTAGTGCAGGAGCAAAAAATTCCGGCTGCTGCCATTTATCAGACCCAACGTGCGCTTTGATTCGAGCGGCTGGGACGATGTTTAGTTCAGGGCGAATCACGTTGACTGAGGTCATGACCCCAAACCGGTCGAAGATGATTTCTTGTGTCGGTACGTCACGTGACGGGTCGATAAAGGCATGAATCTTACGATTTCCAGATTCTTTCGCTTGATGAGTCGCCTCAAGTTGCTGGTAGGCCTCCCAGAGATCAAAGCCGAGTGTTTTCACCACCTTAACCACATCGGCAAGCGAAGGCTCAGACACACCCTCTTCGAGCTCCTCAATCATGGTGGCTGAAGTGCCGGACCGATCAGCGAGTTCATAGATAGTCAGATTGCGCCGCTTACGAAAGTGTCTAACGACGTCTCCGAGACCAAACTGCACGGGGGGCACTACGTTGTTATTCAATGTTTAGTACCGTTTGTGTTCGACAAAGAAGCCAATCCTTGAAATTGAAATACTACGATTCTAGTCAGTGAAATAAGTCGGACCTGACAATCAGGCCGACCGCAACTTCGAGTCAGAGTCTTTTTTAAAGGCCTTTTCAATTGTGACTTCAAATGGTGGTGGAACCTGGTGCCATAATTCGGTCACGGTATAACCCAGCGCGCTTGCGAGTGCGCGCAGGTTGCTTGAACGGTAGTCACCGCCATTCTCGATTACTTGTACCGTCGTTGGAGATAGGCCAGCTTCTTTTGCTAATTGTTTGGCTGTGAGACCCGCCCGTTGGCGTGTCTTGCGGATTACGTCACCTAAAGAGAATTCAACACGTTCTTTCATCTAATTACTTTTTCTCCTTAATTACTTACTGGTTTTGTTGTGTTAGCGCGAGAGTAGATACCGTTCGTAGGCTTACAATGCTGGGCTAAAAAGTGTATTTATCTAGACATAACACTATTTATTTAAGTATTGATGCATATTATCATGCCGCCTTTAACTTCTGCCATTGCTTGGTAGCAACCGTATGTTCGTGGTTAGGATTGAGATCGGAGACTGCGAGCACTACTGGCCAGCGATCACGTAGTGAGTTCGAGCCCGTACCTCTGTCTCTGGGCGGTTTACTTCGACGCTGAGTTCCCGGACGGTGTCCGTTGCATCAGTGTTATTGGAATAGAAACCAAGGATGTAGTAATCACTCGTTTCTGCGTCGATCTCTTGAAAGGCTTCTTCGAAGGTGTTGCGGTTGACTACCGCCATTCCACCTGTCAGTTCAGCGAGGAGTCGTAAACTACTGTGTTGGGTGCGGAGGTAATCGTTCCAGTCGCTGACTCGCAGTTGGGCGAAATCCAAATCAGGCATGGACCCTAAGCCTCGGGGATCAATGGTATAGAACGAGACATTTGATCGGTTTGCGGCGGTGGTCAGACGTAACAATTCGTAATTTAGGCTGGCATCGGAAAATTGATTGTGATCGAATGCGCCTCTGTCACCAAAGTCCGTCAGATTCGGATCGTTTAACTCAGGAAAGTCGATCGTTTCGCCACCGAAGACTGGATCGCTGAAAAATCCCGTCGCTTCCATCATACGAACTTCAGCTAGGGCCTGTGCTTCTTCGAACGGATCAAAGTCGTAACCAGTGCTTACGTAAAGAAAGACTTTGCGACGATTCGTGATTTCTTCAAGGTTGCGAACCGTTTGTTCCGCCGACTTAAATGCTGCCGTCGCCCGAGCCAGATTTTCTTGTCGCATCACATCCTGGGTGAAGTTTCCCACGATATTCGAAACACGAAGACCTTCACCCACGACTCGCGGGATCACGTCGTATAGTTGCTTCCGGTCGCGGGTCATCTGGACGAAGATTGACGATTTCCCACTTGACATGATTCCAAACATGTCGCCGTCATGAATAATCGTATCGGCCAGTAATTCCAGGACGCGTCGCACTTTCGGCGTATCAGTAATGCTCAGGTGTAGGTCGTCAATGAAGAGAACAAAAATTCGGCCGGGAGTATCGGTGTCCTGTTGTCCCGAAGACGGCAGCACGATACCTTCCATTACCGGCGCAGGAGGAAGAAGTTGGTTATAGACCCGGCCACCGTGCACGAGGACCAGTGAGGCAATCTCTTGCGCTTGGCCATCTTCGTACACGACAAAATCTTCGAGATTGAGATCTGGTAGAAATTGCCCTTGTCCATCTCGCACAATGACGTCTGTTGTGACGAGGGTTACACCGGTACGGAAAACAGGTGTGTCTTGGGTCGCCGGTTGTTGTGGTGCTGTGCCTGCGCTTAAGAGTACGCTCGAGGCGATTGTTACTGCCAGGAAAGGTCCGAATATTTTTCGATGCGTTAGCGTCATGACAAATTTCATTATAACAAAGCCGCCTCTTTTGGGGGTTTTTGAACAAAAAAACCGGAGTTCTTGAGGTTTATCCGTTGTTGTAGATCGTGTAGGAGCCGTAGAGGCAAGGTGTTTACGAGGGATTGTCACAAAGTCAAATAGGCCGCTTGCCGCTATTGGGCGCATAATCTGTCGCTAGAGGCGGACTGACGACCCCAGCGAGTTAAAAGTACAGCATCTGATGCGAACCGATAGAACGTCAGGACGGAGCCGTTGGAGATAGGCAGCATGTTGTTAGGTTCGATGAAGACACGTCTTCACGCCGGTGCCGGTATTGCGCGTAAGTTACTGCCGACCCGAGAGGTGTGGATTGCGCTCGGAAGTTATATAGCGTTCTACCTTTTGTTCTTTGGGAGAAGTTTTTCAACTGGCAGATACATTGCTCCTAGCGATTCTTTCGATTTTGGATTGTCGGCCTTTCTATCGCGCCAGGAAGTTTGGACTGAGTATCTCTTCTCCGGCTATCCCATCGGTGCTGATCCGCAGTCATTAATGTGGTACCCCGTATTTCGGATGTTTGTCAGTGTCGGGCATGGCTGGAATTTATTCTTGCTCGCACCGTTTATCATCGCGAGTTTTACATGTTTTCTCTTTGTTCGGCACTTGGGAGCAAGTTCTCTAGCGGCATTCTTCGGTGGTGTGGTTTACGGTTTTAGCAGCACTTTGATGTCACACATTCCGCATTTCAATCAACTGCATGTGGCGGCTTGGGTGCCGCTCCTTCCCTATGGGATTAGTCTCGTGTGCCGGGGGAAGACAGCGAGCGGTGTCACGGTTGGATCGATGGGATTGGCTCTGATGGTGCTGGCGGGCCACCCACAGCTAATGGTGTATTGCGTCTACCTATCGGCGGCATATCTTGCGTATCAGTTGTGGATTGGTCAGTTTTCCAGAGGCCATGCTATTCGGACGGGTTTGATTGGTGGGTTGATTTTTGTGTTGGGCTTTGGCCTTGCGGCGATTCAACTGTTACCAGCGCGGGAACTAGCCGCTCTTAGTAATCGATCGGGTGCCGGATGGGAACTGTTTATAGCTGATGCGCTTCACCCGATAGAACTTGTAACGATTTTTCTCCCGCATGCTTTTGGAGAATTCGGTTCGGGGGGCGCAAGCGTGGATTCCGTGCTTGGTGAGGTTTTGGGTTCGACCATTGCAATTACAACAGATACGAGAGCTTATGTTGGTTTGCTCCCGCTGTTTCTTTTGATTTTTGGAGGCTGGTATGTGACTCAATATCGGCCTGAGTTGTTGTTCTGGATGGGGGCCTGCGCAACCGCGGTGTTGTTGACTCTCGGTCCGTGGACGCCTCTCTCTCGCCTTGTGTTTTATCTTCCATTGTATGGCTCCTTCCAGGCGCCAGGACGTCATTTCTTTATTTTCGCATTTGGTGCATCTGTAGCTGCTGGTCTCGTCCTCTCGCACATTACCAGTTGCCAAGACCGCTGGTTCATGGCTCGCCGTGCGATGCTTTTCGGTTCAGGATTGAGTGTGTGTGTGGGCTGCGTGTTGTGGTACTTCATGCCTGAAGCGAGACCGTATTCCAACCATGAGCCGGCTTACTTAGTCGGGGCGTACTTACTTCCTGCCGCTGTCGCATTGGTCACAATTCTTGTGATTACGTTATGTATCCGAAGAACGACGTCAGCGATTGTTTTAACGGTACTTTTAATAGCCGTTCACGCTGGAGAGATGTTTGCCTATCACTTTCTGGATGCGAATCAAAATCTACAGTACGCCGAAATTAGTGAGAGTGAGACGCAGATCCCATTTCAGATGGAAGCTGTTCGTGAAACACTCCGCGTCAATCAGGGGCGAATTGTTGCTGTGGATGGCCCCAATAACCCATTTGTTCAGATGAATATGTCTAGGGCGTGGGAAATACCAACAATTGGAGGGAAAGATCCGTTGGTGTTATCTCGCTATGCACAAATGCTGGATTTGTCAGGGTCAGGGGATCTGGGTCGCGATATTCTGTCGAAAGAACATCTTGCACTTGACCTCTTGGATGTCCGGTACGCCTTAGTTCCAGAAGCATGGCTATTGGCGGGGGAAATTCAACTGGATGACCGTCGGTGGGTGGTTGGAAACACGATGCGTCCACGCACATCTGATCCTGACGACGATATTCCGTACGTGTTGGTTCGTAACAATCGTGCGCGGTCGCCGGCATGGCTTGTTCCTGATGTCAAAGTGCTGACTTCCAATGAAATACGAGTCGCGGTCATATCGAGCGATCTTCCTGACGGCACGATGTTTGACCCGATGAAGCAGGCGTTAATCGAGTCGGAAACAAATGTCCAGTTAGATGCGGAGGAACGAAATTCGGAAGGCTCCTGTGGCAGTGTGGCGGTGGCGCTGAAAACATCCCGCCTACGCGAGTATGTGGTTAACAGCCGTGGGGGATGCTTTCTTGTCATCAGTGAAGTTTTCTATCCCTGGTGGCAAGCCTCAGTCAATGGTGAGAGAGCAACACTCATCCAGGCTAATCATGCACTTATGGGTCTGGTTGTGCCGAAAGGTGAGAGTCGGGTCAGACTGACACTCTTACCTCAATCACTGTATGCAGGTGCTGGTCTAACATCGGTTTCTTTGCTGATTTGGCTATGGTTGTTGGGGAGTGTGTTGATTGGTCGGCGGCGAAACCGGCTGAAATAAAGGGAATGGAAGATTGTTCCCCCGCATGACAGAAATAGTGTTACTCAGGTTTACCGTGGTGATCGATGTAGTCCCAGTTGACCGTATGGAAACCTGTTGTCAGATTCTGTAGTCTCTGGAACCGAGCCAGTGGAAAAAAAGTTTCTGTGGAGCGATCGTTCTTGGCTGGTCGGCGCGCTGCTTTGTTTGCTTGGAGTCACAGCGGTTGCGGCAGGCCTTCTACCGGCGTTTGCGCGCTGGCCCATGCCGACGTGGTCCTGGGGGGGAATCCTTGTTGCCACAACAATTTCGGCGCTGAGACCGTCATGGGGACTCTACTTGGTTTTTCTGACATTACCGTTCTTCGGAAACCGGCCGGGTGGCCGTTACATGGAGCTAATCAATGTGCTGGTTGGTTCCAATATCATCGGACTAACAATCCATTCTCTCCGTCAGCGAATACCGTTTCCTAGGCACCCAGTTCTTTTAGTTGGCTGGGCATGTGTGATCTCGGCCTGTGTCGCGCTCCTACCAGTCCTCCCACAGATAATGATTCATTGGAGACAGGCAAATAGTCTTCATCTTGTCCTGATCGAAAGTTTTACGAGTCGGGAAACAGACGTGCTCTATTCGATTCACAGTCTGGGCGTCCTCGCATTTGCCGTGGGATGGGCTACTGCGTTGGTGTGGGCGCGCGTTGATCGATATGTGATGAATGCGTTTTTCGCGACAGTGTTCGCTTTCCTGTTAACGATGATTTTTGGAATTCTTGATTTTCATCAAATCATTGACCTTGATACGCAATATCTAGGTGTTCTTGATCCTCGGGCGCTCGACGACCCACCGTTCCAGTCGGTCTATTCCATTTTTTGGAATCCGGGGTGGTTTGCTTGGTACTTCTCCATGGCGTTTGGTGTGAGTCTGGGTCTGTCACTACTGAGCCCTTTACGACGACGACAGGTGTTACTGGTGTTTCTAGCTATCGCGTATGCCTATTTCTTGACTAATAGGCAACGTGGTGGCTTTGTGGCGGTGCACGTTGTACTCCTCATTGTCGGTGGATACTGGGGTTATCATGCCGGTGGAATACGGCGGTCGGCCGTGTTTAGTAAAGGGGTGCTGTTGACTGTGGCGATAGCGGTAGTTACCGCTATCGCTCTGTTCTCTACTTCCTCGCCTAATTCCCAGACGGGACTTGAACGACTTCTTGAAAATCCGGGTGATTCGGTTAGAACCAACCTAGCGACAACTGCTGTCGAAATGTGGCAACAGGCGCCACTGTTTGGCATAGGGGAGGGGGCTTTTGGGTGGAGGTATCCAGAATTTGTTCCGCTGGATTCCACACGTGCCGTTGCCACATACGGTGATGCTCACAACACCTGGTTGCAAGTTCTTGCCACGCGTGGAGGGATTGGGTTCTTAGTCTATCTCGGCATTTGGCTTGCTCTGTTTCGTCTGATTATCAGAGAACTCCGGCATCCTGACTCGAGAGCTATTCCGGCAGTGGCTGCGCTGGGGGCGTTCTTCGTCTATTCATTTGTGCAAGGGATGTTCTATCTGCAAGCGATTCAGATTTTTTTCTGGGGACTAATTGCCATGATGGTTTCCATGGCACCGGAACCAGAAGTGCCGTTAATGCGCCGCAGACCGCTAGTCCCGATGCTCGCCATGATAGGTATGCCAATTGTTGCGGTTTTGATTTATTGGGAACCAATTGTCAAGAGTTGGGAAAGGGGACAGGTTCAACCGGCTGGCTTTTATGATGTTGAGCGTCTGGAAGATGGTCGTGTCGGGCGTTGGAGTTCAAGAACGGGAACACTGTGCTTGTATCCGACTCAGGATGTGACGGTGGTGGAATTACAGTCGAATCATCCTGATATCGCGAAGCAGCCGGTGGTCGTCACCTTACGTGATGCCAGCCAGGTGTTGGACCGAGTGTCACTGAGATCGCACGATCGTGTGCAGCGCCAGATCAGTTTGCCGGTGGCGAGAGTGCCGGATCGCGAACGGCCGCCAGAATTTGGCGAGTGTGTCGAGAATGCTTCCCGGCTGACCGTAAGTGTCGACCGCGTCTGGAGTCCGTTGTCAGTTGACCTCTTACCCGATCCTAGACATCTGGGCGTGTTCGTTTCGACTGAACCAGTTTCGGTCGCGCAATGATTGCTTCGTGAGTCTTAGCGTGCGGCTCGGCCTAGGTATCGCTGGAATATCTGTTCTACCAAGTCGTCCACACCGGGGACGAAGGCAACTGCCACAACAGTGGCAATCACCGCGACAGCGATACAGAGGTAAAATCTTTTCATCATCTGACTTGTGAGTTGCTAGTTTCTCGGAGCAGCTTCGAATACCCAGTCGTCGCCTGCTTCTACCGTCGCCCGAGTAGTACGAGAATTGTATTTACTTCTAATCGCATTACTAATGTCGTCTAGGATGTCACCAGAGTTGATTCGGACCAGTTGACGTTCGTAACGTTTACCATCGATTCGGAGTATTGCCCGCCCGTCGCGTTCGGCTTGAACCGGCCACCGTTTCCAGAGTCGCCCGACCGTTGTGTCCATGTAGCTCGACCAGACATAGAGTTTGCCGTTTAATTCCGCAGTCCAAATTCGACGGGACTGTGGCGGATTGACGAGTTGCAGTTCGATGGTTGAGACGTCCTCAACGAAACTCCAGTCGGGTTCTGAACCTCTGTGCAGTTCACCGCTTCTCAGAGGGCCGCCAGAAAACACCCGATTTGGGCCATCTGTGAACCGTTGTTTGACTGCCGCAGTAACTACGGCAGTCACTGGTATCAGCAGTAGACAGAACAGCACGGTTAATGTTCTTTTCACAAGTTGCATGGCTTTAGCCTAACGCGACGTGGCGGGCGGTTCAATGAGCATCGCGTTGGGATGTCATGTCTCATTCACGGGCGTGGGCTATGGTTGCGGCGAGCTCGTCGGGATCGTCCGTGCCAATCCGTAGTCGACGGCCGTTAGTTAAGCGGATTTCACCGGCGTCGAGTCCGGCCACGTTGTAAAGCCAGCCGTTTCCAATATATCGAATGCCAAACCCATGGAGCCAGCTGTTACGGACCGTTCGGCAATCCTTGACGGTATCGAGGGATATCCGTTTTCGGAACCAACCTCGAAGCGGCGATATCCCGAAACGGACCGCGATACTGGAGTGGTCAACCGAGACAGTGAGCGCGCCAAAGCCGAGGAGCGTAACAAGGAGTATGGTAAAGGCGAAAGGCGATACTCGGGCAAGGAAGAAAAGCCCAACACTTCCGCCAACTATCAGTAAAAGTCCTCCAGTCTGGGTGTGCTCGTAGTGATTCAACGACACATTACCGCTCCAGCTAGCTGAGTCATTGCTTACGGTGTCACGGCGGCAGCTCTTTCATCCGCGCGTCGCCCAGCCAGAATGCCGTACATACTGAGGTTCCCTTCATGGCAGGCATATTCGTACATCGGCACGTCGGTACGCTGCAGCGGGATCGACGCGGTCCACGGACGCGTCCACGTCTCGGGGTCGGTCACAGTGTATTCGTATTCGAGCGTGCCGGCGTCAACACGGGTAAAACGTTCGACCAGCGTCAAATTCTTGGTCGAAGCGTACACGCCTACCACCGAGTCCAGGCCTTCAGGATCTGTTTGGGCACCGGCGGACGCTGACCTCCACCGTCTCTCGCTGTTGAAGTTGGAGGTTTCGACGACGAGGGTGTCGCCCTCCCAATAGCCACGCGCGTCGCCGGACCACTGGCGGATCGCGCCGTCGAGTGGTGGGCGCCCGTCGAGAGGAACGACGCGAGCTGTATGGACCATTTCGGTCAACAGCACGACGTGGTCCGGTGTTTGGAAGATCTGTAAGTTCTGGTTGTAGCCGACTGGATTGAGGGGTGGGCCAGCGTTGAATCCCAAGAGGCATCTATCCGATGTACTTCGGTCGAGCCAGGAGTCAGCCGGGTGCTCCTGACGATACGCTTGACTGGCGGTGGCCCGTTGTTGGGCGTTCGGCGTCAGGGCTGGGATCCGCCCGTTGGGCGGATCGATGATCAGCGACGTTCGTCGAGTACCGACGGTCGTCGTGCCTTGATCCAACCAAAAGTTGTTGTAGAAGCCGGGCGTGCCATCTTCCCGCGTGTCCACTTGGTCGGCCACCTGCGTACGCTCGGGTGCTCGTGCTAGGAGACGAGCGTTCCTGTCGATGACTTCCTGCTCCATGGCGGCGGCCTCCTCGGTCGTCAGGAACGCTTGCTCGGCCAGCTCGTCTGGCCGTTCCAATGGTGTAATGGTACGGAAATCCCAAATGCCGCGCAGGTCCGGCGCATCCCACGCCGTGCGAGCTGAGGTGGTCTGGGCAACGGCGGGCGCGGTTCCCGAGGAAAGGAGCGTGACCAGTACGGCCAAGGCACTCACGACAACGATAGTTCCAAGTCGCATCTGAACCTCCTTTGTGAGCGTTTTCATTCCAGGTATCTGTATCCTACGCGATAGTGTTGCTGTTCGCATTGCAAAAGTGTTAGCACAGTGGGATATGCACTCTAGCCCCGACCGGGGCGGCGGGTCTTATGGTCTCTTCCGGAGTCGGACCGTGTGTTTCTCCGTCCGGTTCAGATACTGATTCACGGCTTCTCGTACGTCCTCTGTTACGGCGTCCGAGTTGACGAGCGTTTTCAGCCGTGACGCTGAGAGCTGGTCGACCTGCTCCCAGAGGCCGCGTGTCTTTAACAGCGTTTCGAGGTCGTGTCGGGCGTCGCTCCCGGTGTCGGGCATCGCTATAGATGACTTGGTGGAGACGGCGGCGGCGTAGTCCGTACCGAACACCGAGGTCTGGCCGGTCTCGGTGGCGTACGCCGTCAGTTGCGTCTCGATCTCCGTGCGCCGTTCCTTGAGGGCGCGGGTTACCTGGTGCGTCTCGGCCTTCACGGTGACGAGTTCATCGACGAGCGCCGAGGCGGCGGCGGGCGTCAGGGTTGGCGCGTCGGGAGACGGATGGTCGTCGTGCATCTGATAGGAGTGCGCAAACTCCGGGCAGCAGGGGCGGTATTCGCAATAGTCACAGAGTTTGCTGGTTCTGGTCGGGAGGTCGCCAGTCGTCACCGCAGTCTCAATGGTCTCGATGAGGCGACCTGTCTCAGTGGCCATCGTCTGCAACTCATCAGGGGTGCGGTGTGACCACACCTCTTCGTCAAAGCGGACAAAATGCCAGACGAGATCAATGCGCTCCAGGTCGGGATACCGTTGCTGAATGCCGAGCATGTAGAGGGCCAACTGCCGGTCGCTGTCGGCCTGCTGCTGTGTGAAGAGCTGCTTGTTCGTTTTGTAGTCGTGAATCACGAAGTGGCCCGGTGCGACTTTTTCGAGACGGTCGATTTTTCCGGTCATCGTGGCGCCGCCAGACAGATTGATGGTTATGGAGGATTCCAGGTCGATGGTGATGCCCTGGGTAAACGGCTGGTAGTGGTCCCAGTATTGTTTGAGCCATGTCTGCCCACTCGACCGGTAGTCCGTTACGGTGAGATCGGGTTTGCTAAGACGAATCCCGTCCGTCCACTTCGCCTCCCAGAGCGTCTGGTACTGGGCGGCGAGTTCGTCCCGGGTGGCGACGCGGCCGTTCTGCGCCAGGCTGTACAGCCATTCGAGTGTGTCGTGAACGCGCGAGCCCAGGAACAATTCGATGGTGGTCTCAAGGGGGGGCTTGACGCGGTCGACGTACTGCAGCTTGTACTTGTACGGACACCGTTCGTAGCTGGATAGTCTGGAGTGCGAATAGCGCGTGGGAGCCATTGATGGCCCAGCCTACCGCGCCATCGCGGCTGGTGCAACGGGCCCTTGTTCAGCGTGTCGAATCTAGCACATTGGGATAGGCACTCGAGTCGGCACGACACGTCTGTGGTTGTCAGTGACCCATCATGTGAGCTCCGTGCCGTCACCCACCTCGACGTTTCGAGGCGTGGCATTGACCGCGCTCTAAACGTAGTTCGAGAAGTAGCGACTAATTTAAACGAAGAGAAGGTCGATGGAAATGAGTCGCCTTCCTGAACTAGGATTTTCTCTTTGAATGGTTAGGCGTAGGCGCCTGCCGCACTCCAGGCGTGTGTCCGCTCGTAATAATGAGGATAGAAAGCATTGTGGGTAAAACGCGACCAAACTAACTTCCCAGGAACTCAAGCAATGTCCAATTCTCCCATAATGAGTGCACCAATCACCGGAGCAGATGAGTGAACCAGACCTCGAAGGAAACGCTAGAAACGGTCCGCCAATATCACCAGGTTACCAAGCATCACGTCCATCGCTTCGCGCCCGGACCGGGCCACCTGGACTGGGACACCCAGCCGGACCCGTTTCGCCGCTACAACGGTGCGCCCCTGATTGGGCTGGACAAGATCCCACCGACGGGGGAGCCACGTTACGATGACGCGTTTGTCGAGGCACGACATTCGCCGGTTCTGCTGAACCGGCGGAGTATCTCACAACTCTTCTTCGACAGCTTGGCGGTCTCGGCTTGGAAGAGCACGAGTGGCTCTCGATGGGCGCTCCGGGTCAACCCGTCGAGCGGCAACCTGCACCCGACAGAGGGCTACCTGCTCTGTGGTCCGGTGGATGGTCTCTGTGCGGTTCCGGTTGTCTGCCACTATGCGCCCAAGGAACATGCGCTCGAGGTTAGGGCGAAGGTTGGCCTGGGGTTATGGGAGACGCTATGCCAGCAATGTCCGCCCGAAACAATCTTCGTCGGGTTTACCTCCGTCCATTGGCGAGAAGCGTGGAAATACGGCCAACGCGCCTATCGCTATTGCCAGCATGACCTCGGGCACGCGGTCGCCGCGGTCGCTATTGCTGCCGCTGGACTGGGGTGGCAAACGAGATTGATGGATGACTTGGGAACGGTTGAACTGGCGCGCCTCCTCGGTACTGAACGGAAGAATGCCGCCGAACCTGAGGAGCCGGATGTGCTGATCGCCGTAGGCCCTGGCGTGAGGGGGATCACCGTGCGAACCCTGCCCGAGGGCCCGGTGCAGCACTTCGCGGAACTGGAATGGCTTGGCACGCCCAACGTCCTCAGCCCGAATCATCTGGACTGGGGTATGGACGCGCCGGCGACCGCAGCCCGTAAACCCCGCTGGCCAAGTCCGAGCACACGCACGCAAGAGTCGGGACCACCTGGTTCATGGCCGACTCGCCCCGTCCCGCTCCGGTCCGTCATCCGTCAGCGGCGGAGCGCGGTAGCAATGGATGGGAAGACCAAAATAGACCGAGACCTGTTTTATCGCATGCTCCACAGAACGGTCGCTAGCCAGGACCAGGTTCCCTTTAGCACGCTGCCTTGGACCCCGTACATCCACCTGGCGATCTTCGTGCACCGCGTAGATGGCCTACCCCCTGGGTTATACATGTTAGTACGCGACAAAACACAGCGGTCTGGGCTGGAGGCGGCCTGTACTCGCGCCGCGTCGTGGGCGCGCGCTCCTGGCTGCCCTGAAGAAGTCGACCTATGGTGTCTCAGTCAATCAGATGCGAGGCGCACTGCGCAAGCGGTCTCCTGCACCCAAGACATTGCAAGTGACGGGTGTTTTAGTCTTGGAATGGTGGCGGAGTTTGAGCGTCCGCTGAGTCACTACGGCGCCTGGTTTTACCCTCGTCTGTTCTGGGAGGCAGGCGCGATCGGTCAGGTGCTCTATCTGGAAGCCGAAGCCGCCGGGATCAGGAGCACCGGAATCGGTTGTTATTTCGACGATGCGATGCATGAAATCCTTGGCCTCGAAGACACCACCTATCAGGACCTGTACCACTTCACAGTCGGCGGTGCGGTCGAAGACACTCGGCTCACCACGCTCCCGGCCTATGCGGATTCACTATAATTCGCTCGCAGGGCACTCGCCATCGGCTCACGTCGCACAATACATGGACGAGATCCTTCAAGATGACGGCCAAATGGGGTTCAAAATGGGGGTCAAACAGTAAATGCGCCCGCATTGCTGTCTCGGAATGAGCGTTTTCTCTAGGAAAGTCTGGAGCCGACGAGCGGATTCGAACCGCTGACCTGCTGATTACGAATCAGCTGCTCTACCAGCTGAGCTACGTCGGCTAAGCGGTGGGAGTGAAGCACGCCATCTTAGCATAGGAAGGGGTAGGGTTCTGGTTCTGAGGATGCCACTCGGTGAAGCATTTGGCTACGCCCAGGATGAGACTGTGTCGGCACATTCTTATGATTACGCAAATTCCAAATTCTAAGGACTCTAAGTTTCTCATTTGACCCACCCTCATCAACTGGAAGGGCAATGACGGCACGACAGTTTTTGGTATTGGCAGTGACAATCGTTACTGAGTGCATGTCTGAGGGGGACCTACAGAACGACTCGCTGGTATAAGATTGCAGGTTACCGTTGAGAAGATTTAGTTAAGAGTAGCCCTGTAATTAAATGGCGAATGCCAACCTGAACGAGAACGGTCACATCACAATTCGGGGAGCCCGTACCCACAACCTGAAGGACGTGAATCTCGCACTCCCGCAACAGCAACTTATTGTTGTCACTGGCGTGAGTGGGTCGGGGAAGTCTTCACTCGCGTTCGACACGCTCTATGCCGAAGGGCAGCGCCGCTATGTCGAATCTCTCTCGGCTTATGCGAGGCAGTTTCTCGAGCGAATGGAAAAGCCAGATGTCGATGAGATAGAAGGAATATGTCCTTCCATCGCGATTCGTCAAAAGAATAGCTCGAGGAACCCACGATCTACCGTTGGGACGACCACTGAAATTCACGATTATCTGAGACTCCTCTATTCGAGAGTGGGGCGGACCACTTGCCGCGGTTGTGGCAAGGAAGTATTGCGTGACAGTCCTGAAGTTGTCGCCAAGTTTCTTATGGCGCTGCCTGCAGGGACGCGGTTGCTCATCGGATTTGAAATGCCGGTTGTAGGAGGTGAGCCCTCCACGGAAAGTGAATCGTCGCCAAATTCAGACGATGAATCTGGGCCGGTATCAGATGCGGTGGATGTTCTTCGTCGGAAGGGGTTTCGGCGGATTGCCATCGAGGGCCGTGCGGTTCAGCTGGATGAGGTCGACATGTCGGAGCTGACGACTAAGGGGGCATTGCGAGTTGTCGTTGACCGAGTGCAAGTCGAGTCAGACATGTTGAGTCGGATCACAGATTCAATCGAGACGGCTTACCTCGAGGGTGCGGGCACTGCTTTTGCGATTGAGGTCGACAAGGCCATTGGGCGCGACGCTTCTCAGGAGGTCAAGTGTCATCTATTTAGTGAACTATTTAAATGTGGGGACTGTGGGATTCAATACGAAGTTCCAGAGCCTCGACTCTTCTCTTTTAATAACCCGTTTGGTGCCTGCCCGACGTGTCACGGTTTTGGAAATGTCATCGAACTTGATCTGAATTTGGTTGTTCCTGACGCGACAAAGTCGATTAATCAGAATGCTATCGACCCGTGGAGTAAACCGCACTACCAGTCCCACCTTGCTGGGCTAAAGAAGGCAGCTCGAGCAAATAAGGTAAGAGCGAATATTCCATGGAATGAACTGACTGACGATGAGCGTGAGTTTGTTGTTTCGGGCAATGGAACGGGCTATCGAGGCATAAAGGGATTTTTCCAATCGTTGGAACGAAAGAAATACAAGGTTCATGTGCGGGTGTTCTTGAGTCGGTACCGGGGCTACCTTGTCTGTCCGGAATGTCAAGGCACCCGTTTGCGCCGAGAAGCCCGTGACGTCCTGGTGGGGGAGCGAACGATCGATACGGTGTGCACCTTAACAGTAGCGCAGGCTAAGTGCTTCTTTGACGACTTAGATCTCACAGAAAAAGAAGCGGTAATTGCGGAACGAATCGTGCGTGAAATCCGACAACGGTTGACGTTTCTGAGCGACGTTGGTTTGGACTATTTGACGCTGGACCGACTATCGTCCACGCTGTCGGGTGGAGAAGCGCAGCGAATCAATCTTGCGACTTCATTAGGGGCTGCGTTGGTTGGCACGCTCTATGTACTTGACGAACCTTCAATTGGTTTGCATCCACGCGACAATCAGAGACTGATGAAGATTCTCCGGAAGCTTCGCGATCAAGGTAACACCGTCGTCGTAGTTGAACACGACGAAAACATCATCAGAGAAGGCGATTACGTCGTTGACCTTGGGTTAGGTGCTGGTGTCAGGGGTGGAAAGGTGGTCTATGCGGGCCCCTTCAAGGGATTACAAGACGAACAAACGTCGCTGACAGCGAAGTATCTGCGTGGCGAATTGGCCATTCCGATTCCTGCCGTGAGGCGAAAACGTCTTCCACAGTCACAGGCGCTACGCTTGGTCGGGGCAAGTGAACACAATTTAAAATCGGTCGATGTCGAAATTCCCATGAACATGTTGACCTGTGTGACCGGCGTGAGTGGGTCAGGAAAGTCAACGTTGGTTCACGATGTCCTATACGCCGCAATAAAAAGATCCAAAGGTGAATGGGATAAGCGTGTAGGTACCCATGAGAGCTTGGACGGCGTGGAATTGGTCAATAATGTCGTTTTAGTTGATCAAGCTCCAATTGGCCGAACACCTCGTTCAAACCCAGTCACTTATTTAAAGGCTTTTGATTCAATTCGCGAGTTATTTGCTTCAACAAAAGATGCTAAGGCGAAGGGGTTCAAGGCCAGTCATTTCTCGTTCAACGTGCCAGGGGGGCGCTGTGACGCATGTGAAGGTGAAGGTGAAGTAAAGGTAGAGATGCAGTTTTTGTCAGATGTATTCTTGCCGTGCGAGCACTGCGACGGAAAACGTTTTAAGCCTGATGTGTTGTCCGTGAAGCATCAAGGATGCGGCATTGATGAGGTCCTTGAACTCACTGTCCGTGAGGCGCTTTCATTTTTTAGTAGTTCCCCTAAAGTGGTGAGACGGTTACGGGTGCTAGACGAAATTGGACTGGGCTATTTGAAGCTGGGACAGCCAGCCACTACTCTGTCGGGTGGAGAGGCACAGAGAATCAAGATTGCGTCTCATCTTTCATCTCGCAATAAGGAACGCACGATCTATATCTTGGATGAACCCACGACAGGCTTGCATTTTGACGATATTGCGAAGTTATTAACGGCCTTCGGCAAGTTACTCAAGGCTGGTCATACCCTACTGGTGATCGAACACAACTTGGATGTGATTAAGACTGCAGATTGGATTATTGACCTCGGGCCTGAAGGTGGTGTCGACGGTGGACATGTAGTGGTTAGCGGTCCTCCTGAGGTGGTCGCGGGACACAAGGAATCTCGAACTGGTCAGTTTCTGCAGACTGTACTTGCGGAGGGTCGACACCATGCCTATGGGGATTAATAGCGCGGTGGTCGGCAGCTTGTGAAGCTACGCTTCCAATGCTCATATTGAGTCACTCTCTCCCAAGGTCGTTCTATGCAAGGCCAACCCTTCATGTCGCCCGCGACCTTATCGGGAAAGTCTTAGTCCGCGAATCTTTGTCAGGCAATACGGCCGGAATTGTTGTCGAGGTTGAGGCTTACATAGGAGAAAATGATCCAGCATGCCACGCAGCAACTGGGTTCACTCGAAGAAATGCACCGCTATACGGCGCTCCGGGGCGCGCTTACGTGTATTTAAATTACGGCGTACATCATTTAGTTAATGTTGTGACAGAACCAGAAGGGTATCCAGCGGCTGTACTGTTACGTGCGGTTGAACCTTTACACGGTGTCGATCTAATGCGACGGCGTCGGAATAGTTCAGTCGGCTTCATAAATGATCTGTGTCGGGGTCCCGGAAATCTTTCACAGGCATTTGGGATTACTATTTCCCAGAATAGGCAGGATTTCACAGGTCAACGACTCTATGTCGCGGATTACGGCTTGACTCGTCAGCTGACATGGACGTCTCGAATCGGTATTCGAGTGGGAGTCAGTCGCCCGTGGAGATGCTATGCGTCCAACAGTTTAGCTGTCTCTCGCTCTTATTGAGGTTGCTCTTGTGACACTTCTACCTCGAAGGAGATTCTGTCGCCACCTCGGATAACTCCTAAAGTGACGGATTCACCTATCGGGGAATCGGAGAGCAAGCGAGCGTAATCAGATGGATCTTCAATCGGGTTATCGTTAAACGCCACTATTACATCACCAGGCTCCATACCTGCCATCGCAGCAGCGGACGCTTGATGAATGCGCCAGATGACCACACCTCGAGTGTCGGGAGCGCCTAATTCACGGGCTAGTTGGGGGGACAGTCGACGCACTTCTACGTAGCCAAACGAACCTCGTCGAACCCCGCCGTACTCGATTAAATCCTGCATAACACGACTGGCGAGATTACTAGGCACGGCAAACCCGATGCCTTGATACCCGCCGTCTTCACTAAAGATTGCCGTATTAATTCCGATAAGCTCGCCTTGAGCGTTCACCAGTGCTCCTCCAGAATTACCCGGGTTGATTGCTGCGTCGGTCTGGATGAAATCTTCGTAGCTTGCTACACCTAGATTGTCTCTACCCACAGCACTGACGATACCTAGTGTTACTGTCTGATTTAATTGGAACGGATTACCGACTGCTAGGACCCATTCGGCAATCCGTAATGAAGACGAGTCTCCCCAAGGAATTGTAGGCAAGTCGCCCGCGTCTATTTTGAGAAGGGCAATGTCCGTAGATTCGTCACGGCCGACAAGCTCAGCTTGAAACTCGCGGTTGTCCGCTAGCGTTACTGTAATGCCAGCGGTTTGACGACCTACGACATGAGCGTTTGTCAAAATGTATCCGTCTTCGTGAACGATTACACCTGACCCGAGGCTAGGACGTTCTTGATAGCCTGAGAAACCAGGATTGTCTCCAAAAAAATATTGAAAGAACGGGTCGTTGTTAAAAGCAGAACGACGTTGAACAACTTGGCGAGACGAAATGTTCGTTACGGCGGCAACTGTTGATTCAGCAACGTCGGTAAAGCCCGATGTTCCAGCGACGGAAGCAATACTTGGGGTTGTTCTGGATTGGATGTTTGCGATTTCCGTTTCTTCGGTCACCGGCACGGCCGAGGCGAGGCTTTCGGTCTGAGACTGGAGTTGACCCGTCAGGACGATACCGCCTACCAAGCCGGACAGGAACAGCACAGAGCCGAGAATAATCGATCTGGTACGCATTAGTGACACTCCACAATTATTGTGGTTGGCTAATTGCCTGTCCTCATTCTAACGCTATTGGGTAGTACACCTATGGTACGATAACCGGCCAATATGGCTTCAATTCAAGCTACTCGATTAAGGAAAGGTAATTTGGTCAAAATGAACACGGCATTACTCCGCGTTCTTGATGTTAACCATCTTACCCCGGGAAAGGGGCACGGATTCGTTCAAGCCCGATTCAGAAATATTCGAACTGGTGCTCTGAATGACCATAAGTTTCGTTCTGAAGATAGCGTGGAGCGGGCAATGCTCGATACCCGCGAGATGCAGTTTCTCTATGCTGATGGCGACACTCATCACTTTATGGATACCGAGACTTATGAGCAGACCCACCTGACTGCTGAGACTCTTGGTGACGCAGTTAACTATCTGTTGTCTGACTCAGTGATCACAGTGCAGCTATTTGAATCTGAGCCAGTTGGAATAGATTTGCCACTAACGGTTGAACTTGTGGTGCGTGAAACCACGCCGGCAATTAAGGGCGCGACTGTAAGCGCCCAACTTAAACCAGCTACACTCGAGACCGGTCTAGTGGTCCAAGTTCCACCATTTGTGGCAGTTGGAGATGTCATTCGAGTAAATACGGAGTCCGGAGAGTACCAAGGTCGCGCGTGACACGAAGTAGGCCCACGATTGAATGAGATCAATCTTTCGGATGTACTCGATGTTGCCTTAACTGGTCTCGGTGTTGGATTTTGCGTGGCCAACGGTTGGATTGCTGTTCAATTTCTTCAGTTTTTGAAGCGCCGATCCACAGCCCTGTTGACTTGGCCTGGACGTAAACCTCCCTACTATGGAGTTTTTCTACCGTTCGGCGTCGTATTCGGCATACTGCTCTTCGTAAAGTTGGTTGTGCAGCGTCAGGGAATCGAAACTGGATTTTCCGAAGCGATGATGCTTTTGTACTACGCGTATTTGTTGCCCCTGAGTTTTCGAATTAAGCGCGGTTTATACCAAGAGGGAATTTGGACGGAATCACGATTTGTGCCTTACTCAAAGATCGGTGGTTTGAGCTGGCAAGAAGGACGCGAGATCAAGCTTGTAATAATTTATCGGCTTCGCCAGCGCGCTCGTCAACTCAATGTTCCTCAGGAACACTATGGAGAGGTTCGTCGACTGTTACGTGACAAGATTGACAGCGATGATCTGCATTTCACAATGAAAACATTCGATTTGGGAGCTGATGAACGAGAAATGGTTTAGGGACGAGTGTTTTTACGATCCAAGGGTTCGCAAGAGTCCGATTAGTCCAGTGCCTTGAGCGGTAGGGTCGGCCAACCATCCTGGTGGTGTGATCCAGACAAACGACAGGATGGCTATCACCATTAGGTCATATTGCCATGTCGCGCGATCGAACGTCCAAAACAATGCATGCCAAACCGCTAACACGGGCAGTGCAACCGCTCGTTTCAATGTCATTTGTACTTCAGGATGGAGTTCGGTGGGACCGGTGTGGAGTTCACGCCAGGTGAAGTAGATTCGATCAACAACTGTCACGACAGACAAAACGAGTATCACCCACAAAACTGCGGCCATACGGTTAGTGAAGGCACCAATCATGAAAAGGACGATTCGCTCTGGACGCTCCATGAATCCAACCTTACATTTCTGGATCAGAGATTCAGCGCGAGCTCTGGTGTAGCTTGTCATCACAGAGAACATCAGTGCTAGCGCTGTTATCAGCACATAATCGGACCGACCTTGCTCGGTGTAGAGGTAGAGCAAGCCTATAAAAAGAAGAATGTCAGAGAATCGGTCCATTACCGAATCCCAAAAGCCTCCAAACTCCGAAGACAAGTTGTTACGTTCAGCTACTTTGCCGTCTATGAAATCGAAGATGTTGGCAACAATCATGACAACCCCGGCCATGAGAAAATGACCGGTACCTAGTGCCCAGGCTGATATCGCATTAACGATGACACCAGTGAACGTCAATGCGTTCGGATGAATTCGAAGCCGAACACACGTTTCGATGATGAGGCGAAGCGGATACATACACGCTGCGCCGATAGCTCCAGTAAATGTCATAAATGTGACGGTTGCTACCTCTCTAAATCGAAAGTTGAGCGATACAATATTTGAGGCGGTCGCGAATTTGAAACAGTGACCTCAGCAGTGTAATTCATGGCCATTTGGGATCTCAAACATCAGATTGCACGATTGCCCGAACAACCGGGAGTGTACATTTACTTTAATGACTCCGGCGAAACAATCTATGTTGGTCGGGCCCGGGTGCTTCGACAGCGAGTCAAGACGTATTTGTCAGCGCAGGGCACCAGCCCTAAGACTGACGCCTTGCTTAAAGACGTTACACGCCTTGAAGTAATCGTGACCGACTCACTCGTCGAGGCCTTGGCGCTGGAGAACAATCTAATCAAAGAACGAATCCCACGCTTTAATATTCTACTGCGGGACGACAAGACCTATCCGTATTTACAAGTGACGACTACTGAGGCTTTTCCTAGAGTGCTTGTCGCTCGACAGGTTTCCCGTGACGGGAATGTTTACGCCGGGCCTTTTTTACCTGCAGCCTTAGCCCGCAAGACGATGTCGCTGACGCACCGGTTATTTGGGATCAGATCGTGCAACGAAGTCATTAATGGGAAACGAGGAAGAGCCTGCTTGGAATATGACATAAAACGGTGTTTGGCTCCATGTGTCGAATCCATCTGCAGTCAGACCGAGTATTCAGAGGCGGTGCAACGAACTCAAATGTTTCTTGAAGGTCGAAACGAAGAACTCTTAATGGAGCTTAATGCCCAGATGGAGAGCGCGTCGAGTACGGAACGTTACGAAGTGGCTGCCCAATGTAGAGATACGATCCGGACGATCGAAACGCTACGGGATCGGCAGCAGAAGATGGCCAGTCCGCGTCTTGGCGAGCGGGATGTCTTTGGCATCAAAGTGGGTTCATCGGGCGGATTAATTCAGATTTTTCAAGTCCGCGGTGGTCGTGTGATTGAACGAATTGAACTTATAGCCGATGAGACCGGAGAGTGTATGACCCAGGATGCGGAATTACTTCGGGCCGGTTTGCAGCAATTCTATGAGGCGCGTAGGGCACCGGCTGAAGTGCATCTGCCCTTGAAGCTTGATGACCAACGAGAGATCGAGGCGTGGTTGTCTGGGCGTTCTGAGCATAGGGTTCGTATTCATGTACCTAAACGAGGTGACAAGCGCGGGTTGGTTGAATTGGCGACTCGTAACGCCAAGGTTTCATATGATTCTCGCTTCGGTGCGGATGCACGTCGTTTCGGTGCCGCGCTTGAAGAGTTGAGAGATTGTCTGGCGCTCAAGACGACGCCGAGGCGACTCGAATGTTTTGACATTTCTACCCTTCAGGGCACCGAGACCGTTGGCGCGCTCGTTGTCAACGAAGACGGCCGGATGCTTCGCCGAGACTATCGAAAATTTCGAATTCGGGGCGATAAGCGAAAGTCATTGGTTGGCTCTGATGACTTCGCCTCAATCGAAGAGGTTGTGTTTCGCCGATACCGTCGGTTACTGGAACAAGGCGGGCCATTTCCTGACCTCGTGATTGTGGATGGAGGAGCTGGTCAGTTGTCAGCAGCGTACAATGCCTTCGATCAACTCGGTCTCTCTAATCTTGCCGCAATAGGAATCGCCAAGAAAGATGAACTCCTAGTCACGCGGGATCAACGTTTGCCAATAGCTCTACCTCGAGACAGCGCCGCTCTGCAGTTAGTGCAGCGCATTCGAGATGAAGCCCATCGCTTTGCAATAACGTTTCATCGTCGGTCTCGGACTAGACGTGACTTCAGTTCTGAACTGGATTCAGTAACAGGTGTTGGCCCGAAGAGGCGACGGATCTTACTTGAACGTTTTGGTAGTGTGAGGAACATTGGTCGTGCTACCAACGAAGAACTGGTTCCCATAGTGGGGACAAAGGTAGCTCGCTTGATCATTGATTATTTTTCGGAACGAGCCAGGAATAAATAAAAGAGCAGTAGTGTTATGACAACTACTACAGGGCGATGATTTCAGGCGCAGGTGATTATTGCGAATCGGGCTTCGGTTGTTGGTAAATAGTCCAGATAAGCGCTGGAACATTCAAAGGTGACCGTATCTTTGTTTTTTGTTGTTTGATTCAATGAGGGCTTTAATGACGTGAGTATTTGACCGATCTCAAGAATAGGCGAGTTTTGCAAACTATCGAACGTTGCCGGTCTTGCGTGTCGGCGCTCTGGTAAGCTTTGCTACTGATTGGCTGTTTGACAACTTCACTAACCGGCTATATTCATCTCTATCGTGAGTGTTGAATCAGTAAAACAACGTGTGGTTTCAGGGATGCGCCCTACAGGAAAGTTGCATCTGGGACATCTGGTTGGAGCTTTAAAAAAGTACCGCGCCCTGCAAGCTGAGTACGACTGTCTGTATTTTGTGGCTGATTGGCATGCTCTCACCAGTGAGTACGGTGATACGACTGAGCTTACCGAGTATGCCTATGACAATGTAACTGATTGGATTGCAGCAGGTGTGGATCCTGAACAGAGCACCTTGTTCATCCAATCGCAGGTGCCTGAGCATGCAGAGCTTTACTTGCTCCTTTCAATGGTAGTGCCCATACCGTGGCTTCAGCGTGTACCAACCTACAAAGAACAGATCGATGAATTGTCTGACCGAGATCTTTCAACGCTAGGTTTTTTGGGATACCCCCTTCTGCAGGGGGCGGACGTGCTGCTGTATCACGCGAAATTTGTCCCCGTCGGTGAGGACCAGGTCCCGCATCTTGAATTGACGCGGGAAGTTGTCAGGCGTTTTCAGGGTTTCTTTGGCGAGCTTTTTCCAGAACCTCAGCCACTGCTCACACGGTTCCCTCGGCTACCAGGACTTGATAATCGGAAGATGAGCAAGAGTTACGGAAATACTATTGATTTATCCGATGACGCCGTTACCGTTAGAAAAAAGATTATGCGAATGTACACGGATCCAAAACGGATTCGTGCTGATATTCCTGGTACGGTTGAAGGTAATCCTGTATTTATTTACCATGACGCTTTCAATTCGAACGAAACGGAAGTGAGCGAATTAAAGGCACGCTACGAAGCTGGTAAAGTTGGAGATGTTGAGGTGAAGGATTGCTTGGCACGCGCTGTGAATGAAGTACTGGATCCGATTCGGGAACGGCGTACGGAGATAGCAGCGAAGCCGGGGCAAATTCAAGAAATAGTAATGGATGGGTCGAGTCGGGCCCGGGCGATTGCTCAAGAGACTATGAAAAGTGTACGCGATGCCGTCAGGTTAAAGTATGGAGACACCTAACGATTTCGAGTCAATTCTTCCTGGTTACCCGGTTAAACTCTCCAACTTTGAGGGACCGCTCGATCTTTTGTTGCATTTGATCAAGATGAACAAGGTGGATGTCTACGACATCCCGATTGTACTCATAGCTGAACAGTATCTTGAGTATCTTGACACGATGCAGGAACTCGATCTTGACGTGGCTGGCGAATTTCTCGTTATGGCGTCAACTCTGATTCATATCAAGTCTCGTATGCTGGTTCCCCGCATAGAAGATGAGACTGACATCGAAGAGGAAGAGGACCCACGAGAAGCGTTGGTTCGTCAATTACTGGAGCACCAGAAGTTCAAGGCCGCTGCTGAGTTGCTCCATGAACGAGAGATCGTTAGAAGCGCGCAATGGACTCGACCCGATAGCCGTGTCGAGCATATTGCTGGTGAACCTTTTGAACGTGAATTAGAGGTTGACATTTTTAGCCTCATTCAAGCCTTTCAATCTGTCATTGCGCGTTCGCAAGACCGGCCAACTGTGGTGTTGCCGGCTGAAATAGTCCCGATCGAAACACGAATTGATCAGTTGTTGGAGATTTTGTCTTTAACGGATGCGTGTGCATTTGAAGAACTGTTTACTCATTCAACTTCTCGCAGAGAACTAATCACGACATTCCTCGCTGTCCTGGAAATGATGCGACTGAAGCTTATCCGTGTCGTCCAAAGTAATACGTTTGGACCGATCAGGGTGTATAAGAGGAGTTCATCTCAAACTCACGGACAGGACCAAGAAGGGAAGGCGAATGACCGACGACCTAAGTGAGCTTAAATCAGCCATTGAAGCGCTGATCTTTGCCTCACCTGAACCGGTCACATTAGCTGCCTTAGTGAAGGTTTTGGAAGGGGAACCTCAGGAGCATATCAAGGAGGCACTCGAGGCGCTTACTACGGAATGGAACCGCGGCGGCGGGCTTGAATTGGTCGAGGTGGCTGGTGGTTACCAGATTGTCACGCGTCCTGAATTTAGTGAGTGGGTTCGCCGGTTGTTTCACGAACATTCGAGTCAGCGACTTTCCGTTCAGGCACTTGAGACTCTGGCTGTCGTAGCATATCGACAACCGGTTACGGCGCCGGAGATTGCCGAGATTCGAGGAGTGAATACATCGGGAGTATTAGCCACGCTCCTCGAACGTAGATTGATCAAGATCACCGGAAGAAAATCGGTCGTCGGACGACCATTTCTTTATGCCACCACCCGGGAATTCTTGGATAGATTCGGTTTGAAAGATTTGACGGATCTACCCAAAGTTGAGGATATGGCCGAGGCGTTGGGGTTGGATGTTCCGGAGGGCTTAGCCGAGGCTCCACCAATTGACGAAGTGCTACCATTTGATTCAGCTCCTTCCAATCTGAAAAATTCTAAAGAACAGGTGCATTAGTTTGACTGCGACAGTATCCACTGTGCGCCTTCAAAAGATTCTGTCAGCGGCGGGTAGCGCGTCGCGTCGTGGTGCCGAAGCGATGATCGCAGCAGGTAGAGTTTCGGTGAATGGCGTGGTAGTTACGAATCTAGGGAGTAAAGCGAATCCACAGAGCGACGATATACGTCTAGACGGTCGCCGTGTTGGTCTTGCTCAAAGGCCACGATACATTCTAATGAACAAACCGTCCGGCTATCTGACGACGCGTCATGATCCGCAGCGGCGTAAAACAGTGCTTGAGTTGCTCCCACGGGTTCGAGAGTATGTTTATCCAGTGGGCCGTCTGGATTATGATTCCGAGGGCTTACTGTTGATGACAAATGATGGGGATCTCGCTGCGCAATTGACCCATCCACGGTACGGTCTTGAGCGAGTTTACGAGGTGGTGATTCGCGGTGTTCCAACGTTGCGGGCTATGCAGAAACTGACCTCAGGCATTGTTCTCGCCGGTCACCGGACGACATCGGCCCAAGTGCGGTTACTGGGTGGTCATGTGAAGCGGCGAATTAACCAAGCTCGCGTACGTGTGACGCTCAGGGAGGGACGGAATCGCCAGGTTCGCCGGATGTTCCAGGCCGTTGGTTACCCAGTGGTCCGACTACGTCGGGTGAGGTTTGGTCCCTTGACAGCGAAAGGGCTTAAGCTTGGGATGACTCGTGAGCTTTCAGCTGACGAAATCATCGCTTTACGACGAGCCGTTACAGCAGGATCCGAGGGCATGAATAAAAATGGCTGAGACGAAAGTGTTAGCTATTGACGGCCCGTCAGGAGCTGGCAAAGGAACCGTGTCTCGAGCTGTCGCTAAGGAACTACAGTGGTCTTATGTAGATACCGGTGCGATGTACCGCGCGGTTGCTTGGAGGGCCCTTGACCAGACAAAGTCGTTGGCAGACGAAGAGTTTATTGCCACTCTTGCGAGGGTTACAGTTTTTGATCTCGATTTCACTCGTGTTGTGATCGACGGTGAGGACATCACGAGTCAGATTAGGACGCCAGAAATAGATGTAGCAGCTTCAACCGTAGCCCGGATGCCGAAGGTACGCAGTGTGCTCGTTGCTCGTCAACGTGAATTTGCTGCAGCGGGTCCGGTGGTGATGGAAGGGCGAGATATAGGGACTGTGGTGTTTCCGGAAGCGATCTTGAAGTTGTATCTTGATGCAACTCCTGAGGAGCGAGCAAAACGTCGAGCCAGTGACCCAGTACATACGTTGTCGCAAGCCACTGAGATAGGGGTTGTAGCATCAGCTTTAGAGAATCGGGACCGACTCGATCGGACTAGGCAAACATCACCGTTGATCCGCGCGGGAGACGCGATTCTCATAGAGACCACCGGTGTTCCAGTTAGTGATGTTGTTGCTAGGGTTCTTAGTATGGTCAGAAATCGTCTCAATCGGGAAACATGATTAAGAATTGGAAGGGTAGACAGTTGGCGAAGAGCCTTCGTGGTCTGCGCTTTCTGGGTGTTTTTCGCTCTCAGTAACGCGTCATTAAACCTTTTTCTCAGAGTTGACGATTTGCCGCTAAGTGTCGTACAGTCCTGTGCTTATCTCACTTCTGAGACAGTGTGCCTGTCTCTCAGATTATCGGTAATGGCAGTTTAGAGAAAGTATCAAGAATGGTGAGGACTCCTAGCGCATGAGTAATCTAGACGATGTGGCCAAGGTAGCGCCCGATAAGGGTTTGGAGACGGCAGGTTCAGCCCGGTCGATCGAGAGCGCAGCTACGACTGTGGCTCCCCTGATTCCGCTAGTACAACCGCAGGATAATGATGCAATAGATCCAGTCGAGTACCAGCGTCTGCTTAATATGTATGAGAGTAGCTTCAGGAATCTTTCTGAAGGAGAAGTTATTAAGGGTTCGGTCCTTAAAGTATCGTCTTCTGAGGTCATCGTTGATGTTGGCTACAAATCCGAAGGCATCATAGCGCGCTCCGAATTCTTAGACGAGAACGGTGAAGTTACGGTTCAAGCTGGAGATACCGTTGATGTGCTGCTTGAACGGACGGAAGATCGAGAAGGCCATATCGTCCTGTCTCGCGAAAAAGCCGAGAAGATGAAGGTTTGGGACGATGTGGAAAAAGCCTATCTGGACAAGAGGGTTGTCATTGGTCGTGTAATCGAGCGTATTAAAGGAGGGTTGGCGGTCGATATAGGCGTCCGGGCGTTTCTTCCTGGGTCTCAGATCGATGTGCGGCCAGTTCGCAACTTAGACTCGCTACGAGGCCAAGAGCTCCGCATGCTCGTCATCAAGGTAAACAAGAAGCGAGGCAACATTGTTCTGTCTCGAAAGGTTTTACTTGAGGAAGAAAACGCAGAGAAGAAGAAAGAAACCTTAGCCAACTTGACCGACGGTAAGGTAATGCGTGGCGTCATCAAGAATATTACTGACTACGGCGCGTTTGTTGACTTGGGCGGCATCGATGGTCTCCTGCATGTTACAGACATGTCATGGGGGCGTTCTCAGCATCCGTCGGAACTGTTCAGTGTTAATGATGAGATTGACGTTACGGTGCTGAAGTTTGATGCAGAGGCCGAACGTGTTTCACTGGGGCACAAACAACTACAGGATGATCCGTGGGTTCTCGCGCCTGAGCGCTATCCGGTTGGCCAGCGTCTGTCGGGGAAAGTTGTGAGTTTGACGGATTACGGGGCATTTGTGGAGCTCGAACCTGGCGTAGAAGGTTTAATTCATGTCTCCGAGATGTCATGGAGTAAACGGGTGCAACATCCGTCGAAGTTGATGAGCGTAGGGGACAGCGTGGAGTCGATGGTATTGGGAGTCGATCGCGACGCCCGCAGGATTTCTTTAGGCCTCAAACAGATTGAGACCAATCCGTGGCAGGCGCTGGCCGAGAAATATCCCGTAGGTTCACAGTTAACTGGGAAGGTGCGAAACCTAACTGAGTTCGGTGCTTTCGTTGAGGTTGAAGAAGGAATCGACGGTTTGATTCATATTTCGGACATGTCCTGGAGTAAACGTCTCCAGCACCCGTCAGAGGTATTAAAGAAGGGTGATGAGGTTGAAGCGATGGTTTTAAGTCTCGAACCTGAAAATCAACGTTTATCACTGGGGCTCAAGCAACTGGCCACGGATATTTGGGACGATTTTTTTGCTCAAAATAAAGTTGGCGATATCGTTGAAGGTAAGGTCGTGCGGGCCACTAACTTCGGTGCGTTTGTGGAATTGGCTGAAGGGATAGAAGGGCTTATCCACGTTTCCGAGTTTGATGAGCGGTCGGGTGAACAGAAAGAAGAGCTGAAGGTCGACGAAGTTATTAAAATTCGTATTATTAAGTTAAGTCCTGAAGATAGAAAGATTGGTCTGAGTATCCGTGCTCTTAAGACAGATGATTATGAGGCGGACTGGCAGAACTACGCGACGAGTGAGTCACCAGAGGTAACCTTGGGCGATCACTTCAAGCACAGTCAGACATCAGAGTCATGAATAATTCCGACGCAGTTGAGGTGAGAAGACCTGCTGGCAGCGGGAGTATGACGAAAGCCGCTCTCGTCGAAGAAGTGGCTCAGGTCGCTGAGTTGACGAAGAAACACTCCGAAGTCATAGTCGAGACAGTGTTTCACAGCATTATTGAGGCGCTACATAGGGGCGAAAAAATTGAGCTCAGGGGTTTTGGCAGCTTTAGGCTCAGGAGACGTGAACCGCGTAGAGGACGCAATCCTAAGACAGGTGACCGAGTTGAGGTGCCCTCCAAACGAGTTCCGTATTTTAAGCCTGGTAAGGAACTAAAGGAACTCATTAATCGGGAGTCAGAATCGAAGCAGACGTCCTCGCCTGGCGTGGCTGGGTCTTCAGTAAAGTCCGACCACGGGATTGCTCGTCATTAACGTCAATATCGTCTGACGCATTTTCAACCTTTTTGATGGACTATTTGTGGGCTCCTTGGAGACTGTCCTACGTGACTAATACGGGCAGGTCAGCGGGACAGTCATGCGTCTTTTGTTCTGAGCTCGACTCTTCCGAATCGTCATCTCTTAAATTACATGTCGGCGACCAATGTTTTGTGATCCTCAATAAATATCCGTACAACAATGGTCACTTGCTGGTTGTGCCGAAGCGCCACTTCGCCAAACTTGCTGAGGCGCTTCCTTCTGAACTATCCGAACTGATGAGCTTGACTGGAACGGCCGAGAGGGTCCTCAGTGAAGCTTATGATCCGGATGGACTGAATATCGGGATTAATATTGGACGTTCTGCTGGCGCAGGGGTCCCCGGGCACTTACACATCCATGTCGTGCCTCGATGGGATGGCGACACGAATTTCATGACCGTGACAGCTGAGACAAGAGTTATGCCGGAAGAACCACGGCAGACGGTTGAGCGATTAAAGCCTCTTTTTCAGCGGTTTTCGTAATCCGGAGTTATTCACATTTAGAGTTTTTGGAACCGCGCGGCTTAGTTGTACCGGTGGTATCATTAAAACTGGCCTTCCAAAAGCTGAGATACCAATGTTGAGCCCTCTTGCGACACTCTCGTTACGCCAGTTGAGATTGTTGACGCTGTTGGTTGTTCTAGTCGCACCGCTTCAAGCTCAGCAACCGTTGCCGGCATCAGACGACAATCAAAGTAATACAGCAGATTCCCAGGGGCAAACTGATCAAGACGAGCAGGTTGAGCCAGATGCAGCACTGAGTCCAGTCTTCCGATCGGGCATTAACTTCATTCGCGTTGACGCTGTTGTGACTGACGATGATGGCAATCACGTGACCGACCTAGATGTATCGGATTTCGAGGTCTATGAAGACGGAGAACTGCAAACCATCGAGACGTTTGAGCGAGTGGCGATAAGTGCTGTTCCAGAGCCAGATGCGAGGCCTGCCACGAGTCTTAGCAATCGGAATGATGAGGAGCGAGAAGCTGAACGGAGCGACGTTCGCGTGTTCGTGATCTTTTTCGATGACTATCATGTTCGGTTTGAAAATGGTCAGCGAGCCAGTCTTCAATTAACCGAGTTTCTGCGAAACAATCTATTGCCAACCGATCTTGTGGCCGTTATGTATCCGTTAACACCTGTTAGCGACGTTCGATTTACTAGGAACCACAGTTTGGTGATTGCGCAAGTTGAAGAATTCTTAGGCCGTAAGTACAGGTATGAGCCAGAAAATATATTTGAGCAACAGTATTGGAACTATCCGCCAACAGTGGTTGAGCAAATACGAAACCAGGTGTCGTTGTCAGCACTAAATGGATTAATGGTTCGTCTTGGTGGATTGCGGGAAGGGCGCAAGAGCGTGTTGCTGGTTAGTGAGGGCTACACGAACTATGTGCCGCCACAGCTGAGAGAGTCAACGGATGGGACCGTGAACCCGGCCAGATTTAACCCGAACGCGGCTGAGACACGCGCAGAGGAAACTTATCAACTCTTTAATGATTCCAGTTTAATGCTGCGGTTGCGAGAGTTGTTTCAGGTGGCGAATCGATTTAACACCTCAGTCTATTCGTTGGACCCTCGCGGGTTCACTCTTGGTGAGTACGATCTCAGTCAGCCAGATATCTCCTATCGAACGAATCGTCGGGTGTTGCGGACGACGCAGGACACCCTGCATCTCCTCTCAGAACAGACTGATGGTCGTGCAATCGTGAATCGCAACGACATCGTTCCTGGTCTAAGGCAAATGATGCGCGACTCGAGTGCTTATTATTTATTGGGATATACCTCTTCGCAGTCGCCGCTTGACGGAAAGTTTCATGAGATTGACGTTCAGCTAAAGCGAGACGGCTTGCAGATTCGAAGTCGACGCGGTTATTGGGCACTGACTGAGCGCGATGTAGAGCGGGCTCTGTCGCCTGAGGCTATGGCACCACCGAGGGCGGTCGATGTGGCGCTGTCGGCGTTGGCCGAACCTCGCCGTGGTCACACGATTCGGACGTGGGTTGGGACGGCTCGTGGAGACAACGGACGGACGTTAGTCAGGTTTGCTTGGGAGGCTGTGCGAGATTTCGGCGGTACCGAAGAACCTGCACGTGTGCTCTTGACTGCGATGGGTGATGCCGGCGGAGCGTTTTTCCGCGGGCGCATACCAGAGCAGTCGAGGCCGGCCGGCCGTGGATTAGCTTCTCCGTCGAGCGGGATGGTGGATTCGGTCATGATGGCAAGCTTTGAGGCCGATCCAGGAGAGATGCAAATTAATGTTGCCGTTGAAGGCGAAAATGGTGAGGTTTTAGACCGCGATCGCGAAAGTATTGACGTCCCAGATTTTACTGGTGCTAGTTTGATACTCAGTACGCCTTCATTCGTTCGGGCACGGAACACAATGATGTGGAGGGAATTAGTTGATGATTGGGACGCGACACCAGCCGTGTCTCGAGAGTTTCGCCGAACTGAACGTCTATTGCTTCGGTTTGAGGCATATGCACCAGGTGTAACGGTTCCATCGGTCGAGGCATGGCTGCTCAATCGTCGCGGGGATAGGATGTTCCCTTTGATCGTGCAGCCGTCTGATGACGGCCGTCGATATCAGGTCGACATTCAACCCGCGAGTCTTGCTCCAGGAGAATACGTTGTTGAGCTTAGTGCTACGACACCAGGTGACGAACTAACACAGCTTGTCGCCTTCCGCTTGGGCTCATGACCAGACAAGTCTTCCAGAGCCTCATATAATTACTTTGCCGTGTTCCGGGTAAAAAAGCAGGCTTCTCGATTCGGTCTCAGAGAAAATCTATTGCTTTTGGTCTGAAAGGTGCGTTCTAACCGATGCGTAAGATTCGAGTGGTGATAGCAAAGCCAGGTCTGGATGGACATGATCGCGGTGCCAAGGTCATAGCTAGAGCTCTTCGGGATGTTGGCATGGAGGTCATCTACACTGGTCTACGCCAGACTCCGGAACGGATCGTGGAGACTGCGTTGCAGGAGGATGCAGATGTCATCGGCATTTCGATTCTTTCTGGTGCTCACAACTACGTCTGTCCTCGCCTAACTGAGCTTCTAAGAGAGAAGGGGCTCAACGATGTCCTCGTGGTGGTTGGGGGGATCATTCCAGATGCGGACGTCGAAACGTTGAAGGGCTTGGGGATTGCAGAGGTCTTTCAACCTGGGACCCCTATGCGGGCTATCATCGACTTTATCGAGAAGAATGTTCGACCTGAACCAACTACTTCTAAATAGGACAGCAAATGCGACAGACAGTTCTCATCGCCGATGACAGTCCCACTATACAGCGCGTTGTTAAGCTCGCATTGTCGGATGAAGATGTCGACATTGTCGTGGCAGAAACTGGGAAAGACGCTATCAAGAAAATTGAATCGAATCGGCCCTCTTTGGTGCTCGCCGACACGCGAATGCCGGATGGTACGGGCTACGAAGTCGCTGAATTTGTTGCGTCGACCTCGGTTGGTGAGCGAATACCTATTGTGCTGATGAGCGGAGCTTTTGAGACACTGGATGAGCAACGGGCTAAGACTGCAGGGTGTGTAGCAGTCTTGGTGAAGCCGTTCGAACCAGCAAAACTGGTTCGAACGGTGCACGAGTTGCTGGGAAACACACGTCAAGCAGTGGCAGCGTCATCTAGTCAAACGAAGATAAACGTTACCGAAGAGAGAGGTCCTGCGCCTTCTCCCGATGTGACATCTACGATTCCAAATAAGCAAGGAATTGTGCTTACCGATGAGGTGATCGACCAAGTCGCCGCGCGTGTCTTTGAAAAAATGTCTGATGGTGTGATTCGTGAGGCCGTTGGCAAGATTGTGTCGCGAGTCGCCGAACGGATGGTTCGAGATGAGCTTGAGCGGCTCAAAGATAAACTGCGATCGGACGATGACTGAACTAACGAAAGTGTTTGAGCATGCGACGGTGGACCCTAAGTGGTACGCCTATTGGGAGGATATAGGTGCGTTTCGTGCCGACCCGGAGTCGGACCGTCAACCATTTAGTATGGTGCTGCCTCCTCCGAATGTAACGGGCGTGTTGCACATAGGACATGCTCTAAATCAGACCTTGCCGGATATTGTCGCTAGATGGAAACGGATGCAGGGACATGACGTCCTCTGGATTCCAGGAACCGATCATGCCGGTATTGCCACTCAGAATGTGGTCGAAAAGCAAATGGCCGATGAGGGACAAACGCGGCATGACATTGGGCGTGAGGCTTTTGAAAATAGGGTTTGGGAATGGGTGAAGCAGAGCCACGGAACAATCACAAGCCAAATGCGGCAACTGGGGTCGTCAGTCGATTGGTCGCGAGAACGCTTCACATTAGACGATAGCCTCTCTCGTGCCGTCAGACGAGTATTCGTTTCGTTGTATCAGGAGGGACTGATTTATCGAGGGAAGTATCTTGTCAGTTGGTGTCCTCGGTGTCGTACCGCTCTGTCTGATCTAGAAGCGGTTCACAAGGACACAAGAGGTCGCCTGTATCGAATCCGATATCCGTTTACTGAGAGTGACGGGTTTGTAGTCGTTGCGACGACCCGGCCGGAGACATTATTGGGAGACACAGCCGTTGCGGTTCATCCCGCCGATGCACGTTATGAGTCGGTTCGGACGCGAACCGTTCGTCTCCCGATAATCGGGCGAGAAGTTTCGTTTGTGCAAGATGAGTTCGTCGATCCGGAGTTTGGTACCGGCGTGGTTAAGGTCACACCGGCACATGACCCAAATGACTTTGAAATGGCCAAAAGGCACGGTCTTCCTCAGATTTCAGTCATTGATGAAGACGGTCGTATGACCGACGACGCCGGACCTTATAAGGGTCGTGACAGGTTTGAGACGAGAGACGCGATTGTTGAGCAACTAGAACTCGATGGGTTGCTTGTGAGTGTCGAAGACCATGTTCACGCCGTGGCACACTGTCAGCGCTGTGGGACAGTGATCGAGCCGCTGCTTTCAACGCAATGGTTTGTCAAGATTAAGCCGATGGCTGAATCGGCACTCACCGCTGTGGCAACTGGAAAGACGACCTTTGTTCCCAACAATTGGACCAAGATTTATAACGACTGGATGACGAATATTCACGACTGGTGTATTTCGCGGCAGTTATGGTGGGGGCATCGTATTCCGGCTTGGTATTGCGATGACTGTGACGAGGTTCTCGTTTCGGAAGAGATACCTGAGCTCTGCAAATGTGGTGGATCACTCCGGCAAGACACGGACGTTCTTGACACGTGGTTTAGTTCTGGACTGTGGCCTTTTAGCACCATGGGGTGGCCAGATTCGACCGCTGACTTGGCAAGGTATTACCCAACCACATTGTTGATCACTGCGCACGACATTATTTTTTTCTGGGTCGCTCGAATGATGATGTTAGGTCTGAAGTTCGCCGGCTCCGCACCGTTTCAGCAGGTGTACATCACATCTTTGGTGCGAGATGCACATGGTCAGAAGATGAGTAAATCGAAGGGGAATGTGGTCGATCCACTGAAATTGATAGACGAGGTTGGAGCAGACGCGTTTCGATTTACTCTTGCTGCATTGGCGTCTCCTGGAATGGATATTTCTTTGTCGGATGGAAGACTAAAGGGTTATCGCCAATTTATTAACAAGATTTGGAATGTGTCACGGTTTGTCTTAATGAATTTACCAACAGACTTGGCGGTGCGTCCGGAGATGCCGAAGCGGGACTCGCTGGATTTGGTCCATCGCTGGATCTTGCATCGAATGAGAGACGTGACGTCTGAGGTGGACGAGGCGTTGCATGAGTTTAGGTTCGATGTAGCGGCCGACCGTCTTTATCACTTTGTTTGGCACGAATATGCAGACTGGTATATCGAGTTAATTAAAGCACCTTTACAAGCGCGTGGCCACGAGAGGGACCATGCAGTTGCCGTGTTGTTGGAAGTTCATGACCAGATTCTGCGACTGTTGCACCCTTTCATCCCATTTGTCACTGAAGAGATTTGGCAGTCTTTACCACAGCGACCAGGAGATGGGAGTCGCTCCGACGAAAATCAGGCAACGATCACGCTAGCGGCGTTTCCACGTCCGCGATCAGAATGGCGCGATAACAAGGCGGTTTCGGCGATGGCGCTCTTACAGGATGTTGTAACGTCCATACGCACGCTGCGCTCGGAGTGGGGAGTGCCAACGTCCCGAAAGGTCTATGCCATTATCGAGTCGGCCTGTAAGGAGGACGAAGACTTGCTAGAGGCGTCCCGGGAACAACTGTCGCGTCTTGCGGGTTTAGAGAAGCTCGAGTTTTCGGATAATGTTCGATCCGACCCTGAAACAGTCAAACGTATTGTACGTAATTTTCGGATTCACGTTCCGCTAGCGGGCATCGTCGACCGGGGTAAAGAAGTCGAACGTGTAAAACGTGATTTGGCGAAGCTGTCTAAGCAACGAACCGCATTACAATCGCGATTAGCGAACTCAGAGTTTGTCGAACGTGCCGCTCCTGAGGTTGTGGCTGACGCGAGAACTCAAGAGGAGACGATCGGTCAGCGACAAGCTCAACTTGAACAAATTTTGGTGGAGTTGGGCGGATGAAGGGTGCGAAACTTCGGCCTTTAGAACCTTCCCTCTATCGAGAGACTGTACGGCGTGCGCTGACTGAGGACATAAGGTCAGGTGATATGACGACTGCTGCCACGGTTTCTCCTGACCTACGAGCAGTGGGTGAGGTTGTATGTGGGTCACCATGTGTTTTGGCTGGTGTGGAGGTGGCCGTAGAGACGTTCTCGCAACTGGATCCGACTGTTCACGTTTCAAGGTCACGGCGGGATGGCGATCAATGTGCTGTGGGTGACGAAGTTCTTTGTGTTGCCGGGTCTGGTAGAGCACTGCTCACTGCTGAGAGGACCGCACTGAACTTCCTTCAACGGATGTCTGGCGTGGCAACGTTGACCCATCGGTGTGTTGCTATGGTGAAGGGACGAACCATAGTCCTGGATACCCGAAAAACGATACCAACTCTTCGTGCTATCGATAAGTATGCGGTACGAGCCGGTGGTGGAGTGAATCACAGGATGGCGCTCGACGATGGAATCTTAATAAAGGACAACCATATTGCCCTAGCGGGTTCGATCCCAGAGGCAATGGCCCGCGTTAAAAGGGCAGGCCATACGGGCTTGGTCACGGTGGAGGTGCAGAACCTGTCGGATGTCGCACAAGCAATTGAGTCGGGAGCTGATGTTTTGCTCGCTGATAATATGGATCGAGCTGCAATTGAGGAGACTATTCGGTTGGCACGTGGCGTAGCAAAAGTTGAAGTGTCTGGCGGACTCACAGTGGACCGACTTGAAGAGGTCGCGGTTATCGGTCCTGAATATGTGTCGATTGGCGCGATGACACACTCGGCTCAAGCTGTTGATTTTAGTTTCGATCTTAACGTTGATACTTCCTTGAAATGACAGATGTTCTGCCGAAGGATTTCGTCCGAGCATTGGGCGAAGCGGCTGTTGCGACTCGTCTTTCGCGGTTCACACAGCGTCTGGCCTATTTTGACGTCGTCGCGTCAACCAACGACGTTGCTATGGGCTTACTCGAGTCCGGGGCGCCCGACGGTACCACTGTTCTTGCCTCGACCCAGACTGCGGGTCGCGGTAGACGTGGAAGGAACTGGTTCTCACCTGAAGGAGTCGGTCTTTATCTCTCAGTTGTAATACGTGATTTGCAGGCTGTGCCAATTACTCTGCTGGCAGGAGTGGTGGCAGCCGAGGGTATTCGTTCGGTGACCGAGGTGCCCGTCGAACTTGAATGGCCGAATGATTTGGTTGTTGAATCCGATGAGTCGAGTCCCATTTGGCCACGCCGGCAGAAAGTTGGGGGTATCTTGGCAGAAGGAGCGCCTGGAAGAGCAGATCACGGTGCCGTAGTCGTTGGAATCGGCGTTAACGTTAACTCAACGGGTTACCCCCCTGATATAGCCGACAGGGCGTCATCGCTTGAAGTGATATCTGGACGGAAGGTGGACCGCGGAGCTGTACTGTCGAGCATACTTTTGTCTTTGGCGGGATGGAGTGATAAGTGTAAGGCTGTTGGTGGAGCAACGATGTTGCAGCGCTGGCGAGAATTATCTCCATCGAGTCATGGTTCAAGAGTTTTGTGGGCGTCTGCTGAGGGCGACCGTAGTGGTGTCACCGAGGGGATCGATTCTGATGGCGCGCTTCGTGTTCGGTTTGGCGAACAGATTGAGCGGGTGTTTGGTGGGACGCTAGTTTGGCTTCCGGTGCCAACCCCGGATTCCGTGGGGGGCTGAGATGCTCTTGGCAATTGATGTCGGTAATACGAACATCGCTATAGGAATATTTGCTGGCCGCGAACTGACGGTCAGTTGGAGATTAGCGTCAGCGGCGGAACGCACAGCAGACGAGTTGTGGGTCATTGTAAGTAGACTTCTTGCTGAACGACGTGTTGATGCCGGTCAAGTAACCGGTGTGATCCTGTCTTCGGTAGTGCCAGCAGTCACTGAGAGTGTCGCGAAAATGGTTGCACAGGGATTTGGGCAACAGGTGTTACACGTTGATTCAAATAATGCAGGTCTGTCGATCCTGTATGAACATCCCGAAGAAGTTGGTGCTGATCGGTTGGTTAACAGTGTTGCTGCCCGAGCACTCTACGGAGAGCGTGGGCACCCTGTAATCGTAGTGGATTTTGGAACCGCTACTACTTTCGATGTCATATCGCCGCTGGGCGAGTATCTAGGTGGCATTATTTGCCCCGGTGTTGAAATTTCAGCAGATGCATTGTTTGAGCGCGCCGCCCGCCTACCAAGAGTGGACATTCAGCGACCAGCAGCGCTAATTGGTCGGACCACCGTCGGAGCGATGCAGTCAGGATTATTCTACGGCTATGTTGCGATGATCGAGGGGATTATCGAACGTCTGAATGATTCGCTGTCGAAAGCGAAACCTTCCCTATGTGTGGCTACAGGAGGACTTGCTGAAAAGATGGCAACTGAGGTTCGTTTTATTGACCACATCGATCTCAATCTAACTTTGACTGGTCTCAGACTGATCTGGGAAAGGAACGCAGCGGGTTAGGAATTGAGTCACTGACTTCTGTAGATTTATGGATCTTGGTTCTTACTGTCGTGAAGTCGAATCGTACCTTTGCGGTAAGAACAGCGGTCAACTTGTTCGAATTGTTGGTCCTGGATTTGAGTTGGTGTGTGACTGGGCAGAGAGACAGATTCCATTACATGTCGTGTTTCGTGCGATTGACCGAACGGTTGAACGCCGTTATGGGAAAGGGCGTCTAGGGCGTCCGATTAGGATTGAGTTCTGCGAAGCAGACGTGAAGGAATTATTTAATGAGTGGCACCGTGCTTTGGGACCCGGTGCTCTGTCGTCAACACCATCTAGAGATCAGAGTAGACGGTCCTTAGTTGAGTCTCACGTTGAACGGACTATCGATCGGTTGACCGCTTGGCGTGATAATGGTGAGCAGTTATCTACCATGATGGACGTAACTACTAGAGCAATTACTGATCTTAATCTAGTTCGCGACAGGATTCAGATTCTCCAAGGTTCTGTACGACAGGAAGTTGTTGATCGCCTTCGACAGATCGAAATTGAATTAACGGCGGAATTGCATGAAATGGTTGATTCTGAGACTTTCGAGTCAATACAGTCAGAAATGGAAATTGAACTTGAATCGTTTCGAGAGCGCATGCCTTCTGAGGCGTTCGATAAGGCCAAGCGTGTAAGCATTGATCGCCTACTATATGACCACTTTAAACTTCCGAAGATTTCTTTTGAATAAGCTGTTCATACCGTATTTCTGTAGGTAAGGAACGTTAAGACTACTGAGCTGGTCAAGTTATGAAAGAAATTCTTGACCTTCGCGTTGAACGGCCAGTCGCCGGCGGAGTCATGCTTGCTCGCCACGGCGGCCGGGTTGTTCTGGTCTCTGGCGCGATTCCTGGAGAACGAGTACGAGCCGGTATCGTTCGAGAAAGTAGAGATGTAATTCACGCCTCAGTAGTCGATGTTGTGGAACCAGACCCAGACCGACGTGCGATAAATGTTGACCCCACCTGTGGCGGGCAAGTTTATCTACATATCAATTATGGCCGCCAGGTACAGCTAAAGACAGAGGTAATTGGAGATGCCCTCCGGCGGATTGCTCGCGCTGGCGATCTAGGTCCAGTAGCTGTTACTCCGTCACCCGAACACGGGTATCGGATGAGAAGTCGATTGCATGTGGGATCAGCCGGTATTGGTTTTCTTCGGGAAGGCACTCACAAGCTGTGCGATCCCGCCGATACACGTCAACTACTGCCGGAGACAAACCATATGCTGGCTGTGGTGGGACGACGCTTGGCTGGTACGGATTATCGATCGGTTTTACATGTAGACCTTGCAGAAGATATTGCTGGCGAATCTCGGGTGATTAACTTTCACCTTAAAAAACCTTACCTGTCCACAGAAGTTTCTGCCTGGTCGTCTGGCTGCTCGCTTTCAGGAGTGACTTGGTCTCGACCGGGCAGTTCTGTCATAGAAGTTGTGACAGGAGAATCTAATATCTTTGACGCCGTTGCTACGCTCTTGCCTGAAACACCATCCCTCGAAGGGATGATTGGCAGGAATGTGCGTTCGTTCTTTCAGGCCAACCGTTATTTACTACCGCCGTTGGTTAGTGCGGTCTGTAACTATGTCAAAGTAGGGCCGGTTCTTGATCTTTATGCGGGTGTTGGCCTGTTTGCAGTGGCATTGGCCGGTTTAGGTGTCGATGAAATTACCGCAGTAGAGCGAGACGTCATAGCTCGTAAAGACTTGATCCAAAATGCCAAGGGTGTCGCGCGGCAAGTTCAGGTCGTTGGAACTTCAGTCGAGCGGTTTTTAGCTGGCAGTTCTGAACGTATTCAAGGCACGGTCATCGTTGACCCTCCAAGGGCAGGGCTATCAAAGACAGTTCTTGAACGTCTAGTCAAAAGACGGGCCGCCTCCATAGTCTATGTGTCGTGCGACGTGGCCACCTTCGCACGTGACGTTGGCAGGTTCCGTCAAGCTGGCTACATTATTGAGGCAGTACAGGCTTTTGACATGTTTCCCAATTCGGCACACATTGAATTAGTCGCCAAACTCGGCAGCTAGTGTCTGCTGTCGCAGCAAGAGTTGATAGCCACGGCTACGCAAGCCGTTACATCCGGGTTGGAACTTCGCACCCCATCAACTCCAAGGCCGTGCTTAATTGGTTCCGTACGTAGACAACAACTGCAGCTCGCCACAGACGAACATCCACGTCTGATTCCTTAAGTACCGGGTATCGATGGTAAAACCCGTTAAAAGATTGCGCCAGAGTGAAGGCGTACTTCGCTAGCGACGAGAGTTCCAATGTGCGGATCGCCTGTTCGGCAACTTCTTCTAACCGTGATGCCTCGAGCACTAGGTCCCAAAGATCCGTTCCATCTGGATCTTCAAGAGAAGATAGCGAAAGCGACGGAAGTTGTTCGATTATGTAAACGCTGTCTATGTCGTCTTTGGCTTTCAGTTTTCTAAGAATATTCCCGGCACGGACAGCTGCATACTGTAGGTATGGGCCGCTTTCACCTTCAAAACTCAGCGCTTCGTCAATGTCAAACGCGATCACCTTACCGCGTGAATACTTGATCATGAAGTAGCGGACGGCTGCGATTCCAATAGCCGTGGCAATCGCGTGAACTTCGACATCGGGTAATTCCTTGTTACGTGCACGCACTTCACTGGCAGCGGCTTTGGTTAGAAGGTCCAAGAGATCATCGGCTTTAACGCCCAACCCTTTCCGACCCGATACTTCAACGAAGGGACGGTTGGTTGAGGCGCTGTCTCCATAACCTAGATGTGCGGCTGTACTGTGGGATAAAGCAACCATTTCGTATGAAAAATGTACAGACTTCTCTGCTTGTTCGGTGTGTCCTGCCGCGTTCAATGCTTGTCGAAGGAGTTTTTGAAGATAGGCTTGGCGGGTGTCGATCACGTTGAATACGGCTGAGGCGTGACCAAAGCGGGGAGACATGTGGTGGTTTCCGTCGCCCTTAGTAGCTGTTGTCCAGAGAGTTCGACCAGACCGTTGAGTCAGATAGGGGCGAAATTTAAAGTTTTTGCCTATCAATCCAAACTTCCAGAATTGGTACGCGATATCTTTACCGACATATGTGACGGTTCCGTCAGATCTCACAACAACCTTGTATCTTGGGTCAGTACTATCGTCGGGCCGATCTTCTCTAATTTCCATGACCCAACATCCGGCTTGTGGGCCGGTTGGTTGCAGAAAAAGAACACCGGCTTCCTTTAAAAGGTCAAAGGCTGTTTCCCAGAAATCGAGTCTGAGGATGTCCCCTTCCCAACTTAAGAGGTCATACTCGACGTTTAGCCTGTCCATTGTTGCGAGGTGGTATCTGACGATGCGATCTGCGATTAAGCTAGCTAGTTCTGCTGAGGGATTGCCGCCTCGCTCTATATCTTGGAGAGCTTTCTTCCGAATTTCCAATCGTGTTGGATCAGCTTCGTACCACTCCGTAACTTTTGCATAGAGGTCCCAGCAGTAGTAGTCAAAGTGGGGTAAATCACAGAGCAAGCGAACGTCTTCTAAAGATTTCGATTCCAGTTGTTCGAATCCGACAACGACATCTGCGACTTGAACTCCGGTATCGTCGATATAGTTTTGAATCTCAACCGCTTGCCCCGAAAATCGTAGCAGTCGGACCAACGTGTCACCCAGGGCAGCGTTACGAAGGTGTCCAATATGCGCTGCTTTATTTGGGTTAATCGCTGTGTGTTCAACGATTATCTTTTGAGCTTCGTCGGGTTCGCTTAAAAGAGGGTTCGGTTGGGATTCTAATACCGACCGGAGGTACTTTGCTCGATCAAGATAGATATTAACGTATCCGCTTTTTGTGGCCTCGGCCTTGGCGACCCCCTCGATATGTCCTAGGGCTTCAACGATTTCTTCGGCGATTGCCCGCGGTGGTTTGCGAAGTGTTTTGGCGAGTTCAAAAGCAACGGTGATAGCAAGGTCACCCAGTGGGCGGCTAGGTGGATACTGGATAGTAATATTCGGACATAATTCTGGTGACAGGTCATAAAGTGTCTTTAGAACTGACCTGAATCGGTCCTGTACTTTTTGATGGAGGAGCAGGATCATTGCGCTGACTTAGACCTGTGAGTGTCTGGGCAGATTTTTAAGGCCGTTTGGTAGTCGTTGGGTGAATTGACATTGAAAAAGAGTGTTCCCGCCGGATCAAAAGATTCGGTGTCAGTTGGTCCCAACTCACGAACTGTTACATTTTGAAGGAGGTCTGTCACTTTATTGGCTCGTGCATCGAGATGTTGTTGAATGACCTTGATACATCGTTGATTGTATGCCGCACATAAAGGTTGATATCCCTCTGCGGTGCGAGGAATGGCTACATCAACATCACGTCCAGAGTCGGCTAAATATTGGAGAAATCGAACGGTTACAAACGGCATGTCACCTGCTATTACCAGTGTGATGGGTGTTGTGGCGTGGACTAGTGCTGTAAGAATTCCTCCCAAGGGGCCACATCCAGGCCTGATGTCTGGCCAAATTGGAACGCCGAGTGACTTGTAGAGTGCATGGTCGCTGGCCACGATTGCTACGTGGTCCGTAATCTCCCGTAAGGTTATCAACTGACGGTCTATGATTCGCGATCCGCCGATCGGAAGTAAGGCTTTGGGCCGACCGCCCATTCGACGAGCCTGACCGCCGGCAAGAATTGCCGCCGTGTACATTCCGCGTAACCTTACCAGATTCGTCGGTGGGCGGGGAGCGCGGTTTGTTCGTTGACAGTTCAACGCAGCTCGTTTTACCGTAGGTATCTAAATAAATAGGAAACTGAGCGCCAATTAATGAAACGGATACGACGATTCCGGGTCGGGTTGGTGGTGTGTTGGGTAACGCTGTCTTTCTCTGTGTCGTTCATAACGGCACTGCAGGAGTCCCCGGAAGGGGCAACTGAGCCGGTTGTCTATTCAGCTGTGGTTGATGCGCTTATCCATCCTGTCTCTGCTGAGTTCATTGAGCAGACCATCGCTCGTGCTGATGCAGACGATGCCGAATTGGTAGTTTTGACTTTGCGAACACCTGGTGGGCTAGTCGATTCAACACGTGCGATCAACACCAGCATAATCGATGCGAAGACACCGGTTGTGGTTTACGTCGGACCGAGTGGAACTCGTGCAGCGTCTGCCGGGTTTTTGATAACAATTGCAGCCGATGTGTCTGCCATGGCTCCGGGAACTCATATTGGTGCTGCGCATCCAGTCTCTGGCACGGGCGCGGCGATGGACGACGTCGCGGCAGAGAAGGCGGCGTCTGATGTTGCAGCGTACGCGAGGTCGATTGCCAGTCAGCGAGGCCGAAACGTGGATTTGTCAGAGAAGGCTGTGACCGAAAGTCGTTCCTTCACTGAGAAAGAGGCGATTGACGCCGATCCCCCACTTGTCGACCTGATCGCTGACGACCTTGACGATCTTCTGCAGCAGTTGGATGGTCGAGTGGTAAAGCGATGGAATGGCGATACCACGGTGTTGGCAACGGCTTCGGCACGTGTGCAGACGATGGAGATGAACTGGCGACAGGAGTTGCTGAGTGCAGTAGCGCATCCGCAGGTGGCAGTGCTTTTATTCAGTCTGGGAACACTCGGTTTAACGATCGAGCTCTGGAACCCCGGTGGGATTATTCCCGGTGTCGTAGGCGGTCTCTGCCTTTTATTGGCATTTTTTGCTTTTCAAATTCTACCGATTAACTACGTTGGCTTGTTGTTGATTCTGTTTGGCCTGTTTCTTCTTGCTGCCGAGATGATGACGGCTACGTATGGACTTCTCGCCGCTGGTGGGATCGCGGGTATGGTACTTGGCGCTTTAATGTTGATTGACTCCCCGGCACCTGAGCTGCAGTTAGGCTGGCCGTTCATCATAGGTTCGATGTTTGCGCTCGCGGCGATCACCGGATTATTAGTTCGACTCGGGCTTCGTGCACAAATGGCGCAGCCTGTCAGTGGTCGTGCCGGTATGATTGAAGGGGTCGCTGAGGCTCTTAGTCCTATCGGGCCAGGAATTCAAGGTCGTGTTGAAACACACGGAGAGATCTGGGGGGCTACATCGGACGAGTCCATCGCCGTGGGTGACCGGGTTCAGATTGTGTCCATTGAGGGTTTAAAGCTTAAGGTGCGACGCCTTAAGCAAAAGATGACCGGAGGAGCATAAACTATGGTTGGACCGTCTCTGATTATCGCATTCATCATCGGTGCCTATCTTGTTAATTCGATCAAGATCCTGAACGAGTATGAACGTGGTGTCATTTTCCGCCTCGGGAAACTGTTTCCGCGACCTAAGGGGCCCGGTGTAATTCTAGTATTCGCTCCGATTGATCGAATTGTGCGCGTTAGTCTTAGGACGATTGTGATGGACGTGCCACCTCAGGACGTGATTACCAAAGACAATGTGTCGGTGAAGGTCAACGCTGTTGTTTACTTCCGTGTGATGGACCCTTTGCGTGCGATTGTTGAAGTTGAGAATTTTCACTACGCTACTTCACAGTTGGCGCAGACGACATTACGAAGCGTTTTAGGTCAGGTCGAACTGGACGGCTTGTTGTCAGAGCGTGAAGAGCTCAACCAAGAGTTGCAACAGATTCTAGATACACAGACCGACCCGTGGGGTGTGAAAGTATCAGCGGTCGAGGTGAAGCACGTCGATTTACCACCGGATATGCAGCGTGCTATGGCGAGACAGGCTGAAGCCGAGCGAGAGAAGCGTGCTAAAATTATTCACGCTGACGGCGAGTACAAAGCCTCTGAAAAGCTGGCTCTGGCCGCAGAGGTCATTGCGAAACAACCACTTGCGGTTACTCTTCGGTATTTGCAGACAGCCACTGAGATTGCGGGTGAAAAAAACTCCACACTTGTCTTTCCACTACCGATAGATTTGCTTAGTACGTTTATGAATAAGTTTGAAAAGAAGTAGAGATGCACCTCACAGCATAGATGGCGCACGCGTAATCTTATTATGGCGAGGGAAGGTTCCAGCGACAGTGCACCTAGTGCTAAGCACTACGTTTTTCTATTGATGGCTGGGACGGTTGTTGCCGTTGTGGCGTTTTTGGTTGGTCAGGGTTCTCATGGCGGGAGCGCGACTGACAGCGAGCCATCTATTAGAGAAATATCCATGCAGTTGCCACCTGCCGGAATGGGTTCCCCGGGTTCACGAAGGTCACAACAGTCAGCAGGCGCGCGGGAGCATTCTAGGTTGACCTATGTTGATACGCTTATGGACCCCGAACAAAACGAGGGTCTCCAGCCGCCAATAGAGACGTCTGGACTACCGAATTCGTCAGATTTTGAATTGCCCGTGAATGAGACTGGGCAGCCAGTGTTGCCTTTAAGAGCACCACCAGGATTCATTTCCCGGTCTACGCCAAACTCGGCACAAACTGCTGAATTCGTAGAACCTGACTTAAGGTCTACGATGCCTCAAAGTTTTGCCGTGCAAGTAGGGGCGCTTCGGTCAGAACAACCCGCCCAAGAAATCGCTATGCAACTTAGAGCGAAGAACTATCCCGCCACGGTGATTTTGCCAAATTCGGATGCGCCTATTCCTTGGTTCCGAGTGCAAGTCGGACCATATCAGGATAGAGCACAGGCCGAGCGTGTGAGGCAGCGCTTGATAGACGAGGAACAGTTCGACGCGTTCATTACCCGCTGATGCTCGCCCTTCTCTCGGGCGTGTTGCTCTTTCTTAGTTTTCCCAGTTTTGGGCATCCGGTCTTTGCGTGGATTGCCTTGGTTCCGCTATTACTGACAACGCTGGCCGCACGGTCGTGGCGCGTAGCTCTGTATCGAGGTCTCACGACTGGCGCTATCCATTTTGTAGGTACCATTTATTGGATTCCGAAGGTCGTTGAAGATTTTGGTGGGCTTTCGTTTGTGGCTTCATGGAGCGTGTCTTTACTCCTAGTCGGCTACTTGGCACTCTTTCCAGGTTTGTTTGCTTTAGCGTTGTGGTTGTTGCATAGACATTTCGGGACAAGTGCGGTGTTTTGTGCGCCAATTCTTTGGGTGAGCACTGAATTAGGCAGGATCTATCTTTTTACCGGTTTTCCGTGGGAACTCCTAGGCTACAGTCAGGCTTCTGTCCTTCCGGTGGCGCAACTTGCGAGTGTTGTGGGGGTTCTCGGCGTATCTGTGCTCGTGGTTTTGGTGAACGCATCGATCGCGTTCGTTGTGCGGACCGGTCGCGCTAGATCGACTGGCGTAATGTTAGCCACGGCCGGTTTGATGGCAGTGGTTCTCCTATTCGGGACCGTGCGGTTGCGGTCGGGAGCATTGATCGATCTGGGTGTGCCGCTACGCGTCGCTGCTGTGCAGGGCAATATCGCACAAGTGGACAAGTGGAATCCTGAATTGAGTGATGCCATCCTCGACAAGTATCTGGAGTTGACAAACCGTGCTGCTGACGCGGGAGCAGACCTTGTGGTGTGGCCGGAGGCTGCAACTCCATTTGCATTCCAAGTCGACCCACGTTCAGAAATGATTCGTCGATTGGTTCGGGAGCGGAACGTTCATCTTCTGCTAGGGACAACCGATGTTACCTGGGAAGACGACCTCAAATACTATAATGCCGCCGTTTTGGTAGATCCTCGAGGCGAAACGGCTGGGGTCTATCATAAGCAGCATTTGGTGCCGTTTGGCGAGTATGTTCCGCTTCGGAGACTTCTTTCATTTGTGTCACCGCTCGTGGAGTCTGTTGGGGGCTTCTCTGCGGGCGAAGAGCCAGTGATGTTGATGATGGATGGTCAACCGATAGGTGCAATAGTTTGCTACGAAATGATCTATCCAGGACTAGTTAGACAATTTGTGAGAAATGGAAGTCGTTTGCTGGCGACTGTTACGAATGATGCATGGTACGGCCGGACGGCTGCGCCACACCAGCATTTTCAGCAGGCCATAATGCGTGCGATTGAAAATGGTCGCTACGTCGTCCGCGCGGCTAACACCGGAATCAGTGGAGTAATTGACCCGTACGGTCGTGTTTTGTCTGAGACCAATTTGTTTGAGGATGACGTTTTGACTAGTGAGGTGAAGTTAATTCAAGAGTTAACGCCGTATGCGAGATATGGTGATCTGTTGGCGTTTGGCTGCGGAATTTTCACGTTGGTTCTATTGAGTATGGCGGTCGCGCCTAATATGCGATTGAGCAGTGATTAGAATCGACTAGAAGGTGGGTACGGAGGGATACGTGACTATTGAACTTGACGAACAAATTCGACGCTATCAGGGCCTCTTGAAACGCGCGGAGGATTTACGGAGGTATCTTTGACGCAGCCAGTCCTTTAGCGGAAATCTCTAAGTTGGATAAACAGTCCGCTGCACCTGAGTTTTGGGATGATCCTGACAATGCTCAGCGTGTTATGCAACGCCGCCAACGACTCCAGGATGACCGGGAGTTGTCGGTTTCTCTCCAAACGAGGAGTAGCGATCTAGACGTGTTGGTCGAATGGGCGAATCAGGGTGAATCGGTTGCCGAAGACCTTGTCACAGGGTTGGATGACTTTGCCGCAGAAGTCGAAGCCGCCGAAACGAAGAAAATGCTGGGTGGCGAGCATGACAGGTGCAATGCCATTGTTACTATTCACCCAGGCGCTGGTGGAACGGAGTCTCAAGACTGGGCTGAGATGTTATTGCGTATGTATCTTCGATGGGCCGAGCGACGGGGTTTTTCGAGAGACATAATCGATTTTCAACCCGGGGACGAGGCTGGGATTAAGGCTTCAACCGTAACAGTTAAGGGCGATTATGCGTACGGGTTGCTACTCGCCGAAGCGGGGATTCATCGCCTTGTGCGAATTTCTCCGTTCGACCAGGCGGCCCGCCGACATACCTCGTTTGCATCTGTTTTCGTGTGGCCGGAACTTTCTGATGATATCGATATCGAGATCGAGGAGAAAGATCTGCGTATCGATACCTATCGTTCTAGTGGCGCCGGTGGACAACACGTTAACGTTACGGATTCCGCCGTACGTATCACGCACCTTCCGACGGGGATAGTGGTGTCGTGCCAGAATGAGCGATCGCAGCATCGTAACCGTGACGCGGCAATGAGTGTGCTTAGGGCGCGCCTTTACGACGTAAAACAGCAGGAACAACGAGACAAGCTTGAGAAGATCGGCGGGGAGAAAAAGGAAATTGCGTTTGGAAGTCAGATTAGAAGCTATGTGCTTCATCCGTACCGATTAGTAAAGGACCATCGTACCAAAATGGATGTTGGTAATGTTGATCGAGTACTTGATGGCGACTTGGACGACTTCATTAAGCGCTATCTAATGAGGCGCGCAGCCGGAACCTTGGGAGTAGAGGGTGAAGCAAAGACCGAATCTGGCTAGCCTACAAGTAATAGAGCGGGTGACAGTACCTAGTTGATGAGACTACTTGTGCCATGTGGTTTATCTGAAGATTCCACCACTGGGTTCAGTGCCAATAATAAAAGCTTCTTCTATCGCCCCATGAGACCATGGCTCAGTAAGCTGTCCCGTCATCTCGTGCACTGACCTGAATACTATGTTGTCAGGCGCCACGAAACCTTCAGGAGCTTCCTTTCCGTCTGTATAAGCTCGAAGGAAATCTGTCCAGATCGGCAATGCGACCCTTGCTCCCTCTTCGCTGTCACCAAGGGTCTTCTTTTCGTCATAACCAACCCAGACGCCAACCGTGATATCTGGACCAAATCCGACGAACCATGCGTCTGTATAGTCATCCATCGTGCCGGTTTTCCCGCCGAGAGGCCATCCTAGTCGCGATGCTCGAATACCGGTACCCCGTTGGACGACACCACGCATCAGACTCACCATAATGTAGGCGGTATCTGGTCGGAGCGCATCCTGTGGCACGGGTCTTCCAGTTTCTAAGATATCTCCCGCGCGATCCACGATACGTTCAATCCGATACGGCACCATCCGTGTGCCTCGATTAGGGAACGCCGAGTACGCACTTGTTACTTCCATTAACGTTGCCTCGGAAGACCCTAAGGCCACGGATAAGAACGGTGGTATTGGTGATGTAAATCCAAGCCGCCGCGCGAAGTTGATCACCGCCTCAGGCCCAATCTCGTTCATCATCCAAACAGCGGGCACGTTGCGAGATTTTTCAAGCGCTCGGCGTAAAGTGATCGGGCCTTCGTAGGTATTATCGTAGTTTGTTGGTTCGTACAGGTCTTGTTCTGGGCCCACGTCGTAACTCACGGGATCGTCCACCACGATCGAATTGGCTGTATATCCTTGATCTACCGCGGCTGCGTACAGCACACCTTTAAAAAGAGAGCCCAGTTGGCGATACGCTTGAGTTGCTCGATTGAACTTGCTGCGTTCAAAATTGTAACCACCTACCATGGCCAGGATGCGACCTGTTCGGTTGTCCAGTGCTAGCAGGGCACCTTCTGCGAGAGGTTCTTGCTCTAGATCCGCTTCGACAAGAGCCGGATCAAGTGGATTTCCATCACCATCCATCGTTTCGAATGCCGTGACCTTGACTTCAATCAGGTCGCCCGGGCGAACTAGTTGGTCTGCCGGGGTACGGCCAATGCCTCGAAACCCTTCAGTTCCTCCGGTTGACAACGATCGTAATCCCTTGGGGATCACGGTTGCGGTGTAGGAACCAAAACGAACACCGATTGATTCGCGGTCTACATCTGTAACGATAGCTGGAATGATATCGCCAGGATTTATGCTGAACACCCACCGGCTGTGCTCGAAAGATTGGAGGATATCGTGTGCTTTTTCAGAATCAGCAACAGTATCGGCTTCATCAAGAATGTTACGGCTTGGTGTTCGGAATCCTCGGCGCTTGTCATGTACACGTAGTCCACTCTCGATCGCCTTGTTAGCGGCGATCTGTAACCGTGAGTCCAACGTGGTGTGAACGCTCAACCCTTCCTCGTAGAGCTTGGCGACACCGTATTCTTGTTCGAGATGCTGACGGACTTCTTCGATGAAATACGGTGCTATTGAGTTGCTCCGTACTGTTCGTGGAGCGAGGACGATGGGTAACAGTTTTGCCTCGTCAGCGGACTCTTGGGTTATATATTCTTCGGTGGCCATTCGCTGAAGCGCGTAGTTGCGGCGGGTCACCGCTAAATCCATATTGACTAGCGGACTCTGGCGTGCTGGCGATTGGATAATGCCTGCGATTAAGGCCGCTTCCTCTAATTTGAGTTCCTTGACAGATTTTCCAAAATAGAGTCTTGATGCCGCTTCAACCCCGTGTGCGCTGTGAATCGCTGTGCCGAGCCACATCTGGTTGACATAGAGGGTCAGAATCTCACGTTTTGTATATCGTTTTTCGATATGAAACGTGTAGTACAGCTCGCGGAGCTTTCGCTGCCAGGTTTTTTCAAGGCCCAAGCGTTCTCCGCCTAAGGTGATGTTACGAGCAAGCTGCATGGTGATCGTGCTTGCCCCCGCAGCGGTAAGGTCGCCACTTAAAACATTACTTACGGCGGTTGCGAGGATTCGTCGAAGGTTGAAGCCTACATGAGTGAAAAACGCACCATCTTCGGCTGAAATGATGGCATGTCGAAGATCAGGGGAAATGTCTTCGTAGCCGATAATCAGGCGGCGTTCAGTGGCGAATTCGCCGATCAAGATGTTGTTGCGGTCGTACAGCCGCGTGATAGTCCCTGGCGTATAGCTATCGAGCTCAGAGATTTCCGGAAGGTCAGGTGAGTAGGCGAACAGGACACCACTAATTGCACCTAATAAGGCTGCGACACCAAAACTGCCGAAAATAAGAGCTCGTCGGAGTAAGGGGTTTCTTATTTTCGCCTTGTCTAACGGCATGTCCATATGTTCAGTAAGTCTAAATTGAGTGTGGGTGCCTAGGAGACTCATTCATTGTACACATGTCGGTAGTCTGGTAAATCAGATTGATTCTTCGACGGAAGAAATTTTCATGTGTAATCAATGGCCTTGCTGGGATGTATTTGATTCTTAAGCACTCATATAATATGCTATAGAAATATTCACTTATTGTGTTTCTGAGTGATTTCGCAATTAATTAGGGTATTGAGGAAGTAAGACGATGAGCAAGATTATTGGGATTGACTTAGGTACGACGAATTCTGTTGTTGCGGTGATGGAGGGAACGGAGCCCACGGTGGTTACGAACCCTGAAGGAAATCGACTGACGCCGTCAGTAGTGGCATTTGCGAAGGGGGATGAGCGTTTAGTGGGCCAAGTGGCGAAACGTCAAGCCGTCACGAATCCGGAAAACACGATTTTCTCCATTAAGCGATTCATGGGGCGTCGGTTTGATGAGGTTTCCGAGGAAATGAAGATGGTGCCTTACGAAACTGTTAAGGCTTCAAATGGAGACGCACGTGTTAACGCTAGGGGAGACGAATATTCCCCACCTCAAATCTCGGCAATGGTTTTACAGAAACTCAAGCAATCTGCCGAAGAATATTTGGGACAGCCGGTCGACAAGGCAGTCATTACCGTTCCAGCATATTTCAATGATGCACAGCGCCAAGCGACGAAGGATGCTGGTCAAATAGCTGGTCTTGAAGTTATGCGGATTGTCAATGAACCAACTGCGGCCGCATTGGCATATGGACTTGACAAGAAAAAGGACGAAACAATTGCAGTGTACGACTTCGGGGGGGGGACGTTTGATATATCGATCCTGGAGGTTGGTGAAGGTGTTGTAGAGGTTAAAGCTACTAATGGAGATACACATCTCGGTGGCGACAATCTCGATCAACGCATTATCGAGTGGATTGTCGAGGGATTTAAAGCTGATGCGGGCATCGATCTTAGCCAGGACAAAATGGCTTTGCAGCGCATGAGGGAGGCTGCAGAAAAGGCCAAGATGGAACTGTCGACGGTAGTGGAGACGGAGATCAACTTGCCGTTTATTACGGCTGACCAGTCGGGACCGAAGCACCTGCAAATGAAGCTGACTCGTGCGAAATTTGAACAACTAGTCGACGACCTGTTGCAGCGGACGATTGAGCCAGTCAAGCGGGCGTTGTCAGACGCCGGCTTGAAATCGTCTGAGATTGATGAAGTTGTCATGGTGGGTGGCTCTACGCGAATTCCCAAGGTGCAGGAACTTGTCAAGTTGGTTTTTGATCGAGAACCGCACAGAGGTGTTAATCCGGATGAGGTGGTGGCAATCGGAGCGGCCGTCCAGGCCGGTGTGTTATCGGGTGAGGTTAAGGACCTTTTGTTGTTAGACGTAACACCTCTTTCTCTTGGAATTGAGACATTGGGAGGCGTAATGACGACCCTCTTACCGAGAAACACGACGATTCCTACTCGAAAGGGAGAGATCTTTTCGACCGCTGCTGACAGTCAAACCAGTGTTGAAGTACATGTGTTACAAGGCGAACGTCCAATGGCTCCAGGCAACCGAACATTGGGTAAATTTCATTTAGTTGGTATTCCTGCTGCACCTAGAGGTGTTCCACAAATTGAAGTCACTTTCGACATTGATGCAAATGGGATTGTAAATGTGTCAGCAAAGGACCTTGGGACTGGCAAAGAGCAGAAAATCACGATTACGGCGTCCAGTGGACTAAGTAAAGACGAAGTTGACCAGATGATGAAGGAAGCCGAGGCGCACGCTGATGAGGATAAATCTCGAAAGGATGAGGTTGAAACTCGAAACCGCGCCGACCAAACTGTTTACGCAGCGGAGAGAATGATAAGCGACTCCGGCGAGAAGCTAACCTCCGAAGCACGTCAGCCTATTGATACGGCGATTGAAGCTGTCAAAAAATCTCTTGAAGGGAGCGACATAGAAGCGGTTAATAATGCAGTGGAGCAATTGACCGCTGCCCAGCACAAGGCAGCCGAGCAACTCTATCAGCAGACTGCTGCCGAAGCGCCGGACCCTGACATTTCTAGCAACGAATCGACTGGTTCAACTGAGGGTGATACTGCTTCGAGCGTGGATGCGGATGTAATTGATGCAGAAGTAGTGGAAGATGAGAAGAAATAGCGACACAGGTTGCGATGGATTTTTATGTGATCCTAGGTGTTGACCGTGGAGCAACTCTACGGGAGGTGAAGCGAGCCTATACGCGGCTTGCACGCCGATATCATCCCGATATTAATCCTGGCGATCGTGAAGCCGAGGCATTTTTTCGTCGCGCGACTGAAGCTTACGAAACCTTGTGCGACCCGGAACGTCGGAAGGCGTATGACACGCATGGCGAGCGGCAATCTGAGCCCCGACCCGCATCGATTGAGTTTCATGGATTTGACTTTTCTGTTCCGGTGACAGGCACTTCGGCAACGTTTTCGGAATTGTTCTCGGAAGTTCTTAGGGAAACCTCTGAAGAGGCAACAATTGATGTAGAGAAGGGCAGTGACCTGTACGCTGATATGACCCTGAGCTTTGAGGAAGCGCTCATGGGTACTGAACGACGTCTACTTGTGACAAAGTTGGAAGCTTGTGTTCGATGTCGTGGAACGGGTTTTCGCCGATCAAGCGAAATGCCGTGTGCAGATTGTGACGGCGCTGGCACTGCACAGTGGCGGCGCGGGCATATGGTTTTCACAAAAGCTTGCGGAGCGTGCAATGGAACTGGTCGTCAAAGACGGCAACCTTGTGGGTCGTGCCGATCAGAAGGTGTCTTTTCGAGGACGGAAGAAATAGCGGTTCAGATCCCTGCGGGTGTGGCTGATGGCGCCACCATGCGAGTAGCCACCAAAGGGCATGTTGGGAGAGGTGGCGGACCTGTTGGAGATTTGTACATTACGGCGACAGTTGAGCCGCATCGTGTCTTTGCTCGCAATGGTGACGACCTGCACCTTGAAGCTCCAATCAGTGTTAATGAAGCAGTCCTCGGCGCTACATTTGAAGTTCCGACTATCGATGGGAGAGCCACCCTAACCGTCCCCCCTGGCACTTCATCGGGACAACGGTTTTGTATTAGAGGGGAAGGCGCGCTGTCTCCAAAGACTGGAGACAGAGGAAATTTGGTTGTGACGGTGGTCCTCTCGTTACCGAAGATAAAGGATGAACGGTCAAGGGAATTACTTCGGGAGTTCGGTCGCCTGAATGCAACTAACGTGCGAAACGGTCTATTTCTTGAGTGACAGGTAATGGGTTCAAAACAGGCTGGCGAAGCGTATTTCATGATTAGCGCTGTGTCGCAGCGTTACGACATTCACCCTCAAACACTGCGACTCTATGAGCGGGAAGGTCTTTTGAAGCCGTCTCGCACGGACGGCAATACACGACTCTATTCGAGCGAAGATCTCAAGCAACTTGAGACGATTCTGACACTTACGCGCGACCTTGGTGTCAACCTTGCGGGCGTTGAGATTATTCTCAACATGCGTCGCAAGATGGACCAAATGCAGCGAGAGGTGAACGAGTTTATGTCGTATGTGAAACGAGAAATGACACCGGGACTGGACGGCTGGGAAGAACGTCTTGGCACAGCTCTGGTTAAGACAACTCCATCGAGTCTGGTTCGCGCAACACCGCAGACGAGCGAGGATCCGAAGACGTCGAAGAAAACCGTTCGACGAAAGCGTTCACCGAAACGTTAATCAGCGGTTGAAAATCCTCACTTTTAATTCGTAGTTTTATACACAAGCTACGAGCAGTATCCTTTACAATCTTAGCGGGCTTGAAAACCGTTAAGAGCGTCGATGAATTGTACCGTCTGTAACAACACCGGCTGGTGTTCCAGCGATGTTAATGGCGTCGACCGTGTCGAGCGATGCGAATGCTGGCATCGGCAGGTAGCGATGGACCTTCTCAGGGACGCCAATATTCCTGCGCGTTATCAAAAATGTGATTTTTCGACGTTTGTCACATATCCAAACGAGCAACTACTTCGCGCGGTCAAGAGGGCGGAGGAGTTTTCAGATTCGTTTCCAGTGGTTCAAAAAGGGTTGCTGCTAATCGGTCCTCCCGGGATTGGGAAGACCCACCTGGCTGTTTCAGTGCTTCGCAATGTCATTGTTGAGAAGAATATTCGGGGTGTGTACTTCGATACGAGGTCGCTGTTAAGCACGATTCGGAGTAGTTATAACCCCGTGACACGCACCTCTGAAGCTGACATCCTTGAACGGGTTATGCAGGCTGAATTGCTGGTTTTGGATGATTTAGGAGCAGAACGTCTTACAGAGTGGGTCGAAGAGACAATGCATTTGATTGTCAACACTCGTTATAACGATCGGAAGCCGACCATATTTACCTCAAACTACGAGGACGAACAAGATGATCCGGACTCTTTGAAATCCAGAGTAGGGTTCCGTATGCATTCACGCCTGCGCGAGATGTGTGAATTTTTAGAATATTCTGGACCGGATTATCGAGACTTTGAGTTTAAGCCAGACTCCGATGACATCTTTGGAAAATGGAAAGCTGAGAAATCTCAACCAAAACGCCGGTTGCCTCGGCGCACTTCAGTACGGGCACGTGCCCAGCTTAAAGAGAAAGACGGTCAGTTAGAACTCGGTTGGTTAGGCGGTAAGGCTAGTAGCTAGTGGCTTTTGCAGTAAATGAGGAAGCTGTGCTGGGCCTATACCTCCACATTCCTTTCTGCGAATCGATCTGCAATTACTGCAATTTTAACCGTGGGTTATTCGACCCCGGTGTGAAGAAACGTTACGTAGATGCTCTTGCGCGGGAGATTGCTGGAAGTGGTGATGGCACGGCTGTCGACACGGTTTATTTCGGTGGAGGGACGCCTTCTTTGCTGGAGCCAGTGGAAGTGGATCGATTGCTTGGGGCATGTCGGGACGCCTTTTGTCTTACCTCGTCGGCAGAAGTCACTTTAGAAGTTAACCCGGAATCGGCGAGTTCACGGCGGTTGTCCGGATGGAGACAAGCTGGCGTGAACCGTCTAAGTTTCGGCGTCCAATCATTCAATGACGTCGAACTTAAGAGTTTGGATCGCAGACATTCCGCGAAGCGAGCTCGAGATGTGGTGGGCTCTGCGCGTACCGAGGGCTATGACGACATTAGTCTTGATTTGATGCTGTGGCTTCCCGGTCAGACAAGTATTCATTGCCGACAGTCAATCAAATCATTGCTTGAATTGGAGCCTGATCATGCGTCTTTTTATCTCCTCGAGCTCTATCCCAACGCACCTCTTCGAGAGGATATGGCGCGGTCAGGATTGTCACTCGCACCTGAGGAAGATGCGGTGCAGATGTACCTCGAAACTCTCGAAATGACCGATGTTGCGGGTTATAAGCAGTATGAAATCTCTAATGTGTCCAAACCAGGTCAGAAATGTCGACACAATTTGAAGTATTGGACAGACGGTGAATGGTTGGGTTTTGGCTGCGGGGCTCACTCGACACGAAGGGGGTCGAGGTGGTCGAACATTTCTGAGACAGGTCGCTATATCGAAAATGTCACTTCTGGTCAGGATGTGGCTTTGTCGCAACGTTGTTTGAGCGACGATGAACGGCTTGGCGACGCACTTTTTATGGGCCTTCGGTTAACCGAGGGTCTTGACGTCAAGTTGATTGAACAACGGTACGGAATTTCGGTGATGGAGAAGTACGGGGCGGCACTGGCGCCGTTTATGGAAAATAAACATCTCTTTTTGGAATCTGGGCGACTTCGGTTAACCCGAGAGGGTATGCTGATAGCCAACGAAGTAATGGGGGCTTTCGTCTAGGTAGCACCGTACGGTATGGTATCCGGTCAAATTTTTACACTGAGGTTCAAGGAGGTCAGAAACATGCTTTCGTTATTGATGCGTCGGGCGATGCGCCGAAACTACGTGATTGGTTTCGCGGTGGTGGCAGCGTTGGTGGTTGGTGTCGTAGTGGGGACGATAGTCACCACGAATAATGCAGAGGCTCAAGGTCGGACTTTCAGTGCTGGTGCTGGCATGATGCTTAATTATGTCAATGCTGCGAATGAAAGCGACTTCGAAGGAGTTATGCAGAAGTTAGCCGACGGACTTCGGGCTAGTGAAAATACAGACCGGAATTCCCAGGCTGAGGGGTGGAAGGTGTATAAGGCGCGCGAGGCAGGACCTGGTGGAGCTACGTTGTATGTGTGGTTCATCGATCCGACTGTGTCTGGTGCCGACTATGCAGTCTCCACAATCTTGAATGAAGCATTCCCTGCTGATGTCCAGGCGCTTTACGAAACTTTTAACGGTTCGTTTGCGGCCGGGGGACAAGGGATGGTGAATCTGGATCTCGTTCTCGATTTCTAAGCTGACTCAGTGGCATGATTGGAGCAGGGTGGCGAGTTGGACAGCGGTCAACTCGTCATCTTGTTTCCTGCTGGTCGTTTAATCAAACGACTGTGTTGATGTTGGGCCTAAGTTTTAGAAGTTGAGAGTGAGGCCCGCGTAGAATCTTTGAATCGTGCGGCTGGACGACTGTTTGCCAAGCCGAAACGAGCGATAGTCGAGTCGTAGCCGGATAGGTTCCATCAGCGACACCTTCACCCCGGCACCCATGTTACTCCCGAGGCCGGTGTCTCTGCTTCGACCGAGTTCTTCACGATAGAGGCCCCCTCCTATTGTTCCGTAGAATTGAAGTCGGGAAATAGGGAACGGGGATTGGACGAGCAAATTAAACATGCTCGATTTCATTTCTGCCTTGCCCCGAGGGCTGTCTATAGACGTGTTCGAATATTCGAACTCAAAGCCGATGATTGCGAGAGATAAGCCGATAGCTACACCCGTTGCGGTGCGTTCCGATAGAGATTGAGTAGAGCCAACGAAAGCTGTGAGGTCTGCAGCGGCCGGTTTCGCTGCGCCGATCAACATGATTAGTAAACCAAAGAATGACAACGTCCGACACATACGATCTCCCTTCAGGTGTGGCGTGATGGTGGAGTGTTACCGACCTGGTGTCAACCGATTGGCCGAGGTATGAGGATGATAACGAGACGAGCAGGTTGGTGTGATAGAGTCTCAGCCGCCTAGGATGCTTAGGAAACCGTGACCACTCAGAGCCTCGCAGAAAAAGTTAAAGCTTGCGACCCGAGAGCTGTGGCGCGCGCAATTTCACTGATTGAGAGCCGCTCACCGGATGGTCAGGTTCTGATTTCACAATTATTCAGTTTTGGCGGTCACGCTAAGATTGTTGGAGTCACGGGTGCCCCAGGAGTGGGCAAGAGCACGTTAGTTGACTGCATGACGGTCGAGTTGCGCCGGCGGGACGCCAAGGTTGGCATTCTTGCGATCGATCCGACGAGTCCTTTCAGCGGTGGTGCCATTCTTGGTGACCGTATTCGTATGCAATCTCATACTGGAGACGCTGGGGTATTTGTCCGAAGCATGGCTTCTCGTGGGCATCTTGGTGGGTTATCTCAGGCCACGAATGATGCCACTGTAATTCTGGACGCCGCGGGTGTTGACGTTGTGTTGATCGAGACAGTCGGTGTCGGTCAAGGTGAGGTGGACATCATCCGAACTGCGGATATTTCAATTGTAGTGATGGCGCCAGGTAGTGGCGACGACGTTCAAGCTCTCAAGGCTGGCATTATGGAGATCGCGGACGTGTTTGTAGTAAATAAGTCGGATCGAGACGGTGCGGATCGCGCGGTCAAGGATATCGAAGCAGCGTTGATGCTTAAGGAACATTCAGATGAGGATTGGCGTGTGCCGGTACTGAAGGCTGAGGCGACTAATGGTATCGGAATTTCGGATGTGATCGATACAATTGAACAATTTCGAGAGAGTTCAAGTCAGAAGAATAGACGACTTCAAAATAGAGCAGCAGTTCGGCTACGGGAAACGTTGAGTCGAGAATTTATGTTGCGATTGGAAGGTCGTGCTGACATTAAGCTCGCTCTCGACGAGGCAGTTGATCGGATTAGTAAAAGAGAAGTTGATCCGTACACGGCGGCGGCCGAGATAATGGAGCGTGTTCAATGAAGGTTGAGCTAGATCATATAGGCATTGCTGTGTCCAAACTCGACGAGTCGCTGAAGTTTTTTCGTGACGCACTTGGTCTTGAAATATCGGAGTGTGAGGAAGTTCCTTCGCAAAGAGTGCGGGCACAGTTCGTACCGGTTGGCGCTGCAACACTCGAGTTACTGGAAGCGACTGCAGAGGATTCAGCGATCGCGCGTTTTGTAGAACGAAAAGGCCCAGGACTACATCACATTACGCTGAGGGTTGAAGATTTAAGTATGGCCTTAAACCAACTTAGAGATCGGGGAGTTCAACTCATCGACGAGGTGCCTCGTTCTGGAGCGGAGGGAGCTCGTGTAGCGTTTATTCATCCGTCCAGCGCACACGGTGTGTTGGTGGAACTAAAGGAAATTTGACGGATCGTCTAAAAGGTGTTTCCGCCGGGTAAATATCTCTGATCCATGGACATTGAAGGAGTTTCAGTGGTTGACATAGAACCTGCCCGTATTGGTGTGATTGGTGGAAGCGGATTGTATGTTATGGAGGACTTGACTGACCGAAAGGAAGTGAAGCTCACAACGCCATTCGGTGATCCATCCGCTGCCTATGTGTTAGGTAATCTTGACGGGAAGAGGGTCGCGTTTCTTGCTAGGCATGGTGCCGGCCATCATTTACAACCTTCCGAACTCAATTATCGCGCGAACATTTTTGGTTTCAAGATGTTGGGTGTCGAATGGTTGGTCTCGGCCAGCGCTGTCGGAAGTTTACAGGAGGGATATCGACCGCTGGATATTGTGGTACCAGACCAGTTTTTGGATCGCACTCGCGGTCGGAGTAGCACGTTCTTTGGAAATGGTGTCGTTGCGCACATTACATTTGCGCACCCGATTTGTAGCACAATGAGTCGAATCGCTTCAGACTCTGTCGAATCAGTTGGCAAGAAGGTACATCGGGGAGGCACTTACGTCTGCATTGAAGGGCCACAATTTTCAACCTTGGCTGAGTCGCGTCTTTATCGAGATTGGCAGATGGATGTCATCGGCATGACTAATCTTCAGGAAGCCAAACTCGCTCGGGAAGCCGAGATCTGTTACGCGACGTTGGCTCTAGTAACGGACTACGATTGCTGGCATCCTGATCACGAGCAAGTCACTGTCGAAATGATCGTTCAGAATTTACAGGAGAATGCTGAAACGGCGAAGAAAGTCATTCGCCAAGTGGTCTCAAAGCTTCCTGTCGAAAGAACTTGCGACTGTGCAACGGCGCTGTCGGCAGCCATCATTACCCGCAAGGAAGCGATCCCCAGTAGGGTTCGTGTAGATCTAGCTCCCATACTTGGGAAGTATCTAGAAGGGGCAGAATAGTTTTTAGACTATGAAATCGATTCTAACTGTGGGTTCTGTAGCGTTTGATTCGGTGAAAACACCCTTTGGGGAGGTTTCTCGAGTAGTGGCTGGTGCGGCCACTTATTTCAGTATCGCGGCATCCTTCTTTACTGAGGTGCGACTTGTCGGTGTCGTTGGTGATGATTTTCTTGATGACCACCTTTCGGTATTTAGTGGTCGTCAGATTGAACTGGATGGACTTCAGAGAGTTGCGGGCGAGACTTTTCGCTGGCGCGGTGAATATAGCGCTGATTTGAATACCCGTGAGACTATTTATACGCACCTGAATGTGTTTGAAGGCTTTAGTCCGAGAATTCCAGATCGGTTTCGGGATACGCCGTTTGTATTTCTGGCCAACATTCATCCATCGCTTCAACTGGAGGTGCTTGAGCAGGTTGAACAACCGGAGCTTGTCGCACTCGATACAATGAATTATTGGATCGAAGGAGCTTCGGAGGAGCTCCAGCGAGTACTTGCTCGAGTCGATGTGCTGGTAATTAATGATTCGGAAGCGCGGCAACTCAGCGGAGAGGGCAACCTAGTCAAGGCGGCGCGAATAATTCAGGGTATGGGTCCAGAGCGGGTTGTGATTAAACGAGGTGAGTACGGAGCATTGATGACGACGCCCGAAGGGTTTTTTGCTGTTCCAGGTTTGCCACTTAATCGGGTTTGTGACCCAACAGGTGCGGGTGACACGTTTGCCGGTGGCTTTGTTGGGTTTCTTGCCGCGGCCACGAAAATCACCGACCAGGTTGTCAATCAAGCGGTCATCGCGGGAAGCGCCATGGCATCATTCACTGTCGAAGAGTTTGGACTCGAACGTCTGTTGACAATCACTGACGTGGAGATTAAACAGAGGTTTCAGCAGTTTAAGAGATTGACTCATTTTGATGAGCTGTGAGGTTATTTTGTCTCGGGTGTTAAACCAGCTGTGTTTAGCCACGTTGGTTCAGGGCACCTGGGTTGGGATTCACTAGTGCAACGAAAATCAGTTGTCTCAGGCGGATTAGCGGGAATATTGGTCTGCGTTATCGCGTGGGCCTTTCCTGGTGCCGGACATTTGTGGTTGGGACGAGTGCAGAAGGGCACGGTGTTTCTTATTGTCTTACCGCTGATGTTCTTGTTCGGATTGTGGCTTGAAGGGCAAGTGTTTTGGTTCGACCTGTCGCAACCTCTTGTGGCTCTTGCCGCGTTAGCTGATCTTGGAATTGGCCTGCCATATTTATTGACTCGCTTCTTTGATGCAGGGGAGGGCCGGGTCGTTGCGGTGACATACGAGTACGGCAACACTTTTCTCGTAGCCGCTGGTCTTCTTAATTCCTTGGTTGTTTTAGATGCCTACGACATAGCATTGGGACGAAAGTAAGGGCGACTCTAATGTCTAGCCACGTGGGGTTGATGCTTGTATTTAGTGCTTTTGTATCAGTTGTGTTTGCTGTTCTGACGAAGGATGACGTTGATGCCCAGTTGCGCACGGGTGTGATTCTATTTGCCGGTTTCGGTGGGGCGTGCATTCTGTTGGGATGGTTGATGTTTCCCTTTCCGTTGTGACAGAAGCCTCAGGTTAGATGTTGTGAGATCGGCAACTCACGCTGTTTGGGTCTGGGGTCCTGCTGTTTGTTTGATGATCGCGATCTTCGCATTTTCATCATTTTCTAGATTGCCTGTGCCCTTAGGAGGATCGTCGGACCTCGTGATACACGGGCTTGTTTATGCATTACTTGGAATTTTGATGGTTCGTGCACTTGCCGATGGGTCGTGGCGAGGCGTCAATACAAACACACTTGCGACAGCGGTGTTGTTAACTATCTTTTATGGTTGCACTGATGAATATCACCAGTCTTTTGTAGCTGGTAGGGTCGCGGACATTTACGATGTCATTGCGGATGCTGTCGGAGCGTGCAGCGGTGCAGTAGGTGTGTGGCTGTGGGGTATAGTCTTTTTGGATAAGAGAGAAGAGACGTAGGATGACATTTGAAACTTTACGTGTAGAGCAAAGTAATGGGGTCGCCACGGTTACCGTCAATCGTGAGCAGGTACTAAATGCCATAAACAGGGCTACGCTCCAAGACCTTGATGACTGTTTCACCGATCTTGAATCTGACAGTTCTGTTCGAGTCGTTGTGCTGACAGGCGCCGGCAACCGTGCCTTTATCGCAGGTGCCGACATTGCAGAGCTGGCCGAGATGACACCGACTTCTGGCCATACAATCGCTAGGCGAGGTCAGGCGCTTTGCGAGAGGATCGAGCGGGCCAGGGTACCAGTCATTGCCGCGGTGAACGGATTTGCTCTTGGGGGTGGACTTGAATTGGCCATGGCATGCACTTTCCGCATAGCGGTTGATACGGCTATATTTGGCCAACCTGAAGTGAACCTTGGTCTCATTCCTGGGTTTGGAGGAACACAGCGATTACCCAGATTAATCGGTCCCGGGCGGGCTCTTGAAATGTTATTGACTGGTAAGTCAATTGACGCTGGTGAGGCGAGACGACTCGGTTTAGCGAACAGAGTCGTACCGGCTGAAGAATTCTTAGATGAAGTGGACGACTTTGCTCGACTTTTAGCCGATAAACCGCCGATGGCTGTGAAATACATATTGGAAGCGGTTCGTACCGGCGTTCAGATTCCATTGCCGGAGGCCTGTGAGTTGGAGGCAACCTTATTCGGGCTGGTGGCGGCAACAGAGGATATGCGAGAGGGAACCCAGGCGTTTCTGGAGAAGCGCGCGGCTGTGTTCAAAGGCCAGTGAAAGATATTGCAACGATTGATGGAGCTGAGGATGCCACAGGGCTTAAAGTTGGCATAGTGGTGTCTGTTTATCACGAATCCGTCACCGAGTCATTGAGGCGAGGGGCGATCGATGCACTGGTCAACGCCGGAGCGGCCAGTGATGAAATTGTAATTATTCGCGTTCCAGGTGCGTTTGAGGTGCCTCTGGCTGCGCGAAAGGCCGCTGAAAGTGGAAAGTTCGATGCGCTTGTGTGTGTCGGTTGCATCATTCGTGGAGACACCCCACACTTTGATTATCTCGCGGCGGCTGTGACTAATGGGATCAGTTTGGCTGCTCAAGAAACCGGCGTGCCAATTACTTTTGGAGTTTTGACTACTAATACGCATGAAGAAGCTGTTGAACGGGCAGGTATTGGAAATGACAATAAGGGCTGGGAATCGGCGATGGCGGCGGTGCAACTTGCCAACGTACTCCAGGGGTTGACGCGACACAATGACCGCTGACCCGGGTGGGGTTGAACGTCATCGAGGGCGCGAGGCGGCATTGCAGCTGCTATACCAGTGGGAGGTTGGAGCCCTTGACCAGACTGGATTAAATGAGGCGATCGAATTTTACTGGTCGGTTCATCCGGCTCCTGAGCCACGCCGAAAATTTACGGAGAGTTTAGTGGCAGGAACGACTGCCCACGTCGGTGAAATTGACCCGCTCCTCGAAGGAAATACGGACAATTGGCGGCTTTCACGGTTGGCCGTCGTGGACCGTCTTATCATGCGTATGGCAGTGTATGAACTAGTCTATTCGGCAACACCAGCGGCGGTGATTATTGACGAGGCTATCGAATTGGCGAGAACTTACGGGGGAGAACAGACAGTACCATTTGTTAACGGTGTTTTGGATAGTATCAATCGGAACCTTAAAGAGCAGGGTAACGTGAGCGAAAAATGAGTGACGAGCGCGAGACAGACCAATTACGACAGCGGCGCGAGAACCTTAGCGAGTTACGGCGGCTGGGTATCGATGTTTACCCAAGGTCTTTTGGTGCGACCGCCACGGTTTCTACGCTTGTTGAGCAGCACACTGACACCGATAAGGACACTTTGGAACTTGATGAGGTGCAAACAGCGGTGGCAGGTCGAATCGTTGCGATTCGAAGTTTTGGCAAAGCCAATTTCTTGGTTATTTCAGATGGGCGCTCTCGTATTCAGGTTTATGTTCGACAAGATTCGATGCCAGAACGGGATTTTTCAGTATTTGAATTGCTTGATTTTGGTGACATCATCGGGGTTACGGGGCGACTCTTTAGGACTCGAACCAACGAGTTGACAGTTTGGGCGAACACGATTGATTTTCTCTCTAAATGTTTAGTTCCTTTGCCGGAGAAGTGGCATGGTTTAACGGATGTTGAGACACGCTACCGACAACGTTACCTCGACCTGATTGTAAGTCCTGAAACTAGGCGAGTATTTGAAACTCGCAGTCGGATTTTGAGTTCCATTCGGGGTTTTCTTGATGGACGTGGTTATCTAGAAGTAGAAACGCCGATGATGCAGTCGTTGGCTGGTGGGGCAGTGGCTAGGCCATTTGTGACCCACCACAATGCTCATGATATGAAAATGTATTTGAGGATTGCTCCTGAACTCTATCTAAAACGGCTGGTAGTAGGTGGCATTGAACGTGTCTACGAAATTAATCGAAACTTTAGAAATGAAGGTATTTCAACACAGCACAATCCTGAATTCACCATGCTGGAGTTTTATGAGTCTTACAGTGACTACAAGGTTCTGATGTGTCGCACCGAAGAACTGTTAACCAACGTTACTCGAGAAGTTATTGCCGACGGGAAGTCCGAGTGTGCGTTTGGTGATTCTCAGATTTCTTTTTCTGTGCCGTTTGCCCGTATGTCATTGAGAGAGGCTGTGTGTTCAGCGGCGACTGATCGTTTAGGTGAAGTTGTGTCTGAGGCCGATCTCAGAGATCTCGATTCTGTGCGGGAGATTGCACGTCGGCTTGAGGTTGAGGTGTCAGGGACCTCTGGTCCCGGCAAGATAACAATGGAGTTGTTTGAGTCATTGTGTGAGGAACAACTTATTCAACCTACATTTGTCTATGATTTCCCGACAGAAGTATCTCCGCTCTCTAAGCAACGGCCTGATGATCATGAGACAGTTGAGCGGTTTGAACTCTATATCGGTGGAATGGAGATTGCGAACGCTTTTAGCGAGCTTAACGATCCTACCGAACAACGTCGTAGGTTCGAAATCCAGCATGAAGCACGTCAGCAGGGGGACCTTGAGGCCCATGCCATCGATGAAGAGTATTTACGGGCATTGGAGTACGGATTGCCACCAGTCGCTGGAGAGGGCATTGGAGTTGACCGGCTTGTAATGCTCTTGACCGACAGTCCTTCGATAAGAGATGTGATTCTCTTTCCCCTGATGCGTCCAGTCGGAGAGTTGCCCAGCGAAATCGTAGACGACTGAAACTTGGGACTGAGATGTTTGTATCGTTTGAGGTCTACGTCGCTATTCGATACCTGGTCGCTCGCAGAAGACAAGCCTTTATCTCTCTTATTTCAGTTATTTCAACACTTGGCGTCACATTAGGCGTGTTAGCACTTGTGGTGGCGGTCGCGTTAATGACTGGCCTGCAGAGAGAACTTCGCGATCGAATTGTCGGCTCAGCTGCTCATGTTTATGTTTGGAAGGTGGCTGAGGGAGGGTATCAGGATTACCGCGCGGAGGCAGCGCTAATGAGTACAGTGCCACACGTGGTCTCGGCGGCACCGTCCATCATTGGTAAAGGATTGGCTCGAACTCGGAATGGAGAAGCTTTCATAACCATTAAAGGAGTCGATCCTGAATTCGAAAAAGAAGTTACTGAAGTTGCGCAAGCGGTTCACCAGGGCAGTTTTTTTGAGCCGAATATTCTTGATGACTCTGTTCTAGATGGAGTGGTGATTGGTGAGGGCGTTGCCGAGAGTTTGGGGGTTTCTGTCGGTGGGGAAATAACCCTTGTGACACCGAACGGCACACTGTCACCGATGGGAATGATCTCGCGACCACGTCGACTTCAGGTAATTGGGATATTTAGCCTTGGACTTTACGAGTACGACAATGCTTATGGTTTTGTGACTTTGGACTCAGCGAAGCGACTTTTGGCTGAGGACCAAGTCCAGATGATGGAGCTTCGTGTCGATGATATCTACGCGTCGAGGCAGGTGGCGGCCGCAGTCGAGGACAATTTGGGAGAGTCATACCTGACGTTGGACTGGTCTGCGATGAACGAGTCCCTGTTTTCGGCCCTTTGGCTCGAAAAGATAGCTATTTCTATCACTATTGGGCTCATTGTTATGGTGGCAGCTCTCAATATAGTTGCGTCTCTGGTTTTACTCGTAATGGAGAAAAGTCGAGACATTGCTATTCTCAAGACCATGGGAGCCGGCCGCAGCAGCATTCTACGAATTTTCATGCTGCAAGGTTTGATTATCGGTTCGGTGGGCACGACTATTGGCGCTGTCACAGGTTACGCCCTCTCAACGGTTCTGGACCGTTATCGTCTGATTCGACTGGACATGGAGGTTTACCAGATTCCATACCTGCCGTTCACGATTGAGTTAACTGACTTTTTCCTAATCATAGTGTCGGCTCTCTTAATCTGTTTTCTTGCGACGATATATCCATCCCAGCAGGCTTCAAAATTAGATCCGGCCGAGGCGTTGAGATATCAGTGATTCCCCATCATGCCCTTTCTTGAGGTTACTGGTCTCCGAAAATCTTATGAAGTTCGCACCGAATCTCTTGTGGTGCTTCGGGAGATTAATTTGTCAGTTGAACTCGGAGAAATGGTGGCCGTCATGGGGGCTTCGGGGGTTGGAAAAAGTACCCTGCTCCATGTGATTGGCGGTCTTGACAGGATTGACAAGGGCCGTGTTGTTGTCGGTGACACCGAGGTTAGTGGTTTGGCCGATTCAAATTTGGTCGCTTTTAGAAACCGCCATGTCGGATTCGTCTTTCAGTTTCATCACCTCTTACCAGAATTCAGTGCCCTGGAGAATGTTGAGATGCCTGTGCGTATCGGTAGGTTGCCCATAGCCGAAGGGAATCGCCGAGCACGTGCATTACTTGAACAGGTCGGTTTAGGTGCGCGTATATCGCATCGCCCAGGGATGTTATCGGGGGGTGAGCAACAACGTGTTGCGGTAGCTCGCGCTCTGATTATGCAACCGTCCTTATTGTTAGCGGATGAACCGACTGGTGACCTCGATGAAAAGACAGCGGAGTCACTTAACGTCTTACTTCACGACATGCATCGAGAATACGGACTAACCTCGCTGATCGCGACACATAATCCAAGGCTCGCCGAATCGTGCGACCGTGTGTTACGACTGGAAGAGGGCATACTGAAGGCGGAATAAGCATGTTAGGATTAGAATCTGGAAAGCTTCTAAGTTATTGACCAGTAGTGGGAAGCGGGTGTTCCATGGATAGACGTTTCCCATATAATTCGGCAGGTTGCTTGATCTATCGTTTTGAGGCGGTGACGGGTGGTGGGCAATGTTTGAACGATACACGGAGAGGGCCCGGCGTGTATTGTTTTTCGCGCGCTACGAGGCCAGTCAACTTGGTAGCATCTCAATTGAGACTGAACACTTACTGCTTGGATTAATTCGAGAAGGTAAGGGGTTAACCAGCAGGCTTTTTTCTCGGTCGCATATATCTCTCGAAAGTATTCGCAAGGAAATTGAAGGGCGAACTATTTTTCGGGAAAAGGTTTCGACATCTGTTGAAATCCCTTTCAGCACTGAGACCAAACGAGTTCTTCAGCAGGCGTCTGAGGAGGCTGACCGCCTTTTACACAATTACATCGGAACTGAGCATCTGTTGTTGGGGTTGCTACGCGAGGAGCGTTCGGTAGCGTCGTCCATTCTCTCAGAGAAAGGGATGAGGCTCAATTCAGTTAGGGAGGATGTTGTTCAACTGCTTAACGAGAAGACTACGCTGTCTCGAGTCAAAGAGACCCCTCTTCTTGCCGAATTCAGTAGAGATTTGAGTGATTCAGCAATGAAGAATGAACTTGACCCGCTTGTTGGTCGCACCGTTGAACTGGAACGGGTGCAGCAGGTGTTATGCCGGCGAACGAAGAACAACGCGGTGCTGATAGGTGAACCTGGTGTTGGCAAGACTGCGATTGTTGAAGGTTTGGCGCAGCGTGTAGCCAGCGGAGATGTTCCTCACTTTCTCGCGGATAAAAGGATTTTGGCGCTAGACATTTCTTTAATCGTGGCTGGCACGAAGTATCGTGGCCAATTTGAGGAACGATTGAAGGCGATAATGAAGGAGTTGGCCGAAAGTCCCAATATAATTGTTTTTATCGATGAGCTGCATACTTTAGTGGGTGCGGGTTCCGCGGAAGGGTCTCTCGACGCCGCAAACATTTTAAAGCCAGCTCTGTCGAGAGGAGAGATTCGTTGTATCGGCGCGACAACACCTGCGGAATATCGTAAGTACATCGAAAAGGACCGCTCTTTAGAGCGCCGCTTCCAGGCAGTTGCGGTGGAGCCCCCGAATGAATCGGAGACACTACTGATTCTCGACGGGGTCAAGGACAGATATGAGACCTTTCACCACGTAAAGTACACTGCTGAAGCGATGCACGCTGCTGTGTTTCAGTCGAGCCGCTACATCACTGATCGATTTTTGCCAGACAAAGCAATTGATTTAGTTGATGAAGCGGGGGCCAGAGCGAAGCTTCGAGAGGCAGGGTCTAGCGAAGAGCTTAGTGACATTAACAAGAGTATTCGTGTTGCTGTCGAGCAAATGGAAAATGCTACAGCTCAGAAGGATTATGAGCGTGCCCAGTTTTTCCGAGAGCAAGAGGCGCTTGCGCGGGAGAATTTACAATTCATCAGAGAAAAGTTTGACGTTAATTCTGGGATTCAGGATGTCGAGGTAGAGAAGTCTGACATTGATGAAGTCGTTTCGAAGTGGACAGGCGTTCCGGCCACGTCTTTGAATCAAGACGAGAGTATTAAGCTACTAAATATGGAAACAGAGCTACATGCTCGAGTCATTAGTCAAAACAGGGCAGTCTCAGCATTGGCGCGAGCGATTCGACGTTCTCGCTCAGGGATTAAATCACCGGACAGGCCCGTTGGGAGTTTTGTGTTTCTTGGTCCGACCGGTGTCGGGAAGACAGAACTAGCGCGGGCGTTAACGAATTTTCTCTTCGGAAGTGACAAGGCGTTGATACGTTTTGACATGTCCGAATACATGGAAAAGCATTCAGTTTCGAAATTAATAGGTTCGCCACCGGGATATGTCGGGCATGAAGAAGGTGGTCAGTTAACTGAAAAGGTGAAACGTCACCCATATTCTGTTGTATTACTTGATGAGGTCGAAAAAGCTCATCCTGATCTGTTTAATATCCTTCTCCAGGTGTTCGAAGACGGTCATTTGACCGATGGATTAGGGAACAGAATTGATTTTAAGAACACGATAGTTATCATGACCTCGAACATTGGCGCTCGATATATTCAAAAAAGAGCTGGTATGGGCTTTCAATCGGGAGACACTCAGGATGTTCAAAGGAGTGTTTCGGAGATGGTGTTGGGGGAAGTGAAGCGAACGTTCAATCCCGAGTTTATAAATCGAGTCGACGAGATTATCGTTTTTGAGGCATTGTCAGATGAGGACCTTCGTAAGATTACAAGAATGCTGGTTGTGCAACTTAACGAAAACTTGTCGAATCGAGGAATTCGGATTTCGATAGCCGCGGAAGTTGTCGATTGGATTGTGGGAATGACGTGCCAGGATCGCTCCTATGGAGCGCGTCCCTTGCGCCGGGCCATCCAGCGTTATGTTGAGGATCCCTTGTCAGACGAGCTTATCCGTGGCAATCTCGAGAGTGGCGATATTGAGATCTATCTCGAAAATGGGACAGTCGCTTATCGGATGGTGGGAGAGACGGTTGAGGGGCATAAATTGGCTTGAGACGGCCAAGATTTCGTAGACTGAAACGTCGTGATGCTACTAAATGCGGGAATTGATGGAAGTATGAGGATAAGAATCGTTATTGGTTTTAGTTTGGTTGCGCTGACGCTAGCGTTTGGGATTCCAGTGTTTGCTGAAGAGCCGTCAGCTAACGAGCCACTGGTAGAGACGACTGAGCTGGGGCAGGCGGCCAATTTGCCACCTGACGATTCAGGCCCCTTAGTTCGAACGGTTGAGCTCAATTTCGATTCGCAGGGCGGGGCATCCAGCGTTGACCTTGAAACTTACCTGTTCTACATGGAGATCACAAATCACATCAGTGCTCCAAGTCAGGGTCGATGGGTGCCGTATACAAATGAGGTTGAACAGGTCTTAGTTGAGGACTTTAGACGGCTTTGGGATACCGGTTTTCTCGACGACCTGGCGATTGATGTCTTTGATGAGCCGTATAGTAACGGTGTAATTGGGAAACACATTACTTTTCGTTTTGAGGAGCGTGCCCGCGTCAAACTCTATACGTTCGATGGATCTGAAGAGCTGGATCGAACTGATATCGATACGGCTATGACGGACAACGGGTTGTCTATTCGCCTTGACGCGTTCCTTGACCAGAGGATGATTCAACAAATCGAGGCGCTCCTTCGAACCATGTTCTCGGCCGAAGGTTATCCCTTTGCTGAAGTGAGCCACGAATTGGCTGAGCTTCCAGGTGGTCCCAAGGTGGTTCAACTCACTTTTAATATGAGTGAAGGCGCAAAGGTGCATATTGAAGAAATCGACTTTGTTGGAAACGAAGATGTGAGTGATGGTGAGTTAAAGAGTCAGATGGAACAGATCAAGGAGCGATGGTGGCTTTCTTGGATGACCGGGCGTGGCACTTATAAAGAAGCGTTATTTGAAGAAGATGCTGATCGTATCGTAGCCCACTATCTGGAGCGCGGTTACATTGACGCGAGGGTGGGGTCGCCTCAGACAGATTATCTCGACTTATCTGAAGACGGAAAGTCCCGTGGTATGCGCCTTCGAATTCCAGTCAATGAAGGTGAGCGGTATCGCATAGGGGATCTGCGCTTTGATGGCAACGAACTTCTGACTGATTTTGGCGTTAACCAAATTTTCGAAGAGATAGAGCAGGGGGATTACTACAGTCAGAGAGAGGTCGTCGAAGCGATCGAGGCGGCACGGGAAGCTTACGGGAGTCGAGGCTATACAGAATTCACAGCATTTCCTGATTTGCAACGACGGACATCGACAGAATACGCGGTGGGAGCTGATGTGGAGACCGTGTCGTCTGACTTAGATGAAGAAAGTGAAGCTGGTCAGGCGCCAACAGAGGACCCGTACGCGCATCTTCAGCGGCCAACCCATTTGGACGGAGATCCGATTGTCGATGTGACGATGCGGATGGAGGAGGGAGAGCAGCAGTTCGTTAATCGCATCACATTTGTTGGTAATGAGAGCACCCACGATGAGGTAATTCGTCGGGAGGTTCAGTTGCTGGAGAACGGCGTGTTTAACACGTCAGCGCTCCAGAACAGTATCCGTCGCTTGAATCAGTTGGGATACTTTGAACCAGTGGACGAATCAGCGGTAGAAATCGTGAACGTAGACGGAGAGGAAAACGAGGTCGATCTAAACGTACAGCTGGTCGAAACCAACTTGAATCAATTGACCTTTGGTGCAGGCGTCTCACAGTTTGATGGTCTGTTTGCACAATTGTCGTTTTCTACGACCAACTTTCTAGGTCGAGGCGAGACGTTGTCGGTTGGGTTCCAGAATGGCTCACGACTTCGGAACATTAATCTCGGGTACAGCAAGCCGTACATGTTTGGCAAAAATATATCTGCTGGAGCCAACGTATTCTCCCGCAAAGTGGAATGGATTGGGGCGTATGCCGAGGATTCGTATGGGGGTAGTGTGACGTTGGGGAGGCCCCTCGCAATTTTCACCAGAGGGTTCTTGACGTATAGCTACGAAGCTACTTCCGTTGGCGATGTGAATCCAGCCTTAATGAAGGATCCAAACATTTGGGCAATGAATCCGTTCTTTGCGGATAGCTTAATGTTGAGCACACAGGGACGTCGCGTAGTGAGTAAGATTTCGCCGTCACTTCGTCATAACACTGTGGATCACCCAATTTTTCCGTATTCTGGGAACAGTTACAGCGCGACAATGGAGTTTGCCGGGCTTGGTGGCAGCACGTCGTTCTATAAGCCGATTCTGGAAGGGGTTTGGTATCTCCCGCAATCGTCACGTACGATCATCGGGATTCGCACTCAATATCAGCATATCGTTTCCAGTGAACCGGATACGATTCCTATTTTTGAGCGGCTTTGGCTCGGTGGAGAGTTCTCCATGCGCGGCTTCGACATCAGGCGTGTCGGACCCACGGTCTCTGATATAGATCCTAGTGTCGATCCAGATAGCTATCAGGGCAAAATGATTATGGGGGGCAATAAGAGCCTGCTGTTTAATGGTGAATTCCAGATCGTGGTTGCGCAACCGGTCAGGATTGTGTTTTTCTACGATGCGGGCCAAGTTCAAGATTTTGGTCGGAGTTTTGCGCTGGATGGTTTTAGAACCTCAACAGGAGCGGAACTTCGGTTCTTTATGCCGGTGCTCAATGTTCCTTTCCGATTGATTTATGCGTGGAACCCACAGCGAGAAGGCATTTATAACGATCGATTTGAGATTCAAGAGGAATCTGTGTTCCGTTTTGCGATAGGAACGACGTTTTAGTGGCTAGACAGCGAAGTATCGATGTATCAAGGATCTGCAAAATAGTGAATATTTTAAACGACAAACAAAGAGGTTAGCGCTCATGAAATTTGTGATAACCGCCACAATCGTTGGACTTGTGGCACTAGTTGGTGGCGTGGCTGTCGAGGCGGAAGCTGGACAGGCGGAAGATAGGCAGTTCGCCTTTATTGACGTTCAGCGTGTTGCGTCTGAATCCAATGAGGGACAGGAAGCAAATACTAGGGTTGATGAGTTGAGTCAACAGAAACAGGGTGAGATTGAAGCTTTTTACACGGATGGACAGGCTGAGATAGACACCCTCAATCAGGATTTGGTGGAGGCGCAACAGAAACTGCAGCAGGGTCAAAATGTAATTAGCCAAGATGCAGCCGCTACACTCCAGCGTCAGATTGCGAGATTACAGCGAGATGTTGAACGTGCGAGCGCTGATTTGCAGGCTGAGATCCAAAGGATGAGCCAGGATGGTGAGGCGGAAGTGCAGGAATTGCAACAGCAACTGCAACTGGACTTCGAAAGGCGTCTTCTTCCAGCTATTGACCAGATCGCTACAGAAAAAGGACTTGCTTTTATTTTAAGTGCCCAGCAGGGATTAGTATGGGCTGATCCGTCTTTGGATCTTTCGGAGGAATTGATTGATTTGCTGAATGCTCCAGAAACTCCGTAAAACCTGTGAGGTCCGACGGTGGCTGTTGTCGAGTCGGAGGCTTCGACTTGTGGAGCGTTTGCGTAGCATACAAATGTATCGATAGTTCGAACGATGGTAACTCAAAATAACTTGCGTAAATCGGAGAGGTCTGTTTCAGGAAGTGATACTGCCGGACCGGAAGCATCGTCGGACTCGCTGAGTCCAGGGTCTCTCGATATTCCCCTTTTGCTCGACCGTCTTTCTTATCGCTATCCGTCGTTGCTTGTCGACGCGGTAATGGAACATGAACCCGGCTCTAGGATGGTCGCCGTTAAGAATGTAACTGTCAATGAAGAGTACTTCCAAGGGCACTTTCCTGGGACTCCTCTCATGCCAGGTGTCATGATGATCGAGAGTTTGGCGCAAGTGGCAACATTGCTGTTGTTGTCAGACGATAGTCATGACGGTGTTAGCAATGCTCGTGCGGTTCTTCGTCGAGTCGAGAACGCAAAGTTTCGCCGGCAGGTTTTGCCAGGCGATCAACTGAATCTTGAAGTCGTTGTTCGTAAACGGACAACTGAAGAGGCGGTTGTTTATGGCATTGCCAAGACCAGTGAATTTGTTGTGGCTCAGACTGATCTTTTGATTGGCTTTGAGTATGGACCGGCGGAAGTTCATGAGACAGCAATCGTGCACCCGGGAGCCGTCATAGGTTCGGGCAGTGTCATTGGACCTCACGCTGTGATTGGCCAGGGAGTTCGATTAGGGGAACGGTGTCGGGTCGGTGCGTCAGCAGTTCTTGATGGCGACACGGAGATAGGAGATGATTGTCAGTTTTTTCCATTCACATCAGTTGGTTTGATTCCTCAAGATCTCAAGTTTCGGGGCGAGCAAACACGATTGGTAATAGGCCACAGAAACGTGTTTCGAGAGGGTGTGACTGTTCATCGGGGTACTCGTGGTGGCGGTGGACTAACTTTGATTGGAGACGACAACGTGTTCATGGCCTACGCACATGTCGCCCATGACTGCATTATTGGCAACCGTAACATTTTTGGAAACGGAGCAACTCTTGGTGGCCACGTGGTGGTGGAAGACGAAGCAGCAGTTAGTGCTTATTCAGGCGTACACCAGTTTTGTCGTGTAGGGCGTCAAGCATTCGTTGGTGGTTATTCAGTGATAACGAAAGACGCTGTTCCGTATGGTAAGACTGTTGGAAACCGAGCCCGTATATATGGCTTAAATACCATTGGGCTCGTTCGGCGTCACTGTTCTCAAGAGACAATAGCCAAACTTAAGAAAGCCTATCGATATTTGCTGCAGTCAAAGCTGAATACCACACATGCACTCTTACGCATTGAAAGCGATCCGGAGTTAAAGTGCCCAGAAGTCGACTATTTACTTGCGTTTATTCGCACCTCGAAACGTGGAGTCAATTTGCGACGCCCGTCTCGGCGGATGGAGCCAGCCATAGTCGACGAATAAACCTGCCTCAGAGAATACATCTCAGCGAAAATGGTGCGTGAAACCACTATGCGGATTGGTCTAATCGCTGGCAATGGACGGTTCCCGTTTCTCGTCATAGAGGCCGCCAGAAGCCTCGGTCATGAGGTGACGGTCGTCGCGATTCGTGAGGAGGCTGACGCCAGCTTGGAATCGATTGCCGACGATAGTCTGGGAATTGTCATTCACTGGATATCACTTGGGCAGTTGGGACGTTGTATCGCAATTCTCAAAGAGGCTGGTGTATCGCGAGTGCTGATGGCCGGGCAGGTCAAACACACAAAGTTGTTCGCTAAGGTTGTACCCGACCTGACTTTTCTCTCTGTGTTGAACCGACTTCGGAACCGGAACACGGATTCTTTGATCGCTGCTGTGGCTGATGTTCTTAGTGAGAATGGTATTGAATTGGTGGATTCAACCACATTCTTGAAGCCACTGTTAGCAAGCGCGGGAGAATTGACGAAAAAGAACCTCTCGGAAAACGAAACATCAGATCTGGCATTCGGCTACGAAATGGCTGATGCCATAGCCGACCTGGACATCGGACAGACGATTGTTGTTAAAGACCGTGCCGTGGTAGCCGTTGAAGCAATGGAAGGGACAGACGACGTCATCATTAGGGCCGGCCAGTTGGCAGGTACGGGAGCGTGTGTCGTAAAGGTGGCAAAACCTAGACAAGACATGCGTTTTGACGTTCCCGTGGTTGGTATAGCGACTATTCGTAGTATGCAGAAAGCCGGAGCGACAGTCCTCTCTGTGGATGAAGGACGAACCCTTATGCTGGATGGCGATGCAGTGATCAAGAGTGCTGACGAAGCGTGTATTGCGATTGTCGGTCGGCCACGAGGGGCGAAGGAATGAAGCACTTGGGGCGGCTCCGGGTAGGTGTGATAGGAGTTGGCTACGTTGGACGACACCATGCGAGGCTCTTGGGCAGCAGCGAAGATGTGGAACTAGTAACGGTAGTTGATGTCGATCACAATAAGGCACAGCTGGTTGCGTCAGAGACTGGATCTGGCGTTGAATTGAACGTGTCTAGACTTAAGCGTGAAGTTGACGCGGTTACAGTTGCAGTTCCGACGGCGGATCATGCAAGTGTAGCGATACCTTTTCTGGATGCGGGAATTCCTGTTTTGGTGGAGAAGCCAATCGCAGCTTCTTTATCGGAAGCGGACAGGATGATTCAGGCTGCCAGCGATAGCGGTACTCTTCTCGCGGTCGGTCACTCAGAACGCTATAATCCGGCGGTTACGACGGCGATGCCTCTTGTGAACGAACCCAGATTTATTGAGGTGCATCGGTTGGCCGCATTTCAATCGAGGGGGTTAGACGTTGATGTGATTTTCGATGTCATGATCCATGATCTTGACTTGCTTCTCTCTATTGTAAGAGCAGAAGTTGAATCGGTTGAAGCCATTGGTGTGCCGGTGCTTACCGACCGGCATGATATAGCAAACGTCAGACTTCGTTTTGCTAATGGGTGCATTGCGAACCTAACGGCGAGTCGAATTAGTCGAGACCGCGTTAGGAAATTGAGATTTTTTCAACACCATGCATTGGTTACCGTAGATTGCGCTGCTAAAGCAGTGGAAGCGTTTCAAGTAATTCGTGACGCTGAAGGTGAGGCGAAAATTAGGGGAGGCGAAGTAGCTGTTCCGGATGGGGAGCCGCTTGCATTGGAGCTCCGTGATTTCGTTGGCGCTGTGAAGGCCAATCGTGAGCCGTTGGTCGATGGTGTGGCTGGCCGGCGCGCCTTGGCGCTGGCTGAATGGATTGCAGCGTCTATGGACTCTAGACAGAGTGGCGGAAGTTCTCCCGTGTTGGGGATACGGTGATTGGCATGGCGTCGACACGTGACCATTTCACAGGGGATGATTTCGAGGAAATAAGAGACTATGACCTGATTAAGCTTGGAATCGCCGCTGACGAGCGACTTCGAGCGCGGCGTGGACAGCGCGTGACTTATGTGAGGGTCCAAGAGGTATCTTCTTCTATGATCCCTGCTGATTTTGAGATTTTGCCAGGTGCTGGTGAACTGCGGATCGTGGTCAATCCAGCGACCCAGGATGAGGCGCTGACATTGACACGCTCTGTCGCCAGTGTTTCAGGCAAAGTACCGGTGACGGGTTTTCGTCTCGACCAACTGGCGGAATTGTGCAACAACGAAGGTCGGACATTAGGATGTTTGCTTGCAGATCTTCGTCAGGAGGGACTCCAAATGGTGTCGACGTTGTCGGCAGAGACGGCACTTGCACGTAAGTGGCTTGATGTGAGTAGCGATGCTGGCGTCGGTGTGGCAAGGTTGACCATCGAGCGACCTGAGGGTGATGGTGGCGTTGATTTGTTAAGGAAGATATCAGGATGGGGCAAGTCTACAAGGCATGTTCATACTGTTTCACCACTCGCTGGTAGGATGGACGGAGCAGTGACAACAGGTTATGGTGATATGCGGGCTATTGCGCTAGTGCGTCTGCTGGTTGACAATATCGATTCCATTCAGGTTGACTGGTCTCGATTAGGTGCCAAGCTCGCTCAAGTAGCTCTGACGTTCGGTGCGGACGATGTTGACTCCGTGTCACTGAGTGACTCGCGCGAGCACGGGCCAAGGCGAATGCCTGTGGAAGAACTTAAGCAGAACATCTTGGCGGCGGACCGAGTGCCGGTTGAGCGTGATGGATGTTTTGAGATGTCTACTTTATGAGGAAAATACGTTTAAGTGCTGTCGAGTACCTGAACGCCAGGCCACTGGTATATGGTCTTGATGGGGAACCTGATCTGTTCGACTGTCGGTATGACGTTCCGGCGAAATGCGCTGCGATGCTTCATGACAAATCAGTGGATCTCAGTTTAATACCTTCGATCGAATATTTCGGTCAGCCTGACTATCGTATTGTCCCAGATATTGGCGTCACGTCTACAGGACCGGTGGCATCTGTCGCTTTATTTACGGATCGACCTGCCACCGCGCTGCGATCGGTTGCGGTCGATGTAAGTTCTCGCACGGCTGTTGCGTTATTACGCGTTTTGTGCGCCCAATGGTTCGATATCGAACCGACATTTGTAACCCTTCGCCCAGACCTTCCAGCTATGCTGAAGCGCTGCGATGCAGCGCTTCTGATTGGCGATGCCGCGTTGTATCAAGAGCACGAAACGAATGGTCTAGATAAGATTGATCTAGGTTATGAATGGACCGCAATGACTGGATTGCCTTTTGTGTGGTCGTTTTGGGCTGGTCGTGCTGGCTGTATCGACACAAACCACATCAACGTACTCAGAACTGCGCGAGATGCTGGTGTTCAGCACCTTGATCAAATTGCGGAACAATACGCATCTGCTGAAGCGGAAGATTCACTTGCTATAGCCAAGGAATACCTGCAGGACAACGTATCGTACACTCTCGATGATCAGGCGCGAACCGGCATGGAAAAGTTTTTTAGCGCAGCTGCCGATTTGCAGATTGTTCCCTCTGGTGGGAAGCTCCGCTATTTTGAGTAGGGCCAGTGTCTGCTGATCAGATTGGTAAAAAAATAGAGAATGGCGGGCGCCTGACAAAGGCGGAGGCGTTTGAGCTCTATACGACCGCGTCGACGTTTCAGCTGGGACGTTTAGCTGATGCTGTGCGAGAGCGAAAACATCGAAACAGGATTGTTACTTACATAATCGATCGCAATGTCAATTACACAAACGTGTGCGTGGCGCGATGTAACTTTTGCGCATTTTACCGGCCTGTAGGATCCGCCGAGGGCTACGTGCTTGGGTTTGATGAAATTTGCAAGAAGATTGATGAAACATTAGCTGTTGGGGGCGTCCAACTGTTGCTGCAGGGTGGACACAATCCTGATCTGCCAATCGAGTGGTATGAGGATTTATTTCGTGAGGTAAAACAGCGATACCCTCAGTTTAAACTGCATGCTTTGTCGCCGCCGGAGGTGATTCATATTTCAAGACTCTCGCAGCTGTCCCCTAAGGCAGTTATCTCGAGACTGGTTAAGGCAGGTTTAGACAGTATTCCTGGCGGTGGGGCAGAAATATTGATAGATCGGGTACGGCATATTCTCAACTGCCACAGTAAGGCGACTTCTGACGAGTGGCTCGACGTCATGCGTCTGGCACACGGTACTGGTCTGCGGACAACAGCGACGATGATGTATGGCAGTGTGGAAACACTGGATGAACGATTGGAGCATCTTTTCAAATTGCGAGACTTGCAAGACGAGACAAGTGGGTTTACGGCTTTCATCACCTGGAGTTATCAACCCGCAAATACAGAGTTGGGTGGTCAGCAAGCCACGGGGGTTGATTATCTACGGACATTGGCGATGGCGCGGCTAGTTCTCGATAACTTCGACAATGTGCAGGCTTCTTGGGTGACACAGGGGGGCAAAGTTGGACAGCTCAGTCTTGCCTTTGGGGCTAATGATATGGGCAGTGTGATGATCGAGGAGAATGTTGTTCGTGCCGCAGGCGCCTCGTACTGTATGGATGAGGTCGAAATTACTAGAAACATTGAGGACGCGGGGTTTATTCCGAAACGCCGAAACATGCATTATGACCTGCTAGGTGACCCTATTTTTTGGGAGAAGCCTGTTCCTCGCATGCCTGCGTTAGCCACTGCACGTGACCACGGACTGGCAGGAACTGGCGTAGAGGTGGAGAAATATCCTGCTCGGAGTCGTCAAGAGAAGGTCAGACGAAAAGGGTCACGAGAACGTTCTGGTCCTATACGGACATCCTAAGAACTAGCTTGAGGTGAGCGAAAATAGGGATCCCTCGCTCCGGAGTGGGTGTGTCTCTGCTGGTTCCGAAGTCAGTTCTGACCTGAAACGTCAAAATAGACTTTCATGACTCGCTACAACGCGGCTTGGATTGTTCCTATCGTCTCGCCTCCTATTCAGGATGGATGGGTCGAGATTGATGAACAGGTTGTTACAGCCTTGGGTGGGCCCGATGACGAACCCTGTAAACCGACCACCCGTCAGATCGACCTCGATGAATCAATTATTCTGCCTTCGCTGGTTAATGCGCACACACACCTAGAACTGTCCGGTTTGAAAGGACGCGTGGAACCCGAGAAAAGTATGCCGGCGTGGGTTCGGCGACTATTCAAAGCAACATCGTCGGTGGGGTTCGACGAAAGCGAAGTGGTGAATGCAGTCAGCGAAGTCTATGCGTCTGGAACTGGCTTAGTCGGAGACATTACGAACACCTTGAGTTCCGTTTCGCCACTCATAAACAGTCTTGTGGACGCTGTTGTATTTAAGGAACTTCTAGGATTCAACGAGGCAGATCCGGAAACCCGAGTAGTGCGGGAGTTGACGGAGATCTCGGAATTGAATCGTAAGTCGGATGATTTTGGTATTTCTCCAGGGGTGACAGTACGCCTAGCAGCCCATGCACCTTATTCTGTATCGCCTTCATTGTTCAGGGCTATTCGAAACACACTCGATAAAGGACCTTTTGCTGTACATGTCGCGGAATCCTTGGATGAACTTAGGTTTTTGAAATTGGGAACTGGCCCTTGGCGGGATCTACTGAATGAACGAGGAAAGTGGGATCCCAGTTGGCAACCACCAGGAACAGGCCCAATCGCCTATTTGGAAAGTCTTGGATGGCTGGCTTCGGATTCACTCATTGTTCATGGTGTCCACCTTACTGACTTGGAACTCCGACGGCTTGCTTTGGCGGGGGCGACGCTTGTGACCTGTCCGAGAAGTAATCAATGGACAGGTGCTGGTGCACCGCCCATCGATAGATTTTATGGATCTGGTGTGTCGGTTGCAGTTGGCACCGACAGCCTTGCTAGTACTCCCGACCTAAATCTTTTTTCAGAGTTGGCGGAGATGCGCCGCCTGTGTCCAACGGAACCGGCGGCTTCCTTTTTGCGAAGTGCCACGCTCATAGGCGCTAAGGCGCTAGGCTGGTCTCGTCGAGGTGGAATTGCTGCAGGTATGCAAGCGAGGCTGATCACTGTTCGGTGCGAGCCGACGGTTGACGATGTGGAAGAATACTTGGTGACCGGTATCAAGCCTAAGGACATAAAGTGGTTGCATGAAGTGTAGACAAATCTGACATGTTGTCTCGCATTCGGATCTACGCGTCGTTCGTACGAGTAAGCCACACGGTGTTTGCTTTACCGTTTGCATTAAGTGGTGCATTAATGGCCGCTCTGTCGACTCCGATTACGTGGGGGAGAGTCGGCTGGATTATTTTGGCAATGGTAACTGCTCGGACGGCAGCAATGGGATTTAATAGAATTGTCGACGCCGGATACGATGCTGAGAATCCGAGGACTGCTAGTCGGGAACTTCCACGCAATGTAATGTCGAGGTGGGAAGCGTGGTGGATTGTTGTAATCGCAGCGGTAAGTTTTGTCGGCATTGCGTGGGTTCTGGGCCCATTATGTTTTGTGTTGTCTCCAGTGGCGCTTTGTATTGTGTTCTGGTACTCGTTGGCAAAGCGATTTACGACCTACACGCAACTATTTCTTGGACTAGCTTTGGGTGTGGCTCCGGTAGGAGGCTGGCTGGCTGCTGGGGGTGGCTGGGGGTGGCCGCCAATATTGTTGGCAGTAGGCACGTCGATGTGGGTCGCCGGGTTCGATATCTTGTATGCGTGCGAGGATGTAGACTTTGATCGATCTCAAGGTTTACACTCAATTCCAGCGAGGTTTGGAATCGAGAAGTCACTCCTTGTGTCTCGTATGTTTCATGTAATCGCTGTTGTGAGCTTGGCAACGATTGCCCTTGTGCTTCCTGCCGGTCCACTTTATTTGGTGGGTGTCACAGTAGTCGGTTTACTGTTGGCCTATGAACAATCAATGGTTAAAAGTGATGACCTGTCGAGGGTTAAACAAGCGTTCGATCTTAATGGATGGGTAGGGATTATCTACTTGATAACTACGGCTGCATCTCTCTATGGAAACTAAGCAAGGGAAATCGATCGCGGTTGGTGTTACTGGAGCATCAGGAGCGATTTATGCGGTGCGAACGATAGCCGCGTTGCTAGAACTAGGGTGCCAGGTTGACGTGGTGGTTTCAGAATTTGGACGACGTTTACTTCGAGATGAGCTTGGCGAGTCAGCGGCCGTAGGAGTTCTCGAAACGTACCTAAGAGATACTTACGGCTCAGCCATTGGGAATGGAACTATACGAATTCATTCAAATAAGGATGTTGGGGCAACGATTGCCAGCGGGAGTTATGCCTGTGCTGGGATGGTCATTGTGCCATGCTCGATGAAAACTTTAGCTGGTGTTGCAAATGGTTTATCACGAAATCTTGTCGAACGTGCAGCAGATGTAGTGTTGAAAGAAAATCGACGCCTAGTGCTTGTGCCGCGGGAGACGCCAATGAGTCTTCCTCAACTCAAGAATCTTGTTTTATGTTCTGAAGCGGGAGCGGTCATCCTGCCTGCTATGCCGGCATTTTACCAAAGACCGCGAACCTTTGATGATTTAGCTGACTTCATGGCGGGAAAGATTCTTTCTGCGTTGGGGTTTGAGCATCAACTTTATCCATCGTGGACGGGTCGCACTGTCGGTTGATCGTTTGAGATTGACCGTGTGTAGGGATGATCGATCATGAAGTCGAATCAGGTCACAGGATCTAGATTGTCACCGGCGCTATCGTTAGACAAGGCACCTCATCGCATTTCTGGCATGTTTGATGCCATTGCTACTCACTATGACTTACTGAACAGCGTTCTTAGTGGTGGATTGGACAGGCAGTGGCGTGACCGGGCGGTACGTGAGCTCAAGTTAAGCGGCAATGCGGTTGCAGTTGATTTGTGTACCGGAACGGCGGATTTGGCACTGACGTTGATTCGTGAGCCTGGCGTTCGACGAGTCATTGGAGTTGATTTTTCAGCAGAGATGCTTCGGCTTGGCCAGCGAAAGGTGAATGAGGCTGAGGTGGAACGAACGGTAACGATGGTGCGCGGCGACGCTATGTCTGTGCCTGTTACGAATACAATTGCTGACGCAGCAACGATCGGTTTTGGTATTCGGAATGTTCAGGGTCCGATTGACACTCTTGGCGAAGTGCGCAGAATTCTTCGGCCTGGCGGACAATTAGCGATCTTGGAATTCGGTTTTCCAAGAAATATTCTCTTGAGAAACGCTTACAATTGGTACTTTCGCAGGGTGCTGCCACTCGTCGGAAAAGTGGTTTCTAGGCATAGTAGTGCCTACAGCTATTTACCCGCGTCGGTAGGTGCCTTTTGGGAACCAGAAGAATTTTGTAAGATTTTGTCTTCTGCAGGTTTCACAGCGGTAAGGGTTACTCCGTTAACCTTTGGAATCGTTTACCTTTACCTTGCTAAGAACCCTGCCGTTCCGGATTAGCGCTTGAGCATTACTTACTAGAAGCGCGTTACCATTGATATAATTCCGTAAGTTACTGATGCTCTTCGATTTCGAGGGTCGCAACTTCGATACGCCGACTATCGAATCGGCGATTTCGTGGCGGGAACAACTGCTGAGTTCGTTGTTCTTGCACCTAGTGGCTGCCCTTGTAATTGTTTTACTCCCACGGTTACCGTTCGTTCAAGAGGCGACACAGCGTCGGGCTGAGCGGCTTACGGAGCAAGCAAAGGTGTTGGAACTTGCAGAGATGCAACGCCAATTGCCGCTTCGACAATCTCAAGATGAAGATCCGTTTATATTCGTGGCGCCACGTGTTGATATTGAAGCCGACGAGTCTCCAGGCCCGGATGCTTTGTCGTCGGATCAAAATCGAACGGCTCAGTCACCGCTGCGAACACTTGATTCTGAAAGTAACTTACCAATAGCGGACGGCAATTCCTTTGAATTCGTCGAGTCTGATGAGGTAAGTGATGAGCTGGACCTACTTGCCGAAATTGATAGACAGCTCGACGACGAGGAGAGTGTTCAAGGCGATAGCGACGAAGCAATTGAGGAGAACGATCCTCGTCTAGCCGAAGCGACTTCTGGAAATGGAGAAACCGAGCGGTTTGATCGCGAACCAGTAGATGAACCTGGTGGGCCGCCAGAGGAAGACGAGCGTTCGTTGACATCAGAACTGGCCGATAGTTCCTTAAGTAACTCTGGATTTGGCCCAGGAGACCCAGACGAGTCTCTTGACGATAGAGAGATAGAGGCTGATGGACTCCTTGGGCAAGTCAGGGAAACGTTACGGCGTAGCGTTAATGAACGAACATTTGGCAATGTGAGTGGTGACACGGGTCGTTACGGGCCAGAAATTCAGTTCGATACGAAGGGAGTCGAATTCGGGCCGTGGATTCGAAGATTTGTTGCGCAGATTCGCCGAAACTGGTTTATTCCATATTCGGTCTTATCCAATCGTGGACACGTAGTACTTACGTTCAACGTGCATCGCAATGGGAGTCTCACGGATTTGTCTGTGTTGCAGCCGTCCGCGATCGCATCATTTAACCAGTCGGCGTCAAATGCCCTTCGGCTTTCAAATCCGACGCAGCCGTTACCAACGGAATATCCTGACGAAACGGTATTTTTTACGGTCACTTTCTATTTCAATGAAATCCCACCTGGCCGACGCCGGTTTTAGTTGTGGTCGGACTACGTTGTCGCTGAGACTAGAACACGCTTTGAATCAGAAGATGGTTGTAACTAGCTGTTTACATTCGATGTTTTTCTAGAATATTTTGAACGTCGAGTGATTGGAGTGTTGTGAGTATTGAGGTGCCTACCGGATCCGTCATTGCGATCGTTGGACCTACTGCAACTGGTAAAAGCAACTTGGCTCTGGCCCTGGCTGAGCGTGTGCATGGAGAGATTGTCAGCTGTGATTCGACGACCGTGTATAGGGGATTTGACATTGGCACGGACAAGGTGCCAATGGAGTCTCGCAGAGGCATTCGGCACCATTTGATCGACATTGCTGAGCCTACTGAGCAATATTCGGCTGCGCGATATTCACGCGAAGCGACACTTGCTATCAAAAGAATTATCGAGAGAGGTCGAACGCCAATATTGGTTGGAGGATCTGGGCTTTACTACCGGGCATTGACTAGAGGTTTGTTTCCTGGACCCAGTCGTGACGACGACCTTCGCAGACGATTATCGAACAGTGCTAGACGTCGTGGAGTGCAGTGGCTACATCGGATGGTTGCTCGGGTTGATCCAATGTCCGCTCTACGCATCCAGCCAACCGATGAAAGGCGTCTTGTGCGAGCCCTTGAAGTGTTTTTTTTAACAAAGCGTCCATTGACCGATCATTTCGCAGAGACCCGGTCGCCCTTGAAGAATTACTCCGTGTGCAGCTTTGCGTTACGTCTAACACCAAAGGAGATTGCTAAACGAGTCACCCTGAGGGTCGAGCAGCAATTTGATCGTGGATTACTTGGTGAGATTCGCTCTTTGCAAGACCAAGGAGTGTCGCTTGAAGCCAATCCATTTAAGGGGCTTGTCTATCGGCAGGCAATAGAATGCCTCGCTGGAGTTCGTGATGAAGCTACGACAAAGGAACTGATCGTTCGAGAGAATCAACGTTATGCTCGGCGGCAGTTGATCTGGTTTCGTAAAGAGCCTAACCTACACTGGATTGACTTTCCTGGTGAGCACCCAGACGCGCTAGCTGCCGTGATGAGTGGCCTTATCGATCGATATTTATCTGTGAAGAAAAAATGAATCAGCTGGGAAGTCAATCTTCTGGACAGAATATCCAAGATCTGTTTCTTAATGGTGCACGTAGGAATCAACTGTTGGTTACTATTCAGTTGATGGATGGCTCGTGTTTTGATGTGAGGATTAAGAGTTTCGATCGGTTTTCGATTGTCGTGGAGCATGGAGGTTTCGATCGGCTCATCTTCAAGCATGCTGTAGCTACGATTAATCCCGCCAACGCCAATTCCGCATCCCCGCAACCACGTGAGTAACCGGATGCGGTTAATCCGGACGGAGCTTGAAGACCGCGAGCGAAAGACGCTTGCGTCTGCTGCATCGTTGAGTGCGATGAGTCGAGGGCGGCTTCGTGCCGAAGAGGAAGACGCGATTCGCCCGGCCTTCCAACGCGATCGAGATCGTATAGTGCACTCAAAGGCATTCCGGAGGTTGAAGCACAAGACTCAAGTGTTTCTTGCGCCTACTGGTGACCACTACCGGACACGTTTAACCCATACGTTGGAGGTGTCTCAGATTGCGCGGACGATCGCGAAAGTGTTGTGGCTCAACGAGGATCTCACAGAAGCGATCGCACTCGGGCATGACTTGGGCCATACGCCGTTCGGACACGCGGGTGAGCGAGTGATTCGAGGATTAGTGCCAGGTGGGTTCAATCATTACGAGCAAAGTCTACGAATCGTCGATGTCCTTGAACAAGGTGGTTCTGGCCTCAATCTGACGTGGGAGGTCCGTAATGGTATCGCAAAGCATTCGAAAGGGCGCGACGGAAGTCCAGTTGGAGCTGAACCTTCTTCTCGTTCCGCCACGCTGGAAGGTCAGATTGCCCGCGTTGCAGACATCATAGCGTATGTAAATCATGATATTGACGATGCTGTTCGAGCCGGAATTCTTGAACCCGCAGCTCTACCGTCTGACTCCATAAGCGTTCTTGGAGACACATCGTCAATTCGAATCGGCCGGATGGTTGCTGACGTTGTTAAGCATACTGACGTAGAGGGAGACGACCTTATTGTTGGAATGGGAGCAGAGGTTTTGCAGGCCACGGTGGCACTGCGGGCATTCTTATTTGATGCTGTTTATGAGAACGATGCAGCGACCGCTGAATTTAAGAAGGCCTGGGGTATTCTCGAAGGACTTTGGGAGAAGATTCGTGAAACGCCCGAGCGCTTTCTTGAGCAACGAACCTTGGAAAGAGATGGCGCCGTTATTGCAGCGAAGGACTTTTTGGCGGGTATGACTGATCGTTATGCAATTAGCTTGTATGAAGAGTTATTTATACCTCGACCGTGGGGACGGCGCAACGTCGATGGCCCGTAAGTAAATGTTACAATTAATGGTTCGGTCGTTCTGGAGACTCATTACGAGGAGTTAGTTTTCTGGAGATGGTAATGGACCTGCGGGGTATGCGCAGGGCTGATCAGCGTGTCGACCGCTTGTTTTCATCGGAGAAGTTTAAGTCCCAACCGAATGAGGACTACATAGTAGTTGATGACGTTTCATTACGTTCAAACCTTCACAGAGACGGTGATAAATATCGACTAGTTGGAAACATTGAAAGCTGTTTAAGACTGTCGTGTAGCCGATGTGTGGAGGCATTTAATTTATTCGTTAATGTGGCTGTAGACCTGATGTATCTACCTTATGGTGCGAATGTTGGTGACGGTGAAGCAGAGATATCTGATGAGGATTTAGCGATCGCGTTCTATCGCGATGATCAAATTGACATGGGGTTAATGATCCGCGAACAGTTGGAACTGACAGTTCCGATGAAGCCGTTATGTTGTGATGACTGTCATGGTCTCTGTCCCGTGTGTGGAAAGAATCTCAATCATGAGCAGTGCTCGTGTGATCAAAGTTGGCATGATCCACGACTCGATGTGTTAGCGGCTTTACGCTCAGACAGCCGAAAGGATTGAACGAAAATGGCAAATCCAAAGAGACGTCATTCCAAGGCGAGAACGGCAAAACGGCGATCGCACGATGGGTTGACGGCGACAGGGAACGGCGAATGTCCTCAGTGCCACGAACCAAAGTTGCCTCATCGCGTATGTTCAAACTGTGGTTACTATGGTGGTCGGCAAGTCAAAGCGGTTAAAGAAACATCGTGACTGTAATAGCAGTGAATCAAATTTTTTCCGTTAGCCACGATGCGGATTGCAGTTGACGCGGCTGGTGGTGACTTTGGCCCCAGTAATATTGTCGACGGAGCACTGGTCGCGGCACGACACCTAGGATTCAAACTCACGCTCGTTGGACCAAGAGATAAGTTAATTGCTGAGCTAGCTGGGCATGACGATGCCCGTGGTGTTGCGGTTGAGGTGGTTGATGCTCCGGAGGCGATAGGCATGGAAGAGTCGCCGGTTGGGGCCTTGCGAAAGAAATCAGCGACCTCAGTTCGACGGGCCGCTAACGAGGTCGCTAATGGTCACGCCGATGCGTTTTTTAGTGCTGGAAACACCGGAGCTACGTTTCTCGCCGCTCGTGCTGCGTTTGGAATGTTAGTGGGTGTGGACCGGCCGGCTTTGGCGACAGTGATTCCGACGCTCAGGCGCGATGCCATTTTGCTTGATGCTGGAGCCAACTTAGAGTGCCGGCCAGAACATTTAGTTCAATTCGCTGCAATGGGACGAGCCTACGCACGCCTCTTGCTGAACTTGAAGGAACCACGCGTAGGACTTCTTTCAATAGGGGAAGAGGCGAGTAAGGGAAATGAGCTAATACGCGATGCTCATCAGTTGTTGCAGGAACAGTCATTAAACTTCATAGGAAACGTTGAGGCGCGGGATGTCTATACGGGTAAGGCGGATGTCATCGTGTGTGATGGCTTCACTGGAAATATCGCGTTGAAGATTAGCGAAGGACTAGTTGAGGTTGCCGAGGAATTGCTTCGTCACGAACTTAACCGGACGTTTGCGTCGAGTGTCGGATCGCTCTTGTCCAGACGGGCGTTTCGACGTTTCAGTCGGCGAGTGGACTACTCAGAATACGGTGGTGCGCCTTTACTTGGGGTATCGGGGTTATGCATCGTTGGGCATGGGCGATCGTCAGCAAAGGCTGTTAGAAACGCAGTTGCCATGGCTTATCGATTTTCAAAACAGGAGTTTGTCTGTCACGTCGAGAATGAGATTGGTTCTTTAGTGTCTAGTGCTTGATACTAGTTTAGATGTTGGTGAAGCGGTGAATTGTTATTACAAGTGGACAATCGTTGGATCGCTACTGGAGAGTGCAGTGTGATCGCTTTTGTATTTCCAGGACAAGGATCTCAGCATGTTGGCATGGGGAAGAGTTTGGCTGAGCAGTTTGATATTTGTCGAGAAACACTTGGGCAAGCCGATTCAATAATTGGAGAATCCTTAACGGCGCTGTGTTTTGATGGTCCTGAGGAAGCGTTAGCACTGACGCAAAACACCCAGCCAGCGGTACTTGCGGTGAGTATAGCTGCGTATCGTCTATTAGAGTCACGTGGCATTAAACCGGCGTTTGTCGCCGGTCATAGCCTTGGCGAGTATTCTGCTCACGTGGCCGCTGGTACAATATCCTTCGCTGATGCCTTGAGGACTGTGCGTCGTAGGGGTCAGTATATGCAAGAGGCTGTGCCAGTTGGTTCCGGGGCCATGGCGGCAGTTCTTGGTCTTGATGAGAGTACTGTGCGAACTGCATGTGAAGAAGTTGCAGACGGCGAAGTGGTTGGCCCGGCCAACCTTAATGCTCCGGGCCAGATTGTTATTGCCGGTTCAGCTGAGGCAGTTCAACGGGCTTCTGAACGTGTGAAGGAATTGGGTGCCAGGCGAGTGTTGAGACTTCCTGTAAGTGCGCCTTTTCATTGCAGTTTGATGAAGCCAGCCGAGGAACGATTGGAGCCAGAACTTCGAAGCTTGATAGTGTCAGACCCCAAGGTTCCTGTAATTGCGAATGTTGACGCGGAGGTCAAGACAGATGCAAGGTCCTCATTAGACGCCCTGATTCAACAGGTGAGTGCGCCTGTTCGTTGGGAAGCGGTGGTACGCCGTCTCCTATCGTCCGGGGTGAACACCTTCGTCGAAGTCGGGCCAGGAACGGTATTGAATGGACTGGTCAAGAAGATTGATCGGAAGGCTCGTGCTGCTAACTTTTCGAGTCCAGAAGGATTGTCACAGGTGGAGACACTCTGTAATGAGGTTCATGCGTGACTAGTTTGTCGGGACGGGTCGCTTTCATAACCGGCGCATCGCGTGGTATTGGCAAAGCAATTGCTGAACGATGTGCCTCAGCCGGCGCGACTGTCGCGGCTTGCGCCAGGGCCGACCATGCTCAGTCGGTTGTTGAGACTATTGTGGCGTCTGGCGGTGCTGCGGTGGCACAGACTCTTGATGTTACTGATCAAGAAAGTGTTAACAACGCGGTAAACGAGGTATTGAATAGATACGGTCACATCGATATCGTTGTCAATAATGCAGGTATCGTTCGTGACCAGCTTCTCATGAGAATGAAGACCGAGGATTGGGATAAGGTACTCGCGACCAATTTGACAGCGGCGTTTCGATGCAGTCAAGCTGTGCTTAGGCCAATGCTGAAACGACGTTATGGCCGGATCATTAATATTAGCTCGGTCGTGGGTCAGTCTGGAAGTTCTGGTCAGACGAATTATGCAGCGTCTAAGGAAGGACTCGTTGGGTTTACTCGTTCTTTGGCACGAGAGGTCGCGTCGCGGGGGATTACGGTGAACGTGGTGTCACCGGGTATGATTGAAACGGACATGACTGCAGCACTTAGTGTAAGTACACGAGAAGCACTGGCCACGCAAATTCCAATAGGAAGGTTTGGCACGACAAAAGATGTTGCAGGGGCAGTTTGTTTTTTAGCATCGGATGAAGCAGCGTATATTACTGGGCAGGTTCTTAGTGTCAACGGTGGGATGTACATGTAGGTAGGAGACTTACGAATGGCCGTAAAGGACAAAGTAAAGGGCATTATCGTCGAGCAACTTGGGGTAGATGAAGAGGAAGTGACTGAGGATGCGTCGTTTGTTGACGATCTTGGTGCTGACTCACTTGATACCGTTGAGTTGGTGATGGCATTGGAAGAGGAATTTGGACTTGAGATTCCTGACGAAGATGCCGAGAAGATCACTAGGGTCAAGGAAGCGATCGAGTATATCGACACGCATTCCAAGACAAAGAAGTAGAAGAGTCGAAGACAGCGATGTCGCAGAGACGTGTCGTCTTGACGGGCGTCGGTCTTGTGTCGTCGGTCGGTATTGGCACCCAGGCGACATGGGGTGCACTGTGTACTGGCCAGACAGGCATTGGCCCGATTACACGATTTGACGCGAGCAAGTTTTCCGCACGGATTGCTGGTGAGGTTAAGGATTTCGATCCGCTTGACTTTATCGACAAGAAAGACGTTAAGAAAATGGACGTCTTTATCCAGTACGCGGTAGCAGCGTCTGATTTTGCTCTTAGTGATGCTGGGTTAAAGAGTGATGTACCGCTTGGCAGAGACGTGGGCGTGTTCATCGCGTCTGGGATAGGTGGGTTCAGCACCATTGAGCGTGAGCACCGCGCTTTGCTTGAAGGTGGCCCTAGAAAGATTTCACCTTTTTTCATACCTTCGGCCATTATCAATCTCGCGGCTGGTCAAGTCTCAATTCGGTATGGCGCTAAGGGGCCGAATTCTGCAACATGTACCGCGTGTTCTGCTTCTGCACATGCCATTGGTGATGCATTCGAAATCATTAAACGCGGAGCAGCGGATGTCATGATTGCTGGTGGGTCCGAGGCCGCAATAACACCTATGGGTGTTGGCGGCTTTGCAGCCATGCGGGCGTTATCAACTCGTAACGATGAACCTGAACGGGCGAGTCGGCCATTCGATCGCGATCGCGACGGTTTCATTATTGGCGATGGTGCTGGTGTTGTGATTCTTGAGGAGTTGGGGCGAGCGAGACAACGGGGGGCGAATATTTATTGTGAGATTGTTGGATATGGCATGTCCGCCGATGGTTATCACATGACAGCCCCAGCTGAAGACGGTGAAGGAGCTTTCAACGTCATGCAATCGGCACTCGCCCAAGCCGATATTAAGCCCAGCGAAGTTGACTATATCAATGCGCACGGGACCTCTACTCATTACAACGATAGACTCGAGACGCTGGCGATTAAACGGTGTTTTGGTGACCATGCAGCGTCATTAGCGGTGTCTTCGACGAAGTCGATGACTGGACATTTGCTAGGTGCCGCAGGTGGTTTGGAGGCAGGTATTTCAGCCTTGGTCATTCGGGATCAGATTGTTCCTCCGACGGTTAACCTGGATAATCCCGATCCTGAATGCGATCTGGATTACGTGCCTCACGAGAGCCGGCCGTCTTCGATAACCTACGCGTTATCAAATTCGTTCGGATTCGGCGGCACGAACGCTAGCCTGTTGTTTAAGAGATACGATCCGCAGTCTGTCTAGAGATCAATCTTCAACTGTAAAAAGTTTCAATCATGAAAATTGCTGTGTGTATTAAACAGGTTGTAACACGGGACTGGCCGTTACGTATCGATGATGCGGAGCGTTGGGTCAGAGATGTCGACGCTGGGTTTGAAATGAATGAGCCGGATGCTTATGCACTTGAGGAGGCGTTACGCCTCAAGGAGCAGAGTGGAGGTGAGGTTGTTGTTTGTGCCGCTGGTCCAGCGAGGGTATTGCAAGTTCTTCGGGAGGCATTAGCTCGGGGTGCAGACCGTGCAATTCACTTGGAGAGTGATAGCTTAGCAACAGCTGATTCTCTGACATTAGCGCAGTCGCTGGCGGAGGCTTTGCGCGACGAGGAACCAGACCTTATTCTGACGGGCTTACAGTCAGACGATCAAGGTTTTGGGCAGACCGGTGTAGTCATGGCTGAACTCTTGGGAATTTCCCATTCGACGATCATTATGGAAGTTGAATTGGATTCGAATAAAAAAAGTGAGATTCGAGTAAAACGTGAATTAGAGGCGGGATGGTTTCAGTGGGTTACGATGCCCACGCCGGCATTGCTAACTATTCAGAGTGGAATCAATCAGCTTCGGTATGCGACGTTGAAGGGCATAATGGCAGCCAAGAAGAAAGAAGTTCGAAAGGTAGCTGCTGATTCTTCGCGTGAGGGCACAATGGCCATTAGTAGAATCTATGTTCCTAAAAAAGAGAAGAAGACACGTTTTATCGAAGGGTCGCCTAGCCAAGCGGCAGAAGAACTTGTGCGTATTTTACGCGATGAGGCTCGTGTGTTTTAGTGGAAATTAAATGAGAATTTAATGATTTTGGTAATAGCTGAACAGCGTGAGGGAGTCTTAAGCAATTCGAGTTGGGAGGTCGTAGCTGCCGCTCAAGAATTAGCTGAAAGCAAGGATGGCCCAGTCAAGGTGGCTGTCGTTGGCTCCAATATTGGTTCAGTTGGAGAAGAGCTGGCAAGTGCCAAAGTCGAAGAGGTTCTTGTTGTGGACGATCCAGCTCTTGAGCCGTACACCGCCGATGGGTTTGTTGAAGCGGTGACCCAATTAATTCAGACTGAATCCCCTGAGCTTGTCTGTTTTTCGCACAGTTATCAAACGAGAGACTTTGCGCCTAGGGTTGCCACCCGGCATCATAGATGTCTGGTGACCGATTGTGTGGGCCTGAAAGCCGGTCAAGAAAATGTTGTTTTTTCTCGGCCTATGTTTCAAGGGAAGTTCTTGGCTGATATCACTATGCCACTTTCCCCGCCGAATTTTGCCAGCTTTCAGGTGGGTACGCGCCGAGCCGACTCGGTCATTCGTGGGGAGGCAAACTCGCCAGTGCGGCATGTTGGGGTCTCGATTGATAGGTCAATGATTCGACAACGCCCTGAAGCTCCATTCAAAGAAACAAAGCAAGCAGTTGACCTGACTCAAGCTGAGCGTATCGTCGCTGTCGGCCGGGGCATCAAAGGTGAAGAGCATCTGCCTATTGTTCAGGAGTTGGTGCGACTTCTCGAGGCAGAGCTCGCGTCGTCACGCCCGATCTGTGATGCTGGTTGGTTGCCGATGGACCGACAGGTGGGAAGTTCTGGGCAGACCGTCACGCCACGGCTTTACCTTGCTCTCGGAATTTCTGGTGCTATCCAGCATTTGGTCGGTATGAAGGGCGCGCGCACTATTGTCGCCATTAATAAGGACAAGGACGCGCCGATTTATGAAGTGGCAGATTACGGCATTGTTGGAGATCTATTTGAGTTGGTTCCGGCCCTGATAGCTGTGTTGGGAGAATAAACTGAGCCGCGAGACGCTCGACGTCGACGTCTTAATTGTCGGAGGTGGCCCCGCCGGTCTTTCCGCTGCGATACAACTGGCTGCTTTCCAACGAAGGAATAAACTTGAGCCTCTGGCGATAGCGGTCTTAGAGAAGGCTCGTGAGCACGGTGCTCATATGTTGTCGGGTGCTGTGTTGGATCCATCCGCCCTGAATGAGCTCATGCCGGATTGGCGAGAGCGCGGTGCTCCAGTTGACGTTCCAGTTCAGACTGACGCAGTATATTTTCTGACCGAGAATAGGAAATTTCGATTTCCGATCACACCACCTCCGCTCAAGAACCATGGCAACTACATCATTTCGCTAAACCAGTTTGTCAAATGGCTAGCGGGTCAAGCCGAAGCCGCTGGCGTTGATATCTTTACGGGTTTTGCGGGAACTGAAGTGCTGTTCGATGGTGACCGCGTCACCGGTGTCAGGACCGGTGACCGTGGCGTTGATCGAGACGGGAATCCTAAGGGCAATTTTGAGCCAGGTGTAGACATTAAAGCAAAAGTGACGATTTTTGCTGACGGCGTTCGAGGTAGTCTGACGAAGACTTTAGTGGCGCGGTTGGATCTCGATCGGGATCGACTCCCGCAGGTTTATGCCATTGGCATTAAGGAACTGTGGGATGTCCCTCCGGGACGTTTACGACCTGGTTTCGTCATGCATACGATGGGATATCCACTTGGCCCCGATGAATTCGGCGGAGGATTCATTTATGCATTGGCGGATGGGCGCCTATCAGTAGGGTTTGTGGCAGGTCTTGACTATCAGAATCCGATGTTTGACCCACATGAGGCATTCCAGCGTTTTAAGTCTCACTCAGTGGTTGCGGGTTTACTGGCCGATGGGGAGATGCTCCGCTATGGTGCGAAAGCCCTTCCAGAAGGTGGTTGGCATGCGCTTCCCCGTTGTTATATGGATGGTGGGTTAATCGTGGGGGATGCTTCTGGCTTTGTGAATTCTTTGCGCCTCAAAGGTATTCACCTTGCGATGCGTAGTGGGATGTATGCAGCTGAGGCCGCGTACAACGCGATTCAGTCGAACGATTGTAGTCGGGAGAGTCTTTCATTATTTGCGACGTTAGTCGAAAAAGGTCCAATTCGTCGTGAACTGTATCCGGTTCGGAATGTTCACCAGAGCTTTAGCCGTGGGTTGTTGGCGGGTGTAGTGTTTTCTGGGCTGTCCTTATTGACGGGAGGATGGTGGTTTAGGGATCCGATGCCCACCGTAGCTGGACATCAACGGATGGTATCTATTGACCCGTCTGAACCCAAAGGGTTTCTGGCGGCCAAAAAACCAAGACCGGACCCTGCTGTAACCTTCGATAAGTTAACTAACGTGCACTACTCCGGAACACGACACGATGAAAACCAGCCAAACCATCTTTTGGTTGCGGATACTGATATTTGTCGAGATCGATGCCGGGAGGAATATGGAAATCCTTGCACGAGATTCTGTCCCGCTAACGTCTACGAAATTCTCGATGTCAGTGACCAGTCCAACAGCAAGAAACTTCAAATTAACGCCTCAAACTGTGTGCACTGCAAAACTTGCGACATCATGGATCCCTACCAGATCATTAATTGGGTTCCGCCAGAAGGTGGCGGAGGACCCAATTACGAAGGCATGTGACGAGGACTTCCCTCACGGTCGGCCAGCGGGTTCGAGCGGCGCTCATCGCGGCGTGTGCCTATCCGGTTGTAGCACTGCTATGTCGGACTTTGTATTGGCGGGTAGATGGTTACGATCACTACTTGACGATTCGCGAGCATGGTGGCCAGCCTATTTTTGCTTTCTGGCATGGACGTATTCTTCCCGCGACGTGGTTTTGGCGGAATCGCAAGATTGTGGTTATGACGTCTGAGAATTTTGATGGTGAATGGATTGCGAGAGTGATCAAGCGATTCGGATTTGGCGCAGCGAGAGGTTCAACGAGCAAGGGCGGAGCCAGGGCTCTCGCCCGGCTGCGGCGCGATATGAAGGAAGGGAAACCTGCCGCATTTACATTGGATGGACCCAGAGGCCCCAGACAAACTGCGCAGCTTGGTGCTATTTGGTTGTCAGAGTTAACTGGAAACTCTATTTTGCCGTTTCATATCGAGGCTGCATCGTGCTGGACCACCAACAGTTGGGACCGGACCCAAATTCCGAAACCATTTACTCGAGTAGCGGTTGCAATCGGTCAACCACTTCGTGTGTCGCCGCGGTCAAGCGAATCAGACCGTGAGTTAATTCGCTTGGAACTTGAACGAACGTTGAAGAGTTTGCAGGTGCGAACGAATGAGATGTTGAGTGTGGAATAGGACGGAAATTTGTATTCCAAACTTCAAAAACTTGGTTATTTTTAACGATGATACTTGTAACGTCCGACCGTTTTGTTGCGCATGTCCCACCACGGGGCCATCCTGAGCGACCTGAACGAGCTGAGGTGATGGCGTTGGTGACGGAAGAGTATCGGTCCCGAGGCGGAGTGGTGGTTGAGGCGGAACCAGCGGACAATGTTCCACTAACCCGCGTTCACTCGACCGAGTATGTCGAACTTCTCGCGTCGACTCGCGGTGGTCGCTTCCAGCTGGACCCTGATACTCACACGTCTCCTGAATCAGAGACAGTGGCGCGTTTAGCGGTTGGAGCAACGATGACTGCTGTCGATCTTGTTCTTGACAGAGAGGGTCGAGCATGCGCGTTCGTGCGCCCACCAGGGCACCATGCTGAACGTGCCCGTGCGATGGGTTTCTGTCTTTTTAATAATGTTGCAGTGGCTGCAGCACATGCCCTCGAGCGCGGTTTGAGCCGGGTCGCAGTCGTTGATTATGATGTGCATCACGGCAATGGGACACAGTGGATGTTTTATGATGATCCTAGGGTGCTCTATATTTCGACCCATCAGTATCCGTTCTATCCTGGGACCGGAGCCGCAACTGATGTCGGCACGGGTGCAGGATTAGGTTTCACTGTAAACATCCCAATCGAAGCGGGTGCGGGCGACGCTGATTTCGAAGTTCTCTACCGTCAGATTGTTGTTCCTGTAATCACGTCGTTTCAGCCAGAGCTTTTGTTGCTCTCGGCGGGCTTCGACGCTCATCAACGTGACCCGCTTGGTGGTATGTCGGTCTCGACGGCGGGATACGCTGACATAACGACGCATCTCCAGGCAGTAGCAGACGACTGCTGTCAGGGCCGGATGGTCGCGGTGACAGAGGGTGGTTATGACTTGGAGGCACTCAAAGATTGTCTAGCTAGCACTCTTCGGGTCATGTCTACCCCGTCAGCCAGCCTAGCGCAGCCGGTGGCCGCTTCTCCGCCGGAACGGGCGCAGGCGGCCCTTCAAGCCGTTAAAGTCGCGCAGGCGTCGTTTTGGCCTGCGCTATAATTTACGAGTCATCACATCGGCACTAGTGCGCGAATACAATCCCCACGCTATCGAGAAAAAATGGCAGCAACGTTGGCAGGATACCCGTGCGTTCGAGGTTACTGAAGATCCGAACCGCAAGAAGTTTTATTGTTTGGTGATGTTCGCGTATCCGTCTGGACACGCGCACGTCGGCCATGTTCGGAATTACATGATTGGTGATGTAATTGCCAGGACCAAGCGAATGCAGGGGTTCAATGTTTTGCATCCGTTTGGGTGGGATGCCTTTGGTTTGCCAGCTGAGAACGCTGCTATTAAGCATGGTACTCACCCAGAGACCTGGACGGTCGACAATATTGCCCACATGAAGGGACAGTTGCAGCGGCTTGGGATTAGTTATGCCTGGGAACGCGAACTGGCGACGTGTGATCGAAAGTACTACAAGTGGAACCAGTGGTTGTTCCTGAAGATGTATGAACGTGGCTTAGCGTACCGGCAAAAATCTAAGGTTAACTGGTGTCCATCGTGTGCAACGGTACTTGCGAATGAACAAGTGATTGATGGGGAGTGTTGGCGATGTGACTCCATCGTAACAAATCGGGAGTTGGAGCAATGGTTTCTACGCGTTACAAAATACAGTCAGCAGCTTTTGGATGGCATTGATGAGCTTACCGAATGGCCCGAGAAAGTGCTCACGATGCAGCAGAATTGGATCGGGCGGTCTGAGGGCGCACTTGTCCAGTTTCCGATTGTTCCATTGGCGAATCAGGATGATCAGGCTTCAGCAAGCGATGCCAGTCTCTCAGCGCTGGATATCTTCACGACGAGAATTGACACCATTTATGGTGCGACGTTCGTCCTGTTGGCACCAGAGCATCCCTATGTGCAACACATTACGGAATTCAGTCCTAATAGCACTGAACTGTCTGAGCAGGTGAGCCGATTTCGAGCTCTCGATCGGAAGGCCAGAATAACTGGCCAGATCGAAAAAGAAGGTTTCGATACCGGATGTGTCGCGGTTAATCCTTTTACTGGGCAGACAATTCCTGTTTGGGTCGCAAATTTTGTTCTGGCAGATTATGGGACTGGTGCAATTATGGCGGTGCCAGCCCATGATCAAAGAGACTTTGAATTTGCCAGGAAATATAGCCTTCCTATTAAGGTCGTCATTCAACCTGTTGGTGAATCGACGTTAGACGGTGACACAATGTCGTCCGCCTTTTGCGACTCGGGTGTGTTGGTAGAGTCCGGAGAGTTTTCTGGTCTGTCTAGCAAGGAGGCGCTTGGCGTCATGAAACGCGCCGCCGCGGACAGGAAAGTTGGACGCAGTCAAATTCAGTTCAGACTGAAGGATTGGGGAATCTCTCGTCAGAGGTACTGGGGCACACCAATTCCGATCATCTATTGCGAAGCGTGTGGGGTGCAACCCGTTCCGTACGAAGACCTCCCAGTCGAGTTGCCACCGATCGAGAAGTTTACAGGTGAAGGTGAGTCGCCGTTGGTTCAAATACCAGAATTCATCAACACGACTTGCCCAAACTGCGGTCGAGCTGCCACTCGCGAGACTGACACGATGGATACCTTTGTGGATTCGTCATGGTACTTCTATCGATACTGTGATTCGAAGAATGAAGAGATGCCCTTCGACGTTGGAAAGGTTAATTACTGGACTCCTATCGATTTTTATAGCGGCGGTGTTGAACATGCGATCTTGCATCTAATCTATTCTCGATTTTTTGCTCGAGTATTTTCAGATTTGGGTCTTGTTTCGCACACTGAACCATTTGCCCGGCTCCTGACACAGGGCATGGTTCTGCGTCACGGTGCTGTGATGTCAAAATCTAAGGGTAACGTCGTGGATCCGGATGAGATGTTGGCCAAATATGGTGCAGATACCCTTCGGCTCTATGAAATGTTTGTCGCACCTCCTGAAAAAGAAATTGAATGGAATGATTCTGGGCTTGAAGGTAGCGCCAGGTTTTTGGCCCGCGTGTGGCGGTTAGTAATTTCTTCGGTAGAGCAATTTGACTTGAAACCCAGCCCATCAGTGCACGGGATGCTTGATCAGTTGAACAGTGAAGAGCAGGCTCTCCGCAGGAAGACCCACGAGACAATTCGGCGGGTGTCAAATGATATCGATCCACGGGTTCATCTCAATACCGTGATTTCAGCATTGATGGAACTTGTCAATGAGACTTATGCCTTTGAGGATCGACTGCGTGAGATCGAGATAGTCCGTCGTGAGAGGGAGGCAGTTCTAAGAGAAGCACTTGAGGCGCTAGTTCTTATGCTTGCTCCGTTTACGCCCCATCTGTCAGAGGAATTGTGGGAGGCGCTTGGTCACACTAATGGGACGGTCGCAGCCGGTTGGCCGACGTATGATGCTGCGGCGGCCCAGGCGGTTCAGATAGTCATTCCGGTTCAGGTCAATGGAAGGGTGCGTGGTCGACTCACTGTATCGCCTGATATCTCTCGGGAGGAACTCGAAGAGTGCGCGTTACAGGATGAGTCTGTTAAAGCCCATACCTTGGGGAAAGATATTAAGCGAGTTATTGTTGTGGCTGGTAAGTTGGTCAATGTCGTGGCACCATAAGAAGATGATGCCAAAGCCGCGAACTAAACTGGTTTGCGTAGTAGCCGCCGTGACTGCGATTATCTGTGTGTCGGGCGTTACGGCTGGTTGCGGGTATGCATTGTCTGGCCGTGGTTCGTTTCTTCCTGACTACATTGAGACTATCGGTGTTCCGATGTTTGAGAATGCCACGACAATATTCGAGGTAGAACAGCTACTTACAGAACAAGTCAGACAGGCATTCATTAATCGCGGCCGCTACCGAGTGGTTCCAGAGACAACTGGAGTGGATGCCGTTCTGGAAGGAACTATCCAAAGTATTTCGATTCAACCTGCAAGTTTTACAGGCGATCAACAAGTGTCGCGGTATGTGTTTATGTTGACTGCCGATATTGAGTTTAGGGAAGTAACCACGGACGAGGTGCTTTGGGAGAATCCAGGGCTTGTGTTTCGTGACGAATATGAGGTTGCATCTGGTGGCGGTAATGCGCCGAATGTGTCTGCATTTTTTGGTCAGCGGTCAAATGCTGTTGAACGGGTTGCTACCGATTTCGCTCAGACCGTTGTGAGTTCGATTCTCGAAGCCTTCTAATTTCACCTGCGATACTTCTAGTTGAGGCAATTTGTGACTACGCCTAAAGAGGTTCATTCGGAGATCATGTCCGGAACGTTGGAGCCGATTTATTTAATACTCGGCGATGATGAGCATGAAACAACCGAATTGGCTAATGAATTTGAGCAGGTTGTTGACGAGAGTCTTCGGCCATTTAACGTAGAGCGTTTCGACGGTGCCGATACTTCACTGACGGTTGGAACAGTTCTTAATGCTAGCCAGATACTTCCGATGATGTCATCACGACGTGTGGTTGTGGTGGTTCGGGCAGAGATGTTACTGGAGCCAAAGCGTCAGACCGAAGCAGCAAATCGTGATATCGAATCATTTTTACACTACATTGAACATCCGGTGGAATCGACAACACTAGTTCTTGTGGTTGGACGTCTGAACCGCACAAGAAAGGTTGCGAAGAAGTTATTTGCTAAGGCACGCATTATCCAGTGCGGCGAATTGGAGACAGTTCAGGACGCCCAGCGATGGATTAGGGCTCGGTTTAAGGTTGAGAAATGCCGTATTTCAGCCGGTGCCGTACGTCTATTAAGTGAAAGAGTTGGACCGGATATCGCCCGGCTTCGGGATGCGATTGAACGGCTGACTTTATTTGCTGAGGGACAATCAGAATTGTCGGAAACCGATGTTGTGGAGGTTGTGTCCCTGGGCCCCGCATATGATGATTGGGCAGTTGCGAATGCGATTGAACGCGGAGCGGTTGATATTGCCCTTCGCGAATTGGGAGTTACTCTCGAAAGTGGAGCAGTGCCGTATCAAGTGCTGGGGCAGTTGGCTTGGGTAGCTCGGAGTCGAATACCAGCGAAGAGAAGTGCTACGGCTGTCGATGCGGTGTTTCGAGCTGATCGCGCACTCAAGTTGTCTGCTGGTGAGCCGCGTATTTTGCTGGAACGGCTCGTTGCCGAACTATGTGGTGTGGGAACAAGAGCCGGATTACGTTGAGGCCGAGGCCTTTCGTAGACGACGGCCAAGACGATGTTTGTATCGTGCTGCTGTATTCGCGTGTAGGATACCTTTTCGAACCAGTTTGTCGAGTAGGGCAGTCGTAGTTTTAAGAGTTGGTGACGTTGCAGAACTGTCACCACTGTCGATTGCTGCACGCGCTGCTTTCAGGGCGCGTCGGGCCTGGGTTCGCAGTTCACGGTTGTGGGATCGTCTGGCAACGTTCTGTTTGTGCGCCTTGATGGTAGATTTATGATTCGCCACGTCGAAGTTGTCCTGTGTTATGTTTCGGGACCGTCGTTTCTTTAATATCTAACTAAATTGTACACGAATTCTGGGCGTTAAGGCTTTGTGGATGGCTTTGACCGTTTCTGATCACAAGATCTTGACCTTTGGTTAAATGCTGCGGGTTTTAGTGATGTCGCCTAAGTTTTTCGTTTACATCGCGTTTACGTCTTATTGACCGACCTATTTTCGGCCCCCTATTTTCAGGTTTCACCCGCCGCAGGAGATCTTGTAGTTCACGTTCATCGGGTGTCGGGGGTGGAGTTATGTCGAGGTAGAGTGTCCTAGCCTGGTTCTTCGGAATGTGGGTTTCGGCTAGTTCAGTAACGGAAAATCGCCGTTTTCGTCCTCCTGAGAACGTGATGTCAAGTTCGTCACCGATTCGAATTTGGTTATGAGGTTTTGCTCGGTGTCCATTCAGCGAAACTTTGCCACCTTTACAAGCACGTTGGGACTCTGACCGGGTCCGGAATATACATGCGATATCTAGCCAGGTATCAAGGCGAACCATAAGGCAAAGTGTTTTGCTCTAGAGAGAGTGCTGGAAAGTTAGTAGTGGTTGCAGGTTGTGGCGTCATTTCGAAGCGCCATGATCGGCTAGCATGCGGTCTATTGCATGTCGACTTTCGGAAAACAGTTCGTCTATTTTGTCCGGGTTACGCCCACCAGCCTCGGCAAGCTCGGCTTGGCCACCTCCTTTACCACCTACGATTGGTGCGAGGGTTTTGATTATTTCACCTGCGTGTAGGCGATCAATTAGATCTTTTGTCACGGAAACCAAGAGTGCGACTTTTTGATCATCTGTTGAGGTGAGGATGACAACACCGGTTCCTAGACGGTTCCTCAGTGAATCAGCTAGGGCTCGACGCGATCGCCTGTCCAAGTCACTTACCCGGCGTGTCACGATCGTAATTCCTTGGACCTCAGTCGTTTCTTCGCTGTTCTCGTCACTTTGGCTATTTATGGCAGTCTGCACTTTGAGACGTTCGACCTCTTTGCCTAGTCGTTTTGCTTCTTGCTGCAAGCGCTCAATAGCCTCGACGGTGCTACCGACTGGAACAGCCAGTCTGTTGAGGACCTGGTCAAGAGTCTGACGTCGCAATTGGAGGAATTGTACGGCCGACGCGCCAGTTAGAGCCTCGATGCGTCGCACACCAGAAGCGACTCCCGTCTCTTGGGCAATAACGAATGGGCCAATATCGCCAGTCGCTTGACAGTGTGTTCCTCCGCATAACTCTATGGAGATATCTGATACCGAGACGACACGGACGTGCTCACCATATTTCTCTCCAAATAGTGCCATCGCACCATCGGCCATGGCGTCAGCGGTTGGTCGAATGTTAGTCGTCACAGCGTAGTTGGCGTAGATGTGAGTATTAACCTGTTGCTCTACCTCTGCCAACTCATTGGTTGTGATGGGTGATAGATGCGAGAAGTCAAAGCGCAGTCGGTCCGGTGACACAAACGATCCGGCCTGCTTAACGTGGTTTCCAAGCACGCTACGTAATACCGAGTGTAAAAGGTGTGTGGCTGTGTGATTTCTGCATGTTGCTATTCTCTTTGTCTTGTTAACCGAGGCAGTAATCATGCTCTTCGCTCGGAACACGCCGGATTCCATTCGCACGGTATGCACTCGTGGTCCGAATCCACTCAAGCGCTCCATCGCTATGACGGCCGCTCTGCTTGAATCAGTTTCTAAAAGCCCATCGTCTGATATTTGTCCACCAGCTTCGACATAGAACGGAGTTCGCGCCAAGATTACGGCTCCGCTGGAGTCCGCAGTCAATTCGTCGACTTGTTCACGATCTTCGTTGAAGAGTGCCAAGATAGGAACCCCTTCAGTCTGAAGTGATGAGTATCCTTCGAACTGATCAGTGGTTGACGTGATCCTGTTTTGTGCTTCCGCTGAGTAGTAGCTAAAACTGGCCGTCTTGTCTGGTGCGAAACTTTGGCGCGCTCTCGATTGTTTTCGCTGTTGTTCAAGGGCGGTTTCAAAACCATCCTTGTCCACACTCAGTTTTCGTTCTGTGGCGAGGTCTTCGATGAAATCGAATGGCATGCCGTAGGTGTCATAGAGACGAAAAACGTCCCCGCCATCGATTTTACCGGTAGTAGCGACTGCATCTGCTATAACGGTTTCAAGTTTGGGCAAGCCGTCGTTAAGAACGTCGTCAAAGCGCTCTTCTTCGTGGCGAGCTACTTGAACGACAGAGTCTCTGGAGGATCTCAGCCCAGGATAGGCTACAGCCATCTGATCGATGACCGTATCAACCAGTTGATAAAGAAAGGGTGCTTGCATCCCTAGTTTTTTTCCGTGTCGCATTGCGCGGCGCATAATCTTTCGTAGTACGTAACCGCGCCATTCGTTCGATGGAAGGACTCCATCGGCTATTAGAAATGTCATGGCACGCATGTGGTCGGCAATCACACGTATCGATGTGTCTGTCGTCTTCGTTGTTGCAGTGCTGGCTAAAGCGCCGTAGCCGGTGCCCGTGACTTCGCTGATATCTTGTATCAGTGGAGCAAACAGGTCCGTGTCATAGTTTGAGAGAGAATCTTGTAGTACCGCGACGATCCGCTCAAGACCCATCCCCGTGTCTATCGATGGGGTCGAAAGAGGTTCGAGTGAACCGTCTGCTTGCCGTTCGAATTCCATAAACACAATGTTCCAAATCTCAACATAACGCTCACAGGTACATTCGACACCCCGACAGATGGGTTCGACACAGGGAAGGTGATCTCCCCGGTGATAATGGATCTCGGAGCAGCGACCGCATGGTCCAGTCTCACCCATCGTCCAAAAATTCTCAGCAAGACCCAACTCGACGATTTGATTTCGAGGAATCAAACGTTCCCACACCGAATACGCATCATCATCACGGGGAATCTCTGATTCTCCATTAAATATTGTGGCAATCAATTTCTCAGGTGGAATGTTCCACTCTTTAGTTAACAGGTCTAAGGCGAAAGGCAGAGCATCTGTTCTGAAGTAGTCACCAAAAGAAAAGTTGCCCAACATCTCGAAGAAGGTATGGTGTCGTAATGATGGCCCAACGTTCTCTAGGTCATTGTGTTTTCCACTTACTCGCATGCATTTCTGTGATGTAGTTGCACGCTGGTAGGGACGTTGTTCTTTTTCAAGGAACGTGTCCTTGAATTGATTCATGCCAGCATTGGTAAATAAGAGAGTCTGGTCGTCGATTGGAACCAGAGACGAACTAGGAACTATGGAATGGTTCCGCTGTTCAAAATATTCAAGAAAACTCTGACGTATGTGTGATGATGTCATTCGGTTCATTTTTTCACATTTGAGGCCGATCGCGGTTACTGATCGTAAGAGAAATCAGTTGAAGCTGTTTTGGTCCTGAGTAATTTCACAATATCGGTTCCGTCGAAGCCTTGGCGAAGAAGGGCTGCATAAAGGCGACGAAAATGTGTCGGACTTGTGATCGGACCATTAAGCTTTCGACTAAGTACCTGACTCAAGAGGGCGGCTTCAGTAACATCACCAAAAGCTTCGTCAATTGCTTGTTGAGAGTCGCTTAAACAGACTCCTCGTTGGTCGAGTTCTTTCAGAACTCGACTTCGTCCCCTGGATTTATTCTGAATCGCGTGTCTCGCATAAGCTTTGGCGGCGCGGAGGTTATTAAGGGAGCCTCGTTCGGTCAAGCGTCGAATGGTGTCTTCAACTTGTTCTGGTGTGTAATTTTGTCGGAGTAATCGATTGCGAAGTTCCTCGGTGAACAGTTCACGCCGTGCGAGTAAAGCGAGACCCGCGGCATACGGGTCGGCTTGACTTTGTTTTTTCACACTAGCCGCGTGTTGGAGCCGCCTGTTTGTTGCCGTTGGTATTCTTAGCGGTAGGGTATACGTATGTGAGCCATCCATGAGTGTCTGGCTCCCGACCATGAATGATGTCGAAGAATCGCCGTTGAATCATTGCAGTTATCGGACCGCGCGTGCCTTCCCCAATCGAGATCTTATCGACGGAACGGATCGGTGTAATTTCAGCTGCTGTTCCAGAGAAGAAAACTTCATCAGCGATATACAGGGCTTCGCGTGGTTGTGTTTCTTCTCGAATCGGAATGCCGAGGTCTCTCGCGATGGTGATTACACATTCACGGGTTATGCCTGCCAATGCTGAACTTGACAAAGGAGGCGTTGTGATTTGTTTGTCTCTTACGAGAAAGAGGTTCTGGCCACTGCCTTCGCTCAGGAATCCAGCCGGGTCCAAGGCGATTCCTTCTGCGTAATCATTGATTACGGACTCCATTTTGATCAGTTGTGAGTTCGCATAATTTGCGGTTGATTTCGCACTGGCCGGAAAACGGTTTGGGGCGCCTCGTCCCCAAGAGCTGACCTGTACGTCTACTCCGTTTTCAAGTGCATCTTCGCCAAGGTACGCTCCCCATTCCCAGACCATAATAGTTGCTTCAACGGGGCACGAAAATGGATTTACACCAAGCGTTTCGTAGCCTCGATAGAGAAGCGGTCGGATGTAACATTCCTTGTAGTTGTTGTGGCGAATTGTCTCTAGCACCGCAGTCTCAAATTGTTTCTCGTCTAGTTCATACGCCATACGATAAATCTTTGCTGAGTCATAGAGGCGTCGCACATGGTCTGCCAGTCGAAAACATGCCGGTCCAGCCGGGGTGTTGTAGCAGCGGGCGCCCTCAAAGACGCCGCTACCATAATGCACAACGTGGGATCCGACATGAATCTTGGCATCTGCCCAGTCAACGAACGTACCGTTCATCCAGATCTTGCCTGAACCAAAGCTCATAATGGCAGTTTACATCACTGGATCTCGCTACAAAAGGGGCATCGGTTGGATCGGGCATGGAGTGGTTTATGGCAATGCCAGCAGAATTTGGCTTCTGGGGTTTGCCGCGCTTTAAGTCGTCCTTGAATATTTCTTCCTTCGCGGGCTTCATTGGCTGCCGTTCTTGTGGTGGCCGAACCCGTAGTCGGAGCTGTGTTGGGTGTGCTGGGTAGTGAATTTGTTGAGATTCTAAGATCGTCGAGCAGGTCACTGGCTTTTCTGTATCGAATAGTGAGGTCGGCCGCCATGGCATTCATTACGATGTCGTTCAAGCGCTTAGGAATTGAAGGCCGTGTGAGATTAGGCGGTGTCACGAGTTCTCCGCTACGGAGGCGGTCAAGGTCACTCGGAGCCGGTGCATCGTATGGCAATGCTCCGGTCAGCATCTGATACATAGTTACGCCGAGAGAATAGAGGTCCGAGGCGAAGACTGCTTTTCCATCAAATTGTTCTGGAGCCATGTAGGCAGGGCTCCCTATGACAGTTGTACTATGTGCCGCAATCTCTAAGAAACGAGACGTTCCGAAGTCTGCTACTTTGAGGACGCCGTCGGCAGATACCAGAACGTTTGGTGGCCGCAGGTCACGATGAACTACACCTTGTCGATGAGCGTGGTCAACCGCTTGCCCTATCTGGACAGCGTAGTCTAGAGCTAGATCAATGGCGAGTGCTCCGCGTTCTGCGATGACATCGTCGAGGGTGTTTCCTTTGACATATTCCATGACGATAAAGAAGATATTCTCTTGTTTTTCGGCCGTCGTAATCGAAACGATATTTGGGTGGTTCAGTGCGGCCAGTAGACGCGGTTCTCGAAGGAGTTCACTAAAGTTTAGGTTTTGTTTATGTGGAACCTTAAGGGCAACATCTTTGTCGATCCAAGTATCTCGAGCCAGGTAAACCGCACCGAATCCACCGCTTCCCAAGGGAGCGAGTATTTTATATTTGCCTAAGTTTTGACCCCGAAAAAGCATGCGGTGATGTCAGTATAGGATGCTCCGCAGGGCCGGTGGAAGTTCTTGATACGTATTCCTGACGAAGATCAGTTTATAGGTCGCCCCAGAGGAAGAGGAAAACTGCTATTGCCGCAACCGGAGCCGCATCTGCACGTAGTGTTCGCGAACCGAGCGTTAATAGTTCCCACGCCTCTTCTTGTGCGGTGGCGAGTTCGTTATTGGACCAGCCACCTTCCGGCCCAATAGTGACGATCGCTTGAGAAGGAACAACATCAGTTGACAGACTGTCTAGCCGTTTGTACGAAGCTTGGATGTTGGGTTCGACGAGCATGATACGTCTCGCGGAGGGATGCTGAGTCAGATGTTGTTCAATTGAAACTGGAGATTCGATCGTTGGCACTACCGCTCTCCCAGATTGCTTGGCTGACGAGATGGCAATTCTCCGCCACCTTTCTTGGGAAGGACTCCGCTTTATGATGGTTTTTGAGACGTCCGTAAATGACGTTACCAATGGTTGTATCGCGGTGACACCAAGCATAGTCGCGTCTCGGATTACCTGATCAAATTTGCGTCCCTTCAGTAGCGCCTGAGCAAGGATGATCGAAACGGGAGATTCGGGCGCAGACTCAATTGGTTCAAATGTATCGATAAAAGTCCCGTCTTGATCCATTCTGGCGAGCGTTCCTCGGAACTCGTGACCTTGACCGTCGAACACCTGAATTATGGAGCCGATCTCTAAGCGCAGGACTTTCGTGAGGTGAGCGGCCTCGCGTTCGGGGAGGCGTACCCGAAGGTTAATTCCTGAGGCTCCAGGTGCATAAAATCTATTATTCACGGGCTTTTGGCTTTGTGGACTAAACGCATGATTGTTCGTCGGCCATAACTTCGTATTAGGGTTCTCGTCTCTTCATTACTAAAGCCATCCAGTCAGCTTCATAGAGTCTATCTTTCAGTTCAGCGAGTGATTGAAATTTCTGAATCACCTCGGTTTCATCGCCACGGGGAATTCCACTTAGTATCAGTGTGCCGCCTGCTTGCGCACAACGTGAGATAGCCTCGGTCTCGTTTACGAGCATCGCACTTGTTAGATTGGCTGTTACGAATGACGCCGGCGAAATTGGGAGTGTCCGGATGTCTGCCTCATGGAGAGTCACAAATTTATTGACACCGTTTTCCGTAATGTTCTTACGTGCTACGGAGGCAGCATCGGGGTCACTCTCAACTGCAACTACGGATGAAGCGCCGAGTTTCGCAGCAGTGATTGCGAGGACACCTGAGCCAGTACCGATATCGATGACTTTATTATTGTTTAAAGGTTGAGCCTGTAAAACTCTTAAGCACAGCTGTGTCGTTGCGTGATGGCCCGTCCCGAAACCCGTGGATGGATGAATCAGAACGCGAACTGTGTCGGGCTTCATTTGAGGCATGTCCCACGGTGGCGCCACTACGACCGAACCGATTTTGACGGCCCGTAGCATCGCTTGAGAGCGAATCGCCCAAAAGGTTCCATCGTCGACGACGTCAATGGTGGTTGCCGTGACGGCTGAGTCTTCGAAATGCTCACGGAGTGCTATTGCTGCTGCTTGGCGATCGGCGCCAGAGAAGAAATACACTCGTCCAGACCAACTATTTGAACCGGTGTCTTCTCGATCCTTAAAGGCCTGATCGTCAATTGCATAAGGGCGATAATCATCGATTAACGAATTTACGAGGTCTAACAAAGAAGGCGTTGCGCGTGGTATCCAGATATCGACCGCAGGACTGTATTTAGCCAAAAATATCTCTTACACGGTCGAAGAACGGACGATCATCAGAAGTATGTCGTGCCTGAGGCTTTGAGTATTTATTGGGAATGGTGTCGTCCAGTTGTTGCAACAGAGTTTTCTGTTCAGCGGATAGCTTGGCCGGCACTTCGGCTTGGACCAGAACGTACAAGTCACCACGACCTCTTGCCGATACACGGGGCATACCCTGACCGCGCACAGGAAGTTTTGATTCTGGTTGCGTGCCCGGTGGAACTTTGAGCTTTTCGGTTTTGTCCCCAAGAGTTGGTATGGAAATTTCTCCTCCTAGGGCAAGCGTTGGAAATGAGACTGAAATCTCACACCAGAGGTCGTCGCCGTCACGCCGAAAAAAATCATGCTCCTCCACTTGAACGACGACATAGAGGTCGCCAGTCGGACCACCGGCCGATCCATGTTCGCCTTCACCCTGAAGGCGCAATTGTTGTCCCGTTGCTATTCCTGCAGGGATCTTGACCGTGAGTTTTCGAGATTGTTCGATGCCTCCTTGCCCACGGCAGTTCGTGCAAGGATGTTTAATAATCTTTCCTTGTCCGCGGCATTGACCGCAGGTGCGGGCGACGGTCAAAAACCCTTGTTGATATCTGACTTGCCCTCGTCCAGCGCATTGGGGGCACGTTTCTGGTTGTGTTCCAGGCTCGACGCTTGTCCCGTTACAACGCTCACAAACTTCCATCCGAGGAATCTGGAGCGTCGTTTCCGTACCTGTTGCTGCCTGGTCAAAAGAGATTGATAAGTCATAGCGAAGATCGGAACCACGAGTAGGTCCGCCCCGGCGTCGCTTGCCTCCCCCGAAGAGGTCACCAAAACCACCGAAGATATCTCCAAAGTCAGAGAAGATAGTCGGATCAAAATCTGGTCGACCACCGGCGCCGGTAACTCCGGCATGACCAAACTGGTCATATCGAGCCCGTTTTTGTGGGTCGGCTAAAATTCCGTAAGCCTCTGCCGCCTCTTTAAATTTGTCTTCAGCGACTTTATCGTCAGGGTTTCGGTCTGGATGGTATTTGAGTGCTAGTTTACGGTAGGCGCTCTTAATGTCACTTTCGGATGCTGACCTGTCGATGGCGAGTACTTCGTAATAGTCACGATTAGTCACGTCTTGGCCACCCGAACCATTGACGGTCGTAATAGTCGTCCTTCCAAGGTGTAACCACGACGAAGGTCTGAAACAATTTCACCGTCTTTAGTATTCTCTGCTGTCACGGTTTCAACGGCTTCGTGATAGAGCGGGTCAAAGTTAGCACCTAACGCCTCGATTGGCACAACACCACGTTTTTCTAACAGTTCAAGAAGTCTCTTGTGAATTAGTTCGATACCTGACCTATAGGCTGAAGTCGACGTTAATTCTGATGGCGAAGTCAATGCTCGTTCAAGATCGTCGGCAAGAGGAAGGAGTTCTTGAATTAGGTCAGTAGCAGCACCCTGCTGGAGTGAGGCCCGCTCTCTTTCAGTCCGCTTCTTGTAGTTCTCGAGTTCAGCTGCTTTACGAAGCAACAGGTCGTGGTACTCGTCACGTTCGGCGAGAAGTTGCGAGGCGTCTAGCTCGCTTTCCGATTCGGTCTGTTGTTCAGCCGACTCAGTCTTACCTTCGTCTGTCATTGTTTGTACTGGTATCGCAACTTGGCATTAGCTGCTTTGTGAGATCAGCACGCGACCGATCGCTACGGAAATACTGTTTACCGCTGAGATGGCCTGTGAGTACCGCATACGTCTCGGACCAATCACACCGACGCTTCGTGTTGCACTGCCGTTGACATAGGTTGACATCACGAGACTAAAATCCTTCATTTCAGGTGAGCTGTGCTCCGTTCCTATCACGACGGTTAGTCCACGGCCTTCAATGTATTCGTTCAGAAGACGAACTAGCTTTTCCTTGCGTTCGATCATACTGAGCAGGCTTCGAAGGGTTGAAAACTGCACACGGTCGTCACCGTCGGTGTCCGTTGCTTCATCCAGAAGGAAACCAGCTCCTTCAAGAAACAACTGGTCCGGTTTCACCATGTCCTCGAGAGTTGAGCTCGCGAGACGAAGTGCGCGCGAGAGTAGTTCGTCATAGAGCATTTGCTCTTGACGGAGTTGTTCACTGATCGTCGCGCGGACATCCCAGAGGGGCAATCCTGAGAACTCAGCCATCAGATAGTTCGCGCCCTGTTCAAGTTCTGACCTCGGCACCGCTTCTCCGAGGTCTACGACTTTGTGTTCGGTTTGGCCTGTATCAGTTTCAACCACTACAAGAATCTTTGTTCCATTTTGGGGGACGAATTCGATATAGCGAAAAGTTCCATCGATTGGCGGAATCATCGCGAAACCAAGATTGTGCGATGCACGAGATAGTTCATGTGACACGTTTGACAAGACATCGCTCACGCTGCCGGCTTGTCGCAGACGGGCTTCTACGTCCTGTGTGACGTCTGTTCTAGGGTTCGAGTCAAGAATTAGGTCGACATAGGCACGATAACCTAGGTCAGTGGGAACCCGGCCAGCCGAGGGGTGCGGATGGTGCACGTATCCACGATCTTCTAGAGTGGACAGCGTATTTCGGACGGTTGCCGATGACAACCCGAAGCCACCATGTTGTGCGAGCCATAACGATGAGACTGGCTCCCCTTTTTCAATGTACTGCTGCACGAGAGCTGAAAGAATTAGTCGCGAACGTTCTGGAAGTTGAGCATGCGACGAGTGACCGGCGAGCGATGTCATTCTACGGGATTATATCAGTCGAATTGCGCCGGCGTGATTACTGTTCGTTAGCCGATACAGTGGCCGGTTTGTCTATTTCTGGGACCCAGCGGAGAGGTGCGACGTCGGCGACCTTGCCGTATTTTACTGCTATAAGCTCTGCCAAAATGCTGATAGCAATTTCTTGAGGAGAGACTGCTCCGATGTCTAATCCAACCGGTGCATGCACCTGTGTCAGTGTATCCAGTGATACAGATTCTTCTTGGAGAGCCGCGTAGAGCCGCGCCACTTTAGCTCGACTTCCGATGAGACCAAGATAACGTAGGTCATGAGGCACCAGTGCCCGTAGAGCATCGAGGTCGTGAGTGTGACCCCGTGTCAGAATTACCACGTAAGCATTATTCGGAAATGTCGCACTCGTTAACCAATCCGGAATGTTATCGACGGTGATGTCAGTCGCGTCAGGAAACCTTTCCCGATTCGCAAATTTCTCTCGGTCATCGAGTACGTGAATTTTAAAGTTTACCTGGGACGCCGCCTGAGCCAAGTGATAGGACACGTGTCCTGCGCCAATCAGGTACAGATGTGCGGCGGCGTCGAGTGGTTCAATATACACTTCCATTTGACCTCCGCAGATTAAACCTGATTCTTCTGCAATATCGTCTGCTAGTTCATAACGAACAACTTGGCTTCGTCGGGTTTCGAGCGATTTTCGCGCTTTCCAGAATGCGTCGTTCTCGTAGCAGCCCCCGCCGATAGTGCCGACCGTTCTGCCGTCGGCAAATACCAGCATCTTTGCCCCCACCCTTTGTGGAGTCGATCCTTCCGTACGTATTATCGTTACCAAGGCGGCCGAATCACCCTGACTCAGCGTTTCAGTAACCGCCTTAAAGACTTCTTCGTTCATCGGTTCGTAACTCGCTAGTGCCTGCTGTTTATGTGAAACAACAAGCCTCTTGACTAATTGATATTAGATTTGATTATACCGTGATGAGGCCGTGGTGTCCGATTTTGAGCGGTAGTTGTTTTATTACGTGGTCTACCGCTTGTAGACCATATCGATTAAGGAAATACATACAACTAACTGCGCGTTCTTGTGGATCGCCGTTAGGGAAGCTCTGTGAGCGTGCTCGTCGAAACTGCCGCTGTACTGTTTCGTCTCGTCGTTTGGCAGCTTGGATAATCTTGCTGCCTAATTTCTTGAGATCGCGGTCCATTCTTTGTTTGGTGGTCTCAACTGCGCCGACTAGGGTCGGGTCGACCTTGGTGACTCCCGCAGAAACCGTGGCAAGGTGATCAGTCATCGCTTGTTTAGTCTCTTCAATGGCTTTGTCGATTTCGCCTGGAAGTAGGTTCGATAACAACCGATTAAGGACTCCGTCATCTTGGGCTTGTAGCATCTCAAACCTGACGTCGTATCGCTCCATAAATCTAAGAGTGCCTTGATCCACGATCGTTGCACTGGTTCTTGGATAAATTATCGGCATCGGTATATCAAAATGGTTATACACCTTACGAAGTTGACCGAGGTATGCAAGTTCGCTGGGTCCTGCGATTGTTGCAATGGTCGGAAATACTTTGTCTTGAACAATAGGTCTAAGAAGCACATTTGGGCTAAAAGCAGCTGGGTTTTTGGCGAGCTGCTCATTCATTTGCTGAGATGACAGGACCTTACCGCCTATCTCAAAGTCTCTGTCAGGAGTCCTTTCATCTGTTGTAAGACGAATAGCTTGACGACCGTCACTGAGGGAAAAAAGCCCAGTTGAGTGTTGTGAGGCCGTTACTTGAGCGTGGTACCCCTTGGCAATTAAATCCGAACCGGTTTCGGTTGCTAGCCTCGACGTTTCACCAGCTGTGTCGAGCTCCAGTTGAAAAAGTGGCCGCGCAATAGATTTTACCGCGGTATCGGAAGCGTCAAAGACGACTAAGCCATGTGGCCCGAGCAACGTGTCCATCCACAGTGCAAATGCTTCGACCATTCCCCGACCGGGTTGATAGGCGTTACTCAGTTCATCGAAGACTGAATCAGTAAACTCAGTCTTCGGGAGAAGTTCACGGAGCCTATTTAAGGCCGAAACGATCGAGTCATTCAGTCTGACCGCTGATGCAGGTTGAGTGGACGATGAGTCGTGTGGAATCGTTATCGTTTCGAATTCAAAGTCGGACGTGAGCACAGAACAGTTGCTGATCTCTTCAAGGTCGTGATCGTCGGCGTGGACCCAGAACACCGGAACCGCCTTGACCTTATATTTTTCGCTGACCTCGCGAGCGACCGCGATCGCGGTAAGGCCTTTTAAAACTGTGAAGAGTGGTCCTCCGAATAATCCAGCCTGCTGGCCGGCTACCACCGCAACGGTGCCTGGCTTGCTCAATTGTTCTGCGGCAGCGAGAGCAACATCGGGAGCTTCCCGAGTCGTGAGTTGTTCCATTACTGCCGCGGTGATCTGTGAATGGTTTACTGGGTTTGCCTGCCTGGTATCGATTGCTTGGCGCCAGGCATCTGGATCAAGGGGTGAACCCGTAAAGAACGGTCGGAGACGCTCAAAATCGTGGCAGTAATCACAAACCAATCTAGCGGCCCATGATAGGTGCCGGTAGTCGATCGACGGAAGGCCTGTTGGTTCAGTTGAGGACGACGGGTCGAACGTCACACTTCGTGTACTGTTTCAAATGGGTAGCAGAACTGTCAAGGCAACTAAGCAAGTCGTTGCTGGCCAGACGCTTCCATGTTAGCATCCGCTGACCCGCTGTGCAGGAGTTCCTCCGCTGAACCGTGACGACGACAGTTCGTTCGCTGGCCCAAGTGCATTCGGTGAATTCCGAGTAATGCACCAGATTGGGATAGGAGTTCTGGGGCCTGTTTTCAGAACCTATGAACCATCTCAAGATCGCTTGGTAGCCGTGAAGGCGTTCCATCTGGATATCACGCCTGAGCAATCTCGCGTACTAATCGAATCTCTTGAGCGGTTTGTCGATGCTGGCTTTAGTGGTACAGGAGTTGTTCCACCGATTGCAGTAGGCCTTGAGCAGGATGTTCCCTATTTGGCACAGGAATACGTCACTGGAGAATCCTTTGAAACTGCAATTCGACACTATGCGCCGACCACTCTGGAGTTGGCACTTCCGCTTATTAGCCAAATTGCCGCGGCGCTAGATTCTGTTCATGGTCAAGGTGTAGCTCACGGTGCCATCCATCTTCGGGACATCTTTGTGGCACCTGATGACTTACGGGTGAACGGTTTCGGTGTTGTTCAGACGCTTGAAGAGCTGGGGCTGCCAGCTCCGATTCGACGTCCATATACTGCGCCTGAAATAATTGCTGGTAGAGAATGGGACGGAGCAGCAGATCGTTTTTCTTTGGCAGCGATCTCATTTGAACTTCTAACCGGTCGGCGCATGACTGGAACCGGCGACCAGATGCGTGACGGCATTCGGTCGATTCAGGGATTAACTGATCGCGATCACGTCGAAGAGGTGTTTTCGGTTGCTCTTGCAGATGATCCAGAGTTGCGATACTCAAGTGCGATGGGTTTCGTCGGAGCACTGGAAATGGGTGTTGATGTTGAGCGGAGTGAGGCGTTGGCAGAGAAGTCAGGAGATCGCGATTCGACTGGGACACTAGATCTGTTGGCTGGCGTTGAGTTCAAGCGACAACCGAGTTCAGAGGGTGAGTCGGATTTTGTAGATCGTCTCGAGTCGTCCCATCATGAAGATGCAATTCTGAAGCGGCAATCTGCTGAGAGTTCAGATCGATCGGATCTGAACGTCGACGCCGCATCTGGCTTTGATGAGGATTCGGGCTTAGGCGGTTCTTCGGTTGACCAGTCAGCACAGGCAGCTGAGGGTCCTGATGGCTTTGTTGGTCTAGACGGTACAAGTAGCATTCGCGATGTCGAAGACGACGCCGAGGTCGAAGATTTTAAACATGAGTCAGATCAAGCGATTGAGGCGTCCCCGGACTCTAATACGATCTCAACCAGTCCGACCCGACAGGATGACGACAGTTCGGAAGTTCGTTCTGATAGTAATGATGGCGAGCAACGTTATATGTGGGACGAGTCTGATGTCGACAACGATGTTGGCGGCCATTCGACTTCCGAGGCAGTATATGAATTAACCAGTGCCGAGTCGGGATCGACTGGGCCGCTTTTGTCGCCAGAAGGACGTGAACCCCGGCGCACGTGGAATTGGACTCTTGTTCTAGTGATAGCAAGCACGGTCGTTGTAGGAAGCCTGTCTTACTTCTTAGGTGTAGTGTTTTCTCCAAGTGAAGTCCGGGTAGACGAAAGAACTTTGCCGGAATCTCGATTTTCAGCGGCAGGTGATGCAGATTCTATTGTTCGGCCAAGAGACAACAGCGTTCCAAGTGTGCTCGGTGGAATGGAATCTGGAAGTTCGCCTGACCCGAGTGAAGTCGAACGTGACGACGAGTCCGTCAGTTCAACGCTACTTGATGGCGTTAGTCCCGACCAGAACATGCTAAATACGGAGCGATCCCAAGCCGACTCAAATTTGTCGAACTCGCCAGGCTTTGACCGATCAGGTAATCGAAGTGAACGCTTACCAGAGCCACTGGCAGCTGTTGAATCAGATGAGCTGCTTTCTGGTCGTGCCACGGCGCTAGAAACCGGTTGGATCCTGGTTCGCACGGATATTCCAGGCGCTATAGTTGCAGTCGACGGTCTTATACGAGGACGTACTCCGCTGTCACTTTCTGGGATGTCTTTTGGTCTATATCACGTGGAAGTGAGTCGATCTGGATTTCGTTCTGCCGAACGTAACATTCAGATTAGCGACAAGAATGTGGTTTCTGCGCTGGGTGTAACACTCGTTCCATTGACGTCTCAGTCCATTGAAAATGTCAATGCCCCTGAGTTAGGGTCGTTATACGTGCGGTCAAGACCGAGCGGGGCCCGTGTCACAGTAAATGGATCAAGGATTGGTGTAACGCCGTTCACTGTTTCCTTACCAGTTGGTCGCCATGAGATTCGTATTGAGGACGAGGGGTACCGAATGTGGATCACGAATGTTGAAATCGGTTCAGCAAGAAGGACGCAGGTAAAGGCGTCATTGGAGCGTGGTAATCGATGAAAGCAATTTTGGCATTGGAAAATGGTCTTTGGTTTCAGGGAGAATCTGCAGGTGCGTCCGGTCAAACCCAAGGTGAAGTGGTCTTCAATACGAATATGACCGGATATCAGGAGGTTCTGACGGACCCATCATATACGGGCCAAATTGTGACGATGACCTGTCCCCAGATGGGGAATTATGGCGTTGTGCCTGAGGACGTTGAGTCTCGGGTGCCACGAGTGTCCGGTTTTGTTATGCGAGAAGAATCACCCGTCGCAAGCAATTGGAGGGCGACTGGCACGTTGCGCGACTATCTTGAGAAGAACGACGTCGTTGCCATCAGTGGAATTGACACAAGAGCCTTAACTCGACTTATTCGGACAACCGGTGTAATGCGCGGTGTGATAGGAATCGGGGCGGTTGAACCAGACGAACTGGTTGCGGAAGCGCGGAAGGTACCGGAAATTGAAGGCCGTGACATGGTCTCTGAGGTAACCTGTGCCGAGCCTTTCGAGTGGAGCTCACAGGCTGGCGATTTCGATGTCGGTTCATTCAATATTGAACCTTCCCGACGCCCGGGCCGACCACTTCGCATTGCTGCGTATGATTTTGGAATGAAGTTAAATATCCTTCGTCGTTTTGCGGCTCATGATTGTGTCGTGTCAGTGTTTCCTGCGCGCACGCCTGCAGCGGATTTATTGGCAGGTAAGCCGGATGGGGTGTTTTTGAGTAATGGGCCAGGCGACCCCGCACCGCTAACTTATGCGGTCGAAAATGCGCGTGCGCTGCTCGAATCTGATGTGCCAACATTTGGTATATGCCTTGGCCATCAGATCCTAGCGCTTGCGATGGGGGCTCGGACCTTCAAGCTGAAATTTGGTCATCGAGGAGGCAATCACCCAGTTAAGAATCTTATGACTGGGCGGGTAGAAATTACCTCTCAGAATCATGGCTTTGCGGTCGATCCGGAATCACTTGCTGATGATGTTAATGTTACCCACGTGAATTTGTATGACGGGACGGTCGAAGGGTTACGGCATAAGAGCCGGCCAGTATTTTGTGTGCAGTATCATCCAGAAGCGTCGCCAGGGCCACATGACGCTGATTATCTCTTCTCGTCGTTTCTGGACGAGATGGAGCGTCGTTCAGTAAGTAGTTAGTTGTCGCAAGTGAATTTCAAGACCATCGAATCCTAGCATGCCACGCCGTACGGATCTTAAACGCATACTCGTCATAGGGTCAGGACCAATTGTGATTGGTCAAGCCTGCGAATTCGATTATTCGGGCACACAGGCCTGTAAGGCGCTGCGGAGTGAGGGGTTGGAAGTGGTATTGGTGAATAGTAATCCAGCCACGATCATGACCGACCCAGAAGTGGCAGACCGAACTTATATTGAACCCTTGACGTGGGAAATTGTTCGTTCCGTAATCGAGGCTGAACGTCCAGACGCTTTACTGCCCACAGTAGGAGGACAAACCGCCCTCAATCTCGCGATCGACCTTCAAACAAACGGCGTGCTTGAGGAATTTGATGTCAAATTGATCGGGGCGTCCATCGAAGCTATCCAAGTCGCCGAGGACCGCCTTAAGTTTAAGGAGGCGATGTCTTCTATCGGTGTGGACAGTCCGGCGAGTGAGTACATTCGGTCGTTCGATGAAGCACTTGTGAAGGTCGAAAAGATAGGGTTTCCAGTCATTATCAGACCGTCTTTTACTTTAGGTGGGGTCGGCGGCGGGATCGCTTATAACGTTGAAGAATTTCGAGAATTGGCCAGTCGCGGGATTGAGTTAAGTCCCGTGCACGAGATTCTTATCGAAGAATCTTTAATTGGGTGGAAGGAATTTGAACTTGAGGTCATGCGCGATGTTGCTGACAACTTCGTTGTGATCTGCTCGATAGAAAATGTCGACCCTATGGGAGTTCATACGGGTGACTCGATCACGGTGGCACCGGCGTTGACATTAACGGACAAAGAGTATCAGCGCATGCGCGACGCAGCCCGTCGCATTATTAGCCGGGTTGGTGTTGAAACAGGCGGATCGAATATTCAGTTTGCTGTGAATCCCAAGGATGGCCGGATGGTCGTTATTGAGATGAATCCGAGAGTTTCGCGTTCATCAGCATTGGCGTCAAAGGCTACGGGATTTCCGATAGCAAAGATCGCAGCAAAATTGGCTCTTGGTTATCGCCTTGAGGAAATTCCAAACGACATTACGAAACTAACTCCGGCATCGTTCGAACCGACGATCGACTACGTTGTGGTCAAGATCCCGAGGTGGGCATTTGAGAAGTTTCCAAAGGCTGACCGCACATTGACGACCCAGATGAAATCTGTGGGCGAAGTAATGGCGATAGGCCGGACATTTAAAGAGGCGTTCTTGAAAGGAATGCGGTCTCTTGAGCTTGGCAAAGCGGGCGAGGTGTTTAGTTCTGGTGGCGGAGAAGATGCTACGGAGAACAAGGGAGAATTGCGGCAGCAACTGATTTCGCCGAGCGACACACGGATTTGGTCGGTCTTTCGCGCCCTTGAACGAGGTTGGTCGGTGGAGGAGCTCAACGAATTGACCAACATCGATCGATGGTTCCTGGCGCAATTCAGCGAATTGGTGGAGTTGTCACGTGTGAGTTCACTCGTCGATTTGCGTGAAATGTCACCCGATCTGCTGTTGGCGCTCAAACGTGCGGGATTCGGCGATGACGAACTTGCGGCACGTTTAGGCACAACATCTGAATTAGTGAGCGACTGTCGATCAGAACAAGGACTTCGGTCGGTCTATAAGCGAATTGATACGTGTGCTGCCGAGTTTGAGTCGTTCACGCCGTATCTCTATAGCACCTATGAGAAGGAATGTGAGTCGGAGCCTACAGACAGACCGAAGGTTGTCATTCTAGGCAGTGGCCCAAACAGAATTGGCCAAGGAATTGAGTTCGATTATTGCTGCTGTCATGCTGCATTCGCGCTGCGTGCCGAAGGTTATGAAACGGTGATGATTAACTGCAACCCGGAGACGGTTTCAACCGATTACGATTCCGTTGACCGATTGTATTTTGAGCCTCTGACGTTTGAGGAGGTCAACGGAGTTGTCACCCGAGAGCAGACCACTGGAGCTGATGTGTCGTGCATTGTCCAGTTTGGCGGTCAAACGCCGCTTAAACTGGCGTTAGTTTTGCAGCAGGCCGGTGTGAAAATTATCGGAACGTCACCAGACTCTATCGATCTTGCAGAAGACAGGAAACGTTTCGCTCGCTTGTTGTGGGAATTAGGGATTCCCCAGGCTCCGAATGGGATGGCAACATCGTCAGACGAGGCGAAAAAGGTTGCGGAGTCAATTGGTTATCCCGTCGTCGTTCGACCATCTTATGTGCTTGGTGGCCGAGCGATGGCTATCGTGTACGACGGCGGGGGTTTGGATCGCTACATGAGTGAAGCGGTCGATGCGTCTCCGGAACATCCGATTCTCGTTGATAAGTTTCTTGAAGATGCCTTCGAACTCGATGTCGATGCTGTTGTGGATACCACGGGGGCCGTAGTGATCGGTGGAGTCATGGAGCATATCGAGGAGGCGGGAATCCATTCAGGAGATAGCTCCTGCGTGGTGCCGCCATATCTTGTTCCAGAATCGAAATTGTCGATCATTCGAGATTACACGCGCCGTGTGGCCCGTGCGTTGAAAGTGATAGGACTGCTAAATATTCAGTTTGCGATAAAGGATGAGACGGTCTACATCCTTGAAGTTAATCCCCGGGCGTCTCGTACGGTGCCGTATCTTTCAAAGGCCACAGGTGTTCCCTTAGCCAAGGTGGCAGCACAAGTGATGGTAGGGAAAAAGTTGGCCGAGCTTGGGTTGGTTGACGATCTCGAGGTGTCAGGAGTATTTGTCAAAACGCCTGTGTTTCCATTTGTCCGTTTCCCCGGAGTCGATACCATTCTCGGACCAGAGATGAAGTCGACTGGCGAAGTGATGGGCGGTGCGTCCAATTTTGGAACGGCTTATGCCAAAGCACAACTGGCAGCGGGCCAGCGTCTGCCCGATTCAGGGAAAGCGTTTATTAGTGTTAATGATGAGGATAAGGCGAATGTCGTTCACATAGCTCGAGATTTGGCCGAGCTGGGTTTTGTTTTAGTCGCTTCACGCGGTACGGCAGCGTATCTTCGGGCGCACGGTCTGGACACGGAAGTTGTTTTCAAGATTAATGAGGGACGACCGCATATTGGGGATAAATTGCTCAATCGAGAGATTGATCTCGTGGTGAATACTCCGTTAGGCCGCGAATCGTTTTTTGATGATATGACCGTTCGTCGTATCGCTATGATGTTATCAGTTCCATGTGTAACGACGTTGACAGGCGCTGCGGCAACCGTCAGTGCGATCCAAGCTCTTCGAAAAACTACACTGTCGGTCCGTCCGCTACAGGCCTATCATGCTGATTTGGTCGCTAAGTCGTGAATAGTCTTTAGTGATACTTCTTTTGGTTCTGTAAGGGTTACTATTTTTGTTTCGTTTCGGCACGTTTTACCTGCTGCCAGCCTAAATTCATTTCTTGGAGGGTGGCGTCTCGGAGTGAGCGGCCTAGCGTTTCAAAGTGTTGTTCCAGTTTTAAAAATCGGTCAGCAAATTTATCATTGGCACTCTGGAGGGCCCCTTCAGGATCGATGTCAAAGTGACGTGACAGATTTGTCAAAGAGAAGAGAAGGTCGCCGAGTTCTTCTTCGACCTGGTCCTTGTCTCCCTCTGCAATCGCGTCTTTAAGCTCCTGTAATTCTTCTTCGACCTTTTTAACTGCGCCGGCCGGTTGTTTCCAATCAAAGCCGACCGTGGCAGCGCGACGACCCATACGGTAAGCTCGCAGTAGTCCAGGCAAGCCACGTGGAATTTCACCCAGAACACTTGGTCTCTGACCTGGACTCTTCTGTTCCTCGGCCTTTATTTCTTCCCAGCGTCGTTTGACGTCGTCAGCTGAGTTGAGATGTTTTTCTGGTTCGGTCTTGCCGGGGATGTTAAATACATGCGGATGGCGGCGGACCAGTTTTCTAGCTACCGATCCTAAGGAATCTGAGAGTGTGAAGCAGCCCTCCTCGGCGCATATTTGAGCAAGAAAGACCGCTTCAAACACATAATCTCCAAGTTCGTCCCGTAGGGCTTTGGCGTCGTTTTGGTTTATCGCGTCAATCACTTCATAGGTTTCTTCGACAAGGAATGATCGAAGTGATTTCAATGTTTGCTCGCGGTCCCACGGGCATCCATCTGGCGATCTTAGAATTCGCATTATCTCAACAAGCCGATTCAATTGTGCGCCAGGGCTAGAAGAATCGACGGGCTCGGGAGCTTTCACCATGATGTCCTATGCTAGCATTCGACATAGAGATGTCCACGCCGGTTACGTTTAATGCTTTTGTGGTGTCGCTGGCTACGACTGCAGCAGTTCATTTTGGTGATGTAAGCGATCCGTCGTCTGGTGAACCCGCTAGTGTCAACATTGAAGCTGCAGGCCATGCTATTGAGATGTTGGTTTTACTAGAGCAGAAGACGCGTGGCAATTTGACGGAAGACGAAAAGTCGTTTCTGGCTCAAGTGCTCTACGAACTGAGGGCGCGTTATACGGAGCTCACACGGAATTCTGATTCACCGTGAATTATTCAGGTAATCTCGAATCTGATTTGTCTCACATTTGAGTCTTGTGCGTGTAACTTTCCTTGGAACCGGTACGTCGACAGGTATTCCAGTTATTGGCTGTACTTGCAAAACCTGTCGCTCGACGGACGTAAAAGATAAACGGCGGCGACCGTCGATTTATATCCAATTTGACGAGGGTCCTTCGGTGTTAGTGGATGCATCGCCTGATCTTCGAGACCAGGCCCTTCAATACCGGATTGAACGTGTTGATCTTATACTTCTCACGCATAGCCATGCTGACCATGTGTTAGGTCTTGATGACGTTAGGATTTACAATTTCAGGCAGCGAGGTTCGATTCCGTGTCAGGGAGACAAACGGACGCTTCGTGACGTACGCAGGATGTTTGCATATGTCTTTGATCCAGAGACCCCAAAGGGTGGCGGCATTCCGCAGCTGAATCTGTTTCCAGTAACTGGTCCGTTCTCATTTTCTCAACGAACCTTTATTCCTGTGCCGTTAAAACACGGCACCTTGCCTATTCTTGGATATCGGGTAGGAGCGTTTGCATATTTGACAGACTGTAACGAAATTCCAGAATCATCTTTGGCGCAACTTAATCAGCTTGACGTGCTGGTATTGGATGCGCTTCGATATCGCCCACATTCGACCCATTTCAGTCTCGACGAAGCAGTTCAAATGGCAGCCAGAATTGGAGCCAGACAGACGTATTTCACTCATATGACACATGATCTGCTACATGCTGACACCTGCAAGAGCCTTCCTTCTGATATTACTTTGGCCTACGACGGACTGGTTGTTGAGGTGGATGATGAAACACCGATTGAAGTGTTGAACGTCGCAGCACATCACACGGCAGCCATGTTGTAAATTAGCGTAGGCTTAACGTTTTTGTAGACGCTTGACCGCAATGCAAACCCTTCATTATCCAGATGACCCGATACCTTCGCGCTGGCACGGAACAGTGCTTGCACTAGGGAATTTCGATGGTGTCCATCGTGGACACGCAAGAATCATTGATCAAGTTGTAACGCGGGCGACAGAAAGCGGGAACACGTCTGCGATTTTGACTTTTGATCCTCATCCACCACGTATCGTTCGACCTGACCAGGCGCCACGATTGCTCATGACACACCAGCAAAAGATCAACAAGGTGGCGGAAGCTGGTATTGATTGGGCGGCGGTGGTTCGATTTACGCCGGAGATATCGGAATGGGCGCCGAACGAATTTGTGGCAACGGTCTTGGCTGACTGGCTTCATGTGTCAGAAGTGTGGGTGGGCGCAAACTTTCTTTTTGGACACGACCGGAGTGGTAATTTTACGTTGTTACGTGAACTGGGTGTTCGGCATGGTTTCCGAGCTGAGAAAATCGACCCAGTTCGGTATAAGGAATTTGTCGTGAGCAGTACGAGAATCAGACGTTTGGTGACCGATGGATACGTTGACGAAGCTGGTGTACTTCTTGGCCATCACTACGTCATCGATGGTGAAGTGGTTCCGGGGGCGAGACGTGGGCAGGAACAAGGTTTCCCGACGGCTAATGTTCTAACTGCAAACGAAGTGCTTCCGTCCGATGGCGTCTATGCAACAACGGTCACTGTAGATGGGATGATTTATCCGTCGGTGACCAATATCGGCGTTCGGCCAACATTTGAAGATCAAGGTGAACGACTGGTTGAAGCACATTTACTCGACTACAACGATGACCTCTACGGTATGGATGTCAGAGTGGCCTTTGTGCAGAGGCTTCGCGACGAACAGACTTTTCCTGATGCCATGGCGTTACGGCGACAGATTGAAATTGATTGCGCGAATGCACGTGGACTGTTTAGTAGGATGTCGCTGTAAAATTAACGATTTTGGTGACAGATAAGGTGTAGTGCACAGGAGGTTGAAATCCGTCTTTACAATACTCTCAGCCGTCAAGAGGAAGCATTCGCCCCCGTACGGGATGACGTCGTCCGTATGTACGCGTGCGGACTAACGGTGTACGCCCGTGGGCATATTGGCAACTTTCGGACGTTCGTTTGTTTGGATGTCTTACGTCGAACGCTCAAGTATGTAGCTGGGTTTCGCTTGCATCAGGTGATTAATTTCACGGATGTTGACGATAAGACAATTGCAGCGTCAAACGACGCAGGGGTATCGCTTCGCGAGTACACCGACCGTTATATTGCCGCATTTCACGAAGATTCAGAGTCGCTCGGTCTTGAAGCAGCTGAAGAGTACCCGCGCGCCACAGACGAAGTAAATCTTCGGTCTATGGTCGACGCCGTGAGGACACTTGAGTCTCGAGGGCACACGTACGAGAGCGGTGGGTCGATCTACTACAAGATCAATACGTTATCGGAATACGGAAAATTAGCTCGTCTCGATCATGAAGGAATCCAGTCCGGTGCTCGGATCGACAGCGACCAGTATGCGAAACAAGATGCCAGGGATTTCGTTCTATGGAAGGCATCGGCACCTGGGGAACCTTCTTGGGATTTCGGGATCGGTCCCGGCCGTCCAGGATGGCATATTGAATGCTCCAGTATGGCGTTACGACTTCTTGGAGAGGGACCGATAGATATCCACGCGGGTGGTGTCGATCTTATTTTTCCGCACCACGAGAATGAAATTGCGCAAGCGGAAGGTGCAACTGGTAAGCCGTTCGCGAGGTTTTGGGTTCACGTCGAGCATCTATTACTCGACCGCAGCGGCAAGATGTCGAAATCGGTTGGCAATGTATTTACGGTAAAGGACGTTCTTGATCAGGGGCATCGTGCGTCAGCACTTCGATATGTACTAATGTCGACACACTACCGGAAACAGTTACGGTTTACTTGGGAGAGCTTGAAGCAGGCCGAGGAAGCGCTCACGCGACTGATGGATTGTTTAGGACGCGTTGAGCTAGTGCCAAAGGATTCAGTGAGTCAAAGGTCATTTCGTGACCGGATTGACGCCGCGCGGGCCAATTTTACCAAGTTATTGTGTGACGATCTTAATACCCCTGGTGCGGTTGGTGTGGTTTTTGAATTCGTGCGAGACGTCAATTCAGCAATTGACGCGGGATTGATGGGGGCAGAGGATGCGAGTGAGGTGCTGACCACGTTCGACTGGTTTGACCAGGTGCTCGGGGTGATCCGCCTGCGACGGTTGGAAGAAGCGACGCCGCCGTTGCCAGTTGAAGAGATTGAACGTCTAATCGAAGACCGACGAATAGCCCGGGCTAGCCGAAAGTTTTCTACAGCAGACGAGATTCGGCAGAAACTAGAGGACCGTGGCATTGTTCTTGAAGACTCGACCAATGGTACCCGCTGGAAGAGGAAATAGAAGAATTGTTGAAGCGTCATGGCAGGCACGTCGAGATGCTTGGACTACGGTTGATTGCGGAGATTATTTCGGGTCAGAGGAAAGTGCCACGCTTGATGGGACCATGTTCGCGTGGTACGCTAAGTTTTGTAGTCGGGCAAGCGGGAATAACTCAGTGGTAGAGTGCGACCTTGCCAAGGTCGAAGTCGCGGGTTCGAATCCCGTTTCCCGCTCCAAACTTCTTTCCTGAAGTCGGGATCCTGCACCGACGGCGCCGTCGCCAAGTGGTAAGGCAGAGGTCTGCAAAACCTCCATCCCCGGTTCAAATCCGGGCGGCGCCTCCATTTTTCTGTGGGTGGTTATCCTCTTACGGCCGAAGTGGGATACCCCTCATTTCCTGAATCCGAGCACCAGCAAGAATTCCATGCAGACCGATATTGCCTTCGTGGCATGCATATTCAAACAGCGGGCCATCGGTGCGCCGCAATGGCATCATCACGCTATACGGAGCAGTATAGACCGTGGGATCCGTGACGGTGTACTCGTAAGCGACAGTGTCAGGGTCGAGTCGAGTGAGGCGCTCGACCAGGTTCATGTTTGTTGAGGTGAGACCGCTGCTTCCACCGAGAAATTGGTCGGTTTCGATAACCAACGTCTCTCCCTCCCAGTGACCGCGGGATACGCCGCTGTACTGCAAAAGAGGAGGATGGACCGTATCGCCGATCGGAATAATTCGTGCGTTGTGCACCATCTCGTTGAGGATGACTACATACCCTGGAGACTGAAAGATCATTACATTGTTGTTGTATGCACTGGACCGCATTGGTGGACCTGCGTTGAAGCCCATGATGCACCGGTCGCCCGTGCTTCGGTTCTCATATGAATCGTAGCGGTGTTCTTCAACGTAGGCTCGACGGACCGCTGCCGCTTCGCTGGCTGCTTCGGTACGTGGGGGCAGTCGCCCATCAACTGGGTCAATGACCAATGCAGTTCGTTTATCGGAAGTTAACTCGATGCCACGCTCGTACCAGAACTCGTTGTAGGACAGGACCCCGCCTTCTGCACGGGGCGCGTAACCGCCTGAACCCTTCTCCGGGTCGAAAAGGTCCCGATTTTGCCGGGTTCGTTCAGAGGATTCGAAGGCAGCCGCTTCTTCTTGGTTGAGGGTTTCTTGTCCTGCGAACTGTTCAGGCCGCTGGAATGGCGTAATCGTCCGAAAGGTAAAGATTCCAGAGACGTCGGGTTGACCGTCCGGTGTTCGCATCGGCATCGTGTCGTCTGCGGACTGAGCAGTAGCCGGCGGAGGAGTGAGCAAGAGAACCATAGTTATCATGAACAACGCGGCGCGACCTCGTTTAATCATCTGCAATCTCCTATGTGTGCCACGGTCTTGATACGTGAACTCACCAGAGCTCATGTAGTCTTACGGCAACGGATTTAGCCGTTGTTTCGTAGACCACGACCGTTCAAGCCTACTGTAATGTGACTGGATATTACTATCTTATGGAAGACCGTACTGTCTTTGTTCCTCTGGCAGCGTGAACACGGAGAGCGCGTTTCCGCCCTCTGGCTGGAAGATCTCAGGATTGAGCTGCACCGTCAGAGTCCTAACGACACCCCCGAGTGATATCTAGGGGACGTCAGGCCTCGTGTCGGAAACGAATCCGTCATGATTCGGCATATTTAAGGAGTGCCCAGTGGAGTCGTTCGGTCTACCCATTCGCCGAGTCGCATGACCTTGGCAATTTCTAGGGTGTTCCGAATATCGACCAGTGGGTCAGCATCGAGAATAATCAGGTCGGCAATTTTGCCAGGTTGAAGGGTGCCGAACTCAGCCTCGCCGACCGGAGGCATTCGTCCGGCTCCAGTTGCCGTCGCCGCGACGATTGCCTGCATCGGGGTGAGGCCTGCTTCTACGTACAGTTCCATTTCGTGATGCATGCCCCACCCAAAAGGCACATTGGTTGTACCAGCATCGTTTCCAAGCGCGACCTTGATACCGGCGTCATGGATCGTCTTAACAAAGTCCAGCACTTGCTGAAACGCGGCCTTGCGGTTCTCAAACTCAGGAGCCTCAATGACCTCAGCCCTTTGTTGTGGGTCGTCCCATCTTTCGAGGGCATCCGGATTGAATGCCGCACGTAATGTTGGATCTTCAAGTAGTTCAGGATGTTCTGCGAAATGCCAGTTGTTCTGGATAATTGACAGTGTGGGAGTGAAAGATACGTCATTGTCAAGGCACATCTCCAGGAACTCTTGAGAAGGAGTTGGGTTCTCTACAGGGGCTCCTGCTCCTGGGCCGAAGGTCAAGACGGTACTGTGCAAGAAGTCCCGTAAACCGGCTTCCACCAATTGTCGACCGTCAATTTCGTCGTCGATATGCGCGACTGGTACTACGCCGTTCCGTATTGCTTCGTCAATGATGGCCGTCCGGATTTCAGGAGAGATCTTCAATCCTGGCTCTGCCACCTCGTTGACCCACATCTTGATGAAATGTACGCCAAGTTCAACTTGAGCTCTGACCAGGGCGCGCGCTTCGTCTTCTGTAGTCGGGGCATTGCGACCGGACGCGTTGAATCCGTCGGGATGCGAAAAGCCGAGGCCGGCCGTGAACGCCCGAGGAAAGTCGGTTTGTCCAGCGTGAGTTTCAAGCAAGAACGGAACTACCTCATGTGAGTCACTACCAATGCTTCGTCCGGTGGTAACGCCGTAGTAGAGTTGCGACCGGAACTGACGTGCGATGTTTTCGGGGTCGCCTCGATAGTGGACGTGTAGATTCACGAGACCAGGAATAATTGTTTTACCGGCTACGTCGACCACCTCGGCGCCAGCCGGAACAGCAGTAGTTGCTCGCGAGCCAGCACTTTCTATGCGACCATCCTGAACCACCACAATAGAATCTGCAACGGGCGTGGACCCGGTGCCGTCGATCAATTGCCCCCCGATGAGTACGAGGCTTCTCGGTTCAACCACAGGGGAAGGGCTTGCTCCACAACCAGTCAGAATTGAAACCAAACAAAGTATTAATGGTTGGAGTTGTTTCATGAACCACCTCTCAACGAAATGTAACAGTCCGGGTTGGCATTGTCACGACGGACTTGTGGTGTTCAGTCTGAGGAGACGAGTCATGGTAACGCTGGTGCAATCAACTCAGGTGAAACCTGGCCACTTCACGTGCTGTATTTACAGTTCGAGCTAATGATCTCAACAGTGAGATTGTTAGCCTACTCAGATGTAATACGTTGCGTTGACATATCTTTATTTAATCGTCGAAGGTGGAATGATAGCGGACTAATCCCCTGCAGACATCGAGGGAACCTGGTCTCAATTCGATGACCATGAAAGATTCAGGCGGAGACTTGTATTCGCATGTTAGACCTTTTGCATGAGCGGGGCGGAATCCGAATCGGGGGTAGTAGTTGTGGTCTCCAAGTACAACCACCACACCAACGCCTTGGTGGCGACATTTGGCCAATCCATTCTCGATCAGCATGCTTCCGATCCCTTGGCGCTGGCGCTCAGGAATGACTGCGACCGGTGCTAGGCCGCGGGCGGGAACCTGAGGCGCGACATTGTTGACAGTGACGGGGGAGAACATAATATGCCCGACGATTCTCTTTGGTGCATCAGGGTTTTCGATGGAGCAGTCGACTGCGACAAGCGAGATAGGAGCAATGTTGACGCGTCTCATGCGTGTCACGAGATGGCTCTCATCTTTTTGCCCGAACGCGTGTTCTAACACCTGCCGGACGGAATCCGCGTCACTCGGTCGCTCATCTCTAATAATGATGGAAGTAGTTGTGTTAATCATGGGGGTTAGTCGAAGGCAGGAAGTCGCTATAGTACAAGTCTGTTAATGACGCGACAGGGTCCTTGCACGTGTTTGGCTGTACGAGCGATAAGCTCAGGAGATAGGTTCTAACGCTGTCACCGATAATTAATACTGTGTATTTCATGTACAACTTTTGGACGGTTACGGTACTTCGTTTCGTTGCGCTATTTTTTGTCGTTGCCGTAAGCACAGCGATTTATTTTTATCCAGGTGGCAATATTCACGATCCAGCGCAACTGGGATATTCCATCACCCATAATTTTTTAAGCGATCTCGGTGGCTACCAGTCGCACTCGGGCGCTGTGAATTTTCTGTCTGCATTTTTCTTTAACTTATCAATGTTTATGTTTATCGCGGTTGGAGTCGGATTTTTGTTTGTGCCTCGATTGTTTAGCGACGATCGCATCACTTACCTATTCGCCATGCTCGGGTCCGGTTTTTATTTGGTCGGGACTGTTTTTTTTGCTGGTGTGGGTTTGACACCACACGATCTCTACCGAGAGATACACATCTTTCTTGCGGTAAATGCTTTCAGGTTTCTGATACCAGGTTCTCTCGCTTACCTCATTGTTTTGCTACGTAGTCCGGTTGCGAACAAGTACGCACTCGTCACCATGTTCTATTTAGGGTGCACTTCCGCTTATGTGGTCTACCAATTAATTAGCGGTAGTCCTCTCGATAGCCAAGATGAGATGGTCAGGCAAGCGACTATTCAGAAGTTGATTGTTCTCGTGAGTGTTACAACGATATTTTCACTAAGCTTTGCTTTCGCATCACAGTTAAAGAACGTTTCTGTCGACTAAGCTGTGTATGAGGCTCGTGTGGGGGAAGAGGCATTCGCCAGGTATTCGTTCTTTCCCGACGAGTGCAGGCCGTGTGCCACAGTTACCGTTGTGCCTCAACTTGCGCGCCCGCGAGGATGTTGAAGAGTCCGTAATTGCCTTCGTGGCACGCGTACTCGTACAACGCTTGGTCGCTCCGCGTCATGGTCATCTCTGCGCTCCAGGGTTCCGTCCACGCTGTTGAATCGTCAATCGTGAATTGATAGAGCAATGTATTTGCATCGATACGGCTGAATCGTTCAATGAGATGGAGATTCGGACCCAAAGCTTCAAGCAGCTCCATGTTAGGCGCTGGGTGGGCCGTCCCTAAGTCTTTGAAATTTGTAGTTTCAACGACCAATGTATCGTTTTCCCAGTGTCCGCGTGAACTGCCAGACCAGAGGTCTATCTGCGAGGGGAGCGGTGGCCGATCGTCTAGTGGGACAAGTCGCACATCGTGCACCATCTCATTGAAGATTGCGACATATCCAGGAACTTGGAACAACTGGACAAAATTGTTGTAGGCGCCTGGAATCATCGGTGGCCCTGAGTTGAATCCGAGGATACATCGTTCATCGACGTCGCGGTCTTCAGGCCCAGCGTTTCGCTCTCGGGCTGCCGCGCGTGCTGCTATCCGCGCTTCACCTTCGGCCGCGAAGGACGGTAGCCGTCCGTTCGGAGGGTCAACAATCAGTGAGGTTCGTCTGGTGGCGACGACCTTTGTCCCGCCTGCAAACCAGAACCGGTTATAACTACCGGGGTCACCTTGTCGAGGTGGACGGTCGACCCGTGCCGCAGCTTGTGCTTCCAAGGCAGAGACGTCTTCCTCACTGAGAAATTCTCGGTCGGCTAGTTCCGTGGGCCGTTGCAGGGGGGTGACAGATCCAAAATCCCAGACGCCTTGGATGTCTGGGCGACCGTCAGCTGTTCTTGGGACCTCTCCTTTGTCCGCTGCACCACTGTCCGTTTGGCCAAATGCCACCAACGGCAATAACGCTAGGACGTAGAACATCAAAGCAGTCGCCGCAATATCGCGAGTTCTCATCTCAACCTCCAGTGCTCAGTTCAGCAGCGCACGTAGTTTTACTGGCGACGATTTAGACGAGTTAGATGCTACTCAGTGGGTCTTCGAGTGGTAAACGTCCCGTAGCGTGCCCGAGCGATTCCACGGGTACGCCCATTTTGTCGAGGAGGCTCAAATGCAAATTAGCCAGCGGTGTTTCTGCTGGATACTGGACGTGACGACCGCCCGTTCCTGCACCCCGACCGGCCAACAGGATAGGTAGATTTTCTGATCCGTGTGTATTGCTATCAGCCATACCTGCGCCATAAACGATCATTGAATGGTCGAGGAGTGTTCCGTCGCCGTCGCTCGTGGTTCGTAGGCGCGTGAGAAACTCTGAAAAAAGCTGGACATGGTACTGGTTAATTTTGGCAAGTTTGACCAGTTTCTCTGGGTCTTTTTGATGATGCGAAATCGGATGATGGGCATCTGGTATACCAATTTCAGAATAGGTTCGTCCGGTGATCTCGCGGCCGATCATGAATGTGGCAACTCGAGTCAGGTCGGTTTCAAAGGCTAAAGCGAGTAAGTCAAACATCAGTTTGGCGTGTTCGCCAACGGTGCTCGGAATGCCGGCTGGTTGATCGACATCTGGGAACTCGCGGTCACTTTGTGTTTCGGCCATTTGAATTCGCCGCTCGACATCGCGAACGGCGTCGAGATACTGATTGAGCTTGGTCTGGTCTCCGGAACCCAGAGTTCGTGAAAGACTGCTTACTCGTTCGGTTACCGAGTCAAGTAAGCTGGCATCTTTCTTCAGTCGAGCTGCTCGTATTTCCGGGTTTGTGGTACCGCTATCGCCAAAAAGTCGTTCAAACACCATGCGGGGATTGTTTTCCATCGGGAGAGGTGTTGTGTCGTTCGCCCAGGCGATGGTGTTGGTGTAGGCGCAGCTGAATCCATCGTCACATGAACCAGCGAAGTCGCGACCATCAAGTGCCAGTTCAAGCGTGGCAAGTTGTGTTTCGCGGCCGAGCAGTCGACCGGCAATTTGGTCCATTGACACGCCGCCCTGCAGGTCGGATCCGTCATCAGGTTTTGAAGGCACACCGGTCAAAAAGCGAGTGGAGGCCCTGGCGTGAGGGCCTTCGCTCTCGACGCCGTGCATGCCAGAAAGAACTTGGATGTCCTGACGGAACGGCTCCAGTGGCTGCAGGATCATGGGTAACTCGAACCCCGTCCCCACAGCTGTTGGAGTCCAGTGATTCATCATCATGCCATTCGGGACATACACGACCCCAAGTCGTTTTACCGGAGCGGCCGCGGTGTTTCGAATTGCGGCAAACGCCGGCACCATCCCGTCAAGTAGGGGCAATGCCACCGAAGCGCCGAGTCCTCGAAGAATCGTTCGGCGCGGCAAAAGTTTCTTGGTAATGATCATGGCTGCGACCTCCGCATGCGGAACGGTGTACTTTGCACAATCCCAACAATAACAGACGACCACCGGTAATTGTTGGAAGAGGCATCATTAAGAATGCTACGAATAGTTGGACGATCGTAATACTCCGGACCTCGGCCTAGCGCGTATGCAAGCAATTTTTCTGTGACGGTTCCAACAAACTGCTCTTGCCGTTCAAGAAGCAGACGACGTAGACCGGTTGGGCCATCAAAGACGGTTCCATCCGGCAATCTTCCTGACGCGTCGATAGGCTGGCCTGTTTCGCCAGCGACACGCCATTGGCCGACCGCATCATAATGTTCGAGCGCCAATCCCAATGGATCCATCGGTGCGTGACAAACCGAGCAGGCCGGGCTCTCGCGGTGTTGTTGTAATCGTTCTCGAACGGTCGCTGGACGCCCATTTTCACCACGAGTTGGCAAATCTGGTACGTCGGCCGGCGGCGGTGGCGGCGGCGTGCCCAAGATATTGGTCAGAATCCACTTGCCTCGTAACACGGGAGATGTCCGATTTGGATAAGAGGTAACCGTAAGTACGCTGCCGTGACCGAAAATACCTCCTCGGTGCACGGCAAGGTCGCCTTTAAGTGATACTCGACGGAAGTGACTGCCATACACATTTGGGATGCCATAGTGTCTGGCAAGACGTTCGTTGACGAAGGTATAGTCGCTGTCGATTAGATCAAGCACACTCTGATCCTCGCGAATCAGACTATTGATAAAAAGTTCCGTTTCCTCTCGAAATGCTTGGCGAAGATTTTCGTCAAATCCTGGAAATTCGATTGCATCTGGCACAACGCTATTAAGGTTGCGAAGGTAAAGCCACTGACCAGCAAAGTTTCGCACAAACTCCATAGAGCGCGGGTCCGCAAGCATTCGGAGTGCCTGAGCTTTGAGGACGTTGGGGTCATCCAATTCCCCGCGTTCAGCCAAAGCCAAGAGGTGGTCATCAGGACCGCTTGACCAAAGGAAAAAAGACAGCCGCGACGCGATCTCTAAGTCGTTCAGGACGTAATTTGTTCCAGGCGTGATGTCCGTTGGGTCACGTTCCAGGCGGAAAAGAAAGTCCGGTGAAATCAGGAGGCGTTCCAGTGCCAGTTGGATGCCTGCATCGAAGTTTCCGCCAACACGTCCGGCTTGATAGAAATTCATGAGGGTGTCAAGGTCAACCGAGTCAACCGGGCGGCGATACGCGCGACGGGCAAGAGTGCTGAGAATCTGGCGCGCGCAGAGTTCTTCCACGTCTCGTTCTGTGGTCTTCGGTCTGCAACCGAAGATAGCTTGGCGACTTGGAGTATCTCCAGGACCGTCACTTACGTAGGGACCACCGATGGCCACGTGTTCGACAGCCGCGTCGCCATCGCGCATTTCGTTGATTGCCACCGCGAATACACTTTGGCGTGGTTGAAGAATGCCTTCCGGTTCAGTCAGCTTTCTTACAAAAGACACGCCAACTACATGTGGTCCGGATTCCGCTTGAAAACGAATACGCATGTTCGCATCTGCAAAGAGCATGTACTCTTCCCAATCTGGATCTCCAAATTGGTTACCTGCGTAACTTGCTGGAGCCTGCAGTCCAGCGGGTTCTTCGCCGCCAAAGGCGAACGTCTGGATCAGCACGCCATCGAGTCTCACCTCCAGTTCGTGGCGAGAACCCATGCCGCGAATGTAATTGACATAATTTCGATGGAGGCGCACCTCTAAGTCGTACTCACCATCGACTGGAAAGTGGTGATGAACGGCAATGCCGCCACGTGAACCGAACGGCAGGTGGTCACTCATCCGGTTCGCCTGAACAAGCAGGATCGGTATCTCGTAGGTATCGGTTGTCGGCCCTAGTGGGACTTCACCGACGGCCTGTCGCGCAATTGTTCTTGCGGTGGCGAGGTATCGCTCCATCAGGACCGGTGAGACCGTTAGGACGTCGGCCATATTGTCGAAGCCGTATTCGTCGAAATCATCGGCGGGCAACAAGGTCTCGATATCGACATCGAGCGAGAGCAGGTCGCGGACGGAGTTGGCGTACTCTGCTCGGTTCAGTCGATGGAACGTCTCTGTTCGGCCAGGATTTGGGTGAGCAATGGCTGCTCGGTCGAGTTCCGATTCGAGCCAAGAAGCCAGTTGGTCGTACACGAGGGAATCCGGCCGAGGTTGACCCACTGGCGGCATTGCCTGCATGCGTAGTTTCGAAACTACCCGTTCCCAAATTGCTGCGCGCCTACCCAGTTGAGACAAATCGGCATCTTCTAGTGTGAGTCCAGCAGTGCGTAGTCGGTCGTTATGACAGGACAGACAGTAACGAGTCAGAGTTTCACTGAGAAGTTGAGACTCAAGGCCGACCGGCGCTTGTTCTACGGCGCTAGTGGCGCGCGGTGTGGGTGAGAGTGTCAGTGCAAGACTTACACCGACACCAACTGCGAAGAGCGAAGACGAACGACTCGACATGCTGTGCCGATCCCCCTAAATCTAAGAGTGACGTTAGTTTGTCTGAATTAAAGATGCAGTGTCAATCTTGAGGTAGCATAGGTGCGTGAATCACCGACTGCGGTTGCTGGCCAGTCAGGGTGTTGCGTTGACTTTAAGTCTTAGTCTTTGGACTGCTGTCGCATATGGCCAGGCGCATAGTGAGATTGTCGATGCTGTGAGACAGGGCAATCTTACGGGGCTGGTGCAATTACTAGATGCAGGGACTGATGCGGATACACCTCAAGGCGATGGGGCTACCGCGCTTCATTGGGCTGCGCATCGTGACGACATCGACGCTGCTCGCGCACTGATTAAAGCCGGTGCGACAGTTACGGTTTCCAATGACCTGGGCGCGACACCACTTTGGTTGGCGGCCGGTGCTGGTAGCGCAGAGATGGTCGAGTTGCTGCTCGACGCGGGTGCGAATCCAAATGTGCGGCTCAGTATGGGTGAAACGCCACTCATGAGTGCTGCGCGGACCGGAAGAGTGGCAGTTGTCGAGCAGCTCCTTGCTTATGGCGCTGACGTAAATGCTGCAGAGGCGGACCGCCAGCAGACCGCCTTGATGTGGGCTGTGGCCCAGGAGCATTCTGCCGTGGTCCGAGTGTTACTTGAGCACGGGGCGGATATTCATGCCCGCACGGTGATTTGGGACCAGCTGGAGAACACAGCCGGCAATACTAATCCGGTTGGCAACTTTCGGATGTCACATGGTGGTTCAACGCCGCTCTTGTTTGCTGCGAGAAATGGTGATGTCGAGACCGCCACGGTATTGGTCGACGCGGGTGCACACGTTAATGCCACAGCGCCTTCCGGTAGAAGCGCGCTTGTCACGGCCGCGCACAGTGGACACGGTTCCCTGGGGGTCTATCTCCTGGAAGAGGGAGCGAACCCGAACGCGTCGGACGCAGGCTATACGGCACTCCATGCGGCTGTGCTGCGGAGTCAAGTTGATTTAGTGAAGGCTCTTCTACAACACGGCGCCGACCCGAATGCTATTCTGGAACATGGGACACCGGGGCGTCGATTTAGTGCGGATTACAGCCTGAGATATCAATTTTTAGGAGTAAACGCTTTTTGGTTAGCCGCTAAATACGGTGAACTTGAGATTCTGCGAATTTTGTCAGAGTTTGGGGCTGACCCGCTCGTCACACCAGAAAGTGGCATGTCAGTCCTGCAGGCTGCGATGGGGGTCACGCGAGGGACCGAGAATCGGAAAAATCGTGTGGGGGTGAGGGTTGTTGACCGTGACGACTCAGAACGTCTCGCTGTGGAGTTGGCCCGCGTCATCCTCCCATTGGGTGTCGACGTGAACGCAACCGATAACCGTGGCGATACAGCGTTGCATTACGCCGTCAGGCAGGGCTTCGCATCAGTGATTGAATTGTTCGCGGAACACGGTGCCGACCTGAACGTCACAAATGATCGAGATGAATCACCGCTTACGCTCGCTGAGCCGGTGATGAATGTTGCACCTGACGGCACTCTATTGAGTACGCAGTCGGCTCGTCCCTCGATTGGCGAGTTACTCAGGCGGCTTGGTGCAGACAGTCATTAAAACAATTGATCTCACAGTCATAGGAAGTTCCTCCAAAGAAGGTCAACGTGGAGATTGTGACTTAGGCGATTTGTGCCATGGTTGATCCTGAAGACTCTGCACACTCATCGGCAAACCGCGGTATTTTGATTGTTGGCGTCGCCGTTGTCTTGATGGTCGCAGTCTACGCGTTGCCGAACCCGCCGGCACTCATTCGGAACGGGGAAGCTATCCCGCTGACAACGCACGGGAAGGCTTGTCTTGGTATCTTGTTATTCGCCGTAACCCTTTGGGTTACAGAGGCCCTTCCATTCGCAGTGACGTCTCTCTTTGTTCTGCTGTTGATTCCAGTGTTCGGCATTGCCGATTACCCGTCGGTGGTGGCCGCAGGGTTTGGAAACCCCATCATCACTTTCTTTATCGGCGTTTCGATGTTGTCGGCAGGGTTTTCACATTCCGGCCTTGGGAAGCGCCTTGTGCTTCACGTGTTACGCATAGTAGGCACGAAGACGGACCGGGTTCTGCTTGGGTTTCTTGTTGCGGGTGCCGCTCTGTCTATGTGGATTACTGACATGGCTGTAGCGGCCATGATGATGCCGCTCGGTGTTGGTGTGCTGCGCGATGCGGGCTTGTCACCGCTAAAGAGTAATTTTGGTCGAGGTCTCATGATTTCCTGTGCGTACGGCCCGCTTATTGGCGGCGTTGGGACGCCAGCTGGGACAGGCGTGAATCCGATTGCTCTCAGTTATCTCAATGAGTTGGCCGGTCTTGAAATTTCCTTCCTTCGATGGATGACGATAGGTGTCCCGGCAGTGCTGCTCATGTTGCCTTTGGGTTGGTGGATCTTGCTAAAGGTGTTTCCGCCTGAAATTGATCGCCTGCCAGTGGCCAACGAAGATATTAGGAACCAATTGAAAGAGCTTGGTCCTCCAACGACGGTTGAGCGTAAGACTCTTATGGTGTTTGCCGTCACGATTACGCTTTGGTTGGGCACGCCTCTGTTTTCGTTGTTGACAAACGGTCTCGTGAACCCGTCGCTTCAGGCTGTCGGACTATTCGGAGGGGTTGCGCTATTTCTGCCTGGCATAAATGCGCTGACGTGGAAGCAGGCGCAGCGTGATGTGGACTGGGGCGGGGTGGTGCTGATCGTCGCGGGGTTGTCACTTGGACTCATGATTTTTGAAACTGGTGCAGCCCGATGGTTGGCGCAGTTGCTCTTGGGACGTCTCGGAGTGGTGCCGCTTGTAGTGCAGCCTTTTGTCGTCGTTTTGGTTGTCGCGGCTCTGCACTTACTCTTTTCCAGCAACACGGTTACTGGGAGCATCATTATGCCTATCGTGATCGCGTTGGCCCAGGACCTTGGTCTGAATGTATGGAGTGTCGCAGCACCAGCAGCGTTCACCTCGTCACTCGCGTTTATTTTGGTCACTGAAAGTCCCACCAATATAGTGCCGTATTCTGCTGGCTATTTTTCGATCCGAGACATGGCAAAGTCGGGGGTCTGGATGACTCTGGCAGCAGCAGTTTGTGTCACATTGTCCGTCGTTGTAGTCGGGGCGATCCTGCAGGCGCCTTGAGCGCGGTAAGATTAACGAACATGCCTACTTTTCTAGTGGATTGGTTAATTCAACAGGGGCTCGATGATCGAACGTTGACGGCGCTGACAATGGTCGTGCACATCGGGTTGGTCATTGTGTTAGCGGCGATTGCGGATGTTGTTGCGAAGCGTGTTGTCGTCCGTAGCCTTGAGGCATTTGCTGGTCGGGCGTCCATGGTCTGGAGCGACGTCATCGTCAAGAGGCGATTGCTTCACCGCCTGTCTCATTTGGCACCGGCGCTGGTGATTTATCTGCTTGCTGGACCGGTATTGGATGGTCATGAGCTCTTGGTGCTTGTGGTCAGGCGAGCCGCATTGATTTACATGATCTTCGTGACATTGGCGGCAGCCGACAGTTTATTGAACGCTCTGGTTGACATCGTTCGAGAGTCTGAATTTTCTCGCGAAGTTCCGGTGAAGAGCGTCGCTCAAGTCCTCAAACTCATTCTCTATGGCATCACCACGATCGCTGTAATTTCACTAGTCATTGGACAGTCGCCTACTTTTCTGCTTGGTGGCTTGGGTGCGATGACGGCAGTCTTGATGTTGGTCTTTAAAGATCCGCTGCTCGGTCTGGTTGCCGGGATTCAGCTCTCTGCCAACCGCATGCTGGCCCGCGGCGATTGGATTGAGATGCCGAAGTATGGTGCTGACGGTGATGTTTTGGAGGTGGGTTTAACCACCGTAAAGATCCAAAACTTCGATATGACCATCACGACGATTCCGACCTATGCCCTCATCACCGAATCATTCAAGAATTGGCGAGGGATGTCAGAATCCAGGGGTCGGAGGATCAAACGAGCTATTAACGTCGACACCGGCTCGGTCAGATTTTGTGACCAGTCGATGCTCGAACGATTTTCGAAAATTCAGTACATTGCCGAATATGTGGAACAGAAACGACAGGAGCTAGCTAATTGGAATCGTGAGCGGAGCATCGACGCTTCGGATCTGGTGAATGGTCGTCACTTAACCAATGTGGGTACGTTTCGAGCGTATATAGCGGCCTATCTTCGTAATCACCCAATGATTAATCAGGACATGACTCTAATTGTTCGTCAATTGGACCCAACTGAACACGGGTTGCCAATCGAGATCTATGCGTTCAGTCGCGACCAGGATTGGAGTAATTACGAAGGGATCCAGGCGGATATCTTCGACCACATTCTTGCTATCGCTCGGGCGTTCGACCTGCGGGTCTATCAGAATCCATCGGGACGTGACCTCGAAGGTGTGTTGCTTGGTCAGGCTAGTAATTGAGGGAACGCCCTACGGAGTGGGGAGTCGCAGTAATACAAGCGGAAGACTGTGGCGAACTCTGGTCCTACTGGTTCCTATCTTTCGTCTGAGTCGTAATCCTTGGTATTTAATGATACGCGGATGATCTCTCTGTCGTTACGAACTACGACGTGCCGATTAGCGAATGCTGGATGACTCCAGTGCACTAACCGGTCCCCCCATCGCCTGGTGGCTCCTCCCCGAGTCCTCGATGTCGGTGTGATCAGAGGCGTTCGGTCAACCTCGACGTAGCCCGTTGGGCTAAGGTTTGCGATGACTAAGTCTCCTTCTTCTGTAGTTATGAAGAACTGGTTTCGTTGCGGGTGTCTCACGAGAAAGGCGGTCGCCCAGCGTTCTTGAGGTGTTAAGGCTTCGCTTTGCCAGAGTCTTTTGCCTGTCCGCGCGTCAAGTCCGCGTAACTCGCCGTAACTGCCGATGCCGTAGATGTGGTCTTCGAGAATCAGTGGTGTACTGATTATCGAGTGCAACCCGTCGGTCTGGTCTGGGAGTTCACCTCGGTTTTGTCCCTGCCAGAGGAGTCGCGCAGATGGCCGGTCAGGATTCAGAGACATCATCATGGAACCATTAAAAAAATGGCTCACTAATAGATAGGGTCCGTTTTGTACAGGTGTTGTAATCGCCATTCCGCCGCCGATGAACCAGTCCTGGTTCCAATAGACAGCGCCAGTTAGGGGATTTAGAGAGGTTAGGCCGATGGCATGCCACACAATCAGTTGTTGGCTACCACCGGCTTTCACTATGACGGGTTGTGAATAGCCCGTCTCCGATTGAGCTGACAGTGCCCGCCAGACTTCGTCACCTGTTTCCTGGTTGAACGCTACGACGAGTGCATCGGGTTGTCCTCCGACCATGGCAATGACCAGGTTTCCTGTGGCGAGAGGTGCACTCGAGGTTCCGTAAACTGGCACAGTGGCGTCGTAGTCAGCAACCGTATCGACCTGCCACGCTACTGTACCGGTTGTGGCGTTTAACGCAAGCAGTATGCCGCCCGCGCCCATAACGTAGACTTGGTCTCCGGCGACGGTTGGTGTTGCCCGCGGGCCCGTTGCAAATGAGCCGAGAATATTCCGATATGTTGTTGGCCATTCGTAGGTCCAGAGGATTTCGCCACTGTCTTCGTTGAGGCAGAGTAGTCGCTCGGTGCCGTCCATTGTGCGACTTCCTAGTGTTTCTTGATAATCCAGTACGAAGACTCGCCCGTTCGCTACTGCCGGTCCTGCGAATCCAGCTCGCACCTGAGTTCGCCAGGTAACCTTCAGTCCCTGGGGAGGAAATCGTTCGATGATGCCCGATTCGTTCCAAATCCCCAATCGGCCTTGCCCGCGCCATTCTGGCCAGTCGTCAGCTGTGAGTGGTGTAGTTAGGAGAACGGAGGAGACGATTCCCACGACTGCGAGGGTTAGAGGATGTCGCATGGACGAAACTACGAACTTGTTGGGTTTATCTAATCGTCGTTGGCTTCCGTTTGTTCGCGAACCCGTGAATGGGCTGACGACGATTGCCAATAGTTAGGAGGGCGAGCCGACTCAGTCGGCTGGCCCTCCTAACTATGCGGTATTCCAACGCTATCTGGAACCGGTGGTAGTGTCTCGTTCTTCAGCGCGGGCACCGGCCAGAATACCTTCCATAGAGTAGTTTCCTTCGTGGCACGCGTACTCGAAGATAGGGTCTTGAGTTTCTTTCAGGATGAGACGAACAGTCCATGGCGACGTCCAGGTATTGTTGTCGGTAATGGTCACTTCGTGCTCGAGCGTGTCTGCGGCGATACGAGTGAACCGTTCGACTAGGTGTAGATTTTCGCTGGACCCGCGGAAGCTACTTTTCGATGAGAAGTTACTAGTCTCGACAACCAGCGTGTCTTCGTCCCAGTGCGCGCGCGCGTCGCCACTCCATTGGCGAAGGTTGTTACTCAGCTGGGGTCGATCGTCGAGCGGGATGATCCGGGAATCATGGGCCATTTCGCTGAGGATCACGACGTGGGTCGGAGTTTGAAGAATTTGATGATAACTGTTGTAGCCGGACCCAATCTTGGGTAGGCCAAAATGTAGACATCGATCACCAGAGCTGCGGTCTTCAGGTCCGTCAGAGGGATGTTCTTGCCTATACGTACGTCGGGTTTGTGCTCGGTTCTGGGCTGTCGTAGTTAGAGATGGAACACGGCCGTCAGCCGGTTTCACTACGAGCGATGTGCGGTGATCGAGTTCGCGCTCAACCAGCCAAAAGGAATTGTAATTTCCGGTGATCGGATCAAAAGTTCGTGGCGTGTCGGCGTCTAAGGCCTGACGAACGAGTCGGTCGCCAAGAATATCCCCGGCTTGTTCGCTTTCTCTGATCTCCGCGATCCGTTGGTTGAGCTCTGCCAGTTCTTCGTCGGAAAGCTCCGCCTTGTCCGCTAGTTCCTTTGGGCGTTCCAGGGGTGTGGCACTGTTGTTCGACCAGATCCCCTGTAGGTCAGGTTGATCGTTTAACGTGCGAGGCGCAGTCCATTGTGTTTGGGCGTTTGCTGTAAAGGCCGGCAAGAACACAAGTCCAACTAGAACTACCACTATAGTAAGGCGACGATGGCTCATCTCATCCTCCTCCAGTTCGAGGTGCGGTATAGCTCACTGTCAAGACTCTAACAGGAAGCAGGGTTTCTCGGTAGTCAGAACGGTATTGTTGGTCAGGTAACATTTAGTGGTCTGACGCTAATCGAAAGCCTTTTGTACATTTTCGCCGTGTCTGACGGCAGCGGAGATGCAGTCAAATGCCTCGTCGAGCACTCCATCCGCTGCCGCTGACCACGCGCGGTTCAATGCTCGTTCCATGCGGCTGTACGCGTCCATAAACTCTGCAAAGCCGGTCAGGCCCAGTTGGCTAATTAAGATATTCCGACTGTCGACTATCTGCATTGATAAATGTTTTTGGACACGGTCAATGCGTGTGAGGATTACGTTCGCTTTCTCACTCTCGGTGGAGAGTTTCGGTAAGTCCTCATGGAGTGAGCGAGCAATATCAAGAATCGTTTGAACTGCCTGTTGTGGATTATTGACCTGTCCTGATTGGCGTGTCGATCCATGTTCGATTATTTCTCTTGCGGCTGCTCTGGTCACAATTCTCGCACCCAAGATCAAACCAGCCGCGGCGAGAACAAAAAGCCAACTTAACTCCCAGCGTTGGAACGTGAATTCCTTAATCCTTACACGTGTTACACCATTTTGTCTCAATTGGAATTGAACCTGGGGTGTCAGCTCGGTGCCAGTTTCAACGAGGGGAATGCGGTTGCCCGCATCATCCAATTCGAATTCGCCGAAGGCATTTTGCACAGCTCCCGCCGGCGCGTTGAGATGGGCAAACCCTGGTCCTATCTGCAGGTCTGTATCAGTGTCTGTCAGCCGGGGCACATAAGCGGTTGTTGCTGCGACTGCACCCAGGACAAGACTGATAGCGATTATGAGATTTCCGACGATTCGTGTCATTAATTGAAACTCTAAGTAGTGACCAAAATAGTCATACTGACAATCATGGCAAGTAATGATTCGCCGACGATGAGTCCGGCAGCAAATGGGACTCCCCAATCTTCTGCCCAGACCTGACCTTTCCTCTGCACGACAAGCATGTTGATGACGCACCCAATTCCATACGTGGCAATGGCGGCGAATGGAAGATACATACTGAGGCCAACGAGTACGCCCAATCCGCTAAAGGTTCCTAGTCCTAGCAGGGCTCCAAGAAGGGCACCAACACCATAGAGGGCATAGGGCATTTCACCGCCCTGCACTCCGGTGATCACTGCTTGAAGAGCTTGGGCTTGTGGCGCCGCTGTGGGTGTTCCCGGTCCAAATGGAACACCGGTACTCTGGCGGTTAGCTTCAGCGATCACGAGGATGACCAGCATTGAAATGACAGGTCCGATCCCGACAACAACTAGTTCCATAATCTGTTGTCGTTTCGGTTGGGCACCGACGAGATGCCCTGTGCGGAGGTCTTGCATCATGTCCGCCGCCAGAGTCGTGGCCACGCATAAGGCGGCACCGAGTAAAACCGCCCCGACTACCGCTCCGGTGCCCCCAAGGAGCATAACCAGCACGACAGTTAACAGCGCCATGCCGGAGATTGGAGACCAATCCGTCATGCCTGTGCACTGGGCAATAATGACTCCGGCAAGCCAAATCCACGCAACACCGACAACTGCGATTACGGCTGCTCTGAGAACAGATGGGAAATTTGCCAGTAACCCCTTTTTCGCGTTGTTGTCTTCCAGGTAGACATCCTTGGCAGATATCGGCCAGTTGTCCCAGGTTTGTGCTTCGCCTTCACTAGCGAACCTAATGGTGTACCCGCCGTAGCCACGGGTTGAGGTCTTAAGAGCGTTGACCTCAGCATTCCGTAAGCGAACAAGCGTTTGCCGCTCGGGCTCGGGGATGTCGTCGGTTAGGTCGGCAACGGAGACAGGGCTTACCCAAGCGCCAGTGACTGGGCACTTTCGGTTGAATGGTGTCTCACCAGAGACGTAGGCGGCGGCGTAGAGAAGTATCGCCGCCAGTCCTGCGGCGGTCACAACAACCCGCAACCCCAGTTCATCACTGCCACCCTTTAGTCGACTGGCGGCCGCGACACTTCGTAGGGCGCCTTTTAAGGCGGGTAGTGCCATCACGATGCCAGCCATCGCGCCTCCGAGGAGCAGGCCGATACCGAGAGGTCGATTAAAGGCGGCAAACCCATACGCGGGTGCATCGGCGGCTGACACTGCCAGAGGCATCCACCCCATCGAGTAGGCGATTGGTGTGAGTAGGTGATAGGCGAGAACGCCACCAGCGAGGATCAGTAACCCGGGTCTTCCGGTGATGTAGCCGGCGCCGAGCGCAAAAGGTGCGATGCCAAAGATTAATTCGAATTGAGGCGGAAGGTTTAGTAGTCGTGCGGCATTAAATTCTCCGGCAGTCAGCACTTCGATGCCAAGTGAACCGTAGTTAAAGAGGTTAAATTGTTCAGCTGCGACGAACCAATACACGGACGCTCCCAGAACAATTCCGGCAAGAAGGACGACCGCCTTCTTGGGTCCGGCGCCTGGCGACTTCAGGATCGTGGCGACGCCCATTCCGGTGGGGAATCTGAGGCGGTCGATCTCAATCATCTGTTTACGAAGTGGGACAATAAAGGCAGTTCCGAGGATTGCCCCGCCAACTGCAGCTAGTGTGATTAGCCAGAACGTAGCGCTCGTGATCGTGAGTGGAAGGCCTAGGAGAAACAACACCGGAACGGTAAAGATAATGCCGGAGTTTGAGGTGTTGACAGCCGACGCACATGTTTGGGCGATGTTGGTTTCAAGAATGGAACCCCGTTTGAGGACACCTCGAAGAATTCCGAATCCCAACACAGCCGCGATTGCGCTGCCACCAAGGGTAAACCCGATCTTTAAACCGGCATATGTGATTGCTGCGTTCATGACAATACCGATCGCGACTGCAAACACAATGGCGCTGAGGGTGACCTCGCGGTAACGAGTTTGGAAGAGTTCTTGAAATTCACGTTGATAATTCATTGGTAGTTACTCAATGGGGAGAACACCTTAACAGGTCCGTACAAGACGATAGCGACCATTCCTGTATATCGTTGCGCTCAGGCGGTTATTGCCCTAGTTCGTAGTTTCGATATGGTGACTCGCAAACACATTTCATACAAGGCCAGATGCTGGTATTCCGTTTCCGCTGAGAGCGGCTTAATTGACAATTCTTGGTCTGGGTGGGGGGGCATTCAAGTATAAGATACGATTGCGGGTCTTTAACTTAATGCTTCTTTGGTAGAAGCGAGGTGTGAGCATGTTAAAGCTGTATAAATTGTTTGTTCTCGTAACGTTGGTTGCTAGCGTCGCTACGCCGAGTGACGTCTTAGGTCAAGCTCTTCCTAATCCGTATCGTTTGGTTGACGACTGGGCAAAGCTGCCCGATGGACGGCAGATGGGCGCGGTTGGCGGCGTGACCATGGACCCTGATGGCCGACATGTCTGGGCCGTCATTCGATGCGACGCAACTGCTCCAGAACGATTTGGGAACGAGTGCTTGGACTCAAACCTTGACCCGGTCATCAAGTTTGCTCCGGATGGAACCGTTGCCGAAAGTTTTGGCGGCGGATTGTTTATTTGGCCGCATGGGATCGATGTAGATTCAGATGGCAATGTGTGGGTGACGGATGCGGTCAGTGAAGCACGGACACCGGAGGGCACCCGAGGGCATCAGGTGATCAAATTTAGTCCTACTGGGACCGTATTGATGACTCTCGGAACACCGGGTAAGGCAGGAATGGGTCGTAGCAGTTTTAATGCTCCGGCTGATGTTGTGGTGTCAGATAGCGGCGACATTTTTGTGGCAGATGGTCATGGCAACACCACGAACAATCGCGTTGTGAAATTTTCGGAAGATGGCACATATGTGAAGGAGTGGGGAAAAACTGGGTATGGGCCTGGAGAATTTAGAACGCTGCATGCCATTGCGTTGGACTCTGAAGGTCGCCTTTATGTGGGTGACCGGTCAAATAATAGAATTCAAATCTTTGATCAAGACGGAAATTTTCTGGCGCAGTGGACGCAGTTCGGACGCCCTAGTGGAATCTTCTTCGACAATGCCGGCAGGGTCTATGTGGCCGATTCCGAGTCAGACGATGTTCAGAACCCAGGGTGGGAGATGGGTGTTCGGATAGGCGATGTTGAAACGGGATGGGTTGAAGAGTTCATCCTCTATCAGTGGGGTGACCCGCGCTCTACCGCTGGGAACGGTGCCGAGTTTGTGGCAGTGGACAACGAAGGCAACATTTATGGCGGCGAACCGTCACCGCGGAAGCTGCAGAAGTACGTTCGAGTCCGGCCGTAGGAACTCTCGGTTTTTTCTCCAGAACAGCAGCGAATGAGGTGCTCGATATGTTTCGAGGTGGAACTTGGCTTTTTTTGTTGATCATGTGCGGCCTCTTGGTTGGGGCCTCGATGGTGGTCGTGGCCCAACAGGGGGCCCCCGTAAGCGGTGAGTGGCCAACTTATGGCGGTGACTTGGGGAGTAGTAAGTATTCACCGCTTGACCAGATCGACGGAACAAACTTTGGTGAACTTGAGGTCGCATGGCGGTGGCGGTCAGTCGACGGCTTCCTTAGTGTGAGCACCCCACGTGGGGGCGAGTGGCGCACTGATTCTCGAGTGATATTCGAAGAACTCAACAGGCGCGATCCAGACCGCTGGCGGGATGCACTTCCACCGACGACAACGAATTTTAAGGCGACGCCGCTCATGGTGGGTGGGCGCATATTTATCAATATGCCGACTTCGGCCGTCGCAGCGATCGACGCCGTGACCGGAGCGACACTCTGGGTGTTTAATCCTAAGAGTTACGAAGAGGGTACTACTACGATGAGTGCCCGTTGGAATCAGCGGGGTGTGGCTTATTGGTCAAGTGGACCGGACCGTCGTGAAGAGCGGATTCTTTTTGGCACAGGAAATGGGTATTTGGTGTGTGTCGACGCGAAAACAGGTCGCCCGTGTGCTGATTTCGGAGAGAACGGGCGTCGTGACCTCATGGCCGACATTCCAAGGGCCAACCGTGATGAGCGTGATTGGCTGAACGCTCTGCTTTACTCGGTACAGTCACCGCCTATCGTCTATGGGGACACGGTGGTCACACCGATGTCAATTTCTACTTACAACATCCGCAAGGAAATGCCACCCGGGTGGATGAGGGGTTTCGACGTCAGAACTGGTGAAACGAAGTGGGTATTCCACACGATTCCGCAAGGCGACGAATATGGCAATGACACTTGGGGAGGGGATTCGTGGCGGGAAACTGGCAAGGTTGGCGTCTGGACGATGATGAGTGTGGATCCTGAGCTTGGCTACATTTATCTTCCACTGAATACTGCGGCTCCTGACTATTATGGCGGTCATCGTCCTGGCAGAAATCTATTTTCCGAAAGCTTAGTGGTTCTGGACATCGAAACCGGTGAACGAGTGTGGCATTTCCAAATTGTTCACCATGGACTCTGGGATTACGACTTACCTGCCGCGCCCAATTTGATCGACATCACGGTTGAGGGCCGGCCAGTCAAGGCGGTTGCGCAAATTACCAAACAAGGATTCATTTTTGTCTTCGATCGGGTGACTGGAGAGCCCGTCTGGCCGATTGAAGAACGACCTGTTCCAACAGATACCGACATAGCGGGTGAGATTCCATGGCCGACCCAACCGTTCCCGACTCGACCAGCTCCCTTCGACTATCAGGGCGTCACGATTGATGACCTTGTTGACTTTACTCCAGAGATACGAGCCATGGCGATCGAGGCGATCGAACCGTTCAGAATCGGTCCAATGTACACGCCCCATAGCCAGCGTGGGACGGTGTTCCGCCCGGGTAGTAGCGCCGGAAGTTGGTCCGGAGCGGCGGTTGATCCAGAAACCGGGATGCTCTACGTTCCGTCGACGAATCAGTTTGCCGTCAAGCAATTTCGAGAGCCGGAACCTGGCGAAGATGCCTCGCTGCGCTTTATCGAGCGGCGTGGCAGTGCCCGTCCCCAGATGCCACAAGGACTCCCGTTGTTCAAACCGCCGTATTCCAGAATGACGGCGATCGACATGAATACCGGCGACCATGTTTGGATGCAGCCGATGGGTAACGGCGATCGAATGCGGAATCTTCCGCTGTTGCGAGATCTTGATCTTCCGCCGCTTGGCGGTGACAGCACCCGGGCGGGTCCCTTACTCACGAAGACACTCTTGATTTACGCCTTGACTGCCGGTGGTACTGATGACGGTCCTCGGTTGGTGGCGCTTGATAAGGCTACGGGCGCCGAGATTGCGTCAGTCGATCTACCGGGCGGCGCGATCGGTGCTCCGATGACATATATGGTGGGAGACAGACAATACATTGCATTAACAGTCGGAGGGTCACGCGTGCCTGAGTTGATTGCGTTGGCACTGCCTTAGATAACTACGGGAGTAATAAAAGAGGAGGGAAGGCGGATGGCATCGACACGACGACGTTTCCTGTTAAAGGCGGCCGCGATTGGTGGGGCGGCGATCGGGTCATCGACGAAATGGAAGTTCACCCGGACTTCGTCTACGCTGGCGGCCACAGAAGTGACCGGCTCAACTTCTGGGTTACAAGACCAGGAGAGACGCGTGCCGACGCAAGCTGAAGTTGAGGAGTGGTACACAGACCGGCGGAACTGGGCACGCTGGGGACCGGATGACCAACGAGGAGCCATTAATCTGATCACGCCTGACAAACGTGTGGCGGCGGCGACGGCTGTCAGGTCGGGGCGTACGGTGTCTCTGAGTCGAGTGTTTGAACCAACGCAGCAGTTCATCCGGAAGAATGACCGTGGTCGCGGTGGCCGGGCTGGTTCCGTCGTGGATTATTACGGGTTTATTTATCATGGCCAGACGGTGACTCACATTGATGCGCTGTGCCACATGTGGGACGTCGATGGCATGTGGCAAGGTCGAGATCCATCCATTGAAATTGACACTCAGGGTGCACATTTTGGTGACATCACGGCATGGAGTGATGGGATTATCACCCGTGGTGTGCTCCTAGATGTTCCGAAGCATCGTGGAGAACCTTTTGTAACGACTGATCGCCCCGTCCATGGCTGGGAACTCGAGGATATCGCCCGGGCGGAAGGAGTTGATCTTCGGCCTGGAGATGCGCTTATGGTTCACAGTGGTCGTGGTGCGTTCGAACAGTCTGGGAATACTTTCGGAGGAGGTGATCGACCTGGCCTCCATGTCTCTTGTGCCAAGTTCATTCGCGACCACGATGTCGCGCTGTTGGGATGGGACATGATGGACGCGAGGCCCAATGATTACGGGCTTCCGTTCCCGGTACATGGGGTGCTGTTCAACTACGGAGTAGCGCTTCTGGATAACGCGCTTCTTGAACCGCTGGCTGTAGCGTGTGCGGAAGAATCACAATATGAGTTTATGTTCATGGCGCTCCCGCTGAAAGTCGCTCGCGGAACAGGCAGTCCAGCTAACCCAATCGCGATGTTCTAGAGAGGACCTGGTTCTTAGTGAAATGATCAAGGGTTTAGGCCCTGAGATTCAGGACCTAAACCCTTGTGGTCTTGCGGTAGCTAATTTGATGGCCAGACGACGCCCTGATATCCGCCTCTCGTCACGGACCCGATTCCTTTGTAAACGAATTTTTGAACTCGTCGCCCTTGAAAGGTTTCGGTTGTGAATATATTGCCTTGGGAATCGGTGGCGATGCTGTGTGCCCCGTAAAACTGACCGGGCTGGCGGCCGCCATCACCGAAGCTGGTGACGACTTCTAGGGTCTCTCGATTCAGAACGTGCACTCGCTCGTTCATGCCATCTGCAACATACAAATACGTCTGCCATTGGTCACGGGAGAACGCAATGTCCCAGGTGACGCCGGCGCCCAGGGTCTCTTTCTCAATGAATGTTTCTGTCACGAACGTGCCGTCTGCCTGAAATACCTGAATCCGATTACTGGTTCGGTCACAGACATAGAGGAGACGGTCATACGACAACTCAGCGCAGTGGACCGGACCTCGAAATTGTTGAGCCGGAGGGGCGTTCGGATCGTAACGCCCAAGGTCTGCATCATCCGGTTCATTTCCATAGGCTCCCCAGAATCGTTTGAAGTCGCCCGATTCGGCATCGATGACGACGACCCGTTTATTGCCGTAACCGTCTGCGACGTAGACTTCATTTTCAAGAGGGTCGACAAAAACCTTGGCGACCCGGCTGAAGTTTTCGTTGTCGAGGCTGCCGGTGCTCGCGCCAGAGCGTCCTACCTGTTGCAGAAATCGTCCGTCGCTGGTGAACTGGAGAATATGTGCATCATTTCCGCCGTTGCCGCCGATCCACAGGTTGCCATGTTGGTCGAATGCGAGGCCATGGTTCGATTCTGGCCATTCATAGCCCTGCCCTGGGCCACCCCATGAACCAACGAGATCGCCGGCCGGATTAAATTCGAGAACTGGTGGTGCAGGCACACAGCACTCGCGAGCATTACCGTTAGCGGCTGGCGCTTCACCGGCCGAAACTGAGTCAGGTCGGTGAATGATGAATACGTGGTCTTTCGCATCAATTGCAATGCCGATCGTAGTACCAATTACCCAGTGATTTGGTAAGGGCTTCGGCCATAGGGGGTCCACTTCGAACAGGGGCGCCTCGGCGCCACCCTGCGCTTGTGCGACCGCAGTTCGGTCGACCAGTGACTGTCCTAGACCGAGCGTGGCGATCAGGGCAGTAAACGTTAGGCCAATAAAAAGGTTGCGCTTGCGCTTAAGCATTCTGTTCGTCTCCTAAAGCCAGGCAGGCCGTGGCATTTTGCCACAGGCTCCCCGATGAACAATGAAGGTCAAAGACTGCCATGACTGGCCCGAAACTGCAAAATTTATTTGCGTTTTCTTCGTGGCAGGGGTCACCTCAAGCTTCCGTAATACGTGACACTACGTAATCCCAGCAAAATGTGTTCGACATAGTCGAATTGTTCTTCGGCAGGCGTGACTGGTGTGTTGACGGCCACATTGCGATCAAAGACACGAACATACCCAGTCCCATTTAGTGCCACATAGGTAGTAAATGGTCCGTTTCTTACGGCACCAATTTCGACGTGGCGGCGGGATGCCCAATAGACTGTCCCGTCTTCTTCGGTGATCATTGATTCGCTCTGTCTGCGAGTTCTCGCGAAAGACCAATGGGCACTCGTTCGAGCCTGCCCTCACTGATTTTGATGCCAGGCCGTCCGTGAAACACCACGTTCTCTTGGGTGTTTGGTGCGGCGGTCAACCATGCTGCCCAACCTATCAACCAGATGACGAGGAAAAGTTTTGAGTGAGTCTTCATAGTTAATCGCTTTTACGTATTTTTAAAAATTACGTCACGGCAACCCATAGGAACGTTTGGGAGTAAGGTCGCCAATACCAGTTTGTCTTGAATCTTTGTGGCATTGTGTTCGATACGTGACAAAATTCGGTGACAACAGTGCATCCGGTTATAGTGTGAGACGCGACCGATACGAACAGCGTCTCGCTTCTTGGGCTTTCAGATTCTCAAGGTGCTGGGTGTTTTGGGTCGACGGGTAAGTTACGCACGTCTACGTGTGTTTGATAGCGTCAGGCGATTCTTTGGGGGGACATGATGCAGCGTGTAATTACCGTTCAAATAATGGCAACCTGGTTGGGGTTGGTAGCGTGCTCACTCTTGTTCGGGTCGGTTCAAGTTGTTTTAACTGGCGCCGAGCAAGGAGCGAACGCTGAGGAGCATCGATTTGTCGCTCACACGATCACCACAGAGATGCAGGGTGGGTACCAAAGTGTGATTGCGGATTTGAACCGTGATGGTCGGCCAGATGTTATTGCCGTCTCGTTGGGTTTGGATGAACTGTCATGGTACGAGAACCCAGGGTGGCAGAAGCACGTTCTTGTGCGCGGGTTGAATCGACCGATTAATCTTGCTGCACAGGACCTTGATGGTGACGGCATTCCGGAACTTGCGGTAGCTCATGAATTTGGTACGTCACATGAGGGAAGTCTGGGAGTTCTGTCCCTTTTAACGCACACGGGAGACCCAACGACACTGTGGTCGTTGCAGGAAATCGACCGAACCCCAACCGCTCACCGTGTTCGGTGGGCAGACATCGACGGAAGTGGGAATAAAGTGTTGCTGAACTCGCCATTGGTGGGGCCGGCAGCTAGTCCACCTGAGTATCGTGACGACGTACCCATCTACTGGTACCGGCCTGATGATTGGAGTCGACGAGTTGTAACGGATTCTGAAGAGGGTGTGGTTCACGGCATTTTGGCGACGCCTTGGGGAGACACAACTCGGGATTCCATTTTGAGTGCCAGTTTCCTCGGAGTACACGCTCATCGATTTATCGACGGCGAATGGATTCGATCGAAAGTGACCAATGGCGACCCGGACACGTGGCCGTTGAGTGGTTCAAGCGAGGTGGGTGTGGGACGGCTTGGAGGAGGAACGAATTTTATTACGACAATTGAACCATGGCATGGTGGGCAAGTTGTTGTGTATCGCGAAGACGGCGATGCTTGGAAACGTCACGTGATCGATACTGAGATCGATAGCGGTCATACGATTGCAACTGGCGATTTTGACGGCGACGGTCTCGACGAAGTCGTGGCCGGGGACCGAGGCGACACAAGGAGCGTCTATTTGTACTCGTCGAACGATTCAGCTGGCGAGCGATGGTCACGTCAAGTGATTGATGATGGCGATATGGCCGCGTCGGGATGCGCGGTGGATGATCTAAATGGGGATGGGCGACTGGACCTCGTGTGTATTGGTAGTAGCACGGCAAACTTGAAGTGGTATGAGAATGTCGCGCCGTAAACCCACCAACTCGGTTCGGAAGGGTGTTTTGTGAAGAATCCTCGTGCCGTGGTCGCGAGTGCGCTCGTGGCGGCATTCGGTTTGGGAATCGTCGGGTTCGGGCAGGGGCAAGGGAATCGGTTTGAAGGCGTTGAATTGTCGATCGAGCCGGTTGCTGGCAATGTCCACATGATTCAACGCCCAGGTGGCGGTGGTAACGTCGGTGTGTTTGTCGGACCGGATGGCGTACTGCTGGTTGACTCACTGTTTGCGCCGCTGTCAGACAAACTTATCGACGCGGTTCGACAGGTGACCTCTGGTGAGATCCGTTTCTTGGTCAATACGCATATTCACGGTGACCACATAGGCGGGAATGCTCCTCTTGCGGCACAGGGCGTGTTAATTTTTGCGCACGACAACACGCGATTGCGGTTCCTAGCTGATAAGACGAGGATTCCTAGGCAAGGTGGGCGCTTTGGATCGCCACCGCCCGCAGGGGGACGACCGGTCGTGACCTACAACGACGAGATTAGTTTTCATCTCAATGGCGAAGACATTCGAGCCTTCTTGGCGCCGCCTGCGCATACCGATGGGGATACGTTTGTCTACTTCCCAGTCTCGGACGTGTTGCATCTAGGGGATGTGTTCAGAACTACCAGCTACCCGATCATCGACCTGTATAACGGTGGGACACTGGCGGGTACCATCGACGCGCTGGAACTGGCCCTGGAGATAGCTGGACCAGAGACTAAAGTGATTCCTGGCCATGGCGTGGATGTCGTCGGTAGAGACGAAATTCGAGAGTTCTTGAACATGATTCTCGATGTTCGCGGGACGGTCCTCGAACTCATCGAGCAACAGCTAAATCTTGAAGGTGTCCTGCGCGCCAGACCCACTGAGGCCTATGACGCGATCTGGGGCCAGGAAGCCGGTTGGACAGCCGCGGATTTTGTGCCAATCGTCTATTCTGAATTGGGTGGCTCGGGACGGCTGGTTGACCGCTAGTTGTCAGAAGGGCGATATCGCCCCTTCTTGTCATTTCGTGAATTAATTCCTTATCGACTAGCTGTCGACGCCCGTCAAAATTTTGTTATTGACTAGGCCACCCTGCATTCCGATAATCACCATGAGTATTCAGGCTGTCTTGATGACGCGAGCGGAGGATCTTGTGAAAACAGTATTTTCGTGGCTAGTAGTTGGCTTGGTGGCGTTTGTTCCGTTTGCGGTTGAGGCGAACGAGGTCACCATTACCGATTGGCGGGGGGCGTCGGTCGACGTCACAGAAGGGTCGGTTGATTCGAACGGCGTCAAGATTGTGTACCACACGGTCGGGGAAGGGCCGTTGGTTATCTTTGTCCATAGCATTAGTGGCCCCTGGTTCGATTTTCGCCATCAGATGGTGATGTTGTCCGAAAAGTATCGGGTGGTCTCAATGTCGACTCGTGGGACTGACCAGAGCGACAAGCCAGAGGGGTATGAGCACTATGCCTCCGCCAGAATTTCTGATGATATCAATGCGATCATTGATCATTTTAGTGAAGACAAGGCAACGCTGATTGGCCAGGATAGTGGAGGTCTTCATGCGTGGCACTTCGCGATGACTAATCCGGAACGGACGGAGCGGCTTGTGTCTCTGGGGTCCATTCATCCGGCTGGATTGATTCGTGAACTGATTGACAACGCTGATCAGCAGGAGGCGAGTACATTCCAGCGCGGCATGCAGGAGAATCCTGAAGCCGGGAAGCAGTATGGCGAGCGATTACGGAGTCGACCTGCGAATCCTGATGAGGCTCCTGAATTGGCCGCGTTACGCAAACGGGCGTATGAAAGTACGGATCCTGAGTCAGTTGTTGGTTTCTATAAGGCGAACTGGCCGACAACTCCGGTGACGATGGATACTGAAGGGTTTGGCTTTAAAATTGGCGACTTTCCACCTGTAACGGCACCGACCTTGTTTTTGTATGGAAAGGACAGCGGGCCGTTCCAGAATCCAACGCTGAATAATATGTGGGACTACGTCGAGGGGCCGCTGACCATTCATGTCCTACCCGGCGTTGGACACGGACCGCACACCCAGGTGCCTGAGATTGTGACGCCCCGTATTATGGAGTGGCTTGAAACTGGTCGGTAGGTTGGTTTATGGATAGGCAGTTGAATTGTGATTGTGACCACAAGGGAGAACACTTAATGACAAAGCAGAGTGTTGTGAGCTTGTTAATGGTTGGCGTAGCCGTGATGGCCGTGCCGATTCTGGTAGCGGCCAACGAAAATCCTGCCGGTGACAGTGTGCCGACGTTCAATAGTGACGTGGCGTCCATTGTGTTTGAGAACTGTTCGAGTTGTCACAGAGATGGTCAGGTGGCCCCCATGTCGCTGACCTCCTATGCGGAAGTCAGACCGTGGGCCCGGGCGATTAAGGCCAAAGTGGTGTCACGAGAGATGCCGCCATGGTTTGCTGATTCTCGGTTTGGACATTTCAAGGACGTGCCGACGCTTACGCAGGCTGACATTGACACGATAGCGGCGTGGGCTGACGGTGGGGCGCCACTGGGTGAAGGTGTCACGCCGGACATTCCGGACTTTTCGAGCGCGTGGCGCCACAATCGTCCGCCCGATTACGTCGTTTCTATGCCCCTCGAAATTGAAGTCCCTGCCCAGGGCGAGATCGAGTACGTGAAGATGTGGGTTGAGAATCCCTGGAAGGAAGACGTGTTTTTGGAGGCGGTGCAAATGCGGCCCGGCAACTATGCGCTGGTGCATCACGCGGGTGTGCATACCCGGGCATTACCGCCTGGCACCGAGATTGGGCAAACCGAATTTTATCCGGGCAGTCAATTGATTCCGGCACCAGTCCCGATTGATGAGAACGAAACAGTTGAAGCTCAGCAGGCGCGGGCGGTAGCAACGGCGACTGCTAATTTTGGTAAAGACGAGCTGCTCTTGTTCTACGCGGGTCGCAAGGGATTCGCAAAATATCCTGAAGGCACAGGTAAGCGGGTTTATGGCGACCGTTATATCGTGTTTGACCAGCACTATCAGATGACTGGCCGCCCGGAAAAAGACCGGTCCGAACTGGGAGTCTGGTTCCCTGAGAAGCGTCCGCATCATCAGGTGATCACTACCAGTGGCGCCGGGACCGTGCGAATCGTCGAGGGTGTTGAGCAAACAGCCAGACCCGTGGCTGTGCCGGTGCATCGCTTCAGCGGCGATATAGAAGGGAATGAAACGCGGGGTGCGAATCTCCCACATCAACCCTTGATTCCGGCCGGGGCTGGCGATTTTAGAGTTACCAGCATGTGGCCACTGAGTGAAGACATTACGTTGTATGGTTTGTGGCCGCATATGCATTTTCGGGGCAAGGACATGTCCTACCTCGTGTCGTATCCGGACGGAACGGAAGAAATTCTGTTGAGCGTGCCGAACTACGACTCTGGTTGGCAGTTGGCCTACGACTTTGTTGAGCCAAAGAAGATTCCGGCTGGAAGTACCATGAAAACCATTGCGCATTACGACAACAGCGTGAGAAATCGTAATAATCCTGCCCCCGATAAAGAGGTGTACTGGAGCGAACAAACCTGGGACGAGATGCTTATTCCCTGGGTGAAATTTTCGGTTGATAAACGCGACCTTCGGTTGGAAGACGAAGCCGGCACACAGAACTAGGGCGGGTATTGGGTGATTTTCTTTCAGGGGCTGAGCAGCGATGCTCAGCCCTTTTTCATTTGAGGGTGTTCGGCCTATTTGGGGGTTCGAGATGGTGATACAAACACGTAGGGTGTCGTCTTTCTTGTTAGTTTCGGCAGCGGGCGCGGCGGCGCTTATGGGAATGATGGCCTGTGGAGGAGAGGGGCCCACCAGTGGCGAGATGCCAATGGTGGAGGATGTGCCGGTGATGTTGCTGGAGAGTTCGACTGACCCCAATGCGATACGGCCATTGACGATTCAGGTGCCCGACGAGGTTCTGGCGGACCTCCAGGCAAGACTCTCTCGTACGCGGCTGCCAGACCAGATTCCCGGCACCGGTTGGGACTATGGTACCGACCGTGCGTATCTTGAAGAACTACTGGCCTATTGGCAGGATGAGTTCGACTGGAGAGCCCAAGAGCGAACGCTGAATGAATTTGATCACTTTAGAACGATGGTGGATGGGATTGATGTCCACTTCATCCATCAGCGTTCTCCGGTTGAAGACGCGACGCCTCTGCTTCTGACTCATGGTTGGCCGGGATCATTCACGGAGTTCACACAAATCATCGGTCCTCTGACGGACCCGGAGTCGTACGGTGGTGACCCAAGCGACGCCTTTCATCTGGTGATTCCTTCTATCCCTGGATTCGGTCTGTCAGATAAGCCAACGGAGCGCGGATACAGCCCTGAACGCATGGCCGATGTTTTAGCTGGGTTAATGGACCGGCTAGGCTACGAGACGTATGGTGCACAAGGGGGTGATTGGGGAGCGATCATTAGCCGTGTATTAGCCTTTAAATACAGCGACCGATTGATAGGGTTGCACTCGAACTTTGTTACCGGCGGGGTTCCGCGTGACATGGAGAATCCGGAAGAGGGTGTTCCAGCGGAAGAGTTGGCCTTACGGGAAGAACGACTCAGAATTCGGTCGACCGGGCGCGGATATTCTGAGATTCAGGGGACCAAACCACAGACTGTCGGTGTTGGTTTGAACGATTCTCCTGCGGGATTGGCAGCGTGGATCGTTGAAAAGTTTCATGGCTGGAGTGATCATGGCGGAGACATCGAACGGTCGTTTACGAAGGATGAGTTGCTCACGAATGTGACGTTGTACTGGGTTACGGGGACCGCGACGTCGTCGGCCCGCATCTATTACGAATCTCGTCAAGCGCGGAATTCGGTAGGGTACGTGGACGTGCCAACGGCAGGTGCGATATTTCCCGAAGAAATTTCTTTTACTCCCCGCAAGTGGGCCGAAGCGAACTACAACATCGTGCGCTGGACGCGGATGCCGGAAGGTGGCCATTTTGCGGCACTTGAGCAGCCAGACCTTTTGGTCGATGACATTCGAACATTCTTTCGCGAGTTGGATTAGTGACGCTTCTTGAACGGTAACAGATGATGCGCCGCCAGCTCTTCTCTCGGATCGACGGAGGGGAGGTGGTTTCGGGCCTCCGGGATTTGCCGGTAGAGGGTGGCGCCGTTTGGAACGCCGAAGACTGACGCAATTCGGTCGAGCACACCCCATTGGGCGACAGATACGTGTTCAACTTCTGGCCCCTGTTGCTCTAACAAGAGAACGTCTGAGACGTCGACACCAGCCTTGCGGGCTAGAGATATTGCGGTGAACCCCTGTTGTTCACGAATCTTCCGAATGACATCCCCGAGATGCCATGACTTGACCAACCTAGTATTTTTGTTCATATGAGCTCTACGACCAATTGCAACGCTGTGTATTTTGGTGAATTAGTGACAGCAGGGACCGTTTCCAGGCGCGGTTCGTGACTGTTTCATTCATCTGGTTCTAGATAGGTTTATCGGAGTGCCAGGCGGTTCTCTTCATCGCGTCGCGGTATACTTTTTCTCACAATGACGCTCAAAAATGTTTTCAGCCTCTCATTTTTTGCCAGCATGCTCTTCGTTTCGACTGTTCCAATTGTGGCCGGGCAAGATTGGACGCAATTTCGTGGCCCGAGCCGCGATGGGGCGGTGTCTGCGTTCGACGTCCCAGACACGTGGCCGGAAGTGTTGCAGGAACAATGGAAGATTGATGTTGGCCTCGGCTATGCCACTCCGGTCATTGTTGGTGACCGTCTATATATGTTCTCGCGGCAAGATGGCGACGAGGTGATGCTGGCCATTGAGATGGAGACGGGCGAGGTTATCTGGCGGTCTGGCTATGCTGCGCCATTCGAGTTAACACCCGCGGCGGCCCGACACGGTGCTGGCCCTAAATCAACGCCAACCTATGCTGATGGACGACTGTTTACTTTGGGCATGAGTGGCATTGTGACAGCGTGGGATGCTGAGACTGGCGAGCAACTGTGGCAGATGGATGCCCCCGCAGTACAGCCGCTGTATCACACCTCCATGTCGCCACTGGTCGATGGAGACTTAATGGTTGTCCACATTGGAGGTCAGGACGACGGTGCCTTGACAGCGTTTGAGGTTGCTACTGGGGAGGTTCGATGGAACTGGGATGGAGATGGCCCAGCGTATGGGTCTCCGATCGTGGTCGACCTTGAGGAAGTGCGCCAAGTCGTAACATTTACGCAGGAGCACATGGTCGGTGTGGCGTTGGAGACTGGAGCCCTGTTGTGGAGTCGTCCTTTCGTCACACAGTCTACGACGACTTCACAGACACCATTGGTCCACAATGGTCAGATTATTCAGGCAGGTCGTGGCAACGGTATCACCTTGTTTCGCGTTGTTCGCGAGGGTAACGCATGGACTACTGAAGATACCTGGCACAACGACGAGGTCTCGCTACATATGACCAATGGCGTGGTTGTGGAGAATGTGTTGTATGGTCTCTCGCATCTGAATAGCGGGCAATATTTTGGTTTAGACCTGGAGACAGGAGAGGTGCTCTGGACGAGTGATCCTCGTCAGGCAGACAATGCATCGATTCTTGGTGTGGGCAATACGATTGTTTCGTTAGAGGATGACGCCGAACTGCTTGTGTTACGTGGGAGTCGCACCGAGTTCGCACCCGTGACGCGATACGATGTGGCGACAAGTGCAACGTGGGCTCAACCGACGTTACAGGGCAATCGAATCTATATAAAAGATGTATCTTCGTTGACGTTATGGACACTCAATTGACACTAGTTAAGAAGTATCGATATGGCGAGCGTAGCTTTAGCTTGAGTTAATTGGTCCGCAGGAGGAATCATGCGAGTGGTCATGTGGGTGGTGTTGGTTGGAAGTGTTCTAGTGACGGGGTGTGCTGGTGAGCCTGACCCTCCGGAATCGCCATTTCGGCCGGTGGCTGATGTCGGTCAACTTATGCGAACAATCATAGATCCCGCGGCAGACGTCGTTTGGGATTCGGTTGGCATGATTGTTACCGAGGAAGACGGCGAGGTAGTCACTGATAGTTGGCAGCCAGAATCCGATGAAGAATGGGCGGCCGTGGTGAGCGGTGCGATGACGTTGGCGGAGTCGGCTAATCTGCTTATGATGGAAGGACGCGCGCGAGACCAGGATGCGTGGATGCAGCTGTCTCAAGGAATGGTTGCGGCGGGCATGCTTGCAGTTGAGGCGGCCGAGAGTCAGAACGTCGACGCGATTTATGAAGTATCGGCGACGGTCTACAATGCCTGTGATAGCTGTCATCAGTTATATTGGGTTGGCGATGCAGACCGTGGCCGCGTACAAGAGGCTGGTCCTTAACCGGACGCTGATTTTTTTGGAAGTCGTTACTCTTGTTGTTCAGTGCAAAATTGAGCAACTGGAGATTTTGAAAAGTTGTCACAGCAAAACTAGTTAGAGAGAAGTTGCTTTTAACGCGTTTATTTGCGGTATACTGCTGCGCGTCCAGGAGCTTTGAGCACAAGTCTGAAGGAGGGGTGGTTGTAATGAGCACGAGGACACAAGGACTTTTTCGATACGGAATTTTAGCGGTTGTAGCGGCTGTACTGGCAACTACTTTCATGGTGGTAGCTGAGCCGGCGGCTGAGCAGTCCACTGACTATCGAGCCGAGCGAACGGCTGATGGTCGCCCGAATTTGAATGGGATTTGGCAGGCGATTGGAGCATCCCACCATGACATCGAAGGGCATGCGGCGAGGCCGGGCCCGGTCGTTGAAATGGCGGCACTTGGTGCGATTCCAGCTGGCTTAGGGATCGTGGTCGGTGGTGAGATTCCCTACACTGCAGCAGCACGTGCGCAGCAGCAGGAAAATTTGGAATATTGGCTCGACAGGGACCCCGCCGTGAAATGTTATATGCCGGGTGTTCCTCGCGCGAACTACATGCCGTATCCATTTCAGATTGTCCAGACGCCTGAATACATTCTGATGGCGTACGAGTTTGCAAGTGCTAGTCGCATTGTTTATATGGATCGACCTGACATGCAGAGCCCCGTCAACACTTGGATGGGACACTCGCGTGGTAGCTGGGACGGGGAAACTCTCGTCATTGACGTTACTGACCAAGTGCCCGATACATGGTTGGATAGCTCCGGGAATCATCATAGTGACCAGCTTCAAGTCGTCGAGCGGTACACGGCGCTCAGTGAGAACCACCTGATGTATGAGGCCACCATTGAGGATCCGGCGGTATATACCCGACCGTGGCAGGTTCGGTTCCCGCTATATCGACGGATTGACGAAAATATGCAGCTGTTGGAGTTCAAGTGTGTCGAATTTGCGGAGGAGTACATGTATGGGCACCTTCGAAAGGACCCAGATTTGACGCCCAGTTACAGAGCGAGTGGCTATGGGTCAAATAGAGACTCGGTGCCGGAGGCTCCTCAATAAAATCGAGGAGTTGGGTTTGAGTGTTGTGGAAATATTGTAAATCTGATGTAAAATGTTTCAACTAGATTTTGTCTGTATGCAGGAGGCCAGACTGATGAAGACGAAAGTAGCGATTGTAGTTGTGGGTTTGGGGCTGGTGTTGGGCGGCGCGTTGGCGGTTCCGGCGATAGCGCATCATGCGTTTTCGGCTGAATTCGATGCCAACCGACCTCTGCACATGGAAGGCACCGTGGTGAAAATGGAGTGGATTAATCCGCATTCATGGGTTCACGTTGAAGTGGCTAACGACGATGGTTCTTCGACGGTGTGGATGGTTGAAGGCGGAACGCCAAACACTTTGTTCCGTCGTGGATTCACTCAGGACTCGCTCGCACCCGGCACGGAGATAATCATTGACGGGTATCAGGCGAAAGACGGTTCTGACAAAATGAACGGTCGAGACCTGACATTCCCTGACGGGCGAAAACTGTTTCTTGGTTCTTCAGGAACTGGCGCCCCGACTGACGGTGCCGACATAACCGAACCCGGACAGTAGTCGGTTCTTAGTTTACGAATTTCGTAAGAGGGACCCTTCCTTTGCCCGCGTGAGTGGGAAAGGTGAGGGTCCCTTTTTTTGTTGGCTGTAAAGCGACTTTGTAAGAAAGTAATATCACCGAATTTTCCTGGGAGGGATCTATGTCATCGTTACGTCCCCTTATTTTTGTCCTTATTAGCACTGCGATGCTCGCAGCGTGCGCTGGGGAATCTGAGCCACCGGCCGAGATGGCCGCTGCGGAGAGTAGCTCGGCCATGGGTGTGAACCCGATCACGGGTGAGGGGCTTCCGAATCCGGCCCCTACACGTATTGGGAGCTGGGCGACACTGCCAGAAGGACGGGAGTGGGGATCCACTGCCGGTCTCGATATTGACCCGACGGACGGACATGTTTGGGGCTACGAACGCTGCGGCTCTGGCTCAGCCGGTGGCCCGGGAATCAACTGCGATAACAATGCTGTGGATCCGATCTTTAAGTTCGATCGCACCAACGGGGAGATTATCGCCAACTTTGGGGCTGGGATCTTTGTGACACCCCACGGGATTTACGCGGACGATGAGGGTAACGTCTGGGTGACAGATTTCGCGGGGAACGAGGCAGGCACCAAGGGGCATCAGGTCCACAAGTTCAGTGCGACTGGAGAACTGCTCATGAGTCTCGGTGTTGCCGGCCAACCGGGGAATGGACCGGATCAACTCAATCAGCCGATTGATGTCATCGTCGGGCCTGACGGCAGCATTTTCGTCGCGGACGGTCACTCCGGACAGGGGCTGACAACAGACGAACAGATGGAGGAGGCACGTGCCGCGGGGTTAACTGGGCGCATCGTGAAATACTCGGCCGACGGTGAGTACATCATGGAATGGGGTGAGATCGGCACGGACCACGGTCAGTTCCGGACGCCACACGCCATGGAGTTTGATGGCCAGGGTCGACTCTGGGTGGCGGACCGGGGGAATCACCGGATTGAAATCTTTGACCAAGAAGGGAATTACCTTGAGTCGCGCTATCAATATGGTCGTCTCAGTGACCTATTCATCACCGATGACCAGATGGTCTACGGCATCGACTCCGAATCCAGTCGACTCCGGCATATCAATTGGAGCAACGGCGTTCGCATCGGTCCCGTGGACGAGGATGTACTCGTCGGCTTTATTCCTCCGTGGGAGTCCGACAGCCGACCGAACCATGGCGTGATTGGCGAGGGTGTGGGCGTGGACGCGGACGGGAACGTGTTTGTGGCTGAGGGCCCGGCCTCGCTCCGCGATGCGGGGTCTGCCTTCACGAAGCATGCGGTGGCCGAGATGGCCGCTGCGGAGAGTAGCTCGGCCATGGGTGTGAACCCGATCACGGGTGAGGGGCTTCCGAATCCGGCCCCTACACGTATTGGGAGCTGGGCGACACTGCCAGAAGGACGGGAGTGGGGATCCACTGCCGGTCTCGATATTGACCCGACGGACGGACATGTTTGGGGCTACGAACGCTGCGGCTCTGGCTCAGCCGGTGGCCCGGGAATCAACTGCGATAACAATGCTGTGGATCCGATCTTTAAGTTCGATCGCACCAACGGGGAGATTATCGCCAACTTTGGGGCTGGGATCTTTGTGACACCCCACGGGATTTACGCGGACGATGAGGGTAACGTCTGGGTGACAGATTTCGCGGGGAACGAGGCAGGCACCAAGGGGCATCAGGTCCACAAGTTCAGTGCGACTGGAGAACTGCTCATGAGTCTCGGTGTTGCCGGCCAACCGGGGAATGGACCGGATCAACTCAATCAGCCGATTGATGTCATCGTCGGGCCTGACGGCAGCATTTTCGTCGCGGACGGTCACTCCGGACAGGGGCTGACAACAGACGAACAGATGGAGGAGGCACGTGCCGCGGGGTTAACTGGGCGCATCGTGAAATACTCGGCCGACGGTGAGTACATCATGGAATGGGGTGAGATCGGCACGGACCACGGTCAGTTCCGGACGCCACACGCCATGGAGTTTGATGGCCAGGGTCGACTCTGGGTGGCGGACCGGGGGAATCACCGGATTGAAATCTTTGACCAAGAAGGGAATTACCTTGAGTCGCGCTATCAATATGGTCGTCTCAGTGACCTATTCATCACCGATGACCAGATGGTCTACGGCATCGACTCCGAATCCAGTCGACTCCGGCATATCAATTGGAGCAACGGCGTTCGCATCGGTCCCGTGGACGAGGATGTACTCGTCGGCTTTATTCCTCCGTGGGAGTCCGACAGCCGACCGAACCATGGCGTGATTGGCGAGGGTGTGGGCGTGGACGCGGACGGGAACGTGTTTGTGGCTGAGGGCCCGGCCTCGCTCCGCGATGCGGGGTCTGCCTTCACGAAGCATGCGGTGGCTGGTATGTAAGCTGGAAGCACCGCGTGTCGGCGGTGGATGCGGCATGCATGACAGAGACAGATTGGAACTGGAAAAGTTTATCGCTCTTCTGTGGTGGAAGGGCTGCGTCTGTCCACGACCGAACCTCTGGAGTGAGGTCTTTCGGCTCCTTAGCGACACATATTTGCGTCTGAAGGACACACCGGATGCGGTTCCACCACCAGCACCACCGTTGATTCTCGCTGCATGGTCGGAAAGTTCTGCTGCAGCAAAATGGCACCGATTCACCGGCCAGCTCCGGTGGGCTCATAAGTATGGTGACTGGGAAGCCGTGGTAAAGAGATTGCCTCAAGTAAGCGGGCTGTCTCGGCCTCGGCCATCAGGCTATCTTATTGTCGAAGGTTTTCTGGACGGCTATAAAAGTTACCGACATTCTCTAATCGGGTAGACCAAAGGTGTAGACGACATTGCCGACTGGCATCGTCACGTATTGTTGTCCGTCGACGGCGTAGGTCATCGGGTTCGCATTCATTCGTCCACTGAGGGGAATGTGCCACAGTTCCTCACCTGTTACGGCATCTAACGCATAAAAATAGCCGTCGACACTGCCGCTAAACACGAGGTCTCCGGCGGTCGCCAAGACGCCGGCCCGTGACCTGGCCTTGATCGGAAACTCCCACTGGAGGTCTCCGGTCGTCGGGTCCAGCGCACGAATGGCGCTGGCGTAGTTATCGATTGGCAGCGGCGAGTCTGTTCCGCCCCCGGTGTAGCGGTCACCCGCTCGATATTCTTCGTCGCGGATGAAGAATTCTGCTTCCCCATCGAAGGCGTTGACATAGAGCAATCCTGTGCGCGGACTGAAGGCTGGGGACCACCAGTTGGTCGCCCCACCGGCGGTTGGCGAGACCAGAGTGCCCTCGGCGCTCGGGAACATGTTTGGCCGTCGAATCGGTCGTCCATTCTCATCCAAGCCTTCTGCCCAGGTTTGACGTGCGAAGGCCTTGCCGACTAGAAATTCTCCGGTTTCTCTGTCGAGGGTGTAATAGAACGCATTACGGTTGGCCCACAGCATGGTCTTTCTCGGTGTGCCGTCTATCTCGATGTCTGCGAGTACTGGAATCTGAATCGCATCCCAATCGTGGACATCGTGAGGCGTGAACTGAAAATACCAGGACATGTCGCCAGTGTCTCCGTCAAGGGCCAGTACAGAATCCGCGTATAGATTGTCTCCCTCTCGAACTTCACCGTTGTAATCCGGTCCTGGATTGCCTGTGCCCCAATAGACCAGGTTGAGTTCTGGGTCATACGACCCCGTAATCCAGGTTGGGGATCCACCGGTTCGCCAGGAATCGCCCGCCCAGGATCGATTGTCCGGATTGTCCGGACCTGGAATGGTGTACGTTCGCCATTCGCGGGTTCCAGTGTTGGCATCGTAGGCATCAAGGAATCCTCGAATGCCAAACTCGCCACCAGCAATGCCCGTGACGACCTTGTCTTTGACAATGAGTGGGGCAGCAGTCTTACTGTAGCCCTGCTGGTAATCGGCGACTTCGGTGTTCCACAAAAGGCTGCCTGATCGCGCGTCGATACCGACAAGATGGGCATCCAAGGTGCTCATGTAGAGGGTTTCGCCCAGAATAGCCACACCACGGTTGTTGCGTCCGCAGCAGACGCGGAGGTCATCGGGTAACGCGTGTTCGTATCTCCAGTACGGACGCCCCGTTGCGGCATCGACCGCGGTCAGGTTACTAGGGGATTCGGTGATAAACATTACGCCGTCGACCACGAGAGGCGTGGTTTCGTTTCGGTCGAGCTGAGGGATGTGATGGGCCCATTTCAGTTCAAGTGTCGCCGCATTCTCGGTGTTGATCTGGTTCAGTCGACTAAAGCGTTGACTGTCGAATGTTCCCGAATACATTAGCCAGTTGTGGGGTTCGTCGGCAGCGTTGACCAAACGGTCCCAGGTTACGGGAGAAAAGAGTGGGGCGCCGTCTTCAAGAGTGGTTGGTTCCTGCGCGTGTATCAGGTTTACAGAGATCACTAGGGCGAGAAGAACAGTGGCTCGGGTCATGGTCATTGCTCCCTGCGAAGAGTCAAGAGATACGCGACTAGGTCGTCTTGTTCTTGAGTTGTGAGTGACTGGGCGTAACTGGGCATGGTTGAACGCTTGTCGCGTTCAAGCCCGCCAATCTGCGACTTAGAAAACGACCGAAGGTTTTCCTCCGGATCCATCAGACGGAGTGAGAACGAATCTTCGTGCATGCGGAGGCCCCGAATGACGGCACCATTGTTGTGAGTCACGATCAGAGTCCACCACCGTGGGTCGACCTCAGCATTTGGATTCGTCAGGTCAGTCCGCAGTTCCGAGAGCTCGCGACGGTCTGCGATGTGAGATAGATCCGGCCCCAGGCGACCGCCGGTGCCATTGACTATGTGACAGCGAGCACAGTCCCCTTTGCCAGCGAACAACTGTTGGCCGGTTACTGGCGAGCCGGGAAGGTCTCCCGCCACGAGTGAGGGGCTCCGTGATTTCAGGTAACTCACGATTTGCCAAACGACCTGGTCTGACGCGTCTGGATTGATCCCGATCATGGCGGTTCCTCGGATGCCGTCTCGAATAACGCGGAACACACCACTATCACTATTCGCGGTCCTGAAGCGTCCCGTTGTCAGGTCGGGGCCACCGCCTTCTGGATTTCCTGTAGCCTCGAGACCGTGGCAGGTACTGCATCTGGATTCGAATTGGCCTTGGCCCATTCGAATGTCGACCCGGCCAGTAAAGGGATTTTCTGGTTCTTGGGCGAAAGGTTGAGCGGTCCACACAGTAAGGCCAGCGAGAATCAAGCCAGGAAGAGACCGAAACAAAAGAGTGCGCCGCTTCCGGTCCGGCATGATAAACCTCCTTCTACATCGCGGGGTAGGCTGGATGCTTGACGTGTTGTGCCCAGCCAGTGGCGATGCTATCACCCCCGTCCGTAAAGCGCTAGCAGTGATAATCGCCGAAATGCCGATAAATACTGTGCCGATTTGGTCACGCGATATGGGCCAGAATAAATGAGGAAGTTAGTGCATGATCAACGTTGCCGTCATCTGATAATCTACTCGGGTTCGGAAGGGCTTTATTGTTCTACATCGATTGCGTATGTCAGTAACGAGGTATCTACGGGCCGTACGTTGTGTGGGGCGTTCTTCGCTTCGGAACTCGTGTAGACGGGGCCCAGTGCGTCAGGTTCATCGGGTGTCGATATGACGTTGCAAACAGAGCAGTCGGTCGACGTGAGTGTTGAGAATCTCATCCGGTTGTATCGGGGCATGCTGCTTTCACGGAAGGTCGATGAGCGGCAGCGGTCACTGAAACGTCAGCAGAAAACCTATTTTCAGTTAAGTTGTGCCGGGCACGAGGCTCTGCTTGTGGCGGCTGGACTGGTACTCAAGCCGGGCGTGGACTGGGTCTACCCATACTACCGCGACCAAGCGCTGTGTCTGATGCTTGGGATGACAGCGGAAGAAGTGTTACTTGAGGCTGCCGGAGCAGGGGCAGCACCTTTTTCTGGTGGGCGGCAGATGCCGAATCATTGGGGAAGCCCACGTCTTCATATTGCGTCACGGTCGTCCAGTACAGGGATGCATTTTCTTCACGGTGTGGGATGTGCCGAGGCCACCAGTTACTTCACGCGTCATCCCACAGTGGCGCTTGATAACCGATTAGACCATGACCCGTCAGAGATCACCTGTGTCCTTTCCGGTGAAGGCTCAACTAGTCAGGGCGAGTTCTGGGAAGCGGTGAGCGCAGCCTCGTTGGGTGAGCTGCCTGTTCTGTTCGTGATCGAAGACAATGGCTATGCGATTAGTGTGCCAGTTGAGGCGCAGACGCCTGGTGGTGATATTTCGAGGCTTGTTGAGAATTTTCCGCACCTTCTTGTCCGGAAATGTGACGGGACCGACCCGGTTGCAAGTTATAACGCGTTATCAGAAGCCGCTGATTACTGTCGTTCAGGCGTAGGACCGGCATTGGTTCATGCCAGCGTGCTGCGCTTACATCCGCACTCGAATTCGGATGACGACCGAATGTATCGGCGAGGCGCGGAACTTGAGGCAGAGCTTGCACGAGATCCGCTGCCGAGATTCCGTGAATATCTGGTCAGTGAACAATTTGTGGAGCAAGCAGCGCTAACAGAGCTTGAGCAGCAAGTTGAGGACGAGGTGTCCAAGGCGGCTGCAGTTGCAGTCAATGCGGAACCACCGAAGCCGACCAGCGTGTTGACGGCGATATATTCCGATGTTGATCCGACCGGTTCTGAATTTAGCCACCCAGCCCAAGGTGCAGGCGATCCTCAAACAATGATTGAGTTGATCAATCGATGCCTTGCTGACGAGTTGGGACGTGACGAACGCGTCATTTGTTTTGGTGAGGATGTTGCTGATTTAAGTCAGGATGACCTCTTGGCGGACCTCAAAGGCAAGGGAGGAGTCTTCAAGGCGACAGCCGGGCTCCAGAGGACCTACGGTAGCGACCGGGTGTGGAATACGCCGATTGCTGAGGCGGGCATCGTAGGTCGAGCCATTGGGCTTGCACTCCGGGGGTTGAAGCCAATAGTTGAAATTCAGTTTTTTGATTACATTTGGCCAGCCATGATGCAGATCCGGAATGAGTTGTCGAATATGCGCTGGCGATCGAAAGGGCAGTACACGTGTCCGGTGGTAATCCGTGCGCCGTCAGGTGGTTATCTGAGAGGCGGCGGTGTGTATCATAGCCAGTCCGGCGAGGTGGTATTTAGCCACGTTCCTGGCCTTCGCGTCGTGATGCCGTCCAATGCGCTTGACGCAAATGGTTTGTTGAGAACGGCCATACGTAGTGATGACCCAGTGTTGTTTCTTGAGCCAAAACATTTATACCGGCAGGTTCACAATCGGGGTGCTTATCCCGGGCCAGACTATATGGTTCCATTTGGTTCAGCTAGTGTGGTGCGGGAAGGAAGCGACCTGACCGTGGTGACGTACGGTTCAACCGTTGTGCGTTCGATACAGGCTGCGGAGCGACTGTCCCAGCAGAGTGGCATGTCGGTCGAGGTGTTGGATCTGCGTAGTTTGAGTCCTTATGACTGGTCCACCATAAGACGCTCGGTCGAGAAAACGAGTCGCGTGCTCGTGGTGTATGAGGATTGGTTGAGTTGGGGCTATGGAGCCGAAATTGCGGCACGAATTTCCGACGAGCTTTTTTCATCGCTAGATGCACCGGTTCGTCGTGTGGGTGCGCAAGACTCGTTTTGTGCCTACAGTCCGACACTGGAAGATGAAATTTTGCCGCAAGTTTCTGATATCGAGGCTGCGGCACGAGAACTGATGGCAATCTAGTGGCGTACTACGGTTTGGGTTGGCCAGCCTCGTCGGTGCGGACAGCTCCCTCTGGGAAATTGTTTGAGAGTATTTTAGCTTCGGCCAAGAAAGCCTCGGCGGCATGAGACATTTCTCCAGATCGGCGATAAATTAACTGGATCTGACGAGGTAGTTCAAGACCAGGAACTCTCACCGCCAGAAGTCGCCGACTTGCCAACTCGGACAGAGCGCATCGTTTGGGCAGTAGTGCGACACCAAGACCCATTTCAACTGCCCGTTTAATACCATCGAGACTCGGGAGAGCGATCTGAATGTTGATGGGAGTGTGGCGTTCTTCGTACAGTCGTAAAACACGCTCACGTGCTGGTGACGGGTCATTATGAGCGATCACGGTTTCCTGGCGAAATTCTTCCATCGTGACATTTGACCGATCAGAAAATCGGTGTTCCGGATTGATCAGCATGACAAGTTCGTCCTCGCCAAGCGTGACCCCGACGAGTCCACGATCAGGTGGCGAAAAGGTGAGCACACCGAAGTCCAGGGTTCGATTCAAGACTTCTTCGGCGATCTGTCGTGCGGGTTGTCTGTTGACCTCAACTTGCGCTTGCGGATGTGCGGATCGAAATTGTTTTATGACCGGCAGTACGACGTGAGCGGCGGCTTCATTGGCGCCGATTAACACGCGTCCGCGGCGAAGGTCTTGAAGCTCTTGCATGGCCTCTCGAGTCTCAAGACTGAGGCGCTCGAATCGGTTGGCGTAGTCCAACAAGACGGTGCCGGCTTCGGTTAATTGACCACCTTTCGATGACCGGTCGAACAGTCGTTCGTTGAGGCTCTCTTCGAGACGTTTCACGGCCTGACTAACCGCAGGCTGTGTTTTGTGCAACTTCGCGGCTGCTCGAGAGAAGCTGCGTTCGGTGGCGACGGTTCGAAAGACCAGTAATTCTGAGAGGTTCATGAGACGTGAGACAGGAAGATTAATATGTGGTGATGATAATTGCCACATGATAACAGAGAGTTATGCCTGTCCGTTGACGGGGCCGATGTGGGCGGTTAAGGCGCACGCTCTGGCTTTAGCGACGTCCTCAGGATTGGATGCCTTCCGTATGGGACCGGCGGTGGAACTGATGAGCGGACGTTGTTGTCAACTCTGTCAATATCCGACAGCTTGGCCATCTTTTCTGGGGTCGGTTCCGCCGTGCAGCATTCCGGTATCCGGATTGATTTGGATCGCCTGATATCCGCCCATTCCTCCTCCACCAGCTCGTTCAACGGTATGACCACGTCGCTCCAATTCAGCGATTACTGCGTCTGAGATTCCTGGTTCAACTGCAAGAACGCTGCCGTGGCGAACGCGTGCGGCGTCACCGGCTTCTTGGACATTCATCCCGAAGTCGATCATGTTGAGTAGCACTTGGACGTGGCCCTGGGGTTGCATGTGGCCTCCCATGACGCCAAACGGCATTATCGGTCGTCCGTTTTGTGTGAGAAAACCCGGCATGTTCGTGTGGAGGGACCGCTTGTGAGGTTCAAGGCTATTAAGATGACCTTCTTCAAGTGAGAATCCGCTGGCACGGTTTTGAAGCGCGAAGCCGAGATCGCCAGGGACGACTCTAGAACCGAAATTTCCGAAAATGCTTTCAATGAGCGAGACCGCGTTCCGGTCTTTATCGACGACCGTGAGATACACCGTCTCGCTATGCTCGTAAGGGTTTCCCTCAGTCGCGACACTCGCTTGATTCGGGTCAATCAAAGTCCGTCTCGCCGCACCATATGATTTTGAGATCAATTCGGTAATCGGCAGCGAATTTGCGTTCGGGTCACTAACAAACGTGTCGCGATCGGCGAATGCGAGCTTCTTGGCCTCTGTGATGAGATGGAGCGTGTCGGCAGTGTTGTGACCCATGGCCGTGATGTCAAACCCTTCCAAGATGTTCAACATCATTAACGCGATGATTCCTTGACTGTTAGGAGGCAGCTCCCACACGTCATAGCCTCGGTAACTGGTTGTGACAGGGTCTACCCACTCGGAGGTGTGGTCTTCGAAATCCGCCATTGTGAAATAGCCGCCGTTTGCTTCACTGAACGCAACGATCCTTCTCGCAATGTCACCACGATAAAAGGCATCACGGCCGCCAAGTGCAATAGTTTCATAGGTGGCGGCTAGGGAAGGATTCTTGAAGAGTTCCCCGACTTCTGGCGGGTGTCCATTGGGCAAATACGTGTCAGCTGAATCGGGCCAGCGCGCCAACGCGTTAGCCGCGCCTCGCCATTGGCGCTGAATGATTTCGCTGACCGGAAAACCAGTTCGAGCATAAGAGATCGCCGGATTCAGTAATTCTGAGAAGGTCATCGTTCCGAAACGCTGCAATAGTTCGTTCCAGCCATCTACGGCACCTGGAACTGTCCAGGTCAGCGGTCCATCGGTAGGCACTTCCGTTAACCCTTGGCGAGAAAATACGTCTCGGCTGATCGCATAAGGTGCCCGACCTGTCGCGTTCAAAGCGTAGAGTTGCTCATCCTCAGCACTCCACACTATGGCAAAGAGGTCACCGCCGATCCCATTCATGTTGGGTTCGACCAACCCCAGCATCGCGTTTACTGCTACCGCGGCATCGATGGCATTCCCGCCTGCTTTGAGGATGTCGAGGCCAACTTGAGCTGCAAGGGGTTGGCTGGCCGCCACCATTCCGTTGGGGCTTATGACTGCTGATCGACTGGAATGTGGGCTGCGAGCCGGGCGGCTGTAACCGTGGCTCAGGGGACGGTCGGTTATCGTCTCATTCGTTTGTGCACCGACCGGAGCCACAATACTGCCAGTGAGCACTGCGACACTAATGATGAGTATCCCACCGATCTTTCGCATTACGTTTCTCCTCGGAAGGCGGTTCTAGTCTGAGACGATAATACCGCGTGTGGTGTTGGGGATGAAGTAGAACAAGCCTTCACGATGGCAGTCGATCGAGAATGGCTTGAGTCATTTGTGAGCAGGATACGGGCGCTGTTGTTTGAGTAAGGTCGGCAGTGCGCAGTCCCGCGGCAAGCGTTTGACCGATTGCGGTTTCAATGGCGTCAGCCTCATCGTTGAGCTCAAGCGCGTGCCGTAGCAGCATCGCGGCCGAGGCGATAGTGGCAACTGGATTAGCCCGGTCCTGTCCTGCAATATCAGGTGCTGAGCCGTGTACTGGCTCGAACAATCCTCCTTTACCTCCGACGCTAGCGGACGGAAGCAAGCCCAACGATCCAACGACCGCGCCGGCTTCGTCTGACAGGATGTCCCCGAAAAGATTGCCGGCTAACAAGACATCAAATTTTTGCGGATGGGTCACCAAAAGCAACGCGCAGGAATCAACTAACTGATGCTCCAAGGTTACGTCTGGGTAATCCGCAGCGACGTCGATGACAACTTCTCGCCAAAATCTTGAAACTTCAAGAACGTTCGCTTTGTCGACCGATGTAACGAGGCCGTTCCGGCGACGAGCACTTTCGAATGCAATCCTCGCTATTCGCTCAATCTCCATCCGAGAGTATTTCATTGTGTTGAAGGCGGTAAGTCCATCGTCTGACCGACCTCTTGGTTCTGCGTAGTACAACCCACCTGTCAGTTCGCGGATAATCAGGAGATCGAGTCCTGTAATGAGCTCAGGTTTGAGAGAGCTTCCTTCTTCAAGACCAGGCCAAACTTTGGCTGGGCGAAGATTGGCAAAGACCCCGAGTTCTTGGCGTAATTGCAGCAGTGCCGTTTCAGGTCGTCTGTCGCCAGGTGCTTGATCGAACTCCGGGTCTCCGACTGCACCTAACAACACCGCATCCGCCGCAAGACAGGCGTCTCTGGTTTCACTCGGGAGCGGTTGGTCTCCCGCCCGGAGCGCCACACCGCCGATCGGATGCTTCGCAAGGGCGAGCGAGTGGTTGTAGTGTTCCGCGATAGCTGTAAGGATTGCTTCGGCCGCTGCCACGACCTCCGGACCGATACCGTCGCCAGGGAGAAGTGCGATAGTGGCTTTCATGAACAGTTGGAAACTATATCGGAAGTGGGACTACAGGCCGTTTAACCCATCAGCCCGATCAACCGTGCGCCGATCGCGACACTAGTCCAGATTCCAAGGGACATCAGGCCGACAATCTTGGGCCAGTACAGACCCAGTTGAGCTTCGTCCGTCAGAATGGCTCGACGACGCACAGTAAACGTAAAAATGATACCGAAAAGCATGGCTTCCGCCTTCCACCAGAAAAATGGGCTGTAGTACTGTTTTAACGCGGTAGAGGTGAGAGATGGGAGGCCCGTGATCAAGAGAACGATAAACCCGCCAATCAGCCACGGTTGCGCGTCACGTGCGAGATCAGCCAAGGGTCTACTTGTGAGTCCGCGTCCCAGCAACCGCATGTCAACGATCGCCAATGATCCAACAAAGACGGCAACGGCGACGAGGTGAATTACCTGCACGATTGGCGCTGCCCAAGTGTGACTCAGAACATACTGGCTAAGGGGGATTCCCCCCATCCACTGGAAAAACGGTAATAAATCCATGATGTCACATCCTAATTAAGGCCAAGGTCAAGCCACCATTGTGGGACAAGTGCACTGTAGGCAATCATGCGTCCAGAGATAATGATGGTTGCCCAGAGCACGAGCGACAGAAAACCAGCCACCCTAGCTTTGTAAGGCACCACACCCGAAAAATCCCAAGAGACCCACGATCGGGCATCAGCCAATTTGGCTTCAAGCTTTTCGAGGGCTTCTTTATAAATGGTCATATGAAATGCGACCGCGTTCACGGCCGCAAGAAGCATAAGTAACATCTTTAGCCAGAACCAAAAGTTCGGATAGAAGCGCATGGGATCGCCGTAAAACAACAGCCCACCAGTCGAGAAGCTGATCACCATGGTCGACATTTGCCACGGGAAGAGGCGCTTCTGTGTTTGCACCAATGGTGTGCTGAGATTACCAATGCCGGCGAGGCGCAGGTCCATCATGATGACGAGTCCGGCGAACCACGAGGTGCTAATGACGTGCGAGGTTAATAACCACGGATAGACGTTGTAGGCCTCGCGAAGAGCGATACTACTTGACAGTTCGCTGAGCCATTCGAATGCAAATCGGAAGGACATTCCTTGCTATCTCCAGAAAACCATTACTGATCGACCTACCAAGCTTATTGGCAGCGCGGTTCCTGTCTGCTGTCGGGACCGTCGCGGTAGGTCCTGTGGCAATGCGAACACGATTCGACGATGAAATTAACCGCGAAAGAGGCGGCGTCGTAATCTTGGTTGCGCGCAGCCTCGAGCACCGTGACTGCTGATTCTTCGAGGAGCCTGGCACCTTCAATATAGTCCGCTTGGTCGACTGGCGCCGGCACGCCATTGTCGCACAGGCGACCTTCGATCATCGCAAGCTTGGCGCTGTCAGCGAGAGCTACGGCAGCGCCCTCGACGTCTGGCCAGCCTCGGTAGACTCCTCCGAAGCGAGCGGTCGCTGTTCCAACGAGAGCGGCTACGGCCTCGCGGACTTCGGAACTCATCTCCGGCAGCTCAGAGCCTGGCGCCTGCGACTGGAGATCAAACAATTTATTGGAATTTGGAAACATGATGCCGCGCATAAGCTGGGCGAGAGTCCCGATCGGTTCGTCGGATGGAGCTTGTGCATGGGTCGCACCCACGAAGCTCAAGACCAGAAACGAAGCTACGATCACTCTGCAGATTTTCATATTCTCACCTCATTATCGCTACACCGCGGTAAGTCTTATAAGTTACAGCGAGAGACTACACTAGAGGACTGACCGAGGCAACTGGACAGATGTATTGGGTGTACCGAGTAGCTTGCGATAAAGATAATGCGCTGCGCCATATACCGAGGAGTGGGTCGCGTGTCATGATGAGTTCCAGTAGCTACGCTGGTTCCAAGGCAACTCAAGGAATACGGTGATTCATGTTCCAGGGAAAAACGTTCAAAGTCGTGCTGTGGACTGCGCTAGCAACAGCGATTGTTACGTGTTCGGCAGAAGGTCAAACAGCCGTCTCGACGATTATCGGTTCAGGACAGCCTGGAAATTCTGATCGCGAGGTGAACAACCCTTACGGTGTCGTCATTGGACCCGATGGAGCGCTCTATTTCTGCGACCTCGACAATCAGATGGTTCGCCGAGTTGACCTCGTGTCCGGCGCCACGACGGTGGTAGCAGGCAACGGGTCTAGAGGTTATGAGGGTGACGGAGGGTTGGCGACAGCAGCCTCACTGAATATGCCCCATGAGATCCAATTTCACCCAGATGGCGACCTCTACATTGTGGAGCGCGACAGCCATGTCGTTCGGAGGGTAGCGGCAACAACAGGCATCATTTCGACGGTGGCCGGTACTGGCGTCGAGGGGTTTAGTGGCGACGGTGGCCCGGCCCGAACCGCTCAGCTTCGCCGTCCCCACAGCATCGTATTTACTTCAACTGGGGACCTGCTGATTTGTGACATTGGCAACCATCGAATCCGGCACGTGGATGTCGCCACTGGTGTAATCAGCACCTTTGGTGGGACGGGTGAACGTGGCCCAACACCGGATGGGGCGCCGCTTGAAGGCACGCCTCTCAATGGACCACGGGCGATGGCGTTGGATCCGGAGGGCTCTTTGTTCTTGGCACTTCGGGAGGGTAATGCAATCTATCGGATTGATCTTGAGACCCAAACAATTCACCATGTGGCGGGTACCGGTGAACAGGGTTATTCCGGTGACGGTGCGGCCGCGGTGCAAGCGACCCTTGCAGGACCAAAAGGATTGGCGTACGACAAGCGGCAACTTTATGTGGCGGATACGGAGAATCATGTCATTCGCCGCGTCGATCTTGATACGGGTGTCATAAGCACGGTACTTGGTACCGGCCAGCGCGGAGATGGACCTGAACCGGACCCGCTGCTGTGCAGGATGAATAGGCCGCACGGTGTGTTTGTGGACTCTGAAGGGCGGTTGCTCGTCGGAGATAGCGAAGCGCATCGTATTCGTCGTCTAGAGTGATATGTGCTGGACATCGTCGCGATTGATTTCCGTGAGTGTGAGGACGGCTAGATTGGGAGAGTGATCATGCAGACTCGTTTAATGGTTGCCGTTTGTGTCGCGTTGGCTGTGTTCGTGGGAGTGTCGTCACTAGGTGCCCAGGGTGAACGTTTTCGCCTCGTCACCGACGCTATGTTGCAAGACCCAGACCCAGCGGACTGGCTGAACTGGCGACGGACATTGGATGGTTGGGGCTATAGCCCTCTTGACGAAATTACCACTGAGAATGCTGGAAATCTCCAGCTTGCTTGGAGTTGGGGATTGGCAGAAGGTTCACAACAGACAACGCCGTTGGTTTATGACGGCGTTATGTACCTGGCAAATCCAGGTGCTATCGTGCAGGCCCTTGACGCGGCTACGGGAGACCTGATCTGGGAATATCGCCGAGGAGAGCAGTCCGAGCATCGAAGTGTGGGTGGTCCCGGCCCAGGCCGGATGCATCGAAATATTGCGATCTATCAGAACAAGATATATCTGAACACCAGTGATGCTCATATCGTGGCTATTGATGCACGCTCGGGTGAAGAAATATGGTCGACCGATGTTGGTGGTGGTGTGGGATACCAATACTCAAGTGGGTCCATTGTGGCAGATGGTCGCATTGTGTCTGGCCTAACCGGTTGTGGCCAATACCGTGACGACACCTGCTATATCGTTGCTCTGGATGCGGAGTCCGGTCGTGAGGTATGGCGAACGTCGACGATTGCTCGTCCAGGAGAAGCCGGTGGCGATAGTTGGGGCGACCTACCGGTGATGTTTCGTGCTGGGAGTGATGCCTGGATTCCAGGAAGTTATGACCACCGAACCCGGACGATCTTTTTTGGAACCGCCCAGGCGAAACCGTGGGCGCGTGCCGCACGGGGAACGGATGGCGACGCGCTGTATACGAACTCGACACTGGCTCTTGACCCGGACACGGGAGCATTGAAGTGGTATTACCAGCATCTTCCTGGTGAAACCCATGATATGGACGAAGTCTTTGAGCGCATTCTCGTCGACATCGATGGAGAGAGGTCGGTGTTTAGCATGGGTAAGATAGCCGTGTTGTGGGACTTGGATGCCGAGACCGGACGATTCAAGGCCGCACACGATCTTGGCTACCAAACACTCGTGGACATTGAGCCATCGACTGGCCAAGTGACCTATCGCGAGGACATGATTCCGAAAATTGGCGAAGAGATTTTTTGGTGTCCCAGCACGTCTGGTTTCAAGAGTTGGCGTGCGATGTCGTACCACCCGGAAACGGAAGCGTTTTATATCCCTGTCACATTGAATTGCGAGACCGCGGTATTCGGTCCGGTTGAGAAACGGCCTGGCGGTGGGGGAACGGGACCGGTACGAAGAACGAATCACGTGCACCCGGACAGTCCGGAACATCTCGGCGAATTTTTAGCGATGAGTGCACGAACGGGTGAAGTGCTCTGGCGCCATCGAGTTCGAACGCCGATCAACACGGCTGCCCTGACCACCGGCGGAGGATTGGCGGTTGCGGGTGACTGGGACCGGCACTTATACGTCTATGATGCTTTCGATGGAGAGGTTCTGTGGCAGACACGTTTGCCAACCTCCGTCCAGGGCTATCCCATTACCTATGCGGTCGAAGGAAAGCAGTATCTTGCGGTGCCCGTAGGCGGTGGCGGTGGCAGTTGGACTTCTTCGATTCCGATTCAGTTAACACCCGAGAAACGCCGTCCGGTGGGTGCGAACGGCATTTTTGTTTTCGCACTGCCTGATGAGTAATTCAGACTGTGCCCGGTGAGTGAGCCGGTCGGACCTCTCGAAACAGGTCTCGCGGGCACTATCTGTGCTCGACCACGGCAACGCCCCACGGTCGTTCGCCCACGGCTATGGTTTCTAGCACTTCCATAGTTGCTGTGTCGACGACAGAAACATCGTTCGAAGGTCCATTGGCAGTGTACAAACGCGAACCATCTGGGCTTAAGGCGATTCCCCACGGGCGTGTCCCGACAGTGACAGAGTTGACCGCAGAGCCAGTAGCCGCATTCAGAGCCACGACCGTTCCGCCTCGTCCCGTCGCAACATACACTAAGGCTCCGTCTGGAGAGACCGCAACACCCATCGGTCTCGAAGGGTCCCCCGGTACGTCAATAGTGTTAATTACTGCATGGCTTGAAGTGTCGACAACAGATACCGAACCACCATTTTCCGCGGTGACGTAAGCACGGGTGCCGTCAGGGGAAAATGCTGATGTGCGTGGTCGCGGTCCCACCTCGAACTGTTTGATGACTTGACTGCTCTCGACGTCGATAACGGAGACTTGATTATGTTCTTCCGATGTGACGTAAACAACGCTGCCATCTGGACTGGTAGTGACGCCCTCAGGCTCATCGCCGACTTCCAGTACCGCCAGAATGTCCCCGGTCTCGATATCAACGACGCTGGCGGTTCCCATGTCCTCGTTAGCAACGTATAGACGCGACCCGTCACGATTTAAAGCGACTTGCTCAGGGTCCGTTCCACCCTTGATGACTCTGTTCACCTGTCCCGTCGCAAGGTCCACGACGCCAATACCATCTGCTGTTCTGTCCGGTGGTGGAAGTGTGCTCTCGTCAATTCCTGGTGGTGCGGGAGGGGAGCCACTCAGAGCGACGAACAGTTGCTGTCCATCCGGACTCGCCTTGATCCCCCGTGGGCGTTTGCCAAGTGGTAGTGTCGCGGTGACTTCATGAGTATCACCCGCGATAAACGTCACGTCGCCGGATCCTTCGTTGGTGACGTAGATCCAGTAGGGCGGTGGTGCAGTCCGCGAGGGGGTTGCCTCAATTAACTCGTCTGATATGGGCGGCTCAGACGTGTCATTGCTACAGCCGATGAGAGTCGCGGTGATGCAGAGTAGGTTGATCTGAAAGAACCAAGTGTTTCGCATGGCAACTCCAAGAGCAAAGAAAGTGCTCCGCCCATGTTAGGGACAAGGAGGCGGCCCGTCAAAGTGCATGTGTTTGAAGTGACTGAGATGGGCGCCATCGTGCAACGCGGGAAGCCTGCAGCACTGTCCACAATAGTGAGATCTACCCAAGCGAAACGATACTGTCAGTCGGTCATTTGTAAAGTGCAGAGTCTCAACAAAAGCATTTTTGCTTGCGATTCGGCCACATTCAATGGCACGCTGTCATAAGGAGTTGCTTAACTGAGGAGGAAGAAGCCGATGCGCAATCGTGGCCGTAATAATCGTTTCGTTTTTGCCGCGGCCGGAGTTTTAACGATCGTGGCGCTTGGGGTGGGGCAATCGATCGTGGACGATGTTGCTGTTGCGGAAGCTCAAGGCAAACAAGCGCCCATGTTTGAGGTGGATCCCTTTTGGCCTAGACCATTGCCGAACCACTGGTTGTTGGGATCGGCCATCGGCGTTGAGGTTGATGAGCGAGATCATGTCTGGATTGTTCACCGTGGCACGGTAGAAACACTTGGTGCTAACGAGATTCCGGCGTCGCTTGACCCTCCACGAGCGGAGGCGTGTTGCGTGCCTGCACCGCCGGTGCTTGAGTTTGACCCGGAGGGCAACATAGTCGGTAGTTGGGGCGGACCTGGCAACGGCTACACTTGGCCGTCGTCCAATCATGGGATCACACTTGACCATCTGGACAATGTGTGGATTGGTGGGAATGGTCAAGGGGACTCTCACGTCCTCAAGTTCACTCGCGATGGACAGTTTCTTCTTGAAGTCGGCGATCCTGGAATGGGTGTGGATAGTAACAGTGAAACTCACTATTCGCGAGTGGCCAAGATCAGCATCGATAGTGACGCGAACGAAGCGTATTTTGCCGACGGATATGGCAACCGTCGCGTTGCCGTGGTCGATATGACTACCGGTGATCTGAAGCGGTTTTGGGGTGCGTACGGAAATCAGCCCGATGACGGTGAGTTGGGTCGTTACAATCCAGATGCGACACCCGCACAACAGTTTCGGAGTCCCGTGCATTGTGCCGAAGTTTCGAATTCTGGTTTGATTTATGTCTGCGACCGGCAAGGTGATCGAATTCAGGTCTTTGAGAAGGATGGAACCTTCGTGGACGAGGTGTTTATCGCTAAAACAACGCTGGGATCTGGAACTGTGTGGGATCTTGATTTTTCGCCTGATGAGAATCAGCGCTATCTCTATGTGGCTGACGGCGTGAATGAGAAAGTCTATATCGTAGAAAGAGAATCACTTGAACTGCTTACGAGTTTCGGTGATGGTGGCCGTCAGGCTGGTGCTTTCTATGGCGTGCATAGCATCGCAACTGACTCGGCGGGGAATATTTATACCACCGAGACCTACGAAGGTAAGCGACTTCAGAAATTTGTGTATAAGGGTATGGGGCCCGTCACAGCGCGTGATCAGGGCGTTGTCTGGCCGGTGCAGTAGCCGGCAGTAGTGAGCTTAGACATCGAGTCGTCATCGACTATGCGTCGGTGGCGACTTTTTCATTGGGTTATCGGAATCCTTGCCATCCTGTTGACAGACAGCACTTAACCAAACCGCGTGTGAGAATCTTGTTTGCAGTAGTTGAGGTCTGTTCGTGATCAGAGAACCCGAGCAATTGAGTGAAGTGCGTCCCGTCCTTGAGGCGATCAACGTTTATAAGAGTTATCGGCGTGGAGACCACGTGGTCACTGCACTAAGCGGTGTGACTGTGACGGTTTCTGCCGGTGAACGTGTGGCTGTCATGGGACCGTCTGGCTGTGGAAAGTCGACACTGTTACATTTATGTGGAGCCATGGATCGTCCTAGTAGCGGTGAGATTCATCTGGACGGACAGCGGTTATGTACTCTTGATGACGATCAATTGACACGGTTACGCCGAAGGCAAGTGGGATTTGTGTTCCAGTCATTTAATCTGCTGCCGACATTAACGATTGCGCAAAATATAGGACTTCCGTTATTACTGTCGGGTTCGAGTGAGGACGAGGCCCGGACCGCTGCGAAAGAATTGGCGGAACGCGTTGGCCTGACACGCCGACTGGATCACTTACCGCAACAGCTGTCGGGTGGAGAAGTTCAGCGGGCAGCTATCGTCCGAGCGGTCATTCACGAACCGACTGTGCTCATTGCCGATGAGCCGACCGGGAACCTCGATTCTGATAATGGGCAACGAATTCTCGAACTGCTTCTTCAACTGAACGAACAATCGAAGACCGCCATCATTGTGGCAACTCACGACGAGACTGTAGCTCGTCAACTTGACAAGGTTGTCAGCCTGCGTGATGGACAGGTCCTTAATACCTCCTCGTGAATCTTTTTCGTTGGTTCATCATTCGGCATTTACGCCACGAACGTCTTCGCACGATTGTTACGGTCAGCGGAGTGGCCATAGGTATCGCGGTAGTGTTGGCCATTCGCTTGTCGAATGCTTCATCGGTCCGAGGGTTTGAAGCGGCGCTGGAGTCGATTTCTGGACAGGTGTCACTCGAGGTGATTAGTCCAGGAACCGGTGTCGAGGAGGGGCGCCTGAGTGAATTGCAGTGGTTGAGTGACTTCGGTGCAGTGAGTCCAATCATTGATGGCGATGTGATGGTCCGCGCAGCTGAAGGAGACGATGCTGCAGAGTTAGTGAGGGTGCTGGGCGTCGATATTCTTCGCGATCGACCATTTCGTGACTATCGGCTGGTCCATCAGGAGGCCAGCGCCGTTGCGAGAGCCCCACGCGTGACCACTCAGGCATTCTTGCAGCTGCTGACAGACTCTGACGCCATTGTTGTGACGCGGGCATTTGCTGACCGTCACGGGCTGGATGTTGGTAGTGATGTTGAAATGCTTGTGGGAGATCGTCGTGTTCCCTTGGTGGTCCGAGGACTGTTGGGTCGGTCCGGTCCGGGCCAGCTACCGAATGGAAATTTTGCGCTAATGGACATTGCGGCCGCTCAGCTTGCGCTGAGTCGTTTGGGTGCCGTTGATCGGGTCGATATTCAACTAGACAGTGATTGGGGAATCGACCAGGCCGAAGCCGCGATTAGTGCTCGCTTGCCAGCCGGTCTGTCTGTGCAGCGTCCCGCGCGCCGGAGCGCCCAGGTGGAAACAATGCTGGCGGCCTTTCATTTCAATTTATCGGCATTGTCGTATATCGCGTTATTGGTTGGTCTGTTTCTGGTCTACAACGCCGTTACGGTTTCGGTAATTACTCGCCGCGCTGAAATAGGGATGCTACGGGCTATCGGCACGCCACGAGGACGAATTCTTTCTCTGTTTCTCGGTGAGGCATTAATGATGGTCCTTGTTGGGTGCGCGATTGGTGTGCCCTTAGGGCAAGGGTTAGCGCAGCTTGCAGTGCGGTTGACTGCGTCTACGGTTAATACGTTCTGGGTGGCGGCCGCGGCCACGGTTCCGGAGTTGACTGTTGCAGACGTAGGTTGGTCGCTCTTGATCGGGATACCACTCGCACTGACAGGTGCCTTGGTGCCTGCTTACGAAGCAGCGAAACTGACCCCACTGGCAGCGGTGCGCGGAGAACCTGATCTCTCCATCCGTCATCGTGTGTCACGTTGGTATGTCATCGCACCACTGGCGCTGTTTGTTGTTGCAGGAGTGTTGTCGACGCAACCAGCCGTATCAGGTCTACCAATATTTGGGTTGGGCGCAGCCCTCGCTGTTGTCTTTGGCGCTGCACTACTCGTTCCCGTGGTTCTGTCTCAACTACAGCATTTGCAGCGCTGGATGCCCCGCATTCAAGGGGTTGAGATCGTGATGGCGCGGGCTAATTTAGGTGCTTCGATTCGGCGACTGTCCATTTCGGTTGCCGCCCTCGTCGTGAGTTTGGCAATGATGGTTGCGATTGCAATCATGATTGGGAGTTTTCGTGAGACGGTCATTTATTGGGTGGAACAAACGCTTCAAGCAGACCTCTTTATTTCAGGCGCACGACAGTCGCCAGCTGGCAGTCGGGATGGGATTTCTCGAGACGTAGAGCAAGTAGTAGTCAATTATCCTGGCGTAGTAGCGGTCGATGGATTTCGGGCGGTCGATGTCAGTTACGGAGAGTCGACGATTGTCGTAGGGTCGGGCCGGTTTGGTGTTTTACTAGAACATGGCAATCTGTTATTTAAGTCGCCGCGGAATGGTCGCGAAGCCATGGCGGCGGCGATAGGACAGCAAGCCGTTGTGGTGTCGGAAAGTTTTTCGCTGCGATACAGCGTGCAAGTCGACGACCAGATCTCATTACCTACTCCCAAGGGGTTTAAATTGTTTTCCGTGGCGGCAATCTATTTCGATTACTCGAATGACCGTGGATTGGTTGTGATGGATGAACCGGTATTCGATCGCTATTACGATAATCGGCGGCCATCCGGCTTGACGGTCTATTTGAGGGATGGGAGCGATGTGGTGTCGGTGCGGGACGGCCTGTTGTCCTCACTGGCTCAGGATTCGCCAGTGTTTATCAATACGAATGCGTCACTCCGTCGGGGGGTGCTCGAGGTGTTTGATAGTACTTTTGCAATCACGTACGCACTTGAGGTTATCGCGATTTTTGTTGCGATGTTTGGGGTTGCAACCACGTTATTGACGCTAACTCTTGAGCGACGAAGAGAGATTGTGATGCTGCGATTAGCTGGGGCGGAACGTCGGCAATTACGTTGGATGATTATGGCGGAAGCCGGCTTATTGGGTGGGGTGAGCCTTGGCATTGGATTAATTGTAGGCATGGTCCTGTCGCTCATTTTGATCTTTGTGATCAATGTTCAGAGTTTCGGCTGGACAATACAGTTTCACTTTCCCGTGCTGTTCCTAGTGCAATCATCGCTGCTCATTTTATTGGCAACTGTAGTATCCGGATTGTACCCAGCACGATTGGCGGCAAGGTTTACGTTCGAAGATCTGAGAGAGGAATGAGGGAACATCATCTGAGGGAGAGTTCGATGTTGCGAGTCGTGACTGCCTATGGGAGACGCTTAGTGGGTGGTGTCTTGCTGGCGGTGTGTGTGCTGGCGCCTGTCGCGAGTCAAGTGCCACGCGATAACTGGACGCAGGCGCAATCCGATCGAAACCTCGAGTTTCCACGTGACCATTGGAGTCATCCAGACTATCGAATTGAATGGTGGTATTACACGGGCAACTTGGTGGGAGAACGTGGTCAACGTTTCGGATATCAATTGACTTTTTTCAGAGTGGGAGTCGATCGCGTGCCCACCAATCCATCGGTGTGGTCTGTTCGGGATCTGTATATGGCGCATCTAGCTGTGACCGATATAGACAGTGGGCGGCATTTTATGAGTGAACGGCTGAATCGGGCGGGTGTTTCGTGGGCAGGTGCGCGAACTGACCGACTCGAGGTGTGGAACGAGGATTGGCGCCTGGAGGAAAGAGATGGGAGTCACGTTCTCCAAGCAGTCAGTGATGATGGGGCATTTGGTGTGGACCTTGTGCTCGACGCGACACAGCGGCCAGTGCTACATGGCCGCGACGGGTTTAGCCAGAAAGGGCTGCAGGATGGCAATGCGTCACATTATTATTCGCTGACTCGGATGGAAACGACGGGTGAAATACAGCTGGGTCGTGAAACGGTCAGTGTGTCCGGATTGAGTTGGATGGATCACGAATTCGGAACGACGTTTCTAGAGTCTTCCCAGCAGGGGTGGGACTGGTTCTCCTTGCAATTCGAGGATGGGACCGACCTTATGGTGTATATGTTGAGACAACAAGATGGCGCATCGGATTCGCACTCAAGTGGCACGTTGGTTCTTCCCAATGCGGAACCAATGTTTCTTGATTCGACGGATGTTGTTCTCACGCCGGGTCGCACGTGGGTGTCTGCCAGTAGTGGTGCTCGGTATCCGGTTGAGTGGACAATTCAGGTTCCCGATCAGGGCCTGTATCTTGAGGTGTCGGCGGCGGTGGACAGTCAAGAGCTTCACACAGAACAGTCAACCGGCGTAACGTATTGGGAAGGTGCCGTATTAGCGGAGGGGATGCGGGCCGGAGAACCGATAACCGGTCGAGGGTTTCTCGAAATGACGGGTTATTCGGGGCGCCCTATGAGCGAAGTGCTCCGCTAGCGTCAACGATGTTGAACGAATTGTCGCACTGGTTTAGTGGTGCCGACTAGCGGCCGGTGAGGGTAAAATGAGTCAAAGAGAAGACATGTCTAATACCGTACGTATGCTGTTGTTGCCAGTTATTTTGGTTGTAGTCGCTGTGGTTACTGTCATGGCGCATCTCGCGCCGACTAAGACCGCGCCTGATACTGACGCCGTGGTCACGGAATCGCCTGATCACATCCAAGTGTGGTTCACCCAGGACCCGGATCCTGCGGTCAGTCAGCTCTCGTTGGACGGTCCAACCGGCAGTGTTGACCTGGGGAAGACCACGGTTGCTTCTGAGAAGTCCCTAATGGCGACGGTTCCGGAGTCACTCCGGCCGGGGAGCTACGTTGCCCATTGGCGGTCGGCTGGTGATGATGGTCACGTCCGCCGCGGCGACTTCGCGTTTACCGTGCGCGAAGCTAACGAGTAGCGCACAGGCAGCGACATTGTTTTGATGGACGGTGAAACTCTGGCCCTGGTGCTTTTGTCCACGGCCAAGCTAGTCACTTATTGCGCTTTCTTTGGCCTAGTTGGTGGTCTTGCTGTTCAACTCATTCTCGTTCCGCTCTGTCAGCGTAACGCTACACATCCTCAGCAGTTACTGAAATCGATCGGTCGTCGGATGCAGTCCGTCACCGTCGGTTCGGCCGGTCTATTGGTCTGTGCGTCGTTAGTGCGCCTTTACGCGCAGACGTACTCCGTGTTCGGTGTGGATGAATCCGTGACATTGGAATTACTCCGGGTAGTCGCGTTTGAGACACGGTGGGGAAACCAGTGGATGCCGCAAGTGTACGCGACAGGAATCGTCGCGGTGGCCGCGGTGCTGCTGCTCGCGAGACTACAGGTCGGTTGGTGGTTAACGGCGAGTGGCGTGGTAGCTTTGGCGATAACCTTCCCGCTGACTGGGCACGCGATGTCCTATTGGGAAGACAGTGTCCTTCCTTGGTTGCTGCAAGTCGGCCATGGAGTGGCTGCAGCATTGTGGCTTGGTACGTTGTTGGCAGTGGTTGTCGCACTGCGTAGCTTGCAATCAAGTGCGACGGTTGGTTCGCATCAGCTCTCTGCGTCATTGGTAAATACGTTTTCCCCGGTCGCGGTGGGGGCCGTGAGTGTGGTGCTGGTGACCGGTCTCACAACAGGAGTGTTCTACATTGAGCACTGGAATCAATTGTGGGAGACGACCTATGGGTTGGTTCTTTTAGGCAAAGTGTTATTGATGCTTGTGACAGGGGCTGTTGGGGCGTATAACTGGAAGATCATGCGGCCGCGGTTGGGCACTTCTGACGGGGCAAGAGTTTTGATTAAGTCGGCGAGGCTGGAACTTGTAATCGCCGTGATGGTTCTTACGTTGACGGCAGTGCTGGTTCACTTACCGATGCCGCATGAATAGATGTAACGCTACTATTGCGGGTATGTCGTTTATCAGACATGGAGAGATCACATGACAAGTTTGACTGTTTCACGCCGTCGCTTCATACAGACTGCGGGTGCCGCCAGCGTGTTGGTGCCCACCTCAGTGAAGGGGTATTCCGGGGTTGAAATGGCGCCCACGGAGAGCCAGGCGGCGCCGCAGGTTGGTATGTCTAAATGGGAACTCGATACGCCGTCGCTGTGCGTCGACCTTGATGCGCTAGAAGCCAATCTGGCCACGATGGAACGGACCGTCTCGAGCAACGGTATTGCCAGTCGGCCACATGCCAAGACGCATAAGTGTCCGGCTATCGCCAAGCTCCAATTGGAAGCCGGGGCGGTTGGGATTTGCACGGCAAAGATCAGTGAAGCGGTGGCGATGTTTGACCACGGGATTGAACAGCTTCTGATGACGACGACGAACGTGACACCGTTCAAAATTGAACGGGCCATGAGTTTGCGTGAATCGTGTGCTGGTTTTATTCAAGCCACCGATACTCCTGAAAATGCGCGACTGTTATCTGAGGCGGCGCAATCGGCTGGAGTTGTCGCGGACGTGGTTGTTGATGTCGATTCAGGTGGGCATCGAACGGGGATTACGCCTGGACAACCCGCACTTGCGTTAGCACAGCTAATAGACCAGCTGCCAGGACTTCGACTGCGTGGATTGCTCTGTTACGACGGAGGATCGCAGCATGTGAAGGGATTCGAAGCTCGCAGAGCCCGAACATTGGAGCGTTTGAGTCCGGCAACGGAAACGAAGCTCCTGATGGACCGGTCGGGTCTCAATACTGAAATATTCAGTGGAGGTGGCACGGGGACTTACAACATTGATCACGAAACCGCCGGGCTCACGGATGTACAAGTGGGAAGTTATGTATTCATGGATGCTCAATATCTAGGTATCGGTGGTGCATCAAATGACGAGGTGTATTCGGATTTTGAGCCGTCTCTCACAATTCTCGCGACGGTATTAAATGCGCAGTATGAGGGACGGGCCACGACCGATGCCGGCGCGAAAGCATGCACAATTAATCAACCTTGGCCGATCGTCAAGGGAGAGACTGGCATTATTTATCGGTCGGGTTCGGATGAATTTGGTTCGATTCGATATGAAGACTCGAGCCGAGTCTACGATGTCGGTGACAAATTGGAGTTGATCGTCTCCCATTGTGATCCCGTAGTGAACCTGTATAACCACATGTATGCTGTTCGCGGGGATGTGGTTGAGGCAGTGTGGCCGATCGCAGCTCGGGGGATGTCGGCCTGACCCGGGAACCGGGCCGAAAAGTTCTTAGGTTCCGGTTTCAGAAACCGTTACTGCGTCTGCTTCTGGTTGGTCCTCAGCAGAGGCTTCCAGGACATCGACGACATCATCCCAGTCATGCATGTTGATGGCGTCGTAGTCTGCGGGGCACCCGAAGTCTCTGGGTTGGGGTGCGGTTGTATTGCCTAAGGTCACGCACAGTCCACAACCGATACATTTATCAACGCGAACCGCACACACCCAGCGGTCGTCAGCGTCTTTTTCTTCGACGATGCAGTCTTCTACCGGGCAGGCTGCTTGGCAAATTGAACAAGCGAACGCTCCGAAACAACTTTCTGGATCAATCACAGCAATTCGTTTCGGCGCCCTCTTGCGAGGGTTATTCATCAACTTAGTCCACATAGCGTCTCGATTATATAGTAGACGGCTGTTAGAGGCCGATTGAGGTCTCTACCAACCGCAGCAATCCGTTTTGAAACCACAAGCCGGACAGCGCCAGACGGCGTGCATTCTGAACATTTCAGCACCGCAACGCTCGCAGACTACGGCTGATTCAGATAGTTTCTTTGCATCAGATTGGGGTGAGGGTGGTAGTTTTGGAGGATCTGGCATGGTTCTGTGGATTATAGACTGCACATAACAGTGGTCAGTAATGTTTGTGAGGCAGATAAAATTTTACCAATATGAGATTAGGAATGTTCTTTCTCGGTAGTCGACGGAATCTCTTGAACCGTGTGATTCGCGCCGCTGTGGCGGCATTGCCATCTGGAAACGGTGTGATTATTGCCAGCATCATGTGTGTTGCTACGCCTGTGACGGTGTCAGCCGATGGGATCGTGACGCTGTTCGCCGGACGATCGTTTGAAGGTCAGCTGTCGGAACGGGTGGCAACATATGGAGTCTCTCTGGCGAACATGGCCGGAGGTGTCTTCGGATTCGAAGTCGATGGTTCTCAAACTGACCGATCCAAAACGGATACGCTCTTTGATACTCGGACAAAGCTGACTGCCGTTAATGGCAACGTGATTCTTGGTATTCCGATAGGAGCTGTCCGGCCGTATGTCGTGGGTGGTTTGGGCTGGTTTCGGATGGATAATGCCAGCGAACTACAGACCGTTAGGTATGACGGTCTCGGCACCACGGTGGGTGTCGGAGTGATGGGGTTTCTGTCGAATCGTTTCGGCGCGCGTGTTGATCTGCGTTACAACCGGGCCATCGCCGTGGGCAACAAAGTATTGGATGTGAAACTTGAGAGTTTTAAATATGCCCGTTTTACGGGCGGTCTCGTGTTGCGCTTCTAGGGTGTGGATTAGGAAGGTATGATGACGGTGGAGGAAATCACGAGTGGATGAACGCACACAGGTATTTTGGGCGAGCGCCTTAGGTGCTGTGGTTGGTGGAGTTTGTGGTTGGCTGTACTTGACCGAACGAGGGCGTGAGGTGAAATCAGACCTGGAGCCGTTTTTTGACAGTGTTGTAGATGAGATTCACCAGGCCCAGCACACCGTCGACAAGGCGCGGCTAGCTGTTGTCGAAGGCAAGCGCACTTTGGATGGGGTTCTTCGCGCAACTGCCGATTAGGCCGAATAAGTTGGAATGATGGTGTATACCACGGCCTTCATTCAGAGCCGGTATCTCCCTGAATAATATAAGCATCTAGGATGCTGCGTCGTTGTCTCTTCACGACCGGGTAATGTCGTTGGGTATGGTTTGTTGAGCAGCTCACTGTATTCTTAGATGATGCGCATCGCGTACCAAGGGGTAATTGGGGCGTACAGCGAAGCCGCTGCGCTTCGGTTCAACGATTCGGCCGATTTGATGTCATGTCCAGCATTTGAAGATGTCTTTGAAGCTGTTGACGGGGGACAAGCGACGCACGGTATCCTGCCGATTGAGAATACGATCGGCGGGACTATCCACCGCAATTACGATCTACTGCTAGAGCACGAACTACCTATCGTTGGTGAGATCAAGCTGCCTATTGTTCATCATCTGATTGTCAACGAAGGGACGAGCCTGGAAGAGGTTCAGCGTGTCTATTCGCATCCGCAAGGATTAGCGCAATGCGAAGGCTTTTTGCGTCGACTCGCGGGTGTTGAAATTGTTGCGACGTACGATACGGCCGGCAGCGCAAAGATGATCAAGGAAGAGGCACTGACTGACAGCGCGGCGATCGCATCAGACCGTGCGGCACGTCATTTCGGTTTAGAGATATTGCAATCAGGGATCCAGGATTACGCGGACAATATGACGAGATTTTTGTTCGTGAGCAAGGACGCGACTCCGCTGGGACCACCGGACAAGACGACCGTTGTCTTTACCGTGTCGAATGAGGCCGGAGCGTTGTTCAAGGCTTTGAGTGTCTTTGCGTTGAGAGATATTGACTTAACAAAACTTGAAAGTCGTCCGATTCCAGACCGACCGTTTGAATATCTGTTTTACGCTGACGTCGCTGCGAATCGCGAAGATCTTCGCTGTTCCCGCGCACTGATGCATTTGGCCGAGTTTGCACCCTCGCTTAAAACACTCGGGTCATATCCTTCGTGGAAAGACGCGTAGATCTCGGCCACGGATGCGTTTGGCTCGGCCTGTGCATTCCTGCGCCGCGGGCGTAGTCGCCGTGTGTGAGACCGACACTTGGCAGAATCAACGGTTGTCAGAGCCATGGTGAGACCTTGTGGATACTGACAATTGGTTATTACGGTCGACTGGGTCTTACTGAACAGACAATGTGATGGGTATCCCGGATGGGAACGATGGTATGGCAAATCGATTGGCTCATGAGTTAAGTCCCTATCTGCTCCAGCACGCGAATAATCCAGTTGATTGGTATGCCTGGGGTGACGAGGCATTCGAGCGGTCGAGAGCTGAGGCAAAACCAATTTTTCTTTCGATCGGTTATTCGACCTGCCACTGGTGCCATGTGATGGCACACGAATCGTTTGAGAACGAGGACGTCGCGACATTACTGAATGAACAGTTTGTGCCGGTCAAAGTGGACAGAGAAGAGCGCCCTGATGTTGACCGGGTATATATGGCATTTGTGCAAGCGACGACGGGGTCTGGCGGTTGGCCGATGAGCGTGTGGCTGACCCCTGACTTGCGGCCATTTTTTGGCGGAACTTATTTTCCCCCGACCTCACGCTACGGACGACCAGCCTTCAGTGAGGTGCTGAGACGAATGGCTGAGATGTGGTCGACGGAGCGCGGTAAATTGGTGGCGTCGGCAGACCAGGTGATGGAGCGGTTGCGTCAGACTCCCGTGAACAGGTCGAACAGTCCGGCTACCCAATCTTCTGGGATTGCCGCTATTGAGACCATAGGTCTGGGTTGTGGACAATTTGAAAGTGTCTTCGATACGACGCATGGTGGCTTTGGCGAACCGCCAAAGTTTCCGCGACCATCCGAACTCTTGCTACTGATGCGCGAGCATTACCGAGGTGGCAATCCGAGACTCCGGGAGATGGCACTGGAAACGCTTCGCGCCATGGTTAAGGGGGGAATACGCGATCACGTGGGCGGTGGATTTCATCGGTACTCTGTCGATGGCCAGTGGAGGATCCCTCACTTTGAAAAGATGTTGTATGACCAAGCACAACTGGTGGTGGCATGTCTTGAAGCCGGTCAGTTGGCCGGAGAAGACAATTTTCATGAGGTTGCGTTAGACACGCTGGATTATGTGGCACGGGAGTTAACGGGCGACGAAGGAGGGTTCTTGTCCGCGCAAGATGCTGACAGCGTTGCTCCTGAGCAGGCGGGAGAGCCCACAGCACCGTCGATTGAAGGCGCATTTTATCTGTGGACGAAGGAAGAACTCGTAGACCTTCTAGGTCACGATGCGGATATCGTCATTCATCGGTTTGGGGTAGCACCTTCTGGTAACGCGCCGCATGATCCGACGGGAGAGTTTCTGGGGAAAAATCAATTTTTCCTCGCCAAGAGCATGGATGATGTTTCGCATGATATCGGGATGGACGTGCCTGCAATCAAAGCACGACTCGCCGAGGCTCGAAACACACTTCGAGAGCATCGTGCGAAGAGACCGCACCCGCATTTGGATGACAAAGTGTTAGCTGCGTGGAATGGTCTGATGATTGCGGCTGCGGCGCGTGCTGCCCGCGTCGTCCCAGGAGGCGCTCCTCAAGCCACGCAGATGGCTGAGCGAGCGGCTGAATTTGTGAAAGATGTACTGTGGGATTCGACGTCTGGAGTGTTGCGCCGTTGTTATCGTGACGGGCAGGCTTCGATTGATGGCTACTGTGAGGACTATGCCTTCGTGATCTGGGGATTACTCGAATTATTCCAATCTACCGGGAAGCCGGAATGGCTCGTGTTTGCGAAACAACTTCAAGCCAAGCAGGATCAATTGTTTTGGGATGACGTCGAGGGCGGATGGTATAACACGACAGGTGAGGACCCGTCGGTCCTGCTGCGGGTCAAAGATGACTATGATGGCGCTGAACCGTCGGCCGGGTCGGTGTCCGCGTTGAATTTGTTAACGTTTTCCCATCTTGATACCGATGCGGATGCTGCGCGGAAAGTCGAGAAGGCATTGGCGAGATTCGGGCTGGAATTAGGGCAGGCCGCTCGAGTGGTTCCGCTGATGACGGCGGCACTGGCGCAGTACCATACCGGTTTGACGCAGGTCGTAATAGTTGGCCCGTCTGGCCGAACCGATACGGAGGAACTGACCCAGGTGCTGCGGTCCATCTATTTACCGTTTTCTGTCGTGGTCCACCTGCAGCCCGGTCCACAACAGACCAGACTTGCTCAGCACCTACCGTTCACTGGTACGATGACGATGCTTGATGGGAAGGCAACAGCGTATCTGTGCAGCGGTTTCTCCTGTCAGGAACCGACGACGAATCCTGAGAACTTTGACAAGCAGCTTCGAGCGCTGCAAAAAGAGATGTGATGAAATTTACTGTAGAGGTTTTATTGAAGGGCGATGATGTTGTTGTTGATGAAGTGATCGAACTGGATGCTCCCGCGCCGCATGAGTGGACCGACGACCATGTGCACGAGATTCTTCGGCTGACACTGGCGAGTTTTGATCGAGTTCAGAATCCCGACGCCGAGGTACGCGAGGTGGCGCTGCGCGGCTTGAGTTGGATTGTCACACCGGTTGATAAAGGGGTGGCGATTGCGATTGAGATTCCTAGTGGTGCGGTTGTTGCCGGACCGTTCACGGCTGATGTTGACCCGTTGACCGCGGCCATCGACCGTGTAATGGCGAAGTCGAGACAGGATGTGGAGACGGTGCATTGACGGTGAGATGACGACGTAACACAGAGAACGATGGCTAGAGTAGATGCAGACGCACTCGAGCATCACGAACTGGAGCGAGTGTTTATCGCGGCGCGACTAAAAGAAGCACAGCGAGTCGAGGAAGTGTTGACGCTGGAAGGTGTGGACTATGTGGTAAACGTTGAGCCGTTTGTTTCTGGATTGTTTTCGGCGTTTCGACCACGGAATGGTGCAGTGTTTTACGTCTCGTTGACTCAGGCAGACTACTCTCGCACAAAACTTGTCGAAGCTGGGCTCGGCCGAGGGGTAGTTACACCGGAACTGTGAGGGCAGGTGGGTGGATATGTTGTTGTGTGGTGGTGACGGGAAGAAGGAGAACAAATAATGCGATGTCATCGAGCGACGCTGGGGTGGATACTTGGACTGACTGTGTTAGGGACTGCGTGTGGAGGTGGCGGAATGCCCACGGAACCTGCTTCATCTGAACGGTCTGAAGCCAGCGACGCGGCGGTCTCGTCAGACCCTGACGCTATTCGTCCATTCGAAGTTAATGTGCCGCAGGAAGTGTTGGATGACCTGAAGGTACGACTGGCGAGGACTCGCTTCCCAGATGAAATTAACGGTGCCGGATGGGACTACGGAGCGAATCTTGAATATATGAAAGAGTTTGTCAACTATTGGCGAGATGAATTTGATTGGCGAGAACAGGAACGACGATTAAATGAATTTGATCACTACGTTACCAATATTGACGGATTAGACATCCACTTCATTCACCAGCGCTCTGCGGTTCCTAATGCGAGACCGTTGATCATCACGCATGGCTGGCCTGGCTCCGTCGTTGAGTTCATCAAGGTGATTGGGCCACTGACCGACCCGGAGGCCTATGGTGGAGATCCCGCTGACGCATTTCATGTCGTGGCACCTTCGATTCCTGGGTTTGGGTTTTCCGACAAACCGACGGAACCTGGTCACAATTCCGCGCGGATGGCCGTCTATTTCGCAAAACTCATGGAGCGTCTTGGGTATGACCGTTATGGTGCGCAAGGAGGGGATTTTGGGAGTGGCATCATGCGCCAATTGACCATCCAGCAGCCCGACCGCGTGATTGGCCTTCATCTGAACTTTGTGTCGGCTGGTCCACCACCTGATGGTTACGAAGCGCAAACTGAGGTTTCTCCAGAAGAATTGGATCGGGTGCGAGAACGTCAGGAATATTCAGCGAATGAACGAGGATACAGCGCGATCCAGCGGACGAAACCACAGACCATCGGAGTGGCGCTGAACGATTCGCCGGTGGGTCAGGCCGCGTGGATCGTTGATAAGGTGCGGTGGCTTTGTGACCGGGGCGATGATCCGGTGTGTCAGACGATTACTCGTGATGAAATGCTCACTGATATCACCCTTTACTGGGTTACCGGGACCGCTGCATCGTCCGCGCGACTCTATTATGAATCTAGGGTCATGGCGACGGGGCAGCCCGACCCGTATATTGAGGTTCCCGTCGGAGCGGCATTGTTTCCGGCAGAGATTACGTTACCTCCACGGGCTTGGGCAGAAGCCCGCTACAACATAGTTCACTGGACCGAGATGCCTCGTGGTGGACATTTTGCTGCGCTTGAAGAACCAGAACTCTTTGTCGAAGATGTGCGGTCGTTTTTTGCTGATTTAGACTAAGAGTTGGGCAAAGCGGACGAAAGCAGTTAGAGAATCAAGCCGAGGTGGCGAAACTGGCAGACGCACAGGACTTAAAATCCTGTGGGGTTCACGCCCCGTGCGGGTTCGATCCCCGCCCTCGGTACCATCCTTTCAATTTTCGAGGAGTCAGGATTTAATTTTCGTGTCGCAATCGACAACGGGGGAGCTGGAATGACGACCGTGTTGGTCGCTGGAGCCTCCGGGAAAACCGGGCGACCACTGGTAGAACAGTTGTTGGCTCTGGGTCACACCGTTCGTGTAATTGTGCGCGCGTCGCATCGGCTTCCCAAAGCGGTCTTGGAACACCCCAACATCACGGTCGTCGAGGCCAGCATTCTCGACCTTTCGGATGAGCAGATGGCCAAGCTTGTGAAGGGTTGCGATGCGGTGGCCTCATGCTTGGGCCACGTCATGAGCTTTAAAGGCATCTTCGGAGAACCCAAGAAGCTCTGCGCGGACGCAACACGACGTTTATGCAATGCAATCGAAGCGAACCGTCCTACTTCGCCAGTAAAGTTCATTTTAATGAATACGGTCGCTGTCCCTAATCCGGATCTCGGAGAACAGAGAACGTGGTTTGAGCGCGGAGTCCTTACTCTCTTACGTTGCCTCATTCCTCCTCACAGCGACAACGAGGCTGCGGCAGAGCACCTTTACGCTACCGTGAGTAGAGAGAACAAGCATTTGGAATGGTGTAGCGTTCGACCAGCCTCGTTGATCGATGCTGAAGTCTCTCCGTACGACATCACAGAGTCTCCCGTGACGAGTATCTTCACCGGTCGCCCAACGACACGAGCGAATGTTGCTCACTTCATGACGAGGCTCATCGGAGATAATGAGCTTTGGAGTGCATGGCAATCCAAAAGGCCGGTCGTCATGAACTCTTAAGAGACTCCACCCCCTCAGTTTCGTGGGTGGGGTTATCTATAACGGTTACAGTAGCCCTCTTCCCCCGGTCAAAGCGTCATTTACCCAGCCCTGCTTTTGTTTGCTTCATGACGGATTGACGGTTCAATCTCCCCCTGACGTTTTACCCCGGTTACAAAATTGACAGACCCCGTTGAACCGTCCTCTGGAGAGAGGTGGGCTAGGACTGTCACGACACGACGACAGATGAGGGAACAGCGGGGAAGACCTGTGACCGTGCCTGGCGTGACTGTCCCTAAACTGTCCCTATGAGGACAGCGTTCCTCGTGTCTGAGCGCACTCCTCGTGTTTTTTCTCTCGCGCTATCCCTATGAAAACACAAGAAGTCACAGGAAATGGGACAATAGGGGAGGAGCAGGGCAGGGACTTAAAATCCTGTGGGGTTAACGCCCCGTGCGGGTTCGATCCCCGCCCTCGGTACCACTTTTACACTTATATTCATTGGGTGAAGTGGTTGGGGTAGCCAGTCCCTGATGTAGTGGCTCCACCTGTTTGACAACAACCGGATTCAAAAAGGGCAGTTCTTGCCCTGAGAATTCTGGTAATCGCACCCCCCCTTCGAGGTACCCCAGGTGTCGATGTTCTCGGTATTGATTTCAAGAAAGTTGAAAATATGCCAGCGTTTAGGGATACGTATAGCTTGCAGATAAACCAAGTGGAATGCCCAATCCCCAATAGATAAGCAGAAAGATCGTCCATGTGCCAAGTAGACTCAATGAGTACGGAAGCATCAGTGAAGTTATCGTACCAATGCCGGTGTTTTTCACCCATCTCTGCGAGAATGCCACAACCAATGGGAAGTACGGCATGAGTGGGGTGACAATATTTGTACTTGAGTCCCCGATGCGATAGGCCGCCTGGGTTAGTTCCGGTGATAAGCCGACTTGCATTAGTACAGGCACAAAAATTGGGGCGAGAAGTGCCCATTTACCGGATGCTGATCCAACCATAAGGTTTACTGCTGTGGTCAGTAGGATGATACCGACCACCGTTACTCCACCAGGTAATCCCAGAAACTGTAGAAAATCAGCGCCCATGACCGCGAGCAACGCACCTAAATTCGACCGACCAAATGCTGCAGTGAACTGCGCACAGAAAAAGATCATGACCAGGTAATAGCTCATCGTTTCCATGGACTTGGTCATGCCTTTGATTAGATCGCGATGAGAAGTAACAGTGCCAGCCATATATCCGTAAACAGCACCTGGCACTAGAAACAACAAGAATATGAGAGGGACGATCGATTGCATCAGAGGTGCACTAAATGCAGTTATCTGACCACTTTCAGACCTTAAAGGAGAATCGGATGGTATTACAGCAACAAATAAGGCTACCAATCCGAGGGCCATTGCCGCAGTCCCACCGTAAAGTGCCCTAGCTTCTGTAGCTGTGTTTGGTTCAAGTATGGTGGTTGATGTGTCATCGCCGTCCACTGCGGTTCTCTGGAGGCGGGGTTCTATCACCCGATCAGTTACATACCATCCGACAAGGATGACTAATAGACTAGATGCGCTAGTGAATGCCCAATTGCTAAGTGGATTCACTTCGCGGTTGACGTCAATAATCTGCGCGGCCGATTGAGTGAATCCTTGTAGGAGTGGATCAATGCCGGAAGGTATAAAGTTGGCGCTAAAACCGCCTGAGACACCGGCAAACGCACAAGCAATACCGGCTAGTGGGTGCCGTCCAGCGGCATAGAAGATGACTCCACCCAGAGGTATCACCAAAACATAACCTGCATCAGCAGCGGTGTGGCTGATGATAGCTACCAGGAGTAACATCGGTGACAACAAGCTGGTTTTGGTAACACGTAGCATGGCCTTCAGTAAGGCGTTGATGAAGCCGGTATGCTCAGCGACTCCGACCCCAAGCAAGGCCACCAGTACCACGCCCAGAGGAGCGAACCCAGTGAATGTTGTTACCATGCTTGCCAAAAACCCTGCCAGGCTATCGCCTGACAACTGATTCTGAATTGCCAGAGTGCGGTCACCATCGTTTGAGGGGACGCTAAATTCGTAGCCTGCGAAGAGAGCGGAGGCGGCCCATACTGCGATTAGGGCAATGACAAACAACGCGGCCGGGTCGGGTAAGCGATTGCCCGCCCTCTCAACCCATTCTAGAAAATGATAAACGGGACCTCTTGGTCTTTCTTCTGGAGCTGAAGGCTGATCGGTGTTCCCCATAATGACCTCCGAGTGGAGTAGGCTACTCTTGTTTGAGTCATTATGAAATACCTTCTATAGCCATGTCTCACCGACCAGGCAAGCCGAGGCCGTTGCTCTGATGAGTAAAGCTTTAGCTACTGGTCGTTGACAACAACCCTGACAACAACCCAGGCGGAGTTATATGGAAGCCTCACGTCTAGATGGATAGACTGTGACGTGTGGGGTGAGAGAACAACACAGGAAACAACGCATCAATACAGGATGAACGAGTCATGCCTCTTCTTAAAATCCTGTGGGGTTAACGCCCCGTGCGGGTTCGATCCCCGCCCTCGGTACCATCCTTTTTCGAGCAGTCAGGATTTAATATCCGGGACGCAATCGACAACGGGCGAGCTGGGATGAGGACTGTGTTGGTCGCTGGAGCTTCCGGGAAAACCGGGCGACCACTGGTAGAACAGTAGGCTCTTCGCCGAGGAGCCTTCTTCCAGTACGTAATTGTGACCTTCCACGTACCGGTTCAACACGTCCCCAACGGCATACGCCAACGACTGGATCTGCGGACGATTCTTCATCTTGCACATCAGTGTGCGTTTACCAGAATATCTAATGTATGCCAGTTATTAACTGGTTATATAATGTTAACAACAGAAATAATACTGCTTGGATGTAGCGTACTCACCGAACTTCCGTAGCGCGGAGGCCCAATCTCTACTGGGGTCAATGTATAGGGACGTCAACGGAGTTAACCATGAGACGAATGCAATGGACCACCTCTTTCTTCGTTGCCGTTGCGTGCATCTGCTGGGGGAGTCTACCGGTAGGTAGCCAGGAACCGGTTTCGCCGTCGGCCGTGCCCAACATGGCTGGCAAGATCATGACGGTGACCGGGCCGATTGACCCGGATGAGCTCGGTCAGACGACCATGCATGAGCACATCTTCATCGATTTCACCGTGATGGACGATACGCCCGAGCGGTGGAGTGCCGCCGGCCGGGTCAAGCCGGTTGGTGCAACGGCCGTTGGGCTCTACCACGCACCGCTCACGATGGACATCCTCGGCGCCGTTGCGCGGGGCGCGGCCAATCGCGACAACAGACTCCTGACCGACGAGCGGATGGCGATCGACGAAGTCTTAGAGTTTAAACGCCGCGGGGGTAGCGCGATCGTAGACACGACGAGCATTGGGCTTAAACGCGATCCGCTCGCCTTGAGCCGTGTTTCTGAGGCCACCGGCCTCCATATCGTTATGGGCGCGAGTTGGTATCGGAAGGGCTGGCATCCAAAGGATCTGAACGACCGCTCGATCGAAAGTCTGACCGAAGAGATCGTGGGCGACATCACAGTGGGAGTGAGCGACACCGGAATCCGGTCGGGCATCATTGGTGAGGTCGGGACGGAGGGCGACCCTCTCGTCCCGAACGAGCTCAAAGTCATTCAGGCATCGGCCCGAGCCAGCCGGATTACCGGTGCCGCGGTCACGTTGCATACACGCGCGGTTCTACGCGAACAACCTGGAATCCTCGACATGCTTGAGGCCGAAGGAGCGGACTTGAGCCGAGTCGTAGTCGGACACTCCAATCCACTCGCCTCCGACCTCGCGTTCATGGAGCAGTTGCTCGCGCGCGGTGTTTATATCCAGTTCGATACCCTCGGTCGTCAGCCAACTCTCAGCTACCCAGTTGTCACAGACACCGATGTTGGGCACGGTATCGTGAGTTTGATCGAAGCGGGACACGTAGACCGCATTCTCCTTGCGCAGGATGTCTGTTCGAAACTCCAGCTTAAGGCGTATGGGGGCACTGGCTTCTCTTTTATTCAGGAGCAGTTCATCCCGTACTTGAAACAGCTCGGTGTCACTGACGCACAGCTCCACACCATCATGGTGGAAAACCCGAGACGGGTGCTTACCTTCGCGGAGCCGGGCTCTGCCGAAGTCGATAGCCGAGACTGAAAGGTTTTCAATGCGGATCGCCGTGCGTCAAATGAAACGTTGATGGGTCCCGCTACAGCCGGGGTTACGGACGGGCACGACCGAATCGACGCTGAGTGGGTAGTTGATCTAGGTCTAGCTCGATGGGGTTCCAATCGGCGCCGGTGGGATCAGGGTCATTCTGGATGGAGGTCGTTATGAGACTTGTCGTTCGCTTCACGTCGGTTGTTGTCGTGTCGCTAGTTGTCCTTGTGGTCTTGCAGGTAAGCCCGAGCGCAGGAACTAACCAAGCAGCCACGACGACCGGGATCCCCAACCTGGCGGGTAAGGTCCTGACGGTCGTGGGACCAGTCGATCCCGAGGTTCTCGGTCAGACGATCATGCACGAGCACATCTTCATCGATTTTCAAAACCCGGTGACGCGCGCGAACATCTCGCGGGCTACTGATATGGGCCTACACCTGGCGCCCGTTAGTTTGGACGTCTTGAGTGAGGTGCGCTTTCGCAGGATCCCGAATCGTGACAATCTCTATCTGACAGACTTCGGCGAAGCCATCGACGAGGTGATGGAGTTTAAGCGGCACGGCGGTCAAACCATCGTTGACGTGACGAGCATAGGCCTAGGCCGCGATCCTCACGCCCTTCAGCAGGTGTCCCACACCACGGGCCTCTCCATCGTCATGGGCGCGGGTTGGTACCAGAAGCAGTTTCACCCGGCCGACATGGACAACCGCACTATCGAGGAGCTGACCGATGTGATCGTACGCGACATCGTCGTGGGCGCCCAGGGCACGTCGGTCCGGTCTGGCATTATTGGAGAGGTTGGGATCAACGGTAACCCGCTGACCGCGAACGAGATGAAGAGCATCCGCGCATCGGCCCGGGCCAGTCGAATCACGGGCGCCGCCATTTCGTTTCACGTCGGCGGACGGGGCGAAGAGAAGTTTACCGTGCTTGAGGCCGTGGCGGCAGAAGGTGCAGACCTGCGGCGGGTAATCATGGGCCACAGCAATAGCATCGCCGACGACTTACCGTTCATGAAGCGGCTCCTCGAACGTGGCGTGTTTATCCAGTTCGACACCCTCGGGCGGCCAGATGGGAGGCTTGGCGGCGTCGACGATGGGAAAGTGGCACGAGGTATCGTCGAGCTTATCGAGGCCGGTTACGCCGATCGTGTTCTACTCTCTCAAGATGTGTGTAACAAGATCCAACTGAAGAAGTACGGCGGCACGGGCTTTTCGTACGTATTGGAGAACTTTCTGCCGGCGCTACGTGACCTCGGTGTTGAGGAGGAGGACATCCACAAGATGATGGTCGAGAATCCCGTCCGAGCGCTCACCTTCGCGGCGCCAGTGCCGAGTCTCTGAGGGCTCTTCGAGTTTCTGACACTACTGAGAGTCTGTCGGGTAAAGTAAACCGCCTCCATACGCGAGAAGACAGTTCCCGTCTTCGGTGCCATATTAGTTGGGAAAACGTCCGATCCGAAGACCAGCCGTTTTGTTACTTCACTTTTGACAGCCAATTTGACAGCCACCAGTGGCACAATGCTGCGAGGCGGAGGCCAATATGCAACGGCATATCGTAATCGGACTCATCGTTGTGACCGTCGTGGCGGGTGGCGTTCTGTGGCCCACGACAGTGGATGTGCTTCGGGTGCACGCTCACGGAACTGAAGCCCGTTTCGTACAGGAGGTCGATTGGCCAAAGCGGCGCATTACGCATACTTATGGGCTGAGTTACTCCGAACTGGGGCTCGGCGCCTACCGGAACGGGATCGAGATGCGAACGGTCGACGGTCGACAGTGTGTGGAGGGTGGACTGATTGGGTTTGATATCGACGACGATTATGGATTCGACGTCGATGAGTCGGTGACTGTAACCCTGACCTACGCCACGGCGTTCACCAACCCGTTCGTGGTTGTTTGGGATCAGAACGGTGGTAATAGTTTGGGACGTAGCGAGGAGATCCAGCCCGAGACGGGAGGACCGCTGCGTACGATCACGCTGACGCTCGACCGGGCACGTCTCGCCGGGCAAGGCACTCGAGGTATCGACATCGCGGTGGGCAGCCGCGCGGGATTATGCCTGTGCGATATTGAAGTGGTTCGCAGTGGGACCACAGATGTTCGTGAAGCGTTCGGCCGCGTGAGGCTGGAGGTGACGGACGCTGCATCGGGTGAGCGGATGCCCGCCCGCGTCGGGCTCTATGATTCGACGGGAAGAATGCCGTTGCCTTCGGACGATGCGGTGATGGTGCATCGCTTCACCGACGAAGTGCGCCGGCTGTGGGTTAGCCCGCGGGTCTTTTGGCCGGTCGAACATAGGCAGGCGTTTTACATAAACGGAAGTTACGAGGCCCGGGTGCCCGTTGGGACTTACGATCTCGTTGCCACCCGGGGGATCGAGTATCGGGTTCACCACGGCAAGATCGAGATTCTCCCCGACGAGACGCACACTGTTCCAATCGCTCTGGAGCGCTACATCAATCAGCCGGATCGCGGGTGGTATTCCGGCGATGCACACATTCACATCCAGCGAGACGCAACCGAAGACGAAAACGCGTGGGCGCAGGTGGCGGCCGAGGATGTACATGTTGGGAACCTGTTGCAGATGGGTAACATCGCCGGTACACATTTCGGCCAACCGGCGTGGGGCGCGGCTGGCCGTTTCGAACGTGATGGTCACGCGCTCGTCTCCGGCCAAGAGGACCCACGGACGGTCCATCGCGGACACACGATTCACCACAATCTGCAACAACCGCTACACGTTGGTCCGGAAGGCTATTTTCTGTATCACCAAGTCTTCGAGGAATCACATCGGCAGGGTGGTTTATCCGGCTATGCGCATCAGGCGGAACTGTTCAACGGTCGCCGCGGTATCGCCCTTGACGTGCCCTTCGGGATCGTTGACTTCGTCGAGATTCTGCAGCAGGGCCGATTACCTACAGACCTGTGGTATGGCTTCCTTAACCTCGGCTACAAGCTTCTCCCGGCTGCTGGATCCGACTTCCCATACATGGACCTACCGGGCGTCGTACGGAGCTACGTAAAGATCGACGGTCCCTTCAGCGTCGACGCTTGGTTTGATGCGTTTCGCGCTGGCCGCCTATATGTCACTAACGGACCGCTGTTGGAGGTGACGGCGAACGGTCGGTCGCTGGGAGAGGAGTTGCATCTTGAAAGTGGCGCTCAGGTCGAAGTCGTGGCAGAGGCTTCGCTCAACCCAGATCTTGACCGGCTGACTCGTTTAGAACTGGTGGTGCATGGGGAGGTCGTGGCCTCTGAGTCGGCTAACGGCCGAGATCGGGTCCAACTTCGCACGACGTTGACGGCGGACCGAAGCCTGTGGCTGGCGGTTCGGGCGTTCGGTGAGCGTCAGGAGGAACGGAACATGACGGTAGCCCACACCGCGCCCATCTACGTGATCGTCAATGACCAACCGTTCTATCAGGATGAGCGGGTGCCCGAGCTGGTAGCGCTGCAACGCGCCAGACTGCGAGAACTGCTGACGGAAGCAATTGATCCCGACCGCGACCTTGAGCCGTGGGAGACTCGGAGTCTGCTGTCCGAGTTGTGGCCGGACCAGCGTCGTCTACTTGAACCCCGCGTCGAAGAGGCGGACGCGCGCTACCGGGCACTGCTGGCAGAGGTCGATCGCTCCTCGCGACAGCAGTGAGTGGCTAGGTGCGATGATGGCTTTGCGAACCATTCTGCATGCGACGGTCCTCGATGTGTTTTTTCTCTCGCGCTATCCGTATGAAATCACAGGAAGTCACCGGAAATGGAACAATAGGGAAGGAGCAGGGCAGGGACTTAAAATCCTGTGGGGTTAACTCCCCGTGCGGGTTCGATCCCCGCCATCGGCACCATTTTTCTTAGAAAAACGGCTGATCCGAAGACTGGCCGTTTTCGTTGCTTCACTCTTGACAGCCACCATTCGCGCGCGAGGGAAATGGCGTTAAGGAAGGGGCTGAACTACTGGCCTCGCCCACGATTTACGACCCTATTTTTCAAGCGCGATCAACTGGCCGCGGACGCCGTCCAGGTCATTGGTCGTATGGACGTCGAAATAGAGACTTCCCTCACGAAGATCGCGGAGATCTCCAGGAGACAACTTGACTTTGCCTGAAGCTCGTCCGGCGCCTTGTTCTCCAAGTAGAAACACGATCGGTCCAGCAGAACCCGGCTTGCCCCGGTGTACATGGATACCCAGAACATCCGAGTCGAGAGCACCCGAGACCGATGTCGAATAGGCAAGTTCGAGACTGTTCCAGTCGAGACTGAAGCGAGCCCGCCCGCTCACACCCTGTTCGGCGTCCAGTCGATGAGTTTCCGCAGTCGCCGTGAGAACCCCGGGAGGACTCACAAGGCTGGGTGTGGTTGTGGGCGACCGCCGGTGGTGGGTGGCCTGTTCGTACGCGTACCCGAGTGCGATCAGACGAGGTTCTGCAAATACCCGGCCTAGTAACTCAATGCCGACCGGCATCCCATCCTGTGCAACCCCAGCGGGCACTGTAATCGCCGGCAGTCCAGATTGGGCGCTCAATCTACAGTTGCTTCCGGTTTGGCGTGTGCCAATTCGCATCGCCGTCTGACGAATGGTCGGGTAGACAAGGGCGTCCAACTTATGTTCGTCCATCAACGCTAGTGCAGCTTGTCGAGTCTCATCCCTACGTGCGATCGCTGCTCGATATTCGTCAGTGTCGAGGGTCTCAACTTCTATCGACGTTCGGTTACCGCGCTCGAGCACCTCATGATAGAGACCGCGGTTCACTATCTCGTCTAGCGACCGAACTGGTGCACCGGGCGTTCGACTTAAGTAATCAGCGAGGTCAAACTTAAATTCACGAAGGCCAGCGCCCTCCAGTAGTGCAGGCAAGCCGGTCTCACTAAGGTCAACCGTCTCCGCACCCTCGTTCCTCATTTCCTCAATAGCAGCTTCGATGACATCTCGAACAGGTCGATCCGCCGCTGCTTCTCCGACAAGCTCTGTGAGGACCCCCAGCCGTGCTCCTCGAAGAGCATCACCGATGAGTGCTTCAGAGTAGCTTTCGGGGATACGACCTTCTGACAGCTGCGTGCTGTCGTCAGCTGGGTCTAGCCCAACTGTGACATCGAGCACCGCCACTAGGTCGGAGACAGTGCGTGCGAGTGGTCCGCCAATATCCTGGGTGTGCGAGAGTGGAATAATCCCGTCGCGACTCGACAATCCTCGGGTCCCGCGCAGTCCCACCAGAGCGTTGTGTGCTGATGGGATGCGGATTGATCCACATGTATCGGATCCCATGCCAACGGCCCCGAAACTCGCCGCGACCGCCGCACCGGTACCACCGCTCGATCCACCAGGATTACGCTCGGGATCGTACGGGTTTCGCGTCTGGCCACCAAACGAGCTAATTGTCGTTATCCCACGAGCCAACTCGTGCAGGTTGGTCTTCCCAAGAATGATCGCTCCCGCTTCTCTCAACTTGCGTATTTGGAACGCATCGTCGGGGGGAACCGACGTGGCGAGAGCGATGATGCCTCCGGTCGTTGGCATATCCGTCGTGTCAAAGTTGTCTTTCACGACGATCGGGATTCCGTGCAAGAGTCCTCGCGCGCCGGTCATCGCACGTTCTGCATCGAGTTCGTCAGCACGCCCCAGTGCGGAGGCGTTAATTGAAATCATCGCCCGCAGTGCCGGGCCCTTCCGGTCATAGGCACTTATGCGGTTCAGGTACATCTCGACAAGCATGCGAGAGGTGACGACGCCCGACTCCATCGCCTCGGCCAGCTCCGAGATTGACTTTTCCATAACATCAAAGTCGGACCGCGGGGACTCTGGCACGTCAGATGCACAGCTCCAAGCCATTCCTAATAGAACGATGGCTACCGACAGTCTGAGACGTTGTGCACCCGTCCCGCTTGCCGCTCCGACTAGTCCGATCACCACGTTTCTTCGCATATCTGTCTCCACCTAGAGGCATTGTGCCACCTTTCGAGCGTGAGTGGAATGGGCGAGGAATCGACAAGCAGCACCGTCCCTCTCCCTGAGTTTTACCCCACGAGCGAAAATTGACAGACCCCGTTGAACCGTCCTCTGGAGGGAGGTAGGCTAGACCTTATGTTTTTCATGCTTTCAATTTTGGCACTGGTCGCGCTGGCGACCGTTGCGCCGAAACTGATTCGCCTCAGAATCAAATTCTTCAAGTGGATTCATTGGACCTGGGCGGTCCGCGTGCTCGAAGAGCACTTCGAGAGATGGGTCCTCGTCATCCGTATCGTTCTGCTTGGGCTGGCGGTAGTGCTGTTCTTATTTGGTGTTGCGAGCGCGTTGTAGTGGCGACGGAGATACCACAGTTCGTTGTCCTAGCTGTGGGCGTGAAAGGTGGTCTTGGTACGACACGACGACAGATGGGGGAGCGGGGGGGAAGCACCTGCGACCGTGCCTGGCGTGACTGTCCCTATGAGGACGGTGTTCCTTGTGTTTTCCTACTCGGTTCTCGTTAGGGTTTCGCTCACTTCCCAGAGCCGGACAGCCGCCTCGGGGTCCTGGCTCGCCTGGGTCGACCGGGCCAGGGTGCAGCCGGCGAAATATTCTCCGCTGGTCTCCTGGAGGCTAGGGTCACAGGCTATGAAGACCGTCGTTCGTGCCCCCCGCTCTGGGGTCAGCATAAAGGGGCGGGCAGCTCTGAACGCAAGACTCCATAGGTTCCAGACCTCTCCGGCACGGCCGAAGCTGGTGGCCACCACACCTGGGTGGAGGCAGTTAGCGGTCACCCCGCTGCCTTCGAGGCGGCGAGAGAGTTCTCGGGTGAAGAGTATGTTGGCCAATTTTGAGAAGGAGTAGGCCTTGAACCCAGCGTAGCTCTTTTCCGACTGCAGATCGTCGAAGTTAAGTCCGTTGGGGACTCGCTGGTGGGCGCTGGAGGCCACGACCACCACCCGGGCTGGGGCCGAGCGCCGCAGGAGAGGCTCGAGCAACTGGTTCAGAAGGAAGGGACCGATGTGGTTGGTGCCGAAGGTGGCCTCGATGCCGTCATCGGTTTCCTGCCTCTCCGAGAGAATGAGTCCGGCGTTATGAACCAGAACATGGAGGGCCGGGACGTTCTTCTCGAATCCGGCAGCGAAGTCCCGGATCGAAGTGAAGCTAGCCAGGTCGAGTAAGCGCCAGGAAATGGAGCCAGCCCCATTGGTCACTTCCTCACGGATGGAGGCCTCGGCAGCCTCGCCCTTGACCGAATCTCGGGCGGTGATGACCACCTCGGCTCCTCGCCGGACGAGTTCGATGGCGGCCGCCTTGCCGATCCCTGCGTTGCCCCCAGTTAGGAGGACCGTCTTGCCAGCGATATCCCAAGTCTCGTCAGCCATCACGGTATGTTACTGATCTTGGCGGCTAAAATGCTGGCCATATCAAGGGCCTATCGGCCAGACCCCGTTGAACCGTCCTCTGGAGAGAGGTAGGCTAGGCCTGTCATGACACGACGTTGGGTGACGGTCTTGACGAGCATTTGGCATTAGAGGCTACAGTACGTGCGGGAAATCGACGAAGAACAAAGTCACGGTGACATAGAACAGCAAGGGCCCGAAATGCCTCCGGTTCGACAGATCTCCGTTGTGGAGCTCAAAGCAATGATGGAAAGTGGAACAGGCTATGAGCTGGTTGACGTGCGGACACAATTGGAACGGTCAATTGCGACGATTGACGGATTCCGTCTGCTAGACCAGGTCTATCACGACAAATTAATTAACTGTGATCGAGAAACCACGATCATTTTTCAGTGTCACCATGGGATTCGGAGTCAGCAAGCTGCTGAGTATTTTCGCCAGCAAGGCTTTCGAAACCTCTGTAACGTGCAGGGTGGCATCGATGCATGGTCCTGCGTTGTTGACTCGACTGTCGCTCGGTATTGAGGCCGCCGGCATTGCACTACAAGAAAAAGCGGATTTTCTCCGAATAGTGATCATCCGGACAAAGTGTTGAACCGCTCCCTGCGTAGAGGTAGGCTAGCCTCCTGCTTTGGACTTGGCCGAGGCAGAATCAATTCGATCCATAACCTTCTGATTCGGGGTGTCTTCAAAAAACTTGGACACCCAGTCAAGGCACCCGACGAACACAGCGATTAACAGGGGCAGAGCAAAGAGCCACCCCCTCCAACCCTCTGGAACGAGGCTCGCCCCCCCTTGTCTGTAGTTAAGGTAGTTAACGAAGTAGCCAATTACAAACATCGGCACCCCAGCCCAAATTGCGCGTTTGCGCCAATAGCTAAAACTACTCATCATTTATTCCGAACAGGGAAGGCGTCTCGGAGTGCTAGTCCGATCATGATCTGTCGTCGCATCGTAAAATCCTTACACCTCTTACTCCCCGCCCCCTCTACGAGCAGGGTGTGTGCCATCAATCGGTGAAAAACCTAAATTAAGAGGGAACCAATCCAGGTCATCGCCGCATATTTTGCCACCCCCCACAAGATACGTGGGATCTTCTTCGTATAAGAAGTTAAAGTGTCCAATCTTTCCTTCTTCTGATTCGTTCTCGCCTGCCTCGCTGACTCAGGTATGTCCCGCTTACAGTCTAAAGGCATTGTGCCACCTTTCGAGCGTGAGTGGAATGGGCGAGGAATTGCCAAGCTGCACTCGTGCGGCTCTCGCAATGGCCACTTCCGGCCGTGGCGCGAGATAGCCCGTCGCGGTTTCAAACACCTCGCCCTGTTCACTGAGTACGGCGTCGGCACGGCACATCGCGTCCACGTTGCGCGCAATCGCTTCCAGCTAATGTCCGTCCACGGGCGCGCGAGGCGATGTTCAGCGGAACGCTCCCAGCGCTTTACCCGTAGCTCTGTTAGCGTCGATGGCGCTTGTTAAAGAGTGTCGCTGCGTCATTGCTGGTTTAGATGTGCCGGTCTGAGCTACCATCATTAGAGATCGAACCAAACGTCGGACAAGGAGAGATGCCATGGCTTGGAACGTTGACGGCGAGTTGATCGAAACCTGTAGCTGCAACATGCTCTGCCCCTGCTGGTACGGTGTGCAGGAGCTGATGGTCATGGATCAGGATTGGTGCGGCACAGCATTTCTGGTCCGTATCCGCGAAGGGAACGCCGACGGCATTGACCTGGCCGGCTCTAATATCGTACTAGCCCTACATTTCCCAGGCCCGACGCTCTTTGACGGTGACGCGACGGCTCGAGTCTATGTGGACGACCGCACCTCTGACGCTCAGCAGCAGGCGTTGGAGACCATTCTCCAGGCTAAGCAGGGTGGTCCGATGGAGGTGCCGGCCTCTTTAACCTCTACCTGGTTGCCAACACGACGTGTGCGCATAGACGTCACCGAACAGGATGGGGCGGTGCGTGCTAACGTCGATGGAGTCGGTGAGATCGTGTCTGAACGTCTAGTTAACGAACAGGGTGAACGGATGACGATGCAGAATACTGCTTTCATTCTCGCCTTCCAGTTCGCAAACAAGTCCGCCGATCTCGCGCCCAGCAAGGGCACCAGGTGGAACGACCCCGACATGCCAATGGCCTACGAGTGCAAGTCCGGCGCCGTCGGGCAGATCGCCTGGGCCGTGGACGCCTAGGGCTCTCCGTGGTCTTCCGGTGACTCCCGACCTGTCCTACAGCGAGCTCGTTCGGCGTGACCGAGCAGTGCTGGTCTCGGCGATCGCCGTTCTCGCCGGGCTCGCTTGGGCCTACACGGTGCGACTTTCCGCCGGGATGGGCTCGATGAGTGTTAATGCCATGGCCGCCAGCGTGGCCGTGCCCAGCACCCAGTCCTGGACCCTGAACGACGTCTTCTTCATGTTCGTCATGTGGACAGTGATGATGGTGGCAATGATGCTGCCGTCGGCAACACCGATGGTGCTGCTGTTTGCGCGAGTGATGCGGAAGCGTGAACGCGACGGGCGGCCGTTCGTGCCCACGGGGTTGTTCGTCTTCGGCTACCTGCTTGTCTGGGTCGGTTTCTCGGCCATGGCGACATTGGCGAACTGGGGCCTGCACGTCGCCGGTGTGCTGTCCTCGATGATGGGGAGCACAACACCGATGATCGGCGGGGTTGTGCTGCTGTTCGCCGGCGCCTTTCAATGGACGCCGCTCAAAGACGCCTGCTTGAGCCATTGTCGGTCGCCGCTGGCCTTCCTCACCGCCCATTGGAGCGACGGGCGAGGGGGTGCCCTCATGATGGGGCTGCACCACGGTGTGTATTGCCTTGGTTGCTGCTGGCTCCTGATGGCCCTCCTCTTCGTGCTGGGAATCATGAATCTCCCGTGGATCGCGGCACTCACGGTCTTCGTGCTGCTCGAAAAGGTCCTGCCTCGTGGTCGGCTCGTCAGCCGGTTCTCCGGGATCGTCTTCGCCGCTTGGGGCATGGTCCTGCTCGCCACTGGCGTTGGCTGAGGCCCATCGAGCCAGCCAGCTTTGGGGCGAACGGCGCCCGCGCGACTTACCGATTAGCTGCGCGGCCCGGCGGATCGGCCCGGGGTCACGTCCTTCATTGGCGGTTGGCGTGACCGGTTGCCCGCTACGGCGGCCGCCTTGGTCACGCCGGCGGCGGCGTCTTGGACGGCACGCTCGAACCGTCGCTTCAGGAAACGCTTCAGCTGCCGCCGGTAGGCCGGGACGAGGCAGAGGAAGCCGACGAGGTCGGTCAACACGCCGGGCGTGATGAGCACCACCGCCGCGAGAAGGATCAGCACACCGTCAAAGATCGGCTCGGCGGGCAGCTGGCCGGCGTTGAGATCGTTACGCAGGCGCGCCAGCGTACTGATGCCCTGTTGCCGGGCCAGCGACGCGCCGACGACTCCGGTGCCTATGATGAGACCGATCGTGGCGAGGGTGCCGACACGCTGTCCTATCTCGATGAGTAGGACGAGCTCGACGACCGGTACCGCTATGAAGAGGATGAGGAGGCGTGCCACGGTGATGCGTTCCTATAACCAGAAACCTGAAAGTTTGTTAATGTTCATTAAATTATTTTACTTCCACTCCACAACCGCGCCTGAGACGCGAGAGCATCCGACACAGCTCGACTAACCCTCGTCCTCGTTGAACCGCTAAGCTTATAGCGGGCTACAAAAAGCGAAAAGGATTTCCGGAAGATGTCGCACAAAGTGGTAGAAGCTTCTAACGCTGCACACCCGCACGTGGTTCAATGAACATTCCATTCGACAACACCTACGCCAAGTTGCCAGACCGTTTCTTCGCCAAACAGAAACCCGCCCATGTTCCGAAAGCGAAGCTCATTCGTTTCAACCGCGAACTAGCGGCAAAGCTCTCGATCGACGCCGACTGGCTGGAATCAGCTGACGGCGTCGCGATGCTCGCTGGCAACGCGATCCCCGAGGGTGCCGAGCCGATTGCACAAGCCTACGCAGGCCATCAGTTCGGTGGATTCTCACCACAACTTGGCGACGGTCGCGCCATCCTCCTCGGCGAAGTCATCGACACCGACGGCGCACGTTACGATCTGCAGCTGAAGGGCTCAGGCCGCACGCCATTCTCGCGGGGCGGCGATGGTAAATCTGCGCTCGGCCCGGTGCTTCGCGAATACATTGTCAGCGAAGCGATGGCTGCTCTTGGAGTTCCCACGACCCGGGCGCTCGCCGCTGTTACCACCGGCGAAAGAGTCATGCGCCAAGACGGGCCGCTCCTCGGGGCTGTGTTCACTCGCGTTGCTGCAAGTCACATTCGCGTCGGGACCTTTCAGTATTTTCTAGCACGCAACGATATCGAGGCCCTGCGACTGCTCGCCGATTATGCCATTGCCCGGCACTACTCGGCGGCCGCCGACGCGCCAGATCCTTGTGTGGCTTTGTTAGAGGCGGTCGTGGCTGTCCAAGCGGATCTGATCGCCCAGTGGATGTCTCTTGGCTTCATCCACGGTGTGATGAACACAGACAATACCGCCATTTCTGGGGAAACGATCGACTATGGGCCGTGCGCGTTCATGGACGCCTTCCACGCGCAGGGCGTCTTTAGCTCCATCGACTCCCTCGGGCGCTATGCCTGGGGCAACCAGTCCGACGTCGGGCTCTGGAACCTCACCCGTTTCGCGGAAACCCTGCTGCCATTATTGTCTGAGGATCCGAGCAAAGCGACCAAAATTGCCGAAGCCGTCCTCTCCGGATATCTTGAGCGATTCGGCAATCAATACATCGCCCGCTTCCGCGCCAAATTCGGCCTCCCACGTGACGCACCAGTCGAGCTCATCCAGGAATGTCTCGATCTACTGAGCACCCAAGCGGTCGATTTTACCCTCTTTTTTCGTCAGCTCACGCGTGTCGCCGGCGGAGAGGATTCTCAGACGCTTACCGCGATGTTTTGCAGCAGTGAGCCTTTTAAAGCCTGGTTCGCCAAATGGCGTCACGAAGCCGATCCCGTCAACCAGCTCACCGACATGCGCGCAGCCAACCCGATCCTAATTCCACGCAACCATCGCGTCGAGCAAGCCATCAAGAGCGCCTATACTGGCGACTTTTCCCAGTTTCATCGTCTTGTCGATGCGCTAGCCGCTCCCTACGCTGACCAAGTCGAATACGCTGATCTCGAAACGCCACCACGACCAGAAGAAATCGTCCACGAAACTTTCTGTGGGACCTAGCCAGAGGTTCAGGTTCTCGATCAATAGCAAAGAAAGAATGAAACGAAGCGCACCCGCGCGACTAACTTCGCTCCGACTTTTTACCTCGGTTACAAAATCGCGAGACCCCGTTGAACCGTCTTCTGGAGAGAGGTAGGCTAGGACTGTCATGACACGACGTTTGGTGACTCTGTTCGCGGTGGTGCTGGTGGCGCTCTGTGTGCCGCTCGCCGGCCAGCAAGAATCCATCGACGAACTTCGGGCGAAGGCGGAGCAAGGTGATTCCATCTCACAGTTCGAACTCGGATTAGCTTATGAAACCGGCCGAGGTGTGCCAGAGGATGGTATCGAAGCCGCACGGTGGTATCGGTTAGCGGCTGAGCAGGGCTTGGCCCTTGCGCAACACAGCCTCGGGGTCATGTATGCCAATGGCGCGTCCCGTTATGGACATGCGGAAGGCGTGCGATGGTTTTGGTTAGCCGCTGAGCAGGGGTTGGCCGACGCGCAGTACAACCTCGGGTTCATGTATGCCGACGGCCGTGGTGTGCCGCAGGATGACGCGGAAGCGGTCCGCTTGCTTCGATTGGCGGCGGGTCCGGGGCATGCCAGCGCGCAGTACGGCCTCGGCCTCATGTATGCCGACGGCCGTGGTGTGCCGCAGGATGACGCGGAAGCGGTGCGCTTGTTTCGATTAGCGGCGGGTCAGGGGCATGTCAGCGCGCAGTACAACCTTGCCCTCATGTATGCCGAGGGTATCGGCGTGGCACAGGATGACGCGGAAGCGGTGCGCTTGTTTCGATCAGCGTCGGGTCAGGGGCATGCGCGCTCGCAGTACAACCTCGGCCTCATGTATGCCGACGGCCTCGGCGTGCCGCAGGACGATGTGACTGCTCATATGTGGTTCGATCTCGCTGCGTCACAATCAACGGGTGAGGATCAGAATCAAGCGGTCCAGAACCGCGACATAATCGTGGAAAGGTTGAATTCAAACCAGCGGGCCGAAGCCCAACGCCTCGCCCGCGAATGGAACGAAGCGCACCCGCGTGACTAACTCCCTCAGTTTCGTGGGTGGTGTTATCGGTATTCGACCGTCCGTGTCATGGCCAATTTGATCATTTTACCGACTTTTACGCCAAGTCATTGTTCAGCCAAATGTCGCGGCCGCTTGAGTCCAATAAGCCATTTATAATCAAGTACTTACAATGTATCATCTGAGCCGTTTTTTTCTATGAAACTAACCCATTCTGAGGTATAATTCTTCTTGTAACACGGCGCGAATTCTGACCGACATTCGACAGATATTTCGGACGGATCGAGCGTTGTTTTTCGCTGCTGGCACCGTCGTCTGACGCTTCTTGCCCTCGTCTCTCGAGGGAACCCTACGACGCAGCACGGTGCCAGGACCCGGCGTGATGATCGCGCCATTGCTCATTGTTTCAACCTTATACGTCGCATCCGCGAGGAGATTTCATGCGTCCATGAGTGCCCGTGGTGTCTCCAGGATCACGGCAAGTGTCAGACCGGATCGACACCGTGTCTTGAATCCAAAAGAAAGAATGGCGTCGTTGCCAGCACTCAACAACTCGTGACGGAGGCGAACAATGATGGTAACCGAGTGGTTTGAAACAGAGAAGGAGCGGCAGGAGTTTATTGAGCTGATTCAAGTTCGGCGTCCCAACAAGGCGTTTATCAATGTCGAACACGATGGCAAGTTCTACACGTCGTTTGAGCTGAGCGGTGAACCGTTTGCAGGACTTGACGAGTTGATTGATGACCAAGGAGGAGAAGAGGAATGACAACATTTATTTTCAATAGCAAGAATCAGCGTGATGAGATGTATGCCAGTATGCGTAAAGACTACCCACACATGACGCTGATTCTCTCCGAGGACAAGGGGAGGTATCTGCTGACATTCAGGGCTCCAGCACCTCGTCCATCACCAAAGCCGGTATTCAGAACGAAGAGAAAATAGGATGGCTTGTAGCGAACGAAAGGACTGGACACATGATCGAACTCAAGAATAATGAACTGAAAATTACGTTTCCTGATGTGCATCCAGACGCGCAACTCACCATGGCGTTTCAACGAACGCTGCGGATTCCTGATGACGACAACACCTATGCGTTGCCGCCAGGCCTCGGAACGTTCCCACTTAAGCATGTTGACAACTGTCAATCGAAAGTTCCGCCGTCCTGGAAGAAACACGGAGGGGTAATGATGCCGATGTTTCAAGCCGAAGCGATGTGGATTAACTTTTCATCGGAGGATATCGATAACCGCGGGGAGTACTGCTTCATTGTCAAGATCGCGACTGGTAAGGTCAATGCCGTAACAGGTGAGGATTGGCGAGATAGCGTGAACCGCGCCCCACAGGATTACCTCGTTGTTCCGGCGCAACCGTGGCTGGATGGCTACTGCGTGGAAAAGGGAACGATTCGCCAGTTCGTTGCGATGCCACTCGGCTCAGGGTATACCGCAGAAGAACAAGTGACCGGCGAGGCCAGGGTCGGTGGCGTACAGATCGTGGTGTATCCGATGAAGCGTGAAGTGTTCGAGCGACGCTTTCCGGTACGCGACATGAGGAGAGTCTACTGCCGCGACGTTAGATATAAGCTGCCCTCGGAGAGTATGGCAATGACCCTCGATGAGATGGATATGGGGTTGGCGCCTGGTGGCAAGATGAGGCAGGAGATCTATGACGATCCGTATGACTTGGCGGACTGGGATTTACGTTACCGGAGTCGATGCTTTGTGCATTTGGCGAATTCCATGACATGGCGTGCGGTTACGGGGACTGAGCCGCCGACCAAACCTCCGACAGCGAAGGAGTATTCGGACCGTGGGTTGCCTTGGTTTGACTACTATGCCGAGGTTCCGGCGGTGGATGGTGGTGCGCTCGGGAAGTCGCTAAAGTCAGTGGCACAAGTGAGTGTCGAAAAGAAGGACGCGCTGTTCTCTGAAGAACAGCCGGTCGTACCGGCCATCGTCCACGCTGTGGGGCCGACGCCGCGTTCAGGGAATCGGGTGCGAGAGTGGTAGTGCGACGAATTCGACTGATGAGCTTCACCCCCTCAGTTTCGTGGGTGGGGTTATCTATAACGATTACAGCACCCCGCTTCCCCCGGTCAAAGCGTCATTTGCCCAGCTTGAGATCGAGCGAGAAACCATTATGTTGAGAAAGAAACGGCTCTACGTGGACATGGACGGCGTTCTCGTCAACTTCGTCTCAGCCCTTCCGCATCTGTCACCAGAGGTCCAGCAGGAATTCGACGGGCGATTGGACGAAGTCCCCGACATCTTTGGGTTGATGGAACCCATGCCCGGGGCCATCGAGGCGTATCACGTACTGGCGGATCTCTTCGACACCTACATTTTATCGACGGCCCCGTGGGAGAATCCCTCCGGGTGGTCGGACAAAGCGGTGTGGGTCAGACGGCATCTTGGCACCGTGGCGCACAAGCGGCTCATCCTGACGCATCACAAGCACCTGAATCACGGCGATTTCCTCATTGATGATCGCACCGCGAACGGCGCGGATCGCTTTGGCGGGGAGCATCTACTGTTCGGATCGGGTCAGTATCCGGATTGGGACAGCGTCGTCGCCTACCTACGATTGAAAGCTCTCTGAGCGCGGGAACGGACCTGTCGCCGTTGAACCGTCCTCTGGAGAGAGGTAGGCTAGGACTGTCATGCTTCGACATTATGCGGGTCTAATCGCGGCTGCTTTTATTGTTGCGGCTTGCAGTGTGACAGTGGTCACACAGCAGGGCGCGATTGAAGACCTCCGCGCGCGGGCCGAGGAAGGTGACGCTGAGGCGCAGAACGAGCTCGGGAGTTTGTATTACGCGGGGAACGGCGTTCTACAGGATGACAGCGAGGCAGCACGGTGGACTAAACGTGCGGCCGATCAGGGATATGCCCCAGCGCAGTACAACTTGGGTCTGCTGTATTTCAGGAGTCGCGGCGTGCCCGGTGATGATGTTGAGGCTGCGACGTGGTACCGGCGGGCGGCTGATCAGGGCTATGCGCCAGCTCAGGGAGGTCTTGGTTACATGTTGGCGTACGGTGCTGGAGTCGATAAGAATCACGTGAAGGCATATATGTGGCTGGAGCTGGCTTGGAGCGGTGCAGCTAACGACTTCACACGGCGCCTCTATATCCAACAGCGGGATGAGCTTGCGCAGCGGATGACGGTGGAACAGATTGCTGATGCCAAGCGTCTTGCCCATGAATGGCACGAAGCGCACCCGGGTCCCTAACCCCCTCAGTTTCGTGGGTGGCGTTATCTATAACGATTACAGCACCCCTCTTCCCCCGCGCCCTAGGTGCAGGGTGTGTGTCATCACTCGGTGATGCCGTACAATGTCTGTATGTCTAAACTGACCGTGGAAGGATATGGGACCTTCGATGTTCCTGATGATAAAAGACTTGTGCTGGCAATTGAGCAGGATGCCAAAGTCGATGTTTTACATGCCTGCGGTGGCAATGCACGATGTACAACCTGCCGCGTAGAGTTCATTGACGGAGAACCGACGAAGATAACAGCCGCGGAAAGTTCTCTACTTGAGGCTCGGAGCCTAACCGGCGTGCGTCTGTCGTGCCAGATACTCTGCGACCAGGACATGACCATCCGGGCGGTCAGCCGACTCGAAGGCAGCGGCCGACCCGACCCCGGGGGTGCTCCAGCCGAGATGATCACCCCGCCGCCGGACTGGCAGTAAGCCGCGACTCGCAGCTAGGGCCACCTTGTTCGTCCCCACCGCGCACCCGCGCGACTAACTCCCTCAGTTTCGTGGGTGGGGTTATCGGTGTCTTTTAGACACCCTCTTACCCCCCGTCCGCCGACTTTTTACTCCCCGAGCGAAAATTACCAGACCCCGTTGAACCGTCCTCTGGAGAGAGGTAGGCTAGGACTGTCATGACACGACGGATTGCACAGCTTTTGCCGGTCGTACTGCTGGTGGCGTTGACTGTGCCACTGTCCGCGCAGCCGGGATTCAACGACGAACTGCGGGCGAAGGCCGAGCAAGGGGATGTCCAGGCGCAGTACAACCTCGGCATCATGTATGAGACTGGTCGTGGCGGGCCGCAGGATGATGCGGAAGCCGTGCGGTGGTATCGGTTGGCGGCTGAGCAGGGAGATGCCGGAGCGCAGATCAATCTCGGTTTGATGTATGCGTCTGGTCGTGGCGTGCCGCAGGATGACGTGGCAGCCGAGCGGTGGTTTCGGTTGGCAGCTGACCAAGGGTTTGCCCAGGCGCAGATAGCAGCTGACCAGGGGCTTGCCCAGGCGCAGAACAACCTCGGGGCTATGTATGCGTCTGGTCGTGGCGTGCCGCAGGATGATGTGGCAGCCGTGCGGTGGTTTCGGTTGGCAGCTGACCAAGAGCTTGCCCAGGCGCAGAACAACCTCGGTTTGATGCATGAGGGCGGTCGAGGCGTGCCGCAGGATGAAGCGGAAGCCGTGCGGTGGTATCGACTCGCGGCGGAACAGGGATTTGCCGAGGCACAGCTCAGCCTTGGTATCAGCTATGCCAATGGCCATGGTGTGCCGCAGGATGAAGCGGAAGCCGTGCGGTGGTATCGACTCGCGGCGGAACAGGGAGATGCCGAGGCGCAGTTCAACCTCGGCGCCATGCACGCGAACGGCCGTGGTGTCCCACAGGATGATGTAACCGCTCACATGTGGTTCAATCTCGCTGAGTCACATGCAACGGGTGCGCATCAGAATCAAGCGACCCAATACCGCGACATAATGGCGGATAGATTGAATGCAGACCAGCTTGCCCAAGCCCAACGCCTTGCCCGCGAATGGAACGAAGCGCACCCGCGTGACTAACTCCCTCAGTTTCGTGGGTGGGGTTATCGCTGTCTTTTAGACACCCCTCTTACCCTCCGTCCGCCGACTTTTTACTCCACGAGCGAAAATTGCCAGACCCCGTTGAACCGTCCTCTGGAGAGAGGTAGGCTAGAACGTCACCGTTCGTTCGGAGTGTCGGCGCATTTCGCTTCGCGTTGCGGAGGTAGCTAAATCATGGATTCGCTCTCGATCATCTGCATCGGGGTTGGAATTCTCGTCATTGTCAGTCGTGGGCCGCTGATATTTGCGCCGAGCGCGACACTGCGTTTCTACGATAGATGGTTGTTCTCGACCAATGCCCGATGTCGAGCAGTCGGTGTCGTGTTCGCAACATTGGCGATGGCACTCCTCTTCTCCGACTTTGGCGAGGGCGTGCTGGCCGGATGGCTCCATACCTTCGGATGGTTCATGGCGGTCGTGGCTCTCTTGTTTTGGGTGTTGACGAATGTCTTCCGGCGGATCTTACAGACCATATTCGGCTACATTGAAAAGTCAGTAGACGAGAGGATCATGCGCATCGTCGGCTTATTGGCCGTGGTGTTTGGGTTTGCGCTGATCTACGTGGGCGTTTACGTCGTCTAAGCGCCCGCGAATGGAACGAAGCGCACCCGCGCGACTGACTCCCTCAGTTTCGTGGGTGGTGTTATCGGTATCTCTTAGACACCCTCTTCCCCCCGCTCCCTCAAGGAGCAGGGTGAGTGTCATCAATCGATGAAAATTTCACTAAGAGGGAACTAATCCAGGCCAGCACCAGAAATTTTCCCAATCCCCACAAGACACGGGAGATTTTCTTCGTATAAGAAGTCAAAGTGTCCAAGTTGTCCTTCTTCTGCTTCGCTCTCGGTACCACCCTTCTCCTGGCCAGCTACGTCGCCCGTTTGTCACGCACCTTGGCACGTTGCGACGGAGAATAGTTCAGCGAATCGGATTGCTGTGATTTGAGAAATTCCACACTGTTGCGCGCTGTCTCGCGGAATACAGCCGCTGAGTGGCCCCGATCGTATTGGACCATCTTGTGCCGATCGATCCGAAAGCCGGCACTACGTGCGGCGTCGAAGGCGTCGAGTCCAGCCCCGAGAAACACGAACTGCCAGCCCGTCTCTGTTTTCTCCTTAACGAGCTTAGCGAGATCGGCGGCCGTGTATTTTTCCGAGACATTCTCGTATCCATCGGTTTGTATGACGACAAGGACTAAAGGTTCATCGCTGCGTTTCTTTACAGCCTTGGCAGTCGCTTTGATGATCTTGACCGACGCGTCGATGAGCGGGGTCATGGCCGCCGGTCGATAGTTATCGTCCGTGAGGGAAGCTACCTTTTCGATGGGTTCGGCTACATATCGCGACTTCATCTCGTTACTGTTAAAACTCATCAAACTAAAGGCAATATCGCCTCCATCTTGTTTGAGTGTCTCAACATACGCATTGAAACCTCCCATTGTGTCCCGCTTGATCTCCTGCATCGACCCGGTTTCGTCGAGTAAAAAAGAGACGTATTTCGTGTTGTTCTTCGTAGTTGTTCCCATAGGAACCTCCTTACCAGTTTCCGATAACAGACAGCGTAACCTGTGGGTGTGACAGGGTAGGTCACTGTCTGCCGCACAAGCTCGACATATTTATCGAATGGCGTTGTGGGTTGATCTCCGTTGAACCGCGCTCTAGAGAGAAGATAGGCTAGGAGTGTCCTGACACACGGTTATCGCATATTCAATCGTGAGCCCGGATGTTTAGCCACCAAGTCAATCAGTGCCATGAAAATCTGCACGATATGCGACTACTGCGCGTACTCCTTAGTCAGGTCCTCGACATAGTCTGCAACCCCGCCCCCTCCTGGGAGCCTGGTGTTTATATCTACTTTCAAACCATCTCGCTTATACCGTCTGAGTTTTACGCTGACCGCACTCCTGACACCGATGGCAGCACCCCTAATCGGCCGGGTTGTGAATCGCGGCGATCCCTTTGTATTTCAAACCCCTGGCACTACGATTACCCTACGTCGCCTGAAACGATACTGCTCGAGTTTGCAGGGCTGAAATCCATATAGCGTTGCATTCGTTTTCCAACTGTCACAGCATATGAACCTTGGTCGACAGGACGGGTCTCAAAATTATGGAGCAGGCAATAAGGCTACGAATTACGCGGCGGTTGGCGGGTTGGTGTGCGCGGTGGGGTCTTCCCGGATTTGAACAGGAACTCGCGATTACGTTTAGTCGTCGATTTCGGAGTGCCCTGGGGCGCTGTGCGCCGGCTTCTCGAGAGATCAGACTTGCCGCCTTTCTGCTCGATGCACCGGCGGAACTGCTAGCGGAAGCGTTGTGTCACGAAGCGGCACATGCCGCGGCTTATGAACTGCACGGTTCTGGGTTGAAGCCCCATGGCGCGGAATGGAAAAGATTGATGCGGCAAGCGGGCTTCAAGCCACGGGTAAGATTTCCAGCGGCACTTCTTCCGGACGACCCGGTTCTGGTGCCGCGCCGTCGCACGGGGCACTACTGGTTGCATCAGTGTCCGGTATGTCATGCCAGTCGTGTGGCGAAGACACATGTGGGCCGTTGGCGCTGTGCGAGTTGTGTCATGGCCGGGTTAGACGGTCGATTAGTCGTGACCCGAGTTAATGCACCGCAGCTCACGAGGGCCACCGATGGCTAATCTAATCTGTCCGTTTTGCGAACCGGTTTCTGATCGGGTGTTCTATGAAAGTGAATATACATACGGTCTGTGGGATAAATTTCCGGTCAATCCTGGCCATGCGCTATTGATTCCGAAACGACACGTCGTGACGTGGTTTGAAGCCTCTCGGGAAGAGCAAGAGGACTTGATGGCAGGTGTCGAGAGGGCGAAGCGTCTGATTGAGGAAAACGAACAACGCGTGCCAAATGGCTTTAATGTCGGCATGAATCTTGGTGAGGCGGCGGGGCAGACGGTACCACATCTACATGTTCACGTTATTCCTCGGTTCACCGGCGATGTGGACAATCCAGTTGGTGGTGTTCGTAATGTAGTGCCAGAGCGTGCGGACTACACCTTAGGCAACGTGCCGCACGGGCGGGTCCTGATTACGGGTGGAGCTGACGATCCCTTGCTGCCACATGTGGCGGAGCATCTTGGAAAGGCGGCTAGGGTCGACCTCGCGGTCGCCTTTTTGATGACGAGTGGACTGCGATTGATCGAGCCGATGCTTCAGAATTTTCTGACGCGTGGCGGTCTGTTGCGTGTTGTGACCGGTACCTATCTCCACGTCACGGAACCGTATGTCTTGAGAGTGTTCTTAGACCTCTACGAGTGTTACCCGGAGCAAATGGTGTTTCGGGTATTTGATACTTCGGTGCAATCGTTTCATCCCAAGGCGTATTTGTTCTATCCATCAATTGGAGAGAGCGGCCCCTATGTGGCTCTAGTGGGAAGTTCGAATCTGTCTAAATCTGCGCTCACTTCGGGAAATGAGTGGAATTATCGGGCGGTGTCGTCAGCAGATGGGGGAGCGCACTTTTCAACTGTTCGGCAGGCGTTTGAAAAGTTGCTGAGTCATTCCAAAGTTCGCAGCATTGACGCCGCGTGGATCGAGAACTATGAGCAGCAGTGGGAGAGTGTTCGATCACGGGATGTTGAGGAACCGGCGGCGCCACCGCCAGAGGACGCGGTCGAAATACCGGAGCCACACCCGGTGCAACACGAGGCACTTAAGAAACTCGAGGAGACGCGTCGGCGTGGAAATAATGCGGGGCTTGTGGTGCTTGCAACGGGTCTCGGAAAAACGTGGCTCTCGGCGTTCGATGTTCAGCAGTGCAATGCGGAGCGTGTGCTGTTTGTCGCACATCGGGAAGAAATTTTAAGGCAGGCCATGGACACGTACCGACGGATTCGCCCGAAGGCGCGTCTCGGGTTGTACGCAGGCGAGATCAGAGAAATTGAGTCAGATGTTATGTTTGCGTCAATACAGACGTTGGGTCGCCAGGTTCATCTTGATCGCTTCGGTCGCACTGATTTCGACTACATCGTCGTCGATGAATTTCATCATGCTGCAGCGCCGACGTATCGTCGTTTGATTGACCATTTTGAACCCGAATTTTTGTTGGGGTTGACGGCGACACCGAATCGAACGGATGGCGCAGATTTGCTCGCTCTCTGTCAGTACAACATGGTGTATCGGTGCGACGTTCCGGAGGGTGTAGATCGGAAATTATTATCACCCTATCACTATTTTGGCGTGCCGGACGACGTGGAGTACAGCCAAATTCCGTGGCGTAGTGGTCGTTTTAATGATGAGGAATTGACGCAGGCGTTGGCGACACAGAGTCGTGCGCTAAACGCGCTCGAACAGTATCAAAAGAGAAGTGGAAAGCAATCGCTGGGGTTCTGCTGTTCGACACGCCATGCGAATTTCATGCGGGACTTTTTTCGTGATCGGGGCATTCGTGCGGCCGCCGTACATTCTGATCATCAGACCAGCGATGACCGCTTGAAGTCCCTTGAGAAGCTTCGGGACGGCGATCTTGAAATCGTCTTTGCGGTGGATATCTTCAACGAAGGCGTTGACCTACCGGACATTGATACGGTGCTGATGCTCCGGCCGACGGAGTCTCAAGTTTTATGGTTGCAGCAATTTGGTCGTGGATTGCGGCGTGGGGACAAGAAGCAACTCACGGTCATTGATTACATCGGGAATCATCGAAGTTTCTTTGTCAAAGTGCAGACGTTATTTTCGCTAAGCGATACAACGGACGGAACTATTGGGCACGCGCTCGATCGGTATGAGGACCGTGAGCATAAGTTGCCAGATGGCTGCGAGGTTACCTACGACTTAGAAACAATCAAAATTTTGCGGTCACTTCTGCAGTTTCGTGCAGGGCCCGAGGGAATTAAACGTCAGTACGAACACTTTAAAGAACAATACGGACATCGGCCCACGGCATCCGAAATGTTTCGCACTGGCTACAGACTGACAGGATTACGCCCTACGTATCGGTCGTGGTTCGATTTTGTATACGCAATGGGCGATTTGCCTGAGTCTGACCAACATCAACATCTCGAAAGTGAGCAAACGGCTGAGTTTCTGCGGCAGCTCGAAACAACCGAGATGACGAAAAGCTGGAAGATGCTGGTCTTACTTGGCATGATTGCGGCGGGTCGCTTTCCAGGTGGAATTCGCGTTGACCGGCTGACGGAATCAGTGCGGGACCTGGCGTCGCGTTCGGCTGTACTGGAAAAGGACCTAGGCGTGTCGCTTGCAGACCTAAAGGCACTTCGACGGAAACTACTTGAGAATCCGATAGTGGCGTGGATAGGTGGAAAAGGTACCGGTGGACACGCGTATTTCGCCTATCAGGACAATCAATTCCAGACAACGCTTCCTGAGTTTGCCGGAAGCCCCGATGGTTTCGCTGAGATGGTGAAGGAACTTGCTGATTTTCGGCTTGACGAGTACCTGGCTAGGAAGAGCGACCAAAATCAGTCAGGAGAAGAAGCGGCTGGGAATTCAGGTTTGACGATCGGAGAAAGCTACATGCGCGCCAGTATTCCTCCGCAGTTTGGTTTTGTGTTCAAACGGTCCGTTTGGGAACAGGGATTTGTGCGCCCAAAAGATGGGCGAATTATCTGTTTACTCGTGACGCTTGACAACCGAGGGTTTCAAGTGGCTCATCAATACAAAGACGGTTTCCGTAGTGCTGAGTTGTTTCAGTGGCAGAGTCAGAATAGGCACCGACGTGATAAACCTGCGGCACAGGTCATACAAAATCATGTTGATGAAGACATTGCCGTGCATCTGTTTGTTCGAACGCAAAAGTTACTGGCCGGCAGAGCAGCCCCGTTCATCTATTGCGGAGAGGTAGAGTTTAAAAAGTGGGAAGGTGACGCGCCGATTACAGTGCAGTGGCGTTTAAAACATTCTCTGACTGAGAACTTGGCCAAACTGTTTGGCGTTGACGACGACGCGTCTTAATCGATTTAACCGCTAACAGCGGCCTTCAATTGCCTGGCGTGTACGTGGGCACGTGACCATCTCTTCGTGACTGGGGTCGATTCCAGTGGACTAACGATGACGGCTGTTGACAGTGGGGGAGAGCTAAGTGGAAGCGGCCCAAAACGTTAGGATCAGAAGTGACGCGCTATCACCGGATTAGAGAAATATCATGGACGGGTTTGATTCCCGCGGCCGGCACGTAAAGACGAATATCGGTGAGCGTGGCACTGCCTTCGTAGGCGTTCGTGTAAAGGTCGCCGATGACGAAGTAGTCCGGGTACGCAGATCCGGCCGGCCACTGGTTCGGCCACGTCGTGCTGCCGTATCCGTCGCGCTGAACGAGATCGGCATTGAACTGTCCATCGTACTGGCTGGCGGCACTGTTGTAATGCCAGATTGGCACGTTGTTGACGATGAACGGGCGGTGGAAGCGGAGTGTCTTCTGTCCGACGCGGGCAAAGTTGCCTTTTGCTTCCAGCGTGTAACCCGTGCGGTCACGCTCGATGGCGAACATGTAGAACTCGTTCGGCATTAGCTCGGGCTGGAGTTCGGCAGCCGAGGAGAGCTGTTGCTCGGCGACCCCACCAGAGCAACTCGTGATGAACCATTGCGAGTTGCCGGCCAGCCCACCCGGACCTGGGGTCCAGTTCGGCAATCCACTGATCCACATGTTGACCGTGTTGAAGCTGCTGTCCCGGTAGTTGTAGTACTGATTAGTACTGGAGTCGCACACTCGGCCACCAGTGCCGCTGCCGACCCGGTCCGGGTGCTGAGAGAATGCGTCGATCAGGACTTTTCGGTGATAGTGCCAAAAATGGTTATTCCGTGGCGCCGGGTCGGCGAAGTCCACGATGGAGAGGAAGTGGAACCCGTTGTAGCCGTACGGGCCTTGTCGTACGTCCTGCCACTCGCAGTACGGTACTGACGCATTGCCAGTCCAGCCCGGACTGTTCGACCCCTCGCCCCACGGGTGAAACGTCTTACACTCCCCGGTACGGTAGCCGTTGATCCGGCCGTCGTATTCAATCGAGCCGTTCCGCTTGCCCCCGAAGTCGATTGTCTTCAGTTTGTACTCGATGCGGTAGTGGGACGGTAACTTGTTGGTCGGCCGAAAAATCGCCCCACCAGTGTGGTCGGGCACGTCCAGCACCGCCACGTACCCACCATCGTGCATTTTGGTACTAATTGAGGGTGGGGCTTCGATGACGCCGTCTTTGTCCCAGTCCCTGGCCGAGAGCGACGCGGTCAACCATCCGTCGTGTCCGATAAGGAATTCCTTGCGATAGGTGGCGAAAGAGTCGAGGGCGGTGCTCCAATCTGGTCCGTAGTCATTCTGATACCACAGCCCAGCGTCATCCATGATGGTGTCGAACGGGTCACTGTAGCCGTCCCAGATCCACGGGACGATGGCGTCGTTCAGCGGTGTTGAGAAGTCCTCAGCATACAGGAGGGTCCAGGGGGACGAGTTCGTGGAACTTTGGAAGGTCGCCCAGGCGGACCAGGGCCCAACGAACCCGTCAAGCTCAGCGCGGACCCGCCATCGGTAACGGCCACCATTCACGAGCGGGGTCCGCACGGTATAAGACGTTTCGCCCGTCGAGGGCGCCACCGTCGCTGTTTCCACGAGCGTCGTACCGTGGATCGCGATTTCCTCCACCTCGAAATGATGCGCGAAGGTGTCGAACACGACGAACCGCGCGGTTGCCGTCGCACTGATCAGCGTCGGCGTGTCACTGTCGACGGCTTCGTCGTTGGTGGGGGACTGAGGAACCGGCGCCGTAACCTTCAGCCTCAAGTCCTGGACTGTGACCGGAACACAGAGAAGGCCGACAAGGACCGCGGCGACGGCGACAGACCGAGTACGTGGTGAACCGTTATGCACGTCCCTCCGATGCCATGGAAGCGAAACCCTTGTGCCATTCCACCTACTGGGTTGAGACACCCTCAACATAGAGCACGGTAGATGTACACGCCGATCCTACTGATGGCCAGCTGGCGGTGCAACGGGATTTGAGCGATTCACGAATGAGTTGTAGCTTGATCTCCACGTTCTGGCGACTGTCTTCAATCGTCTCCAATTCGTAGGATCGGTCGGTGTCACTGAAGAGATTCTGTTCACCAACGATGCTGCCAGTTTGCCAAATTTGGTATGCTCACCTGAACTTCCTCAGGGTGGAGAGGCGTCGAGTGTACAAATATTTCTACGCGGTCTTATTAGCCTTCGTTGTGTCACTTGAAGCGCCTGTCGAGGCTTATCTTGATCCAGGCAGTGGGAGCATGTTGCTCCAGGTCCTCCTGGGTGGTTTTGCCGGCATAGCTGTGATCGCCAAGCTGTACTGGAATCGCGTCACTTCTCTGTTTAATCGGAAGGGCGCTCCCAAAGATAGCGACTAGAGTTGTCGACCTTATGAGTATGCGGGCTTCTCCAGCGCCCCTGCAATTTGAACCCGGTTCTTTTCGGGACCCAGACACGAAGATCTTTTGTCACAACGCTGGAATCTTTCGGTGTCTGACGTCCCGTGCCCTGGACGATTGGACTCGTCTTTCCTCCACAGACTTTTTTGAACGACTGACACGTGACGGGCAACTCGTCCGGACACATCGAGTGACCGACACGACCGCATTCCCTGAGCTAGACCCCAAGTGGGTTGCCGTTCTCAAGCATGAAGCGGTGCCGTTCATTTCCTATCCGTACGAGTGGCCGTTTCGGATGCTCAAGGACGCCGCCCTTCTTCAGCTCGATTTGACGTTAACCGCGATTGATGAAGGCATCACCCTTAAAGACGCCACTCCATTTAACGTCCAGTGGGTTGGGGCCCGTCCGACCTTTATCGACATCGGTTCGTTCACCGAATATAAAAGCGGTGAACCGTGGGCAGGCTACCGACAGTTTTGCAGTCAGTTTCTGTATCCGCTGTTTCTACAGGCGTATAAATCCGTGGCCTATCATCCCTGGCTCCGCGGCAGTCTTGAAGGAATCGATGCGAGGGACCTCAGTTCGCTCATGTCCATTCGTGACTACCTGCGTCCTGGCGTCCTGGCCCATGTCTATCTTCAGGCCAAGGCGCAGTCTCGCTACGAGGCTGCAGACCGTGACATTAAGAAAGACCTTCAAACTGCTGGCTTCGGTGCAGGACTCATCAAGAATAACCTCAAACACCTTCGCCGACTGGTTGAGCAGTTGCAGTGGTCACCACCGCGCTCGGTCTGGTCTGAGTACGCCACAGAGCATAGCTATGAGGATGCTGAGCTGCGGCGAAAACAAGATTTTGTGCAAAATGTTTTAGCGCGTCGCCGATGGTCCCTCGTGTGGGATATCGGTTGCAACACCGGAACTTACTCGCGTCTCAGTGCCGAGCACGCGGAGTATGTTCTCGCACTGGATGGCGACCAACTGGTGCTCGATCGGTTGTACTCAGAACTTAAACAGGACGGGTGCCAGAATGTGTTGCCTCTGTTGGTCGACATGGCTGATCCGACACCTGGTCTTGGGTGGAAAGGTCTCGAACGTCGACAACTTGGCGACCGGGGGCGACCGGATCTTATTCTTGTTCTCGCCTTCATTCACCATCTGATCATCGGCCGGAATATTCCTCTGGGCGACCTGGTCGAGTGGCTGGCGGATTTCGGTGCAGACCTTGTGGTCGAGTTCGTTGGACTTGATGACCCGATGGTCAAGCGGCTCTTGCGCAATCGAACTGGACAGAGAATTGATTACTCGGCAGAAGCACTTGAGCGAGCCCTTAAAAAGCATTTCGGTTCAGTGACACAGGAGACTCTCGACTCGGGAAATCGCACATTGTATTACGCACAGGCGAGACCGAATGGCGACTGATAGTAAGGGAGCGCTCGGTTTCTGGGCCCTTCATGTGGCGGGACTGTGGAGTATTGGGATCGTCCAACCAATCTTTGAAGTCCTGGGGAACAATCCTGAGTTCTTTGTGGCGCACGACACGCGCGGCAGGGATCTCGTCGGATTAATTCTGGGGCTATGTGTGGTTGCGCCGCTGTGTATCGTGACGGTGACGTTGCTGGTGGCACAAATGGGTCGTCGGTGCTATCAGGTGATGACCTGGACAGTCGTATCCGTACTTGTGATGGCGATAGCACTTCCGGTCCTGAAGCGAAGTGTGGACCTAGACGCCAACGAGACGTTTGCCGTGGCTGGGATAGTAGGCGCACTTATGGCTTCGGGTTATTTCGTGTTTTCGCCCGTGCGTCTCTTTATGAGCTTTCTATCGTTCGCGACGGTTGTCGTTCCAATCGTGTTCGTGTTCCAATCGCCAGTTTCAGGCCTGATGTCAACGACGAATCAGGGTCCGTTACCTGAGGTCCAATTTACAACAACTCCTCCAGTTGTCATGGTGGTCTTCGATCAATTGCCGCTTCCATCGCTGTTGGACCGGGACAGCCAAATCGACGAAACTCTCTATCCTCACTTCGCCGAGCTCAGTCGCGATGCGTCATGGTTTCGTAACGCCAGTGCGGTCGGCACGTTAACTGTCGATGCACTGCCGGCGCTTCTTAGTGGCAACTATCCCGAGCAGGGTCGATTGCCGACCGCTGCCGACTATCCGTCAAATGTCTTCACGTTGCTTGGTTCGACCTATCGCGTTGAGGGATTTGAGCCCTTGACCCGGTTGTGCCCGGAGACAGTTTGTCCACAGCGGCGATTGCCCTTTCTTGTCTGGTATGTCTCCGTTCTACGTGATTTGAGCGTGGTCTATCAGCACATCGTCTTACCGGATGAGTTGACCGTGACGTTACCGCCGATGACGGAGAACTGGAAAGATTTTGTTGAGAATGACAATTTGGGGCAGAGGTGGGAGGAACGCCGGGCAACTGATCGACGTGAGATTGTGCACGAATTTGTAGAATCGATCGTTGCGCCTTCTCCTGAGGAACGACCGCCGTTTTATTTCCTGCATACCCTGTTGCCGCACGAACCATGGGTTTATCTCCCGTCGGGCAAGCAGTTCAGTACGAACGGCAACACGGTGGGGCTGTCTCCCCGGTCGGGTCGTTGGTCGGATGATGTTGTCGCGGTGGCTCGCAACTATCAGCGTCATCTTCTCCAAGTGCGATATGCGGATACGTTACTTGGTCAGGTGCTTGACCGGCTGCGAACGGTTGGTCTCTATGACGACGCGTTGGTGGTTGTGACAGCCGACCACGGAGCGACGTTCCGGCCAGGATTTCCATTTCGTAGTCCTCAGGCCGAATCGTTTGTCGATATCGCATCGGTGCCTTTGTTTGTCAAGGTGCCAAACCAGCGGATGGGGACGGTTCTCGCGTCGAACGTGGAAACGATCGACATTGTGCCTACTCTGGCGGCACGACTTGGAAGTCGATTGCCGTGGGAAGCTGATGGTGTCGATGCATTTGATGGTCGTGTCGACGCACGAGCAGACAAGGCCCTATTTTTCGATGATCCACTTCGACGAATGACTGGTCCAAGAGACCTTGGTGCGGCGATTCAGGAAGTCATTGCCAGAAAATACGAGTGGCTCGGAGAACCCGACGGGTTTCATGGTCCGCAGGACGGACGTCATCAGGAACTTATCGGCCGCCGCGTTGACGAATTTGAAGTCGTGATGGCAGAGGAGTTTGAGGCTGCGGTTAATTTGCCAGCAATCTTTGCAGACGTTGATCGGGCAAGTGACTTTATCCCGATGCATGTGAGTGGTGCCGTTAGGTCTCTGGATGTTGCGATAGAGATTGAAACAGCCATCGGTGTGGCCGTCAACGGTGTTCTTGCGGGAGTTACGCAGCCATACGATTTTCCTGTTGGCGGACGCCAGTATGCATGGGAGGTGATCATCGACCCGCAGTTGGTGGCCGATGGGTCTAATACATTGGAGGTCTTTACCATTGAAGAGGCTGGGACAGGCGCGGTCGTTTTGGCACGCGCGTACAGCTCAGGGATGGGCTACGTCGAAAACAACTTGATTATCGAGGGAGCGGAGATGCTCCGGAATATCAAGGCCTCGGGGTTTCATGAGACAGAGTGGGCAGGTGATCAACTCTTCCGCTGGACCGAGGAGCACGCGAGTCTCGTGGTTCCAGTCGATCAAGATCGGCCGCCGTCAAACCTGTCAATGGAGGTGCTTTTTACCGGACCAGTGACCAAGAAGGTTCGGATTGTTATCGACGAATGTACATTGTTCGAAGACCAGTTCCGCGGTCACCAAAATTTAACATTTCCCTTGTCTGGCTGTTCACTCGGTTCTGAAATGGTTGAGATCAGGCTGGAAACTGAAACGCACCAGCCAAGCAGTAATGGCAGTCATGACGCTCGAGAGCTTGGGATTGCTGTGCACGCGATCGAGCTGCACTACGAGGGACCGTGACAACCTCGGCCTCGGCACCCTGCTTTCAATGAGTTACAGCAGGGTGAGATTCTAGGTCCTGTTAGAATTCAGACGAAACCGTCTTTCAAACCTGTGGCCAGTAAGAGGTAGCTCCCACAATGACAGTGGACAGTGTTCGGGCGCAGAAGAGCAGCAGGATCCTGAACGGGACGAATGCCTTACTCCTTCTCCTGTCCGTGATTCTGCTCATTGCTGGCTTTCCGTCCTTTCTATTCGGAGTGTTCCTCGCCATTAGTCAACGACCAGGCGGGAATGTCGAATACATCAGTCCGACCTTGGGGGGGGATATTGCCTTTGGGTTCAGCTTCGCTGGGCTTGTCGCGGTGTTGTGCTCATTGGGAATTAGAGCATACCTGCGAAGACGAGATGGTAGTGTCTGAGAGGCGACGCCTCAGCCGACCGGGTATTGCGACAGCCTTGTAGATTCATTTTAACCCGTATCAGAGACGTGTCTGCGTTCGAACTCGTGTCATGAAGCTCGAGCCAATAGAGTTGTATCCGAAATCATCTGCCTCAGAATAGTTATGGGCGCCGATTCAAGAAACTACCAGGTTCTTATAAGAACGCCACTAAGACGTTTCTCGTAAGGACGGCCCCCGTCTCGGTATGGTCATCACAATCGGATCCGAAATTGGACAATCTTCTTTCGTTTGTTCGTTGCTTCAATTTTGACAGCCAACAGTGACACAATGCTGCGATGTTTTGGACGTCTTTAGATCCCTACGCACTGGTTATCGTACTGGTTACGACGTGGGCTGTCCTTAAGGCACTTCGTAGTGTCAGGCGAGCCGAACCTGGGCCGACGGATGTGCTCGCGTGGCTGCTCTTGTGGATCCCATTTGACCTGAGGTGGTGGAACGAGGTCTACGCCGGTCCAGGTGGCCAGTACGGCTACCAGGTTTGGGCGGTGTATGTTACCGCTGTCGCGCTTCTGGGATGGGGACTCTGTCGTCGTTCGCCGACACTCGGAATTCGCGTGCCGCGGACTCGTGATGTTTTGATTTCATTGGGCGCGGTTCTGGCCCTGGCTGCGCTCTTAATTCCTCCGGGACTCTTCACGGGGTTTCTGCAGTGGAATCCGGCCCTTCCTTCCTTCCTCCAAGGTGCGGGTCTGTTTGTCACGCTCGCGTTAACCGTTGCGCTTCCAGAAGAACTGTTCTTCCGCGGTCTCCTCCAGACCTGGTGTGAGCGTTGGACGGGGCGGCAGTGGTTCGGTCTGGTGATTGCGTCAGTCGCGTTCGGCCTGATGCATTGGAACAATCGACCAGATCTTGCGGAGAAAGTGGTCTACTGTGCGCTCGCGAGCGTCGCCGGTCTGGCTTACGGGTTGTCGTTTAGACATGGAGGTCTGTTCGCGTCAGTCATGAGCCACGCGACGGTCAACTGGATCTGGCAGGTCGGTCTGCGGTAATAAATGAATCATGTCTTCTAGGCGGGGTTGTTCATGCAGCGAGCGATAGTCGTCGGATTAGTTGTAGTGACAATGGTGGCTGCTGCGTGCGGTAGTCAGGAGTCAGAGTTACGGATGGCGGCCAGCGACCCGATCGACGAGCCGTGGGAGTCCGGTGTTCCGTTCATCGGGACCTGGAGGCTCGTTCGGATAGACCGCTACGACCAGACTGGGACGCCACTGGCCGACTTCGTTCATCCGACGATAGGGCATGGAACGCGGCTTGGTTATCTGATGTACGACGGCGAGCGAATGGCGGTCGCCGTGCAACAGGAGGATCACGCCCTGTTTGCCGGTAATGTTCCCACGCCTGGAGAAGCTCTCATCAGTGTGGAGAATTACACCGCATATTTTGGACCGTATTCTGTGAACGAGATAGTAGGCTACGTTTCGCATCAGGTAAAGGGAAGTTTGAACCCTCGCGGTGCTGGTGGAGAGACGCAACCATTCTATGAGTTCTTGGCGAATCAGCTGGTCCTCACGCCAAGTCTTCAATGTCCCGATTCTTTCTTGTCGAATCGTGGCTGTGGATATGGCACGACCGGTATTCAGGTGCGGAATGTGTGGGAGAAGCTCGAACGGTCGACTGCTGCGGATACAGACGCGCGGTTTCTTGGATTTTGGCAGATCGACAGGATTGAAAGACGGACGTCAGACGGTCACGTAATTCCGATGCCGCAATACGAACAGGGCTATCTCGTTTACATGCCGTCCGGATATATGGCGGTTCAACTCATGCGGCCAGACCGTGAAGTCTACGACGGGGTTCGACCCACCGCGCAGGAGGCTGCCGCCGCAATGCGAAGCTACGTCAGTTATTTCGGTCCGTTCAGGGTGAACTCTGCGGAAGGTATCGTGGTGCACCGGAGAGACGGCGACCTCATTTCGAACAGAATCGGCGATGACGTGTCCCATTCCTTTGAGTTTCGAGACGGCCAGCTTGTCCTCGAACCACCGGTGTCAATTGTAGAGGGGCAAGAGGTTCAGACGCTGGTGTTCTGGGACCGTCTCAGCACGATCGATACGGCAGTCTTCCAGTAGTGAGCCTGGTACACCACCTATGGACTTGGCGGACTGAAGCTACGGTGTTCGGTATATGACGCGAATCGGATTACTGCTTATCGTCGCATCGTTGCCACTGTGGCTCGTGCTTCCGGTATTGCCGTTCTTGGGGATATCTATTGCTGCTAAAGCCACCGCAACGACGATCGTCGTTGTTGTTGCCGAGCTCATGTTTTGGGGAGGTGCTGCGTTAGCAGGACCTGGTGCGGTTCAGCGTCTAAAGGGCTGGTGGCGTCGATAGGAGATTCAAGGTTTTCCTCTACCAAGGGGGGCTGCCCGAGTGCAGTGCGCTATATACGCGTCCTCCAGTTGCATCGCCTTGGTTGTAATACATACGCACGGTGCCTCCGGAGATCCTGACAAGGTCTGGGTCGTTAGCCATATCGCCTTGACTGGAAAGTCCCGTGTCGGACTCGGTGGCAAAAGTGAGACCGTCACTCGATGTTGCAGTCATTAACTCGTACGTGTTGTTCCTGAAATAGAAAATCGAAATTGAGCCATCCGCGTTTGCGATAGCTGCGGGGTGTTCGCCACTTCCGGTGAGTTCGGCGTCTGGTCCAATACGTGTGCCGAAATCAGGATACCAATTAAGCAGGTCACTTGAGGATGCGCTGTGGATACTATGGGTCACTAATGTTTGGCCGGCTCTCGGTAAATCACTGAAGTACATTCGCCAGCGGCCGTCACTTGTTCGAACGATATTGCTTGGTCCAGTCAATTCGGTCAGTCCAAAACTTGAAGCATTAACGCGGATTCCATCTTCACTGGTGAATGTCATTCCGTCGTCTTGACTGACAGCACTGATTATCCCACCCATGCCATTGGTGAAAATGCGTAGATGTCCATTATCAAGTCTGATGACACGAGGTTGTCCATACCCCTCTGGTAAGCGACTGCCAGACTCCATGCTGAAACTGAGTCCGTCTGATGAAATCGCGCTACGGACCTGTCCTCCTGCAAAGACATACATGCGCCATCGTCCGTCGGTTAGTTGAATGGTTGACGTATCCGCCAGGATACCTGAATAACCTGCTATTCCATTGTCGAGTCGAATGCCTTCTCTACTCCATAGTTGCAGAACCGATGGAACAGAGGGAACCATGCTTGGGGCAGTTGGCGAGGAGGCTCCACCGCCGCTTCCTCCGCATGCCGCGACGGTGACTGCCGCACTGATTAGTCCAAACAGGAGATAACGATATTTCATAGTCTTTTTTAAACCTATGGCGGCAAGAACTAGTTGTTTGTTTTCTTGTCCGGTAGAAAGTGGTTGGCCGTTGATTCGATTGATTGTTCTATTGCGGTCAATCGTACCTAACTAGACATTGCAAAAACGACAACAGAGTCGCTGGTCCGCGACGAAAGACCGGGAGAGTGTAACCTAACGTTCGTCGGTCGGTCGTTAACTGGCGCTAGGCATGTTTGAGCAACGATGGTTTCTCTGTTGCTGCTAGCTACTTGTTACAGCGAGTATCTAACAAATAAATTGAAACACTAACAAACACAGGATTCCCCCATTGAAGCTGTGAGTAAGGTTGGACCGCTGCTCGGGATGGCGCCGTGTGTGACCCTGTTCCTTGCACTGTCGATTCTGGCTTGCAGCCGCCACGCTTAAAGTACCGGTCGAGACGCTTCGGTCTGTTCTCCCTCCGCCGCCTCAACGGCGGTCCTGATCCTTCTTTGCTCGAATATGGCGCAGAGAGTCACTACGCGAGGGCGGTTTCGAACAACACTAGCAAGCGGCTCCAGGCCTTCTCTGCTTGCGCTTCATGATAGACGGTCGAATCGGGCGGGCACCATCCGTGCATCGCGCCTGAGTACACTTCGATCTCCGCTGGCAGCCCTGCCTCCGCAAAGGCGTCGCGCAGCACGTCCTTGGCTTCAGGCTGGCTCTCATCATCGTTCGCGGCGATCGCGAAGAGGTAATGCGCCTTTATCTGTGGCACTAGGAGATGTGGACTATCGGGTTGATCGGTTACGAGGCCACCGCCGTGAAACGACGCCGCCGCACCAACACGATCGGGAAGTGCCGCGGCGGTCCGCATCGTAATTGGGCCACCCATACAGTAGCCCATCGTTCCCATCTTACGGTTGCTGTCTACGGATGGTTGATTGTCTAGAAAACTGATAAATGCTTGGGCGTCCCTTGCCTGAATGTCAGGGGTTAGCGATTGCATCAGTGGTAAAACTATGTCGCGGACTTCCGCGAAATTAGTGGTGTTCACGATCGGTGATCGTTGGGATCGGTAGTAAGGATTGACGACTAAGACCGAGTAGCCAGATTCTGCAAGCCGTTTAGCCATTTGTTTCTTGGCGGGTCGTAAACCAAAGGCATCTGGCCAGATTAAGACACCCGGATGAGTCCCACTTGTGGGGTGCACGAAGTAACTATCTGCCACGCCATCTGGAGTCGTGACATCCAGTTCCATTTCGGATACCGCCTGAGCGTTCGCGGCGCGAGGCAAGAGTATCGATAATCCCGCTCCAGCTGAAACAGCTCCGAACTGCCTACGTGTTAATTTCTTCCCACGCAAATAATCGGCATTCTCGGTCACGGTTCGTTCATCACACATGTGCGCCTCCTCACCGGCAGGGTTGTTTTCGTTGGCGGGCCAGTTACGTACCGACCGCTATTCTATGTGAATCCGCTGGCAAGCTGTATCGAATAACCAATGCAGACTGGATTGAAGAACGAGATGTCAATGGGTGTCGTTGGTCTCCGGGAGCGACTGATAGATCAGAGTGTTTTAGCTAGGTCAGCAAAGCTTGACAGTACTGGGTGAGTAGAGTCTGATGAGCGCCTACGTCGTGTGCGATAAAGGAGAAATGATGAAAACCTTTCTAAGCCAACTCGTTGTGACCGGTTTGTTGCTGGTGTTGAATGCCAACGGCGTGTTAGCGGAGGAGGTACTACGATGGCAGGTGGACGGCCAGACGCGGGAAGCGATTGTGTATTTGCCAACTGTATCATCGGGAGCTGAAGAGGTCCCGCTGGTCTTGTCGTTCCATGGGTTCGGCGACAATATGCATAACTTTCAGCACACGAATATGCACGTGGCCTGGCCGGAAGCGATTGTTGTGTATTTTCAGGGCTTGGAAAGACGGCGTGGCCGTCTCGGGTGGCAGGTGGAGAGCGATGCAGGCAATCGAGACCTGAAGCTCGTCGACGTGGCGCTAGCGTCGCTGCGTGAACAATATAACGTCGATGATGATCGTATATACGCAACCGGATTTTCGAATGGAGGAATGTTCACCTATTTGCTTTGGGCGGAGCGGGCGGAGGTCTTTGCCGCCTATGCGCCCGTTGCTGCGCGTTTGCGCCCGTCGGTTCGACCCGAGCAGCCATCACCGCTATTGCATGTGGCTGGGGAACAAGACCGAGTGGTAAGTTTTGCGGATCAGCAAGACGCAATCGAAACCGCGATTGAAGTAAACGGCGTCGCTGATGAGACGGCGCGATGCGGGGAAGGGTGCACGGTGTATGGATCCGACACCCTTGCGCCGGTTGTAACGTGGATTCACCGTGGTGCTCACACCTATCCTCGAGGCACTGTTGAGGCGATCACGTCATTCTTTCGTGATCACTCCCGAGGGCGATGATGAATCGTCTTGTTGGTGGTCTGTTGCCGCAGTCATTTTGAAGTGTTCGTAATACCGTGCGGAGATCAAACTCAGATACTAGAGCCAAAGCACAGATCGCCAGCGATTGAGTACAGCGTCGGGGCGTCGTATTACGTTCTTTGTGAAGGACAATAACTGTTAAGCGGGAGCCTGACATGGTTGGATGGGACCGATGGTTACGAGCACCCCAAACCCTATGGGTGCGACGGGCGATCTTTCAGATTCATTTGTGGACAGGAATTGGTATCAGTCTGTATCTCCTCATGATTTGTGTGACGGGGAGTGTGTTGGTATACCGAAACGAGTTGTTTCAGGCATTTTCTCCGGAGCCAGTCATCGTTGCGGAGGCTGGTGAATCTCTGACACCAGAACTCCTGACCGAGGTTGCCGAGCGAGTCTACCCGGACTACGAGGTGACCAATGTGCGCATAGGCGCGACATCGAATCATGCCGTTGAGATTTCGCTCGCCAGCGACGACGACACAATTCGGCGGTTGTTTCATCCGTATACAGGAGAAGATTTAGGGGACCCGCTGCCCCTTGGATATCGTGTCTCGGCGTGGACACTAGACCTTCACGACAATCTGCTGAACGGTCGGACCGGGCGTAAAATTAACGGGCTCGGCGCTCTGTTTTTCATTGTGTTGTTTGGCACAGGAATTGTGATTTGGTGGCCAGGGATTAACAGTTGGCGACGCAGCCTGACGCTGGACATGAGAACGAATTGGAAGCGACTGAATTGGAACCTTCACAGTGTCTTGGGTTTCTGGTTTATGCCCTTCATTTTGATCTGGGGCGTGTCGGGGGTCTACTTGTCCTACCCAGAAATATTTCAACGAACAGTGGACTACTTTGAGCCGTTCGATCCGTCTAATCCGGTTGATCGAGTAGGTGATCGAATTTTGTACTGGCTAGCCTACCTCCATTTTGGTCGGTTAGGTGGTCGAGGGATCCCATTTTGTGACCGGGGGTTATGCAACGAAACCACGAAGGCAGTTTGGGCCATCGTTGCGTTCGTGCCACCGACGTTGCTGGTGACCGGCGTGGTGATGTGGTGGAATCGCGTGTTACGGCGCTCGCCTGAGTAACTCATGACGCTGGATTTCTCTGTTGCCGAGGCCCGAGGCGACATGTGTTTTTGAAGATGGTGACTATCAATCAACGCATTGTCAGTGTGATGGTCTTCGCGATGCTTGTGATGCACAGCACTGTCGACGTTGAAACGCTATCTCAGACCGCACTCGTAGACAAGAACCGGCAGACCTTTCCCCTCGCTCCATCGGCTGGTGTCGGTGCACTGGAACCGTCGGTCCGCGAGGCCTTAGCCAATATCGTACCGTCACTACGCCAGCGGCGTTTTCCAGAAGAAGCGGTACGGACGATTGGTCGGTCTGGGGATAGTCGTCTGCTGTGGTACCTGTATGACCTTCATTGGTTTGTAACACGCACGTCGCAAGATATTTTGGTCGAGGCTTTTGAAACCCTGAGCGGCGCTGGTCTCCCGGAGAATGCCTTTGCGGTTATGGGCGATCGTGTTTTAGCGTGGGCGCTACCGGAACCACCTAACTACCGACTGTTGAAGCGTGACTTGTTTCTTCTAATTGAACCAGGGTGGGAAACCTTCTTTGATGACGAAGATTCGGCGATAGACTGGCGACTTGTCGGCTGGGGTGGAGTCTTCATTGACGACCGTCCAGATGCGACCTCAGGACAGGTCTGTCCGCGGGGATGTATTCCGGCATTAGACGGGCCAGCAGTGACCAATGCAGCAGCTGGTGCGTGGTATCCAGACGAGGCGCTTGTGTTCGGTGTCGTCATTAATGGTGAGGCGAGAGCGTATCCGAAAAACATTATGGAAGTGCATGAGATGGTCAATGACACCCTTGGCGGACGTAGAATCGCCATACCCTATTGCACCTTATGTCTGTCCGCACAAGCGTATTTTACGGATGAAACCGAGGGCGTCCGGCCACGACTTCGAACTTCGGGGCTGTTGTCTCGGTCCAATAAGTTTATGTACGACATTTCTACGTTTTCAGCGGTCGACACATTTACAGGCAGGGCGATCTCGGGTCCATTGTTCGACGCCGGTATCCAGTTCAATCAGGCTACGGTCATAACGTCCACGTGGGAGGCGTGGCGTCAGGCGTATCCGGAGACCACGATCGTTGCCGAGGATGGAGGGATCGGTCGGAGTTACCCCAGCAATCCTTTGCGTGGCCGGGACGACGCTGGGCCTATTTTTCCGGTTGGAGATGTCGACCCACGCTTGGGTGTGCACGATGTGGTGTTGGGTGTTGTCGCGGCTGATGGGACGCCTGTTGCATTTCCGGTGGCTGCGGTCAGATTGGCGCTTGAGGCCGGTGAGACAGTCACTGCCGCCGGGGTTGTAATAGGACCTGACGCCGGAGGGCTACGTGCGTTGGATAGTGATATTGAAATGGCTGCTCACGAGGCGTTTTGGTTCGCATGGAGTCAGTTTCATCCACGGACAGTCTTGTGGGAGCGATGAGCGCACTGTGATTGCTCGGAAATGACTACAAGTAGAACGTGACCGCCGGCGCCTTCTTTTTCGGAAACTGGTAGCCTACCCCTAGATGAACGACGTCAGTGTGTGCCAGCAGCACTTCGACGAGCTTTCTGATACTTACCGCATTCGCTCCATCAAGGTTTATCGCATGGAACTTGCGGAGGAACAAGCTGTGCCCGTTCTTCCGTGTCTCGACCATGAGGCTATGTTGCACCAGAGAATTCCACCTCACGCTGCTGCGTATATTGAGAACCGTAACTCGCAGGACTTACATGAGATTGTCTTTATTCCAGAGAGCTCGCTGATTGAGGTCGACATCATCTCGACTGATGCAGAAGCTTCTCAGGATTCACGGGAGCAACTGAGACAAGAACTTAGCCAACGGTTTCCAACATATCGTGTTAAAGAAAAGGGCCTCTCTTATCTCAGAGGCGACCGGCGAGTAATGAAGGCGTGCCGTGCACAGGTATCTTTGCGGGACGTTCTCAACGGCGACGACTTCGACCTACTTGAACGTTCAATCGAACGTTTACAGACTATTGGAGCATTGATGGAGAAAGAATCCAGGGTGGCCTCCTGGGGCGTACGAACGATTACCGGGCCATTACTAGCGACCACAGGATTTCTCATTTATAACCTGCTCGGCAGGTTCACCCCAGAGATTGGAGAGTTCTGGTCGCGCACTCTGCAATACTCTTCGGTTGGATTCCTCGGTGCAATCTTTGTTTATTATGGTCTCAAAGCAGTACACCTAACCGAGATGGCTAACCGTGTCTGGAAGCGGGCTGCGGAGTACCGCCTAATTGTTTCCGAACGACGACGATTGCGAACTCCGTGACCAGTAGATCTTTTATCTCAACAAGGAGGCTTCATGCGATATTCCGTCCTGACTAGTGGAATGGCACTCGTAACCCTCGTTGTAGCGCTTATGCCACCGCCGGCGTTCGGACAGGGGCAAATCGTAGTGGAGCAGGACGTCGTCTATGGTCGAACCGCGGGTTCAGCACTCATAGCCGACATTGCCTATCCCGTCTCTGGGGAACCGGTGCCCGCGATGATTTACGTTCATGGTGGACGGTGGCGTGCGGGCGAACGAACTGGTCGCGACCGACTGGATGTCTATGAGTGGGCTCGGGAGGGATTTTTCTCCATGACAATCGACTACCGACTCGTTCCGGCGTCACCGGCACCCGCACCCTACCAGGACCTGCTATGTGCGATTCGCTGGGTACACGAGCATGCCGCGGAATATGGTATCGATCCAGAGCGTGTCTATCTCATTGGAAACTCTGCGGGTGGCCACTTGGTCTCGTTGGTTGCGACCCTTGGCGACGGGCCGTATGAGACAGTTGGAGGGTGGGACAATGCACGTAGTGACGTCCGAGCAGTGATTAGTGCAGCTGCACCGTACGAATTAAATACCTTGTCGTGGGGCAATCTCTGGACCCCAATCGAGGGCAATGTTGAAGAGCAGCGAAGAATCGCGTCACCGATCCATCAGATTAACGCTAACACGAAGCCGATTTTGATTATCCATTCCGATGACGACCGGTCTGTGCCTGTTCAGCAAGCCCATGACATGGCCGCTGCCATGGATAGTGCCGGTGCGCCTCATAAATTTGTTCATTACACAGACCGTGGACACATGCGAATCACCGCAGAGGTGACGAGTGAGACGTTGACATTTATCGCGGATCTTGAAGGACCGTAGTGTCAGGTTCTAGGCAAAGACTCTATTGTTCAAGGCAGGGATTCTTTCAAGTCAAACAACTAAGGAGTAAACATATCTTGCGGCGAGTTCACGGAATTGTGTGTGTGGGAATGATGGTCATCGGTGGCTGTGGTGTTCCGGAAGCGCCGCAGCCAGAGTCGGCGATGGTCGAAGATAACGTCGACCCTATGTCGATTCGACCATTTGAAATTGCTGTTTCTGACGAGCTTCTTGTTGACCTTGACGAACGCTTGGCTAGAACCCGCTTTCCTGAGCAGATTGGCGAGAGTTGGGTATACGGAACCGATAGGGCCTATCTTCAGGAGTTAGTGAGCTATTGGCTGAACGAATACGATTGGCGGGAGCAAGAACGGCATCTAAACACCTTTGACCATTACAAAACAGAGATTGAGGGCCTCGACATCCACTTCATTCATCAGCGCTCACCTGAACCAGATGCGCTGCCGATCATTATCACGCACGGGTGGCCTGGTTCGGTAGTTGAGTTTCTCAAAATCATTGGACCACTAACGGACCCGGTGGCGTACGGTGGGCAGGCAGAGGATGCATTCCATGTTATTGCACCGTCGATGCCGGGTTTTGGATTTTCTGGCAAGCCAGCGGAACCAGGTGTGGGGCCAGAGCAGATCGCTGATATTCACGCCCAGCTAATGGAGCGCTTGGGGTATGCGAGGTATGGGGCTCAAGGAGGTGACTGGGGAGCCGGTGTTAGTCGCTGGATGGCCTACAACTACCCGGACCAGGTTGTCGGGCTTCATCTAAATATGGTGCTGGCCGGTCCTCCGGCTGACTCAGATGACCCGACCGGTGGGGCGACACCAGAGGAAATTGAGCGAATGCAAGCGCGTCGGGCCGTGTTGGCCGACGGATTTGCATATTCGCAGATACAAGGCACGAGACCGCAGTCGATCGGCTATGGCCTCGATGATTCGCCTGCCGGCTTGGCTGGATGGATTGTTGAGAAGTTTCAGAGTTGGTGTGACTGCAATGGTGACCCTGAGTCAGTGTTTACGAAGGATGAGCTTTTGACAAACATCATGTTTTATTGGGTGACGCAGTCGGCGACCTCTGCGGCACGTCTGTATTACGAATCTTCCCACCAATCAACCGGTGGTCTCATTACCGCGCCTCCAGGGCGTGTCGAGGTCCCAACTGCAGGAGCGATTTTTCCAAAGGATCTTTCCCTGACGCCCCGTCGATGGGCGGAGGCTCACTACAACATTACGCACTGGACTGAGATGCCATACGGAGGACATTTTGCCGCATTTGAGCAACCCGAACTGCTAGTTGAAGACCTCAGAAGCTTCTATGGGACGGTTCGCTAGAACAAGGGAAAAGTGTAAATGTTTAACTCTGAGTGCAACATAGGGGACTTTGAATTGTTCCGAAGACGCTAGGGTATATGGGTTTTGAGAAAACGTTCATACGACGAGAAACCTTAATCGTGGCGGGTGGTGTGCTTGCGAACAAGTCTGAGGATCTAAGATGAAGAATAAGCTCGCGATCGCAGGAGTCGTTCTGGTGGCCGGAATGATAGGTTGGATATCTACAGCGCCGTACCTCTCCAATGAAGGACTCGGCCGGACACCCGGTGTCATCATTGGCGGTACTTTGACTGAGCCCCCGAGTGACTTTACGCCGCTTAATGACCGTCACCAGGGCCCCCTGATGATGAGGCAAGCAGGGTTTCCACCCCTGGTCATCTACCTGTCTTGGGTTGGCACACCCGATGGCGTAATCACTGCCACTCGACCGGATGGCGGGTATTGGGCACAACGCGTGCGAGACCGCGGAGGTGACGGCCTGCTGCGTATCGGCGATGCAACCTATGAAATGACAGCCATCGAGATTTTCGGTGAAGAACGAATCGCCATGATGAGGCAGTGGGCAGGAGGCAGGTCGATTGACGAGGCGCCCTACGAAGGAGCGGAACCGCTCCGCGAATGGGAGGTCTTCCTCTGGACGCCTCGGTGATATCCGTTTCGTCGAGGTGATACCTGTCCAGGCATCACATTAGTAGGGGTTCTTTAGTTGCGCTGATACTGAGTCGCCGCTGCGGTTTGCACAACCGGGAGCAATGGGGTCGCCGCATACGATCGGATTACCTGTTCTTTCGGAGGGGTCTCATAAGCGGTAGTGCGTTGTCGTGGCACGCGGCCAACAGACGCAATGACTGTTTCCATCTCTTCTGGTGATAACTCCTGACCGAACGAGGCGCCGGCAGCCTTGGTAATACTCTCGTTCATCAGTGTCCCGCCGAGATCATTTGCTCCCGCATTCAGGCAGGCTGCTATTCCACGTGGGCCCATTTTGACCCACGATGCTTGAATGTTCTGAATAACTGGATGCAATGCCAATCGGGCCACAGCATGCATTAACAGCGATTCTCGGAATGTCGGTCCTTTACGCGCACGGCCCTTTAAATAGAGTGGCGCTTCCATATGGACAAACGGGAGAGGAACAAATTCCGTAAAACCACCAGTCTCGAGTTGAAGGTTCCGAATCCGGCTTAGGTGTCTGGCCCAGTGGATGGGGTGGTCGAGATGACCATACATGATGGTCGCCGTGGTCTTGAATCCGACATCATGTGCGGCTTCCATGACTTGTAGCCATTGAGCCGTGGTGATCTTGTCCGGACATAACTCTGCCCGCACCTCGTCATCTAACACTTCCGCGGCGGTTCCGGGCAATGTGCCCAAGCCTGCCTGTTTTAATTGCAGCAGGAATTCTCGAGGCTCTAGATTTAACGTTTCAGCCCCTTGCCACACTTCTAACGGCGAGAAGGCGTGTACGTGCAAGTGTGGGACCGCTTCCTTAACGGTTCGGCAGATCTGAAGATAGGTTTCGCCCGTGTACTCGGGATGGATACCGCCCTGCATACAGACTTCTGTGCCGCCACGGTCCCATGCCTCACGACTTCGACGGCTAATTTCACTTAGGTCTAGGTCGTAGGGCGCCCCACGAAGATTTTCACTGAGTTTGCCTTTCGAAAAGGCGCAAAATTGACATCGAAAATAACAGACGTTGGTGTAATTGATATTCCGGTTGACGACGTATGTGACCTCGTCACCATTGACGTGTTGACGGAGTTCGTTTGCTGCCTGAAGAACAAAAGTCAGATCGTTGCCGCGAACGATGAAGAGTTCTTCGATTTCCGATACGGATAAGCTTTGACCGTTCGACGCCTTTGCACAGAGGTTCAATATTCGAGTTGCGGGTTGAGCAGGTGTAGGTTTATTGATGGCTTGCAGCAAATGTTCCGGTAAATGAAGGTCGCTATCACCAGGAGACCAAGTATCCGCCCTGGCCAATCCTTCCGCGTCGGACACTCGAATCAAGGGGGTTCTCAACGCCTCGTCGACCCACGTGTCTGCTTCTTGCACATACTGTGGATATGCCGTCAGTCGTTCAACGAGCACCTTCCCCGCAGCTTCTGTTTCTGTTGCGAGGCGATCAAGATGAGGCCACGGCGCTTCTGGATTGACATGGTCGGGTGTGATCGGCGAGACGCCCCCCCAGTCATTAATGCCGGCGTGTATCAAAGTTCCAAATGTTTCTGGAGTTAGATTGGGAGGCGCCTGAATCGCCATGTCAGGACCAAAGATGACCCGGGCACTAGCGATTGTCCACAGGAGGTCGTCAAGCGAGGGCTCCGCACAGTCAGCCATCGCTGTCCCGGGCTTGGCTCGGAAATTTTGGACGATGATTTCTTGGATATGTCCATAGGCGTCGTTGAGATCGCGCAAGGCCAGCAGGGAGTCAATGCGCTCCCTACGTGTTTCGCCGATGCCAATAAGGATGCCGGAGGTGAATGGAATCTTGAGTTCGCCGGCACATCTAATGGTGTTGAGTCTCGCCTCCGGGTCTTTGTCAGGAGAACCGAAGTGCACTTGTCCTCGTTCAAGTAGACGCGGTGATACGTTTTCGAGCATCAGGCCCTGAGAAGGGCAGTGTGCTTTCAGTGCCAGGAGTTCATCTCGGGTCAACACGCCAGGATTGGCATGGGGGAGGAGGCCCGTAGCATCCAACACCGCTTTCGTAGCAGCAACGAGATAGTCGATAGTCGTTGCATAGCCCAGCTGATTTAATTCTTCTCTCGCCTGTGGGTATCTCAGTTCCGGCTTGTCTCCGAGAGTGAAGAGGGCCTCGTTGCAGCCGGCGGTGGCTCCCTGACGAGCGACGTCGATCATTTCGTCGATTGTTAGATACGCTCGTTCGTTCGGCTTGGGAGGCTGTGCGAATGTACAGTAGTGACACACATCACGGCATAACTGTGTGAGGGGAATGAAGACCTTCCGCGAATAAGTGACGACATTTCCGAAACCTGCATCTCTGAGACTGGTTGCCCGTTCCATGAGCGCCGACAGGTTCGGTGTATCCAGAAGGCCTAGCGCTTCGTCTTTGGTCGGCCGCGAATAGGTTTCGTGCTCCATGACGTAGGATAATTGTATAGATTGATGCGCATTGCGATCACAGGAGCGAACAGCAGCGTTGGCAAAGCCCTGCTCTCACACGTTCTGACTCAACAAATCGACGATCTAGAAGTTCGTGCTGGTGTCCGAACCCAACAAGCGGTTACCACGTTACCCGCCGGTCGCGCGGTGACGCCATACGTGATCAATTACAGTGACCGCGACAGTTTGCAGTCCTTCCTGGAAGGTGTCAACTGTGTGGTTCATCTTGCCGGGATTTTAATAGAGAGTAAGTGGTCAAGTTATGAGACGGCGAATGTTCAGGTGGGCAGGGCGGTGGTGGAGGCGTGCGAGTCGACCGCGGTCGGCCATATTGTATTAGTGAGTGCCGTTGGCGCTGACGGTGACTCCTCTAATAGCTATTATCGTTCAAAGGGGGTCGCCGAAGAGATCGCGGTACAGTCGAGTGTCTTTGCGACCATTATTCGGACACCCATCCTGTTAGGTCCAGGTACGGCCGGGGCGAAGGCCCTCGTTGGTATGGCGTCACGAAGATCAGTCAGGGTTCTTGGTGGCGGTCAGCATACTCTTCGCCCGCTGGATGTGGATGACCTTAGTAAGGCCGTGATGAATTGCTGTTTGGTGCGTCCAGACCGCGAAGCGATTCATGAACTTGTCGGACCGGAGCCCGTGACGCAGCGCGATTTGCTGGCAGCGGTTGGGCAGAGAATGGGGCATGTTGTGGCGGTGGGGACAGTGCCGGTGTGGGTGGCGAGATTGGGAGCCACGGTGATAGGGATGTTCAGGCGTGGAGGTATGACACCAACAGTCATCGATGTGATCACGGCGAATGAAACGGTAGGTCGGAACGCCGCCGTGGACCTCGGAGTGACACTTACTCCGCTCGGTGCGACGTTGGAGAAGCTTCAGTCCTCGGAAATTGGTGGCCAGTGACACAAAGTAAGACTGAATCGGTCGAACCGAAGCACTCCGGCAAGGTGGGACGAGTTCTCTTCTTGGCTGTGACCGCTGGCTGTTTTGCCTATTTGTATTTCCGTTTGAATGCTGCGGCGATGCGTGAAGGTTTGTCACTGATCGAATACATGGTTCGTGTATTCGCAAATGTACGCTGGGTCCCGTGGTTGTTATTGATGATGGGGTATTCCAGTTTCTATTTCTTGATCGATACGCTCGTGGTTACTCGAGCCTTAAATTGGTTCGTTAAGTCAATTCGCTACCGTGACATTTTGCCGATTCGCGCGAGCGCGTACATCATCTCCATCTTTAACGAGCAGATCGGCAAGGGCGCGATGGCGTATTACCTCAACAAACGGGACCAGGTTCCGGGTTGGGAAGTCGCGTCGGTCATGCTGTTTGTGATGTTCTGCGAAGTCTTTTACTTGCTGATCTGGGCGACCGTGGGGTTTCTATTTAGTAGCGAGTCGCTGCCTGAGGTATTTGCGCTCATTCCCTTTTTTGCACTGGGCGGCGGTGTGGTCTTTGTTGTCTGGATACTTTATTTCCGCGGCGTGATTCTTCCACACAACCAATTTCGAAGCCGGGAAATCGCCCATGCCTTCAAGTTGGCGACGGTCAAGCATTATGGATTGTTTTTTTTGCTCCGGTCCCCGGCGCTGTTGGCTGCGGTGTTTGTGTATACGCTGTCGCTGAGATTTTTTGGTGTCGAGGCATCTTTTCTAACGCTGCTCGGCTATCTACCCGTGATCTTTTTTTCTGCAGCTGTTCCAACGCCAATGCGTGCCGCAGCGATTACGTTCTGGGTGATCTTGTTTCCTGAGAACGAAGGTCAAATGGCCGCCTTCGGTTTTGTACAACACAATTTTTTTATTTTCTTTAATGCGCTGATCGGTGTGGTGTTTTGGTCCAGGACCCAGCGTGAACTATTCGGGAAATAGTGGCAAACGCGCTCACTGCAGTTCGGTTGCTGTTGGCCGCGCCAGTGGCTGGTGCCTTTGCCAGGCCGGAGCTTGTAAACCCGACTTTTCTGCTGGTCCTGCTCTGCGTTGCGATTGGGACCGACTATTACGATGGTCGCGTTGCCAGGAGAATGGGAGTGTCCTCACCGGCTGGTCAGTTGTTTGACCACAGCACGGATTGTGTTTTTGTCTCAGCCGGGTTGACCGGTTTAGCGATCGTTGGACCGATACCCGCCGTTCTGCCCGCGTTGGTCATTATTGCCTTCGTTCAATATGTAATGGATTCCTATTGGTGGCACCAAGAGAAACAATTACGAATGAGTGTCATCGGACGCTGGAATGGGATTCTGTATTTTGCACCGCTGATGATCATCGCGGCGTCACGCCTAGGTGTGTTTGGTGCCACCGAGCAATTCCTTGTCTTGACTGCGGAAATACTTGGTTATGTGTTGGTGGTGTCGACCATTGTTTCCATTGCAGACCGTGCCGTCGCACCGCGAATGGCGCGGCTTCGGTGACATCCGCGCATCACGGTATTGACTGCGTCGGTTCGGCAGTCGGAACGCGCACCAACAGCTAACGGGACTCAACCCGGAAGGACCACCAACCATCTGGTCGTGGTGCGGCGGGTGGTGGAGGCGCACTGGCGGGCACGCTGATAGTGTTGAGTTTTGTGACTCGTGCATTCCACGCCTGATCCAACTCACCAGGATCCAAGACGCGAGTGAGGTTGACTGGGTAGACCGTAGCATTCAAACGCAGGCGTGCAGTGCCGTCATTCAGCACAGCGTTCGACCAGCGTTTGCTCCCACACTGCGAGCAACTCAGATAGAGGTTGCCAGTTGTTGTCGACATGCAGTTGAGGTTGATCGAATGGGGGAGCACGCCGGCGTTAATCTGAACTTGGCAGAGGGAAATGTCGTTGGCAAACGACCAGTCCCCAATGGGTGCTTCTGTTTCAGCGCCCAACAAATAACCACCCGGTATCGTGTCGCAGGGGCAGGTGAAGAACCAATAGAGAAAGCCGCTAACCGGCACAACGACGAGCACGGCCAAAAGCACACTACGAACTACATTCCGAGATTGCTGTTCGCTCATGACGCCTCCCCGGAGAGTTTAACTGGGTCGTGCCCCTTGTCTCCACACAATTTGAGAAAGAGGCTTGTCGGGAGGCCGAAAACCAGAATTTGGATGGAGTATCTGAGCGTAACTGCTTATCCTGTAGAGGGAGTGTTCATGAATTTAGCGTTTGTCACATCGAACTGTACTCGGGCCTTGCGCGTGGTCTGATGGCGGCGGCTGATGAACCTATTGCCCTCAAAAACGAATGGTAGACCGAAAAGAAATCCTGTGAGAAGAGAAGCGATGAAGCGATTAATTTTTGTTGTTATGTTGTTAGCTGTGGTGGTGACTGGGTTGCTAGTGACCCAGACGGTAGGGGCGCAGGGGCAGGCGCGTGGCACCGGGAATGAACTGATTGATGCGTGTCGGTCTTACGTGGACTTTACCCGGCTGCCAACGAACGACGTCTTTGATTTCTTTCGACGAGGATATTGTGACGGCCTCGTTAGGGGCATATCCGAGTTGGCAGTCAGTCCCTACATGGATGCACGGTATGTATGCGCGCCAACCGGAGTTACTCAGGGGCGGTTTATTAGCGTGGTGCATACATATCTTCAGGAACATCCAGAGCGCCGTCACGAAGTTGACTGGCTAGTGGTTCTCGAAGCGCTAATGGACGCCTTTCCGTGTTCGGAATAGGTGTTTCACAGGTCCGTACACAATAGCCTTGACGCTAGTAGGCTGCGATAGAGGCCGCGCGGCGATGGCACTGGTATCTGGAGTGGAATTAAGGCGCAACAACGTTTACAACATTGACACATTTACAGGACTATGCGTTTACAAAAATTTCATTTTTACACCATAAATACTGTCTTAATGTTGACTAGTGACGTTATGTGAACCAAAATGATAACACTGTAAATACACAAGAGGGGTATCATATTGGTTTTGAAAGAGGTTTCGACTCTGAATTCTGAACGGTGGCACGGCATCAAAAGGCCATATGACGACGATGCCGTTGCTCGGCTGCAAGGCAGTGTGAAGATCGATTACACGCTGGCTACTCGGGGAGCGAATAAGTTGTGGAGAGCTCTCCAGACTGAAGCGTATGTTGCGGCGTTGGGAGCTTTGACCGGGTCTCAGGCTGTCCAAATGGTGCGCGCTGGGTTGCAGGCGATCTACCTGTCTGGGTGGCAGGTTGCAGCGGATGCCAATTCAGCTGGCCAGACATATCCTGACCAAAGTCTTTACCCGGCGGACAGTGTTCCGAATGTAGTTCATCGAATTAATCGAGCTCTTCAAAGAGCTGACCAGGTTCAATGTTCTGGCGGTATGCCGGATAGGGACTGGTTCGTACCCATAGTTGCGGATGCTGAAGCGGGATTCGGTGGCGCATTGAATGCGTTTGAGTTGATGAAGTCCATGATTGAAGCTGGGGCCGCAGCAGTTCATTTTGAAGACCAAGTGGCTGCTGAGAAAAAGTGCGGCCATCTTGGAGGCAAAGTATTGGTGCCAACGGCGCAGTTTATCCGGACGCTGATAGCTGCACGATTGGCTGCGGATGTTCTTGATGTGCCGACTATTCTGGTGGCCCGAACGGATGCTCATTCAGCTAAGTTGTTGATGTCCGATATTGACCCGGCAGACAAGCCGTTCATTCTGAAGAATCGTACTCCTGAAGGGTTCTTTCAATTAGACGGCGGAATAGACTGTGCAATCGCCCGGGCTCTTGCGTACGCTCCCTATGCTGACATGATCTGGTGTGAGACTTCGACGCCGGATTTGGACGAGGCACGTCAATTTGCGAGGGCAGTACACGCCGAATTTCCAGGTAAGCTACTTGCGTATAATTGTTCTCCTTCGTTCAACTGGCGCAAACATCTTGACGATCAGGCGATCGCGGATTTTCAAGTAGAGCTTGGGAAGCTTGGCTATAAGTTTCAATTTGTCACGTTGGCCGGTTTTCATGCTCTGAATCACAGCATGTTTACTTTGGCGCAAAGTTATAGCAATGAAGGCATGAGTGCTTATGCTCGGTTACAAGATGCTGAATCTTTAAGTGAAAAAGATGGTTACACGGCCACAAAACATCAACAAGAGGTAGGGACGGGCTATTTTGATTTGGTGTCGGAAACCATTTCTTCTGGAACGTCATCTACCACCGCAATGGCGGGGTCTACGGAAACCTCTCAGTTCTAGCGGTTTGGGACTAGGCATGGTTTGTCTTCCCCTGCGGTAATCTGGACTTGTACTGTGAAGCGCGGGTATTAAGGCGCTATTGAAATCAACCGCCTGACTCGACGAAATGTTTCCGATGTGTTCTAAAGCTTTCGTAGTCGGATGTTACGAAACTTCACAATGCCAGCTCGATGTTGTAACGCGATAGGGCCACTGGTGTGCCTGTTGTCTTGAGTATCGGCGGTAGTAATCCCGTTAAGAATGACGGTCAAGTGTGAACCGTTTGCTGTGATGTCGTAGGTGTTCCATTTGCCGGCTGTCGATACTGTTTGTGCGGGGCCCGTCACGCCAACGATCGAGCCGGTTCGGCTGTCTGGATTGTCATGCTTGTCCGCGATGTTCACTTCGTAGGAACTATTGGCCCCGACATTGGTAGGGTCAGCACAGCGAATAAAGACACCACTGTTACTGGTGTCCGCCTCAATCCAATATTCGAAGGTCAATTGAAAGTCACTATATGATTCCGCGGTCACAAGGAATCCCGGCTCACCGTCACCCTGCACGGCGCCGTCAACGAGCTCCCACGTCGCATCGCCAAGGGTGTTCCATCCGTCGAGGGTAGAGCCGTCGAGGAGTGTCATCCACGAGTTGTCAGATTGACGGAACGCTTCGGTCGAGGAGTCAGTACCACCCACGCCGATAAGAATAAGAGTTGCAATAGCCAAAAGTGATCGCGCCATATCAAACCTCCCAAGTGTTCGGATTGTAGCTAATTTCTGGTGTTGATCATCACGATCTTGCCTGGTTTACCGTTGGTCTGGATCTCTTTCGTTCTGACGCCAATGTTGAATAGACGGAAAGATAGCCTAGACAGCTTGCCTCTTCTCCGACCGTAACTGGTAGCCAACGGCCGGAGAAGAGGGTTGAGCGTTATAGACGAATATGGAAGAAACGTCTATCTGCGGCCACGCCCCTCGACGCTTGATGCACCCGCCTGTTCGTCTGTGAAGACGGGTGTGGCTTCGAAGGTAAGAACGTCGCCCCATTCCGCTGCCTGGATATACAGAGTTTCCGGTTTGTCCGTTTCAATTAATATCCATCCATTACCAGACCCAGGCGCATGCCAACGACCAAGCAATGTTGAACCTTCTGGCAGCGGCGCTCCTTTCTCAACAAATCGGTTGTGCGCCTTGTCGTAACAGTCTGATTTTAGTTTCCACTCGAACATATAAAGCATTATTTGCACTCCTTGTAGCTTAGAAAAGTTTATTAACTCATTGCCACGGTTGGCAGCGATAGTTTACTCAAAATATGGTTCCTGGCATGCGGTGCTGAGCGACGGCCGTGGGCCTCCGCCTGGCAACATACTCTTGCGCGGAAGGGACACCTAGTTCATCATGGAGCATCTAGGCCATGTACCAGGAGGGATGATGAACTATCGATATGTCGCTGTGGCAGTTACCGTCGGAGCTCTTATGGTGCTGACGCCAATGTCCGCTGGTGCTCAGTCGGAGACTACAACGGCCCCCAGGACGCCGTGGGGCGAGCCGGACCTGCAGGGAGTCTGGCATTCCTCTGGGGTTACTCCAATGGAGCGACCTGACGAACATCAAGGCAGAGTTACGCTGACCGACGAGGAAACCGCGCAGCTTCGTGGAGAAAGCGCGGCCCGCGCAGAGCAGGTTTCACTTGCAGACGCCCGCAGAACCGTGGCCGGGGGAAACGTTGGGGCTTACAACAGTTTCTGGAATGAACGAGGAACACCCACCAATCGGACGTCGATGGTGGTCGATCCACCAGACGGTCGGTATCCGGCATTGACGCCGGCGGGAGAGATTATTAGGTCGAACGGAGATAACCGAGGAGATGACTCCTGGGAGGACCGACATATTTGGGAGCGGTGCGTGACGCGTGGTGGAATGCCTAATGCGATGTTTCCGCGTGGCTACAACAACAACATCCATGTATTGCAGGCGCCTGGTTATGTCGCGATAGTTCATGAGCAAATCCATGAGACTCGTATCATCCCGTTGGACGATCTTCCGGCGGTCTCAGAGAATATTGGCCAGTGGAACGGGGTGGCGAGAGGACGTTGGGATGGTGATTCCTTGGTCGTGACGACCACGAATGTCCATGACAAGGTGAGCGCATTGCAGCCGTGGTCAATCTTTAACTCGGCCAGTGGTTCCGGAGAGGGTATGCGCCTCGTCGAGCGTTTTACACGTGTTGACGAGGAGACTATCGAGTACGAGATAGAGGTCAGTGACCCACAGATGTACACGAGATCTTGGACGGTCGCTTATCCCTTTGAACGCATGGACCAGCCGATCTTTGAGTACGCGTGCCATGAGGGAAACTACGGCATGGAAGGGATCCTCACCGGGGGCCGAGCAGAAGACGCAAATTCCCCTGAAAACTGAGCGATTTCTGATTGTAGTAGTTTCGCACGTTACGTGCAGACGAACTGAAGCTCTAACACTCTTTAGTCGACATTCTGAGGATCAATAGGTTCGTCGAGCGGTTCTTCCTCAGCGAAAAACGTATTCTTCCCAATTCGCAGTATGTTTTGGACGAATTCTGTTCCTCCAAGGCGCACCGCTTTTCGTAGCTGGCGAAAGTCTTCCGGTGTCATGGGAACTCGGTTGTCGCGAATGATTGGGGCCTCTGGGTTGTTGAAAACCGTCTCGCGGGCGTCCTGCATTGAGCCTTCATTTTCTATTCCCATGTCTACTGCAGCCCAGGCTTCTGGAGCTTCCCCCGAGCCGTCCTTACCTGCCCATTCATCCCGCTCGTCTAAGGTATCTGCCATAGTCAGAACTTGCCGACCACCCGGACTGCCGGAGAGATTCTTAATGCGATACTCGCGTTCAAACTCTTTCGTAAACAAGAGCCTTGCAACAGCCCATGCACATCCGTCGAAGTTGAACGTGGTCTTCTTGGAGTTATTAACGACGTGAGCGGCGCGGGAAATTGCCGCCGACTTGATAAATCCTGTCGGGGACTGTTTATCGAAACTAGCGGCTTCAGCAAGTAACGCTCGTTCCCGTTTATTCAGCCGAATACTCAGCATGGTCCGTTTTTCTGGCGATCGTTCCCATGCAGAAGAAAGATCCTCTGGTCTAGTTTTCTTTAGCGTTTGTTGTGCTTTATCAAGCAAATTCTTTAGACGATCATCTGCTGTTTGACGTTTCTTTGTTGCCATGGGGTCACCTATTTCCTATATGTGATCTACGGGTTAGTTAGACGTATGAAGTAAGAACTACTTGGCGCGTGTCCGAAAAATATTGGCGCGCGTTAGATTTAAGCCTCTCTAGTGTCTTCGCGACATGAGATAACCATAAACGATCCCGTACAAGATACTCAATAATGATGTTCACGTAAACAACAAAGATGATTATCATTAAATTGGATCGATCGAAGAATCAGGGTTTATCTAGTGAGAATCTAGTCAAATCTTAAAGAAGACGCTGTTACCATTGGCTTAGTGGTGATGTCCCGAGCCGCGATGAGGGGAACTATGGCATGGAAGGAATTCATACTGGCGGCCGAGCGGAAGACGCAAATGCCCCTTTAAAAGTCGAGCAAGTTTTGCAAGTAGTAGTTTTGCACGTTACCTGCAGGCGATATATGGAGCGCACGCAAGCGCACTTGTTCTCTAGTTTTTGATCTAGTCGAGCCGTGTTCGAGGCTGCACCCGAGCGAACTATTGGAATACCATGAAATCGTCCGGCCAATTAGTTGCAGACGAATTCTTCTAACCACATACGATGAGCCTCTAGGCTACCTCTCTAAAACAGTGACTTCAATGAGGTTGCGGCGTAAGGTTGATTGGATTCAGTGACAAATCCGTGTTTATCTAGCGCGTATCTAGCCCAACCTGGAAAAACGGCGTTATTTTGGCGTAAAGTGCTAACCCAAGGTTCCATGAGGGGAACTCCGGCTTCTGTGTATAGGTTTGGAGGGCAGGTGGATGAGACGTAGTGTTTGTATGGCGACACTGGCGATAGTGGGAACCGCTTTGGCTGTCGCGGCACAGGAAGCTCGCCAACAGCGCGCAGCATTGGAACTACATGACGTTGCTGAGAATCTCTACATGCTGTCTAACGCCTCCTCTGTGGATGGGATGGGTGGTGGTGGAAATACGGCGATTTTCGTAACTGATAGGGGAGTCGTGCTGGTCGATACCAAGATTAACGGATACGGACAGGATATTCTCGCGGAGGTGCGACGAATCACCAATCAGCCCGTGACGACGATTATTAACACGCATAATCATTACGACCATAGTGGCGGGAACGTTGAATTTTCAGACACGGTGAATTTTGTTGTGCATGAGAATGCGCGGGCGCAGATGGCACGAGCCAACTGCGAACCAGTGACGAATTGCGATGCCTTTAAGGGGGCGAACGGAAAATATCTACCTGAGACAACGTATTCGGATCACTTGTCTCTGTTGAGCGGGTCTAATCAGATAGACCTCTATCACTTCGGGCGGGGCCATACCGACGGCGATACGTTTGTTGTGTTTCGGGCGCTTGGCGCGATGCACACCGGGGACATGTTTGCGCGAAAAGGGTTGCCGTTCATTGATGCGGTGAATGGAAATGGCAGTGCGACTGACTTTGGGTCAACACTACAGAAGGCAGTTGCAGGTATCCGCAATGTGGATAGGGTCATACCTGGCCATGCCACCGCGGTACATACGTGGAGTGATTTCGTTGACTCCAGTGGGTTCTACAACGACGTTGTGATGCAGGCACAACGGGCGAAAGCGGCTGGTCAGTCAGTTGAAGAATTTATTCGTTCGTATCGCCTACCGAGTGAATACAGCGATTTTGAAGTTGAAGAAGGACGCTTGACGAGTATTGCTGGCTATTTGTTTGACGGCCGGTAAGACGGAAGGAATCTTATGACACGAAAAGCATTACTGTTCACGTTATTTACGATCGGACTAATTGGTCTTCCGTCGGCAGGCACCGCCGAGGTCTATCACCACGTTCACCACCGGTCTCCGGATGCACTCGCGGCCGCCGCGTGGTACATGGAACATATGGACTGTAAAGACTATGGCCGTGCAGGGGCCTGCCAAGTCGACAATATCCAGATACTGTTCTACACCGACGGTGTCGAACCGACCGGGCCCAGTGTCGGTACCGGTGTGGACCACATTGGGTTCTCGTTTCCTGATCTCGAAGCCAAGATGGCTGGGTGGAGGGCAGCGGGCGTCAATGTTCTGGAGGACATTCGCGAGGTCGAAGGCCTGTTCAAGCTGTCATTTGTAGAGGACCCGTGGGGTACAAAAATCGAAGTGGTCGAGGATCATGAGTGGCTAGGTTTCCACCACATTCATTTACGGTCTGACGATCCAGACAGAACCCTTGCCTGGTACGAAGATCTCTTCGGCGGCGAGCCTGACAGACTGAAAGGACGCTTGACTGGTCTTCGCTACAACGACGGTTTGTGGTTATTGGTTGGTCAGCAGCGTGACGGAGCACTCGCTCCGACGGCCGGGCGGTCATTCGACCATCTCGGGTGGGAAGTTGACGATATGGATGTTTTTGTCGCCATGCTTCAGGACAAGGGCATTGAGCTGGACTTCGGGCCACGTGAGATCACGAACAGTGCTGGGCAAGAACTGATAATCGCGTTTGTGGTGAGCCCAGAAGGTGTTCGGATTGAGATTGTCGAGGTCGTCAGTTAACTCTCGCTACCGTCCCTCGTCTTCGGCCGCAATGTCTTCAAGCCGTGCGCCACGAAGTATGGTGGCCATGCTGCAATTGCCTTCGTGGCACGCATATTCGTAAAGCTGGGCGGCGTTTTTCTGCATGGGGAGTTGTGCGGTCCACGGGTGCGTCCAAATGGATGGGTCCGTGACCGTGTATTCGTAGACCAGTGTCTCCGCGTCGACTCTGGTGAATCTTTCGATTAGCGACAAGTGTTCACTTGGACAGAAATGCCAGAAGTTCCTGAGCGATTGGATGCTTCGGGTCGGCGTTCAGGAAATTCTCTTGCACCGCCGAATAATACCGCCGCGCGAGGTCACGGTTACCAACTGCAGCGCTTGACCGGGCTGCACCGAGTAACGAGGCCGTCCGGCCAGGGTAGCGAATCAGGGCTGCTTCAAACAGGTCGAGGGCTTCAGACGGTTGTTTGCCACTTAAGAGCACCTCGCCGTAGAGCTCGTGCGAGGGTTTCATGAGGTATGCATTCACTCCCAAATGGGTGAAGGCGATAGTTGCGTCTTCGAGATTGACTGCCTCGGCTAGTAACTGCAGTGTGCCTTCTAGGTCGCCTTCTGCTCGACGGATCAGCGCCGCCACTTGATGGCGCATGATAGCGCCACGAGTCGTGTCGAATCTGGCAAGCCATGCCAGCGATGCCCGTGCCAGTTCGACTTGTCCGGTCCAGCCGGCACCTAGGCCGAGGGCGAGGTGTAGGCCAGGATGGTCGTCGAATTGATCACGCTTGGCGGTCACTGCGAGTTCAGCGGTCATCTCCCAGTCAGCCGTTTCGATCAGGTATCGGGCGCTTGTGATTGCCAAGGCATGACCGATGGTCGGCGATTGGTCGCTCCGGCGATAGTCGCGACGGGTCAAGTCGATGATATCGCGAGCCTTTTCCAGTTGTCCCAGCTGGAGATGGCAGTACTGCCCGTAGTTGAGCAAGTGAACGTAGTTATGGTCGTTGAGCTCTTGGAGCGTATACCCGTGTGCGGCGGTCCATTGCATTGAGGCATCAAACGCAGTCATATGTTGCTTGGCCGCCTCGGCCCATCGACCGAGTTGAATAAAGACATGCCCTGGGAGGTGGCGGGCGGTCGATGATTGAGGTTGTGCGTCGACCAACATTTCGGCTGCGATGAGTCCGAGTTCGGCGTGAATCGGATCATCAGTGGCTTGGATGAGATACCTAGCTCCACCAGGATGATGTGGGTTTCGTGTGAGAATCTCCTGGGCAAGAGCGGCAGTCCTCATGCGTTGTTGCATCCCTACTCTCGTTCGCGGAAAAAGCACGACCCGGGAGAGGGTCCAAAACGCCAGTGCTTCCGTGTCACCCGGATAACGTTCGCTGAGTTGGCGCATCGCCTGCTCGTAGGCTACGTCACGAGCGCGCTTGTCGCCCGTGCCATACAGTATCTCGAGCGTCGCGAGGTAGTCCTTTTCTCTGGTCGTTGGGGCTTTTGCTGCACGTTCGGTAGGTGTGGATCCGAGTCGCTCCAAAATAGCTTGGGCTTGGTCGCGACGCTGTATGCGCCAGATGGGCTGATTGTGCGCCATGGCTTCTCCCCAGTAAGCCATCGCGAAGTCTGGGTCTACACGTTGTGCCTGTTGGAAATGTGCCTCGGCATCTTCAAACATATGGAGATGGAGCGCCGTGATACCTCGGATGAAGGGCTGTTGAGCCTCGGTGGCACCCGAGTTCGCAAACTCTATGCCCCAGTGGCTCCAATTCGACTCCTGCGCAGCTAATCCAGCCGTCAGAAGCCCAATTACACTAAGGGTTGCAAGGGTCGCGGTTGTCTTCTGCATCGTGGCTCTGTGGGGGCATTGGCTCGTCACGTGTTCAGCGTACTCCAGCAATATCGTACGACGAGCACCTTTGGTTACTACCCTGTGCCGCATTCTACGATGGGTTGTGAATCGATATACAGTCTTATTCAGTGATATTCTGATTGGCTATCGATTGATGGGTAGGAAGACTTCTTCATTGTACGGAGACCATCGAACTATTGGCCTGCTCTCCGTTGACGTCTTCGTGCCGTATCTGATTTAAGGGTTTCGGCGAATTGGGGAATAGATTAGTGATTTGGTCAGCAGGGGTGTTTTCTCGACGCACGGGCATCGTGTTTACGGCGAGGACCGTCTGTGGCTTACTGGTGTTTGGTCTTCTGTTGGCGGCTCGTCCGGTGGCTGGACAGCTGAACGAGGTGACCGTATCGATTACGCGCTTTGTCAATTTATCTGGTTCCGAAGACGATAGATGGATTGGCATTGGCATCGCTGATAGTGTCGCGGCCGACTTACTGGTCTCAGGGAATGTCAGGGTTCTGATCACCGGGCAAGAAGGAACTGCGGACGTAGAGGATTCGGACTGGCTGGTGACGGGCAACTATCAACGATTGGGTTCCTCGGTCCGCATCATTGGGCAGCTGACACACACGTTGACTGGTGCTGCGCAAGTGGTAAAACTGGATGGTGAATTTGACGATCTCTTTTTGCTGCAGGATCAGTTGGGTGCTGAAATATGGGAGCGACTTCAATCCCACCGCCTCACCGAAACCACCCAAACTAGTGGCAGAGCCGCGCTTGAGGCTACTGCGCTTCGACCTCCCGATCGGGTGGTGCCACCAACTGACGTGGTCAATGTTGACCTCGCAGCGTCATCGGTTGCCGAAGCCGCGTCTGTTTCGATCGATGGGCCTGCGCCACCCATGCCCCCGGCAGTCATTAATAGAGACCCGGCCGGTCGTGCGACCGTTCGCGCTCAGCGACTCACGGCTCCACTGAATATAGATGGAACGCTGGATGAGTCGTTCTACACCGAAGTGGAGGCATGGTCAGATTTTGTGCAGCAGGAGCCTGATGAAGGGGCGCCTGCAACTGAGAAAACAGAAGTATGGGTCTCTTTTGACGACAGCAATGTTTATGTGAGTGCCCGAGCGTGGGATTCCGCTCCGGAATCACAGTGGGTTGTCAACGAGATGCGCCGTGACAATTTCAACATTCTTCGAAACGAAGGTCTTCACATCTCTTTTGATACGTTTTATGACCGGCGCAACGGCGTGATCTTTAACGTAACACCGATTGGCGGTCGTATGGACGGCCAGGTGACGGATGAACGGCTGTGGAATGGCGACTGGAACCCGATCTGGGAGGTTCAGACAGGGCGTTTCGACGACGGGTGGACGATGGAAGCGGCCATTCCGTTTCAGTCACTGCGATATCGGGCTGGCCGGTCGCAGACGTGGGGGTTCAATGCCCGCCGTGTCGTCCGTTGGAAGAATGAAATGTCATCGCTGACGCAACTGCCCGCAGCTCGGGGGCTCCCCGGGCAGTTTATGCAGTCATTGTCTGCCACGATGGTTGGTCTGGAGGCTCCTGTGCGGACCCGTGGCACGCTGGAACTGAAACCATACGCAATTTCTGAGGTGGCCGGGACGCAACTTGTTAATTTGCCCGGTCTTGCGAATGTTGCGACTGGTGATGTGGGTTTCGACGTTAAATACGGGCTCACTCAGAACTTGGTTGCCGATTTGACGGTTAATACGGATTTTGCCCAGGTGGAGGCCGATGAACAGCAGGTGAATCTTACGCGGTTCAGCTTGTTCTTTCCGGAAAAACGGGAGTTCTTTCTGGAAAACCAGGGCGTGTTTGCATTCGGCGGTTCTCGGAGTGGCGGGACCAGAGGCGGCGGAACCGATACTCCCGTGCTGTTCTATAGCCGTGAGATCGGTTTGGATGGGGGGCAGGAAGTCCCCATGGATGTTGGGGGCCGGGTCACTGGTCGACTGGGACGCTTCAATGTTGGTCTGATGAATATTCAGGCTGGTGATGTTCCTGGACGTGGTGTTCGGGCGACGAATTTTACTGTTGCCCGTCTGCGGCGCGACATTCTCCGTCGGAGCAATATCGGCTTTCTTTACACGGGCCGGTCTGTATCGAAATCAGGTCTGGGGTCGAGTCAAAGTTATGGTGTTGACGGCGTGTTTTCGTTCTTTGACAGTCTGAACGTTAATACCTACTGGGCCAAAACTGACTCACCTGGGCAGGGTGAGGATGATCTGAGCTATAAGGCCGAACTGGATTACGATGGAGATCGATATGGTGTGAAAGCTGAACGGCTGGTTGTCGGCGCCGACTTCACGCCTGAGGTGGGCTTTTTACGGCGAGACAACTTTGACCGCCGGTTTGGTTTGTTTCGATTTAGTCCACGACCCGATCGGATTGCCAGCATTCGGAAGTTAACGTTTCAGGGACAGGTTGGGTATGTACTTGACCGTGCCGGTCTACTTGAAAGTCGTGAGAATCAGGGGCAATTCGGCGTTGAACTCGAAAACGCTGACAACTTTGATCTGACGTACACACGGAGTTATGAGTTTCTGAAACGACCGTTTGGGATTGCACCTGGCGTTAAGATTCCTGTCGGCGGGTATGGCTTTCAGGACGCCGCACTGGCCTATACGTTTGGTCCGCAGCGTCTGTTCGCCGGAATGGTGTCACTTCAGCATGGAACCTTCTACCATGGTGATAAAACCACTCTCAGTCTCAATCGATCCCGGATTGAGGTAACCCCTCAATTGTCGATCGAGCCGGGTCTGTCATATAACAAAATCTCGCTGCCTGAGGCGAGTTTTGTGACCAATCTTGTGACGGCCCGTACCACTTACACGGTGACGCCGTTGATGTTTGTTAGTGCGTTACTGCAATACAATTCGAGCATGAATTCGCTGAGTGCGAATGTTCGCCTTCGATGGGAGTATCGACCTGGCAGCGAGTTGTTTGTGGTGTATAACGAGGAGCGCGATACTCTTGTTCCGAACCGATTTACTCAGCCTGAAAACCGGGCGTTCATTGTGAAGTTTAATCGGCTGTTCAGGTTCTAATGGAATTACGTTAGTTTTTGGTTGTTGGAGGTTTGTTCTAGAGCGGTTTACAACTGAACCGAAGGGGGATTTTAAAAATGACCGACGTGTTGACTGGAGCGGAATTCAAGAAGCAACTGCGAGCTGGTACACCGAAATTGGGCCTGTTTGTGAATTCACATAGCCCGACCGTGGTCGAACAACTCGCGCACAGTGGCTACGACTGGTTACTTGTGGACACGCAGCATGGGCCGATGGGGTTCGAGACCCTGTCCACCATGATTGGCGGTATTGCAGGTGGTGGTGCGAAATCACTGGTGCGTGTCGCGGGCGCCCATGACCGAGGCGGCATTCAACAGTCTCTTGATGTTGGAGCTGATGGTGTGCTTGTCCCATACATCAATACGGTTGAGGAGGCGCGTCAGGCAGTCAGCTGCTGTCGCTACCCAACCGCTGGTACTCGATCTGTCTATTTCCCTCAACGCAGTATGAATAAAGACGGTTTACTCGGGTATGCGGGTGCGGCTAATGACAATGTGATTTGTGCGTTACAAGTGGAAACTGCCGACTGCATAAAAAACATCGATGAGATTGCGGCCGTTCCCGGTGTTGATTTGCTATTTCTTGGGCAAAACGACCTCTGTATGTCCATGGGACTCTACGAAAAATATCAATTTCCTGACATGTACTTTTCTGATGAGCTTCAGGACGCCACAGATAAACTCCGTGCGGCGGCCAAACAGAACGACGTCATTCTCGGCCTGTTTCTGTTTGGAACTGACCGGGTGGGCGAGTTTCTTGATAAGGATTTTTCGCTGATCAGTGTTGGAAACGATCTTCACCACGTTTTGACGCAAGCTGGCGCCTATGTCGGCGACGTTGAGGAGACCTCGAAAGCGAAAGGGCGGCCCTGGACCCGCCGGTCAACCGCGCTCTTTTAGCTAGGCTATTCACATCGCAGAAGAGAGTGTGAATTAGAGGGGGAATGCCGCACCTCTCGAGAGTGCATTTGTAAATATCGGTCGGTCAGGCGGCTCAGTGACCTTGGCTGGACTCGATTTCCTTGATGCGATGGCCCAAAATTTATTCGGGTTAAAAGGCCGCTTACATGGTCTAATCACTATCAATATGGCTCATGAATCTGGAGGTTTACATGGAACGTGGTCTTAGAGCACTACGCTGCGGGTCAATCGCGTGTCTGGTGATCGGGTTTGGCGTTAGCTTGGCCTACGGCCAGGCGCAGGATGCAGATTCGCCTCGGACCCCGTGGGGATCACCTGATTTACAGGGGGTGTGGACCTCAGGGACCCAAATCAGCTTGGAACGGCCAGAACGCTACGCCGGCCAGGAATTCCTGAGCGAAGAAGATGCGGCGGCTCTTCAGCAGAGCGCTGTTCAGCAGAAACAACAGGATCTGAGCCAGAGTTTCAGTCCCAATGTTGACCCCGTTACTGGTCGGCCACTTGACCAGATTCAACCAGGACAGCAATTTGGTGTTGGCACCTACAATCCGCAATATTTCGATGGTGGCACATGGATCTATCCGACACGGCGTACCTCGCTGGTTGTCGAGCCGTCAGATGGACGGATTCCCTACCGGCAGGAGGCACTCCGGTACCAGCGAGAGTATGGCGCTCCACCTTACGACTCTCATCTTGACTTGGATACAGGTGAACGTTGTTTGGGCGACGGGCCACTGGAAATGATTTGGCTGGGTTATAACCCTAATCACCAGATTGTCCAGACAGCTGACCATCTAGTGATTCTCCACGAAATGTATCGTGAACGACGGATAATCCCCATCGATGCCGGGCCGCATGTGGATTCGGATATTCGCCAGTGGAATGGGGACCTCCGAGGACGTTGGGAAGGAAATACGTTGGTTGTCGAGTCGACAAATTTTGTGGACAGATGGAAGGATTACCGCTTTAACGAGATCTGGCGTGGGGCGTCTGAGACATTGCAGTTAGTCGAGCGGTTTTCCAGGCTCGACGATAAAACCCTGTTGTATCGCGTGACGATCACTGACCCGGTGCGGTTTACCAGTCCGTGGACGGTTGAAATGTATTTGACCACCGATCAGGCCGCTGCCGGCACTACTACGGGTCCGATTTACGAGTTTGCGTGCCACGAGGGGAACTACGGCGGCGCTAATATTCTGAGCGGTGCACGGGCTGAGGATGCCGCAGGAGGCCAATAGATAGCAGTAATAGGGTGAGCCGATGGGGACGGTGTCGGGTTCTCGAGTTAACGGAGCACCCATTGCACGCCCGCCATCAAGGTTGCGGCATTGATGCCAAGATTCTTTCCCGCGGTGCCGGCGTTTGAGATGTGATGGTTGCGAAATTCGATCATCAATCCTGGGCCGCGTGGTGGAACAAATCGAATGCCGGCGCCATGAATTATCTGAAAATTGAAGACCCGATCCAGTTCGGGAATGTCTAGAGGGTTCCAGATCAAGCCAGCGATACCTATGAGGTAGGGAGTCCATCCACGGTCGTTCCAGAAGTGGTAGCGACCACCGACGGCGGCAAGTCCGCCGCTGACTGTGACAGTTGGCTCATAGTAGAGGAACAGCGAACCCTCTCCGTAGAGTTCTAGGTGGTCGGTGACGAATCGCCCGAGTTGAGGGTGAAAGGCGATGAACTGTATATCGGTTTTAGTTTTACCGTAGCCAGGCGTCCACGAATGCCCCCACCCTCCACTTAGTCCACGAGTCCAATTCCCAGTGGCGAGCCTAGGGGTCTGGGCCAGGCTAGGTGACGTGAAGAAAATGATGAAGAGTAAGACCGCAGCAATACAGATGTGGCGTCTGTGCCGACAGGTTGTGAGTTCTTCGTTGGGTCGTATCATGATGGGTCGCGTTTAGCGTAACTTGAGGTGAGTAGTCGTTCAATATATTGATTTCGATGACGTTTCCGAATTCGCGTATCAACGGTTTGCGAACACGTCGGCGTAATATCAGTTTTGGTGTCCGGTGAAGTGTTCTCGCCGGTGTTGGAAGTCGATGAAGCGTGCGCTGTGTTGTCGATGACATTTCCTAGTCTCAGGAGGTAGCGACATGAAGGATGGGCGGCGTGAAGTGTTTAGCGTGATTGCGATAGTGGTTGTTGTTTTGGCCGTGCTTCAATTCGACATGATTCCAGCGAGTGGTCAGGCTCCCGCCACAGATACTTGGGGAAATCCAAGTTTAGAAGGAATCTGGCTTGATGTGTACACCACGCCCTTTGAACGACCAACCGAGTTTGGTGATCGAGAATTTACAACACCGGAAGAACGGGCCGAACAGGATCAGCTTCGATCAGGAAACTCGGGGCGTGATCGTCGTGGTCCACGCGGAAGTCCGCAAGATGTGTCCGGTGCGTATGGTGAAGTCTGGACCTCGGTAAAGCCCACGGGACCACGTACCTCGCTCGTCATGGATCCGCCGGACGGAAGAATCCCTGCCCTGACGACTGAGGCGAAACAGCATGACGAAACCCAGCGCGAATGGCGGGTAGCACTGATGCAGAATACGCCGACCTGTAAACAACAGGCACGTGCGTGTGAGGGCGGTGAGTATGGGCCAATCTCATCGCGCCGTTTTGACGTGCCGCCGTTCTATAACACCACCCGCATGAACCGCCACGATGGTCCCGAAGACCAGAGCTTGGGCGATCGCTGCATGCTTGGGAAAACGCCAGACTTTAACGGGTTTCGTCGCATTGTGCAGGGTGAAGATTCGATTGCGGTGGCTTATGACACCGGACAGGGCCAAGGGTACCAGCGTGTGGTCAACCTCAGCGGAACTCATCCGCCTACCCAGATCCGCTTGCGCCATGGAGACTCACGTGGCCACTGGGAAGGCGACACATTGGTTATCGAAACGACGAATTTTTCACCTAAGTTTCCGTATCGCGGGTCCGGTGCCAATCTAAGGCTTGTTGAGCGGTATAGACGTGTCGACGCCGACACCCTCGGATACGAGGTGACGATGGAAGATTCGACTAGGTGGACGGCACCGTGGACTGTTCGGCAAGAACTGAAACGGCAGAGCGACGAGGATAATCGAATTTACTATGAGCCCAGATGCCACGAAGGGAACTACGGGATGGCGGCCATGTTCATCGGTGCGCGGGTGCGTGAACAGGAATTTGCCGCAGGGCGTGGGCCTGATCCGTTTTCATTGGACACCACGACGGGTGGTGGGGGAGCAAGGTAGTACAACTTGAGAGAGCTGCCGTGTTTGTGTATGCCTATTTCCTAACAAGGTGGGGAGAGGACCGTCCCTCTCGCCCAGCATTAGTTGGTGTTTTCTTTTCAGAATTTTCAGTCTAGGCGACAAGTGTTACGGGAGCGTCTTCTCGTGATCTTACGTCTTACTGTTGGGCGAGTACTTGGTCATCCCACGTGAGGCTCATGAATTGGTCTGAGGGAAATGTCACGATGATCGGTTGGGATATAGAGTATTTATCATCGGAACCGTCGTAGTCCCGAACGGTGAGGACGGCACTCAGGTCGACGATACCGTAGGTCCCCTCTCCCTCATCCTCCGCGTCTTCGAATTCGAACGTGCCATCGCCCTTGAACTCAATACTCGGGGTGCCACCCTCTGCTTCAAACGCGAGACCCTCTCGAAATAGTCCACCAGGCGGGGCGGCTACTAGTTCAATGCTTAGCCGGCGGTTCTCGCTTAGTCGCCGGATGGTTACCCCGGACAGGATCCCCACATAACCGTTGGCAGAAACTTCGATTTCCCACTCGCCGGCCGCCAGTTGCATGAACTGGAAGCCGCCGTCGTCGGCCGAGGTCGTCTCCTGTACGATTCCTGTGGCCGCAGCCGTCATGGTCACTTCTGCGCCGACAATGGGGTTGTCCCACTCATCAGTTAAGTCTGCTCGGAAGATACCTTGGGACCAGGCATTCAATCCCGTAAACAGAACGAGCACAACTGTCGACAACGCTACGGATATCACCTGTGTTCTACTACGCATCGATTTCCCCTTTTACAGTAGATTCATGCTGATAAGTCGCCGCTCCAAGTCTCTTAGGACGCAGAACACTAAAAAGTCTCACTGCCTTTAAACTTCAGACTAGCGCTATGCGCAGGTTATTTCAACCTTGACTTTATTCTGGTGTTGGAACGCATGTTGTTACTGAAAACAAGTCGCCTATAACGGCGTCTGCTTTGCCCCTACGGGGACGACTATGTCAGTCAGTTCATTAAGGGGTTCTGTCGAGCCTAATTGGATAGTGAGATGTAGCGGATGGTGTCGACTTATGGGGTTCCGATGACTCCCACACCATACTCGTAGACGAGTTGTCCACCACGGTCAGCGGTTTCCATGACGAGCCATAGTCCGGCAATTCCCGCTAGCAGGAAAGCGATTCGGATTGTCAAAGGGGTCCACGAAAGTCTCCGAGTTGGGTAATCGCCCGTGGACTTGGATGTGTTCGTCGAGCTGGAACGGAAATTCATTGCGAGCCGTCCAAGTGTGAAAATGACGAAATAGGCCAACGTCCACGTCGCCCATGTCCAGTGTGCATTGACCAGCCCATGGGCGAGGCCGGGGGTGAATACTGTCGCAGCGGCTTCCTGACCCGTAACGTAGGTCGCTCCCATCAGTACAGTGCCGATGACATACAGCGCAGTTGAGCCATGCCTCCATGCGATTTGCTGGCGGAGCGCGAAGCCAAGTCCGTCAAAGAGAACACCGGCGGTCAATAATGCAATCGGAAAATGCACGAGCGGAGGGTGGGCGTTCGGTGCCCATTCCGGCAGGAGCCAGCTCGAAGCAATGTCGATCATGGTGCGACCCGCCACGATGACACGTGTTCCCACTGTCGCAATTCGTTTAGGGCCCACGCATTGGTCTCTTCGGTGTGGCAAGTCGTGCACGGGTTCGGAATGCCGTGTTGTTCGGTCAGTGCCGGGGAAATGAATTTAAAGGTGTGGCTTCGAACATTTGTTGCACCCACCGTCCTTGCAATCTCAGGCATATGGCAGGTAACACATTGGCTGCCTTCCGAATCGATGGCGTGTCGGGTATGGGCCGTAACAGATTCAGCCGGTCCAGGCTGGAGCTGAGGCTGATGACACGTTAGACATAAATCATTAGCAGGCATGATGAGGTCAGCTTCGAAGTCGGTACCGTGAGCGTCATGGCAGCCTGAACACGACACTCCCTTTACATACATCTGACTTTGAATGTAGTCATTCCCTTGCATTCGGTTCTTGTGTGCCGAACCATCGGGCCAGTGGGTGAACGTTTCTTCGCCGAGGTGTGATTCGTCCAGGGCCCAGTAGTCACTGAGACGAAGCCCTGGGCGATAACCGACGGGCCAGTCAAAATAGAAGTCGCCGATTGGATTTGTGTGTGGCTGACCTTGTGAATGACATTGAATGCAGACATCCGTGGCCGCGATGGGATGCAGTCGTGCAGGGTTGACAATATTGGCATTGACGGCATCTAGGACGTGCGTTTCTCCCGGTCCGTGGCATGCTTCACAACCTACGTTCCACTCGGTAGGGGTTTTGGTTTCTATGTCGTAGTTGACTGAGTGGCAGCCGTCACAGAGGGGTCCGGTTGGGCGTTGCATGGGATCCAGCGGGTAAAATTCCGTCCACCAATCTCCCCCTGGCTGAGGGTGATAGCGTCGCCACTCACGTTGCCGGACATCCCATTGAGCTGGAAAGACAAACAGGTCGCTGCCGACGCGCTTGAAGTAACGCTGTTTCCATTTACTGCCGTAAGTGAATGCGACATCTTCCTTGTCAAACGTGACGAGTGGATTGTCTTGATCAAAATCAGCCAGAATCGCTGCTGGGCGCTCAAGAGGATTCTGCAGTACATTTGCCATTAATGTGTTTTGCCACCGGTTGTAAATATCAAGGTGACAGTCTTGGCAGGCTGATGACCCTACAAAACGGTCTGAGGAGTTGTTCGGTTTGGGTGACGCTTGTTCCTGCGAGCAGCCCGTTGTACAGACGATGACGAACGTCAGCTTGACGACGGTAGTCGGAATCACGCGAGTGAACATACGATTCATCCTAACATTGGTTACTTGTGACGTGTTTGGATTGGTCTGGAGGCAGTACAGTGGCAACGATAATCCGAACGATATTCGTCCTCGCAATTAGCGTCCTTTTTGTGTCGCCGCTCTCAGCGCAGGATGCTGGTGCTCGGTGCGCATTTTTGTGCGCCCCGTCTCTCAAGATTGAACCGGCGGTAACGTTTGAGCCGATATTTGGACCACCAGAAATTGAGGATCTTGCGGACGGCGTCATCCTGAATAGCGTGACCGAAGCAGCATTTGAATTAGTCCTCGCAATCGGTATTCCAACGACCATCCCTCGGGTCGGGTTTACAGTGGAGACGATTTTTATCCCCACTGGCACAGTTGATAAGAATCTGTTTACCGGGCAGACTGCATTCGAAGCGGGACAGGCGACGTTTCGTGGGAATGAGATTGAGTTCGAGTTAGAACTCAATCTGAGTTTAGTCGAACCGGAACAGACTGGAGGCTGGATCGACTCTCATTTCGACATTGTCGACAAATTCAGTGCTGCAGAACGTCCGGGCGACTCTAGTAGCTACACTCACAAGTTGAATTTCGAGTGGGACACGGCATTTTTAGTGTTTCAGTGGTTGCCAGAAGACAACTGGTGGAGAAATGTCGAAATTGAAGGGTCTTTGGATTACGTCGCAACTGGTTTGCCGAGACTCGGTGATGTCGTGAATGGTGAGCGGTTTCTGACTGACGACAATCCTTGGTCATTCTCCATGGTTTTTGTGTTTCCGCTGGCGCCGCTCATTCCTTAATCTGTAACGAAGAAGAAGCTGTTTCACAGTATGGTAAATCGGAGTGACCACATGACACATCAGCGCCTGCTGCAGTTGCTTCTTCGTATCAGTGGGAGTTTCGAACTGCTCGCACTTGTGTTCGTGTTTGCTCCGGAGTTATGGATGGGAGGTATCCACGAGTGGCTCGGATTGGGACAACTTCCGGACACGCCAATTACCTGGTACCTGACTCGTTCACTGTCAGCGTTCTACGCAGTGACAGGAGGGCTGTTCTGGATTTTGTCATCGAATATTCGTCATTATCATTCATTGTTGTTCTACGTGGCTCGTGTGTCGATTGGGTTTGGACTTGTGATGACAGTTATAGATGTGTGGGCAGAGATGCCGGTCTCATGGACTCTCACAGAGGGGCCGCTGATAATTCTTATGGGTGTCGCAATGGTATATCTGCTCTCACGCATTGTCCCGACAGAGAGTGAACAACTCTAATTGGCAGTCAAGGGACGACATGTTTTGTGGAGCTAGGCCGGATGGTGACGCGTGATCAATCAGGTCTATAAGATGTTTATGGCGATGCGGGCTGTTGCACTACGGCTACTGACTCTTGTGGCTGTGTTGACCTGGCAATTGTCATCTCCAGCGGTAGAGCGTGAACCCATATCAGAAGTCACGAGGGTATCGGTGGGCGCTTGGTCTGACGCTTCAGAACTTAGGAAAGTAGATGCGCTCATTGAGGACATGATTGCAGCAGGTGAACTTGTAATTGAAGGCAGCCACGCCGACACTCAGATTTCTGGACGGAAACACGAGGGGTTCGTCCAGTCGTTTCGGGGCATTCCCGTCTACGGCGCACATATCGCTCGCCAGAAGAACGGCCGTCAAACGGTCTCAATTTTTGGCTCGATTCACACGGGGATTGAGATCAACACGAACCCAGTATTTTCGGTAAGCGACGTGGTCGCCCTACAGAACGAGGGCGTGAGCTTGGCGTCGCGTCAACCGACCCAGCCATTGAAAATTGTTCGTCGATTGGACGGTTCCTATTCTCTGGCATATCAGTTAACGGGCGACGATGTGGTGAGCTATTTTGTGGATGCCCATGATGGCGACATGGTAATGAAGCTTGATGAAAAGCACCGACAGAGTGCGATTGGGTTCGGTCGGGGGGTACATGGCGATTCAAAGAAGGTTAGTGCCACGAAATTGTCAGTGAGATACGAAGCGCGCGATCAGTTGCGACCAAGTGACATCGTGACGTTCGGACCATTGAAGAGTGACGATGATTTGAACCGTCTTGCAGGCGGGGTTGTGCTTCCAAGAGATATTGCGACTAATCGTGATAACAACTGGACCAGACGAGGCATTGTGGATACCCATGTTCATATGGGATGGACGTACGATTATTTTTTCAAGCGACACTCATGGAGTGGTCTCAACGGACGGAATTCAAAACTGTACGGCGTACGTTCCTCGTCAGCGTTCGCGAGGAACAATGCGTTTTTTGTGCCTCCTCCATTCGGTCCTGAAAGTCAGGGTCTGGCGATTTTCGGAACTACCTCTCAAGGTACGCCTATCACTACGCTGGACATAGTTGCTCACGAATTGATGCATGGCGTTACTGAATTTGGAGTCAGACGGAGAAACGGTGATGGCTTGGTCGCGACATACGAAGAAACCCTCGGGCCAAGTGTCATTCGGGTTGACGGAGATCCGATTCAGTGCGAAGACCTTGTTTTGCGGGCATCAGATGGAATTGGGAGGTCTTTTGTCTGTTCGGGTGGCCGGTTTGTGTTGGTGTCGAATCACGGTGGTGCGATCGGTGAGGCATTATCTGATGTGTTCGGGACTGCGACCGAGAACTTCTTTCACCCAGCGGGTGACGGGCCATTAACCGCCGATTATTTTCTGGGCGAAGACCTTCCCGAACTAGGGCGACTCTCTGGCAATCAACTCGGTCCCACCCGGTCGTTAGGTGATCCGGCTTCATTGACAATTGATCCGGTTGGGGTAATAGGATACCCCGACCACTTCAGCCGGTTGTTGAGATTTGCACTTGTCAGACTGGGTGAGGGGTATTTGGCGATTGCTCCTGTTGTACTTGCTGGGGATGAGTTGTTTCTCGTGCGCAGCGCTGATGGTGGAGGTGTCCACTGGAATTCGACCCTTCTCAGTCATGTCTTCTATCTTGCGGTCGAAGGTGGTCGTAATCGGACTTCCGGAAAGAATGTACGTGGCGTTGGATATACGAACCGTGGGCAGATTGAGCGGGTGTTCTTTCGAGCTGTCACGGAGTTAATGCCGGGCTCGCTTCTGTTCTCTGACATGGCGAATGTCATGAAACAGGCTGTGATTGACCTGTTTGGTCGAAGCAGTCTGGAGGGAGTCGCGGTATTTGATGCTTTGGACGCAGTAGGGCTCTAAAAATATGCGATGACTCACACAAATTGGCGTGGTGCGATTTTATGTCTGGCTCCACTTATCATCGGTTCGGTTGAACCTGCGCTGGCTCAGGATGGTCCCGGTTCGTCGGGTGTGCTCTCGGTTAATTTAGGCGCGCAGACAGCGTCAGCGTTTTCGGCCAATGTTCCGTTCACAGTGAATGTGGAACCGGGAACTGTGACGGCCGACTACGAAGGCGGACAGCTCCCCGGCATCGATATCAGCATGGGTATGCGAGTCTGGAAGAATCTCGGTGTTGGCGGCGGAGTGTCGGCGTTTAGGGGGGGCTCTTTCTCGGGTAAGGGTATTTCCGCAGATGTCTCCGCTCGTGTTCCGCATCCGATTCACTATGACCGGCTCAGAGATGTTTCTGGTAGCGGAGAGGGACTAGCGAAGACTGAAATTGGTCTTCATCTGCAGGCAATGTGGCTGATCCCGCTAACAGAAAGATTGTTGGTAACTGTGTTCGCCGGGCCGACCGCATTCGCCGTGGAGCGAGACCTGGTCATTGGAGTTGAGACCCAGGAGACCTACCCGTACGACAGCGCTGAGTTTAAGGACGTGTCTGCACAGAGAGTGTCTAATTCGACGGTCGGATTCAACGTTGGCCTGGACCTCGGTTTCTATTTTTCACAACATGTCGGCGTTGGCGGCTTGCTTCGATTTAGCCGAGGAACGGTCTACCTGGACGTCCCTGAAGGGGAAGCCTTATCTGTCGAGACTGGTGGGGTTCAGTCGACTGCTGGTCTCAGGATACGTTTCTAGCAAGACGGTGCCGCTGGTGTCTATAGCCTCAGGATAGTAAATCACCTAACGATATAATCGGAATTCAAGCACTGTAGTTTTAAGGAAAGGTGAATAATCCAATGCGAGGAACGAACGCGCAGACTGGTCGTCAATCTTCCCTAATTGCACGGATTCTTCTGGGCTGCCTTGTAGTTTTTCAGGCGGTGCTGTTAGCAGACGCAAAGGAGCACTGGGTCGGGACGTGGGCGACGGCCGTGGTCGAGCAAGTGGGCATACCAGGCGTTCCGGTGTCTCAGGGGCCGAGTTTTACGAACCAAACACTTCGACAAATAGTGCAGGTGAGTCTTGGCGGCGATCGAGTCCGCGTTGTATTCAGTAATACGTTCGGGACGACGGCTTTGGAAGTGGGTGCTGCTCAGGTCGCCCGGCGTGCCCAAGATGCTGCGATTGTCGGAGAGTCGCGGCGATCTTTGACTTTCTCTGGGCAAAGTTCTGTAATGATTCCGGCCGGTGCGGTGATATTCAGTGATCCAGTGACCTTGACCGTGCCTGCTCTGTCCGATTTGGTAATTGACCTGTATCTGCCAGGTGATACCACCACCTCTGGATCGCCGGTCACCACTCACAGCGGTTCGTTTCAAACAAATTATCTATCGACGACTGGTAACCACGCATTGGCGAATGAGTTTCCGGTCGAGGCACCGTTACCTTCCTGGTTCTTTCTGTCCCGTGTCGAGGTCGAGGCCGACGAGGGGGTAGGGGCCGTGGTTGTGCTGGGTGACTCGATCACCGATGGGACCGGTTCGACTAGTGACACGAACAATCGATGGCCAGATCATCTTGCTCGGCGTCTACATGAGGCGAACATACCGATGGGAGTGCTGAATCTAGGAATTGCCGGGAACCGTGTGTTGAGTGACGGTGCTGGTGTGAGTGCACTGGCGCGTTTTGACCGAGAGGTGTTGGCGCAAACGGGCGCCACTCACGTTGTCGTAATGGAAGGAATCAACGACATTGGATTGGCGCGGAATGAGCTGGGTATGCCGAGGTCAGAGATTCCGCCAACCGCGGCAGACATCATTGCGGGCCATCAACAGATCGTTGCACGGGCTAAGGCACAGGGGTTGAAGGTTTATGGCGCAACACTCACGCCATTTGAGGGCACCGCGATTCCGGTCGTGCCTGACTACTGGACGCCTGAGGGGGAATCAACTCGACAGGCGGTCAATGACTGGATACGCAGCAGTGGCGCGTACGACGCGGTCATCGATTTTGATGCGGCGGTTCAAAACCCGGCCGCACCGACCGAATTTCTACCTGAATATGATTCCGGCGATCATCTTCATCCTGGCGACACGGGCTATGAAGCCATGGCGCGTGCGGTGGACCTTGAACTACTAAAATAAAAACGGGCGACGGCAGATTGCCGTCGCCCGGTGAATATTTCGGAACCTTCGTCTGGAAGCGCGGTGACGTGATGTTACCGTGAACCCGCTTCAGTCATGGCGGCGTCGCGCTCGAGGGCACGGTGACCGGCCAGGATTCCGTCCATGCCGATGTTGCCTTCATGGCACGCGTACTCAAAAATTGGTTCTTGGCTGTAGCGTAGTGGAATCAGGACCGTCCACGGTGATTCCCACACGGCCGGATCGTCGAATGTGACCTCATAGTTGAGGATCTCAGGACTTACCCGGGTGATTCGTTCAGTGACAGTAAGATCCGTCGACGCGGTCGTAAATGACAAGCCGGCCAACACCACGTTCTGGCCGTTGTAGTTCGTTGTCTCAATGACGAGCGTGTCGCCGTCCCAGTGTCCTCGAGGATCCCCGTGAAGCTGTTCAATCCTCTTGTCGAGGTGTGGAGGCCCGTCAATTGGAATGATGCGAGCGTCGTGAATCATCTCTTGGACGATAGACACATAGTCAGCACCCTGAATGAGCTGGAAGTAACTGTTGTAACCCGCGAAGATGTTCGGAGCGCCGTAAGTGATGCACCGCTCGCTCAGTGGTCGGTCAGTGGTCCAATCGGCTGGATGGTCCACTAGCCGCTGCGTCGCACGTTCAATCGAGGCATCGGCCGAGGGTGTCGTGCTTGGAATACGGCCATTCGACGGATTAACAACCAGAGATGTTCGATTGGTGTTGAAGACCCGGTCGGCAATCCAGAACTGATTGTAATTGCCGGTGGTTGGGTCGTATGACTCCGCTTTCGATTTCTCGATAGCCGCGAGAATAAGCTGGTCCCCGAAGAGCGCGTCTTGTCCAGGGTCACCCGCCTCTACTGCGGCTGCCATAACAGCTGCGAGCTCCTCATCGCCAAGAACGTCTTTTCCTGCCCAAGCCTCCGGTCGTTCAATAGGAGTGGCATTGTTATTTGCCCAGACGCCCCCTAAATCAGGTCGTCCGTCTGCCGTGCGTGGCGCTGTCCATCCCTCTGGGGCTGATTGCGCCAGTGCAACCGTCGGAATCAATAATGAGACGACTGCTGCCATCACAGATAAAACAGAAATTAGTGATATCTTCACCCGAACCCTCCAAAGTTGAGTCACGTCGTTGAAAATCATACCAATAATACCCCCTGAGGCCTGTGAGGCAAGTAGTTTTCCTTTCTGGCCGTGTTTACAGAGTTTGAATTTCCAGGTCGTCGAAGATGCCAAGAGTCTCTTTTTTCCCCGCCGAAGGGGTGTTGCGGAATCGTACAGCGAATGACTTGGATTATTTTACGTTTGGCGGGACGACTATTTCGGTGTTGCGATCCCTATTTTGAGGTCCGAATATTTCTTGATTCGGAATAACCCAAACGATACCAGATGGGACAAAGGACGATCCCGATTAGCAGCAGCATGCCGATCCAGAGGCCTCTCGATGGCATGCCTAATGGTGCCGGGCTTCCGATTATCCACGTGCCGGCACCCACCAACAAACAGAAGACACTCAATGAGCAGGTCACCGTGGCGGTTAACGCCCGCCAGAATGGTCTGGGGCTTGGAGTGTCAGTAATGCCCAACGAGCGACACACGGGTCCCCAATAGCCGACCGGGCGCACGCGGCTGTAGAAGGCCTTGAGGCACTGGCTGTCTTCTGGGCCCTTCAGCCAGATGGCGACCAGCGCGGCCAATGTCGCAACAGTCGCTACGATCAGTAAGCGCAGAGCCTGTTGGTCGTCGTCGTATACGACCATAAGCACCGGGGCGGTCACGGAGGAGACGAGCATCGCGACAATTTCAGCCCACGCATTGACGCGCCACCAAATCCACCGCAGGACCAAAATTACACCGAGACCAGCGCCAAAAAGTAAGGTGGTTTGCCAAGCCTGATTGATAGATGTGAGCTGAGTCATGATAGCGAGTGCGATTCCAAGGATGAGCACGTTTGAACCGCGTGCGATCCAAACGAGCGATCGGTCGGTCGGTTCAGTCTTCCACCAGCTCTGGCAGATAAATCGTTTATAGATATCGTTGGTCCAATAGGAGCTTCCCCAATTGAGGTGCGTATCGACAGTGGAGGCGATCGCTGCCAACATGCCGGTCAACAGCAGACCCATCAGTCCCGGTGGTAGTAGTTCAACCATGCCACGAACATAGGTGGATTCACGGTCGGCTTGGAGCAAGTCTGGCGCTAGTCCTGGTGCAGGAGGGAACAGGAGCAAGAGCCCGATACCCAGAGGTAACCAGAGGAGACTCCGTACGAGAATCTGGACAAACGTAAGAATGACTGCAGCAGTGGTCGCGTCCCGGTCGCTTCGGCAGGCCATGGACCGTTGGGCTAGATAGCTGGTGCCGTCTGAGTAGGCGTTAATTAGCCACAGCACTGCAAGGAGTGAGAGGACGACGCCTGTAACGTCTTTGCCTAGATCTGGAGTGAAGGCGAGAAGTTCTTGAGCTGTGATGGTGCCGGATTGTCCGCCTGAAAAAGTGTCGTAGACCTGACTGGTCATTTCACCAAGGCCGCCGACTTCATTGACTACGAGGACGGTAAAGATGAGAGTTCCCAGGAACATGATCGCGATCTGGACAACGTCGGTCGAGGCAACGCTACGGAGTCCGCCTGTGGCTGAGTACAGGGCGGTAACTGTAAGGAGCAGCGTTAGGGATATGAGATTGTTTGCGCTTTTGATCCAGATCTCCCCGTGATTAGTCTCTGCGGTCAAAGGTATGTCGATGACCTCCAGGAGGGCGATTAAGGGCTGTAACAGGCCTGGTGGAAGCCACTGGTTCCAGACAAGAAAAGGCTCGACGATCCTTGTAGCCGCGAATAAGACCCAGGCAAGGACTGTGCAGTTAATCAGAGTCCCGAGGTAGAAGGCCTTGATGCCTCGAAGTGCAGCCGCAGGTCTCCCCCCATACCGGACTTCCGTAAACTCAGCGTCTGTGACTATCCCTGCGCGACGCCAAGCGCCAGCGAGGACGAATCCCATAAAGAGAAATGTGACTGCGAAGATCCAGAGTTGCCATAAGCCAAATACGCCAGCTGTGGCAATGATGCCGGTAACAAGTAACGGCGTATCAGCCGCAAATTGGGTGGCTGCCATACTCAAGCCAGCTTTCCACCCAGGTAACGTTCGACCGGCTAGAAAGTACTCCTCCAGATTTTGTGATGCTTGCCGTCGATGTTTCAGTCCGACGGTGATCGAGTAGGCGATAAATGCAAGAACAATCAGTGCGTCAATGTTGTGCACGTGTGGACCCAGTAGTGCAGCATGAGAAAGCTAGATAAAAAGGGAAGGGCCCCGATCCATGTGGAACCGGAGCCCTTCGTCCGTTTCAGTGACGTTGGGTTTCCCCGTTAGGGGTTCCCCGTTGTTGCGTCATACAGTGTCGCGGGAGATCTCTAACAGGACGCCACCTCGACAAGACTTTGACTGTAGTTCCCCACTAGGTCACCTCCTATTCTGGGTGTGCTTGGAGCGGTGGGTCCCAACCCACCCAGTCGGGCAGACCACCCAAATCCGCCCAGCTGCCACATGAGTCGTGGAACGCTTACCGATAGTGTGCCACAGAACAGGTAAAGAGGGAGTACTATCCATAGAGAGTCCTTTATCCATGCGATTACTAGTCAAATTTGGAGTGGCGGTCGGCGTTTTATTTGTTGGGTTATTTGTGTTTGTGTGGCTGACAGTGCCACTCAATGTGCCGTGGCGGAGCATGTTACAGCAGGCTGGAGTCTTGCCGCGATGGCTTGACCCACCGCCGATGACAGTCGGGCGTATGGGTGAGCGGTTGGCGGTTCCCGAAGGCTACGGACTAACGCTGTTTGCCCAAGGAGTGACCGAGGCGCGGGGACTGGCCGTGACGTCGGGAGGCGATGTTCTGGTGTCGACTCCACGAGATGGGCGCGTTTTGTTGCTTTACGCTGACGACGACGCTGATGGTTCGACCGATGGTCAAGTCGTTCTCTTGGAAGGACTGACCAGACCCAATGGACTCGCTGTTCGGGATGGGTATCTTTACGTGGGTGAGGAGGACGGAGTCGGACGGGTCCTCTTTGATGCGGAAACTCGTGCGATCATTGGTGATTACACGCGAATCATCGGGGGGTTGCCTCCGGGAGGAAATCACTGGAAGAAAACGATCCGGTTCGGACCGGATGGCTTACTTTATGTGGCGGTCGGTTCGAGTTGCAACGTGTGTATCGAGGAGGATTCACGGCGGGGAACTATTCTTCGGTACACGGCGGATGGTGAGTTTATTGACATCTTCGCGACGGGACTCCGAAATAGCGGGGGCTTCGACTGGTCACCTTTAACTGGAGCTCTTTACGCGACTGATAACGGTCGAGACTTATTGGGCGATGAGTTTCCACCGTGTGAACTCAACGAAGTGGTAGCCGGCGGTTTCTATGGGTGGCCTTTTGTGAATGGCCAAAATGTGCCCGATCCTGATTTAGGCGAGATGCAGTCGGCAGTCAACGAAACAGCGATTCCACCGGTGCACGAATTTAAACCGCATAATGCACCGCTGGGCATTGTGTTCTTTCGCCAGGATTGGCATCCACCCGACTATCGTGGCGCGGCTGCGGTTGCGTTGCATGGTTCTTGGAATCGCCGTGAAAAGGATGGCTATAAGGTCGTGTCTCTTCATTTCGCTTCGGATGGGTCGATTGAAGAGCGTGATTTTCTTACTGGGTTCCTAGTCGATGGTGAGGTAGTTGGCCGGCCGGCTGATGTTGCTGAAGGTTCAGATGGCAGTGTGTACGTATCGGACGATCTTGGAGGCGCTGTTTATCGCATTAAATTTGACACTGACGACCAAGCGTTCAGTGTGCCGACTCCTAGAATTAGTCAGGGTTATGACCCAACAGAGATCGGACCGAACGAGCGCGAAGACGCACTTGCTAGTGGTGAGGCTATTCTCGTAGCCGAAGGCTGCATGGTATGTCATGCGAGAGTTGATGAGGCGGCGGCTGACCGGGTTGTTTTGAGCAATCTCAGAACTAATTACACGGTTGAAGAATTAGCTGAGTATTTAGCCGCTCCGCAGCAACCGATGCCACCGTATGAGGCAGACAGAGCGGAGCAGCGAGCATTTTCGATTTTCTTGTTGGAGAGTTTTTAGGGCAGCGCCTGTGAATGGCAGCCGAAAGAGTGAGTCGTTATATGGATAGCTTGATGAGCCTGATTGGGATGAGGTCGCCGTCGTCGAGGCTGTCGCGTCTGTGCGTGATCGCGTTCTTGCTGGCAGTCGGATTTTCTGCACAGATTGCGACGTTAGATGCTGATGACTGGCCGCAATGGCGTGGTGAAGACCGTTTGGCGGTATGGGCTGAGACAGGAATCGTTGAAGAGTTGCCGACCGAGTTGAAAGTCTCTTGGAAGACTCCAGTTAAGTCTGGGTATTCTGGACCGGCTGTGTCCAACGGACGCGTATTTGTAACGGATTGGGAAGAGGATCCGGACTCTCGAACAATGGATGGCACGGAACGTGCTTTGGCTTTAGACGAAGTGACTGGTGAAATCTTATGGGCAACTGAATGGAATACAACTTACAGGATGTTAATGGGTTCTTATGCAATTGGCCCTCGAGCAACACCTACCGTGGATGGTGACCGAGTTTACGTGACCGGTGCGGCTGGTGTGCTGATTTGTCTTGATGTTGAAACTGGTGCCATCCTGTGGCAGAAGGATTACCGAGCCGAGTACGATTCGTTTGTGCCGACGTGGGGTGTGGCTAGTGCTCCATTAGTTGATGGGGATCGATTGATTGCAGTCGTTGGTGGAGAGCCTGGCGCATTAGTGGTTGCATTTGATAAACGGACAGGGAAGGAATTGTGGCGTGCTGTTGATGTGGTCGGCGAGATGGGTTACGGGCAGCCAGTAATTTATGCTGCTGGTGGAGTCAGGCAATTAATTGTGTGGCACGCTGCGGCGCTGGTTTCACTTAATCCCGAAACTGGTGAAGTCTATTGGGAAGAAGCTTGGGACGTGGGTATGGGAGTGTCCGTCGCAACGCCGGTGAAAAGTGGCGACTATCTGCTCGTATCCCAGTTTTACTATGGGTCAATGATGATGCGGCTTAGTCAGGACCGCCCCGCAGCGACGTTGTTGTGGAAGGGGACGAGTCGAAGTGAAATGCCGGATGAAACCGATGGGTTGCATGCGATGATCACTACACCCGTGGTTTCTGGCGAATATGTATACGGTGTTGGTAGTTATGGTGAATTACGGGGATTGTCTGCTCGAACGGGTGAACGGCTGTGGATGAGTCCGGCACTAGCGGCACAGTCCAGATGGGGCGCAGCGTTCATGGTGCGAAATGGGGACCGCTATTTTGTGAACAATGACGAGGGGGCACTAATCATGGCTCAGTTTACTCCTACGGGATATATAGAACTTGGCCGCACACGATTGCTAGAGCCGACGTCGAGTGCGGGTTATGGTCGCCGGCGTTCGTTCGATCGTCTGGTAAATTGGTCTCATCCAGCGTATGCAAACGGCCACATCATCTACCGAAATGATCACGAGATTGCCCGGGCGTCACTGAGAACCGTTGACTATGAATAGGGGCTGTCTCATGCGAATAACACTCGTGGGCCTAATGCTTGTTATTTGTGCGGACGGCGCGTTCGCACAGCGTTCAGACCGTATTCCAGCGTCTGGCGGCGACATTGTTATCACTCCGGTCATTCACGCCAGTGTGCAGATTGAGCACAACGATTTGGTGATTCACGTAGATCCGTGGAGTGCTGCCGACTTATCCACGTTGAAACCGGCGGACCTTATTCTGGTGACAGATAGTCCTGGGCATCATTTGGATCCTGATGCGATCGAATTTCTTGCAAAGTCAGGCGCACCTGTGGTGATTACTTCAGCCGGGGAAGATGCGTGGCCTGACGGAACAGTTCTTGCGAATGGTGAGAGTGCCGTTTTTGCAGGAGTAGAGGTAGAAGCAATTCCCGCCTATGATCTGACGCCTGGACGTCCTTTTCATCCGAAGGGTGACGCCAACGGCTATCTGGTGACTTTGGGGGGACAACGTATTCTGTTGGCAGGGGTCACCCAATGCGTGCCTGAAATTCAAGCACTCAGCGATATCGCTGTTGCGTTTCTACCGATGAATCTTCCAGTTGATCGCATGCGACCAATCCCTGTGGCTGAGTGTCTTAAAACGTTCACTCCAGACATTGTGTATCTCTATCATTACGACCAACGGTATGCGTCGTGGTTGGGTGCTCCTGAGGGAACTCCCCCTGTCGATATTCAAGATACGCCGGCTACAATTCGAGCATTTCAGGCGGCGATAGAAGGGCTCTCAATCGACTTTCGAGATCATCGCTGGTATCCCGAAAGATAGAAGACAGGCGAGCGATGGATCTGGGACTTGCGAGTCTTGCGGAGAGAGTTGCCCAGCGTGTGTGGCTTCCTGTGTTACTGAGATAGTCGACTGAATTTTTGCACTCGTTGACCAGCATTGACTTCCGTGGTGTAGAGATTTCCCTTCGAGTCGATATCCAAATTGTGTAGGCGATAGAACTGGCCGGCGTTTTTACCAAGGCGGCCAAAGTGACTCAGCACTTCGAGTGACTGACGTTCAACGACCCAAATGACGTTGTTGGTTCCATCAGCGATGAAGAGCCACCGTTGTTCGGAATCATCGGATAGCACGAGTGCGGAAACGGAACCGCTACCAAGTGTTGCCGGACGGACAAACGCTTCCGTTTGAAAGGTGCCATCCTTTTGAAATACCTGGAGACGATTGTTCGTTCTATCCGCTACGTATACGAGGCCGTCGTTCGCCAAAGTAACGTCGTGCACTGGCGTTCCGAACTGACGGGCTGGTGCTGAGGCCGGTGTATATGGGCCCGGGTCAAGGTCGATTGGCTGTTCTCCGTACGCACCCCAGTGCCGTTTGTATTGGCCGGTCGTAGCATCGAACACGACAAGACGCCGGTTGCGGTATCCATCTGCTACGTACACCTCACTCGTATGTGGGTCGATTTCGATCGCCGCTGGTCGGCCAAGGTTCTCTGTGTCATTGCTTCCAACGCCTTGACCAGCCCGTCCAATTTGGAGGAGAAACTCACCGTCAGCGGTGAACTTCAGAATATGCGCATCCGATGGGCCATTTCCTCCGATCCACACGTGACCCTCGTAGTCCACATGGATACCGTGCTCGTTTTCCGGCCACTCGAAGCCGTCACCAGGCCCCCCCCATGAGCGGAGCACACTACCACTGGCAGAAAACTCGATTACAGGTGGGGCTGGCATACAGCACATACCTTCTTCGCCACGTTGCCTTGCATCCAATGTCCTTGGTCGGTGCACGATCCATACATGGTCTTTATCGTCAACCGATAGGCCGGCGACCTCACCGAGTATCCAGTTGTCGGGCATTTCACTTCCCCAGAATGGGTCTACCCTGAATCGAGGGACTGACTCTTGGATACTCTGAATCGGTAGCGTTGATTCGGATGCAGTCGGTCCGCCACAGCCCAACAGACAGGCCAATGGTATGACTACTAGGTGTTGCCAAGAAACGAACAGCGAGTCGGTCTGACGAAGGTGCATAGTCTGTGACTTGCTTATTCGACCTAATGTATCGCCACGGGTCATGTGAACGTCTTTGCTAGGATACCTTTTAATTCGAACGTCATCGAATTTACACTGATCTAGGCGCGTCTTTAAGGCCGGAAGTCAGAAGCATTTGAGATCTGGCTATAATGTGGATGTTTCCGCCTTCGAATGTCTGCGCGGAAGTGTGTTAATTGCTGCGGTTTGGGAGAATGAAGGAGGTTTACTTATGACTCGTTGCATTCTGTTGGGATTGGCTTTGACGGCAATTATGCCGATTGTGGGCTTTGCGCAGGGAACAGCGGGAGCGACGGATAGTGCATTGCCGACGGTTGATGGGCAGCCGAATCTTCAAGGCATTTGGGACTATCGAACGATGACGCCGCTTGAGCGGCCCGCCGAACTGGCGGGGCAACAGTTTTTTACTGACGAAGAAGCGTCGGCGTTTCGCCAAGAGGGTTTGGCGCGTCGAGACAAGGACCGCCGTGCGTCGGATATCGGGACTGCTCGTGATGTCAGTAATGCGTATAACGAATTTTGGTGGGACTACGGAAAAACCTTGACGGCTGATCTTCGAACATCACTGATTGTTGATCCGGCTGATGGACGGATTCCGTATCGCGCGGATCGGGACCGTGGGCGTCGATCTCGAGGGTACGATGGGCCAGAAAGTCGTGGTTTGTGGGAACGATGTTTGACTCGAAGTTTGCCCAGATTGTCCGGGGCCTACAATAACAATTTTCAGATCATTCAGTCGGCAGAGTATGTAGCCATTGTGAACGAGATGATTCATGAGGTTCGCATGATCCCGTTGGATGATCGACCACACGTTCATCAGAATATCCGCCAATGGCAGGGTGACGCCCGTGGGCGCTGGGACGGCGACACACTAGTGGTTGAAACGACGAACTTTACTAACCAGACGAATTTTCGAGGGTCTCGAGAGGGACTTCATCTAATTGAACGGTTTACCCGTGTTGATGCGGACACATTACTGTACGAGTTCATTGCAGAAGACTCCACCGTTTGGCAGCAGCCTTGGTCGGCCATGGTGCCTATGATTAGGAATACTGAGCGCATGTACGAATATGCCTGCCACGAGGGTAATTACGGGATGACCAATCTGTTAAATGGCGCGCGCGTGCAGGAGCAGGCGGCGCATGTGTCAGACACAACCGAATCCAAATAATCAAGGTTTTCTTGTCATGTCATTTCCGCTCGACGACGCAGTCCTCGGGACGGACGTGTGATTGTTCGCGTGTCGGGTGTTATGTCTCCATTAACGTTATTTCGTCTTCTTGCCGGTCTTCGTGTGGTTGGCATCGCTGTCATATCATTTTCTGTTTTATCCGGAGTCGTGTCTGGGCAGGAATTGTGGTTTGCAGCGAACGGAGGCATTCAGTTTGGTTCTCACACACTCACCCATAGGCTAGATGTGCCACTATTCCAAACGGAGGTCCGGGCGGACTATTCTGTTGCTCGTGGCCGTTTGTTCGATGCTGGAGGCGGTGTGACGCTCACGAAAATCGGCAAAGTGCGGGTCGGGATGGGCGGGGGATTTAGCGTAGCCAGTGTGGGGGACGAAGCCAGAGTGACGGCTGAGATCCGTAATTCTCTTCGCCCTCGTGAACCCCTTCGATTTGACACCGATCGACCGTTTGTCCGGTCGGAAAAGAGTGTTTATGTGAGCGTTCGCACGATGTTTCAGCTTGGGGAACGGACAGACATCTCGTTTTATGGTGGGCCGTCGTATTTCGCCGTCACGCAAGACCTGGTCGGCGACGTGGACCTTCCTGACGGGATAAATAATAGGATGATGAAGCTAGTGTTACGCGAAATTCATGGAAATCGATGGGGGCTCCATGTGGGAGGTGGGGTTTCTCACTTTTTCAGCAATTGGTTTGGTTGGGGCGTTGATCTGCGATTTACAAGAGCGGTTGTCCCCGTCGAAGATTTGTTGTCTAAGATGCTGGTTGCCCAACGTATCTTTGTTCCTTCGACGTTGGGCGGTGTTCATTTGATGGGTGGGCTCCGTTTTCATTGGAATCCTTGACCGTAGAGCCAGACACCTTGGTACTGGTTGAAACTGTGTCTCGTAATAAGGACGAGTTAGTCCTTTGTGCGGTTGGTGATATGTGGATGTTTCGATATTGCGGCCGCTGCTAGGGAATTGTTAAAAAGCCTGGGCCTGTTGAATCGGGCTCCGTTCCAAGGGTAGGATGGTGGGGTTCTCGGATACATGTTCTCTGTGGAGGTTGTGAGATGAGTCATCGATTCTTACTGATGTTGTTGATTTTTGGAATGCTTGTGGCCGTGGTGGCAGACCCCGCCGTTGCTCAAGACACCGTTTCAGATGGGCCTGTGGCACTCACGCCACATGGAGACCCTGACATTCAAGGTATTTTTACGTTTCGTACGCTGACACCGTTGAATCGCCCCGAAGCATTGGAGGGGAAAGACGCGTTGTCGACTGAGGAAGCAGCAGCCTTCGAAGCATCGGAACGAAGCCGGCTCAATCGAGACTTGTTCGATCCGGAAACGGGCGCACCGAGTGCCGGTTATCAATCGAGGGCTGAGGGTGGGGTGTTGTCGTACAACGAGTTTTGGTATGAACGTGGTGTTGAACTGACAAGTGATAAGCGAACATCTCTCATCGTGGATCCTCCAACCGGTCGAGTTCCGTTTACCGACTCAGCCCGGGAGAGGGCTGGAGTGCGACGGTTAAACCTGCGAAATGGATTTGCAGATTCGTATCACGACCGAAGTTTGGCTGACCGTTGTTTGATGGGCTTTAACTCTGGTCCCCCGATGGTCTCTGGAGCGTATAACAATAATGTGCAGATTTTGCAGACACCTGGGCAGGTGGTGATCCTTAACGAGATGGTTCATAACACCCGAATTATCCCGGTTGATGGGCGTCCGCATGGCCAACTAAGGCAGTATTCTGGTGACTCGCGAGGTCACTGGGAGGGAGCAACACTGGTCGTTGAAACGAGGAATTTTCTTCGCGAAACTAGTTTAGGCGGGTCAACGGCTGATACGCGCCTAGTTGAGCGTTTTCGTCGATTGGATAATGACACGGTTATTTACGAATTCACTGTTGAAGACGAGAATTCATTTACGCAGCCGTGGACCGCTATGATGCCTTTGCGGCGGACTGATGGGCCCTTATACGAGTATGCGTGCCACGAAGGTAATATTGGTATGCACGGTATTATGGCTGGCGCCCGTAACAAGGATACTCAAGCCGTTGATGCGTCGCGTTAGCTGCGGCGCGTAGTTTTAGGGGTATTCCGCAACGTTTGTGTCGGTGAGGCAAATTGACCGTCAGGTTGGTGCGGTCAAACTCGTCAGAATCGATGTAATTCTCAGGTCGTTTTCTTTCGCCGGCCTAGGCAAGTGAAGCTGTTTAGGCCGAGGTTCATTCCATGTGATCGTCGATGAACTCAGATACTAAAGGCAGTAACATCATCAAGAGCACGATCATGGCGACGATGGGGACAACGATGGTGTGTGTAGCCGGTCCGTTGAAGAACCAAGTCATGAGAAGATTTGGAAATATTGCAATTGCTAAGAAGAGCGACCCCCCTAACATCCAGAAGACTACGCCAAGAGTGAGATCCGCCACCGACTTACTCATGTGACCTTCCTTTCGAGTGCGAACATAGCATGAACGGTGGCGAGTGGGTATGTCAAACGAGGATGCTCACATGGTTGATCTTGACACTCCCGTCAATAAGATCCTCGTCGAGTCATTACAGCAAACTTACGCAGATAGATTAGGTGTGTTCTTCGACGCGCGGGTGGTGAGGCGTGTCAAAGATTGCATTGTGGACAAGGTCAAACAGGGGGTCGTCGAGGATGGCTTGGTGTATAGGGACCTCGTGCGCGCTGCTGGAGTGCCGTCTTGGATGGGACATCAGGAGGTTCTAGGAGCTGTGTTGGCTCTTGTTTCACTGCAGAGTTACGAGGAAGACTACATCTTGTTAAGTTCGTTGACTCGACAAACCACGAACCAGTTGCCTCCGACCAAAGAGTTCTGTGAGCTATTAGAGAATCTCGGCCTTGTGCGTTCACGCAAGGCACAAGCGGAGTGTCTTGAAGTCTGGGACTATCACTGGAAGAAGGCGATCAGCCAAGTAGAGTTACGCGTCCTGAGAGCTAAGCGTTCTCTTTGATAGCTGTGGTCAGATCAAGTACTGCCTTCTTGCCATCTCCAAAGAGCATTAAGGTGTTGTCTGCAGCGAACAGAGGGTTAGGAATACCGGCAAATCCTGGCGAGAGACTACGTTTGATGACGATCACACTAGTTGATTTGTCAACATCAAGAATTGGCATGCCACTGATTGGACTATCCGGATTAGTTCGCGCGTCTGGATTGACGATGTCGTTGGCTCCGATCACGATTGAGACATCGGTTTGGCCAAACGTTGGGTTGATAGTGTCCATCTCTTTGAGTTTGTCATAGTCCACGTCAGCTTCGGCGAGCAAGACATTCATGTGCCCAGGCATGCGACCCGCGACGGGATGGATTGCGTACTCTATTTCGATGCCGCGGGATTCAAGTAGGGTTGCTAGATCGCGCAGTTGGTGCTGTGCTTGGGAAACTGCGAGTCCATAGCCTGGTACGAACACCACTCGTTTGGCCGTATCGAGCAGCATCGCGACTTCTTCAGCCGACGTGCTCTTAACTTTTCCTTCATATACCGAGTCTGCATCGGTCTTTTTACTGGCGCCCGCAGCGATGGCTCCGACCAGAACATTCACTAAGGAGCGATTCATCGCCTTACACATAATGCGAGTAAGAATGATGCCGGAGGCGCCAACCAGTGACCCCGTAATGATCAATATGTTATTGCTCAAGACGAACCCCGTGGACGCGGCAGCCAATCCAGAATAAGAGTTCAGTAGAGCTATGGCGACAGGCATATCAGCGCCACCGATTGAGATGGTCAGCAACACTCCCAGCACTGATCCAATCGCGACAAGGACGACGTAAGAAGTCGGCGTGCTGGGGTCGATTACCATCCAGACTCCGCACCCGAGTGCGACCAATCCGAGAAGTAGGTTGAGGGGCTGTTGTCCCGGAAACGTAACCGGGGCATCAGGGAGGAGCAGACCTCGCAACTTGTCAAATGCTACGAGGCTCCCCGTAAAGGTTACCGAGCCGATAATGCCAGAGGCAGCTGTTGCTATGAGTGACTGGGTTGTTGGTGTGGTTCCCACGAGCACCGCGCCGGCTACGAGGGCCGAGGCCGCTCCGCCGAAAGCATTCAATAGGGCCACCATTTCAGGCATGGCCGTCATTTGGATCTTAAGGGCGAATGTGGCACCAATTGCCGAGCCGAGGACGATGCCAGCCAGGATTACTCCGAGTCCAAATGCGCCACTGCCGAAGACCTGATTGTCGGCAAGCGTGGTCGCTACAGCGAGGAGCATTCCGGTAGCCCCTAGTAGATTCCCTCGAACCGCTGTGCGAGGATGAGTCAGTCCACGGATGCCGAGGATGAACAGCACGGAAGCTGCTAGGTAGCTGAGGTCAATAAGGACTGTGTTTTCCACCTAGTCCCTCTTTCGGAACATGCTCAACATCCGATTCGTGACCATAAATCCACCCACGACATTGATGGTGGCCAACACGAGTGCTGCAAATCCGAGGATCACCGTCACTCGGTTGGACGACGCTGAAGAGAGCATCGCACCGATTATTGTGATTCCAGAGATCGCATTACTTCCGGACATCAAGGGAGTATGCAGCAGCGGTGGCACCTTCGTAATGATTTCGAATCCTACGAAGACTGCGAGCATGAAGACTGTGAGTAATGGAATAAAAGCGTCCATAGTTCCTCGGCGCTGTCTGTGAAGGTGTCAGGCGTTCGGTTTAAGTCTCTCTTGGACTCGAGGATTAATGACTTGGCCGTTTCGTGACACTAGAGTTCCCTGGGTAATTTCGTCGTCTAAGTCGAGTGTAAGTTTTCCATCGGTAATGAGATGGAGGAGAAAAGTTGTGATGTTACTGGAGTACATCTGACTGGCGTGGTACGGCACCGTAGCCGGTAGATTCGTTGGGCCAAGAATAGTTACACCGCCGGTTGTCACTACTTGATCGGCTTCGGTCGGTTCACAGTTGCCGCCACGTTCAGCCGCAAGATCGACCACAACGCTACCGGGTGTCATTCCAGAGATCATCTCACTTGTCACCAAGAGAGGGGCAGCCTTTCCAGGAATTAGAGCAGTTGTGACAACTACATCGCTTGCGGCGACTACCTCCGCCATCATTTTTCGCTGCCGCTCATAAAAAGCATCGTCTTGGGCCTTTGCGTAGCCTCCCTTGTCTTCGGAGGTACTCGTTTCAAGCGGCAATTCGACAAATGACGCACCAAGGCTCTCCACCTGTTCCTTGACAGCAGGACGAACATCATAGGCCTGAACCTTTGCACCGTTTCTGCGGGCAGTAGCAATTGCTTGGAGGCCAGCGACACCCGCGCCAACAACAAGGACTCGAGCGGGAGTGACCGTTCCAGCCGCGGTCATGAGCATGGGAAACATCCGCGGTAGATGGCTGGCGGCAAGGAGAATCGCTTTATAGCCTGAGATCGTGGCCATCGAAGACAGAGCGTCCATGCTTTGTGCGCGTGTAATCCGAGGCATCAGTTCCATTGAGAAGGCAATCACGCCACGGTCGGCAAGGTCCTTTGCGGCGGTGGCGCCAACCAGAGGCTCTGAGAGCCCTATTACAACCTGTTCCTGCCTGACAAGTGACAAATCTCCAGTAGCGGCGTCACCGGCAGCACCCGCCATACGTACCTGAAGAATGACGTCCCCGTCGGCGAAGATACGTTTGCGGTCCTCAACAATACCGGCACCTCGGTCTGCATACTGTCCATCAGGAAACCCAGCTGATTGACCGGCACCGGCTTCTACGACTACGTCCAGTCCAGCGTCCACTAGTGACGATACTGCTGCCGGAACGAGGGCTACACGTCGTTCGGTGGGAAACGTTTCTTTAGGGATACCGATGATCATTGAATGACAGGACGATGAAGGAAAACAGCTACAAATGGTACCACACCACAAGCTGTAGGCGTAAGTGCTGGCACTAAGTTCACTTCCGGCACGAGTGCCCCGTCCGTCTCAGTCGTGCCGATTAAGGGCGTAACCGTGGAAGATAGTGACGGTTCTATCTCGTCAGGACAGTGGTTCTCTTAGTGCTTATTTCGAAAAGCTAGGATAAAAAGGATATGAAGGCCGAAGGCCACCACACCCGTAATTACAACAGCTAACCAAGGATTCACGTTTTCTCCTCCGATGATCTATTGTCTATTATTGTAGCAGTCCCGAAGTCTATCTCAAGTCCATCAATTGACGGATTCTTCCGGTAGTGACGGACCGCTATCCCAGATTCTGCGGTTAACCACAGTGCCAACCCCAATATTAAGCCTCCCGTAATCAACAACATCCACTGCTCGGCTCTCCAAAAGTCCACCAAGTTACTGGTCATGGCTGAGAGGGTTAAGAGCAACATTAAGGCCATCGGAAGAACGGTATAGGCAAGGGGTTTTCCGCGACGTAGCAGATAAATCGTAATGGCGAGTAAAGCCAAGCCGGCAAGTAATTGATTGGTTGTTCCGAAAAGTTGCCAAAGAATGAGGCCGGCAAACTCTCCGCCGACCTCAAAAAAAGCGAAAAACCAAATGGCGAGAACTGCGAGGCCCGAAGCAATAAATCGATTGTCGAGAAGATCCAATTTGAAGGTATGACCCATTTCGGTAATGTTGTAGCGCAGCAGACGGGTTGCGGAATCCAGCGACGTTAACGCAAAGGACACGACAAGTACAGCTACGAAGGTTTGGCCGATCGATTCGGAAAAGCCGAGGGCTCCAAGGAAATGTGACGATCCACTGATGAAGGCTCCGATGTTGCTGCCCAAGCTATCGGCAGATTGCCAACTGACATATCGAGTGAGCCAATCCTCTCGGGAAACGAATCCTGCGGTACAGGCAAGGACAGCCATCAATCCCAGAATCGATTCGCCAATCATGGCGCCGTAACCTACGAATGGAGCATCAGTCTCTTTGTCGAGTTGTTTCGCCGATGTTCCTGACGACACAAGTGCGTGGAAACCGCTTGCTGCTCCGCAGGCAATCACTATGAAGACAAAGGGGAACATCGCAGGAGCGCCTTCTGGCTGAAGGTCGATTGCCGGTGCAGCAAATGACGGATTCGTAAGGACAAAGCCCAGATACATCGCACCAACACCCGCGTACAACAACAAACTATTAATGTAGTCGCGGGGTTGGAGGAGGAGCCAGACCGGAAGAACGCTCGCGAAGAAAGCATATCCAAGGAGGAGCCACTTCCATTGACTTAGAGATGGGCCGACGATCGGATACTCAATTCCGGCAGCGACGAGCGTAACTAAAATCAGCAGGGCCGTTGCGGTGAGTGGCAGAAGCCCCCACTTGTACCGATACCTGCCTAATCCAGCGACGAGAGCAGTCACGATCATTAGGCTACTGGGCAGAACTGATTCCGGATAGAACTGGGGGGAAAATAGGGTGGCGATGATGTGAACGAACACGCCCATTGCCAACGCGATTAAGAAGAAGATGATGATATGAAAGAGCGTCTTTCCCCTACGACCAACCAAGTTCTCCGTGAGCGCGCCTATCGATAGACCTCGGGCGCGTAGAGACACGACCAGCGCACCAAAATCCTGAACGGCTCCCACGAAGACCGCCCCTACGACTATCCAAAGGGTTGCTGGCAGCCAGCCCCAAATTACCGCTATGGCTGGTCCAAGCATCGGTGACAAGCCGGTGATTGAAGCGTATTGATGGCCAAACAGAATGTACCGGTTGGTCGGCAGGTAGTCGACGTCGTCGCGAAAGGTGTAGGCGGGAGTTGCTCGGCTAGCGTCGAGGTCAAAAAGTCGCGTTGCCAGATGGCGACTGTAGAACCGGTAGCCTATCGCCAGGGCGGTTAGTGCGAGAGCAGCTACAACGAGTGGAGACATGATTTATCGTCCTAGCCACTCGTTGATCACCCGTTGACCGATTGAGTCCAGGGTCTCTATTCCGCAGACGTCGTGCTGTAACAGCGGTACGACAATACGTGGAAATTGTGAGAACGTGGTATCGATCTTACGACGGTAGGTCTGTTCTTGTTCGCGTCGAGCACGCAGGAAGCTTCCTTGGAGGTCCGCATCATCAGGAAGCACACGATTTACAATGACCGCAGACACCATTATTTTGAAACGCGTCAGAAGGGTTACGACTTTTTGACTCTCCAATAATGAGAGTTTGTCTGGATTCACGACAAGCAGAAACGCTGTTGTTGTTGCGTCGAGTAATTTGTCGCGGGCAACGATAAACTTGCGCCGCCGCTTTTGAAGAATCTCGTCTAGTGTTCCAACCGTGCTACCTGTGGGATGCCTTTCTGTATTGTCGATTAGTGACAGGTCGTCACCTTTGCGGGTCTTGCCGCCGAGATTCTTAAGGACAGCGTCTAACCGCGAAGCCTGTTCTCGATGTCGCAGTAGGCCGTCTGTCCACGCACCCATCACTTCTGGTAACGAGAGAAGACGGACTGTGTGTCCACTCGGTGCCGTGTCAAAGACGACTAAATCAAATCCAGACCCATCATCACCCATAAGATCAGCAACGCGTTCTAGGAGCGCGGCTTCACTGGCTCCTGGTGAGTAACTTGCTAAATCAAGTTGGCGATCGATTTCGTCGTATAGACGTGGGTGAACCAGCTGTTTCATTTGTGTTTTTACAGATGTGATGTGACGAGTCGATTCAGCATCCGGATCGATTTCAAGACCCCAAAGGTTCTCCGTCAATTTTGTCTGACTTTCACCAATTGTCATGTCGAAGATATCGCCTAGTGAATGCGCGGGGTCGGTTGATACCAGTAGGCAGGAGTGGCCCTGTTTGGCCGCGGCGAGACCAATCGCCGAAGCTATGGTCGTCTTTCCAACTCCTCCTTTTCCTCCGACGAAGATGAGGTGATGCTCGAACAGGTCCTTCAGGATGGCGGCCACGGCGACAATGAGTTTTAGCTCTCGAATCTCATCCGTTGTGAGAGTGCTGGCACTTTGAGGACAAACAAGACGATGTTAACAACAACGGAAATGGTCAAGCGGTGAATGTTCCATCCCCATCCGCTTATGCCAAGCATGAAAACGCTCGAGTAGAAGTGGCTGCATTTCAAGTGTGTAATAGGTCGCGGGGTTGGGAACACCCATCAATTCGGCGAATACAAAGAGCATAAACAAGTCGTCTTCATCTCGCTTTGCACGTGCGATTGCACCCCGATAGGGGGCTTGATAGAACTCACTGAGCAGTAGCTGGAAGTGCTTCCACCACGATCGGCGTTGTCGAGATGCCATGAGCTAAAATTTTCAGCCGGCCGATGTTCCGGCTGCAGCTTTACGGCTTTCACGCAGAAATGCCGATACAGATTCAAGCATAACGAAAATCGCACAGATGATTATGCCGACGTCAATGGTTAAGAGGACGTACTGTCCGGCTTCGAATAGATTCCGAACTTGGATTAATGCGCTGGCAAGTGCCATTGTTGTGACAAAGATCATTGGGGTCAGTGTGTAGCGCGACGGACGGCCCAATTTCACGAGAATCGTGCTAATCACCAACAGTGTCAAGCCGGCTAAGAGTTGATTGGTCGTTCCGAATAACGGCCAGATTGCCATTCCACCCGTCCCGAGTGGCGCGCCAGGCGGAGTTGCTCCAAATGCCAGAATGAGGCAGGCAGTTACGGCCACGCCGGTCGCCACATAACCATTGTTAAGTATGGGAATGTTGTAAATTGTTCCCCATTCTTGAATGATGTACCGCTGCAATCTCACGCCGGCATCCATGGTGGTACCGGCGAAGAGTATTGCCATTACTGTTAGAAGTGTTTCCGCAAACGTAAAAGACAAGCCAAGGCCGTTGGACGCTATCGTGGCGCCACCCTGTACGAAGGCGGAGATGCCACCATTGCCATACTCGGAATACATCGCTTCCCATTCCCCAAAAGATGCGAACCCTGCCGTTGCACAAATGATGGCGACTAGTGCGAGTGCGCCTTCGCCGGCGGAACCAAGGTAGCCAACCGGGCGGGCATCAGTCTCCTTGTCGAGTTGTTTTGAGGTTGTTCCAGAACTGACCAGACCGTGAAATCCAGAAATCGCACCGCAGGCAATGGTGACAAACAGCAGTGGAAAAATGGGTGGCGCCGAAGCTGGAACGTTGGAGTTGATGGCAGGCGCAACGATTGTCGGGCTGTTTATTAACACCGCGCCATAGAGGATGCCGAGCCCAATTATCAATTGGATACCGTTAATGTAATCCCGTGGTTGGAGAAGGAGCCAGACGGGTAGCATCGAAGCGACACCAGCATAGAAAAAGAGTATTAGAATCCATTGAGCCTGTGGGCCTAGTCCGAAGAGTGTTGCGGGGAGTTCAATTGGAAGTACTTCGCCAAGTGCGATGACAGCATAGAGAATGGTGGTGCCGATAATGGTCGGCCACATGATTCCCACTCGAACCTTGTAGAGTAACACTCCAATGACCATGGCGACGAAGACAGCAGTCCAAGCCGGGATGACACTGGAAGGAACCCTGACGTGCTCTGCTGAGATAGAAACGGCAAACACGGCGTTAACCATCAGAAGCAGGAAAAACACCACGATCATGAAAAGCGTTCTTGCTCGATGACTTACGACTTCACCAGTCAAATAACCCACCGACTGGGCTTTATTTCGAACGCTTGCCCAAATCGCTCCGAAGTCATGCACGCCCGCGAAAAACATGGTGCCGACAATGACCCAGAGAAAAGCAGGTAACCAGCCCCAAATTACAGCGATGCCGGGACCGATGATCGGAGCTGCTCCAGCGACTGCAGTGAAGTGGTGTCCCCATAGAACGAACTTGTTGGTAGGAACGTAATCGATGTCATCGCGCATGGTATGCGCGGGTGTTTCGAAATCTGGGTCCAGTTGGTAGATCTTTTCAGCGATGAACTTGGAATAGAAACGATATCCAAGGAAAACGGCTGACAGGCCGATGACGGCAAGAATAGCGGCGTTCAGGGTGCACCTCCATGAAGAGATCGGGCTGACGGATAGCCGGGAAGACTGGTTGCGGCACGTACCCCTCGGACAATAGCGTGGGCCGTTGTGTCGGCGGCAAGAGCACCAATTCTAAGCAAGCTAACCTCGCTTTCAATTTCTCCGGTTGCTATTGCAAAGATTGTATCGCCGTCTGAGGGTGTGTGAGCCGGACGAACTGCGCGAGCGAGGCCGTCGTGAGCCATTCGCGCGACAATGGCGAGTTCTGATTTGCTGAGCTGAGCGTTTGTAGCGACGACGCCGATCGTTGTGTTTTCGGCGATTGGCGTGTTTAGCGCCTTCGCCGTCAACATGTAAGAAGTGTCGGCAATAGCCGATCCGTCCGCCGTTCGAACGCCAGCAAGAGGCTGTCCTGTCTCTGGGTCGACAACATTGCCTATGGAGTTGACTACCATTAGTGCGGCCACACGAATACCGTTGGGAAGTTCTAGCATTGCAGTCCCAATGCCCCCTCGCATGGCTCGGTCAGGACCACCCAATTTTCCGACTGTTGCCCCGGCCCCTACGCCAATGCTGCCCTCCTGAATCGGTCCGCGGTTGGCTACTTGTGCGGCCTTATAACCACACTCCCAAGTGGGGTGGATCGTTGGGTCACCGACGGCAAGGTCGTAGAGAATGGCGGCTGGGACAATGGGGATATTGAGGTGACGTGTTTGATATCCGATTTTTCGTTCACCAAGGTATTGCATGACGCCATCAGCAGTTGCCAAGCCAAAGGCACTACCACCAGAGAAAACCAATCCATGAATTCTTTGTACTGTGTTAACTGGATCGAGTAACGCGGTCTCGCGTGTGCCGGGTGCCGCTCCGCGCACGTCTACGGTCGCAACGGCACCTGATTCCGTCAGTACGACTGTACATCCTGTCGGACGGCCTTCGAGGGTGTGGTGGCCGACCCGCACTCCCGAGATACTTGTCAGTCCACCGCCAGGTACAGATGTCTGAGCATGCAGTGGGAATAGATCCCACGTAAGAAGCCCTACGCTCAAGTAAGCAATGACAGTGGGAATACGTCTCATTGGTCTTTCCGCAGTTTGGTCAATCCTATCCGAAAATGTAATGTTTCTTCCAGGATAGGCTCGGATGACTGTTGAGGCTGATCAAATTTCGTATTGATTATGATGTTCATTCTGCTGGCCGATTTGATCGTTACTCTTCACATCGTGTTTGTCTGTTTTGTCGCCTTGGGTGGACTCATGCTGTGGCGCTGGCCAGGGTTGATGTGGCTGCACGTGCCTGCTGTTTGTTGGGGGATTGGTGTTGAGTGGACAGGGAAGGTGTGTCCACTTACGCCGCTCGAAAACTGGTTACGAAGGCAAGGCGATGGCGTAGTGTATGACTACGACTTCGTCGAGAGATACGGTTTACTGCTTCTGTATCCGGAAGGGCTCACGCGTCAGGGGCAGGTCGTTTTAGGAAGTCTTTTACTCGTGTCTAATCTCGTGATTTATAGTGCAATGTGGCGGCGGTACTCCAGCGAGCGGCATATAGGATAATGATTAGAGATGCAGAACATGAAAATAGCGCTGGTCGCCTTGGGCCAAAAATCGAGCGTCGGTTTATTGGTGATCGGAGTGCTGGCTTGTGGACAGACGCCACCATCCGAAGGAAATGGTCAACCGGCACCAGTTAGAAGTGCCGTTCTCGATCGGATTGCCGTACCGGCAGAGGATTCACCCGGATTAGTAATTTTAGGCGATTCGCTTACTGCCGGGCTTGGCTTGGCTGCCAATGAGAGCTATCCGGCTCTGTTGCAGGATCGTCTGATTGCCCAGAACTATCAGGTTCGGATAGTGAATGCCGGTGTGTCTGGTGACACTAGCGCTGGAGGGCTTCGGCGTCTTGACTGGGCTTTAGATGAACGGACCTCTGGTCTATTGCTCGCGTTAGGAGGGAACGATGGACTCCGGGGGTTACCCGTTGAAGAGATGAAAGCTAATCTCGGTGAGATTATTACGATTGCGCGGAATCGAAACATAGAGGTCGTTTTGGCTGGAATGGAAGCGCCACCAAACTTTGGCGAACTCTATACATCCGAATTTAGGGACGTGTTCCATCAACTGGCCCGAGAGCATGCCGTTGCGTTGGTTCCTTTTCTATTGGGCGATGTGGCCGGTATCAGAGAGTTGAATCAACCGGATGGTATTCACCCGAATGCAGAGGGCGCCTCACGGATCGCAGAGCATTTGTGGCCAGCAGTGGAATTGCTGGTTCGCCGAATGATGGATGCGAAGGGCTAAGGGGCGAGCGAGGTAACCGGAATTGCTTGTTGTGGGCGTTGTGACGTTGCATCCTTTTGGCTCAACGTCGACGTCTTAATCGACGTGGCGAGGACCCCAGCTTCTCAGTTGGGTCAAAAGTTCCTGGATTGTTAGTCCACTGACAGGATCAACGAGCGTTGGGGCCACTTCTGCGAGTGGTTCTAGCACGAAACGTCTGAGCCGAAAGCGTGGATGTGGCAACACAATCTTCGTAGTGTTAACAACTAAATCCCCGACCAAAATTAGATCCAGGTCAAGGGTTCGAGGGGCTCCCTGAAATGGCCGCAACCGCCCTCGTTCAATTTCGATTGACTGCAGTTGATTGAGGATCAGCTCTGGTTCGGCGCTTGACCAACCGGTGACCACGCCATTTAAAAAATCTGGTTGCTCGACCGTACCTTCGGGAGCCGTTTCCAAGAAAGATGAGACGTGAAGCTCTGTGAGAACGTCTTGAAGACGAGCTACTGCATGACGTAAATGTTCATGGCGAGGACCTTGGTTGCTGCCGAGAGCAACACACACGTGTCGCTGATGTTCGCTAATGCTGCTGCTCCTTACAGGTAATACATACGCGAGTCCAAGGAATTGCACTTAAGCGACCAGGCGCGATAGGGTCACCGCAATCGCGACAGATGCCATAGCTGCCTTGTTCAATTCGCTGCAGCGCTTCTTCGATCGCTTGAAGGATCTTCGCGTCAGTCTGCTTGACTTTTAGTTGAATGTGAACCTCGTTCGTGCCAGTTGCCTGGTCTGCAAGGTCACCTTGGCGGGTGTTGTTCTCCATTGAAGTCTGGCGAATTAATCCACCACCTTCAGTGAGAATCTCTCCGCGCTTGTCGATCAGCGCTTTCTTATAGCTTTCAAGAGCGTTTGTTTCTGTCTCTCGGTCGGCCATGGGCAACACCGCAAACAATGATCATAGCATGGCCTAAAGACTTGACACTCATTCCGCTCTCAAGGTCGCGAGTGGTTTCTTTCGCAATATATCGAGGCTGGAAACAACTCCCACAATGCCGACAATTAGAGTTGTTACTAGCAGACCCAAGACACTCGCTAAAGGTGACGCGAACCATGCCATCTCGAAGACCTGCCGCGTTAGTACCCACGTCAACACAAAAGCGCCGAGAGCTCCGACAGTTCCAGCGAGAATTCCTAAGACGCCGTATTCAAGAATTAGCGTCATTGTGAGGAGACGAGTACTGGCTCCTAGCGTTTTGAAGATCGCTGAAGCATACAATCGTTGGAACTTTGTCATTGCTACTGAACCGATAAGAATTAATCCGCCGCTAAACAGGGCGATGGCGCCGACGATGGTGATCGCCATCGTGACGTAATCTAACACTCGCCGGAGTGCGCGAATAACTTCGAGGCCGTCGATGATAGTTACATTGGAGAATTCGTTCACTAGGTCTCGTTGTAAGCGGGCCCGCGCTGCGGGTGTCTGAGGTCCCTGGAGAAATGCCACATAGGAGTGGGGTGCGTCGTCGAGTGAGCCTGGTCGAAACAGAAACATGAATCCACCACTCCGCGAATCGTCCCAGTCAACGGCTCGCACACTGGTAATCTGTGCATTGATTGCTCGACCCAAGATGTCGAATTGAACAAAGTCGCCAACCTCAAGCCCACGGTCGTCTCTGAGATCCTCTTCGATCGAGACTTCAGGGGTCGATGATGGATTGTTGTTCCAAAACTCTCCATCAATCACGCGTTCATTTTCTTCTAAATGAGACCGATAAGTAATGGTGTATTCGCGACCCAGTCTAGCTTCTCTGACGGATTGGATGTCATTCAATTGAAGGTTCAGACCCTCGACGCCTGTCACTCGTGCGCGCAGGACAGGGATTAGTTCAGGAGTTCTCCCTGTTGCTTCCTCAAGGAGCGTTCGCGTTTTGTCAACTTGGTCTTCTTGAATATCGATGAGGAACATATCGGGTGAATCATCCCGAAGTTCCAGTGAGAAGTTGTTGAGTAGATTTGTCTGTAGCGATTGAATGCCGATGATGAAAAAACTGCCCAAGCCAACTGTCAGCAAGATCACGCGCGTCTGATTACCTGGGCGACTCAGATTCAAGACGGCATGGCGTAAGGGAAACCAATTACTTGCTGTCAGAGGTTGGATGGCCCGGATGAGCGTTTGACCGAGAAAATAGAGGATACAGGCTACGGTGGCGAAGCCACTTACAACGTAAAAGCCGATCTCCCAAGAGGCGGCTTGCCAGCTTGCAACTAACACCAGTGCTATGCCGACTCCCATGAATAGACTGATTCGAATCCAATCGATCCTCCGCGAGGGAGAAAGTTGTTCCGGCCGCAGCAAGAGTAGCGGTTTAACGTAGCGAATATCCAGCAAGGGAACTAAGGCAAATAGTAACGAGACTAGGACGCCCACTGTCAGACCCTGCAAAACTGCTGACGAGGTGAGATTAATTGAAACCGTTGACAAGCCGGCAGCCACGGCGGCCTGCGTAGTGACGCTCTCCGGTAGAAACCATAGCGCTAGCCGGGCGATTCCAATGCCAAGAACACTGCCGCCGAGTCCTAATAAGACTACTTGGATAACATAGCTCTCAATGACCTGTCTCGCAGTGGCTCCTAGGCAACGAAGGATCGCGACACTTTTGAGACGTTGTTGAATAAACACACGGGTCACGCTCCAGATGCCAATCCCTCCAAGAATTACGACGACAAATCCGACCAGACTCAGATAATTCTCAGCTTGGTCAAAGTTGCGCTCTATGCGATTTTCGGTTCTTCGATACGAACCGACGCGTGCGAAGGAACCGTCCAAGTCTTGGCGGAGTTGCTCAACGAGTAAATCAATCTGACCTTCACGTGGCATCTTCAGAAGCACTTGATGTTCTGCTCGGCTTCCAAGTTTCAGTAGGCCAGTAGCTGCAACGGCTTCGTAAGCAACTAACACACGAGGTCCAAAACTGAACCCGCCAAGTTGGCGCCCTGGCTCATGCAAAAGCACGTCGCGGATTGTAAATTCAACGTCACCGATCGTGATGACGTCGCCAATTGACAAATCCAGCTGGGTTAACAGTTCAGGACCAACCAGTGCTCCGTTGTCTCGGAAGAGATCAAAGGAATAGCCTCTTTCGCTTCCTAATCTGAATTCGCCATAGAAGGGAAATTTAGATTCAATTCCTCTAAGTTCTACCAATTTTGTTGAAACAGAATCTGCATCTGAGAGGCGAACCATTGTCGTTAGGTCAAGAGTGTTTGTGGTTTCGACATTCCCTAGTCCTGTTAGCCGGTCTTCAATTTTTGAACGGGTCTCGGATTCGAATGGTTGATCGCTTCTGATATACACATCGCCTGCGGTGAGTGTTCGCGCTTCAGCAGTAAGTGCGACCCGCACATTTTGAATTAAGGAACGGAGCACCACGATTCCACCGACTCCGACCGCCACGCAAAGGAAAAAGAAGATCAGGCGACGCCAGGACGCGTGAAGTTCTCGAAAGGCCATTCGGATAACGAAATTCATGGGGCTACAGGCCCAGAAGTCTGAGAATGAGTTGCACTTCGGGTAATCTCGGCGCGTCCATCCCTCATCGAAAGGACCACTTCACTTTGTTCGACTAACTCTGCATCGTGTGTAACCATCACCACCGTCATGCCCTTGCTGGCATTGATTTCGCGCAGTAACTCAACAATCAGTTCACCATTCTTTGAATCGAGATTCCCGGTGGGTTCGTCAGCGAGAAGAATTGGAGGACTATTTGCCAAAGCGCGGGCAATGGCTACTCGTTGCTGCTCCCCGCCGGATAGCTGCGATGGATAGTGGTGTCCACGTTCGTTCAACTTAACGTGTCCCAGTAGGTCCCGCGCCCTAGCTGCGGGGTTAGGAACGCCTGCGATTTCAAGAGGCACAAGAATATTTTCGAGTGCGCTTAGTGACGGAATAAGATGAAAAAACTGAAAGATAAAACCAATGGACCGGCTGCGCAATTTTGCGAGTTGATCTTCGTCTAACGTGGTTATGTCGGTGCCGTCGACGATGACGTGCCCAGCAGACGGACTATCTAGACCGGCAATGAGGCCAAGCAGCGTAGATTTTCCACTACCGGATGGTCCTACAACCGATACAAATTGCCCTGATGGAATGCTAAGGTCAAGCGGATGAAGGATTGTAAGTGGTTGGTCTCCACTCATCACTGTCTTGGACACTCCGTGGAGTTCGATCATTGTCTATTGAGGAGGTTGTTCTTGGTCGTCGGGAGTTGTTCAGAAAATAACAGGTGCTGTTATTCGAAGCGAAGTGACTCAATAGGGTCTAACTGCGCGGCTTTTCGAGCCGGATAGAATCCAAAAAAGATGCCTGTCGCTGCAGCGAAGGCGACGGCAACTCCAACAGCGTCGACCGGGACCGCCGTGGGCCACTGCAGAAATTGGGTTAGAACTTGAGAGAGCCCGAATCCGAAGGCAACACCAACAACTCCTCCGGCTAGGCTTAACACGACCGCTTCAACCAAAAACTGAAAGAGCACATCACGCCCTTTAGCCCCGACAGCCATGCGCAGGCCGATCTCGCGGGTTCGTTCGGTTACGGACACGAGCATAATGTTCATGATTCCGATCCCGCCGACGAGAAGTGAGACTCCGGCGATAGCAGCGAGAAGTCCTGTCATGGTTTCGGTCATACCGGTCAGCATGCTGGCAATATCTTCCTGCGTTCGAACCATGAAGTCGTTATCGTCACCCGGGATCAGACCATGTTGTTCTCGCAGTACATCCGTGATCTGTGCCGAGATTTCTTCCATTTGGTCTGGTGAGGCAGCTGATATTGACATGCCAGAGATATTGGTACCGTCTCGTCCCCGCAGTTTCTTTTGAACGGTGGTGTAAGGGGCCAGAATGATATCGTCCTGGTCTTGACCGAACTGACCTGACCCTTTGGATTCCATGACTCCAATGATTTCGAAGGATTGGTTACGAATGCGGACCCGCTGTCCTACTGGGTCGACGCCTTCGCCAAACAGGTTGTCACGGACAATCGTTCCGAGCACTGCGACTTTGGCGGCGCTTCGAACGTGCGCTTGGGTGAAAAAGCTTCCATATTCAAGATCCCAGAAGCGAATCATTGGGTATTCAATATCGGTTCCTTCAATCTGCGCGGACCAGTTCTGGCCGCCTGCGATTACTTGGTCCCGAGAATTCACACTCGCTGCTAAATAGACTGCCCCTGGCACTTGAGCGCGAATGGCGTCGACATCTGAGGCTTTTAGGGTGGGTGCGCCGCCCACGCCCATACTTACTCCCCCGCGGCGAAAGTTACCGGCGCGAACCGTAATTAGGTTTGTACCTGCGGATTCCACCTGTTCTTCAATTTGCAGTTGGGCTCCCGTGCCAAGAGCTACCATTGCTATTACGGCCGTAACTCCGATGATCATTCCGAGCATCGTTAGCGAGGTCCGCATCTTGTTGCGCGCCAAAGCCTTGAGAGCTACACGGAGGATAATGAAGAAGTGCATGTGTCTACCTACTTATGATCTGCGATCGGTCGAGAAAAATCCATTGGATCTTGGTCAGACAGGTCGGAGTGTTTAGATGCTGATTCGAGTTCATGTTCGGCAACTCGTTGAGCGTCGTTCAGACGATCTGTGACCACACGTCCATCTCTGAAACGAATGATTCGGTTGGCATATTCTGCAATCTCAGGCTCATGAGTAATAAGGATTACCGTAATTCCGTTGTCGTGATTTAAACGTTGAAAGATATCCATGATTTCGATACTGGTCCTCGAATCAAGATTTCCAGTAGGTTCGTCAGCCAGAATAATAGCCGGCCTGTTGACCAAGGACCGGGCGATGGCTACCCGCTGTTGTTGTCCTCCTGATAATTGATTGGGATGGTGGTTCATTCGGTCGCCGAGACCGACAGTTTCGAGCATCTGCGTGGCTCGTGTATGTCTTTCAGCCGTGCGGACACCATTTTGATAGAGCAGTGGTAGTTCCACGTTGTCAAGCGCTGAGGTTCGAGAAAGAAGATTGAATCCTTGAAAAACAAAACCGATTCGTTGATTCCGCACGATTGCTAATTCATCTCGTGACAGGGTCGAGACATCTTGCCCGTCGAGGATGTAGTGGCCAGCTGAAGGCCGGTCCAGGCAACCGAGTATGTGCATGAACGTTGATTTGCCTGAGCCAGATGGTCCAATTACAGCGACGAATTCTCCGGCTTTGATCGAGAGATCGACACCACGGAGGGCATGAACTTGCACATCGCCCATTTGGTAAACCTTTGTTAGGCCGGAAACCGAGATAACAGAAGTCACAGTATCTATCTTCTCCGCCCGAATTGTGGGATAAACGGTGACCCTGTGCTGGCGCCCGAAGACGAAGAGTCCGAATCAGGAGTGGTGATGTTTGTGACCAGTGCTGTGCCAGCTTGAAGTGCTTGTTGGTTTGTTGGCGTTGATCGAAGTTCAGGTGTCGACCCAGACGAGCGTGATTGAATTTGGTCGATTGCTCGCAGTAAAGTGGCACGAACAGTCTCATCCTCGACCGTGGCAAGTCTCTCTTGAAGTAACGCGACTTGAGGATCTATGGTTTGATTTTGATTTGAAACGACGGAGGACCGGTCTAAGACTCTAAGTAATTCTGTGGTTGTTCCATCGGTTACTCCAAGGCGAACATTGATGGGCCGAAGAGTGCCGCTATCAAGTATCCAGACCCGGCCGGTGGTTTCAACGACAGGAAGCGCACCGAAGAGGGCATCGATTGTTCGCGCTCCTCGCTCGACGGTGGGAATATTTGGCATGTTGGGTTCGCGTCGAGTTGGTCGGTTGCCTGTTGCTCGGGCGGTGCCGGCTTCATCGGGTGGCCCACCACTACCTCGCCTTCTGCCACGGGCTGTGCGACGGGCTTCAAACGCTTCGCGTTCTTCTGGTGATAGTTGGCTTAAACGGTCCTGAAAAAACTGCTCACGTTCCTCTTGCGTCATTTGGCCTAAACGTTCTTGAAATTGGCGGCGCTGTCCAGGGCTATCCTCTCCGCCGAACCCGGGACGTCCAGTGTTAATTCGATCTGCGTTGGGGGTTTCCGTTGGTCGCTGCGAGGCAATGTTTGCCGATGGAACGGGACTATCGGAAACTTGTGGAATCGGTTGGCCTAGGGCCGAAAACATGTCATCGGTCGGCCGAAAGCGCAGCGCGGCGTTTGGGATCCGAAGCACATCGTCTCGCCGAGCTGTTTCCAGGTCGATCGTTGCGGTCATTCCTGGTTTTAAACGAAGATCGGGGTTGGGCGCATCTATAACCGTCGCGTAAGTCACGACGTTTTGTGTGATGACCGGTTCAAGACGGATTTGTGAGACCGAACCTTCAAAGTCTTCGCCAGGAAAGGCATCAACGGAAAAGGTTACGCGCTGTAGCGGTCTGATTCTTCCAACGTCCGACTCATCAATGTTGGCAATAACGCGCATCTTTGACAGGTCCGCCGCGATTACGAACAACTCTGGCGCCTGAAGACTCGCGGCGACGGTCTGTCCGGCATCGACCAAGCGCGAAATCACGATGCCGTCTATTGGAGCTCGAATGACCGTATGTTCAAGATTGAGCTCGTTTTGATCCAGTGAGGCTTCTGCCTGGATTATTGCAGCTTCCGATGACTTTAGTTGTGCTTCGGCTGATCGCACGGTTACTTGCGCAGCTTCAAGTTCGATGACGGAAATAAGTTGTTCTTCCGCCAAGTTCTCAGAGCGTTCTAATTGTGTAATCGCATCGTCCAGCGCGACTCGAAAACGCTCAGTGTCTGCTTGGGCGCGCACCAGATTGGCACGCCCCTGCGCCACCTGAGTCTCAAAGACCGAAGGGTCGAGTCGCATGATGACCTCGCCCTCACGCACAATCGAATTGAAGTCAACATTCAGTTCATCGATGATGCCTGACACCTGGCTTCCGACGTTAACAGTCGTGACTGCCTCCAGAGTCCCGGTTGCGCCGACGCTGTCCACAATATTTCCTTGCGAAACCGTGACGGTGCGAATTTCAGGTTCAAATTCTGGGCTGGTGCCAAAGTATCTGTAGCCAACGCCACTCGCGATCAGAAGCACGATGAGAAACCTGAAAAAGAATCCCCCGAACAACCAAGAAAGCAGAGACCGTAGTGTTTTCTTCATCCGGTAAGTCCTGACCCGTCTAAGTGTTTCAGTTAATGCGGCTTCCTGTTGTTAAATCAGTGTCTGGCGATCAAGAATTACCCGCCTCCGACGATTGAGATTCCTGTTCGACTAAGCGACGTCTGTTGAAGCCGGTCGAGTTCGACTACGGCCTTTTGGTAGTCGAGAATCGCCCGGAGTTCTGTGTCGCGCGCTGTGGCTAAGTCTCGTTGAGCTTGGACCACGAAGAAATTCGTAGACGTACCAACCGAAAACTTACTCTCTTCTGCGGATAGTTGTTGTTCGGCTAGGTCTCGAGATGCAATTGCTGCATCAATTCGTTCTCGAATACTTTCGACTTGAAGTGCCGCGTTCGTTACTTCGGTCGCTGCGTTGAGTTCAAGTTGACGAAGTTGCGCTTCTGTTTGGCGGACCTGCAGTCGAGCACGCTCTAAAGCAGCCTCATCTGAGCTGGTGCCGATGGGGTAGCTCATTTGTAACGCTACCGTCCAAACCGGAAACCGAGCATCGACAATTTGATCGAGTGCGTCACCGTATCCGCCTGGAATTATCGTAGCTGCTTGGCCTCCGAAGTTAAAAAAATCGCGGACGAGAAGGTCTCCGCCTTGGCCTTGGAGATTGAAGTTGGCTACTAGGTCGAGTGCAGGCAGGGTGTTGTTCCTGAGCGCGCCAACATTGAGTTGATTAATGTCCTGCTGACGTTGAGCGCGACTGAGGTCAGTGCGTTGTCCAAGTGCGTTAGTGACGGCCGACGCAATATCGATTGGGGGCTGATCTAATTGCGGTTGATCGATGGGATTAATCTCGGCATACCATAATTCGTCTTGGGTTCCTCCGACAATCAGTCTTTTGAGTGCCAGTTCTGAGGTCCGTAGCACTTGTTGCGCCTGCGCAAGCGTTTGTCGCCGAGCTGCGGCTTCCGCTTGGGATTGCACTACGTCGATTGGGGCCAGTGTGCCGATGTTCACTCGCGCTTGGTTGTCGAGAATTAGTTGTTCTGCGAGGTCCAGTGCTTGCTGCTGTACGTCTACGCTGGCCACCGCGTAGAGCAGCTCCCAGTAGGCGTTTTCAACATCCGCCACGATATTGGTGATTGTCTGACGGAGATCAATGTCAGAAATGTCACGGTTAATTCGTGTGACCTGGAGTTGTGAACGGTTGTTGTCTGTGCGGAAACCTTTGAGTAAGGGCTGGGTGTACTGCGAGACAAAGCTGCTTCGATAGCCTGGATTAAAGCTAGAGAAGGCATTGGTGGTCTCTTGGCGGTTATTGTCGAAACCGATATTCAATGACCCGCCGCCCCATTTCACTGGTTGATTCAGGCTTACGTCGAGGTTGGCCGTATCAGTCTCTGTAACGTCTCCACCATCCAATTGTGTGGAAGAAGGGTTTGTCCGAGAACTCGAATTCAAATTGAGGCCAACCGTAGGACGGTAGAAGGCATTTTGCTGGGCGAGCGTGAGGTCGAACACTTGTGGGTTTATACGTTCAACTGCTATGTCGAGGTTCCGTTCAAGAGCTCGTTGAATTACGTCATCTAGCGTCAGATCGAATCGCCGTATGTCAGCTGGTTGAACTGCGAACGTCAGGCCTGTAGAAATGCTGCCGGACCCCTCTGTTAATTGTGCCGTGGAACGAGTCTGCGAATCAGTGTGGTCTTGCTCTTGTGCGTGAGGGTTCGCTACCAATCCGAGCGTGATTAGTATGAGCAATATTGTGGCAAGTCTGTCGAACACAGTATTTTCCTTCCTGTCGGCGACCGTTGTGTCTTGAAGTGTCGCCGGGGTCGTCGTTGCATTATTTTAAAAATCAAGTGAGGTTACCGCCGTCGTTGGTCATCTCGACGCCCCGATGGAAATGATCGTTGGCGCTTGCGCAGTTGATCAGTAGCTTCAGGTCTCAGACGTTCCATTCGTTCTTGCTGGTTTGCGCGGACTGTAGCCAGCCAAGTTTTGAGTTGGTCTCGCTGGCTGATCGAGAGTTCCTGACGCATGCGGTAGAGCATTAACAATCGTTCCTTACTCAGCGCACCACGTGCTACTTCTACTTTATCGATCTGTTTCGCTACATCAGACTCTTGGGTACTGACTTCGTCGATTAGCAGTGAAAGCGCCTCTTCTTGGCGGTTGAGTGCCTGCATCAGCGTTAGCAGTTCTCGTCGTGCTGTTTGATAAATGGTCGTAAGTGATGTCGATTGTTCGTCTGTGAGTCCTAGTTCCGTCTTGATGTCCCCGTCACTCCACCACTTGTGTCGCTGCGCCGCTTCCGCTTGTAGCACAGTAATCGACAGGACACTCAGCAGCACGAAAAGCGGTGCAGTTGGCTTCGTAATTACCGTCATCGGTCAAGGTCTCCAGTGGGGTTCAAGCCTGAATGACATTGTATTGGAAAATAACTGGTGTCATAAGAATGAAGACGCGGGAGTTACTCGAAACGTTTACAGATTAATGACTATGGAAACGCCTTTAAAAACAATGAGTTAAAGAGCAGCTTGTATGTACCGTGGGTTTGTCCTCGGTGTTGGGCACGTAGCCCTAGTAATACCACTTTGCCTCGGCCGAGTTTAGCCTCCACAACGGCCGCTCTATTTGCGAGAACGTTTTCGCCGACCATCCATCCGCTTAAGAGCATGTTCGTTTCCGGATACCGTGCGACTATTGACACGTTCTGGTTACGTGGTTCCGGCGCATTAGCAGAGTCATTCTGGCCCGCGACCGAAAAAACCGGGCTCCTTGAAAAGAATCCTGGGGCTCTTGCCGGCATTCCATAAGCGATTGGATGAGTCGAATTCACGATTATTTCAAGTAGAGAGCCTGGCACGGAATAGTCGTCAGCGGAATATTCTGTCGAGATATCAAGAATTGGTAGGTCGAAGTCCTCAAGGGGTAGCGCACTCGCGCTATCGAAGGTGACGAGAATGCCGCCGGCTTCGACGAAGTCGTAGAGATGTGAAACACCCTGTTCTGTAATTCCGCCTTGATATTGCGGAGGGGTGTCACGACGTCCTAGTCCATTGAGTATCTGAGTGTAAGTTGCGTCTGGCAAAAGGATGACATCGAGATCATTGAGATTGCCGGTTCGAATGTCTTCGTTGAGAAGACGTTTATATGGGAAACCGAATGCCTCGAGAACCAGCCGGGTCCAACCTTCATCTGGATTAGGACGCCAACTTCGATAGAGTCCGACTTGAGGTTGAGTCAATTGGGTTAACGGTTGGTCAGGTTTACGGTCAACGGCTGCCACCATTAAACCCAGGCCTTTTGTGGCTAAGTCGATCGCGGCCGTTGTTTCGGAGTGAATCGGCAGAATGAATGTTCCTGCTGGCCACGTGTCGGTCTCAAGCGTAATGGGAGACGTTGTTCTATAGACCAGGTGGTTATTTGTAAGAAGCCGGTTGATTGCGAGGAAGGCGTCGTTTCGCCGCGGGTCGAGTGCGTATGCAAAACCAGTAGACGGTTTCAAGCGTGTGGACGTTAAGACCGCTCTATCTATTGAAACCACAGCATCGGTGGGTAGCGGAGCTGCGTCTCGGTGTCGGTCTACCGTTACGCCCATCTGCATCGGTAGGGTCCAACCAGTGATGTCATAAGGTCGGTCTGGAGGGCCTCCTGGACGTTGGCGTGTGTCTGGATAGACTTGAGGGTTGAGAAGGTCGCTCAGATATGGACGAAATGACTGGGCTCCTCGGATAATGAAGCTATTGGGTGGATAATATATTCCTCCGATTATGAGGGATCGAGTGGTTTGTTCGATTTCTATTCCACCCCACCGAAGGGTATTGACCAATTTGATGGCTGCGCCTAGGTCCCATTGGTTTTGCGAAACGACGTACAGCTCACCTTCGCCGGCTTTTATCGATTCCTGACCCATACGGTACATGTCATAGGTCCACTCCGTTCGTCGTTGTGCCCCTAAGTCCAAGACTGCCATTGAAGCTGTCAGCATATAGTTACAGGAATCCTTTAAGTGCCATTCACCGCCGCGATAGGGATTCGGATAATCAGTGCTCGGCATTCGCGTCGAGCGTCCGTTTGAGAACGTGTCCGGGAATAGAGAGGCGTCATGCACGGAGGGATTGGCCCACGGATGGCTGGTTTCTGTCAAAATTCCAACCATGTTGTGGTAGTAGACTGCTGTTCGCATTCCCCCGTTCCACCAAGTGTCGTAGTTGATGCGAGAAATAACACCAGTCTTTCCCTCTTGTTCGAGACGACGACTAATATTTTCCCCCGCTAGGTTAATTCCTCGCATTATTAGCGGAGGAATGTTTGGGTTCATTGGATCGGCAAATGGCGGTACGAAGATTCGAGCAGGGAAGGGTGCGGACTGATGGTGGTTATAGACGATCTGTGGAAACCATTCTCGATAGAGCTGTGTCGCAACGTTTCGTGATTCTGCGAGGTTAAACATAAACCAGTCACGATTGTTGTCGTGGCCAGCGTATCGTTGGTAGAGCTCGACTGGAGATGTGCGTTCAAATGGGGTGCCCACGTGGCTGGCGTACCAGTTTGCTACGAGGCTAGTGCCATCAGGATTCATATTAGGCAAAAGAAGCAAGATTACATTGTCACGAATGGCTTGCATTTCAGGGGATTCGTCGGTGACGACATCATAGGCTAGCTGTGGAGCCACTTGCGCGTGTGCGACCTCCGTTGAGTGCAGCCCAAAATCAATCCAAACAACGCTTCTGGCGTCAGTTGCTAGCTTTTGAGCTTCATTTGGAGTGAGGCCATTGGCTAATGCTAGGCGCCGGGCGGCAGACTTAAAATGTGGCAGGCGACGCATGTTTGCTGCTGATGAGATCACGGCCATTAATTGTGTGCGACCTTCCGTGGTCTGCCCAATGTCCACTAACTGAATTCGTTCACTGGCTTGGTCTAACGCCTGCAAGTACCGAGATATCTGTTCGTAACTCCCAAGTCTGTAATCGTCACACGGCTCAAAGCCCAACACTGAGGCTGGTGCCGGAATGTTCTGTGTAACAGATTGAGCAACCGCGGCTACGTTGGCCAACACGGTAGCGAGCCCAAAGAGGAAGAGGCGCTTCACCATATTGGATTTAACCCTACGAATTCGCGAAGGTAGACAGACGGCTGATAGCGTCTCCAACGATACTATCTGGTGTTGAAGCTCCGGCGGTCACTGCGACACTCACAGTACCTGCAATGGGCAACCAATCGCGGGAGGTCACTTCGCTGCTGTCGTCTAGGCCTCCCTGGTTTGACTTATGTGCTGGACGGTGCCGAATTTCATTTTCTGAGACGAGGCAGTCGGCATCAGCGATGTGGAAGCATGGCAATGAATCTGCGCAAATTCTCGCAAGGTTGCGCGTGTTGCTGCTGTTGTAGCCACCGATAACTATTGCGAGGTCGAACTGCTGAGTGTTGAGGAGGGTGGTAATGGCGTCTTGTCGGTCTTGAGTGGCGCTACAGATTGTTTCAAACGCTCTGTAATGATCGCTAAGGGCGTTATGACCGTAGCGGTCGACCATCGCTTCCCGAATCATTTCACCAATTTCAAGTGATTCTGACATGAGCATGGTTGTTTGATTCGCCAAGCCGACCCGCTGAAGGTCTCTATGTGGGGCGAAACCCGGTGAACAGGCTTTTCGAAACGTAGATTCAAATTGATCAATACCAACTTGGCCGCGGATGAAGTTGCAGAGTAGTTCGGCTTCTTTGCGATCAAGAATGACAAGGTAGTGACCGTTCTCCGCAAGTAGTGCCTGTGATGCAGTCGCGCGGGTTTCTTCGTGATGCACTTTGCCGTGGATTACGGCGGTAAAACCATCTTCGGTGTATCGTTTGACGTTTTTCCACACATTTAGCACTGAGCCGCAGGTCGTGTCTATCAGTGTGCAATTCCGTTGTTCGAGTTGTTCAAGTTGTTCGATGGTTACTCCGAAGGCTGGCAGAATAACCACGTCACTTTGAGTCAGGTCCTCCATTGATTGGTTCGAGTCGCTTAAAAAGGAAACGCCAGCTTCTCTTAGGCGCGTATTGACCCCTGGATTGTGAATGATTTCACCAGTAAGGAACACCCGACTCTCTGGAAACCGGACGCGGGTTTGGTAGGCATAGTCCACTGCACGGTCGACGCCGTAACAGAATCCAAATTCTTGGGCTAATCGAACGACTAAGCGCCCGTCCTGCCATGTAAAATTTGCGTTCTTTATTTGTTCAACGAGGTCACTGTGATAATCGTCAGCCAAGGCGCCTGCGACGGCGTGTTTCAGATTCAGGCCCTTTCGAAAGATAGTAGCAGTCACCCGTCAATCACCACACGTAGACTGAGACTTCTCGGATTTGAGGTGTAATCGCGTCAAAGGGACTCAGTTGTGGAACCTGGGGCCTACTCAAAATACCTTCAAGCTCGTCGAGAAAGGCCTCGTCTGATTCTGTTAACGAATTAGTAAATGTAATCTGAGTGTGTGGTTGGTTTTCTTGGGGCGTTTCAGTTGCGACTATTCGTGGCTCAAGCGAGGCGTCCAAGCCCGTCATTGTCGGTTCTGGATTGGAAAGAAGGAATTGGCCAACGCCAACGCCAAGTAGTAAACCAGCAGCAGTGACAGCGCTCAACCACCAGCCGATACCGGTGTCCCGCCGACTGGAGAATTGCTTGGAGACCGGAAAACTCAGGACGGGAGTTTGTTGTAAAGCCTCCGATGAATTTCGAACTCGATCCATTATGCGGTTCTGTTGAACGTCAACGGTTCGCCCCGTATTAGCGGCGAGACTGGCAGAGAACGCGGGCAACGAGAGTGAGTCGGTTTCAACAAGTTCATCTAGAAATAATTCTAGTTCTGTAGCGCGTTCGGAACAGAAATCGCATTTGTTGAGATGTGCTGCACGAGAGTGCCGTTCTGGTCTTTCGCCCTTGGGAATCAATTCCTCCAGCAGCTGTTCGTCGTCTAAATGAGGGGAGGAGAAATAGCAGTTAATTCGTGAAAAAAGGGTCATGCAAGCGCTCCTCCGCCGCTTTCGAGGAATGGTTGTCTAAGCCAGTTTCGGCGCCCAAGCATTTTTCTTAGGGCTTGAACAGCTCGGAAAAGATGAACGCGGACTGTGGTCTCACTGAGGTCGAGTATCTGACCAACTTCTTTACTTGAATGTCCTTGAAACACATTAAGTACAACCACTGCACGTTGGCGTTCGGGTAATTTCATGACTGCCAGTCTAAGCTCAGCGCTACGTTCGTCTAAGAACAACAAATTTTCAGGAGAAGGTTCGTTGCCAGGATGCTGAAGCAGTTTCTCGTGTTGTTGTTCGTCGATTGCAACCATCCATCGTGACCGACGTTTAGTAGCCTTGATCCGATCTAGGCAGGCGTTGATAACGATTCTTGTAAACCATGATTTAAAGACAAGTTCTTCCCGAAAAGACGGTAGATGAAGAAATGCTTTTAGGAAGGCATCCTGCACAACCTCTTCGACATCTGCTGGGTTGCGGAGGTAGTAGTACGCAATTCCGAGCGCCCGTTGTTGATGTGTAGCGACTATTTTCTCGAACTCTCGGCAGGCACCTAAGTGATCGCCGCCGTCAAGAGACGATTTGACCGCCTTCACTAGCGATGCGTCGGCAGTGGAAGTCTTTTCCGAAATGGATGCCTGGGCTGAGCTGAGTCCCATGGTCTAAAAGACGCTTCGATTCATAAAACGTTTACAGTGACGAGAAAAGCTTGGTGACAATCTGATCAATAATACTGCGTCAGAGACGTATCGTGGTAGTAATGGCCGAGTATCTGAGAAGGGGCTTGGCCGGCTCTGGCTCTGGCAGCAGCGCCTCGCTGGCAAAGTCCGATTCCATGGCCCCAGCCGCGGCCGTCAAAAATGAAATCGCCGCCTTGGCGCCGAACTGTAAAACGCGTGCTTTTGAGTGAGTTTGGTCCAAACCGTCGGGATATCACTTCACGGAACACTTCTCCGCGAAGTTTGGCGGATGACTCGTCGCCACCAACGAAAAGCTGCTGGACACGACCTGAGCCATCCTTCTCACTTATTTGAATTGTATGAAGTTGGTTGCCGATACGCGTCCGTGAATCCGTATTGAGCGTCGCCAGGAGTTCTTCTTGTGAGGCTATAAATTGCCAAGTTACTGGGTTCTCCAACAAACAGAATGAATCGTCGACGGCTCGGAGATACGGTGGTGTTGTGTAGCCCCAGACGACTTCCGCATTACTCGTGCTTCCACCGCAGTCAGCATGAAAGACAGCGTTGATCGGAATGCCGTCGTGTGTAATCACTAGCCCCGCGGTCGAGGTGGCCGCGAAACGGGAGATGTCCGCATTACGGGGCGATAAATGTTTGATCGACCGATACACTTGACAGTGGGTCGTAGAGCAAAGATCGAACCCGTCGCTTTGATGGCGGTCGCGATTCGCTAGAGCATAGGTGCGGGCCAAGATGGCCTGTGTTTGGACAACTCGCTCAATCGCCATTTGATTGAGACCGCGTATGTCGGCCTCGGCTAGGATTGACCCCACGACATATTCCTCTATCTGTAGTCTTGCGACGGTTCCATCTTCAAACTGGACTCGTACTGTAGGACTTCTACTTATCGTTGGGTCCACAGAGGGGGGTTGCCGAACGCACGACGTAACAGGAAATAGAAGAAGAACGAGAATCTTTACTAACCTAGATGAAATAGTCATTTGTCACGCGCAGAAGTCTTAGCGGGCGACGAAATCTTGGAAGCTTCGCGCCTGCTGTGTCTGAGCCATTAGGAATAGCAGCATATAGAAACTTGGAGGTTTCAAGTTGCGCATCACTGCCGTCGGCACTAGGATTCATTCAAATGCAGTCAGCCTCAATGCTTGAGGCCCACGGAATCATACACCCTGGGCACGTTTACTGGAATCCTAGCGTGTCCGCACTTTACAGTGAATCAATCAGGCGCGGCGAAGGCTCACTCGCCGAAGGTGGCCCTCTAGTCTGTTCAACGGGCATCCATACCGGGCGGTCGCCGAACGATAAGTTTATTGTTCAAGAACCTTCGACTGAGGAGCATGTGTGGTGGGGCACGGTCAATCGGGCGCTTGATCGAGAGCGATTCGGTCTGCTCCAGAAAACTACTCTTCAGTCGTTGATTAAGAAGGACCTCTTTGTACAAGATTGTTTTGTTGGTGCTGACCCCGCCTATCGATTATCTGTGCGTGTGATTACAGAGCGAGCATGGCACAGCCTGTTTGCTCGTACGATGTTTCTTCCAGTGCCGGCTGGGCAGGAGTCGGATCGACATGCTCCTGAGTTCACTGTCATCGATGTGCCTTCTATGGCGGCTGAGCCACACATTCATGGCACTACATCAGACGTGTTTATTGTGGTCGATTTTTCTCAGCGATTGGTATTGATCGGCGGGACGAGCTACGCGGGAGAGATCAAAAAGTCACTTTTCAGTGTCATGAATTATTTGCTGCCGCTTCGGAACGTATTCCCGATGCATTGTTCAGCAAATATCGGTGAACGCGATGACGTTGCGCTGTTCTTCGGTTTGTCCGGGACCGGTAAGACTACGCTGTCGAGTGTCGCCAACCGCAGTTTGATCGGCGATGACGAACATGGGTGGAGCGATGAGGGAGTATTTAATTTCGAAGGTGGTTGTTACGCTAAAATGATCCGTTTGTCACCAGAAGAGGAACCGCAGATACACTCGACGACGCGTCGATTTGGTACCGTTCTAGAGAACGTAGCGGTCGACTCACTGACGGGTGAACTGGACCTCGATGATGACCGGGTGACAGAGAATACCCGTGGCGCTTATCCTATTTCATTCATCGACAACAGTGTTTCTTCAGGACGAGGGGGACATCCCGAAACCATTGTCATGCTGACCGCTGACGCATTCGGTGTTATGCCGCCGGTTGCGAAGTTGAGTCCGGAAGCTGCGATGTATCACTTTTTGTCAGGTTATACGGCGAAGGTGGCTGGAACAGAAAAAGGCATAAGCGAACCAACGGCCACATTCAGCGCCTGTTTCGGTGCGCCGTTTATGGTTCACCATCCCAGTGTGTACGCACGCCAGTTGGGTGATCGCATTTCGAAACATAAGGCACAGGTCTGGCTAGTGAATACTGGTTGGACTGGTGGCGCATATGGGCAAGGGCGTCGGATGCGCCTTGGAGACACCCGCGCGATTGTCGAGTCTCTGCTGTCAGGAGCACTAAATGGCGTTCGGTGTGAACGCGAGAACATCTTCAATCTCGAGATTCCTACAGAATGCCCGAACGTACGAAATGAAATTCTGCAGCCGCGGGCTACTTGGGTTAACGGTGTGGACTATGATGCCAAAGCTAGAACGCTTGCTGGAATGTTTGTGGAAAATTTTAAGGCGTTCGAATCAGAGACTGAAGCTGGTATTAGAGAGGCAGGTCCTCGTTAAGAACTTTAAGGTGTCTTTTGTATGACAGCGGCGTTTGAATCAGTTATAGGGTTAGAGATTCATTCACAGCTTCTAACGGATACCAAGATCTTTTGTGGTTGCGGGACTAAGTTCGGCTGCGATCCAAATACTCAAGTGTGTCCGATATGCCTCGGCTTACCAGGCGCGCTGCCCGTTCTTAATGCTCGAGCCGTGGAGTTTGCGATCCGAGCATCTCTGGCCCTTGGGTGTCGTGTGCAACGGAGATCTATCTTCGCTCGAAAGAATTATTTCTATCCAGACCTTCCGAAGGGATATCAAATTTCGCAATACGAAGAACCGCTCGCAGTCGATGGCCGGATAGCGTACGAATCGGAGGGGCAGAACTTCGAAGTGAGAATTATGCGAGTTCACTTAGAAGAGGATGCTGGTAAGTCGTTGCACGATGGTTGTCCGGAGTCCGACGTGTGTACGCATATCGATTTCAATAGAAGCGGTGTGCCTCTCGTCGAAATAGTGACGCATCCCGATCTTCGGAGTGCGGCGGCAGCGGCAGAGTTTTTCTCTCGGCTTCGTGGAGTTTTACAGGCTATAGAGGTCAATGACGGGAATATGGAAGAAGGTAGTCTGAGGTGTGATGCCAACGTCTCAGTTCGTCCAATTGGAGAGAGGGAGTTGGGAGTAAAGGTTGAGATTAAAAATATTAACTCTTTTCGATACTTGCAACGGGCAATTGACTACGAGTTTGAACGGCAAGTTCAAGTCATAACTTCTGGTGGCACGGTCGTTCAGGAGACTCGTCTTTGGGATGCTGATGTCGGAAAGACTGTATCAATGCGGAGCAAGGAAGAGGCTCACGACTATCGTTACTTTCCCGAGCCGGATTTGCCGGCTTTGGACGTGTCTTCTGAATGGGTGGAATCCATCAGGTTGACCCTGCCTGAGTTACCAGAAGAGCGCAAGCAGCGTTTTCTTGAAGAATATGGATTGTCGGAAGCTGATGCACGCTTGTTAGCGCAGTCGGAACAATTAGCTCAGTACTTCGAAGAAACGGCTAAGAAATCTGGCAATTTCAAGGCGGCAAGCAATTGGATAAAGGGTGAGGTGCTCCGACAAGTAAAAGAAGAGGGTGGTGATTTGACTATGCTTAAAGTCGGTCCGGCGGCTTTGGCTGAGTTGATAGCCATTGTTGATACCGGAAAGGTTAGTGGTTCAGCAGCTAAACGCGTGTTTGAACGCATGGCCAAAACTGGGGAACCAGCAGAGATAGTGCTTAAGGCGGAAGGATTGGGCCAAATCGAGGATGTTGATGCCCTAAGTGCTGCGGTTCAACTGGTTATTGAACGGCATGCTGATGTTGTGGATACATATAGAGGAGGCAAGACTAGCGCTTTGGGCTTTCTGGTCGGTCAGGTGATGAGACAGACGAATGGAAAGGCTAATCCGAAGCGGGCGAAAGAGCTCTTAAGTAAACAACTTGATTGACACTCAGAAAAAAGCAGGACTAGACTTAAGTCGTTGCAACTAACGTAGACGACGGCGATCGAATTGTCGGACTTCTGCTCAACAAGAACGATAGGATGACGCGAGTTGCTGCGGTATCCGATCAAAAGACACACCACTGAACAAGATACAGGCGGTCCATTCTCTCAGACAGATTATCCAAGCCGGATTCTCTGGAGTTTCGGCTTCGGAGGTGATGTCTCGTGTACTGACCAAATCTAAGTTGTCCAGGTTGGACTCTGAGGCGAGAGTCACACTGATTTCGGCGGGAAAGATGGCTGTGCCGATGACCGAAGTATTTCTAGGAGAATGGGCTGGCAACATTCAGGGTGGTCTAGTTGCGGCACCGGTAGGTGAATTACACGATAGACGACTGCCGTTTTTCAGAGTCGGTCATCCCATACCTACACGGGAGAGTGTTAATGCCGGCCAACTCGCACTGGAATTCGCGCGCGACGTGAGGCCATCAGGTGTGTTGATTTTGCTTTTGTCTGGTGGTGCATCAACGTCACTATCGGTGCCGGTAGAGGGAGTCACGCTAGAGAGCAAGGTCCAGGCTACCAAAGCCCTTCTGAGAGGAGGTGTGTCGATTCACGATATTAATTGTGTGCGGAAACATCTTTCTAGAATTAAAGGAGGCTGGCTCGCGGCTTCGACTGCTGGGCGAACGCTCACTTTTGCGGTCTCCGATGTTGTTGGACCCATCGAAGACGATCCGGCGGTAATTGGTTCCGGACCGACGACGGGTGATCCAACCTGTTTTGAAGACGCCCTGCAGATCGTCGATCGGGCAGCGGTGAAGCCCTATTTTCCGTTGAGTGTACGAGAGGTTTTACAGCGCGGCCGTGACGGACATTTGATGGAAACTCCCAAGCCAGGTGACCCGCGTCTTAGCAATTCGTCTGTTGAGATTGTCGGGAGTCGGCAGGATGCCGTTCGAGCAGCGGCTGCAAAGGCCAGCAACTTGGGTTTTGACACGATGATTCTTGACCGACCAGTGATTGGAGAAGCTCGCAAGGTTGCTCCAGTTCATCTCAAACGCGTCGTTGAAGCAGCCTCTAAGTTGAAACGTCCTGCGTGTGTAATGTCAACTGGAGAGACTACTGTCACCGTTACAGGAAGCGGAAGTGGTGGGCGGAATCAAGAATTCGGTTTGGCCCTAGTTGACCCGTTGTCGGTCTTTAATGAAGATGTGGTTGTTGCTAGTGTTGCCACCGATGGTGTCGACGGTCCGACAGAAGCGGCCGGTGCGATTGTGGACGGAACGACATTGGCTAGGTCGCAGGAGTTGGAGCTAGGAGCGCCGAGGAGTTATCTCGACAGGAATGATTCGTTGACCTTCTTTCGTGCGCTTGGAGACCTTGTTATTACTGGTCCGACTGAAACCAATGTAGGTGACCTACAAGTGTTTATGTTTATGGGTTCTTCATGCTAACAACTCAACAGATTCTCGGTCGCATCAAGTCGAACCTGGACCATCCCGCAACTGTTCGAGAGTTAATGCAGATACTTTCGGTTCCCCGTGAACGACGAGCGACGTTCCGCCGTCGCCTTGCGGATCTCGTTCAAACCGGAGAACTCATAAGAATTAGAGGTAATCGGTATGGTTTGCCAGGGCGCATGCGTCTTGTTACGGGTGAAGTGCACGTTAATCCAAGAGGGTTTGGTTTTGTAACGCCCGAGGAATCCGCAGCTGGAGCGGATGAGGACTTGTATGTGTCCGGGGCTAATCTCAATCAGGCTATGCATGGCGATCGGGTGGTTGCGAGAGTGGAGCGGCAAGGTTCTAGAAGTCGGGTTGAGGGTCGAATTGTTCGTATTTTGGAACGCAGAACGAAGCAACTCGTAGGCCGTTTGGAGATTGACGAATCAGGTCTTGTCTATGTAGTGCCCTTCGATCGACGGATTGTGACGGATGTACATATTCCTGAGGACAAAAGAGGTAAGGCCGATGTTGGAAAGCTCGTGGTTGTTGCTCTGACTCGCTGGCCGACATCGACCCGAGGCCCGGTCGGGAAAGTGATTGAGGTGCTAGGAAACGTGGATTCCCCGGGCGTGGATACTGAGTTGGTAATTAGAGAATTTCGACTTCCTGACAAGCATGCCGTAGCCGCCATAGCTGAAGCTAGAAAGTGCGGACAGAAAGTGAAACGGCGTGATCTCACGGGGCGGCATGATTTTCGATCCTGCCCGACTGTCACGATCGATGGTGAATCAGCGCGAGATTTCGATGATGCAATTACTCTCGAGAGTTTGCCGAACGGGAATTTTTGGTTGGGTGTTCACATTGCCGATGTCGGTCATTATGTGCCAGAGGGTAGCGTTCTTGACGCTGCCGCGTACGAGAGGGCTACATCTGTTTATTTTCCAAACCGGGCCGTGCACATGTTTCCTGAGGAATTAGCGACTGGAATTTGTAGTTTGAAGCCGGAAGTAGATCGCTTGGTCCAATCCTGTCTAATGGAAATCGACGATCAGGGCAAAGTTGTGCGATATGAAATTCATGACGGCGTCATTCGAAGTAATGCAAGGATGACGTATACAGAAGTGAATGCGATTTTAGTTGATCGTGATGCTAAGACTCGTGCCACTTATGCGGCACTGATTGAATTGTGTGATCAGATGGAGCAGTTGTTTAAGGTGTTGCGTGCGCGCCGTCGGCGCCGTGGGTCTATTGATTTTGATCTGCCGTCTGCTGAGTTTCTTATGGATGATGGGGGAGAGGTTACAGGCATCGTTGCCGCAGAGCGGAATCAAGCCCATCGAATTATCGAAGAGTTCATGTTAGTTGCGAATGAGACAGTTGGTGAGTATTTGGAGGAAGGTTCTCAAGCGTCTTTGTACCGTGTACACGCGCCGCCAGATCCAGTGAAGGTTGAGGAGTTCGAAGGCTTTACCTCGTCACTCGGATACAGTCTCGGCAGGACGAAAGAGCAGGTTGTCTCAAAGGATTTTCAGCGGCTATTAAGACGGCTCAAGGGTAAACCGGAACAAAGGTCAGTGTCTTCTCTGATGCTCCGTACAATGCAGCAAGCACGATATGACACTGTGAATCGTGGTCACTTTGGATTGGCCGCTACCGTGTACACGCACTTTACGTCTCCGATTCGCCGGTATCCTGACTTGGTTGTTCATCGCCTCCTGCGAGAAAGGCGTTTGAAGAGGCCTATAAAAGATGGTGTGCCTGATGAGAGGTCACGACATTTGGGTGAAGTGGCACGCCATACGTCTGAACTTGAACGTCGAGCAGAAGATGCTGAGCGAGAGGTCATTCAATGGAAAAAGGTTCGATTTATGTCGGACAAGGTTGGCGATGAATTTGACGGCCATGTCACCGGCGTTGCCGCCGTTGGTCTGTTTGTTGAACTGCGTGAGCCTTTTGTCGAAGGGCTGATTCACATCTCAAGTATGGCGGACGACTACTATCAGTATTTTGAGCGGCAGCACGAACTTCGAGGTGAGAACAATCGGAAGCGGTATCGATTGGGCGATATGGTTAGAGTTCAGGTGGTTCGTGTCGACCGGGACAATCGAAGGGTCGAGTTAGCCCTTGTTGAAATTCTTGAAAAGGTCCGCCGGAAGGTCAGTCGAGGACCTTCGAAGACTGCGGCGACACGTCGAGGAAAAAGACGAAAGGTTACAAAGCGCAAGTTGAAGACGTAAAGGTTTCTGCCGAAGATGTACCCGGCCATGTGAAGCCTCGTGCACTCTATGAGAAATATTGTCGTTGGAACCGCGGGTCATATTGATCATGGCAAGAGTGCGCTAGTGATCGCACTAACGGGATCAGACCCGGATCGACTAAAGGAGGAGAAAGCTAGGGGCATCACGATCGATCTCGGTTTTGCGAACTATCAAGACGGCGATCTGAATGTGGCATTCGTGGACCTTCCTGGTCACGAACGTTTTATTAGAAACATGCTCGCAGGTGTGAGTGGTGTTGATGCCGTTGCACTAGTTGTAGCGGCGGACGAATCAGTAATGCCGCAAACCCGCGAACATTTTGATATCTGCCGCCTTCTAGGGGTTCGGGCTGGCGTTGTAGTGCTTACAAAGGTCGACCTCGTCGACGACGAGACACTGGAACTTGTCAAATTGGAAGTGCGTGAACTTGTGGCGGATTCTTTTCTTGAAGAAGTGCCGATGATTCCAGTATCCGTTCGTTCTGGTTTTGGATTGAACGAACTGCGGATGGAGTTCGCTGGTCTGGCTAACCAACCTAAGGCTGCTGGCACAAAGGGAATTCTTAGGTTGCCTGTTGATCGAACGTTCAGCGTAAAGGGATTTGGAACGGTTGCGACTGGCACTCTAGTGGCGGGAAGTATTCAGACGGACATGACCTTGGAGGCGCAGCCTGTGGGACGCCAATTTCGGGTTCGGGGATTGCAGGTGCACGGAGAAATGGTGACGACAGCTAAAGTTGGTCAGAGAGTCGCAGTTAATTTGTCGGGCTCTGGTCTTGAATCTCTGACACGTGGCGATGTCTTGGTGCAGTCTGGTGAGTTAGAGAGTACGCGGTGTTTGGACGTAACACTTGAGCTTGTTCTTGGCAGCCCTGTCCTGAAACATGGAAGTCGCGTTCGTTTTCATTGCGGAACTAGCGAAGTTATGGCCCGAGTATCTCTCGCGGCGCTTACGGATGCAGGTCCGAGGTATGTCGAATTTGGAGCGCTGGAGTCTGAGCGAGAGGCTTATGGGAGAATTCGACTTGAGGAACCTGTTCCATTGACTCGAGGCGATCGATTCGTGCTGCGAAAATATTCTCCGATGATCACTATTGGAGGTGGCCGCGTGCTTGATCCAGCCCCGGGACGCGGGCGCTTGCGATCTAACGCCGGAGTGAAAAGGTTAAGTCGACTTGGTGAGCCGGATGATTGTCTAGAGTACGTGGTTGCTATGGTGGAGGACGCCGGTGGGCACGGCTTGGCGAGGTCTTCTTTGACACCGCGTGGAGGTATCAACCCTGATGCGGTCAAGAGTGTCGTCGATAGGCTTGTAGCGGAGGGTCGGGTTGTCGAACTTGGTTCGGTTCTCGTGATTCCTGAACGACTGGCTGAGTTACACGGTCTTCTCTTGGGTTGGGTGGCGAAGTTTCACGAGCACAATCCATTAGAGGTTGGCTTGCCACGCGAGGAAGCTCGCGAACGATTTACGCGACAAGCTTCATCAGAGGTGTTTGACTGTGTTATTGAGAGGCTGGTTCGCGACGGCGAACTGACCGCGCGCGGTCATCTTGCCTTATCGTCTCATCGAGTTTCTCTGTCCCAAGCCGAGATTGGGATTCGTGAACAGTTGGAGAACTGCTATCGTCTGGCCGCATTATCACCGCCGGAACTGTCCACTGTAGTCACTGAGATTAATCAGCCGCGCGACACGATTGAAAGGGTGCTAAAACTATTGCTTAGGGAAGAAGTATTGTTCAGGGTCGAAAACTTGGTCTTTCATAGGGAGGCATTGGCTCGGCTCAAAGATGACATTGCAAGTTTGAAGGCTGATCAGAAGTCAAATGAGCTAATAAAACTTGATGTTTCAGCCTTTAAATCGCGCTTCAGTATTTCCCGCAAGTTTGCGATTCCTCTTCTTGGGTATCTAGATAAGGAAAGAGTTACGCGGCGGTCAGGAGATATTAGGGTGTTACTGTAGTCTTCAACGCTTTGCCAAAGGGATTGACTACTAGGTAAACTGCAAACATGTATCTCATCAGGAACAAAGGGACGGCATAATGGGGGAGATGGAGAATCGCAGCTGTTATACCATTTGCGTGTTTCAAGACACGGTGTGGGCAAGTCGTGGTCTTGAGGCGCTTCGGGAAAAGGGTTTTGAGAGCGGTGTCATTTCGGTGCTATCGAAACAATCATCTGAATCTACGGAATTGTTTAAAGAGTTATTGGGTTTTGCACCGTCGGCAATAGAGATAAACGGTTTGGGTAACGTAGTGGCTCAGGGTAGCTTGATCGAAGAGCTACAGGGATCGGATGACGGCTTGGGTCGAACTGGCGTAGCTGCGACGATTCGTCGCGTTGGGTTTCAGGCGCACGACGGATTTATTTTTCAAACGTTGACGGAACGGGGCGGTGTGCTGGTCGCAGTTGAGAGCGAGTCTCGTGCGGCCGATGCGTTGGCATTGTTTCACTCGTACGGCGGGGGAAATGCAGCAATAGGCGCTTGGTCAGGTCGCGTATAACCAGTAAATGTTTACTTCTGGGTAACTAAGACAGATGGGTTTGGACCTTTCTAAACTCTTGGCCGTGGCTAGAGCGAAGCTCACTGAGAAGCAAGAGCCTTCCACAACCGCGGTTTTATCGATCAAACCTGACACTATTGGTCCGCAGGATGTTCCATTCCTTCTTGGCGCCACCCAAGAAAGGATGAGAGGTTCTCTGGCGGCCTCGTTCGCTGGTCACGTGGTGGCGGTCGGCCTGGTTCTCTTCGTAATAAGTTTAGCGCCGGAACAGGTTTATAACCTGATCGAGCCGAATCGTGAGAACTACGGCATCGTGTTTTTGCCCCAAGAGGGCCCAGGTGGTGGTGGCGGCGGTGGAGGGAATCAGTCCCTTGAACTGCCAGGATTCGCCGAGTTGGAAGGTGCTGATGAGACCGAGTTGAGTGTTCCGGTAGAACCGGAACCGGACTTTGTAGAACCCGAATCCGAACCGGAAACCCTGCAGGCGGACCGGTTGAGTATTCCTGCGATGGCGATGGCGTCGGCACTCCAGACGTCGCCTGGGGTTTTAGACGCGGTTTTGGCACGCACCACGCCTTCACAGGGCAGTGGTTCAGGTGGAGGAGCCGGAACCGGCCAAGGTGCGGGGATCGGTCCTGGTGATGGTGGAGGATTGGGGCCCGGTCAGGGCGGCGGAGTTGGTGGCGGCGTGTATCGTCCAGGGTCGGGCATAGTCAACCCAAGATTACTGCGCGAAGTTAAACCGAATTACACCTCGGAGGCTATGCGAGCTCAGGTGCAAGGAGAGGTGTGGCTCGAAGTGGTAGTGCTGTCAGACGGCACCGTGGGTGATGTCACGGTAACGAGGTCCTTGGATCCTGTTTTTGGTTTGGACGAAGAAGCGATTCGAGCGGCGCGCCAATGGCGATTCGCTCCAGGCACACGGTTTGGGGAACCGGTGGCCGTTCTGGTAAGTATCGCTTTGGAATTTAACTTGAGATAAAAAAAGCCCGGCAGCATGTTGTGCTGCCGGGCCTGTTACATTCCTAAGTGTGCTGACACTTCAGCCTAGTACATTCCGCCCATTCCGCCCATTCCGCCCATTCCTCCTGGCGGTCCAGCAGGTGCAGCTTCGGCTTTCTCTTCAGGGATATCTGCAACCAGCGCTTCGGTCGTCAGTAGCAGTGATGCAATCGATCCGGCATTCTGAAGAGCTGTTCTAACGACTTTGGTAGGATCGATAACGCCAGCTTTAACGAGGTCTTCATATGTTTCGGTTAGCGCATTGAAACCCTCGTTGCCCTTTGATTCACGTACCCGCTGAACAACGATTGAACCTTCAAGGCCAGCATTTGTAGCAATCCAACGCATTGGTTCTTCAAGGGCTCGCTTAATGATGGCAACCCCTATGCGCTGATCTGGGTCATCGAGTTCCAAGCTGTCGAGTCCGCTCGAAGCTCGCAGCAAAGCGACCCCGCCACCTGGCACGATGCCTTCCTCGACGGCTGCTTTGGTCGCGTGCATGGCATCTTCGACACGAGCCTTCTTTTCTTTCATCTCGGTCTCAGTTGCCGCACCGACCTTGATTACAGCTACGCCGCCAACCAACTTAGCCAGTCGTTCCTGTAGCTTTTCACGGTCGTAATCGGATGAAGTTTCTTCGATTTGTGCTCGAATTTGCTTAACTCGACCTTCAATCGCGTCCTTTGATCCTTCACCTTCGACGATTGTCGTGTTGTCCTTGTCAATTGTGACCTTCTTGGCCTTGCCGAGATCCTCCAAGCGAATGTTCTCGAGCTTGAGTCCCAAGTCCTCTGTTATCGCCTTACCGTTTGTCAGGACAGCGATATCTTCGAGCATGGCCTTTCGGCGGTCACCAAAGCCTGGAGCTTTCACAGCCGCTGCCTGTAAAGTTCCCCGCAGTTTGTTGACAACCAAAGTCGCGAGGGCTTCACCTTCAACATCCTCGGCCACGATAAGCAACGGGCGGCTCAATTTTGCAACCTGCTCGAGTAAGGGCAGGAGGTCCTTCATTGAGCTAACCTTCTTTTCGTGTATGAGAATCACGGGATTCTCCAGCACCACTTCCATGCGCTCTGGATCGGAAACAAAATATGGCGACAGATAACCTCGGTCGAATTGCATTCCTTCGACGACTTCTAGAGAAGTCTCGAGAGTTTTTGCTTCTTCAACCGTAATCACACCGTCTTTTCCAACTTTATCCATGGCCTGGGCGATGATAGTGCCGATGGTCGAGTCGTTATTCGCGGAAATCGTGCCTACCTGAGCGATCATGTCTCCGGTGACCGGTTCCGCCGTGGCCTGGAGTGCATCCGTAACCGCAACTACGGCTCGTTCGATGCCACGTTTTACTTCCATTGGATTCGCGCCCGCTACGACATTCTTTGCACCTTCGCGATAGATGGCTTGAGCGAGCACCGTCGCTGTTGTTGTTCCGTCGCCAGCAATGTCTGACGTTTTACTAGCGACTTCTCTCACCATCTGCGCGCCCATATTTTCGAGCGGATCCTTTAACTCGATTTCCTTGGCGACTGTGACGCCGTCCTTAGTAATCGTTGGTGAGCCGAATTTTTTGTCGAGAACTACGTTTCGCCCCTTGGGGCCTAGTGTTACCTTGACGGCGTTTGCCAATTGGTTGACGCCGGCAATCATTGTCCTTCGTGAATCTTCTCCGTAAACAATCTGCTTTGCCATGTCCTAAAACTCCAATAAAATAAAAATGATGCCAGTTCGATTTTCCTGGTTACTACTTTTCGACGACTCCGAGGATCTCGTCCTCACGCATAATCAGGAACTCAACGCCATCTAGTTTGATCTCTTGACCCGAATATTTGCCAAATAGGACGGTATCTCCCTCTTTGACGTCCATTGGGGTGACCGTACCATCATCTTTGACTTTACCTTTGCCAGCCGCGATGATCTTGCCTTGCTGCGGCTTTTCCTTGGCGGTATCTGGGATAATAATGCTACCGACAACCTGTTCCGTTTCCTCGAGACGCTCGACTATGATGCGGTCGTGGAGTGGGCGAACCTTAACAGCCATAAACCTCAAACTCCCTTCAAATAATATTAAAAACAGACGTGTAAATTTGCTTAAGGTGCTGCACTACTAGGCGAGTTAGCAGTCAGAGCCCAAGACTGCCAATTTATAGTGAAAGTCGTTATAGGTCAAGCCAGTACTGTGAAAAGACTGGTCAAACGGAGTTACTTTGGGGGCTTAACGGTGAAAGTAGGTCCAGTTTGGCAATAAACGGGTTGAAAAGCTGCTAGCCAGTCCGTTTGAGTCGATAACTGGCGATTTTTCTAGTCAACGTGTTGCGGTGAATTCCGAGAAGTTCAGCCGCCTGGCCAAGATTGCCTTTCGAACGGGTCAGGGCTCGAGTAATAAAACGACGCTCAATAGCTTGGCGGGCGTCATCGTAAAGTATTCCCTTCTTGAGCATTTCTTCTACAAGGCGGTCCAGTTGATCCCGCAATCGGCGTTGTCCTTCCTTGAAATCAATCGTGACTGGTCGTTCTAGTTGGTCGACATAGAGTCAACTACGCAAGTTCCTGTGCCGATAAAACGTGGAACGCATCAAGATATTTCTGCCGCGTCTGTTGGACGATCTTATCGGGTAACTCTGGAACAGGTGGCTTATGATCCCATCTAATTTCGTCGAGGTAATTGCGCACGAACTGTTTGTCGAAGCTACTTTGACCTCTGCCTGGTTCATAGTCATCTTTCGGCCAGAATCGAGACGAATCTGGTGTCAAAATCTCGTCGATCAGTAAAATGTCTCTACCGTCGGTCGGCCCACCGTCATTTGATGGCACGAGCCCAAATTCAAATTTTGTATCGGCCACAATGATTCCGCAGGACTCAGCATGCTGGGCGCCGTGGACGTACAACGCTAACGTCAGGTCCCGGAGTCGAGATACAAGATCGGAACCTATGATGTCTGCGGCTTCAGCTTCACTAATGTTGATGTCATGACCACTCTCGGCTTTAGTAGCGGGAGTAAAGATCGGTTCTGGCAGACGCTCAGACTCGACAAGACCTTCTGGAAGTTTGATGCCGCAAACGTGGCCAGTTTCTTGATATTCTCGCCAACCCGAGCCGGTTAAGTAGCCACGAGCCACGCATTCGATTGGCACTGGTTCTGTTCTTCGGACAAGCATTGAACGACCGGATAATAGTTCCTCGTGAGGGCGCAATGCTTCTGGGAATGTCGATGAATCAATAGAAACAAGATGATTTGGGACGATCGCTCGTGTTCGCTCGAACCAAAAAGCAGAAAGTTGAGTCAATACTTTCCCTTTATCCGGAATCGCTGTGCCGAGCACATAGTCGTAGGCTGAAATTCGGTCGGTTGTGACGATTAATAACTGGTCGGTTCCAATTTCGTAGATGTCGCGAACCTTACCACGTCGATGCGGTGTTGTTCCTTCAAGAGCGGTTTCGAAGATTGGTCGGTGTGTAGTCACAAACGAGCCTCGTGGTGGGCGAAAAGAAGCATAGCTTAACGAGAAGTCACGATCACGGCAAGGCGGAAATGCGATGAGGGTTATAGTACATTTCATAGTAGTCACAATTATTTGGCGCGTTGCATGTTAAGAAGATCCCTTAAGACTCTGATCGCCGTTGCTTTAACTCTTGGATTAACGGCGTTCTTTCTCCGTAATGCACAACTGGATCGTGTCTGGAATGCCGTGTGGATGGCCAGACTAGACATGCTTGTGGTTTGTACGGTGCTTACAGTGTTTTCGTATGTCATTCGTATTGAGAGATGGAGAGGGTTGCTCCGACCGGTTGGTTCTGTATCGTTTTCGACTGCCGGGACCGCTACCATGATCGGGTTTGCTGCCAATGCTCTCCTACCTGGTCGTGTAGGCGAAGTTCTGCGGCCATTTGTACTCGCGAGGCATAATGACGTTTCAGGGTCAGCGGCTGTCGCAACCGTAGTTGTTGAGCGATTACTAGACCTAGTGGCAATCATGGTGACGTTGGCTGGGTGCATCGTGTTTTTCGCCGGACCAACAAACAACCCAGAGTTACTACTAACACTTCAGTTCGGTTCGATGGCGGGTGGCGTGGCGGGGGTGGTCGTGTTAGCGGTAATGGCTTGGCTTGCCAGGAACCCAAGAGGGAGTGAACGGATAATTACATGGTGTAAGGTCGTCACTCCACGGCGGTGGACCTCAGTTGTAGATCGCTTGGCGCGTCGATTTGCTAGTGGCCTAAGCGTCACCGGGCGAGTTGGTCCTCTCGCTGTCGCGTTTCTGATGTCCATAATTTTGTGGGCATCTATTGCCCTCAGTTTGGTATTTGGTTCAAAGGCATTCGGGATAGATATATCCTTCGTTGAGTCGATTCCGCTTATGGCAATGGTCGCGATTGGGGTTTCTCTTCCAACGCCGGCTGGCATGGGAGGCTACCATGCCGCATATCAGCTCGGTGTGACTTCTTTGTATGGTTTTGATAATGATGCGGCTGTCGGGGCAGCTCTTGTGATTCATGCAATTGCATTCGTCCCGGTGACTCTAGTTGGTCTTCTTTGTTTGACCAAGGAGGGGCTGCATTTAGGTAGCCTATCGAGAGTCGCAGTTGGAGATGGGCTGTCGGAAGTGACCAAGGCTCAGCATAAGAATGGAGTGATCTCGTGAAGTGTCCCTTTTGTGGATGTCTGAAAGACAAGGTTGTCGATTCCCGAGAAGGCAAGGAGGGTGAAGTCATTCGCCGGCGGCGGCAGTGTCTTGACTGTGGTCGACGGTTCACCAGTTACGAGAGGATGGACGAGATTCCATATATGGTCGTAAAGAAGGACGGATCTCGCGAACGTTTCGATCGTCAGAAAGTTATTGCGGGGATGCTTAAAGCATGTGAGAAGCGGCCGGTCAGCGTAGCGGCCTTAGAGGCGGTAGCGGATCGCATTGAGGTCACTCTACAGGACCGTCCAGAGAAAGAGATTGCAGCGGATGAGGTCGGCTCTTTTCTGATGGAAGAACTAAGGAGCTTGGATAAGGTGGCGTATGTTCGATTTGCTTCCGTCTACCGTCATTTTCGAGACATAGGCGAGTTCATGACAGAACTAAGGGGCCTGCTAGACGGGAAGGAATCGTAGTAAGGCTAAAGTGCTTTTGGTTGCTTTAGAGGCTTGTTGCTATTTTCTGGGATCCAAGTATCTTGTTCGATGAAAAGTTTTTGAGACGCAGCCTCTGTATGGTTTCGTCCGAAATGGCCTCTTGAGGTACGAGACCGACGATTTCGCTGTCGACGACTTCTACTTCTAGTTTTCTTGCTTCTGTTTCTATCGTCGTAAAAACAAGGTGCAGCGGCGTGATTCTGTAGTCGGTCAAATTTACTGAAACTTGGACGAGGCCGCGGTGAGCCAGCTTAAATCCCAGAGCTTTTACATGGGCGAGGCCCCCGTTTTTGGCTCGAATGATCGCTGCGATTTGACGAGCGACAGCCAGATCTTCAGTCTTTAAATTAACATTGAAGGCGATTAACGGTTCTCGAGCACCTATTGCCGATGCACCTGCGCTGGGATGAGGTCGCAGAGGGCCAAAATCTGGTACCCACCGGTCATCTTTCATCTTTTGCGGCAATCCCTCAAATTGTCCTCGCCGGATGTTCTCAAGTGGTTTCCGTCCAGGTTGTGTTGCGGCTTCACCATACAGGAAGGTGGGAATATCGAAATGTGAAGCGACGTTGGCCGCAAGTTGTCTGGACAGTTGCTTGCAGTCGTCCATAGAGGCGTTACGAATAGGTATGAACGGGACCACATCGATGGCTCCGATTCTTGGGTGAACACCACGGTGTGTCCGAAGATCGATCTGGGCGGTAGTAATCTCATAGAGATTAGTCAGTGCCTGCAATACGGACTCGGGACAGCCAAGTATTGTCAGAACAGAGCGGTTGTGCGAAATGTCGGCGGATAGATCAAGAAGTGCAACGTGTTTGACGCTTTTTACTGCGGTGGCCAATTTGTTCAGAATAAGAGGTCGCTGGCCCTCACTGATATTAGGCACCGCTTCGATAGTTTGCATCGTTTTAAGGAATTCTACGTTAGTCTGGACTATAGCTGGCTGAACGACAGAGTTTTCGCTCAGGTCAGAAGTATTCAGACTGTCTGTGTTTTTAAAGAAGACTGGCGGAGCGTGATTTGGTATCGAATGTACGTGTGAAGAGGGAGCCTTATTAGTGAAACGCCTAAGTCTATTTTTTGCCACTGCTGGATATGTCGGATATGTCCCGATGGCTCCTGGCACTGCGGGTTCGCTCGTGGGATTGATACTTCTTACGATGGTGCGCCACTGGTTGGGGCCGACCGCTGAACTTTGCGTGCTTGTCTTCGTGGTAATCGTTGGTGTTTGGAGTTCATCCTTAGTAGAGGTCTATACCGGTCGGAAAGATCCAGGATGCATTGTGATCGATGAGGTGGCCGGCATGTTAGCGACTATGCTCTGGGTGCCTTTAAATTGGCCAACAGCGATTATGGGATTCGTTGCGTTTCGATTTTTTGACATCACCAAGCCCTTTCCGGCTCGTAGTGCTGAGAGTCTCGCAGGAGGATTGGGCATAATGGCTGACGATCTTGTCGCAGCGGTCTACGCGGCTGCGTCGGTACGTTTGTTCTTGTGGGCGGCATTTGCGTGGATGGCCGCATGAGCAATAAGGCGAGGCTCATACAGGAAGCGGTGATTCTTGCCGTGGGATCGGAATTGCTGACTGCGCATAAGATTGATACAAATTCTCTATTTTTGACCGAACGACTCAATGAGTTCGGTGTCCTGATTAACTACAAGGCCGTTATTGGGGACAAGGAATCCGATCTGGCTAGGGCTATCAGCGATGCCAGCGACCGAGTGGATTTAGTTGTTGTGACCGGTGGACTTGGCCCGACAGATGACGACGTGACCAGGGCGTCCCTGGCGAAAGCTTTCGGTGTTCGTCTGACAGAGAACGAGTTGATAATGGCCTCGATTCGGTCCCGATTTAAGGTTAGGGGTTTGAATATGCCTGATGTAAATCGGCGCCAGGCTTTGGTTCCAGAGGGTGGACAAGTTCTCGAGAACAGTTACGGCACGGCCCCGGGTATTTGGATGGAAAGGGATCGCACTATCTGTTTATTACTTCCGGGACCGCCACGCGAACTTCGTCCGATGTTTGATCAAGTTCTTGAAGAGCGAATTGGACCTCGGACTTACGGCCAACGACTATTTCGGCGGGTGCTAATGGTCGTAGGACGATCTGAGTCACATGTTGAGGAATTAACGTATCCTGTCTACTCAAGGTGGCAATCGAATGAACCAGCTATATCCACAACCATATTAGCGTCTTTGGGCCAACTGGAAATTCATCTATCGACTCGATCAGCTGATGCTTGTGAGGCTAGTCGCATTCTTGAAGCTGCGACCGCTGAGCTGGCCTCTGTTCTTGGGAAGTCTTTGGTCAGTCCTTGTGGTCAGTCGTTAGAGGTTGTTGTAAGTAAACTTTTAAGAGCGTGCGGAAGCCGCATAGCCGTGGCGGAATCGTGCACAGGTGGCTTGGTGGCCTCTCGCTTGACTGACGTGCCTGGGGCTTCGGCTTATCTGTTGGCGGGATGGGTCACTTACAGTAACGAGGCCAAGGTAGCGCTTGGTGTCAATGCCGATTTGATTTCAGAGAAGGGCGCCGTGAGCGAAGAGGTTGTAAAGGCTATGGCCGTTGCGGCGCGTCAGCGAGCTGCCGCTGATTATGGCCTTGGAATTACGGGAATTGCGGGCCCAGAGGGAGGTTCTACTCAAAAGCCAGTCGGGACGGTTTGGTTCGCGTTGGCAGGTAGCGATGGTATCGCGCGTTGTCGAAAGTTTCGATTCGTGGGCGATCGCAGTCGTGTCAAGTTACAGGCGACTCAAACTGCCCTAGACATGCTTCGGCGAGAATTGGAATTGCGGTAGGAGGTTGCATCAGCGGACCAGGAAACATTTGCAACCGATGGGTGGCTGAAATGGTGATATTGCGGTACAGATTAAGTATTCAGCGTTTACTCGCAGGGGGCGAGAAACGATTAGGAGATCGGAGTGCATGACTAGAACGCTAGAACCACTGCAACCGGTAGCTGTACTTGGTAGTGGAGGATGGGGCACAGCGCTTGCCGTTCATCTTGGACGTTTAGGCAAACCCGTGTGGCTGTGGGGGAGGAATCAGTCTCTCGTGTCAGAGATGGTGGTTAATCAAGAGAATCGTTTGTATTTGCCTGGGGTTGAGCTTCCAGAGCTCGTGCGACCAACAAACTTACTCGAGAAGGCACTTGATGGTGCCCGATGCGTAGTGTGTGCTGTGCCATCTCATGGAACCAGGGATGTGCTCGTGAGTGCTGCGCCGAGAATCGATGAGCACGCTGTTATCGTTAACGCGACAAAGGGGCTTGAAGTTGGAACTCTTTTGCGAATGACCCAAGTGATTGAAGAAGAGTTAGGGGGCGACCACGAGGTTACGGTTCTGTCAGGGCCCAGTTTTTCGAAGGAGTTAGTGGCTGAGTTACCAACTGCTGTCTGTGTGGCTGGTCGCTCAAGATTGACCGTGCAGGCTGTTCAACGGGAGTTCAGGTCGCACAGTTTTCGTTTGTATGGAACCGAAGATGTTGTCGGTGTTGAAATCGGAGGTGCGATGAAGAATGTGATTGCGATTGCAGCGGGCGTCGTGGAGTCACTCGAATTGGGACAGAACGCTCTTTCGGCACTGATTACCCGTGGGCTGGCGGAGATCTCTCGTTTGGCCGAGGCTGTTGGCGGCAAAAAAGAGACGCTCTCCGGGTTGAGCGGGTTAGGCGATCTTGTTTTAACGTGCACGGGTGCCCTGAGTCGCAATCGAAGTCTTGGAATCGAATTGGGACGGGGGCATCAGCTTAATGACGTTCTGGATGGAATGAGCACCGTGGCGGAGGGCGTTAGGACGACCGGTGCCGCAGTTGAACTGGGGAAGAGATACGGTGTTGAGCTCCCGATCACAGAACAGATGGCAGATGTTTTGGGTGGGCGAAGGCAGCCTCGGGCGGCTGTCGAGGAGCTCATGTTACGCCGGCAAAGGTCTGAATGTTGAGACTAACTGTTGATACGACTATCAGTGACGGAGTCGTAGATTTGGTCGGGAAAGGCGCGGTATGACGTTTTTTGATCGGCTAAGGATTGGCCTTCGCCGAACTACCGAGCAAATAGGAGCACGCGTTGAGGAGGCCCTTGGTTTAATGGCTCTTCGGAATGACCTCACTGGGAAAGACAATTCGGGTTTTGAGATCCTGGAGGAATTACTGCTGGAAGCGGACGTGGGAGTTGTGGCGACAGGACAGATTCTAGCCCGTCTCCAAGCCATTGATTCTGAGAAACGTAAGACAGGCGAATTGAGGGACGAGTTAAAGAACGAGTTGCTCAATTTACTTAGTTGCAAAGACGATGTTATTGCGGAGGTTGATGGTCCACGAATATCACTACTGGTAGGCGTAAATGGCACCGGTAAGACGACGACTGCGGGCAAGCTGGCGTACCGGATGCGTGCGAATGGTGAGCGACCGCTACTATGCGCCGCTGATACGTTTCGGGCGGCCGCGGTGGAACAGCTTGGCATCTGGGCGACTAAAGCGAAGGTGGACATTGTGAAGGGAGTGCAAGGTTCGGATCCGGCAGCTGTGGTTTACGATGCGATCCAAGCCGGCCGAGCGAGAAAGCGAGACGTTGTGGTGGTCGACACAGCTGGACGGTTGCACACCCAAGTCAACCTCATGGAGGAACTCAGGAAGATTCAACGAATAGCGTCGAGAGAGGTTCAGGGAGCGCCACACGATGTTCTCTTAGTAATCGACGCGACGGTGGGGCAGAATGGTTTGTCTCAGGCACGAGAGTTTCTTAAGGTTGTGGAGGTGGATGGAATTGTGCTCACGAAATTGGATGGGACTGCCAGAGGTGGAATAGCAGTGGCTATATCCGCTGAGCTGGGAGTGCCAATTCGGTACGTAGGAGTCGGAGAAGGAATTGGTGACCTTGTTCCGTTTTCAGCGCGAGACTATGTCGAGGGACTCTTGGCCCATTGATTTTGAGGTTGAGGTGACCAGATAACGGTTATGTGGAGCCAACAGGATCAGCTGTACATGGACCAAGCACTTCGGCTAGCCGAGCGTGGGCGTGGGAAAACGAGTCCAAATCCAATGGTCGGGGCTGTAGTCGTCTCCGACCGTGAGCAGATTGTTGGCACCGGATATCATTCTCGGGCAGGGGAATCTCATGCTGAAGTGGTTGCACTTAATGAGGCCGGAAAGCAGGCACGCGACGGCACACTATATTGCACTCTCGAACCATGTAGTCACCAAGGCCGAACCGGACCGTGCGCAGGGAGGGTGGTAGATGCGGGAATCCGGCGCGTTGTTCTTGGTATGGTTGATCCGAATCCTCTAGTGAGTGGGAACGGCATTGCGTTCCTGCGTGGGCACGGCCTGGATGTTCAGGTCGGTCTCCGCCAAGCAGCCGTCGAAAGGTTAACCGAAACATTTCGAGTATGGGTTACACGCGGCCGGCCGTTTGTGACGATGAAGGTGGCGATCAGTCAGGACGGAAAGGTTGCAGCGCGACCTGGAGAACAGACTCTTTTAACATCTGAGGATTCGCAACGTGAGGTTCACAAGACGCGAGCAGAAGTGGATGCGATAGGTGTCGGCTCGACAACTCTTTTGGTGGACAATCCTCGGTTGACGGTTAGAGGGGTGCAGAGGTCTCGCCCATTTACTCGGGTGGTATTTGATCGACGTTTGCGCATGAGAGTCAGTTCTCGGTTGGTACACACACTAGAGGAAGGTCCGATTATCGTTGTGACGACGCCGAGTGGACTAAGTGCTCAACCGGTCGTGGCGGAGCTGTTGCGGGCGGAGGGGGTCCAATTAGAGACGATACCAGACTTGGGGTCAGGCTTAGCGGTGGCACTTCAACTATTGGGTTCATTAAACGTCACCTCGTTGCTGCTTGAGGGAGGAACGGCAATCCATCGGGCTGCTTGGGACGGGGGGCTTGTGGATCGACTGCAGCGGTTCGTTGCTCCAGTTGATTTGGGACCAGGTGGCCTGGCTTGGTTGGATATTCCAGATTCCGCCTTATCAGATTTATCTGTCAGACAATTAGGTCCAGACGTTCTTACTGAGGGCTATGTTCACAGGGTTAATTGAATCGACCGGAGAGGTGACAGCGTTGGACATGGCGGCCTCGGCCCCGCGGCTGGATGTCTATACAGAATTGGCTCGAGAGTTGGTTGCAGGTGAGAGTATTTCGATCAATGGTGTCTGTCTCACGGTAGTCAGCTTGCGGAATACGCATTTTTCGGTGGAGATCTCTCCAGAGACATTTCGTGTAACCACGCTTGTTGATCTGAAAGAGGGATCAGTCGTCAACTTAGAGCGCTCCCTTAGAGTTGATGGTGGACTCGGAGGGCATTTCGTTCTTGGTCATATTGATGGAGTGGGGCAAATCAGACGGATTGTCCAGCAGGCCGACTTTAAACTGATTACAGTGGGTTATGATTCAAAGCTAAGTTCATACATTGTGCCTAAAGGATCAATAGCGCTTGATGGAATCAGCTTGACCGTAGCGGCGCTTCGTGTCGATGAATTTGATGTCCAGATTGTTCCCTTCACATGGGAACATACGAATCTTACAACCGCTGGTCCAGAAACATCCGTTAATCTTGAATGCGATATCATCGGAAAATATGTTGTTAGAGCGTTTCGGGAGAGGGATTGAGGATGAACATGCCGCCCAGTAGAGAGACTTCAACCAAAGATGTTCTAGGGGCTGAGAAAACGACTTTACCTAGCGGGTTTGCATCAATAGCAGAAGCTGTTCGAGCAATTCGCGATGGCCAAATGATCATCGTCGTCGACGACGAAGACCGAGAGAATGAAGGCGACTTGACGATTGCAGCAGACAAGGTGACACCTGACGCGATTAATTTTATGGCTCGGTACGGTCGGGGATTGATCTGTCTGCCTATGACTGGGCAACGTCTTGATGAGCTCGATATTCCCATGATGGTTGCTCAGAACACTTCAAAGTTCGAGACAGCCTTTGCTGTTGCTATTGAGGCGAAACAAGACACGAGCACGGGTATTTCGGCCGCCGACCGGGCTGCTACGGTCCGTGCTGCAATTGATCCGGCTACGCAACCTAGTGACCTGGCTCGACCTGGCCACATGTTTCCACTTCGTGCCCGAGGGGGTGGCGTTTTGGTTCGAGCAGGGCAAACCGAGGCTGCGGTAGATCTTGCTCGGTTAGCGGGATTGTATCCGGCAGGTGTCATCTGCGAAATCATGAATGACGATGGCACGATGGCCCGGGTCAAAGAGCTGAGAAAGTTCGCCAAGAAACATGATCTGTTGATGATTACGATCGCAGATTTGATTAAGTATCGAATGCGTAACGATAAACTTGTGAAGCGTGTAGCCGACGCTCAATTACCAACAGAGCAGGGTTTATTTCACGTTTATGCCTATGAGAGCGTGATCGATGGTAAGACGCATATCGCACTTGTCAGAGGAGAGGTTGGTGATGGAAAGGACCTTCTTGTGAGGGTTCACTCACGATGTTTAACTGGAGATGTTTTTCATTCAGCACGCTGCGACTGCGGCCATCAGTTGGCGGTGGCTATGCGACGAATTTCTTCCGAAGGGCGAGGTATCTTGCTTTATCTCAATCAGGAAGGTCGAGGCATTGGTTTAGCTAATAAGATTCGAGCTTATCAGTTACAGGATGACGGCTTGGATACGGTCGAGGCGAACGAACGACTTGGCTTCAAGGCCGACCAGCGAGACTATGGAATAGGGGCTCAAATTTTGGGTGACCTTGGTGTGGAGACCATGCGTCTTTTAACGAATAATCCGCGAAAGTTTATAGGACTGGAAGGCTATGGACTTGCTGTTGTGGAGTCGCTTCCGCTTGAGGTTCCCGCTTCCGAGTTTTCCAAGGCCTATTTGAAGGCTAAGAAGGAAAAACTTGGACACAAACTTTCATCAGTCTAGAGCTCAGTTCGTTGACAGTACTTGCTTGCGTCCGTTACGATAAGCGACTGTTATTAAAGCGTTTATCGCAAAATATAGGTTTTTGTCTCACGCGTTTTTGCCATGTTTAATTCCCTTGCTGACCGTTTCCAGAATGTTTTTGAGTCGCTGCGGGGAGAAGTTCGTTTAACGCCAGAAGCCGTCGAAGTAGCCCTGAAGGATATTCGAGTGGCTCTACTGGAGGCGGATGTTAACTTCAAAGTCGTTAAGGCTTTCGTTAACCGTGTCCGTGATCGCGCCATCGATCAGAAGGTTTTAGATAGCCTAACTTCCACTCAGCAGGTTGTTGGAATTGTTCGTGATGAAATGTTGGCTTTATTTGGAACAGGATCTACAGGGTTATCCAAAGAGGCTGATCGCCTTCAAGTCGTTCTTGTTTTGGGACTTCAGGGGTCTGGAAAGACGACGACGAGCGCGAAGCTTGGTGAGTGGTTAAAACGTGACGGTAGACATCCAATGCTGGTGTCCACTGATGTGAGGCGAGCTGCCGCTATTTCGCAGCTAAATTTGCTGTGCGAGTCCGCTGATTTACGTGTCCATGATCCGGATGGTTGTGCCGATCCGGTCCAGAGGGCTACGACGGCGATCGATGAAGCTAGACGTTTAGGTTTTGACACTGTAATTATCGATACAGCGGGTCGAATTCATCTCGATGATGAATTGATGGGTGAACTTGAAATTATAAGAGAGGCCGTTAAACCGACGGACCTTTTGTATGTTGCTGATGCGATGACGGGTCAAGATGCCATCAAGAGTGCAGGCGAATTTCATCGCCGGGTTGGTATTACTGGTCTTGTGCTAAGCAAGATGGACGGGGATGCGAAAGCTGGAGCCGCGCTTTCCGTGGTGTCAGTAGTAGGCGTGCCCATAGTATTTAGTGGTATCGGCGAGCGGCTAGAAGATTTAGAACTGTTTCAGCCTGACCGCCTTGTTTCAAGGATTCTTGGCATGGGTGACATTTTGACCCTTGTTGAACGGGCGGAAAAGGCAATAGGAAAGAGAGATGCGACTCGGCTCGCAGAGAGACTCCGGCATCAGGAGTTTACGCTGGAGGATTTGCGGAATCAGGTTGAGAGTGTGAGTAAGATGGGATCGTTGGAACAGATGATTGACATGATTCCTGGGTTACGAGGTATGAGTAATTCGAGAAATGATGGAGATATGGACCCGGGACGTCTGACTCGTACGGCTGCGATTATTGATTCAATGACGTTGACCGAGCGACTAAACCCGGCTGTGATTAATGGAAGTCGTCGAAAACGAATAGCGGGTGGGAGTGGGACAGAGGTGCAACAAGTTAATCACTTACTCAAACAGTTTAGGCAGATGCGTAAGATGCTCAAAATGGTCAAGGGTGGTAATGTGAAGGGTAGACGGGGTGGAGCGAGACGTGGTGGGCCTATCGGGTTTCCTTCATCTATAGCGCGACAGATATTGCGGTGAAGTTAAATTACTTGAGATGAGCTTCATGTAGGATGAGGCTTTAGATGAAATAAGGTAGGACGAAGAATGTTAGCAATTAGAATGCGTCGGCTGGGCTCGAAGAAGCGCCCATTTTTTCGGATAGTTGTAATCGATTCTCATGCGGCGCGTGATGGACGGGCCCTTGAAGTATTAGGTCACTACAATCCGACTACACAACCAGAAACCTTCGACTTGGATCGTGAACGTCTGGACTACTGGACAACCCGTGGAGCCCAACCAAGTAATACCGTGCGAACTTTACTCAAGCGGCAGATAATTGGCTCAGCTCTGTCTTCTTCGAGTTCAGAGATATCCGAAGTGGCTGTGGCGGCGACTACGGAGTCTGCTCCGGCATTGGATGAAGTGAGCAAGCCGGAGTCGACAGAGGAGGCGAGCGATTCGTGAGTCGAACGAGGGAAGTGGTGCAAGTTGTCGCCAAAGCATTAGTCGATCAACCAGATATGGTTGAAGTGACGGAAAATGATGGTCAAGACGGGGCACACGTGGAGGTTCGAACGGCGCAAGACGATCTAGGAAAGATGATCGGGCGTCAAGGAAGAACCGCGACTGCCATTCGAACCCTGGCAACAGTCACTGCTGAGATCGAAGGACGGCGCGCGACAGTCGATTTTGTGGACGAGCGTAGGTGAGTGACCGACGAGTCAACGGAAACACGTTGGACCGAGATGGTTATTGTCGGCCAGGTCGCTCGCACGCATGGCCGCCGTGGAGAGATTGTCGTAAATATTGAGTCTGACTTTCCTGAGAAACGTTTCTGCAAGGATGCAGTTGTATACATTAATGGCGAATCTGGTGTCGAAGCATTAAGAATCCTAGAGGCTCGCTTCCATTCGGGACGCCCGATCCTAAACATACAAGATGTTGAGTCCATTTCGGACGCTGAGATGCTGACTGGTAGACAGTTGCGTGTTCCTCTGTCGGACCAAGTGGCGCTACCAGAGGGTACCTACTACGAGCATTCACTGATAGGATGTGAAGTGAGCACAGTGGATGGTAAACAGGTTGGCGTGGTTGTCGGTGTACAAGGAGTGTCCGGATCGAGTCGACTGGTCGTTGAGGATATTGAGACGGGGGACGAGATTCATATTCCCTTGGTTGAACCGATTTGTGTAAGTATCGAACCGGAACAGAAGAGTGTGGTGATAGATCCGCCCGCAGGGTTATTGACCCTAAACCGCGCAGGCTAATCTTGCAGTTACGATAGGAAATCTTAAGTGTCCGTGAAGTTTGACGTCGTGACCATCTTTCCGTCAATGGTGCTGGCGTTCTTAGAGGAGGGTGTAATAGGTCGAGCCAACCGTCGAAGGTTGCTGGATATCGCGGTACACGACCTTAGGGAATTTTCGAAGGATCGAAATAAGAAGGTTGACGATATGCCGTACGGTGGGGGCCCAGGAATGGTGATGAAGCCGGAACCGTTTATGCGCGCCATGGAGAAGATTAAGGCAGATAGGGGCGAGCCTGAGGCGGTAATCTTAGTGTCACCCCAGGGCAAAACTTTGAAACAAGCGAAGGTTCGAAGCTTGAGTCGGTTAAATCACGTTGTTTTACTGTGCGGGCGTTATGAAGCGGTGGATGAACGAGTTGCTGACTCGGTAGTGTCTGAGGAGATCTCAATTGGAGATTATGTGTTGACCGGAGGAGAAGTTCCTGCACTGGTGATTTTAGAGGCTGTGGCTCGTCTCGCAGAGGGTGTAGTCGGTGACGCGGAATCGGTTAAGAATGAGTCTTTTGAACGGGGACTTTTAGATTATCCGCATTACACCCGTCCTGCCGACGTTAATGGGGCTAGGGTTCCGGAGGTTCTATTGTCGGGCAACCATGAAGAGATCAGGGTATGGAGAAAGTATGAGTCTGTGAAACGCACGCTTGAGAGACGGCCCGATCTGTTGGATGAAGGGCGTCAGCTGCTCGATGAGGAAGAGAAAAGGATCTTGGAGAGCCTACAGAATGTAGACTTAGCACGAAAAGTGAGGGCAGACGCATGAAGTCCATTGAAGCAATCGAAGAAACTCAACTTCAGGATCGGCCTGACATGCAGGCTGGAGACACTGTTCGAGTTCACGTCAAGGTGCGTGAAGGTGAAAAGGAGCGGATTCAGGTATACGAAGGAGTGGTAATCGCTCAGCACCGCGGAGGCTCGCGGGCGACGTTTACGGTTCGAAAGGTGTCCTTTGGCCAAGGCGTCGAAAGGATTTTTCCACTACATTCCCCAATAATTGACAAGATTGAAATCGTAAGATCGGCTCGTGTTCGTCGAGCAAAGTTGTATTACCTCCGGAATCTTCGCGGCAAAGCGGCTCGGATGAAAGAGCGACGGAGACGTAATTAGATCTGACTGTGACTCGCCGAATAGCTTCAAGGGCGATTGAAAACTCTGTGCGGCGACTTGGATTTAAACGCGTTGCAGGGGTGGACGAAGTAGGACGAGGTTGTTTGGCCGGTCCCGTGGTTGTAGCTGCGGTTGTGCTGGACCCCGACCGCCGGATTGCCGGGCTGCGCGATTCAAAGCTGTTAACTCCTGCCAATAGAGCACGACTGCATGATGAAATTATTCAGAAGGCGTTAGCGTACGCGATAGCCGATGCTGGGCCCTCTGAGATAGATCGCTTGAATGTGCACAAAGCCACCTTGGAGGCCATGCACAGAGCTGTGAATAGGCTGGAACCCTTACCAGATTTTGTTCTAGTGGACGGTTTCAAGATTCCAGATTTATCTTTGCCGCAGAGAGGAATCGTGGGCGGCGATCGAAGGTGCGCAGCCATCGCCGCGGCCTCCATCGTTGCAAAGGTGACGCGCGATCGACTGATGGTCGGTGAGCACCTGAATGATCCTCGATATGGATTCGATCGACACAAGGGCTATCCGACTCCCCAGCATATAGAGGCTGTGGCTAAGTTCGGAAATTCTCTGATTCATCGAAAGTCGTTTCGACCCCGATCGCTGTTTGATACTATCGATGCTCGCATTGGTGTGAATCTTCTGAAATCAGGTAAGGAGGCGAGATTAGAAGAGTGACTCGGAGTCTTGTAATTCTTTATCTACTTGAGGCTGGACTGATCTTGATCGTCTTACCTTGGACCCAATTTTGGGATCGAAATTATTTCATGGGAATGAATGATTCTCTTGAGGTGGTATTAACTAATCCGATGATGAGAGGCATAGTGAGCGGAATTGGAGGGGTCTGTTTTGCCGTAGGCGTTCTCGAAATCGTCGCTGTCCTAATTCGCCGGAGATCAGAGCAGCTCGCTGCTCCAATTAAGTCGATTCTAAATAGATCTGCACAATCTTCTCCCTAACCACTTTCTAGACAGATGTTTTGGTTCTCATCGGTCTCTCGGGATAAATTCTGACTAGCCTTTACGAAGAATGAAGAATACGTTTAATACGTGGTTAAATCACCGAAGAGGACTTGGCTCGATAAATCTCCGCTCGTCTGTATAGTAACTGACCGGCGGCGGCTTAATAACAAGGCCGAGTCAGGCGATCTCAATCCGTTAAAACAGCTAGTGGTTGAATCGGTGAGGGCTGGCGTTGATCTGCTCCAGATTCGAGAACCGGATCTGTCCGATCGATTGCTTGCTGCGGTCGTATCTCATTCGGTAGCTACCGCTGAAGGCAGCGGAACGAAGATTGTTGTGAACGACAGAGTTGATATAGCCGTGACAGCGGCTGCAGATGGCGTTCATTTAAAGGAAGCGTCGATGCCAGCTGAACGAGTGGAGACAATACTGCCCAAGTCATTTCTCATAGGTCAGTCGGTTCACGGTGTCGACGAAGCAGAAAGAGCGACCCGAAACGGAGCTGTTGATTACCTCGTCGCTGGGACTGTTTTTAGTTCTCGATCTAAGCCAGGCTGTAGATTGCTTGGCTTAGAGGGCCTGAGAGCCATCGTGTCGGCCGTGGATATTCCCGTTATTGCAATTGGTGGAATCAGTGTTCTACGAGCGAGGGAAATTGGCGACACCGGTGCCGCTGGGGTGGCCGGATTTGACGAGTTTACTCTGCCTGGTAAGAATCTGAGAGCAGTGGTCGATGGATTTCGCGAGGAATTCGAGAAAGTGGGAAGGCGACCATAGTTTTCTGAGGTGTCTGTGAACACAGCAATTGAGTTTGGTTCGGTTTTGCGTGATGCTCGAAAGCGTCGAGGTCTCGCGCTCCAGGAACTTGCGAATAATACCAAGATCGCAGCATCGGTTCTTCGCGGTCTTGAAGATGGTAGTGTTGATCGATTGCCCGGTGGTCTGTACAGCCGAGCATTTATTCGAGCTTACGCTCGAGAGGTCGGCCTAGACCCCGATGAAATGGTTGAGGAGTTTCTGAAAGCGGTGCCTCGGGCACACGATGACTTTGGCCTGAACTCGACACACGTCAAGTCGACTTTAGGGAGGTTGTTAAACCCACCCATAATAATTGCCACTGCAGTCCTTGCGGGCGTAATCGTAGGTGTCTTTTGGTCTCTCCTTGGTTCCGGAACAGTCCAGTCAACACTAATTAGCGAAGACATAGAGCCGCCCGGTGTGTCGTTGTCCATGCAGCAGCCTTTACCCAATGCTCCCGTGGTATCTACAACGGAGGACACTTCCTTTTCACTGCCGGGTCGAGGGTTTACGGTGTCCGTCCATCCGACTGGTCCTTGTTGGGTATCTCTGACAATCGATGGTGGCCGCATTTTCGCGAAAGTGATGACTGCCGGCGATCGGGAAAGTTTCGAGGTCGATAATCGACTTGTTCTAAACGTAGGCGATGCGGGGGCGTTTGAGTTTTCAGTCAATGAAGACCTTGGAAGATCGTTAGGCGGTGATGGGCAGGTTGTCACCGTGGAACTTAATCGGGCCAATCACCAGAGTTTCATTTCGCAGCCGTAACTGCGAACACGCAGCTCCAATCAAGTTCAGATAGGTGGGAAGTACGATTTAAGGGAAGTGGTTACGATTTTCGTTTTGGCGTTTTAGGCGACCGAGTCCTGTTCGGCCGCCTTTTTTTCTTCTGTTGTTCTAGTCTCCATTCAGATCGAAGTTGAGAAAGGCCATCCATGAAAACTGCAGCATTTGAGCGACTTGTCTCATCGGGAAGCATTTTCAGGAGCCGGACAGCTTGCTTTAGATCGTCTTCGACGGTGGGTGGCGTGGTGTTGTCGTAGAGACGTCGAATTTGACTGAGTATTTGTGAGGTCATCGATCTTATTTCCGATTGACTTCTCGCGTCCTTCGGAACGACGCGCGGAGTTCGGTAATTGTTTGAGTGTTAAGGATGTCGTTGGGTTCGAGCCAAGCCCGGCGAGCGACCAAGAGTCCACGGTCAAGATGGGCAAATTGATCCGGAGCATGCGCATCTGTTGATATTACGAGTTTAACGCCGCGGTCGCGAGCTCGTTTTGCATGAATTTCGTTTAAATCGAGCCGCTGTGGTTGGGAGTTGATTTCAAGCGCAACACCGTGGCTAGCAGCTGCTTCGATTACCTCATCTATTTCTAGGTCGTAGGGTTCGCGTCGAAGCAAGAGTCGACCGGTAGGATGTCCGAGAATATCTATGACCGGTGACTCGATCGCGCGAAGGATACGATCCGTCATCTGCCGTTTCTCTTGTCGAAAGGACGAATGGACGGAAGCGATGACGAAGTCTAATTGGGCTAGGCAATCCTCTGAGAGGTCGAGATTGCCGTCCGAGAGGATATCGCACTCTATGCCGGCGAGAAGGTCAATATTTGGCAGGCGCCTATCGACCTCTCTGATGGCGTCTGCGTGTTTTAAGGCCTTGGCTTCGTCGAGTCCGTTTGCCATGGCTAGCGCTTGACTATGGTCAGTTATTCCGAGGTATTCAAGTCCTATGGATCGTGCCGCTTTTGCCATGGTCTCGATATCGGCTTTTCCATCTGTAGCGGTAGTGTGACTATGAAGGTCGCCGCGGATCATGTTCCTTGTCACCAAGGAAGGGAGGTTGTTAGAGTCTGCAGCTTGAATTTCACCGCGGTTCTCTCGTAGCTCAGGTGGTATATCAGTCAGGCCGAGCGCAGTGTAAATTTCTGTTTCCGAGGCGGCTGCAATAGGGGATTGGTTCGATACTTGGAATAATCCGTATTCGTTGAGTTTAAGCCCCTTCTTCATAGCACGGTCTCGAAGGCTTACATTGTGAGATCGCGAGCCGGTGAAGTACTGGAGCGCGGCTCCCTCGCTCTCCGCGGAAACGAGCCGTAAATCAACCTGTGATCCGTCGCGTAATACTATGCTTGATTTGATTGGTCCTTTGACGAGAACACGCTCAAGGAAAGGAAAAGCTACGAACGTATCGTGAATCGATTCGCTGTTGTCAACGGCTAGAATATCGATGTCCCCGCAGGTTTCACAGCCACGCCTTAGGCTTCCTACAATATGAAATCTACTCCTTGGATGAGCTAACCGTAGGTGGTCCGTCACGCTGACTGCGGTCAACCAAGCTGAGTTGGCTAGATGGCGACCCAAATGCTTACGATGTTCACCAATGGCATTTAGAATCAGGGTTTGCTTCTTCGGTCCGAGTCCTCGAAGTTTTGTGAGTTTCCGTGTCTGTATTGCACGTTCAAGTTCATCGACGTTCGTAATGTTGAGCGAGCTGTGTAGCAGCGCTACGGTTTTTGGTCCGAGTCCCTGTAACTTTAGAAGCTCAAGAAGAGACCGGGGATAGGACTTCAGTAGTTCGGCGTGAAACACCGATTCTCCAGTGCGAGATAGTTCTTGAATACGACCCGCTAGGTCATTGCCAATCCCAGGGATTGAGAGTAAGTCTGTAAAATCCATTTCTGAGACAGGTTCAGCCAGAGTCGTCAATGTTTCGGCAGCGTTACGATATGCCCTTATCTTGAAAGGGTTGGCTCCCTGTATTTCGAGCAAGTCTGAGATTTCAGAGAAGATTTGAGCAATCTGTTGATTGTTCATAGTGCGGTGTTCAGTCCAGCTATGCTGGAAGGAAAACTAGCCGACATGAACTTGAAGCCCATCCGTATTCACTTCAGCATTGAGTACGGAGGCGCCCTGTTCGGCAAGAGTTCTACGAATAGACGGTACGGCCGAAGGGTCTGCCATAAACAAGATGCATCCGCCGCCGCCAGCACCGCAGATCTTTGCCGCTTGAGCACCGGCGGCTAGTCCGTGTTGAATAAAATTCTCGGTGGTCGGTGTGGTCACTGTCGGAGCGAGACGTTTACGTAAGCTCCATTCGTGCGCTAATTGCCGGCTGACTTCAGTCCAATCGGCTGTCTCAAGAGCTGCACGCATGGATACGGCGATCTGGGAGATCTCGTGAAGTAATTGAATGATGTCACCGTCTCCGTTGATGTGACGTTTGGTGATCTCCCAGTTGTTGATCCCGGAATTCCGCGACTGGCCGGTGTAAGCTACGATCATCCGCTTAGATAGTTCCTTCGGGCTTACTGCCAGTTCAGTTCTAGTTACCCCGGCTGGTCCCATTTCGATAGCCGAGATACCGCCATAAATAGCAGGACGGTAGTCTTGTACACCGGTAGGTACTCCTATTACCTGAACTTCGAGATTTGCGGCTAGGCTCATAAGTGACTCTGGAGAATGGCTAGCCTTTGTATAGTGGCTGAGTGCGGCACAGAGGGCGATGGTTAGCGCGGAGGAGCCGGCAAGACCAGCACCGACTGGAGAGCCGGAACGAGTAACAATCTTGACTGGTTCAGGTCTGAAGTGTTGAAGCACGCGGTGGACGAGTCTATTGCTGAAGGCGCTATGAGAATCATCGATCTCGGGAATGGAAATTTTTTCACCGGTATCTTGTGACTCGATGTGCCAATTCTGATCGTTGCTGGTAGAGACGGTACACTCGGCTTTGAGTGAAAGTGCAGCATTGAGAGTTTGGGCATTTCTGTGAAACAAATACAGGGGCCAAATATCAAGTGTTCCACCAGCAAGATCAAGTCGAGTGGGGGCTGACGAGCGGACTAACACGCCACATTATAATGGAGTGCCAGCAGAGGAATTCATATTCGTATAGCGCCGTCCTGTTTTTCTGAGGTCAGAGTGTCGTGTCAAAAAATATTCGCCGACAGATTGGTCAACTGGTAATGCTAGGGTTTCCCGATTTGTCAATTTCGGCAGATCTTCGGTTGATAGCGAAGGAATACGACTTGGGCGGTATTATTCTATTCGGTCGAAATATTGAAGAACCTGAGCAGGTTGCCGAGCTTTCTCATGACGCTCAGGCGCTCTCGAAGGAAAGTCCGTTGTGGGTAAGTGTGGACCAAGAGGGTGGAGCTGTCGCACGATTGCGGGAACCGTTTACGATCTGGCCATCGATGCGCCGCTTAGGCGATAGTGGCGATCTCGATCTTGCGAGGCAATTTGGTCAAGCATTGGCTCGTGAGCTTCTGGCCGTAGGAGTGACACTGAACTATGCACCGGTTCTTGACGTCCATACCAACGAGGACAATCCGGTAATTGGAGACCGTTCGTTCTCAGAGAAACCAGAAGAGGTTGGTCGTTTTGGTGCCGCGGTTGTCGAAGCAATGCAAGGAGAGGGCGTCGCGGCGTGCGGGAAACACTTTCCTGGGCACGGCGATACTGACGTTGATTCTCATTTCAAGTTGCCTGTTGTAGACCAGTCTATTGAACGTCTGAGAGAAGTGGAACTACTGCCTTTCCAGACTGCTGTGAACGCTGACGTGGCGATGATTATGACGGCCCATGTGTTGTATCCAGCTCTCGACGAAGAACGGCCGGCCACGCTTTCGACCAATGTAATCACTGAGATCCTTCGTCAGCAAATTGACTTCAGCGGAATCGTGGCTACGGACGATCTGACTATGAAGGGGATTACGTCAGAGTGGTCAGTCGCGGATGCCGGGGTCGAAGCGATAGCCGCTGGTTGCGATCTGTTGCTGCTTTGTGAACCTGACATTGAAGAGCAGGTGCGAATGGTTGAGGCTCTGATTCACGGTGTTGAAAAGGAAATTATTCCGTTGTCTCGAGTGGAAGATGCCCTTCGGCGATCTAACGCGGTTAAGGCTAGATTCTTGAATGGTACGAAGCGATGGAAGCCTCTTCCATCCGCCGAGTTACGAGCTGTATTGGGTTGTGAAGAACATTTGGCAGTCGCCGATAAAGTGAGGGGATGCTCGTGATTGCGAAACCTTCAGCATTGCGTTCTGGAGACCGGGTTGCAGTCGTCGCGCCCGCGAGCCCGTTTCAGTCGGAAGTATTTGAGCAAGGAGTCGCAGAACTGATTGAGCTCGGCTATGAACCGGTGTTTGACGATCGGATATTTGAGCGGAAGATGTATCTGGCCGGGTCAATTGAGACTCGCGCTTCATCATTGATCGACGCCTGGTCTGACAGGTCCATCGCGGGAATTATTTCGGTCAGAGGAGGCTACGGGAGTGCACAACTTTTACCATTGATCGATCCGAAAGTGATTCTGGCGAATACGAAGGTCTTCATTGGTTGTTCAGACCTAACTTCTTGGCTTACGTTCTTGACTATTGGTTGCGGAATAGTTGGAATTCACGGCCCTATGCTAATCAATCTGGCGGATAAGGGTTACGACCGTCGTTCATTGTTGTCTGCGGTCTCGACACCCCAGCCGATGGAGTCATTGGCGCCGGAAGGCCTGGAAGTTATTAAACCTGGGGAAGCGCGCGGACGACTATTAGGTGGCACGTTGACGCAATTGGTCGCGTCGCTATCGACGCCGTACGCTTTTACTCCGACGACTGATTATGTTTTGCTTCTCGATGATGTAGAGGAACTTCCTTATCGCCTAGATCGAATGCTCACGCAATTACTGCAAGCCGGAGTCTTTCGTCGTGCTGTTGCGGTAGTGTGCGCTGAGTTTCCTGGATGTCGAGATCATTTTGGTCGTGACGCCCGAAATGTTGTCGAGGAAAGACTGTCTGGATTTTCGGGCCCAATACTTTTCGGATTCCCGACCGGCCATACCGCCGGACCCGTATGGACCTTGCCGCTGGGGCTTGCTGTGTCCGTGCAGACGAGTCCAAGGCCAGCGCTTATCGTTGAGGAGAACGCTGTCCGGTGAGAACTGTCCACCTAATCGGGATTTGTGGAACTGGGATGGCAACTTTGGCGGTTCTGCTCAAAGAGCAAGGGTGTTCTGTACAAGGTTCAGACGAACATGTTTACCCTCCAATGAGCGATTTCCTTCGAGAGCATGGGATCGTTGTGCTGGATGGATATAGAACTCAGAACATTACCAAATCGCTTGATTTGGTTGTTGTTGGAAATGCGATTTCTCGTGGCAATGTAGAACTTGAAGCGGTTCTGGACAATCGAATTCGCTATGCCTCATTCCCGGAGGTTGTTAGGAACGAATTTTTATGGAGTCGACGGTCGATCGTTATTTCTGGAACCCACGGCAAAACGACAACGGCTTCGATGCTGGCATGGATTCTCACTTTCACCGGAGCGGATCCGTCCTTCTTGATTGGAGGGATCTCGCCAAGTCTATCCACAAGTGGTCGAATCGGGCATGGGGATGTGTTTGTGATCGAAGGCGATGAATACGATAGTGCTTTTTTTGACAAGACGGCGAAGTTCTTGAAATACCTGCCGGAGATTCTTGTGATTAATAATTTGGAGTTTGATCACGCTGATATATATCGAGATCTGGACGAATTGCGATTAGCATTCCGGCGATTGGTTGGGCTAGTTTCGAGACGGGGGCTGGTTATTGTTAATTCCGATGATAAAGAGACTCAGGCACTCGGTCAACGAGCAGCTGGCACGGTTCAAACATTCGGTCTTGGACCCACAGCGACCTGGCAGGCATCACAGATCGGATATGAGGCTGGTACAACTACATTTGATTTGGTGTTGAATAACGAGCGGGTAGTGCAGGTAGATATGCCGGTTATAGGCACCTTAAACGTTAGAAACGCTTTGGGTGCAATTGCCGCCGCAAATGGGGTAGGTGTGGGTCCCGAAGAATCAGCTTCGGCTTTGCGGCGTTTTCGCGGAGTTAAACGACGGCTGGAAGTTCGAGGCGTAGTAGACGATGTCACTATTTATGACGATTTTGCCCATCATCCAACCGCCGTCCGCGAGACGTTGACTGCTATGCGTTCGATCTCTCAATCAGGAAGAGTGTGGGCTCTTTTTGAACCTAGGTCGGCTACGGCGTGTCGGCGTGTGTTTCAACAGGAATTTAGTGAGTCGCTTCGGTTGGCGGACTGCGTAGTCGTCACTGAGGTTTATCGAAAGAGCATTGTGGAATCTGAACGTCTGTCCGAACGGCAACTTGTGTCTGAACTTTGTTCAGCCGGAGTTGAGGCCACTTTTGCTTCTACAATCGATGAGATCGTGTCGATTGTCGTAGCGTCAGTTATGCCCGGCGATCATGTTGTTGCTATGTCGAATGGAGGATTTGGAAATATTCATGAAAGACTGGTTGTTGCGTTGGAGAATCGCTAGCCGGGGTCGTGTCTTGCGGTGAAGGTACTTCCAGGTGGATGGACGCTGTCGTATGTCGGGGATTGCGCTATCGTTGCTGAGTGCGAACAAGAGATCAGTCCTGAATTGAATAGCCGAGTGCTGAAGATGGCTCAAGGTATTCGAAGCCGAGAGCGTTCGGGCATACGTGATGTCGTGGAGAGTTACTGTGGCGTGACTGTTTATTTCGATCCGCTTAAAGTAGACATCTCGTCGATTATTTCTGATTTGAGGGTTGAAATTATTCGATGGTGTGACGTTCAAGAATCTTGTTTGAAGGGGCGTTTAATTCGGGTTCCAGTTTGCTACGGTGGCATCTACGGTCCAGATCTTCAAGAAGTTGCCGACTTTGCTGAATGCAGTGAAGAAGAAGTTATTAAGCGACACACCGCGGTTGTTTATCGTGTGTATATGCTGGGATTTTTGCCTGGTTTTGCTTACATGGGCTCTGTAGCGCCAAGCATAGCTGTTTCACGTCGCTCGACACCGAGGTTGAATGTGCCAGTTGGGTCCGTGGGAATAGCAGAACGGCAGACAGGGGTTTACCCTCTTGCTGGACCTGGCGGATGGCAACTAATCGGAAGAACACCTCTTGCCGTCATAAAGTTGGGTCCGCCGATGGTGTTTGTCTTTCATCCAGGAGACAAAGTTCAGTTCGAGGCTATCAGTTCAGAAGTATTTGATGACCTTTCAACAGCGGTGTGAAAGATGAGTGTTCTCGTTCGACGCCCTGGATTGTTTACAACAGTTCAGGATAGTGGTCGTTGGGGCCATCAGCAGTTTGGGATGCCTGTAGCTGGCGCGATGGACGTGTTCTCGTACCGCTTGGGTAACTGTCTTGTTGGTAACGACCCACCATTGGCGAGTCTCGAAATCACCCTGGCTGGGCCAGAATTGGATTTCCAGGAGGAATGTGTCTGCGCGATCACTGGTGCCGATTTCGAGGTTCACGTCGACGGCATTGAAATAGCACTCAATAGAAGATTTGCAGTTCGTTCCGGACAACATTTGAAGTTTGGCCGACTCCGACTTGGGGCAAGAGCGTACCTGGCAATATCAGGTGGATTTGACGTTCCGCTTGTGCTCGGAAGTCGCGCGACTCATGTGGCGAGTGGAATAGGCGGTGTAAATGGTCGTGAGTTACGGTCGGGCGATTTTCTTAAACTTGGCAGAACACTAGACAGTTTACTGCCGCGAATGGAATCGGCGATTCCTAGAGTGAAGCTTCCGCAAGGAGGTTCAAAGGTGCGAGTAATCGCTGGACCACATTCGAAAGTCTTTGACCGAGTTGGCGCGAAGAGTTTTGGTCAGTCACGATATCGTATTACCGGAGACTCGGATCGAATGGGCTACCGTCTAGCTGGTGATCGTATATTTGCTTTAGATACCGAGACTGTTATTTCTACGCCTGTGCCCATTGGTTCAGTTCAGATTCCTCCAGACGGGTTGCCAATTGTTTTGATGGCGGATCACCAGACGACAGGCGGCTATCCTCGGATTGCGACAGTTATCGCTGCAGACCTTCCGGTGCTGGCACAACTGAAAGTGTCTGATTGGATTGACTTTGAGATTTGTGAGCGGTCGGAGGCTATCGCAGAGCTCGTGGCGCAAGAGAGAGCTCTGATGGTCGTCGGTGACAGAGAGCGAGTGAGTATGGATGCAAGACGTGACTAAAAGTGATTTGGTTCTTCGGCGTTTGCGCGACGCATTTGGAACGAGAATCATTCAGAAAATGCCATTAGCGTCGATGACTACTTTTAAGATTGGTGGTGCTGCGGACCTGTTTTTTGAAACCTCAAATCCGGAAGAGGTGATTCAAATCATAGATATGCTGGGAGATATTGACTGGCCCGTTACGGTTTTAGGTGGCGGTTCGAATGTGGTGGTTAGTAGTCGAGGTGTGCGTGGTCTCGTGATTCGAATCAGGAGAGGCAAGATTGTCGTAGCGCGGCCTGGAGTTGTGCGAGTAGACGCAGGGGTGTCCATTAATGAACTGGTTCGGTGGACAGTCGCTCGTGGACTGGGAGGAATCTCGAAATGGGCAGGGACTCCTGGCACGGTTGGGGGTGCACTGCACGGCAATGCTCATTTTCAAGGTGATTTAATTGGAGACATAGTCGCGTCAGTGGGAGTTGTCACTCGGCAGGGGAAGGTGTTTGATGCAAGTGCTAGGCAGATGTGTTTTGGTTACGACACCAGTCGGTTGAAAGTGAACCAAGAATGGGCCCTCTGGGCGGAATTGTCTGTGTATGAAGAAGAGGCTCAAAAGTTACGAGATATAGCAAAGCAGTCATTGGCTTATCGTAAAAGGACTCAACCGCTCAGTGCGAGAAGCGCGGGCTGTGTATTCCAGAATCCAGACGTGGAGTCTGGTAGTCTGCTACACGGAGTCGTCGCTTCGGCAGGAGCGCTAATTGAGAAAGCTGGATTAAAGAATCACTCGGTCGGAGGTGCACGGGTGTCAACGTTGCATGGAAACTTTATTGTGGCTAATGAAGCGGTAACATCGGAGGACATTCGAACATTGATTGAAACCTGTCGGACATCTGTTCATGAACGATTCGGGATCACTCTTCGTGACGAAATCGTCTATTTGGGGGAATTTTGACTGGATTTACGGCGCCGGTGCCACCAATTGATGATGGCCAAACTGCCACAGTTCTTGTCGTCGAAGGCGGCACTCGGCTGAATGGCATTGTTGATGTGAAGGGTAATAAGAATGCTGCGCTTCCATTGTTGGCGGCCTGCCTTCTGACAGATGAACTATGTCAATTGACCAACGTGCCTCAAATTAGGGATGTGGGTGTGATGGTAGAACTGCTTCGAGGACTTGGAGCAGAGGTGGATGGAATTGGAACTACCAGTTTGCAAATTCAATGTCGCAACATCACCGGTAACGAACCTGATCCCAAACTCGTCGGTCGGCTTCGTGGTTCAGTACTTCTCGTTGGGCCGTTACTCGCGAGAACGGGTTCAGTTCGTCTTGCGCCTCCTGGCGGTGACTTTCCGGCCCGTCGGACTATTAATTCTCATTTACAGGCGCTGGGCGCAATGGGGGTCGTGGGTTCATCTGGTGAATTTCACGAGTTCTTGGCTCCGGATGGTTTGAAGCCAGCATCTGTCTATTTAGAAGAAGCGTCTGTCACCGGTACCGAAACTGCGTTACTTGCTGCATCAGCTGCATTAGGTCGAACAGAGATCAGACACGCGGCGTGTGAACCGCACGTAAAGGAACTGTGTGAATTCCTCAGGACTATGGGAGTTGAAATTCGAGGTGATGGCACTCCAACCATCGAAGTCGTAGGGGGGATGAAGCTTGCCGGTGGGAGTCGCGAGCTTCGGGGCGATTATATTGAAGCAGGGAGCTGGGCGGTTGCGGCTGCTGTGACGGGTGGAGAAATTGAGGTTCGCGGTGTCGAAGCCTCTGATCTGGAACCTATCGTCGCGATATTGGATCGGATGAATGTGATGTGTTCGATTGGGGAAGGTTCTCTAAAAGTTTCAGCTTCAGAGGTGGTAAATATTCGGCAGATTACGACAGCACCGTGGCCTGGCTTTCCAAGCGATATGGTAAGTCTGGTCAGCGTCTTGGCGACTCAAGCGAGAGGTCGAACACTGATTCATGATTGGATGTATGAATTGCGATTGTTTGCTCTTGAGCAACTAAGTGGGATGGGGGCTGATCTATTTCTCTGCGATCCACATCGAATGATCGTCAATGGGCCAGCTAAACTAAAAGGGCGGAACCTAGATACTCGTGACCTACGTTCAGGAATGGCTCTGATTTCTGCGGCTCTCGCGGCCGACGGGATTAGCCGTGTTGGGCCGATTGAAACTGTTGAGCGTGGGTATGAAGATCTTGTAAAGCGACTTAAATCACTTGGTGCAATAATCGAGTTAGAACCAGCGCAAGAGTAACGTCCCCGTCAGTTTATAGACGACGTTAGTTGAATAAATCATTGGAAATAACGTCTGTGTTTTCAGGAATTTCGAATTGAAAAAGAGAGTCTGGGAACTCGGGATTCTCTTTTAGATCTGTAAAAACATAGGTCGATTGCCCCCCTTGCAGGTCTCCTGTTGAGAGCCCCGTGATGCTTAAGCTGAGGCGGTCTACCGTGAGTATGATCCATTCGTAATCGGTATCGCCAGAATGTGGTGTGAGACGAATGTTCCAAGATTGTTCCGTTTCGGGTTGTGCTTCGTAACTCGCAGTAAAGTCCTCTAAGAGATTACCGTCATCGGTTAGAAATAGTCCTGCTGTCGAGGTTTGGCTCTCGTCAGAGATCGGGGTCACTATTACTTGTCGGTCTGCAGGAAAATGGGAATACAAGGTTCTTCCATCAGAGACATAGACCTTGCCGTTCGCAGTTTCGTAGTTCCAACGCATTTTGCCAGGCTTTCTTATGGAGACTGTTCCTTGTTCTGCAATTGATATCGCTATAAGACCACCGGAGTATCGATGTTCAAAACGTGCTGAGAAGCTTTGAACGGAAGAGTATTTGTTCTGAAGATCTTCGACAAGTTGCTCTATTGGAGGAGCTCCAAGTGGCTGTGCAACAGTTCTTTTAGAATGCGCAATAAGACAAAACGTTATCAACAGAATCAGGATGAGAGCCCGGTTTTCAACTTTAGGCAATTTAAGCAGGCTGGTGATGGGGAGAGTTAGCCGAGAGCGCCAGCTTTGGGAGGGGCTTGTTTTGGTGCTGCTTTTTCCTCTGTCGGCAGTTTGGCGGCCAGCCATTCTGAGATTCCTCCCTCTAGGGCACTGGCTTGATATCCTTCTCTAATCAAATGAGCAACGACACGAGCGCTCACCAATTCCTTGGGGTCTGAGTCGTACGCAACGATACTGCGGTCACGTGGAAGTGGTGATAAATCCACAGCCGGAGGTTCGACTCGCACTGCTCCAGGAAGTTTCACCGAGCTGTGCTCATAGGGATATTTCAAACGAACATCAACTAGGCAGGGCGGCGTATCGCTTTCCAGTTGCGTGTGGAGGTCTTCTTTGGTGATTCGCGGTACCGACATATCTCGATCATAGCATCATGAGGCTAAGCACACATCATTGAGTGATAAATCTGTCGACCGCCTTCCTGACAGTGTCGTAGTCATTCGGTAGTTCTTCCGGCACGTTCGCACCTTTCGATACGATATGTGGCAAACGTTTCTGATGATAACCCAGCTTAAAGTCCGTAAACTTCAAACCGCTCGCAGTCGAAACTACGACAACTCGGTCATTCGCTGTTACGACATTCTCTTTCCGAAGTTTGGTTAATACCGCAAGTGCGACTCCGGTGTGCGGACAGTTAAACATGCCGGTTTTATCGCCGCGATCGGCAGCTTCCGCCAATTCTGATTCCGTTGCTTGTTCTACGACACCGTTGAAGAGTTTCAAAGTGTTTATCGCCTTTTTGATCGAAACTGGATTTCCGATTTGAATGGCTGAGGCTTGGGTAGGCTTAGCGTGAACGGGATTAAATTTCCAATTATTCTTGTACGCAAGGTATAAAGGATTTGCTGAGGCCGACTGCGCTACTATTATTCGCGGCCGCTTCGCGATCAGGCCTAGTCCGAGCATCATTTCGAATCCAGCACCGAGGGCGCTCACGTTGCCAAGATTTCCACCCGGGATCACAATTACATCTGGAACCTCCCAATCGAACTGCTGAACTATTTCGATGCCGACGGTCTTCTGTCCCTCGAGGCGAAGACTATTCATTGAGTTGGCTAAGTAGATGCCTTCGTCGAGCGCTAGGCGGGACACTATCGCCATGCAACCATCGAAATCCGTGTCGAGTGCGAGTACATGAGCCCCGTTTGCCAAGGGTTGTACGAGTTGGGCCGTTGAGACTTTTCCACGAGGCAGGATTACAATCGCTGGTATTCCTCCAGCAGCAGCGTAGGCAGCCAGTGAAGCGGATGTGTCGCCGGTGGAGGCGCAGGCGACGGCGCGAATGGTTCGTCCTTCGGCGATCATCTGTTTGACAACCGAAACGAGAACGGTCATTCCAAGGTCTTTAAATGAACCGGTGTGGGAATTCCCACAAAGTTTGACCCAGAGCTCCTCCAAGCCAAGCTCCCGTCCAAAGCGCTCGGCCCAGAAAAGATTAGTGCCGCCTTCATCCATTGAAACAATGTTCTCATCACGAACCACGGGACAGACCCATTCCTTCTTGCCCCACACCGATGAGCCATAGGGCCACGCAGTTCGTTTATATCGATCGTCGAACAAGTGAATCCATTCACTTGAACTACGGTCACCGAGGGCTTCGAGGTCGTGCGCTACTTCTAAAAGGTTTTGGCATATTGGGCAGCGGTACAGTGTTTCGGCCAAGGGATATTCTGTGGGGCAACCGGCTATGCATCGAAGAACCGCAGTGTATGGCATTTGAGCGACATTCTACCCTTATTGAATACCTGTTAAAAACTGAGACAGATATGCAATTGGGCTCAGGCATAAAAATGGTGGACCGCATGGGGCTCGAACCCACGACCTCCGCATTGCGAACGCGGCGCTCTCCCAACTGAGCTAGCGGCCCAAGATGACACAACGATAGGAGTCGACTAAAGATTGTACATCAGGCGTTTTATAACTGGCTCAAAATGGCCGGGTGTAGCAGGAGTCGACAGTGACCTCGAAAAAGATTTGGGTTAGAGGCGACTGTCGACGGAGTCCTAGGCGTTATGATCGAGAACTGATAAATACTTTAGTGCTCCGCCTGTATTGAAGAGCACGACACTTTCGTGCTCAGAAATTGTTCCCTGTTGGCGCAAGACTCGAAGTGCAGCAAGTGTCGCACCTCCCTCCGGCGAGGCACTTATTCCTTCCAACCGTCCGATGTCTCGCATTCCAGTGATCATTTCGGCGTCATTCACAGCTAAGGCTGAGCCTCCACTGTCGCGGATTGCTCGAAGGATTAAAAAATCTCCAATAGCCTTGGGTACGCGGAGCCCGTCGGCAGTGGTTGTTGCAGAGCTCCAGGGTTCCGCGTAGTCGAGCCCTGAGCTAAACGCATGAACGATGGGCGCGCACCCTTCGGCTTGGACAGAAACCATCTTGGGCCTCCGATCCCCGGATACCCACCCTAGGGCTTCGAGTTCTGAGAAAGCCTTCCACATCCCTATAATTCCGGTTCCTCCGCCTGTCGGATAAATAAACCAGTCTGGCCAGGACCAACCGAGCTGTTCTCCGATTTCGTAGGCTAGTGTTTTCTTTCCCTCGACACGATATGGTTCCTTCAGAGTTGAGACGTCATACCAACCGTGAGCTGCGCCTAGTTTGGCGGCTTCTTCGCCTGCATCCGTAATCAATCCGTCTACAAGAGTTATATCGGCACCGTATAGCTCACACTCTTTAATGAATGGAGGTTTCACATCTTTCGGTAGAAACACCTTGGCTTTTAGTTGTGCCCTTGCCGCATAGGCGGCAAGGGCATTTGCGGCGTTTCCCGCGGAAGGCACTGATAGACATTGCGCGCCCAAATACTTAGCTTTGGTCACCGCAACCGAGAGTCCTCTTGATTTGAATGAGTTTGTAGGATTCAGCGATTCATCCTTGATCAAAATTGTGCGAACGTCGAGAAGCTTCTCAAGACGTGGAGTCCTTAGAAGCGGAGTCATTCCTTCTCCGAGTGTCACAGGGGTTTGATCGTGGTGTATTGGTAGCACCTCGCGGTAACGCCAGAGCGTTGATTGACGAGATTCAAGCGTTCGTGGCGCCCAGGTATTAGCGAGGGCTTCTAGGTCGTACCTGGCAAATAGTGGAGCGCCGCATTTGTCGCAAAGATGATGCGGTTGGTCGGGATTGTATGGGCCAGACCCACAAGGGCGAGAGCATTCGAGTTCGACTAGGGAAGTCATGTCGAAACGTTAGGCTTGCTCATCATGATTTAGCGTTGGAGGATTTCGTCATCCTTCGATTGTTGAAGTTCGTCTATGTCATGAATATGCTGGTCTGTTATCTTTTGAACCCTATCCAATGCATGATGCTCCTCGTCCTCTCCAAGCTGATGATCTTTAAGTAGTGTTTTGAGGCCGTCATTGATCTCTCGTCGGATCTGCCGAACGGAATTACGACCTTCCTCTGCTTGTTTGTGTACCAATTTTGAAAGTTCTTTACGACGCTCTTCTGTCAACGGTGGAACTGGAATACGAATAACCTTGCCATCGCTGCTTGGATTTAGACCAAGGTTGGCGTTTCTTATAGCCTTTTCGATGGCCGTTATTTGTGACGGGTCATAGGGATTAGCCACAATTAGCGTTGATTCCGGAACGGAAAGGCTGGCGATCTGATTTAGAGGAACTTGAGAACCGTAGGCCTCGATCTGAATCGAATCGAGAATGCCCACAGATGCACGGCCGGCCCTGACGCTAGTCAGTTCATCGCGGACGTGTTCGACGGCCTTGCCCATCCGGCGTTGTGCTTCTTGGCGTGCTTCTTCTGGTCCGCTGATGTCCATGTTTACCTCGTCGCAAAAAACTGATCAGGATGTTATAAGCGATCCGACAGTTTCACCTAAAACGGCTCGCCGAATATTTCCGTCGGTTTTAAGATTAAAAATTACGATTGGCAACCGATTGTCCATGCAGAGGGAAATTGCGGTGGAATCCATAACCTTAAGCTGTTGCTCTAGAACTTGAAGGTGCGACAATTGTTTTATGTGAGTTGCAGAAGGGTCTATTGTTGGATCAGCTGAGAAAAGTCCATCAACCTTCGTTCCCTTTAGGATGATTTCGGCTCTGATCTCCATTGCACGAAGAGCCGCTGCTGTATCCGTTGAAAAATAAGGGTTTCCAGTGCCTGCACCGAATACGACGACGCGACCTTTTTCCAAGTGGCGGATCGCACGGCGCCGGATAAACGGTTCGGCGACTTCACGCATCTCAATCGCAGTGACTACCCGCGTTTTGACACCGTGTCGTTCGATTGCGTCTGACAATGCCAGGCTATTAATAACGGTCGCAAGCATGCCCATATAGTCTGCTGTGGCACGATCCATACCTTGGGCACTCGCTGCGAGGCCTCGAAAGATATTTCCACCGCCGATTACAACGGCAATTTGCACGCCCATTTTCTGCACTTCCGCGATGTCTCTGGCGATCCATTCCGCGGTGTCAGAATCAATTCCGAATGATTGCGAGCCTATCAAGGCTTCGCCTGAAATCTTTAGGAGGACTCGTTGGTACTTGGCAGACCGCATGTAATTTCTATTCGTCGGTTTCGCCTACTTTGAATCGCGCAAATCTCGAAATTTCAATATTCTCGCCGAGTTTAGCTATCGCTGCCTGAACCAGTTCTCCAATTGACGTCTTGGGATCACGAATTGAAGGTTGGTCGGTTAGAACAATCTGCTCATAATAACTATTAATTTTGCCTTCAACGATCTTGTCAATCACGGCAGCGGGCTTATCCGAGTCCTTAAACTGAGCTCGATAGATCTCTCGTTCGTTGTTTAGATCATCAGCTGGGACTTCCTCCCGTTTTGAATAAAGAGGATTAGCTGCGGCGATATGCATTGCAATCTCTTTTACCAATCCTTGAAAGTCCTCAGTTCGGGCAACGAAATCTGATTCGCAATTAACGTCGACTAGAACTCCTACTTGGCCGCCTGGATGAATGTAGTGACCAACAAGGCCTTGTGCTGTGGTTCTCCCGGCTCTTTTTGCCGCCTTGGCTTGGCCTCGGGTGCGAAGGATCGTTACGGCCTTGTCGAGATCTCCTTCAGCCTCTGTAAGGGCAGCCTTGCATTCCATAAAGCCGGCTGCAGTTATGTCACGTAGAGCTTTGACTTGGGTTGCAGTGATTGCCATCTTTTATGACTCTTCCTCTAGGTTCGCTAAAAAGACTAGGGTTGGTGCAACGATCTCTGTCGAGGCCCAACCGATAAACATCGCCGGGTTAGTGGCGAGCCTGTCAGACGGAGGCAGGAGACGGTGTCTCGGGCGTTGTTGCGGCGGCCGCGTCATCGTCTGAGACAGGTTGATCGTTCTCAGAAGAATGGGCAGCTTGTCGATGATCGCGTCCTGAAATGACTGCATCTGCAATGCGGCTCAAGAACAATCGGATTGAACGCAAGGCATCATCGTTGCCAGGAATGACGTAGTCAACATCGTCAGGGTCGCAGTTTGTGTCTACGAGGCCGATGACCGGAATCTTTAATTTTCTCGCCTCGTCCACTGCGATCTTTTCTTTCCGAGTGTCAATGACGAAGACGGCGTCGGGAAGTCGAGACATCTTCCTGATTCCATCCAGGTTCCGATGTAACTTTCGTTTCTCCTTCTCTATTTTTGCTATTTCCTTTTTTGAGAGTGAGTCGTAGCGACCGTCCTCGGCCATCGCTTCAAGTTCTCGCAATCGACCGATACTTCGTTGGATAGTCATGAAATTTGTTAAGAGTCCGCCCAGCCACCGTTGGTTGACGAAATACATTCCACAGCGTTCAGCTTCTTCTTGAACAAAATCTTGCGCTTGACGTTTAGTGCCTACGAAAAGGAGGGTCTGGCCGTTTGCTGCTAGTTCTGATACAAAGTCTTCGGCTTCTTGAAAGAGTTTCGCGGTTCTTCCGAGATCGATGACATAGATTCCATTTCGCTGACCGAAGATGTATTTCTTCATCTTTGGATTCCAGCGCTTTGTCTGATGGCCGAAATGGGCGCCGGCCGCCAGTAATTCTTCCATAGTGATCGACTTCAAACTGCCTCCGTCCAATTCCAATGGCTATCGCTTGCTAAACTGAAATCTCTTTCTAGCACCTGCCAGACCATATTTTTTCCTCTCCTTGATTCGTGAATCACGAGTCAAGAGTCCAGCTTTTTTGAGTGGTGGTCGAAGCTCAGGGTTATACCGTATCAATGCTCGGGCAATACCTAACCGAAGTGCCCCAGCTTGGCCTGCGAAACCACCACCGGTTGTAGTGGCAAAGACGTCAATCTTGTCAGCAACTTCGGTCAATTGAAGCGGCTCTGTGATCTGTTTTCGAATCGAGGCAATCGGGAATCCTTGTTCAAGTGGAATCCGATTAACAGTAATGGTGCCACTGCCGGACCTTAGGAATACACGGGCCGTCGATGATTTTCGTCGGCCTGTCCCATAGTGAGGTTCGGTTGGTGTATCGACTGAATTTTGATCTGCGTCTATATCCACTTCCACGGCTACGACACCTCGTGTTCACTTGGTTGCTGCGCCGAGTGTGGATGCTCAGGACCCGCGTATACCTTGAGCTTACGATACATGGCGTTTCCTAACTTGGTTTTTGGGAGCATTCCACGCACGGCCTTCTCAACAACTCTCGTCGGTTTATCTTGAAGCAGTGACTTTGCCCTAGTTTCGGTCAGACCACCAGGATATCCGCTGTGGTGGCGGTAGAGCTTCTGTTCGTTTTTTCGTCCGGTTAGTTTGATTCGTTGAGCGTTGACGATAATTACGTGGTCGCCCAAATCAAGAAAAGGTGTGTAGCGCGGTTTATGTTTTCCTTGGAGAAGTTTGGCCGCCTCGGTAGCTATCCGGCCAAGGACTCGGGAATTAGCATCAATGACGAGCCAACGCCTAGTTAGTTCGTTTTTCGAAGGTACGTAAGTTTTCATACTCTTAGCGTGGCGCACTTACACTACACCGGCCGTCCATAAGCCGCAAAAATGTGAAGTCTACGGAGAATTACCTAAACTGTCAAGAAAGTGACTGGTTCTGCTTTTGTGGAAGTTTTGCCTTAAGCGACTATTATTTACCCGTTGTTCGCCTGTTAGCTGTCTTCGATTCTGGTCTCTGCAATGAAGCGTGTTGCTTACTTTTGAATCTGTTGATCTTGGGCTGATAACGAATTTTCTGTAAAACTATTGTTCCGATGCATAACAAATTGACAGATCGACGGCTGGCATTGAGTGGGAAGCTCGATGGGCAGTCACTGGATGCACTGTTGGTTACACACCTTCCCAACATTAGTTATCTTACGGGTCTCAGGGCGAGTGCGGGTATGGCGCTGGTAGGACAGAAAAGACTTCACCTTGTCATAGATTCTCGATACTTGAGCGTCGCGTCCGCTCTCGCGGAGGCCGGACCGACTGACCTCACGATTGTTCCGGTAGGCCAGTCGTACGAGGAGTCAGTTGGAAGCCTAATTGCGGAAATGGGCTATTCACGCATTGGTGTCGAAGCTGAGTGGATGAGTTTGCGGCAATGGAACTGGCTCGCACGCCGTTTTGAAACAGCAGTTCAGACGTTTGTACCGGTCGAAGGAATCATTGAAGGTAGTCGCGTTATTAAAGACGAAGATGAGATAGCTTGTTTTAGGGCAGCTGGTAGATTAATTGCATCGGCGATAGACCCAATTATCGAATTGGTCCGAAAAGGGCGAAAAGAGCTTGATATCGCTAGCGGTATTGACTCGGTGCTCGCATGGAAAGGTTTTGAAGACAGAGCGTTTTCAACAATGGTCGCATCTGGGCCAAACAGCGCGTTGCCCCACGCCCGTCCATCTGATCGAGTCGTTTCGGATGGAGATTTGGTCTTGCTGGACTTCGGAGGCGTCTACGGCGGATACTGCGTGGATGTGTCGCGGACAGTCTGTGTCGGTTCGGTAAGCGAACAGGCTGGCCGGTTTTATTCGGCTGTGGCGGAAGCGCAAAAAAGAGCAATTGCAGAAGTCGCACCAGGTGTTGTTGCTAGTAAAGTAGATGATGTTGCCAGGGCGGTCTTGGCTGAGAGGGGGTTTCCCGAGGCCTTCGGCCATGGGACGGGCCACGGTCTTGGTCTCGAGATTCACGAAGCGCCACGGATTGGGCGGAGAGGGCAGCCTGGCTGTGACGTCGCCCTAGAGGTCGGTATGGTGTTTACCGTGGAGCCAGGTTTGTATGTTCCTGGTGTTGGTGGCGTGCGAATTGAAGATGACGTACTAGTTACTGAAGAGGGCAGCGAGGTGTTAACACGTCCAGAAGGATGAGTAACGATCTCAGAGGTGCCCGTATTCGAAGGGAACAAAATTGCGATTGCTGCCACGGCAGCCTAGGGAAAACAACCCTATGAATGATTTTGATGACATTGAACGGATGGTCGAATTTATGGAAGCCCACGGACTTTCAGAGTTTGAGCTCGAAGAGGATGGGCGACGCGTTCGGCTTAAAAAGGCTAAAACCAGCGCAGACGATTTATTGAGCAGATCTGCTGGTAATGCAGCCAAGGATGCGACCTTGTCGTCTGAGTCGATGACGTCTGACGAGGCTGATCAGGATGACGGGCTGATAGTTGTAAAGTCACCGATTGTGGGCACTTTCTATCGAGCGCCAGATCCTGACACTGACCCTTTCGTAGAAGTGGGAACTGGTATCAAGAAGGGGCAGGTGCTCTGCATAATCGAGGCGATGAAACTGATGAACGAGATTGATGCGGAGGAAGATGGGGAGATCGTAAATATTTTTATAGAGAACGGACAAGCGGTTCAGTACGGCGACAAGTTGTTCGCCATAAAGCCAGCCTGAGTCTCCTTCCACGGACGGATCTGACAATAGTTTCCTGCGTCCCGAGCTGTTCTAATTAGCTATGTTGACGAAGATATTGATAGCCAATCGAGGCGAAATTGCGCTGCGAGTTATTCTGGCATGTCGAGAATTGGGCATTCGAACGGTCGCTGTGTTTTCTGAGGCTGACGAACATGCTCTGCATGTTCGCTATGCCGATGAAGAAGTCTGCATAGGACCGGCGAGGGCTGCGGAAAGCTACTTAAATGTGCCGGCAATTATTTCCGCAGCTCAGTTGACTGGAGTTGATGGTCTTCATCCTGGCTATGGCTTTCTGTCAGAAAGTGCTTATCTTGCCGAAGCTGCAGAAAACTGTGGAATTACCTTCATTGGGCCGTCAGTAGAAAATCTTCGTTTGCTGGGCGACAAGGCCCGCGCTAGACATGCGATGAAGAAGGCAGGAGTGCCGATTCTCCCGGGAACGGCAGAACCTCCACAGAGTATCAGCGAAGCGTTAAAGGCCTCGCGGAGTCTTGATTTTCCATTGATTATTAAGGCGTCAGCCGGTGGTGGTGGAAGGGGCATGAGGATTGTCTATGCGCCGTCCGAAATTGAGGCTGCTTGGACCATGGCTCAGCGAGAGGCTGCCGCGGCTTTTGGTGACGGCACTCTGTACCTTGAGAAATACATTGAAGCGCCGAGGCATATCGAGTTTCAGATACTTGCGGACCGGACTGGGAATGTCGTGCACCTGGGAGAGAGAGAATGTTCCATCCAGAGGCGACATCAGAAATTGATTGAGGAGGCTCCATCGACAGTGTTGACCGACCGGCAACGACGGAAGTTGGGTAAGACGGTAGTTAATGCGGCGCGTGCGGTTGGATATCAGAATGCTGGAACATTTGAGTTCTTGATGGACGACAAGGAACGGTTTTATTTCTTGGAGGCGAATACACGTCTACAAGTTGAGCATCCGGTGACCGAGATGGTGACGGGGATAGATATAGTCAAAGAGCAGATTCGAATCGCGTCTGGGGAAACCCTGTCTTTCCGTCAAAATGACGTGGTTTTGGCGGGACATGCAATTGAATGTCGGATCAACGCTGAATCTTCCGATACGTTTCGTCCTAGTCCAGGCACGATAAGAGTTTTTAGTGTGCCAGGAGGACCGGGTATTCGGATGGATACCGCTGCGCACACTGATTGTGTCGTCAGCCCACATTACGATTCTCTTGTCGCGAAACTTATTGCCCACGGTCAAGACCGTGGTGAGGCGATCGCTCGCATGCGTCGAGCGTTGGCGATGACTGTCGTTGAAGGTATAGACACCACAGTTCCGCTTTATCGAAAGATTTTTGAAGATCAGGATTTCATTGAAGGTCGCCTGAGTACGAGTTTCATGGATCGGTTTGGCAGCAAATGACGCTCCCTGCTCTTTACGCGATTGTCGATTATCAGACGGCCCTCGAAAAAGGTTGGAAAGTATGCGATCTCGCACGAGAGTATCTGGCTGGCGGCGCCAGGCTAGTGCAAGTTCGTGCTCCGAGTGTGGCAAGTTGTGATTATCTTTCTTGGTGTGACGAGGTTGTACGGGATGCCGCTGACTATGACGCTCAGGTGATTGTGAACGATAGAGCAGATATCGCTGCGATAACCGGTGCGGTGGGAATTCATCTTGGGCAGCTCGATCTAGAGCCGACTGTTATTCGGCGACGGCTGTGTAACAGATTGCTAGTCGGACTGTCGGTGCATACTTTTAAACAGCTAAAAGAATCAGCGAGTGTACCGGTCGATTACGTCGCGGTGGGCCCAGTTTTCAAGACTAACACAAAGAACACAGGATACGAGGCAGTCGGAACTAAGCTCGTAACGAGTGCCTCCAAGATGAGTCCTTTTCGGCCCGTTGTTGCGATTGGTGGTATCAACTTGGAGCGGGCAATGGAGGCTAGGAGAGCAGGCGCTACAAGCGTAGCGGTGATTTCAGATCTGCTTGAGGGAAACAAACCGGCGCGACGGGTTTCTGACTATATCAAAGCTTTGGAGACATCTTCGTGAAGTAATCCCGCGTCAAATGTTTTACTGTGCCGATGAGGCAGAGGATGCCGATTAGGTTTGGAAAGGCCATAAAGCCATTGAGAAGGGTTCCTAAGGCCCAGACTAACTCCACGGACACGACCGCTCCCACCATAATTAGAAGGGTAAAGACAATGCGGTATGGAACGATCGCACGAGATCCGACCATGAACTCGACACATTTTTCCCCGTAGTAAGACCATCCGATTAATGTTGAAAAGCCAAACATAAATGAACACAAGGCTACCAATAGAGATGCGAGCGGGACTGATGTTGATAACGCGGCCGCGGTTAGATCGCCGCTGGAATTTTGGTACGCGGGATCGGTCCAAAGATTGGAAGTAAGAATGACAAAGGCTGTCAGCGAACAGACTACTATCGTATCGATGAACACTTCGAATACGCCGACTAGACCTTGCTCGGCCGGGTGATTTACTTTAGCGATACCGTGAGCAATTGGCGCGGTGCCGAGCCCGGCCTCGTTTGACAGGACGCCGCGGCTGACACCCGCGGCGATAACCTGCGAAAAAGAAGCTCCTACGAATCCTCCAAGCGCCGCTGATGGCGTGAGAGCGCTGCCGATGATTAACGCTAAGATTCTAGGAACTTCGGTCATATTCAGGAACAGATACGTTAGTGTCGTAAAAAGGTAGAGCGCGATCATGCTCGGCACGATTCGTTCAGCGACTACAGCTATTCGGCGTATACCACCAAGTAAAACGAGCCCCACGGCGATCGTGATTAACAGGCCAGGAATCCATGCTGGAACGTTGATGCCGGCGACACTTCTAGCAGCTTCGATAAAGGTGCGCGCTACTGTGTTTGATTGGGCCATATTTCCCGTGCCGAGAAGTGCGCCACTTGCACCAAAGAAGGCAAAGAGATAAGCAAGTGGACGGCCGAGTGCACGAATGGGGATACCGCGTGCGATGTAATACATTGGGCCACTAGCCAATTCTCCAGTTTCGCGAGTTACACGAAAGTGAACGCCAAGGACTGCTTCGGCGTATTTGGTGGCCATCCCGACGGCCGCACAGACCCACATCCACGCAATGGCGCCTGGTCCACCAATTAAAATTGCGGTTGCTACGCCGCCGATGTTTCCATTTCCTACGGTGGACGCCAAGGCCGTGGATAAGGCTTGAAAGGGCGTTATGGTTCCTTCTCCACCACTTGATTTTTGAAAGATTCCGCCGACGACAGTTCTTACGGCGAGGGGAAAATGTCGAACTTGTACAAAGCCAGTGGCTACGGTTACTACGCCACCTACCATCACTAGTATCAATGGCATTGCGAACGGTTGCCAGACAACCGCGTCAATTGCTTGGATCGTTTGGGTTAGTCGTTCCACGGTGTCTTTATAACAGATCAAGCACAGCAGGGACGATGATGGCCATAATTCCGAGAGGGCAGAGCCATCGAACTAGGAAACCCCACAATTTTGGGGAGGGAAACCACGCGTCGTACAATTGGAGTTCTTCGAGAGCACCATCGATTTTCCAGATCCAACCTACAAAAATCGCTGTCAGTAATCCTCCGATAGGAAGGGCAAAGTCGTTCCAGACTGTGGACATGAGAGTAAGAAAGTCAATGTTTAAAGCCGGTAATTGCGTTAGGAATCCAACAGAACCCGCTGATAACGCCGAGGGGATAGAAAACAACAGCACTCCAGCACTTACGAGGGCGACGGCACGAGTTCGACTCCAATGGTGAGCGTCTACAAAGTGGGACACTGGGACTTCCAGCAGCGAGATCATAGATGTCAACGCTGCCATTGTGAGAAGGATGAAGAATGCCGTGCCGAAGAATTGCCCCCCCGGCAGCGTGGAAAAGAGTCGTGGCAGAACGGTGAAGATTAAACCAGGTCCGCTGGTGGTGGGGTCAAAGCCTGTAATTGAGAATCCCGCCGGGAAGATAATAAAGCCGGCGAGGAGAGCGATTAGAGTGTCAAGAAGAACGACTAAGATTGCCGCTCCGGCAATGCCTTCTCGCTTTCCTAGGTAACTTCCGTATGTGATCATCGCACCCATGCCCAGGCTCAACGAAAAGAATGCTTGGCCCAATGCGGCACTGTAGATAGTTGGATCGAGCAGCCGGGAGAGATCTGGTTTCAGGTAGTAAGAAATACCAGCCGCCGCGCCTGGCAAGGTCAATGCTTGTCCTGCAAGGAGAATCAGCAGCGCGACAAGCGCAGGCATAAGCATTTTTGTCACTCGTTCAATTCCTGATTTCACTCCTCCTAGCAGCACCACAGCCGTTATGCCCAACACGAAAATTGTTAGCAATACATTGGCGAGAGCATTTGCTGTGAAATCGGCGAAGAACAATCCGATGGTCTCTTGATTGTTCCCAACTTGGTCAGTAAGAGTGAACCAGACGTAGGCGACGGTCCAGCCTGCGATCACACTATAAAAGGATAGAATGCCGGCTCCCGTTAAGACTCCGAGGCCGCCGACAAGCCACCACCGTGTGCCAGGACTGATTCGATCAAATGATCCGACTGGAGACTGTTGGCTGCGGCGACCGATGGAGAACTCAGCAATAATAATAGGCATGCAGATGAACACGACACACAGAAGATAGACTAGGACGAAAGTCGCACCTCCACCTTGGCCGACTTGTGTCGGAAACCCCCAAATGTTTCCAAGGCCAACAGCCGAACCAGCCGCTGCCAAGATAAAACCCGTTCGCGTTCCCCAAGTTCCTCTGTCTATTGTCATTGGGTTTGACTCTTATATGATCTCAGTCTCGATGTCGTTATCCGTCTTTTAAACTTTGTTTTGAGTATTGGGAATTAGTGGACCGAACGGCATTTTACTGAAACGGAGTCAAAACCTGAAATAATGATCGCGCGAGGAATTGCCTCATGACAGACCGCCTTGACGATTTAATAAGCACAGAACCTCAGCAGGCACATCGCTTAGATGGGACCGCTGTCGCCACGGAGATTCGGGAAGGGCTGAGATCCCGTATTGAAGCCTTCTCTCAAGAAGTCGGTCGGCCGCCTACTCTCGGCATACTCTTGGCGGGAAATGATCCGGGTTCGGAAATCTATGTGCGGAATAAGATGAAAAGCGGGGAGGACCTTGGTATGGCGACGGACCTTCGTCGCCTTGGCGATGGTGCATCTGTAGATGAGGCGTTAGCTATCGTTCGTGCTTTTAATGACAGTCCGAAACACGATGGAATCCTAGTTCAGTCCCCTTTACCGCAGGAGATGGGTGTCGACGCAGAGAAGCAAGTATTTGATGCAATTGATCCGACTAAGGATGTGGATGGCTTCAGTCCGGTCAACGTTGGACGATTGGTACAGAACAGAGAGGCGTTAATCCCGTGCACTCCAAGTGGGGTCATCGAATTACTTCAGCGCTGCGAAATCGAGATTAGCGGTCGACAGGCCGTAGTGATCGGCCGCAGTGATATTGTCGGCAAACCAATGGCGGCATTGCTATTACACAGGAACGCTACTGTAACGATCTGTCATTCGCGAACAGTCAATTTGGCGCAGGTAGCTTCGACGGCAGATATTCTCGTGGCTGCGATTGGCCGCCCGGCGTTTGTCAGGAGAGCATTCGTGAAGCCGGGCGCAACAGTGATCGATGTCGGTATGAATCGATTGGATGACCGCGCAGAGGTTGAGAATATATTTGGCTCTGATTCGAAAAAGATGGCTGCTTTCGAAAAACGAGGTTCGGTTGTTACAGGAGATGTCCATCCGGAAATCAGCGCGGTGGCTGGCGCTCTTACTCCAGTGCCTGGTGGTGTTGGTCCACTGACTATTGCGATGCTGATGTCAAACACGATTCGTGCCGCCGAACTTAGACTGGCCGCGACCGCGAGATAGATCTGACAGCACAGAGCGTTAAGCTTGCTAGCTGGTTGCTTGGTTGTTTAAGGCATTAAAGACCTTTTTGATCTGGTGTTCTGTCTCGGCATAACTACCGTCGGTGGAGATAATAAAGTCCGCTCGCTCTTCTTTGTGTTGACTTGGTAGTTGCGCAGCGATTCGTTTCTGAGCTCCGATCATGTCGATTCCTTCGCGCTTAAGGAGGCGATCGAATTGATTGTCAGGACGGCAAATTGTCAACAGAACACGGTCAAAGCTAGCTTGACGATTCGTTTCATAGAGTAGCGGGATTGCTGCAATTGCAAAAGGTGAAGTGTTTTCGAGTTCAACCCGTTCGAACCACTGATCGATATTTGTCCGTACGTACGGATGAATGATCTCCTCGAGTTCTTTCCGTTCTGACGAATTGTCAAAAACTCTGGCTGCTAGTTTTTGGCGATCAATCTGGCCGTCTTTTTGGAAGACGGCGTCGCCAAACTGTCTGCGAATCCTGGTATTGGCAGGGCGTCCGACCTGAACGACATCTTTGGCGATTGTATCTGCGTCAATGGTAGGGATTTTGTAGCAGTGAAATCTTTTGAGCACGTGTGATTTTCCGGTAGCTATGCCACCGGTCAGTGCGATTTTAAGGAGTTCCACATTTAACTCGTGTGATTGATGGACCTATTCATACGGGAGTTTCCTCAGTTTCCTCGGCTGGAGCGATTCTTTCTTCTATAAAAGTGTTCCACTCGTGACACTGTGGGCATTGCCACAACAATTCCGTGCTTCGGTATCGACAACGTATGCACACATGGGGATCGAGGTAGAAGACCGCATCGTGAGTCAGACCGACGTATCGACGAACTAGGTTCGGATTAAAGTCCAGTTTGATTAGTGTGCGCCAGATTGCCTGATGAATTGCGAGGGCGTGGGGATTATGGACAAGGGACTCGAACAAGAGGTCGAGCGCCGTTGAGACCTCGCCATGGGTCACGTGGTACTGGCCAATGGCTAAACGCGCCCGCCAATCCTGTGGATTTGAGTCAATAATGCGGCGGCAAAGTTCGAGAAATCGCGCCGGTGTCCCATTTTGACTGTAGGCGGCCTCTAGTCGACCAAAGGCTAAATAAGATCGTTCTGGAGCCACTTTTAGCATCTCTGTCCAGGTATCGATAGCGTTATTTGTTTGGCCGAGCTTTAATTGAACATCCCCTAGATTTAAGTAGGCTGGAACGGTCTGTCGATTGAGGTCGATAGCGGTTTCGAAATGTGCGATGGCTTGGTCAAGTGCCTCGCCGCGCATAGCTTGGAGTCCTAATTCATTCTCCAGAAAAGCCACGATTGCTTGATCTTCTGGGCCTTCCGAGTCGGCCGCAGCTTCATCCATTCTTTGACGGAGCACTTGGGCTTCTCTCCACTGGTGTTGTTCTTCGTGGAGTTTTTCGAGATTTAACAAAGCATACCGATTTCCAGAATCGAGCTTAACGACTTCAGAGAATGCCTCGAACGCCCGATCTACAAAGCCGCCCCGCTTGAAATCGAGCCCTAATGAAAATAAGACATAGGCATGCTGCAACCTTGTCAAGCGCGGACGTTGAAGAAGGCTTTGATGTACTTGGATTGCTTTGCTGACCTGACCTTTCTCCCGGTAAAGGTTTCCTAGAATTAAGTGAATATCGAGAGTGTCGGGATGTAGTTCGGCAGCCTTCGTCAGTTCCTCGATCGCCAAATCTAATTGATTGGAGACCAGAAAATTTAAACCCAAGATGTAGTGGGGGGATTCTCGGGCCTTTCGCCGGTCGATCCAACGGCCTTCCTGGAGCTTGTAACGTTCCCACGCCTTGCCGACTACGAGCCCTATTAGAAGGCCGAGTAATGCGGCAATGATTACTAGACTATCGGTCATGATCGTCGTTCTTGGAGAACCCTCTAGAAGAGTTGGGTCCTCCAGAGGTCATGAAGATGTAATACACCCATCACGCTTTGGTCTTCATCAACGACGACTAGTGATGTCACGCGGTGCTTCTCCATCAAATTTAGTGCGTGAGCGGCAAGCATCGAACCAGTAATCGTATGTGGGGCTTTTGTCATTAGGCTTTCGGCTATCTGATTCGTTAGCGAGATAGGCTCTGCTAATTGTCGTCGAAGGTCTCCGTCGGTGACCACGCCGGCCAGAGTGCCATCAGATTCAGTAACGCAAACCATCCCTAGTTGTTTCGATGAAATCATCGACACCACTTCAGCCAAATCCGCGGACTTAGACACCGTCGGCAAATCCTCGCCGGAATGCATGAGTCGGGAGACGTGCAGCAGGCGTTTACCGAGATAACCACCAGGATGAAGACTAGCGAAATCATCCTCTTGGAAACCTTTTCTTACGAGTAGAGTCATCGCAAGTGCGTCACCGAGTGCCAACGCCGCAGTCGTGCTCGCAGTCGGTGCCAAGTTCATCGGACACGCTTCGGTGTCGACGTGACAATCAAGAGTGACGTCTGCTGCGGTGCCGAGTGTGCTCTCCGGTGAACCAGTAATTGAGATGAGCCTGGCTCCAAGTCGGCTGAGAGTTTCCAGTAATCGTAAAATCTCGGGTGTTTCGCCGCTCTGAGAAACAATTAACAGAAGGTCGTCATGTTGAATTACTCCAAGATCGCCGTGAACTGCTTCGGCTGGATGGAGAAAATACGCGGCGGTGCCAGTACTCGATAACGTTGCAGCGATCTTCCTTGCAATGATCCCAGACTTTCCCATTCCTGTAACGACAACGCGACCGCTACACGCAGCCAAAAGTTCGATGGCAGTTATGAACTGATCATCAAGACGCTCGGCAAGCCTATGGATTGCGTCGGCTTCAATCTGTAGGACCTTGCGTGCACGCGCGAGAGTGGTTCCGGTATCCGTCATGTCAGTTCTTGCATAAGGGCCTTAGCTCTTGGGTGAGGTGAGTTGCGCTATCGCGCTAATGTGGCGTAATAGAGGTTCCAGTTCGTCGATAGCTAACGCGTTTTTTCCGTCACTTTTAGCTTGGTCTGGACTGTCGTGAACCTCCATGAAAATCACGTCAACACCGGCCGCTACTCCTGCGGCGGCAAGCGTTGGAATATATTCCGATTGGCCGGAAGTAACGCCATCGCCAGCTCCTGGGAGTTGAAGGCTGTGGGTTACGTCAAATACTACCGGGAAACCCATCGACTGTAATATCGGAAACGCTCGCATGTCGACCACGAGATTGTTGTAGCCAAAACATGTTCCGCGTTCGGTTATGAGAATTTTGTTATGTCCGGTTGATGTGACCTTGGTGAGGACATGTTGGACGTCATGAGGAGATAGAAACTGTCCCTTTTTGACGTTGACGACTCGACCGGTTGCTGCGGCCGCTACCAACAAGTCGGTTTGACGAGAGAGAAACGCTGGAATCTGAATAATATCAGCAACTTCGGCAACCGGCTTCGCCTGATGCACTTCGTGAATGTCCGTAAGAATAGGAATGCCGATTTCCTTTTTTACGCGGGCTAAAATACGCATTCCCTCTTGGAGACCAGGGCCTCGAAATGAGGCAATGGAGGTGCGGTTAGCTTTGTCGAATGAAGCTTTGAATATGAGTGGGATGCCACAGCGCTCGGCTATTTCTTGGACGCTGTTTGCGATTTCGAGCACGTGAGATTCGTTCTCGATGACACAGGGCCCGGCGATGAGTGCCAGTGGCTGTCCGTTTCCTAAGACTACGTCACCAACAGCTACTTGATTCACAGACCCATTATATTCGCGGTTCATCGAGTACCTTGCCGGTCGCCTCAGTTAACACCTCTGGGGTAGACGAATGCTCACAAACGGCCTTAACAAAAGCCGCGAATAAAGGGTGAGGTTGTAGCGGTTTAGATTGAAATTCTGGATGAAACTGGACGGCAATAAACCATGGATGCTCAGACAATTCGATCGCTTCTACGAATTTTCCATCGGGAGAACGTCCAGACACGTGAAGGCCTTTTTTTGAAAGAATTGTCTCGTAATCCCTATTAAATTCGTACCGGTGACGATGGCGTTCATTTATCAGTGTGTTGCCGTAGATATTGTGAGCCAGGGAATCGAGTTCGAGTTGACATGGATAACTGCCAAGTCGCATCGTACCACCTAAATCATCAACACCAAGCAGGTCCCGTAGCTTGTAAATCACCTTGTGGGGTGTGTTCTCAGAACACTCGGTTGAGTCAGCATTGTCAAGCCCGCATACGTTACGTGCAAATTCAACCGCAGCCCACTGGAAACCGTAGCAAATCCCGAAGTAGGGGATTTTCTTTTCTCGGGCTATTCGGGCAGCTTCCATCATTCCTCGGCTGCCACGGTCGCCAAAGCCGCCAGGCACGAGGATTCCGTCAGCATCATCAAGGAGACGTTCGCCACCGTCGATTTCCAATGCTTCGGCCTCAACCCATTTAATATGAACGTTTACCCCATGACTGAAACCGCCGTGATATAACGCTTCGTTCAGACTTTTGTATGAATCCTCATAACCTACGTATTTACCGACAACGTGCACAGTGACGTCGTCCTTCGAGTGCTTAATTCGTTGAGCTAGAGCTTCCCATTCTTTGATGTCGCACGTGGTGTCTGCTGGAAGATTGAGATTTTTGAGCACTATGGCATCTAAACCCTCGGTTCGAAGAACAAGAGGAACTTCATAGATACTGTCGACATCCTTAGCGGTAATAACGGCTTCTTCATCGACGTCGCAAAATAGCGCAATTTTTTGTCGAATTTCTTTTGGTAAGATGCGATCCGTTCGGCAAAGTAAGATGTCTGGCTGGATGCCGATAGAACGCAGGTCACGCACACTATGTTGGGTTGGTTTGGTCTTTAGCTCGCCAGCTGCGCCGATAAAAGGAACCAGCGTAAGGTGAACGTACAGCGTGTTCTCTCGACCGACATCTCGACGGAACTGGCGAATAGCTTCCAGATATGGTTGGCTTTCGATGTCTCCAACCGTACCGCCGATTTCGACAAGGACAATGTCGACGTCCGAAACAGACTTAATGCCTTTCTTGATCTCGTTTGTGATGTGAGGAATAACCTGAACCGTGCGACCAAGATAGTCGCCGCGACGTTCTTTCTGAATGACTGACGAGTAGATCTTTCCGGTGGTCCAATTGTGATTACGGGTTGTTACTGTGTTGGTAAAGCGTTCATAGTGACCCAGGTCTAGGTCCGTCTCCGCCCCATCTTCGGTCACATACACCTCACCGTGTTGATATGGACTCATTGTTCCCGGGTCTACGTTGACGTAGGGGTCTAGTTTCTGAAGTGTTACGCGGTAGCCGTGACCTTCAAGTAAGCATCCAATGGACGCGGCGGCCAGACCCTTACCCAGCGAAGAGACGACTCCACCTGTTACAAAGATATATTTCACTGGGACGGTCTTATGAGAGTCTGGATGATTCATTGAGATGCTCCGGAAATCATGATCTGTCTAACAGTTTCGAGATCTTCAGGTGTATCAACACCAATTGGGTTATGCGCAGTTTCAAGAACCTTTATACGGTAACCGTGCTCCAGTGCTCGTAACTGCTCTAGCTGCTCCGATTGTTCTAGAGGAGTTACGGGCATTGCCGCGAGGCGCACCAAGAAGTCACGGCGATATACGTACAATCCGACATGTTTGTTCACCGTAGTGATGTATTTAGAGCCGTGCTTCGGGTGTAGGCCAGGAATAGCCGAGCGAGAGAAATACAAGGCAAAGTCGTTTTGATCGACGACGACTTTGACTATGTTTCGGTCGTTTATCTCGGCCGGCTGCGTAAGCGGTGTCCGCAAGGAAGACATGCATAAACTAGAGTCTTGGCTAAATGGTTTCAGAGCGATATCGATTGTGGATGGATCGAGGAGTGGTTCGTCGCCTTGTACGTTAATAATTAGGTCACAAGATAACCCTGCGGCTACTTCGGCCAGTCTTTCCATACCATTCCGATGATTCGGATCAGTTAGTTGCACTTTACCGCCAAAGGCTAAGACAGCATCCTGAATACGCTCGTCGTCGGTCGCTACTAGAACTGAGGTGGCTCCCGGGGCCGAAGCGGCACGCCTATACACGTGTTCGATCATTGGCCGACCAGAAATTTGAGCCAAAGGCTTGCCGGGTAGCCGACTTGAATCGTATCGAGTAGGGATAACTATGACGGCAGTGGCGTGGGACGATACCGTTGTGGTGCCCTGAGGCCCTACAGGGTGCACGGCGAATATTACCACACCCATCTGAAAGATAGGCTGGTTCCCACCTTTAGAAACGAACGGCTCTGGTATCCAACACTGCTGGTATCTGTTGCAGTTCCTCTAGTACCTGGTCTTTCAATTCTCCTGATTCGTCATTGGATTCGACATTCACGACTCCGACTGCCCCGGATGGACCTCGCCCTAGAGCAAACGTCGCAATGTTGACGTTGTGACTGCCAAGAACTGTTCCAACCTCACCGATCACACCAGGTTGGTCACTGTTCTTGACAATAATCAGAGGACCTTGAAGTGCGGATTCAATCGGCACACCGTCCAGGAGTACGAGGCGGGGTTCATTCGGGGCGAAGACCGCGCCCTCCGCCCATCGTTCGCCAATGTTAGTGTAGAGCTTTACGGAAATTAAACTGGTGAAGTCTCGGCTTCGAGAACTTTGAGATTCGACGACTTCTATGCCCCGCTGGTCTGCAATTGACCGCGCATTAACCAGAGTGACTGTTGAGGAGAGAACCTGTCTGAACAAACCTACTAGGACCGCCCCGACTAGCATGTCGTGCTTTTTTGCCGACAGCTCACCGTAGTACCTAACTCCGACTCCTTCGACTCTGTCGTCTGTGAGTTGCCCGAGAAGGCTTCCAAGTCTTTCGGCGAGAACCATATAGGGTTGAAGCTGTTTAGATTCTTCCGGTGAAACAGTGGGAAAGTTGACCGCATTGCGAACCAGGCCGGACTTTAAGAAATCTCGGACACATGTAGCCGTCTCGACTCCGACTAGCTCTTGGGCCTCCTTCGTCGAAGCTGCGATATGTGGTGTAGCCACAACATGTGGATGGCCGATAAGTTGCTCGTTGACTGGTGGTTCGACTTGAAATACATCAAGTGCCGCTCCAGCAACCTGGTTTGTGGTGAGACCTTCAAGTAGAGCCGTTTCGTCGATTAGGTCCCCACGAGCTGTGTTTACTATTCGAACTCCGGGTTTGCAGTGTGTTAACCAGTCACGGTCAATCAGTTGCGCCGTGGCTGCGGTCGAGGGAATGTGTAATGTAATGTAATCCGACCGCACTCTGAGTTCATCTAGCGAGAGCAGCTCAACGGCTAGGTCGCCTGCCAATTGCGTTGAGATAAAAGGATCGTGCGCAACGACCGTCATTTCGAAAGCTGCGGCTCGCCGAGCAACCTCGCAACCGATTCGACCGAGACCAAGGATTCCAAGTGTCTTTCCGCGTAGCTCAGCACCTTGTAAGGATTTCTTCTCCCATAGACCTCGCTTCATTTGGCTGTCAGCTACCGCAATGTGGCGGGATAGCGCTAGCAGTAGTGCACAGGTGTGTTCGGCAACACTGATGCTATTCGCACCGGGAGCATTCACAACCAGAACACCGTTTTCGTCAGCTGCGTTTAAGTCGACATTGTCAACACCTGTACCTGCACGTGCGACGATACGCAGTTGGGGGGCCGCTTTCATGACCTCCTTCGTGACCTTAGTGGCACTTCTGACTATTAGACCGTCGGCGTCGGCTATGTCATCAAGTAATTCAGGAAGTGGCCTTCCAGTACGTGAATCAACAGTCCATCCTTGTTCGCGCAGTAAGGCCGCCGCAGAGTCAGGCAGAGAATCGGCAATAATAATCTTCATAGCATTAAGGTCATCGGAAATTCAGTATTTCTTCTTGTAGCATTTCTTTTCATAACACCTGGCAATTAGTGCAGGTGATTCGAAGTTGATGTCGATTAGTTAAAGTATAATGTTTCGCTTCTTGGGGTGACGTTGGTTACTTTGGGTTTGATCGCACCACGATGGTGCAAATCGCTAGAATCGCCCATTTGAGTTGGCTTGAGTTCCCATGGTCAGACATTTTTCCACAAGGTTTTCCACAGTTTCTGTTGAGGCTCTTACGTTGCTTCGCGGGGACGTGCCCTAAAACGTTATTCTGTGAGCAGTGGAAGTTAGGGAAGCTCGTAAGAAATATTGATTTCAAAAGAAGTTTAGCTATCTGAGTGTTTAGTTGTGACGCTGTACGTTGGCTACTAAGGAGTGAGTGAAAGATGAATCGAAAAGTTTCTGTAATAGGCTCCGGCAACGTAGGAGCGACGGCGGCACGTAGTATCGCTGATAAGGAGTTGGCTGACGTTGTTATCTTGGACATCTTGGACGGGGTTCCTCAAGGAAAAGCTTTAGATATGCTTGAGGCTTGTCCGGTTGAGGGATCAGACTCACGAGTATTGGGCACAAATGATTATGCCGATACTGCAGGTTCGGACATCGTTGTTGTAACGGCGGGCTTAGCGCGAAAACCTGGGATGAGTCGAGATGATCTACTTCAGAAGAATTACGCGATTATCAAGAGTGTCACCGAACAAGTAGTCAAACACTCGCCAGACTGCATTATCGTACCGGTAACGAATCCGCTTGATGTGATGTGTCAGGTTGCGTACCGAAGCAGTGGATTTCCTCGGGAACGTGTAATCGGCATGGCGGGAGTCTTGGATTCGGCGCGTATGAGAACATTCATCGCTCAAGAACTCGACGTATCAGTTGAGAACACTCATGCGTTTGTTCTTGGTGGTCATGGAGACACGATGGTGCCTCTGCCTCGTTACTCGACCGTTGCTGGGATTCCCATTACCGAGCTCATGAGTAATGAAACGGTAGAAGCGATTGTGGCTCGCACTGCGGCTGGTGGTGCAGAGATTGTCAAACTGCTTGGCAGTGGTAGCGCTTACTATGCGCCCGGGTCAGCCGTTGTGGAGATGGTTGAAGCAATTTTAAAGGACAAGAAAAAGATTCTTCCGTGCGCGGCATTTTTGCAAGGTGAATATGGGATCTCGGATCTTTTTGTCGGTGTGCCTGTGAAATTGGGAGCTGCCGGCCTGGAACAAATTATTGAAATCACTTTGAGCGAAGAAGAAAGAGCAGCACTGATGAAATCAGCGGACGCCGTTCGCGAACTTGTCCAAATCATCGATGTGTAACTCAGATTACGTAGAGAACTGAAGGGCACTGTGAAAATTCACGAATACCAGGCGAAGACGCTGTTTGCCGATTTTGGAATCCCCGTCCCCAAGGGCGAAGTGGCAAGGACCGGCGCTGAGGCTGGCGTTGTCGCTGAGCGTTTGGGTGGGCGGGTCGTAGTTAAAGCTCAAATTCACGCTGGTGGGCGGGGAAAAGGTGGCGGCATCAAAGTCGTTAATGATGCGGCTGCTGCCGAGCAAGCGGCGGCGTCATTGATTGGGAGTACTCTGGTTACACCACAGACCGGTTCCGAGGGGCGCCGGGTGTCATGTGTTTTAGTAGAGCAACAACTTGACATTTCTCGAGAGCTATATCTGGGCTTGCTAATCGATCGTGATACGGCTTTGCCGGTTTTAATGGCGAGTTCGGCAGGCGGCATGGACATTGAGCAGGTTGCAGCCGAAACTCCAGAGTTGATTCTTCGCGAGTACATTGGAGGGGATCGATTCAAGAACCAAGAGACGTTGTTCGGTTTTCAGGCGCGGCGATTGGCCTTTGGACTTGGTTTAGAAGGAGCCGCTGCAAGTGAGGCAGTAGCCGTCATGAAGGCCTGTTATCAACTGTTTCGCAAAACAGACGCATCGCTTATTGAGATTAATCCGTTGGTTGTTACGAAGTCGGGACAAGTTCTTGCTCTCGATGCCAAAGTTAGTTTGGACGACAGTGCTCTCTTTCGGCATCCGGAGTTGGTCGGGTTCCGAGATCTTGGAGAAGAGGAGAAGTTAGAGATCGAGGCTTCGAAATTCTCTCTCAACTACATCCGCTTGGATGGTGATGTGGGATGCATGGTAAATGGCGCAGGCTTGGCGATGGCTACCATGGATATCATCAAGCTGGCTGGAGGAGAACCGGCAAATTTTCTTGACGTCGGTGGTGGCGCGAATGCCGAACAAATCCGGAATGCCTTCCGTATTCTGATGGCTGACGAAAACGTAAAAGCCGTTCTGATTAATATCTTCGGCGGGATCCTGCGATGTGACGTGTTGGCGGAAGGCGTGATTGCGGCGGTTACGACACTCGATGTTAGCATTCCAATTGTCATACGCATGGAAGGTACGAACGTAGATGTTGGGAAGCGCATGTTGCAGCAGAGCGGATTAAATTTCACGACGGCAGACACAATGGGTGAAGCCGCGGAAAGCGTTGTCAAATTTGCCAAAATTGGCAGGGCCTAGAACGCAGAATGAAATGGGTTTATAGGGAACGCATTGGACACCGTCGAATCAAGGTCGGTTCAACCGCGCGGAGGACGAGTTGTCAGTATTAATTGATCAAGATACCCGTTTACTGGTCCAGGGTTTAACTGGTCGCGAGGGTACGTTTCATGCAAAACAGGCGGCTGAGTTTGGAACAACTGTCGTAGGAGGTGTGACTCCTGGCAAAGGAGGCACGACACACGAGGGCTGGCCAGTTTTTAATACGGTAAGAGAGGCAACGGATGCAACAGGTGCGAATACCTCTGTAATTTTCGTGCCTCCAGCAGTCGCAGCCGATGCTATCTTGGAGGCGTTCGATAGCAGCATAAAGGTGGTGGTCTGCATTACGGAAGGTATTCCGGTTATCGACATGCTTCCAGTTATGCGAGTCGTGGAAGAAGGATTTCTAGATCTTTCCCATGTGGGGCCTCGGTTGATTGGTCCGAATTGCCCTGGCGTGATCTCGCCCGGCAAAGGAAAGGCTGGAATTATACCAGGACATATTTGCAGCCGAGGCCGTGTCGGTATCGTGTCGAAGAGTGGGACATTGACTTACGAAGCGATTCATCAATTGACCCTACTTGGTCTGGGACAGACGACCTGCATCGGTATCGGCGGTGACCCGATGATTGGAACGAGCTTTGTGGCGGCTCTTGATCTATTTGAAGCCGATGAAGAGACCGAGGCCATAGTTCTGATTGGCGAGATCGGCGGAAGCGCGGAAGAGGCTGCCGCGAGTCATATTGCGAGCGATGCGGTTTCGAAACCAGTCGTTGGGTTTATTGCTGGCCAAACGGCGCCACCAGGTCGTCGTATGGGGCATGCTGGTGCCATCATCTCAGGTGGCCAGGGCACAGCCATCGAAAAAATGAGGGCTCTTGAGGCGGCTGGTGTGACAGTCGTGAAAAGTCCGGCGGATATCGGTTCAGCTGTAGCCGATCGGCTTGGGAAGTAGCATCAGTAGAATGACAGCACGTGTTACTATCGTAAACTAGTCAAGTTTTAATCTTAATCACAGTAGTTTAAGCGAGGGCGGAGATGGTTGTTTCCGATTTATCCACCGAAGAATCGTTAACGCGAGGAGGCTCAAAATCCTTGGTTAATGATTTTAGTATTAAAGTGGCAACCGTGAACGGATCGGGTAGTCAAACAGCGAACCTTGTGCTGTTACGCTCGATCTTTCAGATGGGTGTGCCTGTATCAGGTAAGAATCTATTTCCATCTAACATTGCCGGTCTACCTACGTGGTTTACTATTCGAGCCAACGACCATGGCTATATTGCAGCAAAGAAGCGAGTTGATTTTCTTGTTGCGATGAACGTCGAAACAGCGCGCGAGGATGTTCTGGGGTTGGAACCTGGTGCTGCGGTTGTGTATGACGAGCCTCTTCAGTTGGCCAGTCTGCGGGACGACCTGATCTTCTATCCCGTTCCTTTCGACAAGCTTGTGGCAGATATTTGCCGAGATGCAAAGCTTCGGAGACTCGTGCGGAACATGATTTATGACGGGGTTGTTGCACGTCTTCTTGATATCGACATGTCCGAAATGGAGTTGGCACTAAATAGGCAGCTTGGAACTAAGCCGAAGGCAGTTGCTTTGAACAAGGGCGCTCTTGACGCTGGTTATCAGTATGCCACGGACGAACTCGAGAAACGCGACGCCCTGCTCGTTAAAAGGACTAATAAAACCGACGGTCTAATACTAATTGAAGGTAATGCCGCTGCCGCGATTGGCTCGATGATGGCGGGAGTGACGGTCGTAGCTTGGTACCCGATCACGCCATCGTCGTCACTGTGTGAATCGCTAATCGGTCTTTTGAAGGAGTATCGGATCGATCCCGATACAGGAAAAGCTACATTTGCCGTTGTGCAGGCCGAGGACGAGATTTCAGCTTTGGGGATGACGCTCGGTGCGGCTTGGGCAGGGGCTAGGTCAATGACCTCCACATCTGGTCCTGGTGTCTCGCTCATGGGTGAATTCGCAGGGTTAGGTTATTACGCGGAAGTTCCGGCGGTGATCTTCGACGTGCAAAGGGTGGGACCCTCAACCGGTCTCCCGACGCGAACGGCTCAGGGCGATGTGTTAAGCACCGCGTTTCTTTCGCACGGCGATACCCGGCATTTGATGCTCTTTCCCTCCTCGGTGGAAGAGTGCTACACGATGGCGATGGATGCCTTTAATTTGGCGGAACGCTTTCAAACTCCAGTCTTCGTAATGAGCGACCTTGATTTGGGTATGAATACTTGGATGTCACGAGAATTCGAATATCCCAATGAGCCGTTGGATCGTGGCAAGGTGATCGATGAGGAAGTGCTGGAGCGAATCGGAAAATTCGGCCGTTACCGAGATGTCGATGGCGACGGGATTCCCTACAGGACAATTCCTGGTGATGATACGCCGGCGTTCTTCACGCGAGGTTCTGGCCACAACGAATGGGCCCAGTACAGCGAGCGGCCCGAAGATTATCAAAAGAACATGGATCGATTAGCTCGTAAGTTTGAGACGGCTCGTGACTGGATGCCAGAACCGGTGGTTGATATCAATCGGAAGGCCAGTGTCGGAATCATCGCCTATGGCACGACTCATTGGGCTATTGTGGAGTCTCGCGATCAATTATTGGAAGAAAATGACCTGCACACGTCGTATTACAGACTTTGTGGGTTTCCATTTAGACCCGCACTGGCATCGTTTATACAAAGACACGAGCGCGTTTACGTGGTTGAGCAGAACCGGGATGCGCAAATGATGACTCTCATCAAGCTTGACGTTCCTACTGATTTGGGACCGCGGTTGTACAGTGTGTTGCATTATGCGGGCGACCCAATTGATGCTCGTTCGGTCACGGAGGGAATTTTGCTTCAGGAAGGGTATCTGGTTAAGAAGGCTGCGGCTGAGAGTGGGCGTGGTCCTCGGTTCTCTGGGGTTGGCAGCGAATGACGGGTGGTGTTTGGTTGAAACTAATGTCAGGTCAAGTCAATAAGGTGAATGACTGTGAATACAGGTAAGGCAGCTCCCAAGAAGGCGCGTCTCAATCGAATTGGCCTTGAGTCAAAGGAATATCGAGGCACTAAGACAACACTTTGTGCAGGGTGTGGGCACAATGCGATTTCTGAGAGGATTATTGGCGCCTGCTATGAAATGGGTGTTAATCCCGAGCGGGTTATCAAACTTTCAGGAATTGGTTGTTCGAGTAAGAGTCCTGCATATTTTCTTGGCTCCTCCCATGGATTTAATGCAGTGCATGGGCGCATGCCGTCTGTGGGGACGGGCGCCATGCTTGCGAACAAGGAATTGATCGCGATAGGTGTGAGCGGAGACGGAGACACCGGTGCCATCGGAATTGGTCAATTCGTGCACCTGATGCGGCGTAATCTGCCGATTATCTACATTATCGAGGACAATGGGTGTTACGGTCTGACCAAGGGGCAGTTTTCACCTACAGCGGATCAAGGTTCTGCCCTCAAGACAGGCGTAATCAACGATCTTCCCCCGATAGACACTTGCGCATTGGCTATTGAACTCGGCGCGACATTTGTCGCACGGTCGTTCTCCGGCGACAAGAAACAGCTGTCCGCGATTCTTAAAGCTGCCCTCAGCCATCATGGAACAGTCATGTTGGATGTGCTCTCACCATGTGTGACATTTAACGATCATCAAGGTTCGACCAAGAGCTACGCCTATGCGAAGGACCATGACGATCCACTTGAAGAGATCAGTTTTGTGCCTTTCTTCGAGGATATCGAAGTGGAGTATGAGCCAGGCACAACCCAAGAGGTTGAGATGCATGACGGTTCGAAGTTGTTTCTGAAGAAGTTGGAGGAGGACTATAACCCCTTGGATAAGTTGCAGGCGATGCGGGTTCTTACTGAGACGCGCCGACGTGGTGAATATGCAACGGGACTTATTTATTTAGAACCTGATCGAGACGATTTTTTGACCCAGTTAAATTTGGTCGACGAACCTCTTGCGAAGCTTGGTGTGGACAGGGTCCGCCCACCGAAGCCAGTGCTGGACAAGATTATGGCCTCGCTCAAGTAACTAGTTGTCAAAGTCGAAACCTTACATTCATGAAAACAGAAGCAACAGCCGAGCGGTCGGAGTGTACGTTAGCGATTATTAAACCGGACGCCGTTGAGCGCGGCTTAACCGGTGTGATTATCAAACGCATCGAGGACGAACGGTTCACCATCGCCGGAATGCGCTTGGTTCGCTTGACCAAACGTGAAGCAGAAGGGTTCTACGCAGTCCATCATGCGCGTCCGTTTTTCTCTGGCCTGACGGAGTTCATGTCGTCTGGGCCAGTGGTGGTTCTTGCGTTGCAAGGTGAATCTGCCATTTCTCGTTGGCGAACGCTAATGGGGGCAACTGACCCTATTGAAGCAGCGCCTGATACGTTACGTCGACTGTATGGCTCATCCATAGACCGGAATGCTACGCATGGTTCGGATGCGCTGGAGACTGCGGCCTTTGAGGTCGGATATTTCTTTGCGGGCTCTGAATTCATTTAAATAGGAACAATAGACCAACCGGGAATTTTTAATAATTATGGTTGGAAGAGCCCTGGTGGTGATTGGGTTGCTTGTTTCAGGTATTGGAGCGCTGGTATGGCTCGGGGTTCCTCTCGGTCGACTACCGGGCGACTTTGTGTATCGCCGTGGTGGTATGACGGTTTATTTTCCAGTAGTGACCTCGATTATTGTGAGTGTAGTTCTAACGGTAGTGGTGAGTTTGATTCGCCGCTAATGCGGTTAATTCTTTGAACTTAATTCAAGGTCTCGCAATTATATGAGCATTAAATCTGATGCATGGATCAAAAGGATGGCGTCCGAACACGGAATGATCGAACCGTTTGTCGAGGGACAGGTTCGCGAGGGTGTGGTGTCATACGGAGTGTCATCATACGGCTATGACATCCGCGTAGCTGATGAATTCAAGGTGTTTACAAACATTAATACCACCGTAATCGATCCGAAATCGTTTGACCCTCGTTCGTTCGTGGATTTGAAGGCTCCGGTTTGTATCGTGCCGCCTAACTCTTTTGCGTTAGCCCGCACGGTTGAGTATTTTCGCATTCCTCGTGATGTACTGACCGTTTGTTTGGGCAAGTCGACCTATGCGCGATGTGGGATAATTGTGAACGTAACGCCATTCGAGCCAGAGTGGGAAGGTACGGCAACATTGGAAATTTCGAACACTACGCCACTCCCGGCGAAGATTTATGCAAACGAAGGGATAGCCCAAGTTCTTTTTTTTCAGAGCGACGAACCGTGCTTGACTTCGTACGCGGATAAGAAGGGCAAGTACCAAGCGCAAAAGCTGGTAACGTTGCCCAAGATATAATATGAGGTGACGAAGGCCAATGAGCAGGTGATCGGAAGCTGTGGTTTCTTGACCGAAATCGACTGATCGTAGTAGTCTTCGTCGGTTTTGCCGTCGTGCAATACACCGTTTTTTTTGATGTTAGACGATTTAACTTACCGCTTCTTTAAATAGACGGTAGAACGCTAGGTTCAATACGTAACTATGTCAAAGCTCGTCGAGCGCGAACCCGCGCCCGGTGCCACTTCGGTTTCGGCCACCCCGGCCTTGGCTGTCCAATTTTTTTTAATTCCTCTTGCCGTGGTAGGAATGGTTGTCTTGGTGTACGGCGGTTTCCGAATGCTATTGACGAACGAGCGAACACCGGAAGAGTTTCTTAGTGATGTGCAGACTGGTGGACGGGAACGGCGATGGCCGGCCGCCTATGAGTTGTCCCGACTGATGTCGGATCCTGATGTTGAATCGCAACATCCGAATCTTGGGTCTGCGATCGTGCGGGCGTTTGAAAACTCGGAAGGTGATGATCCGCGGGTACGGAGATACCTTGCGTTGGCAGTCGGTCGACTTGCGAATCCTCCAGCGGATGCGACCCAGGTTCTCGTGGATGGGCTAGATGACCCAGACACTGATACCAAGATTAGTGTGATTTGGGCACTTGCGTCACTGGGTGACGCCTCTGTTACGGATGTGATCGAAAGCATGTATGGCTCAGAAGATGCCGGTGTGCGAAAGATGGCGGTGTATGCTCTTGGGGGGCTCAAGACGGATGACCTGTCCGTTCTTCGTGGCGCCTTGGAGGACCCCATACCTGATGTGCAATGGAACGCCGCGGTTGCGCTGGCGCGCCAAGGCGGGAATGGTGGCTTAACGGTGCTGCGGCGGATGCTTGATCGTGACTATGTGGAGCGGACGGTCACCAGGGTGGCTCGGGTCGATGCAAGACTGGATCCTGTAGCGGAAGTTATGATCAGTGGTCTTCAGGCGGTTGCGGTGTTGCGATCGACAGAAATGCGAGACACGGTTGCTTCTTTGATAGAGAATGATGTGAGTCTCAATGTGCGTGAGGTGGCGATGCGGACTCTTGAGCTGCTTGACTCTGACGTGACAGAGGCGAGTGAGGTCGTAAGACACGAGAGGTAGGAGTTAGAAACGAGCGAGATGGCTGAAGATCAGAAACCCCCATCAGAATCCGCAAGCGGACCGGCTAAGGCAGAAACGCCTCCGGTGAAACCAAAACCTAAACCAGCGCCTCCGCCACCTATGAACCCGGCGTTGGCTGGGAAGACGACGAGCGCGGCGGCGGTAAAGAAGCCCGTCGCGCGAAAGAAAGCGAAGGTCCCGGACGATACATCTCCACTGATGGGGCGGCGTGGCTGGTTGGGGTTGGCGTGGGGTTCGTTTACTGCGGCTACCGCTGGGTGTTTGGCGGCGACTGGACGGTATATGTTTCCTAACGTGCTCAACGAGCCGCCGCAGCAATTTACGATTGGGTTTCCCGCTGATTACGGAGTAGGTGTCGACGAGCGATGGAAAGATCGATTCGGTGTTTGGATTGTTCGAACCCCGTTTGATGTAGCCCACGAGGCTCCTGGGTTTTACGCATTGCTAGTGACGTGCACGCATCTGGGCTGCACACCAAATTATCTGTCAGCTGAGGCTAAATTTAAGTGTCCTTGCCACGGGAGTGGCTTTCGAGAAACCGGTGTTAACTTTGAAGGGCCAGCACCGCGTCCGTTGGAACGGGCGCGAATCGTGTTGGCGGAAGATGGTCAGATCCTGGTCGACAAAAGTCGAAAGTTTCAGCAGGAACTCGGCCAATGGATTGACGCTGAAGCATTTCTGAGTGTGTGAGTAAGAATAATGGCCGATTCTAAGACCATCCAACCTGAAGAAGGCGTACTAGTACGAGCGTGGACCTGGTTGACCGAAACACAAGTGTGGACGTCGATCTTTCGACACAATGCACCGATCAATGATCGGAATCGTGTCTTAGTAATGCTGTCGAATGTCTTTCTGCATCTTCACCCAGTCAGACTTAAGAAGCATGGTGTGAGACTTCGGTACACCTGGTGTATGGGCGGACTAAGTTTCTTCTTGTTTTTGAACCTGACCTTTACGGGTTTGCTCTTGATGTTTTACTACCGTCCGACTTTGGAATATGCCTATTCGGACATTGTGGGTCTTCGAGAGCACGTACCACTGGGTATTATGCGAGAGATGCACCGATGGGGCGCCCACGCAATGGTCATCACGGTTTGGTTGCATATGTTCCGCGTGTTCATGACGGGATCCTATAAACCCCCGCGCGAGTTCAACTGGAATGTTGGTGTCATCATGCTCGTGCTGACACTGCTGTTGTCATTTACGGGCTATCTGTTGCCGTGGGATCAATTGGCCATTTGGGCGATTACGGTTGGCGCGAATATGGCCCGGGCGACGCCGTTTCTCGGGTATGAGGGACCAGGGGCTCAATTTATGGCCATAGGCGACGTCCAGCTAGTCCACGCCGCAGACGACGCACGGTTTGCGCTGCTGGGAGGTACGTTTGTCGGGGAAGGTGCTTTGCTGCGGTTTTACGTGCTTCATTGTGTGGCGTTGCCCCTTGTAATCGGGTTTTTGATGGCGATCCACTTCTGGCGAGTTCGGAAGGACGGCGGCATTTCAGGACCTTTGTAGGATTCAGTTGTTTGTGGTGGATGTGGTAAGGGTTGGGCACCGTAATGATTAGAAGAATAGTGAACTGAACTTATGGACGCGATTAAGGGATTCATTAATCTGTTCGCCGACCCCCGACTGTTCTTCGTGCTGTCGGTGGTTGCGCTGGTGTTTATTGTTTGGAAGCGAGAGGTTTTTGCTAAGAATGCCGTTGGGTATGGTCTCATGGGCTTCCTAACGGTATTTTTCGCTTTCGGCCTGTTCGATGAGAACTTTGTCCTCATCATAGCCAAACCGGACAATGTGCCAATTGTCGGATTGGTCTTTCTGGTTGTGTTTTTCACCTGGTACTCCATGCGAGAGGCCGTGCTAAATGATCGTCGCATAGATGCTGGGGATGACCCGATCGAGAAGGAGGAGTCGGATCGAGTTTGGGTTTGGCCGGACTTGGTTTATAGCGAATTGATCTCGTTGATTCTGTGCACGGCGGTTATCGTAGTCTGGTCGATTCTTTTGGAAGCCCCGATCGAGCAGCCCGCAAACCCCGCGAACACACCGAATCCCTCGAAGGCGCCGTGGTACTTCCTTGGCCTGCAGGAAATGCTGGTTTATTTTGATCCTTGGCTTGCAGGGGTTGTCTTGCCAACCTTCATTATTATTGGCTTGATGGCTATTCCGTATGTCGATACGAACCCGCTAGGGAATGGTTACTACACCTTTAAAGAGCGGAAGGCTGAAATAACCATATTTCTGTTTGGATTCGTGATCCTCTGGAGCTCACTGATCGTTCTTGGGACATTTTTACGAGGGCCAAATTGGAATTTCTTCGGGCCGTTTGAGTACTGGGATATTCACAAACTTGAAGCTTTGACGAACGTTAATTTGTCTGAATTTATTTGGGTTCGTGGGTTAGGTCGCGCTTTGCCAGACTTTTGGCTTGTTCGAGAATTTTTTGGCATTGGATTGACGCTATTTTATGTGGCCGTTCTGCCGGTGATTCTCGCGAAAACTGTGTTTAAAAGGTACTTCGATAAATTGGGGTCAACGAGGTTTTTCGTGACCGTCTTTTTGTTGCTGATGATGTTGTCCTTGCCGTTCAAGATGTTGACTAGGTGGCTGTTTAACTTGAAGTATGTTGTTGCGATACCGGAGTTTTTCTTTAACATCTAGAAGAAGTATGCAATTTGAGTAAGACGAAATCACTGGTGGGTGGAGTCGCAAAAGTGCGTTACTCTTGATCGTGAAGAGTGGCTTTTAAGTGGAGATGGACTAATCACCGATGGCTGACAAGAAGTCTGTTGGGCACGCCTATAACATCGATTTTTTGAACGTGGTTTTTGCTGCGTCCGGTCTGTTTCTGTTTTTTAGCAGCATATGGATGGTGTGGGACGACTACGACCGAGAATGGAAGGGCTATCAGCGACAATTCGTTCTGCTTGAGACCGAGGTGACGCAAGCTGGTCTGGTGTCCGCGGAGGGGGAGCTTGATCAGGCTCGGATAGCTGAACTCGAAGCGGAACGAGTGAGAGCTGAACAGGATTTGGCGTCGAACCAAACACAGATCGACGCATTAGAAGTCGACCTTGAAGTAATCGAGGCCGACTTGTTCCGGGTTAATCAGGATTATATTTTTACTAAGGCTGAATATGACGTAGAACGCTATGAGTTCGAGGAATTACAAGAAGAGGACCCGGAGCGTGCAGCTGAAGTTCGTCCTGAGATCGATGAGATGTATCAACACTGGCTTGATCTTGGCCTCCAGGTTGAGCAGCTGAATGCGAGTCGAGATGGAGTCAGGGCTCAAATTGGTGAATTTACGAGGCGAGTCGGCGAGATCGACGGGGAAATCGGCACCATGACGTTCGAAACGGGCCGACTCCGAACCCGATTGGACGACTTGGCACCCAGTGTTATCAATGATTACGTGCTGAACGCGCCTCTCTTGGATTTCATGGCGCCGACGATTACGGTGCAGCAGGTCTTGTTACCAGGGATCGTCGACGATGTGAATTTTACGCGGGTTGCGAAGATGGATCGTTGTACGAGCTGTCATTTGTCTATCGACCGTGAAGGCTATGAGGAGTACCCGCAGCCATTCACAACCCACCCGAATCTGTCGGCTTACGTCGGAAGCGCGTCCTCCCATCCGCTGGGAGAGTTCGGCTGCACGGTCTGCCACGAAGGCATGGGGCAGTCCATCAATTTTGAATATTCTTCGCACACACCGGTCGATTCCGATCAAATGCACGCGTGGGAAGAAGAGCGTGATTGGCATGTTCCTCACCTGTGGGACTACCCAATGCTGCCGACTGATATGACGGAGGCATCGTGTGCCAAATGTCATCAAGGGTCGGTATTCGTTCCTGAGGGACCAAAGCTCAGTCTGGCATACGGGTTATACGAGCGAGCCGGTTGTTATGCCTGTCACAATACGGAGGGATTTGCTGACCTGCGTAAGCCCGGCCCCGACCTGTCAAAGATCGATGCGAAGCTGGACGAAGAATGGGTCGCAAACTGGATTCGTGAACCTCGTGAGATGAAACCTAGTACTTGGATGCCCCGTATTTGGTACAACGGCAATAGCAGTGCACCGGAGGATGCGCCCAGGAACGAGGCTGAGATCGATGCTGTAGTGGCATACCTATTTGCAAATTCAGAGGACCATGATTTTGTGATCGGCTCACCTCCACGTGGCGACGCCGCGAGGGGGCAAGAGATTGTCGAGTCAGTGGGATGCCTGGCATGTCATATCAACGGTGATGAAGGACGTTTGGAGGCTGGTCCAAGTCGAACCTTCGGGCAACCACTACAGAATATCGGCGGCAAGACCAGCTACGAATGGCTGTTTGACTGGGTCCGTGACCCGACACACTTCAGTCCAGATACGTATATGCCGGATATGCGCCTTACCGACGGAGAAGTAGCGGACGTGGCCGCCTATCTCGCGGGTATAGACGGCCCGTCAGGCTCTGGGCCTCGCGCCTCCTACGACGAGAGTGTCGTGACCGAGACCTTAACGGATTACTACCGTTCAGTGGTGCCGACGGAAGAGGCTCACGCGACGGTCGCTGCAATGACTCCAGAAGAACAGCAACTTGAGCTTGGACGGAGGGCGATCGGTCGTTACGGTTGCTACAGTTGCCACACCATAGCCGGATTTGAAGATACTCAGCCAATCGGAATCGAATTATCCGAGGAAGGCAGCAAACTCGTCCAGCGCCTCGATTTCGCATTTGTGCATGAAATTCCGCACACGAAAGTTGACTGGTTTAAACAAAAGTTGCGCGAGCCTCGGATATTCGATCGCAGTCGAGTGCTGCAGCCACTCGAGAGACTACGGATGCCAAACTTTGGCTTCAGTGAAGAAGAGACGACACTGTTGACGACGGCTATCATGAGTTTTCAAGCGGAGGTCCAACCAGTTGGTTCGCATTGGCCTGGTTCAGCACGAAATGACGCTCTACGAGAGGGGCGAAATCTAGTTCGTCGACGGAACTGTGTGGGTTGTCATGAGATTGAGGGCGCCGGTGGAGATTATGCTGATGTAGTCGGTGACCCATCCTTGGCACCGCCGATGTTGACCCCGGAGGGAGCCAAGGTTCGCCCGGAATGGCTCTACGCGTTCGTTCGTCAACCAATTACCATTCGGCCGTGGTTGGATGTTAGGATGCCGACGTTTGGTTTGGACGACCCGCATTGGAACACAACGATAGATTACTTTGCTGCTATTTCAGAGAGCGTGGGTCCGTTTAGAACCCACGACCTGTCTCCTTCTACAACGGTGGTTAACACGGGAGAAGAATTGTTTGATCTTCTTCGGTGCCAACAATGTCATGTTCTAGACACGATCCCCGATGATCAACCGACGGATAACTTGGCCCCAGACCTTCGGATGGCCCGCGAGCGACTGCAGCCCGACTGGGTCGTTGATTGGCTTCGCGCGCCTCTTGAGATTCAGCCCGGGACAAGGATGCCGATGTTCTGGACAGAGTATCCTGGTTCGTTTTATCCGCAGTTTGATACGGATGCGGTAAGGCAAATCGAGTCTATTCGAGACTATCTGTACACATTTAGTGGCGGCCCGAGTCCTTTTACTGGGAATTGATCCGAGGTAACTCACCCTCGATCTCGTCCGCAGTAGAAAATTCAGCGCCGGCGTCGTGCATTTCGCATAAAGCTCGTTGTACGTCACCAGGGTTACGATCGACACCCGCTATCGCATCCGTTACGAGACACACGCTGAGGCCCGCGTGAAGCGCGTCCAAGACAGAGTGACGAACACAGTAGTCCGTGGCTAGGCCTGTCACATAGAGTTTGCTAATAGCACGTTTGGCTAATTCGTCTCGGAATAGCACATCTGCTGAAGTACGCCCATCAAAAGCTGAATAGCCGTCTGCGAGGCGGGATTGTCCCTTTGAAACGATGACGGTGCCTGCGGATAGTCTCAGTTCTTGATGAAACTCGGCCCCTGGTGTACCGGTGATACAGTGGGCAGGCCATACGCCTCCGTATTCAAGGAAATGTTTCGAGTCGACCGGGTGCCAATCTCTGGTTGCAAAGATCGAATAATCGAGTCGAGCATATAATGCGATTAGTCGGTTCAGAGTAGGCAAAATAAAGTCTCCGCCTGGAACCGAGAGTGTGCCTCCTCGACAGAAATCTTTTTGAACGTCAACGAGTAGGAGAGCGAAACGAGCGTTACTGTTCATAGAAGTAGAAGAGCGATAATAAGAGCCTAACAGCTTATTTGCATCTGGGCCTCGTAAGTATGTGAGTCAGTGTTTGAGCCGCAATCTAATACCGGATGTTACATTTATTAATCCATGCCAACCGCGTTATCTACCGATTTATATGAAGTGTTGATGGTGGCCGGTTATCAAACCCGCAGGAGAGATGAACCTGCCTGTTTTGAACTTTCACTTCGTGACCTCCCAAGCAGTCGAGGTTACGCCGTCACCGCTGGCCTAGAACAGGTATTAGATTACCTAGAAGACCTGCGGTTTAATAGCGACCAGATCAATTACCTTCGCCAGCTACCAGCCCTGGCTTCGGCACCGGCCAGCTTCTTTGACGAGTATTTACCGGAATTCCGTTTCAAGGGCGAGGTATGGGCAATACCGGAGGGTCAAGCGGTGTTCGGTATGGAGCCGCTGCTTCAAGTGATTGGATCGCTTTCGGAGGCGCAGTTAGTTGAGACGACTCTCTTGTCGATAGTCCTATTCCAATCCATGGTCGCTACGAAGGCTCGACGGATTGTGGACGCCGCTGCCGGACGTCCCGTCATGGAATTTGCCGCGCGCCGATCTCATGGCGCTGAAGCCGGAAAATTGGGAGCCAGAGCAGGTTTTATTGGAGGTTGTTCAGGTAGCTCTCAACTTGAATGCGGAATGGATCACGGTATACCAGTATCTGGAACGATGGCTCATTCTTGGGTCTTAGCGCATGAGACGGAGCGGGATGCATTCCATCGATATATAGAACTCTATGGAAACAAGAGTGTGTTACTGGTAGACACCTACGATACATTGAAGGCCATCCAAATGATTGTGGCTGAAGATTTGTCACCTTCGGCTATTCGACTCGATAGCGGGGATTTAGCTCAGCTTAGCCGCGAATCGCGCAACCTGCTCGATGAAGGGGGCAAGCAGGAAGTCAAAATTATCGCGAGCGGTGACTTGGATGAATATAGAATTTCTGATTTGATCGCCGCGAACGCGCCAATTGATGGATTCGGAGTCGGCGCGGCATTGAGTGCATCGCTGGATGCGGTATCACTGCCAGGCGTCTACAAGCTGGTAGAGATAGTTCGAAATGGTCAGCGAGTACGCACTGCGAAGTACAGTCCACAAAAGGCGACATTGCCTGGTCGAAAACAGGTCTGGCGCGTCTACCGCGACGATTGCGTTGCCTACGATGTGCTGAGTCTGATTGATGAACCGCCGCCCGATGGCGGAGTGCCCTTGTTGGAATGCGTCATGAAGGAAGGGCAGAGAGTGAAGGCTAGTGATTCCATCAGAACGGTGCAGGAGACCTGTCGAAAGTCCGTGGAGGGACTGAGCGCAGGTGTGAGGAGTCTACAGAATTCCGACCGATTCGATGTTCGACTAAGCGATGAACTCACTGAGCTAACCCGAGTGACGTAGCGGGTTTCTGTGGGCTAATTTTCGATTCCGTCTTCCTTCAAAAGCTAGTTAGTGCGCTTGATGTCTTCTATGGCGGGAAGTATTTGAACGGCAGAACTTCGAAATCTAGCATCGACGATTTCAGTATGGGGCGAGTCTTCCGGATTAATCTCAATGGTCAGGGCTCCGCGGAGTTCAGCCTCTTTCGTTAGAGAGGCAGCAGGATAAACTAGTCCGGATGTCCCGATTGAAAGGAACACGTCACAGTCTGTGGAAGCGAGACTACGTTTCAGTACATCTTTGTCGATGGATTCACCAAACCAAATGACGCCGGGTCTGGCAAGCTGTCCACACGATGGACATTGGGGTGGAATGGGCTATAGGGGAACCCGTTCGTCGGTCCAACGTTCCGGGGAGGACGAGCAGTCATTCCAGCAGCATAATTCCCAGATAGAACCATGAAATCTGATTGTAGTTCTTGTGCCGGCCCGTTCATGAAGCCCATCGACATTTTGAGTAATTAGGCTAAATTTAGGGTAGCTCCGACTCCACGCGGCAAGTGTGGTGTGGGCGGCATTCGGTTGACATTCAGCGATAAGACGTCTTCGCCAGTCATACCACTCCCAGACGAGTTTAGGATCGCGGATGAAAGCGTCCGGCGTGGCTAACTCTTCTGGACGATGAGTTTTCCAGAGACCTTCTGGACCACGAAAAGTAGGAACACCACTTTCGGCGGAAACGCCTGCGCCGGTGAGCACAGTGATGTTCTGGGCGGATTGCAGGTTTTTGGCTAGTTCAGTAACTGTCAAGAAATGTCTCGCATGACATGAACGGTCTATTCTAGTGTGGTTCAGAGCGCCGGCAGCGGCAGATTGTTATGGTATGTGTTTGAGGTGCTTGTCGGCGTTCTATTAGTTGGTCAGAACTGGGTATGCGCGCAGGTTGCGTCGGATAGGATGGTTCTCGTTTGAGCGTTACTAGACTGGGTGAATGCGGAATGTGGCCGGCGGGATTGGCAGAGGATTCTGCGAGGAAGCTTGAGGAATGGAAGCGGACGGAGAAGGTTCGCCGTCTCTGGTCAGGCGATCAGTCTCTGTGGACCGGGGAGGATGAAGCTGACTGGCTTGGATGGTTGGAGATTCCTAGTGACGCGGAGGTTGATAAAAGCCTTGCTTTCGTCCCGTCCAGAATCGGCGGGGAAGCGGTGGAGGCGGTCGTACTGCTGGGTATGGGCGGGTCCAGCATGGGTGCGGCAGCTATGGTTCGCAGCGTAGCCGGTGACGCCGGGTTTCCGAAGTTTCACGCCTTGGATTCAATAAACCCTTGCCAGGTTCGTTCTGTAAGAGACCAGTTGACGCTAAGTCGGACACTTTTCATTGTCTCGAGTAAATCGGGAAGGACTTTTGAGACGCATAGCCTAATGCAGTACTTTCTTCAGCTCGTGTGTTCTTCGAGTGGGAGCTCTGATCCCGAAGGCCAGTTTCTTGCGATCACGGACCCGGGTTCTGAACTTGAACAATTTGCTGCAGGACGAAGGTTCGCACACGTTTTTCATGGTTTACCAAATATCGGCGGTCGGTTTTCAGCGCTGTCGAATTTTGGATTGGTTCCAGCAGCCGCCGCGGGTGTAAATATCTTTCAGATTTTAGAGCGGGCGAGAGGTATGAGGAGTCGTTGTACACCGGAGAATCCAGTAAGTGAGAATCCTGGAGTGTTGCTCGGCATCTCAATGGCAATTGCCATTGAGAAGGGCTTTGATAAATTGACCTTAGTGTCTTCAGCGCGCTTTCATGGACTCGGTGCTTGGATAGAGCAGATGTTGGCAGAGTCGACTGGAAAAGACGGGACAGGAGTCGTTCCGATTGGGCAGGAAGCGCTCGCCGAGCCAGCGGTGTATGGATATGATCGTCTGTTCGTGTACCTGAGGAATACCGTGTCACCTGAGCCTGATCAAGAGGAGCGGATAACGTCTCTACGGAGAGCAGGTAAACCTGTAATTGAGATTAACCTGCGGGACGGTTACGACGTAGGGTCGGAGTTGTTTCGTTGGGAAGTGGCTACGGCCGTTGCTGCGTCAATATTGAGTGTGAATCCTTTCAATCAGCCCGATGTCGAAGCGACCAAGCGGGAGACACTTCGTTTTACTGAGGGCTACACGAGGGATGGAACTTTTCCGGAAGAGAAGTCACAGTGTGTGGATACGGTTGGTGGGTTGTCAGTGTTTGTTGACGAAGGTAATGCCGAAGGTCTAGAAATTGATTTTGATAGTCGTGTCAGCATAAAGGATGTGATTGCTTCGCATCTCGACAGAATTGGCGCAGGAGATTATTTCGCAGTTCTGGCTTATGTGGAAAATAGTGGAGAGAATCAAGATGTCCTGCAGGTCCTGAGACATGCTGTGCGTGACGCGAAAGTCACCGCCACGTCGCTTCAATTCGGTCCCAGATTTCTTCATACTACCGGTCAGTCTCACAAAGGCGGGGCGAATACTGGCGTGTTTCTAGAGATAACCTCTGATTCGCCAGGGGACCTACCAATTCCTGGGCGGAATTACAGTTTTGGACAAGCTGGAACTGCTCAGGCACTTGGTGATCTAGCAGTCTTGAATCGTCTGGAACGACGGGTAATTCGCGTGCATCTGACGGGCGACGTGAGAGACGAAGCTGAGCGACTGACAAGTCTGGTGGAGGACGTTCTTCGCGGCAAAGACAACGAGGTTGCCTAGAAAGTGTAAGGCTTGAATTTATGACCCCGTCCAATCAGGTTTACGTTTGGTGAGAAAAGAATCAACGCCCTCTTTGAAATCACTGCTGGTGTAGCACATCGCAATCAGGTCTTGAGTAGCGTTTGAAGATAGGTGGTCATTAGATTGAATTCGTCGAATCATTTCCTTGGTAGCTTTGATTGTCAGAGGAGCGTTCGCGGCAATGCCTTTAGCCAACTCTCGGGTTGCCGAGTCCAATTGTTCGGCATCGACAATTCTGTTGACCATGCCGATAGCAAGGGCCTCCTCGGCGTCGACGATGCGACCGGTAAAGATGAGATCTTTGAGTCTGGCTGGTCCGATGAGATTCAGGAATCGACTATGGTTTGCCGCGGACAGGCAATTTCCGAGAGTGCGAGCGATCGGCACGCCAAACCTCGAAGTCGGCGTGCAGATTCGAAGGTCGCAGGCGGCGGCCAAGGCACAGCCTCCTCCAGTCGCAACGCCATCAATTTGAGCAATTGTTGGTTTACTGACCGACTCGAGTCGGTCGATTACTTCGTCGAGGCGTTGTTCATATTCGAGACCAGCCTCTGGAGAATTAAAGGCTCGAAATTGGCTAATATCGGTACCAGCTACGAATGCCTTTCCGCCAGTTCCACGGAGAATCAGGAGTTTGATAGTAGCATCGGTTTCGATGTTGTCACAGCATTCGACCACAGCCTGATACATGTCCCAGGTCATGGCGTTACGCGCTTCGGGTCGATTAAAGGTTAGAAATGCCAGAGGGCCATCTTGTTCATAGATCGTATGAGGGCTAGACACGGGATCTCCTTGTTGCAGAGTTAACGATGAAACATTCACTCGATGGAATCAAGGTCTTGGACGTTACACAGGTGATGGCTGGGCCATTTTGCGCAATGTTACTGTGTGATATGGGGGCTGATGTGATCAAGATCGAACCTCCGGGTGGAGACACGACGAGGCGTTGGGGTGAGCGCCCGGGAACTGACTCGTCGGCGTTTAATGCAGTTAATAGAGGCAAACGTGGCATGGTCGTCGATTTAAAAAAGCCGGAAGGTGCTGAAATTGTAAAACGTCTGGCGTTAAGCTGCGACATTTTCATTGAGAACTATAGACCAGGAGTAATGAAACGATTCGGTCTCGATTACCCGAATCTTCGGGCTGAGAATGAAAGTCTAATTTACGCATCAATCTCTGGATATGGTCAAACGGGACCTGCAGCTCAGAAGGGCGGGTTTGACCTGATTGCACAAGGTGTTTCTGGAATCATGTCAGTAACCGGCGAATCAGGGAGGTCCCCGGTGAAGGCCGGAGTGCCATTAACAGACTTAGGTGCTGGACTGTTTGCGTTGGGAGGTGTGCTCGCAGCCCTACATCATCGAACAAAGACTGGCGTTGGACAGCAGATTGACACATCTTTGGTGGAATCGGGTTTGGCTTTGTCAATCTGGGAGGCGACCGAGTACTTTGATACTGGACGGACCCCGCAACCCTTCGGGTCGGCTCATCGAATGAGTGCTCCCTATCAAGCCTTTCGCTGCGGCGATGGATTCATAACGATTGGTGCGGCAAATGACAGGCTTTTTCTACGTCTCTGTCAACTGTTGGAGCATCCTGAGTGGGCGAATGATCCAAAATACGGCAGTAACGCTGAAAGAGTAAAGAATCATCGGGCACTGGCTGACAAGGTCGAGGCGATTACGGTGCGTAGGAACTGCTCCGACTGGTTGGAATTACTAGATGCGAATGGTATCCCCTGTGGTCCCATTAATTCGTACGCGGATGTGGTTAAGGATCCTCATATGAAGGCTCGTGAAATGTTCGTAACTACGAAACACGAGAGACTAGGTGAGATTCGGACCCTAGGTACACCGCTAAAACTTTCAGAGACGCCGCTTCTTCCTGGGCGTCCTGCGCCGTTATTGGGAGAGCATACAGACAAAATATTGACCGAGGCCGGCGTCCCGGAAGAGTTGATTGAACAATTGAAGCAGAGCGGTGTAGTCGGATAGCTAGTCAATCGGGAGCTTGGTTTTGGCCAATAGCTATATCGGTTGGTTGCGGGGGCAGGATTTGAACCTGCGACCTTTGGGTTATGAGCCCAACGAGCTACCGGACTGCTCCACCCCGCGTCATCGTAACCGCACGAACCTACGATAGTACCATGTGACATAAATATTGGTCAACGGGCTGCGTGGCCCGGAACCTATTTCTTCGCATTGGGGGATACGCTATCCTCGACTGTAGCCAAATATTTGGGATGGTCATTTGTGAATATTAGTAGCAATTCTCCCGGTTTGATCAAACCCAGTTTGTCTCTTGCGACTTCTTCGATAGCTCGTGGATCTTCTTGAAGTCGTTTGGCTGTATTTCGAAGGGACTCGTTCTCTGCTCGCAGTCTAGACAAGTCCTCAACTAGAACAGCGTGTGTGTTCTTGGTAGTTAACATGTCAATAAAGCCGTTGTCGCCAGCGAAGGCATTTATGACGAGAATGATCCCGATAAAGAAAAGGACTGTATTAACGACCCGACGAAACCACAGAGGTGGTTCCGAGAGGAAAGTGGGATGTTGGCGTTTGAGGCGAACCGTGGAGTGTGACATGGGTGTTTGGCCTTATTAAGTGGCTCTCGCCTAGCGGTATGGCCATAGTTTCGGCTCGAAGGATTGAAATGATTAGAGAGAAGCGCAATGAACTCGTTGTGGTTTTAACCACATTTCCCGCAGACGGTGACCCTTCGACGTTATCGAGGCTATTGGTTGCCGAAGGTTTAGCGGCTTGTGTTCAAAGGTATTCACCGTGTCGGTCTACATATGAATGGAAGGGGAGAATCGAAGAGACCGTTGAAATTCCTGTGGTAATCAAGACAATGAGTGATTGTCTTCCGAAGCTAAAAGACCGAATTACCTCACTGCATCCTTATGAGATGCCAGAATTGGTAGTTTTGAAGACCAGTGACACTTTTGACGAATACAGAAGGTGGGTCAGTGCAGCAATCGATAGAAGCGCACGAGAGAATAGCAATTAGAGAAGTCTTCATCCGTTAAAAGAGTCTTAATATCAGAAACCCGCCGATGAAGAGCGCGAAAAACAATAACGCGGCCAGATCGAAATGTTTTTCTAGTGTATGTCGAACAGGTGGCCCTAAAATTCGTAACGTCGTCGCCACGAGGAAGAATCGCGTGGCGCGTCCAAGTAGGCTAATCACGAGAAATGGAGCAAGCGGCATTTTAATTGCTCCAGAGGCGATTGTGGCTACTTTGAATGGAATAGGTGTGAAGGCTGCGGCCGCGAGGAACCAGCTTCCCCAAGTATCCGCAAGTGATACAAATTGGTCCCAGTGATGTTCTGCTCCATAGAATTCAACAATCGGCTCGCCCACCGAAGCCATCAGACCGTAACCAATCGAATATCCAATCGCTGCACCAATGAATGAGCCTGCAGAACAGATTGCGGCTGCTTGCAGCCAGCGTTTTGAATTGGCAGCTACGATAGCGATAAGCAGGATGTCAGGAGGTATCGGAAAAAACGACGACTCGGCTATCGCTATTAGAAATAGTGCCGCAAGTCCTTGGCGTGTATCCGCCCACTGAATTGTCCAGTCGTACGAACGCCGTAAAAAGTTTCGAACGATTTGAAGGAGTGAGATAAATAGCGGCATATTTCAAAATGTATAGACGGAGTCAAGTCAGGTTAGCGGTAAGTGTACGATAAGGTGAAGTGAATGTGGGGTATGAAGTTTGAGGCAGTGCATCTTGATCGAAGTTTTGGAAGGGTCTGCTAGCCTGACCTTTCTAGTGTGTTTTATGGCGTGAGCTGGTCGTTGGAATGTTGGATAGACCCTAATAGGCATTGTAGATATCAATGGACGAATCGAAAGATCTATCGGTCGTCTTCGAGGCCGCTTCTTCGATAGAAGCTAGCGTTGTTCAGGCTCTACTTGAGAGTCACGGAATTGATACCCTTGTTGAGCCGCGCACCGTCGGGACCGTATTGCCGCTGAAGGTTGATGGCATTGGTCACGTTCGATTATCTGTCCGGTCTGACCAAGTGGTTAAGGCTCATCGAGTCATCACTGGCTATGAAAATGAGTTAGAGAATGAGATGGGTAGGCAGGCCGACGAATTCCTGCAACTCGAATCAAGTCTTGATTACAACTTTCAGGACAAAGGTTTACTTGAGGATGCTCTTACGCACCGGTCACGGGCTCACGAGGATGTAACCGGTGGTGTGTCTGATAACGAATCGCTTGAGTTTTTAGGTGATGCCGTATTGGGTTTTGTGATCTCTGATCGCTTGTTTCGAGAGTTTCCAGATTGGGACGAAGGACAGAAATCGAAGGCTAAGGCGTTATTGGTGTCTGGTTCCACGTTGACTACGCTCGGACAAAGACTGGATCTTGGCAGCTATCTGTACCTTGGACGTGGTGAAGAGAAGAGTGGAGGGCGCCGAAAGCCGTCGCTGGTTGCAGATGCGTTTGAGGCTGTGGTTGCAGCTATTTACGTAGATGGTGGTATCGCCGCGGCCGAGAATTTTATTGAGCGACAATTTCGAGAATCTCTCGAAGAGATTCGTGTTGGTCGGGTCGCAAATGCAGAGTTGATTGATCATAAGTCAGCGCTGCAGATATGGCTTCATGAGAAGAAACAGCCAAGACCAACATATGTGTTGACGGGTGAACATGGTCCGGACCATGCGAAACTGTTTAATGTGACTGTCGAAATCGGAGGTGAGGGTGTTAGCAGCGGTGAGGGCAGGAGCAAGAAAGAGGCCGAGCAACAAGCGGCCGAGCGAGCACTGGTCGCACTAGGCGAACGCCTCAATCAATCTCAATGAGGCTCCAATCTCGGTCTGTGTTCGCGTCTCGATCTGGTTCGTCATCATCGTTGTCGACCTTGACTGAACTTTCAGTTTCAGGAGAGCCCATAAGAGGTAGTCGCGTCACCGCATATTCCTGAACCTCGCTGGAGAGGTCTATTTCATCCGGTACTTCTGGGCAACAATGAAGCCGTACCCATAATCTCAAAAGCGGATCAGTAAATGAATATCGCTTCTGTCGAACCGTAATCAGATCGACATCTTGTAGCCAAGTCAGGTAGTCCTTCGTTGAACCTGGAGTGCGACTAAGACGCAGGGCGATCTCTGTTAGTGTTAATGGTTCTTCTTCCGACAGTACGTGCAGGATCGCTTTTAATGCTCCATAACCTCTTGCCCGATGAAGTCTGAGTTCGTAAGAGAAACGACAGAGAAGCGTCAGGTGTGAGTCCACGGCCAGCTGGGAAGCTAACGCACTGACCGGGTCACCGCTGCTTGCTCCATCCATTGACCTCAGAGCTTGAGAGAGTGCTTCGACGTAGCTGGGCTTGCCGTCCGTGAGGATGTGAACGATTCTTCCAAGGTCCAGGCGTTCGGCTTCGTCCTGGCCAATTCCGTAATCTAACAACAGCCCTGATACTTCGTCAACAGAAAGGGGAGGGACATGTATCACCTCGAACCGTTCTCCCACATCACGAAGCAGTCGATGGGCACGATTGGTATATCGGGTGCTCACAACGAATCGATTCGGACTTGTTTCTAAGGCTTCGATTACTTCACGTTGAATGCGTCGAAGACCGGGGAAACTTTCGAACGCGCGCAATTCGAGAAGTTCATCGATTAGAAAGACAGGTACGTGGCCGTCCGAAGAGCGAGCCTCACCTAGAAACCGTAGCAAGCTGGCGAAGGCACTCCGGGCATCATCGCGACCTAACCTAGCAGGAGGGCCTCCCTCACTCGTTGGCACAAGCCGGTAAGGTGATTCTCGTGTTATCGACGAACAAAATCCTTCAGGAGTGGATGTTGCTCGTTCGATGTCAAAATATTGGCTACTATTTTTGCCAAGAATCTCGGCTACCCGAAGAAGTAGTGAAGTTCGACCGCTTCCACACCCGCCGAGCAAAACAGGAATTCGTGACGGATTTGCATTGAGGGCGGACAGAATGCGTCGCTCAATGACTGGCCGTTTCAAGATCACATTTATCCTTTTTCTGGTCGATACGAAGATTGCCTTAGTTGCTATTTATCGCGTTTTCGTAACGTTACCGACACGAAGAATATAGAAGATATGGAAGGCTCGCCATGTTGTCAATTCGAAATAGTGTTCACCGACAAGATCTTTTTACGAAGAACGTACTTGACATCCTGAGACGAGATCAGTCGAGAAATTTTAGGATCAATTGGTGTGCTTTGGTCTTCTGGTATTATGCGACGTTTACTTCGGATGAAATATAAATATTATGAATATCGCCGTTATCGGTGGACAGTGGGGCGACGAAGGTAAAGGCAAGATCGTTGATTTGCTTACGCCTGCGTTTACCGTGGTCGCTCGTTACCAGGGTGGGCATAACGCGGGCCATACCGTCTTTGTAGATGGACAGAAGTTTGTACTTCATTTGGTGCCATCAGGAATTCTTCATTCTGACGTCACGTGTGTTATCGGGAACGGCGTAGTGATCGATCCAGTAGCTTTGTTTGGAGAACTGAATGTGCTGGCGGATGCCGGAATCAATACGCAGGGCAGGTTGTTGATCAGCGATCGGGCCCACGTGATATTGCCGTATCACAGAGAGATCGAGGCGGTGGCTGAGGCTGATCGAAAAGACCGTCCAATTGGTACGACTTCAAGAGGAATTGGTCCAAGCTACGAAGATAAATACGGTCGGCGCGGCGTCCGTATCCGAGATCTGAGTAATCAAGGCCCAGAGGGCATGTTGGCGCGCTCTATCCGGGACAATGTGGCTGGAAGGAATCGGATTGTCGGCGGCGAACCGCTTGATTGGCAGGTGGTATATGAGGGGCTCATTGAGGCATGGAAGAGTCTTCAGCCACTAGTCACGGACGTGTCTGTCCATCTTGAGGCTGTCAGAAGGGAAGGTGGCCGCATTCTGTATGAGGGTGCGCAAGGGACAATGCTCGATGTCGACCACGGCACCTACCCATTCGTCAGTGCGTCAAACGGGACAATTGGGGGTGTGTTCACTGGTCTGGGCGTGGGAGCGCACGCTGTTGATGGCGTACTTGGAATTGTTAAGGCGTATACAACGAGGGTTGGCGAAGGGCCGTTTCCTACTGAGCTTGTAGGTGATGCCGGCGATTCTCTGCGAGATAGTGGTCAAGAATTTGGTGCTTCAACCGGACGACCTCGCCGTTGTGGATGGTACGATGCGGTTGTCGCGAAGTACGGCGTACGTATTAATGGCTTTCAAAACTTGGCATTGACGAAGTTGGATGTGCTCGACGGGTTGTCTGAGATAAAAGTCTGTAAGGAATATCGACATAACGATAGTGTGGTCTCAGATTTTCCGAGTAACGTGGTTGCCTTGGAACAATGTGAGCCTGTCTATGAGACACTGCCTGGCTGGGATCAGCCTACCGCGGGTGTTACTCGATTTGACGATTTACCCGTAGCCGCTCAGGACTACATTACTTACATCGAAGAAGTCAGTGGTGTCCCTGTTGGCCTCGTTTCTACTGGTTCTGATCGGGATGAGACTATTGTGCGAGGAAATTCACTTGTTGCACAGTGGCTGAAATAATGTGCGCACGATCAGGCTAGTGTCTTTGCGGTTTGTGTTTCGGAGGCAAAGGCGAGGCTAGTCAACGGACCGCGGTAATGTGCAAGAGCTACAGTCGTCGACAGGTGAAGGCGGTTTTATCGGCATTTGTCGTGGCTGTAGGCGTCGTGTCATGCATAGGACAAGATCCCAGTCCCGGAATTGAAGATGCTGAGAAGTTCATTGAAAATGCTGAAGCTCGTTTACTCGCCCTTTGGATCGATGCCGGCCGCGCTGCTTGGGTGCAGAATAATTTTCTCACCACTGATACCAATCTATTAGCAGCCGAAGCCAACGCTAAGGTGATGGCCGCAACGACAGAACTGGCGGCGGAGGCGGCTCAGTTTAATGCGTTCATCCTACCTCCCAATCTTGAACGAAAATTGACGTTACTGAAAACGTCATTGGCTGCCGTTGCGCCTAGTGAGAAATCGATGCAAAGCGAACTGGCTGGCATTATGACTGAGATGGAAAGCATCTACGGTCAAGGCGAATATTGTCCACCTGGTCAAGGAGAGTGCTTTGACCTTCCCGCTATGGAGCGTATGTTCGCCGAAGTTAGGGAAACGGACGAACTGCTTGCAATTTGGTCTGGTTGGCGAGAAGTGTCACCGGAGATGAGGCCTCTCTATGAGCGATTTGTTGAGCTATCAAATGCCGGGGCCCAGGAATTGGGTTTTGCTGACACTGGCGACATGTGGCGGTCGGCTTACGACATGCCACCGGATGACTTTACCCAGGAACTGGAGCGTTTGTGGTCACAAGTCCGTCCCCTGTATGAGTCTCTACACTGTCATGTACGCGCTGAGTTGGGACAGGAATATGGCACTGCTGTAGTGGCGGAAGACGGACTAATCCCCGCTCACCTTCTAGGCAACATGTGGAGCCAGACATGGGCGAATGTCTACGACACGGTTGGACCAAGTCGTAGCGGGTCAGACTACGACCTCACCCGATTGCTTGATCGCCAGAATGTAGATGCGGTCGACATGGTTCGCTACGGCGAAGGATTTTTCAGTTCGCTGGGTTTTGCTCCACTGCCGGTGACTTTTTGGGATCGGTCGTTGTTCGTTCAACCAAGCGATCGAGACGTGGTGTGCCATGCCAGTGCGTGGCACATTGATTTTGAAGCAGATGTTCGCATAAAGATGTGTATTGGTGTGAACGATGAAGACTTCGTGACCATTCATCACGAACTCGGCCATAACTACTATCAGCGGGCATATAGTGGCCAGGACCCACTGTATCGGACGAGTGCGAATGACGGTTTTCACGAAGGGATCGGAGATACGATCGCTCTTTCGATTACTCCGGAATACCTAGTGGAAGTCGGATTGCTAAATCGATTGCCGACTGGTGATAACGATGTGGCATTGCTTCTGCGTCAAGCTCTCGACAAAATCGCGTTTTTGCCGTTTGGTTTGTTGGTTGATCAATGGCGTTGGAGGGTGTTTGCAGGAGAGATTCTGCCGGAGGACTACAACACAGCTTGGTGGGAACTGAGACGGGAGTACCAAGGCGTGAAAGCGCCAGTACCACGAACTGCGAATGATTTCGATCCAGGGGCAAAATTTCATGTTCCTGGTAATACCCCTTACACGCGCTATTTTCTTGCGCATATTCTTCAGTTTCAGTTTCACCGAGCTTTGTGTGAAGCAGCTGGAATTGAGGGCCCTCTTCATCGCTGTTCAATTTATGGAAGCCGAGAGGCCGGAGGTCGATTACGAGAGATGCTTGAGATGGGTGCTAGTGAGCCTTGGCCTGAAGCGCTTAACACGATTGCAGGAGCAAGAGAGATGGACGCTACTGCGATCCTCGAGTACTTCGCTCCGCTCTCGGCGTGGCTGGACGAACAGAATTCAGGACGCAGATGCGGTTGGTAGAGGTGCGCGCCCAGTTTTAAGTTTTTTGGTGTTCAAATTTTAGGAGCGCTCGTCGCGCGAATATAGCAAGATAGAGTGTAGCTCCGAGAGTCGCGGCTAACCCTAGGTACAGTAGATACCAGTCCACGGTCGTGCGGCTAGTTTCAACCAATGCTTCCGATCCAGCATAACCCAGATAGACATAGGCGGCCGTCCCTGGCAGCGTGAAGGCCCAGGTTGTGATCCAATATGGAAAAAAACGGATACCGGTCAGTCCGTAGAGATAATTACTGGCGCTGTACGGCACTGTGGGAGAAAGACGGAGTAGTGCCACGACCGGCCAGCCGGCTTCAGTGATCGCTGTTTCAAGTATTCCGAATCGCGGATAGCGTTGTGCTAGTCTCGTGACAGCGCCGCGAGCGTAATATCTGGCAATCAGGAATGCTATTCCGTCAGCGATGCTAGAGGCGACGGACACAATAACCGTTCCCCAGGCTAGGCCAAATATTCCTCCCGCGAGCATAGTGAGTAGCGCTCCTGGAACAAACAGAAGCACGGAAATGACGAAAATAAGGCCAAAGATCAAGATTCCAAAATTGCCTTGATTTTCTATCCATACTCGAAGGAGCGGCAGCCATACGTCAAGAGGGAGCGCGTGTGTTGAGAAGGCAATCAATCCAGCTATGGCAATAACAATGGTGACTATAAGAGGCACGGCATACCGGTATCGATAATGACCTTGGTCAGCAGTCACAAAAACACGCGTAAGAGCAAGGAGTTAGCCTCAGTCACGTCCAGTGTATTGCTGGTCGGTGACTTGTTCAAACCAGGCAGTGGTCAGATTTATGTTTACAGCCAAGTGAATCATTGGTCCTGTTGGGCTCGCTCCGTGCCAATGACGTTCACCTGGATCGATACGAGCTACATCGCCAGCTGAAAGTTCTTGAGTTGAATTTCCCTCTCGTTGAAGATAACAGAGGCCTTCGAGGATAAGCAGAATTTGCGGCCCTGAATGTGAGTGCCAGGCTGTACGTGCAGTCGGTTGAAATCGAACGCGATATATATTGATGTCCGGATCTCGAGTTATATAGTCCATTCGGACGATTGTCGCCTGTCCCGTGAACGTCTTGGGGTCCGAGCCCTCCACACTGTGTTCGCTAAGTCGTCGAATACGCATACTCTTGAATTGAATTCGTCGAGTTAAGCGCCAGACTGACTACCGCCGTGTTTGGCAATCAAGTAGACCGCGGTCGCGATGATTGAGACTACTAACAATGTCCCGATATTTAAAAATCCCGTGGTCGCGTACGACACAATCAGGAAGCCCAATGAACCTGGGAACAGAGCATAATACGTGAAGGGTATCAGTGTCATACGGATGACATCGCCTTCACGTCCGAGCAGCCCAACAACGGCCGATGCGGCGACCACGTTGTGGACACAAATCATGTTGCCCGCCGCTCCACCAACAGCTTGCAGCGCAACAATCCACGTGGGGTCTACTGCGATCCGACTCCCCATGTCGAATTGGAAAAGCGAAAACATCATATTGCTAACCGTATTGCTGCCAGCGACGGCCGCACCGATACCGCCAACAAACGGTGCGAAGATCGGCCATGCGCCGCCCGCCAGGTCAGAGACACCGTTAGCGAGTGCAATCGGCATCCGTTCGAATTCAACAGGACCGCCACCACTGTTCAGAAAGACCTGGACCATTGGGACGGTAAACACAAGCGCGACAGAGGCGGCTGCAGACGTCTTTAACGACGTAGACCACGCTCGGACATACTGACCACTGGGAATCTTATGGAAAGCCATCGTAATCAAAGATGTAACGATAAAGAGAGTGCCAGGTAAATAGAGTGGTTGAAAACTTGCGGTGATCGTCGTGCCGAATATTTCAGGCCAGCTGACCACCCACGCCTGTAAAAAAACACGGAGTGGGTCGACTAGACGTGAGGCTAACAAGAGGAGCGCTACGATGGCGTATGGTGCCCACGCCTTAATCAGAGTCATCGAGCCAGTGGCTGCCACGTCTTTAACTTCAACCGACCCAGTCCATTCTGCTGGCCAATCTTCCTTTTTTTCAAATTGCCACGTCGTGTCTTTTGGAATGAGAAACCCAGCACGTGCGGCAGATACCACGATCATCAGGCCGACCATACTTCCGACTAACGCAGGAAATTCAGGGCCCAGAAGATACGCCGCCGTTAGATAGGGAACCGTCATTGAAAATGCGGCAAACAGCGCAAATGGCCAAATCCGTAGGCCTTCAGAGAATGTCCTGTTTTTTCCAAAGAATCTGGTCAGAAACGAGACAAGAATTAAGGGGATTAACGTGCCGGCAGCGGCATGCAGCATCGCGACGCGGAATCCAATCAAGGCCAAAAAATCGTTCCATTCGGCGTAGCCCAGTTGCGCGGCATACGCCACGAGGTTTGGATCGGCACCCTGTCCGAGTCCGGTATTGACCCCAACGAGAATTGGCGTTCCAAGTGCTCCGAAACTCACCGGCGTACTTTGAATAATCATTCCGGACATAACAGCGGCCATACCGGGAAATCCGAGTCCGACTAAGAGCGGAACGGCGACCGCGGCGGGTGTACCAAAACCAGCAGAGCCTTCGATAAAGGATCCAAACAGCCAGGCGATAATAATGACCTGCACGCGTCGATCAGGTGTGATGTCCGTGAATCCCTGGCGTATGGTTCGGATCGCACCGCTTTCTTGCAAGGTGTTCAACAGAAGAATGGCGCCAAAAATGATATAGAGAAGCGTGAAGGCGACGATCAGTCCGTTGATGCTCGCCGCAACAACCTGCACGGCTGGAACTTGCCATACGAAAAACGCAAGCCCAGCCGCAACGATATACGAGAGCGGCATCGCACGACTTGCAGGCCATCGCAATCCGACGAGAAAAACAGCGACAGTGAGAATTGGAAGGAGCGCGAGAAAGGCAAGAATTGCGGTATTCATGGGTTCCCCATTGATTCGGCTCCCGCTACAGCCCTGAGCTCTGCGTCGCAGAAATTAATAGCTGAGAGTTGCCGGTGCCTTGATGTTGGACCTCTCGTTGGGCGATTTGAGGCGACATTTTACCCCAGCTACGCCTATGGTGTCTTGACTAAAACATGGTGTCGCAGTGGGCTAACGAAAACAAGAAATGAGATTAGGCCAAGTTGAACAAGTTTCGGCACACGATTATCGCAGTGGGTGGCTTCGCGAGAGTTTCTAGGTGGCAACCCGAATTGTGGATATAGCCTGCAGTCGCCGACGGTGGTCTATGCTTCTGGTGGCTGTCTCTGAAGATATAGGCGCTGAATGGTACGTGATATAGAGGTCGGGAAAGAGGGAAGTTTGCCTCCTGGGCGGTCAAAGAGGCTCTACGTAGGTGACCGCCGAATTGTAGTATTTAATGACGGCGGTATCTTTTACGCTATCGATGATGTGTGCACTCACGCTGGAGGACGTCTTTCCGAGGGGCCCTGTGAGGATGGTGTTGTGACCTGTCCCTGGCACGGCGGCCGATTTCGACTTAGTGATGGCAAAGGCTTAACACCCCCCGCCTATCGAAGTGTCCGTACGTATGGTGTACACCTTGTAGGTGGCGTCATTAGAGTGACAGTTCACCCGGGCTAACATGCGGCAGGACATCACGAGATTTAATAATGTCTAAGCGCTAATTCTAAGAGACGTTGTCGCTCCGTCTGGATGTGATAATCGAATTACTTCAACCGTCACTGGTCAGGACAGCCTTCACCGTATGGCACTGGCAGTCGTGTCCGGTGGCGAGGTTGGGAAGGGCACTAGCAACGTCTTGCAGGTCTTTGAATTGTTGCGATCTTGACCCTCTGTCTGACGACATAGTACGGTGTGCGCTGTCCACTGACTGGGTATCGATGGTTTTCCTTCTACAGTAATCAAGCATGTGACGAATCCCGCGACCAAGAAGACTCCGCTAAATAGTCACCACCGAGAGTTAGGTGCGCGCATGGTGTCCTTTGCCGGATGGGACATGCCCGTTGAATACACTGGCATAAGCACCGAACACATGGCCGTGCGAGAACAGGCGGGTCTTTTCGACGTCAGCCATATGGGCGAGGTCGAGATTGCTGGTGCCGATGCGCTTGAAGCGGTTCAGAGGATCAGTTGCAATGATGCGAGTCGACTTGAGATTGGGCAGATTCAATACTCTGTGCTTACAACACGCGAAGGTACGGCAATAGATGACTTGCTTGTATACCGCTTAGCGGACGATCATTACATGCTAGTTATCAATGCAGCGAATGTTTCGAAGGACATCAAATGGATCAGGGAAGAGATAGAGTTCATAGATGATGCGTTGGTAGTAAATTCTAGTAGTCGTTACAGCTTGTTGGCACTACAGGGTCCATGTGCGCGAGAGATATTGCAACCTCTTACGGGCGTTGATCTCAATGCGATTCGATATTATTGGTTTGATACCGGCGAGGTCGCGAATGTTCGCGCAACGATTTCACGGACTGGCTATACCGGAGAGGATGGATTCGAATTGTTTGTTCCACCTCAGTCCGTAGGTCAGGTCTGGGACAGTGTTCTTCGTGCGGGACTGACGATGGGTGTCAAGCCGATTGGATTGGGCGCACGAGACACGCTGCGGCTCGAAGCATCGATGCGTCTCTATGGAAACGACATGGATGAGACGACGACGGTTCTCGAGGCGGGCTTGGGCTGGGTAGTTGGGTGGAACAAGCCGAGCTTCAATGGCCGCGATGTTCTCACCGCTCAGAAGGAGACCGGGATTTCGCGGAGGCTAGTAGGTTTCGAAATGCTGGAGCGGGGCATTGCACGGCATGGTTATGGGACCTACGTAGATGGACAGAAGGTCGGCACTGTCACGAGTGGAACACAGACACCGTATTTGAAGAAATCTATAGGTATGGCATATATGCCAACGGGTTCGTGCGAAGCCGGCGTGGAGTTTCAAATCAAGATTCGCGAACGATTTGTTGCTGCTAGAGTGATAAAGATGCCGTTCTATAAGAGAGATTCTCGTTAATGAGGATTCGTTGAAGGTTATATCGCTGAGGAGTTCTGTTTAATGTATTCCACAGACCGTTTCTACAGTAAAGACCATGAGTGGTTCGAACTGTCTGCAGACGAAACACATGGTCTAGTCGGTATTACCGACTACGCGCAACAGCAACTCGGCGATGTAGTCTATGTCGAGCTTCCAGAGATTGGACGCGTGTTGACGAAGGGCGAACAGCTCGGTTCGATCGAGTCGGTAAAAGCAGTATCCGATTTGTTCTCTCCTGTTTCAGGAGAAGTCGTCGAAGTCAATATGACTTTGGGCGATCACCCTGATGCTGTGAATAAGACGCCACACGATGCGTGGATGGTGAAACTTAGGCTGTCATCAAAAGACGAACTCCAGACATTATTGAATGCTAAGTCCTATGGTGAGTTGATAGCGTAGTTGTTTTGAGTCGATTTGGCTGAGCACATTCACCGAACCTCACTGAGTAAGTATTAAGAAGTGACCTTCCGTTCCGGCGATTCGTTTGAGAAGCGACACATAGGCCCTTATGCGGCCGATCTTCAGGAGATGCTGTCTGAGGTTGGGGTGCAATCTCTGGATTCGCTGATGACTGAGATTGTGCCGGCTGGTATACGCAACAAAGAGTCGTTACCTCTTCCTTCGGCTGAATTTGAGTCGGAGTATCTGGATCGGATGAAAAAACTGTCCGAGCGTAACGTATCCTGCCGATCGTTCATCGGTCTTGGATATTACGGGACGATCACGCCTAGTGTGATTCTTCGAAATGTCATTGAAAACCCGAGCTGGTATACACCGTATACACCCTATCAGGCGGAAGTTGCTCAAGGACGACTTGAGGCGCTACTTAATTATCAGACGGCTATTGAGGATTTGACAGCGATGGAAGTGGCAAACGCCTCATTACTGGACGAGGCGACGGCGGCGGCGGAAGCAATGGTACTGCTTCATCGAATCCGCTCCAGACAACCACATGCAGGAAATGTGTTTCTCGTTAGTGATCGTTGTTTTCCTCAAACTGTCGAAGTACTTCGCGGGCGAGCTGAACCATTGGGACTGGACGTAAGGACGGGACCGGAGACGCGGTTTTCCTTTGACGAGACTGTCTTTGGAGCGCTGCTGCAATACCCCGATGTAAACGGCGCGATTCGCCCGTTAGACGATGTAATAGAAGCTGCGCATGAGGCGGGCGTCTTGGTTGCAGTTGCGAGTGACCTTTTAGCCTTAACTTTGCTAAAACCGCCTGGTGAATCTGGTGCTGATGTCGTTTTCGGAAGTAGTCAGCGCTTCGGTGTTCCTATGGGCTACGGCGGACCACATGCAGCGTTTTTTGCAACCCGCCAGGAGTACGTAAGGCAGATTCCTGGACGGCTAATCGGTGTGTCTGTGGATCGACATGGGCGGCAGGCGTATAGGATGGCCCTTCAGACCCGCGAACAACATATCAGGCGCGAGCGAGCGACGTCGAACATTTGTACTGCACAGGCACTTTTGGCGAACGTAGCCGGTTTTTATGCGGTATATCACGGTGCGGATGGTCTTCGCGAGATTGCGCGTCGTATCCAGAAAACCGCGAACCACTTGACGAGGCGTTTGGCGGCGGTTGGAGTTTCTCAGAAGAACGTTTGTTTTTTTGATAGTTTACATCTGTCTCTTGGGTCGTCTTTAGTCACACGCCGACTTCGCGACTTGGCTGAAGCAGAGAGGTTTAATTTTCGATATTTTGGTGATTTTGAAATTGGAATCTGTTTGGACGAAACGACGACCGACACGGATGTTGAAACGATTGTGAGCCTGTTCGATAGAGCGATGGACAGCCCAGAGGCTAAACCGTTAGCTGCAGTTCTAACCGAGAAAGATGACTGGTCGGTGGAATGGCCGGAGAATCTAGTCAGACAAAGTGATTTCCTAAATCACCCAGTATTCAATTCTTACCGTTCTGAGCTGGAAATGATGCGCTATTTGAAGCAGCTTGAGCGGAAGGACATCGGCTTGGACACGTCGATGATTCCCCTTGGGTCATGCACGATGAAGCTCACGTCTGCGACTGAACTGATTCCCGTTACGTGGAAGGAGTTTAGTGATGTTCATCCCTATGTTCCAGTCGAGCATGCCGCAGCTTATCACCAGGTGTTTGCCGAACTCAGAACAGCACTCTGCGTAATCACTGGATTTTCGGCCGTATCGTTACAGCCAAATTCTGGGGCACAGGGGGAGTTTGCCGGTTTGATGGTTATTCGGGCTTATCATCAGGCCCGTGGTGACCAACAACGTGACGTCGTTCTTATTCCATCGTCGGCGCATGGGACAAATCCCGCTAGTGCTGCGATGGCTGGAATGAAAATAGTTATTGTGAAGTGCGACGACCAAGGTAACGTGGATATCAGCGACCTTGGAAAAAGGGTGACCGAATTTGGCGACCGACTGAATGCTTTGATGATCACGTATCCATCGACACATGGCGTCTTCGAAGAATCTGTTCGTGAAATTTGCGAACTGGTTCACAAACACGGCGGCCAGGTGTACATGGACGGTGCGAACATGAATGCTCAAGTGGGGATTACGAGTCCCGCGGTGATCGGGGCAGATGTCTGTCACCTGAATCTTCATAAAACATTTGCAATTCCTCACGGTGGAGGAGGGCCCGGCATGGGGCCGATTGCGGTGGCAGAACATCTTTCGCCGTATCTACCTGGTCACGCAATGGTCAAGACTGGTGGTGACGAGGCAATTCGATCAGTGGCTGCCGGTCCTTGGGGTAGCGCCAGTGTCCTCCTGATCTCTCACGCGTATGTCTGTCTACTGGGTGCTGAAGGGATGACCAAGGCGACTCAAGTCGCGATGCTTAATGCAAATTACATTAAATCAAAACTGCGGGCTCATTTCGATGTGTTGTATGCCGGAGAGAATGGCCGTGTGGCTCACGAGTTAATCTTCGATCTTCGACCGTTTCGAGAGAGTGCGGGTGTAACCGAGCAGGATGTTGCGAAACGATTGATGGATTTTGGCTTCCATGCTCCGACAGTGTCATTTCCAGTACAAGGCACATTAATGGTGGAACCGACTGAGAGTGAGTCAAAGATAGAGTTGGATCGGTTTTGTAACGCCATGATGAAAATTCGTGAGGAGATACAGGCGATTATTGATGGCGCAGCGGATCGAAACGATAACCCACTCTTGAACGCTCCACACACAGCTGAAGAGCTTACGGTGACTGATTGGAATCATCCGTATTCTAGACAAGAGGCGGCTTTTCCGCTCTCAAGTGTGAGAGGGCGAAAATATTGGCCACCGATTAGTCGGATAGATGACGCGTATGGCGATCGCAATTTGATCTGCGCCTGTCCACCCGTTGATTCATATGACGACGGCGCGGAGTAGGACCGGGTTCATTCAGGGATCATTGCTAACGCAAGTTCCGAGAAGGTTTTTGCAAGGAGTTCTGTAATCGGTCCAGGGCGACCGTTTCTGACGGGTGTTCCATCAATAGAGGTGACAGCCAAAACCTCACGCGTTGTTCCAGTTATGAATACTTCATCGGCCTTCGCAAGGTCATCCGGTAGAAGGATGGTCTCACACACAGGTATATCCGCCGCTTCGCCGACTTCGAAGAGGAAGTTTCTTGTAACGCCTTCAAGAAGACCAGTGTCAAGCGATGGCGTTTGTGCAACGCCATCACGAACAATGAAAATGTTCGACTGTGCGCATTCGGCGACTTCACCGCGATAATTACACATCAGGGCTTCGTCCGCTCCAGCGCGAATCGCTTCCTGCATCGCGAGAGCATTGTTAAGTAGATTGTTTGACTTAATGCGTGGATTCAGTGCCTGCGGATGATTGCGAACAATCGAGGACAGCACAATCTTGATACCCTCCTTGACCGTTTTCTCCGATGCTTCCACATAGGGCCGCGCAATCATAATTACGGTCGGCGTTGGACAGGAGTCGGGATCATACGTAAGGTCACCGACGCCACGGGTGAGCAATATTCGGAGGTAGAGTTCACTCCTGCTATCGGACACACTAGCCATGGTTTTAACTAACCGTTCTCTATAGACGTCGTCATCCAGTGGAACTTTCAATGCGATTAGACCAGCAGAGGCTCGCAGTCGTACGAGATGTCGATCAAGCAAGAAGGGATGCCGATTATAGGTTCGAAGTGTCTCGTAGACTCCTTCTCCGAAAAGAAATCCACGGTCTAGGGGTGACACCGCAGCAGTTGCGGCGTCGGTAACGCGACCATTGATGTTTACTGCTATTTCCATGCTGAGAGTCTCTTTCGGCTGATCCTAAGAATGAGTTGAGATTATCATCAGTTATGCGCATTCTCAATGCGTCCCAGATGCGTCGTATCGAAGAACAGCTGATCCAAGGAGAAGCAATTGCTTCCCTAGATCTCATGGAGAGGGCTGGTCAGTCGGCATTTGACATTATCCAAGGAGAGTTTAGAGAACTCAAGAGGGCTGTTGTGCTCTGTGGTCGGGGGAGCAATGGAGGAGACGGATGGATCGTTGGTCGATTGCTCCATGAGCACGGTGTCGAGGTAGACGGCGTGTCATTTGCGCGTGGAAAAGATCTGCGGGGCGACACACGCGCTGCTTTCGATCGCGCTGCCTCTAGCGGTGTACGTCTGTCGGAAATAGTGAATGAAGCCGAATGGGAGAGATGGTTAGAAGCTCAAGTTCGGTCAAAACCTCAGAAGGAGTCGGTGTCGGTCAGTACAGACCGCAGAACTATCGTGATCGACGCATTGGTTGGAACGGGATTGAATCGTCCGTTGGCGGGCTTACTTGCGGCGGTTACCAGAGACATAAATCACAGCGACGCCTTTGACAATGTTCCGGTTGTGGCAATTGACATTCCTTCCGGCTTCGCAAGTGACAGCATTTGTCAGCCTGGTCCGACCGTCGATGCAACACTGACAGTTACGTTTGGAGTTCCGAAATATCCATGTGTTATGGGGTCAGCTCTATCTAGGGTTGGGAAACTTGTTATTGCGAATATCGGATTGACAGATCCTGCTGAATCAGCACCTCCTCCTTGCGTGTGGTTGGTTGACCGTGAGCGTGCCATGGACTTGGCATCGACGATGGACAATCGGAAAGATGGAGGATTCCCACAGGATGCGCACAAGGGCAGTTTTGGCCATGTATTGATTGTGGCTGGTTCTCACGGGAAAACTGGAGCCGCCCAGCTTGCGGGACTTGGTGCATTGAGGAGCGGTGCCGGACTTGTGACCGTAGCAGCCCCTAACAGTTGTTTAAGCGAGATTACACATGTTCCTGAATATATGACGTACGGGTTGGCTGATGACCAGGGAAAGGTAAGCGGTGAGGGACTGAAGGAATTGCTTGCGTTGGACCACAGCGTGATTGCCGTCGGCCCGGGATTGGGGACTGGTCGAGGTCCGCGATCACTGGTTGAAGGTTTGATCGAAGGTGAGGCGGATGTTCCTCTGGTTCTTGATGCCGATGGTTTGAATGTACTGGCTGATGATATCGATATGGGGCCACTCACCGGTCGCGGTGGAGCACCGATCATTATGACGCCACATCCTCGAGAGTTCTCCCGTCTGGCGAAGATGAGCGTGCGTGAGATTCAGGCTGATCGAGCAGCGGCTGCTAGAGATTTTGCAGTTCAATATGCTGTCTTTCTTGTTCTGAAGGGAGCTCAGACCATAGTTGCTGGTCCAGATGGGTGTGTGTTTGTAAACACGACTGGAAATCAGGGTATGGCAACAGGCGGAAGCGGTGATGTGCTTACAGGTGTTGTGGCCGGTGTATTTGGCAGAAATGTTCGAGAGCGGAGTGGTTTATCTGGATCGGGAGAGAATCGAGACGAGGAATTTGAAAGAGTTGGTGAGATTCTGCAATACGCTGTTTATCTCCATGGCTTTGCCGGTGACCTAGCAGCGGTGGATATCGGGACGACTGGAATTATCGCGAGTGACATTGCCGTATATATCGGTCGTGCGGCAAGCGGGCTCAATTAAGGGGATAGCGGCGAGTGAAACGAACTTACCATAGCCATTCTGTAAGGGACACGGCAAAGATCAGTGCCGTTGTAGCAAGCCAAGTTGGGGCCGAAGGTGCAACGATTCTCATATACGGAGAACTTGGTGCTGGGAAAACAGAATTTGTTCGTGGATTGGTAGAGGCGGTAGGTGGAGACACAAGTGAAGTTAGTAGCCCAACGTTTGTTTTGATACAGGAATACCTCGTGGGTAGGCGGGTCTCTCACATCGACCTCTATCGGCTCAGCGAACGCGAGGCGCTAGATTTTGAACCACAGATTACTGAGCTGACAGGAACTAGCGCAATTGTGGTGATTGAATGGGCAGACCGTCTGAGCCGGCCTCTGAAAGACGCGATCAAGGTCCGAATCGAGGATAATGGACATGAGGAGCGAATGATTACTGTGGAGCTACCGGAAGCTGGTGGTTCAGCATGATTTTCACGCCGTAGCAACAGGAGACCTTATCGGCAGAGGGCTTTTCTTTATTCGCTGCGATAATTCGGAGCTTCCTTGGTAATGACAACGTCGTGGACGTGACTTTCTCGAGCACCCGCGACTGAGATACGGATTAGGCTTACGTGTTCTTGAAGATCTGAAATGCTCTTGGCGCCGCAGTACCCCATTCCGGCTCGGAACCCGCCTAAGAGTTGGTGAATCATTGGTCCGACAGACCCCTTGTAAGGAACCCGTCCTTCGATACCTTCAGGTACAAGTTTTTGACTCGGGTCGTCGTTCATTGCACGATCAGTTAGGTCAAACTCTTCCTGAAAATATCTATCGCGACTTCCTCGACGCATAGCGCCGATTGATCCCATTCCTCTGTACTCCTTAAAACTACGTCCTTGATAAAGAATCAATTCACCTGGACTCTCATCGGTTCCTGCAAACAAACTTCCAATCATAACGGCACTTGCACCCACGGCTACGGCCTTCGTGATGTCACCTGAGTAGCGAAGACCACCATCGGCGATGATCGGAATGTTTTGCTTGGTCGAGATTTTAGAACATTCCGAAACGGCAGTGATCATAGGCACTCCAATGCCCGCAACGATTCTTGTTGTACAGATTGAACCAGATCCGATTCCAACTTTTACAGCATCCGCACCAGCGTCAATCAGCGCGTGTGTGCCGTCGCCAGTTGCTACGTTGCCGGCGATTAAATCAATTGATGAAAAGTTTGTCTTAAGTTGTTTGGCCATGTCGAGAACGTTCTGTGAATGACCATGCGCACTGTCTAACACCAAAACGTCAACGTGGGCCTCAACGAGTGCGGCAGCGCGCTCCATCGTGTCGTCCGCGATACCGACAGCCGCTCCAACGCGAAGGCGACCGAGAGAATCCTTGCAAGCATTCGGGTACTTGATCGCTTTCTGGATGTCTTTAACTGTGATCAGGCCGCGTAAATTGAAGTTGTCGTCCACAACGAGTAACTTTTCAACACGGTGTTCATGAAGAATATTCTTTGCTTCATCAAGGGTGGTTCCGACTGGCACTGTAATTAGGTTCTCTCGAGTCATCACCGATTCGATTGGTCGATCGACCTCGTCCTGGAACCGAAGATCGCGATTCGTGAGGATGCCGACTAAGCGCCCTTGGTTCTGACCGTCCTCAGTGATCGGAACCCCAGAAATCCGATACTTCTTCATCAGGTCCAGAGCAGACGAAATGCTGGCTCTTGGTGGTAGTGTGATCGGATTGACTATCATTCCGCTCTCGGAGCGTTTCACACGATCGACTTCTGAGGCTTGGTCTTCGATTGCAAGATTCTTGTGAATGACGCCAAGGCCACCTAGCTGTGCCATCGCAATAGCCATTTTGGATTCCGTAACGGTATCCATGGCTGCACTAATTACGGGTGACGTCAGCGATATGTTACGAGTGAGTTTGGTTTCGATATCCACTTGGCTCGGCAGGATTGTAGAGTGACGGGGCACGAGCAAGACGTCATCGAATGTGAGACCCTCGCCAACTATAGCCGGCGAGAGTGGTTGTGAGTCAGAAGATTTCATGTTCATCATTAGGCCCCATGGCACTTCTTGTATTTCTTGCCGCTCCCACATGGACACGGCTCGTTACGACCAGTTTTTGAGGCATCTCGGCGGACCGTCCGAACGGCGGCGTCGTCGCCTCCGGTTCTACTAGGTCTTGGGCCACGCGCAACAAGCGACCCCGTTGATCCGGGAAGCGCCGATAACGCCGGTTTCGATTCGTTGTAGGAGACAGGTGTTGCGCTGCGAAGGCGGGGTTGACTCGGCGGCGCTTCTCCCTCTTTTGCTACGGGCCGCAGACGCCAAAGATACTTTATGGTGTCTTCGTCGATACGTTCCTTCATCGCCTGAAACATTGAAAAGCTCTCACGCTTGTACTCAACAAGCGGCTGTCGTTGGCCATAACCTCTCAGGCTGATACCTTCCTTTAGGTGATCAAGGCTGTAAAGATGGTCCTTCCATTGGACATCGACAACTTGAAGCATGACGTCCCGCTCGACGCGCCGAAGGGTATCACCGTTAAGTGCAGCCTCTTTGGCTTCATAGCTAGTGCGTGCTGTATTCCAAAGGGTGCTTTCTATTGCGTCAATGCCAGTGTCGTCGATATTCATCTGCGCACGTTGGTCGGCGTCCAAGCCAAAAAGGTCTCCGAAAGATTGACGCAATGCATCGATGTCCCAATCTTCAGGTTCGATTTCTTCTCCACAGTGGGATTCGACAATGGCTTCGACGTGTCCCTCAGCCAGCGTCATTAGATACTCTCGGCTGTCCAGTTCTTGGCTGCCTTCCTCAAAGTCGAGCTGAATTCGACCTTCAAGCAATTCACGGCGGAGTCCATAGACGCTCTCGCGTTGTTTATTCATCACATCGTCATACTCAAGAAGATGTTTTCGCACTGCGAAATGTTGGGCTTCGACTTGCGTCTGCGCACGCTCTATTGCCCGAGTTACCATTTTGTGTTCAATGGGGATGCCTTCTTCCATACCGAGCTTTTCCATTAAGCCTGATATTCGCTCTGATCCAAATATGCGCATGAGATCATCTTCCAGAGAAAGATAGAATCTCGAGGATCCGGGATCACCTTGCCGGCCTGCGCGCCCGCGAAGTTGATTGTCGATTCGCCGTGCTTCGTGACGTTCAGTTCCAATAATGTGAAGGCCACCCGCGTCGACGACTTCGGCGTGTTCAGCATCTGTTTGTTCTTTGAAAAACGTAAATATTCGATCCCACTCTGGTCGGGGAATTCGGAAGTAACGATCTTCATGTGAAAAGTAGACAGAAGATTCGTCGTCGACAACCCGATATTCAGTCTTTGGAATTTCATCGGCTACGTCTTCTTTCAGCGCCTGTTGTCGAGCCATATATTCGGGGTTGCCACCCAGAAGAATGTCGGTGCCGCGGCCAGCCATGTTGGTCGCTATAGTTACGCTGCCTTTTCTGCCTGCCTGTGCGACGATTTCGGCTTCACGCTCGTGGTATTTTGCATTGAGGACCACATGCCGGACACCTGTCCGCTTAAGTACTTTGGACAAGCGTTCAGATTTCTCGATAGACACGGTTCCGCAAAGAACAGGACGTCCAGCATCCTGTTGGCCTTGAATGTCCTCAGCGATCGCTCGGTATTTTTCGTCACCCGTCCTATAAATCGCGTCAGGCTCTTCAATTCGAACGAGATCACGGTTGGTGGGTACAACAATCACATCAAGGTCATATATTTTCGCGAACTCCGGTGCCTCTGTTTCGGCAGTTCCTGTCATTCCGGAGAGTGTGTGATATTTCCGAAAATAATTTTGGAAAGTAATAGTCGCAAGCGTCTGATTCTCACGTTCTATTTTTACTTTTTCCTTGGCTTCAACTGCCTGATGAAGTCCATCGCCCCAGCGGCGTCCAGGCATCAAACGACCGGTAAACTCGTCGACAATAACGACGTGGTTGTCCTTCACCATATAGTCGACATCAAGACGAAAGAGATTGTGTGCTCGGAGGGCTTGATTAACGTGGTGAAGCAGTGGCATGTTTACCGGGTCATAGAGACCGCCTGGCTGTAACCGGCCTTTAAGTAGTTGTTCTACCCTGGCGATGCCGCTCTCGGTTAAGGATACAGTCTTCTGTTTTTCATCCTTGATGAAATCGCCGGTGGATTCCAAAGCTTCCCGCTCTTCAGCTGGAACAGTTCCTTGGGTAACTGCTCCAGGTTTAAGACGAGGGATGATTCGGTCAACTTCGTAATACAGCTCAGTAGACTGCTCGGCCGGCCCTGAAATAATGAGTGGAGTTCTAGCTTCATCTATCAGGATGCTATCGACTTCGTCGACTACGGCGAAATTATGTGGTCGTTGAACGAACTGCGAGATGTCAAACTTCATATTGTCGCGCAGATAGTCAAAACCGAACTCATTATTGGTGCCATACGTGATGTCACAGGAATAGGCCGCTTGTCGTTCAGCATCCCGCATCTCGTGTTGAATAACGCCTACGGTCATGCCGAGAGAACGGTAAATGCGACCCATCCACTCTGAGTCTCGACGAGCGAGGTAGTCGTTGACCGTAACAACATGTACTCCTTTGCCAGACAACGCGTTGAGATAGGAAGCCAGGGTGGCAACTAATGTTTTGCCTTCACCAGTCTTCATTTCAGCGATCTTTCCGCTGTGAAGAACCATTCCGCCCAGTAACTGAACGTCGAAGTGGCGCATCTCAAGGGTTCGCCAGCCGGCTTCACGCACGAGGGCAAAGGCGTCGGGCAACAAGCTGTCAAGGGACTCACCGTTATCGGCACGGCTTCGGAGTTTGCCCGTTTCAGTGGTCAGTTCTGTGTCTGTTGTGTTTCGGAGACGGTCTTCGCGGGCATTGATCTCTGAGACTAACGGCCACAGACGCTTTAGTTCTCTGTCGTTTTGTGTCCCGAAAACCTTAGCTAGTAATCTATCCAGCATCCGTTTAAGTGAGTTTGGAAAATGGGAAGTGTCTCCGCGGATTGCTTGCAGAGTGATACCGCCAAAGCTGTTTAGACCTTGGGTTGTCGGTCACTGGTCTGAAAGAACCGAGAGAAGGTATCTGAGAATTGTAGTGTCCCGTCTTAACCATGCGCAAGCTGGCAAGCTGGCAAGTTGGCAAGTTGGTCAGTTCGTCTTGCTAGTTCGCAGGGACGTTTCGATTTTCGGCCAATAACTTTGCGGGGTTAAGTGTTCGACCGTTTGACCAGATTTCGTAGTGGACATGATGTCCCGTGGCGCGTCCGGTGGCGCCGACATAGCCGATAACGTCACCGCGTTGAACAGTGTCGCCAAGGTCTGTTTCGAATGCGGAAAGGTGACCGTATCGTGTGATAAGCCCAAAACCATGGTCGATTTCGATGAGGTTTCCATAATTGCCATTTCGGCCTGCAGAAAACACACGGCCAGCCGCCGTTGCGTAGACAGGCTGTCCTCTTCGTGTAGAAATATCGACCGCGGGATGAAAAGTTCGTTCTCCTGTAAAAGGGTCTGTGCGATAACCATAGACGGCGGATATCCATCCATCTGCCGGCCAAATCACCGGCGTAGCGGAAGCGAGCGCTTCTCGGTATGCTACGCCTCGTCGGACCAGTGTCAATTGGTCATCAATAGAGCCGAGAAGGCCACGCAGTCTATCTAGGGAGTTCAGTTGATTTTCGGCGTCTAAAAGGCTCTTTGGTGACCCTACCTGGATCTCATCCGGAAGCTGACTCATTGATTGAATAATAGCCGGGGTCATGTCCACTCGTTCGACTAACTTCGCCATAGTCTCGTCGAGGTTCGTGAGATGTGTCGGCAAGTCGTTTGCGAGGGTTCGGTATCCGCTGTTCTCTAATTCGAGTTGCGCATTCTCCAGTCGAAGATTACCTAATGCCACCGACGTGTCCCATTCCGCGTAGATCAGGAAGCCGGCGGGTAGTCCGAGAAGAAGCGCTAGAATTCCGCAGACCGGCGCAACACCAAAAGAAAAGCGGTGGGTTTTGCCGTTTTCTCGGTCGGCGATGATAAGGGAGTATTGTTTTCGAAGCATCGCGTGAATTTGCACACTAACACTGATCGGTATGTGATTCTAACACACTGCCTCATCCATTGAGTGCTTAGCTGCCGACCCTCTAAAAAGGCAGCGCTGAGCGAGTATAATGCGGTCGCTCATGCGTTTATCCGTTGTAATACCCGTTTACAACGAGTTCGCCACGATCGAGCGGCTCTTGACGAAGGTGGATTCTGTAAATGTCGAAAAAGAGCTAATCATCGTTGACGATAATTCCTCTGATGGCAGCAAGGAGATCTTGGCACGCATGACCCAGCCAGATCGCGTTGTCGTATTTCATGATACAAACCGAGGAAAAGGGGCAGCGCTTCGAACGGGATTCAGTCATGCTCGAGGTGATTACGTCATCATTCAAGATGCGGATCTTGAGTACGACCCGAATGATTATTTGCTCTTGCTTGCTGAGGCGGAACAACGTGATGCAGCCGTGGTTTATGGCACCAGATTTTGTGGAGGGAAAAGGCCAGAGATGGCTTTTAAGAATTGGGTGGGCAACCGACTGCTAACGGGCCTTACGAACTTGTTATTCGGTGCCAAGCTAACAGATATGGAAACTTGTTATAAATTGATCAGGCGAGACGTGGTCCAGTCAATCGATATTAAATCGAACCGATTCAATGTAGAACCCGAGCTGACAGCGAAGCTTCTGATGAAGGGATTAAGGATATACGAGGTGCCGGCTTCTTACGTAGGACGGACCAGCGCCGAAGGCAAGAAGATTTCGTGGTTGGACTTTGTTTCCGCGATATGGACGCTCGTGTCGTTACGAATTAGCGACCAGGGTGGTCGGTAGGTTGCCAGGGAGATCTAGAGGGTAGCGTGGTGAAACTACCGGCGGGTGGATAGACCTGCGTAGATAAATACTTTGTGTCTGTCAGCCATGTCTCGCGCTGCCGGCGTGACAATTGTGTTCTCGTCGATGGCAATAGACCGGCCCGCATTGATTGCCACGCGAACATCGTCTTCGCAAACAAAATCTGTGACTTCCTCTTTGACTTGAGATGCAGGCCTCGACTCCGCGGATGTTGGCTGAAGGTCGTCGGTCGAAATATCTAGTGAGTTGTCAGTTTTAATGGGCGCTGTTTGCGGCGTTATACCTTTTCCTGACAAATACGTTTCCACTCGATCTGCCAGGACGAGTGGATCGACGCCTGACGTTTCAACAACCGGGCTAACAGTTTGAGTCGTTTGAGTATTTTTCAACGAACTCTGTGGACTGATTTCGTAAGCCAGGCGTTTGATGTTTAGAAGGTGTTGCGGCGAAATGTTGTCTGATGTGATGTTGCCACCATAGCCGCCGCAGCCAAGCGTCATCGCCGGATCTAGTCCGGTAGTCATGCCGATTGAACCAAACGTCGTGGGTGTGTTGACGACTATCCGAAACGCCGGTTTCTTGAGACCGAACTCAAGAATTACATTTTCATCCTGAGAGTGAATCGACATCGTGTGGCCCATTCCACCATAGCGGAGGATTTCAACACACCTTTCGCAACCCTCTCTCCAATCAGCGACCTCATAAAATGAAAGAACGGGACAAAGTTTCTCAATTGATAGTGGATATTCACGTCCGACGCCTTCGAGAGGCGCAAGAAGCACCCGGGTATCCGATGGCACACTGAGGCCAGCGGCAGCAGCAATTTCGCCAGCGTTCCTTCCAACAAGAGAAGGGTTGGGCAATCCCTTCTCAGTAATAAGGACTTCAGCAAGGGAATTAGATTCGACGGCGGAAAGAAATCGTCCGCCGTTGTTTTCGAACTCTCGCTTTACATCGTCCGCGACAGAGCGGTCCACGACGACCGAGTTCTCTGATGAGCAAAGCAAGCCGTTGTCGAAGGATTTTCCGGCGATGATGTCTCGTGCTGCTTTAGAGAGGTCGGCCGAGCGTTCGATGTATGCGGGAGCATTCCCGGGTCCGACGCCGTATGCGGGTTTTCCGGCCGAGTAAGCCGCCCGGACGAGGCCCATTCCTCCAGTTGCCAAAATCAGAGCTACGTCGCGATGACTCATCAGTTCTTGGGTGCCCTCAAGGGTAACTGTGTCCATCCAGGTGATTGAATCCTTAGGTAGGCCAGCTGAAAGGCCCGCTCGATTCATTAGGTCAGCGGTACGTCTTATGCAATCGATTGCTGCGGGGTGCGGGCTAATAACCAAGGCGCATCTGGCTTTAATCGCGATGAGAATTTTGTAGATTGTTGTAGATGTAGGGTTCGTCGAGGGCACGACGCCGGCTATGACTCCAAAAGGTTGGGCAATTTCAATCACTCGTCGTTCTTGAATGGAATTGACGACTCCAACGGTTTTCATGGGGCGGATAAACTCGTGAACCGTGCGGGAGGCAAAGAGGTTTTTTTGAACTTTGTCCGCCACAACTCCTAAACCAGTCTCCTGAACTGCCAGAGCTGCAAGAGGTTCCGCTTCAGCGGTTGCGGCGTCCGCCATTGCGTCGACTATGGTGTCGACCTGTTGTTGGGTCAGACTCTCGAGACGAGTTTGTGCGGTCTTTGCGCGGCGCGCTCGATCGCGCGCTTCACCGATCGATGTAAGGTCCCGATCTGACGCAGGAGGGGGTGAATTCATGCCCTCACGAGTTTATTTTGAAGAGTCTTTAGACTTCGGAAGAATCTTCTCGACCTCGCTATGAGGACGAGGAATAACATGTACCGAGACGAGCTCGCCTACCCTACGGGCGGCTGCGGCTCCGGCGTCTGTCGATGCTTTGACGGCTCCTACATCTCCGCGAACCATCACCGTTACATATCCGGCTCCGATGTATTCCTTGCCAATAAGGACTACGTTCGCAGCCTTTACCATAGCGTCGGCCGCTTCAATCGAACCGACGAGCCCTTTTGTTTCTACCATTCCAAGTGCTTCAAGCGTCATGCGAAGGTCCTCCGCGGAGGGTCAACCAATGGGATACCTGATCAAACGCGCCGGAACTGTACCATATTGCAGGAGGTGCGACAACACGTTAAGATCGTTGAACCTCTCGAGCCCTGACTTTAATCTCGTGAAAATTTCACAAGAATTCAACAACTTTTGGCTTCTGACACTAATTCTACTAATTTTTGGCTCAGGATGTAGCTCCGATATTCAGAATGATAAAGCGCCGGTGGCCAGTGTTGATCTGAGTCTGAGGCGGTCAAATCTTTCAATCGGCGGGCCGGTCAGTATGACAATCGATTTCGGTGTTCTGCGCGACATTGAACTGCCGGAAAGCGATCTACGGGTCTTGATTCACTTCGTCGATTCAACCGGCAATTTGATGTGGGCAGACGACCACATTCCCGCTGTAGCGCCCGGTGAATGGATACCGGGCAAGACGATATCTTATGAGCGGAATGTAAGGATTCCTCTCTTTCCCTATGTGGGCAATGCCTCCCTTTTGATTGGTTTGTACTCCGTGGCAACAGGGGAGAGGCTCTCGCTGAGAGGTGAAGAAGCAGGCAACCGTAGATATCTAGGGAGCGAAATTGCATTGGCACCTCAAGTCAATGCGAATATTTTGACCTTTGGTGAGGGTTGGCACCCTGAAGAGTTTTCGCAGGATTTCAACGATCGGTGGCGGTGGACGAGCGAGCGTGGCAGCCTCTCGTTTCAGAATCCTGGTAGTGACGCGGTCTTGTATCTGGAGGTTGATGGTCGTCCTGAGTTGTTCGAAGTTCCGCAGGAAGTAGCTTTCTTTATTGGCGATGAGAATGTATTCAATTTTACTTTAGACCGACAAAAACGAATGTTTTACGAAATTAGCCTTTCGGGCGACAGTATGGGTAATCGAGACCCTGTTCGAATAGAACTAAGAGTTGACCAGACTTTCCAACTAGGACCATTATCAGGCGTTGGCACTGCTGAAATGAGCAATTCCACGCAATTACAAGAAGATAATTCCCCCTCATTAGATTTGCCAAATGATCCGAGAAACCTAGGTGTAAGAGTGTTTTACACGTTTTTAGAAGCTATTTAGGCCGGCCGTGACGTTTGGCCGGTGGCTTCTAGTTATGCTAGGTTAATTCTTGATGATTAGAGAAGCATTTGTCTGCGGAGCTGTTTGTCTCGGGATCGCCTTCTTTGAGATTCCGGTCGCGGCACCATTAGGCAATGAAGTCGTCCACTTCGGTTCCGGTAGGACTATGGCTATAGCAGGGCATCAACTGGAGGGTGGCACAATTGTTCTGAAATTACACGGGGGTGGAGAAATTCGATGTGACGTAAGTCTTATTGAACGAATTGAGGTTGGTGAGCCACCTCAGGTTCAATCTAAAGCTGCTGCTGTTTCACCCTCGGAGCGTTCAGGGCTTCGTCTGCTAGAACGACCGTTCGGTGGTCTCATTCTAGCCGCAGCTGAGCGTCATGGTGTAGACCAGTATCTTATTCACGCCTTAATCGAAGCAGAATCAGGTTATCGGCCTTGGGCCGAGTCGGCCCGAGGGGCGATGGGACTGATGCAGCTGATGCCTGAGTTGGCCAGCGATTACGATTTAAATGACCCATATGACCCAGCGAAAAATATTGACACAGGGACTCGGCATCTTCGTAATTTGATTGATAAATATGGAATATCAGGGGCCTTGGCCGCGTACAATGCGGGAGAAGGTTCCGTAATCAAGTTCAACGGCATTCCACCATTTCAGGAAACCCGCCAATACGTGGAACGAGTAATGGAGCTCGTCGGAGTCAATCAGGGCGACTAAGGACTTTCCGACGCCAGTCAAAGGCCGCTTCACAGGCGGTTTGATTCAATTAGCGGAACTACTTGGCGCGTCAATCTACCGCAAGTCTTCGCGTGTCATTTTGTTAAATTAGGTGTCCTAGGCTCCAAATGCTAGGAAACACTGTCAATGACCTTACATTTAACGAATAATTTACGCCGACGCAAAATTCAGTAACGCAGTTAGACCTACACTTAAGGATGAGGGATGGAGTTTCAGTGTCGCCTCGGGGCATCTACTGGGGAGATCGTCGAAGGCGTTTATAGCGCGGAGGATGAGGCGCAGCTGCGCAGGAAATTCGACGAGCGCGATCTTTGCGTTCTTTCCTTGCGGAAAAAGGGCGTCCTAGCATCATTAAAGATGTCAGGATCGAAATTCGGACGTCTGAGATTTCGGGACTTTCTCGTCTTTAATCAGGAATTGGCAACTCTCCTAAGCGCTGGAATGCCGTTGGTTCAGTCGCTTGATATCGTTCGAACACGTGTCGAAGGTTCTGTCCTGAAGTCTGTTCTTGATACTACCTACGAACGAGTCCGTAGCGGGACCGCGCTATCAGAAGCCTTCGCAGCTCACGGCAGTCTGATCCCGGGGGTTTACATTGCCTCGCTGACCGCTGGAGAGAGAAGCGGAAGTCTTGAAGAGGTTATTCGACGATACGTTGCTTACTCACGCTTAATTGATTCAGTGCGTCGAAAGACAGTCTCGGCCCTGATTTATCCAAGTATCTTGCTTGGGCTTTCGTGTGTCGTGGTTGGCATAATTATTCTTAGGGTTATACCAGAGTTCGCTGGGTTTTATCAGGGAATGGGCGCTGAACTGCCATTGGCGACACGGGTTATTTTGACGAGTTCTGATTTTCTTCGACAGAATTTCTTTCTGTTTGGTGGTGTCGCGGGGGTTGCCGCGGTTTCAGCCGTTGTCTGGCTGAAGAAGAGAGACAGACGGGGCCTGTTAGATCGTTTGTTGTTGGACATACCTGGCATTGGCTCAATCGCGAGAAAGTTTGCTACCGCCCAATTGGCCCGAACGCTGTCTACGCTATTACGTGGCGGCATACCGCTGGCTAACGCGCTTGAGGTTGCGGGAAACTCAATGGGAAACCGATATTTTTCTCAGCAGCTAGAACGTGTCACCCGCGAAGTATTAGAGGGGAAAGCGCTATCGACCAGTATGGCAGAGCAGGGTGCTTTTCCTGCAGTGGCAATCAAGATGATTGAGGTGGGTGAATCGACGGGATCGCTTCGTGAAATGTTGACTAGTGCTGCAGAATTCTTCGAGGAGGAGATTGAGACCTCGTTGTCTCGATTTGTGACAGTTGTCGAACCGGTGTTACTGGTAGTTATGGGACTGATCATCGCAGTCCTACTATTGTCGCTTTATATGCCTCTGGTTCAATTGGGAGGGGTGATTTCATGACTGAGGTTCGGGGAGTCGTTCCTCCAGGCGCAAAGGCGGCTGAGGCAGAAGAGCGAATTAGCGACTCTCTTAGAGGGAGACATACGAACGACGCAGAGACCGTTAATGCTGAGGAGGAAGCCCGATCTCGCGAGCTCGCCAAGCGATATCAGCTTGAGTATGTCGAGATGGACCAGTTTTTTATTGACCAGGAGTTATTTCGTTCAATTCCGGCCGATGTCATGTTGAGATATGGTTTTGTTCCCAGCCGGCGAGAAGGTGATTCTCTCGTAGTAGTAGTAGGCGATCCTACCGATGTTCAGAAACTTGATGAGTTGTCTCTATTGCTTGGCACATCGATTATTGTGGAGGTGGGGAAAGCGTCGGCTATTGAATCAATTCTGAAGAAAAGTGAAGGTTCACAGCGTGTTCTAGATGAGGCAACTGAGAGCTTTCAACTTCAATTGCTGCGCGATGAGGAGGAAGGTGAAGAGAGTCTCACGGTCGAGCGATTAACGAGTAATTTAAGTCCGGTGATTCGATTGGTTGATTCGATGATTTACACAGCGATTCAACGTCGAGCCAGTGATATCCATGTTGAAACCCAAGATGATGCTGTCTATGTGAAGTACCGTATCGATGGAGTTCTACAGTCGGCCATGCGTCCGATTGACAAGCAGTATCACGGTCCGATTTTGTCCCGGATTAAGGTGATGTCTGAGTTGGATATTGCCGAGAAGCGGATTCCTCAGGATGGACGCTTTAAGGTTAAATTGCCGGGCAAGACAATCGATTGCCGTGTGTCAATTATGCCAAGTATTCACGGTGAGGATGCCGTGATCAGAATTTTGGACAAAGAATCGATCAGTGAGCAGTTTCGGGATTTAAGGCTCGACATTTTGGGCTTCCCGGATGCCGAGGTTCGGCGGTTTCGTAAATATATCTCCGAACCGTACGGCATGGTCTTGGTGACTGGTCCAACAGGCAGTGGCAAGACGACGACTCTGTATGCAGCATTGTCAGAGATTAAGTCGCCTGAAGATAAGATCATCACGATTGAGGATCCGGTCGAGTATCAGTTGCACGGCGTAACACAGATCCCGATTCAAGAGCAGAAAGGATTGACCTTTTCCCGAGGTTTGAGGTCAATTCTGCGGCATGATCCAGACAAGATTATGGTCGGAGAGATTCGGGACCCTGAAACTGCCCAAATCGCCATTCAATCTGCACTGACAGGGCATTTGGTGTTTACAACCGTTCACGCGAATAGTGTCCTTGACGTGTTGGGACGCTTCTTGAATATGGGCGTCGAGGAGTATCAGTTCGTATCGGCTCTCAATTGCGTCTTGGCTCAACGATTAGTTAGAACAATTTGTGCGGAGTGCAAGCGTCCGGTGAAAGTTGAAAGCAGTGATTTGGAAGCCGCTGGGCTGCCGTCGACGTTGGCCGACCAACATGCTTTCTATGAAGGTGGAGGATGCATAGAGTGCGGGGGCACGGGGTATAAAGGAAGGACGGGTCTCTGTGAGTTACTTGATCTGAGCGATAACATCCGAGAAATGATTCTGGCTCGTAAGTCGACGGTAGAGATTAAGAAGGCGGCGAAGCAGGAAGGAATGACTTTCTTGAGAGAGTCAGCCGTTCAGTGCGTGCTAGAGGGCGTCACAACGCTTCGAGAAATTAACAAGGTGACATTTGTGGACTAGGAGGATGTCAAGCGGTCTATTCGCCCTCGTGTCAACTCCGAGACCATCGCTTGCGCTTGGAATTAGCGCAACGGCTGTGAGAGGGGTCGCAGTTGGTTCAGTGAAGTCAAGACTTCAGGTGATTGGCCACTCTGCTGTGTCACTTCCTTCGGGAGCAGTCGAACCTAGTGCAGCTGCAGTAAATATAACGGACGGCACTATCGTCTCGGCCGCAATTCGCGAAGCGATAGAAAAGCTGCCTTGGAAGGGCAGGCGGGTGGGGTTGGTCCTTCCAGACTGCGTCGGTAAGGTGTCGTTTCTGAAATTGGATCATGTTCCGGGCAGTGAGAAGGAGCTGAGACGACTTATAGCATGGCAGGTCAGCAAGGCCTTGCCATTTCCCATCGAAGATGCCCAACTTGAATATGCTCCTGGCCAGCAGTTAGCAGACGGAGGCAGGGAGTTCATTGTTGGGGTTATTCGGCGAGACATCGTAGAGGAGTATGAAGGGGTGTGTAGGGAAGGTGGAGTCTATGCGGGCCTGGTGGATCTGAGTGCGTTCAATGTTGTTAACATGGCAATGCCGAACACAACGAACGAAAACGAGGATTGGATCCTCGTGCACATAATGGAGTGTCATAGCACCGTAGCACTTGTCCGTGGCACCAACGTTGTACTACTTCGAACCCTCAATGCAACGAGAGCTAATGATGTCTCAGCCTCTGTTCACCAGAGTCTGATGTTTTATGAGGACCGTTTAAAGGGCAACCGAATATCTCGGGCGGTATTGGTTCAAAGTGATGATTCGGTTGTTGATTCTGATGGTATAGCCAGTCGACTAAAAGCACAGGTTAACGTTCCGATTGAACGACTTGGTTCAAGGGGTGACTTTGTGTTCGAAGGTGTCGATATCGATGCCGTAGCAGCACTCGCCGGTCCGGTGGGCCTCTTGCTGCGAGAGGAACGTTTGCCGGCTTAGGATCATGATTGCGACCAATTTCTCAACGCGACCGTTCTACAACGAGCGTGCTGTCTACCTGGCGCTCGGAAGTTTGGCGATAGTAGTGATTCTACTTCTGACGGTGTGTCTTGTTCGTTTTTCGAGTTTGTTCCAAGAAGGCGTATTTTTACGCTCCGAGGTCGCTGAGGTGCAGCTTGCGATAGACAATCTTAGGGTAGAAATTCAAACGCTTGAAACAGAGATGTCTGGTGAATTAAGAGAGCAGCAAACGAGTGCGATACGAGAGGTCAATGAATTGCTCAAGCGGCGTGCGTTCTCCTGGACAGTCTTTCTGAATAGGATCGAAGATACATTACCAAGCGACGTGATGTTGAGTGCGGTTCGACCGGAGATGTCGAATGGAAACATCGAGGTGGAATTGGCCGTTGTTGCAGAGGATGTCGCTGTTCTAGATGGATTTATAGAGGGGCTTGAACAGAGCGGTGGATTTGAGGATATGTTGTCTCGAGAGGAGCAGGTTACGAGGGACGGACTTCGCCGGGCGGTGTTGTACGGCTGGTATCGTCCGATTTCTAATGAAACTGTTCAATCTAGTGATAGCACGCCGCCGGAGAATTTGCAGTGAGCGTGTTGAGACGTATCTTGGCGGACAATCGAATTGTGGCCGCGGTGGTATTTACGGGTCTCCTGACGACGGCGGGTTTCTATTTCGGTGGCGTGTATCCGCTCGAGCGTCAGGTCAGTCAAACACGTGTGCTCAAAACCGAGACTTCGATGGCGTTCGATAGGGCGCAGGAGACGTATGCACGGACTCGGGCTGCGGTAGAGCGAGAGAGGACGGCAAGCGCCGATCTGGATCGTTTCTATAGTCAAATTCTTCCGAAGGATTTATCGACAGCTCGAGAGATTACGCATGTGAGACTGGCAGAGCTTGCAATGAGAAACAGTTTGAGGATGGAAAGAAGAAACAGTCAGTCGGGCCAAGGTGAGTTTGATGGTTTGGTGCGCTTCCGGACAAATGTATTGCTAGCGGGTCAGTGGAGAGATATTCGAAGGTTTATCGCAGCCGTGGAAGACGGATCGGATTTCCTTGTGATTGAGGATATTGAATTGAGCCAAAGGGAAGACAGGAATATGCCGGTGGCCCTCACGATCGAAGTTGCTACCTACTATCGAACGAACCTCTGATGATGACTGGTTTAAGATTTGAAGCGTCCGGGCTGATTATGGGGATTGCGGTCTTTGGTGCCGGAGGGTGCCAAGATGTGCAGCTGGACTCGACTCAGAATACCGAGATGGAGCAAACTGACCCAGGCGGACTTTCGGATGACTTGCAGGAAGCGGTTGCGGGACCCAAAGTCGAATTAGAAATGCTGTCGCAACTGAAACCGACCGTGAGTTCGCAAGATCGTGATCCTTTTCGGTTTGGCGATGTGAGAGAAGTGGAGAAACATCGACCGGCCATTGGCGATGCCGCTGAAGACGACGCCGGGATGTCGTCTTTCGGTGAGACTCGTGCTGTCGACGAGGGTCAGTTGAATATGATCGGCGTCGTCCGAACTGGTGATGAAACGGGAAGAATTGCCGTGCTGACCGACGGTAGCGTTGTGCTGCACGGACGGAAGGGGGAGATCATCGCCGGTCGGTATCGTATAGTGGATGTTATGCCGACGGCTGTGATGATCGAGTTCATCCATGATGGCGTGCAACAGCTAGTCGAGCTATCCGAATTTTAAGAAGTTTGTGTGTGTGAGACGAGAATGACAATACAGGCATTTCGGCCCTGTCGCCAGAGATTAGCGTCTATTCAAAGTCTTGTTTTTGTCCTGGTGGCCGGCTTGGTGATGGGATGCGCCTCGACTGGTGCATTTCATCAGGGTAACGACTTAGCCGAAATGGGCGATTGGGATGCTGCGGTCGATTTCTATCGGCAAGCCGTCCAAGAAAACCCTCGAGATCCTGAATATCGAATAGCTCTGGAACGAGCAATGCGCCAGGCGTCCAGAGAACACGCGGAAAGAGCCCGTGAACTGGAAAGAGAAGATGAGTTGCCGGCGGCGTTGGCAGAGTATCGTCGGGCAAGCGAATTAGACCCGACTAACGGACAGTTGATTGCGATAGTGGCGGCGATGGAGCAGCGTATACGGAGTCTAGTTGAGGCATCTCGACCGCCGTCAGCGCTTGATCTACTGCAGGAACGTGCACGCGCAGTGTCACAGCCGACACTACTCAACCCAGCCACGGAAGAACCGCTGGGAATTCAGTTTCGCAACGCTAGTCTTCGAGATATTCTCGATTTTATAGGAAATGCGACTGGTATTAACGTTGCGTACGATCAACAGTTTCAAGATCGGTTGTATAGCATCGAATTGGACGGGGTAACGATTGAAGAAGCCTTGGACCAGATCCTTACGGCCAATCAATATTTCTATAAGGTGGTGAGTGCAGGCACCGTGATGATTGTGCCCGATACACCGCAAAAGCGGGCACAGTATGAGGAGCAGGTGATTCGGACGTTTTACGTGTCACATGCTGATGTGTCCGAGTTAGCTACTCTGCTAACCCAAGTGGTCAGGGCTCCCACGTTGGCAGTTCAGCCTCAAATTGTTCCAAACACTACTTCCAATACGATTACCGTCCGTGCGACGACGCCGATCGCGAGAGTGATTGAACAGGTGATTGCGGCAAACGACAAACCTCGCGCCGAGGTGGTCGTGGATGTAGAGATACTTGAGGTTAATCGTGAGAGGGCGCGGGAATTCGGACTGGACTTAACACAGTATTCGATCGGCGGCCTATTCTCTCCGTCGTCCCGACCGACAGCTGGCGGTGGATCGGATAGTTTGGCCAGCGGCGCTTTTAGTGCGGATCTCCTCTCGGGTGTCAGTGCATCGGATTTCTATCTGGCGGTTCCTGCTGCGATTATCGATTTTTTGGAATCTGACTCCGAAACTCGTCTCGTGGCCAAACCGCAGTTACGCGGGCAGGAGGGTAGTCAATTAACCCTCAATCTTGGTGATGACATCCCTGTGCCATCAACGTCGTTCACTGCGATTGCCACAGGAGGTGTCGCCGTTAATCCTCTTACGTCGTTCGAGTATAGGGCGGTGGGCGTAAATCTACTGATGACTCCGAGAGTAACCTACGACAATGAAATTATTTTGGAGTTAGAAGTTGAGAACAGCACTTTGGGGCCAAATATTGATGTCGCCGGGCAACCACTTCCCACTTTCGGTACGCGGCGGGTGATTACAACACTTCGACTTAGAGACGGAGAGTCAAACCTTTTGGCAGGCTTGTTGCGTGAAGAGGATCGTCGCTCCCTAAGAGGTTTTCCTGGATTGCTGCATCTACCCATCATTCGGCAGCTATTCTCGGCCAATAACGAATCGATTAGTTCAACCGATATAGTAATGCTACTGACACCTCGAATCGTTCGTACGCACGAACTGACACAAGAGGACGTCAATCCTATCTTTATCGGGACGCAACAGAATATGGGTATTTCTGGTCCACCGCCCCTTATCGCACCGATTCCTTTAAATCAGCGGGATGAGCTGGATTCGTCGAATACAGGCAATGTGTCGCCGTCTGGAATTGGAGACGGATCTGGTGATAGCTCACTCTTCACGCCTCACATTGCCGTGACTCCCGCGATGGCAAGTGATATTGCTATCGGCAGTGGCGGCTACACTGTTCCGATCATGGTCAGCGGTGCTGCTGCAATGGCTACGCTTAGCCTGAGCCTTGAATTCGATCCTGAAGTCCTTCGCGTTAGTTCGGTGAGAGAAGGAGACTTTGCCAGCCAGAGCAACGGCGAGCTCGTTTTTGCACAGGATTTCGATGCTGTGGCTGGCCGAATCGACCTGGCGTTGACACGGTCGGGACAGCTGAGCAACGACGAAGCGTCTGGACTGATAGCGGCAGTAGTCTTTGAGCCAGTGTCCCCGGGTGTATCCGTAGTTTCTCCAAGCGGACTGGGGCTGACATCATCCGGCGAACCTTTGACGCTAAGTTTCGAACCGACGACGATCAGCGTGCGCTAAACCAAGGTTTCGGAGTGTTACGCGGATGCTCAGGTTATTCCGTCAGTTAAAAACCCACGCGACGAACGAATCTGGATATTCCTTTGTCGAACTTCTTGTTGTCAGTGTGATTCTCTTGATTTTGGCCTCAGCAATTGTTCCGATCAGTCAGATTTCTATTCAGCGGCAGAGAGAGAGCGAATTACGAAGAGCGCTACGGGAGATACGAACGGCAATCGACGATTATAAGGATGCCGCTGACCTTGGTTTGATTGGAGCAGTTAATTTGAGATCAGAAGATGAAGGGTATCCGCGAAGTCTTGAGAGTCTTGTTGAGGGCGTTGAAACGACGAATGACGCGAGCGGCCGCAGGCTGAGATTTCTCAGGCGGATTCCCATCGACCCAGTGATGCAGAGTAGCAACTGGGGACTGAGATCCTATCAAGATGCTCCTTCGTCGACGAATTGGGGTGGTGGCAACATTTATGATGTCTATTCAAGAGCCTCAGGAGTTGCGCTTGATGGTACAAGGTATCAAGAATGGTGAAGTGGACAAGGAAGACAAAGAACCAGGCCGGCTGGACACTTGTGGAGCTAACGATCGTCATGTCGCTGATTGTGGTGTTCTCCACGCTGGCATTAGTTGGCTACCGCAGTGCGATTACTCGTTCCAAAGAAGCGGTTCTAAAAGAGAATCTCTTTCGCATGCGCGAAGCAATTGACCAATTTTATGTAGACAGGCAACGACACCCCGTTATGCTGGAGTCATTAGTGACAGAAGGGTATCTTCGGACTGTTCCGGTTGAGCCGTTTACGGGATCGACGGAAACATGGCAGGCGATATCAGGCCAGTTTAACGCCGGCGATCCACTTGGCGAGGGCGTCTTTGATGTCAAAACTACGAATGAAGGTACTGCCCTGGATGGCACGTTATACGTAGATTGGTAACGAGGATTCGATGAAATCTGATCCGGAGCGTCTCCTAAAGGAGACCGCTCTTGTCAGCGGAACTTTTCGGGAATATCAACGCGTAATCTTGAAAAAATCGACGATTGGTTCTAGCCGAGTAATTGATTCAATGGGTGGCTACGCGATGGTGAGTCTCTTGGTTGGGCTCGGCATTATGAGTATTGTGCTTTCGATTCTACTGCCGGTATGGAATCAGTCGGCCAAACGTGATCGAGAATTCGAACTCATATTTCGTGGAGAACAGTACGCTAGGGCAATCGAACTATATCAGCGGCGTTTCGCAGGAGCCTATCCTCCGGATTTCGGCACGTTGATCGAACAGAAATTACTTCGACGGATGTACCGAGATCCGATGACGGCTGGTGGTGATTTTCGGCTTGTCTATTTATCGCAAGTCGAGGAGTTTATTAACGAGAGCTCAACTCCCGACGGTTCAGACGAGTCTCAAGAGGCCGAGACACGAGAAGCGTTTCAAGTGGGCGCGATTAATTTCGATAATCGGGAGGAGGGAAGAGTGGTAGGTGTAGTCAGTCAGAGCGACGAAACGGCATTGAGGGTTTATAACGGGCGACAGAAATACAACGAATGGGCGTTTGTTTATGTTCCGGGTAGTAGGCGTCCAGGCGAGGGTTCGTCGTCAAGTGACCCAGCTGCACTACGGGACAGAGACAGCGACCGCAGCATCTTTAGCGATCGATGATGAAGTTTATGTCGAGGAATAGCGGGTCACTTAGTGAATATTAAGGTTCTTCAGTGTTCCAGTTGCGCGTAGCCAAATCTCGATATAACCAAGTAGCGGACAACATCACGAAGAGCATAGAGGTCGCGACGCTAGTAAAAGAGCCAAAGAGTAAATTGCCGAGCCCGATGAGGAGACCGTAGAGAAAAATGCAACCGGCGAACCAATTTAAACCAAGGCGGACCAACGATTCGTCAGGTGGTTTCGCTTTGCCGTCAACAGCCGCGGCGACGGGCGCCCAGCCCGGACCGGCTGGTCGGACGCGACGGTAAAAGAGGATCAGATGTTCTAATGGTTCTGCCGGTGTTAGCCAGGTTACAGCTAGCCAACACGCAGTGGTCCATGGCACGAGATACAACAGAGAATCTGGAAAGCTGATATCCGTGAAGACTCTAATAAAAAAGAAGCCTGTCGCCGCAGCAACCAATGCCGTGATTTCAGAGACCGCAGTGATACGCCACCAGTACCATCGAAGAATTAATACCAGGCCCACCCCGGCGCCACACTCAAGTGCAAACTCCCAAGCCTGTCGAATACTATCCAGGTAGAACGTAACCACGGCACTCAGTAGCATCAATACGACCGTGGTTAAGCGAGAGATTATGACCAGTTCGGAGTCGTGAGCGTCCATTCGAAAGAATCGGGTGTAGACATCGTTTACCAGATAGGACGAGCCCCAGTTGAGCTGGGTAGACACCGTCGACATGTACGCGGCAAAGAACGTTCCAACCAATAACCCTTTCCATCCTGAGGGCACATAATCTCGGATAACCATTGCATATCCCGCTTCTGCGTCAACTAAGCCTGGATAGAGTACGAGTGATGCCAAAGCGACGATGATCCACGGCCAGGGGCGGAGGCAATAATGAGCGACGGTGAACCAAAGCATAGCGAAGAGAGAGTGTTGCTCGTTACGCGTAGAGAACATTCGTTGGGCAATGTATCCACCGCCACCAGGCTCTTGGCCGGGGTACCAATTTGCCCACCATTGGACTCCCAAGTACGCAATGAAAGCGGTTACTGGAAGGGAATAATTGTCTATCGATCCATTAGGAATTCCGAAGTTCGGCAGGAAATTGAAGGTAGACGGCGGCAACTGATCAACTAACCCGTTGAGACCGCCAACCTCTGGTGCCGCAAGCGCAAAATATGAGAGCCCGAGGGAGCCGATCATAGCGAATACGAAGAGCAGAAAATCTGTAACAACCACTCCGCGGAGCCCGGCGAGTGTGGAGTAGAGTCCGGTTGCGGCGAGACCAACAAAGACGGCGGTCAGTTTGTCCCAGCCCAGTGTGACCGAAAGGACCTTAGACATAGCGAGATTAACCCACCCTATGATGAGACAGTTGATGGCTAGGCCCAGATAAATTGCTCTAAAACCACGAAGAAACGCAGCCGGTCGACCGGTATATCGAAGTTCTGTGAATTCGATGTCGGTGAGGATGCCAGCTCGTCGCCACAGTCTCGAGAAGAATGCTGTCGTAAGCATGCTACCGAGGCCGGCGTTCCACCAGAGCCAGTTCCCAGCTATACCGTTCGTTGCGACGAGTCCCGTGACGACTAAAGGTGTATCAGCGGCGAACGTAGTGGCGACCATGGATGTGCCCGCGAGCCACCACGGCATATCTCGATTGGAAAGAAAGAATTCCACTATGCCGGAACTAGCCCGACGATAGTATTTGATTCCGACTAGGATTGGCGTTGAAAGAATCAACGTGAGGGTCAGCCAATCGAGGAAAGTAAGTGACATTAGGCCAGGTTAGCTAACACTGCGTCATGAAAAGTTCGACGAACGTCAAGAATTGAATCGTTAGAACGGGATGGGTACACGCGATTGGTCAATAGAACGATATATAGATCTACACTGGGATCAACCCATAAGGAAGTTCCGGTAAAGCCGGTGTGCCCAATGGATCTGGGCGACATTCGCGTGCCACAGGATGATGTAGGCAGCATCGTGTCCCAGCCAAGGGCGCGCGAACTGCTAGGGACTGGTGTCGGGGAAACGAATTTTGAAAAAGAGTCAACCGTTGCTAGCGGAGTATTTCCTCTCAGTTGTTCGAGTATTGTGGTCGCAAATTTGCCGACCGCGGTGGCGGTACCAAACAATCCCGCATGGCCGGCCACACCGCCAAGTGCCCACGTATTCTCATCGTGAACTTCCGCCACGAGAAGTCGGCCCCGCCACGAATCGAATTCCGTAGGTGCGACGTTCTCCCTGCTTCCGATCTCTTTTCCAAAAGTTAAGTCGTCCCAGCCCTGTTGCTCTGCCATGTTTGAAAACTGTTTGATCAGCAGTGTGTTCGTTGCGTTTTCAAGAATAAATCCAAGAAGGATGAAGCCGAGGTCGCTATAGACTGATTTAGATCGTGGTGAGTATTCGAGTGGAAGGGAACAGATCGATTCTTCAAAATCTGCGCGGCCGGTATGATCGCGAAAGAATGGTAGATGTGCAGTCAGTCCGGAACTATGGGAGAGAAGGTCCGCAAGAGTAACCGTTTCTCGATCTTGTTGTCTCCAACGTTTCAGCCAATGCCCAACGGTATCTTCGAGTCTCAGCACACCATTGTCGACGGCTTGCAAAACAAGTGAGGTGGTGGAGATCACCTTTGTTAAGGAAGCTAGGTCGAAAACTGTTTGATCGTTTGTTGGAGTTGGTTGGGAATATTGAGGCAGTTCCCCAAAGGCCTCTCGCCAAATTACGCGGTCGTGGGAGCCCACCTCTACGGCAGCGGCTGGAAAAGCCCCTCCAATGGCATCCAAGAGGACCTGTCGCGCCTCCGGGAATACTGTCATTTTAGGGCTTCCTCCCGAGCAAGGCATTCTTTGAAAGGATCCAACCGACCGTCCAAGCAGAAACAAATGTGCTGCAGGAGCCAGCGAGGACATACCATTGCCACGAAACATTAGTGTAGAACCTGAGAGCGATCAAAACTGTAGCTCCAATAACGACGCCACTGGTTGGAGAAATTTTGTGGGTTCTAGGCAGGAGGGCTACGACAAACAAACCAAGCAGTAACCCGCTCGTCAGGGATTGAATTCCAAGAACCTCGTCGATGATTCGCCCGGAGAGGCCAACAGCACTAATGGCGACGCACAGTTGCACCACAGCCCAGAATGCTGTCGAGAGTCTGGAGACGTGTAAGTAATGAGCTTCCGACTGTCGATCGCGTGTCGCTGGCAGATAGAAATCGCCGAGAGTGGCAGCGGCGGAAGAATTTAGCGATGAGGACAGGGTAGACATAGCGGCGGCCACTATGGCGGCGATTAGTAATCCTCTGAGTCCGCTCGGTAAGTGGTTGACTATAAAGGTTGGAAACACTTGGTCGGTCTGTATTATGCCGTCGACTGTAATGCTTGCAAGTTCAGTGGGCGCATAAGTCGTGTAATAGACCCAGAGCAAAAGACCAAGGCCGAGAAAGATAGTGAACTGAACGAATACGACTATTCCGCTCCAAACGAGGGCACGGCTGGCGTCGCGAGTTGATCGACTTGCTAAATATCGTTGAACGAACATTTGGTCAGTGCCATGGGTCCCAGCGGTAAGGAAGACGCCACCGACGAGTCCAGACCAAAAGGTGTAGCTACGAGTTAAGTCGGTACTGAAATCGAAAATCTGAAGCTTTCCGCCTGATTCTAGTAGAGTCAGTGCCTCAGAGAATCCCCCTGGTACTTTCGACAGCAAGATAACGCCAGCAACAACGGCTCCGGACATATAGATCCCAAACTGAATGACATCCGACCAGATGACGGCTTTCATGCCACCTAGTAGCGTGTAGGCTAATGTCGCTGCACTCATAAGGCCGACTGTGAGCACTAACAGCGCATGCGATGGTTGTGCCGACGGTAGTAACGTTTGCGCGAAGAGCATCGCCCCTGGAAGGGTTGCTAGAGCGGTTGCCAAGACGAGTCCTGTGGCAAATAGGCGGAATCCGTCCGAGAGTGAACGCGTTATCAGAAACAGCGAAGATGTGAGGCGGCCAACTCGGATCCCAAATCTCTTGGCAATTGGTTGATACGCGGTTAGAAGTTCGCCGGTAAAGAGGCGTGGCAACAGAAATGTCGAAATGATGACACGGCCGACGACATATCCTATAGCTAGCTGTAAGAAAGTTAGGTCGCCGCCAAAAGCGTATCCGGGAACGCTGACCAGCGTAACAGTGCTGGTTTCAGTTGCGACTAATGAACCAAGAACAGCCCACCATGGAATATTTTTTCCTGTGAGAAAGTACGTTCTAACAGATTGCCTGGTGCCTGTAAAAGAAGCACCCAGAAAGAGGACCGCTGCCAAGTATATGAAGAGTATGGAAAAGTCTAAGGGGGTCATTGCCCTTTACGGGTCATCAAGCTTCGTTGAAGATCCTCTCCGACGGCTGAGCGCACGGAGTCTCCGAATCTTTTGAGTTGAGACGCGGCTCCGGAATAGGTTTTTCCAGTTTTCTGCATCACAATCGCGATTTTGACGTTCCACCGGGCTCGCCGGAGTAAAGTGCCAGCCTCCTCATGGCTTAATCCCGTGGCCATGGTAACGATACGACAAGCTCGGTCACGCGATTTTTCTGACCCTGTCTTAATATCGACCATGAGATTGCCATAGGTTTTTCCAATCTTCACCATGGAGATCGTAGTCAACATGTTTAGAACCAGTTTGGTCGCGGTTCCAGCCTTCAATCGTGTGGAACCAGCTATTACTTCTGGTCCCACCGCTGGGGCAATCACCACATCAACGAATGTCTGGAGCTCTGTACCTGGCCAGCACGTAATGAAGATAATCGTGACGCCGTTTTGTCTCGCCTTGGACAGAGCTCCACGGACGAACTGTGTCATGCCACTCGCCGATATTCCGATAAGAATGTCTTTGCGTTTGGGCTTCAGTTGTCTGATGGCTCGTGCACCTTCTTCGAAGTTGTCTTCACTACCTTCTTTATCATGAAAGAACCCCGATCGACCTCCGGGCATCACCGCCCGAACGAGGTTCGGTGGAGTGCTGAAGGTGGCGATCATTTCTGCGGCTTCTAGTACTCCCAGCCGGCCGCTTGTTCCGGCTCCCACTAGAAAGATACGCCCTGACTGTTGGAGTTTTGACACGATCAATTCCGCGGCCGTTTCTATTCGACTTCGCTCCTTTGACACCGCATTTATCACCTTGCGATCTTCCGTGACCATTAGATTGAGAAGTTCTTTTGTGGATGCAGTATCCATTGCGAGGCTAGCAGGATGAATTGCCTCGGTCGGGAGGTCTTTCCATTTCGAGAGAGTCGACATAATTGACGCTATTGTCTAACGATGCATTAGGAGCGGGTCAAGGACGAAGATTGACTTGGTCTTGGCGTCCGCTGTATAAGTAGAGATTGTTTGTGGGTCAGACAATGTCTATGTATACGGTCAGAATAACACTCAGCCGTCTCGTTTACTTGCCCTCAACAGGGAAGATGACCGGTTCCACGGGACCGGAAACATACGGATGATGTAGCCAATTGTACGGAAGTTCTTAAAGGGCCATCATCCAGAGCGGGAGATGGCCCTTTTTTAAATTGTAGCCAAGATTAAATGGAGGTTTGAAGGTCTGTGGTAGATCCAGGTGCACTTCGGGTTGCCGTCGTGGGTTTCGGGACTGTCGGCCAATCGGTCGTCCGAGCTATTGCCGATGACCATCCGTCTTTACGAGTTACACATATCTGCAATCGCGATGTCGAGCGAAAGAGAACAGAAGGCGACTGGGTGGCGGCTGATGTCGTGTGGACGGACGACATTGATGTTGTTTTGACCTCTAATGCGGATGTAGTGGTTGAGTTGATTGGAGGAGTGACGGATGCGACCGAATGGATCAGGCGATCCTTAGAGGCTGGAAAGGATGTCGTTACCGCGAACAAGCAACTTTTGGCTCATCATGGGAGTGAATTACACAGGATCGCAAAAGAGAATGACAGATGTCTCTTCTTCGAGGCGTCCGTAGCAGGCGGAATTCCGATTATTCATGGTGTACAACAGGGCTTGGCGGGGGATAAACTATTCCGCCTTCGAGGCATTTTGAATGGCACATGTAATTACATCTTGACGCGCATGGAGGCTGAAGCGGTGCCGTTTGCCGAGGTGTTGTCTGACGCCCAAAAATTGGGTTTTGCGGAAGCAGATCCAACCGAGGACGTTGATGGATTCGACGCCCAGGCCAAAATTGCGATCTTGTCCTCAGTCGCGTTCGGTTATGAACTTGACGTCCAAGCAATTCCCGTCGGAACTATTCGAACAGTAGAAGCAGTTGATTTCGTCTATTCAAGGCGTATGCAGCACACGATTCGACAGGTAGCAGAAGTAGAAATTATTGACGAAATGGAACCGTCTGTGTGCGCTTCGGTTCGTCCAATGTTGGTGCCGCTGTCTTCGGCGTTGGCGAGGGTTGAAGGCAGTCGGAATGTTGTCTGTGTTGAGGGGAGATTTGGGAAAGAGACGGTCTTCTCAGGGTTTGGTGCTGGAGGAGGTCCGACGGCCGTTGCTGTGGTTTCAGACCTCGAGTTTGTCGCAGCCTATCGAAGTAATCGTCGAGCCCAGGGACGCACCACGGCGAAAGCGGTGGTGAATGAACACTTAGTCGCTCCCCACTATGTCAGATTTGTTGTTTCTGATCGTCCCGGGATTATTGAGGCTTTGGCGGGAACGTTTTCTAAATTTAATGTGAATATCGATTCGGTCCTACAGGAACCAGGATATTCGAAAGCGGAATTACCTTTTGTGGTAATTCTTGAAGCGTGTCGGTCAAGTGTTGTTGAGCGGGCGTTACAGGAGTGTGCTGTGATGGACTTTAATGTTCGTCCCCCGCTATCGATGCCGATGTTGGAGACGGGAGACCGGAAGGAATGAGTTTCTTTACAGGTTTGAAGTGCTCGATGTGCGGTGTCTCCTTTCCTGCCGAAGCGCTGTACGTATGCGACCAATGTCTTGGCCCTCTTGAGGCTACATATGACGAAGACGGTATTCGTCGCCATGTTACTCGAGACTTGATTGAGTCGCGGCCCAAGAATTTATGGAGATATCGAGAATTTCTTCCAATTACTGGTGAACCTCGAACGGGCTTTCATTCAGGATATACACCGTTGGTTCGGGCGGACCGTCTGGCCGCTGAATTGGGTTTGTCAGAATTGTATATAAAGGATGACTCAATTAATCATCCTACGCTGTCGTACAAGGATCGAGTCGTCAGTGTTGCCGCGACCCGTGCTCTAGAACTCGACATGGGAATCTTTGCCTGCGCTTCTACAGGCAATCTTGGTAACAGTGTTGCGGCGCACGCGGCGAGGCTAGGCCTACCTTGTTACGTTTTCATCCCGCGGAGCCTGGAGCCAGGGAAGATCTTGGGGGCGGCTGTGTCGGGACCTCATGTGGTCGCCGTCGATGGTACGTATGACGACATAAATCGCTTGTGCACGCAAGTGGGCGATAACTATGGCTGGGGATTTGCGAACATTAATCTGCGAAGTTACTACGCAGAAGGAGCGAAGACCTACGGTTATGAGATCGTAGAGCAATGTGGGTGGCGTTTTCCAAGGCATGTCGTCGTTCCAGTAGCTGGAGGGACCTTATTGCCTCGAATTGGCCGCGGTTTTCATGACTTCTTGAGGCTGGGATTAGTAGACGGAGAATTTCCGAAGATTTACGCAGCACAAGCTGCGGGTTGTGCGCCAGTAGTTAATGCGCTGGCCGAGGGTCTTGATTTCCCTGAACCCGTCAAACCGGACACAATCGCAAAATCTATTGCTATCGGTAATCCTGCGGATGGTCATCAGGTCGTAAAAACGGTACGTGATAGTGGCGGCACGGGTGCGATAGCCACCGATGATGAGATCATTGATGCGATAGCTCTGCTGGCACGCACGGAGGGTATTTTCACCGAACCTGCTGGGGGTACAACCCTTGCCGCTACTATTTCGCTGATAAACGAGGGTGTCATTCCAAGGACTGATTCGATTGTTGTCTGCATCACGGGGAATGGATACAAGACGTCAGATGTCATGGCTGACTCAATTAAGCGACCAACAGAGTTGGGACGATCGTTAAAGGAGTTTCAGGAGTTCTTCGCAGAGAGTAATGAGAAACATCAGGGGCTCGACTGAGATGGGTGAATCGAGAGAATGCACGGAGATTATCGAAGCAGAGGGACACCTTGTCGACTCGCAATTGCTGAATGCAATTTTTGACAAGGTGATTGAAAGATCTGGGAGATTCGAAGTTCTCGAATTTAATCTCGGCCGAACAAATGAAGAGTTCTCGAAACTAATTATGAAAGTTGGTACGTCGGATGAAGTGTCGCTCCAGCAGTTATTGGAGGACTTAATGCGATTAGGTTGCCATTCGGCGCCACTTCGCGATGCGAACTTGATTGCTGCAGAAGTAGACGGAGTAGTCTCAGAAGGGTTCTATTCAACGACCAATCACCACACGGAAGTACGCATGGACGGGCAATGGTTGTCGGTTAGCAAACAGCGAATGGATGGTGTGATTGTTGTCAGGGGCAGTGCTGCCGCATGTAAAAAGCTTCGAGATGTCCGGACAGGTGACCTTGTGGTGTCGGGGGTTGACGGTATCAGAGTGTCTCCAGAATTTGCCGAACGCGATCGACTTGGTTTCGCGTTTATGACGAACGATGTGTCAACCGAACGGCGCGTTGAAGTGAGTGCTGCCAAGGTCGTAGCGATGATGCGCGATGTTAAGGAGAATCGAGGGCGCATAGCATTCGTGGCAGGTCCCGTCGTAGTTCACAGTGGCGGCGTTGAATATTTTTGTAACCTGTTGCGCCAAGGTTATGTTGACGTTCTGCTGGCAGGTAACGCTCTAGCGGTTCATGACATCGAACACTCTTTGTTTGGTACGTCGCTGGGCATCGACCTCGACGCGGGTGTGTCGGTTGACGAAGGACACCAGAACCATATGCGAGCGATCAATGTGATTCGTAGGGCCGGAGGATGCCGAGAGGCTGTGGCGTCAGGGGTCTTGAAATCGGGAATTATGTATGAGGCAATCACGCGCGACGTAGAGTACGTTCTGGCCGGCAGTATTCGAGATGACGGTCCATTGCCTGACACAGTGATGGATTTGATTGAGGCCCAAGATTGTTATGCAGACGCACTAGATGGTGTCAGTATGGTAATCATGCTGTCGACGATGCTTCATAGTATCGGTGTCGGCAACATGTTGCCCTCGCATGTCAGAGTGGTCTGCGTGGACATTAATCCGTCGGTTGTAACGAAACTAGGCGATCGTGGTTCATCTCAAACGGTCGGAATAGTGACAGACGTGGGACTGTTTTTGCACCAACTTTCGACGCAACTGGCTGAAGACGATTTTAGTAAAGAGAGTTAAGAATGGTGTCGGAAGAGCAGCCAACTGCAACGCCAGTTGTGGTCCAGAAATACGGGGGCACCTCGGTTGGAAGTACATCCAGAATCTGCACGATAGCCGATCGGATTGCGTCGTCGCTGAACGAGTCGTCACGCTTAGTCGTTGTATTGTCGGCGATGGGCAAGACGACGGATGAATTGGTCGGATTGGCCAATCAGGTGGCAACCAATCCGCGAGGCAGAGAGATGGATCTCTTGCTTTCATCAGGAGAACAAGTGTCTGTATCGCTGTTGGGACTAGCATTGCAGGACCGCGGCATTCAAGCGATCTCGTTGACTGCGTCACAATGCGGTATCCGCACGGACAGTGCCTTCAACATTGCGAGAATTGAGTCGATAGAGACTGACCGCATTCTGCGCGAGATGAATGCTGGTAGGGTGGTCATTGTGACGGGATTTCAAGGATTGAGCCGCGAAGATGAAATAACCACTCTTGGGCGCGGTGGCAGTGACATCACGGGCGCAGCCCTCGCCGTCGCATTGGGTGCCAAGGTGTGTGAGATTTATACCGACGTGGCTGGAGTGTATTCGGCGGATCCGACTATTGTTCCGAACCCAAAATTGTGGGGCGAAATCAGCTACGAGGTAGCTATCGAGATGGCATCAAGTGGGGCCAAGGTATTACATCCGCGAGCGGCGGAGGTTTGTATGGCATTTGATGTGCCAATTCGTGTTCGGTCGAGCTTCGCAAACGGAGACGGAACCTTGATTCGAGGAGTCAGTGACATGGTTATGGAGCAAGCAGCGGTCGTCGGCGTTAGTAGCGACAAGAAGGTCGCAAAGGTCACCTTGGTAAATGTTCCTGATCGTCCGGGTTTGGCTGCTGACGTCTTCGAGAATTTGGCTTCAGAGGACATTAGTGTTCGGCTCATCATTCAAAGTTCGAGTTCCGAGGGCCTTGGACGGATCACATTTGTATTGGATGAATTGTATGTTCCAAGAGCTGAAGCGTTAGGAGCTAAATGGAAGTCGACTGGGCTTTGCGGTGACGCGATCATCGACCGCGATGTGGCCAAGATCTCAATTGTAGGGTCGAGGTTGGCGTCTACTCCAGGATTAGCAGCTCGAATGTTTTCGGTTTTAGCGAAACAGGGTGTCAACATAGATTGTATTAGCTCGTCGGAGATGAAGATTGCTTGCGTGATCGCTGCGGACCGATTAGACGAAGCGGTTAGAGCGGTTCACGATGAATTCTTTTCAGAAACCAAGAGTGCGTCGACGGTGGCACAGTGATGGCAGAGCCTACGATTGATGTTGGCGTTCTTGGCGCAACCGGGGCTGTGGGCCAGGAGTTTATCTCTCAATTATCACGCCATCCGTGGTTTCGTTTGACTTGGATAGCAGCAAGTGAACGGTCGGCAGGCCGTCGTTTCGATGAGGCGACGACTTGGCGGTTGCCCGTTGCGTGTCCAGATTCCGTGGCGAAGATGAAGGTGAACTCCGTAAAGGCCAACGGAGCGCCGGAGTTGGTCTTTTCAGGGCTTGATTCGACCGTTGCCGGAGACGTTGAAGAGAGCTTCGCGAAGGCCGGGCATCTGGTCGTCAGCAATGCTAAGAACCATCGCATGGCCGAAGACGTGCCGCTCTTGATTCCAGAGATTAATTCGGATCATCTTGGTCTTTTGGAGAGACAGGCATCAGTTCGAGCCTGGACGGGAAGGATTGTAACGAATCCGAACTGCTCGACGATAATCTTGGCAATGGCGTTAGCGCCCCTGCGACCATTTGGATTAGAAGCAGTTAATGTGACCACGCTGCAGGCCGTGTCTGGTGCTGGGTATCCCGGTGTTTCGTCGCTAGATATATTGGGAAACGTCATTCCGTATATAGCTGGCGAAGAGGAGAAAATGGAAACGGAGACGAAGAAGATTCTTGGCACGTTTAGAGACGGACGCGTTGAGGATTACCCAGTCGTCGTCAGTGCCCACACGACGCGGGTTCCTGTCATCAACGGACATACCGAAATGTTGTCGGTCGGGTTTAAGACGCAACCATCCGAGGATGACATTATTCAAGCTTTCCGAGAGTTTGCCGGTCGGCCGCAACACGAGCAACTTCCGTCCGCTCCGTTGCGTCCGCTTGAATATTTGGGTGGCGTCGACCGACCTCAGCCCATTCTCGACGTAGATAGAGGAGCAGGAATGACCGTTACGGCTGGAAGATTGCGGCGGTGTCGCCTACTTGATTATAAGTTCGTGGTGTTGGGCCACAACACAGTCCGCGGCGCGGCTGGTGCTGCCATCTTGAATGCAGAATTGATGCATAAGGACGGATTGATCGCCTCTAGTGCTTCTCGTTGAATTAAGGCCGTACCCTTGTAGCGAGTTGGGCCGGATTGCCTAATTCGAAGGCAACGAACCAGTAACATAGTCGAGCGCGAACCGAATCGGTGCGGTTCCATCCCCGATCAGTGTGGGTTTGAGCCTCCGCTCGGGGGCAGGCTCCAGTAATGTTGTCACTTCGATTCGACTACCGGCTGGGAGACTCACAGGAGCATCAAACCAGAAACGTGTCGTCCAGCCTTCATCGGGTTCTCGAAGCCATAACATCGGAATACGGTCACCGGTTGGCGTAATGGCCTCGACCTGTAGTTCAGATGACTCAATATCAACTTCTGGCAACAATGCTAAAACTGTAATGTCTTCGGCAATCTCGTGTGAAAACCTTGTCTCAAGTCCGCTGACAGAATCAGGTGATGTTACAAGCAGTGATTCGATGGGGCGCGTCGCACTATCTGAAAGATAGAGTCCAATCTGGCTCTGGTCCGAGAAGTTCATACCTTCGGTTATCCAGGTCTTCTTATAGTGAATTCGAACGACGATGTCTGCGCCATCCGGAAGGTGATATCCCGCCGATTGGTTGATAATTGAAGACTGTCCCGGTGTCCAAACCGCCACAGGTGGCGTAAGGGGAAAAGTTTGGTTGGGACTTTCCGAAAAACCCTGAACTTCGTCTGCGTCAGATAACGCCCGCGCGGCACCTGTTGTGTCGACAAAGACGGCGGCTCCACGCACGACGGCGCGTGCCCCGGGTCTTATCTCGGCACCAAGAATCGATCTTGATTCGCCGATATCGGTTGAGAGAACAAAATATCGAACCGACTCACTTGTGGCTGCATCGACGGCAAACGGTCGAGGTATTTGCAGCACAAGACTTGGTTCGCCAAAGGTCCATTCTGGATCCTGAGCCGTCGCATCTGGCGTTTGGTCGCGAGGTCCTTCGGGATACCCACCAGCCGACCATTCAAGAATCATGTTCATCTCAGTCGCAGTTAGAGCGTGACCATTACGAAAATCACCGAAACCGTCTTCAGCCTGCCAGGGAGGCATGCGGAGTCCCAGGATCTCCTCTCGAATCGACTGAGTCCATGGGAAAGCTGACCGATAGTCGAGGAGCGACATTGGTGCGACACCTCCCTCAACATGACAACTTCCACAGCGTTCCTTGAAAACGGGGTAAAGGTGTTCGTTGAAATTCCACCGTGATGCTATCGGCGTGTGGCCGCTAGGGATTGATGCCATGAAAAGCATAAAGATCAACATCGCCATACTCGAGAGCCAGATCCGTTTTTTCATTCTGTTACTCCTAAGTGAACTCAATGTCCTGAGTCAGATGCTCAACATTTTCTTCATGGCCTGCCATTGAAGGCTTCCGTGATTTGATTGACAGCTCCATCGAACACATCGTATGCACCGCTGACCTGTTGTTTGTTTCCCAGGTCACCGTACCAGTCAAGTAAGTAGGCCGCGCGCACCAGATGTCGAACGCCAATCCGCAGACTGTTGCGCTGTCGTATTGGTAGATTTTCAACTTCGGGACGAGTTTCCAAAATCAATGCAAGTTCTTTTCCTTGCAGGGCGGGTATGAACAATTCAGTAAATCGACCAGTTGCGACAAGTTCTTGCAGTTGCTGCGATCGTAGTACGACCTGGTCGAGTAACTCGCTAGTCAATTCTGGAATGTCCGGTTGGATTCTTGTTGCCATTGGAACCGAAGAATCAGGGGCGTCGGCGAGCAGCACCATCGATGGAGCGTCCGCATCGGCTGAATAGTCGGCGAAGATAAAATCAAAACGTTCCTCAGGAAATTCCTCGCCGCCCACGCCAAAGGTAACCTTTGCGATAATTTCAGCAGGAATCGACACATTTCCAGAAACGGCTTCAAGAAATTGACCGCCGGGTTCTGGGATTAACTCTACGGCGACAACTTCAATGAACTCGTCCGTCGCCGAGTCGTATTCCTCCTCGAGCACTATTCGTCCACTCCAAGCGCTTACGTCGACCACTTCACGATAGTTATCCGTAGCATAGAGTCGAAAAAGTCCCTCTTCGGGGTATGCACCCTCGATATGGTGAAAGCTGTCTGGTGCCATGAAAACGGTTCCACCATGACGGGGAGTGTGATCCATGTGTGCGCCAGGTGCGGCGTCTACGACACCGCAAGTTAACATGAAGGCTCCGTAGTATGGGTTCCTGACCGGGCCATCCGCTTGCACCCAATTGGATCCACCGTCATACATCGGGCAATACGCGCGAGCGTAACCTAACGGCAAGTCCTGTTCCGCCAAATATTCAGACAACGGTTTGAAACGCGCCCGCATAGTTTCAATATCCGTGGCGTTAGAGGCAGAACGTACGAGAGGGGCAGTGGTGGCGTCGGCAATATTCAATAAGGAGTCCAGAGCCGATTTGGCCTCAGGGAAATCGTCGCCGGCTAACGCTTCCTGAGCTTCGACGTATTGAGCTAATTGAGTCCCGAAGTCAGCCGGTGTCGAATTTCGATCAAAAGCACCAGGTGTCGTGTTTGGATTCTGCCTGGTCGAACAGGCTGAGAGACCAAAAAGGGAAACGGCGGTGAGTACCGTAACGAACTGTCGAAAATGGAACATGGTCTTTCCGTCCTTGTGCGTGTGCAGTAAACCGTCCGAACCAACGCTAACTGTTAAAAAATTATACAACTGCAAATTCCGCCGGTGCAATCAGTACTGGATATTGGGGAGTGTGATATATCGTAGGAACGGTGTTCTGTTCCAATATTGATTTGATAGAGAGGTACCTGGATGGGGAGCGATTGTCGTTTTCTCGGAATACTGTGGATAGCTACCATAGAGACCTAACGTCTCTGGTCAAGTTTGCCAAGGACAGACCGGTGACGACGTTTACGCGCGCTGAAATCAATGAGTTTGTTGGATATCTGTCTGAAAGAGGGCTTTCGGCTCGATCGATTGCTAGAACGTTGTCCTGCGTAAGAGGGTTCTTTGGCTTCTTGGTCGACGATCATTGTCCGCGCTGTCAGCACTGCAAAGAGTTGACACAGAATCCGGCCACAACCATTGCGGAGCCGCGGATTCGAAAACGGTTGCCAAAAGATCTCTCTTTCGACGATGTTGAAAAACTTCTCGAGCAACCTGATACGCGGTCTGCTCTGGGATTAAGAGACCGTGCATTACTTGAACTGCTCTACGCAACCGGTATGAGAGTGTCAGAGCTTGTGGCAGTCAAGGTAAGCGATTTAGATTTGGACAAGAGACACGTTACGTGCATCGGAAAAGGAAGTAAGGAACGTCTAATTCCCGTAGGACGAGAGGCGAGCAAATGGATTAGTCGATATAAGAAGAGTGCTCGCCCGACGCTTGATTCTGGCGGTTCTCATTGGCTATTTATCAATGTCCGTGGTGGAAAACTTAGCCGTGTGGGTTTTTGGAAGTTGCTTAAGAAGTATGCCCGGTCGGCTGGATTATCGCCGAATGTCAGTCCACACGCCCTGCGTCATTCATTTGCGACCCATCTGTTAGAGAATGGTGCCGATCTGCGTGTCATCCAGACTCTTCTCGGTCATGAAAGTCTTTCGACTACCCAAATTTATACCCATGTTCACAATACTCGACTACAGCAGGAGTATGAGAAAAGGTTTCCGAGGGATTAGCTGAGCGTACCGAATTGACCGTTTACTTGTCCCTCTGCTACCGTTAGCCGGTTCTGATGATGGATTTATCAGAAGATGGCTACAGTAAGACTTAGCATTATGTGGTCAGATTAGAGCTCGTTGTTCATCCAAAGGAGTTTGGTTGGTATGCGCCGAACAGGCCGTTATTTATTTACGTCAGAATCAGTCACCGAAGGGCACCCGGACAAGATAGCCGACCAAGTGTCGGATGCGGTTCTGGATGCCGTACTACGCGAGGATCCCATGGGCCGAGTAGCCTGTGAGACCCTTCTAACTACCGGACTGATCGTTCTAGCTGGAGAAATCACGTCAACGGGTGGCCTTGAATTCTCAGAGGTCGCACGGCAAGCGGTGCGAGACGTTGGCTACACCAGGGCTAAATTTGGTTTCGATGCCGACACCTGTGCGGTTCTGTCGGCCTTGCATGGACAGTCGCCAGATATCGCGATGGGCGTGGACCCTGGAGGGGCTGGAGATCAGGGGTTAATGTTTGGGTATGCCTGTTCTGACACAGAGGAACTGATGCCATTACCGATCATGGTGGCTCACCGTCTTGTCAGAGGTCTTTCTGAAGCTCGTCGATCTGGAGAACTTGATTATCTTCGACCAGACGGAAAATCACAGGTGACCGTTGAATATGATGGCGATAAGCCTATTCGCATTGATGCTGTGGTCGTCTCGTCGCAGCATAGCGAGAGCGTATCTACCGAACAGATTCGAGAAGATATCTCAAAGAGAATCATACGACGCATAGTTCCGTCTGAGTTGATAGACGAAGACACAAAGATTTTTGTGAATCCGACTGGTCGATTTGTTACAGGAGGCCCACACGGCGACGCAGGTGTAACCGGACGGAAGATTATCGTCGATACATATGGCGGAATGGCGCCTCATGGAGGAGGAGCATTCTCTGGAAAGGATCCGACTAAAGTCGATCGTTCTGCGTCTTACATGGCTCGCTATATCGCTAAGAATTGTGTGGCTGGTGGTTTGGCCGACCGTGTTCAGGTGCAGTTGGCGTATGCCATTGGCGTTGTTGATCCTGTTTCAGTGCTGGTGGAAACATTTGGTACCGCCAAGATTGAAGAGAGCCGAATTTCTGAGCTAGTGCGAGAGCATTTCGACCTTACGCCAAAAGGAATTATCGAATCACTCGATCTTCGACGACCGATTTATCGCGGGACTGCCGCGTTTGGTCATTTCGGGAGAACGGAACCGGAGTTCTCGTGGGAGAATACAGACAAGGCCGAGGGCCTCCGGACCGCGGCTGGAGTGTAGCGAAGTTAGAATCGAGACACACAATGGGTGGTGCCCCGGCTAGCCTTAGGCGGGTTCTTACGGCGGTCGCGACCGTGTTGACGGCATTCGCCGTATGGTTGTCGCTTCCAAGCCCTTCACAGAAGATTGAAATGTTGGCAGGGGAAGTTGCAAGAGATATTCCTCTGACCATTGCTGGTGCGTTTCACGTTCACACAAACAGATCAGATGGTGGCTCCTCTCCGGAGGAGATTGCGCTGGCAGCAAAACAAGCAGGCCTACAGTTTGTGGTCTTCACCGACCACGGCAATGGAACGCGCGTTCCTGATCCGCCGCAATATCGTTCGGGGGTGCTGACATTCGATGGTGTTGAGATCAGTACAAACGGCGGTCATTACATCGCCATTGGACTCGAAGAAACACCATATCCATTAGGCGGAGAGGCGTATAGCGTCATTGAAGATGTTCGTCGCTTCGGAGGATTCGGGGTTATTGCTCATCCCGGATCGCCAAGAAATAGTCTGGCTTGGACTGATACGAGTCTGCCGGTTGACGGAATGGAGTGGCTCAATGCTGATAGCCAGTGGCGAGACGAATCAATCTTGCGCCTTCTCGTGGCAGGTTTAGGCTATTTCTTTCGTCCAAGCGAAACCCTCGCAGCTTTCTTGGATCGACCAATACGAACTCTTCAGATGTGGGACGAAGCCTCGCGGACGCGGCAGATTGTTGGTTTGGCCGGGCACGATGCGCATGGTCCAGTAAGGGTTGGAGTCGCCGAGGAGGGAAGTGTCTCCCTAGGTTTGGGCTTTCCTGGATACAAAGAATTATTTGAGACATTTTCCCTTCACCTTCAGCTTGACAAGGAACTTGTTGGCCAGGCTGACGTCGACGCACCATTGGTTTTGGATGCATTAAGATCTGGCCGCGTCTTTACAGTGGTCGACGCGGTCGCCTCTGGCGTGTCATTTGATTTTGTCGTCCTCGGACAGGCACAGCGTTATTCAATGGGCGAGACCGTGCCTTTGGATGACGCTGTGGAGTTGCTGGCCTCGGTTAGTCCTATACCTGGAAGTGAAATTGTTCTTATGCAGAATGGAAGGCCGATTCATAGAACGGCTGATTCCAGCCTGCGCTACCGGGTCTCTGAAGCAGCCGTATACCGAGTGGAGGTTCTTGTTGATGGAGCTGATGCTGATGGGGCAGTGCCATGGATTATAGGGAACGCTGTTCGGATCGGCTCTGCCCCGACCGTTGAGCCCGGCGAGCTTCCTTCTCCGACGGCAGTAATGGAATTAGTGCCTGATGTCGGGGGAGAAGAAGGTGAGTGGACTTCGGAGGCAGACGATGACAGTGCGGCTGACGTCGTTACAGATGCAAAGGAGCTTGTGCTTCGATACCGTCTATCAGGTTCGAACATTGATAGCTCGTACGCGGCGGCGGTGCGGTCCTTGAATGCCGTCGGTGTGGAAGGCTGGGACACCGTCTCGCTGGTCGCTAGTGCAGATCGCCCAGTCCGCGTTTCTGTTCAACTGCGTGATGGAAGGAGCTCAGAGGACATTAGGTGGAGGGCGTCGTTCTACGCGGATAGGGAACCGCGCAGCATATCAATACCTTTTGGCCGCTTCATATCAACGGTTCCAATGGAGACACGCGCTCTACGAGTCGAAGAAATGGATGCATTTCTGATAGTGGTGGACTTGGTCAATTCTGCGCCAGGAACGGATGGTGAGTTAAGACTGGAAAGTATTCAGCTTGAGAGGAGGTAAGCGATCGCGCGGCTAGGTTCGAACGGTAAGTAATAAATAGGCTGCCGAAGCGCCGAAGAGTAAGTTCGGAGCCCAAGCGGATAAGACGGGCCCAAGCATGCCAGCACTTCCGATTGCGCCGAAAACGCTCATGACGATCCAATAAGTGCACGCTAAGGAAATGCCCACTCCAATGCCATATAACGCACCCCTCGGGCCCATGGTCACCGCGAAGGGAATAGCGATCAAAGTCAAAACAAGGGTCACAAAGGGAAATGAGATTTTTCGGTGAAGTTCTACAACAAGTTGGCGAACGTCAAACCCACTAGAACTCAAGGTCTCGACATAGTTATTTAATTCTCGCGCGTTCATCAATTCTGCGTCCGGTGGTTCAGATTTGAAATAACTCGGAGGTTCTAGGAATGTAAGCGTTCGGACATTATCCGAGGCAAGCGCGCTACCATTCGGCCCAGCCGATGTAAAATCACGGACCCAAATATTCGTTCCAGTCCAGTTCGCTTCCTCTTTAGAAAAGTTTACATTTTCCGCAAAGGTCCGTCGCGCCAATTGCCAAGGCCGGCCATGAAACTGGTAAACGGAAAGGTTCTCAAATTGATCGAGATTGGGTCGAAAGGAGAGATAGTTATAGATAGAGTCGTCTTTTCCGGCTATCCATCGACGATTAAACACGTCAACTGAGGTGAAGGCACCGGTTCTGATTTCATCATTGATCGCCTCCGCTCGGCGGTTTGATGTCGCCAAGATGGTCTCGCTCATAGCAAAGAGGACGCTGCTCCAGAGGAGACTAATGAGGAAGATTGGAAGGGCGGTCCTGTATAGACTGATTCCACAAGCCTTCATGACAGTGAGCTCACTACTTTTAGTCAGCAGTCCAATCGTGACCAGAGTAGAGACAAGTCCCGCAATTGGTATTACGTAATAGGCGAATTGGGGAGTGGCGTACCAGAAATATTCAGCAAGTCTGGACGTGGTCGTTTCGCCCTTAAACAACTTGTCTGACAGGTCTATAAAAGTAGAGAGATAGAAGATCCCGAGGAGGCCCACAAAGGATATCCCGGCTATGGCGAAGTAGGTCCTGGTGACATACCAGTCAAGAATGTTGAGTCGAAGGGGTCCTAATTGAGGTATCGGTTTAACCGAGAGTGATAATCGTGGAGCCGAAGTAACACGAGAGGTGTCGAGTTCCGTGTTTTTATGACGACGGAGAGTTACGGGCAACGCAAAACGGCGTTCTACGGATCGTGATTTTAGAACGACAAGGCCTAATCCTAAGAGGCCGAGGACAATGTTAGGTAACCACATAGCTAAGTGAGGTGAGACGAGTCCTCCTTTCGCCATGGCTTCGGCTCCATACATGAAGACGTAATACCCGAAGATGACGGCAGTGCCGAGTGAGAAACTCGCTAGCTTCCCGTCCTTACGACTTGTTACTCCTAGGCCGAGTCCTATCAGCGCGAAAACTAAACACGCGATAGGGATAGAAAATTTTCGGTGAATTTCCATTACTGGACGATGTGGAGACAAGTCGGCTGCAGAAAGGGCAGCCGCTTCTGCTTGAAGCTCAAGAATTGATAGTTCACGGTAGCCGCGTTGCGGACCAGCTGTGGGGAAGATAGTTTCGGCATTAATTGCGATCACGGCTTCGTCGAAGTTGTGGACTTCATACGTCTCTGGTTCCAGTGGATTCACTTGGTGGCCGGAACCATCGCTGAGAATGATATCGACCTGACGATCTTCCCGATTAAGAATCACTTGACCCTTTTCGGCGACATAGACGTCTGGTTGATCTGAACTACGGCTGTCGGCTAAAAAGACATCCGCCCAGCCTCCGCCATCTGGGAGAACCTCGCGTACGTACAGAACTACTCCTGGAAAATATTCATCGAACACGCGTGCTCTGACTTCGCCCTCGGCTCGGGTAGCTACCGCACGAAATGTGATCTCGCGAAAGGCTTGATTGGCGTCTGGAAGGGCAACAATCAGGACGTAGGATGTAATGAGGGCCGCCGCGCTTGCAAAGACCAATAAGGGCCGAAACATTCTGGTCAGGCTTACTCCGCAAGCCTGGAGGGCGACGGCTTCACGGTCGCTGGAAAGGCGGCCTAGTCCCACGAGGATTCCCATGAGCAGCGCCATCGGAATCGTAATTCCGAGTCCCTGAGGGACTAGGGTGGCCATCAGCTTAATCACGGTGATCGTGTCGACGCCCTTGACGATGAGTTCTTCGGCAACTTCCATGATCGGAGGAATCATGAGAAGAAAAGTGAAGAGGAACAGCGCGATAATGAATGGCGGGATGATCTCGCGAAGAATGTGCCGGTCGATGGTGCGAAACATTTGGTCTAATCGCTCTTAGAGTCGGAATCTTATATTACCGCGAAGTCGGGGGAACTGGAGCGGACGCCGGTAAAAAGAGGAGGAAATCTTAAGCCAAGGACGGAGGACTAGAATGAGTCTGATAACATATATTATGTTAACTAACGCCTACTTCTCATTCCTGAGCTCCGCCAATATCTCCTCAAGGGTCCGAATGACTTCACTCCTGTCCACGTTCGCCTTCTTAAAATTCAGTTGAAGCCTAAAGCTCTTTTCTGGGCCCTGATATTTATAGCTATACGGTTTCGCCCTGGCCGGTCTCCGCCTACTCGCAGACTTTCTCAATTCGGCCCTCGTGGTCCCACCAGACCTTGTAATTTGCTCAACAAGGGCTACCATTGCTTCATGGTTAGGTTGACGTGCAATTGAAATCAGAACGGACTTTGCCGTAATTTCAGCGAGGCGACAGAGAGCCTTGATCTCTTCGGGAAGAGAGTTCAAGGTGAGAGATTCTGTGATCGCAGTGCGAGATTTTCCAAGCCGGCGGGCGAGTTCCTCATGAGTGTAATTGTATGAGCCCCCTAGCGTCTGAATAGCTCGTCCTTCCTCGAATGGCGTGAGGTCCTTTCGTTGTATATTCTCTATAAGTGCGAGCTCAACCAATTCGCCGTCGTCAACGTCTCTAATAATCACAGGCAGTTCAGTTAGGCCAACCCGTACCGATGCTTGATACCGCCTCTCTCCGGCGATTATCTGGAATCGCTCGCCCTGCTGGCGAACTATCAGCGGTTCGATGACACCCTTTTCGGTTATCGAAGCCATAAGTTCAGACAAATCACCCATAACTTGCCTGGGCTGATCTGGGTTCGGGTCAAGATGTTCGATGGGTATTAGGCGCCCAACCGGAGCTCCTGACGACGCCGCTAGAGCATCCACATAGTGAGCGTCGTGTCTCATCTCTAGTGTTTGTGGAAGTCCTCGTCTAGGCACGGTCCATTACCTCCTCACACAGTCTGTAGTAGTCTGCGGCACCAGTAGAGTCAGGGGCAAAGCGGAAAATCGACTCTTTGTATGCCGGGCTCTCTTCAAGCCTGACGTTCTTGGAAATCACTGTGTCAAAAACCTTCGCTCCAAAGACTTTTTTGATTTGTTGCTTTATGTCTCGGGCTAAGGACGTCCTTCGATCATGCATCGTTATAAGAACTCCAAGAATCTGTAGGTTTGTGTTCGCTCTCGATCTCACTTTCTCGACAGTTTCCAGCAGGTCGTCTGTGCCTTCTAACGCGAAATAAGAGCTCTGAATTGGAATAAGGAGGTGAGTAGCCGCGACCAGCGCATTCACTGTTAGGAGGCCCAGCGTAGGTGGGCAATCGATGACAACATGCGAAAATCTGTCGTCGAGTGAGGCAATTCGATCCTTTAGCCGAAAATGGGCATCGAGCTCGCCTATTAACCTGGCCTCAAGTTTTGCCAGTGAAATTCGAGCTGGCGCTATCCAAAGATTCTCCTGGTTCAGCGCCGGCTTTACTACATCTTCGAGCTTGCAGGTGGGATCTTCGATGGCGTCGTAGATGCTTCTGTCTAGTCCGTTGCGCTCCACAAATGACAGAGTGCTATTGCCCTGGGGATCGAGATCGATCAGAAGCGAGGGATTTCCTCGCATGGCGAGGGCTGAGGCTAGATTTATTGCGGTAGTAGTCTTTCCTACGCCGCCTTTTTGATTCGCTATTGCTACGATCATTCAGATGATAAACCTAGGCTAAAAACATTCAAAAACAGCTGGGCTCAACCTGCTTCTTTGTGATGGCTTTTATTCTAGAAATGCGTGGATATTGTGTCAAGAACTAACGGCCGACATCATCGTGTTCTGATAGCGATATTTGTAGATAAGTCTATTTAATTCAATTGTTTAACAGATTGTCGGCCGGCCGACAATCGTTACATCTTATATTTTCCGAGTTCTTCGGTTGGTAGTCCTTCAAGCCATTTTGAAAGCTGTTCAGAATTGGCCTTGTCAGGGTTAAACTCAAGCGTCTTGGCGTTGGCGATAACATTTTCATCGACCAGAATAGGAGCGCGAGCTCGAAGAGCTACTGCTATAGCATCGCTTGGACGTGAATCAACAGACACCTCTTCCCCGCTAACCTGAAGGTGAATTGACGCATAAAATGTATTTCCCTTTAGGTCTGAAATCACGACTTTTTCGACCTTGGCATCTAGGTCCGTCAACATATTTCGGATTAAGTCGTGCGTCATGGGCCTGGGAGTTTCCACGTTCTCGATTTGAATCGCGATTGCATTCGCTTCAAAGACACCAACCCAAATTGGTAGCACTCGGTCGCCTTCGTGCTCGCGCAAAATGACGATTGGCATATTAGTGATCGGGTCAACCATTAAACTTTTAATTGTCATTTCAACCAGCATGACTACGCCTCGCTTGCTCGACTATGTTGCCGTTTGAGTTATCGGCTGTGATAGGTTGAAGTGAGGCGATTGGCTCAGAGGGGATGACGTCTCCACAGAGGCTATTTGGGCCTGCTTCTCGTATTTCTATATTCAAAATCTCTCCAATCTTATGATTGTTTCCGGAGAAATTAACAACAGTGTTTTGACTGGTTCTACCAGAGAGCTCACTTCTTCTTCGTCGACTTCTTGAATCAGCAAGAACTTCGACGACTTTTCCGATCTGTGCTTGATTGATGGAAACTTGGATCCGCTTTTGAGTCAGTTGAAGCTCCAGTAGTCTTTCAGATTTAACTGATTCTGGAATGATGTCTTGAAGCTTGCTCTTTGCGAGTGTATTTGGTCTCTCAGAGTATTTAAATGAAAACATGCTGTGGTACTTTGCGGCAGTTGTCAGTTCGAGCGTCTTTTGAAAGTCAGCATCTGTTTCGGTCGGAAAACCGACAATCATGTCGGTAGACAGGGCAATATCGGGAATCGTTTGTCGTATTTTTTCAACAAGAGCTCTATATTGCTCAGCGCTATGCTTTCGATGCATTGCCTTTAACACTGACGTTGATCCAGATTGGACTGGCAGGTGCAGATGATTACACACAGCTGGTAAGTCTTTGATCGCTCCGAGCATTCGGTCAGTGACGTGACGAGGATGTGGGCTGGCGAATCGAATCCGTTGAACACCTCTGACTTCCTGGAGAAGTTCAAGGAGACGTGCGAAGTCACAGTTTTTTAAATCTGGCGCTGTGTAATGATTAACAATCTGTCCAAGCAAGTGTATCTCTGAATGCCCTGTGCTCACTGCCTGCTCTGCCTCAGCGATGATTTCTAATGCTGGGCGCATACGTTCGTGGCCCCTTGTGTATGGAACAACACAGAATGTGCAGTGATCGTTGCAGCCCTCTATAATTGTTATATACGCTTTTACTGGGTCGTGCCTGACCGCCAATCCAAGCGGAAATGAAATGTCATCGCGAGGATTGATATCAATCTGTGGCGATCTTGAATTCTCAGCTTCTTGAACTAGAAGTGGTAGGCGTTGAATGGCCTGCGTGCCCGCTACGACGTCAACGTTGGCAACCCGTTTGATTATCCTTTCGCCCTCTTGTTGGGCCAGGCAGCCGACTACGGCGACTATTGGCGGTCGCGATTGCGTGTCCATTGCGAGAACGCCTAATCTTGAAAAGAGCTTGTCTTCTGCCTTTTCTCTGACACTGCAAGTGTTGACGACTATGAGGTCTGCGTCGCTAGGTGCATTGGTGAGGTCGTAACCTGACTGTTCTAATAGGCCGGCTATCCGTTCAGAGTCGTGAACGTTCATCTGGCAGCCAAAGGTCTCGATATAGGCGCGTTTTGCCACTAGATTTCGCCTTTCGCTTTCGCCTTTCGCTTTCGCTCTATATTCGCCTCAAGCATATCCATTGCTCCTGCTCTGGCAGACGCCGAAGTCTGGCCCGTCATTAATTTAGCGAGTTCTTTGACTCTACCCTCTTCAGCCAATGACTCAATTCTTGTCACCGTCCGGCCAGCCTCCTCTATCTTTGTCACGGTTAAATGAGTATCGCCGCACGCTGCAATCTGCGGAAGATGAGTCACGCAGATGACCTGAAAATTTGAACTCAGTCTCTCCATCAAGGCGCCGACCTTAGCCGCCACCTTACCGCCCACACCTGCGTCAACCTCATCGAACAGCAACGTCTTCCCCACGTTGTCCACAGGAGCAAGCGTTTTCAGCGCGAGCATTACGCGCGATAGTTCTCCGCCTGATGCGACGCGCGCTAACGGGCGTACTGTTTCACCCGGATTCGCCGAGAAGAAAAACTCCCCTTCGTCGACGCCGCTCTGAGACCACTTCTCTTCCGGAAGCTCATCGGACGAAAACTGCGTCACAAATGTCGCGTCAGGAATACCCAACTCTGCTAACAATTCTCGCAGCCGTCCCGCCAACTCCGTCGCGCATTCCCTCCGCTGCAAAGAGAGCTCTTCTGCGCCGTCAAGGAATTCGCTTCTGCTTTCTGTCTCCCTCGCCTCGACAAACTCGAGCTCCTTGTCTGTCAACTCAAGCGTCGCCAACTCCTCCAGAAGAGTTTCTTGATAGCGAATCACGTCACCGAGGCTTGGACCATATTTTCGCTTTAAGTCCTCCAGTACCGCAAGTCGGGCCTCAACAGCTGCGAGTCGCTCAGGCGAATCATCTATCTTTCCTTTATAGGATCGCAGGAAGAATGATAGTTCCTCCAGCTGGCTCTCGACGACATCGCGGGTATCTACGAATCTCTTAAATTCAGGATCTAGTTGTGACAGCTCCTCCAGACCTCGCCACACCTTGCCGAGTTGAGAAATAATGGAATCGTCCTGTTCGTAAAGGTTGTCGTAGCTCTCTTCGCACAGTTTCGACAAACGTTCTACGTTTACCAGCGTTGTCCGTTGCGATTCCAGTTTCGAATCTTCGTCCAACATTGGTGCGACACCGTCAACCTGGTCTCTTTGAAATGTAAGTAGGTCGAGTCGTTGAGCTTTATCGGCCTGAGTCTGACGCGAATGATCCAATTGTTCTCGGATTGACCTCCAGGAGTTATAGGCCTTGGCTACGGCTTGCCTCTTCGCTATAAGTCCACCGTGGGTGTCAAGCAGATTTAGGTGAGTTGAACGATCAAGAAGGGCCTGATGGTCGTGCTGACCATGAAGATCAAACAAACCTTGGCCGACTTGATGAAGCTCTCCGGCTGGCACGAGCTTGTCGTCAATAAATGATCGGCTTCGCCCCTTCGAACTGACTTCTCTCCGTAGTTTTAGAGTCTGACCTTCATGGTCTTCTACGATAGCGTCGATGCGAGCTCTGTCTTCACCGGTACGGACCATCTCATTCGTGGCTCTGTTCCCTACGAGAAGACCCAACGCTCCTACGATTACCGATTTCCCTGCTCCCGTCTCACCGGTCAGAACGGTCAGGCCGGACTCAAATTCCAGTTCTAACTCGTCTACGATGGCAAGGTTCTCGATGCGAAGAAATCGAATCATAGAAAGGACCCTTTATGAGGTTCCCAAGTTGTTGGATTGTCGCGCATCGCTACATGAGTCGCGGTGGTAAAGAAATGAAGGAACTTCCATCGTATCATACATTTGACACTATCGAAGCCTGCGTGTTATCTTCGAAAACCTGCGCTATCCCAGCGGCGCACCAGTGTCAATTAGGGGGTTTGGTTGCGTACATTTGTTATCTACGCCCATTCTCTTTTTCAGACGCCGGGTGTTGTCGACGCGTCAGAAGAAGGGCTTGGCATGGACGTGCTGGGATTGGTGGCTAGGTCTTCCTTGCCATCTCAATTAGTTCTGTTTGTCCTTATCCTTTTTTCTGTGGTGTCGTGGGCTGTCATTGTTCTAAAGGTGCGACAACTTCAAGTCGTTCAGCGTCAGACAGCGACGTTCATGGAGGTCTTTCGTCGCAGCAAGAAATTCTCCGATGTGCAATCGGTTTGCAAGTCGCTTGCGCAAAGCCCGCTGGCTGGCGTTTTTCAGGCTGGATACATTGAGCTGAACGCCCAACTTAAAGAGGCCGAAGGCGCTACGGTAACGTCAGTCCATTCTGAGGAACCAGCGCGACGGCCACCTCTTCGAAGTTTTGAGGCGCTAGACCGAGCGCTGCTTAGAGCAGCCTCAATGGAGATGGCCAAGCTGGAAAAGCGGGTGCCTTTTCTGGCGACTACCGCAAGCATCACGCCATTTATTGGTTTATTGGGCACTGTGTGGGGAATCATTATTGCTTTTCAAGGTATAGGGGAAACTGGTTCTACCAATCTGGCGGTCGTGGCTCCAGGTATAGCAGAGGCGCTGGTCGCCACTGCAGCCGGTCTCTTCGCAGCGATTCCTGCTGTCTACTTTTATAATTACCTTACGCAGAGAATCGGCTCGATGTCTTCGGCTCTTGACGATTTCTCGCTTGAATTCCTTAATATAGCGGAAAAGAACTTCTCTTAAGATGCCGACTATTCAGCAGCAGGCAACTCACAGCGGAACTGGTCGAGGCGGTCGCCAACGAAAGAGAGTGGGAACCGCTTTGTCTGAGATTAACGTAGTTCCTCTGGTGGATGTCATGCTGGTGCTTCTTATTATTTTCATGGTTGCAGCTCCAATGATGCAGAGAGGATTAGATGTAAGTCTTCCCGAGTCGAGACGCTCTGACCAGATCAGCTCTGAGCGTATCTTCGTAACTATTCCGGTGAGCTTTCGAACAGACCAACTTCTTCAAGTGGATGACGAATCAGTCAGATTTGATGTTTTGCAGGAACTTATGCGACAAACTCTCGAAACTCAGGCCGGTCGGGACGTTTTCGTCCGAGGCGATGGTGGTATCACTTATCAAGAACTGATTCAGGTAATGGATGAACTTAAGGCTGGTGGTGTGGAATCCGTTGGTTTAATTACAGACCTTCCGCCGACGCCATAATGAATAAGCAGGAATTGTGAAGGAACCCGCGTCGAAGATCATTTCGGATCGAGCCCAAGATGGCGATGGTTTGCGAAAGACCCTGGTCTTTTCTTTCGTAGTTCACGTAGCCTGCGTCGCTGCGATTTTCGCTGCACCTGATAGTTGGGTCGGCTCGACCGAGTATGAACCAGCTTCCATGACCATACGACTGGGCGGTGCAAACGCTCCTGGCGAAGGTGGACTGACCTCTTTGGGAGCGTTGCCTATTCAACAGGTCATTCCACTGTCGGATCTTCGGCGCCCGCAATGGATCCAGCCCCCAGCCGATATATTGCCTCAAAATGTTGTACCGGTACCAGACGCTCCACGGGTGGAACCGGAAAGCGACGTAGCTACCGCTCCGGAAGAATCACGAGGACGGCGACTGACGAGCGGTCCCCAGCTTCAAGATGGCAATGCTATGTCGGTAACCGGCGCCGAGGGAATTGGAGTTGGCTTGTCGGCGGGTGGCTTGGGCGGAGATGGTTCAGAGCTGAGCTTAAGTGATTTCTGCTGTCCTGAATATCTGTCGACCATGATTTCTCTTATTCGGCAACGGTGGAATTCTAATCAGGAAACTTCGGGGGCTGCGGTAGTAAGTTTTACAGTCTATCGGGATGGACGTATCGATGCTGTAGACGTAACTCGGTCAAGTGGGTTCATCGCCCTGGACCAGAGCGCTCGCCGAGCAATTCTTTTAACTCGTGAACTTCCACCGCTCCCGAGGTCATTTATGGAGAACAGCCTAACCGTTCGATTAACATTTGAGTATCGGCGATGATGTTGCGTTTCCGTATTCTGTTGTCGATTAGTGTCTCCATTAGTGCTGTGTTCTTGGCGGCCCAACAGCCAACTCTTCCATCCGATTTGGAACGACAGTCGTCTGGGGTTGACTTAATCATTGGAGAACGCATCGGCGCCCAACCAAGAATCGCAGTGCCAGATTGCTTGGCCTTGAGCCCTGAAGCGGACGTGACCCGCGCTGCCAGCACTATCGCTGAAGTGTTGTGGGATGACCTCGATTTCGAGAGAGAGTTTCGTATGGTTACACGGGACGTCTACGACTCGATACCACCCGCTCGGTCATTAATTGATTTGCCTCTTGATGATTGGCGGGAGTTAGGGGCTGATGGCGTTGTAAGTTGCTCGGTTGAGTCGATCTCTAACAACAGGATACGAGTCACAGCCAGGTTATTTAACGTTCAATCGATGGCCTCTTCTTTCGGGGTTGAATATTCTGGCGCGGCTGGCAATATAAGAACCTACGCCCATCAACTTTCAGATGAGATTCATAGAAACCAACGTGGTCTTCGGGGGGTAGCACGATCGAAAATTGCGTATATTTCGGATCGAGATAGCGAGTCCGTTCTGGGACTGGTTGAAGATCGGTCTACTAAAGAGGTCTATTTCGCAGATTACGACGGCGCGAACGTCAACCGAGTCACAATAAGCCGCACGCTCAACAACAACCCTGCGTGGTCTCCTGATGGACGATCCATCGCTTACACGGCATGGCGTCCCTTTATGGACATTCTCGTTTCACACATATATCAGGGGCGCTTAGAGTCTCCGGTTGAAGGAAATGCCGACACGCAGAATTGGCTGCCCGCCTGGGCGCCTGATGGGAGTCAATTGGCTTTTACTTCGAATCGGGATGGGCAACCCGAGTTGTATATTTCAAACTCCGATGGTAGCGGCCTCAGACGGCTTACAAATCACCCGGGTATTGACACTAGCCCGACGTGGTCGCCACAAGGTCATCTACTTGCATTTGTCTCTGACCGGACTGGAGCCCCCCAAATTTATGTGATAGGTGCTGACGGAACGGGTCTCCGTCGGATCACGTTTGAATCTCATTGTGATCGGCCGACTTGGTCTCCTGCGCCGTATAACGAAATTGCATATTCTTCTCAAACAGGCGCTGGCCATGACATCAAAGTTGTGGACCTTGCCACTAACGAGGTTCGCCAACTCACCTACGGACTGGGCACCAATGAGAGTCCAAGCTATTCGCCGAACGGTCGTCACGTGGCCTTCTCGTCAACTCGAGGGGTTGGAAACAAGCAAATCTGGGTGATTGGTCGTGACGGGAGAGGACTCCGGCGAATAACCGGAGTTGGAAACAACGAAATGCCGAGCTGGTCGCCATAGTGTAGTGGTGTGGTCGAATTAGTAGAATCGCTCATTAGAGTGTTTTTTTGTCGCTTGAGAGTCGGCGGTTATCTGTCGCGAATGGGAGGTCGTTAGATGTGGCGCAGTGAGGCTAGTCGTTGGGTGAAGATAGTAGTCGTCTGCATAGTGTTTGGGCTCACGATGGCGTGTGCCGGAAATCCACCGCCAGTCGAACCTGAGCCGCCTCAGCCTCCACCAGAAGAGAACCAAACATCGAGCCCGTTGGTGCCCCCCCCACCACCTCCTTCGCCGCCCCCTCCGTCGGCACCGATCATTGAGGAGGAAGGTCAGATTACGACAAGAAGTCTAGAAGAACTGAATCGAGAATCACCGTTAGAGCCTGTGTTTTTTGACTACGATAGTTCCGAGCTAACTCCTCGAGGCCAAACCATCCTTCAAGTAAACGCTGATCTTCTGTCTGAGTATTCAACTTGGGTCGTTACAATAGAGGGGCACTGCGATCAGCGTGGCAGTCCAGAATACAACCTCGGACTTGGCGAACGAAGGGCTCTCGTGGCGGAGGAGTATCTAATTGCCTTGGGAGTCGATTCGGCTCGGATTAATACGGTGAGCTATGGAAAGGAATTTCCCTTCGCTCCAGACGATACCGAGGAAGCCCACGCGCGAAATCGGAGGGCACATTTTGTGATTACTGGTCGGTAGGCCATTTTGCCCGATCAGAAGATTGCGTTAACCTGAGTCACGTAAACATGCAGAAATATAGAGCAGGTCGCCTGATCGTGGGTTGTTGCATCGGATTCTTCGTTGTAGTTTGCTTACCGCACAGCGGGTTTGGCCAAAATCGTGAACGGCAGCAGATCATGGCGGATGTTCGAATGCTTCACGAGCAAACCATGAGATTGCAACTGCATATTACCACTCTCGATGAGTCCCTTCGGGAACTGACAGAACAATTGCAAGTCCAGGCCGAAGCGACAGTACGGGCGTTTGCAGACCATCGCCTTCTTGTTGATGAAGTCGCAGGCGATGTTCGCATCCTCAGAGAGAAGCTTGACGACACCAATGTACGTATCTCCTCGATGTCGCAGGAAGTAGAGGCGCTTCGAGTGGCAATACCGAGAATGTCAATGCCGACCGCCGTGCTTTTGATCGATCCGGAAACGGGTCTTCCAATAGAACAACCGATAGATTCGGCAACACCATCCCCAACCACGTCGGTCAATCCGGCTGCTTCTCCCAGAAGGATGTACGACACGGCATGGGCTGATTACACGAACGCTCAATACTCATTGGCTCTCGAGGGGTTTGAAGCTTACCTAAAAACGTTTCCAAGATCAGAACTGGCCGATGACGCGCAATTCTATATCGGTCAGACGTACTATGCTGACGGAAGATTTCAAGAGGCCATAAATGCGTTTGAAGAGGTGCTTCTAACATATCCTGATGGAGACTCCGTACCCGAAGCCTCTTACAAACGAGGCCTGGCCTTGGATCGTCTCGGCGAGGTCGGTCGCGCGCGTCAGGCGTTTGAACTCATTCTAGATAATTACCCAGAGACCACAATGGCTACTCTTGCCCAACAGGCTCTGGATCGACTTGATCAACCATAGGGAAAGTAGAGTGATTTTATGGGCAGTGTGAACAAAGTTATCCTAGTAGGTAATCTTGGTCGAGATGCTGAGGTTCGATCAACGACCACTGGAACATCAGTGGCAACGATCAGCATAGCGACGACCGATGTTTGGAACGACAAGGCTGGCAACAAGCAGGAAAAAACGGAATGGCATCGTGTCGTTCTTTGGGGAAAGACTGCTGAGACACTACAAGAATATCTGCTTAAGGGGCGTCAGATTTATGTCGAAGGACGTCTACAGACGAGAGAATGGCAAGATCGAGACGGTAACAAGCGCTACACTACTGAGACTAGAGCTGACCGTGTGGTTCTTCTTGGTGGCCGGGGCAATTCAGCTGGGGATGGCTCTGGAGGTTCTCAGGAACGCCAGGCGGAGCCACCGTCCGGTTCTGGCGATACAGGTGGACTCACTGAAGACGACATACCATTCTAGTGCGAAGGCAATACCGAAACCGCGACACCCCTAAGGTCATAGCGTCAATCGGCTCTTCCATACCGGTCTTCCAACCTGACAACGTCGTCCAGTTCTGGTGTTGACACTTCTAGAATGTCAGAGTCCTCGATAGCCGTCATTCTGTGAACCGTTTTAGGACTGACGTGTACTGCATCGCCAGCCACCATAACGAACTTCTCCCGTTTTTCGTTCCGGATAATTTCGAACTCCAACCGTCCTTTCCACAGCATTACGGTTTCGTCCTTGATGTTGTGATACTGCAGACTTAGGGCTTGCCCGGCCTTTACGTGGATGATCTTTCCCACATATCGTTCTGTTCTTGCCCAATGGAGTTCATATCCCCACGGTTTCTCAACCCGTTTTGTCGTCGACTTTGTCACAATTCCTCGCGTACTAATCAGTTAGAAAAAATATCTCTATGCCGAATTCTAAGACGGACGCCCTCAACCTTCGGAAAATCATGTCGTAACTTCTCTGCGACCATAACGGAACGATGTCGTCCGCCTGTGCATCCTATTCCTACAGTCAGATAACTCTTGCCTTCGCCAGCGTACTCCGGCAACAAAAACTGCAATAGACTCGTTGTTTTTTCAAGAAACTCTTTTGTCGTATCAGACTCTTCGATGTAATCGCGCACCGCGTCATCAAGGCCGGTCAAAGAGCGAAGTTCCGACACAAAATGGGGATTTGGCAGAAAACGAACGTCGAACAGTAGATCGGATTCAATAGGCACGCCGTGTTTATAGCCAAAACTTAACAGTGTGACCAGAAGCTGTTTGTCCGGTCCTCCGAGCGAAAGATCCATAAACAGTCGACGTAGTTCATGAACTGTTAAGTCAGAGGTGTCAAACACCCTGTCCGCCATGCCTTTTACCTTAGTCAGATTCTCGCGTTCTCTTAGTATCCCTTCAAGGACCTGGCCACTACCAGATGGATGAGGGCGCCGAGTCTCAGAGAATCGCCTTACTAAGACCGGGTCACTGGCTTCAAGAAAGAGCAACACCGGTGCTAGTGCGGTCATCTTGCGTAGATCAGTCAGTGCGGAATCGAAGGCCGCAGAAAAATTGGGGTCCCGCATGTCCACAACGACTGCAGCTCTCTTAATTGTCGATTCTGGCCGATCGAGCATGTTTGAGAGGTTTGGAATCAACGCGACAGGCAGATTGTCTACGCAAAAGTATCCCAAGTCTTCAAGAGCCCGAATGGCCTCTGATTTACCAGATCCAGAGAGTCCGGTTACTACGACAAATCTGACTTCTTTACCAATCACTGTGGATCTGCGACTGATCTTGTTCATAAATCGTTGTGCTGCTGGATGATCGTTAATTCTTTGTTTTGACGGTCCTCGAAATGTTAACAGAACAATTGTTTGGGCGGAGTGAATCTCCAATCCTCAATTTCAATATCCATTTTAGCCGGACCTACTCTGAACGTCTTCTCTGAGTCGACGGTGGTATCTTTAATTCATCTCGATATTTCGCAATCGTTCGTCTGGCAAGGCTCACACCGTCGTTCTCTAGTAGCTTACCGATTCGAGAGTCGCTCAAGGGCTTTGATTGATTCTCGGCCTCAACGATCTTTCTTATTCGTTCCTTGATGCGGATCGAAGAGATGCCTTCGCCATAAGAACTATCGATAGCCCTGTGGAAAAAGAACCTCATTTCGAATACTCCCTGTGGAGTGTGAATATATTTGTCGTTCACTACTCTGCTAACCGTTGATTCATGCATGCCAATGTCATTAGCCACGTCTCTTAGGACTAACGGCTGAAGAAACTCGATGCCGTTGTCAAGAAAGTCCGTTTCAAATTTGATGATACTGGTAGCAACCTTGAAGACAGTTTTCTGGCGTTGGTCAATCGACTTAATTAACCAAAGAGCAGATCTAAATTTCTCTCTTATGTAAGACTTTGCTTCGTCGCTAATTCCTGATTTTCTTTCCAACATCCGATGATAGGAGCGACTGATTTGGAGTTGCGGTAAACCGTCTTCGTTTAGTTCGGCAATATACTCGTCCTCACTTTTCTTAATATAAACATCAGGAATCACATATTGGGATTGTGGTGGGTTATGCCGCAGTCCTGGCTCCCCTACGAGACGTTCAATAATTTCAACGTGTTGTTTAACCTCTGGAACCGAAATGTCCAAACAAGTTGCCAGTTTCTGAAACTGACGAGTTTGCAGAAGTTCTAGGTGGTCACGCACTATTGTGCCGCTGTAGGTGTCATCGATCCCAAGATGTTGCAGTTGAAGGAGGAGGCATTCCTGGAGGTTCCGCGCCGCGACGCCGATAGGATCGAACTCTTGTATAACTCGTAACACCTTCCTCACTTTAGGCTCCGGCCAGCCACCCATCGCGCCGATCTCTTGGAGAGAGGCGACCAATCTGCCTTCGTCGTTTATGTTGCCAATAATGACCTCGGCCAGTCCCTTCTCGTCCTCGTCAATGTTCACGCCGGAAAGCTGCCAGGTAAGGTGGTCAAATAACGACTGAGTAGTTCGGAGCCTATTTTCGACGGGAGCCAATTCTCTTAAGCCGGTCGTGACACGCGGGCGGTAACCATCCTCAAGGTATTCTCCGAAGAAGTCTTCGTAATCAGTATCGTCCCACGCATCCGTTTCCTCGGTGGATTGTTCGTTGTCCGGTTCGGCTTTGTCGCTGGCTTCACCACCTTCGACTGATTGTGACTCTTCCGCACTCAGCTCCTCTAAGTCTTCCAAAAGTGGATTCTCGACAACTTCCTGATTCAACATGCCGACAAGTTCCAAACGAGACATAGGAAGAAGTTTTATGGCCGCCTGAAGAGCTGGTGTCAGGACCAATCGTTGAGTCTGCTTTTGAACCAGTCCCTGTTTTATCGCCATTGACAATTACAAAGCGTCTTGCCCATCCGAGGTTGAAACACGCCAGCCGGCTCGCGATCTTCGAAGGGGTTGATCTTAGTCCAACCGGAAATCAGTACCTAAATAGATTCTCTTGACTTCCTCATCGCACGCTAGTTCGGCCGGGGTGCCTTTCTTGAACACTGCACCGTCATGAACGATATAGGCGCGATCTGTAATTTTGAGTGTCTCGCGGACGTTATGGTCGGTAATGAGTACACCGATTTGACGTTTCTTCAGATGGAAAATAATGTTTTGAATATCAGTAACAGCGATGGGATCAATACCCGCAAACGGCTCGTCCAAGAGGATAAACGATGGGGACACGACCAATGCTCTGGTGATCTCGACACGCCTACGTTCGCCACCCGACAAGGTATGGGCCGGTGATTTTGCGAGTGGTGTTAACCGTAACTCCTCAAGAAGTGATTTGACTCGTTCTTGACGCTCAGTGCGGCCAATCTTGAGTGTCTCAAGTATGGCCAAAATGTTTTGTTCTACCGTCAAACCGCGAAAGATCGAGGGCTCCTGGGGTAAGTAGCCAATTCCCTTTCTGGCCCGAACGTACATGGGATCTGTGGTTACGTCGATTCCATCGAGAATGACAGAGCCCGAGTCAGGCGCGGTCAAACCGACAGTCATATAAAACGTTGTGGTTTTTCCAGCTCCGTTTGGACCAAGTAGCCCCACCACCTCTCCTGATCTAAGGTCGAGACTGACATCGCGAACAACAGTCCGCCCACTATAGGATTTCGTTAAGTTCTGGGTGCGGAGGCTGTGCATTTACGGTATCTGCTCCGGACAATCGCCGCGGAGGGTTTCTGTTCTGACTTGTGATTGCCCATCGACAGAGACTGCGTCATCCATTGAGGAGAACGTAAGGCTACGTCCGGTCGTTTCACGACAGATTCCAGCTTCGTTTTCGGTCATATGAACAGGAGAGCCGGTCATTATGTATTGTCCCGTGGTGTCGTGGTATACAAGTGTGTCACCCGTGACGGTTCGCCCTGACATTACAAGTTCGATCATGCCTTCAGCCTCTATCCGCTCGAGAGTCCGGCTATCGGCAAGTAAAACAATTACGATTCTATCTGCCGCCAAATCGCTTTGGGGACCTTGAAGTCGTGCTGAATTCTCATAGCTCGCTATGCGTAACCGGTCGTCAAAGTTAAATAGGTCTGCCTGTCCCACGATCAAGGAGTCCTCGCGAAGACCATTCTCGCCATTAATCTGATTTACGATTGACTGAGTATTGGCGCTACCTATAATCGAAACGCTTCCGTTGGTCTCATCAAGAATAAGCTCATCGCCTGTGAATTCGGTTTCACCTTGCCATAATCTAGCTTCCAAGGAGTAAGTCGCGACTTCGGCGGTTCCATCGTATTTAAGTTGGCCAGCAGTCACATAGGTAGGCTCCTGCTTCTTTAACAATCCTGGTCTCTGGGGCGTATCAGAAGCCTCGTCGACAATCGCGCCTAAGACGCTTTTAACTTCTGAATTCGCTGTAATAGTTCCATCGGCCAGTTCGATATGAATAGACGCGGCCTGTATGGACCCTCGACGGTCCTCAACCCGAGGCGAGTTTCCAGAATTTAAACCAGTTAGAAGGCTTATTTCGCCGTTCTCCGGTGAATATCTCGCCTCGTCGGCTACGCCAATAAGAGTCCTATCCCTAAATAAAACGTTTCCTTGAAAATGAGCACTTCCCAGTCGACTTAGATTCTCAGAGAAAACGGCGTCCAACCGGTCAGACTGAGTAGTTCTACGTTCGATAGCTCCTCCAGATTCTATGGACTGCTCTTCGAATACTACGTTTCCGTCGAATTGAATCTGAGAAAGCTCCGCGCTTCCCTGGCTTGAAGCCGTGAGCAGGTCAGCACTCACCTCTTGTTCTCGCGCCAGTGGTGTTACAGCCAGCCTAAGTCGAACATTCTCTCTCGCAATTACTTCCCTCAATTGAGAAGAGTCCTTTTGAGTGCCAAGAAGAATAGTTTGACCGGTTATCCGCGTTCCTTGGATTCCGCCTGGTCCGGCTGTCTCCAATTCTGCGCGATCAGTCAAGGTGGTCCCAGTAACGGTTTCTCCATCGTCCGCATAGTCGATCTCTATATTACGAGCCGACATAACTTTTAGGCTTCCGGGTTCAGAATTCGCCGCCAGAATTGTTGCCGACTCGATCAGACTAACTCTCTGAAGAAGTTTGCCTTGCTCTGTGGTAATGATTCGAGCACGCTCGGAGGTCATCTGTTGATCCGCACTCTCAATTCTTACATTGTCCACGAACTCCATGTATTCGTCGCTTTGTGCAAGCGTGGCCGAACCAGAAAATATCCGTGTGTGGGTAGCCGCACTAAAAAGGTCTACATGAGCGCCCTCTAGCAGGCGTAATACATCACGATTACGATCGTATTCAGCACCCCGACCGGCCGCATTCATGTCCTCACGGTCAAAGTTGACGGATTCTGGCATATGGATAATTCCATCGTCGTCAAGGTAGAACGCCGACGCGGTTTGAGCCGAGAGACCAGTTGACGATGCCATCTCGACATTACCTTGCAATTCAACCTCTGATGTTTCAGCATCGACAATTGCATTATCGCCGGTCAAGACGAAGCCGTTGCGATCGTTTCGTTCAGCAATTGTTATCTGTACATTATCGGCGAGTCGTAATGTTCCATCTCGATAGGTGTCTTGCCGATCAGCAATGACCCGAACGTTCTCACCTAGCAGGTCCGCCTGGAGGATCCGACTGCCACGAGTTTGAATAACAGCCTCAGGATCCGTCCGTTGTACTGTGATTGGATCACTTTGGGCCGGCCGTTCCCTCAGCCCCGCTGTGATAGCCGCAGTCACCACCACCACCAAAAGGATCAAGCCACCCCGGAGCTGGTTCCTCCAATTCATCTCAATCACTTTATATCAGCAATATCTAACTGAATAGAAGTCTTCCCACGATAACTGTTCGTACTTAATGAAACTAACAGTTGCAAATCCGACCGCCCGCAACGAAACTCACTAATTCGATTAGCAGCCCGCCAGGCCATGGCTTGAAATCGGCAACCGTCCTGACTTACGGTCATGCGAAGATGGGTGTCCTTTAATACATAGGGTCCATCGACTATTTTCACTGAATCCACGTGAAAGATAGGTTTCGCGTTCCCCCGTCCAAACGGTTCGAGAGACTCCAGCTCTTCCATCAATGAAAAAGAAATGTCGGAGAGTCGTAACCTAGCATCGATCTCAAAAGACTGAGACATTTGCTCCCTAGTAAGTTGTCCATCCACGACGGCTGACAGGCGTTTTCGTAGCTTATCCAAATTTTCGCTTCGAATGACCACTCCGGCTGCTTGGCTGTGCCCACCGAACTGTTCAAGGAGATTTCCACACTCTTCTATCGCATTAAGCAAGTTAAAGCCGGGAATGCTTCGCGCGGATCCATGAGCCAGTTCGGCCTCGACCGAGAAGACTATGGCGGGGCGATTGAATTGTTCCTTCAATTTCGACGCCACTATACCGATCACACCACGATGCCAGTTTGCCCCCCAAACAATCAGGATATTACTATCCTGATCTTCTCGTTCAGATTTAATCAGCTGAATTGCGGCATCAAACACGTCAGCCTCTTCTCTTCGACGATCTGTATTGGCTCGAGCCAAAGCTTCGGCAAGGTTTTTTGCCTCATTCTGGTCTTCCTTCCGCATGGCGAGGAGCAGTTTCACGGCTATATCTGGAGTAGCCATTCGGCCGGCTGCATTAATTCGTGGTGCCAAAAGAAATCCAACTTCATAACTTCCTATTCTCTTCTTAGCCAAACTACAGGAATCGATGAGCGCCTGTAGCCCTTGAGAGTTCTCGCCCTTGGCAAATTCATTGAGACCAAGCCTAACCATCACACGATTTTCACCTCGCAGCAGAACGACATCGGCAATGGTTCCCAGTGCGACCAATTTCAAGACCGCTGGGAGCCAGTGGCGGTGATCGGTTCGTTCACAGAGCGCTTGGATTAACTTAAACGCTACGCCGACACCCGCCAGGTTCTTGTCAGGATATCCACAATCCGGGCGATGTGGATTTATCACTGCTAAGGCTGAAGGTAACGTGGATTCTGGTTGGTGGTGGTCGGTTACGATTAGGTCAACACCCACAGTCTTTGCTCGCTCAGCGGCGGCAGCGCTCTTAATCCCACAGTCGACTGTCACAATTAAGGTGCTTCCATCTTCTTTTAGACGGTCAACACCTTTCGGGTTCAAGCCATATCCATCGGATAATCGGTCGGGTATGTAGTAAATAACGTCACCGCCAAGCAGTGAGATAATTCGGTACATGATTGCGGTGGCAGTTACTCCATCAACGTCGTAATCCCCATGGACCGCTATCCGTTCGCGTCGCTCGACCGCTAGCAGGATGCGGTCCACTGCAACCTCAACATCCGCCATCAGAAGTGGATCGTGAAGTTGATCTAAGTGTGGCCGAAGAAATAGACGCGCAGCAGCCTCACTGGCGATTCCCCGTGTTACGAGAAGACGCGCAACTAGTGGATGTATTTCGAGACTACTTGCAATCTCTGTCTCGACTGGAATGTTGACCGGCAGATGTTTCCAGATCGACGGCGGAGCCATTATCTGACTGGTTTGCTTCCTTCTCTCTTCGTAGCACTCGGCTTCTCTATGCCGGTTTCCAATATTTGTGAGGAGACAGTAGTTCTAGTCGCAAGTCCGACATCTCCCATGCGGCGATATTTTTCGTACCGTGCAGTCAACAGATCGGCTACTGTTCTTTGGCTCATCGCTCTCAAATTTTCAATTAATGATGATTTAACTTGTTCCGCAGCCGCTTTTGGATCCACATGTGCGCCGCCAAGCGGCTCCAGGATAATCTCGTCAACGACCTTGAACTCCAGCAGGTCGTCTGCTGTAATCCTCAGAGCTTCGGCGGCTGACATCTTCTTCTCTGGATCTCTCCAGAGAATCGCTGCACATCCTTCGGGAGGAATTACACTATAAATTGAGTGCTCTTGGATCAAGATCCGGTCGCCAACGGCGACTCCAAGTGCGCCACCACTACCGCCTTCACCGCTAATGACGACCACGATCGGCACTCTCAGCATCGACATTTCACGAAGGTTCGTCGCAATTGCTTCGGCGACGCCTCGTTCCTCGGCGTCGAGCCCAGGATAAGCCGCCGGTGTGTCGACGAAAACAACCACCGGGCGTTTAAATTTCTCCGCCAGCCGCATCGCTCTGAGCGCCTTTCGATATCCTTCAGGTCTGGCGTATCCGAAATTTCTTCGAATACTCTCTCGGGTTCCACGTCCCTTCTGATGGCCCACGATTACAACGGGATCGCCAGCCAGATATGCTAAGCCACACACAATTGCAGGGTCATCTCCGAATCGTCGATCACCATAAAACTCTGTAAACTCCGAGAAGATGTGTTCTACATAATCAAGAGTGTGAGGTCGTTCAGGATGCCTAGCGACCAAGACCTGTTGCCAAGGACTGAGATTGGAATAGATCTTCTTTCTGAGGGTCTCTACTTCCCGGCGAAGCTGCTGCAACTCTTCGTGGCGTTCCGATGTGCGAGGTCGAAGCTTAAGTAGCTCGATCCGCTTGAGGACAATGCTAATTGGTTCTTCGAAGTCCAAGCTCTTTAAAGACATTAGAGTTTCTTAAACCTGCCGAAATCCAAGACTACACCGAGCGTGTTGTACCCAATCCACAAAGACTCTCAATCTTAGTCACGAGCAACTCGGACGGATCAACCTTAGTCCGCGAGAGGCTCGTCTTGACTCTAACAGACAAGTGATCCTTCAGATCTACTGTAATCGAGACAGGACTGTTGCCAGGGTGGTTGGAAAAGAGTTCTGCCAATGTCTCCAACGTTTCCTTCGTGTGCGGCGGAGCTGTTAGGTGAATTTCAAGTCTCCGGTCTGGAACCTCTGTTACGTTTTGGAAAGTTTTAACCTGACTGGCAGTTAATTTGGCACTCTCGTCATCCTTTTCGAGTCTTCCGGTAACCACAACAAGCTGGCCCACCTCTAAAAGCGAGCGATATTTAGTGTACGCCTCGGGGAATACGACCGCGTCCAGGCTTCCGCCCCGATCTTCAAGTGTGATTACAGCCATCGGGCTACCCTTTTTGGTCGTCAGAGGACGTAACTGACTTATGATTCCAGCAATTCCCACGGACCGTTCGCCTATTAGCAATTCTTCGATACGTTTTACGCCAGCCATGCGAAGAGTTTCAGCATATCGATCGACCGGGTGTCCACTCAGATAAAGCCCAAGGGCTTCCTTCTCGAAAGCTAGCTGTTCGCTCTCAGTTAACGGAGTAACAGTCGGAAACCTGCTTTCGCCTTGCTCGCCAGCCGGATCTGATTCAGAGAACAATTCGTTTTGGCCGAGCTCTCGATTCTTTTGTCGACGATGTCCATGTTCAATAGATTGATCGACCATTGCGAGGAGGTGCGCTCTTGCGAGCGGCACACTGTCGATGCCGGATTTCGAAGCCAGAGCATCAAACGCTCCTGATTTTGCAAGACTCTCTAACACGCGCTTATTGACGAGTCTTAAATCAATATCTTCACAGAGTCGATTCAGAGACGTTAGTCCCGATTGTCTCGATCGAGCATCCAGGATCGAGTTAATCGCCGCCTCTCCTACATTTTTAATCGCAGCCAGCCCGAAACGCACACCCTGTTCTGTTACCGTAAAGTTCACATCGCTAGTGTTGATATCAGGGGACAGTATGGGCACCTTCATGTCTCGGCACTCTCCGAGATAGACTGCCAGCTTGTCAGTATTCTGGCGCTCTATCGTTAGCAATGCGGCCATAAAGTGCCAAGGGTGATTCGCCTTCAAAAAAGCAGTCTGGTAGGCCAGAAGTGCATACGCAGTCGAATGACTCTTGTTGAAGCCATAGCCCGCAAAATATTCGATGAGGTCAAATATCTTACTTGCCTTCTTCACTGAAATATTCCGCTCGACCGCGCCATTAACGAAACGCTCTCGCTGCGCTTCCATCACTTTAGCGTCCTTCTTGCCCATGGCCTTTCGCAGGACATCAGCTTCGCCCATAGTAAATCCGGCGAGGTCGTTCGCGATTCGCATGACCTGCTCTTGATAGGCGATCACTCCGTATGATTCTTCTAGAATTGGTTCCAATTGAGACACTTCATAAGTAATCGCAACCTTGCCATGCCGGCGACTGATGAAGTCATCGACAACGCCACCACCAAGCGGTCCGGGTCGATAGAGAGCATTGAGGGCGATTAGGTCATCGAAGCGTTGCGGCTTGGCCTTTCTTAGGGTTTCTCGCATTCCAGAACTTTCAAACTGGAACACACCTAGCGTCAAACCATCACTAAACAACTTGAAGGTCTTAGCATCATCCAAGGGAATTTCTTCGAGTAAAAGGGTCTCGCCAGTGCCTTTCTTAATCTGATCTACTGCATACCGCAGTAAGGTGAGGGTGCTTAGGCCGAGGAAGTCCATCTTTAACAAGCCAACACGCTCGATTTCCTTCATTGCCCACTGAGTAGTAATCTCATTCTTTTGAGTCTTATACAGCGGTGCAAACTCAGCAATCGGCTTTGGCGCGATGACTACTCCCGCCGCATGGACGGAAGCATGCCGCGTTACGCCTTCCAGTCTTTTTGCGACATTCACAAGTTCTTTTATACGTTCGTCCTGTTGCCACATCGTTTTGAGTGCTACGTTTTCTTCTAAGGCTCTGTCGAGTGTCATGTCCAGAACCGGTGGTATCTGTTTGGCTACCTTGTCGACATCCGCGTACGACATTCCCAATGTCCGCCCTACGTCTCTAATAACCGCCCGCGCCTTCATTCTTCCAAAGGTAATAATCTGAGCAACGTTTTCACGACCGTATTTACGCGTTACATATTCAATTACTTCACCTCGCCGTTGTTCACAAAAGTCGATATCGATATCTGGCAGAGTCACCCTTTCTGGATTGAGAAATCTCTCAAAAATGAGTCCAAACTCAAGTGGGTCAACATCTGTAATGCGCAGACAGAAAGCCACCAGACTCCCTGCGGCTGATCCTCGGCCAGGACCAACTGGTATGTCATGATCTCTCGCATATCGAATGAAATCCCAAACAATCAAGAAATAGCCCGCATACTTCATCCTCTTAATCACGTCGATCTCATAGGCCAAGCGGGCTCGATAAGCGTCTAATTGATGCGCTGACACTCCTCGGCTTATCAGGTCTTCGATTCGTTCCAGTCTGTTCTGAAAACCTTCTTGAACAATCTTTTCAAAGTATTCGTCCAAGGTGTGGTTTTCCGGAACATCAAAGTTTGGGAGATGGTTCTCGGATCGACTGAGGTCTACGTTGCAGCGCTCGGCGATCAGCGTAGTATTCCTTAATGCTTCTGGAAAATCTCCAAACACCGCAGCCATTTCCTCTGCCGACTTCAAATAAAACTGATCGCCGTGATAACGAAGTCTTTGACTGTCCTGAACGTTCTTCCCGGTCCCAATGCATAGCAAAACATCATGGGGATGCGAATCGGCCTGGCGGAGGTAGTGAACATCATTGGTGCAAACCAGTGGAAGGTCGAGCTCCTTGGAAATTGGCAGCAATCCGTCATTGACAACCTTTTGGTCTGGGATGCCTTGGTACTGCATTTCGAGGAAAAAATTGTTTTTCCCCAAAATGTCACGAAACGACGCCGCCGCGGACAATGCTTGTGGTTGTCGTTGCCTTGTGATCTGAGTTGCGACCTCACCTTTTAGGCAGCTGCTCAGTCCGATCAATCCCGCATTGTGCGTGGCGAGCAGGTCCTTATCGATTCGCGGTTTATAGTAGAAACCTTCTGTATATCCTGCCGAGACAAGCTTAATCAGGTTGTGATAACCCTCTAGGTTAGAAGCAAGCAATACGAGATGATTTGCGGTATCACCAGGTGTGCCCGTCCGACTCCGCCGATCCCCGTTTGCAACATACACCTCACATCCTAGAATCGGTTTAACGCCTCTCGCTCTCGCTTCATCATGAAATGTAATAGCCGAGAATAGATTGCCATGTTCGGTCACTGCGGCCGCCGGCATCTCTCGTTTTTGAACTTCGTCAAGAAGCTCCCCAATGCGGCAGGCACCATCCAAAAGTGAAAACTCTGTATGAAGATGTAGATGAACGAAGTCTCGCGCTATTCCCACTTATTGCTCATTATTTTGTTCAATTAAAAACTTACGCACTTTATTTCATTCCCATTCGATCGTCGCCGGCGGTTTTGAACTAATGTCGTACACTACCCGATTGACGCCATCTACCTCATTGATAATCCGAGAAGACATTTGCGCCAGGAGATCGTGCGGCAGGCGGGCCCAATCCGCCGTCATCCCGTCTTTACTTTCCACTGCTCTTATTGCGACAGTTGATTCATATGTTCGTTCATCTCCCATGACGCCAACAGTCTGAACAGGTAAAAGAACGGCAAATGACTGCCAGATACTTCTGTACAGCTTTGCGCGACGAATTTCATCCGTGACGATCGCGTCGACCTTTTGCAGGAGCGTCACTCTCGACCGGGTCACTTCTCCAAGAATTCGCACGGCCAGGCCAGGTCCCGGAAACGGTTGTCGCCAGACTAAGTCGTCATCCAAGCCAAGTTCTGTGCCTAGCACGCGAACTTCATCCTTAAAGAGTTCTCGTAAAGGCTCTATGAGAGAGAACGGCAATGAGGCGGGCAGTCCTCCGACGTTGTGATGGCTCTTAATTGCTGCTGATGGTCCTACCACTGAGGTGCTCTCGATCACATCGGGATATAGTGTTCCTTGAACCAGATGGTCCACTTTCCCTAATCCAGCCGCAGATCGTTCGAAGACTTCAATAAACGTAGCGCCAATAATTTTTCGTTTCTTCTCGGGATCTGTCACGCCGGCCAAACGATCCAGAAATAGGTCCCTGGCGTCTTCACAAACCACCCGCAGTTTAAGTTTGTCGATATAGCGCTTTTGGACCTGTTGGGCTTCGTTTAACCTAAGCACACCGTTGTCTACGAAGATACACGTCAGCCGGTTGCCCACCGCGCGCTGGACCAAGACCGCTGCTACGGTAGAGTCGACACCGCCACTTAATCCGCAAATCACTCTGGAACTATCGCCGACCGATGTACGAATCCGGTCAGTAGCCTCCGAAACAAAAGAAGCCATCGTCCAGTCGCCCTTACAGCCGCAAATATCCAAAGCAAAATTGGATAAAATCTTATTTCCTTGTTCTGTGTGAACAACTTCTGGATGAAACAACAAGCCATAAAGCCGTCGTGCCCTCTCTTCCATCGCTACCACAGGTGCGTTCGCACTGGCGCCAGATACACGAAATCCAGCGGGCAGGTTGGTAATGAAGTCGCCATGGCTTGCCCAGACATGAAGCTTCTGAGACACGCCCTTGAAAAGTAGGCTCTCTGACTTCAGGTTCACCTCTGCGTGTCCATACTCTCGTTCTGCCGCACGGGCGACGGTTCCGCCAAGTACATCAGCCATCAGTTGCATGCCGTAACAAATGCCAAGAATAGGAAGACCAAGCTGAAAAAGTTCGAGCCGACATTTCGGAGAGTTGTCCGCAGACACACTTGATGGTCCGCCGGAGAGAATTAATCCCGACGGCTGCTTAGCTTCAAGACGTTCAGGCGATATGTCAAAAGGTACGATCTCTGAATAAACCGAAAGCTCCCGAAGCCGCCGCGCTATCAATTGGGTATATTGAGATCCGAAGTCGAGAACTATAATGCTCTGATGTTGGGACACCCGGGACTATAACCTCACCTTATTGGAAGGACTTGCCTGCAGAACTCACGCTAGTAAATGCGGCTATTATAAGGCGTGAGCGTTTGCGGCACCACAATATCTTGTCCCTATCTGGTGCGCTACGCTGCTGCATTGCTACTGACTTACGGTCTTTCAGCTCATTCCTTTGCCAACAGCGACGACTCCACTGACGCTTTCTTTCCGCTTCAACAGTATTGGGCCGTCGATCTAGAGTATCCCCCCACCGCGGCGCCCGCTTTTGACCAAGAATATGCTTACGTTCCTCTAGGTAACGACACCGTGGCCGCAATCGCTCTCTTAGATGGAACGATTCGTTGGAGTATGGCCGCGTCGACCGAGTTTAGCCCAGTCGTCGCAAATGGGGTCATCATTGTCGCCCACGACACCACCCTCGTAGCCCGCAACATCACCGACGGAACGCATCTTTGGCTGCGTGAAATGGACGCGAGAATTTCAGGACCCCTCTTGCTTACTGGAGGTTGGCTGGTCGTTATTTTGGAGAATGGTGAAGTGGTCGCGCTTCGAGCTTCAGATGGCGTTCCATTGTGGCGACGACCCTTGCACGGAGAGTTGAGAGTACGGCCTTCGATTGGAGGTGACGAGTTGTATGTTCCGGTCGACGACGGCCGCGTGATCTCATTAGAGCTTGCATCGGGTCGAGTCTTGTGGGAGCGAACACTTGGTGGTCGTCCCGAAGAGCTGTTAGCACTTGACGACCTCTTCGTAGGAGCAACAGACAACTATTTCTATCGATTGTCACACGTAGACGGTCGAACGATCTGGCGCTGGCAAACTGGTGGCGATATTGTTGGCCCGCCTGCGGTGGACGAGGATAGCGTCTTCTTTGTCTCGCTTGACAACATCCTTCGAGCCCTCGATCGTGATTCCGGTGTTCAACAATGGCGGCGTCCACTCTCAGGACGGCCGACCTCTGGGCCTCAGTTGACTCGTGGATTAATCTTAGTTTCTGGTATCGCTCCTACTGTCACGGCGTTTGACACCCGGTTAGGTTTACCAGCAGGCGTTCTCACCAGTCCGATTGAATTCGCTGCGCCTGCGCACATCTTGAGACTGCCATCACCACTCGCGCCAGGTCTGGTATTGACCGCCGGCGATGGTCAACTCTTTGGGCATTTTAGGCCGATCGGACCGCCGCAATTCTCGCTGAAATCTCCGCCGCCGCCACTTCTTCTCTTACCGAACCTCGTGAACCGATCAGACATGCTCTCGTTCGCTCATCCGTGGTTTGAAAGCCGGCGACCGTTTTAAGTTGATAATTGCGACCAGGTTTCGTTAAGCAGACCGCTTCCTATTGCCTAGCTCGTCATCTCGTTCGGATCTCGGCTTGGTCGACCTCCAGTATTTCAGCTTACCAAACGATGTTCCAATCGGACCGGACGCGAGGTATACATACGCCATTAAAAGTAAGACTGCTTCGGGTTGAGCCGCAATTGCGGCGATGACGCCGGCTATTACGATTAGCGATAGAGAGGAACGCCGCCCTTCAGGAATCATGGTCGTAATACTCAGAAAACGGATACGGCTAACCATGAGAATCGCGGGCACCAATACAAGAAAGAGAGCCAGCACGGATTCTGCCCCTGTCGTTAGAGCATCAGGATAGGCGAACACCGTAGCCGCAAGAACGCCAGCGGCCGGAGGGCTCGGCAGGCCAACGAAGTGTTTTTTATCGTTCGATTTTCCTTGGATGTTAAATCGTGCGAGTCGCATTGCCGTAGCGGTCATATAGATGAATCCGGCGGCCCAACCGATCCTGCCTAGCGGCTGTAGGCCCCATGCAAATACGAGAATCGCTGGAGCTAGTCCAAACGAGATCACATCCGCCAGTGAATCAAATTCCTCTCCGAACTCGCTGGTGGCACCGGTCAATCTCGCAATCCTACCGTCGAGGGTATCAAGAACCATTGCGAAGCCGATCAACGGAGCCGCCGTTCCGTAATCTCCACGCATAGCCAAGAGTATGCTCGCCCAACCCAAAAACATATTTGCTACGGTTAACAGGCTGGGCAGCAGATATACACCACGGCGGAAACGACGTTTAGGCGGAGGAGAACCAAGTACAGAAAGAACCTTAGCCATCGTTAGCCTCATCGAATTGCGTGCTATTTAGTTCGGAAGTTGGCTCCAAACTCGCTATAACACTCTCTCCGCCGCGAACGCTCTGTCCAATGGACACTCCCACATGTGCATTTATCGGCACAAAGACATCCATTCGTGAGCCGAACTTCATAACGCCTAAACGTTCACCTGTAGTTACTTGCATGCCCTTAGACAGCCGGCATACTACACGTCGGGCGAGTACACCCACAACCTGTCTGCACACTACGATTTGGCCATCATGGTCGATCCAAATCTCGCTTCGCTCATTCTCCGTCGCCGCCTCACGACGATACGCAGGAAGAAAACGACCGGCGCGATACTGAACATCCAGTATCCGACCGCCAATAGGGGTTCTATTCACGTGCACATTCAATGGCGAAAGAAAGATACTGATTTGTTTCCATTGTCCATCTAGGCCTATGTTCTCTTCAGCGACACCCGCGTGCGTAATTCGGCCATCGGCCGGTGACACGACAAGGTTGCCATATTTTGGGCCAGACGGAATCTGGCGATCAGGATCTCGAAAAAAGAAGGCAAAGAAGAACCCTAAAATAAACAGGATTGACGCCCAGCTGTTCAGGCCTAGTATCAACAAGACGAGTGCTGGTACAAGGGCTCCCAGAATAAATGGCAGACCTGCTCGATCAATTCCCATTTAGTAGGTAGGTTGGAACGCTTACTTCACCCGAAAAGCTTCGTTTCAGCTGTGGGCTGTCGATTCAAAGTTTATTTGGTCCGGCTCGCTAGCATGCGTGCGATGCTGCCGCAGAATTACTTCCATCTGGTCCTTTAGTTGCAGTTTTCGTTTCTTAAGCGTTGCTTCCTCAACCACGTCCGTGTCAGAGCGATACAGTCGGGCCGACAATTCGGTGATTCGGTCATCCAATTCCTGATGCTGATCGGCTAACTGGCGAAAATCTTGGCTGTTCTCCAAAAGGTTCTGGCGCATCATATCGGAGCTGCTCATTCAACCTCCTTGCAGGCTTAGCTGGCGGTTATCATCGCTCTCGAGTTTCGACATTAGGACAGCAGTCCAACTACCGGACCGGAAGCGGAAGTTATCATACGGGAATGGACGTTTCAAGAAATTACCGTAGGCGTAACGATCCTGGCGACATGTCGTTTAGGCGAGACTCCCTACTCCGCCCCGCGTCGTTCGCGAGCCAGTTCAGCATCCGGTCGCCTAAGGTAAAACGGCGTCACTAAATGGGCGGGCAGAGCTCTATCAACGCCGAGCGTCTCCGCAAGAATTCCAATAATTGGTGCTAACGGAGGTGGGTTCGGGATTGTAAGCACATGACTCTTTAGACGAATATCGGCAATGTCGTCGCTGTCCACGGGGCCATCTCCCACAAACATAACGGGCGAACGTGTTAATCGGTGAGACCATACATCTAAAATGATTTCCGGCGTCCCTACACGAGGCTGTTCTAATTCAATTAACTCACGATCTTTTACCGCGTAAATAGACGAAAACACTTCACCTCGTTGGCCATTCATCCAGGGAACGATGATCTCTGGAGTTGACAGCGGTGTCGTCGAATCCAGGCCAGCATAGGCCAGCGCGTGTAAGGTTGATACAGGCACAATTTTTTTACCATTCACGAGTGCCAGGCCTTTTATGGTCGCGAGCCCAACCCGTAGTCCAGTAAAGGAACCAGGGCCGATACAGGCTGCAAATAGGTCAACTTCTGTGAGTGCTGTTTCGTGCCTTTCTAGTAACGTCACAACGTCAGTCGGAAGCCTTTCGCTGTGACTTGCCGTAGCGTCTCCAGACAGGCACCCCATTACCAATCCGCCGGATATCAGGGCGACGCTCCCTCCACGCGTGGAGGTATCAAGAGCCAGCGTTATCAAACTCGTTCTCCTTACTAGTATCGCTCAACGACGTTCCGTTACTGTCTCGACCTTCGAACACTAGTGTATCCTCCCGACTAATGTCACTCTCGGCAAAGAAGACGAAACCTTCGACTCCGGGTCCCACGCCAGCAATGCGTCAGTATCTCGACGCAAAACGAGAATACACCGATGCAATTGTGTTTTTCCGAATGGGTGATTTCTATGAAATGTTCTATGAGGACGCGATTACCGTATCACGGGCACTTGATTTAACACTTACTTCGCGGTCCAAAAGCCGCGATGGCACGGGGATTCCAATGTGCGGTGTACCGGCTCATGCCGGCGACGTCTACCTCGCCAGACTTGTCAAGAAAGGCTTTCGTGTTGCGGTTTGTGAACAGGTCGAAGACGCTCGGCACACCAAAGGCACCAAACAACCCGTTCGTCGAGAAATTGTAAGAGTTGTCTCTCCGGGAACTTTAACGGATCCTAACGATCTTGAGACTGCAGAACCGTCGTTCCTGATGGCTATATCCGCGTTCGGATCGACGTTCGGAGCTGCCCTTATCGACCTGTCAACAGGAGAGTTTACGGCCGCGGAATATTTCGGCAAGCATGGCTCGCAGGCGGTAATTGATGAGATGGCCATCATTGGGCCACGTGAGCTTCTGGTGTCCACCGACCTTGATCTAGATGAATCGTTTTCAGCGCTGTCTGAAGCGCCCGCCGTAATTACCAAGCTAGAGCCTTGGATATTTAGCTACGATTCTGCTTCCGAATTGCTTTGCGAACAACTCCAAGTTCACTCTCTCGAAGGTTTCGCCATGGCAGATCGAGAGGCGGCAACAATGGCTGCTGGGGCCCTCATTCATTACCTTCGAGATACCCAAAAGGTCGAATTGGAGCATGTGCGATCAATCGTCTTTCGAGCCGAGGCCGATCACGTACTAGTTGACCCAACGACCTTCTCTCATCTCGAGATTATTTCTAATAGCAGGGACCGGACCACTCCCTCGGTGCTGAAGGAAATTGATCAAACATTAACCCCTATGGGTAGGCGTTTGATTCGAGCGTGGTTGCAACGCCCCTTGAATACAAGTCAACGTGTGCGTGCTCGACTCGATGCGGTCCAAGAGTTCTTCGACGAGACAACATGTCGAACGAAGTTTAGAGAGACTCTAAAGTCGATTCATGATCTTGAGCGACTCGTCGCCCGTGTCGCCTTGGGCCGCGCGGGGCCGCGGGAGCTTGTGGCACTAAAAGAATCTCTACTTAGGGTCCCGACCGCCAAGACCGCTATCGACCAACGCCAGGCGGCTCTAATTAAGAGCCTTCTGAGTCAGTTGGATGAAGTGGTTGAGGTTCGTCAAGCTATCGAATCAACGCTAACAGATGAACCTCCTAGTCTCGTACGTGAAGGCGGCGTTATTCGAAAGGGCTATAACCAAGATTTAGACGACCTGCGAGGCATAAGTGGTAATGCCAAACAAAACATTGCCGAAATGGAGCAGGCCGAGCGAAAGAGAACCGGAATTACATCATTAAAAGTGGGCTACAACCGGGTCTTTGGCTACTACATTGAGGTCTCCAAATCGAATCTAGATGCCGTCCCTGACGATTATCATCGAAAACAAACGATTGCCAACGGCGAACGATTTATCACACCGGAACTGAAAGAGTTTGAAAAAAGAGCACTCGGAGCAGATGACCGTATTTTGGAGATGGAACAAGTGCTGTTCGAAGAGCTACGCAGCACAATTGCGAGGGAGTGCCCACGCCTGCAAGCAACAGCGGTTGCCTTTGCTGGCTTGGATGTTTTGTCGAGCTTCGCTGAAGCCGCCGCCATCTTGGGCTATACCAAACCCAACATACACGACGGAGACGAGCTACGAATCGTAGGTGGACGACATCCAGTCGTTGAACACACCCAACTCGATAAATTCGTTCCGAACGATACGGTATTAGATTCGACCACTCAGCAAATTGTCATATTGACTGGTCCCAACATGGGTGGGAAATCAACATATTTACGCCAAGTCGCAGTGATTGTTCTCTTAGCTCACGCCGGATGCTTTGTGCCAGCCACCGAAGCAAGGGTACCTATCGTCGACCGAGTCTTCGCTCGTGTAGGAGCATCTGACAATATTGCGCGGGGGCAATCGACGTTCATGGTCGAAATGCAGGAAACAGCAAAAATTTTACATACGGCCACCTCAAAAAGCCTGGTTATCCTTGATGAGATAGGCCGTGGCACAGCTACTTTCGACGGTCTAAGCATCGCGTGGGCGGTGGTCGAAACGCTAGCGAAGGATTCACGGCGGCGGCCGAAGACTCTGTTCGCGACTCATTACCACGAGCTCACCGACCTTGCTGATTCAATTCCAGGGGTAGTTAACTATCACGTCGTTGCGAAGGAGTGGCAAGAAGACATCTTGTTTCTAAGACGAGTTGAGCCAGGCCGCTCAGACCGAAGTTACGGGATTCAAGTTGCCCGGCTCGCGGGCCTGCCTTTAGAAACCGTATCTCGTGCTAAGACTATCCTGGAGGCTCTTGAGCACGACGAGCTGTCTCGCGATGGGCGCCCGGCCTTCAGCGTCTCGGCGAAAGAGACTGCGAACGGCAACAATCAATTGGGTTTATTTCGCTCGTCCGTGCCGATTGAGTCCGAAGTCGCCGAAAAACTTCGAGCCATTGATGTGGAGTCGATAACCCCGCTCGATGCCATTGGTCTTCTTGCCTCATGGAAGAAGCGACTCGAAGAATCTGAGTCATAACGACAGACATGACAAAGAAATCAGACTTTCTGAAGAATCCTGTAAAACCGTTCATTGCTCGACCTGGTCTGAGCGCAACTGAGATCCTTGAACAGATGGAACATATTTCATTTCAAGGTAGAAATCTTGGTGTAGCCCATCGCGTGTGGCGACGAATGATCGCCGATGATGTCTTGATCTTTCTTGGCGTCGCTGGTGCGCTAAGTGCCGGTGGGTTACGGATGATTATTGCGCATTTGATAAGCCATCGCGCCGTGGATTGTATCGTGTCAACTGGTGCAAACCTCTACCACGACCTTCATGAAACGCTTGGCAACCAGCACTTTATTGGATCTCACAAGATTGATGATGGCGCACTCCAAGAACATCACATCGATCGAGTATACGACACGTATATGGATGAGGATGAGTTCATCGAGAACGATAATTGGATTGCGAGCTTTACGACAACGCTCGAATCTAGGCCGTATTCAACTCGAGAGTACTTACATAAGCTAGGTGGTCATTTGTGGGAAAAGAGCCATGCGGACGGTATTCTTACCGCTGCTTTTAGAGCCCGTGTACCAATCTTCTGCCCAGGTATTGCAGATTCGTCGTTAGGAATGGGATTGTCTCAAGCTCGAATGATTGATGAAAGCAAGGGACAGATTGATGTGATCGAGGATGTGTCCGAGTCGGCGAATATGGTCATCCGACACCCGCGTACCGCTTCGATAGTGCTTGGCGGCGGGACTCCCAAGAACTTCATTAATCAGGCGAGCGTCCAGGCCTCGTTCTACTGCTCCACTATTCCTGGGCACCAGTACGCGCTGCAGATTATCACCGACGTTCCTCACTTCGGAGGCGCTTCGGGCTCTTCACTCGATGAAGCTCAAAGCTGGGGCAAGCTAGCCACAGACGCTGATCATGTCTCTGTACAGGCGGATGCAACCTTGGCCCTGCCTCTTCTGGTCAGTGGAATACTCAGTAGCGCTCAGAATGAACTCGTCAATCGCCGGCCGCCGTTGTTCGATCTGGCCAGTCGGGCGCTAGTGATTGACGGCGTCACGTTGCCGATCTCTAAGTATGACACCTCAACCTCCGAATAATCCGGCTGCACACTCGTAGACCAAAACATTCGCGTTCATACTGTCACGCCGGTTCCTGCTGGGTAAGGCAATGCAGCGCGCCAAGGCCGAGCACGAGGTCCCCTGCATGTATACCAATTACTTCTCGTGACGGAAACAGTCTTTCCAGTTTGGCGAGAGCAATCCTATCGCTGGGATCGTTAAACGTCGGGACAAGAACAGATTTGTTCGCTATGTAGAAATTTAGGTAAGTAGCTGGTAAACGCTGATCTTCGAAACTAATGGGTCGGGGCATGGGAATACGCACGATCCGCAGAGAGCTACCAGTTGAAGTCTTCATGCTCTTTAGTCGCTGGTAGTTACGCTGAAGTGGCTCGTAATTGGAATCGTTACGGTCTCGTTCCACTGCAGCGACAACGACATTGGGTGCAACGAAGCGAGCGACGTCATCAATATGACCCTGAGTATCGTCTCCGTCGATACCACCACTGAGCCAAAGTACCTTTCGAATTCCAAGACTAGCCTTGAGTGCATATTCAATCGATTCCCGTGACAATCCTGGGTTTCGACCTTGTGCTCTGCCGAGCAAACACTGCTCCGTCGTCAAGAGCAGCCCTTGGCCGTTTACATCAATACTGCCACCCTCCAGAATGACATCTCGGAACTGATCAGCGTATCGAATGCGTATAGGAAAACGCGGCATCTTTAGAATCTTGGCAACCTGGGCGGGAACGGCATTGTCTCTTGTCCACGCTCGGTAGCGTGCCCAGCCATTAAATCCCCAATCGGTCAGTGCTACCGACGGACGGCCCCTAGACGCGCGTCTGGTTATAAAGATTGGGCCGCAGTCACGAATCCACGATCTGTTGGTCCGAATCACATAAAACTCAACCTGAGAGAGGTCCGTGCCAACATTAGCCAGGCTTCGTTCAGCCTGTCGCCTACCCGCTTGATCCTGAACAACCAACGCCACGCGCTCACCCTTCGTCAATTCCTTGACAATCTCGGCAAAACACCACCGCACAGCCGATGTCTTGACCTCCCAATCTAATCGATTGTGCGGCCATATAATCCATGTCGCACGATGCGGTTCCCATTCCGCCGGCATTCGAAATCCACGTCTGCCCGGAGAAACAGCGGTTTCTCCAAAGTCCATTACAGGTTTTGGCACGGATTCTATTTCGTCGATTTAAAAGATACGGAGTTTTCGTCCTCAAGGAAGCGTTCGCCAATCTCTGCGTAGCTGTCTATGCGGCGGTCGCGAAGAAATGGCCACGCACGACGTTGTTCTTCCAAAATCTCCCGACTGCAGGTAGCGAGGAGCACGTCGCCATCGGTATTCGAACCGGATGCAAGCAGCTGTCCCGTCGGATCGCAGACGAACGATCCTCCCCAAAACTCTAGGCCTGTAGTGCCTGAGCTTTCCTGTCCTACCCGGTTAACGGCGCCGACGTACACACCGTTTGTTATGGCGTGGGCTTGTTGCACGATAGCCCACGCATCCTGCTGCTGTCGTCTTACCTTCGGAAGATCGCCTGGAACCCAACCAATCGCCGTGGGGTACAAAAGAATCTCGGCACCAGCAAGTGTCGACAATCTCGCCGCCTCCGGATACCACTGGTCCCAGCAGATCAACACACTGAGTTTGGCGAATTGCGTAACGAAGACCCTATAGCCAGAGTCCCCTGGCGCGAAATAGTATTTCTCGAAGTACTGTGGGTCATCTGGAATGTGCATCTTTCTATACACACCTAAGAGTTCACCCGTTGCATCGATAACAGCTGCCGAATTGTGGTACAAACCAGCGGCACGCTTTTCGAATACTGGTACGACCAGAACGATTCCGAGTTGTTTAGCAAGCGCCGAAGCCTCCTCCGTCAGAGGACCGGGGATTCTCTCTGCGAGATCAAAACACTGGCTATCTTCTACCTGACAAAAATATTCGTACGCAAACAACTCCTGCAGGCACACAATTTGCGCACCACCATCCACCGCTGTCCGAACGCCAGAGAACGCTCGTGCTACGTTTTCTCGCTGATTGTTTCCGCACGCCATCTGAACAAGGCCAACGGAGAATGTCGATGAGTCCATCGCTCGCCCTATGAGGCGCCGACAGTAAACTGCCTGAGGGTTTCGACTTCTTGCAGTGCGTCGGTGTAATAAATAGAGACTGGAAATTCTTCGACGATCCGATTGAACGCCGCCAGAGCATCGTCGGCTTGGCCAACAAGCTGGTGAGCATGGCCCAATCTCATTAAAACCGCGTCGATGGGTACCAATGAATCCAATGAACCTATCTGACTCTCAAATAAGACAATTGCTTCGTTCGCCTGCCCGGTCAACAGCAGAGCCTCGGCCAAACCCATGAGACTCATCTGTCCGTACAGTTCATCCCCGGCCGCCGCCATCACCTGCCTGTAGTGTGGCAGCGCGTCATCCGCTCGTTCGAGAGCGACGAGCACGGCAGCAGCCTGATATCGCGCCGTCAAGCCCTGTGCGGTAGTCGGATATTCGTCAGCAGCTAAAAGTAGCTGTCCGAGAGCGACTTCCAGTTTTGCTTCAAGGGAGGGATAGCTTCCCGGAGGTTGCACAAACACTGCAGTCGCAGCTGCTGCCGGGCCTTCCGGTTCCGCCGGCGAAGGCTCATCTCCTACTATTTCCTGAGGCGCTGTCTCCTCATCCGGATCCACGACCGGCGCGACAAGTGTTTCCATCGCTTGAGCCAAGAGCTGCCCTGCCCTCTGCTCATTCATCCCGGTGAGTGTGTAAAAACCGGCAGCTGCGATCAAGGCAATTAGAATGCCGCTCACCAAAAACAGCAGCAGTCGTCCACTGCTCGCTAATCGACCCCGTGCACGACCTACGAAACTCGCGAGCGGGTTCTCCTTTAGATGTTGTCGCTCTTCTCTACGCATGGCTAGTCAAAAAGTGTATCAAACCATCTAATCCAACCAAAATCGGACCGTGGCATTCAGGGGTCCTTGTCTCATCCTTCCAAGGCGGTTACAAATTTTCTAGCTAAGCTGTCTGCGTCTGTCCGATTCCAAGTCTCGTTGACACTCAAGAGGAATTCGTTGGGTGTTCCGAAACGACGTACACCAGTTATTCCCTGTGCTTCCAGGTTCCCTATAAACCGTCCTGGCTCCCGCCCCAACATTCGCAACGAAAAGAGATTCGTCCCAGAGGAGCGACGTTGAACCTGGAACGAGTCATGATTCTGCAAGACCTTAATTACAGACTCTGAAATAGCAATGGCGTCTCTAAATCTCTCCGTAAAACCGGTGAGATATCGTGTTGCGATTGAAGCAAAAGGCCAGGCGGCCGGCAGTCCGGCGCCAAACATACGGCGTGTGTGGAACATGTTATCCAAGAGATTCCGCGGACCCGCCAAAATCGCGCCAGATGGTGCGTTGAAATATTTGTAAAGAGAGACATATACCGTATCAAAGAGAGAGGCGTAGTCCTCCACGGACCGACCCGTATAAGCACTCTGAAGAAACAGCCTTGCACCATCCAAGTGAAGACCGATCTCTCGTCGTTTGGCGAACTCGACAATATCCGAGAGCTCCTTCTCGTCGAAGCATTCACCGAAACGCCGACGCACTGGTGATTCAATTGAAATCACTGTGATAGGAGTGGTCACCCTCCCGCTCTCGGACCGGTTCACAGCCTCTTCAAGTTCATCAAGCGTAAACGTTGATCGATCCCCACCAAGCGGAATTAGGTTGAGTCCACTTAATGTTTGAACGCAATCGCCGGAATCGTTGTACAAATGACTCTCTTCCTGTACAACAACTCGCCCTGAACCACCAGACAGCGCGCGCACAGCGAGTTGATTCGCAAGGGTGCCCGTTGGCATAAAGACTGCTCGTTCCTTACCGAGAATGCGGGCGCATTCCTCCTCTAGAATCGCGACACTCCCTCCGTTGGAGTACGAATCAGGCTGTATCCGTTCATTTTCAGCCAATTCCATCCAGACACGCGCCAGTTCAATCGGGTCCAACCCCAAACCGTCACCACTCATCCGGATGTGATGTTCATTAGCCTGTTGAGTCGACGTAGAGCCTGCAGCCTCATTGATCGATGGATGAATAAAGGCTCCTGGCACGAGCATCGCCGCGGACCCTGTTCGAAGGAATTGTCGTCGTTCGATTCCACTCATATATCACTCCAATTCATTGACTCGAATTTGACTGACTCCAACAATTTGCCGGCTTGATAGCTCCTGCAACACGGCTACAACTCTAAGCTGTGAGCGAACCCAGCGTGATTCCAAGTTGACAACGGCCTCGAAGGATTTGGCTTCCGCTTTAGTCCACACAAATGTCTCCACTGCCTTCACGGTTCGAACAACCGCGGGGTGTCGAAGTAGCCGAAAAGCATTTTCGCCCCGTTCAACACGGGTTTCCAAGCCCTGTTCGGTGACCGCGAGCCAGAGTTCCAACTGTTTACCAACCAGAAATTGATCGACAGCATCAAGGCCCAGTTGAATAGAGACTGTATTATCCAGTCGCGATTGACCTTGTCGGAGCCGAATAGTTGCCTTCGGAGCCCTCGCGGCTGTTGCGATCACGTCTTGAGCGAGTCTGCCACGACTGCCAACGAGCTCGAAGCGTCCGTCCACAACCATTTGTGGCGTATAGGCTGCATTCGTTCCCAAGGCCCGGTTGTAGGACATCTGTCTGTCAGTGAACACCGATGATGAAAACGGATCCGTCCATGCGGAGTTCCAGTAATCCACATGCTGGCTCAATGGAATAATCAGGGCACCGCTGACGGGTTGCTCCTCTGCCAGCTTCATTAAGAGCTTGTCCGCGGGAGGACAGCTCAAACATCCTTCAGACGTAAATAGTTCGACAAGTACGGGTCGTGGTTCCAACGACTCAGGCCCAACTGATTGTTGGACCACGGCCACCACGGCCCCAATCGTCACCAGAGCCACCAGCGCGAAGGCGAGTCGAAGACTACGATGTCCCAGCGATCTTTCTCCAGAAGAAACTGTCACCCTATTTTCCTATACGTGACGCATCAAAACTTCGGTTTTTAGCATTTTTCGTGTTTGTGACCATTTCTCCTAACGCATTCAAGTGGCTCTGTGAGCCCATCAGCGTTAAGATGGCAGCACTCAATGGCGCCCGCTGCCGGCGTCTCGACTTCCAGAGGTGACATATGCGTCCTAGTTTCTGTCGTGCAGTGTTGATTTTGGTTCTCTTTATCCTGACATCAGTTCCCACTTGGGGACAGACCCTCTCGACCGCCGAACCCGAGTCTGTGGGGATGTCCTCCGAACGGCTTGAGCGACTCACGAGCACACTTGAAGGCTACGTATCGGATGAGCGCATCGCCGGAGCAGTGGCCATTGTCGCCAGAAAGGGAAAGATAGCCTACCTAGAAGCCGTGGGCCTGCGGGACCGAGAGTCGAACTCCCCGATGGAACTTGATTCGATTTTTCGTATCGCCTCCCAGACGAAGGCACTAACGAGCACGTGCATCATGATCTTGCAGGAGCGAGGACAGCTCTTGATCTCAGATCCCCTCGCCAAATACATGCCTGAGTTTGCAAACGGCACCGTGGCTATTGACAACGGTCGTGGCGGCTATGACGTGGTCGCCGCCCGCCGCGCCATTACAATCCGTGATCTTCTGACGCATACGTCTGGCATTAGTTACGGCAATGGCCTAGCTGTTGACGAATGGCGAGAAGCTGATGTCGTTGGGTGGTATTTTGCAAAACGCGACGAACCAATTCGGGAAACGATTCGCCGCATGGGCGGATTACCGGCAAGTGCCCAGCCCGGAGAGAGTTGGGTGTACGGCTATAACACGGACATCCTCGGCGCTCTTGTTGAAGTAGTCAGCGGACAACCATTCGACGTCTTTCTTCAAAATGAGATTCTCGACCCACTTGGCATGAATGACACGCATTTCTATCTGCCAGAAGAAAAGACCGACCGTTTAGTCACGGTCTACTCGTCGACCGCAGATGGAGGAATTGAACTAGCGCCAACACCCGGATATATGCAGGACCGTGGCATCTTTGGAACGGTCGGTCAGGGACAATACATTGACGGTCCCCGAACAAGCTTTTCCGGTGGTGCCGGACTTCTGTCAACGGCGCGTGATTACGCCACATTTTTACAGATGATGTTAAACGGTGGCGAGTTTAACGGGGCACGCATCCTCAGCCCCAACACGGTAAAACTCATGACCGTTAACCATCTCGGAGAAGTCTCGTTTCGTCCTGGCCAGGGATTTGGCCTCGGCTTCTCTGTTGTCACAGATCTCGGCGCGCGAGGTGCACCGGGGTCGGTGGGTGAATTCGGCTGGGCCGGAGCCTATCATTCGACCTACTGGGCTGATCCCGAAGAGGAATTAGCCGCGGTTTATCTAACCCAGTTAATTCCAGCTATTAACGTTGACGATAATGTCAAATTCAGAGCACTGCTGTATCAAGCAATTATCGACTGAGCAATATCAGTACTCGTGACAGCCGGCCGTACGAACAACACCCGCGGGCCGCTCTATTCGGGCTGCGTATCTTCCTGATCACTTTGTCGGAGGAACGCATTAGCCCGCGTTTCAACATTCTCGCGAAGATTGAGATAGAACAGCGCGTAATCGTAAACGTGGTAATTGTCACGCCCGAGCGGTCTCCATCCGTAATGACTGGAGCGAATATCAGACACCCAGAGCCGGCCTTCTCTACACGCCCCATCGGCTACCGCGGTCTCCGGAACGTCGCTCTCTCCAAAATTTACGGCGCCGATATTTAACTCGTGCGACGCTGACAATCGATCCGCTCTCCATGTTAGGGGATTGACGCAGATACTCTCAGATAAGGCCAAGAAGGACCCTACGTTGGGACCAACAGCGTTCCACGTCGCTTGGCAGCCCGTCTGCGTCGGGGTTTCACAGACCGGCAATCCGTTGCTTCCGTCGATCGGAAACCCTACTGGATACGCCGCGACCAACCGGTCGACCAAGGTCGTTCCCACAATCTCATTTGCCAGGAGACCGTCGAGATGATGCGAACCCTGACTGTGACCCGCAAGAACAAATGGACGACCTTCATTAAAATAATCCAGATAATAATTAAACGCAGTCGCTACGTCCTCGTAGGCCAGTGCGAGCGCCTCCTGTCCAGTGCCCTCTGCGTCAAAAAATGAATAGAGCGTCGCCTGTCGATATCGAGGCGCGTAAACGCGGCAACAGCCGTTGAAGACGCTGGCCTGCCCCTCCATAACAAATTCATCCGTTCGCTCGTTCGTCACCATATCGTCTAGCGACTGGTTCCACGATTCCGCTGAGACATACGTGGTGGGGTGAACAAAGAATACGTCAACCTCGGCAAGGTCCTGTCCGTCAAGGAAATCACCCGACGGTATCCGGTCGGCTCTATCGTTACGGTCTGGCAGCGCCGCCCAATGGTTGGAGGTGCTGTAGTCTGGTGATGATGACACTGAGGCTGCATCAAATTCGTGACTTGGCGCGATTAACGCACCCATGACCGTAAAAAGGACGGCATCGCGAAAGATTATGACCGTCGCTCCAAGCACGACGACTCCGACCAGTGCACCAAGCAACACCTTGTTCTTGAATCTCATATTCCGTCTGGCTGCATTATCGAGATTGGTTCCCGGACTCTCAACACACTAACCGCATCGGACAACACCCGTCATGCTTGTTGTAGCGACGCAAGCTTTCGTTCATCGTCCGCAATCTGTTGATCGAGCTTTGCTGCCATCTCCTGGAACAAATCCCGGTCATTGTCCCGTTCTGTCTGATAGTTGGCATACAACTCAAACAGGTCGCTCGTTTGTAGCATCTCGACTGCACGTTCAATCGAATCGATACGCTGCCGCACTTGTCCAATCTTGCGGATGACCTGGTCGACGCCATTCTCAGCCCGACCTGCTTGAACGGCCTCCGGACTGGCCTGCCACTCTTCCAGTAATCGGCGAAGGGACTCCTGATCGCTCTGGTGATATGCCTCGTTCACTTGCGCCATCCATTCATGTCGGCATTGCCGATCTTCTTCGGTGATACCTAAATCAGGATGCAGCTGTCGAGCAATTAATCGATAAAACGATTTTAGTTCGGGTGGTGGCTCGAACGGAATCACCGGTTCAGCCTCGTGTTCAGAGCCGTCCTCTGACGCCGACTCGTCAGCACTTTGACGGGCTTCACGCGCCTTCTCTTGTATCGTTGCGTCATCCGGGCTTTCTCGCGCCTCGCCCTCAGCTATCTTCGCGTTGAGCTCATCAAGAATCGCGTACCGAGTACCGACAATCCGCACATATTTCGCTTCGAATGCTACGAGCGTCTGCTGCAGAGTCGAGAGGTCCAGTTCACGTTCCACGACGTCTCGTTCAAGCTCAGCCAACACCACCCGGTTTCGACGGAGCTCGTCCGGCGCGGCTACATCACGTTTTACTAAATCAACCACGCAAGGCGTCTCGATCAAACAATCAAAATCGGAACGTATACTGAACCTTCGTTGCGAGCTTCGAGTCCTGTCTCCTAAAGCTATAACCTCGGTCGATATCTTGAATCCACCCCTGACCGAAGACGAAGAAGACCTCGTTGCCCGGCTCTATGGTCCAGCGGACTCTGCTCTGGAGACCAAGGTTCTCCGAACGATTGTCGAATTGGATTAGATTAGAGAACGACAGGAAGGGCGAGACCGAATAATTGATTTGTGAACTGAAGATTCTCGCTATGAAATTGCCCTGGGGAAGACTGGCGAACGTCTGATTCGTATTGAGGCTAATCGAAAATCTTGGCGGCAAGTTGTAAGTCAAAGCTGTTTCGACCACTTTCGCCGTGCCAGACCAAAAATTGCCAAAATTAAATCCGATCCGGCCATGCAGTCGTCGTTTTTGCGCTGTCATAGCCATGATTCGCCACGGCGTAAAACGATATTCTCCGGCCGGCAAGACGACTCCTTTAGAAATTTCAAATGGCTCAAAAAGCCGCTCGTAGGTGATGTTTACATCAAACAAGCTGTGAACGGAATCTCCAGAGTTCAGGTGCCAATCAAACATGGTGACATACAAGTTCGACGTCTCGACCAATCCGTTATCTAGATTCGTAAAACGGGTGTAAAACACGTCATGCTGCATTTGTTGAATCCCAGTCGACTGATTCGGGCGGGGGTTAAAACTTCCTCCCAGTCGCAGCATGCGCACATTGCTACGTTGAACAAACCCTACGGCCGGATCGAAGTTCCCTTGAATCTCCCTCCAGAGCATCTGGGCCATGAACTTGTCGTTCGGATACTGTGCGCCAAACCCGTAGGACGCGTTGTTCGTCGAGATGCCTTCATTGCTACTCTTCAGACCGAACGCATTCACGACGACATTTCGATTAGTGCCAAGAAAGTCAGCCGTGGCCAAACGCACGTCGACTCCCATCGTACTGCTCGATGCCGGAGACCCCGGATTGCCGGCCGTGACAAGTGCACCCATGTAGGACTGTTCCAAAAAGTTCTGCTTGATACGGCCAACAAACACATTGCTGGCATCCACCGCAGATACGTCGCCAGTACGCACATCAAGCATTCCAATCTCTGTTCGCCCGACCTTGCCCGTCAATTTGGCACCGAAATCGAGCGGTACTTCTTGTCCTCCAAGTAAGCCGATCCGCCGGCTGAAAAATGGAAATATTTCGGCGCCCGTGTCTGGGATGCCTCCGGGCGGATCGATCCCGGTCGTTGCGAAGTTAAACACTCCAGCGTCTTGCAGGAAGAATGACCGTTTCTCCGGAAAGAATATGGAAAACCGCGTTAAATTAATCTGGCGTGCGTCCACTTCTGTTTCGCCAAAATCGGTATTGGCCGTGACCGACAACTTCAGGCTTGGCGTAATGTTATAAAACAGATCGAGGCCAGGCTTTCCAACAATGGTGTCCTTTCCGTCCGTAGCTTGGTGCCGCCACGTCTGCCCTATGAATGGGCGGATATCCAGCGCGACGCCTTGTCCCAAGTCTTCGAGATTTGTGATTTCGCCGGCCTCGGAGATCTGCAAGAAATCCGTTTGAAGCTGAGCTCCCGTCCAGCGACTCTCTTCCAATTTTCGTTGGATCGTCCGGCTAATATTGAACCCCCACACCGTCGCGTCCGCTGGAAAACTCAAGGTCTTGAATGGAATCGAAAATTCGGCACTCCAACCCTCGTCGGTCTGCATGGTTCGGACGATCCAAATGCCGTCCCAATCATCGTTTGTTTCCCCGTTCGCAAACACCAAGCCGTCGACCAACGCACCGGCTGGATTTGTCGCAAACCGGAACGCATTACTCTGGTCTCGGAAAGTGTCGAGAACAATCTCGATTCTGTCGTCGGCTCTCAATCGCGCATCGCGGCTCATTTCCGATGCCAACACTCGCGCCGGCTCCGAGTCGAAAGCCATCACGCCAATGTAAAGGTTGTCTTGGTCGTAAAGCAGAGTCACCTCAGTTTGCTCGGTCGGGGGTGCGCCGGCTTCAGGTTCTCTTTGAATCAAGTCGCCAATCGTTGGCGCTTGACGCCATGGTGTCTCCTCAAGCGATCCGTCTATGACGATGTCTGTGTCGATCTCCGTCACGACGGCTGACCTTACAGACTCGCCTGCGGCCGTCTGCTGCGCCGCGGCTACTGGAATAGCGATAAGCAGCGTTACCGAGACAGCTGCCGCCGACACGACTCTTTTGAATTGTAAATCTCTCAATTCCAAGTCAGACCCCACAAACTACGACCCAGAAACAATGGCGCGCGTGGCAGGATTCGAACCTGCGGCCTACGGCTTAGGAGGCCGTCGCTCTATCCAACTGAGCTACACGCGCAATAAAGCCAAACTCGCCTATTTTGTCACGAAAGTTCTGAATGCTTAGAGATTCCCAGGAATAGTCCTACTCTATTCACGGATAGCGGCGTTCTATTAGTCACACCGTAACACAGGATAGAGTAACGAAAGGGGCACGGTGGTCACTAGGTGGTCACTAAATCAAGGATCGGAATGATGACAAGAATCCCCGTTGAACCGTCCTCTGGAGAGAGGTAGGCTAGGACTGTTATGACACGACGTTTGGTGGGTTTCGTCTCGCTCATGGTCCTGACAGTTATTGCTGTGGGTTGTGGGCTACGGCAACCGGTTGCAAGAGCGACGGGACTCAGAACCGGAATGTCGGCAAGCGAGGTTATCTCTTACATGGGCGGCGAACCAGCTGTTTCTGATGTAGCCGGGCGAATACAAGAGTGGCATTATTGCAGCACCGGCACCGGTGTCGACCGAATGGTGGCAATATTTTTTGTTGATGACCAACTGTTCGAAACTGTCAATTACTCGGTGACTCTGGCAGACACCGGCGGCATTTACGGCTCCTGTGACAACTTTTTTAAGATGGGCGGCTACCGAGAGCCATATCGTGTGACCGAGATAAAGCGCGGTGTAGGTAGACCTCCTGCCTCAAGTCGAACGGAGGATGCGAGAGAACCTGAAACCTCAGTTGGAACAGGCACGGGATTCGTGGTTCATCCCGACCGTCTCATCTTGACCGCAAGCCATGTGGTCGAGGACGCAACGGCCATCACGGTCTCGTGCAACGGACAACCTCCTGTGCGAGCAGCCGTGACTTCCAGCTCTCCGACGGTCGATCTCGCGGTACTCACTGCGGCGGCAGACCTCGGAACGGAAACCTTCCTGACACTCTCAACCAACCACCAAACGGCACTCGGAGACCCAGTGTTCACTATTGGCTATCCGACCCCGGCTCTGCTCGGTCGCGACGCCAAATATACGAACGGCACGGTGAGTGCGTTATCTGGTCTCGGAGGAGATGCCAGCTTCTTGCAGATCAGCGTACCCGTGCAGCCGGGCAACTCTGGTGGTCCACTTGTGAATGAGAATGGTCAGGTGATCGGCGTCGTGGTGGCAACTGCAGACGCACCGGCGTTTCTTGCGGCCACGGATTCCATCCCTCAAAACATTAACTGGGCGGTCAAGAGTCTGTTTGCCAACGCGCTGTTCACACCTCCCGCAGGAAGTGCCGCCTCCACTGTTGATTCAGAGGATGTCATTGCCCACGTCACAGAGGCGACCTGTCTGGTTGAGGCAACTGGGGCCGCGCGCTAACCCCCTCCCCTTGACGTTTTACCCCGGTTACAAGATTGCCAGACCCCGTTGAACCGTCCTCTGGAGAGAGGTAGGATGGCTTTTCGCTTACTAGTGTCATGACAGATTCTGAGAAACCCTCGCCAGAAGGACCCGTCCTCTCTTACCTAGGCGAACTGATCCGCACACGACGTTGGGCGGATCTGTTCCACGAGTTGACGAGTTGGTACTCGATCGCCATTTTTTGCTACGTATGCCTGGGCTGGATCTTTGTCGATTTCGGCCGATGGGTTTGGACAGTTTTGCTTTCTATTCTTATTGCGTTCGTGCTTCTTTGGATAATAACCGGACAAAAAGGACTGTCAACAGGAAGGACCCCGTCAGCAAAAAGGACTCCGTCAGCAAAAAAGAAGCCGTATGCCCGCGCTCCTGGCTGGTCGAGCATTGGATACCTATCTCCGCCGGCAAACCATACTGAACAGGCCGGCGAAAAGAGATCGGCAGCACCGAACTTGGCATTAAAATCAAATCCGTTCGGATATTCGACCAACCCCAAACTACGTCAGCGGCAATTCATTGCAAATCTTCTGACACAAAGGAAAATGTGGTTGGAGGCTATTGCGAAGGAGTTGGAATCCGGCCAAGGAACTTTTATGAACATCGGAGCAGTGAATGCAGCATCATCGATATCCGTCGCCAATAAGTTTTTCTATGTCGAAATAACCGCATTGATCAAGCATCGATACATGGCAACGTTGAGCGAGCCCGCCTATACATCAATAGAAATGCATGGTTCTCCAGTAAATGAACTTGAGTGGTGGCTCAAATATTTCATGGCGAACATCTCTTGGGTGGATACATACGGAAAAGATAGACCCTTAGAAACATTCGTTAAGTTCGCCAAGAGGTTCCCTCCTGTCAAGCCAAAAGAATGGCAAGATGCTTGTCGAGAGATGGACAAGTCAAGGTCTCAAATACTCCAAAATATTCCGAGACCGGTCGTTGACGACAACGGTCAGATGGCTCGTGACATCCAGCCATTCACAGAACAAGTGGTAGGTGGCATGCTTGGCAACGATCTTGCGAACGCTTCAACATTAGCTCCTGTTCTGCTTCCTAATACGATGGAGTTTGTGTTCCGAATGCTTGGACACACAGCTTATTATTTTGGCGATGAGACATTTGGACTGCTCCTCTCAAGACAAGTCGCCAAAATACATCAGACGAACTGGACGAGTTAGAGCAAGAGGGTCCGCAGATCCCCCGCCTCTTCAACTCTGAACCACCCCGCCGTAATGGTCGCGTATGCCACCACCGCAGGGTGCGGCACGGCGGTCGGATTGTGGCTGGCGACCCTCTGAAATCGTCACGGTGGTCACTTGGTGGTCACTAACTTTGCCGCCGTTTCGGGATAATTCACTTTTTCGCGTTTTTCCTAGGTATTTTAGACGGTAAAAGCGGGGAATTTCTGCGGCCTACGGCTTAGGAGGCCGTCGCTCTATCCAACTGAGCTACACGCGCATTAAAGCCAAACTCGCCTATTTTGTCACGAAAGTTGCGAATACTTAGGGATTCAAAGGAATAGTCCTTCGATATCAACGTGTAGCGTAATCCTATTAACCACACCGTAACACAGGATACGGCAGCGAAGTCGGCACGGTGGACCCCCGAAGCAAGGACAGACCCCGTTGAACCGCCCTCTGGAGAGAGGTAGGCTAGGACTCGTGTCAAGTGGTGCCGTCACAGGAGCTGACAAAAGATTTGAGTGGTCAGAAGCGAAGCAGCTGAGTCTGTTCCAAATATTTCTCGCGTTTGCAATACCAAGCGCCATTGCTTTCACCGGATTTCGGTTTGTTTTACCCGCGGTCCACGCTGCGGGCGCACCTTCTATCCTCGCCTGGCCGGTTATCGCATCCGTGATGTTGCTCGGGTTTACCGTTGCTCCTCTATGGTTGATGCATCGAGAGGCCAAAGAGCTTGAAATTAGCTTGAAAGAACGCATGTGCCTAAGGCCACTCAATCGCAAGCAATGGCTTGTCGCTTCAGCAATTCTGATTGTCGGCCTTATCGTTGCGGGTGCTACGGGCGGTTTGAATGGCATTTGGATGGGAATAACAGGCCTCAGCGTGCCGGAATATTTTCCATTTTTCCTCAACCCAGCGGTCGACCCTATGGTCATGGCCCCCGAAGCGTTGACCCCTGGGTTTCAGCTCAAAGGGGCATACTGGCTTATCGGGTTGATGATCGTTACCTTGCTGCTCAATATTTTGGTTGAAGAAATTTACTTCCGCGCTTGGCTTCTTCCCAAAATGATGACGTTGGGCACTGTCGCATGGGCAGTGAATGGTGTCGCTTTCGCGCTTTATCACACCTTTCAGCTGTGGTTGTTGCCGCAACTCATTCCGCTGAGCCTATTCATGGCATTTGTGGTTTATTACACACGCAGCATTTGGCCTGCACTTGTTTTCCACCTTGCCGTTAATTCGCTGAGCGTTGGTGCAATTGTTTATTTGATTGTGAGCTAGCTAGATGGCGGCGAGCAGCAAGTTTGTTTCAGAAGGTTTCGTGACTCCATCGCTGAACGTCTCACCCCAGAGCAGCTCGCCGAAGGTCAGAGGCGGGCGCGTGAATGGGACGAAGCGCTCCCGCGCGACTAACCTCTCCCCCGCCTTGAGAGTAAAACCAATCTGAAACACTCTCAATGAACTCGTCGTCTTTAGAAAGCAACGGAGACAAAATGACATCTAATACAAAAGCTCTATCCCACAACAACAAGACCGAGTCTCAGTGCGCTGGTGATACGGACCAGTTAGTTGCTGGTCCTAGAACGATCCCGACAGGAGTATTCACGATGACAAGACAGTACGTCAGGACAGCGGCCGTACTGTTGAGTGTGTTCCTGCTGGCAGGGCCAACCGCGGCCGGTCAAGCCTCGATGTTGGATGCTTCCGAGGCGACTGCGTTCATGGGCACCTGGGTCATTGCGATGGAGAATCCCCGCGGGGGTGGTACGCGGGATCAGACCGTGGTAATCCGGGACGAAGGCGGAAAGACGGCGGCCATGATAGACGGTGGCCGGGGAGGCGCGCTCGACGTCACCAACATCGCTAAGGATGGAAACAGCCTCGTGCTCTCCTTTGAACGGAGCGCCCGTGGTCGGACCATTCCCATCGTCTTGACCTTGACCGTAGACGGCGCGATGATCAACGCCACTCAGAACATCGGCGATGGTCGGTTCACCGTGAGTGGATCCGGCAAAAAGCAGTAACTCGGTCTATAGTTCAGTCCTGTGGATTAGTAAATCGCATTTTGGAGGAAATACGTTGAGCACCAGAATCTCCGCCCTCGTCGTCGCTGTTGGATTCGTACTTAGTCTGAGTGCGTTATCCGCCTGCGGAGGCAGTCCCGTCGCTCCCACCGTCAATGTGCCGTTCAGCGCTACTGATCTCACCGAGGGCTCAGGTGCAACAGCTTCGGCGGGCCAAACCGTGACCGTTGCCTATACTGGTTGGCTCTATGACGCAGGTGCGGCAGACAACAAAGGGACTCTGTTCGACCAAGCGAGTGCCGCAGCCCCGTTCTCATTCGTCCTGGGCGCGGGTCAGGTTATCGCTGGTTGGGACCAAGGCGTGGCCGGAATGAGGATTGGGGGGCGCCGCCGGCTCGTTATTCCTCCTGCACTTGCGTATGGTACAGGAGGTGCAGGTGGCGGAACTATTCCCCCCAACGCGACATTAATCTTTGAAGTTGAGCTCCTAGGGGTGAGTTAAACCCTCCTCTGGAGAGGCGTCACTAGGACCGTTATGACTCGACATTGGCTGTATCTCCTCACCGTGATGGTCTTGTCAGTGGCAAACTCTGTCACTGGAGTGGCACGACAGAATTACACCGACGACCTTCGGACGAAGGCGGAGCAAGGTGATCCCATCTCACAGTTTGAGCTCGGATCAGCCTATGAGGCCGGCCGCCGCGGTCTGCCACAGGATGGTGTCGAAGCCGCACGATGGTATCGGTTAGCAGCCGAGCAGGACCTGGACCGTGCGCAATACCGGCTCGGACTTCTGTATGCCAATGGCGCATCCCGCTTTGGACATGCGGAAGGCGTGCGATGGCTTCGGTTAGCCGCTGATCAAGGATTGGCCGACGCGCAGTACAACCTCGGGGTCATGTATGCCAATGGCCGCGGTGTGCCGCAGGATGACGCAGAAGCGGTCCGTTTACTCCAATTGGCGGCGGGTCAGCAATATGCCAGCGCGCAGTACGGCCTCGGTCTCATGTATTCCAATGGTCGTAACGTGCCGCAGGATGACGCAGAAGCGGTCCACTTATTTCGATTAGCGTCCGGTCAGGGGCATGCCAGCGCCCAGTACAACCTCGGGCTTATGTATGTCGACGGCGTGGGCGTTGTGCAGGATCACGAGGAAGCCGTTCGCTTCTTTGGGTTAGCCGCAACTCAAGGGCATGCCCGCGCGCAGTACAACCTCGGTCTCATGCATGCGGACGGACGCGGAGTGCCGAAGGACGATGTGACCGCTCATATGTGGTTTGACCTCGCTGCTTCACAAGCAACCGGCGAGGATCAGAATCAGGCGGTCCAGAACCGCGACATGATCGCGGAAAGGTTGAACTCAAACCAGCGGGCTGAAGCGCAGCGCCTGGCCCGCGAATGGAACGATGCGCATCCACGCGACTAACCTCTCCACCATCTTATCGCCTAGTCGAGATCATTCAACTCATCATCTGAACGCTGCTCGTGCTCGATTCTCTGTTCAGCCAAGAGTATCTGACGAGCTCTTAATACAGCATGCTCGAAACTGCGTTCCTTGTCTAAGGACCTATTCATGCTATCCGTCCACACATCCAGCGCGTCCAGATTCACAACCTCGCGAGACGTTGCGCCACAGGCCGGGCACCAGCAGTGAAACGCATGGAATTCTCCTTCTACCTTCTGGCGGTCCGGCTTGATGTCGACAATAGAGCCACATGCCTGATGGAGGGCATGAAAATCACCTAATTTTGGAGCCGGATGATTCATTCTTCCTTTTCTCAAGAGACAGGAACCGGAGCTTTGGGTATTGAGGAACTATTGCAGGGCGCCTAAGGACCGACTCACTCGTACATATTCTTCGTACCGCTCCTGATACGTCAAAAGCTTCTCTTGTTCGATCAACTGAAGTCGCTGCTCACACTTGCCGATCTCCTGTTCCTCTGCGTGTTTCAATTCCGCCTGAATTTCTTCAGCCTTCTGTTTGTATTCTGCGTCATGCGCGCGTTCCCACGCCAGCCACCGAGTCGCCCATCTGGCCCCAGCATCCTCAATAGTCGCCTTTGAGAACGGAAATTGCTCGCCCTGTATTAAGTCAAGCTCTTTGAATTCATCGGGAAAAAGAGCCCTGGCCTGTGACGCCACTCGTGACCACGCCACGAGCTCCTGTGGGTTGTCCTGGACACGAGCGAGAGAGGGAGCAAACAATGCCACGAGCCGCAAGCGCAATTCTTCGCGTCTTAGCCGGCGCCATTCAAATAGAACAGCCGCGGTCGCAAGAACGATTGTCAGGCTGATAATCAAACTACTCATTCGTGGCGTAGCGCCTCCGGTCTCTCTTAGTAATGAAGAACAGTTGTGACCTCTTCACCCTCCAACTTGGATCGGCCATTCAGCTCATCCAACTCAATCAACAACGACACACCGACGACCTCTGCTCCGCATTGCTTCACCAAACTAACGGTGGCGCTCGCTGTTCCGCCAGTGGCTAGTAAATCATCCACGATTAAGGTCTGTTGGCCGGCGCCAATGGCATCTCGATGAATCTCAAGGCTGTCCGTTCCATATTCCAGGTCATAAGTTGCCGTCACCGTGTCGCCCGGAAGCTTTCCAGGTTTTCGAACCGGCACGAAGGCGCAGCGAAGCCGGTCGGCAATGGCAGCACCAAAAATGAAACCACGGCTCTCAATCCCGACCACCACATCGATAGCCTTATCACCGTAGGGCTCGACCATCGCATCAAGAGCCTGCCTGAAACCTTCCGAGTCCTTCAATAACGTGGTGATGTCATAAAACAGAATGCCAGGTTTGGGATAGTCGGGAACATGTCGAATCAGTTTTTTAAGGGTTTCCATTCCGCTCCTTATGTTCTTACTCGCGTATTTCAAAACCAATCAGTTCTGTCATTGGCAGTTCCGGCTCTATCGTAATATCCGTAACTCTTGAAAGCGGCGGACCGGCTCCCAGAGCACGTTCAAAGCGGACAATCGATTCGTTTTCTCCCACAACAACAGCTTCGACACGTCCGTCATCTAAATTTCGGACAAAACCAGCTAAGCCCTCGCGCCGAGCCGCATCTTCCGTAAAGAATCGAAAACCAACGCCCTGCACTTTCCCGCTGACAAGGTAGCGGCGCCCCGTCGTCATAGATATTAAGTGTTGAAGCGTGATTATAGCTGACGGCACTCGAGGTAGATTGACCACCAAACATCCCAGCTCGGTGTGTTACTCTGACAGAGTTTAAAATTGGTACACTCTGAACCAGGAGACAGTTCACATGCCTTGGCTGAATCGCACTCTAATTATCGCGCTTTTGTGCTCACTCGCCGCCAGTCCGGCCTTAGCCCAGTTTGATTCCGTCGGCTCATTGAAATTTCCGACGTCCACGGAATCACCCGAAGCGCAAAGTCATTTTCTTCGCGGTGTCGCTATTTTGCACAGCTTCGGCTGGAAGCAGGCTATCGAACAATTTCAAGCGGCTCAGAATTTAGACTCTGACTTCGTTCTCGCTTATTGGGGCGAAACTCTGTGTTACAACCATCCACTATTTGGAGGTCCAACTCCGGACGAAGACAATCCACGAAAAGTGCTTGCACGCCTCGGCTCGACACGCGCCGCGAGAGCGGCCAAAGCCACAACGGACCGAGAAGCAGGCTTCTTAAATGCCGTTGAAGTGCTCTGGAGTGACGAGGGAAGTTACGACGAACGTCGCGTCGCCTATATGGAGGCGATGGCAGATTTGCACGAGCGCTATCCGAATGATCATGAAGTCGCCACCTTCTATGCGGTGGCAACCCTCAGTGCTTCGCGCGCACTACGCGACCAGACCGGACGACTTGAAATGCGTGCGGGCGCGATTGCCTTAGACGTCTTCAAGGCTAATCCGACTCACCCTGGCGCACCTCACTACGCTATCCACTCCTTCGACGATCCCATCCACGCTCCGCTGGCCCTACCCTCTGCGATGAAATACATGGAGATCGCGCCAGCCGTAGCCCACGCCAGGCATATGCCAACGCACATTTTTATCCAGCACGGCATGTGGGACCTTGTTTCGAATCATAATCAGCGCGCCTATGATGCGGCTCGCGACTTATGGACACCTGGTGACAGCGTCGGTGACACCGTGCATCCCCTTGACTGGGGCCAATACGGCGATTTGCAACTTGGAGACTACGACAAGGCAAGAACCTGGATTGATCGCATCGAAATGGTCGCCGACGAGAGTGATGGCCAAGAGCGCGCAGTGAACTCGATATCACTGCTAAAAGCCCGGTATGTCGTCGAGACTGAAGACTGGAAAGTCGAGCCCATCACAGAGAATTCGTCGGCACCTGAATTGCTAGCGACGGGATTGAGTGCCATCGCGTTGAACGACTTGGAAACAGCGAAAGCTGCGGAGGCGAAACTTGCGGAGGAGGCAGCCGATGGTTCGGCTACCGTCAAAATCAGTCACAAGGAACTATCGGCCGCAATCAAGGCACATGAAGGCGACGGTGACACTGCGATATCTCTGATGGAGGAAGCGATCGAAATTGCCTTAGGCCAACGGTTGCCTAATGGAGCTGCCAATCCAATTAAACCCCCCTATGAATTGTATGGCGAGATTCTCATGGGACTCGGCCGATCGAAGGACGCACTAGAGAAATTTGAAGCCTCACTTTTACGGATGCCTAAACGGACGCACTCCTTGCTCGGGGCCGCAGAAGCGGCTGCAGCCAGTGGTGATAGCGGTGCGGCCAAGGAGCATTACGCAACACTCTTGGAATTCTGGCAGGGTTCGTCTCGGCTCCCTGGCATCGAAGAGGCCAAGCGGTTCACAACAGACGGCCAAGAATAGCAGCCGATTCCGTTACAACGTTGGGCCGTGGGTCGGAGCGTGAGTCCTCCATCACGCCTTCGGTCTATGCCGTGTATCCTGCTGAACTCTTCTCTGGCCACGCAGTGGCACCATTCGAAGCTTTGGGATCCTGGCCATATTGATTTGATCCGGTGTGCCCATTTCGACAAAGAAACACAAGATTGGCAATCGGGACAAACAACCACCACGCCGCGTGATCGGTGTCATGCATCCGTCGGACGCCTACGGCGACCGTCGGACATAAGCTGGCCAGATAATACAAATCCGCCAAGAGACTTTCGTTAAACTCGCCCGACAATCCAATCGTCGCTTCAAGGCTGGCTATGCCAAAGGTGGCCAACGCGTTAAACAAAACAAAATACCAGTACTCGCTTCGGCGTGACCGGCCCTTAAACGTCGCGTAACGTTTCCAGGCCATCAAGTAATACTCGAATGGCCTGATCTGATTTATCGACGGCAGCATTTCCGAGGCAGACCAGTTCTTCGCCCATCCACCTGTGTCAGCAAAATCATCTATTGACTGAAGGTCGCCCTGCGTGCTGTTTAAGTCGGCTGTCTTCTCTGTGTTACCACTATCCTCATATTCAAGTTCATTCTCGCCAAGGGCGTCTTCCCCTCGGGCTTGCGAGCCTCGATAGATCGGAGACCCACAATCGTGACAATAATTCGCCACACCTTTGGCTTGAGCACCGCAATTGATGCAATAGACCGGCGATGGCGCGCTGTCCTCATCATTCATCAGCGATTCCTTTAATCAAACGACCGAACCGACAATCGTAACCCAGAACCGAGTATCCCCGACCGCCGACGGTTAGTTGCACAGCATTACATTGCACAGAATGAACGTATCTCCTATCATCCAAAACTTATGTGCGGCCGCTATACCCTCTCACGACCTAAATCGGTCCTCCGAGAACTGCTTGGCCGCACGTCCGACACGGAATATCACCCACGTTACAATGTGGCGCCTGGCCAACTCGTCCCGGTCATCGTCCGCGACCACACCTTGACCAGCCGGGTCCGAGAGATGCAGTGGGGGTTTCGATCTCACCTTGCACGAAAAGTGCAGAGCGCGAGCGGCACCATTAATGCACGGGTTGAGACCGTCTCCGAAAAGCCCTTATTTCGCGATAGCCTTCGCTCCCGCCGCTGCATAGTACCAGCTGATGGATTCTACGAATGGCAATCAACTACGACCGGTCGCCAACCATATTTCGTTCAACTCGATGATCATGCCGCATTTGGTTTTGCCGGTCTCTGGAGCCAGTCGCCGAATCAGGCTGGCGAACTGATATATACCTTCACCATCCTCACTACTCGTGCCAACACGTTATTGAGCACTCTTCACGGCCGCATGCCCGTCATACTCAATGGGCGAGACCGAAAGGCGTGGCTCAATTCAGAAACGCAGGTCATGTTGTCTAATCCATTCGATGAACCATACCCATCGTCGCGGATGACGATGACTGCCGTAAATAGAGTGGTCAACAATGCCCACAATGACTCAGCCGACTGTTTGCAAACAGTCACGATAAAGGAAGAATTACGGTTATTCGGCTTGTAAATCCGGCTCGATTGATCGTGTGCCACAACAAGGCACGACGAAGCGCATGTGCCGAAGAAAACTGAGAAACATCCACCACGGTTGTCGTCACTGGGAAACATTCCCAGTCGACCCGTCGTCTAGAGAAGGCAGGAGGACGAAATGAATCTGGACATAGAGGCTAAAGACCCACACACCAAGTATCACGTCACCCTGCTACTCAGGTGTTTGCTCATCCTATTTCTTCTCGCCGTGTTCGGATCTGATGCTATCGGCCAAGAGAGACGAGCTCCAAGAGGCGCAGGTATCGCGACATTACCCCTCCAGCAGTTGAAATTGACACAAACCCAAAGAAACCACATTCGAGAAATCCGGCAACAACATGGCGACAGTCTTCGTAACGCCGGGCAACGGATTCGCAGAACGAAACAGGCCCTGGAAGACGCGGTCAGAAGTGAGTGGTTTGACGAGGGCCGAATTCGATCGCTGTCCACCGACCTGGGGAGTCTCCAAAGCGAAGTGGCCGTCCTGCGTGGAGCCATTCATGCTCAAATGTGGACGCTCCTTACCTCAGAACAGCAGACACGAGCGAGCGAGATTCGAACGGAAATGAAGGCTCGGCAACAGGATCGTCGAGAGGCAGGTCGCTGGCTCCGAGAACGTCAAGAGTCACGACGCCGTCCCCGCTGACATTATTCGGTCGACGCGGCGCGAGCTGTTCTAGGCTCGGACGTGGTCGTTACTCACAGCTGTCTAGTAGTCAGATGCAGCCAGTGACGCGCGTAGGATTTCCCGATCGTTTCGTTGAACGATATGGCCGTTTGCGTACGCCGGGTGCACCCAATTAAATAACCGGTCAGGACAGTGCCCCCGTGCTGGTTCAGCCGTCGGAGCAATCAGCTCCGTGCGACCTAGTTCAACGTAACCCCGCGGCGTAAACCTCGCCATCACCAATTCACCGTCATCGCTATTGACGAAATAGCGGTCTCCATTTTGAACAAAGAACGCTGTGGCACACATTTCCTGCACCGTCAACTCATCACTCATCCAGAGTCGTTCACCGGTGCGCGCATCCAATCCACGCAATTCACCGTAAGAACCAACACCATATACGTAATCGTCAATCACAATTGGCGTTGTTATCATCGAGTGAAGTCCGTCGCTCGCGTCGGGCTCGAAACTGTTGCTCGACCCCTGCCACAGTAACTCAGCCCTCGGACTATCTGCGTTTAATCGCATCATCAAGGAGCCGTTATACAGCTGGCTCACAAGAAGATACGAACCGCTCTTGACGGGTGTCGGAACGGTCATCCCATCAGCCGTTTCAAAGGCTTGCTCCCAATACACTTCGCCGGTCTCGGGAGACAACGAGGTTAGACCGGTCGGATGCCAAATAATCAGTTGCCGGACCCCACCAGCCTCGTAAATCACTGGTTGACCGTATCCTGACTCCGCAACCACATCGAGAGCCCGCCACACCTCCTCGCCGGTCCGTTTATCAAACGCTACGACGAGAGCATCTGGATGCCCGCCCACAATCGCGATCAGGCGTGAGTCGTCAACCAGAGGCGCACTTGCCATGCCCCACGGCGGCACCGACATGTCGTAGTCCTCAACGTAGTCAACCGACCAGTTCCTCGAGCCATCAGTGACATCAAAGCTTAGGAGCCGCCCGGTTGCACCCACGACGAAGACACTGTCTCCGTCGACCGTTGGTGTTGCTCTTGGTCCGATCGCATAGGACCCCATCAACGCGCGGTAGGACGTCTGCCACTCAGCCGTCCATAATTCCCCGCCAGTCTCTTCGTCCAAGACCAAGAGACGTTCCGTTCCATCAAGTGTTCGAGAACTCGGATCTTCCGACCAGTCCAAGACGAAGACACGGCCATTCGACACGGCCGGCCCCGCATACCCTGAACCAATTGGAATCCGCCATTTCACCTTCAATCCATCATCTGGAAAACGTTCGATGATCCCATCTTCATGCCAAACACCCTGACGGTCTTCTCCCCGCCATTGCGACCACTCCTGGCCCATGGTGAAGATCGTAGATGCAAAGACAATCAGTATCGCGAACAAGATCTGCTTCATAAGTGGATTCCGTTCCAAGGTTGCGTTAGGCAATAACTGCGCACAGTGTAACCTACGCTCCGCAGGAGATGATACGAGCCGTCGCACGGCCTCTTGGTCGGTGTATCATCGCCAAGAATAATCGCAGCCATAGGAGACTCTCGAAGTGAACAGAAAAACCTTTTTCGTCTGCACCGCCGTTATCGGCCTTTCGTTATCAACTCTTGTTCCTGTCGTCCACAGCCAAGAGGTTGCCTCCGGCGTACACCGGACACCCGACGAGCGTTTTGCCGCAATCGATGAGTATCCTTTCGAACCGCATTACATAAACGTGAATGGCCTCCGCATGCACTACGTTGACGAAGGCACAGGCGCGGCAGGTACGATGATCTTGCTGCACGGTGAACCGGTCTGGAGTTATATGTATCGCAAAGCGATTCCGGAGCTAGCTGCGGCAGGCTATCGCGTGATTGCACCGGACAACATCGGCTTTGGGAAGAGTGACAAGGTCATAGATCTCGACTGGTACACCCTCGACCATCATGTCGAGACGCTTGAAATTCTCATGGAAGAGCTAGATCTTCAAAATATTACGATTGTCGTGAATGACTGGGGCGGACCAAATGGGTTAATCCTCGCCACGGAACATTCTGAGAGATTCGAACGCCTAGTCATTTTGAACACGTGGCTTCATCATGAAGGTTATGAATACACTGACGCCCTCCGAGCGTGGAATGTGCGGTCTCAGCAGATCGATTTTTCTAACCGACCTGGCGCTGAGGGGTCGGCAGTGCAAGCTCCTTTTGATAGCCAAGATGCGGTCGCAGGCGCCCTGCGATGGCCCTGGATGCTACCGTTTGAGCAACCGGAAGCGGGCAACGCCACTCGTCAGGAACACGCCTTTACCGCGCTCGCTTCCTGGAATAAACCCGCACATGTGATTTTCGGCGAAGATGACCCAGTCTTTCCACCGGAATGGGGACGCGAGTTTGCGGCTCATATCCCAGGTGCCACGCTCACGATTGTGCCAAACGAGGGACATCGCCCGTTATTGCTGACCGGCGGTGCCGGTGGGTGCCAGACCAATCCAGATTGCAGCACGGAGAACCGCGGCGATGAATTTGCCGCCTTGGTTCTGCGATTGATTTCTGAAGAATAGATTCCGAGAGCACGAGATGGCTGTCCGTATAGAGAACAATGGTCCGGTGAGGACCGTTATCCATAGTCGCGCCGCAGCTCGAAACGCAATGGACCCGGCATCAGCCGATGCCCTAACCCAGGCATTTCTCGATTTTGAGGCGGACGACACCGCCTCCGTCGCTGTTCTCTGGGGCGAGGGCGGGGCCTTTTGTTCCGGTTGGGACCTCAAATATGTCTCCCAAGTCTCGCCTGAAGAGCTGGAACAAGAATTGGCATTTCCGGAGGTCGACCCGACTGATCCGAACGACATTCCCAGAGGTCCACTCGGACCAACCCGCCTGGTGCTCTCGAAGCCCGTGATTGCGGCGGTCGCTGGTCCAGCCGTGGCTGGCGGAATGGAGCTGGCGCTCTGGTGTGACATTCGAATCATGGAACAAAGTGCCTATCTCGGCGTCTACTGTCGGCGATGGGGTGTACCGCTGATCGATGGCGGCACTGTCCGTTTACCTCGACTCGTCGGCCAAGGACGAGCATTAGAGATCATTCTGACTGGTCGTAAAGTCCCCGCCGAGGAATGTGTCCAAATCGGAGCGTGTGAGTCGCTCGTGCCCGACGGAACGAGTCGTGTTGCCGCCGAGGCGATGGCCCAAGAGATTGCCCGCTTCCCTCAGGTCTGCGTCCGGGCAGATCGTTACTCGACCATTGCTCAGCATGGACGCTCCGTCCGTGAGGCGATGAAACAGGAATGGCGCAGCGGGCAGGCTCCGATGCGCCATGATGCGGTCAAAGGCGCGTCTCGTTTTTCAGAGGGATTAGGCAGACACGGCGATTACAAGAAAATTTGAAATGTCAACGACCCTCTAGCGGTCACCGCTTCGATCATTATCCCTGCAGATCCTGTCCGTCACACTGGCCGTAAAGAGATCACCACTCACATTGACAGCACTTCGAGACATATCAAGTAGACGATCCATAGGTAGGATAATTCCGATGACTCCAGGAGGAATACCAAACATCACGAGTACATCTTGAATCACCTTTACGCTTCCGCCAGGCACTCCTGGAGTGCCAATGGAGTACAAGACCACCAACACCGCGACGCTCAGAAGCGTGCCCGCCGTAATCGTAACGCCTGCGACATGGCCGAATAGGCTCATTAGAAACACTAATGCCATCACTTGATAGACACTCGTGCCGTCCATATTGACGGTCGCTCCGAGCGGCACTGTGGTTCGGGCAATCTCAGGAGCGACACCAAAACCATCCTCTGCGGCCTTCATGGTATAGGGCATTGCTACGGATGAACTCGCTGTTGAAAACGTGATCAACAGTGGCGCACGGGCAGCTCGGCCTATCTGGGAAATCGTCATCCGACGAATGATCTTGGTACCAATTGCGTAGACAACCATCAATGTTGTTAAACCGAGAAAAATTACAAGGGCAAAACCAATAATCGCGAACATGGCTTGGACGCTCTGTTGTTTCACGATAGCGTCGAACATGAAGCCGAATGTCGCGAGTGGCACGAGCACCATGGTCCACGATAGCAATCGCAGAAACAGTCCCATTCCAAACTCGGCAATTTGGACCACCAGTCGCGCACCGGTGACCAGAGAACCATCGGTCATATTCATAATCGCGAGGGTTCCCACCCCCGCGGCTACCGCTATTGAGATGATCTGAAGAAGATTACCTTCGAGAAACGGGGCAAGCAGATTTCCCCGCGGAACGAGTTCTCCGAGGATCGACAGGAGACTCGGCGTTCCGCTTGAACTAGGAATGTCACCAGCGCTTGCGAGAGTGACTTCGATCAACCGCGGATCAATAAGCGACACTGCAAATGGCATGAGCCCCTTCGCCAATAAGGCGCCCAAGGTAACAGCGAATATCGTTGTGCAGGCGTATGTCGCGATTGCCGTCAAGCCGACTCGCCTGACGGAGCCGAGATCCGTATTACTCACGATACCCACAAAAACCGAAAACGCGACAACGGGCGGGACCAAGAGATTAATAAAGGTTAAAAATACTCCTCCAAATCTCACTGTGAATTGATTTAAGTTTGTTGCCGCCGCAGGAAATAGTTGAAGATCAAACGCTAGAAAACCAACGAATGGGGCCAGCAACATAGCACCAAGTGCTTGCTTCCATAATTGTGCTGCAATCATCCAGCGCACAATGACGAACAGTTGCTCAGGAAAACCGCCGATCACACCGATTAGAGGATTTGTCTTTTCATTCGGCACTGAAGAGCACCCCGTTCCTTAAAACTTAGTGAATCCACGTAACCGTCGTCTGAAAACTAGAACTCGACGACCAAGCGGACCATCCCTTGCTGCAATCGACGCAGTGTGTCATAAACTTCTGCCTACGTCCGCTGTCGACTCCCGTATGTATTGGTGATCCAATGACTACGAACCCTAGATTTCTCCTCATTTTCGCCCATCCCGATGACGAAACGTTTGTCGCTGCCGGATTAATCTGTCGTTACGGTGCCGCTGGCGCGTCGTTTACTGTTGTCAGTGCAACACGCGGAGATGCCGGCGGCCTAGGTGACCCGCCCCTGTGTACTCGTGAAGCTTTACCCGAACGACGCGAAGATGAACTTCGACAAGCCGCCGCGTCATTAGGAATTAACCACATTCACATACTCAATTATCGGGACAAGCGTCTGAGCGACGCTTCAGTATCGACAATTCGCACAGAGTTGGTCGATATTATCTGCACACATCGCCCTCACGTCGTCGTCACTTTTGACCCAAGCGGCATGAATGGACACCCAGACCACGTCGCAATCTCCAGATTTACAATGGACGCCGTCTCAATGGCCCGTAAGCCACGCAGTTTGTCAGGCTCGATCAAACCCTATTCGGTGCAACGGGTTCTTTGGACGAGTTCGATCGTGCCTTGGGAGACGACACAAACAGTTGATTTACGCACTGCACCAGGAGTTGATTTCCTCCTCGACGTCAGCGCCCATAAGGAAACGAAGGCCGCGGCACTCAGGCTCTATCAGACCCAACATGTGCCCATCACGAGGTGCTTTTTCAGTAAGAGAGACGTAGACGAGATTCTCAGTCGAGAAACATTTCGGCAGGCGTACGGGCCTGCGCTTGACCACGTGCCCTGCGATGACGTCTTAACCGGAATCAACTTGAATACCTAGGTCTCCCCAGGTCCGGAGTAAAGCGGACGGTTTTCAACTAGCCCGTGGCAACGCACACCTGTTCTGATGAAGTTTACGGTGCAGCACACGGCACACTACTCAATGCAAGCTGCGGCCGATGCGAGTGGTCTGAACGTTTTTAGACCACTCGCATCGAGATCCCTTTCAGCTATTTCAATTTTGAATAATCGGTTGCACTCATCATGAACACATCGGCCGAAATAGGCACCTCGTACTTCTCTCGTAAAGCGTGCCACTCCGGATCGGCTCGAAACGCGGCCCAGACTTCTTCGCGATGAGCGCGGTCTCGATAACTTAGCATCCACACGAGAGTATTTGGATTATCGAGGTTTTGCCACACGGCAAGAATCTCGGCGCCGTGATTCTCGAAAATCTCGACCTCTTTTTCTCGGAAACGCTGGTGCAGGTTATCAATCCCACCCTTCCCATTCATCTCCGGTTCGGCTGTATACATCCGAAGCTCGAAGCAGCGGGAATTTGCCGCGACGTTACCTCCGACATCAGATGCCAAATCATTAGCCGGGCCGCAAGGAGCGGGCGTGTCTTGGGCATTCGCTGTTCCAGTCATCATGAAGGTCATCACTGCCACAAACAATAGTCTCTTCATCTCAATCTCTCCCTGTCTCGGTATGTTGCCAAGTTCTCCGCAATTTCTACATTACCCCTTAACGCTGCCGCCGACCTGGGTTAATGTGCCCCGTTCCGTTGGGCGACCATTCCTCAACCAGTCTCTCTGCTATGGCCAACTGCTGCTCCGTCATTCTGCGCTCCAGCGTTGTCAACTGTTCGAGAGCCGAGCCACGCCGGGACCCGGTCAACTTTGATGACGCTAAGGTTAACCACATATGCGCTCGCCCATCGTCCTGTGACACACCGCGCCCGCGCGCGTACATTGCGCCCAAATACAGTTGAGCGTCTGCCAGTCCCTGTTGTGCCGCCAACGTATACCAAGTCGCTGCCTCGATTTCATCCGTCGGCCCGATCGTTCCACTTAAATAGATATCGCCCAGTGAGTTCTGCGCCAACGCAAATCCCTGTTCCGCGGCCATGCGCATCCACTGCACGCCCTCGTTCACGCTCTGAGGAACGCCACGGCCAACTAGATACAGTTCACCAAGCATCGCTTGGGCATTAGCGTGCCCTTGGTTCGCCGCCAAGCGAAACCATCGAGCGGCATTTTGATCATCCTGCGGCAGACCCTGCCCAAAAAGAGTATTGAATCCTAGGTTCACTTGTGCGTCGGGGAAACCCTGGTCGGCCGCCAAGCGAAACCATCGTACCGCTTCCACATAGTCTCTTGGCACTCCATCCCCTGAATCGTACATGTCGCCAAGCGCGTTCTGCGCCTGCATCTCGCCGCGAGTGGCTCTCCTTCTCAGGTCATTCAGCTCGTCCGTCTGAGCCGCCGCCTGAGCAAGCCAAACAGTGAATCCCACCAACACCATTCCACGACGCCACATCGGATTCATTTCACCATCTCTCCACTGCGGTGACCTATGCGGAGTGCTTCACTGGGCCACCGGACTCACTGACACTGCCCGTGGCATGCTCTGATTCATTCAATCGAGGATCACTCAGCTTGCTATTAAGCTCGATGGCCAGACATGTGATTTCTAATCAGGAATTAGTCGTGGTACAAACTTCGTAACTCCCTGAACCGGACCCACCTCTCCAGCGTAGACATTTCCTTCACTATCCGCTGTCACACCTTCACCCATAGAGCCAACGCCACCCATTCCCGACGGTCGTTCCGAAACGTGTTCCCGCACGAAATACCATACTTCTCCGGTGCTTGCACTGCCGACGCGTAGTCCCTTTCGCCAGCCACCGGGGTTGTAGTTTTCGTCCGACTCGGAATCAATCGCATAGAGGACATCATCATCATTGATAAAAAGGCCGCTAATCCGACTAAATTGATACCACGTGTCCAAGTGGCCGCCATCCTGGTCAAAGATTTGAATTCGACTATTTCCACGATCAGCGACAAAGAGACGCCCCTGGGAATCAAAATCGAGCGAATGCGGAGACCGAAATTCGCCGTCTTCAAAACCCCATTGCCCCCAACTCTTAATGAATGTTCCATCAGCGGCGAACTTCGAGATCCGACCAACCGCCGTGGGCCCCGTTTCGTCTAAGAATTGCCCACTATGAGATTCCCCAACAAAGATACTGCCGTCGGGAGCAACTACGACATCATTTGGTTCTGTGAAATGAGTCGGCGGATCGCCGGTCTCGCCAGGCGTCCCTAACACCAATAACACCTCACCGTCCGGACTAAATTTGATGACTTGATGCCCCTTCATAGGTGCATTTGGAGTGCGCTCGAGCTCTCGCGCATTCGGTGACCTCGCGTCGACCACCCAAACGTTGCCCTCGCTGTCAACGTCCATTCCATGCGGCCAGGTAATCAACCCGGCACCAAAACTCGCTACCACATTCCCCTGTTGGTCCATTTTTACGATCGGATCCACATTCGATTCAGCGCACGAGTTTGTCCCGCAGCGATCAGCCGCCCAGATGTGGGTGCCATCAACATCGATATTGATCGCACTAACGGAACCCCACGACCGACCATCTGGTAATTCGCCGAAATTGCGAACGGTTTCGTATGGGTTGGGCAGATGGTTCACCGGCTCCTGTGATGCGTGCTCCGTTGGCACCTTCGCACCTCGTTGTGCCGCAGCCGTTAAGGGAATAAGCACCATGGCCATGCATGTCAACCCAAGGCAGAAACCCTTCTCTCTTGTAATCCGCATGTGACTATCCAACCTCCTCAGATACAACCTGCTGTTTGCCGTCTCAAAATAAATGGTCGGGGCGAGAGGATTTGAACCTCCGACCCCCGCGTCCCGAACGCGGTGCTCTACCAGGCTGAGCCACGCCCCGACAGCTGTGTATTGTATCTCAGCGCCGAAACTCGCCGGTCGTTCGTCAGAATGGCTTTGATCGAATTATTTCAGGAACGTGCCCGGCAAAATCAACAGCCCCGAGTGCCGTAGCCAGATTAGGTGCTCAGTCATGCTTTCTGAACCTGTGGCATGATTGAAGGAGAGTGACTATAAACGCTCCCTTCGATGCCGTTCTCCTCATCAGCTTCGGTGGCCCACGCGGCCCGAAGGAGATTCGTCCCTTTTTGAAGAATGTTTTGAGGGGGCGACACGTCCCTGCAGAACGCATAGAGGGCGTGGTGCACCATTACGAACTTTTTGGCGGAATTTCCCCAATTACCGAGATTACGATGAGGCAAGCCGAAGGTTTGCGAGAACGTCTTCAACCTCACGCACTCCCCGTCTACCTCGGCATGCGCAACTGGCATCCTTTTCTTGACGATACGCTTCAGAAAATGGCCGCCGATGGCATACGACGCATACTCGCGTTAATACTTGCGCCCCACCACAGCTATTCAAGTTGTGGGCAGTACAAACAAAACGTCTTACAGGCCCTCAACGCCAGCAACTTAGCCGCTGACCATCTCGAGGTGACGTATATCAACGGATGGCACACTCACCCTAAATTTGTGGAAGCCAACGTCGATCACATCACAAGCGCTCTGAATACCCTGCCTTCCGACCGACGCTCCAATGCACGAGTAATCTTTACGGCCCATAGCATTCCTGTGGCCATGGCGAACGAAGCCACCTATGAACGGGACCTCACAGAATCCGCCGAGCTCATCGCCAAACAGGTTTCAACGACAAATTGGGCAATCGTCTATCAGAGTCGAAGTGGTCGCCCGCAGGACCCGTGGCTAGAACCAGATATTTGTGACTACCTTCGCAACGAGAAACGCCGGGGCTTGGAAGCACTTGTTGTGAGCCCCATCGGTTTCGTTGCTGATCACATAGAGGTCTTGTACGACCTTGATACCGAAGCCGCACTGGTCGCCAAAGAATTGGATATCTCGATGGCTCGCGCTTGTACGGCGAACGATCACCCCGCGTTTTTGGACATGATGGCCGATGTGATTCAATCAACCTGTAGGCGTTATGCCAAAGGCATTCCGCTGCAAATCTCACAGGGGACGCCGGGACCGAAACCTGAACTTCCACCGCCGGCTCGCTGAACGGTTAGCCGTTTCTTGCGGGACACCCAAGCAATAGCGGTAGAACTCTTGGTCTACGTACCCGAACAATGCTTATCGAAGGCCGCCGTCAATTCGCTGGCGATCGTCGGTGCTTCTTGATTCTCGATCTGGTGTCGTTCCATCAGATAAATCAGCTTGCCGTCTTTAAGCAATGCCACCGCCGGTGACGAGGGTGGATACCCGGTGAAGTAACTCCGTGCCCGTTCGGTTGCCTCGACGTCCGCTCCGGCAAACACTGTAGCCAGCACGTCCGGTTTGACGGTGTGGTCTAGAGCTAAGGCGACGCCTGGTCGGGCCTTGCCTGCAGCGCATCCGCAAACAGAATTCACCACCACCATGACGGTGCCTTCTTTCGTCAACGTATTGTCAACCTGCTCCGCACTTCGCAACTCAATCATTCCTAGTTTGGTCAATTCATCGCGCATCGGCGCTATAAAAAATTCTGGATACACACTGAACTCCTTTCGCTCACCTTAACAAGAGTAGCACGGCCAATCAAAGATCTGGCATCTACGTCTTCGCTGCCGAAACACTGGCTGCGGCCAACTTTGAATTAAAAATAATCAAGATCAACAGCACGACTCCCCACTGAGCCAAACAGGTTCCCAAGCTGTAGGTTCTGATCGGATTCCACCACGCCTCAGGGTCATAGACCACGACTGCCTGATACATCCACCAGCCAAACATGACTACAAATTGCAGCGGAATGAAATACCGTATCACCCAATCAAACGAAGGACCGATATCCAGACTTCCTTTAAGAAACTCTGCTCGAAAGCGAGCAGGGCCGTAGCGGTTAACGGCAACTGAGATAAACAGACCGCTAATCATTAAGGCCAGGCCCCACACCCAGTCCTGATTCTCGAACACGGCTGGGCTGACAGCAGAAGGAATCCCACACACACACGTCGCTACTCCGACAGTCACGACAGCTCTCCGGCGAGAGAAACCAAAATCCATGAACACTCTGCTGGCCAACTCAATCATTGCAATCAACGACGACAAGGCTGCAAAAAACAGCGCTAGGAAGAAACACGGTAACAACCACTGCCCGCCGCTGACCTGTCCAAAGAGTTGTGGTATCCACACAAATGTCATCCCCACATTTCCCGCTGCCAGTACCTCTTCGGCGGGGCCTTGCGGCAGAATTGCAAATACAGTTGGCAGAATCGCCATAGCTGCCAGCAATGACGCAGTGTTATTCCCAATCCCAATCGCCACTGAACTAGTAACGACATCCTCCTGTCGTTTAACGTACACCGCGTAACTCAAGATCAAACCCCAACCTGCACCTGTCGACCACGCCGATTGTGTTAAAGCCTCCAACCAGGTCCGATAATTCAGCAAGGCCGACAAGTCTGGCTTGAAGAGAAACGAGAGACCCAATCCGGCACCATCCAAGCTGATCGCTCTCGTGACCGCCAAGACCAAGAGACCGAACAGGAGCGGGATCAGAACCCGATTGGCGCGCTCGATTCCGCTCACCACGCCGCGGCCAACTATCAGCACACCGATTGAGACAGCGAGAACGTGAAACATTACGGGTTGCCAAATCGAGACCGAATAGAGATTCCAATAGCTCTCAGGGTCGATCGGACTTCCAGTCAGTCCTGTAAGGAAGGCATATTTAAGTGCCCAGCCCGTCACGACCGAGTAATAAAACATAATCATGACCGCTGTAACTACGACGAAACCTCCCATCCAGGCAGAAGTCCGACCTACAAGTGCGGTGAACGCCCCAACGGGTCCACGGCGCGCACCACGGCCAAGACCGAACTCCGCAATTAACAGCGGTAGGGACCAAGTTAGAAGAAAAATCAACCAAGGAATAAGAAACGCCGCGCCGCCATTTTGTGCAGCAACTCGAGGGAATCGCCACAAATTTCCTGTACCCACCGCCATGCCCAAGCCGGCGAGCACAATCGCCCAGCGAGAGGAAAACCGTTCTATGCCAGGCACAATCGTCTCTCCAATAGGGCTCCTCTACTCCACCCGTCTTGTTCGTAAGCCCACGCAGACCTCGTCGGTGTCGCTGGCCTGACCAGTAGGCAGAGTCAGTATAAGGGTTGATACGATCCGTATCAAGTGCTAGACTCATATCGACGCAACCCTATTATGGGCACAGAAATCTATTTCATTAGCATGGCGGCAAGGGAATTGGGTATGCACCCACAGACCCTTAGAAAATACGAGCGCTTGGGACTTGTGCGGCCGACACGCACCATCGGCAGTATGCGCCTGTATTCCGAAGACGAAATCCAACGCTTGCGGGCAATTAAACGCCTCGTTGATGAACTTCGTATCAACCTTGCAGGCGTTCGTGAATTACTGTCGATTGCCGAGGTTGCTGAAAAACTTCGCGAAATAGTTCAGGTGTCTCCTTCCCATCCGGGTCGGGAACGCGCGCTGCGTCGCGAAGTCGGGAAATTGTCGGATCTTCTCGGTTTATAGCGCCCTGTTTAATTGGCCGCTCCTGTTCTAAATTGGGAAATGTTTCAGTCATCGATAAATTGATGGAATTCAAAGATTATTATCAGACTCTCGGGGTCAAGAAGACAGCCACAGCAGACGAGATCAAGACTGCTTATCGTGGCCTTGCTCGGAAGTATCATCCCGACATTAATCACAACAACAAGTCCGCAGAGACGAAATTCAAAGAAATCAACGAAGCGAATGAAGTGATCGGAGACGCTGATAACCGTAGAAAATATGACCAATTAGGTAAGAACTGGCGACATTACGACCAATCTTCCACCGGGACCTCGAATCCGTTCACCGACTTCCCTTCCGGCGGCGCTAATAATGTTCGCTGGAACGTCGATCTGGGAGGAGGACCTGGAGGGCGTTCATTATCCGAAGACGAGGTTCGACAGATCTTTGGTGAAAGGTCATTTTCCGATTTCTTTGGCACTTTTTTTTCAGGTAATCCTGCGGCAAACCGTCAACCGCAGCGCCAACGGCGCCAACATCTGAAACAGACCGTTGAACTTGATTTGGAAGAAGCCTATCGAGGCGGACAAAAGCGCTTCTCGATAAGGTCTGGCGCTACAACATCCCCGCGAACCATTGACGTCCGGATTCCAGCTGGCGTGGCGCAGGGGTCGAAAATTCGAGTATCCGGTGAAGGTTTTCCCAATGCCGCCGGCGGACCACCTGGTGACCTCTATCTGACCGTGAAACTCCGTCCACACGCTGTTTTCGAGTGCAAGGGGCGAGATTTGCACATGAGTTACTCGCTTTCCATTCCAACGGCTGTCTTAGGCGGCGAAGTCTCGATCGGTACTCTTTCTGGAAAATCCGTTCGCCTTAAAGTCCCGCGAGGCACCCAATCCGGACAAGTATTTCGAGTTAAAGGACAAGGCATACCGCAGTTGGGAACCCGCTTAGCCCAAGGCGACCTCTATGTATCCATCAAACTAATCGTTCCCGAGAAGGTCAGCGAGAAGGTCGAAGCCCACTATCGCGCATTATCCGTTCTCCAATCAGAATCTTCTACGAATATCGATAGCGATACCGACACGAAAAATGGAGCTGAGTGAAATGGCGAAAAACTAAGATATGAGTCTCGCGAGACTAACAGATAACGCTGAGAGGGCAATTTTGACGGCGCAACAACTTGCCTCTGACAGTCACCACACGGAGACGCTTCCTGAACATCTGCTTCTCAGCGTGACGAGTCAGAACAACGGTGTAGTGCCCCGCCTACTCAAAGAGTTAGCAATAGACCCGAATGATTTTCTTCTATTCTGCAAACGAGGGCTGCAGCACCTTCCAACAGCCTCAGATATTTCAAAACCACCTCCTTCGCAAACATTTCTTCATGTTCTTGATACAGCCAGACATGAGGCTGACAGTCTCGGCGATCAGTATGTCAGCACCGAACATGTGCTTCTCGGCCTTGCGGCTGACACACCCACCGGGTTCATCGCCAGCCTCTTGGACCACTTCAATCTAACTAAGGCCGGAATCTACAGCGCCCTCACGTCCTTTCGAGGTTCGACCCGTGTTACCGATTCCAAGCCCGAAGATAAGTATCAGGCACTAGAACAATATGGTCGCGACCTGACCCTTCTCGCGGAACACGGAAAGCTCGATCCAGTCATCGGTCGCGAAGACGAAATTCGACGGGTTATTCAGGTTTTGTCCCGCCGAACAAAGAACAACCCGGCTCTGATCGGCGAACCGGGTGTGGGTAAAACAGCAATTGTTGAAGGCCTCGCTCAAAGAATCGTCCGTGGCGACCTTCCCGATGGCCTGAAAGAGAAACGCATCATCGCGTTAGACATGGCAGGCTTGGTCGCGGGCGCGAAAGTAAGAGGTGAATTCGAAGAGAGACTGAAAGCGGTTCTTGCAGAGGTCGCCGATTCAGCCGGCCGAACAATTCTGTTTCTCGACGAGGTCCATACGATCGTCGGCGCTGGTGCCGCCGAGGGTGCTATCGATGCAGCCAACATATTGAAGCCGATGCTCGCCAGGGGCGAACTACACATGATTGGCGCGACAACTATTGATGAATACAGAAAGCACATCGAAGCGGACACAGCACTGGAACGACGGTTTCAACCTATATTGGTTCCGGAATCTACCGTCGCCGATACCATCAGCGTCCTCCGGGGAATCCGTGAACGTTATGAGATCCACCACCGTGTGACCTTCCGGGATTCGGCGTTAGTTGCGGCCGCTACCCTTTCTGATCGTTACCTGTCAGGCCGTTTCCTGCCAGACAAAGCAATCGACCTAATCGACGAAGCCGCAGCAAAGCTACGCGCAGAAATAGATTCATTGCCCGAAGAACTCGATGGACTTGAACGACGAATCATGCAGCTTGAGATCGAGCGCGAGGCACTACAACGAGAAACAGACCGGGCATCTGCTGATCGCTTGGCGAAGTTGAAAGGCATTTTGGCTAACGACAAGGCTGAACGTGACACCCTCCGGACACAATGGGCAAAAGAGAAAGAGCGAGTTCAACATTCCCGAGAGCTCAAGACTCGCCTTGAGAGTCTGCGGCATGAAATCGAGCTTGCACAGCAGTCAGGCGACTACGCTCGAGCGTCCGAGCTTCAGTATTCTCACCTTCCAGAACTCGAAGCGCGATTAGCTGTCGAAGAGACTCGGGTCAACGATGTCGATTCCACGAATGGGATGGCAAGAGAACATGTTGTTGAGAGTGACATAGCCGATGTGGTCGCAAAATGGACAAAGATTCCGCTTACCAAGCTCCTCGAAGACTCGCGCGAAAAGCTCCTAGACATGGAGGCGCAACTAGGTAGTCGCGTCGTGGGACAACCAGAGGCGATCTCCGCTGTATCTAACGCTATTCGAAGAGCTCGTGCCGGCCTCCAGAACCCTGATCGCCCCTTAGGAAGCTTTATTTTTCTAGGTCCAACCGGTGTGGGTAAAACGGAATTATGTCGAGCCCTAGCTGATTTTCTCTTTGACGACGATCGGGCCATGATTCGAATCGATATGTCCGAATATCAGGAACAGCACAGTGTCGCACGCTTGATCGGTGCACCGCCAGGGTACATCGGACACGACGAAGCCGGACAACTCACAGAGGCGATTCGAAGGTCTCCCTACTCCGTGGTATTGCTCGACGAGATCGAAAAAGCCCATCCAGAAGTGCTTAATATTCTGTTACAGCTCTTAGATGACGGTCGGTTAACTGACAACAAGGGCCGCACCGTCGATTTTACGAACGCGTTAGTAATAATGACCTCCAACCTCGGAAGCGACGAGATAATCAAAGAGACGGCCGCTCCGTTGCCACTGCCTGAATCGAATCCAAATATCCAAAGAAAACTGTCTAGGATCCTAGAAACACACTTCAAACCCGAGTTTTTAAATCGGATCGATGAGACGATCTTCTTTCACTCTTTGAGTCAGAATAATTTGAAGGAGATTCTAAAGATTCAATTAGCACAATTGGAGGGTCGCCTGACTCAACGAGGACTCAAGCTTACGTTGACGCCAGAGGCAAGCAGCCTTCTCTTAACCCAAGGCTTTGACAAGCGTTACGGAGCGCGGCCACTTAAACGCGTGATACAACGACTGGTAGTTGACCCTCTCGCTCTGGGGCTACTGGAAGGGCAATTCAACGACGGCGAGGAAATTCTTGGTGAAGTTCTAGGCAAAACGATTCAATTACACAGCCAGAAACTAACGCCCGCGTAACAATCAGGCAACAAGCCCTTATTCCGAAGTTGCTCGCTCTGAAGCCTGGAAACCCACCCGACCGTGCGTTCCATCACAAAACGGTTTCTTCTCAGAAGCACCACAACGACAAAGCGCAAAGGTTCCTCCCTGAACAGAGAACTCCCCACCGCTCATATCGCAAACCGTAGCGTCTTCGTCTTCAATCAATAGAGGACCATTATCGCGAACTGTAATCTTTGCCATGTGCTTATCCCATCTTTTGCATCGACGCCAAGAAGTCAGCGTTGGACTTCGTTTTACCCATCTTATCTAACAGTAGTTCCATTGCCTCCACGGATGACAATGGATTTAAAACCTTACGAAGGACCCACACTCGATTCAAATCGTCTGGACTTAGCAGCAACTCTTCCTTCCGCGTGCCACTCTTCTGGATATCGATGGCGGGGAACACTCGTTTGTCGACGAGTTTTCGTTCCAGGTGAATCTCCATATTACCTGTGCCCTTAAATTCCTCGAAGATCACGTCGTCCATACGAGACCCGGTATCGACTAATGCCGTAGCCATAATCGTCAAGGAGCCACCTTCTTCGATGTTCCTGGCAGCGCCAAAGAAACGTTTCGGTTTTTGAAGAGCGTTCGAATCCAAACCGCCCGACAATACCTTCCCTGATGGTGGAATGACGGTGTTATAAGCCCGCGCCAACCGCGTTATCGAGTCCAAAAGTATGACCACATCTTTTTTATGCTCAACCAGTCTTTTAGCCTTCTCGATAACCATCTCGGCTACTTGGACATGGCGCTGAGCCGGCTCGTCAAACGTAGACGATATGACCTCACCGTCTACTGAGCGTTGCATGTCGGTAACTTCCTCCGGTCGTTCATCAATCAGAAGAACAATTAGATACACCTCAGAATGATTTCGGACGATTGCTTGAGCGATATTCTGAAGCAACATCGTCTTCCCGGTCCGTGGCGCCGCTACGATAACCCCTCGTTGACCTTTACCAATTGGCGTCATCAAATCCATGACGCGACCGGAGAGATTATTCGGGTCTCCCTCCAAGGTGATCCGTTCCTGGGGATAAAGCGGTGTCAAATTCTCAAAGAAGATTTTGTCTCGCGCTTGGTCAGGCGCTTCAAAATTAACGGCTTCGACCTTAATTAACGCGAAATATCGCTCGCCCTCTTTCGGCGGCCGAATCTGTCCAGAGACTGTGTCTCCTGTTTGCAGATCAAATTTCCGAATCTGCGACGGTGAAACGTAAATATCGTCTGGACCGGGGAGATAGTTGTAGTCTGGCGCTCTCAAGAATCCAAATCCGTCCGGTAGTACCTCGAGAACACCCTCCGAGAAAATGAATCCACTTTTCTCCGTCTGCGCCTTCAAAATCTGAAAGATTAGCTCCTGCTTACGCATACCAGAAGCTCCAGCGACGTTGAGATCCTTTGCCACCTGACTCAACTTAGAGATGCTCATCTCCTTTAACTCACTGATATTGAGTGTATTACCGCCTCGTTTCGACGAGCCTCTCGAACTATTTGGCTTCGCTGATGAATTCTTTCTTGCCTCGCCAGTCGAGGAATCTTTCTCGGCAGCAGGCGTAGCTTCACTCACAGCAGGTTCAGGTTTACTTTTTTCAGTAGCTTCTTTTGAGGAAAGTTTTTCGTTTGTGGCCATAAGGTTGTAATGTGCTGAAATATTAAAAGTGTCGTTTAGCCTAGCGGCTGAGATGTGCGGTGGTCCCGCCCGTTTTTTTTTTGGAATTAATGAAATGGTGTTTTGAAGCGGGGAAACCTTTATTAGAAGTTGGAATCGAGTATAGGACTCGAAAACGGCTCTGTCAATACCTTACGGCATCTCACCAATTCCCAACAAGCTACAAGCGATAATTGGTTCAAGTCCTAAATCGCGAGCCCGGCTAATGATCTCTGGGCTGTCGGCTCCAGGATTAATCCATAACTCAGGAATCTTCTTCTTCGCGATCTCCTCGAGAACATCTACGCCCTCATGCGGCGGAAGATATAGGGTGGCCATGTCGATCTTCATGGGCACATCCAAGACCGATGGAAATACCTCTAAGCCTTCAATCTCAGTCTCGCGAGGATTAATAGGTAACACCTTGTAGCCCTGTCGCTGAAATTCACGAACGGCCTTGTTTCCAAATTTGTGACGTTGAGACGACGCTCCCACGACGGCCACAGTCTTCATGTGTTTGGGCTCTCTTCTTCTAATCTAATTCGACTCAAGTATAGGCGCTGCCGCCACAAAACCACACAAGCGAGTATAGCTTGTATAGAATTTCAATCACGTGGGGAAACTATTCGTTGCATTAACCGCCATCACGGTCCTCACATTCTTCGTAGGACTCGGCTCTCCTTCCATTGCAGATTCAGACGAAGCGTTTTACGCTGAGAGTGCCCGAGAAATGGTCGAGAGCGGCAAATGGCTCACGCCTCACTTTAACTACGTGTACCGCTTCGAAAAACCCGTTCTTTACTACTGGCTCGCGGGTCTCTCCTATCTAGCCCTAGGCGTCAGCGAGATGACGGCACGTCTTCCATCGGCTTTCGCTGGACTTGGCCTCACCCTTGTCACCTTCTTCGCTGCACGACGTTGGTACGGCAATTCAACAGGTTTCTTGGCTGGTGCTATCACCGCGACAAGTTTCGGTTACGTCGCAATGGCACGCCAAGCCCTTCCCGATCTAACACTCGCTTTTTTCGTCACCTTGACCACATGGGCTGGTCTGCGAATCTGGGGCGACCAATCGTTGGTCGGTCGGCCAGGCGAGGCCGGCCCAGGAAAACGAAGCCTTTGGATCTTCACAGTTGGATTAGGAATGGCCGGCGGACTTCTGGTAAAAGGGCCGTTGGGCATCATACTTCCTTGCCTTGTCGTAATCCCGATAATCGTGTGGCAATCCATTACGCTGAACAGCAAACCACAGTTCAAGATGCGTGAGTTTGCAGTACTGGCACTAACGATTGTCTTCTTTGCTGCACCCTGGTACCTACTTATGACGTTCCAACACGGTGCCGAATATCTTGATCGGTTCTTTCTAACGGAGAACTTCGATCGATTTACGACCGCACGTTATAACGCCCCGAGACCCTTTTGGTACTACCTACCAATTGTGATTGCGGGAATGCTCCCGTGGTCGCCATTTCTCTTGCTTTGGATTCGTGACCTCTTAATTGCGGTTCGCAGACGCGTAATGCTCACCGGAACCAACCTGCAACTCGTGTGGTGGGCTGCTGCGCCAATTGTGTTCTTCAGTCTTTCTATTGGTAAGCAGCCCCGTTACATCCTCCCTGTACTTCCACCCTTGGCAATCCTGCTTGCGTCGCATCTACAATCTCAAATTTCGAACCAAAGACCGAAACTACTGTTCAAGGTCTGCATCGGAATAACAGCAACTGTGATTTGTTTGATCGGTTTTCTCGTCTACCGTGCAGCTCCACTCCTTCCCCAATGGCCGGTGTCGTTAATCACCATGCTCTCGGCACTGATTGTGCTCTCAGGGTTCGGAGTGTTGCTCAGCATTACGCGTCCGAGTCTCACACCGGCCGCCATTGTCGGCGCATCAATCGTAATTGCCCTAGGAGCTCACCTCGTAGTCTTGTCGTCGCCCAGCGATGCGCCCGTCAAGTCGGTCGCCCATATTCTGACAACCTCTCGAAAAGCCGGGGAGGCTTACGGCCGTTATCGAGTAATGCACCGAAATCTTATTTTCTATACGGGAGCATCGTTTACTGAGCTGGGCATTGAACAAGCAGTGACTGACTTTCTTGGCTCAACTGATCGCGTATTGGTCGTACTTCCCAGTGAAGATGCCTTACGACTCGAGCTCGAAGGACATCCGATTCGGCGCCTTGGCGAGGTTCAGTACCTCAACACCGGCGGTTTAACCTTCCAAACGTTACTGAATCCAGATCCCAATCAATATCTAGAAGATATAGTCGTTATAGACAATCAACCCGAAATCCGGTAAATGACTTCTGACCGTATTTTGCCCCTCTCGCTTCTTCGCTCGCTCCGAGAAGTCGTCGGCTCCAGTAATGTATTCACTGACCTAAATCGGCGAACTTCGTATGGTGTCGATGCTTTAGGAATCGGACGGCCAGCAGATGCCGTCGTTCTACCCAATTCGACCGAGCAAGTCGCAGGCGTTTTAAAACTCTGTCATGCCAATGACATCTCTGTCACGCCACGTGGCGCGGGCACCGGTTATACGGGCGGGGCGGTTCCGATCAATGGCGGGATTGTTCTGGCGTTAGATCACCTCAACCGCATCCTCGAACTGGACAAAGGAAATCTTCTAGCGATTGTCCAACCAAACGTTGTCACTGGGACTCTACAACGGGCCGTTGAAGACGTTGGCCTCTTTTATCCTCCCGACCCCGCGAGCCTTAATCACTCGGTCATTGGCGGTAATGTCGCGGAGTGCGCTGGCGGCCCCAGGGCTTTTAAATACGGAACAACAAAGCGTTACGTTCTGGGACTTGAAGCGGTACTTGCCAGCGGCCAAATCATCAGAACCGGCGGAAAGTCGGTAAAGAACGTGGTCGGCTACGACCTAACGAGCTTACTGGTTGGTTCTGAAGGAACCCTGGCAATTGTCACTGAGATCATCCTTCGACTGATTCCGCGGCCGAAGTCGCGAAGCACACTCCACGTCAATTGCCAGTCGATTGAGCAGGCCATCGCGGCCGTCGATGCAATTATTGTTGCCGGTGTTATTCCAGCGGCATTAGAACTAATCGACGGCGACTGCATTAAGGCCATGGAGCTGTATCAGAACTCTCGTAACCCGTCGGGTCTCGGCGCAGCACTCTTGATTGAGGTCGACGGCAATCCAGCCGCGGTCCACGAAGAAGCGATTCAGATCGTTCAAGCTTGTCAATCCATAGGGCTCAAAGCACGAGAGGCCAACACGGCAGCAGAGCGAGAACGTTTATGGGATGAACGGCGCAACTTGTCACTGGCGCTTCGAGCTCACGCTCCGAAGAAGTTGAATCATGATGTTGTTGTGCCGAAAGGACGTATTCCTCAGCTATTTGAGGTGATACAACGGCTAAAGACTACCTACGATCTGCAGATACCAAGCTTTGGTCACGTCGGAGACGGAAACATTCACGTGAATATATTGCTAGATCCAAACAACCCCCTTGAGCATGAGAGAGCCACGAATGCAGAGACGGAACTCTTCCAAGCTGTGGTCGCACTGGAAGGGTCAATCACCGGCGAACACGGTATTGGGTTCTCCAAATCAAAGTTTCTAGAATTGGAACTCTCTGATGACACCATCGCCACGATGCGTAGTCTTAAGCGGGTCTTCGATCCGAAGGGTATTTTGAATCCAGGAAAGATCTTTCCCGCCGAGGCAGACAAATTATCGATCGATGCGGTTTCCCATTGAGTCCAACTCGACCTAGCAGGTGTGCGTAGACATACCCCAACAATGCGGGCAACTTACTCTTCCTTCAATTCCGCGATGAAACGAGAAAATCGTTTCATACCCTCTTTCAACTGATTCATTGACGCAGCATAGGATATTCGGAGAAAACCAGGTGCGTCGAATGCTTCACCAGGAGTAACGGCAAGGCGACCATCTTGAAGTAATGCCGCCGTAAACTCCATAGACGTCCGCAGGCTGCTTGGCGACAGAAGCTGAGAAATATCCGGAAAGATATAAAAAGCCCCACCCGGCACAGCACATGAAATTCTAGAGTCCAGGTGAATCTGTTCAATCATCCAATCTCGCCGCATCAGATATTCGTCTCTCATTCGTCGTACGCATTCCTGTGACTCCGTCAACGCCACGACACCTGCCCGTTGGCTGATCGACGAAGCGTTCGATGTAGACTGGCTTTGAACATTACTGCACGCATCTATCAACTCCTTCGGCCCCATCGTCCAACCACATCTCCAGCCCGTCATCGCATACGTCTTTGACAGGCTCCCCACGATTGCGCACCGGTTCGGCACAATCTCCTGAAGCACCGCAGGTAAATTGTGTGGCGTATTGTCATAAATCAACCGGTCATAACAAAGGTCTAGGGTTATCCAAATATCTCTATTCTCGACCGCCACTGCTATTTCCCGAAGGTCGTCTTCCGCAATAAGCCCTCCAGTCGGGTTACAAGGCGAATTAATTACGACCATTCGCGTCCGCGGTGTCAGCGATTCAATTATCTGCTCTGCTCCAACCCTAAATCTGTCTTCTGGATGAGTTCGTACTACGGTTACCTCCGACCCGACCATCCTTACTTGGTCCACGATGGTCGGCCAACCTGGCGCATGAACAATCACTTCGTCTCCAGGATCGAGCACGGCCATAGCCACGTTGAATAACGCCTGCTTGCCACCGGCTGACACGATGACATTGTCCGGGTCGGCCGCAAGGCCACAATCCTCCGAATAACGCTGGCAAATCGCTTCCCGCAACTCCACGATGCCAATATTTGTGGTGTACTTCGTGAAGTTATCGTCCAGTGCCGCCTTGGCTGCCTCTTTGATGTGCACAGGCGTATCGAAATCAGGCTCGCCCGGTCCGAGATTAATGATGTCCACGCCCTTAGACCGCAAGGCGTCTGCTTCCTGTGCAACTTTTTGGGTCGGAGACAGGCGTACTTGACCGACGCGCTGAGAAAATCGATCTCGACTCATCTTGTTCAGATCCTACTCAGATTAATCTGAAATACTGCTTGATGGTTTAACCGGTTTGAGGTGGCAACGCCTCTCGTAGCCGCTCTTCGACTGATGGCGGCACCAGACCATTCACCGAGCCCCCAAGCGAAAAAATTTCTTTGACTAGTCGAGAACTAACATATGTGTACGGTTCGGCCGGCATCATAAAGACCGTCTCTATGTCTGAACTCAACCGCCGATTCATAAGTGCCATCTGCATTTCGTACTCAAAATCAGAAATCGCGCGCAAACCTCGCACGATGACGCTCGCGTTCCTACGATGTGCATAGTCGACTAGCAATCCACCAAACGTGTCGACTTCCACATTTTCCTGTTCGCGAAAAACTTCCTTCGCGTGGTCTAGCCGTTCTTTCACTGTGAAGAAAGACTCCTTTTCAACATTCTCAAGGATTGCGACCACGATCTGGTCAAACAGTCTGGCCCCTCTACGAATGATATCCACGTGTCCATTAGTGAGCGGGTCAAATGACCCGGGATAAACCGCGAGGCGCCCAACACCCTTATTCATCGCAAGGCTTCTCCCTTAGCTGATAAAACTCCAACACGCTATCACCAGATCTCAGAGTGCGCACTGGTGTTAAATCTGCACAGTGATCTACTGAGACCCGCCTCGAGCGTTCCAATACAAGCGTTCCATTTACAGTTAGGCTCTGTGCCATTGCGGACAGTATGGCACCAATCTCCGGGGCCTCATAGGGAGGATCGAGAAGAATAAGATCAAACGGATCTCTCAATTCTTCGCGTGTAGCCACCGCGGGCAGGCTGCCAACGACTAACTCCGTTAAACCGAGAAGACCGCACAATTCAATGTTTCGCCGCAGATTTTCTGCCACTATTTCGTTTCGTTCCACGAACACCACTTCGGCAGCTCCACGACTGACCGCCTCAATACCCAAAGCTCCGGTTCCTGCACATCCGTCAAGCACCCTTGCGCCATCTAGACGGTAGCCTAGGACATTGAAAAGAGTCTCGCGTAAACGATCACTAGTCGGCCGAACCACTTGCCCGGGCAACGTGGCCAAACGTCGGCCTTTCAATCTTCCCCCGATGATTCTCAACCCAGTTGACATGCCCTAACACCCTCAGGCCAGATAGCGTCTTCCTGTGACCAGCCCACGCTCTCTATGAAGGCGGCTTTCCTAGCCCACATCGACGAGATGGAATCGTTCGGCCCAAAGTTTTTGCCAGCCTTCTGTATAAGAACCACGGTTCCCCTCCTGCCCGAGCCACTTCAGCACCGCCTGTCTCGCGTCCTCCATCAGTTTGTGATCTCGAAGAAGGTCACCAACTCGCAACACGGGCAGTCCATGCTGACGCGTCCCGAAGAAGTCACCTGGACCTCTCAGCAACAAATCTCGCTCCGCCAATTCGAATCCATTCGCTATGCTGGCCATTGCTTCCAGTCGGGCGCTGGCCACCTCGGCAAGCGGTTCTTGATGGAGCAGCACGCAATACGCCTGATGCTTTCCCCTTCCTACTCGTCCGCGGAGTTGGTGAAGCTGTGATAGCCCGAATCGTTCGGCATTCTCAATGACCATCACCGAAGCATTTGACACATCCACCCCAACCTCGATCACTGTTGTAGTCACTAATAAATCGATCTGGTGGTCAACAAATCTTTTCATCACCTCTTCACGCTGCGATGAAGCCATCCGGCCATGCAGCAGTTCGACCCTGCGATTGCGAAACTCGTGCTGACCAAGACGGTCAGCCATCTCTTTGGCTGCACTCAAGTCAGATTTCTCCGATTCCTCAACTAGCGGATACACAATATAGGCTTGCCGACCCTTCTCTAGTTGGGAATCAAGCAAGGAATACACACCCTTCCTCCCACTTGCCTTCACGAGTTCCGTCTTCACAGGTTTCCGGCCAGGCGGCAACTCACGAATTACCGACACATCAAGGTCTCCATAGGTCGTCAAAGCTAGCGTGCGCGGAATAGGAGTCGCCGTCATGACCAGGATGTCAGGATTAGAACCTTTGTGGGCCAACGTGGCGCGCTGAACTACTCCAAAACGATGCTGTTCGTCGATAACAACCAAGCCTAGCGACTTAAACTTCACCGCTTCCTGCACCAGCGCATGGGTGCCGACAACTAAGTCCGCTTCTCCGGTGGCCAATGATTCGCATACCGCGGCTCGCTGGGTCACCGTCATTGCGCCCGTCAACTTGACGGCTCGAAACCGCGAGCTGTCAAGTTGGCGAGCAAGGTTAAAATAGTGCTGCTCCGTCAGTATTTCCGTTGGAGACATCACGGCCACTTGATAGCCGTTCTCCATCACTACCAATGCCGCCAATAGAGCGACGATCGTTTTACCAGAGCCAACGTCACCCTCTAACAAACGATTCATCGGTTGCGGATCCCGAAGGTCAGCAACAATTTCCTTTAGCGACTGTCTTTGCCCATTCGTAAGTTTAAACGGCAACACCGACAGCGCCGACTTTCGTATTTTGTCGTTAACTACAACCGTCCGATCTTTTTGTCGCACAGCCGTCGCCTGCCGTCGCAAAGTAAGACCCAATTGAAAAAAGAAGAACTCTTCAAAAATTAACCGCTGTTGTGCTTTCGTCACACACTTGTTCAAATCAACAATCGAAGTATCTATCGGAGGAAAATGAGCGTCAGTGAGCGCTGAACGTCTATTGCCAAAACCGTGCTCTTGTCGAATTACGCTTGGAAGTGGATCTGAGATCTCGTCTGTTAAACGTTCTAGGGCGGAAGAGATGAGGGTCTGAAAAAGGCGAGGACTTACCGAACCAATACGTTCGTAAATCGGAACAATGCGTCCGGTATGAATGTGTTGTTCCTCCCGCGTGATCCCTTCATTGAGGAACTCATAATGAGGGTTCGTGATCTGCAATCCACCGCTTGTTCGTCTCTCCGGATCACCATAGACCGCAACCTTCTGGTGAACAGAAAACACTTCTTTTAGAAATGGTTGGTTAAAAAAGATAATACGGACATTACCCGAATCGTCTCCTAATAACATTTCAAAGACGGAGAACCCTTTCCGTCTCGTACGTCGAACTCCGCAACTGAGAACCTCACCCTCAATCGTCACTCCTATTCCTTCTTGTAGAGTCGCTATGGATGCTCTACGAGAACGATCTTCGTAACGCCGAGGTAGTCTCAGAAGGAGATGTTCAACTGTTTTTAATCCAGCCGCCGTCAGATCTGACGCCCTACGTGGACCTACACCCTTCAAAAACTGTAGTGAACTTTGAAGAAACTCGTCGCTGCTCATGAGGGGAGCAGCTTATTGCACAATTTCAATCCGGCCATGTTCGACCCTTAGTTCCGCAATCCCGTATGGCAAATCAAACGACTCCAAGACGTCGACGCCTTCTGAGAAGGCCTCGGTTGCAGCATATGACCGCAGCAGTTGACGAAACACCGACGGCGGCAGAGGCAACCCCGCTACAGTGAAGGCGTCCACGGTCACTGTGCCCACTCCGTCTTGGCCAAAGATCGAACCATTAAAACGAACAGGAACCTGGCCACTAAGATAACTGAAAAGTTCCAAACCACCTTGGCGGCCATTCTCATCGAACGACGAAAAATCAATTTCAGCCGCGGCTGAAACCATACCTCCTGCGCGTAGCGTCACATTAAGGTCAGAGAGACCGTCAATCTCGGATTGCAATACTTTTGATTGCAGATAGGCATTGATTTCCGCCTCATAGATGACAACCGTCTCGGCAGTAACGTCCGCACTGCTAGCGTTGTCCGAGAGCTGTTTCAGTTTGCCTTCCAGCTGCTGAGCTGTCTGAGATATCGACGCGTCTCTCGGTTCCTGAGCCGCTAAAGCAATTCCCGCCGCGAACATTACGCAACAAGCTGACGAGCCAAGGATCAGGATTTGATTCATTGTCCTTGCGGCCAGTGTATCGGCGACAGCTCCTCGGCGGCAAGAGGACTAGAGCCGATCACTAGAGGACAGACCTCGACCCGCCAATAGCTTGAGCAGTGTTTCGTCAGCATCGTTGATCTTCGCTTTTTGTTTGCGAATAGTGTTAAATGTTTTACTTAGGAGGCCAGCTTGCAACCCCTCACTAAGCGTCAGCGACAGATACTGGATTTTCTCAACGAATTTATCGATAAACACGGCTACGCTCCGTCTCTTGAGGAAGTAGGCCACCGGTTTGGGCTCTCATCTCTCGCTACTGTTCATAAACACTTAACTAACCTTCAAGAAAAGGGTTTTATCCGCCGAGCCTGGAATAAGAGTCGATCCGTCGAATTGGTACCGACCAGACTCGACTCTCGAGCACTCGAGATTCCACTTTCTGGCAACGTAGCAGCCGGGGCTCCTATCGAGGCGTTAGTGACCAACGAAACGGTTTCCGTTCCGAACGATTTAGTCCGACGCCCCGAAGCCACTTACGCATTACGCGTACGCGGCGAGTCAATGATCGATGAGCAAATCCGAGATGGTGACATAGTCATTGTTGAAGGTCGGCGCACAGCCAATAACGGCGAAATGGTTGTGGCTCTCGTACGAGGATTCGACGTAACGCTAAAAAAGTTCTATCGGGATAATGGCCGTATACGGCTCCAACCCGCCAATGCCATGATTCAACCAATCGTCGTCGATGCCGACCAGGTTCAAATCCAGGGAGTTGTAGTCGGTGTTCTGCGCAAATACTAGCCCACTCGCTCTAATCTAATTGACAGTTAACTTTTTCAATCGCTCTCAAACGAGTGTCGGAGGTCGAAATGAGTGACCGAAAACAGATAAATTTCACAATCGTGCCCGACGAGTCAGCCGAGATGTCACGGATCTATGCAAATTTCTGCGCGATCGCACATACGCCGTATGACTTCACACTTACCTTTTGTGAAGTACTGCCTCCATCTGACAAAGAGGTTCGTGAAGCGGAAACCGCAAAGGTCTTACGGGCCCCCGTCAGAGCTCGAATCGTAGTGCCAATGCAATTCGTGCCGAATTTGATCTCCGCTCTTCAAGAACACCTTCGTGCATTTGGTGACGGCACACCAAAGATTGGGCTGAAAACACGAGCGCCGCAAGAAGACCCCGAGGATCCGATACATTAATGAAACGCAATCGCGACTTTGCATGAAGAAGGCCAAAAAATACGTGCATCCTGCGGCCAGACGGTTTATCGCTAAACTCAAAAAACAGCACCCTGCGGTATTTACCGAACTCAATTTTGAGACTCCATTCGAACTACTGGTTGCAACCATCCTGTCCGCGCAGTGCACTGACAAACGGGTAAATGTGGTCACCGCGACACTGTTTGCTCTTTATCCGAATCCTCAAGCATTAGCTGTGGCCCGATCGGATGAATTGGAGACTCACATAAGATCGACCGGATTCTATCGTTCTAAGACGCGGGCCCTCATAGGAATGGCCGCCTCACTCGTCGAACACCATGGGAGCGTCGTACCACGCCAAATGAAGGAACTAGTCAAACTTCCTGGCGTAGGCAGAAAGACCGCTAACGTAGTCCTTGGACACGCACTAGGAGTTCCAGGCCTACCCGTCGACCGCCACGTGTTGCGGGTGGCTAATCGACTAAACATTGCTACGGGTACCAATCCTGAATCAGTCGAACGTCAACTCTGTCTGGCTTTTCCCAAGAGCGATTGGATCAAAGCGTCAGACCTACTCATTCGCCACGGCCGACGGATTTGCAAGCCAAGGCCACTCTGCTTTGAATGCTCCGTCGCCTCGGATTGCCCTTCGGCCGAGAATATTCCGAACAGCAAACCACTCAAACTAAATAGCTAGCGTTAGACCTCATGGCAAGACGAAAGAAACAACGCCTCGGTCAACATTTTCTCGAACCAGCGTGGAGTAGACGAGTGGTCAATATCTTACAACCTGAGCCCGCTGACACCATTCTCGAAATTGGCGCAGGTACAGGTTCATTAACCCGGGAGCTTGCCAGAAGCGGCGCCCGCATAATCGCGATCGAGATAGATCCCGACTTAGTCAATCAATTGACACGCCAGCGAGCAAGCAACGTCCGAATCCTTCACTGTGATTTCCTGAAATTCACTCTCGACCAAATCTCAGACCTTGACGATCAACCGATTCGAGTTGCTGGAAACCTGCCTTATAGTGTTTCGACCCCGATTCTACAGAGACTCCTTGGGCTAAGTGCTCATGGTGGCCGAATCCGGGACGGGGTGCTGATGTTTCAACAGGAGGTTGCGAAACGTGTGGCAGCTGAACCTGGCACCAGAGACTGGGGGCCCCTTGGAGTCAGTGTTCGACTTCATGCGGAGCCCAAGGAAGTGCTGACGATTCCTCGCGGTGCTTTTCGCCCAATGCCTGAAGTGCAATCTTCTTTGGTCTCCCTCCGTTTTTGCCGGCCTCCAGTAGACATCACTGACACAGCTATGTTTACCAGGCTTGTGAGGACTTTGTTCAACCAACGCAGAAAGACCGCAATCAATGCTCTCGCACCTCTGGTGCCTCAAATAGCGAGCATATCTACTCAAGACGTCTTTGAACGAGCTGGCGTCGATCCTAAGCTTCGACCAGAGAAACTTAAATTGGCGGAACTTGCTGACCTGTCAGAGGTTCTGGCAAAGTCAAGACTCTAGGCTATGCTATAATCAGCGATATTTTTATCCGCAGGTGAACCCAGTTGCCTGCCAAGGCTCGGCCAATTCACCCCCGCCGAGTCACGTGTGACAGATGCTCGCCAGGGCGTCTATGGCGCGTCTATATATAGCTCAGGTTTTACTCAGTTCCGAATTTTTTTTCAGTTGTATTGATCAACAGCCGACGCGCAGATTGATGATGCCAACTTACTCTGAACGGGAACCATCACTTGAGGTCATTCCGCTAGGGGGACTCGGCGAATTTGGAATGAATACCATGGCTGTATCAAGCAATGGCACAACTATTTTAATTGACGCGGGTGTCATGTTCTCAAGCATGAATCATTTTGGCGTTGACCTCATCGTGCCAGACCTGGATCATCTTCGAACTTCCGAACGACGCCTTGCTGCCCTCTTCTTAACCCATGGACACGAGGACCACATCGGTGGCGTTCCGTATGCATGGGACTTACTCGACGGCCCCGTCTATGCGACTACCCTCACTCTGGGACTGCTGAAGCCAAAACTGGCTGAGCACGGTATAGACGACGAAGGCAAACTCATTCCAATTGAACCTGGTCAGTCAGTAACGTTAGGTTCTCTCGAGGTTGAATTTCTCAGGGTAACCCACAGCCTACCCGACTCCGCCGCCCTTGCGATCCACACCGTCGCAGGAACGATTGTCCACACAGGCGACTATAAAATTGATACAGCTCATCAGGATGAACAACCAATGGATCTGGAACGTTTTGAGGAGCTTGGCCAAGCAGGTGTCTTGGCCTTATTCGGAGACTCGACAAACATCGATCGCCAAGGTGTCACAGGCTCAGAATCTGATGTGATACCAGCATTTGAAGACATCCTGTCTACAACCGTTGGAAAACTGGTCGTGTCGACGTTTGCATCAAGCCTTCACCGCGTTCAACTGCTCTTGAATCTCGCTGCGCGATTTAACCGAAAGGTCGTTCTCGTCGGGCGAAGCATTAAGCAAAACACCAAGATCGCCGCCGAACTCAATCGGCTGTCGATCCCCTCGAACCTCATTGTTTCTGAGGCTGACATTTCAAACTTGCCACCGGAACAGATTCTTTGTTTGGCCACGGGATCACAGGGCGAACGCTTCTCAGCTCTCTCCAGAATTTCATTAGATCAACACCCTACAATCAAATTATCACCCGGTGATGTTGTCGTATTCTCCGCCCGATCCATCCCAGGAAACCAACGGGCTATCGCCGTTGTGATGGACAACATCGCGCGGCGAGGAGCTGACATCGTGGGAGAGGACGACAAGACCATCCACGTGTCAGGTCACGGTAGCGCCGACGAATTACGGTTAATGCTGTCCCTCACAAAGCCCAAATATTTCATCCCTATTCACGGCGAATACCGTTATATGGATCGCCATGCGCGGGCCGCAAAACTGGCAACAAATGGCGCGACCGAAGTATTTCTACTCGAGAATGGAGATCGTCTGTGCTTTGACACCACCGGCGCCTGGCTCGGACAGGCGGTTCCATCTGGTCGGATATTAATCGACCAGACTCGAACCGGAAAGGTTGTCGACCGAGTCTTGCGGGATCGTCGACGTCTCGCACGTAACGGCATGATCGTATTGGTTATTTCCATAGACAAAGAGACTCGGCAAGCCATTGGCGAACCCACGCTACTTACTCGTGGATTCGTCGATGACACTTCTCTCACTACACTAAAGGAAGAAATGTTCCATTTAGTCTCCGCTTTCTTCAAAAAGGTCGATGCACCGCACGGCACAGACCAATTGACCATTCAAGAAGCGCTTAAAATAGAGCTACAGCAACTTTGTCGTAGGACGACTGGACTTAGTCCCATGCTTTTGCCAGTTGTCGTGGAGATTTAGCAGTGCTTTCAACCATCGTCTCTCGACGCGTCAGTGAATTCGTTGGTGTCGTTTTATTCGCATTGGCGTTAGTGTGGTTGATCGCACTTGCGACGTTTGATCCACAGGATGCCGTTTGGTTTTTCAACAGCGGTGGCAACGTGCCTCCAGCAAACTTCGTAGGACAAGTTGGGGCATTTTTGGCAGAGGTGTCGTTTCAACTTGTTGGCTACGCCGCTTACCTAATTCCGATTTATCTGCTGGTTTTTGGTTGGCACTACTTCTGGTGCCGTACGATCGACGCAGCCTACACTAAACTGGTCGGCTTGATTCTCTTGGCTGGCTGCACTGCTACATTCCTGAGCCTTGCATTCGGTCGAATTGTTCTCTCCGAGAAGACCTTCCAAGCAGGCGGCTATCTCGGTGCCTGGCTGGCCGACACACTCGCGCTCTATCTCAACCGCACAGGTTCCGTAATCGTTGTTTTTACCCTGCTGTTTCTTTCAATTATCCTTTCGACTCAATTTTCCTTCGGCCGCCTGTTTACGTCGTTAGCAGGTCACGGGCGGCGGTGGAACACAAAAATTCTGTCTAGAATGCGTCAGTGGCTGGGCAAGCGCCAACGAGACCGAGACCGAGCCGGGACAATAAGAGATATTCTAAAAAAGAAGGTTCTACCAAACTCGCCTCGTACAGAACCGCCCATCGAACGCCCAGTCCTTAAATTCGATCCTCCGCCTCAAGGCGGAGGCGGCAAGAGACGAAAACCTGAACGACCAATTCCTAAGGTTCCGACTCAATTGCCGTTTGGTACACCTGATCCCCCTAAGTCATTTCAAAACGGGCCATACAGTCCGCCACCGGCCGCACTCCTTGATGCGCCCAAGACTGAACAAAAATTCGACGACCGCTTGCTGATGGAAAACGCAAAGCTTCTTGAGGAGAAATGTAGCGAGTTTGCTGTCGAGGGTGCCGTCGTGCAAATCCATCCAGGACCGGTGGTGACGACTTTTGAATTCAAACCAGAAGCCGGCGTCAAATATAACAAAGTAACCAGTCTTGCTGAAGATCTCTGCCTCGCTTTGCAGGCCGACTCGGTATTCATCGAGCGAATTCCTGGAAAATCGACCGTCGGGATTCAAATTCCCAATAGCAATCGTGACGAGATCTCTCTTCGGCAACTTCTTGAATATGACGCTTACAGGCGTTCAACCTCAAAGTTGACACTCGCCCTAGGAAAAACCATCCACGGCGAACCGCTAGTCAGCGACTTAGCAAAGATGCCGCACCTTTTAATCGCCGGTGCCACCGGAACCGGGAAATCCGTTGCAATGAATGCTATGCTCACGAGCATTTTATTTAGGGCTACTCCATCCGATGTTCGCCTGATTCTTATCGACCCGAAGCGTCTAGAACTCGGGATGTACGAAGACATTCCTCACCTACTAACCCCAGTAGTTGTCGACCCGAAGAAAGCCGCCAATGCCCTCCGGTGGGCTGTGCGGGAAATGGAAGAACGGTATAAACGCCTCGCCTCCGAAGGCGTAAGAAACATTGATCAATTTAATCGAAACGTGAGTCTCCGGGCGCAAGAACAAAAAAAGACCACGTCCAAGCCGGACACCGAAGTCCTCGAAGACGAATTCAAACCTCTTCCGTACGTTGTTCTTGCAATAGATGAACTGGCCGACCTCATGATGGTGGCCAGTAGCGAAGTCGAACAATCCATAGCCAGGCTTGCTCAAATGGCCCGAGCAGTCGGCATCCATTTAATCCTAGCGACTCAACGACCCTCAGTGGACGTTATAACTGGACTAATCAAGGCCAACTTTCCTTCTCGCATCGCCTTCCGCGTGTCGTCCAAGGTGGATTCTCGAACAATCCTTGACGCGAATGGTGCCGAACAATTGCTCGGAAAAGGAGACATGCTCTATCTTCCACCGGCCTCTTCCCGCTGTATTCGCCTCCACGGTCCTTATATTTCAGAACAGGAGACGGCCCGACTTGCGAGCTTTCTCAGAAAACAGGGCGAGCCGGGTTACGATGAAACCATCACGGCCGACGACAAGCCTCCCGAAAATATAGAGTTTGAACGTGACGATCTCTACGAACAAGCCTCGAGAATCGTCGTGACGAGCGGCCAAGCTTCTATTTCTTACCTCCAGCGCCGCCTTCGAATCGGGTTCAGCCGGGCAGCTCGTCTGGTTGACATGATGGAAGCTGACGGCCTCGTTTCGTCCGGCACCGCAGGCAAACCCCGTGAACTGCTTGTCAAGCCAGATTATTTTGAAGAGATAGACCTCCAACCCCGTTAAGGCTCGCTCCCTCTTCATCCGATAACACTCTAGATAGAACAATGCGGATGCAATCTCGAACGCTCAACCTGTTTACAGTCTTTACAGTCGCCTCTTTTCTCACGCTCGCAAACGCAGTAACCGGAGAGGCCGAGGAAGGCACTGCACGATCGCTATACACCGAAGCCCTCATGGTTGAGCGAAGTCTGAGACAGCCAGGAATACTCCCGTCTGTCGGAGAGATCCGTGCTGTAATTGCCGGATACGAACGTGTGGTTCTTGAGTATTCACGTAGCCCATTCGCCGACCACGCTCTCTGGCACGCGTCTGGCCTCGCTGCCAAGGCATTCGAATATTACGGATATCCTCAGGACCACGAAACGGCGTTACGGCTTCTCGCGGCCTTGTCTGAAAACTATCCCGTCAGTCAATTTACCGACCGCGTTCCAGGCCGACTGAATCTTCTGGTCGAATATCGACAAACGGCGAGTCTAAATACGATCACGCACGAAGTTCTCAAAAACGTCGACCGGATAACGATTTCGTTGAACAAGAGCGTTTTATTTAGATCAGAATATCTCGACGAGCCAGATCGCTGGTTTGTAGACTTGATCAACACGACGCTCAGTCCATCGATGGAGTACACCGATACAATTATTCAGCCGAACGCTATTGCCGTCTCTTCCCTTCGCATCGGACGTCATCCTGACCAAACTACGCGCGTTGCTGTCGACCTCAAAGAGAGAGAAACTTGTCACAGCTATGCGCTGTACGACCCATTCCGCGTGGTCTTAGACTGCGTGAAAACCGACCAACTGAAACAAATCGACCGCCTAGAGTCAAATGACTTATCCTTCGTCGAATCTCTCAATCACTTCAAACCTGACATCCAGATTTCTTCTACTCTCGTCGACAAACTCAGTCCGTCGCTTCATAAAATCCCGGACCTACTACGAAATGACGAACCGCTTTTGACTCCAAGAGCTCGAGCAATACCAGAGCCAAACTTGGATGGGAGCTACTCCATCGCCAGACAGTCAGACCTTGGAATCTCAAGAATTGTGATTGATGCCGGACATGGTGGTCACGACCCAGGAGCCGTGGGAGGCGGCATGACCGAAGCCGATCTCGTACTCGATCTCGCGCTTCGTCTCGAAGATAGGTTCTTAACCAATCGATCAGATCTTGAAATTGTACAAACCCGACGAACCGACCGTTACTTGCCTCTTGAGGCCAGGACGACGTTAGCGAATCGAGTCGCCGCCGACCTCTTTCTGTCGATTCATGTGAACGCAAGCGAAAATAAGGCCGCGCGCGGGATTGAGACCTACTATCTTGATTTCACATCCGATAATAATTCGGCTGATCTGACCGTCCACGAAAACATCGATGGTCTCAGTAGGATTAATCACGTTGATAGTCTCGTTTCCACGATAGCCCTACAGACAAAACTCGACGAATCAAAGGAACTTGCCAATACCATTCAACATGCTATGGTGCGGAAACTCAGAGCTGTTGATCCAGAACTTCCAAATCTGGGCGTCAAACGAGCACCGTTTGTGGTTTTGATCGGCGCCAACATGCCGAGCGTCCTCGCCGAAGTGTCCTTCCTAAGCAACGAACACGACGCGACGATGTTGTCGACCGACGCATATCGGGACTTAATCGTCGATGCCCTTTTCACGAGTATTCTCCGATACGAACGTTCATTGGCGCCAGCGATTCTCGTCGCACAGAGCGAAGCCGCACGGCTTCAATAATCCGGTTATAGCTAGAGCTCCGGAGACCTACGTGAGACCGGAGCTGATGCATCCAACCCCAGCCGAGTAGCATCCGTATCGAATGTTGTGCCATCGCCCTGCCCGCGCTGCCGGCGCAAAACAATCAAGACGGCTCCGAAAATAAGCCCGAGAGCCAGAGCCACTACCACCAAGCTGACCACCACCGCACCGATGCCGACCAGCACATCAGTAATTGTTGTCGTTTCGGATGGCTCAGTGACGACCTGATAAACCGTAATTGGCTGAAACATTCTCATTCCTCCGACGACATTTGCTCAAGCGACCAATGCTCACTCATGGCGGCTAATTCGGTGAGTGTTCTAACCATAACTCCAGTCGCACCTTTTGCTGCACCCGGTTTCGATTCCTCAAGCCACGCGGTTCCAGCTATGTCTACATGGGCCCACGGCAATTCTCCCGTAAACGCTCGAAGAAACGCCGCCGCAGTGCAAGCGCCCGCGGCCCGTCCTCCGATGTTTACCAAATCCGCCATCTCCGACTTCAGTTGATCCGCGTACTCCTCGTAAAGAGGCAACTCCCACACCCGTTCTCCAGCGCTGTTGGCCGCACCTTCAATCGCACGGACCCATTCCACCGGTTTTCCAAACAAACCACTGGCAACCGTTCCCAAGGCGACCACGCAAGAACCCGTCAACGTGGCCACATCCACCAGATGAGTTACGCCCAATTGCCGCGCATGCCACAGTGCATCTCCTAGAATAAGTCGACCTTCCGCATCAGTGTTCAACACTTCGACAGTTTTTCCAGAACCACTGACCAGAATATCCCCAGGTCTGATTGCCTTTCCGCTCGGCATATTCTCAACCATTGGCACAATACCAATAACCCGAATAGGCAACTGAAGTGCTCCAATCGCCCGCATTGCTCCAACGACCGCAGCGCCTCCACCCATATCGTGTTTCATTTGGTCCATGTTCTCTGCGGGCTTAATAGAAATCCCTCCCGTGTCAAACGTTACCCCTTTACCTACCAAGCCCAGTACAGGATGGCTAGCCGCGGCAGGGGGGCAATGCTTCATAACCACAAGCCGCGGAGGTTCCACGCTTCCTTGGGCTACGCCCAGAATCATCCCCATTCCTAAGTCTTCTATCGCTGTTTCGTCGAGTACTTCCACCTCTACGCCTTGCTCACTCACGACAGCCCTTGCCCTCTCTGCAAACACTGTCGGAGTCAAAAGATTGGGCGGATCATTAGACAACTCGCGGGCCACGTTGGCTGAGGTGCCGATGGCGACACCCCTTCTAACCCCCTTCTTAATTAGCGTTTCATCGTTCTCGCCGCATAACACCTGAAAGGAGATCTCCTCAGTGTCAGGACCGTCTGGCCCATCGCCGGTTTTGTATCGTCGATCATCGAAACTACCAAGCAACATGCCTTCCGTGATCGCCTGAGAAAAATCGCTCACATCATTCTTGCCGCGAACCAGGAACCCCACTTGGCGAATTCGCCTCGATTTCGCTATCAGCACGACTGTCGCTGCTGCTGGCCTTAGCCCCATCAGGTTATTTGAATTAACGCCCATCAGTGCTACACGACGAGCCTTCCATCTGTCAGCGGTTATCGGCGTGATGAAACAATTCTTTTCTCCTGAACGAAATTCACCCCGGCGAATGGATTGGCCGATCTCTCCTCCGGTAGCAGCATCGAGTTCCGCGAGAAAACCCGTCTCTGCCGTCTCTCCGGGAAATACTGGAACAACGATTAGTTCACATTCGCTGTTGGCTGGAGAACCGGTGCACACATCGACCGTATCAAACAGATTCTTTGGCATAGCAGAATTATACGAGAGCATCCGGGGTTGGCGCTTAACTCTCAAGGCTTTAAGATAGTTCCATGAGAACATGCCTGAGGGCATCAACTTACGTGCGGACACAGATATCCTTTCTATTGCAGCGATATCCAATCCTATTACCGGTAGTTTTAGTCGCCGTAGCGTTCGCAAACGTAGCCACTTCCAGCCACGAACTGAATCAGGACGATGCCCCAGAGTTGAGATTAAGGGCTACACCACGCGTCGGTTTTCCGCCGGCCGACATACTTTTCATTGCTGAACTTCGAGGCGGTCCAGATGATAACGAAGAGTTTTACTGCGCAAGTGTCGAATGGGATTGGGACGACGACACTAAGTCAGAACGAATCCCTGATTGCGACCCCTTTGAGCCCGGAGTCAGTGAAATTCGCCGACGTTTTTCTCAGAGACACACTTTTCAGCATGGCGGCCAATACGAAGTTAGACTGAACCTCAAGAGCCGTGGAGACGTCGTTATTTCTGGTCGGACAACTATTCAGGTCAGAGGCGACACTAGAGGCTTTCGTTGATAATTCGCCGGACTCAACAGCTCTCCAGATCAATCTTTTGAAACTTGCCTCGCACAAAGCGAAACGCACCGATGGGAGCTCCGTCTGAGGTCGTCAAAAGAGACACAATGACATAAACGTAATCTGTGTAATTTATCTGCTCGAGATCAACGGCAGACGGAATCGCAACAGAGGTCGGGTGGGAATGATAGATCCCGACGACACTGCTACCCTCAACCCGTGTCCGTCGAATCACCGCAAAATGATCACGTGGATCAATTTGATAGCGATTCGGACTCGGTGTCACGTTTCTAGCGCGGACTCCCTCTTCGACTATCGCCCGCCTGCCCAAGAGAAAGCCACAACATTCATTGGGTTTTTCCTGACGGGCATGCTCCAAAATATCTTCTACTGCTCTCCGATAAATCAACATACCGACTAAGTCTGCCGTGACCCTGTTTTTGTCGGAAGCTGACTCTTCCATTTCGCAGCAGACGAAAAAAGCGTTTCGATTACATCAGCCGTTCCCAGGTGGTCGCGAAGCGAACTTAGCTCCGCAATCAATGCGTCTAACGCTGCACGAATCTCATCTGCATTTGTAGTGCATATGTCCCGCCATATCGTTGGCGGACTCGATGCCAAGCGCGTCGTATCAGCCAGACCGCGTCCTGTAAGTGCCAATCCGTCAGTCCCCGCATTACTTCCCACCACATGCATCAGGGCTGACGCCGTTAACTGTGGAAGGTGAGAAAGAAACGCCAGTAAGTTGTCGTGTTCGTCGGCTGTCATAACGTGCGGAGTAGCTCCTAGAGCACTAACGAACTCCTGCAAACGATCAACTGCTGTTTCTGGTGAATCGCTGGTCGGGGTAAAAAGCCAAGGCCTTCCGACAAAGAGATCTGGTCGCGCATACGCGATACCACTTTGGGGGGCGCCTCCAAGCGGGTGACCGCCGACAAAGGTAAATCGATCCGGCAATCGACCGGCACACGACACGATATCTCGCTTTGTACTCCCAACATCTGTAATGATAGCGGCCCCTTCAATGACCTTATCAAGTTCATCGAGCAACTTCATGTTGTTCTGAATAGGAGCTGCGAGTACTACTAAATCGGCCCCACTGACAACCTCGAGATCGGGAGCCGCGACATCAATAGCATGCTGAACCATCGCCCGCTCAAGCACGTCTTTATCATCAACTCCTATTACAAGACCCTTCGGCCAAGTTCGCCGGGCAGCCAAAGCCACCGACCCGCCTATGAGCCCTAAACCGACTACCGCGACTTTTTCGAAAATCGGAACTGCTGAGTGATCTCCGTCTGATTGGATCACGGGAAGATATTGTTGGTCATCTGGCATAATTCTAAACCTGAACAGCCAACTTCGGGCGACCGCTAAGTTCCCCACTTTCGACGTGAAACCGGTTCGACACAGATACTTCGACCTATGGCAGGAGCAATGATTCTAACCTCGTCCATCAAACGATCAAATTGGTCTGGAAACAACGACTGGGCACCATCACTGAATGCGTGGTCCGGGTCGGGGTGTACTTCAATAATGAGACCATCCGCACCTGCGGCAACCGCCGCCCGAGCCATTGGCGCCACCTTGTCACGAATGCCAATACCATGACTAGGATCCGCCACAATGGGCAAGTGACTCAACTTTTGAATCACAGGTATAGCCGAAATATCCATGGTGTTCCTGGTGTAGGTTTCGAACGTTCTAATTCCACGTTCGCAAAGGATAACGTCGCTGTTTCCCCCCGACAGAACATATTCAGCCGAGAGCAGCCACTCCTCTATAGTGGCAGAAATTCCTCGCTTCAGAAGAATTGGCACCTTGGCCTTACCCAACTCTCGGAGAAGCGTGTAGTTCTGCATATTGCGCGCACCTACCTGCAAAATATCTGCATACTGCGCGACCAAGTCGATCTGGCTAACATCCATAACTTCGGATACCAGTTTAAGACTGTGCTGATCCGAAGCACTCTTCAGTAACTTCAGCCCTGCGTCGCCCAATCCTTGAAAACTGTACGGTGAGCTCCTTGGCTTGAACGCCCCTCCACGAAAAATCTTTGCTCCAGCGTTACTCACGGCTTCGGCGGCCGCGTTGACTTGCTCCTCGGTCTCTGCGGAGCACGGCCCCGCCATAACGATAACCTCATCGCCACCGATTCTGAGATCGCCGACCGTGATCACAGACCGCTCAGGTTTGAAGGTTCGACTCGCCAGTTTGTATGGTTCCGTAATGCGCAACACTTCATGCACACCGTCCATGACCTCGATAAGCCGTGTATCAAACCCTCGATTTCCGCCCACTGCACCTAACACCGTCTTTAGTGCTCCGGTGGAACGATGCACATCGAATCCTTTTTCGACAAGCGTAGAGATTACATGTTGAATCTGATCTTCAGACGCTCGCTCCTCCATCACCACAACCATGCCAAACAACCTCCAAGCGACTGCCAGAATTGCACTCGGCTTCGCCGTCTATTCTTCTTCTGCCAATCTTTCCAATCGTCTATTCTCGTCAATGATTCTCTCAAAGAGACGGGTAATTGCCTCTGGACCAAGGGGGCCTCTATTTTCGTCCCGCGCATGTTCTAAAACAGCTACTTCGCGCTGCGGTTGATACGTCTCTAACCCTGCCTCGCTCTTACAACGTCCCAATTCAAGTGCCCACCTCGCTCGATCGTTTAATAATCGAACGATTTCCTTGTCCAACTGGTCAATCCTCCCGCGATATTCCCGCAGGCGCGCCGCTAAATCCTCGGGCTCTTCACTTCTACCTGCTATCAAATGGTCTTGTTTAGCCATCAATCTCACTCTCGCTACGCCGTTGCACCAACGCCTTAGGCATCTCGGCAGTCCAGTCCACTCTTCAGCCAGTGCACATAGCGATGAATCTCTCCAACCATGTCTCCACTCGCTGCAACGTCTGCGATACGACTGACTAAACCACTTCCGACGACCGCGGCATCAGCCAATCGGCCAACCTGGCGAACATGCTCAGGTCGGGATATACCAAAACCGAGAGCGATCGGGCGTTGAGTAACCTGACGAATTCGTTCAATCATCGCTGAAACTCCCTCGGCCATACTGTCTCGCTGGCCGGTGACACCCAATCGAGAGATGGCGTACAGAAATCCCCTGCCCAAATCTGCCGCGCGTTTAATTCTTTCACGCGTGGTGGTAGGACTCAGGAGAAATATAGGGTCGATATTGGACGCGATAGCGAGTCCATGCACTTCTTCGGCCTCTTCAATTGGAAGATCAAGCACCAGCAATCCATCCACTCCCACATCGGCCGCGCGCGTCATGAATTCGGCTGTCCCCATGGCCAAAACTGGATTCGCATACGTGAATAGAACCAGCGGGCATTCCACTCTCTTTCGAACCGTTCCAACCATCTGAAGACTGGACTTCAGTGTCGTTCCACTGGACAGAGCCCTCTCTGACGCCCGCTGAATCACTGGACCATCGGCTAGAGGGTCAGAAAATGGAATTCCCACTTCAATGATGTCAACCGCAGCTTGGTCCAGCGTTTCCAGAATTAACGCCGATCGTGTCAGGTCAGGATCTCCGGCCGTCACATAGGCTACGAGGCCAGTCTGTTCCTTTTGTCGCAGTCCAGCAAAAGTATCGTCGATCCGTGACATTAGAGCTACGCACCTCCCTGGGCGTTCTCTATCGCCGCGATGTCTTTATCGCCCCTGCCGGACAAATTAACCAAAATCGCTTCATCAGGAGACATCTGCGATGCCAGCTTACAGGCATACGACACTGCATGAGCCGACTCCAAGGCTGGAAGGATGCCCTCCAACCGGCACAGCACCCTAAAAGCACCTAACGCCTCTTTATCAGAAACGTGTTTGTATACTGCCCGGTCCATATCACGGAGCCAGGCATGCTCAGGTCCAATCGCAGCGTAATCCAATCCTGCCGAGATCGAGTGAGTAGTTTCGATATTGCCATTCTCGTCCTGGAGAACATAACTGCGAGTGCCCTGTAACACGCCTGGCACGCCGGTCTCAAAACGAGCAGCGTGCTGTCCGGTCGTTAACCCCCGTCCCCCAGCCTCAACACCAATTAACCGAACCCCTCTGTCCTCAACGAAGCCGTCAAAGAGCCCCAGCGCATTACTTCCACCACCGACGCAAGCCACAACCGCTGACGGCAGACTACCTATCAATGAAACGATCTGGCTCCTTGCCTCGCTGCCGATTACCGATTGGAACTCTCGAACCATTAAGGGATAGGGATGTGGGCCCAACACCGAACCAAGCAAATAGTAGGTGTCCTGTACATTCGTGACCCAATCTCGCATCGCTTCATTGATCGCATCTTTCAACGTCCGACTGCCGGAATCCACGCCCGTCACCGTCGCACCAAGCAACTTCATTCGGAGTACATTCGGGGCCTGACGGCGCATGTCCTCGGTTCCCATAAAGATTTCGCACGTCAAACCCATAAGTGCGCAGGCAGTCGCCGTAGCCACTCCGTGTTGCCCGGCCCCGGTTTCGGCCACAACCCGACTCTTACCCATCCTCACCGCCAGTAACGCCTGGCCGAGCGCGTTATTAATTTTGTGGGCTCCCGTATGGGCCAAGTCCTCTCTTTTTAAAAACAGGCGGGCTCCACCTATGCTCTCGGCCAAACGACGGGCTTCATAGATTGGCGTCGGCCGACCGACATAGTGCGTCAGCAGTTCTGTTAACTCAGCCAGAAACCCTTCGTCCTCTCGCGCTTCACGATAGGCTTTTTCCAACATTTCAATCGGTTGAACCAGAGTCTCAGGAACGTATCTTCCACCGTACGAACCAAAGTACCCGCGTGCATCGGGGTCTCGACGACCGAACACTGGCGCAGCTACTAAAGTCTTGTCATCCATCCTTAAATACCCTGCAGCACGGCTAGACTTCCGCGATAGCACTGAAGAAGCTTTCCAAACGTTGTCTGGACTTCACACCGGGTTGAGATTCGATACCAGACGAAACATCGACACCATACGGTTTAACCATTCGGACCGCCGCAGCCACGTTGTCCGCCTTAAGTCCGCCCGATAGAAAGAGACGGCGCCGCGCTGCCAAACGTGCCGCCAGTGTCCAATTCACCACTCGACCAGTCCCACCTCGTCGGACCGGGTCGTGAGCGTCCAAAAGAAGGGTTATCGATTCTGGAAGCTCAACCAAGCCTTGCAGATCACTCTCGTGATCTAGGGTAACCGCTCTAATCACATCCCCAGAGAGACTCTCACAAAATTCCGCGCTCTCTTCACCGTGCAGTTGTATCGCTGTTAGCCCTACTTCACTTGTTACTTCTTCGATCTGACCTCGAGATGAATTCACAAAGACGCCCACTGCCGCCACATGGCTGGGCAGCACCGACCGAATACGTGCTGCGACCGACGGCGTCACGAACCTTGGACTATTTTCCCAAAACACGAATCCTATTGCAGACGCACCAAGGTCGGCTGCCAATGCCGCATCAGCGACACGCGTCAAACCACAAACCTTGATCGCAACCATTAAACTTCACCTACTTTCGCCTTGTGACGTCGCCCCAAAAGCTCGCGCAGAGCCAGTCCAGGATCGTCCTTAGTCACAAGCGATTCACCGACAAGAACACCTCGATAACCACACGCTCCTATTCTGTCGAGATCGTTCGAAACCTTGATCCCACTCTCGGCTATAGCCACCGTGTCTTTCGGAATCAGATCAATCAATGAAAACGACAGACCTATATCCACCTCTAGAGAGCGAAGATTTCGATTATTAACACCTATGATCTCCGCACCAGCCGAAACAGCGCGACGAACTTCGTCTTCGGTATGTACTTCAACGATCACAGCGAGTCCCAAATCTGTTGCAAGCTTCAACAGGGTAGAGAGTTCAAGTTCATCAAGAGCAGCAACAATCAACAACACAACGTCAGCACCGGCCGCTCGCGACTCCCATAGTTGATAATCACAAACAATAAAATCCTTGCGAAGAACAGGAACGTCCACAGCATTTCGAACGGAGGTTAAATCGTCCAATGCTCCATCAAAGAAAGCCGGCTCCGTCAAAACAGAAATCGCAGCTGCGCCAGCCGCTTCATATGCGGAAGCGATAGACGCCGGACGATAGTTCTTTCGCAACACTCCGCGTGATGGTGAGCGCCTCTTGCACTCCGCGATAACCGATAGAGATTCTTTGGATCGTAAATTCTGGCCAAACAGTTCCCCTTGAGGAGTTCGCTTTCCAGCGAGTTCCTCCAGCATGCCAAGCGGTCGGGTTCTCCTCGAGACCTCAACTGCATGCCGCGTTGAACCCAGAATCGCCTTGAGTAAATCTGGAGGTGTGGCGAAACCTCCGTTTTGAGCGTTAGCTCTCGTCATCTCTCCCCTCGAGAGACTGCCGCAAACGACTTCAACTTTCGATTCACACTTCCATCCTCAAGAGATCCTCTAGCCATTTCGGCGGCCTCTTTAAGAGACTTCGCCCTCTCCATGATCACCAGACCCGCGGCCGCATTTGCAATGACGAAATCGGTGGAAGGTCCACGCTCTCCCGCCAATATTCGCCGAGCGATGTCTACGCCTTCCTGGGGTTCAGAGATCTGGAGGGATTCAAGTGAAGCCGTCGGTAGTCCGAAATCGGATGGCTTCAACTCGAAGCTGTCCACCTTTCTACCCTGACGATGTTCGGTCACGTGAGTAGTCCCCGTCGTCGACACTTCGTCCAATCCATTCTCTCCATGAACCACCCAGGCTCTTTCTGAGCCCAGGCGACCCAGTGCAGCTGCCACTAGCCCAGACTGTCCCGCTCCGGGAACACCAACCAATTGCCGGCGGACGCCCGCCGGATTTGTCAATGGACCCAAAAGATTGAATGCAGTTCGAACGCCAAGTTCACGCCTCGCAGGACCAGCATGTCGCATCGAGGGATGAAAGGTAGGTGCAAAGAAAAAAGCGAAGTCGGTCTCCAATAAACATCGCTCGACAACATCAACGGTTGCAGACACGTTGACCCCAAGAGCTTCGAACAAATCTGCGCTTCCACTGCGACTCGACACTGATCGATTTCCGTGCTTTGCCATCCGGACTCCACAAGCCGCCAAAGTCAACGCTGCCAGTGACGACACGTTGAAGGTATTCAGTCCGTCCCCGCCCGTCCCACATGTGTCGAACAGGTCATCGACCGACACCGATAGACCCACCCCTACCGAACGCATCGTGCGAGCCAAGCCAACAATCTCGTCTAACTTTTCTCCTTTCATTGACAGCGCCACTAGAAATCCGGCTATCTGCGCCGGCGTAGCCCGCCCCTGCATAATCTCTGTCATTGCATCGCATGACTCTTTTTCAGACAGATTCGAATGATGACGCAACTTTTCGATCAATTCGGCAAACACTTAAAACTCCAAGAAATTCTTGAGCACTCCGTGGCCAACTTCCGTCAACACACTCTCTGGATGAAACTGAACACCGAAGATAGGCCAGTCTTTGTGGCGCAACGCCATAACCATCTCCCCATCATTGGTTCGAGCCGTAATCTCAAGTGCCTCGGGAAAGGATTCCTGTGCAACCACTAGCGAGTGATACCTACCAACCTCGCAAGGGTTCTCAATTCCTTGAAAAATCCCCTGACCGTCATGGACCACCTGAGACGACTTCCCATGTAACAAGACCGGCGCTGGCACCACAGATGCACCGAATGCATAACCTATAGCCTGATGTCCAAGACATACTCCGAGAATTGGAATCCGTGACCCGTATGTTCGGACTATTTCAACCGCAATTCCGGCTTGTTCCGGACGACCCGGTCCGGGTGAAATGACAATTCGGTCGGGGCAAGCGTCTTCCACCTGATCCAAGCTGATCTCATCATTTCTTCGTACCACGAGATCAGCACCCAATTCCCCGAGGTATTGCACCAAGTTGTAGGTGAACGAATCGTAATTATCGATGACCAGCACCATCTCAAATACCTGTCACTTCCTCAAACATCCACCCTGGGACCTGAACTCTGAGCAATCTCGAGAGCCCGAATTAGTGCCGACGCCTTGTCCAGGGTCTCTTGATATTCAGCAGTCGCCACCGAATCCGCCACGATCCCGGCCCCAGCCTGAACCGACGCCCTTCCTCGAGACATCGCTATCGTCCTAATCGTAATACAGCAATCTAAATGGCCCGAAAAGTCGAGATAACCTACTGCGCCGGCATAGATGCCTCTTCTCTCAGGCTCCAGTTCCGCAATGATTTCCATAGCCCTAATCTTTGGTGCTCCCGATACTGTTCCAGCTGGAAAACACGCCTCCAGCGCGTTTAAGCGATCGCTACCATCGGCCAGTTGACCTTCGACACGAGACACCAAATGCATTACATGGCTATAGCGTTCTAGTGTCATATATCTCGACACTTCTACACTGCCATAGTTACTCACTCGTCCGACGTCGTTCCGTCCCAAATCGACCAACATCACATGTTCTGCACATTCCTTCTCGCTTCCTCTGAGTTCTTCTGCCAAACGGCGATCCTCCGCCTCATCACTTCCCCGGGGACGAGTCCCCGCTATTGGATGAGTTTCGACCCGTCTACCCTCGACTCGAACCAACATCTCTGGTGACGACCCGACGATAGAGAGTTCGCCGATCCTCATAAAATACATATATGGCGATGGATTGACATAGCGAAGGGTTCGATACACAGTAAACGGATCTACGTCGGTTTCAGTGTCAAAACGCTGAGACAGTACCACCTGATATATGTCGCCGGCCCGAATGTAATCCTGAGCCCTCCGCACAGATGCTTCATACGTTTCCTGCGTCGTATTCGTCGTCCACTCCAACTGTGAATCCGTTTCCATCCGCATCGATTGCCCAGATTCACTCAGACTCAACTGTTCTTCAACCGCATGGATTTTTGACTGAGCCCCTTCGTATTGATCCCCCAGGTCGCACCCATCGAAGACCGGCGTATTCGCGATTATCAGAATTCGATGTTTCACATGATCAAATGCTAGAACGGTGTCAAAGACCATGAATGCCGCATCGTCCAAAATATCGCTACTATTGACGTCAAGATTCTTCCAATGAGGTTCCAGAGAGGGTTCGAACCACGCGGCAGCTTCGTAGCCAAGGAATCCGACTGCACCACCAGAGAACCGGGGCAGGCCCTCGACATCAGGCGATTCGTACTGGGCCATGACTTGACGTACCACCTCCAAGAAGCCTTCCTCTCGTTCCTCGACACCTTCCTGTCTTTCGATAAACACGCGGCCACCCTTCGACCGGATCACCATAAATGGGTCTTTGCCTAAGAAGGAATATCGCGCTACCTGTTCTCCACCCTCCACACTCTCGAGCAAAAACGCATGTTCGGCGTCCTTCGCCGTGCGTAAAAACGCCGAAACCGGCGTTAACAGATCCGCCATCACTTCCTTAAATACGGGTACAAAGTTCCCATGCTCTGCCAGTTCGCGAAACCGGTCAAAAGACGTTTCGATAGTCATTGCTTTTCAGTTTCCACTTCATCAAGTCTCTTCGACTGACTCATACTGTCTAATCGCGTTTCCGCGGCACGTCGAAAACTATCTGCCGGAGCGGACTGGCCTGTCCACCACTGGAACTGGTGCTCGGCCTGAGAAACCAGCATGGCTAGGCCGCCAATTGTTAAACAACCGGCTGCGCTTGCATCGGCAAGCAAACGTGTGACGAGAGGGTTGTATACCAAGTCATAGACCAATTCTCCCTTAATCTCATTTAGGTTCACGGGACTCTCATTATTATTTGGGTACGTACCAACTGGAGTCGTGTTTACTAATAGATCCCACGTTCCGGCCACGGGCGGCATCTCCGAGATCGCGCCACCGCAAAGTTCAGCAACAGACACAGCACGTTCAGGAACTCTCGCACAAACGGTTACCTTGGCTCCCTCGTCGGCCAACGCAGTCACTACGCCCCGCGCTGCGCCCCCTGCACCCAACACCGTCACTCTACAGCCCTCTAACTTCATCCGCCCGTGCAAGGGCGCCAAAAACCCAGGCACATCCGTGTTCTTCGCGTGCCATCCTCCATCTTTCATCATCAGAGTGTTCGCCGCACCAACCCGCCGACTCAACTTGTCTGCATTGGTGCTCTTTGCCAGCGCCACTGTTTTGTACGGAGCCGTCACACTTGCACCAACAACGTCAAACGCATTCACAAAGGTCTCAAAATCTTCGATGTCGACCGCTTCGAATGGAAGATAGACTGCATCGCGTTGTATTGCCTTGAAACCTGCATTGTGCATCGTCGGCGATAGCGAATGTCTCAGCGGTTTGCCGAGTACACCGAATAGTTCAGAATCTTTTCCAAGCGAGCGAATCCGGTATTCATCACACATTTCGCCAAGTGACAATTGACCGGGGGCAACGCCATCCCCGGCATACGTCCACGTCGAGTTAAATAGATCAGGCAAAATTCGTGAGATCACGCCTGCCGCACCCATTCCAATAACAACCTGTCGACCGAAGTCCGCATTTCGTCGCCCAAACTCTCGTAGCCTCACAAGATCTGTAAGACATTGAGTGGTCACCGCAACCTTCGTGACCTCGGCTCCGGCCGATCTCATGACTCGCAGCTGACCATCAAGATCGGTCGGGCAACCTTCGAAATCGTGAAGTGACAGAACAATTCTTCGCCCTCCCTCGACCTCTATTAAATCCTTAAAGTTGGCCCTCCACTCGACATCCACATACTCCGCACCCAGATCAAACGCCTGAGTTAACAAAAGTCGCCGTTCTTCCTCTGAACCGCTAAAAACTCCGCCCTCCCACTTTGGCCGACAGGTAACCACTACCGGAACCCGACGATCGGCCAACACGCCCGCTACGTCGAGATCCTTCGCGTAGTCCAACCGAAGTTCCACCATATCGGCGCCTTCGGCAGCATCCCGCCTGGCCCTCAACTCATCCGTGCTCTCACCGACTACGGTTGCACACAATTTCGCATTCACAATTGCGCCTCGAAACACAAAAAGCCTCTCCAACCAACCAGGCTGAAGAGGCTTGTTTACTCTCGTATCTTTTACTTCTCTAGGTCAAACGACCGTGTCTTGTCCGAGATGACAGCCACCCTCAGCAATCTGTCTAAATGGCTCACAGTATCGCCACTGATATGGAGTGGCCCAATACATCTGAGACGCCGTTTGGCGGACAAGAGAGACAGTCATAATCTTGAAGAGTTACGCTAACAGACGTATCCATATAAAGTCAATTTTCGCGGTTCCGCTTGACCATGTAGTATTTCGTCCGCTATAACCACCTCATACGTTGAATCCTCCAATGAGAGCCCTCGCGCCTCTCCTCCTCGTTTTTCTGCTCGTTAGCAGCCTTATACCACTTCCGGCCGCAACCGCCCGCATGCCTCTTGACGAGATCAGGGCAGGCATGGTGGGAACCGGAATTACGGTTTTCCAAGGTGCGACGCGAGAACAATTTAATGCGGAGATCCTCGGAGTCCTCACTAATGTTATGGGTCCACAGCGCAATCTGATTGTGGCACGACTTACTGGCGGCCCATTAGCCCAGACGGGTGTAATTCAAGGAATGAGCGGAAGCCCCATTTATATCGACGAGCGCCTCATAGGCGCAGTCTCTTATTCGCTAGGCTCTTTTTCCACCGAAGCAATTGCGGGAATTACACCAATCGAAGAGATGGTCGCAACCGATGAGCACGCAGACTCAACGACCCGCAACAGGCCCCAAATTCGCCAACTACCTACTAGCCAAAATGAAATCGCGACTCTCGTCCGACAAGTGTTCAACTTAGTTGAACCTTTTGCTCAACGACCGACCGATGTGCGGGCTTTGAGCGGCCTGCCGGTTGCTGACGCGACCCGTCTTGGTCCGTTACTGCAGCCCATCGGCACGCCATTGATTCTCAGCGGTTTCACTCCTGAACTACAACGCCTCCTACTGTCTGCTTTCAACACAAACGGTTTAAATGCGGCGGTTGGCGGTGTCGCGATCGCAGGAAATCAGAACGAGGAACTCAGCGGACCGCTGCAGGCCGGAGACGCTATTGGCGCCAGTCTTATTCGAGGCGACTTAACAATGGCAGGCACTGGAACTGTCACGATGGTCGAAGGCGACAGAGTCTATGCTTTCGGACATCCTTTCTACAATCTCGGCCCCACGAGTTTTCCAATGACGCGCGCCCATGTCACGACCCTGCTTCCTAGCTTGGCCATTTCATCAAAATTGGCTTCCATTGGAGAAGTCCTTGGAACGATAGATCAGGATCGAGCGACTGGAATCTATGGAAGTTTTGGTCCAGGCCCAAGAATGGTTCCTGTAAGCATGAATTTCGAATCACCGAACCGTGACCTCCAACGGACGTTCAACTTTGAAATCATCGAAGACAGTCTCTTTACACCGTTGTTGACATTCACAACTGCCTTGAACACGTTTACAACATGGGCTCGTAGTCTTGGTCCAAGCACTTTCGAGGTTAGGGCCATCGCACAGATCAAGGATCATGGAGACGTACGATTTGATGACATTTACTCTGGAGACGCAGCCGCGGTCTTGGCAGCCTCCGCGATTTCCAATCCGCTTGTGACCCTTTTTCAGAGCACCCTCGGCAGCATTGAGATCGAACGAATCGATGTCACAGTATCCGCCAGCGAAGAGAGCCGAATCGCCACTCTGGAACGGGCTTGGATCGATACAACCCGTCTGCGTGCCGGGTCCGAGGCAGAACTCAAACTCGTAATCGAAGGCACCGACGGCGTGGAATTGTTGGAGACCGTCTCCGTACAGATTCCCAACTATGCCGCGGGCACACTAACCATCGAAGTGGTGGATGCACCAACGCTGACCGCTCTGGAAAATAAAAATGCCAGCCGCCTAAGGGACGCCGAAACTCTCGACCAACTCATCAGGGAACTTAATCGTATACGTCGAAACAACCGACTTTATGTGCGATTGCTGCAATCTCAACCTGGGGTGTCAGATCGAGGAGAATCGCTCCCAGCTCTACCGGCGTCCGTCTTAGCAGTCGTCGAAGGCAACCAACGCGGCGGGCATGTCGGTCGACTCCGGGAAGTAATTTTGGGCGAATGGGAATTAACGAGAGACTATTCCATGTCTGGAAACCGTCGCCTTCCTGTTAACCTCGAAAGATGATTGCACCAACCGGCATTTCTATCCGATCCGCTCTGACCGCTCTAGTCGTCTGTTCGCTAGTTGTATTCGGAACCGCAGCCTCACCCTTGTTCTGGCATGTTTCAACCCAAGATGACTTTCTAAGGGGGGACGTCGACAATCTTTCGATCGATGCTACTGGAACGCTGCTTCTCGGACCGTTCAACGAAGTCGTCTATGAAGCAACCACTCCCTTTCTCTGGTCTGTCTCCGAAGTCGACAACGTTTTCTGGCTCGGTAGTGGTAACGACGGCCAAGTGTTCCGGGTTGCAGATAACAACACCGCAGAAATGATATTTGATTCACGCCAGTTGAATGTGCATGCGGTAACGGCTGTTGATGTCAACTCGGCCTTTGCCGGCACATCCCCGGAAGGTGCAGTCTTCAGGATATCCCAGGACGAGGAAGCTACCATCGTATTCGACCCTGACGAAGAATATATCTGGGCGATCACGCCCCGCGATTCTTCCGGACATTTCTACGTTGCCACTGGTAATCCTGGTCGCATTTATCGAATAGGTCCCGATGGCAGCTTTTCTCTTTTTTATGACACCAACACGACCCACGTGCTCTCTCTAGCGCTCGACCAAGACGAAAATCTTATCGCGGGAACGGGAGCGCCCGGTCGTGTGTTCCGCATCTCTTCCACAGGTGAAGGGTTTGTACTTCTGGACAGTGCGTTTGATGAGATTCGCTCAGTCCGCATCGCGACTGATGGCACTCTATATGCCGTGGCCGTCAGCCAGAACAGTGGCACCAGCTCACCCCCCTCTGTGGTCTCGTCCACACCGGCAAACGCAACGGTGACAGTATCGACCTCTATCACGTCGTCCACTCTCAGCACCACCGATTCAAGTTCAATCACTTCTAGCTCCACAAGTTCAACTCAAAACTCCTCAGGCTCACAAAGCGGAGGGGTCTATCGGATCGAGAGAGACGGAGTCTGGGATCTCGTTTGGGACTCCATTACAGACGTGCCCTACGACGTAACCTTTCGGGCCCCTATTAACTCACCAGATTCAGCTAATTACGACCTGCTTATTGGGACCGGTCCCGATGGAAAGATTTTTCAGGTTTCGGAAAGTCCCGCGCGGGTTATCCTTCTCGCCAGGGTTCCCACCCAGCAGGTTATACAATTCGTAACGACAGCCGAAAACAACTACCACTACGTCACAGCCAATCCAGGCAGACTCTACCGACTGACGGCAGACAATTCATCAACCGGCGTCTATCTTTCGTCAGTGCAGGACGCTTCCACGGTCGCAACTTGGGGCAGTCTCAGTTGGCAGGCAAGCCTCCCGCCGGAAACGTCCATAGAATTATTTACCCGTAGTGGTAACACCGAAGAACCTAATGAAATCTGGAGCGGGTGGTCTGACGCCCACGTTAATTCCACGGGTTCTCAAATAACCAGTCCGAAGGCCCGCTATATACAGTGGAAGGCGGAGTTGCGTGGCGTGGATGCCGTCCCAGCATTGCACTCCGTCACCACAGCATATCTCCCTCGTAACCTGCCGCCCGCAATCACAACGGTAACTGTTCACGACCCGGGCGTTGTATTTCAACAACCCTTCTCAGGTAGCGACCCGCCCATCGCTGGATTGAACATCGCCGACGAGCCACGTCAAGGCAACTCAAACGGCGTAGCGGGCACTCAAACCAATACTTTAGGCCGGAAGGTATTTCGAAAAGGCCTGCAGTCCTTCGAATGGACGGCTGAGGATGCCAATTCAGACGAACTGGCCTTTGACGTCTTTTACAGAGCAGAATCTCAGTCTACGTGGAACACGCTAGCTCTCGGACTGCATGAATCGATCTTTACCTGGAACACCAGTTCTGTTCCAGATGGTGCGTATGTGTTTCGAATCGTGGCGAGCGACGCTCTCTCAAATCCACCTTTGCTTGCGCTGCAAGGAGAAGTCTCTAGTCCACCGTTCAACGTAGACAATTCTCCACCAGAAATCATCATAGACCAGAGCTCACCAGTCGGCACCAACCTCGACTTTGAATTTACGGTGCGCGACAGTCACTCTCCGATCGAACGAGTTGAATTCTCTGTTGGAACCCTAGACTGGCGAGTGCTCTATCCGGCCGACGGCATTCCAGACTCATCAGTCGAACGTTTCAGACTCACCTTGGACTCGCCCAATGATGGGTCCTTGGTTATCCGAGCAACCGACACCATGGGCAATACCGTGACCGCATCAGGAAACTAGAGTGTCGCACGACAAAGGGCGGACATCATTTCGAGAAATACGATTGTTCGTTGCAGCACGTAGGCGGTCTCACAAACAACACCGTCAAACCACTCGGGTGCAACTTTAACCTCGATTCCAATCGATGCTAAACGGCCTATTTATCATCATCGCTCTCGCCTCCGTTCTCTTAGCGGCGTTCACCGGACAGATGCAGGCTGTTACCGATGCAATGCTCACTTCCGCAGGTGATGCAGTGAGCTTAGCTCTGGGACTCGTTGGAGTAATGGCATTCTTCCTCGGACTCATGCGAATCGCTCAGGACGGTGGCCTAATGACCGTGCTGTCGCGACTGGTCAGTCCCTTTATGCGCCTCCTCTTTCCCTCAATCCCGGCTGGCAGTCCCGCGATGAGCGCGATGGTCTTAAATATTTCCGCCAACATGCTCGGCCTGGGAAATGCCGCAACGCCGTTCGGCATCAAGGCAATTGAGGAGCTCGACAAATTCAACGGGCAAAAAGGTACCGCCACGAACGCGATGGCCCTCTTTCTCGCCATCAATACCGCCGGCCTCGCCCTCCTGCCATCTGGAATCATCGGCGTCCGTGCCGCGCTTGGCTCTGCTAACGCCGCTGGTATCTGGATACCAACCTGGTTTGCCAGTGGTTGCGCGACAGTCATGGCCATTACAGCAGCAATTGCCTTGTCACGTTTGCCTAGATATCGTGCCACTGAACCGGCACATACCAATCAGGCACCGAGTCCATCGGCTGCAACGGAACTTTCTGAATCAGACGTGACCGAAACTCCTTCACCGACCGCCTCACCACCTCGCCGAATCTTCGCAGCACTCTTTTGGTTAGTCTTTTTGTTCTTAGCCGTTCGTGATTTCTACAACCGTTTAGCGACCGACAGCGTCGACAATGTCATTCGTGACATGCTCTCGTTCTGGATGTTGCCCGCCTTGGTAGCAGTATTTATTCTCTACGGCTGGGTTCGCCAAGTCCGTGTTTATGAGTCACTGGTGGAAGGTGCCAAAGAGGGCTTCCAAGTCGCCCTCCGTATCATTCCATTCCTCGTAGCTATTCTGGTTGTAATCGGTATGTTCCGAGCATCCGGTGGCCTCGATTTGATCATCGGACTTATTGCTCCGGTGACTCAGATTCTGGGTATGCCAGCGGAGGCACTGCCCATGGCACTTCTCCGGCCACTGAGTGGTTCGGGAGCCCTGGCTGTGGCGAGCGAGACCATGAACACCCATGGCCCTGATTCACTCGTCGGCTACATGGTCAGCACTTATCAAGGCAGTACAGAAACGACCTTCTACACTCTTGCCGTATATTTTGGCGCGATTGGCGTAAAAAACACTCGGCATACCGTTCCGGCGTGCCTCCTCGCAGATATCACAGGAATTCTGGCGGCAACATTTATCATCAATCTACTATTCGGATAATTAGCTCTTCTCACAGCTGTTCCTGAGTGTCTGAACTTGGTTCGTCGCCCAACATCTACCCATAACCTGGTCCATCGAGAATCCAATTAACCAAGAACAACCAAACCGGACGAAACAGACTTGGAAACAATTGCCAGGCAACAAGGATACCCATCCATGACAACATCGGCGTTCCCCATATGAACCGCTGATACCGACTCGTGTTCGCTGAGTTCAAGAACAGAGGTATAACACCACTTCCATCGAGCGGTGGCACCGGGATTAGATTGAAGATGGCAAGCAAAAGGTTGAGAGAGAAGAAGACACTCACCACAAACGCCACGCCCTCCCACATCCCTGCGTTAGCTGCCACAACAATCTGCCCGAAACTAACTGTGGTCGGATTGTCAAACACAGCCATCCAAATACCGATACGAATGGCCAGCACCGCGACAAGAACCAACAGAAGGTTCGATACCGGTCCAGCCAGTGCCATAATCGCTGCACGTTTAGGGTATTCGGCGGCCCAACCCGGTTGATACGGCGTGCTCGCATACCCGAACGGCCATCCAATTAGAACTACGGAGAGTAGCGGGAGGAGAACCATCCCGAATGGCTCGCGCCTAATATGTGGGCGCGGGTCGAGAGAAACCTGTCCACCATGGTAGGCAGTCGGGTCACCTCCTCGCAGAGCGGCCCACGCGTGGGCCGCTTCGTGAAGTGTCGTTGACAATAAAAACACGACATAAAAACCGAGCCCACTTCCAAGTTCAGGCAAGGCGAGATTATAGCGTCAACGCCGCCACGTATAATGACTTCCAGTTTCGTGGACTAAGGACTCACTTATGCGTTACGTACAATCTCTGCTGTGTTTACTTCTACTAACGACTTCGACCTTTGGACAAGAACTTCCGGAGGTAAAGCCTGAGTCTGTTGGTCTCTCTTCCACGGCGCTAGATCAAGCCACTGAAGCCCTGCAAGCTCATATCGATAACGAAAGTATCGCAGGCGTCGTCGCGACAGTTATCCGCGACGGCCAGATCGCGTATAGCAAAGCCCTCGGCTATCGCGACCTCAACCGACGTGAACCGATGCCGACCGATGCACTGTTTCGGCTTTACTCGATGACTCGCCCCATCACAAGCCTCGCAGTGATGATGCTCTGGGAAGAAGGTAAGCTGCGCCTCGATGACGGGCTCTCAGAGTTTATTCCAGCCTTTTCCGCACAGCGGGTGTTTTTGGATGCCGATACCCCTGCGATAGAACATACACGACGCCGAACAACCGAGATCACAGTCGAGCACCTCTTGACTCACACGTCTGGTCTCGGAAATAGAAATTCTGAGATATATAGAAGTGAAGGCGTCCGTTCACGGTCTATCTCTCTCGAACAAATGGTAGACGCCGCGGCGCGCGTCCCGTTATTCGAAGATCCTGGAACCAGATTTCGTTACGGCATCTCAACTACCGTGTTAGGCAGGGTCATTGAGATTGTCTCGGGACAGTCACTCGATCAATTTCTTGCTGAACGAGTTTTTAATCCTTTAGACATGAAGGATACGGTGTTTTGGGCCTCTGGCGAGCGCGCGAACCGTCTCGCATCGCTTTATCGGCCATCCTCAAACGGAACACTCCAGCCACACGCTATCGAACAGCTTCCCTTTACACAACCACCACCGCTCCTCGAAGGTGGTGTAGGACTGCTGTCAACGGTCCGGGACTACTCACGATTCGCCCAAATGGTTTTAAATCAGGGGGCGCTCGGCGGCCACCAACTCCTCAAGCCGGAAACGATTGCCCTGATGACCTCGAATCGAATCCCTGAGGCGCTGTTTCCGCTGTTCGGACGAGAAAATGGATATGGCTGGGGCCTGGGGTTTTGTATCGCTATGGACCCTGCGCTCTTTCGCTATCCGATCGAAAAGGGGGTCTTCTGGTGGGATGGCTCCGCAGGTACCCGCTTTTTTATCGATCCTCAGCAGGGGATGATTACGGTAATCATGGCACAAGTGTCCCCAGCGAATGGTCAGGGTTTCCGAGAGCAATTCTCGACACTCATAGATGCGGCGATCATTGACCGCCGTTAGAATACGTCCTAGATAACAGAGACATCTCTTGTCCGGCCAGAGACACGCTCAGCCGGCATCATTCATTCCCATCGTCGCGTTGAAGAATCTTTTGAACTTTACGGTCTCGATCGTTAACCAAGCGAGCCAAGTCCCGCTGATAATTGCTCTCTAACTCACGTCGCGCGTCCGGTTCTAACGTTGATGGACTTGAAGCTTCGTGAAGGATCCGACACTCTGCCGTTCGGGCCTCACAATCCCGTCGAGCCTCGGCAATAGCGTCTTTTTGATCTTCCGTCAGCGACCTAGATTCGGTCCCTTCTGATTCGTCCTGCTTGGCCAACTTCTCCATCGCCAATTCTACGGCAGTCTTTGGTCCATCACTTGACACGGTGTCTCTCCCAAAAATTCTAAATCAATCAGTGGCCATTATAGCCGTGCCGACTGAAACACTTCTCTCAAACCTCGCAACTTCAGAGACGCCACGAGCCTGCTTAGCTCACATCCCTATTTTTCGCTGGCCGCATAAAGGGCGGCGACGACGGCAACCTAAAGACTAGACCCAGGCCCAGAGTTCCGGTAACGTCGTCAATAATCGCTGCGGTTGCGCCCACAAAAGGAGACGAACCCATGATCAACCCTTGTCAGACCGACAATCATAAACTCTCCGTGGTCGTCGCCTTTTTGACCTGGATGTCACTCGTGACAGTAGTGTCTGCGCAAGACAACGAATCACAACGAACGGCGATGCTCGATAGAGCGCTAGCGGCGGAACTTAATACACCCTACGACCCACCGCCAGGCGATCCGCTATCACATCACACGTCAGGATTTGCAAAAACACTATGTTCGGCGGTCTTTGTAACCGGCCTGGAAGCCGACTTCGCCGCTGAGAACGTTGGTTTCTTCAGCTCGCCTCACGAACATCGGCAGCACGTAGTCAAGCGAGAGGTTGATCGCGACACTCGGCAGGTTCACTTGACCCTTCCAAATGGTGTAATACGAACCGCTAAATTCAACGGCGATCATGGCTGCGTCACCTTACCTATCGGCGAGGACGACGTTTTCTTTGAACCGGTAGAGATCGGGTCATCACTCCCTGACCCCTCAGGCGTGGCGTGGCCGATGGGCGATGTGTTGCCGGAAGATCCGTTACCAGCAGCACTCAACCAAGAACTCATCGCCAAAGCGGTCGACGCAGCATTTACCCCAGCTGCTGGCATGACCGCGGCATTCGTCGTCACGCACAAGGGACGCATAATCGCTGAGCGTTACGGTCCTGGCATCTCAATGCACACCCCATTGGAGAGTTGGTCAATGGGCAAGAGTTTGACAGCCACTTTAATGGCAGTGCTGATTCAACAGGGCGTCTATGACCTCTACCAGCCGGCACCCGTGCCTGAATGGCAGTCGTCTGATGACCCGCGACAAGCAATTCGCATTGCAGACATTCTTCGAATGTCGAGTGGCTTGCGCTTTCGAGCACCACAAGATCCGGATCTGGACCCGAGTCTGGGCTATCCTGATCATCTTTACGTCTATACGGGAACCGTAAACTCTTTTGAGTGGGCCGCAACACGACCGCAGCAATGGCCGCCCAACACTATTGGCCGCTACAGGAATTCTGATCCGGTACTCATTAACTATCTTGTACGGCTCGGCGTCGAGAACAGAGGTGAGGAATACCTGTCCTTTCCTCAACGTCAACTGTTCGACAAAATCGGCATTCAAGGGATGGTTCTCGAAACTGATCCCTACGGAAATTACCTCCTTCAAGGCTACGAACTTGCTCCAGCCAGAGATTGGGCTCGCTTAGGAAACTTGTACTTACAGGATGGAATCTGGATGGGCGAACGAATTCTTCCGGAAGGATGGAGTGATTTCGTCAGCTCGCTGGCTCCGGCGTGGGAAAGCGATGGGCGACCAATTTACGGTGGATTTTTTTGGATCAATGGAACAGAGACATTTCCCGTGCCCCGAGAGGCTTACTATATGTCAGGGGCCGGAGGTCAAACGACACTCATCATTCCTTCTCACGACATGGTGGTAGTCAGACAGGGGCATTATGCTGGCAGTCGTGACGGAGGACGAGCACTGCGGAATGCGCTAACTTTGCTGATGGATGCAGTCCCCGCCAGTGTCCCTTAACCAAATCAAAAAACTGACAGCAGTGAAACGGAACAAACGCAATGAAGCCTTTTATTTCCATCCACACTCTCATGGTCATGCTCATCTACATGGGCCTCGGAATAACCATCGTTCAGGCTGGACAAGAGACCGTCGACTGGCCACTGCACAATCTTGATCTGGCAGGCAGTCGATTCTCTACGCTTGATCAGATTACTCCCTCCAACGTGAAGACCTTGACGCCCCGGTGGCTCTTCCAGCACGGCGTCATTGACGGAGTGAGCAACCAGACAACACCGGTCATAGTGGATGGTGTGGTGTATGCAACAGATTCGCGCGGCAGCGTCTATGCCCTCGACGGTGGAAACGGCCATCTTCTGTGGTCGTATGATGTCACTGAAAAACTGGGAGGCAGCCGCCGCGAAGGGTATATCTTTCGACATCGCGGGGTGACCTACGACGATGGAATCGTCTACAGCGCGGCCGGATCATTTATTTTCGCTTTGGACGCTAAGACCGGTGCACCACTCGAGGGATTCGGAGAAAACGGCCAAGCTAGTGTCATCCTAGATGTATTGAGACTCCGATATCCCGACGTCGAGACCGCCATTTCGATGGGCTATTGGTTTACTTCAGCACCTCAGGTCTATGACGGCGTGCTCTATGTGGGCTCCACGCGGAGCGAAAGTCATATCCCGGGTGGTCATGTACTCGCAGTGGATGCCCACTCTGGTGAAGTGCTTTGGCATTTCAACACTATTCCCCAAGATGAGAACGACCAAGCGTGGGATATTGCCGGTCCCACTTGGGTTGGTGGCGAACGAAACGGCGGCGGAATCTGGGAAACACCATCAATCGATCCCGAACTCGGTCTAGTCTATGTCGCAGTTGGAAATCCATTCGGCGACAGCACGAAACGGGCCGGAGTTAATCTATTCACCGATTCGATTTTGGCTCTCTCACTCGACACAGGGCAGCTGCGCTGGTACTACCAGCTTGTTCATCATGACGTCTGGGACTATGACAATGGTCTTCAGCCAATACTGTTCGAGATGGAGGTTGACGGTGAACCGGTCAAAGCCTTGGCGCAGGCTAACAAGAACGGCTGGTTGTACATTCTCAATCGAGAAACTGGCGACCCCGTTCACCCAATCATCGAAACCCCAGTATCGACGGAGACAGACACGCCAGGCGAACAACCCTGGCCAACCCAGCCGATACCACATAAAGCCAACGGCGACAGGATGGAACCAGTCGCCCCTGTCTACCCGACAAAAATCTCGGTAGAACGGATCAGAGAAGGCCGTGAACTGGTTCCCCAGTTCACGCCACATGCCTCCAATCACATCGTCGCGCCTGGCTATGGCGGAGGCGCTAATTACGCGCCTCTTTCCTACAGCCCCTTGACGGGATTGTTGTATGTAAACGCAATTGACCAACCCTACAACGGCGGCCGCGGTCCAGAGGGCTACTTCTCGGCATACGACCCAACCACTGGCGAACTCGTATGGCGACAGATCTTTGAGGGATACGGGCAAGCTGGATCAGTTGTCACCGCAGGCGGCCTTGTTTTCGTCGGAACTGGTAGCAATATTGCTGGCTATTTTTTCGCCTTCGATGCTGAAACAGGAGAACTGCTCTGGAAGTTCAACACCGGTGCTGGTGTCTTTTCATCACCGTCAGTCTACATGGTGAACGGAGAACAATTTGTCACCGTTGCCTCGGGTGGTGGTGACCGCGGTCGCCGGGGTGGTGACTTAATTCTCAGCTTCGCGTTACCGTCTCGGTAGCTCCTCTAAGCTCCGTCACGGCAGGAGTTGCCGAGTCAATCTGAAACCTTTTCCAACTCCATCCCGAGATACGTCGCCACTGCGTGCATGCCTCGCTTGCCCGCAAGAGCCTCGGCTTCGCTGTTATAGTTCGTGTTGGTATTGATATCGTAGGTGTAGGGGACGCCCTGACTATCAACGATAAACTCCACACCTGCTATCTCGACACCGTGTCGAGTCAAGAGCTCTCGGTATTGCCCGATCAATGGACGAACGAAGTCATCGCTGGGCTCAGCGCCGCAGCCGTCAATGATTTTAAATCTTGGCCCATTGGACATTCGCGAGTCGCCGGCATCGCCAGTCGGACAAAACATGTCTTCAACTTCACACGCGTCGGCCGGACACAATTCAAATCCACGACTGGCATCAACCCGAACGGCATACAAAAAACGACCACCAACAAATTCAACGCGCGTGATAAATGGCTCCGGGGCTTCAATATATTGCTGGACCAAGGTAATCCCATCAACCGAGGGTTCGAACTCATCACCTTGAACGTAACCTCTGAACGCCTCCCGGTCGCGGAACAATCGCACCCCCAATCCTTTTCCTGCACGATTATGTTTCGTAATAAATGGAAGGTCGCAAAGTTGGCTCGCGCGAAGAATCTCATCGCGACCAATGGCCGCTATCGTCCGAGGCGTTCGAACACCTGCATCATTGAGGGCAGCATATTGCGCGACCTTGCTAATTTCGAGGCGTAGCGCTTGACTGTTATTCACCACCCGCCGGCAATGGCGCTCCAGCCACGCCAAGACCGCAGCTGTGTATTCCGGCCCCCATCTATGGTCTCGAGTGTGCGAGGACGCACTCATCCGATTGTAAAACACTCCCTCTGGCGGCTCTGCGTCTAGATCGATCGTTCCGCTATCTAGAAACCATTCTTCGAACGGTAGCCCAAGCTCGGCAAACGCCTTCCGGAGCGGCTCCACCCACGCATTGTTCTCGTGAATCACATAAATCTGCTTCATTTATATTGCCCTTCCCTGCATCTCACTATTCTGCCATCGTCGGCTCCATGAAGAAAATTGACAGTCAGGTATTCCCAAAACATCGCAGGCACAGCATAATTAGTCACTGACTTAAGTTTCGTATCTTAGGAGGAAGCAGATGATTTTTGATCCGAGAGGCTCCCAAGGCCTTACCTTAGCCTTGGTACTCGTTGGCCTCCTCGCACTGCCCAGCCTATCGGCGGCCCAAGATCGCGGCACGCCCGATGGCGAATGGCGGTATCAAAGCGGGGACGCATGGGGGACCCGGTACTCAGCGCTGGACCAAATCGACGGCGACAACTTTGATGAACTCGAAGTCGCCTGGCTCTGGCGTGGGGACAACTACGGTCCTCATCCCAGCTACGTATCACGGTCAACACCTAGCTACATTAACGGGCTTCTATACACCGTGACAGGGTATCGACGAACAGTCGCAGCGATTGATCCCGCAACTGGTGAAACCCTTTGGACATACAGAGAACCCAACACCAAGCGCTGGGAAGAATCGATGAGATCCAGCTACGGAAAGGGCGTAGCACACGAAGTAGTTAATGGCCGCGATGTCATTTATTACATCAGTCCTGCTTTCTTTCTCCATGCTTTTGACGCGCTCACCGGCGAACACCTCGAAGGTTTTGGTGGCCAGGTCCCAATCCCTGGATTCCCGAGAACTGGCGTCGTGGATCTGCTTGCAGACCTCGGCTATGACTACGACCCCTATAACGGAATACCGATGGATGTGGGCTACATCACCAGCTCATCACCACCCATCGTTGTGAACGGCACCGTGGTAGTGGGTAACTCTCATGAACAAGGGTATAGCCAGAGCCGCATCGAAAACGTTCCCGGTCACATCTTGGCGTACGATGCTGAAACCGGTGAGCATAAATGGAAATTCAATGTCATTCCACAATCGGAAAGTGAATTCGGTTTCGACACTTGGGAGAATGAAGCGTGGCAATGGACCGGTGACGTCTCTTCGTGGGCTCCTTTGTCCGCCGATCTAGACCGCGGCATCGTCTACATCCCAACCAATGCTCCAACCATTGACTATTACGGCGGCTTCCGGCCAGGCAACAACCTGTTTGGCACCAGCACCATTGCTCTCGACGTTGAAACGGGACAACGGGTGTGGCATTTCCAGACCGTGCACCATCCAATCTGGAACTACGACTTACCTAACGTGCCGATTCTGGCCGACGTGACCGTTGATGGCCAAGAAATCCCAATCGCGGTTCAGACCACAAAGCAAGGTATGACGTTCGTTTTTAATCGTGAAACCGGTGATCCGGTCTGGCCCATTGAAGAACGTCCCGTGCCGCAATCAATCGTGCCAGGAGAGCAGCTCGCACCAACCCAACCATTTACGACACACCCGGCTCCGTTAAATCCACTCGGGCTATCCGAGGATCAGCTCATCGACTTCACGCCTGAATTGCGGCAGGAAGCCATTGAGATCATGAACCAATACCGTGTCGGCGGACCATACATGCCGCCTCTGCCCAACAATCACACCGAGTCCGTCAAGGGCTGGATTGGCTGCTCGGGTGGTCTCAATATCACCCACCCTGCCGTACTTGATCCGGAAACGGGCTACTTGTATCAATCTTCAGGTCCAGGGTGCTCAGGACGTACCGTACAACCAGGCGCCGACGTAGACGGCGACACCCACAGCTGCACAGCTGATTCAGGCGAATGCACCACCACCGGCACCACCATTTCAGAGTGGGTACAAGGCGGGGGCGTTGGTTGGAGTGGACCACAGGGGCTTCCGATTCATAAACCGCCCTACAGCAAAATTACGGCAATCGACCTGAACACAGGTGACCATGCGTGGGAGACTCCTGTCGGCTCAGCGCCGGAGCGGATCACAAGACATCCCGCGTTGCGAGAAATGGACCTCTCTGAGGTTAGCGGCACAGGTCGAGCGGTCATGATGGCCAGCAAAACTTTATTATTCGCAACCGAAGGTGCGAACGGACCTGCGGTTCTCAATGCGCATGATAAGACCACGGGAGCGAAACTGGGATCGGTCGAACTTCCTGCGCCCGGCATGTATGGCATGATGACCTACTCCCATGAGGGCCGGCAGTTTATCGTGGTGCAAATCGGTCGCGGAGGCAGTGTTCCTGGTTCCCTCGTGGCTCTCGCGCTACCCGATGAGCACTAGTATCTAGTAGGTTCTTTCCTAAGAAGGACGAATGTGCACCCCGGGGGTCTTCCCCCGGGGTGTTTTGTTTAGAAAGCCTCTTTTGCCCGGGAACCGGTCAGGATCCCGATCATGCCGAGGTTTCCCTCATGGCAGGCATACTCGTAGATCGGTCCCTCAGTCTTCCGCCATGGGACCATCCCTGTCCACGACCGCGTCCACACCGTCGGGTCGGTCACCGTAAACGTGTAGCGAATCGTTCCGTCCGCCATGCGGGTTAAACGTTCCTCCACATGCCGATGTGAACTTGAACCAAGATATTCGGCATCCTGCCTGAAATTCGTCGTCTCCACAACTAGGGTGTCCCCCTCCCAACGGCCGCGTGAAACACCCAGCCACTGGTCCACTGACGAGTCGAGCTCTGGTCTGCCATCCAGTGGAATGATTCGGACTTCGTGAATCTGTTCTTGCAGAATTGCCACATAGCCTGGCGACTGCGCGATTTGCACATTATTGTTATAGCCGCTCGACGTAATGGGCACAGGCCGATAGACAAGGCACCGATCCCCTAAGTCCATATCTTCAGGACCCGGCGCAGGAAGACGCCCTCGGCGAATTCCCTGTCGACGTTCAGCCTCTGCGGATCTAGCCCATCGCTCAGCTTCAGGAAGCCTAGGCGGTAAACGCCCGTTTGAAGGATCGGTGATCAATGAAGTTCGGCCAATTGATATGCCGCGGTCCCACCAGAATTGGTTATAGGCCAACGCGACATCCTGCTCTGCCGTCAATCCCTCTCGCTGATCTGCGCGAGTATCCGATGCGTGATTCAACGCAGCCACCTCTTCTTCCGTCAACAATTCACGATCGCCATATTCCTCTGGTCGCTCCAATGGTGTGATGGTGCCATGAGTCCACACTCCTTGTAGGTCAGGGTCTCCCCACGGAGTCGTCGGTGAATTCTCCGTCGTTGTTGAGGCCGAACTCGACTGCGCAAGAGCAACTACCGCGCCGAGAAGAATCCCGATTACGGTGAACATCGCGACATCCTTACGCAGAATCCGTACCCGCCGCCTAAATCTGTCGTTATCCATCATGTCCTCCTCCTGAATTCTGACGTTCATTATAGAAGCGCGTGCTGTGCAACGACAGTGTAGAATCATTTCCGATGGGTACCGACAGTCCAGTACGGACACGGAGTTCAAAGAGGGATCTAAGGAGACCGCCGATGGGCCAAACCGATAATCACCAGGGTTGGAGACCAATGTTTTTTAAAGCCATCCTAACTGGATCGCTGCTATTACTAGCCCAAGGAAACCCAGTGCCGGTCGGTGCGCAATCGGACTCCGCGACGAACATTCCCGATCTTGTCGGAGTGTGGGACGGCGGCGGACGCGTTCGACCCGTTAACGGCCCCAACATGCCGTGGACACCGGACAACTTTCCCGTCTTGAACGAACGAGCCTTGGCATATCAGGAAGTCTTCGACGAAGCTCTGGCCCCAAAGTATGACTGTGTCCCGTCATCGTCTCCAGCCCTGCAGTACGACCCGTATTTCATGGAGGTTGTACAGTGGCCTGATCGGGTCCTGTTTCGTTACGAAAAAGACGACCAGCTTCGTACTGTCTGGCTCGATGACCGCACTGCCACCCCGTTGGATCACTCCATCCAGGGATTTTCTGTCGGTCGCTACGAAGAAGGTGCATTATTGGTCGAAACCACCCACTTTGTATTCGACGTTACAGGATTCGACGACTACAACGGCATTCCGTCCTCACAGCTCAAGAAAGTGACCGAGCGATACTGGCGAGAAGGCGAAGAATTACGGATGACGTTAACCCTTGAAGATCCCATGTTCCTTCGAGAACCCGCGGCCTACACGACTCGCTGGCTGCCGGGGCCAGACGGATACAAGCTTCGAGGTTATGGCTGCGACCCAGTTCAGGCCCGCCGTGCCGTGAAGTTTATGATCCCGAAATATCGCTAAGTTGGGTAAAACGCCTTAAAGGAGGCACACTGGTGAAACTTTTCCTGTCGATCTCGTCACTCTGCATTCTGCTGTTAGTAGTGCTACTTACGACCGGAGTTCCGACGAACGCCCATCACGCAAGCACGCCTTTCTACGATGACACGAAGAGCGTCGAGGCTATAGGCGTCGTCAAGGAATTTGTATTCAGAAACCCCCACACGTTCCTCTACGTAGATGAAGAGAATGCGGACGGTGAAATCACCTCGTGGGAAGTAGAAATGGGTGCGGCCGTCAGTATGGCAAATCGAGGCTGGACGCCTGACACCATTAAAGCCGGCGATCAAATCCGAGTTGTGGGCCCACCGTCGCGCGCTCCGGGAACCTTCGGAATCTGCTGTGCAGAATTAACTCAGCCAGACGGTAGCCCTATAAGACCCTAAGGCCCTTCGTCAGCTCGACCTCCATAGCCCGGATACCAGTACGTCGCATGACAGTTTTCACAGGCGAGATCGAGCCGGTCACCGGCCACCAAGAGAGCATCGACATCCTGTGTATCCACCGCATTGAGCACCTGGATTCCACTCTCGTGCAATTTACTAACGAGGGCTGACCAAGTAGTCCGATCCGCAGCAAGGAGAGCTTCGATTTCGTCCGGTTCAAGGTCTATGCCAGGAAGTTCGGATCGCGACTCAGGTGCAGCGACCGCACGTCCATCCATTAGCAATAAATTCGAGGCTTCAACCAATGTAATGGCGTGTCGCCGTAAGGTCAGCCAATCTTCATCGGTTTCAGGCTGCGTCGTTTGGATGCCACTCTCATTGGATACGATGACCACAGAATCCCAAACCGCGTCAGCAGCGGGATCGATAATCGAACGCATGACCTCTTCCACAGTAGCGGTCACTTGAAACCGTCCGTACCCTTCAGCGTTTTCTGCAGCGCGATCCGCACTAGAAGAGCAGGACAGGCTGAAGAAACAAATGCCGCCAACCGCTGCAGTCGCCACAACCCTTCGTCCAACGGTGCAGACCACCGAATGATGCAGCGGCAGATCGCGCTCGTTAGGTTGATTCACCCTGAACGTAACCCAGTTCATCATCCGATGGAGTCGCACCAATCGCTCAAATACATTTCGTCACTAACCGCCAGAACCTCTAGCGACGCACTCCACCAAAAGGTGGTCATCTTTGCCGCAAACCCGAATAAAACCTACCCCTAGTTACTGACCCAGACCGTGACGATCGAGAAAGGCCTGAATCGTTTGGTAAATATCTAAGGTTTCTTCCCGATTAAACCCGCCATGGCCACCACCGGGCACTGTGTGAAGCTCGTTCGGCACACCCGCATCTTCAAGCTTCGCATGCAGTCTCGTAGCTTGGTGATACGGCACAATCGGGTCAGCATCTCCGTGAATCGAAAGAATCGGCGGCAATCCCTGTCGCACATGAGTCAACGGTGACACCGCGTCTGCTACCTCCTGGCGATTCGACAAACCGCCGAACCATTGGACTGCGTAACCTCTGGTATTTTGCCCTTCAAGTAAATCTGGCAGATCCGTTACGCCATACCAGTTTATGACCGCTGCCACGTCAACAGACGTGATTGCTGATGGTCCGCGAAATCCACCAGACACACATTCAAGCGCAAGGCCGGCGTCCTCTGGAACCATTCCTGATGTCAGCGCCAGATGGCCACCGGCTGAAGTGCCTGTCGTCACGATACGAGATAAATCGAAGTTATACTGCTCCGCGTTTCTTGCGATCCACTGCATCGCGCAAAGACCATCTTCCACCGCTGCCGGAGCCCTGGACACTTGGACCAATCGATACGAAACATTTACCACTGCCCATCCCATCTCTAAATACGGCAACGCTCGAAGCGCCATCGAATGGCGATTACCGGCAACCCAGCCACCACCATGAAACATGACGAGGACGGGTGTCGCTCCAGTAGTATTAGTCGGCATATACAGGTCCAGAGCATTCTCATGATTGTTTGCCTCGTGGTAAACCACGTTCGGAACAATCCGATATTGATTTGAGACATGGGCCAAAAACGCCGTCGTATCGCTAAGCTGTGCCTGGGCGCCTACCGGCATCAGAACACCGACCGTGGCCATCACGACCACAATCGCCAAATGGCACCATTTCTTCTTGGACATTTTGCCTCCTTCTAACAAGTATCAAACGTGACAGATATCCGAATCATCCCTTCCGGCCTTGGAACCAAATCCGCTACCGCACTAGTATAGGGCCAAGGTGCCGCCGACATGCGGTAATTACCTGTGTGAAAATCGTGCATCCGAGTAGTAGCCACTCTAGCTGCAGGAAACATTTATCGACAATGAGGGTATGTTTATGGGAAAAAAAAGAGTTGCCAGGGCGAATACTTTAATTCAGTCGGCATTAGCGTTTGCAGCGCGCTCGGTCGGTCTCATTCTACTGACCCAATTCGCCGTTTCTGCCCAAGAAACAGACATGCCGTCTGTGCCATTCACAAAGTTTGTCTTGGACAACGGACTGACTCTCATTGTCCACGAAGACCACAAGGCACCCGTCGTTGCCGTTAACGTGTGGTACCACGTCGGCTCCAAGAACGAACAGCCCGGAAAAACCGGCTTTGCTCACCTGTTCGAGCACTTAATGTTCAACGGCAGTGAGCATTTTAACGATGACTACTTCAAGCCATTTGACCGTGTCGGCGCAACCGGAATGAACGGAACAACAAATGCTGACCGAACAAACTACTTTCAGGTAGTACCGACCTCCGCGGTTGACATGGCCTTATGGATGGAATCCGACCGCATGGGACACCTCTTAGGTGCTGTGGACCAAGGCAAACTAGACGAACAGCGGGGAGTCGTCCAAAACGAGAAACGCCAAGGTGAGAATCAACCATACGGCGTCACTCGCCAACTTATTACAGAAAACACTTACCCGCCTGGGCATCCATATTCGTGGAGCACAATCGGATCAATGGAAGACCTGGATGCCGCTTCGCTGAGGGACGTCCAGGAATGGTTCCAAACCTACTACGGGGCGGCAAACGCCGTCTTAATTCTGGCAGGCGACATCACACCAGATGTAGCGCGCAGTAAGGTCGAGCGTTATTTCGGGCACATTCCAGCCGGACCTCCAATCGAACGCGACACAGAGTGGATCGCCAAACGAACCGGCACGCACCGTGGCCAAGTTCATGACCGTGTCCCCCAGTCTCGCGTGTATATGGTCTGGAATATTCCCAGTTGGAAGACTCGAGACGCAAAATATCTCGACCTTGTGAGTGACTTATTCGCTGCAGGTAAAACGTCAAGGTTGTACAAACGGTTGGTCTATGACGCTCAAATTGCCACTGATGCTAGATCGTATGTCAACCTTCGCGAAATTGGCGGACTGTTTTACTTCGATGCCACAGTGGCACCAGGTGGCGATGCGCGTTTGGTGGAGTCGGCTCTACGCGAGGAGCTAGACCGGTTTCTGGAAGACGGCTTGACGGCCCAGGAACTTCAACGTCTTAAGACAAATTACAGGAGCAATTTTGTTCGATCGATTGAACGAGTTGGTGGCTTCGGCGGAAAATCAGATCTCTTAGCCCAGGGTGAGATCTATGGCGATGGGCCAGACCATTATCTCCGTCACCTTGAATGGGTCGACTCTGCGAGTTCAGAAGAGTTGAGATCTGCCGCGCAGCGCTGGTTATCGGACGGCGTGTATACCTTGACTGTCCTGCCCTACGACGAAGGTGACACCACGACCGCCTCCGTAGACCGATCAACAGGTGTGCCGACAGTGGAAACCCCTCCGACAGCCGAATTTCCAAGGGTTCAGACGGCAACGTTATCCAATGGATTAGCCGTTCGGTTAGCTCAACGCTCCTCGACCCCAATGGTAACGCTCAACCTTCAGGTCGACGCAGGTTATGCCGCTGATCCGCAGACCGCTCCTGGGACCGCCAACCTCGCACTGGACATGCTCGACGAGGGTACTCACACCTTGAACTCGTTACAGATCAGTGAGGAACTCGAAAATTTGGCTGCGCGACTAAGCACCAGCTCCAATCTTGACATGAGTAGCGTCACGCTATCGGTCTTGACCGAGAATTTCACAGCCGCGCTCGACATTTATGCGGAGGTAATCACGAACCCTTCGTTCCCGGAGGTTGAATTCGCACGCCTCAAAAATCAACAGCTAGCGAGAATCCGTCGCGAGAAATCAAATCCGAATCAGACCGCGTTACGTGTGTTTCCAAAACTTGTTTACGGGTCAAATCACGCATACGGTGCTCCCCTTACTGGCAGTGGCACCGAATCAGCAGTATCAGCTTTGAGCCGCGAGGATCTCACAGCTTTCCACGAACATTGGATACGTCCCAACAATGCCACATTGATCGTCGTCGGTGATATCGCGATGGATGCCCTCCAGAATCAACTCGAGAACGTCTTTTCCAATTGGAATTCCGGCGCGGTGCCGACGAAGAACATAGCCGACGTCGGCCATCGAGAAACGAGTGACATTTATCTGGTCGATCGCCCAGGCGCACAGCAATCACTCATCCTCGTTGGCCATGTAGCACCGCCGAAGAGCTATGACAACGAAATCGCCCTCCAAGCGATGAACACCATCCTCGGCGGATCGTTCAGTTCGCGAATGAACATGAATTTGCGTGAAGACAAACATTGGTCGTACGGCGCACGTACTCAATTAATCGATGCCCGCGGGCCGCGCCCTTTTCTTGTTAATGCTCCCGTCCAAACCGACAAGACTAAGGAATCGATGCGAGAGATCTACAACGAACTGACCGGCATACGGTCTGACCGCCCGGTCACGCCTGACGAACTGGCTAAAGCAAAGGACCTCCGAACCCTCACGCTTCCGGGCCGATGGGAAACAAATAGTGCCATCATGCAGGATCTCGTGCAGATGCTACGGTTTGATTTGCCCGCAGATTATTACGAGGACTATATAAACCGGGTACGGTCCCTAGACGTGACCGATGTAGTCTCAACCGCGCAGACTGTCATACAGCCGGAACGACTTATTTGGGTCATTGTTGGCGACCGCACAGTCATTGAAGACGGTATTCGCGAACTCGCATTGGGCGAGATACATTATTTAGATGTTGACGGCAACCCTGTTCAATAAGAATGTCGTCGCCCATTTTGACGGCATCTCTATGTTGTTCGAATCGATATCATCTGAGCCGTCCGCGACCGTGGCAAGCGTGACAAAATCGCAACTCGCGAAAGGATCACTTCACATGGGTTTTCTTGAACACCGTTTGTCTCACACGAACCGCCGGAACATGTCTCCCATTTTGATGTTCTGTGCCTACCTGTTGGTCCAGCCATCAACAGCCGCAGCACAGCAGGCCCTCACCCCCGAATCAGCGGCTGTCGTTAAGGCATCGTTTCTGGCAGATCTTGAGGTCATGCGAGAAAAATTTATTGGCCTTGCCGAAGCATTTCCACAGGACGCTTACGACTGGCGACCGATGGACGGAACCCGCTCAGTGGCAGAAGTCCTAATACTAATTGCCGGTGAAGCCTATGGCTTCGCCCCAAGAGCGCTGGGCGGTGAAGCAGCGATGAGCCCGGAAGAAGGTCAAGCATTACGCTCACTGACCGATAAGACTGAAATTATCAACCATCTAAGGAATGGCTTCGCACACGCCACCCAACAAATCGAAGCTCTCGATTCAGCCACCTTGACTGGCCCACGAACTGTCTACAGCCTGCTCTCCCTGTATGTGCTTCGCCGCGAGCAAAATATGTCGGAAGCCGTCTTGTTCGTCGCGGGTGACATGCACGAACATCTCGGCCAGCTCATTGCTTACGCTCGGGCCAATCACATCGTTCCACCATGGAGCCGATGACCCACCCCAGACAACCATGCTGCTAAATCTTTCACAACATTGGTAGACAGGGCCTCATATCCTGGGCTCATACGCCAGAAACATTCGAGGGTTATCGTAAAAAATAGTAGTCATTGTTTCTTCATCTACCCCTGCGGCCCGCATGAGTGGCGCAAAGACCGTGATCGCGTTTCCGTAACCTGGTCGTTCCGGTGAACGTCGGCCAATATAGTCTGACGAGATCAACAACTTCTCTGCGTAACCGCCTTCGAGAAATGACAGAATCGTTCTAACCTTTTGATCGTCGTCCACTCGACCGCCGGTAACACGATCGAAGCCCACAAAGGCACCCCTCGCCGCTATCTCCTGTAACACTCGCGCAGATGGATCATCCAGGCAACACGCATGTCCAATAGCGACCGTGCGAGGGTTCACTCCGACTGATTCCAAAACATCCAACTGCACCAAACCCTGCTCAGCCGTAACATGTTCGCCGGTACCATATGCATTATGGGTGAAGATCGGTATCCCAGAGCGGACGTGCGCCTTCCCTACGGCCTGAAACACCTTGCGTTCCAACGGTGTCATTGTCGCAACATTTGATGTCTGCCCGACCTCGCCAAAGGCTCCTAAACGGTCTCGAACCGCTTCTTCGACAAGATCATCTGCGATTTCGTCGTCACTCTTCTCGGCTAGCCCCGGAGGATAAAACCGCTCCATGTAATAGCCGCCTGACGCGACCACATGAACATCCGTTTCTTCAGCCACACGCCGGCATGCATTCAAATCCCGCCGCATATCCGTATGACCTCCGTCAACGATGCATCCCAATCCCTCTGTTGACGCCGTTTGAATCTCATTTACGATCATGTCGATGTCGTCGGTTGCGGTCATGCTCTCGGAGAGCTTGATTGACAGATGCTCATGAAATAGCGTGACACCATCAATCTCGTTCGGCGAAATATCGCCCAACAGGGTTCGAATAATTGGTGGCGCGATGTCTTCGGTGTTCCCGTCGCTAGCAGATGAACTCTCAGTTGTCCCCGGCGACGAATCAGCGCCGCAGCCGGTCATGAGTCCAGCAACTCCTGCACTCATTAGATGAAGCGCCTCTCGTCGATTCCAGCGAGATGACAAGAATTCTTTCATCGTGCCTCCTCTCAATACATCAGCATACTGTTCGTCTATAGTCCTTGAGTCAAGCCAGAAACCCCTATCAATGGCGGGTTTGCCTCTCAAAAATGGCCCGGAACAAGCCTAGGTCTGCAAGCTGGTGTAGGATGCTTCTATATCAGCGCGATCACCTCGGAGTCTTCATGCCAAATCATTACGACAACACGTACGCCAAGTCCCTCGAGGACCCCTCTCAGTTCTGGGCCTCTGCCGCCGAATCAATTCAATGGGACCGACGATGGGATCGCGTCTGCGACGATACGAACCCACCGTTTTATCGCTGGTTTAGCGGTGGTCGACTGAATACTTGCTACAACGCATTGGACCTGCATGTGGAACGGGGGCGAGGAAAACAACTCGCTCTTGTTTTCGACAGTGCCGTAACGGCCGACTCGAAGAGTTACACCTACGAGCAACTACGCAATGAGGTCGCGCAACTAGCCGGTGCCTTACTCAATGAAGGTGTCACAAAAGGCGACCGCGTGATCATCTATATGCCCATGGTGCCAGAGGCGGCCATGGCTATGCTGGCGTGTGCCAGAATCGGAGCTGTGCACTCCGTCGTATTTGGAGGTTTTGCTCCCAAGGAATTAAGCACACGGATCGACGACGCCAAACCGAAACTGATCTTATCCGCATCTTGTGGCATCGAAGTAAATCGCGTAATTCCCTATAAGCCTCTCTTGGATGAAGCGATCAAATTAGCTAACCATAAGCCTGATCGCTGTCTCATCTTGCAGAGGCCTCAGGAAAAAGCACCGCTTGATCCGAACCGCGACCAGGATTGGCACGCGGCGGTCTCCAAGGCCCAGCCGGCTGACTGTGTCTCGGTTGACGCGACCGATCCCCTCTACATCCTATATACCTCTGGAACCACGGGCATCCCAAAGGGCGTCGTCCGTGATAACGGCGGGCACGCCGTAGCTCTCAAGTGGAGCATGGAGAACGTTTATGGCGTCGGAGCAGGCGAAGTCTATTGGGCGGCCTCGGACATCGGCTGGGTAGTCGGCCATTCCTATATCGTGTACGGCCCTCTCCTTTGCGGTGCCACGACCATTCTTTACGAAGGTAAACCCGTCGGCACACCAGACCCAGGCGCCTTCTGGCGTGTCTGTGAAGAACATGGTGTCAATGTACTCTTTACGGCGCCAACAGCATTCAGAGCAATCAAAAAAGAAGATCCGAACGGCAACCTGATCCAGAAATACGATCTGTCTCGGTTTCGCACGCTCTTCTTGGCAGGAGAACGTTGCGATCCAGATACGTTAATCTGGGCGCGTGAACAACTGCATGTCCCGGTCATCGACCACTGGTGGCAAACCGAAACCGGATGGCCGGTTGCAGCGAATTCCGTAGGACTGGGCGCTCATCCAGTCAAACCTGGGTCGGCGACGAAGGCTGTGCCTGGATATGACATTCGCGTGTTAGGCGAAGACAACCAGGAGGTCGAAGCAGGGAAAATTGGAACTCTCGTCCTAAAACTACCTCTTCCGCCGGGTTGCCTTCCCACGCTTTGGCACAATGACCAAGGTTATCAAGCTTCCTACCTATCCCAACATCCTGGTTTCTATCTGACAGGCGATGCGGGCTACATCGATGACGATGGTTACGTATTTATCATGAGTCGCGTTGACGACATCATCAACGTCGCCGGACATCGTCTTTCTACAGGAGGAATGGAAGAGATCCTCGCCAGTCATCCAGATGTCGCTGAGTCAACCGTCGTCGGAGTCAAGGATCCGATTAAGGGCGAGATACCCATTGGCTTTGTCGTTACTAAGGCTGGTGTGGAGCGACCTGCCGCCGATATTGTCGCCGAGCTCATTGCAAAGGTCAGAGAGTCTATCGGTCCGGTAGCCGCATTTAAGACAGCTACGCTCGTGGCAAGACTACCGAAAACACGGTCTGGAAAGATTCTCCGTGGCACAATCAAAAAAATTGCGGATGGTCATGAGTACACAATGCCTGCGACGATTGACGATCCAGTCATCTTGGACGAGATGACCGAGGCACTTCACTCGCTTGGCTACCCGCGGAAGGACGCTCAATAATCCACACCGCCGGAATGAGTGTTGACGCGAAGTGACGCTCCCGCATCACTGTCTGACTCTAACGGTGCAAATCGACGAGTCGTTGTCGCTCATACGAAGTGATCGGCAAAAAGCCTGTCTCGTCAGCGTCAGCGGTCAACGGCTGACATGGGCCGCACATCAGTGTGTGTGCTCTTTCGTTATGAAACAAACCTAGCGAATGGCCCAACTCGTGCGCCACCACATGCTTCGAAACCATCGCGTCGCCACGCTCAGACGACCGTGTTGAACGAATGACCACCAGATGCCGCGACGGAGTGGTTCGAGGTAAGGGCCACGCAAACGACATAATGGTCTGGCGAGACAATAACACCACGATGTCTGCATCGAGAGCTCGCAATTCCTCGGGTGAGTCGGGTTCGACCACTCCTGCGGGAAGCCGAGCCCAACGCTGGAACACCTGTCTTGCATAATTTTCCAATTGACGTTGGAACGGAGCGTTAATCACGACGTCTGGTGGTTCAATCCTCGTTTCCAACCGTAGCTCCGCCAATATATCGTTCCAAAACTCAATTGCTTCTCGGGTCGCTGGCAAGCGATCATCAGTCGCTGTCGGCACGACGACAACGATAGTGCGAGCTAAAGCCGGTGAATTCATTAAGATCAAGATTGCCAAGACACTGGGAACAGAAAGTAGTTTCATGGCCTGACGCAGTTTAAATGAAGGTCGGTGTATCTTACTTGACCACGCGGAAAAAATTGTCTCATCGCACCAACAACGTAATCCTATGTCAACAAACATAGAAACCGGCGACACCACCCGTGCCTTTTCTGCATGGGAGCGGCGCACGAGAATTTGGGCGTTCGTTGTCTCTCTGTTGTCTCTAGCACTCTGGATACCTATCGGCTTCATCACGATCTCGGCAGGTCGCCCTTTCGATGTCACTGCAGGCCTCGTGGTGACGGCGACCGTCGCCGTGTACTTCTGGAGAACTCATCGGATCCGTCGCCGCCGGGCCATTCTTCAGACCGCATTCCCCAACGAATGGGAAACCGTGTTACAGCGTGATGTTGCGTTCTTTCGTGTACTCACAGCTGTTCAGCAGCAAAGTTTTCGTCGTCAACTGCAGGTCTTCTTGGGGGAGAAACAGGTCACAGGAATCAAGCTCAAACTCGACGACACTACTCGAGTCCTCGCCGCGGCCAGCGCGATTATCCCAATTTTTGGCTTCCCAGATTGGGAATGGAACGAGATCAACGAGATTCTGATTTATCCAACACGGTTCGACGAGAATTTTACGTTTGGCAACTCAGACGGTCACAAGATTCTCGGAATGGTTGGCACGGGTAGTCTCAACCGTCTCATGATCCTCTCGAAACCCGACCTTATTTCTGGATTTCGTAATCCGGGTGACAAAAAGAACGTCGGCGTGCATGAATTTGCTCACTTGGTCGACAAGAAAGATGGTGTTATTGATGGCGTGCCACGAATCGGGCTCGACCGACAAGCGGTCTCCCCGTGGCTAAACCTCGTTCAACGAAAAATGGCTGAGATCGAGTCCGGACGTTCTGATATCAACCGATACGCCCTGACGAATGAAGCAGAGTTCTTTGCGGTTGCATCCGAATATTTCTTTGAGCGTCCAGGACTGATGCAACGTAAACACCCGGAACTCTACCTAGCTCTCGAGAAAGTCTTCAATCAAAACCTTCGGGCCCAAGCAGTGACGTTATCTCGTGAGTTACTCCACGGGCGTCCCAAATTCGGCCGCAACTCGCCGTGTCCGTGCGGAAGTGGACAAAAATTCAAGAAATGCTGCCTCGATTAATTGCGAACATTCTCTAGCGGCCAGCTTGCTCTTCAACACGGGCACCCGCCAACAAGTTTGTCATCCCGTAATTTCCCTCATGGCAGGCGAACTCGTACATGTCGCCCTCGAGCGGCTTAAGGTCCAAAGACGCGGTCCAGGCTCGCGCATATATCTCTGGGTCTTCCAGTGTGTATTCATACGTAAGTGTGTCAGCATCCCGTCTAGTAAAACGCTCAATCAGATAAAGCCCCGAAGACGAGCCCTGAAAACTTGCCTTGCCATTAAAATTCCCCGTTTCAACAACGAGCGTATCACCGTCCCAATGGCCTCGAGAGCTGCCCATCCACTGCTCGATGTCCCCGGCCAGTTTTGCTCGACCGTCCATAGGGATGATCCTCGCATCATGGATCTGCTCTGTGTAAATCACGATGTAATTCGAAGTCTGCAGAAGCCTCAGGTGATTGTTGTAACCGCCGGCTGACATTGGTGGACCTGCCTTCGTATGATGTACGCATCGTTCACCCGGACTGCGATCCTCCGGGCCACGTGCAGGCCGATCACGCAGAGAACGTCTCAGATCGATTCGGTCGCGTCCCTCTGTGGTAAACGGTATTCGGCCGTCTACCGGGTCTACGATGAGCGAGGTTCGACCATCGGAGGTTCCCCGGTCCCACCAAAACTGGTCATAAGCGAGGTCAACATCCCGTTGTGCTGACAACCCTTCCCGTCGATCTGATGACGCTCGAGTGGCAGCATCCTCGTTAAGACCAGCAACCTCTTCGTCGGTAAGGAACTCACGTCCGGAATACTGTGATGGCCGTTCCAGTGGCGTGATCGTCGCGAACGACCAGGCCCCTTGCAGGTCCGGCCGACCATCGGGCGTCCGCTGCAAACTCGCCACCCCGTCCGTCTGGCCGAAACTGATCTGTGGCACAACTAGCATCCCGACGAACACGATAACGAACACTTGATTACGCATCGATACCTCCTCATCAGAGAATTTGCCCGCAACACACGATCGCCTGTCATATGGCACCATCAATGGATGTCATTCTATGTTAGTTATCCCGAGGGTTGGGATTAACAATAGATAGTCCGGCACAGCGATCATGCCGATGGTGTCAGGCCGGTCGTGTAGAACGGCTCTAAGCTGTCAAGGGCGTCAACCGGCTCGCTGTTAACATCCCATTTAAACAACTGGACCTCCATATGGTCCGAGAAGAAATCGACTAGTGTGAACCCATGTTGCTCTACAGGAGCGGCTAGTTCTTCCAGATCGATATGCTCAGACGGAGTCGCACCAATACCACGACTACCAGACGGCCAAGCACGTGCTGCTGTGCCAACTGGACCACTGAGAACCGCGGTCATGGGATTCGCGGACATATCCACTCCTCCCGATCGTTGCATTCGGCCCAGGCCGATAGCGTGTAAATCACCACTGATCACTAGTGGCGCGCGATCACGTTTTTCTGTCAACGCCGCCACCAACCGGTCATGCTGGCGTAGCCAGCCCTCTTGCCAATACGGCTTAGCGATCGCCGTAGTTAACCCGGTTCGCTCCTCGTTGAGAACGTCCGGGTACCACTCGCCCCATTTTCCAGCAGTCCAACCAAGCGGATTCGAAGGAGCATGAACAACATGAGTCACATCGGAAGATCGCGTCCGGTCTAGTAGCCAACGCTCCACCTGACCGTCAACAAACACCGCCGTCGGTCCTGCTAAACTCAATGTCCGCCTGACATCATAGAGCAGCACTTCCGCCAATCGTCCGTATCGCAAAGTGCCAAAACTTTCCGACAGATCACCACGGACCGTTGAAGTCGACCATGGCAATCCCATTGGGCGCTGTGAATCCGCCAGAAATTCAGGATAGTAGAGCTGCTGTGTCGTTCGAGCCAACTGTAGCTGAAACCATGGAATCGGAAAATTGACGATCTTGTCGCTTGCAGCATCATTCTCCCAGTGGTCATGGTCATCTTGAATAAAAAACATCGGCGTTGAGCGAAAATCCACTCCGTAAACAGGAACAATCTGGGGACCCGCCGCAGCCTTAAGCGCCGTTTCATTGTTAGTACCGAGCACTAGGGACGAGAAGTCAAAATTGGACAACTCTCCATTCCGACTCAACGCACCATCGTCGTCACCGCGCCATTGATGCAAATCCCAATACATATGGTCGCCGTTCGCCACGGCTGCATCAGGTTGAAACGAGAGCGCCCGGCGCAAGAGCCGATTGCGGATATTCGCCGGCAAGAATCCCTGTCTAACCCCGATCCCATCGTAGGAACCACTCACACCTCCAGCACACGTAAAAAAGAGAATCCGAAGTCGCTCAGGTCGCGACGTAATCGACGGAAACGTCCGTAGGTCCCATGGCTCACAAAGCGACCGGCCCCCATTCGACACAAGAGCCAGGCGATAGCTTCGGTCGGGTTCCAAATCCGTTGCATAGAACTGCCAGTGCTCTCCGGCGGTGTCATTCATGTGGCCATCGAGAGTAGTCGACCCTACCTGCAGTCGAGGCGTACTCGACACCGCTTCCTCGAACGACACCTTAAGAAGCATGGTTGAGTCACTGACGCTGGGCAACAGATGTCTTACCGAACCTCGATCCCAATCGTCGGTCACCGGAGTTGTCGTCTGACCCGTAGTGGCCTCAAGCGGCAACCGCCCAAACAGGCTAGCGCCAACGGCACCACTTGTCTGAGACAGAAATGTTCGTCGATCAACTATCCACGACTTGGGCATGATTGCCTCCTATGGTCTATGGTAACGTCGGAGTGCAGAAGGGGGCATCATGTTCTTTAGGATCTGTGCAATTCTCGGTAGCATCCCAGCTTTGGGAGCTGTTCTGGTGGCTCAAAGTTTTCCTCCCGGATATCTCGATCCGGAACCGATCATTCGCGCGGCGGAAACGGCAATCGGCACCCAAGACCTCGACTGCGTCACTCTCTCCGGAACCGCCTACACTGGCATGGTTGGACAACAGCGACTTAATGGTTATGACGTCGATTGGCCACGTGGGGAACGACTCACCGAGTACAGTCGGATTATGAACTGGCACGATGCGAGCATGGTAGAAACGTTCACGCGTGTGCCAGGTCACAATCCAGCCAGCTGGAAGCATGGTCTCGGATGGCGCGGGGGTACCCCACTCCAATCGAATTCACGGCAAACCTTTGCGGTCAGTGGCCTATACGCATGGCACAAAGACGGCGAAGAGGGCAGACCTATTGCGGCTCATCCAGACGATGCCGAGCGGTGGCAGCTCGAGCTCTGGCTCAATCCGCACGGATTTCTCAAAGCCGCGCGGCTTCCTGGAGCGAACCCGCGTGCAACTTGGCGATGGGAGCTCGGAGAGATGGGCCGCGACGGAGCCACCGTCACACCTGAGAAAGTTCGGATCGTGTCGATCACTGTATTAGATAAATACAGGGTGGACGCGACGATTAACTCAGAGAACCTTCTACAACGCATTCACACCTGGGTCCCTGATCCGGTGCTTGGCGATATGAACTACGAACACGAGTTTACAAACGCGAGCTACGTAGACATTGGTCAGGGCATTCGATTTCCGACCGGCTGGCATCACCATGAAGGATGGGACGACAACTATCAGGCGCAGAGCATAAATGCAGGACACAACGCCTTTGGCGGGAACCTTGATCAGATTCAAGCCAATGCCTGCTCGAACGCCGTCTCCGTCCCGACTTCAGTCGAAACCGCTACCTTTGATGTGACCGTAGATCCGTCTGAACTTGCGCCTGGAGTGTGGCTCCTCGGAGGATCATCACACAACAGTGTGGCAATTGAGTTCGACACCTACACCGCCATCATTGAAGCCCCGTTAAACGAGGAACGTAGTCTCGCAGTGATCGACACCGTGACGGAACTTGTTCCCGAGAAGCCCATCCGCTTTCTCGTGAACACCCATCAACATCACGACCACATTGGGGGCCTACGAACGTATATGCATATCGGTGCGACGATCATCACCCACTGGAAGAACTATGATTTTTATGAGCGCGATGTACTGAACTACGCCCCGCGATCACTCAACCCTGACATGCTCGCTCTATGGCCACCGACGGAACTGGCTGAAGGATACCAATACGAAACAGTCCGCGAAAATTACTGGCTTCGGGACGACTCGCGCAGCATACATGTGTCTTATGTTCATCCTCTGGCTCATGTTGAAGGCATGCTCATTGCTTACTTATCAGAAGAGGGCATATTGATCGAAGCTGACCTCTTCGACTCATTCCCAGGTAAACCGGCGCAGCCAACAGATGCGAACCTGAGTTTGTACCGCCACGTACAGCGATTAGGGCTCGACGTCACAACCATCGTTCCGATTCATGGCCAGCCTGTTTCGTGGAATGAATTTCTCAAACTGATCGAGAAGACTAACTAGTTCTTTCCTATACGCACACGACCTCTAATCGACTGGTTCGATTCGTAAAACCGCTGGGTCATCAAACGTGGCATCATCGTCGTTTTGTACCGTCGCAGTGCCAGCGAGAGCCTAATCCCCTTCATAAATGTTTCTCCCTCGAAGATCAGAAACGACATTCATTAGCTTGGCTGAATGGACGAAAATTATGGCAATCTGAACCCAATCAATTCACCTTGCGTCACGCCACCACCGACCGCAAGAACAATGTACTGCTGTCCATCATGCATATACGTCATGGGAGAACCAGTCTGGGCGGCCGGAATATAGACTGCGCCCTTCTCCTCCCCAGTCGCTTTATCGTAAGCACGAAGCATCGCACCTCGCTCACCAGCAGGATTTGTAAACACACCACCCTCTCCGCTAATGACAAGTGTCTTCGTCGTGAGTGTGCCAATACCTCCCGAACTGCCTCCTGCCCCACCTGGCCGGCCAGTTCGCGGAATATCCAACCCTTGCAGCGCCGGATGATTGCTCACAAAATCCGGCGTCTCACCATGAGCTATCTGCCACACAATCTCACCCGCGTTAAGGTCGATGGCCGTAATCCGCCCCCATGGCGGCTTCATCAACGGAAGGCCTCGAACCGTCAGGCGGGGTCCTCGACCGTTCACGTAATCCATGTCAGACCGATCGGGATCATTGACCAAGCCAATTGCACGCGACAAGGTATGGGAATACAAGTACATGATCCCAGTTTCCGGATCGTAGGATCCACCCGGCCAATTGGCACCGTTGGGGACAAACAACGTTCCCAGAAGCCCATCGTCACCCCTCGCGATCGGCGGCGTAAAGATCGGCCCCGTCTTAAACTGGGAAACAAATTCCAAGGCCTCAGCCCTCAATTCAGGGGTGAAGTCGATTAGTTCCTCTGGCAAAAATCCTTGTCGCTCAAACGGCGGTGGCCTGGTCGGAAACGGTTGCGTTGGTGAGTACCATTCGCCTGGCACATTTCCAGACGGAACCGGTCGCTCTTCAATCGGCCAAACAGGCTCGCCTGTCAGGCGATCGAATACATACACCCAACCTTGTTTCGTCGGTTGGGCCACTGCCCTAATCTCCGTCCCGTCGACTGTGATGTCGACGAGAATCGGCGGGCAGGGAACGTCATAATCCCAGATGGGGTGATGAACAAACTGAAAATGCCATAACCGCCGGCCCGTCTCGAGGTCCACTGCGACTAAGCTTTCACCAAACAGGTTGTCTCCAGGACGATGGCCTCCGTAATAATCTCCCGTAGGTATCTCAATCGGTAAATACGCTATTCCTAACTCCTCATCCACGGTCAGATTCGTCCACACACCCGTGTTTCCGGTGTAAACCGCAGAATCGTTCAACCACGTATCTCGTCCAAACTCGCTGCTTTGCGGAATCGTGTGAAAAATCCACTTACGACTACCCGTGCGAACATCGAAACCGCGAATATAGCCTTTGATATTCTCTCGGCTCGGTGGCGCTCCTCCCCCGCGGTGGGCTGCGCCGACGACGACTACATCTCGCGCAACGATCGGCGCACCGTTCCAGCCAATCTCACCAGAGAGGGGATCAATATACTGATCATTGTTCTCCTTTAAATCGACAATTCCATTTGTGCCAAATTCCGGGATCGGCCGTCCCGTCGCGGCATCTAAACCAACTAGTTGGTAACCAATAGTGACAACAAATATTCGCTCATCGCCTTCTCCGTCCGTCCAATACCCAACGCCGCGACCAGACATCCGGCGAATCGCATTCGCACCACGCTCACCCTCATCAAGACGATAGACCCATACTAGTTCTCCAGTCCCAGCATCAAGCGCTACTACATCACGCCGGCTTCCAGCCGTCGTGTACAAAGTTCCGTCCACCATAAGGGGCGTAGCCTGATAGTTAAAATCAGGATTCGGTCCCAAGTTGGCGGTGCTGAAACGCCAGACCATCTCCAATTCATCAAAATTCTCTGCCGTGATTTGATCTAGCGGCGCATAGCGCGTACTCCCTAGGTCACCTCCATAGGTGTGCCATTCACCATTCACCGAACCCGTTTGTGCCTCAACCGTGTCTATAGAAATCGACAGAACATAAAACGCCGCCAACACCCGCCAAACCCTTCTTAACACTGGTTTCATCAGGACTCTCCTGCTCTGTCTCACAGCCATCTTCACCCAGCCAATCATCCACGCCTCGTGCCGCATCTTCTATTCAATACTTTCCGAAAGCGACAATCGTGCTGTCGCCCCCTCCGAACCTGTTCAAACGGCGCTACCGGCTCTGATGACCGCGCGTGCTCGGCGAAGAAAGATCGTGCGGTACGATGAAGCGTGATCGAGCTAGTTATCATGACTTGAGTACTTCTTTTCAGAACGTTAAATCTACGTGGTCCTGCGTAACAACTCAAGCCGTATTCGTGGTAGCGCCGTCTAGTTCACTATCTTTACATTAGGCGCACGAGACGCCTCGTGTTGCCTTTTTATGCGAGCCGCATCGAATCTCTGAAGTTGTCGAGGTGCGTGTGAAAAGGGTTACAAGCGAGACGCCTAGTGTCAGTATAGTATCGAGAGAATCAGGAGGGCGAAGATGGGACGAGGGCACCTAATCGCATTCGCGATAATCGTGGCGGGCGGCATACTAGGGACCGCCTCTGCACAGGCGCAGCGCTTGACGGTTGCCGAAACCGTGACTGAGGCACGTGCGGCAGACGGTAGTTATATTAGTTGGCGCGAGCACATCATTGACGACCCGGCGACCGCGGGGTTTAACTTGAGCGGCAGTGACGGACTCGTGATGGCTGACCTTGACGGTGATGGCTTTGAAGACATTGTTTCGGTCCATGAGTCTGATAGCGAGTACGATTCGAGTGTGGTCGATCTCGACTTTGATGTGGGCACGGACGGCCATGTTCGTATCGCGTTTGGCTCGGCAGACCCAGATAGTTGGACGAACGTGACGCTGGCGGAGGGGGCCGACGTGTCGGCAGCGGAAGACGCTGCGATTGCTGATGTAAACGGGGACGGCTACCTTGACGTGGTCGTTGCAGCAGAACTAGCACACATCATTTATTTGCAGCATCCGGGTAATGCGCCACGTACCGAACCGTGGCCACGTTTAATTCTCCCGATCACTGAGGGCCGTGGTTCGTATATCCGGGTCTTCTTGGCTGACTTTGACGGCGATGGCACGCCTGAAGTGAGTGCAGCGAACAAGGGAGCGCAGCGTATAGGACCGGAGGAATACGCACGCTCAACGCCCGTTGTCCTGTATCAGGTGAATGGCGACCCTCTTAAGGGCGAGAGTTGGACTGAGGTTGAACTTGGGCGCTACAGCGTGCCGCAGAACGCGGAACCGGTTGACTTGGACGGAGACGGAGACCTTGACATCGTGGTTGGTACTCGGGGCGAGAACCGGTTAGTTTTTTTTGAGAATAGAGGCGGTAACCTCCGCTTTCAGGAGCATGCTATTGGCATCAACGGTGCACAGGCAGCAGGCTTTAACCTTGAATACGCAGACTTAAACGGTGACGGACGACTCGACATTATTGGTGCGGCAACTGGTGGTTTGGCTTGGATTGAGCAACCGGAACAGATTGATGATGCATGGAATGCTCATCATATTGGCACGTTCGCTCCGGATAGTATGACCGGTATGGAGATGGCGGACGTCAACGGAGACGGCTATCTGGACGTCATGGCCGGTAGTTATAGCAGGGGGCCACGGGAGGGTGACGGCGACGTCACGGTTGACGACGCATTGGGCCGCATCGGCTGGTTCGAGCATCCCGGTGACGATGGAACCGCTGACTGGGTCCGACATGATGTTTCTCGGAGGAAACGAGGGATGTACGACAAATTCATCGCTCGGGATGCCGACGGCGATGGGGATATCGACTTTTTTGGCACCCGCGGTAACAGCGCGCCCTACGACGGAGTCTTCTGGCTGGAACAGGTCCGGTCAGATACCCCCCGCCCGGCGTTTGAGTGGGCCAGAGACCAGGATAGTCCAGAAATGCCGCTTCCGTAGATCGTTCGAGGGCCGCGTGTTATTCCGGCAAGGCGAAGACGTGGAGTGTGTTTCCAGTTTCCGAAAGGTAAACCTCAGGACTTAGCTACACGATAAAGCCCCGCGAGACACCCTCGTTCGAAGCCGGGACGGCGATAAACTGTCGGCCGCCAGCCTCGTCGGTGCCGGAAATCCATTTCAGATTCTCGAACACAAAGGTATGCTAACTACGTTCCAAGACTTGATACTCAACGATCAGATGGTGCTACACGAACGACTGGCCAACCTGCTCACGGACTCCAGCGCTCAGGAGTTGGCTCTATATCTCTTGGGAAACGTTCCAGGACTACCCCCAATCGCCCAAACAGTACATATCTTGGGCATCTGTATCGTTATGGCATCAATCATCATGGTCAACCTCAAGTTCTTGGGGCTAGCCCTGCCAAGCCACAATCTGAGTGAAATGATCTCGCGACTTTACCCCTGGACGTGGTGGGCCTTACCCGTGAATGCGATCACGGGCCTACTCTTCGTGATCGCGAGACCAAACCGCTACTTCTATAATCCGGTGTTTGGCATCAAATTTTCGTTCTTGGTCCCAGCCATTCTTCTTGCGTTCCTCGTCTATCGAATGAATCAAAGAGAACGAGGATACTGGGACCACACGTTGACTCGGCGAATCTCCGGTCGCGCGGTGGCCGGTCTGTCTCTCGTTCTCTGGATTGGGGTGCTGATGGCTGGACGGTGGATCGCTTACTCCGATTATCTCTTTTATCTGGAATAGAGGACTGGTTGTGATTTTTTCTGAATTCTGGGAATGGCTACAGGCACATCCAACATCTCAGTACATTGGTTTTACTTGGTGGTTTCCATTTCTGGAGTCAATTCACGTTATCGCGATTACCTTGGTCGTTGGCTCCATTCTAATTGTCGATCTGCGCCTACTCGGTATCTCTGGCCTACAGTACAGTGCGAGCCGCATCACCCGTGAGCTCATTCCATGGACGTGGGGCGCCTTCATCGTCGCAACGCTGACCGGCTTCGGTATGTTTGTGACCCGCGCCACCGCCTATGTCGAGAACCCGGCTTTTCAAATTAAATTCCTCCTTCTGATCGTCGCATGTCTCAACATGGCGGTCTTTCACTTTCGCACATTCAGAGTGGTCCACCATTGGGACGCCGATGCCATACCGCCGCCCGCTGCCCGCGCGGCCGGTGCCGTTTCCCTCATGCTGTGGATTGGAATTGTCCTTGCCGGTCGCTGGACCGGGCATATTATTTAGACCCAGCGCTAACCCTATTCGGGCATACTCCGGTCTGCATACAACTGAACAGTAGCTCCCCGCCGACTCACACCCGCCTGAACCACGGCACCAGGTTCACCCGGACATTCGAATTTAAGCTCATATCGATCGGCGACGTCTTGATAGTGCTCATTCATTCGTAACGCCAACTCAGCTAGCGCTCCAGAAAGCCCCGTCGCTGCCACCAGTGGCCGATACACTCCATTCGTATTTTCAGTCAGATTGATGGCGAAGTTCGTGACCATACTCCCACCACGCGTGGACAACAGAACCACATGCACAGTCGCGCCACCTTCCACCAATTCCCCGACAAATTCATTGTACTGAGGTTCACTTCGAGCAATCATGGAATCGCTGGCTTCCGGTCCATCGGTCATAACCACGACGAACACCGGCCATTCGTCACCATCGCCATACCGGCGTTCCCACGTCTCTTTGATCCCATCGATCAGAATTGGCCCTCCGCCCCTGTCCGTGAAAATCTCGCCAGCCGCTTCTCTGAGGGTCGTACGATCAGACGTGAAATCTACCCGCCACTGAATGTTTCCACCAATCGTAAACAGAGCGACCTCATGTTCTGACTCGATAGTGGACAAAAAGAGGTCTAGTCCATCGCGAAGAGGAAGTAGAGCGCCAACCTTCTCAACCTGCCCGCTGTTGTCAACCAGTAACGCAATTCGCATCGCCTGACTACTACGTTCCGCCGAAACAATGCCGCAGTAAATCTCATTCTCCTTCACCACGAACTCGTCTGCCGACAGGTCAGTCACCGTTTCGCCGCCACGCCCTGTCACCTGAACAAACACTCGTGTCGACTCCTGGGCCTCGAGCACCACCCACGGACACAAACACATCCAAACCATCACAATTGAGATGTAAAACAGAAGCCGATGCCAACCGCGTCGCATTATAGAGTTTCGGGTTCGATCACTCAACGCGCCCTCCGAGGGAACAACTCAAAATCTAAACAGTCGGTTCAATTTGACGATCAACGCACGATTATCGAGTCCGGTGAATCGATTCGGCACGAGCGTATCACGCTGTTCGTTATATACGATGAAGAGTTCACTTCCAGGCTGGTACTCCCAGCGCAGCCTAACATTCGTGCTCAGCGAGTTCAGACTTGAATTGTATTGCACCAAAGCACTTACAAACATGAACGGTGTCATCGTATACGTGGCTCGGGTCGTCGCCAAAGTGGTCGTAAAATGGCCTTGAGGAACATCGACCCAATTCAATGACACCCCGGGTTCGAGTGACAGCTTTGGACTAAGGTAAACGCGACCGCCACAGGCAAAGCACCGTCCCCCTCCGCCGATCGCCAGTGTTGTCTTCGTGCCGCCGTAAAAAGTCCCATGTTCAAACATCAGGTTCCCGGACACGCGACGCTGAGATCCGAAGGCATAGCTGACCCCTGTGTTGGAGAAATCATAGCTGCCAACTGGAATAGTGACGTCATGTTCGATTCTAAACGGCTCCTTCAGAAAATCGTAGGTCCGCGTGTGCACCAGATTGAACTGATCGCTATTCTCGAATTCAATATTGAAACGCCCCTCTGGTTCACGAGTCTCCACAATCCCATCAGCATCCGTGATGTAGTTATATGACCCCTCCCACGTAAACTTACGCACCGATGTCAGTCCACGTGGCCTTGGACTAAACCGAAACGAACCAAAGCTCTTACGCATGTCGTCACGACGTACAAAACCGGCCTCCGGAGAAAATTGCTTATCAATAAAGAGGTGCTCGGCTGCGACACCATAGCGGTCGCCGTTGTATCGAAGGTCAGCGCTATAACTTGTATCTTCGCCATCAACACCGGTGGTGTCCGTCTTCGCCCAATACCCATTAATCCCCAGGTTGTCGTAAAAGGCCAACGCTGTATCAAGTCCAACCACCAAATTCGATCCGAGCACGGGCGAAGTTGTCGATACCGAGCGGTGAGTTAAGATTGCACCAATACTGCTGCGCCGTAGAAAATCCCGTCTCACCCGCATCACCGAAAAATTCGTCGACCGCGCTCCGGCCGTGGGTTCTTCACCGGTCTGGATATTTAGCATCCCAATTGTGTACGCCCCTGCGCGTCCCGTTAATCTTCCACCGGCCCTCAGCGGAACCTCCAACCCCTGACTTAAACCGATTCGTCGACTGTAGAACAGAATCGGCGCGTCTGGAGAACCGCCGGATCGGCTCCGCCGGCCACCGCTGCCGAATGTGAAGGCGCCTTGGTTCTCGATAAAGAAGTCGCGTTTCTCCGGAAAAAACAGGCTGAAACGTGTCAGGTTGACCTGTTGTTCATCAGCTTCAACCTGAGCAAAATCAGTGTTAAACGTAAAATCGGCCGTAAGATTCTCCGTGAGGCCGTACTTCACCACATCGAGACCGGCGGCACCGCCTGTCTGAGTTGAACCAACCTGCGATAGAGAAAAGTCAGAATTGACGTCACCGATTACATACGGCTTGATCTCTAGCAGATTACCGGACTCTGGAGCCTCCAACCCAACCATGGCCGGCCAGGCTGATGCCTGAAGAAGTCCCCCGCGACCAAGCCCAGGGTCGAGCGGAATGAGATACGACATCTCGTTCTTCCACATGACATCTCGCCGCATTACAAATCCCCACACCTGCGTCGAACCCTGACGATACCGTAGAGACTTAAATGGGATGCTGGCCTCGAACGACCACCCGCCCTCGAATCGGCCCGTACGAAAATCCCATATAGGGTTCCACTCCCTGCTATACGACCCGTCATTATTGACCTGGCCGTCCATCCGCCCTCCGATTGGCGTCACATCAAACACCACCGAACTGCGTCTGTCGTAAAAGGTGTCAAATGAGAATCCAATTCCGTCGTTCTGTAAAACGTAGGAACTGTCACGGCGCATCTCGTTCAGAAGCCAGTTCGATTCTGGAGTCGAATCCCATGCGCGGGCGGCGACGTAAACGTTTTCTTCGTCAAAAAAAACCCACGCCTCAGTCTCCTCAGTAGCTGGCTCCCCCGCATTTGGTTCCATCTGCACGAAGCCGCTCATCGATGGAACAGTCCCATAGATAGGATCAGTGAGATCGCCATCTAAACTAAAGTCTCCGGTCAGCCGTACCGCGCGAACCGTGGCTTGACCACTCTCATTTCGAGTAATAACCTCAGGGGCCACTGGCGCTGGCGGGGCTCCCGGTGGAAGTGCAAAAACACCACCAGCACTCAACTCGCCTATTGTTGCCGTTTCCGTCTCATTCGAGGTCGAATCAACCGGCGAGTCCGCTCGAACTGGTGCCACCCCCTGGCGACGACGCTCGCTCAAAGCCAGCGCCACGCGATCCTGTAGATCAAAGAACTCGGCAGCCATTCCATCGACCGTAGCACTCCTCACGACCAACCCTTCTTCTAGCGAAACAACTCGAGCCGTCACACGCAATCGGTCGCCGAGGCGTTGATAGCTTCCAGTCACCAGCAAGTCAGTGCCGAGCTCTCGCCAAACATCGATGGACATTTCACTGCCGCCAATATCAATGCCCGCTCGCTCAAACGCCACACGAACGCGACCAAGATCTAAGACACGAAGGTTTTCAGAACGAGACAGGTCTCCAGCGACGGATTCAGCAATTCCAATGCCCATCCACTCATCTTGCGCGGCACCGGAAATATTTACAAAGGGAACAATTGCAATTGTCCGCTGTACTCCGTCATCAGCACTTAACTCAAATTGCGCCAACGTCACTGTTGCACTTAGACAAGCGAATGCGACGCCGAGAATCAGGTATCGTCCTACCGCTGCAATTGAGGCGGCCAATTCTTCTGTCGCGAACACTCTAAGACGAAGCAGAATCATCACAGGCCTCATCGGGCGCACAATCACTCGCTTCGACGCCGACAGGATTTCACACAGATTTCCTTCAACTAATCAGAGGAGAATCGATACCGTCAGGGAAGTGCCTCAAAACGCGATATAGAACAGATAGAGGGCGCCAACCCCATACCCACCGTAGGCACCCCTCAGAATCGAAACAATCGGTTCAACTTAATTATAAACGCGCGATTATCGAGTCCTGTGAACCGATTTGGAACGAGGGTATCACGCTGTTCGTTATAAACCACGAAAAGCTCGCTACCAGGTCCATATTCCCAACGCAATCGAATATTCAGGCTTAATGCTGATTGATCTGAATTGTATTGGGCCAATGCACTCACAAACGTCAGTGGCGTCATGGTATAGGTCGCTCGTGTTGTCACCAACGTCGTCGTGAATTTCCCCTGAGGCACATCGACCCAATTAAGAGACATCCCTGGTTCCAGTGACAGTTTCGGGCTAATTTCAATCCGCCCGCCGCCAAAGGGACCTCTTCCGCTGCCCCCTATGGAGACCGTAGTCTTTGTCCCACCGTAAAAAGTACCGCGCTCGAAACCTATGTTGCCTGAAAGTCGCCGTTGCGAACCGAAACCATAATCCACCCGTGTATTCTGGAAGTCATAAGGTCCGCTCGGAATAAGAATGTCTTCGGCGATACCAAACGGAGTCTTAAGAAAGTCATACGTTCGAGTAAACGTTAGGTCGAACTGATCGCTATTCTCAAACTCGATCCCAAAACGACCATGTGGCTCACGAGTTTCGACAAAACCATCGGCGTCGGTGATGTAGTTATATGACCCCTCCCATGTAAACTTTCTTACTGACGCTAGCCCACGTGGCCTCGGACTAAACCGGACGGACCCATAACTTTTACGCATATCGTCGCGGCGAACAAAACCCAACTCTGGGGAAAATCGTTTATCGATAAATAAGTGTTCGACAGTCACCCCGTATCGATCACCGGCATACCGGAGGTCTCCGGTATAACTAGTGTCAGCCCCGTCAAGTCCGGCCGTGTCGGTTTTCGCCCAATAGGCGTTCATTGATAGGTTGTCGTAGAAGGCCAACGCAGCATCAAAACCAATCACCAGATTATCCCCTTGAACCGGCGACACAACCGACATCGATCGATTCGTCAGGATTGTTCCAATACTGCTCCGCCGAAGAATATCTCGCCGAATTCGAACGACTGAATAATTTGTACTCTGCGCCTCGGCGGCAGAATCCTCGCCCGTCTGGATACTAAGTAGACCAATCGTGTACGGACCCGCCCGACCTGTCAGTCGACCACCGACTCGAATCGGTACTTCGAGTCCACGATTCAAACCTATTCGCCGACTGTAGAACAGAATTGGTGCGTCTCGTGAACCTCCAGAACGCGACCGACGACCACCAGTCCCAAAAGCGAATACTCCTTGATTCTCCAAAAAGAACTCGCGTTTCTCAGGAAAGAACAGACTAAAACGCGTCAGGTTCACCTGTTGTTCATCAGCTTCGACCTGAGCAAAGTCGGTATTCAACGTGAAATCAGCGGTTAAGTTCTCAGTAACACCATATTTCAACACGTCAATCCCGACGTTACCTCCAACCTGATTCGATAGCACCGGCAAAGCCGTAAAATCAGAACTCAGGTCACCGATTACAAAGGGTTTAATTTCAAGCAAATTACCGAGTTCCGGCGCCTCCAAACCAACCAACGAGGGATGAAGTGACGCCTCAAGCAATCCACCTCGACCAAGTCCAGCATCGATTGGGACGATATGCGACATCTCGTTCTTCCACATCACATCCCGCCGCATCTGAAATCCCCAAATCTGAATTCGTCCTGGTCGATAACGCAATGACTTAAACGGAATACTGGCCTCAAACGACCAGCCACCCTCAAAGCGGCTAGTCTGAAGCTGCCAGATCGGATTCCAATCTGGGCTGTAGGACCCCTCACTATTCACTTGACCATCCATTCGCCCAGCGAGTGGAGTAACGTTAAACACAATTGAACTACGACGATCGTAGAACGTGTCGAAAGAGAAACCGATCCCTTCGTTCTGTAATAGATTGAAGCTATCGCGTCTCATTTCATTCATGATCCAATTAGCTTCCGGCGTAGAATCCCAGGCCCGGGCCGAAACATATACATTTGACTCATCAAAAAAGATCCACGCCTCAGTCTGCTCGGTAGCTAAGACTCCAGCGTTTGGTTCAACCTGAACAAAATCCGTTATTGAGGGCACGTCGTCGTAGAAGCGCTCATCAAGATCACCATCGAGATCGAACGTCCCGTTAAGACGAACAGCGCGAAGCGTCGCCCGTCCAGAGTCACTTCGCACGATCACATCAGGCGCGACAGGTGGCGGCGGGGCCCCCGTCACCAGTTCGACCGTCTCAGTATCTCGTAGTGTCCCAGCTATTTGTTCAAGTCGCTCGTCAGCCGAATTCGGCAGCGGCAGCAACTGCCCTGCCTGCCGTTCGCCTTCAGTCGCTCTCGTCTGAACCGGTCGTAGATCCGCTGCTGATTCTCCGAGTAAATCGAGACCCGCTGATACACGGTCCTGCAGTTCGAATAGATTGTCCAGTTCACCGTCTACAACAATCGCACTTCTGACTAGTCCTGATTCGACGACCACAACCCGCGGTGTTAGCCGGAGACGGTTGCCAATCCGTTGATAACCGCCCGTCACCAAGAGATCAGCGCCAAGGTCTCGACAGAGCTCGAGCAACCGCCCATCAGTCGCCGATTCGATACCCGCACGTTCCAATTCCCGCAGGACAGATTCAGGATCCAGGATTCGGATATCTTCGCGAACGGATAGCCCAGCGACCAGTGCCTCAACAAAGCCAACGCCAACCCATGATATTTCTTGATCTCGCGAGAGATTCGTAAACGGCACAACTGCGACTACCCTGCGAGGGCTATCGACGTCTAATTGAACCGACTGGGCCAAGAGTGGCGTCGAAACAAACGGTTGAACCAGACATGCACACACCACAAGAGAAAGAAAATCACAACGCCCTCTGCAATACATCTTCACAAAACCGACCCGCAGACGTGCCACTCGCCCAATACAAACCTCTCTCACAACACGATCACCTTCGCTCTGGAGAACCCTAACTGCATCATTTCTACCTCGCACCCCCACCATCGGCCAAAAACCGGTAGTCACGCACCATGGGTCTGACTCCGGCCGAATACAAAATTTAAAAGGAAATATACCGGTTGGCTATTAGGCGCACGTCCGCGGACATCAAACCAGTAACACTCATACAGCTCGACTGGATCGAAAGTTAGACCGAAGTATCTACACTAGTTTTAGGGGCTGAGACTTCCAGCCCTGGGAACCTCAGTGCCGCATTTAACAATCACAGCAACCCCTTTGATGGTTCGCGCCCGTCGTTATTGCTCTGCCTGGGCTCTTTCTTGGGACCGATGCCCAGCCAGTATGCCTTCCATCGCAATGTTCCCCTCATGGCAGGCAAATTCAAACACAGCGTCTTCGCTCTTCTTGAGCGAAATTACTGCGGTCCAAGGTCGCGTCCAGTGAGTCGGGTCAGTAAACGTCAGTTGCCAATTGAGTGTCTCGGGACCGACACGAGTAAAACGTTCCACCAGCTTAAAATTCTCAGACGACCCCATGAAGTCACTTTTCGTGGAATAGTTAGTCGTTTCGACCACCAGTGTGTCGCCTTCCCAATGAGCCCTGGAGTCACCCATCCACTGACGAAGGTTATTCTCCAGGTGCGGTCTGCCGTCCAACGGAATGATTCGGACGTCGTGAATCAATTCCTTCACGATGGCAACGTTATTCGCAGTCTGCACGACCTGAAAATAACTGTTGTATCCCGCACGAATTCGCGGCACACCGTAGGTAATACAACGGTCAGAATTGTTTCGGTCAGTGGTCCAATCGGCTGGATGATCCTCCCGATGAGACCGTCGCTCCGCGGTGCGCGTAGACCCCTCTGCGGTTAAGGCTGGCACCCGTCCATCAGGCGGGTCCACCACTAGCGCGGTGCGATTTTCAAATTCTCGATCAACCAGCCAGAACTGATTGTAGTTACCAGTGCCCGTGTCAGACGAGGTGTAACCCTGCTGGTCTGCCAGCGCTGCCTCAAACACACTGTCGCCAAAAGCCGCGTCGGTCTCACCGTTAAACAGCTCTCTCGCTCGCAACGACAAATCGGCCACTTCCTCTTCCGTCAACTCTGCTCTATCCGACAAAATATCCGGACGCTCCAACGGCGTGGCGCTATTGTTAGCCCAGACACCCTGCAGATCAGGATGGCCGTCCGGTGTCCGCGGCACAGTCCAGCCCTGCGACTCAGTCGTTCCGGTCTGCCCCGTAACCGGGACAAACACAACCAACGCAATGATTAGTGCCATCATGCCCACAAACAGTCCTCGATAATTCATATCGACTCCCTTACAGAGTTCTTTGGTTACCTAGAGTCCGTACGTCCACCGTTTGGTCGGCCAATCCAGTGCACCGGACAGTGCCATGTTACCTCAGTTACAAGCCGTCCGCGTATCGAAAGTCGTTTTCCCGAATGACCTGCTTGACTTGGTGCCGCCAGAAGACCTATACAGAAACTGAATTATTGATTTATCAGCCCATTCTGGAGAGCGTAGATGGCTAGTCGGCTGCACCACAGACTTGTTTCAGTACTGTCAATATTGCTTTTGTTCGGTGTATCCACAGCGCCACTGGATGCCCAAACCACACCATCCTCTGTCCAACGTGCGTGGGACGGCCATCCTGACTTGAATGGCATCTGGCAAGCTCTTGGCACAGCCCATTGGGACCTGCAAGACCACCCGGCCAGCGCCGGTCACCCAGACATGGGAGCCATAGGCGCCACTCCCCCGGGCCAAGGGGTCGTCGTCGGGAATGAAATTCCGTATCAGCCGTGGGCAATCGCACAGAAACAGACCAACTTCGACAATCGCCTGACCGACGATCCGGAGCTCAAATGTTATCTACCTGGGGTCCCACGTGCGACATACTTGCCTCACCCGTTTCAAATTATTCAAGGCGATAAGAAGATCATGGTCGTCTATGGCTTCGCTGAGGCGAATCGTACGATTCACATGGATATGGACGATCCTCAACCGGCACCAATTGACAGTTGGATGGGACGATCTCATGGACACTGGGACGGCGACACGCTGGTGGTCGAAGCCAGTGAATTCAATGGCGAAGCGTGGTTCGACCGGGCTGGAAATTTCGCCAGTAACGCGCTCCGTGTAGTTGAGCGTTATACACCGATGGGCCCGAACGCGTTAATCTACGAAGCCACCATAGATGACCCTGAAGTCTTCACCCGGCCGTGGAGTATTCGCATGCCACTCTATCGCCGATTAGAAGACCAAGCGAGGGTTCTAGAATTCAAATGTGTCGAGTTTACCGAAGACCTTCTCTACGGGCATTTACGTCGGGATCCGACACGATGACTACGGCTAAATCCGGAGGCACTGCGCCATGATCTGGCACCACAATCGACTCTTGTTACTGCTGATGGGCATCGTCATGGTCGTCTTCCCCACCACGGCCGATGCCGCAGACTACCACCATGTTCACATCACAGCTTCAAGTCCAAGTGAAGCCGTCAATTGGTATACCGAATACCTAGACTGCCAGCCAATCGCTGACCGCAGTGATGCCGCCGTCTGCGATGGCATTGAACTCGTATTCGTTGTGCAGCCAACCATGGGTGGCACGCAAGGCACGGGTGTAAATCACATTGGTTTTTCCTATGCCGACCTGGCAGCAAAAATGTCGGAACTCGAGGCAATCGGCGTGCGGGGATCCGGTGTTCGCCTACAACGGTTTCCGGACGGCTCTACCCTGCGTGACGTACCAGGATTATTTAAAATTGGATTTATCTTTGACCCGTGGGGCACACGAATCGAACTGGTTGAGGATCCAGAATATCTGGGCTTTCATCACATTCATTTAAGCGCCGAAGACCCACCGTTAACACTCGCATGGTATCGAGACACCTTGGGAGGCCAACCCGCTAGTCTCCGAGGTCAGCTCGATGGCCTTCTCTTTAATGATGTCTGGCTTTTCGCGTCCCAACACCAAGAAGGCACACCGGCCACCACCGAAGGTCGAGCGATCGACCATATTGGATTCTCGGTCACCGACCTCGATATGGCCGCTGACGCCATGAATGACCTCAACGTTCGCTTTGCACAGCAACCGATCGTTCCAGAGAACGCTAGAACTTCCGCGAAACGGGCGTTCATCCATGGGCCTGATAACGTAAGAATAGCCGTTGTCGAAACCGGTTTTGCAGGCGTAGCCACAGAACGCGACCGAGTCGACGTCGCAGCGGCTACGGAGCCCTATGACACACCCCAAACACCGTGGGGGGAACCCGATTTGCAAGGTGTCTGGACTGGAAATTCATCACATGGTATTCCGCTTGAACGTCCGCGTGACTTAACAGACGTGGACACCCTGACACCCGAAGAGGCCGAGGCTCGCCGTGAACGCGGTACTCTCGGCAGCATCTGGGGCTACGAACGCGAATGGCGAGACACGACTCTCGGGTACGTCAAGACCGCGCCGTCCACCCAAGTGGCCATGATCACAGACCCGCCCAATGGTCGAATGCCACCTCGAACCGCCCGCGGCGAGGAATTGACGGCTCAAGCACGCACCGAACAGGCGGAGATTCGGTCTCGCCCAGCCGGTGGTCCCGAGGACCTCTCACCTTATGTCCGCTGTATCACGAGGGGTCTGCCTCGCATGATGATGCCTGGCGTGTATAACAACGGCCTGCAAATTGTTCAGGGCCCAGGGTTTGTCGCCATTCAAAAAGAGATGGTCCACGAAACACGCATAATCCCTACAACACCTCGCGAGCCTCTTGGACCCGACCTCACCACGTGGCTCGGCGACCCGCAAGGCCGATGGGACGGAAACACTTTGGTCATTGAAACTAAAACTTTCAATGGTCGAGCGCCTTTTCAAGGCTCGAGCGATAATCTGACACTCGTCGAGCGCTATACACGCGTTGGTGAGACCAGACTCGAGTACGAATTTACGATCAATGACCCCACAATCTGGACACAATCATGGACTGGGTCCTTTCACTTCGACCTTGATAATGAACAGTATGACCTTGTCGAGTACGCGTGCCACGAAGGGAACTACGGCATGACGAACATTCTCAGTGGCGCACGCGCACAAGACGACAATTCTCAGCGATAAGCGAGGAAACGCGATGCACAGGATTTTGCTCAGTCTGATACCGATACTCGCCGCAACTATTCCACTCATCATCACAGAGACATCGGTCGTCGCTCACCACGCTTTCTCTGCAGAATTCGATGCGAGTCGTCCCGTGGCCCTTCGAGGGAAAATCACAAAAATGGAATGGATTAATCCTCATGCCTGGATGCATCTCGATGTTACAAACGACGATGGCACAGTCGACAGCTGGATGATCGAAGCCGGACCGCCCGGCGCGCTGGTTCGTCGCGGATGGACGCGAGATTCCGTCATCCCAGGCACAGAGGTTCTTGTAGAGGGCTACCAGGCGCTCGACGGAGGATTTCGAGCCAATGGACGGGACGTTACTTTCCCTGATGGGCGGAGGTTATTCGCTGGTTCTTCTGGAACGGGCGCTCCAATTGACGGACGTGACCCAACAGAAACGTCTCCGCGGTGACCTCAATCGTTACTGCACCCCATCCTGACTTAAGGTCTCTGACGGCATCAGGTGATACGTTGACTCTGTAACAGAGTCCACCTTTTCTCTCGAATAGAAAATCGGGAAATACCGGTCGCCGGCCCATAGCGCAAATAGATCTCGGTAGTGTGGATTCGCGGGGTCACCCGATTGTCCTGGACTGTTGAGTCCTACTGAATTGTCCCAGTTCTCTGTATCGGTGATGATCATAAAAGAGGCACCGGAAGTTTGATTGTCTCCAGAACCCGTATTGTGCACGGTCCCTGCGTAACCACCACGCGGTAGCGGCCCCACATCAAGCTGTCGCCGTATCTCTGGACTAACTGCCGCGCTCATGGGATGCCGGATGAGTGCATGTTTAAACTTCTCACTGCCGTACTCCCATCTGCTAATATCATTCGTTTCGAACCGTTCCTCGAGACTCGTCATTGCTTGCGTCAGGCTTGTTCGAAGCACCTGGTCTCGACCTTCAATTGGATCATCTCCAAACCGCCCATCCGGTGCGACCAACCAATCAATCATGCGCTTGGTATTCACGCCGCGAAAAAGCGCGGATGCTTCCGCAGGGATGACCACCGCCTGCAGGTTCTCTCTCAACTGTCGCTCCCAACTTACATAGATCGCGGCTTCGACCGATGTCTTATCAAGCACATGGTCCCAGTTCAATAACTTCGTGCGTGCCACCGCCGCCTGTCCCTCAAGTCCAGGAAGGCTCCGCAACAACGGTACGATATTCCGAGCGGCCACTGACAATTCGTCCATCATCAGGTCCATCATGTCGACCATAGTGAGATGGCGCCCTGACTCCAACACTTCGGTAACCCTAGCAGCACGCATCTGGTCACCCCAGGTGTAGTGCAACGCATCCCAGTACGGATAGTTATCCGGCACCGTGTAATTATTCGCCGTTGCATAAAATCCTTGGTCAGGATTCACCACATGCGGAAGCGCTTTAATTGGCAGATACCCGTCCCATTCATACCGGCCATCTCCAGGGACAGGCACTAACCCACTATGGTGCGGGCGAATTGGTGACACACCGACCGCCTGATATCCGATGTTCCCGCGTTTGTCGGCCCACACCATATTCTCTGAGGGAATTCGACTAAAACTACAGGCTTCACGAAATTCCTCCCACGTGGTCGCCTGATTCATACGCAAACTCGCAAGATACGGGGCCGAGCCATAATCAAGCCACGCTGCGGCTATCGCATACGCCTTGTGGTTAGCCTCGTCTTCATACAACACAGGCCCATGCCGTGTGTACTTCAGGTTGACGGCAATCTCGCCTTGGCCTTTGACCGAAATCGTATCCTCAATAACGGTCATGTCTTCCCACCGACCCAGGTACCGATATTGATTCGAATCGTTCGGGTTGATGTCGTAGACCAACAAGTCTTCATTGTCCTGCCCGAACACGGTCAAGCCCCAAGCACCGTCCTCATTGTGTCCAATTGAAATGCCGGGAAGGACTGGTTCTCCACCGCCGATGACATTCCAGCCCGGGGCCACGAGATGGACCCAGTAACGGAGCGATGGAGCGGCCTGGCCACGGTGCGGATCATTGGCCATAATTGGAAAACCCGTCAGCGTTTTGCTTCCAGCCACGACCCAGTTATTGCTTCCGATCGCGTCGTAATCCTCAACCTGTAAATCAATTTCACTCGGCAAGGCAGACGCCAATCGATCATGCGCATTCGGGTCAGCCCGATGACCCGCGACGATATCGTCAGGTTCAAACTGTATACGCCGGCGATGCGCACGATATAAACGGAGAATGTCATCACTCAATAGTGAGACATCGATCGCGGGGTCGATACTGAGGTCCGGATTGCCAAAGTAGTAATTAATCTCCTTCACTCGTTCGGCACCGAGCAATGCAACCGCCTTCGCATTGTTGATCTCCTGCGTGATATTGGCGACTAACCCGTTATGCCGGGACACCACCACTTCCGGCGTCCACAGACCCGGGGTAAGACCGAGCAGTTGAAATTCAATTGGTAGTAGGTCTGGATGTTCATGGGTTCGCTTGATGTAGGCATTAATCCCATCGACGAACGCCGGAATGATCGTGTCGCCCCTCGGGTGATAATGGCGCATCTCAGTCGTCATATCACCGCGAAATTGATGTAGCCGTGCGCCAATATCCCGGTCCAGTGCACGCTCACCAAGAATCTCCGCAACCGTTCCTGTCGCCTGACGACGCCAGAGTTCGAACTGAAAGAGGCGATCTCGAGCAGCACTATACCCCTGAGCAAAAAACAGGTCGTGCTCGTTCTCCGCATAGATATGCGCGATACCCCACCGGTCGGTCACAACCTCCACGGGCGCTATTAGTCCGTCCACATGGAGTCTCTCGCCCTGCGCGCTAAGAACCGCCTGCGAGGTGCCGACCGCTCCTACCACGAACAACACAGCGAATAGTCGTCTCAGTGTCAAAAGATCAGTTCCCCTACATCCCTGCCTGTTCACGGACATATCGTGCCACCTCTTCGTGCGTCGCAAACCACACATCACCCGTTGATCGAATATGCGCAATCAACTCTTCTAAGATGACGATGCGCGACCGATGTCCAATGATATGGGGATGTGTGGTCAGAAGAAACATCGTGCCTTCCTCATAGGCCTTATCGAACTCATCAATATAAACCTGAAGTAAATCTCTGGGAGCCGTGTAACTATTCCCCCGCGGATTCAATAGCGGGGCATCATCCAGAATCCATTCGACCGGCAACTCGACGATTCCGGTAGGTTCTCCGTTCTGCATCAGTTCATAGGGTCGATCATCCGCCATCAATGAACTGTCGTAGAGAAATCCCTGCTCCCGGACAATATTTAATGTGTTCGGACTGAAGTTCCAAGAGGGAGCCCGATAACCCACCGGCCGTCGTCCGGTCACTTGCTCAAGGTAGTCCGTTGCCCGGATCACCAACTCCCGTTCCGTCTCAGCGGGCAACGAGGTATTCAGTTCATGAATCCAACCATGAACACCGAATTCATGGTGACCTGCTTCCTGAATCACCTCAACCATCTGGGGCTGCAGAATAAGACTGACCGCAGGAATGAAAAATGTGGCCGGAATACTAAACTGATCCAGGAGGTCGACAACCCTTTCCAAGCCTACTCGCCCACCGTATTCACCTTGCGACATCGCGCCAATCGACGGCACTTCGTTGCGAGCGATGCTAATTGTGTCATTGTCGACATCAAGCGAAATTAACACCGCGACTCTGGCACCGTCCGGCCATGTGGTGGGCTGCAAACTTCTCCCCGCGCGGACACGATTTGCGATCGCCTCAATTTCACTGACGGTCAGGGAGACGCCTGGCTGGTTAACCTGTCCCAAGGACGTCGTCGCAAAAGATAGTGCGACAGCAACAACGACTAGTCCGCTTGTTGCGACTCGAAGCATGTCGATCAGTATGTTACGGACCTCCGTAAGAAACCGCAATGCCGTCGCCTGGCGTCTCGACATTCACGGTGTCGTCGGACGCGCGACTCAGAATATTGGTCGTCCCGCCATCTTCGGGCACATGCCACGTATACTCCCATTCATCCGTCCCCGTCGCCGGATGCCATGTCGCGCCCCCGTCGACCGACACTTCGACGCCAGCAACCACGCCACCCTCATCCGTCGCCGTGCCCGCCACAGTCACCATCGTTCCTGCTACGGTCGAACCGGCTTCCGGTGACGTGACCCGCGACCGCGGCGCCACGCTATCCGTTGACGCTGTCGCTCGTACAAGATCGGCCTGCAGATTTCCGGGCTGCACGCCCATGTCGGCAAACAGATTCACCGTCGCCTGTTGAACGGTTCGTTCCGGCCCATACGGGTCCACTCCGACACGGAGCGAATACGGGTTCAGCGTCCGACCGCGCACCGACGTTGGCTGGTCATGAAAATTGTCCAGCGCCCACGAGTACTGCACACAGCCACACCCAAACACGAGCGCCCCACTCGGCGCCCGGTATAACGTCAGCGCATGCGTGCCCGTTCCTGCGTCATACACAGAGCCCCAGTCCATGGGATACAAAATACCGTCGACGGTTGTCTCCGACATCCGGATCAACCCGGCCGGTCGAAATCCGTTATCCAAGTCTTCGTCCCATTCGTGTCCCAGCAGTCCGTTTGCCAGTACTGCCTGTTCGCCAGGCGCCAGATCCGGAACCTCGGTATTCCGCCAGAACCGTAACCGGCCATACTTCGCCGGGACGATTAAGGGGTCCTGCCGATTGGCGTTCGCCGTAAAGATAGTGCCCGTCAGTGCGTTCTCCGGTTGGGCACCTTCCGGATTCGCGGCGCTGGCATCGCGCCAAGTCCCCGTCCAGACATCTGACATCGGATCGATTTTCTGAGTCGGTTGAATACCCGCCACCTCGGTTTGATTGCTGTGTGATTCCTTATAGACGACCAAGGTCCGATGCGGCGCATTCGTCCCGTCAATACTCGGCTCATAGCGCGTCTTCCAAAACACTTCGTTACCACTCATAAACGCCAGGTTCACACCCGCATCGCGCGCAGTCTCCGTATTCGACCGTTGCCCCGCCGACCAGTACTCATCATGGCCAATCGAAATAAACAACCGGTGATTCGTCAGCAAATGTCCGTAACGATGAGTGTCCACTCCGGAGATATAGCTCACGTCATACCCATTCCGCTCCAACCACCGAAGCAAGGGATAATCGGCATTGAAAAATTGATTCGTGGTGCTGAAATCACGATTCATCAGAGGACGGTTAAAACTCGCCTTATGGGCGCGCATCGGCCGCCCCGCCGTGTCACCGGTACTCGTGTATCCCCGGTAGGTATTCCCCAGACCATATTGGTTATAGGCGGTCCACGTCGGATCAGACGTCTGCATCACCACATCCGACTGGCTAGCATCATCCCGAACGATAAAGACAATCTGACTCGCCCGTGGTTCCCGTATCGGATTCCGTAATCGACCGTGCCCCAGCGCGCCATAGGCATGTGGCCCGGCTTCAGGTTGTTCGCCGGCCCCTCGCCCATGGTCCACTCGCCACGTCGCATCGCCATCCTGCCGTACCAGACGGGCCACGTACACCCCGGACACCGCATCCTCGGGAATCGGCCACGTCGCCGACACCCCCCACGTGCCGCAGTCATACAAACGCACACTCCAGTCAATCGCACACGCCGGTTGCTCCTGAGGCAACGGCACCGACGGCTGCACGGTCTCCACCAGCCGCGCCCCGGCTCCGTCGTAATACCCCATACGATAGATATCGATCCTGTAGTCACTCGAGTCCGTATCAATCTTGAATTCCGCCCGCTCACCAAAGTTATAACTAATGTCAGTGGCAAACCCCTGGATCGTCACATCCCCGGCACCGTTGACATCCCATTCCGTCGACGGATTCCCGGGCTTACAGTTCTCTGCAATAATCCAGTTGGCGGGTTCGACGCATGGGTCGGTTTCCTGAGCCGCCACCGACTCGGTCGACAACGTCAACACAATACCCACCCCCATCACCCCACACACCCAGCAGTTCATTCGCCCCTTCATCTGTTCCCCCGTTCCACGCTCTCCCCTTCGAGAGAGTCGGCAGAGCCTGACCAGACTCGCTTCTTACTGACCGTCACCACGGAACTCAACGGACCTATCCAGCCGCTATCGTCGACAGCGCGGCTCAATATCGCTCCCTCTGTAACTTCCTCGGGTAAGTGCCACACATACTCCCACTCATCCGTCCCCGTCGCCGGATGCCATGTCACACCCCCATCGACCGACACTTCCACTGCTGCAACTACGCCGTCTTGATCGACGGCGGTTCCTTCAATCGTCACAACCTGTGCCACCACAGCACCGTTACTCGGTTCCATCAGGTTCGCCACCGGTCCTGACGTGTCTTGAGATGCTTCGGCCGGGGTCAATTCAGACTGCAGACTGCCTGGCTGCACGCCCATATCGGCGAACAGGTTCACGGTCGCCTGTTGGATCGCAGGAACGGCACCCATCGGATCTGGTCGCACTTGCCCGCGATCGGGATTCGTAAAGTAGTTATGCAGGTCGTCAAGCCCCCAGGCGTACTGGACACTTCCGGCGCTGAACACCAACGCATCGCTCGAGGCCCGATACAGTGTCATGTGGTGTGTCGCACTTCCAGAGTCGTAGAGGGAGCCCCAATCTTGCACGTACGCTAAATTGTCGACCGTGGTTTCGGACAACCGAATCAGGCCGGCTGGTCGAACGCCATTGTCGATATCTTGATCCCACTCGTGCCCGAGAATTCCGCGACCGAACACGGCCCGGTCGCCGTCCGTAAGGGTCGCGACCTCTGTGTTTCGCCAGAACCGACGCTGTCCATAACTGGCCGGCACCTGAATTCGATCATTGCGAAACCTTCCCACCGTGGCGATGGTGCCAACGAGTTCATTCTCAGGGCTGGCTCCCTCCGGATTAAACTCACGCGGGTCACGCCACGTGCCTGTCCACAACTCCTTCTGTGGGTCGAGTTTGCCATGCGAGACCGTCTCCCGAAACGACACTAGCGTGCGATACGGTGTTTCGGAGCCGTCAATACTGGCACGATACCGACTCTTCCACATGCTGACGCCGCCACCAAGAAAGGCGAGATGCACGCCGGCATCGCGCGCTGCTTCTACATGTTCCCGCTGCGCTCCTGACCAGTACGCATCGTGCCCTCCAGAAACAAAAACTCGATGACCCTGAATCTGGTCACCGCGACGGTCCGTATCGATTCCGGCAAAATAGCTCACGTCGTATCCGTTCCGCTCAATCCATCTGACTAACGGATACTCGGCATTGAAAAACTGGTCGTTCACATTGCCCCGACGATTATTAAGTGGCCGGTTGTAACTCGCCATGTAACCGCGAGTCCGAACGTTGTCTCCTCCCCCACCACCATCGACGGCGGACCATGAGCCATATAAATTGACGCCGCCGTAACGATTAAATGCCACCCACGTCGGATCCGAGGTCTGCACGAGAACATCAGACCCACCCGCGTCATCACGAACGACAAAAATAATATGACTTGCACGTTTCTCTATCAGTGCATCCCGAAGCGCCCCAAGACCAAGCGCACCGTATGCGTGTGGCCCCTCCGGCGGACGCTCTCTGGGAAACGACCGTTCACCTTGAGATCGCCAAGGTTCGGGTTCGTCATCTTCGCGAACCAGCCGAGCCACGTAGACACCAGAAACACCATCGGCCGGAGCCTGCCATGACGCCGAAACTTGCCAGTTCCCACAGTCCACGAAACGCATGTTCGTGTGAACCCAACAATCAGGTTGCGCCTGCGGCAAACTGGCTGAGGGCTGAATCGTTTCAATCAAACGGGCGCCGTCTCCGCCGTACCATCCCATCCGATAGATATCGATTCGATAGCTAGGTGAATGCGTTTTAATCTTGAATGAGACCGTTTCCCCTAAATTTACACTCATGTCGGTCGCAAACCCTTGAATTTCAGGATCACCTTCAAAGCCGACGTCCCATTCCGTACGTGGATTTCCAGGGCGACAATTCTCCGCCACGATCTTATTCGCGGGTGACGCACAGGAGTCGACGCTTTCCGGCAGATTCGCACTCCCCGTGGTCTGCGCGTTAAGACCAACAACCAATCCGATCGGAAATTCACCTAATCCAAGAATCACTGTCAAACACAGCACGTTACGCGTCAACATCTCCATAAGGCCTCATTTCACTCTGGCGACAGAGCTCAGTCGCCTCGGTTCGTCTATTCATCCGAGTTCAATACCATTTTTACTTCGAAACACTGTATATAAAAAGTGTTTTCAACAGATAGATGTTGTTTATTTTGCTTGCTGGTCATTCGTCGTACACGACAACTCGATCCCGCATATGAGATTGACTGCTTTTGATTGGCCAATAAGTGCCGGTCCGACGCACCGAGACGAAGACGATTAAGTCAGTTAGAGGCTTAGCAGCGAGGTGCTCGTAAAGATTCCAGCACCCTTCGCAGCTTCAGATTTACGACTTTGACAATCGGCTCGCCCGAGACAGCAAGAGCGCCGACGTCATCAAGATGCCGGTCATGACCAATTCGATTGCAACAAACATCGTCGCAAACGGTGCGCCATGCGCAAGAAATGCAAAAACTCTCATGCAAGCTGCACTGCCGAGCAATAAGGCCGGAGCCAACAGCCAAGCGGGTTGGGCCGTCCACGCACCAATGAATGCCATACCTGCTCCGCTCAAAAAGAACGCACCAAAATCACCAATTTGAGTGCTGCGCCCGATTCCATCCAACAGCGGCATACCGAGACCTTCAGCCGCTGTGGCTGGGTCAGTCAACCAGCCCACACCGCTCACGGCCAGCAATACCCCCGGTAGAGCCGCTGTAATTCGCACGACAGTAGTACTCATAATTCCCCTGTTTCGACCCTAACCAACCCGTGATGCATCGTGCCTCTATCCGGGAGAGGTCGGGTCGTAAAAGGGACGCGTCCCCTGAACAGACACTCGGTAGCCATGACGAACCTCGGGATAATAGTCCCAAATAGCCAAATGTTGGGTGCAACGATTGTCCCAGAACGCGACCGAATTCTCTTTCCACTGAAATCGGCACTGATACGCGGGTTCCGCACAGTGCTTAAAGAGAAACGCTAAAAGTGCGTCGCTTTCTGGTAGAGGCAACTCCTTAATTCGAGTCGTAAAACCCTCGTTCACGTAGAGAGCCTGTCGTCCAGTGACCGGGTGAGTACGAACCACGGGATGTTCCGCCGTTGGATGCACCGCATCACGCAAGTGCCCACTTCCGTATGTGCCCCGATAGTACTGCTCACCCTCGTGTACTGCCGTTAGGCCGGATACCAACCGCTGCATCTGATCCGAAAGACCATCGAACGCTGCATACATACTGGCAAACAGAGTGTCGCCACCAGAAGACGGCACTTGAACAACCCGAAGAATACTACCCATCGGAGGTTCCACATCACACGACACATCGGAGTGCCACAGACGCCCGGCTACAAATTTAACTTTAGCGTCTCCATGCACGATGAGAATCTCAGGATGCTCTTCATCCTTCGGCGCGGCCGGGTGGACGTGCAGGTCGCCAAATCGCTTCCCTATTCCTTTATGTTGTTCATGGGTCAGTTCTTGGTCTCGAAAGAAGAGCACCAAGTGTTCAGACAGCGCGTCCCGGAGCAAATCCAGAGTGCCGTCGTCCATAGCCACAGAGAGATCAAGGCCCGACACCTCCGCACCGATCACCGGCGACATTCGGGTAACCCGGAATACATCTGCCATCCTTCAGCTCCCACTCCTGTGTAGAGCGATTCATGGCCGCAGAATACGGCAGTTTATTGAATTAACACTTTAAAAAGCACCGTGACTCGGTAGGCGAACGACGAGTCCCGACAACCCGCCGCTCACGCATCATCAAAGCTGCCGTATATTCAACGACGACTTAATGCCCCTCAATAAACATGGTGACCTTGGTCATCCCTGGGTCGTGATCTTCACCCATTTTGGAATTCACACTTCCATGGGTACGGTCCATGATTTGCTCAAGAGCAACCTCGTTCCCCTGCTCCACAAGTTGCATCTGAAGTCGGTCGTTTTGTTCTCGACGCCAAGGATCATCTCCGTCGGCATAGATCAACAACATCGGTGGCTTTTGTGGTCCTACGTATGGCGACACCGACGCCTTCTTCCACACCGCTTCATCGGTACCCCAAACCGATTTGGACCGACTGGGCGCCACATCCTTTTCCTCTACATAAAGAAAAGGACTAATCGGGATGGACCCACGAATGTCTGACAGTTTCATTCCGTGAGCGCCAAGATATGCGGGATCAAGAGACATCAGCGCAGCGAGATAAGCACCGGCCGAATGACCGGAAACAAAGACCCGATTCGGGTCGCCGCCATACATTTGAATATTCTTCTTCGTCCAAACAAACGCAGCTGTCGCATCCTCCATATGTGCTGGATGCATGAAAGCAGGGGACAAACGATAATTCGCACTGACGACACCAATGCCACGCGCCGTCAATTGTTTCGCTAAACCGGTTCCGATCGCCTTAGTGCCCCGCTGAAGGGCCCCTCCATGAAAATAAACGACGACTGGAACATTGACCGCGTCCTTCGGCATAAAGACGTCAAGCGTGTCCTTCGCATCCGCGTGGTCAACGCCAGCAAGATAATCGATATCACGATGAGCCACACCGTTCTTCATTGACCCCTGCGCGGCGGCAAAAGTAGTGACTCCCATCACGATAACCACCGCGCTGGCACACGTCCGAACCAACGACCGCGAAACCTCGATCTTCAACATGACTTCCTCCTAACCATGTTCCACATGGGATCTAGCTATCCGTTCTGACGTTACTCGACTCCGGTATCGCTGCACCGCCACGTTCTTGAATTATACGTCCCATACATTCTCCAACAAACAACGTGTTTCTTAGTCCGACCAAGTCGAGCAACCAATTAAAGAGTCGTGTTCTCGCAAACGACAACCAAGTTACAACACACCTGCTTGACGCATAACCGCTTCACTTTTTCGTCGAATCTCTGTAGCCACCTGGAACGGATCTCCCTGAACCCACTCAGGTCGAAACAACTCGACCGACAATGTTCCAACGTAGCCCTTTTCGGCCAGCTTCCGAATAATTGCACCCAATGGAGCAATGCCATCACCGGGAATCAACCGTGCATTGTTATCAATCAGTTCGCGCGGTGTATCGAGTAAATCTTGAAAGTGTGCATGGCCGAGTTCGCCGTGATTCAAAAGGTCTAGGTCCTGAAGCTTGCTCAAACCAGACCAAAAATGAAAAAAGTCAATCATCGGTTCGATGTTTGGATGCGCAGCTTCACGAATCACATTTAACGCCGATGTCAACGTCGCCAAGTGAGTTGACGTACGGAGAAATTCGATCATCGCGACCAAGTTGTACTCTGCCGAAATCTCTGCTACTTCTCGAACGCAGTCCGGCGTTGCCGCAAAATCGTCGGCCGTGACTGGCCGTCTCGTGACAGACGGCGAATAGATACGACGAAGCCCAAGAGACGAGAACTGATCGCAGCGCTTTCTCCATACTTCAAGCGAAGCATCTCTATCTGGCCCAGGCAACCAGAGGTCGGGTAATGCCGCTGCCGCCGACACGGGCGTCAAGCCAAGATCGGTCAACACTCTTCCCGCCGTCTGCAGGGATTCGTTTTCCAGAAAATCATCCAGCAGACGATCGTTTAGTTCGACGTAGCGAATACCAGCTTGCGCCCAGCCCTCGAGAGAACCCTTGTACCCAGCTCCTCTCGACGTATTCTGATGCAGGCCGAGCAGCATCCCACCTTCGCCTGCTGACTGGGCTCTGCCCACGCTCGACATGGGTAACGCCAGGGCACCCAAGAATAATCCTCGACGAGTAATCACTGTTTGTAGTCTATCGTTAACATGGACCAGATGTTTGTCAAAAGTACCGTAAACCACACCACGCGGGCTCTATCGACCTGTGACCAATCCAATCGCTTCAAGCAACGGGGAAAAAGGAAATAGAATTCAGTTATGCCACACCCCATCACCAAATACGGTGACACAGTTCTCCAGACCCGTGCGTCGGACATCACCAACATCACAAGCGACACGCAAAGACTGATTGACGACATGGTTGAGACAATGTACGCCTCATCCGGTATCGGCCTAGCAGCCCCTCAGGTCGGCCTATCGATTCGGCTGTTTATCGCAGACCCTTCATTCGGGCGCGATAGTGACGACCTTGTGATTATGATCAATCCTGAGATCGTCGAACGTGAAGGAGTTCAATTGGAAGTCGAAGGCTGTCTGAGTCTACCTGGGTTCGAAGCCCAGATACCCAGACCGACCCGATCTCTAGTTCGAGGTCTCGACCGGCATGGAGAACCGCAGCAAGTGGAGGCGACCGGACTCTTGGCACGCATTTTTCAGCATGAGATTGATCATCTTGATGGCTCACTTTTTCTTGACCATCTGCGAGGCCTCAAACGAGAACTGATTGTCCGAAAGATCAAAAAGCTCAAACGATTGGGGCAATGGTGAACATCGTCTTCTTTGGAACACCATCATTCGCCGTTCCCGCGCTTGAGGCACTCCTCAAGTCCGAACACTCTGTTGTGGTCGTCGTGACACAACCAGACAGGCAAAGAGGCCGAGGACAACGGCTCTCTGCCTCTCCGATTAAAGACGTCGCCCTGAACTCACAATTACCCGTACTTCAACCGACAAACCTTAACGACGTCGGATTCCTCGACGAATTAACCAAGCTACGTCCAGACTTGGGCGTCGTGGTCGCATATGGCCAATTTCTCCCTAATCGCCTCCTGCAACTCCCTCGACTCGGCACGATCAACATCCACGCCTCGTTACTCCCAAAATATCGCGGGGCCGCGCCGATTCAAAGAGCTCTCATGGCCGGCGAAACAGAAACGGGTATTACGATTATCAAACTGATTCAAAAAATGGACGCTGGGCCGATGCTCCAACACCAAGTTATTCCGGTAAACCACGATGACACCACAGAGACCGTTGCGCCTCGACTAGCTAAACTTGGTGCGCGCCTCTTGGTTTCCTGTGTCACTGATTTTGCCCAAGGAACCATTACTCAAGAAAACCAAGATGAATCCAAGGCTACATTCGCACCGAGAATCACAAAAGAGGACGGCCTGATTCAGTGGACACACTCGGCCGAGCAAATTCACAACCAAATACGAAGCCTGCATCCGTGGCCACATGCTTATAGTCACCTCAACAACACCCGATACCTTATTTTGCAGAGTGAAGTGACGAATTATTTTCCACCTGATCACTCCACGACAACGCCAGGACAGATTATCGAAATCCAGAGAGATCGCATCATCGTAGCCACCGGAAGCGCAGCCGCCCTCGGAATACTCAAGATTCAATTACCTGGACGTGCTCCGCTTGCCACACGTGCGTTTTTAGCTGGACACCCCATAAACCCTAAATCAGTTTTTCAATCTCAATCGGCATGAGTTCAACGGTCCGACACGCCGCATTAGAAATCCTCAGAAGAATCCGGACTCAACGATTAGATCTCGCAAATGCGCAGGCCGAGATTCGGCCGAGGCTCGTTGATAGGCGTGACCGCGCATTGGCAACCGAGATTGTCGTCGGAACACTCCGATGGAGAGCGAAGCTCGACTTCGTCATTCAAAAAGCATCTTCACGGCCGTTACGCCGTATTGACGCTGACCTTCTTGATTTGCTTCGACTTTCTGCTTATCAATTACTTGATTTGGACCGTGTCCCTGCACACGCGGTGGTTTATGAAGCCGTTAATCTGGCTGCTGAACTGGGCAAGAAAAGCGCCGCGCCTTTCATTAATGCCGTCCTCCGAACGATCGAACGGGAAATGGAATCTATAAAACTACCTGCACAACCGACTGACACTCAGCAGACCGAGCGGACTAATGCCTTGGACTACTTGAGCATCACCCAATCTCATCCAAGATGGCTCATGGAACGGTGGTGCGACAGATATGGTGTGGATGCGACAATCATGTGGACAGTCTTTAACAACACAGTGGCGCCAACTACGTTGCGCGTCAACACACTGAAACGCTCGACGCCTCAGCTCGCCGAGGAACTGCTCGACTGTGCCGTCGAGACTCGCCCATCAATGTGGAGTCCCCATGCGCTAATCGTCACCAGAGGAAACCCCCAAGATACTCCACTGGCCTCACAGGGTCTATTTTGGATACAAGACGAAGCGTCACAAGTAATCGGGGAACTAGTCACGGCACAACCAGGCAGCCAAATCCTTGACGCCTGTGCTGCACCTGGCGGGAAAGCACTCATAATAGCCACGCATATGAAAGATCGAGGACTCGTGATCGCCGGGGACGTTCGCCGCGGTCGAACGAGACTACTCGCAAACAGATTCGAAAAGTATCGAACCCAATCGACAAAGGTCGTCCATTCGGACGGCCGTGCTTTACCCTTTCCGCCTGTCATGCAGTGGGTCGTTGTAGACGCACCATGTTCAGGCCTTGGAACGTTACGGCGCGATCCGGACATTCGTTGGAAACGTACCGCGGAAGATCTTGCTCCGTTCGCAAAACTACAAGCAGCGCTTCTTCAGGAAGCAACCCGAGCAGTCGAACCCGGAGGACGGATTCTGTATTCAACTTGTTCTAGTGAACCGGAGGAAAACGAACACGTGGTCAGCCAGTTCCTCGAGACGAATCCACGATTCGTCATCGAACGACCAGCAAACCCACAGATCGGTCCCTTGATTGACGAAGACGGTTTCCTTCGAACGCTTCCCCATCGGGACGGATTAGAGGCATTTTTCGCCGCACAGCTAAAACACGAAACCGCTTGAACCTTGTGTGTAATAAGCACTTCCTCTACAATTTAAAGTCGGATGGCGGCAAAGTCGCCCCTTAAGAAATGGGCCCTTGGAGTCGGTAGGACTGTTGTGCTCCTCGGTGCACTTGGAGGCACCTTTGGGCTATTTGCACTGTTTGCCCTCCAAATCGCCCTGGAGACTCGAGAAGTTGACGTTCCCAACCTAAGAGGCCTGACTCCCGAGGAAGCACAGGTTGTTCTAGTTAACGCCGGGTTGAACCTGCGGACGGAACCGATTCGCCGGGTACACGAAACAATCACTATGGGCCGAATAGCCGAGCAGGATCCGATGCCTGGCTTAACCACTCGGAGCCAGCGGAGCGTCACGACATGGCTCAGTTCAGGTCCTACGCCGGATTCCCTGCCAGGCTTAATAGGCGCCTCTGAACAAGCTGCCAAGCTTAGCCTTGCGGACAATTCGTTCTCGCTGAATGGATTAGCAGAAATCAGGTCGAATCGTTACCCAGTTGATGCTGTAGTTGCTCAAGAAGGACTATCTGACAATTCCGGACAGCGCGTCTCTCTCCTAGTAAACCGAGGGGAACGAGGGCGAACATTTGTTATGCCCGACCTAATTGGAATCGCCAGCCAAACAGCGTCGTCCGTTTTGCGATCACAGGGCTTCAGAATCACAGTCGTTGATGACCATCTTTATCCCGGTGTTCCGACTGGAATCATTCTCCGCCAATCCCCCGAGGCTGGTTTTCAAATTGCTCCGGGTGAGTCAATCTCTCTGGAGGTCAGCCAATGACACTTCAGATAGCGCCTTCAATTCTCTCGGCTGATTTTGGCAATCTCGCCCAAGCGATTGCAGACGTTGAACGAGGAGGAGCGGATCTGATTCACATTGATGTGATGGACGGTCGTTTCGTTCCGAATATCACTATTGGGATCCCGATCGTAGCCGCCCTCAGGGCGGTGACCACACTCCCCCTTGATGTCCATCTCATGATTATCGAGCCCGACCGTCACATCAAGTCGTTCGCAAAAGCGGGCGCGTCAATGATGTCGGTTCATATCGAAGTGTGCCCACACCTTCATCGAACTTTAGAAGCGATCAAGTCACTTGGCTTGAAAGCCGGCGTAGCTCTAAATCCAGGAACCCCGGAAAGCACACTCGAACCAGTTGCTCATCTCGTAGACTTCGTTGTCGTGATGTCCGTCAATCCAGGATTCTCTGGCCAAGCCTTCATCCCTGAGAGTATTCAAAAAATTCAAGCAGTCCGAGACCTCCTTAATGCTGCTGGTAACGGAGCGCCGATCGAGATAGACGGAGGGGTCCAACCTGATAATGCGCCCGAAGTAGTCACGGCTGGCGCTGAAATTCTCGTTGCCGCATCTGCGATCTACGGAACGGCCGACTCAACACTAGCAACACAAAGGCTTCGCAAAGCCGCTACGCCTATAGGAGAGACTAAAACACTCTCCAGTTAATCCACTTAAGCCAGTGAAAACGAACTCTTGTGAGATCAGGGTCCGGTACGCCGAAACCGACCAGATGAGTGTTGCGTATCATGCGAATTACTTTGTCTGGTTTGAAGTCGGTCGTTCGGAACTCCTTCGTTCACTCGGTCAAACCTATCGGTCCCTCGAAACGATCGGACGTTATTTACCGGTGATTGAAGCCCACTGTGAATTCAAAGAACCGGCGAAATACGACGACCTATTGACCATTGTCACCGCGGGTTCATTAATATCTCCAGTTCGCATACAGTTCCACTACGACGTCCTTAGACAAGGCGACAAACTTCATCTTGCCACCGGTCAAACCGTTCATGCATCTATCGGCACATCGGGCAAGCCCTCCAGGCTTCCACAAGAGATTCAGGCGGTGTTGACATGAACGCGTTAGTGACTGGGGTCGCAGGCTTCATTGGATCAAACCTCGCTGAACGGCTACTCGCAGCTGGCCATTCGGTACTCGGGGTAGATTGTTTTACGGACTACTATCCTCGAGAGTTAAAAGAACGCAACCTAGCCACGCTGCATGGCCATTCGCAATTTCGTTTTCTTGATGCTGAAATAACTACAACCGACTGGAAACCGTTGCTGGTAGATGTGAACCAGGTGTTTCATTTGGCCGCGCAGGCCGGTGTTCGCCGAAGTTGGGGAACAGATTTTTCGATTTATACAACCTGTAACATCAATGCAACACAGGTATTACTTGAGGCGTGCGTAAATAGACCGATCGACCGATTTGTCTACGCTTCAAGTTCTTCAGTCTATGGCGATGAAGCACCCATACCTATGTCTGAGAATGTTCGAGTGAAGCCCGTCTCACCCTATGGTGTTACAAAGCTCGCCGCGGAACATCTCGCCTCGCTATATTGGATCAATCATCAAGTGCCTACAGTATCGCTGCGTTACTTCACGGTCTACGGCCCCAGACAGAGACCGGACATGGCATTTCACCGCTTCCTTCGAGCGATTCAGAGAAAGCAACCAATCACACTTTACGGCGACGGAGAACAGACTAGGGACTTTACGTTTATCGATGACATCGTATCCGCAACTATTACCGCGGCCAGTCAAGGTAATCCTGGAAACGTGTATAACATTGGTGGTGGCTCCCGCGTATCTGTAAACCAAGTAATCCAACTTATGGCCGCTCAAATTGGGAACATCCCAATAATTAATGCCGAAGCCCCTCAAAAAGGTGACATGCGCGACACTTATGCTGATACCACATTGGCGCAATCCGAGCTAAACTTTGTTCCGTCAATTAAATTGGAGGACGGCATCCGCGCTGAGTACGAATGGCTCAAGACGGAACCGGTATTAGGATCGTGAACAACTTGAACGCGCACTTCTTGTCACGTATTTATACAAAGCGATTAGTTTTTTTTCTACTACTCGCTGTCATTCTCCTAGGTTCGGGCTGCGGCGGAGAAGACCCTCCGGATATCACTCCAGCAACGATTGGCGGAGACGGCATATTGTTCGACCGTGGAGAAGCAGCTCTTGCTGAAGAAAATTGGGGTGACGCCAGAGGGTTCTTTGTCCAAGTTCGGGACAACTACCCGCAAAGCGACTTTCGAGCGGATGCCAGGCTCGGCGTTGCTGACAGTTATGAAGGACAAGGTGGCGCATCCCAATACACCTCAGCTCTCGCTGAATATGAAGACTTCCTTCGTCTCTATCCTACACATCCTCGCGCTGCCTACGCTCAGTTCAAACTCGCTATCGTCCATCACCATCAGATGCGACAACCTGAACGGGACCAGTCGTGGACTCTGTCAGCAATCGCCCAGTTCGAATTATTCCTTGAACGGTTCCCGAACAGTGAACTAGCTCCAGAAGCAACCAATTACCTCAGAGAGGCTAGGGACCGCTTGGCAGACTCTGAATATCTGGTCGGAGAGTACTACTATCGCAACGAGTGGTGGCCCGGCGCCATTGACCGGTTCGAGACAATTTCGGCATCCGACCCCCAATATGCTCGCCGTGAAAGTGTGTATTTCTATTTGGCTGACGCCTACTTCAACAACGGCGACTTACAAGACGCGCTTCCGGTGTTTCAACAATTGCTGCAGGAGTTTCCGCAAAGTGTGTTTCTGCTCGACAGCCAAATGGCCATAGCCGACATTGAAAATAGATTAGCGTCCCAGACAGAGAGTGGCTCAGAGTCAGTCGCCGACTCTGTTCAAGCGGAACCTCAAAGTCCTAGGTAAGTCCACCGCCCTGTGGTGTTCGATCCCTCTTTGGAAACCACGTTCCAGCTAACGACTCGTCGATCAATTGGACCGATCCACCAAAGCGTAAAGCGTGCCGGGCATGCCTCCGATTCAACCTACAACCCCCGGTAGTTTGGTCTTTCACAATCGATTAACCAGCTCGCCTCGACGACTGGTTTGTCCGTCTACGTGCGAGTTCAAAATCAGCGACCTTGGGGTCGGAGAGCAACCGATCGTAACGACGATAATAATCAAGGCCAGATACGACGGCAACGATCAAAACAGCCCAAAGCGCCCCAGTGCCAAGCACATAAAACCACTGAACCTGATTGCTCAACATGAGCAGCAAGATCGCAAGAATCTCCAGGCCCATTTTGACTTTGCCCAGCACCGACGCCGGGATACTAATACCTCTCCCGTGCGCAATACTCCGAAGAACGGTCACCGCCAATTCTCTTCCCAGTATCACCCAGACCATCCACGCTGCAGCTAATTCCATCCAGACCAACGAAACCAATGCAGCAGTAACCAGGAGCTTGTCGGCCAATGGGTCCATCATCTGGCCAAGTGCCGTCACTTGCCCGCGCCGCCGAGCCAGATAACCATCAAGCCAATCCGTCCAAGCACCGAGTCCAAAAATGGCCGCACCGATTATTTCTTTAGGTAATCCAAAGATTCGTACAGCCTCGAATCTCGTCAATAAGACGACGACAAGAAACGGCACAAGGAAGATCCGCACCAGCGTTAGAGAGTTTGGAAGATTCATAAACAAACCAACTTTGCTCAGTGTCATCATTGTACCTTGTCAGAGAAATACGCTGGTAACACAAATCATCACTCGCCGCTAAGCTATGATCTCTGCTTATGAAGGCTGTGTTACTTGCCGGAGGTTTCGGCACCCGTCTCCGCCCACTCACACTCGATACTCCCAAACCTATCGTTCCGGTCTTTGACCGACCGCTGTTGCGATACCAGATTGAACAACTAAAGCAGCTTCCCGAAATAGACGAAATTATCCTGAGCCTGAACTATCAACCGAACGCCATTGAAGATGTCTTCGGCAATGGCTCAGAGATAGGCGTCCGGATTCGCTACATGGTGGAACCATCACCACTTGGAACGGGCGGAGCAGTCAAATTTGCTGCCGGGGACATTGAGGACACCATTCTCGTATTTAACGGCGATGTCTTGACGAACACGAACCTCAGTGAGGTTATCGAACTTCACCGCACTCGCGCCGCAAAAGCTACCATCGTTCTCACACCGGTTGATAACCCTTCCGCCTATGGATTAGTCGAAACCGACAAAGTCGGAAACGTCCGACAATTCCTTGAGAAGCCCTCGGGCGATCAAATCACCTGCAATACCATCAATGCTGGAATCTATGTCTTGGAACCAGTCACGTTCGACCGAATTCCCGATAACACCAACTGGTCAATCGAGAGAAAATACTTTCCGTCACTGATCGAGAACAGAGAGACCTTCGTCGCCTACATTGACCGTGGCTACTGGATCGATATCGGGACACCAGAGAAGTACCTGCAAGTACATCGAGACATCATGACCGGAACGTGTCAATCCTATCCATTCGGCGACGGGTCCAGTGGCAGTTCCCATATCGCACAAACTGCCACGGTGAGCTCTGATGCAAAACTGGAAGATGTTTGCTTTATCGCTGACCAAGTCCAAGTGGACCCAGGCGCAACAATCCGCTCGTACAGTGTCATTGGAACAGGCGTGCGGGTCGGTTCTGGCGCTGTGATTGATGGAGCCGTCGTGTGGCCTGGAGCAACCGTCGGTGTGAATGCGACAGTCACCGGCTCGATCATAGGACGCCAGGTAACCGTGGGCGATCACGCTGTGATCGGTCCACGCGCAGTGGTCGGAGACAATTCCGTCATCAGTCCGTATAGCCGTATCGAATAGCAATTCTGAGGACATACTCAAAATACCCATGCAAACAATCGATGAAACGGTTTTCAAAGCCTATGACGTTCGTGGCCTCTATCCCAGTCAAATCAACGAAGACCTAGCACGTCACATTGGTCGAGCCTTCGTGGCATTTCTTGACGCAAAAACGATTGCAGTCTCTCGAGACATGCGGGTGTCCTCACCGACACTGTCCGCGGCATTTATCGATGGAGCGCGGACTCAAGGCGCTGACGTTGTCGACTTTGGAATGTTAGCAACCGACATGCTCTATTACGCGGTCGCTCGTGACCATTTTGATGGCGGCGCTCAGATTACCGCTTCTCATAACCCAAAGAAATATAACGGCGTGAAATTAGTTCGGCAGCAGGCAGTCCCTTTGAGTGGTGACGCTGGCATTTCTGACATTCGAGAGATGATCTTGGCTGACCGAATTCCGACTTCCACTACTCATGGCAGCTTACGTGAAGAACGGCTTTTGGGCGACTATCTCGAACACATCCTTTCATTCGTTGACCTCGGTGCACTACGTCCTTTTCGACTCGTCTTAGATGCGGGTAGTGGAATGGGTGGTCTCGTAGCACCGGCCCTGTTTGAGCGGCTACCGTTTCAAACGACCACGCTCTGTTTCGACATCGACGGCACGTTCCCCCAACACGAAGCGAATCCTCTAATCGAGGAAAACCGCAGGGACCTCGTCGAGCAAGTCAGGAAAGATAATGCAGACGCCGGCATTGCGTGGGACGGCGATGCAGATCGATGTTTTTTTGTTGATGGTGATGGTGAATTCATTTCTGGGGATTTCATCACTGCCCTACTCGCGGAAGCGTTTCTCAGAAAAGAGGCAGGCGCAAACATCATTTACGACGTGAGAGCCAGCCATGCTGTCAAAGATACGGTCACAGCATTCGGCGGTTCTCCCTTAATGAACCGAGTAGGTCACGCTTTCTTCAAGAGACGAATGCGAGAGGAGAACGCCGCGTTTGGTGGAGAGGTTACCGGTCACTACTACTTTCGGAAGAACTTCTTTGCCGACAATGGATTTATCCCCGCGCTTCTTGTGCTTGAGCTGATGTCGATCAAGAATATGACGCTCAAACAACTTCTGGCACCACTGCGGCAGAAATATTTTATTTCTGGCGAGATCAATACAGAGATGCCCGATATGACCGCTGTCAAATCAACCATTGAACGCATCAAGAAAGCCTACAAAGACGGCAGAACGTATGAAATGGATGGGGTTTCAGTTGAGTATTCCACGTGGCATTTCAATGTCCGCCCCTCGAACACTGAACCACTCATTCGCCTCAATCTCGAATCCAACAGCCAGAACAGCATGGAAGCACGACGCGACGAGGTTCTGGCGCTTATTCGAGCCTAATGACAACCGACCAAGTCCACACCCATCACTTGGTGTTTACAGGAGCGGCTGCAGATATCTTTAGCACAGACTTTTTAAAATCTCTTGGTTGGGCTGCCACAATTGTCGGACTTCCCGTCGCGATCCTTATTTGGTGCCGGTGGTGGATTAAGCACATTACGGTGACTGATGGCACCACGTTTTACTTTTCTGGAACAATCAAGAGATCGTTTCTGCTGACTGTACTCTCGGTCCTGGCAGCGCTACCGCAGGAAATAGCACGTGCAGTCGGCACCTCGGGCTTGCTCGATAGATCTCTGGGGTCGGGTTTGCTTGTGGCGTTACCCACGCTTATCAGTCTTTACTTACTCGGTGCCTTCATCTTGCCAGCACTCGTTCAACGAGAGTTCCTGAAGTGGTGGTGCGCTGACACCCAGCCGAGTCAAGGGTCTGGCGTCACGTTTGTTGGACACGCCTGGCCTTATATCGGGTGGAATGTGGCACATGTCTTGTCAATCTTTACCATTATTGGTTGGCCATGGGTGTTCCGAGCCTACGCTCAATGGGTCTGCACCAACACCAAAAGTAACGGACGTAGGTTTCGCTTCGTCGGCAGCGGCATAGAGATTTTATGGCGAGGTTCCGTAACATTGATAGCATGTTGCGGAATTGTGACCCTACCGTGGGCACTCGTCTGGTTTGCCAGCTGGTTCTTTCTGAACATTACCGTTGAACTGCCGAAAGACAGCGGCTAATCCCATCCAAAATGTGCCAAAACACTCGGCAGCCTATCTAGTTGCTATCACTGAGGATTGCGTGACGTTTCTTAGCACCACAACACCTTATAAAAATAGATAAGACCTGATAGAAGAAGATATCATTAGATAGATAGACTCGATCGCCAACGTTCGCTTGGAAGAGCAGCGATTGTCGGTCCGATTTTCAGACCGTCCTAAGTAATTAGTGGTGTCCAAATGCTCAACTTGTTCTTACGCACCCTCTCCCAAGGACTTCAAGCATTCACACCAATTGTCTTCGCTTTCGTCTGGTTCAAAAGATACGACAATTTCGCTGCAACAGCGGCTGTGAGGCGCGGCCTCGTATTGGCCGCACCTTTGACCATAATCGCTGGCGTGATTTTTCAGAGAACGACCGCTCAGACTTCTATCGAAACTCTCTTCACAAGTCTGGCAGTAATGATCGCGGCTATCTTCACACGACAACTGTGGCACGAGAATCCTAAAACGTCTTTGTCCCCGACGTCGATAAGTTTGATCGTCACTGCAACTATTATCATTGTTCTACGCGAATCAATGGTGAGCTTTGCTGCTCTGTGGACAGCGACCATTGATTTACAATCCATCAACGCTACGGCCTCGATCCTCAGCAGCCTCTCTCTCGCCCTCTGTGCCGCTCTAGGATGGATATGGGTTGGCCAACGGGTTTCTTTAAACTATCTGAGGATTAGCACGCGGCTCTTCGCCGTAGGGTTTCTGGGACAGGTGCTTTTATTTGGCACCCATGAAGCATCCGAAGTCGGCTTGTTACCGTGGAGCGAAATCGTGCATACGGCGACCGAACCGTACGGCCCTGACGGCAGATATGGAATCTATCTGAGTGAACTGATACTTGGACTAGTATTCATAATGGCAATCTTTGGGTCCTTGCGAGTCGGTAAAATAGACACGACAAACGCCACGAATGGAACGCAGGAGAAATCATGAGACCTCTCTCTCAATGCCTTTGGAGTGCAGTCTCTGGCGGACGACGAACGGTTTCCAGTGTTAGAGGGGTACTAGAATCGGCGAAGCGGTATCCCAAGGGCGACCAGTTATTGAATAGTTTTCGAAGCACTGCGCCTTCCACGGGGTTCTTCGCATCCAGGGCTACATGACATTACCGAAACTGCTCCGCCTTAAGACGGAACCCGGCTGCCAGATGAGGTTCTTGGTCATCAGCGACCACCCGGTGAGCAATATACTCGCCAAGAACAGGCCCAAATTTGAACCCCTCGGCCGATCCTCCACCGACCAACCACACGTTATCTAGCTCAGGATGGGTGTCAATGAAGAAATTCCGATCAACGCTGGCCTCGTAGTGGCACGCTCGCGTCTCGTTGATTGCAGCCCCGACAAGATCTGGAAAGTATCGGCGTAAGATCTCACGTGGACGGTCGTGATACTCAGGCGCCACCCATCGATTCGACGTATCAGGATCTTCGGGAGGACGTCCGCCGGTGCGCACGCGAAAGCCTCGATGGTCAAGGGGTAACACGGGCCACCCAGTACAGCCGGGAACACCGTAACTCGGCATATTGGGGTAGACAAAGCGGGTATCACCTGGCGGGACAGCGAAATAGAACACGTGGCCCATCGAGATTCTCAATCGTTTGCTCATCAACTCTGGAAACACCTTGGGAAACCACGGACCACACGCAAAGACGAAGCTGCCAGCCGACAATCGCCTACCCGAACTCACGTCCACAGCCTCGAGCATCGCCTGCCGGCGCTGACCAAATGAGGCACGCCCGATTTCAACATGTCCACCGCCGTCTACAAATACTTGGCCAACCGATTCAATGGCACGGCGGGCCCGAACAACACCAGCGCCGGGTTCATAGAGCGCGATCCCAAGACCTTCATAATGAATCCACGGCCAACGGCGGGCGATGTCGTTTTCGGTAAGGACCTCGTACGGGACACCTAAAGCATCCCAGTGAGAACGGGTGTCAGTAATGTATTGACTAGTTTCGTCGCGAAGAATAAGGTCACCGGTCTGAAAAAATACCTTTGGGAGAAGCCGTTGAGCCCCTTCGTCGTCCCAGGTCTTCCAACGCTCGATGGCTCTCTGAGCCCAAACAACCCATTGTCGCCCGTGTGGACGGTCACCGTATGACGTCCGTACACCTCGGGTCTCACCTCCAGAGGTCTGCCTTGAGTTCCCAACCCCATAGGCATCAACCACGCTTACTCGTGCACCCAAGCCTTGCAAATGAAGAGCGGTCCACATTCCAAATGCGCCCGCGCCCACAACGACAACGTCCGGAGACCGTTCTACCTGAACCGCGGCAGCCTGACCCATCTTCGTCTTGCTTGCTATCAGTCCGGCCCCTACGGTTTGCAAAAAAGTGCGCCGATTGACCGAACCTCGGCGCCCTGCAGATTCGATAGTCTTGCGCCGTAAATTCTCAACTGGCGTCATTAGTCGTGATTCCTAGCCATTCGTCGGTTGCTCCACTTGAACCGGTAGTGTGCCACTTTTTTGTTGTCGGGAGAATTGAATACTTCGTCACGTTGAACCACCCGGCCGAGAAACGCTACGCTCTACGTCTCGTATGTCTACGAACCTGATGTCTCGGCCCTTGCTCTGGAGTTTTCTCTTCCTCGTAACGACCGGTTGTGTTGGTCAGTTACGGCAACCTATCCAAAATGCGATTGAGCTCAACACGGGTATGTCAATGAACCAAGTGTCGCGTGTCATGGGTGAACCAGCCCTCCGGGAGACGACCGAGCAAGTAACCGAATGGCATTATTGCAGCACCGGCACCCAGATCGACCGAATGGTTGCAATCTTCTTTGTAGATGGCCGACTACGCGAAACACTCTATTATTCGGTCTCTCTCAGTCAGGCTGGCGGGATCACTGGCTCCTGTGACAACTTCCTCAAGATGGGTGGGTACGTTGAACCTGACTACGTAATCAGGTCAGAGAAATAGTGACACTAGGTTGTAACCGTGCACCTCAACATCTCAAAATTGTTGCAGAAAGACGCCCGACAGCCTATCGTGTCACTTGAAATGCTTTGCGGTTGCTACTCATGCACAAAGGGCAGGAGAATCAGATGACAAACCGAAACGTTAGCTCAATAGTTGCAATTTTGGCGTTCGTGTTAATAGTTCCTTTGACTGCGGCCGGTCAAGGCTCAACTAGCCCCACCGGGTGGACAGCTCCACGAACAGCTGATGGACAACCCGACCTGCAGGGCGTCTGGGCAAGTGATTCGGCGACCCCACTGGAGCGTCCCGATGAACTCAACGGTCGACCAACATTGACTGAAGAAGAGGTAGCCACATTGGCTGCGCGAGCGGCCGAACTCTTCAATGGCGAGACCGACGCGGCATTCGGCGAAAGTATTTTTCGAGCGGCTCTAACAGACCAGCAAAACTTCCAGTCGCGCGATGGCGTAACCGAGGAGACTCCACAAGGAACAGGAAATTACAACCAATTCTGGCTCATTGACCGGTGGTTCGATAATCGCACGTCGTTAATCATCGACCCGCCGAACGGTCGTATCCCACCACTGACCGAAGAGGCACAAGAGCGCAGAGAAGCGCGGACAGCCGTCGGACGACCACGTTTCGCCCAAGAGCTGGACGATCTCGGCTCGGGACTTCGCTGTAGCGGTGGCCGCGTGCCGATGACTGGCAGGGGTTACAACAGTAATTACCAAATCGTGCAGACTCGCGACCACGTCGCCATTCTGATGGAGATGATGCACGATACCCGGATCATTTCGCTCGACGAGCATTCGTATATGCCATCAGGCCTTCACACCGACCTCGGACACTCCCGTGGCCGATGGGAGGGAGACACTCTTGTGGTTGAGACCACAAATCTGGCGCGCGCTCCCCGTGGCGCGTCACGTGACCTACGTCTGACCGAACGTTTCACTCGTGTTGGACCAGAGACGCTTCAATACGAATACACCATGAACGACCCGTCAACTTGGACTCAACCATGGACGGCACGGGTCTACATGCGTCCCTCCCCTGGCACGGGCGTAATCTATGAGTTTGCCTGCCACGAGGGTAATTACGCTATCGAAGGTACGCTCCGAGGAGCCCGACTACAGGAAGCCGCAGCAACCGCCAACACCGGGTCCCGATAAAGACAACGATCAGTCGGCGCGTAGTTCAGGAATTGAGATGAACGAAATCGGAGACCCGATGACCATCGCATGCCAAGCCGTGACCCCACCCTTCGTGAAGTTGGTATTGCTGATCATGTTGGTCATCGTCCTTCCGGGCACACTCTCAGCTCAGACTCACCAGCCGCCGACAGAACCTCCCGCCGAGTGGGGAGCCGTCTCGATCAACATGGAGGAGATAGAGTATCCCCGTCCGGTTGATTTCATGAACCTCAAGGTTTACGGCCAGAACGTCCGGATCGCCTACATGGACGTCGCACCAGTCGGCCCCGCGAACGGCCAGGCCGTGGTCTTCCACCACGGAGGGAGCTACTACGGTTGGTATTGGGAAAAACAGATTAAGGCCCTCACCGAAGAAGGTTATCGCGTCATCGTGAAGGACCGGCTCGGCTGGGGTAAATCGTCCAAACCGATTCTTCCCTACAGTATGAGCCTGCACGCCTCTAATACAGCCAAGCTCATGAAGTATCTCGACGTCGCGGAGGCCGCCATCATCGGCCACTCGATTGGCGGACAAATGGCCACTCGGTTCGCCTTTCTCTATCCCCAGATGACCACCCATCTAGTGACGATCAATCAAATCGGCCTGACCGATAATCGAGCGGGACGAGGGTTCGACCCATTCGACGGCGAGGTGGACGCAAACCCAAACTTACAGCAAGCCTACGAAGCCGACTTACGGACCGAGGCCCGACGCTACGTCGAGTGGAGGCCTGAATTTGTAAAGCATCTTCGCATTCGACACGGGCAACGACTGAGCGGGGACTGGCCTCGCCTGGCAAACGTACGCCGACTCGGTGGCAACCTTCGGTCAATAGACACGGTGGTCAATGACTGGCCGCACATCCGCGCTAAAACGTTAATCCTCGGTGGCGAAATTGACGGACCAGATTTTCCAGACAACGCTCGGCGGGCAGGCGAGATCATTCCTGACGCCGAAGTCTTTCTGATTCCTAACGTAGGTCACAACCCGCACGAAGAGGTTCCCGATATCGTCAACGCCGAGCTAATCCGCTTTCTCGGTCGCTAAACTAGCAAATCATCGCTCACCCGTTCGCCTAAACCCTGTTGAACCACCAGGCACACTCAGGTAGCCTAGGCAAGCTTTGGTGCATGTCTTACCCATTAGGTGGTCGATGCAGACCAGCTTTTAATTCCCAAGGATTCTCGCTCGCGACGGTATGATAGACGGCGTTTGAGGGAGGTTTGAATGAGAAGGCTACTAGTTGCAGTCGTGTCGGCCGCACTGCTCTTTACGGTTTCCCTTGTCGGGCAACAGTCAGAGACGTACGACTATTGGCGGCATCAACGGCAGATGGTACGTCAGGGTCAACAAGCGATCTTTATGTGCAATGGACTGTTCACTTCGAATCGCACCCTAGAACAAATCTTTGAGCAGGAATTGGCATTTCTACCCGAACCGATTGGTGACCCACGCGGTGGCGACTACGAAGTTGATTACAACCGTAAAGGAGTAGTCGTCGGTTCCGGACGTCATGCACCAAAAATGCGTGCGGCGTTTCGTGAAGGAATCGGCTGCGTGATTCTTCCGCCAGATCAAACCTTGGCGAATACTGACCAGTTACCGCTCTTGGACTTGCCTTACCCCGATGACGATCCTGCAAACACACCGTGGCCACAGGGCGACCTCGTCACTTCGACCACACTGCCATCCTATATTGATGCCAGTGCCCTAGAGGCCGCTTCAGATTGGGCGTTTGATAGGGAGTCACCAGAGCAGGTGACGCTCAGCTTACTGATATTGCATCGTGGCAACATCATCCATGAACGGTATGCGCCCGGCTTTAACATGGGGACGCGAACGCGCACTTGGTCGACGGCGAAGAGCATCGCATCGACTCTGATCGGTATGCTGGTCGATCAAGGCAAATTGTCGCTAGACGAACCACTGGGTTTTCCGTTCTTGCCCGAGTCGGCGGGTGGTGATGATCCACGGGCCGAGATCACGCTGCGACATGTCTTGAACATGTCTAGCGGACTGGAAGCAGTTGACAATCGAGGACTCGAATACGCAATTGGGTCTGGCCTCTCTTACTGGGCAGGTGCCAGTTCGTCCGTTGGCGCGCGCAGTCGTGCATTGATTCGAGAGCCAGGCACTAATTGGGATTATGAAAATTACGATACATTGCTCGCCATCTATGCCATGAAGCAGGCTCTCAGTGAAGATGAATACCGCGAGTTTCCACGGACAGCCTTACTCGACAAAATCGGCATGCAAAACACCCTCGTGAGCACTGACCGCTTCGGAGACTTTGTACTGAGTAGTCAGGTCTACACGAATGCGCGAGACCTTGGTCGTTTTGGCCTGCTCTATTTGCAAAATGGTGTCTGGAACGATGAACGATTGGTGTCTCGAGAATGGATCGATTTCGTTCGGACCCCTGCGCCGGCAACCAGCGCACGTGGCAATTTCTATGGGGGGCAGTTCTGGTTAGTGCCTGACGATCGAGATGATGTGCCTCGTGACGCCTATTCGACGTCAGGTAATCGTGGGCAGTACACCATAATGGTTCCATCTCACGATCTCGTCATCGTGCGGCGTGGCCTCGATTACGGTCGTCAAGGGTTCGACCGATGGACTCTTGTTCGTGAGGTTTTGAAGGCTCTAGATGCCATTTCCGTCGAATAGACGGTTTGGCAGGCAGCCGGCCAAGGCCGAAACAACAATTCGCCTCGGACTGTCATGACACAACGTTTGGCGACTCTGTTAGCGGTGGTGCTGCTGGTGGCGTTCAGCGGATCGAACTTAAAGACCCAAGCGCCTGTCCCAACCCAACTTACCCAGGCGGAGACTGTCTATGAGGAACTAGAACTACAGGCCGAGCAAGGAGAAGCGGCTTCAAGCTTTGAACTTGGGGTGCGATATTACCTCGGTAATGGCGTGACACTGGATTACTCTGAGGCACTGCAGTGGCTCACATTGGCGCTTGAGCAAGGAGATACCAGAGCACAGGGTTACCTCGACACACTTTATGCCAACAACCAAGGCATCCCACTGGATGACATCACGTCAGTACGTTCGGCGGCTGAGCGCGGACATGTCGTTTCTCAATTCAATCTCGGGGTGATGTACGCCAACGGCAAAAACGTCATCCAGGATCACGCAGAAGCGATGAAGTGGTACGGATTAGCGGCCGACGGCGGGCATCTCGGTGCCCAATACAACCTCGGAGTGATGCACCACAATGGGAACGGTACCCCTAAAAATGACAGGGCTGCAGTACTACTGTGGCATTCGGCTGCCGAACATGGACATGTCGGTGCTCAATACAACCTCGGGGCGATGTACGCGGACGGTGAAGGCGTCGCCAAGAATGATGTGTCGGCTCACGTGTGGTTCAACATCGTCGCGAGTCGATCAACTGGTGCCTTACGAGAACTCGCCGTTGAGAACCGAGAGTTAGCCGCCGAACAAATAACACCAGAACAACTTATCGAAGCCCAGCGCCTCGCCCGCGAATGGGACGCCGCGCACCCGCGCGACTAACTCTCCTCAGACTTGTTATTTCCGAGTGGCCGCGCTGCCCCTTCATCACTGCCGATTGTCTCCGAGTTCAGTAAAGCGATAGAGTCGCGACTGCGTTCGGACAAAGAGGCTTCCACGCGCAATAGCAGGCGTCGCAAGTGACATTTCATTCAGTGAATTCGTGTGCAAAATCTCAAAGGAACGTCCAGCCTTGATGACATAAGTATCACCATCCTCACTGAGTACAAATACTCTGCCGTTATATCCCCACGGAGAAGCCGTAAATCCATGGCCCGGAGCTATTCGTTGTCGCCCATAGATCTCTTCTCCGTTTCGAGCGTCGTGACTCAGCAAGAAGCCACGGTCCAGAAGTGTGTAGTAATAATCTCGATACACAAGTGCCGACGTGCTGTAGGTTCCAAGAAGCGGCTGATACCAAGCAATAAATCGACTCCTCGTTTGATCTTCATCCAATGAGATGTCCCCTGTGGCTCCAGGCCGAACCGCATAGACTGGCCTCGGGTATCCGCCAGGGTATCCAGAGCTCAGATAAAGTAAACCGTCCACTGCAAACGGTGTCGGGACGACATTTACTGTCATCCCACCGAGTTCCCATAACTCGTTGCCGTCAACATCGTAGGAGCGAATCTTTCTTCGACCAGTCGTGACAATTTCCGTGCGAACTTCGTTCTCCCATACAAACGGTGTCGACCAATTCTCAGTTTCGTCACGCGACACTCGCCAGATCTCCTCGCCATTCTCTGCATCGAAGGCCACCAAAAAGGAACCGTCGGTATTATCGTTGACGATATACAAACGACCGTCGTGTAAAGCCGGAGACGCTGCTGTTCCAAACTCCTGTCCGCCATTAAATGCGCCGACGTTTGACGTCCATACGATTTCGCCAGACATATTGAGAGCTGTTACGAGACCCGTACTACCAAAATACACGTATACCCGGCGACCATCCGTGACCGGCGTTTCTGAGGCAAAACTGTTTTTTATGTGTTTAAGTTCAGGAGGTGACACTGACTCTAGCTCACGAGCCCATCGAATTGCGCCCGTTTCGAAATCGATGGCGTAGATCATCCATTGATGCCTAGCCTCGGACCGAGTTTTTCCGAACGACTCACCTGGGTCATAAAGTCCTGGCACCGGGGCACGTTCGTCACCAGCGCTAATCGCTGTTGTAACAAAAACGTGGTCACCAGAAACAATCGGTGAACTCCAACCAAGTCCAGGAATATCCACCGTCCACACGACATTCTCTGTTTCACTCCAGCGTTCCGGTAGCGCTGGATCATCGGCCACCGCACCAGCGGTCAATCCACGGAACTGAGGCCACTCAGCACCTTGTTGCTGCGCTGGTAATCCAACCACCGCACAAATACCAACTCCGAACGCCAATAAGCTAATCCAACGATTTCGAAAGATCATGAGACCGTTAAGTTCCCCATTTATTACCCTACCGTGCCATCGTTACGCATGATTCACGAACGCGACGTTTTCCTGAGCAAATTGGAGCGGGAGACGGGGTTCGAACCCGCGACGTCCAGCTTGGGAAGCTCACCGGCGCGCTTTTTCGGCCTGTTTAAATACACCAGTAAACTCGCCTGTTTTCACGATTTATTCATGTTTTACTCAATAAAGTCGTGTCTAGTTGTATATATATCGTCGCGTTCTGTAGTGTCATTCAACACACGATAACACAGGATAGAACACAAAAATCGGCACGGTGATCCCTAGGTGATCCCTAAATTAAGGATCGAAACCATGACAAACACAGCGATTGAAACGTCCTCTAGAGAGAGGTAGGCTAGGACTGTCATGACACGACGGATTGCACACCTCTTGACGGTGACCGTGCTACTGCTGGCGTTCAGTGTGCCGCTCGCCGCACAAGTATCTATTACTCCCGAGTCAGTAGGCGACGTGCGGGCACTAGCAGAGGCTGGAGATGCGGTCTCGCAGCTTTACTTAGGCATGATGTCTAGACGGGGCGTATTTATGCCGTTGGATCACGTGGCAGCCATGCGGTGGTTTCGGTTAGCTGCAGATCAGGGACAGATTGAAGCGCAGTTTAACCTCGCCGCCATGTATGCCTATGGCGAAGGTACAGCGCAGGATTGGGTGAGCGCCAGACGATGGTATCTCCTCGCCGCGAATCAGGGCCATGCTACCTCGATGTACTCCCTCGGTGTCATCTATGACGCCGGCTTAGGTGTATCGCAGGACGCTGAGGAAGCAATGAGGCTTTATCGTCTCTCTGCGGATTACGGAGACGCCTATGCTCAGACCATACTCGGCCAGAAATATGCCGACGGCGACGGTGTGGCGCACGATTGGCTGACCGCCAGACGATGGTTTCTCCTCGCCGCGAATCAGGGGCATACTGACGCACAGGTCAGGCTCGCCATCATCTATGAGAACGGCTTCGGTGGACCACAAGATCATTCAGAAGCCGTCCGGTTGTATCGGGGAGCCGCAGCTCAGAGGCACGCCGGCGCCCAGATGAACCTCGGCCTCAAATATTTAAAGGGCGAAGGTGTGCCACAGGACGAAGTGACCGCACACATGTGGTTTAATCTCGCGGCGTCAGAGTCAACGGGCGACCTCCGAGACCGAGCGATCGAATTGCGCGGTTCGGTCGAATCACGATTGAGCGCAGGTCAACGCGCCGAGGCCCAACGCCTCGCCCGTGAATGGGACGAGGCGACGCCGCGCCCCGGCATCGTCATAGAACCGTAGAATTGATCGTCGAATATGTTGCCGGCGCAGGGTGCGGCACGGCGGTCGGGTTATGGCTCGCGACACTCTGAATGTGTCACGGTGATCCCCAAATCAAGGATCGAAACCATGACAAACACAGCGGTTGAACCGTCCTCTGGAGAGAGGTAGGCTAGGACTGTTAATCGATAAAAAGGCGCGTCCATCTAGGCACCACCTATTCCAGTTCTTCACTTGTACATGCGCCTAATTATTCTCAGTGCAGGAAACATAAATACCAGCGATAAGAGCAAGGTTCGGCGGTGAAATGTCGATGTAGCTTTGTCCAGCCCCATGAATTCTGAAGTTGCTAGGACGATGAAAGCTGCGAGAATCCAACACAAACAAACCGCATACGGAATCGTCACGAAGTACTTAAACCAACTTGGGTTCCGGTCCGACCCCGGAACCTTCCCCGGAAGAACCTTTGTCTCAAAGTTGTATCCGCAACTGCACACAACGTGCACGTTATGTATCCACCATTTACAGTGGGGACATTGTCTTCGGTCCGGCTCCTTCTTCACCATCTCGGTGACATTGTGCCACCTTTCGAGCGTGAGTGGAATGGGCGGGAAGGCATTGAAACGGACACCCGACAGGGGTAGGCTAGGACTGTCATGACACGACGTTGGGCGACTCTGTTGGCGGTGGTGCTACTGGTGGCGTTCAGTGCGCCGATCTCCGCGCAACAGGAATCCATCGAAGAACTACGGGCACGGGCCGAAGCAGGCGATGCCCAAGCGCTCGCCGAGCTGCGGGCATCGGCGGAGCAAGGGTATGCCTTAGCGCAGTACTCCCTCGGGATCGGTTATGCCACTGGCCGCGGTGTGCCACAGGATGATGCGGAAGCCGTACGGTGGTATCGGTTAGCGGCGGAGCAAGGGTATGCCTTAGCGCAGTACTCCCTCGGGATCGGTTATGCCACTGGCCGCGGTGTGCCACAGGATGATGCGGAAGCCGTTCGGTGGTATCGATTAGCGGCGGACCAAGGGCATGTCGAGGCGCAGATGTTCATCGCTGCTCATTATGCCGAAGGAAGCGGCGTGCCCCAGGATGATGCGGAAGCCGTACGGTGGTATCGGTTAGCGGCAGAAGCAGGAGATGCCGACGCGCAGTGGCGCCTCGGCCTCATGTATGTCAACGGCCGCGGCGTGCCGCAGGATGATGGGGAAGCCGTGCGGTGGTATCGGTTAGCGGCGGCTCAGGGGCATGACGAAGCGCAGTTCAACCTCGGGACCATGTACGAGTACGGCCGTGGCGTTCCAGAAGATGCTGCGGAAGCCGTACGGTGGTATCGATTAGCGGCGGCTCAGAGCAATTCCACCGCGCAGGTGTTCCTCGGGATCATGTACAACCTCGGCCGTGGCGTGCCCCAGGATGACGGGGAAGCCGTGCGGTTGTTTCGGTTAGCGGCGGAGCAGGGAGAGGCCCTCGCGCAGTACAGGCTCGGGTTCATGTACAACTTCGGCCGTGGCGTGCCACAGGATTACGCGGAGGCCGTGCGGTTGTTTCGGTTAGCGGTGGAGCAGGGCAATATCGAGGCTATGGCCATTCTCGGGTCCCTGTACGTCTTGGCTCAGGGTGTCCCGGAGGATCATGTTATCGCTCACATGTGGTTCAACCTCGCTGCGTCACGATCAGAGAGTGAGGCCCGGGACGAGTACGTCGATAAGCGAGACAATATCGCTGAAAGGTTGAATTCAGACCAACTTTCTGAAGCCCAACGCCTCGCCCGCGAATGGAACGAAGCGCACCCGCGTGACTAACCCCCTCAGTTTCGTGGGTGGCGTTATCGGTATCTCGTAGATACCCCTCTTACCCCCGCCGCACATCCGCGTGACTAACTCCCGTCTCCGTTGAACCGTCCTCTGGAGAGAGGTAGGCTAGGACTGTCATGACACGAAAGAAGTCGGGAGCGCTGATCTACGACGACAACAAGCGAAATCACGTCATCTGGCCGGGCCGGGAGCCGGAGCTCAAGAAGTTCGTAGAGAGCACCTACAAAGGCATGTCGCACAAGAAGGACAACGCCAAGAGCTCGAACAGCGAGGACGCGCTCACATGGTCCTGCTTCGACGTTCTCGGCCAGGTCCGCGGCGCTCTACGTGAGAAGGCCTTGCGGGAACTCTGGGAGGACAGCTTCGGTTTCGATCCGAAGGTGCCGGCGCCGAAGGCTTTTAAAAACGCCGACAAGGTGGAAATCCGGGTTGGCAAGACCTACAGCAACGACGCTGGCGACACCGAGGTCGACGCGAGTTTCGAGGGGAAAGGTCTCCTGGTGTTCTTCGAAGCCAAGCTCTACTCGACGGTGAGCTTGAAGCGCGCGGACCGGGATGACGATCAGATTGCTCACAAGATCCGAATCGGCCTGCAAGAGGCCACCAAAACCGCTCGCGACTTTTATTTCGTCTTTCTCGATCTCGCACCGAGGGAGAAGTTGTACCGACGAAAAAAATTGACTATCGCCGAGAACCGAAAGAAGACCGGCTACCACAACAAGTGGAAGAGTGCCTATTGGTTCCATCGCTACAAGGTCTACGCGACACCGCTTCGTGAGATTCTGTCGAAAAAGAACGATAAGAATGAGAGTGTGTTGGCTCTACCTCTCACCAAGGAGAAGGTCCAGCAAGTCGCTGACAGGATGGGATGGCTGACCTGGGCTGACCTCTTCAAGATCGTGCTTCGCGCCGTCGTCTACGGGCACCCGCGAGTGGGACGCCGCACATCCGCGCGCTAACCCCTCCCCTCCTTTAAAACCCTGAACGGCCCCGCCGCGATGGTCGCCTATGCCACCGGCGCAGGCTGCGGTACGGCGGTCGGGTTGTGGCTGGCGACGCTCTGAACGTGTCACGGTGATCCCTAGGTGATCCCTAACTTTTTCGCCGTTTCGGGATAATTCACGAACGCGCCGTTTAACTGAGTAAATTGGAGCGGGAGACGGGGTTCGAACCCGCGACGTCCAGCTTGGGAAGCTGACACTCTACCACTGAGTTACTCCCGCGTAAGAACCAGTATACCAACGGTAGCGTACCGCTTTCGAATGCTAGGCCGTGGTCCGGTATTAATCACATCACAGCCGCAGACCTTCTTTTCCCCCTACAACCTTATACCTTTTGTGCTGTTCAGCTATTATGGAACCTGCGTATATAACGAAGGAAGAGAAACTTGGCCGCACCAGTAGATAATCAACCACCCGTTCGAAACCTTGAGGCGCCCGAAGGCATGACTTCGATAGGCCGAACAATCCTGGTCAAAGGTGAAGTCCGCTCAAACGAACACTTGATTATCGAAGGTCGTGTCGAGGGTCGCGTCATGGTTCCAGAACACGGGTTGGCGATTGGGAAACACGGTAACGTGAGCTCAGAAATTATGGCTCGCACCATTACCGTGCTTGGCACGGTCCAGGGGAAAATTACCGCAACCGATCGCGTTGAACTCTTACCGACTGGACGGGCTGAAGGACGGATCGTAACCGAAAGTCTGATAATCGATGAAGGCGCTTATTTTAAAGGAATGGTTGACCCAACACTCAAGGAGACCGTTCTAGCGGTGAGTCGTCACCGGCTCAAGCAAGACACCGACGACACCTAGTTCACTCAACAAGGAAACAATGCCGCCTCGATTGCCACACCGGACCCTCCTATTTGCAGCCGTCATCATTTTTTGCCAGATTTTAACGAACTGCACTCAAACAGGCTCGGCATATGATCGCGCCAGAAGTGATACAGGCCTACTTGAGTGGAAGGGAGTTCATCAACTACTCCGAACAGACTTCCCGAATGTGCCCACAGTAACAACCGACCAATTGGCAGATGCACTGACAGCCGAACGACCAGTGCTTCTACTCGATGTTCGTGATGCTTCTGAGTTTCTAGTTAGCCACCTTCCTAATGCGCATCTCGTTCAATCGACGGATGACATCGCTACGTCGCTTGAGAATGTCTCCTCTGACACCCTGATTGTGGCCTACTGCTCTGTCGGATATCGGTCGGCACGATTGATTAATGAACTCCAACAACGTGGAATCACAACCGCCTTCAACTTGGAGGGGTCTATATTTGCATGGGCTAATGCTGGACTTCCTATCTACCGAGGAGAGAGCCAAGTTCGGCAGGTGCACCCTTTCAACAAATCGTGGGGACAGCTTCTTAATCCTGAACTCTGGTCATTCACACCTACATCAGAACCGTAGAGGTGTAATCAAACTAACCCTCACTGCCATGGCCATTAATCTAGCCAGTCACCAATGAAAGCATTTCGTGCCGAAAGCACACATCAGGAGGTCATCACTATGACAACACGTCATCCCACAATCAACAGACGGCAGGCACTCACGGCCCTTGGTCTCTCCGGCGCGGCAACCCTCGGGATAACGAGCACCGCCCGTGCAGTTACCGAACTAACCCAAACGGAAGCCGCCAATATCGATCTCGTGAATGCCATGTGTGCCACTTGGGTGGCACCCATGAACTTTTCGAAACTAGGAGAACTATTATCCGACGACTGCATCTATCGCGCCACTGAGACAGCACCACCCGTCACAGGCCGCGATGCGATCATCGAGCGACTTCAGGGACTCGGCCAATCTTCCTTCATCGAGTTTGAAGTCATTGAAACGTTCGCACGTGGCTCGATCGTCGTCAACGACCGCATTGACCGCTTCGACCTTCCGAATCGAAAGATTGAATGGCATGGTGTCGGAGTCTTCTATATCAAGGATGGCAAGATCGCGGAGTGGAGTGACTTTACGATTCTGTAGACCCGGCACGGTTCCGCCTCCAACTTCCTACGGACCGCCATCCGTGATGACTACCGCCAAATACCTAGACGGTTAATCTCGAAGGAGTCGGGCTGATCCTCATGTCCGAAATTGATCGTCTCCATCGTTCTCTTCAGCTTATGGAAGTGAAGATACATAACTTCCTCACCTTCTGCGTTAAAAGTTTTTCCGTCTCGCCACCACAAAGGTGAGTCTCCAAGCTTACGTTGGTAAGCTGCATTCACTGTCAACTCGGCCGGCCAATGGATACGAATTACATCGTGTGGCGGCGAGTCGTTCAAATGCTCCTTTAAGCGCTGAGTTATTTCGTGTTCGTCAAGGTATAGATATTTTTGTACCGCCATCTTCTCTTCGACGTCAGGAATCAATCTAAATAATTGATTTGTTCGGGCCGTGTTTCGGATCAGTGTGAAATGGCCAGACAACTTCTTCGCGCGGGACGATACGATATCGTTCTTCGCCAAAACGGACCCGGTCACAAATTCTCGAATGTCACCCCAAACTACGTCAAGGTCCGAGTACGCCCAGAAGTCGAACGCCTTTAGATCCTCGGCAAACATGACACCGTAGAGTGGTTTAAAATCGCAAATCTGGCGAAGGTCAACAACTTGAATGTCAATTCCAAAAACTTCTGACGCTCTTTTGGCAAGTTCAGAAACCGTCATACGCTTCAGCAACACATTGGCCGGCGGCTCTACATCAATCTGGAGATCGCCGTAAATAATCCATGTCACATCGGGGTTTCTACGACACGACAAAAAAAATGCCGGCAACCAAAACGGTACTGCCCCAAAATAAGTCACCACAATCGCCATTCGATGTGAGTCATTTCTCCTCACCGTTTCGAGAGTACGGACAGCGTTATTCACCAGAGGCGATATCTCTCGCAACTGCAGTGCATTCGCCTTCACCCGATGGTCGAGGCTTTTGATTTGCTCTCTCTGAACCGCAATCAACGCTTTCAACCTGTCTATGTGGCGTCTTTGTCTTTCGCCGATATTCTGTTCGTCTCGTGGACGCTCAACCTGCTTGAACCGACGACGAATGTGGTCGTCTATCACGGTCGACAGACCACTTCGACGAATAATCGCCTGAAGAACTCGAAGAGAGAACTTACTCATTACGCTGACGCTTCACTGGTTGGATGCTGCGAGAACATTCTCAATGCATGTCAGGACTGTCGTGAGACACGGCCTTCTTGGCCTTCTTTATTCCAACAAAAAAGTGATAGGTATACCGTGTTAATGTTGAAGGTTCCACATCAGATGGAATATCTGCTCCATGAATACCGAAGCGGCTCGCAAACACCAGCATAGAATTCCTTCGACACGGAACAGACTTCGCCAAGGTACACCCTGCCCCTTCCCGCAGTGGGTAGTAAATGCCACTATATTTAGCCGGAAGATCCCGATCTGAGGTAAACAGTTTCGTGCCGTGATCGTCACTGCCACTGGATGTGCCCATGTACATTAAAGCAGTCAGCATCGACCGTCTGGGATCCACGTGTGGCTCGAGTGAGTAACCCGGGCGTCTAAGCATCAGCCGCCCGTCATACATTTTGTAGCCGGCTTTAACTGAACTAGTTTTCTCTCCGTTTTCATCGGGCATGTTCGAAGGCCAGTACTCCTCAAACTTGTCTACAAGTGCCGGCATAACAACTCTAGAAGCCACGACGTCGTTCATGAAACTCCAAGCGGCCTCTGGTTTAACAGGAGCGTTGTCCTCACCGACTGTCCAATTGTCTCGACCCGCTTGCCCCTGACGCCAAAACTCCAGTGGCGGGAGTTCTCCGCTAATCGCCTCATACATTTCAGTCGGCAGAATGTCATTAATCACAACGTGGGGACACGGGTCGGTCAACAAGAGCGCCCGAGAGATTGCAGTATTGACATGCGCTGCTACGTCTGACAACGGATACCGGGCCTCAAAACCCTCGATCTCTACTGTTAATTGGTCGTAGTGCCGCACGCGACCGATGAGTTGCACTCGTCTATCGAGACTCTCGAACCCCTTGGCTGAGGATTTCTGAAACTTTGCAAGCTCCTTTAAATTCTCAGTACTCGTCGCCAACCGCCGCTCTATTTGGCGAAGACGTTTATCCTGGTCCGTCACCAATGTCTTCAGTTGCTCAAAGTATTTCTGAGATCGACCTTCCTCTCGTTTTTGATATTTCTCCTGGTCGCGACGCTGAACAGCCAACCGCTTGTCCACTCGACTGGCAACCAGATCGTTAAGCCCGAACCCGGCCGTAATCATTTGAGCAACTCTTGCCTTCAAAGACCCCATAAATACAAATCCTAGCAGAACAACCTCTCTTACGTGACCGCGCCTCCCGTATGTCGCATTTTTCCTTTGAAGGCCATCCACCCCACCGCCGGGCATTTTCAAATGGCCAGCTGTAAAAACGTTCCTCGACTGGCAGTCACAGCTAACAACAAAACTCGTCGTATTGGCACAGTGACTCTATTACGTCATGATCTCAACTCGGATGCTAGCCAGCGGGACAAACCGACGAGCGGGAATGACTTTCATCTTTATTACGCTCGTTATCGACATCTTAGGAATCGGAATCATCGTTCCAATCCTCCCGGAGTTGATCAAGATACTCCTTGACGGTGATGTCACGAGGGCCGGCTATTACTACGGTGTCATCATTGCAGTCTATGCCCTCATGCAGTTTCTTTTTGCGCCGGTTGTGGGAGCGCTATCAGACCGATTCGGGCGGCGTCCAATTATTCTTCTTTCTCTTCTCGGACTGGGTGCGGATTACCTCATCCAAGCATGGGCCCCATCGGTTGTATGGTTATTCGTCGGGCGCCTGATTGCAGGAATCATGGGCGCGAGTCTTACTGCAGCGAACGCCTATATCGCTGACGTCTCGACACCCGAGACACGTGCTCGAAACTACGGGTTGGCTGGCGTGGCATTCGGACTCGGCTTCATCTTTGGTCCAGCACTGGGCGGTCTCCTCGGGGGAATCAACCTTCGACTTCCCTTCATCGTGGCGGCGCTTCTATCACTTCTCAATTTGATATACGGTTTTTTTGTTCTCCCAGAATCACTACCTGCCGAACGTCGTTCATCGGTTTCTTGGCAGAAACTTAACCCTCTCAGCAGTATCCTCAGATTGAGAAACTATCCTCTCGTGGCGGGACTCTCTGTAACCGTCATCTTCACGTCACTCGCCCAACGTGGATTAGAGAGTGTCTGGGTGCTTTATACCGGCTATCGATATGGCTGGAACGAACAAACGAATGGACTGACTCTGGCGCTAGTGGGTCTCATGGCCGTCATCGTACAGGGGCTGATTCTGAAACCCGTCATTGCAAAAATAGGTGAACGCCGAACGATCGTCTTGGGATTAACAGCTTCAATGCTGGCTTTACTTGGTTATGGCATGGCTTCCGAGGGTTGGATGGTTCTGATCATCATCATAGTGGGATCGCTATCCGGAATCGCCTTGCCCACGATTCAAAGCCTCGTGGCTGGCTCAGTCAATCAATCGGAGCAGGGGGCAGTTCAAGGAGCTCTGACGTCTCTGGTTAGCTTGACCAGTGTACTTGCTCCGCTAATCTTCACCGCCGGCCTTTTCAGTTTCTTTACTTCAGACCGGGCTCCATTCGTATTACCTGGCGCCCCCTTCTATCTCGGCTCGTTCCTCGTTCTGATTTCACTCATTCTGCTCAAACGAACCTTTCGCACCCTACCCAGCGGGGCCTTCCGTGACACCTAAACACCAAATCATCTAGTCGTCAAAACATTTCTTAAGAAACGCCCCAGCTTCATCGACGGTTTGACGCCCCTTCGGAACAACACCAAACATCAACCACGGATCGTGCACCACGCCTGAATATTCTGTGTACGTGACTGGCACCCCACTCTCGCGCAAGCGGTCCGCATATGCACGACCTTCGTCGAGCAGGGGATCAAATTCTGCCGTTTGAACCAACGCAGCTGGCAATCCAGTCACAGTCTCTGCCCGCAGAGGAGACGCGAGGGCGTCACTGCCGTCATTTCCTTCTCCGAGGTAATGAGCCCAAAACCAGCGCATCGCCTCTTGCGTCAGCAGATAGCCGTCGCTGTTCTCTCGATAGCTCTTCGTCTCAAATGAATAGTCAGTCACCGGGCAGTGAAGAACTTGTGCGACCAAACTCGGACCACCACCGCGCTTACTTAAGAGTGTCATCACGGCCGCGAGGTTCCCACCCGCGCTATCGCCGCCAACGGCGATGCGCGTTGGATCGACACCGAGACTTTCAGCTTCTTGAGCAATCCACTTCAAGACAGCAAAACAGTCATCAACTGCCGCAGGAAACCGAGCCTCTGGTGCAAGCCGATAGTCAACTGCTACGACCGTGCACGCCGCGGCATTGGAGAGCGCCCGGCAGACCGGATCGTGACTATCAAGATCCATCAAGACCCATCCACCACCGTGAATAAAACAGAGGACAGGCATAGGCCCAGACGCGCCGACAGGCCGATAGACACGTACGGTGACCGGACCCGCCGGACCCGGAACCTCACGTTGCTCTACACTCGCAACGACTTCAGGTTCTCCCTGCAGCGGCAACAGTCCTTCAAACGCCTGTCGTGCTACTTCGGGTGTCATTTCAGATATCGCCGGACCCCCAGCCTCCTCCATCCCTTTTAGGATTGCCTGTACTTCCGGTTCAAGTGGCATTTTTGACACTATCCTTTCACTATGTCGAGAACAACAGACGTGCGGAACAGCTCGCCCTAGCCAACTAGATGGTTTCGGAAGAACCCAATCGTTTGATTCCACGCCAACGCAGCACCAGCTTCGTTATACCGAGGCGTAGAATTATTATGAAACCCGTGCAACGTGCCCTCAAACAACCGTATCTCGTAATCAACACGATTGGCCTGGAGAGCAGCCTCGTATTCTGGCCGCATCGCATTAATTCGCGGATCGGTTCCCGCATAGATAATTAGAAGAGACGCTTGAATTTGCGGCACGTCGGCGGTCGCTGCCGCTGCACCATAAAACGGTACGCCGGCAGCTAAATCACTTCCCAGCGTAACGGCTAGACGATTGGTCATACCGCCTCCCCAACAGAATCCCGTAGCCCCGAGTTGTCCATTAGATAGTTCATGGGCTTTGAGAAACCGCGCACTGTTAATCATGTCCTGGTCCAATTCTTCAGGATTCAGACCTCGTTGTAATGTCCGACCATCGTCGTCGTTGCCGGGATACCCACCAACGGGAGACAACCCGTCCGGTGCTAGGGCCAAAAACCCCGCCACGGCCGCCCGTCGAGCCACATCCTCAATATGAGGATTGAGGCCACGATTTTCGTGAATCACGAGGACGCTCGGAAAAGGACCCTCGCCTGTGGGGCGAACCAGATATCCTCGCATCGTTCCCGACGTGCCACCCGGGGATGGATATTCTACGTAGGTACCCGTCATCCGTGAGTCGGTAAACGAAATGGTCTGCGCTTCTGCATATCGCGGCATCAAGGCCTGGGCCATCGAGAGCGCCGAAACTCCACCAACCGTCAGGACCGCGGCTCGACTAAGGAATTCCCGGCGGGTAATATGCCCATGGCAATATTCGTCGTATAAGTCAAACACTCTCGGATCAATCTCTTGTTCTCGCGGTTTCTCCATTGATTTCCCTCCTTCAGAGAATGCAGTTACCTATACACCCTACCGCACGACCCAGGACAGCGACCGGTCACCTCAGCCGTTACCTCGACCGCAGCTTCGCAAGTAGGCGAAGTATTTCGAGGTAGAGCCACACTAATGTCACGAGCAAACCGAAAGCACCGTACCACTCCATGTACTTTGGAGCCCGACGCTCGGCACCTTGTTCAATAAAATCGAAATCCAAAACCAGATTCAGAGCCGCCACCACAACGACAAACACACTAAACAGGATGCCAAACGTACCGCTTGAATGAATTAATGGCACATTGATCCCAAAAAATCCCAAAACGAAGCTAAGCAGGTAAACAAGACCAATCCCCCCAGTCGCAGCCACAACGCCTAACTTGAAATTTTCGGTCGCACGAATCATGCCGGACCGATAGGCCATTAACAAGGCGCCGAGGGTTCCAAACGTGAGAAACACGGCCTGACTAACAATCCCCGGATACGCCGCTTCAAACCCGACAGAAATTCCGCCAAGCGCCAGTCCTTCGAGACCCGCGTACAGTGGTGTTGTGAGAGGTGCCCATGTCTGTTTAAAGGCCGTTGCGAGCGCGACCACTAACCCACCAAAGACGCCAACCATCGTAAAAATTGTGAAATACGGGTCGGATGGGCCACGCCCCCAAATGTAACTCGCGGTAATCAGAAGAATGAGAAGAGACAGGATAGTCTTGTTCACTGTCCCAGTGATTGTCATCACCTGGTCGTCCGCTACAGCGGGAAACCCCGAGAAGGTCTCTGCCGTTAGAGCCGGATTTCCAGAACGCATCGCCAAATGAGCACTCATCGTGTTCTCCTTAAGGCCGAACAAACCAATCTAGCCATAAATAGGGAAACATAGAAAGTAAATAAACTATCTCTGTGACCTTCACAGTTAACTCAGTACCGAAACAGGTACGAGAACTTTGTAAAGAAAGCCCGATTCGTTCGCTGCAACCGATTTGCTACGAGAAATCGTTCCGCCAATGTTTCACCGAAATCGATGAAGTCACCTTGCTGATAATGATCATCGTAACCTACGAAGAGCACTGTCCCTGAATTCAGTCGATAGGTAAACAAGATGTTGGCATCCAGTTTCCTATCAAACGAGTTGTACTCTGTGATGTTACGAAACAGAAAACGTTCGGTAAATTGATACGTCGTAAACGCCCGAAAAATCTTCACATCGAACACTTCGGCACCGGTCACGGGATTGTCGAGATGACTAAAATTGATGCTCAAGTCTGTCTGCAATCTCGAAAACGGGCGGATGCTGGAAAGGATCCGCCCGTTCCATGATCGCCCCAAGAACGGAGTCGCGGAAAAAAATATGCCGTCACCCCAACCGAAGTCTCCTTCGACGGAAATCAGTCGACTGGTATTCACTGAAAAAGCCGTTGAATAGTTCGATTTCCAGAAGTCAATGCCTCCAAATCGCTCCATGGCCCGGTCCAGTCCAACGCCAGCGTTAATACTCTTGGCAAAAGACAGGTTTACTCCCACACTAGCCACCTCATCCTGGAGGGTTCCGTCAAAATCGAAGTTTCTCTGGTACCCCCCTCGCGGTCCCCAATTGACTAGCCAGTTTTCCGGCCACCAGCGATACGACACGTCACCTCGAAAAGTCTTCTCGTTAACCCTCCGCACAAAACCCGATTGATTTCTGAATTCAGGCGCCGTCATCCAGTTAAAGCTGGTGAAACTAAGGTTTCGCCCGTTATGCCGCCACATTACTCCTCCGGTTGGTCCAGACAGTTCCGTGCCGTCTTCCTCCCGGGTCTGAGACCGTCCCATTACGAAATTGAATCGATTCGTCGATCCCACCCGAAATTGGCCATCAACCTCCATCACCCGGTTGTACCCATCCATGAATTCTCGATCCGTCACGAGTGCACCGACATACGATGCCCCGTAGAGGTCGTAGCGGTAACGACCGATCACGGATTGAGCTGTCTTTCCGAAAGCGACATCGGATTCGTCATCGCGCTTCCCTGGCGCTTCGTCGTCAGCTGCGAGTACCGCAAACGTGCTTTGTCCAAGCTTTCCAGTAATTTTGGCCCCGACCCGCGGATCCACAATCGTCCTCGTGTGCACGAAACTAATCGGAGCCACGACGTTAAAAATCTCCTGCCCTTCCAGGAAAAACGGGCGAAGCTCAGAAAAGAAAAGAGGAAACCGTTGATTGACTTCGATTTGAGGTTGGTCGGACTCAATCTGTGAAAAATCAGGATTAACCGTGAAATCTACTGTCACATTTGAAGTGATGCCGTACTTCACGTTGAGACCTGCTTCCGGCGAAAAATCTCGTTCTAGAAACGCCCCGGTCGTTCGATCAAGCGAACCGGCTTTGAACCCGGTCACCGTCGGTAGAAATTCAAGATTTCGACTGGCCGACAGATTGGTCATGCCGTCCAAAGTGCCCATCTGCGTAAGAAAGCCAACAATGCCTCGTGAGACCGGTGACCAGACGGCCCGCTCGTCCTTACTCTCAATGTTCCGAACGATCTGAAACCCCCAACGGTGAGGCGATGCCGCACTACGGGCCGGGTATCGTAGACTCTTGAACGGAATCGCTATTTCTGCCGTCCAACCATCGGTCACTAAAGTTCCTGCAGACGAAAACAACGCGTCCCACGACGTGTCCCCCGTGGGCACGACACCAGGCGACTCGCCCAATGCGCCCCCACCGCGCTGTTGCCGTCGTCCTCCTCTGCTCATCCCGCTGGAGTCCATCGTGGCATCACCCTGGACACCGTAACCATTGACAGAAAAGATATACGCGCGTTGTTGGTCCAAAAAAGGATCAAAAAAGATAGTGACCTTGTCGTCGCGGACGGTTTGATCGCGCTCGACCCGATTCGCCCGAATCAATGACAAATCTGAATACCGCGCATGAATAGCCACGTAGAAATTGTCACTATCGTAGGCAAGATACACTTCCGTCGCTTCACTAGCCGGAGCGCCCTCGAGCGGATTCATCTGCACAAACTGAGAGACAGGAACAACATCACGCCACACCAGATCGTTAAGCAGTCCATCAATCTCTGGCGCTTCATTCAGCCGGAACGGCGTCGCGCGTGGTCCAGACCCGGCTGTGGCCGGTACGATTGGGGCAACGGCCCGCGGCGTTGCCCCTGCACTATCACTGTCACGATCGGCAGGACTAACCCGGCCCGTCACGGTCGCCGCTTCCTCTTCGGCCATCGTCAGTCGCGGTGAGCGGGGAATCGTCGTGCCTGCCTGGCCAGACAGCACCTCCGGTCGAATGTTTCTGCTCAATCCGGCAACAATTTGATCTTGGACACCAAACAGGCCATCAACTTCCCCGTCAAGCTTGATCGTCTGGACCACCGTACCAGAGGAGAGCTCAATCAACCGTGCCGTAACACGCATCAACTCATCGACTCGCTGATAACCGCCAGTGACGACCCAGTTTGCCTCCTGTCTACGTCCGAACTCGACCAATTCCGCCACGGGCCCCAACGGGTCCAGTCGCGCACTCGCTACGGCTGTGGCGTCCAGTCGAATCACGCTCACTCCATAGGTATTCCTCAAGTCGACTTCCACCGTGTCGGCAATACCCGCTCCCACCCATTCGTCATCTACGCTACGACTGATATTGCCGAACGGCAAAACCACAACCGTTCCCGACAGTGCCCCCCTCAACAGCCCCAATCCCTGTTGCGCGGTTCCACCCGTGCCCTGTGGTCCGGCGGCAGCCAAAAACATTGGCGCCAAAAGAATCAGTAAAAAAAATAAACCCTCTCGCTGAACTAATGAACGACGGCTCTCAAACAACATTCGTATAACTCCTAAACAACACTAAATCACTTTTGTAGTATCTGAAGGCAAGTTACTCAAAACAGCGCCTATTTCAGACTTTGACAGGTAAACACGGCACTCTTTTCTGGATATTCAAAGCACTTAGAATGCCGTTTCAGACCTCAACAAGTTCCAGCTTCTCATTCTCAATCAGAGAATAAATATCAATCTTTTTTGGTCGACTATCAAACACGTCATATTTATCGATCAATGGGCGATAGGCCTGCTGTGGCGATAAACCCGGAATATCCTCGGCTAAGTCATTTCTCAAAAAGAAGGCATTCACGCCGGCTTCTTCACACACGACGAGCCGATAGCCTTTTCGCCTTGCCAGTTTCTCTAATGCACAAAGCGAAGCACCAGAATACCCTTTCGGTGCACCTTTCGGGATTGAAGCCAGTGGGACCGTCACCGCCCGGTCCGGACCAAACAGCGCGTTGTATTCCATCACTAAAACTCTCGGCGAACAGACGGTCACTGCGTCGAGAAGCCAGTAATCCGTGCTGTCAATATCGATCGACAAAAAGTCAATCTCACCCGTTACGCCGTGACCAGATAACACGTCATTAACGCACTCTGGTGTCATCACGGCCCTAATGACCTCGACACTCGGATTCCCTTTCAACTCCATCCGCAGCTGTTCCACCGCTTTCCGGCTGGAGTCAATCATCAAACCATTCCACCCAAATTCTCGGGCAAGCACCGCAGAATTTCCACCGCTGCGTCCACACCCAATTTCCACAAACTGCCGCGTTGCAACACCTGCCGCTTCCAGTAACGCCAGTATCAGTCCATCCTCTTCGTTTTGAGAGCGTAATCGAAACCGTCTGGCCGCCAATCCTCTCGCACCAGCCAAGTCGCTCTTCCCGATAAATTCTCGTCGGATCAGAGCATTCAGTTGGCGACGAAAAATCATTCGCCATTTCTCGTCCTGTTTCTGATTCGCCAGTACTCGTTCAACCAGTCGCGTCAGGTGTCTCATTTCTTTCTGTTGGGTCGATCGACTAAACCGCGAATAAAGTGTTCGCACGACACGCACTAGTTTCCCTGCATCCACACCATCACCCATTGTATTAACCAGAGACCCCAGGAAATCGATTTTCGCTCCGAACCTCCCATTTCCTGAGAGGTTCACACTCAACCGAGCCAACCGTGACATTTGAACCAAACATCAGACAGTAGCAATCCTGATCTATTTGTACACCATGCCGACAATCCAACTTCTTTCGCCGGTTCTGTCACGTGGCTTCACAGTCAAACACGGTAACTCTACACTTACGAACGGACCTACTGCGCCCATCGTAATCCGCTGAAAGAATACAATCCTTCTCAGTATGCAACACTATTCTTGGCCTTCTCGCTCACCTCTCGGCACGACCGTCATGGTCTCACCGGAAGGTATCAATGCCTGAACCCTCTGACCAAAGAGTGTCGCCTGCCCAAATACACAATCACCTTACTACTGTCGCTCGCCACGTATCACCTGCTCTCGCTCATTCTTTGGCGGAGCTTGGACCCATTACCTTTCCTATGCATCAAGAATCAACCGTTGGCCGCTTCATGGCACGCGCGGTCGTTGGCCAACAACTCTCCACCGGAATCGCTAGACGACTTTGGGCGCGGGTCGTGGAAATGAATCGCGATCGAAAATCTCAGCTGCCTGCGACCTTTACAAAAGCGAGCCTCCAGAGACTTCGAAACTGTGGACTCTCGACGAACAAAGCAAGAGCCTTAATCGCTCTGGGACAAGCGGCACGCAATAGTCAATTAACAGATACGCGCCTTCAAGTTATGACGCATTCTGAGCGCACTAGTGAATTGGTTCGACTGTTTGGTATCGGCCCTTGGACGTGTGACATGGTGTCAATTTTCTACTTTCGCTGTGAGGATGTTTGGCCCGAGGGCGATGCGACCATACGGAAAGTCTTCAAAAGATTCATTGGCCGGAGAAGCCAACTACGCATGGCCGACCAGTTCGCACCGTACCGGTCATATCTAGCTCTCGCCTTATGGGAATTCGCCAACCGAGAGGGTCCGCGCTAAAATCGAAACAATCGGTTAATTTTAAGGATTATTGCGCGGTTCTCAAGGACCGGAAACCGAGGTGTGAGCGTGTCGCGTTCGTCGGTATAGACAATGAATAGTTCACTGCCAGGTTGGTACTCCCATCTGAATCGAATGTTGGTACCGAGTGCATTACTGCCAGAATTAAACTGCAACAAGGCCGCTACGAACATACGTGGCGTAATGGTGTAGGTCGCCCGCGCAGAGACTAGCTCAGTTGTAAAGCCACCTTGCGGTAGCGTTACACGATTAAACGACAGGCTCGGCTCGATAGACAACTGCGAGGTCACACTAACACGACCCATCATATAGCCCACAGTGGTCTTGTCCCCGCCAAAGAAGTCTCCCCGTTCAAACATGAGCATCCCAGATATCATTCGTTGTGCGCCCAAAGAATAAGCCATTCCAGAACTGAGAAATGAGTAACCACCGACAGGAATCGATATGTCACGGCTGATCACAAATGGCTGTTTCAGGAATTCGTAGGTATTCGTGACTCCTGCAAAAAAAGCGTCACTGTTCTCAAACTCAATCCCGAAGACGCCCATCTGTATGCGTGTCTCAGGCAACCCCGTTCCATCCGTAATGTAGTCAAGACTACTCTCCCAAGAAAATTTTCGAACTGCAGCGATCGACTCGGGTCTGGGGCTAAAGCGAATCGACCCAAAGTTTCGTCGAAAGTCAGTGCGTCTTACGAACCCCACCTCCGGATTAAAGTTTGCGCCGACTCCGAGTCGATCGATCTTGACCCCCCATCGATCGCCGTTGTAGTCAAGCTGCGCCTGATAGCTGACATCGTCTCCTCGGAGTTCTGGTGTATCAGTCCGCGCAATATAGGTATTGACGTTCAAGTGGTCGTAGAAAGAAAACACACCGTCAACACCATACGCCTGATTACTACCGCCTCCATTAGTCGCCACAGACCGATTTGTAAAGATTCCCCCAATCGCGCTACGCCTGAGTACGTTTCTCTTGACACGCACAGTGGAGAAATTCGTAGAAGCGCCTCTCCCGCCTGACGCCTCACCAGTCTGAACATTGAGCAGGCCGATACTATACGGACCAGCCGTGCCCGTGAGGCGTCCACCCCCGAGAATTGGTACTTCTGAACCGTCATCCAGGCCGATGCGGCGGCTAAAAAATAGTATTGGTGCTGAGGTTTGGAATGTTGAACCCGTCGAAAAAGAATTGCTTCCCTCTCCACCAAACTGAAAGATACCCTGGCCTTCTAGAAAGAACTCACGCTTTTCCGGATAAAACAAACTAAAGCGCGTCAGGTTAACCTGTTGCTCGTCTACCTCGACCTGGGCGAAGTCAGTGTTGTAAGTAAAATCTGCCGTTAATCCTTCCGTGAGACCATATTTGACGTCCAGCCCTACATCTCCATCGAGTTGATTTGTCAGCGCTGGCGTTGAGGTGAAGTCGGTCGTTACATCAGAGATCGCATACGGCTTCACTTCAAGTCGAATATCCGAAGGCGGCACGTCCAGACCAACCAGCGTCGCAGCAGACGACAGCATAAAAGAGCCTGCAGCCGCAGGAATGGGTGTTAGAAACGACACTTCGTTCTTCCACGACACCCGTCGCTCGAAATTGATTCCCCAAATCTGCACCGGGCCGGGCCGATAGCGCAGCGACTTGAAAGGGATGGCGAACTCGACGGTCCAGCCGTCCTCAAATCGACTCGTCGAGACATCCCACAGAGTATTCCAGTCCAGGTTGAACGTCCGTTCGTCGGTGATCGCCCCATCCATCAGGGCACCGAGCGCATTCGTATCGAAACTAACCCCGTTTCGGCGATCATAGAATGTGTCAAAGACTACTCCGAAGGTGTCGTTTCCAAATAAGCCAGAGCTGTCGCGTTTCATTTCATTGGCAACGATGCGATCAGGTTGTGAAGTCCAACAGCGGGCGGACACGTAGATCATCTCGCTGTCGAACAACACCCACACCTCACTCTGTTCCGTCGCCAATTCGCCTTCGTTGGGATTCTGCTGGATAAAACCGGTCACCGGTGCAACAGTCTGGTAAATAGCTTCGTTGAGTTCGCCGTCGAGTGTAATCGGCGCATCGAGAGGAATGGCACGCATCGTCACGCGCCCCAATTCGTCCCGCGTGAATACCGCTGGTGGCACGGGAGGAGCGGGACCAGCGATGTCGTCGCCAGTCACGGTGCCCCCTTGCGTCAAGCCGGTATCAACAGCGGCGGTCAAGATGACCACGAGACATAGAAAAACGCGACGACCAGACAATGAGAAAATAATTCTAAAAGCGCTTACGTAAGCAATATTTTAAAACGCCCGCCCCAGATTGATCAGGCGGACTTTAGGAATCGCTCCACCATCCAACACCCACGTTGCACCATCGCCAATACTGACGCTCAAATATCGACTATCCCCAAGGAGCCACGCATAGCCTAGTTCGAGACCAATACAACCACACTTAAAGTCTCCGCGGCCTTACGTTCGTACTCGACGTTCTACCACGGCTATAAGATTAGACCGAACGGGGTCATAGACACTAGCTGTGTACGGTCGTTCGACCGATTTTCCTGTAAATTTTGAGCAATAGCCGTCATCGTCAGACTCGCCCAAAAACAAATTATAAAGGCGCATCCGGCCACACGCCGAGTACTGACCATTATCCTCTCCGACGGCGTTCTTCAACGAAACGGTTAACTCTGACTCTGGCTGTCTCAATTTTAGGTCGAACCTCGCGCCACACCCGTTCAACTTTTGGCCGAACATGGTCGTCTATCCTCCGTGAGGCTTCTACCACTCGCCGCCCAACTTCGGCGCGCACTACCGGATTTGCCGCCAGCCTTCTTACTCCTAAAATGATCAACCGAACAAAAAATCGTTTCAGCATAGCTAGATTTAAAAGTGTGAATCCTGAACAAGCCTACGCGGACTCCCGGACGCTCTCATAAAAACGAGAGAACGATCGTCAAACCGTCCTCTCGTTCCCTGCGCCTTCGTACCAACGATCGCATCATTTTGAGCAAACAATGGACCTGTCACCCTGGGCTACTTCCATTCCCAGCATTTGTTGGTCACTGTGCCATCAGCCGCCGCTTCATATTCTCCAACTAACCCGATACTGTTCAAATCGGCATTCTCACCCGTCGCACCGTGGGGATGGAGCATCGTGCAGAACCGGACTGTTCCACCTGGATTTGCTTTTGCGGAACCCGAACCAATCAGATGAATAACATCACCATTCACGGTCGTTAACACACCATTGCCTTGACCATACATCGAACCGTCAGCACGCGTCGTGGCGTTGTATGTCCACATCGTCGTCTGAGCGACGCCACGAATCGTCCCGGTGAGAGTTACACTCAGTTCAACAGTCGTTCCAGACGCATCCGTTGACAAGATGCGAATTCCCGTAATTTGACCGTTATCTTCTAACACGAGTTCACCTAATGCCATTTCCTTGCTTCCTTTCCTATAGTTACCAGTGGATAACCCACCCAGTACAAGAACTCCCGATCTTAGTAGGCGCCTTGAACAAATGGAAGGCCGACTACCACAGAGTCTTCGCCATGCTTGCTCTCTACTTCACTCCATTCAATAGTTGACAGGCGGTCGCATTGCACGGAACATCGTGGCACACCGCTCGACGGCACATACGGAGGTCCAAGTCATGATCAATCGACGTCAGTTTGTCTATAGTGCGACGGCGGGCATGCTTACCCTGCTCCATCAATCGAGAACCTCAGCCTCGGCATTCGACCTCGTTATCAAGGGCGGGCGTGTTATCGACCCCTCGCTTCACGTCAACGCTCTGCTTGACCTTGGAATCAGTGGTGGCCGAATCACTCTAGTCGATACGAACATCGAGGCCACCGGCGCTGAGGTCATCGACGCAACCGACAAACTTGTTATCCCCGGCCTTCTCGATGTGCATTCGCATTATGCTCGCGATGCCGAAGGTCCCCGTATTTGCCTCTCCGATGGAGTAACCGGATGGGTAGACGCAGGTTCAGAAGGCGCCGATCAGATCGACGACATGGTGGCGATCGCACGAACAGCACCGCAACCCGCACGAGTCTTACTCAACATCGGTCGTGAGGGGATCTTGCCGAATGGTGACACTCACAACCTCGCGTTAGCCGATGTCGATGCGGCAAAGGCCGCCATAGCACGAAATCGCGAGTATGTGATCGGTGTCAAGGCGCGTTTAACAGAAGGTGTGGCGATTGACGACGTTGAGATACTCCGACGTGCTCAGGAAGTGGCGACGTTCTTCGGTCTTCCCTTAATGATTCACATGGGCCAAACCGTGTCTCCATTCTCCGTACTCGTCGACCAACTGAAAGCGGGCGACATCGTCACTCACATGCTGGCGCCACCACCCAATGCCATCATTGACGACGACGGGTTGATTTTCCCAGCGGTTCTTGCCGCCCGACGACGAGGGGTCTGGTTCGACGTGGCCAACGGCCGAACCGGACACTTGCTCTGGGATACGTTCGACCGCATCATGCAGGCTGGATTCTGGCCTGATACGATTTCCACGGACGGCAATACCACGAGTCGCCGTGCGACCAGCGTCATCGATTTTCCTAACGTGATGTCGAAGTTCTTAAACTTTGGCCTAACGATTGACCAGGTCGTCGCACGCGCCACCTTGAATGCCTCAAGGCTCTACCCCGTCTTTCGCGATCGTGGCACTCTCAACGTCGGTGCTCCAGCAGACGTCGCCGTACTCGAACTTCGTGAAGGCACGTTCGAATTCGTGGACAACTACGAAAATCTGCGCGTTGGCAACCAGCGCTTGTTCCCCTATGAAACGGTCCTGGCAGGTAGGCGCGTGCCTCGTGTCTGACTCATATCCCGAGTCGGCGAAGAATTCTCGCGCAAGTCAGACGAGCTAGGTATAAGATCGGAGGTCTCATGCGCGCAGCTGTTGTGGAAGGCTACGGAGCCCCCCTGAACATTCGTGATATTCCAACGCCTAACATCGGCGACGACGATGTGCTGGTTCGCGTGGAAGCCGCCGGCGTATGCGCCACAGATTTAAAGGTCATTGATGGTGAATTAGGTGCCGACCCAAAACGACTTCCCCTCGTACCAGGGCATGAGATTGCCGGAACAGTTGAAGCCACTGGCCACAACGTCGCCGGTTTCAACCGTGGGGACCGCATCGCGGTACATGCGTTATTCTCATGTGGAGGCTGCGAATTTTGCCAAGCGGGTGAAGAAGAAGCGTGCCCAGAGGGCATACCGAACCTCGCGGGAGTCAGTCTGCCAGGTGGTTACGCCGAATTCGTACGGGCGCCAGCCGACCATGTATTGGTAGCGCCACCGTCGCTAACATCGATTGACATCGCACCACTTCTCTGCGCTGGATTGACGGTCTATTCCGGTTTAAAGAATGCCTCCCTCCAGCCTGGTCAACGCGTCGCGGTTCTCGGTATCGGAGGCCTCGGACATCTGGCCATTAGCATCGCCTCCGCAATGGGCGCCGAGGTAGTCGCAATCACTACAAGTACCGATAAGGCTGAAACCGCAACGAAACTAGGGGCCTCAGTCGTCACTGGTGGAACAGACACAGCGGAGGCCCTACAGCGGCTTGGCGGTGCTCATGTCGTCCTTAACACCGTGGATGCACCAGAGCCTATTCTGCAGACCCTCGGCGGCATGCGTCCCCAGGCGACATTGGTAATGCTAACGACGTCGGTGGGCGAACTCCTCCCGATAGCCACGCCACTGATGATGGGGCTACAAATGCGAATCGTGGCTAGCTTCTTCGGCTCTCGGCAGGATCTCCGTGAACTCCTCGACCTGGCAGTACAACACAACATTCGGCCACTCGTCGAATCTCACTCTCTTGCCGACGTCAACATTGCGCATGACCGCCTTCGCAAGAACCAAGTGCGTTTCCGTGCGGTGCTGATTCCTTAATACAACACATCCTCACCAGCGCGCAGCAGAGACCTCCTCGCATTACACATACATACTTCGCAGTGTTGATTCACTAAGAACGGACAAAAATCCAACTCTTGTCCGTTAACCCATTACCACCTAACTAGGTCCCAGACAGAGATTTACCGTCGATCATCCGCCCCCAGCTTCCGTCGATGGCGGGTCCGGCATCGGTTCGTCCTGCGAAAATCGCCTGAGTACGTTTTCCGTAATCCGAGACACGTTGTTATCGTAGTCGTTAAATGACAGGCTTCCGCCCCACGCAATCGAACTTGTCGAAAACACCGCTCCACCGTTCGGATATTCCAGATAGGCCATATCTGCTTTAACCAGGTTGTTCACTGTGCCACCTTGATTGGAATCGCTCATCTGCACCTCTTCGATGACATGCTGGTAGGCATCGGAATGACCAAATGACGTCGCCAAAATCAATGTATGCGGCGGTGACCCGAGAGCGTAATCTACGCGGTCCAGTTCCGATCCCGCACCGCCAAAATCAAGCACCAGTGATGGATGGTTGCCAATGAGCTCATTGTCGCCAATCCCATCAAAGATAAACGCAACGCGTGGGTCCCGACTGCCAGGCATCCGCTGAAACGGTGAGTTCCTATCAAACCCCTGCGCCGAAAAACCAACACCTACCAGCAATTGCGGCGCTAATCCGCGAAACCGCCAGAGCCCCCCTGGTTCTCCCGTAAGACTGTGCCGATGCTCTCCTGGTGCGCCATGCCACGCATTCGTTCCATCACGACGTCTGAGCTCAATGTAGGTCCCGGTCGGATCAGGCGGCGCAATCCAATAGAATCCATTCCCGCCCATATACATCAACCGGCCGCCGCTCTCAAGGTAACTCCGTATGCCTTGAAGCATCTCCCATGAGTAGTACTCCGGATGGGTGCCGGTCAGAACCACGTTGTAACGTTCAAGCAACGCCGAACCCTCGGCATGTAAATCTCCATCGGTGATAATGTCGACGTTGAATCCTTTGACTTCCAGCCAGTCAACGAGATGCGTGTCGGCCATAAATTGCCACGGGTTGTTCGTGCTGATCTTCGGCCTCATGTTGGTGATCGGACGAAGGCGCGATGAGTAGGTCACACCACTACCATCGGTGTGAGTTGAATAGGTGCTCATCATCCCGGTATTTTGATTTCCGGACGTACTGCCGTAAGCGAGATAGCTAAACGTCGGAACCAAGAAAGCAATGTCCGCCGTTGCCGTCCCCTGAGTGGGTCGCACAAAGAACGGAACATAGTCTTCACTTGTCGTTGTACGAAGCCGCGCGGCATAGATCCCACTGGGCAAATCGTCAGGCACCTGAAATGCAAAGTCGGTATCCCAGGCGGCATCCAACAGGTCGTCATCATGGAAATAAATCGCGCCATATTGATCGCGCGCATTCGTGTAATCCATCACCGTTCCGTCCCACAGGTGACCGGTCACGGCCCTCGTGGGTAGGTTCATTGTCCGCCCGTCTAGCTCCTGCGAACCGCTGTCCCGAACCCGGTCCGATTCAATGTCGGCCGAGAAATCCCAAGCGGCCAGCACATCAGTCGGATCATTGCCAGCTTTGACTGCTTCGATTTCGTTCTGGTTCAAAGCGCGGTCATACAGCCGTGGGTCATCGATCTTTCCACTGTAGTGGCCCCCCACCTCGCCATCAGCACCCCAATGGGCGGCCATCAATAGCGAGACCTCGGTCGACGCCGGCCCGGCGATCTGAATAGTCTGCTCTCGCACAACCCGGGTTGGATCGCTCGGATGGCCGTCCACCGGGTCCTGATAAACCGCAAGCGTTCCAGTCGCCGCATCGAAGGACGCCGCCACGAAATACCATGCCGTCGGTACACCTTGCGCTCGAGGAATCCCCAGTTCTCCCAGTGATGACTCAGTCCCAGACATCACAGGCTGCCAGGGACGTAACGCTGGTTGAGCTGCAAGTGCTGCAACTGCACCGTCTTCAGCACCTACCCGCACTTCTAACTCACCGTCAGCATTGAGAAAAAGACCGTATCCTCGACTGTCCGATTCGGACCACTTCGTCACAATCCCTTGCGCGGCCTGCTCATTGTCCCAGCCGACTTGACCGGGCCGAGTTGCCGCAATCCACGCCGTAATTGTGAAACTGCCGTTAAGTCGGAGGGCAGGAGCATCGGGGACCGTCACATATGACCCGACGACCAACTCCTGGTGCCGGCCGGTATAGTCACGATTCACCGAGCTCTCAATAATCTCTTCCTTGATACCTGGCCCCCTCGGGTTCGGGTCACCATGAATCAACCGCACGATCGCAGCTTCATATCGCGGCAGTTGGCTGCTCACCATGAACTCAATCGACTCACCTGGCTGCACGCTCAGTCGGTCGGCATAGCCAGCGATCCCCATTGATGCCAAGCCTTCCTGGGGCGAAGAAATCTCTTGAGCACTTCCTTGAAATCCAACAAGCACAGCGCAGCCTAACAACGTCCACAAACAAACTTTCTTTACGACCATGGTGTCCTCCCAGACGCAATTCCACAATATGTCATCACCGCGACCCTGGCAACTGCCTTTGACAGCCGCCATACCTTCACGTTTGGACAAGCCCATTCTACTCACAGTCGGAGACCCGAGCGACCAAAAGGTACCGGCGCTTAGGGCTTGCTCTCTTGCTGAAGCGAAACCCAGCGATCAACAGCGACGTCCGACCATGCCTCCTCTCGGCCATCGGGCCAGAGAACCCTAACGCTAACGGATTCCGCTGAGGTTCCGAGCCCGAAAAGGACACGAGGATCATGCGCTGACGCATAGCTGCCATCCGTATGAACCCGGCGCCAGAGCGTTGGTCCATTGACCTGATTAATCTCAATTCGCGCACCCAACATATGACGGGCCCCAACGCTCGCCGACCCGACCAAACTGAGTCCTAACCAGTGATTACGGTTTCCGATGTCATTCATGAAGAGACGCACCGGACCACTCGTGTTCGTTACGACCACATCAACATCGCCGTCGTTATCGACGTCACCGACGGCCGCGCCACGACTCACTTCAGGCAGTCCAAACGTCTCCCCGGCCCGGATGGTCACATCCTCGAACCGAACGTCGCCAACGTTGCGAAATAACTGATTCGGCTGGCCATACGGGTAAACCTCGTTGCGCTCTTCCACCCCCTCCACCAAGGGACGGCTTTCTGGAGGCAACCAGTTCCGAGTCACTCCCACAGCGCCATTGACCACCAAATTATCTAACCGGCCGTCGTTATCAATATCGATCCACGCTGCACCAAATCCGGTGGACATCAAAGTCGGCGGACCGAGTCCGCTAGAGGCACTTCGGTCCGCAAACAGTCCCGTTCCATCGTTCAGATAAACGGTGTTGGTTTCCGTGCTCAGATGAGTCACAAATAGGTCTTCATCACCGTCTCCGTCGACGTCACCTGCATCGACCCCCATCCCAGCCTCACGCTGGCCTTCGGCATTCACCGACGCACCTGAAAGTACCCCGTCATTACGAAACCGACCGTCGCGTTGATTGACCCAGAGTTGATTCTCTTCACCATCATTCGCTACGTAGATATCGAGCCACCCATCACCATTGAAATCGGCCGACGTCACTCCCAGCCCTGGTCCGAACTCACCTCCCACGAGCGCAGTCGCCGTCACATCGGCAAAAGTCCCATCGCCAAGGTTGCGATACAAGCGATCGGGTTGCGAGGGATAGACCTGAGGCGAACAGTAATCTGGAGCACCAGAAACGGTCGTGCACGTCCGACTGTTATCCACGTTGTACGACACATAATTCGCTACAAACAGATCCAGCCATCCGTCGCGATCGTAGTCAAGAAATGCCGCTGACACACTCCACTGTGGATCATCCGTGCCACTCTGTTGCGAGATATTCGTGAATGTTCCGTCTCCGTTGTTTCGAAATAATTGATTCGGTCCAAAATGGGTTAGATACAGATCGACCCAACCATCGTTGTCTATATCCCCGGCCGCCACACCCATCCCATATCCATCGACCTTGAGCCCACTCTCCCCGGTGACTTCGGTAAAGCGCAACAACCGTGAACCATCTGCTTGAACAGATAAATCGTTTCGATACAAGCTACCACTAAGCGGTAGTGGCCCGGGCGGTGGAAACAACGCCTCGCCGGTCCCCGAAGATTCGCCTAACATTTGAGCCTGCACAAAATAGGCATCAAGGTCACCGTCATTGTCGTAGTCGAACAACCCGACGCCACCCGTCATAATTTCTGGGAAATACACCTGCCCTGCAGCACCGTTAAAGTGGATAAAGTCAAGTCCACTTTCGACAGCTCTTTCGGTAAACCACGTCGATTCGTCGTCCTTGACGGCAGTGGCGGCTGAATCTGAAGAAACCTGACTCTCCTCGGCGTTTCGGCTCACTGTCGGCGACTGATCCATCCCACACGCGGTCTCAAGGATCATGGCAAACGTGCCACCCGCGACATAAATAATCGTACGACCGATTCTGCTGTTCATAACCATCCGATTGCAGTACAAAACCTGATACTAGCAAGGAGCGTTCAACGGGCTCAACCAATTTTCGCCCGTCTCTTTACAACACCAGACCCCCGCAATACCATTTGAGTGTAGCGCTTACTGACAATGAAAATACCTTCCGTGCTGCCCATTCTTACCGTGCTAGCGGCAATCGGCGGTGTCGTGACGGCCGGATGCACGTCTTCGGATGATAATGCAACGGTTTCTCGCGACGAGCAATCCGCTCCATCAGCGATACCTCCTGCTTCTCTGTCTGCTCCGCTCCCAGATCTCCAAGACACCGACGAGTTCGTGAGTGCACAAATCCGTGCCCAGCACACGTCGATGCTCACCGTTCTTGAAACGGCTCAAACCACTCCTGCTACACGGGCCGAAGCATACGGAGACCTAGGTAAACTTCTAATGGCAGCTGCCCTTCTCGATGCTGCCGAACCCTACTTTCTCCAGGCCCAGACTCAACTTCCAAGCGATACACGATGGCCTTACTATCTCGGCCACCTCTACACCACGCAAGGAGAACTTGAAAAGTCAGTAGCTGCCTTCGAAGAAGTTCTCAGTCTCACACCAGATGACGCGGTAACAATGATCTCCTTGGGAGACGTCCACCTCCTGCAAGGCCAGCCCGAGGCCGCGGAGCTGTTATTCAGAAGACAACTTACGCTTCAGCCGAACTCTATAGTTGCCAACGTAGGGCTCGGACGGGCAGCGCTAGCCACGAACGACTACGAAGGCGCCGTGAGGCATCTCGAAGAAGGACTGAGACTCAGTAACCAAACAGCCGTGGGCGTCCACTATCCGCTAGCCCTCGCCTACCGCGGACTTGGCCAACAGGAGAAAGCCGAGGAGCATTTACGCCAACGTGTAGATTCTAGAGTCCTCCCGTCTGACCCACTGATCGAAGAGCTTGGCGACCTACTGGAGAGCCCGGGAGCCTATGAAGGTCGAGGAAACAGAGCGCTCAGCGACCGCCAATGGGACATCGCGGCTGCCCACTTCCGGAGAGGGCTCGCTCTCGAACCAGACAACCCGATTATGCGGCACCGCCTCGGCACGGCGCTATTTCAATCTGGAGACCCCGGTGGTGCCGCCGCACAATGGGAGCAAGTGGTACAAACAACTCCTGACTTTGCCCTGGCGCATTACAGCCTTGCAATCCTTCTCGAAGGTGCCGGCCTCAGAGAAGACGCTATCCAGCATTTCGAAACAGCGGTGCAACATGAACCCAGCTACGTTGAAGCCCGACTCGGCCTTGCCGCGCTCCTGCGCCGAAACGGACGTCTCGAGGAGTCACTCTTTCACTACGAGGAAGTCACCGAACAGGCGATACGGGGAGACCCGCAGTTTGAAGAAGCTCCCTTTGGTGCGGCCGTCACCCTCGTCCAATTAGGACGATATACCGAGGCGCGCGATCGACTGATGAGCGGTATGGCCGAATATCCGGGGACTCCGTTCTTTGCACACGCACTGGCACGCCTATTGAGTGGGGCACCGGATTCCGCCGTGCGGGACGGCCAAGAAGCGCTCTCGCTGCTCCAGAATCTTCCAGCTGAGTTGCAACGACTTGACGGCGGGGAAACATTGGCAATGACCCTAGCGGAGCTAGGGCAGTTCTCGGAAGCTGTCGCCATTCAGCGACAGGCAGTCACAATGGCCACGCAAGGGCAACGGAACGATCTCCTGCCCAGTATGCAGGCAAAACTGAGACGCTATGAGAGTGGACGACCGTGGAGAAGTGCCGACCCTGTCGAATTTGATCCCTTCCTCGAACGATCAGCGTCCGCCGGAAGCTGACCGCCGGTAGTACACGGCGCTATCCTCCTCTAACGCGCATCCCCTTGCCCTTGCGTCAAAGTGGTGTAGCGATCAATCTCGACATCACTCCACACCTCAACTTGTCCATTCGGCCACACCACCCGAACCTGGAGTGACTCGGTCGACTCGCCCAGCCCGAAAACTACGCGGGGATCGCTAGCCGACGCATAGCTCCCATCCGTATGAACCCGACGCCATTGTGTCGGCATACCGGTTCGTACGACGGCTACGCGAGCACCCACCATGTCCCGTCTCTGGACAGACGCAGCATCCCCAATGCCTCCGACAAGTCTTAGTCCCAACCAGTGATGATGATTCCCCACAGCGTTAATGAGCAGGCGGATCGGACCCGTATTATTTCCGACCAAGACATCTACATCGCCGTCATTGTCGACATCCCCAAAAGCCGCGCCCCGACCGACCTCAGAAAGCGTAAAGACAGAACCGGCGCGGTCACTCACATCCTCAAACCGTCCAGTTCCCAGATTTCGAAATAGACTCTTTCGCTGGTCGTAGGGAAATGAATTTCCTGCCCGTCCCTCACCCGCAATGACCGCACCGTTAATTGCGAGGAGGTCCAGCCAACCGTCGTTATCAAAGTCGAATAACTCTGTCCCCCAGCCGGTATACGACAGACTCGCCGGCCCCAGCCCTGACGGCGCACTGCCGTCTTGAAAGACCCCTGACCCATTGTTCACATAGAGATTATTCCCCTCCGTCATGAGGTGGGTCATAAACAGATCTTCGTCTCCGTCATTGTCATAGTCTCCCGCCGTGACACCCATACTTGCTTCCGGTGTACCGAGTGCGCTCAGTGCTGCACCCGACAGCAGGGCGGCATTGCTAAACGTGCCATCCTGCTGATTCAACCAAAGGATATTCTCCGATCCATCGTTGGCCACGTAAATGTCGGGCCAAGTATCACCGTTGTAGTCAGCCGCCACCACGCCAAGAGCTGGGCCAAACTGCCCACTCGTCGAGCGCGAAATACCGAGATCAACGTCATGTAGAAGCGCGGTCGCGCTCACGTCGTCGAACGTGCCATCGCCTCGATTACGATAGAGACGATCAGGCAATCCACCATAAACCTGCGGAGAACAATAATCGCGATTCCCTGCTGAATTGGGACATTCAGTACGATTGCTCAGATCGTAATCAACATTATTGCCAACATACAGATCGAGCCACTCATCTCGGTCGTAGTCGACGAACGACGCCGAGACCCCGAACAAGTTTCGCTCGTCGATACCTATACGAGACGAAATATCAGTGAACGTCCCATCACCATTGTTGTGAAACAACTGGTCAGGGCCAAAATTCGTGACGAACAGGTCAATCCACCCGTCGTTGTCGACATCGCCGGTCGCGACGCCCAAACCATATCCATCCGCCACAAGACCACTCGAGTCGGTCACGTCCACGAACCGTAATGACGAGGCACCCTCCGTGAGGTCATTCCGATAAAGACGGCCAGTTACCGGGCTTTCAGTAGAGCGTTCTATCAGCGCGTCAGCAATCGTCTTCCCTTCACCAAGCATGTGCCCTTGCACGATGAATGCATCAAGATCACCGTCATTGTCGTAGTCAAACAGACCGACGCCGGGCGGAAGGATCTCTGGATACAGGAAGTCACCCGACGCCCCATTAAAGTGGACGAACGTCAGACCAACATCGGCAGCACGCTCGACGAACCACTCGCCTTCGTCATTAACCGCCACAGGTGAAGAGCCCGCCTCAACCTCGACTCCACGCTGTTCTACTTCGGGCGATTCGTCTGAAGTGCACGCCACCGAGACCGCGAGATAGACGGTGGCACAAAAGATTCCCGTTCGCATAAAAAGGAACAACCGAACGCCATGCTAGCACGGCTACTACTATTTCTTCTACGGTCAGTCGGTCCTATGCACGGTTCGCTCAGGCAGGATCCACGACCTTAGTAACTAACACTCGACAAGCACGCGACCATAGCATCGACGGGAGCGATGGCCGTCATACTTCCTTCAAGAACACATCAGGTGTGGGGCAATCAGTGGAAGAAAGAAAGCTCGGGTGGGACCCAAAGGTCCCACCCGAGTTACTGAAGTCTTTCTAGAAGTCGATCTGGCCACCGAACTGCAGCAGCCGCGGGTCGATGATCGTGTTCGGGTAGCCCCAGCGCGAGCCGTAGGCGCCAGAGATGGACCGAACGTCACTGGTGTTCATCAGGTTGTAGGCGTCGAAGTTCAGCTGGAACCGGAGCCGACCAGTGGTGAAGACCTTGCTGGCACGGACATCGAGTCGGCTGATCCGACCACCGTAGAGCACATCATCCCCTACCATCGGCACGACGACTCCGCCGCCGCCACTGGCCAGCGCAGTCCGGCCGTTCACGAACCTGAGAGTGCTGGTGGGGAAGTACCGGTTCGCTCCGTAGTTGGGCCCGGACAGGTTCTGATAGGCGAAGCCCACCAGGAATTCGGCCGGCAGCGGGATCGATCCGAACAGTTTGAACTGTGTCTGCGCGCTGAACGGCTCGGAGGTCCTGCAGTGCAGCAGCTCCTGTGGCGAGTCAACCACGAAACACTTGTCCTGGATAGTCTTTCCAGTGTCAAAGCCGCCACCGAGCGAGACGCCGTTCTGCAGCCGTCCATCAATAGTGATGTTGAAGAAGTGGTTGCGGTAGACGGACTCTCCGAAGAGTGAGGTCTTGGTGTGGATCAACTCGACCTGACCGTACTTTCCGGGCTTGATGTCATACAGGCCACACATTTCCTGGCCGCTGTTCGGGAGGCCAGTGTCGGTCGGTATCGTGACGCAGTACTCATCGTAGTCATTCGCACCCACCAGCTTGTTGTCGAGGGAGCGCAACTTGCTGTTATTCTCCGAGTTATACCCGGCGGTGTTCCAGTAGTAGCCGACGGTGACCGACAGGCCGTCCATCAGCTCCTGCTGTACCTCGGCCGACAGATCCCAGTTGCTGTCGCGCAGCCCGTTCAGCACATCCGGGTCCCACTGGATGGCGTTCGGGTTGTTCTTCCCGAAGTTCGTATTGCTGATTCCCCCGCACTCCCCGTTCGCGCCAAAGTTCCCGAGGTCGCAGTCGGGCACGTAGTTCCCGTTGGTGTCGTTCCAAGCGCGATTCGTAGTTGTGATCGACCGAACGAACGGGTTATTTGCCTGGGTGATCTCGTTGTCGATCTGGGCCACGAAGTGCCCTAACGACATCTTGAGCGCGGTCCGGCCGGTACCGAACAGGTCGTAGGCAAAGCCGACGCGAGGACTGATGTTGAGCCAGTCTGGCGCTAGGCCAGTCTTCGCAAAGGTCCTGGTGCCGGTCCATTCATTGATCCGTAGCGCACCTGGCCAGGCGTCCGCTCTATTCGGTTCTGAGGGAGCGATTTGCTCAGGAGAGTAGCCCCAGTGCTTCTCCATCCGCACACCGAGATTGAGCGTCAGTCTGTCGAGCGTCCACTGGTCCTGCGCGTAGATCCCGATATCACCCGCGCGGTCCTGTCGGAGGGACGGGTCCGCATACATCGTGATCCGGTTCGGTATGCCGTTGTTGAATCGATACGCAGTGTTCTGGTTTTCGAACTGGTAGACGTTGTCGACCAACTGTTCAATTTGGGTTCCGACCTTGAAGTTGTGTGAACCGGTCACGTAGTTCAATGAGAACCGCTGGCTGTGACGGTCAGTGTTGTTCGGGTCGCCCCGTTGGAACCCGAACGTCCCATATTGCAGGCCCCGCCCGGTGTCAGTGACTCGAACGTGGGTCGGTTCCACACCCGGCATCCAGAAGCTGTTCCACTGGGAAATAGCCGCCGCACCGCCCGCCTCGAGGAGCAACCGACTGGTCACTGTCGAGGTCCAGGTGTATTGAATCAAGCGGTTCGGGTCAAAGCGATAGCCTGGTTGAGATTCCATCGCCCGCCCTGCCGTAGTCGTGCCGCAGTTACAGGCCCGTTGCTCGTCATAGGTGATATTGATCTTGTTGTTCTGCGTCATCTGAAAGGTGCCGCGGAACAGAGCCGAGTCGTACCATTCGAGCCGCCCGCTGTAGCGGTCATCCGGACGGTCCACCCAGGGAACATAATTCACAACCTGTCGCATTGGTTGTGTGGCGGTGTCCCGACCTGCATATTCCTGGTCGGCCGGCGACAAATACCGCGGCTGTCCGGTCGCAGGCGCCCCTGGCGCCGTGCTCTGGTTCCAGAAAGTGCCGGCCGCAGCACGCGCGAAGCCCCAGCTTCGGATGGCCGTGAAATACCACAGTCTGTCCTGGATGATTGGGCCACCCAGGCTGAGCCCCTTGTCAAACATGCTGATCGTCTTGTTCGACTCCGTCGCCCCTTTGGACTCGAGCGCCGGGGTCAGGTTGGAACTCTCGAAGCTGTCGTTTGTGAAGAAGCCGTTAAAAACGCCGCTGAAAGTGTTTCCACCTTCCTTCGGGATAGTGTTGATGACGGCGCCGTCGGCGTTCGTGTCAGCCTGAATGCCGCTCGTCTGTGCCACAAACTCCTCCACCGAGAGCGAGTTGATCTGGTAGCTGCTGTTGCCAGAGCTGTTTTCGACCCCCATGCCGTCGAAGGCAACCTTGGTCCCGGCTTTGCCATGGAAATCCCCGGGCTGAGAGTAGCCGCCGCCGACATCCGCCAGGCCGCTAAAGCCGGGCGTGACGGTAATAAGGTTGTTCACGTGCTTCATGCCGATGGGAAGTTGCGCCAGCGCTTCGGCATCGATCGACGACTGCCGCCGGACATTCTGAATGTCGACGACCGGCGTCGCGCCGGTGACTGTGATCGTCTCCTCGATTCCACCGACACCCAACTCTGCGTTTATGTTGGCTGTGAAGCCCGCCGTGAGCTGGATCCCTTCCCGGAGAATCTGGTTGAAGCCGGGCAGGCTGAAGGTAACGTCATAGGCACCAGGCAGCAAACCCGGAATGGCGTACCGCCCTTCCCCGTCGCTGATAGCAATTCGCTGTCCCTCGATGAGGACAGGACTCGCGGCTGTTACCGTGACACCAGGCAAGACCCCGCCGGTGTCATCGGAGACGACACCACCAATTCCAGCGTCTTGGGCTGATGCAGCTTGTGTGAGAAAAAGAATTCCTGCCAAGGTGAAGACAACACGGGCAAGGCCTGCGCGACGAGTCCACATACAATCACTCTCCTATGCGAGATGAAACACCTAGGTGACCGGTTTTCCCTTTGAAATCCAGCTCCCACGTGAGACCTGAGCATCACGAATACAGAATTCAAACGGTTTTTAGCACCGTATAGACAATTGAGTCAATAGTAAACTGATTAAATCTAGGCCTTCGCCCTACTCGAAAGGCCCATCCTCTCCAAGTGTTCACTCACCTTCCGTACCACTCGTGCAACCTATCGCCAGGTGGAATCTTACGAGTCACATCGATAATCATCGTTTCGCTTTCCCAACGCTTCACGAGTTGCTCTTTCCGAAGGCCTCCATACATGAACTCCTCGGCGTACTCGATACAGCGGTAGTCAAACAGTTGCGCATTGGGCTCCATCCGGCGATACAGCGGCATCGATATCGTCCATGGCTCCGTAAACACTGCGGGGTCCTCGATGGTTACCTCGTATTGGATTAGGTTTGGCGTCTGCAACGTCAGCCTTTCCGTCAGCGTCAGCTGCTCACTGTGGTGATTGCCCGCACGATCGAACCAATTTCTACCATTAAAATAATTACTGTCGACGACAAGGGTGTCCCCCTCCCAACGACCAAGCGAGAATCCCATATACGTGTAGTCTGGAGGGAGAGTCGTTTCAGGGTCCATGTGAATCACGCGGGCCGCATTCGAGAAGGTGAACCCCATCTGTATCTGATTGGCACCCTGTGTAACCGAGAATGGATAGGGCATATACATCGCCCGGGGAACTCCTGGCAAATAGCACTTCAACTCGGGATCACGGTCGACCCAATTGTCAAAATTCTCCTGTTTGATGACCGCCGCTTCCGGCGTGTACGGAATCTCCCCATCGCCATCGACCACGCCAAGCGATCCCGGAACACCCGCCGCCGCACCCAGTGCCAAAACCGGAGCGGCCGGAACCCGCGCGTAGTCAAACGGATACGGCCCCGCCTGTGTGATCATGCCAGGACGGGCTGCGTGCGCCTGAAGGTCCCAGTGTGCTTCGTTATTCGCCTGCCAGATGCCACTGAAGTCGGGGTTGCCGTCTGGCGTTCGAGGCACCGCTGCTCCCTGATTGCTATCGGAATTGCATGCGGCAACACCTGCAACAAGCAAAACCACCATCATCACACTCTTGAAACGGTCCACCATACGCCTTACTCCTTCGACAATCTCGCGTTCTTGAATTAGGCCCTTACCGCAACGGATTCGCATCTTCACCTTCATCAGCATATCCAGCGGCAAACCCACCGCATGCACCAAGACACTTCAGCGCCGGATCCTCGCCCCTACCCTCCTCGAACGCACGCTCATCCTCTCGTGCACCGATAAGCAGGGCCGCCATGCCGTAGTTACCCTCGTGGCAGCGCGGTTCATAGTAGATGCGATTCATCTGGTCTTCCTGTTTCTTTAGCGTCTGGACCGCAGTCCATGGTGCTACCCATGTCGTCGGATCCTCAACGGTAACGGTGTACTCAAGGGTGTCCGCATCCACGCGTCTCCACCGCTCAATAAGGTGCAGATCCTCGTGCGCGCCGAGAAAATTCGATTTCGGCGAAAAGTTTGTCACGTCGACGACGAGGGTGTCGCCTTCCCACCGCGCCCGCGAATCACCCCACCATTGCCGAACGTTGGGCGGCAGGTGCGGTGCGTCAGAAATCGGCACGGTTCGGTGCCAACCTTGGCCTTGGCCGGTATCGTAGAAAATCGCAACTTGATTCTGCGACTGCACAATTCGTCGAAATCCGCGAAAGTCTGGAATCGACGAACTCATACAGCGCTCACCATGCCCCCGGTCCTCTGGATGATTGGATCGGCTCACCACACCACCACCGCCGCCTGGCAGAGCGTTCCGCGACGTGATGTAGAAGGGAGGGGTGATGTCACGATCTTCCCATGGTGTGGGGTTGTACTCGCCGCCGCGGCACGCCGGCAGGTCATTTTCACACACTTCGGTAGCGCGCTTCAGATTAAGCGAGAAGTCCAGCAGAGCAGCGTGTTCTTCCTTCGCGCGAGGTGCCAACTCCGGTAGCTGGCCATTCGGCGGGTCGATGATCATCGACGTGCGTTGACCCAGACGAAGATGAGATATGTAAATTTCTGCGTTATACGCACCGCCGACGTCCTGCTCAGCTGTTCCGCCACCATTAGTGGCTCGCCGCTCCCGAGTCGCGTCACGGGCAATTATCTCCGCCCGGCGTCTATCTAGGTCTGCACGCTCGTCGTCAGTAAAGAATTCCCTGTCGCGAAAACTCGACGGTCGCTGTAGAGGCACCTCGGCGTCACGCGTCCAAATACCCTCAAGATCCGGATCCCCCCACGCGGTCATGGGCGCTGGTCCTGCTTCGCTCTCTTCGCTCTGAGCATCCACAAGCTGGACGACGTTAGGCAACTGCAGTACGCCTACAAGTCCCACAAGCACAATGATCCCAGCGAGATATATCTTAGACATCATCGACCTCCTTGGTCACGTCTCGGTCTCACCCTGATTTTCCCTCGTCCACTCACTCAAAAAAGCCTAAGCTTTCGACTGCTGGCCGGCACATACACCTGAACCGTTGATACCCCTCGACTCGGGCGCCATGGTGTCACACGCCGCACCGGCAGGCAAGCAGAGAAGCCCGTCTGGACCTTCAATTACAGCTGTTGGTGCTTTCGAATGCCAACTAACCTATTTCAGCACCGAATAATCTGATGCACTCAAAAAGAAGGCTTCGATATCAATCGGCACGGGATACTTCGCCAGAAGCTCTTTCCACTCCGGGTCCGCGAGAAAATTACCAAACACTTCATCGCGATGGGCACGATTGCGATAGGCCATCATCCACACCAAGGTGTTTGGGTTGTCTAATCTCTGCCACGCCCCGATAAATTTCGCACCGTGTTTTTCAAAGAGTTTGACCTCGCCATCCCGGAAGCGGCTGTGAAGATTATCGATACCACCCGCGCCGTCTTGTTCAGGTGCGGCCGTGTACATACGAATTTCAAAGCAGCTTGAGTCAGATGCGACATTGCCTGAGAGATCGGCGCCGAGTTCGCCAGATGGCCCACATGGCTCAGGGGCATCGTCCTGCGCACTCGCAACTCCACTGAAAGTTAAGGTAATAATGACCGCAAACAGTATCCGTAGCATTTAAGTTCGCTCCTCTTCTCTGTTCTCACGTCTTAATTGGAATGTAAGCTTAATACCTTTCACCCACACAATCGAACAAATCGACCAGCTGCTGGGCAGTCTCCCCGAATAACAGACTTACGAGTAGGTTGGCGAATTTCGGCCCGTACGATCGGCTTAAGCGAGTCTGGCTCTCGCTTTCTGCAACATCGAGATTAGAGCAGTCCTGACTTCCTCGGATGTAGCGACCTCCTGATCGAACGCCAAGCGGACTGGTCGGCGACCGTCTGGAGTCACAGCAGACATTTCGAAACCGTACCGATCCACTCCAGTCATACTAGCCGTAGTGATGTTCGTCGCCTGTGAAAATGCCTTGCAGTAGAGCAGCAGCGCCTCAGAATGGTCCTGATTCATATGCTCGATAACACCGGCAGCACTACTCGCAAGTGGGTCCGCTTCGGCAGCATGCCAATCGACGGCTTCAACCCACGACATCCGTCCGTATCCACCGATATAGCGGATCGACTCTACCTCCAACCGCCAGAACGCAAAGTCTCGAAAGTCGGCATAGTAGCTAGCATTCTGGTGCGTCGCCAAAAACGCCGCGCGTGCGCTCGCCCCATCTCCTTCAACCTGCTTGCACAGACCAAGTAACGTCACGCGACCGTTCGCCAACGGATCGTCATTACCGCCTTCGGCGATCAGAAGAGACGCCCGTGGGTCCTGTTGCAAGTTTCGAGTATGCTCCGCCATCGTGCTGACTAGAAACACCGGGTTCCCATTATCGAACGCCACCGTTACAAACGAACCATACGGATAGCCAGCCGGGTCCGCCGCCAGTGTGCACAATGTGCCAGTTGTTAGCTGAGACACCAATGTCCGTGCTCGTTCAGCATGCGTCGGTGTGGGAATATTCACATCGTACAACGGTTCTGGAGCATCTCCAGACGGTCGAGCATGCGCATCATTCGTCATTTCCAGACCTGCCTAACGCTATCTTTATGGTCACACGGGATCCTCCTGGTTGTGGCATCTGATGAACATCGCGGATGTCCAATGCATGACGACTTCGCCATCTTGATTCCGTGTTTCAACCTGCGAACGGACAATACCGCGCTCAGGACGGGACCGGGAGCGTCTCGCTTCAAGCACCGTGGCTGTCACAGTCAATTGATCGCCCGGACGTACCGGCCTCAACCAACGAAGCTCATCAATACCCGGTGAGCCTTCGCTCGAGACATCCGAAAGATAGTAGTCGACAATCAACCGCATGGTCATACAGGCCGTATGCCAACCACTTGCCGCCAGACCTCCGAACGCCGATTGTTCCGCCCGTTCCTTATCAAGATGGAACGGCTGGGGATCAAACTGTCGAGCAAACGCGACAACTTCCTCCTCATCGACCACGATCGAACCGAGCTCCTGAACGGTGCCCGTAACGTAATCTTCAAACCATCGCTCTTGCGACATAACTACACCTTAATAAATATTCAAGAAACTTATCCAGAGCCAGGAATAACTTGCACCTGCCAAGTCGTTGTTCATGACTGGGTGATCTGCGCATCAAAACAAGCTACAGTCATCCTGTAATGCGATCGCGACGACTTGCGATACTCATGGTCATCCCGATATTGCTGGGCATGACATTGCAACGGTCAGGACCCCGCGAAATCATGGCACGCATGGTCGATCCTGCAGCCAACTTTATCTGGAGAAGTGTTTCCATCACTGTGACTACTGAAGGGATTGAGGAAAAAGTTCCACAGAGCGAGCACGAGTGGAACGAGGTTCGACAAGCCGCCGACCGTCTGGCGGAGGGCGGCCGGCTCCTCAAAACGGACCCGCAACGACAGGACGATAAGGAGTGGCTCAAATGGTCTCAAGCCATTATCGACTCCGCTGCGTTAACCCGTGAGGCCGTACAGTCAAAGAATGCTGATGGGATACTTGAAGCCGGTGATGCGATTTACAACACCTGTGTTGGCTGTCACGGCGGCTATTGGCGGATGTCCTCGCCGTGACCAACACTTGTGTGCATATCTCACAAGTGTCCGGTCGCCGACGAGAGCACCGAAAATCACCCTTCCTCTAGGTCCACTCCCATACCTTAGCCTTTGAACTTCCATCCGCCTCCACGTCGTATTCAAAGACTGCGGCCATGCCATTCAGCCTGGCAAACTTCTCCGACTTTGTCTGAAAGTGGAAAGCTCCACGGTAGTGTGTGGCGCTCCCCGGGCCACCCGACTGGTCTGAAGCGCGACCAAGTAAATGCACCACGTCACCATCGGCGGTCGTCAAGACGCCGTGCCCCTGACCAAAGATGGATCCGTCCGCGCGGGTCGTGGATTTGTACGTCCATATCGAGGTATGTTCAACTCCCTGAATGCTGCCGGCAGCTTGCAGCGATACCTTAAGAACAATTGCACCTTCTTCTGGCGGCAAAACCTCAATGCTTGTCACCTGTCCCGTTTCTTCGTACAGCAAATCACCTAACATGGATTTCCCCCTGACGGCTTTCGGTTGAAAAAGGCTTATCTTATCTAGAGTGTCGATCAGAAGGAAGACCGGGCGGTTGCCCCTGGTGAACAAGGCCTCGGGCAAGGTCAAGGACCAAGCAACTGAGTTGCACCAGTAACATAAAACGCTACGACGGGAATTTCCCCAAGCGTTATCCCAAGCAAAAACTTGCCTTTGTGCATTCGTAGTGCACCAGCCACATAGCAGATAACATCCGTCGGGACGAACGGAAACATCGCCCATCCAACGACCACCCAGAAACCCCTTAATCGCAGTTGCGCTTCGAGCCATTGCACGCGAGTAGCATGTTTCCGATCGAACACTTCTTTCAAGCCAAGGAATTCAAAGAAGTAATAAACGAGGAGAGCTGAAAGGGAGATCCCGCCAAGGGAAATCGCGAACACCATCCAATAACGTCCTGGAAAAAGGAGCGTCCCGACAACAATCAAGACCGTACTTGGCACCATTGTCACTGGACGAACAACACTCAACAACGCATACGCAACAATTGCAAATGACTCCGCCGACTTGAGGGCCAGCACGAGTCTCTCAGGCTCGACGAGTTCTGGTCGAACCACGAATAGCGAACCCAATCCCACTGTCACCGCAAACCAAAACCCGAGCGCTATTCGCCGACTGGTAGTCATCAGTTGGACTCAACGGGAAGACTTGGCATCCCTGACACACTCATCAAGTGGAACACACCGCGTCAACTTCGTCCTATCCACATGCTCTTTCAAACATGTCATTTTACATAGCAAGCGACAACACCCTTTACGGTAACCGTCATACGAAGAGGTCTTCTTGACCGCGAACGGATTCCATCGGATTCAGCCGCCAACTGCATTACTCCTAAGGTTGGTCACACTTCCATTTCTTTTACACTCGAACGGTGGCACAATGCTACTAGCTGGAGGCGGTCATTCGACGACATATCGCGAACGGAATAGTCGGCGCTACAATCGTCGCGGGTTGCATGCTAACGCCCACCCCGGCGCACGCGCAGGCGGACACGACGAAGGTACCCACCTTTAACGAGGACGTCGCGACAATTTTGTATAACAACTGTGCCAGCTGTCATCGTGCCGGTCAGATGGCACCGATGTCGCTGGCATCCTACAAAGAAGCACGCCCGTGGGCCCGCGCTATCAAGGGAAAAGTCTTGGCTCGCGAGATGCCGCCCTGGTTCGCCGATACGCGCTATGGCAACTTTCTCAACGAGCTATTACTGACACAGGACCAGATCGACACGATCGTGGCCTGGGCCGATGCCGGCGCACCAGAGGGAACCGGCGAAGCGCCCACGTTTCCAACCTTCACCGAGGGATGGGTGCATCCGTCCGGCGCTGACCCGGACTTCGTCATCGAAATGCCAATCGAGTATCAGATCCCGGCCCAAGGGCAGAACGAGAACTTCAGTATCTACCAAGAGAATCCATTCAATGCGGTGGTTAACCTCCAAGCGATCCAGCTCATGCCGAGTAATCCCCGCGCCACGCACCACTCGAGTCTCGGAGCACGTGGCCTACCGGCGGGCACTCGACTGGGTCGAGGTCTGGCGTTTCCTGGAGGGCCGATCATCGACAACGTCCCGGTGTCGATCGACACGAGTAACTCCTTCGACAACTCCGGCGACCGTAGCGAAGACGAGGCGGTCGAATCCGAGGACGCACGCCGCGCCCAACGCGAGCGAGAGGCGTTTGACGTTCAAGGCACTGAAACCTTTGTCTTTTACGTCCCTGGTGGTGGCTTCAAGCAGTGGCCAACCGGCATCGGCAAACGGATCGGTTCGGACGACTACATCAATTGGGCTTTGCACTACAACAGCACCGGAGTACCGGAGACCGACCGCCAGCGCGCTGGATTATGGCTCCACGAACGACCAATGACCAACGAAGTGCTATCGCGTCGCATTGGCCAGACACATATCGCGGAAGGCACGGAACTGGTGGCGTCGAGCCTTGACAACAATGGCCGTCCGCGAATCCCGGTTATCCCACCGGGTGATCCCGACTGGGCGATCACCGGGATCACGGCGTTTCAGGAGGCCGTCACGCTCTACATTCTGTGGCCTCATATGCATCTCCGCGGCAAGGACATGACCTTCGTCGTTACCTATCCGGACGGCCGGGAGGAGGTCATCCTGCACGTTCCCAACTACGACTTTAACTGGCAGTTACCGTACGAGCTCGACGAACCGCTCAGAATCCCGGCGGGCAGCACCATGAAGACGATCGGTCATTTCGACAATTCGATCCGAAATCGTTACAACCCCGCACCGGACAAAGAAGTCTATTGGGACGAACAGAGTTGGGACGAAATGTTCAACGGAAGGGTCGACTACACAGTGGACAAGTTTGATCGACGGCACGAGCGCTCAGAAATAAATCACTGAGCCCAGTCCAACAAACAGCGTCGTTACCTCGCGGCCGCTTCGGCGACACGAGAGCCGGCGAGCATGGTCGCCATGCTGTAATTTCCTTCGTGACAACCGTATTCATACAGGTTGTCAGAAATCCTCATCCAGGGAACCTCGCCCGTCCACGGGCGCTCCCATGTCTTCGGGTCCTCAATCGTGAAGCTGTACTCTAGCGTGTCGGCACTAACACGCCTGAAGCGTTCGACCACGCGCAACGCTTCACTGGGCCGCGCATTGTTGGCGGCGCGAATCACCACTTTGTCAGAAAAATTCGTCGTCTCAATGACTAGCGTGTCGTCCTCCCAATGCCCACGCGAATCACCCAGCCACTGCCGGACCTCTTGCCCAACATGAGGCCGTCCATCGAGAGGGATAATCCTGACGTCATGGATCATTTCGATGACAATCGCAACATACCCAGGCGCCTGCAAGATCTGATAGTTGTTGTTATATGCGGTAGACAGCATTGGCGGGCCTGCAGTCGGCCACAAAATGCACCGGTCGTTGAGGTCGAGGTCTGTCCAAGTATTGATAAGGCCGTTCCCTCTCCGCACCCCCTCTAACCTCCGCGCTTCCTCGGTCGACGGAGCGTTCTTCTCTGCCTCCATCGTCAACGAAGGCAACCTGCCGTCTGGTGGATCTACAATGATCGACGTTCGTCTGGTTCCCACAACGGTTGTTCCCCGGTCGAACCAATGCGTGTTGTAGTTACCAACGATGTCACCTGGAACTTGGTCATCCCTGGCGGCGTTCTCTACCGCCCTCGCCTGCTCTAACTCCGCGGCCTCTTCGACTGTCAAAAACTCTTTCCCTGTAAGAGCAGCCGGGCGTTCGAACGACGTGATGGTCTTATTTGTAAACATTCCCTGTAGGTCCGGGTCACCCCATGACGTCCGAGGCAGTTCGCCGCCTGGGACCTGACCATGAGCAGCGTCAATACCGAGACCGACGATGACCATCGCGACTGCGCCGATACGAACTGACTTGAGAAGAAATCCCATCTGCCTCTCCCAATCCAAGAGATACGCTTTAATATATGTGTAATACACCTTGTAAACAGTGTTTACAACATTAATTAACCAGAAGACTTCATATTTCCACAGCGAACCGCAGCGTGGGTCAACGGGCTCGACCTTGTCGCCGAAACTCCCACGGTGGCACAGGTGATCGTTGACTCCAAAGACCAATCTTCTTTGCGCGTGCCTCTGCCTCAGCACGGGCTAACACCGCATCATCGGAATACCGCGTGTAGTGCCACGCCAAGCCTTCCGACACCAGCGCTACACTCAGATCAACCCCATCAATTTGTACCCGGCCGACGAATCGTCCGTAGCGGTCAACATCGTGTACGGTTACGGTAACTTGTCGATCCGAGACACGCGATGAGGTAAACGCACGTGCCTGGACTCCAAAGGCCTGGTCCATTTCTGGTGTATCGATACCGTCCAGTCTGATACGGGTCGTATCTCCGCCATGCACGACAGTAATCGTGTCACCATCCGCCACGCGGCTGACAGGCGCGGTGAACGTCTGGCCAATTTGCGCAGATACTGCTCCTGGGTAGAAGAAAGCAAGGAGCAGCACGGACCCTGCAAAACGGGCCATTGTCACCGGTCTCATCGTACAGCCGTCGATTCCAAGCTGCCTCTCGATTACCTTAGAACGGTCTTTGAATTACTTCTCCTGACTTCAGAGCTGACCCTGGATCCCACCAGACCGCGCTCAAATGTCCTGTTACTCGATTGAACAGATCACAAACTAGATCTTCGTAAATGTCGTGAGGAGGCATGCCCGCATCTTTGCGCTTCTTCCGATCCCCATTCTTTGCTTTGCAAAGAACATAGATTTCAGAAATATCAGTAAGTTCCGGAAAAACACCTTTATCCATCTTAATGAATTCAGCGGCAACAATGTACATGCAATAGGGTGCGGCATTCTTAATGTTGGCAGCAGTGGACGCGCACATATCCAAGTGATTTTTGGCTAAGTAGGTTTTGCACTCGGTATCAACAATATAAGGTGTACAAAAGTACCTCTCATTAAGTCGACCGATGTTTAAGTTAGGAAGATTGTTGCCTCGAGGCCTTTTGACAGCCGTAGCTTGCCTGACGGTGCCAGCGACGCTGATGCCGGTGTCCGCTCTCGCGCAAGCGGATGGCACGTCGATACAGCGTTCTGGCCGCGTTACAGTCGACGTGTTCACGAACGTGACCAACGAACCGGCTGACGCATGGATCGGAAGGGGTATCGCCGCGTCACTTGCCGCTGACCTCAACGCGATAGCACACGATCTTGAAACCAGAACGGACTGGCACGTCCGCGGTGCGTATCAAAGGCTCGGAACACAAATTCGGATCACAGCCGACCTCGTCGAACAGGCCACCGAACAGGCTGTGTCCGCGGCGAAGGTTGATGGGAGCCTGACCGCTCTATTCGCGTTGGAGGACGCACTCGCGGACCAACTCGCTCAGGCACTCCGGCGCGCGGTGTCCTCACCCGATCCGGCGACCGTGGGCGCATTGCCATCCCGGTTGACACCTCCAGCATCGGATGGGAAAGACGCGTCCGACACGGGTCTGCTTAGGGGGACGCCGGAGATCACTTCAAGCCGTTCTGTGGTCATCGACGGCCCTCCACCACCAGTGCCTCCAGCCGTCGCGTCGTACGACTCACAAGGGCGTATGACCATGCGCGCCATCCGCTTGGACTCACCACTGCAACTCGATGGTCAACTGAACGAATCCGTCTATCAAACGGTGCCGCCCGTCACGGATTTCGTTCAGCAGGAGCCGAACGAAGGTGCGCCGGCCACCGAACACACGGATGTCTGGGTGATGTTTGACAGCGAATACGTCTACGTGTCCTTCCGCGCCATGGAAAGCGACCCAACACAGATGATTGTCAACGAGATGCGGCGTGACAACGGCGGCGTTTTCCGAAACGCCAATGTCGCTTTCATTTTCGATACTTTCTACGATCGACGGAACGGCGTTGAGTTCCTCGTCAACCCGATGGGCGGACGGATGGATGGACAAATCACGGATGAGCGGTTGTACAACGGCGACTGGAATCCAATCTGGGATGTCGAAGTGGCCAGGTTCGACGGCGGCTGGTCAGTTGAGGCCGCCGTCCCGTTCAAGTCACTCCGATACCGCCGTGGGCCCAATCAGGTCTGGGGCTTCAACGCACGCCGCGTGAACCACTGGAAGAACGAACATTCGTTTCTGATGGGCGTTCCGAGCGCCATGGGCGGTGCGGGTATCTTCCAGTTGTCACGCGCGGCCACCCTTGTCGGATTGGAGGTCCCAACGGAATCCAAAAATCTTGACATCAAACCGTATGCAATCACGAATCTGACGAGCGACCGTAGCCTAACTCCGCAGGTCTTAAATGACTTTGGTGGCAACGGCGGACTCGATGTGAAATACGGCGTCACAGAGAACCTCGTCGCCGACGTCACGGTGCGTACCGATTTTGCTCAAGTTGAGGCGGACGAGCAACAGGTCAACCTCACGCGCTTCAGCCTCTACTTCCCAGAAAAGCGGGAGTTTTTCTTGGAGAACCGCGGCACCTTCGCCTTTGGGGGCGCTGGCAGAATGGGAAGCCGTGGTGGCGACCCAGACGTTCCGGTTCTCTTCTACAGTCGCGAGATCGGGTTAGATCGCGGCCGTGAGGTTCCGATGGACGTGGGCGGGCGGCTAACTGGACGCATCGGAAGATACAGCGTCGGGCTCATGAGCATCCGGACCGGTGAGGTTCCCGTTATCGGAACCCGGAGCACCAACTTCACCGTAGCGCGCGTCCGACGCGACATTCTCCGTCGCAGTAATGTCGGGTTGCTCTTCACCGGTCGGTCGGTGTCGAAGTCGGGTGGGGGATCCAGTCAAACATACGGGGTCGACGGCGTCTTCTCGTTCTACGACAACCTGGACATCAACAGCTATTGGGCCAAAACCAGCGTCCCGGGGCTACGAGGTGATGATGTGAGCCACCGACTACAACTCGACTACACCGGGGACCGGTATGGCGTGAAGGCTGAACGGCTCGTGGTCGGGCGAGACTTCCGTCCCGAGGTTGGGTTTCTTCGACGATACGATTTCGATCGTCGCTTTGGCTTATTCCGATTCAGTCCCAGGCCCGTGCGCATCGACATCGTACGTAAGTTCACCTTCCAAGGTCAGGTCGCATATGTTCTGGATCGCACCGGGTCCCTTGAGACCCGTGAGAACCAGGGACAGTTCGGCATCGAATTTGATAACAGTGACACGTTCAATCTGACGTATTCGGACACCTACGAATTTCTCAGGCAACCGTTTCAGATTGCGCCCAATGTGACGATTCCGGTGGGCGGCTACAACTTTCAGGATACGCAGGTCTCGTTCGGTTTCGGGCAGCAACGGGCGTTGGCCGGCACGGTGTCACTCCATCATGGCAGTTTCTTTAGCGGGAACAAGACGACGGTTGGAGTCAGTCAAGGCCGCGTGGAGTTGACGCCACAGTTGTCGATAGAACCAAGCGTGTCGTATAACCGAGTTGATCTCCCGCAGGGCCGATTCACAACCAATCTCGCCACCATGCGCACGACCTTCACCGCGACACCGGAGATGTTCGTGAGTGCCCTGCTCCAGTACAACACCAGCACCCGCTCGCTGAGTACGAACCTCCGCCTGCGATGGGAATACCAGCCTGGAAGCGAACTCTTCGTCGTCTACAACGAGCAGCGTGATACGCTCACGCCCCGCTTCCCCGAGCTCGAGAACCGGGCCTTTGTCGTCAAAATTAACCGACTCTTCAGATTCTAACTACAACTACCCGTCACTCAGTTCGTCATACGCCACCCCAAGGACGCCGGATAGGCTCAGAAGGGGAAACGGAGACACATGGTCCTCAAACCCGGCCAATGATTCGGTTGCGGCGATTTCTTCCTTGGAACGACCAGCCTGCATTCCCTGTTGCGTTAATTCGAGAGCGGCACTGAAGTAGTCGCGCAAATGCGTTAGTTCACTCCGGTCGCCGGTGACACCAGCGTTGGGACTCCCGTGTCCGAACACATAAATGGTGTCCGCCTCATGTTCGCCGACCACCTGTTCCAACAAATCAATCCAGCCGGCAATTCGGGCTCCTGACGATCGGTCAACGAAGGGATGTAAGCGGTTGAACATCAGGTCGCCCATATGAACAACATTCGCGCGTTCAAATGTCACGACGACGTCACCACTCGTATGACCAGCGCCGTAGTGTTTGGCAATAACAGTCTCATCACCAATAGTCGTCCGCCATTCCTCGGTAAACGTCTCGTCTGGATATGGGTCTGCGCTGCCACTCTGCTCCGTCGTCTCTCGCTGCCAAGACGCACTATTTTCATGGGCGACAATGGAGTCAACTACTGGTCGGAATGTCGCATTTCCACCGGTGTGGTCAGCGTGATGGTGGGTATTCACCAGAAAATCAATCGCCTGCGAAGACCGTTCGTTGAGTCCCTCGATGCAGGCCTGTGCCGCAGCCGCGTTCTGACTATCGACAATCAGAATCCCGTCGCTGTTAACGACCCAGCCTATCGTCCCGCCTTGACCATTAAAGATACCGACATTGCGCCGAAGGTCCTCAAACGATGTGGTCAATTGACCTTGACCGAATAGCGGTATCTGTTGAAACGCCGTGGTTGCCGCCACCACGCCTGACGTCATGAGAAATTCTCGCCTACTGAACATGAATCCTCCCTAAGTTGTTATTCGATATGGCCATCCCCTGCCCCCAGCCTACTCCTCAACGGTGACCGGTTCAACTTGGGTATAAAATGCCGGTGGTTCTGGTAGAGTCCGGAACAGAGGAGAGATAAAACATGAAGACAGGACTGGTCATGGCGGTTGCGGTAGCGGTGAGTATCGGTATGGCGGCCCCAAGCCTCGCCGCGCAGCAGCAGAGCACGTTCGCGGCCGAGGGAATTCCAGCGGTGCCGCTACCCGACGTGCCTATCGTGTTTGACACGGCTGAAGGACAACGTATCCGCGTCACCGTCGTGACCACGGGACTATCGCACCCCTGGGGTTTTACGTTTCTTCCAGACGGCGACCTTCTCATCACCGAGCGGGGAGGCACGCTTCGTCGGGTTCGAGACGGGGTCCTCGATCCGACGCCGGTCGCCGGTCTGCCGGACATCTTCACCGGCGTTAATCTCGCCGGTCTCATGGATATCGCCATTCATCCACAGTTCAGGGAAAACGGGTTCGTGTATCTCACGTACTCGAAACCCACTGTTGACGGTGCGACGGTCGCCCTCGCTCGTGGGCGATTGGAGGATCAGGCACTGTCAGAGGTTCGTGACATCTTCGTCGCCGATGCAGACGGCCGAGGAATCGCTGCGTCCCGTCTCTTGTTTGGCCCGGACAATGCTCTCTATATGACGGTCGGCGGTGCGATCAGCGCCACAAGCGATGGACAGGGCGCCCAGGACCCGGCCACCCACGTCGGCAAGTTGCTGCGATTGCAGGACGACGGCAGCGCCCGCGAGGACAATCCATTCATTGGTCGGGACGGCTATAAACCTGAGCTATTTTCAATGGGCCATCGCAACCAGCTCGGGTTGGCCTTTCACCCCGATACTGGCGAGCTTTGGGCCAGCGAGAATGCACCGATGGGCGGTGACGAGGTCAATATCATCACTGCGGGTAAGAACTATGGATGGCCGATCGTGTCGTACTCGCGCGAGTACTACGGACCCAGAGTATCTGAGCGCCCGTGGCAAGAAGAGATGGAGCAGCCTGAGATTGTGTGGATTCCGTCGATCGCTCCGTCGGGGCTCATGTTCTATACGGGCGATCGGTTCCCGGCCTGGAAGGGCGACCTCTTCGTTGGCTCACTCACGACCGGTCGAGTGCATCGAACCGGTCACCTCGAGCGAGTTACCTTTAATCGACAGGGAATGGAACAGCGGCGAGAGTGGCTGCTGGGAGACCTCAAACAACGCATCCGTGATGTACGACAGGGACCAGACGGACTCATTTACGTATTAACCGACGGGTCCTACATGGGCAACCCCGAGGCCCAAGACGCCGCGCTCTTGCGGATCGAGCCGGTTGAGTAACCGCGACACCGTTTACGGAGGTTCTTTGATGGTAGATCCAATCCGACGCAAGATACTGGTAGCGGGCGCCACGGCAACGGCAATGGCCGCCGCACCTCGGGTGTTTAGCCAGCAGACTGGACAAGAAGGAGCGACCGGTTCCTTCTATGAAGAAGGAGACGTGCGCATCCACTATGAGGAGGCTGGTTCCGGTTTCCCATTATTGCTCATCGCGGGTGGGGGCATGAACTCGAGAATGTCCCGCTTGATTAGTGCTCCTTTCAATCCAATCGAGGAATTCAACAGAGAGTACCGCTGCATCGCATCAGACTTACGCAATGCCAATGACGGTCAGTCCGTGGGACCGCTCGAGATCGAGCGTCCGTGGGATTCATACACCGATGACCATCTCGGCCTGATGGATCACCTGGGTATCGAGAAGTTTATGGTGCTCGGCTTCTGCATTGGCGGTCCTTTTATCTGGAATCTCTTACGCCGTGCACCTGATCGTATCGTCGCAGCCGTGCTGGCACAGCCGGTAGGTTTTCGGCCGGAGATGCCAACCGTGATGTACGACAGCGGCATGACCGGCTGGGCTCCTGAGTTGATCACGCGCCGGCCCGAGATCACAATGGAGATGGCCGACACCTTCCTGACCAAGATGTTCAGAACCAACGCCGACTTCGTCTTTACCGTGACCCGCGACTTCGTCCGCACGTGCCAAACGCCCGTACTGATTCTGCCAGATGATAGCCGAGCGCATCCATATGAACCCGCAATGGAGTCCGCGCTACTCGCACCCAACGCCGAGGTGAGCATGTTTCCTTGGAAGGAACCGCCTGCTCGGATTCCTCTCACGGTTCGCCAGGTTCGCTCTTTCCTTCGAGCACATCGGCCCACACTAGGATAAACGGCTTCAACCAAGAATCCGGTGGAGTCCTTTTCTTTACCCCCATTTCCCTCATGCCAGAATGGTGACACAATGCCGCAAAACGGAGGCTGATATGCAACGGCGCATCGCGACCGGACTAATTGGAGCAGCACTCATGGCAGCTGCAATCATTTGGGATTCGCCCTACCACACGGCACGCGCTTCAGGCGGACAGCATCAAGAATTTAAACTTAAAGACTTTACTCTGGAAAGCGGTATCACGCTCCCACTCGCAAGACTTGTTTACGTAACATATGGGACACTAAATGCATCGAAGTCGAATGTTGTGTTGCTACCGTCATGGTACGGTGGGGACCATCACGGCTATGATTTTCTTATCGGTCCGGGTAAAGCACTCGACCCATCGCACTATTTCATAATTGCTACGGACCAGTTCTCTAATGGCCTCTCGTCATCACCCAGTAATACAGATCCCCCGTTTGCCGGAGCAGATTTTCCTCGGATTGCCATTCGCGACAACGTCGCCGCAACTCATCGGCTTGTAACAGAGCTTTTTGGGGTCGACCGGTTAGCAGCGATAGTCGGCTTTTCGATGGGAGCTCAGCAGGCACTTCAATGGGCCGTGAGTCATCCTGACATGATGGAAGCTGTGGTTGCCTACTGCGGCAATGCAAAGGAATATCCATTTGGTATCGCGCGACTTGAAGGTGCCAAAGCCGCAATCACTACCGATGCAATGTGGAATAACGGACACTACGACACTCCACCTGAACTCGGCCTGAAAGCGCTGGCCAGGCATTGGGCCGCGTGGGGCAGCTCACAGGCTTGGTGGCGCCTTGAACTGTTTCGCCGATCAGGCGCCGAAAGCGTCGACGCCTGGATCGAAGAATCTGAGCAATACTGGCTCACTAAGGATGCGAACGATCTACTCGCACAGGCAACCACTTGGCAGACGCATAATGTTGGTGACACTGGAGAGTTCTCCGGCGACCTCGAGTCTGCACTTCGATCGATAGAAGCCCGCGTTTTGATGATGCCTTCGGAAACCGATCTGTATTTCCCGCCGGAGGACGCGATCTATGAGAGTCAATTCATATCGGACGTCGAGCTCGTCCAAATTCCATCGGTCTGGGGTCACAGTGCTGGCCTTGGTAGCAACCCCGACGATGTGACATTCCTGAACAACACCATCAGACGTTTTCTCGCCGAACCGTGATGAGAACGTTCGACAACGAATGGATCCTTGAGGGCTTTGAGGACCATCCCAGCTTCTTTACCAAGAGGATGTTCGGTGGCCTGGCCGTCTACCTGTTTGGTCGCCAGATGATGCTCCTAGTCGAACCAACAAAGAATGGCCGGTGGAAATGGCATGGTGTGATGATCTGCACGGAACATGCACATCAACCCGCGATCATCGAAGAGTTTGGACAACTGGCGCCTCACGACACCCTAAAGAAGTGGCTGTACATCGACTCGCGTCATGAGGACTTCGAGCCGACGATGGAACGTGTGGCAAAAGCCATCGCGCGGGACGACCAGAGATTCGGAATTCATCCTCGTCCGAGGAAGGAAAAGGCGGGGTCGCGAAGCCGCCGTCCCTCACGTCCCCCGTGACACCATCTTTGACTCTCTGAGAAACCAGTCCTTGGGGGTATTGGAATTACTAGGATCAGTTGTTATCGCAAAGAGACGAGTTGGTCTTATGGCCGCACAGCATCACAAAACGTCGGTTTACGTGAAGTCCCATTTATTTCGAGGACTCAAGACATTTACGGAACTTGAAGCACGCATTGCGGCATTGCCGTCCAACCAGGAAAAAGGTGACGCGTTCGAAGTATTTGCGGAGGCCTACCTGGCCACACAAAGGAATCATGATGCCAAGGAGGTCTGGCCATCGCACGCAGCGCCTGTGACCGTGCTTGATGAACTTGCACTTCCAGTGAAGGACTACGGCATCGATGGATTGTACCGGACGCGTTTAGGTCGCCTAAATGTATACCAAGTTAAGTTCAGAACTAATCGACGATCGTTGTCGTGGGATGAGCTGTCTACGTTTTTCGGCTTGGCAGATAGTCCCCAGATAGGCCAGCGGGTGTTGATTACGAACAGCTTGGCACTATCACCAATTGTTAACGCCCGTCAGAATTTTTTCTGCATAAGAGGTTCGGATCTTGACCGGTTACAAGGGGCAGATTTTGATCTGATTGCTGACTGGTGTCAGGGAAATCCGACGACTGTTGCAAAGAAATCCCCTCTCCCACATCAACAAGAAGCCCTGGATGCGATCATTCCGGCACTAGCGCAGCATGCCAGGGTCACGACCACGATGGCGTGTGGGACCGGAAAAACGCTTTTGGCGTTATGGATTGCCGAACAGCCACAGTATCGACGAGTTCTTGTCCTAGTCCCATCACTGGCGCTTTTACGTCAAACGCTGCATGAATGGCTCAAAGATACCCATTGGGAGCAGATGGTTTATCAGTGCGTCTGTTCTGACCCTTCCGTGAAAGATGGCACCGATGCTTTGGTGGCGCACCAGGCTGACCTTGATTTTCCGGTGACTACAAGTCCAATTCATGTTGGCGATTTTCTGGCTGTGCCCTATGCCGGCATTAAGGTGGTTTTCTGCACGTATCAATCGGCCCATGTGGTTGCAGCGGCTCTAGGAGATGGCGATCGTTTTGATCTCGGAATTTTTGACGAGGCCCATAAGACAGCGGGACGCCCTGGGCGCCATTATGCGTTTGCACTCTCTGACGACAACATACCGATCACGAAACGTCTGTTTTGCACAGCCACTCCAAGAAAATACAACCCTCACAAGAAAGATACTGAAGGTGAGGCTGTCCAGGTGTACTCCATGGACAACGAAGACATATATGGACCGCACGCCTTTACGCTCAGTTTTAGACAAGCGGCGATACGTAACATCATCTGTCCGTACAAGATTATCGTGTCGATTATTACCACCGACCAGATCAACCGCGAACTGCTCGACCGTGGTGAAGTATTGGTCAAGGGTGACGCTGTTCGGGCGCGAGCCGTTGCCAATCAGATAGCCATGAAGGATGTCGTCAAACGATACGGTCCGAAAAAGGCCTTTACGTTTCACAAGACAGTGCGGTCGGCAGAACGTTTTACCGGTTCTGGCGCAGATTCAATCGAGAATCATCTAGCAGATTTTGCTCTGTTCCATGTCAATGGCAAGATGCCGACAAGTCAACGCGAATTTCAGATGCGCGAGTTTCGGGATAGTAGCCACGCAATTATTTCAAACGCCCGCTGTCTGACCGAGGGCGTAGATGTTCCGGCCGTCGATATGGTGGCGTTCCTCTCACCGAGAAAAAGTCGAGTGGATATTGTGCAGGCCACAGGGCGTGCGATGCGACTTTCTCCCGGCAAGACATGTGGTTACATTCTAGTTCCTGTCTATGTTGAACAGGTCGAGGGTGAATCGATTGCGGAGGCGGTCTCGAGAGCGAATTATGACGAAGTGTGGGACGTCTTGGAAGCCATGCAGGAACAAGACGAAGTGTTATACGACGTCATTCAAGCAGGTGCGATTGCAAAAGGGCGAGGTGGGAAGCGTGCGAATGGCGATGGTGAGGTAGTTGAGTTTATTGGACCGCTGTTGACGGTCGCTGAAATTTCGAAGGCGATCGAAACACGTATCTTGGAGGAGTTTTACGAGAGCTGGAGCGTGTGGTACGGGCGATTACTAGCGTTCTCTGACCGGTATGGGCATGTCAACGTGCATGCGGATGGTGTGAGCGTCGATGAGAAGTTAAAAGTATGGGTTACACAGCAACGAACTGTTGGGAATAAGGGCCTATTAACTGACTCTCGCTGGCAACAGTTGGACAAGATAGGGTTTAACTGGAACTGGACTGAAACCAAGTCGAAAGAGACCTGGATGGAAAAGTACGACGCCTTGAAAGTGTGGGCCGCTCAACATGGACACACTCGCATTAAAAGGCGAGACACAGAAGCTCCAACCCTTGCGAACTGGGTATGGATTCAACGAGGGCGAGGAAGGCTTCCCATCGTAGACCGCTGGTCTGGTACGACGAACACAGGGCTTCACAGAGAACAACGAGAACTGCTGAATGACATTGGGTTTTCGTGGAACCCGCACGAGGACAGCTGGGACAAGAGCTTTCAGGAAATGACACAAGCTGTCGAAAAGGGGGAAGACCCGAATTGGCCAAACACGTCAAAGACTTCCGGTTGGGTTGCGAACCAACGGGAAAAAAAGAAAAAAGGAATACTTCGAGGTGACCGGGTGACACGCTTGGAGCGCCTGGGGGTCGTCTGGAATTTAGAGGGCCGCTCAAGGTCAACAACAAATTCTTGGAAGACACGGTATCAAGAGTTGGTGCAATTCAAAGAGACGACAGGGCATGTCAAAGTGGCACGAAAAACCCATCAACAACTAGCTGCATGGATAAATCACGAGCGTCAACTGTATCAGCGCGGTCTCTCTGACGAGGAATCAACGAGACTTTTGAGTGACATCGGGGTTGTACTCGAGCGACAAGTGAAGAGGAGTGGAAAGTCGTGGGACGAACGGTTTGAGCAATTAAAGGCCTACAAGGAACGGTTTGGTAATTTAGACGTGCCTCAGAAATGGACGGAAGACCCCGTATTTGGCAATTGGGTAAACGGCGTAAGGGGTAATTTCAGTGTTGGAAAATTGTCCGAGGAAAAAGAGCGCCGCCTCAAAGAAATTGGCTTTAGCTTCACTGGACCGCGCAAAAGAAATCCAGGAAAATCTTTTCAAGAGAATTTGGCGTTACTCAAGGCATACAAGGCCAAGCACGGTCATTGTCGGGTCAAGCACGCCGACAGAAAACTGTATCAGTGGGTCGTCGGTCAGCGAAGCTTTTATCACAGACGGCTGTTAGCCCCCGAACGTAAACGGACATTGGAGGCCGTCGGGTTCGAGTTTGGGACAAGGCCTGAGACGAACCTGAACAAATGGCAAAGTAAGTTTGCGTTACTCAAGAAATACAAGGCCGAGCACGGTCATTGCAGGGTCAGTCGTACCAACGACAAAGAACTGTATACGTGGCTCCATAATCAGCGATCTTATTACTACAGAGGAAAGTTAGCGCCAGAACGCAAACGAGAGTTGGAGGCCATCGGGTTTGAGTTTGGGACAAGGACTGAAAGAAGACCTAGCGCGACTTTGACGGTAGAGCAAATTCTCTCAGGGGCCGATGACCATTTCGCTCGTACTGGCAAATGGCCAAACGTTCGCTCTGATGGCGTTGTCTCTCTTGAGGCGAACCGAACGTGGAGGACGGTAGACGACTGCCTTAGACGCGGGCACTGTGGACTGCAGGGAGGGTCGAGCTTGTCTCTGTTGTTGGAAGAACACCGCAATAGATAGCTCGTCGGTCGGTATTCTGTTTTGCAATTGTACACATAGGCGGAGCGGAGTCTCACCAGCCAGTAGGACGCAGGAGGTCTTGGAAACGACGCTGGGCGGTGAGCTGATACGCGCCGACGGCGGCGAGGATGCAATCAGAAGGTTTGGTGACGACACGGTGCGCCTTCGAATAGTCGTCTTCGTTACGACGATCCATATAGACTGAACTTTTTTGTACGAAACAATGGGACAAAGCGCAGGGTGACAGACGGATCAGAGTCGACTAGTAAACACCGACCGCGGCGTGCAACAGTGCAACGATCGAGATCCTCTGCTCTGTGGATCATCGCCGCTATTCTGCTGGCAACCGATACGGGTCTGGGGCAACAGCAGGCCGACGGCGACGAGAACGGTCGCGAGTCACAGGAAGTCCCGCTCCTCCGGGCGGAGCCCGTTCCCGCCGATGATCGCATCGACCTCAACGGGTTCCTTGCCGAGGCCGCCTGGAGCGCGGCCACCCCAACCACAACGTTCACTCAACAAGAACCGACCGAGGGTGCTCAAGCCACGGAGTCCTCTGAAATCCGTGTTGTGATCGATGGCGACGCACTCTACATCGGCGCGATGTTCTTCGATGACCCGGACGGAATCCTGGCCTATCAAAAGCGCCGCGACGAGGGCCTTGGCACCGACGACCGGTTTATGTGGATCCTCGATACCTTCTTGGACGGACGGACAGGCTACTTCTTCGAGATCAATCCGGCGGGCCTGATGGGCGACGGCCTTCTCAGAGAAGGAGGCCGCGTCAACAAGGCTTGGGACGGTGTGTGGGAGGCACGAGTTCAACGCCTGGACAATGGATGGTCCGCAGAGATTCGGATACCGTGGAGCACGCTCAACTTCAATCCCGCGTCAGACACGTGGGGAATCAACTTTCAACGGACCATCCGCCGTAAACAGGAAGAAGTTCTCTGGGCAGGGCATCGACGAACCGAGGGGCTATTTCGCCCCATCCACGCCGGGCGCCTGACCGGTCTTCGGGACATGTCCCAAGGCCTTGGTCTCGAGGTAAAGCCGTACGCGGTTGCGGGGTGGACGAATCAAACAATGCAGTCGGCGCGCGCCTCTCGAGATGTAGGAGTCGACCTGGCCTACTCCATCACCCCAAGCCTCCGGGCGGCCGCATCCCTTAATACCGACTTCGCAGAGGTGGAAGTTGACCAACGGCGAGTGAACCTGACCAGGTTTCCGCTGAGGTTCCCCGAACAGCGCGATTTCTTCCTCGAGGGCTCCGGAGTCTACAACTTTGCGCCTCGAAATGGCGCCGAACCTTACTTCAGCCGCCGAATCGGACTACGCGAAGGAAGCCCGGTCCCCATCCGATTCGGCACCCGACTCGGTGGACAAGCCGGGCGCTACCAGCTTGGGTTGCTCCAGGTCGGAACAGAAGATCACCTGGGGGTCGGGGGCGAAGACTTCACGGTGGCTCGAGTCAAGCGACAGATTTTGGCAGAGTCCACAATCGGCGCGATCTATACGCGACGGGCAGGCGGAGCCGAGACCTCGCGTATCCGGCCGACCGACGACCACACGGTGGGCGTCGATATGGACTTTCGGACCTCACGCTTTCTGGGAAACAAGAATCTTCAGGTTGATGCGTTCTTTGTCTGGAACTCAAATCCCGAGCCCACCACCGGCCGGACGCTCTCTGATTTGTCGGCGCGGGGCCTCCGAATTGATTTTCCGAACGACATCTGGGAAATGCACCTGTCATACAGAGAGTTCGGAAGCTTTTACGACCCGGCCATCGGCTTCGTCACGCGAAACGGATTTCGGCGCCTAGAACCGAACGTCACGTGGCGTCCACGCCCCGACAGCACCTGGATCCGCCAGTATCGGTTCGGCACGCAGTTCAGATACCTTGCGTCGATCGACACCGGGCGTCCCGAGGAACGACAGTGGCGGTTTGATCTTCTGGGAATCGATTTCGAAAACAGCGCCGACTTCAACGTTCGCGTCACGAGCCAGTTCGAGCACCTTGACCGGGCATTCGAGATTAGCGACGGTGTGATGGTCCAGCCCGGCGGTTACCAGACGTTGGAGTGGGAGGTCACGGGAAGCACGCCGAATCAGAAACCCATCAGCCTAGAGGCTGACATTGGTGGGGGCGGCTTCTGGAACGGCGACCGATTCGGCTACGAGCTTGGGCTGGAGTACCGTCCAGCCGCTGGTGTGGAACTCGGTCTCGAGTATGAACGGAACGAGGTCAGTCTTCCCCAAGGTGCCTTCGATACGAACTTGGTGCGCCTGAACACTGCGTGGGACATCAGCCCCTGGTCCTCAATCACCAGTAACGTTCAGTACGACAACGTCTCCGAGATCATCGGACTCTTTCTCAAGACGCGGTGGATCATCGCGCCCGGAAACGACCTCTATCTGGTCTACACACAGAACTGGCAAAATCTCAGAGGAGACCAGTTCGACACGCGCTTCACGGGGGATCAACTCGACCCGCGCTTCACGACGCTCAGCCGGGGATTGAGCACCAAGCTCAATTACACATTCCGCTTCTAGCGGCGACTTGAGAGAAGGCGCTGGAATCACCGCCACATGAAAACTCTAAAAAAACGAGCTCGCCTACCGTGAAGCGGCGGACCATCGTTCAGGGTCGCACTCGCACATACTTCCTGAGCGTTCGGTCATTAACATGGGGGTTGGGGACGGGTTCTCCTCCAAAAATGTTGCCTTCGCGATCGACGGTGACGAACTCCGCTCCGTTCCCAGGAAGGATGTGGGGATTCGCCCACGGGAAGCGAATGAACTCCTTCACCCACCCTGTCTCGACTTCACCAATGCGAATACCCATTTCATACCCTGGGTTCTGCACGTTGTCCGACTCGGAGTCCGCAACGTAGATCCGTCCCTGGTCGTCAAAGGCGATTCCGCTCGGGCGCCCAAACTGGGTCCAGGTGGCAGAGTGGTTTCCCTCTTGGTCGAAGATCTGGATTCGGCTGTTGCTGCGGTCTCCCACAAACACCCGACCATCCGAATGCAACGCGATGGCGTGTAGGGCACGAAACTGTCCAGGGGCGTAGCCAGTTTCTCCCCAAGACATGAGAAACTCACCACGACTGTTGTACTTCATCACCCGGTTGTTTCCGTTTGCATTGTGACCGTCCGCGATGAACACGTCACCGTTGGGCGCGACCGCCACATCACTCGGGGAAGTGAAGTGGTTAGGGCCATCTCCCTCTTCTCCGGGCGTGCCAAAGGTCATGAGCACTTCGCCTGTTGAACTAAACTTGATGACCTGATGGCCCCGATCGTCACCCGCGGGAATGTTGTTATCACTCACGGCATCAGTGACCCACACGTTGCCGGCGGAGTCAACGTCAATTCCATGCGGCCAGATGAACATACCACTGCCGAAGGACTCGACCACGTTGCCGTCAGGATCAAACTTCAAGACGGGGTCCAGGTCTGAATTAACGCACTCCGATCCGAATTGATCAGGCCCGGCATCGCAACGGATAACTGCCCAGATATGGCGTCCGTCTGGGTCGACCTTCGCTTTACCGACTGCTCCCATCACCCTTCCACCCGGCAGCTTTGCCCATCCTTCGACGATCGCATATGGGTTCGTGGAGTTCTGCGCAGCAGTTTCCTGCGGCACCAACGACGAGACGAGTACGATAAGAGCCGCTACGGATACGGTTGAATTGCGAATAGACATGGGCACCTCGATGCGTTTTAAGTGAACCTACCTTCGACAATCGGTACCGTACACCTCTCCGGTTCACCGAGCAAGGAGTCGGACAGAACGGGGACATAGCAACCCCCAGTTGCTATTTTTATTCTTCAGCAAATCTAGGAAATACGCGTGAAAACAGGGGCACTCGCCTTGGAGTCAATTGTCGGCAATCTTTCTGACTATCCGAGTTAGTATCGAGGGAACACATGTTCGGACCCTACGTTCACCAGATCGACCCGATCTTATTTGACATCGCCGGTGTGCACCTCTGGTGGTACGGGCTGGGCTTTGCTCTTGGGTTCCTAGAGCTCCATCTCTTCCTGAGACGCCGTCATAATAGCGAGCCTCACCTATCGCTCCGGGAGGTCTGGAGCCTAAGTCTGTTCATGGCCATCGGCGTCCTCGTCGGAGGCCGAGCCGTCGAGATCGCATTCGACGAATGGTCGTTCTACCGTGAGCATCTTGGGCTGATTCCCGCCTACTGGCTCGGGGGCATGGCTACGCACGGCCTTATGCTCGGTGGCGCGGTTGGCGCGGGACTCTTTGCACGCCGGTATCGGAAGTCGTTTCTCCTCCTTGCCGACACCCTTGTCATTCCGGCGGCGTTCCTCATGGGGATCGGGCGACTCGGGAACTTCATCGATGGCCAGATCGTCGGTGCCGTGACGGAGGTGTGGTGGGCAGTCAAGTTTCCGGACGCGGACGGGTTTCGCCATCCGGTGGTTCTGTATGACGGTGCGAAGAACCTGCTGCTGATGGCATACCTGATGCGCGTGAGACGAGTGAACACGACACCAGGCGCAACCGGGGCCAGGTTCGTATTCTGGTACGCATTCCCTCGTGTCTTCATCGACCTCTTCAGGGACTATCCGACTCACCGGCTCGCCTTTGGAACGGGCCAGACGCTCAACATCGTGATGGTCCTGCTCGGCGCTGCACTGTTGTATCGCTCGCGTCTGCGGAGGCTAGGTCGCCTTAAGAGTGGCTTAACTACCACTCGATCCCCGGGCGGATCGCTCAACGCAGCCCCGTTGCCCTCCCAGCGCATCGCCTTCATATGCATCCTGGCGTTCTGCCTGACAATTCCGAGCAACTGGACACAAGACATCCCGTCGCGGTACGGCGCGCGACACGCGGGACTGGAGTACTCCTGGATCTACCCCATGATTGACACCGCGCCGCCGCCCGAAGAACCCCAGGCACTTAATCGATTCCCCGGGCGTTTCGAGGTCAGCGCGCTCGGCGTTGACCCGAATGGAGAGCCAGGCCCGAGGCCAGACTGGCACACCGCGGGACAAGACCAAGCGTTGTCGCGCAGGTCGGGGGCGACGTGGATTCCCGGCTTGCGGTCGCTATGGCAATCGGGCCCCCAGTGAGAACTCGGTCCATCCTGACGCTCGTCTTGTTTGTGACCGTGTCGGCTTCAGCCGTGGCCCAGTCGACCGCTCTGGATACAGTCAACGAGCCTCGCAGCGGCGTGCCGTTCCCGGTCTCGCTGACCCCGCCTGGTGACACGACACAGCACTGGCTCATGGGCACGGGGGTCCGGCAGCGGACGATCTTCAGGGTGAACATCTACGCCTTCGGACTGTATGTCGATCCCGAAGGCGCTCGCGCATCTCTCTCTCGGTTCGCACGGCTATCGGCATCGACGCTCGAGCGCGACGAGAGCTTCTACCGGCACCTCCTCGATCTGAACTTCACGATGACGCTCCGGCTAGTCATGACGCGGACCATCGACGGAAACGATGTCGCCGAGGCCTTCGATGACGCCCTGAGACCCCGGATGACACGGGCTGTCACAGACGCAAACACCGCCCGCGCGGTGGCGGTGCTGGAGAGATTCCGCGGCTACTTAGAGGTTGACGAGGTAAGAAGTGGCACGGAGATCATCTTCTCCTGTGGTCCGGCGGGACGCCTGGCCACCGCGGTTGGGGGAGACGAGCGCCCACCCATCGACTCGCGGGTCCTATGCCGGGCGCTGTTCGACGTCTACCTCGGTGAGGATCCGATTTCCGATGACGGGAAGAGGAGCATCATTGCCGGATTTCCTGGCCTGATCGGGTGAGCTACGTCTCGATAATCTTGTTGACTCCCATTGGGACTCAAACGTCTTATGGCAAGACCGGCCTATCGCCCGAGGCAAGACGGCGCCTCGCGTTTTCGACGGTTCGGTGAAACACGAGCAGTGCATCCGCATTGTCCTGGTCATCTGTGAAATTATACGTGCGCCCGTCTCGTACCTTGATGCGCAAGTTCTGTTCAAGATAATCGATCGTGAACTCCTCCATGGCCTCAAGAGTCACTTCAAAAGCGTCATCATCACTCGTCTGATACCGCAGACCGCTCGTATTGGCGACGAGTTCTCCGGCACAGTCACCGAATCGATGTTTGTGTACGACTGCCAAACGTTCATCGAGAGACACCTGCCTGAACGCCACAACAATTGAGGTTCGGTCTCCATTAATTTCAATATCCTCTTGGTAGCTTTCATAACCAGTCGCGGACACATTGACCCGGTATCGCCCCGGACCGAGGGTGGTGGACTCAAATGGCGTTGTACCAACATAACTCCGGTCAATGAATACATCGGCCCCATCGACATCGGCCAAAACCTGTAACACAACCGGTGGCGGCGCCGTCACCGGGTCTGGGCCTGGTTCCGCCTCAACGACTGGCTCTTCTGTCGGAGGCAGGGGCTCGGCACGATCCGGTTCAGCAGGTAACGGGACCGAGTCCCTGGGCCCTGCTGGTGACACCGGCACATCCGCAGGTGCCGTTACTGTCGGGGCATCAGCCATTGAATTTGGATCCAGGTCCGGCGAGGTTCTGAACAGAAACAGATATGCGGCACTGGCGATCACCACGACGGAGACCAGCGCATAGAGCCCCATCGGCTTTTTCGGAGGTGCATCATCGACATCGCGTAATAACGTCATTGGTCCTTTCGTGACTCCAGCTATGACATCGATCCGTTCGGTACATACCGATCGATCGAAGAGTTAATGGCCTCAACGGTCACACCAAAATGAGAGACTGCCCATATCAACTGACCTTTATGATTTAACAGCGTTTAGGGCGTTTCATGTCGCACCTTAAACCGCGCGGGTGCGCGGCGTCCACTCGTTAAGCTGTCACTTCTTAACGGGCAGTTCAACCTGTTGACTATCGGTCAGGTGCTCTATTAGCGTCGAGGTGAATTCACGGGTCCCAGCTAATAAGTATGATCTGTGCATCATGGAGATACCCGAACCAGCGTGTTGGGACGCCGCATGATTGAAACCATTGTCACGCACCCCGGCGGCGCTCATAAAGACGACCTTTTGGCCGTCTGCGTACTCATGGCCCGGCACCGGGCTCCGGTGTTCCGGCGAGACCCTACCGCCGTCGACCTCGATGACGCGTCTGTAGCAGTCGTCGATATCGGTGGAAGCCACGACCCGGCGAAGTCCAACTTCGACCACCATCATTTCGACCGTGAACACCCGCCCACCTGCGCGCTGAGCCTTGTCTTGCAACATCTCGGCCTCTACGAAGACGCGCTGCATTTCTGCGATTGGCTCGAGACTGCCGAGTGGTTGGATAGCCGTGGTCCCAACAAGGCGGCGAAATGGCTTGGTGTTCCTCGTAAAGCGATCTCGCAGCTCAACTCGCCCATCGACATTACGTTACTTCGACGCTTCGCCCAATCGCCATCGCATCAGCCGGGCGAGCCGCTGTACGAGTTCATGCGGATGGTGGGTGACGACCTATTGACGCACCTAAACACTGCCCGTAAGCGAATCACATTCGCCGCCGCTCACGTCGAGCGGTGGTCGATTCCGCATGCGGGCGAGACGATCGAGGCGCTGTTTCTTCCGCGCACGGATCCTGCCAGCGACGAGCCGAGCACGGCGGTGGGCAACTACATTCGGTCCGAGGGACTCGGCGAAGTCATTCAGGTCATCGTGTACCCAGACCGCCGCGGCGAGGGATACGGCATCGGACGCTACGAGGACCATCCACGTTTCGACTTCTCACGCGTGCAACAAGAGCCGGACGTGCACTTCGCGCACAAGAGCGGATTCATGTGTAAGACGACGGCCACCGACCCAGACCGGCTGCGGGCGTTAATCGCCGGGGCCACGGTCGACACCACCTAGCGGCATCATCGTCACGGGGAGACGAGGGCCTCTGGAACCGCTGGTGCGCCTACTCGAAGACGAGACATGGCGGGAAGCACGACCGAAGCAACATCGATGTTGCTTTGTTACCATTAGAAACACATGCCACTTGACGAACAAGCTCTTTTCAACAAAAAACCACAAACCCGCTCGGGACAGTATCAGTGCCCCAAGTGTCAACGGATAGGTAGCTACAACGTTCAGTGGGTGCTCCACTCCAAGAAGTCCAAGCTCCCGCCCGGAGCAAATCGAGATGATCGCGAGAAGTTCGACAAACTACGTGACTACCTGATACGTGTTGATGACCATGTGACGTGTACGACCTGCGGGAAAAAATTTGAAATTCCTTCTCAACATTCGATGATGTTCGCAGAACAATTGTCAGGGTTGCCGAACGAAAACGAGCTCGAGAGAGAGATTGCCGAAGCGGCCGGAGAATCAGAACCTCCCCCCGAACGCAAACCAGCACTGCCCGCCCGCTTCACACGGAAATCGAGTGGGTGGAAATAGCCACTCCCCAATTAATTGATGCCGACACGAAACATCGCCCTCGCCCTGCTTTACAGCACACTTGCGTCCGGCGTCACCGCACACCAGCTGCCATCGACCGCATCTCATGCCCCCCAGCACCAAACCGAGGCAGCCCAGCAGGAACCGCGCCAGCCCTCCGAGGAAGAGTCCGTGGCTTCGAGCGTGGCGATTGACGGCCCCTCGGCACCACAACCACCCGAGGTGATATCTCGTGATGCAGCCGGGCGGGTCACCGTTCGGGCCGTTCGGGTGCACGAGCCGCTGAGCGTCGACGGCCGCCTCGAAGAGGCTGTATACCAGGAGGTGCCGCCACTCTCCGATTTTATCCAGGTCGAACCGGACGCGGGTGCGCCAGCCACTGAGGACACCGAGGCATGGGTGTTCTTCGACGATGACAATCTTTACATCAGCGCACGCGCCTGGGACTCAGCGCCCGAGTCCGAATGGGTCGCCAACGAGATGCGCCGCGACAACTTCAACGTCCTGATGAACGGGAGGGTCGGCTTTCTGCTCGACACCTTTTACGACCGCCGGAATGGCCTCATCTTCAATGTCAACGCGATCGGCGGCCGAACAGATGGGCAGATGACCGACGAGCGGACCGACACCTACAACGGTGATCTGAATCCGATCTGGGACGTCAGGACTGGACGCTTCGAGCATGGCTGGACATTCGAGGCGGCCATTCCATTCAAATCGTTGCGCTACCGATCGGGTCGAGAGCAAGTCTGGGGCCTGAACATCATACGAGTCGTTCGACGAACGAACGAGATCTCGTACCTGACACAGCTCCCAGCGGTGATGGGCCTGGCCGGCATCTTCCAGGCCTCTTTGGCCGCGACCCTCGTCGGCCTCGAGGTACCGGAGGCGAGTCGCAGCCTCGAGATTAAGCCCTACGCAATCTCGGAGCTAACCACCGACCGAAACACCGTGCCGAGGATCTCGAACGACCTCGATGGCGCTGTGGGGTTGGACGTCAAATACAGGGTCACGGACGGCCTGGTGACCGACCTCACTGTCAACACCGATTTCGCCCAAGTCGAGGCGGACGAGCAGCAGGTGAACCTCACGCGATTCAGCCTGTTCTTTCCGGAGAAGCGGGAGTTCTTCTTGGAGAACCTGGGGCTCTTCGCCTTCGGAGGAGGAGGGGCGAACACACCCATTTTGTTCCACAGCCGGCGGATCGGATTGAACCAGACGCGAGAGATTCCGATCGATGTGGGTGGCCGACTGACCGGGAGGATCGGCAAGACGACGCTGGGTGTGATGAACATTCAGACCGACGACGCGCCGGTGGCTGGTGCGCTGGCGACGAACTTCTCAGTCGTACGGGTGAAGCAGGATATCCTCCGTCGCAGCAGCATCGGCGCCATGTTCACCGGTCGCTCGCTCTCGACACTAGGGGGCGGATCGAGCCAGACGTATGGCCTTGACGGCGGACTGGCCTTCTACGACAACTTGAGCATCAACACCTATTGGGCGAAGACCAGGACGCCCGGATCCAGCGGCGACGACGTGAGCTACCGGGGCCAAGTAGATTACAACGGGGATCGATACGGCGTGCAGCTGGAACGGCTGGTCGTGGGGGACGACTTCAATCCCGAGGTCGGATTTCTGCGACGCGATGATATGGAACGCAGTTTCGGATCACTGCGATTCAGCCCCCGACCGCTATCGATCGCGAGTGTGCGCAAGCTGTCCTGGAGCGGTTTCCTTGACCACATTACCAACCGGGCCGGTGTGCTCGAGACCCGCGAGGCCCACGGCATGTTCGGGGTCGAATTCGCCAACAGCGACCAGTTGAACGTGGGCTACACGCGCCTCTACGAACTTCTCGACAGGCCGTTTCGGATCGCTCCCGCCGTGACGATTCCCATCGGCGGTTACGACTTCCAGAATGTCCGGGCGTCGTTATCGCTCGGGCCTCAACGCACGCTCGCGGGCACGCTGTTGGTCCAGCATGGGAGCTTCTTCAGCGGAGACCGGACGACCATCGGCTTCAGCCGCGGTCGGTTCGAAGTGACGCCGCAACTGTCGGTGGAGCCGAGCGTTTCCTTCAACCGGATCGACCTCCCGGAGGGGCAGTTCACTACGCAACTGCTCACGACGCGGACCACTTATACCGTCTCGCCGCTGATGTTCGTCAGCGGTCTGCTCCAGTACAACTCGAGCAGCAACTCCATGAGCACGAACCTTCGGTTGCGGTGGGAGTACCGGCCTGGCAGCGAGCTCTTCGTTGTCTACAACGATCAGCGCGACACACTGGCGCCTCGCTTTCCAGAGCTTGACAACCGCGCCTTCATCATCAAAGTCAACCGACTGTTTCGGTTCTGACAAGCACCGTCAACGGAGCGGGTCACGGTTCTCGCCATCAAATCCAGAACCGCATCCAGCTGTACATGTAGTGGCCGGATCAGGACCCCGGCCTTCGGCGAATGCCCGCTCCTGCACGCGTCCGCCAGCGAGCAACCCGGGTAGGCCGTAGTTTCCCTCATGACACCGGGGCTCTTTATAGATCCGATTCGCTTCGTTGCTCTGTCGGCCCAGCTCGAGCGTAACAGTCCACGGTCGGGTCCACGTAGTCGGATCCTCCATCTCGACGACATACTCGATCGTTTCTGCGTCAAGGCGAGTCCAACGCTCGACGAGATGCAGGTTCTCGCGCGATCCTTGGACGTCGGTCTTGGGGCTGAAATTCGTCACGTCGACAACTAACGTCTCACCCTCCCATCGGCCGCGCGAGTCCCCCCACCACTGGCGCACACGTGAGGGCAGATGCGGACGCTCGGTCACAGGAATGATGCGCTGCCATCCTTGTCCTTGCCCTGTGTCGTAAAAGATCGACACCGTTCCTGGCGACTGCACAATCTGCAGAAAGAAACCAGCGATGCTACCAAAGTCGGGCAGGCGGGCCGACATACACCGCTCCCCCAAGCTTCGATCTTCTGGACCGTCGGCGCGATTCACGGCACTGGTCAGGTAATGCGGGGGCGTCTCCTCGCGCCTCGGTGACGGCGGCCCGTAGCGCCCACCCGCACACTGTGGCATGTTGTTCCTGCAGGTGTCTGTGGCTTGCAGGAGTGCGAGTTGATACTCGCGCATGTCGTCCCGCCGTTCCTGTGCTTCAGGCGTGAGAGGTGGAATTCTCCCATCCGGCGGGTCCACGATCAGCGACGTGCGCCGTCCGGTATGTTTATAACTGAAGAAGGTCGTCCGGTCGTATGCGCCACCGACGTCCTGTTCGCTTCCGCGCCGCGACCGCGGCCCGCGATAATTGATGTCCGCTCGTTCACGGTCGAGCTCGGCTCGCTCCTCGTCGGTGAAGAACTCTTGGTCACCCCACCGAGCGGGGCGCTGTAAGGGTGTGTCGTACTCCGTTGTCCAGATACCCTGCAGGTCAGGCTCGCCCCACACGGTATGGACCACCGGATTCTCCCTCGCCTGGCCCGAAGCTGTCTGGGTCTGACCCGCGACCCGGACCGTCTCGAGGGCCAGGAACACGGACACGACGTACATCACGGTCAGCACACCGATAAACCCGAGAAATCGTCTGCGCATCTCATCCCTCCTGCGACTGGCCTATCGACTTGGGAGACTACCCTGTTGATACCATTTAATTGCACCCACATTACACCCACTTGGAATCTTTATTTCAAAAATTCTTAGTCACACCGTTCCGGCTAGAGTGCATATCCCACTGTGCTAGATTAATAACCGACACCTGAAATATCGCGGTTAGTAGGTCCTTCTGTCGCTTACACTAGACCAGCCGTGTGACAGAGCAGGTTCTCTACGGCGTCTGTGACAACCGTAGGCTAAGGGAAAATGATAAGGACTCCTTTTACGAAGGAAGAGAGACCACACATACGCCTGAGCTTACTTGTCTTTGTGACTGCTGGCGCAGCGATCATCCTGTCAGCGCAGGCATCCGAGCGCCGGTGGTTAGCAGGTGACTCTCACGTACATAGCCACTGGAGTCCAGGCTACGATCGAACGGGTGACACGCCTCGTGTGATTAAGGGGCGCGATGCGATCTATTCGACACCGCAGAACGCATCGATGGCTGAGCGGTTCGGCTTAAGTTGGATGGTAACCACTGACCACGGTGGTCCAAATCACGCGAAATTCAATGCGGAACAGGCATACACCGAGTTGATAGAGTCACGGGAATTGGTACCTGATGTCTTGCAGTTCTACGGCATGGAGCTCAACATGCCTGGCATGGACCACCACACGCTGATCGTGCCGAACGCTGATGATGAGTCATCGGTGCTATTTCAAATAGAGTCCCGGTTTGACAAGAATGAAGTGTGGCCGGTCGATCCTGAGCGTGACACAGAGGCGGCGAGAGTCAGGGCATTGGACTACATGCGAGAGTTGCCTCGATTGCCGTTGTTGTTTGCAAACCATCCGTCGAGATCTGCTACGGGGCTCGGCCAGTACGGTTATGACGAACCATGGGAACTCAGGACCAACAATGAGCGGGCGCCAGAAGTGTATCGTGGAATGGAAGGCGCACCAGGACATCAGGCCGGGGCCTTCACAGTGTCAACTGTATCGGGCCGCCCCCCCGCCGCTCGAGGCGCGTACCGAAACGAAGGTGCGGGAACACTCGGCGGCTTTGATCAAATGACGGCAATCGTCGGTGGCGTTTGGGATTCGATGCTGGGGGAGGGTCGCCGTTTCTGGATCGTCGCCACATCTGACTCACACAAGCACTACTCAGAGACCGAGCAACGAGGCATAGATTTTTGGCCTGGCGAGTTTCACAAGACTTACGTGCATGCTCGAAAGAGCTACGATGACGTTCTGGATGGTCTCAGGGCTGGAAGAATTTTCGCCGTGGCCGGGGACCTAGTCACGGAGCTCGATATTGTGACGACTGGGGAGACAGGAACAGCGACCGTTGGTGAGACATTACGTGTCTCAGCCAATGAGCCAGTCGAAGTTTCGATACGTTTTCGTGATCCGAAAGAGCCAAACGGGAGCGGGGATGACCCTATGGTTAATCGACTTGACCTGATCCTCGGACACGTCCGAGGCCCGGTGACCGACCCAAACACCGACACAAACGAGACCACGCGGGTGGTTGAACGATTTTCGGAATCAGATTGGACTCGAGATGGTGAGATGGTTACCGTAAAGACGATCATTCGGACCGTCGACAGTGATGTCTACATCCGAGTCCGTGGGACGAGCGGACACGATGCCGAACCCGTGATGGATACAATCGGGGAAGATCCATGGGCCGATCTCTGGTTCTATTCGAACCCAGTTTTCATCGATGTGAGATAGGCCAATTGATAGCCGTAAGCTGTCACTTAATCTGTCAAATGGGAGAAAAATGGTCGGGATGACTGGATTTGAACCAGCGCCCCCCTGACCCCCAGTTCGAGAGACTCCCGTCCGGATACGTCCACCAAGGTATATTCCTTCGAGATTCGACAATTCACATTCCAGTGTTGTCCGCTATATCCACTGGCGTCCACTCGGTAAGCTGTCACTTAAGCTGTCAATTTTTAGCGGGATCGACCGCACACGAACGCAAATAAGAGCAGATGCCCCTCGTTACCCTCGACCGTGTTTCCCTGACGTTCGGACACCAGCCGTTGCTCACTGAAGCCACGCTGCGAGTTGAGCGCGGCGAGCGAGTGTGCGTCGTCGGCAGAAATGGCACCGGGAAATCGACACTGCTGCGGCTCATGAGTAGTGAACAATCACCTGACGCCGGGGCGGTGTGGGCGGAACCGGGCGTTCGCATGGCCAGACTCGACCAGGACGTGCCGTTCTCGACCGATCGTACGGTCTTCGACGTCGTCGCCGATGGGTTCGGCGATTTGAGCGATCTGGTCGCAAGCTATCACCGCACGTCGGTCTCAGTCGCCGAGGCCAGCACGCCGGCCTTACTCGAGAAACTGGGTCGTCTACACGACGAGCTCGACGAACACGACGGGTGGCGCATCGAACGGCGCGTCGAGCTCGTGCTGTCGCAACTCGCGTTACCGCCAGATGCGGCGGTCGACACTCTCTCCGGCGGATGGCGACGCCGGGTGCTGCTTGCGAAAGTACTGGTGACCGAGCCAGACTTACTGCTGCTCGACGAGCCGACGAATCACCTCGATCTCGATGCGATCATCTGGCTGGAGTCTTTCCTCGCCGAGTATCCGGGCGCCGTCGTGTTCGTCACCCACGACCGTGCGTTCCTCCAACGGGTCGCGACGCGAATCGTCGACATCGATCGCTGTCAGCTGACCTCTTGGTCGGAAGACTACCCGACCTTCCTCCGCAAAAAGGATGAGTGGCTGGCAAACGACGCAGCCAGGCGGGACAAGTTCGACAAGCGCTTGGCTGACGAGGAAACGTGGCTGCGTCAAGGCGTAAAGGCCCGGCGAACGCGTAACGAGGGGCGTGTCCGCGCGCTGACGGCCATGCGTCAGGAGCGGGCGGCGCGGCGCGACCAGCTGGGTGCGGTCCATCTTCAGATCGAACGAGCCCAATCGTCCGGCCAGGTCGTGTTCGAAGCCGACGACGTAAGTAAGGCGTTCGGATCGAAACAGGTGATCCGCCGATTCTCAACGCGTATCATGCGCGGCGACCGGGTCGGTCTCATTGGGCCGAATGGCTCCGGAAAGACGACGTTGCTCCGGCTGCTGCTGGGGGAACTGGCGCCGGACGCAGGAGACGTAAGTCGTGGCGTAAAGGTCGAGGTGGCCTACTACGATCAGCACCGTGGGCAGCTCGATCCCGAACGAACGATCTTCGAGACGGTCGGCGAAGGCAGCGACACTGTGACCGTCAACGGCCGATCGCGTCACGTCAATGCGTACTTACGTGATTTTCTGTTTCCGCCTGAACGGGCGCACTCGCCAGTGAAGTCGCTGTCAGGCGGCGAGCGAAACCGGCTGTTGTTGGCTCGGTTGTTCACGCGCCCGGCCAACATTCTGGTACTTGACGAGCCGACCAACGATCTCGACCTCAGCACCCTCGAGTTACTCGAAGGGCAACTCGTCGAATGGCCTGGCACGCTGCTGCTTGTCAGCCATGACCGCGCATTCCTCGATAACGTCGTGACAAGCACGATCGTCTTCGAGGGCGACGGAAAGCTGGAAGAATACGTAGGCGGGTACGAGGACTGGCGGCGCCAGTATGTCCCAGCGGTCTCGTCTCCACGGCCGCCGTCCACGCTGAGGCCAACGAAGCGCCGGCCGGAGGACGTGGGTCCCGCACGGAAGCTCACATACAGGGAACAACACGAACTTGCCGAACTGCCTGCCCGGATCGAGGTGCTCGAGGCTGAACAGCGCGCGCTCGGCGGGACGATCGAGGCGCCGACGTTCTACACGCGGCCGGCCAACGAGATTACCGCCGCCCTCGAGCGAGCGGAAGGGATCGAGCGCGACCTTGGCGAACTGTACACACGGTGGGACTCGCTCGATTCGCGGTCGACCTGACTACAATAGCGGCACCAAATGGACGCGATGAGCGCAGCCCCGACACGAGTGTCCTTCGATCTGTCCAGGACGGTCACCGCGATCGCATCCGAGTTCGGGATCGCACCGACACAGGTCCGTGGCGCGGTCGACCTCCTGTCAGACGGCTGTACGATTCCTTTTATCGCCCGATACCGCAAAGAGAGCACCGGCGGGCTCAACGAGGTCCAGATCGGGACCGTCGAGGACGCCTTGGCGGCCGCCACGGAGCTCATCGATCGCAAGAATCGAGCATTGAAGTCGATTTTTCAGCAAGGCGTTCGCGATCGTGAACTGGAGCACGCGATCGTCGGTGCCAACGACACGCGAGAAGTGGACGACCTCTATCTGCCATACAAGCGCACGCGCAAGACCAGGGCGACAGTCGCTCGTGAACGCGGCCTCGATCCGCTCGCGAGCATCCTTGTGGCCCAGGTCGATCTCGACACGACCCGGGCCTCGATCCTCAAGGCGTTCGTCAATCCCGCTCACGAAGTGGAAGACGCGGAGGCCGCACTGGAAGGTGCCTCCGATATCATCGCCGAACGCTGGTCTGAGGATCCTGCGACGCGCGCCTGGTTGCGCGATCAACTCGGCCGCGGCTACGTCAAAACGAAGAAGAAGCGCGGCTATGACGGCGAGGACCATCGGTTCGAGACCTTCTACGACTTTCGCGAGCTAATCGCGCGGCTTGCGCCCCACCGTTTTCTCGCCATGCGACGTGGCGAATCTGAACACGTGCTCTCGCTCGCGATCGACGTCGACGACGCCAAGCTCACCGCGGCCATCGGCCGTCGCCTGCTGACGAATCCCGGTTTCATGTTCCGCCGCGAGCTCGAAGCGACGGTGACCGACTGCTACGCCCGCCTGCTGAAGCCGTCGATATCCACCGAAGTGCTGTCCTCGCTGCGAGAAGTCGCCGAGAAGCAAGCGATTAGCGTGTTTGTAACTAATCTCGGCGAACTCCTTCTCGCCCCACCCGCTTCTCGGAAGACGATCCTTGGAATCGATCCGGGTTTTCGAACCGGATGCAAAGTCGTCGTCATCGACTCCACGAGTAAGCTCGTGGCTCATTCCACTGTTTATCCCACCGCCCCGAGAAACGACGTCGAGGGCGCGGAGCGAGAGCTCCTCCGGCTGATCGACGCTCACGACGTCGAACTGATCGCCATCGGCAACGGCACGGCCTCGCGCGAGACCGCAGCGTTCTGCGCACGACTCGAAAGGACCCGGCCCCGCGTCAGGAAGGTCGTCGTCAATGAATCTGGCGCGTCAATCTACTCGGCGGGCGCGATGGCGCGCGAGGAGTTCCCCGACCTCGACCTCACCGTTCGCGGCGCAATCAGCATTGCCCGTCGGCTCCAAGATCCTCTCGCCGAGCTCGTCAAGATCGACCCGAAGTCGATCGGAATCGGGCAGTATCAGCACGACGTCAACCAGGCTCAACTCAAGAAAGCCCTCGACCGAGTCGTCCGCTCATCGGTGAACCGGGTCGGCGTCGATGTGAATTCGGCTTCGGCAACGCTCCTGTCATACGTATCGGGGATCGGTCCAACGCTGGCACGGGCAATCGTGGCTCATCGCGAAGCCTCCGGCCCGTTCGCGACCCGCCATGACCTCTTGCAGGTCCCTCGCTTCGGCGCGAAAGCGTTCGAGCAGAGTGCTGGCTTCCTGCGAGTACGCGACGGAGCCGAGCCGCTCGACGCGACGGCGGTGCACCCCGAGAGCTACTACATCGTGGAGACGATCTCCAGACGACTCGGTTGTCGATCTTGCGATTTGCTCGGCAATGACGCCACTCTGAAGGGCGTCGACCCCGAGAGCCTGGTCGACGACAACCTCGGACTGCCAAGCATTCGCGATATCCTCGCGGAGCTCTCACGACCCGGCCGAGATCCACGGCGAGAGTATGAGCCGGTGCGGTTCGCCGACGGCGTCGAGACGATTGCCGATGTCGAAACCGGGATGCGGCTCGAAGGGATCGTCACCAATGTGACGCACTTCGGCGCATTCATAGACATTGGCGTTCACCAAGACGGCCTCGTTCACATCTCTGAGCTCGACAATCATTTCGTCAAGGATCCGACCGAGGTCGTCAAGGTCGGCGATCATCTGCAGGTCGAGGTACTTGAGGTCGATCGGCATCGACAACGGATCGCCTTGTCGCGGAAGCGTGCCCTGGAATAGAAACACGGAGAATCAATCTGACCATGCGAGGTCGCGGTGTAACTCGCAGCAACGACCTAGTACCCGTGTTACCCCGGTGTTACCCAAAAAGAAAAGGCCCAACCGACAAAGTCGATTGAGCCCTATATATATTGGTCGGGATGACTGGATTCGAACCAGCGCCCCCCTGACCCCCAGTTCGAGAGACTCCCGTCCGGATACGTCCACCACGGTCTCTTGCTGAGAGATTCACCGATTCACATTCCAGTGTGGTCCGCTCTATCCACCGGCGTCCACTCGTTAAGCTGTCACTTAAGCTGTCAATTCTTAGCGGGCGGTCCAACGGGGACGGGAGTTACGATTCACGTGGGTGCGCGGCGCCACACTGGGCGGCGAAACGGTAGGATCGGTGAGCAATGGGCCTCGTTCAGCTGCTAGGAGACGCCGACCGGATCCTGGTGTTTACCGGAGCAGGCATCTCGACGGGCAGCGGCATCCGTGATTTCCGAGGCCCAAAGGGTGTCTGGAGGGAGCGTCAGCCCGTCTACTTCGATGATTTCATGAACTCGGAGGTCGCGCGCATCGAGCACTGGGCCCAGAAGTGCCAAGCTTGGCCCTCGTTCCGCGATGCGGAGCCGAATGCCGTGCATACGTCGGTTGCGGACCTTGAGCGGGCGGGCAAACTCGCGATGGTCCTCACGCAGAACATCGACGGGTTACACACCCGCGGTGGGACCTCCTCCGGGCGGCTTGTCGAGTTGCATGGCACGAACACTACCATCGAGTGCATGAGCTGCCATGCCCGCACCGATCCGGATCCTCACGTGAAGCGCTTCTTGGAAACGCGAACACCGCCGGTGTGTGGCTGTGGCGGCTATCTGAAGCCCGCAACGATCAGCTTCGGCCAGAACCTCGATCCGAACGAATTGGAGCGGGCCTCGGCAGCGGTCCAGGAGACGGATCTCGTTGTGGCATTGGGCTCGACGCTGTCGGTCTACCCGGCGGCAGGTTTTCCACTGGCGGCCGCTGAGCGCGGCGCGCCCTACGTCGTGGTCAACCGCGGTGCAACGGACCACGATGGCCACGCCGCTGTGACGTTACGCCTCGAAGGGGACGTGGTGGAGCTGTTTCCACCTGCCGTCACCGAAGCGCTAGCGCCGTCAAGATGTTCGGGCGGTGCCTTGGTCGGAGGGGATTCCTGAGGACTATGAGCCACGTCAGTGTCTACAGTGAGTGGGATTATTCTTCGTGACGGCGCTCCACGAGGCGATCGCTCGGTACTGGGGCTACACGACCTTCCGGCCACTGCAGCTCGAAGCGATGGACGCGGTACTTGCGGACCGCGATTCTCTTGTTGTGCTGCCGACCGGTGGCGGCAAGTCACTCTGCTTCCAGGCGCCGGCGCTGGTCCGCCCAGGACTCGCTCTTATCGTCTCTCCTCTTATCTCGTTGATGAAGGACCAGGTCGACACCCTCGTTGGTAACGGTGTGCCGGCCGGGCTTTACAACAGCTCACTGGCGACCGATGAGAAAGCGACCGTCGTCGCTGGACTCCGCGAGGGACGTTACCGTCTCCTGTATGTGTCACCGGAACGGCTCGTCGGCGAAGGCAGCGACGTATTTCTGGCGCTGCTCTCGTCCTGTCATATCAGCTTTGTGGCGGTCGACGAGGCCCACTGCGTCAGCCAGTGGGGACACGACTTCAGACCAGAGTATCGTCAGCTCGGACGCCTGCGCCAACGTCTACCCGGCGTCAGCCTGCACGCCTATACAGCAACCGCCACCTCGCGCGTCCGGCGCGATATCGCCTCCGCGCTTGCCCTGAACGATCCACTGGAATTCGTCGGCTCGTTCGACCGACCAAATCTCCTGTATCGAGTGCTGCCCAGGGCGGCGCTGAAGCAACAACTGCTCGGCGTGCTCGAGCGCCATCGCCGTGAGCCAGGAATTATCTACTGCATATCGCGACGAGAGGTGGATACGTTGGCTGAGTGGCTGACAGGGCTTGGCACAACAGCCCTGCCGTATCACGCGGGACTATCAGACGAGGACCGTCGCCACAATCAGGACGAGTTCGTGAACGAACGCGTCGACGTCATCGTGGCCACCGTTGCCTTTGGTATGGGCATCGACCGATCGAACGTCCGGTTCGTCGTCCACGCCGGCGCTCCGCGCTCACTCGAACACTACCAGCAGGAGTCTGGACGCGCAGGCCGAGACGGCCTCGAGGCCGAGTGCGTGCTGATCTCCTCGGCGGCCGATTTCATGAAGTGGCGTCTGATGCTCAAGCGAAGCGGCGAGCTCTCCCCAGCCAACGACACTCTCTTGCGGCAGATGGAGCGTTACGCGACCGGGGTGAGGTGTCGGCATTCGCATCTCGCCGAGTACTTCGGGGACGAGTATCAGGCTGACAGGAACGGTGGCCAGAACGGTTGCGCGGCCTGTGACTACTGCCTCGACGAACTCGAGACCGTCGCCAACCCAACTGCGCTCGCCCGCAAGATCCTGTCGTGCGTCGCCCGAGTCGAGCAGCGATTCGGTGCGACGCACGTCGCCAACATCCTACGAGGACACACCTCAGAGCAGGTTGTCGCCAGAGGGCACGAAAAGCTGAGTACGTTTGGTCTGCTTCCTGATGCGTCGGTCACTGAGGTCCGCGGCTACATTGAACAGCTCACCGGGCTGGGGCTGCTGAGACAAGCTGGAAGTGAGTATCCCGTGCTCGCGCTCACATCAGCCGGTCTCGAATGTCTGAAGGACGAGACGCGGTGCTCAGACCTGAGGCTCGCGCGGCAGCGTCCTCTCCGGAAAACAGCAACACGAGCACGGTCGCGCGCCGAGGCCGAATCGTGGGAGGGCGTCGATCGTGACCTCTTTGATCGTTTGCGTGCCGTGCGCCTTGAAATCGCGAAGGCGCGGGGCGTGCCGCCATATGTAATCTTTCACGATGCAACCCTTCGAGATATGGCACGGCTACGCCCCACCTCCCTCGACGCGCTCTTGGCCGTCAAGGGTGTTGGCGCCCGGAAGGCGGACGACCTCGGAGAAACTTTTCTCGCGGCTATTCGAAGCTACTCCTGAACGCCAGGGCGAGAGACTCCCGTCCGGATACGTCCACCACGGTCTATTGCTGAGAGATTCGACGATTCACATTCCAGTGTTGTCCGCTCTATCCACCAGCGTCCAGTCGTTAAGCTGTCAGTTAAGCTGTCAATTCTTAGCGGGCGGTTCAACGGCGACGGGGGTTCGTCACGCGCTCAGAGAGCTTTCAATCGCGGGGGGTCACAGAGATGTCCGAGTTAACGGCTTAGAACTAGATCAGGCGCATAAGAACCACCAGCCCGAAGTAGAGCACCGCCGTTGCAAAATTCTGCCACCCCTGCGGAAGCGCGTTGCGAATGGGCCGGAGTAATGGCTCGGTGAGAGCATCCACCAGTGTCGTCAGCGAGCGGGTGGTGCCATTCACGGGGAGCCATGTGAGGACCATGGAGGCCAGCACGATGTATGAGTAAAATTCGAGCAACAGACTGATCAGCATGCATAATCCCTAACATAAATCGCTTGTCGATTCTTCACTCCACCTTATCCCACACCCAGCCGACTACAGCCTCCAAAACACGGCCATTGGAAACCGCGATGAGCGGCTGAGCAAGACATCTTAAGACGTTTTGTCCGCTCGTCCCTCTTGAAACTTAACTCGTCGGCATTTTGGACAGATCCACTTCCGCTTCTTGTGGTGGCTTCGCTTATCTTCCTTCATCGCTACTCGACACCTCGGGCAAGTCATGACGGGAACATCGCCAGATCCTCGGGACCGATTCGCATGAAGTGGTGACGTGTCATAACGTCTTTAGCCTAGCGTAGCGCTTCGGGCGTGGAAAGAGGGGTGCTGTAATCGTTATCGATAACCCCACCCACGAAACTGAAGAAGTTAGTCACGCGGGTGTGCTTCGTCCCATTCGCGGGCGAGGGCGTTGGGCTTCGGCGAGCTGGTCTGATAAGTAAATATCTGCCAGCGTCTTTGGGGAGCACCTTCGGTATCGGTTGTTTCTCGATGACTGCGATGAATACAGTTGTCGTCTCTAATTAACCGTTCGGACCGGTTCTCGCCCCTCAACCTTTCCTTTGTTGACAGTCCGCTTCGCGGTCCTTTTTGACAAAAATTTCTTGACTCTCTTTGCCGCAGCAACAGATTCATCGCCTTCCAAGACTTCTCTTTTCAGCACTTCCTCACGTAAGACTTCCACGACTTCACCCGAATCAAGTTTTACATCAGGCGAAATGCGTCGCAACTCTCTTCGAATTAAATCAACAACTTTGTCACTTGTAATCAAGGCTCCTAGTACGAACCGACTAAGGGCTTCACGTTGAGAACGATATTCGCCAAGCCGTGCTTTTTGCCATCCCTCCTTAGCCAACAGTCCGAGCATGTCTATATGCCCTGAATTTCTTGGGTTCAGTTCCAAGAGGTTCAGTGAAAGTACTAGCTTGTGTTCAATAGGCTTCGTAAATCGGACTGAATATATATCCCACCTAATCCCATTCGTAAGCACAACCCAATCCGTCCCTTGATTCGCGGCGTAATCTACAGCCTGCTTAACGTAATTGCCCTTGAGATCTAATCCGATGGCTTTTACTTCAACGAGCAGGGCTAATTCATTCTCAAGTTTGATTGCCAAGTCGCAGAACGTCGACCGAATCATATGTTCAGAAGTGATCTCTGAATACTTGTCGTACCCAAAAACATCCTGCAACAGATCCCCGACTATCACGACTGTGTCAGATTCATTTACATCTCTAGCCAAGGCGCTTCGTAGAATCGGTTGAAATCTCTTTAAACCAGAAACAATGCGGTCATTAGCCCGCTTCGACAACTTAGCCATCTAAACACCTCTACCAATCTTAACGTCCCCGCCTCCGATAAAACACAAAAGCGGCGCCCGGTTAATATCAATGAACCAGCCCACTCTTCTCATCTTCGTGTCAGCCGTTTTATTTTCTCAACAACCTCTGTCGAATCAACACCGATTTCCGCAAAACGTAAGAGCTTTGATAATCGCTGCACTCTGACAAACTTTAACGCACGTATAAATCGACCTACCCGAAGAATTCGAAAAATCCTAAAGTACGGGATCAATAAAATAATCTCAACCCAAAAACTCCTAACAAATTGATAAGGCCTGAGATTCGACTGAACATACAAAACACAAAGGTCGGCTACAAAGACAAGCAATATCACCAGCAATGCATCCTCTACCCACGCACGGGTCATCGGGGTTAAGGAGATCGCAAACAGCAGCAACCAAAGCGCTGACGCAAAATCAACGACGTGACTCCATCGAAGCTTCTTCGCAGTCATTAGCGGCAGGTCATATACATATAAAACCCAGGCCAGGAGATATCCTTCCTGTGGTAATTTCTAATCAGTCGCGCGGGTGCGCGGCGCGCCATTCGCGGGCGAGGCGTTGGGCTTCGGCGATTTTGGCAGATGTCATCGTCGCTTCAAGCAACGCCAATTCGTCGCTAATGTTTGCGACGTGCAGACGAGAAAATTCGGCAGAATCTTCTGACGCAGCCAAGCTCAGCCACATGTGCGCTAATACAAGATCCTGCTCCACGCCTGCAGGTAGCTGACTGGGGCTTGTGTTTCGGTTTCCCGCCCAGTATTTATGTCCAACGGCATCCTGAGCTATTGCATGACCGTCCTCGGCGAGCATGAAAGCACCGTAGGCGCTGTCGGTCACGGCAGTAATGACACCTTGTCTGTAGCTTTCTCGTCCGGACATCTCTTCAGGCCATGCGTTATCGATTAGCCACCAAGCCGCCTGCTGATTTCCCGTGTAGATCAATTGAAGCGCCACGGCACTCAAATTCCGAAATGTTCCGTCGGGAGTAGTAGCTGCCTTTTGAATCAGTTCCTGTTTCAATCGTTCTGCGATTGCCCTTAACCTATCGCCGGAAACCAAGGTTCGGTGCATCAGGGCGGGCGCGATGTCATATCCAGAACCGGTCCATCGCAGAACAACGTTAGCAATAGGACGCATGGCATTCGGGTCGTTCCACACAAAATGGTAGGTGTTGTCCTGCATCCTCAACTCCATGACTCCGTCCGCGTCGAGGTCGCAAAGTCCTCCGTGAGACCACTGAGTATTAAAGAGTTCCCGGACTTGGGGCTCTGGTTCACCCAGGTCAAGCTGGAGAATGGCTATGCCACCGACCCCATTGCTCCCGCCAAAGTCTGTCGTGACGACAAGATCTGGCACTCCGTCTCCAGTAATGTCATCCCCATTCTTCCATTGCGCCACGGTCTCGCTTTGCTCAGAGAACGGACCGAGAGCTACAAACAAATCTGAATCCATAACCCGAAACTCTGCATCCTCAAGGCTATGCGCGATCGAATAATCAGTCGAGGTGCCACACCTGGCAAAGGAAGGTCCGGACAAGGAAAAATGAACGGATGATGAACCGATAGGTCTCGGAGGGCTGATAGGCATCCCTCGAAATCTCAGCTCCAAGGATCGGTCGCCATCGGGGTGAGTCCGCGTTACAGCTGCTTCATATTCGCCGATCGACACGGTCTCTTCATCGATACCCCGTTGCGCGTCCATTAGCACACTGAGCGCCGCTATAAGAACCACGACCGGGAAGAGTTCGAAGAATCGTCGTCTCATGACAGTCCTAGCCTACCTCTCTCCAGAGGCCGATTCAACGGGGCACTACTCCTAGTCAGCCATGTTGCTCAGTTGCGAGGACCGTCACCAAAGATTAACGGCGGTGATAGCGCATAGGGATTCGTGGCACTGTCCGGGCTATACGGACTGCCGAACCGGCCATATGGATTATTTACGCTGTCTGGTGAATACGGGTTGCCGTATCGGCCGTACGGATTTGCAATCGAATCCGCGTCATAGGGATTGGTGCTGAGCGTTCCCAAATAGGTGCCGTCCCGCCCATACAGACGGGGCTTCGACAGGCTATACGGACTGCCATAGCGGCCATACGGGTTGTTGACGCTATCGGGTGCGTAACGATTGCCGTAGCGTCCATACGGATTCGCGATCGAATCCGGCGCGTATCGATTCGCACTATAGGTTCCCAGATATGAGTCATCGCTCGGAGAACGACGAGACCGTGGGGTGAGCGAGTCCAACAGCGGAAGGACAGGGCTTAACGGCCGTGATGTCAGGTCTCCGTTGAGACACGCCAGCCTAGCTTCGAGCATCGGAATGGCTTCGGCGGAGGGGGCCGACGGGTGTGGCATCGGGTACCTCGCGCAGATCGATGATTGTGCATCAGCAACAGAGGGTAGACTCAAGAACACGCCGGCGAAGAGGGCAAGCACGATGCGGATCATAGGCACCTCTCTGAAGTATTGAGTAGAGCCATTGTAATGACGAACGGTATCCGGTTCAATGCCTGCGCCAGACTATTTTTTCTGCGATCAATAGATGGCACAATGTCGCAAAATGAAAGCTTCCCACGATCGGATGTCCGTTTCACTTTCTTCATTCCATTCACGCTCGAACGATGAGACAATTCCCCAAAACGGAGGCAGACCTGCGACGACACTTTGTGATTGCGCTAGCGGCACTCATGGTGGCGAGTGGACTGTGGGCAACGCCTGCGACGGGGCAGGACGCAGAGCTAAGCACAAGCTCAGGGGCCTTTCTGCTTGTTTCCTGTGAGAACTATTTTAAATCCGACAATGATCCCACTAAACACCAAGGCGGGGGCGGCTACTGCTCTGGTTTCATAAATGGCGTCATGAATATGGGCCAACTGTTTCGTGCTATTTGTGTCACACCAGATGCCACTGTCGATGAGATCATTAGAGTCGTAGATCAACGCCTTAGAGATAACCTAGCTGAACTCGATGCTTTGGCAGTAGGACATGTCCTTGCTGCACTCCGCGAAACGTACCCGTGTTCACAGTAAGTGGGGCAATTAGCGCCATGAACATCTCCGCACACCGGTGGCCCTTGGAACTTTCGATCGTGGCCATTACCTGCTGCCTAACGTCGACCACGACGTCTGCCCAAACATGGCACGGTCTGCGTGTCGCCCCCGAGTCCCGCTGCAGCCCTTACTCCGCCGACGACTATCGCTATCCGCAATCCGTCGAGCCACGCATCATCGATAGCTTAGGAGGCATTTGGAGTCCGTATACCGGACAGTCGTTTGCGAGCCGCCGCGAAACGGATATTGAACACATTGTCGCGCGGTCGGAAGCGCATGACAGCGGCCTCTGTGCCGCCTCGGCAACAACACGTCGCCAATTCGCAACCGACCTCTTGAATTTGACGCTCGCGAGCCCCTCCGTCAACCGCGGCCAAAAAAGTGGCCACGATGCCGTTGGCTGGCTTCCAGATCAGAACCGCTGTTGGTTTGCTGACCGCGTAGTCCAGGTGCGACAAAAGTATCAGTTGACCATTGATCGGCCGGAAGTCGACGTCCTCGATGGCATCTTAGAAAGCTGCTCCTCGACCACGCTCGTGCGCACGCCCTCCGCCACGCGTCCCGTCGCAACGGACTCTCCGGCGAGTAACCTTCCGGCTGACATTGCGCAATGGGACGATAACGGGAACGGGCGTATTACGTGCGCCGAAGCCCGCGCTCACGGCATCGCCCCCGTCCTGCGAACACATCCTGCCTATCCGTACATGCGTGACGGCGACGGCGATGGCATCGTCTGTGAGTCCGGAGGACGAACTGCCCCGCGGGCCAGCACCCCGATCCGCCGTCCATCAAGCAATAGCGCTGATCCCTTGCAGTTATACGACGACAACGGAAACGGTCGGATTACCTGTGCCGAAGCCCGGCGACATGGGATCGCCCCGGTGGCCAGGAGCCATCCGGCCTATCGCTTTATGAATGACCGCGACAACGACGGCGTGGTGTGTGAATAGGGGCGCGCACTCACGAAGCTCCCGGCCGCGGTGCGGCCGGGACAGAAAAATAGAGCCGTAACTCGATACGACGATTCTGGTTTTGAAGATCCTTTGTTAGGTTATGGGCCTTCAGCTTCTTCTCGCTATATGTTTGATCATCTCTGCGGTTCACCGGGTGATACGGCCCATATGACGCCGCCGACATTAAGTTTTCAACGGGGTCCACGCCTTTCTTTTTTAAAAGATCAAACACTGTGAGTGCCCGATCCGAAGCCAATCTGAGATTCTGACGTCTTCCCTCTTCCGATATTCCCGATTCATCTCGTGGATACACCTCCGGGTCGGAAGCTAGATCCGCATGACCATGGATCTGCACTTCACGAACGCTCGGCAGCTCACTCACAATGGATTCGCCGATCTTCTCAACGAGGCTTTCTCCGTGATCAGTAAGGTTTGACTTGTTAGTTTCAAAAAACATTTGGCCACGAAACGTAATCCTCTGAATTAGAGGCTCATCAGTCACCTGAATCAAGCTTTCTATTTGATGCTTCTCACACGAGCTGCTGGAGTCAGCCAGGACATCCGGGGGTTTCTCGGTGCATATAGTCATGTCGTACACGCCTACGCCCTCTCCTGGCTCAAACTCCACCTCCATCGCCTGTTCCATCGTGTCACGAATGGCAGCTTGACTCGCTGCCACCTGCGAGAGGTCCGTGCCAGTGTTCATAAAGACCACCGCGGCCACCAGAATGATGACTAACACCAGAACGACCGACAGCATTAAATCGGCGAACGACGGCCAGGCGTTGATCGACGGCCCCGTATATCTATCCATGCCACCTATTTATCATTGGATCGCTTACCGCTGCCTTTTAGCGACTTCACGACGTCGGTCACGGCTTTCCACGGCCCCACCACCGTGACACGCTGTAACTGCTTGGACAACTTTTCGATCGCCTCTAAGAGTTTCTGCAATCGGGAGGTCTGCTCGGTCACCAGCTCACTGGTTTTCTGGAGCAATGCATCGAGTACCTTGCGTTGCGCGATCAATTCCTTGGTCTGGTCCGCGGTGTTTGTATTTTGGCTAACGACTTCGTTGGTCTGCTTACGAAATTCGTCTGCCATCCTTTTATTCGACGTTGCAAACTGTCGTTCCATCTGATGTAACACGTTATCTAACTCTTTGGCGGCTTCGCTCAGTGGGCGACCTAATTGTTGCAGCTCGTGTGTGATGTTCGCCAAAGCCGCATGTGATGTCGTAGTCAACGTATCCAGACGGGCCGACAACTCACTCTTTAATGGCTCCGCCAGCTCGGTCACAATGCGTGTCGCCTGCGCCTCCGACGTCTCCAGCACATGCGTCGTGGCCGCTAAATTCTCCCGAACCGCCTCCTCGATGGCACTACGTTGTGAGATGTATTCTTCTTCATACAGCTTTAGCGACTGAAAAGCCGCCGTTAATGTCTCCCGCTGTTCCGTAATCGACTGGAGCACCGCCGCCTGTGCTTGCGTGGCCCGCTGCGATTCTTCTTGGAGCCACGTACGCATCGCCGCGTTCTCAGTCGAAAAGTTGCGAAACGTTTGCGTGAACGCCTCCTGTCCATCGTCGAAACGGGTCACACCAGCGGTAAACTGCGTCGTGGCCGCCTCGAATTGCTGGGCTGTCTCTCCCATCTGCTTCATCTGGGCAGTGGCCACCTCAACAATCCCCAGCCATTCCTTGGAGCGCTCCTGCAACCGCGTGGTCAGCCCGTCGACTTCCTTCACGGTGGTCCCACTGGTCTCCACCTGCTGTGCAATCCGTTGCAAGATACGGTCGAGTTGCTGTGGGGCATTCGGTAAAAAGGCTGGCACCCAGACCGTCAAGGTGGCGGATTCCAGCTGCTGTTGTAATGCGGTCGCCACCAGTCGTGTGCGTAGCGACATAACCACAATCCCAAACGCCGTGACGCCGACGCCCCACAAGCTCGGCTGAAACGCCTGCCCTAATCCCCCGACGAGGCCTGCAAGAATTCTAGTGCGCGCCTCTAGCGAGTCGCCTCCCGACGCAATGAGTTGCTGAAGGTTACCCTCAAGGAGCTCGTCGCGTAACCCTAGCAACGTGCCAAATAAGCCCAAAACAAGAAACAACCCAAGGATGGTTTGCAGAAACGCCGTCGTCCGAAGCAAGCGTTGCGTGGACAGCGCGATGAGCGCCGAGACGTCCAGCTTGGTGTTATGCCAGCCAGCCTCAAAGACGGCCGCCAAGTGTCGGCCAATAGGTCCGGCTGCCTGCACACTCGCCGCCGCACAGAATTGCTGGAGTACTGTGTCACAGGACTCCGGCGAAGTCCCGGCAAGATGCGTATTCAATTCCTCTCGAAGCGGGTCGACATCGCGGGCATTTGTGATCTCCCGCGCGTGTTTCCTCAAGACCAAGGTATCGACCACGACCCAGACCAGCCAGGCGGCCGCCGTGAACTGAATAACACTGATCACCCTGGCCGTATCAAGTAAGTCCATTAGGATTCAACTCTGCTTGGTTGTCATCATGGACACCAGCCCACACCCTGTCACGACCGACCTCGATCGCCGGCTGATGACTAGCTGTTGTGGAACGTGAGACGCCCCTTTTTCTGAATGTTCGTAGCGTTCCACTGCTCCTCATCCGCTTTAAGTACAGCAACCTCGTGGACCGTAATTTTTTGGTTATTGTTGTCCGAGTCGTAGTCATTGGTCTCGAACAGATCTCTCAACGCTCCCGTTCCGATGAGATAATCATCGATAGGCCGAAACCATGGCATCAAGTAATGAACATTCTGCTCGGTAATAACGAGGTATTCCCCGGATGACCCATCCGGGGCGAACTCAGGCTCAGGCGGCGCCGACGTATTGCGCGCGCGGTCATCCGCGTTACGGACACCCACACGCTTATATGTATAGCGCTGGAGAAACGATGCGAGGTCATTCTTCTTTCTCGCTTCGTTATAGGCCTCTGCGATGCCGGCCGCGCTGCGGTAGTCGTGCTGCAGGTCTATCCTTTGCCTTTTATAGGATGCTTGATCCGGCGATGACTGCTGCGATGCGGTAGAAGGTCGCTGTTGAAACACATTTTTGTTATCTGCCGTTTCGAGCTTGTCTAGCGCCTCTTTCAAGTCCTGCACTGTTTCACCAAAATCTTTGTTAGAGACGTAATGCTGGTTATCAATACGAGTTCTAAAATCCTCCCAACCCTGGGTCGACTTTTTTAAATCCGATTTAGTTTGATATACCTGCCAAGCCAGAATACCGACGGCCAGGGCTAGCATGCCTAGCATCAGTAGATTCACCGGCGCTGTCCGCGCCGGCGATCCCTTAGGTGATGCCGCCGCTGCGGCTACAGCCGTCGGTTGACTGACGCCCTCACTCGACGGCGTACGAGGGTTCAGATTAAAACTCTGAGATTCATCCGCTTCAAAAGGACCCGGTCGCGTAATGCTGATATAGCCATCTTTGCGGAAACGAATTTTTTCAACCTCTGAATTGATGGTCGCTTCAAATATCCCCCGTCCGTCGGTCTCGATGGACGGCTCGTTGTCGATCGTTACTTCAACTCCCACCAATGGCCGATCGTTAGATCCGTCCCGCACCAGGCCGATCAGTCTGCGATCGCCCTGCGCTGCCACGATCGTGGCAAGACTCAACACCACCGTGAGTAGAAATAGCCGCGATCGCCAACTAACGCGCACTTTGTTCAGCATAAATCCGCTTCCGTCGCCAACGTGTCACCCGAACAGCGCCCTGCAGCCGGGGCACACATAATGTTGGTGTCACAATCACGTCGTTTCGGGTTACTCGCTTGGCGTGCCCTCGTCTCGGTCCCAGGGGTACAACTGCAGATACCGCTGAAGGGCCATGATGAATGGCGGGTTGACGCGGATGTCCTGCACATCCCGACCAGCCTCAGTTCCAAGTTTCACGTCTAAGTGCTCCTTCGCTACTCCTAATTGCTCGTTATCCACGACGAACGGCTTTAATGCTCCCTCTCTGGCGTGGTCTTGGTAAAACTGCAAGCATTTCGTGAAGGACGTCAACGGCCCAATGGTGACGCCGTTGCTCAATTGCGCCGCAGTCAAACGCTCATGCCACGCGTGCGATCCCCCACCGCTCTGAAAGTCTTCCCCGGCCACCGGTGCTTTTTCACTCTCCGGGAGTTCCGTAGCCTCCAACCAGTCGTCTGAAACGAGGCCATACGCGACCTCTGATTTCGGCAGCGGACTCACTCGGATACGAAATCGTTCAGGCTGGCTCAACTCACTGGCCTCGCAAACCGCCTTCTTCAGCAACCGTTCCATCGGACAATCCTTTTCGTATGTCCCAATACTTAGCCAATGTAAAATCTGTGCGCCGTTCCCGACGACATAGATGTCGGGTAACTGCGGTTGATACCGTTCAGCGTTCACAAGACTCCGTAGCACTAACCCTACGTAGTAAAACAGCCCGACGACACCCAATCCTACGGCCTGAATAAACCTTGCCACCGCGTCATTGGTGTCAAACTTGTGCGGAAGCGCTTTCATCAATTTGTCGTGCTTATTGCGTAACACATTCTCAATGGCACCGTAGTTCGCGGTCGGCTCCCTCACATCACCAAACGGATCCCATTCCTCGTCAAATGCCGCCAACACATCTTTCTGCTGAACCAGCTGCTCACAAAAAATGTCCCGACCGGCAAATTTCAAGGACGTCTGAAACTTCAGCGCCTCGTCTGTGCCTTGCCACACGGAGAGGTCGGACGTGCCGCCTCCGATATCCAGACAGACCACACCCCGCTTAAACGGTGGGGCTTGCGTCACGTCGGGAAGATTCGCGAGAAACCGTGCCGACGCTACGCTCTCGGTATGTTGTCGCGGTTCGGCATCGACCGTACGGACCCCCGTATCTTTCGCGGTCTGGCGACACAGGTCCCGCCAAATGGTCTTAAATGCAATACGTTCTGCATCTGAAAACTGTGTCGGATACGCATAGCGCCAGCTGACCTCCCGCACGCCCTGGCTGGCCGCCATTGCCGCCGCTTGCAGCGTCAGCTCCGCGAGAAAGCCTTGCGTCTTTGTCCGCTCATCTTGCCCCCCCCACTTGAGGTTCGTGGTCACTCTAGAGTTGTTCTCAACGTTGGTTTCATCCGCGTTATACACGATATGTCCATCAATAAATGGCCGAATAGATTGCGGAACCTGCTTCGTAAACACCTGTGCCATAAACAAACTCTGGAGGGGCATAGTTTCTTGTTTGTACGATAGAAAGTAGTTATACAGATCAAGCCGCCGGTTGCTGGCGTTCGAAACTTGATGTAGCAAATTCTGTAACACCATTCGCTCCGGCAGGTTTTCTCCGTGTCGGGTGTACACAGTCGTACCGCTGGTCCCAAAGTCAATGCCGATACGCATTCGCGCCGCGGTCGGAGCAATGGAATTGGGCCGCTTTAATAACAGCAGCCCTGCGTTTTTCGTCTCAAACCCATCGCCAACCGCATTTGGAACAGACAATTCACATTCCATGGCTTCAGGGAACGATGACAGGGACAAAATTTCGACGGTGACTTCGTTCCGGCCCCTGGGGTCACGTTCTACATGACGGTCTAGGACGTTTTCCGCAGCGTACGGTCGCGCGTAAAACTGATTGTCGGGGTCTGTGCGCTTGAAAAAGCTGTAATAGCGGCGCCATGTCTGATCGGCAGTTTCGAAGTTCGGCCACACTTCTAACACCGGTGGTTCTCCTCTCTGAAGGGTGTGACGCTTGTTGTAACTTTTGGTGATGCGGTAGTCCTTGTTCTGTCCATTGGGACCAGCTAGGGTCAGCCGTAACGACACAACGATTTTATTCGCCTGCATCTTAAACGTGACACGGTCCGCCAAGTCAGTCGCCGTCAAATATTTCAGCAGGGTCGAGGTAACTGGCAACAATGGCGTGACGACTCCGTCACCGAGGGTCACCTGGTCACTACCCGTTGGGGCCATTACGCCGGGCAACCCTTCGGGGGCCAGCAGGACCGTGATGGAATCGACAAAGAGGTCCTGGGCGCTCATCACGAGACACTTATTGAGCAGCCTCCCGGCAAATTGATTTGAGTTAATGACGTTTGGTCCATTCAACATCCCTAAATGCAGGCCAGCAATAACATGTACGTCTTCCGGCGACATATCCCACTGCGCCGCCATCTCAGGGTCAACCAGCAACAACGGCGTGGCATCCTCGCGTCCGTCAGTGGGCACTACCCGCACAGCCGACCGACCAGGGTCTTCTTCAGGCGGCGCCGCGCACCGATCGACATAGCGATACATCCCGATCGACATGTCGAGCCCCCCGGTCTCCCACTGTTGGCCCGGGTCCACCTCAACTGCCCCCTTTGCATCTCGTGGGCGACCTACGTCACTGATGTAATCCTCAAACGCTCGCAATAAATCATTCCAGCGCGGCGCGTTATGATCGATCGCTTGGTCATGCACCAATTGGCCACGCACGGCATCCAACCAACTGAGTAGCTGCGTCCGCTCTGGGCCATTCAAGGTCTCACACGGGTCCGTCAAGCACCACGCGACCTCGCGGCCACGAAGTCGCGGGTTGTCTACGTCGGCGTATTCCTCCGCCGTACAGACCAAGGTCGTTGGGGACGTCATCCCAATCGCTACCCCACGCCGCTGAATTACGTAGAGCGACTGCCAGCCTGTGTGCGTCGCGATCGTTGTATGGGTCGGCGTCGTCCCGTGTAACGCTCGCACCGCTTCTAACTCCGCATTTTCCGGCACAGTGACCATGACGCCCTCAACGTCGTTGATCCCTTTTGTCAACCGCAATGCCAATAGCGCCAGAAGACCGCGCCACTCGCCGACAATCCGTCGATGTAATAAGTGTTCGTGATCGAAAAGTGCCATCTCAAACAGCAAGGGTCGTGCCCACATCGATGGTATCGAAGCGATCTGCGTCTCGGCGCCATCCACGTTTTCAAGGCGAAGACTTTTCGCCACTTGGGCAAGCGCCACCGATGGCCGGCGGTCCCACTCGCCATGGGTCGAAAATACCGAGACCTGGTTATTTCCATCTTCACGTAGCGGCGGTAGCAATGGTTTTGGCATGACGATCTCCCTTACACCGACGGTCCACACGCGTCGTACAGCGCTCGGATAAAGACCCCACTTCCTTTTGTCTGCGTCACCGTAGGTTGGTACTTCCAGTCGCACAACGCATCCCACACTCCATCCATCGTGTGATGCTCAGCTTTGTCCGGTCTCACGAGTTCACCAAACCGCAACGGATCGAAATGGTCAATATTCTTGGGCTTTTCAAAGAATGTGTCGCAATCGAACAATTCCACCATTCGCTGATCCCCGGACGAGCTGTGGAGGCGTTGACTCCAATCCAAGACCCCCTTACACACCGCATCCAATCGCTCGAGCACTGCTGTCGTCTCGGGATCATCAGACGCAACTGAGGCTTTCGCGATCAGGTCATGAAACCAGGGCGCGCGATGCCGCTTGCCATGTTGCCGAATATCATGAATGAGCGGGTGATAAAACTTCGTAAAGGCCACCGCGAATCGCACGAGCTGGCCAAGCGCCTGTTTAACCTGTGGCCCGTCTGGCAGATCATTCCAATCAATCAAGCCATCCTCACGCCTCGCGAGCATGGCAATCTTTTTCGCCTGGCCCTGCGTGGCGCCGGTGAACATGTCGAGTGCCGCCAACGCCCCATACAACTCAATAAAATGAGGATCATTTTTCTGTTCGCCGGCCCCAAGAGCAAACGTCTCCACCGGACTCTGTTGGCTATCTCCAATGATGTAGAGCTGGTCGTACAGTTGTTCGTACTCGCTCTGGTCATAGAACTCGAGTGCCGCCTGTGTACTTAGTAGGAACTCGCTCGACTTCGCGGCCATCTCATCGCTCTGCCCGTCCTGCGCAAACGAAAAATACGGTAACACGAGCACGCCGCCGATCCGCACCGTATCACCGGCTTGTTCCTGGAATTGTTCGCGCAACATGCGCGCGACGGTTGGAAACCCGGCCGCGCCCGTCCCACCGAAAATCGATCCGACCAGCACAATCGTCGCCGTCCGACCGTTGCCAATGTCTTCCTCCACCTCCGCCTGAAGCTGCTGAAACTGAGGCGTCGTCTCAAAACCTACCTGCCCGGCCATCACCGCCGAACCAATTGAGGGGTGCCCGCGAAATCCTTTTTCTAACTTCGTCTGTTTTTCCTTCTCGGTGTACAGCACATCGACGAGATTCGCGATTGCGGGCTGCTCTGCCCTGAGGACGTCGTATTTCAACCACTCACTCAACGTGGGCGCCATTTCGTCTTCAAACGGCGTCACCACCTCTCCGCCGGACAGTGCCGTCCGAAGTAACGCCGTGTCTCCCCATAACGCGGCGTCCTCACGGCAATTGCGATACTCCTGGAGTGCCTCCGACGAACGTCCAATGTTGCCGTTGGCCGTGTCCGGGTCGAGGAAGATGACAGACACCTGCGCGGGGCCAAGGCCCGCCGCACATAAGTGGGTCACAGCCTCAACTGTCTTCGCCCCAGTCCCGCCGATTCCGATCAGATGGCAGCCCATATGGCACCTACCTCAAAACAGACTCACAGTTTCCGGAAGTACGCCGCCAGTGGTGGCGTGTACTTCCATCGCGCTGGCGAACACAACACCGTCGCCAAGTAATAAAACCCACATCCATGAAACGCGTAGACTGCGTACACTAATTCACGCCCTTGGCCAACTCTGGTCACGCTGAGTCCCATATACACGACGATGCACACGGTCACTACCAAGCCAACATGCCACTCCCACCGGTGGTTCACGCCAGACCATCGTTCGATGTGTCTGGTGAGGCCGTAGAAGTACCACAAGACAGCACAAATCGCCGCGACCAGCAGGATGATTTCACTCGAGGCAATGACCTCCTCTTGCCACCACCTTTGTGGTTGATTCAGATCGTTTGCGCTCACACCGGGCGCAATCAAATCCGTCACCGACGGTCCAACGACCAACGTCCACCATCCGCCGGTCAGGGCACAAATACCAACAAGCCGGCCGATATGACTATTGTTACTCATCGTCTTTTGTCCTGACCCTCATGACACATGCAGGTACAGTCGAAACTTCGCCAATTGTGGGATCGCCCGTGCTCTCAGCGCGCTCCACAACCCGTCGATCAACCGATCCAAATTCATGGTTTTTGGGCCGACTTGATCGGCGCCGCGAGCGCCAGATTCTAGGCTCCACGCACGTACCAACTCATCAAACTCCAACGCCTGCTCATCAACCGCCACATCGACGGTTACGAGATAGATCGCATCAGCCGCATTCAGTGCCCCGTTAGGGATTGCTATGGCAAGCTGATTCATTTCGGCATCCAGGGCGACCGTTGCCCCAGCTGGATTGACTGATGAAAATGAGCCCGCGGTAGCATTCCATTGCTCAACCGACAGTGTCGTTACAGGCTCTAAGCCATTCGCTGTTATCCAGTTTTCTTCAGTGACACGACTGTCCAGTTCAAGTGTGATCTGAACCTCTCCGTTATGACGGAGAAACTCTCGAAACGTCCGTTCACCGCCAGGGGTCGCTGAAACGAGGCTCCTATTTTCGACCAGTTCCAGAATTTGGTTACTGGCTGCGACCCTGCTGTTCTTCAGACTCGCCAAGCCATCCGTTCGGTCGGACGTCACGTGCAGCTGATAGAGTTGGGGTACACGGGTTTCTACACGATCTTTTATCGCCTCCTGAAACGCTGCCACGTCGCCATGCAGACCTATAGAGATGACATAGAACGGTCGCATAAACGGTCGCATACACTCCGCATCACAGGACGGGCGATACGAAGAGTAAAAGTAGGTCTGCCCGGAGCCAACGGCTTCCGTAAACACTCTGCCCTGAAACTCGCTGCGTACCGCCGTGATGCCTATCGTCTTGTCTGAATCAAACGACTGTTCCGAAAAGCTGGTAAGCAAAGTCGTCACCTCCGCGTTCGCCTGATAGAGGTCGGTGACGATGATTCTGAGGCTGGGCGTCGGTGTCGCATCTATTGCTTGCTCAATGTAAGTGTTATAGAGAACAAGTTCCTCCGTATAGAACCTGGGCTCCCGGACCTGGAGCCACTCTAAAACCACTCCTCTGTCGTTCGGCTCCAGACGTCTGACTAGCGACCCGAACTTAAAATAGCTGGGTTCCGCAGACGGCCAGATTTGCTGAATCGCATCGTCGACGGCCGTCGGTAAAACCTTTTGATAGGTGGTCTCAAAATCCGGAAGCGGATTGACGAATCCTCGCATGGATTCGGTACCATCCACATAGATACTGATCGTAGGATTGTCTGTTCCGACAACGGGATCGAAGGGAGTCTCGTCGGGAAAAGGCAGCAGGGGTGGAGCGCTACAATTCGTCGCGGCACCAATCGCAACCGCCACAATCTGGCACCGAGCCAACCACGAGCGAGTCAAATTCTTCCTGCCCATCTCTACGATTCCGAGCCCCATCACCAATTAATCTTAAAAAAATAGATGTAACAGTTTTTACTGCTCAGTCACATAAAACAGTAGATACATGATAAATATCTATCTTAGAAAGAAACAGGCCTGTTCTGAATGGGTGTGCAAATACATGCAACTGGTTGGAAGCTATGAGCGAACACATCGCGCGTGGTGTCGCTCTCATCCTGCTCGTAGCCGTGGGACCAACACTGGATGCCCAAAACGAATCCACCGCATCCCGCCTCACCATTCCACAAATCGTTGAACGCGTGACACCGTCAACAGTCGCAGTCTTTGGGCCTACTGGCTTCGGATCCGGCGTTGTCGTGAGCACAGATGGCTTCATAGTTACAAACCATCACGTCGTCGATGACCAAGATAGGCTCGCGGTGCAATTCCCTAACCAAACCCACTATTACGAGGCGCAGAGGGTCACGGACGTCCCAGGACGAGACTTGGCACTACTGAAAATCGACGCCACCAATCTTACGGCTGCCACTCTTGGCAACGCCACCAGCGTAAGGCAAGCCGAAGACGTCGTGGTGATTGGAAACCCGCTAGGTCTAAGCCACACTTCCACCACCGGGATTCTGACCGGCTTCGAGACCATCGGCGAAGGCTTCTCTCCGCTCGGTTTCGCCAGCGATTTTTTGGCGGACGGCACCCGCTTATTTCAAACCGATGCCGCCAGTTCCGAAGGCAACAGCGGTGGTGGCATGTTCAATGACCGCGCCGAATTGATTGGCATCATGACATTCAAATTTACGGAAGGGCAAAATCTAAATTTTGCCGTACCCGTCAACTACGTCGGTGCTCTTCTCCGCAGCCAAGGATTGACCACCTCTCCAAGTACGTCACTTCCAAACCCGTTGTCACCGATTACACCGTCACCAAATAATGTTAACGACGCTCCGACCGCGACTCCCCCAACAGAGTCGGTAGACGCTGGCCGCCCGACCAGCGCCATGGCAAACACGCGGTCATGGCGCAGCGCCCTCGTCCTCCTCCCTATTCTGATACTGCTTGTCGCCTGGTTTCTCCGACAACAACAGGAAGGCTCGTAAAAGCGCCCACTCTCAACGCAAGTTCATATTTCGCGCCATGCTCTCTCCAGCGGACGGTTCAACGGGGTCTAACAATTTTGTAACCGGGGTAAAACGTCGGGGCGGAGATTGAACCGTCAATCCGTCATGTAGCAAACAAAAGCAGGGCTGGGTAAATGACGCTTTGACCGGGGGAAGAGGGATTTGAACCAGCGACCCCCTGACCCCCAGTTCGAGAGACTCCCGTCCGGATACGTCCACCACGGTATATTCCTTAGAGATTCAACGATTCACATTCCAGTGTTGTCCGCTCTATCCACTGGCGTCCACTGGTTAAGCTGTCACTTAAGCTGTCAATTCTCAGCAGGGTTTCAACGGGAACGGGGGTGAGCGAGGTGTATGGTGTTCCACTCCTGGACCAAATTATGGAGAGGAGCCATTGGTTGCTCCGGTTAGACAGCTCGAAGCACTCGGTAGAACAGCGTGTCGAGACCATGGAACAATCGCCGACGGTATCCATCACGGGTTCGACTCAGTCAGTGAGTCATCTGCGACCGGCCGGTCACCAATGTCTCTCCAACGATGGACGACGACCGTTTAACTCAAGTATTGTGAGCGTGTGAAGTTCGCTGTTACACGGTGGCGGCGACGTAGTGTGACCATTGCGATTCTACCCATCGTGATTCCCGTTTGTCTGATTGCATGCGGCCCCGCGGATGCAATAGACCTCGCCGCAAAACATGATTCGCTGCCGAACGCCACGCACTGTCCGGCTCATTCGGACTCGAACGATTCCCAGGACTCTCAGCTCCCTGACCGGGCTTTTTCGTGTGAGCGGACGCATTTTGGTGTTCCCGTAACCTCTTCAAGCACATATATCTCCGATTCACATAATCTCCAGCTGGTCGTGCCCCACCTGACGCTCGTTCAACTGGACGTATTCGTCTTCCCACATTCGTCCACACTCCTGACACACATGCTCCACTCGTCGATTTCCCCACTAGCTGGCACCCTCCGGCTCTAGGCGCAGCATCTCAGGTCTTTTCTCTCTCAGCCCTAGAAGTGTTTTGGGACGTCCTCGGTGTACCGGAGAAACATATGGGAAAACATCGCTACTCTACGCCAACTGGTTTGGCACGAGCATTCACTCTGCTTGTTTCGGTCTCGCTTGCCGTCACCGGAGAGGCATCTCAGGATCACGCTCATCCGGCGCCTAACGCTAGCGATCACGAATCTCGCCAGACACAACATGAACACGTTGCCCCATCTGGCCGGTGGAGAATCATGCAGGATGGGATCGTCTTTCTCACACTCAACGATCAACCTAAACCACTGGACGAAAAAGAGTTTGTCTCACAAAACTGGTGGATGGGCATGGCGAGTCGGCCGATGGCCAACGGGACATTCATGGTTCGAGGCATGCTTAGCCTCGAACCGCTCACCATGGGCGGTGACGGCTACGGCGAAATCTTTCAGACCGGCGAAACTTACAGAGAACAACCTCTCGTAAACCGTCAACATCCTCACGATTTTGTAATGCAATTGATCGCGGCGTGGCGCCGACCGCTGTCACCGCGGACCAGTATCACTGTCGCAGGGGGACCCGTGGGGGAAGCCACCCTGGGACCAGTCGCCTTCATGCACCGACTGTCCGCTTCAGAAAATCCGTTCGCACCTTTGGGTCATCACACGTTCGACTCAACACACATCGCCAAAGGAGTTATTGCAACAAGAGTGGACCACGGCCCCATAGCCATCGAGGGCTCGATGTTTCACGGTCGAGAACCGGATGAATATCGGTGGGGCATTTCGGATTTCGGCACTCTCGACTCGTGGGCAACTCGTGTGTGGTTTCTGCCAGACGAGCATTGGGCATTTCAAGCCTCACATGGGTTTTTAAGAAAGCCCGAGAGACTCGAGCCTGGAAACGCGCGTCGCACTACCGCATCCGTGTCTTGGCTATCCGAGTCGGACGCCCGGTTCACCGCTCTCACGGCCGGTTATGGCCGTAACCACAAAGATCTCGCTCATTCCTTCTCAGATGCGTTCTTTGTAGAAGCAACCCGCCGCTTCTCGCCATATGTTGTCTACAGTCGCTTTGAGGCGGTGGACGTCGAAACGGAACTACTCTTGAAAACCAATACGCACATCAACAACGGTCATACCGAGCCAAGCGCGGTCGGAGCCTTGACGATCGGCACGTTGCGAGACCTGCCTCATCTGAGGCGCTTTGAACTCGCTATCGGCGGGGATGTCACCGTTCATAAGGTCCCAGATCACTTGGCACCCATTTACGGGTCACGGCCTGTGTCGTTCAAGATATTCTTTCGAGTTCGCCCTCCGGTTTCGTCAATGGGGAGAATGCGAAACGGGACAATGATGCAACCGATGAGAGAGCATCAATGACCAACATCACAACGGGATTGTGCTACCCGGGGCGACGGGCAGTTCAACGGGGTCTGTCAATTTTGTAACTGGGATAAAAAGTCGATACGAGTGAGTTGCCGCAGGTGTTCAGTCCTAAGTGGTCAAAGTAGTCTTTTGGAGCAACTTGTCCGCATCTACCGCTGTGAAACGAAAGTGTGGTGATTAGTCTTATTGATCTCCACGGTGACAACCTGTCCGTCGCCACTCAACGATCGTCCAAGTTCTTCATCGATTGAAAATTCAAACGTCCCGGCATCCTACCTCTCTCCAGAGGACGGTTCAACGGGGACGGGGGTTAGTCGCGCGGGTGGGTTGAGTCGGAGCGTCCAACCTCTTTAGTCGGCACCCATGCTAAAAGCCACTATCGCAAAGTATTGGGTACAGGCTGATGAGCTGAGTCCTTGAGTTGCATAGAGCACGCCTTCCAGAACTTCAAGAACCGTCACGCTGTTTCCGCTCTCCTCATTGACAAGCTGCGTCGCCCGTACCGCCATATCGCCGAGCATCGAACGCTCTTCAGTGCAAACCAAGCCCAGCCGATCAAGTAGGCGACCATAGCGACGGACCACTGTTGTTGACGGAGTTCGTTCATTCAAATCAATCCTTGCAAGAAGGGTCTCAGTGTTCTGCGCCGACACCACCGGTTCATTCTCAGTCACACGCTCAGCCTTGATGCTGTCGCCGACCGGTTCGCGGACGTTTGGTCTCCGTTCTGCCTGTAGGCGACCCAATGCGGATGCCGCGCGTGCCTGCAGGTCATCGAGCGCGGTTCCGATGGCCACTACGTCGGCAGTATCCGCAATAGATGATTCAAATAGGGGTGCCAGCTCCATCCGGAAGTCTGTCACTCGCGTTCTCACCGTAGTCCATGCACCATCGCTGGCTAGGGATTCGATTTCGTCGAGTTGCTCTCTGATGGTCGCTGCCTCATCCGGGAATCGAGCTGGCGCATCTTCAACCGCTTGCGCTCTGGCTTCCGCAGCCGCAACGCGCTCTGCTTCCGCGGCGCGTTGCTCCTCTCGCTCCTGCGTGACCAATAACACTCCCAGGCTAATCAGGGCAACGATCATTCCTACGGCAATAACGAGCGCGCCCTTCTCCTGTTTAGACATCGTGCGATAGCGTAGCGCGGGGGTGTGTTGGTTTCAACCACATTCAGTCACGCGGGTGGGCTATGGTCGGGTTCAACGGGGACGGGGGTTAGTCAGGTGGATCGAAGCAGGTAACATTCCTACAGGAGGAGGCAAGAATGAATCAATGGAACCTAGTTTTCCTTGGAGTACTGATTTCCGTGTTGTCCATTGTCGTTGGTGCAATCGCGTTCCGACCGATCCCACTGACCGCGCAAACACAACCCGTGGCCTACGAGTTCTGTTTTTTTGGTCGTCAGGAAACGGTAGGGATCAATAATTCTGGCGAAATCAACAATGGCGATCTAGGCAGGCACCGGGTAACAGTGCCATCGGGCTGGATGGTCGTGACTGCTGTTTCATCTGGTGGTGGGCATCGTGAAGGTCTAATTCTTTTCTGCCGTTGAGAGGGTTAGTCACCGCGGGTGCGCTTCGTCCCATTCGCGGGCGAGGCATTGAGGTTCGAGACTCAAGTGCAAGCTAATCCTCGATAATTTCTTCAACCTCAAGACCTGTTCCGGCTTCAAGAGCCGCAATGATCCGTCGATAGTTATTCTTGTCGAGCCGGGTATAGACGAAGCCTTGGGGTTGATCGGCGACGTCGTCAAATTCAATAGTTAACCAGTGCTTCTTCCCTTTGCTAAACAACAGCCAAGGCGTAACCAAGAGACCAGATTTGTAGCGACGATGCGAGGATCGTTCGTAGACAATCTTATTGATTTGGCTGTACGGGATGACCGCATATGTCGCCTTCGCGATGCCATTTTTTTCGTCGGCAAGGGTTAGAATCCTAGCCTCTGGTTGAAGTTCCATTCTAGCGTCCCATTTTTTTTCTTCATCGCCACGCATTTCAAAAAAATCCACTTTCTTAAAGATTATGGCGTCAGCGGCAAGGGTAACGGAGGTGGCTATGATTACAAACAATAGGGCGGTGGCTGTAAGTCTTGTGGTCATAATGTTTTCCTTTATCAACTAACCCCCTGAGTGACTCCAGATCTTGATTTGCAGTCTATTACGTAGAGGGTTGTGTTTCAACGGAAACAATGTCTCATTTGACTGGTCTTCCCATTCTCGATTCCTCGCCCATTCCACTGACGATCGAAAGGTGGCACAATCCCGAAACAGCGGCGCAGTTAGGTAACACCTAGGTAAGACCGTAGACAGCTAGGAAACAGGAATCCACACCGTTATGTTGGTAATAGCCGATACGAGCCTTCGTGTTGAGGTGTATCTGGTCTTCAACATCTGTCCCATAGGTCTCAGTTAGGACACGTCCCCCATACCGGGCGATCGAGAACCCACGAGTTCGTCCGGTCATCGAAACTTGCGGGCTCGTCAGCGATGTTTGTGACACACCAGCCACTCAAATCTTGGTTAAACGACTTGGCGTCGCGAAACATAAAACTCATGTTCGTCACGCTACTGACGTTCCACGAACCGATGTCCTGGTTGAACGACTCGGCACCGTCGAACATGGAGGCCATCGTCGTGACGCTGCTGACGTTCCACGAACCGATGTCCTGGTTGAATGCTCTGGCTTGCTGGAACATGTCCTGCATGTTTACGAGGTTGCTAACGTCCCACGAACTGATGTCCCCGTTGAACGAATAGGCGTGGTAGAACATCCACTTCACGCTCGTGACGCTGCTGACGTCCCATGAACCGATGTTCCCGTTGAACGACTCGGCGTGATAGAACATGTTGACCATGTTCGTGACGCTGCTAACGTCCCACGAACTGATATCTTCGTTAAATGAAGACCTGTCCCGGAATGCGAATTCCATATCGGTAACGGCAGACACATCCCAGTCACGAATATGCCCATAGGTTGAAGTTGCGGAACTTTCATCAGAAAACCATAAGGCCACAGCAGTAGAGAAATTATCATCCGTGAGAGTCACAACCACCGTGAGGACAGCCGACCCACTCTGCCCCTCAAACGTCCCCGTGATCGTCGCGCTGCCTGCTGCCACCGCTGTCACCGTCCCCGATGAGGACACCGTCGCCACTCCGGTGTTGCCCGATGACCAACTCGGCGTCACCGTCGCTGTAGTTCCATCACTGTAGGTTGCCGTTGCACTCACCGATGTCGTCTCGTCAACAGCCAGGGCCGTTTTCGCCGCGGTAACCGCCAGACTTGTTACACTCGGTTCACTTACTGTGATAGTGGGTGACGTCCCGCTCTTTCCCTCATGCGTCCCAGTAATTGTCACCGTGCCCGCCGCCACCGCTGTCACCGTCCCTGATGAGGACACCGTCGCCACTCCGGTGTTGCCCGATGACCAACTCGGCGTCACCGTCGCTGTAGTTCCATCACTATAGGTCGCCGTCGCACTCGCCGATGTCTCCTCGCCAACTTCCAGACTTGTTGTCGCCACACTTACCGACAGACTCGAGACCGTCCTTTCGCTACTGGAGTCGTCACTACTGGAATCATCACTACTGGAGTCATCACTACTGGAGTCATCACTACTGGAGTCATCACTACTGGAGTCATCACTACTGGAGTCATCACTACTGGAGTCATCACTACTGGAATCATCACTACTGGAGTCATCACTACTGGAATCATCACTACTGGAATCATCACTACTGGAGTCGTCACTACTGGAGTCATCACTACTCGTCTCATCAGCAGTCGTCACCGTGACAGCCACGGTCCCACTCTTTCCCTCATAGGTCCCGGTGATCGTCGCGCTGCCGGCCGCCACTGCCGTCACCGTCCCTGACGAGGACACCGTCGCCACCCCGGTGTTGCTCGATGACCAGGTGGGGGTAACCGTGTTTGTCGTCCCGTCGCTGTAGGTCGCGGTCGCCGTCGCCGTGGTGGCCTGGTTAACCGTGAGGGTTGTATCCGCTACAGAGACCGACAGGCTTTCCAGTGACAGCGCAGGGATGACCGTAATCGTCACCGAGGGATTCTTGCCGTCATACGTTCCCCAGATAACGGCCTGGCCTTCCGCCACCGCGGTGACCGTGCCCGCGGCCGTGACCGTCGCCACGGCCGTATTCCTCGAGGACCACGTCGGGGCGACCTGTTCCTCTGACCCGTCTGAGTAATGGGCGGTGAGCGTCACCGTTGTGGTCTCGCCCACGCGCAGGGTTTTCTGCTGGGCGGTGACCGCCAAAAGGTCCACGGTTGCCGCGGGGATGACGGTAATCGTCACCGAGGGATTCCTGCCGTCATAGGTTCCCCAGATAACGGCCTGACCTTCCGCCACCGCGGTGACCGTGCCCGCGGTCGTCACCGTCGCTACGGCCGTATTCCTCGAGGACCACGTCGGGGCGACCTGTTCCTCTGACCCATCCGAGTAATATGCGGTCAGTGTCACCGTCGTGGTCTCGCCCACGCGCAGGGTTTTCTGTTGGGCGGTGACCGCCAAACGGTCCACGGTTGCCGCGGGGTTGACGGTGATACTCACGGATCTACTGTGGCCACTAGATGAAGCCGTAATCGTGGCCGTGCCTACTGCGTGAGCGGTGACGGTCCCCTGGGAATTAACACTCGCTACCGTTGTATTGCTCGAGCCCCACTCGACATCAGAGAGCTGCCCGCTCGTGCCATCACTGTAGGTCGCGGTCGCTGACAGATTGCCGGTTCCGCCGACTCGAAGAGTCAATTGGGAGACATTGATTGTCAACGCTGAGACCGGACGGTCTGTGACGGGTGTGGGCGCGCTGGGAGAGTCGGTTGAGCCCCCGCACGCGGTGTAGCCAATCAGGAACGTAACAGAAAGTTTTCCTATTCGGCTCACAAGATGTGACTATATAACTAAAAGATTATTTTCTTGTTCTATTTCAAATCTAGCGGCTATAGGTAAATCATCGAGGTTCTGCTCGGTTTCTGGACCGGCCGGACACGCTCGGTCCGGGCAGGGGGTGCAATGCGGGGGCGCGGCGACCGACGCAGCCGGTCAAGGGTCATAAAGTCACCTTCAAATCCATTGTCGCGAAAATAATAACTTCACAGATCCAACGCAATACCCATATTCAGTGAAAACCCAAGTGACAACTCGCCTTTGTAGATGGTGCCACCTATGTTGGGTTCAATCGCAAATGAGGCACCAGGTGAGGCGCGTATCAGTAGTGGCAGGGTGACACCAAATCCAGGCGCGGCTAACTCGTACCGACCGCCGTGGCGGGTGCTGCTCATCATTCAAACGCACACCCGATTTCGCTGAACAGCTCGCGCACGTGCCCCACGTCGTAGGCACTTACATCGCCCTTTTTAGGCATTCTTGCAGCCTGGAGATCAAACTCATCAGATGCAACAGACTCAGGGTACGCCGTCACGCGCACGCGCAGTTCATCATGTCCCGTCAATAGCCGTAGCCAATCAGTTCCACCGTCGACAAGCATCGAATCGCGGTCGTCGAATTGATGCTCGACTATGTCCCCATTGTCCCAAATGCTTTCGATCTTACCGCTACCGAAAATTGTCGTTCTGTTCCTAAACAGGACGGAGAGAGAGTCGCAGCTTGCGACTATGAACAATAGGCCTTGCCCCCCCCACCCTGTAACGTATCGGCGCGTTTCACGGGTAAATGAGTCCTCTTCGTCGCGGATTGACCAAGAAAATCCGGCGACACCTCCACTGAACTCCTCTACCAAGTCTCGAACGGATCGCATCGAATCGTAATTTACTTGTGCGAAACCCGGGCTAGCTACAGTCGCGAGCATTGCGGTTATCACGAGCGTTCTGATTTTCATCACAGTGTCTTCTCCCACTTTGGCAATCTTGGAGGTGACCGCACGTGAACACCAAGCCAGCTACCGAGGGGCTGTGGCACCACGCAAATCCTATCCTACCAATGGCTGGCAGGCGGTTCAACGGGGACGGGGGGAAAGAGAGGTGCTGTAATCGTAATAGCTAATCCCACCAACGAATCCGAGGAAGTTAGTCACGCGGGTTCGCCTCGTCCCACTCGCGGGCGAGGCGTTGGGCTTCGGCGCGTTGAATTGGGTTCAACTCTTCCGCGACTTGGTCGCGGGCTTCCTGGGCTCGGTGACCAAGCGCACCCTCTAACCGTGACGACGCGAGATTGAGCCACATGTGAGCGGTCACGTCATTCTGTGGGACGACGGTGCCGTCGGCGTATGCCATCCCAAGGTAGAACTGCCCGCCGGCATTCCCTTGATCCGCCGCTGCCTGCCACCATAGCACGGCTTCCGCATCATCCCGTGGCACACCACTCCCGGTGGAATACATGACTCCGAGGTTGTATTGCGCCTCGGCATGCCCTTGATCCGCCGCCAGCCGGTACCAGCGCACCGCCTCGGCGTCATCCCGTGGGACGCCGGCGTACCCGCTGCCGAAGCCGCGGCCGGTGACGTACATCACCGCGAGGTTGAACTGCGTCAGGGCATCCCCTTGGTCTTCTAGCAGCTGGTACCACCGCGCCGCCTCGACGTCATTCTGCGGGACGTCGCGGCCGGTAGCGTACATCACCGCGAGGCGAGCCTGCGCATCGGCATGCCCTTGATCCGCCGCCAGCCGGTACCAGCGCACCGCCTCGGTTATTTCATCGGCGCTTTCGTACATAAGCCCGAGGGTCATCTGGCCCACGGCGCTGCCGTCTTCTTCGACCATCGCACGAAACTTTTCGATAGTAGCGCGCGACTGCGCGGAGACCGACACACTAGATACTGCAATCAGAATCGTCCCCGCGAAGAGAGTCGCGAAACGTCGTGTCATGGCAGTCCTAGCCTACCTCTCTCCAGAGGACGGTTCAACGGGGTCTGCCAATTTTCGCTCGTGGGGTAAAAAGTCAGGGGGAGATTGAACCGTCAATCCGTCATGAAGCAAACAAAAGCAGGGCTGGGTAATTGACGCTTTGACCGGGGGAAGAGGGGTGTCTAAAAGATACCGATAACCCTACCCACGAAGCGGAAGGAGTTAGCGAGCGGCCCCAGTTGCCTCGACCAGACAGGTCGCCTCTGTGACGTGGGCAATGACATCATCTGGATCAACAGTGGATGCGGCACCTCCTGCGGGAAGTGTAAATAGCGCGCTGGCAAAGACACTCTTCACGGCCCAGTTGATGTTTTGGGGAATCGAGTCTGTTGCCCTAATAAATGCTGGAGCGTCGGCGGTGGCCACCACGACGCCGATCACCTCACCCTGTTCATTCACGAGTGGACCACCAGAGTTACCCGGCTGCACGGGCACACTGATTTGCAAGAAGCTCGCGTCTCCTTCCACCCCAGATAACGCACTCACCGTGCCGTTCGTATATTTCGGGTCAGGTCCGAGCAGAGCCGGCGTGGGATAGCCGATGGTAAACACATCATCGCCGAGTCCCGGTTGACTGGGTGATAGTTCCAGGTAGGTGTCTGTTCCGAGGTCTGCGACGGCGGTGAGTAGCGCAAGATCGACTGTCGGAGAACTTGACGTGACGGTCACCGCCACCGGTGCGCGTCCATTGCATGACACCGTGATGGAAGTCGCTTGATCTACGACATGATGCGCGGTCAGTAACACCCCAGCAGGATCGACGATAAAAGCCGTACCTGTACCACTCACGGGATCTGACGGCCGAACATTCTCATTAGCATCCGGAACTGAGCGAACCGGTGGAGTGGTACCTCTTGGCGGCGTTGTCCCCCCAGCGAAACCCTCCGCGCCACTACCCCAATTTTCTGAAATTGCATTAGCAATCGTCGGCCAGACTGGCTCGACCGTCGTGCACGGTCCGTCTGATCCCTTCTGGCGAATAACCATAACCCTGTTGTCCGTCATCAAATCGATCACGGTCACAGTCCAGTCGTAAATTCTACTTGAGGTGAACACACACTCCATACTGTAACTCCGAGAAACGCTGACCCCGTAGTTCGCGCGAGACCGAAAAGTAAACCCCAGCGGCCCAAGCTCAGACGCCAAATCTCCAATGTACTCAGGGTATGTCAGGAGAACCAAGGTCTTGTCCACCGGACGAATGGGTGCAAGTTGAACCACGTCAATTGGCCCGCGGGTGAACATGCAACTCACGGACATTACAGCACTCAATCCCGCTACAAAATGTCGAATGGGGAAGTTCTTTCTCATGCCACAAAATATCCAAATCGCCGACGGCTTAAATTCTTGGCGCTAACGCAACCATCGTGCACGATTGAAAGACAGTCCTAGCCTACCTCTCTCCAGAAATTCTATATTCATCCAAGTCACCGCTCGCGATGATTTTGACTTCCTGCTTGCCCCCTTCATCGAGCAGGTTGCGCGATTCGCGGGTGCGCTTCGTCCCATTCGCGGGCGAGGCTCTCATTCTTGATCTTTCTCCGCCTCATCTGACAAACCCTTCCAACCTTCAACAACGGCAGCCAAGAATCCGCTAAGCGATTCCTGAAGTGATGGCCAGTCGTCCGCCCGAAAACGTAGATAGGTAATCCCGTGCTTGTCCTTAATGAAATCACGACTACTGAAAAACTCCTCGGCAACCGTACCTGCGGCAGTTGCGGCGCGTGCCCACACTCCAAGAAACAGCGATCCACGCTCTTTCTTGTCTAACCGGATAGACACATAGCACCGCGATGTGAACCCGCCCGCATCCGTCCGTTCCGGCAGATAGTAGGAGTGCCCCATCTTGTTGGGCCAGCTGTAACCCTGGATCCGCTTCTCAATGAATTCGTCAACCGCAATTAGCAGGTCCTTCACCCCAAGGTCTGTCGCTGTCTCAAGGAGAACCTTCAGGTTGCTTGCTTTTGTGGGAGACGACGTGACCGGAGGCTTGGGAGGACGGCTCTCTATCTGACGAGCAAGCAGCAACGTGTCGTCGCTGCGAAAGGCATTGAACGTCAACAGCTGAATGTCTACTCGCGAGTCAGCCAGGAAGTTAACAATGCGACGCGCACGGTCATCGACACCGAGTCCGACGAGCACCATCTTTGGCCTGTCCAGAAAGTTCTCGGACTGTCCGGGATACTCCTGACTGTACCAATCTGCGAAGTCAGTAAACTTTTCAATTCCTAACTGACCAGAGTGTTCCTCAATAAGCCTCGCGAAGCGAGCCTCGTCTAACGCGGCCAGATCGGAGGCATAATCGAGCACCTGCGCGACCGCTTCCCGTGTCAGTGTTCCCCGCTTCAACTCAAACACAACTAGCCGTCCGTCGGAATCGATGCCCAGAAGATCGAGTGGTCCGCCCTCGGTAGGCACCTGCCGCCCGATCAGAGTCAGGTCTGGCATCAGGAGTTCGGGAGATGCCACGAGCAAGTCTTCAAGACTCTTTTCGGTCTCCGTATTGTCCACACGCTTCACCGGGGAGGCAGTGGGCCTGTCCTTATCTCGTTCGACCGCCCATAGCTGGATCGTCTTCATGGCATCTTCCTTTTGACTGCGTTCACAAAACCCCTGCGCAATCTTACGCTCTCAATTGAAACTTCTGTGACCGCAATAACGGACAGCCCTAGCCTACCTCTCTCCAGAGGACGGTTCAACGGGGTTGTTGGATCGGGACGAGGCCCTACGCACCGAAGCAGAACTTCGAAAACATGCGGCTAAAAGGGGCTGGAGGGCTCCACGACGAACTGCGTGGCCTTGAACGTTTCGGCCAGGTCGGCGAGCTTGTCCAGTTCCGCCTGTGGTCCCTGGAAGAGGACTGTCCCTGGAACCTGGTCGACGAGTGCAAAAAGCTCGTGCAGGGGGCCGCCTTCCTTTAAGCATTCATTGATGAATGCTTTGAACGCGTCGGCGTCTTTGTAGACCTCGCTCACCGAGTTCCTCCGGTTCGCCTCGTCGTTACCGAACCTGAGGAGAATCACGCCGTCGAACGACTGGGCCACCGCCTCAATCTTGGCCTGCACGGCTTTAATGGCGTCCACAGTGGCCCCCTCCTTCCACGCATCTATGACGGAGAGCGTGACAATGGAAGAGGCCATTACTTACTGTTCACCTGAGAAGACATTTCATTATTAGAACATGATACAAAGGAGCACTGCAACTTGGCGACCAACAGAAGCAGACCGCCGGCGCCTGGGTGGCCGTTTGGTGTGCAAAAATTTCGTCAAATGGTGTGCAAAACGGAAATCATTTTTTCAAAAATACCAAAACAGGCGAAAACATTGAGGAAAATGGTCAGGATGACTGGATTCGAACCAGCGACCCCCTGACCCCCAGTCAGGAACCAGATTTTTTTCAGCGTTCTTGCAAACCCTTCCCTGTCATGCACTTAGTGTTCACTTTTACGTGTTACCCCCATTTTCATGGGACTACTTCGACCTTTATAGATGTATTTCGTCGCTACTTTGTGTGTGCAACGGAACAGACTGGAACAAAACTCTGTCGCGTTTGTACCCCCAGATGTACCCCCACCTAATGGCCAGGTTCTAATCAGCGCCACGAAGGGCGGTTCCAGGAATTTAACGCGTAACTACCAAGTAAGCTGCTTGTTCACCACTCGACAATCGGAAATCCGTTCGTGACGCTACCGCCCTCGGGGAAAGCGTCCCATCAATGAGAATGTGTCTAACAGGCAACCGTGTCGATAGACGAGTAATCTTCGTGTAATCCTTGTGGTCCTCAGGACGCGATGGCGCGCCTCGAACAAAAGCCAATTCACAGAACAACGCGTGATCCGGGCGACGGACTGGTCCAAGAAAACAAGCCAAGTCCGCACGTTGCGTGGACCCCTTATATGAGAGCCAACTCTTGAACCGTTCACCGTTTGTTTTTAACGGCCAGCCCGATCGGCAAGTGGTCGGCAGTAAGTCCACACAATTGGCGTCAGCCCAGAGTGAATGCATGCACCAAAGCCAAAGCATGTCTTCCGGACCCTTTTTGGCGTGAATCTGCCGCATATCTGAACTCGGCACCCAGCCGTAATTCGTGGCAAAGTCTTCCAACATACGTGCGATACGGGAATCGCTAAGCGTCGCCTCGCCAAGTTCTTTTGTTGTGGAGACGTCCGGTAGTCGAGTCGATGCCAACGCACCGACAAAACGGTCGCACGAACTTAATACGTCATCGCCGACGTGCATAACCCCTCCTGCCAATGCCACAATCCCCTCTATTTCCCATGCTCATCTTTCGGCGCCCACGACAGCGAATCCAGCAATTTTTCAAGGTCGGCCACAGCGATTTGACACCGCATCAATTCTAATTTTGGTACGGAACGAAAATGTGCGGCATCATTCCGGACGCGAGTAATCTTTGTCATTTCCTCCTGGAGCAAACGCTTCTCCTTAAATGGCTCTCGAAATAGAGTCCAGCCCTCATTAGTCATCATTAACTGACCCAGTTGTCCCAGATATGAAAAATCAAGAAACTCATTCATTGAATCCGTATCGCCTGCCAATCGGTACGCTTTGCCAGCCTTTTTGCGGTTCTCGTCAATCACCCGTGTGGAACTTTCTCCGAGATACTCTCGCATCATCGATTCCGCCTTACCACCCCAACGCTGTGTGTAGCCAACGAGAACCAGTTTCCGCAGTCTCTTTTCCAACCGCTCAATGAGCACCCATATGGCTTGCTCTTCTTTTGAACCATCGGCAACAAATCTCACACCAGTGGCAGCTGAATTGTCGTCGGCCAGGGACTCATACCCCCGTCGAATCACTCCCGCAATCAACGTCCGACGCGCCTCAAGAAACGTCTCGTAGTCCATCCGCTCCCATCCATCAGGCAAGGCGTGCAGGTTACTCATCTTTTCCCAACTCGCTGAATCAAAGACTTCTTTTAGGCGTGGCACATATTCCGCTGGCGATTCATCGCTAATCTGTATGTTCTCTGACCATTCCACATACGAAAAATTCGCAACCTGATCAGTGGTCTTTCTATTCGCCTTGCCCTGGCCGACCAACCAGTTCTTCGGAAACAGATGATGTTTTTCGATCGCTTTCTTCACAGCCACAATCGTCGGGTCAAAATAATCGGCCACCGGTTTATCTGAAAACAGCACCGGTGCCGCCAACTTACACTGCGCCGCATAGAATGCCAGCATCGATGGATTGCGTGACAAGGCAGTGGTCAGATTAAAAGGTGCAGTCTCCTGCCAAAAATCATCGGTCAGCGTTGAAGCCATCACGCCTTCGAGAGCCTGCACGAAATCATCACTACTGGACAGATCCTTAACACGCGCAAGATCTCCATCCATGATCGTTTCTGCCCCACCGCTATACCTCGCCGTTACCGACACAAAATAGAACCATCTTCCGATCAACCGCTCTAACGTCTGCTGCGGAACCTTATATACCGTCGTGCCTATCAGGTAGTACACATACGTGTACATCAACGCAGCCTCAGATGAAATAAGTTCTTTGCTCCGAAAGCCCGCCGCCCTAATAGCATTCAGAAACAGATGCCAATGCTTTAAATCAAGCACCACAGACTGGCTGTCACGCAGAATCTCAAACTGAGAGTCTCTGAGTTCCTCAGAAAAAGTTCCTAAATTAACCTCTTTGCCTCGTAATATCTGGTACGCATTTTGGAGTCGTGCCCGAAAGAACCCAATCGCGATTGCGACACGAAGGAGTTGGTCTGGGGCTGGCGCAATGAGATGGTTATACGGACTCGCTTGCCCTGGATCACTTGTCGGCTGAATCGCTTGTTTGCAGAATTCCTCAAGTACCTCACGCCCTTTCGGCCAGAACACTGACAGCAAGGTCAGAATAAAATCAGCCTGATTCAATTTGACGCCCTTGCTATTGATCCGAACAAAAATCTCAGCGACGGCATCCTCCTCAACATCGGCCGAGATCTCCAACGCAGTGAACGGGAATTTCGTTAAGCCAAACAGGCGATCGAAATTGTTAAAAAATATCTCCTGCTCCTCTTTCGACACGGGCTTTCGCTCTCGCAACGTCTCTATAAAATCCACGGCGTAGCCAATAAAGGGTTTCCCTGATGTCCACACCTCAGAAATATCAGTAATAAATTCCGGATCCTTCTCAGTATCTGGATTTGACACTTCAAAACGACCATCTCTGGGCCGAAATGCAATCCTGATCCGATGCTGCTTGAAGGACTTGTCTAACACCTCTACTCCATCCATGACCGCAAAGAGCGACGTGAGCCGCTGTTGGCCGTCAACAACAAGTCGTGCGGGGGTTTTGTGTTGTTTGTTTTTCATTCCAATTGTTTTCGCATCCTGCAGCAACTGCGAATTCGACCAGAACAACAGGTAACCGACCGGGTACCCCCGGTACATCGAATCGAAAAGATCTCGAACCTGCGTACTCGACCACACAAATGGCCGCTGAATTTCCGGCAAGCCAATCTCGCCCATCTTGAGTTGGTTCAACAAGCCTTGTGTGTCGTAGTCCACCTTACTAAACAACACTCGTGGCGTAGTTATGGCAACGGTATCGACCTCCTTAGTCGTAACCGGGGCGGGCACTTCAATACCAAGCATCTCCTGTATGTATGCACCGATCCCGTGTCGGTGTGCTTTCCTCCAAATTGTTCTGCCATTTTTCGGGGTTCCCGCAAACTGAATCATGGCCTCTACCAACGGCCACATTAGCTCCAGGTGTTCAAGAAACGACGACCGAGAGAAGCGGTACCAACGCACCGTCGGATAGGTCTTAAGACCGTCCGGTTCTTTCTTCCCGTAATTATTGAGAAATTCCTTCTGTTCTGGAGTCAGTAACTCCTCGGACACAGAGAGAAACATCTCCTGTGTCCTGATCGTCATCACTGCCATAAAACACACGTTCAATCGAATCCGATTCGGTGACGACGTGACACACCAACACCGAGGCCCACGTGCGTTCGCCGCAATCATTGAATCCGAGACCAACCGCATCAGGGACGCCCGTTCTTCCTCGTTCTCACACAACCGCTCAAATAACCAGGCACCATACGCCGGCTGACTGTGATCTTTCTCTGCTTCCGTCTTAGACTCCTTTTTCCACGTTCTATATTGGTGCTTGTTCTCAGCCATAAACTTTTTGGGCGAATCAAATCGTTCATACGCTTGGACGCCAGACTCGGTAATTCGCCACCGAGGATCATCAGTACTCCCTTTAACAAGCCAGCCTGCTTTGACAGTACCGATAGTGGCAAAATTGGCGAAGACGTAAAATCGACTTTTCCCGCCATGGCTTTTGTATCCCTGTCGCTCGAATTCTGTGAGTTTCAATACGGATTCGACGTTCGAGAACAGCACGTCACGCTCCACACCATCAGGGTGCTTCTTTAGTTCCTCAAACATTGCGTAGATGTACTCGCCTCTGCGTTCGTCCGTTATCTTCGTTTTACTCATAAATGCACCGACCTCGAAGAGCATCCTATGAAGGAATCTCCCAATCCTCAAGCCAATAGCTAAAATATCAGCCCTGTTACGCAAATCCTGTCTTCGGCCTGTCGAAAAGCTGGCAGAATTACTCAAAGAGAATCTACGAGATTTACATGACGATGATGCAGCACGTACTCATCCGACTACGCGGTGACCGCTCGCTGGAATCATACGCGGCCGAGTGGGGAAATAAGTGGGAGGACCGTGCAGAACGGATCTGCGAGCTGAATGGTTGTAGACCGTGGGATAGTCCAGGCCTCGCAGACGGTGGCAGTAAAGAAGCGCAGTTGGACTGGGGTGCGTTTGCATACGAGATGTCTCTGGACGAGATTCGCGAGTTGCTTCCGCCACGACGGCGTCGAAATCGGCAGCATGCCATGCTGGACCGTCTCGATCCAGCCGGTCGATATGCCGTCGTGTGGGTAGAGTGCTATTAGGTCACGTTACGAAGACGGTGGTTATTGACACAGGCGCGCGGCGCCCCTTCACGGGCTCGGTCGGGTGATGCTGAACGTCTGCGTTTGTACCCCCATTTGTACCCCCACTTTTGGTATTTAAATGAATAAAGCAAAAATGGGTTAAAACATTGAGGAAAATGGTCGGGATGACTGGATTTGAACCAGCGACCCCCTGACCCCCAGTCAGGTGCGCTACCAAACTGCGCCACATCCCGAACCGTGCACATTTTATCGTGTTTTCATTCTGGACGAGTCGCATGTGAAGAAGACAACGGCCACGTTGCTACTACAAGAACCATCAGCACACTGCGTAGACACACGCATCTGGCACGGTCACGCTTTTCCCAACCCCATTCCCCTCACGCTCGAATAGTGACACAATCCCACGAAACGGAGGCGTGAATGCGGCGAGGCATAGTAATCGGACTGATAGGAGCCACCATCGTGGTGAATGGCGCACTATGGACCACAATGGCGTGGGCGCAGTCGGTTGCCGACAGCTACACACCGGTGACCGAAGACATGCTGGTCGACCCACCGGCAGAAGATTGGCCAATGTGGCGACGAACATACGGTCACTGGGGCCACAGTCCGCTCGACCAAATCAATACTCAGAATGTTGACAGCCTCCGTCTCGCATGGGCATGGACCATGGGTGAAGGCCTTCAGGAAACCACACCGCTCGTCCATGACGGCATGATGTTTCTCGTCCAGGCATGTGATCTTGTCGAAGCACTCGACCTCCGGGACGGCTCACGGATCTGGGAATACCGTCGTGACCGGGTCGAACACGCGGCAACCCTCGCCTGCGCCAATCGTAATGGCGTCCTGTACGGCGACAACCTGTTCATTGCCACGCACGACGCCCACCTCGTGGCATTAGATGCACGTACAGGTGACGTTGAATGGGACGTCGCCGTCGGCGACTGGACTATCGGACAGCACTACTCCGGTGGACCAATGATCATCAAGAATCGTGTCGTGGCTGGTATGTCTGGCTGCTATTTTCTGAATACTCGCTGCTGGGTTTCCGCACACAACGTCGACACCGGCGCAGAGGAATGGCGGACTTACACCATCCCCGCCCGCGGCGAGTACGGCTATGAGAGTTGGGGCGATATCCCCGACGAAGATCGCCGAGGAGGTTCCGCATGGAACTCGCCGAGCTACGACCCTGAACTCAATCTACTTTACACCGGCGTTGGTGTGCCGATTCCGTGGGCTTCGGTACAGCGCGGGACCGGCGATGGTGATGTTCTCTATACGAATTCAACTCTCGCCTTGAACGCAGACACCGGCGAAATCGTCTGGTACTTCCAACACATCGCCAACGACGAATGGGACCTTGATCATCCATTTGCACGCCTGGTTGTGGAGACGGAGGTATCACCGGGCGATGTCGAATGGAAGAACAATGCCATCACGCCAGGAAATCGACGCAAGATAGTGACCGGCATTCCCGGCAAGACTGGAATCGTCTGGGCACTTGATGCTGCCACCGGTGCATTTCTCTGGGGCCAACCCACAAGCTACCAGAACGTGATCGAAGACATCGATGCCGAAAATCGCCGAGCTATCCTGAACTCTGCGCTCAAATTTCCTCAGGTCGGTGAACCCATCTTTGTCTGTCCTAGTACCCTCGGGGGCATCAACTGGAACGCCACCGCCTACGACCCTGGCACCAACACCCTCTTCGCACCGACCAACAACGTCTGCATGGATTACACCGTAAACCAGTTTCGTGATCGCCTAGGCTACCATCATGGATCAGCCAGCGGTGCGCGAATCGCGGCCCCAGGATTCGAGGATCAGATCGGACAATTCTCAGCCATCGACTTACGGACGGGTGAACCCCGCTGGGTCTATCGACAGCAGGCTGGCATTGCCGGTTCTGTGTTGACCACTGGAGGCGGGCTCGTATTTGTCAGTGACGACGCACGTCGCTTCCGCGCATTTAACGCCGACACCGGCGACATCCTATGGGAACAGATCCTCAATTCCAGCGCCGGAGGTTTTCCAGTGTCGTACATGCACGACGGAGTGCAGTACATCGCCATCGCCGCTGGCGGCGGCATCAACCACCGGGGGTTGACACCCGAGATCCAGCAGCCGGGTCGTGGCAACATGCTGTTCGTTTTCAGGCTACCCTGAATTAGGTGTACGGCCTGTTGAGCTGGTGGTGAGATCGGATACGACACGACCGCAGGGCTTCTTAAGCGGAACGTTCACCCTTGGCAACCTTCTTAGACTTCACAACCTTCATTGTCTTTGTACGCTTCGATGAACCTGAGGATTCGAAAGGTTTTCGAGGTTTCTTCGTTGTTGCACTGGTCATTACGGATGCCTCAGCAGGTTCCTGAGCGTCCGCACCCTCTGTCAACAGATTCAGAATCTCTCGAAGCCCCTGTTTCGCCCCGTCGATCGTCTGACGAGTTGTTGAATCCAATAGCCCGGCAAAGCTAACATCCGAAACCTCATTTGAGACTTCGTCTTCTACACCTGACAGTTTTCGGCGAGCCGCTCCGAGCGTGAGTCCTTCTTCAAACACCAATGCTTTAATCCGCAGGACCAACTCGACGTCCGCGCGACGATAGACACGGGCGCCCCCCTTTGTCCCTGTTTGTGCCAGAGCCGGAAACTCAGCTTCCCATGACCGGAGGATGAACGGTTGGATCCCTGCGATGCTGCACACATCGCCAGTCTTAAATGTTTGTTTCTCCGACGTCGACAGGTCAGCTGCCATATTCAATACCAGACGGCATAACAGTCAAGAATGGACGCGAGTATATCACCGCCATATTCCGCCTAACGTTTTCGAGTCCTTTTGTGGGTCGCTCGAACCTGAATATTGATTGGGGTACCAGTGAAATCAAATGACTCGCGTAATCTGTTCTTTAGAAATCGTTCGTATGAAAAATGAAGCGACTTGGCGATGTTTGTAAAGATCAGAAACTTCGGTGGTTTCACCCCAACTTGAGTCACATATTGAAGTTTGACCTCTCGCCCACCAGGACCAGCAGACGGAGGCTTTCTTCTCGTGACGCGCTCCAAGAATCGATTCAGCTCTCCCGTCGCGATATGTCCAGCACGTGCGGCGTCCACCTCGGCCACCATTTCCATCAGTTTGGATGCCCGATGTCCAGTCAAGGCAGACAAGTGAATGATCGGAGCATACTCTGCGAACTTCAACTCGTCGCGAATCTGTCGATCGAATTCCTTCGCGAAACCGCTTTCACTCCCTTTAACCAAATCCCATTTATTCGCCGCCAGAATCACGCCACACCCAGCCCGCTCGGCCTCTCCAGCAATAGCAGCATCGCGTTTTGTAACTCCAGCCGACGCGTCAATCATGACCACTGCGACATCCGCGCGCCTCATGGCTCGTCTGGCCAATGTCACGCTGACGGACTCGAGTCGTCCTGATTCGACGACCTGGCCAGGTCGTCGAATGCCCGCCGTGTCCACTAATCGAATGCGCCGGCCGTGCCACTTCACGACTGTGTCTACCGCGTCCCGGGTAGTTCCTGCAAGGTCACTGACCAGTACACGATCTGCTCGAGCCAAGAGGTTTACCAGTGAAGACTTTCCGACATTCGGACGTCCAACGATCGCAACCGAAATGCCGCCTTGGTCATCAACTGTTGCAGTCTCGTGCTTCAGTGCCTGTCCTGGTAACGCCGCCACCACCTCATCCAGAAGATCTCCAACGCCAAGACCATGTTCCGCAGCCACACTGCAAAGACGCTCAAAACCCAACTCATGAAATTCATCCACACCGCTTGCAATCCGTGGACTGTCAACCTTGTTTACCACTAGCACGACCGGCAGTCCTGTTTGGCGAATTCGCGCTGCAACTTCGTGGTCCGCCGGCACGAGACCTTCCTGGCAATCAACCAACATTACGACAACAGCCGCTCCCTCCAGCGCCTTCAGTCCTTGGTTCGACACCTCGACTTGTAATGGATCGACACTCGCGCCAAAGACTCCACCCGTATCCACAAGTTGAAATAGATTTCCTTGCCATTCGACGGACCGCCGCAGCACGTCACGTGTTGTTCCGGGAAGTGGATTCACTATGGCTGATCGCTCCCCAACAAGTCGATTAAACAGAGTAGATTTCCCTACATTAGGGCGTCCCACGAGCACGACACAGGGAGCGTGCGAAGGCTTTCGTGCCATCATCTCTGCTCCCTACGTGCAAGTGAAGTTGGCTGGGCTCTTGACACCTCTAAATTATAGTACCTATTATATTTACGATCATCTTGGAGCCCCCTGATCATGATTAAATGCGATATCGTCAATGAAGTGTCAACGGCGGCGAATATCACTAAGGTCAAAGCTGAAGTGGCGGTAGATGCAGTTTTCGATGCCATGAGAACGTCGATGCAACGAGGTGAACGTATAGAACTTCGGGGTTTTGGGGTATTCCAGGTTAAACCGCGAAAACGAGGGATTGGTCGAAATCCGCGTACCGGTCAAGAAGTCCGTATTCCGCCCGGTCGAACGATCCGTTTTCGCCCGGGCAAAGAACTTCAAGACATCGCCGACTGACGCCTCCAACGAATCCGCCAGTTTGCGAAATACACAGTGGCCGAGCCTCCAATCGAACGCCTGTCGCGACCTGCAATTCCTGCATCCGACTTTTACGACGACTCGTCTTACATTCTCCCGGTCGAACAGACAGCCCCACAGCGCAATCGCCCATTGATTCATATCGCGTTGTTCCTCATTACCGCGCTATCAACGATGTACGTCGGAAGCCTGCACTATGCCGGATTTTCAACCGACTTCGTCAACACGATTCCAACAATCTCATTCCTCCAAGGAGCGTGGTACAGCGTAACCATTCTCGCGATCCTCGGCACTCACGAGATGGGTCATTATCTAGCTTGTCGTTATTACGGCGTCGATGCCTCATTGCCATATTTCATTCCCGCACCTCCATTCTTCCTAGCCGGCACATTTGGCGCGGTCATCCGAATCCGCGAGCGCGTCCCGACCAAGCGGATGTTGTTTGACATTGCCGCAGCTGGCCCAATCGCTGGATTCGTAGTTGCCGTACCGGCGCTCTACATCGGTGTTTTGCTTTCCCGTGTGGTACCACTCCCCGCCGACTTTGTCGGTATGTCCCTAGGAGAACCACTTCTCTATCAATTCGTTGAATGGGACATCTGGGGACCTATCCCCGAGGGCTACACACTGAATCTACATCCGATGGCATTCGCTGCCTGGATCGGTCTACTAATGACCGCGCTTAACCTATTTCCTGTTGGCCAACTTGATGGCGGCCATATTTCCTACGCCACTCTTGCATCACGATCAACCATAGTGACACTTGGATCCGCGTTCTTGATCGTGACACTAGCTATAGTTGTTTCGCTCAGCTGGGCAGTGTGGGCCGTAATCTTGGTCTTGATGTTATTGATATCTGGTGTGCGGCATCCTCGAACAATCGACGACCACATCCCATTAGATAAACGGCGGTATTGGGTAGCGTTGGGAACACTCGTGATCTTCATACTGTGCTTTACACCAGTACCCATTGAACTCATCGGCCTTTCTACAGGCTCAGAATAAACTTCCACTACCAATCAACTCCCACCAGCATCAAGAGAAACATTCAAACACGTTCCAGCCGCCCCTGTCCCACGTGTCGATAGTGAGCGTTCTCTCTCAGACTCTCAGAGCACATTCAGAGGATCGACATCCACCGTCACCCGCCGCTGCAATCTTGGATGTCGACTTAGCACCTCTTGCAGTGCGCCTCTCATCACGGGCCGGTCGGTACCCTTCAGAAACATCTGCACTCTATGTTCACCGCGAAGTTTGGGAAGTGCCGCCGGTGCAGGCCCGAGGACGTCAAATCGTCGATTCTTTCGAAGTGCTTTCGCCAACACGACCGCGTCGCCCATCGCGTCCTCATACCTTCCGGCTCTGACCAGCACGTTGACCATCGCAACTACCGGTGGATACCGCATACTTCGCCTGAATTTCATTTCTGCGTTGAAGAATCGCTCATACTCTTGTTGACAGGAGAACCCAATACTGTAGTGATCTGGAAAGAACGTCTGAATGATTGCTTCGCCAGGCAACTCGCCACGGCCGGACCGCCCTGCAACCTGTGTCAACAATTGAAACGTGCGTTCCGCCGCACGAAAATCTGCCAAACCTAACCCTACATCGGCAGAAATGACACCAACCAATGTCACAGCAGGAAAGTCATGCCCTTTCGCCACCATCTGCGTGCCAATCAAAATATCCACCTCCCCGGCGCCAAAGTCGGAGAGTATTTTCGTCACAGCTCCTTTTCGTCGAACGGTGTCTCGGTCCAGTCGCGCCACCCTCGCGTGGGGGAGCAACCTCGACACTTCCGACTCGATCCGTTCTGTACCAAAACCTATTTGCTCAAGAAACGGACTGGCGCAATTGGAACATTGGCCAGGTCGGGACTTGGAATAATTACAATAGTGACAGCGCACCTGATCGACGCCACGATGGAACGTAAGTGTAACGCTACAATTTGGACATTCGAGTAATTGCCCGCACTGTCGACACAGCACCGACGCCGAGAACCCTCGTCGATTAAGCAAGAGTAACGATTGCTGTCTCCGTTGCAGCCGGTCTTCAAGTCCGCGTGCCAAATCATTGCTGATAACAGTATCCGGACCAGTGGCAGCCAGTTCATGACGCATATCGATTACTTTCACGTCCGGTAACGACCGCTGAAACACCCGCTGCGGCAACACAACCTGCTCATACTTGCCGATCTTCGCGTTATTGAACGTCTCCATTGACGGTGTGGCGGATCCAAGCACCACCAAGGCGCTTGCCTGGCGACCGCGCACAATGGCTGCATCTCGTCCGTGATACCGGGGACTCTCATCCTGTTTGTACGAAGCGTCGTGTTCTTCATCAACAACAATCAGACCGAGGTTTTCAAGTGGCGCAAACACCGCCGAACGAGTGCCTACCACTACGTCCACCTCACCTCGCCTGATCCGATGCCACTGGTCATGACGTTCGCCTGCCGTCAGCCCGCTATGCTGAATGGCAACGCGATCGCCAAATACGCAGCGAAAGTGTTCGGCCAAAGCCGGGGCAAGTGCAATTTCTGGGACAAGTACTAACGCCCGTCGAGACTGTTGATTTACCAAGGTTGCGAGGCGCAAATACAATTCCGTCTTTCCACTGCCCGTAACCCCATGCAGCATCGCAACCTGAAAGCGTCTGTCCCGCGCCATGCGAGACAAAGAAGTGAGTGCAGTTTCCTGATCCGAGGTCAACTCTCGAACCTGGCTTTGGACAATATCGCCTTCACGACTAAGGCCTGGATGGAATGGATCTCTTTCGCAGCGTCGCATCGCGATCTCGACTAGACCTCGCGTTGAAAGGCGCTTCAACGTATCGAGACTAACTCCGCATTGGGCGAGACGGAATGTAGTCATTCCTACTGCCTCGGCGGTCAGCGCAGACAACGCCTGCTTCTGGCGGGGACCGAAGCCAGGTGAACCTCCATCCTCGATGACCAGTCGTCCTCTCTTTGTAAGCTGAACGAATCGTTCACTCTTGAACGCTGACTGAACAGGCATAACTCGTCCCTTACGCGTCCACGCATACGGTGGCATCGCCGCGCCTATCGCGTCACCGGGACCGCATGCGTAGTACTCAGAGACCCACAGCGCCAAGTCAAGAACTGCCCCAGGCAAGAACGGTTCGTTGTCGACATGATCGACTAGTTCCTTGATCGAGTCGTCGAAACTGTGTCTTTCTCTCGACGAACGGCTGTAGTCATGGAAGCTAATCACACAACCCGTAACTATCCGACTACCTAGAGGAACCCGGACTCGTGCCCCGCGGGCGGGAAGCATTGCTCCATCAGGCACGCGGTAAACCAATGACGGCAGTAGAGGAACTGGAACGGCGACACGAACAAAAGACCCTGACCTAGGGTCGACTTCGCTCACCCCTCCCTCAGTAAGGAACGAACCCTCTTCATGTCTTTCCACACGTCTGCCTTCTTATCCGGACTCCGAAGAAGATAGGCTGGATGAAAAGTCGGGATCAATTTCGCACCTCGATAATCAAAGATTCGGCCCCGAAGCTTCGAAATTGCCTCGTCACTCTTAAGTAACGTCCTAACCGCAAACGCGCCTAGCGCAACAACAACCTTAGGTCGGATCGCGTCTATTTGAGCGAACAGGTACGGTTGACATGTTTCAATTTCATCCGGTTCAGGATTTCGATTCTGTGGAGGACGACACTTGACCACGTTAGCGATATACACATCCTCGCGGCGCAAATCAATTGCTTCAATAATCTTTGTCAACAGTTGTCCCGCACGACCAACGAACGGAACACCTTGTTGGTCTTCATCGCGACCAGGTGCCTCTCCTACAAACATCAATTCCGCAGACGGGTCTCCAACACCGTACACAATATTGGAACGAGTTTCATGCAACTTACAGCGGGTACAGTCGCCCAATTCTTTGCGTACTTGGTCAACTGCCTTTGCAGCCATGGCCGTGTCGGCAGGGCGGGTCACCCACGCACGATCTTGACTGACGCCTTCAACTCCAAGCTCGCAAAAAAACCTTACATGCTCCCTGAGCTGATCATGTTGATTCATGGGATACTACGAATTACGCTTTTTCAACCCTATTAACTGCGGACTGATCGCCTGATTTGGCCAATAATTCTGACACGCGCGTCACAATAATTCTCGCAAGCGACCGCTTCGGACCCAAGTCGACAACTTGGTCGGGCACATCGGAATCCCTCGCTACGATAGTGGCCGCATTACTCTCGACACCAAACCCGGCATTAGGCAGCGACACATCGTTAGCAACGATCAAATCAAGATTCTTAATTTTGAGTTTGGTCCTCGCCTTTTCAACGACATCCGTAGTTTCAGCAGCAAAACCTACCAACACTGGGCGACTACGCGAGCCCCGGCGTTTGCTAATGGCGCCAATAATATCGGGAGTCCGCCGAAGCTGCAGTGTGAGTTCGCTTTTCTCCTTCGAAATCTTCTGGGCTGCCTCACCCTGGCTTGGCGTGTAATCGGCCACCGCCGCCACCATGACAACCACATCGGCCTGGTCAACATGTTCACTAACCGATTGAAACATTTCCTCAGACGATCTCACGCGTCTAAGCTCAACCGCTGCGGGCGGTTCAACTGCTGTCGGACCGGCAATCAAAATAACTCGGGCGCCCCGGGCCATCGCTTCATTTGCTATCGCAAACCCCATCCGTCCTGAGGAACGATTTCCTAGATACCGCACAGGGTCGATATTCTCCTCGGTGGGACCGGCGGTCACCAAGATACATCGACCAATCAAGTCGCCATCCGGGCGCAGGAGCTGATCAGCTGCCTCGACAATCGTGTCGGGCTCAGCCAGTCGTCCCTTTCCTATCCAGCCACATGCCAGATATCCCTCTCCTGGCTCTACCCATTGAACACCACGGTCGCTAAGAACTCTAAGATTCTCTTGAACCGCCGGATGACTCAGCATATTCGTATTCATCGCGGGCGCCATCAAGACCGGAGCCGTAGTGGCGAGGTAAAGCGCCGACAGAAAATCGTCTGCAACCCCATGAGCGAACTTACCCACCATATTGGCCGTCGCCGGAGCAACCAATAACAAATCTGCCTCAGAAGCCAACGCTATGTGTTTGATGTCGGCATTAGCACCAGCCGCATATTGGTCGGTAATAACTTTTCTTTGTGTTATCGCCTCAAACGTCAGCGGGCCCACAAATTTCGTTGCGGACTCGGTCATCACAACTGCGACCTCATGACCAGCCCTTTGCAGACCACGGACGATTTCAACCGACTTATAGGCGCCTATGCCCCCGGTGACCCCTAGTACGACAAGCGACATTTGTATATTTGAAAGACTAAGTTGATTTTATCTGGTCATGGATAAACGAGTCAGCGATTGGACTAACTTCGCTTTTCATAGCTCGGGCCCTCGACCTCTCAGCGAACACGATACAACGTAACGACTCTACGCATTGCTTAACGTCATCGTTTATTACGATGTAATCGTATCTATCTCGGGCCTTAATCTCACGCCGAGCGGTGTCGAGGCGCCACCGCAAGTCCGCTTCGCTGGCACTTGAGCCACTACGACCACGAAGGCGTTTCTCCAATTCATCAAACGAGGGTGGCATAACAAAGATACTCTTCATTTCACTATGGTGCTGCTTGATCTGTTCGGCCCCCTGAATATCAATCACTAGCACCACGTCTTGCTCGCGCCGAAGATAATTCTCGGTGTCGCCAACACCGGTTCCGTAACGCTGTCCAAACACCGTCGCTGACTCCAAGAATTCGCCAGCGGCAAGCATCTTTTCAAATACCTCAGGACCTACAAAATGGTAGTCCACACCGTCGACCTCACCCTCCCTAGGCGCACGAGAAGTGTATGACCGGGACATAACCAAATCTGGAACGGTAGCCACCAATTCTTCGACCACCGTAGTCTTTCCAGTTCCTGAGGGTGCAGATACGACAAACAAAATACCACGTCGCATGGTTTCAGTTTAATCTCCTGCTCTTACTCTACGTTTTGAACCTGCTCGCGCAGCTTCTCGATCTCTGACTTTGCCGCAACCACCAACTCCGCCATCGCTCCACCTTCAGCCTTAGAACCAATAGTATTGACTTCGCGATTCATTTCTTGAATTAAAAAGTCCAGTTTCCTACCACACGCCGCGGCCTCGCTTGTCAGTTGGTGCATGTGCTCCAGATGACCTCGTAAGCGAGACACCTCCTCATGAATATCAGACCGCGCCGCCCAACGAACGACTTCTTGTGCAACTAAAATTGGATCTACCTCAACACGTTCTTCGATCTCCGCGACTCGAGTAAATAGCCGTTCACGTAAAGCCTCATCCCCAGCATCGGACTCATTTACAATTCCATCAATCAAAACGCTCAACGCCTTTGCCCGCTCCTCTAGATCACGCTGCAGGAACTCCCCTTCCTTCTGTCGCATCGCATCTAACTGAACGAGCGTGTCATTTGTTGCCTCCACGACGCTCTCACTAAGTTCACGCCAAGCGACTGGATCGAGGGGTTCCTCTTTAACCGAGACAACGTGAGGGAACCTGAATAGGTCACCTGCGGTCAATCCCTCCTTGACAACCTCTCTCCGCCGCGCGTCCGCTGCTGCCTCCGAGAGCGCAGCAACCAGTGAGTCGTTAATCTCAAGCACCACTTTGCCAGATCCCTTCTGCCCAACCGAAAGACTAAGTTCGACCCGGCCACGCGACACTTGCTTCTGCACTAGAGTCCGAAGATGCTGCTCAAGTTCGTCAAACACTCTAGGGGCCTTGATCTGAATATCCAAGTAACGATGATTTACACTTTTGATCGTCATCGCCACCGAAGCCTGTTCTGTCTCTCGGGCCAGCGATGCAAAACCCGTCATCGATTTAATCATTACTAATTCCGTCCAATTACCTACGGCTTGACTTCACGATCGGCCACTGCCTCACTGGTTCGGTCAAATAATTGCAACGCGTACAACTTGGCATAAAGGCTTTCTGGCCGCGACAGTAACTCCTCATGGCGACCTTGTTCCATCACCCTCCCCTTGTCTAGGACGATAATTAGATCAGCCCGGCGAACGGTTGACAAACGATGGGCTATAACAAAGGAAGTCCGATTGAGCATCAGCTTCGCTAGAGCATCCTGAACAAGTAACTCCGACTCGGCATCAAGAGAAGATGTAGCCTCATCAAGGATCAAGATAGGCGAATTCCTCAACAAAGCTCTCGCTATCGCTAATCGTTGACGTTGCCCCCCCGAGAGCCGTTGGCCACGCTCTCCAATTACGGTGTCGTACCCATCGGGCAACGTGACAATAAACTCGTGCGCATGAGCAGCTCGAGCAGCTACCTCCACCATCTCCGGATCCGTATCCTGAGAGGCATAGGCTATGTTGTTCGAAATAGTGTCGTCAAAGAGAACGGTCTCTTGGGTCACGATACCGATCTGTCGTCGTAGTGAATTTCGCGTAACCTGTCGAATATCGACACCATCAATTTCAATCGAACCACTAATTGGGTCATAGAATCTTGGAACGAGGTTGACTAGTGTCGTTTTTCCTGCGCCGCTTAAACCCACGATCGCCACCACTTGACCCGCGCGAACCGAAAACGACACTTCTTCTAAGACTGTGTCTCCGCCATTCGCATATGAAAAACTTACTCCCGTAAAATTAATCTCATTACGAAGAGGCAGAAGGGGACGTGCATCAAGAGAATCCCTCGCTTCACTATGGGTGTCCAACATCTCGAATACACGCTCTGATGCGGCCACTGCCTGTTGAATATTCGCATTGACGCGACTGAGTTTTCTGACTGGCCCATACATAAGTAAGAGAGCCGCTACAAAAGACGTAAACTCTCCTGAACTAAGCTGGCCAAGTGCAATTTCTCGACTCCCGTACCATAAGACACCGACTATCCCAAAGGCTCCCAGCCATTCCATTAAAGGTGGCAGGGCGGATAACGTACTCGTGACCTTCATATTAATGCGGTACAAACGACTTGAAGCTTGATCGAAACGCTCTCGTTCATAAGGCTCACCCTCAAAGGCCTTAACAATCCGGTGCCCCGAAAACGCCTCAGCTGTAATATGGGAAAGGTGTTCTTGTTCTTCCTGACTCCGGTGTGTCGTGTCCTTAATTCGCTGTCCCAGGCGAATCAACGGATAAACAACTATTGGAGCACCGGTCATACACACCAAGGCCAAGCGACTGTCGTAATAAAATAAAAGCGCGGCGTACGCGATGAGAGTGACCGACTCACGCATCAAGTCGCCAACCGTCTGCGATACCACCTGCTGGATCCGAATGATGTCGTTAGTAGTTCTCGACATCAACCCTCCGGTTGTGCGCTGGGCAAAAAATCCAGCCGACTGTGCAAGAATGTGGCCGAATAACTGGCTACGAAGATCTTTGACCAACCGTTCTCCTACGCTGGTCATCAGATAAACGGACAGATACGAACTCAAACCTTTAAGAGTGCTGAAGCCGATAATGGCTGTCGCCACTGTGATCAAGCCAGCTTGATTCGGCAACACGTTATCGAAGATTGGCTTAAATTGATAAGCTAGCCCACCCGATGCCGCGGCGTAAACAGCCATCGAGAGCGCCGCTCCACCAAGCCGAAGGCGATAAGGCAACGCGTAACGCCCGAGTCTCAGAACCGGGTTCATTTTTGACTCCGGTAGCCATCGGGATGCGTAATGTGCCACTTCCACGCTGTTTCGACTATCGTATCCAACTCCTCAAACTTTGGTGTCCAACCAAGTTCAGAACGGGCTTTTTTACTTGCGGCTAACAGAGACGGCGGATCGCCAAGGCGACGTGCTGACATTCGTTGTCGAACAGATTTCCCTGTAACTCGTTCGACCGACGCCACAACGTCCTTTACCGAGTATCCCTGACCGTTTCCAAGATTGTACGTAGAACCACCCTGCAAATCTGCTACTCTTCGTAACGCCAATACATGCGCATCGGCCAAGTCTGACACGTGCACGTAGTCACGTTCGCACGTTCCATCACGAGTAGGATAATCACCACCAAAAATCTCCAACGTGCCACCTTCCACAGCAGCCAACGCCTTGGGGATTAGGTGAACTTCAGGATTGTGATCTTCGCCTATTGTTCCTGACGCATCGGCGCCGGCAGCATTAAAGTAGCGCAGACTGACCGAACGTAAATCGTAGGCAGCGCCATAATGCAACAAGGCTCGCTCAATGGCCAATTTCGTTTCCCCGTACGCATTAACCGGCGCAGTCCGATGATCTTCGTCTATCAGAACACTATCTGGATCACCGTAAACGGCCGCTGAAGAGGAAAATACGAAATGCTCGATCGACTCTTCAACGAGTGCATCTAGTAAGTAAAGCGTCTTAATGACGTTGTTCCTGTAGTACAAATCAGGCAGGGAGACTGACTCACGCACAGAAAGAAAAGCCGCAAAATGAACTACCGCGGTTACGTGATACTCACGAATGGTCTTACGAACCTCGTCTCTGTCTGCGATATCCGCCTGAACGAAAGGCACGCCCACAATAGCGCCACGGTGCCCCGCCACGAGACTGTCAAGAACGATCACTTCCGACCCGGCATCAATTAGAGCCTTAACCGCGTGACTACCGATATAACCAGCTCCGCCGGTAACTAGGACAACGCCCATTACCTACCTATCGAATAATAAGTGAAGCCTTCTGCACGCATTTGTTCGTCTGTAAATAGATTGCGACCGTCGAAAACGACAGGTGACTTCATCAGTGAACGCATTCGAGAAAAGTCTGGCTCTCTAAACTCATTCCATTCGGTAACGATAGTCAACGCATCCGCGCCCGTTAGCGCCTCGTACGAGTGCTGAACATAATCTATTCGACTGCCAAAAACGCGCCGTGCAGACTTTTCAGCCTCGGGATCATAGGCTGTTACCTTCCCTCCTTGGGACAAGATTCCTTCAATGATAGTTACCGACGGTGCTTCTCTCATATCATCAGTATTAGGCTTAAACGAAAGTCCCCAAACTGCAATCAGCTTTCCCTTTAGTGAAGTAAAATGATTCCTCATCTTCGAAACAAGACGACTTTTTTGCTTCGCATTAACAGACTCAGTGGCCTTCAGAATTTCAGCTTTATAACCAGTCGTCTCGGCTGACCGCAGCAGTGCCCTGACATCTTTTGGAAAACAACTACCTCCATATCCAACACCTGGAAACAGAAACGCTGGACCAATCCTATGGTCGGCCGCCATTGCCCGTCTCACCTCGTCTACATTGGCCGATACTTCTTCGCAGATATTAGCAATCTCGTTCATGAACGACACCCGCGTTGCAAGCATCGCGTTCGCGGCGTACTTGCTGAGTTCCGCACTGGCGCAGTCCATGACCATGATTGGAGCTCCCGTTCTAGTGAATGGAGAATATAGCCCCTTCATCAACTCACGAGCACGAGGATCCTCCACACCGAGCACAACCCGGTCTGGACGCATAAAGTCGGCGATAGCCGCTCCCTGCTTAAGAAACTCAGGGTTACTTACTATGCTGAACGGGTGAATTGTTTCTCTCCGAATTGCCTCTCGCAGCTGTGCTGCGGTGCCAACAGGCACCGTACTCTTATTAACTATGACTTTATAACCGTTCATCGCCCGAGCTAAATCGCGCGCCACTTGTAGTACGTACGTAAGGTCTGCAGAGCCGTCATCACCAGGTGGAGTTCCAACCGCGATAAAAACGATTTGAGAAGTACGAACCGCTCGCGGTAAAGCAGTCGAGAATGAAAGTCTCTTTTCTTTCTGATTGCGAACAACAAGTTCCTCTAGACCTGGTTCATAAATCGGAATTCGCCCTCTCTTGAGGGACCTTACCTTCGAGGCATTATTATCTACACAAATCACTTCATTCCCGTTCTCCGCCAAACAAGCACCGACCACCAGGCCAACGTAGCCGGTTCCGACAACCGCAATCCTCATTCTGTCTGCCCCCACTCAGCAGAGACCATAAAACGCTTTACGCTCAACACGAAATATAGATTCTATCAAGATACTGACGTGAAAGGACTTGTGCCATTTCTTCAGTAAATACCCCACCAAACGATAAGAGTCGAGTATGTGCTACTATCACGTTCAATTTCGTGCGTGTCCTGATTGACTATCGCCCCGCACTTCGAGACCGCACCGGGGTCGGTGAATGGGTCCACTCTCTCGTTTCGACGCTCGTCGAAGCCGAGCCCGTTTCGGATCCGCTAGATCTCACGGTCTTTAGCAGTTCATGGAAGGACCGTCTCGACCAGTCGTTCCCAAGAGTTACCCAGGTGGACCTGAGGATTCCAGTCCGCCTTTTGAACTATTGCTGGCACCGCTTTGAATGGCCACCTGTGGAGTGGTTAGCGAGAAATAGTTTCGATGTCGTTCATTCGCCTCACCCGCTATTGATTCCAACAACAGATGCGGCCCAAATAGTGACAATTCATGACCTAGACTTTCTCCGCCACCCCGAACACACCAGTGGTGAGATTCAACGTGATTACAGGCATCTCGTACGAGAACATGCTCACCGCGCTCGGCACGTAATCGTTCCTTCTCAATTCACTGCAACAGAAGTCGAAAACGAGCTCGAACTCGACCCGGCACATATCAGTGTTTGCTACAACGGCGCACCGGCTTGGCTTCCACGCACCAACTGGCCAGAACACGGCCACATTCTCTTTGTCGGTTCACTCACGAGACGCAAGAATATCGAGACACTTCTAGATGCCTATCAGGCTTTACTGGAAAGTGGCGAAAGCAGGCACATCCCCCCACTGGTCCTCGCCGGACCTCTAACCAAACAAGCTGGTGATTTGATAGAAACTCTGGAGCGGCCAGTATTTCAAAAACGAGTTCGGCATACGGGATACATTGATAGCTCTCGACTTCGCCAACTTTATGAGGAAGCCTCAGTTCTGGTTCTGCCATCGCTTCATGAAGGATTTGGTCTTCCCGTGGTTGAAGCTATGAAAATCGGTGTACCTGTCGTGACCTCTAATCGCGGCGCCTTACCAGAACTAGTGAAAGATGCTGGCCTGACAGTCGATGCGACGAACCACAACGAACTAGCAGGCGCACTCAAACGAATGATAACCGACGAATCGTTTGCGAGAACTTGTGCACAGCGAGGATTGGAACGCGCCAAGTTATTCTCGTGGAAAGAATCGGCACAAGCACTTCGAAAAGCCTATAAATTAGCGAGCTCCTGATAACTATGCGAATCGGGATCGATGGCCGAGAACTCCTTGACAAGCCAACTGGCGTTGGCCGTTATCTGCTCGAACTCTGCGACGCATGGTGTCAGTCTGTTCGATCCCATCACCACGAGTTCATTTTGTACACTCCAGACAACAAACCTTTTGCTCTGTTCGGTAAGACACCACACTTCATTCAGAAAGAACAAGTCCGCAATCGATCGGTACCAGGCACTGGAAGTAGCTGGTGGGAACAAACTGCGTTACGTAAGGCCGTAATCGGCGATAACGTTGACGTATTCTTCGCACCGGCATATTCCGCACCACTACGTTTGGCCATACCAACTGTTCTGACTATTCATGATGTCTCCTTCCTTGCTCATCCTGAATGGTTTGGCTGGAAAGAAGGTCTTCGTCGGCGCTGGTTGGCCGACCGCTCAATTAATCAAGCTGAAGCGGTCATCAGTGTTTCACAATTCACCCGTGCAGAAATCCTACGGTTTTACAATATCTCCCCTCACCGCGTACATGTAGTGCTATCTGGTCTTACGTCACTACCTCCTACCCCTACCGATAACGATGGGACGCCGCGGATTCTATTTGTAGGTTCTATCTTCAATCGTCGACACCTACCCGTTCTCGTTCGAGCATTCGCAAAAGTTAGACGTTCGTTTCCTAAGGCGCAATTAACGATAGTCGGAGATAATAGAACCTACCCAAAGCAAGATTTAGCCGCGTCAATTGTTAGCAACAACCTAGAAAGCGCAATCTCGCTTCGAGCTTATGTTTCCGACGTTCAACTCGCTCAACTTTATCGGCAGGCCTCGGTATTCGTCTTTCTTTCAGAGTACGAAGGCTTTGGCCTGACACCTTTCGAGGCTATGTCGGCGGGCGTTCCGGTTGTTGCAGCTGACACCCCAGTAGCGCGAGAACTGTACGAAGATGCTGCTCTCTTTGTGCCTATCGCTAACGTCAATGCAACAGCCGACGCTATTCACATACTTCTCACTGATGCGGCTGTCCGCGAACGTCAGTGCCAACTGGCCACGACACTCTTAAAAAACTTTTCCTGGGAGGACGCGGCAAGCAAGACACTCCAAGTTCTCGAATTAGCGGCTACTCGGAAGTCCGAATGACAAACTTGACAATCATCATTGTCAGTTATAACACCTGCGAACTTCTCGACGCATGCATACGTTCGTTGAATCAGCCGCGCCCTACGGTGCCGACCAACATCGTCGTAGTTGACAACGGCTCACACGATGGCAGCGTCGAGACAATTAGACGACATTGGCCACAGGTGAAAGTTATCGAAGTAGGAAGCAATGTTGGTTACGCGGCAGCAAATAATCTTGGCATTCGAGAATCGAATAGCAAACTCATCCTTTTATTGAACAGTGACACTCTAGCTTCAGGTCTAGCGATCGACGCCCTTGTTGCTCAACTGAGAGAACGTCCTAATGTTGGTGCGATTGGGCCGAGGCTGGTCAACCGTTACGGCCAACAAGAGCTGTCCTTCGGAAATATGATTGGACCATGGAACGAATTAATTCAGAAAGTAAAACGAACCTCTCTAACCCATGATGTGCCGATAATATCTCAACGAATTCGAAATTCCCTCATTCGACCTGGATATCACGATTGGGTTAGTGGAGCCTGCCTGCTCTTTCGGAGAAGTGACGCCGACGCGGTAGGCGGACTTGACGAACGTTTCTTTCTATACGGCGAAGATGTGGATTTCTGTGCCGCATTACGCCGAACTGGAAAACGTGTGTTTTTTTCTCCTGATATCGAAGTGTTACACCACGTTGGTCGGTCAGGCCTTCATATGTCTGAGCAGACCGAACTCGCGTATCGGCGCAGTCAACTAGCTTTTTACAGAAAGCATCATCCCTCATGGGCACCTCTTCTTAAGGTCTATCTGAAGGCGAGAGGGAAACTTCCGCCACAATCATCGTAGGTATTTCTACGTAGGCTCTGGGGGCATGGAAATTCCATGGGCTGTTCCCTACATACATTTTCAATCAAAACGTTCATTTCGTCCGGTCAAAATAACTGCCGCCAACAACCAATCGATACGAGTGCAGCTTTAGCCTAAAAGGCTCACCCTGCTATAGTCGATCTCGTGCGAGTTGCTATAGATGTCAGAAAGATCGACGACTTCGGCATAGGAACATATGTACGGAATCTTGTTAAGCAACTAGCCCATCTGGATCAAGAAACAGAATATCTATTGCTCTGCAAACAAGCCGACGTGGAATCAGTGAGGCATCTAGGTGGAAACTTTCAAGCCATCGTCGACCAGTCTGGTCAATATTCAATTCGAGAACAACTTTCAATTCCATCAAAACTGCTTAGGCTGGCCCCACACGTGTTCCATACGCCTCATTACGTTCTTCCAGCCTTAACTCCCTGTCGATCTATAGTTACGATTCACGATTGTATACACCTACTCTTTCCGCAATATCTTGATGGGCGGATAGCACGGACATACGCTCGTTCCGCTTTCTGGATGGCCGTCAATCGAGCAAACCGAATTCTGACAGTCTCGGAAGCATCCAAACGTGACATCCTTCGTTTTTTTCCAGTGTCACCTGATAAGGTCACCGTCATCTATAACGCGATCGCAGAACACTTTTTTGAGCCTCCATCACAACAACAACTCTCAGAGGTTCGCGAGCGCTACCAGCTCAGCGATAGATTTATCATGTACGCAGGTAACGTAAAGCCTCACAAGAATCTTGAGCGCCTCATTGATGCGTTTGTCCTGCTCAGACAAATGGAAGGTAACGCTGATTTGCGGCTCTTAATCACGGGCAGTGAGGTCTCTAAATACACAATGCTGAGACGGGCAGTCCATAGACACAACCTCCATAAATACGTTCGATTTCTAGGTTACCAACCCGAGCGGACCCTCGCCACGCTTTATCGACTTGCTGACGTTTTCGTTTTTCCATCGTTGTACGAAGGCTTCGGGCTTCCACCAGTGGAAGCAATGGCCAGCGGCACGCCCGTCGTCGTTTCTGAAGTCTCTTCCCTACCGGAAGTAGTTGGCGATTCTGGAGTATTGGTCAATCCATACGATGCAACTTCAATAGCAAATGGAGTTCAGGCGGTCCTAACTGACACCAACTTCGCTGAAGACCTAAGGAAGCGTGGCTTAGCTAGATCGCGGACATTCTCGTGGGCAAAGTCCATCGAACGTGTCCACAAAATCTATCAAGAGGTGGCCAAGGTTCAATGACCGAGAGCAAGACAACACCGGCCAACATTGGGCAACTTCGTGTCGCATTAGTACACGACTGGCTGACCGGAATGCGCGGGGGAGAAAAGGTACTAGAAGCAATCTACGAACTCGTTCCCGGCGCGAAACTATTTACGCTACTCCACGTTCCAGGCTCTGTTTCTCCAGCACTCGAATCGCGCCGAGCATCTACCTCATTGATTCAGAATTTTCCTATGTCGGCCAGTCAATATCGCCGGTATATACCGATATTCCCCTGGGTTATTGAACAATTCGACTTGGACCCCTTTGATCTCGTAATCAGTACTAGTCATTGCGCAGCCAAATCGGTCATCGCCACCGGAAAGGCACGTCATCTTTGTTACTGTTTTACTCCGATGCGCTATGCGTGGGATCAATTCGACGCGTACTTCGGCTCTAGCCGAGTAGGACACCTACAGAACCGACTATACCGAGAAATTTTTTGCCGACTGGCCAGATGGGATGCAGCTACCTCTGACCGGGTCAGCCGATATATAGCTGATTCTCAGCACGTTGCTGGTAGGATAAACCGCTACTATAATCGTAATGCCACGGTAGTGCATCCACCTGTAGATACTGATTTTTTTTACCCAAATGAATCACACAGAGACGATTACTTTCTCGTTGTTTCGGCCCTCGTCCCTTACAAGCGTATCGACGTGGCGATTGAAGCATGCCATCAAACAGGAATGCGACTTAAGATTGTTGGGTCTGGACCTGAGCGCGAATGGCTCCAAACTCAATCGGGTACCGATGTTGAATTTCTTGGCTCCCGTAGTGACGATGAAATAAGAACACTATATCGCCGAGCACGAGGCGTTCTTCTTCCCGGTGAAGAGGACTTTGGTATTGTTGCTGTCGAAGCCATGTCATGCGGAACCCCTGTCATTGGTCTAGCTCGAGGCGGAACGACCGAAACAATCATTGAAGGCACTAGCGGTATCTTGGTGGAGCAACTAACAGCAGACTCCTTTGCCACCGGAATAAGACGTACGTTGGCCTCTCCATTTAATAGAGAGGAAGTTCGATCCCACGCCTTAGGATTCTCACGAAATCAATTTATGGGCGCCATGCGACGCTGTATCGAAGAAACTGCTCCCACTCAAACACTTAATCCGACATGGTAACTCGACAAACCCGGTTACTCGTCGTCAGCCATATCATGCTAGACACGGTTTTGGCCGTAACAGCATTCGCATTGGCATATCTCGTCCGATTCGAAACAGGATTGATTGAGGCTCCTAAGGGACAGCCTCCCTTCGCGCAGTATCTTGCGCTTATGCCATTTATTGGGCTCCTTGCGCCAGCAGCATTCAACCTAGTTGGCGCATATAGACTCCGTCGGGATCGTACCAGGGTAGATGACTTTTTCTCCGTTCTAGTCGGCACAATATTGTTGGTGGTGATGATCATTCTCGGAACCCTCTACTTCCAGGTATACCAAGCGAGTGACCTAGCCCAACAGCAAGGCGCATACGAAGTTTCCAGGATCGTCCTTCTGTTATTTGTAGTCACCAATGTCACACTGACCTACCTCTCTAGGGAAACCATTCGAACCCTCATGCGTCAACGATTTAAGGCGGGAATCGGACTTAAGCGAGTGCTGGTTGCCGGAACAGGAGAACTTGGGAGACACGTAGCCGACCGCCTCGTTGAGCACTCAGAGTTTGGTTATCAACTAGTAGGATTTGTGGATGACAGCGCGGCCGCAGACACATTGGGCTATAGAGGATTTCCTCTATACGGTCCTCTTCAAGAGACCGAAGAAGTTATAGACCGGGAAAAGATTGACCAGCTATACGTAGCTTTACCTCTTGCCGAACTCCACAAGATGCTTCATCTAATCGAAGTTGCCAATCGCGAAGGCGTAGACGTCAAGGTGGTTCCTGACCTTTTACAGTTCATCGCGCTACGGGCAAGACTTGAAGATTTTGACGGCGTACCCATTATCAACATCAATGACGTACCTCTTCAAGGACTCAGAAGCGCGGTCAAACGCTCTATAGACATTGTTGTATCGCTTTCCGCATTAGCCGTATTAGCGGTGCCGTTTGCGATTATTGCTCTTGCAATTCGTCTCAATTCACCAGGTTCCGTCTTTTACCGCCAAGAACGTATGGGCCTCGATCGTCGACAGTTTATGGTCTTGAAATTTCGTTCGATGTATCAAAACGCTGAAGAAGACTCCGGGCCCGTCTGGACCCGAGAAGACGATCCTCGACGAACCACTGTTGGAGCGGTTCTCCGTCGCTTTAGCCTAGATGAACTCCCTCAACTCGTAAATGTGTTTTGGGGTGAAATGTCTCTCGTTGGCCCACGACCGGAACGACCATTCTTCGTCGAACAGTTCAAAGAACGTGTGCCTCAGTACATGCTCAGACACAAAGTTAAATCAGGCATGACGGGTTGGGCACAGGTAAACGGTTGGCGCGGTAACACGTCGATTGAAAAAAGAATTGAGTACGATCTTTACTACATTGAAAATTGGTCGGTTGGACTAGATTTCAAGATACTGTGGCTTACGGTGATAAGAGGATTCTTCCACAAACATGCATATTGAATTCTATTCCCTTGTGCGCGTTTCCTCACTTGTTTCAACGTTCAAGAGATATTTTTTTTCAAAGAATCAAAAACGACGGGAGTTTTCGCTTAGTGCCTAAAAGGGTCCTCATTACCGGTGTCGCTGGATTTATCGGATCCCATCTAACAGAGGCATTACTGGAACACGGTTACTCTGTTATCGGTATTGACAATTTACTCACGGGAGATCTAAACAACATCTCACATCTTTCCGGGAAAGATTTCACCTTCATTAAACAGGACGTTACCAACTACATCAATCTTGACGGACCTGTGGATTATGTCTTTCACTGGGCTAGCCCCGCCAGTCCGATTGACTATCTTAATCATCCAATTCCGACTCTCAAGGTCGGCGCCCTTGGAACCCACAACACACTAGGCCTTGCTCTTGCAAAACAGGCAACATTTATTCTGGCCTCGACATCGGAAGTATATGGAGACCCACTTGAACACCCGCAATCAGAAACCTACTGGGGAAACGTTAACCCTATCGGTCCACGCGGTGTCTACGATGAGGCCAAACGGTTCGGCGAGGCTATGACTACTGCATACCACCGCTACCACGGTCTCGACACAAAAATTGTCAGAATCTTCAACACATACGGACCCAGGATGCGCTTGAATGACGGTCGCGCCATACCTAACTTTATCTGCCAAGCACTTAGGCAAAAAGACGTTACTGTTTACGGGAATGGCGACCAGACACGAAGTTTCTGTTTTATAAGTGACCTGATTGACGGACTCATTCGACTAATGGACGCGGAGACGAATGAGCCAGTTAACATTGGTAATCCGACAGAAATGTCAATTATTCAAATAGCTGAAGAAATAATCAGAACTGTAGGCTCCTCTTCAAAGATAGTGCACAAAGAGCTTCCCGAGGACGATCCAAAAGTGCGCCAACCAGATATCACCCGAGCCAAAACCCTTCTCGGATGGTCTCCTCAGGTATCGCTGAAAGATGGACTCAACGCTACGATTGATGACTTTCGAAAAAGAGTAGCCGGCTAATTTTCAGGAACATTGCCTCGGACGACCGTAAGACAATCACGATTTACTAGACTTTCCCGAATGATCTTCTTTGAACACACGTCCAGTGAACCATGCATTGATCAAACTCGTTTCGCATAAGCGACATCTCAAGTTTAATCGTGATTGAGTGCCCTCGCAGCATGCAGAATGTAATGTAACCCCGAACCGACGGTGACAATGAGTGACGCATATACCATCACGTCAACAAAGCCAGACCTCTGATTCAAGTAGTTAAAGAACAGAGTAGTTGCTCCAGTGAGCACATACACCAGCGTTGCCAATTTTCCGAATAAAGACGGCTTAAACGTAAACCTCTCGATCGTAAAATTCACTACTGCTACTGTTGCGACGATGATAACGTCTCGACTTATGACTAGTACAGTCAACCAAATGGGAAGTTGATTCGCTAGGCCAAGCCCCGGTACCGTCAGTACAACGAAAGTCGACACTAGCAGAAGTTTGTCTGCCATCGGATCAAGCAAAGCGCCTAACTCTGTGTGTTGCCCGGACCATCGCGCTATGAGGCCATCTAAGGAATCAGTAATCCCAGCGACAATAAATGCAATCAACGCCCACCCACTATGGCCATAGATCACGAGAATCACGATAGCTGGAACCAGTAATAACCGGCCAAGAGTCAGTTGATTAGCAAGGGTTAAGGTTGCCACTCTATTAAACCTACCGTGAATTAGACATCAGTTCAGAAAGACGACCAACGACTTCGATGGCCTCCAAACCGGTCACCGCTCTTGAAGGCTGAAACTTTCCGTCCTCCAACTGCGTCAACAAGCCTGCTTCTACAGCGCGCCGAGCGGAAAGGTAGTTCAGATGAGCGCTGCTCATATCTGAAAATTCCTGTGCTGTACCGGGAGAAGAGTCACTCAATCCGAGAGAATCCATCCCCAGCAGGTCAAGCATATCAACCAAGACCTCAGCTAGCTCTCCCCGACGAACCAGACTTGATGGGGCGAATCGATAGGCAGCGTCCACGTCCATTATCCCGGCGGCCACTACAGTTTGAATCCACTCGCTTCCCCAATGTTCACGAGTGTCGGTAATAATCACCGGCCGCGTTCCAGTCTGCAAAATAGAATCAGCGAATCGAACACCAATTAAGACCGCCAAGTCCCCTCGCGTCGCGTTGTCCGTCGAAGAAATCTCACCAAACTGGTCCGGAAGTCCAGACAGAAATATCAATTCTCTAACACGATCGACATTCTGAATAGCTATCTGGTTAGGCTCGACCTCGACAGCACGCTCATAGCTATTCAATGCAGGCTCTAAATCAGCGTTCAGCTCGTGGATCTCTCCCAATAACATAAATGCTTCGACATCAAACGCATCCAGGCTGACCGACTCTTCCGCATGACGCAAAGCCTCCACTAAGTTGCCTTGACTACGCTCAACCACTGCAAGCTCTAAATGCAAAAATGCACTGTCCGGTGAAGCCGCAATAACCTGTTCATAAACACTTCTAGCGGCATCGAAATCGCCACTAGCTGCAGCCTCCCTGGCAAGGCCGAGCTGTTCAGTTGCAACCGTGAATCGGAGACCTTCTACTTCTCGAGCCACTCCTGGTAGACCAGGCTCAACCACCAAAGCCTCTTCGAAAAAAACAATCGCGTCCTGACGACGATTCAACCCAAGCATTGCTTGACCTCTACCCACCAAACCAGACACATAAGCGGGAGCTATCTCAGTGGCACGGCTGAGATATTCGTCAGCCTCTCGGTAATTCCCTTGTCCAAGCCTCACCCATCCCAATCCGGTGATGGCTGGATAAAAATCAGGGCTCTCAGCAAGTAGCACCGTATATCTGGCCTCTGACCTCGCAAGATCACCTAACTGCAAATAAGTCCAAGCTTCTTCATGGGCACTGGCTACCCTGGTGCCTTCATATCTTTCAGGAACCGATGGAAAGAGAAATGTCGGATACGCAGGGTCGACAACAATCGGTAATCGAGCAGCACACGCACCTGAAACGAACACCAACAGGACTGCGACAACACTACGCCGCATCATCGACAGCTCATTTCTTTCGCTATCCCGCCCATTTCAACCTTTGTCTTCTCGTAGCCACCGCGGCCTCAAGAATATCAAGCTTCCACAGTTGGCTCAGCCAACATCTGGTTTCTTCGGCTACAACCAACAATTAGCAAGCACACAGCTTGGTCAACCAACCGCATTTACAGTCTTGGATAACACACAGGCAAAACCAAACCCGAGCTGAACACCCAGCTTAAAACCAGTCCCATACCATGATGTACTTGGACCCGATAACTTTCGCTTAACTTGCAGGTTAGGCTTAATTACTTCTACGCCTCTAAATTGATTCTAGCACGCTGTCCCAAGGCACACTTCCAGCTCTTATTAGAATCGGATGGTCTGCGCGGACATCTACAATCGTTGAGGGAATAGCAAGGTCTGCTGTCCCGCCATCAAGAACAACTGAAAGGTCAGAACCAATGGACTCCAAGGCTTCCGATGCAGTCTGAGCAGGACGTTCTCCACTCCGATTCGCGCTCGTCGCTGTAATCGGACAACCCAGTTCGGCTGCGATTTCACGAGCAATCAGGTTATTTGGCACCCTCACAGCCACAGTGTCTTGCTCAGTCAGCACAGCTCGAGACGAATCTGAATACATCTCGATCACCAGCGTCAACGGGCCTGGCCAAAAGGTTTCAGCCAAAATCCGTCCACTATGTGGAAGCTTACCGAGGCACTTCTCCACCTGCGCTATGTTTGCAGCCACTAACGGCACTTCCCTAGCAGGCGGTCGTCTCTTCGTTTCAAAAAGACGTGCTAATGCTTCTCTATTTCTGGGATCTACACCCAAAGCGTACAGCGTGTCTGTTGGGTAAGCTATCAATCCGCCATCTTTCAACACTCTCGTCGCTGCTTCTATAGTCGACTGGTTGGTCTCACTCGCACTAACCAGGTACGAAATAGGGTTGTCCTTTGGCATAACTACTAGAACAGGCCGACGAAGCGACGTGTAACAACACGATGATGCGGAAGAGTCATCGCCATTAGCGTTGTTCCGCCGCTACAACAAGAAAACAACCTGCCACTATCAAAGCGAGACCAAAACACCTTTTTTCCAACTGTGGACTAAAAACGGAGCGGTGCGTTCTCACCAGCCGAAGAACTTACATGAATCGTATCGATAAACTGCACACGGTGAGGCTCCGTCTGCATAACCAGCGAACTCGTTCTTGACCCTTCCGCAAAGAATCGAACACCCTTCATAAAAGTTCCTTCCGTAACGCCAGTCGCAGCAAAAATCACGCGCTTTCCAGACGCAAGATCTTTAGCTTTATAGACTCTAGTAGGATCTTCGATTCCCATCGTCTGAGCACGTTCCTTTTTCTCTGGTGTGTCGATTACCAACCGCCCGAAGATCTCTCCATTTAGACACCTCATCGCAGCAGCTGCCAAGACACCCTCGGGAGCGCCACCAGTTCCCATTGCGGCATGAACTCCGCTTCCAACCAAGGCAGCGGAAATCGCGGCTGAAAGGTCTCCGTCCCCGATCAACTTTATCCGAGCTCCGACTTCCCTAATCTCTTCGATCAACTGCTCATGCCGAGGACGGTCTAACACAACCACCACCAAATCCTGAACCGTACGCTTTAAGCACTTCGCGATCGCCCGGAGGTTCTCAGCGACGGGGGCATCTAAGTTCACCGCATGCTTTGACCTCGGACCGACAACTAATTTCTCCATATAAATATCAGGAGCATGTAGAAGCCCGCCTCGCTCAGCAGCGGCCAAAACAGCAATCGCATTCGCAGTCCCCGTTGCGCAAAGATTGGTTCCCTCTAGCGGATCCACCGCAATATCGATTTCCGGAAGCTCACTGCTTCCATTCACTGCCGCTTCCCCGACACGTTCACCAATAAAGAGCATCGGTGCCTGGTCTCTCTCTCCTTCGCCGATAACGACTCGACCATCGATCGGAACGCGATCGAGGCAGCTCCGCATAGCTTCTACTGCTACTTGATCCGAACGGTGTCTATCACCCAAGCCCATCGTGTGCGAGCATGCGATTGCAGCTTGCTCAACGACATCAAGAAACGCTAAAGATAGATCTGTTTGCTTCAACTTCAATCTCCCATGTCTATGACACTGTTGTCATCACGCCGCCCGTGCAACAGGGTTAAACTGGCGGCAATTCACATCGGGTCGGTTTGTCGACGCGGTACCCAAGAACATAATCTGCCTGCATGAGCTTATGAATCTCTCGAGTGCCCTCATAAATAACTGCGCCCTTACAGTTGCGATAATAACGCCCTACTGGATATTCATCTGAATACCCGTTGGCGCCATGAATCTGAACTGCGTCTCCTGCAGCCCGCTCAGATGCTTCAGTTGCAAACCATTTCGCAAGGCCTGTTTCTCTGGTATTTCTTCGACCCGTATTCTTCATCCAACCAGCTCTCAACCACAATAGACGCGAAGCTTGGTAATCCGATTCCATTTTCGCAATCATCTCTTTTACCAACTGATGTTGCCCAATCTTGACACCAAACGTTTGTCTTTGGTTTGCATAATTACTGCTGGCATCTCGACATGCTTTGATCAATCCGGTGGCTCCTGCGGCTACACTTAACCGCCCTTGGTCGATCGCGAACATGGCAATTTTGAATCCCTCTCCTTCGTTGCCCAACATATTTTCGTGCGGAACTTCAACATCGTCAAATTTTAGAAATCCTGTGTTTCCAGCAAGTATTCCCCATTTCTCCTTCAACGGACCGCTTGAAAAACCAGAGAACTCTCGCTCAACAATAAACGCACTAATGCCAGACACATCTCGCCTCTGCTTCTTCTCTCGATCAGTCCAAGCAAATATCAGAAAATGATCGGCTACATCCGCAAGAGAAATCCACATCTTCTCACCGTTCAGAACCCAACAATCGCCCTGCTTAACCGCAACCGATTGCATGCCTCTCACATCACTTCCGGCGGCAGGTTCCGTGAGACCGTAGCTCCCAATACGCGCGCCCTTCGCTTGGGGAACCAAGTAGCGTTGACGTTGCTCCTCAGTGCCCCATGTAAGTAGGCTCAGACTGTTTAGTGCTGTATGCACGGAGACGATCACTCGTAGGGAGGTATCGACATACTCCAATTCCTCGCAAGTTAGACCCAAACTAACATAGTCCATGCCCGCCCCACCGTAACGCGTCGGAATGCAAAGCCCGAGCAGGTCCAGATCTCTCATCTGTTCGAGAATCTTCAGATCGAAGCAGTGAGCACGGTCAAGATCGTGAATCTTTGGACCGATTTCACGAGCACCCCACTCGCGTACAGCCAGTTCTAAAAGTTTGTGTTCCTCTGTGAATTCAAGATCAATCATTCAACCATTGGCCCCATTGTGACGCTTCTCTCAAAGCCGACACCGCGACTCGTAAAAAATATGTGACTCTTCAGATTTACTCGTGCCTAATCACAACCACGTCTCCGCGTTGAACGCCTAGCTGACGAGCCGCACTCCCAGAATTGGCCGAAAATTCAAGCTGACCCGTACTCCCAAAAATCGCACTAACCTCTCCGTCATTTATGTCGGTGTACGTTTCGACAAGGCGACCAACCTTATATTCGCCCACCTCAATTTCAATACTCCCGGCCTGTGAGTAGTTCTCGACGGTTTTACGGTCAATGTTCGATATCAAGTTTCCAAAATGATCAATTCGTAAGACCTGACCGACCAATGTCCCATCCACCCTATTAACTGTAGGAATATCTAACAACTGATAGTCCGTCACAGATCTACCAAGGGCCGACAACCGAATATTCTTACCCAACCAAGCTGCTGCCGGCGCAAATCGGTCTCGACCTTCAAACGTCCTGCTTACAGTCGGTCTCGCATAACGACGTTCCGTGAGTTCAACGACTTCTATCTGGGATTTATCCTGAAAAATTGGACTAAGCACTCCATTATCTGGGGCTATAAACCGATAGCTCCCCGTCTCGACCGCCAATCCTCGCCTCGCGGAACCAACGCCCGGATCCACCACAACCAGAAAAATCGTTCCTGCTGGAAAAACGCTATAAGCCGCCGACAGTTCCAAGCTGGCCGTGAGCACATCGTGAGGCGGTACATCGTGAGAAATGTCAACCAGAGTGACCTCAGGACAAATTCCTAAAATCACCCCTTTCATAGCACCCACGTAATGGTCTCTCAAGCCAAAATCCGTTAGCAAGGCTATGGTCACTCGAGCCATTCCCTTGACTCCTATACGAGAGAATTATTTGCAATAAAGCGAACTCATGCTGGCCGAGGTAGAGGCTTTCTAAGCACGACCTCCCGCATCCTAGTCGTTAACAAGAAGGAATTGCTAACCGCCAAACCATCAAACAAATCGACAAACTCTCGACTGTGCCACACTCTCGGTGCCGGACGTTCCGTGGCCAATGGACGATAGCGGAGTCTCCTCTCGTCTACGATCTCATACTGCATGGGCCTGGAGACTCTCCGTGCCTCAGCCCCATGACACAACAAGGTGACTCCGCCTGGCTTCAATACTCTTACAATCTCAGAAGCGAACATTTCAGCAAGCTGATCACTGAGGTAGTCAAAAACATCCCAGCAGAGAACGCCGTCCACGGAGTTGGTTAAGTTATTGAGTTGCCACTTTTCGATAATGCGCCTGTGAGTCTCCACCGAATCATTACCATTTTTGTTACCAGAGTCCTGCTTAATCGCGTTATTCGACCGCCACGTCTCCGGATTCGACAACACGTCCTGCACGTGTAACTTGCAACCCAACCGACCACCTAGAAACATAACGTTCCCACCAACTGCTGGACCTAGGTCTATAACAACCACCGATTCACGTCCCTCAAGTGCAGCCACAAACTTGGAGACTCCTAGAGTCGCAAACACTTCGCTTGGGTCAGCCGCCCCAAAGGTCATTTCGCCTCCGTTTAGTCCACCTCAAATGCAAACGTTAAACCGAGAAATTACTCGTCTTAACGCACCGGTTCCTGCACTCACGCCTTCCCTCTTAGTGTCTAAACCTTTTGAACCCTTCGAAATACAGCGGAGACCCTCAGTAACGCGACAGACTCACGTCTCAGTAGAGGCCCTCACCCCATTCGATCGCGTTTTAGTGTGCAGTACTAGTGGCTGGCGCCGACGTGGTGGTCGATTTGGAGTTTTCCTTCGACTGCAACGATTCCGACGTCCGCGCTACGGAAGCTCGAGCGCTCGTCTCAGGGGCCTGTGACTCCTTATGGTTCTTCATGTCTATACTCCCGCGAAATTGGGCCCCTTCAGAGATCGCGATCGTCGGTGCGACAATATCGCCTTCGACGGTTCCATTCTCTCGAATATTAATCTTCTCACTTGCCGTGATGTTCCCGGTGACGTTCCCCATCACCACGACTACCTTGGCGAATATCTGAGCATTGATCCGTCCGTTCGGGCCGACCGTCAGAACGTGGTCTGGCAACTCAACCTCACCATCCACCTTTCCTTCTATTGTCAAGTCTTCGCTACCACTTAATTCACCCTTAATGATCACCGACTTTCCAATGTTCACAACTTCACCTTCAAGCGGCCTGTCCGATGGACGCCTCGGGTGGCTGGTAGAACCCATCGGCACTTGAGCATCACTATTCGCCGCTGGGCTTTCAGATTTGGTTGGTTCCTCCCGTTTCCACATCAAGCACTCTCCACTCTTGCGCTGAGGAGCCGACCAGCTGAAAGCCGGCATCCCGCAACCCAATTTTTATTGAGTATAAGGGAGGGGTGATAAGCCTGTCTAGCCCTTTCATTGCTGATGGTTAGCGCCAGTGATAAGATCGAAAACGAATGCGGATTTATCTCGATCACAACTCCACAACGCCCGTCCATCCGACAGTTGTAACAGCGGTAAGAACTAGTCTGGAACAGCAGTTTGGGAATGCCTCGAGCGTTCATTCTTTCGGTCAAGACGCGAAAACAGTGGTCGATAACGCACGGGCTAGCGTTGCGGCGCTGATCGGTGCTAATCCACAAGAGATTGTCTTTACCAGCGGTGGTACGGAGTCAGACAATCTCGCGATCCGTGGTGTTGCCGAGAGTGCGGCTCCAACCAAACGTTTGCACCTCATAACGAGCAGTATCGAGCATGAAGCAGTGTTACAAACCTTCAAAGCCCTCAGCAAAAAAGGTTGGACGACTACGCTAATCCCCGTTGGTGAGAGCGGCATCGTTGAACCTGAGGCACTAGAAGCAGTGATCACCGATGACACTGCTCTTGTCTCGGTCATGCACGCCAACAATGAAATCGGCACAATTCAACCACTAGCTGCTCTAGCCGACATCGCTCACCGGCGCGGCGCTCTCTTTCACACCGACGCTGTTCAGTCAGTGGGAAAACTAAAGATAACCGTCGCCGATCTCAACATTGACCTACTTTCGCTCTCTGCCCATAAATTTTATGGCCCAAAGGGCGTGGGAGCGCTCTGGTTGCGACGCGGCTCTCGACTCATCTCAACATCCACCGGTGGCAAACAGGAACGCAACCGACGAGCCGGGACTGAAAATGTCCCTGGCATTGCAGGTCTGGGAATTGCATCTCAACTTGCACTACAGAATACAGCCAACGATACTGTGCATCTTTCAACGCTTCGGGACAAACTTGAAACGGGAATTCTTCGAGTAGTTCCTGGGACTATCGTTAACGGGGATCCGTCACAGCGAGTACCAAATACGACAAACATCAGCTTCGACCGTATCGAAGCCGAATCCCTCTTAATTGCCCTTGATCTGGAAGGCGTAGCGGTATCCACGGGTTCAGCGTGCTCATCAGGTACTCTAGAACCATCGCACGTGCTCCGTGCGATGGGATTTTCCGGTCACCGCGCCCAAAATTCGATCAGATTCAGCCTCGGTTCTGACAACACGATGGAAGAAATTGATCGTGTTATAGCTATCCTTCCAAAATTGGTTCAAAAGCTGCGGCGCGTTTCGAGACCATCCATCAACCCGAATCAGAAAACTGCACCTATCGGAAGGTAACCACAAATAAAGACATGCGAATTGTGGTGGCCATGTCCGGTGGCGTTGACTCGTCGGTTGCAGCAGCTCTTCTTGCTGAACAAGGGCACGAAGTTATCGGTCTGTCGATGCAATTATACGACCAACGAGAAGGTGGAGCGGACTTTGGTAGTTGTTGTTCGATCGACGATCTTGAAGATGCCAGGCGCGTGGCTTCTCTTCTGCGGATACCGCATTACATCGTCAACTTCGAAAAACAATTCGACGCCCAGGTAATCTCACCATTCGTCCGTGAATACACCATGGCAAGAACACCAATCCCTTGTGTGCAGTGTAACGGCGGCCTTAAGTTTACGAACTTGCTCGAACGCGCAAAGGGTTTCGACGCAAGCTACGTATCAACCGGACATTACGCGAGAGTGAGTCACGGACCAGATGGGCTATACAAGCTTTACCGAGGTCTAGACCGAGACAAAGACCAGTCGTATTTTCTCTTTACACTTACTCAGTCCCAACTCGCCTATGCAAACTTTCCCCTAGGCGAACTCAGAAAATCTGAAGTGCGGGAATACGCCGACACCTTTGGCCTTCCCGTCGCTGCTAAACCAGATAGTCACGAGATCTGCTTTGTTCCTGACGGTAACTACGCGGATTTCGTCGAGCGCAGAACTAGTGGCAACATCGAACCTGGCCCCATTACCAACACGGATGGACAAGTGCTTGGTCAACACGCTGGCATCCACAGGTACACAGTCGGACAACGAAAAGGCTTAGGAATAAGCAACCCTGTACCACTTTATGTTGTGGCGCTTAATGCAAGAAACCGAACTGTCACTGTCGGTCCCAGATCCGCTATTGAAAGGACGTCCCTCCAGGCGTCAGCAATCAACTGGATCGCTGGCACTCCGCCAGATGATTTACTTCGAATCACAGCACAAATCAGGCATCACCAGTCTGAAGCAACGGCCACGCTTCACATTAAAGACGCATCCACTGCGTCACTTGAATTCGATGAGCCTCAACATGGAATTTCTCCCGGCCAAGCCGCGGTGTTCTATGACGGCGACGTCGTGGTCGGTGGAGGGTGGATCGACTAATCAGCGGGTATCACTATAACGAACAAACATCCATCGTTGCGGGGCATACACTCCAGAACATGATTCGCGACTACGGTGTTTCTGTAGCGTCCTTCTGCTGTTCAGGAAGGCTTTCTAAATAACGCTCAGCGTCAATCGCTGCCATGCAACCCGAACCGGCAGCCGTGATGGCCTGCCTGTAGGTATGGTCTTGCACATCGCCTGCGGCGAACACACCTGAAACACTGGTCCTGCTGCCTCCCTTCGGAACAATATATCCGTTAGTATCTAACGCCAACTTATCGACAAAAAGACTGGTATTCGGAGTATGTCCAATCGCAACAAACAATCCTTCGATGTCAAGAGTTTTGCTTTCACCCGTTACAATGTTGCGAATAGTCACACCCGTAACCACACCCTGAGCCACATCTCTAACTTCGTCGACGACGCTGTTCCATTCAAATGACACCTTTGGATTTGCTAAAGCCTTCTCTCGCATAATTTGAGACGCTCGAAGTTCCGCACGGCGGTGAATTACGCTTACATGTGAAGCGAATTTTGTGAGGAAGATTGCCTCCTCCATTGCGGTGTCACCTCCACCTACCACGGCAATCGGTTTATCTCGGAAAAAATAACCGTCACAGGTCGCACAAGTTGACACGCCATGGCCCATCAATTCTCGTTCAGACGAAAGACCAAGTAGTCGCGCTGAGGCACCAGTTGAAATTATCAAAGAACGCGCGTAGTGTGTCTCATTGATCGTGGACACCGAAAACCGCGAACCCGACAAATCAACATTAGTTACATCGCCTCGGACAAACTCGGTACCAAACCGCTCTGCTTGAGCCCTCATCGTAGCCATCAATTCCGGGCCCATAATGCCGTCTTTGAAGCCAGGGTAATTCTCCACCGCCGTGGTCAGCATCAGTTGACCGCCTGACTCAAGGCCTTCAATCAATAGCGGTTTCAAATTCGCACGTGCGGCATACAGTCCCGCAGTCAGTCCCGCAGGTCCAGAACCAATGATGATCACCTCACGCATTCGTTTTACCTACCCTCCAGCTTTTCTTTTGCTACTCAAGACTCTCTCTTCAACATCTACTCATTATGTGAATGATTTCCGCCAGGCCTATCGATATCGAGTGTCAAAATTACGCCAGCATCCTCAGGCCAAGAATTGCGACCGAATGTTGAACTTGTTACTAACCGAGTCGAGAAAACTCAAAACTCACTTGAACCTCTATTTTGTTTTCCGGTCCGATCAGACAAGTTACGCAGCGCGCGTGCGACGTCTCTCAGTCCCTGCCAGCCGGCCGGGGCGAACACGACAACTTAAACATTTGGTGTTTCCTAGGAGCCTCTACCGGATGAATCAACAAGGCGCTAGTTTAGCTTAAGTGCTTGAGGAGAACTCAGCGAATCACCGTTTTCAGATGCCCAATCAGCCAAGCGACCGATTTCGGAAAACCTTCCTGAATTAGACCGAGCACCCAAAACCACCACCGACAGTGGACCCAAATTTGAATCCCTTACGACTGCAGCCAAGCAATATCCTGAGGCATCTATATACCCCGTCTTTCCACCGATCACATTCAATCGCCCTCTGAGTAGCCGGTTAGTATTTCGAACCGTTACAGCTCGACGACTCGTGCGAAAGCCATACGAGTTCTTCTGCATTATTGTCACAATCGTTGAGTTTTCGGTCGCGTGGGAGATCATCCTTACAATATCGTATGGTGTTGACAGATTCTGCTTATCAAGACCGGACGGATCTGCAAAGCTCGTACTTCGAAGACCAAGCTCTCTGGCCTTCAAATTCATCTGTTCAACGAAGCCCTCAGTGCCCCACGGCGAAACCCTAGCTAAAACTCTAGCAGCCGCATTGTCGGATGCGACAAGCGCTAGATGCAGAAGGTCACCCAGTTCAATACGTTCCCCGCTTCGCAAGTAAGTCGTATTGGCCCGCCGGACATCACGTCGGGAAACCACTACGTCCCGCGTCAGGTCAGGCGTTTCGTCCAGAAATACCAAGGCCGTCATCACCTTCGTAATACTTGCGATAGGGCGCCTAGCGTAGCCGTCTGATTCCCAGAGCACCTCATGCGTGATGGGGTTGTAAATCATCGCCGCCTGAGCCCTGAGCCGCGGGGGCCGAAGATCTTCAAAACTTAGTGTGCTAGGGGGATCGTTAATCGGGTCAGGCGCGGCGGGTTCGACAACAACTGGGTACGGTTCAGCAAGACCAATATTTGGAGCACCGCCTTGGGCGCTAAAACACAGCAAGCAAAAGACTACCCCGGCAAATTGATAAACGGGCTTGACAGCTTGGGTCTGTCTTAAAACGGCTGGAATAGCTTGCCTCTCAAATTGATTGTTGTCTAAGTCAGATTTTCGCCTATGTCTCGCAAAAGGGTCAAGGCCCGTCGCACGCTGTCTCTGATCCTATTACCAACAGCAAGCCCTAGACATGCATCTCATCACAGGCGAAACAACAAAAGAACGGCTTGTGTTACCGCGCCGCCGCCACGCCTTCAAAAGTGTAGCTCTCTCGTGCTCGAACTTGAGCACCCTCACGCCGCACCCTAATCCGCAATCGCCTGGTCCGTGCTTCGCCGGCCTCAGGTCGATTCGTATTGAAACCCACTACGTAGTAGTCGCTAGTTTCCGCATCTATCTCACGCAAGCCCGACACAAAATTATTCCGATTGACGATAGCGATACCACCCGTGAGTTCAGCCAAACTCCGAAGGCTTGTCTGTGTGCGAAAGACGTGGCTATTCCACTCTTGAGTGGGAAGGTTGTATTCAATGTCCGAGCCAGCCATCAGTCCCCTCGGGTCCAGCGTATGAAACGTCGTGTTTGACCGATTCGCGGCCCGGGCTAATTCTGCAATTTCGTTGTGAAGCTCTGAATCAGCAAATACGGCTCCTTGCCGTTCTACGTCCGCGAATGGCTGGTCTTCATACTGGTTGGTATATCGTTGAGCGGCATCTAGGCCATACTGTTCGCCGAACGGATTCAAGTCGTATCCCGCGCTAATATAAATAAAGACTTTCCTGCGGTTGTTGATCCGCGACAGGTTCTTCAAAGTTTCAAAAGCCGTCTTATAGGCAACATGAGCACGCCAGCGTATCTCGCTCAGTGTTCGCCGCTGTTGCATCTGGACCATGTCGCGTGGATTAAAGCCGCTTCCCGTGATCTTCTCTGCGGCAGCAAATAACATGTTGCGGTCGTAAGTCAGGTCGATCGACAAATTCGATGTTCCCGTAGCAATGATGCCGAATAGATCGCCTTCATGAACTAAGTTCTCAGCGATTGTCTCCATTAGCTGCCGAACTTTCGGAGTCAACCCCGCCGCCATGTGCAAATCGTCAATGAACAAGACGAAAATTCTTCCGGCGGTGTCGTCAACTTTTCTTACCCGAGGAAGAATAATCCCTTCCTGAACAGGAGCAGCTGTCTCAACCAACACATCAAACACGCGGCCACCATCAACCCGAACCAGAGAGGCTACTTCCTGATCAATGCCATCCTCCTCAATAATGAAATCCTCCGGCACCAGGTCGGACATAAAGATGCCGTTTTCATCGCGGACAATTACATCCGTCGTTACCAGCGTCACACCAGACCGGAAGATCGGCGGCTCTGTGGCCAACTGGCCGGTAAGTGGACCGGGAGCAGGAGCAGGAGCTTGAGTTTGAGCATGCCCAAGCAGGCCTATACCAGTCAAAATGGCACCCATGACCAGCCACCGACCGGCAGTCCTGCTGACATGCAGAAAGGTATGAGGCATATTGTTCCGTATTATAGCGAACTCTTCCTTTGTTTGGCCCGCAAATCAGCACCCCGTGACATTACTCATTCTTCACCTGGCTGCCTGCCCGATGTCTACTGGGCCGAGCCGGACGTCGCCCGAGTTTGGCCCTAATCGCTTCAGCGTTAGTTTCAAACTGTTCGATACCCGTTACAGCAGCTTCAATGGTTTCCCATCGGTCTGGATTTAACTGTTCAGCCTGCTTTCGAATTGAACCAAAATCCCTTTGACTGTCGGTCTTTTCATTAATTCTCGCTTGGGTCTCGGCGTAACGAGCCCGCAGTCTAGACAAGGTGTCGTATCCCATCAACGAAATCACTGGGTGTTGACCGTCACCTTCCTCAGACAGCGCCACCGCCGCATCTTGCTCCTCATCACTGCTCTCGTCAGTAAGATGTGCTGCTGCTTCGAGCAATTGTGGGTCAACGGTTTTGTCTTTGTTCTCCGGCGCCGCTTCGTCGGTCAAGTCAGTTGGCGCCTTTAAATCTTCAACCTCGGATACTCGAACTTCTGGTTCTTGGCGCCGAACGGGTTCTTTCGGTCCATGTTGGGATCTTGAACGCTTACGCACTCCCTTCGCCGATTGTCTGGCGCTTTCAGAGCTCAAAGAACCTTTCACCTTCAACATTTTCTTCCAGTCAAAGGTAACAGCCGGATTGTGCTCCTCGACAGCGCGAATAGCTTCAGCATCAAGTGGATGGCGGCCAACTCGAATATTCGGAGGCGTACGAAACAGATAAAGCATCTGCGGGCTCGACTTGCCCCGCGTCCTCCCAGAATGCAGGACGTAGGTATTTTCAAACCCCTTTTTATCGCGAGAAAATCTAAGATAGGGCACTACTTCTTACGCTTAGCAGTCTTCGCAGAAGACTGTTTCCTTACCTTCTTTGTCTTTGTTAGACGTCTTGTCTTCGAGACAACATTCTTGGAGCGAGATTTCACCTTGGACCGTTTCTCTGCACTCTTCTTGGTCACACGTTTCTTGGTCGGACTCTTCTTGGTCGGACTCTTCTTGGTCGGACTCTTCTTGGTCACACGTTCCTTGGTAAGGCTTTTTTGGCTCGCCTTATTCAGAGTCGCCTTTCGCACTTTCGTGATTCTGGATTTCGTCTTCGCGTCCTTGCGCGGTTTGACCGTTACTGACTTTACGGTCTCCTTCGTCGAGCCCTTTTTCTTGGCTGCTTTGGCAAGACGAGTAGCTCGCGGAGACCTATATGTCATCGAAAATTTCGCCTGCGAACCGAAAGCGTAGTAAGCCCAGATCTCTGTTACGTTAATCTTCGAGTTCTGGCAGAGGCGAAGTGCAATATCAGTAAACCCAGCTGGAACATATAAATAAAACACTCCGCGAACCTTCGCGAAATGGGTCCATTCTGCCATCGCCTCAAGATGGTTTACTGACTCAGCAGTTTCGACCTCAACCACACCGTACAGGCGACGGGCGCCAGCCGCGCGAGTCAACACCAAGTCGGGATAACAGATGCGCTGACCCACCTTAACTGCAACCTCTTCTTCAGCGCCCAGATTGACGGCCACCTCGAATTCACGCCGCCATTTGGACTGCTTTTGAAGCTGTCGAATCACTCGATCATGCTCTAACTGCTCACGAATCGGTCGGAATATAATTGGCGACACTGTTTCTCCTGTACAACCTGTCTAACACAGCTAGATTCTCGAGGAAAGCTCGCCATCCTAGCATGAATTCAAGACTGCTCCCAACCTACGTAGTACCATATTAATGTGAATGACCGCTTTCTTCGCGCCTGCCGTCGGGAACCTGTTGACGCAACTCCTGTCTGGTTTATGCGTCAGGCTGGCCGTTATATGCCTGAATATCGCGCCATTCGGGAAAAACATACCCTGCTTGAAATCTGTCGGGAGCCGGAGCTGGCCGTCCAGGTAACCCTCCAACCCATTGACCGAATCGAACTTGACGCCGCAATTCTTTTCTCTGACCTTTTACTTCCATTGGAACCAATGGGCATCCCATTTGATTTTGTTAAGGGAGAAGGCCCAAGGATTGAAAAACCAATTCGAACGACTGAAGATGTTGAAAACCTCAGGCAATTCGAACCTCGGGACGCACTTCAGCACGTACTGACAACAATCCGACTACTGAATAATGCCCTAGAGGACCGTGTTCCGCTGATCGGCTTTGCTGGGGCACCTTTCACAATGGCTTCATACGCTATCGAAGGTGGTCCATCCAAGAACTACTCCAAAACAAAGGCTCTCATGTACGGGGCAAAAGATACGTGGCACAAACTCTGCGACACGTTCGCGGTAATCATTTCAGACTATCTCGAAGCACAGGTAGAAGCTGGCGTACAAGCTATACAATTGTTTGATTCGTGGGTCGGCGCCCTGAGTCCTGATGATTATCGGGAATTTGCCATGCCCCACACTAAGCGTATTCTCGACAGAGCTGGTTCAACAGGTGTCCCCGTCATCCATTTCGGCACTGGCACGGCAACCCTACTAGAAACAATGGCTGAAGCAGGAGCCGACGTGATCGGTGCGGACTGGCGAATCCCACTCGATCTCGCCTGGGAAAAAATAGGTCCAGACAAAGCCATTCAAGGCAATCTCGACCCCACGTTACTCTTGGGTCCCACAGACCGACTCTTCGCCGGCGCAGAGGACGTGCTACGACGTGCCCAAGGAAGGCCCGGTCACATCTTTAACCTAGGTCACGGAATCCTGCCTGAAACACCGGTTGAGAACGTGCAGGCACTCGCTAGTTTTGTTCATGGGGAATAATGCTCTCGTTGCCATCATTGGAGGAGGGATTACCGGCCTAGCCGCAGCCTACGAACTTCATCGTCGTGGCACACCATTTGTTCTTTTTGAACGTGCAAACCGCATGGGCGGGGTAATCCACACCGAGTTCACGGAAGGGTTCACAATAGACGGAGGACCCGATTCTTTCTTAACTCAGAAACCCGCCGCCATTGAGCTTTGCTCAGAATTGGGCCTTCAGGAACGTTTAATTTCCACTCTTCCACCCCGAACAGCATATATCTGCCGTGCCGGCCAACTGTATCCTCTTCCTAAGCAAGCCGTACTAGGTATTCCAACCCGCCTAAAATCTTTTGCTGCGATGCCGATACTGTCAGCGTCAGGCAAGATCCGGATGGCCATGGACTTGATAAAAGCAGGGGCATCTCGTGACCGCGATGAATCGGTTGGGTCGTTTTTTCGACGACGATTTGGTCAAGAATCCGTCGCCTATATTGCCGAACCGCTTCTGGCGGGAATTCACGCAGGAGATGTTGATCGACTCTCAATGCGGGCACTCTTTCCGACACTCGTTGATGCTGAGCGAAGCTATGGAAGCGTTATTAAGGGATTACATTTCCGGCAAAACTCGCGTCCACCTTCACAAGGCGGACTGTTTCGATCACTTGTTGGAGGAATCGGAGAATTAACTTCTGCCATTGTTGACACTCTCTCAACTGTGACACTTCGAACAAATACTGAAGTCACGCAAATAACTGGAGGAGCGCCCTTTCGTGTTCACCTTGCGTCAGGCGAGACGATATTGGCAAGCCAAGTCATTCTAACCACACCTGCGTACCGGACCGAACAATTGATTTCCGCGATCGATCCAACGCTTTCAAATATCTGTGGCACAATCCCCTACACCTCGACAGCCACCGTCGTCTTAAGCTATCCGAAGACTTCGGTGAGTCACCCACTGGACGGTACAGGATTCGTAGTACCTCGCGTTGAAAGAGGGTTATCGCTAATGGCCGCATCGTGGATCTCTTCGAAATGGCCACACCGGGTCCCACCTGGGCAGATTCTTCTGAGAGGATTTTTGGGCGGACCTCGGCAACCAGACGTCCTCGAACAAAGTGATCAAGAACTAGTGTCAACCGTCCATCGAGACCTTTCTCGATTACTCGGAATCTCCTCGCAACCCGTCATCACCAGTGTGTTCCGATGGCCTCGCGTCAATCCGCAGCATGAAGTTGGACATCTTGAAAGAATTAGCTCTATCGACGACAGACTCCGAGACATACCGGGACTCCACATCGTCGGAGCCGGCTTCAGAGGTGTCGGTATCCCCGACTGTGTGTCACACGGTCGGGCCGCCGGTAGCTGCGCTGCCGAATTGCTGAAACCTAGCGTCTGACTATCGAAGATGGCCACACTTTCTGGGCGATTACCAAGAAGAAAATAGGACCTAACGTGACTGATTTCTTGTCGTGCAGGACCGAACAAAGACAACTCTCTGCACACTACTGCACCACGGATTGAAAGCCACGATGCCAGAGAATGACAACATCTGCGAAAGAACGCGTAGCCAATTCAAGTATTTTTGCTATATTTGACAGTCAACCCGACATTAATTAGACACAATACTCTGGGAGTTACCATGTACCTCAAGACTTCGTTTTATATCGTTTTGATTTCAAGCTTTGCTTTTATCGCCGGTTGCGGTGGCGGAGAAGAGAGCCACGATGCCATGGCCGAAGCGGAGCCGATGGCCGAAGCGGAACCAGCTCCAGAACCCATGGCTGAACCTTTCGACCTAGGTGGCGGTACGGCCACGGAAGTGCACCCGGGTCAAGCGGGAAGTCCACATGTTCAGGTAGCCTGGGTCGTTAACGACGCCAATATCACAATCACTTACGGTCGCCCCTATCTCAAAGAGCGGGTAGTCGGCGAGAGCGTCGAACCAATGAATGACCGATTTTGGCGTCTTGGGGCTGACGAGGCTACGACTCTAACCACCGACACGGACCTGATGGTTGGGGGCACGCACATTCCAGCCGGTGAGTACACACTCTGGACGCAGCATATGTCTGACGAATTCCATTTGATCGTCAATTCGGAGACAGGGCAATGGGGCACAGCCTACAACTCAGACCACGATGTCGCCCACATTGCGATGGCTGTGTCAGATCTCGATCCTCCAGCCGACCAATTAACGTTATCAGTCGGAGACGGCGAACTAGGTTTTGAGTGGGGCCAGATGGCAGCATCGGTTGAACTGATGGTTCATTGATCATCTTTTCAAAGACTCATAGATACCGACCGCTCAATTTTTCGCCAGTCTGCGGCCAAGAGTATGAGAGGTCGGTATCAGAGTCTCTTGCCAAGCCCTATCCTCGTAAAATTAAACCACTCTGTTCGGGCCGCTAGCTCAGTTGGCAGAGCACATGACTTTTAATCATGGTGTCCCGAGTTCGATTCTCGGGCGGCCCACCAATTTCTTGAAAATCTAAGGAGACTTCTTATGGCCACTTATCTACTGACTTACAACGTGCCAAATTCAAACCGGGACGAAACGATTAAACGTTTTGCCAAAGGAGATGGGATGAACGCTCCTGACGGCGCAAAACTTATTGGACGCTGGCACGCAGCGGGCGGCGGAACAGGATGGGCCATTATCGAAACAAATGACCCGGCGATCCTGACTTCATGGATGTTGCAATGGAATGACATTATGGACGTCACCTTCGTTCCGGTTCTCACCGACGAGGAATTAGGCGCAGCATTCGTCAAGAATGGACTGATGTAACTCCAACGTCACGGGCGGGGCACGGCGGAGATCCGGTCGCCCCGCCTTCGACCTCACCAAGGACACCGACATGCCGATTAATTGAATTTAATCAAACGTTGTAGTATCCAATGAGATATGGACCGGAACCATATCCGGCCGACGCTTCTCCAGTCGCACCAAAATCAGCATCGTAAACACTCCAGAATCGCCCTCTTGCCGACGCGTCTCAGAGCAGATTCTATTCTCCTGAGAAACTGCCGATGGCCAGAACTGTCAAGCAGCAACATTGGACGACCAATGCATAGGGAGAATAAATTTACAGAATTATCAGATGGGACAACTTCCAAGAATGCTGACTTTGTTTCCATCCTTTCAGTTGATTTGATCGCGGGATTGTGAATTCCACTGATGCAACTCTGTCAATCATGTAAATTTTAGAGTACCCTTCGGAGCTAAGCTACTAGACCAAATACCCCAATGGAATCGACTCTAGGTCCGAAAGTTCGAGCAATTCGTCGAAGCCGCGGTATCACCCAAGCTGAATTGGCTAGAAGGCTCGGTATTTCAGCAAGCTACCTGAATTTGATTGAACATAACCGGCGCGCTTTTACAGCAGATTTACTGGTTCGACTCGCTGAGTGTCTCCCTATTGATATTAAAACCCTGTCGACTGCCCAAGACGGCCGAGCGATCACAGAATTGTTGGAAGCTTTTGGCGACCCTCTCTTTGAAAACCTAGATGTCGTCGCCGCAGAGGTCAAAGAATTTGCCACAAATTCGCCCACAGCAGCTCAAGGCGTCTTACGGCTATACGAGGCATATCGATCGGCTAGAGAGTCGGCTTATAACCTCGGCAATAAACTGCTTTCCGGTTCCGAACTTCCAGGTATTTTTGCATCTAAACTGCCTACGGAAGAAGTCAATGATCTCCTGCAGCGGCATCTCAACTATTTCCCAGAATTAGAAGAAGGCGCCGAAGCACTCACACGCGACGCGCATCTCGAACGAGATTTCCTCTTTAACGGACTCGCAACCTACCTGCAAGAGACCAAGGGTATTGAGGTGCGGATCGAACAACCAGGAAATATGCAGGGAGCATTCCGACGCTACGACCCAGCAAAAAAAATACTCAGCTTGTCTGAGGCGCTCCGGCGCGGCAGTCGAAATTTCCAGCTCGCTCATCAAGTAGGTCTGTTGACACAGGATGACATCCTGAAACGGATTGCGAACGACCCACTCATCACAACCGACGAATCGAGAGCCTTGTCTCGCGTCGTTCTTGCGAGCTATTTTGCTGGCTGCGTGCTGATGCCATATACAGCCTTTCTACAAGCGGCCCAAGACGAACGATACGACATCGATTTACTTGGACATCGTTTTCGTGCCAGCTTCGAACAAACCTGTCATCGACTCACTAGTCTTCGACGTCCAGGCGCTGAAGGCATACCGTTTCATCAAATCCGCATCGATATCGCCGGAAATATCTCAAAGCGGTTTAGTGCCTCTGGTATTCGTTTTCCACGTTTCGGTGGAGCCTGCCCAAGATGGAACGTCTTTGAGGCCTTTCTTACTCCCGGCATGATTCGCCCTCAGCTCTCGCAATTCCCAGACGGCCAAGTGTATTTTGAGGTTGCCAGAACCGTGCGAAAAGCGAGTGGAGGCCATCGTGGTCCACGAGCTCAATATGCTATTTCCCTTGGCTGCGAAGTAAGTTACGCGCGAGAGATGGTCTACGCCGACGGACTGGACCTCACCAGTCGTGAAGCTCTCGTCACCGTCGGCCCAACGTGTCGCTTGTGCGACCGCATGGATTGCGAGCAACGCGCATACCCCCCCGTTCAACAACCACTGGCCGTCAATGAAGATGTTCGCGGCGTTTCCTTTTATGCCCCGCCTTCATCCTAAATCATCCGCTGACAATCCCTTCCTACAGCGACCCGACCACCTAGAATTGTCACAGTTCCCTTTCTCTTTCGGATCGAGCTCTGAGAAAACGACTGTCCGTAATAAATCAATCATCTCCAGTCCGTGCGTTGACTCTAGTCTCATAACTTCCGTCGTCATAAACACTCACAGTCACCGTTAACTCCATCGGCCTGCAGCAAACCTGACAATCTTCGACGTAACTCTGTTCCGTTACCGACCAATCGATCGCAACCTCCAATTGTTCGTTACAGTAGGGACATTCAACAACCGCAGTCATATCTATTACTCGAGGACGTCGAACCTCGTATAAGTCCGTCAGAACATCGCAAGCGGAGTGACTGCTGCACCCGCACCGTTAGGCACTTCGTGTGGTGACGCCATAAACAAAAACTCCCAGCGGTCAAGATCCCTTGCCGTTTCCGCTAATTCTTCAAGACCAAGATTGTCGAAAAGGTGAACCCCTAACGCCACCAGCGTAAAAAAATGAATCGGAATACTCACTCCCTCAACCTCACCACCCTCCTGAGCCATATCGGCGCCTAGTAAGGCGATGTCGCGCTCTCTAAAAAATGGGAGAAGCGAAGGGTGGTACCCACCTTGCTGGCCCACATCTCGACCAGTCCGCAGAAACAGCGCGTCGCCAGCCGAAATGGTAATACCGGTTTCAGCTTCCCAATTTTCAACATCGTGGCGGCGAATCGCTTTACCCGGCATATCAATCAAAATGCCACGCGTGACGAGTCCCCCTGTCACATTTGCTACGCTCATTTCTGTACAACCATCCACCGGCGTTGCTACGTCTTCAAAATCAAGACCGTTGTACACCTTGCCGTCATAGGCCACGTGACACAAAGCATCCAGGTGACTTACCACGCTACCGTGATATTCAATCTCGTAGCGTTCCCAAAAGTAGCCATTGTCAGTATCAATATCAAACACATTGCGGACGGATCCTAACAACACCGGCGGGCGATTCGCATCCATGTTCTCTGGACTCTCTAAAGACACAATCGCCATAGGACGCGCCATTGAAACCACTGTTCCGCTTTGAACCAAGCCGGTCGCCTGTACCCGCTTCTCTGGAGTAATCGTATTAAGAGCGCCGAGTTGATCATCCGCTCCCCACCGGCCCCAATTCGACAACTCGCTCATCCACGTATCGAATTGCTCCTTCGTGACCTCTTGGACCAATTCCCCTTGTGCGCTGCCGCCAGAGCATGCTGCTGAAATAACTATCACAGCGATAGTCACCCACGCTGCTCTATTTGATGTTCTCATGACCCCTCCCCGCACTTCTCCTACGCTACCCTCAAGTCAGCATTTCGATAACACTACTTTGTGAGCTTAGATCGAAACATCGACCAAGAACCTGACAGCATTCTATTAACTAGCTACGCTATAAGACGTCGTTAACGACAGACCGTGGACTGTAATAATTCTGGGGGCAAGGGAGGGTGTCTGTTCGCGTGCACATTACGCTTCGATTAGTTGTGATCTTCCTGAGTGTCGCAACTATTACCGTCGCTGCCGACAATCTAGCCAGCGATATCGTGGGCATGTGGGACACTGGGGATGGAGCCCATGTGGAAATCTATGAGCGCGACGGCAAGTATCACGGCAAGTTTTTATATTTCTACGATGAACCGCCCGCCGGGGGCGTCGACGCCAAGAATCCGGATCCCGCTTTACGAAACCGGTCACTTGTGGGAACAGACTTTCTGCTCAATTTTGAATTCACCGATCAAAAATGGAAGCATGGCCGTATCTATAACCCTGAAAATGGCAAACTGTACAAAGCTGACCTGGAACTTCGTGGCGAGGAGCTCAAAGTGCGAGGATGGATAGGTTTCCGCCTACTCGGCCGGACCGTGGAATGGACTTCACTAGACTAACAAACCAAACTCTTTTCAACTCGACCGAACCAAAGTTAAGACAATCAGTATGACAAAGATACGTGCGTCGCTTGTTATCGGTCTCTTCTGCCTTGGGTCAACTACTGCAGACAGCCAAACAATTAATGTCGGCCGCGGGGACATCCAAGTCCGTGTTCCCTCGGCAGCTACTGCAGAGTCTCAACCAGCCCTTGTAGTGTTACTGCATGGATACAGCCATACGGGACAACTTCGAGAATCCGAGTGGAAATTTGGTGAGCTTGTAGAGGATTACGGCTTCGTTCTCGCCTATCCAGACGGCACGCGTGAATCCAGCGGCAATGAAAACACCTTTTGGAATGCATCAGCCGCCTGCTGCAACTTCCAAGGAAGTGCTGTCGATGACTCAACCTACATCATATCGATCATTAGCCAGCTTACTGACCGATATGGCATTGATCCAAAACGTATCTATCTCGTGGGCCATTCCAACGGAGGCTTCATGTCCTACCGGATGGCTTATGACCATTCAGAAACGATTGCTGCTATCGCCAGTGTTGCTGGTGCAGCAGCTGAAGCGAACCATCCTGCACCACCACATCCCGTGAACGTCTTGCAGATACATGGCACCGCAGACTCGGTCATAGCATATGAAGGTGGCAACCTGAACCGCTTCGAAGACACCGCAGGTAGAGAAGTTAGTCGCCCTTACCCTGGAGCAATAGAAACCGTGGAACGTTGGGCTTCGTATAATGGCTGTACTCTTGAGAAGATATCGACAAAGAATCGGGACTTGGACAGATTGTTGCCAGGCACTGAAACGGCAGTCACACAGCATACCGAAAACTGTAAAAATGGAAGTTCGAGCGAGCTGTGGACTATCAACGGCGGCGCCCATTCACCGGACATTTCTGACAGCTTCAGCCAACAGATTGTCGAATGGCTTCTGGCTCATCCGAAGCCGTGACAGCTCTATCGACGACTGTCTCACCGAGCGGCTCAAGGCTCAGAACAATGTCTGCTTACTGCTCCCGATCGGTCAAATGCCATGCAACTAATTGATTGCAAGTGATTTAACCTAATTCAACGCGCCCAGCTACAAATAGTTCACCTCTCTATTTCGTCGTTTTTCTGCGCAAGATTCTACTGTTTGGAGCCGATATCTAAGGTTAGTAAGGACAATGACAACGACACCAAAACACCCGACGAGTATCTTTGAACAAGTAGCCGTTAGCCGCAACCTCGGTGCACTCGCGCGCTATCTCGGCTTTCTGGTTGTCGTAATCCTTCTGTTTTCAGGAATCTTCCAGTTGATCATGTCCCAAATCGAGGGACAGTCCCACTCGTGGGCCACAGCCATCTACTGGACACTGGTAACCATGAGCACACTCGGCTTCGGCGATATTGTCTTTGTCAGTGACGCCGGCCGAATCTTCACCCTTGTAGTTCTACTCTCGGGGACGGTGCTGTTGTTGGTAGTTCTACCTTTCACTTTTATTCGCTTCTTTTACGCTCCGTGGCTTGAAACGCAAATTCGCAAAGAGACACCACGGTCCGTAAAATCTGGAACCTCGGACCACGTGATTCTTTGCCGCTATGACGAAGTTGCGAAAGCCCTTATCGAACGGCTCCATGCGAGCAAGATTCCCTACTACGTTCTTGAACCGGACCCAAACGTTGCAGCCCGACTCATCGATGACGGAATCTCAACAGTCACGGGAGAGCTGGATGCGAAGCTCACTTACGAACGTCTCAATCTTGATGCCGCACGATTACTGGTCGCGAATCATGACGACACGACTAATGCGAATATCGTACTGACCGCGCGAGAAGCAACGGGCAACGGAAACACTAATCCCACGCCGGTCGTCGGTTTCGCAGAACATCGTGACTCAATAGACATTCTCGAATTAGCTGGCTGTAACCAGGTACTCTCCCCCAAGATTCAACTCGGGCAGTATCTAGCTGAACGTGGAAGTGCTGGGATAGACCATACCGACGTCCTTGGTTCGATCAAAGGTCTTCGAATGGGTGAAATCGCCGCTCGGGATACCGCGTTGGTCGGCTGCACGATCCGCCAGACCGCCCTTCGGACAAAAACCGGGGCAAGTATTGTCGGTATGTGGCAAGCGGGCAGACTCCTCCCAGCTCGTCCGGAAACAACTATTCAGGCAGACAGCATCTTGGTGATTCTAGGTGTGGCCGAGCAACTGAAAAATGTCGAGAGTCTACTCAACAAAGAGGAGAAGAAAACTGGCCATCCCGTTCTAATTATCGGAGGCGGTACAGTGGGACGAGCCGCGGCGCGTAAGCTACAAGAGCGTAACGTTTCGGTGTATTTACTCGAAAAAGATGCCAATGTTTGCGACCGCTGCGTGGACCTTGCCGACCGCATCATTGTCGGTGACGCTAATGATAGTAAGAATCTGGACCTTGCCGGGTTTCAAGAGGCGAGAGCCGTCTTGCTTACTGGCAAGGACGATGCCGTTAACATCTACCTTGCTGTTTACTGCCGTCGCCTCAGACCAGACATTCGTATTGTAAGCCGTGTTGCTCGGAATCGTAACGTTAGTGCAGTCCATCGTGCCGGAGCCGACTTTGCTTTCAGCGACGCCGCCCTCGCCGCGGAGTCAACCATAGCTCTTCTCGAAAAGCACGACATGGTCGTGCTTGACCACGATATCGAACTCTTTGAAGTCGACGTGCCTCGCAAACTCGTCAATACAAAATTAGCCGAATCCAACATCAGTTCCATCACTGGCCTGGTTGTCGTAGGACTCGATGATGGCAAACAAATAACAACCGCAATCGACAGCTCCGTCTCACTGGAAGATGGACACAAGTTGGTAATGCTGGGCACAACTAAACAACGCGAGGTGTTTACTCAGACGTTCGACTAGCAAGAAACGTTTATTGAACTTGTGTCGATGACCACAGATTGATGACAGCCACGCCGGCTATGATGAGCGCCATGCCTGTCATAGCCGCGAGATCTAAACGCTGGTCGTAGACCACCCGCCCTACAACTCCAACCAACACAATTCCGACACCGGCCCATATCGCATAGGCAATCCCGACCGACATCCGCTGCAAAACCAACCCCAGAAAATAGAATGCTGCGGCGTAACCGACAACAACGACGCTGCTGGGTACCCACTGCGTAAAGCCATCCGAAGCCTTCAGGGCCGACGTCGCAGTGACTTCACACACAATTGCAATTATCAAATAGACGTAATGCATACTTATTTCTAATGATTCCCGTTCGAAATCGCAAACATTCCACTGAATATCGACAAGCCTGTAATCTGATATGCCGATCCTGTCTTTGATAGCTCCGTTGTCGAAACAGGGAAAGTGGCCATCCTGACCGAAATAGGTCACACTTTCCCGATCTACTGTGCGGACAACTACTCCATCACAACATATCGTGGCGGTCTTTGTGCTAGTGTCTTGCTGTCTGGCCGAGGCTAGCGCTGGGCAACTTTCGACACCACCTGCGACTCAGAATCAGACCGCGAATGCGGCACGAATCCTAGTAGTTCCGTTCTCTAATATTTCTGGTGATCCACAGGATGCCTGGATGGGAATCGGAATTTCTGAAACCATTGCCGCTGACCTGCGTCAATTAGGTTTTTTCGTCGTCTCACAAACCTTGTCTCCAGAGACTATGCCCTCAGATCGTCTCGGGCTCACAGCGGACACAGATGCTAGACAACTCGCGCAAGAAGCCGGAGCAGGGTGGATTATTGGAGGAGAATTTCAGAGGCTTGGTAGTCAAATACGAATCGTAGCCCGAGTCATTGACGGCTCAAGAACCGCGGTTCCCCAGACGGTGACGTTGGACGACAAAATCGAGAACCTCTTTGAGTTGCAGGATCAAGTCGTCCCTCTGCTCAAAGATACATTGATGCTCCCCCAGCCCAGGACCACCGAAAACCAAGACGATGCAACGAGCCAAGAACCAATCCAAGCGACAGGGGATCGACGTCAGACTCTTCCAGGTGACGACTCGGCATCGAGTCCAATCGTTGACATGCCTCGCGTAACAATCCGCCGCACCGACAATCCACCACAAATCGATGGCCGCCTAGACGACACCGTGTGGCAAACTGCGACGCACATCACCGAATTTGTGCAAATTGCTCCTGACGCTGGAGCGCCAGGTTCTGAAGCCACCGAAGTATGGATGGCTTATGACAGCGACAACCTCTATTTTGCCTTTTATGCACACTACGATAATCCTGGAATGATGAGGGTGAACTGGGGCGACCGCGATGAAACTGGTGGAGATGACCAGATGGCGGTTATGTTCGACACCTTCCTTGACCAACAACGGGCCTATCAATTTGAAGTGAATGGTTACGGAGTTCAGACCGACTCACTGGTCAACGCTGAAGGCACTCGTAGTAGCAGTTCCAGCCGCTCCTCATCGTCGAGTTCTCTCGGCAGTAATTATTGGCGTCAAAATGGAAGTAGTGGTTCCAGCCTCAGCAGCTCCGGTTCGTTCGGTGTTCGCGGTGACCGGTCATGGAACGCGCTGTTTGAAACCAACGGACGAATCGTCGACGACGGATGGGTAGCCGAGATGGCCATTCCGTTCAAGAGTTTGCGATACCCAGCTCGTACTTCTGACGAAACCCACCAGTGGGGGTTTCAGATCACTCGACGGATTCGGGGACTATCGGAAGCGGTGTCGTGGTCACCAATTTCAAGGGATATCGCGGGGCAACTCACACAGTTCGGTATCCTTGAAGGACTCGAAGGCCTGTCAGAAAGTCGGAACCTGGAGGTCCTTCCCGAGTTAACCGGAGTCACGCTCGGATCGATGAATCGGGATACTGGAGCCTACACACGAAGTGACCCCGAAGGTGATGTTGGACTGGGATTCAAGTACGGAATTACGCCAAACCTGACGGCAGACTTCACCTACAACCCGGACTTCTCACAGATCGAAGCTGACCAACCGCAGATCGAGACAAACCAACGATTTGCGCTCTTTTATCCCGAACAGCGTCCGTTCTTCCTGGAAGGGCAGGAAATTTTTCAAATATCGACACCCATGACACTGTTGAACACACGGACGATCGTGAACCCGCGCTTTGGGGGGAAACTGACAGGGAAGGTTGGGAACACGACGCTTGGCGTGGTTGTCGCTAACGACGAAGCACCCGGTCTCCTCGACGACCAAGCCGACTCACAGTTTGGATCAACCGCTCAAACCATCGTGGGGCGCGCTCGCTACGACTTCTACTCAGAGTCGTACCTCGGTGCCATCATGACAGCTAGAGAATTCGGACAGGACTACAACCGGGTTGGCGGAATTGACGGACGCTTCCGAATAGGCCAGACCCACCGCGTGAGCTTCATGGCCGTCGGGTCGTCCACGCAAAACGAGACCGTGGGAACGGTCGGCGGAAGCGCGTTCGAGTTCGACTTGACAAGTCAAGGTCGAAATCTTGGCTACAGCGCATCCTACGGCAGTATTGACCCAGAGTTCAGAGCCGACAGCGGATTCATTCCACGAGTCGACCTCCGACAGGCCACCGGAACGGTGTCCTATCGCTGGTGGCCTGAATCGACCCTTCTAACTTGGCAGCCATCGTTTACATATTTTCGACTATACGACTATGCCGGTGTACTACAGGACGAACAGATTCAAAGCCGGACCAACTTCCAATTTCGAAACAATGTCTCCATTACCGGTACCGTGAGCCGAGACCTTGAACGCTTTCGAGCACTGGAGTTCCGCAAAACAGGCTACGGCCTAGACTGGACCATTAGTGGCCGTACGCTATCGCTTTATGGCGGATTCAACGTCGGCGACGGTATCTATTTTAGTGACAATCCGTACCTCGGCGACACGGCTACGGGGAACATCAACGTGATGTTTAGACCGAATTCACGCATGCAAGTTCGGGTAACAAGCATCTTTAGTCGCTTTACGAATCCGATGGACGACGTTGAAGTATTTGACGTCAGGATCTACCGAACACGAACAACTTTTCAGTTCACTAATCGATTCTTACTGCGGCATATCCTGGAACACAATACACAGTCGGTAACGCTCAATAACAATCTGCTGCTCACATATCGCATTAATTCTGGAACTGTCCTCTTTCTCGGATACGACGACCGGTATCAACGCGGTACCAGAATCAACAACGCCGTGTTGCCAATGACCACACTCCAACGGACGAATAGGGCACTCTTTACCAAGTTCTCGTATTTGTTTCGTCTTTAACCATCAGAAACTATTAAGCCGCTCAAAGACTCCATCTAAACAGTCAGTCGTTGAGGCAAACCAAGCACTTGGGACTGCTCGTTGCTCAAAAAACGTTTATAGTTTGATACGTTCAAGCTTCGGCAACTCCGGCACCGGACCCTAATTCCTACCGAGAGGCTGCACTTAGGAACATCGTGTCAATAATTCTATTCGGCTGGGATCACACCTGTGTCTCAAACTAATCGCTTCACCACAAAGAACCGCAATTCGCTCCTCGGCATCTCTCTACTCACATTATTGCTAACAACCAGCTTTGAGATTCTCAGTGCCCAGGCGCCGTCAACATCGCCGACGGACTCGCTCACCCGAGACCCCAGAGTGACCGTGAACGCCTCTTATGTAACAGTGCCTCCCACATTGGACGGGGATGTTGCCGGAGATTCCGTGTGGTCTGCTGCAACACCAGTCGGCGACTTTACCCAAAGTGCCCCCGACGAAGGACAGCCAGCCACAGAGCGAACTGAGGTCCGCATTATCTTCACGGACGACACACTGTATATTGGCGTGATCTGTTATGACCGAGAGCCTGCAGCAATCATCGTGAGTGACAGCAGTCGAGACTCGTCAATGAATGACGCTGATAGTTTCCAGATCGTACTCGACACGTTCCAAGACCAACAGAACGGTTTCATCTTCGGCACAACACCTGCCGCACAAGAATACGACGGCCAAGTTACCAATGAAGGCGGCAGTCGGAGTCTCTTCGGCGGTGGTGGGCGAGGAGGATTCTCACGGGGAAGTGGCAGTGGCTTTAACCTCAATTGGGATGGCGCCTGGCAGGTAAGCACTTCCGTGTCTGATATCGGGTGGAGTGCTGAATTCGCTATTCCCTTTCGGACGATTCGCTACCCTGCTGTCGCTGATCAACTCTGGGGTGTCAACTTTCAACGAAACATTCGTCGGCGGAATGAAACCTCGTATTGGGCGCCGCTTCCGAGGCAATACAATCTGTACCGAGTTTCGATGGCTGGGCAACTTGTAGGCCTAACGACACCCATCGGCCTCACCAAGAACCTACAACTTACCCCTTACCTCATTGGTGAAGCCGTCGCGAAGAAGAACAACCCAGGACAGGGTGCTGTCGGCATAGGTGACTTCGGAGCAGACCTAAAATACAGCATCACCTCAGGACTCACATTGGACGCAACTTACAACACTGACTTTGCGCAGGTTGAAGTGGATGACCAACAGATCAATCTCGATCGATTTAACTTATTCTTCCCAGAAAAGAGGCCCTTCTTCCTCGAAAATGCGGGCGCGTTCACCGTCGCCAACGGTGGCCCTGCCAGCGGACGCAATCTCGGTCAAACGGATCTATTTTTTAGCCGTCGTATCGGCATCAGCCGAACGGGTCAACAAATCCCAATCTTGGCCGGCGCGCGTCTCTCAGGTAAGACCTCAAATACCGTTACCGTCGGGTTACTCAACATGCAGACTGATGACCTTGCCGGACTCGTAACCGGTAACAACTTCACCGTAGCGCGCGCACGGCGAGACCTTCCGAACCGTTCAAGTATCGGTGGACTCTTCGTCAATCGAATCGCCACGGGCGATCAAGCTCGAGCAAATGACTACAACCGAACCTACGCAGTTGACGGTCGATGGGGCATCGGCCAAAACGGGTTCGTAGAGGGCTTTGTGGGACGCACGGACACACCGGGACTCACCGGGCGAGAATATGCCTTGAGTCTGTCCGGCAACTACACCTCTGAATCCTGGCGTCTCATCACCGGCTATCAAGAGAACGGAGAAGATTTCAATCCAGAAGTCGGTTTCCTTCGTCGAACAGGCGGCTTCCGAAAATATGACTTCGGACTCAACAACACATCTCGACCAAATGGCTTCCTAAAGTTTCAAGAATTGTCACCGCATATGAGTTTCACGCGTTTCTGGAACTTTTCGGGCGTCATGGAGACATCGTATCTGCATACCCACTTCGAAGGCGAATTCGAAGACAGCTCCTCTACTGGTGTCGTTTACGATGTTAGGAGCGAGCAAGTATTCCGCGATTTCAAAGTGTCTGGTATCACGGTGCCTCCAGGGCGATACGATTTTAGCGAAACCGAATATTCCTTTCGCTACAACCGAGCCGCACCAATCAGTTTTGGTATGAGTGCGACAGCGGGCGGATTTTTTGGTGGCGATATCGTTACGTTCCGACCATCACTCAGGGCACGCTACGGTGAAACCCTCAATTTGTCCCTGAGCTATAGCCGGAACGACATAACGCTGCCTAATGGCAGCACTGTGACCAACCTAACTAGTTTTCGAGCTGCATACAACGTCTCCCCGCGCCTGTTTGTCCAAGCTCTAGTTCAACATAACGACAGCGCAAGACTGTGGTCGTCAAACATTCGTTTCGGTTGGCTACAGGATGCCAATACGGGATTGTTTGTGGTTTTTAACGATATTGAAGGCATCAGTGATTACGAAGTCACGGGAGCGGGTCGAAGTCTCATTCTTAAGTTCAGTTACCTATTTGACGTTCTGAATTAGATCACCGCAGCCAGCCGCGTGACAATTACCCGAGTCAACGGAACTCGTAAGAAGTAGCCCGCAACACACAGGACCACAACTAATCCTAAACACATAAAGAATATTTTCTTCACGGAGTCTCCTGACACACGTTCAAAAGCTGTTAGCAAAGCTCCGTCGCCGACCAACTTCCTCACACCGCTTCACAATCGTAAGCGCCAACTGAGCAGTGGTTAATGCCAACTTTAGGACACAATTACGGTAGTCTTTTGAATAGAGCTTAATGTTTCATCGAACAACCTAGGTTCTTGTAATAACAAGAATTCTAAGATGACTATTCGCCAAACAGTCGTCCGCGACGGACTTATCGTTTTCGTAGCCTTAGTTCTCGTAACGATTGCTGCTATCGCATGGCACTGGCCTAATACAGCTGCTAATCCTAGCCATATCAACGTCCGGTGGACTGATGCCATAGACGAGGAGGCTCGAGTAACCGCTGAGTCTGCACTTGGACTTTCTGCTGGCACACAACAAGAAGGACGAACATGGCAATACGTAATCACAGCCACAGATGCCATTTCACTCCAAGCCATCGTTAGCCACCCACTTGCTGAAGATACCCACGGTATCGATCGGACTGAATTCAGATTAGTAGATCATGATTTATCCGACAGATCACGTTATCAATTGACTTCATATAGTCGAGAAGCAGAAAACGCGATACAAACCGCCAAGGAATCTAAGGGCACTTCCTTATTGATCTTCGCTGTCCTCGCAGGACTCTTGGCTTGTCTCCCAACGGCCCGTCAAATTGGTTCAATGTTCGGAAATCGTCTACCTCAACTCTCCCTCGAAGCCACCGAACTAATGAGACTTACGTTCGGCGTGCTACTCGCAATCGCGGTCTGGGCGACTTCGTTTTCTCCCGATCTAGTAGTCCCAGTCAACGTCCATAGAACAACTGACTGGCTTGCCGATTGGGAACTGATTGGAGTGCTTGCATCATCTCCGAATGCCATACACGCACTCCAAATCGCCGCTACTCTCGGACTCGTGCTATTTGCTACAGGGATCTTTTTACCAAGGCAGGTGCTCGTCTGTACGGCCGCCGTACTGACGATGCTTGTGCTGGCCAAACTCCGACATGGCTCCAGTCATGATTGGGGGTTGCCACTTCTCGCAGTATGGGCATTGACACCGGTTCCATGGAACAAGCTTAAGAATGTTGACCCCCGCGTACGAGGATATGCCGCATGGGTACCAGGATTTCTACTCGGGCTATCATTTAGCGCTGCCGCCATCGCAAAATTACGCGAGTCAGGCTTCTCATGGATTACAACGGGAGCGGTCCGCTACCACTTTATTGAGGATGCTGAGGGAGCCGTCTCGACACTTGGTCTCTGGATAGCATCTCATGAACAGATCGCGGTAGCGGTGTCGACGCTAGCGATCCTCGCAGAACTACTACTGCTACTAACTGCCCTCAGTAAAACGGCTCTACTGAGGTTATTTGGAGGAACTCTTGGAATAGCCTTATTGCTTGGGTTCTGGTTAATGCAAGGTGTGTTTTGGCCAGCTTGGTGGACTCTCCTGTTAGCCTTTTTACCGTGGAACCTAATCGCTAACCGATTAAAGCGAAATCCTATCTCTCTTCCCACTGCAACTGTTTCACCAACTCCTACGTGGGTCAGTCGAGTCCTCGTGGTTCTCGTAGGAATTCAGCTAGTCGCATCACTGTCCGGAACAGAACATGAACCCTTGATTTCTGATTTTCCTATGTACTCACATACCTATTCATCACCAGCGTCATTTAACGAGGTGTACGGTATAAGTGGCCGACGCTACTCTTTTTACGCATCGCGTGACTCAGGCTGCGCAGAGAACGTCACACCTGAAGTTGAGTCGGTGTCAAATCTTCTTCAGTCGATGATCAACCTCGTTGAACGCTTGGATACGACACCAAGAGAAGGGCTTGCCCCATCCTTAGAACCCGTCACTGCCACGCTACTAGCCACAGTGAATAACCGCAGGGAAGACTCCGTCGATACAATCTTTGTGCAGGCGACCTCACCTTTTTTTGATTTTAAGGCAGGCCGTACTGCCTGGGGAACATTAGAACCCATTGCAGAATTCAAGTATGGTGCAGTCCATGCATCCACAACGAACATCAGCCCGTGCAGTGATTCACACTTGCGCCAGTAACCAGGCAATCCTCAATCAAGCCGCCCAGTCTCTCAGCTAAGATGACTTAACGTACTGCCCGGGCATCACATATCATCAACAACTTTGGTCATGCGCACCCGTCCCGTCCGATAGTTATAAACTTCAATGCAATATGGCTTGTTGGCTAGTTCGAAACAAGACGTTAGTTCTGATTGTTGTTCTGTGCTTAACCGGGAATGCCCCGACCGGACACGCCCAAAGCGCAGACCAAGTCGCCACAGATCTCGAGTGGCTTCGCTCCGACTTGAACGACCTTGCGGCACTACCCGGTCAACCAGCAACCGTGAGCGCTGGTGGCCTGACAAGAAACCAAACCCCACTACTCACAATCGAAAACCACACCTCCTACAGTGCTTCCACCAGACGACGTATCGTAATCGTAGCTGGACTCGATGGTAACCCCGAAAGCGCACGGCTCGCGATCGACGCGGTGAGATGGTTCAAGTCAGAAACTAACGCCGAGATTCGTCGAACCTGGGATGTCAGCGCGATGCCGCTGGCAAACCCGACTGACCATGCCGCCGACACATTTCCACCAACAGAACATTTCTTTAATGACTCCGAACATCCTGACACCAGATACATCTGGCGGTGGGTCGCTTATCAGGCCCCTGACCTAGTTGTAGAACTTAGTGTGGAAGATACGTTTCAGGTCAAAGACGCCGGTCTCGAGGGCACCTTGTCGGCCGCTCTTTTAGGTTTTTCGGCCAACAGCAACCTTGGCGGTGTCCCAGTAGTCGTTCTGGCGAGCCCGACGCAAGACGGGGAACGGGTCATGCGAGAAATATTGGCACGAGCGCCTGAGTCTCGCTCTCAGTTAAGAACGACCATCGATAACCGAATTCGACGTCGACCGTTAGAAATCGCGCGCCTTCTAGCTGAACGATACCCAGGCACTCCAAGTATGAGTTACATTCCTGGCGTTGCCTGGGTTCAAACCTTAAGACTCGCTACGTTACTCAACGACTCTTCGTTGCGAGCCAAAGTCATTCGAGACGTCCAACCGTGGCTAAGCGGCGACGAGCCACTTACGGGTGACCGTATTAGCTTGGCCGGTCTCGCTGGCACTATGGTTTTTGGCGAATTAGCGAAAACAGCTAGTCCTCAACGTCAAGCTGCTGAACAATTAGCAACCGAAGGCATAGCACTCGCAGCCAAAGAATCAGAGCCTGGTCTACCCGATTACGGTTCAGGCTGGAGCGATGATGTCTTCCTCGGAACTATAGCTGCAACCACCGCACAAGACCGTCTCGGCATGGAAGCTGCAGTTCGTTTAATCACTCGCTACGCCAATCAGCTGCAGCGACCTTCTGGACTCTGGCATCATGCACCAAATTCACCGGTGACATGGGGTCGCGGAAACGGCTTCGCAGCGCGAGGAATCGCTGAGACGCTCTCCAGCTTGCCGCCGAACCATAGCGCTTTTTCGAGCTTACTAGATATCTATCGCCGCCACATGGACGGAATGCGACTTCAGCAGGCACCAGATGGCATGTGGCGACAGGTCGTCGATCTCCCAGGCAGTTATAGAGAAACAAGCGTGACTGCTTTAACGTTGACTGCAATGGCTCGTGGTATTCGGCTGGGCTGGCTTAACCAGTCATATCAGGCAGTGGTTGAACGTGCGTGGGACGGCCTGCTGGCCCATATCGAGACCGATGGAACGCTCGTAGACGTGTGCATCAGCACCGGAGCCGGGCCCACGCTACGTCACTATCTTGATCGAACTGCTGTTCAAGGTCACGACGACCGTGGTGGCGCACTAGCGCTCGACGCTGCGCTCGAAATGCAGGCTTTATTAGATAGTCGCTAAACACCGATTCGATCCACTCCAACTCAGCGACTCTAAAAGTGCGATGTAGCTACTAGTTCGCGCCGTCCAGGTTTAGAAGTCTTCGCCAAACGCCACGAAAGTCACGCAAGCCTGTAGGACATAGAAAATCCAGAAACACTCGCGTTAACGGCTTGTCTCGCCGGTAAAATGTACACAGCTCGTTCAGTTAAGTTCTTCAAAGGACACCCCTCGTTCTTCATAGGCTTCGGCAGCCAGCGCCCCAGCATTCACAGCCGCCGGCCAACCTGCGTAGAAGGTAACGTGCAAAATCAGCTCCGATAGCTCCTGTGGCGTAACTCCATTTTCATCAAGCGCCCGCCCAATATGTGTTCTTAATTGATTTGTCGTATAGAGCGCTTGCGCGACCGCCACTGTAATGAGGCTCCGGTCACGCTTGGAAAGTAAGGGGCGTTCCCAAATATCGCCGTACAGCAAACTATTCCGCAACTCTCCGAGTCGTGGCACAGCCGCATAAGCGCCGCTGGTGTAGGAGACCGTCTCCACGTCCTGGTCTGCCCGTGGCAACGGTTCCAACGACAGTCCCCTCTCTGAAAACGCCTCCGCAGCCAGTAACGAGGCTTGTACTCCCGTCGGCCAGCCAGCGTAAAACGTCACATGCAAGATAATCTCTGTCATCTCTTCCGGGCTGAGACCATTATCCAACCCTCGAGGTATATGAAGTCTCAGTTCATCTCGAACCAATGCCTGGAGCACCGCGATCGTTATGAGACTTCGGTCGCGCTTGGATAGTTCAGTTCTCTCCCACAATTCACCATACAGGAGGGTGTTCCGGAGTTCACCGAGATACGGAGACCCCTCATAGAGAGAACTAATCTGTGAGGCTGGCTCTACCGCCTGTTCTTCTACGGCAACGGTGTCAATTTGCGTACAACCAACAGTTCCAATAGCACTGGCACCCCCGACGAAAGTGACCATAGCGATCTGTGACATTCTCATTGCGTTCTCCTCTTATTAAGTTGTCGAACGTTCTCACCTACACCGTCAAGCTCCCAGCAACTCTTCCAGTAATTTTCTTAAACAGCCCTACACGCAGGTGTTATCAGATACCATCACGACGTTCATGCTAATGCCGCTGAAGAAGCGATTCAACGATTTCGACTCTGATGCGAACATCCGTGAATAGGCTAAAACTCAACAGAAAGGCCCTCTTGATGAACAGATTCCCCTGCGCCGTCATATTCACTACCATTCTTCCCGTAGTTGCAGGGTGCCAAGCGAGTTCACCAGACACGGAACCCTTGATTACGAGTTCACTACTCGAGGAAATGGACGACAGTTGGTCCGCCATTGAACCAGCAGGTGAAACCACTTGCTCGGACGGAAGTGACTTTCGATTCTTTGTGCGAGTCGCAGATCCCAAAGAGCTGGTTGTCTACTTCCAAGGTGGAGGTGCATGCTGGACTGGTGCCAGTTGTGACCTAAACGGCAATCCAACATACAAGCCACAGGCGGACGAACAACTACAGTCTGCCTCAGGAATAAACGTGGAAGAAGGCACGATGCACGGAATGATGGCCTTCGGACATCCTGAGAATCCCTTTTCTGGCCACAGCATGGTTTTCGTCCCTTACTGTACAGGCGATGTTCACATCGGAAACAAGGTTACGACCTATCCCGTTGAGGCCACCTCTGAAAATCATGCTCGAGAGGTGACAGTGCATCACCGAGGCTATGTCAACGCTATGGCCGCACTTGACTGGACCTACGGCAACTTTCTTTCACCCGACTCTATTTTTGTAACCGGTAGCAGTGCGGGAGCGATCCCGTCACCGTTATATGCCAGGTTCTTGACTGAGCAATATCCCGAGGCCCGTGTCTCCGTACTTGGTGACGCGGCCGGTGGCTATCGAAATTTTCTAGATTCTGACCTGCCTCATGAAGCATGGGGCACATTAAACGCACTCGCACACCTACCAGAATTCTCTGAAATGACAGCCGACAGTTTTAGTTTTGAAAGTCTCTATATCACGTCAGGACTGCGCCACCCCGGGGTCACTTTCGCACGTTACGATGCGGCGGAAGATGCAGTACAACGGCGCTTCCTCGCACTCGGTGGACAGCAGGTCGAACAACTTCAACCTCTTCTCGATGCCAATCACGCTGATATCAAGAACCAATTAGATCACTACGTCAGTTACGTGGCTCCAGGAGATTCACACACAATTTTGACCCGGCCGGACTTTTATACGTTGCAAGTCGATGGCATTGCCATCCGAGACTGGGTCGAAGACCTCGCTACGGGAAAAATTGTCCAGGATGTTCATTGTGGCGACTGTGCCGACCTTTCGAGCGGAGAACAGACCGCCCCCTAGGGAACGGTCGAGAGCTCGTCGAAACCTCTGACATTCGGTACCCTTACTGACTGAATTCGGCAAAACCGTAGCGAGTAAACCAGTTTTCAATTTGGTTGGGTTCAGACGAAAAGGCCAGTGACAGCATCAAGAGTAGTCGCGCCTTCTGCGGGTACAGATTGTCGCCACCCGTCCTGAAACGCTGCGTCTGGTGAAATACGACCCCATTTGCCTCGGCCGCATCAACCACTTCTTCCGAACCGCGACCTCCGGCAATTACAATCCCTTTGACTCCAGCATCAGACCACGCGGTAATCGCTTCATCAAGACCCGCTCCTTGATAGCCAATAAGTATCTCGGTTCGAGGCAACTGATCCTTCGAGATCTGCTCCAGATCAAACGGAGTTACCCAGCGGTCTCGATCATTACAAGCTTGCACGCGTGGAGGAGCCCGGTAGGTACGAACCTCACGCTCATCGATATAACCTAGGATACCCAGTTCACGTGAAGTAAACGCATCTAACCGCATGCCGTTTGATTTCCAGACTTCTTTTGCCGCATGAAATTCGTCATTCAACATGAGTACAGTTCCGAAACAGTGAGTTTCCCGACTCGCAGCCAGCACGATCGAATTGAACAAATTCGCTGGACCATCGGAGCTAATAACGGTCCACGGCCGCATCGCTCCAGTAATCACGACCGGTTTTTGACTGCGGACCGTAAGGTCTAGCCAAAAAGCAAACTCCTCCATGGTGGTCGTTCCAGAAGTAACGACGACAGCATCAGCAGTTTCAAGGGCTGCATCTACCGCAATGGTAAGATCAAAATAGTCAGAAATGTCGTAGCTACCTGAACCACGGTTGCCAAATTGCACCGTGGTCACATTTGCTACTTCATCGATTTGAGGTCGAAGTTCATCGACCATATCTTCGATAGGAAGCTGCCCAGCCCTATAACTCTGGAAACTCGTTCTAGTATCAGCTTTACCAGCAATGGTTCCACCGGTTGCCACAATCGTAACCTCAGGAATCTGATCCTGTCCTGACGCGATCCACGGGCACAGCACACTGAGCATCAATAAGCTCATTACTCGGCGCAAACGTCCTGCAAATCGTCTCGTTCGCATCGTCATGTCCCCAATTCTCGTTCGGGATGGAACGTCATCCCACGATATTAAATTCCTTGAACACAAATTATAGGCTGACCAAATAAGCTTTACGGCAACCTCAGACTTTGACCCGCCAGCCTCCAACTTACCCGTCAATCGAGCCATTGACGACCCAATTGCAACTCCTACACTCAAAGACGAATTACACACGGCCAAGTCTCAAAATACTCTAACGCCAAACTGCGCAAAGACATAAGGAACTATCACCCTTTTTCGATTCAGTGCATACCCGACGAAATCGCGCGGGCTCACTTCATAATCATCAAGGTTGAATCGAGGAAATCCGACGCGCATGCCTGTTTCAAATAAGAGTCCCCAAGGGCGCTGAAGAACGCTCACTTCAATGAAGGGATAAACCACTCCATCAGTGCTAGTGCCGACGAACGGAATGTCGGCGTTCCTATAGATGTATGCATGGTGGTATCGAACAACTCCCTCACGACCAGAACGAAGCTCCGTTTGATCAAAGCTAAAGGAAGGCATGCCCCACTCCACACCAGCACTAGTCTTCACCGCGAACACTTTGACATCAATGTCTCGAAAAAGTCCCAAACTCATCATGTGTCCGGATTCAGACCGGTGCAAATTATCCTTGCGATAGCCAACCGAAAACCCAGACAGTTGCATCAAAGTGTCCCGAAAATAGCTCTCAACAGAGAGCTTCACGCTACGTAACTCAAAATTGGTTCCAAATAAATCGACGTCCCAATTGGTCAGACTGTTCTTGCTAAAGATGTCGCCCTGCCATTGTGCAAGTCCAACCTTCAAATAGGTTCCCGACTTACGCTCAGACGTAGTCCGTGCTAACTCTTCTTGGCCAGCCAGATTCACCGGCAGTAGAAGAGCAACTACAAATACCACCGCGGCACCCTGGCAATGAGTCATAACATCCTCTACCGTTCCGCCGTCAACACACTAAACAGAGGACTCCGCCAATAGTTCGGATAGTTAGCCGGTTGCTTGACCAGACTGAACTCGGTGTCGGGTCCAGCATCTCCACCCCACAGGGTGTACCAATAGACTCGCTCCGCCCGCAGAAGGTTTCGCAGACGAGGATAATTCTCTTGCACCCATGAAATATGAAGATTGGAGTCACGCACACCCGACTCCGTCACCCATACTCGGTACTTTCGGAGTGCTCCGCCGAGCAGGCCAAGATATTGAGCTGCGCTGTCCAGATCGTAACTATTGATTCCAATCAGAACTTGATTGGGATCCAACTCCAACAACCCGTGGTCCACCATCGCCTCTAATTCCATAGCGCCCCTAGACCCAGACCCTAGTGAAGATTGAGTCAATAAAACCACACGTCCTTTATACCTCGCTTGAACGTGATCATAGATCCGTCGAAACACAGACATATAGCCCGCGATATCGATTGTTGGTCCATCGGCAGGTAGAATGGTTGTAACCTCGTTGCCAATCTGAAAGTAACGAATCTCAGGATAGTCACTAAGAATTTTGTCGAACTCACGCTCAATGTTGTCCACAAACAAATACTGGTTACTCACAAGCGCTAAAAGATCGACACCAGTACTACGGATAGCACTGATGGCCCGGTCATTGGGAGACAGATTCGGGTGCAGTTCAATCCGCACCCCTCTCAACTGTCCCTTATTCCGTAACGTTACGAGGGCATCTCGGTAAGTGTCCAAGGCTTCACCGGTGACATGAACACCAAGATACGGGGACCATTGGAGTCTCACCTGATGAATCAACGTGTCATCTACTACCGCGGAGTCGGTGGGACCAACAGGTGTCAACTGGCCCCCGTCGCATCCCATGCAGACTGCCAATACTAAAAACAATATTGCAATTGAAAACCGGTGCATTCTTTTCTGTACCATGCAGCTATCAGGTCGTCCGTGACACGTCGTGCAGTAATCTTGACTCATGCCAACGACCGTGTGGAGTGTGTGGCATCCCGTTGTCATGATCGTTTTTGGTAGGAAAGAGAAACATATTGACTCAGAGCAACTCCAGCGAATCACCTGAAACGCCGTGGCCTCTTTGGATCCCATGGGCCGTGGCGTTCTTAACACTCTCCAGTCTGTTCTCGCTAGGTCTCATTGGCTGGCCTGGGACGTTTGCGGGCGCTGGAGCTGGCTTTTGCGAAGCCTTTCGGGACGAAATGATCAAGCAACCTGCCAACACATGGTCGAATCTTGGATTTGTTGTGGCCGGACTGTGGATTACGGCCATCATCCGTCGCGACATCATCAGTCACGCCCATTATCGAAATCTCATTGGCTCATCACCCAATGTCGGAATTCTCTACGCCACCCTAGTAGTGCTGCTCGGCCCAGGTAGCATGGCAATGCACGCCACGGGGACCAACTGGGGAGGCACCGCTGATGTTCTGTCCATGCTTCTCTACATCGCATTTCCTGTAGCCTATTCATTAACCCGCCTCCTTGGCGCAAAAACACGCACCTGCCTTTGGTGCTATCTTGCACTCGGAGGAGGACTTGGACTCACCTTGCTCACCGGCACGCTACGTTTTTCTGGTAGCACCCTCTATACGTGGTTGGTGCCCGTCATTGTGATCGTAGAAACAGCGCTTCGCTTTAAGCGCCACCCCAGCAACGGTGAGCTTCGCTGGCTAGGTCTCGCCACCGGCATCTTCCTCTTAGGTCTTACAATCTGGCGACTGTCACACACAGGCGCACCTCTTTGTCAGCCCGACTCGTTGCTACAGGGGCATGCCATCTGGCACATATTGTGCGCCGTTGCAACAGTATCAATATTTCTTTACTACAGGTCAGAGGAAGACTTTGAGAGAACATGAGACATCGCTAAAGGCTCCATAGATCCATGCAGTCTCAGCGACATTGCAAAGGTCCCCGTTCGTCGCACCCTTACTCATAGTAGCGTCGATACATACCACGTCTGAATAAGAACCCACCCAAAGCACCGAGCCAGCCCAAAACATAATACATATACCCAAGGTCAGTAATCTCGATTAGATTCCCGTCAGGATCCTTGACAAAAAAGAACGTGTGCCCACGCGGAGACCTCTCAGGTTTACTTATGCACTCCACACCCTTCTTTTCGAGATAGTCGTACCAGCGCTGCGTGCCCCACACGTTAAAACAAATGTGAGTCAACCCAATCCGATTCCAAGGAAGTTTCACAGCCTTTTCAGATGGTTGAAACTCGAAGATCTCAAGCACTGAGCCCCCTGGCACTCGAATCCATCCGATCTTGCATGTCGGTGCGTCATCGTTGACACCAAAGAATTCCCGCACTCGATCTCCGGGTGTATCAGACACACCGACTAGTGGACACTTGAAGATCTCCCAGTAAAATTTTACCGCCGCATTGAAATCAGACACCGTGATACCAACATGACTAAAAGATCGCACTCTCACCTAGCACTCCTTTAGATCGTTCTCAATTATGTGGTCCGCCACTCGCAACGCTTGGGCGGCAATGGTCAATCCTGGATTCACTGCCGCCGCGGAAGGAAAAAACGACGCATCGACGACAAACAAGTTCTCCACATCGTGCGCGCGACAATACGGGTCCAGTACGGATTCCATGGGATCAGTGCCAAAACACAAGGTCCCACATTGATGGGTGGTATTCCGGTGTTTGTGCGAATGAACCATAACTTTCCAGAACCCCAAACGGCGGAGAATGCGCCGCATCTCTGTAACTAGTCGAGCGTGTGCCCCAAGATTATTTGGGCGATAGTGAAGGCGAAGTTGTCCATTCTGTTCGACGGTAACGCGATTATCCGACCGGGGTAGGTCTTCTGTCAGAACCAACCAATCAACCCCGCGAGCCACCCACGCCTTGTATGCCCACAAAGGAATCCATGGCACGACAGTCTGTGCCATTACACCATGCGTCCGCCCCTGTGACTGGATTTGACCCAACGGGTAATCCGTGTCCGGACCACGCAGGTAAAAATCATTAATAGCCACCGTTTTTTGAAAGACTGAGTAATTCTTTCTAAACGGATGGAAGCCTTGCATCATAGTTGCGAGATGAGCCATATACCGTGTACCCACCAGCCCCGACGAATTTGCCAACCCATTCGGATGCTGGTCATTCGCCGACCGCAGTAGTAAAGCGGCCGAATTCACCGCCCCACACGAGACTATGACCAGCGGTGCCGTTACCCGAATCACCTCGTCGTTGACTCGCACCTCCACCGCTTCACATTTCCGACCATCAGGTCCCGTGATCAACCGTTCGGCAAACGCGTTGGTCCAAAGCGTGACATTGTCTTCGTTTAACACTGGACCCACGCAGCAACTCTCAGCTTCACTCTTGGCATGGCGCTGACAAGGAAACGAATTACAGGTGTCGCACAAGATACAACCATCTTGCTCACCTGGCCGGCGTAGCCCCAGCGGCAGAGCCGATGGATGAAGCCCTTGTTCCCGCAATTGCACGATCGCATTGGCGATTTCGTCGGAATGAGGTATTGACGGGAAGGGAAACGAACTACGAGGAGGTTCCGTCGGATCATCTCCACTATCACCATGCACTTCGTAGAGGCGCTCCGCTCTGTCGTAATAGGGTTCAAGCGTTTCGTAATCAATCGGCCACGCCGGCGACACACCGTCGAGATGCTCGCGGGCCAAAAAATCCTCTTTCCGAAATCGATAGAGAACGCTGCCCCAGAACTTGGTATTCCCACCTACGCAATAGTGGGTATACGGCAAGAATTCTCGACCCTGCCAATCCAACCATCGTTCGTTGGTTCGATAACGCAGACGTTTCCACACGGCTTCCGGATCCCAATTTTCCGGTTCACGAGGTATAAAATCGCCACGTTCGAGGATAAGGATTCGCGCACCGGACGAGGTTAGTGCGTGTGCGAGAGTCCCGCCACCCGCGCCAGTGCCAACTATGATGACATCGTAATTCCTATTCATCGATGGCTTCATCGGAGCTGTAAATCTCTTCGATCAGGCGCTGGTCCAGGAGAGCTCTTTCAAGATTCATCTCAGGTTCACACTCATTACGTATCGCAGCCGCGAAATCACGATACATAGCCTGATACCCTCGAATGTCGCGAAACCCAGGAAAATAGAGCTCTGGCAAACCACGCCCCCGTACCAACACGAAGGCTCCATTGGATTCGAAACTGATAATGCCGTCGCGGCCAAACAGTTTTGAGAGTCGCAATCCTCGAAACAGGGATGGTATTTCGCGCGAATAAAATAGTGCACCAACCGCGTTGTTGTCGTAGCGAAAACTAATCATCATGCTTTTTGGTCTCACATCCTGACCAGCCTGAGACAGCTTCGGTCGATATCCACGTGCAGACGTAATGTTGGGACCAAGGCTGTTGGCTAAGTGAAGCCAGTGTATGCCTTCCTCAAAAAATGCATCGCCGCCGGCCATTGCTGGATTATTTCGCCAATCGTTGACCGTCTTAAGACGCTTCACCAGGGTCGTAAAATTGGCAAAAACCATCTCCCCAATGGTGTCCTCGCGCAATAGACGTCGCAAACAGACGGCAAGTGGCTTGTAGTGATCATTCTCACCAACAAGCACGACCCGATTCGCGCGATCACGAGCAGCCTGAACCGTTTCGTAGTCTCGGGATGTCACAAATGCGGGTTTCTCGACCAACACATGTTTCCCCGCCTTCAATGCCTCTAGAGTGAGGTCCAAATGAAACTTGGGCGGCACAGCAATGACGACAGCATCGATCGTCGGATCAGCGAGAGCCGATTGATAGCCGTCGTAACTCTGACGACCACCGTAACGAGCAGCGAATGATTTCGCCTTCAGCTCGTCGCGACTGGCGTAACTCGGAATAATCACGTCACGACAGCGCCGCAGATGGCGGCTATGGACGCTTGTGATAAATCCGCATCCAAGAAAGGCGAGGCTTAGACGTCCTGACACAACCTAATTATGGTGTACTGAAACCAATCTGGCTAAAGAGTTCGTGATGCAGACCACCAGACATTCTGATGACCCAAGGGAGTCGCGGAACTGGTCACCTACTCTCTGAGCAACAATCCGTCGCCTATATTTCAGACGGCAGTCATGTCTACTACTCGGGAGTTGCCACCCGCTGCCTATCAAGTGGGTCCACAGTCAGCGTCCACGTCAGCGGAATCGACGTTGGATTAAAACACACTTCGTCGTCGCACGCTTGATAGTCTAAACGCCCAGTCAGAGTCACAACATCCAGACCTGCCAAGGTCTCACTTGCGGCCGGCGAACCGCCGACAACCACCTCTTGCACAAGGTTAAAGGGCTTCAGGTAAACGGGGACGTGTTCATCGAGTGGTTCGAAATGATAAATCTCAGACGATGGGTACACAATTGGCAGAGTCTGAATAAAATCAGGTGCCTCTAGACTCAATTCAATCACCCGATACCCGAGTTCCTGAGCCCCCGGTGCATATACATGAATGTCCGTTTTAGGCTCGATCTCAATGCCCAGATGAAAACGACTGCCCACGGTGATTATTGAGTTACTTTGATAAGCGCCAATTGAAAGATGCGGAGTGTCTCCACGCATACCGGAAATTGGTGACACCGGACTACCCAGCTTTAACATGATATTCGCAGCCGTGTTCCGTTCCCGATAAAACTCTTCAAAAAAGCGAGCCGTGACCCGTCCCTGACGGTCGACGATGAATGTTCCTGGATAGGGTGTCCCAACAATGGCCTGACCGGCGCCAAAAACCGACACATACTTCTCGACATCTGCTTTGACGTCGGCATTGTCAGCGTTTGGGCCAACACCTTCTTCGGCGACAGTATTGTAGATACCAAATCTGCGAATAACACTCGAATCGTCGTCCGACAGAAGAGGCAACGTGGCAATCGATTTTCTCTCAGCGAAGGCCGCCAGAACGTCCTCGCTGTCGTAGCTAATAGCTACGACGCCCAAACCCTGCTGCCGAAGTTCCTCATGCCGCTCTTGCAACTCCACGAGTTGCGCTTTGCAGTATGGTCACCAGTTTGCCGAACGGTGAAACACAATCATCGCACCCTGCTCACCCATAATCGACTCAAGTGTCTGTATTTCACCAAACTGGTCAGGGAGGCTAAAGTCGGGAACCTCATCCCCAACTTGAGGACCCAACGCTGCGATGTCTATCGCTTGACGTTCTTGGGCAATCACCGCAGAACTCAATACCGTTACTACCATAGTGACAAAAAGTAAGTGCACGTTTCGTTTCATCGTTCGCAGCCTAACGCTCCGAGAATCATCGACTAGCCGCCAACCGTCGAATCTACGGCCGTTCCGGAAGATCTAACGACGGATGGTAAGGCTTATCTCCTAAGCCCGAACGTTTTTCCCGATATTTTGGACCGGCCAGACCTTCGGTTAGATTCCAATCCTGCCGGTGAAAATTCCAGCTATCCGGCGACAACCGTTGCGCCTCTTCCCAATAGTTTCGACCCAGCGCCTCATCACCACGATTGTAAAAATACACCCCCAGCTTAAACGTCGGCTCGCCTAGCGTTTCGTCTGAAGTCCGCTGGCGGATCTTTGAAACAACCCGGTCACGCGACCACACGTACTCACTGTTATCGCCATTCCTGACCCAATCAAAGACAGCAGGTCGATAATCGTCCGTTCCGAAACCGGAAGAACCCGGCCTCAAAGAAATTATCTGAGAGTAGGTATTCTCATTGATACGACGAATTCTGCCTTCTTCGTCCACCCAGATACCGGAAGGCACGTTGACCAAGTTGTAGAGGGAACTCACACGATGGGTCACATCAATCAGGGTCGTGTAGCTCAATGGTTCCTGATCGTGCCACTCAGCCGTCGCTACCTCTCCTAAGGCATCTTGTGCAACAACAATAATCTCGAAATTCTCGTCCCGAAGTTCTTCGTAAACGTCCTGCCACCCGGGCAGGTCATAACGGCACCCTCACCACGACGCCCACGTCAGTAGCAACACCTTCTTGCCACGAAAATCTGATAGCCGAACCATCTCACCGTTTCGGTTCGGCAATTCAAAATCCGGTGCCATTCCCAAGCGCAGAAATTCTCGCCGCGTGAGTGGAATCTGCCCAAAACTCCAGACTTGGTGGTCCGCATCGAAGACAAATGCCTGTTCCAGTTTTCGGGCAAGCTCGGTCACGTTAAACCACCCTTGCCCTGACCGAGTCACGAACAACTCGCTATCTCTGTCCTGCAAAACAGGAACACAGAGGGCACCAAAACAGGCTCCTTCTGGCTTCAATTCAAACCCGTTAATCCGGGGAAGTTCCTCCGGTAATACCCACAAATCATTGGGGTCGGCTAGGGTCTCGGCTACGGTGATTACCTGATCGTTATAGAGAACCGTCACAGGTTCTGCGGCAACCATCGACCACCCCAAGGCAAACAACGGTGTTAGAAGACCCACGGCTCTAGTGTGTCGCATTGAAAATGCCTCCTACAATTGACCTACTACTAGGCGTCTCGCCCTAGGCACTGCCAAGATTTCGTAAGAGTAGACTACTCTCTTTGCGACCATCCGGAAAGTTTGACTGGACTTCTTGAGAGCAACTGTCATTTAGGACACAGAAAAACCCACTAACATTGCACCCATCTGATACGCCTGACTTACGAACAACACTAATCGCTCTTTTTGTTTAGACTAGAGCGTAGCTACACGACGTTTATTCTTGCACCGTGTGACTACGGGATCCGGAAGAGAAAGTTTAAGGCTGATGACCTTCGCGAACAATCTGTGGGATTTGATGTTGGAGTTGGCGCCGTGGTTGTTTGCTGGTACCGCGGTGGCCAGTCTGCTCCACATTTTTCTACCGAAGAACTTCATCAGTAGCCGCCTAGGTGGTGGCGGGATGGGTGAAGTGACGCGTGCCGTCGCATTCGGCGTACCACTGCCTCTCTGTTCCTGCGGAGTAATTCCTGCCGCAATGTCATTAAAGAAAGACGGCAGCAGTGACGGAGCGTCTGTCGGCTTCTTGATTTCAACACCACAGACAGGTGTGGACTCGGTTCTAGTGACGTCATCAATGCTAGGTTGGCCCTTTGCCTTATTCAAGGTGTTCGCAGCCCTTATCACTGGTTTAATTGGAGGACTTCTCGTAGAACGTTCAAACTTTAACGCTGAACCACAACCGACCAAACTCACGAGTTCAGCTCACGCAGTGGGTGGAAGTGCCGACTGGCGAGAAGCCTTCCGCTATGGGCTGAACGAGTTAATTTATCCAATCTGGCGGTGGCTGGTAATCGGCATGCTGGTGTCCGCGGTCGTCACCACATGGATACCCCAGGACCAGTTCGCTGCGTTCGCAAACGGTGGTCTCTGGACACTGCTCATCATGGTTGGAATCTCGATGCCTCTCTACGTGTGTGCGACAGCCTCTGTGCCTGTTGCCGCATCACTAGTGGCTTCTGGTTTTCCAGAAGGAGCTGCTCTTGTGTTTCTCATGGCTGGTCCAGCAACCAATGTTGCCACCATCGGAGCTGTGTATCGAGTGTTTGGCACACGAGTGATGACGATCTATTTGCTAACGGTCTTTGTCGGCAGTATCGGATTCGGCATGGCCTTTGACATGTTGTGGGGACTCGAAGCCAATCACATAGCCATGGACCATGCTCACGACTCGCTCTTGGCCATTGGCAGCGCGGTCATCTTAACCGCCTTACTTGCCTGGTTTGCATTAGAGGATATTCGCCAAGTATTCCGCACTGCTGGTCCAACCGAAGGGCAAGAAACAGTCGAGATGACCGTATCCGGTTTAACCTGCGGTGGTTGTGTAAAGTCACTAACGTCAGGATTGCAATCCGTCTCGGGCGTTAAAAAGGTTGCCGTCGTGCTCGATACCGGTAAAACCCAAGTTTATGGCGTCGACTTAGACCGTAGTGCCCTAGAACACGCTGTCCGTAAAGTTGGATTTTCTGTCTAGTAAAGCTCCACCACAGATTCCCTACTCACGTGTTGCCGCACCTCGCGCACCGAACCGATGTTTTTGCTCTCGTCATTAGTTAACTGACGGCAATCACCCTTCATCCAGAGAGACCACCTTCTACGAGTCTCCCCGCGAATCGGTCGACAGTGACCCCAAAACGAGGATATGTTAAGCACATGTTCTTAAGAATACGAACGCTGTCCACTGCCCTGCTTGTCTCGGCTGTCCTCGCTCCAACAGTAAGCGCAGATGTCTCGTCGGTTCAAATCCTTGAGCGCAATTTACTCGAAGACGGACGCCAATATGGCAACACAGGGACTTACGAAGAAATCATTGGGAAGATCACTATCGCGATAGACCCTACTGAGTCGCTTAATCAAGTCATTATCAACCTTGACCGCGCGCCACGAAACGACCAAGGGTTAGTCGAAGCGACCGCTGACCTCGTCATCCTCTCGCCAGTCGATCCGCAACGAGGTAACGGCGTGGCCTTGGTAGATATCTCGAACCGTGGGCGCCGGACCGCACTAGCCTTCAACCGAGGAGGCACCGGACCCTACGGCGATGGCTTCTTGATGACCCAGGGATACACGATCGTTTGGGTTGGCTGGGAGTTCGACGTAGAACCCAACCCAGGGGCAATCAGAATCGAGGTTCCGGCGGTGGACGGATTCCCTGTCGGTGGACTTGGGTTTGCCGCCGTCCGCGACGCCGCATCGTGGATTAAATATGAAAATCAGGCCGTCGTGACCGCGGACCACGTGTTGTCTTTTGGTTCGTCGCAGAGCGGCCGTTTTTTACGATCATTTCTCTATCTCGGATTCAATACAGACGAATCTGGCCGACAGGTGTTCGATGGCGTGATCCCGCACATCGCTGGTGCCTCTCGAATCAATCTCAACCACCCTGGCGCCAGTCCAATCTCGTTAGGCATGTTTGATGCGACTTCATTTCCGTTCGCTGACGCAGCTCTACGTGACCCTGTGACGGGCGTCATAGATGGAACGCTTGGCAACGATCGCAGCCGCGTGAATCAACCCCTTATTTTCTACACCAATTCAGGAGTTGAATACTGGGGCGGCGGCCGAGTTGCCGCACTGGTTCACACGACCCCTGACGGAACTGAGGACCTAACGCTCCCAGACAATATCCGGTCCTATTTTTTTGCTGGGACCCAGCATGGTCCAGGTCCTTTTCCTCCGTCGACAACTGGCACTGGCCAAGAACTTCGCAACCCGACTGATTACTGGTGGAATATGCGAGCCCTCTTGGTAGCATTGACGGACTGGGTCGTGGATGGCGTTGCCCCTCCGACCAGCCAGCACCCGAGTTTCGCGCAAGGCAACCTCGTCACGCCAGCAGATGTGAACTTCCCCACGCTGCCAAACGTCCGGTCACCTCATGACCGGACCGCGGGTGCGCGTGTTGAAAACCACTGGCTCAACGTCAAGGACGACAAGGGGGTGTCATTGCCGATGTTCGTGCCCCAAGTTGATGACGACGGAAACGAAACATCTGGGATTCTTCATCCGGAAGTATCGGTTCCACTTGCCACGTATACAGGTTGGAACTTTTCTGATCCCGACCACGGAGACCCCGACACTCTTGTTTCACTTGCGGGGTCATACATTCCATTCAGCTCAACACGAACACAACGAGAAACCCGGCGAGATCCTCGGCTGGCCATTGAAGAGCGATATCCCTCGCGTCAGAACTTTCTCACGCGCATAGAAGATGCGGGACTCCTATTGGTCAAGGAACGCTACCTTTTGGAAGCAGATCTGCCTTCTATAATTAAACGAGCCTCCGAACACTGGGACCTGCTGATGGAGGCTCGCTAGGCTGAAGCGCTGGTTAATCGCCGCTTCTCGAATAAACACGACGGTATCATTCGCGTTCTGGTGTCAGCTTCCGAGTCGTAAGCTTCCGACGTATGCGTGCTCACCTCTCGACACGTGAGCTACTTGAACTCCGGTTCCGTTAAACCGCTTCAGGGTAGTGCCAACGCCACCAACGAGGCTGGAAAATCGGTTTGGACACTCCCAATTTGGACGACGATATAATGCTTGCCTTCGTGCATGTAGGTCATCATGCCGTACTGTCCTGGAGCCGGCAGCTCAACGCTGCCTAGGAGTTCCCCAGTCGTCTTGTCCCGAGCATGAAGCTCCAACGGAGCGTCGGGAACCATCTGTTGACCGCCTTCACTAAGCGCCCTGGTCTGCACCAGAAGATCTGCCATGACCATCTGGATTGAAAAACCGACACCTCCAGTATTCGGGATCTCCATGCCCCTCAATAACGGGTTATTGGTCACGATCTCTGGTGTTTCACCCACCGGTAACGACCAAGTCCGTTCGCCAGTATTCATCTGGAATGCGGAGAGCTGGTTATCCATTGGTTTCCAAAGCCGCAAGCCATCGACCGTGGGCAACCCTGTAACAGAAACCAAAGGAGCCTGGGACTCTGTCGGCTGTCTGAAGCCACCACGCAACCAGGCGGCCACGGTGGTGCCAGTCGTCGGGGTGGAGTTGGGTGTCGCTCCGCCTGAACCCGGCGTTGCGTAGGTCGGGTCGTCCTCATCTACGCCGCCGGTCGGCGCCAAGAACGATGGAGCACTGCAGCGGCGGTGATGCGAGACATACATGACTCCTGTGGTCGGATCTCCAACCGGTGGATGCGAGATCACGTTTCCACCTCCCTGGCAACCCACGTTGTTGTAGAAGTCATTGTCATGATTTTCGGGAAGTGCCGGTACGTAGAGTCCACCGACCCGGTATTGACTCAGGATTTCCAGCGCGCGCTGTTTCAGCTCAGGTGTGTAATCGATGACAAATTCCTCTGTCAATCCGTCTATGACGATGGGGTCCACTGTTTGGGGGCGAGTTTGGTAAGGCTGTGTAGGTGAAGTGTAGTTACCGGGAACCTCCGTCTGGAAGACCGGCCGATCTTCAATCGGCCAGATCGGCTCTCCAGTCTCCCGATTGAACGCGAAGATCAGGCCCTGCTTTGTATTCTGAATCAGGGCGGGAATCCGCTGCCCATCCACTGTTAGATCCATCAGCATTGGCGGAGTTGGAAGGTCGTAGTTCCACTGATCACTTCGGTGAATTTGGAAGTGCCACTTCCGCTCACCCGTCTGAACGTCCAACGCGAGCACACTACCCCCGAAGAGATTATCGCCCGGCCGATGTCCAGCGTAGAACTGGACGGTCGAGGCATTCGTGACGATGTACACAAGGCCCAGCTCGGGATCGGCAGAGGCGGGCGCCCATGACGACATATCACCCGACCATTGCCAGGCATCGTTGTGCCACGTCTCGTGACCGAACTCTCCAGGCCTCGGGATAACATGGAACTTCCACAGGAATTCTCCCGTCGCCGCGTCGAATCCCATGATGTCGCCAGGGACATTTTCGATACGGGTCTGACCATAACTGGGCTGGTGCCCCACGAGTACGACGACCACACCGTTCACTACGATCGGCGGCGCCGAGGCCGTAACCATCCCCAGTTCTCTCGGAATCCCGTAGCCAGCGTCGTAACTTCCGGCGCGGTCTTGCCACCGCCCCCAGTCCGACACGAGCGGTGGAATCAAGTCGTTGACACCGGTGTCAGAAAAGCCATCAAGCGGCACCGACGTCCCCCAGTTCTCTAAGGGCAGACCAGTCTTCGCGTCGAGCGCCCACAGGAAGAAGGCCGGACTCGTCACATAGATCACACCACGACCGTCGACCTCGCCATAAGCAACTCCCTTTCCATAGGCCTGCCTTGGAGAACGTAAATGCCTCACGGTCTCAGGCTCGCGGAAGACCCAGAGCGTCTCCCCGGTCTCTGGATCGATCGCCACCACCTGTCGCCGTGGAGTCGCCACCGTGTAGAGCATGCCGTCGACGTAGATCGGGGTCGACCGCGCGAAGTAGTCGAGGTTCGGACCAAAATTGTCGCTCCGCCACACCCACTTCACCTCGAGGTCTTCAAAATTGGTGCGATTAATCTGGTCCAAGGGCGAGGAACGCGTATGCCCGGCGTCTCCACCAAGATACCGCCACTCCCCATTCTCAGTTCCAGGCAGGCTCTGTGCCGAGGTCAAGGTAGCCGCCAAGAGTAGAGTGACAGCCGACAACCCACACGTTAGAATTTTTTCCTTACAAAAAGGTTGCAGCTTAACTTTCGTCATTTATGTTCCCTTCGTACTCGCCAAACAATAGTCGCTCGCCCATCCCAACGCGCGATATTCCTTAACCACCTCGACCATCGAAGAACTGCCTTCAGGAGACCATCCTGTTACGGCACCATCAAATGCGCCTCAGTGGTTCCCGCGGCCATGATGTATGCGCCACCTTGGTCTCGACTCTCAGGAAAACCAGTCGATGCCATCGTCGCTCCAGGCATCGAAATCGTGGTGTGCACCCCTGCACTCCCGCGATCTTGGCCGTTCATCGACCGAAACCACGATCCAAATTCCGCGTCCACACGACTACCATCTGCTGCAGCAGCGGCGACAAGCGCTCGCTCTCCTTCGGCATCAGTACTCTCGGCGCGAAATTTCCGGTTCTGGGCAACTCTGTCGAGATTGGCCAGATTTGTGCATTGCACAGCAAACGGTGGGCGATCGCGTTGATCGGCTCGGCTGTAGCACACAACCTGATTTGTGCCTTCCTTGATCGTTGTATGAGTATGGTTGGCGCTCCACTTGACGACCGATGCATTGTCACGCGCCCGGCGGGGAGCAGCTGCCAGAGCCTGTTCAATTAATTCCGCATCCGATTGCGCATAGGAACTCGGTGCAATTGCGAACACACCAAGCGCGAATATAAAAATTTTCTTCATTGAACCTCTCCATTTCCCAAGATTGCCTCTGCTTCTGTAAATCAAGTTCTGATCGTATGAAAAACTCACAGACAACTAACTCCTCCAAACAGACTTACCGCCAACCGGTTCTGGTCTTCTATTGTTGCCGCCTAACGGGCAACCACGCGGTCACTGAACAAAATCCGTTTCACTATACGCCAGCCGAGCTCCGTCTTTCTCCACGTATTCCGATAGATCCCTGATCCATTGATAAACGGTGTGCCGCTTTCCGCGGTTTGATGGGTGATCAATGCCATGTTTTCGGTTAATGCGCGCTCCTCGGACAGTTCAAGAAAGACCAGGTTCGACATATGGTGCCGGGTCTGTCTGTCCGCGAGTCGCCCCGCATGTGACCGCTTCGCGTACTCGAAGATCGCCTGTCGGCCAACGATCCGTGAACCTGAGACCAATGCGCCGTCACGCCACCGTTCCATGACAGCCTCGTCGGTAAACAATTCCGAAAAACCCTTAGCGTTTTTTCCATCCCATCGATATGAGTACTGCGCCAATTGCTCGGCAATCTCGACTCGGTCTCGAGTAAACTCGGCCTCCTGTGTAATCCCGGTCGCAGTTGTGAGAACCAAGATGACCAACGTTAGAATTACACGCATACGGCATTAAACCACGAAGGAGACAATCTGGCAGATAGGGATCTTCAAGAACCGTTGTTAAAGAGGTTCACCACGTCGATTACCGCGTGTCTAAGTGCAACCCGAAAACTGATTAGCGGGGCAGTAATTACGCCCAAAAGCAAGGTTTCGCCTGACCACGATCCAGAACACGTTGAAGCCGCTCGGCTATATCGCATTGCTGCAGAACAAGGTATCGCGGGAGCCCAGTGCAGGCTTGGAGTCCTCTACGCGGAGGGACGTGGCGTGGAACGGAACGACCGCGAGTCTATTCGGTGGTTTCATCTCGCCGCTTCCCAAGGCGACGCAGAAGCGCAAGCCAGTTTGGGTTTGTCATATGGTTCAGGACGAGGAGTCTCGCGAGACTTCGTCACGGCTCACATGTGGTTAACCCTTGCCAGCGAACAACTGACGGGGATGATGCAGACCCGAACTCAGCGATTCCGCGACACCATCGCCGCCGGCATGACCACCACTCAACTTGCTGAAGCTCAGCAGCTCGCCACCGACTGGAAAACAAACCACCCCATAGCGTGCGATTCCGACTCGCTGGGTAAAAAATAAGTCGATCACCGCGGCTCGACCAGCGAACAATTCCTCTGGCCACTCAAGTAAGTCGTGATATCGGCCCCGATCACCTCTAGATCCGTGGACCCCAACCCACTTTGAACTGCCTGAAACAGCACCCGCTCTTCCTTTCGTATATGTGCCGTCATGAGTCGTCCGAGCGCGGGTAACTTGAGGTCCAGGTCATCCAAACAGCCCCCTGACAGTTCGCCGACGAGACTACGAAGGAGCTCATGGTCGCTCCTGAGTTCATCGATTAATGCTGCTTGGTCTGGCATGCGCGCAGTCACCCTTGCAAACAGGTAGATCTCCTCAACGTCGAAATGCACAAAAAATGTCTTTTGAAAAAACTCGCTAACCCGGTCAACTTGTAACCGTCGATCGGTCGGCCAATTCGACCGCGGCGCCTTTGACCGGCCCAACATGAGTCCCTGGGCAAGAACGAGCGCGTCATGGTGTTCCCACGACAGTGGAATCAAACTTGGATGTCGTTTCATAACTTACTGAGCGCAAACGTGGAATCCACGCCTGAACCATAGCCATCTGTGTACCTCAAATACCGTTGACTGAGCAACTATCCCCCGACCAATCTCTATGTTGAAGAACCCGGAAACGTTAAGTTCCCATTTCGAGTGTCTCCAGTCGACGACATAGTTCAAACGAGCCGCCGTTCATGATGTTTTCGCTATTGCCGTCCCGAACCAACCCATTGCAGAAGGATGCCCGCGTAATAGCCTGCCGCCATCCAATGTCGACATATCCAGACTCGCGAAGCGCGTGCACAAACTTAAGAGTCCGAAAAGCATCGAACCAGTCATGAAGACACTTTCTTCGAACCGCGAACGACCTACTCTGTGCCGCCGCTTCATGCAGAGCCTTCGGAGCACCAATCGCCGCTAAGGCTCTCTTGAGGCGACCTTGTTCACTAGTATCAAGTCCTACTTCCGCCTGGGAGCACACACAATCGTAAGCACGATGCGGATCGACCCCTTCAATCGACGAAAGTGCGCCAATCCAAGCCTTCAGTAAGTCAAAGATGGCTGGATCATAAATGCAGTAGGCATCAACGTCTTTCGCGATGTCATAAGTCGAACGACCGGTTCCAAAAGGAACCCGTAACGAGTGTCGTGCACGAATCCGGATGGGCAACCCCGCGGCGGTCTCAATTCGCCCGACCTTGGCAAGTTTGTTGAGCAAGTAGAAATCTTCACCCGCCTGACGCTTCGGAACACCGCGCACTCCCGCGTAAGCAGTTACTCCAGTGGCAATACAACTTCCAATCGCATGGAAAGCGTATGGGGAACCAGCGTGGCGTAGACCGAGCATGTAGTAGCGCAAATAAGCTTCGTAGCGAGCATGTGCTTCATCGATGACGGGCTCGCCCGATGGTTCGTGTATAAATCGATAAATTAGAGCTGACATTGACGGTCGTCCACTGACCTTAAAGTAATCAGCCGGTAGACAAACGTCACAATCAGTCATATGAATGAGCCGAGCCTGACTCGCACCCGTATGAATGGCAGCCAGAGCAACATCGCCGCCTATCTTTCTCGCTAATCCAACGCCCTCATGCCGAGGCAACCGGTGTCCAGAAGAGTTGCGATCAATAACGACAAGGTCGAACCCAACTCCGTTGCCGTACCAACATGGAGTGTCACCACGACCATCGCATATCGCGTCGGCGGCGGTACATTTCTTCAAAGCGTCGACCAATACTTGATTGCGCGTACGAAGCTTGTCGTCGTGCCTGTCAGTTGCATTGACCACAACAATACACAGGACCCGTTCGCCGGCTGCTGCCGCGCTGGACACACTCGGAAGGATCCCTTTTAAAAATGTTGCCGACTCATCATGAGCCGGGATCACGACGATATGCCGCGTTAACCGATTAAGCCGTGACCCAAGCACGGCCTCTGGCTCTGCGTAGCGCTCAAGATACTTGGCGACAGGGTCTCGACGTAATGTAGACATCGGCAAAACGCGATCGAACCTTACACAGCTAATCTAAAGGCCGAATATTCTTGAGCAACATCTGGCTAACAAGTTCAAATCGCCATCCCTGGAACTTGCTCGGCACCATCTCTTGGTTCACCACGCTGACAACCAGCTCTTCGAGCATTCGTTTGTTAGCGAGAAGCTCTGGAGGCAAATTGTGGGTCTCAGCAATTCGTTGAACCACGGACTTCAAGTGATCGAGTTGGTCTGAATACGGCTTCAGGTTCACAGCGGTGTCGGGCTGGTGGGGACCACTCGAACGCGCCTGCGCGATACACGCGAGAAATGATTGGCCGTAACGAGTCCGAATGTCCGCAGGTAATCCTTGTACGTCTTCCAGGGACGCAACATCGGTGCTGGCAACACCCGCAAGTTTCACTAACAGTCCGTCGGACAACAAGTGCCTTCGGGGCGTGTCTCGAACCATGGCTTCGGTTTCACGCCACTGACAGAGCGCTCGCAGAACTCTACGTTGTTCCGACGTCAGTCTTCCCCGCCCGCGAACGCGGAGATACACCGTGTCCAACAGATTTTCATCTGAACGGGAACGTCGCCGGTGCTCCAACTCTTCATTAGGCCAGGCGGAACGTCCGGTTGCCTCAATCTCTCGAAAAAGCCGATCGTGCATCGGCAAAAGATATGCTGCGTCTAACGCAGCGTAACGAAGCTGAGCTGAAGACAAGGGGCGCCGGAGCCAATTGGACCGTGTCTCATTCTTGTCCAGAACTATTCCAAATAGTTGTTCCACAAGATTTTGATACCCCAATGAAAACCCGTACCCCGCAAAAGCAGCGGCCAATTGCGTATCGAACACGTTCTCGACGGACCCTCCAGTAACAAGTTCGAGAACCTCCAGATCCTCATCGCAGGCATGCATCACTTTTACAACCGCCCGCTCCATCAACACGGCTTTCAGCGAATCAAGGTCCGATACCGCCAGCGGGTCAATCAGACTTACTCCTTGGGCGCCGGCCACTTGAATCAACGCGGGTCGAGGAAAATACGTGGTTTCACGGAAAAATTCGGTGTCCAGTCCAATAACGCCAGTATTCACCCAAATATCGCAGGCTTCCTCCAACGCCTTCGTGGTTGTAATGAACGACCAACCGGAAGAAACAGGAACTTCTCGTGAATCTGAAGCAGTGCTATGCATGTCGAGTAACAATCGTAGTTGGGAATCGATTCGCTGACGAGTATAGTCAGGAACATTCAGCTTGAATTACCGCCCCAATGTCGTCCATAACGTTTTCAAGATAAAAATATGAACTGTAGTGCCCGCTTTTCATATCAAATCTTGCAGGCTTTCCGTACACACTCCATAGGTCTTCCTGGTATCGAGTCGGAACAACCGTATCGAAGAGTGCAAGATACTGTTTGATGTTCTTGGCCTTCGTATGACGACCTAGGATCTCGAGGTCCGTAATACTCCACACACGATTGAGCATCTGTTCATCGAACCCCTTCGCTTCAAGATCATGTTTTACGTACTGCGTAATCAGACCATTCCACGTGATGCTACCCAAACGACAGCCTGTGATGAGCGGGAACAAAAAATCAACCTCCTCGCAGACTGCCGCCAGTCCCGTTTGAAATCCTCCGCTACTCATACCGAGCAGGCCAATATATCGATAGCGTTTCCGCATCAGTTGAATCAGCACGCGGATCTCCGACACAAGTTGGCGAAAATTTGAAATTGTCCAAAACACATTGGCGCTAATGAAATATTCGCCGCTATAAGACTCGGAAGGAGTCCGTGCCAAATGGTACGGCGTGGTCATCAGACCCACATCAACGCCATGCGCCATGAGACGAATCGCCATTTCGTCCTCGACTCGCTGATTTTCACGCCCCCACCCTGGGACAAAGAGAACCAAAACGTCAGAGCGTGTATCCGGGCGGCGGAACAACTTCAACGGCACAAGATCATTTGTCGGGTCCCCCGTTGGTAGAGGCGAGTCAAACAGCAGCATCTGTGCCGCATCCGGAACAGGTATCGTGTGACGGGGATGGAGCCCCTCTCTCAGGCACACCGATTCCGGTGAAGTCGCCGTCGTGTAGAACCCCTGCGGATGATCGAAATATTGACTAACGTGGTTTACAAACTCATCAACCTGATAACCCTGACCGTCGAATGAGTCGTGGTCGAGCAATTTGCGGCAAATCTTCTTTCGGTGGGTTCGATAGTATAGTTGCTCGAACGCACCGACAAAGAATCTGTTTGTTAGACGACGTAAACCCATAGACGCTTAGTAGTGACTACAGTCGCGACCGTACGCGACACATGAACTGGAGGTTAACCTGAATGTCCACGGACACGACCGAACTCGCAGCTGTGATTACGACTGAAAAAGGAGTTATCCGAATCAAGCTCTCTCCCGAAGAAACCCCTTTGACGGTAGCAAACTTCATAAATCTGGCACAACGAGGATATTACGATGGACTAAAGTTTCATCGCGTTATCGCCGGCTTCATGATTCAAGGCGGCGATCCAACTGGCACTGGGCGAGGAGGCCCAGGCTACAACTTTGCTGACGAATTCAGCCCATCACTTCGACACGACTCACCTGGTACCTTGTCGATGGCAAATGCCGGCCCGAGCACCAACGGCAGTCAGTTCTTTATTACTCACGTTCCAACGCCTCATCTTGATGGTGCCCACTCTGTTTTTGGCAAGGTGTCTTCAGGGCAAGACATCGTAGACAGCATCACGCAAGATGACGTAATGACAACCGTTACTATCGATGGCGACCCGGCGCCACTGCTTGCCGCGCAAAAAGAACATGTAGACGGGTGGAATCGGATCCTAGACAGTAAATAAAAGGTGGCGAACAGGGGACCTCAGAATCTTCGCATCAGGGGAAACCGATGACTCTACGTTGCCGACTCAGGAATATCATGCTGACCGCTGCAGCACTGATTGCTCTTGCGCTCGTCGTGCTACTCGCCAGTTCCCGTCTATCCCTCGATGCAGATTACCGCTACACACAGGCCGCAGAACGTCTACCGGTTCTTACAGGTGGGCTCCCTGCCGGACTCGTACAAATTCAAGCGAGAGGAATGGCTTTCAGGGCACGGGTGGCTGGACTGGACGGAAAAGGTCCAGCTTTAATCCTGCTGCACGGCTTTCCCGAAACATCGATGATGTGGGAACCCCTTCTTACTCGCGCCGCGAACGCTGGCTTCCGAGTGGTAGCATTCGATCAACGAGGTTACAGCCCACTGGCCCGCCCGGCTGGCACCGAAGCCTATCGCGTTGCAGAACTGACAGAAGATCTCTTGGCCGTCGCAGACGCCGTCGGCTTTGACCGTTTTGACCTTGTCGGTCACGATTGGGGAGCCGTCGTGGGATGGGCAACCACGGGCCACGCTCCTGAACGAGTCCGGTCGTTTGTCGCCCTTTCGATTCCCCACCCTAGTGCTATCCAAGTCGCGAACAAAGATCGAGGCATGCCTGCCTACATGCAGTTCTTCCGAATGTCCGGAATAGCGGAAACGTTCTTCAGCGCCGGGAAATTTGCGCTCATGCGAAACGGACTCTACGCGTCAATGCCATCCGGGCAACTCAATGAATACTTATCCTTATTCTCGGAGCCCGGAGCCCTTCAAGCGGCCTTCAGTTGGTATCGCGCTATTCCACCCATTCCACCAGTGATTGCCGAAATCATCACCCAGCCCGTACTCTATCTCTTCGGAAGCCGAGACCTTCCGGTCTGGACGCGCGCTCAGGTTCGTGCAGCGCAACCACAGTTCGTAACTGGAACATACCGGGAGGTTGAACTCGATGCTGGACACTGGTTAATTCAAGAGCAACCGGAAAAGGTGGTCAAAGAAATTATGAGCCACTTAGACTCCCTTGGCACAAATGCTGACTAACCCTCACGCACCAAAGCTTTCTTAAGAATCCAGACGGTTGTGATAGATGTTCTAAACTAAAAATGGTTGTCAGCCGCGACCACCGCTTGTCCTCAAACAAAGGCCTCACACATGGCAGGGTCGGCTGGCATCTTTGAATAAAAAAGAGAGGACCTAGTGGGTATCGAGACCAGAAATCCAGCGACAGAAGAACTTCTCGAACGTTTTGAGCCGATGACAGACGTGGCGATTGATGCAATCCTCGAGAAAGCCAGTCAGACATTCGAACAATTCAGACACACCGACGTCACTCGCCGAGCAGCATGGCTAAATGCCGCAGCCGACATCCTCGACGCTGAAGTTGACCACTGGGCAACAATACTCACGACTGAAATGGGGAAGACTCTGTCTTCTGCGGCTGCCGAAGTACAAAAATCGGCACAGGGCTGCCGATACTACGCCGAGCATGCCGAAACGCTGCTCGCCGACGAGCCACTTAAAGGTAATGATAGCCACGACTTTGTACGACATCTCCCGCTTGGACCAGTACTCGCCGTGATGCCATGGAACTTCCCCTTCTGGCAGGTTTTTCGCTTTGCCGCCCCAGCCTTGATCGCCGGAAACGTAGGTCTACTCAAACATGCGTCAAATGTGCCACGGTCTGCTCTCGCTATTCAGCACATTCTTGAGCGCGCAGGATTTCCGAGTGGGGCTTTTCAAACATTACTCATCGACTCTACCCAAGTTCAACGAGTCCTTGACGATGCTCGTGTACGAGCGGCAACATTGACTGGGTCTGAAGCCGCTGGTCGAGCGGTCGCATCACGAGCTGGTCTCGCACTCAAACCAACCGTCTTGGAACTTGGAGGAGCTGATCCATTCATAGTTATGCCGTCAGCTGACCTAAACCACGCCGTTGAGAATGCCGTTATCGGAAGAACCATCAATAATGGGCAGTCTTGTATCGCGGCAAAACGTTTCATCGTACACGCGGACGTGTATGACGAATTCGAAGACCGATTCGTCGCCAAATTTGAACAATTGACCGTTGGCGACCCCACTTCGCATGCTACCGATATCGGACCACTCGCCATGGCACAGGTCCGTGATGACATCGACGACCAAGTGAAACATTCGACGTCGAAAGGAGCGAAGCGACTGACTGGAGCGGAACCAATCAGCGGCCAAGGTTATTTCTATCGCCCTGGTATTCTCGCCCAAGTGCCGGAAAGTGCGCCAACGTATAGCGAAGAGGTGTTCGGTCCGGTCGCGATGTTGTTTCGTGTCTCGGACCTCTCAGAAGCCATCAGAGTGGGGAATGCCACACGCTTCGGGTTGGGCTCGGCAATCTTCACGCATGAGCCAAAGGATATGGAACGAGCCGCCAATGAACTCGATGCCGGAGCCACCTTTGTCAATCAAATCGTCACATCGGATCCAAGCCGGCCGTTCGGCGGTGTTAAGGCTTCAGGATATGGTCGAGAACTATACCGTGACGGACTCATGGCTTTTGTAAATCGTAAAACCGTATCGATTCGGTAAACCTCATTGTCCCCGTACGCGGGATTAAGTTCTGAGTAAGTTAGACTTTGAACCCAGAAGGCGACAACATTTAAACTGCAACTTCAGTCAGCAATTGATTGACCTGTTGAACAACGAGAAGAGGATTCACTGTGTTGAAACATCATAATGACACTCCACTAGCGCCCAAACGAACCGTCGTGCTGGGTGCAGCTGGATTCATCGGACGAACCTTGGTCAACCGGCTCTCTACCGCTGGCGTTGACCTAGTCTCACTAGCGAAGCAGGACCTAGACTTGGAAACACCCGCTGCCGCGACTCAGTTGACAGAGTTATTACATACAGATGACACACTCGTGTTTATTTCAGCCAAGGCACCTGTGCGTGACGTGTCGATGCTCGCTGCCAATCTCCGCATGGCCGAAACCGTTGTCGCCGCAGTGTCACGCCAAGCAGTTGCCCACGTAATTTACGTGAGTTCAGACGCCGTCTATCACGACTCTACCGAACCTTTAACTGAAGACAGTCCCACAGCGCCTGGTTCCCTGCACGGCGTCATGCATTTAGCTCGTGAACTAGCTCTGACACAATCACTAGCCGTGCCGATTGGTATTCTTCGACCAACATTGATCTATGGCGTGAACGATCCTCACAATGGTTACGGCCCGAACAGATTTCGGCGGCTGGTTGAACAAGGGCAGTCCATCACTCTCTTCGGCGAGGGAGAAGAAAACCGTGACCACATCTTGGTTGATGACGTGGCCGAATTACTCCAACGTATGATGTTCAATCGTTCTGAAGGTGTACTCAACGCAGCAACCGGCCACGTTACATCTTTCCGCACCATAGCCGAAACCATCGTGAACTTCGGCGACACATCTGTGGAAATTAACGGTAGTCCGCGTAACGGACCAATGCCACATAATGGCTTTAGAGCCTTCGACCCAGCGGTAACAACAGCTGCGTTTCCAGATTTCCGCTATACCTCGCTCAAGGAAGGGCTGACTCAGGTAAGCCAACAGGTATCGGAAGCTTAGAACGTCGCGTCAGCCGTGATGGCTCACTGCCAGGCGGAACACCGCGATAAATGCCGAGTAAACACAATGCCTCATTCCTGAAACGTCCACCGGCGTTTCTCTCCGTCCCGGTTTCCGTGTGCTTCTTCGATGACAATCCTCGGGGTCTCACTGTGTCGGTAGACAAACACCCATTTGAGTCCTCTACGATTCGCCTCGGGAACAGGGTACTCATGGGTAGCCAGTTCAATCCCTTCAAAAACATTCACTTCACAATATTCCTCGGGCGCACAAAACCCTCTGGCTTCTTCGACCCACTCCTCTACCTCAACGCCAGGAACGACCCACGTGCCCCATGAATGGGCAGTCACACCCACAAAATTCAGCACAGGCCGACCAGATGACCTGTCTTGTTCTGCGGAGCCCACAAGACCATTAGTCCCCATAAGTCCCAATGCCAGACACACAACCCAACCCACACGGATTCCTGCGTTCGTCAACAATGAACGCATCAAATCTCCCGTTGTGTAAGGTCTAAAGAAAACACCCAAAGGTCTAACCATTGCACTCTCGCCCACGAACACCGAACTATTGTCCAACCCGGTCGCTGGCCGGTTTCCGAATGCTATACACCTTCGACCGCGTACGGATGATCAGTCGGTCACCGACGATGGCGGGCGACGCCATGGCCATCTCATCAAGACTGTTAACACCAAGGACCTCGAATTGTGGCCCCGCACGAAGCACGTAGGTATCGCCCTGCTCACTCAGTGCGAAGATCTTTCCATTGTAGGCCCACGGCGACGACGTGAAGCTCGCACCAACACGGATCCGCTGGCGACCATAAACCGGCTCCCCTGTCTTCGCGTCGTAACTTTCGAAGAAGCCGCGGTCCAGTAGGCTGTAGTAAATCTCGCCATAGACAAGTGGCGACGTGTTGTAATTACCCGCTCGGGGTAGATACCACGCGACGTATTCGCTGCTTGTCGCATTTTCCCTGAGCGAGATGTCTCCGCTCGCCCCGGGACGAATCGCGTACACCGGACGATGACTATCCTGAAAGTAACCAGACGTCACATAAACCAGACCATGACTGGAAAACGGCGTAGCAATACTCGCCCATGACATCCGACCATCCATCTCCCAGAGTAATTCTCCGGTCAGATCGTAGGAGCGAATACGTTTACGCCCAGAAGTCACGATCTCGGTTCGCTGGGAATTCTTCCAGATATAGGGTGTCGCCCAACTGGATACTTCATCGCGAGCTGTTCGCCACACCTCGTCTCCAGTGCGCTTATCCAGCGCGGCGATCCATGATTCTTCTTCGTTGTCGTAGAGGACTATAAGAAGGTTACCTTCAAGAATCGGAGAGGAGGCCGACCCCCAGTCTGACATCGTTGATTTGAAGGGAATCGGATGTGTCCATACCTCATTCCCATCCATGTCGAACGCGTAAATCCCAAGATCTCCAAAACGTACATACACGCGTTCACCGTCTGTTGTGGGCGTTTCAGAGGCATACGTATTCTTCTGATGACGTGGAAACTCCGGAACAGCGACCTTGACCGACCGCATCCATAAGACTTCTCCAGATTTCAGGTCAAGACAATAGACGCGCCAGTCATGTCGGGCCGGCGGAGGCTCACTCCGTCCGCGCGGGGCATAAAGGCCTGGTTTTGGCTTTTCAAAGTCTCCGTCCGAAGTTACCGTCGTCACAAAGACCCGTGTGCCCCATACAATCGGACTCGACCATCCAAGTTCCGGAATGTCGGTCACCCATTCCACGTTCTCAGTTTGACTCCATTGCTCTGGCAAATCAGGGTGGTCTGCCACCGTAGCATTCATGGTGGGACCGCGAAATTGCGTCCAATTAGTATTCTCAACGGCTACGCCATCAACAACACACGCAAGGAACCACACCATGAGCGGAAGTAGCACACGAATTTTGATTACCATATCTATTGGCAATACTATTCGGAGGATGCACACTCGCGTCAAGTTGGAAAACTTTCAACCCTTACATCTCCGCGACGACGCGACGACCACCCGGTATTAGCTATGTCAGAATCTCGCCTTGCCGCCGCCTTGTCCACCCGCTCTTGGTGGATGAACCTCATCTTCTGTTTCTGTCTGTTTATGACCTTCATTTATATGCCGTTCGACATGTTTCTCAAACCCGTGGCGCAAGACCAAGAAGTCTGGTTTGGGTTTCTCCTAGAAGGATGGGCAGCAAAGCTCACCGAGCCATTCCACTGGGCCATCTATGGAGCCGGCGCGTACGGGTTCTGGAAAATGCGGTCCTGGATGTGGCCGTGGGCGGCCATCTATGCGCTGCAGGTCGCAATCAGCATGCTCGTGTGGAGCGCGTTGCGGGGCACGTTTCTCATAGGAGTCATTAGTTTCAGTATTTTCATGATTCCGACGATCGCGCTTTACCGCAGTCGACGAAGTTTTGATGGAAACTAGAACACCTCAGCTAAGACTCGTCAGTAACATGCTTTTCTGTGGTGCCTCAACAGGCGGCTTGGTAGGGTTGTCTCTAGCCACCCTAACTAGAATTAGTAATCCAATGTATTCCGGATGGTCGGCGCTACTTACCTGTGTCGTGATCCCCACAACCTCAGCCGTACTTATTCGACAGGCAACACAGGGAAGGTTGTATTTCACCCCGCCAACCTGGTCTCTGCTCCTGGTCGCCGGTCTAACACTCGCTATCCCAGTAATAGGTCCGGTCTTCGGCGGAACCGGCTACTGGCGCGAGCTACCCCTCATCACTCTGCTTGGCGTTGCCGGGGGCGGCATTTGGAGCCTACCTTTGGCCGGACTTTTTTTCCGCCGCCAGCGTCAGCAAGGTTGGTGATAATGCGACTAGTGAAACATCACCCTTAAACGGGGCACTATAGTAGGATGTCGATAGTCTCAAAGAAGTTACTTGTGACACTTAACACTCTGTCGAAGGAGGGCATCGTGTGCTATCTACAGACCAGGTGCGCAGTCTTAATCGGGGCCATAGGAGTTATCTTTTCGGTTTCGGTCAGTGGACAGACTTCCCCATCGGCTGAGTCCAACACCCGTATGGCTTGGGGAACTCCCAATCTACAAGGGGTCTGGTCGACAGCGACGGTAACGCCACTCCAGCGTCCGGAAGGCGCCGCCGAGTTCCTAACAGACGAAGAGATCGCCGAAATCGAACGACAAGCCGTCATAGAGGCGAACGATGAAGCCCGGGGCCAAACCCAGCAGGCCGACGTCAGGGGAGCCTACAACGACTTTTGGTGGGATCGAGGCACCCAAGTTGCCGGAAGCCAACGCACCTCACTGATTTTTGATCCCCAAGACGGCAGACTGCCGGCACTGACCAGCTCCGCGAAGGCCTACGCCGACTCTGACGAAGCCCTCATGGCGAGGGAAACTCGTCGCGGCATGCACCCCGCCGCCTCCTACACCGACACCGATCTCTGGGATCGCTGCTTAACCCGTGGTCTGCCGCTGAGACCCGGACCGTATAACAACAATTTTCAAATCTTTCAGACAGAAGACCATCTTGTCGTGCTTCATGAAATGATTCATGACGCACGAATCATCCCAATCGAAAATAGACCCGGCATCGTCAGTCCAGCCATTCCACAATGGTTCGGTACCTCGTCCGCCCATTGGGAGGGTGACACGCTCATTGTTGTCACCAAAAATTTTGCCGAAGAACAGGAACTGCCCTTTGAACCACAGATGACCTCGGCTGGCATGACTCTCACCGAGAAATTCAGCCCTCGCGGAGATGGCTTATTGAATTACGAGTACACGGTAGACCACCCGACTATTTACTCCGAGCCGTGGTCCGCGCAACTGCCACTTCGGAGACTCGAAGGCAACACCTACGAATACGCATGTCACGAAGGCAACTATGGACTGACCGGCATCCTGGAAGGGTCTCGAAACATCGAGAGTCGATAGACAGAGTAAGCAAAAAACCAAAACGGTGGTTTTATGCGAAGAACCTGGTTGTTAGTTTCCCTCGTCGCGATCTATTTGCTTTTTACGAAAACAACTCACGCCCTCCCGTAGCAGTAGTACGTTTCACCTGAAACGGGTGGCGAATTAGCGAAAACAATAGCGCCTTCAACCCGCAACAGATTTGATCACCTCATAGACTCACGATACACGTGGCAATACCACCAGCCCACGGCAGGCACGCCACACCGGTTTATATGGCACCCGCGCTTGCCACTTTCCTCAAGTAGGCCACTGAGGTCTTGCAGCAATGCGCCCTTGAACAAACCGACATTCACCGTGCGAGATCTCAAGCTCTTGAGGTGGCAAACCCTAGAGTGAATCCCATGAGTCGGTCAACTTTGATAGGATTCAGCCTCAACGAAAGGCGACACCAGTGTCTAAAGCTAGTTCAAAATCAAGGCGCGACTTTTTGAAAGGCGCCGCTGTCGTGGGCGGCGCTGCCACCTTGGGGAGCTGTACCAGCACTCAAGACATGACTTCGTCGAACACTGGGCAGCACTCGCCCGTCGTTGGCAGCGACTCGTCTGTCGTTCGCCGGAACAACACGCCCAGCTTTCATCCGCAACATAACGAACGCACCAAGGGGTGGTTACGATTTCTCTGGCAAAAAGCCACCACACCCGACGACTGGAGCTATCACGGCGATGAGGAATTACCATGGGGGATCAAGCTAGAACGTGGCCCTATCGATTTCACTGCTGACGGCAAGGGGCCCCATCCCTGGTGGGATCAGTACAGCAGTGCGCCTTACTTGAGTTATCCCCGTTTTGATTTGACTGATTCCAGCTATCCCTTGATGTTGATGGCTGATCAGACTCCGGCCTGGCGCGAAGTGTATACGCGCATTCTGGATGAACTAGCTATCCGGCACACGGCCTACTGGGCTGCGATCGACTGGAACACCTTCATCGGTCCGAGTCCGGACCGTCAAAATTATCCGCCACAGATGATGCGGGGATGGCCGGAACGTCTGCACGGCAATTACGACTTCCCCGGTTGGACGGCCAATGGCGTAGAACCGTGGGGCTTGCAGCCTGATCCGATCGGCGCCGATGGCTTTCTCTTCTTCCGCGGCTGGCTCAACCTGTTGCTCACCATCTACAAGTACGTATCCGGCGATGACAAATGGGAGCAGCCCTGGATGATCGCAGGCTATGAAAACGAGCACTTCGAATGGACCCAGCCACGCATCGTCGAACACTTGCATCGCCAATACACGGATCATCCGGAAGGACCGCAGTGCGAGAACACCAAGATCTGGCCATTATGTAACAGTGCCGCCGGACTCGGTATCTACCTGTCAGACCAGTTGGGTGTGACCAACGCCCACGGCGTATTCGAGAACTGGATCGAGTTTGCAAAAGACAACTACATGGGGATTAACAACCAGAATGAAATTGAGTGGATGACGAGCTATTACGACCCACTGGAGGATCTCAAGCTCAATAACCCAGGTGGCGGTGGCGGAGTCAGCATTGCTTTCTATCTCCTGCCCCAGTCACCGGAGATAGCCACACTGATCTACGAGGCGGCGGCTAACGCCCAGGGCTGGCGCGATCCGAAGCAGGAGATACGCCCCTCAGTCTATGGTTTGTGCTTAGCCAAAGCGCTGGGCGATCACACGGCAGCTGCTCGCTTAAGCGCAGCCGCAGAACGAGACAGCGAACCGCGCTGGTTCGGTGAGGACATGGACAAGTTCGGCTGGGGATTCAATCTCGACGAACCATGGCCTCGCGGTCAGGGCACGGCTCGGATGATGGTGTCGGAAATACAGCACGGCAGTTGGAGCGATGCCTTCCAAGTCAAGCACCTCGACAAGTACACCGCGCCAACCTTGGAGGACGTGGACTATCCGACGCTCGGTGTAGACCAAGCCTGGAATGACAAGGACAGTGGCATTCTGTTCGTCGGCACCTACGCGGCGGATAGATCCCGGAACAACGAGGACACCAGCTGGCACATTACCAATCTGCCCAATGCCAGTGACGCTTTCGTTTTGAAGGACGGTACCGAGTTGCCGGTGGAAGTCACCGGACCTAACAGCATCCGGGTACGCACGACTGTTGGCGATCATCGCTACCAGATCTATACCGGCTATCACGGGCAGCAACCTTCTGCGTCTCGAGAGTCAACCCCGACAAAGATGGCTGGCGCCGCGGCCTTCGCCGACCGCACTCGCACCGCGGCACAAAATGCCAAAACTGCTGAATCCGTGATGGTGAGCGGGTCCGCTGATTGTGCCTGCTGTCGATCTTCCGCGTGATGGACGCTCTGGTTCGTTACGTAGGATACGAGGACCGTCATTCAGAAAGTCAACACCTCGGAACCGTGGTTTCAGCCCGCCATAACGCCGCTCTCCTCTTCCAGGAACACCTGGAATCAGAACACCCTTAATCGTTGACTCGATCAACCAGGCTATCCGTAAATCACCTTGTGAGTCTTAATGTAATCGGGGTCGATACGAACGCCCAATCCCGAACCGGTCGGCACCTTAATTACACCGTCAACACTCACAAATGGCTCGGTCTTACTCTCAATCGGCACGGCCGTACCATTCGCGTCTCTCGTCGCAAAGAGTTTGAACTCATGGTACTCACCGGCATTCGGACAAACCGACACATAGTGCAAAAGATAGAGATAGCCCAACCCGCCAGCCGACAGATGTGGCACGATGGTCTTCCCTCCAGCTTCAGCCATCCGAGTCACCTGCATTGAGCGAATCAGACCACCAAAATAGAATTGATCAGGCTGGATGATATCGAAGGCATCGTTGGCAATCAGCCATCTGAAGGCGTGAATACCGAACTCTTCTTCACCACCAGCCATCGGGATAGTCATCGCATCCGCGACCTCTTTCTGCTCCTGATACCAATCCCACGGCACCGGTTCTTCATAGAAGTAGTAATTGTTCTCTTCTAGAATCCGCCCAATTCGAATTGCTTCTTGGACGGAATACGAACCGTTGCCATCAATCATCAATACCATGTCATCGCCAAACACTTCCCGGGCCATCCGAATAAGTTTTTCTGTCCTTCCGGGAGCATTATCGATATCCGACCCGAGATTGTCTCCACGACCGGCCCGAATCTTGACCGCCCTGGCCTTCGTCTCTTCTAAGTCCTGCTGCACCAGCGGCAATGACACTTCGGGGTCTTGTCTGCGAAGCTCCGCAAGGCGAGTGCCCTGATAGACCGCAATCTCAGTATTGTGAATATCGCCGATCAATTGACCGACGGACTTGTTGGCAATCGTTCCAAGCATGTCCAGAACGGCGAACTCGGCCGTCGCGATCTGCACGCACAGAGGAATGCCCTGTCGCTTTACATTCCGCTCCGCTGCGTCGTACACCAACCGATCCAAATCGCGCGCATCCTCGCCGACAAAATGAGGAATCACCCCCGTGTTAAACATGGGGTAACCCTGCTTCGAGATGAAGGGATGACCGATCGATACTCCTTCAGCACCGTCCCGCGATCGAACGCGACAAATAAAATTATCTCGATCTTGCAGCAATTCCAGTTTTTCAATGATGACCGGTTCGGAAAAGAATTCCCGCTTTAGCACTGGCATGCTGAGAGCCCGGTCAAGCGCGGCGTAGTCCGGCGTAGTCCGGCGTGAACGGTCTTGAGTCTCAGCAAGAGACGCTGGCGAGAGCGCAGCGGCACCTCCCGCGAGGGCAGCACTCGATATGAACGTTCGTCGATTTGTTTTCATTGTGAAGTTTCCCTGACGTGACCTATTACTGCCTCTAACAGTCAAAATACCTGCAGTATCCGCACCGGACTGAAAGCTGGAGAAAAGACCACAAAGTGGGCGAGGAGTTCGCTTACCTTTGGTCCGCTCCTCGACCCAAACACCGGCGAGGCTGCTCTATTGTAACGGCACCACATTCTTCCGACCATTCCGCCTCCTGACAGTCATTAATCTCGGACACCGCCCGAACTAGCCGGCGCGCCCGCACGCAGGAATACCTGCAGTCAGACGGCGATTAATCGTTGAAATCCCTCCCCCCCCACGTTAGGCTAGCCGCCGCGCTGTCCATCGTCCTTGCCGGAGGCACTCTATGACCCGTGACGGACGTCTCATCTCGCTCACGCTGATGCCTGTTTCTACACCAGACTGGACTGCATCTCACAGACTGCACACTGGGAGTCGACTCATGAGAACCATGTGGATATGCATAACCCTGCTAGTGTTCGGTTCGAGCCAAGGGCTCGCTCAAACCACCCAAGAACTGGTCACCGACGGCCAAGACACCGAGAACGTCATCACCCAGAGTATGGGCTACGATCGAACGAGCTATAGCCCGCTCGACCAGATCAATAAGTCCAACCTTCACCGGCTAGTTCCGATTTGGAATACCAGTCTCATGAACAACTTAGGCGAACTCGCCGCTCCGGTGATTTATGACGGGGTCATGTATGTGATCAACGGCCAATGGACCTTCGCCATCGACGTCACCACCGGTCGACAGATCTGGCGAGCACCCGTGACTCTCGAAGACGGAACTCGACGAACCCCCTTCAACAGAGGAGCACCGACGATTTATGACGGCAAGCTCTTTCGCGTGACCGTCGACAATCACATCCTTGCCCTCGACATGCAGACAGGCGAAGAACTCTGGAATCAGAAATTTGCCGACTGGCAAGAAGGCTACTACGCGACGGGAGCCCCCATCGTGGCCAACGGCGTTTTGATTTCTGGAATGGCCGGCGGCGAATCCACGACCCGAGGATTCCTTGACGGATGGGACCCAGACACCGGAGAAAAACTGTGGCGGCGATACACCATCCCAGCCCCTGGCGAACCCGGCTCTGAAACTTGGCCAGTGGACGGGGAAGCCTGGAAGTACGGTGGAGGACCGACGTGGCGGTCGGGGTCGTATGACCCAGAACTCGACCTAGTTTATTGGGGCACCGGCAACGCAGAGCCGTACGACCCTCGGCCCAGAGGAGAACTCGACAGTCTATTCACATCAAGTGTGCTCGCCATTCGCCCGACAACCGGTGAGATTTATTGTCATTTTCAGTACACGCCTAACGATGTGTACGACGTAGATGGCACGGATGAACACGTATTGGCTGATCTTGAAATTGATGGCCGCCCTCGTCAAGTGATGATGCAGGCCAACAAGAACGGTTTCCTCTATGTCTTGGACCGAACCAACTGTGAGCTAATCGCGGCAAACCCATACGTAAAAGTCAATTGGGCCACGCATTACGACCTGAATACCAGTCGACCGGTCTTGACTGAGCTCTATCAACAATTTCTTGCTGGTGACGAGGTCCAGATTTGGCCGTCACGAGGGTCGAACGCGGTCCCGGTCGCATTCAATCCCAATACGGGCCTTATCTACACGAGTGCGTGGCACGTACCGCGCATCCAGAAACTGGCGCCAACTGAGTTCGTCCTTGGCAGAAACTTCACCGGGATCGCTAACCGATTCCCAGGAGTCGAACCCGGACAACTCCTTGGTCATTTTGTAGCGATCGACCCATTAACGGGTGAAAAACATTGGGAAGTACCATTGACCGATTTTCCCAGTTCAGCTGGAATGCTCGCCACAGCAAGCGGGCTGCTTTTTACCGGACTGCTGACCGGAGAGTTCCTTGCCCTCGATGAGGCCACCGGTGACACGCTGTGGCAATTTCAAACAGGCTCCAGCGTTAACTCGACAGCAATCACGTACATTCACGACGGACGTCAGTACGTTAGTGTGGCGTCTGGTCTGGGCGGCAGCCTGGCGAACCGTTATGCGAGAGGCCAAATCCCCACAGGCGGGTCGGTCTGGACATTTGCGTTAATGCCTGAGTGAAGGACAATGTGCAGTGAAGAGCGCCAAGTGGTTGATTATCTTATTTCTCGTGTATGTAGGCATCGTCTTCACATTCGAATCTCTGCTCGGATACTTTCAACCGGCCGGACAAGGGACCCTAGTGATCACGACCAGCGCTGAGAACGGCTCCCTGAGTGACCGAGTGTTAGGGCACCTTGAGAGCGACGGCCAATTGTACGTGGCCGCGAACCATTGGCCGAGAACCTGGTACACCAACGCCCTAGCGAATCCGAACGTCTACGTCAGTGTAGACGGAACAAAAAACGCCTACCGGGCGGTTCCAGTAAGTGGCACGGAACATGACCGAGTTGATCGAGAACATCGTCTCGGTCTCGTGTTTCGAATGCTGACGGGTTTTCCACCACGGTATTTTGTTCGGCTGGATCCCCGCTAGACGTCAGACACCGTGTCGGTGGGAACAACAACGACGACACCACCTACGAATGCGACACCTCTACTTATCGGTCGAGCCGGCGGCAGCCCTCTCCTCGGCTCGAGCCCCAATAAGAACATTCGCGATGGAATAATTTCCCTCGTGGCACGCATATTCATAGATCACATAATCCGGAAGATGCGTCAGTGGCAAATCGACCGTCCATGGTTGTGTATAGGTTGTCGAATCGTAAATGGTGAACTGGTAGTCAATCGTGTCATCGTCCAGTCGCCTGAAACGCTCCACAGCACGTAAGGTTCGCCCCGCTCCAGGAAATCGCCACGTCGTCTTATCACTATAGTTGGTAGTCTCGACCACCAGAGTGTCGTCCTCCCAGTGACCCCGGGAGTCTCCATTCCACATCCTGATGGCATCACTGACGTGTGGACTCCCATCTAGCGGAATGAAACGAACGTCGTGAATCATCTCGTTCAAAATCGCGACGTATCCTGGTATCTGGAGGATGTGGTAGGTGTTGTTATAGCCCGTTGGGACGGGCGGAACCCGCTGGTAGGTCATACAGCGTTCTTGAACGGGTCGATCTTCCCACGAGTCGTATTGATGTAGCGGGCGGTATTCGGCTCGCTCCGCCTGTCTCCGTTTGGCGTCGGGCGTCAACGGAGGCAGTCTCCCATCTGTCGGATCAACAATAAGCGACGTCCGACCAGTCGAACCACCCCGGTCCCACCAAACCTGATTGTACGCAAGACTCAAGTCTCGCTCTGGCGTTAACTCCGCCCGACGATCAGATGACGCACGGTTTGCGGCCTCCTCATTCTGTTGAGCAACCTCCTCGTCAGTCAGAAACTCTCTCCCGGCGAGTTCGGCCGGTCGCTGTAACGGCGTGATACTGGCGAACGACCAGATCCCCTGCAAATCAGGATCGCCCCATGCCGTTCGAGCTGTATGCGCATTGGTTGTCACCGCCTCCTGACCGGCCAGAGAGCTCGATAACACCAGCATTGTAGTCATCACCGCCACACAGCCGCCTACGAACGTCCCCGCAAATCGATGGCTCATGTCACCCTCCTGTCATCTGATGGCTCACGCCACGCTGCTCGCAACGATTACTCTGGCACTCAAAACTGTTAGTCGTCGCTCCATGTCCTCCGTCTATACGGCATTCTTCCATGCTTCACGGGTGCTGGATATTGAATAGGAACCTGTTCATTACTGGTACAGACTTACTGCCAACGTTTCCGGCGAACACCCGTGCCCGTCTTAAATCAGTGGTGCTCTCGTCTGACCACAAACTGATTTGGAGACAAAACCTACTCCGCTTGAACCCGCGGCTCGAGCGCGAAGAACCACGCATCTCCCGTTGGAGCCATACCAGCGTTCAGTCCAGCGCCGTATTTACGATTAATCTCAGCCGCGATCGCTTCGAGAAGCGGCCGGTCGTCAAGGATCCTGACGAGTTCACGTTCGTAGCGCTTACCATCGAGTCGAACCACCGCGCGGCCGTCTTCCAACGCTTGCGCAGGCCACTTCTTCCAAATCCCGCCGAGCACAGAATTCATATATCCGCTAACAAGGTAGAGCTTCTTGTCGTGTACCTGAAGCCACACTGTTCGCGACCGCGGCGGCTCAACCAGCTGCAATTCCATCTCCATGATGTCGCGAGCGAACGTCCAATCTGGTTCTCCACCCGTCACCAGTTCGCCCGACACCAGTGGCCCACCCGGAACAATCGCGATCGGTCCGTCACCGAACCGCGCGCCAAACACGAGCACCACAACCAGCAGCACGACGAATCCAACCCCGCCAGCGAGCCACATAAGACCTTGCATTACAGTCCCCTCGGTTCTTGTTCTCTGTCTCGTGCAAATCTAACTCTACGACGAATCGGACGACGGTTGCCCTAAAAAAGTCGTTCGCGACACACCTTCACTTGACAGCGTTCTGGCACTCAGATTATTTTTTTTAAATGCATTGGTTGCGGCTTCATTTGTTTGCCGTCACAGCACTGGCCTTAAGCGGTCATGTCGCAGTGCTCACGGCATCTTCGGCAGCACTCTACGTTTTATCACCGGGCACAACTGGCACCAGTGAATCGTGTCCGTTAAATCTCACGGCGGACAAATCGTGCTCAATGACCCACTGCCAAATGCACCGTGATTCGCTCGACCCTGACTCCACGGACAACTCGAACGACAGAGCCGACTTGTCACACCGAGACCATCAGACCGTGCCTGCCCCGTCAGACAATTGCCGGTTAACCTGTGAGAAGGAAGACCTGTCGCCGCTTACCGTTTTCAGTAGCCCAGGGTTCTTGCCACGGCCACTAACGATGCAGCCACTCGCGCAGATCACGAACCTTCTGACGGCATCTCCCTCTGGCTATTTTGACTGGACCATCGAACTGTCCCCTCCACCCCCTCAGCGCTAGTCTGACTCTCTCATCCGGAACATTATTTTCAGTCAGAACGTCTGCTGTAGCACGCGAATTTGAGCGCGTGCGAATCATAGAGTCTCGAGTCAAGTTCATGACTTTGAGCAGACACAGATAAAAGAAGAGGACATTCGTGAGTAGATTATTGATATTAATGAACGCCGCTATCATTCTCTGTTTCGTTACTGTGCCGCATGCGACCCAAAGTCAGGAATCAGGACAACCAGCACCCCAACCGGCTGGAAACGGAACGGCGTCGATCGATGTTTTTGCGCAGGATCTGACAGTCGATCTATTGACAACCGAACGTAATGGCGCTGACTTGAAGCTCTATCACCAGCGATCGCTTGACGGCGGCGAGACTTGGGGACCGGCAAGGACGATCGACACGGCCGCCAAACCGATCAGCCTCGCTCGCCGGGGAAACGAACCTCAGGTCGTGGCATACGAGGACCACGTCGCGGTGCACTGGTCAACCAAAGGCACCGCGCGCTATGGGGCCGGGCCGATGGTTACCGCTATCTCCGACGATGCAGGACGCACGTGGCGACTGGGTCCAAACCCGAGGAACGACGACTTTGCTGGGGCGCAGAACTTCGCCGACATGGCCGCCGACAAAGAGGGTACGTTCTACGTAGCCTGGATCGGGAGCCACGACGGCCCTGCCGGCCGAGCTCTTGAACTTGCCCGATCGCGCGATTTTGGGAAGAGCTGGGAACAACATCAACTGGTCGATACATCGAGCTGCGCTTGTTGTTGGAACAAGATGATCGCAACTCGAACCGGCGGTGTCCGAGTGCTCTATCGCGACTACGGTATCCGTGACATGGCACTCGCGTCGACCGACGATGGAGGGACGACTTGGTCACTCGACGGACCCGTTGGTCAGTTCGACTGGGATTTCGCTGGGTGCCCACACGTCGGTGGTGGAATTGCAGTCGCAACAGACGACAAAGGCACCGAACAACTTCATGCGCTGGTCTGGACCGGTCACAACGAGCGACACGGACTCTACTGGGTGAATTCGACGAACGACGGCGCTACTTGGTCAGCACCTCATCGCATTGGCGGCGAACGGGCACGCCATGCCGACCTCGGTGCAATAGGGCAAACGGTGGTGGCTGCCTGGGATGAATCCGGCGGCATCTGGGTCTCAGTTTCTCGCGACCTCGGCGATCGATGGAATAAAGCCCGTCGGGTCTCTGGCGAGAGTCGGTCGGCCTCACACCCCATAGTCCTCCAGACGGGCGAAACATTCCGGATCTTTTGGACCGAGCGTGACCAAGCCGGTTTGCAAGTCTGGCAGTCACAACCCCTCGATCGTAAATAAACTGAAACGCAGCCATGGCGTTCGACCGAGAATGAATCCAGTTAGGGTGTCCGGCGACGATCTCATTTGCTATTTCCTTCACATTGATGTGAAACTTTTCGTCGATTCAGCAGGTTTCGACACACGCGATACCAAGCTAGGACTAGACTGACCCTCTTGGCAGTTATCATTTACGACAGCGCGGTGTTAACGAGGAATAGTCATACCCGACCTCAAGACTAGCGAGGTCAGGAGAAAAGAACTCATGAAGATGAAAAAAAGACGTGGGACCACTCAAACGCTAGGATTGGCTCTCGTGCTCTCTACGACAGTGATATACGGTCTCTGGACAGCCGGCCCGATTGTCGCTCAAGGGCCCGGAACCGACAGTGCACAATGGACGTATCTCGGCGGAGACAGCTGGCATACCCGCTACACGCCAGCTGACCAGATCACACCAGAAAATTTTCATGAGTTAGACGTGGCGTGGCGGTGGGACGCGGGCAGTTTCGGCCCCAGCACAGCGCGAGCCACACCGACCTTTATCGACGGCAAACTAATCACTGTTAGCGGCAACCGGCGACACGTGGTCGCGCTGGACCCGGCGACGGGAGAACTTCTCTGGAGTTTCACGGAGCCCAACACCGACCGCTACGAGTACTCTATGCGGAAAGGGTATGGAAAAGGCATCGCCTACGCCGAGATCGAGGGCCGTGGCGTGGTCTTCATCACAAGCCCGGGTTTCTTCCTCCACGCACTGGACGCTGACACCGGTCGTCCCGTCGAAAACTGGGGACGTTCCGTCCCACTTGCCGACTTTGGCGAGACAGGAACTGTAGACCTGGTCGAAGACTTGATTGCCGATTGGAGCCCCTGGACCAGCATGGACCGGCCCTATGACCCCAATATCGGAATTCCCTTGGAGATCGGCTACATCACGAGTTCATCCCCACCGATCGTGGTGAACGACACGGTGGTAATCGGCAACTCGGCCGAACAGGGTTACCTTCAAACACGAATTGAAAATGTCCCTGGCGACATCCTTGCCTACGATAGCCGCACCGGTGATTTCAAGTGGAAGTTTAATGTAATCCCAAGACCCGGTGAATTCGGACATGAGACATGGGAGAACGATTCTTGGGAATGGACAGGCGATGTCTCGTCATGGGCACCAATGTCGGCAGATCCAGAACTTGGACTCGTCTATATTCCCACTAACAGCGCCACCATTGACTATTACGGCGGCCACCGACCGGGCGACAACCTCTTCGCCGCGAGCCTGATCGCATTGGACGCCGAGACAGGTGAGCGACGGTGGCACTATCAGATGGTCCATCATGACATCTGGAATTACGACACGCCGACGGCACCAATCCTAATGGACGTAACTGTTGACGGACGTACGATTAAAGGAATCTTTCAAGCAACAAAGCAAAATTGGGTCTACGCCCTCAATCGAGAAACCGGTGAACCCATTTGGCCCATCGAGGAACGACCCGTCCCACCATCAAACGTTCCCGGCGAACAACTGTCACCGACGCAACCGTTCCCAACCTGGCCCGCACCATACGACCTCCAGGGACGCACCGAAGAACATCTCATTGATTACACGCCTGAGATTCGGGAAATGGCTCTCGGGGTTGCGACCGAAGGGAACTTCTTTAACCAACTGTTCGATCCACCCACAAGTGTCGACGACCCTGCTGGACCCGCCTGGAACTGTCCGGGTGGAGGTGGTGGCACGAACATTACGGGTCCACCCGTCGCTGACCCCGTGTCCGGAGTCATGTTCGTCACCTCCGGGAGCGGCTGTTTCAGACTGCAGGTATTACCCGGTAGTGAGTCTCCACTCGATGAGCGCGAACAATCTGGCGTCACACATAGCGCATGGTCGGCGGTGGCAACCAGTGTGAGGGGACGCACCATTGAGGATGCGACCATCGATGGGCTCCCGATCTGGAAGGGACCGGTAGGACGGATCACAGCAATCGACATGAACACGGGTGAGCACCTGTGGGTAATTCCAAATGGCGACGCTTCACAGGACCAACAAGATGCGATCCGCAATCATCCGCTCGTTCAAGGGCTCGACGGTGTCGAAGTCAACCGAGGTCGTCCAGGTGGGACCGCAATGGTCGTTACGCCAACAATGCTAGTAGCAGGTGGACGGACGAGCGATGGCACACCACAATTGTTTGCCATTGACAAACAGACTGGCGAGCGGCGTGCGGCCGTGGAGATTCCTGGGGTAACTCGATACGGAATGTCGAGTTGGGTCCACGACGACAAGCAATACATCATCGTCCAACTACAGGATGGCTTAGTGGCTTACGCTCTGGGCGGAAGTGGTGCCGACACAGGGGGATACTAGCCAGTCACGCAGTGCACACTAGTCTGTAAGGAGCTAGGACTATGACACGACGGAGCTTCAGCGCTGCCCTCGTGCTGGCAGTCGGATTAAGCCTTCCTCCACACAGTAATGCACAACTGTCAGGAGTTGAAAACGGTGAATGGCGCTACCTGGGTGGTGACGCCGGCCACACGCGGTCCAACCCGCACCTGACCCAGATCCACGCAGAAAACTTCTCTGAGCTTGAAGTCGCGTGGACCTGGCGAAGTAGCAACTTCGGGGCAGGCGTGGAATATACCAGCCGGTCGACTCCTGTCTTTGTCGATGGTGTGCTCTACACGGTATCCGGACAGCGACGACAGGTCGTAGCTATTGATGCAGCCACGGGTGAGACGCTCTGGACATTCCGAGAACCGGAAACAATGCGATATCTCCGGTCGCCGCGAACCGACTTTGGCAAGGGCGTTGCCTATGCCGATGTCGACGGTCGAGGAGTCGTTTACGTCACCAGCCCGGCATTCTTCCTGTGGGCGCTAGACGCACGGACCGGACACCCTCTTGAGGACTGGGGCACCTCGGTGCCACTCGACAACTTTTCTCAGACTGGCGTTGTCGACCTCATCCCTGATTTGGTCAACGACTGGCAACCGTGGTCGAATTGGGATGGTCCGTATGACCCGGACCACGGCATTTCTCAACATTTGGGTATGGTCACCAGTTCTTCACCACCGATTGTTGTGAATGGAGTCGTGGTGGTACTCGTGGGGCATGAACCGAGCTATGACCAAACCCGCATTGAGAATGTCCCAGGGGATATCATGGGCTACGATGCCCGAACGGGTGACCCTCTCTGGAAATTTCACGTCATTCCACGACCTGGCGAGTTTGGCCACGAGACCTGGGAGAATGATGCGTGGCGATGGTCCGGAGACATGTCGACGTGGGCACCAGCCTCGGCCGACCCGGAGCTCGGACTGGTCTATCTGGTAACAAATGCGTCAACCGTGCAGTCGTATGCGGGGCATCGTCCCGGCCATAATCTGTTCGGTGGCAGTGTCCTCGCCTTGGACGTCCAAACCGGGGAACGCCGCTGGCATTTCCAAATCCATCACAGCGACCAGTGGAACTATGACATTCCGACGGCCCCCATCTTGATGGACCTTACGATGGACGGCGAACGCATTCCGGCACTTATCCAGAACACGAAGCAAGGTCTTGTGTTCGCGTTCAACCGGGCAACGGGCGAACCCCTCTGGCCCATTGAAGAACGTCCGGTCATGCAGACACAGGTACCAGGAAATTACACCGCCCCGACACAGCCCTATCCGACACGACCGGAACCCCTCGATCCGATCGTCTCGAATGGACTCACCGACGAATTCGTTTTTGACTTCACACCTGAGCTCAAGCGTGAGACGCTTGAAATCCTCAGCGAATTCAGGCTCGGCGGACTCTATGTCCCAGCGCTACCGTATCCGCACGAAAACGAATACAAAAATGTCATCGGCTGTATGGGCGGGTTGAATATCTATCACCCACCGGTCGCCGACCCGTCGACCGGTATCATGTATGCACCGCACAACCGAGTCTGCAGCGCCCCGAGGTTCATGGCCCCAACGAATGGTATCGACGAGATGCGTGGATTACCCGGACGGTCGGCGGAACCTTGGCGCGGACGAGAGCGTCACACGCCGACGACGGGCACAACTGTAGCGGCGTGGGCACCCGGAGGACCAGCCGAATTCCCCACTCAGATCGACGGACTCCCCTTTTACAAGCCTTTGAATGAAGGTCTCGCCGCCTATGATATGAACACGGGCGAGAAACTCTGGGATATCCCGATCGGCCAGACACCCGAACGTCTTTCTAATCATCCTCGGCTCAGGGATATCGATATCCCGAACGTAGGCGGAACGGGGCATTCCATCCAAATGGTAATGGGTGACCTGCTCGTGCAAACGACTGAGGACCTCCGAGGTGAGACCGAACTCAATGATGACGGCATGCCTTTGCTACACGCCAGAGACAAACAAACCGGAAACATTCTTGCCAGTGTCGAAATTCCTATCCCTGGCCAGTACGGCATGATGACTTACATGCATCACGACAAACAGTACATCCTGCTGCAAGCCGGCAGTGCACGTCGTGGAGAACCCAGCGCGCTCGTGGCACTGACCCTGCCATAACCGTTTTCTGCACTTCCTTGTTGTGTAAGACACGTCCAATCCAGATGCAATCTGTCATTGAATCACTTGTTCCCCCGCGATAGGCTAGTGGCCTCACTGATTAACGGTCGGAACAGGAGGCTGCTATGGCACAGCGTAGAAAGATCGATCGCCGGTCGTTTCTAAGTGGGGTTGGAACAGCAGCCCTCGCAGGTACTGTCGGGGCTACATCTTCAACTGCAGGTTCCATTCAATCCCCACCGCCCCAAAGTGGCCCCTACGATTTCGACACGGTCTACAGTCGTATCGGTACCAATTCATCAAAATGGGACCGCCAAATTGCGCTGTATGGCCGGGAACACATCGACGTTGGCATGGGAACCGCTGACCAAGATTTCAGGTCTGCACCCGCCATCACCCGTGCCATTAAGGAACGCGCCGAACACGAAAATTACGGTTACCTGACGGTCCCCGATTCCTATTTGCAGTCGATCGTGAACTGGAACCACCGGCGTTACGACTTACAAATCGATCCGGACACGATTCGACATTCAGCCGGGGTGCACCCGGCAATCATTAGTACTCTGCGCGCGTTCTGTCCACCACGAAGCAAAGTACTCCTCCTCGCCCCAGCCTACGCCGGTTTCTACACGGACATTCGTATCGTCGACACCGTCGCAAAAGAAAGCCCGCTCCGCCTCGCCAACGGACGCTACACCATTGACTTTGATGACTTCGAACGGCGAATCGATCATGACGTTCACGCTTTCATTCTCTGTAACCCCCACAACCCTACCGGGAACGTGTGGTCCCGCGACGACCTGATGAGGCTTGGTGAAATTTGCACCCGGCGGCGCGTGGTCGTTCTTGCTGACGAAATCCACTGTGACTTCGTCACGGCAGGCAGTACGTACACGCCTTATGCCTCTCTTGATAACGAAGATATCGTCCACAACAGCATCACCTACAAATCTGTCAGCAAGTCCTTCAATCTGTCGGCTATGCGCTGTGCCTACATGTTTTCATCAAACCGTGATTACCTTGACCGTGTTGATGGACCTGGACAACTGCGCCAGTCGCTTAACACGCTGGCACTCGTTGCGGCGGAAGCCGCCTACAACGAGTGCGACGACTGGCTTGACCAACTCGTCAAATATATCGATGACACACACACGTTTACGGAATCCTTCATCCGGTCAAACATACCCTCTATCAAATTCGATAAACCTGAGGGCACCTACTTATGTTGGCTGGACGTCAGCGAAGCCCTTCAGAAGCTCCCTCAGACGCTACCAGCCAACTCGAACGAGGAATCAACGCCCGAGTCGATCTTTCAGCAACACCTCGTGGAGCACGCCAACATTCATCTTAATGCCGGCTCGAGTTATGGCCTCGGTGGATCCGACCGGATGCGCATGAATATCGCGACGTCTAGGCAGTTGGTCGAACTCGCATTGAATAATCTGGCTAACGCCCTAGCTGTGGTGTAAATTCACTCCAACATGAACTCCCTATCCGTCGTCTGCATCGTGCTCGGTACATGGATCATCGTCAAGCGAGCGCCCTTGATATTCGCTCCGACGGGAACCTTACGTGCGTACGACAGGTGGGTACTGGCCACCACCACCAGAATACGAACATTTGGTATCGCGATCGCTATTTTCGGGACAACAATCGTTTTTCTTCCTTTAGGCGACGCCGGCCTGGCCCGATTGCTTCATGCCGGTGGAGTTGCCATGCTCTCCGTAGCCCTTTGGGTCTTGGTACGACCAGAGTGGGCCCAACGACTAATCCGCCGATTCGTTGCTTTCGCTGAGCTCTCGGTCGGAGATATGGGGTTACGCGTCATCGGTCTGCTCAGCGTAGTGCTTGGCGCATTCTTTATCTACGTGGGTATCTCCGCAACGTAAGTGACCGATTCGCCGACCACTCACCGCAATCAACGGACTACTGATATTGACCCATGGACGGCGAATTCCTATTGATTGAACCGCTGTCTCGGTGTATTAAATGATCAGCTGGGATAGGGGCGAACCACCTTTTGCTAGCCAGGAGGACAAGTCATGAAGAACCGACTATCTGCGTTAACCGGTGTACTGATAGTGCCAACCGCCATCGTGATAGGACTTCAGGTCGGCTCGGTGTCGATAGATGGCCAGACTCAAGACACCACTGCATGGGGACACCCAAATCTTGAAGGGATTTGGCTCGACGTCTACGCCACACCCTTGGAGCGAGATCCAGAACTAGGCGACCGAGAGTTTGCCACTGCTGAAGAGCGAGCTGAACGGGACCAGGCCCGAATGGGTAGCGTCGGTCGTGACCGGCGGGTCACACGCGGAAGTCAACAAGACGTGGCCGGAGCGTATAACGCCGTCTATACATCGGTTAAACCCGCTGGCCCACGCACCTCTCTTGTCGTCGATCCGCCAAACGGGAGAATTCCGAGCCTCACCGAAGACGCCACAAGGGAGGACGAGATCCAGCGCGAATGGCGGCTAATGCTGCTACGAAATACTGAGACTTGCCAGTATGAGGCACCTGCGTGCGAGGGTGGGACCTATGGACCACCGTCGGAGAGCCGGTACGATGTTACGCCGTTCTACAACACATCGCGGATGAACCGCCACGATGGCCCTGAGGATCAAAGCACTTACGATCGTTGTATCGCGGGCTCTACACCAGATTTCGTGGGATTCCGGCGCATCATACAAGGTGAGGATTCGATTGCATTCGCCTATGACACGGGGCAGGGACAGGGGTTCCAACGGGTCATCTACCTAAGTGGGAACCATCCTCCGAGCCAGATTCGTTTGCGACACGGTGACTCTCGTGGTCACTGGGAGGGAGAAACACTGGTCATTGAGACGACCAATTTTTCACCCAAGTTCACGTTTCGGCCGGGGCGACCATTTTCCGGAGCTGAGTCGGGCGCCAACCGTGTGCTCACTGAACGCTATCGCCGTATCGACGAAAACACGCTGGATTACGAGGTGACGATCGCAGACCCAACAATATGGACCGCACCGTGGACAGTTCGGCAGGAGCTGAAGCGACAAAACGATCAAGAGAATCGAATCTATTACGAACCACGATGCCACGAAGGGAACTATGGTCTACCGGCGCTACTCATCGGTGCGCGCCTTGAAGAAGAGGAGTTTGCCGAGGGTCGAGGCCCGGACCCGTTCTCAATGGATACCGCTACGGACTTTGGAGGCGGCGTACAGTAGGAACATCCGTTCTAACCAATTTTGTAATACGGTAGGTGGCGCCAAATATTAAGGTAGCGACACCGTAGTCTGGGTCTGCTCCCCACTATATGCTTGACCGAGTATCTGCTGCTTCAAGTCTCGCGAGACGACGTTCGATCTCCAGTAGTTTGTGCACAATAATGATGTGGGTCTTCTTCGCATCGATGCCGACGGGACTGGCCTCGCTGCTGATCAGTTGCTCAATGTCGCTGTAGACACTGTCTGGAATGTCAATCTGCATCTAATACGTCTCCTTGCCAATTGCACAAACTGCGAATTTACGAATTGTATCTAGAACGCTTATTGATCACAGCTGCGGCCTGACGTTCCCCATAACATCTACTCTTTCTTTACCCACTTCTGGAGACACCCACCAGACGGGCTCGCTTCACAACCACTGGTCAGTCCGGCAAAGATATTCCCTACCTCATCGGCCGCCATCCCTTCGGGTCGAGTTCCGGGAATGAAGTAGTGAAGGGAACCATCTTGAGCGTTCCCGATTCTGACGCCAACCTGCCAGCCAGGATTACGCGCCACTGACCCGCCTCCCTCAGGCGCTATCGACGGCCCTGGAATCTGCGCTCCCGACTCCGAGTCAGCCACAATCAAGGTGTCGTCTGCCAAAATCGTGATGCCACTAGGTCTGCCATAATGTCGCCATTCGTCCACAAAGTTCAGGTCTTCGTCAAGAATCTGAACTCGATTGTTAGACCGATCGGCCACAAAAAGCCTGCCTGCAGAGTCGAAGGCCAGCGCGTGTGGTCCCATAAATTCACCAGCGCCAGGACCGAGGCGACCGACGGCCCGAACAAACTCGCCCTCAGGCGTAATTTCGACCAAGCGGTCTCCATCCTGCTGCGCATCCGATGGCCGTGGCCAGTGCCCGTCAGCAATAAGAATGTTCCCGTTCGGTGCCACAGCACAAGACGTCGGTCCGATGAACGTGTCTTCGCCAGCCGCCGAGACGCCAGCCTCTCCAAGGCTCATGAGATGTTCACCCTCTTGACTAAATTTATGAATCTGGAAACCTCGACCTGCTGTGGATGGGTCATCTCCGAACGGGCCGCTGTCACCGGCCCACAGATTACCGTCGTGGTCCATGCAAAACCCATGGGCCTGCACGATCATGCCCTCTCCAAAGCTTTTAGTGATCTGACCATCAGCATTGATGTAATTGATGGGAGGCTCGGAACGAAACATCATCCACGTGCCGCCCGTGCCATCAGGTATCAGACCGATCGCCGCGCCCCATTCCATCCCTGGTCTTAACGTTGGCCAGTTTTCAACTAGCTGATATGGATTGGTCATCGTGCTGGTCGTCCGTCGTGAGAGTTGTTGCAGCGCCGACGGCTCTTGAGCAGACGACGCGCACGGTATAGCCAACACAGCCACCAGTCCGCACTTCATCGCGGATCTCATCATGGTCCTACTCGTCATCGTATCCACTCCTCGCTTCCGTCAGTAGAAGGTGCACCTGTCCATGTCACACCTGAGGCAGTCGGTAAACCCGCTTGGCGGTATCGTGGAACATCGCCGCCCGCTCGTCGGCGGAAAACCCTACGGTCAACTTCTTAAACTGGTTCCAAAGAACCGTGTAAGAACAAGACAACTTGTCTACCGGAAAGTTACTTTCGAACATACACCGGTCAGGCCCGAACTGGTCGAACATGTAGTTATACCAGTCACGGTTGGCGGCGAGCAGTTCATCCGATGATGGAGGCTGTTCGCGCTCGTGCCAGCCGTAACCGTTGACCACCATCTGGATGCCGCCTATCTTCGCCACCACGTTCTGGTGCTTCGCCAACTCGGCCACCGCCGGCTTCCAAGCTGCGAACACCTCGTCTCGGCGACCGGCATACGGCCCAATCCCAATCGGTCCGCCCAGATGATTAAAGATGATCGTCGTGTCAGGAAACGCCCCGGCAAGGTCCGCCAGATCCGAGATATGGGTGTGATACAGCCACCCCTCAAACGACAGGCCGTGGGTGCGGAGATGCGCGTAGCCACGTCGAAACTCTGCATCCAGCAAGAGATGCTCTGGGCCTGCTGTCCGCCTTGCTACAACGGGCGGTTCCGCCCAGGCCGCCCGGTGTCGAACACCTCTGAAGCGCTGAGGACTCGCCGCCATCTGCGCCTCGAGCACAGGTATCACACGATCGCCAAGACGCAGGTCAGCGCTACCAACGATACCAGTCGCCACCCTCGTCTCCCCATACTGTCCACTAGCACTCTTCGCCGCCACCCCTTGGACAAACTCGGTCTCTCCCACCAGCCTGAGCTCTTCCGGTCCATCGGCCCGATACATCGACGAGCACTCAACGAAGACGGTCTGGCGTACGTTGTGCTCAGAAATGTCTTCTAGTAGCTCTTCGAGCAGGTAACGATTTCCAGATCGGTCCCACAGGTGATGGTGTGGATCAATGATCGGCAATGCAGGTTCCAGCGCCGGTTCGGTCGTCAACGCCAACCAATCCCGACGCGACCCAGTCGGCGTAGCGGCCCGCTGTGCTGACGAGATACCTACCGGTACAAGGCCGGGCAGTAGGCCGGTCGCAATGCCACCTAGTGCGCACGTACCGGCGCGACTGACAAAACGTCGACGTGTGATCTCATCCATCTGTTTCTCCTCTCACTCTCTTACGATTACAGCGTTGAACCTCGGGCGCAGCTATTCAGAACATCCATGAAAACGTACCGTAGATACTATGCGGTGATCGGCACAACAATGCTTTAACGCCGCACCACAGCAAAATTCCTATCGCCCTTCGTCGGCGCGGGCACCGGTCATCATATTCATCATGCCGTAATTCCCTTCATGACAGGCAAACTCAAACATCGGACCGTCGGCACGCACCCAGGGCAACGACCCACTCCAAGAAGTCTCCCAAGTTTCGAGGTCAGTGACGGTAAACTCGTAATCTAGCGTATCCGTGCCAATGCGTCTGAAACGTTCCAGCACGTGTACCGACTCACTCAGGTCTCCTCGCGACAAAGAATGTTCTGGACGATTCCATCGTCGGATAAACGGACTTCGTAAATTAGTCGTTTCGACAACAAGGGTATCTCCCTCCCAATGACCAACCGAACTGCCAGCGAATTGACGAATATTTGATGGTAGATGCTCTCGACCATCGAGCGTAATAACCCGAAGATCATGAATGTGCTCCTGAAGTATCACTACAAAGTTTTGATTCTGAAAAATGTGGTAGTTGTTGTTGTAGCCCGTCGGAAATGTCGGGATACCTCGGTACCAAAGACACCTCTCACTTAAACCCATATCTTCGGGTCCGTCTGCAGGAACCACGCCATCTCTAGCGGCGGCAACCCTTCTGTTTTCTGCCGAGGTAATTCGAGCAAGCGCTTCTGGAGTCAACGCTGGTAGTCGCCCATCCGGTGGATCTGTAATAAGAGACGTCCGCCCAGTAGGCACAATGTTGGTGCCTTGCTCGGTCCAATAGCTGTTATAGGAAGCTACGTTCCCTCCAGCTGGCAACGGTTGCGTCCTCACCTCACTCGGCGCGTTCTGTTCGGCCACGCGGACCGCCGCCGCCCGCTCAAGACCCGCCACTTCTTCAGCAGTGAGAAATTCCCGATCTTCCAAGGAAGCTGGTCTTTCGAGCGGTGTAATCGTGCCGTTATTCCACAGTCCCTGCAAATCCGGATCGCCCCATGCCGTCCTCGGCGCCCCACTATCGGCAGTCAGGTCCTGCCCCCTTACAAGCACCGGCAACATCACAACAACCGCGACCGTGACCGACGTTACACATCGGCACAGTACACCGAGTCGTCGTTGTCTCATCAGTCAACTCCTAGTTAATCATCTCGTCTAAAAACAACACACAGCACCTATTCTCTCTGTATCTCCACCTCGCTCAGGTGCAGGATATCCTCATCACCAGTCTCAATCGGTACTGTGCCGAGAACATCCACCATGCGCCCCACAGCCTGGGACAAAAGGGCTGAACGCTCGGCATCGACCGCGGTGACCATTACAACGGCATCCTCTGACAACGTGATACCGATACCGCCGTCGAGACGGACAACAAGGCCACCCACGGTCACATGTAGACTAGACGGCACAAACCCGGCGTTCCGTATGACATCTCGGACTTCCCGCAGATCGATCTTCGTGCCAGACGTCGCACCCAGCACCACCTGTTCTTCAGCAACTTGTATTTCGACCGTAGCAACATGCTCAAGTCGCCCGAGCCGCCTCTCCAGACCACTCGCACAGGACGGACACGACAATTCAACACCCACGGTTACGGTAAAAGTGCCAAGTTCATCTGAAGCGGTTACAAACTGCCCAGAACTGACCGTCGCGACCATGACGAGAAGTAAGCAGGTTAATTGAGACCGTAAAGCCGACATCTTATTGCTGCGCTCTTGAAAATTCGGATTTCACAGAATCATCACGAAGGTCCCAGGTTCCGTTTTCAAGTTTGAATTTTTCTGCGACGGACATGGTGCACTCCTTTACAAAATTATCGTTACGACGGATAGCACGCTTGACTTAGGTTCCTTTAGTTTCAGCACCGATATATACGAGAAGTCAAGACATTCCATGTCGAGCGACGATCACCACATAGGTTATTGAATCGACCGCCTCTCCGCAGTAACCTAAGGCCTCAACTAAGGTCACGACTCTTATGGACGACAATCTTGAATACTTTGAGTTGAAATACGCCGTAACTCGAGCACGAGCGGGGCGACGCCTCGAAGAAGCCGCTCTAGGTCAAAGCGTAGGTTCGAACGGCTACACGACCGTAACGCAGGCTCAGACACTCTGCGACCACCTGAACCTCAAAGCTACGGCTATGCTGCTGGAAGTCGGGTCCGGTCAAGGTTGGCCAGGATCGCACATCGCTGGAGCAACGGGTTGTCGCCTTGTCTCCAGCGATATTCCGTGGGACGCGCTACTAGCGGCCAAATTGCAGACCCAGTCCGCTGTCGTCAACGCTCGTGGTGGGGCGCTTCCTTTTCGGGCTGACAGCTTTGACGCCATCGTCCATGCCGACGTAGTTTGTTGAATTCGAGACAAGCTCTCGGTGCTGCGAGAGTGTGACCGGGTCCTTAAGCCGGAGGGACGCATTGCCGGATACGTCATTCATGTACCGCCCGGAGTCACTGAAGCCCAACAGCGCCGAGCGGCCGAGTTAGGGCCGTCCGAAGTTGTAGCGCCATCCTCATTCGAAGCGCTCACTCAGGCTGCCGGACTCACCATCGTACTCACGGAGGATGTCACCGAGGCGTTCCGATCAACGTGCGCGGCGCTAGGCGCTGCCCGCAAGAGCCTCGAAAACGAGTTGCGCATCGACGAGGGCGATGCCTTTTACGAAGAGGAACGGCGTAAAAAGGATGCGATGCTCCAGGGAATCGACGAAGGGATTCTCCGTCGGTCTCTAGTGGTCGCGAGCAAATAGAGCAAGGAAACCAGTAAAACACTGCGAAATTACGTGAGCCGTGCCGAGCTCGGACTAACGGTTTCAATGTACGCACCCAATGGAGCGGGCTATTTAGAGAAGTTCTCCGATCAATTCAAACAGAGCAACCCATTTTAGAACAGGAAGAAAGGAAGATTCGATAATGCAGACGTCGAAAGATGGAACACGCCGACCAGTCCGGCTGCACTTTGTCGGGCTCGTAGTTGTGATGGTGGCACTATGCACAGGAGGTTCATGGGTGTCCGCACAACAGGACGCTACCGAGCAATTACTTGCCGAACTTACGAATGCCCCTGGCGCTCCTGGCTTTGAGGGACCCGTTCGCGACATTCTCAAGCGAGAATGGAATGGACTACTGGAGGAGCTTCAAACCGATGGACTAGGAAACTTACTAGGATCTTTGTCAGGTGACGCAGCGCGCCCCCGAGTGCTGTTGATGGCACACATGGACGAAGTGGGCTTTCTTGTCCGTTATATCGACGACGACGGCTTCATTTTTTTTAATCCGGTTGGTGGTTACTTCGACCAAAGCGTCTTGACCCAGCGGATGACCATCATGACACCTCGTGGCCCGGTGGTGGGTTACACAGGATTCAAGTCGGGTCACATCCATCCCGCTGACCAACGGTCTGAGATGATTCAGCAACAAGACATGTTTATTGACATCGGTGCAAGCAGCCGAGCGGAGGCGATGGACGTCTTTGGCATTAGACCAGGTCTACCAATCACGTATCGCGCCGAGTTTGAAAAGCTAGGGAACACAGGTCGTTATCTCGCGCGAGCGTGGGACGACCGTGTTGGATTGGCTGTAATCACCGACGCCGTGAAGCAACTGCGTAACCTGTCTCATCCAAACACCGTTCAGGTCGCGGCCACCGTGCAGGAAGAGATCGGTCTGCGTGGCGCGGCGGTCGTTTATGAAAGCACCACCCCTGACATTGTGATCAATCTAGAGATAGGAATCGCGGGCGACTTCCCCCTACTCACTTCCCCGAAACTGTCTCAAGAGGTCCTCGGTGAGGGACCAAGCATTTTCGTCTTCGACAGGAGCATGATCCCGAACAACAATTACGTAGAGTGGATTATTGAACAAGCAGAAGCTAACGATATCCCGTACCAGTTTGAATCGGTGACAGGTTACGGTCAGGATGCGTCGATGCTGCAACAGTCTGGAACAGGAATTCCCACGATAAATATAGGTATTCCAACCCGTTATGGCCATAGTCCGTCCGGGATCATTGATCGAGCCGATTACGACCATACAGTCGAATTAATCGTGCAGATGGTACGAGCGCTTTCTGCAGAGGAAGTCCGATTGATCAGCGAGTTTTAGCGACGACTTAGTAGATTAATGGAAACAAACAGTCAACCGTGATTGGAGGGAGCATATCGATGGAAAATTACAACAACCGAAGGAGACAAATCAAGCATCTCGCCTGGATCATTCTTCTCATTGCACTCTTCTCGATGAGTGCAGACGCTCAAGATCGGATGCCGCCCATTCCGGACGACGAAATGACGGAGGCCCAGAAAGAAGCTGCAGCAGAGTTCAGGGCCGAACGTGGTGAACCCGGCGGTCCTTGGGCTGTGATTCTTCGTAGCCCGGAACTCATCAACCGACTGCGAGGCGTGAGCGATTACCTACGATTCAATAGTTCGTTGCCACCGCGCTTGTCGGAGTTTGTCATCCTGATTACGGCACGCGAGTGGACACAGAATTTCGAATGGGCGGCCCATTATCCACTTGCCATAGAAGGTGGCCTGAGTCCTGATATTGCGGCAGCGATCGCCGATGGACGCCGCCCAGAAGGCATGGCCGATGACGAGGAAGCCCTCTACGATTTTTGCACCGCACTGCACCGAGACGGTAGGGTGAGTGATGCCGTCTACGCCAGAACTCTCGCCGAGTTCGGCGAGCAAGCGATCGTCGACATGGTCGGGCTCAGCGGCTATTACACCCTCATCGCGATGGTCTTGAACAGTGCACAGACGCCACTTCGGCCGGGCGCAACGCCCGCACTCGAACCGTTTTCGCGTTGATTACTTTTTTCGGAGAGTCGGCGTCCGCACGCGAGAGCTCACCCGTGCGGACGCCAACGTTTCAGCGAACAAGCCAGGCTAATCTCTACTGCCCTCGGTAGTCAGCGTCCGTGACCGGTTCGAACCAGTCTGCTCCAGACGCACCACCCATGACGGTGAGTTGAATCACATGTTCATCGGGAGAGGCGCCATGCCAGTGCACAACACCAGGTGCCGTGTAGTTTGGCGTACCACCAGGGAGGAGCTCTATCATTGCTTCGCCACGAACCTGCGTACGGCCGCGTCCCTCTTCCGCAGCGAGGATTTGCCACCCCGCATGACTGTGCCAATTGGACCGAGCTCCGGCTTCAAAACGGAGGCGAAGGGCGCGCATGTCGGCTGAATCCGGTCTACTCGGATCACCGCCAACGAAACGGGCTTGCGGAGCCGCCGCGATCGACGATTGCCACCCAAGAACCATCGTCAACATGCCAATCGCCGCAATCGCGAACAGTATCTTCACCCGTGATCGAACCTGTCTCTGCATGGTGCTATTCCTTTCATCCCAAAACTTGTTTCGTAGTCACCCACCCTTATACACCCGAATGACATAATCTGGCCAACAGTTACGTTCAGTTCCTCGCGTCAAACTCAGCTATGCTAGTCCCATGGAACAGACGGCAAAATTTTTCGTAGGTCAGATCGTCCATCACAAGAAATTCGACTACCGTGGCGTCATTTACGATGTCGATGCAACTTTTCGGGGAACCGACGAATGGTATGAACAGGTAGCGCGATCTCGGCCGCCGAAACACATGCCCTGGTATCACGTGCTCGTCGAGGGTGCCGAACACCCGACCTACGTGGCCGAACGCAACCTCGAATCCGACGACCACGGTCACCCGATTACCCACCCCTTGGTCGGTGAACTCTGCGGCACATTCCACGAGGGGCGGTACTCTTTGGGAAATAGACTCCAGTAGTAACGCCCTATCCAAATGAAGAAACCACTATGCCGAATCTCCTTGAACCCATTCAGCAATATTTTTCGAAAGCATCCGTGGCGTCGGAATTCTTCATCCGGCTTAACCAAACGTTGGAGCAACAACATGGATTTGCACCAACCAACACACGCTTTGCCGAAGGAGCCTGTTGCGACGAGATCAATGAACCGGAACTTCTGCGGCTAGAGCACCATTGGGGAGAACGGTTTAAATTCGGCGGACTCGCCGGCTATTGTCACGGCGGAAAAACCGGCCTCGGCGCGGTAAGCCATCACGTACCGGAACAAGATGGGCAACGGAACTTGCTCTTGGTCTGAGGGCCACATTAGGCTAAACCTGATGCCCGTCAAATGACAGCTGAAACTCGACAATATCTAAACACCGACCGGGTCCTGCAACAACTGCTGCCGGCACTGACTGTCAGTTTTGTCGCCATCAGTCTCGGTGCCGCATTCGGTGTCCTCAGCGGTCGCGGTGCATTGGCCGGTATCCTCTCTGCCGGTATCATCGCGCTGATCACTGCAGCATTTGGCGGTACCCGAATTCAATGCTCCGGCCCAACCGCACCCATGACCGCGGTCACAGTCTTGCTCGTAACCGCCGTCGGCAGTGGGCTACTACGAGATCATCCAGATACAGACCCTGACCGGTTTATCAATCTGGTCCTGTTACTGACCGGTCTGACGCTCATAGTGGTCAGTTTGTTTCGATTGGGACGGTTTATAAGGTTGATTCCCAAGCTGGTGATCAGTGGTTTTATGAATGGCATTGCAGTGCTGATCTGGGTAGGGGAGATCGGGTCTCTGTTTGGCCTTGGGGGCAAAACCCCTTACCTGGGCAATATTTTGACCAACTTGTCCATCACTTGCCTCACACTGGGTCTGATATTCATGCTCCCAGTTCTGTTGCGACAAATCAGTGCGCGGTTGAACTCATTTTTTCCTGCCACCTTGATCGCCATCGTAATCGTCACGCTGCTGTCCGTCTTTCTCGATCTTGATGTGCAGCGTGTGAGCCTGGGAGGGTCGATTGAATCCTTGATGGACTTACAGAACATGGTCATCAGCCAGTTACCAACACAATGGAGCTTCGCCCTGATCCTACTGGCGGCACCGTTTGTGGTTCAGCTTACGATGTTGGCCTATCTGGATACGTTGCTCACTTCTCTCGTTGTTGACCGCAAGGTTGAGGTGATGCATGGCCATAAAGACATCACCAAACCTAACCAGGAACTTTGCGCACAAGGTATCGCAAACGCGACCGTTTCCTTATTTGGGGGAATTCCAGGTGCCCAGGCAACAATACGATCAGTATTGATCCTAAATGAGGGCGCCACAATGAGACTGGCTGGCGTACTGGTTGGTGTCTTTGTTCTTATTGAAATGCTGATATTCCAGGACCTGATCAGCCTGATTCCCCAGGCTGTCTTTTCGGGGGTTCTGCTCAAAGTTGGTTACGATGTTTTTGATTGGGTGCCGCTGCGCCAATACTGTTACCAAGTGTTGGGGCAGTCACGAACTCAGCCGCGACTGGTCAGTCACTTCGGGATGGCCTTGATCATAGGAACGACCCTGGTCACGGTATTAATCAACCTAAGCGTCGCAGTAATCGCATTTACAATTATCTTTTATGCGATAAGAAGATTTCTCAATCTAGAAGATCTCAGAGAATCGTTGGACTAATGTTTCAATCAGCTATCGGCGGGCCCTGCGGAAAGCGTTGCAGTTTATCAATATAGCTTTGTGCAAAAAAATGATCGGGGCGTTGATCGTTCAGGCAACCCAGTTTCTCATGCACCGAATCGACACAGACCTCGCGGTTATTCTGAACGAACTGCAGCAGCACTTCAAAGGGCAGATAGCCTGCATCACGGGAGTGACCATCAATACCGCCGACGGCAATTTCTTCTACCCGTCGATGCACGTCGTCCGTAATAGCCGTACGGTCAACACACTGCCACTTTGAACTAAAAACCAACCACGAAAACGGCTGAACCCAACCACTATATTTTTGACCACCTGTTCGACAATTGAACAAAATAGGTCGTCCATGTCTGTCACGGGGGACGAGCGGGTTCTCTTTTATGACCCGCCAGACGTCTGGCAGGCATGGACACTAGCCCCAAGGAGTCCTGCTACACGTGACCACCCACTGCGAACATCTTGTCAACAAAATGGACGGGTTGGATTACTACAAATCAGTTACAGCATTGGTCGACGCCGGCCACGATGCACTTCCTGCCGTACGGGCTGGTATGGGTCATCCCAATTGGCGCATTCGCCGCGGCTGCGCGGCCGTACTCATCCAGGTTTATGACACTGAGTCGCTTCAACGACTGGTACTTTTGACGCGAGACCCGAAGAAGAAAGTACGGAAAATGGCTACCCTGTCACTTGGTCTCGTCCGGCCAACGGAAAGCGTGGACCCGATCGATGTCGTGTCTCATCTGGCGTACAACGCATTACACGACCCGGCCGTACGCGTACGTCGCATAGCAATAGCAATGCTTGGGGTCCAAGAACCGCAACGTCGGGTCGTCAAACTCCTACGCAAGGTCCTCACGACCGAGCCAGATCCAAAGGCCATCCAATTTGCACAATGGGGCCTTACGCAACATCAGAACAAATCAGCAAGAAAATTGTAATCTGAACCTGTCGACCGTTTATTTTCTCCTCTTCCTCTAGGCGCGCCCGCATCCGATCTTGCCGTCATACTGGCCCCAATTAATTTACGCACCGCAAAACACGGCACTCCTTTAACAACAGGACCAACCTCAATTTCGATCGTTTCCTTGCGACGAGTTCTGATTGCGTCTATTGTGGCTATTGATTTATCAAGTTGTGTAACCTGCGTAGGCGTCGGTGTCACTTTACGCAAGCTAGAACAAGGGAGCTGAGACCATGAGAAACGGATTTCTTACGACCGTCTCGATTGCCGTAGGGACAGCACTGTTTCTACCGGTGCAGGCTAACGGCCAACCGGCGACTGCAAATACCGTGAGTGAATCTCGCACGTTATGGGGAGACCCTGACCTGCAAGGTATCTGGAACCATGGTACCGCGACTCCGTTGGAACGACCTGACGAGCAGAGCGGCCGGGAGTTTCTCACGGAAGAGGAGATTGCTGAGGTAAACCTGAATGCCACAACGTTCGCGAGTTCAGAACGCCGTAGCGACCTGAGCAAAGACCGAGACGTCGGACTGGCGTATAACCAATTCTGGTGGGACCGAGGTTTGTCGGATGGACGAACCGCGCTGATCGTGGATCCCCCTAACGGAAAGGTCCCGTACACGTCGGCCACGCAACCGACATCCGGTTTCCGCCGAACGCGCACCTCCGATGGTCCAGAGGACCGGAATCTGTGGGAGCGCTGCATCACGCGCGGTGTGCCCCGACTGGGCGGTGCTTATAACAATAACTTTCGATTGATACAGGCTCCTGGTTACGTCGTGATTCTTCACGAGATGGTTCACGAATCACGCATTGTTCCGATGGATGGGCGCCCGCACGTCAATGCCGACATCCGGCAGTGGAACGGAGATTCACGTGGTCGGTGGGATGGCGACACACTCGTTGTCGAAACGACAAATTTTTCCGACAAAACAAGTTTTCGTGGTTCGTCGTCAGGTCTGAAGGTCATTGAGCGCTTCAGACGCGCGGATGCCAATACGCTCCAATACCAAGTGACTCTCGAAGATTCGACAACATGGACCCAACCGTGGACGGCAGCACTTGCCATGCCTAAAACCGAAGGCGAGATGTTTGAGTACGCGTGCCACGAGGGGAACTACGGCATGACCAATCTTCTAGCTGGTGCCCGTGTACAAGAGTTGGAAGCTGGCGAGATCGGATCACGATAATCGCTTCTAGAGTAACAACCGTACCCGCGCCTCGCTTCGCATCACTTGTGATTCAAGCGCTGATACTCCTGCGACCGTTGGCGCCGATCCGATCGAGCAAGTAAGCCTTTAATGTATCGATGCCATCGCCGGTTTTGGCAGAGACTGCCAACCCACTGCTCACCGCGCCGCATCGATCTGTCTTGTTAAAGACGAGTGACACGCGACTCGCGTCGACCCCAAGCTCGGCCAGTACCTTCTCGCCTAATTCCATCTGCTCGTGCCATTTCGGTTGACTTCTGTCGACGACATGAAGCACGAGATCCGCCTGACTAATCTCCTGGAGCGTACTGCGAAACGACACCACCAGGTTATGCGGGAGCTTGCGAATAAAACCAACCGTGTCAACGAAGATGACTGTTGTTGCACCTCCGAGGGAACCCTTGCGCAGCCGCGAGTCGAGAGTGGCGAACAACTTGTTTTCAACTGGAACATCCGCACGAGTAAAGCGGTTAAAGAGGGTCGACTTCCCAGCGTTGGTGTAGCCAGCGAGAGCGACGATCGGCGCGCCACGCCGCCCGCGGCGATGCAGATCACGCGTCCTTTCGATCTTGGACAACTCCTGCTTTAACTGCTTAATCCGAGTGCGCAACATACGGCGATCGACCTCAAGTTGAGTTTCGCCCTCCCCACCCCGAACGCCAATACCACCAACCTGGCGAGACAAATGAGTCCACCGACGAGTCAGACGCGGCAATTGATATTCGAGTTGAGCCAATTCGACCTGTGTACGCGCTTCACGCGTACGCGCGCGGCGAACGAAGAGATCAAGAATCAAGGCGGTACGATCGATGACCGCACAGTTGATAATCCCTTCCAAATTCCTGATTTGATTCGGCGTTAAATTGTCATCAAAGATCACCACGTCGGCACCTAACTCCTCCGCTGCACGGGCGATCTCTGCAACCTTGCCCCGGCCGATTAGAGTCCGTCCGTCCGGCGATCGTCGATATTGCAGGCTTCTTCCAACCACCGCCATCCCAGTGCTTCGGGCAAGCTCTGCCAGTTCGTCGAGGTTTTCGTTGACAACAAAGCTAGGGTGTTTCGGCAACGCAAGGCCCATGAGGAAGGCGCGCGATGAGGGCCCTGACGATTCTTTGTCCAAGTCGCTATCGGGATCAGTTAGTGGGAACTACGAATCCACCACAACAGCTGTCTCTTTTACAACGCTTGACGAATATGGCAGGTAGTGAAGAAAAGCGGCGCCCCTCAAAGAGCCAATTTGACTCCCCAAGGGGCACCACAACTCAAACGACAAACGCGAACGCGAATTACCGATACCGGGAACCTCCCGGAATCGCGTCAGTCAATTGCGAAACAGTATAAGAGTCCGGCACCGCCGGTCCCCACAAGATTCTCCTGACTACAGCCACGACTGGAATGAACCGAATTCCAAGATGAATTTGGACCACCGAGACGGTCATGGTGACCGACGATAGCGGCCCCATCACCGTTGCTCGTCCAGTTATCACAGGTGGTCGCCGCGGCCGTACCGACGGGACCAACAACCCGACCATGTGAGTCCGACCCGGTCAGAATGTCGTGTTCGTTCGGCTGGTCCCCGACCCCCTTCACTTCTTCTCCATTTTCATCCAGTGCAATCGGTTTTCTGATGTTGTTTCTGTCGCGCTGGACATCGCCGTGCAGATCGGCAACATTCGCCGCAATCATGACCCCGTTAGCGTTGTACCACGGACCGGTTCCAATACGATCACGGGCATTGACCACAGGCGGCCCCCGAAATCCTGACTGTTGACTGAGGTACGCACGCCAGGTCGCGCTGCCACGACCGGCGCCGTCTGCAAGCATTTGACAGTGGGCATCGGCACCGTCAAGCCCGCCGAGGTTCCCGCCGTCACCGGGTCCCGCGCTCGTTACAAAAAAACTCATGGGTGCTTGTTGCGTAAACAACGGAGCGCTCAGCGCGACGACCGCCGCCACAACAATAGCGATTTGAACTCTCTTCATACCGATTCTCCTTGGTCAAATTGATGTTTGCAGATTATCACTAATAGAGACCGTTCATTCGAACTAATCACGGAAGCGGCAGAAGTCGGTCCCGTCTACAGTCCTCCTGCACCACCGACGTTATCATCCACGATTTGCTGCTGAAATGAAAACACTTCGCCGAACAACGCGAACCATAGACACTCCTTGGGTTGTTATCTAGCAGCAGGACCCCAGTTCTGAAGAGCGCACCGAACGGCTCAAACCACCTCCGCCTGGCTCTCCCCCCACTACGAAAAGCAGTCCACAATGTTAAATAGTTATTTCATTAATGAGTCCGTTAATTTATACAGTATTTACATAGGTCCATAGTCTATGGACAACCTCTGGCGCATTGCGCTCGCCCTCCTCATTGGTCACACCGCGTGCGGCGGATCAACCGACTCCCCCAGCGCGCCCACACCCGCCACAAACCGTCCCGTGTCAGCGTTGACAATGAATGTCTCCGAGTTGGCTCTTCGAGTCGGCGAGACCGGCAATTTGTCGGCGACCGCGACCTACAGTGATGGCACGAGCGCGCAGGTTTCTGATGTCAACTGGACCTCGAGCAATGCAACCGTGGCCAGTGTTAATTCCCAGGGAACCATAACCGCTCACGCAGTAGGCACGGCCACGATTACGGCTTCATCTAGTGGCTACAGTGGTTCCGTGAGTATCACCGTCAACCCCGCGGTAACACCGGACCGTTTGGTGGTCACCGCACAGCAGAAAACCCTGCGCGTGGGCGAGACCACGCCGGTGACGCTGACCGCACATTACTCGGACGGGTCAGAGGAACAGGTCACCCCGACGTGGTCCTCGAGGAATACGGCCGTGGCGACGGTGACGGCCGCGGGCACGGTCACCGCGGTGGCGGAAGGCCAAGCCGTTATCTGGGGAACGTATGACGGCAAGAATCCCTCGGTGACGATTACGGTCAGCCCCGCGGCAACGGTGGACCGTTTGGCAGTCACCGCCCAAAAGAAAACCCTGCGCGTGGGCGAGACCACGCCGGTGACGCTGACCGCACATTACTCGGACGGGTCAGAGGAACAGGTCACCCCGACGTGGTCCTCGAGGAATACGGCCGTGGCGACGGTGACGGCCGCGGGCACGGTCACCGCGGTGGCGGAAGGCCAAGCCGTTATCTGGGGAACGTATGACGGCAAGAATCCCTCGGTGACGATTACGGTCATCCCCGCGCTGTCCCTGGAAAGCCTGTCGGTCTCTGTAGCGGATACAACCCTCACGGTTGACCAGGCCACCACGGTCACGGCGACCGCGACCTACAGCGACGGGACGACAAACACGGTTACCCCCACCTGGTCATCGAGCAACACCGGAGTGGCAACGGTGTCCCCGTCAGGGACGGTGACGGCAGTGGCGGCCGGCAACGCGACGATCACCGGGACCTATGAGGGAAAGAGTGGGACCGTGGCTGTCACGGTCACGACTGCTGATGAGACGAGTAGTGATGACTCCAGTAGTGACGACTCCAGTAGTGACGACTCCAGTAGTGATGACTCCAGTAGTGATGACTCCAGTAGTGACGATTCCAGTAGTGACGACTCCAGTAGTGATGATTCCAGTAGTGACGACTCCAGTAGTGACGACTCCAGTAGTGATGACTCCAGTAGCGATGACTCCAGTAGCGAAAGGACGGTCTCGAGTCTGTCGGTAAGTGTGGCGACAACAAGTCTGGAAGTTGGCGAGGAGACATCGGCGAGTGCGACGGCGACCTATAGTGATGGAACTACAGCGACGGTGACGCCGAGTTGGTCGTCGAGCAACACCGGGGTGGCGACGGTGTCCTCGTCAGGGACGGTGACAGGTGTTGGGGTGGGCACTGTGGTGTTAACGGCAACGTATGAAGGTTACTCTGCAGGAGTAAGTATGGAAATTACTCAAGACACGTGGACTGTCGTCGGTTCGGTAGCAGGTTTCTTTGAAACAGGCTCGGTTTCGAACGCGACGGTGACTATTGGGAACTCAGTCAGTACAACCACTGACGCCAACGGGAGATTCGTGTTGACACTCCCACAGGCGGGAACCTATGCAGTCGTCATCGAAGCGAGCGGATATCATCGAAGTGAAACGGAATTAGACGTGAGCTCTCAAACCACCTATGCAGAGCGAAACCTTATTCCTAGCGACACTTCTATGTTCGATTTAAATTTTTACGATCACGTATTTCGATGGAGAGGCACGCAAGGAACAAGACGCTGGGTAACAAGGCCGACTGTTGAAATATGGACGACGGCATTTCAGTGTATTTCAAGCACTAGTGGGATGTGTACCCAATACGAAGCGACTAACGAGACTGGCCTTTATCACGAACATTATGCTCGCTATGTATTCGAAAATGATGTTTCAGCGGTAACAGCGACAAAGATGGCTGGTCTCAATATTGAAACAAAAAGTCATCCTCCGGGCACAATCGTTACGAAGAATGTCTGTGCCCAGCCTAGCGACAGGATTATCCTCGTTTATGTCTATACAGAAGATCCGAACTTTGGCTACAACACGAATTGTAGTTATGGAGGTGGCGCTCGGCGGAGTTCGTTAATTCACATCAAGGGAAGTGCCGGAACCACACTGGGCGGCGCTGGCACCTACAGGCATGAGATCGCTCACTCCCTAGGCTGGCAGCACCCGGACGGCCCTGGCGCGACTCCGCTGGACGGCGTCATGCGGGGACCGACGAGCTTTAAACCTGCAGACGAAAGACACGGTTCTATTCTTTATAGCCGTCCGGCCGACAATCGGTCACCTGACAAAGACCCTTCTGGGTCGTCGATGAATTCCATGACCGTGAATGGCGTTATTCCAACTCTTGGTGACTTCCCATCCCTGTACACCGACGGTTCTCTGTTTGGAGGGCCGCTGGTCGTGGACACCACACCCTAGTTTTCTGTCCGACAGTCCCGTCAGATTACTCCTGGCTACTAAGTCGCACAAACGCAAGCGCGTAGTTACTGTTCAGTGGAATAACCAGTTGATTCTGAGTCGAGTCGTAGCACATGGACGCAGCGCTTGGTATCCCAGAAGCAACGATCTCTGCCTCTTGGCCGACACGAATGCGGGACACGCTGCCATACCGCACACTGCTCACGTACTTCGTCCCGTCGGCGGTGACCACCACGCCATCGTTCCCGCCCTCAACGCTATGCTCGATCCGCACCACCTCACCATCCCTACCGTAGGTAATAACGGCATTGTCGCCAACATTGACCACAACAATGTTGCCGTCCTGGTCAATCGCCACGCCGTTAGGGGCGGCCAGTGGCCCGCCCTCGGCAAAGACCGACACCTCACCGTCTGCAGTTACCTTCCAGATCTGCTCAGGATTTCGGGTATTGGAAGCATACACAGTCCCATCTTCCGCAACGGCAATGCCGTTTAGTATCGTAGATTCCGGCACAGGAATGGACCGCATAGGTCGCCCTGTTTCCAGATCAAACAAGCGGACGTGTCCCGAATCAACCGTATAGAGCACACCATTGCTAACAGCGCTGCCTAAGGGATCATGGAGTTCCAAGCCATCCCGAGTCGCACCGATCCACTTGGGCGTATGTACACTCCCGTCAGGATTGATGAGAGAGACAAAGCCATCGCTGTCGGCGGTATCTCCTCGATTGCCAGCATTCATGGCCAGAATCAGATTCTTGTCAGGGTCAAACGTGCAGCTTTCAGAAAAGTGAAAGCTCCCGTACACCGTGACGTTGTCCGACATTGGTTGCCAGACCCCGGCCTCATTGTTCGCGCCGATCGGTTGACCAGTCGCAAACTCTTGACCAACAACGGGAATCACTGAAACAACGGCGACCAGAGCAGCAACAAGAATACGCCGGCTCGCTAAATCCATCATCACTACAAGCATGGTTAAAGACCTCTCCCTTATTCTTCAAAGCGTCGTTGAACCGCGTCGCCATTCTATCCCATTGTCCGCCTGAGCCCGCCCCATCATAGAGGGCGCTTTTTCCTGCGGAGAATTCGGGAAACGAGGAAGAGTGATGGCGCGCCGTACAGCTCCAATTGTGAACCATCTCTAGTAACTGGATTAACGCGATGCACAGCCAGCCAGCAGGCTCCCTTTAATCGATGATCGCCTGATAGATCATCGTCCGCACTTTCTGGTGATCATCAATATTAATCGCCGGGATGAGCTGGGTAAGGTAGACGACGACCAGTTCCTCCTCGGGATCAGCCCAATAAGTGGAGTGATAAGCGCCACCCCAGCCAAACTCACCGACCGAGCCGGGTAGCCCAGTGGCGGCCGGGTCGTGTGTAAGGGAAAATCCCAAACCGAAGCCTTGGCCCACACCGAAACCAATACCGCCCAGGTGGTCACTCAACATCGATTCGACTGTCTTCCGCGACAGGATTCTCGTACCACTCAGCTCGCCTCCGTTCAGCATCATCTGCAGAAACGTAGCGTAGTCGGTGGCGGTCGACAGTGCCCCAGCGCCGGCGGAAAACGCCGTGCGCGGCCCACTGACGTAATGGCCCTGCCCCACCATGTGACCCGGGTCCGGTGCGCGCTCAACACTGCTGCCGTCCCCGACAGACGAATAGACGGTGGCGAGTCGACCCACCTTGCTCTCTGGTAGAAAGAAATGCGTGTCGGTCATTCCGAGCGGGTCGAACAGCCGTTCCTTTAGGAACTCGCCCAGCGTCTGGCCGCTGATCTCTTCGATCATCGCACCCAAGATGTCGGTGTTGTAGCCGTAAATCCAACTCTCTCCGGGGTGAGCGTCCATCGGCAGCTCTGCGAGGCGCGCCATCGTATCAGCCACCGGCTCGTCGCGGTTGGCGAGGTACCAGCCGGTAATCTCCGCCTCTTCCCACGCGTCGGCGGCTGGTCCACGGTCGCCCAGCAGCCCCATACCGTAGCTGATGCCAGCAGTATGCGTCAGCAGATCGCGGATGGTAATGGGACGTCTGGCTGGCACCACATTGTAGCTACCGTCGTCGCTCAGTTCGGCTACCGTCGTCTCGGCAAACATCGGAAGGTAGTTGCCGACCGGGTCGGTGATGAGGAGCTTGCCCTCCTCCTGCAGTAGCATGACGCCGACACTGGCAAGGGCCTTCGTCTGTGACGCGATCCTGAAGATGCCATCAGATGGCATCGGTGCCTGGGCTTCCACATCGAGGTGACCGATCCCCTCACGGTAGGCCATCTTGCCCCGACGGACCACGATAGTCACCGCGCCCGCGAGTCGCCCCTCGTCGACGTAGTTCTCGAGAACCAGACTCAGGCGATCGAGCCGTTCGGACGACATTCCAACCTCTTCCGGCGTAACGCGGGCCAGCCCCTGGGCTGCCAGCGTCTGCGGAACGACCAGCAGGACGAACACGACGGCGAGCGCCGTCAAGCCATTACGTGATGTCATCGCGTCACCTCACTCTGCAGAAACTTTGTACCGGTTCGGACCAGATGCTCGGCAAATACGCCGAACAACCCAATTATGATATCCCTCCGAATGGTCGCGAACAACAGACTGCTGGAATGGCTTAACGAGATAAACGCGCTGCGGCTTATGGAACAGCGAAGACCCAAACCGTCGCGTTTCGGTCTTGTGGGTTTTGAATCTCAGGCACGAGCACATCGTAGGCCTGCGACTGAAATCCGCCAGCACCGACTACCATGGCAATGTAGTCCGTTCCGTTCACGGAATAGCTAATCGGCGAGGAATTCGGCACGTCGTTCAAGCGGGTCTGCCACAGTCGAGCGCCCGTTTGTGCGTCATGAGCACTAAACATGCGGTCGAGCGATCCGGCGAACACTAACCCACCCGCTGTCACGAGGGTGCCTGAAGTCAGCGGCGCCCGTTGGCGTTCGATCCAGACGGTTTCCTTGGTCTCGAGGTTGACGACTTCGAGACGCCCGTAATTGCCATCGCTCTCCGGCCGAGGTCGGACGGTCCACCGCACCCCAGTCGTCAAGCTCCCGCGTTCGCCCTCCGGCACAGGAACAAGGTCCATGCACGCTTCGGTGATCGGGATGTACAGCATCTTCGTTTCGGCGTCATACGACGTCGGGAGCCACCCTCGCCCGCCACCTACATGGGGACAGATCATCTTAGTCTCTCCGTCGCCAGGCACCAGCGTCGGATCGACGATCTTCTCACCGGTCGTAGGATCGATGGCCGTGACGACGTTCTGAAGCCCAAGATCAATTGACGTCACGTAGGTGCCCGTGTCGGCTTCCAGAATGTCGAAGATCGACTGCTTCCCGCCCGTCACGACGACCCGTTTCGCGATCCCGTCAACCGGCAACTCCATGACCTGTCGTTCGAACGCCCAATCTAGGTCCCACTGGCCATTCGCCTGATGCTGGAAGTACCACACGAGTTCGCCGGTGTCCGGATTTAATGCAAGCGTGGAATCGAGGTAAAGGGCGTCATTCGTTACACCCTCTTGGTCGATCGGATCACGAAGCGGAGCCGTGTCGTAGGTATTCCCTGGTCCGAAGAGTGCCAGGTTGTTCACCGAATCGTAGCTCCCAGGTATCCAGACCGACCCCCCGTTACGCTGCTCGAGCGGCAATCCGTTCCAAGTGTTGCCGCCTGGCTCGCCGGGTCGCGCGATAGTGTAGAAGCGCCAAGCTTCCTCCCCGGTCTCGGCGTCGAGAGCTACGATGTAGGGACCGCCCTCCAGGCCACGAAACCCTTGCGTGCCCATCATGACTTTCCCACGCGCCACGAGCGGACCGCCCGTCAGTCGGAGTCCGGTCTCCGGATCACCGACCGGTTTGTCCCAGATGACCGTCCCAGTCTTGACGTCAAGCGCAACGATGTGTGTATCCGATGTCGGCACATACAGACGGTCGCCGTAGATCGACAGGCCGCGCTTCAAACTTGGAGCCACACCCCTCGGTAACCGGTGCGAGTACTGCCAGAGGCGGTCTCCCGTCACCGCATCAAGAGCCTGGAGGTGGTCACCATACCCGTGAATGAACATGACACCATCGTGGACGAGCGGTGTCGCCTGATTGGGGCCCGGCGGTAATGACCAGGTCCACGCTGGGCGTAATTCACTGACGTTTTCTGTGTTGATCTGCGTCAGAGGGCTATAGCCGAACGCATCATAGGTGCGACGCCACAACAGCCACGCACCGTCTTCCGGACCCTGCAGCATAGCGTCAGTGACCGGTCGAATGCGGTCCAACGGATTTACCCGGCCCGGGACCGGCGGCAACACCACGCCCGGTGCCAAACCTCCGCCCGTGACGCGGGGCCAGTTGGGCGACGCCATCGCCAGTAACGCGTCGGGGTCGGCCGGCAACTCGGTGTCGCCAGGCTCCGACCCATTCTCCTGAAGGACGTAAGCAAGGATCTCGGCATACGTCTCATCATCCAGACGACCCGGCCGGTCCTGCGGCATCGTCGCGCTTGTCACGATGAACATCTCTTCCATCGACTGCGCACGCCACCGCTCACGAAAATCGACACCCTTGAGAGGCACGAACTCGCCGTCATCCATGTTCTCGCCGTGACACGCCGCGCAGTTCTCTAGATAGGCGATACGCCCCAGACCGGCCTGCTCGACGGTATAGCTCAACGGGGGTAACTCTTCTTGCGCAGCAACGTGACGGGTAGGTTCAGGCACTGCAAGCCAGAGAACAAACACCACAATGAGACCCACACGGACACGTCGGCACTCACGTTGCCAAACGGATCCAGGCAGCCATCTCTCGCGGGTGAAGGGTTTCATATTTTGTCTCCTGTTCGTCGTTGCCGCGAACATTTCTACCTACGATTCGAAGTCAAAATCTACCAACCACCCGCGCGAGCCTCTATAAGGATCACTGACCTCCTCGCATCCCCGTGTGGTCTTCAATGGCCTCAGTAGTCGATCATCTAAAGATTCCGTCCTGTAGGTATCGGAATCTCGTCGACCACGTCATTTTAACCAGCTGCACGGGTAGATCGCACCTGTCGGTCTCGAGTTTTTTCTTTTCGGTGTGATCTTTTTTTTCCGGCCCGGGCTGTCTGATTTTCACCGTTTCGTGATGACGAAGCATGTTTCGCTCTATTTATTTTTCGTCTTGATGGGGTTGTCGGTGGTCGTTTCGACTTCCGGTTCGGTTGAACTTTCTGAGTATCCGCGGTAATACCAAATCCGGACACCAACTCCTCTTTGATTGGCCTCTTGATGAGTTGCTCGATAGCAGCCAATTTCTTGCGTTCCTTAGGTGAAACGAGAGAAATAGCGTTACCGCTGCTACCGGCTCGTGCGGTTCGACCAATCCGATGCACGTAGTCCTCAGGTGCATCGGGCAGGTCAAAATTAACGACGTGGCTAATGCCATCAACGTCAAGACCGCGGGCAGCGATATCCGTTGCTATGAGGATGTCGAACTTCCCGTCTCTAAAATTTTTCAATGCTCGCATCCTCGCACTTTGACTCTTATTACTGTGAATAGCCGTGGCAGCGTGACCGGCTTTCTCCAAGACCTTAGTTAACTGGTTCGCTCGAGCTTTAGTCCGAGTAAACACCAAAGTTTGAGGCATGTGGCTATTCTGCAGTAGGGCTTTAAGCAATTCCTTTTTACGATCCGTTTGTACAGGGTGTATGACTTGCGTGACGCTACTGACCGGTGTTGCCCGACGAGCCACCTCGACCATCACTGGTTCCCGACTGGTACGACGGATTAAGGTTTCGATGTCATCGGGCATCGTTGCTGAAAAGAACAAATTCTGACGTTTCTTCGGTAAGACAGAAAGGATACGACGGACATCGGGTAAAAACCCCATATCAAGCATCCGGTCGGCTTCGTCCAGAACGATGGTACGAATGTGATTCAGCGGTGCCTGTTTTCGGCCAACATGGTCGAGAAGTCGTCCAGGAGTTGCGATCAATAAGTCCAGTCGTCCGGCCAGTTTTCGTTTTTGCGGGTCCATGCCGACACCTCCGAAGACAACGGCACTTCGAAGATTTAGATGTTTGCCGTAACGCTTAGCCATATCACCAATCTGTGCCGCTAGCTCGCGAGTTGGTGTAATAACCAGTGCCCGAGGGCCAACAGACGGCTTCCCGACAAACAACTGCTCAAGGATAGGCAATAGGAACGCGGCAGTTTTTCCAGTTCCAGTCTGGGCACATGCGATGAGGTCTCGACCTTCAAGAACTACTGGAATCGCTTTTTCTTGAATTGACGTGGGTTTGGCATATCCCGCGGTAGCGCGAACTATCTCAGGACACAAGCCAAGCTCGGTGAAATTCATACGGTTTGTACTCCGCCCCTCGTCCACCCACGAAAGGGCCTCTACGCCTACTGATTCACATGAACTGCAAGCGATATTTGGGAAACTAGTTAATAGGTGAGGGCCGTTAGTTACGGTCGGCCAAAACTTACTGACTCCAAGCGGGCCTTCTGGGTGGGAGAAAACCTCGTCTCTGTTTCGCTGATAAGGCTAACATGTTGCGTTTGATGATGGAAATGGCAGCCCTAAGAGTTCCAAGTTGGAACCAGTGGCCACTTGTGCCTGAAAGAGATAAACGCGCTGCAAAGGTCAGCCCATACTTGAAAGAACGTTCGCCTCGAACCGTAGCTAATCACAAGCGGAGTAAGCAGCTACCTTGAAGACTCAAGCTCGTGTGGTGGTGATCGGCGGTGGCATCAGCGGGTGCAGCCTCCTGTACCACCTAACCAAACTTGGCTGGACGGACGTGGCGTTGGTGGAAAAGAACGAGCTTACATCCGGCTCTACTTGGCTCGCTGCCGGCAATGTTGTGCAGTGGACCCCCAATCGCTGCAATACCAGGCTGCATCAATACAGCATTAAGCTTTATCAAGAGCTTGAAGCTGAAACCAGCCAAGAGACAGGATGGCGGACGACGGGAAGTCTGCGTCTGGCGACGACCTCAGATCGAATGGACGAGTATCGTCATGTCTTGTCCAAGGACCATGCGCTAGGAATCAACTGCGACCTTATTTCTCCCGAAGAGGCCCGACAACTCTTTCCATACATGCGTGCCGAAGGTTTGGTTGGTGCGATGCATCACGTGCTCGATGGACACTGCGATCCGGCCGGAATCACGAGCGCTCTCGCTAAGAGCGCCCGTCACGCGGGCGCTGAAATTTATCGATTCAACCGTGTGACGAGCCTATCCAGATCCAGTAGTGGAAGCTGGGTGGTGCATACCGAACAGGGTGATATCACGTGCGAGATTGTCGTTAATGCAGGCGGGCTATGGGCGGACAGGATCGCCGCTATGGTCGGTCTGTACTTGCCCACCATGGCCATTGAACACCATCACGTCTTGTTCGCAGACCTACCAGAAATCGAAACACTGGAAGGAGAACTGACCTCATTACGGGACCCCGACGTTCCCTACTATTTACGAAAAGAGGGCAACAGTTTGCTAGTCGGTCCGTATGAATCCAACTGTAAGACTTGGAGTACTAACGGCGTCGCGTGGGATTGGGCCCAGATGGATCTCCCCATTGACCTTGAACGAATTCAGCAGTACCTCCTGCGTCTTATGGAGCGCGTGCCGATGCTCAAGGACGCTGGGTTGAAACACATATGCAACGGACCCATCGCGTATACTCCCGACGGTCAGCAGCTGCTTGGACCGGTGTACGGCGTGCCAAATTTCTATTGCCTCGCAGGCTGCAACTTTGGGATCACTCAGGCAGGCGGTGTCGGAAAGTACCTCGCCGAGTGGATCGTTGAAGGCGAACCCAGCATCGACCTATCCAGCCTCGACCCGAGACGATTCGGCAATTGGACAACCAAGAGGTATACACAGGCTAAGACTCAGGAGGCATATCGGCTGCAGTACCAGCTTTCGATTCCTGACACGGAGAGAAACGCCGGTCGGCCGGTGAAGACACCACCGATCTATGACCTGCAAAAAGCTCAAGGCGCCGTTTTCGGCAGTCGCTACGGATGGGAACGGGCCAACTGGTTCGCCCCTGATGGGGTGGAAGCCGTCGATAGACTGTCGTTCCGCAGGCACAGTAACTACTTCGAGCACGTCGGCAAAGAGTGCGTAGCGGCCAGAGATCGAGTAGCCGTCTACGAGCTTAGCGCCTTTGCGAAGTTCATCGTGTCAGGCCCAACCTCGAAGACCTACCTCGACCGATTGACAAGTGGTCGTCTGCCGAAGCTGAACCGAGTCGGCTATAACCTGATGCTTACACCATCCGGCTTTGTCGGCGATGACATGACAGTCACGCGCCTCTCTGAAAATAGTTTCTATGTCGTGGCGCCCGCGGCGGCGGAATTGCGCCTAATGCAGCACATGGAGGACTATCTGCCGTCGGATGGAAGCGTGGCCATCAACAACTTGACGAATCACTACGGTGTCCTCGCGGTCGTTGGGCCCAGATCGAGAGCCCTGCTGTCCAAGCTCACTGACACCGACCTGTCTTCCGAACGGTTTCCGTATCTCTCTTGGCAGAACGTTCGGATCGGAAACGCGCCAGCCAGAGCGTTGCGTTTAAATTTTGTCGGCGAGCTGGGATGGGAACTTCATCATGAGCTGATCTACCAGCGGACAATCTACGAACACATCCTGGATGCCGGCCAAGAACTTGGCCTGGCCAACTGTGGCATGCGGGCCGTGCTTAACTCCATGCGACTTGAAAAGGGCTACCTACTCGCCGCCGACATTTGCGGCGAAGAAACCCCGTTTCAGGCTGGTCTCGACTTCTTCGTTAAATTCAACAAAGGAGACTTCATAGGCCGAGAGGCTCTCAAACAACAACAGAGAGGTGGAGAAACACCTCCACGGTTGGTGACTCTAGTCGTCGAAGCTGGTGACGCCGATGCAAGTGGCGACGACTGTATCTGGGACAGCGAGCAGGTGGTCGGTCGTGTCACTTCCGGAGGCTGGGGACACAGAGTTGACCGGAGTCTCGCCCTAGGCTACGTCGATTCAAAACTGTCGAAACCTGGCACGAGGGTCTCCGTTGAAATCTTGGGCGACAAGAGGCCAGCCACGGTAGTTGAAACTCCTTATTATGATCCTCAGAACAAGAAACTCCGTCTTTAACACGTTTAGCTGGCTTCCGTTAGGACCTGCTGGAGGAGAGCATCTATGAGACCCTGTACTGTAAGCGTCTTTCTCTACGGTGTGATGTTATGCGCCTCGATGTCGGTGGGCGTTGCGGCCGATCAACTCACGGTATATCCCGCGAGAAAGATCATAACCATGGACCCGTCAATGCCGACTGCCACCGCAGTTGCGGTGCGGGACGATCGGGTTGTCGCGGTGGGCACAATGGACACGCTCAAACCGTGGCTCGACGCTCACGAATACGAGATCGACGAACGGTTCAGGGACAAGGTGCTCCTCCCTGGATTCATAGACCCTCACCTGCATCCCGGCCTGGGCGCCCGACTACTGTCGCAGAACGAAATCATCACTGCGGAAGACTGGGAACTCCCGTCCGGTTTCATCGAGGGCGTGACCGACAGGGTGAGCTACCTAGCCAGGTTGCGGGAACTCGTTTCTCGCGAGTCTGGTTCTGATGAGCCGTTCTTCACTTGGGGCTGGAACAGTTACTGGCACGGTCCTCTTACCCGCCAGGATTTGGACAACATTTCAGCGACGCGTCCAATCGTCGTGACCCAACGCTCTGCCCACGAAGTGGTGCTGAACACTGCTGCCCTAGAGGCCGCCCAAGTCAGTGAGGAAGTCGTCGCGTTGGCCCCAGACGGGGTCGATTGGGAAGCCGGCCGATTCTGGGAACGAGGGCAAGCCGTCGTCAGAGACAGGATTAGTCGGTATCTTCCGAATCCCCGCGCGACTGCTGACGGCTTCGAGTTAGTAACGGACCTGATCCATCGTGGTGGCGTCACGACGATCGCGGATGCTGGAAGCGCCCCAAAAGTAGGTTCGGCACAGTGGGAAAGCTTGCGCGAAAGTTTTGATAACGACCAAACGCCGTTTCGAATACTTCATGTCGCCAGGCCGACAGGCTACGAGGAGAGAGCTGGAGAGAACCTCTCCGCGAAGTTCGAGAATGACCAAAAAGCGAGTACTAACCGGCTCATCTTCACAAAAGGAATGAAGTACATGGCGGACGGTGCGATGTTCGCACAGTACATGCAAATGGGGGAACCCGGGTATATCGATGGTCACCACGGCGAATGGCTCACACCACCAGAGGAGTTGAAGCCACTGATGGAGCCGTTCTGGAATGCGGGGTTTGACATCAACGTTCACGTCAATGGCGACTGGGGTGTCGATGTAACTCTAGATGCGCTTGAAGCGCTACTTGAGGAACATCCACGCCCAGACTTCCGCTACATCTTGCAACACTTCGGATTCTCCAGGCAGGATCAGGCGACGCGAATAGGCCGGCTTGGCGCGACGGTCTCCGCCACCGGGTACTACCTCTGGCTGTTAGGTGACAAGTGGGCGGAGGTCGGAATTGGAGCTGATCGCGCTGACCAGATGATTCGCCTTGGCTCGTTAGTACGGAACGGTGTCAAGGTCACGCTGCACTCCGATCTACCCATGGGCCCCGTTAGGCCTCTCCTCGCGGTCTGGTCGGTGGCCACGCGCAAGACGGCTAGCGGAACAATCCGTGGACCTGAGGAGGCTCTGACGCTCGACCAAGCACTGCGGGCTGTAACGGTCGATGCCGCGTGGTCACTCAGGATGGACCACGAGATCGGCACCATCGCAGCAGGAAAGAAAGCCGACTTCGCCGTCGTGGAGGAGGACCCGTACGCCGTGCCGCTCGATCACGTCAAGGATATCCGGATTTGGGGTACGGTCTTTGAAGGACAGGTCTACCCAATTGTGACGACTCGCTAGCCGTCGCCCCACTGATGGCAACCGACCGGAAAGAGGCTTCCAGATGAGCGAACGCACCCAACTTGAGCGCAGTCTCGGTACATGGCACAGTGGCGCGCTCGCATTGGGATGCATGATCGGATGGGGTTGCTTCGTACTTCCAGGTGACTTCCTTGTCACCGCCGGGCCAATTGGCGCGACGATTGGAATCTTACTGGGTGGCCTGTTGATGGTCTTAATCAGCTGTAGCTACGGCCTGATGGTGACCCGGTTTCCGTTTGCCGGCGGCGAGTTCGTATATGCATACTTCACGGCCGGCCCCCATCACGCCTATGTGTGCGGCTGGTTCCTGACCCTCGGCTACCTCACGATAGTGCCTCTCAACGCCACGGCACTCGCCTTGCTCGGGAAATTCGTGTTCCCTGGACTCTTCGCACAAGGGTATCTCTACTCAGTCGCTGGCTTCGAAGTCTACGCAGGGGAAGTTTTTCTCGCATCTGCAGCCATTCTCGTCTTTGGCTGGTTCAATTATCGCGGCATCAGCGTTGTCGGTCGGACGCAGCTACTATTACTCGTCGTCATGGTCTCGGCGGTCTTCTTAATTGCCGCCAGCAGTGTTCTGGACACCGGTAGCACTCTGGAGAACATAAGACCGCCGTTTTCCCCGGACCGCTCGCCCATGAGCGGGATCCTAGCGATGGTAGCCATCGCACCGTGGATGCTTAGCGGGTTTGACACATTGCCTCAAGCAGCCGAAGAATTTGCATTCTCGCCAGCCCGCGCCTTTCGGCTCATGCTTCTCTCAATCGTCTTGGGTGTAGTTCTCTATCTAACGGTACTCCTCGCGACCAGTTACCTCATGCCTTGGCCTGACCTTGTCGCCGCACATCCATCGTGGGCAACGGGCTATGTCATCGAGCGGAGTTTGGGTTCAATAGGCGTAGCGATCCTGAGTGTGGCGGTCTTGATGGGGATCTTCACTGGAATGAATGGCTTCTTCATGGCTGCGAGCCGCCTGATGTTCAGCATGAGTCGGGCGCAGATCCTGCCCGCCTGGTTCGGTCGACTTTCCCCAACGCACGGAACACCGTCGAATGCCATTTTGTTGGTAGCCGCCACATCCCTGCTGGCGCCATGGTTCGGCCGACAAGCGCTCCTTTGGGTCGTAGACATGTCCGCCGTCGGGATTGCCATCGGTTTCTTGTACACCTGCATAGGGGCTCGGTTGCTTCTCAAGACACAGCCGCAGCTTAGGCTTCCGTGGGGCGGCGCTGGGCTCACCGTCGCTGGCTCGATCGCGTCGATAGGCTTCATCGCGTTGCTCTGCGTACCCGGATCGCCAGCGTTCATGGCGGTGCCGTCGTGGATCGCACTGGCAGGATGGGTAACGCTTGGGGTCGTGTTCTATCTGACCCGAATCGCTGACCTAAATAGGATGACTCGGAGTAAGCTCGACTACCTTATCCTCGGTAAAGACACTTCGGAAACAGCAATTGATTCTTGACTGTTAACGACAGACTGCACACAGTAGGCAATCTTGACGTTAGTTATGACACATGACCTCTCCGAGTGAAGAGAATTACAGGTAATCCATGCGGCCGCCCAAAAGGACCGCGGAGGTTCAGAGCATGTGGTGCCTCTTGAGTGACCTGGCAGATGAAGACTTACGGTGAATGAGAGTAGAAAGCGCATGGATGTCCAAGACCTCCGGTTTTACGGTCGCCCATTTAGTGATGCCGAAGGCTCGTGGCCGAAGGATGTCAGACGGCGAATGAATAGAAAGGCAATGAGGGTCGTTGCGGGCCATCTTGGTTCATTGCAGCGGCTGCGTTTTCTTTGGAGATTTTTTTTGGCACGTCGGCGTGCTCGTGGTATCGACTTAACCAGATTCAGAAAGCGCGGCCTGAACAACGAACGGTTTATCAATACGCAATTAAATTACCTGGCATTGTTCGTGACGCTACAAGACATAACGACTACTGAACGGGCCATCGAGATAGCGAAGGACGTCATGGAGAAGACAGCAAGGGAACCTCTTCTCCTTTGTCTGCCGCCGCAAGAGGATGTCCGCGCAACCGGAGCACCTTTTGAGGTATTTCGGCAATATCTACGTGCGATGCCTGCTGCCGCGTGTTCCGGCGGCTGCCACGAAATGAGAATATCTGAAGACACACCAGATGCCTTTCAATTCGATGTGACATGGTGTGTATGGCTAGAACTTGCTCGGGCTATGCGAGTTCCAGACGCATGCCTCCCAAATTGCTACAGTGATGATTTAGTGTTTCCGGACTACTTCGGGGCTCTTGGAATCAAATACAAACGAACACAGACCCTTGCTGGGGGCGGCCGATGCTGTGATTTTCGTTTCGAGCGGTCATCCAGCGGTAATTAAAATGGCGTCCCTAAGGACTCCAAGTTGGAACCAGCTGCTAGTGTGGTTGAGAGAGATGGACGCACTACGAAGATCCGGTCAATACGCCGCGTAAGGCTTCAATTTTCCTCGCACCTCATCTCGTTGGCAGGTTTTGTTGTAACTCCCCGTCAAGATTGGAATCATAAGCGTTGAAACGAATACCGTAGAGGGATAGGATGCGGCCCATGGGTGGAATCTCAGGGCGAAAACGAAATCCTCGTATACCAGTGAACTCTGCCAACGTTAGCAAGAGGTCACAGGCGTTGTTTCTCCACGAACCACGTACCGAACAGGAAGTTGTCTGCCTATTTGGTGCGCTCTTGGCTGATCTCGGACTGGTGATCGAACGAGTCCAAACTCCCTTTCCTGATTGCATCGTTCGGCGGAAGAATGACAACAAGAAGTTGCGGGTTGAATTTGAATTGTATGGCAGTCATTTCGTCAAACATCGCCATCCGCTCCGCGGGTGCGACATGTTGGTGTGCTGGGTGGATGATTACGGAAGCTGGCGCAACAAACCAGATGACTTCGTCGTGGAACTGGCAGACGTTGTCAAGTCCGTTCGGCCAGAACTAATCGCCACTATGGACGACCATAGAAAAGGTCCATGGAATATGAATGATTTTCTGAAACGCGCCAGAGAAGAGCAGACTTCCACTCAAGACATCAAACTAGCCAAGAGGATCGCAACCTTCGCACGAACGCAGAAGCTTGGTCCGCACTGGCTCATTAACGCTTCAGCGGTGTTCGCCGTAGGTGATGAGAAGCAGTATTTTAAGGTCCATTCCACTGGCAGGATTGGTTTTCCCTTCTCGCGGTTGAAGGCCGGCCAACTTTTCTCAGGTCTCCGCACACGCCTCAATGCGGCGGTTCCCAGCCTAAAGATTAAACCAGCCGATACGTTGTCAAAGAGCAAGGGTGGTCAACTGTCCGAATTGTTTAACACTGATGCTCAGTTGGATGAGTTTCTTGAGATCTGGACGTGGTACAGGGCCGCCGCGCAGCCACGCGAATCATTGGCTGAAAGCGAATGACCTCTCCAATTGAAGAGATCACGGTGGAGTGCCCAAAGTGTGGGCGCTCCTATGAAGACTGGCACCGGGCCTCGGTCAACCTCGACCTCGACCCGTTTGATGACGAGTACCTTGAAAGCTGCTCAACCGCAACGTGCCCCCACTGTCAGCACAAAGTTGACCTCAGCCTACTCGTGGTCGAAGACGGTGTTTTTACGTTGCGTTCGGCGGAAGAGGAAGAATGATTCTTCGTTTTAAGGGTGCAGACATCAGGTTGTACGCAGCACGGTACGACTATGGGCTTGACGACCAATCAATCAAAACGTTGATTACGAACGTTCGTCGGAAGAAGTTCTTGAGCAAAAGTGATCTCCGTACGGTCGCGACATGGAAATCTCCGCGGTCTGCGGGTCACATGGAAAGCAATCAGGCAAGTTATGTGAAAGAGGTTACTTCGATGGCCCTGGCGGCGACATCCGAAAGAGTGCGCATTGAAACACTCACGATTTTGGATGGTGTGTCGTGGCCGACGGCGTCAGTAATACTCCACTTCTTTCATCGCGGCCGGTATCCCATTCTGGATTTCCGCGCACTTTGGTCCGTAAAACTGAAACCGCCCTCTCAGTATGGCTTCGACTATTGGTGGTTATATGTTCAATACTGCCGAAAGTTGGCAAGTGCAAACCATGTTGACATGCGTACGCTAGACCGCGCACTGTGGCAATACTCGAAAGAGCGCCAGCCTTCACAACTCAAAAGTAATCGGTAGGAAAATGGCGTCCCCAAGGGGAATCGAACCCCTGTTGCCGGGATGAAAACCCGGTGTCCTGGGCCACTAGACGATGGGGACGTATCGGTGCCGCAGTCCTGCATTATACCGTAGCTATTGGCGTGGTCGGTAAACTCAGCACTCCCTCTAGCGCCTTGCTCAAAGCCAAAAGAATCGTTATTAAACAACTATCGTAAAACTGCGGTATCGTCTATTGCATTCAGATGCCAACGAAATGCCATCATAATTTGCGAGCGTGGCTATTCGCGATACTGCTGACCACTGCGTGTGGCGGTCCGCCGGAATTTATTTTTACACTGCCGACCACCGATGGTGAAGTTGTATCGTTTGTGGCAATAACTTCCGATCCCGATGTCCTCATCGCCGCACGACAAGAACTCACTCAAACTGAGGATCAGCGTCACCTCTACATTCTCGGTCCTGTTGCGGAAGGTGACGGAGGTCACAACACGGGATGGAATTGGCATTTTGTGCCGGATGCCTGGGAACTCACGGAAACGAGTATGGATTTGTGTGACGCCGACCCGGCATTTGTCGAGGTCACAATCGTCGATTGGGTCAGGAAGATCGGGCGCTATTGCCCAAAACGTTCCCGCCTCCTCGAAGAAAGATAGCAACAGACTACATAGGCTCCTTGAGCCGTATATCAGAGTCGCAGTCATTCATCACAATCATCTCCAGAGCTCTCTCGCACCGTACGCTGCCTCGCACGCCGTGGGTGCTCCCCTTTCATGACGGTGCAGGGTATGTCAGGATCCTAGTAACAGTGAACATATGCGACGTAGAGGAGCGGTAAGTTGACAGACGCAGCAACCAAAGAAACGTTTGGCTTTCAAGCCGAAGCGAATCAAGTGCTCAAACTCATGATTCATTCGGTCTATTCAAATAAGGAGATATTTCTACGCGAACTAGTGTCTAACGCCTCAGATGCCTGCGACAAACTCCGTTTTGAAGCACTGACCGATAGCACGCTATTCGAAGATGACCAGGACCTTGCCGTACGGATCACGTATGACAAAGAGGCGCGAACCATCACTGTCAGTGACAACGGGATCGGGATGTCCCGCGAAGAAGTGATCGAACATATCGGCACGATTGCGAAATCAGGCACACATGAATTTCTCCAGCGCCTGACAGGTGATCAAACCAAGGACGCCCAATTAATTGGACAGTTCGGCGTGGGTTTCTACTCAGCGTTTGTCGTTGCTGAACGGGTGACCCTGCTCACGAAACGCGCCGGCCTATCGCCGAATCAAGCCGTTGCGTGGGAAAGCAACGGAGAGGGCGAGTACTCACTCGAATCGGCGTCAAAAGCAACACGCGGCACGGATATCATTCTGCACCTCCGTGAGAACCAAGACGACCTCTTGGCGGACGGACGGCTGCGCGAACTTTTGCGTCGCTACTCCGACCACATCGCCATTCCGATCCAAATGAAGAAAGATGAGGCTGGCGACCATGAAACCGTCAACCAAGCCTCGGCACTGTGGGCGCGGTCCAAATCTGACATCACCGACGAACAATACGAAGACTTTTACAAGTATGCCGTAAATGACACAGAGTCACCACTCGTGCATATCCACGTCAAGGCTGAAGGACGCCTGGAGTACACCTTGCTTCTGTTTATCCCTCGTCGCGCACCGTTTGATCTGTGGGACCGCGAACACCGACACGGCATTAAGTTGTATGTGCGGCGTGTCTTCATCATGGAAGACGTTGACCAGTTGATGCCAACCTACCTCAGGTTTATCCGTGGCGTGGTCGATTCAAACGACCTGTCGCTGAACGTATCACGGGAAGTGTTGCAACAGTCGACAGACGTTCAGGCCATTCGCATGGCTGCTGTTAAGCGCGTGCTCTCCATGCTGGAGGACCTTGCCAAGAACAAGCCGGATACCTATGCGACATTTTGGAAGGAATTTGGTCGCGTGCTGAAAGAAGGCGTCGGTGAAGACACGGCCAACCGAGACCGAATCAGCAAGCTCCTGCGCTTTGCCTCCACCCATAACAGCACCGAAGACCAGGACGTGTCACTCATTGACTATGTCAGCCGCATGAAGCCGGACCAGGACAAAATTTTTTACATAACAGCAGATAGTTTCGCCGCAGCCCGAAACAGTCCTCACCTTGAAATTTTTCAGAAGCAAGGCTTGGAAGTGCTACTCCTCCACCATCGGGTGGACGAGTGGGTTATCTCACATCTAGGGGAATTTGACGGAAAAAAACTGGAATCAGTGGCACAGGGAAGTCTGGACCTCGGAACCCTCGCTGATGAATCCAACCCAACACCGATCGCCGAAAGTGAACTAGCGTCGCTGACCGAGCGGATGCAAAAAGCCCTGGGGGCTCAGACCACACTCGTGCGCGCCACGTCTCGTCTGACGGATTCTCCGGCCTGCCTCGTTAGTGACCACGCCATCAGTCGAAACCTTGAACGCATCTTGAAAGAAGCTGGGCAAGCACCACCGTCGCTGCAGCCGGTGATGGAAATTAATCCTCGCCATCCTATTGTCGAGAAACTGAACGAAGAGACTGATGAAGCACGCTTCTCGAACTGGAGTCAGATTTTGTTTGATCAAGCGTTGCTGGCCGAAGGTGGGCAACTTGACGACCCCGCTGGTTTCGTCAAGCGCCTCAACGAACTACTGCTAGCCATGGCGGGCACCAAATCTCGTATTTGGACTCCCGGCGACTAAAAACAACAGTCCCCCCACGCCAGCACGCTGTCCCTCACGACTCAAGCGCAAAGGGTCGTACAGTGGGGTCAACTAGTCAACGCTGCGACTACCGAATGCCGTAAATGTCGTACCTGCCCGGCCAACACCGACGCCAACATCCCCTTCCGTTTCACATTGAAACACCACGCGATAACTGTTTCCGAAATTCGCATAGTGTGCACTAATCTGATTCCCCAAGTCCGTCAAAGCTTCCTCTAATGCATTGGCGGTCTGGATACGCGTGTGGATACCGCCCGTGTTCTGCACAATGTTGCGGGACACCTGTGTCAGCTGATTTATAGAACCAGTGGCAAATACCAAAGTATGGACGGTGGCCCCCCGCCGCATCATCTCGGTCACAGTCCGCTGATTCTCGTCGCCACCCAAGCTACTACCGTCAGGACCGTCATGCAAGATCATCACGACCACCGGCCACCCGTCGTCGTCTTCAAAACGCGTCCGCCATGTCTCTGCGAGACCATCCAACATCACTGTAGAACGAGGATCCATAAATATGTCTTCTGAAAAATTGGCTAGTTCACTGTGGTCACGCGTGAACTCGACACGCTGTGTCGTTTGCCCCGTAATCGTAAATATGCCAACTTCGTGATCATCTGGAAGCGCTTCAAAAAATCCAGCGAGACCATCCCGATAAGGATTCAGCCACTGTGGAGGTGCGTTGGTATCGACCAAGACAGCAATTTTCATCCCGTCAGGTTCGCCTTGCATTTCGCTGATTTCACAGGCCTGCCCGCCTTGTTGCACCACCACCTCAGCAGCCGTCAAATCCAAGACCGGCGCACCTTCTGCATCCACGACACGAATGTACAACTGCAATGGATCACCCTGAGCCACCACCGGTTGCACCGAAAACAGACCTGCAAGGCAGGTCAAGGTTGCCATCATCGATAATCCAAAACGAAAGACACGCGGTCGAAACAAGCGGAACATGTTCCTCCTTTGACTGTAACTGACAGTCACATTCTACTACTGTCGCTACTAGCCTTAGTCGAATTCAACCAAACATCCATTTTTACGGCAGTGCTCAGACAAACAGATTGTTAGTTGTCACGCTGCAAATGCGGCTACGTTTCTGATTGTTCCGATCGACTTAATAACATCGAGGTCAGCATATAACCTAAGCGCCGCCACAACTCGTGTTGCGTTCACGGCAAAGAGAGACTACCGTGGAAGATAAGGATACGTCCCCCAACGCTACATTACGTAGCTACTCGTTTTACAGAGGAGATTCAAATGGCAGACCTGCCGAATATTGATTTTAAGCGTGTCGAGATACCGTCATTACCCAAACTTCCACGAGGAGGCCTCGCGGCAGTAATTATCGCTCTGGCCACCGTCTTCGCCGGATTCAGCACCCTCTACCAAGTCCAACCCGAGGAGGTAGGGGTCGTACTGAGATTTGGCCAGTATGTACGAACGAGCGAACCCGGTCTCAGGGCCAAGATTCCGTTTGTCGAAGCGGTTCTCAAGGTACCGGTTCAACGACAACTCAAACAGGAGTTTGGCTTCCGAACCGTTGAGGCAGGCATCCAAACTCAGTATATGGATTCGACCCGTGACCTTGCTGGTGAGGCGGTTATGTTGACAGGCGACCTTAATGTAGCCGTAGTCGAATGGATCGTGCAGTACCGCGTCGGCGACCCCTATCTCTACCTCTTCAAAGTTCGCAATCTCGAAGAGACGTTCCGGGCCATGAACGAAGCTGTCATGCGAGAAGTAGTCGGAGACCGGACGGTTACGGAAGTCGTCACCGTGGGTCGACAAGACATTGAGGCTCGAGTAGGCGTCCGCCTTCAGGAATTGGCTAATCAATACGAGATGGGTATCGCGATAGACCAAGTGGTTCTGCAAGACGTAAACCCACCCGACCCAGTCAAGCCGTCATGGGATGAAGTAAGTCAAGCTCAGCAGCAGCGCGACCGGATGATCAATGAAGCACAGGCAGAGTTTAATCGTGTCATCCCGCGTGCCCGCGGTGAAGCGGAACAAGCTGTCCTCCAAGCCGAAGGATACGCTCTTGACCGCATCAATCGTGCGGAGGGAGATTCGGCGCGATTCACCGCTGTCTATAGTGAATATCGTCAGGCGCCAGAAGTGACACGAAAACGTCTCTATCTGGAAACCATGCAACGCATCCTACCAAAGGTCGGCCGGAAGCTTTTTGTCGACGAAAACACAACCGGCGTACTCCCACTGTTGTCGCTTGACGGTACGAGTACACGTCCGACGGCTGGTTCAGCTACTGGAGGCAACTAATGAACAATGCAAGGACAACTCAAATTATCGTTCTTCTCGGTCTCCTCTTCCTACTTGGGCAAGCCACCTACACCGTTAGCGAAACGGAGCAGGTGATCATCACGCAGTTCGGTGAACCCGTCGGCGACCCCGTCACGACACCAGGTCTGCACTTTAAGCTGCCGTTTATGCAGCGCACCAATGTGTTTGACAATCGATTTCTCGAATGGGACGGCAACCCAAACCAAGTCCCAACTCGGGACCGGCGTTTTATTTGGGTCGACACCTACGCTCGATGGCGAATCACGGACCCCCTACTGTTCTTTCAGCGACTTCGCGACGAACGCGGCGCACAATCGAGACTAGATGACATCCTCGACGGAGAGACCAGAAATGCCGTCGCACGGCACAACCTAATCGAACTCGTCCGCAGTACGAATAGAAATGCAGAGGACGTACAGATCGAATCCGAAGAAGAAGCGGTCATCCTTGAAAGGCTCGATCAAGGTAGACAAGAAATCACGCGAGAGATTTTGGAGACTGCCGCCGGACGTACTTCCGACCTCGGTATCGAGTTGCTCGACTTACGATTAAAGCGCATCAACTACGTCGAGGAGGTACAGCAAGACGTATTTGCTCGCATGATCGCCGAGCGGCAGCGTATCGCCGAAGAATTCCGGTCTGAAGGGCAAGGTGAGGCAGCCAGAATTGATGGCGAACGAGAGCTAGAATTGGCACAAATTACGTCTGAGGCTTACCGAATCGCTGAAGAACTCCGGGGCAAAGCAGATGCAACGGCGACAGGCGTCTATGCGGAAGCCTACGACAGGGACGCTGATTTTTATTCGTTTACTAAATCTCTGGAGACCTATGAGCAAACTATGGATGGAGAAACCTTATTTATCCTCGGCACCGACAGTGAACTTCTGAGGTATCTGGATTCCACCCGGTAATTGGAAACGAAGGGAACTGAACGGGCCGCGGCCTTATTCGTGTCAAGCTGAATTGACGGACAGCGCGGAAAAGCCGCCCTGTCCGTCAGGGGTATTAGTTCTGGAGACGCGCCCACCGGAGTGCGGATTGCGCCATCCGCCCTTGATCATCGGTCCGCGCTGGCGGCCGAAGTGTCAGGTGGGTATCGGTCAATTCATAGAATCGCTGGGCATCCGAACCGGACGACCCGGGATTCACATGACCGATCCGATGATGAACCAGATAGCCGTCCTCCTCATACACACTGAATGGACCAAAGTAGCTGCTGTATGTTCGGATAGCCTGCAGCGCTTCTTCCGGCGTCGGCCGTGCAGCCGCATAAGGCTGACGCCCCGGCCGCATCAGATGCACCGACATATGTCCAGATGGTGCATAAATAATGAACGCCGTAGCATATTGGTCGACGGGAATCGATTCTCCATCAACAACCTGCCGTGATACGGATTCGATCCGGTAAAACCCAAATAACTTGCGATGGGTCTCCGTGAGGTCCGCTTCTGATAATGCGGGAAGACGTTCCCATGTCAACTCCGCCTTAACACCGTCATCACCCACCGGTGGCTGCAAAGTCAAACTATTCTCCGTAAACCGGTAGAACCGTTGGTAATCAGACCCCGCACCACCGGGATTCAAGCGCCCCTCAACGTGGTGAGTCACAAATCCCTCAACGGCGTTAACGGTGAAGGTCCCGAAATAGGAGGTATACGTCGCGAGTGCCGCCAGGGCCTCGTCCGCCGTTGGCTCATCCTCAGCGTAGCGCACTCGTTCGGGCGGCATGATCGTGACGCCCATGTGACCACTTGAACCATAAATCAAATAGCCCCTACGGTCTTCAATCGGAGGGGTGATCAATTCACCATCTGGACCCCGTCGTTCAATTTTGACCAGCGACCACCCGCCAAGGAATTGTTCTGCCGCATCGACAACAGTGGATTCCACCATTTCGGAGGAGCTTGACTCCGTGGGAACAACATTCTCTCCACACCCGGTCAAACCCAGGGTTACGACTGCCCCGAACAGCACGGTCCATACTTTGCGCATTTGTTCCTCCTGTCAGCCCGTCGTCTCATCGCGAGACCATGTCTGAGACAATCCCATCTCTACTGTGGGCCGTCCACCTGTGTCACTCCGTGGCAGAATTCTTCGCATGGATCCCTTCCAGAACCGGCACCAAATATTTCCTGAATCGCGGGTAGTCATCACTCATCACAAAATGGGACCCTCCCTCAACAACGTCGTACGTGGCCCCCTTGATTTGCTTCGCTAGTGCCTCGCCCGGCCCCTTCGCCGTCGGGTCATATTCTCCGCTTAACAGGTGCACGCCGACCTTCGAGGTGTCAATCTTGTGGGCCTTGCCGATGAGATTGTGCTCAACGCTAAAGTAGTAAAGATCCCCACCGAAGATACCCGGTCCACCTTGGCTGTAGATCCAAGCGGTCTCACGCCGATACGCCTCGCGGGCATCCGGCGACGTAATCATGTACATCCTTGAACCGATATATCGGCTGTTGTTTCGAGGATGGCTAAATCGACTGGTATACGGTTGATCAATCTCATCGCTGCGGGTCCCTGCAATTGCGGAGTTAATCCCAATGACCGCGCGAAACTTATCCGGATGGTAATACGCTAAATCGGGCGCCAGATACCCGCCAACAGAACACCCCATGTAAATCGGTCGGTGCAGCTTGAGGGCGTCAGAAATGGCCACGATCGAATCCATCAGGAATGCCGTGTCACGCCGATACTCCTCGGCCCACCACCGAACGCCGGTTGGTGGCAATGACCGACCATGGAACGGGAGGTCATACGCAATCAAGCGAAACTTCTTCTGTAACTCTCGGTCCTCTAATAAGTGGCGCCACTGGCGACTATCCGAACCGGCCGTATGCTGCAGCACCATCGGAACACCTTGGCCGGCTTCTTCAAAATACACGCGATACTGGATGCCCCGAATACGCACATAGACATACCGACCCACCGCCGTATCAAACTCGCGGTCGACTTCTTCACCCACTCGTTCGGCCACAGGCGCATCGAGCGCACCGCGAACGAGCGCGGCCAATCGCAGAATCGCTGGCTGATACGGCCAGCGGTGGTCAACGTCGTCGCCCTCGACCTCAAGACCCAAATCACCAAACCCTTGAGTCCACGCCTCCATCGACCCCAACAGTGTCACGGCGCACGCGTCGTCAGGCTGTGCAACCACAACATCCGTCACATGACCTGCCGCAACTACGACGTCGTAGCTATACGACCCAACGCCTAGTCTGATCTTCGCAGACCAATCGTGTGCTGCAAGTGGGAACTCGCCGTCTGAATTTAAACTGTCCCTGAGGGCGGTCGGATCAAACCCGGCTAATTCAGTTGTTGGGGGTGCCTCTTCTCGCGCGAAGGTTTTGCTGTGTATCAACCCAGCACTCGCCACCCCGCCCACACCTACGATGAATCGTCGCCGGCTAATCCCCATCACTACCTCCTCGGATTTAAGGGAGCAACTACGCCATAGTCTCCACTATTTCGTTGTGGGGTCCAACCTGTTTTCGCAGTCGCGTTAGAGCCTGAAGAGATACTGCAACTTCGTGAAAATTGCTCGATTGGTTCGCTGGAGGTCTCTCCGGAGTAGCAGTTCGTCGCCCATCTCTTCAAACAATTCTTGCTGCCGATACCGATCATCGTAGCCAAGAAAGAAGACCGTCCCCGCATTCAGTCTGTACGTGGCCAAGAGATTGACCCCAACCGTGTTCTGAAACGTATTGAATTCCGTGATGTTCCGTAACAGCAACCGCTCCGTGAACTGATACGTTGTGAAGGCACGGAACAATTTAATATCGAACACTTCAACGTCACCGGTTCTGAGGTCCATGAGACGACTGGTATCGATATTGATCTGAGATTGCAGGCGAGCGACCGGTCGCAAGAAAACTTCCAGACCAACTTCCGTGCCACGCCCAAGAAACGGGTCAACCTTGTCGAAGAAGATCTGGTCTCCCCAACTCACGTTACCACCAAGCGAAATCCGGCGACTCGTCGCCACATTCGCGGTCGATGTGAACCGTGTTTTCCAATAATTGATGCCGGCGAAGCGCTCAAGTTGCCGCTGGACACCCGCCCCGGCCGAAATACTCCGTGCAAAGGTAAAGTCAACCCCCGTGTCGATGGTTTCATCCTCAAGAATTGACTCGTGATCGTAGAGACGTTGATACCGAATTCTCGGCCCCCAATTGATCACCCACCCCTCTGGCCACCAGCGGTACGACGCATTTGAAAAACTTCGAATGGAGTTCGTCCGCCGAATAAATCCGAGGTCCGTGGCGGCGTCTGGATCGTCACTCCCCATAAAACTCGCCACACGCCATGTGCGACCGTTTCGCTGAAAAAATGTGCCCCAGCTTGTACCAGAGGTCTCATGTCCGTCGAGGTCACGATTCATCGTCTGGAAGGCCATGAGGTTGAATCGAGCCGCCTGGCCGAGACGAAACTGTCCGTCAACACCCACAGCCCGACTGTATCCATCCATGAATTCTCTGTCCGTCACAGTCGCACCCAGATGCGACTGCGCGTACAAGTCATAGCGCGCGCGGCCGATAAACACCTGTGCACTCTGTCCATACGCCGGGTCGGTCCGGTCGTCGAGGTTCCCGGGCGCTTCGTCATCAGCCGCCAACAGTCCGAGCGTGAGATCGCCAACTTTTCCAGTCAGTTTGGCGCCAAACTTCGGGTCGACGATGGTCCGTGTATTCACCCATTGATGTGGCGACGTGAACTGAAAGATTTCCTGGCCTTCAAGAAAGAACGGACGTAACTCGGGGAAGAACAATGGAAACCGCTGGTTGACATCAATCTGCGCCACATCCGATTCGATCTGGGAAAAGTCCGGATTAAAGGTGAAGTCGAACGTCAGATTAGATGTGATCCCATATTTCATATCGAGACCACCTTCACCCTGCACCTCTTCCGGAAATGCGCCCGTCGTCCTATCACGCGAGCCAAAGTGAATGCCGGTAAATGTCGGTAAAAACTCAAGATTGCGGCTAGTCGACAAGTTTGTCATGCCGCCGAGGACGCCCATCTGGGTCATAAAGCCGAACTCATCGCGGGACATGGGCGACCAGACATCCACCTCGTTGTCTTTACTTCGAATTGACCGGGAGACCTGAAAGCCCCATCGGTGAGGGGTGGTCTCGTCTAACTGGGGATAGCGCAGACTTTTGAATGGAATCGCTATCTCCGCTGTAAAGCCATCTGCGACAATCTGTGCCGCACTCTCAAAGAGCGCATCCCAGGAACGGTCAGGATTCGGGATCGCATTGGGCCCTGATGAGCCTCCGCGGGGTCCACCGCGCCTGCCTCTGCCCCCGCCGCGACTGCCGCCACGAGAGTTGATAATGCCGTCACCCTGGACACCGTAACCATTGACATCAAACACATACGACCGCTGTTGATCAAAAAATGGATCGAAATACACCGTAATCAGATCGTCCTGAGCTGCCTGGTCTCGGTCAACCCGGTTGGCTCGCATGAGCCCCCGCTCCACATAATGTGCATGGAACGCCAAGTAAATATTCTGGCTGTCATAGGCCAAACGGACTTCTGTCGCCTCGGTAGCACCGGCACCGTCGAGCGGGGACTGCTGAACAAAGTCCGTGATGGTGGCAGCTGTCTGCCAGACTTCGTCATCCAGTCGGCCATCGATCGTTGGCCGCACCTCGGTTCGAGTCGGTTGTATCAGCGGGCGTCCCGCCAGCACACCAAACTCAGGCCCCGTTGCAGTCATGCCGGCTGACGTTCCAGCCCCACGAAATCCAGAAACAGCACCGGCGCCGTCCGCGCCGAGATGCCGCGTCGAAGGCGGTGCCAATTCCCTATCAGTAGGTCGCCTGGCCTGTTGACCGTCACCGCCGCGGAGACCCTCAGTTGTTTCAATTGCACTTCGAGACGGCACCGACGGAGGTGCATCGTCGACGGTCGCGCGGCGACCGTCACCATCAGGATTTAACACAAATACCGACGAAATATCTCGGGCGATACCATCCTGCAACGCAAACAATTCCTCCGCGCGACCGTCCAAGGTGACAGTCCGCTGCACTTCCCCGCTATCTACCCTCACCACCCGTGCAATGATTCGAAGTTCCTCCGCAACACGTTGAAACCCGCCGCTGACAAACCACGTGGCACCAGCCTCACGTGCGACAGCTCCAGCAGCTTGGTCTCGGGCTAATCCAAACTGATCCTGACGTCCAAGTTCTGCGCCAGGCCCGCTTGCCTCACCCACAGCCACAGCAACACCGAGCCGGGCCAGGTCGGCCGAGACAGTCTCAGCAATACCGACTCCGATCCAATCGTCACGAGATTCGCCAGAAATATTTGCAAACGGTAGGACGAGCACCCCATTTGGACCAAGGGTAACGCCCATATCGCCGGCGCCCGGAACCGCCTGCCCCAGCGCGACACCTGGTAAACAGCCAATAACCAGACAAAGAACGGCGACCTGTCGAATAAGCTTTCCAACTAATTTGTATGTCACATCAGTTCTCTGGAGTGTAGTGAGCTTCAAGTTCCGAAACAAACCGCGGGCACCTAAAACCTGAAAAGATACTGGAGTTTCGTGAAAATTGCCCGATTCGTGCGCTGGAGATCGCGTCGAAGTAACAGTTCGTCACCCATTTGTTCAAACTGGTCGAACTGTTGGTACCGGTCATCGTATCCCACAAAAAATACCGTGCCAGCATTGATCCGATACGTCGCTAGGAAATTCACGCCAACGGTGTCGGCAAACGTATTGAACTCGGTAATGTTGCGTAACAATAACCGTTCCGTAAATTGGTAGGTTGTTAACGCACGGAAGAGTTTAATGTCGAAAATTTCCAGCCCCCCGTCCCGAATATCTCGTAACCGACTCGAATCGACGTTGATCTGGGATTGCAGTCTCGCGACCGGTCTAAAAAAGATATTGACCCCAGCCTCAACGCCCTGGCCGAGGAACGGGTTCGCCGCAAAATATACTTGGTCACCCCAACTCAGATTACTGCCGATCGAAATACGGCGACTCGTCGCCACATTGGCATTCGCCGTGTATCGAGACTTCCAGAAATCAATACCTGCGAAACGTTCAAGCGCCCGCTCGAAGCCAACGCCCGCCGTGATATTTCTGGCGAACGAAAAATCTAAACCCGTGTTAATTAACTCATCCTCGAGAATCCAGTTGTAGTTATATCCTCGTTGGTAGCGAACCCGCGGACCCCAGTTGATAATCCAGCTCTCAGGCCACCACCGGTAGGACGCGGTGTTCCAAAAGTCTTGGGTGTTGTTCCGCCGGAGGAAACCCACATCGGTCACTGCGTCTGGATGATTACTTCCAGCATAGCTGCTAACCCTTAAATTTCGTCCGTTCCGTTGTAAGAACAGTCCCCAACTCGGTCCTGACGATTCTCGTCCGTCCAAGTCACGATTTTCGGTCTGGAACGCCATATAGTTAAAACGAGCCGACTGACCAATTCTGAACTGACCGTCGATTCCCGACGCACGACTGTACCCGTCCATGAACCGTCGTTCCGTGACGAGTCCACCCATATAGGATTGTGCGTAGAGGTCGTACCGAACACGGGAAATTAGCACCTTTGCCGTTTGCCCAAATTTCGGATCCGCGTGGTCCGCGACGTTACCGGGAGCTTCATCGTCGGCCGCTAGTAAGCCAATCGCCAAGTTCCCCACCTTACCTGTCAGTTTGGCTCCAAACCGTGGGTCCACAATCGTCCGGGTATTCACCCACTGCACCGGCGACGACAACTGAAAAATGTCCTGCCCTTCCAAGAAGAATGGGCGGAGTTCCGGGTAGAAGAGCGGAAACCGTTGGTTGACATCGATCTGCGCCCGATCTGATTCAATCTGCGAAAAATCTGGATTAAACGTAAAGTTCAGCGTGAGATTCGACGTAATGCCGTACTTCACGTCCAGACCACCCTCACCGTTGAAATCCTCAGGAAATGCCCCTGAGGCTCTGTTGAGCGACCCGAATTGGATTCCGGTAAATGTCGGTAAGAACTCGAGATTTCGGCTGGTGGACAAGCCGGTCATCCCCTGCAACACGCCCATCTGGGTCATGAAGCCGCTTTCGTCCCGTGACATTGGCGACCAGACGTCTGCCTCTTGGTTCTTCCCCCGGATCGCTCGAGCGATCTGCAGTCCCCACTGATGTGGGGTATCGGCGTCGAGCTGTGGATAGCGAAGACTCTTAAACGGGATGGCGATTTCAGCAGTGTAGCCATCTTCGACAATCCTGGCGCCCGTCTCGAAAAGAGCATCCCACGACCGGTCCGGTACCGGGATAGCTGACCCCGTTCGGCCGCCGCCGCCGCCGCGCCTGCCGCGACCGCCGCCACGACCACCACCACTCGTGTTAATAATGCCGTCGCCCTGAACACCGTAGCCATTGACATCAAACACAAAGGCCTGTTGCTGGTCGAGAAAGGTATCGATGTAGACCGTGATTAAATCGTCTTCGTTCGCCTGGTCCCGGTCCACTCGGTTGGCGCGCATCACCCCACGGTCCGCGTAGTGAACATGAACCGCCAGGTAGAGATTCTGGTCGTCATAGGCCACCCTTACTTCCGTGCGTTCCGTCGCGGGTGCGCCATCAAGTGGAGATTCCTGGATAAAGTCGGTAATCGATGCCACCGACCGCCACACCGCATCGTTAATCTGACCATCAATATCAGGTCGGGTTTCAACTCGGGTCGGTCGCACCATCGGACGCCCCGCCAAGACACCAAACTCGGCGCCTGCCACCGTCACATCGGATGGAGCCCCTGTGCCCAAGAATCCTGCCACTGAAGCACCAGTCACAGGGGGCGATACACCCTCAGCGGACCTTCCGACGGGTGGAGCTGGAACGGTTCGACCTGACGACGGTTTCGATGGAATCGCGCCGGTTACCGGCGGAACATTGTTCGCGCGACGGTCCGCCTCCACTGGAGGCATCCGGGCACCCGGCATTTCCAGTCCAGTTGCTGAACGTCCTTGAGTCGGTCGGTCACTTGGGTTCTCAAAGCCGTCACGCAGTGCCACGACAATTGCATCTTGTAACTCGAAGAGTGACTCACTCGTGCCATCAAGCGTCACGGTTTGCCGAATGGTGCCACTTGCCACGTCAATAACCCTAGCGACCACGCGGAGTCGGTCACCAACACGTTGAAATCCTCCGGTAACTACCCAGGCCACTCCCTGTTCTTCGGCCAGCTGTCGGGCACGCGCATCGTCCGTCAGCCCCAATCCCTCGTCTACCACCTGGTCCGTCGTCGCCACGCCCACCACTGCGACCATCCCGAGTTGGCTCAGGTCGGCCGCCACCGTCTGAGCAATGCCCGTGCCAATCCATTCGTCCGTCGAATCACCGGATACGTTGGCGAACGGTATTACAGCGACCCCTCGTGTGCGGGTCGCTCCCTGGCCCACCTCATTATTCGACACGGAAGACCTTTGGGCATCGATCGAGATGGGTCCAAAGCACACAAATAGAACAAACGTAACTAGACCGAACTGACTGCTATAGCGCCTCATAGTGTTTCTTAAGTAATAGCGTGCCGCCTGAAATCGATTAAAAAATAGCCTTTAATTGTGGCTACTCAATTGAATACAGTCAAATTTCAGTCTCTACACGGAACTGCGTCGACCGCAGCTCTAGTTACACCTTCACTAAACGAAGCCCGAGCACAGCCTATTCTTTTTTCCAGATTGATATCGCTATACTATTCAACCACTTAAGGGGAGTAAGGAGTCAGCATGGGCCAAACGGAACGAGAGCGATCCCGTCGAAATTTCATGAAAGGTCTGGGTGTGGCAGCGGGTGCAACCGCCTTTTCAACCTTTCCCACTGAGGCCTCGGCATCGCTAGCGCAGGTTTCCGAACGCACAACGCGGAATGGATTCCCAGAACTGAATCGACGGGCCCAAGGTTGGCTACGTTTCTTGTGGGACAAAACGACCACTGAAGACGACTGGGGAGCACACGGTGTCCCCCACCCGTGGTGGGACCGTTATAGCAGTCCAGTCGTAACTAGTTACGGTCGGTTCGATTTGCACAACTCGTCATACGCCCTGCTACTCATGGCGGACCAGACACCGGCGTGGCGTGAAGCGTACACCGAAATCGCTGATGGCCTCGCGCGACGGTATCCGACATATTGGGGAGCCATTGACTGGCTGACACAAATCGGCGACGACCCCAAACGAGCCAACTACCCACCAAGAGTGATGGCCGCCATTCCGGATCGGCTACAGGGTAATTACAACCGCATCGGCTGGACGGCAAACGGGATTGAACCATGGGGCCTCGCGGAGGATCCCATAGGAGCTGATGGTAATCTGTTTTTTCGAGCGTGGTTCAACGTCGTCCTGTCCATCTATCGTTATGTTTCTGGCGATGACAAGTACGAACGACCGTTTACGGCGACCGGTTACGGCGACCAAGAATTTGAATGGGACCAGCATCGCATCTGTGAGCGATTGGCAGAGCAATATCGAGAGCATCCGGAAGGACCACAGTGCGAGAACACCAAGATCTGGGTTGTGTGCAACAGCGCCGGTGGGTTGGGCCTGTATCTCTACGACAGAATCTTTGGCGCAGAGACGCACCGTCCCTTCCAGAACTTTCTCGAATACACCAAAGACAACTATATGAGCGTGTCGAACGACGGAAAACTCGAATGGATAACGCAATACTACGATCCCATCGCTAATCACAATTCAACCAGAGGTCCGGCCGGTGGCGTCGGGTCAGCGTTCCTCCTCCTCCCACAAGACCGTGAACTCGCAACCTTTCTGTATGAATCCGCTGCGAACGCCTTAGGTTGGAATAATCCGAGAGTTCCCATTCAAGCGAATGCCGGCGGACTGAACATGGCCCGAGCGTTGGGTGACCACACGGCCATAGCTCGACTCAGCGCGGCAGCTGAACGCGAGTTCGACCCACGGTTCTTCGGCGAACACGGAGAAAAATTCGGGTGGTGGTTTGGTCTCAACGAAGGATTCCCACGCGGTCAGCGGAGCGCCTCAATGATGGTCTCTGAAATTGGGGCCAATGAAAGTTGGCCTCGAGCCTTCGACGCTCCCCACCTCGATAAGTTTGCGGCTCCGACCGTGGAAGGAATCGATTTTCCGTCGCTCGGTGTCTCTCAAGCCTGGAATGACACCGCCAACGGAACACTGTATGTAACTACCTATGCCACAAGCCCTGACCGGCAGGGTGTCGACACCAGTTGGCGAATCACAAATTTGGCGAACCCGGATGATGTCTTTGTTCTCTGCGACGGTGAGCCGTTCGAGCGTGTGGAAGTTGAAGACACCAATACCATCAGACTTGATACCACCATCGACAATCGTCAGTACCAGATCTTTACCGGTTACCGGGGTGACGCGTCCGCCGCTGTCAATCCTGCCCGTACTCGACCACAGCGCCGGCCGACAGCAGCCGCAACAGGATTGACTGCAACAGCCAGCCGCCCATCGACCGAGGCCACCGAACGAATTCGTACGGCAACCACAGACCTATTCCCAACTGGAGGACCTACCTGTGGGGGGTGCTGCTAACAACGTTAACTGGAAAAGGAAGCGTTGACTCCTATTCCGTGACCGTCACTGTCACATCCGCATCAACGCCAAGCGCTCCATCAGACGCGAGACAGCGTAAAACGTAGGTGCCAGGCTCGTGAAACGTCACCTCAGTCACATATCGACCATCTTCAGGAATCGGCGGCGGCGACCAATGTTGAGCCCACGGTGAATTGGCGTGCACCCTGGTATCCTCCCAAGTCTTGGCCTGATCGGGCTTAAATGTCGGTGCCCCAGCCCCTCGATAAACATACCAAGACAACCGCAATCCTGTCGCACTACCGACCGTAATCTGCCGAGGCTTATCCCACCCACACGGAATATTCTGGCCAGCGCCAAGACCGGTCGCGAGATTCAACTGATGGCAACGTGACTCTGTCCGACGGGGAACATCGTCATCCGTCGCGATCGCCACTAATTCAAGTGGACTACCCACGCGCGCTGTACGAGTGGCTGGACCCTCCAACCTCAACTCTGGAGCTTTGTTCGCTCGAACCGCAGGGCTGCTAGTCCCTGCACCCAAAGCCCCTTGCTCAGAGGCTTTGATCAGTCCATCCACTTTGTAGTCGAGTGCAAGCGTCGCATACGCCGTGACCGCCTCTCCCCGAGTCATCAGTCTCCAGATTAACTCGTCGTCACCAGTGAAGCCATCAGGCACCGGCACACGAAACACAAACCGGTTACGCCGAGGTTGGAACCTGGTCGGTTGGCCTTGGTCCGCACCTGTGGCTTCAAATGTGTCGCCATTAGTCCCAGCCTCGATCACGCGGATGTAGTTCTCCGGTCCCACCGGGACAACTGGTTCTTCCTCCCAATTAGAATTCATGTAGCCAAATAGGAAATAGAGGGACCCGTCTGGGTCTTCTTCCCATCCCTCGTACGCAGGGGACACGACTTGGCCAGACCGATAGGCCGGTTGGGCCTGAGCCGGACCTGATACAAACATGACAACCAGTGCGACGATCGCCATCCATAAATATTGAGCCTTGAAACACTGTTTCCGGTGGTGCCAGTCGTCTGTCATTGCTTCCTCTGCCTGTAACCGAGCTCTCAAGATAGCCATATCCAACAGAACTCCATGATGTCTAATTGATGCCACTGAACTGTCTTCGCTCAAGTATATCTCCCTGACGGCCACGAAACCCATGCCGCGCGGGGCCGGCTATTCCAGATGTTGTCGAGGTGAGGTCGTACGAAGGAAGCAAGAAACAACAAGCTTCGAAACGAAAGTGTCACTAACTCCGGTCTACAATGGCAGAATCGTCATGTCCTATTTCAGAAAAACGCTTGACTCGCTCCGTCCATATGAACCCGGCGAACAACCGGCCGCTGGCGAGTCGATCATCAAACTCAACACAAATGAAAATCCCTACCCAGCCAGTCCGCGCGCGATGGCATTGCTGCACACCATCGACGAAGAGCGTGTACGTCGGTACCCAACACCGTATGCTGATGAATTTCGGGCGGCGGCGGCTGAAATACTTGGTGTTAGCCAGGATTGGATTCTCGTCGGCAACGGCAGTGACGACATCCTTACGATGTTGATTAGAGCCGTGAGTGACACAACGCGTCCGGTCGCCTACCCCACACCAACCTACGCGCTATACCGCACGCTCGCCCAGATGCAGAATTCTCCAATCGTGGAAGTACGGTTCGACGAGACATACACTCTTCCGGTCGACGCGCTGGCTGAGTCCGGCGCCGCACTAACTCTGGTAGCCAGTCCGAACAGCCCATCAGGTAACCGCATGCCCAACGATGCCATCAGCACGTTGGCAAACCGCCTGACTGGCCTACTCGTTGTCGACGAGGCGTACGTTGATTTCGCCACTGACAACGCACTCGACCTAACACGTCGCCACGACAATGTCATCGTCCTCCGTACGTTGTCGAAAGGATATTCGCTCGCTGGCCTCCGCCTCGGATTTGCAGTCGGTCCTCCCGACCTACTCGAAGAACTCGGGAAGGTAAAGGATAGCTACAACGTAGATGCAGTCTCGGCGCAGGTCGGCGCCGCCGCGTATCGGGACGTAGAGTACTGCCGGCAAAACGTCGAACGAGTGTGCAGGTCGCGGCAATACCTCACTACGGAACTTACTCGACTCGGTTTCTACGTCTGGCCAAGTGAAGCTAATTTCGTGTTGGGCCGACCGTCCAACGGAAGGGCACGAGAACTGTACGAAGCATTAAAAACCCACGGCATTCTTGTGCGCTACTTCGATACTCCGGAACTCAACGACAAACTACGCATTACGGTCGGGACCGACGCCGAGAATGAAAAACTCGTGGCTGTTCTGACTCAACTCGTTCGTTAACCCACCGCATCATTAGAGCACTTCTGGCTCCGATTCCCAGTTAAGATAAATCTCCTCTGGCAAGAAATACATATGGACCGTATACCGACCATCTGTCGAACCGGCTTCTCCAAAATGGAGAACGTGCATGTTATCAATCGGTGGAATTGGCAAATCATTCAAAGGCATTGCCGGCCACGACACGCCCGTCTTCAGGTCTTCCTGGTTAAACACATATTCGATGAAGATAAGCTTGCCCGATGCCTCTCCGTAAACCAGCCCCTCATTACCGGTCGCGGCGGGAAGACGGCTGACTGACGTCAGATCCGTGTAGTGGCGTCCCATACCAGGACAGAAACGAGTCTCGGGATGATGGTCACATGCGAACACCTCGAACTCGTCTGGCAGACTCGTGACCGACGGCAATTGACCAGTCTGCAACATCGGAGACGGCTCACCCTCCAGTGGCCTGAAATGCAAAAGCAGCAGATATTTGTTGAACTCTTCGGTTTCGCCTTCAACTAGGTCAACGGTGAAGAAGTGAGCGGCAGGAAAATCCACCTCACGCATGGTCAACCCATGAAAACTCCTGGCCGCAACAAGGTCGCCTTGGCGAATCAAATATCCTGCCGAAACGATGGAATCATTCTCCACCCCATAAAGCACACCCTGTGTTCGTATTCCCTTGGGATTCTTGGCCCATACGAGAGGGCCATCATAGCCGTTATAGTGGTCTCCGTCGTCAATGCGATACGCGGGTTGGTCGCTCGCGGCATAGAACATACCTCGACCTGCCAATTCTCCAACAGGACGATAATCCGGTGGAAGCGCCGTCACTGGCGGCAGCGACTGTCGTGAGGCCACATCCTCTCCAACAGCTTCTTGGACTCCAGTAACCGGTTCACTCACGTCATCTGACGCCGTACATCCAACGCAAGCACCGGCGATAACGCAGCACCCTAAAAACATTCGCAATTGATTTGTCTTCAACATGCTCACAATCCACCTCCCTCAATCACACCCGCTACCACAGCGGTAGTGACAGTCTAGCCGTCTAGCCTCTCAGGTCATAACACAACAAGCGCGGCTCCGCCCCCGTTGTCAAATCACGGGTGTTCTGCTTGACATAAAGAAGACCATGACTCAGAACCGGCAGCGTCCACGATTCACGGGCAGCAAAAAGCCATGTTCTTGCGACCTCTACGTAGCCTGTGTCAGTCAGGTCCATCCAGAGTAGGTGTCCGAATTCACCAAGGCAAAGGAACAGCCCGTCAGCCGCAAGCAAAGATCCGCGCGCGGTGCCTAGAATCGATTCCCGTGTCCGCCCATTCTGAGTAACGGTTTCGGTCCAAGTCGGCACTTCTCGCCATACAATACGGCCAGTTTCGACATCTACACAAGCCAACGAAGCGTCCCCCTGATTTCGCCCATCGAATCCGAATAACATTCCATCACGATAAATCGGCGTATTGAAATGTAAGGCGAACTCCTGCGTGGACCAGACAACCTGATGACTGAAGTCTGGCTGCACCTGCACTAGCGTGCCCCCCGCTCGATAGCTTGCAGAAATAAAGATCTTGTCCCCAAATACGACTGGACAGGCGGCGTTGACCGATTCGTAGGTTCGACTTCGGTGAGACACTGAAAAATCAACGTTCCCGGTAACTGGATCGATCGACAACAGTCCTCCCTCAGGAGGATTTGATTCCCCACCGGCAAACACAAACACTCGACGTTGCCCGTGAATCGTTGCAGGAACGGGTGACGCATAACTCGGTCCCCAATTACCAGCCCGCCATCGCTCCCGTCCGGTCGTTCTATCGAAACCAACAACACAGGCCTGCTCCGCTCCGCCGACGTTTACGATCACCACATCTCTTTCAACCAACGGACTTGACGATACGCCGAAAAAATCCTGTGTCGCGCCATACTCCATTCGAAAATCCCGTCGCCACAACACCTCTCCGGTCTCCAAATCAAGCGCATGGAATTTGCCTTCCGCACCAATCGAAAACACGTGATTACCATCAACAACCGGACTCGATCGTGGCCCGTTGTTGTAGCCATAACGATCCTCGTATGTGGTCGGATAACGAAATCGCCATTGATTCGCCCCTGTCTCAGCATGTAAACACTCGACAATCTCTTCGTCGCCGACGCGGTGGACAAAAACCAATCTATTTCCAGCGACCGCTGGCGAGGCATATCCTGAACCCGATTGAAACTCCCACACGAGTGGAGGGGGGAACATCCGGCGAAGCGGGGTTTCGGTTGATACAGCGTTATGTGAGGGACCGAGAAATGAAGTCCAGTCGTGGGTGACAGCGCTAGGCGCCAATGGCGTGGGCGAGCGGTGAACAACCGTCTGCGCTATGGACGGCTGCGCCCACAGCGCTTGCGCCAGCAATCCCTGCATCATGGCTCGCCGAGTCAACAGGGGCATCCGAAAAACTCCTAGTCTCTACCGCCTCCGTTTGAAGACCCGGAAACGAGAACTCATATAAAAATAAATCAACCAACGGTCCAGTCTTACTACGGTTGAAATTCCTTATCCATCACAAACACTTTCAGCGTCTCGACCTTGACGCCATCAGCAGCCATGGCCTCGGCACTCGCCGGCGCTTCCAAAACCTCAAAGAACGCTCCCAAGTCCTGCGGTTCAAAGCAGACAGCCACTTCATTTCCATCGTTGATTGCAATACCAATCGGCGCGGTGACAGTCTGACTTCTAAACAACTCGCCGTGCGTCCTAAAGGCTGATTCCCACTTCGCTGAATCTTCAACCTGACAAGTGACTACAACTTTTGCCATCGTTCCTCTCCGTCTCTCTGTTAGGGCTCACCTCTCAACTAGAGTAAGCCGACGGTGGGATTATAGATGCATTAACAAACCACGGCAGATCGCACCGCGGCCATATCATTCTGGTATTCTCTACATGGGCGCTCATAGAGAGAACCGTCGTTTGCCTTCGACTATAGAGCTTTAAAAAACTGTTGGAATCGGCATTCAATAGTAAGATTCGAGTGACCCAATCCGTGACGGTACAAAATAACCCGCTAAGGAGGGCACCGTGAGAACTTCTCCATCTCTAATGACGATTCTGATGTGTTCGGCCGTGTTAGTGCTATCAGTCAATGTATCAGCGCAAACGCCCGTTCCCGAAGAGCCCACGTTTGCTACAGACGTCGCACCCATTTTGTACCGCTCATGTGTCAATTGTCATCGGCCTGATGAAATCGCTCCAATGTCGTTGATCAACTACCAAGAAGTGCGTCCCTGGGCACGGTCAATCAAAAACAAAGTAGAGTCACGCGCCATGCCCCCGTGGCATCTTGACCGTCGCATCGGAATCCAAGACTTCAAGAACGATCCTTCGCTCACCGAGCAGGAAATTGCGACGATTATCCGCTGGGTCGATAACGGGGCACCGCAGGGTAATCCGGCAGATACCCCGACACCACCTGAATTCGCACCGGCCGACTCATGGCAAATTGGTGACCCGGATGTCGTCGTGCGTTTCCCGGACTACACGGTTCCGGCCGCCGGCCCGGACCTGTTCGGAAACTTATTTGCCGATATTGACTTGGACGAAGACCGCTACATCACATCAATACAAACACGAGCCCTCGGAGACCGATCCCGTCAAGTGGTGCACCACGCGCTATCGTATGCCGTTGAACAAAATGAGCAGGGTGAATCAATGGGTGGCGGAATCTTTCTTGTTGAGTACGCGTCGGGCAAGCAGGCGGAAATCTACCCGCCCGACTCAGGGCTCCTACTGCCCGCCGGAAGCGATGCTCGTTTGAGCTATCACATGCATTCCATCGGTGAGGAAGTTGACGCACAGGTCGAAATCGGAATTAATTTCCTCCCCAAAGATACGGTGCCGAAGCATATTCGCTATTCAAAACAACTTGGCGGTTCACAAGGTCAGGTCATCGGAGTACTTGACATTCCGTCCGGGGAGATTTCACGTTCAGATGGCTACACCCGCTTCAATAAAGCCGCCAAAATCACGATGTTTCAACCCCACATGCACATGCTTGGTAAATATCAATGTATTGAATTCATCTATCCGACACAACCGGTCAAAGCAGAGGTCATAAACTGTGCCGGATTCGATTACAACTGGCACATGAACTACAACTACGCTGACCATACATCACCACTCATTCCGGCGGGGACTATCCTTCACGTAACGAGCTGGCATGACAATTCTGAAGCCAACCGTGGCAACCTCGATCCGAACAATTGGGTCGGTAGCGGCCAACGCACGATCGACGAGATGGGATTCGCGTGGATTGGTTGGCACGACATGACTGATGAAGAGTACGAGGCGGAGGTCGCCGCGCGTGAAGCGGCGCGAAAGAAAACCAACAACTGAGATGGTTGGATTAGTTCAGGGAAACCTTGTGGTGAAACGAGCAAACGCAGTCACTTTAATTTTCACTTTAGCATTCACCGTTCTGAGTGCTGAAAAAGCACTGGGGCAGGCTGATCCGCAAAACTATCTCTTCAATACCGGACAATCAGTACAGCCCTACTTCGAAGGATGGAGCCACAACTCCGACGGTAGCTTCGAAATGCACTTCGGTTATCTCAATCGAAACTACGTTGATCCCATTCATGTGCCGGTTGGCTCAAGCAATCGCTTTAATTCTGAGCCAGCCGACCAGGGACAACCAACGTTCTTCTACCCTCGCGTCAACCGGCGGGTATTTAGTGTGACTGTCCCAGACAATTTTGGTGAACAGGAAGTTGTGTGGAGTATTACGGTTAACGACGAGACCAACCATGCCGTTGGCTGGCTCCAAGCCGAGTGGGAGATTAACGCAGCCCCTCGAGTCGGACTCTATGCCGAAGAAGCGGTGGGACAACCTAACCAAGCTCCAGAGTTGACCGTCCGCAACGTCGATACCGTCACGCTGCCTGCCACGCTAAGTGTGACCGCCTTGATTTCAGATGACGGCCTGCCAAATCCCAGACAACGTAACAGTGGCACCGGGGTCATACTGCCAACCTTCGAACCTGAAGGTCCAATAGTGCCGACCAATGTCCCGCAAATACAATCATCCAATCGACTCCGCCCCACCCGAATGACGGTTGGGAACGTTGCCGTCACTTGGACACAGTGGCGCGGTGCGCCCAGCACACTCGAAGAGTCGGAAGGTCAACCAGACCAAGCCACAGTTGCCCTCACGTTTGAGACGCCCGGTGATTATCTCTTTCGTATTCAGGCGTCAGACGGACTCGAGACCGTAACGGAAGACCTTGCAATCACAGTCCAGTAGATAAACCGCTGCGCGCGGGTGGAACCATCATTCCACGATAGCGTCGTTCGCTCTGGCACCCGTGAGGATACCTTCCATCCCGACGTTCCCTTCGTGACACGCATATTCAAACACGTCCTCATCGACGCGCTTCATCGGAACAGCTACCGTCCACGGCTGTGCGTAAGACGACACATCGTCGACTGTAGCCCGGTAGTCGATGGTGTCATCATCAATTCGTGTAAATTGTTCGATCAACGTCAAGTCTCTACTCGTACCTCTGAACTCCTGCTCGTCCCTAAAATGGGTAGTCTCCACGACAAGAGTATCGCCTTCCCACCGTCCCAAAGAATGTCCCATCCACTGCCGGATCTCTGACGAAATCGCCGAACGCCCATCAAGCGGTATAACCCGAGTCTCATGAATCATTTCGACAAGGATGACAACATAACCCGGTGCCTGGACGATCATGAAGTTATTGTTATACGAACCCGGCAACCGCGGCACACCACGAGTCAGGCATCGTTCCCATAGATTACGGTCACTCCACGAGTGATTACGTTCCCGGGCCGCTCGACGCGCAGCAATCCGAGCTTCGCCGCCCGAAGTCAGACTCGGCAAGCGTCCATCCGTAGGGTCCACAATCAGTGACGTACGTGTATTCAATTGAGTCAAATATTTTGTAGCCCGATCGGACCAGAATTCGTTATAGGCTCGGCCAACATCAGCTTCAATCGCACCATCTCGGCGATCTCGGTCTACTCGACGAAGCGTCTGCTCAGCAAACGCCACCGCTTCCTCCTCGGTATAAAACTCCTTGCCCGACAACTCGGCAGGACGCTCCAACGGCGTTCCCGTGATGTTATTCCACGTCCCTTGTAAATTCGGGTCACCCCACGGTGTCATCAACCTTGAACGGTCCTGTGCAACAACTGACACACTCGACATGACCATCAGCCCGACTCCAAGAACGACAATAGGTAGCGACGTTGCGCGATCAACTCTCATAGGGCACCTCCGTCGTGAGTAGACAAACGAATTTAGCGCCGCTCTGCAGCGACCTGTTCTAAATACACGCGTTCAAGACGTTCTACTTCGGCAAGAAATCCCGCGGGATCAACAAAAGTGTCAGGATCGTATGGCTGCCCCGCTTTATATTTCTCGTGCAATCCATATTGCGACCCATGCGACGCGACCCAAACGTCCACCGGAAGCAGCTTCTGTCTGCGAAATGTCTCAGCAAAGTCTTCCGCCACGCCGGGATAGGTCGGTTCAACTACCAGCCGTTTACCCGCATTAATCGAGCCCATGTTGGCAATGACAACGGCATAGTCACGGCCTGCTTCCCGGACCGTCATCGTGTAACTGGAACTCCCGACGGTATGTCCGGGCGTTTCAAGAACAGTTAGTCGGGTTTCACCCACCTCAATCACCTCGGCGTCCATGAGAATCCGGTCAACTTTTACTGGCGCGAACGATTCTCTGCCACCAAAGTGTGGGTCGCTAAAACCTCCGTCTTCCAACACAGGCGCATCACCAGCAGTGGCCCACATCTCTGCGTCAGCAATCTCCTTGATCTCAGCTAAGGCAGCCGTGTGGTCCCAATGTGCCTGCGTTGTCAATAGGATCCTCACGTCTTCTAAGCGGAATCCAAGCGATTCAATATTTTCCCGGATTAACGACGTAGAATCTTCCAATCCAGTATTAATGAGAATGTGTCCGTCTGCCGATGTAATCAAGAAACTCGCCAAATCGTAGGTCCCAACCGCATACAGGTTGCCGATAACACGGTGCCCAGGAAAGGGCGTCGTCCAACCCTCAGGTTGAGCCGTTGCGGGTGAGATAACGAGAACAACACAGCACAACACCACGATAGATCGCATAATCGTTTTCATTGAAAATCGCTTTCCTTATTGACTGAACCGTAATGCTAGGACTCTGATTAACCTTAATCCTAACGATTATGCCTCTCCAGACCTCGATCGTCTAGGCAGTTCATCTCGACTGGAAACTGACGCCATCTGGGTCTTCTGTCTCGTCACAGTTGAATCTCTTCACAGTCAGAGTGGTTAGTCCTTTACTTGACTCAAGTGTTCCATCGGGCAAATATCGAATGTGCCACATACTTCTCTTCTTGCTGTAGACCTTGTACTTCTGCTTCCACCGCTTCTGACCCGTTCGGTAACAAAACTTAATCGACGATTAAAGCCACCGCCCGACGGATTTCATTTCGATTTAGACCATCTCCCGCATCTAACACTTGCACAACAATTTGTCCGCGCAACTGACTTAGAAGCACTAAATTCCATCATCGAACAACGAATCCAGCGCCATTTACCACTGCACCTTCAAACAACCCAATTGTCGTCCCCGCGTACTGCATGCACACTGGGCGTAACTCTGAGTCCAGAACTCATGACATTCCATCGCCAATTGATGACTGACTTACTCCCGTTCGTCGTAACAACAAATGTTCACAACGCGGTTTGGGCAAATCCAGACACACCCCGACCAGCCGACATTGCATGGGTTTCAAAATTTCGACAGAACTTCGCATTCGAACGCTTTGAACCACATGTCACACTCGGAATAGGCACAATCGAAGCGTTTGTAGAACCTGAACACTTCGTTGCTACCACTGTAGCTCTGTGCCACCTCGGTCGATTCTGCACTTGCCGACGCGTCTTAAAAGCGTGGGAATTAAAAGGCTGAAGGAGACGCCTTTCCATTCGGAGACAAGCAACCAGAACGAAAGGAATCGAATACCCCGCCTTTGTAAAAGCCACATAAAGAAGGATCAGGAACTGAACTCGCACGAAGGCACAACCGACTTTCCCTGACCTTTTGGCAGGCTGTGCCGGCGACCAGAGTATGATCGTAGCTAACTAAATACGTCGACCATCTTGTGTTTCGCCTAAGCCCGTTCTCACCCGTGGCGTGAGACCCTGGTGAGTGACATCTGAACGAAATGTCTATCGCTCTCATCTTCCTTGCCGTAATCGGACTCATGATTTCGACTTACTTCACTTCCGTTGCCTACCGTTGGGTGCAACCTGATGTCCGCTGGATTCCATCTTTCTGTCGCATGGACGAACGAACGTGTGCATCGATTGTCTTTACACCCCAAGCGCGCGTGTTTGCTCTCCCAAATTCAGTGCTTGGTCAACTGTTCTACGTCCTCCTCATCGCAGGAACGTTGTTGAACTGGATTACTGGGCCGGAAGTCATTGTTACTCTCTATGTAGCGGCCAGTGCCGTGACTGTAGTTCTAGGTATGTATCTCAGTTATGCACTCTTGTTTATTAACAGGGTCGCGTGTCCGTTATGTTTCACCTCTCATGGAATAAACTTAGTGATTTTCTTAATATTGATGTTCGGACTCAGGTGACCTGATCCCCCGAAGACAGGCACTGATGGTATAGTGATCAGACGATCTTTTATGAAGAGAGGAACAGCAAGTTGATGAGACGACGACGGCTTCATAGTGTGCTAGGCATAGCAGTGACTGGACTTTTGGCTGTGGCCACATCCATGGTTGCTGCTGAATCCGCTGAGGAATTAATACAAGGCACCGTCACTTCGGCAGGGGTCTTTACCGATGAGCAGGCGGAACGAGGCAAAGACACCTACATGCAAGAGTGTGCGGCGTGCCACCTCGATGATTTACTGGGTGACGGGATTGCTCCACCGCTACTGGGTGTTCCCTTCTCATTCCGATGGAGTGAACTGTCCATAGGTGACATGTACGCTGCTATTCGAACCACGATGCCCCAGGGGGCACCAGCCAGTTTGAGTTCCCAAGGATACGTCGACATTATCGCGTTTCTACTACAGGCCAACGAATACCCCACTGGTGATTCTGAACTCCCGACCGAAGCAGCCGCGCTTCAACAGATTGTGGTCGACGACAAACCATAGCCGTCCTTCAGATGCCCGCTGGTTCCGTCGGGGGAATTTTACTGGCAGTTTTGGCTGCCTCCGCCCCCACGGGATCACTCGGCGGGAACGAAATGCCTCTGCGGTGAAGCTTAAGCGTGTAAACGCTGAACGGAGAGAGCAAGTGTGACACATACACACTGCCAACCACCGCAGCCATTAGCGGAAGCATAATTCGATAATCGTTCGTCATTTCAAACAAAATCAGGATGGACGTTGTCGGCGCCTTGGCCGTTGCCGCAAAGAAGGCCGCCATACCTACCATCGCATAAGCACCCGACGCCGCTGTCCACTCGGGGAACATCCCGTGTATTAATGAGCCGAAAACCCCGCCGAGCATGGCACCCATGTACAAGCTCGGAGCAAACACACCTCCCGACCCGCCTGAGCCAAGAGTCGCACAGTTAGCCAATAGTTCGGCTACAAACAAGGCGAGAAGAAGTTCCCATGGAAAACGAACCCACAGCGCCGACTCGACGGCAGGAAGACCAGATCCGTAGACCTCTGGAAAATAACGTAGAATCACTCCGACGATCAGACCGCCGACCGCTGGCTTGAGATAATCGGGAAACTTCCAGGCGCCAAACAGGTCTTCAGAGCGATACAGCAGATTTACATATCCGATAGCTGCAATCCCAATGAGAACGCCCATCAAAAAATACAGCGGCAGTTCGGCAGGACTCACCAAGTCATAAACAGGAGACATGAAGGCCGGAAAATTTCCAAGAAAATATCGAGCGATCATGCAAGAACTCAGCGAAGTGAGTAACACCAATAAAAAATCGGTGTGAACACGCCCCATCAATACTTCCATCGAAAACATGGCTGCTGCGATCGGCGCGTTGAAAGTGGCAGCAATACCACCAGCCGCACCGCAGGTCACAAGCGTTCGCACATTATTAGTCGTCAGATGGGTCCACTGACCTACGGTTGAACCGATTGCTGAACCAATCTGAACCATCGGACCTTCTCGACCTGCAACCCCTCCGAAACCAATGGTTAACGACGAAGCAATTACTTTGACTGTGACAACACGTTTTCGAATATGCCCGCCGTGAGACGCTAGCGACGTCATCACCTCCGGAACCCCGTGTCCCTTAGCTTCTCGGGCAAACCGATACACGATCGGGCCAACTAAGAGGCCTCCTAGGGTCGGTAACAACACCAGTTGCGCCGGACCAAACGCGGACAATAAAGACGAGATTGGTCCTCGAGCAAAGTCGGCGACAAACTCCAGCACATAAATGAACCCGACGGAACCAAGTCCCGTCAAAATGCCGACTAGCACCGCCAAAATAATGAGATAGTTTTTTTCAGGAAGAAAAGACGCCCGCAGCCAAACCTTGGCCCATTTCCAAACGGACAACCGGGTTCTCAATAGGGAACCGACCGCCTGAAACAAACGAATTAACTGAGTAAGGAACTTGCTTTCCTGATTCATGACTCAGAAAGAATGACAGTTTCCTAGTGCTGTCCTCGACAACAACTAGACCACCTCCGGATTACTCAGGATTTGCGTCAAGTTCGACATCGATTTCGTCACTCACATGAGGTGATACGGCAACGAGCTTGGCTCGGCTCTCCCTAACTAGTGAGATGACGAGTGGTTCATCAGAAGCACTGACCATTTCGATTCTGGAACGATCATCTTCGTCATCAAACAACCGTCCATCGATGGATCGAAGGCGATCTAACTTTTCGATACCAACACGTTCCGCGGGTCCTCCCGGCGCAACCGCAACCACCTGCCAACCGCTACTGGGGTCGTCGCCACCACTCCCTGTTGCATCCATCCATTGCACAGCTAGGCCGAACTTGGGAAGTCGGACTGGCTCTGATGCCGAGGGCTCACAGTTGCTGGGAGGCATAATTGTGGCGCCGGTCACACGGCGACCACCACGTAGAACCCGATAACGGACAAGTGAGCCCGGCACTTGAGCGTCGTATACACTTGAAAACTGTTCTAGGGATTCCAGTGAAGTATTCCCCCACTCAAGCAAGATATCACCAGCCCTTAAGGACGGTTCTAGGGTAAATGCCTCACGCCGAACATACTCAACCAATACACCAGTCTCCATCTCAAGTTGCTGTTTTACCAGGTCGTCAAGATTAGCCACCTCAATGCTTCGACAGAGTGTTTCGACCTGAAGCCGATCGACTAAACCGAGCATCGCCCGAGCAGACACAACTCGTAGACCTTCCTGCGACGTATAGGCCACACCCAGCATGGCACCATCAAGATCCACGATCGCCGCCACCGACAAGGTCGACGGCAGGTCCATCGCAATAACCAAGTCCCCGGCAACTTGATCAGTGTCAGCCAATTCGCCTACGAAGTAGCCAGGTGTAACGGTCGGTTCACCGCGAGTGTCAAGTGTCACAGCAGCAATATACGACCCAGAGAGTAACCCCGTGGAATCAGTCAGCGTGAATCCGCCTCCACCTCCACTGTTGGTTTCAAATAACGCTAAGCCCAACTCGTCATCCCAGGCCTGAAGACCGTATGGAAGGGGCTCTTCCACCGCATTCTCGATTAGATCAACAACCTGAGCACTTCCTTCGCCATCAATTTCATTAGCGGCGATAGACACAGCTTCCAGGTCATTCGTGTTCGAATCTTCACTTGTTAAACGGGAGCGATTTACTTCCTCCAGGACGGCTTCCGCCGCTCTGGAGCTAGTCAAGGCCAAGTTCGAACCGATCAATATAGCGGGCGTCGCAGTGGGGCCAACAACAACGAAATTATTCCCTAGACCGCCACCTAATTGATTCCAATAATCTGAAAAGTAGGTAAGGGGAGTCTTCTCTAAATCAGCTCTGACAATCGGACGTGGTGGCGTCACCGGAACTAGAGCGCCTACTCCATCGCCGAATTCGTCTCCAGCTTGGTTACGTTCAAGTGCCCCTTGGACAAGGACACCCGCCACTATGATTAAAAGAACGGTCGGAAACAACAGCTGTCGCTTGTGGAGGGCGCGAACAACTGGCAGTCGCAGCAGAAAACCCACAGACGCCAATAGCATACTGGACGCTAGAGGTGAACGCCCAACCTATTATCAAAATAAATACAATTCTAAGATGAGGAACTTACTGATTGGCCTGCTGATGTAACACAGCAATCAGGTCCGCGTAGCCAGCAACTGACTTTCTGGTCATCTCACGAGCAGCTAGACCAGTCATATTAGCAACAGCAAAACTTAGCCCCTTCAAGTTGTGTTCAGGGGCTACTCCAGGAATCGACCGAGGATAACCTGACGTGCGAAATACGGCACCTTCCGAATCAGAAACAGATGCAAATTGCCCACGCGGAATACCCCAGTCAAGTTCCACACGCACAACCCCCTCCAAGGAGCCGGGCAACCAGTCAACGTCAGCCTCACGACCCGCCGCGACAATGATGCTGCCGGCTTTCGCAGTGTCCCTGACTACCTCCCTCATCACTGCGATGTGTTTGGGGTCACTTACTCCGAGACTGAGGTTAATCAAGTCAGCACCATGCAACACCGACCACTCAATTGCCCTCACGAGAGATGCTACTGACGCCGTTAGCGCACGTTCGAATACCCGGACAGCCAGTAACTCCGCCGATGGCTCACAGTCCTGAATGGCAGCCGCTACTGCAGTTCCATGACCGAGTCGGTCATTCCAATCAGGCGTCTCACGTCCTCTCGAATCGATACAAATACCATTAAGAACACTTCGGATGTGGGGATGGTTCACGTGGATGCCACTGTCGACCACGGCCACACAAACGCCAGTCATATCACGATCGCCCGCCCAGGCTCTCCTCAGTCTCCAAATTCACTTTAACCGAACCAAAGAGCCTCGAAAATTCCGTACCAGGAACCAACAACCGCGACGCCGGTCCACTCTCGACAATATGAGCATTCTGAAGCACCAAAACACGGTCAGCTCGATGGGCCAGCTCGAGTCGATGCGAAATAACAATCGTGGTCCGTTCACCCATGATGCGCGCATAGCCATCAAGAACATGACGTTCAGTCGCTGGATCAAGGGACGCCGTGGGTTCATCGAGCACCAGAACAGACGGCTCCATCAGTAAAGCTCGTGCAATTGCAAGACGCTGACGCTCGCCAACCGATAGAGCAGTACCTCTCTCTCCAATAACCGTCTCATAACCCTGGGGCAGACTGCTGATAAAGTCGTGAATACCCGCCGCGGCGGCGGCGGCTTCAACACTGGACATCGGTGCAGTCGGACACCCATAAGTAATATTCTCCCGAACATTCGTATGAAACAACGAAGGTTCTTGGTCAACAAACGCAACACTTTTCCTGAGACCGGCCAAAGTAACTGTACGAAGATCGCGCTCGTCGAGCGACACGCTGCCGTCATCGGGATCAAACAATCGCAATAAAAGGTGAGCGATGGTACTCTTACCCGTTCCGCTTTCCCCCACGATAGCAACAGTTTCACCAGGCTGAATGTCAAACGAGACGTCTTCCAAAGTTGGAACCCGTCGATCGAAAGAAAAACTAACTCCCTTAAACTGAACACTCCCCCGCACGTTGGCCAACTCCAATGCACCGGGCACTTCGTTAACCTCAGGCTCGGCATCGCTAATTTCGTGAACACGATCTAAAGAAACCTTCGCCGTCGCCAGATTCGTGTAGAGACCCATAAGGGCTTGAACCGGTGAAAGTAAGCGCATCTGATATGCCATAAACGCAACCAGATCACCCATGGTCAAAGTATCAGCAATCACACGCTGTCCACCGTAGACAAACACCAGCGCAGTACTACCTGTCAGAATCAAACCCGGCAACCCACCCGACAAATAGGTTACCCGCTGCATCGCCATCAAGGCGTCGATGAAGCGATTGTTTTTGCCTTGAAAGCGCTCTGTCTCTCGCGCCTGTGCATTGGACGTCACGACGACCATCATGGCCTGTAGCGTCTCAATCAAAAAACTACCTATGTCAGCGCTGCAATCCCTGAGAGTTGCTACTCGCGACTCTAAACGTCGGCGGTAGTGCACCAGTGTCCATAGGCTGATCGGTATCAATGCGATTCCGACTAAGAACAGTCGAAAGTCCAACCACGCCATGACGACAACCGCACCAGTAAGGAACAAAACATTCCCAACCCACGCAAGTGCCGCTTCAGCTGCGACTCGCTGAATCTCACCAATATCGTTATTTAGTCGAGAGACCACATCACCCAATCGCGTCCGTGCGTAGAATCTGGGAGATAGTTTCTGAAGATGCCGATAGAGCGCCAATCGCATGTCGAACAAGATCTCCGCCGACACCTGTGTATAGCGAAGACCACTTACCACGTTCAGCACAAACCCAATGAGCGTGAAGGCAACAAGTACCACCACCACACGAACCAATGCACTTGAATCTCGACCAATCAGCGCCTCGTCAACCAAGTCCCTGGCAAGTAACGGGAGATACAGCGAGACACACGTACTCACCAGACTTAGAACAGCGACTAGAAGCAGACGTCGCCAGTAGGGAATGACGTAAGTTAGGGCCCGACGGAAGGCTGGCTCGAGCACGGGGCTTTTGGAAAACAACTAAGGGACCACAAGCATGCCGGTTGTCTGGTCTCCATCCAACGTAATCGTACGTAGATACTCCAGCGTCTCAGCATTGTAGAGATCGATAGTCTCGCCTGCTTGTGAAATGTATAAAAGACGGCCGTTGGTGCTGACATGGAGATCCATCCGAGGTCTCCCTTGAAATACTTGACGCGCCTCTACCCGGCGACGCTCAAGGTCAAAAACCCAGAATTCGTAGTGCCCAATGTCGCTCGAAACGCCGTATGCCTTCTGGCGTCCAGGCGCCAAGGCAAAGGATAATCGGTTGACCGCCGGCCCCAATGTGTATAAATCCACACCCTGGTTCAGCAAATCGATTCTCGCGATTCCCATCAACTCGCGATCTTGGGTCTCGTCCTCGACTCGAACGATGCCTGTAAAAAAACCAGGTTCTTCGTTGATCACATCGGGCCTGAAGTTCAGGCCAAGTCGCCCTAAACCCGATTCAATGGGCTCAGACGTCACCCACCGGTTCACTTCAGTATAGTTCTCGGTTTCAAATACCGTTACATCTTCGCCAAAGTGATACAAAAATCTTCCATCTGGAGAGAACAGCATTCGTGTTGAACCATGAGCATGGCCATCGGGCCACGTCAACTCTCTCACCACTGCATCCTGCTCAATGTCATACAGCAACAGTTCTCGCTCTTCTATCTCAAATCGATCGATCAGCTTGACCGCAGTATCTACCACCAATACCACGTGACGACCGTTCGGATGCACCGTGAAGGCCCGGATCCTTGCCTTGCGGTTCCCTTCGCTTAACGTAAAGGTGTGAATCGTCTCTCGACGAGCCACATCGATGACCTCAAACCATTCAAAAGTTGAATCATTCATGTAGAAACGTGAACGATCCGGGGAAAGCGTTAGATTTCTCGGCACGCCGCTGCGGACGGGAATCGTATCGATGACTTGCTCTGTCGCCTCATCAACGACCGTGATCTGCTGGGGATACGATCCAAGATACAAGGTTCCCGTTCCACCTGACAGACGTCCGTCCGACTGCGCCCAAGCGGTCGATTCGACGGCACCGACCAAGAACACCACCATTAGTGCGCGCTGAACGAAGATCATGTTTTTCACTCTATAAACTGAAAGTCACTTACGGAAACACAAGGTCAATCTTTCGCCAATCCTTCTGTGCAGCTGCACATCGACTTGTCCAATCGGGCGCGTGGTTCATCTGGTCTGGCACGTGTGCCGGCCAAAAACAACCGAGGTGGCAGTCAAATAGATCACGCTCAACAGGTTGACACAAACCAGCGGTACCACCGTTGCGATCAGTCTCCCAGCCTGGCGAAAAGACGAAGGTGCAACCCAGAGGGATATGAGGGCCTTCCTGTTGCGGTGGACCTCCCGGTTGGTCTTGTAACGCAACGACCTCTCCGCCCCGTCGGGTGGCCTCTGCCACTTCGACCAGATGCTCAATGCGCTTCGCCTTGTCGTTTACAGCTTTCAGATGTCTCATCACCACCCCTAGTTTTGATCAGGGTCTCCGTCAAACTGTCGAAAATACGCGGGGTTCCGCTCCGCTATCTCGCCATAAACTTTTAGACAGGTATCCGTCCACGCCCGAATCCAATCACAATAATGCAAATTTGCCGCAGTCGTTGCACCATAGCGGACCTGAGCTTCGTGGTAACACCCTCCAGCGCAGAGAGGCCTCGCCCAACAACTGTGGCAATCAGTTTTATGATCAATATGGTGTTTTTCTAGGAACTCGCGACGGGTCTCATGATCGATCCCATCTCGGACCGTTCCCATCTTGTGCGTATCCGATCCCGCAAATCGATGACAGAGAGCCACATCACCATCAGTCGCCACTCCTAGCAGGCCAATGCCTGCGCCACAAGGATATGCCTTACTCGCACCCTTATGAATCTCCTCAAGAGTGTCTCGTACGTTAGTGAAACCATGATGACGATTGTCGAGTGCCGCCGCCAAAAAATCATCGGCAAGTTCTCGAAACTGAGCCAACATCTGGTCGAAACCTGACTCTCCAAGGGCATGCGTCAACCCCGGTGATGTCGTAACAGGAGCAAATCCGACTTCCCAGAAGCCCACCTCGCTGGTTAGATGACGGTAAATCTTGACAACGTCAAGCACTTCTGAGGTCAGCGTGACGCGCGCGCCAATCGGGCGACTCCGATGACGTGCCAACAGAGCCTTAATCTTGGGCAGCACCACATCATAACTTCCACGTCCGTCATGAAAGACACGGAAGCGGTCTTGCATGTCCTTTGGGCCATCAATAGAAACCGTCACTCCAATATCGTTCTCAGCCAAGAACTCAATAATCTCAGGCCGTAACAGGGTCGCATTCGTTGTCAAACTGAACTCAACCCGCTTACCCAACGTCGCCGCCTGTTCCCGAGCGTACGGGATAGCCTCTTGTAACACCGGAAAATTCAAGAGCGTCTCACCTCCAAAGAATGTCAATCTAGCCACGTCACTAGACCCAGACGCTTTGAACATGAAATCAACACTCTCTCGAGCCGTCTCGACGTCCATGAATTTAGGTTTCGCCCCACTCGTAGTGTCGACCAGCTTGTCCTCGCCATACTCGTAGCAGTACTCACAACTCAAGTTGCACTGGTTAGTAACATTGACGACGAGAGTCGACAAGGGAACTTCCATTAAAGGAATGATCTGTTGATCAAGAGACTTTTCTTGAGATACGGGATTGACGCGTCCTATTGCCTGAGCACCAACTAATTCTTCAACAGCCGCACGAATGGCACTCACCTCAAACCTGTCACTGAGCTGATCAACCAATGCGGCATGATCGCGCGGGGAACCCTCAAGAGCATCCATGACCGCCAAAGACGGACCGTCGAGATCGAAGATTGCCGCACTCGGGACAAGATAGAGATACGACCGTCCCGCTGCCTCAAATCTATGATTGTCGCGAGAAGCTAACTGCGTCATGGTCGCTCTCCTGCCCACGCATCCCTACGGTTGTAAATAGGCACCGTTACCAATAAATGAGCCCGTGCACGCAAGGACCTCACAATTGGATCTTCACTATCTTGATCACGATATGTTGCGACAACCCAGACATCACCAACATTGTTGTTGTTATTCACACGCTCAGGATTGGGCCCATCAATCGCTGGCGTGAAAAACCCCTCAGAATCAAGCACACCGATGAACTCAGTATCATCATCGCCAACGAATGTCGCGTACTCCTCAACGGTCCATTCGACATCAACCATCCCAAGGTCAAGATCGTCCGCGGTACCGGAAACTCCATCAGCTCCGTGGTGATAACCGCGAGCTTCAAACTGTTCATAGCGTTTCGGAAACACCACCCCACCGATACGAGCCATGCCGGTGGCCGGAGTCACCTCTATACGGTCAACCTGATCATAGACTGTCACCGCATTCGATAAAAACACCTCGCCCAGAAACAAATCGCGCGTTCCGACTGCAGCCTCAGGCATGACTTCCGCACGAACCACTGCCCGTGTGGTTGAGGCCTCAACGACTTCCGCGACATTGATCCCAGGTCCAAAATCGAAATCATCAATCATCGACTCAGTGGGAAGGTTCGCGCCGTAGAGTGTCAACAACACCTCACCAGACGACTGTTGAACCGCCGCCGGATGAATACCATTTACGATCGGGCTCGACCCGCCACGCGTCAACGTAATATCGAGACCGCGTTCGTCATGATCACCCGTAAACCATCGACCGGACATTCGTTGTTGATTACGATCAACGAACATTACTTCACGAAGCACATCACCATCTTCAGTCTCTGACCGACCCCGCCATTGGAAGCCCGTATAAACCAACGACCGACCAGAGCGCGTCACCGACTGTCCGGTCCGAGCATACATGTAAGAAATTTGCGCCTGGTATTCGTCCGAAGCATCTTGAACTGCCGTGAGCGTAACGACACCAAACACTGGTCCTTTCCCACGTTCAGAACCGGTCAACGCCCACGTTCCAGACAGACGGGTCGGTCTGAGATTCCTGGACCATGCGGTCCATTCCGGCGTGGTCAGCGGAAACGCCGATGATAAGTGCTCTATGGCTTTGTCGATTGGATATAGTCTGCTGCCGTCCGCTTCAAGCGGCGGTGCAGGCCCGCGATAGAACGACTGAAAATCAGCCAAGGGATAATAGCCTTGGTGCATCGCCGCTAGTAGCTCCCATTCTTCATGGCTACGTCTCTGACTAATTACCCGCCCCAACGAGTGACACTTCGTACAGGTAGTTTGCGTCTCAGGGTCCGCCTCATAAACGTGGTCAATCAGGCGCCGCTCAACCTCAAACGCGGCTGGACGGGCTTCTTCTGGCGCCAGACCATGGCGGTTTGCCAAGTATTGAACGATGACACGAGCATCGTCAGGTTCGACCTGCAGACCATTTAACAACACCATTCGCCGGATCGTCTGCTGCCATCCCTCCGGCGACCCGCGCTGATAGGAGATCCGGCTCATGCGGCCGTCGGCATCCCCGACGTGGCACGCACCACACACCCGACGAACTACAGGACTTGTGACCGGAATACCGTCCTGACCATCCGACGGACTGTTGACGGGTTGGGCCCAGCCCAAGGGTGCAAATGCAACCGTCAAGATTCCAGTTCCCACGGTTGTCTTGATCCACGACTCAATTGTCATTCATCCCTCAACGGACACTATCCTGGATGTTTGTAACTCATTCGGCAAGGTTTCGCAAAGCTCCTTTTGCCAATAGCAACGACAAGACCCGAAGAAACTCCTCTAAAGACACAGGGGAAGCTGACCGATTATACGCCTCAAATAGATCGGGAACGTGACCGTAATCACCCGCTATTTCGACTAGCAGCGGTACATTGACTCCCCAAAGGAAACAAAGTCCCGTCTCTGTAGCTGACCACCCGGCCACAACGACACATTTTTCTAGAGTGACTTCATCATCACGGACGGCTGGCATCGTCGTCAGTCTAACGGCTGCTGTCACGCATAGATTAATACGTGAAGCCTTCCGCAGCGACTCAAATGCATCATGTATTAGTGCATTGTCATTGCGTTCAGTAAATTCGTGATCCGCCATCTCGACTGGCAATTCAGTGAACTCGGATCGAGCAACCCAAAACGGATGTGCCTCCTTAACGCCAGCATCAGAAGAATAACTGGCCGAAAGCTTACGAGCAGCCTCAAATACTTGAGTCTCATGTCGAGTAAACAAATCAAGTGCCGCCGATTCCCTCTCCGACCGGCGGATTTTCGTTCGAGTCACAACGGCTGCCAACCACGCCGACATCAACGCCTTTCGCACACCAAACGACGACAAAGGATCAAGAGAGGAGGCTGCGTCACCCACGAGAAGAAAACTTGATCCACCAAATTTAGACGCTGAGTAAACCGATGCGTCACGCCCCCAAGGCTTCCTCATCAGCCGAGCCCCTCGGACCATGCGTGACAATTGCACAGTTTTGTTCAGTTCACCGTGATAGACACTTGTCGTGTCCGCAGTTTTCCTCAGACCGGTTGTTCTCGGGTCAACCATAAAGGCAACGTAACGAACAGAAGGAGACACTGGAACCGACCAGCCCCAGCCATCAGCATATGACTCAACCAACGTGTGGCTTGGTTCGGGAACATCCCAGGCTCCGTCGCGAGACCAAATTCCGATTAATGCTATCGTGGCTTGGTGAGGGTCCAACGTTCTATGTCCCTGTCGAGCGATCACTCCACTTCGGCCGGAACAATCAAGCACCATCGTTGCACCTAGGTCATGATGCTGACCTTCGGCAGTTTGGTAGCTCACCTGCGCCGGTGAACGCTCAAGTTCCACATCGCGAACGACGGTCCCGGCTAGCACGACTGCGCCCGCCGCGACAGCCTCGGCGAGTAACGCTTGATCAAAGACATGTCGAACTACCTGATATCCCTGAACGCCATTGGCAAATGGTTCCGACCGTCCGTTCCCCTCACCCCACCAAACAGTATTACCCTGACTCCGATAGAAACCTTTCCCTTCCACCGCGCGTTCTAACCCCACGGCGATCAATGGCTTCATTATGCTGGGCGGAAGCGATTCGCCTAAAGTCGTGTCAGGAGAATTCGGTTTGGTCAGTACTGCGACCGAGTAGCCCCAACGGGCTAACCGGGTAGCGGCGGCGGCACCCGCCGGCCCGCCTCCAATCACCGCTACATCAACCTCTCGGCGAAGTGGTGAACTCATCATGCCGCACTTACATCAACAGCAACACCATCGCTGGCACAATCAGTACCGCTACGGCGTCGATGACAAGTCCATATTTGATCATTTTCGTAAGGGGCACTCGACCCGAAGCGTAGACAATTGCGTTCGGTGGTGTGGATACTGGCAACACGATGGCGACCGATGCCGAAAGCGCCGCAGCGACCGCAGGAGCAACGGGATCCACGCCCGCCGCTTGAGCAATCGCAATCACGATCGGCACGGCAATTGTCGTAGCGGCGGTGTTCGACATCGCCTCTGACAGAATAACCGTAAACAGCGCCGCGGCAAACGTAAGTGGCACTACCGACTCGGTTGGTAGCCAACCGGTGATTGTCTCGCCCATCGCCAGGGCCAATCCGGTAGACGCCGTCAACGATCCAAGGGCTAGCCCACCGCCAAAAAGTAGAATCGTGCCCCAATCAATTTGGGCAGCCTGTTTCCATGTAATGGTCGACCGTTGGGTACTACTGACGGGCAGTACGAACAAGACCACTACTCCGATCAACGCGGCAACGGCTTCCGGTAGGCTCGCCACCACCATCTGAACCACGGGATGCTCCCGACCGAAGAGAAGTGGTAGAAGGCCAGGACCAACCCACAAGCATACCGTCACGGTGCAGGCGATGAGAGCGTTCCGCTGTCCTGATTTCCACGGTCCCAACGCAGCCCGACGCTCGGCTACAATCCGCTCAACCCCAGAAATTTCCCGAGCTCCTCCACGCCCCACCACCAAAGTGAGATAAATGAGCACGAGAATCAGAAGAACCACGGCCACCGGAACCGCTATGAACATCCAGTCGATGAAGTTGATGCGAACGCCCAGCAGAGTGTCCAGCATCCCAATCGCAATCAGATTAGGTGGGGTGCCGACCGGGGTGGCCATACCACCGATGGAGCATCCGTAGGCCGTCATCAACATAAGAGCGGTACCGTAAGAGCGGGGCACAGCCTTCTCGGCTTCCATAAAAGCGATCAATGACATCCCTATCGGTACGAGCATCGCCGCGGTGGCTGTATTGCTCATCCAGGCAGATAAGAAGGCGGCCAGTAGACCATACGCGACAAGAATCCGACCCGGTCGCCCACCCACAACCTTCCAGGACAACACGCTGTGGGCAATTCGTTCATTGACACGGTGTACGAACAAGCCCTGGGCGAGAATGAAACTGCCGAGAAAGAGAAAGATTGTCGGATTCGCCATCGGCGCAAATGCCTCAGTGGCTGGCGCAATCCGCAATAGCACCGCAAGCGTCGGTCCGAGCAACGCCGTGACGGCGAGGGGCAACGCCTCCGTCACCCAGAAAATGATGACCAACGTCAATACAGCTGCCAGCCGGTGTGCCTCCGAGGACACGCTTTCCATTGGAAACGCGAGGACCAGTACAAACGCCACTGGCCCGACGATGAGTCCCGACTTTCGACGCAGCGCTTCGAACCGGTCCGCGCCGGTCTTCCCTAGCTCAAGGTTATGCTGGGTTTCATTCATGATCTAACGAGGATGGATGGAATCGTAGCGTAACATGGCAGAGTGCCATCTCGTGCCATATTCACGCAGACCAGCACGGTATTCCTGCCTTAACCAATTACAAAATATGAAGGTTAAGCTCCTTTCCAATTTTACGATTCCCTCCTACGACTGCCCAATACTGGAAACAGTTGCTAAGAATAGAGACAATCACATTTTTGGTGAGTAAAATCTCTGGCAACTAGTGCTGGGTGCGGCGGAATGAACTCCTCTTGACATCCCAGCATCCTGTGAAGAGGCATGGTATCCTAGAGCATAGGTTCATTCAGACGCTGGAGGAAGGAACCGTTATGAATACACCGCTACTTGCGTTTATTGGCCCAATCGGTCTGCCGGAACTTGTAATTATTTTTTTTATAGTGATCTTGATCTTTGGCGCCAACCGCCTGTCGGGATTGGGTCGTGGTATGGGTCAAGCCATACGCGGCTTCAAAGACGAAGTTCAGGACAAACCAGAATCGAAGACAGACTAACTCCAGCACCTAATACAAAACGAGCGACCGAACCTTAAACGTGATTCGCTCGCCCGTTGTCTGTTATTAATTGTTTCGAATTTTACTGTTCGTAATATTTCTAACGGACTGCTACACCCAAATCCGTCAAGTGTGCTACTAAATCCTGGCCAGCTGTTGCGGGTGTTACTTCTTTGTCAATTCGCAGAATCGTACCGTCCGGTCCAATGATGTACGTCCAACGAAATGGAAACTGACGCTCCTCATTAACCACACCATAAGCCATCGCAACATCCTTATCAGGATTGCTTAACAGTGGGAAACCCGCATCAAGAGACTCAGCAAATTCTTTGTTGGTCGGAGCATCGTCTACACTGATCATAAAGTAGGCAATGTCGAATTGGCTCAACTGGTCGCTGCTTTCACTCAGCGACTTGCATTCGGCCGTTCAACCGCCTGTAAAAGCCTTCGGGAACCACGCCAGGACTACTGTTTTCCCAGCATAGTCAGTTAACCGATGGGTCTTACCGTCACTCCCTGGCAGTTCGAACGCTGGAGCAGCGTCACCCGCCATTAGCCGCTGGGCCTGAGCGTTACCTGCCACCACAACCATACCAGTCAGTAATACAAGAGTAATGAGCCACCTCATAAATCCTCCTCACTACGGTAGGGCTTTAGAGAACCCTACCTTCTACCACTAGGTTAGTTACACTCCAATTTATGAGACCTGAACAGGAGTATATAACCATACACTGTCCGTGCTAGTGTACCCCAAACCATGGGCAAGTTGTTCCTATTGACCAGCGTAATCTTAACCGTGGCGGTATCCTTTGGGATTCGTCAGACATTTTCTCTATCGCACGGGAACCCGCTCGTGCATGAGCCGCCCGTCTGGTCACTGGGAACACCGTCAGTTGCGCCATCTATTCGTCCCTCGACACGTGGCCTCGGATGGCAAGTTACCAACTATCGGTCAGGTCACGGTGTATTAGTAGTGAACGTTCACACATACCGAATGGCGGAGGCCGTTGCTATCGCCCTAGAACTAACTGGACTGGTAAAAGACGCTTACGCGGAAGTGCTTATCTATTTCTACCGACCAACCGAAACATTCGCCGCAAAAAGAGTGCAGTGGTCACCCTCAACAGGATTAGTTGAGACTGACCTTGAAACAACCGCCGGAAGCAACGACGTCTTAGGTAATACTCATCTGCCTTCGCCGTCGTCGAAAGGATCGTGATGTTCGCTGAAATGAATTGGCAGGATGTCGCCGTCGGGCTCGGTCTCTCTGTCATCGTCGCTCTCGTCGTTGCGCAGCTAGGGGCTCGCATTGTCAGACTTGGGTTCCTAGCAGTAAGCGCAGAAACGGAAAGTGCTGGGTTTCGCGACGCGATAACCCGACGGCCAATTCGAATCACACGGACTGTCCTATTCATTAGTGTTTTAGCCTTAGCAACTCGACCGATCCTTCAAATGCTAGGTGTCGAACTCGGATATGGGGTATCGCTGGAGAGAACAAGCACTTGGTTGGTTGGCGAGGGACTCAGAATCATCCTTATCGCAGCCCTGGCATATTTTGCTACCCGCGTAGCCTCACTCGGCATTGATCATTTCGAAGCCGTTGTGGCTGATCGAGGTAGTGACAACCGGGACACACTTGATTTTGCCAATCGTCTACACACGATAGGTGGACTCGTCAAGAACGCCGTCAACGTTCTGGTTGTCGGCGCGTCCACCCTCATGATTCTGGAAGAATTCGGTGTCAACATTACGCCACTTCTAACCGCTGCTGGCATCGGTGGTTTAGCGGTTGGGTTCGGCGCACAGAATCTTGTTCGTGATGTCATCTCAGGTTTCTTTCTAATCCTTGAAGATCAGATCCACGTCGGCGACGTTGTTAAAATCGATGACACGAGTGGCCTCGTCGAATCAGTAAAGCTTCGAACGGTCGTTCTCCGTGATCTCTCGGGCACCGTGCACATCATCCCGAATGGATCCATTACAACACTCTCGAACATGTCAAAAGAATTCTCATACTCGGTCATGGACGTCGGTGTGGCCTATAAAGAAGATACGGACACTGTCGTCGATGTCCTCCGAGACGTTGGGGCCGACATACAGTCAGATGAGGACTTCGGCCAACACATCCTGGATGAACTCGAAGTTCTGGGCGTGGATGACTTTGCCGATTCTGCGGTCACAATCAAGATCCGCATCAAGACTCGTCCACTCAAGCAATGGATGGTTGGTCGTGAATTACGCCGACGGATCAAGAAAGCATTCGATTCGGAAGGAATAGAAATTCCATTTCCTCATATCTCCCTATATATGGGAGAAGTTTCAAATCCCTTCCTAACTCGACCGATGACAGCGTCTGAGGAAGTCGACCTCGCTGCGAAACGCAAACAACAGGCCACTGTCAGACAGGCCTCGACTCGCCGTCGCACGTCGAGTGCACGTGACGCGAGTGACACCGAAGGCCTCGGTGACGTCGGTTAGAGTTCTATCTGGTTTAACTGACCGAATCTCTCGACGCTCAATATACCCCCACAAACGAACCTCCACTTGAGAACTGGTCGGTAACAATGTTGCAGTGCACTCAAGTAACCGGCGTAGCTATCCTGTGACATATGAGTCAAACCCAAGGCACACAGAGATAACCAGCATGGAAATACAGGAGCAAGTAGAGATGGTGGGCGCTAGTGGATTCGAACCACTGACCCCCGCCGTGTGAAGGCGATGCTCTACCACTGAGCCAAGCGCCCGAGACTAAATTCTTAGCCAGTACTGAACTAAGTGTACCGCAACGGCTCCTTGCCGAGCAATCAACCGCCGGGCAGTTTCAGGAAACCACGAGAGATTATACGTGCAGTATCTAGCGTGCTTGGTCGATCAAGGCTCGCAGTAATCTCGCGTACTCTCGGTCTGCATCGGCCACGGCACTCTCATAGTCAACGTCCGCCGTTCCCGTACCGTCTAGTCGAAGAATACCTGAACCATCGTCATACATGTCAACGCCAGCATCGTTTGCGAGTAGACCATTCGCACCAACATCCGTAACCAGCACTTTCGTGCCGTCAATCGAAGCAGTATTGAGATCGATATAGACATCCCGAAATTGTCTGTTTTCTATCTTCTGATCGACGTATAGCGGCACCTCGTATTGTGCCGACACGACGAGAAGTTGACCAGGAAACGCAAGGGCGGCAATGTACCGACCTTCATCAGAGGCGTCCTTGACAGCAACGGCATCAAGCTGGCCGGCAGCCATTATCTCCGACAACTCAGTAGCAAGTGGTGCCGACTGGGATTCTTGAGCACCAGCGGAGCCAATGAAAATTACCACATAGGCGACTAAACTAAACATAAACACTGGACGTGATTTATTTCTTAGCATCGCATCACCTCAAAGAGCGGTCTAGGCGAACAGGTAACACCCAGACCCTGACGTTGTATCATCGGTAGAAGCTCACGTCAATGACACATTGATGATAGTGCGATTAAACAGTCAACCTATAAATAAAGCTTCTTCGTCATCTGCCACTGTCTGCTTCGTGTCGCTTGATTCCTCATCAACCTTCCCTCTTGAACCTCGCAAAATGCTCAAGGCAACCTTGAGACCTTCTAGCAGAGCAGACCCATGTCGAAACGGCTCGATTAACGCATCCTGCGTCACCAAGGTCACGCGATCAAGACGTTCCGCTAAACGCCCAAACAGCTGGTCGGCTCTCTCCATTTGAGCTACCGCCAACGATGTAGCGCGACTCATGTCCGCGCCCATTTCATTCATCCTAGTGAGGGTTGGTTTAAGTTCAGTCTCAATAACATCTGCTAGTCGGTCTACTCTTTTTGCCAGTCGTGCACCATAGACAATGAGGCCGACTTGCACCAAAGCCATAATGACTGTCGCCGCGGCAATCGTGCCAAGGAACACAGTTTCCATTACCCATTCTCCTGCATGGACGGTGACTCGGACTCTCGAGCTTCGTCGTAGGCTTCTCGGCCACGGTCAATTGCTGTCGTAAGGTGCTCTCTTTGCTTCTTGACAAACTCAGCACCTTGGCGCGCAACGCGACCCGCCTTGTCGCGGCCTTCTCGGGCACGCTCATTCAACACCCGCCTAGTCTCACTTCCAGAAGTGGGTGCGACCAACAATGCGGTAGCCGCTCCCGCAATCGCACCCATCACAAAGGCCATCATGATGACGCCAGCATGGGCATCACTATCTCGTGACATAACTCCTCCTTTCAAACATCAAGACTGCAACATAATTCATCTATCAATTCATCATTTTCTCACACACGGTTGTCCAACCCGAGTTCGCGACTGCGAAGTTGTTTAATTCTGTCGCGGAGTCCTGCGGCGCGCTCAAATTCAAGATTGGCCGCAGCTTGACGCATGTCCTGCTCTAAATTCACGATGTGCGCATTGAATTCCGCAGTCGTCTCAAATGTTGGGAAGACTTCTTTCGAAGATGGCACAGTCACATAGTCTCGCTCATAGGGACTCGACAGGACATCATCAATCTGCTTTACGATCGACTCAGGAGTAATAGAGTGTTCTCGATTGTACGACTCTTGTAGTTCTCTCCGCCTCGACATCTCGCTTATAGCTGCCCGCATAGAATCAGTCATAACATCCGCATACATGATGACTAACCCGTTAACATTTCGTGCGGCGCGGCCAGACGTTTGAATCAGCGAACCAGCGGACCGCAGGAATCCTTCCTTGTCAGCATCCAATATCGCAACGAGAGACACTTCTGGCAAATCAAGACCTTCGCGCAGCAAATTTATGCCGATTAGTACGTCAAACTGGCCCCTGCGAAGATCGCGAAGGATTTCAACGCGCTCAAGGGTATCTATGTCAGAGTGAAGATAGCGAACCCTCACACCAAGCCCCTGATAGTACTGGGTCAGGTCTTCTGCCATTCTCTTAGTAAGCGTCGTTACAAGGACACGTTCACTTTGCTCCGTTCGCATCCTAATTTCGTGCAAGAGATCATCTACCTGTCCACGGACTGCACGGACATCCACTTGGGGATCAACGAGTCCTGTCGGACGAATAATCTGTTCAACGACTGCACCACCAGCACGCGATAACTCGTACGGCCCAGGCGTCGCTGACACACTGATAACTTGACCAACCCGCTCCTGCCATTCTTCAAAACTGAGCGGCCTATTGTCGAGCGCGGATGGCAAACGAAATCCAAAATCAACCAAAACGGTCTTTCGAGACCGGTCGCCGTGATACATGCCCCGAATCTGTGGAATCGTCTGATGGCTCTCATCGATGATTGTCAATGCGTCATCCGGCAAATAGTCCAAGAGCGTTGCCGGCGGCTCACCTTCGTCTCTTTTAGATAAGTGCCTCGAGTAATTCTCGACACCGTGGCAGTAACCAATCTCCTTGATCATTTCTAAATCGAACATTGTCCGTTGATGTAAACGTTGAGCCTCACTAAACTTTCCATCTTTCTCAAGTCTAGGTCTCCAGTCGTCTAATTCAGACTTAATTCTTGTCACTGCCTCAAGGGCGCGCTCTCTCGGTGCCACAAAATGAGATTTTGGATATACGACGACTTTGTCGTGCTGTCTCAATGTTTTACCTGAGATTGGGTCAAATGTCTCAAGGCGCTCAATTTCTGTCCCGAACAATTCGACGCGAAGAGCCCGTTCTTCGTAGGACAGAAACACTTCAATCACATCACCACGAACGCGAAATATTCCCCGTGAAAAATCGTGGTCGTTCCTCTCATATTGAATTTCTACCAGTTTCTTTAAAATTGATTCGCGACTGACGTCTTGACCGCACTCCAGCGGTAATACCATGCCGTAATAGGCCTCAGGAGAACCTAATCCGTAAATACAGGAAACACTTGAAACAATCAGGACATCACGCCGCTCAAAAAGGGACCTCGTCGCGGACAGTCTCATTCTGTCAATCTCGTCGTTGATCGTCGCTTCCTTTTCAATGTACGAATCTGTAGATGGAACATATGCCTCAGGTTGATAGTAGTCGTAATAACTAACAAAATACTCAACGGCATTCTCGGGAAAAAATCGGCAAAACTCTTGATACAACTGAGCCGCAAGAGTTTTATTGTGAACCATCACCAGAGTCGGACGATTCTGAGCGGCGATGACCTGGGCCATTGTGAAAGTCTTTCCAGACCCAGTAACCCCTAAGAGCACCTGATGTGTGTCACCACGCACAAGCCCATCATTAAGTTCAGTAACTGCACGCAGTTGGTCACCACGAACTTCAAAGTCCGTCACTAGGTTAAACACATCATTTGGGGAACTCATCACTATGGAAAATGACTGCCCTTTGTCAGTCACAAGGAATCAGTCTTAACGTTCTTGCGCGTCTCAGCGCTGGTCTGGATCGGGTTCCTGATACAACGCGTAATATCCTCGACGAGTTCGAGTCTCAACATCTTCCAACTCAGTTCGTGTCGGTTTCACCTTAACTTCAACGCGCCGCCACGTTCCATCCAAGTTTAAATTGGTTGATATGTAACCTAGGGCATAACGTGTTTCGAGTTCTCGTCCAATGTCCTCGTAGATACCATCAAGAGCATCAACCTCGGTTGGAAAGAATACTCGTCCGCCAGTAACTTCAGTCAATTGCTCAAGTTTCATCCGTTCACGTAGTTTGTCAGACGAAGGAATATTTCCCTGAAATCCGATTGCATAAACGGTAACATCAGAGGCTCGCAGTAGTTCAAGGGTATCGTCGAATGGCATTCGACTCCGAGTGTCATACCCATCGGAGTACATCAGTAACACTTTGCGTCCGTCTTGACCAAACGCTCCGTCGAGATAGACACCGAGTGCATCGTAGAAGGCAGTCATCACACCAGGCCGCCGGTTCCGGATGCGTTCGATAAGCCTTGGCACATCATTCTGACTGTAACGTCCAACTCGAACTGTTTCATCGAAGTCGACCAACGTCATATCTTCCGCATACGTAATGGTATTGAGAAATCTGATTGCAGCCGTCTTTGCGAGTCGCTCGTCCTTGCCACCCATACTCGCACTCGCATCCAAGAGCACCCCGAGATGCATTGGAAGGCTCTCATTGTCCACATTCATACCTCGAGAGAAATACTGGATCTCTTGCAGTTCACCATCCTCATATATCTCAAGGTCTTCTGGGCTCAAATCAACTACTGGCTCACCCTCTTCATCGACGACAGTAACACCCACATGGACCAAGTTGATGCTACTCGTGAACAAGGGGCGCTGTGCAAATACAACTGGCGAGAGAAGTAAAACTATCAGGACGTTAACCCAGATTCGTAGCATGAAAAAGCACCTCAGACGAAAGTCTGCTACTCAAATTAGATAATAGCTTAAGCGACGAGGTGGACCAACAAGTTGGTATAGCGAACGACACTAATCTATGCCTAAGCACCGATCCTGCCGCAGCGAAAGAAGCACTTGGAACTCCTATCTGCGACGACTTACCGCCGTATAATCAATCATTCCTATGCGGTGTGTCGCAATTTGCCAAACAACTCAGGTCGCCAGAAATCTATGGAAAGCTCTAGTTCCAGATATAGATGTCGAAGTAATTGTCAAAAGTAGAACGTTGTACCGACAACTACATAATGAAGGCGTTTCCGCACGTGTGGCCGATCCACGGCGAGTCGACAGTTACGTGAAGTGTGATGTTGGCCCAGCTACGTGTGTCATTCTCGAGGACGATGGTCAGCACAGTATTAAACGTCCACTTCGGGCCATTCTTGATGCAGGTGCTGTGCTTGTATATGTTCTGACCGCAACCGGAGCCAATAAGTCCGCGAGAGTCGCCGAGTGGCGCACAGAATTTCCAGATGTGTCTCCGATTAGTCTTAGCCACTTAATAAAGCATTCATTGCTAGACGCGCTCGGGCGTTCCTTTACACGGGCGCGAGTAAAACAGTACCAACGGTACTTTTCGGATGCCAGCCGTGTCCTAATACTCCTGCATAACAACCCCGATCCTGACGCACTTGCAAGCGGGCTAGCTTTGCGCAGTCTTCTGCATCGGACGAAGGCCACGGCAATCATTGGTTCCTTTCAAGGAATAACACGGCCAGAAAATATCCGCATGGCCAATCTGTTAGATATCTCCGTCGAACTCGTCACCACAGAGTCGCTAGATAATTTTGACCGAATAGCCACCGTGGATGTTCAACCCACTTACTTCGGAGAACTGCTCAGTCACGTCGACTTAGTCATCGATCATCATCCAGACCAAACCGGAACCTCGGCGACGTTTTCAGACATACGCCCCGACTACGGGTCTGCATCGACGATCTTGACGGAGCACCTCCAAGCCGTCGAAGCAAATATATCTGAGCGAACGGCTACCGCGATGCTCTACGCGATCAAATCAGATACTCTGTTTTTAAATCGGCAAACAAATCGAGAAGATCTTGAAGCCTTTACCTTCCTTTACCCACTAGCCAATGCAGCGCTTGTCAGAAAAATGGAAGGCACCGGTATTACAACCGAACGACTCACGTTTGTTGCACACGCGGTTAAGGCCTCTCAAATGCGCTCCAAAATCTACTCTGCCCATCTAGGCAAAGCGCCTCGTGAAGACCTCGTAGCCTATGTCGCGGACTTTCTCTTGCAATTGGATGACATAAGGTGGTCGATTGTCTCCGGACAAGTTGGTGACGAACTAATCTTCTCGGTCCGAAACTCAGGATACTCACGAAGCGCTGGAGAGTTCGTTAAGATGTTCTTTGAGAAAATTGGAAAGGCCGGTGGCCATCGTGCAATGGCGAAGGCCGTAGTGCCGATTGGCACGTTTCGGAAGAAATTTGGCAATCTCAATTCATTGCAGATATCTGCTCTGCTTCTAACATTCGCAACAGAATTCCTGACCAGTGCGCCTGGAAATGAATAGAAGAAAGTAACTCCACATCCGGGTCTACAGCAGTTTTGCCTAGAAACATTTTGGCGAGCTTGACAATGTGATTGCTCTTAAAAATCAGGCCGCGGAATAATCAAAGAATCTGCCGGTGACTCTGGTTTCGTTAAGACTTGTGTCCCGATCCCTTCTCCACTCGCACCGAGCACTGGATCGACAAATTGTTTAAATCCATCGTCGCGACCGATTGCCATAAGGTCGGGAAGTGTAAAGATACGATCAGACTTTTCGTCGTATGTCCCTGAGAAGTCAAATGGTCCAAGCGGATTATGGCTGGGATGTACATGGAACACGGCTTGAAATGACGGCTCCCAGGCAGCTAGCGCGTCTCGGAGCGAAGAAGTTTCCAAAGTAAGCAAGAATTCACCCACGCGACCGCGTAAATCCCGTCGCTCAGCAGTTAACGAATGTGGCCCTTTTGATTCTGGTGCCGCTGACACCAGAATCACCTGCTCGGCCCCAGCGAGCGCCACCTCTTCCAACAAACGACCAATTGCATCGGGACGATCACATAGACGGTGGGTCTCGTCGCTACAGACAGTACCGGTGCCAAACTTTGTCAGGTGCGCTTCGGTCACAACGGGAGCTCTAATCGAGGCAGACAAAACATCGACCACATGAACTTGAGCCGGACCAGAAAGATCCATAACTTCCACGTCGCGGCCATTCCCTTCCACATCGAGACGACGACCGAAAAACGCATCATGATCACCCGATGCCAGTAGACCGAATACCAAATCCCGGCGAGCATCGAGATCATGAACAGTAACTATCAATTCCCGAAATCCAGGTTGACCGACATTGTTAGATAACAGTTCAGCGTAACGTTCAGATAGATCATGAACGTCGGGTTTTGAGATCTTTACGGAGCCACGCATAACTGCCCAGAGACGATCGGTAAAATGACTCTTAACTCGAGAAACGCTAATTGGCGCGCCGAACAGACGCCACAACATCGCTCCCTGAGATCGACGATGTTGCCGCCATATTCTTGGCAATAGTTCGCCCGCGACCAGAACACCAATAAAAACCAGCAATGTAATCGATATAAATCGTGGTATTAAAAGCGGTAACACATCGGGGCGAAAAACCGCTTCCACTAGTCGCGTGTAACTAAGCGCTAACCGATCTCCGACGCCGAGACCAGCTAGTCGCAGGACAAAACCCACTGGATAAACAATGGCAGCTGTGACAATTACGATGAGAGGAGCAAGAAAAGATGACAGAGCAACTAACAACGCCAAAATAGCGCCCTTCACCGTTAGTCGCCAATCATAAAACTTCCGAGAAAACAGCGAGTTCCAAGCACCTTCGTTATCCCAAAGGGCCGGTCCTCCGTCAACAGCTGAAAACATCGCACTCACAACACCAATACCACGGCCAGCCACCAAATCAATCTTCACCCCGGCCTCCTGCAAAGACCGGAGCACACCAGCGTGATAAGCACCAGCCGTGCCACTGCCAGTCAAGACTAGAGCTGTCTTCCGGTTGGGTGAATAGCGACGCGATGAGTGCGATGGATTAGACGTGATCGGAGTGCCTTATTGAACGTCGTGAAGGGTGACCAACTTAACAACCTCAAACTCCCGCTGTCCACCGGGAGTTGGTACTCGGACCTCATCTCCTACCTCTTTTCCAACAAGGGCTCGTCCGATTGGCGATGCCGTAGAAATATGGCCCTTATTAGGGTCTGCGTCCTCGGCCATCACCAATTCGTAGGTGACGGTGTCTCCGCCTGTTTCACGAAGTTCCACAGTAGAACCGAAAGCCGCACGATCCCTAGGCAACTTGTCAAGATTCATCAGGGCGATCTCCGACACCCTCTTCTGGAGCAAGCTAATCTGGGACTCAACCAGTCGCTGCCGTTCCTTCGCCGCCTGATATTCAGCATTCTCCCTCAAATCACCGTGCTCACGTGCTTTCTGAATCTCTTTTGGAAGATCATGCTTCAATTCCCGGTCCAAAGCCTGAATCTCATCTTCAAATCGTTTGAGCAACTTTGATTTCATGTAAAAGCTAGCCTAGCACATCTGATATCCTGCTTAGACTCAAACCTCCGCAACTATCAGACTGGTCGCTGCAGTGAACACCATTACCAGCCGGCAAAATCCACTCGTCGCCAAGTTTCGGAGTGGCCGAATAGGACGGCTCCCCCAAAAACAAGTTTTACTTGATGGCGCCAGACTCATCGAGGATGCCCAAGACTCAAAGGTGAAAATTGATGTCGCCCTTTTCTCGGTATCAGCGCTAAAAAGCAACGCTAGATTGACGGGCTTGGCGAAACGGCTAGCGGACTCAGGAGCCAGAGTGCTCAACGTATCAGAAGTCGTAATGCGAGCGGCGAGCCCCGTTCAAACGCCTTCCGGTGTAGTTGCTATAGCCATTCACCAACCATATCCATTAACCCGTATTATGAACAACATCAAGAATGGCCTCGTTCTGGTTGCAGTTGGCGTGCAAAACCCAGGTAACGTTGGTTCAATCATCCGAACAGCAGAGGCTGGAGGCGCTAACGCGGTTATTACGACGGAAGGAACAGCTGACCCTTTCGGTTGGAAGGCCTTGCGAGGCTCAATGGGCAGTTCGTTTCGATTGCCTGTTGCGACCACAAAAAATCTAAAGAAGCTACTTAGCACCGCGAAACAGCATGGGGCTAAAGTAGTCGCTGCCGCACCGCGAGGAGGCACCGGTCTTTATGACGCCGACTTAACCGCGCCCACCTTTCTCTTGGTTGGACCAGAGGGCACGGGCTTAGAACAAAAGCTTGGCGTAGATATCGATTTCCGACTCTCAGTTCCAATGCAAGCAGGCGTCGAATCATTAAACGTTAGCACTGCTACCGGACTCATTATCTACGAAGCAAGACGTCAGGCGATTCATAGCCAGCGTCGTAGTAACCCGAGTAATCCGAAACGTTCGAATAGTCATCGCAGGAATAACAGGAGCGACCGTTGAGATCAGGTGAGTTGTTCGGACTCCCACCGATGAATCCGCCCAAGGCCACGACAACACCTCTCGCCGAAAGGATGCGTCCGAGGACTTTGGATGAATTCATTGGACAGGACTCAATATTGGCTTCCGGCCAACCGCTTCGTGAAGCGATCATTGGAGACACACTCCAATCAATCATCCTGTGGGGGCCTCCAGGAACGGGAAAGACCACCCTTGCTCGTTTAATCGCTAGCATGACTAAGGCAAAGTTTGTTGCCTTCAGTGCCGTTCTTTCAGGCATCAAAGAAATCAGGTCCGTTATGGAAGCCGCAGAATCAGGACGACGGCATCAAGGTCAACGGACAATCCTTTTTGTTGACGAGATCCATCGTTTCAACCGAGCGCAACAGGACGCCTTTCTGCCTCGGGTCGAAGCTGGCGACATCGTGCTCATTGGGGCAACGACTGAAAATCCTTCATTTGAAGTAAACGCTGCCCTGTTATCACGCTCACGAGTGTTTGTGTTGACGCCACTGACCGTCGAAAACCTTGTGTCGGTGTTACAACGGGCCTTAACTGACCCAGACCGAGGCCTCGCCCACAAAAAGCTTACAGTCGCAACTGAATCCCTCGAAGCAATCGCCAGACATGCCAGTGGTGATGCGAGGGTCGCACTCAATTTACTCGAATTGTCGGCCACAATCGCGGCGACAAGAGACGACAAGAATAGGCGCGCCAGTCAAAAGAACACAGGCGCCGCTGGGATCATCGACAATGAATTAATCTCCAAGGCTGTCCAGCGGCGGTCGCTCGTTTATGACAAGTCCGGTGAAGAACACTTTAACCTTATTTCCGCATTGCATAAGTCGATGCGAAACTCTGATGCCGACGCAGCAATCTACTGGCTTGCCCGGATGATAGAAGCCGGAGAAGATCCGATGTACATCGCCAGACGCTTAGTACGTTTCGCATCCGAAGATATCGGCAATGCCGACCCACAAGCTCTGAGTCTCGCCGTCGCAGCCAAGGAAGCCGTGCACTTTATCGGAATGCCGGAAGGCAATACAGCCTTAGCACAAGCGACACTCTATCTATCAGTCGCTCCTAAAAGTAACGCAGTCTATGTAGCCTACGGACAAGCTGCTCACGATGCCCACAATGACATTGCTGAACCTGTGCCGCTGCATCTTCGAAACGCGCCAACCAAACTCATGAAAAATCTCGACTATGGAAAAGACTACCAATACGCTCACGATCATCCGGAAGGAACAACAGCGATGAAATGCCTTCCGCCTCAACTCGAAAATCGACGTTACTACACACCACGAGGACGCGGAGCCGAGCGAGTCATACGAGAACGAATGTCAACTTGGCGTGAAACGCAAGGCAAGAAACAGATGGGGACTAAAGATTAGTGGTTGGTTTCCTCTATTATGTCGGACGCTTCCTTCAACTATTCGGCATGTCGCTGTTATTGATGGCAATCATGACCGCAGGGCCACTGGGACCCAGCCCCCGTATCTTTGGCACCGGTATCGGAGTATTCGGACTGGGATGGCTAATCGTAAAGATATTTCTGAAGTAATCACAATGCTGCAATAATTTCAGCGCTCAAAACTGTTTTCAATCTCACTTCTTGTCAGTCTTAGTACGACTGGTCGACCATGTGGACAAACCGTCGAAAACTCAGTCCGACGGAGTCCCTCCAGCAAATACACCATCTTGTCATGGGTCAGCCTATCGTTCGCCTTAACCGCGGCGTGGCAGGACGTTGTAGCAGCCAAACGTCTGATCACGTCATTCACCTGAGCCCCGGCGTCAAACCCTTCAGCATCAGCTGCTAATTCCCTTACCGTAGATTCCGCCTCAGTTCGCTCAAGCAATCCTGGAATCGTAACAATCTGAATGCTTGCGCCACCAAAGTCTCTAATCTCAAATCCGAGCTGTTCTAAATGAACAGTACGCGCTTCAAGAGCTTCTCGCTGAGTCGCAGCAAGGTCAACCACAATAGGGGTCAAAAGACGCTGCCCTTCCACGGGACCAGCCGACAACTGAGCCATAACCTGTTCAAAGAGAATGCGCTCATGAGCGACATGCTGATCAATAATTGCTACGCCTTCATTATCGACAGCGATGATAAATGTATCGCGAAATTGCCCCAACGGCATCAGAGGCCCACTCTTATCGAGCGCAGCATCTTTATCAAGATCTTTGACGGCCGGTCTAGAACTCAATTGAGACGATGCACTTACCTCCTGAAGTCGAGCGGCACGCATAACCTCCGTAACAGTCGACCAATGACTAACCGGAGATATCCCAGAAGTAATGCCTGGAATTGACCGCGGGATCGGAGAATTGGAAGAAGTCGAAGACTCGGTCGGATGAAGACCTACTGGCATCGGCGTCGATGCTGGCTCTCCCAAGGCGTCACCGACCGCTCGGCGAACCAACTCATGAATCAGGGACTGTTCCAAGAAACGAACTTCAGCCTTCATCGGATGAACATTTACATCGACCTGATCAGAAGGTAAGTCAATGAACAAATGAATCTCCGGGGACCTCAACTTAATAGTAGCTCGAGCGTAGGCATCATGGACGGCATGAGAAATAGTTCGATCTTTGATAACGCGTCGATTCACAAAGATATTTTGGGCACCCCTTGCCGCCCCATGTCTAGTCAGAGCCGCAGCAAATCCCTGAATGACGACCCCCGCAGCTCTCTTTTCAATCTTGACGAGATCCTCACGGTCACCGTATACCTGAAAGAACCTTTCATCGAGTGTTCGAACTTGAGGATATTGCAGAACACGCCGTGCACCATTAGTAAGAGAAAACCCAACTTCAGGATGACCCAAGGCTAACTGCGTTATTGTTCTTGAAACTTGTGACGACTCGGCTCCATCGGACTTAAGGAATTTCCGGCGCGCCGGAACGTTGTAAAAGAGCTCTGTTACTTCGACCACAGTCCCGTTTGGCATTCCAACTTCGCTAGGTGTACCCACAGAGCCACCATCAACACGAAGTTCGATCCCATAGGGCGCATTGGACGTCTTCGTCCGCAAACTTAAATGAGACACAGAGGCAATACTAGGTAACGCTTCCCCCCGAAATCCCATCGTATTGAGACCCATAAGATCATCGAGACTACTTAACTTACTAGTCGCATGACGCTCCAGAGCCAACTGCGCGTCTTTCGGGCTCATGCCTGTGCCGTCGTCTTGGACGCGAATCAGTCTTTTACCACCACCCTTAACCGTAACGTCAATCCGCCTCGAACCAGCATCAATCGAATTCTCTACCAACTCTTTTAGAGCTGAAGCCGGGCGCTCAACGACTTCACCAGCCGCGATCTGATTCGCCAGCTCAGGTGAAAGACGATGTATGGCAGGCATGTTCTATATCCGTGTCACTCCGAGTCCGCAAGAAGTTCGGCATGGGCCGCAGCGAGGCGGGCTGTCGGTATCCGATATGGAGATGCACTTACATAATCCAGGCCGACGCTAGCAAAAAACCGAATTGAAGCAGGGTCTCCCCCATGCTCTCCGCAGACACCCAATTTAAGACGAGGGGCAGTTGCGCGACCTTTTTCAACTGCCAAACGAACCAGTTCACCCACTCCTTCAATGTCGATCGATGCAAATGGATCTCGGTCAATAATCCGACGTTCACGATAGACGCGCAGAAATTTTTGCGCGTCGTCACGAGAAAATCCAAAGGCCATCTGTGTTAGGTCGTTCGTCCCAAATGAAAAAAAGTCGGCTTCCTTAGCAATCTGATCCGCGGTTATCGCACCACGAGGAACTTCTATCATCGTGCCTACTAAGTACTTAACTTTTTTGCCCATCGCCTTCATTGCATCGGCCGCAACTCGGTCAATGAGTTCCCTTTGGTCCTGAAACTCCTTTACGTGTCCGACTAGAGGAATCATGATCTCCGGAACAATTTTGTATCCCTCTTTCGCGAGCTGGCAGGCCGCTTCTATGATCGCCCGCGTCTGCATTTCCGTAATCTCAGGATAACTAATTGCCAGACGAACGCCACGGTGCCCCATCATAGGGTTAAATTCATGCAACTGCTCTACCCGCCGAAGTAAATCTCGCTTCTGAACCAGCTCCGCATGTTTACCAGTTGCCACCTCAAGAAGCGCGATTTCCACCATCAACTCTTCTCGCTTCGGCAGGAATTCATGAAGTGGCGGATCAACCAACCGAATCGTTACAGGCTCACCTTGCATCGCCTTGAAAAGGCCATAGAAATCCTTCCTCTGTAGAGGAAGCAATCGGTCCAGTGCTGCGCGTCGGTCCAACGCCGTCTGAGACAAAATCATCCGCTGCATGATCGGTAGTCGGTCTTCTCCAAAGAACATATGCTCCGTCCGACAGAGGCCAATTCCTCGAGCACCGAACTCGTAGGCCGTCTTAGCTTGATCAGGAAGATCTGCATTCGCCCTGACACCCAAAGACCGACATTTGTCCGCCCACGACAAAAGTCGCGAAAATCGTTGAAAGAGATCGGAACGTTTAGGTTTGAGGTTTCCATTGAGAACCTGAAGGATTTCACTGGGTTTTGTTTCGACGCGACCCAATTTAACTTCACCGGAAAGACCATCAAACGAAAGATATTCGCCTTCCCTAATTACCTGTTTGTTAACGGTGACGGTCCGGTTCTCTTCGTCAACCCACAATTCTCCCGCGCCAACCACTGACGGTTTTCCCATTTGGCGTCCAACCACAGCAGCATGCGATGTCATCCCACCAGTGGCTGTCAACACACCATTCGCTACATGCATGCCATGGATGTCATCCGGAACAGTTTCCTTCCGAACCAAAATCACCGATCTTCCTTTTCTCGTCCATGACACTGCATCATCCGCAGTGAAGACAACCTGCCCTGAAGCCGCCCCAGGTGAAGCTGGCAGTCCTTTCGTTGTTACCGGAAATGACCGCCACGCGGTCGGGTCAAACACCGGAGCAAGTAGTTGGGAAAGAGAATCCGGATCGACCAATAGCACCGCCTCAGATTGATTAATTAGTCGTTCAGCCACCATATCGGTTGCAATAACGACCGCGGCATACCCGGTTCTCTTTCCACTCCGGGTTTGCAGCATAAACAGCTCTTCGTCTTGTATCGTAAACTCAAAATCCTGAACATCTTTGTAATGGCGCTCCAGCCGGTTCGTAATCCGGCGAAGTTGACGATAAGCTTTTGGCATCACTTTCTGTAATTCGCCGATCGGTTGTGGTGTGCGGATACCAGCGACCACATCTTCTCCTTGCGCATTGACCAAGAATTCTCCATAGAATTCACGAGCACCCGTGGCGGGGTTCCGCGTAAATCCAACACCTGTGGCTGAACGGTCGCCCGTATTACCAAACACCATCGCCTGGATGTTGACTGCTGTGCCAATCTCGTCAGGAATGTCGTAGATTCTTCGGTACTCGATTGCGCGTGGATTTTGCCAAGACCGAAATACAGCGTCTCGGGCCATTCGAAGTTGCTCGAAAGGGTCCTGAGGAAATTTACGCCCCGACTCACGGCGCACAACATCTCTGTAGCGTCCAACGACATCAAGCAGGTCTTGCTCATCAAGTTCCGTATCCAAACGAACACCACGTTCGTCTTTAACCCCATCAAGCACGTGGTCGAACGCCTCCTTCGGAATCTCAAGTACAACGTTGCCAAACATCTGAATGAACCGGCGATAACTGTCGGCTGAAAAGCGGCCATTCGACGTCCTGGCCTTTAGTCCTTCCAGCGCATCATCGTTCAGACCCAAGTTGAGGATCGTGTCCATCATGCCCGGCATAGAAAATTTCGAACCTGATCTCACCGACACCAACAAAGGATCGGTTTTTGAGCCCAGTTTGAATCCGGTCACGCGTTCAAGTCGACGAAGATGCGTGGCCATCTCCTTTTCAATCCGCTCAGATACCTTCTGGCCACCCTCATAGAACAGTGTGCAAACATTGGTGGACACAGTAAAACCAGGGGGCACAGGCAGTCCAGCATTGGTCATCTCAGCCAAACCAGCTCCCTTGCCTCCGAGTAGATCCCGCTTTCTACGGTCACCATCCGCTTTTCCAGCACCAAAAAAGAAAATGTTCTTTGCGCGGTTGGCCTTGGAGGCACGGACGGTGCTTTTCGTCTTCCTACGAACTCGCCGGCGAGCCGTGGTCGCGTTACTGCCAAGTGAACTACTAGATCTCTTCGGTGTTTTTTTCAAAACTTTTTTCTTGGCCATACAAAATCTTTGTTGTCTCTTAGTAAGAAAAGATTAATGGTTTATGTTGAAGACTCGTCCTCTGGCACAATCTCTGAAACGTCGGCAAGCCGACTGACAAGACGCTCGACACGCTTCATCAGGTGTAAACGAACCTGCCTCACATCGGGATCATCAACCATAACGAAAACTTCCGTAAAGAATCGATCTACTGCTGGACCTAACATCGCCGCCTGCGCGAATGCCTCGCGATACCCGCCACCAGTTGACACGGCATCGTCGATGACCGGCCGCCGTTTCTCAATTTCCGCAAACAGCGCCTCCTCGGCTCGCTCGGTGAGCCGAGATGACAGACGGCGATAATCAGTACTCTCCGCAGCAAGAAACTCCTCGTCGGAAATCTCCTTGGCTATATTCTTCACTCGCTTAAATAGGTTTGCTAACTGCCTAAACTCGGTCGTGTCGGTAAATTCTGGAAGCACCTCGAGTTTTTGACGCGCGTCGAGAGGAAGAAGATCGTCCAGTAATGTTTGTTTGGTAACAGACCGAACATTTCGAATGTCGAAACCGCGCTCTTCGAGCAAGTATCGCATCCGTTCTCGTAGAAAGGAAACTTCTCGAACTTCCGTATCTTGATCAGGCCTACCATGCAACTCATACGCCATTTCAAGTAACCGTCCAAGCGATACGCGTACGTTGAGCTTCGTCAGTTCAGGTAAATCCGTCAAGATTCGAATAATTCCCTGTGCTTGCCTCCGCATGCCGAATGGGTCCCGTGACCCAGTCGGGCGCTCACCAACATGAAAAAGACCGACAAGCGTGTCAAGCTTGTCTGCTAGAGAAACGGCCGCCCATGGTACCGCAGCAGCGCCCAAATCACCGTATGTGGGTGGTGCTGACGCATCTACACCGACCGGGAGGTAGTGGTGATAGATAGCCTTCCATATCTCGATAGGGTCACCCGCTTCACGTGAATAAACCCCACCCATCACACCCTGAAGTTCTGGAAACTCTCCGACCATGTCGGTTGGCAAATCAGCCTTGCACAACAGCCCTGCTTGTCGAGCCGCGGATACGACCGTCAGATCTGCTTCGAACACTTCGCTGGCAATACGCTCGGCCAAACTGCTGACACGACCAGCCTTCTCTCGATAGCTTCCAAGTTTTTGATGAAACAAGAGAGTATCAAGCCGGTCGAGCTGGTCTGCAAGAATTCCCTGGCGGTCTTCGTCCCAGAAAAATCGCGCGTCGCGTAACCTCGCAACGAGAACTCTCTCAGCATTGCGCGCAATTCCTCGAACGTTGTCACGCGGCGTATTGGTCACCGCCAAGAAAGAATTCGTGAGACGACCGCCTTTTGTAACAACCGGGAAATAGTGCTGATGATGAATCATCGTTGTCTTCAGCACCTCTTCTGGAAGGCTTAAGAACTCCGAAGGAAACTGGCCAGTAACCACCGACGGATACTCGACAAGATCAGGCACTTCATCTAACAATGAGTGCCTACCGTCATCAATTTCGACCTGTCCGCCAGCACGGTTCGCAGCACGCGTCAATTTCTGCATAATTCGGCGACGACGTACCTCACGATCGATGACGACGTAACCGGACGAAAGAGCCTGTTTATATTCGCTAACCGACCTTACTCGTATCGCGCTCCCCGGTTGTCCATGTCTACTAAAAAATCGATGCCCATACGTTACAGAGTCAGACGATACAGCCGTGACTCCTTCTGTCGTAGCCGATTCCTGTCGCTGCACACGAAACGGCACAACTCGCCCCCCATATAGAAAAAGAATCCAACGAATCGGGCGACCAAACACTAAATCGCCGCGACCATCAGTAAGTAAAGCATCCCAATTCATCTGTTTCGGGAACGTCAACGCCCTGAGAGTTGCCCCCATGACGTCAGGCAACACCTTCCTGGCCACTACTCCACGCTGATGCTTCTTGTAGACCAAATACTCGCCCTTCGGTGTATTTATGCGCTCCAACCTACTAACGTTCACACCTTGTTTCGCTGCAAACCCTAGGGCAGCAGCTGTCGGCTCGCCGTCGACATTGAACGAAGCCCGAACTGGCGGCCCAGACACAGTCTCCTCGAGGTCGGCCTGTTGAGTAGCGACGCGGTCCACATAAACCACCAAACGGCGAGGGGTAGAAAATGCCTGAATAGGAGCCATCCACTCCAACCTCGCTTCAGACAGAAACCATCCCAAGCGGTCCTTCAATTGATCGGTGAGTGACGGCAACCAGCTCGCCGGAAGTTCCTCACAGCCGATCTCAATTAATAACTCACGAAACATTGTCATCAGTGTCAGTCCCACCAGAAACAGCCGCCATGTGCGCATTTGCGATTGCCACTGCCAACTTTCGAACTCTGAGAATGTACGCGGCACGTTCGGTTACACCGATACTGCCACTCGCATCTAACACATTAAACACGTGGGAACATTTGAGACAGTAGTCGAGAGACGGAAGAACCAATTCAGAACCGAGTAACCGCTCGGCGAACATGTAGTAATCATCAAACAATTTTCTGTGAAATTTTGAAAAATCACCCTTGGGCATTTCGACTTGCCCAAAGGCGTATTTTGACTGCTCGACTTCTTCTCGGTGTCTGACCTCGCCATACGTCACCCCGGCTGCCCACTCAAGGTCATAAACGTTGTCTTTACCTTGTAGATGCATTGCAATCCGTTCAAGTCCGTAAGTCAATTCCACCGAAATGGGCGATAAATCGAGGCCTCCCGCTTGTTGAAAATACGTAAATTGAGTGATCTCAAGCCCATCAAGTAACACCTGCCAGCCTATCCCCCATGCCCCCAGCGTTGGTGACTCCCAGTTATCTTCTTCGAATCGAACATCATGACGTGTCGGATCGATACCACAAGCCTGAAGACTCTCAAGATATAAGTCTTGAGCAGCGTCAGGGGAGGGCTTCAAAATGACTTGGAATTGGTGATGCTTAAACAAGCGATTCGGATTTTCCCCAAACCGACCATCGGCGGGACGGCGAGAGGGTTGTACATATGCTACGTTCCAATGCCGGGGTCCCAACACTCGAAGAAAAGTCTCTGGGTGCATAGTGCCAGCCCCCACCTCGACATCAAGAGGCTGTTGAAGCAAACATCCATGCGACGCCCAAAACCGTGACAGCGACAGGATGAGATCTTGAAGTGTCATCACGAATTCGACCCTGTATCTTCTCCGTCAACTGGCACACCCTCGACTTGATGCAATACCCGTGTTGACCGGAGTTCTCTTTCAAGGTGTAGCGCAATCAATTCACGATGAACCATCGCTAGTTGACGAGCTGAGTCCGGTGTCCAGACTACCCTATTCATATCCATCGCAGGTTGCGTGGCGGCGAAACGAAGAAACAATAAGGCATCCTGTGACAAATCAACCTCACCCTGTCCTGGCCCGCATGACCGACACACAAAAATACCCACATCGCGAACAACAATAGCGCCACTCGAACCTAACTCGTCCCCACATCGGGGGCATGCAACGATCGACGGATAAACACCTTGCAGCCTGAGTAACCAATACTCAAAATAGCGGGCCACTCGATCCACTGGCGCTTCTTCCCTCGCAATCGCTTCAACAACTGATGCGCCCAACCGATACAGCCGTTCGCTAGGGTCGCCTTCCAGAGCCCACATATCTATCAATTCCGCGAAGTAACTCGCATAGCTCAGAGTATCGCTAGACTGACTGGTAAACAGCGACACCACGGGTTCAACATACGACAACCTAACAAGTTCCCGATTCTCACGTTCAAAATACGACAAGCGAACTCGCGTAAACGGTTCAAGACCACCTAAAAATCGCGAACGTACGCGTCTGGCTCCTTTGGCGACCCCGCGTCGTTTCCCTCGATCGCTGGTCAAGAACACAACGATTCGGTCTGCCTCAGCAAGCTTATAGGTTCGTAAAATCAGAGCATCAGCCGTATAAAGCGGCATTATCCAGCCCGAGTCGGAATATTCTACCGCAGTAATTCTTTCTCTTAGTCTGCGGTCAAACGCGGAGATCGCGATTTTAATTTTCTCTAGGGTATCCCGGCTAGTTGGTCCACAAATAATGTTGCCAAACCGAGAAACGCAAAAAACCCAAACATATCGGTGAGCGTCGTAATAAACACAGACGATGCCAGCGCGGGATCTATCTTCATCGCTCGCAGAGCGATCGGTATTAACGTGGCTGCCACCGCAGCTACAAGTAAGTTAACCACCATAGCAAGTGCCAGTATGCCTCCAAAAATTGGGCTACCCACCACGAACCAGGCCACACCAGCACCAACGACACCCAGAATCAGTCCATTGCCTACACCAACAACCGCCTCCTTCACGAGTACTCTGCGTGAATTACTCCACGTAAGTTCACCAAGAGCAATTCCGCGAACCACCACCGTAAGAGTTTGTGTCGCCGCGTTGCCGCCCATACTCGCGACGATTGTCATAAAGGCTGCAAGCGCTACAAAGTCGACCGACGCAAGCTCCTCTCGAAATAACGTGACGACCATTGCCGCCAGAATGGCCGTGACAAGATTGATACCCAACCAAGGCAAACGCTTCCTAATTGACTCACCAGCAGAAGTAAACACGTGCTCGTCGCTGGAAACACCAGCCATCCTGTAAATATCCTCAGTCGCCTCATCCTTGATAACGTCGATGACGTCATCGACTGTGATCATGCCAACCAATTTACTGTCATCATCAACAACTGGTATTGCCAATAAGTTATAGGAAGCAACTAATTGAGCAACTTCTTCTTGGTCAGTATCAACTCGAGCTGTCGTCAGATCAGCAGTCATAATCCGTTTCAATGGGGTCTCCGGTGACACCAGTAACAACCGTCGTAAGGAGATCACACCGACGAGATGTCGACGCCCGTCTACGACATACAGGTAAAACACCATCTCGACGTCCGCGGCCTGTTGGAGTGCCTGAATGGCTTCCCCAGCGGTCAAATCCTCTGACAGTGCGAACACATCCGGATTCATGATTCGACCAGCGGTCTGATCCGCATAGTCGAGAAGATGTTGAACTTCGTCCGACTCTTTACGATGCATGAACTCAAGAACGGACGTCGCTAAAATCTCAGGAAGATCAGCGATCAGGGCCGCCGCATCGTCAGGCGGCAAGTCTTGAAGGACTCTGGACAGTTCTTCGGCAGGATGTTCGACTAACAATGGCACTCGAACTTCGGGCTCAAGTTCGCTAAGCGCCTCCATGGCTAATCGACTGTTACGCTCAAAGAGCGTATCGAACACTGACCGTCTTTCCCGCTCAGGAAGGTCGCTAAGAACTTCAGCGAGGTCGGCAGGATGCTGCTTCTGAAGAAGGTTCAGAAGGTTGGCAGTCGCACCAATCCGCTGCAGTCGTTTGACTGAATCGAGCACGACGTCGATGCGGCGGTGTGGTGACATACCGACAACCTGGAAAGCCGAGAGGCTCCGAAAGTGACAAAGTTAAAACGCAACTAGATCCTTGTTTCACGTTTCCTTAAAGCTAGAACCCTTAAGGTTACCACACTAGAATGAGCCCATGGGAACGGCCACATGTCTCTCAAGAGGTCGTGGTTATGCCGAGACTTCCGAGAATTTGGTCATTGTCTCTCCAGCCAGCGCGAACCCTAACATGCAGATCCAAATATACCTTCGTGGCAAACAAACCTTCCAATTCACGTCTGGCTTCCATCCCAACTTTTTTAATCAAAGTCCCTTGGCGACCCACAACAATCCGTTTCTGCGACTCACGTTCGACCAAAACAGAGCAATATATCTTGAGCATTCCACCATCATCTCGCGCTTCTTCGTCAAATTGGTCTACGACCACCGCAGTAGAAAAAGGCAACTCTGCACTGGTATACCAGAGTATTTTCTCTCGAACCATCTCAGCCGCCAGAAGCCGTTCCGGTTGATCGGTAAGATAATCCTCTGGATACAATGGGGGACCTTCCGGTAGTTGTTCCCCTATGGCACATTCCAATTCTTTTTGACCGTCTCCCGTTAATGCCGAAACGGGAACGATCGCAGCAAACTCCCTCTGCTGTCGATACCAGTCTATTATTGGAAGCAACTGGTTCTTGCGGATAAGATCAATTTTGTTAAGCGCAAGAACCAGAGGTGCTGTTGCACTCTCAAGCTGCGTTAACACATAGCGATCTCCCCTGCCAACCTTCACCGAGGCATCAAGCACAATAACTAAAACGTCTACGCTGCTGATCGTTTCTAACGCCGAATCGACCATCCGCACGTTCATCCGGTGCAACGGCCGGTGAATACCAGGCGTGTCAAGAAACACAACTTGGCCGGCTGGATTTCCAGTAAGACGAGCTACAGCGAGAATTCGATTTCGTGTCGTCTGCGGCTTATCAGAGACGATAGCAAGCTTGGTCCCGACAAGACGATTCAGCAACATTGACTTTCCAGCATTCGGCCGGCCTATTAAAGACGCAAACCCACTACGCATCGGAAGGTTCCTTCTTAAATGCCGGCCGACGATACATCCTAACGCGCTGTATCCTGCGTCTTTCAGCTTCCAAAATTTCTACATTTACCTCATCCACGTGCAGTTGTTCGCCCATCCGAGGAACTCGACCAAGCCGCGCAAGTAGATAGCCGCCGACGGTCTCAAATCCTTGCCGTTCAATTTCGACGTCTAAACAAGAGGCCGCGTCATCAACTCCGACTGTACCGGCAAACACAAAGCGCCCCTCTCCTTCATCGACAATCGGCTCAGCTTCAACGTCATACTCGTCGCGAATCTCACCAACAAGTTCTTCAAGAAGGTCCTCGATGGTTACTAGGCCAGACGTGCCACCATACTCATCATGAACAATCGCAATCTGTACTTGGCGCTGTTGGAATTCTTTCAACAATGCTGCAACCCGCTTCGTCTCTGGCACAACGTACGGCGGGCGCTTCAATCGTTCAATTATCTCATCGTCAACATCTGTGGCGTCCAACGCAACCAAATCTTTCACGAAGACAAACCCTAAAATCTCATCGAGGTTTGCCTTGTAATATGGAATCCGTGATTTCTTCTGCTCGCTAAATAAATTGGTGAGTTCTCTGCGTGTGGCAGATGATTTGACCGCTACGATGTCCGGCCGAGGGGTCATCACCTCTCGAACCAACGTATCGCCAAACTCGACCACCGACTTTAATAACTTCCGCTCTTCATGTTCGTCGACTAAGAAATCAGATTCGCCACCGCTCCCTTCGTTTCCAACTTCCTTTTTGCCATCAAACGCTCTCGGCCGATCACTGTAATGTCGTCCAACTCCGTTCAATAAACCAATCAACGGCCGTGTTATCGGACTCAAGGTTCTCACAATAAAATTAAATGACGGCAATAGAATCTCAATTACACGCTCTGGGCTCCGACGGACCAGAATGAGGGGCAGAACATGACCACATGTCACCACAAAGACAACAAGACCGGCAAACACTATCAGCAGACCTAGATATCCGAGTGACGATGCATTCATCATCACCAGCATCGTCGCCACTATGGTTGCCAATGCTTGCAATAATCTGGCTGGAACGAACAGTCGAACAGGGTCTTCCAGGTAATGACCGAGCGTTTCGGGGCGACCGTTCCACTCCGACCGTTCAGCATTGAGTCGAAGCGGTAATCGCATTAATGCACTGAACGCTGCCTGAACGACTCCCACATACAGAATCACACAACCCAGCAGAAATAGCGTCAACGGCATCATATCGACAGCTCCGCCATGCCTCCTATTCGAAGCAAACGACGCTCGAGTCTACTCATTTGACCAGTATCTGTCTCGTGGTCATAACCCATCAAATGAAGTAAGCCGTGCAACGCCAATCGGCGTATCTCCATATCCACTGACACACCCACGGCCCGAGCTTGACGCTTGGCCACACCGGTTGCAATCACAATATCTCCAAGAACACGCGCACTAGACTGGTCCTGGTGCGGATAGGCATCTGCCGGAAACGACAGGACATCCGTTACTCGATCAAGATTTCGGTAGCGCTTGTTAAGTGCGCGCATCTTTGCGTCACACACAAGCGCTACCACTACTTCACCATAACACCGCTTGGGAGCAACGGTTGACAACCACCGCACGAGACCTCGGGCCGGCCTGGACCGCCCCCGGCCATCCGTCACCACAACCCGTAGCCCAGATTTAGGCATCAGTGCTGCACAAGCTCGCTAGATCGCTCAACAACCATTGGAAAGACTTGGTACTATCAGGCTCGTCTATTCTCATCGTGTCTTGGATGGCCCGTTCTCTTGAGTCTGCAAGGCGGAACCGACAGACCGCGAACTCGAAAATGACTCATAGGCCTTAACAATAGACTGTACAAGCGGATGTCTGACCACATCGCGTTCATCAAACCTGACAATGCACACGCCTGTGACATCCGACACAATTTGCATCGCTTCGACAAGTCCAGAAGTCTTCCCAGACGGTAGATCGATCTGAGTTATATCACCTGTGATCACTGCCTTTGAACCGTATCCAAGGCGTGTCAGAAACATCTTCATCTGTTCGGTTGTCGTGTTTTGGGCTTCGTCAAGAACTACAAACGCGTCGTTTAATGTGCGCCCACGCATGAATGCGATCGGCGCAATTTCGATCACTTCTCGTTCAAGCAATCGATTCACTCGGTCGCCATCAAGCATGTCATAAAGTGCATCATAGAGAGGTCGAAGATATGGGTTCACTTTTTCTTGAAGGTCTCCGGGAAGAAACCCTAGTTTTTCACCAGCTTCTACAGCCGGTCGTGCAAGGATAATACGGCTGACACGCTTCGACGTTAGAAACGACAGAGCTTGGGCCATTCCCAAATACGTCTTCCCTGTCCCAGCCGGGCCAACACCAAACACGATGTCATCCCGTTCAATTGCATCAAGATACTTCTGCTGAGCAATACTTTTTGCTCTGACCTGACGCTTAGTTGACAGCTGGATTGGACTGCGCCCAAAAAACTCTCGCAGGTTGACCTCGTCATCCTGCTCAACCAGTTTAGCGGCTCTTCGTATATCCGATTCTGACAGTCGTTGGCCATCTTTAATGACATCCGATACCTGGCCAACAAACTTCTCTATCTTCGCCACACGGTGAGCGGCGCCACTTACCACCAATTCAGTACCGTCGGTTCGGATCTGTACATCGAAGAGTAACTCAAAATGCTTCAAGTTCTCGTCGTAAGACCCGAAAAGGGTTTCTACTCCCTCATCCGGAACGTGAATTCTTGCAAGAAAAGAGCTGCTGATAGAATATCTCCAAGGTTTCGTGGATCTTAACCACGATGCCGTAGTAACGGTCAAGTCGTCGGATCGAGGTGAAGTTCTCTCAACTGCCTTCTAGACACTTCAGACGGAGACCCACACATCAAATCGAGTGCGTTAGCAGTCTTCGGAAAAGCAATAACATCCCGAATGGATGCCTCTCCTGCCAATAGCGCGACAATCCGGTCAAGGCCCAAGGCGATTCCTCCGTGGGGAGGGGTTCCGTGCTGTAACGCATCAAGAAAAAATCCGAATCTCGATGCCGCTTCCTCATCAGAGATCTTTAACAGTCGAAAGATTTGCTTCTGCAAAGCTTGCTCATGAATTCTGATGCTACCGCCTCCTATCTCCGTGCCATTAAGAACTAAGTCATAAGCGCGAGCCCGAACAGCACCAGGAGTCTCTTCTAAACGGCTAACATCCTCGTCGCGCGGCGCGGTGAAAGGATGATGCATCGACATGTATCGCTCTTCGGTGTCACTCCATTCAAGCAACGGAAAATCGATCACCCATAAAAATTCAAACTGTGACTCATCAAACAAACCTTCCCGCTCTGCTATCGTCAGTCTCAGTTGACCAAGCACACCAGAAGCTTCGGCACTACTTCCCGCAGACAATAGAACCAGGTCGTCCACGCCTGCCTCTAATAATTCCAGTGCCCGTGTCAAAGTCTCGACTCCAGCGGCTTTGAGAATGGAACTTTGTACAACTCCATCCGGAGAACGCCGAATCCACACTAGACCTTTTGCTCCTTGCGCGATCGCTTCATCGACAAGTTGATCAATTTTGTGTCGCGCGTACCTTCCCGCCCCAGGAATGGTCAGCGCTCGGACGAAACCGCCCTCTGCAATAACATTCCTGAATACTTTAAAAGGCGCATCAACAAACACGTCTGAAACGTCTCGAATTTCCAACGGACAGCGCAGGTCTGGTTTGTCAGTGCCGTAACGAGCGATAGCCTCATCGAATGTCATCCGCGCAAATGGAGCCGTGACCTCTCTGCCCACTGACTGGCACACTGTACGCATCAAGCCTTCAACAACACCGAAGACTTCGTCTTGAGTCGTGAAGGACATCTCGATGTCAATCTGAGTGAACTCTGGCTGACGGTCCGCACGCAAATCTTCATCTCGAAAACATCGAACAACCTGAAAATAACGGTCCATGCCTGAAATCATCAGTAGTTGCTTAAATATCTGTGGAGATTGTGGCAGCGCATAGTAATGCCCTGCATGCACACGACTCGGGACAAGATAGTCCCTCGCACCCTCGGGCGTCGACTTCGCCAACATCGGAGTCTCAATCTCCCAGAATCCGTGTTCATCGAGACACCGGCGAACACCCATCGTAATTTTGTGGCGCAGGCCTATGTTGTCTCTCATTCGTTGGCGGCGGAGGTCAAGATAGCGATACCGTAGTCGCACTTCTTCAGATACTGGTATTTCCTCGTCGATCTGAAACGGCGGCGTCACAGAAGTATTCAACACAGTGATGGCGCGTGCCGCCACTTCAACCTCACCTGTCTCAATCTTGGTGTTGAGCGTATCTTCAGACCGGTGTTCGATCGGACCTTCGACGCACACAACAAACTCTGGTCGAATCTTCTTTGCAATATCAAGCAATGGCCCATCGTCACGCGCCACAACCTGTGTAATGCCGTAACGATCCCGTATGTCTATAAAAATTAGCGATCCTAGATCTCGAATCTTATGAACCCACCCCATCAAAATGACATCAGTTCCAACATCATGTGGACGCAGTTCTCCACAGGTATGAGTTCTCACAACTTCGTCTTTTCTCTCCGACACTTGTGGATTATCTCCGCGTCTTAAATCACTTCTCGTTAGAAAGCAGCACTCCAGCGACATCCGCGCGACTAACAGTAGACTGCTCTCCCGTTGTCATGTTCTTAACAGTTACGTTCCCGTGTTCAAGCTCGTCATCTCCGACAATTAGCACATACGCTGCGCTCACACGGTCAGCGTATTTCATTTGCGACCTCAATGAGCGAGCCTCATACTCAATCAACACTCGCAACCCTGCTCCGCGAAGATCGCGAGCGAGCACTTGGCCAGAAACCCGAGCCTCATCACCTATCGCTACAACAAAAGCATCAATTGACGTTGAATCAGACTCCTCCTCTGGCATCGCTAGAATGAGTCGATCGACTCCTGCAGCAAAGCCCATACCGGCCCTGTCTGGACCTCCAAGCTGCTTAACAAGATTGTCATATCGCCCACCACCCAACACAGCGTTCTGCGCTCCAATCCCTTGAGTCACAATTTCAAAGGTCGTACGACTGTAGTAGTCGAGCCCTCTTACCAATCGATGAGACACCTGAAAGTTCAAAGAATAGACTTCCAACATTCGTTTTACCGTATCAAAGTGATCTCGGCATCCACCGCACAGATGGTCTTCAGAATGCGGTAACTGATCGATGATTTCTTGATCACTCGGCACCTTGCAGTCAAAAATTCTCAGTGGATTGGTCTTGGCCCTGCGTTGACAGTCCTTACACAGCTCCTGCACGCGACTACCAAGGACATCGGTTAGTTTCTCACTAAATAAGGGACGGCACGTCGAACACCCTACGGAGTTAATAAGTAACTTGATATCCTCAATACCCAATCCGGCAACAAAACTCACTGCCATTTCAATAATTTCGGCATCTAACAATGGTGCTTTTATACCAAACGCCTCAACATCAAATTGATAAAACTGTCGATATCGTCCTTTCTGTGGACGTTCGTAACGAAACATTGGCCCCAAACTGTACAGCTTGGCGACCGGCATAGACTGCTCCAACGAGTGCTGGACAAACGCCCGAACCATACTTGGCGTCGCCTCCGGCCGCAGTGTCACGCGGTCGCCACTCTTATCGACAAAAGTGTACATCTCCTTCTGTACGATGTCGGTCGCCTCCCCTGTGCCTTTGGCAAACAGTTCTTCCCGTTCCAGAATCGGCGTCCGAATCTCTTGGTACCCATATTGACGGCAAATACGACGAGCAACCGTTTCGAGTCGCTGCCAGCGCCCGACGTCACTTGGGAGAATATCTCGAGTTCCTCGAACGGTTGAAATCATAGTGATTGATATTCGTTCTTGTATTCAACATAGTGTTCGGAGTACCGCCGAATCGAGGCAACTTCATCATCGCTCAACATCCGACGAACCCGCCCGGGGTTACCCATAACGAGGGATCGAGACGGCACCACCATGCCTTCGGTAATGAGAGCACCAGCTGCCACGATTGAATCAATCTCAATCCTGGCACCATTCAAGACAATCACGCCCATGCTCACCAAACACCGGTCCTCCACCGTACAGCCATGGAGTACCGCTGCATGTCCAATCGTTACATCATCTCCCAGACTCGTCGGGTAGGAACCACTCATCACATGAACCACACACCCATCTTGAATGTTCGTTCGTCGGCCCACCCGTATGCTATTGACATCGCCTCGAATTACGGCGTTCATCCAGACGCTACTATCGGCTCCTATAACAACGTCGCCAATGACCTGAGCACTCTGATCAATAAACGCCGTCTTCGCGACGCGTGGATGGACAGAACCAAATGGGCGGAGCACTAGAAAGATTATACCCGTGGGGGAAACCTGACTTCTCCCTACAAACTAAGTCATAATCGCACAGATGTCTGCTACACCTGTATCTGACACGTTGGACCGACCTCTGGCCAGTCTGAGATTATCCGTCACCGACCGGTGTAATTTGCGGTGCCAATACTGCATGCCGGAAGACGAATATGTTTGGCTTCCTCGTGAAGACATTCTGAGTTTTGAGGAAATTAGCACCCTGACCGATCTGTTCACCACCGTCGGTGTCAACAAAGTTCGGCTCACCGGCGGTGAACCTCTTCTACGTAAGAATTTACCAGACCTTATTACGGTGCTCGCAGCTAAGCCGGCCATTCAAGACTTGGCCTTGACAACCAACGGAATCTTGTTGGCTGATCAAGCCACCACACTACAGTCCGCTGGCCTCCATCGAATTACGGTAAGCCTTGATACGCTGAAACCGGACCGCTTCAAGGCTTTAACTCGATTCGACGAATTAGCTGCAGTCTTGTCTGGCCTCAATCAGGCGGTTCAAACCTGGGTCGATCAGGTCAAGATAGATTCCGTCATTATCCGCGGCGTCAATGACGATGAGTTGATCGACCTGCTCGAGTATGGGCGCCAACTTGGTGCCGAAGTTCGCTTTATCGAGTACATGGACGTCGGAGGCGCTACCCGATGGACATTCGACGACGTAGTTGCCTCTACCGAGATGCTTCAACTAATAGAAGCCAGATATGGCACCGTAACACCAGTCGACGAACACACATCTGCTCCGGCAGACCGCTACCGCCTGTCTGACGGTACGACGTTCGGTATTATTTCGTCGACAACCGCTCCTTTTTGCCGGGATTGCGACCGCAGTCGAATTACTGCTGACGGGTTGTGGTATCTCTGCTTATACGCCCAGGCCGGAATTGATTTGCGGGGACCGCTACGTGATGGAATGTCATCAAACCATCTACAAAAACTTATTGAGTCCACCTGGAATGCCAGAAACGACCGTGGCGCAGAAACTCGTTTAGCGGCAGGAAATCGCCAACCGCTCGTCACACTCGAATCACTTCAAAAACAACCCCACCTTGAGATGCATACACGCGGGGGATAACAGGTCAGACGCCGATACGCCTTCTTCACTGGAAACCTAGATTTTTCCCGTAGAGGGTAATCCTGCGAAGCTTTAGTTAGCGTATTGCACGCGGATCCACATCGACTCGAAGCGAACACCTGTGGCTCAAAAACAAAAGCCGGCCGAGAAACCTCGGCCGGCCCGAATATCCGGTGTGACGACACCACCCAATAACCGTAACAAAAGCGCTCAGTTGTTACTCTTCAATCCTTGAATCTGAACCGTCTCAGGAGCTTCTTCCTTGAGCACCTTCTGACGATACAACTGCGCCATCTGTTCATGATAGCGTGCATCCTTTTCGTCAGTGTTTTGGTCGGTTCCACTCTCTTGACCGTTCTTTAAAGCCGCCCGAGCAGCGAACTTCTCCTGTCGGGCATTCTTAGCAATACCCTGCTGGTCGAGGTCGGTCTGGACACCAGCCGCCACCGCCGCCTCATCAAGCACAAGGCTGTGCTCGGTCGTTCCAAGCCCAACCTCTTTCCCGCCGGCAAAAATCTCATGGCGGCCGTGTTCCTCATACCACTTGGTTAATGTAGCCGTCATGTGCATCTTCTCAATGATGTTCCGCCAGCCAATACCGGTATTGTAAGCACAGAAGGAAATCTCGCCCTCCTGAGTCGCATACGGAATAATGCACCGCTCTGTCCGCCGGAAGTCATAGTTGAAAAGGTCTTGAAACCACATACCCGCAACGAACAGAAAATTCCATCTGTCTTCCCGGCGTTTGGCTATGTCGTCATGTGTCCGAGAGCCGGCGACACTGCCGTAGTCATGCCCTGTCGCGCCAAAGGTCTTATCAAACTTCTTCATTAAGTCGGAAAGCTTGAAATGGGTCGGCGACTTAAACGGATCGTAATTCCGCATTAGAGCCAACGCCATTCCTACCACAGAAGAAAATCTACCTCGAGCCGCGTCATTTACCGTTGCAATGTCCTTCGCGAGACGCTCACCCTTAACAAACGCCGTAAACGGCACCGCTTCCTTGGTTTCCTTGTCAATCATGACAGCCATCCCCACACCACAATTCGGATGGCAACCACAGTTCAATTGTCCCCAATCCTCCTGAGGTCCGTGTACCAAATCGGCCCAGTCAGTAAAGGTGCCCATGAAGGAAATAGGAAACCAGTCGCGAGTGGGCTCGCCGATTCCCGTCTGATTCTTCACATCATGCGCCAAGTGCGACAAAGTGTACCGCTGGGCATGTCGACGTTCATCGGTAATTTCCTCGTCACGACCAGTAAACGAAACCGGTTGAAACGACAAGAAACTAATTTTCTTAGGATTATCCAGGGCAAACTGCACGACCCGCCCGACCTGCTCATTATTAATTCCGTTCAAAATGGTAATGACCGGCACGATATCCACACCCGCTTTGTGCAGATTTTCAATTGCCTGCAATTTCACATCAAAGAGATTACCAACAAGGCGATGTGAGTTCGCTGCATTCCCGACACCATCAAACTGGAGGTAGGCATACCGCAAACCTGCATCCGCTGCGGCCTTCGCAAAATCAGGATTTTTCGCGAATTCGATACCATTCGTTGCAGCCTGAACACTGTTATAACCAACCTTACGTGAATAGCTAACTGCATCAAGAAAATACGGCGACATCGTGGGTTCACCACCAGAAAACTGAACAGACATCTGCCGTTTCGGTTTGATAGAAATGGCATTATCAAGCAACGTCTTGATGTCATCCCAGCTGAGTTCGTGAACAAACCCCACCTGATTGGCATCCATAAAACACGGGTCGCACATCATGTTGCAGCGATTAGTCAGGTCGATGGTCAAAACGGAACCACGCCCATATTTGATCGTGCTGCTGCCATGGTTGTGTAGCTTCTCGTCATTGTGGGCCCGCATATCGCTTCCGGGAAATGTTTCCTCAAGGTGACGAAAGAACTCCGTGTCGATGGCCATGACATCTTCGTAGTGACCATGAATAGGGCAATCCTTAATCATCTTGATCTTCCCATCATCCTCGACGATCTGCGCCTTGATCTCTCCCACTTTCTCATGGAGAAGATCTTTGTAATCTTTCTTCCCATCGAGGATCGCCTGACGGGCCTCACGTACACACTTAGGGCACAGGGAATCAGTCTCACGAGGCCAACCCAACGGAGGCTTGACCTTCTCGTCCGATTTCAATAATGGCTTATCTGCCCATGCAGGTGTGAACGAGGGCTTCTGAGCCATCTGGTTCCACGCGTTATAGAAAAACCAGGCTCCGTTAGCAGCGTACGAAAGACCCTTTTCAGCGTATTTTACGGGCTTATGCATATAGACTCCTTAGGGACTCGGAGTTGAACAATCCGACATCCCCAATACGATGTTATCGTCGAGATTAACCTCTTGTTAAATTCACTTATATGAAGTGTAGGATAGCGGTCTTGAAAGGCAAATGGTGCATTTTTCAGTGTTTGGGCATATTTTAGGGATGAGTGGGCATTAAAAAGCTATGAACGGGAACCGAAAATGGCAATCTTGGCCACTTCTTCCTGCTTAATCAGATACTTCTAAGTCGTTAACTTGAATCTCCAGCTCGAAACTGAGAGTCTGAAGGGTAATCGATGAGATTCCTTATTACGTTTGTCACGGCTATCCATCTGATCGGAACGCTTCCAGCTAACCAAAATGCGCTCGCGGCAGATACATTTGACCAAAGCTATCGTAACTACCACCAACTGTTGCGTAACCACGTAGACGACTCAGCTGTTAATTATTCTGCACTCAAAGCGAACCGTACATTACTTGATTCCATTGTCAGCCAATTCGGTCGTGTCACAAAATCAGAACTGGACAATTGGTCAACCGAAGAGCAAATCGCATACTGGATCAATGCGTACAACGTGTTTACTCTACAGGCAATCGTAGACCACTACCCTATCGAGTGGCGGTGGATAAACTTTCTCACGTTGACTCCACGGAATAGCATCAAACAGATACCCGGCGTATGGACCGAACTTCAATGGAACATCGCTGGAACCACAATGACGCTCGACGAGATCGAGCATGAAACACTCCGTCCTCTGTATCAAGAACCCCGCATTCATATGGCAGTCAATTGCGCTTCGATAAGCTGTCCCCCTTTGCGAAGTGAACCATATATTGGCGCACAACTGAATCGGCAATTAACTGTCGCGGCACGAGATTACTTAGCTAGCCAACTAGGAATGCGCGTGGATGGCTCGACGTTACACGTTTCGAGTATCTTCGATTGGTATGGCGAAGATTTCATCAGCGAGTATGCACACTTAGTCGCTGGTGGTCGATCAAACAAAGAACGGGCGATTCTAGGTTTTATAGCAACGTACGGTCCATCCGAAGCTTCCACAACTGCGCAAAGCGGACAAGCCAGCGTTCGATACATGCGCTATGACTGGAGACTCAACGACAGAGCGGATGGACACAGAACCTACTGAACCACCTGTGCGCGGCCCGTTCCACGACTCCAGACCCACAGCGCGACAACCACTACAGTCCCATACTCTACGACAACCACCCAGTCGGGAAGCACCCACCCTGTTCCAGCTAACTGGGAACTCCACACAACATAAGTGAGGACCGATACCAGGGTCCACGCGGTAAGAGGCCATACGTTACGAGTCATAAGAAACGGCGTTAGCCAGACAAGGTACCACGGGTACACAACGGGCATAAGTAATAAGGAGGCGGCCATCGGCCATGCCCACGCCGAAGGGTCGTCAACGCTCATTGTCTTGCGGGCAACCGCAGCAACAACGAGACCAACGGCCACCGCGAGCACCGAGATGGTCAGCACGCCAATCCGGGGCGCGAGAATGCCAAATATTGGACCGTTAAATCTCCAACTCGCCAAATAGGTCCCAAGCGAACCGACGGGCAAAGAGAATCCTGTATCAAGAAATGGAAGGTAGGCGAGCACGACCAGACCAAGAGCAGCAACACCATCCTTAAGATGCACCCGCTTCCAGAATAGTGGCGTCAGCACTATTGGTAAGAACTTAATCGCAAACGCTGCCGCAAGAACAGATGTAGCGATCAATCGCCGGCGCCGTGACAGAGCAACCCCAGCCGCTACAAGTAGAAAAGTGCCGACGAGATCAATATGTCCGCCACCAGCTCCCTCAATCGCAACCAACGGATGCCATGCATAAGCAAGAACCCACCATGGACTTCGTCCGGTTGTGGTCAACCAAAACCAAAGTAGCAGTATCGTTAATAAATCACAGACGACGACCGCTACCACCACCGCAGTTACAGAATCGCTAAGACTATTGACAGCCCGAAAGAACAATTGTGCAGCCGGCGGGTAGATCGTCGGAAGCTCAGCACTTGATGGATCAATTCTTCGTGTGGACTCTCCATGTAAATGTGCCAATTCCGGGTCATTAGGCGTCGACTCGTACGGGTTGTAGCCAAAACGTTGAACTCGACCATCCCAAAGATAACGATAGACGTCATCTGAAACGAGTGGAGCAGAGGGAATAATGGCGACGCGCCAAGATACAGCCAGCAGCAGACAGACCACTAGGAGGCGCCGAGAGCGCAGTCCTTGAGATACAGCAAATAAAGCAGCGATGTAGGCAATCCCAGCTATCCCTATCAGTAATACAAAGGTCTCGCTGTCAGCCCTTGCATCGATTCGTGACGCAGCCACTAGTGAAACCAGCAACACCAATCCACATCCGACGACTATCCCCTTAGCCATCGAGAGCTGTCCTTGACAGCGCCCTCCTGCTGTGGCGTGTCCACCACATTGAACCGATGGTCGATAACATACGAACACCAGCCCTGACACTCCCAGTAATCGTTCCGGAAATCTTAGAACGGCCAATTCTCGTTCGTTGACGAATCGGCACCTCGTGTACTCTGAGGTCCGCCTCAATGGCCTTCACCTGCATCTCAATCGTCCAGCCCCACGTTTTGTCTGACATGCGGAGACGGTCTAGAGCCTGACGCGTGATCGCCCGAAACGGTCCCAAGTCACGATAGTGAGCCGTCCAAAGTCTGTTAATCAGCCAAACACAAAGTGCAGTACCAAATCTCGCCAACAGTGGTCGTCCAACGCCGGCACGGCAACCCAGCACAAAATCAGTAGTCCCGGACAGAATAGGCGCCAGCAACAATTGCATCTCTTCAGGATAATCGCTCCGATCCGCATCTAGAAAAACAACAATGTCAGCGGCACTCTCCGCACGAAGGCCCGTTAGACAAGCCCGTCCATAGCCTCGGATCGGTTCATCGACCACACGCGCACCCGCACGTCGAGCACACTCTGCCGTTCGATCAGTTGAGCCGTTGTCCACAACGGTGACCGACTCCACTATGTCCGGAATCTCAGTTAGCACGTGACTAATGGCCTCCTCCTCATCCAAGGCTGGAATGATTACGGAGATTTTTGCTGCCGAGGTCTGATCTGTGACCACTGATTGAGTCCGATGAGCCATCATGGCAGCCACATCCCTATGTGAAGTTCTGGCACCGTAATACCGACGCGCCAGCCACCCAGGGGAGACACCAGCAAAGAACAGACCGACAAGAACAATGTTGAGTCCCGAACAACGCACCCACCCACCGCGCTCCCACCGCCTCGCCGAGACACAAACGGCTCGAGACGAAAAATTCATCGCGCCCCGCCTGCGAAGACGTCGGACGAGATCAACATCCTCCATAATTGGAAAATTGGAGTAGCCGCCCTCTTCGAAGAACACCTCTCGGCGCACAAAAATTCCTTGATCGCCGTATGGAAGCGCGAACAACCGAACACGCAGATAAACTCCAGCCTCGACGAGGCGGGCTATAACTGCTTTTGACCGAAGTCGAAAACGGAAGGCTCCGCTGACTACTCCCGTTTGGTCTGCTCGTCTCAAAACATCTACCCACCTTGGTTCCGGACACGCATCCGCATGCAGAAAGAAGAGCCACTTCCCGATAGCAAGACTGGCTCCATGATTCATCTGACGAGCTCGACCGGGGAGACTCTCGGTCCATCTGACCTCCGAAAAGCGAAGTTTCAGTCTCTGGATCGACTCGTCACCAGAATCTCCATTCACAACGATCACTTCATACGGTGGGTATCGCCGCCCAGCTTGTTCAGAGGTCACCGCGAGCGTCTCGAGCAGTACCGCCAACTCGGAGCTATCATGCAGAACGGGTATTACGATTGAAATTAATGGTGTCGCCGACATCTCGGATTCAACAGGCCAACGACCCTCGTGTTAATAAAAACTACAAACTTGGCCTGGGCAAACTCAAAAACTCTTTCGACTCGGACCACACATGCTCCAAGCTCGCCCCTAACTGATGACCATCATCGACCATAACAAATCGCACATGAGATCGAGACAGGGAAAATCGTTTAACCATCTCCGGGTCAACTACATCGTCTCGCTTGCCTTGAACGATCAATGTCGGCACAGTGTTGACCGCAGCAAATGAATCGTAACGCCTTGCGTCTTCGAAGAGTTCGTAATGCACCTCTCTTGTGTCGCCATAGGCATAATGTTCAACCTGCAACCAGCCTGTTTCTTTCCAGTCAAGAAGATCGTCCCCCACCCCCGTGCGGCTGGTGCCAAATTCTAGAGCAGGTGCCAGAAGAATCAACTGACGAACCTGAACACGTTCCAAGGCTGTTTGATGAGCCAACCGTTCCACAAGATGCAACGCCACGAATGCCCCGAGACTCGATCCGAATAAGGCCACTGGTTGTGGAGGCAACTGAGCCAACATTGCCTCCACTTGCTCGATCATTCGAGTGACTGTCAATGTTGAGAAATCTGGTTCATTGAGATCTGGGCACCGAAGAGTCACGCCATGTCGGGCCAGACAAGTGGACAAAAAACTACTCTTGCTAGACTGAGGCGAAGATGCAAATCCATGTAAATAGAACATGTTCAAGACGGGATCACTTGGACAAGACTCAGCCACCTTCATAACAAGTTCTGACACCCTGGCCGACATCCACAGGGAATCTCACCTTCACCTTCGGTGTAATAGTTATACGTCAATTCCTCACCCGCATCGATATTCCTAGCGGCACAAATTAATACCGTGTGGCCAATGATCATGCTGTAGCAATTGGGCTTGCAGTCGTGATTAATAAAACGCGCGTCATTTCCTTGAACATTCCCGTCGCGCGCCCAACGCCGATTAATCCGAAAGCACCAAATTTTTCCCTTCGCGAGATATTGGGCTTCGCGTTTCTCGCTCTCAGCAATCGTTATCTTTTCTCCGGCATATTCGATAATTCGCTTGTTCTTACCAATTGGGTCAAGAGCAAACATGCCCCAACCGTGCACTCCTGACCGCCTCTTCAGAAGGGTTGGAGGTGTCCTGATCTGAGGCACGGGAATCTTCATCGATTGAATGCACCCATTGTTCGGTTCATGGTCTTCTTGCCCGTACGAGGCACAGGGCGTGATTATAATCCGCGAATGAAAGCTTGGTGCCTAGAACCACCACCCACACTACTGCTGCGTGGTATCGAGCAGTTCAACCGAGGCGAATTCTTTGAACAACACGAAACACTGGAAGACCTCTGGCGGCAAGAAACTCGTGATGTTCGATACCTTTATCAGGGCATCTTGCAAGTGGGCGTCGGGATGTACCAGGTACAACGACAAAATCATCATGGCGCCGTGTACATGATGACCCGAGGCCCGAATTACCTCCAACCCTTTTCACCCACATGCCAATCTGTCGACGTTGCGGGACTTCTAGAGCAAGCCTCACGTATCCTGGAAGAAATCAACAAGCTTGGTCCCAAGGCCCTGGACCAATTTGACTGGTCGCTTCGTCCCCACGTTCATCTGGTAGGGCGCGCGGCCAAGGAAAGTGCATCGCACTTAAAGAGTCCAGCGTGACCACCTAAATACGACTGCTATACTGAGAAATATCAAACTCGTCATTCGTCCAAAAGGATCAAAGCTCTTTCGGGGTATCGATGTAACGTGATCTATTTTTGGCTAACCGCCAAAGTTTTCGAAATTAAGTCCAATGTCATTACCCCGTTTTACCGAAGACAGTTTGGCGTTTTTGCGCGGACTGAAAGACCACAACGACCGGGAATGGTTTCGTAGTCACAAACCTCAGTACGAAACACATATTCGCCGCCCAATGGTAGAAACTATTGAGCAGCTCGCAATAGACCTTCGAGGATTCGCACCTGAGCTTGTCGCCACACCGAAGAGATCGATGTACAGAATTTATCGGGACACGAGATTCTCGACTGACAAAAGCCCCTTCAAAAACCAAGTAGCCGCCATGTTTCCACATCGGGCACTGACCAAACATGGTGGGGCTGGTCTCTATTTTCACATTGCCCACGACCATGTCATGATCGGAGGGGGTGTTTACGCCCCAGAACCAAGCCATTTGTATCAACTACGCAAACATATTTCAGCGAACCTGAAGCAATTTCGACGGATTATAGAGTCTCCTGATTTCCATCGACTTTTTGGCGAGATGAACGGTCGGCAACTCAAACGGGTGCCAAAAGGATTTCTTACCGAGGATCCTGCAAGCGAGTACCTGAAGTTCTGTCAATTTCTAGCCGGCACGAGACGACCGAGCAGCTTCGCGACGCGACCACGATTCTACACATCGCTTAGACGACTCTTTGAGCAGTTGGCACCGTTTATCGGATTCCTCAACCAAGCTGCAGAGACGCGCCAAAACAGACATCTCACTCGGTTATCCTGACGAAAATCGCCCCTCAGCCACAGTGACCTTCGGCGAGGCCTTGCTGAATCAGTCAAAAACCCTCACACCTAGACGACTCTCCCATCTTCTAGGACCCATCTCTTCCAAGAACATGACGTAGTGCCGGTTCAAGGTCTGGATAACTAAAGTCAAACCCTCCTGCCTCACGCAAGACAGCCGGATCAACTCGGGTACTGGCCAATAGAAGCGCTTCCGCCATCTCACCGAGTACCAGGCGAAGGGCGAAAGCAGGTACCGGTAGAATCGTTAGCCGGTTGAGGACAGAACCAAGCACCTTCGTGAACTGACGGTTCGTTACGGCTTGTGGAGCGACGGCGTTCACCGGGCCAATCAGCGAATTATTCGTTAGCGCATACATGATGATATCGAGTAAATCATCAAGGGCGATCCAGCTCATATACTGACTTCCGGTCCCCAGCACGCCCCCAACTCCTAGCCTGAACGGTAGAAGCATTTGCTTCAGTGCCCCACCTAACGGAGTCAAGACAATGCCGATACGTAGGTGTACAACCCGAATTCCCTTATCTCGTGCCGGACCGACCGCGTCTTCCCACACCTGGCAGACCTCGGGTAAAAATCCGTCACCAAGAACGGCTGACTCATCAAGCAACTCATCACCTCGGTCACCGTAATAACCAAGCGCCGACGCTGCCACTAGCACCTTTGGAGGGCTCTCCAACCTCGCCAATGCTCGACATAAGTGGTCTGTGCCAGTCACCCGGCTCTCTCGGATTTCATTCTTGCGGGCCGCGGTCCATCGACCACTAGCGATGCTTTCACCCGCTAGGTGTACGACCGCGTCGATTCCATCCAGAGCACCGTCCGTGAAGCTCCCTGTCGCCGGATTCCACGATGTGGTAGCGCCGGACACTGTCGCTCCCCGGCGTAGTCGTCGAACTTCGTGTTGAGACTCTGCCAGTCGAGGCCTCAAAGCCGTTCCTACCAAACCACTCGAGCCTGTCATCAAGACCCTCATGAACTATCCCCCATCTATCCTCTGAACTCGGCGATACGGTCGCAACTACTTCAACAAAAACCTAAGCGGTTCACTGGAAACTTGTCCCTAAGAATTCCCGGGATCCGTGCTTCAACTGTAGATAGTTGCAAAACGCTTAATGGATTACCCAATTGAACGAAGATAACGCTCTGAACCCCTTACACCAACGCTGGTCGTCAGACAGGCGACCGGACATGGTGTGAGCCCTCGCGCCCTTCTTCAAGAACCGCCGCGGCAGGTCCTCTCACGTCCCATACAATCCTCAACCAAGACAGAAAGACAACCCCGTAGTGGGTAAAATCAATCTCCCACCAATAAAACCCCTGGCGTTCCGAAGTCGGGTAACGATGATGGTTATTGTGCCAGCCCTCGCCGCCTGTAACCAAAGCCAGCCACAAACTGTTTCGACTTTCGTCGTTGGTAGAATAGCGACGACTCCCAAACTGGTGTCCGATCGAATTTACCGCAAACGTCACATGATAAAGAAGCGTCGTGCTGCAAAACAGCGCCACTACCACCAACTGCCATCCACTGGTCTCGAGAAACGGATAGGTCGACCCTAACCATTGTCCGAGAGCAAAAAGTGTTACGCCGAGTGCAATGGGAGCCACGTAATGATTTCTGTCAAGCCAGACAAGCTCAGGATACTTCGTCAGGTCTGGTACCCACTCGATCTTCGTGCGTTGATTCTTCGGACTCATAATCCAACCGGCATGGGCCCAATAAAATCCCTTGACGCCAGGTGGATGAACATCCTCTTCAGTATCAGAATGACGATGGTGGCTCCGATGGTGTCCCGCCCACCACAACGGGCCTTTCTGAGCTGCAGACGTCCCCAACCACGCTAGTACAAATTGAAACACTCGTGTCGTCTGAAATGCTTTATGACAGAAATACCGATGGTAGCCGGCGGTGAGACCAAACATCCTCGTAGCTAAGGTTAGAAACCCAATCATCAGTGACACAGGGCTCACACCAGTGACAAAAACCGCCAAACACAACAGATGCACAGTGATAAAAGGCAAACTGCGGACGACATCAATAGTGTCTGACTTATCTCGTGGTGGTGTACTCGCACTACCGCTGGTGGACAACAACGTCTCCTCCTTCAACTACGCGAACAATGACGAACACTGAATTAGTCTTAGCTTGAACGGAACCAACCCTTTAGGTGTTGATCTTATACGCTGCAACTGGGGCAACACGAATCATTGAAGTCCGCGGCGTTGGAGCAACGGCCCTACATCCGGATCGGATCCCTTAAATTCTCGAAAAAGTTCCATGGCTTCCCGACTACCACCCCTTGAGAGAAGGGTGCGACGAAAATGGTCGCCATTTTCGCGGGTTAAACCACCGTGTTCCTTGAACCATTCTACGGAATCCGCGTCAAGAACCTCGCTCCAGATATAGGAATAGTAACCAGCGGAATATCCACCACCCCAAATGTGGGAAAAATACGTACTGCGATAGCGAGGAGGCACTGACTCAAGGGCGACACCTGCCGCTTCCAACGCCGTAGCTTCAAAGCGCTCTACGTCATCAGGGTCAGGCACATTGTTAACATCAAGTTGATGCCAAGCCTGATCAAGAAGCGACGCAGCCAAATACTCAGTCGTCGCAAATCCCTGGTTAAACGTTTCAGTCGCAATTACTTTATCGAGCAACTCCGAACTTATCGGTTCACCTGTTTCGTAATGTCTCGCATAGTTCCCGAGGACTTCTGGCCATTTAGCCCACATCTCATTCACTTGCGACGGGTATTCCACAAAGTCTCTTGGCACCGAAGTGCCTGAAAAATATGGAAACTGGACGTCTGAAAATAGACCGTGCAAAGTATGGCCAAATTCATGAAACATCGTTTCCACTTCATCGAAGGTTAGTAAAGTGGGCTGCCCCTCCGGAGGCTTCAGAACGTTCAGATGATTCGCGATAACAGGTTGCGTTCCCAGTAGATGGGACTGCGACACGTACGCATTCATCCACGCACCACCTCGCTTGGATGGTCGAGCATAATAATCAGCAAGAAACAGACCTAGGGGAGCCCCATCCGCCTCTGACACTTCCCATACACGAACGTCCGGGTGATACACTGGCAAATTCGTACGTTCCTCAAAAGTCAGACCGTAGAGTTGGTGGGCTGCAAAGAACACCCCTTCCTCTAAAACGCGGTTCATTTCGAAATAAGGACGTAGTTCGGACGCGTCAAATTCGTATCGGAGTGTCCGAATTTTTTCAGTGAAATAAGCCCAATCCGATGCAGCGACACTCCCTTCACTGTCCTCACGAACAGCCACCGCTTGGAGGTCTAATAATTCACGGTTTACATTTGCGACCGCGGGCGGAACAAGACTAGCGAGTCGATCATTAACCGCCTCAACCGTCTGAGCCGTCTGTTCATTGAGGACATACGCGGCGTGATTTGGGTGGCCGAGTAAAGCTGCTCGCTCAGCGCGAAGATGGGCCATTCGACTAATGACTGCACGATTGTCAAATTCACCGCCCCGACTGCCGCGAACCAGTGAAGCCCGCATGAGTCTTTCCCTCAGAACCCGGTTCGTGAGTGACGACAAGACCGGTTGCCCACTGGTATTAAGGAGAGCGACGACATATTTTCCTGGAAGTCCGCGATCCTCAGCTGCCTCGGCAGCGGCGGCGATTTGATTATCCGACAGGCCAGCGAGTTCTTCTCGGGTATCGACCACCACTGCAGAATCGTTAACCTCATCAAGAACATTTTGAGTGAATGTGGTCTGTAAAGTTGCCAATTCGGTGTTAATAGCCTGCATTCTGATCTTCTCCGAGTCTGACAATTGAGCACCTGCTCTCACGAAATCGATGTAATACTTTTCGATTAGTCGCTGCGACTCAGCGTCAACGGCAAGGGTGACTCGTTGCTCGTGCAACAGCCTGACTCGCTGAAAGAGAGCATCGTTCAACAGAATCTGATCGCTGTGGGCAGCGAGTCGTGGCGCAATTTGAGACCGAATGTCGTTCATCGCGTCGTTTGTATCGGCGGCAGACAGGCTAAAAAAAGTGGTCGTAACACGATCCAATAAACGACCAGAAATTTCTAATGCAACAAGAGTGTTCTCGATAGTTGGAGACTCCGACAGACTCGTAATTGCATCAATTTCTTCCAACTGCTGCACCATCCCTTGATCAAATGCCGGAAGATAATGATCCACGTTGATCTGATCAAAGGGTGGCAACTGGTATGGCAGCGGACTTTCACTAAAGAATGGGTTCATTTCATCCATCGGGTCGTCGTCTAATGGCAGAGGCGTTTCGGACGGAGAACAGGATACCGCCGCTAGGAGCAGCACGAACATAAAATGCCCGCGCAACGGATTGAATGGCACGATCTTGGAAGACTGCACACGAGAAGGATACCTTAGCTGCAAATGACGATCTTCCCTGTTCTACTGGCTCAGCATATGGCGGCCTGACTCTGGCAAGAAAACATTAATAAAAATCATGAGATTCAGTAGCGGGACTGGCATTCCATAACTTTTGAAATCGGTCGGCCTTGACTGAAGTAACGCCATCTTGAATTTGCAATCGGCCTTCGACTAACAGAAACGATTGTTCAAGAATGAGTGCCTTTTGATCGGCGAATACTCGTGGACGAACGATAATATTCCCCAACCCAGTCTCGTCTTCAAGTGTTAAAAATACAAACCCTTTTGCTGTTGTCGGACGTTGTCGAGTAATGACCGAACCAGCAAATCGCACACGACGTCCATGCTGCCCCTGTGACAAGTCGACAGCACGCAATACCCCACGCATCGCTAGATCCCGTCGCTGTAGTGACATCGGATGCGCCCCTATCGTAAGTCCCGTTCCCTCATAGTCCGCTACAACTCGCTCATTCTGTGTCATTTTTGGCAGCGGTGATTCAGGTGCCCGATCAACATCTTCGACCTTTTCAAAAAGCATTCCCTTTTTTCTCACTGCCTTTTCGATCTGCCATAACGCCGCCCGGCGATCGTAGCCGAACGAACTGAGCGCGCCGACTTCGGCCAAAGTGGCGAGCTCTTCTCGACAAATATCCGACTGAGCAATCAAGTCATCCAAAGAGTCAAACCGTTCTCGACTCATACAATCGTCCAATCATGCGAGCATGTGTTGCATAACAGATGCCGATCCATTCCTTCCCGATCGCTCTCCAATTCAGACAGGTCATTAGTCCAACATTTTGGACACCACACTTGTCCATTTGAATTTATAGGCTGCGCTGGGTCAGCACTGTCCTGTACTTCTGAACTTCGCAAAGGAGTTTCAGGCTTCGTCGAAGCTATCGCCCGCCCCACAGTTTTTCGCAGTCCTGAAACGTAGCTCAATCCCAGCCTGATCGTGCCATCCTCTTCCACTTTACATTCCCAATTCGAATGTTGAACATCAATTCCAGTAAATCGCACACCCCGTCTCTGAGCATCCTTGACTAATGTTGCCGGACTATAAAACCCCATGGGCTGGTTGTTGAGTAGTGCCGTGTAGAAAGCAGCTGGATAATGTGCCTTGAGATAGGCACTTGCATATACCAATAATGCAAAGCTGGCAGCATGCGATTCAGGAAAGCCGTATAACGCAAATGAGGTAATTGATTGAACGATCTCTTCAATTGCATTGTCATCAAGCCCTTTTCGTTTCATCCCATCACGCAGCTTGGTCTCGATTTGCTGCATACGACGCACAGAACGCTTAAACCCCATGGCACGGCGCAACTCCTCTGCTTCCCCTCCAGTAAATCCGGCAGCCACCATTGCAATTCGTAACAACTGCTCTTGAAACAGCGGCACACCAAGCGTTCGTTTCAATATGGGCTTAAGCAAAGGATGCGGATACGTTACTGGTTCTCGCCCAGACCGACGATCTAAATAGGGATGCACCATTTGTCCAACGATAGGACCAGGGCGAATAATTGCGACTTCGACAACAATGTCATAAAACTGCTTAGGTTTTAGCCGTGGCAACGTAGCCATCTGCGCCCGTGACTCCACCTGAAACACACCAATGGTGTCAGCCTGTTGGAGCATTCGATAAACTTCAGGATCATCAGGCGGCAGATGTGCCAAATCGACTCTGGGTTGCGGCGTATTAATGAGGATCATCGCTTCTTGAATAACCGCCAACATTCCCAATCCCAACAAGTCAACTTTGACAATGCCCATTTCAGCGCAATCATCCTTGTCCCACTGCACAACAGTCCGGTTCGGCATACTGGCGTTCTCCAACGGAACGACTTCGTCGAGTCGTCCGTGTGCAATCACCATTCCTCCAGAATGCTGTCCAAGGTGACGTGGAAGATTCTGAATCTGCTTCCACAACATGCTGAATAGCTTCTTTTTCGGTTGAAGCCTCTTGGAACCACTCTTGTGAAGATATGACTCCAAATGCTTGTCCGAATCGCCCCATTCAAAACTTTGAGTTGTTCTCACTAGTTGATCGATTTCTGTCGAATCAATCGACAACACCTTTCCAATCTCACGAGCAGCGTTTCTCCCGCGATAGGTAATGACATTCGCCACCATACTGGCACCTAGCTGCCCATAACGCGTATAGACATGCTGAATCACCTGCTCCCGTTGCTCGCCACTTGGCAAATCCAGATCGATGTCAGGCCATTGACCACGTTCTTCTGACAAAAAACGCTCAAAAAGCAGTTCCATCCCTACAGGATCCACGGCGGTAATACCTAAGCTGTAGCACACTGCACTGTTGGCAGCTGACCCTCGACCTTGAACCAAAATGCCGTGACGGCGACAATAGTTGACGATGTCCCACACAATTAGAAAATACCCAGCCAGTTTAAGTTTCTGAATTAAATCGAGTTCTCGAACCACCTGGCGACGCGCCCTGGCGTGATACGGCCGATATCGTCCCCGGGCACCAGCTTCTGTAATTTTTTGAAGAAACGAATCCATGGTTTCTTCAGGAGGCACGGGATAGTCCGGAAACCGATATCCAAGATCCACCATCGTGTATCCCAAGCGATTAGCTAATTCGTGCGTCGTCCCAATCAAATCTGGAAGATCCAAAAATAATTTTTCCATCATCATTGGTGGTTTCAGGTACCGTTCGGCGTTTCGATGAAGACGCTGTCCTGCTTGATCGAGCGTAGTTTTATGCCGAATGCAGGTCAGCGCGTCATACATTGGGCGATCCGAAAACTCAGCAAATCGCACGCCGTTTGTCGCAACCACCGGAACACGATACGCCGACGCCATCGCTAGAAGCGCCTGATTGTCGTGCTCTTCTTCTCTTAGAAGATGTCGCTGAAGTTCCACGTAGACCTGTGTGCGCCCAAACACTCCAAGTAGCCGGTCGAGCAGCCCTCCGACACCGTAGTAACATCCCATCAACGCTGGACGTCCGATCAAAGCAACTAATCCATCGGTGTGTCCTTCAAGTTCATCTAGTTCAAGAGCACCTTTACCTTTCGGTGCCCTCAGTTTCATCTTGGTGATAAGTCGAGCGAGATTTTCATAGCCTTCCCTGGTCTCAATCAAAATCGGTAATTGCCAGAAATTTAAAACACTTGGCGGCAAACCTGGCCTATGGTTTGCGCCTTGCACCTTGATCGTAATTTCACTTCCAATAATGGGTTTCACACCAGCTGCAACAGCTGCCTTGTGAAACCGTGGCACCCCATACAATCCGTCTCGATCCAGTAACCCCAGTGCCGGATATCCTAAATCTGCAGCTCGCTCAACTAATGCCTCTGGTAATGATGCGCCTTCAAGAAAAGAAAATGCCGAAGCGGTATGAAGCTCGATATACACGTGTGCCTTTCTAATCTATGACTCCTTCTGCAAACCAACAATCAGACTTCCGTTCCAGAAAAATTCGATACACCCCACAACCATTTACCTCGACATCCCACTCATCTCGGTCCCACACCGCACAAGAAGACATCCACCAGTGCCCCGAACTTCGCCATGGCCCCGCATGTGTAACAACCTTGCCATTGATCGAACATGGATATGGAATCACCACCCTCACGGGAACCCCTTGCTCAATTACTACGCGGATTGCTATCGGTTGGCGGAATCGTCGAAACACGGGCACAAGACCTGCACCTACCCGCGTTTGATTAAGTGGAGAAAAGTAACCCTTTGGATTAAACGGCTGCATCTCGAACACACCGGGTTGGTGAGTATTCATCAGCACCGGTGTACCACATCGCTGATCTCCCATTAAACCTTCCAACCGAGCCAGCAACGTCGTGAAATTCTCCGCAGGCGGTACAGTCCGATCTAACAGAGAGGGTTGCAACGCTCCAGTAGGAACCGGGGTCGCTATAACTGTCACACGATCCACACTCGAGGCAGGAGGATGCGTCTCTAGGTCAAGAAGAATAAGGGTTCGTAAAACTTTCGGAGTGTTTAACGCTACCGGAAATCGAAACGTTCGCTCATGAATATCTCGTGAAACCACTGTCAACTGCATCCGCAACATCGAGACAGCCATCCCACTTGCATCCAGATGTTGGCATAATTTTCCGAGCACCTGTTCAAGAACGAATGACAATGCTTCAAGGCCTTCAATCGGCCATTCAAGTGTCATCGTTTCTTCGAATCGTTCTTTCTCTAGTGCAGGGACAAGTGGTTGACGGTCCTCCCCTCGTGCGATCTGCTGGAGTGCTAAACCAGCGCGTCCTAAACGGTTAAACAACTCATGCGTCGGCAACGCTGCAAGATCGCCAAGTGTTGTAATTCCCCATCGCTTCACCACTGGCAGCAATGCAATTACCGGTTCAACATACGGCAGTGACTGCGCCGCTAAAGTGCTTGCTGTGCGCAACTGGCCACGCTTACAGTTCGCCATATTTGCGCTACTCGATTGCGCTTGCCAGAGCCTCGCAATAACAGCGAGTGGTAACGGCGATAGTGCCTTCATTTCGGTCTTTGGTGGAATTACCGTCAGCCCGCATCGATCTTGAGTCATCAGCAACGCCGCCATCCTTGTGCTAGCGATAGCAATGCAGATAACAAGATTGCGATCAATCGCAACACGCCCAAGTTGTTCGCCAAGAGCATGCGCACTTCCCCACAGGTGTTTCCCTCCACTAACATCCAACACAACTAAATCTCGACCATGAACCTCAACTCGTGGCGAATATTCATAAGCAAAATCAACAAGCGCATTGTCAGATCCGAGACGGACAGTATTGGACTGTGATGGCTGATAAAGACAAGCAAACATCCGAATTTCTTGTATGTTTCGTCGTGGTCGTGTACTCCCACGCTTTAGACTTCAGACCATTCCAACATGTTGATGCCTCGCACTTAAGTGAACCGAGGCAAAAGGATGACGTGTCGATTCCGCACGCACGTCAATATCAATCCCTTGAAATATCCGACTTCGTAACGTGCGACCTGACCACTTCGCTGAGTATCGTGTTTCAAGCACAATCGATCGACCGCTGGCACTCCGACCCATTTTCACGGGTCCCGCAACAATTCCAACTGTTTCCTTAGCCTCTATCGCACGAGACAATCGCAACCAGGTTGTGAACGGTAAGCGCCGGATAGCAGATATCGGCGCCTCTGTGAGATCCACCGCAACGACACCAAAACATCCAGCCTGCATAACAAGCATTGCGGCCTTAAGAACTTGGTCAATTCTGTAGGGAACCATTCGTGAACTAATTTGCCACCCTCGAATCCACAGTAACCGAGGCAAGTGAATCCCAGCAGCCTGGCTAAACACGGGATCGAAAGCATCAAACGCATCGATAAGCGCGACCGTCTCACCTCTGCTGGTGGCCGCTGCTAGCATCGCGATTAATACACTCGTTCTTCCTGACGACCGTGGGCCAACAATTTCGGACAGGTGTCCTCGTGCAACCCCACCTCCAAGCGCCGTATCCAAATCGCTTACGCCTGTTGAAACCACATGTTCGCCGGTAAGTGTTTGAGGCGATACAAGCGAATTACCTAGTTTTTTTGACTGTAGTAATGCTTCAAGAGTAGAAAGATTAACATTCATTTCGCTTTTTGTTCGCCTACTATATCGAGCCTGCCCCCCTAGGTCAACCTCCGCTACGGACCGGTACACACTGCTAGAATAGACAGGAGAAGACTATGTTTTTGGAACTCGTTGATATCCTGTTACGCGGGTTCAAACTGCGATGCCCCTGTTGCGGGCATGGACACCTATTTAAGACAACATTTCGACTTAATGTTCGATGCCAAGCGTGCAACGAACGGTTTGAACGCGAACCTGGCCAGTGGTTCGGGGCTATCTATGTCAATCTTTTACTCACACTGGCACTACCAGTGATCGGATTCACGGTAACTCAGATTTTCACCTCACTCTCGATGCCGCAACAGCTCTGGATCTGGACACCTGTTACAGCACTCAGTCCACTTGCATTCCATCGGCTGTCGAAAGGACTCTGGACTAGCATCATCTTTTATGGAGAAGGGCTGTACATTCCTTGGCCGAACCAATAAACAACCAGCAGGACACCTCTACCGCCTCACCAGATACACAGACCACCACAATCCCAACTGGAATGCGAATCGTAAAACGCCTCACGGCTGCGTTTGCATTTCCTAACTTCCGCAATCTATGGCTGGCTGCTTTTACGTCAGCGGTAGGAACTTGGATGCAGCGATTCGCTCAGCAGTGGTTAATCCTTAGCTTAACTGGCTCTGCGTTCTTTCTCGGACTTGACGCCTTTATCGGTGAGCTCCCTCTTCTACTCTTCACACTACTCGGAGGCGTTATCGCCGACCGTTATGACCGGCGAAAGCTTTTGATCGCCTCGCAAACCATCCAAATGTTCTGTGCCCTGACACTAACTGGACTAGTTTTTTTTGACGTTGTTCACATCTACTACATTTTGGGTCTGTCTTTTATGGCTGGACTGGCACAAGCCTTCGGTGGCCCGGCATTCCAATCGATGCTCCCCTCTTTAGTGACACGAGCGAACCTACCTAATGCCATTGCACTCAGCTCAGTGCAATTCAATCTTGCCCAAATGGTCGGACCACTCATCGGGGGTGGACTACTCGTAGCTTTTGGAATAGTGGTTTGCTTCGGAATCAACAGTGCGTCATTTCTTGCTGTCATTGTCGTTTTGAGCCTCATGCATCTTCCAGCACCACAAACTGATTCAAACACGCGACTCACGACTGACCTTAAGAGTGGCTTATCCTTCGTACGGCACCAACGTGCACTATTGGCATTGACGGTACTAGCAATGGCAACCACCACTCTCGGAGTGCCAGTACGTGCGTTCCTACCGGTATTTGCCAATGACGCTGCACAGCTAAGTCAAATGATGGCTGTGCTCGGTGCCGGTGCCGTCGTGGGAGCTCTGACCGTAGCGTGGCTAGGCCAATTTAAAAAAATGGGCAAAACCCTTCTTATCGTGCAACTTTTTTTCGGAGGACTAGTTGCACTGTTTGCGACACTGCCGATTACGAGCGCCAGTTATGTCATTTTATTTTTTATTGGTACAACACTCTTAATCGTGTTTTCCCTGACAAACTCCTTGGTGCAACTCGCTGTTCCTGACGCATTGCGTGGGCGTGTGCTAAGTATTTACATGATGGCATTCCGAGGCGGCATGCCACTTGGGAGCCTTGTCAGCGGATACTTGATTACGCTCTTCTCTGAGCAAACGGTCATCGCTTTCAACGGAGTGCTGCTAGCAAGCGTCGCAATCTACTTCCTCAGCAGCAGTCATGGCGTAAAAGAACTCTAGAGAGAACTTCAAGCTATTCTGGACCACTGAATACTGCTCATAACTAATCATCGGCATCGGAGATCTCCCCTGCAAGAACTTATCTCTCTCTTCCTGCGACTCGGGATCACAGCTTTTGGTGGTCCCGCTGCGCATATCGCGATGATGCGAGACGAAGTAGTAGAACAACGCCGGTGGATGACGGATTCAGAATTTCTCGACCTACTCGCTGCTACCAATCTAATTCCCGGGCCGAACTCAACAGAAATGGCCCTCCACATTGGCTACAAACGAGCCGGCTTGCTTGGATTAATCGTCGCCGGAAGCTGCTTCATTTTTCCCGCGTGCGTTGTCGTGATGATAATTGCTTGGGGTTACACGAGGTATGGGGAAACACCGCAAGTCGAATGGCTGACTTATGGCATCAGGCCAATCACTATCGCCATCATCCTACAAGCAGTGTGGAAGCTCGCCCGCACTGTCAGTCGCGGATCCACAACTTTAGTAATCGGTTTAATAGCGACCAGCCTGGCAATCAGTGGTGTTAACGAACTAGTGCTGCTTGCCGGCGGTGGATTCTTCGCCGTCGCGTCTCGCTTCATTCGCAATATTTCTTTTAACAGCATAATCACAATGCTTCTGACCACAACAACTATTGGAGCAGTTGGAATAACGGCAACAGAGGCGATTCCTGTAACCCTGACGCGTCTCACTCTCTTCTTTCTCAAGGTCGGATCTGTCTTGTTCGGCAGTGGATATGTATTACTCGCATTTTTGCGGGCGGATCTGACGGAACGTTGGTCGTGGCTCACCGAGCAGCAACTCATTGACGCTGTCACAATAGGTCAATTAACACCTGGACCCGTGTTTACAACTGCTACCTTTATCGGCTTTCTATTAAAAGGATGGCCGGGGGCAATTCTGGCCACGATTGCGATCTTCGCTCCAGGATTCGTATTCGTTGCAATCACACACCCGCTAATCAAACGTTTGCGTAGGTCCAGTATCACAAACGGTATTGTCGATGGAGTCGCAGCGGCATCACTCGGCCTGATGGTCGCTGTTACTTGGCAACTCGGCCAAGCGGCAATCGTGGATGTACCGACCGCGCTATTCTTGGCCGGATCAGGGGTAATACTCGCAGTCTGGTACCCAAACTCAACTTGGTTGATCGTTCTCGGAGCCATTCTCGGCTGGGTATTCCGAGAGAGCATTGGATGATAATAGGGACACGCGACGAGCAATATCGAACTGGACCAACAGCGACCTCAGATAAACATGAACCGAACTTAAGACCGATCTACGTTCGTTAGATTCACCTGTTTCACCACTGGAATAGTCATTCTGAGTACACGACCATTCTCAAATTTTGTATCTTTCGCCAACACCTCACCACCACGATCTATCCAAATGCGAGCAGCAACTTTGACGGTAGACTGACACAGTTGCAGCAACGAGTCTCGCCTCGCAACATACTGACCGTGCAGTTCCCTACACTTGCCATCAAGAGCCAGGCGTAAAGCCTCAAGTTCATTGTTAGTCGAGTCGCCAATTCCATCAGCACTTGGCATCGTAAGATCTTGGATAATGGTTCCAAGAACCTCAAGATCATGGAGGTCCCCCAGTAATTTCTGGACCCCCTTGAGTTCCCGCACACTGCTCCGAATACGTGCTTCACCCGTGTCTTGACTCAACTCAAGGGCATATCGAAGTTTCTTCGCAGCGATCCGAACACAGTGCACACGATCAGAGATGTACAGTGCTCCAGCTTCAACTACTGCCTGACACAAATCCTCTGAACGCCTTTCTATGCGAACCGCCAGCATCCGGGCCCAAATATCAGTCTCTTGACGCATCCCCAGAACCTTAGCGATATCGGCAAGATCTCGCTCAAGTTTTCTCGTATTGACGGATGACAACCGGTCGAGCATACGTTCTCGACATTCCTCCCTTTCATCCAGAAGGCATTGTTCTAATCGCTGACCAGAAAAGCGATCGACAAATTCAGTTTTGATAAGTTCTCGGACCACCTCAATCGACACATCAATTTCTCGCACGCGCCCTAGTAACCTGCCTACACGGCGCACGCGACGCCGGGAACGATTCGCAAGCTCACGCGGAATCTCACAGGCGCACAATGGCAGGATTTCACGGAGTCGACGGGTTGTTACGCGAACTTGATGCAATGGTTCAACTTCTCCCGCGAGGGCTTCAGGAAGATACTTGCTCATTGCGCGTATCAACCGTTCAAACGGTTGCCGAAGCGGTTGTGAAATCTCCATGTTAGGATGGTGCCGTTTAACAGTTTTTCAGCCGATCTATTTTAAAGTCAAAAATCCAAGAATAACCATGCGAATTGCCGCTATCGACATTGGAACCAATTCAATTCACATGATCGTGGTTCAAATTCGTCCGGACCGTTCATTTGAAGTTATCGACCGGGAAAAAGAGATGGTACGCCTCGGCTCAGGAGGACTTGGTGGAAAAGCCTTGACGGAATCGTCAATGGTTACGGCCCTTCAGGTCCTATCTAAATTTCGTCGCGTCGCAGAATCAAACGATGTCGATGAAGTCGTGGCAGCGGCGACCAGTGCCGTTCGAGAAGCCGAAAATGGAAGAGACTTCCTAACGACTGTCCGACAGCGTACGGGAATCCGCGTCAGAGTCATATCAGGCACTGAGGAAGCCCGCTTGATTCACCTGGCCGCGGTCTACGGAGTCGACGTATCTGACAGCGCCGCAGTTGTCATTGATATTGGAGGAGGAAGCGTCGAACTCACGCGTGGAACTGCAGCCAAGGTTCAGGTGTCCCGAAGCGCCAAGATCGGAGTAATTCGTCTCACGGAACAATTCGTGCGAAGCGACCCATTGACGGCCCGTGATGAAAGGCGCTTAACCAATTACATACAGGGGCAAATTACCGAGACCGTAGACCAGATCCTCGCTCACGGCTTTGACCAAGTAATCGGAACGTCCGGAACAATCCTGAATTTGGGGCAAGTTGCCGCCATTGCAGGCGGTGCAGCTGCCGCCGACGGCTTTCTTCGAAATCGCCGTGTCAGCGCTAAGGAAATTCGTCGACTTCGCCGGCAACTGACTAAGATACCGTTATCCGAACGACTGCGGATCCCAGGCCTAGATCCGAGACGAGCTGACCTAGCGGTTGCCGGTTCTATTCTTCTCGATATCATTTTGAGCAAAATTAAAGCAAAGGAACTCATCCTATGCGACCTTGCACTCCGGGAAGGTTTGGCACTTGATTACATTCGCAAAAACCGCGCCAGAATTGCCAAGGTTGAAAAATATCCTGATGTTCGACGACGTAGTGTTATCGAACTTGCTGAACGTTGCAATTACGCCGCAAAACACGCTGAGCAAGTAACCAAATTAGCTCTAGTAATATTCGACAAGCTCCAAGTAAATCATGGTCTCGACACGAGGGAACGTGAATGGCTCGAGTTTGCCGCATTACTGCATGACATCGGTGTGCACATCAGCTACGGTCGGCATCACAAACACTCTTATTATCTAATTAAGAATGGCGATCTTCGTGGTTTTGAACCAGTAGAAGTCGAAGTTATTGCTCTTGTAGCACGCTATCATCGCCGAGCTGTACCGAAAAGGTCGCACGTCGGTTACGGAGACCTGTCATCAAAGCACAGGAAAACAGTTAAATTACTTTCCGCAATTTTGCGGGTCGCCGAAGGACTAGACCGCAGTCATCAACAGAGCGTTTCCGCACTTGAAGTCATATCAGGACCTCAAGACCACCTCCTACGGATTCGTCAGGCAGGAGACACAGAACTTGAGGTCTGGGCCGCACAACGAACTGTGAGGCCACTTGAACGGGTTCTCCGTAGAGTCGTGAGATTTGAGACAATCCCTGTCCGATCCAGACGCTCGTCGGCTCGAAATACAATAAAAACAGACGCTTCAAAAAGACGTGAAAGAAGACAGACTCAGGCAAGTAATTTGAACGAGCCTCTCCAATTTCCAAGAAAAATAGAACGGCACAGTAAACCGGCGAGTGGTACGAAATAGTGACACGCCTCACGGTAGCAAGCGCCGTCACTAGCGTTGTCCTGGTTGCAATTGCAACTCAACTAAACGCCCAACGCCCACTGCTCGTGGTGCAAGGTGGAACCGTTCGTCGGATAGCTGATGGATTCGGATTTGTGGAGGGACCGGCAGCTGATTCGGATGGCAATCTCTACTTCTCGGACATACCACGGGAGCGTATCTATCGCTGGAACCCCCGGTCAGGGATTGACACATTTCAAGAAGAAACCGGTGGAGCCAACGGCTTAAGATTTACACCAGACGGTCAGATGCTCGTTTGTGAAATGAGTAGCCGTCGGGTTACAGCCATAGACAGTAGCGGTAGAGTGTCTGTAGTCGCCGCAACCTTCGAGGGGCGACGTTTCAACAGTCCGAACGATCTCTGGATTGACCCTATTGGCGGTATCTATTTTACCGATCCGCGTTACGGCTCGGACGAGAACCGCGAAATTGACGGGGATCACGTGTACTATATTTCTCCAGATCGGACGACAATTCGCCGGGTTGTCAATGACTTAGTACGCCCCAACGGCATTACTGGTACTCTTGACGGAAGTCGTGTGTATGTCGCCGACCACGGCGCCGGTCAAACATTCTCGTACCGGCCGAGTGCGGACGGCTCGTTGGAGGATAAGCGGCTATTCGCGATGCAAGGGTCAGATGGAATGACAGTCGACGAACTGGGAAATGTTTATCTCACAGGACAAGATATCACCGTATATAACCCGAACGGCGACCAAATAGGTTCCATTGCAGTCCCAGAGACACCTGCCAACTTAACGTTTGGCGGTGAGGACGGAAAAACACTATTCATCACTGCTCGCACTTCGCTCTATGCTCTTGCAATGAACGTGACAGGCCAATGACCACGAGCCTGATAGAATGTTCGTCCGTAAGGCTATGACTAGGGAGACGACGGCCTGCGTTTACTGTCATCGACGGCCGATGTCGTCCTCTTGGCGACCTTTCTGCAGCGAGGATTGCAAATTACGTGATTTACAGGGCTGGTTAGATGAAGATTATCGGATAGCTGGTGAAGAGCAGTCATCACAAATGACTAACGATGGCAACACCGGTGAGAACAAAACTGAAATGTGAGAGCTAGTATTTTCGAGGTCAATAACCCACGCCTGAATACACGCTGGTAGGGCAAGGATAGGACATGGCTGATACCTTAACAATTACAGACAATCGGACGGGACAACAGTTTGAAATTCCCGTTACCAATGGAACTATTCGCGCGTTAGATCTGCGCCAAATCAAGGTGAGCCCAGACGAGTTCGGCTTGATGACGTACGACCCGGCGTTCCAGAATACTGCCTCCTGCAAAAGTCGTATTACCTTCATCGATGGGGATAAAGGTATTTTGCGATACCGCGGATATCCAATTGAGCAACTAGCTGAGGACAGTACCTTCCTTGAAACATCATATCTGTTGCTCAATGGTGAACTTCCGACTACATCACAACTGGCAACTTGGGATGGGGAACTAAACCGCCACTCGATGTTGCACGAAAACATCAAGCAACTTATCGGAAGTTTCCAGCGCGACGCCCACCCAATGGGCATCTTTCTAAGTACCGTGGGCGCCCTATCGACATTTTATCCTGAGGCTAAACAAATCCATGATGCTGATTCTAGACAGACTCAAATCGCGAGGCTAATCGCCAAGGCGCCGAGTATCGCCAGTTATGCCTACCGCCACAGTATTGGGCAGCCATATGTCTATCCAGACCCGGAACTAAGTTTTGTTGGAAATTTTCTCTCGATGCTGTTTAAGACCAATGCGTCTCGGTACTCACCCGACCCCGTGCTTGAACGGGCGCTTGATGTGCTATTTATCCTCCACGCCGACCACGAACAAAACTGTAGCACTAGTGCAATGCGTGGAATCGGTAGCTCGCAAACTGATCCCTTTGTTTCCCTCGCCGGCGCAGCGGCAGCTCTCTACGGCCCGCTGCATGGCGGAGCGAACGAAGCGGTACTTCGGATGTTGTCTGAAATTCAAACCGTCGACAACATTCCAGCATTCGTAAAAAAGGTCAAGGCTGGTGAAGGTCGCCTCATGGGATTCGGCCATCGTGTTTATAAGTCGTACGACCCGCGTGCCAAGGTCATTAAGAACGCCGCTTACCAAGTATTTGAGGTTACTGGCAAGAATCCCCTTTTGGAAGTCGCGCTGGAACTAGAAAGAATTGCCCTGCAAGATGACTATTTTGTTAGCCGTAGTCTCTATCCAAATGTGGATTTCTATTCGGGCCTTATTTACGAAGCAATGGGCTTTAAACCAAACATATTCCCGGTACTTTTTGCTATTGGCCGAACGGTCGGGTGGGTTGCTCAATGGCAGGAAATGATCATGGACAATGAGCAAAAGATCGCACGCCCGAGGCAAGTTTATCTTGGCGAAGGCGAACGTGACTTCGTATCGATAGACAGACGCGGTTGATTCTCAACGTTGGCCGTCATCGAGAACGTAACCGATAAACCAAGAGTGTCCCTGCCACAATCAGCATGACCCACACTGGCATAGGTATAGATCGCCCGGCCACGGCACCTTGAATGAAAAATACGCTAACCACAACTAACACCAATCCCAAGAGAATCGGCGTTAGCGTATTTGACCGCCGCGGCCTCATCTCATCGGCCTGGCGAACCGACTCAGTAGTTTGACTGCCGCACTGGAAACACACAAGTGCCCTGTCGTCAATTTCTGTTCCGCAGTTCCTGCATTTCATGATCGAATAAAACCATTACTTGGTCAAACAGGCGCCCCTACCAGTGAATTCTGTCTGAAACAGCACTCTGACTTCGAAAACTCAACGTTCTTCTTCAACTGCGCGAAGTAAGAGCTCTTGGGCACGTTCGTATGTCGGCGCAATCTCTAGGGCCTTTAGTACCTCACGCTTAGCGGCAGCAGTCTGACCAGCAAGCAGAAGACTCTCCGACAAATCACAGTAGACACCCACCGGGTCAACCGGGCCGACAGCCAGCGCAACCTCGAATTCGTGAATTGCCCGAGCTAATTCGCCAGCCTCCAGCGCCATACGGCCCAAAGCCTCGTGAGGAATGGGATCGAATGGATCAATTCCAATCACCCGTTCATATGCCATAGCCATTCGGTCTCGGTCACCCGCGTCCTCGGCCAGCGCGGCAAGCTCTCGAACTGCCTCGATCGAGGTTGCATCAAACTCAAGAAGTCTCTCTAATTCGCGCATCGCCCGTTCTTCGTCACCTAGTTCTTGGGCGATCTCAGCCATGATTCCTCTAGGGCTGTCGATACCAGTTGCCTGAGGAGCCAAATTCGCTGCTCTGTCAAGAACCAGCAAGGCCTCAGCCAGTGCACCTGACTCCTGTAACGCTACTCCGTACGAAAACTGAATCGGATAGCTGTCCGGATAACTAGTAGCAAGGCTTCCCAGTGCCTCCAGACGGTTATCCGTATCTATTTCTGGAAAATCCACTTGCGGGGAACTGAGGGCTTGACGTAAATCACCGAACTCTGACTGCACCACAGCATCAAAACTGGCCTGCAGCGTTTCAAAAGTCAATCCGACCCGCGCCAACGCCTCTTCTGTATCAAGTCCGTCCCCATACGCCCTTACTAACGTTTGAAGTGCAGGTTCACCATAATCATTAACGATGTGTTCAACTAAAACCGAGGCCTGAAAATATGACATCGAAATAGTTTCAGGTCTTGAGAATCCACTGTTTAATTCTCGAAGCGGGAGAATGGCCTCGTCGTTTAGAGCTCGCGCAAAAGACAATACTTGGTCCCTTCCCCACTCGGACCGTTTCCGTTTCTCTTCATACGTCGAGATACCTTCACTCAACCATCTAGGTAGTCGATTGCCTGACATCTGAAGGGTAATCACATGCGCAATCTCATGCCATAACGTGGACTGCCAGTTGAAATCACCGGGTGGTCTGGCCCTAGGTGAATCCATCGTAACCACTCTCCCAAAACAAGCTCCGAGTGCACCTATCATGCCAGGAAGGCCAAGATTTCTGACAGCAAAGTCATCGTGTCGTGGAAATACTTCTATTAGGACAGGAGCATCGACCTCCATACCGTACCGAGTCGACAACTCATCCAAAGCCTCTTGAGCCAAACTGAGGATGTACTCGCTCAAAACACGAGACTCATCAGGATGTAATCGAAGTACGATGTCACCACGCTCGAAAGTTTCGAACTCCTCGAGCGTATCCATCATATTCAGAAGGTTAAAAGTGATTAGATCAAAAGGATCATCGGCAAAAGCGAGGTCCAACGCTTCACGAGCACCTCGCTCATCCCCCGTTCTCAAAAGGTGCATGCCCAACTCAGCCAGTCCGCGAGGATTGTTCGGGTTTAGCTGAAGACCTTCCTGGACAAGGTTTACTGCCTCATCAAACCGATATGCGCGGGCTGCATGACTTCCAACAATTCGATAAATATCTCCAAATACTGGATTAATCTGCAATGCTCGTGCGATCTCGATCTCGAAATCTTCAATTCGATCATCCAGATATGCCATCGACGCAGCTAGAGCTAGTGCCGCGAGGCTAGACGGATTAATCTCCAAGGCTCGCCGCAACGACACTTCTGCCGCAGATTCATTCCTATCGCCAAGTTCTTCTTCTGCGAGAAATAAGTGTGCTTCAACATAGTCAGTATTTATTTCTAAAGCCCGCTCGGCCGAAGCCCTAGCCGCCGGAGGATTCTCGTTGACCAATGCACGGGCCAAACCTAAATGCGCCGGTGCCCACTGTTCATCCACGGCCAATGCTTCTTGAAAAGATCGCACGGCGTCATTTCTGTTGTACTTCTCAAGAAAGAGTTCCGCCCACGCAGTGTGCACAGCAGGGTCGCTCGGAAATGCTGCAACGGCATTCCGAAAGAACGCGTTTGCATCCCGATAACGATCAAGCTGACGTGATGCGAGACCGCCACGATAGAGTTCAAGTCCAACCTGTGAGCCAACTCCGGTATCGACAACGGCTTGGAGGTACCTTTGGGCCTCGGTGGGTCTACCGGTCTCAACGAGCAAAACCGCAAACTCCAACCCCGCGGCACTTCCTGGATTCGCTTCCGCAATAGGACCAATAAGAGTCTTGGCCTCAGAATATCTCCCACGTTGAGCCAAAAGCCTCGCCCGGATTGCAGTAGCCGACGGATCGTCATCAGGTCGACCAGACAACAATTGGCTGACATCGTCATACTGACCGTGGGCCAATGCGGCCGTCACATACTCATGAAACTGCTGTTCCTCTTCCGTCGTAAATTGAGGCTGCGCACCAACTTCTCCGCCATGGAGCAATAGCATCACAAGCAGAAAAAAAGAAAGAAAGCGTGCGGAACAGCTCATGGCGATTGATTATAGCTGGGGAACCAGCCTCATCAGCTCAGATTAGATATCCAGCGTAATCGGACGTCCAGAACCTAAAAGAACGCCAAACTCTGGTGAGACGGTATTTCGAAACGACGGCGGCATTTTTGACAACTAACCACATCATCAACCCTGACCATGTAACTTCGTAATTTGGTAAACATGGCCCTATCACGCTCACCTGCTCCACGGGCAGACGATCTTTCTTTATCCGTCTGATCCATCGAACTTGGCAATCGCCTCAAAATCGACATTTTGGGCACGTATAAGTAGCCGGCTTACTTTCAGTGCACTCATTAAAAAACTCGCGCTCATGCATTTCTTATCCAAGAGCCGCTAGTCGATCCACTGATTACTGTTTTTGAAAAGTAAGCATCGACCACAATTTAGGAACGCTGACCCGTTCAATCGAGACAGGCCGAAAACCCGATCGAGCAATAAAACTAGACAGATCTACATCGGCCTTAAATCCTATGTGGACCGTGAGTGGAGAAATAAGACGTTCAGCACGAGCTAGAAATCGATTCTCACTCAAAAAGTGATTAAGAACTACCACATGCCCACCGACGCGACATACACGATGCATTTCCTGCACCACCTTGACGGGGTCAGGAACCACGCTAATGACGAACGGTGCGTAGACACAATCAAAAGAATTGTCCTCAAATTCAAGGTTCGCCGCATCCATTTTGAGTAGGTCAACATTACGCACAGCATGCTGGCTTAACCGCCGCCTAGCTTTCTTCAACATCGAAGAAGAGAAGTCGATACCGGTGACATCGCAATGCCCTGGGTACAAAAGAGCATTGATTCCAGTGCCAACGCCAACTTCAAGAATTTTATCTCCTGAACCAATAGGAAGACGTGGCATCGCTGCCAACCGAGCACCATGGAGGGTTGGACCAAAGAAATAATCGTACCAGGACGAGATGTCGCGATAAACACATCGGACAAATTCGTTTTTCACTGTCACCAGCGAGAGCGCGCGATCCGCACCGCTTGAAGACGTTAAGACGCCTGCGTCTCTAGTTGAATCACTCGTTTCAAATAACGAAATCAAGAGGCTCCTATCCCTTACTGGTTCCGAGAGACTATAGTGCGTTGCGCCAATCACCGCAAGATTCAAAGGTTGGCAAAGCACCGCTGGTTGGACGGAATGGCACCTTTCGTGCCGTCACAAATAATCGCCCGTGCGTGAATCACACCAGAAAACTAGACTCTCCATAAGTTCTTTAGTAATAACACCTTGTAGTTAGGCTTGGCGTTTGACAGCCTGAGGATTCCATCGCTATAGTGCTATGCGAAGTGCCAAGCGAGGCTAGGTTTCTCACGGCGGCGCAGTTTCTTCTCACAACTCTGGTGGTCAAGGTTGCTGTCGTAGCCACTCTTGCAACGATGCTGGTTCGGTTCCAGCAATTCCGTCGTATCCTTTTGACCGAGAAACGTGCGTGGAAAGAACGCCTTGTGTTTGCGTTCAGCGTTGGAATCCCCTTGAGTGCCGGCGTTGCCGCTCGATTACTTCTGAACTACGACGCAGGAGACATTTCACTCGCTGGACCATTTCTAGCCGGTCTAATTGCAGGACCATACGCGGGAGCAATTGTAGGAATAATGACCGGAGCTCCAGCACTCATTGCTGGCGAGGCAATCGCCATGCCATTTGCCATAGGGTGCGGCTTTGCTGGAGGAGGACTGCGAGAAGTCTGCCCCAAAGAAGCCATTTGGCATTTTTCTCCACTTTTTTTTATCGACCTTCACCGCCACGCTTGGAAAATGATCCGATTTAAATTTGATTGGCTCATGATTCTTCTCGCAGCGCCAATCGGACTTGAGCTACTCAGACAGGCACTAGGAGCCCGCTTTAGTGAACACCTTTTCTACATGTCACCTCCAAACATCCCGCTGGGGATCTTAGTTGTGTTGGCCACAGTCTTAAGCGTGGCGGTCCCGATTAAAATTTGGAACACTGCCAGAATCGAGCATCGCCTCCAAGAGCAGGAAAAACTTTTGATGTCTTCCCGTGTGGAGGCTCTGTCCAGTCAGATTAATCCACATTTTTTATTCAACACACTCGCCTCAATTTCGTCACTAATTCGTTCTCAACCAGAAACTGCACGAACGCTCATTGTGAAATTATCAGCTCTTCTTCGACGTTTGCTGAGGAGTCAAGAACAGTTCGTAACATTGAAAGAAGAACTTGCAGCGATTGATGAATATCTTGATATCGAGACGGTTCGGTTCGGACCAACCTTAGTAATAGAGAAGCAGATTAGCCCTGACAGTCTCAACCTAATCATGCCGAGCATGCTACTTCAGCCCCTGATCGAGAACGCGATTAAGCATGGAATAGGTCAGAAGATTGGCGGAGGTCAAATAACCATACGGAGTCGCCGGGAGACTGACCATGCAATTATCGAGATCGAAGACGATGGCACCGGCATGAATCCATCCGAACTAAATCCGATTCGATCGGGCGGTATCGGACTACGCAATGTCGACGAAAGACTGCGTGTAATTTACGGTGAAAATTATCACTTGAAAATCGAAAGTGTCAGAGGCGAAGGCACGTGCGCCAGGATTGAAATTCCTGAATTGAAGACACGGAAGCTCGCTACAGCGTGAATTATGGCAATTCGAACAGTTGTAGTTGACGATGAACGTTTTGCGCGTAACGAACTGTGCTTTCTGCTCGACCAACTCAGCGATGTCGATCTAGTGGGTCAAGCAGGTAACGGTATCGATGCAATGGAGATCATCAGAAAACAAAAGCCAGACTTAGTACTCCTAGACATCCAAATGCCTGGCCGGACCGGATTTGAAGTAACACGAGAACTTTTACTGCGCGAGGTGGACACTCACATTGTTTTTGTGACGGCCTATGACCAATACGCAATAGAGGCGTTTGAGGTCAACGCCGTCGACTATCTGCTAAAACCAGTCGAAGCCGGTCGCCTTGAACAGAGTATAGACCGCGTTAAAACTAGAATGGCTGCAACAACTGACGATGCTGATATTGACGCCTTGGATGATCAGCGATTGGAGCGAGTCCTGCAACAAGTCAGTCAGCGTCGAAAAAAACGCGAACAAATTGCGATTAAAATTGGTGAAGGCTTTCAGTTGATACCATCTGAAGATATTATTTATGCGTCACTTACTGATGACGTTATTGTCGTGGTTGCTGGCGACTTAACGGGAACGTCAAACTTTCGAACGTTGGATGAGCTTCACTCAAATTTAGATCCAAATCACTTTTGGCGAGTACATCGATCACATCTGGTAAACATTAACAAGGTTAAGGAGATTGTGCCGTGGTTCAGTCGGAATTACATCCTGAAGATGAAAGACACCGAGGGGACGGAAATACCAGTGAGTCGAGCTCAAACGAAACGCCTGAGGGAATATCTGAGCCTGTAGCAGCTGATACAACGCCCCCTGTCGGCGAGCTCGGAGATTCATCGTCCCTTGAGCAAGAACGTAGCATTCGCCGCGCAGCCTTGCGAGCACGAGCCGGCGAAGAATTACTGGCTTGGGTAAAAACCTTTGCGTCGGCTGCAGTTTATGCCACGCTGATCGTCACCTTTGGGTTCCAGGTAGCTCGGGTTGAAGGAAAAAGCATGGAACCAACCCTCCAAGACCAAGATCGATTAATCGTCAATAAAGCATCTTATCGTTTCTTCAGCGAGCCAAAACCTGGTGACATAGTCATGCTATTTTATCCTCGAGACCCGGACAAATCGTTTGTCAAAAGGATAGTCGCCGAAGAAGGTGATACGGTCAGAATTGAGGAAGGTCAAGTCTATGTCAACGAAGAGCTACAGCCTGACCTCTTCGTTCCTCCAGAGTTCCGAAGTTATGAAAATCATGGCCCTGAAGTTGTCCAAGAATCGTACTATTTTGTGATGGGCGACCACCGAAACAACAGTTCAGACAGCCGTCACTGGGGTCAAGTGCCTCAAAAATATATTATTGGACGAGTTCAATTGAGATGGTGGCCGCTGTCTGATGCAACACTATTCTGATCTCGACTTTGCCAGACCGAGAGATCAGCTGTCACAGTTCACTAGACGGACTACTGTATAGCGCGGCAATAGTCTCAACATACCGTTCTAGAACCACCCGGCGTCGAATTTTCAGGGTAGGCGTTAGTTCACCAGATGCAACACTAAACTCGGCATCCAGTAAAACAAATTTCTTGATCTGCTCGTAACCTGGAAGCTCAGCGTTAACTCGCCGAATGACTTCTTCAAACAACGTGCGAACGTCTCGACTGTCTAACAATACCGTCACGTCGGAATCATGTTCTGTTGAAAGACGAGCTTCCACTTCCACAAGGTCGGGAACTATTAACGCGGACACAAACTGCCGCCGATCCCCCAACAACACTGCTTCCGAAACAAGCGGGCTTTGTTTAAGACTCTGTTCAATCGGTTGGGGAGCAATATTCTTTCCAGCAGATGTAACCAACAGTTCTTTCTTCCGGTCTGTGATACGAAGATATCCGTCCTCATCCAACTGACCAATATCACCCGTATGAAACCACCCATCACGCATTACCTCGGCCGTGGCTTCAGGCTTGTTGTAGTATCCCAACATTACGTTCGGGCCACGGGCCAAAATCTCACCGTCAGCAGCAATTCGCAATTCAACTCTGGGCAATGCCTTGCCGACAGTGCCTAGTCGAGGATGATGTTCACTATTGACAGTCAGCACGGGCGCGGTCTCCGTAAGACCATATCCCTCGAGCACCGGGACGCCGATCGCGAAAAAGAACTCCCCTACAGCCACCGACAGCGGAGCGCCACCTGAAACAACAAACCGAAGTCGCCCACCTGTTCTTTCACGAATTTTTGAAAACACCAAACGGTCGGCAACAATATTCTGCAAACGGATTGCCAGCGACGGCTGTTGACGCTGAAGCTCGGCCCTGGTTCGATCTAGACCAACACCAAGCGCCCACTGAAACAATCGCTGTCTAGTCGTTGACGCTTTAGAAACACCTGCCAAGACACGTGCGTGTAATTTCTCAAAAAATCTTGGCACACCTGTCATTAAGGTAGGTCTTACTCTAAGTAAATCTCGAGCAACCGTATCCATCGACTCGGCGAACGTTATGCCAACGCCCTTATAAAGATACAAATAAACGACCTGGCGCTCTAGTGCGTGACACAAAGGAAGAAACGACAGCGCTTCATCAGTGTCAGTTAGGGAAATCATCGTGTCTCCGTCCACAATATTCGCGACGATCGCACTATGGGTTAACATGACACCCTTTGGGTCACCAGTCGTGCCAGATGTATAGATGATCGTGGCCAGTTGATCATCAGGCACCGAGGATGCCTTCTCCTTGAAGTCCCTTGCTAATCCGTCTTCTTGGATCAAACGACGATGGCCTATTTCTTCAACTTCCGAGAAACTAAACTGATCGACTGGCGCAGAATCAGACCTTACTTCCGCATTCTCCGCATCAATCACTATCATTCTTCGAAGTTCTGATAATTGGGAAAGAATCGAATGAACCTTTTGTGCTTGCTCCTGGTTGGAAACAATTACGGTGCTCACACCTGCATCGGCAAGTATGTAGCGAATTCGATCAGCGGGAAGAGTTGGATAAATTGGAACTGTAACACTGCCGGCGGCAAGGGCTCCTAAATCTGCCACCACCCATTCTGGACGCGTCTCACAAAGCAAGGCTACGCGATCACCAGAAGCAACATTAATTCCAGTTAGTCCCAAGCTAAAATCCCGTATTTTCTCGAAGAATTCTCTACTTGATAAAGACGAAACGCCGTCTGGCGTGCAATGCCCCACCAAGGCAGGCTTTGGGTAACGTCCTGAAAAATGAAATGGTAAATTCGCTAATGTTCGAATCTCGATAGCCGCCATTACTCGTCTCTTTTAGACTACATACGTCTGTATCAAAAAGGTTTAATCCTGTTCAAAAAATCCTGACTTGCCTCCACTCTTTCTAACAAGCCGGATCTCTCCGATGACCATAGTGCGGTCAACAGCCTTAACCATGTCGTAAATGGTCAAAGCTGTGGTCGACACAGCCATTAAGGCTTCCATCTCAACACCAGTCTGAGCAGTTGTTTTGACAGAAGCTTGAATTTCGTACCCATCATCCATTAGCTGCAAGTCGATCTCGATATGGGTCAAAGGAATCTGGTGGCAAAGTGGAATCAATTCCGCCGTCCGCTTTGCTGCCAAAATACCGGCGACGCGAGCGACCTCAAGTGGATTTCCTTTCGAAATCGTTCCCGCCCGGATCAACTCGAGTGCTTCGTCTGAAATTCGAATTCTGCCACGTGCGGTGGCTTGACGAAAAGTCGTATCTTTCTCACTTACATTAACCATCCGAACGTGACCTTCGTCGTCCACATGTGACAACTCTGGCTTTAACTCATGCTCAGTCATAGACACCTAAGTCAGGGCTAAACGCCCTCATTCCTACTCTCTCGAGCCAAGTAGAACGAAAGTCCCTCAAGAGATACTGTCAAATCAACGCTCTTTAGCTTGACGTGTTCCGGCACCCGAAGTGTACCCGGAGAAAAATTCAAAATGGCTCGTATACCCGCTTCAACAACTGTATTAACTACATTTTGAGCAGATTTTTCTGGCACCGCGATTGCCGCAATCCCTATACCGTCACAATGAGCAATGTTCTTGAGCTCTTGAATATCGTAGATTGAAACGCCACGGCGTGATTCTTTTCCAACCTTGGAAGGAAAATTATCGAACAGTGCCACGATTTCGAACCCTTCTTTTCGAAACCCAGGATAGTCAGCAAGCGCCAGTCCCAAGTTCCCGGCTCCTATAATTGCCACTTTCAGATTTCGATCCAATCCCAAAATCGAGCGAAGTTCACGTTGGAGAGTCTTAACTACATAGCCCAATCCTCGCACACCAAGATCTCCAAAATGCGCTAAATCTTTACGAATCAGTGCTGCATTTAGACCGAACGCCTGGGCCAACTCTTTCGAGGACACCGTTTTAACTCCTTTACCTTCCAATTCATTCAGTAACCGGAGATATAGGGAGAGACGACTGATCGTCAGCTCTGAAATCTGCACCGCCATGCCACATTCTAGCCGCGAACCTCATGCTAAGATGCCAGAAGTGCGATTTTGTTGGCTACTCACTATCGTGGTCATCGGACTCAGCTTGAGCGAACCGCCACTTGCTCAAAGAGCTGGCCGTCGTGCTGTAACACTCGATACGCTCGAAGAACACTCATCATTTTTTCACGGTGAAGAAGTTATCGTACACGGGGACGCTGTTGGAGAAGGTGTACTAACCTATCTGACCGATGACCTTCAGCGTGTACTGGTACTGAACGTGCCACCTCCACCTCCGGGGACCGAAGACCGACTCGAAGTCATAGGCACGTTCTACGATGTTGGTCGCTTGGAACCAAATGATCCAAGAACCATTGAGCAACCATTTGAGCGACTAGCTGAATCGTTGCTCCAGAAAGTATGGCCAGGAGTTGGTGAACTCAAACTTCTTGTGGCTGAGTCGGCTCGCCCACCCGGGCAACCCGAGCTTATCTCACTTCGAACGATTGCACTTGATCCCGCAGATCATTTGGAGAGTGGCGTAACAGTAACCGGACGGTTTCGGGGTCGTAACCTCTACGGCGATCTTCCAGATTCACCCGGCCTCAGCCAACACGATTTCGTCTTAACCTCTGCCGAAGCGTCCATTTGGGTAGTTGGTATGGAGCCTAAAGGTGACGGATTTGAGCTTGATGTCCAAGCTCGTCTAGACACCGGGGAATGGCTAGAAGTTACCGGTGACGTAAGGGTGCACGAAGGGATGGTTATTCTGCACGCTGGGTCTATCCGAAGCGCAGAACCGGTGGAACAACAACCCGTCGCCACACGAGTACGCCTCCGGCAAGGCCCACCCCCAGAAATAATATTCAGTGCCCCTCTAGAAGGTGATGCCGACATCACCACTGACGCGACAGTTCGAATACAGTTTTCACGTGACATGGACCCGATGTCATTTCAAGAACGGGTGCAAATAGGCTATCTTCAAGATACTTCAGGACCCCTGCAGGAAGATTCGTTGCCACTACTTTTCGAAATTGAATATCGAGGACTCAATAGAGTCCTTGAAATTCGGTTCACCGATCCACTGCTTTTATTTCAAACCGTGAACGTCAATCTTCTTCCCGGTGTTACGGCAAGCGACGGCGCAGTTCTCGCGCCGTGGTCGCTTTCTTTTGTCGTAGGACGGGAAGGTGGCTAATCTCGCACCTTCGAACAAGATAAGCTCTAGGCATTTCTCCCGATCGGTCCTGCCTCAAGTAAATCTCTGACACATGCACGAGTTGTGGCAATTAGTTTGTCACGGTCACCCAAGGTCTTTCCTTCAACTTCGATAGGGGGCCCCAGGCGGACACTCACGACAACCGGTCGAATGATAAGACTGCCCTTCTTCATCGCTGTCGAGGTTCCCTGGATCGCCACTGGCACAATAGTAGCCCCGCCTTTGATAGCCATAATAAAGCCACCCTTTTTGAACGGCAGGAGCTTACCCGTTCGGCTTCGCGTGCCTTCCGGAAACATGAGAAAAGATTTCCCGTGTCGAAGCAACGTGGCAGCACGTTCGATCGCTTGCATACTTCGTTCTCGATGCCCACGCTCAATGGGAACAAAACCAACTACGTCAAAGGCCCGTTTCAGAACTGGAAAAACTTTTCTCAATTCCGCCTTATAGAGAACAACCAGCTTTGGGTGTAGCGCCTTGAGCACCATAAACAAAATCGGAGGTTCGATATTGCTTGCATGGTTCACACAATAGACAGCAGCGTGATCATGCTGAACATGTTCAAGGCCGGTCGACCGATATGTAATACCGACCGTAGCGAGACCTAATCGAACACCACCCCGCCCTAGGCAGTACAGCAGCTCTGGCCATCTAAACATCGTGGCTAAAATAATCCCAGGTGGAGCGACCAAAAGTACGTAGATGGTCACGCTGGCATACGCGAGCAACGAACGAACACCGGCGATTGCCGTTTGGACCTGGTTAGACACAAATCAAAAAGATGAGGTTCCCTGAAACGGACGAAAGAAAAGCCCGAGCCGGTTTTCCCGGGTCGGGCCTACGGATACAATTCACAACTCCAGCCAGAGTAGCTGGATCTTAAGAGGCGCGGGCGGCGCGACGAGCCGCCGGTTTCTTAACCTTCGCAACCTTCTTGGACACCTTAGTAGCTTTAGCTCTTGTCGCTTGGCGCGCCTTGTTCACAAGGCAACGTTCGAGCGCTTTAGTTACCTTATCTTCAACAGACTCAGCGCTATCGTCAGTAACCGCTGCAATTTCTGAAATCACCAGAAATTTTGCTCTATCAAGCATTCGCTTCTCTCGAAATGACAGATTCTTCGACTTACTCAAAAAGTTAAGACTCTTCAAGACATCTATAACGTCTCGGATCGAGCCTGTTCGCATTTTGTCTGAATTGTCCTTAAATCGACCTTTCCAGTTTTGGTGGTTGTCAATCTTGCCGTTACCGAGCTGTAAATAAAGCTTCCTTACTTCACCATCTGAAATGGCTGGACGAAGACCTACACCCTCGGCGTTGTCCAGCGGGACAAGTACCATCGTTTCGCTAGCTTTCATTCGAAGAGAATAAAAACCGCAGGTTGTACCGAGGATAGTCTTCTCTTCAATTTTTTCAACAATACCCAATCCGTGATTCGGGTATATGACCTTGTCGCCGACCTCAAATTCCAAAATTCCCCCTAGGCTGTAAGGCCTTAAGACTTGAAAATATATGCGTAAGAAGAGCCCTAAGTGTAACCCATTCAGTCACTTCAGGCAAACTTTGAGTCCTTTATCGGCGTGCTATTACGACTAATGTACAGTCCAGAAAATCAACTTTATGACCAGAGATAATTAACGAAAGTGACCATAGCACCAGCCTCACGTAATGTTGTGGCAAATGACCGATTTATATCGCTCCTCCAGTTAATCCAATTGAATGGATTTAATTAGCTCTTCTCCAGCATCTGTTTTACGCGAATTAAGTCTTCCTGATGTACAGTAGCAAGCCTTCTGCTGATTATGCTGACGGAGGAACTTATGACATCCAAGAAACACAAGAAGCTAGGGAGCCTTATTTTCCCAGTGCTCTTTGTAGCGTTATTGATTCTAGCTGGCCCAAATAACCTCGTAGCTCAAGACGCAACCAGCTTAGCTCCCTTTGTTCCCACCCCTCAAGAAGTCGTTGATCGCATGCTGGAGCTCGCTGATGTCTCTGAAAACGACGTAGTCTACGACATCGGTTGCGGAGACGGGCGAATAGTCATCACCGCCGCAAAGCGATACGGCTCTAGAGGGGTCGGCATTGATATAGACCCACAGCGCATCGCAGAATCTAGAGCGAACGCGGAACGGGCTGGTGTCTCACATTTAGTTGAGTTCATCCAGCAGGACGCCCTTACGGTCAACGTATCCGACGCAACCGTGGTCACTCTCTATCTTTTGTCATCATCAAACGTAAAAATGAGACCGATTTTGACGAGCCAACTTGAACCTGGTGCTCGAATCGTGTCACACGCATTCAGTATGGGAAACTGGGAGGCAGATCACACTGAACGCTTCGAAGACACGAGTGGGACAACGCGCACGCTGTACCTTTGGAAGCATGACGGAACCGTGAGACCTTGACTCCAGACCAGAACAACAAACCTACCAAGATCACAAATATACGACTTGACGAGTTATCATTTTCCACAAATTAAGGGAAAGCCGGAGTGGCGAAACTGGCAGACGCGCTGGATTCAAAATCCAGTTAGGTTCACCCCTAGTGTGGGTTCGACTCCCACCTCCGGCACCATTGGCCAAGTGTGGCCGCTTTTTCAGGAAACGTAAATGCCAGACAAGCTACTTACCTTAGTGAAACTAACCATTTTTATGGCAATCTGTAGTCTAGGGTCTATAGTCACCATTTCCGCAGGTGACGAAGGCATGTGGACCTTCGACAACCTTCCACTTGCACAACTCGAAGAGCAATATTCATTTACACCAACCGCCGAATGGTTAGAGCAGATTCGTCTGTCCAGCCTGCGTCTAAACGACGGCGGATCAGGTTCGTTTGTTAGCTCACGTGGTCTTGTAATGACCAACCATCACGTCGGCCTCAACCAAGTTCAAAATTTATCGACTGCAGAAGCAGACTACGTCACAAATGGATTTTACGCTGCCCGTATCGACGAAGAACTGAAAGCACCTGATATGGAGATCGATGTCTTGGTCTCTATGGACAACGTCACTGAACGTATTCAGGCAGCAACAAGACTAGCTGAAAATGAACGACAGGCTTTATCGGAACGGCGGGCTGAAATCGCTCTTATCGAAAAGGAAAGTATCGATTCAACCGGGTTTCGATCTCGAGTAGTTAGTCTTTATCGCGGTGGTGAGTTCTGGCTTTATCGCTACAAGCAATACACCGATGTCCGCCTCGTCTTCGCTCCAGAAACCCAAGCAGCATTTTTTGGAGGCGATTCGGACAACTTCACATATCCTCGGTTTTGTCTGGATGTCGCTTTCTTCAGAGTCTATGAAAACGGCGAACCAGCCAATACTGCTCACTACTTCCGCCTAGACCGCAATGGCCCAGGCCTAGACGACCTCGTCTTCGTGGTAGGTAATCCTGGATCGACCGATCGACTCAGAACCATTGATCAATTTCGATACGAGCGGGATGTGAGACACCCCGCCTATCTGAATTACTTCGAAACGTACGAGCGTCTCCTCCGAGAATATGCAGCTAGAGGTGTCGAACAGGCCCGCCAAGTCAGCAATATCCTCTTGGGGATTACAAACTCTCGCAAGGCGTTTACGGGGCAGTTGCGGGGATTGGAAAACCCGACAGTGTGGAGATCTCTAGAACGCCGAGAAGCGCTATTTCGCCAGCAAATCGCAGGAACCGACCTAGCTCGTGAAGCTGACAACGCATGGACAGCAATAGGCCACGCGTCCGCAGAAGCAGCACGCACCTTCAAGCAGCGGGTGTATCACAACTTTGTAGGTTCAACGCTCGCTGAAATCGCCGAAATAATCATTCGGTACGTTGAAGAGGTAAAAAAGCCAGACGCATCTCGATTGCCAGGCTACCACGACTCTGAACTTCCCTCTTTGGAGTTCAGATTATTTTCTCCAGCACCGATATATCCCAATCGAGAAGAACATTTGATTGCTGGTTTTCTTGAGGCTACGAAACAAGAACTCGGCTCCGATGACTGGTTTGTGAGAACAGTTCTTGACGGCCGTTCGCCTGAAGAAACCGCGGCCTATTTGCTGCGAAACACCGAATTAGCCGACGTAGAGTTTCGCCGTGAGTTGGTCGAGGGTGGAACAGCAGCCGTCGTCGCCTCGACAGACCCTCTGATTGCCATGATGCGCCAACTCGATCCCCAACGGCGCGAAACCGAAGAAACATTTCGTCAGTCGGTTGAGAGCATTCTTGAAGACAGTGGGGCCACCCTTGCTCGCGCCAGATTTTCGGCATTCGGACGAACGGTCTATCCAGATGCAACCTTCACTCCGCGGCTCGCCTATGGAACGGTCAAGGGCTATCCAATGAACGGCACACAAGCGCCGCATGAAACAACTTTATTTGGATTATTCGACCGTGCGATTAGCTTTGGAAAAAGCGGTGAATATAGCCTCCCTGAACGTTACTGGCAACGTCAAAGCAAACTAGACCTAACTACTCCCGTGAATTTTGTGTCCACAGTCGACATTATTGGAGGAAATTCAGGGTCTCCAGTGATCAACCAGGAAGGAAATTTGGTGGGCCTTATCTTTGATGGCAATATAGAAAGTCTTGTCGGAAGGTTCGCATATGACAGCGAAGTTTCACGTGCAATCGCTGTCCACCCTGGATATATCCTTGAGGCACTCGAGCAACTCTACGATGCCCTACCGCTTGTGCAGGAGTTAACGGAAGAAAGTTGAGCGAAGCTTTAGTCACTTCAGTTTCTTGACTCGATTTAGTGTGTCTTCACGTCGGCGCTGTGCATAAGCTCGAAGGTCCGTAACCTGATCAGATTCGTCAACGATCTCGCGACCAATCAATTCCTCAAGTACATCTTCGAGCGTCACGATACCCGAAACCCCACCAAACTCATCAATTACAGCGACAAGATGCTGACGCCTTTTTAAAAACGTCCGTAATAGGTCGTCAAGCCGCGTTGAATCAATGACAAAATGAATGGGCCGCTTAATTTCCTCCATCTTTACATCAAAACGGTCGTTTGCCATTGCCGTCAAAATATCAACCGTGCGCACAACTCCCACGAGATCGTCCGGGTCCTTACCAAACACAGGTATTCGACTGTACTTCTCTATGGCATCCTCAGAGACAGCTTCACGCGCAGATGTCCGGGCGGCTAGTGTAAAAACAACGGGGCGTGGAGTCATGACCTGCTTCACCGTTCGAGTGTCCAGTGACAGAACGTTCTCGATCACTCGAGCCTCATCCTGATTCAGGGTTCCCGAGCGAAGCCCGGACACCACCAGAGTTAAGAGGTCTGCATCTGAAACCGGCTGTTCTTTGTGTCCCTTTCGAATTAGTTTCGTCACGATCTGCACCAACCCAATCAAAGGTTGAAACGCACCGACGAGTAGATGCATAGGGCGCGCAATGAGTGGAGCCAGTGGACGGGCATAGACAACCCCAATGGTTTTTGGCACCACCTCAGCAAATAACAAGATGGCCAAGGTAAATAAAATTGAGAAATAGATAACGTTACCGCCTCCTAATGCACCGGCAGCTAGTGCACCCGCCAACGCACCTCCCCCTGTGTTGGAAATGGTGTTAAGTGAAAGGATGGCTGTGATCGGACGGTCAACTTGTTCTTTCATCTGCTTGAGTATGCGACCCGCAGGACGTCCTGATTGCTCGAGTTGCTCCACGAACGTAGCTGGAATCGAATAGAGTACCGCCTCAAACAGCGAACAAATTGCCGACGTAACCAGCACCAACAGCACGACTAATTGCAGTTCAACCATTGCCGTTCTTGCCTCCGATTGAAAGAATACGAGAAATAAACATTCTGTGACTCAATAACTACGCGAAACGCGAATGTCATCGCCTTCGTGAGAATTTAATGCGCATCTCAGGAGAACGTTGATGTACGAAGCAATTGATTACACTGTTGAAGGCCCCGTCGCCACCATAACGCTGAACCGACCCGACCGGTTAAATGCCATCACCGGGCAAATGATTAAGGAAATTCAAGATGCCATCGGGAAGGCTGATGCCAATGAAGACATCGTTGGAATTATCCTGACCGGTGCAGGTCGCGGCTTCTGTGCCGGAGGAGACATCGAAAGCCTCCAAGAACTGAGTCAAGGCGGCTCACTCACAGCTTGGGAGATGGGTGACAAGAAACCCGGCTCCACCGCAGAAATGGGGCCGGACTTTCAAGTTGGCTTGCTTTACCTGATGGCCGTTCGTAAACCCATCATCGCCGCAATAAATGGTCCGTGTGCCGGTCTTGGTTTTGTGCTTGCGATGGTCTGTGATATTCGCTTCGCCTCCGACACCGCGCGTTTTACAACCGCCTTTGCGAATCGGGGCCTGATCGCTGAACACGGAATTAGTTGGATTTTGCCACGATTGATCGGCTCAGCTCATGCACTTGACCTCCTTCTGAGTGGGCGCGTCATTGATTCGGAAGAAGCGGCCAAAATTGGCATTGTCAACCGGACAATTACATCAGATCGGCTGTTAGATGAAAGCACTCATTATGTGAAGGGTCTCGCAGAGAGATCGGCTCCAGTCTCTATGAAAGTAATCAAGCAACAGGTATACCGGCACCTGTCGGCTAGTCTCGGTGAAGCTGCCAGAGAGTCAATTGAACTTATGGCGGAAAGCCTGAAACGTCCTGACTTTCGGGAAGGAGTGTTGTCTTACATCGAAAAACGACCACCGAAATTCACCCGACTCTCTTCAAAATAATCGGCAGCAGATAGAGCCCGCCCGGTCAGTCATCACCGGCACTGGATGCAGCTAGGTCAAAACAGACCAACGTGTTCTCATTACGGATGTACAGCTTCCCATTGGCCAGCGCGGGGTAAGCTCGAATAAGCGGATCAAGCACCTGTGCCTGAGCTATAACTGAAAACGTCTCAGATGACGCCTCTGCCATTACCAACTCACCGCTCTCTCGTACGATCAGCAATCGACCGTCGGCTAGTGTGACCGTGCCGGCTCCATACGTTGAAATGTCCCACTTGACTTGACCAGTTTGTAGTTCGACGGCACGAAGATTTGGGCTGTACTCCTGGCGACCGTGAAACCCGTACAAATGTCCCTCATAATAAACACTTGTTGCATAGTGATTCGACATAACCTCATCCGAAGTCCACACTTGCGCTAATTGATCACCATTCACGCGAAAGAAACCAGCACCAACCCCGTAAGTAGCTGAAACAAAGATAGAGTCATCAACGATGATCGGCGTCGCCGCATTCACTGACGCCATTAGCCGAGAACGCCACCTCTGAGTGAATCGAACACTTCCATCGGTTGGATCGAGTCCCGCCAGATAACTTCGTGTCAAGAAGACGGCATGGGGAGTCCCTCCAAAGGTGGCACGGATGCCGGAAGAGTAACTGGCCTCATCGTCAAGGGCCGTCCACACAACTTCACCAGTATTAATGTCAAAGGCCACAACGCCTGCGTCTGCGCCACCAATATTTGCGATAACACGTCCAGAATCGACCAAAGGAGACCCAGCGGAGCCGAAAAATCCTTTCCGGACGCCAAATTCCACCCGAGTATCGACGTCCCACACCAAATCACCAGTCTCAAGGTCGAGTGCATGCATGTGACCTTGTGCCCCAAATGTGAAGACCTTTCCGTCCGCCACAACCGGGACTGCCCTAGGACCCTCATCAAAACCAAAATCATCCCGATAGGTGGTAACGTAGTCGTACCGCCAAATAGGCTCTCCGTTGGAGGCATTCATCGCCTCAACGACCTCATGGTCATCCAACCGGTGAAACAAAATGAGGCGTCCCTCGGCAACAACCGGTCCAGCGAAACCAGCACCGACCGGACGCCGCCATAACTCTGGTGGTCCTTCTGAACCCCAACCTTGCGCCAACGAAACACCTTGGTATTGCCCATCTCGATTTGGACCCAAAAACTGCGGCCAATCCTGCGCCATCACAGAGCTAGCGGTAAACAATACGAAAATTAAGAAGATATTCAGCCAGCTCATGATGTGCCACCCAGTAGACGTTGCATTAAGTCATCCTTGAAGGCCGCTGTTGGTGTATGGCAATAGGTTGTTGAGTAAGTGGACTGAGAATTCACGTCAACCACAAGGTACGGCTTGTCAGGGGGATCTTGGTCGCCGGCAGCGACAAGATCGTCAGCTGGTCCATGAATGATCTCAACTGGAAGACGTTCACACGCGATGGTCTGAGCCGTCGTCAGGTAGCCGACGGCCAAAGTATCAAACGGATTGAATCCGTGCACACCGAAACGCTCGTTCCAGAGGGTAAGCCAGTCACGTGCAGGGGCGACCAGATATCTTGAACTGCCACTGCCTTGCTCAAGTTGATCCAAATCTGAATCGGAAAGCCAAACCTGCGACGAGACCTCCCATGGCGTGAGCGTTAATGGCACGCCCGCATCAAGAATAATCTGAAACGAACGGGGATCTTTATCAAAGTTACAGTCACAGAACGGAAGGCTAGAGGTACTCCCGGTAGAAAAACTCTGACCAGGTCGGCGGCCGGCAACGGCAACGACTTCGACAATCTGGCCTGCAAGTTCAGGCTGTTGAAGTAGCACGGTGCCAATATTTGTAGCGGGCCCTAAAGCCAAAATAGTCAACCGGTCCTGGCGCAAAGCATCGGTTAACGCCCTTGATGCCTCGGTAGACTCTCCAAGTTGATCAACGCTTTCGGCACCTACCGTAACCTCAAGGCCCGCTGGACCGTATTTATTCACAATCTCACGTCCGATCGGAATCTCAACTTCTAGGGGTGCGTTGCCAAACACAAGGCTCACACCGCGAATCCAAAGTTCCGGTGAATGGAACGCCTGAATGAGCGCAAAGCCATCATCAACCTCATATCCCCCAGGACGAATCGACGGATCCGTGTCAATCCACACTGGTAGGGTTTCAATTGGCAATTCCTCCGTCACTCCTAGCGCCTGACCTTCGCCCTGGTCGATTGTCTCTGGTGGCTCTGCCGTATCACAAGCAACCAATACGAGAACCAAGAACCCCGTCAATTTCCTCATACAATCATTCCCCAACTATTCCGACCACAAACCAAGTTCCGAGACTCGTCCAACCACGCTCGCTTCTCTGTCAACGTGGCCTGGAGCGGCAACTGGGCCACTCCTAGTAACCTCCTCATTATCTCTACACCGGAAAACTGTGCGGCGAGATCCTTATTGAAAGAACTATCCGCCATATACGCTTCAGCCACCCTCATGCGAACCCATTGAGGCTGGTTGGACAAGCGGAGGTGTGCAAGTAAGACCCCCACATCAAACTCTGGAGGGCCCATAAAGCAAAACTCTGGGTCGATCACGTAAAGCTCTTTATCCGTTTTCACCCAGCTACCTGGATAGAAATCACCGTGCAACAATGCCTTGCCGTCTTGCAGATACACTTCGCCTAATCGCTTGACTGCCTGGCAAAATTCCACGTCCGATCTTCGTTGAGTCGCTTCGACCGCAAGACCCTTTGTAAGACGATCGAGATTAACGCCAGGGCCAGTCTGGGCCAACGGAAGATCAAAAATATGCCGGTGATTCAAGTGCCGCATATCGCGATTGACAAACCCCTGGCGACGGTCGCTTTCCAGCTCAACCGTATGCAACGTGGAGAGATACTGCCCCAGCGAGTCCACAGCGTCTCCAGTAAGAATCTCTCCGTTATATAAACCCGTAAAGTCAGAGGCCTTGCCAAGATCTGTCAGCATCAACATGCGTGATTCGTGGCTAACTGCAAGAAGTTGAGGCATCATCCTAGCCAAACTCGGCTGGCTTCCAACGATTTCATAAAAAGCACCCTCCTGTATTGCCCGATCGAGCGGAGCAGCGATCTCAGGATACTTTTCGACCCATGGTCGCGACTGCTTCAGGATAAAGGTTCGCTCGTGGGTTCTGACTCTCAACGTGCAGTTCATATTTCCATCGCCTGCCGGCGACAGATCCACCACTGTATCAGTTGAATCAATCCATCCTTGGCTCTGAAGATAACGGGTTAGACTTTCGTGGTCATTCGCTTCGAGAAAATATCCAGCCGGTGCAACTCTTGTAAAACGTGCACGTCGACTCTCAGCGTGACTCTGACGCGATGGACTGATGATGTCCCTCCGGTGTGGCATGCCATTCGTTTTTAATCATGCTGTAGACGACGTGGTCAACAAAATGGTCGTAGATCCACTCAGCATCCCGTAGTTGGCCTTCCTCGCGAAAACCTAGACGAATAGGAATCGCTCGACTTTTTCTATTGCCAACCGCGCAGCGGATTTCGACGCGATTGAGATTGACTTCATCGAAGGCATGACTCACCAATGCTCGGGTTGCAGTTGTGCCTAACCCTTTACCTTGAAACTCCTGCCCCACCCAATAGCCTAATGAGGTTAAACGGTTCCTCCAGTCAATCTGATGATGGCCAACAATGCCGATAATCCGGCCAGTAAAACAAATGGCCAGTTGAGTCCCATTATTTTGTGATGCTTGCGACTGTGCAGCCCGGATAAAAGCCCGCGTGTCTTCAGGTCGGGTAATGTTATCGAGCCATGGCAACCATTGCCGAAGATAGAGACGGTTACGATCGATAAGCTCAAACAATTCATCTCCATCCCGGAGTTCAAGCGGCATCAGATCGACACTCTCAGATACGGCGATCGATTGCATGATCGGATTACTCAACGCGCAAAGACCACGAAAAGAAAACGATGACGACTACAGCGATTATACTCGTGCTTCCCATCGCATTAGGAAATCTCTGAGCTGACTCATTGAAGCGCTTTTACTGCATTCGGGTCCGTTTCTGGTCACCCGTGAGCCGCCACCGCCACCTCCTGCCCCTCACACCCCAAAAGAAGAAAACATCCGTCATGAGCAGCTGCCAAACGATAAGATAGTGTTTCATGAAACCGGGTGCGGTCCTCAGTTTATTAACTACGTTACTACTTCTATTCGCCGCTGGATTACCATCACTTGTCGCCCAAAGTTCTGGGATCTTCATGATTCCTGTTGAAGGCGAAGGAACTAAATATTGGTCGCGATGGCGAGGTCCATCTGGACAAGGAGTCGTCCCCAATGGAGGGTATCCTGATAGCTGGTCAACCTCTCAAAACGTGAAGTGGCGAACACCACTACCCGGCCAAGGACATTCATCACCAATTATCTGGGACCAACAGATTTTTATTACTACCTCACAACAATCCGGCCGCCGCGTCTCAATTCTGAGTTACAACCGGAACAGCGGAGAACACTTGTGGGAAACACAGATACCGGAAGGACCCACCGAAGCCACACACCCTAAAAATACTCAGGCATCTTCCACTCTTGTGACGGATGGCACTCTTGTCTACGGTTCGTTCGGAAGCCGAGGACTCGTAGCGGTCGACCTTGAAGGGCATCTGATTTGGCACACGGATACCGGGACTCTCGAAAATTACCACGGTAGTGCAGGCTCTCCTCTTCTGTATCAAGAGTTGCTAATCACATATCAAGACCATCGCCAAGACTCCTTCATTGGAGCGTACGACAAGCGCACTGGAGAAAATATATGGCGAACCAGTCGAACCGGCAGCGTCGGGTGGGGCTCACCCGTGGCCGTCCGAGTTGGCGACCATAACGAGATCATAGTCAGTAGCCAGAGACAGGTCACCGCTTACGACCCCGCTGACGGTTCGGAATTATGGCATTGCGATGGCAACCTGTTCGAGGTCATTCCAACACCTGTTGTGGGACAAGGCCTTATCTTTTGCGCCTCGGGACGAGCTGGTCCGACACTGGCTATTCGACCAGGAGGGCGCGGAGATGTGACTGATACTCATGTCGAATGGAGCACATCCCGGGGTTCACCGTTTGTACCATCTCCGCTAGTGTACGGTGACTATCTTTACACCGTGAACGACATGTCGAGTGTCATAACGTGTTTCGAAGCATCAACCGGGGCGGTGATGTGGCAAGAACGACTGGGAAGTCCGACCCGCGAAGGTTTTTCGGCCTCACCAATCGGCGTGGATGGCAAGGTGTTTGTTACCAGCGATGAAGGGCTCACGTTTGTTCTTAGAGCTGGATCTAATTTTGAACTCATTGGTATCAACGACATCGGTGCTCGAACGCTATCCTCACCGGCGTTAGTCGACCAGCACTGGTACATTCGAACGGAACATGAACTTGTTGCCATTGGATATTGAAGACCGCCTCCCCTACGTGAGAGGTGTCAAAATATCGCAAGTGGGTTGAGTGGCGATCCAGTCCCACCTTCAACCGCAAGCGGTGCAGCAACCAGCATAAACTCCCACCGATTCTGACGACCGGCCTCCTCCGCCACCGACTCAAGATCTAGGTTGTCGAAAAGCGGCATCCCCATAGCAACCAATGTCAGTTGATGCACAGGCTGAGTCGCACCCTCAATGCCAGAAGGACGAACATCGTTCGTGTCATCACTTCCAAGCATCGCTACACCACGTTCACGCAGCCACGGAATTACTGACGCATGTAGACCAGCCGCCTCTTCCCCAGTAGCCCAAGGACCACGCGCCTCGCGTCTGGCCCATCGACCACTACGAACAAACACGATGTCACCGCTCTCGACTCTAATACCAGCTTGTTCTTCCCAAGCTTCAAGATCTTCAATATAAATTGGAGTGCCTGGTTCTAAATAGGGCACCCCTTTGAGACGAGGGATGTCCATCAAAACGCCTCGTGTCACAATTCCCTGCTTGAAATTAATAATCGACAAGCGATTACAACCGTCCGCCGTCACTTCCTCGTCACGACTGAACCCGTTGTACATCCTTCCCTGGTACATCATGTGGCAGAGCGAATCCATATGGGAATGCGCATATCCGTGATACGCAATGGTGTACCGATCGCTCCGGAAGGCACCAGGGGAATCAATCCGTAGCATGTCATGGAGTAATGGTGACGTCGCGTCGGCAGCGGGCTCTTTGAGATAATTATGAGACATTGAAACTGATGTTCCAGTAAGCGCGAGCGCTACCGCCTGCCGACGTTTGTCAGGTGTCACTAAATTCAAGGTTCCCAACTGGTCGTCAGACCCCCATCGTCCCCAATTCGAAAGCTCCGTCATCCATTCTTCCACTATCTCGGCCGTGACCGCGCGCGGAGACTGAGCGTCGATAACCGCAGGTGTCCCACTGATCGCAGCACATACCAAAAGCACCACTAGTGCCACCGACTGGCAAACTAACCGTGTTCTAGTTACTCTCACCGATCGCATGAATTCACTCCTTCAGTAATCCCATACAACTTGCACACGCCTCCTGGTGAATAGTTCTCCCACATTCTCTGGCTCCCATTGGTTGACCCATTTCAGTAAAACATCTCGACCAATCGCTGTGTTAAGGATCTCGCTGTAGCATTCTACTAGTAGCAACTATGCTTTCGCAGAGTTGTCCCATTACTAGCTACAAGGTCATTGCAATGTCTGTTAACATACGCCGCCATCCAGACAACAGATGAAGGACTAACACTTGTCAGACCTCTGTTCCTGTTCAGCAGTCGAACTAGCCCGCATGCTTCGAGATCGAGAGGTCTCTGCTACCGAAGTGATGGAGGCTCACCTCGCGAGAACAGCATCGCTGAATTCCCAGTTAAATGCTATCGTGACGTTAGTCGCCGATCGCGCGCTCGCGAAAGCGAAGGAAGCAGATGCGGCTCTGATGCGCGGAGACCAAGTGGGCCCCTTGCACGGTCTTCCGGTGGCGCACAAGGACCTCTTTTTAACAAAAGACCTCCGCACCACCTTCGGGTCCCCAATTTTTGAATCGTATATCCCCAATCAGAATTCGATAATCGTCGAGCGCCTGCAATCAGCAGGAGCTATTACCATAGGAAAGACAAATACACCTGAGTTCGGAGCCGGATCTCAAACGTTTAACACTGTGTTTGGACCGACCCGCAATCCGTGGAACCTCGACAAAACCTGTGGTGGTAGCAGTGGCGGCTCGGCCGTAGCTCTCGCGACAGGGATGGTCTGTCTGGCCGACGGCAGCGACATGGGAGGCTCAATTCGAAACCCAGCGAGTTTTTGTAACGTAGTTGGTCTCCGCCCTTCACCGGGTCAAGTCCCAGTGTGGCCAAATCGAACCGCGTGGTTTCCCAGTCCATCCGTTGCTGGTCCTATGGCACGAACAGTTTCAGACGTTAGACTCATGCTCAAAGCCATAGTGGGTGCGGACCCTCGAGATCCTCTGTCATTTGATGACTCCACCGCAGTAGCTTCCTCGCGCCGAGACCTAACCGACATTCGGATTGCATGGAGTCAAAACTTAGGTGAATTACCTGTAGAACCTGCCGTGACAGCCGTTCTTGAGAATCAACGTGCAACATTTGAACAACTTGGTTGCCTCGTCGAAGATGCGACTCCAGACCTATCTAACGCTGATGACATTTTTCGCACTTGGCGAGCTTGGTATTACGAACTCGAGCACGGCGCACTTCTCAGGACACATCGGTCACAGCTTAAAGACACTGTCATTTGGAACATTGAAGCCGGTCAGCGCCTAAGTGGGGTTCAACTTGGCAACATGGCACGTCAACACGCAGAACTCCATCACAGGATGAACAGTTTCATGGAGACCTATGAATTTCTCGTACTGCCGGTCACCCAAGTAACGCCGTTTGACGTTAAGAAACCCTACATCACAGAAATCAATGGCACGAAGATGACGACCTATCTCGATTGGATGCGGTCGTGCTACTACATTTCCGTAACGGGACTTCCAGCAATCTCAGTACCTTGTGGCTTCACTTCCGACGGTCTACCCGTCGGTATTCAAATTGTTGGTCGGCATCGCCACGATATTGGGCTGCTACAAATGGCTCATGCCTTCGAACAGGCTACTGGATTCTGGCGACAGCGTCCGCCAATAGTTCACGCCGCAAGAGATAACGAAAACTCTGGATGAACCACCGCCATAGCTGTCGCCAAACACCTTTATCTGGCTGACTTCTGGAACTGTCATACCCAGACATGATAAAAGCATCGTCATGTACCGCTATCTGTTGACCTGCAGAGTCCTGGTATTCAGCGTCTTCAACGGGACTACCAATGGCTATGCACAGCGGGCACTGGGCAAACGACCAATCGCAGTAAGGAGAAACCGGCAGTAAGCACAACACATCACTCCGAATCGCCTTTTCTTGCGCAGCGGGGCGACCATGGAACCTGGAGATGACTCATGCAACATTGCGATCGATTCTTTTGTTCATTGCTTGCGGTTATTACACTTAGCGCGTGCCAGCCTGGAACATCCCAGCCTGAGGCACTTCCTGAAACACCTGACCTCGTCTTCCAAAACGCCCGTGTCATGGACCCGGAGTCTGGACTCGACGCGGTACGCGACGTTGGCATCACCGATGGCACGATCGTCGCCATCTCAGAAATCCCAATCGAAGCACCAGAGATTATCGACGCAAGTGGCTTGGTTCTAGCTCCAGGTTTTATCGACCTGCACGCACACGGGCAAGACGCAGTGAGCAACCGTCTCCAAGCGCTGGACGGCGTCACCACTGCTCTCGAACTCGAGCTCGGGGTTTATCCGGTCGCTGATTGGATAGCGTCACGCGAAGGTGATGCAGTCATCCATTACGGCGCCTCGGTTGGTCATCTTGGTGCCCGAATGAAGCTTTTCCACGATGCAGACCTCGGCAGTTGGGCGACGTTGAGTCCAGAGCGTACGGACCTGCTGACATTTTCAGATTTTGAAGAAAAGGACACAACCGGAGAAGAGCGGGCTCAGTTGAAAGAACTCATGGCTCTCGGACTCGATGAGGGTGGCCTCGGCTTCGGTCTGGGTATTACCTACACGCCTGGTGCGTCACGGTCAGAGATTTTTGAGCTATTTGAGTTGGCAAGTGACCGAGACGTCCCGCTTTTTGTGCACACGCGTGGGCGTAACTCTGGAGGTGCCCTCGGATCTTTTCAGGAAGGTATTGCGAATGCTGCGGCCACCGGAGCGTCGCTGCACTTCGTGCACCTAAACAGTAGCTCCGGCGAGTTGGCTCCTACCGTTTTATCGCTCATTCGTGGCGCGCGCGACCGCGGTATCGATATTACGACCGAAGCCTATCCCTATACCGCAGGATCGACCCGGATCGAATCGGCTTCATACGATAGTTGGGTCGGCCGTGATGACGCTGCCTTCAACAGCCTGCTCTGGCCAGCCACCGGCGAGCGTCTCACCGCAGAAAGCTTCGCGCGCTATCGGGAAGAAGGCGGCTGGGTCATTAGCGGCAATCGTAGCGAGGAAACGAACGCTTGGATCGTGGCGCAACCCGACGTCATGGTAGCAAGCGACGGTATTCCTTTCTTGTACGGACCGGCACACCCGCGAGGGTCTGGTACCTTCTCTCGAATCCTCGGCTACTACTCGCGCGACCAACAATCCCTTAGCCTGATGGATGCCCTAAAGAAAATGACGTTGCTTCCCGCGCACCGACTGGAAAACATCGCGCCGGTGATGCGCAACAAAGGGCGCATCCGGCTAGGCGCCGACGCCGATATCACGCTCTTCGACCCGGATACGGTCTTGGACCGCTCTACCTACGAACAAGGTGACATTCCGTCACAAGGAATCGTGCATGTGCTAGTGTCCGGCACATTCGTCGTTCGTAACAGCGAACTTATAGAAGGGATCTTTCCGGGCAGAGCGATTCAGAGTGAGCAGTCGCGCTAGTTCAAGTTAACCCGACCGGCTCCAGACCAATATTTTGCCAGTACGCTGTCGAACACCGCGTCAAGAAAGTCACCATAGCCCCAAAACCTTCCACCATGCCATGCCAACACTTAACCAGATCGATAGATTCAGCGCTGACATCAAGGCGCCCATCTTCCACCAGTCCCGAAGGCTGACGTAACCCTCTATAAAAATCACTGGTGATGTTGTCGTGCCATAGTGCGTCAATCCAGCCATGAGGTTGTTTACGAATACCAGGCTATACACTGCGATTGCGGGAGGAACTCCCACGCTCACTAAGAGAGTCACAAACGGTGGAAACATAGCGAGTGCATGAGCAGTGGTACTAGCGAAGAAATAGTGCGCATAGAAATAAATCACCAAAGTGACGGCGAGAACAAAGCCCCACGGCACGCTACCAAACAGGCTCCCCACCCAAGTCGCGAAAACTTCCGTAACGCCCGTTTCGTTGAGGACTCCACCCATCATCAACACACCGCCATACCAGACAAACACATCCCACGCAGAACGCTCGCCCAAGACGTTGTCCCACTCAAGCGCGCGGGTTATAAATAGGACACAGATACCCAAAAGAGCGACAACTGCGGGTGACAACCACTCGACCCAAGAGGAAGCGACCCATAACGTAACCACGCTGATGAACACCCCGAGAACTACCGCTTCGGTGCCTCTAATTGGACCCAACTTGTTCAGTTCGTCCTCTGCGAAGGCGGGGGCCGCAGGAGTTCGCTTCAACTGTGGAGCAAGCAAGCGGAATACGGCGTAAGGTACGACAACACTCGACACCACGCCTGGCAGCACCCCTGCCACAAACCAGCTGGTCCACGTGACCGTGACGCCAGCATACTCACCAGCCAGTTCTCCAAGTAAGACATTCGCTGCACTGCTGTAAAAAAACATGGCGGAAGCCACGACGCTTGTCTGGTACATGCAGGTCATCAGGAAGGTGCCAAGCCTGGCCGCACTAGGTCCAGGGTACGACTCATACAAACCGCTGATGCTACGGGCGATTGGGAAAACGATGCTGGCAGAGCGCGCCGTAATAGAAGGAACACCCGTAGCGAGCGTAACATCAGTTAAATGCAGGGCGTAGCCAAGGCCCAGTGACGTCATTCCAATAGCTCGAATAAACAGCAATGCAATTCGACGAGCCAATCCAGAATCACGAAGAGCCCTGGACATAAGCATGGCAGCAAGCACCATCCACACCGACGCCGAACCGTATCCACTCAGTGCCTGGCCAACTGACACACCGCCAACGACTATCAACATGGTGACGCCAATCACCACGATTTGAGCTCCTGGCATTGGCTGAAGCATCAAGCCCGCAATCGTCGCGAAAAAGACCCCCGTCACACGCCACCCAGCCGGGTCAACGCCTTCTGGACGGGGAACCAAATACACGACTATGAGATAGATTACGAGCAGCGCGAGTAGACGACCCGGTCGAAACGGAACACCGTGTAGCCGAACGGAGGATTGGTCTGACAAGTTGTGACCCCCGATCCATTAATGTAGCTAGAACGTACGTTCAAACACAGCAGCCAAACCCTGACCTACACCAATGCAAAGAGTGACAAGGGCATATTGACCCTTAACACAATGAAGTTGCCGAATGGCCGTCAAGGCCAATCGAGCGCCTGAAGCACCTAACGGATGTCCCAGAGCGATGGCACCACCGTTCGGATTGACTCTGGAATCTTCAGATGAAAGTTCCATCAATTTAAGACATCCCAACACCTGTGTCGCAAACGCCTCATTGATTTCAATCACGTCCATATCGGACAAACGCAAACCGGCGCGCGCCAACGCCTTCTTAGATGCGGGGACCGGTCCCAGACCCATGATTCTAGGCTCCACCCCAGCTACACCAGAGGCGACAATGCGTGCTAGCGGCTTCACACCCACACGCTCCCCCGCCTGTCTGGACCCAATGATTAGGACCGCCGCACCATCATTGATACCAGAGGCATTCCCGGCTGTCACCACGCCTCCATCTAAAAGCGAATCCAATGCAGCTAGCTTCTCCATAGTCGTATCAGGTCGTGGATGCTCGTCTTCTATGACCAAGGTTGAAGATCTCTTACCGGCTACAACTGGGACAGGGCGCAGTTCATCCTCAAAGAAACCAGATGCCCTAGCCTTTACGTATCGAAGCTGAGAGGCATGCGCAAACTGATCGCTCTCCTCTCTACTGATTTCGAGATCCTTGCCAACTTCGTCCGCCGTTTCAGTCATCGTGTGGTCACCATAGAGAACCGACTGGCGCACATTCGGAAATCGGGAACCAAGAGTTGAGTCGAACATCTGTGCGTTCCGCCCAAACGCACGGTCGGACTTACTCATCACAAACGGTGCCCGACTCATACTCTCAACACCACCCGCAACAAATACCTCGCCGTGACCACATTCAACGGCGCGGCCAGCATCAATCACAGCCGCCAGACCACTCGCACAAAGCCGGTTAACAGTCAGTCCAGCAACTTCGACTGGAAGTCCAGCAAGCAAAGCTGCGCGACGGGCGATATTGCGACTGTCCTCACCAGCTTGATTCGTGCATCCGATAATTACATCTTCAAAGTCAGCACTAGAAAACGCTGACCGCTCAAGTGCCGCTCCAATAGCTGAAGCTAAAAGGTCGTCTGGACGCACCGACGCCAAAGCACCGGCATGACGCCCAAACGGTGTCCGGATACCTGAATAGATGTATGCCTCAGTTGTCACGGGACCTGTCCTTCCGCGCCACGACACAACACGCCATGGAAGCAGTCTATAACCCAAGAAGATTTCGCTGCAGTTTTCTCAAACCAATCTCATTAGCCCAAAGATCCAACTCGACCGAGGCTATTTCATCCACCACCGGCACCGCCAGTCCATTTTCGCGAAGATCAATCGCCTTAAGATAGCTCCTGCATGTTTGGCACTCTTCAACCCGAATGTGTGGCCACACGTCAGTCGAGTGATGTATCAACTTATCCGTATCTGTCGACCAACAGGCTGGACATGTAGCGCGAGGAAAAATCCACTCAGTCAAACAAAGCGTGCATAATAATTTTCTCTCACCCCTTGTTTCTTCACCATCTTGTAACACCGCGAGTTGGGGCGGCCATCCACACCGGGGGCATGCCGCCATACCCGATTCTTGAGACCCACTGACTCGACCAGACGTGGACAATGTGCGTGCACCGGGAACCCGCCCCACCACTACTTCGGCCACTGGCTGCACAAATGCCCTCGCGAAAAACTCAACTGAATCCCGGGAGCAGGCCACCTGCGCAGCCAGTTCATCCACTGGACGTAATGCCACAAACGCCTCAAGAATATCTTTAGCTACCGACTTTGACTTACAAAGGTTAATCGCAACCGAGGATAGAGTTTCGGTCGAACTAGCACCAACATCACGGACAAATTTTTGAAACAACGGCAGGCACACATCGACAGGAACTTGATCAAACGCCAGTTCTGGTCCCGTGGTGAGTTCGTTGAACCATCCAGCCTCTTTAGCCGTCTTATAGACAACTGCCTGGCTCTCAAGCACCCGGCCGTAAAATCTCAGCAGGTCTGCCGCCGGTTCATGATCGGCGATCAAGGCAACAGCGCGAGATTGGCGTCGGTTCCACCGAGAAGATGTCACGAACCAGACTGGTCTTCATACCAGCGTGGATGATGAAACGCGGCCCAGCTTCGAGTGACCTTCCCATCAATCATGCCACGGGCAGTACCTGGATAAGCCACCGTGCCTAGATACACGTGAACGACTAGTAACAAGCCACTAGCAAGGGCACTGGCGTAATGAAATAGACGAGACAAAGAAAGAACACCCGCACTGAACCAGTCCGGAATCCATAGCAACATTCCAGTCACTACGAATACAATCGCCAACACTCCTTGAAGCCAAAAAAAAGCCTTCTGTCCCGCGTTATATTTTCCGGCTGGCGGAACCTTCTCATGTCGACGAGCCGCATAGTCTCGAACCGCACCCAACCATCGCCAGTCTTCACGGTCAAGAAACATGTCTCGAACCCAGAAAGCCAACATAAACACCATTCCACTACTGAAAACTACCCCGACCCATGGGTGAAGAAGTCTCGCTGCACCACCCCCTCCAGCGAGTGTGGTGAGCCAGAATAGTGACGGATACGAAAACGCAAAGCCCGTGAGCAACAGGATGACGAAGGAAATTCCCACGACCCAGTGAATAAGCCGCTCAGCGTAGGTAAACCGATTAAGCAGTCGCTCATTCATGGACGTGCACTCGACTCCCTATCCTCGTTATCCGGACGCTCCTGCCCAAATGCCAATAAATGAGCCAACGTACCCACGATGCTAAAGCCAAACAAATAGGCCCCAAGACGCTTGAGAAACCCAAGACTTGTCAGCGGCAGAGGACTCGCTGTGGGGTCCGATGGAAGTTGATAATCATCAAGTCGGTCACCGTGTGGTACGACATACATCATATGCGTGCCACCAACACCCGCTGGGTTGTACACGGACGCCTTGTCGTATCCACGTGTCCGTAAGGTTTCGACCTTCGAGTCTGCAAGAGCTAGCATGTCCTCTTTCGTGCCCCATGCGATCGCATTTGTGGGACACGTCTTCACACAGGCTGGTTCAAGTCCTGCATCAACCCGATCGATACACATATTGCATTTGGATACTGATCGAGTCGAAGTGTCATACCGCGGAATGTCGAATGGGCACCCAGTTACACAATATTGACAGCCGATGCAATTGTCCTGATTAAAGTCAACAATGCCATTTGTATATTGCACTATCGCACCAGGCGCTGGACATGCGAACAAACATCCGGGTTCCTCACAATGCAGACAGGCGTCTTTCTTGATTAACCATTGAAGATTACCATCCACCTCGATTTCGTTGAACCGCATCAGAAGCCACGTATTGGAAGTTAGGTCTTGATGACTCTGATAGCTCCCAAAATTTTCCGTCGGTTCGACCTTGAGGTCGTTCCACTCTTTGCAGGCCACCTCACAACCCTTGCAACCGATACATCGAGAAATATCGACTAGTTTGGAGTACACCGGGGCATTCGACCGGAGTGAATCCAGTGGAATCAGCGTATTCGGTGTTGCCGACATCCGCTTGATCGCAAGGGTATCTGGCATCGTCTGTCTAGGCCCTTTCCAGATTCACCAAGAAACTCTTAAATTCAGGACACCGAGTGTTTGCATCACCAATAAACGGCGTCAACTGATTGGCCATTGACCCTTCGGTCAAGCCTACAAACCCCCAATGAACTGGAATCCCCACAGTCCAGACGGTTCGACCATTGACTTGAAGCGGCTTGATCCGTTTGGTAACAATCGCCGTCCCGGCGACTGAGCCTCGTTTCGACCATACCCGCACACGACTCCCATTCGGAATCCCCTTCTCTTCAGCCAAACCTTCGGGAATTTCGACAAAAAAGTCAGGCATCGTCTCGACTAGGTAGGGCACATTGCTCGTGACGAAATGCTCACGCTCCACCACACGGTAAACCGTGCAGGCATAAGGAAAGTCATCACCGTTCTCGACAGAGGCAAGTGTTTCACGAACACCGTCATACCATTGGATAACGGGATTCACAGGAACATTGTTGTGGAGTATATTTTCGGTTGGGCTCTCCACCGGTTCGTAATGCTCGGAGAGCGGCCCATCGTTTAAGTGATTGCTAAAAAGCCGGGCGACACCCTCTTCGTTCATGATGAACGCACCGGCTGCCGTCGGCGGCGTCGTAGGTCCATAATCTGGCACATCACCGATCCACTCGCGTCCCGTCCACGAAATACCGGCGCGCTGGTCATCCCAAGGGCGCCCCTCTGCGTCCGCAGAGGCTCGATTGTAGAGAACACGCCGATTAAGAGGCCAGCTGTACGCCCAGTCGTGATGCATGCCAAGATTCGTCGGGTCTGCAGTGCCTCGACGTGCCATCTGGTTGCCCGCTTCCGTGAAACTGCCGGAGTACAACCAGTTTCCAGAACTCGTCGTCCCATCGTCTCGAAGTTGGCCAAACGAAGACAGCAACTGGCCGCTGTCAAGGTCGTAGCCGTTGATCTCCTTAGCCAATTCGACCAAAGTCGGCTCTCTTGGGTTCAGATAGTTCCACGTAAGATGTTGAATCGGATCGTTGTAAACTGGATTTTCATCTGCTTGGTAAAGTTCTTTAATCCGCCAGAACAACTCGGAAAGAATCCAGGTATCTGACCTCACTCCAATCGGAGGATCGATCGCCTGCTCTTTCCACTGCGCCCAACGTCCGCTATTGGTGAACGAACCATCCCGTTCGATCCAATGGCTACTTGGGAGATAGAGCACCTCTGTCTGTATCGACTCAGGATCCTGCCCCGGGGCCTTCCAAAACTCAGCACTGTCAAGCATGAAGGGATCAATAACCACTTTCCACTTAAGTTTAGCCATCGCCTCAAACAACCGAGGGACGTCAGGCCCAGCCAGCAGGGGATTGAACCCCAAAGCAACAAACCCTTCCAGACGACCTTGATACGCCTCATCCCATATCGTTAGCCAAGTCGCATCACCATCGGGTTTGGCCAGATAATCGAACGCAAAGCCATTCTCAGAGTCCGCATGCTCACCAAACCACGATTTCATCAGTGAAACGTAAAACTTCGAATAGTTTCCCCAATAGTTGACAGCATCCGGCACTAGAGGCTTTGGAGTCGAATCATTAAAATGCTCCTCGAGTGATTGCTGACCTGGCGTCGGGACTTTGAGATAACCAGGCAAAATGCCTGCCACAATTGCGTGATCAGTTGCGCCCTGAACATTAGCGTGCCCCCTAAGGGCATTGATGCCTCCACCTGGACGGCCAATGTTACCCAGTAATAACTGCAGGATTGCCGCCGTCCGAATAATCTGACTACCGACCGTATGCATTGTCCATCCGACCGCGTACATGATCGTGCCAACGCGGTCCGCACGGCCGGTTGAACAAATAATCTCAGCCATTGCGAGAAAATCGTCTTGTGAGCAACCAGTGATTCCTGCGACCACATCCGGCGTGTAGCGGTCGTAATGACGCTTCAGTACTTGAAAGACGCAACGCGGATGCTGCAGCGTCAGGTCACGCCGAACGTAGCCGTCGTCACCACGTTCGTATTCCCATGCTGTCTTGTCATAGCGATTAGCCGCTTCATCAAACCCGACAAACAGCCCATCGGAAAACCCATATTCCTCAACGACGATGAACGACGCATTTGTGTGGGCTTCCACGTAGTCGTCGTGCTGTAAATCGTTGGCAAGAATGTGCCGGATAAACCCACCAAGAATGGCGATGTCAGAGCCAGGTCGGATTTGCAGGTGACGATCGGCGACGGCTGAGGTTCTCGTGAAACGAGGGTCAATAGTTACAAGTTTGGCCCCACGAGTGTCACGCGCCTCGATTGCCCATTTGAATCCACACGGATGATTTTCGGCCGGGTTGGCACCCATGACCATCACCACATCGGCGTTCTTGATGTCTTTCCAATGGTTGGTCATCGCCCCGCGACCAAACGTGGCGGCCAGACTGGCCACCGTGGGGCTATGTCATATGCGAGCCTGATGATCGATGTAACCGAGTCCCATCGCCCGCATCGTTTTCGTAATGAGATACGCGTCCTCATTGGCAACAGTCGCACTGCCAACCCACGCTATCCCATCGCAACGATTGACAACTCGTCCTTCGTCATCTTGCTCGGTGAACGTCGAATCCCGAGATTCTTTAAAACGACGGGCAAACCAATCCATCGCAAAATCCCAAGAAACGTCTCGCCATTCAGTTCCACCTGCGTCCCTGAATTTTGGTGTCTTCTGCAGGCGTGGGCTCACTGCCAGTTGCATTTGGGAGGCACCTTTCGGACACAATGTGCCGCCATTGATTGGACTATCCGGATCACCTTCGACGTGGATTACCGTATTGGTCGTGTTAAGGCCACCGCTGCCGTGCACATAGGCTATCGTGCCGCAACCTACCGCACAGTATGGGCACACCGTCCGGTATTCTTTCGCGTTGCGAATCTTAAGTTGACGTACCGCCGCATAGGCTGGACGCAAATCAAAACCCAACGTGCTCAGGCCACCGGCGCCAACAACCGAAGCTTTAATAAACGTCCGACGCGAAATGTCCATAGGAAACCTCGACTAAACCTGTCCAAGGATACAAGAGATATGGGCCGACTGATAAGATTGTTTTATGGGTTCCAAACCTGACGTCCCTCTGGGCCTCCAGTCGGTTCCGGTCCGCCGTGACGGCGACCGTCTAGATCATGATTTCGTCGTAATTGAAGAACCGCTTGAGATTCGCGTCTCTGGTAAACCGCTGGTGGTCACGATGCGCACGCCCGGGCACGACGCTGACCTCGCGGCGGGATTTCTCTTCGGTGAAAACGTTATCAACCAAGGTAGTGATATTGCCTCAGTCGATGCTCGAACAGGATCCTCTCAACAGAACACCCAGATTAAAGTAGCCAAGTTTGCTGGCGATTCTATTGACGTGTCGGTTCGTGAGAACCTAAAGCAAGTGGACATCGAACATGCCCAGAGGGAATACCGCGCGACTGCAGCGTGTGGGGTCTGTGGCAAGACCGAAATCGCGGATTTAGATTTCAAGCTCCCAGAACTGACACGAACCGAGGTTAACACCACACTTCTCGAGACACTCCCTGACATCCTGCGTCAATCCCAAACGCTATTTGAGGCGACGGGTGGTATCCACGCCGCCGGCATATTCGATCAGGCAGGGTCATTACTGTGCATTCGAGAGGACATAGGGCGCCACAATGCCGTGGACAAAGCGATCGGCCACTTTGTCCGCATGGAAGCGGTACCACTAACACAGAACATTCTTGTAGTCAGCGGTCGGGCAGGATTTGAACTCGTACAGAAAGCGCTCAAAGCCTCTATCCCCGTCATGGTGTCGGTAGGTGCCGCGTCGAGTCTCGCCGTTCAAATGGCGACCGATGCTGGAATGGCACTCTATTCGTTCGCCGGACGCGGCCGTGGTAATCTCCACGTCAAGGACTGACAACGCCGAGCAAGAAGCCTCAAGTCAATCATCTCAAGCGACGCCCGGTGCAGCTCACCCCTACGGAAGCTCACAGGAAAAACTGCCCGCATCATTCAAATCACCTTCTCCGTCGTAGACTGCCACCTGCGGATATGGACAGACGGGGCGAGTCATCACGATGTTCTGACCATCGCCAATCTTGTGGGCCATTAAGCGTTCGGGCACACGTCCCTCTTCAACCCACAAGCGAATGGCTTCGATCCAATCTACTTGCGACGCTCCTGGGCCACCCGTGCAGTGAAGTACACCGGGGAGCATGTACAGTCGAGCATAGTCGCGAACATTCGGGTCTTCAGCCTCAACGGCTTCGTAGTAATCGACCGTGCCGAGCGCCGTCACGGCTGAATCCGACCAACCAGTCCACATGATCAACTTTCCGCCACTTGTGTCAAAAGCGCTGAGGTCGGTGCTTACTGCGTCGACAACGCCGGAGACCGCCTGGACGTCGTCCTTCCAAGTCGAAAAATCATATGACGTAAAGTCCCAATCCGCGTCATCAAAGACAAAGTATTTATAAAACTGCGTGCCAAACGCGTAATGGCGTGCCGGACCTTCGCGACTGCGGTTGGACCGCGCACCGGTGATCCAGCTGCCCCAGCCACCAGGGTCAGACTCTCCACCCAACGGAAAGCCTGGAAAAATACGGACGCCGTTGCTAGTCGGCCCATCGTAGATCGCCTCGATCGCCATAAGCTGCGCTGCAGTGATGCAATCTGCTCCAGACTGGTCTCCCGCACAACGAGGGAGATCCTCGACCTGGAAGTCGCAGGATCGTGGATCATTGAGCACATCATCCTCAACGCCATCCTGTGCATCGCAAGCGGTGTTAATGGCTTCAGCCAGCAGCGCCTGCGTATCACTAGAAATGACTGACTTTGAGATGTCACCATCGGGATGGAGCGCTTGCTGTGTCTGGAGCATGCCCGCTGTGAATGCAGTCCAGTGATATGCCGGTGCCCCAGCGACAATACCGTCAAAATCGTCAGGATATCGCTGTGATTCCATCATCCCCTGTCCGCCACCTCGCGAACAACCTACGAAATACGAATAAGCCGGGTCCCGGTCGTAATAGTGTCTGACAACCGATTTAGCGGCGTCAGACGTCAGGTGAATCGCCCGATGTCCAAAATTCTCCTGTCGTTCACCGTTATTCAGCGCCCAGCTCGCATCAATGCCAGACGACACATGACCAGTGTCGGTAGCAACTGTCGCATACCCTCGCGCTAAGGCGTCGGCACCGAATCCAAAAGCCCCGCTCAATAGCGCCTGGTTCACAATCGGCGTACGCACGAAACCACCCCCGCCCCCCATCATGAATCGACCGTTCCATTCCTCCGGTAACAACAATTCAAAATTGATTTCTCTTTCAATGACACCACCGACACGACAATGCGACGGTCCAGACTCGGTGGCCACAACCGTTTCGACCTGAGTGATCTTCATGTCAATCAGATCGAGGCCTAACAGACCTTCACATCGACCGGCGGGGTCGGTTGGCATTCCAGTTCTCAACTCTGAATCCACGCATGCAGCAACAAGAAAAATGGTTACGAAAAAAAGTGCCAACTGCTTAATGCCATGCATCATGCCACCCTCCGAATAGGGGTACCGCACCTTAACAATACGAAGATCGGCACACACATGAGACAGCCAAGAGCAGGATGTACTCCTGCTCCCTATAGCGGTCGAATCGGTCGTTTACTTATTCACTGCCAGGCAGGGGCGCTTCGAATTTGATGGTGACAATTTCCCCAACGTTGAGCATGCCAAGCCACACTGATGGTGGAGTCACACCATAGTCAGTCATATCCAGCGCCGCCTCGCCAACACCGCGCATGCCGTCAGCCGACTGCACCAACTGAATATCAAACGTAATCGGATTAGTGGTGCCGAGAATTGTCATCGTCCCAGTTGCTTCAGCCACATCATCGGTCTTCAGTCGATACTCCTGAAGGCGATAGATAATTTCAGGGTATTCCTCAATCTGCATTGCTTCACGTAGGTGGTCAGTCATCTGCTCTTCGGGGCAAGTAATCGCCTCGGTCTGAATAGTCAACGCAACCGTCTCCACACCGTCCGGAAACCCAGGTATCGGTTCGCTTGTCCCTCCCGGCGTCACGTCCATTACACCTTCAACAGGACAGGTCCAGCCCCGCACTGTCGACGTTCCCGAGATATCGAACTGTGCAGTCACCGTCTGCCCAGCGGCTGTAACTGGCCACAAGAAGAGTCCCAAGAGCGACCCAGCCATTATCGTTATACGTCCAGACCAAGAAAACATGTACGCCTCCGTTTCGCCGCTATTATCCTAGAGTCGTTGCCCCGTACGCCGGTCGACGACGTAGCGGCCACGTCTCATTTCTCTAATTGAAGTGGCACCCGTTTGTCGCATCACAAGCCTCAACTCGCTGTGCAAGATGTCTAGTACCTTCTCCGCACCGTCTTGACCAAAACCGGCTAATCCCCACACGTACGGCCGGCCAATCGCCACAGCATCAGCACCTAATGCGAGAGCCTTAAAGATGTCCGTCCCACGCCGAATCCCACCATCAATCAGGACCGGAATCCGACCAGCTACGCCCTCAACGACCTCCGGCAGACATTCGATCGTGGATCGCAAGCTTTCGGAGCCTCGTCCTCCATGATTCGACACAATCACACCGTCAGCACCGTACTGCACGGCCAGTTCGGCATCTTCACGGGTCACGATTCCCTTCAACACCAGCTTCATACTCGTCGCATCTTTTAGGCGTTTTACGTAGTCCCATGTGTAGATTGCACGTGGCGATCCCGGTGGGGTCGGTGCCAATCCCTGATGCATTGGCTTGATGCGGTCCTCATGACAATTCGCACAAAACGGTGCGCGGATACCCTCAAGACCCTGAGCTCGATTATTTGTCACGGTATTTCTACCACCCAACAAATCAATAGTGAAGACGAGCACTGGACAACCCGAATCTTCGACACGCTTAACAAGCTGCCGCGCCGTTTCCCAAACTGGCCGCGTATATAGCTGATACCAGACGGGCTGACCATACGCTTCATTAACTTCCTCGACCGACGTCGACGTCTGCGTCGAAAGCATCATCAGGTTACCCTTACTTTGAGCGGCTCGTGCAGCACCGGGTTCACCTTCGGTGTGAAATCCTTTGAGGCTGGCAACAGGACAGAGCGCCAGCGGAGTCTCCCACCGCGTGCCAAAAAGCTCCGTCGAAAGATCGAGCTGGCTAAAGTCGACCAAGCGCCGCATCCGTAATGAATAATTCGAAAACGCCTCGTGATTCCATCGAAGAGTCTTGTCATCGTCCACGCCTGTCGCTAAATATGCCCAGTGTTCAGGAAGCATCATCTTTTTTGCGAGCGGTTCGAAATCCATTACCTCAAGGGCCTCATCAAGCGATTGGATAATGCCGTCATCCTCCTGTAAGGCTCCCAATGCTGAAAACCCCAGTCCTCGTTGGCCGAGCAACGTCGGGAGTTCCGTATATCCAAGTAGCGGACTTCCCGCCAGCATCTTTAAAAACTGTCGGCGCCCCTTCAGAGCTTCACTTGAAACCATAGCTTTACTATCCTTTCAGAACGCTCTCGTAATCTGAGAAACGGTGCTGTGTCCCACCCTCCGTGTCACCCAAAAGCCCAGAGAGTCCGCTCTTGAAATACATCTCTCTTCAAGCACAAAAACAGGCGACCGTAGGTTATCATAGCGGGTAGATTAAGATTCTGGACTTATCCAGACTAGCGGTACACTCCTTGTAATGACTCAACTCGGAGATGTTCACATCAAGGACTCTGTCAGGGCGGCCGACAGACAACCGCCCCATGGACGAATTGTCACGGTTGCCGCAGTAGCACTCTTGGCATTCGCCCTCGGAGTGTACTGGTTTCTTGCAAGAGACGACACTGAGGAACCAGTTGAGACGGTAGTCGAAGCACCACGCGAGGTGACGCCAGCTCCTCCTGAGCCGATTGTGCCAGATCCAGAACCCATTGAAGTCCCGGCGTTAAATGATAGCGACGGATTCGTCAGAAATCTTGTGGAGGCGCTCTCGTCACATCCTGAACTGACGAGTTGGCTGGTCACCGACGGAATCATTCGCCGCTTTGTCGTGGTTATCGACAACATAGCAGACGGTACGAATCCTGCCCAACACATAACGTTTCTAAGACCCCAGAACCGATTCACTACAACTAGTAGCGGACCGACTCTCCTGATCAACCCGGACAACTACCGTCGCTACGACCTGCATACGGAGATCATTGACTCACTCGACACACAAGGGAGTGCCGAACTGTACCATCTTCTAGAACCCCTGATTACTGAGGCCTACGTGGAGCTGGGTAACCCGGACCGCCCGTTTCTGGGAACTTTTGAAAGAGCGATCATCAATCTGCTCGATGTACCAATCGTCGACACCTCTTCGGCGCTCGTTGAACACGCCCCGTTTTTTCATTTCACAGACGAAACACTTGAATCATTGTCCCCCGTTCAAAAACAGTTCCTCGGCATGGGCCCTAGTAGTGTGCGTACTATTCAGGCCAAAATTCGCCAGATTGCCCTGGCAATAGGAATAGCAGACTCCCGACTGCCCTAAGTCACAAAACGATTGACCGATAGCTCTTACTTTTCGCAGAATCTCCCCTCTTTTGCGCCCGAGATTTTGCAGTTCTGTATACCCACCACCGAAGGTAATGACGTCTAGGTGATATCGTGTCTACAAATGGTCCGTATTGCATTGTGCCAGGCTAACCTGACAGTCGGAGATATCGACGAAAACGTTCAGCGCATCCGTGTCGAAATTGATCGCGCCTGCGCTCACGGGGCCGAACTCATCGTCTTTCCTGAACTGTGTGTTACTGGTTATCCGCCTGAAGACCTACTTTTGAGGTCCAGATTCTGGGAACAGGCTGAAGCGGCCGTTCAGCAGTTGGCTACCAGTGTCCAGACTGCGGTGGTACTCGTTGGATACCCACATCTATCCGGTTCCTTGTTCAATTCCGCGGCTGTCTTAGCCGACGGCCAAGTACAGGCCATTTATCGAAAATGCTTACTACCCAACTATGCCGTCTTTGACGAAAAACGCTATTTCGCGAGTGGTGACAAAGGGATGGTAGTCAACATAAACGGTATAGCTGTCGGGGTAACCATTTGTGAAGATCTCTGGCATCCCGAAGGTCCTGGTAAACAGGCTGTCGTCGACGGGACGGCGCAACTGATTGTGAACCTATCAGCGTCACCGTACCACAAAGGGAAAGGTGTTGAGCGAGAAGAACTTTTCAGAACACGTTGTCGCGACTACAACTGCTTTATAGCATTTTGTAACGCTGTTGGCGGTCAAGATGAACTTGTCTTCGACGGTCACAGCCTGATACTGAGCCCTAATGGCGACGTTCTTGCGCGAGGTCGTCAGTTTGAAGAAGACTTAGTAATCACGGATATTGAAGTCGACAGAAATTTGACCACTCCCCAGACCACAACAGACCATGTAACTCACGTAACACTCTCAACACTCAACACGGCCAAACCGGTCCTCGACACTCCCCGACGTCAGACACTGCTGGCAGAAGAAGCAGAAGTCTATCGCGCGCTCGTTCTTGGAACTGCCGACTATTTTTCCAAGAACGGATTTCAGAAGGCTGTTCTTGGACTCTCCGGAGGTATCGATTCGGCGGTGGCGCTAGTAATCGCTGCTGACGCTCTCGGACCAGAGGCGATCACTGCCGTGTCCATGCCGTCGCGGTATACATCTGATGCCAATCGTAACGATGCCAGCGAACTAGCTAAACGACTGGGCGTCAACCTTCTTGAACTGCCTATTCATAAACTCGTCACTTCCTACGACGAGACCCTAGCGACACTTTTTCGTGACACCGCCTCAAATGTCGCCGAAGAAAACCTCCAATCACGTATTCGCGGCAATCTTGTAATGGCTCTTTCGAACAAATTTTCATGGCTAGTCCTTACTACTGGCAACAAAAGCGAGATGAGCGTCGGGTACGCGACTTTGTATGGCGATATGGCCGGTGGTTTCTCGGTGCTCAAGGATGTGCTTAAAACTTGGGTGTACCGAATAGCTGAATGGTACAACCGCAACCATGAGATCATCCCTCGTAGGATTATTGAGAAAGCGCCGACCGCTGAACTGCGAGAGAACCAGCTCGACACAGACAGCTTACCGCCATATCCGGAACTAGATACGATCCTAAAAGCTTATGTCGAAGACAACCTGACGCTCGCCGAGATCAAGTCACTTGGATTTGAGGAAGAGCTCGTCAGGCGTATTGTTGGCATGGTTGACGGCGCAGAATATAAACGTCGCCAAGCTCCGCCAGGAGTCCGAATCACCAAGAGGGCCTTTGGAAAAGACCGAAGGCTTCCGATTACTAATAAGTTCAGGGCAGAATGACCGTGGCGGAATCCGTTGCGACCTAGTGATCAGCCTTGTCTACTGGTCGATTAAATTGATCCACCGCAAGATTTTTTTCCGCGACATTCTTGTAACAAACTGGGTCAACCGACGCTCTACCGGCTCTACATCGGAACCAATTGGTGCAACTATCAATCTGCCAACAACACGCGAAGGATGGTAAGGTCAAGAGACGATTCGCTACAGAACACACGCCGTGTCAGATGCGCAACGGCTAATCAAACTCGTTCTGTCGTGACGTCCTCATAGCTAAACAACCCATAAGAACCAATTGACCATGCGTTTGATTCCAGAGATTTACAAGCAAAAAGACAAAACCAAGCAGCCGGTAGTCTCAATAGAACTATTTCCGCCGAAAACATCGAATGCACAAGAAAGCCTCTATGAGCGCGCACTTCCTCGATTGGCCAAGGCAAAACCAGACTTCTTTTCTGTGACCTATGGAGCCGGTGGCGCCACGCGAGACAAGACACTAGAAGTCGCAGATCGCATTCAGAAAACCCATGGGATCACCAGCATGGCTCACCTCACTTGCATCAGTTCGACCCAAGAAGAGATCATCCAGTATCTCGCTGACGCCAAAGCGCTTGACATTCAGAACATCCTGGCTCTCCGAGGTGATCCGCCGCGGGACCAACCCGATGCCTCCCCCGCCGACAACGGTCTCGATTACGCCTTCCAACTCATTGATTTCATCAAAGCACATGGTGAGTTTTCGATTGGTGCGGCTGGATTTCCAGAAGGCCACATCTCGTGTAATGACGGCAAGCATGTGGACTGGAAACGGGTTAAGAACAAGTTGGATCACGGAGCAGAATTCATCTTGACTCAGCTATTTTTTACTAACTCGGATTACTTTGAATTCCTTGAGTACATGGCAGGAACGCTAAGGGTGTCGAAACCAATTACACCAGGCGTTTTGCCAATTCTCAGCACGGATCAAATTAAGCGATTCACCAAAATATGCGGCGCCGCATTACCCAAAGAACTTCTTGACACCCTCGAACGATTCGAAAACAACGCCGAGGCAATGAGAGACTTTGGGGTAGACTTCGCCACCCGCCAATGCGAAACCCTTCTTGCCGGAGGAGCGCCAGGGATTCACTTGTATTCCTTGAATCGATCCCACGCCTGCGTGAAAATTTTAGACAACCTGGGTTTAATCCCAGAGGAATAACAGGTAGGCCCAGCTAACGCTGTGAACAACAGAGTCGAAGAACTAACTTCGATCCATCCACTCAACAAACCCAGATGATTGGGCGTCAACGATCATCACACGCACGACACGTTGATGCTCATGCATTAACTGTTTGGCAGCATCTCTGGCTTCATCTACCGTGTTGTATTGATTGGCTATGGCTGGTGAGTTAACCGAGCCACCCCTGACGGTACTAACAAGCTTGAACATAAATGAAAGGAAACGCCTCCGTTGCTCTGATCATACCACCTGCAAAATTGGAAGTATTGGTTTTCACTTCCGATGACCCACTTCAGCGCCTATCATGCCCTATTTCAGAACAGAATGAACAAATTCTAATGAAACTGGTCTCCTGCAGCTGCGGTAACCGCCATTTCTCCAATTGCGCTTCCCAAAACTAAGTCCACAACTGCACCGTAACTGGCAATCCCGTCTGTGACCCGGTTGGCTCTCAGGTACCGGTCATACACACGATTTGCATTGGTTCTCACTACGGGCACTGATTGAGAAACACGAGCGGCCACCAAACGAAAATCATTCATGGGGCCGTCATCCACTCGCCGCCACAATCGGCCCTGTTCCTCGGGATCAAACTGTCTCACTACATAGGGAAAAAGAAATACCCACGCACTGTAACGGGCACCCGCATCCCCAGAGAGACACGTTAACCACCCCACAAAACTCGCTTCGGATTCGTTTGCGTAGCCGGCCAAATGTGCCCATTCGTGCGCCACAACGAAAGGGCGTTCAAACGGTAGAACCGTCGTATTGACGAGCACCTCAAGGGAAAACGGACTAACCATTCCATTGATCCCGGCCCACTGGAAGTAGGGTCTCAGGATAGTGGGCTTAGGTAATCCAGGAACCGCAGTCCTCTGAACACCTAGGTCTCTCTGAATCCGGTCAAAGGCCGGACCAAGGTGAACCGGGAATTCATCTAAAGTCCACCATCGCTTCGCATGAGCCTGCGGATACAGTCTATTGAGACTTACCGTCGCTTCGTTAGCAAGTGCCACCAGAGCTTCATTGTTAATACGCTTCGCTTCGTAATCCAGTTTTGCAGTAAGAGGCTCTCGTCGATAGTTCAGCCCCCAAACAAAGAAAAAAACTAGATAGGCCACGGCTCCCGTAGTGACCGTAGTGATCGCCATCTGGCGACACGTGGCCCAGCGTTCACCTGGACCAGCGCGATGGAGCGCTCGGAGCCATGCCCACGGCAGTGCGATTAGCGCACCTAGCAGCAGCACATCAAACCAAGCAACTGGCATCAAACTCGAGAACGGAGTCAGTAGATTCTGAGCTAGGAGATACACCTGTTGGGAATAAAATGTTTCAACCACGCGATGCGACGTCGGAACAACGGCAAGTGCAACTGCCGACCCAATCAACAGCAAACTAATCGGTCGCCTTTTCCACATTCGCATATCCGAGATTGACCGCACAAAATGCACCACTACACCATCTCAAGCCGACCGCCGTGTGCGTCGAATACGTGAAGATGTCGTGCAGGCATGGAAATCGAAACGCGGTCGCCTACCTTATACGAACTCTCGCCTTCCTCCCGCACGATGAACTCTCCACCATCGACGTGAACTTCGATCATAGTCGGTCCTTCTTGAGACCGGATGGCCTCTACCTTCCCCCGCCAACCAGCGGTCGGGTCTGGGTTCAATCGAATATGTTCAGGTCGGATACCCAAGAAAACATCACGTGCATAATCCTCGGCAATCAATCCATTGAGTTGCACAGCTCGCGGGCCAATTTCAACCGCAACCCCATCCTTTTCCAGTATGCCGGGAACAACGTTCATAGGTGGGTCGCCAAAGAATCCCGCCACAACGATGTTCTTCGGTCTGTCGAAAATGTCAGTAGGTGTACCAATTTGCTGTACCGCCCCATCGTCAAGAACCGCCATGCGATCCGAAAACTCCAGAGCCTTTCCTTGGTCAGCGGTCGCAAGAATAATTGTCATATCCTGGGCCGAACCACGCCGCTTGAGATCATCAATAAAATCCATGAATTCAGTATCAGTCAGACCAGAAGTAGATTCATCAAATACAACATACCTGCATAAATCTAGTTTGATCGTTCCATCGGACAAAACCGTCGCCACACCACGGTCAGCGGCGGACACCTCGTTAAGAACAACCGTGTCAGCCGTCAATGTTCCCGTTGACGGTTCATCTGTTCCCGCGATTACCCGTAACAATGTTGATTTCCCACATTTGGCTGGACCGACAAACGTGAAGAATTCCCCAGGCTCAATCGTCAGCGTCGGAATGTGGAACGCTGTCACATCTCCAAATTTCTTGGTGAGGCAATCAAATCGAAGTCTCATGCCAAAAAGCATACCAGTCTTTGTCTCGTCGACTCTCGGTGTCGACGGACCACAGGCGCCTGGCATAAACTCCTGCAATGAACAAGAAGGACTCCGATCTCGATTGGGGACAATCAACCGTCGACACCGCCTGTCCACTTGACTGTCCCGACTCCTGCAGTCTGTCGGTCAAAGTCACAAAAGGCCGCCTGGTCGAAATTGATGGCTCAGATAGAAATCCTGTAACCAATGGATTTATCTGTGCCAAGGTTCGCGGTTTTGCCAACCGAGTATACGGAGAGGATCGACTGCATCACGCCGGTGTTCGCGAGGGCCGCAAGGGCGAAGGTCGGTTCAAGAAAGTGACATGGGACAAAGCATTGGACTTGATTGCCAATCGGATGAAGCAGATCCGAGATCAGCATGGCGCTGACGCTATTCTTCCATTCTCTTACGGCGGTTCTAACGGACTGGTCTCCCAAGACACCTCCGACGCACAACTTTTCAGACAATTCGGCACAAGTCAATTGGCCCGCACCGTCTGCGCGGCACCCACAACCAGTGTCAGCCAAGCGATGTACGGGCGGATGCCAGGTGTCTCATACGTCGACTATCAACACGCGCGACTGATCATCATCTGGGGAGCTAATCCGCCAAGCTCTGGCATACACCTTCTACCTCACATCCGAGCTGCCGTCGAAGCCGGCGCAGCCCTTGTAGTAATCGACCCCAGGCGGACCAGTCTCGCTAAGCAAGCTGATATTCATTTACAAGTACGTCCCGGAACTGATGTCGCGGTGGCTTTGGCAATGCATCGCTTTCTTTTTGAAAACGGCTTCGAGGACGAGAACTTTCTCAGCAAGCACGCACACGGCGCAGACAAACTGAGGACACGGGCCAGTGAATGGACCATGGACCGGGCTGGCACCGTTGCAGATATCGACCCTGACCTAATCGAACGCGTCGCTGAGATGTATGCCGAGACATCACCAGCTGTAATTCGATGCGGCTGGGGACTCGAACGAAATCGAAACGGAGGAAACGCGGCTCTCTCGGTTCTCGCGCTTCCAGCAGTCGCAGGCAAATTTGGTGTTCGTGGTGGTGGGTTCACAATGAGCAATTCGGGCGCATGGACAGTGAACACCAACGATGTCATTGACTCTGCTGAACCGACGACACGCGTTATTAATATGAACCAACTGGGTCGGGCTTTGACTGAGTACACCGACCCGTCAATCCAGATGCTCTTCGTCTACAACTGTAATCCTGCAGTGACAATGCCGGAACAGAATCGAATTCTGCAAGGCCTTAAACGTGACGACCTGTTTACTGTCGTCTTTGACCAGGTCCTCACCGACACAGCACAGTGGGCCGACGTGGTCCTGCCTGCGACTACTTTCTTTGAACATTACGATTTAGCCAGAGCCTACGGGCCAATTAGTCTTCAGCTCGTACAGCCGGTCATCGAACCTGTTGGAGATTCTCGGCCCAATGTCGAAGTGTTTAGTGATTTGGGGCAACGCTTGGGCCTTAACATCAATCCGTCTTTTCGATCCGACCCTGAATCGGTCATGCATGTTGCTACCGCCTTGAAAGCTGACGTCCGCGAAAATCTACTGTCTTCCGGTATTGCGACACCAGAATGCCCTTTCGAACCGATCCAGTTTATTGACGTTTTTCCTCGAACAGCGGACTCTAAAATCAACCTGTTCCCCGAAGCATTGGAACTGGAAACTCCAATGGGTATCTATTCCTATCAAGGTGACGCTGCTGACGCAAAATACCCGCTTGTACTGCTCTCGCCTGCAACCTCAAAAACGATTACGTCAACTCTTGGTGAATCGCGCCAGCGAATTGTGTCGCTCGAGATGCATCCTCATGATGCCAGCGCACGAGATCTAACTAACGGAGATACAATCCGCGTCTTCAATGACCTCGGCGAAATTCATTGCTTCATTAGAACCAACCAAGACATGAAGATGGGGACTGTTGGCTTACCAAAAGGCCTCTGGCGAAAAAGCACATTGAACGGGTCAACTGCGAATGCTCTCGTATCCGATGCCTCCACCGATATCGGCGGCGGCGCGTGCTTTAATGACACGCGTGTCGACGTCACCCGAGTTGTGACAGCTGAATTAGGAGAACAACAAATTGCACTTTGGACATTTGACCAACCTCCAGACGGAGTACACTAGTAGCCTGTCATAAGAAGTCAGGAGAACAAGACCGTGGATCCAACTGACGACAAACAGCCCGGTTCATCCGTCCCTATATCGGGGCAACGAACGGTCAAGTGCGTGAAGTTTCAAAAGGAAATGCCAGGCTTGGATAAGCCACCGTGGCCAGGTGAGTTAGGTAAGCGGATTTATGAAGGTGTTTCCGTAGAAGCCTGGAAACTCTGGGAAGAGCGAATGAAGATGATCCTCAATGAATACCGACTTATGCCTTGGCAGAAGGAAGCGCAGGAAATGGTTGCCAAGTTCATGGAAGATTTCTTTTTCGGTGAAGGATCAGCCCTTCCGCCGGACTATGTTCCTCCACAAGCAAAATAATCCTAAGCTCGAAGGTTAAGAAGACACCACAGGTATGGGTGGTTCGATCTCGAATTCCAAGCACTCGAGGGCGGACCGTAACGCCGACTCTACTAGTGCTGGTTGCGCCGCTCGAGCAAAGATAAATCCCAAGTAGCTGTCCCCCTCCGGCAAAGGTCGAATTCTCTGATCGCGTCGCGCAGTGATGACGACATCTTCGACATGCGGAACTGCTCGTGCCAGGGCCAAGCCATGAACTTCTTTGTACAAACCGTCGGCAGGAATAGGGATCATCATCACCCCCGACGCTTGCTCTTCGCGACGATAATCAGATATCTGCTCTCCCATAGCGTGGCGTAGTAGTAGGTTCTCCAAGGACACGGTCTCCCCGTCAGGTCCGACAAACCGCAATGCACGTGCACAAAGCCCACCAATTGGACGCGGTGCAATCTCCAAAACAAAAATATCGGCTGAACCGATACGACATTCAGCGTGAACAGGGCCATCCGTCAATCCCAATGCGGCTGACGCATCGCTGACGGCTTGTCGAATCCCTTCTTGAGTCCGCTCAGTATGTCTAGACGGCGTGACGTAAATGGTTTCCTCGAAAAATGGTCCCTCAAGTAGATCAGGTTTATCGAACACTGCAAACTTACGAAATACGCCCTCTATCAGAACGCCCTCTACTGCCACCTCTTGTCCTGGCAGATACTCCTCAATGAGAATCGTCGAATTTAGTGGATCCCGAAGAGTTTTGAGCTCCGGCGACGTCTGCATATGACAGACCCGCTGCATAGCAACCGAAAGCTCCTTCAGCGAATTCACTCGTATCACACCTCGGCTAGCGGACATGTTGAGCGGCTTGACAACGCACGGGAAATGCACCTCGTCTGGGATATCGTCCATCGCAGTATCAGTCGGCAATGCGGCGAACCACGGTGACGGAATTTTTTTGTCCCGCAGGCAGCTCCGTGTCAAAAGTTTGTTTCCAGCGATACGCACTGCCTCTGGTGAGTGGCCAGACAATTCCATAGCTTGTGACACAAGGGCTGCAATCAAAGCCGGCCTGTCTCCGACCGCCACGACGCCCATAATCGGCCGCGGCTCGAGAGCCTGGCGGATTGCCTCTACCGAAGCGGCCTCGTCAGTGAACCGAATAGAGATGGCGCCATCGCGCCATGGGTCCTCAAGAACATGGCACCGATCGGTCGCCAGTACCAGTTCAACACCCAACCTTTCGGCCGCTCGTCCAAACGATCGAATTTGGTAACCCGTTGTTGTGGCTATTAAAAGAAGCCGTACCATTTGCCTGTTCGTTTTGGTTGCCGATGTCCTATACCAGAGCTACCTGCTCAGCTGTCGGTTCGGCTCAACAGTACCAAGGTTCGTTCAGGAACGGCACTTCAGAACGTTTTCGAGAAGTGGGCTGAACAACCGGACCACCTCGCCCAACTAACCGACGAGCAACCTGCCAAACATCATCAAAAATCTCTGCACGACAGGACAGAGGACTGCGGCCAACCAATGCCGCAATCTCCTCATGCAATGCATCAACCTTCGGATCAGGATGTTGCCAAGGATGCACGAGCCGTGATGGATCGAAAGGCTTCAAGCAAGCATTGACTTCTGGTGCCGTCAGTAAATATGACCCGTCAGGAACCAATAGTCGTATAGCGAGTTGGATAGGCGCGACGTGATGAACGAGCGATAATTCATCAATTGTGTGAAGGAAGGCGACGTAGCTTTCCAGTGTGGTCCACGGTGTGAACGCTACAAATGTTGGAATAAGATTGATACCGCACTCGCGGCACGCTTTAACGGCCATCCGCACATCGGCCGCCGTGTGTCCTTTGTTTAGTGCGCTTAGGACCTCGTCATCAAATGACTCCACAGCGCTCGTGACAAACAGGCATCGTGTGTCACGCAATCGGGTCAGTTGTTCAGAATGCTGCAACAGATGCTCAATCTTGATAGTTACGTCGTAAGTCAAGTCTGGAAAGTTGTCAGCGATACTCTCGATCACGCGAAGCGCATGCCCAATGCCATTGAAAAAATCTGGATCCCCGAAAGTAATATGCTGAACTCCTCGATCAACCTGGCGACGCACATCCTCAATGACCACCTCAACAGGAATCACACGAAATTGTCCCTTGTAGATTGGAACAATCGGGCAATGCCTACAATGATGCTTACACCCTCGACTGGCCTCGGTATAGCCAACGATCTTTTTTTCGCTGCCGTACTCTAATGCCGCGTAGTGAGACGGTGGCGGAAGGTCAGACCGGTCAGGCACAAGGAAAGATAGCCTCGGCAGTTCGTGCTCAGTGGATATCCCAACGACAGATTGTCCGGTAGCCAAGGCCAAGAGATCTGCTTCAAACTCACCCCCAAGAATGGCCTCGACACCAAGTCTCGACAGAACCTCTTGATTGAGAGGCGCATATAAACCGTAACAGCAAAGCGTGGCATCTGGGTTCAGTTCTCGCACCCGTCGAATAACGGGAACCGCTAACCGAGTGGCAGTATGCATCGGCAAGTGAAATGCTACAAAGTCGACCGACGCGAGCTCATCTCGAAACGGTTGTCGAGAGAGATCAAGACATGTGACATCTACGCCCGCTTGTCTCAGCCAAGCCGCGGGAGATGCTAATCCAAATGGTTGTCGTCCCATTTCATAGGTGGAAATAAGCAGCGTCCTTATCTGCCTATGGTCATGAACATCCTGAGACCGGTGTTTCATAGCATCCAGCACCCGTCTTACTTCGCTGCGCCAATCAAACGACTTACCGGTCGCGACACAATTAGCATTAGAAGCCCGGCGCCAGTGACGATAAGGCCAACGGTTCCAAATAACTGAGGAAGTGGCAAACTCTCGATAAGACCCGCCACCAAGCCAGCCAACAAGTTGCCAAGAGCTGCCGCCATAAACCAAATACCCATCATTTGACCGACGAACCGCTGTGGGGACAATTTAGTAATACTGCTCAGCCCAACTGGGCTCAAACAAAGTTCGCCGGTGGTATGAAAGAAATAGGTCGCAATCAGCCACATAGGATTCGCAAGACCACCATCGACAGTACCGGTTGCTGCCCACGCCAACACAAAGAAGCCTAATCCGAGTTGAACCATGCCGAGGGTGAACTTAACGACAATCGATGGGTTTCGAGTTCCCAACGAGACCCAAATCGATCCAAATACCGGAGCTAAGAGAATAATAAACAAGGGATTAATTGATTGAAGCCAACTGGCCGGAATCTCCGAACCAAGTATTGTGCGGTTAGTCAACCTTTCGGCAAACAAATTCATCGACGATCCTGCCTGCTCAAAGCCAGACCAAAAGATCGCAGCCGCTAGAAACAACAACGGAATAACAGCGACACGTCTTCGCTCGTCTTCGGTCAGATTTCCCCAAAGAAAGACGTAGGCAAAATATAAGACGACTAAGATCGTGATCAGAACACCCGTTCCTTGCGCGACAATAAGAATCGACAATGACAACATTCCCGCCAGCTGAAACACAGCGAACACCGCCGTCAATCCTACGACCACACCTACGCCCAAAAAGAGTGTCCGCCAAGCTTGATGTTTCTCTCCTGGTGTTGACCGTAGTTCGCCCGCCTCTCCAAGGTAACGCCTCCCCCACACGTACTGGACAACGCCGAGCAACATCCCCACACCGGCCGCACTGAACCCTAGATGCCAATTCACATTCTCTCCTAGGGTTCCACATACAAGTGGACCAGCCAGAGCTCCGACGTTGATACCCATGTAGAACACTGAAAATCCAGCATCGCGCCTGGCCCCGCCTTCCGGATACAAGTCAGCCACAATAGCGCTCACATTAGGCTTAAGTAAGCCCGTTCCGAGGACGATTAAAACCAATCCAAGATAAAAGGCATTGGTAGTCGGAACAGCCATCGTAAAATGACCGGCCGCAATTACGATTCCACCCCACAGCACTGCTCGCCGCTGTCCCATCAGTCGATCCGCGATCCAGCCCCCTGGAAGAGCTACTGCGTAAACCCCAAACGTATAAAGTCCGTAAATGGCCGTCGCAGTGACATCTGTCATACCAAGACCACCGGTGGCGACCATGTCAGTCATGAAGAGAATCAGCAGTGCTCGCATGCCGTAGTAACTGAAGCGCTCCCACATTTCTGTAAAGAACAACGTGGAGAGACCACGGGGATGCCCGAACCAATCCGACGCAGAAGATGTCTGCATATCAACAATCATAAAGTAAACATGAGCACATGCCGATTGGGATCAACCAACCTGTGAATACCAAAAGACTAAAGGCAGAACATCATTCTTGAGGGAAACCTAAACGAGAAGGCGCTGCGCTATTACGTTCCACACAACATACGAAAGACGTCGACGGGCATGACGGGCGATCGCTCCTTGCCAGAATTGTCCAGTAATCACTTCACAATCCCGTGGCACATCGCCGACTACAAGCAATTCTTTATGCTCGGCTACATAGCGATCGAGTGCGTCAGCCGACGGGTATCCCTCATTGACCAGAACGACATCAACAGGCCGACCAATAACATCGCTAACTTTACGGACCGCATCTGCCGCCGTGAAACCTTTCATCCCCCGACCTTCCGTCAAAATATTAGCGATTAACACGATTGGCCCAGTTGCCTTGCGTAAAGCTTCTGCAACACCTTTTACTAACAGAATCGGCATCAAACTCGTGAAAAAGCTTCCAGGGCCAATGACCACTGCATCAAATTCGGTAATAGCCGCGGCCACGGGTGGATAAATTTGTACTTCTGGCTCTAGCCACGTCCGAACAATCCGTCGTCCCTGTGTCTGTTCTTCATCAACGGCGACCTCACCCTTGGTCTTGGAACCATCTTCGTACTCGGCGCATACACTTGCATGTTCCACACTGATCGGCCACACATGGCCGTTGCAGTCCAAAAGGTCCCTCAATGAATCGACAGCCGTCAGAAAATCTCCGCTGTACTGCTCCATCATGGAAAGTAAAAGATTGCCACTCGTATGCCCCCCGAGTCGATCATCTTCTAAGAGAGGAAGGCGAGAAAGAAGAATTCGCCTCGCCTCAGACTCATTCCGAGCCAGAGCCAGTGCACACTTCAGAACATCACCGGGCGGCAGGACGCCAAGTTGGTCACGTAGTTGTCCTGAGCTACCACCACTGTCAAACATGGTCACTACTGCGTGCACCCGAACCCACGGGTTATATTTGAGTCCGCCGATCAGACTTGGGAGTCCGGTCCCACCTCCGAAACAACCGACATCAAGCTCACGGAGTTTCATCGCCGGCATTGTACAACGCAGATAACTTACCTTCTGTGAAGTGCTCACTCAGTCTCATGTTGGATCAACCATGGCGAGACCCTCAGCACCTCGTGATCCATCTCATCGTCTTCGAGGTCTACGCCTAGGCATTGTCTGTCATGGACGGCACTCAACCGTTGTGCCCTGCACTCAGTGATACCCATCATGAACAAGAGAAACAGATCATCCTTGCACCAATATTGCACATAATTGCACATTTCAGCACTAAATATCACTAGGTCTAGGCTACTGCCATCATGTGAGTGTTCGAGTCGGTCGATATACCGGTTGGCAAACAGATGCGACGTCTCTTACTACTTACACTCGGAGCAATTGGATTTGGAGGTCTGGTACTCCTCAATGTGGGAGGTTATCGCTACGGTGTTTCAGATCAAGCGTTCTATATTCCGGTTGTGTTGCAAGAGCTCACGCCGAGCATGTATCCCCATGACGCACCATTGATCGCCGCCCAAGACCGTTTCTTCTTTTTCGACGACTGGTTTGCCAGCATCCTGCGCTATTCCAACATCTCCATCCCCTCTGGATTTCTAATCGGATATGCACTAACGCTGTTGCTCCTATTTGGAGCCATCGTAACGGTTGGCCGTTCTATGTACACCAGTTGGTGGACTGTTTCCGCCTTGGCCATTGGGTTAACCATCCGTCACCAAATCCCAGACACAGCTGTCAACACACTCGAATCCTATTTCCACCCGCGACTCTTTGCGTTCTCAATTGGCTTATGCGCTGTTGCAGCTTTCCTTCGGGGTAGGACCTGGCTTGCACTAATGATCACCGGGATAGCGCTTCTAGCCCACCCCACGACTGGTTTATGGTTTGTTGTGTTCGTCGGATCCGCTGCTCTCGTCTCTGACCGTAACGCACGCCCTGGTTTAATCGCTCTGGCGTTTATGGCTGTCGGCGGCGCAACGTTTCTCCTCGCTGGTCCGCTCCGCGAACAACTAGTTGTCATGGACCCCACTTGGTCAAGTGTGCTGTCAACCAAAGACTATTTAATAGCCAGTGAATGGCTTCCGATCACTTGGTTCGGACACTGTGCGGTCGTAGTTCTCATCGGTTACGTTTATTGGTATCGTCGCGCTTTAGGCATCAATTCGACAAAAGAAGACGGATTAATTTTCGGGGGCGCTGTCTTACTCGGCCTCTTTCTGCTCTCTGTGCCGTTTGCCAGTGCGAGAATAGCTCTCGTGGTCCAACTTCAATTTAATCGAATCTTCTGGCTGTTGGATCTCTTCGGAAGTATTTATCTAGCCTGGCTACTTGTCGAGAGCCCTCTGTGGTCTCGTTCAAAACTAGATTGGCTTCGTAAGGCACCTCGCCCAGCTATGGCGATCTGTTTATTAGTACTAGCCCTTGGCCGAGGCGGATATGTCATGTTCGTGGAGCGAACCGGGCATCCCGTATTAGAAGCCGACCTCGCGCCTAGTGATTGGCACGAAGTAATGGAATGGGCCTCTAGTCAACCACTCGGCACACATTTTCTCGCAGAACCGGACCACGCAGCCCGATACGGTACGAGTATCCGCGCTTCCGGTGGTCAAGATGTATTCCTCGAAATTATTAAAGACACAGGCATAGCAATCTATTCTGCGGATATTGCCCACCGGCTCTCCCAGCGTGTCACCGATCTTGGTGATTTCAAATCACTGGACGCCACAACCGCACTGCGGCTCGCCGACCAGTATGATCTTGACTTCTTGATCACAGAACATCCAATAGCTCTTCCAGAGACCAAGCAAACTGGTCGGTTCCATATCTATGACCTCAATGGTGACGTCCAGCTCGCTAGCTCTGACATCCGAACCTCAGCAACTTTTCAAGACAACTGATAAAGTCGTGGTAGTCAAGAACTATTCTCATCTGTGATGGCCCACGACTCGGCTACGCACATGAACGCGGATACCACCCGCGGTAAAGACATTAATTCCCCGACCATGCAACTTGCTTCTAGGGACGACTTTCAACCATTTGAAGAACCGGAACCACACGCCAGCTTCATTCCTCTTCACGGACTAGAGGGCGGACACCTCATGACGTTGTACACATGGGCTTGCCCTCGACATTTTTCAAGACTACCCCCTCCACAAGCCCGTTATTTTGACGTAGCAACTGATGCTCGTGTTCTAGCCCATTGTCACTGGCAGCCCCATCGACGCCAACGTCCCACCCTCCTAGCCCTCCATGGACTCGAGGGCTCGAGTGCCGCTCACTATATGCGTGGTCTAGCGGATAAAGCGTTCTCGATTGGTTTTAATGTTGTTCTACTAAATCAACGCAACTGTGGCGGGACGGAACATCTATCCGATGGGCTATATCACTCAGGCATGTCATCCGACCCCGCAGCGATTATCGAAGAACTTGTCCGACTCGACGGGCTCACGCGAATAGCAGTTATTGGTTATTCTCTCGGCGGAAACATAGCACTCCGATTGGCCGGTGCACATGGACCATCCGGGCCAGCTGATGCAATCACATCCGTGTGTGCAGTGTCTCCGACCATGGACCTCAGCCGGTGTGTCGACGCACTGGAACAGCCCAGCAACCTCCTCTATGAACTTAATTTTGTCAGAAATCTTCGAGGACGAATGCGCCGAAAAGCCAGAGCTTTCCCTGGTCGTTTCAACCTGAAAGCTTTATCAGGAGTCAGGACAGTCCGTGGATTTGACGAGGCTTTCACAGCACCACATCATGGTTTCAAGGATGCCGACGATTACTATTTTCGTGCAAGCAGCCTCAGGGTCATTAACAACATCGCGATACCCACTCTTATTTTAAGTGCGAAAGACGACCCATTCGTTCCATCGGATCAATTCAGTGAACCTTCGGTTGTAGCAAACCCAGCGATCACAACGACAATCACCGAGTGCGGAGGCCACTGCGGCTTCTTGACTCGCCCGTCAGATAACTTTGATGGTTATTGGGCTGAAAAACTTTCCGTTGAATTCGCACAGCGCCACAGTCTCACGTCAGCAACCTGAACATAGTCCGTTACCGTCTGAGCGTGTGTAGAACATCACACTCATCTTATGGACACAACTAAATCGCGCCTCACTTCACAGGAACTGAAGCTTGTTAGGCGACTGAAAACTCCACAGCAGGTTCAGAGATTCCTGAACGAACTCCCGTATAACAACGAACCGCCACACCGAGCGACTCTCCGCAGCTTCCGCAGTGTTCTCGACCACTGGAACTCCCATTGCATGGAAGCAGCGCTCGCCGCTGCCGTCATCCTCGAATGCCACGGCTATCCGCCACTTGTTATGAGTCTTGAATCAGTCGATCAACTCGATCACGTACTATTTGTCTATCGTTGGCGTCAATATTGGGGTTCTGTAGCGCGATCGCGTGACCCCGGACTCCACGGTCGAAAGCCCGTTTTTAGGTCGGCCAGAAATCTGGCTTTGAGCTATGTCGATCCATACGTCGACATGACTGGTCGAATTACAGGCTATGCTGTAGTTGATCTTCGGGTTCTAGGACGTTACGACTGGCGTCTCTCGAAACGTAACGTGTGGAAAGCTGAAAGACTTCTGCAGGACACACCACACCACAAAATACATTCCTCTGATCGACGGATTGATCACTTGCGGCGACGATTTAAAAACTTCAAGAAACGACACCCTGACCAAAAACCGATGTACTACAAAGATCAGGAGAAATGGAGTGAACTTCCAAGAAAATTCAAGACTTAAAGAAAGCGCGTTGCGTTCTTGCTCGGTCTACGGCATCGTCAACTGACTATTTCTAGTCTAAATCGAAATCGCGCATCGGTTTTTCGACAGGTTCCTTCTTCGCCTGCTTAAGAGCCTCTTCAAAACGCTTAGAAAGCACGTCGCTTCGGCCTTTTTCCTCGGCCACCGATTGGCTGAACAGCGCTTCGCGTCTAGCCTTCTCTGAAGCAAGAATGTTCTGGGCGTCGTCAAGCTTCGGCTTGTCCTCTCGCTCAGATTCTCGCCACGACACCACGCGTTTGAGGTCGACGTCAACCACAAGCATCGAACCGCAACAAGGACAGGCAGTTTCGATTTCTGATGAAAGCTTCGCCATTATGGTTACCAGAGGAACTAACGTGGCTAGTATCTATGCCAGCGCAAAAAACAATCACCCCTCTTCTTCATACTCGCCGGCGGACATAGGACTTATACGGGTCGAAGCTCTTAGGGCCTCGCGGAAGTCATAAACAGCCATCCCTTCGACGTGAATCGACAATCGACAGCTTAGAGCCTTCTTTTCAATCACAACAGTAACCGGGCTACCCTCCACACCGTCTTTAAATCTCAATCGACACCCACAAGCCAGACGAGCATTTTTGAAGCCCTTTAACATTAGCGAATCATACTACAGCCACAATCAGCCAAGTTGATCACTTTAGAGTTTCACAGTGCTACTAATTTAATGATTAGGAGTTGTGGGAGTGCACGACAGGACCTGGTCGGTCTGAAGTGGAGGGCGGACTGACAAGTTAAAGCAGCGACTTGAGATCTGCTTCAAATTCCTCCTTCGTACCAATCCCCATGTGTGTCTTGCACCATGTACCATCGCGATCGATCCAAAAACTCATCGGAAGTCCCCAAATCGGCCCCCATGCCTCTTGGAAGTCATCTTCACCGAGGCCAACCAGCATGGGGTAATTGACTGCAAATTCGTCAGCGAATGGTTTAATCTCATCGGCAGTGTCATCGGTTGACAAGCCAAGAACGACGAACCCTTGGTCACCATACTCATCTTGAAGCTCAATAAAACCTGGAATCTCAATCTTGCATGGCCCACACCAGGTCGCCCAAAAGTTCAACAGAATGACATTCCCCTTAAACGTAGCCAAGTCCACATCATCCCCATTCATATCCTTCAGGATATAGTCGAGCGGAGCAGGTTTAGCATCAGCTTCACAAGAGGCTGCCGCGACCTCACCTCCAAACAGCGGGAAAGAGGAAATCGTAAAACCCGGAGCACTTGGCAGGGTCAACAGAGCTAAGGCTAGCGCGACTCCGACAGCTACAGTCCATCTTCTCATGATATAAATCCTTACCCTAGACTGCTACCGGCAGAACTTGACATCCTTAACCTGTTAACACGAACTATCGCTCGGAACATGGTCACTACCGACTCGCCGTCTGAACCAGATTACCAACTCAAGTGTAATGATCTCAAGCCACTGGTCGTAATCTACTCCAAATTAATCAAAAATAGCAGGTTTCAACGAATCCTCGCTCATAGTTACGGTCTATTCCCAAGCTTCCCCGGATCAAACAAACACGATTTCCCCACACATAACATCGTTTCGATCACACGCTTGCCTGAACCCGTCGGACACTAAAATCAAACAAGCTGAACCGTTCCCGTGCTTCTCTTGGTTTTACACTACCAGCGACGCCAATGTTTCACGACCACCAAGCGTTGCGGCCGCACTCACAGCTACAGTAAGATGAATTGATATCGTTGATGTCAGTCCATCGATTACCATCGGTCGGGTTAGAGGTATTTTCCTGATGAATCAGAACGTCATCTCATGTCTGTCTAAAGGATTGGTGTTTGTGTGTGTGACACTGTTCCTATCACCGCTAGCAACCATAACGTTGGATGCTCAGTTTTTCCCGTTCTACGGCAAGAACCGTGTCAAATACGACAAGTTCGATTGGCACATTTATACGACAGACCACTTTGAGATTTACTACTACCCGGAACTTGAGGAACATCTCGACCGCGTAGCTGGTTACGCAGAAAGTGCCTATCAGCAGATTAGCGCGGACTTACAACATGAACTGGCGTTTGTCGTACCACTGGTGATCTTCAAGACACATAGCGAATTTGAACAACAAAACATTATTCCCGGAGCGAGTCCAGAGGGAGTAGGCGCGTTCGCAGAACCTCAGCGTGACCGAATCGTTCTGCCGCTGGATGAGCCGCCCGATGGCCTCTATCGGCTTATCACTCACGAACTAACACACATCTTCATGTTTGATATTGTGCCCAGGTCACTCATTCGAAGAAGTGTTCCATTGTGGGTCGATGAAGGCATAGCCGATTACATGGCCGGAATCTGGCGTCCGCTGGATCTGATGCAAGTCCGAGATGTCGCAGTATCGGACAGTGTTCCCTCGATGACTGATTTTCAGGGTTATGGAGGCTTTGCTAATGCGCGGGTGGTATACAACCTTGGGCATGCAGTATTCGAATTCATCGAAGACGAATGGGGTCAAGCAGGCGTGCGACAATTCCTCTTCGGACTGCGGCGAATGTCGATTGGAGGTGGCGGCGATAGTGTCTATGAGGAAGCCCTAGACGTAGACGCCGATGGATTCGACGATCGGTTTCGCCGCTATCTCAACGAGCGTTTTGAAGCCTTTCGGGAAAAGGAACGGCCACTCGACTACGGCCGAAATCTGGCTCCAGATTTCATATCTCAATACCCGGTTGTCTACAACATCGAAAGCGCGCCTTCCGGTGAAGTGATAGCGGCTGTCGCGTTGAACCGGAAGGACCAAGAATTCGACATAGTGCTGCTATCCGCACACACGGGTGAAATCATAGACAACCTCACCAGTGGGTTCGATCAATCGCTGGGATTCGAATACATCCCACTACCCGGTCAGCGGTTTAATACTGTCTCGTGGATCAGTTGGTCTCCTCAAGGAGACCGTGTGGCGTACTTCGTTCGGAAGGGCAAATACAAGTCTCTGGTCATCCAGAATATTCTCACGAAAGATGTGGAACGTCGGATTGACCTCGACATGGTCGACGAACCAGAATCACCAGATTTTTCTCCCGACGGCACTGCTGTCGTTTTTTCAGCCTTGAGTTCCGGTATCGGAGACATCTTTGAACTTGACCTCCGCACTGAAGAGGTAACCAATCTAACCAACGATGAGTTTGCCGATTATGCGCCCTTGTATTCTCATGATGGATCAGCAGTCCTCCACCTCGCCCGGGTGTCTGGAAACAACAAATACTTCTCAATTGATCTCTCAGACGGGACTCGCACCCAATTAACGTTCGGCACCCACGATGATGCCGGCGGCCAACTGATCGATAACGACACCTTAGTATTTTCGTCCACGGCCATAGATCCAGCACAACCGGTCTCCCCTGACGTAGCCCGGGACGGAGAAATCTTCAACATTTGGACGCTCGGTCTCGCAACTGGTGAACTCCGACAATACACGGACACCTCGACAGGAAACGTAAATCCGATCGTAATAACGGGCGATGAAGATGAACCCGGTACGCGCGTGGCCTTCATTACCTACTACGAAGGTGAGTACGGACTTCATTCGATTGCTCACGAGGACCCTCTTTACACAGCACAAACAGAGGACTTTGGATCCCCAGGACCAATCATCGATTTCCAAGCTCCACTTGCGCACACCCTAATTCGTGACAACAGCCGCCAAAAAGGTGCCTTCGAGAATATGTTCCTTGAAGGCCGTCCACCATTAAACCTGGGTGTGACCAGTAACGGCGACGTACTTGGTGGCACCTCGATCTCGTTTACCGATGTGTTAGGCGACCAACAATTTTCACTCAGCGCGTACTCTATTCAGCAATATCGAACATATAGCGGGTCGTACATTAACCTGTCTGGCCGCATGCAATACGCGGTGCAAGGATTCTCTCAGGAACAGTTCTTCTATGGCTTTGTCCCAGGCACATTTTTCGATCCCAGTTTGTCGTTCCTGAGCCGTGATGATGCGATAGCCGTTCGATCAACCCGCGGGGGCAGCGTCTTTTCGATTTATCCCATTGATCGATTCCGACGCGTAGAGTTATCCGTCGGGCTTTTCGACACGACAGAAAAATTCGACAATCCAGCCCTCGCTGAACAGTCTGAGCAATATCAGCAGCAACAATTTGGAACCAGCATTTTTCGGAGTGGCAGATACCTTCCACTCGGCCTGGCCTTGATTCAAGAAACGACTGTCTTTCGAGAATATGGTCCGTTATCAGGTAGCACCTTCAGGCTTAGCTATGAGTTTGCACCACCCGGAGGCGACGCTTTTCTTTCTCGTCAGACCATTGATCTCGACGCCCGGAAGTATTGGCGAATTAGCGAAAATGGTGTCTTGGCCCTTCGGGGTCGTGGATTTAAGAGTTGGGGAGATTTCCCGGATTTCACCTTTTTTGGCGGTAATTCAGACATGCGGGGGTACGACTACCTCGAGTTCCTTGGTCACAAGGCGCTCTTCGGCAATGCTGAACTTCGCTTTCCGGTGATAGAAGCGATGGCAACTCCAATCGGTATCCTTGGTGGCGTCAGGGGCGCTTTCTTCTTCAATTTCGGTGTGGCTGGGTTTGAGGGACAACCTCTCAACGCTTGGTCGCGCGAACCTGGAATCTTTCGAGGCGTCGAATCGATTCGCTTTAACCCAGATTTACAGAATTATCAGGAAGTTTTTGGCGACCTGACGGCAGTGGAGGGCTTCAGACTGGTCAACGCACGAGCTTCCTACGGACTCAGCCTATCGACGTTAGCCCTTGGGTTTCCAGTTCACTTTGATTGGGCATGGCGCACACTCTTTAACAAAGCGTGGGAGGACGTGTTCTTCGCCCAAGTGGGTGGAAGTGAAGGGTTCAGACGGGTCAAGTTTTCACTGTGGATCGGGTACGACTTCTAACTAACTCGCTAATCGTTGAACCAGCCCCGCCCCATTTCAATACCGGGTCAGTCTCAACGCCGACCGTGCTAAATCCATTGAGACACGGTAGTCACTGAGAAAATCATGCCCAATGATTCCTCCAATGTGAAAACCGACCAAAGCACTCGGCCTGTGCAAGTTCAGAACGACAACCGAAAAGTTATCGTACTCGATATCGCGAAACGTCAAATTAACACCAGGTAGCAGGTACGCGTCCTGGTCCCATCCCGACGTCCCAAACACACGTAACGGAATAAACCGAGGCGGCGCCATTCGTAGGGCCGCAGCGGTCCCCAAGCTAATCGATATAACCTCACCGCCCGTATCAACCACAAAGCTCTTGGCGTGTTCCTGATTGACCACACCGCGAACTACGGCCAGCCGCTGCACACGCATGGGTAGCTCAATCTCGGCGGGTTCCTCGGGCAATACCTGAGCCAAGGCAAGCTCACGACGACGATAATCAATCGCTGCTGACAAGCCCAACGCAATCGGCGAAATACTGTCTGGCACTCGCCGCCGAGGTATTCCAGGCAGCTCCAGTGGAGGATTCTTGATGATAGCTGGAACATTCCGAATCTCAAGAGACCCAAGACTCAGCGAATCAACACGCCCAAGTTCGAGCCCTCGCATCCCTACCTCACCAACACCCGCACTGACGGCACTGGAAATTCCCTCAACTCCGACACGTTCTGCCAGCTCCTGAGAGAGAACCATCTGTTCAGCACCGGTGTCCACCACAAGTTCGACAGGGTCACTCCCATTGACCCGTCCCCGAATTACAATCTTGTCGTTCAGAAGGTCGAACGGCAGAGTAACTATCTCGTCCTCATCAAGAGACATCTCAAACGGCACCCGACTACCAAAAGATCGCAGAAAACTTACCTCGGCGCGAGCCCACTCAAGTTGGTCGGTATCACGAACTTTGGGCACGACCGCAACGTACTCTTCAAAAGCCTGAGCGGCCGCCTCGTAGCGTCGCAATCCTCGAAGAATCATTCCGTGTGTGTGATGCAGAACTGGATCGGTCGGACTAAGTCCTATAGCAGCTTGGATTTCCGTAAGAGCTTCAGTGTGTCGATTCTTCGCAGCGAGACTACGAGCTAAGCCATGAAGTGCACGCGGATGTGACGGCACTTCTGCCAGAACTTCATCGTAAACCCTGTCCGCTTCGTCGAAGAGACCGTACCCCCAAAACCCATCGGCTGACAGCGTACGAAGTTCGGGATTCGCTCGATGATCAAGGGACTCAAAAAACAGTGCCTCTTGATACGCACGATTAAATTCAGCCGCCAATAACAGCGACCGTAACAACCCAGCTGAAGCTCGAACCAGTTGGTCCGGCTCAGCACCTTCTTTAGCGAGGAGGTAGGCTGATATAGCCTCTCCATACCGTTCATCGGCAAACAGCAGGTCTCCCAACTCTAGTTGAATTTCACTGCGTGTAGAGGCTGGGACAGCAGCGGCACTAGCAATGACACCTAGTGCGATCGCAACAGCAATTACTGGGCACAGAAGACGAATAGCTTTACGCATGGACCCACCCGACAAAATTTAACGATCGCTACATTCAAACTATGACTGATTAACTGAGCCATTGGCAAGACACTAGGGAAAGGATTACTTCTAGCCGTCGAAAGAACGGCAAGGTCAGCTATCTGGGAAGGGTGCTATCGGGTGTAACGCTCAATCGGAACCCCGTCGTACATTTCATCCACTCTCAGAATCTGAGCATTCCGACTGTAAGATCCAAGCTCATAATCCTCGCTCATAATGAGCGCCTTTACAGGTTTCGTCGGACAGACCTCCGCGCACAAACCGCAAAAACTACAGCGTGATAAATTAAAATCAAAATAATCGAGAACCTTGATCTTATGTCCAGGCTCACGATGTCCACCTAAATCTATGAGTTCATCAGGACAAACTTTGGCGCACTGGTCACATACTATGCAGGTCTGAGCCCCCGTCTCTGGTTCCACTTGAAGGCGAAGCACTCCCCGAAACCGCGGAGCCACCGGTCGCCGTTCTTCAGGATACTGAAACGTAAACGCAGGTTGCGGTGTGTACTTAAGAGTGACCCACATTCCCTTTAGAAGGTCAACCAAGAAAACAGTCTTGAACAATTTGGCAAGAAACAGCATCCTAGGCCCGGTCCTCTACGATAATTGGCTCATCCTGACCTGCCAAGATGACCCGTTCCTTCGTGAGAACAGTGTTCTCTTTTCTTATCTTATCTTGCAATCTCATAAGACCGTATAGAAGTGCCTCCGGTCGGGGTGGACAACCCGACACGTACACATCTACAGGTACAATCTTATCAACGCCCTGCAACACACTATACGTTGGAAACGGGCCACCAGCGTTTGAACAACTGCCCATCGAAATCACCCACTTCGGCTCGGGCATCTGGTCATAAAGGCGGCGCAATACCGGCGCCATTTTCTTCGTCACGGTACCGGCCACGATCATGAGATCAGATTGTCTGGGAGACGCTCTGAAGACCTCGGCACCAAAGCGAGCAATGTCGTAGCGTGATGTCGACGTCGCAATCATCTCGATTGCGCAGCAGGCCAATCCAAAACCCATTGGCCAGAGCGAGGATTGGCGGGCCCAATTTAGCACCCGATCCAAATTCGTCGTAATGAAATTATCTTCGAAGCTATGCTCTATGAGACCCATACAATCCGCAATAAGTTATTTGCCTTCGAACCACTGTGCATTAACTTCGATAAAGTTCTGCCACTCGTCCGGAACCTCATCGTTCACAAAGATTGCTTCGACAGGACACGCCGGGACACATGCACCGCAATCAATGCATTCTTCAGGGTGGATATAAAGCATCGTCTCTGCTTCAAATTCTTCTTCATCCTTACGCGGATGGATACAGTCGACAGGACACACATCAACGCACGCCGTGTCTTTTGTACCAACACAAGGTTCACAAATCGAATAGGCCATTCATCCCTCCGGATACAACGATGTAACTGATCCTGAGAAGAATACACGCCTCTCAGGTCAACGATCAAGGTGGCCGGACAAAACACCAAGTCCACTTCGAAATCGTCCCCCAGGTGAACCCTTTTTCTAACAATCCATAACCCAGCTAGACCATTGATCATCATGGTGGACGTCATCAAGCACTCACGCTAACATCAAACTAATAATGTCAGAATCCATGCCCGTAACACTCATTCGTGGACGACCGCTCCGGGACACACCCTCACGACCTGAGCGAAAGCCACCGTGGTTCAGGGTGCGTCCAGTCGGCAGCCCAAAATATCTCGAGTTAAAACGCTTAATGACAGAATCGAGCCTCAACACGGTTTGTGAGGAGGCTAATTGCCCAAACATTGGAGAGTGCTGGAACCATGGAACTGCAACGTTCATGATCCTCGGTAGCATCTGCACAAGGTCATGCGGGTACTGCAATGTAACACACGGAACACCGGGTAACGTTGATCTCGAAGAACCGTGGCGAATTGGGAAAGCCGTTGCGACCCTCGCCTTAAACTACGTGGTTATTACCTCCGTCGACCGCGACGATTTACCAGATGGCGGTGCGGCCGTTTTTGCCGCCACAATTAAGAGCATCAGGGGGGAAACATCTAATTGTCGCATCGAGGTCCTGATTCCAGACTTCGGGGGAAAACCCCAGAACTTAAAAGTTGTTCTCGATGCAGAACCGGATATCGTGAATCACAACATTGAAACGATTGAGCGCCTCTACAGAACGGCCCGGCCAGGTGGCCGCTACGATCGCGCACTCGCATTGCTTAAACATGCCAAACATTCCAACCCTGAAATTCCGACCAAGTCTGGTGTTATGGTCGGCCTCGGTGAAACGCCTAGTGAAATTGAAACAACTCTGTCTGACCTCCGGCACGTTGGATGCGACATTGTCACAATTGGCCAGTATCTGAGGCCGTCACCGGCCCATCTTCCTGTTACGCGATATTACACACCCGGCGAATTCGACAACTTCGCTGTCAAAGCCCGTAAACTCGGATTTCGTCATGTAGAGTCTGGTCCCTTGGTGCGAAGTTCGTATCACGCTCACGAACAATCTCAGGCTCTGACTTCATCATAAAATCGACCCTAGACACCGCATGCCGAAGTGATGTCTCTTACAACTATTCGCCATCAAATCATTGGTTGCCAGCGGTGCCCACGACTTAGGGCCTATTGCGCCCGGGTAGCCAAGGATAAACGTGCAGCGTACCGAGATGAAGATTACTGGGGGCGACCGGTGCCAAGTTTTGGAGACAGGCGGGCCAAGATCCTGGTAATAGGACTCGCACCTGGTGCTCACGGAGCCAATCGGACAGGGCGCATGTTTACGGGTGATCGCTCAGGCGATTTCCTTATGCGGGCAATGTTTGAAGTCGGCTTTTCAAATATGCCAACCTCTTCGAGTCTGAAAGACGGCCTCAAACTCCAAGGAGTCTATATCAGCGCCGTCGTTCATTGCGCACCACCCGAGAACAAGCCAAACTTAAGAGAAATAGCGGCATGCGGTTCGTATCTCGAAGACGAATTAAACGCCCTCCCGCAAATTCAGGTTGTCGTGGCGCTCGGAAAAATTGCTTTCGATACCTATTGGCGAACCATAGCAGGACCGCAGTTAACACCTCGACCACGACCACAGTTCAACCACGGCCTCGTGTTCGAATCAGACACGCTACCAGCATTACTGACGTCGTACCATCCCAGTCAACAAAACACAAATACTGGCAAACTGACTTTACAGATGTTGACCGAGGTATTAACTAGGGCCAAAAGCATCACAAACCCTTAATCGATCGAAATGAGTCGTGATCTAATTTCGTTTTTTTGGTTTATAGATATGAGTACTTAGGCCCAAGAAGGCCTCGGCGGACTCAAGCATCGTTTCGGAAAGTGTCGGGTGAGGATGGATACACTCCTTCAAGTCACGTGCGGTTGCACCCATTTCAATTGCAACCACGCCTTCAGCAATCAATTCTCCAGCTCCAGTACCCACGATTCCTACACCAAGTATCCGCTCTGAATCCTCGTCAAGTATTAGCTTGGTCATCCCATCCACTCGGGAAAGTGTCACCGCGCGTCCAGAAGCTCCCCATGGAAATCGAGACACAGCCACAGTGCGGCCTGTAGCCTTGGCCTCCGTCTCGGTAAGTCCACACCATGCAATCTCTGGATCGGTAAAAACGACGGCTGGAATCGCTGTCGGCTCGAAGGCAGCATTCTCGCCAGCAATAGTTTCGACGGCGATGCGCGCTTCATGAAATGCCTTGTGGGCCAACATGGGTTCACCCGTCAAGTCACCTATAGCAAACAAGGAAGGTTCTCCCGTCCTCCTTTGCGCATCGACTTTCACAAAACCGCGGTCATCAGTTGTAACCAAAGTATTATCTAGACCTTCCAAATTTGAATTCGGAACACGTCCCACAGCGACGAGGACCTCATCAAATCGCAGGTCGGAAGCCGTAACACCTGGGCCACTAAGTCCAACAGTAACGCCGCCATCATCTGGCACTAGACTGTTCACTACGGTATTGAGATGAACCGCCTCGACAAGTCTGTCGAACCTTCGAGAAAAAATACGAACCAAGTCATTATCGATACCAGGTAGCAAAGTTGAGGTCATTTCAACAACCGTAACCGTTGCACCTAGAGCGGCATACACACTTCCCAGCTCAAGACCAATGTAGCCACCACCGACTACCAGTAAACTCTCGGGAACCCGACGAACATCCAAAGCGCGAGTCGAATCCAAAACTCGACTGTGGTCAAGTTCAAGATTGCCTAGTCTCGCCGGACGAGATCCGGTCGCAAGGATTCCGTAATCAAACTGAATATCCCGCATGTTCCCATCATTGGCAGTCACCTGAACCGTATGAGAGTCAATCAAAACGGCACGACCCTGCACATAGTCAATTTTCCGTTGACGAGCGAGTTGGCTGAGCCCCCCAGTCAACATCGATACAAGACCGTCTTTTTTTGACCGAAGTTGTTCGAGATCGATTTTTTTTTCACCAAACGAAACTCCCCAATCTTTCAGTTCTTCCGCTTCAGTCAACACCTTCGCCAAGTGTAATAATGCTTTGGATGGCATACAGCCCCGATGCAGGCAAACCCCACCGGGTTCAGGCGCGTCATCAATCAAAATAATCTCTAGACCTAAATCAGCGGCCAAAAACGCAGCTGTATATCCGCCTGGTCCTGCCCCGATCACAACAATACGTTTGGGTTGTGTCATCATTGTCTCGATGAGGAAATTAATTTCCCATTGACCATCTCTAAATCATTAAACACTATGGTCTAGACGTCATGCGAAACAAAATACCACTGTGGACCGTGAGTGGCATAATGACGATCTTTGGAATCGTTTTGTTGCACACGACCAATCCTTATGCCACAGCAAGTAACCGAACACAAATCATTAGCAGTTTCAGCACTAACTCAGAGCAGTTCGGCACTGTAATGTCTCCACTATTTGCTCCGGTTGAAATCGGTGCCTCGCTCGACCAACTGCCTGACAATGAGCGTCGTGCTTTAGCTTCCATCATCGCAGCTGCCAAGATTATGGATGCTATTTTTTTGGAGCAAGTCTGGGCTGGAAATCCCAGTCTCCTACTCGACCTTACTGCTAACACCACAGCCCGTGGACAAGCCCGGCTAAGTTTTTTCCTTGTCAACAAAGGCCCGTGGTCACGACTTCAGAATAATCAACGTTTCATTCCAGGTGTTCCACCGAAACCCGCAGGAGCAAATTATTATCCGCCGGACACCACCCGAGAGGAAGTCGAGCAATGGCTTGATACATTGTCTGAAAATGAACGAGCCGAAGCGACAGGATATTTCACTACAATCCGGCGTAACGCTGGAGGTCAATTAGTCGCCGTCCCTTACAGCGTAGAATACCAAGGTGCACTTGCAATCGCCGCTGCTCATCTTCGTGAAGCGGCTCAACTAACCAGTAATGCCACATTGCACCACTACCTCGAATCCCGTGCTTTAGCGTTCGCAACGAACGATTACTATGCTAGTGATGTTGCTTGGATGGAACTAGATTCCACAATAGAACCAACTATCGGTCCCTACGAGGTCTACGAGGATGAATGGTTCAATTTTAAGGCGGCCTTCGAGGCATTCGTAACAATTCGAGACGATGTTGAGACCGCTGAGCTCGAACGTTTCTCAAGTTATCTGCAAGAACTTGAAGACAATCTCCCTATTGAACCAGAGCTCCGAAACCCAGAACTGGGCGCTCTTGCTCCCATCCGTGTGGTCAACGTAGTGTTCACCGCCGGCGATGCGAATAGCGGCGTTCAGACAGCGGCATTCAACTTACCAAACGATGAACGTGTCGTGAGAGACCACGGCTCGAAGCGAGTGATGTTGAAAAACATCCAAGAAGCCAAGTTTCAGACAGTCTTGACTCGAATCGCAGATGTGGCCTTTTCGCAAACTGACCGTCAGGATGTCTCGTTTGAAGCCTTTTTTACTCACATCCTGATGCATGAACTCATGCATGGATTAGGCCCCCATACCATCTCAATGAACGGGACCGACACGACAGTTCGTCAACAACTTCAAGAAACTCATAGTGCCATTGAAGAAGCCAAGGCCGACATCTCAGGCCTTTGGGCTCTTCATCGGTTAATTGATCGCGGCGCTGTCGACCAAACACTTGAACGGTCAATCTACACAACCTTTCTAGCATCGATATTTCGCTCGATCCGATTTGGAATCAATGAAGCACACGGTCTTGGCGTGGCAATCCAACTAAACACTTTTCTAGATAGCGGAGCAGTCACAGTGCAACCGAGTGGAATCTTCGCCGTTAATCATGAACAGATCCGAACAACAGTGGAAGAACTCACACGCCGTTTGATGACGATTCAAGCCAACGGCGACTACGTGGCGGCGAAAAACCTTATCGACACTCTAGGTGTGGTGAGACCTGAAGTTCAAGGACTACTGGATCGCCTCCAAAACATCCCGGTCGATATTGAGCCAAACTTTATGACTGCCGAAGCACTAATCCTTCAGTAGATCATTGTCTGGTGGGCTTGCAAGGTGTCGCGTTGTATCAATGAACCAAAGCTCCCTCGAGACGTTCCTCAAAAAGAACCTCACCGCAAGCGAATAATTCTTCGTTCGAGATTGTCCCTTTGTCAACATCAGCCAATAGAGACCGTTGCGCAGCGTACTCCTGATTCACAATTCCGGCCTTGCTTTGCAGCAGGCGCCAAGCTTTTCGTCGCTCGACACAAAACAGTACCAGCTGTCGCGAAAGCGCGACGACTTGCGGATTACCGTCCGGCCCAGGAATCTTCGCGAAGACTCCGAAATCAGGCACAAACGCGCGGTGCTCTGGGTTGAGGTGACGGCGGTGGACTACATCCTGCTGGGTAATCCGGAGCAACATATTTTCGAGTGAGATCAGACCGTCGACATCGCTCTCGTTCTTGACGCGCTTGAGATGGTTCCGAAAACGGGCTTCGGTCGCGCACCAATGCGCCACAGTGTAGCGATATTTCTCGCCGGTCCCCTTAAACTTCGTCGTGTACCAGTCCTTGTCAGGATGAGGGTTCCCCGTCAAGTCGAGCGCCTCATCGTAGGTCTCACCTAACGTTGGATTAAAGACAAACTCAGGCGCACCACGCGAGTCACGGACTCTCTGGGCCTGATCAAGGGCCATATCATCGGCCACGCCGTGCTCTGGCTGACAGGTCGTGAAGCACTGGAGAAAACCGGTACCACGGTACTCTAGTGAGTCGAGAATTGCCCTGAAAAACTTCGGGGCGTTAGCGATCGAAATTTGCGACACGAAGGGAGACCCATGACCGGCCAAAAATGTCTCGGCCACGGTCTTCTTCTCGACCGCCTTCCCTTGGGTGGCCGCGCCGAAAGAGTTCATATCGCTACCGCCCAACATCGGGCTCGAATCAGAATTTTGACCACCAGTATTTGAATAGACTTGCGTGTCCAGCATCACCGCTTTGACATTCGGCCGGTTCTGAAGAACCATCTTGGAAACATTTTGATATCCAATGTCGCCCATACCTCCATCGCCGCCGACAATCCACACTTTTGGCAACTCTTTGATTTCATTGTCCGTCATCAAGTTGTCACTGAAATGGGTGTAATCGTAGTAATCCTGATCCGTCATCGATTCACCCAGATTGTTTATGAGTGTGTCAGCGAGACGTTCTGGGACAACCGAACGACGGGCGTGATCAACCATGAAACTCTCTCCAAACAGCCATCCAATCGTCGCACCATCCTGAAACAATGAATTCATCCACGGATAGGGATGCGGATTATTGGGCGGTGTCGACCCATATACCGTATTGCACCCAGTATGAGCAGCCATGGCCATGACGCACTGACCGTTGTCAAGTCGACCGTCAAGGGCCTGCAAATCTTTATGATTGAACGACTCTTGCTCAAGCACGGTCGCCAGTGCATCGACGATCTCATCATCCAATATCGGACCTCGCGCCTCCAATCGAGTGACGGTATCCCTGTCGCTATCACCACCAAGCCCCATGACAACATGGGCAACCGTACGAACGAAGAGTGCGTGCTGGTCAGGATGCAACGCCGCCAGGGCCCCTAGAGCCGCGACGCCACCCTGGCGAAGCGCGGTCGCTTTTTCGGAAAACCGATCCGCCTTAGCATGATAAAGCGGTCGCATATAGGCTTCAGTGAGTGACGCGATCGCACGTAACACGCTTTTCTCGCCACATCCAGCACAGGCACCATCACCCGACACTAGAGCGTCATAGTTCCTACGCACCATCAAGTGGTTCCGAAGGGTCGCAGTCTTGGAATCGACAGGGTGTTCGTCATTATAAAATCCGAGAAACTTCTGCTCCGTATCTGGCAGCAAGTCGAGAAAAGCGGTTCCAGTCTCATGATCGGCATTCACTTCTTCGGTTTCAGAAACCATGCGAAGAGCATCATGGTCGCCACACGCTGTGACACATGCCGCACATCCCTTACATAAGTCGGAAACAAAGATCGAGAACACACCACCGCTCCCTGGATTCTTTTTCTCTGGGCCTCTAAAAATCGCGTTAACCTTGTTGTAGGCCACTGGCGTCTGCTCAAGAATGTCTAGAAATTGACTGCGAGCCGCGTCTGAAAATCCGTTCAAACCGCTGGTGGCCTCTCGGACAAGCTCGGAGAACGCTGTATCGGTCTTACCGGCGATCGCATCGTTCATCAGGGAACGAGTTCGTCTCTCGATCTCAGGCACATGGGCAATCAGTTTCGCTTGGTCGGCGGTACTCTCGACATAATGGTTGATGGCCGTCCGCAGGATCATGTCGACGTCCTGGGAACAATTAGGTAGAGCCGTATCCGGACAGACAGCTATACACTCCATACACTGAGTGCAGTTCTCTGGAATGAAGAGCGGTGTCTCGCGGCGAGCGACATATTTAGAAGCGGTATCACCGGTTCCTGCCGCCATGACACTCATCGCGGCCAACGGTGAGGCCGGCTGATCGTATCCGTAGTCAGATCTGAACTCAGAGTCAAACACCCCAACCTGCGTTACCGGCGTCCGCTCGGCCTGTCCCTCCGGCACCGGAACTGAACGGCACGTCCCGCAGCCGCCGGCATCGATATCAAGCGGCAGCATGGGAAGACCACGCAGTGTGGAACGATCCTCCGCCGCAATCTCGCCCAGTTTGATCTCGGTCACACGACTGAACCCCTGAGTCATGACCTCCATGTTGGAATCAACGACCGCTGAGCCAAGTTTGCCAAACTTCTTTTGATACTGATTGCGAACCACTTCTTCAAACTGCTCGTTGCTGACCTCGAAATCTTGAAGCAACGGAGACACCTTAAAGAAAGCTCCAAGAAACGCGTTGCCTTGCATTCTGAGCTGCAGGTCAGCCCGCGTAGTCGCCTTGCGAGCGATGTCAAACCCAGACAAAGTAAATACCCTGATCTTCTTGTCCAATATCTCCGTGCGAGCCCAGATCGGCAATCGCTCCCAAGCCTCCTCCGCCGTCTCGTCAGACTCCCAGATCAACGCGCCGCCTTCAGACATCCCGTCCAAAGGATTGCAGTGCGTGAATGCTTTGGGGTCGCAACAGAGAACCACATCAACATGGCGAAGGTCACAGTTCACCCGAATCCGTTCAGGTGCTACAACCAGAAAATACGAGGTCGGTGCACCCTTCTTTTCTGATCCATATTTCGGATTCGCACTGACGTGGATAACTTCCTTAGGACGACCAAACTCGTCCAATTCTGTGCTGCGCGCCGAGAGGAAATCATTGAAATCACCAATGATCGCACCAAGATTCTTACCAGTCGTAATCGCTCCCCAGCCACCAATTGAGTGAAATCTCACCGCAATCGCACCCTCGGGAAGTAACGACGGCGTCTCATCCGATTTGACTTCGTACGGGTGAGGAACACCAAGCACAAAGAAGGCCGTTCCGTCCTCAGCGGTACGACCATCGGCTCGCGATCGACCCGATACGGCGTACTCATACGCACCAAGGATGTGCTCGGGGCGGAAGTCTCTGGACCCAAGCCCGTAAATACCATTAAAGATCCTCGGCACGTCCTGCGCGGGTATCGCAGGAAATCCCTCCTCAATCGGGTGCCCCTCAATAATCAGTGCCTTGTTGAGAGCAGTTCGAATGTCGCGCCCTAGCGGGTTATCACCGGCCAAGGGTTCATCGGTCCGCTCTAGTACGATGGCATTATGCTTGCCCGCAAGGGCCTTCGCCATGGCCTGCTCTGGAAACGGTCTGATCACATTAACGTGAATGGAACCGACTTTGGCGCCCCTCGTCTGTCGCAGGTAATCGACCGCAGCTTCACAATTCTCGGCCGCCGATCCCAACGAAATAAACACGGTCTCGGCATCCTCAGTCTTGTATTGGGTTAGCAAACCGTAGTGACGACCCGTGAGACGACCGAACTCCTCATGAGCCTCCTCCAGATATTGGAGAATCGGCTCAATGAAATTATTGCGGCGTGCCGCCACACCCTGCATGTAATGCTCTTGGTTCTGCACCGGCCCCAATAACACGGGGTTGGCCAGGTCGTACATCTTCGGAACACGCCGACGTGTGGGACCAAACAATATCCGCTGCGCTTCGGTCGGACACTCGATGATATCTTCTGGGGCTCCCAAAAATTCACGGATAAGTTCAGACTCATGCCTGTAAAACGTACGCTCGAGGTGCGTAGTCAAAAACCCATCTTGCACGTTCATTCCTGGAGTCAAGCTCTTCTCTGTAACCCGACGTAAGATAAGCGATTGGTCGGCAGCTTGCTGGGCGTCCTTACCGAACACAATGATCCAACCGGTGTCAAGAACCCCATTGATATCATCGTGGCCACAGTGCACGTTGAGCGCATGCTTAGTCAACGCTCGTGCACCCACCTGCACGATCATAGTCGAGGCCTTCCCAGGCGCGTGATAATACTGCTCCGAGGCATAAGGAAGACCTTGGCCCGACGTAAAATTGACCACCCGTCGCCCGCATACCGAGTAGGCGATGGCTCCACCCTGCGCTGCGTGCTCACCCTCGGCTTCGATCGCCGTCGTGCTACGGCCAAAGACGTTGAGATTCCCTTCCGCAAACGACTGCTGATACAACTCGCCGCCTTCCGTCGAAGGCGTGATGGGATAGTAGACCCCTCCGTCTGTCACACGAGCTTCTGTGTGATACGAAACCAACTGGTTACCATTCGCAGTCAGTCGTTCACCTGGATACTTTGGCTTTTCTTTCATTTCCCGCTGTTTCAAAAATCGTGACTACCTAAGACGCTCTCAAGCATCGGTAGATATCCTCAGAAGTTACATTCTTACTTCACAACATTACATACTTTACAGATTATTGAATCAAAATTACAACATTTACAATTCAGTCATTCGCCCTGGAAATCTTATTCAACCAATGATTTAACAATCAATTAGCCTATAACCCGTAAGTCGCTACGCGGCGCTGAAGTTCTCTTCCCTCAAGCTATTTATCGGTCAACCGGCCTTTGGCCTGCTGGCAGCTGGGCCGATTAAGAGTTCCTCGCTACTTCATATAAGATCCTCTGATTAATATGGTGCAACCTACCAAGTTGGGCGACCTCCGCAAACAAGTTGCCGCTGGCCAAGTTTCTCATCGGCCTGTCAAGCGTGAGTTGCGAGACAACTTAATCTTAAAACTCAAGACCCCAAAACGACTTTTCCCAAGTATTGTCGGATATGACGACTCGGTGCTTCCTCAGGTCATTAACGCCATACTCTCCCAACACAACTTCATTATTCTTGGACTTCGAGGACAAGCTAAAACACGAATTCTTCGTTCGCTGGTTGATCTACTGGACCGCGAAATTCCCATCGTTCGCGGCTGTGAAATCAATGACGACCCTCTGTCTCCTCTCTGTCCTAAGTGCCGTAAACTCATTGACGAGCACGGAGACGACGTACCAATCTCATGGCTTACTGCAGAGCAACGTTTTGTTGAAAAACTAGCCACACCAGACGTAACAATCGCCGATATCATCGGCGATATCGATCCAATTAAGGCAGCCAAAGGCGGCCTACACCTGTCGGACGAACATACGATTCACTATGGATTACTACCGCGTGCAAACCGCGGTATCTTTGCGGTCAACGAACTACCTGACCTGGCTGGCAAGATTCAGGTAGGGCTATTCAACATTCTTCAGGAAGGTGACATACAGATTAAAGGATACCCGGTTAGATTGCGCTTAGACCTGATGATGGCATTCACGGCTAACCCTGAAGACTACACTGCCCGCGGCAAGATCGTGACTCCCTTAAAAGACCGGATAGGGTCAGAAATTCGTACCCACTATCCACAAACCCGTCGAGACGGGATGACCATCACCTCACAGGAAGCATGGACCATTCGAGATACTGAGTCTTCCCAGCCTAATGAAACCTTCGTCCCTGTCTTCGTCCGAGAGATTGTCGAAGAAGTGGCCTTTCAAGCCCGTTCCGATCAAAAAGTTGACCAGCGTTCTGGAGTCAGTCAAAGACTACCGATCAGCTGTTTAGAGAATGTCGTTTCCAATGCCGAGCACCGTGCCCTAGTAAATGGAGAAACCGACGCTGTTGCACGTGTCACGGACATTTACGCAGCATTACCATCGATCACAGGAAAATTCGAACTCGAGTACGAAGGCGAACTAAAGGGCATTGACACCGTCGCACGTGCTCTTATTCAAACGTCTATACAGAATGTGTTTGGCGGTTGGTTCGAAGGTATCGACACTAACCCAATCGTAGAGTGGTTCGACATGGGCGGAACACTACAATTTTCTGACACATCAACGGCAGATGAACTGATTGAAGAAGTCAATAACATCCAAGGCATACAAGAATTACTAAAACACATTGGTATCGTGGAGAAAGACTCGACATCAATGGTCGCAGCAGCTATCGATTTTGTATTTCAAGGCCTTTACGCTGAGAAGAAAATAAGCCGAACAGTCGAAAACGAGTACAGAGCTGTAGAGAAACCACTCCGATCGGCACCTGTTACTGAAACAGTAGCCAAGTCACCCACAAAGCCATCAAGGTCAGGTAAGAAAAAAAATTACTACAACTGATGTAGGACCGAACATGCAACAGACGTCAAGACCGTATAATCCTGTTTTCTCATAATAATTTACAGATGGAAGTTGATGTTCAATTGATAACGGTTTGAGTTTCTTTGATCACAACGCTCGTCAATAAAGTCTTCTGTGAAATTTCGTTACACACGTTACACCGGCGAAGACCTCGAAGGCATCAATATCGAGGAACTAGTTTCGAAACTGTCTACATTACTGCTGTCGAGTGGGTTCAATAACTCTTATGGCGCCCCATCAGAGAGCGACGATGGACGTCCTATCCAAGATCTCCACGACGCGATCCTTGAACAACTTCTATCAGGAGACATTCTGTCCTCAGAAACAGTCTCCCGTTTGTTTGGCGACCCAGCTGATGCGGACCAAGAAAGTGGTCAGTCCAAACTCGAACAACTTGTACAACAAATCATTGAACAAATGGTCGAAGAAGGTTACATCGCTACCCGTTATGGAAAATCTCATTTTCCCGATGCACCCGACTTATCCACCTCTCGATTTGAAGTTACAGACAAAAGTCTCGACTTCCTTGGATATCGCGCCCTCCGAGATCTCTTGGGTCCGCTGGGTAAATCCAGTGTTGGGCGGCATGACACAAGGGACCTAGCGACCGGTGTCGAAGTGAGTAGCACCTCAAAACCCTATGAATTTGGAGACACCGTTAATATCGACGCAAGCGGCACAATCCTGAAAGCGGTAAGTCGCCTGGGAAACCTTGATGAAACCAATGGCACAATCGATGTCGAACACCAAGATTTAATGGTGGCCCAAGGAGAATATCAAAGCTCTTGTGCCACGGTACTGATGCTGGATTGCAGTCACAGTATGATTTTGTATGGAGAAGACCGGTTCACACCAGCAAAACAAGTGGCGCTCGCATTGGCCAATCTGATCAGCAACCAATATCCTGGTGACGCGCTCAATGTAGTTCTCTTTCACGATTCGGCCGAGGAAATCCCCGTAAAACAACTAGCCAGAACACGAGTCGGACCTTACTACACTAATACTCGTGAAGGCTTACGGCTGTCCCGTCGAATACTTGAGCGTCAACGCAAGGACATGCGCCAAGTAATCATGATTACCGATGGTAAACCTTCAGCCCTAACCCAACCTAACGGCCATATTTATCGTAACGCTTTTGGACTTGATCCACAGATCATCACAGAGACCTTTCGCGAAGTTGCAAATTGCCGTAAAGCCGGAATCATGATTAACACCTTTATGTTGGCTCGGGATCATGACCTGGTCAGCTTCGTTGGACGAGTAGCAGCCATGTGCAATGGAAAAGCCTATTTCACCACTCCAAAAACGCTTGGTGAATATGTTCTCATGGACTACATGAAAAAAAAGACCAAGAGGGTCCATTAGTTCGTATGATTCCGCTCTTTCCACTGCAAAATGTAGTTCTGTTTCCAGGTGCGTTCCTCCCTCTTCACATTTTCGAAGACCGGTATCGAATGATGGTGCAAGACGTATTGTCAGAAAACCGAACCATCGGTATTGTATTAATCCGTAAAACAGACAGCCCCGTATCGCGAACTCCTACTGTTTACGACGTGGGATGTTCAGGACTCATCGCTCACTGTGACCGAATGACCAACGGTTGCTTTAATATCGTCCTCCGTGGCCAGCGAAGATTTCGCATTCTTAAAGAAGACCACTCCAAGCCTTACCGGCGCGCGATGGTCGAATATTGGACTGAGCCACTTTCATCCGCCGAACTTCTGAGACAAAAGCGTGAACGCCTAGAGCAACTATTGGCCACACGTCTGACTGCGACAGAGTCCATAACATGGATGGCTTCCCAAATGGCTGATACAGACTTTATTAACGCACTCTCACAATACCTGGAACTGGAAGCAGCTGAAAAACAAGCTCTACTTGAACAGCACGGATTAAAAGAGCGGTGCCAGTCGCTAATCGACCTACTTGAGATAAATAACTTGACCGACCGCAACGGTTCATCGCCACCGATCGCCCAATAGGCCGAGCAAACGGACGAATCGGCCGCCTTCTCTTGTGGAGGAAAGACAATAAGACAAAGCTCATTCCTGAGGCGAATCAGCGGCGACTCAAGCTAAACGTTTCGCAATCTCGTCGACAACTACCTTGCCGTGGAAACGCCCATTTTCAATAAATACTTCGCCTCTATTCGCACCAGCAACAACGGCGCCAGCAAGATATAGTCCAGAAACATTAGTCTCAAATGTTTTCGGATTATGTGACGGAATGTTAGTGCTCGAGTCCACCTGAATGCCGCAACTCCTTAGAAAATTTAGGTTGGCCAGATACCCGGTGAGCAAAAACACACCGTCTGCCTGAATTTTCTCTTGCACACCAGCATGTTCAACGACCACTTCACTCGTTCGGATCTCAATTAGGTGGGTATCGAACTTGGCCTTAATGGAGCCTTCCTTAATTCGGTTCTCTATATCTGGGCGGACCCAATACTTTATGTTGGCACCCAGTTCTGATCGGCGGTGCACTAGTGTGACCCGCGCACCATTCCGATACAACTCTAGCGCCGCTTCTGCTGCTGAATTCTTACCTCCAACGATCACAACGTCCTTTCGGTAGAACTCATGCGCTTCGGTGTAATAGTGTGATACATGATCGAGATCTTCACCAGGAATTCCAAGAAGATTGGGGTGATCGTAACAACCTGTGGCTATCACCACGTTACGCGATGTCCACGATGCCTTCAGCCCTTGAGAGTCGCTAGTTTCCACCGCGAACAACGTTTCGCCATCGCCGCACTGCTCGACGGAGACGACGGAATGACCTAGTTCGACTGATATTCCACACGCATCTATAACCTTTCGGTAATAGCGAAGTGCCTCGTCACGGGTTGGCTTGTCACGAGGAGTAGGAAACGGAAGGTCTCCAATCTCTAGTAACTCCGGTGTCGTAAAAAACACCATCTGACTTGGGAAATTGAAAATGGAATTAACCAGAACACCTTTTTCAAAAACCTTATATGTGAAGCTCGCACGCTCCGCGGCAATCGCAGCTGCCAATCCAGCCGGTCCCCCACCAACTATAATTAGATCTAATACCTTCATCTCGTCGTAATTACTCCACCGTTTTCTACTTTGTAAGGCTAACGAGGACGATACGCAATCGTGGCATTACTTATTACCGCCACGGGTCGGCCAAGAGCGCTAACAACATCTCGGCCATCGACGCGCATAACTTCAAGGCTTTGTCCCACAATAACCAACTCATCAAGATCTTCTGGAACAGCTAAAGACACCGTCTCAACGCCAGTTGGCGCCACCGCCTTCAACCCACTACCTCCGACACCGCCTAACACTCGGTCAACAAGATCCATAGCTTCTCTGAATTCGCTGAGCACCACCCCGCGTCCAATAATTTCACCCTCCATGGTCGCTATCGAGATCGCTGCCAAATACTGTGTATAGGCCCGTCCTTCTTGTTCTTCCAACTGCGAGTACGTGTGTCGATTGTGCAGATTAAACGACAACGTTGCCTGACCACTCCGCGGCGGCAAAACAACACGAATCCCAAGCTCGGGGTCCCGCTGAACCAGCACATCACAAAAAGACACGTTAGTAGTAGACCCGATGCCTAAGAACTCAGGACATAAAAGTTGTGCGGGTTCGCTCTGGGTGGTCTGGGCTACAGGTTGAACCCGAAACACCCAGACAAGAACCAGACTTAGGCAAAAACACCTCAACACCAATCGCAGCATCAAATTTCTTCCACGTTCCCAGTCGTAACCCCAGGATTAAACATCGCTCTCATACCACCCCGCAGTTTCAACAATTCAAGAAACTCCATCCTGGTTCTAGCATCGTTCCGAAACCCGCCAAGCATAGCGCTAGTCACCGCGAACGCATTCTGCTTCTCGACACCTCGCATCAGCATGCACAAATGGGTTCCTTCCATTACGACCCCGACCCCAAGAGGGTCAAGTACTTCGGAGATGGTTTCAGCAATCTGATTCGTAAGGCGCTCTTGCACCTGCAGGCGCCGACTAAACATTTCAACTAACCGAGGAATCTTGCTCAAACCAATCACTCGGCCTCGCGGAAGGTACGCGACATGACACTTTCCGAAGAAAGGCAAGAGGTGGTGCTCGCATAGGCTATAAAAATCAATGTCCTTGACGATCACCATCTCGCTGTAATCAACGGTAAAAATTGCCTTATTGACGACAGTCTTGACATCCATTTCATAGCCACTGGTCAGAAACCCCATCGCCTTCGCTACACGCTCAGGCGTTCGAACAAGACCCTCTCGTTTAGGATCCTCGCCGACCTCATCCAGCATTATCTCGACAACTTCACGAATACGTTGATTGTTCATGAATAGATATGAAAACCTCGCCCACTCTTACGTCCCAATCGCCCTGCGAGCACCATACGTTTTAAAAGGGGCGGTGGAGAATAAGACGGATCGTGAAACTCATCATGCATAATCTGAGCTATGTAGTAGGTAGTGTCGAGCCCGACAAAATCCAACAGCTCGAATGGTCCCATAGGATGCCCGCAACCCAACGTCATACTTTTATCGATATCGTCGACTGTTCCCAAACCAGCTTCATACGTACGAATTGCATGTAATAGATACGGTATCAATAACCGATTTACGATAAAACCTGGCTGGTCTGGTGCGCTAACAGCAGTCTTACCAATCGACTGAATGAAACCAATACCGATCTGATATGTCTCATCACTTGTAGTCAGGCCTTTCACCACTTCCACCATGCTCATCACCGGAACTGGACTAAAGAAGTGCAAACCCAAAAAACGATTCGGGCGGGTCGTCACCGACGCCATCTCAGTGATACACAGCGACGAAGTATTCGAAGCGAAGATAGCATCACGACGAACACAACCATCCAAGGCAATTAGCAGTTCGCGTTTAATGGCCAGATCTTCAACGACGGCCTCTATAACCAGATCACATTCTGATAGAGCTTCTAACTCAGTTGTGCCAGACAGCGCCGCCATTGTCTGCTCTTGCGTGTCAAGAGTAAGTTTCTTGCGCTTCACACCCTCAGCAAGGAATCTATCTATCCGGGAAAGTCCATTCTCAACAGCAGCCTGATCGATCTCGCGAACGATTGTTGGATAGCCCGCCTGGGCACAGACTTGGGCAATTCCAGATCCCATAAGCCCACACCCCACCACGCCGATTGTCCGAATTTTGAAACCGCTACTATCACTTGAAATCATGTCAAAAACTCTGTCGCAACTGAGACAATCTAGCGATCATAACTCAAACAATCTTCTGTGCTGAAGTTGGTTCAGGTCTAAATGAAGGCAATTGGAAATGACTGGCAAGCCGTCAGTAGAAATAACATTTCACAATATCGCTTGATCAATTCGATTCGCCGCCGTCAAGCATTCTCTTCAGGGCAGAAAAGACCCGCTGTCCGCTTCGGAATGGTTAACATGGGCCGCGTAATCTCCAGACAAAATTCGGCTGGCCTTTTCAAGCGCGCCATTAAAAACATAGATCCACGAAGAAACGCCGACTCCTTCTGAACGCCTCACGCAAACCCTCCGGCGAATATAAATACTCTCGTCTGGAGCATTTGAATAATATCCCTCGATTGCATCGAGTTTGGACAGCAAGCGTTCTGCCTGAAGAATTTCGTACAACTCACCGACCACTGTTCCCCGACCAACCACCATTCCTGGATAAGAACCAAGATCATATAAGGCACCCTGCACACTCCCACGGCCGGAGAACCTTAGAAATGGCTCAATGTCCGAGTGGCGACGTAACGAAAACCCACACATGAGGGTGCCATAAAAAAACACATGCATAGCTTAGGCAGTTAAGAATTAAGCGATGTCGAGCTCAATACTGACTCAACAAGCTTCAGGCGGATGGTAAAACTGTAACCATCTATAATCCATTTCTGACCGTCAGGCACCACCCTCTAGACCCAAAACCGATGCATGCTCGCGCATGAATCCGATTACGTTGGCGATATGCTCATCTAACGGTAACTCTATTTCTTCCGCGCCCCTACGTAAATCGTCTCGGCTGACAGCCCGGGCAAAAGCCTTGTCCTTCATTCGTTTCTTTACGGATCGAACTTCAAGGTCAAGGATACTTTTACTCGGCCTAACCAGCGACGCGGCAGTCAGAAATCCAGTCATCTCATCACAAGCGAAGAGAGTGTGCTCTAAAGGTGTCTCTCGAGAGACACCGCTATAATCGGCGTGAGAAAGAATCGCACGTATTATGTTCTCTGGATATCCGCGTTCTTTAAGAATCTCGGATCCCCGAAATGGATGGTTCTCAGGATCGGGCCACCGTTCATAGTCAAAGTCGTGAATGAGCCCAACAACGCCCCATTCTGATTCATTTTCACCAAGCTTTCGCGCATAACCTCGCAACGCCGCTTCAACCGCCAGCGCATGTTTTTTGAGGCTCTCGCCCGTCGTGTAGTCCGTTAATAAAGTCCAAGCCTCATCCCGTGTCGGAAACATCTTGAAGGACTCCCTTCCTTGCGAACTGTAAGTGCCACACGGAACACCAACACTTCATCGTGTTTAGTGGGTTAAAACCTGACCGACGATATTCTCAAGAACATTGATCACGGGCCGCAAACTAGTCACAATCACGTTCTATTCACAAAAACTGGTGACAATTGATTCTCGCTGGAAGCTACCACTGTGGCAACTGCCGCATCGCCAGTAACATTCGTTGTGGTCCGACACATATCAATGATGCGATCTACACCAAGAATGAGCGCAATCCCTTCTGTTGGAATCGCGATCGCCTCAAGAATGATTATCAACATGACTACTCCGGCACTAGGTACCGCAGCAGTTCCAATCGAAGCAAGCAGCGCCATTAGAACAATCGTCAATTGGGCGCCAAGGTCAAGTGAGATCCCGAGAGCTTGCGCAATAAACACCGCAGCAACCGCCTGATAGAGAGCGGTTCCGTCCATGTTAATGGTCGCTCCCAGGGGTAAGACAAATGAGGCAACCTCTTCTGATACTCCCAAGTCGTTCTTCGCGTTCTTCATGGTAACAGGTAAGGTAGCCGCACTTGAGGACGTCGAAAAAGCGACGAGCTGCGCTGGCACTACAGCAGAAAAAAACTGGCGCACTCCAATCGGTGTAAACAGTTTCAACAGAATCGAATATGTACCCAGCGCATGTATAGCCATTCCTAGCAGCGCTGTGAACGTATAGAGGCCTAACGCGGCAAGCAATTGACCTACATCATAAGGATCGTCTCCGGCTACACTCGTAACAGTGTCAGCAATGAGAGCAAACACGCCCAATGGTGCAATCTTGAGTGCCAATTCGACAACTTTCACAACCACTGCATTAAGACTTTCAAAAAAATCAAGAAGCGGTTTCGCCTGTTCCTTAGGAACCATGATGAGCGCAACGCCGACAAGCAGGGCAACGAACACTATGTTGAGCATGTTTCGATTATCCGTCGCTGCACCGAGAAAGTTTTCAGGTACCAAGTCAACGAGTGGCTGGAGAGGGCGCCGTTCACGCGCACCTTCGGCTGCAACTTCTCTCTCAGCAATATCTGATTGATACGTCTCAGATAATCTCGCTCGAAGCGCTTCAGGCACCGTTTCACCTGGCGCGAAGACATTGACAAGCGTCAACCCAATGACGAGTGCAACAAGTGTGGTGCCGAGATAGATAACAATAGTTTTTCCGCCAATCCGCGAGAGCTTATTTAGATCTGATAGAGAAGCGACGCCAGTGACGAGCGACGCCACCACCAAAGGAACAGCAACAAGCAGGAGTAGCCGGAGAAAAATAATCCCGAACGGAGCAATCCAATTAGCCGTGAAATCCGTCCACCCAGCGACCGCGGCGATCACGCCGTAAACTAGGCCGAGTCCAAGTGCCACTAGAATGCGCCAATGAGTTTCCTGGTACCAACTCATGCAAGTCAGTATAGTCAAGAGACCACAGAACAAGTCGACTTCTCGAAAAATAGATCTTAGGTGAACCGCTAGCTCATCACTGACGCCAGCTGGCTAAAATATATCTAGAGACGAGAAAGCGTTGAGTCTAGGCGTTGCTTTCATACCGGCTCTCAGATTCCGAATCCCGGCAGCTCCAATCATGGCTGCATTGTCGGTAGACAGGGAAAGACTCGGCAACAATACCGGCAGTTGAAAATGTTTGCCGCGAGCAACAGCATCGGCACGAAGACGCGTGTTCGCTGAGACGCCGCCGGCGATTCCCACACTACAGGCACCAAACCATCGAGCCACCTCAAACGTCCGGTCAAGTAATGACTCGACGACTACTCTCTGAAAGCTCGCGCACAAGTCGGCAATTTCTCCAGACGGAAGCTCTTCGCTACGTAACAGCGCCTTTCGTGAAGCCACATGTCGCTTCACTGCAGTCTTGAGTCCGCTGAAACTGAACTCTGCTCGGCCACCCATTCGACCCTCGAATCCTGCCGGAGCGGTGACCTCTGGTCCCTCATTGCGGTCGGCATGAGTCATTCTCGGAACGGGAAAAGTTACCGCGCGGTCGTCCCCCTCTACCGACCAACGATCGATTACAGGACCGCCTGGATAATCTAGTCCGAGCAATTTTGCGACCTTGTCAAAAGCTTCTCCAGCCGCATCATCTCGTGTCCGCCCAACCAAGAGATATTTTCCCGCAACGGGAACGTGGTAGAGACTAGTATGACCGCCTGAAACAACGAGCACGATCGCAGGCAGTGGCATCACACCATTTTCAACCACAAGCGATTCAATGTGACCCGCTAAGTGATGAACGGGAATCAACGGGATATCAAGCGACGCGGCGATCGCCTTTGAGAACGCTACGCCCACAAGAAGCGAACCGATCAATCCTGGCCCCTGTGTCACCGCAATGGCATCAAACTCAGACCATTCAGTGTTCGCATCACTCATTGCACGGTCGACCACTCCGCAGATGTCCCGGACATGCTGTCGTGATGCCAACTCAGGAACCACACCACCCCACTCGCGATGAACATCGACCTGTGATGCAACCACATTTGATTTAACGCTCCAGGGATGGTCGGACTTTCCAGTTTCCATCACTACCGCAGCCGCCGTCTCATCACACGACGTTTCAATCGCCAGTACTTTCACGCCGACGCCGTCTCTCTCAGGTCCTTACAGACCTCACGGAGACTCTCTACAAACGGCGGGCGGCAAACACCCTTATCGGTAATAACGGCAGTCACCAACCGGTGCGGTGTCACATCAAAGGCTGGATTCCACACACCGGAACCCTCAGGTGTCATCCGCGTAGACCCAATGTGTGTAACTTCGCGTTCATCACGTTCCTCAATTGGAATAAGTGATCCATCGCGAGTTCCAAGGTCAACGGTTGAGCATGGTGCAGCAACATAGAACGGGATGTCGTGCTGGTTGGCAAGCACGGCCACCGTATATGTCCCAATCTTATTCGCAACGTCACCATTCGCCGCAATTCTGTCCGCTCCCACCACGACCACATTGACCCTTCCATCACGCATCAGTGAACCGGCCATCCCGTCTGTAATAACAGTTGTTGTAATTCCATCCCTCAGAAGTTCCCAAGCGGTTAGTCGAGCTCCCTGTAGAAAAGGACGGGTTTCATCGGCAAAAACAGCTACCTTCTTTCCCTCAGCCACGGCGCCACGTACAACTCCCAATGCCGTGCCATAACCCCCAGTAGCGAGCGCACCAGCGTTACAATGTGTCAGCACTTGAGCATCAAACGGTAAGATGCCTGCTCCGTAACTACCGATCGACTTGCAGCTAGCCACATCCTCGTCATGGATCTTCAGGGCCTCGGTCAACATAGCGGCGCGGAGCTCTTCAGGTGATTCTCCGGCCCGAACCATCAGGGAAAATCTTTCCTTCATCCGATCAATCGCCCAAAATAAATTAACCGCTGTCGGTCGGGTCCCAGCTAATAGTTCGCATGACCTATAAAACTCCGTGGCCAACTGACTCGACCCCTTGGCCTTACTTCGAAACAAGCCGAGCGCGAGTCCCATAGCAGCTGCAACTCCGATCGCGGGTGCTCCTCTGATTACCATTTGTCTAATGGCCTTAGCTACTTGATTCACAGTTTTGCAACGAACATAAACTTCCCGGGTCGGAAGCTTACGCTGATCGACCATAACAACGGTTCCATCCTGCCACTCGATAGTTGGAAGCATAAGGGAATAATAAAGGACTCCGTTCCCAGAGTCAGGACAGCGTACGTGTCAGATCAAGACACTTGCGATGGCAGCGTTAATAAGTGTCGCGAGAAATCCTGCCAACAACGCACGAGAACTGAGACGAGCCAAATCTGAGCGCCGGCTTGGTGCCATCCCGCCAACACCTCCAAGAATCACGCCAACCGAACCAAAATTAGCGAAGCCCGTTAGAGCAAACGTCGCAATGACATGCGCCCGCGCACTCATAACCTCCTGATACTGATCATTGAGCTTTACATAAGCCACAAATTCGTTTGTTACCAGTTTCGTGCCCAAGAGGTCGGACAAAATCGGAACATCGGCACCCGAGACGCCTAATAGAACAGAAACTGGCGAAAATAGTGTGGCAAACATTCCGGCGAGACTCAGTCCAGAATTCCCTATGCCAAGGAGGTAGTCAACCATCGCCACAAGGGCCAAAAACGCAATGAGCATTGCCGCAACGTTGAGCGCCAGACGCATCCCATCAGCGGCACCACTGGCCGCCGCATCAATTACATTTACATGCTCGGCCCTGACAATGATCTCAGCATCCCCTGCTGTCGCTGGTACACCAAGTTCTGGTATCAAAATCTTGGAGAGGTACAAAGCGCAGGGCGCCGCCATCACGCTAGTCGTCAACATCGCCACCGGGTCCGCTCCAAGAGCTAAATACACGCCCAGCACACTGCCTGCGATTGTTGCCAACCCACCGGTCATCAGTGCAAGTAATTCCGATTCCGTCATAGTTGGCACGAAAGGTTTGACAACAAGTGGTGCTTCCGTCTGCCCTACAAAGACATTGGCAGCTGCAGAAAGGGTCTCAGCCCCACTAGTACGCATAAGTGGCATCATCACCCGCGCCATCGCCCGAACTGCCATAGGCAGGACACCCAAGTAATACAACACCGCCGATACGGACGAGACGAAGATGATTATCGGTAGCGCAGTGAACGCCAAGACAAAGCCATTCGGAAATACACTGCCCATTTCATCCTGGTCCGCAAGTACGCCAAATACAAAACTAGACCCTACATCCGTAAATGCGAGAAACTGGGTTACCATCGTTGCGGCACCTGCAAACAAGGCGTACCCAGGTCGAAAATCACCAACCTCAAATCTCAGAATAAAAATTGCGAACATAACCTGCAGAGCCAACCCCCACCCCACGGTTCGCCAGTTAATCGCGCGAATATTAGACGAGCACATCACAACAATACCGATAAAACAAATGATCCCAAGCACGCCACGGACTCGCCCAGGCAGGGCTTCCTGAAAGACAAATACGGTTGTCCCAAGTCCGACCACCACACTAGCAACAATCAAGCGAAGACGTGTGCCTTCAGACATATTCAATGAACCTCCGATCAAGATTTACGACACCGGAGCTCATGTTTCGAGCCCTGTAATTCACTAGACGATATACTGACTGAGATAGACAGATGCCTATTCGAGCGCTTACTCTGAGAATCATACTGGTCGCTGTGACTGCGGGCCTGGCATTACCGCTGCTAGCGCAACAACCACCTGCCACCCCTTCCCCAGAAGAGTTTTTTGGTTTCCCCATGGGAACCAACCAGCGCCTCGCACATTGGGACGACATGGTCAGTTACTACGAGGCCATTGCTAAATCATCTGACAGGATGGTCATTGAAGAACTAGGAAAGACGACCATGGGAGCACCCTATCTCCTATTGACCATCTCAACACCAGAAACTATCCGTGACTTACCACGCTATAAGGCCATGCAACGCCAGTTGGTCAATCCGAAGCAGACTAGCCCCGAACTAGCCGAAACGATTGCCCAAACAGGAAAAGCCGTCGTTCTAGTCGGTGCGAACGTGCACGCTACTGAAATCGGCACAAGCCAGATGATGAATGACCTCGTATATCAGTTGGCAGTTGAAGAGTCACCGTGGGTGAATCACATTCTTGAAAATACCATCGTGCTGTTAATCCCGTCACAGAATCCTGATGGTCAGCGTATGGTAGTTGACTGGTACCGACGCAACTTGGGCACTTCTTACGAAGGCTCACCTCTGCCTACCCTCTACCATAAATACGCTGGACACGATAACAACCGTGACAGCTACATGCTGACGCAAATCGAAACCCAGCACCTGAATCGTGTGCTCTATCACGACTGGTTTCCAGAGGTTTATCTCGACGCCCATCAAATGGGGAGTGGCTACGCCAGAATCTTTGTTCCACCTTTCAAGAATCCACCTAATCCCAACGTCGATCCTCTGGTCTGGACTCAGGTAAACCTGTTCGGGCAGGCCATGGCCTCAAAGCTACATGCTGCTGACAAACCTGGAGTAATTTGGGGAGAACTGTACAGCGGATATTGGCAGGGTGCGAACAATACTAATCCATGGTGGCACAACATGGTGGCGCTCCTTACTGAGGTGGCCAGTTCAAGACTGGCGAGCCCAATCGAACAACGTCAGGCGCCGGTAGCCGTATCGAGTCCGTCTACATCTCCAGCACTCAACCCGCGGCAGAATCAACAACCAATTCTTGCCGCACCTTCAGACACTCAGTACAGAATGAATTACCCAAGACCTTGGAATGGAGGGACTTGGACTTTCGCCGACGTGGTCGAATACATCACCATTTCTACTCAGGGACTTCTTGAAAGTGTCGCAAATAATCGAATTACTCTGAAACGTAATTTCTACGTGATGAACTCACGGACAGTAGAGCGGTTTGCCGCAGGCGGTCCGTTCGCTTTCTTGATTCCTCGCGACCAACATGACCCTGCTGCTGTGACCAAACTTGTCCAATTACTTCAGGCCGAGGCTGCTGAAGTTCATATTGCTGACACTGCGTTCGTCGCCGACGGAACCACCTACCCGTCAGGAACTTACGTAGTCCGCCTTGATCAATCATTCGGGCGTTGGATAAAGGACATACTCGAACCACAAGACTATCCAGATATCCGGTGGCCTAACCCAGCCGGTGCTATCGACAAACCGTATGACATCACAGCTTGGTCTCTCGGAATGCTGATGGGAGTAGAAACCGTCCAGATTGAAGACCCCTTCGACGCCTCGCTCGCTTTGGTTGACGAAAAGGTCATGCACCCAGTCGGTTCAGTTATTGGCGACGGAAATATTTATCTACTCTCTCACAGATCAAATCAAAGTTTCGTCGCACTCAATCGACTGCTGGCACAGGGTGCAACTATCAGTTGGGCACGTGATTCGTTTACGTTAGACGGTCAAATTTATCCAACTGGCGTGATGCTCGTAGAAGACATCGAACGCCGTGTCGTGAATCAAATTGCAGCAGACCTACATCTAGAGGTAGTGGCCACGGAACTCTTGCCTTCTGTAGGCGTAACCTCACTGCCAATCCGACAACCCAAGTTGGCCCTCTATGAACCTTGGGGCGGTAACATGGATGCTGGTTGGACGCGATGGGTCCTTGAACAACACGAGTTTCCCTATACACACCTTCGTAGTGCCGACATCCAAAACCAGAAACTCCGGGATGAGTTTGACGTCATCATTCTTCCAGATGCTTCAACCGTGAACCTTCTTAGAGGTTTTCGAACCCGCAATGTTCGACCTGAGTATCGTGGAGGAATCGGGGTCCAGGGGCTACAAAATCTTCGCCGGTTCGTATCTCGGGGAGGCACTCTAATCACGCTTGGAAACAGCGCTTCGTTCGCCGTGCAACATTTGTCGGCTCCCTTGCTCAACGTTGTCGAAGACCAAAGTTCTGACACATTCTATGCTCCCGGAACAATACTTCGCGCAACAGTAGACACAACCCACCCCATCGGCTACGGAATGCCGCCAGAAACTAGCGCTATGTTCGTCAACAACGGAGGATTTGTACCGAACCAACGACGCGCGTCGGCACCTAACATGCGACCGATTGTCCAATATCCCAATGCGCCACTACGACGCAGTGGTTGGATCGTGGGAGAGGAGCAACTCCGTGGAACCGCTGCCGTTATAGAAGTTCCAATCGATGAAGGAAGACTTATCCTCCATACTTTCCGAGTCCAACACCGTGGACAAACGTGGGGGACATTTAAATTGCTCTTCAATTCGATCTTCTATGGACCTGCAGCAACTGGAGAACCGTTTTCGCTCGCCACGCAGGAAGCCGGTGTCCAGTAAGACCAGGCCGTGACGTGACTGGCGCATTCAGCACTCTCGCCTTAGGGTTTTCCACAATAACTCTTGCCTTGGCTTGGACATGCTGGCAAGCCTGTCGCTCTGATCCCAACTCACCTGAACGACTCGTCGTCGAACTCAGGCTTTCCCAATACTCGGCACTTTTACTCCTACTCGTAGTCGGCGTTTACGTCGGCCTAGGTGTTGCCTACGAAAATATTGGCGGAACTGGTTTTGACATTGCGATAGCGGTTGGATTTTTCGTCATAGTTTCAAGTGCGATCACCTGGGAACCGGCAACAGCACTAACAACGTTATCTTTAGCTTGGATTGGGCACAGCTTTGTCGATCTGGCTCACATCATCAATCTATTGCCTGGCAACATTGCTCCTGCATGGTACCCACGCATGTGTGCCATCTACGACGTTTGTGTCGCTGCGATATGCTATCTACCCTTGCTGCGACGTTAGTGGCCTTATGACTGATGATTCGGGGAACATTCACAACCGCTGCACATTCAGAACTTATCACTAGAGATTCATGAACATTAACCGAGATTCTTTACATTCAAACTTCCTAGAAATGGCCCGGGAACGTCTCGTGGTCCATTTAACTGAGCAGATAACAGCCTGCCTCGACACCCTAAACGAGCAGATGATCTGGTGGCGCGCTAATGAAAAATCCAATGCTATTGGAAATCTTGTCCTGCACTGCGCTGGATCCACCCGACATCACATCGGTCATGTGGTCGGCGGAACCGATTTTATCCGCAACCGCGATGCAGAATTTGCAGAACGTTCTGAAATACCAAAGCCTGACCTATTAGCACGCCTAACATTTGCTGTGAACGAAGCCGACGAAATATTGAAAAATTTTAATCCCGAAAACCTGCTCGAAACCCCCAGCCGGGGAACCCGCCCCACGAGTTACATGGAGATAATTGATTATCAACTTGTCCATTACGCTGCACACACTGGACAGATCGCATTCGCCACCAAAATGCTGAAAGCTGATGCAATCGATGATATCTGGCGCAAGATCTTATCGAAAAAACGGTAGTACCGATTACGCAAGTGTTGCAATCGACACCTCAACCCGGCAGGTTCAAACGACGAGTGCTTTCTGTCGTTAGAAATGTGCCACCCGGCCGAGTTACTACCTATAGCTCGGTGGCAGCACTAGCAGGCCACCCGAATGCATGGCGGGCTGTCGGCACGATTCTCAAAAATTGTCGGACGACCTGTGTACCTTGCCATCGCGTGGTTAATTCGAATGGTCGTGTTGGTAAGTACAGCGACCCACTGATTAAACGTGAACTCCTGCGATCTGAGGGAATACATGTCGCCAACGACCGTATTAGAAACTTCGATCAAATTCGTTGGCCTGATCTTCCGTAAGACCTAACCTTAAACTAAGATTGTCCCCCCGGAGCAGGTCGCTCCCTGCTGTCACTCACATTGCCATCATATCGAACTGTTCGTGGTGCAATTGCATGTCTGGGCGGACGACCAACTCGGGACCAAGAAACCGCTGCAATTCCTTCAAAACACCGCGTTCCTCTTCTTCCAATGCGCGCGCAACGTCTGGATTCACGCGTAACAATACCGCTCGACCACCAAATGCGTCTCCAATGCGTCGCATTTCTGACAAAATTTCATAGCAAATCGTTGACGTGGACTTAATCGCAGAACTTCCAGAACAGTAAGGACACGGGGAAGTAAACTGTCCCTCAAGACTCTGTCGCACTCTTTTTCGCGTCACAACAATCAAGCCAAACTCTGAAACCTGAACCGCCTTTGACGGAGAACGATCGCGCCGTAGTTCCTTATCTAGAGCGTGAGCGACTTTTTGGCGATTCTTCCGCTCTTCCATATCAATGAAATCAAGGACGATAATACCCCCGAGATCTCTAAGGCGAATCTGCCTGACAATCTCCTTCACTGCCTCGAGGTTAGTCTTAACAATGGTGTCTTCCAATCTGCCAGTTTTCTTCCCCACATATCGCCCAGTATTGACGTCGATCGCAACTAACGCCTCCGTATGATTCACAACGATATAACCACCAGATTTGAGCCAAACCTTGCTCCGTAGTGCCTTATCAATCTCCGCTTGCACTCCGTATTCGTCAAAAATTGGAAAGTCCTTGTCGTAGTGATGTACTCGAGCCACCAAATCCGGCATGATCCGTTCAATCAACCTAGTAGTGCGATTATATTCATCACGATCATCGATTCGGATCGCTGAAAAATCACTGGTGAGAAAATCACGTAACAGTTTCGCCACTAAGCTTTCTTCTCTATGCACAACAGCCGGTGGATGTTCCTTCTCGGTCTTCTGGAGGGTCTCTGTCCAGAGTTGGTGGAAATATCTAAGGTCACCTATGATGTCTTCCTCGGGGCGACCGCCGGCCGCCGTCCGTAGTATGACCCCGCCATTAAACCCGTGTTCTTCACGAAAGTTACGCACTATCCCCCGCAAACGGACTCGCTCCTTTCGTTCGTCGATTCGTCGCGATACGCCAATCTGATCGACAGTTGGCATAAACACTAGAAACCGCCCAGGGATCGTAACGTGCGACGTGATGCGTGCACCCTTCGTGCCGAGTGGTTCCTTGACGACTTGGACCAGAATCTCCTGACCGCCCGTCAGTAATTCTTCAATTTTGGTCGACTTGTCAGACTTGGCACTCGACTTAATGTCGTCACGCGAAGCTGCGGCAAGTTCGTCATCGTCGGAGTCCCCTGCCTCAAGCTGATCAAACTCCTCACCAGTCTCGATGACATCAGCGACATACAGAAAGGCATCGCGTTCCAGCCCAATATCAACAAACGCGCACTGCATGCCAGGTAGGACTTTTGAAACACGGCCCTTATAAATATTGCCTACGACGCCACTTTGACCTTCACGTTCGACAAAAACCTCGGCAACCTGGTCGTCCTCGAGAATCGCCGCCATTGTTTCGTGGCGATTCGAGAACACTATTAACTCCTTGTTCATACGAAATACTCTCCATGAGAGCCTGGAACTGGATAAAACATCGGGCGGAATAGATCCAAACACCGGCCGTTTGAAGCCCCAAACTGTCTCGGTGCAACGTCATGCCAACAGTCATCGTGGTTCCGTCCTTCATCCACTTAGTGCGGTGGCGTGGGCACCCCCTTACAAATCGGGGCCAGCACACCGCGCCAGGTTCTTAATTTGTGAAACGGCGCATCCTGACGTTCAGGATTAGCCCAAACCCCATCAGTGTCGCGATGATCGAGGAACCACCGTAACTCAACAGTGGCAACGTCAATCCTTTTACCGGAGCCAGTCCGGCCGACATCGTAACGTTATAAATAACTTGAAACGCAAAACCGGCAGTAATACCTACTACGAGAAACATGCCAACTTGATCCTTGGCGATCCGCGCTGCGTCAAGCGAACGCAGGATGACAAATAAATACAAACCCAGCACAAATAACACACCAAGGAATCCCTGTTCCTCAGCCAATACCGAGAAAATGAAATCATTGTGTGCCACCGGGAGAAAGTTGTACTGGCTTTGAGTCCCTTCTAAATATCCTTTTCCCGTCAAACCACCCGAACCCACGGTGATGCGAGCTTGAATCTGCTGATAACCTGCTCCGCGCGGATCTTGTTCCGGATCCAAGAAACTCGCAATTCTCGTCCGCTGATAATCTTCAAGCCCATAGGTCCAAGCCACCGGTGTAAGTAGAACGCCCACCACTGCAAGAACGGCCAGAAACTTGAGGCGGAACCCGGCAAATATCATTATCGCAACACAAACTGGAAGAAGTGTCACAGCAGTTCCTAAATCAGGCTGCCGGGCAATAACCAGAAATGGAATTGCGACTACGGCTGCTCCAATCGCCCAATCTTGAATCCGCCGATCTCTTCTCCACTGTTCTGAATACACAACAGCTAGCACCAAAGCAATGACAATCTTTCCAAATTCTGACGGCTGCAGATTAAACATTCCAAGATCAATCCACCGCCGACTACCGCTAACCTCCAAGCCAAAAAACAATGTGTACACCAACAGCGCCAACAGGCCAGCATAGATAAGTCCTGCATGATCGGTCATGACGCGATAGTCGACCAGCAAACAAACAAATCCTGCTGCTAAGCCGATCGCCAAAGCCAATAACTGTCTCGATAACTGAGGCCCGACCGTCTCAGTCGTCGGATCATAAGTCGCGCTGTAAATCATTACTAACCCGATCAAGGCAAGAGCAATGACTGTTGAAAGAAGAACCCAGTCTATATGTGGTCGCAGTCGGCGATCTATCATGCGTCTATCTTCTTATTGGCCATCTGCATCTACCCGGGGCACGATTGGCAACGGTCCGGATAACACAGGAAGCGGTTCCCTATCCTGCTTAGCAAAAAACGTTGCCATGATGTGCCTTGCGATCGGCGCCGCCAAGTAGCCATGGTCGGAGTGCTCAGCAAACACCACTCCCGCGATTTGAGGGTCGTCTCTTGGTGCGGCAAAGACAAACCAACCGTGATCACGAAAGTCTACTTCTTCTTCCTCATCTTGTGCCGCGGCACGACGAGCCAATGAGACCACCTGAGCAGTCCCAGATTTACCCATGACATCACGTCCCTCGATCCTAGCAAGTCCGCCTGTCCCTTCATGGTTCACAACCATCCACAGTCCTCTGCGAAGCGCGTCAATCGTCGTTGGCTGCATCTCCACAGTCTCAAATGTCTGTAAGGCCTCGACCTCTCGCCAACCATTGTCATCCCTAACTGCCTTAAGCAACCGCGGCCTTATTCGAGTTCCACCATTGGCCACAGTCGCCATCATAACTGCCAGAGAGACGGGCGTAACTGACAGTGCACCTTGACCTATCGCCAGAGAGATCGTTTCACCCGGATACCATGGCTCCCCGAATCGCTCACGCTTCCAATCTCGTGAGGGAACCAATCCCTGTACCTCATGAGGCAGGTCTATCCCACTCATCACGCCAAGACCAAACGACTGCGACCATTGATTGATCACGTCAACGTCGAGCATATTTCCTATAGTGTAAAAATACGTGTTACAGGACTTCTCAATGGCCTCGTCAAGACCGACCGACCCGTGAACAGAATGGCATCGAAAAAACCTATTAAAGAAGGTTGCGCCTCCACGGCAGGCAACCTTGAAGTCAGGTGTTATGAGCCCTTCTTCCATAGCCGCCGCTGCCACAACAATCTTGAACGTTGAACCCGGAGGGTAACGCCCTTGCAAAGCACGATTCTGGAGCGGCAGGCGCAGATCACTGTTGAGCGACTTCCATGTATCGGAATCAATACCTAAGGCAAAATCGTTTGGGTCATACCCCGGCACACTCAACAAGGACAATACGTCACCCGACCGCGGGTCAAGAACAACCACAGATCCCGCATAGCCGCCAGCCTGAAAGGCCGCTTCGGCTGCTCGCTGTAAATCGTAGTCGAGTGTCAATTGAATCTGCCGACCGGCATCAGGTGGTTCCTCGTCGATCATTTCCACCTCACGACCGACACTGTTCACCATGACATGTCGCTCGCCGTCATCGCCCATCAGAAACTCGTTGTATCGTTGCTCAACTCCAGACTGGCCCACAATCGCCCCACTCCGCACCCGCGGGTCAGTCGTTGTGTCAAGTTGCTCATCTGTTGCCTCACCAACGTAGCCAAACAAATGAGACGCCAAGTCGTTGGAAGGGTAGAATCGAGTCGGAATCTGCTCAACCACGACGCCTGGGAGTTCAAGTCGTCGTGACGTCACCGCTGCAACCTGTGCCAGCGACGCATCAGAAATCACGGTCAGCGCACGATAGTCTGGAACTGTCTGATTCTTCTCGACTGCATCATGTAATGACTGAACCGGTACATTTGTAACTCGAGCCAATACGTCTAGGGCTTCGTCAAGGTCCTCTATTCGTTCGCGAACCAATGAAATATTCAACGAATATCGATTCTCAACCAAAACACGCCCGTCGCGATCAAAAACAACACCACGCGGCGCCCGAAGTCGCAATGTTCGAAGATGGTTGTTCTCAGCCATCTCGGAAAATCTCGCATGTTGGCCGACCTGAAAATTCCAAAAACTAACGGCCAGCACAACAAACATAAGCGCTATTCCAATCGAAAACGTCACCAATAATTTTCGATTTCTATCACGCTTCGCCGAGACGAATCCGTCATACATCTTTAGGCCACTACTCCCTATAACTGAAGTTCAAATTTCCCAACCGTTACAAACGCTCTCTAACTTGTCATCCACCGCCGACGATTCAACGGATTCCGTCCTTGTTTGAAACGATGAAACATCGCTGGTACCACACGTAACAACCACGGGCCAAAAATACCGATAACTCCATTAAGTCCAGCTTCAATGCCGACTGCATTAGGCGGCAACATCGGATTCTCCAATCCAATCAGCGAGTAGATACCAAGATAGCAAACCGCATGCACGAGGGAAGCACCGATCACAAATCCCAGACGGTGCCAGACAGTGCCAAGGATAAACCGAGAACCCGCTACTCCCGATCCGACACCAACAATCGTTTTCGTCAACCCACTGACCCCGATAATCCCCCCTGACAACGCGTCCTGAAACAGCCCTGCAAACGTACCCGTCCATAACCCGACAATCGGACCACGCTGCAATCCGGTCAAGACAACTACGACCAAAACCAGATCTACTGGAGTTCCACCACCCACTCCGATTCTGACAAGAGTAGTCTGAACCAGCAAAGCGACCGTCACTAAGATAGCTACGTAGGCCGTTTTCATTCACTTCCCCGTACGCGATCGAGCCACCGGTTAATTCAACACGACGAGCACATCTTCGAGTTGTGAAAAATCAACGATCGGCTCGACGTGAATCAACTGATATAGTCCAACGCCTTCTTCCACACTGGCCACTTTCCCGATTCTGAAACCTTTCGGATAAATACCATCAATGCCAGAAGTTACGATCTCATCACCCACCCTAACATCTTCAAGATTGGAAACATACTCCATCATCAGCAGTGTCGAATCGTCAGTTCCGACTACAACACCTGGAGCTCGCGTTCTTTCGACAAGTGCCCCTGCCGCAGCGTTTCGATCGATCAACAGCTGCACCTGCGCCGCGCGTGAACTTGGGTCACCCACGACCCTACCCACTACACCAGCAGGTGCAATAACTGCCAAGTCTGTTCGGACACCGTTGTCCCGACCACGATCGACCGTCAGTGTCCGAAAATACGGCGTCGAATCGGCAGCAATCACTCGGGCACTCAAGGTAGGTAAAGCTATGGTCTCACGAAGTTCAAGCAGTCTCTCCAGACTCCGCGTCTGATGTGCCAGTGCTCGCTGCTCTTGTAACTCCAGCCGCAAACCACTAATTTCAACGTTAAGCCTTAGGTTTTCCTTTCGCACGCCGCGAAGACCGACATAGCCAGACCACATGTCAACAACGCCATCCCGCCCTGAAGCGACCCACCGTTGTAGCTCAGTGAAGGCTCCGAACGTGACGGACTGCAGGACGGAAGTTCCCGGTGCGGCATTGACCTGTACAGAGATCAAAATCACATGGGCCAAAACTACGGCCAGCACGAGGTATCCGGTTCGCTGGCGACGATCCATTGATTATTCTTGAACCAACTTGAGTCGGCACCAAGCCGACCTTCAACTATCACTAATACACGATCGGCGGGAGGCTAATCCTTTGATGAAATTTTTCGGAGAAGACCAAAGTCAGAAAGCATCCTTCCAGCCCCGTGCACCACACAGGAAAGTGGGTCTTCGGCCAGCGCGAGAGGCAAACCCGTTTCCTCACGCAAGCGCTTATCCATATTCTTGAGTAATGCACCACCGCCGGTCATTACAATCCCGCGATCGACGATATCTGCTGACAGTTCTGGTGGAGTCTGCTCGAGTGCCACTCGAACCGCCTCAACGATTACGTTAACCGTCTCTGCCAGCGCCTCACGAATCTCCGCATCGCTAACTGTGATTGTCTTGGGCACCCCTTCAATCAGATGGCGCCCCTTAATTTCCATCGTCTCAGGCTCATCTAGTGTGTAAGCAGATCCAATGGTTATTTTGATCTGCTCTGCTGTACGTTCTCCAATCAACAGATTGTAAGTTTTTCTAACGTAATGAATGATTGCTTCGTCCATTTCATTCCCAGCAACCCGAACCGCTTTGCTGTACACGATTCCAGCTAGAGAAATAACAGCAATATCGGTCGTTCCTCCTCCGATATCGACAATCATGTTTCCAAATGGCTCAGTGATCGGCATCCCAGCTCCTATCGCTGCCGCCATTGCCTCCTCAACGAGATACACCTCGCTGGCTTTCGCCCTATAAGCGCTGTCCATAACCGCTCGTTTCTCTACCTGAGTGATTTCAGACGGTACACCTATGACAATACGTGGTCGAACCCAAACAGTACGATTATGCGCACGCTTAATGAAGTAAGTTAGCATCTTCTCGGTAACGTCAAAGTCGGCTATAACTCCGTCCCTCATCGGTTTAATAGCCACGATGTCACCCGGTGTGCGACCTAACATCTCTTTCGCTTCGCTACCAACAGCCTCCACGCGACCAGTGGATTTATTGATCGCAACAATCGAAGGCTCATCCAGAACGATCCCCTGACCGGCGGCATATACACAAGTGTTGGCTGTTCCCAGATCGATCGCGAGGTCCTGCGAAAACACGGAAAGGAGCGAACGAATATTCAAGTCGCAACTCCCTCTATCAAAGTAGTTCTTTCCATCTGCAATCTATTTTGTTCTTGCAGCTTATCTCGATACATGGCCTCGATCGCCATTTGAATAAATCTCTCTATCGTCGATATTGTGTCCGATCGGGTCACTAGACCAACCGACGCCGTCAAATGGTGACCGCCAGTCTCATTCGCCAAGAACACATGGTTACGAATCTGTTGCCTTACTCTGGCCGCCATCGACATCGCCCCGGCGTGACCAGTGTTAGGCAAGACAATCACAAATTCGTCGCCACCATAGCGAACAACGGCATCAGCCGCCCGCGAGCATTCCTGAAGAATTCGGGAAACCTCAACCAGTACTCGATTACCACACAGATGACCATTGTGATCATTAACTCGTTTAAAACCGTCCAAATCGACAAAAAGTAATGATACTGGTCGATGGCTGCTGAACTCGCTGTCTAATTCCCGCCGGAGTGCATGCTTCAAATATCGAGCGTTGTAGAGCTGCGTAAGATCGTCAGTCATTGATAAATCTTCAGCGCGTTGAATCCGAAAAGCATTATCCAGCGCCACAGCTGCCGGTTCGAGCCAATTCTGCATCACCTCAAGTGTTGCAGTTGAAAGTCGTGGGGCAATGTGAGACGGCCGATGATCGACCCCTACAAAAGCAGCTACAGTCCGTCCTCGAGAAATTAACGGAAAAGCTATCGCGGCAACATTTGGACCACCACACGTTAACGGGTCATCACGAAGACTTGCCGATCCATATTCCCGCGAATAATTCATCACCCAAGCACCAACGATTCGGGTCACTCTTTCGATTCTCGATTCAAAGCTAGAGTCTGCCCAGACAATTGAGTCACCCTCTGAACAGGTTCTAACGACTGCAGCACTCGCAAATGGCAACCATGCTCCAACCCGAAACGCCAACGCTGCCGCTACATGAAAAGGATCGAGTGAACTGTTCACCGAGCGATACATGTCCCGAAGTGTGTCAACCTGAGCCAAGTAACTTCGTAACATTGGTTGAACCCGATTCACCCGAGTAGCGAGATCGACAGGCGGCACTAGAGCAACTTGCTGCGGAACAGCGGCACAATCGATGGCAGAACCACTAAGCCCTTCCCAATCTCCAGAACAACAGTCTACTTGGCCCGTGCGGTGGCGCTTCAGAGCAGCGATGTGCACTGGCACATCGTGTTCAGCATGGAAGACGGGGACCTCTAAACCTTCGCGTGGCCAAGACACTGGGCGACTTTCCGCCGAGCTATACGTGCGAGCCACCATTAATCACCGATCTTCTGTCAAATCCCCTAAGTCGTTCGGCTCCAGCAAATATAACACATAGGCGCCTATTACAAGCCAATCTCATCAGTCTGCACTCTCGAAGATGACACGAATCGCTTTGGACAGATACAATCATACATATGACCATGCTTGATGGAATGCGGCGCCACAAGGGTTGGCTAAAGTGGAGCCTCGCCGTCGTCGTCTTAGCTTTTATCTTCCTGATTCCAGGCATTGGACTTGGACCACCGGCCGATACTGCACTACCGACAAATGTACTGGCACAGATAGGCGACCATGAAATCACGGTAGCTGAATTTCGGCGCATCTATCAGCAACAGGTTCAGGAATATCAACTGCAAGCCGGAAGCGAACTTAGCAACGAGCTACTCCGGTCGCTCGGTATAGATCGCCAGCTTCTGCAGCAATTGATCGATGAATACACGGCTTTATCAGAAGCTGAACGTCTAGGAATTGTTGCGACAGATGCAGAAGTTCGCCAAAGGATCCTATCTTTTCCTGCTTTCCAGGAAAACGGACAATTCATCGGAGAACAACGCTATCGGCAACTCCTTCAAGTCCAAACTCCCCCATTAAGTACTGCGGAATTCGAAGAAAATATTCGCCGCGAAATACTTATACAACGACTGCAGACGGCAGTGACCCAATGGGTGAGTGTCTCGAACGAAGAGATCGAGGATGAACATCGCCGACGTAATGAAAAGGTGAGAGTAAACGTCGTCGCATTTCGTGGTGACGACTACCGTGACGAAGTTGAGGTGACCGACGCGGATATTGAAGCATTCTTTGAAGATGAGTCACAGTCTTACCAGGTACCAGAGAAACGTCAGCTCAGATTTCTCGTAATCGACGAAGCAGCGTTGGCTGATGCCATCACTCCAAGCGAACTCGAAATTCAGGAGTACTACGATTTCAACATTAATCAATACAGAACGCCTGGGCAGGTGCGCGCTAGTCAAATCCTGCTCCGAATAGGTGACCAGGACGAGTCTGCGGTCGAAACTGCTGCTTTCGACCTCTCGAATCAGGCACGTGCCGGCGCGGATTTCGCTGAACTAGTGAGAGAACACTCGGAAGATGAAGCAACGATAGAACTAGGTGGCGACTTAGGCACTTTTGGACGCGGGCGAATGTTGCCGGAAATTGAAGGGGCCGCTTTCGCTCTCAGCGTCGATGAAGTTTCTGAACCTGTCAAAAGTGCACTTGGCTATCACGTCATAAAAGTGACTGAAAAACAGGAAGAATTTACACAACCGCTTTCTGAAGTAAGTAGTGCGATCACAACAACGTTGAAACAGGAGCGGGCTGGAGCACGGTCGTCCGCTCTCGCTCAAGCGATCTCAGCCGAGGTTTCCACTCCTGAAGACTTGGAACGTGCGGCGACGTCTCGAGGACTTGAGATCCAAGAATCTGCATTTGCCGCGCCAGGCGAACCGATTCTTGGTTTGGGTCTCGCAGCAGAAGTGTCATCTCGAGCGTTCCAACTCGACGAAGGGCAAGTGGATGGACCGATAGCTACGCCAGTCGGCCCAGCGTTCGTACTGGTAGCCGACACTCAGGACCCATATCTGCCACCGCTTGAAGAGGTTCGGTTGCAGGTAAGCGACGATGTCCTCAGGGAGAAAGCCTTGACCCTTGCCAGACAACGTGCCTCTGACGTGTTGGAAAACCTCCAAACAGTCGAAGATTTCGTACGGGCTGCAGAGGAAGTGGAACTGACTGTTGGATCCAGCGAACTTCTTACCAGAGGTGAAGCGTTCCCGGAAGTCGGTGTAAATGCCGCGGTCGAGGCTGTAGCGTTCCGGTTGCCCGAAGGTGGTGTCAGTAGTGTTATTGAGGCAGGAAACCTAGCGGCGATCGTTCATGTGGTCGAGCGAGAATCGGCAACAATTGAACAGCTAAATAACGAGCGGGACAACCTGCGGTTCGAATTGATGCAAAGACGTCAGGCTCAATTCTACAGAGCTTACCTGAGCGATGTTGCCTCTAACCTTGCAGTGGACATAGACATGGCTGCCTTACAAGAAGCAACGGGAACCTAGACCTGTTCACGTGTCATTAGCCGCACCTTTGTCCTCCCTTCTGTGATCTGTGGGATTGCCGAGCAATTAATAACTAGTAGTTCAGTAGTATCGGTATCCAGCCGGGCATTAATGCCAACGGCTGACTCGGGCGAAATAATCGGAAAGGCAAAGTAGCGATTGCCTGCACCTTCTCTCTGCCCGACAAGCTACCTCGTGCTGCCGCAACTGGTCCTCCAACACCTTTACTGAGCATCTCAAGCAACGAAGGTGGTTTCGGATACGGCACTAAAGTCACCTCAAGATCCGTCGCAATTCCGGCGCGCTCCTTGGCTATTTCGACAGCACGCCTGAATCCCCCAAGTTCATCGACTAAACCGTTGTCTCGCGCTTGGCGACCAGTCCATACCCGCCCTTGAGCAACCGCGTGGACATCATCCCGCGACATCTCACGTCCCTCAGCAACCCGCTGTAGAAACGTCTCGTAGGTTGCGTCAATCTGTTGTTGCAACTTCGCCCTCAAGTCCTCAGAAAACGGCAAGAACATCGAATTAAATCCTGCTGGACGACCATTAGTCACCGACTCGACATTGATGCCAAGCTTGTCGAGCGTCCCGTCTATTACGAATTTTCCAGCTACAACACCGATAGAACCAGTCAACGTTCCAGGTTGTGCGACGACCACATCGGCTGCCGCCGCGATGTAGTAACCCCCAGACGCGGCCAGATCAGACATCGAAGCAATAACGGGTTTGGCTTCCTGCGCCAGTGCAAGTTCACGCCAAATGATGTCCGAAGCCACTGCCGCCCCACCTGGACTATCAATGCGCACTATGATCGCCTTTACCGCTGGATCTTCACGCGCTTCCCGAACAGCTGCTACTATCGCTTCAGAACCCAACACTTCACTGCCTGACACATCAACTCCGCTTGCACCAAATGTGATCGTCCCGACAGCATAAATCACTGCAATTTCAGGACCCTGGTTAAGTCCTAATGGCCGCGGATCAACCAGACGGTAGTCTTGATACAGTAGTCGGTATAGACCCTCCTCTGGCAGTGGGTCCTGTCCAAGCAGTTCATCTTCGTATCGCAACCCGTCCACCAAGCGCTGATCAACAGCATCATCCGGAAGGTAGGGACCGTCATCAATCAATTGACGGACCTCCCCTTCCGTCAGGCGGCGCCCTTCAGCAATTCCGCTCACCAGTTGCTGGTAAAGATCTCTGTTAAGTGCCTCCGCCATTTCCTTATGCTCAGCGGTAAAGGTGGTTTCGGTATAAATATTCGATGCTGTCTTGAAATCGCCCGCGTGTAACATGTCGGGATACACACCAACCGCATCCAAGGCTTCCCGAAGGAACAACTCGTAACTCGCCACGCCCACCAGATCCACGGAACTCGTCGGCGTGAGAAAAATTTTATCGGCTGCTGTCGCCAGGTAGTACTGCTGACCTCCACCGTACTCTAGATACGCAACAATCGGCTTCCCTGACTCCTTGAAATCCAATATCGCTTCCCTAACCTCCTGAACCTTGCCCCACATGCCAAGCTGTGATGACGGAATCACGACGACAGCTTCTACACGCTCATCTACTTTGGCTTTTCGCAGCACCTCCACCACAGAATTAACCGTGTCGCGTCGGCCAGCGATCAACTGCCCCAACAGACTCTCAGGAACGTACTCTGTTAGGTTTGAGGGTAGACGTAACCAAAGTACTGACCGTGATTCAATAGTGGGCCCCGCAGTCGCCAAGGTAAAGATCACAACTGCAGCACCAAGAGAAGCAATGACCGTAAAGCCGATAAAGGCGAGCACAAATCGTGCTGCACGTGAGAATGCCACGTCGAAACCTCCTATCCAAAAAGATCCATCTTGTCTTGGTCGAGTATAGGAGAAAAATGTGACGTCGCCTCAGGTCACGTCAGCCTAAACGAGGCCACATGACGTAAAGACCCCTAACTGACCGGTGCTATACTCGACAGTCATTTTCTCTCCATTCGCGGAAGTGGCGGAACTGGCAGACGCGCAAGCCTCAGGAGCTTGTGCCTCACAAGGGCGTGGGGGTTCGAATCCCCCCTTCCGCACCACCTAAATGACGACGTGTGCGCAATTCGCTCACTTACAATGCTGGCAAGACCGAGACATCAAGTAGTCGGAGCGGTTGGCATTCAATCGTTCAGATCTAAAGCACAAGTATCGTCCCACCCTTGCCTGCACGCCCGGTCGTAGAGGAACGTTGCGGAGTGGTCGGTGATAGGTCCTTTTGTACCTCGAAGAATAATCGGGTAATCATCTAATGTCGGAGGCGCGTGTTCAAATGGACCGAGACCGGAAGATAGCCTATCGAAGTTCTGGCACGCGGCGTCAAAACCACGTTCGCAGCCACGTTTAAAAAAACCACCTGCATCTAACGGATCGCGGTACATCTCGTCTTCGTCCGTTTCAGAAAGCTGAACATGCAGGATACCCGCTTCGTTACATGCCCATGCCGAACCGCTTCTGCAGAAAATAAATTGCATGTTGGCGAGATACGAACACGCGTAGGGTCGACCTTCGTTACAAGCGGACTGCCAGAAAGGAACCCACTGCCCCGGATGTCGGTCACCTACACCCTGAACTGTGCTCATTACGGAAAATGTCGCGACCCACAGTCCCACATAAATGAGGTTGAGCTGTCGCGGTCTACCTCGAACAGCACCAACAAGCCTCACTGGATCAAACTGGCGTAACCATTGGGATCGAGCGACCCGATCCAACAGTTGAACCGAAAGGTTCAAAACCGGAACAAGCAACAACTTGTCGTAGAATGTCGGTACACCAGCGCGACCCAACACCACGTAGAGAAGCGCCGTACTCAATCCATAGAACACGCCAAAAATAATTCGGCCTAGTTCCGTCCGCGGTGCTGTTGATGGATCAGTGAACAGCAGATGCATTCCAAGAAACACCGCGATCGGAATATACGAATCGTAGAAAAAATAGACGCCAGTAGCAGCAAAATAAGCCAGGCCAAACAGGTACGTCGCCAAAACAGCTGACATCGTCATCGATGCCACGCCAAATAAATACTGTCCAGGAAGAGCCACCAGGAACAACACAATATAAATATGCGGAGGATAAAACTGAGATATCGCGATGTCTTGGCCCCACGTGATATCAGTGGTCCCAGTAAGGATCAAACAGATTGACGCGACAGCCAGTGGAAACGAAGACGGATTAAAAATATGAACTCGCCGGCCATTGTTGTTCCAGCGAATAAACTCTTTTGCGCAAAAGCCAAGCGCAACCAAGACAAATTGTAGATAGAACCAGTCGTCGGCAAACCAGAGAAAGAGGTTAATGCTGAAAATAACTGGAAACGGTCCAAATCCCAGCGTGTAGCTGGTCCTCCGAGACCAGGCCAACAACATATCAAACGCGTACGCGAAGAGCAGCTGCGCAACGATCAGAAAAGCCGAGTCATATACCGTTCTCCAGTACCAGCCCCAGTACAAGAAAAAAGCCCCTTGGGCACACGCTTGAATATAGTGCTGCTTCCGCAGTACCACGCGTAAAGTGAAGGACGCACCTCTGCGCTGGGCGCGTCCAAACACCAAAACACTCCAGCCGATGAGCGTAATGCTAGGGACTAAGAACGACCATTGAAATAGAAAGTTCTGTCGAACAGCGGTGAGAAAAGCCAGGCTAAACAAACCCAGCGAGAAGACTGACACCAGACCAAAACAGACGACAGGCGAGAGACATACCCCCTCGCCTGTCGATGATGTCAGGGACCTATCAGACCTCATTAACTGGCCACGTGAGGCGTGCGGCAATACTCAGTCACAGAGACTCTCAAGCCAACGCACAGAATCCCTGCAACTGTTATCGAACAGACTCGATACAGCGGCTATTGACCGGGATCCGCGGTATCAACACCAGGTCGAGCAAGCTCGTACGGAGCCCCGGTTCCCGATGAGCCCAGAAACAGTTTGGTACCGTCATCTAGAGTGATGTCCCGGCCGTTAGCACGATTGGTACCGTCCTTCGCCTGGTATCCATCCACCGCGACATCGGTGCCAGGTAGCAACGACTCTCTGGTGAATCCACGGCGAAACAATACATTTGGGGTTCCAGCTTCAAATGCCCACTCTTCTTGTCCACCTGCATCCAAGTTGACATTGATGTGAATCCAAACGTGAGGATTCACCCATTCGACCTTTGTCACCGTTCCAGTGAACTCGACCGGCCTCTCGGCGTCGAACTCAGCCGCAAATGCGTGATGCGCAGACACCGTGGCAGGATTTCCAGCCAGCCACGCACCGATGACACCAACTACAATAAGCACCCCAATTACTTGTAACGTTTTCATGGTTGTTTCCTCCCTCTATTGCCGCCCAAGAACCATTGTTCAGAACCAAGCTAATAGTTTTCTTCTTACCTAATAAGTTATCACTACCGCCGATACCAGTCATGCAAAGCATCACCAGCTGGAATCTTACGGGTAATATCGACGATGATCGTCTCTCCCTCCCATCGCTGCACTAATTGTTCACGACGGAGGTGACCATACATGAACTCCTCCGAGAACTCGATACAAGGATAATCAAGTGCCGTCGCGTTTGGCTCGAGTCGGCGATACAAAGGCATCGCGATCGTCCACGGCTCAGTAAATGTCTCCGGATCAGTAATTTGCACTTCATACCAGATGGCATCTGCTGACAGAGGAGAAAAGCGCTCGGTCAGCTCAAGAGCTTCGCTATGAAAGTTTCCCGCCCGGTCAAACCATGTCTTACCGTTGAAATAATCTACATTGACGACCAGCGTATCGCCTTCCCACCGACCGACGGAATGCCCCATAAAGGTATAGTCTGGAGGACCCGTGACATCAGTAAGATGAATGACGCGTGCAGCGTTTGAAAACCCGAAGGTCATCTGAATCTTATCCTCGCTCTGCACAATCTGGAACGGGTAGGGCATGTACATTGCCCGCGGTATCCCCGGCAAGTAGCACTTAAGCTCGGGATCCCGGTCGATCCAGTTTGCATTGTTCTCGTGCTTGACACGAAGAGTCTCAGGTTTATACGGGATCGTTCCGTTGCCCTGCACAACACCTATCGACCCAGGGACTCCGGCCGCAGCGCCGAGCGCCACTACCGGTGCCGCCGGAACTTTGGCATATTCATAAGGATATAAACCCTCTTGCATGACCATCCCCGGTCGAGCTTCGTGGGCTTCCAAATCCCAATGTGCTTCATTGAGCGCCTGCCAGACACCACCAAAATTTGGCCGACCATCAGGCGTTTCTGAGGGACGGGAACTCGATCCTTGAGTTTGCCCTTGGGACGCATTACTTGTAACTGCAAGCGAAACAATAGCACCCACTATTGCAGCAACAAGCGCCGTGACGACTATCGAGCTGTTAAGCGACTTCTGCATCATCACTCCTCACTGCTCCATTTCGTCCACGAGACCGGTCACGCAAGTAGCCGTATCTAGTGAAAACGGGTCAGGACCAGTCCCTTGCTTAAATGATTCTTCGTCCATCCGTGCACCAATCAGCAACGCCGGCAGACCATAGTTGCCTTCATGGCATCGAGGCTCATAGTAGATCCGATTTTCCGTATCACTCTGGCTCTTCATTTCCTGGCGGATCGTCCACGGTCCGCTCCACACTGTTGGATCTTCGATCGTCACCTCGTAGTCCAATGTTTCCTCGTCAACCCTCGTGTATCGCTCGACCAATTTCAGGTTCTCACCCGAGCCCCGAAACGGAAACTTCGGAGAAAAGTTTGTGGTCTCGATCACTAACGTATTGCCTTCCCAATGACCCCGAGAGTCGCCGTGACGCAACCGCAGTTGTGCCGGAGGATGATTCCCACTCAAGTAAATGACCCGTTGATATCCCTGTCCCTGCCCAGTGTCATAAGCGATCGCGATAGAATCCTCGCCCTGTACGATGCGGCGATGACCTCTGAAATCAGGAGTTACCCCTCTCATACACCGATCACCCAAACTCTGGTCTTCAGGACCATCATGCCGATTCATACGACCTGTGTTGTAGAAAGGAGCAGTATCAAAGCGGCGTGATGAAGGTGGTCCATATTCTCCTCCCCGACAACCGGGTGCCCCTTCCTCGCAGGTTTCCGTATTCTGCAGCAGCATGAGACGCCATTCTCGCTGAATTTCATTCTGGCGCTGCGCCTCTGCGGTTAATTCCGGAATTCTCCCATTTGGAGGTTCAACTACAAGAGACGTACGAGGGCCAGCCGGTTTAGCAGAAGTATAAACAGCATTGTAAGCTCCTGCGACATCACGTGCTGCCAATCCTGACCGCTCATTTCGTCCAGGATTAATCATCCGTGCTTGGTCCCTGGCAGACCGTTCCTCTTCGGTTGAAAACTCTCGGTCACCAGCATCAAGTGATCGTTGAAAAGGAGTGTCATAGACATCCAGCCAAATTCCCTCTAGATTCGGATGTCCCCACGCAGTCTGAGTTGACTCCTGGCCCTCCACCGGTACGATTGTGAACTGGACAAACACCATGCTCACTGCCAGCATCACCGCCAGACCAAACGACTGGAGTAATCGTCGTTTCATTTCGCTACCTCCTCAAAAATTCAGTCCCTGAGCTACCGGACCTAAAGCTTGATACACCTAGACAGCCACACTGTCAATTAGAATCTGAAAAGTGTACCTTGTTAGCCTGCCAGTCAACTCCCAAAGCATATTTCTAAGACTAGGTAGCCGACAAGCAGTGCGGAGCGATTTACAACCTAAACCACAACGTGATTATAGACAACGCCTGCGAATACCGAACAGACAAACAGTCCAAATCGCTGTCTTCTAAGCGAAAACCGGTTATTCTCAAATAGCCGGTTATTTCACTCTCGGCTCTCCGCAAAGACCTTTTCAAGGGTAGACCAGAAACGAATTTTAAGACACACTCGTAACACACTGCGTTGCGGATTTAGAAGCGTCCACTCGCTTAGGAGAAGACTGTGTCGACTTTGATACGTTCGATCGCATGTACAGTCGGGCTTGTCGCGGGACTCCTAATAACGCCGCGACCACAGGCCGTGACCGCACAATACGGAGCAACAAATGGAGAATGGACAACGTATGCCGGAGATCTCGGCGGCACGAAGTATTCACCACTAGACCAGATCACGAGGTTTAATTTTTCTCAGTTGGAGATTGCATGGCGCTGGACTTCAGCTGACGCCTCTCTTGATCTCGATGCACTCAGAGCAATCCACCCCGATCTCAGCATAAGAAATCTTCGCGTCACCCCGTTAATGATCGGAGGACTGGTTTATGTTGTGACTCCACTGCGACTTGCCGCGGCGTTAGACGCGAGAACTGGCGAAATGCAATGGCTTTACGACCCGGACGTCATTCGATCGACACGGAATTCAATCAATGCACCTGGATACAGCCTGCGGGGCCTAGCTTACTGGGAAGACAAAAACACCGCGCGAATCTTTTACGGAACACCTGACGGGTACCTACTCGCCGTTGATGCTAACACTGGTGAAGCAATTTTGGCATTCGGAGACAATGGCCGAGTGGACCTCTCGACAGATATTCCTCGAGGTGGACGCGACACTACCGACGACAGAGGATTTCCGTGGATCAGCGTCAATTCACCACCCATCGTCGCTCGTGGAATTGTCGTAACGCCGGTTTCAATTTCGGATCAGCCAATAACCAAGGAACAACCACCAGGCTGGGTTAAGGGCATTGACGCCCTAACCGGCGAAACCAAATGGATCTTCAGGACAATTCCACAATCAGATGATTTTGGCAACGATACGTGGCAGAGCGAGTCTTGGCGATATACGGGTGGAACCAACGTCTGGTCTGCCTTTAGCGTCGATGAAGACCTTGGCTACATCTACCTTCCAACCGGAACGCCAACAAATGACTATTACGGGGGCCATCGTCCTGGTGACAACCTCTTCGCGGAAAGTTTAGTTGCACTCAACATCGAGACCGGACAACGAGTATGGCACTTTCAGGCGGTACACCACGGTGTCTGGGACTATGACTTCCCCACTCATCCAAACTTAGTCGATATCACCGTCGCAGGACGTGAAATACGAGCGATTGCACAGGTCAGCAAACAAGGGTTCACTTACGTTTTTGACCGCGTGAACGGAGAACCTGTCTGGCCAATCGAAGAACGGTCGGTGGAGACAGACACAAACCTCAACGGAGAGGTTCTATCACCGACACAGCCATTTCCAACGAAACCGCTTCCCTTTGAAGACCAGGGTTCATCGATCGATCAGCTAGTCGATTTCACACCAGAAATCAGATCGATAGCGGTCGACGCAGTCAAAAATCATCGCTTAGGAGACCTATTCTCACCACCTATGGTGGCGGTGAGCGGGGGAATCCAAGGCACTATTCAACGGCCTGCAATCGGTGGAGGCGCCAATTGGATGGGGTCAGCGGTAGATCCACAGACTGGGATTTTGTACATCCCATCCTTAAATGCTTACTCGGTCATGCGGTACATCACACCAGAAACAGAAGGCGCAAACCTGAACTACACTCACGGAGGCTTCAACACGCCCTCACTTATGCCACAGGGCCTACCACTGTTCAAACCTCCCTACTCTCGTATTACAGCGATTGATCTGAATACCGGTGAGCACAGCTGGATGCAACCGAACGGAGACGGCGACCGATACCGGAATCTACCATTGTTACGCGACCTCGACCTCCCACCACTTGGCGGCGACGGACGTGGAGGACCAGTACTGACCAGCACGCTTCTCATCAGCGCGCTTTCCGCAGGAGGTTCAAATGGAGGTCCCAGGTTGGTCGCACGCGACAAGATAACCGGTGAAATCGTAGGGTCGGTCGACCTGCCCGCCGGCGCAATTGGCACGCCGATGACCTACATGCACGAAGACAAACAGTACATTGCACTCACCGTCGGTGGCGACGTGCCCGAGTTAATTGCTCTGGCCTTGCCATAAACGTAGCCACGCCGCAAAACAACAACAAAATAGATATACGGATTCAGTCGTTCACGACCGATTCTAACCCCATCGGTTCTACCGCCACACACGAACCCAAGAGAAATAATTGGATCGAAGAAGTTACTGAAAACGCTTGGCGTCAGCCGAGGCGTAATTAGCCATCGAGCGATTCAGGGTAACGGTTGACTGAAGTCGATCCAGTAATGTTTCGAGTCGTTCAGCGGGAATCGCACAAGTCATCTCTTCAGCTTTCATGCCCGTTCGAGAACGACTCAAAGCACAGCCGACACTGGCCGCAACCTTACGCTGTTCCTTGGCGATAGCGATGATGTGACACTGGGGTTTCCCTTCAATCTGAAGGTCTGGAATTGCATCCTTCAAAGTCATAAGTGCGAGACCATTGATTCGCACCAGGGCAACATCAGGATCGTTCACACAATCCTTCAAAGGTCCATAAACGACAGCGCCGGGCTTGTCCTTGACGACCGGCAGCTGGCCAACTGCCGCTTCATCGACCCACCCCGACTCCAGTACCGCACCAACATCGTCTTTGGTCGCAGCTTCCTCAAGGGTCAGAAAACCGTGAGTCAAACTACCCACGGAGCAATTGGCATGATCGGATGCCGTGGTAGTAAACGATGTGTCGACCGCCCGCATCCAGAACACGCACCCGGCCGGAACCTGGCCTGTGCGCCCGTGTTCGTTGGGTTCCGGGTAAGGATCATCACGCCGACCAAACGGAGAATCCACAGAATCGCTAAGAAAAGAAATTCCAATAGGCGCCCCATACGGTTTTAACGCTGCGACTAAACGCTCACTGATTGACTGCCAATTTTTTCTCATGATCTCTCGTAATCTCTGAATGTCAGAGTGTCCATTTGCACGAAATGTTATTAATTTTTAGATGCAGCACTTGGAATCAAACTTGGCATCCATTTCCGAGCATTACGGAAACGCTCTTCAATATCGATCTCTGACATACCCAAATCTCTGAGCTGGACACGAATCTCATCTTCTGAGCAACCTGGATTCGGCTCCAAACCCGCCTCGGTCCATGTGTCATCTTCCACTGAAAGACTAAACCACTCCCGCTGGGAAGTTCTAATGCCAACCACGAAAAAATTATTACTAGTCATATCGTCACCTCAATGATCGCAACTACAGGTGTGTTCTACCACCCGAACAACACAAGAATTACGACCCGTCGCTGGGACGATCGGGCACAAACGCCGCCGAGGACGGCGAGGCAGGATCAGCTATTCGAAAGAGATTCTAGACGTGGATTTCCTGTAGGTCAATCCCTCAAGACGGAAGAGAAACAGGTTGGAGCCAGCTGTACTAAACCAACAATGAGCTGTTCGTCGAAATTAGTGAGAAGCGAAGTGGGTTAACTGACCATCCTCATCAAACGCAAGGACATCAAAAGGTTCCGGTTCCCGACCGGGAATCTCCATACCAGGAGAACCAATCGGCATGCCTGGCACCGCAATGCCTCGAATGGCCGGGCGATCAGCAAGCAATCGCTTAACGTCTTCCGCTGGCACATGGCCTTCAATCACATAGCCATCAACGATCGCGGTGTGACACGAACCTGCTTGTCTCGGAACCCCAGCAACCTGCTTAACACGATTGATATCTGGCACGTCAGTAGTCTTGACCTTAAATCCGCTTTCTTCGAGGTGTGAGACCCACACCGAGCAGCAGCCTCAAGTGGGTGACTTGTAAACTTCGACCACGGACTCGCCCTGAGCGGAGACGCCATGCACCGCCAGAAGCCCAAAACCGAACAAACTAAGTGATAACACAACAATCGCCAAGCGCATCTTCACCTCGGTTCTTCCTCGTAGACTATTCTAACAGCAGTTTCGAATTCTGCCGACAAAACTGCCTCCCTAACGATCGCCTCTCTTGGACCCAGAAAACTGCCGGTTAAAACCCTGAGATTGGCCCGTTCCGCTCTTGCCCTTACCAGCTGCCCCGGTGCCACTAGACGAATTATCGAAAACCTCGACCTCGCCAGCCTGAATAATGCGCTGCACCGACTCTCGTTCGGCATCCTGGGTGGAAATTTGACCTTCCTTGGACGGCCCCAAACGCAGCACCCGCCCCTGAGAAAGCTTGATCTTAAGTGGGCGACGAGTCTTGTTAATGATTGTCTTCATGAATTTATCTGAACCTGATTCTCGAAACTGACGCTGACTTCCTAATCTCGAAAATTCGTATACTGGAGTGGTAGCTCTACATCGGCTTCCTTAAGTAACGCGATCACCTCCTGTAGCACATCCCGCTTTTTACCAGTCACTCTTAACTGGTCCCCCTGAATTGCAACTTGGGCCTTGACCTTCGTCTGCTTGACCATCTTGACCAAACGTCTGGCCACGTCCGGCTCAATGCCTTGCCGCACACGAACGATCTGCCATGCGTCGCTCACATTCGTCTGCACGGCATCCCGTACCAAGCTTCGGATGTTCACCTTCCGACCAGCCAACTTATTCGTCAAAATGTCATACATCTGATTAAGCTGAAAGTCGTCAGGAGCTCGCATCGTGATCTGACTGTCCTCCAATGAAAATTTTGCATTCTTGCCCTTAAAATCAAAGCGGGTGTCGACCTCACGGTTAGACTGATCAACCGCGTTCACGACCTCGTTCATATCGACTTCTGACACAACGTCAAATGATGGCACCAGTCCTCCACGGCTCTACCGATTCAAGATTATACGACCAGTACGAACAAGAGCCCCGCCACCTCTCGGCGACGGGGCTCTTAAATGCGTCACAAGGTGGCTGCACTAGCCATCCAGTTTCACGACGTTCTCTGCCGCTGGGCCCTTCTGCCCTTGCACCACGTCGAACTCCACTCGCTGACCTTCAATGAGGCTCTTGAAGCCCTCTCCTTGAATTGCTGAATGATGAACGAATACGTCCTTCTCACCGTCGTCACGGGTTAAAAACCCGTAACCCTTGCTGTCATTGAACCACTTTACTGTGCCTGTTGTGGGCATTTCCTTACTCCACTGGGTTACTCGTCGGAGTTCGGACCTACCCGTACTGCCGACTACCTATAATGTGCAGACTCTCTGCACCTCGATGACATCGCACACACGATGTCTGTTCACGTCCTGCGACTATACCTCGTTCTGACTCCCACGAATTGATCGAGCGACAAGATTCTTGAGCAGCGAAACCTTGTAGCCATTATGCGCCAACGGTTTCACGCCGCGAATCGCTATCTGACCCGCCTGCTCAGCCGTCTGATCCGTAACTTGCTG